>BNJT01000930.1_pt1 | contig 2758731 bp, 4287 predicted proteins | sample 8540491 | NCBI WGS metagenome assembly BNJT01 (sample SAMD00202455, study PRJDB9452) | human saliva metagenome | host: Homo sapiens | reverse complement strand
CTTTTATGCCATTTTCTGCTTTCTACTCCCATACTTCCGTTTGAAATCTATCGCATTGGACTTATCGTCTTCTTTGTAAAATGGCTGATGGATTTGTACAGATTCAATGCCTTTTAATTGGTTTTTATCCTAACAGTCCGCTAAAGTTGTTTGGAACTTTTTGTACTCTTTTTCTTGTAACGCTCAGTGTGATTGGTTTGCCAGTATCATTTGCTTTTTAGGGGTGTTATGCACTTCTTCTTTTGCAGGCACCGAGATTAGTGATTTAACTAATATTCATTTCTTTATCACCAAAGCTCCTTTTTCACTTTTTTGCCTTAGGGATTGCACTTATCATCTTCTGTGTGTATATTACCAAATTGCGAACTTTCTTACTCACCATTGTTTTCACCAGTATTTTAGCACTCATTTTAGCGATGTTGTGCATTATAATTGCTATTGTAGGTAATATTGATTTTCAGTTAGTTGTATGGATATATCTATTCACTTACTTTGCTGTAGCGATAGTCTCGGTTATAGGAGCACCTTTGCTTCCCAAACTCTATAGTGGTATTCTCATCTGTTTCAGCCTATTGCTCTTCCCTGCTGCTATTTTCACCATTGCTTTGCTAAAAGTAGATATCGACCAATTTTCTCAATCACTTTACTACCAACTTTTAGCTGTGGCTTTCCTATTTATATTTCTATACAATTACCATATCCAGCAGTGGAAGGCAATGCCAGAATAGGTTTTAGGGGGTCAGGGTATCAGGTATCAGGGGTTAGGGTGTTAGGGAGATTAAGATTTTTTTATTTCTTACGGGGAAGAAAAAGCTCTGGGGCGTTCTTTGAAGGCTCGCCATACACACCTAACTAAGTATTTGAGCTCAGAGCTGGAACTTCACGAGAGCGCAAGGCTATCCACAACGACAGACCAAAACTCACTATAAAATTCCCTAAACCAATGATACCTATTCCAAAAACACACCAAAGGATATTTTTCTAAACTGATGATAAAATTCATACCATACAAGCCGTAAGCAAAAATTACCGCTTGAAAATGTGATGTGGCGTATATCGATAGGTAAACCAAAGAATTCACCTACTGCCCAAGCGCTCCCCATAAACACTCCAAACCAAATATTTGAAACAATACTTGGCCACTTTTTGCATCCAATTGGCAACGCGTTGCATACGCATTTTGCCAAAGAATCCTTTGAGGAAAGGGGTGCTCGGATGAGGCGGTAATAGAAGTTGTTGAAGTTGTTCACACTGGCAACATTACCGGCAATATACCCGATAGAAACAAAAAAACACCCCAGCAATACAAGCGTGTAAAAAATACTGGTGAGTGCCATATATTGAGATCTTCTAACAGATGCAAACTCTTTTTAGTGGCAATATTATAGCCCTCTAAATAGCTCATTCCTATTACTAAGAGCATCGAGATGGGGAAAGCCCCAAACACATTACCTACAAAAGCAATGAACTGCGAACGGAATAAACGCGTGAAGAGCGCTGAGAACTCAGTATATTGACGGCGTTTTTGTTTATCGTTGTTGTCATTTAGGTTCTCTAAGGTTTTGGCAATGGTAGAAGCCGTCATTGCAGGTTGCTTGGTAGCCAAAGTAGAGCCTGTGAGGTAAATAATCACAAAAACCAATAGCATAGTTAAAACTATAATTTAAGGCGCGGAAAAACGCACTTTGATCAGGTACCATAGACATATAGAGTTTTACCAAACACATAAAACTCACAATCACTCCTCCCCACAAAGCCGTTTTTAGCATTTTGAAATACTCTCTACTCGTAGAAGTGATATAGTGTTCACCTGTTTTACCAGTATAGTTAGTAATCTCGTAGGTGATATTATAAACGCTATCGTCTATCAGTTTACGAATATTATTCTTTTTAGAATTGGTTTTTACCATATCCAAATAGAAAGCAATTGTCTTTTCGCGCTTGTCGGCTTCTTTTTCTATAAACAAGTAATTATAAAGACGCTTGATGCGTTTAATCTGCTGACGGATAAGCAAAAGTGTTTGGTTCACGCTAAAGGTTACCCCATATTTTTCGGCGTTAGCATCGGCTTTGTTTACAAAATCCTCACATTGGGCAGCTAAGATATTGAGTTGTTTATAGTCTAATTCGTGTTCTTGTATATAGAGGTAAGGTTTATCTTCTTCATCAAGGGTACGCGCAAGTTGGTTCAGTTCGTCGTCAAGAGCAATAAAAGGACTATTTAGGTGAGCGTATTCAGGCACCATACGGTGTACATCGGTTTTGCAAAGCAAATCCTCCCATACGTTGTGAGAGAATCATTATTGCCAAAAGGATTTGTTTAGAGGTAGCTTTGATTTCACTATCCTCATAGAAAGTAGACACAGTGAGGGATATCAAAAAGCTCTTTCCAATTATCTAACGGGATTTGTTGTATCCATTTAGCATCGGAAGGGCTGTAAAAATCTGATTTAGTACGTATTGAATATTTTTCTTGTGAAGGCTGATCGGGCAGGAGTTGCCTACTGATACGGCGGCGCAATTCCTTGAAAAATGAAACGCTGTTGAGCAAGCCTGCATCGGTGAATAGAAGTACTTTTTGTTTGTTAGCAAATACATTGTGGAGTTTTTCTCGGAAGAAAGCGATACGCTCGGGTTCGTGTTTTATTTCGGCGATGAGCTCATCGATATTAAGAGGAGATTTTTTTATCTTTACTTTTTGCGGCGAAAGTAGTTCACTACATCAAATACGAAGTCTATATCTTCGTAGCTAGATGAGTGTGTATAAGTCTCAAAGATTTCATAGATAGATTTATATTTTTACAAATAGCAACATATTTTAGAATTAACAATTAATAATTTAGAATGGGGCAAAGATACGAAAAAAATTTGTCAATTCCCCAATTTGTTAATTTATCAATAAAAAGCTGCCCAAGTGATGGACAGCCTTTTTATTACTTATTATTGTTACTTAATTACTTATTAGAAATTATATCGTACAGCAAAGCTAAAGGTACGACCTTCACCGAAGTATACTTGGTTTCTTACATCAATACCTTGATAAGTTTTACTACGATCAGTAGTATGGATACTAATGTATGATTCAGCGATGTAGTAAGTATCTAATAGGTTATAAGCGTGAGCTGAGAAAGGTGAGACGTTGTTTATCCGTAAGTTGCCATTTATAAGAAGCTGAAAGGTCAAACAAATGATAAGCAGGTAATTTTATAGCTCCTTTTTCGGCTACTTCTTTTTAGAAAAAGTACCTATATTCAAATTAGCATATAGGGTTATCTACATAGCGCCAATCGATATCAAGATTTAATCCTTTAGCAAAACGAGGGAGGAAAGATAACCCTAAAGCAGCTGTAGTTTGAGCTGTTTGTCCTACTTTTTGCTTTATCTAAGTATAATTTAAGTTCAGCAGCTCTACCAGCAGGCACCTCATTACCTTGTAAATCTATTGCATTACCATTTTCGTTCAAAAGGGTTCCTGAAGCATCTCCTTTGTAATACCAATCACCAAATGAGAACATACCATTGAGCTTTAAGTAATCGGTGATAGTAGCTTTGAAATCTACTTCTACCCCATTGTGTATCTCTTGGATACCCAAAATATTGGCAAATCCTGTATTGCTACCTCTACCTGAGAAATTTTTCGATAATATAAGTTTGACGAAGGAATCTATCTTTCAAGTAGTGTGATAAAGGTTTAAATTACCACTAAAAAACTCTTGATTTAAAAACCATATCCAGCTTCTACTCCAAATATTTTTTTCATTGGTAAGTGAAGGATTTAAATAGTTTAGATTGTTAGGATATACAGAGTTAAAGAAAGGTTGTTTAGAATAATATCCTATGTTAGCATATACATTATGTTGTTCGTTGATATTATAATTCACTCCTCCTTTGATATTATAACCTATTAAGTTCTTAAATCCTGTTTTAGTATACATTACCGTATTAGGATTTGTAGTCACAGCACGAGAAACTCCATCTTTCAAAAAAGTTATCGATACGTTGGTAAGACTGCATAGAGGTAGATCCTTGTACGAAAAGCTGAAAAAAATGGTCATCAGAGTATTCAAATTGAGAGAAAAGTCCCATCCATTTCACCTCTCCTTCACTACTATAACCTATACGATTTTCAAGAGGTTCTACTTTTTGGAAAAGGATTCCAAGAAGGTTTAGTAGGTACCGCTGAACGAATTACAGTAGGGGTTGCCAAATTCTTGTTGTTATTTCGTGTATTATCAGTATAACTATTGTTGCCTAACAAATCGGTTACTACTTGGTAGTGATAACCATAGTAATAACGACCATCTAATCCCATATTCACAGTGAAGTGGTTATTAATTTGGTGTTGCAAGTTAGTAAGGATACCATACCAGTCGTGTGAGTTTACTGAGCCATTTTAAGGTAAAGCCTTCACCATAACCTGTAAATGCACGACCACCTCCTGGATTAGCAATTGTTACGTTCTTACCAGCCTCTCTTGGGTGTTGCATAGGTAGCAAATTATCTACAGTTTCACCGTTGTTATAGCGTACTACTTTATCAAAATCTATTTGCCCGTCATCTTTACGGAAAGAATTTAGATAGTTTTTTTGAAGTGAATAAGTAGTAGTACCACTAGAAGTTTTTGAAGCGATTGAGTGTGCTACCCCTGATGAGTTTGTACCCATACCACGACCTAATGAGCCATATATCACGGTACTAGAGAAGTACTTTCGTTGATATTCCAATCCCAGTTGAGCATTGCTACGGGTTTGTGGTAAATATTCTTTTTAATAGTATGTTCTTCACCATCTAAGTATCCCCAATCAGAATTGTATCGACGGTTAGGGTTTATCTTCAGAACCATATTTTTTTGATAATCGGAGATAAGTGGACTCACATTGCGTTGATTGTGCCATTGAGGAGCGCCTGTGAAGGTAAATTGGAAACTGTGTTTTTTTAGAAGGTTCATAACCTAATGCAAAAATAATAGCTATAGCCATCAAACTGAGTTCCATCAACATATTTACGTCCTGCATTTTTGCTGAACAACACAGAAGCAGACCAACCAGTGAGGCTTTTTCCCTGTATTGTAAGAAACAGTACCTTTATACTCTTTGTTAGTACCATAACTAAAGCCGATATTTCCGCCTTCTTGCATATCGGAAGCGCGCAAAATAAAGTTCATAGTTCCCCCTACTGATGCAATTGCTAATTTAGAAGCGCCAAGCCCGCGTTGTACTTGCATTGCAGAAGTTACATCTGAAAGTCCTGACCAGTTACTGAAATATACAGTACCGCCTTCCATATCGTTTACAGGCATACCATTTACCATTACAGCAATGTTTTTACTATCAAAACCGCGCATGTTGATTTTAGAGTCGCCGAATCCTCCACCACCTTTAGTGGCGTATACAGATGGCGTACGATTGAGTACTTCAGGAAGTTCACGAGTACCCAATTTTTCTATAATTTCAGCAGCCTGAATAGTAGATACAGCTACTGGAGTTTTACGCTCTTTGGCAATATCCAATAGCGTACTTTTTAGCGGTTACTACTACTTCTCCCAATGCTTGTTGGTCGGCAGAAAGAGTAACCTTTACATATGCTTTACCGTTTACTAATTTGTAAGAAACGGTCTTGGTTACATACCCTAGGTATGAAAAACTCCAAGGTGCCTGTAGGGGCATTTACATTTAAGGAATACTTACCTTGCATATCGGTAGAAACACCGTGAGTAGTACCCTTAAGCAATACATTTGCCCCCATCAGAGGTGCATTATACTCACCATCAATCACTTCACCCGTTATAATACCACTTTGGGCATACGTAATTGTTGCAAGCAATAAAAAATTGCGACATTTAAAAAACCAGCTTTTCATTTATATTTAGTTAATTAGTTTCTCAGCCGATGGTTAGTAGATTGCTCATACACAAAGTGACTAAAAAAACAAAAAGCCGTTTCACTTCTTATTTCAGCGGCAAAATTAGTGTTTTTTTATGAAATGCAAACTTTTTTTGTTGGTTTTTTTATAAACAGAGTAATCAACATATTATCAAGCATTGAATATATAGGTAATTTATAAATTTTATCTCTAACAATAAAAAACACAACAAGGTTGATAATAAGATACTTACATTTATTAGTTGCAATTATAACAAAAATATATTGTTAAAATTTAACGTTTATTTAGATATAAAATGTATTTTTGCAGACTAAAAATTGACCAATTATAATGAATAAAAACAAAAATGTATTAAAACTTTTTGTATTTATTGGGAATTCTATTTTTTTCTTATTTGGTGGTATTACAGTATTAGTACAACTATTAGTTCCCCACCTAAAAGATATTTTTGAACTCAATTACACTCAAGCAGGACTTATACTCTTTTTCTTTTTTTACCTTATTTGTTATTTTCCATCCCTGCAGGATTGATTATCAACAAAAATAGGATATCAACAGTATTACCTTAGGACTTATTATTGTTGCCCTAGGTGCTATGCTTTTTTACCCTGCTGCCGAAATACGCTCTTTTTGGGCATTTATGACAGCTATTTTTATACTAGGTAGTGGCGTTACCTTCTTACAAGTAGCTGCTAACCCTTACATTGCTGCCTTAGGCAGGGAAAGTTCCACCTCTAGTAGGCTGAATTTCTCTCAAGCCTTCAACTCTTTGGGAACTAGTTTTGCTCCTATTATTGGGGGCATCTATTTATTAAGGGATAAAGTAAAAAAACAGGGGGCGAAATACAACTCTTAGATTCTTTTTGAAAAAGTATCTATTTACAAAATGAGGGCACTAGCTGTACAAACTCCTTTTCTATATATTTCATTAATAGTAATTGCGTTGGCTATTGCATTCAGTATTGCAAAAACTGCCTTGTTATCCCGCCGAGGAGGAAGAAACTATAAATCACACTAATTATTTTTTTCTCTTTTAAAAAAGAAAAATCATTGCTTTTAGGGAGCATTGCTATTTTTTTATATGTAGGTGCTGAAGTTGTTATAGGGAGTTTTACTATTAATTATCTAGTAGAAATCAATATGGCTGAAATATCAGAATGCCCTATAGGAGGGCCCTATGTGGCAAGCCTTAGGAGTCATTTTTCGACAATCCCAACCTCATCAATGCCGATCCAAAGGCTATGGTTGCCATATTCTTGTGTTTCTATTGGGGGAGCTATGGTAGGAAGATTTATAGGAGCACGACTTAGCCGGCGTTTTTCTCCCTCTAAAATGCTGACAACAGTAGCTTTATGCAATGTTGCTCTCATCTTACTAGCTATCAACACTACAAGCCTTTTTTTCAATGATAAGTTTGCTATCAGTAGGTCTTTTCAATTCTATTATGTTCCCTACTATTTTTGCTTTTGGCTTGTGAGGGTATTGACGAACTGAAATCTCAGGCTTCTGGACTATTATGTACTATGATTGTAGGTGGCGGACTGATTCCTATCTTATTTGGTTTCTTTACCGACCAAGTAGGATTTATTTTGGCTTTTTCTCACCTTAGTAGCGTGTTATGGTTATATCACTTTCTTTGGATTCTACAAAAAGCAGTAGATGATTTTCAATTGATAATTCATAATTGCTAATTGACAAAAAAATCTGTTAATTTGCTTTTGACAAATTGGCTGATTTTTTTGAATCCTTTATAAATTCCTAAAAGTGCTACTAATCTTACTGCTTCATAAACCAATGGAGTTACTAAATTTGCTAACTTTATTTTTGGCTCCGTGTCTTGAAGCAAGTATATCGTTATCAATAAAAATATATAAAAAGGAGAGGGCGTTTGCCACACAATAAGCTCTATGATATACAACAGAAGAAATGCATAAAATAACTGCCAACGATAGTGTAACAGCTTCTTTTTCTCTGTAGCCAAATATAAAACCAAAGCCCCATTTAAAAGAGATAGTATTGCAAAAAACACCATTATTATTAAATTGCATCACAGCAGTAATCCCTATCAATACCCCCGTGATGAGCAGAAAATAACCTATATTTTTGCACAACGTAAAACCGTATAAATAATCTCTAAACTTTATATTTAGAGCCAACAAACGATCGCGTTGTTGTTTCTCTTCATCGTTTAAAAGCTCATAAGCTGTTCCTGCTAAGGGCATCATTTCTTTCATTACCTCTTTGAGCAAACGTTCGTCTTTTATCTGTTCAAGGAGTTCAGCAGGGTATTTCCTTTGTGCTAAAAATCATTTTTAGCTCGCGTGATGAGTCTTTCTTTATAGGCTAATTTCTCAGTGATATTCATTGCTATATATAAAAGAAAATGCCAAAGATTATAACACAACCTTTGGCATCTATAATTTGCTAATTGTCAAATTGACTAATTTTGCTAATTCTACGAATAGTTCTTCTCCTTCTTTTTACTACTTTAGCAACTTTCTTGCTGGTAAGCCCTTTGATAGCCTTATCCCATTTCTTGTTAGAGAAAGCGGTTTGTGTTTTAAGAGCATCTAAAAAGAAGTTTTTTTCTGATTTTTTTAGTAGTTCGAACACTACTTTTTTCATCTTCTGACAACTCTACCGCTTTCTTCTCTGGTCGCATTTGAGGGAAGAAAAGTACTTCTTGTATGCTCTCATTATTAGTGAGGAACATAATCAATCTATCCATACCGATACCCAAACCAGAAGTAGGTGGCATACCATATTCAAGAGCGCGCAAGAAATCTTGATCGATGAACATAGCCTCATCATCACCTTTCTCAGAGAGTCGCAATTGTTCTTCAAAACGCTCGCGCTGGTCGATAGGGTCGTTGAGTTCAGAGTAAGCATTAGCAATCTCTTTACCACATACCATTAGTTCAAAACGCTCGGTAAGAGCAGGGTTATCACGGTGTTCTTTGGTAAGAGGTGACATCTCTTTTGGGTAATCGGTGATGAATGTAGGTTGAATGAAGTTACCTTCGCATTTCTCACCAAATATCTCATCTATGAGCTTGCCCTTGCCCATTGTTTCATCTACTGCAATACCAATAGAATGTGCAAAGGCTCTTAGTTCTTCTTCTGTTTTTCCCTGTGATATCAAAACCTGTAAACTGTTTGATAGCGTCGGTCATTGTAACACGTGGGTAAGGAGCTTTGAAATCTACTGTATGAGCCCCAAAAGTAGCCTTGGTAGTACCATTCACTGCCATAGCACAGTACTCAAGCAAACGCTCGGTGAAGTTCATCATCCAGTGGTAATCTTTATAAGCCACATAGATTTCCATCGCAGTAAATTCTGGGTTATGAGTTCTATCCATTCCCTCATTGCGGAAGTTTTTAGAAAACTCATACACCCCCATCAAAAACCTCCTACAATAAGGCGTTTTAGATAGAGTTCGTTGGCAATACGCATATAGAGTGGAATATCCAACGCATTGTGGTGAGTGATAAACGGACGCGCACTGGCTCCCCTGGAATCGCTTGCAATACAGGTGTTTCTACTTCCAAATAGCCTGCATCATTAAAAAAACTGACGCATCGCGTTGAATAGTTTTGTACGCTTGATAAACACCTCTTTCACGTGTGGATTTACTACCAAATCTACATAGCGCATACGGTAGCGTTGTTCAGGGTCGGTGAAAGCATCGTGCACTTTGCCATCAGCATCTACTTTAGGCATTGGCAGTGGGCGCAATACTTTAGATAAGAGGGTAAAAATTCTTAACGGCTACTGTTTTTTTCACCCATCTTGGTGATGAACAAATAACCTTCTACCCCTATAAAGTCGCCTAAGTCGAGGAGTTTTTTTAAATACCTCGTTGTAGAGTGTTTTATCTTCCCCAGGGCACATCTCATCGCGATTGAAATACAACTGCATTGTGCCCTCGCTGTCTTGCAAAGTAGCAAACGAAGCTTTTTCCTTGTACGCGCAACGACATCAAACGACCGGCAACCACTACTTGCTTGCCTTCTTCATAATGATCGGCTACATCCTTAGAAGTAGTATCGACAGGATATAATGGAGCGGGATATGGATTAATCCCTAATTCTTTCAATTTAGAGAGTTTTTTTCTCTACGAATGATTTCTTGTTCTGATAACATCTTTTTTTAATGATTAATGTTCAATGATTGATACTACTCTTTATACACTCCCATATTCAAATACTTATCCATACGCTTTTCTATGAGGCGGTCGGCAGGAAGTTTTTTTGAGTTCTTTATAGGCGTCGAGAATTACCTTGCGCACTGTATTGAACATCATTTCACGATCATGATGTGCTCCACCAAGTGGTTCTTTGATGATTTCGTCAATGAGTTTGAGTTTTTTTCATATCAGGAGCGGTAAGTTTAAGAGCTTCAGCAGCTTCTTTTTATACTCCCAACTACGCCATAAAAATAGAAGAGCAAGATTCGGGTGAAATTACTGAATACCAAGTGTTTTCAAGCATATATACCCTATCGCCGATGCCGATACCCAATGCTCCTCCTGAGGCGCCTTCGCCTATGATAAACACAATGGTAGGCACTTTTAGGCGAGCCATTTCCAAAAGGGTTGCGTGCAATAGCTTCTCCTTGCCCGCGTTCTTCGGCTTCAATACCTGGGAAAGCCCCTGGAGTATCTACAAAAGCACACTACTGGAATATTAAATTTCTCGGCTTGTTTCATCAAACGCAAAAGCTTTGCGGTAGCCTTCGGGTTAGCCATACCAAAAATTGCGATATTGACGCATTTTTGTGTTTGAGCCTTTTGCTGACCAATAAATAAAAAAACTTTGGTTCTCTATTTTGCCAAAACCTCCTATCATTGCTTTATCGTCTTTCACATGCGATCACCGTGCAATTCTAAGAAAGTATCTCCAGCAAGTGCCTTAATATAATCTAGGGTATAAGGACGCTCAAGGTGACGAGAAATTTGCACTCGTTGCCACGCTGTGAGGTTACCATAGATATCTTTCTTTACTTGGTTGAGTTTCTTTTCTATCTTCTTGCAAGCGTCAGTCATATCCACATCACTCTCATCTCCAATAACTTGACACTTTTTGCATTTGTTCTTCTAACTCTTTGATCGGTTGTTCAAAATCTAAATATTCCATAGACTTAACTATTAATTTGGTTTATTTTTCAGAGGGCAAAGATATAAAATAATTAACAATTGACAATGAACGAGTAACAATTTTAGTTTGAGATGCTGCATATTTTCTCTTTTTTTAGGACATTTTTACTAACCTCTTTCTTTCCTTTTAGAAACTTTTTTTAAGAAAAAAATTTGGCAGTTTAAAAAACATCTTACTTTTGGCTCGTTTTTAAAAATATTACTTTTATGGACTATCCTACTGAACTAAAATACACCCCTGATCACGCTTGGGTACGCCTTGAAGGCAATATTGCTACAGTGGGCATCTCTGATTTTGCTCAAGAGCAACTCAGTGATATTGTATATGTTGAAGTAGAAACTGTAGGTAATACTTTAGCTAAAGACACTATTTTTTTGGCACTGTTGAAGCTATCAAAACCACCTCAGACCTCTTTATGCCAATGAGTGGGGAGGTGCTCACCTTTCACGAAGCCTTAATAAAAAACCCTGAAATGGTAAATACAGACCCTTATGGTGAGGGCTGGATGATACAAATAAAAAAATCACAACACCAGAAGAATGGAATAGTTTGCTCTCGGCAAGTGATTATCAAAAACTCATCAATGCTTAAAACTCATAAATACACACTATTATGGGTGATTTGGACAATAGTAGTTATCTGTTTTAAGCCTCATCTCCTCTAATGAAATCCCAAAACCTCCACGCATTCCTTATGCTGATAAGATTGCGCATTTTGGGTTCTATTTTTGGTTATACCTGCTTGTTTGTACTTTCATTTAGCAAAGAAACACGATGGATACAACCTATAAAAAGTATACCTATGGGCTTTTATTACTGCCCTTGTGTTAGGAGCTACAATGGAGTTTTTACAAGGTGCACTCACCACCACCCGCAGTGCCGACCCTATAGATATGCTTTTTCAATGCATTTGGCACAATTGTTGCTCTATTATTTATAGCAAAAATATAAGGAATTATTTAAATAATTTCTTTCAAGTATATTTAGTAACCTTTTAAAAAGAAAATCATTATGCAACCTAAAAAAATCCAAAAGCCGACTTGGCTAAAAAGCAGTGGATTGTTCTTTGCAATAGGATTTGCTCTTGTTTCTGGACTATCTCTTTTCGCTTTTGAGTACACTCGTGAAGACAAAGGGCCAGATAAAGTCACCTTATCCGATGCCGACAAAAAAATCTCGACGAAGAACAAGAACAATTCGTAATGGAGAACCCTGATACTCCACCGCCACCGCCACCACCACCAGCTCCTGCTGTTGTAGAAGAAGTGGAAGTGGTTGATAACAAAACTGATATCAAGGACGAAATTATCGCTAGTACTGAAACCAGCAAAAAAAGAAGAAGTAGTAGCTGTACAAAAAAATCGAAACTCCTCAAGAAGAAGAAGTTGCTATTGATGTCCCTTTTGCGGTGATTGAAGATAAAACCAATGTTTGAAGTTTGCAAAAACGTTCCTAAAGACAAACAAATGCAATGCTTCAAAGAGAACTTGGACAAACACGTGAAAAAAACACTTTCAAATACCCACCTGCTGCCCTTGATATGGGTATACAAGGACGTGTGAATGTGAGTTTCCGTATCAATACCGATGGTACCGTATCTATCCTTGGTGTTCGTGGTACCGATAAATTGCTTGAAGAAGAAGCTAAACGTATCATCAAGTCTATCCCTAAATTGATTCCTGGTAAACAACGCGGTAAACCTACCCTGTAACGTTTGCTTACCCTATCAACTTTACACTTTCTAACTAATTAAATTAACAAAATATAAAGTCAGTAGTGAGGACTCCTTACTACTGACTTTTTCAAATTATACAACCTTTTTATCAAACCCTATTACCATTCATTTTTATTATGAAAAATCTAATCTTTACACTTTTTAGCTATGTTCTTCACTGTTGTTAGCTATGCTCAATTAAAAGACCCTGACGGTAATCTTATCAGTCGTTACCCTAAATTCGATAAATGTAAAAGATGCAACTGAAGAAGAGGCAGCGTTGTGCTTTAAAAACAGAATTAAACAAATTCGTGAAAAAGACATTTTATCTACCCTAAAAAAAGCTAAAGAAAAAGGACTACAAGGGAAAAGCTATCGTTTCTTTTTTTGTATCAATGCCCAAGGGAAAGTTGAAATCATTAATGTTAGTGCAACTGATAAAATCTTTGAGGAAAAACGCAAGACGTCTTATTGAAAAAAACTTCCACAATTGATTCCTTCTGAAGAAAAATGGAATTCCTACCCCTATAATGTTTGCTTACCCTATTAATTACTCATTAGGCAATAACTTTTAAAATTTTTCCAAAAAAATGAAAAAAATATACACTTATACTCTTAACACTACTTTTTGTAGGTTTTAGCTACGCACAAACGGAGGATAAAAAAAGAAAAAAACTACTGAAGTAGTAACATTTCCCCAATTTAAAGAATGTGAAAATGATAAAATGTCAAAAAAAGAACAATATATTTGTTTTTATAAAAACTTAGATAGGCACGTAGGAAAAAACTTTTGAATATCCTGAAGAAGCTATAAAGGAACATATAACAGGTAGGGTTTACATAACTTTTGTATCCGCACTGATGGGAGTATTAGTGTTATAAGTATTAAAAAGTCCTCATAAACTCCTAGAAAATGAAGGTAAACGTATTATTGAGAGTCTCCCTACACTTATTCCTGCCAAAGATAAAGATGGAAAGCCAGTAGAAATAACACTAAATTATCCTATCAACTTTGACCTTCACGGTTAGTAATTTTTAACCCTCTTATACTTTGGCACACTTGTTGAATTACAGCTTATAACAAACAGTTAGAAAGCTTTTTTTAAACCTTTGTTGATAGTATTTTAATAACCTTTTTAAAAGAAAAAAATCATTATGCAACTCAAAAAGAACCCTAAAGCCGATTTGGCTAAACAAAGTGGGTTGTTCTTTGCAATTGGTTTTGCCGCTATCTCTGGGTTTACCTTATGGGGATTTGAGGCAAAAACTTATAATGAAGGCAACCCAAATTATTATATAGATGATAAAATAGTAGTTTGTGAAGAACCAGACCCTATCATCGAATTGCCTACCCCCGAAATGCCTCAACAAGCCCCTCCACCACAGCTTGTTCAGGAAATAGAAGTAGTTCACGGTACCGATCCTGTGGATGAAGTGCCTATCGGGAGTACTGACCCTAGTGATCCTACTCCCCCTGCGCCACCTGAAAGTATCCCAGTGGTAGAAGATGAAAATCCAGAAATAGTAGTCCCTTTTGCAGTGATTGAGGATAAACCTCTTTTCCAAGAATGTAAAAAAACGTGCCCAGAAGTGAGCAAATGAGTTGTTTTTAAAGAACACTTAGACAAACACGTGAAAAAAACAACTTTAGATATCCACAGGCTGCACTTGATATGGGTATTGAAGGACGTGTAATGTGAGTTTCCGCATCAATACCGATGGCACTATCAGCATTTTTAGGCGTGCGTGGCACCGATAGGATATTAGAGGACGAAGCAAAACGCATCATCAGTTCTATTCCCTAAACTGATTCCTGGCAAACAGCGCGACAAACCTACTGCTGTAACTTTTTGCTTATCCTATCAATTTCAAATTAAGTCATTAATTTTTAAACCTTAGTCGTTAGTATTGTGTTGTTATCCTTAACACCCAATTACTAACGACTATTTTTTTATAAACAATTCTAAACCTAATGAAAACAAAAAAATACTTATACTATTTACGTTTCTTTTTTTGTAGGTTATAGCTATGCACAAATAGTAAGTTGCGATTTTAACGCTAAAGGGGTGCAAGAAGAAGAATTCCTATTCCTTTTTACGCAGTAGAAGAGAAACCCAAATTTATGGCTTGTGAAGATGTTCCTAAAGAAAAAGAAGCAGAGTGTTTTTAAAGAACAGCTCAAAAAAACACGTGATTAGGTATTTCTATTATCCTAAAGAAGCGTTTGACAAAAGGTATACAAGGCAGGGGTAAATGTAAGTTTTCAAATTAACTCCAATGGCACTGTAACCATTAGGGATGTTCGTGGAATTAACAAACTCTTAGAAGTTGTTGCCAAAGAGATTTTTTTGAAAAAAACTACCTACTTTTTATTCCAGGCAAACAAGGCGGAAAAACCTGTGCCAGTAACCTTTAATTATCCTATCAATTTTTCAAATTAAGTAACTAAGATGAAAGCTAAAACTTTTTGTATTCTTATTGTGTTTTGCTGTCATAGTGAATAGTTATGCCCAGCAAGATAATGATGAAGAAACAAATTATAGTGTGCTTTGTTCTATTTATGAACAAAGACCTATATTTGTGGATTGTAAAGACTTAGGATGGGATGAACAATTTCAATGCTTTGAAGAACAAATAGAAAAAAACATATCAAAAACGCATTTCTGCTACCCTAAAAAGCATTAGAAAAAGGAATACAAGGCAGAGTAGTAGTAGATTTTACAATCAAAAATTAATGGGACTATCAAAAATTCTCAAAAATAACAGGTACTGACGAGGAACTCAAAGCAGCAGCAAGATCTGTTATTGAGAGTTTACCCCGACTTATCCCTGGTAAAAAGCGCGGCAAACCTATAGCTGTAAAATTTAGCTGTCCTATCAATTTCAAGCTAACAAACGATTAATAACAAATATGAAAAAGTTATTACTAATACTTTTTGTTTTGCAATTACTTACTACAACAGCTATTCGCAAACTGATACCCTTTTTCTATGCTAATGTAGAGGAAAAACCGAGATTCGTAGAATGTAAAGAGGTAGCTAAAACTCAAGAAATCCAATGTTTCAAAGAACAGATGGATAAAATTGTAAGGAATATATCAAAAGTATTACTTCTCAAGGCACTTGTGGTTTTTATTCAAGGAAGGGTGAATGTGAGTTTCTGTATCAATCCCGATGGCACTACCAAAGTACTTCAAATGAAAAGTACAGATAAAAGATTGGGAAGCTGTCGCACAATCTATTATTGAAAGTCTTCCGCCTTTTATTCCTGCCAAACAGAATGGGAAACCTGTAGTAGTAAAAAATGCTGTGGCCTATACGATTTGAGTTAGAGTAAAAACTAAAGATACCAATGAAAGCAATAATTACCTTTATAATATTCTTCTTTGTAACTTCAACAAGTTACTCACAAGTACGTTGTAGCGAGCCAATAGATTCAGATATATCAAAACTTGACACGATTCCTTATGGGATAGTAGAAAAACCAATATTTAAAGAATGCGAAAACTTAACTAACAATGAACAAACTATTTGTTTTAAACAACAGCTTGACAAACATATCGCAACACACTTGCGCTACCCTATGGAATTTTTGTGGGCAAGGTAGAGTGCTTGTAAGTTTTTGTATAGGTACTGATGGTTTTTTTCAAAAAGTGTTGAGAGTAAATAGCCTTGGATTGCCTAAAGTTTTTGAAGATGAAGCCAAACGCATTATTGAAAGTTTGCCTTGTCTTATTGCTGGTCAACAAAACGGAAAACCCGTAGCTGTAACTTTTTGTTTACCCTGTGAAGTTTATAGTTCAACACTAACGATTTTTTTATATTATGCGAAATAGTATCTTTATATTTTTTTAGTACTTTTACTAATGGGAATAGGTAATAGTTATGGACAAAAAGAAAAAGAACAAGGCTACTCCACTACCAATATTGAAGGTAGATATACAAACGTGTACTTTACCCAAATACAATGATAATACTTATTATAGTGCTCCTACTGAAATAGAAGAAAATAATACGATTCCTTATCATTGGGTAGAGGAAAAACCGCGATTTAAGGAGTGTGAAGATATTCCAGAGGTACAACAATTGGAGTGCTTTAAAAAAAGCAGTTAGACAAACACGTAAATACGTATATACGTAAGATTATACCTCAAGGGACAGCTTGTGAAATGACACAAGGAAGGGTTATTGTACAATTCTGTATCAATACTAATGGCTCTGTAACAGTGCTCGCTACACGCGGTAAAGATGAAAGTTTGAAGCGCAAAGCCAAACGCATTATTGAAAGTTTGCCTTGTCTTACTGCTGGTCAACAAAACGGAAAAACCGTAGCTGTAATTTTTAGTTATCCCATTCACTTTTTAGCTATTCACTTTTTAACTAACCGCTCCACCACGCTTCTATCGTTTTGCTAATCGTTGTATTTTTATTCTGTCCGCCGAGTTTGCCTTGTGACTTCATATAAGAGGCAAAAACCACCTTCAGGGGACTTCAGTAATTTTGAGCGGTTGGAGTACTTTTTCCTTGTATAAGGTCGTAATAGTACATATTCTGTTTTTTGCAATGCCTCATCTATCACTTGGGCAAAAACGTTTCATATCAGTAGGTTTTTGCTCAAATTCTACAAACCATTCGTGATAAGGCAATTCACCCCCACTGGATTCACTTGAGGAGCAACCGTAAACTCTGTGATACGTGCTCCCGTAGCCTCTAAGCCCTCACGCATTGCCTCTTCCACTTCTTTTGCCAATCACGTGTTCGCCAAAAAGCCGAAATAAAATGTTTGATGCGCCCCGTAACTACTATACGGTAAAGGCGCTAATGAGGTAAGTGCACGGTGTCACCTATGTTATAACCCCAAAGTCCGGCATTGGTAGATATAATGAGCGCATAGTTTACCCCCAATTGTACATCCTGCAAAGCCACTCGTTTGGGGGTATCGCTGAAGAAAGTATCGACTTCTACGAACTCGTAGAAAATACCCGAATTGAGCAATAAGAGCATTCCCTTCTCTGTTTGACTATCTTGATAGGCAAAGAATCCCTCGCTGGCGGGATGAGAGTTCTATGCTATCCACTTTACGACCAATGAGGTGCTCAAACTGTTGGCGATAAGGCTCAAAATTCACCCCCATAAATAAACAAATTGAAATTAGGAAACAATTTTTCCTATCTTGATACCTGAACGCGTGTACAATCGCTCGAAGTACATCAGCACCCACGAAGGAATCCCGCTGATGAGGGTCATATTTTTAGAAAAAGTTTCAGTAACAATGGCTTCTACTTTGGTTTCCCAATCTTCTATACAGTTAGTTTTTGTACGACGGCATACGATTGCGCTGCAAATAAGCAGGCACATAGTGCGCTACGATACCCGAAAGTCGCCCTGTTTTGATACCGTTTTTCACCTAAAAATAGGACTTCCTTGTAAGAAAATCATCTTTCCTTCTACAAAATCGGCTTTTTAGTTTCGTGTATATAACACAAAAATCGCATCGCGTGCTGCCTGAATATGGAAGGGCATTGAGGCTTTGGTAATAGGGATATACTTTTGCCCCGCTGGTAGTCCCTGAAGTTTTGGCAAAAATAGAGTGGTTTTCCTTTCCAAAAGTACATCTTTTTCGCCCTCCACTACCCTATCGATATAAGGGCGCAAGGCTTCATAATCGCGTATAGGTACGCGAGTCACAAAAATCTTGATAGGTTTTTGATTTCCTCAAAATGATGGTCGCGCCCAAAAAGCCGTATTTTTAGCTTGTTCTATAAGTGACTGGAATACTTTTTGTTGTGTGTCTATTGGAGCCTTAGCCCAACGGTCTATCTTTTTTAACGATAGAAGCAAATATTTTGGATAAATATGATTTGATCATAATGAAGTCTGTTTGACTCCGCAAAGATACTACTTTTTAATTTCAATATGATGAAAGCACTAATTTTATGCGTTTTGTGTGGGATATTGCCCTTACAAGCGCAATTTATTCTTCCTTCTAAAGAAGTTTCGCTCATAGCAGTTACCGATAAAGAATATCATTTTTATCATCAAAAGAAGAACGGTAGCTATGTGGCGATGCTACTCAACTTTCGCAGGGAATCCTTGCCCGATAGTACTTTCTACGCCTATACTCCTTATTGGACAATGGATAACAAAGAACTTAGCTACAATGATTTACACTTGCGAAAAAGACGCTTTTATTGAAATGAAAGATGTGCGACCTACTATACTTGATGAAATGATTGGCAAAAACTTTGGTAACCCTACTGTGATGCTAAAAAGCAGAAGACACATTGCTTTAGTTTGCTCAATACTTCAGTAGCCAGTGAAAGAAAATTAGAATTTGAGACCAAAGCATATAAGGGTGAGAGACTTATCATTGAAGACGAGGAGGGGTGGTCTCATATTGTTAAAGACACATTACCGCGATGGGAATCTTACGAGATTCAATATTATGCTTATTTCGTTTTAGATGCAGGTAAAGGAAGATACTTTTTCTTACTCTCCGACTTAAAAGGCAGAGATAGCACTCCTTATATCTCAAAAATTTATTTTCCTCCGAAAGAAAAAAATACAATTGCAGCATTAGATCGCTATAGTTGGCAAGAAAACATTAGCAAAATGGAAGAACTGCCTCCTATAGAGATGCGTTATACCAAATGGATAAACTATTGGAATGTAAAATGAGTTTTTAACACTTCGACCCCAAGGAAAACAATATGAGTTGGTAAATCGCTTTAACCACAAAAGTGTTACCTAAATCCTATGACACCATTTACTACAATGAATACGGAGTCATCGGCAAGAATAAAAATTCTTTAGAGTTTTATAATTACCAGCATCAACCTATCAAATTCAAAGGGTTGAAAGTAGCGTATTTGTACAACATAGGTATAGAAGCTCTTACTGAAAAAAAGGAGTAGAACTATACGATATGAATGGACAAAAAGTTGCAAAAATTACCAAAAAGCTTATAAAAGGTTATTGTGGGCTCAGTTTTCGCGAGGAAGTGTATCGCCTCAATAAAGATACAATTGAGAAACACATTATTCATTATATAGATTTTTAAAGATACTCCTCTGATAAGTGATAGTGAAGTAGCTGATGAGAGATACCGCCTCATTGACCGCAATGCTGAAGAGGAAATCGCTTTTATAAATGCAAGAGACTATTACGAGAGAAGCTACTTAAGTTGGGATAAAAAGAAGAGCAAAGAACACGTTTATTCCCGCACTTAGTCAGTGTAAAACGCAAGGGAAAAGTAGGTCTTTTTACTACGATTATTCAAAAAGCTACAAACTATACAGATGAAGAAATACAAAATCTCTACAACAATTTCTTTTTTTAAAGACAAAGAAGGAAGCTCCATCTTTATACTTGGGATGCTCCCTACTGTTATAAAAATATATGAAAGGCAAACAGTTATTGCCTTTTTGTATTCGATAAAATTGAGCAGAAAGAAAACGATGTTATCTACTTATACAAGGACGGCAAAATAGGATTCTACCCGCAAACCTCAGCCCAATACGACAAAGCCATTCCTCTCTCAACATCATTTTATGCAATAGAGAAGAATGGCAAAAAGGTTTCTTGGATATTCACACACTCCAAGAGTATTTTTTTAGTAAGGTATATCGTCCTCGGAAGAGGTGGTGGAAGGAGCTCCAAAAGCCTGAACAGGATTTGCCATTGGCACGGCATCAAAAAGCTACATTTTGGTTCATTTTAGAAGTAAATTCCTGAGGTATTGTCGATAAGAATCCACCGCTACTATATTCATCTAAATTTGCAAATCTACCTAAATGTCCTTCAAACTTCAATCGTATATTGTCTAACCCACCATTACGGTGTTTTGCTACAATAAATTCAGCTTGTCCAGCAGTAGGCGTTTGAGCTTCGTCATCCCATTCCATTATTTTGTAATACTCAGGGGCGATAGATAAACGATACGATATCAGCATCTTGTTCAATCGCTCCTGATTCACGCAAATCAGATAGTTGAGGGCGTTTGTGACCAGGACGTGCCTCTACGTTACGCGACAATTGAGAGAGCGCAATTACTGGTATGTTGAGCTCTTTGGCAAGCGCCTTGAGGTTACGCGAAATGGTAGAAATTTCCTGCTCACGGTTACCAGCTCCTTTGCTACCTCCGGCAGTCATCAGCTGCAAATAATCAATTACAATTAGCTGAATGCCATACTGTGAGGAAAGTCGGCGTGCTTTTAGCTCGAAGGTCGAAAATAGAAATAGAAGGCGTATCATCTATAAAAAGAGGTGCTTTTTCGAGGTCTTTCACGCGGTTGTTGAGCACATCCCATTCGTAGGCTTCTAATTTACCCGTACGAAGTTTTTCGGAGGAAAGTCCTGTTTCCGACGAAATTAAACGAGTAATAAGCTGTACTGATGACATTTCCAAAGAGAGAAAGCCACCGGTATTTTTGTCCTACAGCGATATTGCGTGCCATAGAGGCGTGAGGGCTGTTTTCCCCATACCAGGGCGCGCTGCCACAATAATAAGGTCACTCGCTTGCCACCCCGAAGTGAGTTCATCTAATTTTGTAAACCCTGATGGCACTCCACTAAATCCATCGGTTTTATTAGACAATTCTTCAATTTTTCTTTACCGCTTTATACACCAAATCACCTGCTGTTTCAGTAGAGCGTTTTTAGGTTGTTTTGGGTAACCTCATAAAGTTTTTGTTCCGCTTGGTCGAGCAGCTCAAAAAAGTATCGATAGTTTCGTTGTAAGCATCTTCTATAATTTCAGATGAAAGTTCTATCAATCGGCGTTTGATAAACGTCTGCAAAATCAATTGGGGTGAAACTCCACATTGGCGAACGACGACACGCGCTGAGTGAGGTTGATAAGATAGAGTTCTCCTCCTGCAGCTTCTAAGTTGCCATCTTTGCGCAATTGTTCAGAAACCGTGATAAGGTCGATAGGGTAGCGATTGGTTGAAAAGTTCAAAGATAGCTTGATAAATTAATTGATGTTGTTTTTTTGTAGAACACATCAGGGCTAAAGCATATCGATAGCGTTATCAACACCGCGTTTATCAATGAGCATAGCGCCGAGCACTACTTCTTCGGCATTGAGGTTTTGCGGGGGAGTTTACCGCGTTCAATACTCGTTTGTTGTTGAGTAAAACGCTGATATTGAGGTGTAATTTCAGGAGTTATTATATTTTCAGATTCATTCATAGCGCAAAAGTACAAAAAAAGAATGATACTTGCTGTAATTATTTTACTCACATAGATTGTTAATAAGGTGTTGATAACAATTTGCCGATTTACTGATTTATTAGTATATTACAAATGTAGAAGGTATTGAGGACGGAAATAAAAAAATCCTGATGCTTTCAATTTATAGTTAAACAAAAATAAGTTTATTTTTTTAGGGGTGTTTGCTAAACGCCCGTACACAACATACTATAAAAGTGATTGATTATCAGATTTATAGACTTTGTCAAATTCCTTGGACTTTGACAAAAGTGCAGTGAGACATTTTATAGAAGAATAAAAAACTTTAGTTGTTATTTTTCCCTGACAATCAAGTAAAAGTATACAAAAATTAAGAGAATTCAAGACTTTATAAAAAGACACCTCAAAAACTAATTAATAAATATTAGCTTTTGAGGTGCTGGAGATGCAGGGCTTTATAGCTTATCAATAGAAGCGTCCCCCCACCGCAGGATCTATGTCCCTATTTTTGTGACCTCGACAGGATTCAAACCTGTAACCTTCTGAGCCGTAATCAGATGCGCTATTCAGTTGCGCCACGAGGCCATTGTTGTTTTTTTGTTTTACGGGTGCAAAGGTACAACCTTTTTTTGAAACCTGCAAATTTTTTTAACAACTTTTTCAATTATTTTTCTTACTTCACTTGTACTCTCCATCCAAATGGGTCTTCAGCCTTGTTATACTGAATGTTAAGTATAGCTTGTTTGATTTTATCGGTATATAATTCAGCAGGAGGATTTACACTGTAATCCTTGCCTTTATAGCCAAATCCAGAGATAGGGGCTAATCACCGCAGCCGTTCCACAACCGAATGCTTCTTTCAATTCACCTTTTTCAGCCGCTTCGATAAGTTCAGTTACTTTCACTGGACGAATTTCGGTTTTGATACCCTAATTTTTTTCGGCTACTGCAATAATACTTTTACGAGTTACCCCATCGAGAATACGCTCACTGGTAGGGCAAGTAACAAGGGTATCACCAAAAAACGGAACCATAGGTTCATTGTACCTGCTTCTTCTAAGAATTGGTGCGTAGCATCGTCTGTCCCATCACTTGTTGATAACCTTCATTAGCAGCTTCTTGGGTAGGGAAAAAAACTGACCTGCATAGTTACCAGCAGCTTTAGCAAAAACCAAAACCACCATTAGCCGCACGGCTGTAATAGTCGGCTATTTTTACTTTCACATCGCCTTTGTAATAAGCCTGTACAGGGGCGGTAATAATCATAAAGAGGTAGTTTTTAGCAGGGGCAGCTTGCACACCAGCAGTAGTAGCAATCATAAACGGACGCAAATAGAGAGCATTGCCAAATCCTGGTTTTATCCACTCACTATCAATATCTACAAGAGTGCGAAGTGCTTGATCAAACCATTCTTCAGGGAACTCAGGCATTGCCAATCGTGAGCAGGATTTATTGATACGTTTGTAATTTTCTTGTGGACGGAAGAGAAAAACGTGTCCGTTGTCATCTTTATAAGCTTTCATTCCCTCGAAAAACAACCTGCCCGTAGTGGAATACGCTTGCTGAAGGTTCAAAGGGTAATAGGAGCATAAGGTTTGATGGTTGGGTTTTGCCACTGTCCATCTTTTGTATTCACAGATAAACATATGGTCAGCAAAAGTTTTACCAAAAACTCAGTTTTGAAAAAGTCTATTTGGTTGATACGACTTTCTTTTACTTTTTCAATCTTTAAATTCATATTGTTTTAGTTTTTAATTCTTAAATTTTTGTCAAAGGTACGAAATATTTTTTTAACTTTGTCGCTTAAAAAGACAAAAATCTTTATTGTGTATCCACCAATATACTAATTATGAAATAATTACTTGTTATTTACTACCTGTTACTTTTTATTTGAATTATGATTCACGAACTTATAAAAACCTCCGATGGCTCCACCAGCCTATATATTCCGCAGTTAGATGAGACCTATCACTCAGTACACGGCGCACTTCAAGAAACTCAGCACGTGTTTATCAAAAACGGACTGCAACTATTTGAACACCAGAGCATCTCTATCTTAGAAATTGGCTTTGGCACAGGGCTCAATGCTTTGGTTACTTACAAGGAACATAAAGTCTTGCAGCTGAACATTCACTACGAAACGGTAGAAGCCTATCCTATTTCGTGGAACGAAGCCTCCCAAAATGAATTTTTTTCGGAAGTGCTCTCCCCTACCCTATCCCCTATTTTTTTGAACAGATGCACTGCTGCCCGTGGGATGAAACTGTTGCTCTCTCTCCTATCTTCAGCTTCAAAAAAACGACTACAACGTTTTTGAAACTATTAACGATGTCGATAGTTTTGACCTTATTTATTTCGATGCTTTTGGGGCGCAAGTACAACCAGAACTGTGGCAAGAAGCTATTTTCCAACAAATGTACACTGCCCTCAAACGAGGGAGGCTATTTGGTAACCTACGCTGCCAAAGGTAGTGTGCGCCGTGCGATGCAGGCTTGTGGTTTTATAGTGGAACGATTACCTGGGACCACCTATGAAAAGGGAAATGTTACGCGCTCACAAGGATTAAAGCCCAACTGTCCGTTTTTCCACATCAAAAGCGGAAAGGGTAAGTTATTAGTATACAATGCTCCAGTACCTAAACCTTGAGGCATTGGACTGCGAAGTGTGTACGTCCACTGTGCAATAGCATTGAGCCCTATGTTACTCTCCAAAGCTGAGGTTACCCACCAACCTATACCTAATGTTTCGGCGAGAGTTATCCACTCTTCAGAACCTTGATAGCCTCCTATGGTGAAGGTTTTAAAAATGATATACTGCGGTTGTATTTCTCTTAAAAAGTCGTTGTTTTTCTTCAGAAGTAAATACCCTATCAATTCCTCATCGAGGGCGATAGGCAGGGGTGTTTGTTTACATAGTTCAGCCATCGCTTCCCACTGTCCTGCGCGTATAGGCTGCTCAATAGAGTGCAATTGCAGGGCAGCTAATCGTTCTAAATATACCAGTGCTTCAGTTGCTTGAAACGCACCATTAGCATCCACCCTTATCTCTATATCACTTGCTGAAAACTCATTGCGCAAGGCTTTTAAAAATACGATATTCTTCTTCAAAAATCAATGGCACCTATCTTCATTTTGATGCAACGAAATCCCTGAGCGAGTTTTTCTTTTATCTGCGCTTTCATAAAGTCGGGAGAGCCCATCCAAATAAGTCCGTTGATAGGAATTGCGTCTTTTCCCGTTGTAAAATCAGAAGGAAAAAAAGTTCGTACCACTGCGATGCCGCTACCGATCTAAAAAGCCTGTTCCACACCGAATTGTATAGAAGGAAAGGCAACGAGTTCTTTGAGCAATGCCTCTTCACCCAAATGCAGATGTTGTTCTACCCATTGCAGTTTTGCTTCATAATCAGGTACATCATCAGCACTCAATCCACGAAAGAGGTTGCATTCCCCTATGCCTTTTTTTGTCCTCTTGTTCTATTACCAAAAAGGTTTCTTTGGAGTAAGCACCCCTCTTGATGTCCCCGAAGGACGTTTAAAATTGAGAGTATGTTTAATCATAATATCAATTTGCTAATTCACTAATTCTTAATTTTCTATGATTTTTTTATCTATCTGTATCAATTCGACTATGGTATAAGTCTCTGGCAAGTATTTTTTTCAACTCTTTCTGCCCATTCAATAAAAACACCAATCGCCCGAATAGAGGTATTCTTCAAAGCCTATATCAAAAGGCTTCTTCCTCGTTTTTGATACGATAGAAATCGAAGTGGTAAATCTTATCATTAGTGCCTTCATAAGGGTTCACCAAACTAAAAAGTAGGGCTGCTCACAATATCGGTACTGCCTAAAGCTCGTACCAAAAGCCTTGATAAAGGGTGGTTTTACCAAAGCCCATTCCTCCCTTGAAAATCACTACTTTGGATTGCAAATGAGGAAGAATTTTTTTCTGCAATGGTATCTATTTCGGATAAAAGTATAAGTAAATTCCATAAGGTTTGTTTCTTTTATTGGGCAAAGGTACTAATAATTGAGGAATTAGCAAATTAACAAATTTTCTAATTAGCTGGTCGTAGTTTGACCGGTTAGGGGGTGTATTTTTGCTGGCAGAAAAAGGAAAAAGTAAAACTTTTTCACACAAAAAGGAATACATATCCAAAAAAAGTTTGTACATTTGTCGCGATTTAAAAGATAAATAGATATACGATAAAAAGTATAAAAAACATAACGATATAGCGTTTCGCTTTGATTTTCCTGTTCTGGAATACGACCAAACATTTCAATAACACAAGGAAAGCAAGTGCCGAGATGCCTGCCTTATAAGCGCAGGTATTCCTTTTTTTGCTTTTGTGTTAGCCTTTTGGTCGGGCTCCAGACGAAGTAAATGGAAGCCTGCGCTTAAAATAAATATCAAAAATAATATGAAAAATACAAGAACTCCTAAATGATTTTAAAGAAATCAAAAAAAGCTGTACTATTCAGAAGGTAATTGCTTTAATTTTTCAATTTGTAGAAGATAAGTTTTGGAAAATCACTGAAACTAAACATAGTCGTATTTTTAGCTTTCTTTTTAAATCCAGAAGAAACTCACGGACAAGGAGGTACTTTCTTGAAACTTTTTCTTGACAAATTAGAATTTAACACAACTGACTTTAACCCGAAGCTGTGGAGAATATATGTAGAAAGAAATAATATTGATATTCTCTTGCAATCTGATCAAATTAGCATTGTAATTGAAAAACAAATCTAATGGAGCTGAAAAACCAATATAATCAGTTGTATCGCTATTGGGATAGTGCCATTTACCAATTTCATCATAAAGATCTTGAGAAAGCTGAAAAATAAAAACTACTCTCGTATTATATATTTACCTGATGGCTGGTGGTATGATCGTAAACCAACAGAACAAACTAAAAAAAGCGTCCTGATTATTTATCAGTAGAGGAATATCCTGAAAAAAACTTAATGAAAATATTATTACTACATGGACATACATAAAAAGAAATAAATGAGTGGCTAACGGAATGTAGCTAATAGTGTAAGTGAAACTAACATTATTAAGTACTTTATTAATAGCTATATAACTTACTGGAGCAAAAACAAAAATTAAAAAGACAAACAATATATGCAGATTTTTAAAAAACCACTTAGATACAGTTGAAGATTGGAAAAAAACCTCAATGAGATTATAAATCAGGCTCAAAACTTAAAAATCTCAATGGATAGAAAAACTTTGAGAAAGAAATAAAAAGTTGAAAATCCCAATATTTTTTTGGGGCAAAAGAAAGACATTATCTCCTTATGACTTCCGCTGGGGTATCAAAGGAAGTGATTGGACTGATATGTGTATCTTGTTCTATCCTTCTGAATATGGACTTTCTATTTGGGGGCAAAAAGTTCTATAAAGTAAAAAGATAAATATAAAAGCAGAACTTGAAGCAATCTTTAGTGAAGATTTTTCAATGGATAGAGGATTCTAATAGTAATTATGCTATGTGCCTGAAAGATGATTGTTTTGAATTTGATGAAGTTGATTTACCTTGGCAATTTTATGACAATGCTCAATTGGTAAAACGAATAAAAAGAAGTAATTACCAAATATACAAACAATCCCAAAGTAGTTGAGCTTTTCAAAACAATAAATGTAGACCCTAAAGAGTAAACAGAATGAAAAAAATATAATATCACTCTTCAAACATCTATCCAACATCAATAGGGCTTATGAAATAGTTAAAAAAAGTACTAATGAAGATTTTAATATTTTTCTCTATCTTACGAATGGAAACAGATGAAGTGAACACTCATTCTCGATTTATTGCAGAACTACTTAATCCTAAGGGAAGTCATTTTCAAGAAGAGAAATTTTTAGAATTATTTATAAAAATACTTTAATTATCTAAAAACAGAAGATAATAGTAACTTCTTGGGTGCTCCCATAGAATTAAACCCTAGAAAATCGATTATTGAAGTTGAAAAATACATAGCACCCAAAACAGAAAAAGAAGGAGGGCGATTAGATATAGCTATCTCTGAAGGTAGAGAAAACTTTTATTTGTATTGAGAACAAAATATATGCTGGAGAGCAGGAAAAATCAAATGGAAAGATACTACAACTATGCTAAAAAAAGCAGCTAAACAGCATCATATTTTCTTCTTAACGCTTTTTGGTGATAAACCAAGTAGTGTTTATAGTGAAGATTGTATTATCTATAACATATCTTACAAAAAACACATTGTAGAATGGCTTGAACTTTGTAAAAAAAGAAGTTGCTGATAATGCTATTATTAGAGAAACTATTAACCAATACATCAATCTTATCAAAAAAACTCACCTATCAAACTATTAACAAAGAAATGGAAAAAGACATTCAAGACCTCATTCTAAAAAAACTATAGTGAAAAGTAGTCTTATCTATAAAAGTTTTGAAAAAGGCTATTTATAGTCCTATTAACACTATCATCGAAAATTTAAGCCATAAAAATATCAAGCTACTTACAAAATCAAAACTCTAAGTAGCATGTTTTTTTCATACAGGTACTCTTAACAGCCTAAGCGATAGAGGCAGAATATTCATAAAGCCTAAGTTTTTTTCAATGATAATGGCAGTATTGCCATAGAAGAATTTAACCCGTTAACAACAGCTCAACACTTTGGACATAGAGTGTTTTATGGGTTATTCAACAAAAAATCCTAACCTCCAGATTCCTTTTTCCTATGTCCTATCCAGAAAAACAAGAAAGACGGATGGTTAAATTATGAATTTTGTCCTATTTTTTTGAAGGTATTGAATTAAAAAACTGATGAAGATAACTTCATTGAGTTGCTTACTAATGAGACTAAAAAAAGCAGGAACTAACTGAGCACTTATACGAGAATTTTTATTCAGTACTTTGAAAAAAATATGCTGAAGATTATTTAAACTTTCTCAACGGTGAACAATTAGACCTTGACAACTTCTTAAATAATTCTATAAAAACTAAAAACATCAATCTCCCTGAGATTTATTGTCTTTTGAGGATACATTCAAGATCAGCAATTATAAGAATGTTACTGAAAAAAATGGATTTATAATAATCGTTGTTTTGTTGTTGATTTTAATAATGGATTGGCTTGTGATCTCTATATAGGCAACGAACAGATGTTTTTAGATTGCTTTCATAGAGACGATAAAGAAATCAAACATTTAATCCCAACTAATTATGAAATAAGACCTGATACCCGTTATAGATTTATTCTTAAGGGAGAAACTTTAGCACAAAAGTTCAAAGACTTTGAAGATAATTACATTAACTTCATAGATAATAAAAATGGTTTTGATATTAATCTTTATTATATATAACCTCCCCACTCCTAAAAAAAGTGGGGATATTTTTTTCAAAAAAACACCATCATCGGTCATAGTTTGTCCATTTAATATTGTATCTTTGCAGTGTAATTTTTAAAGTTATACAATGAATCTTTACTTAGACGACCTCCGCCCTACTCCTGAAGGCTTTGAGCGTGTGTATTCTTACTCTGACTTTATAGCTTACCTCAAGTGCAAAGGATTGCCTGATTTTATCTCGTTTGACCACGATTTGGGCGAAGAGTTTTCGGGCTATGACTGTGCTAAATATTTGGTGGATTATTGTTTAGACCGTCAGTTGCCTTTGCCTGATTTTTGCAGTGCACAGCCAAAAACCCTGTGGGCAAAGAAAAATATTGAGCGACTGTTAGCGAATTTTTAAAAGAATATAGAATTTTAATAAACAAAACTATGGCAAAAAGAACAATTATTGCGATTAGTACATATTGTAAAAGCTCTTGAAAAAAAGCTCCGGAAGAAGGACTTAGTTATCAGGAGCTATACAACTATCTAAAAACAAAAACACGAGGATAAAGATTGTGAGAAGTTTAGCTTCTCAGAAAAAACTTTTCAGCGAGATAGGCATCTGCTGGAAGATATTTTTATGATTTATATTGCGCCCTAATGGTAAGGGGCGATGGGTAATTGAAGAAAGCGAACTAACAAACCGCTATGCTATTTTTTTGACAATATCTTATTGGTAGATGCTTACCGTCGCACTAAAGAGATGCAAGAGGGTGCTACTATTTGAACGACAAGAGAAAAACACTCGGTTTAACCCATATTGAAGAGATTATTGAGGCTATAGAAAAAAACACCGTACTGTGCGGTTTTTCTACACTAAATTTTAGGGAAGGGGTAGCTCGCCAGCGTGAAATGGTACCCTACGCTCTAAAGGAACATAATAGGCGTTGGTATCTTATCGCTGCTGAACACAAAGAACCTATGCAGTTTAAAGCTTTTTGGCTTAGACCGTATCACTCAATTGGAAGTTACAGCTACCAAAGTACAACGCAAAAAGGTGAATACAGAAGCCCTCTTTAAAAATACTTATGGAGTAATGATTGATACGGAAACACCTCCACAAGAAATTATTTTATCGTTCGACTATGAACAAGGACAGTACATCAAAAACACTACCACTGCACCCCTCTCAAAAACTATTGAAGGATAATGATGACGAGGTGCGCATCAGCTTACTACTTGTGCCTACTTACAATTTTGTGATGGAGATATGCGCTCGCAGTCAGTATGTAAAAAGTACTTGCACCTGCCGCTTTGGCTGAAGAGGTAAAAGAACATCTAAAAAGCATATGAACAATATTTGTGAAATTTAGTCATTCGTAACTCTTTATTCGTAATTATTTTTTTACCTTTGCCCATTAGAAATAAAAAAACTTATGGGAACCACTGCAATTGAAGCACAGAACTACTGCATATACTTCAACGAAGAAGGAACGCGTTTTATCAATGATTTGATAGCTGAACGCCGTCCCTCTAAACTCTTCCTTTTTAGTAGATAGCCATACTAACGAACACTGTTTGCCAGTATTCCTCCCCGATTTGGCTACCGATATCCCTTTAGAAATCATAGAAATAGAAGCCGGTGAACCTTATAAAAAAACATCGATACTTGCACCCAAGTGTGGTATGCCCTTTCTGAATTGGGGGCTGACCGCAAGTCGTTGCTCATCAATATAGGTGGGGGCGTTGTTACCGATTTGGGGGGCTTTGTCGCCTCTACTTTTATGCGCGGTATCGATTTTATAAACGTACCTACGAGTCTGCTGGCAATGGTTGATGCCTCAGTAGGTGGTAAAACTGGGATAGATTTGGGTGCTTTAAAAACCTTATAGGGGTAATCAACAATCCGTTAGGGGTTGTGGTCGACACTCGCTTTTTGGCAACCCTACCTGCTGAAGAACTCCGCAGCGGAATGGCAGAAATGTTCAAACACGGTCTCATCAGTTCACCTGAATATTGGCAACAAATGTGTCAGCTAAATGAACTGCCCGTAGAATATTTGGGAGTGCTCATTCGTGAATCGGTAGTGATAAAAAAATGAGGTTGTACGCCAAGACCCTACCGAAAAAGGTTTGCGAAAAAAACGCTGAATTATGGTCATACTTTGGGGCACGCGATAGAATCATATTGTTTGCAAAACCCTGAAAGAGAACGCTTGTTACACGGAGAAGCTATTGCTATTGGAATGGTGCTCGCTACTTATCTTTCAGTAAGAGAATTGGGATTCCCGCAAGCTGAATGCGACCATATCAAAGCTGTTTTAGCTGAATACTTCCCAAAACAATCTTTTTCTAACGAAGAAATCACCGATATTTGTCAGCTGATGCGCTTTGATAAGAAAAAAACGTAGGGGGCAATGTTTATTTTGTGCTTTTTAGAAGCCATTGGCAAACCAAAAAAATTGACTGTATTGTTCCTTTTGAAGAGATTTATAAGGCTTTTGAATATTACCTCAGTTAATAACCATAACCAATAACTATATGAAGCAATTTTTTTAATCTTCTTATTATTTTTGTTCTCTATGGGTAGGACGAGTGTCAGCGCAAAGTTATTGGCGTAAAACCAATTTCACTACCCAGCGTAGCACTCATTCCACTGACCCTTCTTTTTCAGTATTTCACTTTAGATAAAGCTGCCTTTGCACGTGCGTTGCAAGCAAGTGAAACAAGCCGAAGTGCTGCTATCATTGCCATTCCTAATGCCGAGGGAAAAACTCATCAACTATTATATTACCCCTACTCAAGTGCTCTCGGAAGCGGTAGCACGCAAATTTCCTTCTATTAAAACCTTTGTGGGCAGGGGGTGAGACGATGATACTCAACATATCCGCTTTACGTGGGTGATTATGGATTGGATGCAATTATGCAACAAAATCTATATTATAGTTTTTGTAGAAACTGAAGACAAAGAGGGCGTTCATTATAGAATCTACCGACACGAAAACACCGAAAATCCTTTTGGTAGACTGCAAGACTTTGGATGTGCCAGCGCTTGTAGCAGAAAAGTCAATCACTACAACGCGCCACTTTCTCAAGTGCTAATGTGCATCGTACTTTTTAGAATTGCCGTGGCTTGTACTCACGAGTACACCGATTACTTTTGGGAAAAAGCCTCTGCCTTTGCAGAAATAGTCAATACCATAAACAGAGTGAATGAGGTATATGGGCAACAGCTTTCTATAGCCTTTCAGTTGGTTTCAGACGACAGTATCGTTTTTGACAATAAAGACACCGACCCTTTTTACGGGGATTAACTTTGATGGCTGGAATGATTATCGCAATACTTCTACGACCCTGCAACAAGTGTTAGATAACAAAATAGGCGATGCCAATTATGATATAGGGCACTTATTCCACAATGGCAATAATGGCGGTAATGCGGGCTGTATTGGCTGTGTGTGTGAAAGTGATGAAAAAGGGCGAGGTTTTTCGTCTTATCCGTTTGCAAGAATGGGGCGATTTCGCAGTGCTTTTTGCTATAGATGTAGCCGCTCACGAGATAGGACATCAAATGGGAGCACGACATACTTTTTCATACCGCAGAGAGTTTGGCTCTGGCTCACAAATGGAACCAGGAAGCGGCACTACCATAATGAGTTATGCAGGTGTTAGCCGCGATTACGACGTGCAACAACACGCCGACCCTTATTTGCACCACCGTACAGTGTACGATATTACCGAGAACCTGCAAAAGCAAATCGTGTGCTACCGAAAATTCTACGGGCAACACACCTCCTGAAATACCCGACCTAAAAAGCTATACCATTCCGTACGGTACTGCCTATCTGTTAGAAGGTTCTGCCACCGATGCTGATGGTGATGCCTTGTTATACACTTGGGAACAAGCCGATAATTATACTACTTCTAACAGCTACTATTTTTTTCACCTACAATGCGTTTTTGGAGCTACAGCCCGCTCTATGAAACCCTCTACACAATCGTATCGCTATATACCTCGCTTAGAGCGCATTGTAGCAGGCACGCTCACCCAGCAGAACCCCAGAAAAAGGCGATGCTTGGGAAACGGTACTCAATATTGGGCGCACCCTCCATTGGACGTTTATGGTAATTGACCGTCCTTTGGCAAGTAATCAAACGGGAAATACTGTTTTATAAAAACCATTGAGGTAGTAGTAAGTGCCGATGCAGGTCCCTTTTAAAGTAACTTCTCACAACCAAAAATAGCACTTGGGTAGTAGGACAGAAGGTGAAAAATCGAATGGGATATTGCCAATACTAATAAAGCTCCCATATCAGTAAATAAAGTGAAAATACTTTTTTTCTACTGATAATGGAGCTACTTTTCCCTATACTTTGGCTACTGGCTTAGCTAATAATGGCAAAGCTGAGTAACAATACCCGCAAGTCTAAAAACTACTCAAGGGCGCTTTATGATCAAAGCTGAAGAGAATATTTTTTTAGCTGTGAATGAGGGGACTATCACTATAAAAGAAGATGAAGATACCGATGGCGATGGTATAATGTCCAGTGTTGATAACTGTCCGTTTGTAGCCAATCCCGACCAAAAAGACACTGATGGCGACGGCATAGGTGATGCTTGTGATGATGATATAGATGGCGATGGTATTCTCAACACTTTCGACAATTGCCCTACCGCATCCAACACTACCCAAAAGGACAGCGACAACGATGGTATAGGTGATGCTTGCGACAATGATATCGACGGTGATGGCATTCCTAATACTCAAGACAACTGTCCGCTGATTTACAACCCCGATCAAGCTGACCTCGACAGTGATGGTATAGGCGATAGCTGTGATGATGATATCGATGGAGATGGTATTCCAAATAAAGAAGACCCTCAAGTGGATTACGTACTCATTTCCAATGCCTTTACTCCTAATGGTGATGGCATCAACGATACTTATACGATTGCTCACGCCGAAAAAAATATCCGCGTAACACCCTTTATGTGTATAACAATTTAGGGTCAGTTAGTATATGAAGCAAGAGGCTACAAGAACCAGTGGGACGGCAAAATGTCTAATGGAACATTGGTAGCTCGAGGCTCGTATATAGCGATATTTAGCATCGATGGCTCTGACGAAAAACAAACTAAATACTGGATTTACATCAATTATTAAAAAGAAGATAAACTATGAAAAAGATATTTTTTTAAGTGCCTTATTACTCGCTGGAGTAGCTCAAGCACAAACTATCGACCCCTCTTATATATTTTTACTATCAGCACCAAAAACTTGGTAAACCCAGCAGCTGTAGGCTTAGAGAGAGGGCACACCATCTCGGTGGATATACGCAACCAATGGCGCGGAATGACCGAAGCGCCTCAAACGCAAACTTTCTTCACCACTCACCGCCTTTCCGATCGTGTAGGGGTGGGACTTTCGCTTGCTAATAACAAAGTTTTTATACAGAAACAAGCCGGTATCTACGCCGATTTTTTTCCTACTCAATCCCTATTACTTACAACTCTAATTTGATAGGAGGTATAAAGTTTGGGGAGATTTTTTTCAATGTAGATGGCAGTGATTTGCGCACCTATAACAATATGTACAATATGTATTACCCTAATGGGAATCGTATGCACCCCACTTACTACAACGACCCTTATTTGCAAAGTATTTCAGGGAAGTTTCAAACCAACTTTGGTGCGGGACTCTACTACGACCATCCTGATTTCTATATAGGTATGGCAATTCCTAATATGCTGGCTTCTGACAAAGTGCGTATGGATAACGAAGTAATGACTTCTATTGCCGATAATATGTTCTTCTATTCTATGGTGGGCTACTATTGGCGTGCAACTACCGATTTCACTGTAAAACCACGTTTCCAAACGCGATTTGGCAAAGGTGAAAAAAACCTTCTATCGACCTTACTGTGGCAGGCAATTTTGCTAATCGCGCCGAATTAGGGTGTCACTTATCGCACTGATAAAGCTGTAAATGCTTATGTATTCTTTGAAATCCCTGATTACTATGTAGCAATAGGTTATGGGTTTGAAAGTTACTTCCAAACCCATCTCAACTTGCAATCGCGTAACTCTCACGAGTTTTTAGTACAATTCAAATGGTAGTGTGAGCCACACGGACGATTATTTTACTGTATATTGAAGTGTAGTGTATTGGGCGACACGGAAAGCACCAAGAGGGTTTTCGCGTTTATTAGTAGTATTCACAATGTTACCTATAGGGGCGGGTAGGGATTGCAAACGGATTTTTGCCCTCTAGATATTTGAACAATCATTTGGGCAAACTCTTTTGTATTGAGGATGAATGCGATAAAGGATAACATTCACCACATCGCCCTTGTTGAGTTTTTTCGTCATTATCAACCCCTGCCATTATAAAGAAGAATTTATTATTAGCTATGTAATTATCGTCCAAGGTGCCATAAACAGTTTTAGAAATATTACTCTGCGACAACTTTAGTAGATAAGCATTAGCAACCCCATCATTAATACCATCGAAATAGAAACGCACCTCTTTTTCGATCTGCTAAAAAGCCTCCATTTTCTTTCTGCACTATTTTTGTTAGAAGGTATTACAGGGGCTTCAAGCATTTTATCTTTTGGCAGTATAGGTTTTGCCCATTGAGCTCTATCATCAATTCATAATCTTTCCCTAATTCGGGAGAGATACCCGCAGGAAACACATAGCGGCTACCACCTTTTTAATTCATTTAGATTATCAGATGTGATAGTAGTGGTACCATCCCAAAAGAGTAAGACTATAAGTTTGACTACCCGAAACTATCTTCACTATCGCATTATCTATTGCAGGCGAATGTGTTTCACCAAAATAGGTTTCGGTATAGCTGATATCGACTATTGGGTAGGCTTTGGCTTCTCCTTTTTTTCCAGTCGAGCGCTGCATCAATCACTAATTTCTTAGGAGCAGTATCCAAATTCAAATCAATAACTTCTTCGCAAGAAGTCAAAGCAAAAGGCACTGAGGAGTATGATATAAAGGTTTTTCATTTTTATTCTACTATTTTATAGGATTAGAAACTAAAGTTATAAGTTACACTAGGTATAATACCAAAAATGGAGAGTTTCACCGCTTCATTGCGATGTGTATCTTCGTTTTCACGGAAGGAAACACTCACAGCATTTTTGCGGTTGTACACGTTGTACACGCCAAATACCCATTCACTTTTCCAACGCTTGTTAGCACGCTGAGGAGTATAAGTAGCCGATAAGTCTAAACGGTGATAGGTAGGCAGGCGGTATTCGTTGCGCTTGCTATAATCGGGGACAGTTTGTCCTAAGTAAGAATAGCGCCCTACAGGGGTGGTTTGCAGGCAATCCCGATTGCAAGTTGAATATAGCACCAAACGTCCATTTAGGTGAAAGCTCGTAAGTAGCTGTAATCGAGAGGTCGTGAGGCTTATCATAAGGAGCATTATACCAATCGCCGTAGTTGATACCTATTTCTTCAGGGGTACGACCTTTGGTTTGCATTTCCGATTTTTGAGAGTGTATAGGCAATCCAACCGGTAAAGTCTGCCTGTATTTTTTTACGCAAAGAGCACTTCCAAGCCATAAGCTCTGTTTTTCTCCTGAGAGCAAGACACGTTCAATAGCTTCATTGGCAATTAGATTAGCCCCATTGATATAATCCAAAACGATTTTGCACCTTTTTGTAGTAAGTTTCTACCTCTATGCTGTATTTATCGTCAAAAAAACATTAGAAGCATAACCTAATGCCACTTGGTCGGCGATTTGAGGTTTTATAAACTCATCGCTAGGCGTCCATACATTCAAAGGTGAAGGAGAGGCTGTGTTAGAAATCAAGTGTACATACTGGGCTGTGCGCGCATAACTCGCTTTTACTGATTTGGTATCGCTAAAAGCATAACTCATTGTAAAACGCGGTTCGAAATTAGAGTACAAATCGATAATTCGGTTACTGCCGTAGTATTTAGTACCTATAGCAGTACCTTGGTAATACACTTGTCGGTTAGCATTATACCCCACGGGATTGTCATTAGGATAAATATTCACGGTGCGTTTGCCCAAACTGTAGAAATTGCTAAAGCGCAAGCCGTAAGACACTGTAAGAGCTTCAGCTAATTTTTGTTCTACATCGGCATAGAAGCCCATTTCGGCAGCATAACGATGTTCAAGTATGCGTTCTTTGATAGTAGAAGCTGAAGTTTTAGGCACAATTTTCCCTGGTTTGAATATGTAGTACAAACCCTGTACTCCGTAAGTAAGTTTGAATTTTTTTCGGAAATATAGTTTTTGAAGTCGTATTTGAGGTTAAAATTCTCAATTCCCGACGTCCATTTCATATCAATAAAAACTAAAATCAAACTTATAATCGTAGTTGCTGTAGATAGCCGAGAGATTAGAGAAGAGTTTATCGGTAAACAAGTGATTCCAACGCAAGTTTACCAAGGCATTACCATAAGTATTGGTGAGGTTCTCACTGAGAATAAACCTATCTCTACCAAAAATAGCCTGAGAGATAGAGCGCATTGTTTTGGTTGAGTTGGTACGAAAGTTTGGTATTGAGGTCGTAGAAATAAGCTGAATTTTTCGTTATCGCTCAGTTTGAGGAAGAGATGAGCGTAAGAGGCGCGACCTCCTACTAAAAAAATGAGGCTTTGTCTTTCACGATAGGACCTTCGGCAAGCAAGCGTGAGGAAAGTACCCCTATACCGCCCGTTGCAGCGAATTTATTTTTATTACCTTCTTTTTGATAAATATCCAAAACTGAAGCGATACGTCCGCCATAGCGCGCAGGGATGCCGCCTTTGTAGAGCTTCATATCGCGCACAGCATCGGCATTGAAGACACTGAGGGAATCCAAAAAGGTGAGATGCATTAAAAATTGTAGCTTCGTCGAGGAGTACCAAGTTCTGGTCGGCAGCGCCACCGCGCACGTTAAATCCAGAGGACGCCTCACCCGCATTGCTCACTCCTGGCATTTGCATCAGGGTTTTGATAATATCCACCTCACCTACAAGTACAGGGAGTTTTTCACGGTAGTAATAGGGAATTGTAGCTACACTCATTTCGGGTTTGCGTACAGCTGCTTTAGGAGCAGAATGCGCATTGAGTTCCACGCCTTTAAGCTCTATAGCCTCAGGTTTTTAATTTGTAGTCCTTACGGATATTTTTTTGTTGAGTTCTATAGTTTCTTGGTGGGAGCCAAAAACCTATATAGTCAATCACAATAGTATATTTACCTTCAGGGTAAAGTAATAGAATAGAAGCCATACTCATTGGTAGAAGTACCCGTATGGAGTTCTTTGATAATGAAGTTTACCCTAATAATTTTTTTCACCATTAGAAGCATCGGAAATAGAACCGCTAAGGGTGTACTTGTGTTGTGCAAATACAGCAGTTGTAGCTACTAAAAAGTAGTAGAAAGCACTTTTTCATAAGATATTTTTTTATTTTCCTAGGGGCAAAGATACGAATAATTTATCCATTAGCCAATTATAAAGAAAGTATAGTTATACAAAAAAACTCCCTGATGAATTAGATTCTATCAGGGAGTTTTTGCATAATTATTTGAGTAAATATTTTTTTAATCGGCTGCTCGATAGAGGTTGAAGTGACCCATATATTCTTGGTCGTCTTCACCTTCTTCGTGGGTTTTAAGGATGTACCAATAATCACCTGTTGGTAATTCTTTTGCCGTTATAACGACCATCCCAAGTTTCGCCTGAACGCAAACTAGTGATATAGCGTCCGTAACGATCGTAGATATCTACTGTTAATTTAGGATAACTACGATATCTATCTGGATCCCAGCCATCGTTTTGTCCGTCACCATTAGGGGTAAAGAAATCTGGTGGTACTGACTTCATATACTCTTTCTCTATGGTGAGCGTTGAACTACATCCATTAGCATCTACTACCTCTACTACTACCGTTTTGTAAGCTTTTCTACCTACTACTCGAGTTGTTGGGTCGGTAGATCGCAACATATACTCATTGCTGCCATCTTGATATCCATTGAACGTATAATTATAACTTGATGAGTTGCCGCCTACTGCTTGAACTTTTATCTTATTGATAGCTCTTGGATCACTGATGTCCTTGAGTTCTAGACCGCGATAACGTGTTAGACTCACTGTGCTACCCCAAGTTTGTTCACAGAGTGGCGCTCCTGGTACATTTGAGTAGTAATATACCGTAAGTGTGTATTGTCCTGCTGATATATTATCGGTATAACCATACTTACCATCAAATCTATTGAATGGATGTTTTTGAACTCCTCCATCTACTGAGTAGAGGTATTGCTAGAGGTGAGTTTATCATCAGCTTGTGAGAACTCTACACGCAAATAGCTGGTTGTGTAGGTTGTTGATACTACTGAACAATTAAACTGTTCTTTAACATCTACAATATCTAGATTAGGTGCTGATGGCACTGTTATCTGCAAGGATTGTGGACACTGACCATCGGTATATTCTAAGATGTAATCACCTACTACGTTTGTTATGGTGCTTACTGCTCCTGCAGTAGCTATGGTTCCTATATTGACCGTTGCTCCTGAGGCTGATTTGAGCGTATAACTATAAGGGGCCCTACCACCTTGAATACTGAAGATCAACTGACCATCGCTTAATCCATAGCAGGTTTCGGATACTGTAGAGGCTCTAGCTTGCAACAAATCGGGCTCTATAATGGTGAAACTGTGTTCTAACTCACAATTGATCTCTCCATTAGATCTTACTTTGACTACGTAAGTACCTGCCGATAAGTCTGTATATTGGCTATTTGCAGCATCGAACGTGCCTGCCTCTGGGGTAATGGTATATGTATAGCTATTGGTCGCTCCACTTACCGCAAAAGTAATCGTTCCATCATTTACTCCATAACAGCTCATATCGGTTTTTGTTGCCGTGGTGGCTGTAAGACTATTGTAAGCGGTTACATTGACTGTAAGGGTTGTGGTACAACCATTCAGGTGAGCAAAGGTAATACTATGAACTCCTGGTGTTACTCCTGTAAACCTTCCTGGATTCACTGGTGCGGCACCATCTAAACTAAAGCTTACTGCGCCTGTATAACTTGCATTTACCGTAGCGTCGATAGTATTGACAACTATATTATTGCCACAGCCATAAGTTACCGTAGCGGTAGGTTGCAAATCTACTCCTGATTTGATCTCTACTGATACTTGTATTGTACAAGAACGTGCATCTTTCACCGTGATGGTGTGTGTACCTACCGATAAACCTATATACAAGGTCTTACCTACTGTCCAAGCTCCATCGTCTATTGAGGTACTGTAAGATTGGGTCCCTCCTGTAATGGTAATTGAAACGGTTCCATCACCTGCTCCATAGCATATCTCATCGGTTTGCTTGTCGATTACTGCATTCAATACATCAGGTTCGTTGATCTTGAAGATTTCGTCTACAAAACAACCATTCTTATCTTGTGCTCTAACTATGTACTCTCCTCGGGATAGTCGTGTGAAATAACCTTCGGATACAAATCGATCTAATCGTGGGCTGATAGCGTATTGTATATCGCCTGCTCCTCCTGTTACTGTTATAGAGATAGTTCCATCGCGCATTGTGTTACAACTGATATCGGTTGTAGCTGTTGCTACTATAAAGGCTGGTGATTCACCTATATTAACTGTAGCTGTTTGCACGCAATCTACGCTGGTTACCTCTATTTGGTAAGTGTCGCTCGCTAAGCCTGAGAATGCCCAGTCGGTGGCGTTTACTTGAGTAGCTGATACTGTTTGTGCAACTCCGCCTTTATATAACTTGTACTGGTAGTTACCCAAAGCGCCGGTTGCCGAGAAGGTAATACGTGCTGAACTTTCTCCGTTACACTTCACAAAGGCATCATCGGTGTTTATGTGCAAGGCTAAGGTTTCTAAAAGTGGCTATGGTGATCTTATTAGATACTTTAGAGCTACAGCCATTAGCATCTTTTACATAGAACTCGTAGTCGCCTACATCTGCAGCATTGACCGTAACGCTACTTCCCACTATTGTGGTTGCTCCGCCTTTTTACTTGATAGTAAGTATAAGCTCCTGTGCCTCCCGTTGCTACAAGCGATATAGTAGCTGGGGTATTACAAGTAAGCGGACTGGCTATGCTGGCTACTATATTAAGTTCGGCAGGGTTCGGTAACCTCTACTTCTATTTGGGCTTCACATCCCACAACCATCGGTGATTATTAACACATATTCACGTGCATCTAATCCTGTGAATGTGGTATCGGTTTGTGCGCCTTTTTACGATAGCTGCGCCTTTTTCTTTTAATTCATATACATAATTACCACTACCTCCTGTAATGCTTTGTACTCTTACAACTCCTGTACGATCGCTAAAGCAATTTACATGGGTTGCTGTTACGGTTGCATCTATAGGTGCTGGGGCACTCATCACTTGAGTTACAACTGTTGCACAACCATTTTCATCTTTTACCTCTACTGTATAGGTTCCTGTGGATAGGCCTTCGAAAAGTGAGGTGCTTGTATAGGTTCCATATACTGGATGGGCTGTACCATTGTGAGACAAACGATACTCGTAGTTGCTCCAGCCTCCTGTGGCCTCTACTTTAAAGGCTCCTGTTTGACCTATTCCACACTTGATGCGATCAGTTACTGTTACTGAAGCTGTAAGGGCTGTGGTTGGCTCGGAGATCATTACCTCTGTGCTGGTTACCGTACAATTAGGAGCATCGGTTTGGGTCATTCTTACCACATCAGCTACCTTTTTGGCAAACCACTGATCACTGCTCGACGTACTGCATCGGGACTGCCTATTTGAGTTTGTAATGTACCCACTGGGCTAAGTACTGGACTCACTGCATAGGCTTGGTAAGATATCGCGCCTTGGTAACCACTGAAAGTTACTGTGATTTCTCCATTGCTATCGCCCATACAGCTCACTGGCTTGCTTTGTGCTGCACTTACTTCCATCGATCTAAACTCATTTTACTGTATAAGATACTGTTGCATAACAATCTGTATCTCTATCAGTTACTTTAATAGTGTAGTAACCTGCTGCATTGAAGTGTACCGTTGCTACATTGGTTCCTGCTGTAAGGGTTTGTGTTGATGGTGTTGGTGTTGCCACACTACCATTGGCTGTTACCTCTACTATATAACCCTAAGTTCTTACCTCCTACTATAGTGAAGTTCACTGTTTCGGATTGGTTACAACTCAAGGTTGATATACGGGTAGCATTCACCGCGCTGATGCGTTGTAGTGGTGGTACTACCATTGGGGTATAGACTGCTCTACAACCATTGGCATCCTCTACATTCACTATCACTGTTTGGGTAGCACTACCTGCACTGGTAAGACTGTATACACTGCTGTTTATCCAGCCTGATGTGGTGGTGCTTATACCATCAAATACTTGATAGTTGTACTTATAAGGTTGTGTACCACCTTGGGCTACTGCCGAGATAATCGCTTGTTGGGCATTGTTATCAGTATCACACTTATAGTGGGTAGTTACCGTGGTGGTATTGCTCACTATCAAGGCTGCTGGTGCACCTATAATTATCGTTTGAGTAGCTGTACAGTTACGCGAAGAGGTGAGCGTTACTGTATATGAGCCTACTGGCATTCCTTCAAATTCTATATCTTTAGGGGTAGTATTGACCGTTTTCGCTACGCGTGAATCCTATTCCTACTATATTAATTTGATAATCAGTTTGCGTTTGGCTACCTGGTATGGTAATTTTTTTAGCTTACCATCACTACTGCCATTACAGCTTACTGCTGTAGTGGTGTGAGTGAAAGCTTACTGTTGCTGCATCGGTTACATCAAAGGTGTATGTTTGGGTAGGGACAACCTGTTGCCACATCGTATACCGATACTTCATAATTACCTGCTGGTATATTAGTAAATCCATTGGTGGTGGATACACTACTTACTCCTGTTGCTGTGTTCTTAAGGGTATAACGCAAACTTGGTGAGTTACCTCCTGTATAAGTGACGCTAACTGTCGCACCCGTAACTGGAGATAGTGTACAAGTTACTTGCTTGATAAAGCGTACGCCTACTCCTTCTACCGGTTCGTACAAGGTTACTGATTGAGTGAGTGTGGTGGTACAACCCCAAGAATCGGAGATGGCTACTTGATAAGTACCTGCACTTAAGTTTTGGAACTCGGTGCTGGTTTGAGCTCCGCCTTGAGCCACTCCATCTTTGATGAGTTGATACAAGTAGTTCGCTCCTTCACCTCCCGTTACACTTCTCACACCTATAGCGCCCGTACCATTAGTACAGTTCGCATTGGTTACCGTAAGTGTACCACTGATAGTTGTTGGCGTAGCTATCGTTACCGTATTGCTAAGTGTTGTAGCACAACCATTGTTGTCTTTTACCAATACTCTATAAGTTCCTGGGGTTAAGCCTGTGCGTACACTTGTATTTGTCCACACTTCTAAACCTACGGCTGCTTGACCTATATAGTACTGATAAGTACCCCAACCTCCTGTTACATTCTCTATGGCTATCTCTCCACTATTGTAAGTAGGTGCACTCGCACAAGTGGCTTGATGTACAGTAACACTTGCTGTAATAACCGCTGTTGGCTCTTCTATCTTGAAGCTATAGGTTTGTTCACAAGCTGTATTATTGTCTTTTACTGTTACTGTATAGGTATTTGGTGCTAAACCTGCTATGTTGAAGGTAGCTGTTGTTCCCGTTGCTGTAAATGGTGCCGCAGGGGTTATGGTTCCTGCTGATGGGCTCACCGTTACATTATAAGCGTGACCATTTACTGTATTGCTAAGGGTAAAGGTAGCTGTTCCATTGTTTGCACCTTTACAACCTACATTCTTCACTTGTGGGTTTACTATGCTAAAGTTGTTTGGATTAGGCGAGATGTACAACTTGCTGGCTATACAACCTGTAACTTTATTAGCTACCCAGAATGTATAGGTGTTATTAGGTGCTATAGTAAAGCTATTGCTTGTTTGCCAGCCTCCTGTTGTTGGGGTGATAACTCCCGCAGGAGCAGTTGCGCCTTAGTAGTACAACAACTGACCTGTAAATGGTGCTCCTGAACTTTGTTTAGCGCTAATGGTAATGGTTTCACTCGCGTTACAAGTTCCCGTAGTGGTTACCGCAAAGTCGATCTTATCAACATCGAAGGATTCGAACGGTTTGATCACCACTGAGGTTTGGGTGCTACATCCATTGGCATCAACAGCGGTGATGGTTATTGTTCCTCCTGCTATATTACCTACTGTAAAAGCTATCGCCTGTTCCTGAAACCGTACCATACAAGTACTCTATAGCATATGGACCTATTCCGCCTTGTATCGCTCCATTGGGTACTCTTATCTGTGCTTGTTCTACACCGCCTGAGAAACCACAACTGAACTCTTGCTTAGTGTTCTCTATAAGTGTTTTACTTATAGTTAGAGCTGTAGGCTCTTTCACTGTCGCTGTATAAACATTGGTACAGCCGTTAGCTGATGTTACTGTAATGGTATAAACTCCTGCAGCTAAGCCTCTTACTTCTCTATTGACAATAGAGGTTGCTGGTACTGCCCCTGTTGGGACCTTGTACTGCATAAGAGAATGCTCCTACTGAGGGTGGTATTGACCTCGGCAAGGTATATCACTCCATCGTTACTGCCTGAACATGTTACTGTTCTTACCGATGTGGTAATCTCTGGCTGCTCGGCTGCTCGTACAGTTATTGTCTTAGTATAACTACCACAGTTACCTGACGCATTATTGTCCTTAACGGTTATCGTATACACACCTACAGTCGTTACATTGAAGGTCGTTTTATACTCTCCTGCTGTTTGTGCAATCGTAGTAGGGCTTATTGTAACGCCTCCTGGACTTGTATAACTATATTCATAGTCGCCTGAACCATTGTCTACTTTTACAGTGATTACTGCTGCAGCTCCCGCACAACTCAATGGTGTGCTTAAGGAGATATCTGCCTCCAATGCATTGGTAATAGTCACTGTTTTTGGTTGCGATACATCCTGTAGATTTATCGCGGATTTGTACATCGTACGCGCCTGCTACCAAGTTTGCAAATACATTGCTGTTTTGGTAATCTAAGCCTCCATCTATTGAGTATTCATAACCATTGAGTTCTGCTCCTGTTGCAACTGCTCCCACCGCCCCTATTTTTGACTTGTGGCTCAATAGTGAGTGTGTACTGACCATCGGCACAACCTAAGATGGTTGTTTTTGCTATATCTGGCGATGGGTGTTACCATAAAGGTATAGTTACCTAAATTAGCTGAACAACCATATTGGTCTTCCATTTCTAATTTCACTTGGAAACTATAAGCTCCATTAGGATATTTTGGCATTGATGGTGCCACAATATTATCTTTGATTATCTGTACTCTAGAGGTGCCTGTTACTATTGGGGGCACCAAAAAGTTACTCCCGGTGTTATTGGAGTTACTTTATAGGGTGTAAGTTCCTCCGCCTCCAGTAGGATTTTTGTACCTCTAAAACTCCATCGTTATCACAAGTGATCGTTGCACTTTGTGCTACTGTGGCTGAAAGTGTAGCTAACTCTCTGATGTGAAGATCTCTACTACCCCACTCACAATTAGTACCTTCTTTTTACTATCACATAGTAAGTTTTATTAGGTGTTAAAGCGTAAGGCCCTGCAGGGATTGTAGCATCTTGTCCTGCTCCTGGCATCACCGCTGTACCTGCGTGTGGTGTTGGAATACCTGGAAGTAAACCTGCTTGTTTTTCGTATATCGCCCAATTAAAAAGTAGTGCCCGTAGTAGTACCTGTATAATCAGCGCTTCGATGGATTCTAATCGTTGCTTGACCCATTTGACCATTACAAGCTGGATTGGCTATTAATGTTGCCGTCATCGCTGGTGTGGCTACATTGGCATAGATATCTCCTGTATATTGACTCTCACAACCATTAGCGTCTTTTTACTCCAAAAGTATAAGTACGACCTACCACTAAGCCCATAAATACGTAAGTACGTGAATAAGTAGCTGATACTGGTTCATAAGCCCCTCCATTTACATTGAATTGGAATGGTGCTCTTCCCTACCGATGGATCTATGGTTACCGTAGCTGTAAAGTACTGTGTTCCTGCGGCTGTACAGTTATAAGCGAACCTATCGATATCGGTAGTTACACTAATGCCCCTAACGGAAGTGGCACTACATAAGCCGTCGCTGCTGTACTACATACATTAGGGTGCTGTAGCACTAGGGACGCGTTGCAAAACGAATTTGTACTGTTTTGCCTGGCTCGGTTACTCCTGATAAAGGAAGTATGTAATGCGGGTTGTTTGGCATTAGATGCCAAGTATTACTATTGTTAATATCATAGTATATCTGGTTACCACCTGCTCGGTAGGAGGTCCAAGCGTCATTACCCATCGTAAGGGTAAGAGTAGCTGCTGAACCTATTGATAGACAATCACCTACTGTTGCTGATAAGGTAATCGTCGCTGTAAGGGCTGGCATATCGGCTAAAGTAACACTTTGAGTCGCATTACAGCCGTATTTATCGGTTACCGTTACTGAGTAAACGCCTGCTACAATATTGCTGATTGTATAAGTATTGGTTGTTATACCTGCATAAGTGGCTATCACTGGTGTGCCTGCATTACCATAACTTACCTTGAAGTTACCATCGCCTTTGATGTCTTTCAATATTATATTTCCTGTGGCTGAACCTTGACAAGTAGGCGTTACTGTCGCTGCTGTAAAGGTTACATCATCTGCTTTCTTTATCACTACTTGATGCGTTTTCACGCAACCGGCTGAACGTACATAAACGGTCCAAGTTTGTACGGCTGTAGCGAACTGTGGAATCACTTTGCTCGTATCTACAGTATTATAGTCTGTACTAATTGGAACTGCATTGCCTAATTTATAAGCATATTCTATTTGACCTATTCCAGCTCCTCCTGAGGCTATCACCTCTATCTTAGCACTAGTATTACAACTACTTTGATGGGTTACCCTTACCGTACTATTCAGTGATGGGTAAATGCGTACTTGAGTAGAGGTACTACAACCATAACCATCGGTAACGGTAAGACTGTATGTGCCTTGGGTAAGACCTGTGAATGTGTGGGTCGTAGCTCCTGCTGCTAAACTTATAGCAGCATTCTGATTCAATCTTACTTTTGTAGTTGCCATTGCCACTGTTGATCTTAACTCCTATCTCTCCATCACTATTGTTAGAATAACAAGTAGTTACTGATGTCGTTAATGTTATTGCTGTTGGTGTAGCTACTACAAATGCACCTTGTAAAGCTACCACACAACCATTCTTATCTTCTACTATAAAAGTAGGTGTGCCTGGCAATACATCGGTGAATATATTGCTGGTTTGAACTTGTGTATGAACTCCTGACTGATAGTAGTATTTATAAGGTGGCGTACCTCCGCCTGCCGTAAAGCGTTACTCGTGCCTTATTGTTGTTTGAACATTTCGCTGGCTCACTAACGGTAGCTGTGAGTGTAAGCTGATCGGGCTCGGTAATGGTTACTGTACGAACTATTGAACAAGTGCGATTGTTGATGGTTATCGTGTTGATACCTACTCTCAAATTATCTACCTCAAAGGTTGGTGTGGTAATCGCTGTGCTATAACCTACTCCTGAGCGAACTCCTCCATTAACCCCTAATATTTGATAACCTGAACCTCCTAAATTCTCTATCTTAAAGGTCGCCTTCCCTTCTCCGCCCCTACAAGAAGCATTGGTTTGACTCACTACACTAGCCTTGAACTCATTCCCCGTAGGAACTATTACTTGTTTTGTGATCTCTTGTTCGCATAGATTCAGGCTCTTGATATACAAAAATATCATCTACTGCCATATCACAGCCTACTCCTGCCCAACTCTTAGTGCGTATTTCAATACGTACTTGGGTGATATTTCCTGGATTGAGTTCGCCAGAAGAATTCATGCCAATCATTAGGATGCGATGATCTTGCAATAGTGCCATAATCTTGCTCTTGGCCTATCTGTGCGTTAGTAATAGGATCTACCAAACGAATCTTAATATCTGGCAAAAGCTCCTCCCATTCCTACTTTTTCAAGATTCATCACAAACATTTTATACTTAATCTTGCGATTAGCATTTATATTTACTGTTTTATGATATAATACATCCCCATTACCTACATTTCCCAATATCAATTAGCAACATTCTTGACTTATTGTTGGTAGGATTTGTGTGGTCATTAGCATTTTGACCAATACATTTGGTGTGATTGTATAAATACTGAGCTATTAGAACCTATCACATAAGCGCCCTGACGTTGGTGGTAAACCAGGACGCATTGTATTTGAGGGATACATTAGTACTACAAGTATCTTCTCCAATACCAAAATCATCTTGGATCAATATACTTGAAGCTGGCGGATTGGCATCTTTATATCTAATCGTTACTGTATAGCTACCTGGAGCTAGGCCTGTTATAGTTGCTGTAGTGCCTGTAGCTGTTTTGCCATCTATCTCAAAAAGTATAATTGTAGTTATTAGGCACTCCTGTAAATACTACTGTCCCTTTACCTGTACAATCGTAATTTGTAACTGTATAAGTGGTTGCTGTAGGTTCTGGTATTTTAGCTGTAACTGTAACTGTAAGTGCTAATTCACAATTATTAACATCTTTCACATATACCGTATGAACGCCTGCTGGCAACCAACCTTTATTGAGATTGCTGTAGTTACCTGTAAATTTGTACTGATAAGGTGCAGTTCCTCCACTCGGATTGGTAATACTTACTTCTGCTTTATCCTTGTTTGTCCCTGTTCCACAACCTATAAGTTGTGATACCCCTGCAAAAGCTTGTAATGGATTGGCTGGTTGAGAAATTGTTACGTTTTGAGTAGTCTTACAATTATTAGCATCGACTACTTCTACTATGTAGTTCTTAGCAGCTAAATTTGTAAATACAAGTTGACTTCCTTTATCTACTGTATCTAAAAATACCTTATAAGGAGCCTTACCTCCCACAATTGTTAGAGAGATAGTTCCGTTGTTCGCTCCATAACAGCCTATTGATGTAGTGGTTATGGTTACTGTAGGAGCTACTGCGGCTACCAATGTACCTGCTCCTGTAATAACACAGCCTTTGCTATCGCTAACCTCTATTGTATAAACCCCTGGGGTAGCTGTTTCGTAAATAGCTGTATTGCCTACTACATTTTTGAATTGTTTGGACTACTGTGCCTGCTCTCTTCACTATATAGCGATACGGCGCATAACCATCTTTTTACCTTCAAGGATATCTTGCCTTGATGGGTAGGGTGGTGTGTCTAAGTTATATCTTTTACTATTGTTGCTCCTATTCCTCCATCTATAGATAGGGGGCTTTGATTTCGGCTCTATAGGTAGCCCTACAACCGTATTTATCTGTGACGGTGAAGGTATGGATCCCTACATTTAAATTGTTAAATATATAAGTAGGTGTATTTTGTGTCGATTTTGTTACTCCATTGTGCTGGAATACATAAGGTGCAGTAATCGTATTATCTGAGGTGTGTACCTCTACCTCTACTTTCCCTTGAACTCCTGATTGCAAAACAATAGTTATTATTGGTCGCATTGGTCGTAGCTGTAAGGGGTGAGGGTAGGTGCACTCAACACATCGACAGTCGTATTTTTCACAATTATTAGCATCTCGTACATATACTGTATAGCTGCCAATTTGGGTTACCGAAAAAGACTGGTGAGTTTTGATAACCAAAAAGAACTGTAGCTCCTTTTCGCAATGAGAACTGTTTGATCCCTGTACCTCCTGTTGCTGTGGCTGTGATATTGGTCGTTCCGTTACATCCTAAAAATTACATTACCCGCAGTAACTGTAAGATCAGAAGGTACTGTAATGGTAAAGTTACGAGTTACCTCGCAATTGGCATTGTTTTGCTCTGCACGAATTTTTAACTGTATGCGCTCCTCCATTTAAATTAGTCCATCTGAAAGGATTGCCTGTCGTGGCTACAAATGCTCCTCCATCTTTACTTACATAATAAGTAGAGGAAGCATTCTTTAATGTAACTTGATATTCTCCTAACTGACCAAAACACTTAGGGTTGAATAACCTTTTTCTGTTGCTGGATCTACTCCAAAGGCTTTGTTATTATCTATGTTTTATGGTAAGTGTATGGGTAAAACCGCAAGATTTTGGCAATTGGTATACCGTAAGGTCATCAAAAAGCAAAGTCATTACAAGATCGTGTATTCCATTTGGTACGGATACGTATTTTTAAGACGTTTATAAGCTCCTGGGTTCACACGTGCAATAGGGGTTGCTGCCGTATTGACTCCTGTACCATCGGAAGCAAAAACGGAACCAAGCATCGGCATTACCATTATTGCTTGGTATTTCTTGTGATTCAATACGTCCTATGACTTTATCTTGCCCTCCTTCTTTTTATTATATTACCAGCGTTGTCTAAGGCTACTATTTCCATAATCATCACTGGTTTGGTACAGCTACCTGACCTCACTAAGTTGAAACCAAACATCTCAAACTCAATAGGTTGATTTTCCATTACATCCATCACATCTTTTTCATAAAAATAGCTCCATCGGCAATAAGTTCTCCAAAGTCTACTGCCAAATAACGAGAGGTATTATCAAGACGATCGGTATGGTCATTTGGAAACAATGCACTTGTTTTGCCACCAACCTGTTTGGATATGGCTATAGATATCGCGTTTACCTGCTACAAAGTATTTGTTCCAATTCAAACGATCATAACGAGGATCTATCAAATTATAAGCAGGAGTCATTCCTGAAGGGAGGTAGTATAAGGGTTACCCTTACCAAAATCTTCTTTGAGCAAAGGTGCTGGACGGGTCATTGATAGATCGTCGTAGTAAATAGTAATTGTGTGTATACCTGGGGTAAGATTTAAAAAAGATCTTGTTGCTGTTTCTGTGCCATCTATCAAATACTTATAGGTATAGTTAGGCTTATTGTTACTAAGGGTTTACAGAGCCGTTTCCTTGACAATCATAAGTAATAGCTGAAGGTGTAAAAAGATAGGGGTGTCTGGTTTACCCTTCACTGTTACACTGAGATTAGTACGTGCGCAATCGATAGCATCTTTTACTGATAGATTGTAAGTGCCGGGAGCTAACCAACGTTCACGAGTGGTTGTCCATACCCCATCTCCAAAATTATACAAATAAGGTTCTTGACCTCCTTGTATATTCGTGAAATGTACTAATGCCTTACCTACATTAGAACCAGTGCCACAACTCAAAAGTTGACCTACTCCCGCTGATGCGATCAGTTCATTATTACCACTAGCTCCTATCGTTACATTTGTCAGACAATGTACAAGAAGCTGAGCTGCCATATTTATAACGCAGTGTTGCTGTATAAGTATTCCCTGGTGCTACAGTAAGTACACGCCCTGATTGGAAAGTTACTCCATCAGCGCTATATTCATAGGTATAGCTCACTGTACTTTGTGGTTCTGTAAAGATTATTTGACCATTGGCTCCACAATTAATTAGTTTTCCAGAAACATTGAAAGTAGGAGCCGGTAGTGTTTGTATAGATACTGAAAGATTGGGCTGTACAGTTGTTCTGATCTACTACAGTAAAGTTATAAGTACCTGGAGAAGTTACCGTAAAATCATAGTAATCTCCTGTGAAATTGTTATAATATGTCGCACCATCACGAGTAAACTGGTAGGTATTGCCTTTAGTTCCACCGCTTGCTGTAACTCGTATTACCCCTGTACCACACATTATTGGTGAGAGCACTGTAGCTACAGCTTTTAACTCGGTTATCTTTTTATCTCTACTGTTTGTGCTACATTACATCCATAGGTGTTTTCTAAACTTACATGATATCTACCTGCATTGAAGTAGTTTGTAAACTCTACCAATGATGCTGAAGTAACTTTTTGTTACTGTCCCTCCACTTTGGTTGTTGGTACGGATTACTATACTATAAGGAATATAAGGTGCATCGGTGAGTTCTATGCGCATATCTACCTTTATTATTAGCACTATGCCATAGGCGTAACCGTAACTTTGAGTTGAGGATCGCGTTTCTTTTACATATAATCCATCTATCTCAAATACACAAGGAACTGTAGTGGTTTTTGTAACTGTTTGTTTGACTAAAAACTCTATAAGTCCCTTGACTATTTATGTCAAAAATATGGATTGTTTTGGTAATTAGTAATTGTTGTTGTACCTTGTAACAAAGCATATTGATAACCTGTTGCTGGTACATCTTTGATGGTTATACGACCTTTTTGTTGTACATACTATATCTGTTACTTCTGCCTTAGGGTGATAAATTGTTCTTGGTTATCTTGAAATAATAATATACCACACAATTACCTGAGCCATTACTATAAGTGACTACTAAACGATAGTCTCCCTCTTGATTGAATAAGTGTTGGGTAGTAGTGCCATTTGTTGTATGTACATCTGTCCAATTACAATTGTACACTTCAAGACTTGGTGGACATTCTTTAAAAACGATTGCTTTTTCGGCTGTGTTGCAATTGCCTTTCTTCTGCCAAACAAAGTTTATTGCATTGGAAACATTCACTCTTAAATTGATAGAGGCATTAGCGCCACACAAATATAACTGTGGATAATACTGACCTGTATCTGGACATATATATAACTCTCCATTTATTTGTCTATTCTCAATCATCTTATGAATAGGATGATCGCTTTCAACAGGATTAGGTTTTTACCTCGTAGATTTCATACATTGTAGAACAACCTGTTTTTGACCTTTGTTACCTTATAGGTGCCTGCTTCTGAGACTGTAAGAGTTCGTGAGGTGCCTTTTTGACCTTTATTCGTACCTTCGATTTTTTTCCCATTTATAACTGTCAAATCCTTCGGCGGCTGTAAGCAATGCATTGGCTTGACAAAGGGTGATGGTTTCCTTGTATGCACATTGACTAAAAATCGGTAGCCACTGTGAAGAGGGTGGGGGCTGCCGTTCCTGAGTCGCAAGAGGTTGTTTGTGGAAAAACTCTTAGCGGTAAATCCTTCGGCTGTAGGGTTCTCTACTCCATTGTAGGTAGCCGAGGCACTATTCTCTATTACATTGGCACAAGGGTCGCGCCAATCATCACAGCTATTGGCTACTTGTACTCCAAAGGAGATTTCTTGCCAAGCACTACCTTTTTGTACTAAATTATTGGGTACTTGGAATTTTTATTTCATGAGTAGCTGGGTTGTAGGCCGTTACATTAACACCTGATGGCACAGTGATACCCGTTACTTTATTTTGTAAACTAGATGGAAATACATCGGTGATTACTAAATCTTTAGCATTGTCATTCCCTGTGTTTCTAAAGCGTATTTTATAGCGAAGTGAAGATCCAAATGGTACTGTAGTTGCATTGGTCACATCTTGATTTGCAGCATTGAATACCCGCTTCTCTATTACTACATGAGGGTGAAATAACCTCTACATTGAAAGCAAAGAAAAACGGATAATATGAATCTTGTACTGTCTTAGGACTAATAGTAGCTGTAGTTGCATTATTCCTAAAATATCTTTAGAGTTGTTTGGCAAATTAAAAATACCTATATCAAATCCTAATAAATTCGTTGATGCTGGGGTTCTGTTAAGATTCTCCCCTCCTTCATTTGTTACCTTACTATTAAAAAATTATCTCCATCTCTATCTGGTACTGAAGTAAGCTTTTTGCCATTGATATACAATTGATCGCCTGCTATCCCTAATTCACCTTCTAAAGCTGCAAAACCTATCTTGGCTTTTACTGGACCTGAAGGTACTGTTTTAAATCCTGATATATTAATATTGGGATTACGACCATTCCTTACTACTGAAAAAAACCATTAAACAAGGATATATTACGACTCTCGCGAGCTAAATCTTCATATACTATTACTAGTGTCCAACCTGCTGCATAACCTACCCCACTATTTTTCTTTACCATGAGGCGCTTGAATATTCCCTACTGTATAAATACCTCCAATACTAGAAAGTAAATTTGTTACCTCTGCTCGATATACATAGGCTTTTTGAGCATCTTATTCCTCCTAATGTAGAACTTACCTCATGACCACCATCATATATTACAGTCCCTGTAAGATCATGATAAGCTCCTGATCCCACCTTAAATTTTTACATTTTTTAAACTTCGCCTTTTTCTAAAGAAGGATTACTCTGATTGATTACTCGCTCTTCTGTATAGGCTGCCGCCCAATATAAATAGGCTTTTACTACTTTTTTTAGCTACAAGTAGATGATGGCTCAACTACATTGGCTGAACTAGAATTAAATGTACTGTTATCGCCATCTACATCTATATAATTAAGATCTATACGTGCATTGCCCATATGAACCAACATAAGGTGTATTGGCTGGATAACTCCCTATATTCAATATAGAGTTACCTACAACTATCATATCCCCTTTTACCGTCTGTTGAAAAAAAGGAGGATTGAATGATACATCTTGGGCAACCAATTTAACTATAGTCCCTAAAAAGAAACATTGTAATAGTATAAACTTTTTCATAATGATTATGAATATTTTCTTCTAAAAAATGCTAATTACTGAAAAATAAAAACTGTGTAGAAATCGACACAATTAGGGTTTCACGCGCAAAAATACGATATTATTTTTACTTCCAAACGTGTCGCTACTAACTTTAACACCTTTTTAACACTTTTAGAATGCATACTTTTTTTCTCATCTTACATATATCATCTTAAAGAAGTAAAAAAATAAGATTACTATTTAAAAACGAAAAGATGGTATAGATTTTGTACTTTTATTCTGTTAAAAAGAATTGTTTTATGAAGAAAAATCATTTTTATAACTTTGCTCTACTGGTTGGAAATACTATATTCGCACAAACTAGCGAAGAAGTACAAAAAGAACGGCTGGTTATGAACAACCTTATCACCCTGAAGAAGATGGTGATATGCGTATCAATCAGTTGTTGAAACAAGCTAAAAGAAGGTAAAAAAAGTTTTGGTTCAAATTGGGAGGGCAACTGGTGTGTGTGGTGTTTACGTTTCAATCATTTAGTAACTACTACTCCTGAACTAAAAGCAAATTCTCAACAAAAATATATCTATTACCACTTGAATTATTCACCTGAAAATAAGAATGAAAAGGCTCTTAAAAAGTATGGCAATCCTGGTGAACAATACGGGTATCCTGCTTTTTAATCCTCAGTGCTAAAGGTGAAGTGCTCTTCACTCAAAAAAAGTGAAGATTTAGAAGATGGCAAAGGGTACGACCCAAAAAGTAAAGAAATTCCTACAAGGAAGGTTGTAAATTAGTTAATTTGGCGATTTTGCCAATTCATCAATGATATTAATTACTTCTATAGCCTCACTTGCGGGTATGGGATTTTTCTTTTTCCTATAAGAACTTGATAGAAATCTTCGTAAAACTGCCAATAATTACCGTGTTGGGCTGTGGTGAGTGTGCGACTTTTAAGCGTATGCAAGATGCCATTAGGGCTCTTGAATATTTGGTAACCAAGGTGTAGGAGCAGGAATGGTTCCTGCTACTAAAGCAGCTTCTTGTCCGTCAAAACGCTGTTGCAAAAACTGCCTTTAGTACCGTGTAACTACATATTCCCATTGGCGTTCTAAAGCAAAGGTTGTAGATTTAGGGCGTACACGCAACTGATTGTTATAGAAGCATATCACTTCAAAAATAATCGTCGGTTTGAGTTCCTTTTTCTAAGGTAGCCCAAATCGGCATATGTTTTTATAGGTTTTCCAAAATAATTGCAAGGCTTGGTCTATAAGGTGTGCGCCCAAATCATAAAGTGCTCCTCCCCACTCTCGGCAGTTTCTTTATGAGCTTTAGCACTGATACTATCACGGAATCTATCAAAGCGTATTTCTACTTCTTTAAGTTCGCCTAATACACCACTTTTTAATATTTCCTTTACCTTTAAGTAATCACCATCATAACGACGATTTTGATAAACCGTGAGTAACTTTCCTTTTTCTTTAGCTAAAGTATCAAGAGCACGAGCTTCTTCAGCAGTTACTGTAAAAGGTTTTTCAACTAATACGTGTTTTCCTGTTAAAAGGGCTTCCTTGGCATATTCATAATGGGTTTGTACGGGAGTATTGACAACTACCACATCTACCGAAGGGTCTTGTAGCATTTCGGCTACTGAACGATACAATTTACTTTTGGGATATAATTCACGAGATTCTGAGCGATGGCGTTCTACCACCGCATAAAGGTTGAGAATGAGGATGTTGAGCGATAAAAGGAGCGTGAAACACACGTCCGCTCATTCCAAAACTACAAAGTGCTATATTCATTTTTAGGTAACAAATAACAAGTAAGAGGTATCAAAATGTTAATCTTTAACTATTAATACTCCATAGATATTCTCAAAAAAGCTCTTGCATTCTTTGATAATCACTTTGGCGAATAGCAAGGTGTAACTCACAATTTTCGGTAAGTAACTGCTGGGTGATATTGAGGTTTTTGCTCCTTTTACTACGCGCATTACTTTGTTCATTAATGGATATTCAAAACGGATACGCAACTCTTCGGTAATGAGTTTTTCTTCAATTTCGGCTTCTTGCAGGGGTAAGTTGGGCAGTAGTTTTATAGGCTTGAACTAATCCGCCGACACCCTAACTTAATTCCTCCAAAATAACGCACCACTATCACCAATATATTAGTGAGCTCAAAGGACTGAATTTGCCCGTAAATAGGTATACCTGCCGTGTTATTAGGGCTCACCGTCATCGTTAGCACGATAGCGTTGGTTAGTACCATAGACCCTAATTGCCACGCATAACACCAATGTCGTGCTGAAAAATGAGCCTTTTTACTTCTTCAAGATGCGCTTTTATCTCCTCTTCAGAGGTAACTGGAAAAAGCATAGCCGAGAAATTTACTACTCTTCTCTTTAAAGATTACCTCTTGTACAGAGGAAGCTATGGTTTTATAAGTATCCATCATTCAGGTGTCAGGTGGCAGGTATCAGGGGTTATTGAAAGGTGTATTTCACTGAGAGTCCTGTACGGATAGTGGTCATAGGGAAGGCTGTAGAAATAGCCGATTTAGAGAAATTGTATTGAAATAATACGATGCCAAGAGGTTACGACTGAGGGCATACTCGGCAGTTAGATTACCTAACCAAGAGGTTTGTCCTGCAGTTACTTGGTTGTTAAATATTTCCATATTACGTATTACGGTAAACTCATTGAGGTAAGAAAGCGTACCTTTGAGCACCAAAATCACTCTTCAGCGTAGTGAGATTACCATTCACTCGAGTTACAAAAGTCAAGTTTTTAAATCGATATCCTAATCCAAATTTATATTCTCGCTTGAGGATTTCGGTAAGATAATCATTATCTAAACTGATAGAAATGAGTTGCGATCGCGGTTGAACTCTGCCAAGAGACTCATAGAGTTTTTAAGCTCCATATCCGCACGGATAAGCGGATTGAACTGCTCAGCAAGGGTAACCGTAGAATACAATTTCTCATTTAGAAAATCGCCTGCTACATTCGTTTTATTAGGGTTTGCAGGTTCATATTCCAAGTTGGTACGGAACTCACTGAGTGAATAGCTTGCGCGATAACCGTGTGCCAATGAGAAACGGCGGAAAGTATTCTTAATAAACTCAATACGCATCAAGCCTGTATAACGCACATTCCATTCAGGGATAGGAATATTTTTGAACGCATCAAGAGACACTCCACTGGCATTACCACCTGAATAAGCCGCAAAGAACGCTGGAATCATCACCGCCTGACTTTTTGCTGTATCCTATGGGATAACCCTCGGCATCTACTGATGAAGGATTCAAGCCGCGAGCCTCAGCTAAACGGCGAGCGACTGTAAGTCGGTTGTCTTTAAAACGTTCAAAGGCAGCTGAGTTGTATTCGTCTATTTTATTGAAAGCCGTTGCAATAAGGTTAGTAGAAATATTAAAACTACCTACCTGATTGCCTACTGAGTTTTGTTGTATACAAAATTGCGCACCTCAAAGGTTTCGGTATAGTTTTTCTGTAAATTGCCTATTAGCCTTTAAGTTGATTTGCAAATCGGGGATTGGTTGCAAATTAGCGGTGAGCAAAGAGTTGTTTTTCTTGTGATCTGATATATTGGTCGTTGAAATCAGCAAATTCAGTAAGCTGACCTCGTTTAGCCATTTCGTAACGCAAATCGGTTTGGTCGCCAAACATAAAGCCTGCCGAGGGTTTGAAAGTTCCTAAGAAACCTACTTGTTGAGTGTAACCTGGAATAGTGCGAGCATTGGTAACTGAATAGTTCACACCAGCGGTTTTAATCATCGTTAAAAGAGATTTACCTACGCTAGCCTTTTTCACCTCTTGGGGTTGCTTTTACACCCAAATAGCGATACAGCTGATCGAAAGTAAGGTTCGCTGTAAAGTTATGGGTATTGCCATTTTGCAAGGTATTCACTTCTTGGCGAGCCAACTGCAAGAGAGTTTGTGATCCGCGTTGGTAATCAAAAATCACCTGAATATGTATAATTAGTACGGATAAATTCAAAGTAAGGAACTTCGCAAAAGGCAACTCGTAATTCACTTGGAATTTAGAGAAGAAGTGATCAGGAGTTCCTAAATCCCAGAAATTATTCCACAACGATACCTCTCTATCTACTCCTGATATATCACCATTGGCATCATACCTATAGTAATTGCGAATAATGCTATTATTAGTTGCATTGAAATTGAGGCGCAATGATTTGGTGAGATTGTAGTTAATCGCGTATTGGTGATTCATTTGATAATTGCGTTGTTGCAATTCTGGCAAGGCACGTTGCTGACTTGCATTTACACCATCGAAATGTACATCGCGGAACAACTGTTTAGTAAACGAACGATTGACATCTGCTGTAAACATAATGCTTGTAGGCAAGATGTTCAGATTCATATCAGCCAACCACTGCCAATAACGTTTGCCTGCAAACTTGCTACTCTTTTTGAAAGGCTCTACCGTTGTAGGTTTAAACGTATAGTTGTACATAAAGCCTGCACGCACTTGTTGTTCATCTTCATAACTAAGCTCATAATCACGGTGGTTTTTCTCATTATAAGCGTAGTTGAAAGTAAAGTTTTTCGATATTATAGATGCGGTTCTTTTTGTCCTTCAGCTAAGTTTTTCTTCACCCCAATAAGGTTGATACCGCGTCGCAAGGTATAATCTTCGGCTTGCCGTTTGATAATTTCTCGTTCATTTTCATTTTGAGCAACATCTAAGCGGTCTTTCAATCTGATATCTTGATATACAGGATCATACTCTGGTGTTGAGAGCTTTTGAGAATGATTCAAGCCCACTGGTATTTGCATATTCCACTTAGGGAGGCAAAAGTTTACCTGCATTGATATTCATCATCACATCGTACTCACGAGTACTTTCGAGTGCACGCTGGTTAGGCGCTTGATCTACAGCCCCAAAACCTACAGTGTGCATACGACCTGTAGCCGAGATATTCATCAGTTCAGAAGCGTTAGCATCTAATGAACCTACTGCAGCCCAACCTCCACGATTCTCCAATTCGGCAACACGAAGTTCATTGAACCAAAACTCTCCACTGAGGTCACGACCCGATGCGTTCTTTATTCCTAACATCACAGAACGCACACTACCAAGAGATGGATTTCCTTTGATGACATAGCGGTTTTTGCCCTGCTACGTGAGGAGTAGTATAAGGATTAGTGATTACATTAAAATTCTGATCGTAATGCGTTTCATCACTTAATCCATTAGCGCTTCTTAACTTGATAGCTTTCAGTTTGGTGAGTATCTCCATTGGGATATTCAGTTCGTTTTCTTTAGGCCATATTAGGTAATCGGCACTTGCTCCTGCTGGAGTTACCTGCAAAGGGACTTCTATTTGGTAGTAGTTGTTATTGAAATCAGTACCTATTCGTATAAAAAGCTACCGCCTGATTATCGGTTAAAGCATTGTTTTTATAGGCTTCAGCGTGTACAAACATCTTGATATATTTGTATTGTCGCAAGTCAAAACGCAAGGCTTTATACACAGCACGGCTATCCTGATCTCTAAGATCGCGCACTATGTACGACAAGGCTTGTTCATTCTGTTCCACCAAAGTATTATTGGTATTGATACGTTCGCGGTGTACCCCTGGAGGCATACGATAAGGAATAGGCTGACGGTTTTCGTTCTCAATAAGGTTTACTGAGTTGATTTCGACAGTAGTAGCGGAAGTAACCCCTAAAACTTTCATTGAGTGGATAGTTGTAGTAACGCCAATCGCCACGAATAAGGTCAAGTGTACCAAAAACGCAAAAAGCATCTCATTTTGGAAACCAGTGAGATACATACGCATGTGCGTCATCGAATTGATGATATTGATTTGTTCAGTTTTAGAAACTGTACCCACAGGGAAGCTATAACCTTCACGCCATAGTGCACCACTAGCAATTGGTATTTTTGTACTGTATCCATCGGGCAGATACTTGTTGTCCGTTAGGTGCTTCTATTGAAACTGTACGAATATCGTTTACATAAGGGTCGGAAGTAGTGATATTAGGGTGCATACGCACGCGATATTCAAGGTAATTATTGGCGGTATTCATCGTATAATCACCATTGATATCCTCGTGATCAGGTATGGTTGTAGAACCTCTATTGCTATCGGTATTATTTACAGGTGAGTTGCCCTGAGTACCATTGTAGTTATAGTAACGATTGAGGATCCCCCGCTACGCGCCAAGAAATACTCGTAGTTATCCATCGCGGGGTCATTAGGGCGAAGTAGCAAGGTTGTTCGTATAGATATTTCTTTCATCAGTATCGGTAAGTCCGTCAAGTCCTATATCTTGTAAACCGCGGTTAGAAGGATTCTCATCAAAAGCATAAACTAACGATTGAGCTGCAGGCACTTTTCCCCAAGAGGTTTGATTAGTGCTAGCGGTAGATGAAAGTCCTGGCAAGCCATTTTCATATTGTTTACGACCATCTTTAAGAACGTCTTCAGAAATATTTCCTAAGTTGAACACCAACTCTCCATTACCACTATATTCGCCTGAATAATATGGATCCATTACCCAAAATTGCAAAAATTCTATATTGCTCTCTTGGAAATCAGAATAACTCATACCACGCATAATACCTCCCCATTTATTTTCGGTATTGAAAGAAGGGCTGTTGTTATAAGGTCCCTTTTATATTAGGATAGTAAGCTAAATCCAGTGTAGTTTGTACTAAAAGATTGTCCTTGTGCTAATTGCTGTTGAGGAAAGATTTCTTCTACAAAAATACGACGGGTACTATTTTTAGAAATTTCGTTGCTATTTACATCTGAAGGTTTTTGAGCTGAATAGAACACAGGGTCAATAGTATACCAAGCCAATTTAGCACGACCAAAAACTATTGCGCAAGTTATCAGTATCGGTAGGACTGCTTCCGTAAAGGGTACGTGAAGCTGTTCCACCAGGGACCAAACTCTAAAGGTGTACTTGCTAATTTCCAAGCCAGAGGTGAACGTATATCAATAGTGGCTTGAGCTGACTCAAAATCATCTAAATATACAGTTGTTTCGCCATCAAAATCATCGGCTTTTAGGAGTACTTGCTCTCAAATAAGCAAACTCACCACGCAGTGAGAGATTAGAAAGGAGCATCACTTTTTGATAGTAGGGATACGATTTACCCAACGAGTAAGGAAAGGTAACTCAGTAGAATAAGTAGCTCCTACTCCAAAAATTGTATTATTCACACTCTCTTGTCCGTAGCTTGTTTTTGAGTATAAGGTCGTTCACGTAGATTTACGATAGCTCCATTTACAACGAACTTATCGCTGAACTTATGTTCCACATTCACACCCATATAGCGCGTGGTCTGTCCGCCAAAAAAATCAAGTTGTTCTCTACCGATACTTGTATAGGCAAATTAGAGGCTTCTAAACTTGCATTGATAATTTCCACTGTACCCGATTGGTAATCCACCAAATAGTCGATACCCTCCACGAGTATACGTCCACCTGCCGTTACGGTTACTGAACCCCGCGGTACATTGAAAGCCCCTAACGATATGCCCCGACGTGAAGAAGCTTTGTAGCGACCTTTCATCACAAATTTATTTTTATCGCCATCCATCTGGGCTTGCGATTTAGTGTTTTTATACAGCGAAGTATAAACGTACTTTTTCTGATTGTTGTTGTAAGAAAGAGGGTTGCCGTAATCTGTTCCACCTCCTAAAGTATTGTAGAGGAAACTACCAAAAGGCTCCACCTTAGTAAAGAAGATTTTACCATATTGTTCTATCTCATAGTAATCCCAGGTAGGTAATCGAAGAAACCATCACCTCCTGGTTGTGGGTCGTTGTATTTGTTGAGGCGGTCGAAATTAAAAAAAGGTTGAGCAAAAATACGATCGTCTAAACTCGCAGGCCAACCTACATTATCCACCTTTTCTATATAGTTGATAGGCGACGGATTGGAATAGAAGATATTCATACGAAAATCTTCAGCCGAAAAGTCGCGCTGTACCTACTGAATAAACGTTTTCATCATCAAATCCCAAATAGGGTCATTCACGTTCAAACGGTTGCTTTTGAGCATCTTCAATACCAAAAAGGTTATTGGTAATAGCATTGTTACCCCCACCATAAATTTGGTTAGTAGTTGCCGAAATACCATCATTAGCAAATTCACCTACTTGGTACACTTGGCTACCATAGGTATACTGGTAGGCTACTGCCAGCACTTCATCACTGCTCAAAGCAGTAACAAGCGAGATATAACCAAGTTTATTATCTACTTTTATAATCAACTCCTTCTTCGAGTTTTCGCGCATTTTTCAATGATAGCATAATCATACCCCTGACTTACATACGAAGCATTTTGTACCAAAACCTTGTTGTACTGTTGCCACATCGCGAATTGCCTCAGTAAGCACCGAATTAGGGGGTTCCTAATTTTGTAGGGTCGTACTTATTAGCACCATTGGCAGGCATATTGTTAGTAGTAGCGTTGAAGAAAGCTGCACCTGCTTTATCTCCCAAACGGGTATTCACTTGTTTAGGTTCTCCTAAGTCCTGCAATGCCAAAATATTACGGATATTCCCCATACGGCTATTGCGGTTGGTAACCCATACCTCAAGCGGGTAATCTGCACTTTTACTATTGATAAAAGGATAGTTTTCTAAAAGCGCGATCGTAGTTATCGCGGAAAAAAATTGATGCTAGGAAGAAGTTACGGTTTTCATCGTAGTCTAAAGCCGAAAAATTCAAATTCGGTAATGGTACCACCACCTTGTGCGCTCACCGTTTTGCGCTCGGATTTCTGTTCAGAGAATACCCCGTAATGGTTGTACGCCCAAACTTCAGTTCTGTTTTTACCCCAAACAGACTCTGCGAACTGGTAATCAGTGAGTTAGACATCGGCATAGAGATGTTCCCTAACTCTACTTTCTGTACAATATCATCTTCATCGGGTGAGTACTCTAATTTGAAGACATTTTGAAAATCAAAAAGATGCTTGAGTGTCATACTGCGCATTGAGTTTTAATCTTGTACCTATTTTTCCAGTAAGTCCCAAACTGATGCGTTGTTCAAAAATCTAATCCCCACGAACTACGGTATCGCGGACTTACCACGGGGTTGTCATTACGGGTATAGCGTACACCCAAATCTACCCCTACACTCCCTTGTGGTGTGAGCTCTATATTGCGCCCCCCAAAGATACTTTCAAAAAAATCAGAATTTATATACATTCCGGCAACAAATTGCGTTGTGCCTTTTTATCGATTGTACTTGTGCTTGTATCACCCAAAGTTGCGAGTTTTTCATCGTAATATGCTTTACATGCGCTCACGCAACACCAAGTTCTCATATTCCTTTACAGTGAGAAACATAGGTGTTCTAAGGTCATACTTGCCAATTTTTTCGGTATATACATAACGATCAAGTGTAGGGTTGTATGTATACTGTTGTACAATACTTTTAGGTTGCTCTAACCCCACACGTCCAATGCCATTGCGCACGGTCGTCTCGGTTTGAGTACCTTCGGTAGTAGTGGGAGTTACTTGAGCTTGAGTTGTTAAAAACACTGAAAAAAGAGTAGTATGAATAGTGTATAAGTATATTTCATAATGGGAGATACATTATAGGAGAATATAAATCGGGGCAAAGATAAAAAAACTATTGACAATTTCCAATTAATAATTAACATTTTTTTAACAATCTGTTATTTTTCTTTTTAAGAAGTTTTATAAAAGTTGTTGAATTAATAATCGTATAAAAAAATACTTTATTATCGCAAACTGATAATTATCATAGTTTCATTTTCTTTTCAAACACTTACATTTTGCCGCCTAATTTAATCTTTTTATAAATAAACTAATTATTAATGAATTTCTACAACCTCTTTGCGTACTTCGCATTTTGTGCTTACGCTCAACACTTTAGCATTTGCTATCTGTTTTTGCTTGCTGGACATTGAATGGTGTTTTGGTAACTTATTTAGTAGATAATGGTATCTTCAATTGGAGCGTAGTACAAACAGGCTGGCTCTTAGGATTGCCTATCCTTTCAGGTTCTATTTTCCGCCCTTTGATGGGGATGCTCACCGATAAATACGGAGGGAAACCCGTGTTTAGTACATTGCTTATCTTCTGTGCTATCCCATTCTTCTTGATGTACTTCGTAAATTCATATTGGATGTACTTCATTTTTGAGTATTCTTTTTGGTATGGTAGGAACAGGTTTTTGCCGTAGGGATTGCTTTTTACCTCAGTATGGTATCCTAAAAACTGGCAAGGTCGTGCACTTGGTATTTTTCGGTATGGGAAATGCAGGGGCAGCTCTTACTACTTTTTAGCACCTACCCTACTTAAATGGCTCACTAACAACAATGAGAACTTAGATGGATGGCGTTGGCTACCTATAATCTACGGGTGTGTAATTTTATTAATGGGCTTGATATTTTTGTTCTTTACCAAAAATAAAAAAAGCTGCACAAGCACCTAAATCAATGCACGAAATGCTCACTCCGCTCAAATCTACTCGTGTATGGCGTTTTGGGTTGTACTATTTCTTAGTATTTGGTTTTGTTTGTAGCCTTCTCACAATGGCTATTACCTTACTACATCAACGTATACAGCACAACTTTGATATTAGGAGGTATGCTTGCTTCAGCCTTTAGCTTGCCAAGTGGGGTGATTAGAGCACTTGGAGGTTACTTATCCGATAAATTTGGTGCGCGTGCCGTAATGCACTGGGTATTGCTCTCTTCTCTTATCATAGGAGGACTCTTGATGTTGCCTAAAATGGAAATTCTTACTCCAGGAAAAGGAGTAGCAGCCAAGAAAAAAATACTACTGTTGAAAAAAAGTAGAAGGAAATGCTATTACCCTTGCTACAGGTGAAGTGATACAACTTACTGAAAAACCTGAAATTAAAGATGGTAACTACATTTTTCCCAAAAAGTTATTCGTGGCAAGAAGCCCTTGTGAAAGAGAACCAACAAGTGAAGAAAAAAAGAAGTGCTTGCCCAAGGACAAACCCTCATTAAATTTGAAGCACACTTGTGGGTATATACTATTTTGGTAATCCTCATTGGTATTATGTAGGGGTATTGGAAAAGCAGCGGTATACAAATACATTCCTGAATATTTTTCCTAATGAAGTAGGTATTGTAGGAGGTATGGTAGGACTCATCGGTGGATTAGGAGGTTTTATAGGGACCTATCCTCTTTGGGTACCTTCTTGACTTTACAGGTTTATGGACAAGCTCGTGGATTTTTGTATTCCTAACTTCGGCAGTTTGTCTCTACTGGATGCACCGCACTATCAATAAACTAAACAAAAAAGCAGCCCCAGAGTTGCAAGATAAAATTGAATAATTAGCAATTGACTAATTGACAAATCAACAAATTGACAAATTAATAAAAAAATGAGTAAATGGTTATCACAATGGGAGCCTGAAAACGAACAGTTTTGGCATTCCACAGGATAGCGAATAGAACGCTTACAATTACTACTATCGCGCTTACAATGTCGTTTGCGTGCTGGTTTCTATACAGTGCCGTAGTGGTACAATTACCTAAAATTGGGTTTCATTTCACTGATGACCAATTGTTTTGGTTGGCAGCGATGCCTGGTTTAGCAGGAGGACTTTTGCGTATCCTCAACACTTTCTTGATTCCTATCTTTGGAACACAAAAAAAGTAGTATCTATCAGTGCTTTATTAAAAGATTATCCCTTTATTGATGTTAGGTTTTGCCGTAATGGATCCTTCATCGTCTTATGGCTATTTTATGCTAATAGGATTCTTGCTCGGTATAGGAGGTGGTGACTTCTCTTCCTATATGCCTTCTACTTCTTTATTTTTCCCTAAACGCCTATCAGGTACCGCTTTAGGTATTCAAGCAGGGGTAGGAAACTTTGGGGTGAGTTTGGTACAATTGCTTTCACCTATCGTCATCAGCCTTAGTATTTTTCCTTCTTAGGAGGAGGAGAAACAGTGATAGCAACTGGCAAAACTATCTTTTTAGAGAACGTAGCCTTCATCTATGTGATTCCGTTATTTCTTGTAGGTATATGGGCTTGGGTATCATTGAAGAGTATCCCTGTAAAAGCCTCTTTTAAAGAGCAGTTGGATATCTTTGGCGATAAACACACTTGGTATTGCACAGTTACTTATATTATGACTTTTGGGATTTTCGCAGGACTTTCAGCGGCTTTCCCATTGATGATTAAAAATATGTATGTGCCTTTGGATAATACTCTCGAGCCTTTGCATTACGCTTTCTATGGACCTCTAATTAGTTCAGCAATGCGTGTACTTTTTGGTAAAATAGCTGATAAATTTGGAGGGGCTATCCTCACCCATATCACTGGTATTGCAATGGCAATTCTCTTTGCTATACTTATCTTGGGAGGTTATCTTACCCCTACTTCAGCAGACCAGTTCCCGATGTTCTTCACTATCATTATGGCGATTTTTCTTCTTTACAGGAGTAGGTAATGCTGCTACTTTCAAGCAATACCCTACTATTTTTGCTGCTTCACCACGTAAATCGGCAGGAGTAATAGGTTGGACAGCTGCAGTAGCTGCTTTTGGTCCTTTTATCTTCAATATAATGATTCCTCAATCACGTGCTTGGTTTGGTAATTCGAAAACCTTTCTTTTTGGTGTGTATTTGCTTTATGCGTGATTGCAACGTGGATAAATTGGTACTTCTATACCCGTAAAGGTTGTGAGAGACCAAGTTAAATAAATTGTTAAAAAAAGAGGTAATAACCTTATATTACAACAACTTACATAAAAACAAGTGAATTACGAATGATTCTAAATTACTGGAAATATTTGTAATTCACTTTTTTTAGTCGTATTTTTGTCCCTAGAGTAAAAACAAAAATTTATGTTCCGTATTTTTTTACTAAAAATAAACAAAAAGGCATTTCGCAATGCTATTATTGCTACTTTAGGAGTAATAGCTATTACTGTGATAGGCTCTGTAAACTTGCAGAACTACGATGCCGCCCTGATGATATACTTTTTTTGGTACCATCAGTATGACCTTTGGGATTGCTTACCGTCACTCGATATGGTTGCAACGCCCTCCTACCAAAAATGTATTGGAAACGCACTTGGCAGCTTTTGCGCAGTAGAAAACTATTGGTCTCAGTTGAAGAACTATGGGAAACTGTCGTTCAAGAACTTACTGCTTCAAAAAGTTCATTATGCCTCGTGGCAAGATGCGTTGGGTAGGGCACTTCTTATTAGCTGTAGGTTGCTTAATTTCCTTTGGAGTAACCTTTGGGCTTACCTTTGGGTGGATGCACTTCACCTTAGTACCCGGCACTACCGATATGTATGAAACCCACTTTATGGGCTTCACCGTAATGGAGTTTAAACTCGGTACTATTGTAGCTTTATTTCTCTTCCACATCCTTGTTTGGACAGCTATAATGGTTATTATAGGTAGTGCTATAATGATGCACCGTCGTTTCATAGACGAGGGGCAAATGGCTACTCAGTGGTTTGAGCGCGATTGGGTGCCACTTATTCTACTTATCATTGTATCAGTAACCGGTTTAGGTATTTGGTTTGACTATTCATTTTTAGAAGGAAAAAAATGAGTCAGTTTATAGCTATTACCCACGCTATCACTGTAGCGATGTTTTTTAATGTGGATTCCTTTTGGTAAATTCTTCCATATCTTCCAGCGTCCTGCTCAAATAGGGGCAAATGTATACCGCATAGAAGGTGCTAAAGAAGGAATGCAAGTTTGTCCTCACACTAAAGAAGAATACGCTTGCAAAATGCAGATTAACGATCTTAAAGAAGTAACCAAAGAGCTCGGTTTCAAATTAGAAAACGAAAAGGGAATGAGCTATTTGGAGTACAGCCCTGAAGGCAAACGCTGTATGCTTGCCAAAGCACACCTCAAAAGCCCGTGAAGAAGCGGGTAGTTTCTTCGGTTAATTCCTAATATCACTAATTTTTAAAAAGAAAACACTAAAAGATTATGGCAACGTTACCCGTATCCGTAGATGAAATTATAGCTAAATGGGGACCTCATAAACACTATATGACCAAAGAGAGCGCTAGAGCACGTGCCTCTCAAACCGCTGATGAATTTGTAAAAACACACTGTTGTTTTTGTGGATTACAATGCGGCATTAAGCTAAAAGTAAAAAGATAAAAAGTAGTAGGTTTTTGAACCTTGGCGTGAGTTCCCTTTTTAATGAGGGTCGTCTTTGCCCAAAAGGGGTTCAACGTTATATGCAAGATAACCACCCCGACCGCCTATTGCAACCTATTAAACGCGTAGAAGGCGTGGGATTTGTACCCATTGAATGGGAAGAAGCCTATAGCACTGTAGTGAGTGAAATCAAGCGTATCCAAGAACAATACGGCAGAAACGCTTTTGCAATGCTTTCAGGCGTATCACTTTCTAATGAAAAAGAGTTATTTGGTAGGAAAAATTTGCCCGTGTAGCTCTTAAAACAGCCAACTTAGATTACAACGGACGTTTGTGTATGGTAAGTGCTGGGGCTGGTAACAAAAAGGCTTTCGGGATGGACAGATCGTCTAACTCTTGGGCTGACCTCGCTCACGCTGAAGTGATTATTATAACAGGGGCTAATATCTCCGAATGTTTCCCTGTGCTTACTTATCGTATATGGGAAGCCCGCGACAACGGGGCAAAAATCATAGTAATCGACCCACGTGTGATTCCGTTGGCTCGTACTGCCGATGTACACCTTCCGTTGCGTTCAGGTACTGATACTGCGTTGATGAGCACTATGTTAAAAGTACTTATTGACAACGATTGGTTAGACCACGATTTTATCGATAACTATACCTCTGGCTGGGAAGAAACTGCTAAAACAGTAGAACACTGCACACTTGAATGGGGTGAAGAAATTACAGGAGTACCTAAAGAGCTCATCTACAAGGCTGCTGAGATGTGGGGAAAAGCTAAAACTTCATTCCTTGTACACGCTCGCGGTATTGAGCAACACCGCAAAGGGGTACTCAACGTATTGAGTTGTATCAACTTAGTGTTAGCTACAGGTCGTATTGGAAAAACCTTACTGTGGCTATGGTACTATCACTGGGCAAGGTAACGGACAAGGAGGTCGTGAGCACGGACACAAATGCGACCAGCTTCCTGGTAACCGCGACATCGAAAACCCTGAACACCGCCAGATAGTAGCCGATTTCTGGGGTATCCCTGAATCAGAACTACCGCGTAAAGGACTCAGTGCTTACGAGATTATTGATGCTATCAACAAAGGTGAAATCAAAGGGTTACTTTCTATCTGCTTCAACCCTATCATCACTTTACCTAATAATAAATACGTAAAAAGTGCTTTAGAAAAACTCGAATTTTATGCGGGTATTGATTTCTTCCTCTCAGAAACATTGCGCCACGCTAACATCGTATTAGCGGGCTCTTTGCAAGAAGAAGAAGAAGGTACTACCACTACTTCAGAAGGACGTGTAGTACGTATTTCTGGAGCTGTAAACCCTCCAGGAAAAAGCCAAACGCGATATCGAAATTCTTAAAGAATTAGCAAAAACGCCTTGGTCAAGAAGATAAGTTTAACTTCCCTACTTCCGAGGATATATTTAATGAAATTCGCCATATTTCGAAAGGTTCATATGCTGATTACTACGGTATTACTTACGAAAAAGTAGAAAAAAATATGGGGGTTTTTCTGGCCCTGCCCAAGTCTTGATCACCCAGGTACACCACGCCTTTGGGAAGATAAGAAATTCAAAAACCAATGACGGTAAGGCACACTTTAACCCTACTCCATATCAACCACCAGTAGAAGAACCCGATGCTGATTATCCAGTAGTGCTCACTACAGGGGCGTGTGGTAAGTCAGTATCTCAGTGGTACTCAAACCCGCCGTATTGGTAAACTTATAGATATCTATCCAGAGCCTCTAATGGAAATACACCCTGAATTGGCAGCTAAATACGGCATAGAAGAAGGCGACTTAGTGCGTATCACTACCCGTCGTAACTCAGCTGTATTCCCTGCTAATGTAGTGGAAACTATCCGCAAAGATTCTATTTTTGTACCTTATCACTGGGGAGGGTAAACTCTATCAATCAGCTTACTGTGGGACTTGAAGGGCTTGACCCTATCTCCAAAATGCCTGAGTTCAAAGTATGTGCCTGCAAAATAGAAAAAACAGGTGAGAAAAAAGCTAAGGACTCAGCTGAATACGCTTATCGCAGTCGTGATGTGCTATTCGCTGAAGGTGATACCCTATTCCTAACTAGAGAGTAAATCTAAACTATACAAAAAGTAAAAACAAAATTCAATGGCAGATCAATTTAAGAAATTCAACGATATGGAGTTCTTCTTGGATATGCAGCGTTGTATAGGCTGTCACTCTTGTGAGATGGCTTGTGCAGAATGCGAAACCAATGGAGAAACCTCAATGATTCATATTCACTATGTAGATAGACGTGAAACTGTGCAAACCACTGTACAGGTGTGTATGCACTGCGATGACCCTATCTGCGCTAATGTGTCCCGCCGATGCTATCGTAAAAAGATGAATTTGGCATAGTGCACTCCGCTGATGTCTCTAAATGTATCGGGTGTGCGAACTGCGTACTCAGCTGTCCGTTTGGAGTACCTCAAATCCCCGACCAAAAATGCGCTTTTGATGATGAAGTGCAATATGTGTTACGATCGTACCAGTGTGGGTTTAAAAACCTATGTGTGCTACTGTTTGCCCAAGTGGTGCGCTCACTTTCGATACCAAAGAAAACGTGGCTAAAAACGCCCTAATAGTACTCCTATTAAGAAGTTTATCTTTGGTGAAGAAGTAGTAACTACTAAAAGTAAACCTAATGATGCCTAAGGGCAGTGAAGAAATAAAAAGTATTCTAATTTCTAAAAAAACAACATTAAACAATGGGAGACGAAAAATAAAAACATACCCGATTGGAAAGCTGATTTTCCTATTTCAAAAACAGAAGCAGGCTATGTAGCGCGTCGTGACTTTTTGAAAGTGATTACCCTTTTCTCAGGTATTATGGCGGTAGCAAGTGTATTTATTCCTGTGTTCAACTTTTTTTCACAAAAGAAAACAAATCAAGGATTATTTTGTGTGCAACACCTCAGAATTGGCAATAGGCGGACAAAAACATTCTATGTAGATGGTGATCATAGAAACCCTTATATGCTCATTCGCTTAGCTGAGAACGATTGGCGCGTGTACGAACAAAAATGTACTCACTTATCTTGTGCTGTGATTTATGACCACGAGCACCAAATGATAGAGTGCCCTTGCCACCACGGTTTTTTTTGATGCCAAAGACGGTAAGGTATTACAAGGTCCTCCACCACGCCCACTACCTCAATTGGGTGTGGTAATTAAAAGACAACAAAAATATTTGTGGAAGATTACACTTATGAAAAAGCAAATCAACCACAAAGCACATTCTTAAGTATTTAATAATTAATAATTAACAAATTATGGCAATCAGAAAGAAACCCATATCAAAAGTGACCACACGTGTCAATGATATGTTAGTATTCATTATCGCTATTTACATTTTGCTCACAGGGCTTACAAATGTGGCTTTTTGTTTGGTAGTATCAACAAAGCCTTGTACTTGTACAACACCGAGATTGATGTAATGCCTTTTGCTACTTGGTCGGCTATTGGTTCAGTAGTGATTTTTGCTTGCTTGCTCTTCTTCCTCCGCTATATCCCACTTATCAAAACGGGTAAACTATTGAAAGGCAACGAAAAAGAGGAAGAATATGAGTACTAATCTAATCGATTCATTCGGACGAAAAACATACCTATTTGCGGCTATCCATAACGGATAGCTGCAATTTTCGTTGTTTATACTGTATGCCTGATGAACCTTTCAGCAGTAGTTCTTCTTCTAAACTGATGAGTAGTGATGAAATCTTTGGCATCTCTAAAATTTTCACAGAACAATTCGGTATTTCTAAAATTCGCATTACGGGGGCGAACCCTTAGTGCGACACGATTTTGCTGAAAGTATCGAAAAAAATTAGCAACCCTTCAGGGTCTCCTTAGGAGTTACTACCAATGGGGTATTGTTAGACAAATACTTCTCACTATTGCAACAAAACCAAGTACAACTCTTAAACATCAGTATTGATTCGTTAGACAGCGAGCGCTTCAAGCAGATTACTAAACGCGACCTATTGCCTCAAGTGTGGGAACAATATAATGCAGAGTATCAGCTTAGGGTTTAAAGTGAAACTCAATGCGGTGATTATGCGAGGGGTGAACGACGATGAGCTTCTTTCGCTGGCAATGCTCTCTCACAACTATCCCATTGAAAATGCGTTTTATAGAGTTTATGCCTTTCTACGGCAATTCTTGGGAAAAAGGGCAAAGTGATGCCAATAAACGAAATGCTTCAAGTTATTGAACGAGAATACTCTTGTATCAAGCTCCACGATGACAAACACGATACATCGCGTAAGTACAAACTCTCCGAGGATAGCAAAGGCTGTTTTGGCTTTATCACTACAATGAGCAACGCTTTTTGCGGTGGTTGCAATCGTATAAGGCTCACTTCTGATGGCAAGATGAAAAACTGCCTCTTTGGTGCGGAAGAATTTGATTTACTGAGTCTTTATAGGGCAGGTGAAGATATAGGGCAACCTTATAAAAGAAGGCGTATGGCGCAAGCACAAAGAAAAAGGTGGTCAGTTTACTGAGATGAATACTGTTGATAACAGTAAGATTATCAACCGCAGTATGATAAAAATAGGAGGCTGATTTTTGATTAACGAAATGCTTTTTTTATACATAACGTAAAAACTACTCTGATATGAAACATCTTTTTAAAAACACTTTCCATACTACTATTATTGTTATTCGTTCATACGCACTCATTTGCTGCCGATAAAAATTACGGTAGCCGCCGCTGCTAATTTGCGTTACGTATTAGAAGAACTGAAACAACAATACGTAAAATCACACAAAGGCCCCCAAATAGATATCGTTTTTGGCGCCTCGGGTACACTTACTCAACAAATAGTGAATGGCGCTAACTTCGACCTCTTTTTAGCGGCTAATACTAATTTTCCTGAAGAAGTAATCAATCAAGGTTTTGGTCACGGAAAAATCGGTGGTGTATTGCTATGGCAAAGTTGCTCTTTGGAGTATGACTCTCAATGTAAAAAGGGATTAAAAGCTACTTTAGAGAATCCCAAAGTAACCCGTATAGCCATTGCAAATCCTAAATTAGCTCCTTACGGCAAAAAAATGCGGTAGAAACCTTGCAAAAATTAGGGTTTATACAAAAAAATATCGAATCTAAAAATAGTATGGGGCGAGAATATCAATCAAACAGCACATTTTGTCTCTACAGGCAATGCCCAAGTGGGGTTTGTAGCGCTTTCTACTATTTTAGCGCCTGAAATGAAAGGTAAGCAAGGTAATTATTATGTGCTAAATAATGAAGAATGCGCCGCTATTGCACAAGCAGGGGTAGTCATCAAAAAAATAAAAAATACAGTTCTTGCACAAGCCTTTTTAGATTATTTGCTAAGTGATAAAAGCAAAACCTATTTGGAAAAACACGGTTTACGAATTAAAATAATGGAAGAATTTGTAAAAACCTTATTACTAACGGGTAAAATGGCAGTAATCACTACTGCCGTTTTATTCGTTTTTAGTTTACCTATCGCTTATTGGTTAGCTTATAGCAAGTTTAAGGGGAAAGTGATATTTGAGGGCTTTGGTATGTATGCCTATGGTGCTCCCCACCTACCGTATTAGAGTTATTATTTTCTATTGCTCATCAGCCCTACACGAGGGTTTGGAAAGTTTTTAAACGAGAACCTTTGATATTCAACTCGCTTTCACTTTCGAGGGGATTGTAATAGCTAGTATCATCGCCAATCTACCTTTTATGATTCAGCCTCTGCAAAACGGCTTCTCTGCTTTTACCCAAAAGTTTCAAAGAGGCAGCTTACACCTTAGGCAAAAAGCCGATGGACAACCTTCTGGCGAGTGTTATTACCTAATATCAAACCTTCTATCATCACAGGGTTAGCTCTCACCTTTGCCCATTGTATTGGCGAGTTTGGCATTGTACTGATGATTGGCGGTAGCATTCCTCACGAAACTAAAGTAGCTTCTATCGAACTCTACGACCAAGTGCAAGCTCTCAATTATGATCTTGCTAACCAATATGCTCTAATACTATTTGCTATTTCGTTTATCTTGCTGATGATTATTTTCAGCATCAATAAAAAAAGAAAAACACTCTTCTAATGATTACAATTGATATATCTCATACACTCTACACTTCCAACGGCATCACCGATTTATTGATACAAAAAAACATTTCACGAAGGCGATTTGGTATTCTTATCAGGAGCTTCAGGGATAGGCAAAACTACCTTTTTCGCATCTTGGCAGGGATTGGTAAAACCCGATTACGGCTACCTCCGCATAGGTGATAAAATATTACTACGCACTGAAAAAGACATCAATCTGCCACCTCAACAGCGCGATATTGCCCTAATGTTTCAAGATTATGCGCTCTTCCCTAATATGACTGTTTGGGAAAAACATCGCCTTTGCCCAAAAAGAAAAAGACCCTACTTATACCACCCGCTTGTTAGACGCTTTTCAAATAACGACTCTCAAAGACCGAAAAGTAACACAACTATCGGGGGACAGCAACAACAGGGTGGCTTTAGCGCGTACTTTGGCTCAAAAAGGCTTCCATTACTTTGCTTGATGAACCTCTCTCATCGGTAGATGCTACAATGAAAGCCCTGATGAAACAAGAAATTCTCAATTTCCACAAAGAGACCCAAAGCACCGTGTTTGTTATCAGTCATCAACCTGAAGATTTTTCAGGCAGAAGCCGATACTATTATAACATTATAAATATCTTCCTAAACTTTAAGAGGAATATCCAAAGGGATAATCTGTTTTTTTGAGAGGATTTCTACGTATTGTCCTACAGTAAAAAGCATAGGGCGCTTCATATCTATAGCGCGAAGTGTTTGTTCTACTTTTGCCAGAGTAGTCATTACTGAGGTTTGATCTTTTGCCGAAATACGTGAGGTTACAGCTACAGGCATATCTGCTGAAACTCCTGCCGATGTGATAATTGTTACTATTTCGGCTATACAATCGGTATTGGCAAAGTAGATGTGAATAGTGCTACCGTATTTCAAGGTATTTGCCAATTCTTTCAGCAGTTGATGATTCTTCTCATTGTTGTGATACACAAAATTTACCGATACATCACTTTCTTCCATTTCGGTAGTAGGTATCGCAAAAAAATATTAGTAGCAGCACACGATGCTGTAATCCCTGGTATCATAACAAAGTCAATTCCATTAGCTTTTTAAGGCGCGCTTCTTTTTCCTCCTCCGTTGAACATCAGGGCATCACCAGGTTTTTAAGCGACATACTTTCTTCCCCATATCATAATGCTTTTTCATTTCATTGAGCATTGCTGTGGGGTCTATCTTCTTATCAATAGCTTTAATTTCAGCTTTGAAGTTAAATTCTTTTTAGCAAACTGTCGTCGGGCATACAATCAAACAAGATGACATCAGCCTCATCAAGAGCTTTTTTTAGCTGCCAAAGTAAGCAGTTGTGGGTTGCCCAGTCCCATACCGATAATTGTAATAGGGTATTTCATTTTTCAATATTTTAATGGTTTTAAAGTATAGGGGAAACACACTTTGCGCCCCTCTATATCAATGATTTTTCATATCTATATCATAAAGACTTTTCAAAAGTGCTTCACTCATCACTTCCTCAGGAGTGCCCGTTACAGCAAGTCTTCCGTCTTTCACTACCGCAACCTTAGAATTGCACAAAAACGTGGTCGGGGTTGTGAGTAGAAAGCACAATGCCTATATGTTTGTTCTGCAATGATTTAATCTGCTGAATTACTTTTTATTTGGTTACCAAAAATCAAGTGCCAAGTAGGCTCATCCATCACGATATACTCAGGTTCTTGTGTGAGGGCGCGCGCGATGATGGTAGCTGTTGTTCCCGCCACTCATCTGCGAAAAACACTTTGTCTTTCAGCGATAGAATACCTATTTGAGCCATTGTTTCAGTAGCAATTTCTTTATCTTTTTAGAGGGAAATCCAAAAATAGGGGCAAGTGTGGCGTACGCCCAAAGAGCACCACTTCAAAAGGCGGTAAAAACTAAAGTCAATCTTCCGCGCTTGGGGAATATAGGCTATTTTCTTAGCATTTTCTTGTTTTTTTGCTGAAGTCAAAAGGTTGGTCGTCTAATAATATCTCCCCAGATAACTTCGGCAAAAAGTCCTAATAAGGTTTTGAAAAAGGGTTGTTTTTCCTGAACCATTTTTGCCCAATACGCACAGTATTTCTCCTTTGTTCACCGATAGATTTACATCGCTGAGCACTGGGTTTTGGTAGCCTATCGTTAGATTATTAGTGATTATTCCCATAAGTTGCGTTTGCTTTTTTTACCGATTTTAACACAAAGAAAAAGATAGGAGCTCCTATGATAGAGGCAATGATGCCCAAGGGGATTTCTAAGGCTGAAATGGTGCGCGAGAGTAGGTCGATGAGCAGTAAGAACATTCCTCCTAAAATAAATGCCGATGGTAGCAACCAGCGGTTATCCGAGCCTATGAGAAAACGCGCAATATGAGGCACTACCAGCCCTATCCAGCCTATGAGTCCCGTGATTGAAACTACGGTAGCGGTGAGCAATGTCGCCGATAAAATAACAATAAACCTCAATCGCGATACTTGCACCCCCATACTGCTGGCTTCATCTTCACCAAACGACAGCACATTCAGTTTCCACGACGAGAGGTAAAGCGGAATGATAGCCAGTAGCACAATAGGGGCGACTATCATTATTTGTTCATTGGTGATATTGGTAAGACTTCCCATCAGCCAAAAAGTGATGTCGGGGAGTTTGTATTCGGCATCGGCGAGGTATTTGGTTAGCGAGATAAAAGCCCCAAACATAGAGCCTGTGATAATACCCGAAAGCAGGAGTACCAGTGTTTGGTTGTGCAACTTTGCTGATACTTCGGCTCAAGGCTAAAGCTATGAATACAGCGGTTAAAACCAAATGCAAAAGCGAAAGCTGTATGCCCAGCATACTCAGCGAAAAGAGGATGGCTACTGAGGCTCCAAATCCTGCTCCTGAACTCACTCCTAATATATCGGGACTAATCAGTGGGTTTTTGAACATTCCTTGATAGGCTACCCCTGATACTGCCAAGGCGCCACCTACCAATACAGCCCCCAGCACACGCGGTAAGCGCACTTCTAAAAAGTAGCAAAGCGGTATGTTCATCAACGGCTGCTTTAGAGAAGATAAATTTTATAATGTCGCCAATAGGCAGAGGATATCGCCCTACACTCAGCGCTATTAGGCAAAGCCCTATCAGGCATAACAACTGAATGACCAACAGAGCGTTGCGTTTATGTAATGTTTTTAAAATCATTATTCAAATCTATTGTCTGATTACTGAAGGCTGTATAGGCATATTGGCAACTGCTTCAAAAGGTGTTTTTGAGATATCCTATAAGGTTGATTGTAATGTCCATTGGCGAAAAAAATAAAGTGCAAAGATAATAGTTTTGTCAAAAACATAACGAATTTTCTAAAATATAATATAGAGTTCGTTTTTCGTACATTTGTGCCGTGAATAAAGCAATAACTATGAATGATGTAGTGCTTCAAGGAAGTATTACCAAATATGTAAAACGATTACTATTAGATAAAATAATTGATGATACTCCTCTACAAGCTCCTAAAAGGCAGTGTGATTTTTAAAGAAAATGAGCATATAAAAGGTGTCTTTTACTTAATAGAAGGCGTTTGTAAAACGAGTAAATTGAGCCCAACAGGCAAAAATCACATCATCCGATTGACGAAAAAGGAGAACTTCTCGGGCTGCGCAGCGTAATGAGCCAAAACACTACTAACCTGATGGCTACTGCTCTCACCGATGTACAATACTATATAATCCCCAAAAGAATACATTCTCTCTGCATTTTAGCGAAAAACCCTTCTTTTGTAATGGAACTCGCTAAAATAGTGAGTGATGAGTTGAGAAAATCGGATAATCAAATAGTGGATATGGTGCATAAGCGTGTGAAACAGCGTTTAGCTGAAACCTTATGTTTGTTAGAAAACACTTTTTGGCACGGATGCGCAAGGTTATATTGCTTCTCCTTTGGTGCGTGAAGAAATTGCTAATTTGGTGGGCACCGCTACCGAGTCGCTTATTCGCACCCTTTCTGATTTTGCCAAAGATGGCATTGTAGAACTCAAAGGCAAACACATCAGGATTGCCAACCGCAACCTTTTAAAAGAAAAATACACGGATAGAATGACGCGTTATACTCGACAAATACAACTCATTGGGAGTGAGAACCAAGCTAAATTACACCGCGCCAGAGTGTTGGTCGTAGGGGTAGGAGGCTTGGGTTGCCCTGTGCTGGAACTGCTTTGCTCGGCGGGGATAGACACGCTGGGTTTGGTAGATTTTGACAAGGTGGAGCTTCACAACTTGCACCGCCAGTTTCTGTTTGCCGAAAAAGATGTGCAACAACTGAAAAACAGCAGTTGCTGTAGAGCGACTGCAAGCGCGCAACAGTGACACTATTTTCAGAACGTACCCTTATAGCCTTAGCGCTCAGAATGTATTTGCTATTATCGACGGCTATGATATAGTGGTGGATTGCACTGACAATTTTGCAGTGCGCTATCTGCTATCGGACGCTTGTGCTATTGCAGGGTAAACCCTTAGTATATGGAGCGTTGTATCACTACGAGGGGCAGGGTGAGTGTGTTCAACGTTATGAAAGATGGTTATACGACTACTTATCGCGACCTCTTCCCTACCCCACCACAACCTGAGGAAGTACCGACGTGCAATGAGGCGGGCATCTTACCCACCGTTTCATCGATGATAGGGCATTTACAAAGCCAATGAGGTGCTGAAACTGCTCTTAGGCAAGGTAGATGATTGCCTTGTGCATACTCTTCTGTTATTCAATACACAAACTTATCAACTTACTAAAATCAAATATTGTAAAATGAATACTTCATCTCCACAAACCCCTAAAGAAGTAGAGGGGTATAACTATCCTGCTTTTTGTCATCAAACAGAAGGCGAGGAACTTCACAGCGTAGAGGATTTGCAAGCGTTTTTGGCACAAGAAAACAGTGTGCTAGTAGATGTGCGCGAAGCTGATGAAATGCCTAAAATCAACTTGTTTAAGGCATTGGAATTGCCTCTTTCTGAACTTCCTACGCAATGGGAGCAACTGAAAAACATACGACCATATTTGCTTTGTGTGTGTGTAGCGGGCGTGCGCAGTATGAAGGCGCTCCGTTTTTGCCAAAGAAGTATTGGCTGAGAAAAGATTTGAAGAGTTTTTAAACTTGGTTTTTTTCTTCTTTAGTAAAATAAAAAAATCATCATTATGAAAAATATCTTTAAACAAGGGGCACTCTCCCTACTCTTGTGGCTGAGAGTATTGCTAAACATCAAGTAAAAACGCAGATTGGTGGGCATAGCATCTTTTTAGGTCAGGTGCGTGCTGATGTGATGAGACGGCAAAACGGTGTCGGCTATTGAGTTTACGGCTTATGAGGCAATGGCGAATGAGAAAGCTGCTGAGATACGCGAGGAAATAATAGTAAAAATACGGTTTGTCGTGTGCGCATATCCACCATTCACTTGGAGAGATAAAGTCAGGTGAATTGTGTTTTTGTCTTTACCTCGGCGCCTCATCGCAAGGCTGCTATTCAGGCATGTGATGAGATGGTAGACCGCATCAAGAAAGAAGTGCCTATCTTTGGGAAAGAACTCTTTTGAAGAAGGTGGGCATCAATGGAAGGAAAAACAAGTAACAATTAATAATTAACAATTAATAAAGTGGTAAACATTACTCATAAAAAGTAATACCCTGCGTCAAGCGATTGCGACTGCAGTGGTGGCAGTAAGTTCGGAAGCGACGATTGCTGCTATAAAAAAATAATCAAGTGCCTAAAGGCAGTGTGTTTGAAATGAGCAAAACAGCGGGACTTTTCGCCGCTAAACGCACTAGCGATATGATTCCTGACTGCCACCCACTGCCCATTGAATATACACATATCAGTTTTGAGGTAAAGGGAATTGAAATTCATATTTTTTTGTAGAAGTACACACTATCTACAAAAACAGGTGTGGAAGTGGAAGCGATGCACGCCGCCTCGGTAGTGGCTCTTACGCTCTACGATATGCTAAAAACCTATTGACAAGGGAATTGAGATACACAATATTCGTTTGGTTGAGAAGAAAGGAGGCAAAAACAGACTACAAAGAGGCTGCTGAAGGACTTACCGCAGCCGTGATTGTATGCTCCGACAGTATTTTTGCGGGCAAGAAAGAAGACAAAAGCAGGCAAAAGCAATTATAACGCATTTAGAGCGTTACGCCATTCCTGCTACTTATACTATTATCGCTGATGAAATAGCTGATATACAAAGTAACATAAAAAAGCGGTGAGACGCAGGGTACTTCTTTGGTACTCATCACGGGAGGAACAGGGCTATCCCCTCGCGATGTTACTCCAGAAGCTGTACGCCCCTATTAGACCGCGAAATCGATGGTATTGCAGAAACTTTGCGAAATTACGGACAAGACCGTACGCCTTATGCTATGCTTTCACGCAGTGTGGCGGGGACTATAGGTAATACTTTGGTAATAGCCCTTCCAGGATCTACCAAAGGTGCGAGTGAGTCGATGAATGCTCTTTTCCCTGCAGTATTGCATATTTTTAAAAAAGTATTGAAGGGGGAAGACACGAATAGTTAATGATTAATGGTGAAGTGATATTAAACCTTAACCTCCTGAATAGGGTGGTAATAGTGCCAATTGAGCATCGGGGGATTGTTGCCTCATCGGGGGTTTTTTTGGTTATTGACCACCACAAAGTACGTCATTGTACTGAGGGCAGGAAAGGCTGTATGTAGCTGGGCTTTGAGCTCGGCTACTGTTTTTAGTGAAGTCGGTGGTGTAGGTATTGGTACCTAAGATTTCAGTTGGTTTACCGAATACTTGAATTGTTATCATTGTTATTTGTTTGTAATATCGGGTTTGTGCGCTTATGATGTCTCGGGTTTCTATGTAATCCATATCATAATGATAGAATTTCTTGAAGAACTCTTGGGTGATAGGCACTAAATCGGCTTTGAAATAATTAGGATAGGTAAGGCTTGCAAGCCATATACACCATCACACGACCGAGCCCAGGGGACGGTCGATCCAGCAAGGACGCCAAGGCACTTGGTATACTTGATTTTCTTTTACGGCACGCAATTGTTGCCATATCTTCTCTTGGCGAATGGCTTTATAACTGTACAAATCATCAAAAATTACCAGACCATACTAATATCATATCAGGATTCCAATTGTATATCTGCTCGATAGAAACATTAGTTTTCCCTTTGCCAGGGAGGAGTTCTACCTCGGCGATATTCTTCCCACCTGTATAATTAATAAGGTAGCTGTGCAATGAGGTAGGGGGCTCAGTTTGCAGTCCGTTCATACCCTCGGCATAGTAGATAGTTTTGCGTTCATTCGTGGGGATGGTGGCTACTATTTTAGGAATAGAATAACAATATTTTTCTATAAAAGCATTCAGCTCTTTAGCTTTTTCTTCTTTTGTGCAAGAGCGTTCCTAAAAGGCTAATAGCCTCAGTATATTGCTGAAAATCACCACTGAAGAGTACTACAGGAATTTTAGTTTTCTGCTGGAGTGCATTGGCTTTTTCAGTCTCTTTGGCGCGCTCGGTATCGTTTTGCAAGGAAACAGTAAAGAGAATTACATCGGGGTGTAGCTTTATAATTTCTTCGATAGGCGAACCCGTTACATAAGGTTTGCCTTCATAGAAGCCTTTTTGAGGTATTTCTTTTCTGATTCGTTGTAGTTAAAGACTCTATTGACGGGTAACAAGGTATCGAGTGCATAGATGAGATGCACCGATGAACGGTCGATAAAAGCGTGGTTTATCTGCTTAGGTACAGAGACTTTGCGCCCTGCCATATCGGTAATAGTTACTTTTTCAGCTGTATTAGCTTGCTTTTTAGGGAGTATTGTCGCAAGCTGAAAGGAGGAAAGCGATGAGTATAGGGAATAAATACTTCATTTAATGAATGATCATTTGTTTTGAAAAGGTGCAAATATAGATGCTTTAATCGTATATAATGCCAATCAAGGGTTAAATTAATTTGTTGATTATAAACCTCCCCCTAATTCACTTACTCGGCAATTGCCGACAACCCTCGAAAGGGGAAGATGTGATGCAAAAAGCAATAACATTCTGTTAATCAGTGATTATTATTTTTTTCAACTCTTGATTCATATATAGACAAAAGCCTATTAATAGTCAAACAAAAATAGATTGCTAATAGGCTTACTTTTTAAGAGCAATCAACTTTAGCAAAGTGTAGCGATGTAAAATTTACAAACCGAATTTAATTAATTTTTCTTTTTACCACCGCCTTTGTTGCCACCGTTGTTACCATTATTACCTTTGTTGTTGGCTGTGGTTACTTTTACAGCGATTTCTTTAGTTTGCTGGGTGTAATTATCGGTTATTACTATAGTTGTAGTACCTATTTCAATAGCTTTGATCTCTACACTCATTTTTGGGTGAAGCAGTAGCTACCGCTTCATTAAGAGATTTGATACTGTAATCACTACTACCTGAAACAATAGTGATACTTGTAGGGGCTACATCTCTATTGCCTTTACTTCCTCCTTTGTTACCACCTTGTTCTTTACTTCCTTGGTTATTGCCACCTTGACCTTTTGCCACCTTTATTATCTTCTTTTTAGTAGCCTCGGGGAAGGTTTTTCCTTTTTCGAGTGTAAGGAGTTACATTTTTGGTATTTGCCTCATCAGTACTCAATTTGAGAGGAAGATTGGGCAAGGCATTTTTCATCGGTTTTTTCGCAAGCTGTAGTTAGAGCTATACTAACAGCCACTAATGATAGGTATTTAAAAAAATCTTTTCATTTTGATATATAATAGTGTTTAAGGGTTTGCTTAGGAAAAATGCTTTGATAGATGCCCTACCAAAGCATTTCTATTAATAGTAAAAACAAAATTTAGAAGTTATAGGATACTCCTGTGATAAAATTACGACCTGCTTGTGGCCAGCCATAAGCCCAGTAGTAATCTCTGTCTAAAAGGTTATTCACCCCAAAGTTGAAGTCTAATCCTTTGTAAAGTTTTTAGATTGAGTTTAGCATTTACCAATGTAAAATCTGGGGCTTCATCACCTTGGCTGTTGAGATAGCGTTTGGCGTAAGTTTCAGTATTTACGTGTAGTTGGGTTTTAATTTCAGGCACTGAAATAGTCATAAAACCTACCAATTTGTATTTAGGAACATTGGTGAATTTTAAATCGCTGTTTTTTTGGTTTTTGTCTTTCATTTCAATAAAAGCTATAGTTAGCCCCTAAAGTGAGGGTATTTTATAGGTGCATATCCTACACCTGCTTCAAAACCTTGATAGAGAGCTTTACCCAGATTGGTGTTATAAATTATATTTCTACCACTATTGTCTACCCCTACAGTGAGTTCGTAGATAGCGTTGCTTACATCGTTGATAAAGCCAGAAACTTCGTATTGCAATTTGTTATCTAAGGCTTTACCTATGTAGTTGAGGTCGTAAGCAATAGTGTATTCAGATTTTAAATCGGGATTAGGCACTTGACCGCCAAATTTGCTTGAATAACGTTCTTTTTGAGAAGCAAAACGAGAGCGTTTAGAAGCTGAAAAGGGTGATTTGGTGGTTTTCGAGAGGTTTAAATACGAGTCCGCCTTTGAAGTCGAAAGCGTTGTCGCTACCTGTTGGAAAATTGTATAAAGTATTGCGCGCACCAGTGAGGTAGTGTGTACCATACTCTTGTGCTAAGATATTTTTCGCGTTGGTTGTAAGATGCTCCTACTACCACATGAGGCCAATCGGTGAGGGTAACAACATCTTCTAACCCTACATAAAGGGTATTATCTTTATAAGACTGTTCGGGTTCTCCTGCTTTGAACATTTGCCCAGTGAGAGCATTGGCAGCTACTTCGGCATTGTGTTCTTTGTGGTGATCGTATTTCTCGTTGATAGTAAGCGTAATAGCGTTGCGATTGAGCGCTTTAGAACTGAAAGTAAGGATACCGCAATGAATAATCGTCGTAAATACTACGGAAAGAAGAATTACGGTTCATAATAGTATAGGTGTCATCGTCATACTGACGCATTTCGTTGTAATATTTGTCGTAATACCCAGTGAAGTTCATAAAAAGTCTTGTGTGCTATTTTGGTTTTTGTTTTAGCGTATAGACTCGTTTTTGTTGTAGATAGGGTAATCGCGCCAACTGCTATTACCTGCAGTATATACATTAGGAGAAATGTTTTTTTATTAGCTTGTTGGTTTACAAAACCTAAAGCGTATTCATCAGTTTCATTTTGGTGTATAGCCTATTTTGGCGTTTATCTTCTTGTCGAAAAGCCTCAGAGCTACGGCGTTTGCCAGCTTCTTGGTATTGTGTCGGCTCGAAGTTCTTGGAGAGTACGAAGTTTTTCACGTTTGTTGAAAGAACCTGATACCATAGCATAGAATTTATCTTGGCGTGTACCTACATTCAAGCCAGTGAAATAAGAGTTTACTCCAGCACCATCAGCGAAACCAACACCTGAGGTACCGTTGATATCCAATTCTTTTTGAGGGGTACGCGATACGATATTCACAGCACCTCCCATAGCGTTAGCCCCATATTTTACGGACACTAATCCTTTTTCTACTGAAATACTTCCCAAGTCATAAGTAAAGGAAGCGACTGAGGTCGAAATTACCATCATAAGGAGCATAGATAGGAATACCGTCGTAATACACAGGGGGTACGACGGTTTGTCGAACTCCACGCACTAAGATAGAACCTTCATTACGACCGCCAAATTGAGTGATACTCACACCAGTAAAGCAAATTAAGTGCTTCTACCACAGTGGTTTTGTTGTTGTTTTGAAGGTCGGTAGATTTTTAGTTCTTGTATAGGAACTACAGATACTTTTTTTCAGTAGGTTTTCCTAAAATGGTAACCTCTTGGAGGTCGTAATGTTTTGCTGCTAAAGAATCTTTTTCCTGAGCTTGAATAGCAGCTGCAGAAAGCAAAAGTTAAGGCAAAAAGCCCAATGTTTGTTTTTCATTTCTTTATAGTTAGTTTGCTATTAAATATAAAAACGTTATGTATTATAAAGCATAACGAAAGCTAAAAAATATAGTTGTCTTTTCGGGGGCAAAAAGTAGTAATAGTTTTTCAATTAACCAAATAAAGTAGTTTTTAAATTTGCTAATTTGCTAATTATACACTACCTTTGCCGCCAACTATTATATAATTATAATAAGATGGTTACAACAAATCAAAGCCAAAGACCTCATTGAAGCTCATATAGAAACTACAAATATTATAGAAGTTCCTCTTATGGACGCCTTAGGGGATACTTAGCTGAACACGTGTTTTCACCTATAAATATACCTTCTTTTTCTAATTCAGCAATGGATGGTTATGCCTTTAGGTATATTGATACACTCACTACCGATACTTTCAAGATTGTAGGAGAAATAGCTGCAGGCAAAAATTCGTCTGTAAATATAGACTTTGGAGGCGGTACGTATCTTTACAGGGGCAAAAAAATTCCTGCAGGAGTAGATACTGTGGTAATGCAAGAGGTAGTAACTCGCGAAGGAGACCATATTCGCTTTGATAAAAACCACCTTAAAAAGGTCAAAATATCCGTTTAGAAGGAGAACAAAACCAAAACAGGGAGACCTTGTATTACACGAACATACATACTTGAATGCCGCTACAATAGGTTTTTGAGCAGTATGGGGGATTGACCGCGTGAAAATATTTGCTAAACCTACTATTGGACTTCTCTACACGGGAGATGAATTAGTAGAGATCGGCGAACCTCTTAGCGAGGGTAAAATATATAATTCTAATACTTATTTTTGCAAGCTGCTTTTAGCTGAAATAGGCTTGCAGTTCCAATTTATCAAACATATTCCTGATAATCAATCTGATACTCAAAAAGCAATTGCCGAAGCCTTAGAACAAGTAGACATCTTGTTACTCACAGGAGGGATATCAGTAGGTGATTACGACTTTGTTTTATCTTCATTACAAAAATATTGGGGTAGATGAACTTTTCTATAAAAGTACAACAAAAACCTGGTAAACCGCTTTATTTTTGGCAAATATGGCACTAAAAGTGTATTTGCACTTCCTGGTAATCCTGCTTCGGTATTCACGTGTTATCATTTATATGTAAAACCTTTTTATTAGGATGTTACGGCAGAAATAACTTCCGTAAAGAAATGGATTATGCAACCATCACCCACGATTATCCGCGTGCAAAGGCTGAGCTCACTCAGTATCTTAAAAGCCTATGTAGATAAAGCTAAAAGTAATGGTGTTACACTCTCAAGAATCACATCAAATTAGACACTCTTCCTCTAACGAATTGTATCATAGAGTTCCCAGCGGGAAAAGCTTCATTCACTCAAGACGAAAAAAAGTAAAAAATATGGAGAATATAACTATCAATGGACATATTTGGTTTCAAACTGCTTCTGGCTTACGTATAGGCGAAGGCAGAGCTAAATTATTAGAAGAAATAGAAAAATTCAGGTTCTATTTCCGAAGCAGCACGTAAACTCGAAATCCCTTATCGCCGCGCGTGGGGAATGATTAAGGATATGAACACTAATGCTAAAGAGAGTTTGGTAATCAAAGAAGTAGGAGGTAAAGACGGAGGTAGAAGTATACTTACAGAAGAAGGGAAAAGAATCGTCGCCTTATTCAAAAATTAATAAGTGCTTTAAAGAATTTTCTGAAGATGAAAAGCAGTCGTATTAGCGGGGGAAAAAGTAGCCGAATGGGGCAAGACAAAGCCCTAATTCTCTTTAATGAAAAACCTCTCTTATTACACATGCTAACATCTTGCAAGAAGTGAATAGCAAAGTGTATATATCAGGTAAAAAGGAGCTTACAACAGTTTCCCTTATCCTCAAATCGCCGATGTTTATCCCGAGAAAAGGACCCTTAGGTGGTATCTACAGTGCTTTGGAGTATTGTAAGGATGATATATTGGTATGCCCTTGTGATATGCCTTTTATAAATACTTATGTACTTCATTTTCTACTGTAATTATGATTCTACACGCATCAATGTACTTGAGTTCAACGGACAAATATTTCCTACTTTAGGAATTTACCCATATAATGTAGCCTCAGCTCTTAAGACGTTTATAGAGAATGATATACTGCAATTGCAGAAAGTACTAACTGCTCTCAACGCTCAAAAAAATCGCCTATCCAGTACATCCTAATACAAAAAGATATTTTACAAACCTCAATACTCCCGAAGATTTAAAAATACAAACATTTTTCTAATTAACTCATTGGCTAATTAACAAATTATACTTACTTTTTGTACCTTTGATTTGCTAACCTCTGTTTACTGATGAAAAACAAATTACCAATACTGTGTTAATGGTGCGCCCTGTGCGCTTCCGTATGAATGAACAAACCGTTGTAAACAACTATTTCCAAGAGGAAATGGATTTGAAGAACGACGAAATCAACCGCCAAGCCCAACAAGAGTTTGATGTTCTTGTAGAAAAAAATTGCGTACCGTAGGGGTAAAAGTGATTGTTGTAGACGATATTTATGAACAAAAATACTCCCGATTCGGTTTTTCCAAACAATTGGATTACCTTCCATCAGAATGGTGATGTAGCTATCTACCCTATGTTTGCCGAAAACCGCCGCCGTGAGCGTCGTGAGGATATTTTAGACAAAGTAGAAGCTGAAGGTTTTTGATATTGAGAATGTGTACGACTATACCGATGCCGAGAAAGAAAACATTTTCTTAGAAGGTACAGGCGCTATGGTGCTTGATAGGGTGAATCGCAAAGCCTATTGTGCGCTTTCACCTCGCGCTGATGAAGACCTATTTATTGAATTCTGCGAAGATTTTGAATATACTCCAGTGATTTTCAAAGCCTATCAGCAGGTAAATAATGAGCAATTACCTATTTACCATACCAATGTGATGATGGCATTAGGCGTAGATTTCGCAGTAGTATGCTTAGATACTATTACCGATAAAAGCGAACGCAAAAATCTCTTGCATCACCTTAAAGAAGATAAAAAAGAGGTTATCAACATCACTCCAGAACAGATGTGCCAGTACGCGGGCAATATGCTACAAGTACAAGGAAAAAACAGCACTTACTTAGTAATGAGTGATGCTGCCTATAATGCCCTTACCCCTCAACAGATACAAACAATAGAAAAACACACCCAAATACTTCACAGCAATTTAGAAACTATTGAAACTTGTGGTGGAGGTAGTGCAAGATGTATGATGGCTGAAGTGTTTAATCCGAGTAACAAGTAATTATAACAATGGACAAAAAAGAATATATTCAAAGTAAAATTAGAGACATTAAGGACTTTCCTAAGGAAGGTATTATCTTTAAAGACATTACTCCTCTACTAATGGATGTAAAAGGGGTAGAATATGTAATCGACCTATTGGTAGAAAACCTGCACGGTCAGAAAAAATCGACAAAGTGGTCGGAATGGAAAGCCGTGGTTTTTTTCTTCGGTATGCTTCTGGCACAACGTTTAGAAGCAGGGTTTATACCTGTCCGCAAAAAAGGTAAATTACCCTATAAAAACGTTCTCTCAAACTTACGATTTAGAATATGGTCAAGATGTGGCTTGAAATCCACCAAGATGCTATCACTAAAAGGCGAAAAAAGTACTTATTCACGACGATATCCTCGCTACAGGAGGTACTGCCGAAGCCGTAGTAAAACTCGTAGAACGTCTCGGGGAGATATTGTCCAGATCGATTTTTTTGATGGAACTGCATTTCCTCAAAGGGCGTGATAAACTAAAAAAATTACGAAGTGTATAGTATTTTGTAGAAATCAGAGAGCTAAAAATTACTTATCAGAAATATTAACTATTAAATATCAACTATTTAAATATTTCTAATTAAAAAAATATACCAAAAATTTCGCTACTTAAATAAAAAAATCCTACATTTGCGCAAATAAAAAAACAAAACAAGTAATGAAAGTAAAGAATTACATTCTATATATCACTTTATTTGTAATCTCACTGATACCTATACAAGGTTTTGCTACCCAAAATGAAGGGAGTGAGGAGTTTAATATCAACGAATTGATCGATGAACATATTGGTGATTCTCACGATTTCCACTTGTTTGATTACAATGGGCACGCTTATTCGTTGCCCTTACCTATAATCCTATGGACTGATAACGGATTGGTAACTTTCTTATCAAGTGCCTTTCATCACGACAACAAAAGGAACTGTTGTAGTTGAAAAAAACGGACAGCGCTTTGTGCGTTACAAAGAAGATATCTACTACGCCAATGCTGATACACCTCTTACACTTAATGCTCAAGGTGATGTAACCAATGCTCGCCCTCTCAACTTTTCTATTACTAAAAATGTCGTTTCATTGATGTTAATATCAATACTATTATTATTCACTTTCATTGCAGTAGCGCGTTCATATAAAAAGAATCCTAAAAGCTCCCAAAGGTTTGGCAGGTCTCTTAGAACCTATTGTAATCTTTGTGCGCGACGAAATAGCTATTCCTAATATAGGCGAAAAGTACTACAATAGATATATGCCTTATTTGCTTACAGTCTTTTTCCTCATTTGGGTAGGAAATCTCTTTGGACTTATACCTTTCTTCCCTTTTGCAGGCACTGTAACCAACAACATTCTCTTTACGGGTATGTTAGCTCTTTTCACTCTTATCCTTACCTTATTTAGTAGCAACAAACACTATTGGCAACATATTTTTTTGCTCCACCTGGGGTACCCTCGTGGATATTGCCTATTATGATACCTATCGAAATATTGAGTGTATTTAGCAAACCTTTCGCCTTGATGATACGTTTTGTTTGCTAATATGACGGCAGGTCACATCATCGCCCTAAGTTTGATATCACTGATATTCATATTCAAATCAGTAGCTATAGCCCCTGTATCGGTTGCCTTTACAGTGTTTATGCAAATGTTAGAGTTATTAGTAGCTGTATTGCAAGCCTATGTATTTACATTGCTTTCCGCACTATTCATAGGGCAAGCTGTAGAAGAAACTCACTAATCTCTAAAACCTAACAAAAAGTAACTAATTAATTTTTTTATAAATATGAGCTCCTATGTCTTTAGCAGGAATTGGGGCTGGATTAGCAGCCATCGGAGCCGGAATCGGTATTGGTAAAATCGAGTGCTTCTGCCGTAGAAGGTGTAGCACGCCAACCCGAAGTCGCTTCTAAAATTCAAACTATGATGTTGATTGCAGCAGCTCTTATCGAAGGGCAGCCCTCTTCGGTATTGTTGTAGCTTTCCTCAAATAGTACTAAAAAAACCGTTGTGTAACGGTTGGTTGCACAACAGTTCTTTATTAACACCTGACACCTAACACCTAATAATTAAATACAATGAATTTATCACATCCTGAAAGTTTATTATTCTGGAATACCATTATCTTTCTCATCTTGCTTTTCCTCTTAGCAAAATTTGCTTGGAAACCTATAATGGCAGCTGTAAAACAGCGTGAAAAACTCTATCAATCAGGCTTTAGAAGCTGCCGAAGAAGCGCAAAAAACAAATGGCAAACCTCAAAGCTGATAACGAGCGTCTTTTAGCCGAAGCACGCGCTGAAAGAGATGTTATCTTAAAAGAAGCAAGAGATATCAAAGATAAAATTGTAAGTGAAGCTAAAGAAGAAGCCCATCGTGAAGGTGTAAAACTCATTCAGCAAGCACAACAAGCAATTGAAAGTGAGAAGAAAGTGGCTTTAGCACAACTAAAAGACCAAGTCGCAGCACTTTCTATCGAAATGGCGCAAAAAAAGTGATGATGAGCGAACTCTCCGACGAGAAAAAAACAAACTGCCCTCATCAACGATTATTTAAAAAAAGTGTTACCCTAAACTAAATAGGTTATGTACGGATTCAGAGTAGCAAATAGATATGCCAAGGCGCTCTTGGAATACGCCCTACAACAAAAATGTCTTAGAGGCGGTTTTTCGCTGATATGACCTTGATAGACAAAACTATAAAAATCTCATAAAGATTTGGAACGTATGCTCATCTCTCCTATCGTAAAAAACAACGGTAAAAAGAATGTACTCTCCAAAAATCTTCACTACAGTAACCCCCGAAACCTTGCGTTTATTTGAATTACTAATTAAAAACGGACGCTTGTCTATTCTCGGGATAGTAGCTGAAAAATTTGTAGTACAATACAACATCTATAAAAAATCATAAAGTAGCAGTAGTTACTACAGCTACCCACTGAATGACTCTACCCAGCGAGAAATGCTCCAAAAGGTAAAATTACTTACTAAGAATGAAAATGTTACTCTTGAAAACAAGGTAGATAAAAACATTATGGGGGGCTTTATCCTCCGTGTGGGTGATGTCCAATACAATGCTAGTGTAGCTCACAAACTCAACCGATTACAACAAGAGTTCCAAGAAAAATTGTTTTTGTAGATAAAAGCTAAAACTATGGTAACAAGTATAGACCAGTTAGACTTGAACAGAACGTACACTTATGCCGATTATTTGCTATGGCAACTAAAGGAAAAATACAATTGTTCAAAAGGAAAAATATTTTGCGATGAGCCCTGCCCTAAGCGGATTCATCAAGATATTTTCACGCCGATTGGTACGTACTATGTTAGGAGTATTTGATGAAGAATGTGGTTGCAAACTCTATTATGCACCTTTTGATGTGCGCCTTAGTGAAAATACGGTCGTACAACCCGATGTATGTAATATGTGATACCTCAAAAATTAGACGAACGCGGTTGTAAAGGTGCTCCCGATTTGGTAGTAGAAATACTCTCACCTACAAATACTGAAAACGATACTAAACAAAAATTTGAATTATACCAAGAAAGTGGCGTACGTGAATATTGGGTAGTCTATCCTTTCGCCGATTATAAAAGCTATACATATCTATTGTTTAGAGAATGGAAGAGTATATCGCACAACCTCCTATAATAGAAGGTGATACTATAACCTCAATAACGTTTCCAAGTTTAAGCTTTTTCAACAAAGGAATTATTTAAAGATTGAATAAAAATGATACTATTTTTTTGCTAATGGTGCTTATATTCATATCTTGTACTAAAGATAAAGAAAAATACAATAGTAGAGGAAGAGAAGCCTATTACTATGAATGTAAAAAGTGTAGAGTATGCCTACAAAGGAGGAAAAATACCTTTAAAGTCATTACGACCCTGATTATTACACTTATAAAAAATAATAAAATAGTGAATATTTTAAACTATGGTTTTTAACACAATTGTTAAGTACATAGGAGAAAATCAAATAGAAACGGAAAAGTATATCCCGCAATATTATTGATGGAGAAATCAAAAATAAATTCACATCTTTCATTTGTTAGATAATAAAATACAATATACTGTTACAGAAAGTCATAGTAAAAACTAGCTCAAGACCTTTTAGAAATTCAACGAGATTCTACTATTTTTGAATATAAAGACAATTATTTGATAAAGCTCATAACCTATTCAGCTATAAACTCTTTTTAAAGGGAATGAGAAATATCAAAAAGAAGAGATACAAAGAGATATTTTGGAAAGATGGTAATATTGTTAAAAATTAAAAATAGGGAAAGATGAAGAATACTCTTATACTTATGATAATGAACCTTATGTAATGTATGCTGATTTAGCTTATGAAACTCCTTTTTGTATTAGCCATTATCTCATTCCATATGGAAAAATGGGAAATGGAATAAAAATAATGTACTTACTATGAATAAAACTGTAAAGGATTTTTATAGGACACGATTTTAGAAAAATTCAGTATGGTAGAGAATTAGATAAGCATAATAGAGTTTCAAAAGTTCTAATGCGAATTGAATATGCCTCAAAAGAATCAGAATTAGACGGAACAATTCTTGAAGGAGCTGCAATTCTTGGATATGAATAAGTAATAATTACCAAATATCTGATTCCTTTTTCGTGAAATTTGTGTAATTTATGGGAGAGATCTTCCTAAATAATCTTAATTAATTGAATCTTATCTGTAAAAATCCATGTAATCAGCGGGAGATATTAAAAACTTAAAAACCTGAAAAAAATGGCAGAAATAAAAGCCGCTGAAATTTCAGCAATTTTAAAAGAACAATTAGCACACTTCGATGCCAATGCTTCTTTAGAAGAAGTAGGAACAGTATTACAAGTGGGAGACGGTATTGCACGTATCTTCGGACTATCAAATGCGCAATATGGTGAATTAGTGAAATTTGACAACGGACTACAAGGGATTGTCCTCAACCTCGAAAGAAGACAACGTGGGGATTACCCTCCTAGGACCCGTCAACCGATATTAAAGAAGGTGATACAGTAAAACGCACGGGGCTCATCGCCTCTATCAATGTAGGCGAAGGCATCGTGAGGTCGTGTGGTAAACACCTTAGGGGCAACCTATTGATGGTAAAGGTCCTATTACTGGCAAACTATGCAGAAATGCCCTTGGAACGCAAAGCCCCTGGGGTTATTTTTCCGTCAGCCAGTAAACGAACCTCTACAAACAGGTATCAAGGCAATCGATGCTATGATTCCTATCGGTCGTGGGCAACGTGAGTTGGTAATCGGCGACCGTCAAACAGGTAAAACTACAGTGTGTATCGATACGATCTTAAACCAAAAGAGTTCTACGATGCAGGCAATCCTGTGTATTGTATCTATGTAGCCATTGGTCAAAAAGCCTCAACTGTAGCAGGTATTACTAAAACCTTAGAAGATGCTGGTGCTTTAGCTTATACTACTATTGTAGCGGCTAACGCCTCCGATCCTGCCCCTATGCGGGTATATGCTCCTTTTGCAGGGGCTGCTATTGGCGAATACTTCCGCGATACAGGTCGCCCAGCTCTTATCATCTATGACGACCTTTCTAAACAAGCGGTAGCCTACCGTGAGGTATCACTCTTATTGCGCCGCCCACCTGGACGTGAGGCTTACCCTGGTGACGTATTCTACTTGCACTCTCGTCTGTTAGAGCGCGCTGCCAAAGTAATTGGTGATGATACTATTGCACGCCAGATGAATGACTTACCCGAAAGTATCGCTCCACTCGTAAAAGGTGGGGGATCACTCACTGCCTTACCTATTATTGAAACACAAGCGGGTGACGTATCAGCTTATATCCCTACTAACGTAATTTCTATTACCGACGGACAGATATTCTTGGAATCTGACTTATTCAACTCTGAGGTACGCCCTGCTATCAACGTAGGTATTTCAGTATCTCGTGTGGGCGGTTCAGCTCAGATTAAATCAATGAAAAAGGTAGCAGGTACGCTCAAATTAGACCAAGCGCAATACCGTGAACTTGAAGCTTTTGCCAAATTTGGATCTGACCTCGATGCAGCTACTATGGGGGTTATCGAAAAAGGAAAAACGCAATGTGGAAATCTTAAAAACAACCACAAAACGACCCTTACCCTGTAGAAAGTCAAATTGCAATTATCTATGCAGGGATCTAAGAACTTGTTGCGTCAAGTTCCTGTAAATAAAAGTAAAAGAGTTCGAAAAAGAATATTTAGAGTTCCTGAATGTATCTCATCGTGATATTTTAGACCAGCTCAAAGCAGGAAAAACTTACTGATGAGATTACAGTTACTCTCGAAAAAAAGTAGCTAAAAGATTTGAGCGAAAAAAATACGCAAAATAATTGAATGAAAACCTTAAAAGAGCTCATTAATACCGAAGAGCCTGGCTGGGACTTAGTGCAAGAATGGTTTGCAACAGGCTACCAATCCTTATGAAAATACTCCCTCGCAATATCAAACGTGCTGAGGAAGAATTGGTAAGAGCGCAGATAACTACCCGTTCTCCTATGGGCGCAATCATCTACGAAACAGGTGGTATTCTCATTGATGGTGGTTGGATACGGATCTTAGGGTTCTGGTTGCGAAAGATTGCAAAGAGGTATAATGGAATGGAACAAAGGTAAATCATTCGATAATTATGGCGAACAACCTCGTTTCCTCCTCATTGCAGACGATGTGCTGGCGGGTATTTCGCTATTAATGGAGGTAGTCTCAGTGAAGAGTTTAGGAAAAATATTCTATTTAGCCCCTGACACATTACAGTGGGAAGATTTGAATTGCAGTTATTCTGATTTTTCTCAACTGGGCTTTTTGCTGGCGACCTCAAAAATGTTCTATGAAGGTTCTTATTGGAATAGTTGTAAAGAAGAAGTGGCTCAAGCTAATGCCGATGAAGTTTTTCGTTCTTTCCTCCACTTTGGACAAAAGAAGGTAAAAACCTTGGAAACAACAGCCGAAAGTTAGTTCCTATAGAAGAGGCTATGCGCTCACACTTGAATTTCAAGCACAATTAAATAACAAATAGTTAATGATTAGTGGTAAATATGGTATATAGAGATCACCTCTTACCTCTTATCTCTTACCTAATAAAATGGCAAATTTAAAAAGAAATACGTAGCAGAATTTCATCAGTAAGTTCAACGATGCAAATCACAGCAGCGATGAAAATGGTATCAACAGCCAAATTGAAAAAGGCACAAGATGCTATTCTAGCGATGAAACCTTATGCTTATAAACTCAAGCAGTTGTTAGAACACCTTAGCGCTGCTTTGGGTGATGAGAACGTTTATAACCCACGCAAAGGAGAGGTAAAAAAAGTACTTTTTAGTGCCCATCACTTCCAACAGAGGACTCTGTGGGGCATTCAATGCTAGTGTGATAAAAAGGTGTTAGAGTTAGAGCAAACCACCTACAAAGGTAAACAAGTACAACTCTATACCATAGGCAAAAAGGCAATGATGTATTGAAAAAAATACGACAATATTATAGCTCATAATAGCGAAATTTTTGATAAGCTCACCTTTGCGACAGCAACAACTTTAGCCGAAGAACTGATGGAATTATACACTTCGGGAAATATGACCAAATAGTATTGGTGTACAACAGCTTTAAGAATGCAGCTACTCAAATCCTTACAGAAGAAACTTTCTTGCCTATTCAACCTATAGCTACTAAATCAAAAAGCTAAAGAACTAAACACAGATTATATTTATGAGCCTTCTAAGCAAGAAATTGTAGAAGAACTCATCCCACGTTCGCTAAAAACAGAAATTTTTAAAAGCATTACGCGACTCAGTAGCTGCTGAGCACGGTGCTCGTATGACAGCTATGCACAAGGCTACCGACAACGCTCAAGATCTTAAGAATGAACTTATTCTCACCTACAACAAAGCCCGTCAGGCTACTATTACTGGTGAGATTATAGAAATCGTAGGGAGGTTCAGAGGCCTTAGCATAATGTAATACATTGGGATACATAATAGAGAGTTTAATTTTTATATGGAAAACAAAAATTTAACAACAACTACAAGAAGAATAGCTATTCCTCTAATGGGAATTCAGAGAAAAAGCCTTACAATTCTTCTTACAACAGCGGTAATAATCGCAACAACAGCAATAGTTCATTCAAAAAGAAAACTTACGGACAGAACGAAGGACGCAGTTACAACAACAGCGGAAACCGCTATGACAACAGCAACCGCTATGATAACAATAGCGGTAATCGTTATGAAAATAACGGTGGCAATCGTTACAACAATAGTAACAATAGTTATAACTCAGAAAACAGAAAATCATATAATCCTAATTTCAAAAAGAATGAGGGATATAGTAAACCTAACAACTATAACCGTAACGAAGGCTACAATCGTAACGAAAGTTATAACCGCAATGAAGGTTATAAGCAAAACGATAATTATAAAAAACCTTTCAACAAGAAACCTTATAACAATACCTACAAAGCCTCAAAAACAACGCTCCTATAGACTATCCTACTGTTACTCCAGCTGAAGTACGTTTGAACAAATATATTGCTGATGCTGGTATATGCTCTCGCCGTAATGCCGATATGTATATTTCATCAGGTAATGTAACTGTGAATGGTGAAGTGATGACTACGCTTGGTTATCGTGTAAAACCTACCGATGAAGTGCGTTTCGATGGTAAACTCCTTTCTTCTGAAAAGAAAGAATACATCTTGCTCAATAAGCCCAAAAGGCTTCATCACCACTACCAACGATGAAAAAGGACGCAAAACTGTGATGGATTTGGTGGCAAATGCTACCAATGCACGTATCTTGCCTGTAGGGTCGTTTAGACAGAGCTACTACAGGTTTTGTTATTGCTCACCAATGATGGTGAACTTACCAAAAAAACTCACCCACCCACTCACGGTGTGCGCAAAATATACCACGTAATCCTCGACCGTAAACTCGACTACAAGGACTTTATGAAAGTACAAGACGGATTAGAGTTAGAAGACGGTTTTATTGAAGTAGATGAAATCAGCTATGTGAACGACAAACCTAAGAATGAAATAGGTATTAAAAATTCACAGTGGTCGTAATCGCATTGTACGTCGTATTTTTGAACACTTGGGCTACCAAGTAGAAAAAAACTCGACCGTGTTGTATTTGCTGGGCTCACTAAAAAAAGATTTACCTCGTGGTCATTGGCGTCGTCTCACTCAGCAGAAGTAATCAATCTTCGCAATATGAAGTGATGCGATTCCCTAAATCCTAAAAAGCTTGAATAAAAACTTAGACCCAAATAAAAGAAAAATTATTCGGCGCAAGAACTCGATATAGAAAGAGCCTTGCGCCCTTTGTCGTTTGATGATTTTTGCAGGGGCAAGAAGCAGTTTTAGAAAACTTAAAAGTATTCGTAAAAGCTGCTAATATGCGCCACGAAGCCCTTGATCACACTCTATTTCACGGGCCTCAGGGCTTGGAAAGACTACGCTCGCTCATATTTTTGGCTAACGAATTAGGCGTAGGCATCAAAAATTACTTCAGGGTCTGTACTTGATAAACCTGGCGATCTAGCAGGGTTACTCACCAATTTGCATGAACGCGATGTACTTTTTCATTGACGAGATACACCGCTTGAGTCCAGTAGTAGAAAGAGTACCTTTACTCAGCTATGGAAGACTACAAGATTGACATAATGATAGAATCAGGCCCTAATGCCCGTACTGTACAAATCAACCTCAATCCCTTTACACTTATAGGAGCAACTACCCGTTCAGGGCTACTTACAGCTCCTATGCGTGCGCGTTTTGGTATTCAAAGTCGATTGCAATATTATTCTACTGAACTTTTAGCTGATATCGTTCAGCGTAGTGCTTCCATCCTCAAAGTCCCGATTTCTATGGAAGCTGCTATAGAATTAGCTAGCAGAAGTAGAGGTACCCCACGTATTGCCAATGCCCTTTTACGCCGTATTCGCGACTTTGCGCAAATAAAAGGCAACGGTGAAATAGACATTGCTATTACCCGCTTCGGACTAAAAGCCTTAAATGTAGATGCACCGGATTAGACGAGATGGATAACAAAAATCCTCTCAACCCTTATTGATAAGTTCAAAGGAGGCCCCGTGGGTATTACTACTTTAGCTACTGCCGTATCCGAAAGTGCTGAAACTATTGAAGAGGTGTATGAACCCTTCCTCATTCAAGAAAGGTTTTATTGTACGCACCCTCGCGGGCGTGAAGTAACTGATTTAGCTTATAAACATTTAGGAAAAGTACATCCTGCAAAAACAGGGAACGCTTTTTGAATAAACGAAATAATCATATACAATTAACAAAAAAATTCCTTAAAAGTAACATTACGCTTTAAGGATTTTTTATAACTCAATGGCTTTCCTTTTGATTTACTTAGAATTTCGAAACTTTTTGCCTTAAGATAAAAAGTTTTTAAGACTTATTATTGTTTTTAATATTTTGTATTAACTTTGCGCGATGAATAGACGTTTATACATAGTAGCTTTTAGTCCTCACAAGTTTATCTCTTGTTGGAATTATCTTTATTCAAGGATATTGGATTAAGATGGCAATTGATGATAAAGAAGAGGCTTTTCACTTACTCTATTCAGCAGGTTCTCAACAATGTAGTAAAGAAAAATTGAGCAAGATGAAGTAGATAAATATGTAGCTCAAATCATTTTTAAGAGAAAATGACAGCACTCTCAAACTTAGAGATCCTCTTTTTGCACGACTTTATTTTTATACAAAACAATAAAAGATGAGAGAGAAACTTTCGCTTACGATCATGGCATCTTAGATGAAGATTATGAACTGCCTATAACCCCTAACCCTCCGTCTAGTGATAATTTTAATTATATTTTTAACACACAAGACCTAGATTCCAATGCCCATTTAATGAGTGCTTACGAAAAACTGAGCGATTTACCGAAATAGAACGTTTAATGATTGAAGAATCTTTCAAAAGCATTATTCAGCAACAATCTATAAGCGAACGAGTGTCGATCCCTCAGATACAAAAACTTATTAAAAAGTTAGAGAAAAGAAATCTTAAATTGCACTTTTTGAATTTGCTATATACAACAAAAATGTACTTTCAAAAGTACACTCTAAGTACTTTAAACCTAATGAAACTAAAGAATACAGAACCTTGCTTTTTGGAGCTAATAGCAATAACGACTCTCTTTATGAATTAGCTGTAATATTCCCTCAAAGAGAACGCTTTGTATTATCATCAATAATAGGCATCGCAAGCCTTTCCACTGTCTTTATGCTCATCATTATAGCAGTGTTTATAATCACTTTAAAACCAACTGATTACCCAACGCCGTATTTCCGAAATAAAAACAGATTTTATCAACAATATGACTCACGAGTTCAAAAACCCCTATCGCTACAATGAACTTAGTACTCGATACACTCAAAAGTCCTATTACCCTAAATAACCCCTGATAAAATAATGCATTATGTGAAAATACTCAAACAAGAAAACAAACGAATGCTCTCTCAAGTAGAAAACATTTTGCAAATATCACGCCTTGAAAAAGGAAACCTACAATTAGAAAGAGACCCCTTAGACGTGCACGACCTTATCACAAATGCCATCAGTCACGTACAAGTGATGCTCAACGAACGTAGCGGAGTAATACACACTCACTTTTTAGCAAGTAACAGCGATATATCTGCCAACGACTCACATCTCACCAACATGTTTGTAAATGTAATAGAAAACGCTATCAAATATTCACCAGAAGCCCCTATAATAGAAATTTATACAGAAAAATATTAAAAACAGAATCCTTATCCGAATTAAAGATAACGGACAAGGCATGAGGTAAACAAGCTGCCAAACATATCTTTGATAAATTCTATAGAGAACACACTGGCGATTTACATAATGTAAAAAGGACATAAAGCTTTAGGTCTTGCTTATGTCAAAAAGCATTATAGATTACCATCAAGGAACTATTTATGTAGAAAGTGAAAAAGGCAAAGGATCTACTTTCTTCATTAAGCTACCCATCATATAAATACTATACAAATCAACTTAAAATAACTAAAAACAAATAAAAAAATTAATATGAACGGAAACTATTACCCTGCCAAACCGTCCTCCGAGGATAAACGTATCCTCTTAGTTGAAGACGACCCGAACTTCGGTACTGTACTCAAAGACTACTTAGTAATGAGTGGTTTTGACGTTACCTTAGCCAAAAAAATGGTATGGAAGGCTTTGAATTATTCAAAAAGAAATCTTTGATATGTGCATCCTCGATGTAATGATGCCTTATAAAGATGGCTTTACTCTTGCAAGAGAAATCCGTGAGAAAAACGAAAAAAATCCCTATCATTTTCCTTACTGCTCGCACCATACGCGAAGATGTAATCAAAGGATATAAATCTGGTGGAGACGACTACCTCAACAAACCTTTTGATTCAGAAATTCTCTTAATGAAAATACGCTCGATGTTACAACGTAAAAACATCGAAACAATGGTAGACAACAATAAGTTTGAGTTTGAAATAGGTAATTTCTTCCTCAATACTAAATTGCGTATCCTTAAATATAAAGACGAAGATCCTATCAAACTCTCCCCTAAAGAGAATGAACTCCTACGACTCCTCGCTCTACATACTGATGACTTTATGTCACGAGAACTCGCCCTATCTAAAAATATGGAAAGACGATAACTATTTCACCTCTCGCAGTATGGACGTATATATCGCTAAAATGAGAAAATTACTCAAAAAAGATGAAAAAGTAGAGATTCTAAACATCCACGGAGAAGGTTTTAGATTGGTTGCCAACAAAGATACTGACGGCTTTATTTAGGAACTTTTTTTATGGTAGTTCACTGAAAATTCTTAACTTTGCGCCTCAAAAGATAGGCAATCAATTACTGAACTTGTAGAAAATGAGAAAGTTAAAAGATTACACTATTTCTTTTTGCAGGCTTAAAAACAAGGAAAAACATCAGTTCATTTATAACATTGATAAGAAGTTTTTAGAGCTTTTTAATTTTGATGAAATAAACGATACTCAACAAACCGTCACTGTAGATTTAGAAAAAGAGCAACCTTATGGAATTGTTCTTTCACAATAAAGGAACAGTGAATGTGAATTGTGATGTTTCTAATGAACCTTTTGATTTACCCATAAACGGTGAATTGTTCTTGGTAGTAAAAATTCGGTGAAGAATACAACGATGACGACGAAGAGTTACTAATACTCCCTCACGGCGAACATCAATTAGAGATAGCTCAATATCTTTATGAACTCATTGTACTATCAATCCCAGCAAAACGCGTACATCCTGATGTAATCAATGGTTCGATGCACTCCGAGGTGTTAGACAAACTCGAAGCATTAGCCCCAAAAAGAAAAACCATATAGCTCCACAAGCTATAGACCCAAGATGGGAAAAGTTTAAAAATTAATAACTGATAAATAAATATTAAGCAATGGCACATCCTAAGCGAAGACAATCAAAAAACAAGAAGAGATAAGAGAAGAACTCACGATGTAGCAGTACTTCCACAAATTGCAAAAAGACCCTACAACGGGCGAAAACCACTTGTACCACCGTGCACACTGGCATGAAGGTAAACTTTACTATCGTGGACAAGTACTTATTGACAATACTGAAAACGCTGAGTAATCAGTAGCTTTCATACAAAAATGAAAGTTTAAATAAGAAAGAGGCTGTAAGAATTAATTCTTACAGCCTCTTTCTTTATGCTTCTTTCTCAGTTGGAGTTTCTTCTAAAAACCCTTTTTGAGTAGGAGATTATACCATTGTATTACTTTTTTTAATATCACTAGCATATACGCGGTCACGATCGTAGTTAGGAAGTACTTTTAGAAAAAAATAAGACTCTAAAGTAGCACCATCCGATTTTTGCTGAGATACTCGCTTCTTTGCCTTCTTCTAAAGTTTTCATACTTTCAAATACTTCACTTAAAGGCACTTCTTTTTCCATAGTGTAGATAGCTATTTCTGATAACAAACTCACATTGTTGCGAATCCCTACCGAAATGCGTTTATCATCAGCTAAAGAAGTTGCTAAAAATCCTGTACGCGTTTGCGTTTCTAAATGATACAAACCTGGTTTCCCCGATATGGCAAGTATTTTCGTTAAATTCATTTTTTTATATTTTTTTAATATTGATTATTTACTTAGCATTTGAAAAATTTCATTCTGTAATCTACCTTCACCTTCCCTTTTCATAATATTGTTCAGCTTGCTTTTTGATAAGCTGTTTTTTTGAAAAGCCGAAAGTTTATCAGTAAACAATATGCCTTCTATATGGTCGTACTCGTGCTGAACAATACGCGCTGCCAAACCATCAAGAGTGAGTGTTTGAGGTTTAAAATCCTCATCAAGGTATTCAATAGTGATTTGCTTGTGACGGCTCACATCTTCACGCACCCCTGGAATACTGAGGCACCCCTCATTGAAATTCCATTTATCACCTGTTTCTTCGGTGATTTTAGCATTGATAAAGGTTTTTCGAAAACTCTTTAAAAACTCTTGTTCTTCAGCTGTTAAGTCGTCATCTTCGGCAAATGGCGAGGCATCTACTACAAACAAACGTATAGCAAGCCCTATTTGGGGAGCAGCCAAGCCTACACCATAAGCGTGATGCATAGTGTCGTACATATTGGCGATAAGCGCTTTAAGCTCAGGATAATCGGGAGTTATATCCTCCCCTACTTTCCTAAGCACAGGGTCGCCATATCCTATAATAGGTAAAACCATTGTGATATTTTTTTATATTTTGCGGCGGCAAAGATAAGAATAATTTGCTAATTAGCCAATTTTGCCAATTATTAAATTATTTTTGCACTTTAAAAAATAAATCACTACCTTTGCCTTGTTGATAACCTATAAAAAAATTATTATGAAAGTAACTTATTTAGGTCACGCTTGCGTGAATATAGACGATTGATGGGACTCACTTTCTTGTAGATCCTTTCATTAGCCCTAACCCTTTGGCTTCACACATTGATATCAATACGCTTAAAAGCTGATTACATTCTCATTACTCACGCCCACGGCGACCATATTGCCGATGTAGAAGCTATTGCTAAACGCACAGGTGCTCAGCTAATTACCAATCCCGAAATTCTCGCTCATTACGAAAAATTTAGGGACTCAGTGGTCACGCTATGAACCTTGGGGGCTCTCACCGATTCGTAGATGGCAAAGTAAAAATCAAGATGATTAAAGCTGAACACTCTTCATCTTTCCCCGATGGCTCTTATGGGGGTAATCCTGCAGGTTTCTTGATTGATTGTAATGATGATACTATCTACATTTCAGGAGATACCGCCTTGCATTACGATATGAAAATTATCCCTCACCAATACAAAGTGAATTTAGCTATTTTCCCTATCGGCAACAACTATACTATGGGAGTGCGCGATGCCCTTACAGCTGCTCGTTTTGTAGAGGTAAACAACGTGCTGGGCGTACATTACGATACCTTTCCTGTAATCAAAATTGATAAAGAAGCTGCTAAACGCAAATTCAAAGACGACCATCGCCGCCTTCACCTTTTAGAAATAGGAGTTACTTTAGATTTAAAGGATTTAAATATTAGTACCTTGTAAGTATTAGGTATTAGACAATAGGCTTTTAAACTTTGTTGAAGTTTCTAAACTTCAACAAAGTTTTTGTACATTTTACAAATTGGCTAATTAACAAATTGGCTAATTGACAAATTATTCTTACTTTTGCACCGTTTTATATGCAAAACTTGTTATTAACAAAGAATGAAAAACTTATCACTTATCACTTAACTATTCTCTTTATCTCTTATCACTTATCTTTTCCCTCTTACCTCAAAAAGGGTCAAAGAATTCAAAACCCATAGTTCCTCTCAATACGAAACCTCTACTCGCAGGCACTTTTGCCGAATTGCGCCCTAATCACTTCCACGGCGGGATTGACTTAAAAACTGAAAGTCGCGAAGGATTGCAAGTATTAGCTGCCGATAAAGGCTACATTTCTCGTATCAAAGTGAGTCCGTATGGCTATGGTAAAATGCTATATATCACGCATCCTAGTGGCTATGTAACTACTTATGGACACTTGCAAAAATACGCTCCCGAAATAGAGGCTTTTGTAAAACAAAAACAATACGCACAACAAACTTACGACATCGATATTATCCTCAATGAAAAACAATTTCCCGTAGCGCAAGGCCAATGGGTAGCCCTCAGCGGTAACACGGGGGGTAGCTAAGGTCTCACTTGCACTTTGAGGTGCGCGACACTAGTGATAACGGCTGGAACCCTATGCTCTTCGGTTTCAAAGACCTCATTGAAGATACTACTCCTCCCGAAATTATAAACCTCTATGGTTATTCACTCGGCAAAGATGCTCAAATAGAAAAACACTCAACTCCCCCTGACAAATTAACAAAACTTTACAAAGCCGACCGCACTTATCTCGCCGATAATATCAGTGCTATTGGAACTATTGGATTTGGTATTCAAGGCTTCGACCGACAAAAATGAGACAATGCACCGAAATGGCATCTACAAAGTAACCCTTCTGCTCAATGGAGAGGTGCAGTTCCAAACTGTTTTAGACAAGGTAAATTTCAACGACACTCGCTACCTCAACGCCTTAATAGATTATGAAATGTATACTCAAAAGAGGTATGGTACAACGTCTTTACAAACTGCCTAACAAACCGTTTGGACGTCTACCCTACCCCTCCTACCAAAAAGCAATTTTTGGCTATCTTACTATAGAAGAAGGCAAACAATACACTGTTACTATTATAGCCGAAGATTTCAAAGGGAATGCCACTACTATCAATATTCCTATAGAAGGCAAACGCGAAATACTAAAAACTCCACGCCCTGAACCTAAGGGCAACAAACAGGTGGTAGCCACTCGCGATAACTACTATGAATTAGATCACGGTAGTGTTTATTTACCTGAAAAATACTCTTTATGAGGATGTGCAAATGCTCATCACCAGCAAAAAGGATTCTATTACCGTAGGTGATCACCGTATTCCTGCTCAGAAATACTTTACTATAACAATAAAAGACGATAGTTATACGCCCGAAGAAGCTAGCAAGATGTTCCTATCACGTGGCGGCAGCTATGAACCTACAGTTTATAAAGATGGTGTATTTACAGCACGTGTGCGCAACTTTGGCACTTTCACCTTGCGCAAAGATGTAACTGCCCCCACTCTCAAGGCGGTGAATTTCAAAAATGGTGGTATCGTAAAAGCCGATACTCTCAAAATTTTAGTAAGCGATAATTTCAGTGGTTTTTCTTCTTGTTCAGCAACCCTCAATGGCGAATGGATACTTTTTGAATACGAACCAAAAAAACAAATGCCTTACCTTTCATTTTGAGGGATATCGACACTACTAAAACTGATAAATACGAGCTCATCGTAAATGCCAAAGACAGAGTAGGCAACGTAGGAACTCTAAAAAGCCAAATTTACCAAAAATAACGACTAATAACTAATAGCTATATGAAACATATCATTTTACAGAAAAAGCGCCAGCGCCCATCAGACCTACACACAAGCGGTAAAAAGCTGGCAACACGCTCTACGTATCAGGACAAATTCCTGTAAATCCTGCAACAGGTGAAGTAGTAAAAAGGCATAGAAGCTGCTACCGAGCAAGTAATGGAAAACCTCAAAAGCTATCCTCACCGAAGCAGGAGCTACTTTTGAGAATGTAGTAAAAACCACTATTTTCTTAGCCGATATGGGGGCAATTTGCACAAGTAAATGGCGTATATGCACGTTATTTCAACGAGGCAACAGCACCCGCACGCGAAACTGTGCAAGTAGCACAATTGCCTAAAGCCGTAGAAGTAGAAATTTCTTGCATTGCTGTATTGTAGTAATACCGTGTAGAGACAAAAAAATCCCCGCAAGACTTATACTAAATCTTGCGGGGATTAGTTTTGTATTTATTTCCTATGAAAGAAAAATTAGCAATTTTGCATTATTAATACTACTTTTTCCACCCTTTGAGGATATCGTTAGGCACTCCGCCTTTGTGAAGCATAATAGCAGTAGTTTTAAACTCTACAAAGGCTTTAGTTACGTACAAGTAGCCTTCATAGTCGTTGCGCAAGCCCCAAGAGTTTTTCACAATGTAGTACTCACGTCCGTTTTGGTCTTTGGCAAGCCCTACGATGTGCATTGCGTGGTCATCGGTAGTTTGATAGTTGTCAAAAATCACGCTGACGCATCTCGGGGGTGATGGTTCTCTCGGCAGTAGGAGGGTTAGAAAAAAAGATACAAGGCTTCCTCGTTACTCATCTCACTCACTTCTTTTTTTCAGGCACAAAAGCCACTCCATTTTTTTCCAACTGAAATAACGCTCACTCACATCGGCTGCCCACGCTACAGTATAACCTTTTTAAGAGCGTTGTCAATGGTTTTAGTAAGGTCGGTCATTGCAATATTGTAAGCGTGATCAAAGCTCCAGTTATCGGGTACTGCCATAAATACATTTTTGGTATTTAGGTTGGTCGGCATACGATACCATTTCTATATAGTCGGCAGGATTGATGCCTACACGCTCTTTAGCAAAAGCTCTGAGGAGTATATTTTTGCCTTCATACGTAAAACTTTCCGGCACTGCACCTAAATAGGCATCGATAGTCGCTGTGAAAAGCAGGTAACCAATTAGGAGTGAGTTTATTCTTTTTCTCTCCGTTCTTTAGCATTCCTTCAAGGAATCCTTTTTAAGATAGCGTGCAGTTCACCAAAAATCATTACGGGTAGTACCGTAGTTCAAGCCTGTATAAATATTTTTGAGGTACAGCACCATATTTGGCGTACATATTGATTACATCGTGGAGTTCTCCTCCTTGTCCGTAATCTAAATTGCCGTGCATACGCACATATTGTTTAGCTTTTTCGATATAGCAATTGCGAGCAGTGAAGATTTCGGCAAGGTCAATAGGCTTTTTGCCCATACGCTTCATTTCACTTTCTATAAACGAAGCCCCTGCATAGCTCCAGCAAGTGCCGCTGCTACCTTGGTCTTTCACGTCGGTGCGTTCGAGGTTGATAACGGTAGTAAACTTAAAACCAGCGTTTTCTGAGTGGTTACCAGCTACCGATTTGATAAGGTCGTCCTGTGCAGTTCCTATAAAAAGGAAGATAGCGCTACAAATAATGTAATGTTTTTTTCATAAAAGAATATTTAATAATGAAGCGCAAAGGTATGAAAGAATTGGCAGAATAGCAAATTTGGCATAGTTATAGCTATAAAAAAATTAAATGCTCAAACATTATGAAATATTTATGCTTGTACATATCACTTTTATTAGGATGCTTAGCTGCTCAGGCTCAACCTTTTGAAATACAAAAGAAAGATAATAAGGTTGTCATTCCGTTAGAGAAATCACCTGAGCTGGAGTACAAGGGTAGCCCTATCAATCTGAGGGTAGCTCCTAAAAAGAAAAACAACCCTTGGATGAAGATGCCCGAAAAAGTATTGATTTTACAGGAAAGAGCAATTTAGTACAGCGTAAAGTAGAGTTCAAACCTAATTACGAAGTACTGAACGACCATAAGCGAGAAGATTACGAAGCACCTAAAGGCGACCAATTCTTTGGTGACTTCACTAATAATGGAAAGTTTGTAAATGTATATTGTCGCGACTTCGCTGCTATTGATGGCGATCGAGTGAGTTTATATGTGAATGGAGTAGAAGAAGTTCGCGACATTTTTCTCCTTGGAGAGTTCAGAGGTTTTAAAGTAGAATTGAAACCAGGTTTCAACAAAGTAGAGTTTTTTTAGCACTCAACCAAGGCGAATCGGGATCCTAATACAGCCGAGTTTATGGTGCTGGACGACAAAGGCAATACCATTATACGCAACCGTTGGGATTTAGCAACAGGCTCAAAAGCACAACTCGTAATTGTAAAAAGACCAATAAAAGAGAAGAATTATTTTTATTTGTTACTTTTTAGCTCATATTTTTATAGGAAATTTCCTATAAAGATATGAGCTTTTTGTGAAAATCGTTTAAAGGGGTTTTTGAACAACAAGAGCTATAGCATCTAAGTTCTTTTGGTGTTTTTCTAAACGTTTTCTTCATATTCATCACGCGTTTGCGCAAATCAGGGGTGGGTAAAGAGATTGAAGAAGAATTTAAGCGTGCGGAATATCCCTTCATCTTGCCATACACGCTTGTTCTCAAGTAGGAGCATTGCGTTGTGCTGTTCTTTCACCACCTTAAAAACCTTGCTCTTCAAAAAGAGCTTTCCACTCACTGGGGGTCATAGGGCGTGCGTGTACACGTATATTGGCACTTAGTTCTTTAAAAACATCGTTTTTCACCTCGTCGCTCACGTTGTCTGGCTGTAAGCCTAATTCGTGAATAGCGTAATAACCTCCTGGTTTTGAGTATCCTAAAAGCCTCTGCTATAATAGCTTTTTTGTGTTCAAGAGGTTGCATAGTGAGCATCGCCTCTCCATACACTTTATTAGCAAAAGCATCGGGAAGTGTAGAAGCAGCGGCATCAGCTACAATCACACGTGCATTTTTCATAGTGAATATTCTTTTTAGCCAAAGCAGCAGCTGCCTCATTCATATCTACTCCCGTATAGCTGAAAGGCTTTGTAAGAACAGGCTATATTAGCCGTAAATCCTAAGCCTGGGGCAAACTCTACAATATCATCTTTGGAGGTAATCTCTAAGTTTTTTACTAACCATTCGCTGAGTACTCTTCCTCCTGGGCGCAACACTTTCTTGCCGAGTTTGGCGAGAATCCAGTGCCCTTGTTTTTCATTTAATGATGTTTCTGTCTTCATCGTTTCAATGGTTTTTATAATTTAGGAGACAAAAGTACGAATTTATTTTTGAATGTTTCAAAAATAAATTAACAAATCTGCTAATTAAAAAGAAAGTCGCGCTTGGGCAGTTACTTCTGTGCTACAAAAATTTCCTTCCAAAAACTTGTGATACCCTACAATACCTATCATCGCTGCATTATCGGTACAATACTGAAATTTAGGGCACAAAGGTTTGCCAACCGTATTGCTGTCCTAAAGCTGTGAGCGCATTGCGAATACCAGAATTAGCCGATACTCCTCCCCAATAGCCACTTGCTTGATACCTGTTTCTTTTTACAGCTTTTTTTGAGTTTGCTCATCAGTATTTCCACAATCGTGTGTTGTACTGAAGCGCAAATATCAGCTAAATGTTCAGTTATGAAATTAGGATTTTCCTCAGTGTTTTTTTCTGCACGAAATAGAGAATACCTGTTTTAAGTCCAGAAAAACTGAAGTTAAGACCTGATATTTTAGGCTTAGAAAAAAACTAAAAGGCTTTGGGGTTACCCTCTTGGGCATATTTATCAATGAGAGGTCCACCAGGGTAAGGAAGTCCTAATATTTTAGCTGTTTTGTCGAACGCCTCCCCTACTGCATCGTCGAGAGTTTCTCCCAGCACCTCCATATCAAAAACTGTTTACCTTCACAATTTGGGTATGCCCCCGCTGATAGTCATCGCTAGAAAAAGGGAACTCGGGTTTCGGCTGACCTTCCTCTATAAAATGTGCTAAAATATGTGCTTGCATGTGGTTCACTTCAATGAGTGGAATATCTAGCCCCATTGCCATCGACTTAGCAAAACGATGTGCCTACTAATAACGAGCCCATTAAACCAGGTCCTCTGGTAAAGGCAATAGCCGAAAGCTCTTCTTTGCTTATTCCCGCTTTTTTTGAGTGCTTGAGCAACTACAGGCACTATATTTTTGCAAGTGGGCGCGTGAAGCCAATTCGGGTACTACCCCACCATATTGTTTATGAACCTCTTGGTTAGCCACCTCATTAGAAAGCACTTTATCATTGCAAAGCACTGAAGCAGAGGTATCATCGCAAGAAGATTCTATAGCTAATATATAGGTATTTTTCATTCTTTTCAGTTTAAAATGCAAAAGTAAGGATTATTTGCTAATTAGCAAATTAGCAATTTTTAGAAGTATTATTAATTATTTTTTTGCTAATTCACAAATTGTTTCGTATCTTTGCCGAATAGTTACCAAAATCATTCTCGTATGAACTTACACGAATACCAAGGAAAGGAAATCCTTTTCAAGTTTTGGGGTGCGCGTACAGCGTGGCATCGTTGCTCAAACCCCCACCGAAGCAGTAGAGGCTGCTAAACAACTCACCGAAGCCACTAATACTCAGTGGTATGTGGTAAAAGCACAAGTGCACGCCGGAGGGCGCGGTAAAGGCGGCGGCATTAAGTTAGCCAAAGGTTTAGACCAAGTAGAGCCTATCGCTTCTCAAATTATAGGTATGCAACTCGTTACGCCTCAAACGCCACCTTCAGGAAAAAAGTACATCAAGTGCTCATCGCCGAAGATGTATATTACCCTGGAGAAAGCGAACCTAAAGAGTTCTATATGTCGGTACTATTAAACCGTGCCAAAGGTAAGAATATGATTATGTATTCTACCGAAGGAGGAATGGATATTGAGGCAGTAGCCGAAAAACACCTCATCTTATCTTCACCGAAGAAATCGATCCTGCTGTAGGGCTCTTGCCTTTCCAAGCTCGCCAAATTGCTTTCAACTTAGGAGTTACTGGTGACGCTCAAAAAGAAATGGTGAAGTTCGTAACAGCACTCTACAATGCTTATGTATCTTCTGATGCCAGCTTATTTGAAATTAACCCTGTTCTAAAAAAACTTCTGATAATAAAATAATGGCAGTAGATGCCAAAGTAACTCTTGATGACAATGCGCTTTTCCGTCACCCTGAGTATGCAGCTTATCGCGATACACGTGAAGAAAACCCAATGAAGTAGAAGCTAAAGCTGTAGGGCTCAACTATGTCGCTCTCGATGGTAACGTGGGCTGTATGGTAAACGGCGCCGGATTGGCAATGGCTACAATGGATTTGATCAAAGCAAGCGGGAGGTTCACCTGCTAACTTCCTTGATGTAGGAGGTACCGCCGATGCCAAACGCGTAGAAGCTGCTTTCCGCATTATCCTCAAAGACCCTAATGTAAAGGCTATCCTCATCAATATCTTTGGTGGTATTGTGCGTTGCGACCGCGTAGCTCAAGGAGTTGTAGATGCCTACCAAAATATGGGCGATGCTATCAAAGTGCCTATCATCGTGCGTTTGCAAGGTACTAATGCCGAACTTGCTAAAGAAATTTTTAGACAATTCAGGCTTAGCCGTTCACTCTGCAATCCTCTTCCAAGAAGCTGCTGATAAAGTGAAGGAAGTGCTTAGCTAATAATCACTTAAAAATTGTACATTCAACTTTGCCAAAGTTTTGAACTTTGGCAAAGTTCATTTCTAAAAACAGAAAACTTATGATAAAAAGAATTTTCTCTATCCTCACTACTATAACCTTACTCATAAGTTGCCGCAACACTCCTACTGAAAAACATACCTCTCCCGAAAAAAAGGGGTAGTAGCCACACACGCTATGGTGGTGAGTGCCAAAGAAGAAGCCTCACAAATAGGTCTTGCTATCCTCAAAAAAGGGGGCAATGCTTTCGATGCAATGGTGGCTACCGAACTTGCCTTAGCTGTAGCTTACCCCAATGCTGGCAATATAGGCGGCGGCGGCTTTATGGTGTACCGTTTAGCCAATGGCGAAAAAAAGGCGCTTTAGACTATCGCGAAAAAAAGCTCCTGCTAAAGCACATCGCGATATGTATTTGAGACAAAGATGGCAATGTCATCCCCGATAAAAAGTACATTAGGCGCTTTATCAGTAGGTGTACCAGGTACTATCGCTGGCCTCTTTGCAGTACATCAAAAGTTTGGCTCTCTTCCTTTTGCCGAACTTATCCAGCCTGCTATCGACTTGGCGCGCAATGGAGTGCTCATCACTCAGTTGCAAGTCGATTCTTATATGAACAAAAATATCGACCTCATCAAGCAGGCAAACAACTATGTTACTCCTTTTTCAAAAACGGTTGGAAAGCGGGTGAACGATTCAAATACGAGGAATTTGCCAAAACCTTAGAACGCATACGCGATAATGGGAAGGCAGAATTTTACGAGGGTGAAACAGCTAAACGCATTGTTGCCTACGTGCAAGAACTCGGAGGTATCCTCTCATTAGACGACCTTAAAAACTACGAACCTCAATGGCGCACGCCTGTTACTTTCACCTATAAAGATTACACGGTCAATTCTATGCCTCTCCCCTCAAGCGGAGGTATCTGTTTGGCACAGATTCTCAAAAGTGTAGAACCTTATAATATAGGTCAGTATCCTCATAACGGCGAGCAATACATTCAGTTATTAGTAGAAGCCGAACGCCGTGCTTATGCTGATAGGGCTTACTATATGGGCGACCCCGACTTTGTGAAAGTCCCTACCGAAACACTCTCTCTTCCGATTATCTCAAAGAGCGTATGAGTAGTTTTTCGTGGGAGAAAGCAAGTAAATCAAGTGAGATAGCACACGGTAAAAATAGGAGGTTACGAAAGCGATGAAACTACTCATTACTCCATTGTAGACCAATTTGGTAATGCTGTAGCAGTTACTACTACCCTCAATACCAATTATGGCAGCAAGGTATATGTGAAAGGTGGAGGTTTCTTCCTCAATAACCAAATGGACGATTTTAGCATCAAACCTGGCGAACCCAATACCTATGGATTGGTAGGCTCCGAAAAAAACGCCATTGCTCCTAACAAACGTATGCTTAGTTCTATGAGCCCCACCATTATAGAAAAAGGAGGTAAGCTCTTTATGGTGATAGGCACTCCTGGCGGCTCCACTATCATCACCTCGGTATTACAGTGTTTTCTCAATGTAGCCGAATATGGTATGACAATGCAAGAATCGGTGAGTAAACCGCGCTTCCACCACCAATGGTTACCCGATGATGTGATGTATGAGCCTAACGGATTTGCTCCTGAGGTCATTGCCAAACTCAAAACCAAAGGCTATAAACCTCGTGAAGAAAACTTTGTTATCATTGGCAAAGTTGATGCTATTTTAGTACAGCCCGATGGCAGCTTAGAAGGGGGTGCCGACCCTCGTGGTGATGACACAGCTGTAGGATACTAAAATTAAAAAACAGAATTAAAGAAAATAGTAATTATTCCTTTTACAATATTAAAAAAACAGAAAAATATTCTATTTTAACTACTAAAATGATTTTTTTAATGTATTATTTTGGTAAGTTGATAAAAATATTGTAGCTTTGCACTCAAAAATAAAAATTTTTATATGAAATCAAACGTATTAGGTTATCCTCGTATCGGTGAAAAACGAGAACTTAAAAAGCTAATGAGTCATTCTGGGCTGGTAAAAATATCAGAAGAAGAACTCCTTGCTGTGGCTGAAAAATATTCGTGTTCATAACTGGACACTACAAAGAGAAGCAGGGTTGACTTGATCCCTTCTAACGACTTTTCTTTCTATGACCAAATGCTTGACTTTTTCGTTTACAGTAAACGCTATCCCTGAGCGTTTTGCTCCTATCCATCAGTTGAGCAATTTGGAGCGTTATTACGCTTTGGCACGTGGCTATCAAAAAAATGGTATCGATATTACCGCTATGGAAATGACCAAATGGTTTGATACCAATTACCACTATATCGTACCCGAATTTACTAAAGACCAATCTTTCAAAATTCTTGTAAACAAACCTTTGCAGGAATATAACTTGGCTAAAAAACACGGTTTTGACACTAAACCAGTGCTTATCGGTTTGGTAACTTATTTGCTTCTCGGTAAAGAAAAAGAACAAGGTTTCCACCGTTTAGACTTGGCTGAACGTCTATTGCCCGTGTATGTACAAATCGTACAAAGTTTAGTAGATGCAGGTGCTAAAACTATTCAAATAGATGAGCCTTACTTAGTACTCGACCTTCCTGAAGGCGCTGCCGATGTATACAAAAAAAGTGTATACCGAACTAAGAAGCAAATTCCTACTACCGAATTTATCCTCACTACTTACTTCGGCGCACTTGATAACAATACCGAATTAGCTATTTCATTACCTTTCAACGTATTGCATATTGATTTAGTGCGCGCCGCAGCTCAGCTTGACAAAGTGCTCAAAGCTCTTCCTGTCGATAAAAAAACTATCACTTGGAGTAGTAGACGGACGTAATATTTGGAAAAACAACTTCGAACACTCATTAGCATTGATTGAAAGCCAAAGAAGCTATCGGTGCTGACCGCCTATTGATAGCTACTTCTTGCTCATTATTGCACTCTCCTTGCAACCTCGAACTCGAAAAACAACGAAAAAGTACTTACCCCTGAAATCAAACAATGGTTGGCTTTTGCTAAACAAAAAGTAAAAGAAGTAACTACTTTGCAAGCAATTGCTAACGGACAAATAACTCCTGAGGTGAAAGCTGTTTTTGAAGAAAACAAAAAGCAGCTGAAACGCGTAAAACTTCACCGCTTATTCACGACAACAAAGTGAAAGAACGCGTGAACAACATCACTGCCAAAGACGATGTGCGCCACAGTCCGTTTAACGAACGTAAAGTAGCACAACACAAAGCGTTGAACTTACCTCTTTTCCCTACAACTACTATTGGGTCATTCCCTCAAACCGACGAGGTACGCAGCTGGCGTGCTCGCTTCAAAAAAGGAGAACTCACTCAAGCCGAATACGACAAGTTATTGGAAAAAGAAATTGAAGAGTCTATCCGTTTTCAAGAAGATACCAATATCGATGTACTCGTACACGGCGAATTTGAGCGTAACGATATGGTGGAATACTTTGGCGAATTGCTAAAAGGATATACCTTCACTAAATTCGGTTGGGTACAAAGCTACGGTTCACGTTGCGTAAAACCACCGATTATCTTTGGTGATATTTCACGCCCTCAACCAATGACTGTACGCTGGAGCCAGTACGCACAATCGCTTACCAAATTGCCAGTAAAAGGTATGCTTACAGGACCTGTAACTATCTTGCAATGGTCGTTTGTACGTGATGACCAACCTCGTTCTCAAACTTGTTTACAAATAGCCTTGGCTATCCGTGATGAAGTGGTAGACCTTGAAAAAGCGGGTATACAAGTAATTCAAATTGACGAACCAGCTATCCGCGAAGGATTACCATTGCGCAAAAGCGAGTGGAAAGCCTACTTTGATTGGGCTATCAAAGCGTTCCGCATTTCTGCTTCAGGTGTGAAAGACGAAACCCAAATCCACACCCATATGTGCTATTCTGAGTTCAACGATATGATTGAAGCTATCGCCGATATGGATGCCGATGTGATTACCATAGAGTGCTCACGCTCACAAATGGAACTCCCTCGATGTATTTGGTGATTTCAAATATCCTAACGAAATAGGGACCTGGGGGTGTACGACATTCACTCACCACGCGTACCTTTCACAAGAGGAAATGACCAACTTGATGAAGAAAGCCATTTCAGTAGTGCCAAAAGAACAATTGTGGGTAAACCCCGACTGCGGACTCAAAACACGCCACTGGCCAGAAACCAAAGCAGCTCTTCACGCAATGGTTGATACCGCCAAAGAACTTCGCAATCTTTATAAATAAGGAATAAGAAGTATAAATAAAAAAGCAATGTGCATTTTCTCGCACATTGCTTTTTGTTTTGCAATTTTTCTAAAAATCTACTAACAATACTAATAATCATCTGCTAATTCTAAGAAATCCTCAAAATATTCATCAAAAGAATGTAGGTTTGCTCATTACAAAAATCATTGTTTTTATTACAATGTATTTCAGCATCATATACTTTTGAATCGTTGAGGTGATCTGTTTTTGAGACTTTATATAGAATCAAGTATTCATCTATTTCATAATTGAGTACGATAAAATCATCAGGGGAGGTTGAGTTCTTCTCTCAACTGTTTGGTGAGTTCTACCACAGGATATGATAATGTCCCATCTTCTTTGTAAACTCCATTGATATAAGTATCTCCAAAGTTACAAGAGCCACATTCGCTCAAAAACTTTACATACGCTTTAGGGAGTAATACCCCTAAAGATGTTTCTACAATTTGAATTTCTTCGAAGTAGCACCTTCACAGTATTCAAATTCATCACTCTGTTGTAGTTTCTTTATATAATTCATTAGATATAGGTATTTGATTTTGTTCTCTTGTATAAAATAATCAGTTACAAAAAGCAAAGTGAAGATTTAATTTCACTTTGCTTTTTTGTTAAGGCACAGGGTCGTAGCCACTACCTCCCCAAGGGTGGCAACTACATATACGCTTGATAGCTAACCAACCTCCTTTAAAAGAAAACCATATTTTTTTGTAGGGCTTCCAAAGTGTATTGAGAGCAGGTGGGGGTATACCTACAAGTAGGCGGTTTCAGTGGTGAAATAGCTACCTGATAAAAAGCGTACTAAATAAATGAAAAGGTATTTCATTATTTACCAAATCTTTCAATCACTTCGTTGCTTACACCTGTATTAGAGAAACCTCCGTCGTGGAAGAGATTTTTGCATTGTTACTTTGCGAGTAAGATCAGAGAGAGAGATACTGTATAATCAGCACAATCTTGAGCGGTAGCATTACCCAGTGGTGACATAGCATCGGCGTAGGCAATAAAACCATCAAAAACCTTTTACACCTTGTCCTGCGGTAGTAGCAGTAGGTGATTGTGAAATGGTGTTCACGCGCACTTTTTATCTTTTACCAAAGAAATAGCCAAAGCTACGCGCAATAGACTCTAAGTAGGCTTTTGTTATCAGCCATATCATTATAATCAGGGAAAGTGCGTTGGGCTGCCATATAAGTAAGGGGCAACGATGCTACCCCACTCGTTCATTGCATCATTCTTGTAAAGCACTTGGCATACTTTGTGGAAAGAAAGTGCTGAAACGTCCCAACCTTTTTCAGTATTCATATAGTTAGACTCGGTATAAGGGATATTTTTGCGCATATTCACCGACATACCGATGGAGTGTAATACAAAAATCCAACTTACCACCTAAAATTTCCATTGCTTTAGTTACCAAGTTTTGGAGGTCGTCCATATTGGTAGCGTCGGCTGGAATGATTTCAGAGCCAGTTTTTTTCGGCTAAGTTTTTTTATTTGTCCCATACGCATCGCCACGGGAGCATTGGTAAGTACGAACTTACCACCTTCTTCGTGCACGCGTTCTGCTGTTTTTTCAAGCAATAGAATTTTCATCTAAAGCACCAAAGATGATGCCTTTTTTCCTTTTAATAAATTGTACATAATTCTTTCTTTTTATAAGGTAAAATTTGTTTCTATGGGGCAAATGTACAAAAATATTTCTGTAGAGAATAAAAAAAGCTACCTAAAACATTAGGCAGCTTTCTATTTGTATACAATAGGATTTATCATTTTTCAAATGCTTTTAAAGCATTGATAATATAGCAATACATTCTCGTAATTCTGTTTCATTTCATCACCAAGGGCGGAGCAAACCTAATGATATTGCCGTGAGTAGGTTTGGCGAGCAAGCCATTGTCACGCATCTTTAGGGCAGATATTCCAAGCAGTGTCACTCTCTTCGGTATCGTTGATAACTACCGCATTTAATAACCCTTTACCACGTACTAATGAGGCAATTTTTGAGGTTTTGATATAATCTCCAATTTCTTTGCGGAAAATCTCACCTAAACGGGCAGCATTTTTCAGCCAAATGTTCATCTTTTACCACTTGTAAGGCTTCAATTGCTACTGCTGCTGCCAAAGGATTGCCTCCAAAAAGTACTGCCGTGTTGCCCTGCTTTGATTACGTGCATTATACGGTCATCGGCAAGAACAGCACTCCAGGATATACACCCCGCTAAGGGCTTTACCTAATACCAATATATCGGGTTTTACATTTTCGTGATCTACTGCCAAACGCTTCCCAGTTCGCGCTACCCCTGTTTGCACCTCATCTGCAATAAAGAGCGCATTATATTTTTCGCATAAGGCTTTAGCTCCACTCAAATAACCTTCAGAAGGGACGTATACCCTCGCTTCTCCTTGTATCGGTTCTACTAAAAAGCCTGCTACTGTTGCTTTATTATCGGTAAGCACTTGTTCTAAAAGCTGCTAAATCGTTGTAAGGAACAGATACAAAACCAGGTGTATAAGGGGACCAAAAGTTCTTGCGCGCATTCTTATCGGACGAGAAAGATACTACTGTAGTGGTGCGCCCGTGGAAATTCTGGTCACAAACAATAATAATAGCAGCACTTTCTGGCACTCCTTTCTGTTCGTATGCCCATTTGCGACATATTTTTAATAGCTGTTTCAACAGCCTCAGCTCCTGTATTCATCGGGAGGACTTTTTTTCAAAGCCAAAAATACTCGGTTATATACTTTTCATACACTCGAGTTTATCGTTATAAAAAGCACGAGAGGTAAGTGTAAGAGTTTGCGCTTGTTCTGTGAGCGCTTTGATAATGCGAGGATGGCAGTGACCTTGGTTTACAGCAGAGTAAGAGGAAAGAAAATCGTAGTAGCGTTTGCCTCCACATCCCACACATATACCCCTTTGCCCTTTGCTAAGCACAACAGGTAGTGGGTGATAGTTATGAGCACCATACTGATTTTCCAGTGCCATTGCTTGTTCTGAGGTTAATTTTTGTGATGTCATATATTTTCGTTTTGTTTTTAGACGACAAATATACAACTAATTTTTCGTAAAAACAAAAAACACAAACTTGGAATATCCAAATTTGTGCTATAAAGTTTTTAAATTAATACTAGTTCCTAAAAGAAGTCGTCTAACATTGTTCCAAATTCTGCTCTACATTTATATAGTAAAGTTCTTGAAATACCGATGTTAGATTTTAGTCTATCCAATGCAGTGACTGAAAAGAACTTCCCTAAAAGCTGAAATCATTAGCATATAGGTTATTCTATCAGCTTCAATTAGAATATAGTCTAAAGCTGTTTCTCCCATAGATTTATTAGCGTTCATCACTTTTTTTCACTTGATCTACAATTGTCAAATGAAAAAGCTGAACTTTGTTCTACTATTTTTGAAGATTCTTCATTAGCTGAAGCCTTAGATATAATAGTCCCATCTTTTACAGCTTAAAATTCCATAAAAATAGAAAAACCAGGCATGTTTTCTTTCATTTCTAAGCAATGGGCGTCGAGTAATTGTTGTAGTTTTTGTTCCAGTCATAATAATATATAGTGTTTAGTTTTTATGACGCAAAAACTATGCATTATTTTTATAACCTCCAAATTTTTTTAACACTTTTTAGTTTTTATTTGCATTACATTAAGAATTAAAAATTATATTCCTCAAAATCAAATTTTTAGAAATTACTCTTCTATTAAAAATTTTTACTATTTTTGGGTAAAAATACTTCTCTGGATAAAATATTATCCTTAAATAATAAAGATGAAACATAAATATAATATCTTGAATATTTCTCTATAACCTATTTTATAAAAACTGAAAAACCATCTTTATTATGTATGTCATTAAATTAGTGAATGATAGCTATACACTTCACTGTAATTTCTTAGTGTATTTTGTTTATTATGAAGTTAATTAAAAATAAGATTGTTTTATTTTTTTGGTTGTTGGCAGTTAGTTATTAGTTATAAAAATTACCCAATACACCTAAACGATGTTAATTATTTTTCGAAAGCAAATCTTCAAAAATCATTATATTCAATTATTAACCATAGTTGGTAAAAACTATTGATATTTATAATTTCTGAATGAGAAACTTGTTGTTTTCTAATTGTACTTTATTCTTATTGATATAAAGTCCTTCACTTCTATAAAATACTTATTTCCAGCAAGTGATATTTCTTTTTTTACTTTTTAAAACTTTGCCAAAGGTCGTAGCACGACGAGCAATTAAAAACTTTGGCAAAGTTTAGTGATTAGCTAAAAGCTAAGATATCATTACAGCTCCTACTGTAGCATTGCTAGTTTCATCGATGAGGATGGCGCTACCCATAGGGGGATTGCTTTGGAAAGCATCATATACTAATGGAGCAGCTGTTTTTAAGTCGGATTTTTGCTATTTCATTGAGTTTTACACTTTCTACTCCTTCAGTTTGGTCAAGGGTATTGACATCAATTTTGTATTCAATTTCCTTTACAATGGCTTTTACGATCCTACTGCGCTGTTGTAACAAGTACTTATTACCTTCGTGCAATTCGCGTTTGTCCATCCAGCACACAAGGGCTTCTATATCCCTGACCTTGCTGAGGTTCAGCTCCTTGTTTGGCAAAAATAGTCACCACGAGAAATATCGATATCATCTTCGATATGTAACACTACAGGGTCGCCTGCTTTGGCTTCTGCCACTTCTTCGCCATTGTGCTCTATCTTACTGATTTTAGTGTTGATACCTTCAGGGAGTACCACTATAGCATCGCCTTTGTGATAAACCCTGATATGATTTGACCTGCGTAACCGCGATAGTCGTGTAAGGCTTCAGTTTGAGGGCGTATTACATACTGCACCTGAAAACGAGGTTGGTCGTAATTATCTTTATTAATTTCTATAGTTTCTAAGAAGTCTAATAATGAATTTCCTTTGTACCAAGGCATTGCTTCGGTGGTATTCACAATATTATCACCTACAAAAAGCCGAAGTGGGAAATAGTGTACACTTTTCAAACCCTAAACGTTTGGCGATACCTTCATATTCTTGCTGGATATTTTTGAATACCTCTTCACTATAGTCTACCAAATCCATTTTGTTTACAGCTACCACGACCTCTGGGATATTGAGTAGGGAAGCAATGATAGAATGGCGACGAGTTTGTTCGGTTACGCCATTGCGAGCGTCTACCAGAATGATAATAAGCTCGGAATTAGAGGCTCCCGTAATCATATTGCGGGTGTGTGCGTATGACCGGGAGCATCGGCAATGATAAATTTGCGTTTAGGGGTTGCAAAATAGCGATAAGCCACATCAATAGTAATACCTTGCTCACGTTCTGCACGAAGGCCATCGGTGAGGATTGCGAGGTCTATACCATCATCGTTCTTATTTTTTTAGATTGTTGTTCAAGCGCCTCAAGCTGGTCGACTAAAATGCTTTTGCTATCATATAACAAACGACCTATGAGGGTACTTTTTACCGTCGTCTACACTACCTGCAGTGATAAATCGTAATATATTCATTTTGTATCTTAAAAAAATCAATTTTTGGCAAAGATACAAATAATTACGAAAATACGAGTTACGAATAGCGAAAAATAATTTGTTAAGAAGAAAAATATTAAGAGTGTTTTTCATAAGTTATCCAATTGGTATAAGCTACATTATATTTCTTATCATTTGGATACTTGTAATGTATAAAAGCACGGATTTTTACAACCGGTTTATCAAAGTTGAGCATATCTTCGCAATTGATCATTTTATCAATTATGTAATAGACAAGATTGTATTTCTCACCTTTCTGCAAAGTTTTTGCAATCATCTAAATTTGCTGGAGGTACAGAAGGAGGTAGGCAACCTTGTATATCTTTAGCTTTGCCATTCTCATCTTCATATTGTAACCCAAAGTGAAACACATGAGTAAGTATTGATTTCAATGGGTTTATCAGAGTAATTTACAATAACTACCTCAGCATATTCTCGGTTTACATCAGTGTAGTTTAGTGTTGCTTGTACGCCAATTTTTGCATTAGGCAAGGTAATTACTTCTGGCTCTTTAACAGCGGTAGAGGTAGGTGATTGAGTATTACAATGGTTGAGGACAATTGTAGAAAAATACTAAAAAGCAAAAGGGTACATTTCATAGCTTAATTCTCACGGATTTTTCTATAATATACTCGTAGTGAGTGTAGTGTTGCACGAAATCAAGATCGGTTACATCGATGATAAGAGAATTGATAGCTGTATTCTTCTGTATAAAAATCCAAATAACCATAATGTATCTTTTTAGATAATCAGGGGAGATGTTCTGTTCGTATTCCTGCCGCGTTTTTGATATTCTCTATGAGGCGGTCGGTATTTTGATAGAGAAATACGTACAAATCGGGTTTGATGATTTGGCTATAGAGAATATAGAAGAGTTTGCGGTACAACATAAATTCATCATCAGTAAGGGTTACCTTAGAAAAATGAGAGATTTGAAGATATCGTAATCGGAAACGACAAACTCTTTAAACAAGTCGGTTTGTGCTAATTGCTCACGCATTTGTTGGTATCGTTCGGTAAGAAACGACATTTCGAGCGTAAATCCGTATTGTTTAGGGATTTTCGTAGAATTTAGGCAAGAAAGGATTATCGGAAAACTGTTCTAAAAATCAGTTTAGCATTGAAATCTTCTGCGATTTTAGTAGCCAAAGTAGTTTTACCAGAACCTATTTTCCTTCAATAGCGATGTACTTATAATTTAAAAATGGCGACTTTTGTGCGGGAAATGACAATTGGTCGGACAAGCGTTGTACAGGTGAAGTGTCATTGGTAGTGCGGAGCAGTTCGGCAACTGTTTTTAAGTACGGGGTGTACTTTGAGGTCATCGATGTTAGCTAAAGGCTTGAGCACAAACTTTCGTTGGTGTAAAAGCGGATGGGGCACAGTAAGTACATCGGTATGAATCACTTCATCGTCATAGAAAAAGTATATCGAGGTCTATCGTACGGGACTGGTAGCCTTTAGAATGAGGCATACGTTCGCGCCCCAGTTCTTGCTCATTTGCAAGAGTTGCATTAGCACCTGCTCAGCAGAGAGGAAGGTGCGACAGAGCAGAACAAGTGTTGAGGAAAGCCTCGCCTGAAAATCCCCAAGAGGGTGTTTCGTAGATAGGGGCTATATCCACAATGGTACCTACCCGCGTAGCAATGCCTTCTATGGCTTGTTGTAAGTACGCTTTACGGTTCCCTAAATTACTTCCCTAATGATATGTAGACGTCGTGGTTCAATTGACAATTGACAATTAATAATTAACAAAAAGTCCCAGTGTTTTTGATACAATTTGAGACAAACTTTGCCAAAGGTGCAATCCACAATGGGCAATTAGAAACTTTGGCAAAGTAGAAGCAAGAATGCTATTTTTTTATAGATTTTTGTTTATTGATTTTGTAAAAAATCGCAATACGTTGTCGTGGATACGGTTTTTCAATGTCGGAGGTATCGGCAGGGAGGAATTTTTCACCCATAATATTTTCGTAGAGCTCGATATAACGATCGGAAACAGATTGTACATATTCATCGCTCATCTCAGGCATTTTTGTCCTTTTTCGCCTTGGAAGCCTTGTGAGATGAGCCACTGACGCACAAATTCTTTGGAGAGTTGGATTTGAGGTTCACCATTTTCTTGGCGTTCTTCATAGCCTTCTTTGTAGAAATAACAGGGAAGAATCGGGGTGTGAATTTCGTCTATGAGTACGATTTCACCATCGCGGGTTTTACCGAACTCATATTTGGTATCTACCAAAAATCAAACCGTGTTTAGAAGCAATTTCAGTACCTCGTGCGAAGAGAGCATAGGTATATTTTTCCATCAAACGATAGTCGTCTTCATTTACAATTCCGCGACGAATGATTTCTTCACGTGAGATATCCTCGTCGTGCAAGCCTTGTTCTGCTTTTAGTAGCAGGGGTGATGATGGGGTGTTGAGGGAACATATCAAACTCGCGCAATCCTTCTGGTAAAGGCACTCCTGAGAGTTTGCGCACTCCGTTTTTATAGAGGCGAGCTGAGTGCCCTGCAAGATAACCGCGAATCACCATTTCTACTTTTAGAGGTTCGCACACTTGCCCTATAGAGACGTTGGGGTCGGGAGAGGCAATGAGCCAGTTAGGCACAATATCTTCAGTTTGTTGTAAGAAATTTACAGCTATTTGGTTTAATATCTGACCTTTATAAGGGATGCCTTTGGGAAGAATAGCATCGAAAGCTGAAAATACGATCGGTGGCAATCATAATGAGAGTATCATCTTTTAGTTGATACACATCACGTACTTTCCTCTGTAAACAGACTTTTGTTTAGGGAATTTAAAGTTTGTTTTTTGTTATGGTATTCATCTTCGTAAAAAGTTTTTAAAATCTTTTTCGGGGCAAAGGTATAAAATAATTATGAATTACGAGTTACGAATTATGAAAAATACTACTTTTGCAATATCATTTTTATACGTTAAAAAAAGTAAAGACTATGAAAATCATTTGTATAGGTAGAAATTACCGCGAGACTATCGAAGAAAACAATCAAACACCACTTCAACCTATAGTAGTGTTTATGAAACCAGACACAGCTATCCACAACCTCGAAATTCCTTATTACATTCCTGATTTTTACACAAGATTTGTATTACGAAATAGAATTAGTGCTGAAAAATCAACCAAAATGGGAAATGTATTTCGGAGAAGTTTGCACATAAATATTACGACGAGATTGCTGTGGGCATTGATTTTACAGCTTGCGATCTACAAGCTGAATTGAGCCAAAAAGGGCTGTCTTGGGAGCAAGCAAAGGCTTTTGACAGCTCGGCTATCGTAGGAAAAATTTGTATCTAAAGAAATGTTTAGCAGCTCCTCCCTATTGAGTTTCACTTAGATAAAGACGGCTCTACTATACAAGATGGAAAGACAACACAAATGCTCAGAGGATTTGATACTATCATTGCTGAAGTATCACAGTACTTTTACCCTTCGCAAAGGCGACCTTATCTTTACAGGAGCGCCCAAAGGGTGCAAGGAAAGCAGTAGCAGGTGATTTATTAGAGGGATTTTTAGGAGAAGAGAAGAGTTTTAGCTTAAAAAAATTAGATAAGAGAGATCTCTTTAGTATAGCCTCTGCTACTAACTACTATCACACTGTCGATAGAGCCCCTATAAAGTTTTTTTCTCATTGTATTGCAGTGGAAAGTTGGCTAAAACAGTGGTTGTGTAAGCTGAAAAAGTATTAAAAATAGGAACTTCATATCATATTATCATTAGAGTTTTAGACTTTTATCAAAGGTGCGAACCGCACGGGCAATTAAGGACTTTGACAACGTGTGTGATACAAAAGCAATTTTAAAAATCAGCTTGTATAGCTTTGATGAGTTCATCGGGGTCTTTGAATTTTTACAAAAAGCTCCATTCTTGAAGTAAGAGATATGCCCTGTTTCTTCAGAGACTACTAATGCAGTAGCATCGGTTTTTCGGTAATGGAAATAGCAGCACGGTGGCGTAATCCATAGCGTTTAGGGCAAATTGATTTCACTTGCCACTGGCAATATCACTCTCGTTGCTACAATATGATCGCCCTTTATCACTATTGCTCCATCGTGTAGCGGGCTGTTTTTATAAAAGATACTTTCGATAATAGGCTCAGAAAATTCTATATTCACCTTGTCACCCGTTTCAGTCACAAAATCAAGGGGCATATTATGTTCCAAAACGATGAGTGCCCCTGTATTGGTAGTTCCTAATTTCAAACATACATTTACCAAACTTTCGATATTGAGTACAATTTCCTTTTTCTTTAAAAATGAAATACGCGTTGTAACTTGTTGCGCGCTGTGATATTAGTAGAACCCATGTGAGCAGGAAACGGCGTATTTCTTGCTGGAAGACAACTATCAGCGCAAAGACCCCTACCCCAATAAACTGACCTAACATACTGCTGAGCAACTGCATTTGCAAGGCTTCTGTAATTTTCCATATTAGGTAGATGATCACAATCCCCATAAAAATATTAATCGCTACCGTACCCCGAATCAATCGGTAGAGGTAGTACAAAAGGGATGCAAATAGCAGTATATCAATCGCATCGACAACGGTAAAGTCTAAAATATCGAATAGTTTCATTGTATTTTTCAAAGAGTGTTACACATTCTTTAGCTTCTTTTTACATCGTGTACCCGCAAGATGTGTGCCCCTTTCATCAAGGCGATGGTATTGACTACCGTAGTAGCATTTAGGGCATTGGCGGGGTCGGTTTCTAACAGTTTGTACAACATTGATTTGCGGGAAAAACCTACCAATAGCGGACAACCAAAACACTGAAATAGTTCTAAGCGCTTCAAGACTTCGTAATTCTGGTCTAAAGTTTTAGAGAATCCAAAGCCTACATCTACTATAAAATCGTTAATTCCTGCTTCTAAGGCTTTTAGCTTTGCGCTCGGAAAAAAATAGTAGCGCATATCGCTGATGATATCCTTATAATCAGTATGTTGTTGCATTGTTTGGGGGTACCTACAAGATGCATCGCAATATAAGGCACCTGAAATTGTGCCACTATGGGCAACATCTGCTCATCTAAGAGTCCCGCAGAAATATCATTGATTATACAAGCTCCTTCTAAGAGCGATTGGCGTGCTACTTCACTGCGAAAAAGTATCTACCGAGATACGTATCTCAGGAAAAATGTTGTACCAAAGAGCGCACTACAGGTACTACCCTATTAAGTTCTTCTGTTTGTGAAACTTCAGGCGCATTGGGGCGGGTACTATACCCCCTACATCAATAAAAAATCAGCCCCTTGAGCAAGCATTGTTTCAGCGCGTTGCAAGAGCGTTTTTTTCGGTTACACGACTCCCTTCGTAAAAAGAGTCGGGGGTATGATTGAGGATTCCCATCACTCGGGGGTATCCATAGAGAGCAATTCTCCTTTACAATTGATAGTCATAGGTGTCAGGTATTAGGTGTTAGGGGCAGGTGTCAAGGGTTAGCAGTCTGCCATATTTACGGCGACAGCTAAACCACCTTCAGAGGTTTCTTTATATTTAGAATTCATATCTTTAGCAGTTTGCCACATTGTATTTATCACCTTATCCAAAGGAACTTTTGCATTCTTAGGGTCGGTTTCGATAGCCAATTCGGCAGCATTAATCGCTTTAACAGCCCCCATTGCATTGCGCCTCGATACAAGGGATTTGCACCAATCCTCCGATAGGGTCGCAAGTAAAGCCCCAAGTGGTGTTCCATTGCTATTTCGGCAGCGATGAGCACCTGCTCAGGAGAACCGCCTAAGAGTTCACAGAGTGCGCCTGCCGCCATTGCTGATGACACCCCTATTTCGGCTTGACAACCACCCATAGCCGCCGAGATGGTTGCCCCTTTTTGAAGAGACTGCCTATCTCGCCTGCCACCAAGAGAAATTGCTGAATATGCTCCTCGGTAGCCTGTTGGTTTTCAATAGTTACGTAGTAGAGCAACACCGCTGGAATTACTCCTGCACTTCCGTTAGTAGGTGCGGTAACTACACGCCCTAATGAAGCATTCACTTCATTGACTGCCAGTGAAAAACAACTCACCCATTTGAGGATTTCGCGGAACTTGATATTCGTTTTCTTGATAGAGTTCAGCCAATTTTTCAGGACTATCATAAGTAACTACCCCGATGAGGTTCTTGTGGATATCATAAGCGCGACGGCGCACGTGCAAGCCGCCAGGAGTACCCCCTCGGTATGGCAACCTATATAAGTGCATTCCAGCATTGTATGCCATATACGCATCAACTCGCTATGAATTTGTTCCTCGGTGCGCAAGGATTTTTCGTTTTCATAGACGATTTCGGATATTTTTACCCTCTTGGTGGCAATAGTTGATGAGTTCTTCAGCCTTATCAATAGGAAAAGGAAAGTTGCGCCGAGTATCTTTTTAGTTGCTACTTGTTCTCCTTCCTTCACAATAAAAACCACCTCCTACAGAATAAAAAAAGTAGACGTATAACTAAACCCCTCGCCTTCAGCTGTGAAAGTAAGCCCATTAGCGTGAAAAAGGCAAGAAATTCCTATTAAAAACGATATTTTCTTTAGGGTTGAAGTTGATAATCTGTTCGTTACCCAAACAGAGTTTTTGATTGTTAGTAATAGCTGTAATGATTACGTCTAAGCTCTCAATAGGCACATACTCAGGGTCGGCACCACTGAGACCGAGCATTACCGCTAAATCAGTAGCGTGCCCTTACCTGTAAGGGAGAGGGAACCATATAAATCTACATGCACTTTAGTTGTACAAGTTAAGAGACACTTCTCTCTCAATTCTTTAAGAAAAAGCCTCGGCAGCACGCCAAGGGACTCCAAAGTATGAGAACTAGAAGGGCCTACCCTATTTTTAAGCATATCGAATACACTTATTCGTTCCATTTGAAATTACTATAAAAGTTTTAAGACTGCAAAAAAATAGAAAAACAATCAGTTAATTAGCAAAAATTTTATTTTAGTAAAAAGTAAGAGATAAATAATAAAACAATTTTTTTAGATTATTATTTGTTAATTGTTAATTGTTTTTATACTTTTGTGCTTTCAAACGAAAAATTCTCAAAAAGGATATGATCACAGACAAAGAATTAGAAACCCTAATGCGTAAAGTTGATGGGGCTGTAGATAAACAATATAATTTCATCAAAGAGATGAAAGACATTAAAAACTATCTTTGGGAACTGAAAGCTACAATGCAGGAAAATACTGAGAGAGCAACTATTGCACCTCCAGTTATAGAGACAATTGCAGAACAGCCTATTGTACCCATAGTGGTAGAAGAAGAAAAACTCATTCCTACAGTAGTGGAAGAAAAAACTTGCTCCTGCCGCAATGGAAAAAGTTGTAGAAAAAAACTGCTGAAGAAACTGTAGAAAGAGTTGCTGAAGACCCTATTATTAATCCTCAAATAGTAGAAGAAGTAACAGCCGAAGAAACTGCTGCTATTGCACCTCAACCCGTAGAAGCTAACCAACCTTACCATAGCAGAAAACCTAATTTTTGAAAAAACCTGTAGATGATTGGTACAAACCTAAAAAATCTATTAATTGGGAACGCTTCATAGGTGAAAACTTATTCAGCAAAAAATAGGGATAGGCATTATCATTATTGGGGTGTTTATAGGAGTAAAATACTCTATAGAACACAACTTGATTAGCCCTGCAATGCGATTGGTATTGAGTTACTTAGTGGGAGCAGGACTTTTTGTGGCAGGAGCAATGCTCAAAAAGAAATACGAGAGCTTCAGCGCAGTACTTGTGGAGTGGAGCGATGACGATTTTCTACTTCGTTACTTTTTATAGGTTATTCGGTATTTGAGTTTTTTTCCCGCAGTCGCTTACCTTTATACTGATGTTCCTCTTTACCGCCTTTACGGTAGCCGCCTCACTGAATTACAACAAAGTAGTGATTGCTCTCATAGGCTTAGTAGGTAGTTATGCTGTTCCATTCTTACTGAGCGATAACTCAGGACGCGTATCTATTTTTGTTTGCTTATACAGCTATTATCAACATTGGGGTACTCATCATTTCGTTCTACAAACAGTGGCGTTCACTCTATTTATCAGCTTTTGCCTTTACTTGGTTAATGTTGCTATCATTATGGGCTAACAATTACGAGTACGATGATTTTGCACCTTATTTCACTTTCAATTTAGTTACTTTCCTCACTTTTTATATAGCTTTTATCTTCCAGAAAATACATCAAGAAAAAGAGTTAAAAGGTTTAGATGTAGTACTATTTCTATTTAATAGTTTGCTTTTCTTTAGTATGGGAGTGTGGTATATTCACGACTATTCTATGAGGCAATCGCACTGCTATAGCGGCATTCACTTTGGGAAATGCCCTATTGCACTTTGGGGTAGCCTATTATTTCCATGTTAAAAAAATTCCTTCACAAGCTCTAAAAATACTTGATATTAGTATTGGCACTATCTTTTGCTACTCTGGTAATACCTATTCAGTTTAAAGGCAGTTGGATTACAGTGTTCTGGAGTGCCGAAGCTGCTTTGCTCTTCTGGTTTGGTCGCCGCAAAAACTTGCTGGTATACGAGCGGATTTCGTATGCTGTAATGCTATTGGCAACTTTCAGTTTAATAATTGATTGGACAAAAAGCAGACTACAGTTTATATTATACAAATTTGAATGAGTTTAGTAATATCGTTCCGTTTGGTAATGCGATGTTCATCAATGCATTGTTATATAGTGCTGCTTTTTGGTTTTTATGGCATATACACACTGTTTGACTCAACTTGCTAACAAGGAAATCTATAAGCTCCTTACCATCATACTAAATATTTTGTGTGTAGGGTCTCTATTTTATATTCTTTAGAGAAATAGATATTTTTGTGCGATGTAAGAGCTCTCAGCAAACACCTAATCTTACAGATAATTATGGTGCTTGGGAAGCGTTAGATAATTTTTAAAAAAACGTATGGAAAAATAGTTTATAGTTTGCTTTTTGTTGTTGTTTACACCTTATTAAATATAAAATTGTTCAAATCTAAATTATTGGGTGAAATACAGTTTGGCATCAGCATTTTTGCTCGCATTTATTTTTATGACCTTAGGTCTATACACTTTCAGTGAATTGAGAGAAAGTTACCTCGACAATCCACAATTATCACTTTGGTTCTTGAATGTGAGATATGTAGGGATTGTAGTTTTTGCTATATTCTGTTATACATCCTATTTATTGAGTCGTTTTCTCAATTTGAAAGAAGAAATGCAAAAAAAGTTTAGAATTTGTTCTACACCTTATTATTTTATGGGTTGCCAGCAGCGAACTTTTGCATTGGACAGAACTTTACCGATCAGCTTCTAACTACAAATTAGGACTTACCATTTTATGGGGTTCTTACGCACTATTCTTGGTAGTTTTAGGTATTTTCAAACGGAAGAAACACCTGCGTATTTCAGGTATTGTACTCATCGGGTTCAGTATATTAAAAATTATTCTTGTACGATACCACCCATTTAGATGCTTTTGAGAAAAAAACTATCGTATTTGTAATTCTCGGTTTCTTAGTGCTTGTAGCATCATTTTTATAACAAATACACTAACAAGATTGAAGAAACAGATAAATCTGAAAAACGATAACACTACAGACAATAACGCAACAATTTGATATTCAAAAAACGTAAAAAAGTAAGTTTTTAGACGTTCCGAAATTTTTATGAAAAGTTTAAGAGAATATTCCATATTTAAGAAACTTTGTACCTTTGCGCGATAATAACCGAAAAATAAAATCTTGGAATGATTAATGATTACAGAGAAATTGAACTTACCGTAGAACGCCCCTACTCCAATAGACAGAGAAGTAGTTTGGAACAAATCACAAGTGGTGATTAGTGAAGCTGATGTTTATGGTCGTATTACTAATGTGAATGATGTGTTTAGCAATGTTTGTGGCTATTCACCAGAGGAGATGATAGGACAACCTCACAACATCATTCGCCACCCTGATATGCCTAAACTAATTTTCAAATTGCTTTGGGATAACCTTAAAGCTGGTAATAACTTTATTGGGGTTATCAAAAACTTGGCTAAGAGCGGTGAATACTATTGGGTAATTACCGATTTTTGAAATGCGCCGCGACGCAATGGGTAATATCACTCACTATATCGCTCGCCGTAAGTCAGTACCTAAAGCTGTGATTGAAAACTATGTAGCACCTCTTTACCAAACCTTATTGAAACTTGAAAAAGTAGGTGGTATGGAACTCAGCGCTCGTTTCTTCAAAAACTATTTGGCTAAACAAGGTAAAGACTATATTGATTTTATCATTGATGTAATGAATGAAAAACCGTGAAAACGTAGCCTTTGAGGAAATTCCTGTATCATCAGTAGATACTAGCACTGTAGTATCTGATGATATTGTAACAATGAACGAAGCTCAGAACGAAAAACGTAAAAGTTTTTTCAGTCTCCTATTTAGTTAGGAGAAAATTATTACTGGAGAACTTATTAAATTAACAATAAAAAGAAATAATATGTCAGATTTTTCAAAATCCAGTACCTACTATCGAGCGCCCTACCCCTATAGACCGTGAAGTAGATTGGGATAAAAGCAAAGTTCTCATCAGTGAAACTGATCCTGCAGGAACTATTACCAATGTAAACGATGTCTTCTGCTCGGTAGCACACTATTCTGCCAGCGAACTCATTGGGCAACCGCATAATGTTATTCGTCACCCCGATATGCCTAAATTGATTTTCAAACTCCTTTGGGATAACTTGAAAGCAGGTAACAACTTTGTAGGGGTTATCAAGAACTTAGCAAAAAACAGGTGAATACTACTGGGTAGTAACCGATTTTTGAAATGCGTCGCGACGAAACAGGTAAGATTACACACTATATTGGTAGACGTAAATCTGTGCCAGAATCGGCTATTACCAATTACGTAGCTCCTTTCTATGATTCACTCTTAAAAATGGAGAGAATAGGTGGGGTAGAACTCAGCAGTCGTTTCTTCAAAAAAACTACTTGGCTAAACAAGGCAAAGATTATATCGACTTTGTAATCGACATTATGTCGGAAGGACAACAACAAACCTTTAGTTCAGAAACTGTTTCGGCTGTGGATAATACACCAGTAGCAGCACCTGTGTCTGACGATATGCTACATGTAGATGATTCGATGAATGAAAAACGTAAAAAAACTTCTTTGAACGTTTGTTTTCTTAGTAATAAATTTTAATTGATTATATAAAGGAATAGAGCATCGCTCTGTTCCTTTTTTTGCAGTATAACATTTTGTTACTTCTATATTGCTAATTGAAAAAAATATTTTATACTTTTTGCCCCAACTAATTAATTCAATGATGAAAATGGATTTAACAGCCTATCATTTTGTGTCGCTGTTCCGCAATAATGTACAGCAATACCCACAAAAAGATGCCTTAATGGGAAGAGACGCTGCTTCTCAATGGAAAGGCATCACGTGGGAAACTTTAGGCAATACCACTACCCTTCTTTTCTAAAAGCCTTACTTTCATTGGGAGTACAACCCCAAGAAACTGTAGGGATTCTCTCCAAAACACTCCTCAATGGTCGCTTGCCGACCTCGCTTGCTACAAATACGCGCTATTACGGTGCCTATATACACTACAAACACAGCCGAACAAGCTCTTTACGTGATGAATCACGCTGAAGTGAAAGTACTATTTGTAGGGCGATGAAAAACAATACCAAAAAGTACTTCAAGTTGCTAATCAATGTCCATCATTACAAATGATTATAGTATGCGACAGCGAGGTTGCTCTTACCGAAAAACAATATTCCATTCATTGGAACGACTTTTTAGCACTCGGCAGCAGCTCTCAGTACGATGTTGAGTTTGAAAAACGCCTTAAAGAACGCAACTTAGACGATCTTTTTACGATTATCTACACATCGGGTACTACTGGTGAACCCAAAGGAGTAATGCTTTCCTACGAGAACTTAGCTTTCCAAATGATAGGACACACCGAGCGCCTATCAACAGTGGATAACACCGATATTTCTTTAGCTTTCTTACCCTTATCACACGTATTTGAACGCGCTTGGACGTTTTTCTGTCTCTATAAAGCCGTTACAGTATACTATTTAGACGATACTAATTTAGTGCGCGAAGCCCTTACTGAAGTACGTCCTACATTGATGTGTGCTGTACCTCGTTTCTACGAGAAGATATTTGCAACAGTGCACGACAAAGCGGATGCTTCTTCTTTTTATGAAACGCAAACTCTTCCGTTTTGGCTATCGCTACGGGCAAACGTGTATTAGCACTGCGCGAACAAGGCAAAAACCTTCATTAGTACTGCAAAAGGCCTACAATCTTTTTGATAAGTTAGTATACAAAAACTAAAAAGAAGCCCTTGGTGGTCGCATTAAATTTATGCCTTGTGGGGGTGCGAATCTCGAACCCAGTATAGGTAGGTTTTTTTCCAATCAATTGGTATTAATTTAAAATTGGGTTATGGAATGACTGAAACTGTCGCTACCATTTCTTGCTGGGGTGACAATCGTATTAACCCTCAATCAGTAGGGGAAGTAATGCCTAACGTGCAAGTGCGCATAGGTGAAGAGAACGAAATATTAGTAAAAGGTGGTATGGTGATGAAGGGTTATTACAAAAACCCCGAAGAAACTGCCAAAGTATTTACTCCCGATGGTTATTTGCGTACTGGTGATGCTGGTAAGTTAGACGGTAACAATAGTCTCTTTATTACTGAACGCATCAAAGAATTGATGAAAACTTCTAATGGCAAATACATTGCTCCACAAATGATTGAAGGTAAAGTGGGCAAATATAACCTTATTGAGCAGATAGCTGTAATTGCCGATGGCAAAAAAGTTTGTTTCAGCACTTATTGTACCTAATTTTGAGATGCTGTCGCAAGCCTTAAAAGACCTCAACATTAAGTATAAAAAAACACAGCAGATTTGATCAAACACAGTCAGGTGATTGAGTACATAGGCAAGCAATTACAAAAAATTCCAAAAAGACTTACCTGACTACGAGCAAATTAAAGAAGTTTACGTTACTTCCTTCAGCTTTTTACGATTGAACGCAACGAAATTACCCCTTCATTAAAGTTAAGAAGAAAGGTGATTTACGCTAATTACAGTCGTGAAATAGAAGCGATGTACAAATAAATTAACTAATTAGCCAATTTGCCAATTAGGAGCTACCTCAATTGAAACATTCTCCTTTTTAACGGGGTGTAAAAAGCGGAGACTATGAGCGTGAAGACAGATACCTCCATCGAGATTTGAGCGTTTAGCTCCATACTTCAAATCACCTTTGATATGCAAGCCAATGGCAGCCAATTGTGCTCTTATTTGGTGATGTCGCCCTGTAATAAGGTCGATTTCTAATAAATAATAACGATCATAAGTTTTTAATAGTTTGTAGTGCAGTACAGCTTTCTTGCTATGCTGCACTTCTTTGTTATACGCCACCGATTTATTTTTGTTTTTCATTGCGCACTAACCAATGTGTAAGCGTGCCTTCTTCAGCTGGAGGGGCAGCATCTACCAAAGCCCAATAAGTTTTTGTACTTCTTCTTTATTAGCAAACATTGCGTTGAGGCGTGCCAGTGCTTTAGAAGTTTTAGCAAAAAGCACCACCCCTGTAGTAGGTCGGTCTAAACGATGCACTACTCCAAGGAAGACCTCCCCAGGTTTGTTGTATTTCTTCTTAAGATAAGCTTTTTAACGATTTCGCTTAAGGGTATATCACCCGTCTTGTCGCCCTGTACTATGTCGCCCTGCTCGCTTGTTTACGGCGATAATGTGATTGTCTTCGTATAGCACGTCTACGTTTTCGGCGTTTGTGATAAGTTTCATAATGTCGTTTATTAGTGAAATAGAGAAAAACGTATTCCATCGTAAAAAAAGTCCGATGAGAAGTATGAGTACTGAAATCAGCAGTGTATATATAGAAAGTCCGCGTTCAATATAAAAAAATACCCCGCACTAAATCCGCCTAAAAAAGAAAAAAATGCAATGATGAAAAGTCGCAAGCGGATAGTGTTTTTCAGTTGCGCGTGTTGATTTTCATAGTGATTGCGATTTAAATAAAAGCCTTTGAGCGAGTTCAATACCCAAATCGGTAAAAAGTCCTGTAAGGTGAGTAGTGCGCACTACCGAGTTGGAGATTTTGGTTACAAAAGAATTCTGCAACCCCATCGCAAAGAGCAAGATACAAGCCGTTACATCTGTAGGAATTGCTTCGGGGAAAAAGAAGTGCAACCCCATTACCAATAACAAAGCAAAGCACTCTAAGAGTGTAGGGTTTCAGATATTTATTTTGGGTACGATGGTAATTAGAACTTTCTATGAGCAACCCCGAAGTAAAAGAGCCTAACAAGAAAGCAAAGATATAGAGAAAATAAATCAATCCTTTTCCAAAAATTCAGCTACCGATACATCATAAATAAAAATAAGCAAAAGTGCCCCTGTTACGTTAGTGGTGAGTTTGCCCACAAACAAAAAAAGCCCGTAACGTTCACCATTCCTGCAACGAATGAGAGCACTACGGCTATTTGTAAATTGTGTTTAGCGGTACGCTTTTTACCTTGATGGCGGAACATTAGTACTGTTCTTTTTCATTAGGAAAATCAACGTTCTTCACATCTTCAATATAATGAGACACTGCCTTGGTAATCACCTCTTGCAAGTTTGCGTATTTGCGCAAGAAACGAGGCTGAAATTCATTGTTCATTCCAAGCATATCCTGCATTACAAGCACTTGTCCATCTACTGCACTACCTGCGCCAATACCAATGATAGGCACACGCACACTTTTTAGCTACTTCTTCTGCTAATTTAGCAGGTATTTTTTTCTAATACAATAGCAAAACAACCCAATTGTTCGAGCAGTTTAGCATCTTCTTTGAGTTTTTTTGTGCTTCGGCTTCTTCTTTAGCGCGCAAAGCAAAAGAACCAAACTGATGAATTGATTGAGGGTAAGCCCCAAGTGTCCCATTACAGGAATTCCTGCATTTACAATGCGCTTGATACTCTCGGCTTCTTCCTTGCCTCCCTCTAATTTAATAGCGTGAGCCCCACTTTCTTTCATTATTCTGATAGCCGAACGCAAAGCTTTTTTTAGGGTCGGACTGGTAGGGCACCAAAAGGCAAATCCACCACCACAAGAGCGCGTTCTACCCCACGTACTACCGATGAAGCGTGATAAATCATTTGGTCTAAGGTGATAGGTAGGGTTGTTTCGTGCCCTGCCATTACGTTACTGGCTGAGTCACCTACCAATAACACATCAATACCGGCAGAATCCAATAATTTTTGCAAAAGTATAATCGTAGGCGGTAAGCATTGAAATCTTCTCGCCATTGGCTTTCATCTCTACTACCGATTTGGTAGTTACGCGTTTGTATTCTTTTCTAACTGCTGACATTTCCTTTTTGTAGTTTAAAAAATCGCGGCAAAGATATAAATAATTAACAAATTAGCCAATTTGTTGATTAGCAAATTTCAATCCGTCTCTTAACGAAAAACTTTTCTCTCATTCTTCTAAAAAATAATTGCTACCTTTGCAGCACAAATATTATATCTCATAGCGCTATGTATAGATTTGGAGAACCTAAAAGTTTAGATACAATTACTGCCAAAGATGTAATTGACAACAAATTATGGGTATGGGAGAGAAAAGAAATGAATATCAACATTAAAGAATCTATAGAAGAAATGACTGCTGCCTTATTGCGTATGGCAGATGATATTTGTTATAACAGAATTTCTCGTAAGGTTGTTTATTTTACAAGACTGATTAAGGAAAAACAAAAAGAGAAGATTTTGAAGAGGCTGACAGAAATACTTTTTCAACTTTATAAAAAGGAAAAATTCCTTACTGCTGAACAATTAGTAAACTCGAAATTAAAAAGCATCAGAAATATCTCAATGAGGTAGATCTCAATTTGTATTTTTCCTCTGCTGAAAAGACCGTGGTTTTAGCTTGCTTGATATTTACTGAGAAAAAGAATTGGTTTAGTTACAAACTTTCAGAAAGACTCATCTTTCATTGTGGCATAAAAATATCTCCAAGTTATAGTACAAATCAAGAAAAACGGAAAAATGGATGTCAATTGGCATTTAGATAAATTTTTACCAAAAATGACAAAAAGAAGAAATAAAATTTTTAGTGGTAGTATTTAGGCAAATATACCTCTCAATACAAAGGGTTAAGGACGCAGAAAAAGAAGCGTACTTTTTCTTTTTGATAAAAAGAATGAAATATTACCTATATGCCCAACGTTTATTGAAGAAAAAGACGCAGCAAGAAGAAATTAAATTGAGATATATTGCTATGTACGACAACGCTTAACAAATTTATCCTTTTGTAAAAGAAAAACCATACCCCGCTTATGAGTTAAGGTATGAAATTTTTAAGTTTAGTGCTAAAATTTACAGCTATTTAGAATCAAAAATCTTTTTAGCAATCGGAAAAATATGCTTATGTAGAACATTACAATCAAAACGATTTACACGGACAAACTTTTTGATACGATTGAAGAAGTGCTTCACAAATTAGGGCTGTCAAAACATCATAACCGATATTCACAACACTACAATATGATAACCTCTGAAAAACAAACGAGCTATAAAGGCAATACACAATTTGATAAATCGTTTAAAAAGGAATTTATAAACGATTTAAATATATGCTCATTTGAAACAATATCAGGACGAAGAAGAAGTTTATTACTACCTACATACTCCAATAAAAATATTTGAAAAAGGTTTTGTTTTAAACGATTGGAGAACGGTATATGTAGGGGTGAGAAAACATTGGATCACTCCTGAAGAGGTTTTATCCTATTGTGAATATGGATATATAGAATGTACTGAAGAAATGTTTACTGGTTTTATATCATTACCTACATTTTCTGAAGAGGAATTTGTTAAACTATTAAGAAAAATATATCCTAACTCTATTTGGGACGATATAGATAAGGAAATTATTGAACGAGAAATAGATATAAATAAAAGTTATTATCAATTTTGGGAAGTGAAAAATTATCAGAAATAATTGCTTCAAACAAAGATAAAAAAAGATAAATTATACGAAGTAGATATGATACATTCAGAGTTTGACTTTCCCGCCAAATGGCATAGTTTTTATATACTATATGCCTGCAGAAGAAGGTGAAAAACTGGAATAAACGCTTTGTATAACAGATTGATAAAGTATGCAAACAATATTTCTCAACAACTCATCGAAACTAAAAATTATAACACTCTCTCAACAACACTAATTGACAAATTATCCAATGTTTTTATTTTTCGACCTTTCCTATACGCCTCTTAGAACTCCATTTGCCCACTGCCTATATGGGTGAAACGCAAAACGGATTCCTTTCTTTCTACAAAAAGCTACTCCTCAAGTACTCGAAAGTTTAACCGATTGGCAATTATCATCTGCCGAAAAAGAGGCTTTAGTGTTAGTAAACAATCTGCAAACCAATGTACTTTACAATAAATACGCTAAAAAAGAGAGACTTTTGAAAAAACTATTCCAAAATCCTGCTACTAAAAAGTATATCCAAGAGCAAATAGAGGAACAAACTCACCAATTGCTTTTTACTTATTGCTGAAAAAGAGCTATTTTTAACCATCAACTATTCCCCTAAGGACGATATTTCCAAAAAGACGCTTTATAACTAACGAAATACTCGAACCTCTATTAGTTTTCGAGAAAAAGAAGAGGGTATTGCCTACCGCTTGTATATAGAAGAAAACGGACAAAAAAACACTTGCCTCATCAGTGCCAAATTGAACTGCTCAACAACACTCACACGTGGATTACTCTAAACCAAAAAGTGGTGCGTATCGCTCACATCAAAGCGTCTCACTTGAAACCTTTCCTCAACAAAGAGGAGACTTTTTATTCCTGAAAGAAATCTACAAGAATATTTTGATAAATTTCTTCAAAAAAATACTGCGTAATGCCCAAGTAGAAGCTATTGGTTTTGAAATTATCGAAAAACAAGTCTAAAAACACTGAAATAGAACTTATCAACGATTTTTGCCAATCAGTACAAAAATTGTACTTCATTTTTGATTACGAAGGCTATACTTTTTAAAAAGCAATCAAAACAAAAATGTACATTCTCAACTAAAAATTGACGAAAACAACCGTATTACTATCTACAAATACAAGAGAAAATACTGAGGAAGAAACTCAAATGAAGCAACGCCTCATCGATATAGACTTCAGTGAGGAAAGCGGCGTTTTTCGCTACAAAACACCGACTCTTTTGCAGCTTATTTTCACTTGTTACACCATCAGCAAAGGCTTAGCGAACAAGGATTTACCTTTTGTCCGTTTTTGGTAGACGGAAAAAGAGGTGAATATGAGCACTTCAGAGCTTATTTATAGCAATACCAGCACCCAAAACGACTGGTTTGACCTTTCTATTGAGGTAAAACAAGGGTGAAAACAGCTTCCATTTTAAGGATTTAATCGGCAATATCAAGGAAAAATAATCCTATTTACACACTTCCTAACGGAAAAAAATCTTTATTATTCCGCAAGAATGGTTTAGTAAATTCAGCAGTATAGCCAAACACAGCAAGCAACAAGGCGGAAAACTACAATTAGCAAAGAATAATTATGCTCTTTTAGAGGCTATTCCTGAACTCAAACCGCAAAAATATTGTCGAAAAGGTAACCTATACCCCTCCCCTAACCTACGCGCAACCTTGCGACCTTACCAAGTGGAAGGCGTAGAATGGCTTTTGCAACACTATCACAATGGGGTAGGCACTTGTTTTAGCCGATGATATGGGATTGGGTAAAACCTTGCAAACCATAGCTTTATTAGTTGCCATTCACGATACTCTCCCCTAAAAGAAAACAACTTCACCGATCTCTTTTCAGCTACCGAACCTCAAAAAGAAGCTCTAAAAAGTATTAGTAATATTGCCCCTCGTCTTTGCTCTTCAATTGGTACGACGAGACCAAACGTTTTGCCCCTCATTTCAAGTGTACCCAATACATAGGTAGTAGCAGTGAACGCAAAAACAAAAAGTACGTCGGCTTACCAATTACGATGTGGTATTCACCTCCTACCCCATTGTGGAACGCGATGGCAAAGAACTCGAAAAACTCGAATTTAGGGTATATCATTTTTGAGACGAGAGTCAGCGTATTAAGAACAGAATTCCAAGACTTTTAAAGCAATCAACGCCTTAAAAAGCTGAGCATCGTATTGCTCTCAGCGGTACGCCTATAGAGAACGCCCTCAGCGATTTATGGGCGCAAATGCAGTTTATCAACCCCAATCAATTAGGGAGTTATCCTTTCTTTTACAAACATTATGAGGTAGAAATCAGCAAGAAAAAGAATCCACAAGCCTTTAGAAGAACTCAAAAACTTTGGTAGGCAAACACATTTTTTGCGCCGTACCAAAAGAGCAAGTACTCAGCGATTTACCCGATATAGAAGAACAACTCGCCTACTGCCCGATGAGTGAAGCCCAAGCCCAATGGTACGAGAGAAAAAATCTAAAGTGCGCAACCAGCTATTGGAAGCCTCAGAACCCATCAGCGAGTTCAATGCTCTGCAAATGCTCACCAAATTGCGACAGATAAGCAACCACCCTATATTGGCAGATGCCGAAAGTACTATCCCTTCAGGCAAGTACGAAGAGGTAATTAGCTATATGGAAGCACTTCACACTGCACAGCACAAAGCTCTTATTTTTAGTAGTTTTGTAAAGCATTTAGAACTCTTTTGAAGCGTGGTGTAAAACCCATAAAATAAAATACAGCAAACTCACGGGAGCTACTGCCACTCACGAACGAAAAAAGCCAAGTAGAAGCCTTTCAAAAACCAAGAAGATGTGAGTTTCTTTTTTTCATATCACTCAAAGCTGGTGAGGTGGGACTCAACCTCACCAAAGCCTCTTATGTATTGCTATTAGACCCTTGGTGGAATCCGTTTTCTGAACGCCAAGCCATTGCACGTGCTCACCGCATAGGACAAGAAAACAAAGTGAACGTCATCCGATTTGTAAGCAAGGATAGTATAGAAGAAAAATCATCAAACTACAAGAAAACAAAAACTGAACTATTTGAAAACATAATAGATGAAAAATCACAGTGTTAGAGATATTATCGAACAAATAGATAGCCTATTGGAATAATTTCTTTGCAGTTTCTTCATTGTTTATTCTCAATTATTTATTACCTTTGCGCATTATGAAGATTAAATTATTTCAATTACAAAAACAAACGTTTTAACTACACCCCTCGTTACTACGAAGGAAAAGAACAAGGCAACGCTTTTGAAATGGGATCACGCATTCGCAAAGACCGCGAAACAGTAACCAACCATTTCACTGAAGAATGGCGCGCTATCCGCAGTGAGAGTAGAAACAGAAAAAAATGCAGGTGTAAAACAAAACTTTTTTTGGATTATATTTGCAATCTTACTACTCATCACACTTTATTTCCTTGATTTTGATCTATCTATATTCAAACGTAACTGATGAAAAACAATACTGATAAGCTTAATAGTTGTACTTGTAGTGGCGGGTATAGGCTATTACCTCAAACAACGCCAAGAAGAGCAACAAGCTGCTCAAAAAGTATATACTGAAGTAAAAAGGCTTACTGATGATTTCAGAAAAAGTACAACAAAGGTGTTGAAAAAGTAGAATTTCTGCAGCAATATGAGGAAGCAAAACACAAAATTATAAAAAGAGAACATAAATAACAATCTTATGAAAAATAAAAACCTATTTGTTTTTATCTGTAGCCTTAGTATCAATGAACATAAGTGCCCAAACTACTTTCGAGAGTTTGGAAGCCAACAAAAAAATATCACTACGGTAGTGGTATCCCAAAAAATGTTTCAGATGCTCTCTAAAATAGATAGTAAAGATGCCGATGCTAAAGAATTTATGGAAGTAGCCAACAAACTCAAAAGGAATGAAAATATTCACTACCGAGAATAGTACAGCGGCTGCCCAAATGAAAACTGAAGCCTTAGCCTATGTAAAAACCGCTGCACTATCAGAATTGATGCGCGTGAAAGACAAAGCTCAAAACGTGAAATTCTACACCAAAGGAGGAAAAAGATGCAAACAATGTAGCCGAACTCCTAATGTTAGTAGAACCCTCAGAAACCTCTAAACAAACCGTTGTTCTATCACTCACAGGTGACATCAACCTGAACAAGATAGGTGTATTAACCAAAAATATGAACCTCCCTCAAGAGGTGAAAAGACCTAAAGTAGCACAAAAATGGCAAAATATGAATTGAAATTGCCCTCAATGGGCGAAAGTGTAGCTGAAGCTACTATTACCAATTGGCTTAAAAAGTAGGCGATCCTATTGAAGCCGAAGAAACTATTGCAGAAGTAGCCACCGATAAGGTAGACTCCGAAGTGCCCTGTGATGTATCGGGCATAGTAGCCGAAATTCTCTTCAAAGTAGATGAAGTAGTGAAAGTGGGCGAGGTAATGGCAATCATAGAAACCGATGGCAAAAACCGATAACAAAACCAATGAACCTTTGGCTAAAGCCGAAACTCCTCAACAATCGGCTGAGAGCTTAATGCAGAACATTACTGAAATCAAAGAAACGATTGCTGCCCCTATTGATTTTTAGCAGTAGCGAACGTTTTTTTATTCTCCTTTGGTGAAGAGTATCGCTAAGAAAAGAAGGCATTAGCCTTGATGAACTAAACCACATACAAGGCACAGGTTTGAATAACCGCGTTACTAAGGACGATATTTTAGGTTATTTAGCACATAGAACTCAAAAGCCATCAATTTTTGCAACGCCTACCTCTTCTTTTGTTGAAGGAGACGAGCGTATAGAGATGAGCCGTATGGGCAAACTCATCGCCGAACATATGACGATGAGTAAACAAACTTCAGCACACGTACAAAGCTTTTACCGAAGTAGATGTTACCCGCATATGGCAGTGGCGTAACAAAGTGAAGAAAGCTTTTTGAGACACGCGAAGGCGAAAAAAATTTACCTTTACTCCTATCTTTATGGAAGCTGTAGCTAAAGCCTTGGTAGATTTCCTATGATGAATATTTCGGTAGAGGGCAATACAATTATTAAGAAAAAAACACATCAATATAGGTATGGCAACAGCTCTACCCGATGGCAACCTCATTGTACCGGTAATCAAAAATGCTGATGCTCTCAACTTGCGCGGGAATGGCAAAAATTGTAAATGATCTCGCTGTACGCGCACGTGCAGGTCAGCTTAAAACCTGATGAAGTAAAAAGACGGCACTTATACAGTTACTAATATAGGGTTCTTTTGGCAATGTTTTTGGCACTCCTATTATCAATCAGCCACAAGTAGGTATTTTGGCTATAGGAGCTATTCGCAAAGTACCTTCTGTAATAGAAACCCCTGAAGGCGATGTGATAGGGCATTCGTTACAAAAATGATGCTCTCATAGTTACGACCACCGCGTGGTGAATGGTGCTTTAGGGCGGAATGTTTGTACAACGCGTTGCCGAATATCTCGAAAAATGGGATATGAACAGAAATATTTAACAACTGATTTATAACAACAAAATCTGAAAGTTCACTATGAGCTTTCAGATTTTTCTTTTAAGGATATTTAACTTTAGTCTACATTATCGTGCAAGAAAGAATTGTTACGTCTTATCTGCATTTCTCCAGCACTATCTTTACCTACTGTTGTACGAGACTGACCTGCGTTACCAAAATTATGATTATAGGTTTTTAGGTTAGATGAACGCTTGTTAAGCACATCTGAGATGGGAGCATCTATAGGACTAAGTTTTTTTGTTCATCATCAAACATGCTTGTTTGTACCCCTACAAAAGTGTTTGAATTATAAGATTGGGGAGTTTCATTACCTTTATCACCTACAAACTCAGGTTGACTTTTTTTCTACTACAGGTTGATGAGCGTATTTTTCTTCAAACTCAACATCTCTCACATACATATCAAACATTTCTTCCTCTTTTTATAGGAGATTTTGTTGTATAAGAAAAACTCATAAGGTTCATCTTTCAAGGTATGAATGATAGGGGCATCAGGAGCTTTTAATTTGTGGTTGTTGTTGAACTATAGTTTGTGGTTGTTGAGTGGGTTGTTGTTGAACTATAGTTTGTGAGTGAAAACTATCATTAAACTGAGTGGGAGCTGTTTTATCGACAATAACGAATGCGTCATCAGTTGTTACGACCTCACAATCTGTCCAGATATTGAACAAATCAGAAAGAGAGAGTTCTTTTTATTTCTGGAACTGCGGGAGTAGGGTAAACTGTATCATCAGGGGTGATAGAAGTTTTTTACTACAGCTCCTTTTTGTTCAGTTAAATCACGAACAATAGTTTGGTTTTCTTCGAGTACATGAATTACGCGTCGGGGTTCAGCGTTTACTATTTCTTGTTGTTGTTCAGCGTCAAATCCAGTAGCGATCACGATTACAGAGATTGCTTCACCTAAACTTTCGTCTACGCCTATACCATAGATAAGGTCGGCCATATCATCTCCAGCTTTTTCTTGGATAAAGTTGCTAATTTCGTTTACTTCTTTTTGGGTAGCTTTTTCTATCTCCGTAAGTAATAAGGAGTAATGCATTTTTAGCTCCTAAAATTTTATTATCGTTGAGTAGAGGAGAGTTTAGCGCACCTGCTACAGCATTGAGGGCTCGGTTATCACCTTCAGCTATAGCTGATCCCATAATAGCGGTACCTCCATTTTCTAATACAGTGCGAGCGTCACGTAAGTCGATATTTACGAGGTAGTGTTTACTAATTACCTCGGCCATACCTTTAGCTCCTTTTAGGAGGATTTCATTGGCTTTTACCATATCCTTCTTCTACGGTAAGGTCGTCGTAAATTTCGCTTATTTTATTATTATTGATTACTAGGAGAGAATCCACGCAGTCGCGTAGTTTTTATTCCCTGCCTGTGCTTGTCGGCTTCTTTTTTTAGGCCTTCATAGTTGAAAGGGGTAGTAACGATAGCAACAGTAAGAATTCCCATATCTTTAGCTTGTTTAGCGATTACTGGTACAGCACCAGTACCAGTACCACCTCCCATACCTGCAGTAATGAAAACCATTTGGGTATTTCCTTCTAGGGCTCGTTTGATATCTTCAATACTTTCAAGGGCAGCTTGTTCTCCAATTTCAGGGTTAGCGCCTGCGCCTAATCCTTCGGTAAGGGTAACTCCCAACTGAATACGATTAGAGATAGGGGCTATACTCAAGAGCTTGAGCATCGGTATTACACACTACATAATCTACGCCTTTTATGCCTTCGTTATACATAAAATTCACGGCGTTACATCCTCCACCTCCTACACCAATAACCTTGATATAGTTACTATTGTTTTTTTAGGAAAGTTAAATTGATAGTTCTCTTCCATATCTAAATCATAATTATTTGTTTTATACTTTACTCGTCGTCTGTTTCTCCTATATATTTAGAGAGAAATTTATTAAGTTTTGCCAAAAAAATTTTCGCTAGCTTTGGTTTTTCCCTCCTCATTATCATCTATAGGCTGTAGTTCTTCTTGATCGGTAGTAGTAATAGGATCTACTATAGTAATATTTTTGATCTACAGGGGCTATTGTTTTTCTTGGGATAGGGTATTTTCTGTATTTTTGGGGATTCCTACTTCTTGTGCTTTAAGTTCTTCTAATCGTTTTTGAATTGTTCTTGAGCTTCGTTTTCGATAGCGCTCATCACTAATCCAATAGCTGTGGCATAGATAGGGAAGTTAGTCTATTATCAGAATTACTTGCTAAGTGTTCATCAGGGTAACCTATGCGGGTATCCATTCCGGTGATATATTCGACTAACTGTACAATGTGTTTGAGCTGGCTACCGCCACCAGTAAGCACGATGCCTGAAATAAGTTTCTTTTTAGGTTCTTCGTGTCCATAACTTTTAATTACGTTGAACACCAAGTTGATAATTTTCGCTTACGCGAGCGTGGATAATTTTAGAGAGGTTTTTAAGGGATATTTCACGAGGTTCTTTACCTCTAATTCCTGGTATAGAAACGATTTCGTTATCTCGGTTTTCGCCAGGCCAAGCAGATCCATATTGTACTTTGAGCATTTCGGCTTGTCGTGCTAATATTCCACAGCCTTCTTTGATATCTTCGGTAATAACATTTCCGCCTAAGGGCACCACTGCTGTATGGCGAATTATACCATCTTTAAAGATTGCTACATCAGTAGTACCACCTCCTATATCTACTAAGACTACTCCTGCTTCTTTTTCTTCATCACTAAGTACGGCACTTGCTGAAAGCAATAGGTTCTAAGGTAAGGGCTTTAGGGTTTCAAATGAGCCATCATTACAGATCGTGAAAATAGCCCCTATAGCACTACCTTGTCCAATTACTAAAATGGAAAGCAGCGTCTAAAACGAGAGCCCATCATACCAATAGGTTCTTTCACATCATTGTTGTCTACTTTATAGTCTTGAGGTAAAGCGTGAATAATTTCTTGCCCTGGAGATAATGAGATAGAATTAACTCGTTCTTTCAAACGTTCTAAGTCTTCAAAAATCTATAAGTTTATTAGGATCTTCACGTAGAAGGTAGTCGGAATGGGAGCTACTGATGATATTTTGTCCTGCAATACCAGCTACTACATTTTCAATTTCTAAACCAGTTTTCTCTTTTTGCGTCTTGGACAGCATCCATTATGGATCGAGAAGTTTGAGCGATATTTGTTACTACCCCTTGTTTATTCCTTCACTTTTTGCTTGCCCATATCCTAAAATCTGAATTTTACCATATTCGTTTTTAACCCCCTACCATAGCTACAATCTTGGTAGTGCTGATATCCAAACCTATGTAATAGTTCTTATACTTCATTTTTCACATCAAAAACAATCTCACTTTTTTTATAAGATTGATATTTTTGTTTGTTTTATTATTATATATCTTAAAGAATTTGTTTATCCAAAAACTATAGTCTTGCAGGTAGCAAAGATAAACAAAAAGCAATTAATTTAGTAGTTTTTATCAATAAGTTATCAACAATCTTACAAACAACTGACAATCAACAATAAAAAATATACTGTTAATAACTTTTTTTATTCTCTATTTCGAGAGTCGTTTGCGGGCTTTTTCTAAATCCTCAGGGGTATCAATGCCTATAGTGGGAATATTTGTAAGCGCTAAACGTATTTTTAAAAACCATTTTTCTAAATAACGGAGTTGCTCTAATTTTTCAGTTTCTTCTAACAAAAGAAGGGGGCAACTGAGTAAACTGTTGCAAAGCATCTTTTACGATAGGCATATATACCGATATGTTTATAATAAGGAACGGCTATATTTGGGTCTCTAGGGAAAGGGATTACGCTTCTTGAGAAGTAAAGAGCTTCATTAAATTTATTTACTACCACTTTTCACATTGTTAGGGGTTAGCAATATCTTCGGGGTTAGTAATGCATTCCATCAAACTAGCTACTGCTATGTTTCGTTGAGAGTCGTTAGTGAAAATATCTATTACTTTTTAGGGTTCTCTGCATCAGTAAAAGGTTCATCTCCTTGTACATTTACGATGATATCAACCTCTAAATCCTTCTGATGCTTCAGCTAAACGATCGCTACCACTATTGTGCTCTTTCTGGCTGCGAATTACCTTACCTCCTACCTCGTGAATAGCTTTTTTTCGATGCGGTCGTCATCAGTTACGACATATACTTGGTCAAACAAGTTTGTATCAGCTACACGCTGATAAGTATGTACAATCACGGGTTTGCCACAGAGGTCTTGCATCAGTTTGGCAGGGAAACGAGTTGCTCCATAACGGGCAGGTATCATTGCAATTATTTTTCATATTTCTATCTTGATAATAAGTATATTACTATAATTTGCAAAAAGTATATTTAGTGGGAGTACCCAAGCTAAAAATTTAGCTTTGCGACGCATCTCTATGCTGTTTTGTATATATTGTTTTACACGTGCTACCAATCTATCACTGCGCTTCTCATAGGTATCAAGCAGAGGAGTACGATAAATTTCGGCTATGAAACCTACTACGGGTACTTGAGAGTAATAGCCACAATACTTTTTGAAATACTGGAGGTATTTTAGGGATAAATGTATTAAAAACTCCCTTTACTTGATCTACAGTTACTATTTTTTTCAGTGCTTTTTCGGCTTTATCTACAATAGCAGCGCACATTTTACGAATAAAAGGTTCAAAACTGATTGAACACGTACAGTACATAATCTAATTGTAACAAAGAAGCTATACGTTTTACAGCCAAAAAAATACAAAGAGGGCTCCTATAAGTAAGATAATAGCTAAATAAACTAATTGTATATATTCAAACTTAGCTGAAAAAGCGAGTATACAGCCCCCTATTATAAGAAACAAAAATTCAATAGGAATAGTACTACTATACTTCCTGAAGATTTCATTCCAGAGGTTACCCCTAAAAAGGGTCATTTCTTTTGAGTTTTTCAAAATAGGTAGTAGCCCCTTGTAGTTTTTAAGACCAGGAGTAAGTTCAAAAAGTAGTGTCGATGTTTTTGATATTATCGTTCATTGTGTTATGTTTTTAAAAATGAGTATAAAAAGGGACTATCTTCCTTGTGAGTTAGACAGTCCCTTTTATTAATACATTCATTTTTGAGTTGCTTTATTCTGCCACTTGGGGTTTTCATTTGGAAATCCTCCATAAACTTAGTGGTGTAGTTACCAGCTAAGTAATCGGGGTCGTCCATTAGTTGCAAGTGGAATGGAATAGTAGTTTTCACACCTTCTACCACAAACTCATCTAAGGCGCGTTTCATTTTGGCAATCGCTTCCTCACGGGTTTGTGCTGTAGTGATAAGCTTTGGCTATCATTGAATCGTAGTTAGGTGGAATTACGTAACCACTATACACATGGGTATCGAGGCGCACTCCGTGACCTCCTGGTGCGTGCAAGGTAGTAATCTTACCTGGTGACGGACGGAAATCGTTGTAAGGATCTTCGGCATTGATACGGCACTCAATAGCGTGCAACTTAGGTGTGTAGTTCTTGCCTGAAATAGGCACTCCAGCTGCTACTAATATTTGTTCACGAATAAGGTCGTAATCAATAACTTGTTCGGTAATAGGGGTGTTCTACTTGTATACGAGTATTCATCTCCATAAAGTAGAAATTGCGATCTTTATCTACCAAGAACTCTACTGTTCCTGCGCCTTCGTATTTAATAAACTCGGCAGCTTTTTACAGCAGCTTCCCCATACGTTTGCGAAGATCATCGGTCATAAAAGGCGATGGTGTTTCTTCGGTAAGTTTTTGGTGGCGGCGCTGGATAGAGCAATCGCGTTCAGAAAGGTGGCAAGCCTTACCATATTGGTCGCCCACGATTTGAATTTCGATATGGCGAGGGTCTACGATAAGTTTTTTTCCATATACATAGCATCGTTACCAAAGGCAGCTCCTGCTTCTTGCATTGCGCTATTGAGGGCTTTTTCGAGGTCTTCCTCTTTCCATACATCGCGCATACCGCGACCACCTCCACCGGCAGTAGCTTTTAGCATCACAGGATAACCGATTTCTGCGGCTATTTTTAGCGTGTTCTAATGATTCTACAAGTCCGTCGGAACCAGGTACCGTAGGCACCCCAGCAGCTTTCATAGTAGCTTTGGCAGATGCTTTATCCCCCATTTTTTTCAATCATTTCGGGTGATGCACCTATAAATTTAATACCGTGTTCTGCACAAATCTTAGAGAATTTAGCATTTTTCCGAAAGGAAGCCATAACCAGGGTGTATGGCATCGGCATTAGTAATTTCGGCAGCGGCAATAATATTAGGTATTTTTTTAAGTATGAATCTTTGCTTGGTGGAGGGCCTATACACACGGCTTCATCGGCGAAGCGTACGTGCAAGCTATCGGCATCGGCAGTAGAATACACGGCTACCGATTTGATACCCATTTCGCGACATGTACGTATGACGCGCAAGGCAATTTCTCCACGGTTGGCAATTAATATTTTTTTAAACATAGTTGTTTGGTTTAGGATGGATCCACTAAATACAAAGGTTGGTCAAACTCTACAGGAGAAGAGTCATCAACCAATATTTTTAACAATCTTACCAGAAACTTCTGATTCTATTTCGTTGAAGAGTTTCATTGCCTCGATAATGCAAATCACGCTACCTTTTGATATGGTAGATCCTACTTCTACGAATAAAGGTTTGTCTGGGACCGGGACGACGATAAAAAGTACCAATCATCGGCGATTTGATAGTAATATATTTGCTATCGTCATCGGCAGGTGTTGCAGGTTTGCTATCGGCAGGTTCAGCTGCAGGGAACTGTTGTACAGGTATTGACTGTTGCAAAGGCAACTGAGGTAGTTGTTGTGCTATAGGCAATTGTTGTACAAACACTTGCCTCTTTGCCACTTTCATCAGGGGTTTGTTTTTAATGGTAATTTTTCACATCTTCCATTTCCAATTTCACTTCGCTTGCCCCTGACTTGGCAACAAACTTAATTAAATTTTTGAATGTCTCTTAAATCCATACGTATATTGTATTTTTTTCTCTATGGTTGTTCTTTATTTGTGATAAAGGGCTCCATCATAAGCCCATTTGAGGTAAACAGCTCCCCAAGTGAATCCACCTCCAAAGGCAGCTAATACTATATTATCGCCTTTTTTTGAGTTGTTTTTCGTAATCATTAAGGGCTAAGATGATGGTTGCTGAAGTAGTATTGCCATACTTGTGGATATTGAGCATTACTTTTTCGGCAGGTAAGCCCATACGATCAGCAGTGGCATCAATAATGCGTTTGTTAGCTTGGTGAGGGTGAGCCATTGTACATCGTTTGAAGTTAAGCCATTGCGTTTGATGAGTTCTTCGGCTACATCTGCCATACCTGTAACGGCATATTTGAAGACAGTTTTGCCGTCTTGGAATACAAAAATGCTCTTTGTTAGCTACTGTTTCGGCTGTAGTAGGGCAGAGATCCGCCTGCTTTTATGTATAGGTAATTACGTCCCTACCCCATCACTTTTTAAGGAGTTCGTCTTGCACGCCTAAACCTTCATAATTAGGTTCAAAGAGAGCAGCTCCTCCCCCATCGCCAAAGATGATACAAGTAGCTCTATCGGTATAATCTATAATAGATGACATTTTATCGGCACCTACCAAGAGAACTTTTTTTATAACGACCTGACTCTATGTATTTAGCAGCTACCGAAACGCCGAACAAGAAACTTGAGCAAGCTGCTTGCAAATCGAATGAAAAAGCATTTACAGCACCTATTTGTGAAGCTACATAAGGAGCTGTTAGAGCTACAGGCATATCGGGGGTAGCAGTTGCTAAAAATAACTAAATCTATTTCTTTAGGGTCGAGACCTTTTTTGCGAATTAGGTCTTTAGCGGCTTCAATTCCTAAAAATGAAGAACCTTTATTAGGGTCTTTGAGTATGCGTCTTTCTTTGATGCCTGTACGGGTGTAAATCCACTCGTCGTTAGTATCTACCATTTTTTTCTAACATTTCATTGGTTAGAACATCTTCAGGTACATAACCTCCGACAGCCGTAATGGCAGCGGTTATTTTCTCCATTGTATTAAATTTTTGGGGCAAAAAGTACATAATTATTTTTTTATTTAACAGCAAAAAGGAGTAGATTTTTATTCAAAGTTCATTATTTTGCATTGAAGATAGAAAGGTGTTTTTCCATTTCTTTGAGTTCAGAAACACTCTCTCTTCGGTTTCTACCAATACTTTCATCAGTTTTACTGCTTTTTGCTGAATAGACAAAAGCCATAACTTTTATCACCTTGAGTATAAAGCAAACAAGCCAGAGTATCAAGCATAAAAAGGGTTCTCTGGGACTAAGTCTGCTGCTATTTTTGCCCATTCCACAGCTTTGGGTTACTTTAGAAACATCGGTATTTTTCTTCTTCAAAAACTTTCCACGCTATATTATTGGCTACTAAAGCAAATTGATATTTGTAGCGCTTCCAATCACTATTCTCTTTTTGCTGTTCAAAAACGCTTGTCTAAGGCTGCTAGTACACTTCCACCTCCTTCAGCTTTCAGTGCATTGAAGTAGGTCACAAAGAAAGATGTAAGCTCATTAGGGGTGTACTTTTTCATAGAAATCTACTAAGTTATTAAGAGATAACAATTGTTGTTTTTCAGCTTCTAAAAGTGTGTGTTGCAATTTTTAAAAAGGTACAACTTTATTAGTTGCTAATTCTTTAATCGTGCGGTAGAGGGAGGTAGTGTATACATCTATTTTTCATCTTTTACAGCAGAGTAATTTTCGACCAAATAGCAAATTGCTTTATAATCGGTAAGGGTTAATGGATTGGGGAGTGTTGAATATTTTATGTGAGAGGAAACTGCTCCAAAGTTACGCGCTAACAAACTGTAATAAGATTGATTTAGAGGTTTCTTTTTCGCTGTAGTGAGCTACTAAACGCTCCCCACTGAGTAGCGAGTTGTGCAGGGGTGAGTTGCAAACGGTAGATACGCTCAGGTTGTAAACCTAAAAAATAGTCGGTTTGATCTTCTTCATCAGTTTCAGCAACTTTAGGGAGCAAATAGTACAAATTCACTTTGTAATTAACCTGAAACACATCATTCATCACCTGTAGCACTTCGGTAATAGGTGCTTGTGGATTGGTGAGTGTTTTATCTACTTTGCGTGCAAGCACTATAGCCTGATATACCTCGGCATCCATAGCATTATTGAAATACTCACCTCGGGGTCTATCGGTTGTGAATAGACAATAGTTTCGTCCCTCACCCACTACTATCAATTGAGGAGTTGCAGTAGTGAATCCGTGTTTTTAAGCCATTTATGGTCTTTGCGACTCGCTACATAATAAACATAAGGCAGGGCGATTTGAGGTGTTTCTTCACTATCATCATCTTCTTCCCAATCCTTGCTATATTTATCGGTGAGATAATTCACTAATTTTTCGTTCCAAGCCTTAGCAGCAGTGAGTATCACCAAGAGTTGTTGTTCTTTTTTAGCTTTCTGTAAGGCTTCTTTTAGAGTCTTTTCCGGAGTAATTGTTAATTCGGCAGAGGCTTTGTGAAGTTGCTGTTGCCAATTAGGCAAAGGGTTGATACTCACTAAAGGAAACTGAGGAGAGGTGGCTTTATTTTTCTTCTTAAATAGGGCTATGGAATCTATATGTTCATCGGCGACTATCAAACTTTGGGTAGGAGCATCATATACAAAATTAACCTCTTCTAACATATTGTGAGGATGAGATAGATAATTTATTTTCAGTGCATTGGTTTGTTTTCCTATAGCAAACTTTTCTACTTTCACTTTAGCATTGCTCTGATGTTCCGTAAACTGTTGTATATATTCAGCCATTTGGGTGTCTACTAGATAGAGATATTCGGTACGGGGAATAGTTACTCGTAAGGCTTCTGAGTATTTTACTGGGTGTAAATCAGCTAAAGCGGTATAGATCACTTCCCTTTAGCATTTTTCATAACCCACATAGATATAGTTTCCCAATTCATTAGCTATATAAAAATGTAAGTTCTAATTGGGAAGATTTTCCTTCTTCTTTATGGAGTTCAAATGAAGGGTTAGGAGCTGATGTGAAGGTAATTTTATCACCTTCAAGCGAATAATTTCCTGAGAAGAGGGTAAGATTATAGGTATTGTCGCTATTGAGATGCAACTCACCTGCATTCTGTAAACTAAATTTGTAAACTCCTTGTATATCTTTTGTTTTGTGCCAAAACACTCAAAAGAGCAGAACAGTAATGGAAGTATATATTTCATAATTTGGTGCAAGCCACACGGGCTTGTTTTTTTATCAATTTGCTAATTTTTCTTTTAACATTGGTACAAATTGAAAAGTACCGTAATCGGTTTTGTGAATCTTTTTCCGAAATGCGCTCGTAGAGTGTCATTGTTTGGGCATTATCTACCTATAGGGATCACCAAACGACCTCCAATGGCTAATTGTGAGAGGAGCGCATTGGGCACATAAGGTGCTCCCGCAGTTACTAAAAATACGATCGAAGGGTGCATCGTTAGGCAAACCTTTGTAACCATCGCCAAAAATACATACGCACTGGTTTATTGATGAGCTTAGGCAACAGCATTTGGGCTTGTTTGAAGAGCTTTTTGCTGGCGTTCAATTGTGTAGAGTTTTACATTTAAATACAAGAGTATACTTTGACTGATAGCCACTCCTGTGCCTATTTCTAACACTTTTGATGGGGGCTACTTGTAGTAATTCGGTTTGGAAAGCTACAGTATAGGGTTGAGAGATAGTTTGGTCTTCACCTATTGGGAAGGCTTTTATCTTGATAGGCGTGATCTTCAAAACTGCTATCCATAAACAAATGGCGAGGGATAGCGCGAATAGCAGCTAACACTCGTTCATCTTTAATTCCTTTTTCTTTGAGTAAATCAGCTAATTGATTGCGTAATCCTTTGATGTTTTAATGTATCTTTAAGCGGTAGTATAGTCTTATTTTTGGGCATAAAATTCTATCTTTTTTTGAAGAAAAAAACATTTTTTTGTTATTTTTCGTAAAAATGGTTTTATTAAAAACTTTTCTACTTTTGTAGCGAAAAACTAAATTAGCAAGAGATGAAACGTTTCAACAAACTGCACTTCATCACGTTTTTTTCTTCTGGCTACTGCTTGTAGAGTGAGTGAAAACTCATCAGAAACCTCTCAAGTAGTGAATATAGAAGGCAGTATGAAGTAAAAACTACCTAACTCTCTTACTAACCAAAAATAACCTCTACGAGCAAGCATCTCTACAATACGGAGATCGTAAAACTGATTTCTTTGTAGCAGTTATTGACGAAAAACCGAGAGGAACTTAACGATGTACTTTATGAGGTTTTTAAAAGATTCCCTAAAAAATTCGTAGCAAAAAAAGGTTTTTGCTAAAAAGTTTAAGCTCAAAAATTATTTTGAGATTTGCAAGAAAGGTTGGGCTGATGCTAATATGATGCGCCCTACTGCCAAGCAAATCACCGAGACCACCATTAACAAGTATCCTGCTATTGTAGTAGAAACTACAGAAGAAGTGAATGGTATGGGAGTGTTTTGATGTGGTAGCAATTATCCAAACAAAGAAAAACGTACTACCAAATTTTCAAGATGGACATTAGCTAACAAGAAGGAAAAAGCACTACAAGCAAATGAAGGAAATTATCAATTCTTTTTAAAGAATTATAAGTGTAAGAGGGGGCGTTTTTGCAAAACGCCCCTATTCTTTTCTTGGAGGGCGTTTGCTATCTATATTAGGGCGATAGTATTTACCATCTATTTTTTTACTTCGTTGTCACGCTGTGGGTAACCAAAGAATGCATCTATTTTTCGTACTTCAGTAACTTGAGCATCATACTCATTACCTTCTTTATCTACAAATAATATAGTATCACCGTCATAAACTAAAATGTAATTGCTCCATAAAGTTAATTTCTCTATATCTGTATAGCAAGCTGGTATAAATCTACTTTCATCTTCTTTGCCTTTATAATATTTGAAATATCCTTTTTATCGCCTAAGTACAAGTTGAAGTTAGAGCCTGATCTATCAATTACATCATAAATAATGGGCAAGACTGTGTTTCTTGCTCATCTAAAAAAAGCCCCAATGCTTATCTTTTTGCACTAAAAATAATTTAGGAGTAGTGTAATTCTCTTTTTCTAACACCTTATATTCAATAGGAATCACAATTTTTCCGTCATTATCAATCGTTCCCATAGTGAATCCTTTTTTTACTCTGGCGACTCCTTTATCAAAAAAATATCATATGTGATCATAACTAGCAGGGACGATGATTTTCCCTTGACGTTTAAGTCCAAATTTACCATTTTTCTATATAAGGAATAGCTATTTGAATATCTTCTTCATTTTTATATGTATTGAGCGATGAATATCCTGCTCCACCTGCACAAAAAGAAGAACAGACAGCCCCCCACTACTACTATAAGTATCCACACGCATATCGTTTTTCAATATTAGGATATATCAACACCTTGTAAACTGAGGAATAGAAATATACAGGAAAGAAAGGCAGCAATCTACGCGATACAAACTTCCAGCCGTCTTTTTAAGTTTCCTTTGATACTTTTTAGTTTCTGTAAGTACTTTTTCCTTCTTTAAAAATCTCATAATTCACGTGGAGCGAATCACCCTTAAACTGCAGTTTGAAACGCATTGGAATTTTCTCTTTATCTAAATAACTATATAGCAAAAAGGTGAAACAATTGCCTTTTACTACCATTTGTTTCATAAGAATAAGCGTAATAAGTGCGATTGTTTAGCGCGGACATATCCATCTTAGAGCTACTACAAGCTACTATTAAGAGAAAGGAAATAAGGCAAAAAGAGTTTTTCATTTTTCTTGAATATTTATAGGTTTTTCAGATCGCATTGCAGGGACGTTTAGTCTCTAAGTTAGGTTTATAAAAACTATTATCAATCTTTACTATGCATTCCTTTCCCAACTTTTCCCCCATAAAAGTTTCCCACTTGCTTAGATGAACTATTTGCAAATCATATTCATTACCTTTGTGATCTATGAAAAGAGGTGTTAGTCCATCGTATACTAATATATGATCTGAATTAAGAGTGCGCATTTCTATTTTGCTATATACAGCGGGAATAAATAAATAAGACATTTGAGATGGGGAATTAGTATTGTAAGTAAAATACCCTACTTTATTACCCATCCCCTAAAATGTAACTTCTCTCATTAGATTGTTTTTCTATATAACTATAAATAAGAGGCAATATAGGTACTCCTGAAGGTTCTAAAAATCCGTATCGCCTTTCTTTTTGTGCTATAAACAAAGGGTGACTATCTACTGATTTGTCATACTGCAAAGCATCGTATTCTAAAGGAATGATCATCTGACCATTTTTATCAATGGTACCCCATTTCCCTTCTCGTTCTACAATAAAAAAACCATCAGTATAGGCACTGATATAATCATATTGAGGAGGTATAAGCAACTTTCCTCCCTTGTTGATACCGTATTTACCATTTTCAAAAAAAGGAATCATCAGCTCTTCATCATTGATACGCTTGTAAATATGCTTTTAATTTATAGGAATAACCAGATCCTAATACAGCTAATACAGCTCCCTCTCTATCTATAAATATAAATTTCATATAAATAGGAAAAATAAGGCACTATTTCACGAGCGGCATAATAGCGCCAAAAACGCCTTTTTGTTTGCCTTTAAAAACCTCTTACTATAGGAATAGTTGAGCCATTAGCAATTGAGTCGTAAGTTACAAACAAAGAATCTTTTAAATGCAACTGAAAACTATTCACTCACTGCCTTTTGCTGTTGGTATTCCAAAGGTACAAAAAGGAAATTTACGTTCATTATCTTCTTCCTTTTCTTTAGAAAAAGCATAAAAAGACACATCATTTAGCACAGTCATATCTACTGTTTTACAAGCGATAAATAAAAAAACATAATATAAGGGGAAGAAATGTTTTTCATCGTGAAAAATGAAGAGTGAAAAAGGGAATAGGGAATAGAAGATAGTGAAAAAGTAATAAACTTTGCCAAAGGTGCGAGCCACACGGGCAGGAAAAACTTTGGCAAAAGTCGGATATTATAAAGAGTTATACTTTCTTTACTATAAAGTAGTTTTTCTTTCCGCGTTGTAGTAGGATAAATTTACCATCTACAAGGTCTTTTTCAGCCATTTGGTAGTCTTCACCTACTTTTTCTTTATTCACCGAAATAGAATTTTCTTTCAAGGCACGACGTGCTTCGGAATTAGAACCGATAAAACCTGTTTTTGCTGAAAGAATGGCAATCATATCAAGTCCGCCAGCAATATCGGCGGCACTTACTTCGGCTTGAGGTACGCCGTCAAAACACTTCTAAGAAAGTTTTTCGTCTAAAGTACGCAAATCGGCAGAGGTAGAATTACCAAAGAGGATTTGTGATGCTTTTTAGCTTTCTCAAGTTCTTCACGTCCGTGTACTAATACAGTGAGTTCCTCTGCTAACTTGTTTTGCAATACACGCAAGTGAGGCCCCTCGGCGTGTTGCGCGATGAGACTGTTGATTTCTTCTTTGCTGAGCATTGTAAAGATTTTGATATAACGCTCAGCATCAGCATCGGAGATATTAATCCAATATTGGTAGAACTTGTAAGGCGAAGTTTTCTCGGGGTCAAGCCACACGTTACCGCCTTCACTTTTACCAAATTTAGTACCATCGGCTTTGGTAATCAGTGGACAAGTGAGGGCATACGCCTTTCCTCCTGCAATGCGACGAATGAGCTCGGTACCAGTGGTGATATTCCCCCATTGGTCTGACCCACCCATTTGTAAAGTGAGATTTTTTCTTGATAGAGATGCAAAAAGTCATAACCTTGCAAGAGTTGGTATGAGAACTCAGTGAACGACATCCCATCAGTATTTTTCATTAGGGTCGAAGCGTTTTTACTGAATCCTTAGCCATCATATAGTTTACGGTGATGTGCTTACTGATATCACGAATGAATGAAAGGAATGAGAACTCTTTCATCCAATCGTAGTTATTCACGAGTTCAGCACGATTAGGTGCAGTGCTTTCAAAATCGAGAAACTTTGCCAATTGTTTTTTGATACCTGCTATATTGTGTGCTAATACTTCTTCGGTGAGCAAATTGCGTTCTACCGATTTACCTGAAGGGTCACCTATCATACCTGTTGCACCTCCTACGAGTGCATAAGGTTTATGACCACAATTTTTGGAAAATGGCGCAACATCATCACGCCCACTAAATGACCGATGTGCAGCGAGTCGGCAGTAGGGTCGATTCCGCATAAGCTGCGCGTAAACCTTCCATAAGGTGTTGCTCGGTTTCTGGCATAATATCCTGAATCATACCACGCCAACGCAATTCTTCTATAAAATTCTTCATTAGTTTTATTCGTTTATGATCTATAATTTGGGCAAAGGTACGAATTAATTGAGAATTAACAAGTAAAATTACTTAGACCTCCCTACATAGCTTGTTATCACAGACTTTTACTCGAAGGAACATAAGCTACAAAAAGTGAATATTTATTTAATAAAATTACCTTAACAAAGAATTTAGGTTTAAAGAAAGTTTGCTAAACTTCCTACCAATATTAAGTCACACACAACTAATTGCACACATAAAAAAATATTAACATTTATTTAAAACTTAAAAACTTTTTCTTTTTCTATGAGTATTCAGCTTTTTGTTAAAAAAATATTTAAAACACCTCTTTGAAAAAACCTTTATTTTTCTGATTTTGCACGTTTTTTTATATGAAAAACTATTTTTATCAAAATTCTTTTTCGATTGATTGATAAGTATTTGCAAAAACAGAAATGTTAAAATTAAAGATTATTAATAAATTTATTAGTTAAAATTTGGCAGTTCATTAAGAACTTTCTACCTTTGTCAAAAATAATTTTTAGTAAATGAAAGTAAAAAGAATTATCGTTGTTATTCGTTTTGTTGCTATTCTGCACCGCTGTAATAGCACAAACGAGAGTATCTGTTACAGGTTCTGTTACAGGTAACGATGGACTCCCCTTCCTGGGGTGAGTGTAGTTGTCAAAGGGACAACACGTGGTGTTTCAACCGATTTTTAATGGGAAGTACGAAATTCAAGTCGCTCCTAATGAAGTGCTTGAATCTCAGTTCTATGGGATACGCTTCTCAACTTAGAAAGATTGAAGCAAAAAGGAACGTTTACTTTTAAACATCGTTCTTAAAGAAGAAGCGCAACAACTTAGGAAGTAGTAGTTACTGCGTTAGGTATCAAGCGTGAACAAAAAGCTTTAGGGTTACAATGTACAACAAGTAAATGCAGAAGAACTTACCAAGGTTAAAGATGCTAACTTCATCAACTCACTCACTGGTAAAGTAGCTGGGGTAACAATTAACTGCAGTTCTTCTGGTGTGGGTGGAGCTACCAAAAGTGGTAATGCGTGGTGCTAAATCTATTGAAAAAAAGCAATAACGCACTCTATGTAGTAGATGGTGTGCCTATGCTTTCTACTACTCAACTCAAGTGTAGTGGTAGATTTAATTCCAAGGAACTACTGAAAGTATTGCCGATATCAACCCCGATGATATTGAAAGTATGACCGTACTTACAGGGGCTTCGGCTGCTGCACTCTATGGTTCAGCTGCTGCCAATGGAGCTATCCTTATCACCACTAAGAAAGGTAAAGAAGGTAAAATGAACATTCAGCTATCCTCAAACACAGAGCTTGGCAATCCGTTTATCTTACCTGAATTCCAAAACACCTATGGTAGTGATGGTAAAGTAACTTCTGGGGAGCTAAATTAGCTGACGATGTAAGCCGTTATGACGTAAAGGACTTCTTCAAACCAGCTATTACCCTTACCAATTCGGTAGCACCTCTGGAGGTACTGAAAAATCAAACTTATTTCTCGGCAGCCTCTACCAATGCCGAAGGATTGGTTCCTAACAACCAGTACAACCGCTACAACTTTACAGTACGCAACACTACCCACTTGCTTAATGACCGCTTGCGTATTGATGCTTCAGCAAGTTACATCCTCCAAAACCACCTTAATATGATCAACCAAGGAGAATATATGAACCCATTGGTAAGTGCTATTTGATGCCTCGTGGCTATGGTTTACAACGTGCTCGCCAATTTGAACGTTATAACCCTACCACTCATATTTACGAACAAGTATGGGGGTGATTTAACTGCTGGTTCTGATGGAACTTTCAATGGTAGCTATGCAGGTGATTATAGTTTACAAAATCCTTATTGGGTAGCTTATCGCAACTTGCGCGAAAGTAAACGCGAACGCAACATACTCTCCCTTGGCGTTACATCTGACCCTTAAAAATGGAGCCCTGTTGAAAAATGGGATATTTTCAGGACGTGTACGCACCGATAACACTAACTTTACTAGCTCCGACAAACGTTATGCTTCTACTTTGTCACTATTAGATAGAGTAAAAACAGGTTATTTTGGCATTGCACGTGGTTATGAAAAACAAACCTACCTTTGATGTGCTTACTAACCTCAACAAAAATTTTTGAATGGGAAGGTATTGGTCGTTTCTCTTTAGTTGCTAATATTGGAGCTTCTTTGCAAGATACTCGTTATGACGAATTAGGCTATAAAGGGTCCCTTTACGCAAAGATGGTATTCCTAACGTATTCAACGCTTTTTAATATCGACCAAGGCGCTGCCAAAACTAGACCTTACCAATCTGGTTATACTGAACAAACTCAATCTATTTTTTTGGTAGTTTAGAAGTAGGTTACAACAGTTGGCTTTACCTTACTCTCACCGGTCGTAACGATTGGGCTTCACAATTAGCTAACTCTCCACAATCTTCTTTCTTCTATCCTTCTGTGGGACTTTTCTGGGGTACTCACCGATTTACTTTCTCCCTGAAACAAAAGCTAAAATGGTATAACACCTTGTCTTTTGCTAAAAATGCGTGTAGCATTTAGTTCGGTAGCTTCTCCTTTTGATAGAGAACTCACTACTCCTACTTTCACTTTCAATGAAGACACTAAAGCATGGAAAGCAGTTTCATATTTCCCTATTGGTGAATTGCGCCCTGAACGTACAGATTTTCACGAAGCAGGTATTGCTACTAAATGGCTCAAAGGAAATCTAACTTTGACGCTACCATTTATCAAACAAATACCTACAACCAAACTATCAAAGCAGAAATCTCTCCTTCTACTGGTTACGATGGCATCTATTTACAAACCGGTGACGTACGCAACCGCGGACTTGAAGTAGGATTAGGTTACGACTTGAAAAATCAAAGACAAATTCAGCTGAATAGCTATTTCACTATGAGCTACAACGAGAACAAAAATCTATGTCGCTCGTAGAAGATTATGTCAACCCTGTAACTGGACTACGTGAAGGTCGCAATTACTTAGAAAAAGGAGGAATTGGTGGAGCTCACTATATCCTTAAAACAGGAGGCACCTTAAGGATGTGATGCTACAAACGACTTCAAACGTGATTCCGATGGCAATATACTTGTTGACAGCAATGGAAAAAGTAAATGTAGCAGAGTATAGTGATCGTGACCAATATGTAAAATTAGGAACCGTATTACCTAAATACAACCTAGGATGGCGTAATGATTTCAATATTGGTAATGTAGGATTTGGAGCTATGTTCGCAGGACGTATTGAGGTGTTGCTATCTCTATGACCCAAGCTGCCTTAGACCACTATGGCGTCTCTCAAGAATCTGCTGAGGCTCGTAATGCAGGAGGCATAAACCTCAATGGTTACAAAATACCCTGCACAAGGTTACTTTGAAGAACGTGGTAAAGGACGTGTAGCTCAATACTATACTTATTCAGCTACTAACTTCCGCTTACAAGAAGTTTATATTTCTTACCACTTACCCTCGTAAACTTCGTGAATGATAAAGTAGATATTACCCTTTCTGTTGTGGGTAGAAACCTAGCTATGCTTTACAGCAAAGCTCCTTTCGACCCCGAAGCTGTTTCATCTACTGGTAACTACGCTCAAGGTTTAGACTACTTTATGTTGCCAAGCCTTAGAAGCTATGGCTTTAGTATCAAAAGCAAACTTTTAAATAAGAAGTAAAAAGAATGAAAAATATATTATCCCTGTATTAGCGCTACTCACTGTAGGCTGTACTAAAGATTTTGAAACTTTCAACAAAAACCCTTACGGAGCTACAGATGAACAACTCAGTAGAATCTCTCAAGGAGGTAATGAACTCGTAGCATTGCAAAAATTGGTAGTCCCTCAACAAGAAAAACTCTTACCAAATGTGTTTTGACCTGCCTGCTACTCCTTATTCTGGCTATGCCGCACAACCTAAATTCCAAGCCGATTATCCTGTGTATAACCCTCGTACAGGATGGACAGACTATGTATTCGACGACACTTATACTAAGCACCTATATCCCGCTTATTTCGCCCTAAAAAGTTATTCCAAAGGCGATATGAACAAATACTATTTTTGCTTGGGGAACTGTATTGCGCGCAGCTATTACTCACTGGCTTACTGACACGTATGGACCTCTACCCTACTCCCAAATGGAAGCTGGTAAAAACACAAACTCCTTACGATAAACAATCGGATTTGTATAAATACATGTGAAGACCTAAAAACAGCTATCAACACCTTGAAAGCTGTAGACGCCTCTGATCGACAATATGCCGATTTCGACCTTGTGTACAAAGGCGATATGACCAAATGGGTGAAATACGCTAACTCTTTATTGTTGCGTATGGCAATACGTATGAGTGATGTAGATGAAACCAACGCTAAAGCTTATGCCCAATTCGCCCTTGACAATGGTGTAATTACTGAAAATGCCGATAACGCTATGTTAGAAAAACAAAGATAATGCGGCTTTCAAAGTAGCTGCAAGCTGGGGTGACTCGTGCAGGTGCCGATATCGTAGCCTATATGAATGCCTTTTTCTGACCCTCGTCGTGAAGCTTATTTCACTGAAGTTACAGGATTACCTCAAAAAAATATCGGACTAAGAAACGGTGCTCCTACTATCACTGTTGTTCCTGCCCTTTTTTCATCTCCTAAAATCACAAAAGAATCTCCTATGGTGTGGATTACAGCTTCAGAAGTCGCTTTCATAAAAGCTGAAATGGCGCTCAAAGGTTGGACTTTTGTAGGCGATACTGCTGAAAAACTTGTACAAAAAAAGGTATTGAATTATCATTTGCACAACATAATGTTTCTTTAGGAACTTACTTGAACAATACTAATACTCGTGGTGCTTATACTGACCCTAGAGAAAGTGCTTACAACAATCCTACTTTCTCATCAGCTATTACAGTAAAATGGGATAACAGCGCCACCGATGAAGTTAAATTATCAAAGATTATCACCCAAAAATGGATTGCGATGTACCCTTACAACTCACACGAAGCATGGGGCTGAATGGCGCAGAACTGGTTATCCTAACCTAATGGCCCCTGTAGAAAACCGCAGCAATGGTGTGATCACTCGGTAACCCAAGCAAATGGTAAGATACTGGCGGTATGCGCCGCTTACCTTCTCTTCTAAAGAAACTACTAACAACCCTACCAACCGCAACGCTGCTGTAGGCTTCTTAGGAGGTGCTGATAATGGCGCTACCGACCTTTGGTGGGTGAAGAAATAACTTAACTTTTAAAACGTTATTGCAATGAAAAAAATTAATGATCATAGCCTCGTTACTCGCTATTGCTTGTAACGATATCGAACCAATAGAAATAGATGCTCCCAAACGTGAAATTAACACTCAGGCTCTTACCCAATACAAATCTAACCTGAACAATCGCCCAATCACTATGGGAATGCTCTACAATTGGGGAAAAGAAGCAGGTGCTATCCTGATGAATACCCCTGATAGCTTAGATGTGATTGTAGTGAAAAACAACTACAACTCTATAGACGAAATACTTCAAAAACGATTTAAAAAGGAGTACAACAAAAAGCTACCAAAGTATTGCTTGGTATAGACTTTTCTGAGACTACATCTACCGATACTACCGAACTTACTAAACTAGCTACCGATGCTCTTGCAATCGCTAAAAGCCAATGGATTTAACGGTGTAAGCATTGAGTTCCCTCAAGAAACTAGTGACTATTTCTCTCAAGAAGCTTTTGATGCTGTACTTTCAGCTATCGTTGCTAACAAAGGCAACTTGCTTTTTTTGCCGTTGAAAAATATGTATGGTGAGTACGGACTAACAAGTGAGGAAAAACCAATTGACAAAGCTAATTGGGTCATATTCCGCAAAAAGGACAATGAGCAATTCCGCAGTTTCACTGATCAAGCTGAAAAAGTGGACTACACTTCGCTACCTACCTTCTACTGATTTCTCCGAAGAAGGTCTTGAAGATGGTTATACCGACTCTGCTAATTTCAACCCCGATGGTAAAGATGGACGCTACCCACGCACAATAGATATTACCAATTGGAAAGCTTCTAATAGAGCTGGCGTAGCCCTCTACCACATCGAAAAAGATTACTATAACCTCTCTGGTAAAAACTACTTTCAAAACCTTGAGAGCCATTATTCACAAAGTACAACAATAAAAAATAGAAATAATGAAAAGAAATTTAATAATAGGTATGTTTCTCGCCCTTGCAGGCTTGCGCTCCTAAAGAAGATGTAGGAGGAGGAACTAAAGCAGGAGGTCAATCGGCAGTACTGCTCCAAAAAGACGGCAATAAAACTGCCGAATTTTTCCTCTCCAGTAGCTGTCTCAGCTCAGGCTAATGAAGTAGGTACTCAAAAAAACAGTTGCTTACCAAGTTCAATTGTTTAAAGAAAAACAATAGCAATTTATCTGCTTTTTGTCTCTTTAGATAATAACCAAGTAGCAAAAAATATAACAGCCTATATGGCACTAATTATATTGCTCTACCTGCTAAGTATATTTCATATGATAAAACCCTAAAAATCAAAGCTGGTAACATTCTATCAGACGAAGGAACTGCTAGCATAACCGTTTCAGATGAACTAAAAGACAACACTGCTTATATGTTTGCCTTACGACTCACCGCGGTAAGTGGAGCTAGTGTTACCCCTAACACCCAACTGCTCTATGGTAAGCTTTGAAAAAGTAAAAGGTCAAATTAAAAAACACCCTAGCTGTTACTCGTGATGAATTTTTACTAATTGACAATGGTGGTTCTAATGCAAGTGATATTGGTGGCACTTTCACCTTAGAAGGACTTATCAATGTACAAAAAAATTTAGAGGCCCTGGTGATAACGGCGACGCTGGTATTTCTACCTTTATGGGTACAGAAGGTCAAACTTTAATGCGCTTTGGAGATGCTGGTGTAGACCCCGACCACTTGCAAGCTAATGGTCAAGATATAGGCGTAAAATTTAAAAACTAACCAATGGTATCACATTGCTATAGTAGTAGATGGCAGCAAAACTATCGCCTATGTAAATGGTAAAAAAAGTAACTGAATATAATACTTCTGGTAGCCTTGGTTCTTTTCTTTATCGGACGTAGCTACAACAGCAACCGCGGTATCGTAGCTCGTTTTAGCGAAATCCGTTTGTGGAACATAGCTCGTACCGTTACACAAATAAAAGATAATATGTACGAAGTGAAAAAAACACTGAAAGTGGATTGTACGCTTACTGGAAAAATGAATGAAGTGAAAAACAATAAAAATACCTGACGTTTCTGGCAATAACCGCGATCTTATCCTAAGAGGTCAGGCTAACAAAAATGGTAGACTAACTATCCAACTACACGAAGAAGAGAAAGGTGTAAAAATAACTGAATAATATGAAAGCAAAAATACATCATAGCCAATATAATGATAGGTGCAGCATTGCTGTACGCTTGCGACAAAGACAAAAATAGAGTTGCCTCAGCCCTGAGAACAATACTATGAGTAGCCAAGGAAGTTCCTTGTATTACAAAACAGCTCCTCAACAAGAGGAAACTACCTTTACCGCCGATGGTTCTTATACATTTGCAATCAAAACTGGAAAAAGCTGCTACCGATGCTGGAACCGTTACATTGCTCACTGGCTCTATGGAAAAAAATTGTAAAAGATTACAATGTTTTTTTAAAGGAGCTTCAGACTATAGTTTGTTACCTGCAGCCAACTATACTTTTGAAGGCTCTTCTTACTCCAAAGGTGCTACTGAAGCTGAAGTAAAAGTTACTATCAAAGACTTTGCTTCTTTGGATTATGGTGACTACCTACTCCCTTTAAAAAGTAGAAATGGCTGGTCAACAAGTATTCCATTTAGTAAAAGTGCATAAAGATGGTGATTATACCGCTCTTAGCGAAACCTCTAAAAAAACCCTATGCCTCCCTGGAACCTATAGCTGCCCCGACCGCAAAGAACCCTATGAAAATGGTAGCTTACGTAGAAACTAACGACTGGGATATCCGCAATATGGGGCAGTTTATACTCAAAGATAGTAAAAACCTATTTTTTTGACATAGTAGTACTCTTTGCTGCCAATATGAACTACGATGCTAAAAAAGGTAAACGCTATTTATTCTTCAACGACAAACTACAACCTATCCTCAAAGACCCCGATAAATATATCAAACCTTTGAGAGATAGAGGTATAAAAGTAATAGTAGATATCTTACCTAACCACCAAGGGGTAGGTTACTACAACTTCAAAACTACGAAGAAGCTCTTGAATTTGCTCGTGAATGTAAACAATACGCTGATAAATATGGTTTTGATGGCTACGATATAGATGAAGAATATGCAGAATATTACAAACTTCCTCAAAAAACCTACAAAAGATAATGAATCTATCTTATGGTTTATGCGAGCCATGAAGGAAGTAATGCCTGATAAACTCCTTACACTATATGACTATGGACATTATTTATCTAGTAGTGATGTTGACGATCAAGGAAAAAGGAGCTAAAGATTACTTAGATTACAGCTGGGCAAACTATTGGGAAAGACATGGTTCTTACTCAGGAGTTCCCAAAGAAAAAAATATGGACAATATTCTATTGAAGCTAACTGGTCTACTAGTTACACAACTTATTCAGCAGATTATAACCTCCAAGGATGCTATGGATTACTTATGATATTCAACATCAATGGACGTGATATAAAAAAAGTGGTGATGTAACTGATGACTTAAGTGATGCTACTAGAAAATTTTTATGGTGAAGAATGTATTTTCTCAGGCAAATACCATAAAGGTCCCTAAAGATAGGTAATACTTAATTACTTTTATAGAAGAAGAGGCTACCCTCACGTATTGGAGGGTAGCCTCTTTATTTTTAAATTACTACTAATTTATTTATGCTACTACTATTTGTACCGTGTCGGCAGCAACTTGTTTGAGTAGTACGATTTTTTTCCCGTTTCTACTTCTTGTATAGCAGCTTGGGTGGCGTGGCGAATGGTATAAAGTATTACTTTATCGGTAACCGATACTTTAAAAACGCTCTTCTAATTTTTTTCTAATAGTTCTGCTAAGGTATCAAACTTATTGTCTACGCATACCGAGAAACTAATAGCTGAGTTCTGTATCACACTTACCTTCATTTTGGCGTTATGCAAACTATTGAAAATATAACTTATACCTTCTTCTACTATAAACGAAAAAAATCACGAGAGGAGAACGAGAGCAGTATTTGGTCTTTTTTTAAGAATAAAGCAAGGTACTTTTAGGGGTTAGTTCAGATACATTGCACACTGCACTTCCTTCGGCTGTAGGATTCACGAATGAACGTACATAGAGAGGAATTTCTTTTTGTTGTAGGGGTTGTAAGGTTTTAGGGTGAATCACCGAAGCTCCATAGAAAGCTAATTCTATAGCCTCTTTATATGGGATTTTGTGTAAGAGTTCAGTATGTTCAAAATAACGAGGGTCGGCATTGAGTACCCCTGGCACGTCTTTCCATATTGTAACACTCTCGGCATTGAGGCAATAGGCAAAAAAATAGCGGCGGTATAATCGGAGCCTTCACGCCCTAAGGTAGTGGTGAAAAAAGTTAGCATCACTTCCCAAGAATCCTTTGAGTGATGTTCAACAGCGATTTGTTGATATGAGTGCGAATATTGCTTTGTGTTTCTTCCCAATCAATAGAGGCATCACGATAGTTACTATCTGTTTTTTACGAGATTACGCACATCTATCCAAGTATTTTTAATACCATTATCGTTTAAAAACTGACTGATAATAGTTGTAGAAATGAGTTCTCCAAAGCCAATAACTTGGTCGTATACAAAGCTGTGTTTTGGTGACTTATTGCGTTCTAGAAAAGAAGTGAGTTCGGCAAAAAGCCCATCGACTTTCCAGTATACAGGGTGATTTTTCATCGGTGAATAACTCGCGAATGATGTGATAGTGAAAGTCTTTTATCACTTGAATGCTTTCTGCGAGTTTTTTTCTTGCTCTTTGAAATAGCTATTCACTACCACCTCTAAAGCATTGGTAGTCTTCCCCATAGCCGAAATGACAATGAGGGTATTGGTATAACCTACATTTTCTAATATTTTAGCGACATTGCGCACGCCTGCAGCATCTTTCACTGAGGCACCTCCAAATTTGAATATCTGCATTTTAATTAGGTAAGAGGTAAGAGGTAAGAGTTATGTATCTAAGACCTATTACCGAAATTGATAGGGCAAAAGTAGTGTATTTTGGTGAAAAACAGAAAAGAGAAATAAGAAAAATCAATTAGATAATTTGTTGTTATATCTATAACTAAAAAATAAGCGCTGAGAAAATCCTCAACGCTTATTCTATTGATGTGTTATGTTCTTATTGTCCAGCTTGTTTCTTAGCTTCTTCTTTCATTTTTTCGTTAGGAACGATTACCACATTCACACGGCGGTTTTTTTAGCACGTCCATCAGGAGTGTCATTACTTGCTACAGGATTTTTCTCTCCATACCATTTAGTAGTAAAGCGACTACCTGCTAAACCTTTATTTTTAAAATAGCTAGTAACGGCTTGTGCGCGGCGTTGTGAAAGACCTAAGTTATACTCATCTTTACCTACACTATCAGTGTGACCTGCTACTATCACGTTAGTATCAGGATATTCTTTAAGGATAGCAGAAAGTTTATCAAGAGTTTGTTTTTGATTTTTCGTTGATGTTGAACTTATTAGTATCAAAGTATACACCTCCGTTATTTTCGTCAAAAAGTAACTACGATACCATCGTCTATGCGTTTTACATCAGCACCTGGGATTTCTTGTTCTATTTTTTAGCTTGTTTATCCATTTGGTTACCAATAACGGCGCCAGCAGCACCACCCACTACAGTACCTAAGACAGCTCCTAGCTCACTATTTTGTCCGTTACCTACATTGTTTCCTAAGATAGCTCCTAATAAAGCTCCACCAGCTGCACCAATTACAGCTCCGCGTTGAGCTTTGTTTGTATTGTTGTATGCCTCACAACCTGTAAGCAATACAGCTGCAGACAAGGCTAAAACTACGAATTTCTTCATTTTTCTTATGGTTTTAATTATTTTACAAAGTTCATTGAGATAACAAAAGGTTTGCCATCTACTCTTACGGTTTGTTCCCATACCATTGCATTTTTCTGATAGGCTTGCTAAGTGCAAACGAATACCTGCATTGGTTTCTGATTTGTATTTTTCATTTGTAGGTTTCAACAAGAAATCGTAATATCCTGTAGATTTATCGATTTGTTGTACTACGAAAATAAAAATTTCTCTGTCCTGTAGAACAACCACCAGCATTAATAGTATAGTATCCACGGTTGTTATTGGGTACAAATTTCCAAGTACTACCTTCAAAAACATTCTTTTGAAGTATCGTTCAATAAGGTAACATCAAACTTACCTTTTTCACTATAGGTAATAGACTGTAGAGTCCATTCTCCTTTGATAGTTTTGTTGGCTACGTTTGTTTCTTTTTAGGTTTAGAGGTCATTGAGTTAGAACTCTTACAAGCTATTACAAATGCTGCCATTACAAATAGAAGTACAATTTTTCTCATCTTGATAAATAATTTGTTTTGGGGGCAAAAAGTACAGTATTTATTGATAACTTCCATAACAATTAACTAAATATTAACATTCTATTACTAAATTATCATAGGCTAAGAAAAATATTTTTTTGGGCAGGTTTTTGTTGTATGTGGTCGTGAAATCCAAAGGTTTGACTTATGTGTGTAAGGAAAGTGCGTTTGGGTTGTACTTGTGCTATAATTCCTAATGCTTCCGATAAATTGAGATGTGTAGGGTGAGCTTGTTCTCTCAAGCAGTTCAACACTAATGTATCTACGCCCTTCAGTTTTTCTATTTCGGTGTTTTCTATATATTTAGCATCGGTGATGTAAGCAAAATTTTCAATTCGGTAGCCTATAATGGGCAAATTACCGTGCATCACGTGTATAGGTTGTATCGTTTTTCCGTACAAAGTAAAAGGGGTGTAGTTTATTTCGTGAGCAATTACTGAGGGAGCGCCCTCATATCTATTTTCGGTAGCAAATATATAAGCAAAACGGATTCTCAACTCATTAAGTACGCGTTTGAGTCCATAGATGGGCATATCTCCTTGAAGGCGTACAAAAGGGCGTATGTCGTCCATACCGGCGGTATGATCGGCGTGTTCGTGAGTAAATAGGATAGCCTCTAAGTGTTGTACTTCGTTAGTGAGGATCTGTTGCCCTAAAAATCAGGACTACAATCTATTACAATATTGGTATTATCCCAACTGATGAGTACCGAAGTGCGCAAACGCTTGTCTTTAGGATTGGTACTTTTTGCCTACAGGGTGGTCGCTTGCTATTACAGGAACCCCTTGCGAAGTGCCTGTACCGAGGAAAGTAATCTTCATTTTCAGGTGTCAGTTATTAGATAAGAGGTAAGAAATAAGAACTTTAGCTCTTACTTCTACCTCTTACTTTTTACCTTATAGAAAGGTTTATTTTTTTATGACGTGGTTCTGAGGATACAGTGAGTTTTTACGTCCTTTAGCACGACGACGTGCTAATACTTTTTCTACCATTGGCAGTTGCCATACGTTCTCTAAAACCGTGTTTATTTCTTCTTTTTCTTTTGAAGGTTGAAATGTTCTTTTTCATTGCTTGTTAATCTTTAAAATCTTATTAAAAATGATACTTTGTCTCTATTTTATCAATAGCGGGGCAAAAGTACATCTTTTTGGAATGACAAAATTTTTTATAGGTAAAAGGTAAGAGGTAAGAGGTAAGAAACAGTTAAATCTTTTATTTCACAATGATTTAATTGAAATAAAAATTGTTGTTATACCTTATTATTTTTTTCTTGTGTAAGACTCTATATTCTTCGTAACACTGACTGATAGCTTCAAGCACTTGCAGGTCGTTTGCGGTCATTATAAAGTCGTTAGAATAATTGCAAGAACGAATGATTTCTTCGAGTTCAGAGCGATCTACTTGCAAAAAGTTCTAATAGGGTTTTCGCGGTCGTAACGGGTGGAAAGAGCATCGCTCAATTGATTATCTTTGCGTATTTCTCTCAGTTTGCGCATTTCTTTCCTTTGGCACTGAACGATCGACTCAGCAAGTCGACGGGGTTCATCACGGCACTCAGTACGCGCCCTACGGCACTAGCACTGGCACGGCTTTCATAGCCTATTTCTAAGCCCGAAACACTATAGCGAGTATTGTTGTTGATAGGAGCATTTTTAGCATCAATGTCTAAGTATCCGGTGAGTTTATAAGGGGTAACCACGACCTCTTCCAAGGCGTAGGCGAGTTCGGTCATACCTATTTTTAAGTCCTTGGAATTTTATCATATCATTGGTAATCCTTATTTTTAGTAGATTTATACCCCAAAAAAAGATATATAAAGCGTATCATTAGCTGTTACTCTAATGGTGAAATCTCCTTTTTCATTAGTTGTGGTTCCTCGTACTTTGTTGAGATTCAAGATATGTACATTAGCCATTGGCTTGTTGTTCTGCACACTATACACATGACCTTGCAACTCAGCTTCTTGAGCTGCCAATGTAGTTACGAACAACAATATACAAAAGCACAATATCTTCTTCATCATAATCGATTCTTTTTAAGGGTAAAAATAGGTGCAGAGTGGGAATGTATAGGTCACACTCCCACAGAACACTTTAAATTAATTTCAATTATTAGTTCTTCACATTGAAGGCTTTTTCTTTAGGATAGTAAGCTACTGAACCTAAAGATTCTTCGATGCGGAGCAATTGGTTGTACTTCGCCATACGGTCAGAACGTGAAGCAGAACCAGTTTTGATTTGTCCGGTGTTCAAAGCTACAGCCAAGTCGGCAATAGTATTGTCTTCAGTTTCACCTGAACGGTGAGACATTACGGCAGTATAACCAGCGCGGTTAGCCATATCTACGGCTGCGATAGTTTCAGACAAAGTACCAATTTGGTTTACTTTGATAAGGATAGAGTTTGCAATACCTTTAGCAATACCTCTTTCAAGGATAGATACGTTAGTAACGAACAAGTCGTCACCTACTAATTGAACGCGATCACCGATTTTTATCAGTAAGGAGTTTCCAACCATCCCAGTCGTTTTTGATCCATACCGTCTTCAATAGAGATGATAGGGGTATTTAGCTACTAATTCAGCCAAGTAGTCAGCTTGTTCAGCTGAAGTACGTACTTTACCTTTAGCACCTTCGAAGATAGTATAGTCGTATTTACCATCTTTGTAGAACTCAGAAGAAGCACAGTCTAAGGCGATTTTGATATCTTCACCCCATTTGTAACCAGCTTTGTTTACTGCTTCTTTGATAGAGTCGAGTGCATCTTCGATGTCTTTGAGTTAGAGCGAAACCACCTTCGTCACCTACAGCAGTTCCTAAACCTTTGTCGTGTAATACTTTTTAAGGTTGTGGAATACTTCAGCACCCATTTGGATAGCTTGTGAAAAAGTCTTTTTGCATTCACAGGCATAATCATAAATTCTTGGAAAGCAATAGGCGCATCGGAGTGAGCACCAGCGTTGATGATGTTCATCATAGGCACTGGCAAAGTGTGAGCACTTACCCCACCTACGTAGCGGTACAAAGGCAAACCGAGTTCTTCGGCAGCAGCTCTAGCAACCGCTAATGATACACCAAGAATAGCGTTAGCTCCTAATTTAGATTTGTTAGAGTACCATCAAGAGCAATCATAGTTTGGTCGATAAGGTTTTTGTTCAAAAACGTCCATACCTACGATTTCTTCAGCGATGATATCGTTTACATTGGCAACGGCTTTAAGTACGCCTTTACCCATATAATCTTTACCGCCGTCGCGCAATTCAACAGCTTCGTATTCACCTGTTGAAGCTCCTGAAGGAACAGCAGCTCTACCAAGGAAACCATTTTCAGTTTCTACATCTACTTCTACAGTTGGATTTCCTCTTGAATCCAAAATCTGACGTGCGTGCACGCTTACAATAATACTCATATATTTTTGTTATTTAATTATTTACTTTGTTTAGGTGTCAGGTGCTAGGGGGACATTTCTGACCCTATCTGACTTAATAATGCTAATTGTTAATTATCAATTATTAAAAGCTTTGTCTTGCCCAAAAGAAAGGAGGCTCGATACCCTAAAGCGCGGAGGTAGGTGTATCCTTGTCCGCGGTGATGCGACTCATTTTTCAATAGCGTATAATATCCACTGAGCAAAAGTAAAAGTCATTTGATAAATAGTAAGTGATTGGGTATAATCACCCACTTCTTTCCATTCACGATCAATGATTTCAGTAACCTTGTCCCACAAAGCTAACACTTCTGTTTTAGTAGTTGGGAACTGCCCTTCAGTGTAAAAAAGGGGTATGTTTTTTTCGTGGAGTGTTTCTGTGAAAAATATAGTTAGTAATCATCAAAAACTCTTCTACCATTTGCGAAAAATGGTCGCAAATTAGCTATACTGAACTCAAAGAGGTCTTTCTCGGGAAAGCCTCAATCACGTTGCGGGTGAGGGCACGTGCATCTTTAAAATTAGAGAGTAGAGCTGAAGGGGTAAGTAACTCTTTCATTATTATTTTTTTAGCTATCATTTCTGCAAATTGGTCGAACAAATAAGTTGCATCGTTAGCTCCTGGGCCTGCTTCAGGGTGATACTGTACGCTAAAAACATTTCTTGCCTTTTAATGCGCAAGCCCATCACGGTATTGTCGTTTAGGTGGGTATGAGTGATTTCCACATTAGGATTTGCTTCTGCCTCTGCTCTATTCACTGCAAAACCATGGTTTTGTGAGGTAATCTCGTCTTTACCCGTAAGCAAATTCTTCACGGGGTGATTGATACCGCGGTGACCATTGTGCATTTTGTAAGTGCTGATACCATTGGCAAGTGCAATAATTTGATGTCCTAAGCAAATACCAAAAATAGGCAAATCTTCTGCTATCATTTGTTTTACTTGAGTAATCACCTCGGTGAGTGGTTCGGGGTCGCCAGGTCCATTAGACAAGAAATAGCCATCAGATTCCACGCTTTGAGCTCAGCTAAAGGCGTATTATACGGAAATACTTTGATGTACATATCACGAGCTGCCAAGTTGCGTAAGATATTTTGCTTGATACCGAAATCGAGTGCTGCTACTTTGTACTTTTGCCCTCAGGATTGCCAAAAAATAAGGTTCAGTAACCGACACTTTCGATGCCAATTCTAAACCTTTCATATTGGGAACCTCTTGTAAACGAGCTTTGAGTAATGCTAAATCATCAGTTTCAGTGGAAATAACGGCGTTCATTGAGCCATTGTCGCGGATGTAGCTCACCAAAGCGCGTGTATCTACTTCGCAAAATAGCTACCAAGTGGTTACGGTCTAAAAAGTTTTTCAGGGTTTCCTCGGCAGAAGCACGTGAGGCTTCATAACTAAAAATTTCTGCATACCAGCCCTGCAATTTTCATACCACTTGATTCGTAATCATCGGCGGCAATGCCATAATTACCAATATGAGCATTGGTAGTTACCATAATTTGACCAAAGTATGAGGGATCAGTAAAAATTTCTTGATAGCCCGTCATACCTGTATTGAAACACACTTCGCCAAAAAGCAGTACCTTCATAACCAACGCTTTTTGCCATAAAAGGCAGTGCCATCGGCAAGGAGCAAAACTGCTTTTTCTTTTGTTGATACTTCATTGTGCTATTTCCTTAATTTGAGCGCAAAGGTACAAAAATAATTAACAATTAACAAGTAATGAGGAAGATTTTTAATCAGAAAGTCCTAAATCTTCCATTACCATTTCTTCATCATCTTGAGTCTCTTCAGCCTTTTTAGCTATAATTTTCTCAATACGGCGATCGTTGAGATTGTATTGAGCTAATAAATTGTCTAAATCGTCTAAAAAGATTTGGTAATGGCTACTTTTTAAATTGCCATTTTCCATATTGAGATGGATATTCTCCGTTTGATGGTGCACTACAAAAATAAATAGGTTGACTCCCTTTGTGTTTTTGCAGTAAATCTCTGTAATCGGTAATGAATTTTGGGGTGATATCCTTAATATTTACGTGCAAAGTAAGTTTCTAGCAAGACTTTCCATTACATCTTGTAACTGCATTACCTGCATAAACTGTATGCGAGGCTCTCCTCTTTGGTTGGTTTCTCTATTAAGGAATCCTTCTACTACTTTGAATTTGACATACAAAAACGCCCCAGGAATCATATATTTCTGATAGTTCAAATAATCATCTCCAAAGAGTTTAAACTCATAAGAGCCATCGTAATCCTCGAGGGTGAGAAAACCAAATCCTTTACCATTTTTGCTGGTACGGTGCTGCAAATCGGCTACCATACCTGCTACTGTAAGTTCGCGATTGATAAAAAGAATTCAGGTCTTGCAATTGTGACAGACTGATATTGCAGAAATTGTGTAATTCGTGTTTGAAATCGTCTAATGGGTGCCCTGAGATATAGATACCCACTACCTCCTTCTCACGGCGTAACTGCTCGAGATTGCCCCCAAGTTTCGCACTTTAGGGACTGCAGGTTCAGGAACATCTACTTCACCTCACCCCCGAAGAGACTCATCTGAGCAGAGTTCTTGCTCTCTTGATATTTGGTACCAAAACGAATGGCTTTTTCGAGGAATGGAATACCATCGGCTTCGGCGTGGAAATACTGAGCACGGTGCACATTGGTGAACGAGTCAAAACCTCCTGCCAAGGCTATACTTTCAAAAGGCTTTCTTGTTGATACTCTTATAATCTACGCGTTTTGCCAAATCGAAAAATAGAAGTATAAGGACGCTCTTGGCGTTGTTCTACAATCGTATCGACAGCAGCTTTTCCTACCCCTTTTACGGCCCCCATCCCGAAACGTATATCGCCGTTTTTTTATTTACGGTAAATTTGTACAACGATTCATTCACATCAGGAGGTAATACCTTGATTCCCATACGGTGGCACTCTTCTAAGAAGAAAGTAATCGTTTTGATATCATTCATATTGTTAGACAATACTGCTGCCATATACTCGGCAGGGTAATTGGCTTTCAAAAAGGCTGTTTGATAACCCACCCAAGCATAGCAAGTGGAGTGTGATTTGTTGAATGCATAAGCCGCAAACTTCTCCCAGTCTGCCCATATCTTTTCGAGTTTTTTTGAGCGTCGTGTCCTTTTTCGGAGGCTTGGGTAATAAACTTAGGTTTCATCTTAGCTAGCACAGCTATTTGTTTCTTACCCATTGCCTTACGCAATACGTCGGCTTCACCTTTGGTAAAACCTGCCAACTTCTGCGATAGCAACATCACCTGCTCTTGATATACGGTAATTCCATAAGTTTCTTTGAGGTATTCCTCCATATCGGGGAGGTCGTACTCAATAGGCTCAATGCCGTGTTTCCGCTTGATAAAACTAGGAATATACTCCAATGGGCCTGGGCGGTAGAGGGCATTCATCGCTATCAGGTCGGCAAAGACCGTAGGTTTCAGCTCTCGCATATACTTTTGCATACCAGTGGACTCGTACTGGAAAAATCCCAACCGTTTCACCGCGCTGGAAGAGTTCATAAGTCTTTTTATCGTCGAGCGGAAAAAGCCTCTGCATCGAGCTCTATATTATGCGTTTGTTTGATATTTTCAATAGTATCTTTGATAAGTGTGAGGGTACTGAGCCCCAAGAAGTCCATTTTCAGCAACCCTGCGCTCTCTACTACCGAGTTATCGAACTGAGTCACAAATAAGTCGGAATCTTTGGCTAAAGCTACCGGCACAAAGTTGGTGATATCATCGGGGGTGATAATTACCCCGCAAGCGTGGATACCCGTGTTGCGCACCGAGCCTTCAATAATATTTGCTTGTTGAATGGTTTGGGTACTATCCTCCTCCCTTCTCCTGCTAAAAGGAGTTTCAGTTCATCTACTTTTGGCAGTTCTTCACTGCGCACTTTTTCTTTAAGGGTTTTATCGTCCCAACCGAACATCTTCCCTAAAGACGACACTCCATTAGGCACTAAGCCCGCTAATCTATTTGACTCTTGCAGAGGTACATCCAGCACGCGAGCCGTATCTTTGATAGCCGATTTGGCAGCCATTTTTGCCATAGGTGATAATCCGCGCAACCTGACTCTCGCCATACTTATCAATCACGTAGTTGATAACATCTTGACGCCCTGAGTCCTCAAAATCGATATCGATATCGGGCATAGACACACGATCGGGGTTGAGGAAACGCTCAAAGAGGAGGTCGTACTTAATGGGATCCATATTGGTAATATCCAAACAGAACGCCACTGCCGAGCCTGCAGCCGACCCACGACCAGGTCCCCTACTGATACCCCCATACGTCACGCTGCCGCGATAAAGTCTTGTACAATAAGGAAGTACCCTGGGTACCCCGTTTTTTTCAATAATGGAAAGCTCGAAGTCCAAACGCTCGCGCACCTCATCGGTAATTTCGGGGTATTTGCGTTTAGCCCTTCATAAGTGAGATGACGCAAATAGTTGTTTTCACCCTTCTTCCTGTGGGATCATCACTTACTTGAAATTCCTCGGGGATATCAAACTTAGGCAAGAGGATATCACGCGCTAAGCCATAGGGTTCTACCTTGTCAATAATTTCTTGAATATTGAGAATCGCCTCAGGAATATCCTCTGAAAAGCGCCTTCATTTCGGCTGAAGTTTTGAAATAATACTCATTGTTAGGCATTCCAAAACGATAACCACGACCGCGCCCGATAGGTGTTTTCTGCTTTTCGCCATCTTTCACACACAACAGAATATCGTGGGCATTGGCATCTTTTTATGGAGATAAAAAGTATTATTAGTAGCGATGAGTTTCACCCCATATTTCTTAGAAAAACTCTACAAGGGTTTTCGTTTACGCGGTTTTTCATCTTCTTGGTTGTGGCGCATCACCTCCAGATAGAAGTCGTCGCCAAACTGCTCTTTCCACCACAAGAGTGCTTCTTCAGCTTGCTTGGTACCGATATTCAGTATTTTAGACGGAATTTCGCCATTCATACCCCTGAGAGTACCATTAAGTCGCTTTTTGTACTGCTCTACAATCGCCTTATCTATACGAGGCACATAGTAAAAAGCCTTTGGTAGAAGCGATAGAAGCCATTTTGGTAAGATTGTGATAGCCCTGTTTGTTTTTAGCCAAAATCACCACTTGGTAACCGTTGTCTTGTCGGCTTTTTATCTAAGTGATTTTTCGCAGATATTGAACTCACAACCTATAATAGGTTTGATGAGCGTTTCGGTAGGTGTTTCGCCCTTTTCTTCAGCCTCTTTGTTTTTAGCTTCCGCTTCTTTGTTATGCCCTTGTACGGCTTGCACAAAGTGAAAGGCAGCCATCATATTGCCACTATCGGTAAGTGCTACGGCAGGCATCTTTTCTTTAGCGGTGATTTTTACGAGGTCTTTTATAGAGGTAGTAGATTGTAATATAGAGTGTTGCGTATGGTTGTGCAAATGGGCAAACACCGCATTTTCTAACAATGAAGCATCGGCGTGAGGTTCAGTAGTTTGTGCAGTGCTACTACTTTTTTTCGCAAGGCTTCGGAAGCCTCTTTGAGGTTCACGTGCTTGAGTCCGATAAGACCTATAGGTGAGGTGTGATGCCCTTGAAATTCTTTTGATATAGTCGTTGCTAAAAGTACCTTCTTGAAGCCTTCACCACGCCGTATCAATTCAAAGAAACAGCGTGTAGTTGCTTCCACGTCGGCAGTGGCATTGTGCGCCTCGGCAAAGGGTACACCAAAGAGGAAAGAGTGCAACTCGGTGAGGGTGGGCAACTTATAACGACCTCCTTTTCCGCCAGCTATCTGGCAAAGGTTGGCAGTTGCCTCAGTACAAGTATCGATTACGGGCATCTGTGTAAGCGGACTCTCCACCCCATAGCGGTAAAAACTCAGCCCCCATAATATTGATATCGAAGCCGATGTTTTGTCCTACCACGTATTGCGCCTTGCTGAGTGCCTCGTTGAACGCTTTGAATACCTCGGCAATAGGTACCCTTGTGTTTCTGCTAATTGGGTAGAGATACCGTGTACTTTTTTTCGGCATCATAAGGCACATCGAAACCATCGGGCTTTATCAAAAAGTCTTGATGTTCTATGAGTGCGCTCCCACTCATCGTGCAATTGCCAAAGCAATTTGCACGGCGCGAGGCCAGTTGTCACTATCGGTAAGGGGGCATCCCAACGGCGGGGTAAACCCGTGGTTTCAGTATCGAATATTAAATACATTTTCGTTTAGATAAGAGGTAAGAGATAAGAGTTTATTTTGTGAGGGCAAAGGTACAAAATAATTATGGATAGCAAATGAGGTGTGATGAAAAACTTTTGCCAAAGGCTGTAGTATATTGAACTACAATCTTTGGCAAAGTGGTATAAAGAGATTGACAACTATTGTACTTGTTTTTTTATTTGCTTTTGTTATTAATTCTTGCAAACCCAATTTTTTTGGTATTCATCGTGCTTTACAATATTACCTTGTTTGTTTACCAAGTTCTTTGTTTTTCTAAGTACAAGTTTACAATAGGAGTTGCTAAAGCTTGTGGATATTGCTTGACAAAAGTTTTCATTGCCTTTCTTGCTTCGGGAATTTCAGAAGAAGGAGGTTATCTATGCCAAATATAAAAGTTGTTACATCAGAAGTGTAATTTTTCTTTTACCTCTGCTATCTTCTTACTATTAGGGAATTTCTTAATAAAAACACTTTCGTTGAAAAACTAAAACACCTAATTCTTTTCCAACTAATTATTAGAGCTGCATCGGCATACATAAACGGACGTATTTGTGTAGTTTTCAAATAGAGTAACATTTCTTCTGAAAGATAGTTTTTAAAAAGTATTATTCAAATAATCCTTTTTGAAATAAAACCCTATAAATCCTCCGTTCCAAAACATCGATCAAAACCATAATTATCTAATAATTTTTGAAATTCAGGAGTAATGGTATTTCTATTCTCATCTACATAAGGTTGTAAACAAGTTGGTAATTCATAAGTATCTCCAGTACTTATTGCTGATAATTTGTTATATGCTTCTTCGTAAAATTGTTCAAACAAAGTATCATTTTTAGCCTTATTTGTATTCTTTTTCATTTGAGCAATTGTTTGATTTTGCAAAAGTATTTACACTTTTTTTAAAAATAGCTTTTACAATCGCTCTGAGCAAGACATAGTGAAATAGATAAAAAAAGATTAATAGTGTAATGTAATATTTCATTTTTTAAATAAATTTTTAGTTAAACAATAAAAAGTTTAGGATTTAGAATACACCCCTAAATACTTCCAAAATATATTTCCTGCTGGTACTGAAGTTTTTTTCTCCTCCAAAATCACCTATCGCATAATATAGATCTCCAGAATCCACATCGTAAGCAACTGCAATATCAAATTGATAACCAGGACAATTATTACTATTCCTACAATAACTAAACAATAGATACTCTTTTACCTTTAATAAAAGTAGCTCCGTATTTAGAACTTAGAGAACGAGCTACTCTTTTGTTTAAAGAGCTGAGTTAAGTTTTTCTATAACATTGGCAACAACTTCTAAATTTTTCTAAAGCAATAAGCTTCCCTGTTTTTTTAGTTCAAAAGGAAATTCTTCGGCATATCCACTACTTTCCATTGTATTTACCACTTCATAAAAACGTGTGTTTATAGTTTTTTTCTCCACTATAGCATTTTTTTCAAACTGATATTCAGAATCCTCTATACTAATAGCTTCTTTTAAAAAGCTGTTCAAATTCATTTTTGCTTGACGCATTTTGGAGTTTTTTTATATATTGAGGGTCAAATGTGTTAGGAACAATGCTTTTCATCACCTTTAGTATTTCTTCTTTAGGAACTTTGGTGTTGTATTTGTAAACTTCTTCTACGTAGGGAAGTAGATAATAGTGATGTGCATAATAAGCATAAGCACTGTCTGACAAATAGGTTCTTTCTTTAAAAAAAGCGTTTTCAGTATCGTAAAAAAATAATATTACCCTTATTTTGAGAGGAACAACGAGATATTAGTCCTATAAGGGCTATAAGAATTATAAAAATATTTTACTTTCATTGTATATAAGAATTAAAATGAGTTACTGAATCAATTTTTAAATATAAGAGTGTGGAACAATTGCTTAATTTTTAGGGCAAGATTACAACATTTTTTTCACACTACACAAATATTTTGATATTTATTTTTTTACATATGAAAATTAACTACTTCATTATCAATATACATTTTCTCTCTATATTTTTAACAATAAAAAGTAAGAAGAGATTATTAGATAAATAAGATATTACCAAACTTTTTCTTTACCTTTGCCTATCTAAATCGTTTTTCTATAGCTCAAAAATATTATATTTTCAGTGGTTTGGGTGCTGATGAAAGGGTTTTTAAAAACCTATCTTTCGGCGAATATTGTCCTTTTAGATATATCAAAAACGCACAGCGAGTGGTAGGTGGCGGACACTCAATGGTGCTCTCTTTAGGCAAAATATAAAAAAACTTTTTCCCTATATTTGCGCGATTTTATGAAAAACGTCTTTTACATACCTTTCATTTTCTAAAACAAAAAAAGTCCACAAGCACCCTATCAAAACATCAATATTGGTATGCTGCCTTGTGTGGTATATTTTCTGTTTGCCTCGTCAGCTCTTCCCACAACCTTATGCCACAGTGTTAGAAAGCAGTGAGGGTAAATTACTTGGGGCTAAGATTGCAAACGACGGACAATGGCGTTTCCCTGAAGTAGACAGTGTACCCTACCGCTTTAAAATGTCAGTTTTACAGTTTGAAGATGCTCATTTTTATCAGCATTGGGGGTAAATCCTATATCAGTAGCCAAGGCTCTCTATCGCAATGTGAGCAGTGGTAAAAATACAGCGCGGGGGCAGTACGCTCACCCAGCAGGTGATACGCATCGCTCGTGAGCACCAACAGCGCACTTATTTTGAGAAACTTATTGAAATGATATGGGCTACCCGTTTAGAGTTTCGATATTCTAAGGAGAGTATCCTCAAACTCTACGCCTCTCACGCACCCTTTGGTGGCAATGTGGTGGGACTTGATATGGCAGCGTGGCGTTACTTTGGTGTTGCTTCTACCAACCTCGTGGGCACAATCGGCTACATTGGCAGTCTTGCCTAATGCTCCCAGTCTTATCTTCCCTGGTAAGAACCAAGAACGCCTCTTGCAAAAACGCAATGCGTTACTACACAAACTCTTACTCAAAAATATCATCGATAAAGAAACTTATGATTTGGCACTTCTCGAACCTCTTCCTGCTGAACCTCACCCTATTCCTCAACTCGCACCTCACCTACTTACTTTTTGCTTCTAAAAACCAAAGAAGGTCAGCGAATTACCTCTACAATATCGATAGAGTTGCAAGAGAAAGTAAACAGACTTATAGCAGGCTATTACTCTCACTACTCACAGTCGGAAATCTATAATATGGCGGCTTTGGTGGTAGAGGTGAAAACGCGTAAAGTGCTCGCCTACGTAGGCAATACCCCTACTGATAGTGACCACCAAAAAGATGTGGATATCATTCACGCTCCTCGCAGTACAGGCAGTGTGCTCAAACCTTTTCTCTATGCAGCGATGTTACACGAGGGAGAGCTTTTGCCTACGCAATTAGTCCCCGATATTCCTACTCAAATAGGTGGCTATTCACCTCAGAATTTTAGCAATAGTTTTGAAGGAGCTGTTGCTGCCGATATGGCTTTTAGCTAAATCACTAAACATTCCGTTTGTATGGCTTTTAAAAGCAATTTACTACTTATCGTTTTTTTACGATGTGTTACAACACTTGCAACTGAAAAACATCAACCGCCACCCCGACCATTATGGTCTTTCCATTATCCTAGGAGGTGCCGAGAGCAATCTGTGGGATTTGGCACAAGCATATACTAATTTAGCTTCGGAAACGGAAGTCTTTGCGCGCACTCAGCACTATCGTACTAAGGAATTTCAGCACTTGCGTTATACCGATACATCCCCCTTAGATTTTGGGAAAAACACTCGCGAACTACCTACACTCAGGGCAGGAGCACTCTACAAAAATGTTCAGTGCAATGAAGGAAGTGAACCGCCCTACTGATGATGTAGCGTGGCGCTACTACGAGTCGTCGCGCAAGATAGCGTGGAAAAACGGGCACCAGCTTTGGCAATAAAGATGCGTGGGCGATAGGTGCTACTCCGGAATATGTGGTGGCTGTGTGGGTAGGTAATGCCACAGGCGAAGGACGTCCCACCCTCACAGGGGCTACCTATGCCGCTCCTGTGATGTTCAGCATCTTTAATGCTCTCCCTCCTACTTCGTGGTTTTCACAGCCCTTAGACGACCTGCGTGAGGTAACTGTCTGTGCCAATTCTGGTTTCCTTTGCTAAACCCGAATGCCCTAAGCAAATAGTACTCAGCAACATCGCTCCTAAGGAAGTGGGGCAATGCCCTTATCACAAACTCGTACACCTCGACCTTAATGAGCAGTACCAAGTAAACACCTCGTGTGAGTCTCCACAAAATATTGTAAACAAAGCGTGGTTCGTATTACCTCCCGTAATGGAATGGTATTACAAACAGCAACACATTCACTACAAGCCGTTGCCCCCTTACGTGAAGACTGCACACAAAGCAATCTGCAAAGAGGCTTAGATTTTGTTTACCCCAAACACCAAAGCGTACTCTACACCACTAAAACTTTTTGGGGGCGAGCAACAACCCTTTACAGCGAAGGCTGCCAATCGCGAAGGCAAAGTTTTTTTGGTATTTAGACGATGCTTTTCTCGGCACTACCGAAACCTTTCACGAAATGAATATCTTTGCTTCTAAAGGGGATCATATCTTGCGCATCATCAATGAAAAAGGCGAAGAAAGGGTAATTAGTGTGATGTGCAGGTAATCATTAAAACCTTGCTAATTCACTCAATTATTTGTACTTTTGCACTACTCAATCTTCAAATTAAACTAATGATTACACAATTACAAGGAAAAACTCATAGAAAAGAACCCTACTCACGTAGTGATTGATTGTCACGGGTGGGCTATTTTCGTAAATATCAGCTTAAATACCTACTCAGCACTACCCGAAGGGGAAGCTATTAAGCTATACACCTATCTGCAAATCAAAGAAGATGCCCATACACTTTATGGCTTCCTCACTAAAGCCGAACGCGAAGTGTTTGTATTACTGCTTTCGGTATCGGGAGTGGGGCTAGCACCGCCCGCACTATGCTCTCATCGCTCACCGCTACCCACGTGCGCAGTGCAATTATCAACGGCGATGTGGCAAACCATTCAAGCAGTGAAAGGCATAGGGGCTAAAACCGCTCAGCGTGTAGTACTTGACCCTAAAGGGACAAAAAATGCTCAAACTACAGGACTTTGAAGAGGTTCATTTCAACACTCTAAACACTAATAAAGAAGAAGCCCTTGCCGCCTTAGAAGTATTAGGATTTGTACGCAAACAAGCTGAAAAAGTAGTCGATACCATTATCAAATCAAATAGTGAAGAGCTTTCGGTAGAAGAAATTATCAAGCAAGCCCTCAAACGTTTGTAAATTTTCTAATTAACAAATTGGCTAATTGACATTTTTATATCTTTGCCCGCTAATTGATTCATAGAATGAAATATATCTTATATATACTATTGGCTTTCACTGTTGTAAGTTGTGGCATCTACAACTTCACAGGGGGTAGTACGGGCGATGCTAAAACCTTTCAGGTCAACTTCTTCCGTAACGATGCGCCTTTTAGTTGAACCAGGGCTCGACCGCGATTTTACCATCGCCTTGCAAGATTTAATCAATAACCAAACCAACCTCAGCCTTACCGACCGCAATGGCGACCTTGTGTATGAAGGTGAAATTGTAGAGTTCAACATTACTCCTATGACCGCTACCGCAGGACAAACCGCTGCACAAAACCGCCTTACCATAAGCGTAAACGTACGCTTTACCAATCATACCGAAGAGAAAAAAAGACTTTGAAAAAAACGCTTTTCTTTTTACTATGATTATCCCGCCGCAGCCCAGTTGAATTCAGTAAAAGGAGAGGCTATCCCTCAAATTTTTCGAGCGTATCACCCAAGATATTTTTCAACGCATCTCTCGCCGATTGGTAAATACGTAAATCGACAAATTAATACATTGACAGTAAAAGGAATTCATAGAGATTATTAGGCACCCCTACACTATCAACAATGAACAAGTAACAGAACTTGATGAAATAGTGAAGGAATACCCCTATTTCCAAGCTGCAAGGGTGCTACAACTCAAAAATATTACATTCCGAAGGAAATTACAAATACAACAAAGCTCTAAAATTAGCTGCCGTACACGTAACCGACCGAACTGTACTATTCGATTTCATCAACTCTAAAAAGCATCATTCCTGATTTTTTTCAGCTCTCCGCCGCGATTTTTGAGCGCATTCGCAAAAGCTCGTGAACGCAAAGAAGCTGAAGATGCTGAAAAACACACAGCCTAAAGTAAGTTATATCGACCACGAGCCGCATCCTTACCGACCCGATTTACCCAATAAATCAATTTTTGAAGAACCTATCTTCCCCGAAGATTTGGTAAATCACCAAGAGTTAGCTGATGTTTTCATAGCTAAAGAACCTGAGGGAAAAACCTAAAACTGATGCCGATAACATCTCTCAATGGCTGGAAAAATATCTCAGAAGAACACACCGAAGTAGCTTACAAAGATGACAAAGTAGCTGAGAAATTCAAACTTATTGATAAGTTTTTAGAGAATAATCCTAAAAATCGAAGCGTCAAGAGACTACGTATCTAGCGTGAATTTAGCCGATGAAGTAAAGTCAGACCCTAAACAATTAATGACTGAAACATTGGCGCAAGTATATGTAAATCAGCGCAAATTCAAACAAGCTATTCAGGCTTATGAAATATTAATTTTTGAAAAATCCAAAAAAAGTGCTTACTTTTGCAGCCCAAATAGAAAAAAATTAAAAAAACTACAGCAAAAATAATTTATAAGAAAAATGACAACATTTAACATCTTTTTAGTGCTCATCGTGGTAGTATGTTTGCTACTCGCTTTGGTAATTATGGTTCAAAATCCTAAAGGAGGCGGACCTCTTCTACTTTTGGAGGTAACACTCAAGTAGTAGGAGGCGTAAAGAAAACTGGCGACTTCCTTTGAACGCAGTACTTGGACGTTTGCTACTGCTTTAGCTGTGCTTATCCTTATTGCCAACACCTTAATAGCTAACAACAGTAATGGTGTAACTGGCGACTCTAAATTATTAGACGGTAGTACTCCCGCTGCTCCAATAAACCAACTCAATCAGCAAGCACCCGTTAACAACAACGCTACCCAACAAGTGCCTGCTACTTCTGCCACATCTTCTAATACAGGAAACTAAACTGACAAAAAGTCAGTTATTTCAGATTGGCACACTTTCTGAAAATACCCTCTTCGATTTTTTTATAAAGGGAATTAAAAATACTAAATGAAAGGTTGAAAAACAGAACTTTGACAAAGTTTTTAGAACTTTGTCAAAAGTTTTTCTAACACCTAACTTCTTATCCCTAACTTTCTAAGTAAACAAATAATTAAAAACTAAACAATAATGGCAAAATTGAATATCAAACCTTTAGCTGATAGAGTAGTGATTGAGCCTGTAGTGGCTGAAACTACTACTGCATCAGGTATTATCATTCCTGATACTGCAAAAGAAAAAAACCTCAAAAAAAGGTACCGTTGTAGCCGTAGGTGCAGGTACTAAAGACAACCCTGTTACCCTAAAAAGTAGGTGATACTGTACTCTATGGCAAATATGCTGGTACTGAACTCAAATTAGAAGGTAAAGACTACCTCATTATGCGTGAAAACGACGTGTTAGCAGTTATCTAATCTAAACATTAAAAAATTATGGCAAAAGACATTAAATTTGATATAGACGCTCGCGAAGGTCTTAAACGTGGCGTTGATGCATTAGCTAATGCAGTAAAAGTAACCTTTAGGTCCCTAAAGGACGTAATGTAATTATTAGCAAATCATTCGGTTCTCCTCAAGTAACTAAAGATGGGGTGAGCGTTGCTAAAGAAATTGAATTAGAAGACGCTCTCGAAAATATGGGCGCTCAAATGGTAAAAGAGGTTGCCTCTAAAACTAACGATCTCGCTGGTGATGGTACTACTACCGCTACCGTTTTGGCTCAAGCTATCGTAAAAGAAGGGCTCAAAAACGTAGCTTCTGGTGCTAACCCAATGGATTTGAAACGCGGTATCGATAAAGCTGTTGTAAAAAAATCGTAGAACACTTGGCTAAACAAGCTAAAGAAGTAGGTTCTTCTTCTGAAAAAAATCAGACAAGTAGCTTCTATCTCAGCTAACAATGATGATACTATCGGTGAACTTATCGCTCAAGCATTCGAGAAAGTTGGTAAAGAAGGTGTTATCACCGTAGAAGAAGCCAAAGGTACTGATACTTACGTAGATGTAGTAGAAGGTATGCAATTTGACCGCGGTTACCTTTTCTCCTTACTTCGTTACCGATTCAGAAAAAAATGGTAGCTGAACTCGATCGCCCTTACATCTTGTTGTACGACAAGAAAAATCTCTACTATGAAGGATTTGCTCCCAGTATTAGAGCCTGTAGCTCAATCTGGTAAACCACTTTTGATTATTGCTGAAGATATCGATGGAGAAGCCTTAGCTACCTTAGTAGTAAACAAATTGCGTGGTACCCTTCGCATCGCTGCTGTAAAAGCACCTGGTTTTGGTGACCGTCGCAAAGCAATGCTCGAAGATATCGCTATCCTAACCGGTGGTACTGTAATCGCTGAAGAAAGAGGCTTTACTCTCGAAAACGCTACTGTAGATATGCTCGGTACTGCCGAAAGAGTAAGCATCGACAAGGATAACACTACTATCGTAAACGGTGCAGGTAAATCTGAAGACATCAAAGCACGCGCAGCTCAAATCAAAGCTCAAATCGAAAATACAACTTCCGATTACGATCGTGAAAAAAACTACAAGAACGTTTGGCTAAACTTTCTGGTGGAGTAGCTGTATTATATATAGGAGCTGCTTCTGAAGTGGAAATGAAAGAGAAAAAAAGACCGCGTGGACGACGCTCTTCACGCTACTCGTGCAGCTGTTGAAGAAGGTATCGTAGCGGGGGTGGTATTGCTCTTCTCCGTGCTAAAAAAACGCTTTAGCAAAACTTAAACCTGCAAATGCCGACGAAGAAACAGGTATTAAAATTATCCTCAAAGCATTAGAAGCTCCTTTTGCGCACTATCAGTAGAAAACGCTGGTGTTGAAGGTTCTGTAATCGTAGCTCGTGTATTGGAGGCTTCAAGAGATGCTTACGGATACAATGCGAAAAACAGGTACTTATACCGATATGTTCAAAGCAGGGTATCATCGACCCTAAAAAAAGGTAACTCGTGTTGCTCTTGAGAACGCCGCTTCAGTAGCTGGTATGATTCTTACTACCGAGTGTGCTTTAGTTGATATCAAAGACGACAAAGCAATGGCTATGCCTCCAATGGGTGGTGGAATGCCAGGAATGATGTAATCGTAAATTCATAACATTATTCATATTTTTAAATATAAAAATTGGGGAGAGTTTCACGAGAAACTCTCCCCAATTTATTTCAATAATAATTTTAATTACATACTTTGATAAGCTCTATGACCAAATCTTACCCCAAAGAAGAAATTAAATTCTTTAGCCGATTTAGTAAGGTTGCTCAATATAGTATTAGATCCTACTACAAAAAGGACCCTAAACGCAAAGCAAGACCTACATTTGTTTTAGAAATTTGATTGTATGTAAGAGGTAAATAAGCTCCTAAAAACTCTGATTCTACTCGTGGAGTAAGCTACTACTCATTAGCATAAGCCGCTGTATAAACATTGCCTTTACTAGTAAGATTAAAACGAGTAGCTAAATTCACAAAGAAAGGTCGTGCTACGCGATAATCTACACTCAAGTTCAAAGTAGTAGGCAAAGATACTTTTATCTTTTCGGTAGTAGCTCTACTATCAACAAAAGTGTTTTTTAGTTTTTCTTCTGATAAATCATCCATAGTAATGCTAGCAACACCAGATGCAGGCATGCGATAACGTTGAGAGTCTTTAGTAGGCGTATATTGTAATCTACCTATATCCATTATAGAAACTCCTACTCTCAAATCGTGAGAATTATTATAACAATGAGGACAGCCATCTTTATTATATTCATATACAGCTCCTATATCAAAAACCTACAGTAGAAGCATTTGATTTGAAGTATAAATCATTTGCGTTAAGGTTATCAAAACTCACCAAAGAAGTACCTCCATTGAGTATTTCCAACACTCCATTTGGAGCCTGAGCTATATTGAGCACTGTCGAGTTATTTTCTGTTGTAAGTGAAGCTGTAGCATTTTCAAAGTTTCTAAAACCCGCATACACATTCCCTGAACCTTGTATCACTTTTTAAACTAGCACCTCCTTTAATAGCATTATGACCATCAAAAATAGAGCACTCCTGCCCAAGAAAAAACCTATCTCCGAAAAGATATGTGCTGCCACATCTTGGTCGTTCAAAAGTCAAGTTATAAGGCTGAGTCAAATCTAAATCTTTTCCATCAGCAAATATTGATTGTAAGAGTTTAGCATCAAAAATTTCTCACGTTACCCAAAGCGCGCACACGAGAAAAATACCCACTGTGTGTTGGTTATTAATTTTTCATATAGAGTGATGGATCCCAAAACATCTATATTTAATTTAGCATTAATGCGATGATTAAGTAGAGGGTTATTAGCATCACTACGAGTATAATCATTAAAACTGTTCATTAGACCAGTATCCATTTTGATAGCATTATTTGCCAAATCAAAATTTACCAAAAAAACAAGTTCGCATCCCAAGAGCGCTTGCTACTAATCATATAAGCGGGATTCGCAGTAGTTTGTATCACCCCCGAGTAATAACTCTCTCTAAGCCCCGCAAACGATTGCTGAGCTTCCATTGCCATTGTCGTTAAAAAAACAAAGCTGATAAAATTACTTTTTCATTGTGTAAAAACATTATAAATTTGCGTGCAAATGTACAACTTTTATCAAATATCAAATAAAAAAATGGTAATTCATTTTTGTACTCTTCCTGCTTTTACTTACTTTTTGCCGTCATAAACGTATTAATTATAAAAAGATGAATACACTTAAAAACACTATCAACTGTAGCTTTTTTTCTCTACTTGCTTTTGGAGTAGCTACTGCTCAAGAAAGAAGATGGTCTTGTGCCTGCGAGTGCTCTACCCGCTAATGCACAAACTTTTGTAAATCAGTATTTTTTTCTGCTAACAATATCGTTTCAGTATGGCAAGATACTGAAAAAAAGGCAGAGTGGAAGATTACACCGTTCTCTTTGCCGATGGCACTGAAGTAGAATTTCTCGCAGATGGCAACTGGAAAGAAGTAAAAGCGCGCAACGGACAAGTATCGCCTAAAATCGTTCCTGCTAAAAATAGCTAAGTACGTACAAAAAGTTCCCTAAAGCGATGATTAAAGAAATCAAAAAGGGCGCGCTAAATACGAAGTAGACCTTACTAATGGCGTAGAGCTCATCTTTAACTTAAATGGCAAATTCTTAAAAAAATAGACGACTAATATGAAACGTTTTTATTACTCATCGCTGCTACACTTACCTTCAGCGCAGCCTCAGCTCAAGACTCTAAAAGTAACTTTCAACGACCTTCCTGCCGATGCTATCAACTTCGTGCGTGAGCATTTCTTGGTAGATCATATTGCTTCGGTTTGGAAAGACACCGATTACAACGACGAAGAGTACACCGTTATCTTCCGCGACGGACTTGAAATAGAATTCAATGGTAACGGCGATTGGAAAGAGCTCAAAAGCTCGTCACGGCAAAGTGCCTGATCACGTAGTACCCGAAAAAATATTGGCTCACGTACGCGCAACTTTCCCTTTTGAATCTATCAAAAAGTATCACGCAATCTCACCAAAAAAGAGATACGAAGCTGAACTTACTGACGATCAAGAACTCAAATTCGACGAAAACTTCAATTTTATTGGGGTAAAATAATCTCCCATCAATTGTTAATTGAATGTACGACCTAATCATTATCGGTGGAGGAGCTGCAGGCTTCTTCACCGCTATTAATACCTCCGAGAACCGTCCTGATTTTTAAAAATCGCTATCCTCGAAAAGAGCAAAGAAGTACTTCACAAAGTGCAAATTTCGGGTGGGGGACGTTGTAATCTCACTAATGCTACTTTCACCCCTCAAGAACTCGTAAAGAACTATCCACGAGGCAGTAAGGAACTCCTCAGTCCGTTTCACCGCTTTATGTGTGGCGATACAATGGAATGGTTTGAAGCGCACGGCGTCTCTCTCAAAACAGAACCCGATGGTCGTGTATTTCCCGCTTCTAATTCTTCAGAAAGCGTTGTAAATTGCTTCCTCAACGAAATCAAAAACACCACATTGAGCTCTTCACCCAGCAAAATGTGCAAGCCCTTTCCCCTACTCCCGAAGGTTGGGAAATCACTACACCTAACTCAACCTATAAGGCTCACAATGTAGTAATTGCTACCGGAAGTAACCCTAAAATATGGCAGCTATTAGCTAATTTAGGACATACTATTATTTCTCCTGTCCCTTCACTTTTCACTTTCAACACTTCTACCCAATGGGCAAAAGAGCTATCAGGGTATTGCGGTAAATGCCTCTGTACGCTTGCTCAGTCAAGATGGAAAAATCGCTCAAAAATTGCCGAAACTGCTCCTATGCTTTTCACTCACAATGGTTTTTAGCGGTCCTGCGGTGTTGCGCGCCTCGGCTTGGGGGGCTCGCGTGTTAGCCGAATATAACTACCGATGCCTAATGGAAGTGAACTTCACCGCTCACAACAGCGAAGCACTTACTTATGATGAAACGCTTCTCCTCTTGCAAGATTGCAAACAACACAACGGACGCAAAACTATGCAAAAACCTCGCGCTTTTTGACCTCCCTAAACGCTTGTGGAATGCCCTTTTAGATAGCGCCGGAATTGCCCCTGCTCAGTCGTGGGCAGAACTCAACAAATCGCAATTACGACACCTTGCCGAAAATCCTTACCCAATGCCGTTTTTCCTATAGAAGGCAAAGCTACTTTCAAAGATGAATTTGTAACTGCTGGAGGTGTAAAACTCTCCGAAATCAACTTCAAAACCTACGAGAGCAAGCTGCACCCTCACCTTTATTTGGCTGGTGAAGTACTTGATATCGATGCTATTACTGGAGGATTCAACTTTCAAAAACGCTTGGACGGGAGGCTATATTATTGCTAAAAACTTTCTAAAAACACTTTAACTTCCAAAAAGTAAAATTAACTTATAATCTATTCTCAACACAAAAAAATAATCTTTAATTCTTGCTTCAATTCATACTTAACTTTGCCATCGTAATTAATTTATAATAAAATTGCAAGCTATGGGACTCAAATTTTTAGATGATATAAAAGCTGGCATTCTGCAGTGCTCTCCTTAAAAAGATATCATTTGCTACTATATCAACAATGGCGATAATACCCTTGCCGACCTTGGTAAAGAATTAGACCTGAGTGTACCTACTGTTACCAAAAATGGTAGGGTGAACTTATCGAAGATGGCATTGTAATGGATTTTTGGAAAAAATAGAAACCCCAGGTGGTCGCCGCCCTAATATCTATGGGCTTAACCAAAAATTCTGGCTACTTCATTGGCGTAGATATCTGCCATTCTCACGTGAACATAGGCTTCACCGACTTTAAAGGTGAACTTATCAGCGAAGAACTTTCTGTTCCCTTTATTGAATCTCAACCTCAAGATCGATTCCAAAGACTTTTGCGAAATTATCACTCAATTTATACATAAATCAAAAGTACCCAAACACAAAATCCTCAGTATGGGTATCAATATTTCCGGACGTGTAAATACCCTTACTGGACATAGCTATAGCAGTTTTTATTTTGATGAACGCCCTCTTACCGAAATGTTCGAAAACGAACTGAACATCAATGTTTCTATTGATAATGATTCCCGTGCAATGACCTATGGTGAATACATCAAAGGATGCGTGAATGGTGAGAAAAAAACGTATTGTACGTGAATGTAAGTTGGGGCTTAGGTCTCGGCATTATCGTAGGCGGACAATTGTACTATGGCAAATCAGGATTTTTCAGGAGAGTTTGGTCATATTCCTGCCTTTGGCAACGAAATACTCTGCCTTTGTGGCAAAAAGGTTGCCTCGAAACAGAGGCTTCTGGCTTAGCCTTACACCGCAAATTCTTGGAAAAAACTACACAGCGGACACTCCTCTCTGCTCACCCAAAAAAGTGGATACAACCCCAATGATCCTATTAGCTTGAACGACATTATAGAGGTTGCCTTACAAGAAGATATGCTCGCCATTGAACTCATCGAGGAAATAGGCAATTCTTTAGGTAAACACATTGCAGGGCTCATCAATCTTTTCAACCCCGAATTGGTTGTTATCGGAGGGACTCTTGCTTACGCAGGCGACTACCTAATGCTCCCCTTGCGAAGTGCTATTAGAAAAATATTCATTGAACTTAGTAAGTCAAGATTCTACTATCAAAATATCTAAATTAGGCGAAAAAGCAGGTCTTTTAGGGGCTAGCCTCCTCGCCCGTAGTAAATTCATCGGATTGATATGAAAGACGAACGATTAGTAGCTTTCGAGCGACTCCTCAACATAATGGACGACCTGCGCGCCAAATGTCCGTGGGACAAAAAGCAAACTATGGAAAGCTTGCGCCATCTCACCATTGAAGAAACGTACGAATTAGGGCGATGCTATCCTCAGCGGTAACCTCCAAGAGGTGAAAAAAGAATTAGGCGACCTGCTCTTCACATCGTTTTTTATGCCAAAATAGGCAGTGAAACCAACAGCTTTAACATCACCGATGTAGCTAATGGCGTATGCGAAAAACTTATTGAACGACACCCCACATCTATGGAGATGTACAGGTAAACAACGAGGAAGATGTAAAGCGCAATTGGGAAAAAAATAAAAACTTAAAGAAGGCAACAAAAGCGTTTTTGGGTGGCGTACCCTAAAAAAGTCTGCCCGCCTTAGTGAAAGCTACTCGCATACAAGATAAAGCTGCTGGTGTAGGTTTTGATTGGGACAATATCGACGATGTTTTTGCAAAAAATAAAAAGAAGAAATAGATGAGCTACACGCCGAAGTAAAAAGCTCAAAAAGCAAAGCAATATAGAAAGTGAGTTTGGCGATGTGTTGTTTAGTCTCATCAACTACGCTCGTTTTTTTAAAAGGTAAACCCCGAAGATGCCTTAGAACGCACTAATCGCAAATTCATCGCTCGCTTTCAGTACTTAGAAGAAAAAAGCTACGGCACAAGGCAAATCACTCAAAAGATATGACCTTGCAAGAAATGGAGACCTATTGGCAAGAAGCTAAAAACCTATAAAAACAACAAAACTATGACCACAGATTTAGACATCTTAGACAAAGAGTTCAAGGCTAACATTCATCCACGTGTATTCTGGGATTGCCGTTTTGAAGAACTTAGCTTACAAGTACTTTTATGATTGCTCGCACCCTAATGCGTGGCACTGATAAGGAAATACATTTCATCGAAAGTCTTTTTCTCTAGATGATATTCTAAAAAGCAGTAGAACGCTCTCCTGAAGTTGATGCTGTATGTAGAAATTATTACAGATATATTTATGATTATGTTACTAAAAAGACAGCAAAGCCATAGAAGAGCCTCAAAAAACTGCTTAGAAAACTGATGGAGTTAGAACTTCTCTCTGATTATTGTTTAGTGGGGGTACTAATTTAGCTTTTTCGATATGAACGCTATCCAAAAAGTTTCTCTATAAGGGCGTTTGCAAAAACGCCCCTACATAACTTTATAATTCAAAAAATAACTGATTATCAGAACAATAAAATTTGTAAAAGTGTAGGGAGCGTACAAAAGAATTATAATATAAACATCACATTTGTAAAAACAATGGCAATACAAAAACCAAGTATACCAAAAGGTACTCACGACTTTTTCACCTACTGAAGTAGCTAAACGCAACTTCATTATCAACACTATCAAAAAAATGCATTCAATACCTTTGGTTTTTCAACCTATAGAAACCCCAAGTTTTGAAAACTACAATACCCTAATGGGTAAATACGGCGAAGAAGGCGACCGCCTTATCTTCAAGATACTCAATTCAGGTGACTTTACACAAGGTGTAAAACCAAGAAGATTGGGAAGCTAAAAACCCTCAAAAACTCACTCCTCAACTCTCCGAAAAAGCCCTTCGCTACGATCTTACGGTTCCTTTTGCTCGCTATGTAGTGCAACACCAAAAGCGAACTAACTTTCCCTTTCAAACGCTATCAAATACAACCTGTATGGCGTGCTGACCGTCCACAAAAGGACGTTTTAGAGAGTTCTATCAATGTGATGCCGATGTAGTAGGCAGTACTAGCTTGTGGCAGGAAGTGGAGTTTGTACAACTTTATGACAGTGTGTTTACAGCCCTCAATCTCAAAGGGGTAACTATTAAAATAAACAACCGAAAAAAATCCTCAGTGGCTTTGCCGAAATGATAGGCGAAAGCGATAAACTCATCGACTTTACGGTAGCACTTGACAAATTAGATAAAAATAGGTGAAGAGGGTGTAATCAAAGAAATGAAAGAAAGAGGTATTAGTGAGGAGGCAATTGCTAAATTGCAACCTATCTTTACACTCAAAGGTTCTTTCGCTGAAAAACTTTCTGCCCTAAAAAGAAATTCTCAAAAAAACTCGGAAACAGGATTGAAAGGTGTGGAGGAATTAGAATTTATAGCCCAACAAATCAATCAGCTTGGTTTGCAAACAGCTATCTTAGACCTCGATGTTACCCTCGCTCGCGGACTCAATTACTACACCGGAGCTATCTTTGAGATTGCTGCCCCAGCAGGCGTACAAATGGGCTCTATTGGTGGTGGTGGACGCTATGACGACCTTACTAGTATCTTCGGTCTCAAAGGTATCAGTGGGATAGGTATTTCATTTGGGTTAGACCGCATTGGCTTAGTAATGGAAGAATTGAATCTTTTCCTGAATCGCTCAATAGTACTGTAGAGGTGCTTTGTATCAACTTTGGCGATGCTGAAGCGCTACAGAGTATGAAACTACTCAAAGCCTTGCGTCAGCTTGGCAAAACTGCAGAACTCTACCCTGATGCTGCTAAAATTAAAAAAACAAATGGATTATGCCAACAAGCGCAATATCCCTTATGTGGTGATTATAGGTGAAAGTGAACTCGCTAAAAGGTACTTTTGTACTAAAAAAATATGTTAGAGGGCACTCAAAAAGAATGTAGTCTCAATGAAGTAAGCAATGCTTTTATTTCAGTAGTAGTACGACAAACAATTAGAAATTTTTTTATAGACTTTGTCAAAGTGCGAGCCGCAAAGGCAATTAAGGACTTTGACAAAGTTTTTTTTGTGCGAGCCGCACAGGCTAATTCTATTTATTTTTTTCATTGTATTGATAGCACATTTTAAAAGCCAATACGCTTCCTAAATGTACCCCTTCGTGTGAGATATTGAAATAAATCGCTTCTTCAATGGTATTGAGTTCATACTCTATACCTGTTACATAATGATTGTATTGTTTAAAAAAATTCCTTTTTGGTAATCAGTTTCGAGTAAATCGACAGTGCGGATGAGGAGTTGCTGTAGTTCTTCTATCTCGGCAGCAGTAGGGATATGCCCATCGGGGATGGAACCTTTGCGATAACGCTCTATAAATTCGGGGGTGAGATAAGTAGGCAGATCGCTATTGGCATAACAATAATTTTTGCTGGGTAACTACGCAGTGAGCGAGATTCCACAAGATATTATTTTTTTAAAAGCCCGCAGGAATGATTGCCAATTCTTCGGGGGTGAAACTATTTAGCAATTTGAGTTGTCGCTCACGCAATTTTTCGGTATAAGGTAAATACTTCTTTCATATATTTAAAAAAATCAAAAATCAAAGTCGTTGAGTTCGTCTAATTTGGTACTTTCTTCTTCCGTAAGCACTTCTTGTAAAAAGTTCGGCTGTTGCTTCTTTGCCAGTACCCCAAAAGGTCTCCCTAAAAGTTCGGCTATACTATTCTTTTTGGTTAGGCTCAAAAATCGGCAAAAAGCACGGCGCAAGAACACTACTGAACGCATAAACTGTTCTTCGTCTAATTGGCGTACATAATTATCTAATTCTTGCCATATAATTGTACGCGATAACAATGCGTATCTATTTCTTCCAGAAAATCCTTCAAACCACGAAGCTCCTAAATCGGCGGGAACACCTGCTGAAAGGCGGCGTGATACCTCGCGTGCTATTCTTCTTCAGTTGCTAAATTGTGTTCTAACAATATCGCAAAGGCTACCCCTGATAATTTGGTATTTACATCATCGCGCCACGCAAGGTGAGTGAGTTCTTTTGCCACGTTTCGGTATCTACGAGTTCGTATTGCTGTTCGGAGATGAACTCCATTGTATTCATCGCATCTACGATTGGTTTTGAGGCTTTATCATCACAAGATGAGGCATCAATCAACAATAAAGAGGCGCGCAAAAAGAGTTGTTGCAAGATAGGTTTCAGCGGTTCGAGGTTGAACTGGCGGAGGTCACCGTACTGAATGAGCATTGAAAGTTCGTGAGCAGCAAAAAGCAGTTTCGGCAAAGTTATTACTGTCTACCAAAAGGCTTTGCAAGGTGCTGAGTGCATTGCCAAAAAAATATGCGTAAGCTGACATTCGCAAGCCTGCCTGATGATTTTTGGCTACTAAAGAAAGGTCGGTTGCTTCGCTCAGTTGTTCTTTGAGTATAAAAGGCAGCTGCAATTTTCAAGCGTTTCACCTTTAAAGGTTGGCTTCAACGATTTCTATTTCTACTTCAGGACTCCATTGCAAGACCCATTTTTTTCAGCCCACGAGGCTTTTGTCTTGCTGTACGCGTTGCTGAGTAGCAAAGTGAATGCCTAAGACTTCCAAACGGTGGAGGAAAGTAGAGCGATTCAGGTCTATAAAAGCAGCTTCTTTGGTTTTTACTTTGAGGTTTTTCGCGGAGGTCAGAGAGAGGTCTTGTGCTACTGCCGATTTGTAGTTGGTGAGTTTCAAGCGTTTCAGCTCCTGATTCATATCCTCCTGCACGGGCGTTTGGCTCACCCCTTCGGGCAATGCTCCAATAGCTGTACCTATATCTACTTTTGTTGATAGCTTCGGCTACCGAGGAGAGTCCACCACCACCAAAGCAAGTTACTACAGCATCGTGCAAATCTTCGAGCACGGGATAAGTACCGCCTTTCATTGCGGAGAGCACATTGGCAAGCCGGACAGCTTCAATCACACTGGCAGAAGAGGCATTTTGTCCTTGATCGCGGAGTATTTTGGCTATTTTTGGTGAGATAGGTAGCGGCAAGTTTATCCATTGTATTGGTTTGCATTGCACGCCACATCAGTTCGAAGTAGTAAGGCGCCATATTGCCCGCTCCGTAGCCCGTACGACTGCTGAGGCGCAAATACGAATAAGGCATCAGGGGTAAGCTGAGCTGTAGCTTTGGGGAGTTTTTAAGCTCATCGTCGGTCATTGCAGGTAGGCTATTTTTGTATGCCCAACAAATGGTAAGCACCTACAATCACTACTATTTCCTCGGGTTTGAACTCGGTGCAAGCTTTGGCGATTTCGCGTTTCATATACGCCTCACGAATGAGATTGTACGAGAAATCAAAAGGCGCTTCTTCATATTCCTTATCTATGACTATTTGGCGCATTTCACCCGATTGTAAGGCAAGTGTAGGCGCAAAAGTATCGGTGTTGAGATTGTGTTCGTAATGGCGTTCCCAATAGTTTTCGTAATCGGTTTCATCAACCTGCTCAGCAAGTTGTTTGTAGAGAGCATTGTGGTACTTGTAGAACTCACGTGCTTTTTCACCTTCTTCATCAGAGGGTTGTTCCTGACGAAGTTTGAGCATATTTTTCGGTAGGCAAATCTATAAACCTAAGCGTTGCTTTTTCTTTACTCCCCAGCATATTGCTTTGATATTCGGGAGAATAGGACGCAAACGGATAGAGCACTGTTTCTATAGGTAGCTCGGTGGTATAGCCCAACATCGCAATGGGAGGTTTTACCCCTTTCTGAGCGATTTGAGACATCAGAGGAGTAGCATCGGCAGGGTCCTTCTATAAGAATGCATTTAGGTTTGTGCTTTTCTAAGAAGTCTAAGAGGTGATAGGCAGCCGAGGGAGACAAGTGTCGTACACCGAAAAAGTGAAGATTATTCATAATAAGTGAATGTGCGTTCTATAATCTGACGAGGCTCGCCATTGATGAAAGTCGTTTTGGAAATCCAGTTACCTTGAGCATCATATTTATACTCGTAAGTCGCTACATTTTTCTGTTTCTTAGGCAGTTTAGTTTCTGCTTGCAGTTTTTACACAATCCCCTTTGGCGTTGTATTTTTAGTAGTGGTATTCAATAATTTATTATCTTTATCGTAAGTGCGTGTTCACCGCCAAGTGCTGCTTGTTGAATTTACTCTCTACCTTTTTGCAACAAGTTACCTTCGTGGTCGTAATAGCGTATTTCCACAGGGTCACCTTGTTTATTATAAGTATAAGTCACTGCCGATTCTAACTGATTAGCGCGATAAGTTTCTTCTTTGAGAACTTTCCCATTAGCATCTACCTGATAGGCATAATGCGTTTTTGAGGAAGCCCCCAGGTGAATAGGTTGCATCTTTGATGAGGTAACCTGCAGGATTATAAGCATAAAGGGTTTTATCGGAATTATAGCGAGTTTCAAACAACTGCCCTTGCGGGTTGTAATAATATTCCATACGGCTATACAAGTCGCCATTTTTGTAGAAGAAACGGGTTTGACTGAGATAACCTTTAGCATTAAAAATCTTTTTGAAGATTATCAAGGTTAGCAATCTTGTTTACAGTATCTAAATCGAAGTCAACAGCTCCTTTTCACTACGCTCTTTCCTTGAATAACTGCCTCATAGGGAATAGCACGCTGAGTTTTTTTACCTTTCCTTTAAGTCCTAAAAAGTTCCCAATCAGTAGGGGTTTGTTGTTGTGCTGTGAGTGTAGCAGTAGTTACTAATAGCATAGAAGTTATTAGATATTTCATTCGTTTTAGTTTTTAGTTGTGCAAAGGTACAAATTAATTTATATTACACAAAAATTGGTCATTGGAAAGATATGAAAGGTCAGGGAGCTAGATTAATAACTGTGTCTCAATACTACTTTTGGCACGGTTGTTGTGAATAGTTTATTCGTAAAACAAACTTATTTAATTTTTTTATACTATGAAAAAAAGTTTTTAACATTTGTATTTTTTTAGCATTTTTGGTGTAATGGCTTATGCCCAAGACGCTGAAATTTCTTTCAAATCTGAAGAAATTGACTATGGTAACATCAAACAAAGGTGCTGATGGCGTACGTGTGTCGAATTTACTAACACTGGTAAAGCACCGCTCGTAATTACTAACGTAGCTTCATCTTGCGGTTGTACAGTTCCTTCTGACAAATCAACCTGTAGCACCAGGAGCTAAAGGAAAAATTGAGTAAAATACGATACTAATCGTGTTAGTCCTATCAGCAAAACTATTACTGTTACTTCCAATGCTAAGTCAAGCCCTGTAAAAAGGTTTGCGTATCAGAGGGAATGTTCAATAATCCATAACTATTTATATTTTTAATTACTCCCTAAGTCGCCTACGACTCCTCATTAGTAGGCGACTTTTTATGTTAAACTTTTGTACATTTGTAAATATTTTTATTTACTTTTTGCCCCCTAGAAAACTAAATAACTAGACACATATGAAATTAAAAACATCGCATTATTCGCTGGGTTACTTATAGCTCAGGTATCTTTAGCTCAAGTAGACGAAACAGGAACTGTAACAGGCACTACCTCTACTACTACAATAGTAACTCCTGTGTTAGATAATATTTCTTCAGAAGCTGAACTCAAAGCACAAAAAGAACAACTAAAAAGCAGAACAAAAATTGCAAAAGAGCAAGAAAAAGCTATAAAAAGCTGAAGAAAAAGCTGCTAAAGAAAAAAGCTAAAGCTGAAGAAAAGGCTGAAAAGAAGCTGAAAAAAGCTAAAAAAGCTGAAGAAAAAGCCGCTAAAGAAAAAGCTAAAGCTGAAGAAAAAGCTAGAAAAGAAGCTGAAAAAGCTAGAAAAGCTGAAGAAAAGCTGCTAAAGAAAAAGCTAAAGCTGAAGAAAAAGCTAGAAAGAAGCTGAAAAAGCTAGAAAAAGCTGAAGAAAAAGCCGCTAAAGAAAAAGCTAAAGCTGAAGAAAAAGCTAGAAAAGAAGCTGAAAAAGCTAGAAAAGCTGAAGAAAAAAAGCTGCTAAAGAAAAAGCTAAAGCTGAAGAAAAAAAGCTAGAAAAAGCCGAAGAAAAAGCCGCTAAAGAAAAAGCTAAAGCTGAAGAAAAAAAGCTAGAAAAAGCCGAAGAAAAAAGCCGCTAAAGAAAGAGCTAAAGCCGAAAAAAAGCTGCTCTAAAAAGAAAAGAACAATTAAGTAAAGCTAATAGTGAAGTAAGTAAAGTGGAAGCTAAAAATAGCTAAAGCTAAAGGTGATTTAGCTAAAGAGCAATCTAAATTTGACATAAAAAGCTAAAGGATCTCTTTCTCCTAAGGACGAAGCTAAACTAAAAAGGTAAATTGCTTTAACAAACAGCAAAAAAATCAACAGCCTTGGCATCGATCTTATCAAAGCTAAAGAAAAAAGTAAACAAATATTCTAACTAAGTTATTTCACCCTAAAATAGAGAGGATTATCAATTGATAATCCTCTCTATTTTTATTTTTACTCACAACACTCTTCTTAAAACTCTGCACTTTGTGGAGTACGAGGATAAGGAATTACATCGCGAATGTTAGTCATTCCTGTTGCAAAAGAGTACCAAACGTTCAAAAACCAAGACCAAAAACCACTGTGTACAGCTGTACCAAACTTGCGGAGATCGAGATACCACCAAAGCGTTTGTTCATCCATATTGAGGTCGGCGATTTTTTGTTTGAGTACATCGTAACGCTCTTCACGCTGGGAACCACCAACGATTTCACCAATGCCTGGGAAGAGGATATCCATAGCGCGTACTGTTTTACCATCGTCATTCAATCGCATATAGAAAGCTTTGATATTCGCTGGATAATCATAGAGAATTACAGGGCACTCGAAGTGTTTTTTTCTACTAAGTAACGCTCGTGTTCGCTTTGCAAATCTACTCCCCATTCGTTTATAGGATATTGGAATTTCTTCTTTTTTTGTTGTGGTTGCTATTTTTAAGAATATCAATTGCTTCAGTATAGCTCACACGTTTAAACTCATTGTGAATTACAAACTCGAGTTTTTCAATAAGCGACATAGAACTGCGCTCGTTTTGCGGTTTGGTTTTTCTTCTTCTAAGAAACGTTTATCGAGAAACTCAAGGTCGTCACGACGCACTTCTAAAGTATATTTGAGCACGTATTTGATGAAATCTTCAGCTAAATTCATATTGTCGATAAGGTCATAGAACGCCATTTCGGGTTCTATCATCCAGAATTCAGCTAAGTGACGTGAAGTATTAGAATTTTCAGCACGGAAAGTAGGTCCAAAAAGTATAAATCTTGCCGAGTGCCATAGCAAAGGTTTCACCCTCTAACTGACCAGACACTGTGAGGTTTGTTTCACGTCCAAAGAAATCTTTTTTTATAATCTACTTCACCATTTTCGGTAAGTGGTGGATTTTTAGCATCTAAAGTAGTTACACGGAACATCTCACCAGCACCTTCGGCATCACTACCGGTGATAATAGGTGTATTTACATAGAAAAATCCGTTGTCCTGAAAGTATTTATGTATAGCAAATGCCAAAGTAGAGCGCACGCGCATCACGGCACTAAAAGTATTAGAGCGCACACGCAAGTGAGCATTTTCGCGCAAGAATTCCAATGAGTGTTTTTAGGCTGGATAGGATATTCTTCGGGGTTGCTATCACCTAAAATCACTACCTCGGTAGCTTGTAACTCTACCGACTGACCTTTGCCTTGACTTTCTACTAATTTCCCTTTTACTTCAATAGCTGCCCCTGTGGTAATGCGTTTGAGTATATCGGGGTTTGTATTTTCAAAATCTACTACTACTTGGAGGTTATCGATAGTAGAGCCATCATTGAGGGGCTATAAATCGGTTGCTGCGAAAGGTACGCACCCAACCTTTGAGGGTAATTTCCTCGTGTATGCTTTTTTTCCGTTTTGTAATAATTGTTTGATATATAACATAATAATTAATTTATCAATTTTTCAAATTTGGATTTTACTTTTTCGGCAGAGTTGCTCACCCGTATGTTCGTTTATTTGAGTGAGAATTTCTTCTATTACAGCCGCTTTTTTTACCATCTTCACTCCACAATCCGCCTTTAAAAATACACTTTTTGTTGTCCGTCGTACTGAGCAAAAAGCTCCGATAGGTGCTGTACAACCGCCTTCTAAAGCACGGAGGAAAGCGCGTTCCACCTGCGTTGCCACATAGGTATTGCCATCGTGAATGCGCAGAAGCACACTTGTAATGGCACGTTGTCCTCGTGTAGTGTGACCATTATAGCCCCTTGTGCTGGAGCGGAAGCATCCAATCGAGTCGCAAGTGATTTTTCAGGTAGTTTATTAATGCGTTCCAAAGCCTGCTGCAGCAAAAAAATAGCCCCATTCCAAGGGTTATCAGCAAGTTTTTGCAAGCGAGTATTCACATTGCCACGCAAGTTTTCTATATTGTGATGTGGATAGCGGTGCAACCATTGTGCTTTGCGTCGCAAACTGCTGGTAGCGATGGTTGCTATTTCGGCATCTAAAACGAAAGATCGCCTTTGTAGACTAACACATCGTGAGGGTTCCCCAGCTTGAGCACTGCTCTACTACAATTCCATCGGGCAAAGCGGTAGGCACATCCTTCATACTATGTACTGCTATATCTATCTCACCGTTGAGCAGGGCAATATCCAAAGCTTTTAGTGAAGATACCTGTAACTCCCATTTCGTAGAGCGGTTTGCTGAGTTCTATATCGCCGTGAGACTTAGTACTAACTATTTCAGTAGAGTATCCTAAAACTTCTAATTGGTGTTGTACGGTTTTAGCTTGCCAAAGAGCCAACTCACTATCACGCGTACCTATACGAATTGTTTTTCATTACATATTTCTTTATCAGGGGGCAAAGGTAGCAATAATTTGTCAATTAGCCAATTTGATAATTAGCAAAATTACATAAGAGATTTTTCGAGATAGAGAGATTTCCCTTTTCGTCGACAAAAATTAACCTTTTTCATCGATAAAGTTTGTTTTCCCCTACCTTTACAAGTTATCTTTGCATCAGCTAAATGATAAAAATGGTTATTAAATTGTAAAGAAGAGGGTGATAATTTTCATTGTACTATCCTAATATCTTTTTCACCTTCTTCTTTCATCTAAAAAAACTAAAGCCTATGAAAAGAATTTTATACATATCTCTCTTGCTATCTCCTTTATGGACTATAGCACAATCCAAACAATGGTCACTAACCGATTGTATCGACTACGCCGTGCAGCACAACATCTCTGTAAAGAAAACAGAACTCAACCAGCAAACGGCTGAAATCAACCTCAATCAGGCAAAGGATAACCGCTTGCCTACGGTGAGTGGGTCGGCATCGGCAAACCTCAACAACGGGTCGGCAATCAACCAGATTTCTAACGAACGGGTATCGCGTCGTACGTTCTCCAACAACTTTGGAGTATCTGCCTCTGTACCTCTGTATCAAGGAAATAAAATCAATTTACAAAATAGACCGCAGCAAGCTATTGCTCGAGCAGAACGAACTCTATGTGCAAGAAGCTAAGAACAACATCACCCTGAGTGTGCTGGAAGCCTACTTGCAAGCACCCTTTACAGCTATGAAGGGATAGCGGTAGCCAAGAATGCAGCGCGCTCGTCGGCTGAAGAACTCAAGCAAGCACAAACTAAGTTTGCCAATGGCTCGATAGCTAAACTCAGTTTGGCAGAAATAGAAACGCGTCACGCCAACAATGAATACACTATCATTCAGGCGGAAAACCAATATGCTAGCCGCGTGCTTACCCTTAAACAGCTTTTAGAGCTCCCTCCTAATAGCGATTTTGCTATAGCGCTCGACCTGCAAGAAGATGACTATGTGGCGATTATCCCTAACAAAAGACGAGGTGTTTGCACAAGCTAAACAGACGCTTCCTAACTTGAAAATCTATCAATCGCAACAAAAGATAGCCGAAAAGGACATCAAAATAGCCAAAGCAGGAGCCTTGCCCTCTATAGGTTTGCAAGCAGGAGTGAATACAGGGTATTCTAACCTCAATAGCCTCAGTTATGCTACTCAGTTGAGATAGCAATTTTGGTCAGACGATAGGAGCATCGCTTAATATCCCTATCTTTTCGCAAAACAAGAACAAGAACAATGTGAAGTTAGCGAAACTCACTCCAGCAACAGTCCGTTTTGGAAGAGCAACAAGCTGAAAAAGACCTTTATGCTAAGATAGAGACTGCTTGGCAGAATGCCACTACGCACCAAGCACAACAGGCGGCCTCGCGTACGGCTCGCGATAATGCCAAATTGGCTTACGATTTGGCAGTGAAGAAAACACGAGTTTGGCGGACTTACCAATACCGAGCTTTTAGTAAGTGAGAATGCTTACCTAACCGCTGAACAAACGTATTTGCAAAACAAATATATGTCGGCACTCTATGTGCAGCTGCTGAAGTTTTATATGGGGTCCCTCCCCCTGACCCCCTCCCAAGGAGGGGGGATGTAGCGACAGTCATCTTTCTGAAAAACATCCCCCTATGCACATATTCCGCTGTGATGATAAAACATCCCCCTATGCACATACTCCGCTGTGATGATAAAACATCCCCGCTATGATGATAAAACATCCCCGCTATGATGATAAAACATCCCCCCAGCCCCCTTCAAAGGGGGAGACGCGACGCAAAAGCGATAACGCTCTGTTATTGAGGCCGGGAGAATACTAATTAAATATTGTCTGAAAACTAAAAACTAACGACTAAATACAATGAAAAAGAAAATCAAAAATCATTATTATTGTGCTACTGGCTGTAGTGGCTTTTTGTGGGCTATCAGTTTTTTTATGAAAGAAAAACCAACGCCTATTATATTGCAAACCGATGAGGTTACCCAAGGTGATGTTACTACTGAAGTAACCGCTACAGGTAGCGTACAACCGGTAGACGAGGTGGAAGTAGGTACCCAAGTATCGGGATTGGTGAGCAAAAATATATGTGGATTATAACAGTCAAGTGAAGAAAGGTCAGCTGTTGGCGGAACTCGACAAGACCAATCTACAAAGAAAAACGTTATCAACGCGACGGCTAACTATAATTCTGCCCTTAACGAACTGAATTATTATCAGCAGAACTACGACCGCCAGAAGAAAAATGTACAGTGCCCAAGTGATTAGTCAGCAGGATTATGAGCAAGCATTGTATCAGCTTAACAATGCGAAAACTATTGTAGCTCAACGCCTTACAACCCTCAATCAGGCGAAAAACGAACTTAGGTTATGCCAATATCTATTCGCCTATCGATGGAATTATCCTTAGCAAAAGAAGTAGAAGAGGGGCAAACAGTAGCCGCCTCGATGAGTGCGCCTACGCTCTTCAAAAATAGCTAAAGACATCAAACGTATGCAGGTAGAGGTGAATGTAGACGAAGCCGATATAGGGCAAGTGAAAGTAGGACAGCGCGTGAGCTTTACTGTAGATGCTTATCCTCAGGGAGGAGTTCGTAGGGGCGTGTGACCCAAGTGCGCTTATCGCCTACCACCTCGTCGAACGTGGTAACCTATACGGTGATAGTAGAGGCAGAAAACCCCGATGAAAAAGCTAAAACCAGGGCTTACCGCTACTATCGCTATTTATACTAATGAACTGAAAGGCGTGACCATAGTGCCTGCTAAGGCTATCAACTTTACGCCTGATACCGATGTGTTACTGCGGTACTACGCCCAAAAGGGTATTACTGCTGAAGCACCTAAAGTACAACACGGCAGAAGAAAGAACAAATACGTGTGGGTAGTGAACACTGACGGCACTCTCGCTCAGAAAGCCGTAACCATAGGCAGCAATGACGGTATCAACGTGCAAGTAGTAAGCGGACTCAATGTTGGCGAGAAAGTAGCCACCAGCTTGCAGGGGCAACACACCGCGAGTAGCAGGAGGCGATAGTAAGAGCAGCGATAGCAGCAGTCCGTTTATGCCAAAAACGCCCTAGTAGAAACAATTCAAAAAGCTAAATAAATGAAAAAGCCATTATAGACATACGCGATATGAAGCGCAACTTCTGATGGGCAACGAGACAGTACACGCCCTGAAAGGCATCGACCTGACCATCAGAGAAGGCGAGTTCGTAACCATTATGGGGCCCTAGTGGGTCGGGCAAATCGACTTTGCTGAACATATTAGGTTGCTTAGACCGTCCCTCTTCTGGCGATTACATTTTTGGACGGTATCTCGGTGAAAGATATGAGCAAAAACGAATTGGCGCATATACGCAATACCAAGATAGGTTTTATCTTTCAGTCGTACAATCTATTAGCCCGTACCTCGGCTATTGAGAATGTAGAGCTTCCACTGATGTACAACCCCAAAGTGTCAGCCAAAGAACGCCGCGAGCGCGCTATAGAAGCCCCTCATCAGCGTGGGGTTAGAAAGCCGACTCAACCACTTGCCCAGTGAGCTATCGGGGGGACAGCAGCAACGGGTAGCCATTGCGCGTTCGTTAGTCAATAACCCTGTAATCCTCCTCGCCGATGAGGCTACCGGTAACCTTGATACTAAAACCCTCGTATGAGGTAATGGAGCTTTTTCCAACGCCTCAATGACCAAGGTAGCACTATAGGTTTCGTAACCCACGAAGACGATATTGCCCAATTCAGCAAACGCACGGTAGTGCTGAAAGACGGGCACATCATCAGCGATAAAGAAGTAACCGATAGGGCTGAATGCGAAGGAACAGCTGGCGCAATTGAGAAATACGAGTGAGGAATAACGGTGGGGCTCTGGTAAAGTTGAAAAAGAAATTAGTATCTTTGCCGAAAAATACTTTATATGAAACAGTTATACTTTCTTATCAATAGCGTTGTTCTCACTAAACGCTACGGCACAGCTAAAAGATTGCACCACTTGTACCACCCAAGTGATTAAGGAACAACAAATCAGCAAATTGAGCATAGATGAATTGCGCTTCCTCACCAATGATCTCTACGCTCGCAAAGGTTATAAGTTTAAAGACTATGAAAATAAGCAATTACTTTAATGAAAAACCGTGGTATAAGCCTGTGAGTGACAATAGTAAAGTGAAACTCAACGCAGTGGAAGAACAGAATGTGAAGCTATTTCAAGAACACACGGCAATACTAAAAAGCTGATAGAGAAAAACTTATAGAAGCATTGCGAAGTTTAAAAGCAGAAACCCTAAAAGGGTAATAATCCTATTCCCAAAAGGTAACTCTAATGAGTATCTTAGTAAAAACCATTGCTAAAATAGATATAGATGATATTCATTGGATTAAAAATCAAGGATATTATAGCGTAGAGGTAGATAACTTTAAGGGGAGTAACAAATATTATATATCTATAGACGGTAGTGAAGTAGAGATTGGGTGGTTTGAAGATGGTCATTCTAAAAAAGTACAAGATGATGATAAGATTAAGGGAGTCTATGATACGGAGGTATTTGAGGTTATGGAAAGCGTTACTTATTGAGATTCAAATGGAAAAAATCAAAAATTGGTGTTTATAGAGTCTGGAGTAGCAGGATAAAGAGAAAAAGTGCGAACACTGTTCGCACAATTCAACTATATGAATATAGAAGAAATCAAAAAGAAAATACAAAATCATCTTAGAGGTTCCTCAGCTAAAACGATTTGGCGGTATATATATGAATCCCGTATTGGAAGAAGCAAAAAGTAGCCAAAATAGAGAAAGAAAATCGTATCACTCTCCTGCGGATTATCGTACTTTCATTACCCAAATCGCCAATGGCTGTGTGGGTCCCGATTACGGACTGCGTTCTCTTAAAGAAGCAACGGAAGATTTGATGTGGAAAGACCGGACTATAGACCTCTCTACGCCTTTCCCTTACACCGAGCATTGGAATGAAGAGGAATGGCTTAATAGTATTGATTGGGACGGTGGTGAGCGCCCTACGCCAGAGGAGGTGGAATCCTATATGGATACAAAGCGCATCAGTGGTTGCTTGCAAATATGCCATATAGGGCACGGAGCCTCGTATCTTTTGGTGGTGAATGGTAAAGAAAAAGGGCTATATATGGCTCGATAGTCGTCAGGATTATGGCGGACTGTCGCCTGAGCTTAACGAGAAGGGAGAAAAACTCACCTTTGAAATGTGGTATACCGACTGGCTGAATGAGGTAGTAGCCCCTGAAAAAGTGTGGTTTGAGAAATCACTTCAGTTTATCAAAAAGGCTTTCCCAAAGATAGAGGAAACAGATTTTAGGCTAATGACTTATGTGCTTTATGAGCATTACCTGATAGAAACTTAGCAACCCTCATCGCTCACCTTTATGGACTGAACCCAATAGACATCTATTTTGAAATAGGAAAGTTTATCCAAAGAGAAAAGTACGATGAGAAAACTATTCAGCAGTATGAAGCCCAATTGCGAGAAAGCGGTTTTTATGATTGGGCTACAGAGGAAGAGTAAAAATTAAAAAAAGAGTATCTTTGCCTAAAATAGATAACAATGAGTCATAGTTCTAAAACAATATCAACATTCACAAGTGTGGAGGCAATGGAAAAGTTTATCAACGATGTGAATTTGGAAGAAGGCTTTACAGACTGGAACTTAACATAAGAAGAGTTTCAACAGCTTTGGAACTCGCACCTATTTCACGAACTTAATTACGAATTAGATAAACTTATTGATGACTATGAATGGGAGGATATTATAGGTGTAGAAGCTCTGCAAAAAGCCTATGAAATTACAGGAGCTAATACCATAAGCAAACTACCTGTCGGACAGAAATTATTAGCAATGCTTCATAAAGCTATAGAATACAAAACAGGGATATTCTTTTTCTTTTGACAATACTGATGTTATGAATAAAACATTTCAAGTAGAAAAAGTTTTCAGTTATTAATGAAAAATACATTTTTCAGTAGCAGGAAGAGTGATTGCAGGGGATATTATTCATAAAGGAGAGGTTTTCAATCTTTGCAAAAAGACAATAACACTTTGATAGAGATAAATTTCACCCTAAAACAAATAGAAATGTATGGTCGTTCTATTGATTTTTATAGATTTAGGGTGTACAGGAGTGCTATTTTTAGAAGGAGAATGTCCTACTACTCAAATAAAAAAGAACTAATTATAGCTAAACAAACAATATAACCAAATATTAAAAATCATTCAGGAGTATGAAGCCCAATTGCGCGAAAGTGGTTTTTATGATTGGGCAGCAGAGGAAAGAGTAGAAAATATAACTCAATAAATTTTAAAAATGGTAGTTTTATGAATTCACAGGAGAGTTTTACCCCTTTTATTCGGACAAACCAATAGAGATAGTCGTACAAAAAAATGTTGGATTTTTGCTAAGAGTATAGGGTATCAATGGGAATATTTCAATCAAGAAGAATATGACCACAGAGGTTATTTCTTTTGGAAGAATAAAAAGATGCTTACCACTAAGATGACGAGAAAGGTTATACACTCTTATCAATGGGGAAGGTTGTTTTTGTTTGGAACTAAAAGGAAACTAATCTAAACTGTGGGGCAAAAATACTTTGAGTTTGAGCAGAAGCCTTTATGATAGTTTTTACAATGATTTTTATTGTATTTTTCAAAGGTATATTATTACTACTTAGTGCTTCCAGAAGTCATTGATGAAAAATGATTTTTCTGGCAAAAGTTTTTAATACTTTACGGAGATTTTAAAAAAGTTAGTGATATGAATTTAATAGACCTTATTACCGATAACCATAATACTCCTTTTGGAAAATCACCTACCATTGGCATAAGAACATATCAGGGCTAAGGGCATACAATATCAACATTTTTGTAGGGGAAATTACCAATACGTATAACATTCCTGAAGAACTTATTTCTTTGTTGGATAAACAATGTAAATTAGTTAATGAAGGTGTTTTCTCGGTTGATGAAATTATCGAGGATAAGATGAAGGCTTTTGAACTCAAATTGCAAAAATAAAAATATCAGTATTGTAAACCTTTATATAGAAGGTAGTGGAGTAGATTTTTGTATTGTAGAGAATAATTAGAAATTTTATGAAACACTTATTTATTTTTATTCTTGCTCCTTACGACCAATGCCTTTGCGCAAGGGTCCCTCTTGGAGATTATGCCGTAGTAAAGACAAAGACGGCTATGTAAACATTCGCGCCAAAGAAAATGTAAAAAGCAAAATTGTAGGTACTTTGCCTAACAATACACTTGTGTATGGTTTCTTTGATAAAGAATTTAACCCTACTAACTGGATTGAAGTTGATAAAGGGGTATGTGCATCAAAGTCGCTTGAAAAATATTTGACTTTTCGTGCTATAGAAGGAAAAAGTGCAAGGCAATAGTGTTATTTTTGATGATAAGGACGTAAAAGTAACCATTACCAAACAGAAGTTCGACAAAACCAAGCACAAGATTACTAAGAAAGAACACGATGGTTGGACAGAGCTTATCATTGACGGCAAAAAATATATGGTATAGAAGTTTATGGAGGAGACGATTCACTACCTGAAGACCACTACAAAAGTATTACTGTAACTATGAAAGGCAAAAACGTACCTATCCCTAAAAAGTGCTTATGATGATTTGTATCAAATTTCCTATTTTTATCGGATCCATATACTATGATGAGGAAGCTGAAGCTACTTTACATTTTTGCAGATAATGGCGAAGCTGGTTTATCTTACCAAGTATGCTGGCAGATAGTAAAAGACAAGTATAAAACCCGTATTATAGGGCAACCACTTTAATGATGTAACTAAAATTTACCAAAAATATGGTACCAACAAATAATAAACTTAAAGTACAAGATATTGAAATATCTTTAGCTACAATAGACAATCAGGATTATATTTCATTAACAGATATGGCTAAAGGTAAAAATGATGAAGCAAGAGCTGCTGATATAATAAAAACTGGATAAGAAATAGAAGTACATTAGAATTTTTAGGTACTTGGGAAATACTTTATAACCCTAATTTTTAAAAGTGGTCGACTCGACCACTTTAGAAGCAGGATTGCCAAGATTTACTATTAGCGTTTCAAATTGGGTAGAGAGTACATCTGAAATCTATTAAAAACTTTCAAATGAAACTTATACAAGTATAAAAAGCAACAAACAGCTTGTTATCAATTATCTATTGGATATGAAACACTTACTTTATTTTATTCCTGCTCCTTACGACCAACGCTTTTTGCACAAGGTCCTTTTGGAGATTATGCCGTAGTAAAAGACAAAGACGGCTATGTAAACATTCGCGCTAAAGAAAACGTAAAAAGCAAAATTGTAGGTACTTTGCCTAACAATACACTTGTGTATGGTTTCTTTTGATAAGGAATATAACCCTACTAACTGGATTGAAGTTGATAAAGGGTAGTGCATAAAAGTCGCCTGAAGATGATAGGCGAATTTCCTTCTATTGGCAAAGGTAAAGAGAAAGAGACAGAGAATAGTATCACCATTGCTGAAAAGGGCATTAGTGTTACTCTTACTAGACAGCCATTTGATAAAACTAAACACAAGATTACCAAGAAAAAGCATAAATATTACGAGGAGTTAATCATTGATGGTAAGAGTGCTCAAGGTACAGACACCTCCTTTATACCTGAAGACCATTACAAGAGTATCATTGTAACTATCAACGGCAAAACGTATCTATCCCTAAAAGTGCTTTTATGATGATTTGTACGAAGTAGCTATGTATACTGGATAATAATGCGGTATATTATGACAAAGAGGAAGATACAATTTACATTATTGCCCATAATGGTAGTGGTGCCAATGCTTACGAAGTGTGCTGGCAAATAGTAAAAGGTGAGTATAAAACCCGTATTATAGGACAACCTTTCTAGTCTTACAGAATTTTGCCAATCTGCTAATTTTCTAATTTACTAATTAACATTATGAATATACAAAACCTTTTTAAAAATAGCGTGGCGTGCCCTTTTTGCTCAATAAAACAAGGGCTATGCTTACGATGCTGGGCATCATCATTGGGGTGGGCTCAGTGATAAACCTATGTTTTGCCATTGGCGAGGGCTCTAAAAAGAGCATCAAGGAGAATATCTCTAAAAATGGGTACTAATATGCTCAATATCCGTCCGGGTGCGGGTATGATGGGCGGGGTGCGTATGAGTATGAGCGATAGCGCAATCGCTGAAAATGACGGATTACGAAGCCCTTAAAAAGAAGGTACCCTATTGAAATATGTATCGCCCGTAGTAAGTGGCAACGGACAAAGTATAGCAGGAGGCAACAACTGGCCTACCTCTATCTATGGCGTGAATACCGAATACCTGCCCATACGCGAATGGAGTGTGGCTGAAGGGAGTATGTTTGTGAAGATGAGATTACTAATTTCTAAGGTAGCCGTTATAGGGCAAACAGTGGCTAAGAACCTCTTCACTAATGGTGAAAACCCTATCGGGCAAAACCATACGCTTTAAGAATATCCCTTTTTAAGTGATTGGTATCCTTACCAAAAAAAGGCGAGAGCAACTTTTGGTCAGGATCAAGACGATGTCATTATCGCCCCTTATACTACGGTACAAAAACGCATTTTGGCGCAAACTTTCTTGCAGAGTATTGTGGCTTCGGTGCTCAATGAAAGTCAGTCGGAGAATGCAGTAAACCAAGTAAAGAAAAATTTTAGAGCGCACACATAACCTTTCGGCAACACAAGAGAATGATTTCATTGTGTTTTCGCAACAAGAACTCATCAGTACATTTAGTTCTACCAGTGAGATGCTTACTATATTTTATTAGTAGCTATTGCAGAGCATTTCGCTTATCGTAGGTGGTATAGGTATTATGAACATTATGTACGTATCGGTAAAAGAGCGCACTAAGGAAATAGGCTTGCGTATGGCTATTGGGGCTAAGGGCAAGGATATTTTGGCGCAGTTCCTTATCGAGTCGGTGCTTATTAGCATTACTGGAGGGGTGTTAGGGGTAATTATTGGCTTATTAGCTACCGTAGGCGTATCGCTGTTTATAGGCTGGCCAGTGAGTATCACCTTGTATTCTATTGTAATATCCTTCTTAGTATGTACCATTACAGGGGTATTCTTTGGTTGGTATCCTGCTCGCAAAGCAGCCGAGTTAGAACCTATTAGTGCCCTTAGATATGAGTAGTGCGAGCCGCACAGGCAATTAGAAATAATAAAAACAGATGAATATAACTTTACCTCCTTATGCTACAGCAGAAGACCTGCAAAAATGTATGGTTATTGTTAGAGAAATATTAGATAACCAAGCTATTACTATTAATGAGGAACACTGTCAAGCCATAGCTTTAGAAGTTATGGGTATCTCTTATGCCAAAGGAGGAGACTATTCTTCTGAAATCATCAAGAGTTTTACAGAAAGTTATTTAAAAACATCAAAGTATAAAGAATGAAACTTTTAACACACATAGCTTCTGGGCAGTCGTTTTTATAATGCCTGCCCTTATCTTTATCTCCGAAGGCAATCAACGTTTTGAGGAGGCGCTTTACCGTTCGTTAGCATCCTTACCTTTTTTGATGTTTTTGTTCTACAGCTATTACTATTGGCTTATTGATAAGTTATGGTTTAAAAAACGATATATACTCTTTATATTGGTAGCAGTGGCACTCATTTTATGTATTTCGTACAGCAAGTATGAGATTTTTTCGTACTTCGAGCTTCACAAAAGGAAACACAAAATGCCTCCTTTTCACGCTTTTGTCTATTTTGATTTCCTTTCAAACCTCTTGCCGGTAGTTTTTGCAATGGCAATACGCTATGCACAACGCAACTTTTCTTTAGAAATTGCACAAAAAGAAGTCCAAGCGCAGAAACTACAAGCTGACCTTACCCAACTGAGATACCAACTGCAACCGCATTTCTTTTTCAATGCGCTTAACAATATCTATTCGCTTATAGCCTTTGACCCTCAAAAAGCACAAGAAAGTGTGCATAGCCTTAGCAAGCTGATGCGTCATTTTATGCAAAAACAGCGACCAAAAGCAGATTAGCTTGGCAGAAGAAGTAGATTTTTTGCAACAGTATATTAGCCTAATGCAGCTACGCCTGACTGATAAAACTACAGTGCAGGTAGATTTCCCCAAACAAGTGCCGCAGCTTACCATAGCCCCTTTGCTATTCATCAGTTTGGTAGAGAACGCTTTTTAAGCACGGGGTATCGGCTACGACTACTACAACTTTATCGTTTAGCCTAAGAGTAGAAGGGAATACCATAATATTCAGAAGTGAGAATACGAAAATCCCTACACAAGAGAGTTTGTATAGCTCAGGGATAGGGATTGATAATCTGAAGAAACGGCTAACGCTTCTTTACCCTGAAAGGCATCAATACAACATCGAAGAAAAAGATGGAAAATACATTGCTCAACTATCAATTGAGAATTGAAAAAGCGACTCAGCTTCACGCTGAATCGCTTTTTATGAGCTTTTTAGAATACTAAATAGTCAAACCTTTGGTAGCTATTACATTCTCGCCTTTGGCATCGGCTTTAAATTCAAAAACTGAAATGCCCTTTATCACCTTTTGCGTTCTCCGTAGTAGGAAGTAGCTGGGTGTATAGCATCTATTACAAAAAGAAACTTCTACTGTACCATCTTCTTGAACTTCATAATTCAACTTATCCATACGGAAAGTATTGAACTTATTGTCTTTTTCTAGAATAAGGCTTTCAGCTTTTCTTTATCAAATTAGGGTACTATTGATAGATTGACCTCGCTCAAACTAATAGTGCGACCTTGCTTAGAAGACAAGCCTGTTTCAGTTTCATTTACTTGGTCGTTATAGGTAACATAATTTGCATAGAAGTCTTTTTCACCTTTTGTTGAACCTCACTGTGATGATATCTATCACACCTCGGTTAGTTCCAAAACGAAACTTCTGTAATATTATTGTACTTAGCAAAGTTTTTGCAAAAAGTTCTTGAGTTACTTTTTAGTCCTTCGGGGCTGTTGAGGTTTGCTCTTTATCGCCTGGCATACAAGCTCACGAGTGTAAGAGCAAATAGTAAAGTGAATATCTTTTTCATAGTTAATCAGTTACTAAATCCCACCTCGCCATTTTCACCGCGGAAAATTCTCACTCATAGTAGTTAGTGATACGTTCTCTTCCTCGGCGGTAAGAACCTTCACCTTTTTAGTCATATCAATTTTTGAAGGTAGTTTTAAGTTTGCTGTTTTCTTTTATCAACTCAATTTCATTTACGTTGAAACCTTCATACTGGCAGTTTCTTCTAAAACCGCTAAAGAATTTTATAGCTTTGAGCTTCAGAAACGAGTTTATCGAAAGGAATGTCAGACACTTTGAAACGGTCTTTGTCCTGTCTAAGCCTGCTTTTAGCTCTAATAGCCGCAGATTGGTCAGCTTTAGGATCTCCTAATTTAGAAGTTTTGTCATAAGTCTGTACCATATCTTTTTGGACAGCAGGATCGTAGTAGCTGGTAAGCACCCCGTCAAACTTGCTATTCAAAGCTTCTTTTGGTTTTGAGTTCTATCCAGTTGAACTCTTTATCGGCAAAGGTTCTTTGGACAGCACTCTTTTGGCTTTATCCATTCCTTCTTTACTGATAAGGTCATCTCCAAAAAGGGAAGAACCTCCACAAGAGGTCATTACTAAGGCAGCGATAGTGCCTACTAAAAATACTAAGTTTTTCATTGTATTACAATTTTTATTTGTTACTAATAATGGGGCAAAAATAGTAATTATTTGTAAATAAACAAAACTATTCGCTATTTCTAATTGGAAAAATAGTCCTGCGACATCTACATTTTGTCGTTGGGCTTCAGTGGCATACTCGCCATTCGTATTTTTTTGAAACCAAAAAGGAGGCAATTACATTGATGGAAATACTACAATGCGGTCGTTGTAATCAGTAATGGAAGCACTGAGGTAACGACGACCCGCTGCCAATTGCTCTTCGCAATCACTGAGAGCGTGTTGCAGTTGCACAAACTGACTATTGGCTCTAAGCTCAGGATAGGCTTCGGCTTGCAGCATAATATTCCTAATAGTTGTGCTCGCTTCCATCGGGTTGCAGATAAGGATTCTCGGCAAGTGTAGGTTGCACTGGGCGGCGCAATTCGGTAATTTGCCTATGGGTGTCCTGCTCATAGCTTTACATACTTTTGGTAGTGGCGATGAGGTTGGGTATCAAATCGGAACGCTGTATAAAGAGCGCATCGAGCGAAGAAATAGCATTCTCTATCTGGTTGCGGCGTTTAGACAAACTGTTGAACGCCGCAATCACAAAAATTAATAGGAGTACTCCCTACTGCGATTAAAATATAGGTTATCATAGGGCGGGGGTTAGGATTCAGGGGTCAGGGGTTAGGGGTTAGGGTTACCCCTCACCCCCTATTGTGTCAAGCATTTGCAATTGTTCTATAAGTTCACGGTATACACTTTCTACCATAGCGAGGTCTATCTTTTGGAAGAGCATCGCGGTAGGCGAATTATCGGTGCGCATTAGGGCATTGCCTTCGTTGGTAGCAATCACAATATTGTACTTGTTGATCCCGATATACACTTGCCCTTTGTGACGTTCGTTCAGTTTTTAAGGCGTTGCATGAAAGGCTGGAGTAAGCACATAACGCGCTGTAATCTGGTCGTCGCAATACACTTCAAACTGTTTTTGAAACTCGGGGTCTTCTAAGCGTATTTTTCTCCACCGCGGTTGAGGTAAGTAGCTATTTCATTGTCTTTAAAGTCGCTAAAGAAACCTTTTACGGGGTGGATTACAATAGGGTGTTCAAACTTTTTGGGAGAACGCGCTACAAAGTAATTCCCGTAGAAAACTACATCATCACCTTCTTTTTCGTTGCGGAAATTAGGACGAAATGTAACACTGAGATTGCTCGATTGGAAAGGCATTCCGTTGTAATGCCCTACAATTTAGTCACCTCCTTTAAGGGTATAACGTTCCGCTTTGAATAACAACGAATCTAAAAAAATTCGGCTATACCTGAGTGTGCATTCTCGTAATAAGCAAACTGCGGACTGATATAATTCACTAATTTGCCAAAGATTTTCTTTTTCACTTGGGTATAATCACCGGCGCCAGAGAGTTGGTTTTGAGCATATCGCTTGGAGAGCATACCCCACACATAACTCCCTACGGTGATGATACCTATTACGATAAAGATATTCACAGGATTGCTAAAACTCAATCTACCTGAAGCGACTAAGAAACCTATCAACCCTATTACTCCAAAGGCAAAGGCGAATTGCACATAAGTCATTTTTGGTAGTGGTACGCCCTTTTCTCCATAGCAGCGAGTTCAGCGCCAAATTCATTTTCGGCAAAAGTGCGGAACTCTTCAACAGGTTTGAGCACAATTGTTTCTTGAGGAGCTGTTGCTTGTGAAGAAGTTGTTTCATCGCTGTAAAGTTCCTGCATTACAGTGTTGTGGGTAGCTAAATTTTGCGGCTGGTTGAGCACGCGTTTCAGCTCGGGGGCTGCATATTTAGCACAATAGGGCAACTCAAAGTTTTGCGTTCCTATAGATACGGATAAATAAGTAATAGGGTCTAACTGATACTTCACTCTTTCCTAAAGGGATAGTAGTGAGGTAGGACTCTAATTCGCGATTGATGCGCACCTCCTGACCTTGTTGCAAAGAGTGAAAAATTCATCTACTTTTTTTAGCGCGGGTAAAAGATAGTGCGGGTGCGCATTATAGGGTAGTAGAGTGAGAGCAAAATAGCAACGGGAAGGATATACTTGATATGAGGTGGAATGTTGTCGCTGCTGCTAAGTGCCTTGCTGATAAAAGGCAAAGCAAAACAGCGAGTAGTGTTATTACAATCACCACCAATGCAATTACGAGAATAAGGTTGCGAAGTGCGATTTTCTTTTCGCGTTCACATTCCTTTAGTACGAGTTCTTGGGCTTCTGTTAAATTCATTTTTATTAGTTTTCAGACACTTCAAACTTACCACCTTCTTCAGTTTTTTTAGAAGATGGACTCTGTAGTAATAACTTTCTGATTCCCCTTTTTGTTCATATCAATATAGATGGTATTTACTATATGATTGGGAAATTTGCTTCTTCTTTTGTTTATCAATGATAATTTCGGAAACAGTAAAGTTATGAAAATCAGCAAAATCTTTTGTTTTCTGCTAAAAATTTCTTTTGCTTCTTGTATTTCAGTACCAATGCGAGCATAAGGTATATCCGCTGCTTTGAAGATAAACTCATCATCTCTGTCTTTTGGACGAGCTTGAGGTTCACCCACAGCTACTCCCCTGAGCATCTAAGATGTTGAGAGAAAAAATTGTTTGTCACCTGGGTTAAAAATAACCAACTGAAATATCCTTAAACACATCGTTCATAGGGACCTTCACTCTCAAAATGTACTCTAGTAAACTCTTTATCAGCTAAAGGACTTTTTCTCTAAAGCCGTTTTCAATGCACCGATAATATCTTTATCGGAAAAAGTTATTTTCTTATCCTCTTTTTAGAGTTGTCATTACCACCACAAGCGGTAATCAAAAAGGGCTATTACTGTCCCTACTACGAATACGATTTTTCATACTGATATTTATATTTAAAAATTAATTGTTTTTCTTCCACAAGGCTGAAATACCTACGTTTTGGTCTTTTTGTTGTACAGGGTATTTGCTGTTGATAGCGTCGAGGATATCGGTATCAAAAATCTTGGTTGCTACCGTATATGGTTCTGATAATCCATTGCCCTATCCAGCCCCTTCAGAGTAAAGCATTTTGAGCCAACCTTTCATAGTACTGCGGTCAAAAACCGAGGTAAGTATCCTCACGGCTCATATCATCGGTCATTGGAGCATATTTGGTGGTGATGAGCGTACGGTGATAAGCGTTTTTTTGGCTACAAAAATGCGATCTTCAGCATTACCAGTTCCCAGAAACCGAGCGGCTGCACTACCTTTTTGAGAAATTTTACCTCATACTTGTTACTGAGCTTTTCTTTTAATAGCTCAAATAAGTCTTTCTAAAGATACTTTTTCCTTCCAAGAAAAGTATGGTGATGTTCTTTGTCTAAGAGTCCCATAGATGTTACTTTTTTTGATTTTTGTTATTTGTTTATAAATTTCGCGGCAAAAGTTAAGAATTTACCTCTCCCATTTGTTAAAAATAAAGTTAAACTTTTGTTAAACTTTTTATTTCAAAGTTTATAGATAAGGGTTAGTTCCAAAATCTACAAAAGAAAAAGAAACTAAAAAAAGGAGGTATCTCTTGAGGCAAAAGTATGAGATATATAATTATAAAAAGAAGAATTTCAATATTCGCGGAAGTTGGGTAAATAAGGGTGGAAGAAGTTCGGCAATCTGCTGATTTGCCCATTAGTTTTTCAACAAAAATCTTGTACGTATTCGCGCTTGCGGTCGGATACGGGGAGCGTATGACTGGTAGTAAGTTCTAAAAGTCCATCTTTGTAGTACTTCTTTATATAGGTGCTATTCACCAAATACGACTGGTGGCAACGCACAAATTGAGTTTCGGGCAACAGCGATTCGTATTCTTTTTAGCACTTTACTCACTACAATTTGCTGTTTATCGTGCGAGGTAGAAGGTAGTATAGCCTTTATCGCTTTGGCAATACACAATATCTTGTACGGGCACCATTTGTATGCAATCAGCTGTTTTGAGGGCGAGTTTGGTCACTTCTTTCTTTTCGGTGTAATACTGCATTGCTAGCTGCATTTGGTGTTGGTTGAACTTGTATTGCTCTTGTTTTTGGTAACAGCGCAATAGGGTATCGTTTAAAGTAGTTTTTGTCTATGGGTTTTTAGCAGATAGGCAAAAGCGCCTAAATTTAGGGCTTCCATAGCAAACTGATTGAAAGCGGTGATAAAGATAATCTGCAAACTATCAGTTTTTATCCGTGAAAAAGTGTAAAACTATTGCCATCAGCAAGCTGAATATCCGAAAGGATGAGTTCAGGTTGCAAAACAGGAATTTCTTTTTCGGCTTTAGCAATTTCGGAAGCATAGCCTACAATTTGTACTAAACGGAAGTGCCTCAACCAAGGAGATGAGGTACTTTTAAAATATTAGTTTCGTCTTCTAAAAATATAAACTTTCATATCAGTTAAGAGGGTATTACTGGGATTACAATTGTTACTCGGTATCCTGTTTCTGGGAGGGGACAAGGGGGCAGCTTCAAAATAAGCATTGCCTTTTTGTTGGGTGTTAAACAAAAGGTCTAAACGCTCTTGGGTAATCAGTTTAGAAAGCGATTTTTATGAGGGTTAGGCACCCTTTGCCATTGCCATTATCAATAAGGATAAGATGCAATTTGTTGTCTTTTTCCTCTATGGTGAGCGTGAGCACTCCTTGGTAGTTGATATTTTTAAATCCGTGTTCAATAGCATTTTCTACAAAAAGGCTGAATGAGCATAGGTGGGAGCAAGTAGGCTTCGGTATCCAAATCGGTTTCTACGTGAAAAGTAAAAACGGTTCTCATATCGCATTTGCTGAAGTTTCACATAAATTTCAATGGCTTCTATTTCCTCTTGTAAGGTGATAGTCTCTTCGCGATTTAACTCCAATTGTTTTCTAATAAATTGAGAGAAAAACTACGAGGTAACTATTGGCACGCCCAGTTTGCTGGTCGCCGATAAGTCCTCGCAAATTAGCGATTGCGTTGTATATAAAAATGCGGATTTAGTTGTAGTTGTCGAGTTTGTTGTTCCAAGAGTAATTGTTTGTTTTCAGCTTGAAGTTGTTTGTTTTTAGCTTTCAACAGCCTACGGTTGTAAAAAGAGATAGAACAACACCAAAAATTACCCCTAGAAAAAAATACAATAGCTATAATGAGGAACTTCTGTTGAGAAATTCTCTTTTCGCTCAATTCGTTGTTTATTTTCAGTGCTTTGATTTGCAGGTCTTTTTCTCGGTTTGGAAACTGAGTGAGCAATTCGTTGTTTTTTTATCGGCTTTGTATGGATTTTTTTCGCGAGCTGCAAAAAGGGTGAGTACAGTATCCAGTGCGTAGTAAGCATTGCGGTAATCACCTTTCTTTTATAAGCCCTCGTTGAGAGCGCGATAGTAGTTAAAACTGTTTGCGGGATCAGCACCAATAGCGCGATTCATCGCAATTGCCTCGCACGAGTAGTAGATAGCCGAATCGTACTGTTTGTTTTGCAGAAAGGTACGCGACATATTGAGCAGCAACTGAGGAGAAAGATTACGGCGCTTTTTCGCCACTTGAAAACTCTGTTGCATTATTGCTAATGATTGTACGTTTTTGCCTGTGAGTTTGTAGTATTCAGCTTCAAACTGATAAGCGATTGAGGGCTTCGGCCTCGTTCAATTTTTAGCTAAAGGAGCCACTAATGCGTAGTATTTTTCAAAATCACTGATGTTTTTCTCGTTGAGGGCAATCATACAACAGATATCGTAATACCGTTGTCGCACGCGGGGGTGCTGCTTGTAAGGGTGGTGATTTATATATTGTTGTACGTATTTTTGCTTTCGGTATAATTGCCACAAACTCAACGCATTTAGGTAAGCATACTTAGCCAACTCATCGTATAATCTGTATACATTTCGGCAATGGTATTGTTCTGCTATTTGAGTTTGTTTCAAGAGTGCTTTTTACAGTTTGGTGAGGCGCTAACGATTTGTACTCATTTTTTTGCTTGCAAACCTCTACAAAGTGCAAAACTGTCAATTCATATTGATTATCTTTCAGTTGCACTGCATTCAAAGCATAAGTAATACTATCTTTTTCTTTTCAGCTTTTAGCAAGCGTACTTTGGTAGCCAATAAGCAGGAGAGTTACCCCCTGCTGAGATGGAAATGTTTTAGCTATAAATTGTTTGATTGCAGCAGCTTGTTGGTTCTCTTTTACCGTATCAAGCGACATTATAAAGCGCACTGTTTTCGGCATCTGCTTTTTGGCCTAAAGCAGTGCTAAAACAAAAGGAGAAAAGAGCGATTAGCAGTGTGCGCATAAAGTTGTTATTTTCAATCAGAAAGCAAAAGTAGTAATAATTTGTCAATTTGCCAATTTACTAAAAACCTGTTCCCTAACCCCTGACCCTAAAAAACGGTATAATTCTTGCCTAATAAAAAACTGCTTCCTCTTATAAATGCTTGTAAAACCTACCTCAAACCAACTTGCAATGTTAAATATTTGTTAAAGTTGTGTGTAAATATACACAATGCGAGAAAAAATATACTACTTTTGCCCCTGCAATGATTTCTTAGTATTATAACACCCTTAACAACACTATGAACAAAAGATATTTTTCTTATTTCTCATCTTTGTTTTGAGTACATTTTTGTACTTTGCGAATGCGCAAACACACTTGAGTAAGGAAAAGCAATTGGCTTTGAATAAAGCAGAATTAAACATCAAAGATTTATACAGCGAGCTCAACGCTGCCCAATACGACCTCAGCTTTGAAGCTTTTCGCCATGCTTACATAGGTTACCAATCACCAAAAACAACACCGCTTAAATGATAAAGAGCTCTTCTCTATTATCGATTTTACAAAAGATTGTAATTCTAAACGTTTTTATACTATCGATTTAGAAAAATGAAAAATCGTGTACTACACTTATGTAGCGCACGGCAAAAAGCGGTGAACGCGTAGCCACTTCTTTTTCGGATGTAGTGGAGTCTAACAAAAGTAGTATTGGATTTTATATCACTGGAGAAACTTATGAAGGTAGTAATGGTTATAGTCTAATGCTTCACGGCGATGAAAAAAAGGTTACAACAGCAACTTAGCAAAACGTTCGGTAGTAATTCACACAGCCGATTATGCTAACGAAAATTATATCGCCTCGCAATGGTCGCATGGGTAGAAGTTTGGGTTGCCCCTGTGTTGCCCCCTAATATCTACAAGCAAGTAATCAACACTATTAAAGATAAAACAATGATTTTTGCTTACTATAACGACACTAAATACTTAAAAAACTTCTAAATACTTAAATGTTTTAAAACTTATAGAAGACGACTCAGTGTTCTAAAAATTAAAGATGAATTTTGAAAAACATTTGAATCCCTAAAGAGAGGCTGCCTATATAAGGCAGCCTCTTTGTTTATAATTCGCTATTATGTATATTTTCAAAATTTTTAAGCACTCACTTCTAATTGGAAGACTTCTTGTAACTAACTGATGCTTTCATCGATAGACGATAGTGTCTTTCAGGTGATTTACCAACTGAGTAGTAATTTTTGAATGATGCGATTGCTAATGAGTTCAGCTTGTTCCTCGTTGAAATCGCTAATCTTCTTGCGATGAAAAATCCATTTCAGCATTTTTAAGGCTTTCAAGTTTAGATTTCAGTGCTTTTAATAGTAGGTGCAAATTTGCGATTGTCTCACCCATTGGAAAAAAATTCTCCTTTACCTCTTCTATAATCTCTAGAGCCTGCGGGATGGATTCTTTTGCGACGTTCTAAGGCTTCATCTTTTGCGTTTAGAAAGTTCATCCATATGCAAAAGGGTTACATTAGGGAGTTGCGCCACCTCTTCAGCTACATTTTTAGGGATAGAAAGGTCTAATATGAGAATAGGTTTATTAGGGTTGATAAATTGCTCGTGTACAGTAGGAGTAGCTGCTCCAGTAGCAACTACAAGTACATCGGCTTTGCTAATTTCAGTTTGTAAATCGGCAAAATCTTTTACCACTACGTTGAATTTTCCTGCTACCTGCTCAGCCTTCTCACGTGTGCGGTTGATAAGGGTAATATGCTTATTTTGAGTGTGCTTAATAAGGTTCTCGCAAGTGTTACGCCCCTATCTTTCCTACTCCAAAGAGGAGGATATTTTTGTGACACTTCAGGCACATTTTGCATAATGTACTGTACCGCCGTAAACGATACCGAGGCAGCTCCTGAGGATAGTGCAGTTTCATTCTTGATGCGCTTGCTCGCATTGATTACACAATTCATCAATCGCTCTAAGAGCATTTGCCAATCCTTTTGTCGCGTGAGAGCGCAAAGGCTTGTTTCCATTTGCCCTATGATTTCAAAAATCTCCTAATATTTGGCTATCTAAACCTGTACCTACTCTAAAAAGGTGTTCTACAGCTTTTTGCTTTTTGTTTACATAGCCTACTTTTTGAAAAATCATCTACCGATCCTTTAGCGTATTCACATAACAATTGAATGAGTTGAAAAGGGTGTTCAGCATAGCCATAGAGTTCCGTGCGGTTACAAGTAGAAATAACTAAAAGCTCCTCAAAACCTTCTTCTTTGGCTTGAGTGAGTAATTGGTCTTTATTTTCAGGGGTAAGACTAAACATCCCACGTATGGTTGCATCGGCTTTTTGTAACTAAGCCCTATGCAGTAGAAAAGATTTGTTCTTTGAGATAGAATGTTGTGTCATAGCTTGTTAGTGATTGATACTACTTACAGTTGTTTTTCAGGGGCAATAAGAAGTTCGCTGTAAATAAAAACAAGATACAGCGAACTTTTTATCATTAAAAACACCTAAATATGTAAGCAGTCTAAATAATTTGATGCGAGCCACACGGGCTAATTTGCTAATTGGTTAATCGGTAGTACGACAGAGGGGTAAGGTAGAGCATCGCAACAATCCTTCTTGTTTGGCAATTTCGGAATATGGAATTTCTTCAACCGTGAAGCCTTGTGAGCGCAACCATTGGTTTAAGGGGTGAAATTCTTTTTCGAAACTACTACTTGGACTAATAGAAAATACATTACTGCACATATTGTACATTTCTTCGCGCTCTATATGGAAGAGGTTTTCTGCCAAAGAGGTCTACCAAATATTGATAATCAGCTTCGGAGCGGAAACCTCCTTTGTAGATAATCCTTTGTCTTTTCCTACGGGCTGGAAGCAGCAATCGAGGTGAAGAGCATTGTCGCGTGCTTTCAGTTTTTGATTTGAGCAAATCAAACTCCTTCACTTTTTATGAGGAAAAAGCTGCTGGATAAAGGCAACGCCCTGCCATATTAGTACGCGCAGTTACTTGTTCTTTATAGTCAGCACCTTTATAAGTACCAATAAAAATATGGTCGTTCCAAGGCATTAGCATCGCCCCTTCTATATGTGTACATCGGCGGGAGGAGTAATTACTTTTTCAGGAGGTATTTGAGCGACAATGTATTCAATAGCCTGAAATTCAGCTTTGTCTATCGGGCAGGATATTCGCTTTTGATAAAAAGTATCTTCAATCACAAAACCAATATCGCGAGTGAATATTTGGTTGCAATCGGTACAATTTCAGGGCGATATACTTTACATTGTATTTTTCAAGTACTGCACGAAAAAGCATCCATTTCGGCTACTATATCCTTTTCTATAGGATAAGTACCTGCTTTGATATGCTCTGCCGACTTAGGGTCGTAGGCTTCTTCGAGTTTAGGAGTAGTCCATTGCTGGTAGCCGTACCTAAAAATTACGGCTTCTAACCTATTGGTTTCGTTGGTGATGTGTAATTTTATCATACTGATATTGTCTTGTTTTGGGCAAAGATACAAATAATTTATCAATTTGCAAATTTGTCGATTTGCTAATTTACTAATTTTTCAAATTTGCTTATTTAATTAGAAACAATATAAATTATCGTTATTTTTAGCTTTTCTTTGGGAATCTCAATCACTTAGCGTATTTTTTTGTCGCATATTTCACTAATTAAATTACTCACGTATGGAAACAGAAATTTTAGCACGGGTGCAGTTTGCGCTCACAATTGCGTTCCATTACATCTATCCGCCTTTAAGTATAGGGGCTTGGACCGCTAATGGTTGTTTTTAAGGGCATCTACTTGCGCACTGGTAAAAAGAGTATGACACGCTCGCCCGCTTTTTGGACGCGCATCTTCTCACTTACCTTTGGTTTAGGTGTTGCTACAGGATTGTAATGGAATTTGAATTTGGTACTAACTGGGCCACCTATTCGCGTTATGTAGGCGATATTTTTGGTAGTGCCTTGGCTGCTGAAGGTGTTTTTGCTTTTGCGCTTGAAAGTACCTGCCTTGGCATTGTACTTTTCGGGTGGAAGAAAGTAAAACCTATATGGCATTTCTTAGCAACCCTTGGGGTGTTCTTGGGGTTCTATGGTTCCGCTATCTGGATTGTGATTGCCAACAGCTGGCAACAAACTCCTGCAGGTTATGTAGTTGCCGGTGAAGGTTTGCAAGCTAAAGCCGTCATTACCGATTTTTGGGCGATGGTGTTCAACCCCTCAAGTGTAGACCGTATATGGCATGTGTGGCAAGGGAGCTTTCTTGGCTGGTATCTTCTTAGTATTGAGCGTACACGCTTGGTATTTACTCAAAGGTCGCCACGTCGAAATTTCTAAAAAGCCTTTAAAGTAACCCTTATCATTGCTACTGTTGTGTGCTTGTTACAATTGGTTTCAGGACACAGCTCTGCCGATGGTGTAGCTCAAAAATCAACCTGAGAAATTGGCAGCTATGGAAGGACATTTCCAAACAGGTCCTGCCGATCTCTATCTCTTTGGTTGGGTGGATAAACAAAACGAGGTAACTCACGGAGTGAAAATTCCTAACGGACTTTCGTATATGATTCATTACGACACAGCTGCTCCTGTAACAGGTCTCGACCAATATCCAGTGGAAGACCGCCCAGGGCAAGTGAATGCTGTATTCCAATTCTATCATATAATGGTAGCCATTGGTATGTTCCTCATCGCACTTACTCTCTATGCTTCTTTCCTATTGTGGAGAGGCAAATTGTACGACAAACGCTGGCTCTTGCACACTTTTTGTATGGAGGTACTCTTGCCACAAATAGGCAATCAAGTAGGTTGGTTTGCAGCCGAAATGGGTCGCCAGCCTTGGATAGTGTACAAACTCTTGCGCACCAGCGATGCGTTGTCTAAATCGGTAACAGCGAACCAAATACTCTTCGCAATTATCTTATTTACCGTTATTTTATATCATCCTCTTCGCTTTATTCATCTACTTGATGAACAAAAAATTGTTCACGGTATTGATGAACACGACACCAAGAACAATTACAAACAGCATAACATTATACAGATATGGAAACATTTTTAGGAATCGACTACCCTACGTGGTGGTTCATCATTATAGGATTTTTGATTACAGGCTATGCTATTTTTAGACGGCTTTGACTTCGGCGCGGGAGCGTGGCATTTGTGCTTTGATAAGAAAAAAGAACGCCGCGTAGCTCTGAATGCCATAGGTCCTGTGTGGGACGGTAATGAGGCATGGTTAGTAATTGGGGGTGCTGGTATTTTTGCAGGCTTCCCACTAATGTACGCCGAATTGTTTTTCGGCTATGAACACACCTTTTATGCTATTCCTCACTTTTTATTATCTTTAGAGCAGTAGCCATTGAGGTACGTGGCAAAGAGGATAGTGATCGTTGGCGCAATACTTGGGACACTGTGTACAGCGTGTGCAGCATTGTGTTACCCGTACTCTTAGGAGTGGTGATTGCCAACGTATTACAAGGATTACCATTAGACGAGAACTCTGTATACCAAGGAGGCGCTCTTTACATTCCTTACCCTTATGCACTGCTTGTAGGCGTAATGACTTTATTGCTTTTTATGGTACACGGAGGTTTGTATTTACTCATCAAAACTCACGGTGATATGCACCACCGCATCGAGAAACGCATCAATTACGCTTATCTCGCTTTTGTGGTAGTGTTCACAGCTGTAGCGATTTACAGTATGCTCACACCGCATTTGGCTGAGAATATCGCCAACAGTACCGCGCTAAAAGTATTCCCTACTCTATTGCTCCTCAGCATCTTGAGCATAGCATTCTTTATGAAGAAAAAGACTATAAAAAGGCTTTTGTAGGCACACACTCACTATTGCTTTCTATGGTAGTAGCCGCACTCAACTTGCACCCTACTTTCTTGAGAACTACCTTAGAAACAGGCAATAGCATCACCGTTTACAACGCTGCTGCTTCTCAAAAATCATTAGAGATTATGCTCACTATCACAGCGATAGGTGCACCTCTATTGCTTATCTACACTTATTTTTGCTTACAAAGTATTCTAGGGCAAAGTAGAAATTGACGAAAAATAGTTATTAATAAATACTGATAAAACATCAACAAAAGCCAAATAGCCCTTTTTACTATTTGGCTTTTTACTTGATTGGCACGAAAATTGCTTTTGTAATCTTGAACTAAAAATCATTAAAAACACTGAAAATGAAAAAAGAATACTATTGGTTATCATCGCTCTTTGTAGCGTAACCATACAAGCCCAACAGGTTGATAAAGCTAAAAACTATTAGATGAAGTGTATGCTAAAATGGTGGCTTACAACAATATCTATATAGATTTTTAAATACAACCTCGATAATATTGCTGAAAATATCAATCAGGAAACTAAAAGGTAATGTAACTATTGCCAAAGATAAGTATGATAGCTAAACTATTTAGGAGCTACTAAAATGTACGACGGCAGTAAAACATATACTATTGTTCCTGAAAAACGAGGAAATTACCATAGAAAAACGCTTCCGACGACAGTACCATTACCCCTCTAAAAATGCTTACCTTCTACAAAAAGGCTATAAGTACAAATGGGATATACAACAAAATGTACGTGGTCGCAAAAATTCAATACGTAGAATTGAAACCTCAAAAAGCTAATAGCGAGGTAAAACAAATCCTATTAGGTATTGATATTCAAACTAAACACATCTACAACCTTATTGAAATAGGCAAAAACGGCACTAAAACCACTATTACAGTGAATACTTTCAAAACCAATCAGCCGTTATCAGCTAATATTTTCAAGTTTGACCGCGAAAAATATAAAAAGACGGTTACACTATCACCGAAATGTAGTTCGTCGTTAGTTCGTTAGTCGTCAGCTTTAGTTGTATGAAAATCATAGATCGCTATATCATTACTCAGTTCTCAAAAATTTCTTGGGGCACTCTCTATCCTCATTCTCATCTTTGTATTCCACACTATTTTCACATACATCGATGAGCTGGCTGGCCGTGGCTTAGAACTTTGGATTATCTTCAAATTCCTCATCTATTTCATCCTCAACTTATCCCTATCATTATGCCGCTGGCGGTGGTTATCGCTCCATTATGACCTTTGGCGCTTTTGCCGAAAAGCTATGAGTTTGCCGCAATGAAAGCCTCGGGTATTTCACTGATGCGTGTAATGCGACCACTGATTGTTTTAATGGCTCTATTGAGTTTAGGAACTTTCTTCTTGGCTAACAATGTGATTCCTGTAGCTTATCGCGAGGTGTATACCCTAAGATCTAACATCGCAAAAAGTAAAACCTGCAATGGCTATAGCCGAAGGGGTTTTCTAATATAGGCGAAGATATTAGCATTAAAGTAGGCAAGAAAAAGGGTGACAACGACCAGTTTTTGGAAAGCGTACTTATCCATAAAAACACCTGATAGAGTGAATCGTACTGTTATCAATGCTAAGCGTGGTGAATTGAGAAGTGCTAAATCTAACCCTAACTTCCTACAACTCATCTTAGAAGACGGAACTTACTACGAGGACATCAAAACAAACACTTATGAACTCAACAAAAATGCCTTTCGCTAAAGTGCATTTTAAAAATATATAATCAATCTCGACCTTTCTCACTTAAACAGTGTAGATTTCAACGAAAAAACTGATGCCACTACCTATAGAATGATGAACGTAAATCAATTAGATTATGCTATCGACTCATTGCGTTCTGACTTCAAGCAAAATATTACTGACTACGGAAATAACATATGTTCCGCCGTACAGGTTTTAACTCTACTCCCTCACGATAATAAAAAACTCAAGAAAAACGACCACCCCTAAAGAAATAAAAATCAGTAACTCAACTACTAAAAATACTCAATAACTACGATCAACAACGAGTGCTTGAAATGGCTATAACTAACAACCAAGCACAGTTAGACAATGTAGAATTTCGCCAGATGGACATTGAGTATCGCTACAAACTGATGAACTTGCACATAATGAACCCTCAGTGATAAGTTTTGCGCTCACTATAGCCTGCTTTGTACTCTTTTTGTAGCAGCACCTTTGGGCGCTTTTATCCGTAAGGGCGGTATAGGGTTACCTTTAGTTTTTGCGATGATATTGTTCTTATCCTATTATTTTATAGGAATGTTTATGAAGAACATCGCCGAGAACAACACTATCAACCCTGCTTTAGCTCCGTGGATTCCGGCCTTGATATTAATGCCTTTAGGCATTTATCTCACCGCAAGAATTGCCAAAGACAAAGAAGTATTCCACTTCCTCTCACTCACAAGCTGATTGTATGGACGAAGGATAAAATTAAAAAGTGAAAGGTAATAAGAAGAAAAATTATTAAATCTCCTCAACCTACTAAACTGAATAATTGATAAAACGATTGTGAAGAATAATAAAAAAGACTTTGTAACATCAAAAATGCTACAAAGTCTTTTTATAACCTATTATTCACTTTTTTACTCTTCACTAAAAGAAAAATCCATTGAGCAAATCAGCGGTTTTCATACGCTTTTTGGCGGGGAGTTGTAATTCTAAAAGCTGAATAAACCCATCTTTCACTGCTACGCGCAGTTGTTTCTTCTCTGCTAAAAAGTTTCCTGATGGGTTCATTATGAGTTGCAGGCTCAAACACAGCATCATACACCTTGGTAGCAAGCATTCTCCTTGTGAGGAAATTCCGCCCAAGCAGTAGGATACGGACTCATTCCTCCAATGAGGCGCTCGATAGTCATCCCGTCCTCTTCCCAATTGATTTTACAGGTTTCTTTATATATTTTAGGAGCTTCGGCAAAAAGTAATTTCTGTTTTGCGGCTGAGTGGTACAAGTACCTGCAGCGATACTATTCTACTGTTTTTGAGTACCAAATCAGCTCCTTGTAACATTAGTTTATCGTGGAGTGTACCCGCTGTTTCGTGGGCATCGATAGGGGTAACAGCTTGAGCGATAATTGCACCTGTATCAATCTTTTCATCTATAAAGAAAGTAGTTACCCCGTTTGTTTTTTTCACCGTTGATAATCGCCCAGTTGATAGGAGCTGCACCTCGATAGTTAGGCAAGAGTGAAGCGTGGAGGTTGAAAGTGCCGTATTTAGGCAATCGCCACACCACTTCAGGCAACATACGGAAAGCTACGACTATTTGTAAATCAGGTTGAAGGGCTTTTAAGTTCAGCGAGGAAATTCTCATCTTTGAGTTTCAAAGGTTGGAGTACGGGTATACCTTTACTTTCGGCATAAATTTTCACCGGCGACTGATGCAATTTTTGTCCGCGACCAGAAGGTTTTATCAGCAACAGTTACCACGCCTACTACGTTATAATTATTTTCTACTAAGGCTTTTTAGGGACGCTAAAGCAAAATCAGGGCGTTCCCTATAAATACAATTCTCATACAATTGACAATTAATAATTAACAATCTTGTCCAACTAAAAGTGTTGTTAAACTTTGGCAAAGGTAAAGTATATCTACAAAAGCAGCAAATATTTTTCATTTTATTTTGCCACGTAAAAAAATAATTCGTACCTTTGCCGCCGATTTAAAACAATAATTAAAAACGTTAAGCTATGTATGCAATTGTAGAGATAGCAGGGCAACAATTTAAAGTAAGCAAAGACCAAAAGTTTACGTGCACCGTTTGCCTAATGCAGAAGATGAAAAGTAACTTTTTCTAACGTACTTCTCATTGATAACAACGGAGCTGTAACTCGTAGGCGCCCCAGTTATAAACGGAGCTTCTGTAGAAGCTAAAGTTTTAAAACATTTGAAAGGAGACAAAGTGCTCGTATTCAAAAAGAAAAGACGTAAAGGTTACAAAAGTGAAGAACGGACACCGTCAGTACCTCACCCAAATTGTAATCGAGAACATTGTTGTAAAATAATTGTTAAACTTAAAAAATCTAAGAAAAATGGCTCACAAGAAAGGTGTCGGTAGTTCAAAGAACGGTAGAGAATCACACTCTAAACGCTTAGGCGTGAAAATTTTTCGTGGACAAGTTGCCATCGCTGGAAACATTATCGTTAGACAACGTGAACTCAACACAATGCTGGCGAGAACGTGTACATTGGTAAAGACCATACTTTGCACGCTAAAATAGATGGTATCGTAAAATTCGAGAAAAAAAGAAAAACGATAAATCTTATGTTTCTGTTATTCCATTAGAAGCATAATTGTAAATTTAAAATTATTAAACTAGAAAAGAGTCACTTAAAATAATAAGTGGCTCTTTTTCTTTTAGTTAATAGATAAACTAAGTAGTTTGGCAAAGTTTTTGAAGCTAAACAAACTCAAAATTAACTAGGTGTATATGTCATACACCCTCCCTAAAAATTATAACCTCAGATGAAATATCTTGTACAACTTTGTCGTATATTAGTAGGCGCTACTTTCATCATCAGTGGGATGATAAAGCTCAACGACCCTATGGGTTTTTTTCTTTCAAATTAGAAGATTATTTTCGCCCTGGTGTACTCAATTTGCCTTTCCTCGTGCCTTATGCTTTAGCATTTGCTATCTTTGTATGCATTTTCGAGGTAGTATTGGGCGTAACTCTATTAGTAGGTTACAAAAAGAAACTCACACTGTGGCTTTTTGCTCGCTATGTTAGTATTCTTTGGCTTCCTTACTTTCTATTCGGCGTATTTTTAACAAGGTAACTGATTGCGGTTGTTTTTAGCGATGCCATCAAATTTACTCCTTGGCAATCGTTTACTAAAGATTTAGTGCTTTTAGCACTCACTTTGGTCGTTTTCTTCGGTCAGAAATATATTCATCCACTTACAAAAGGCAAACTACCCTTTGGTTGTAACTCTGCTTATCTGTGCTTTTCTGCATCATCTTCGTTTATTACGTGTACAACCACTTGCCAGTGAAGGACTTCATGTGTACAAAAATAGGTACTAATATCCCTAAAGGTATGGAATTACCTCCCTAATGCTGTTACTTACTATTGGACTTTTTAAAATAGATGGGCAAAACAAAGTGATTGAAACTAAAGACCCTTCTTTCCCTAAAAATAGCGGGTGAGTACGTAAGTCTTACTTCAAAAACTGAAATGCCTCCTATCCACGACTTCTACATTCAGGATAAGGATAGAACTACTGATTATTTAGAGGAATTCATCAACAAAGACAAACTTTTGATGGTGATTTCTATCGTCTTGACCGCGCTAACTCAAGAGGCGTTTAAAGCTATTAAAACCGTTACCGATAAAGCAATGAAAAACGGTTATACAGTAATAGGTCTCACTTCACAAATGGAAAAAGCGCCTTTATATCGTAAAGAAATACGAACTCAACTTCAACTTCTATTACAACGATGCCACTACGCTAAAAACGATGATTCGCTCTAACCCAGGGCTTATTACCCTCTCCAAAGGAACTATCATCGATAAAAACACTATAACGACAGTGAAAAATTATCCATTGATAATTAACAATTAACAAGTGTGGCGTGAAACAAATATAGCTTTTTAGCATTATCTGCGACTGCAACGAGGCTTTGTCGCAGAATACGGTTGTATCGTACGGTTTGGATATTGAAAAACTTATCTGCTATTTAGAAAAATACAACATCACCGAAACTCCCAACAACATAGAGGAAGATACTTTTGCGACAATTCGTGTACGAAGTAGCAAAAGATTTGAACGCACGTTCGCAAGCGCGACTCATTTCTGCATTGAAGAGTTTTTAAATTTATGATGTACGAAAAAGGGCGTGAAGACTTCCTGATGAGCCTTATTGAAAGCCCCAAAATAGGCGTAAAACTCCCCGATACCCTTTCGCTACAAGAGATAGATGCGATGCTTGCTTCTATAGATTTAAGCACCGATGAAGGTCATCGCAACAAGGCGATGATAGAGATGCTCTACGCTTGCGGATTGCGTGTATCGGAACTCATTTCGCTTAGATTATCCGATTTGTTTTTTGATGAAGATTTTATCAGGGTGATGGGAAAAGGCAGCAAACAGCGGTTAGTACCTATTGAGGCATACACTCAAAAGCAAGTGAAGCAATATATAGACAACCAGCGCCGACAGCTAAAAATAGCCAAAGGACATGAGGATTTTTGTATTCTTAAACAGAAGAGGGAAACAGCTCACACGAGCGATGATTTTTACGATTGTAAGGCAAGTTGCAGAAAATATAGGACTACAGAAGACAATTAGTCCACATACATTTAGGCATTCGTTTGCCACGCACCTACTGGAGAATGGTGCCAACTTGCGCGCTATACAAATGATGTTAGGTCACGAGAATATTACTACTACTGAAATATACGTACACGTTGAGAAGAGTTATTTGCGAGAAGCACTTATAAAGTACCACCCACGCCAGAAGATGAGCTTTTTACCCAATAGCCCATTACGTCATCACTCTTAATATTACAATGAGTGAAGCTCCACCTTGTTAGCGTTTTTTTAGTTAGAGGTCTTCAAAAATCAAGGTTGCGGTAAGCACCATTGGTAGAGCCATTAGCAAATACCATTAGTTCTTACATTTTTCCAATCGCTCGGCATACAATTCTCTTTTAAAATCTTTTTGATGGCGTTCAGAGATTACTTCTTCTCCTTTTTCATCAAAAAACATAGCAGTCATTTCGTTCAGAATGTCTCTAAACAATTCAAAATCTTCTTTGTAGAGGTAGATTTTGTGTTTTTTTGTAATGTACAGACCCATCGTCGTGCGAAAAACTTCTACTTTCAGTAATAGTCAAGTAATAATCATTAGCGCGTGTAGACCTCACATCAAAGAAGTAAGTGCGTCTACCCGCCCTTAGGACTTTGAGAAAAATTTCCTCATTGTCCAAAAAAATTCTTTTTCTTCCATTGTATGTACGTGTTTTTCTAATTCGCGTACAAAAATTCTATAAATAGAGAATACTATGCAAAATTTTTTTAGCAATTATTTTATCATTAATCCCATATTTTATTATAATTTTAACATATATAGTGCTAATATAGTATTTAAACATAAAGTTATTAAAAAAAGGTTTCAGAGGGCAAGGAGTAAGTACTAACAACTAAAAAACTAACAACTAACTACTAAACTTTAATAATTATTTTGTACTTTTGCAATCTTAAAAAGAAAAACAATGTCCGAAAAAAACATCACGCACTAAACATACATTTCATCAGTTATCGCGCTTTGTAAAACCTTACAGAGGTGTATTTGTAGCGGTAGCACTATTTGCTATACTTTCTTCTATTTTTTCAACGGCTCAGCCTTACCTCATAAAAGTAGCAATAGACGATTATATCACCCTTTAAAAACTATGAGGGGTTGTTGCACATCACCTATATATTAATAGCTTTGCTCTGCGCCGAAGTGCTGATGCAATTCCTTTTTCTTATTTTTCAAACTGGCTGGGACAAACCGTCATACGCGATGTGCGCGAAAAAACTCTTCGCTCACTTGTTGCGCCTGAAAATGCGATATTTTGATAAATCGTCTATTGGGGTATTAGTCACCCGCGCGGTGAACGATATGGAACGCATAGGTGAGATTTTCAGTTCAGGACTTTTTGAGATGGCAAGCGATGTACTCAAAATGTTAGTTATCACCATCGTAATGTTTGTAATCGATTGGAAATTAGCGCTCATCAGCTATGCTACTATGCCACTAATTCTCTATTTCACTCGTTGGTTTCAGCGTTCTATGAATGCTGCTTTTGTAGAAGTGCGCAAAGAAGTGGCTAACCTCAATGCCTTTAGTGCAGGAGCGCATTTCGGGCATCAAAGTGGTTCAGCTTTTGCCCAAGAGCGCGAAGAGTTAGAGAATTTCAAGAAAAATCAACGAGAAACACAAGCAAGCGTGGCTTAAAACGATATGGTACAACTCCATTTTCTTCCCTATTGGCGATTTGTGCATATCAATTACTATTGCCCTTATTGTGTGGTTTTGCTGGGCGACAAATCGTAGGTGATAACGTGTACGATTTGGGAAATATCTTCTTGTTCATACAACTCACGCAACAACTCTTCCGCCCTATTAGGCATATAGCCGATAAGTTCAATACCTTCCAAATGGGCATTATCGCATCCGACCGTGTTTTTGCTATTTTGGAAACCGAAAACGACTCTGAAACCGAAGGACAGAAAGAACTCACTGAAGTGAAAGGCGCTATCCAGTTTGAAAATGTTCATTTTGAATATGTAGCAGGCGAAGAAATTTTTGCACGGCATCAGTTTTGAAGTAAAAAGAAGGCGAAACCATTGCTATTGTAGGGGCGACAGGTGCTGGAAAAACAACTATTACCAACCTGCTAAAACCGATTTTACGACCTTAGCTCTGGTGCGATTTACATCGATGGGGTAAATATAGAGGAATACACCCTCAGTTCATTGCGAAAACACATTGCTACTGTATTGCAAGATGTATTTTTGTTTGCCGATAGTGTGCTGAACAACATCACCTTGAAAAATCCTGCTATCAGTGAGGAGGAAGTGATTGCAGCAGCTAAAAGCATAGGCGTTCACGATTTCTTGATGAGCTTGCCCGAAGGTTATCACTACACTGTGAAAGAGCGCGGCACAATGCTTTCTGCAGGACAACGCCAGCTCATTGCTTTTCTTGCGCGCTTATGTACACAAAACCACAGATTCTCATTTTAGACGAGGCAACTTCATCAGTTGATTCTCATTCCGAGCAACTCATACAACAAGCTACCGATAAAATGACCGAAGGGCGCACTTCTATTATCATTGCTCACCGCCTTACAACAGTGAAAAAGCCAACAAAAATTATCGTGTTAGACAAAGGAAGAATTGTAGAAACGGGTACTCACGAGGAGTTGCTACAAATAGAGAATGGTTACTACCGCAATTTGTACGAAGTGCAGTTCTTAGACGAATAATTTTTGGTATATTGTTTGATTTACAACTAACAAGTTTCATCAAAACATTGTTTAGTAAATGAAAAATCAAACATTTTTATCTTCAACAGCTTTTACTGCTTCCCTTAGTAATCACCGCACAGAAATCGGTGGTGCCCTGAGGTGAAGGTAGTAAACGAACGCAATGCCAACCTGATGGTGTTGCAAGACCTCTCCATAGACATATTGGTAATAGGGCAAACAGCCGTTACTACTATGGAAATGACTTTCTACAACCCCTAACAGTCGCGTAATGGAAGGCGAGTTTCAGTTTCCTCTGCCGATGGTCAGCAGGTGTCACGCTTTGCCTTGGATATCAACGGCAAAATGCGCGAAGGAGTGGTGGTAGACAAAGCCTTAGGGCGCAAAGCCTTTGAGGACATAGTGCGCAGGGGCGTAGACCCTGGTTTGTTAGAAAAAAACAGAGGGCAACAACTTCAAAGCCCGTGTGTACCCTATGCCTGCCAAAAGGCACTCGGCGTGTGCTCATCGCCTTTGAACAAGAGCTACACGATCGCGACGGACAGGATTATTACTTCTTGCCTATCACAGCTAACACCACCCTTTAAAAAAACTTCAAAGTACGCACTGAGGTGGTATCACGCTTTGTAAAAGCTGATATTCAAAACAGCTTGCAATTAGACTTCAAGCAAGCGCGCAACAGCTATATCAGTGAGGTGAGCCAACAGAATTTTGCGCTCAACCAGAACATTGCGCTCACTTTCCCAAAAATTGAGAAACCACAAACTATTAGCGCCACTAAAGGCAACAAAACCTATTGCTACGGCAATATCGCTTTGGCTACTGCCCAACCCAAAAACAGACCTACCCCTAAGGAAATAGGGGCTTTTATGGGATGCATCACATTCGGCAGCCAATCGCGATAGAGCAAAAGAATTTGCTTTCTTAGAAAGCTATTTCAAGGAAGTAAAAAGATGTGAAAGTCGTTCTTAGCAGTTTCAATATTCGCTCTGACAAACCCCTTAGTTTTGAAGTGAAAAAAACGGCAATTGGCAAGCGCTGAAATCACATTTAGAAAGTCTGCCTTATGACGGTGCTACCGATGGCAATGCTATTGATTTTAACCTCAAAACAGATGAAATACTACTTTTTAGCGATGGTATTTTCAACTTTGGCAGTAAAGAATTTTCGGTAAAAAGAAGTGGTAAAACAAGCTAAAACCCCCTATAACAGTAGTCAATGCTTCGGCAGTTGCCACACCCCAAAAATGCAATACCTCGCCAATACTACGGGTGGTAGCTTTATAGATTTGACCACCCTCACTACTGAACAAGCGCTAATAGTAGCCCGCACTGTACCTTTCCAACTGCTAAATATAGAAGTAAAAAAATGGTAAAATAACCAATATTTTTCCACAAAAAGGCACTACTATTAGCAAAGGCAATTTCACTCTTTCAGGCGAATTACAAACTAAAGAAGCGAGCTTTAATACTCAGCTTTGGATACCCTAAAAATGTAATCGTACAAAAGAAATCCATTTTGCAGCCAACCCTGATGCTTCGGAAAGTGAGTTTGAACTTTTGCGCCGTATATGGGCAGAAAAGCAAATTGCACAATTAGAACGCGAAGGTGCTGAACAAAAACAAATAGATGCCGTAGGGCGTGAATATGGGATTGTAACCGAAGGTAATTCACTTATCGTTTTAGAAACCGTAGAAGATTATGTGCGCTACCGCATTACACCACCTAAAGAATTGCAAATGGAATACTCCAAACGTTTGGCTAACCAAGAAAAACAAAAAGAAGATAGTGCTAAACGCATTTTAGAGAATGTGATAGCGCAATCAGCTGAACAATCTAAATGGTGGAATACCCAATATCCTCTCAAAGATAGTAAATCCAAAAAATAAAGCGGTAATTATGGAAGAAGTGGTATATCCTATAGATAATAATGCTATTGCCGATGTCGCTGCTGCTAGAAGCACCTTCAATGGAACGCAGTGCAAGTAAAGAGGTTAGCAGTAATGCGATGGCAAAAGAGCCACTGCTCCACGTAGCACACCAGCACCTGCTTCTGTTCCTACTTCTAAAAAATAGAACTCAATGCCTATAACCCCGATACCCCTTATTTAAAGGTAATGGAATACACAGAATATGCTAAAGCGGTAGAAACCTATTACAAATTGAAAAAAAGAATACGGCAATACTCCATCCTTCTATGTGGATGTAGCCGATTATTTCTTCAAGAAAGGCAATCGCGAGCAAGCGATTTTGGTAGTATCTAATTTAGCGGAACTCAGTTTAGACGATCCACAATTGTTGCGTATGTTAGGCTATAAACTCAGCAATTACAGTGCTAAAAAAGAAGCGGTACAAGTGTTCCGCAAAGTAGCCCAATTGCGCGAAGAAGAACCCCAATCATTCCGTGATTTAGGTTTAGCCTTAGCTGAAGACGCTCAGTACAACGAGGCAGCAAAAAATCTTTATAGAGTGGTTACAAATGAGTGGAGCAGCCGCTTTGGCGATGTACAACTCGTTACCCCTCAACGATCTCAACAGTCTTATCGCACGCCACCAAGGCATAGACGTAAGTTATATCGATAAAGCGTTTGCTCAAAAAAAGAGCCTGTAGATGTACGTGTAGTACTCTCTTGGGACACCGATAATTGCGATATGGACTTATGGGTAACCGACCCTAAAGACGAGAAATGTTATTACCAAAACACACTCACTTACCTCGGTGGTAAAATATCACGTGATGTTACCCAAGGTTATGGACCAGAAGAGTTTATGCTCAAGAAGGCAGAAAATGGGAAATACAAAGTACAAGTAGATTACTTTGGCACTCACTCACAAAAGCAATTGATGCCCGTGAGTTTGCGCATTACTTTCTACACACACTTTGGTACTCCACAGCAAAAAAACAAGAAGAAACTACTGTACGCTTGAGCAATGCTAAAGAAGTGATTGAAGTAGGAGCTTTTCAGGTAACAGGTAACAAATAACAGATAACAAGTAATAGATATAAAAAGCGAGGTTTTCACCTCGCTTTTTAGTAATTCTTATTTTTAAGTTTCAAATTATCTAAATAATTACTCAACAATATTAGCGATACTTACGCGGTTCCAATCTGGTTCGCTGAACATATCACCGATACCATTACCTTCAGCTTGGATTCTATCAGCTGAGATTTTTGTAACGGTTTACTAAGAGAGTTTTAACAGCTTCAGCACGAGCAGCGGCTAATTTTTTTGTTTTTTTCTCTAAGTCACCTTCAGGAGAAGCATAACCTTTGATAACCACTTTAGCGTCAGAGTGTTTTTAAGGTAAGAAGCGATACGCTCTACGTTAGGCAATTGAGAAGCTTCGATAGTAGTTTTAGCTACACGGAAAGTAACTACAGATTCCAAAGTTTTTGTTTTTAGTAACAACTTTCTCAACTACTTCAGGTTTTTGTTACGAGCAGCTTCTAACTCATCTTGCAAGTTTTTGATTTGTTTTTGGTTATCAGCCAATTGTTTGTTTTTGCTGTTCAACTCATCACGAAGTCTTGCTAACTCACCGCTGTTATCAGGAGCTTGAGCAGCTGTAGTGAAGTGGTGAGCTCCATTGCTACCTTTGAAACGGTAAACAACACCAGCAGTTACTTGAGTCCAAGAATTAGTAAGGTTCAACTCATTTTGAGAAACTGACTCAGCACGATTAGCTACTCCATCAACAAAGTAGATAAGCGCTGGGCTGATTTTTGATACTCTATGCTTTGCTTTGACCCTAAGTTGAACAACAAGTTAGAACCGAATTGGCTTGTCATAGCATTCAATACATTAGGAGCTTTTCTATTATTAGCTCCTTGTGGATAAAGGTGAGCCCAACCTAGACCAGCGAAACCTTCAACTTCAAAGAAACGAGGGAGTTCCTTTTGTAACCAGCGATAAGGTTGCTCAAGTTTACAGTACCTACCAAGCTTACATTTGAGGCGTCAACGAAGTTACCAAACTCTGTAGCATTATCAAAATCTACTGGACGTACATACGCCATACCTTCAACGCCTAAACGGAACGCTGGAGAGATTTGTTTGCCAATTTCAGCACCAAAAAGTAGCACGGGTGTTTTTGATAAAGGCTTCACGGGTAGTCCAAGAGAATCCACCGCCTTTAACACCTACTTGCCAGTTGTCAAAAAAATTTTGCTTTTACTTAGCATTTCTTGTGCATTAGCACTACAAAAGTTGCAACGATAGCTGCAACGCTTAAAAGAGTTCTTTTCATATAAAAAATAAAATTAAAACTTATTCACGATTAATATTGAGGGCAAATGTATGGCTATTTTTATATCCACCACATTTTTGAGTTACAAAAAAATAGCTTACATTCTTATTTTTTTAACTTTTTCTTTACACTTTTAGATAGTAAAAATCTTATATTTTTGTTAAAATTTTTTTATATCCTAAGAGATATAAAATTTATTTCTTAAACACTCTGTTGTCGGAGAGTTTCTATCAAAGGGAAGAATCTATAAAATTAAATCCACAATGACATTAATATTCATCGGTTGGGTTTTACAAAAATTTCATCAACTTTATGGCGATAACCACTTATGCGCTCTTGTAAATCTTGGAAAATCACAAAAAGTACAGGTATGACTATCAATCCAAAAAGTACCTATCAACTGTCCTACTCGCAGCTCCTGTAGCTACTGAACGGTTACCTTCAGCACCTACTCCTGAGGCAAAATACTAATGGCATCAAACCAACGATGAAAGCGAAAGAGGTCATCAAGATAGGACGCAACGCGCCATAGCAGCATTGATAGCTGCTTTAGATAGGCTTTCACCCATACGGCGGCGTTGTACCGCAAACTCTACTATCAGGATAGCGTTTTTAGCCAAAAAGTCCCATTAACATAATAAGAGAGATTTGAAATAGATATTGTTTTCCAATCCGAAAAGCCACTGTCCTAAATAAGCTCCAAAGATACCAAAAGGCAATGAGAAGAGCACTGATAATGGTAATAGGTAACTCTCATACTGTGCTGAAAGGATAAAATAAGTAAACACCAAGCTGAGTAAGAAAAATGAGTATGGTTTGTGAGCCTGCGGTTTGTTCTTCACGTGTCAAACCTGTATAATCAATACTATAATTAGCGTTAAGGGTTTTGGCAGCTACCTCTTGTACTGCTGTAAGGGCATCACCCGTACTATAAGCAGGGTTATTCTGAGCCGAAATAGATACCGAAGTAAATAGGGTTGTAACGGCTGAGTGATTGAGTCCAAAGGTACGTGTGAGCGTTACAAACTCGGTAATAGGCGCCATTGTGCCACTACCTGTTTTTACAAATAAGTTGTTGAGACTATTGAGGTCTTTACGCGCTTCGGGCAACGATTGTACCATTACGCGGTATTGCTTTCCGTAGAGGGTAAAAGTCGGTTGCGTAGAATCCTCCTATATAGTTCTGCAAGGTAGAGAGAATTGTACTCACTGTAATACCCGATTGCATAGCGCGTTCCACATTGATATCCATTTGGTATTGAGGGTAATTCACGTTGAATGAGGTTTGAGCAAATTTTATCTCAGGACGTTGCATCAAAGCATCTAAAAATTGCTGTGTATTTTTGTTTACCTCACTGATATCACTTCCGGATTTATCCAAGAGTACAAACGATACCCCACCCCCTATACCAAAACCTGGTACTGAAGACGGTTGGAAGAAAATCACAGTGGCATCTTTAACATTAGCTACTGCACGAAAGGCATTGTTGATAATAGTCTGAATGTCTTGACCAGGAGTTTAGAGCGCTGTTCAAAAGGTTTCAGCTTTTGAAAGCCCATACCATTGTTGCTACCTTCGCCCGAAATCATACCACGCCCCGTTACAAAGATAACATTTTCTACCCCTGGGATATTGGAAAGACTTTCGTTTACTTCACGCATAATATTGGCAACACGTTCCATAGAGGCACCAGGAATCATAGATACATCCATCATCACAAACCCTTGGTCTTCATTGGGCACAAACCCCGATTTCATACTTTTTATTGGCAAAATAGATACCACCTCCTGCTAAGAGTAAAAGCACCAAGGTTACCCATTTGTGGCGAAGGAAGAAAGTAAAAGTTTGTCCGTATTTATACGTCGCTGCATTGAAAGCTATATTAAACTTGTGGAAGAACTTACCAAACCACGATTTTTTTCTTCGTACTGCTTATCGCCGTGAGGTTTGAGGAAGAGCGAGCAAAGCACCGGACTGAGGGTGAGCGCATTGATTGCTGAAATGACAATCGCTACAATAAGGGTTACCCCAAAACTGTTTGTAGAACACCCCCGTAGTACCGCCCATAAAGGTTACTGGCACAAACACTGCTGCCATTACCAAGGTGATAGAGATAATCGCCCCTGTAATCTCGTTCATAGCCGAAATGGTAGCAGGCTTCGCTTTCTCGTGAGTTTGCTCCATCTTGGCGTGTACCGCCTCAACGACGACTATGGCATCATCCACCACTATACCAATAGCCAATACTAGCGCAAAGAGGGTGAGCATATTGATAGAATAACCAAAGAGGTTCAAGAAGAAGAAAGTACCCACGATAGACACTGGCACCGCAATAGCAGGAATGAGCGTAGAGCGGAAAGTCTTGCAAGAAGATATACACCACCAAAAATACCAACAAAAAAAGCTTCTAGGGAGGGTAGAAATCACCTTAGAAATTGCAGCATCTAAGAAAGTATTGGCGTTGTAGTTGATAGTATAAGTAATTCTCGGTAAAAGAGGGTTTTCCATTTCTTCTAAGAGTTTTTCGATATTTTGATAATTTCGTGAGCATTAGACCCTGGGGTTTGCGAAATACCCATAGCCACCGCAGGACGACCATTGCTTTCAGAAAAAGCCTGTGTATCCTAAAGCGTCGAGTTCTACCGTGGCTACATCTTTGAGACGAAGTACACGTCCGCCATCTAAGGCTTTTGAGTACTATATTTTTCATATTCAGACACTTGAGTGTATTTTCCTTTATATTTAATCACATACTCATAGCTACTACCGCTGTTTTGGCCTAAAGGTACCCGCAGCCGCTTCTTTACTTTGAGCTGAAATAGCAGCAGTTACCTCAGTAGGATTAAGTCCATAGGCTTGGAGCTTTTGTGGATTTAACCAAACACGCATAGAATAGGTTTTACCCCAAAAGCACTGGCATCCCCTACCCCACTGATACGTTTGATAGCAGGAATCACATTGATGCTCAAATAGTTTTGCAAGAACACATCGTCTAATTCTTTATTTTTCGGAAAAGAAGGTAAGGAACATCAGGTTACCTGAACTCTGCTTGCGCACCGTTACTCCTGATTGGGTTACCTCCGATGGCAAAAATAGAGTTGGCACGCGACACTGCGTTTTGCACGTTTACCGCTGCGATATCGCCATTGGTGCCTTGTTTGAAATAGACTGTAATATTTGCGGAACCACTATTAGAAGCCGATGAGGTAATATAATCCATATTTTCAACCCCATTGATTTGTTCTTCCAGCGGAATTACCACTGCTTTTAAGCACTGTTTCGGCATTGGCACCTGCATAATTAGCCGATACCTGCACCGTTACAGGGGCGATGTCGGGGTATTGGGAAATAGGTAAGGATACAATCCCTAAAAATCCCTAAAAATTACTATCAGAATAGAAATTACCGTTGATAGTACCGGTCTGTTTATAAAAACTTTTTATCATAAGTTTAAGTTATAGATTCTTCTTTTAATTTGCTAATTTACTAATTTGCCAATTATTTCCAGCCACCTCCGAGGGCTTTATACAGGGTGATACCATACTGCATACGAGTGAATTGTGCGTTGGCTACACTAAGCTCGGCATTGAGGCGGTTTTACTTCGGCAATGATCACCTCCAACAATTCACCATACCGCTATCAAAGAGTTGTTTTAGAGAAATCTGTTGCTTTTTGATAGGCTTCCATCTCTTTTAGTTTTGAGTTGGATAAACTCGTCTTGAGAGTTGAATTGGTGCATTGCATCGGAGACTCTTTGCCTGCTGAAAGAATTGCCTTTTTGAAGTTGAGCAAAGCGGTTTCTTGAGCAGCTTTTTGCACTTCGTACTGGGTGCGTATTTGTCGGCGATTGAGGATAGGTTGCGCCAATCCCGCTATAAAAATTAGCAAACATCGATTTGGCTGAAAACCAAGTATCGAGTTCGTTACTGCTGATACCGCCACGAGCGCTGAGGGTGAGGGTAGGATAGAAAGCAGCACGGGCTACATTGGTGAGTTCAAAAGCGTTGCGCAAGTTCAGTTCGGCACGTGCCACATCAGGACGATTTTCGAGCAAACTTACAGCATATCCCCTGACGAAATTCAGTAGGGAATTGTTGCTCGGCAAGGGTGCTTCGCTCTATATGATGAGGCTCTTCACCGAGGAGTACACATATCGTATTCTCTAATGCCCATACGCTATTGTTGATTGTAATAAGTTGTGCTTGTGCGTTGTACACAAAGTGCTTCGATTTGCTTGGTCGCTACTTCGGTAGTAGAACCTGCATTTTTTTGAGTTGTTTGGTAGTTTCCAAACTTTTTGGTGCGGAACTCAATGGTTTGTTCGAGTACTTTTTCTGTTCGTCGAGCATCAACAATTGGTAATAAGCTGTCGCTAAAGTTGCTACCACTTCGGACTGCACTGCTTTTTGAGCTTCGACCGTTGCCAAATAAGAGGCATAAGAGGCGCGTTTTTGGGCGGAGAGTTTACCCTCAAATATCGGCTTTCCCACGAAGCACTACCTGTGATATCAAATAGATTGTTGTAAGTACGTTCTCCCAGACCTCCCGCTGCATTGATAGAGTTGGTGCTGCGGGTGTAGTTTTTGCTCCTACTGAAAGGGTAGGAATAAAAAGCAGCTTTACTTTGCTTGAGGTAGGCTTGTGCTGAAACTACACTTTGCATTGCTATACGCACATCGAGATTATTAGAAAGTGCCTTGCTGATGTGCTGCTGGAGAGTGGCATCGGTGAAGATGTTGCGCCAAGACACATTGGCACTGCTAAGGCTATCCGTAGGGATTTTGTCCGTACGGAAAAGTTTTTCATTTACGACATTGGGACGCTCGTAAGTTTTGCGACCTGCACAAGCGGTGAGAGTAAGGGCTACAAAAGCCACTGCGAAACCTTTTATAAATGATTCTGTTCATAATCTTAATTTAGGTAATAAGTAATAGATAATAAGCGATAAGGTTTTTATAATATTAATTATTTTTTTGTTTGTTTTTGATATGTTGGTTATAGTAATCTTGGGTGTAAACAAACACATTATACATAGAAATCTGTTCTATTTCCTTAGGGCATCTCATCCCAAGTGCGTATCTCATAGGTATAAAACTCTCCATTGCGCACACGCTCCTTGAATGCTTCTTCATTCGATTTTTTTCAACTTTTTGAATCATCTAGGTAAAAACTAAAAAGATAATGTATAAGGATCCACAAAAATCTTTATAAATTACAACAGAATCTAATTGTACTTTTATATTTTTTTGATGCGGTATATTCTTGATTACATAGTAATATTGTTTATTCATTTTATACCCTTTTATATTCGCTTTCAGCAGAGAATTCTAATATATCAAAATAGTTTTGCTTGTATAGTATATTTTCCTTGGGAATCGGTATATACCTTTTCTCTACCATTGGAGACTATTACCCTAGGGAAAGGTTTATTTTCGTCATCAAAAAAACCCTTCCTGATATGGTGATTTGCGCCATAGTGGAAAGCGTAAGAAAGAATAGAAATATAGTAAATCGGGTCATAACTTTTATTTTTTTAGTGTTTACAATGATTACTCCATAGGCTCCAAGAGAGCCATATAATAGAACTCCTGATTGTTCATCTATTTCTATTATTTCGTCTATTTTCTTCCGTCGTATTTTTGAGAAACTCTTCCTTTTTCTATAGGTATTCCATTGAGAATAAACAGCTTGTCGCAAGGAGTTTTCAAACTTATAGAAGGTGTAGAGGCTCTTGGGTTTGCTACTTCTGCTTTCAATAGGAGGGTGTTGTACAAAGTTATGGCTTTGCTCTTTTGCTTCTTTTTACAACAAGGTAACAATCTTCCATATTTTCAGGTTGTATCGCCTCCCAACAACGTGCTTGATAGTGTAATTACCTATGCTATCTGTATAAGTCTCAGTATTCCTATCTTTATTATATACCCCTAATATTAGCCATAGGATTCCCCTCTTTGTCTGTAACCTTTCCTGTTATAGTGATAAAAGAATTCATATAGTTATACCACCCTAAAAATATTCCAATATTTTTGATATTTCTGATATTTCTTTAGCTTCCTTCTTGTCCAACGTTCCATTGCAAGGCTATCAGCTTTTTGTTTAGCTGCTTTGGTGGTAACATATATCAAGCCATTTATAGCACGAGATCCGTATAAAGCTGTTATTATATCATCTCTTAATATAAAAATCCCTTCAATCTCATCTACTCTATTTTCCCATTCATCAAGGAATTTATGATTATCACTAATGCTTTCATCATCCAGCATAATAAGAGGGAGGTATATTTTCTACAATAGAATGACAGGCTCTAAAAGCAGTCGCTATCTGGGTTATACTATTTGTTTTTCGACAGACTCCTTAGCAACTTGCGCCATAACCGAAAGCGTAAAAAAAGAATAAAAAAATATAGTAAGTCTGTTCATCGCTTATTGTTTTTTTCTGAGCTTTACGGGCTTGTCGTTTATCGTATTTCTTCTTAGCTTTTTCAGTAACTGCTACCAATACCCCATTGATAGCTCCAGAACCATAAATAGCTGTAGCTGCTGCTGGAGTAAGGTAATGAATCTCTTTTGAAATCTTTTGCCTGCTTGTTTTCTCTCGGAACTTCTTCTTGTCCATAGGCATACCATCCAATACAAAGAGAGGTGTAGCACAATAGTCCTCTGAAATTTGCGCTATTGCTCTGGGAGGAATCTGCTTTATCATCTCTTCTATATACGCTTTCTCTGCTTCTTTGTAAGTACCTTCAAATGACCCCTCAAAATTTATTTCTTGAGTTTTCTCTTCATCGGTAATCAGTTTACAAGAAGTACAACAATGCACCATCAGCATATCCCAGCGATCAGCTTTTAATTGTGTAATTGCCTAAACTATCCGTATATGTCTCAGTATTCCTATCTTTGTTATATACCCTAATATTAGCTAAAGGTTTGCCTTCTTTATCAGTAACTTTTCCTGAAACCACTATAAGGCGATAGGTTTGATAGAATTCCCAAATCTCTGCATAAAGTTGCTCTTCCTTATTGAGCTCTCTATTGGGAGGATTATTAGCAAGTGCTTTTGCTTTTCCGAAAAAGTGTCCTTAGTGATGATATATACCGCTCCGTATTTTTGCGCTACTGCCAAAAAGATTTTTAGCTTCTTCTCTAAAAAGCAGCAAGATTTCGGCTATATCTTTAGGTCGAAGTTTTTTAAAATTTAGACTCCATTTAGTAATTTTCTTTCCATCGATAATATAAAGAGGGGGCTCGTTAGGAATTCTCCCTATATCCTTTATGCCTCCGCCTTGGGATTCCTTAACTTGTGCTGTGAGAGGCAGAGAAAAGAGTAATAATAACAAATATTTCATAATAACGAGGGCAAGTTACGAGTTACGAATGACGAGTTACGAGTTACGAATGACGAATGACGGGGGGGCAACTTTTCACTAAAAAGATGGGTTGTATTTTTCTTTACAAGCTCTTCCATTGAAATAGGTTGGGGTTTGATCACGGTACCGGTATGTACTTTGTTGAGACCTTGTGCGAGGATGGTGTCACCTTTTTGAGTCCGCTTTCTACAACTGCATAGTTATCGGCGCGGTTTTTAAGTGTGATGACGGTTTGTCGCAAGGAGTCTTTTTCGGCTACGCGATATACAAATACTTTTCCTTGTTGTTCAAAAGTAGCGACCTCGGGAATTACCAGTGAGTTAGTAAAATGTTGAGGTATTTTAATCGTACCGCTATTGCCATTGGTGAGCAATTTGTTAGGGTTAGGGAAAGTAGCGCGGAACTGGATGCTACCCGTAGAGGGGTCTATTTGTCCGGTTACCGCTTGAATTTTACCTTTCTCGGCATATTCTTTTCCGTTAGCTAATACCAAAGAAGCCTCAGGTAGGTTTTTGAGTTTTTTTCGGCAGTGGTTTTGCCTTCGGTGTTAGCTAAAAAAAGTCGAGGTATTCTTTTTCGTTCATAGAAAAAAATAAGCATATACCTCTTTTCACATCAGAAACAGTGGTAAGCACTGTATTATTGGCAGTTACTAAAGCGCCTTCGCGGAAGTTGATAGCTCCTACTACCCCATTTACAGGTGCTTTCACTACGGCAAAACCAATATTACTCGCCACCTCGTTATAGGTAGCTTGAGCGCGTTGCAAGTTGGCTTTGGCAGTTGCTAATTGCACGGGGCTCACGATATTTTTCTACCAAGGGTACTAATTTATCTACTTCTACTTTGGCGACATCCACCGCTGCTTTGGCTGAGGCTGCCGACTGGTTAAGCGTTTGAGTTTCTAACTGAAACAACGGCTGACCTTGAGTTACTACCTGACCTTCGTCTACTAATACCTTGGTGATATAACCTGATATTTTGGCTTGTACAGCACTATTCACCACTCCCTCTATATTCACTGGATAAGAGAGATAAGAAACCGTATTTTGTCTCGCCTACTATAATCACAGGATAAGCCTCAGGTTCTTTTTGATTGTTGTTGCTGTTGATTCCCATTATTACAAGCTACCAAAGTGATAGCTATTGTCGCTGCTAAAAAAATTTATTCATAATATTTTTAATTATTAATCATTAGTTTTTCGGAAAAATCCGAAGGAGGTAGACAAGGTTGGATAAGGGGTAAAGTGGGTTTTTATTAAGAGTTCACCCTACAAAAGTAGCTCAAAAATAATTATAGACAATCACTGAAATGAGTTAATGTTTTTGTTAAAGTTCAGTCTCCGACTTATTTACTTGATAATTACCTTGCATATACTCCACTATCACGAGCTATCCAAAAAGGAAAAATCTATAAAAATTATTATTGTAATTTAGGTTGTGTACTTAGAATTGTGTTGCAAAAAGTAATATGAAGATTAGATTTAAGGAAAATAATATCGACAGAAAGGCTGATTTTATCGACGAAAAGTGCAAATAGTAAGAAATTGAACACATAAGTAGTAAAATTTTTGCATAGTGTAATAAAGCCTCTGTTCCTCCGAAGGGGGACAATCCTGAAAAGAGATTTTTATTATAACTCTCAATAAAAACAATATGTTTTTTTAGCTCTTGATTTGCTTTTACTAATATCACGCTAAAGACTCCCCAATACAAGAATCACTCTGAGCATATTGTATAAGAATCTGTATTGAAATTGGGAATTACTTTTTCCAGAGTAGGCCTATAAAAAGCAACAAACAAACAATTGTGAAATATAGGAAGTAAGTTAATTTGAATATAGAGAAGCAATGAAGTAAGAAGTAAATAGGTAATAAGCAAAAGTAAGAGCGTGGAGGTAATAAGTTTTTTTAGCAAAACGTTCGCCATAGACCACAGGGAATTGTAGCGTAGTTATGAGTGAGATCGCCTTTGATGTTTTGCAAATCTTTAATAAATTCTTTGGTAAGAATCAGCAGGAAAATGAGTAAGGCGTGTGCAAAAATAACAGCTTCGAAATTGCGATAATACACGAAAACTGCGAAGAAAGGTATGATAGCTAGAGTTGCCGAAATGAAGTTACCCCAGAGCAGTAGTTTTTTGATACGATGTGAATAAATCCACATTGTAAAGATGTAGCCAGAAAAGAAGATTACCGCTCTAAACGAGACATAGCTAGCAACAATCACTGAGAGAAAAATTAAGTAAGAAATAAAGTGTGAGTTTAGTATTTTGGCTTACTAAGTGATCGATCATTGTTTGGGTAGGTTTATTAATCAAGTCTTTATCTTTATCATAAAAACCATTGATAATATACCCACCAGCGATAGCCAAAGCACCAGCGATTACTAACATCAGCAAGGAAGGGTCGGAAATACGTCTTTCCAAGGTTGTTTTTGAGAGAACAAATATAGAGGCCAAGTACTGAGCTACACACAGCATAGCGATATTATAGCCACGCACAGCTGAAAAAAAGCCCTAACAATTTCAACAAAAGCTCTTCTCTTCATAGTGTTTAGCATCTATTTTGTAATATCTATTACTTGTAGATTGTAAGTCGTTGCCCTACCCGAACGTTATTAGATTTCATTCGGTTCCATCGTTTGAGATTATTAATACTCACTCCATATCGGCTAGCTATTTTACCTAGGTTATCGCCTTTTTTTGACTGTATAGGTTGTTTTTAGTAGATTTACCTCCGGCATATTGGTTATCTTTAGTTACTTCAGGGAGGATTTGTTCTCGTTGGGCTTTTTGTTCATTTAGGTAGTTGTAGATGGCTTGTTCATTGGCTACAAATTTACCTATCTCTGAAATAGGCAAGCGCACCGCATAGTTACGTCCTTCTACATAAGGCACTACATCTAACTGATATGAAGGGTTAAAAATTGGATATCTTGGACATCCATACCAGTAATTTCGGCTATATCTTTAAAAAGGGATAGCTTGTTTTACGCGAATGGTATCGGTTTGGAAGAGGTGATTGGCGCGTTTTTGGGGTTTGAATCCGTGTTCTTTAGCATATTCAAAGATGTAAAGTGTTGCTAAGAAAGCAGGTACATACCCCTGCTGTTTCACGAGGAAGATAGGGGCGCAAATTCCAATAATTGGTTTTTCCGTTAGAACGGCGTATAGCTTTGGTTACATTACCAGGGACCTGAGTTATAGGCAGCGAGAGCTAGATCCCAATCACCAAATATTTTGTAGAGTTCGTTCAAGTATTTGGCAGCAGCTTTAGTAGAACGAATGGGATCGCTGCGTTCATCGACATAGTTATTGACCTCTAATCCATAGCTTTTACCTGTAGCATACATAAATTGCCACAAACCTGTTGCTCCTGCACGCGAACGCGCTTTAGGGTTTAAAGCAGATTCTATAATAGCGAGATATTTAATTTCGAGAGGGATTTTTGGTTACTCATTTCCTGTTCAAACATCGGGAAATAGTAATCGCTGAGGCTCATCAGGCGTTCTAAGGAAGAGCGGCGATTTTTTTCAAGAATGATTTGATTACTTGTTCTAATACGGGGTTGTACTCGACGTTGAAAGGAGTTTTTTTCGTTTAATTTTTCAATCGTTCTTTAAGGACTTCGGTAGGGCAACTCGCTATAATCTACATCAGTAGGAGTTGCAGCTACATCTTCACTCATTTGAAAGAACAAATCGGAATTTGAAAGTTCTTTTAGCCATTTTTTTCATCGTATATGTTAGGGATTATCGTTGAATTTACGTAAGCCTTCGCGTTTAAAATTATTAGAGGGTTCTTGTTAATGGTGTCTTTTTTTGAGAGTTTTGCGCCTGCATAGGCATACTACCTAAGAGCAAACAAGCGAGGGTAGTAAAGGTATATTTTTAATTTTCATATTCTTAATTAAAATGTAAGAGTGTTTTTGTTTATTATTGTAAGAGCGACAAAACTAATAAAAAAATATTACAAAGGCGCAAATATTTGTTCAAAAAGAGTTTTGTTTTTCTAGAAATCGATTTCAGGTTCTTCAGTACCACCTTCTTTTTCTTTGTTACAATCTATAGGAATTTCTATATTTTGAGGGGCTGGGAAAGCTCCTTTAGAAAACGTTCAAGTCGTTATCGGCATAACATTTTTCATATAATATCCAAAAAATAGGGAGAGCCATAGTAGCCCCTTTGACCGTAGGCAGTAGTACGGAAGTGTATCGCGCGGTCTTCCCCTCCTACCCAAACACCGGTAACAAGGTTAGGGTACCATACCGATAAACCAACCATCACTGTTGTTTTTGGGTTGTTCCTGTTTTACCTGCAATAGGATTCGTAAACTGATAAGGGTAACCAGTCATCACATTCTTATAAATCGCATTATAAGTTTCAGCTCCTTTGGTACGCAAGCGCGCCCCTGAACCATAACGCGTAACCCCTTCCATCAAATTCACCACTGCACGTGCTACTTCAGCACTTACTACATCGTGAGTTTCGGGGAGTGTTTTCGAAAAAGCACTGTACCATTTTTATCTTCTATACGAGTTACCAACACAGGTTTTTACATACACACCCTCATTAGCAAAAAGTACCATAAGCTCCTACCATTTGAAAGACTGTAGCATCGGCAGTACCTAAGGCTATAGAAGGCATTTCGGGCATATCGAAGTGATGCTGAGTTTTCGCACCAAATTGATAACAGGGATAGGTCCTACTTTGTCCATTAGATTTACGGTAATAGAGTTCACCGAGTTTGCCAAAGCGTATTTGAGGGTCATCATCTTACCGGTGAAATTACCCGTAGAGTTACGCGGACACCACGCTTGTACATTGCCATATTTATTAGCTTCCACACAAGTTAGGATATCAGGAAGTTCCAAACAAGGCGAGTAGTGCAACTGGTCGATAGCAGTAGCATATACAAAAGGTTTGAAAGTAGAACCTGTTTGGCGAGCGCCTTGTACCACTTGATCGTATTGGAAGTGCTTGTAGTTGATACCTCCTACCCATGCTTTGATATGTCCTGTTTGAGGTTCCATAGACATCATACCCGTACGCAAATAAGCTTTGTAGTACAATATAGAGTCGCGTGGGGTCATAATAGTATCTTTTTCACCTTTCCAACTGAACACACGCATCTCTACTTTCTTATCAAAGGATTCGCGGATTTCTTTTTCGGAATAGCCTAAATATTTGAGATGTATCCAGCGATTAGAATTTTTCATCGCGCGCTCCATCAGGTTTTTATACTCTTCTTTAGAGACTTTTACAAAAGGATAAGTAGCATTTTTCTTAGGGTTATTCTCGGCATCGAAGGCTTTTTGCAGCTGTTTCATATGGGCTTTCACAGCAGCCTCGGCATAAGCCTGCATCTTAGAATCAATAGTGGTATAGACTTTCAATCCATCGAGGTAGAGGTTGTGTTTAGTACCATCGGGTTTAGGGTTTTTGGTCAATCCACGTTTTTCATATAAGAACGCAGATACTCACGGAAGTAAGTTGCCATCCCATCGTTATAACTTTCGGGGGTAAACTTAATCTTCAATGGCAATTTTTGCAAAGAATCTTTTTGTTCTTGAGTGATATAGTTGTTCTTAGCCATTTGGGCGAGTACCACGTTGCGGCGATTGGTTACCCTTCTTTATTTTTACGGGATTGTAGAGGGCAGAGTTTTTGAACATTCCCACTAACATTGCCCCTTCTTCTATTTTGAGGTTTTTAGGTTCTTTATCGAAGTAAATTTTTAGCCGCTGAGCGTATGCCATCGGCATTGTTGTTGAAGTCGTAGATATTGAAATACATTGCCAATATCTCTTCCTTAGTATATTGTGTTTTCAAGGCGAGTAGCAATCACCCATTCTTTTTATTTTTTTGGGTATAACGCGCTAACCCTCTGGTTTTTCCTTGTGAAAAGAGCTGTTTAGCCAACTGTTGTGAGATAGTGGAAGCCCCTCCTTTACTACCTAAATAGACCATTGCGCGCAGTGTGCCGCGGACATCTATTCCTGAATGCTCATAGAAACGTTCGTCTTCGGTAGCGATGAGCGCATCGACTAAATGTTTAGGTAAATCTTTGAAGCGGATAGAGGTACGATTTTTCATCTAAATAGAATTTCCCTAATGATTTACCATCGGCTGTAACGATTTCGGTAGCCAAATTGGTTTCAGGATTTTCCAAGTGCTGGAAGTCGGGCATTTCACCCAACAAGCCAAAAAGAAGCTGATACAAAGAGCAATATCACTCCTACTACACCTGCTATAAAAAAATATACCAAAACCATCTCACCACTGCACTGAGTCCTTTTTTAGACTTGCGGCTGCTACTGGTGCTGTTTGTGCTGTTTTCTTTTTCATAGTTCATTATTTTTACCTATAGTCAAACAAAAATAGATTGTAAACAAATAAGCTTATTTTTTTAAGGGGTTGTCCGAAAAGTTTTTATTTATGTGGGCGTTTGCAAAACGCCCCTACATAACTATACTTCAAAAATTATTGATAATCAGAGTAGTCAACTTTGCCAAAGTATAGCGATGCATTGTAAAGCCTCCATTCCCCGAAGGGAGACAATCCGAAAAAGAGACTTTTATTATAACTCTCAATAGAACAATAATGCTATTTTTAACTCTTGATTCGCTTTGTTAATTAGTTTCTTCTCGCAATCCTACTTCGGTAATTCCTTTGAGGACTGGCACTCCCTCATTATCACCGATTTTTGCGCATTGCTTGTTCTATTTTGATATTGTACTTGCCTTTCGCAGGAAAAAAACAAATTGTTCTTTGTACCACAATTTGCTCTCTTTTACTGCTGAATAACCATCACCTAACCATTTACCTTCGGGGGTTGCCATTTCGTACTGCAAGGTATCGACAATTACTTTATCGCTATTAGGCACTTCCATTTTGGCAATCAGGTAGATATTGCTAAACTCGTAATGCTCATCATTGCGCAACATTATAAATAGGTTTTTCTTAGCCAAAGTATCGTTTTCCTCTATAAGAAAAAGTTACAGGCTCATTTTTGAGTCCAACCATTAGGCAAGGATACATATTCGCTATAAGTTACCCCATTTTGGCAGAGACAAGGAATATCAATAGCAATAATATACTAAACGTTCTCATTTTTAGGTTTATCGGCATTAGGAGCTTTAGGTTTGTTGTTCTTATTATTAAACTTTTTCTTGGCAGCATTAGGGTTGTTATTGCTGTTGTTATTGCTGTTGTTATTAGCATTGTTGCTATTACTTAGGCTTGAATTGTTGTTTCTTTTTGTTAGGTTGCCCTTGTTTAGGCTGCCCTGATTGTGCCTGATTAGGCTGATTTTGCTGCGCTTGTACCTGTGCTTGTTGGGGTTTGTTATCCCGCTGAGGCTTATTGGCATTAGTATTTTTCTTGTTGTTACGCTTGGTCTTTTTGCGTTTAGGCGTATCGAAACGGGTGAAGCTATCTTCCTCTACTGGAGCGAGTTCTATACCTTCATAAGCTGAAGTGTTCTTACGAGAGGACAAATCGGTAACTATAGCGTACTCTTCTAATTCCTCAATAGGTTCTCCCTCTTTGTTAATCTCTATGATTTCCTTTACGCTATCTACTGACAGTTTTGTGCCAAGTGATAGGGTTCTCGTCATAAGTGAACCACATTAAACGCTTGAAAATATCTATTTTTGGCACGATGCCATACCGCGCTGTGTGTGGAGTTTCACATCGGTACGAGGAAAATCTTGTAAGGCATCGAGATAAGTATCGAGTTCGAAGTTTAAACAGCATTTGAGTTTGCCACACTGCCCTGCGAGTTTTTGAGGTTGAGGGACAATTGCTGGTAACGCGCTGCAGATGTAGAAACGCTTCTGAAATCGGTGAGCCAAGTAGAGCAGCAAGTTCACGACCACAGAGCCTATCCCACCTAAACGAGCAGCCTCTTGACGGAAACCTATTTGTCGCATTTCTATACGCACCGAAAAAGGCTTTTGCCATATCCTTGATGAGCTGACGAAATCTACACGCCCCTCGGCGGTATAGTAGAACGTTGCTTTAGAGCCGTCGCCTTGAAATTCTACATCGGAGATTTTCATCTCTAAGCCCAAGGCAATAGCTAATTCACGCGATTGTTTTTGCACTTCTATCTCTTTTAGCTCGTGACTGTTGCCACATCGATATCGTGCTGATTGGCTTTTGCGATCACACGTGGTATCTCGCCCTCCCAATCCACTTTGCGCTTTTTCATTTTGCGAACGCACTAATTCACCGGTGAGGGTTACTACCCCTACATCGTGCCCTGAAGGAGCTTCGGTAGCTACTACATCGCCCATTTGGAGGGGCAATTTATCTACATTGCGAAAAAATACTCCTTACGACTGTTCTTGAAGCGCACTTCTACGCAATCAAAATACTCCTGTCCGCCAAGGGTTGGGTATTTGCCAGCCAATCGAAAACAGATAGTTTGGCAGTGCCAAAAGCTACGGGCTCCGCAGTTTGTATTACAACTATTATTTTGTATTGTGTGTGCAAGTATTGCAACTCATTTTTCTATGATTATTACGTTAATAGAGTGGGCGTAACAGCCCTTTCAATCGGCAAAAAAATACGAATAATTTGGGAATTTTGCAAATTTGAGAATTAGCAAATTAGAGAAAAGTAGAGAGAATATTATAGGAAAAAGCTCCGAAAAATCTTGTAAGATTTCTGAGAGTTCTGGAAAGAGTAGAGAGACGAAAAAGAGCTGATTATTGATTCCTAAATCCTAATTTTTGCTTAAAACTGAAAAATAGATAAATGGCTGTATATCGGTAGAATAGGCTTGATAACATATCAACACTACTACTAAAGCGATAGCAGCTTTTACCACGTAATGGCTTTTCGGCAAAAACGTGCTCAGTATAATCTTTCCAGCTTTGAGGCAACCAATGGGTAATATAGCCTATGAGAATGATTCCTAAACTAATATTGTTGTACTTCATCACTTGCATAGCTGACCCCCAGTCCATATTATGAGCGACTTGGTCAAACCACTGGTTTACACTCTCCATATCATTACTGCGGAAGAACACACGGGTGAAAGAGATAAAAGCAAAAGTAAAAGCTATTTTTCCAAACACGTGCTACCCACAAATTGCTGTTCTCATACGGACTAATCTTACGCCAATACTTATAAGCTACCACTCCCAAAACCATTGAGTCCGCCCCAGATGACAAACTTCACGACGCACCGTGCCACAAGCCCCCAATGAGCATTGTGAGCATAATGTTGATATTGGTAGTGAGGTAACGTTCAAAAGGTTTATAAAAAGAATGCAACCGCAGAGCCCGCTACTAATAGTAGCCCTGTGATGAGGGTGAATGCTAGATTATTGATAGCTACTACCAAAATTACCACAAAAAAAGCAAGGAGAAGACAAAAGTTCCTATAGTACTATTGCGGTTTCCCCCTAATGGGATGTACAAATAGTCCTTTAACCAAGTGGAAGGGAGATATGCCAACGTTTCCAGAAATCGCCGCAGTTCAGAGCTTTATAAGGAGAATTGAAGTTTACAGGCAATTGAAACCCATTAGCAGTGCTACCCCTATGGCTATATCAGTATAACCAGAGAAATCACCATAGATTTGCAACGAATAGCCTATGAGAGCCAGCACATGTAGCAAAACCTGTGTGCATAGAAGGGGCATCGAATACTTTGTCTAAGAAGTGCAAAGCGATGAAATCGGCAAAATCATCTTTTTTTGATAAGCCCTTTGAGAATGAAAAATATCGCCTTGTTGAACTCTTCTTTAGAAACAACTGTTTTTAAGAATTTGAGGCACAAACTCTTCAGCACGCACGATAGGTCCTGCTACAAGTTGAGGGAAGAAACTCACATAGAAACCAAAATCGAGTATAGATTTGAGCGGTGTTACTTTGTTGCGATAGACATCTACTGTATAGCTAATCGTTTGGAAAGTATAGAAAGAAATCCCTACGGGCAGAATGATTTTATCGACAGTGAAATACCCCTGATTGCTAAAAACCATTTGCCCAATAAGCCAAATAGTTAAAAGTTTGATGATGGGTATGGAATAGCGTGTTGTAAGTATCGGTAAAGAAATAAGCGTATTTGAAATATGCTAACACAAACAAATTCAAGCAAACGCTCACGGTTACAGCTATTTTGCGATGGCGTTCTTCAGTTTGGCGATAGATGTAATGCCCCAGATAAAAATCGGTAACAGTACTGAACACCAATAGCAATACAAAGAGACCGCTTGCCTTGTAATAGAAATAAAAAAACTAGCGAGTAGCAAAAACAGATTGCGCAGGTGTCGGCGTCGGTAAATTAGAGCAAAAATGGCATATACCAAGACGAAGAATATCCAGAAGTCTATCCGCACAAAGGTAAGCGGATGTTCGGGATTAAAAGTAAAGAAATTGTTGAAAAAGTCTGTCATAAAATCTGTTATTCTACCGCCGCGAGGTCGTTATGTAGACATTGATAAAATACTTCTGAAATAAGTTTAGTTCCTTTAGGGCTAAAATGGACATAATCGGCAGCAGCCATACCTTCTTTAACCCACGTAATCATAGAGTTTTCACCTCCCATAGCCTCATACATACTGAAATAAGCAATATCGTTTTTCATACACTCTTCTTTCATCAAATCATTGAGTTTAGGTACGTAAGGATAAGTGATGCGCTTGCCATTGCGCGAGGTGGTCATATCGCCATTGCCTATGAGCATAAAACATCGCATTAGGATTGGCGCGTTTTACCCATTTTCATATTGAAAAATGAGCCCTTCGACATAGTCTTTCAGCTGCTGATCGGTTTTTCATATAAGGAATGGTATTACCACCGAACTCAAAAATAAAGAGATCGGGTTTACGAACAGCAGACATTTGGCGGTAATTCTCATAGTTCATACGGGTGAAAATACGTCCTGCTTCACCGCGCATTGCCACGTTATCGGCGCGCACTCCTGAAGCAGCATCAAGCGTAATTCCATAGAAATCAGGACTTACACGCGCTTCTAATTCTACACGTAATTCTTCGGGGGTAGTAGCGAAATTCAGTTGATAGTTATGGTATTTACCATCGGCGATAAGGGTATCTATTTTAATTACATTTTTCCTTGATATACCTTAATCGCACAGTTCGGCTGACGCATTGCCATAGTGCAAAGCCAAATTTAGTGTAGTTTTGCAGGCGTGCGTAGGATTTTTTTAGAAGGTTTGATTGTAAAGGATGCCTTTGTAGGTTTCAATAAAGCTGTATCTTTCACATAAGGTGTAAAGCGCGAATAAGTAGCATAAAGTCCGTAGCTATTGTGTTTCACAGTTTTGCGCTGTTTACGATCGAAGAAAGCATAACGCATCCAGTTAGGTGAAGCCACAATATCTATACTATTTTGGCTATACACTACTTTTATAGGAACGAAACCAGGTCCGCCCCCACCATAGGAGAGTTGCAAGCGGTTGCGCATATAAGCTGTAATGCGGTCGCCTTCTATTTGAGAATCGCCATAGTGTACAATTTGGCATACTCCCTGAGTGAGCTTGGCTTTGAGACGCTTGATATAATCGATTTTATTACCAGGGTAATAGATTTTACCCTCTACATTGGTATCTAAAGTATGCAGCGAATCTTTTTCGATAGTATCGTTAGTTGCTAAGTTTTTGTTTTCTCATCAACAATACTACCTGAAGTTTCTTTGATAAGCTCATCGAGTTTGTTGTTCTCTTTTTCATCAGCTTTGAAGAGTTCTCCTAAAATATCGGGAGTAGGATAGCGCAACATCCCATCACCAAAAGGCAATGCCTTCACGCACCATACCATTGGCAGTGGTGTGATAACGACTGAAAAAGGTCATTGCAAAAAGGGCAGCGAGTAGCCCACGATAAAGAGTAAGATTTTCTTAGGGTTGCATAGATTAACTCATTAAAGATTCCCATTCGGTCATTAAATCCTCCAACTGTTGTTTTTCTGTTCGTACTGTTTGTAGAACGCATCGGTTTTGTACGCCTTGTCCCATTTGTTCGTTCATCGCTTTGAGTTCCTGTTCAAGCTCGGTGATGTTGCGTTCTATTTTTATTGAGTTTGTTTTTGAGCTGCTTTCTGTTGTTTTTGTTCTTCGAAAGATAGTTTTTCAGGAGTTTGAGTAGCTTTAGTAGCAGGAGTAGTTGTTTCTTTTAGGTTGTTCTATTTCGCGGAAATTAGCGACAGCGCGTTGCTCTAAATAGAAATCGATGTCGCCCAAATATTCTTTTAAGGTGTTGGTTTTTAAATTCGTACACTTTATCAGTGAGTCCTTGCAAGAAATCACGGTCGTGCGACACGATGATGAGTGTTCCTTCGAATTGCTGAAGTGCTTTTTGAGCACATTTTACTCTTGATATCCAAGTGGTTCGTAGGCTCGTCCATCACCAAAACATTAAAATCCGACAGCAACATTTTAGCCAATGCCAAGCGGTTGCGCTCACCCCCTGAAAGTACTTTCACTTTCTTATCTACCTCATCGCCACGGAAGAGGAAAGAGCCGAGAATATCGCGGATTTTCATACGATTGCTATCGTTAGCAGCGTTGAACATCGTATCGAGCACAGTGAGTTCGCCATCTAAATAGTCGGCTTGATTTTGGGCAAAAATACTAATTGCACATTGTGACCTAACTTGATAGTTCCTTCGTACGGAATTTCGCTTACAATCATCTTGGCGAGGGTAGTTTTCCCTTGTCCGTTTTGCCCTACAAACGCTACTTTACTGCCGCGTTCTACAAGCAAACTCACGTGGCTAAGCACTTGTTTTTCACCGTAGTTTTTAGACACATCGTCTATTTCGAGCACTACTTTCCTGGAGTTACCGATGCGGGAAAGCGCACATTCATCACAGCGTTATCTTCCTCATCTACCTCTATGCGCTCTATCTTGTCAAGTTTTTCATCAGCGATTGCGCCATAGAAGCCTTTAGTAGCTTTTGCACGGAATTTTTCAATCAGCTTTTCAGTTTGCTGAATTTTCTTTTCTTGATGTGAAGCGAGTTGTTGCTCACGTATTTCTTGGCGCAATGCCAAAAATTGGGTGTAAGGTTTAGGGTAATCGTATATTTTGCCTACTGAAATCTCGATAGTGCGATTGGTAACATTATCGAGAAACATCCTATCGTGAGAGACGATTACCACTGCCCCACTATAAGTTGTGAGAAATTGTTCTAACCATATAATCGACTCGATATCCAAGTGGTTCGTAGGCTCGTCCAGCAACAACACATCGTTGTTCTGCAAGAGCAGTTTTGCTAACTCTATGCGCATACGCCAACCTCCTGAAAAGCTATCGGTGAGTTTATCAAAATCACTACGCTGGAAACCAAGACCTTGTAATACTTTTTCGGTTTCACCTTGGTACTGATAGCCTCCGATGAGATCAAAACGATGTGTATAATCGCTTAGCTTATCGAGGCAAATCGTGGTATTCTTGACTCTCGTAATCAGTGCGAGTTTCTATTTGATGATGGATATCGTCTAACTGGCGTTCTAATGCTTTGATCTCGGTAAATGCCTGATAGGCTTTTTCTAGATAGTGCGCCCTTTACAAAATCGATATCCTGTTTAAGGAAACCGATGCGCACATCTTTATCGGTAGCGATTCCCCAGTATCGGGTTTTTAGTTCGCGTGAAAGCAGTTTGAGCATTGTAGATTTACCTGCTCCATTCTTACCGATAAGCCCCACACGGTCGCCTGCATTGAGCATAAAAGCAACATCCTCAAAGAGGTATTCACCTTGAAAAAGAAACAGATAGATTGTGAACGTTCAGCATAGAGAATAATTAGCAATTGATAATTGACAATTGACTACTGACAATTAATAATTTAAAAACGAGGGGCAAAAGTACGAATAATTTGTTAATTAGCAAGAGGGAAAAGAACTTAGGTTTTTAGATAAGAAGGAGCTTTTAATGTTGTTCACACTCAAAAATATATAAAATCCCTGAGAGCTTAAGGCCCTAATAGGTTTTCATTACCTTGAAGCTCCATAATTCTCGGTTCTGCCATCTTCTTCTAAAATCATACTCCCAAGTGAGTTTTTGGCAACTCTATCCAACACTCCTATCTTACTATCAAAATGACTTGCAAAAATAGATTTTGCTATCTGTTAGCACAAAATTAGCTATATCACTACGTATCTTTTTGACTGAAAGCTCATTTTGTCAAATCATAGAATTGAATCACTCCATTAGTAGGATTTATTTCCCAATAGAACTCCCATAAAACCGATAAGTTTACGATTCTTTTTCGTCTATTTGAGTTGTTTTGCGGGATGAGGAATAGCTGAGGGCAACCAACTCACAATAGAAATTAGCTATTGTATGTATTTGATGTACTAAAGCCCCTGTTTCAATATCTAACGCTATGATAGTATGATGATTGAGAGCTATCCAAAAGTTTTCTCCTTCTAACACGCCTATCAACTTTTTCACTTCCCAATCTGCCTCTTTTGTTGTAATTGTCGTTATGAGGATTATTAGGAATTGAAAGTAAGGAGAATTGCCAAGATAGACAATTGTCTAATGTCATCTTAATCATATCTGGAGATGAGCTATCCATATAAAAAGTAATCATCATAGTTTCATTAAGTCCAACAGACTACCCTCACAAAATAGAATTTCATTATTTATCTTTGTTTGGTTACTATTCTCATCATAAATGATATAATTATTTTGGTTTTCATAATACTCTACATATAAGTCTGTATCGTATTCTAATTCTCCTTTGTAGTTATAAACCTTACTACCAAAATCACCAAAAACAACAATACTATCATATTTGCTTCCCAACAAGAATTTACTATAGGAGCAATAGTTTTTCTTTTTGTTTTTTGAATGCTAAAACAGCATACCATTCTTAGTGTATCTTTTGAGTAATATAAAAACTCCCAACATCTGTTATTTTCATAATTGTTAAAGATATAAAATAAACCTATAAATTAAACTCTTCTCTCAAAAATACGTAAAAGTATCATTACTATCTAAAATATAGATATTATTCCCAGAGATTTGCATATCTATGATGTAAGAAATTTCACTTTCCTTTCTGAAGCAATTCTGATGACCATATCACTTCCTTTTTCTCTGTCAAGAACTGCAAAAACGATTGCTATCTCTTCCTTCAAAGGCATAAATGTATTTATCATCGTGCCCTCCCACATTATTCAAACACAAAAACACTATCATTTTTCTCATTTTTAAACCTATAGCTATTAAAAATAGTTTTATTAGAATTAGAATTTCTAAATCATATTCCAAATAGAAATATAAATTTAAGTTAAAAATAATACCTTTGGAAATATCCAAAAATAGTATCATATCCGAAAAACCTTTAAAATCCTCTTGGAAAGCAGCATTACCTTTAAAATTTTTCCATTTGATATAAAATGAGATTCTTCTCCTGAATAAATATCTAAAACTAACAACCCATTATTGAGAACAAAGCAGATATTATTTTATATATCCCTAAAAAATTCTAATTATTTCAAGTCCTACACTCATAGAGCCTTTTTATCTAAAGAATACTGCCAAAGGATATCATTTTCCATATTCTTTAAAAATAACATTTCTTTTTAAGAATATTTGCAGTATAAAATCCTTTTCCCTAAAAATTACCTCTATAAAATAATCATATTTTTAATCTCCTTAAAAGGATTTAACTGATAAAGATACAAATCACTTAACCATTTACCTCTTCATTTTTTAGAAATTCTTAGAAGTTAGAAAGTTATTATTGAATAAAGTATCTTTTATGAAAACACATCTATCTCAAAAGAGGTGTTATTGATGTAATTGAAAAATACTGTACCTCCTTCTTTGTGTGATAGCATAGATATGTATCGTAAAAGAAGTAACTTTCATTATCTTCATCTAAAAGATAACCATTGATATACAAGTGATTATTTTCATCATTGAAAGCATGTGATTGTCTCAAGACTTGAAAATTACTATATTGCTATATAATTGAGTATTTATAAGGTTCATATTAGGTGTTTTAGACTATCAGTTTTCAAAAATATATAAAATCCCTTGAGAGCTTAACGCTCTAATAGGTTTTCATTACCTTGAAGCTCCACAATTCTCGGTTCTGCATCTTCTCTTTTAAAAATCATACTCCCAAGTGAGTTTTTGGTAACTCTATCCAACGCTCCTATTTTACTATCAAAATGACTTGCAAAATAGATTTTGCTATCTGTTAGCACAAAATTAGCTATATCACTACGTATCTTTTTGATGCAAAAGCTCATTGGTTAATCATAGAATTGAATCACTCCATTAGTAGGATTTATTTCCCACAGAACTCCCCTACAAAAACCGATAAGTTTACGATTCTTTTCGTTCATTTGAGTTGTTTCGGGTAGAGGAATAGCTGAGGGTAACCAACTACACAGAAATTAGCTATTGTATGTATTTGATGTACTAAAGCCCCTGTTTCAATATCTAACGCTATGATAGTATGATGATTGAGAGCTATCCAAAGTTTTCCTTCTAACACGCCTATCAACTTTTTCACTTCCCAATCTGCCTCTTTGTTGTAATTGTCGTTATGAGGATTATTAGGAATTGTATTCAGTGAAAATTGCCAAAGAGGTTCTTTACAAAAGTAATTAAAAACAAGTTATAAATTCTGTGTTTGATAGATTATCATCAGTATTCAATATAAAATTTAAGAGACTCATATCTAATAACCTCCTTTATAACTATTATCTAATAAATTGAATAAGTAATAGACAGAAGAATATTTTGGATATTCTAATATAAAAATTTCCAGATAGAATCAATGTATTTGAAATGTGATTGATAGTGCTTTTTAAACACTGTTTATTAGATATTACTAAATCTCCTACTATTGTATCATCATTTTTTTAATACAAATGATGGTATTGTTTTATATAAATCATAATTGTTCAAATCTATTCCAAAAGCAACTTTTTTGTTGTTTAAGAATAGATCAAAATCTTCTGTGACATATATTCTTTCTATCATAAATAGAGAAACTATATACTCTACTAATTATTTCTTGAGTTTCTATCATTATTTTATAAAAATTATACAATGGAGATTTACTATCTCTTATCATAGCTTCAAATATTTTCTTTTGTTCAGATAAAGAGCCTCTTCCAAAAATAGAAGCTCTTAAATTACTATTCATATTGTTCAATACTTTATCAACATTATTTATATACATTTTTGAATTGTTCTAATATTTTTCTCTATTAGAGAATTTATTAACGTCAAAAATGTAATGCAGTTTGTTTAAGTCATTTGTTTGAGAAAGATACATTAGGTGTTGTTTTAAAAAGCCTTCATCTCTACCTATTTGTTTAATAGCGTTTTCTCCCTAACTTTTTAAATTTAAGCACTCTAATCATTTTTGTCCATTATATCTCAGTTTTCAAAAATATAAAGTTCCTTGAGAGCTTAAGACTCCTAATAGGTTCTCATCACTTGAAGCTCCATAATTCTCGGTTCAGCACCTACTTCTTTTGAAAGTGAGTTACAAATAAATTCAACTTTGGTAAAATTTATGTTGCAAAAATATAAAATAATCATTAACTGACAAATACGCTAATTGGCTATTTGACAAAAATATTTTTACCTTATGCGGCTTGAATTTGAACCTCAAATGAATTTATTTATCTATATTATTGCTTTTCCTCTTATCTGGCTGATCTCACGGATGCCTTTCTGGATGCTCTATGGCGTATCGGACTTTTTGTACTTTGTGCTATATACTCTATTGAAATACAGAGTGAAAGTGGTACGCAAAAACTTACATACGGCCTTCCCTTTAAAACTGAGACAGAACTTTTAGACATCGAACGTAAATTCTACCACCATTTTTAGTGATACCCTCTTAGAAATGGTGAAACTGTACGGAATGAGTGAAAAGAAATGAAAAACGTATGGTTTTCCCTAACTTGGAAGTTTTGAAGAAATACGAAAATGAGGAACGCAACATCTTGTTTAGGTGCAGCCATTACGCAAGTTATGAATGGTTACTTTCATTGGCTTACTTCCTTAAACACAAATCGTACGCTCTGTATACCCCTGCCAAGTAATCCTTATTTTGACAAACTTTACAGAAAATACGTACTAAACATCACAGCTTTTGCTACCTCGCTACACTGCTCACCGCGAGATGAAAAACACAAAGATGCTCACGATGTATGCTATGGATTTGCTTCTGACCAAATTCCCAACAACAAAAAGAATTATTTGCGTCCGTTTTTAGGTTTGAATATCCCTGTTTTCACTGGAGCAGAACGTTTGGGAAAGGCTTTGAATACAGTAATTGTGTTTTACAAAATAGAGAAACTGAAACGCGGGTATTACCAAACAACTTTTTGAAGTTTTTAGCTGAAGTACCTAATGATTACGTGGATTTTCAAATTACAGATATGTTCTTTGAACGTGTAACCCGACAAATCTATGACTGCCCTGAGTTCTACTTGTGGACACACAATAGATTTAAAAGAATGGAGGTAAGACAAGATGAATATTATAGCTGCCCAGAGAGTTGGACAGCTTTTTATTTGTAGTGTTTGTGTGATATTTATTTTTAGCCACTGCAACTTTTTAGCATATCGCAGGCTTTGTTTTTCACCACTATCACAGGCTTGATCAAACCAATCGATAGCACGAGCATCGGATTGCTGGATACCTTCGCCGTGATAATAGCAATTACCCAAGCGGATTGCGCAGGTGCATACCCTTGACGGGCTGCACGTTTATATAATAATCGGCTGCTTTTTCGTTAGAGCGTTCCCTAAACCACCGCCATTGTAATAGCAATTTCCTAATTTGTATTGCCCTTCAGCGTATTCGCGATGAGCAGCTTTTGGTATTGATTTACTGCCTGAGCGAAATCTTGTTTGCTTTCGTAGTAAGCACCGAGTTCAGTAAGTGCAGCTACATTATTTTGTTCAGCAGCTTTAGAGAGCCAAAGTACTCCTTTGTGTTCGTTAAGGCGTTTCATAGGAGTTTTGGTAGCAGCATTACGTTGTCGTACTGAAGGATTTTCTTTAGCACGATTAGGAGCAGCAGGAGAGGCAGTAGTTGTAGTTGTTTTAGTTTGTTCAGGAGTTGCTTTTAGGTGTTGAGACAGGGGCTACATCTGGAACAAGGGTCATATAGTATTTACCTAAGTTATATTGAGTTTCCACATCACCTTTTTAGCAACGTGTTCGCTCCAATAGATAGCTTTTCTTCGCTTTTTGAGGATTTTTGGGGCAAAAAGTAGTATTCTACCAAGCGTTTTTGAGCTTGAGTATTATCTTGTTGTTTAGCGAGTTTTTCGTATAGAGTGAAAGCTTTTTCATTTTGTTTTTAACCCTTTTCCATAGAAATAACCATCGGCGACAGTGAGGATTACCTCGGGACTTTCTTTAGCAGCGTTTGTTTCCACTTTTTGAGCAACCATTCAAAAGCACCTTTTGAGGTGATAAATTAGCGGCTTTTATTGCCCATTTAACCGCTTTCACGAGGGGATTTTTCACGCCTTTACCCTCGGCATAGCACTGAGAAAGAGTAAAAAGCACGTCGGCATAAGCTTCGGTTTGTCCTTGGTAGAAATAATCTAACATTTGGTTTTCTGGAGTAGGAGTAAGTTTAGCTGCTTTGTTGTAATACTCGAAAGCACGGGTGTAGGACTGATTTGTATATTTTCCTCGAAGTCTAAATCACCTAATTTTTAATAGCAAGTAGGTGGTTTTGAGCGGCTGCTTTTTCAAGATATTTAAAAAGCTTTTTATGTCTTGTTGAGGTTCTTCAAGCAAGAGGGCTCCCAAATTATATTGAGCTGTTACGTCACCTGCATCAGCGGCTTTTTGGAAAAAGTTCTAGGCTTGAGAAGCTGAAGTTCTAGCTCCGTTGCCAGTGAGGTAACACACAGCTAAGTTGTTTTCGGTTATAGGAGTAGGGTTAGCATTTACTGATTTGAGAATCCAATTAAAAGCATCGCGTTGAGAAGTAGTTCCTCCTATACCATTATATAAACACACAGCAAGCTGTTTTTGAGCATCCACATTTCTTTGCAGCAGCTTGAGTGTAGTAATCAAGGGCTTTTTAGGAATTTACTGATTATTGGACTATTGCCATAGAAGTAGAAATTAGCCAAGTGATAGAGAGCTGTAGGGTTTCCTTTAGTTGCTGCTTTCTCAAAATATTCTATAGCTTTGCTTTCGGATTGTTCTACCCTCTACCATTGAGATAGGATTCACCTATAATAGCTTGAGCATCGGCATCACCTTTTTCAGCAACTTGTATCAATCGTTGTATAGCTTCAGGGTTAGAAGGATTGATTTCGTACATCCAAGTAGCAAGGAGGAAATCGGCTTCATGACTTCCTTTTAGTAGCTTTTTGAGCCCAAAATTTAGCTTTGTTTACATCTTTAGTTACGCCATCTCCAGCGTAGTACGCTTTAGCAAGGTCGAGCAAGGTTTCAGCTTTTCATTATCGGCATTTTTCAATCCAAGCGTAGTATTTTTCGTTAGACTGAGGAACGCCGCGACCATCTCGGTAACAAAGAGCTAGTTCTTGTTCGGCATTCAAATTACCATTTTTGGCTGCTTTAGAAAGCCATTCAGCGGCATTTTCATCGGATTTAGAAACTCCTTTCCTTCGAGATATAGGTGAGCGAGCTGATATTGTGCTTACGCATCACCTGCTTGTGCTACTTTTTCAAGCTCATAAAGCGGCATCTTGAAAAGAGCGCTTTTACCCCTTTACCTTTTAAGTAAGCGTCGGCTAATTCGGACTGAGCTTTCACATCGCCTTTTTCGGCGAGTTTTATTAGTTTTTCACACTTGCATCTTGCCCATACGCAAAAAGAAGCAAGAAGCACAGAGACTGCTAAAAAAACAAGTTTTTTTCATAATATAATTGTTTATTTTTATATTTGTTTGAGGCACAAATATACGTAAAATAAACTATCTATACAATACACTTATCAAATCACTGTCATTTTTAAATTATTAAAGCCATCGAGTTCGGCTACTAAAGAGCCAACACGCAAGGCTGCACGTAGTTTGACAGGCACTTTGTTCTTATCATCAGTAATCCACATTGTAATGCTTTTCTTCTTCTTTTAAACACGCGACCATCTTGCACTAATGGGCAAAATTTAAGCGTATTTACAGTGCCAAAATGTGTTTTAACCTTTTCACGACCGAGTAGTTTGAGCTTAAATTTATACACTCATCGTCATCAAAAATCATATCCAAAGTGATTTGCCCTCCCACTTTCATATTTTTCGATATCGGGGTGGTGGCGAAGTGCATAGAAAGCTGAAATCACATCGTGAAGTCCTGGCTGGAAAGAAATTTCAGTATCTTTTGCCATTTTCTACATTGTGAATTTTCACTTTGTTATCGGAGTGATTGAAATACATTTTCAAGTGTTTGTATAGCCTCCTTCGTAGATATTGCGGATAAAAAGACGCGGTTTTGCCATCGGTGATACCAAAAATAACTCTCATAAGTATCATCTACTTTAAAAACACGCGTGCCAAGCCAGTAGTAGCCCTTTTCCCGTAGCGTGATACACTTTTCACCTCCATACATCTCTTCTTTGAGCGACATTGTAGCGATACTCGCATTAAAAACACCATATTTTTACTTTTAAAACGCAACCATTCACCTCCTTTAAAAAGGCAAATCTGAAGTTTGTAGCTGACAATGGTGCCAGCAAACAAGAGAAAAGAGCAATGAATAAAGATTTGTTTTTCATAAGTTTCTTTTTAGTTCCCTGAGCTTGAAAAATAAAGCTTTTGTTCAGCATTTTGCAATGTATAATCAGGGATTTAGATTTAATTTTTGAGAAAGTCAGCAATTAATGTGCCAGTTTTACACAAGAGATAATATTGAGTTTTTAGTAAGTTATAAAACTTGTTTATTCAAATTTTATTATTACCTTTGCCTTCAAATAAAAAACACCTTATGAAACGATTATTTTTAACCATCTTTTTAGGGAGTTTGTTTGCTTGCTCCTCCTACTTCAGAAAAACAAACCACCTCAACAACAAGACGACACTCTATTGTGCCCGAAACTTCTTATACTCAGTACGTAAACCCTCTGATGGGCACCGATTCTAAGTTTAGTCTTTCTAATGGCAACACATATCCCGCAATAGCGGTGCCTTGGGGTATGCATTTTTGGACTCCCCAAACGAACAAAATGGGCGATGGCTGGGCATATCAATATCACGCTGATAAACTCGTAGGTTTTAAGCAAACTCACCAACCAAGTCCGTGGATTAACGACTATGGGGCTTTTGCTTTGATGCCCGTAGTAGGCGACTTGAAAATCAAAGAAGAAGAGCGAGCTTCGTGGTTTTCGCACAAAGCAGAAACAGCTCAACCTCACTACTATAAAGTGTATTTAGCTGATTATGACACCTCAGTGGAGATTACACCTACTTCACGAGCCGCACAGTTTCGCATTACTTTTCCCGAAAGCGATAAGGCTTATTTGCTTCTCGATGCTTATTTCAAAGGCTCAATGGTACAGGTATTGCCTAAAGAACGCAAGATTATAGGTTATGCGCGCAACAACAACGGGGGTGTGCCCGAAAACTTCCACAATTACTTTGTGCTTACTTTTCGATAAAAGATTTTGAGAGCGTACAAACGTGGGGCAACGGTTTTAAACTATCTAAAAACACTGAAAGTAAGGGTGAACATACAGGAGCAGTGATGAGGTTTCAACACCAAAAAGAGGCGAGCATGATAACTGTGAGTAGCATCGTCGTTCATTTCACCTGAACAAGCCTTTACTAAATTTTACAAACAGAACTGGGCAATGACACTTTTGAACAAACCAAACAAAAGGCTCTCACTCTTTGGGAAACCGAACTCAGCAAAATACAAGTGGAGGACGAAAATATAGACCATTTGCGCACTTTTTACTCCTGTTTGTACCGCACATTGCTCTTCCCACGCACTTTCTACGAGTACAACAAAACAGGCGAAATGGTGCATTACAGTCCGTATAACGGTAAGATAGAAAAAGGTTATATGTTCACCGACAATGGTTTTGGGATACTTTTCGTGCTGTATTTCCGCTGTTTAACCTGTTGTATCCGAGATGAACCAACAGATGATGAAGGGATTGGTGAACGCTTATAGTGAATCAGGCTGGTTACCCGAGTGGGCCAGCCCAGGACATAGGGATTGTATGATAGGCTCTAACTCAGCTTCTATCATTGCCGACGCTTACCTAAAAGGAAATATAGAGGCTGCTGATGCCGAAATTCTTTTAGAGGCAATGTTAAAAACGCTACCCAAAACGATGATGCAGACCTGTGAAATCAGTAGGGTCGTGAAGGGGTAGATTACTACAATAGTTTGGGCTATGTACCTTACGATGTGAAGATTAACGAAAAATGTAGCCCGCACCCTTGAGTACGCTTATGCCGATTATTGCATTGCGCGTATGGCAGAAAAATGGGCAAAAACCGATATAGCCAAACAGTACTACGAACAGTCTAAACGCTATAAAAATGTATTTGACCCTGAAACTAAGTGGATGCGAGGCAAAAAATAAGGATGGAAAGTTTCAGTCGCCATTTAATCCCACTAAAAATGGGGCGATGCGTTTACTGAAGGGAATAGCTTGCACTACACGTGGTCGGTATTTCAGGATTTTGAAGGACTCATACAACTGATGGGAGGCAAAGAAGCTTTTTGAGAAAAAGATAGACGAAGTGTTTGAAATGCCACCATTGTTTGACGATTCCTACTGCGGATTTACCATACACGAAAATACGCGAAATGCAAATTATGGATATGAGCAACTACGCTCACGGCAACCAGCCTATCCAACATCTTATTTACCTATATAACTACGCTGGCAAACCTCATAAGGCTCAAGCTAAACTGCGTGAGGTAATGGAAAAACTCTACGCCCCTACCCCCGATGGTTATTGCGGCGATGAGGACAACGGACAAACTTCGGCTTGGTATGTTTTTCAGCTTTAGGGTTTTACCCTGTAACCCCTGCTACTGACGCTTATATTTTAGGGAATCCTTTATTTAAAACAGTAAGTTTACAACTACCCTGAAGGCAAGAAGTTTTTAATTAAAAACCGTAGCCCGCAACAGCACGGATAACTTAGTAGAATACGTTCAGCTCAACGGCGATAAAATAGAAGGTTTTAAAGTTCCTTTTGAAGCGTTTAGAGAATGGAAAAATGACGTTTTAGGTAAATCACAATAGATAAATTACGAGGTAAGAACTAGAAATTTCATTTCCCTATAGATGAAAGTGGCTATCCTGATAACTTAATCAAGATGAAAGAAAGTATAAAAGATAAGTGTCCTTTTTGCTAATTATCACCCTTTTACTCATAAGCTGTAACAAACCTAAAAAGGGATTTTTGAGGTTATCTGTGCCGAGAAAGTGAGTAACGCTTATCAATATATAATCCCGATGGTTTTTATAAAAGTGATTACGGAAGGCTACTTATCAAAAACCATTTTCGCTGCTACGATAAGAACAGAAAGTTAAAAGAAATTTCTTGGAATAGGGCTAATGGCTTTTTAAAATATACATTATCAGAACTTAAAGAGGATGTAGCCTTGTTAAATAAGCTTTGATATTGACACTATATACTCTAACAAAAAAATATATTGGCTATATAAAGAGGAAAAGAATGACACTATTTTCTATCTATCAGGTGATAAAATTGTAATATGTTATCCTATAGAATAAGAAACCTCATTCCACAGAATTTGCTCATTTTGCTAATTGTTTTTATATCTTTGCCTTTGAAAAACAACTTGATTATTATGAAAAGAAAAACTATATTCATTATTTCAGCTGTTGCCTTGCTTTTTAATCATCGCTAATCATTGGAGCAGGTTGGTTTGGCGACAACAACAATACTTTAAGTGTAGAAACAGAAAGATAACGCCTACAACTATTGTCCAAAAAGTGTCGGCTACAGGAAAAATACAGCCCGAATTGGAAATCAAACTATCGTCAGGTATCAGGAGAAATTATAGAACTCCCTGTAAAAGAAGGGCAAATGGTCAAAAAGGCGATCTTTTTGGTACGTATCAATCCTGACATTTACCAATCGGTAGTAAAGCGCAGTGCGGCGAGTTTAGAAACTGTACGGGCGAGTTTACAACAATCAGCTGCAACGCTCAAAGAAGCCGAAGAGAGTTACAAACGCAACAAAGTATTGTACGAAAAAAGGGTGTTATCTCTAAATCCGATTGGGACAAAGCTGTATCAGCCTATGAGGTTGCCAAAGCCTCTCGTGAGTCGGCTCGTTTCAATGTACAAAGTGCGATGGCAAGTGTATCGGAAGCCCAAGACAACCTCAAAAAAACAATTATCTACTCACCTACTGATGGCACTATTTCTAAACTCAGTGTAGAGTTAGGCGAGCGCGTAGTAGGTACGATGCAAATGACGGGAACTGAGATTATGCGCGTGGCTAACCTTCACAATATGGAGGTAGAAGTAGATGTAAATGAGAATGATATCGTGAAGATAAGCGTAGGCGACTCAGTGAATGTAGAAGTCGATGCTTACCTCAAGCGCATTTTCAAAGGTAGGGTTACCAATATTGCGAACACCGCCAACACTACCACGAGTGTAGACCAAGTAACGAACTTCAAAGTAAAAATACATATAGAAGAAACTTCTTACAAAGACCTTTTTAGAAGGCAAGCCCGCGGGCTATTCTCCTTTCCGCCCAGGAATGACTGCTACTGTTGATATACTCACTAAAACCAAAAAGATATAGTAGCAGTTCCTATCAGTGCTATTATTGTAAAGAAAAATCGAAAATCGACCTAAAACGCCTAAAAGAAGACGCTGATAAAAACAAGAAGCGGTATTCGTGTTCCAAAAACAGTAAAGCCGAACTTCGCGCTGTAAATACAGGCATTCAGGACAATGTACATATCGAAATTCTTTCTGGTGTCGCCAAAGACGAAACTATCATCATAGGGCCCTTATAACGTTGTGAGTAAAAAGTTTAAAAAATGGAGATACAGTTCAACTAACAAATAACAAATAACAGTTAATACTATGAAAAAGTTTATTTTATTATTAGGTGTATTAGCCTTAGGATTTACTTCCTGTTCTAAGAAAAGTGAGAACTTAAAAGTAATTCCTAAAGATGCTATAGCAGTCGTTTTCATTCGACCTGCAATCGCTTTACAAAAAGCAGATGTAGAGGAATTGCAAAAACTCAAAAAGTTTCCAAAAATCAAAGAGCTCTCAACAACGATAATAATAAAATGGGTAAAATTTTTCAGTGAAATACTGAACGACCCTAAGGCTTCGGGCATCGACTTTATGCCTATCTTTTTGCTTTCAATAATAAAAATACGGAGGAGATAGCCGCCAACCTCACATAGGAATTACGGCAGTACTGAGTGACGACAATAAGTTTAAAGACCTTCTAAACAGAGTTTCAGAAACAACTTATATGGAACTAGATATTAAAAAAAGACGGCGCTTTGAACATCGTTCACTTAAACAATGAATCATATCTCAGTTGGGACGACAACAAAATGCTTTTCATTACAGGTGAAGACTATCGCTCTATGGAGGAGAATCAGTACTAAAAAATTTGTACAACCAAGATAAATCAGAACAAATTACTGACATCAAAGGTTTTTCCGATTTCTTAAACGGACAAAAAGATATCAACCTATGGATAAATCTGGGAGGCTTTGTGCAAGACGACAGTATGTTCCTCAATGGAATGGCAGCTTCTTTATACAAAAGTCTCTTCAATATGCAAAAGACTCTTATTTCTACGGTTTTGTAGATTTCGGAAAGGATGATATCAAACTCACTACTTATAGTTTCTACAACGAAGAAACAGCTAAACTCTTAAAAATACGACTTGTACGATATCTCGTTTGATAAAGATATCTTGAAAAACTTCCCTGAAAAAAATTACCTATAGCCATAGGAGGCGCTGTAAATGTGAAAAACTACTACGAGTTTTTAAAAGCTCAATTTGGCAAAGAACTCAATGAGGACGACCTCGTGAAACTCCTCAACACTCAGGGACTTACTAAGGAAAATGTGCTCAACTTCTTTGGTGGTAGCTTTATGTTAGCTATTGAGAGGCTTTGAAAATCAAAAAAATATCAGCTATGATTTAGATTTAGTAGAAGATAAACAAAGTGAAGATAGCTATGAATACAAAGAAGTAGAAAAAGAGAGAATGTTTCCTGTTTTTGGACTCTCATTCAATATAGGCGATAAAAACGCTCCTCGACAAAGGAATAACACTTGCTGGTTTAGCATTAGAAAACGGTTATTACAAACTCCCTCTCCAAAAAGACCTCACATTTTATTTTGCTTATAACAACAAGGCTTTTCTACGGTAGTAATTCTCCTAAAGGTGTAGAAGCATTCCTAAAAGGAGGTGTGAGCAACAATGCTGTAAATTCTGATTTTGGAAAACACGTAAGCAAAGATCTCACCTATTTCTATATGAGTTTAGACCTAACAACTATCCAAAAAGAATATTTTGATTCTTTTAAACACAAAAAGATAAATTTGCTTTCGATTTGTTTACCCAACACTCTGTAAACTTAGAGTGCAAACGCATCGACAACTCTTCAGCTGAATTTATTTATCACCTTAAAGGGGTTGAAAAGAACAGTTTGAATACTTTCTTCAAGTCGATAGACAAAGTAATAAACTATGAAAAAATTAAGCTACAACATTTAAAACCCACCTATATGTCGGGCGACGAAATACCGTCGTCCGATATCTATTTACAGCCAAGTAATTTTTTTGAACAAGGGCAGCGTTACCTCATCAGAGCACAATCGGGGCAAGGTAAAACCTCACTTTTGAATTTCATTTATGGTGCGAGTTTTTAGTTACGATGGCAAAATTACTACAACGAGATGTTTAACAAAAAGAAGTACTCCGCTATCGCATTGATAAACTGAGTTATGTATATCAAGATTTAAGGCTCTTCCCTACCCTCACTGCTTTTGAGAATATCATCTTGAAAAACAAACTCACCCACTACAAAACTGAAGACCAAATAAACAGCCTCATAGAGCGTGTGGGGCTCTCCCACAAACGCGATACTTTGGTACAAACACTCTCTTTAGGGCAACGCCAGCGCATCGCCCTCTTGCGCGCCTTGTGTCAGCCTTTTGAGGTGTTGTTGTTAGATGAGCCTTTCAGTCATTTAGACGATAGCAACACCACTATTTTAAGAGAAATCATAGAGGAAGAACTACAAGCGCGCAACGCCAGCCTACTCCTCACTTCTTTGGAGGACAACAACTTTTTCCAATATAACAAAAAACTCAATTTAGGTTTTAGTAATTAAACATATTAATTCTCAATTGTTAAAGATGTTATACAAACTACAAAAAAACACACTTGTTAAATCGCAAATAGTAGGTTATGCACTCACTCTTTGCATAGGAGTGTGCATACTGTTCACCGTTTGTCAGTTATATTTTGATGTAAAGCCTTTATTACAGCATCAAACCGATGTTTTTGCTAGTAAATACGCTGTAGTGAGCAAAAATATTTCCATTTTCAAAACTCTTGACAAGGGCAGGGATTTATTTTTGATAAGAATGAGATGGAAAAATTGCAGAAAAGAAACATTTGTAAAGAGTGTTTCACACTTCACTCCTGCAACTTTCAAAAATAGGAGCTTATACTGATAAAGACGATAATATTCCCTTTTCTACACCGATCTCTTTTTGAGAGCGTCCCCGATAAATATCTAGATGTTCAAACCGATGATTGGCAGTGGAGTGAAGGCAGTAGCTTTGTACCTATCATCATTCCAGAAATTACCTAAACCTCTACATTTCGGATTTGCCGAAAAGCCAAGGGCTCCCCGTATTCTCTAAGAATACCATTTCACAAGTGCGTTTCAATTTTAGAAGTGAGCGGCAATGGTAAAAACGATAACTACGCCAGCAGAATTGTAGGCTTTTCAAACAAAATCAACTCTATTTTGGTACCCCAAAGTTTTTGGATTGGGCTAACAAAGAGTACGGCAAAACCGAGGAGAGCAAAACCAGCCGGTTGTTAGTAGAGTTTGAAAACCCTTCCGATGAACGCGTGTTACAATATTTCAACAAGCACAATTTTTCTATCAATAAAGACGAGTTAGAACTCAGCAAAATGAGTTTCTTTTTCACTCAGCTTTGCTTTTTGTCATAAAGCATCTCACTGATTATCATAGCACTATCAATTGCTTTCATACTGCTCAGCATAAATCTAATCATCCAAAAACACAAAGAGCAAATTGTTAATCTATACCATATAGGCTACCAGCCTCATCAAATTGCGCGATTCTATCAATGGGTCATCAGCATAGTCACAGTAATAACTGTTGCAGGAGCAATAGTATTCAGTCTATACATACGCAAACTCTATACTGAAAAACTCAACACCCTTTTTGAGTTCAACAGCGAACAAAAGTATACTATTTATAGCCGCCATCACAATTTTATTAATATTAGGGGTATTATACAACCTTTTTAGTACTGCGAAATATCCAAAAAAACTGTAAAACTGTAAACAGAAATTACACATACATTACACACTTTTGATTGTGTAATTATACGTTTTCCAACAAAGTATCAACATAGTTATTAACAGATTATCAACAGTATATTTCATTGAAATAAAAAGCAATTAACGAGTTTATAAACACACTTCTCAAGTTTTGGCACGATATTTTCAATATACAAGTTGTAAATGAATCAAAAACATTTACAATGCATACATAATTAAATAGTGAATGATTTGTTCGTAAGTACAAAAAAATTGGTTAAAAATTAAATTACTGAGAAAAAATTGCTAAAAAGAAACATTGTTAGATAAGAATCATTAAAAACAAGATTATTGCTAAAAATTAAATTTCATTTCATTTTACTAAAAATCGTTGGGAAACGATATCATTTAAGAAACATTGCTAAAAATTTTTAACTGTTAAACAAAATCATTTATTGAACTATTGTAAAATAGTTTTTAAACTAACAAATAGACTTTGCTAGTTTAAAAGTACTAACAAAATTGGGAGTTAGTAGTAGTATTTATATTATATGCATTGGAAAAGACTTCCTGAAAGGGAAGTCTGACTAACAATACTATTATTCCAGAAAAAGTTGTACATTTGCACACTTTTTTTATAGCTTTAAAAAGTAAATATTTAATCTTACATTATTCTAAAAACATACAAATAGAAGAATCCTATTCTTTTAGTAGAAGATGACGTAGTGTTTTCCAAGATGTTAAGCCGATTCTTGGAACGCAATGGATACGATGTAATAGGTTGCTATACTTTAGAAGAAGCTGAAAAACCTAAATACATCACTAAATATGGTCTTTACCGATTTGAGACTCCCTGATGGAGATGGCATCACCTTCTTAAAAGCGGTAAAAGAAAAACTTCCCTAACCTCCCCGTAGTGGTAATGACCAGCTACGCCGAAGTTTCTACTGCTGTAGAAGCTATGAAATTAGGTGCTTTCGACTATATATCTAAGCCTTTCCAACAAGAAGATGTGCTAAACGTTATCAAAAAAATGCACAAAGTAGCACACGCACCGCACAGCAAGACTCTAATGTAGTGAAAAAAATCTACAACCTCATCTCCTGCTGATGATAGCGCCCCTGCTAAAGTCACTAAAGCCCCCGAAACCGACGCTAACAATCCTTATATCGAAGGAATTAGCCCTGCCTCTAAACGCTTGAGCAAGTTCATCAACTTGGTAGCTCCTACCGATATGTCCGTGCTTATTATGGGAGAAAAGTGGTACAGGTAAAGAAGTAGTAGCCAAATCTATCCACCTAAAAAGCGAACGCCGAAACAAAACCATTTATCGCGGTAGACTCGGGCTATCCCTAAAGAAATCGCTTCAAGTGAGTTCTTCGGTCACGTAAAAGGTTCGTTCACAGGTGCTATCAGTGATAAAAAGGACATTTTTGAAGAAGCTAACGGCGGTACTATCTTCCTCGATGAAGTAGGTAACCTCAGCTATGAAAACCAAATACAATTGTTGCGTGCCCTCCAAGAGCGCCGTATCAAACCTATTGGTAGTTCTAAGGAAATAGATGTAGATATTCGCGTTCTTGCAGCTACTAACGAAGATTTACTCGCAGCTGTAAACAAAGGTGAGTTTCATGAAGATCTCTATCACCGTTTGAACGAATTCTCTATAAAAAGTACCTTCTCTCAACGAACGCAAAGACGATTTGATGATATTCGCTTCTTACTTCTTGGAAAAAGCCAATGAAAAACTCCACAAGAACGTACAAGGATTTACTGAAAAAGCAGTACAAAAAATGCTTTTATACACTTGGAATGGTAACTTACGAGAGCTATCGAATACTGTAAAACGCGCTGCTCTACTCACTCAAGGCGATTACATCACCGAAAACGAATTGCCTGAACCTGTGATTGTAGAAACACGCCATTTCCCTACCGAACGCTTTTCTTTCTCTACCAAAGAAAATGAACGTGAGCTTATCATTGGGGCTTTACACGAAACCCATAACAACAAAACAGAAGCAGCTAAATTATTAGGCTTTACACGTAAAACTCTTTACAACAAAACTCAAAAGCCTACAATATCGATGAATTTTTAGATAGATAAGAGGTAAGGGATAAGAAGTAAAAAACTTACTCTTACCTCTTACCTTTTACCTCTTACCTAATAAAATGAAAAAAACTTATATTTTTATATCTTTATTTATTGTATCTTTCTTTACTTCAATAGCTCAATCTCCACTGCGCTCTCCCAATGCTCAAGCCCAAGAAAAATGGGTAAACGATACTTACAACCAGATGTCTCTCGACGAAAAAAATAGGGCAACTCTTTATGGTATCGGTCTACTCAAGCCATATAGGCACTAAAAAGGGCTGAAGAAATTAAAGACTTCATCAAAAAAATACTACATCGGTGGGATTATCTTCTCTAAAGGAGGGCTAAACGTCAGGCTAAACTTACCAATGAGTACCAATCTCTCTCTAAAATACCTCTTTTTATGGCAATGGATGCCGAGTGGGGGCTCGCTATGCGCCTTGACTCTACCTATGCCTATCCATGGAATATGACCCTTGGTGCGATTAAAAACAACGCACTGATAGAGCGCACTGGCAAACGCATTGGGATGCACTGTAAGCGAGTTAGGAATGCAATTTAACTTTGCCCCCGATATTGATATCAACACGAACCCCGATAACCCTATTATTGGCAATCGCTCTTTTGGAGAGGATAAACTAAATGTTGCCCAAAAAGGACTCGCTTTTACCCGCGGAATACAATCAGTGGGGGTATTGGGCAGCGCCAAACACTTCCCTGGTCACGGCGATACTTCTAAAGATTCACAAAAACTCTCCCTACTATCTCATTTACAGCCAATCGATTAGATGAGATGGAACTCTATCCGTTTAGAGTACTCGCCAAAGAAGTAGCTAGTGTGATGATAGGTCACCTAAACGTTCCTGCATTAGAACCTAAAAGCTGGCTTACCTTCATCACTTTCTTCAGTTATCATTACCGATTTGCTCAAAAAGAAAATGGGTTATGAAGGCTTGATTTTCACCGATGCGCTGGGTATGAAAGGTGTATCAGAATATCTGCCCGTAGGCGAAGTGGAAGTAGAAGCTTTCTTGGCTGGAAACGACATTTTGCTGATGCCTGCTAATGTAGCCAAAGGCTTTGAAGCAATGAAAAAAAGCCTACCAAAACAAACGTATCAGCGAGGAGCGTTTGGCACACTCAGTATACTGATGGCTAAATACAAAGTAGGGCTCACTTCTTTCACTCCTTTAGACGAAACAAAAAAATCAATGAGGGCTTGCACACCCTTGAAGATGATTTGCTCACCGAAGAACTCTTTGAAAACGCCCTTACTGTAGGACAAAAACAAGGAAAAACATTCTCCCCCTAAAAAGACCTCGATAAACGCAAAAATTGCCTACGTGAAATTTGGCAACGATAGCGAGTTGGGCATTCTATTCTTCTTTGCGTAAATACGCCGAGGTAACCCTTATAGAACCTCAAAACGAAACACAACTCTACAATGCAATAGAGAATTTCGAAACAATTATCATCGGGTTACACAAAACCTGATAAAAACTCCTTGGGACGCTTATAAATTTAGTGATAACGAGCTAAAATGGTTAGAGCATATCGCCAAAAAGAAAAAGTGATACTAACTGTTTTTCACTCGTCCGTATGCAATGCTCAACGTAAAGAATATCGCACATATCAAAAGCGATAGTATTTGCTTACCAAAACCACAAAAGTAGCTCAAGAAAAAGCCGCTCAACTTATCTTTTTGGCGCTATCGACGGCAAAGGTGTATTGCCTGTAACTGCTCACCCTGAATTGCCTGTAGGTACTTCTATCAGCACCCAAAAATAGGGCGATTGGCTTTTTGGATTACCCGAAAGTGTAGGGACTCAATTCGGTTAAACTTAAAGAAATTGATAGTATTGCCTTAGATGCTATCAACCAAAAAAATGACCCTGGCATCCAAATATTAGTCGCCAAAAAGGGCAAAACAGTATACCGCAAGAATTTTGGCACTTTAGACTATAATCCCGCCAATATAGTTACCGATAACACCATCTACGACCTCGCTTCACTCACCAAAATATTGGCTACTCTACCCGAATTGATGCGTCTATACACCAAAGGTGATTTCAAACCAGTAGATACCTTTGAAGATTTGCTACCTAAACTCAAGCACACTAACAAAGCGGGAATGACGATGAAAGATGTGCTCTCTCATTACGCTCAATTTCAGGCGTGGATTCCTTTTTTTAAAAGAACCTTAGACTCTGTACAAAAGCCAAGTACTGCATTTTATAGCAGTGTGAAAAGCGATGAATTCCCCACCGAAGTAGCCAAAGATATGTATCTCATAGAAGGATATACTGATACTATTTACAAACGTATAGACGAAAGTGAACTCATCAAAGATAAAAAAAGTACTTGTACAGTGATTTGCCGTATTACTACTTCAAAAAAATTTATAGAGAAGAAAAGAAAAAGCCCTTACAAGAGTTGGTGCAAAAACATTTCTACAGAGGTTTAGGGGCTTACCAACTCACTTATTTGCCTCTACATAAGTTCTCTCCTGTAAATATTGCCCCTTCTGAAGATGAAAAAGGATTTCGCAACCAAGTGCTTCGCGGTTATGTACACGACCAAGGTGCTGCGATGTTAGGAGGTGTAGGCGGGCACGCGGGGCTTTTTGGCACTGCCGATGATGTAGCCAAAATGATGCAAATGTACCTCCAAAAAGGCTATTACGGCGGCATATGGTTTTTGCAACCTCAAGCCGTTGACCTTTTCAATACCTGTAACTATTGCGGCGAAGGCAACCGCCGTGGATTAGGATTTGATAAGCCTCAATTAGGAAAATCAGGGACCTACTTGCGGCTGCGTGCCTATGGACAGTTTTGGACATACAGGTTTTACAGGAACCTTTGCTTGGGCTGACCCTACTAATGAAATCGTAATCGTTTTTCCTCTCTAATCGTACCTACCCCTCTTCTGAAAATAAACTTCTTATCAACAAATTAGTACGCCAAAAGATACAAAGCGTAGTATATCAAGCGATAACTACAGAATGAAAATTAAAAATATTTGGTAAGTAATAAAAAGTTTATGTATATTTGCGCCGTTAAATTTTTAATAAATAATTAATTTATATGGAACCTTGGATTATTGCCATTTTCATTATTGGCTATCTTTGTATTACTACAGAACACCAAATAAAAGGTGGACAAAACAATTTCAGCTTTAGCTATGGCTGTTATCTGTTGGACGCTCTTAAAAGTTTCTAACATGGACGTAATGGAAGTTGTAAATCGCGTTTTTAGTACCTGCTAACCCTGCCGATAATGCTACTGCTATCGACAAAGCTTTACAACATCACTTAGCTGAAACAGCTGAAATTCTCTTCTTCTTAATCGGTGCGATGACCATCGTAGAAATCATCGATATGCACCGTGGGTTTGAAATCATCAAACGATTGATTCGTACCCAAAGTAAGGTAAAAACTCTTATGGATTATAGGAATTATCGGTTTCTTCCTCTCTGCAATTATTGATAACCTAACTACTACTATTATCCTTATCACCATTCTGCGCAAGATTATTCCAGAACAAAAAGAACGTATATGGTACGCTTCTCTCATTGTAATTGCAGCTAATGCAGGAGGTGCTTGGTCACCTATCGGCGACGTAACTACTACTATGCTTTGGGTGAAAAGGCAAAGTAACCGCTGCTAAATTAGTAGAGTACGTATTTATTCCTTCTGTTGTATGTTTGGTTGTACCTTTTGCTCATTGCATCATTTTTACCTGTGTTCAAAGGAAAAATCGATACTTCTAACAGTGAAGAAGGCGTTACTTACAAAAGCAGTATGCCCGTACTCTCTATAGGATTTATCGCTATCATTTTTGTCCCTATTTTCAAATCAATCACTCATTTACCTCCTTATATAGGAATGCTCTTTGCTTTGGCTACAATGTGGTTTATTTCTGAAAAATTGAAACCTATCAGCGAACTTTCGCCTACTGATAACGACAAATTCAGTATTCACCGTGCAATGAGCCGTATCGAGTTTTTCTAGTATCTTATTCTTCTTAGGGTATTTTGTTGGCAGTAGCATCATTTGCAAACTATTGGAACACTTTTCAATTTTTGCACAAACATTGAATCAAACTATTCCAAGCACAAACGTAGTAATTTTGCTCTTAGGTTTTTGCTTCGGCTATTATAGACAACGTACCATTGGTAGCTGCTAGTATGGGTATGTTCCAAGAACCTATTGATAGTGGTCTTTGGCATTTCATCGCCTACGCTGCTGGTACAGGAGGTAGCTTACTTATCATCGGATCGGCGGCAGGAGTTGTAGCTATGGGTATGGAGAAGATTAGTTTCTTCTGGTACGTAAAAATATCTTATGGATAGCTCTTTTAGGTTTTGTTCTAGGATACCTCACAGTGGTATCTTTTGAAGCACTACACGTTTTTGGATAGAGATAACAAGTAACAGATAAAATAATAAAAGCCAGCTAAAAAGCTGGCTTTATTATTTATCCTACTGAAAACTAATTCGACATCAAAGATGAGAGGCGCATTAGGGAGGATAACACCACCAGCACCTCGGCTGCCATAAGCAAGCTCTGAAGGAATAACCAAGCGGGCTTTGTCACCTTCGCTGAGGAGCAAAATTCCCTCGTCCCAGCCTTGTATCACTTGCCCTACCCCTACGGTAAATTGCAAAGGTTCTCTACGGCGATGAGAGCTATCGAATACTGTTTTATCTAACAACATACCGGTATAGTGCACCGCTACTTTTTGTCCGGCTACTGCTTTTTACCATTACCTTTATGGGTAATTTGGTAGTACAAACCACTGTCGGTTTTATCAAAGCCTACTACTTCTTTAGCTAAAAGCCTCTTCGGCTTTGCGTTTTTCTTCAGCTAAACGAGCTGCTTTTGCTGTTTTAAAATCTTCAAAAAGCCTTGAGAGCGTCCCATTTTTCAGCTTCCGCTCCTACTCTTAGAATTTCTACTTTTTCAATTTTTATCACCTTGTACAATAGCATCTACCACCTCTTGACCTTCTACTACTTCACCAAAAACAGTGTGCTTATTATCCAACCAAGGTGTTGCTAAATGCGTGATAAAAAAACTGACTTCCATTAGTGCCATAATCTGCATTTGCCATAGAAATCACGCCTGCTTTGTTGTGTTTCAATTCTGGGTGAAACTCATCATCAAAACGATAACCTGGGTCACCAGTACCTGTACCTAACGGACAACCGCCTTGTATCATAAAAATTAGGAATCACACGATGAAAGGTGAGTCCGTTGTAATAAGGAGTGCCTAATGGTTTTTGTGAATTTTTTTCATTTTTTTCCTTCGGCAAGAGCCACGAAATTACCTACCGTGCAGGAGTTTTGTCGTAAGTAAGACGCAGTAAAATAACGCCTTTATTAGTAGTTATTTTAGCATAAATTCCGTTTTCCATTTTTGTTTATTTTTTTAATTGTTAATTGAATTGGTTTAGCGCTTCAATAATGATATCGCAACCTTCTTTAATTTCTTCATCGGTGAGGGTAAGTGGAGGCGAAAGTCGTACGGCGCGGTGTTCAAACAAAAAGCCAATAGACTATCAATCCTTTATCCTGACAGTAATTCACTACATAATCAGCGATTTCGGCAGTTTTCACGATCACGGCTAACATCAAACCGCGACCGTTGATACTTTCGATAAGTGGATGTTGCAAATACTTGCGGAAGAGTTTTTCTTTCTCTAAAGTTTGAGCCATCAGGTCGGTAGTGAGGAGCTGGTTGAGGGTTGCCAACGAGGCAGCTGCTATCACGGGATTGCCTCAAAAGTAGTGATATGTCCCATTTTAGGGACTATTTGCCAACAGCTGCATACGCTCATACGACGACACGAATGCCCCTACCGGCATACCGCTTGCCATCCCTTGCCTATTGCGATAATATCGGGGGTAAAGCCATAGTTTTGGAAACCAAAAGAGCTTGCCCGTACGCCCGAAACCTGGTTGTATCTCATCAATAATAAGGAGAGCACCTACTTCTTCACAACGGCGTTTTACCTTGATGAGATAGTCGTTTTGAGGTTCGATAAAGCCCGCTCCCCCTTGGATACTTTCCAAGACTACCCCTGCGGTACGTTCAGTGATTTTCAGGATATCCGCTTCGTTGTTGAACTCTATAAAATCTACGTCAGGAATAAGCGGACGATAAGCGCGTTTGCGTTCTTCATAGCCCATTAGGCTCATCGAACCCTGTGTATTGCCGTGATAAGCATTTTTGGCAGCGATGAGTTGGGTGCGCCCCGTAGCGCGTTTGGCTAATTTCACCGACCCCTCAATAGCTTCCGTACCAGAGTTTACTAAATAGGTGGTATTGAGTTCAGGTGGCAACTGCTCTGCAAGGAGCTTGCAGAAGTCTACCGCAGGCTTTTGTACGTACTCGCCGTAGACCATCACGTGCATATAGGTAGCGCACTGCTCTTGGATAGCCTTCACTACCGCAGGGTGGCAATGCCCTAAAGTGCAAGCCGATACCCCAGCCACAAAATCTAAATAACGCTTGCCATCGGTGGTGTAGATATAGCTACCCTCGGCGCGTTCCACCTCCAAGAGTCGTGGATAAGGTGAGGTGGGGGCTTGATATTTTAAAAAATCTTGTTGTTGATTCATTATTTTTTTCTTCTTTAATGACCTTAATCATTGAGTTTGTTTCTATTTGGTTAGTAGCATTACCTTTGTAATAAAGTTCAAAAATACCGCTTGGTTTTCCTTGTATAGTACCATCAATTCTCAATTTTGCTTTTACAATACCCGAAGTATTAAAAAAATAGCATTTTGTATTTTTAGGTCGTAAGTTTCTAATCGGATGATTCTGTTAGAAACAAAATTGAGATTTTCTACTTTTCCACTAATAGGCAGCTTAGCGAGTGAGCCTGCATTGAAAGTGAGATTTCGGCAATTGAGCTGTAAGTTTCCTTCCCTACAACTACCTGTTTCTAAATCCAAATCATTGATATTCAGTTTTTAAATCAATCTCCGAAAAGAAAGTCGAGAAGCATTTTGTAGGAAGGCATATTTATAGGTTCTTCTGAACGAATTTTGCCACTTTGCATTTTCAATTCGCTTGTTCCTTTAATTGGGATTTTTGAGTTTTATGCCTCCTGTTTTGCACAAAAATTCACTCCTTTAGGTGTTTCCAAAGATATTTTCAAAGTTCCATCTTCAACAGTAGCTTTGATGATAGGGTGAGTGCATTATCAGCATCGATGTAGATATGGTCGTTTTTCATTTACCAATGTAACCTCCCACCTACTATCGATATCTATTTTTAGTGTACTTGGGCAGTTCTGTTCTTAGTACACTTCTTTCCTCAAGCTTGGAATACGTTTTGGGCTGTTGATAAGGCTGTTGCAAATAGCAAGCCCATTGATAGGATTATATTTTTCATTGTTCAATTATTTATTTCACTTAAGGGGACTAACTGCAAAGAGGACATTTCACTATTCATTTCCTCCTAAGAGGCGGTCTAAACTTGTGATGTCCTGCACGAGCACTTGGCGGGCTTTACTGCCTTCAAAAGGTCTACTACACCGGCGTGTTCTAACTGGTCGATGAGGGCGACCTGCGCGGTTATAGCCAATTTGAGTTTGCGTTGCAAGAGCGATGCTGAGCCTTGTTGTGCATTTACTACCACTTCAGCTGCTTCACGGAACATAGGGTCGCGTTCAGAAGGGTCGAAATCTAAATCCATACTTTCACCCTCAGCACCTACGTATTCAGGTAGCAAGTAGGCATCAGGGTAGGCGCGTTGCGCTCCGATAAAAATCAGTGATGTGTTTGATTTCGGGGGTATCCACAAAAAGCACATGTATGCGCACGGGTTCATTACCTTGTGAGTAGAGCATATCCCCCCTACCGATGAGCTGTTCAGCCCCAGATCCGTCCAAGATGATTTTGGAGTCGATTTTTGAACTCACTTTAAAGGCAACACGTGTAGGGAAGTTGGCTTTGATAATACCCGTAATCACGTTAGTAGATGGACGTTGGGTAGCGATAATCAAGTGAATACCAATGGCGCGGGCAAGCTGTGCCAAACGAGCGATAGGGAGTTCCACCTCTTTACCTGCCGTCATTATCAAATCGGCAAAACTCATCTACCACTAGTACGATGTAAGGCAAGAAACGATGCCCCTCGTTAGGGTTGAGTTGTCGTGCTTTGAACTTAGCGTTGTACTCTTTGATGTTCCGCACTTGAGCATTTTTGAGCAGCTCGTAACGGTTGTCCATCTCTATACAGAGGGAGTTGAGCGTGTTTTACCACTTTTTGTTATCGGTGATAATAGCTTCTTCACTATCAGGGTAGTTTGGCGAGGAAGTGGCGTTCAATTGTCTCGAATATAGAAAGTTCTACTTTTTAGGGGTCGACAAGTACAAATTTCACCTCAGCAGGGTGTTTTTGTAGAGCAATGAACTCAGTACCACAGTGATACCTACCGATTTACCTTGTCCTGTAGCCCCTGCCATTAGCAAGTGTGGCATCTTGGTAAGATCGGCAACGAAAGTTTCGTTGCTAATAGTTTTACCAAAGGCGATAGGAAGTTCCATTTTCGGCATTTTGGAATTTCTGCGCCATAATCATCGAGCGCATATACACAGTGGTAGGTTTTTTTATTAGGCACCTCAATACCAATGGTTCCTTTGCCAGGGGATAGGAGCGATGATACGAATACCGAGAGCCGCAAGTGACAGGGGCGATATCGTCCTCCAAACTTTTGATTTTAGCAATACGCGTACCTGCCACAGGCACAATCTCATAGAGCGTAACAGTAGGGTCCTACAGTCGCTTTTGATTTTGGAAATTTCAATTTTGTAATCTGCTAAAGTTTTGATAATGGTATCGTTGTTTTCCTTTAGTTCTTCTTCGTTGATAATGATACCTTTATCTCTGGGTTCGTTCAACAATTCGATTGTAGGGAAACGATAGTCGCTGAGATCTAAACGAGGGTCGTATTCACCGTAGTTTTTCTACTAATTGTTTTGCTAAATCCTCAGGATCTACTACCGAAGGCAGCACAATAGGAGTGATGGTAAGTGGAGGCTTCATCTTCAGGTATATTGGTAATTTCCAATTCGCCTTTGCCATCGAGAAATGGAATTTCTTTTTATGAGTAAAAGGGTCTATTTTTTTCATCTTCTCCTTGTGGTATAACAATTTCTACATCTTGCTGATCGTCATCGTTAACTTCTGTATCGGCAGAGGCGGTAGAAGGAGTTTCGTTTATATCTTTTTGTTCGTGCTCGTGTTCATCGTTGTGTTCACGTTTAAATTTAGCCGAAACACTTTGGAAGAAAGCTAGTATTTTTTCGGGAGTAAGCTGCCATTTTACAACGGCGTACACCAAGGCGAAGAAAAAAAGTATTAAAAAGTACCTATTTTACCAAAAATAATCTTGTAGAAAATGATTTACTTCATAGCCAGAAACCCTGAAAAGGATTGTAGATTTTCCTTGTAGAAATCCTAAAAAAAGTAGCGATGAATACCATTGTCAAAAGTGCCCCAATACCATCGGTTGAGTAAGGCTATTTTTGATATCTAACAAACTTTTGAGTCCTGAGAGGAAAATGAGCCATACCGCAATAAAAGTAGCAATACCAAAGCCTTTGTACATTAACAAATAGCTAAGATAAGCCCCTATTTTACTTCCTATGTTATTGGCAATTTCTTCACGATTAGTAAGATCTTCCCACAAACTTTGGTCGGCTTGCCAGGAAAAGAAAAAGAGATAAAAAAACAAAAAAATCAAAAGAGGCGAAAGTACTAAAAACCCTCCCCATATTAACCGGAGTTGTTTAGATTTAACCACTTTAGCCTCTTTATTTTTGCTGAAGGTTTATTGTTATCTTTATCCTTATCTTGTGCCATTTTCTTTTTAGGGATTTAGGGTCAAAGGGACAAATGTTAGATGTTAATTATCAGGGAATAGGCAACAGGTGTCAGGGTGACCTCATTGAGGGGCAAAGGTAAGAATAATTTGTGATTTGGCAATAAAAAGGTAACAAGCTGTGTATTACTTGTTACCTCTATAATCTTCAATTATCAATTATTAATTGTTAATTGCTTCAGAGTGCTTTAGCGTAGTTAGGTTCGTTTGTTGTTTCGGGTACTTGCTCGGTATATACTACTTTGCCTTGTTCGTCAAGTACTACTATACAACGAGATAGCAATCCTTTTTAGCGGACTATCGGTGAAAAACGATAGGATAGTGAGCTGCAAAAATCACCGCGGAAATCGGAGAGCATTGTAAGATTATCAATACCTTCGGCTGCACAAAAACGTGTGAGCGCAAAAAGGCAAATCTTTTGATATACAAAGAATTGCTACGTTGTTGAGCTTTGAAGCCTCAACGTGAAATTTGCGCACAGATGCACTACTACGCCTATGTCTACACTGGGAAAAATGTTTAGAATTACTTTTTTTACCTCTGAAATCAGAGAGTTTTACTTCAGCTAAATCGTTTTTAACAGCTGAAAAATTCAGAGGGCTGCAACGCCTACTTTTGGAAGTTCACCAGCGGTGTGTGCTGGTTGTTCGTGAAATGTAATGTTTGCCATTTTTCTAAAAAGTTAAAAAGTGAATAGTAAATAGTGGAGCTGCAAAAATAATACCAAAATATATTAATTAGCAAATTATCAAATTATCTTATGTCTCTGATTTGCAACTGCAAACTTACTTTGCCATTCCACACATACTTTCTTCTACCGAATAGACAATGCTAAAGGGTTTGCCAGAGGTGATGAGGGGAGTTTATAGAGCCAAACCAAAGCCTATGGTATCAAAAATAGGTTGTGTTGCCTACCTCTCGCAAACAGAGTTTTAGGTGCTCGTTAGTTTTGCCTATGTGTTTTGCAAAGCCTGTATCGACTACATTTTCGGCATAGAAAGAGCGGTGGCAGGTTTTGAGGTCAAAAAGGCTCGAACTGCTTGAGGATATTATAGAATTTTTGAGTGAGCTTGCTCAAAGGAAGTGCAGTATCTATAGAGAGTTTTGGGGTGCGCAATTCAGGGTTGATGGTTTGTTTAACCACAGTTTCAAAGGCTTCTTTGAAGAGTGGATATTGCTCGGGGAGGAGCGTGAGTCCGGCAGCGTATTTATGTCCACCAAACTGTTCCAAATATTGGCTGCACTGCTCCAAAGCCTCATAGATATCAAACCCTTGTACCGAGCGCGCTGAGGCGGCATACTTGTCGCCACTCTTGGTAAATACTATCGTGGGGCGGTAGTAATGTTCAATAAGTCGAGACGCAACAATACCTATCACGCCTTTTGTGCCATTCTTCATTCAGCACTACCGAGGTATAGCGATTTTTGCTCGCCATTACTCTCTATCTGCCCCAGTGCTTGTTCAGCAATATAGCTATCTAATTCCTTTCGGTGGGTGTTGAGTTCATCAATTTCTTGGGCTTTGGTAGTGCTTTTTCAGCATCAGGTTCAGTAAGGAGTGCTACTGCATGTTTGCCGTGCTCTATACGTCCGGCGGCATTGATACGCGGTGCAGCCTTGAACACTACATCGCTTACCGTAATAGCTCCTTGATGTTCGCCAAAAGAGCGCTTTTACTCCTGCTGAGGGCTGCTGGTTAATCACTTCTAAACCAAAGTACATCAGCGTGCGGTTCTCACCATTCATTGGCACAATATCGGCAGCAGTGGCAACAGCTACCAAATCTAAAAGAGGCATCAGTTCGCTGAACGGGCGTTGCAAATACTCGTGATATGCTGTGCCAATTTAAAGCCTAAACCACAGCCACAGAGTTCTTTATACGGATAAGGGCAATCAGCTTGTTGGGGGTCGAGTACTGCCACGGCATCGGGTACTTGGTCTGAAGGGCGGTGGTGGTCGGCAATGATACAATCAATCCCTTTTTCTTTGGCATATTGCACTTTATCAATAGCTTTGATACCACAATCCAAAGCAATAATAAAGGGTACAACCTTGCGTCTGAGCATAGTCTATTCCTTGAAAAGAAATGCCATAGCCCTCGCTATAACGGTCGGGTACATAGGTGAACAATTTAGAAGTGAAAGTGCTGAGATAACGTTCCATTAGAGAAACCGCACTAGTGCCGTCGACATCGTAATCGCCATAGATAAGGATAGTTTCATTATTTTTAAGGCGTGGTCTAAACGAGTAACGGCTGCTTGCATTCCTTTCATCAGGAAAGGATTATGCAATTGAGATAGGGTAGGACGGAAGAAGTCTTTAGCCTGCTGAAAAGTGGTGATACCTCGTTGGGCTAATAGTATTGCTAAGGGCTCGCTGATGTTGAGCTCTTGTTGTAGCTGTATTACAGTGGCTTGCGGTGGCAGCGGTTTAAAGTTCCAAGTATAGTTCATTTTATTTAGGGTAAGAGATAAGAGATAAGAAAAACTTTGCCAAAATCTATTACATTCTAATATTCAAATATATTCGTATTATTTTTGATAGATAACACTCCATCAGCATTTAATGATAGTAAAAATATTTTTCTTGATGATCAACTGCTTTAAGAGTGGTTTTAATCACTAAATGAGAAGCTGTATAACAACGTACTTCATAGGTATTTTTAGGAAAATATTCCTTAAAAAAAGTAGGTTTGAGAGACTTCTATTGGTTCCTTTGATATTTTAGAACCTATTGAAACAGAATCAATTCTTTCAAAATATCTATTTTCAATACCTATTCTGTAATTCTCTTTAGACACTTTTTCTTTTTACAACTAATGCTTAGTAAAAATAGGCATATTAACAGCATTAGTCCAAGATAATGTTTTTATAAAAATTCATATTCATCATTTTGTAGTGTAGCCGACTGAGGGTATATAAATACTGATTCCAGAACTTTTTGGAGGTATTTTACCAAAAGAAAATAAGAAGTATGATGGTAATTAGTTATTAATCTTCCTAATTGCTCGATAAGTTTTTTTATTAGTTTGTTCTTTTTTTGCAAATAATCAGCAACCTGCCCTAAATCAAATAGATAGTCTACTTCATCTTGGCTATATTGCAACCATTTTTGGTCTGTTATTTCTCTAGAAATAGTATTTAAATAGTATTTAAATAATGTTGCAAACTGAGGAAGCTCAGCTGTTTTTACAGTAACTACTGAAGCAGATTGTAATACACCTTTTTCTGCTGAAAAAAATGCTACATATTTTTGAGCGATTTTCTGGTAATTCACTGTAGCGCTAAGCATATCAGTCAAAAAATATCTTTATAGGGAAATCCTGTAGCAAGCACTTCAGTAGGAGAAGCTATGATATAATCTGTAGTATTTCTCAATTCATAAAACACCTCAATAGAAGCCATAAAACAGGCGTCAAAAAGGATAAAATCAAAGTGATAATTATTTAGAATAATAGCTAATTTTTCGGATATCCATTTCGGCATTATGGTTTTCGTTATTAGCCATAGTTTGGTCAAGCCCAAAAGATTTGACTGCAGTAGCTCTTTGTGAAGCTAAAGAAACACTCTCAGGTAGCCAAGCACTACCGTGTGACCATAACACAAGTCCGCGTAAGAACTCATTATTAATAGCACAAATAGTTTGTACTTGAGAAAGTGCTTCTGCAAGAACTTTTTCATTGGTACTATTATTTTCAGGATAAACCTTTATAATCTTAGAGTTTATTTTAGCAGAGGTGTCAGCAGTGATTTGATAAAGTATGGGGTGAGCAGTTTTTCTGTTTTTAGCGCGATCAATATAGACATACACAGATCCAGCTTCAGGTTTATGAGCCATAAAAGTTTCCATTTCGTTAATATTTGCAGTAGCATAGAAGTCTAAATCATTATCAGCTATCATATAAACGAAAACAGCTCTTTTAGTTTCTTTTTTGTAACAATATTAGAATCCTTTTTCGCAGCTTGTAAAAGGAACACCTGCCATAAAACTATGACAAGTGTTCGTAAAAAATTTTTCATCTATTTAAAAAAACTATTAGAGCCCATTATTCCATTTGGGATATTGATAAACCATACCTCCCTTTATTTTCTAAGGATTTTTCCTGCTGAGACTATTCCATAATGTTTGATCTTGTAATTATGCTGAAGAATACTTCTATCATTTGGATCTTTAGTGTTTCTTCCCATATAAGCATTATAATTAGGATATAATGTATTTCCATAAGTATATTCTTGTTTATATAAACTAAGAACCTCAGCTACTGAAAAAGGGGTATTAGCTACTATTTCTCCAAAATTAGGAGTTTTTAAGAGGTACTGCTACTGCTTCTCTACCTGAAAACACCTCCATCAGGAGCATATATTCCTTTTGTAACATAAACGGTAGTTTGAGGGGCTAATTCAGGTTTTATCAGGTATAATACTGAAGTAGCCTTATATACAGGAGCTGCACCGCTAGGATATTTAACGACTTTTGTTTTATCTATTTGATTTTTGTTTACAATATCACTACTATTAGCAATCTCATCAGCAGGTAAAAAAACTCTAATTTTTGATTGCCTATAACTGCATATTCAATAGCTACTGATGATAAATTTTTTTGATTGATAGATAGTCAGCACCACGAGGAGTGTAATTCCTTTTTAGTTTTCTTTGGTAATCGTGGAATTTTTTTATGCCAAATATACGCAATGCTATCGTAATTTACTTGCACAGACTCTCCTCCTATAATGAAAGGTGTTATCTTGCGTTCTGTTTTTACAATATTTTTCAGTATTCCCTTCTACAAAAACCGAGTAACTCACCTCTACTTCAGCAGGTGAATTATCTACTGAATTAACTACTATATAATTATGTTTAAGAGAGTTCGTCTTTATGTTTTCAATTACTTCTTCTTCTATTTTGGTACATTTTAATTGGAAGCTAATTAAAATACTAAAAATTAGAAATACTTTTACAATAAACTTTTCATAGGATTTATTTAACTCAAAATTACTATGGAGCAAAGATACAACTTTTATTGTTAAAAATAAGTACAATCACAATAAAAAAACTTTTGCCAAAGGTGCGAGCCTTATAGGCAGGAAACTTTGGCAAAGTGTGAAAAGCTACAGTTATAATTCCTATTTCGTAACTTGTAATTGACTATCCTAAGTATGTCTTTAGAATTTTACTACGGGAAGTGTGTTTGAGACGGCGAATCGCTTTTTCTTTGATTTGACGTACACGCTCACGGGTGAGATCAAAAGTTTCTCCTATTTCCTCAAGAGTCATAGCGTGCTGGTCGCCCAAACCGAAATACAAACGGATTACATCGGCTTCACGAGGGAGTAGGGTTTCGAGCGCGCGTCGATTTCAGTACGCAACGAATCTAAAATAAGCGACTTATCGGGGTTAGGCGATTCGTTACTGCGAATCCACATCGTAAAGATTAGAATCTTCTCCTTCTACCAAAGGCGCATCCATAGAGATATGACGCCCCGCATTTTTCATTGATTCTTTTACATCGTTTACGGACATATCTAACTCACGTGCAATTTCTTCGGCTGAAGGCACACGCTCGTTCGCCTGTTCGAGGGTAAGCGTACATTTTGTTGATTTTGTTGATAGAACCAATTTTTGTTCAGCGGCAAACGCACAATACGCGACTGCTCGGCTAAGGCTTGCAAAATAGACTGACGAATCCACCATACGGCATAAGAAATAAACTTAAACCCGCGAGTTTCGTCGAATCGCTGTGCGGCTTTGATGAGCCCTAAGTTCCCTTCGTTGATAAGGTCAGGAAGAGTAAGACCTTGATTTTGGTATTGCTTAGCTACCGATACTACGAAGCGCAAATTTGCTTTGGTTAGTTTTTCTAAAAGCAGCTACATCGCCTGCTTTGATACGTTGTGCTAATTCTACCTCTTCATCGGCGGTGATCAAATCTACACGCCCAATCTCTTGTAAGTACTTATCAAGAGATGCGGTTTCCTGATTGGTTACCTGTTTGGTAATTTTTAGTTGTCTCATTCAGAAAAAAATCCTTAATTTTGTCGATTCTTATACGCCCTATTATACGTATAGCTTTACACAGATGTTACAAAAACTTTTTGAATTTTAACATTATATTAACAGATGAAATATAGTTTTATCATTCCTATATACAACCGTCCGGACGAGTTAGATGAACTACTAAATAGCCTTGTATCACAAACTTACGAAGATACTTTTTGAGGTAGTAGTGATTGAAGACAGTTCTTCTATTCCTTCAAAAAGAAGTATGCGAGAAATACAATAATGATTTATCAATCACCTATCTTCCTAAACCCAACTCGGGACCAGGTGACTCTCGCAATTACGGGATGCGACACGCTCAACACGATTATTTTTTGATTTTAGATTCCGATTGCATTTTGCCTCCTCACTATTTAGAAGCTGTAGACGATTATCTGCAAACTCATTATGTAGATTGCTTTGGAGGGCCCTGATACCGCTACCGATGATTTTACTGATATACAAAAAGCTATCAATTACACTATGACTTCCTTGCTCACTACTGGGGGGATTCGCGGTAGCCAAAAGCGCATTCAACGATTTGAACCTCGCAGTTTTAATATGGGGTTATCGCGTAAGGCTTTTGAGGCAACAGGTGGTTTTGGGAAAATACACCCTGGTGAAGACCCTGATTTAGTGATACGCCTCTGGGAACAAGGTTTTTGATACTGCCTTTTATCCCTACTGCTTTTTGTGTTCCACAAACGCCGTATTTCGTGGGCTAAGTTCCGCACCCAAGTGAGTAAATTCGGACAGACACGGGCGATTCTCAATCATTGGCATCCAGAGTCACGCAAACTTACTTTTTGGCTACCTACCTGCTTTTACCTTAGGGCTTTGTGGCGCTCTCCTCCTCCTTATTTTTTTGGGCGTATAGAAACCTTACTTGTGTATGTGTGTTACTTTTATCCTTATAGGTTGGGACAGTGCTCGAGAAAACCGCAGTGTAAAAATAGGATTGCTCTCAGTTTGGGCGCTTTTGGTACAGTTTTTTTAGCTATGGCTGGGGATTCCTCAAAGCTACTCTTAAAATTGCTTTTTTTCTAAAAAAACCAATGGAACAATTGTTTCCACACTTATTTTTTTAATTAGGTGCAAGTGCGATCCGCACCGGCAAGAGCGATCCGCATGGGCAAATGCAAGCTGAAATTTTTAGTAAAGTGTAGTAACATAGCAATATGATATTCAATAAAAAAAGACCTCCGCAAAGAGGTCTTTTTTTATTTGTAATAAAGTTATTAATAATTCCCGATAGGGTCACCATTGTGATTGAAAAAAACAAATCGGTGTGAGAGCCTATGATGTCTACTTTATAACCTATATTGGTTTTTCTAATCCCTTCGATGATATAGCCCTGCTGGGCAACGTAATCGGCTATTTTTTTAGGGAAGAAGGTAGTAGGGATACTATTGCCGTCTTCACCATCTACTTTATCCAGTCACCATTAGCTGTAAATTCCAACTCGGTACGGTCTTTAAGTTCTACTGAATAGCCGTTGATATCATCTTCTCTTTCTACTTCTCTAACAGAAGTATGAGGAAAGTGAATGCTAATAAAAATCACGGGCAGGCTGCGGCAATCGTGCGCACGAGCTGAGTGCAAAGGGCTGCAAAAGCAGCAAAAAGAGTTGTTTCATTAGTCGTCTATTCTTAAAAATTGTCCGTTAGCATTGAATTCTAAATCAAGTCCGTTAGCGAGTTCTACCTCATAGCCATAACGTTTCTTTTTGGATTTTGTAAATCTCTGATTGAGGGTAAGTTTTTCTTTACATACTGAGCAATACCATTAGGAATAAGTTTTTGCAGGTACAGCTTGAGTGCGAGTTTTTATTTCTTCCCAGTCGCCATTGGCATAAAATTCAATTTGAGTACCATCGTTGAAATACACTTTTGTAATCTTGATCGTGGATATCATCGTCTTTCCATACTGATGCGATATCTCCTACTTTAAAGTGCTGTTTTACGAAAGCCTGTGCCTTAGCTGGCAATTGTTCAAAAGTGATAGGTAAATCTCTAGCTGACAAATTTTGTACTGCTACTACAGTCAATAAAAAAAGTGGCGATAATTGATACTAATTTTTTTCATCGTTTTTAATCTGTTTTTAAGTTTAACGCTGCAAAGATATGACCTAATTTGGGAAAAGAATCTGGAATAATTATACGACCATCTACCATTACGAGTTTTTCTATCTGCCATAGTAGCCAATTCTTCATTATGGGTAACGATTACAAATGTTTGTCAGAATTCATTGCGCAGTTGGAAGAAGAGTTGGTGCAGTTTTTCAGCACTTTCAGAATCGAGGGTTGCCACTGGGTTCATCGGCAAATACTACTGAAGGGTAGTTCACCAGAGCGCGAGCTACCGACACTCGCTGTTGTTCCCCTCCAGAAAGGGCATTGGGCTTATGGTCGGCACGCGAGGTGAGATGCAAAAAGTCTAAGAGCTCCATAGCGCGCTTTTTCAGCTTCTTTTTGCCTATTCCTCTAATGAGTGCAGGAATACAAATATTCTCCAAAGCAGTGAACTCAGGCAACAACTGGTGAAATTGAAAAAATAAACCCGATATGTTCATTGCGGAATTTAGCCAAGGCTTTTGGAGGATAACGACAATATATCTGTGCCATTAATTACCAATGATGATGGTTTATTGGCATCAGGGGCTGTCTAAAGTACCTAAAATATGTAACAAGGTGGTTTTTCCAGCTCCTGAAGCACCTACTATCGATACAATTTCGCCTTTGGCAACATTCACCGATACGCCTTTGAGCACTTCTAAATCTTTATAAGTTTTATGAATATTGGTAGCTTGAATCATTTATTTTGCATTTTGATAGATATATACTTCGGTAGCGCCTACACCGTATTTGGCGTATTCGGCATCGTAGAAAGTAACATTGGAGTAACGCCCCAAAAGGAATTCTAATTCGGTGCGCAGCACTCCCTCTCCCACGCCGTGAATGAATACTACCCGCTGGATGCGCTGTGCAATAGCAAACTCTAACTGCCGGCGAGCGGTTTCGAGTTGTAGGGGTAAGCATATCGTAATTGGTCATATTTCTTGTAGAATCAACTAGTTGCTCGATGTGCAAATCTACCTCCATTGGAGGGATGTTGCGCTCTTTTTAGTGAGTGGCGATTTGTTCTTTCGCTTGCTCACTACATCTTTACGCAAACTCTCTTCATCTATATTTGTGAAAGCTCCTTTTAGAGGTGCTTCTTCTTCAATAACTATTATTTCCTCAGGACGAAAAGTGAGCTCAAAGCCTTCAGTAGTAAGCACTGTTACCTGCTGAGGTGTAAGGCGCACTATATGTCCTTTGATGGTATCGTCTAATACTTCTATGTAATCTCCTATGTTCACAATGCGAGGTGCGAGGTGCGATCCGCACGGGCAGTTAATGCGAGCCGCACGGGCAGTTTATTTGTTAATTTGTAAATTTCTTAATTTGTTAATTATCCCATTTTAGACACACGAAACGTCATTCGTCATTCGTCATTTGTTACTCGTCTTCTGGGTTTCTTATTTTTCGTTGCTGGGTCTTGAAAAATCTTCCTCGTTTTTAGAGGGTAGGTTACGTGAAATGCGGTAAATACCTATCATCAATAGGCTTATACCGCCAATGAGTAACAACTTGGTCGTATTTGGGGAATAGATAACGCGACAGTGCTACCAATACCCCTAAAATCATTAGTATGTAATTCATTTTTATCAGGTTTTAGGTTTCAGGTATCAGAGGGTCAGCCTAAAAACCTGACCCCTGACCCCAAAAAACCTATTTAATTGCTAATATTCCTTTTGCAAGTTCAATCATTCTTGGGTCACCGGTGTGCTTATTAGGCTCATCGGAGAGTTTTACAGTAGGTACCCACTCATTGTCGCTAGTAAGTACTTCGGTGAGCTTCATCACTATGTTCATCGGGCGCAACCCTACATCATTAGTAAGGTCGGTACCTATACCAAATGAAATGCCTATTTTTTTCCTTTACAAGCCTCAGTAATCGCTTGTACTTTTTTTGAGGATTAAGTCCATCGGAGAAGATAATGTATTTAGAGAGCGGGTCTATACCCATTTTTGTAGTGAGCAATCGTTTTTTTCAGCAAAGACGATAGGGTCACCACTGTCGTGACGCACACCGTCGAGACAACTTACTAAATTTCTTGTCGAACTGCTTGAAAAAAACACATCGGTAGTATAGGTGTCGGAAAGGGCTACCCCAAAGGTCGCCACGATACACTCTACCCAGTGCTCCAAGGATAGTGCATTAGCCATTTTGTAGCTATACTCGGCTGCGTGGAACATAAACCATTCGTGGGCGTGAGTACCTATAGGTTTCACCTTGTATTTCATCGCAAAATGCACATGCTAGATCCTATAAAAAGTTTGGTTGTAGCCTTCCATTAAGGTATGCATCACGATATCGTGCACGTGATACGAATGGCGACGACGGGTACCAAACTCAGCAAATACAACGCCTAATTCTTTTATAGAACAATTCTTTTTCGCGAGTATTAGCAATCACCTGCTCATCTGTCCAAAGCAGTCGCTTTGGTAAGTTTGTAGAAAAGCTCGCTAATCACCGAAAGCAGAGGCACTTCCCAAAGAATGGTGCGATACCAATAGCCCTCAACAGTTACCTGCAAGTCGGTGCCGTGTTGTTCGATATGCACTTCCGAAGGGTCATAGCGATAGCCTTCAAAAGAATCTAAATACAGCGGACTCAAATAGGGAGCAATTGTCTTTCAAAAAAACTGTTTTTTTCGGCTTTAGTGAGTTTCAATTTGGACATATTGTTCACCTCTTCACGCATAGCATCGGCAAAACCTTCAGGGAAACTCGTGTTTGCCGCGGTTGATAAAGGTATAACGCGCTTTGTTTTTAGGGAATAATTGCACTACACCACATGCATAGTGAATTTGTAGAAATCGTTGTCTAATAATGAATTTAAGATTGCAGACATATATTCTCAATTAAATAATTAACAATTAATAATTAACTGTTTATCAATGAATGAAGAGCGAATCCTTTTCATTGAAAAAGTTTTATTTTGGGCAAAGATATGATAATTAGAATGAATTGCTGGGAATATAATAGCTCAAACAGAAAAATACTAACACACTCATTGGCTAATTAACAAATTATTCTTAATTTTTGCCCCCAAAACAGATTTTTAGAATGTCGAGACTTAAATTACTTCTTTTTATTTTTTTATTTATCATAACGGCTCCTGCGATAGCGCAAATAGGTAATAATCAGCAATATAACAATGTTGATATCACTACTGTAAACATCGATAATCTCACCGATGGACAAATCAAAACCTATTGGGATCGCGCTCAAGCACAAGGATATACTTTAGACCAATTTCTCGCTTTTGGCACGTTCACGCGGTATGCAAGAAACGCAAGTGATGAAATTGCGCCAGCGTATTATGCAACTCGACAGCTATTCTGGCACTGAGAAATCTAATGCTAAAAAAATAAAAAAATAAGGATACCAATGACAAAATGCGCCGTCCAGCTGAGGGGCGATGACATCTTTGGTTATACTGGTAAAGAGAAAAAGATTCTCTTAACCGCAAAAAGGAAAAAGACTCTATTTTTGGAATGAGTTTCTTCAAAAATCCCAAAAATTTCCTTCACTCCTAACCTAAATATGCCTACCCCCCGAAAAACTACCAAGTAGGTCCTGGTGACGAGCTACTTGTGGAAGTTTGAGGGAGCTACAGAGGGTTCTTTCAAACAAAAAAGTAGATGCTGAGGGTAATATTTTCCTCAATGGTGTGGGACGCATACACGTATCAGGACTTTCATTCAGTGAGGTAAAAGCAAAAGGTAAATTCATATCTAAAACGCATCTATTCAGGTATTTCAGCCCCTGATGGCAGTTATGCTAAAAATCTATACAGGCGTAACTATCACCCAAGTACGCACCGTAAAAGTGAATATCATAGGCGAGGTAGTAGTGCCTGGTACTTATTCACTTAGCTCACTTTCTACTGTGCTCAACGCTTTATACGCCTGCGGAGGTCCCTCAGAAAGCGGTTCATTTCGCGATATCAACGTATTTAGAGGAGGCAAGAAAGTCGCTACTTTCGATGTATATAACTTCCTGATTAACGGTTCAGAAAAAGGTAATATCGGCTTGCAAGACCAAGATGTAATCATCGTATCACCCTATAAAAACCGCGTGTGGGTAGAGGGCAAAGTAAAACGCAAAAGGATTGTACGAAATGCTCGATGACGAAACTCTTGCTAACCTTGTTACTTTCTTTGGAGGTTTTACTTCGATGCTTTTACTAATACCCTTGTGTTAGAACGCATTAAGGATGCTAAACGCGAAGTACAAGAAATTGCTTTTAGTGAAATTGGGAAGATGAAAATGCAAAAATGGTGACCGCCTGAAAGTGCATTCTATCACCAATGAATACCGCAACCGCTTGAGTATAGGGAGGAGCTGTCTATCAACCTGGCACTTATGAGTTTAAAGAAGGAATGACTGCTCACGACTTGCTTGAAAAGAGCTAATGGCGTGAAAAAGATGCTTCTCTCAATCGTGGACTTATCTTCCGCACTGAAAACCGCGTAGATTACCAAACGCTTAGTTTTTCGGTTAAAGACCTCATCGAGAAGAAAAAAATGACATCCCTTTGAAGGATAACGATAGTATCCATATTTTTTTACAAAGATTCTCTTCAATACAAACGCTTTGTAAAAGTAGAAGGCGCTGTAAATTCTCCTAAAGAATTGCCTTTTATGGAGAATATGAAAGTGGAAGATGTGATTGCCTTGGCAGGTGGTCTCTCTAATGGTGCTGACCCTTCAACAATTGAAGTATTTAGAGAAATAAACGATGGCAACTTCCAGAGACTCAGCACAGCTTTCAAAGTATCGTCTAACAATGAACTTTTACCTGAAGAAGGTACTAATACACTCACCCTGCAACCTAACGACATTGTTTCAGTGCGCTATATCAAAGGTTTCACCCTCTACAAACTGTCTCGGTAATGGGAGAGGTTGTTTACCCTGGAGTTTATAGTATCCAAAGCAAGAACGATCGCATTTCTGACCTATTGGAACGTGTAGGAGGGTTTACGCCTTTTGCCTATAAAGAAGGAGCAACTTTGGTACGTAAAAACTGATGAGGGTGAAATTCAGCAAGAAGATTTTTCTAAAAAGAATTGGTTGATTTAGAAAGCAATAGTAATGAAACTGCTAAATCACTGAAAAAAAGCCAGCAAAAAACTTCAGAATATCGTATAGGGATGAGATATCAATAAAATTTTTGAAAAAGAAACACAGCAAGCACGACCTAATCCTCAGTGAAGGTGATGTATTGCTCATTCCTTCTGAAAAACAAACCGTTGAAGTGCGCGGTGAGGTGTTAGCCCTTCATTAGTGCGTTATCAAAAAGGACTTTCACTCAGAGACTATATTGATAGAGCGGGAGGTTTTGGCAATCAAGCTAAAAAGCGCGCTATCTACGTGCTTTACGCCAATGGTGATGTGCGTGCTACTCGCAATTCTCTTTTCTTTAGAAACTATCCTAAATTAGAACCAGGTGCGATCATTATTGTGCCCTCTAAACCTGAACGCCAACGTCTTAGCACTGGTGAGAGTATAGGTATTATTTCGGCAATTACCACTATGGGAGTGCTTATTTACAATGTACTAAAAAAATAGAACTATGGCATTAAACGAAAATCAAGAAATAAGAGCTTCAGAAGATGTTATCAATCATTTAGGAGAAAATAAGTTGATTCCTGTAGTCGACTCTGCAGAAGAAGGAACTGCTGAGGACGAAATAGATTTGATGCAGCTTATCCGCAAAAGTATGGGGGCTCGCAAATCGATTTTGCTATTCACTTTGCTCTTTTTGTTATAGGGATTCTCATTGCTTTATTCTCGGCTAAAGAATACACTGCTACCACCATTATGGTGCCGCAAACTACTGATGGCAAATCAGCTGGCGGATTGGGAGGATTGGCAGCAATGGCAGGTATCAGTTTGGGAGGAGGATCAGAAACACTCCCGCTCACTACTTACGCTAAAAATCATTGAAAGCGTACCTTTTAAACAGAAATTAGCACAGACTAAACTCACATTTTCTGATATTCCTAAACCAATAACTTACGAAGAATATTGTAAGAACTACACTAAACCCAGCTTAATGGGGCGCGTGATGGGGATTTTTTTAGTTTTTCTAAAGCGACCCCCTGCTCCTGCTCCTGTAACCCAAGATAGTACTGATATTACCCGACTCTCCGATCAAGAGAGGGAATTCTCAATAGTATTGATAGTCGTATCAAACTGAATATGAGTGAAAAAGATGGTTATTTTTACTCTCTCGTTTGTGATGGGGAAGCACTTCCCGCTGCTCAAATGCTCGAAAGTGCCCAAAAAGTACTACAAGAAACCGTTACCGATTTCAAATTGCAAAAAGCTAAAGAAGAATTCGACTTTGTACAAAAAAACGCTTTGTAGAAGCCGAAAAAGATTTTAAAAACAAACAATACGCTGTGGCAGGTTTCCAAGACCGCAACCGCGACCTCTTTAGCAACCTTCCTCAAACTCGTTTGCAACAACTACAAGCTGAGTACAATTTAGCTTTCAATGTATATACAGAACTCGCTAAACAGCTGGAAGCCAAACGCATCAAGATGAAAGAAGACCAGCCTATCTTCGCAGTCATCGAACCTGTGACTGTACCTAACGAACGTTCTAAACCTAAACGAATGATGATTATCGCTATCTGGACATTCTTAGGAATGGTCATAGGTATTGGAAATGTCTTCTTAAAAGACTTTAGACGACAACTCAAATCTAATTCCTAATTCCTAATTCCTAATTCCTAATGAATTACATTATCTTTGATATGGACGGGGTGCTACTAGATAGTGAACCAATGCACCAAGAGATTATTTATGAGACTTTTTCAGCTGAAAGGCATTCCGTTTGATAAGGCGTATATACAAACCCTCACGGGAATGTCGGCTTTCCCAATGTGGGAAAAAGGTAAAAACGCGATGCTCAACGTTCAGAAAGTGTAGAAGAACTCATAAAAATTTCACCGCGATTATTTTTTTCAAACGATTACCCGATGTAAAAGTACCTTTAGTACCTCACGTAAAGGATGTATTAGAGAAATTCAAAAATGAAGGAAAAACACTTATCATTAGCATCTTCATCTGGACACAAACTCATTGATATTTTTTTACTCAACAAACAAATATAGCACACTATTTTGAAGTGATAATGAGTGGCGATGATGTGAAATACAGCAAGCCTAACCCTCGAAATATTCCTAAAGGTAGCCCAATGGTATGGATTACCAGCAACACGATTTACTGTGATAGAGGACAGTACCAATGGCGTAAAGGCTGCCAAAAGTGCTAATATGCAGTGTGTAGGCTTCCAGAATCCCCTTTCAGGCGGACAAGATTTAAGTCAAGCCGATCTACTTATCCATTCAATGCAAGAACTTTTATGACAAACAATAACATACAACTCATAGAATGTGTAACGATAGCCAATGAGGATTATTTGCAATCTTTATTGGCTGTTGGTTTTTATGGTCTTGCCCTCAAATCCGAACTACACTCTTTAGTTAGTCATTTAGATTTTTCAAATACCCAAACTAAAATCTTGCTTTTAGACAACGAACTGCCTGCCATTGAAAAACAAGGTATTACTATTAGCAGTTTGGCTACTGCCTACCAAGCCGGCACTACGCGTTTTTATAGTGCTATCAAAGGTTATGGCGGCTATCTCCCTACTGAAAAACTCCTCACCTTCTTCCAAGCCCAACACCTCCCTACGGGTATGAACCTACTCGCTTTTGAGAGTGCTTATAACGAAGCGCTACAAATATTTTCTTCTCTCTGACGCTATTTGGCAGTTTCACTCCTATCTTTTGCCCCGCGAAACAGAATTAACAATATTTTTTTAAAAAGAAAAATAAACATATTACCATATAAATATGAACACCCACAATCAAAGCTCAAGGAGAATACAACAAACACAAGAAAAGCATTTCTCAGGAATTTGCTGATGTAACAAGAGCTATTCAACGAGAGGAGAAAAAGAAGAGAGAGAAGAATGGAAAAAGGAGTATTGAGCAAAGTAATAGCTACCAAACAATAAAGTCTGTAAAAACACTAATGGATGACTATTATTTAGATCCTTTATTAGGACTAATACCTGTTGTAGGGAGATATCTTACCACAGATATTCAATTTTTTTCTTTTTCTACGTTTCCACTTTTAAAATTAAATCATATGCCTTAACAGTGACTATTCTGCGTAATATCTTGATAGATATTTTAGTAGGAATTATTCCATATTTAGGTATTATACTTGATGTTTTTCATAAATCCTATCAAAAGAATTTCAATTTAATTGTAGGTTTTGTTAATAATGACAAAAAAATATAATACGAGAAGTTAATCAGAAAGCATTTTCAACTACTATATGGATAGCTATTATAGGAGTAGCTATTTATTATTTGACTGTATTTTTATGGTCTATAGTAATCGGCGTTTATCATTGGGTCATAAATCTATTCTAAAAAAACTATTTTTACAAATAGTTGCAAAAACGCCCCTTATAGGTACGATGCAAATATAATTGATAATCAATTACATTTCACTTTATCAAAGTTTTTCTTATTTCCTCCCTAAAATCGAAATCCCTATAGCACAATCTAAACAGCGTTTGGATTGGCAATAATGTTTGTATTGTTGTAGAAGTACTTGGGTGTCGAAAGCAGTGGTAACAGAGACTCCTAATTGTTGGTATTGGGCGATAATGCTGTTGCTCTCAGCTGTCATCGTTTTGAGTTCTTCGATGAGAGATTCATTCATATCCTTGCCCAAACTTTGGTAATAGGCATATTTGATAGGAATGAATACATTTATCCAAATAAGTGTAATAAGGCTTTTCACTAATAGGCTTTTTACTTTTTTTAGAAGTCTTGGTAAAGGTGTAATGGGTTTCCCAAAAGTCGGAAACTCCTACAGAAAAGAGTTTTTGGATACTTTTAAAATCATTCACTTCAAGGATTTGTGAAAACAAACCTTCATTTAGTTCAAAGTATAGCTGTGCGAGTTGCGAGAGCCGGATAGTAGGGAAAACCTTGCGGACGCAAACCGGTGAAATGTATTTTTATTACGGGGGCAGAGAGGTTGTATTTCTGTTGTAGGTAGTGATAATTTTGCAATAGTTCACGTGGGTAGGAGAGTTCAGTTGCTTCGGGGAGTAAGCCTGCTTGCCCCAATAGTAGTGCTTCTAAATGTAAGGGATGTGAACGCTCTTTGCGGATAATACTAAAAATCGAGATGTTTGCCCAATTGCAGGAATGCTTCGCCGTTTACAGTACCTCCAAAAAGACTTGAGAAGCATACAAAAAGTACTTTCTCCCAATCGAAATTGGCAGCTTTCCACAACTCGTTTACAGCAGTGGCTTTTTCTTCTAAACGTTCTACTAACAGACGCTCATTCCACGAAAAGCAAAGTAATGGCAGGTACGGTGGTATATTCTTTTTCACAAGGAATAAACTGGTAGTGTGAGGTTACAGTGGTATTGTATCGCTCTAAGAGTTCGGGGGAGATAAGACCTTGGAGTTCTAAAAGTGGGAATAGGCAGATTGTTAGCATCGAATACTTCTACATCGTGTTCCCAAACTACATGCAGAATCACATTGCGATAGGCGGGATCGCTTTCGTGACCGTGCACATACTAATGCGATGATTTGAGATGCATTTCTACATTACCTGCCCATTGCTGCTCACCTATAAGCAGTTGGGCACTTTGGAAATCTGGACTCAGAAAGGGTATTGTAGTCACCAAATGAGAGAATTTGCAAGCGCTCTCCCGTAGTAAGTACAGTGTTGAGAGGTACTTTTTGTATTTCCATAGGTAGTGTAAGAAATCTTCTTTCATTTTGATTAGGTAAGAGATAAGAGGTAAGAAATAGTACCAGCTTATTTAATTAGTAAAGGTTGTAACAATGCAAATTATTCTCGAGTTGGGATTTTTAATCTTTTTCGGTATATAGAAATAGAAAATAATAAAGGGTAGCTAAGAGTATACCGAAAAATCCAACCTACCAATACATCACCTGGGGAAATGCACGCCTAAATAAATACGGCTATAACTCACAATCACCGACCAACAGAGCAGTAGAGTGAGAATATATCGGGCATTTTTCTAAGCAAGTAACTAAAAATACGGCTATTGCCATTGTATTGGCGGCGTGTGCTGAAAAAGAACCCATACTTACCACCACAAATCACCATTCGCATTTGCCCTATAAGACTTTCATCGTGACAAGGGCGCAGGCGCTGGAATCCGTATTTGAAAACATTTGCTAGCTGGTCGGTAGTGGTAATAATAATAGCTGTGAATACCAAGATGAGCAACACTCGTTTCCAATGGAAATACTTGAAACACAAGTATAACAAAAAGCGTAGAGGGGATAGACGAGAGTTCATTGGTGATTACTAACCAAAGGCTGTCGGCTTCAGGGCGTCCCCCAGCTATTGAGGGAACAGAGCAGTTGCTTATCCGTTTCTATAAGGTATTCTAACATTATTTACGTTTTTTTCTTCTTTTTAAAAAAGCTTGTTGGAGGGCTTCAGCAGTCTTTTTGTTTACGACTTTCTCTTTGTCCTTTTTTTGCGACTTCTACCCTCATCGTTACCGTGTTTTCTACCGTCATCATTTCCGCGTTTGCGTCCGCCACGATCTCTGCCAGCACCTTTGGTTGAGAGTTCTACATTGATGAAGCGACCATCTAATTCGAAGTCGTTGAAGGTATCCATCACCAAATCGGAGAGGTCGGCATCAGTATTGAAGAAAGAGAAACTGTTCTTTACATCTACTTTGAAAACATCATCACGACCTAAATTAAGGGTTGCTTTGAGGAAATCTTTGAGCGATTTCAGTCGTAGCCATCGCGTTCACCTATGTTGATGAAATAGCGCACTTCATCGCTATTACCTCCACTGCGGCTTTCGCGCTCGTTCTCTACCGATAAGTTTTCAGCATTTTTATAATAATTGAAGAAACGCGTAAACTCTACTGAGAATATGATCAGCTCTTCACGATTTACTTCTTTCAGTTCTTTATAGATAGCTGGCAAAATAATCGTCAATAGCAGGGTTTACTTCTGTATTTTTGAGGTTGTTAGCCAAGTGATAGAGCTGTATCTCACAGATTTCCATACCCGATGGCAATTGTTTCTGCTCAAAAGGTTGCCCTATCATCTTTTCGATAGTTTTGATTTTCTTCACCTCGCTTTTTGGTAAAATTACCATCGAAATTCCCGATTTACCAGCACGACCTGTACGTCCACTGCGGTGGTTATAGGTTTCTATTTCGTCGGGCAATTGGTAGTGAATTACGTGGGTGATATCGTCTACATCGATACCGCGGGCAGCGACATCGGTAGCGACGAGCATTTGTATTTGGCGTGCGCGAAAAGATTTCATCACCAAATCACGTTGATTCTGACTCAAATCGCCGTGAAGAGCAGCAGCATTGTAGCCGTCTTCGATGAGTTTTTCGGCTACCGCCTGAGTATCGCGTTTGGTGCGGCAAAACACTACCGAGAAGATATCGGGGGTTAGCATCGGCGAGACGCTTTTAGGGCTTGGTATCTATGGCGACCGCTCACTACATAGTACTCGTGTTGTACGGTGCTAGTAGCCTGATTGCGAGTTCCTACTGTTATTTCGATAGGTTTGCGCATAAACTTACGGGCTATCTTAGCCACCTCGTTAGGGCATAGTAGCCGAAAAAGAGCCAAGTGCTTTTTCTTTGAGGGGTATGCGATAGAATTGCGGTAATATCTTCATAGAAGCCCATATTGAGCATTTCGTCGGCTTCGTCCCAGCACACAATAGTTGATGTTTGTGATATCTACGAAGTTACGGCGTATCATATCTTGCATACGTCCAGGAGTAGCCACGATAATTTGTGCGCCTTTTTGAGGCTACGCGCTTGTTCCTCAATACTTGCGCCGCCATATACCGCCACTACGTTCACCTTAGGGAGGTACTTAGCATAATTGCGGAGTTCAGAAGCGATTTGCAAGCAGAGTTCGCGTGTAGGGTGAAAGGATGAGACCTTGAGTTACACGGCTGTCAGTATCGATAAGTTGAGGAGAGGAAAGCCGAAAGCGGCTGTTTTACCAGTACCCGTTTGGGCTAAAGCTACCATATCAGCACCATTCGCCAAAAAGAGTAGGGATGGCTTTTTGCTGAATTTCAGAAGGGGTTTCAAAGCCCATATCGCTGATGGCTTTGAGGATAGGTTCATCAAGACCTAATTGTTCAAATAAATTCATTAATACAATTTGTAAATTAGCAAATTTGCCAATTTGCTAATGTATTTCAGGGCGCAAAGGTACTAACAATATTTTCAATTGACAATTGATAATTGACAATTAAGAAGAAAAACTTTTGCCAAGGTGCGAGCCGCACGGGCAGGAAACTTTGGCAAAGTATAATAAATAATTTATAAGGTACAACAATATTTTCAATTGACAATTGATAATTGACAATTAAGAAGAAAAACTTTTGCCAAAGGTGCGAGCCGCACGGGCAGGAAACTTTGGCAAAGTATAATAAATAATTTATATTGTGTTTCTGCTTATTTTTTTATGAAAAAGAAAACAATCAAGAGAATTATTGCAATGAACATTATTGCAAATCCTGCTATACGAAACCCCTTACAAAAAGACTTTTTATCTTTATCGTTTACTATTTGGTGTTCACTGGGAGTTTCGGGCAAATAGGCTACTGTAATACTCTCACCTGCTCGATAATTGGTTTTGACGGCTACCACTATGAGCTCCAAAATAGGTTACACAAAAAGTATGATCCGAGTTAGCATATTTCAAATTTATAGGGGCGTTTGAGTTGAGAACAAGAGGTTTTACAATATAAGTATTTTCTCCTACAGTATACTTATAGACTACATAAGTCCTATTATTAAAAACCAATACCCCTATACCTTGACTGCCTGATTTGACAATTTCTAATACCTCTCCTTGTGCTTTCCCTTGATATAGTTTTTTTGTTCTTTTCGGTAATTCTTTTGTTAACTTCAGCAGTAACCAAGAATACCAATGAGAACAGAAAGAATATACCAGAACTTAGCAACATTCCCATTTGATTGTCCATCATTTGCTCGTCCATTGCCTTAGTGTTTTTATTTATTAGGCACTAATATCCATTCTCCGCTTTCTACTAGTGGTTCTGCTTGTTTGAACTTGAGTTCTTTTGCGTTCACCGGTGCGGATGTTTTGATTACTACCTTGTCGTTACGACCAATTTTAGGTTGTTCGCGTACGATGGTTTCTACTACCGAACGGCGTTGTGAGACTTGTTGCCCTACTTCACGAGCGCGTTGTGCCATCTCATCGCTGTTAAGAGTTTCTTCCTTATTGGTTTGGTAGTTATCACGGGTGCGTTGTGGCGTGTGGGCTTCCTGCACTGGTGGATTTTGAGTAGGCAATTCGGCTTTTGAATAAGAAAGAGATAATCTCTTTGTTTACCTTATCAAGCATTGATTTGAATAACTGATAGGCTTCAAACTTATAGATGAGTAGCGGGTCTTTCTGTTCGTGTACCGCTAATTGCACTGATTGTTTGAGCTCATCCATACGGCGGAGGTGCGTTTTCCACTCCTCGTCGATGATGCCTAATGTGATGTTCTTCTCGAAATCGCTTACGAGTTTCTTACCTTGGGTTTCGTACGCCTCTTTAAGGTCGGTTACGATGTTGAGCATCTTTTTCGCCATCGGTGAAAGGCACAACAATACGCTCGTAAGTATTATTAGGATTTTCGTACACGTCTTTAATCACTGGGAAGGCTTGAGCGGCACTGCGTTCAGCTTTTTCCTGATAGTGTTTGAGCACTTCGTGATACAAGGTGAAAGTAAGATCGTTTACAGATTGTTTAGCAAATTCGGCTTCTGAAATTTGTGTTTTCAGTGAGAAATATTTGATGAGTTCAAAAGCGAAATTCTTGTAGTTATTACCACCTTTATTGTTCTCTACTATATTCTCGCAAGTATCGAATATCATATTTGCCAAATCCACTTTTAGGCGTTCACCTTCAAGAGCGTGGCGGCGGCGTTTATAAATTTGCTTTGCGTTGTGCGTTCATCACATCGTCGTACTCCAACAGACGTTTACGCATACCGAAGTTGTTTTCTTCTACCTTTTTCTGAGCTGCCTCGATGCGTTTGGTCATCATAGAGTGCTGAATTACATCACCTTCTTTATGACCTAAGCTATCCATTAGTCGGGCGATACGTTCAGAACCGAAGAGGCGCATTAGGTTATCTTCGAGAGAAACGAAGAAAAGTGAACTACCAGGGTCACCTTGACGACCAGAACGACCGCGCAACTGACGATCGACACGGCGCGAATCGTGGCGTTCGGTACCTATAATTGCCAAACCTCCTGCAGCTTTTTACTGGGGGTTAGCTTGATGTCGGTACCACGTCCCGCCATATTGGTTGCGATGGTTACCACACCACTATGTCCGGCTTCAGCTACGATTTCAGCTTCTTTTTATGCAATTTCGCGTTCAACACATTGTGTTTTACCTTGCGCATTGTAAGCATACGGCTGAGGAGTTCGGATACTTCCACAGAAGTAGTACCAATCAATACTGGACGACCCGCTTCGAAAGTTTTACAACCTCATCGATTACAGCGTTGTATTTCTCGCGTTTGGTTTTTATAAATAAGGTCGTTATGGTCTTTACGAGCAATAGGACGGTTGGTAGGGATTTCCATTACATCGAGTTTATAGATTTCCCAGAACTCACCCGCTTCGGTGATAGCAGTACCCGTCATACCCGATAACTTGCTGTACATACGGAAGTAGTTTTTGCAAGGTAATAGTCGCATAGGTTTGGGTAGCTGCCTCAATTTTTACATTCTCTTTGGCTTCAATCGCTTGGTGCAAACCATCGGAATAACGACGACCGTCCATAATACGACCTGTTTGTTCATCGACGATGAGCACTTTGTTATCAATTACTACATATTCTACATCTTTTTCAAAGAGGGTGTAGGCTTTAAGCAATTGGTTAAGGGTGTGAATACGTTCGCTTTTTACGCTAAAAATCTTGGAATAATTTATCTTTTTAGTTTAGCTTCTTCTTCAATAGGAAGTCCTTGGCTCTCGATATTGGCAATTTCTATTCCAATATCAGGTAAAACGAAGAAATCTTTATCGCCATCGTAGGCAATATCGGCAAAACCTTTATCGGTAAGCTCGATTTGGTTGTTTTTTTCTCATCAATCACGAAGTACAATTCGGCATCTACCTTTGGCATTTCGCGATTGTTATCCTGCATATAGTAATTTTCAGTTTTTTTGGAGGAGTTGTTTTACCCCTTCTTCACTGAGGAACTTGATAAGCGCTTTGTTTTTTTAGGCAAACCACGATACACGCGCAAGAGTTGGAATCCACCTTCTTTGGTATCACCTTCGGCGATGAGTTTGCGGGCATCAGCTAATACTTTGGTAAAGGTAAGTACGCTGTTTGTTTACCAAATCTTCTACCAAAGGTTTCAGTTCGTTGAACTCGTGCAATTCACCTTTAGGGGTAGGACTCGAGATGATGAGCGGCGTACGAGCATCGTCTATCAATACTGAATCGACCTCATCAACAATAGCATAATTATGAGCGCGTTGCACCAAATCTTCGGGGGTGTGCGCCATATTGTCGCGGAGGTAGTCGAAACCAAATTCGTTATTAGTCCCGTAGGTAATGTCGGCATTGTAAGCACGACGACGCGCTTTCGGAGTTAGGGTTGGTGGTTGTCGATACAATCCACACGCAAACCGTGGAACTCAAATAAAGGTCCCATCCACGCACTATCTCGGCGTGCCAAATAGTCGTTCACGGTTACCAGATGCACTCCATTTCCCGTTAGGGCATTGAGATAGACAGGCAAGGTAGCCACGAGGGTTTTACCTTCCCCTGTTTGCATTTCGGCAATCTTACCTTGGTGAAGGGCAATACCTCAATAAGCTGTACATCGTAGTGTACCATATCCCAAGTAACATCTTTACCAGCGGCGTCCCAGTGGTTTTTCCACACGGCTTTATCACCCTCGATAGTTACATAGTCGTGGGTAGCCGATAGTTCGCGGTCGTGCTCGGTAGCTATTACGGTAATCGTTTCATTATTAGCAAAACGGCGGGCAGTTTCCTTCATTGTTGCGAAGGCTTCGGGAAGAATCTCGTTCAATACCTTTTCTGAGGCTTGATAGGCTTCGCCGTTGAGTTTGTCTACTTCAGCATAGAGATCTTCTTTAGCATCGATATCGTCGGTAGCATTTGCTTGAGCTTCGAGCTCAGCTATTTTTAGTATCGAACTGGGCGCGAGCGTCTTTTTATTCTTTTGTTTGAACTCAATAGTTTTTGCACGCAACTCGTCATTAGAGATATTTTTCTAACTGAGAGGCGTAAGTTTTTATTTTCTCAACGATAGGTTGGATTGCTTTTTAGGTCGTTTTTGGCTTTATCGCCAACGAAAATTTTAATAAGGGAGTTTATAATACTCATATAGTGAGGATTTTTTATAATATAATTATTCTAAAATTCATACCACAATTTTTGTCAATAAACATACCAAACTGACAATAACTGACAAATTGTCACCGCATAATTGATTGATTAACAAATTTGCAAATTAAAAAGTCTCTTTGGAGAGACTTTTTATTTTTAGTATTCATCTTCATTCCATAGGTAGTCTTCTTCCGACGGATAATCAGGCCAGATTTCGTCGATAGATTCATACATATCACCTTCATCTTCTATTTCTTGAAGGTTTTCTACCACTTCCATAGGAGCGCCTGTACGGATAGCATAATCAATAAGCTCGTCTTTGGTAGCAGGCCAAGGAGCATCACTTAAATAAGATGCGAGTTCTAACGTCCAATACATAAACTAATAGAATTTTTATAAATTTCGCGCAAAAGTAATATATTTTTATTGAATGTGCAAATTTTTTTGTCTATTTTATTTTTTTAAATAGAGAGTTATTATCATAAGGGTGAGTGTAATGAATAGAGCTACTAAAAGATACAAATATCTCATCAATTAGCAGGAAATAAACTTTTTGCACGCGGTGTTTGCAGTGGGCGTTTTGCAAAAACGCTACAGAGCAATAGGCGTTTGCAAAACGCCCCTACACAGCATACTTAAAAGGTGATTGATTATCAGAGTAACAAAATTTAGCAAAGGTCGTAGCACGACGAGCAATTAAAAAAGTTTGATAAATTGTAGGGAGACAAAGGCGATTTTTGAGACTTTTTCAAAAATCCCGCAATCCATAAAAAGCTTTTCTAAAAAATATCTCTTTTTAATATTAACAAGTTTAACTCTCAAGATATAAAAATTGCAAGAATGAATATTCTAATGCGGAAGTTGGGTTAATAATAGGTAATTTCTCGTTTTTCAATCTCGCTCAAAAACTTCTTTACCTGTCCTGATGAGACGCAGAAATGTCTTGCTTTGAAGATAATTACCTTGATTATCATAAATATATTCATAACGAAATGTTGCTGTGTGTTTGAGAGTATCTCTTTTTCTTTCGTGTAATTCTTGGGTAACCCTATGTCGTTTGTTGTTATAAGTATAACGCCATTCTGTTGTGAACTTCCACTCATCTTCGCCAAAAAGCCTCCATTCGTATTGCTTTTTTTATTCTTTATATTGCCATTATGGTCATATTGATAAAGTCTCTTGGAAGAATTATACCCTGAAGAACTTCTTCAGTAACTCTATTTTTTTATTATCATAAGTGTATTCATAGCTATAACTCATATTACTTCTTAACTTCTCAACAACTTCTAAATCTCCTTTTTGTTGTAAGAGTACTTATAGGAAGTTGTATCGGGCATAGAATCATTAGAAATAAAAACGCCGCACAATTCCTTCTTTTGGATAAGAATATATGCTTTTTTTCCATCTTCTGAAATTACTTCAGTATAAAACCCTTTTTCGTTAAAATGGCGGATTTCCACTATAGTATCTATTTCTTCTAACACTCCATCATCATCATAATGATAATCATACATAGTAATTTTGAGTGTTTTTACCTTTCCGTGTAACTCTTGTTTGCCCCAATCATTGTTTTTCAAAAGGAGGATATTGGCTGCAGCCTACTACAAAACTCAAAAGAATCAGCAATAAAAAGGGGATTTTATTTTTTTCATACAACGATTTTTATTTTTAGGCAAAGATATAAAATAATTTGACAATCTGCCAATTATTATTATTTTTGCCTCCTTAAAAACTTATAAAAAAATGAATATCTTTCTTCCTTTATCGCAACTTGTTTCAGGGAAAACGTTACAGCTCTCAGGCTCAAAAATCGGAGAGCAATAGAGCACTTTTTGCTACAAGCATTTTTTTCCCTGAATTACAGATAAAAAAACCTCTCTACTGCCGATGATACACTTCTCTTACAGCGTGCGTTACAATCAAAAAGAGGCAACTATCGACATTCATCACGCAGGCACAGCAATGCGCTTTCTCACCGCTTATTTTTGCAACCCAAGTAGGGGCGTGAGGTATTACTCACTGGATCGGCAAGAATGAAAGAGCGCCCCATCCACTTATTAGTGGAAGCATTACAACGTTTAGGGGCTAATATTCGCTATGGAGAACGCGCAGGATTTCCGCCCTTATATATTAAAGGTGTTAGACTTAACGAAAAAGAAGTACGTATTCGCGGCGATGTGAGCAGTCAGTTTCTTTCTGCCTTATTGCTTATCGCACCTTCATTACCAAATGGACTTACGCTGATTTTGGAGGGTAAACTCACCTCTATGCCTTATCTGAAAATGACCGTGAGTTTCCTGCAATACTGTTTGGGTGAAGAAGTTGTACAATGGGAAGGCAACGTGCTGAAAGTAGCTTCACATATAAATAGAGCTTTTAAAAAAACAATATATGGGAGGTAGAATCGGACTGGTCGTCGGCTTCGTATTGGTTTTCGTTTGTAGCACTCTCGCCCATAGGCACACAGCTCACGCTCACACACTTCAAAGAAGATAGTTTGCAGGGTGATAGCGCATTACCGCAGCTCTATAAACATTTTGGCGTAAGCACTACTTTTAAAGGTAGTACAATGCACATTGAAAAAACTGCCCTCCCTACTCTACCCGTTTAGAACTTCAGCTAAACGATACCCCCGACATCGCACAAACTATAGCTGTTACAGCTTTGGGTTTGGGATTAGAGGCACACCTCAGCGGATTGCACACACTCAAAAATTAAAGAAACCGACCGACTGCAAGCATTACAAACCGAAATGACAAAAACTCGGTGCGACAGTGAACATCACTGATGAGAGTTTGTATTTAGCCCCTTGTAAGCAGCTACGTGAGGGGGTGCCTATTGCGACTTATAACGACCACCGTATGGCAATGGCTTTCGCTCCTTTGATGCTCAAAACTCCTATAGTGATAGAGGACAAAGAGGTGGTAAGCAAATCGTATCCAGAGTTTTTGGGAACAGGTGGAACAGGTGTTAGGTATCAGGTTTCAGGGAAGAGATAAGAGGTAAGAGATAAGAGGTAAGAGGTATTAGAAAAAAATATAAATAATTGATAGTTAAGATATTAGTTTGTTTTTAAAAAGAGAATAGAAAAAAATAAATACTAATTTTTTTAATGTAACATAGTGTTTATTAAAGATTTAATTTGTATCTTTGCCGCCTGAAAAGAAAAAAAGAATATTCATACAAAAAAACATATTAAAGATGACAAAAAGCAGAAATTGTATCAAAGATTTCCGACAAATTGGGTCTTGACAGAAACGACGTACAACTTACTGTTGAGAACTTTATGGATGAGGTAATTAACTCATTAGAAAGTGGACAAAACGTATATTTGAGAGGTTTTGGTAGCTTCATTATCAAAACAAGAGCTGAAAAAAACAGGTCGCAACATCTCAAAAAAATACTACTATCAAAATTCCTGCACACAACATTCCTGCCTTTAAGCCAGCAAAAGTATTTGTAGAAGGGGTGAAAGCAAAAGTGAAAGTTAAAAAGTAATACCCCCGTATTAGTTTAAGTAACTGAATAATTAACACATAAAAATAATAAAGTTATGCCAAGCGGAAAGAAAAAAAGACATAAAGTGGCTAACCACAAACGCAAAAAAGAGCGAGAGCTAATCGTCACAAAAAGAAAAAGTAGTGTAATACTACTTTTTCTTTTTTTAACAGACAAATCGTACCTTGATTTATTAATTATTAACTAAAAATCCAACAAAGTGGACAAAGAATTAATTATTCGTTCTGGTTCCTCTTACGTAGATTTTGCTTTGCTCAGAGATGGTAGGCTCATAGAACTTCACAAAGAAGAAGATGCCAATGGATTGGGAGTAGGTGATATAATGCTGGCCAAAGTGCAAACCCTATACAAGGGGCTGAATGCAGCTTTTTGTGAATGTAGGGCACGAAAAGGACGCTTTTTGCATTATCACGACTTGGGACCCTCAATTGGCTTCCTTACAGAAGTTTCTCAAATGGGTACTCTCGGGAAAACTAAAAGACTTTTTCACTAAAAAGATTTCCCCTTAGAACCAGACATCAACAAAAATGGTTCGATAGCCGATACTCTCAAGCCTAACCAGCCTATATTAGTGCAGATAGTAAAAGAACCTATCTCAACTAAAGGACCACGCATCAGCTCTGAACTTTCTATCGCAGGGCGTTACCTTGTGCTGGTACCTTTTCTCTGACCGCATTTCTATCTCGCAAAAATAGAAGGTAAAGCCGAGAAAGAACGCTTGAGAAAAACTCTTGCAAGGCATTAAACCTAAAAGGTTTTGGCGTAATTGTACGCACTGTAGCCGAAGGTAAAAAAAGTAGCGGAACTGGACAAAGATTTGCAAGGTCTCTTCAACCGTTGGGTTTTGATGTGTAGAAAAAAATACAAAAAAAGCGGTTTACCCTCTAAGGTAATGAGTGAAGTGAGCAAAAACAGGTGCTATACTTCGCGATATGTTCAACGACACGTTTACGGGTATACACGTGGATAACGAGCATCTCTACGAACAAATAAAGAAATATGTACAAGAGATTGCTCCTGAAAAAGAAAAACATCGTAAAAACTCTACCATTCATCAGTGCCGATATTTGAGAAGTTCCATATAGAACGACAAATAAAAAAACAGCGTTTGGTCGTACCGTATCGATGCCTAAAGGAGCTTATCTAGTGATAGAACACACCGAAGCTCTACACGTGATAGATGTGAACAGTGGTAACCATTCTAACAAGAACAACGACCAAGAAACCACTGCGCTATCCGTAAATCTCATCGCCGCTACCGAAATCGCACGACAATTGCGATTGCGAGATATGGGAGGTATTATCGTTGTAGATTTTATCGATATGGGGCAATAGTGAAAACCGCCGTATCCTATTTGACCACCTGCGCAACGAAATGGCTGAAGACCGCGCCAAACACAAAATATTGCCTCCGAGCAAGTTTGGCTTGATACAAATCACTCGCCAACGCGTTCGCCAAGAACTCAACATCAAAACAAAAGAAGAGAACCCCAGCAAAGAAGGCGAAATAGAAGCGCCTATCGTTCTGGTTGATAAAATCAACATAGAACTTGAAAGCATTATTAAGGAGGACGCCTATAAAGGACGCATTGTGCTGAACGCTCACCCTTTTTATAGCGGCTTATTTAACCAAAGGGCTCTTTAGCTCTATCCGTTTTAAAATGGTTTTTGAAATACAAACGATGGATAAAAATCCTACCTCGCGATGCCTATAGTTACTTAGAGTATCGATTCAAAACCAGTGAAGGTACCCTCTTTAACATTACTAAACTCGGCGCTTGTGCGCCGAGTTTTATTTTAAAACCTTAGAACAAAAATGGAAACCATTGTCTCTACAAAAATATTAACCGAAACACAGAAGTCTGTGCTTTCAGGACTCGATATGCAGCTGATTGAACACAATTTTGTAAGTATAAATTTGCTACCAATAAAAACTCACTCTTCCTTATAATCTGTTAATCTTCACAAGCCAAAAATGCGGTGAGGAGTGTATTGCAGCATCCTTTGGCTACTGCCTTAAAAAATAGTATTGTGTTATGTGTAGGCGAACGCACTGCACAACTACTTGAAAAAAGCGGTTTTACGGTGCGTTGCTCTTTGATTACGCTACCGATTTAACGAAATATCTTTCAGCTAATTTAAAAGAATTTGAAAAATGCATCGCATTGCTTTTTTTGCGGGCACACAGCGATTGGAAACGCTCCCACAATTCTTTGCTAAGCACTTGCCTAATGTAGAAGAAATTACCGCTTATCAAACAGAACTAACACCTATCACTATTCACAAAAAGAGTAGATGGCATACTATTTTTCAGTCCGTCGGGGGTGGAGAGTTATCACTCGTGTAATCCTGCAGGCGAAGAAAAAGTATTTTGCATAGGCGACACTACTGCCGAAGCTGCCCAACGCTATTGGAAAGATGTGGTGATAGCTGAAAAATCCAACAATTGAAAAATGTGCTGACTCAGGTAAGAGATATGAGGTAAGAGATAAAAATAATGTAAAAACACCCAAACTAAGCTATTTCTCTACCTTTAATTACTACATCAAAATCTTTTTCCTTCTGGACGCTCTTTTCACATATTGTATTTTTGCGGATTTTAGTGAGATAACTATGTTGTGCGATGGCACGCTTCTCGTCATCGGCAATGACGGATATTATTTCTCGCTCAGGATAGGTGAGCAATAACAAGAAATCTAACTGACCATAATCATCGGCAATATGCAAGATACGCGCTTTTTTTCGGGTAGTGAATGCACGAGCTCGTGATAGTGTTCGCGATGCTGCTGGTAATCTTCTTTGACAGCACGCACTACGTAATTTTTCCTTGTATAAATAGTTTAAAAAAACAGTTTCTTCTTTAGGTAATCCACTCCTTCTAATCGCTTGCGTAAAGTGAGGAATTGCTGGCGGTAGAAAGCGCCTATCTGTTTGGCTCTTTCGCGTGGAGTGTTGCCAAAACGCTCATCATCAGGTGTTATAGGGTCGCCAACTACTACCGTAATAGCACCATCGTAGATAATCACATCTCCTTTGGGTTGTACCTCCGAACAACCGTGAACATACACGGGCACGAGAGGTGTTTGGAAATGTTCGGCTATCAGGAAAGCACCTTTGTGAAAAACGATGTATTTGGTTGGTATCAGAGCGTTTGCCCTCTGGGAAAAATCATTACTGAAATACCATTTTTTTCAAGTTCTTCTCGAATAGGGGCATTCCTTTTTCTATGCCTTCAGAAACAGGAAAAAGCCCATTGACTGTACATAACGTCCAAATACTACCGAGTTATACACCCAATCGTTTACCATATAGCTGATGCGATGTGTGAAGAGCCCTATAGCTAAGGTATCAAGCCACGAGGTATGATTGGAAATTACTACCGAAGGGGTTGTGAGCTGTATATGGTGTGGATTCTCTACCTTTTTGCGCACAAAAGGATTGGCATAAAGCACTGAAGTAGTGAGCGAAGTAGCCAAACGTCTGAGCCACATAGTACGTTTAGGGAGTAAGTTTGGCAAGTAGCCAACCTATATTGGAGAGAATAATAGACGATAGTGCATAATAGGTAGTTAGCAGTATGGATTGCAGCAAAAGACGTAAACTCACTGGAGAACGCCCTCTATCTGGACGACGGAAGATACAAAACTTAAATATAGTAGGGTAAAAATACAAAAGTTATTGCCAAAGCAGTGAAAAATACCTATCACTGATACCGATGCAATTGATTTTAAGGCGGGGTGTTTGGCGAAAATAAGCGTACCGATAGCTAAAAAGGTAGTAATAGACGCTAAAAGCACCGACACTTTGTATACAGGGAAGTTCATTTTTACCATCGGTATAGTCTTTTTGCAATGCGCAGGTCATAAAAAAATACTAAAAATCTACCGAATGTCCTAATACCAAAGTGCAGACAATCATACTAAACACATTGAACTCTATGCCAAAAAGTTCATCAGAGCGGAAGTAACTACCCCTGTAACCCCAATAGGAATAAGGGTGAGTAACACCAATTCTACACGCCTAAAGAACAAGAGCAGTATGAGGAAAATAGCGATAGACGAATAGTTTACTAACAGCAATATATCGTCTTTTGAGTTTACCTAAGAACGTTTCGCTCAGATTCTTACGGTCGATAACAACAGTAGGTGTACGTTTTTCCACTGAATGAATAAAAGGGTCACGTTCGGCGGCAGTGAGCTTTTACAAGATTGGCAATGGTATAAAAACCTTCTTTTTCGGTAATAAAAATCTTCTAACGGAATAGCTGAAAGGGCTTTATAAGCATCAAGGTTTTTATAACTTCAAAATCACCAGCTATACTTTGGTAGAAAGGTGCGTAGGTTTCTTCTTTAAAACCAACTTCATTTCCTCTTCCTATCAGTTGTTGTTTTTAGAAATTGCTGTCTTTCGGCATTCCAAAAATCTTTCCATCGTTGCAATCGCGCTTCTTGTTCTTTTTTTAGGCAATACAATCCCCCAATAGAACTGAATTGTTTGATACTATCGTGTGCTTTATAACTTTGCAACTGCTGATATAGTGTATAATTGCGCTCTAAGGCTTCCTCTAACGAGTTGCCATAAGCAGCGGCATAGAGCGATTTGTATTCGCTATCAGTGATGTTTTCTAATTGATGTTCAGCTGCTTTATAACGTTCGTTGATATAGTTGATATTGGCAATATCGCCATTGAAACGGACATTATGAAAAGTAAAGCAACTCACCGCTATCAGCAGTAAGCAAGCCCCTACTACCCATTTGTTGTGATGAAATGGATAAGCCCCTATGCGGTCTAAAAGGTTTTGCGCACCTCGATAGTGCGATTGCCACGGTAGAAATGAGGCACGAGCACCAACGACAATATGGCTGATACCATTATGCCCACGAAAGCAAATATCCCTAAATCTTGCATCACCTCAGAATGCACAAAGAGCAAGCAGAGGAATGAAATGGCGGTAGTGATACTGCTGAGCAAGATAGGCACAGTTACAGCACGGTACAACTCGGCGGTGTTTTTAGCTACCTTGTAATGGGTAAGAATATGCAGTGAATAATCGATTGTAACTCCCAAGAGTACCGCTCCTAAACTGATAGAAATTGCCGAAATACTGCCTTTGAGCACATAGAGTGTCGCCAAAGCAGAGAGCACCCCAAAAGCTGAAGGAATAAACGCAATAAATGGGATATAGACACTTCGATAAAAAGACAAGTAATAAATAAAGTGCTGATAGTGAAATGAGTACCGTGGTGAGAATATCAGTTTTGATTTGAGAGGCGTTACTCACTGAAATGAAGGGAGCCCCAAAGAAATCTACGCGCACTTTCCCTTGATACTGGGCGTTGAGATGGTCTTGCAACTCATCTAAACTTGCGACGAAAGCGGCATTGTGTTCGCTGTCGTTGCCATCGTACTTAGGGTTGATAAAGAAGAGGATATGCTGCTCGTCGTTAGTAGTGAGGAAACCATTGGCAATCTTAAAAATCGTTGCCTGTATTCAGTTCTTGAAGTTTGCGCAAACCGCGAAAAAGTGAGACCAAAGGGGTCTTTGCGAATAAACTGTTGTGCCACCATACCGGCAGGTGTGAGCATCGTTTTGTACTGACTCTCCACCATTGATTTGAGACTATCGGGGGCTAAACGGCGTTCTAAATAAGCGTAATCTTCATCGTTTAGAAAAAGAGGTAGGTGGTCGTTTACAAACTGCCAAGTCTCGTCTATCTCTTCCTCGTTTATAACCCTTGAATACTGGTGATATACTTCGTCATAGAAGCATTGAGCGTATCTTGCAGATTTTCGGCAACAGCCTGCATATCGGTGAGTGTTCCGCCTTTTTTTCGGCTGTTACCATTACCGAGATTTTTATCGGCGAAGTTGAGTTGTTTGAGTACCTTAGAAGTGAGGTTCGTTTTGTCGTTTTGAGGGAGTACTTTGGTGATATCCTCTTCAAACCGCAACTGACTCAAACCATAAATAGCAATGAGCGCCCAAGCGGTGAAGAATGAGAAAGTTGTGAGTTTATGAGTGGTAATATATTGGTAAATTCTGTTTAACATCTCTTACTTGTAATAGCTTACCATTGATTTGTGAAATCAATATCATTATTAGTTTGTTTAGATTCTTGTTCTGACAAAAAGAAGTGATTTTAATTTGTTTTTCTAAATTCAAGCATTAATTCTTCGCTCATATTGATTCTAGCAAGACTTAAGTCTAATTCATTAGCTTTCCTAAGTCACCTTCTTTTAAATTTTTCACAAATCTATCTTTAGTTTCAAACACATTATCTACCACTTTTTTTATAGTGTCTCCTGTAGCATATAAGACATTATCCTCAGTATAAGCTACATATAGATTGTCATTCTTCTTTCTGATATAAATATTAAATTCTTCTTTCATTGATACTTCTTTTTGTGGGACAAAAGTAGGGAATAATTTCAGAAGTAGAAAATTTTTTTCTAATCATCCCATAGCGGTTTGTTTACTTCGTGTAAGGCTTCAGCTTCGCTAAGAGGGTTCCCGCAGTTATAATATTGGTTTTTATCCTTGCCATAGGGCAGTTTATATCCTTCTGGAGAAGTGAGCACTACCACCTCAAAAGTATTGTAATCCACCTCTTTGATGAGTTTGTTCAGGTAATAAATCCGTTTATCATCTTTGGAATAAAAAAATGCGAAATCTTTTCGCCAAGTCGCTGGATTTGCCTTTTAGGCAAGGGTGTTTTTCCCATTGAAAACATAGGTATCATCTTTAGCAAAAATCACCATCGTTCATCGAGATGAAATTTGCTGGATTGGCTTTAGCGAGTATTTTTATCTTGCCGTGATAATCCTCATAATACACCTGCTTACTATCTTTGGCATAGCTATACGGAAATTCTATACGCACCACACGCCTAATCCCATCGCTAAACTCCCACGAAGTTTCTTCATCCCCATCTATTCTGTGAATACCCTCATCGCATACTTCAAAAAGTACTAATATCCTCAGGTTCAAAGCGCCCACCCGATGTCCAAACACTTTGATAATCGGTAGCATAACACTCGTTGAGCATTTCAAATGTCTTAGCATTAGCCCCTTTTAAGAGGGCGCCCCACGATATAACAATGCTTATCGTCTTTAGCAAAAAAAGCCATTAAAAATAAACAAAAGTATCAAGATTTGCCTTCTATAGGGGGAATGGCGGTAGTATATCCGCTTGCCGTCTGTCCAATAGCAGGGCGTTTCTTGTGTGTCCGCCATATAAAAAAACGAGGGTCTTTGTAGATATATGCTACAGTGCGGATATCGATATCAAAAAGGAGGCTTTTTAGCCAAAGGTTTATTGATTTTCATTCTGTTTCTTATTTTTATTTCTATACCTAATTTATTAATTTCAAATTGTTTGTCCCCTATCTGTACCCACGCTTTTACCATTCTCAAAGAGAGCGCCATCGTCATAAATAAATCGGTGAGCGTTCCGCCTTTTTGGCTGTTACCATTACCGAGATTTTATCGGCGAAGTTGAGTTGCTTGAGTACCTTAGAAGTGAGGTTCGTCTTATCGTTTTGAGGGAGTACTTTGGTGATATCCTCTTCAAACCGCAACTGACTCAAGCCATAAATGGCAATAAGCGCCCAAGCGGTGAAGAATGAGAAAGTTGCGAGTTTATGAATAGTGATATATTGGTAAATTCTGTTTAACATCTCTTACTTGTAATAGCTAATGATTCTTTTTCTATTTGTGTTTCTTTTTATAATTATTATTTTTTTATCCCTTTACTTCTATTTTTTTCTCGATATCCAATTATGATTTTTATCATATACATAATTCGTAATTAGGTATTCCGACATTAAATTATCTTCTAAATCATATAACTTTAGTGATAATACATCTCTTTTATTATTGCTTTTAAATTTTCTTTTCATCTCATACTCCTCATAATCACTAACAATTTCAATAATATCCCCTTTTTCATCATATTTAAATTCTGTAAAACCTTTTACTAACCCCTCAACCTCTGAACTTAGTTCCTCTTTACGGATTTTATTCCCTCTTTTTATCATATTTATTTACCAATTTATAACTTCTCTCTTTGATATAAGAACTATCTTTTTCATTTACTAATACATATACAAGCATCTCCTCATCTATTACCTCTCCTTTATCATTGTATTTCAAAGTATTTTTACTTGTTCTCCTACCTACTCTATACGAAACAATTTCTACAACATTATCTTTCAGATAAGAATAAACTGACCTACTTTTTTTGCTTGTTAGATATAGAGTCTGTAAATTCTGTTAAGAATCCTTTTATTGTTAAAAAGAGCTAACAGATAATCTTTCTTGATCCATATAAGGAGTTCCATCATCATTCTTTATAGAATCATAGACTTTATATTGTGTTACAATTACGCTTTTTACTTGTCCGTGAAGATTCTGATCTTCCCAATCCGTTTTTTTCTATGTGATGAAGTATTACAAGATACTAATATAAGTATAAAAATAAATAGTCTAAACGTATAATACATATTTTTTTAATTTTAAAAAGGCAAAAAGTAAGGCTTTTTCAAAAAGAAAGCAATTAAATAAAAAAATAAGGTCTGATTTTTGATTATTTTTAAGACTTTGTGACAGGCACGAGCTACAAGCTCGCATCAGCGGAAGGATAGAGACACAATTATCGACTAATCTCAAATTGTTTATCCCCAATCTGTACCCACGCTTTACCATTCTCAAAGAGAGCGCCATCGTCATAAATAAAAAGGGAAGACGGTTTCGTTTTTTTGTCATTGATATAGCCATATTTAGCACCTTTCTTTACCAAGGCAAGTCCTTCAGTAAAAATAAGAGGCATCGTCGTAGAGAAAAAGGAATGATTTGTTCGCCTTTTTGGTTGATAAAGCCCCATTTTCCGTCTTTCTTTACGGCTACATAATCTTTATGAAAGTAGGTAGTATCTTCATAGATAAACGGAATCACCTCTTCTCCTTTCTCATTGATAAAGCCCCATTTGCCATTCAATAGAGCAGCTGCAGGGCGATGGTTATAGAAGTCGTTGTCATCTATAAGGTCGTATTTTACGGGAGTAATCTCCTTGCCAGAGGTATCTATTAATCCATATTGCGCCCTATTCTCACCATTGCCACTCCTTGAAAGAAGTCATAGACAAAAATCATATTTTATAGGGGTAATCAGGGTTCCCTTCTCATTGATATAGCCCCATTTGTCACCTTTGCCTTACACAAGCAAAGCCCTTGCGAAAAATCGGTTATTTCATCATATTTTTCTTGCTTGTTTGTGTTCATTGTTTTAACTTTTAATTATCTTGTGAGTTGTTAAATCTTGTGTATGTTTGTATAAATATCGTAGTTTTTCTTGATCAAAACAAACTATCTTCACCTGCTTGATTTTATCCGTTTTTCCAAGAAATCGGCTATGGTATGAAGCGCTATTTGTGCTGCTTTTTCCTTCGGAAATCTATACCTTCCAGTACTGATATTAGGAAATGAAATAGTAGCTACTTGATGCTCTAAAAGCCAACTCCAAACAACTAATGTAAACTTGTGCCAGTAGGTTTTCTTCATTATGTGTTCCTCCATTCCACACCAGACCCTACTGTGTGAATAACATATTTAGCAGGCAAATTGCCCGCAGTAGTAATAACTGCACTACCTACCTTGCAACCTCCTTGTTTATTTCTTTATCTTCTCACATTCTTCAGTGAGTGCTTTGCCTCCTGCTCTATGAATAGCTCCATCCACACCGCCTCCACCAAGTAGAGAAGTGTTGGCAGCATTCACAATGGCATCTACGGAAATTTTAGTGATATCTCCTAATACAATTTCAATGTTACTATGTATCATCACTCAATTAATTATTAGAATTTGTTAGATATCGATAATAGCTTGTGAGTATCATAGCCGACATATCATCGGGATGTTTAACGCCTTGGTCTAAAAAGAACTTCACAAGTTCGGGGTTTCCACTGCGAATCCACTCATTGCGGATACCCATTCCTATCGTAAAATGACTTTCCATAAAGAATTCTTCTTCGGTAAGTGTTTTTTTATACTCTTTATCCTGCTTTTTGAGATTCTTATCCAGCATTTGGATACATTCTGTCAGGTTTTTAGGTTTTTTTGTTTTTTTCATATCGATGTTTTTTTATTTGTCCAAAAAGCTATAAAACTAATGATACACATACAAAAAGTAATGAGATGTTTCATATAATTACTAAATATTTAAAGCCATATTTTTTTAGCATAGCCTTTTTAAAAGTTCTTTCAGCTAAAGGATTCACCCTTGCAAAAAGCTGGTTATATACCGCTTGGGCTTTTTTCAGCCTTCCCATATTCACCATAGAAAATAGAGAGGCAAAAGGCATATCCAATAAATAAGGGTCTTTCTCTAAGGCTGAAAAGATTTTTTTGTACCGAATTAAGCTGGTCAAAGAAAAGGCAAGATATAGTTTTGTATATCTTCCTGCATTTCTTTAATAAGCGCTTCCTCATTGGTAGTATCAGTTACTTCATACCACAAATCATTTCTACTGCGCAAATCATTGATGGTTTTACGGATAAGGCAATCAGGCTCTGTGGGATGAGTCAGGTACTTGTCCTGTATGTTTAAAGTCATACTCAACCAACCAAAATTTAGGTTCAAAAATCTCTATATTGATGCGAAACCTAATGTGATCTCTATCCCCATAACTGCTTTTTCTGTATATTGATGATATGCCCTCACCTCAACAAGCCAGCGATAATAGTTTAAGGCTTTCTTTTTAAAAAGAAAGAGGATTTAAAAAAAGGCGTAAAACCTTCTTTTACAATCGTATCGAATTTAATTTGTGTATCTGTTTTTCATAGTAATCTTTTAGCATTACATTTGTACTGCTTCATCAAGTCATTCAGTAAACCAAGAGATGAAAGATACTCTTTCTCCTTTTTCATTCAATAGAGGCTCTATACCTCCATAATCTGTTCTCTCATCAAGCCATATATTGCCATACTCTTCACCATTTACAACTAATAAATAAGTAGCACCGTGCCCTATATGACAAATTTGCAAACAACCATTAATATGATTTATACTCATATATTCCATCAAGGCTGCACTACTAGGGCGTTCTCCTCTATCCCAATCAATAGATTCAATCCATTCTTTTTCATTCCAAGCCTTTGTATAAGGAAAAAGGGTTGAGAGATTAATCATTGGTTTTTCTCTAAGTTTGAAGTCTTTTCATTGACTCTTGCAAAAGAAAGCAGTCCATAATCTAGTCCTATACATCCATTCCCTATTTTTGTTATAAATTCTCTATAACCTTTAGGAAGTATTATATTGTTCCTTTTTCTATTTCAGAAACTTCATCTTCTGAAATCGTAGGGTTTATAAAAAAACCTCTTTAGGAACAATTGATTTTTAAAAGAATCAGGATGTGCTAATAAAAAAATAGCATCTTTTTTTAATAAACGTGTTTAAACTTTTTGAGGAACTTGGAGATAAACCCTAATAGGAGCATTCCAATCCAAGTTACATCAAGATACTCATATCTCATTATCAAACCTTTATATCCGTCAAGCCGACCATTTGCTTGTTCAATCTTAAACCTATTTTTTTGTACAATTCTTCATCAAAAATAAACATCTGGTTGCTTTCCATTTTCGGGGATTAGGTTTGATATTTGCTATAATTTCTTTGCTTTCTAAAAACTCTCTAAGAGATTTTGCTATCAAATCCTGCATCAGCATTGAGAAAAACAGTCCTTTGTGTTCTATTCCTGCTTCTTCTAATAAAGCTAAGATTTCTTTTAGTACTTCTTCTATTTTATATAAGTCATTGTGATTTCCTGCTTTAGGGCTTCCCATTGCTATCATTTGCCCTTTATTATCACACAAAAATATTATTGGTGGTTAGCTTTTTCTTGCTTGATAACCTGCTGACGCTCCTTTTTGACGACAACGTGTATGACTACCATCCAATTGAACACAAGACATATCTAATTTTCTTTTTCTTCTTACTTAATAGATTCAACCATACTCGCTAAAAACTACCATCTTTACTCCATTTATTGAAGTAGTAATAGACATTTTGCCAAGAGATTTCAGCTTTTTCAAAAATAGCTTTCAATTGGAAGTTCTCTCCATTGCACCCCTGTTTTTAATCTCTTGAGAATCAATAAAAAAATATTGAAGCTAAATCAAAATTACTTTTTAAATCCTCTTTTTCCTACACTTAAAAAGGGAATAATCCAGTTATTTATTGTATCTTTGCCCAAAGTTCCTGAATTTTGGTGTTCTGCAAACACAAAATTACTAATTTTCAGGGAACTTTTACTTTATTATAGGAAAAATTTAAACAGCTTCTATAAATAATATATCAACATTATGACCTCAGACGAATTTGCAAAGAACTTTTTACCTTGAAAAAAACTAGCGTTTTTAAAGTCATCTTTTCAAGCGCAACCCGAACAAGCTTCTGGCTGTAAAATGTAAAAATAAAAAGAAATGGCTCTGACAGAGAGTCAAACTGAGAAACTTAAGGAAGTTATTGATATTCTGTTAGAAGATGTATTTTTACACTATCCTATTAGGCCTAGATGGTGAATGCCCCATAGGTGAGATCCAACAGAATTATAAGATATATGACCAAGACAATAATCTTATTTCTGATTGTGGAGAATTGGAAGCCAGTGCTTATGAGTACTTTCACGAAGACAAATATGAGAGGGAAACTCTCTGATAATTAACAAATGAACCTATTATGATTTCTGTATACAAACTAAAACCTAAATTCCAGCAGCTATTGCACCCGCTACTGGTATGGCTACACAGGAGAGGTGTTACTGCCAATGAGGATTACTGTAGTGGCCATTGTGTTCTCCTTTGGGATTGGCGTGCTCTTTTGGGAGGCTTCAGCGGTACCACTTTTCTTTTTGGCACTGCCCATAGGGCTGTTGGTGCGTATGATCCTCAATGCTCTTGACGGTATGATGGCACGAGAGTTCGGACAAACCTCCCGCTTAGGGAGAGGTACTCAATGAGGTGGGCGATGTGGTCTCGGATGTGTTTATCTTCTTCCCTTGCTAAAAGTACCACCCCGAAAGCCTTTACTGGGTGGTAGCTTTTATTGTACTGAGCGTACTCAATGAGTTTGCTGGCGTCATGGGCAAGGTCTTAGAAGGGCAAAGGCGCTATGAGGGGCCTATGGGCAAGAGCGACCGAGCACTGCTGATGGGTATCTATGGGCTGCTTGCCTACTTTGGTGTGGGAATACAAGCCTACTCTCAAGTGGTTTTTGCCATAGTTATTGCCTTGCTACTTTTTAAGTACTTTCACCCGCTTAAAAAGGACTTTATGCCGCTTGACAATAAATATGCCGATGTACCACTTCGTATCAGGAGCTGGGGAGTGATTATCTGTGTTTTTGCTGCGGCTGTCTCCCACCCCTACGCCATGTGTCTTTTTCCCTATGGGTAGCTTTCAAGCCCTTACGGAATTGGGCGGGCTCTTTGGTTTTAATTCGAGCTATTGGCGTATGGCTATTCCCTTGTTACAAGGGGTTTTACTATGGAGCTGTCCCAACTACTCCACTTATATGGTAGAAGCTTGTATGGTTGTGGGGATAGTCTTTATCCTATATCTATGCCTTAGGCAAATCCCCTTAGGATTGCCCCTTTTCCCTACTGATTGTTTTGGCAGCCTACCCTCACCTGACTTTCTTACGTATGAAGCCACAAAGGGGTGAGTGGTTCATCTTCTTGGTGGTAACGACCGAACTCAACGACATCTTCCAATACCTCACTGGAAAGCGCTTTGCAAGCACAAGATCTTACCCAAGATAAGCCCCAATAAGACCGTGGAAGGGTTTGTAGGCGGCTTACTGCTCACCCCTTTTTGAGTGTGGGCTTAGGCTACTTGCTGAGGCTTCCCTATTGCACTACATACATTAGTTTTTGTAGGCTTATTCATTAGCTTTTTGGTTTCTGGGGCGATGTGACTTTCTCTTACCTCAAGCGTCGGGCGGGGGTAAAGGACACCAACCAACTGATTCCTGGTCATAGGTGGTCTCTTGGATCGCATAGATAGTCTCTTGTTCAACTGTATTTGGTTTTTACCTATGGATACGATAAAGCCCTTTTTCCCGTAGTTTGCTTCTCTCGGAGGAGGCACCCGCTTTGCCTTATACAATGGTATGTATGCAGCGTTGTGTGATATAGGCAAAAGCTCCTGAGCTACTATTGCCAGCTGTGGTGGGGCTTTTGCTGCCTTGGTAATCAATGCTTTTGCTAATAATACGAGAGAAAAAGCCTATCTGCAATCACAGGAGTTTTACCACTTTATCCAAAGCCTGTCCCTTACCCCTTATAGCAAGCTATATCGCTTGGGGCTTTTAGTTTTACAGAAGCGCTATGACCGGCGTCGTGCTCCCTTGGTAGAGGATGTATATACACGCTATTTGGTAGAAATGTCCCAAGACCTATCAGGGGCTACTCCCCTCCTTGACCAAGTTAGCTTTTTCTGCTGCCTTGCCCACTATCATCATAGGAGCAAAGATGTGCTTTGCCCCCCATGAGTGTGGCAAGCGTAGGGGTAAGCGAAAACTCTACCAAGAGGTGCTCATAACCGACCCTGAGACTGCCCATAGGATCCCTCTTGAGACACTGCAACATACCGAATCCAACTATACGCTTTCGGCCGTAGCAACTGATATAAGTGTGGAAACGGCTATTCCCTTGCTCTGGGCTGCCCGTATTTCTGTCTCGGATATGTTCTATGTAGCTCCTGTAAGCTATCAGGGGACATACTATGCAGGCGGGGCTATTGACCTTGTTCCTATGGAGCTGGCTTATGCGCTTTCAACTACTGTAATTGCTGAGCACAAGCAGGCCTACTCTCCTACCGAAGAGTCTTTGGTACGTGCCGTCTTGGGCTTTAGTGGCAACGAGCGGTTGGCGTCGGTGGCTTCCTATCCTGCCCAATGGATAGATACTCGAAGAGCAACTACCGTTCTAAAGGGCTTTTACTCTAAGAAATATATCAATTGGAAGCATCTGGAGATAGGAAATTCACTTTCCCAAGGACTATCCCTCTTACCGAGAGCAGATAGAGCGGCAATGGGACTATGGTTACCAAACTATTCTTAACACCTTTAGCTTATGAATGTATTTATCATAGGAGGCTCCACTGGCATAGGGTTTGCCTTGGCTCACTTCTACCAGCAAAGCGGCCATCGGGTTGGGGTATGCGGCAGAGATCTTAGCAAGCTCCCCAAGGCAGTTCCTTTTGAGAGTTATAAGGCCGATGTTATAGACAAAGCACTATTAACCCAGGTGATACGACAGTTTGTAGGCTCAGATACCCTCTCCTTACTTATCAACTGTGCGGGTAGCTATGCCGAGGATGTGGTAGGAGAAATTTCTTACGAGGAGGCGGTCAGTATACTACAAACCAATATCATAGGAGCCGTCAATACCTTGGAGGTTGGCCGAGAACTTATGGCTCATCATGGAGCCAAAATCGTCCTGCTAGCATCTATCTCAGGGATTTTTAGACTATTCCTCCTCCAGCCTATATACCAAGACCAAGCGCAGTGTTTTACAGATAGCCGATGCCTATAGGCGTGCCTTTACGCCCCTTTGGCATCTATATCACCTCTATTGCGCCTGGGTATGTAGCCACCCAAAAAGCTCTACAAGCTCAACCAAAACAATCTCTCTAAGAAACCTTTTTCTGGTGAGTGAAGATAGAGCAGTAGCCGAAATCAGCAGGGCTATCACTCAAAAGAAAAAGCCTACACCTCTTCCCTACTCGTATGAAGTGGCTCATGCAATTACTCTCGCTACTGCCTAAGCCTTTGCTGTCCTTACTAATGTACAGAAAGGCCAAATGGATGCAAAAATCACAACTAATTCTAACAAAAAAATTAGGTAATCAAAAAAATAATTTTCTATTTTTTTGTCGTATCAAAATCATTATACCATGAGACACAGGTTTTTCAAAAAGTCATGAAGGGGAAGAACTATTCTTCTACGAATGGAATTACAAGCCCGGACAAAAAGACCCTTATCGTAATCCATAGAGGGCATGAGTATGGGGAGCGTCTACAGGAATTTGCTACCCATCCGCTCTTTGCTGCCTACAACATCTTTGCTTTTTGACATGCGTGGACATGGGCACACCAAAGCCGCTGTATCTCCTGTTTTCATGGATTCGGTACGGGACTTGGATACCTTTGCCAAGTTCCTTGGGCAGCACTCATGAGGTACGCGAGGAAGATATCTTTGTAGTGGCCAATAGTATTGGCGGGGTAATCACATCGGCTTGGGTGCATGATTTTTGCACCCCGCATCGCTAGCATGGCGCTATTGGCTCCTGCTTTTTGAGATCAACCTGATCGTTCCTATGGCCAAGCAAGCCATCGAGTTGGCTCTAAAAATCAATCCTAAACTGATTGTTAAGAGCTATGTAAAATCCAAGATGCTCACTCGCGACACTAAGCAGCAACAGGCTTACGATAATGACCCTCTCATCACCCGCTCTATCAATGGCAAACTCCTCATTGACCTTGCCAATGCTGGTAAGCGATTGGTGGAAGATGCTGCTGCAATCACCACCCCCTACCCTACTGCTCTCCGCTAAAAAAAGACTTTGTGGTGATTAACCAACAGCAAAAAGCAGTTTTATGTAAACCTATCCTCCCCTATAAAAGAGTTTGTTACCTTGGAGGGCTTCCATCATCAGATTCTCTTCGAGCAAGGCCGTGAGGAAGTATATAAGCTCCTACAACACTTTATCCAAAAAGGCTTTCTCTGCACCCTGCCTACTCCTACTCTTGATTCTGATCTCTTTACTCAGAAAGAATTTGAGACCATGCAATATGAACTGATTCCCACCATAGAGCGTTGGGGTTACCATCTTCAGAAATGGGCGTTGAGCAAGCTTGGTCACCTCAGTGGTGGTATGACTGTAGGGCTTACCTATGGCTTCGATTCTGGCGCCTCCATGGATTATGTATGTAAAAAAACACGCCACAAGGCAAGTGGGGTATAGGTCGTTGGATGGACAAAAGCTATCTCAATGCCATAGGCTGGCGCGGGGTACGTATCCGCAAGAGACACCTCCTACAACAGGTAGAAAAAGGCTATACAAGCCCTACAAGCCCAAGAACAGGAGGTAAAAATATTGGACATCGCAGGTGGAGTGGGCAACTACCTTTTTGATATCAAGAGCGCCACCCTGAAGTGGAGATCGTTATCAATGAGTTCCTACCAGCCAACATACAGAAGGGAGAGCAAATTATCAAAGAGCGTGGCTACCAGAATATTCGCTTTACCAATTACAATTGTTTTGAGGCTGATACTTACCGCAAACTAAATTATTCGCCCAATATCACCATCATCTCAGGTATTTTTGAGCTTTTTGGCGATAATATCTTGGCCTCTGAGGCAATCAAGGGGTGGTTTCTATCTCGGACAATGGGTATATCATCTATACAGGACAGCCATGGCACCCCCAGCTCAAAACCATTGCCTTTGTCCTGAAGAGCCATCAGGAAAAAGACTGGGTGATGCGTCGCCGTAGCCAGCGTGAATTGGACGGACTTTTCTCCCTCAAGGAGTCAAGAAAAAAAGTATGCTGATTGATGATTTTGGAATCTTTACTGTTAGTTTAGGACAAGTAAAAGAAATATTAGGTGAGAATATATGAAAAATAATTTATGCTTTTATAATAGCACTTATCCTAAGTGTGATTGCTTTTTCCTTCTTTAAAACTAAGTATTTTGTATTCTTCATTTTAGGTGATATTTCACTTTGGTTTCATTGTACCAAGTATCGTGTTCTTTTTCCATCACACAAGCTATTTTCGTGAGGAACGGTTTCTATTTGTGCTAATCGTTTCTGTAAGACATTCATTTAGTTGCTTTTTTTCTAAAAGTGATTCCATAAAGTCGGCAGTCTCATCGGCGATAAGGGAGTTTGTTCCTGCTTTGGCAACCCGAAGCATTTCGCTTATAGCAAGTGCTTTATCGTTAAAGAAATTGACACCTCCGTTGTGAAACACAATATCAAAAAGTATTATCGGCAAAAGGCAATTCTCTCGTGGACTTCTCCCAAGGAGAGGGGCAACCCTGCAAGAGTGATTTTTTTATTTTTTGATTTACTTTGATAATTAAATATTTAAGTCATATTTTTTTAGCATATCCTTCTAAAGTGAAAGCTAGCCAAGGGATTTACTTTTGTAAAAAGCTGGTTATATACCGCTTGGGCTTTTTCGGTTTTCCCCATGCTCGGCATAGAAAAATAAGAAGGTCAAAGGTAACACCTAAGAGATTAGAATCCTTTTCCAATGCTGAAAGGATTTTTTTCTACCGAATCAAGCTGGTCAAAGAAAGGCAAGATATAATTTTGTATATCTTCCCTGCACTTCTTTGATGAGTTTTTTTGTTCATCAGTATAGTTGTGAATCTCGTACCATAGGTCTTTTTCTTCCTCGTAAATCATTAATAGTTTTACGGATAAGGCAGACAGGTTCTGTAGGGTAATCAGGCACTTGCCCTGTATGGCTAACAGACCAAAATTTAGGCTCAAAAATCCCTGTGTTGATGCGAAACCTAATATGATTTCTATGGCTATAGATGCTTTTCTGTATGTTGATAATATGCCCTACTTCGGAAAGCTGGCGATAATAGTTCAAGGCTTTTCTTTTTAAAGGAAAGTGGCTTTTAATAGAGGCGTAAAAACCTTCTTTGATTATCGTATCGAATTTAATTTGTATATCTGTTTTTCATAGTTAATTATTAATCAGTTTCTGAAGCTATAATGCCTATATATCTATCCCAATAGGGATTGTATACCGTCCAAAAAGAAAGCACCCCACCATTCTTTGCCCTTATCAAAGTAATTAGAGCTATCGGTACTCCATCTATAGACTTCTATTTGAGAAATATCAGTAAAAAGCAACCTACAAAAATCTAAAAAGAAGTTTCCTTTTTCAAAAATAGTTTTTCCACACATAAATGAATAAGGAGGATCTAAAAAGGCATACACAAAACCTATTTGCCCCTTATCTTCTTGAGTAATAGAGATGCATTTTTCAATCACTTCTTTTTCATTGTAGTAAAATATAGGTCGTAGCCTTTAGTTTTAGGGTTAAGCAAATCATAACAGAGTATTTTTACCCTTCCGCTTACTTCTTCATATTGCCAGCCCATAAAGTCTTGTACAGAAATCTCTTTGCCAGAGTCTTTAAGAATGTTAAAATCATAATCCATCGTAAAAAAACTCCCTGCGATTCATTTTTCAGTTTAGCCGCCATACGGTCAAGACGCGTATTTGCTTCTTCTGCTACCGAAATGAGGGTCTGCTGGGCTACAGCCAAATGCTTCTGATAAGGCGTATCCTCCTGCTCCGTATCCAACTGAAAGATACGAAAGTCTATCACACCGCCTTCCCGCTCGTAGGCTTTGCATTTTTCTATAATTTCGGGAGTTTCTATGATTGTCATTTGTTGATATTAACCAATTAATATTGTGTTTGTTATAATTATGAACACAGTGCGTTCAAAATTGCGGAACCCTTTTTAGGAAAAATAAGGCTTTGCATCTTTTGTGTGTATGGGTAGGTTGTTATTTTTAACATTCCCTATTTATTAATACCATTAAATAAATATTTGTCATCGCGAGGATCATTAACACTTTTCAAACTTTTCTACTTTTGCAAAGGAAAATAAAAACCACTATTTGAAGCTGGAAAATTTTGTTTTTCCTTGCGTTCATATCCTTGTATGGACACAAGATATTTACCTTTTTTCTAAAAGGAAATTTCAAAAGCACTAGTAAGTTGAAGTCCGTCTAATGTAGAGTAGGTTATGGAATTATCTATAAATTTATTTACATTCCAATCAAATAAAAGCCCTATGGATCCTATCCAGATACTATTATCTATCCCTACACATAGGTTAAAGGAGGTATAGTTGTATTTTTCCTCCCATTCTTCATTAAAAGAATCACCTAAATTAGTGATTTTTATTTCATAAAACTGAATCAATTTGTGGAATTGGCAGCCAGCTTCCTGTTTGTATCGATCTCTGATATAAACTTTGTTCCTTTTTGAAGAAGTTGTAAAAACTTTTTCACTCTTGTCTCTTCTTTCAAAAAGAACTAAATTGATCTATGGATAAAAAATAAAAATACCATAGCTAGATACATAAATTTGATTATTCATATTATCCCTTTCAAATTATTTCCCCCAATTAACAGGCGCCCACTGGGTAAGATGCCAAGGAAAAATCGTTGAGGTCCCAATCCGTTGTATTTTTCTATAGATATCTCCGCCTTTTTCCCAAGGGTTAGGCTTGCCTTGTGCCATCTCATTTATAGGATGTTCTGCCGTGAAGGTATGGCAAAAGATTTTTTTATCGGCTGCATAGCCTCCATATTTCTGTATCGCTTTGGCTACTACGAGGGTGAAAAGGACGAAGTTTTAGCTTGTTAAGATCTATTTTAGGATCTATACGGAACCATTGTCCTTCCAAGGGAGCATTAGGGTTGGTTGAAGTTCCATCTCCTTGTTTAGCAGGATAAAGAAAAACCTTTTCCTGCATTGGCAATGGTAAATGACAGAGCGTGTTTTATTTCACCTTTTTCGTGCCTCTGCGATGCCTATTTGAGAGAGTGGATTGAGCATACACACTACTGCCGACCCTCCTGTGGTGTGTTGCATCGCAAAGTTATCTTTGCCCAAATCTTTAAAGTTCGGTTTTGCCTTAAAGTATCCAGAAGCAGAAAAATGCCAAGTTCCTTTTTCATCTTTAACAACATGAAAAATATTCCCTCATCATCCCTGTTGCTCTATCATAAACAGCAAAAGATTTATCCCCTCCGCCTGCCGGTTGTGCATATTTAGGCAAAGGAATACGCCCTGTGGTATACTTGATAAGGTCTTCTTTTATAAATAACTCTATTATCCTTAGACTCAAAATTAGCATATTCTTGAAAAAGGATTATTAGAATCTACTACATAAATAGGGATATTATAAGATGTGGTGCTCAGTGTAGTCAGCACCGTTTTTTAAATCTTTCGGGCAGGTATTCCGCAGGCATTTTTAGGCATATAAGCCGCTATGGCAGCCGAGTTCGTTGCCAAAGGCATATTTTTTTAACTTCTCTTGTGAAAAATAGACCCTGAGCTATCAGGGATCAAAGAGACTTTGTTGAGAATTCTGATATACCTTTTTGCTGTGGTTCATCCTCTCTGTATGTTTGCCACAAGCAGATAGTACAAGTAAAAGCGAAAAATAAGTGTTTTGTTAGGTGTCATTTTTAAATATTTTTATTGATTTCATTTTTATATTATTTAGATAATTTTTCAGTTAATTTAGGAAATATTTCTTTGAGTTCGTCTAATGTCCAGTCTCGGTTTCTTTTTCAGGATTGATGGTCAGCGATTGGGCTATCTCATCCTGAATATCTTCGCTCACGCGGCTAAATAAATCTTCTCAAAGGCACGAATTTTCGTTTTTGAGTGCGTTCCATATAGATTTTCTGCGCCAGTCGCCTCACTTCCTTATAGTTACATTTATCTTTTTTAGGCCCCAATGTAGCCAAAAATCTGGATTTGCAGCTGTTTTTTTCATAAGCTTCACGCCCGTGGGTAATCAGATAACCCGCAAAGCCGTGAAGTATCAGTGCAATAGCCCCCGTTAATCAGTACCAATGCTCGAATCACATCAGATGAGAGGGCTGTTTGATAATCGTAATTTCGTACCATTCATCATAAACTGAAACAAGAGCAAATCCTCTTCCGATAAGGCTTCCAGTTCTGTCTGTAAGGTCGAAGCAAAGGCATTATCATTTGTCCCTGCTGCTGCTTCTTGCTTTTTCGATAAGCTGCCAAAAGATTTCTACAGTCATTTTCTAATATTTAAGACTCAAAAATAATGAAAAACAAATTTAGGGAATTGCTCGCCAAGGTTGTAACATCCTTTGATAATGGCAAAAATATTCCTGATTGTCCCACAAATGGGCTTCTACTCCAACAGTAGTATCGTCATTATTATAGTTATAAACTTCCAAATTTACTCCTCCGCCTTCTTCATTGTCCATTTCTTCCACAGGAAAAAGATGCAAAAGTGCTTTTTGTCCTCTATAAAATCCAGCGTTTCAGTAGATTTCCTCCAAAAACTCTCCCGAAATGCCAAACTTTTTCAGCTAAAACTTGGGTGTTTTCGGTTTTGTAAGCTGTTAAAAAGTCCACAAGAGCGTGGTAGATTTCTTTATTTTAAGAGTTGGTGTAATCTCCATAGAGTGTTATTTAATCTTTACTAATCATTTCCCCAATCCCACAGGTGCCCATTGGGTGAGATGCCAAGGAAAGTCATTAAGGTCTATTCCTTTGTATTTTTCATAGATATCTCCACCTTTTTCCCAAGGGTTAGGTTTCCCTAGCGCCATTTCGTTTATAGGGTGCTCGGCGTTGAAAGCGTGGCAAAAAGATTTTTATCGGCTGCATAGCCTCCATATTTCTGTATCGCTTTGGCTACTACAAGGGTAAACGGACGTAATTTTAGTTTGTTGAGATCTATTTTAGGGTCTATGCGAAACCACTGTCCTTCCAAAGGAGCATTAGGGTTTTGTTGAAGTCCCATCACCTTGCTTTTGCAGGGTACGAGAATCCTTTACCAGCATTGGCAATAGTAAAGGATAGAGCGTGACGTATCTCACCCTTTCTCGCCTCTTCTATTCCTATCTGAGAAAGAGGGTTCAACATTCCTACCACTGCTGAAGAACCTGTAGTAGCTGCATCGCAAAGTTATCCTTTCCTAAATCTTTAAAATTTGGTTTTGCAGAAAAAATATCCAGAAGCAGAAAAATGCCAAGTACCTTTCTCATCTTTAACAGCGTGAAAATATTCTCGCATCATTCCTGTTGCTCTGTCATACACCGCAAAAGACTTGTCACCACCGCCTGCTGGTACTGCATAGCTTGGCAAGGGAATACGCCCTATTGTGTATTTCACAAGGTCTTCCTTGTGAGTTACACGCTTGTCGGTAGAGTGAAATTAGCATATTTCTGTTGAGGGTCGTGAGAGTTCACTACATACACAGGGATATTATAGTTCGTGGTATTCAAAGAAGTTACCAACCAGCTTTTAAATCTCTCAGGAAGATATTCTGCGGGCATCTTAGGGCATATAGGCTGCTATGGCAGCAGAGTTCGTTGCCAAAGGCATATTTTTAACTTCTCTTGTGAAAATAGACCCCTGAGCGATATAGGGATCAAAAGAGACTTTGTTGGGAATTTCTGATATACCATTTGTTGTGGTTCATCTTCTCCCGATTGTTTGCTACAAGCAGATAGTGCAAGTAAAGCGAAAATAAGTGTTTTGTTACGTATCATTTTAAATATTTTTTTATTGATTTCATCCTTTCAAAATCAACTCAAAGAGAGTTGTATTGTCGATCATTATTTTAACCTTGTATGTTCTTTTTGTATATCTTAAAACATCGACAGTTTCATTAAAAATATCGGTTTGAGCATCAGAACCTAAGACGAAGGTGTGGGTATCAAAAGCTACAAATCCATTTTTTTGTAAAAAAACGTAAGGCTCTTTTTCGTTCTTCTCCCATACCCCCAGCCATACATAGGGTACTCTTCGCTCTTTAGCTACTTCAATAGCTTTTTGATAAAGCGCTTGACCTACCCCACTGCCGTGAAATTCCTTCAACACATAGATACGTTCTATTTCCATTGCATTAGGGTCTTTGCGGTTCTGTTTGAGCAGAGGCAAAAATTGAGCTTCAAATAGCCTATCACCTTGTTTTTCTTCTTCAGCAAAAGAAGAAGAAAAGAGAATCTGGATTTGATAGTTCTTGCTGTACTTTGCTTGTCGCAAAAACTTGTAGTGAGGTATTGCTCCATATCCTCTGGAGTATTAGTATCAGCAAAGGTTTCATAGAAAGTTTGTTTGCCAATAGCCTGCAATAAGGCTATATCAGTTGTGATAACAGGACGTATATTCATAATTATTATATTACATTGTTGCAATTCAGTATTATTATCCACTAATCGTTTCTAAATGAAGCTGATAGTTATCATCAAGCCTGATATTCACCAGATGACCCAAAAAAAGTAATCAGGGTCAGTATCCACATCAAAAGTGCAGATGAGGTCTTCACCTACTTCACAATACAAATCATAGAAATACACGGCTTCGCAAAAATTGCTCTTCAGTAATTTCTTCTTCAAGGTCTTCTTGGGGCTACTTCAAAGAGTTCTCTTACCTCTTCATTTTTGAGCAGAAACTGCAGAACAGCTTCCTTGTTGCCCTCCAACCATTGTACTTTGGTTGCTACTTGTTTAAATATTTCTTGCTTTTCTTCTTCTGTAAAGTGGCGTTTGGCATCAAAACAGACCACAATTTCAGACTCTTCGTCACCCCAAAAGGTAAAGAGGGCTTGATACTCAGTTTGGTTTTCAGTAATAAAAATTCATATTCACAAAAGATGTTTTTTTTAATTAACTTTTGAAGCAGAACATTATAATAAATCATTTACGACTCAATCGTAAAAGCGTATGATTTTTCCTTTTCTTCATCTACCATTACTACAAGAATTTTCATCGGTAACTTTCAGGCAACGTATAGTCGAAACCCGCAAACTCTGTCGCAAAAAGGGAGATATTGAGATTAGTAAGCTCAAGTGCTGTGAGCAATTCTTCCCCTGCTCATCAGCCATTTCTTCTACTATTTGCACATAATCTTTCACTATAGATTCCTCGCTAGAACGATAGACTTTTTATAAATTCGTTGCGAATCTGTTGGTCGAGTTCAGGCAAGTGTGCTAACAATTGCTCAATAGCTGTCCCCTGAGCTTTTAGAGGGTGTTTCTCCCATACAATCAATAGTGATTGATACTGAGGAGCCGTTGATATCCACATCTTGTATTTCGTGGTAATCGTCATCTTCAGAAAGGGTAATTTTTCCGAAATAGGGTAATTTGTAGGTAGCCATAATGTTTAATATTTGAGGCGACAAAGATAGTAAAAATCAACATATTCACAAATACAAAGGTCAGTTTTTCACACATTAACAACAATTTAAATTTATTTGATTTATAGCATTTTACAAAATACATCTAAAAATAAATGTTAAAAATTTGCATAGTATAAAAATTCACCGTAACTATGCACCAAAAATTAGACAACCGAGAACACTTAAACACTATTTAACTGAGGTTAAATAGCCATTTAAAGACATAAAAAGATATTAGCGTTTCGCTTTACATTTTCCTATTACAGAAATACGACCAATTTTTCAACACCAGGAAAGTGAAGTGGAAGTGCCTGCGGTTACGTGGGCATTCCTTTTTTTACTTTGGTGTGCAGCCTTTGGTCGGGCTTCTGTGATGAGTAAACAAAGGAATGCACCGCGTATGTCCTTATATAAACAACAAGGCGGAAAACCGAAAAAGCCTGAAAAGAGTAGGTGTATAAGGTGTTTTAACAACTAATTCAAATTAACATTTAGAAATGAAGAGAATTATTACAACTTTTTGCAGTTGCTATCGCAACCATTTGTACTGCTAATGCTCAAGAACTAAAAATTTGGAGCTAAGGCAGGACTTAATTTTTCAACACTTTCTTCTCCTGAAGTAAGTCAAACACAAAATGGATACACTACAACTACTAAAATAGATTTAGGTTTTTAGAACTGGATTCCATATTGGAGCTTTTGTAGAGTATGGCCTTACTGATCAACTTTTTGTAGAGGGAGGTATAGCTTATTCATCACAAGGAGCTAAATTCAACTCAGTTGAAACTAAAACTGTAAATCGTTGGGGAGATGTTATAGACTCTCAAAATTGATGCTAAAGATGCTTCAGTTATTCTTAACCAAGTAAATTTTACCTATTTGGGTGAAATATGATATTGCAGGATTTCGCCCCAAAGCAGGTATCAATTTAGGGTATTTAGCTATGTGAAAATTAAATCCGATGGAAAAACAGAATCAGGTGATCCTGATAGCCGTTTTGACTTTGGTTTAGGTATTGGGGCTGAATACAATTTTGCCTATAGGCTTATTTTTTTGATGCTGACTTCGTTTTAGGTCTTACTAACTTAGCTGATAAAGATACTAAAGCTGACTTCAAGAAACTCGAGTAATCCAAATAGGAGTAGGTTACAAATTTTAATAACTAATATTGAGAAGCTATTGTAAGTTTTCAAACTAATGATATTGTAACACCTTATATAGGCTTACAATAGTTTTCTCTATTTAAAAACGCTATAAAAATGACACATAAAATCAAAAACACTCTTTATTATAACTATGAGAATAGCTACTATGCTATTTCTTGCATTAACATTATTCATCTCTTGTCAAAAGAATAATGACAAAGAACCTGAAGACAAACCTTCCATTATTAACAAACAAGATTTGATAGGTACTTGGGCATTGAATGCAAATAATTATGTTTACAAAGATTGTGTTGAAAAAGTAGATTAGTCTTTTCTGAAAAAGAAGTAACAAATTATTTCTACAACTTTGATAAAGAGAAGAAATGAATGCTTCAATATGGTATGGACAATGTCTTATCGACTTTCTGGGGATAAAATCATTCTAAAAACACAGCAATGGAGTTTCTTTTTCTCAAAAATAGAACTTATTGGTAACGAATTGCATTTAACTTTCTTTGACGATATTTTAAGTAAGAAAATGATAACCAAAAATTTATACACGACAATCAAATGAAAACAAAAATATTCATTAAGTTCTTTATAGGGCATTATTAGTATTTTTCTTTTTCTGCTTGTCAAAAAGAAGACCCAAAAAGATAAACAAGAGAATAAAAAAGAACTTGAAAAAGGAGAAAAATAGCTCTGAAAAATCTCTTTTTAGATTTTTGAAAAATCGTTACAAAACATTCAAGGTAATTATAGATACTTTACAACAGAATATTGTTATATACATTGTGAAGATATACCTTTTCATGAATGTAAGTTTTATGGTACAAACAAACCAGCAGATAAAAATCTGAAGTATTTTTGTAATAGCTTCAGGGCTTTCTGAGGAGGAAAATACTAAGATAAAAAAATAACTCTCAATGCTAGTGTTGGTAATGCAAATGGCTCTTTTTTTCTTTAACGCCACAAGGCAAGTTTATGTCTGTTGGTCAATATACAGAAGTTAGTGATGATGTAAATTTTTATATGTATCTCACATATAAAGACGATAGAGGAATATATGCAGGAACTATATATCCTTCTCGTTATAAAGGAAAGAACATTTATATTTATTTCTATAAAACATCATACAATTATGGAAGTAAAATATTCATAATACGTGATCTCCAAGTAATTCCTATAATAGAAAAAAACACAAAAACTGCTTTTCGTGATGGAGGAGGAAATTATTTTATAAATATTTTTCAAACTCCAGAAGAATACGAACGTTGGATGCAATACTTAGAAACTTATAAACAGTTTTTAAATTATCATTCCTTTCCCCTATAACCTCCTTAGAAAAACAAAAATTCCAAACTACTGAATATTCAATAGTTTGGAATTTTTATTTAATGACTGACGAATTACTTATTATTTGTAATTCGTCAGTCATAATTAACAATTATTCTTCAAGTCGGATATCTAATCCAAGACCTTTAAGCTCATGCATCAATACGTTGAAAGATTCTGGCAAGCCTGGTTCTGGCATTGTCTCACCTTTAGCAATCGCTTCGTAAGTTTTGGCACGACCTACTACATCATCGGATTTTACAGTTAAGATTTCGCGTAAGGTACTAGATGCTCCATAAGCCTCTAATGCCCATACCTCCATCTCTCCAAAACGCTGACCACCAAATTGGGCTTTACCTCCCAATGGCTGTTGGGTGATGAGTGAGTACGGGACCGATAGAACGCGCGTGCATCTTATCGTCAATCATATGTCCGAGTTTGATCATATAAATAACCCCTACAGTGGCTTTTTGGTCAAAACGTTCACCAGTACCACCATCGTATAGGTAAGTATGACCGAAACGCGGAACGCCTGCTTCATCAGTAAGCTCATTGATTTTGCTCAAGCGATGCTCCATCGAAGATAGGAGTTGCAAACTTCTTTGCCGAGTTTTTGTCCTGCCCAACCCAATACAGTTTCGTATATCTGACCGATGTTCATACGTGAAGGTACCCCAAGTGGGTTCAACACGATATCTACTGGAGTTCCGTCTTCAAGGAAAGGCATATCCTCATCGCGAACGATACGCGCTACGATACCCTTTGTTACCGTGACGACCTGCCATCTTATCCCCTACTTTTTAACTTACGTTTCTTAGCCACGTAAATCTTAGCTAATTTGAGGATACCTGCAGGCAATTCGTCACCCACAGCGATAGTGAATTTATCACGGCGCAACATACCTTGCAAGTCGTTTTTCGCGAATGCGGTAGTTGTGCAAGAGGTCGTCTATAAGTCCGTTGATATGTTTATCATCAGTCCAACCTGCAGAAGTAAGGTGAGCGTAATCTTCAATGCCTTCAAGTACTTTTTTTGCTGTATTTCTTACCTTTAGGTACAATCTCTTCACCAAGGTCGTTCACTACGCCTTCTGAGGTTTTTTTCGGCTACTAAGCTAAATAGTTTTTCTAACAATTTAGTACGAAGTGCCTCGAATTTAGCATTATAGTCGGCTTCTAATTGCGCTACATCTTCTTTATCTTTACTGCGTTTGCGTTTATCTTTTACTGCACGAGAGAACAATTTCTTGTCGATTACTACCCCGTAAAGTGATGGAGAGGCTTTTAGAGATGCATCTTTCACATCACCTGCTTTTATCACCAAAGATAGCGCGGAGGAGTTTCTCTTCTGGAGTAGGATCAGATTCACCTTTTGGAGTAATTTTACCTATAAGAATATCTCCAGGGCGTACTTCAGCACCAATGCGAATCATACCATTTTCATCCAAATCCTTAGTAGCATCTTCCGATACGTTAGGAATATCATTGAAAGTTCTTCTGCACCTAACTTAGTGTCACGCACTTCAAGTGCATACTCATCAATATGGATAGAAGTGAAGATATCGTCGCGTACAGCGCGTTCTGAGATTACAATCGCGTCCTCGAAGTTATACCCTTTCCAAGGCATAAACGCTACCTTCATATTGCGACCAAGTGCTAACTCTCCGTTTTCGGTAGCATAACCTTCACAAAGCACTTGTCCTTTTTTTCACACGTTCGCCTTTTTCTACGATTGGCTTAAGGTTGATACAAGTACCTTGGTTAGTTTTTGGAATTTGATAAGGTTGTATACTGTTTCATCAGGGTCGAAGCTCACGAGTTTTTTCTTCGTCAGTACGATCGTAAGTAATGATGATTTTTTCAGCATCCACGTAATCTACTACCCCATCGCGTTCAGCATTCATAAGCACACGAGCATCCGATGCTATACGGCGTTCCAAACCTGTACCTACAATAGGAGCTTCTGGTTTCAACAAAGGCACTGCTTGACGCATCATATTTGAGCCCATCAACGCACGGTTCGCGTCGTCGTGTTCCAAGAAAGGAATAAGAGAAGCTGAAATAGAAGTGATTTGGTTAGGCGCTACGTCTATATATTGTACTTCGTTAGGTTCGATTACAGGAAGTCACCATCTTCTTTTTACAACCACTTTTTCCTCAATGATATTGGCTTTATCGTCTAATGCAATATTTGCCATACCAATTTTGAGTCCTTCTTCATCTTCGGCAGTAAGGTAAGTCATATCTTTAAGATCTACCTTTCCGTTAGTAACTTTGTGGTAAGGAGTTTCAATAAAGCCCATACCATTTACTTTAGAAAATACTGCTAATGATGAAATCAAACCGATGTTTGGTCCCTCAGGAGTTTCAATTGGGCACAAGCTGTCCGTAGTGAGTATAGTGTACGTCACGCACCTCAAAAACCTGCACGTTCACGTGATAAACCTCCAGGTCCTCAAAGCTGATAAACGGCGTTTGTGAGTAATCTCAGCTAATGGGTTCGTTTGATCCATAAACTGAGATAATTGGTTTGTACCAAAGAACGAGTTGATTACAGACGAAAGAGTCTTAGCATTAATCAAATCAATAGGTGTAAATATCTCGTTATCACGTACGTTCATACGTTCGCGGATAGTGCGTGACATACGAGAAAGACCTACACCAAACTGAGCTGCCAACTGCTCTCCTACCGTGCGCACACGGCGGTTAGACAAGTGGTCGATATCATCTACCTCTGCTTTAGAGTTGATGAGCTCAATCAAATATTTTTACAATGGTGATAATATCCTCTTTGGTAAGCACTTGCTTTTCCATAGGGGTATCCAAGCCCAATTTCTTGTTGATACGGTAACGACCTCACATCTCCCAAGTTATAACGTTGATCTGAGAAGAACAACTTGTCGATAATACCGCGAGCTGTTTCTTCATCGGGTGGTTCAGCGTTACGCAATTGTCGGTAATGTGTTCTACCGCCTCTTTTTCAGAGTTGGTAGGGTCTTTTGTAAAGTATTGTGGATAATAGTATAATCTGTAGCCTGACTGTCTTCTTTGTGAAGAAGAATAGTTTTACATCAGCATCTAAGATTTCTTGAATGTTATCCTCATCGAGTACAGTATCGCGGTCGAGGATAATCTCATTACGCTCAATAGATACTACCTCTCCGGTATCTTCATCTACGAAGTCCTCGTGCCAAGTGTTAAGTACACGAGCAGCCAAACGACGACCGATGTATTTTTAAGCCCTGTTTTAGAAACTTTGATTTCTTCGGCAAGGTCGAATATTTCTAATATATCTTTATCGCGTTCAAAACCAATCGCACGGAAAAGTGTAGTTACGGGCAATTTCTTTTTACGGTCGATATAAGCGTACATCACATTGTTGATGTCGGTAGCAAACTCAATCCACGAACCTTTGAAAGGAATGATACGTGCAGAATAGAGTTTAGTACCATTAGCGTGAAATGACTGACCGAAGAATACCCCAGGAGAACGGTGTAATTGAGAAACCACCACGCGTTCAGCACCATTGATAACGAAAAGTTCCGCTGGAAGTCATATAGGCACAGTTCCCAAATATACATCTTGTACGATAGTTTCAAAATCTTCGTGCTCAGGGTCGGTGCAATAGAGCTTCAATCGAGCTTTCAGAGGCACGCTATAAGTAAGACCACGCTCAATACACTCTTGGATAGAGAAGCGAGGAGGGTCTACGAAATAGTCGAGAAACTCAATACGAATTGGTTACGAGTATCGGATATAGGAAAGTTTTCCTTAAAGGTTTGGTACAATCCTTCGTGAACTCGGTCTTCCGACTTGGTTTCCATCTGAAAGAACTCTTGAAACGATTTGATTTGAATATCCAAAAAGTCAGGATATTCAGGAACGTGTTTCACAGAAGCAAAATTGACTCTTGCGGTTTTGATTCGTAAGCATTTTCTTTACTTTTAATATTATTGTTTAGTGTGTTAGTAGTAAGTTGTTCTTTATTTGTCTTTAGTCATTAGCTACCACAGTAGATAGGCAATATAGCTATTCCATTTTCTCCTCTTTTCTATCTCTGTACCTTCATAAAATACGTGGTCTCCTAATTCTTTATTTGCCTGTTGGTTATGTACTTTCATTAAGAGTTCATAACCCAAAAAGCTCTTGCCATTATCAGGAAGCAAAGTTGCTGCTAATTCTACCTGATAACCATACTCATCATCATCTGGTTCTTCTTCAAAGATATCATCATCTTCCATCAGTTCCTCGTTAGAGCAGTATGTGTTCTGGAACTACCCAAGCCATATATTGCATTTCAATCTTAGGGTTCATCAACTACAAGCTCGTCCAATCGCCATTCTTTTTCATTTTCATAGCTAAGATTATACTCTTCAATATCTTTTTCTAAACTCTTCTACAGTGTTGTAATATTTCTAGAGAAGCTCCAATAGATGTTATTTAAACGTTCAAGATGTTTGCTCATTTTGTTTTTATGTTTATTGGCAAGAGTATCTATTCTCAGCATAATATTATTGTTGTATTGTTGCTTTTAAATTATAAAATGGTTTTAGGTCTTTTGCCATTGAAAAAGACCCAAACCTTATAGGGTTTATAAGTAAAATTATTTCAATTCTACTTCAGCACCAGCTTCTTCTAAAAGATTTTTAAGCCCTTCAGCTTCTTCTTTAGAAACACCTTCTTTCACTTTTGAAGGAGCGCCGTCTACTACTTCTTTTAGCTTCTTTAAGTCCAAGACCTGTAAGATCTTTTTACTAATTTAACAACCGCTAATTTTGTTAGCACCTGCTGATTTCAAGAATACATCAAATTCTGTTTTTTCAGCGGCTGCTTCACCAGCACCACCTGCTGCTGGACCTGCTGCTACTGCTACTGCTGCTGCAGCTGGCTCGATGCCGTACTCTTCTTTTCAAGATTTGAGCAAGCTCGTTTACTTCTTTAACGGTTAAGTTTACTAATTGTTCTGCGAAATTTTTAAATCTGCCATTTTTCTATCGTTTTTTTGTTTAATTGTTTCAAAAATAAATTCTGTGTGTTCTGTTTTTACTTTTCAGATAAAGTTTTGATGATACCAGCCAATTTGCCGCCACCTGATTTGAGGGCTGAAACAACGTTTTTGGCAGGTGATTGGAGTAATCCAATGATATCGCCAATAACTTCGTTTTTTTAGATTTGAGAGCTGCTAACGCATCTAATTGATTGTCACCAATAAATACAGCTGCATCTACATAAGCTCCTTTTCAAAATAGGTTTTTCTGATTTTTGCGAATCTTTTGATAAGTTTTGCAGGTACATTTCCTACTTCAGCATACATCAAAGAAGTGTTTCCTTTAAGGATATTTGGTAATTCACCAAATTCTTTTTCTGAAGCCTCCATTGCTTTAGAAAGCAAGGTATTTTTCACAACTGCTAATTTGATATTCGCTTTAAAACAAGCACGACGTAAAGCCGTTGTTTCTTGAGCGTTCAAACCAGTTAAATCTGCTACATAAATAACGTTATTTTCAGCTAACTGTGCAGTTAAATTATCTATTACTAATGATTTTTTTCTTCTCTTGTCATAATTTCGGTTTTTAACTACAAATTAAACTGTTTTGAGATCTACAGCTACACTTGGGCTCATAGTAGATGAAAGATAAATAGATTTCATATACGTACCTTTTAGCAGCGGTAGGTTTCATCTTTATTAATGTTTGGATCAACTCGTTAGCGTTGTCTACAATTTTATCGGCTGTGAATGATACTTTACCGATAGAAGCGTGTACGATACCTGTTTTATCCACACGGAAATCGATTTTACCAGATTTCACTTCTTGTACAGCTTTACCAATTTCCATAGTAACGGTACCGGTTTTAGGGTTTGGCATCAATCCGCGAGGACCGAGGACACGTCCTAAAGGGACCCTAATTTACCCATTACAGCGGGCATAGTAACGATTACGTCTACATCAGTCCAGCTGTCTTTGATTTTTTGTAGATATTCATCAAGCCCTACATAGTCTGCTCCAGCAGCTTTAGCTTCAGCTTCTTTATCTGGAGTTACTAATGCGAGTACACGAACATCTTTACCAGTTCCATGAGGAAGCGTAACTACACCGCGTACCATTTGGTTTTGCTTTTACGTGGGTCTACCCCTAAACGCACTGCAATATCTACAGAAGCATCAAATTTAGTGTAAGTGATTTCTTTCAATAATGCTGAAGCCTCTTTGAGTGAATATAGCTTGTTGCTATCAACTTTTTGCAAGAGCTTCTTTGTGTTTCTTTGTTAATTTTGCCATATTGCTTTTGCGATTAAAAAGGTTTTTCTCCAGTTACTGATATACCCATTGAACGTGCCGTACCAGCAACCATACTCATTGCAGACTCGATTGTAAATGCATTTAAATCAGGCATTTTGTCTTCTGCAATTGCTCTCACTTGTTCCCAAGTGATACTTGCTACTTTCACGGTTTGGCTCTCCGGAACCTCCTTTTAACCTTAGCGGCTTCCAACAGCTGAACAGCAGCAGGTGCAGTTTTTGATAACAAAGTCGAAAGACTTGTCTTTATAAACGGTGATAACTACAGGAATTACTTTTCCTTGTTTGTCCTGCGTACGAGCATTGAACTGCTTGCAGAACTCCATAATATTAACACCGGCAGCACCTAATGCGGGTCCCAATTGGTGGCGAAGGATTCGCTTGACCTCCCCGAGCTTGTAGTTTAACTACTTTTACTAATTTCTTTTTGCCATTGTTTATAATTAATAATTTATTTAAATGCCTCTTATGAGGACTTTGTTACAATTTTTTTCTACTTGGGTATAGCTTAGTTCTAAAGGTGTTTTACGCCCGAAGATTTTTCACCATCACTTCAAGTTTGCGTTTTTTCTTCGTTCACACGTTCTATAGTACCGTTAAAACCATTGAAAGGACCCATCGATAAGTTTTTACCATTTCGCCTACTTCAAAAGGAATAGCTACTGTTTCTACTGTTTCAGCTAATTCGTCTACCTGACCAAGCATACGGTTTACATCGGCTTTTACGCAATGGCAGTGGATCACCTCCTTTGGTTTCACTCAAGAAACCCTACTACCCCTGGGATAGACTTAATGATATGCACTACCTCACCTGCTAAGTGAACTTTCACCATTACATAGCCAGGCATCATGCACTCTATCTTTTGGTGATTTTCTTGCCGTTACGCACTTGAACCACCTTTTCAGTAGGCACCAAAAACTTCCTCCACATAGTCGGCATAACCTAAACGAGAAGTCTCGTTCTCTATGTAGTTTTTTATTTTGTTCTCCTGACCGGTAACGGTTTTAATTACATACCATCTATTAATCCAGACATCGTTGCTGTTTTTATTTCATAAATTCAAAAATACTTACCTATAAGGTATTCAGAATGAAGAATCCATTCCCCAAATTACTAAAGAAAATAGGATAGAAAAACACCACTACTACTACCATTTCTTTTTGTGCATCAGAAACATTAGGCCACGTAACGTGGTTAGTTAACTCTTCATAAGACTCTTTAACGTATTGAATCATAACTTATTAGTATTATTAATGAATAATATCACGCCTATTTATATGCGCTTTTTGGGTGGCAAAAGTACGGCGAAAATTTTAATCCGCCAAACTTTTTAGAATATTTTTTTATTCCAAAGCACAATCTTTCCATCCTTCAGCTTGTTTGTAAAGCTCTAATGAGCGATAGGGCACTAGCACTTTTCCTCTATATCCAAAACTTCGATTCACCACTGGTGGAGTAATTGCACGACAATGCAATTCAGCAAGACCACTATTTTCAAAGGCTGCCAAATCTATCTTTTCTACTGTATTAGGCAATTTTAACTCTTTTAAGTTTGCACACCCATAAAATGATTGCACCCCTATAGAAGTAGTAAATTTAGATAAGTTTACTTCAGTAAGATTGGTACAATTATAAAAAACCTTAGCAGCAACATCTACCACCGCACGAGGTAGCTCTACAGTTTGCAGACTTGCACATTCGGCAAAAGCAAACACTCCTATATATTTAACACCCTCAGGCAAATCAATATATTGCAAAATTTCTACAACCATAGAAAGCTCCATAATAAATATCGGTAAGCGCTAAAGGCATTTGGACAGTAAGTAATGAAGTACAATTCCTGAATGCCTGCATGATTGATTTTCTCCACTGTATCTGGAATTACCACCGAACTCAAACTCGTACAATCTAAAAAGTATCGTTTAATATATGTCGCAAACCATAAGGCAATTTCAGCGTTGCTAAAGCACTACAACTATGAAAGGCACTTGACCCAATAAAAAAACACTATCAGGAATACTCATTCCCTTAAGTGATTTGCAATACTCAAAAAGCATCGTCACCTATGATTTCCAATTTCTCTGGCAGTTCCAATTCTGGAAGTGACTCACAATACGCAAAGGTGCTACTTTTTAATATGTCGCAAGCTCGGCGGCAAAGTTACTTGTGAAAGCACCTTACACTGATAGAACAACTGCGAAGGCAATACACTAAGTTCATTACTCAAAACACCACCTGCTTAAGCCCTGAGCAATCTATAAAAAGCACTGCTGCCAATAAGACTCATAGCCTCGGGTATTTCAATGCGTTCCAGAGCAAAAACAACCTCTAAAAAGCCTCCTCCCCTATTGTCGCTACTGTGTTAGGCAAGTTGATTTCCTTTAACTTAGGGACAAAAAGCAAACGCTTGTACCCCCAATAGCAGTCACTGAGTTCGGCAGCATCTCACCTTAGTAAGGTTCTCACATTCGGCAAAAGCACGATCTCCAATAGTTGTCACCGCTCCCGAGACACTGATTCGTTGCAAGCGCGAACAAGCTCTAAAAGCCTCTGGTGCAATAGTCTTGACAGAATGAGGCAATTCTATATAGCCACTGTGCGGTATTTTAGCATTCTCGCATTTGAGCAACACTCCTTCTTTTGATAAAGAGTGCCTCAATACCCTGCTGAGACAACACAAGTTGCGCGCAGAAAAACAACATTATAAACAAGTATTTATAAAGAGCGATAGTCTTCATTTTTACATTTCAAACGGCAAAAAGTACAAAAATAATTACCAAATAACAAAAACACTCTATCCGAACACTCAACGAACACATAACGAAGCCACAACGAACCTCCCTATTACAAATAACTACTCCATTCATAAAATTACCCATACCACACTTCACAACAATCTCTTATCTCTTACTTCTTACCTCTTATCTTATAAAAAAATCTTAAAAATATTTTTGCATTTACACAAAAAGTATTACTTTTGCCGTTTGATTAATAACACCAAACATTTTTATACTCTTATAAAACGAATTATAAACAATGGCAGTACTCGAAAAGATTAGAAGTAAAACCGTATTCCTTATCGCGATTATAGGGCTTGCCCTCTTCGCTTTCATCATCTCCGATTTTTATCGGTAAAGGTCGCTTTAGCAACCATATGCCTAACGAAATAGGGAACCGTAAATGGCGAAGATGTCTCTATCGACGCTTTCCGTCAACAAGTGGAAAGCGCTACCCGTCAAGCTAACGGACAAGTAAGCAGCATCGAAGCCGCTAAATACGTGTGGGAACAAAAAGTCCAAGAAATCCTCCTCAACCAACAGGGTGGACAAACTAGGTCTCAGCATTGAAAAAGACCAAATTTTGGCTATCCTTGCTAAAACTCCTTTAGCACAAAACCCTCAGTTTGTGAATGAGTTTGGCGTGTTCGACCCTCATAAAATTCACTAACTACTTAGCTACCCTCAAAAGTACCAATCCAGAAGCCTATGCTCAATGGAAAATGCAAGAAGACGCTATCGTAGAAGGTGCTAAACAACAAATGTATTTCAGCCTTATCCGTGCAGGTCTCGGCGTTACCAATGTTGAAGCTGAAATGGAATACCACCAAGAAAAAGACCTTGCCGACATCAATTATGTGGCATTGCAATACAGTTCTATCGACGATAAAAAAACGTTACCGTTACCGATGGTGAAATCCAAGATTACATCAAAAACACGAAAAACAATTCAAACAAGAGGCTTATCGCAACATCCAATATATTGTAGTGAACGAAAAACCTTCTGCAAAAAAGACATTGAAGCTGAAAAAAAGAAAAACTTTGCTCAAACTTTTGCAACCCGAAATCGTAGTTCAACAGCAAAACCAATAGCAACGACACTCTTCCTGGATTTTGCTAAAACTAAGAATATTAAAGAGTTCGTAGATCGCAACTCTAATGTCGCTTATGACAGCACTTTCGTAAATAAAGATAATATCCGCTCTGCTTACGCCGATACTCTTTACGCTCTTCCTATAGGCAAAAAGTATTCGGGACCCTTACGAAGAAGACGGCAACCTAAAAATCAGCCGTATGGTTGCCAAAAGAGCCCGCCGGAGCCGTAAAAAGCAAGCCACATCCTCATCGCCTACCAAGGAAGCCAAGCCGCTACTCCTAATACCACTCGTACTAAGGAAGAAGCTAAAAGCTAAAGCCGAAGAACTATTAGCGCAAGCTAAATCTGCAGGTACTGATTTTTGCCGAACTCGCTCGCGAAAACTCTGAAGAACCAGGCGCTGCTTATAGTGGTGGAGATCTCGGATTCTTTGGAAAAGGTGCTATGGTAAAACCTTTCGAAAGAAATTCGCCTTCTCTAATCCCGTAGGTAATATAGGGTTAGTAGAAACCGATTTCGGATTCCACATTGTAAAAGTAACTGGTAAAGCCGAAGCTGTGAACATCGCCACTATCAGCCGTGCGGTAGAACCATCTGAAAGCCACTGTAAGCGAGATTTTCTCTAAAAGTTTCTAACTTTGAAATGAAGGCTTCTCAAAATCCAAAAGAATTTTGCAAGCATCGCCATCCGACCTTTCAGTACTCCGCGCCGATAACCTCCATAAAAACGACGACCAAATTATCGGTTTAGGGTAGCAACCGCGCCATCATACAATGGTTGTTCAATAAGGACACCAAAGTAGGTGATATCAAGAGATTTAGCTCAGGAGGAAACAATGTTGTAGCCCAATTAGTGAAACAAGGTGAAGAAGGCATTAGCTCTGTACAAGATGCCGCTCCTATCGTGAAACCTATCCTCATCCGCGAAAAAGAAAGCCGCTATTTTAAAAAGAAAAAGCCAAAGGCAACAGCCTCCAAAGCCATCGCTTCAGCTAACAAAACCGAAGTAAAAAGCGCTACAGGTCTCGTGATGAAAAACCCAACTATCATAGGGTGAAGGTCGTGAACCTAAAGTAGTAGGTGCTGCATTCGGACTCAAACAAGGGGCAAATTTCTAAAGCCTATCGATGGTGAAAAACGCTGTATACGTAATCCAACTCACTTCAGCGACTATAGCCCCTGCAATCACCGATTACAGAACCCAAGCTGAAACCGTTGAAAACCTTCGCACTGAACGCGCTGCCCAAAACATTCTCAAATCATTAGAGAACAGCGCTACTATCAAAGAAAACCTAAGTTCATTCTATTAATATATAGAAATCAAAAAATAGAAGTCAGAAATTAGAAATTAGTAATCAGAAAATAAAAATAGGAGTTAAAGAATTTAAACATTCTTTAACTCCTTTTATTTCTACAATTTTGCCAATTAACATTTTATCCTTATCTTTGTCTAAAATTCACTCAATATGGATTTAAGCAACTACCGAAAAACTTACGACAAACGCGCACTTTTAGAAAGTGATGCCCCGAGAACCCTATGCAACTCTTTCAAACTTGGTTTTTACGAAGCCGATGAAAGCAACAGCGTAGACGAAGCCAATGCAATGTCAGTCAGCACCATAGGACTCGACGGATTCCCAAAAACCCGCGTTGTACTCCTCAAAACAATATACTTACGAAGGTTTTATTTTCTACACAATTACGAAAGCGAAAAAGGCAAAGCCATTCTCGCCAATCCTCATTTGTGTCTATCCTTTTTCTGGCCCTCTCTCGAACGACAAATTATCATCAAAGGAATAGCCGAAAAAGTCCCCGAAAAACACTTCCGATGGCTATTTTTGAATCACGTCCTCTCGGCAGCAGATTAGGAGCCATAGTCTCACCGCAGAGTGAAGTCATCGCCTCAAGAGAATACCTAGAAGAGCGTTTACATCAATTAGAAAAGAGTATGAAGGCAAAAGAAGTGCCTCGTCCAACCTACTGGGGAGGTTTTTAGTACGCCCTCAGAGCATCGAGTTTTGGCAAGGACGCCCCAACCGACTCCACGACCGCCTGCGCTACACCCTCACGAAGACTATGATTGGAGATTGGAGCGTTTAGCACCATGATAATTAGCAAATTAGATAATTAGTAAATTTGTTAATTATCAATTCCATTTCCTGCCCGTGCGGCTCGCACCGTCATTTGTAATTCATTTGCTATGATTGAAAAAAAGACTATCTCAAACGCCAAATCGACCGTTTCTTTGAGGAACTCACTGCCCTACTTAACCCCTAAGGCAGCTAAAGAAGAAGAACGCAAACATTTAGACCTACTGGCTGAAAAATACACCCAGCACCATCTCACATACTTCTTCAACACCCCCACTGAAACCCTACTTTCAGAATACGAAAACGATCCTGAGGCGTTAGAAATCATCTCCGAATTGCTTCTCCAGTCTAACAACGAACCCGCAACCCTACAGAAAACCCGCCCGTATCATCAAATATGTAGATGCCATCAGCAAAGACTTTTCATTTAGAAGAAGAAACAACTTAGAAAAATTATAGCTTTTCAAAAATTAATTTACAAATTTCGTATCGCTACACTTTGCCAAATTTCTCGCCTATGCGGCTCGCACCTCCCATCCCCTGCCCGTGCGGATCGCACCGTATTTCGTAATTCGTATTTCGTAATTCGTAATTATTTCTTACCTTTGCCAAAAATAACAAGAACACTATGGAATATATAATAAATATTAGAGCACAAGGCTCAAAATTGAATGCTTTTTAAACTTCATAGAAAGTCTTGATTTCGTCGAAATTTTTCGAAGTAAAAACAAAAATACAGATACTATTACATCAGAGAAAAGCTGTAACCAAAGAACAAAAAGCCTTTAAGGAAAAATTCTTTGCTGCAATGCAAGAAGCTGAAGATGTACGTGCTGGAAAAAGAAGCTATCCCTTTTTGAAAGTTTTTATCAATGGACTATAATTTTTATGTACTAAAAAAAGTTTTGAAAAAGAGGCTAAAGCTTTATTGAAAAATATAAAAGTCTATCCAAAGACTTGGTAAAAAACTCCAAACAGAAATAGAAACAAACCCCCTCTTAGGCGTGAATTTAGGAGGTGGATACAAAAAGTTACGTTTGAATATTTCTTCTAAAAACAAAGGAAAAAAAGTGGGGAGCAAGAGTTATCACTCACGAAATAATTATCAGTATTAAAGAAGAAAATGATACAAAATCAGTACTTTTTGTCTCTATTTATGATAAATCTGATTTTGAAAGTATTGACATAACTCTTTTAGAAAATTATGTCAATGAATTTCGAGAAAACGAAGTTAATAAATCCAAAGATGAACAAACTAAATATCTTTCTTTTTACTCCTCCCCTCTTCACTTACGCTCAAGAAGATAGTGACGACGGATTGATTGCTACTTCTCAAGGCGCAACCTCCACGCTAACAACCATCGACAACCGTTATTTAGAAGATCAATTCTACGTTGGTCTCACCTACGATTATCTCGCTGGCAAAGCCAGCAGTGTTGTGCAGCACAACCTCTCCCACGGTATCCACTTAGGTTTCATTTCGCGACCTCCTATCAACCAAAAACGCAATCTTGGGTTCGGCATAGGGTTAGGCTATGCTTACGATGTGGTGTATAACAATATGGTAGCCAATAGAACCTCATCAGGAGTTGTGAGCTATGAAATCGTTGAACACTTCCGAGATTTGAACATCAGCAAAAACTACTTCAAAACCCACGCTATCGAGATACCCGTAGAATTCCGCTTCCGCACTTCCACCCCCACATCTCACAAGTTCTGGAGAGTATACGCCGGAATGCGATTCTCTTATCTTTTGGGAGGCAGAAGCCTATACACCGCCAACGATATCGACACTTCTTTCCAAAACCCCGATATTGCTAAAAAAATTTCAGGTAAAAGCCTTTGCCGCTTTTTGGCTATAATGCACTGAATTTCTTCGTGCAATACAATCTTTCTCCTTTGTTAAAAGACGTAAAAAAACTACTGATGGCACGAGCCTCAGTTCAAACGTATTACAAATAGGGTCTTATCTTTTTACATACTCTAATGGACGAAAAATATCACACGCTGGCGACTCATCTTGGGTCAAGATGCAAATGCTTTAGGCGAGGTATCGCTCAATGAACAACAATCACTGATGGACGCTACCCTCGCCGCCCTCTACGACGATACCGAGAACAATGGCAACGGTGGCGGCAAACGCTCGGCTGGCTTGGGCAACTCTGCTCCTAACTTAGCCAAGTGGCTCACCGATGTACGTTCCTTCTTCCCCCGATGTAGTGAGCGTCATTCAAACCGATGCTATCGAACGCAAAGGACTCACCAAACTGCTCCTTGAACCCGAAACCCTCAAGAACGTAAAGCCCGACATCTCTATGGTGGGCACCCTAATAGCACTCAAAGACCAGATTCCTGCCAAATCCAAAGACACTGCCCGCGAGTTAGTCAAAGTCGTCAATGAGATAATGAAACGTATGGAACAAGACCTCCGCCGCGCCGTTACGGGCGCTCTCAACAAAAAGCACATACCCCCATCGCCAATTTCTCATCAACCGACTGGAAACGAACCATTCAGCGCAACCTCAAAAACTACGATACCGCCACCAAGCGCATCATACCCGAAAAATTCTATTTCTTTGAGCGCACTCAAAAAACAAAAAAACTGGACGGTAATCCTCGACATCGACCAAAAGTGGGTCTATGTGCGATTCCATTATCTACTCATCGGTAATGGGCTCTATCTTTTGCAAGTATGCCCGCCCTCGACACTCACGTAGTAGTGTTCGACACCGAAATAACCGACCTCACCGAAGCCTGCCGTCAAGACCCCGTCGATATGCTTTTTGGCGTGCAATTGGGAGGAGGAACCGACATCAATAAGTCTGTGGCATATTGCCAAACACTCATCGAGAACCCCGCAAAACGATGTTCATCCTCATATCCGACCTCTATGAGGAGGTGTGCGTTCGGACTCCTACGTCGTCTAAACGAGATGCATCAGGACGGCGTAAAAAGTACTGGTACTCTTAGCCCTTTCCGATAGCGGTCGTCCCTGATTACGATGAAAAAAACTCGGCAAGGGAAATCAGCAAACTCGGCATCGCCTGCTTTGCCTGCACCCCCGATCGCCTCCCCGAACTCGTTGAAAATGCTCTCAAAGGCAACGACCTCAAAAAATTTGAAAGTAAAAATAATGAATCTATAAACTAATTTTGCTAATTCTCTAATGTCCAAATTTGTTAATTTTCCACAGCTCTCTCCGAGCCTCTCTGAGCCTCTCTGAGACCTCAAATTTTTCACTTTTTCTCTTCTTTGCCGTCTGACAAAAATTGGTGTAAATCTGTGCAAAAATTTAAAAAAACAACTTGATTGACAAATGTTTAACTAATTAATTTAATAATAAAAATGAAAAAGATTTTTTTGGATAATAGCAATAGGCTTTCTCACGCTTTCTTGCCTTAATTTTAAAAAAACAACATCTAACACTATAACTGAAGAGATGCCTAAAAATATAACTCACAACCTCATTATTAGTTATAAAGACGAAACTGTATTAGAGGCTTTAAAAAGAGTTAATGAATATAAGGCTGAAGTACTATATGAGTACAAAATCATAAAAGGAATCGCTATAAAAAAATACCTGACAACATTGATATCAGAAAAGCCAAAAGCTCATTTTTCTAAGCTCAAAGGAGTTATAGAAGTAGAGTATGACTATATTAATTCACTAAATAACAGATAGTTAATCATGAAAAAAACATTCTAAAGTTTGGAACGAAACTAAAACACACGACTCTTGGTCTATTTTTAAAAATAATGGGCGAATTTGTACACGGCTACGAGCAGATGAGCTCCATAGAGTCCCCTGCGTATGTATCTTTGGATCAGCGCGTATTAAGCCCGAAAAATCCTTACTACGAACTCACCGTACGCATCGCCCAAAAAATAGTCGACGAAGGCTTTGGCATCATCACTGGCGGAGGTCCCGGCATTATGGAAGCCGGCAACAAAAGGCGCACATCTCAACAAAGGCGTATCTGCCGGACTCAACATCGACCTCCCCTTCAGAGCAAACCAACAACCCTTATATCGACCACGACAAGAACATCAAATTCAACTATTTCTTTGCACGCAAAGTAATGTTCGTCAAGTATTCCAAAAGCCTTTGTAGCGATGCCTGGTGGCTTTGGTACCCTCGACGAACTTTTTGAAACACTCACCCTCGTGCAAACTCATAAAATCGACAAAAATCCCTATCATTTTAGTAGGCACTGATTATTGGGGCGGACTTGTAGAGTGGATAAAAACCATATTGTTAGAGAAGTTCAACAATATCAGCCCTGAAGACTTGGATTTATTTCATTTGGTAGACACCGAAGAAGAAGTCCTCAAAGTCATCGAAGACTTCTATTTCAACAAACATCAATTAAAACCAAATTTCTAAAAACACTGGCGCTATCCAAAAAGTCTCAAAATCACTTTTTGCGCCGCTACACTTTAGCAAAGTGTGAAACTTTTGCCAAAGTTGATTATAATATTCAATCATTCTTCACTTTTTCCGTTTATTACCAAATTTTTATTTTTATCACACTATTTAAAAAGCGTATAAAAAAACTTCCGCCTTTTAACCATAAAAAAAGAATTAAAATAAAAATGTTAATTTTTGTATAAATCACAAAAAAGATATACCTTTGCGGGGTCAAAAACTAATTATTTATTATAACATCATTTATCAATAAAAAAATGAGAACACATATCAGAAAAGAAGTTTCATCAATCACTCATCAGCCTGCTGGCTCTGTTGAGGAAACTCGCTTCGAGAAAATCCACAACATCGTTTTCTCGAACTCCGTAACCGCTTCAATTAGTGTCGCACACGAAATCGCCGACCTTATCAAAAACAAGCCGAAGGCAAAAAATGCGTATTAGGCTTAGCCACCGGCTCCTCCCTGTAAAGTCTACGACGAACTCGTGCGTATGCACAAAGAAGAAGGTCTTAGCTTCAAAAAAACGTAATTACCTTCAACTTAGACGAGTATTATCCAATGGAAAAAAACAGGATATACAAAGTTATTGGTACTTTATGCACGAGCACCTCTTCAACCATATTGATATCCCTAAAGAAAAATATCAATATCCCCGACGAGTACCGTATCTCACGACGAATTAGAAGCCTACTGCGCTAATTACGACAAAAAATCCAAGATTGCGGCGGACTTGATTTCCAACTCCTCGGTATCGGTCGTACCGGTCACATCGGCTTCAACGAACCTGGTTCTAACCGCAATTCTGGTACCCGCATCATCACTCTCGACCACATCACCCGCTCCGATGCTGCCGAAACCTTCCACGGTATCGACAATGTGCCTCGTCGAAGCCATTACAATGGGTATCCGCACCGTGTTAAAAGCACACCGCATCGTATTGCTCGCTTGGGGTAGCGGCAAAGCCTCTATCGTAGCCAAAGCCGTAGAAGGCGATATCACTGCCGAAGTACCTTCAAGCTACCTCCAACTCCACGAAAACACTACTTTTGTATTAGACGAAGAAGCAGCCGCCGATCTCACTCGTATCAAAACCCCCTTGGCTCGTTACCGATGTACAATGGAACGAAGACCTCAAAGCAAAAGCTATTGTTTGGCTTTGCGAACACTTGGGTAAAACAATCCTCAAACTCACAGATTCCGATTACAACGAGTACGGTATGTCCAAACTCTTGGCAGAATCAGGTCCTGCTTACGATTTGAACATCGCTATGTTCAACCGCTTGCAACACACCATCACAGGATGGCCAGGTGGTAAACCCTAATGCCGATGATACCAACCGCCCTGAACGCGAACATCCTCACAAAAAAACGCGTAATTATCTTCAGCCCTCACCCCCGATGACGATGTAATTTCTATGGGAGGTACTTTTGACCGATTAGTTTCTCAAGGTCACGAAGTACACATAGCTTACCAAACTTCCGGTAACTTTGCCGTATCCGACCACGAAGCGCTTAAATTCGCCGAAGTATTCAAAGATATAGCCAAAGAAAACAAAACTGAAGTAGCTGTAATCAACGAGATTATTAGCAACATCACCAATAAAAAAATCCAACGAAATCGATAGCCTTCTCGTACGCCAACTCAAAGGTAACATCCGTCGCCACGAATCATTGGCTGCTACACGTTATGAAGGGTGCCCGATAACCAAAGTACACTTCCTCAACTTGCCTTTCTATGAAACAGGAGGTGTGAAAAAGAACCCTATAGGCGAAGCCGATATCAAAAATCATTATGGATTTGATTGAAGAAGTAAAAACCTCACCAAATCTATGCTGCAGGTGACCTTGCCGACCCTCACGGAACTCACAAAGTATGTCTCGATGCTATCTTTGCTGCTTTGAAGAACTTAAAACACAAAGATTATATGAAAGACTGCTGGGTATGGTTATACCGCGGAGCTTGGCACGAATGGGACATCCACGAAATCGAAAATGGCAGTCCCTATGAGTCCAGCACAAGTGCTCAAAAAAACGTCAAGCCATCTTCTTCCACCAATCTCAAAAGATGGTGCTATGTTCCAAGGAGACGACTTGCGTGAATTCTGGCAACGCGCCGAAGCTCGTAACAGCGAAACCGCTCGTCGTTACCGCAATTTGAGGCTTCGCCGACTATGCCGCTATCGAAGCTTTCAAACGTTACTTCTTCTAAGAAGGATACGCCTTAAAATACAAAATAAAAAGGGACTACCTGCGTAAGGTAGTCCCTTTTTAGATTAACAAAATCTATAACCTATGAAAACATTTCTTTTTACTTTTTCAAAGAACGACTTATCGTGCTTATCGGGTTTAGGAGCGAAATTCTCATCCTCCTGCATCTTTTTTTAAAGAAAGCTTTTTGCTCATCGTTTAAGTGTTTAGGAGTCCATACATTCACGTGAACAATCAAATCACCCGTTGCGCGTCCTTGCAAGCTAGGAATACCTTTTGCCACGCAAGCGCAATATCTTGCCCGATTGTATGCCTTCTTCTAATTTGATACGCACTTTTGCCCGTTACTGTATCTATTTCCTTAGTAGCTCCTAGAACAGCTTCAGGGAAACTGATATACAAATCGTAATGCAAATTCTCACCTTCGCGTTTGAGGTTTCGTGTTCTTGTTCTTCAATAAGAATCAAAAGGTCACCAGCAACACTGTTCTTCACAGGAGCTTCATTACCCTTTCCATTCATATTCAGCTGAATGCCATCCATTACACCCGCAGGAATATTGATAGAGATAGTCTCTTCAATAGTTTTTCAATCCTTGAGCATCGGTATCAGCACCGCGTTTATCAATCACTTCACCAGCACCACCACAAGCCGAACAAGTAGAGGCGGTTTGCATCATACCAAGCATTGTGTTCACTTGTCGTACCACTTGTCCGCGACCATTACACGTTGGGCAAGTTTTATAAGTTGTATCTTCAGCTTTTTACTTTGCGGCGTACTTTTTATTTTTCTTTTCAGTACCTTTTTACAACATCTTCCAAGGTAACTTTCACACGTATACGCAAGTTTTTCACCTTTCACATATACCTGCTGACTGCCGCCACCAAAACCGCCAAAACCACTAAAAGCCACCCGAAAAAAATGACCACCAAATATATCGCCAAACTGACTGAATATATCGTCCATTGAGAAACCACCGCCTCCCATACCGCCTTCAAAGGCAGCGTGACCAAAGCGGTCGTACTGAGCCCGTTTGTTCTCATCGCTGAGCACCTCGTAGGCTTCAGCAGCTAATTTAAAAATTCTCTTCAGCTTCTTTATCCCCAGAGTTTTTGTCGGGGTGGTATTTTTAATGCTTGTTTGCGATAAGCTTTTTTTATTTCGGCAGCCGTAGCTGTTTTTTTGTATTTCTAATATTTCGTAGTAATCTCTTTTCATTTTAAACTTCTTATTGTGCTACCACTACTTTAGGAAAACGTATCACTTTATCACCTAATTTGTAGCCTGCTTTTTCTACATCCACTATTCTACCTTTTATATTCAGGCGATGGAGCAGGAATGAGCGTAATTGCATCGTGAATTTCACTGTCGAACACATCGTTAGGGAGCAACGTCCATACGCTCTAAACCTTTAGATTTTAGCGTGTTTATAAGTTTGTTATAGATGAGTTTCACCCCTTCAAGTGTATTCTCATCTGCTGTTTTAGAGAGTTCCACCAAAGCACGGTCAAAAATCATCTACTATAGGCAACATAGCTGACAAAATGTCCTTTCCAGCAGTAGCTATTAATTCTTCACGTTCTTTAATAGTTCTACGGCGGTAGTTATCAAACTCGGCAAACAGACGCAAATAGCGGTCTCTTTCCTTGTTGAAATACTCATCCGTTTTTCAGGTTCGTTGGGGTCTTTATACATAATCTGCTCTTCCTCAGTAGGTTCTGAAGTATGAGCAGGTTCCTCCTCTACTGGAGGTTGTTCCATAGGGGTTTCTTCCTCTGTTTCAGGCTCTTCTTCAAACGCTTCAAAGTCTTCATCCTCAAAAAGGCTCTTCAGAATCCTCTTCTTCTTCAGGTTGCTCTTCTTCGGAGTTTTCTTCTGTTTCAGGCTCTTCCAATTCTTCCTCTGCTTCAGGTTCTTCTTCAAAGAGTCGTCGTCGTCATCTAAATCAAAAGGCATTTCGTCCTCATTGAAGTCATCGAAGTCCTCATCTTCAGGAATTTCCACTGTTTCGTACATATCCTCTTCAGGAGTGTAACCCGCAGGGTCTTGTTCAAATTCAAAATCGTCTTTGTTAATATCTTCAGTACTCATAATGATTCTTATTAGATTTATTTCGTATTCTGATAGCAAACAATTTGCCATTTACAAAAACAGTGCCATTTTGGCAGTTTGAGTCACTCGTACAATTGCTTACCTCACTCTACCCTACTGCCGTACGATTGTATTTCTTTTCACAAAATCAGGGAGTAATTTTTCAAATGCAGTTTGAGCACAATTTCATCTTCAGTTTCACTCCGTTGGTGCGAGCTTGTAGCTCGTACCCGACACCTAACTCTCTGATAGACTATATAAGTAGGATACAGATGAACATATTTCTTCATCATCAATACCATCTAATAAGGATAAAAGTCTCTTTATCTATTTCAATTTTTCTTCTAAAAGATTTTCTAATAAAAATATCTAAAAGCTAACCTTCTCTCTCCAAATGAAATGAGTTCTCTTGCGTCTTTAACAATTTCTGTTACATAGGAAATGAGCTCTTCTGTGGGTAAATTAGGTTTGACGAATCTTTCTAATCTATCTATAAAATTTTTCTATTTTTAAAATATCTATTCCACTCATAACTATTTTCTTTTCCCTCCGCTGGTGTGAGCTTGCAACTCGTACCCTAATATTTCCAAATTAATTCCTTCTAATAAATCGATATCTCCTAACATATTATATTCTCTTTCTAAATCAGCATTGTTAAACAAATACATATTATCTTCATATCTTGGTGTGTCATAACCATTTATAAAAATTCAAAAAGAAAAAATCCTTTTTATCAATACACATACACTGCTGGTCTTTTTATCTATTATATTTAATAATTTTTCAGCCTTAGAAGATATTTCGCTTCTAATTCCGTTTTGTATCATAAATTTGATTGTTATCATCTTTTAGCTCTTGATAAAAAGTCTATCAACAATTCTTTTTATTCTCATATAACTATTAATATATTTATTACTAATATACATCAAAAAGTTGAAAAAAACAACAACCCCTGATTAACAGATTATTATCGCTTTTTCACCCCACCTCCCCTTTGGAGATAGCCAGCGAGGGCTCACAGCTGGGTATGTGTGCAGCGAGGGTCACAGCTGGGTATGTGTTAAGGGGAGGTATAAAATTTTAAATCCAATCATCGCTAAGACTATATACACCAAAAATAAGGATCCTCTACTTAAATATTATAAAAATTAATATCCATCATTCTAGCAATACAAAAAAATTGCAGAAAAAAATTAGTTCCTCCAGATAGGCTAAAAATTAAGATAGAAGTACTATTACTCATTACAGAATTTTTCAAATTTCCACTTTTTTTATTCATAATGTCATCATAAAAATCATAATTCATAATAAATTCATCTTCATAAAGCATTTGATGTTCTGTAACTAATTTAAGTTGTTTTTCATACCAATCAGGTATCTTATGAGCCTCAATTCCTTTCAATACTTGAATAAATTTATCCCCTAATTCATTAGAAATATTAAATATTTTGATAATTGCTTTTTAATTTCCATTGTTTTAACAAACGAGCTAAAGTCACTGAATACCTGCAAGCGAGTATATAACTCGCGCCAGTATAAAAACTACTTTTTTTAAGAGCTATGATATCCCCAAAAATATTGATGTAGTTTCTCTATTATAACCTCTTCAGGCACTTTAAAAAAAGTAAGTCATCTAAAAACATAATATAGAATAGATTCTTCTTGTTCTACATCATTAGACATAATAGGAAGTTTAGTAAATGTTCTTCTTTTGTTTTCTCTCCTATATGTCCTCTATGTTTACTAAGATTTTTAAAAAATGATTTATTGATTTCCGTCGCTTTTTATACAAAAGTCATCATATTCTAACTCAAGATTAGATAACTGTTTTTGAACATATTCGGTGATAGGAAAAAGGCAGAACTCCTAAATCTATAAAAGGTAAAAAAATCTGAAATAAATAATATTTCTTTCTTCAAGAAAGGAAATCCTTTTCGTTATATTTTTCATACCAATAATCATTAATATATTCCACTAAGTCATTTATTATATTTAATTTATCTGTTTCCACATCTTTTTATTTTTTTATCTGTTATACCATAATATTCTAACACTAATCTACAACAATCACAAGACTCTGCGGTACTGCCCTTGATAGAGGAAAGAGCTCGTCCCTTTTGCTATCTAATGCCATTATAGGGGTACCCAAGTGCTAAGCTACAAGCTCTTGTTATAGTAGGCACGAGCTACAAGCTCGTGCTAGCGAGGGACTTTTTGGGGTTTATACCTAAGTCTCGTAATTCTCCCCGCTAAAGACTGGTCTATAACCTATGTCTTTAATATGCTCTTTTCAAAGATAAGGTTGCCTTCTACATCATAGTGGTAAAAATAGGTTTGGTCTTGTTGGAGTTGGCTGTTTTTTATACTTGCGGTCTTTCTTGTCCTTTGTCTCGTATGAGGTTACCGAGCTTGTCAGGAGTACGGAACTGTTCTTCTTTCTTGGCATAAATAGCACGTACGAGGTAGTCCCTATCATCATAGTCAAAGGCAACATCGCGAGTCTTTATAGGTATGGTCTATGATGTTGTACAAGCGGTAGTCTATGCCCCATTGGTATTCTTTCCAATAGATATTAGCTCCTTGTCCGTCTTTGGTCACTTGGTGGCGCATACGCCCTCAAACGGTCTCTTCGGGTTTCGTGTTTTACACCTCCTGTAAGCTGTCGGTAGATTTCTAAACCCTAACTTTTAACAACACATTATTTAACTATATATCTGAAATATTACCTCAATCACTCGAATAGTTTAGAAAAAATCTAATTGAGTAGAGTCTGCAATATTAGGAATGTTATCTACTTTTTCCAATTGTATCAAAAAGCATAACCCTTTCTGAATTTTTTTCTTCTTTTTCCACCTTTTTTACTTCTAAGTCCTATTATTTTTATCTTATACTTCCCATTAGGAATTGCATACTTAGCAGCACCATAGGCGGTATATCTTTCACCTTCGTATGAGAGGTAATAATAAGTCTCTATAGTTGTACAATTTTCTAAGTCTTTATATTTCCAATTTTCCATTTTGTTCAAAAACTACAAACCCAAAAGAGCTTCATCCTTTACTTCCAAAAAGAAACTTTCTTCGGTAGGTATAAAAATCCCATTCTTCATAGGTAGTTCTATTATCATTTATAGTGATGAAAATTTGATAATAATACGCACGAATACGCGGGATAGGTACAAAAGCCCTTTCTTTTATAAAATCATAAAATACATTATGATTCTTGTCGAAATAAGTAAGCATCTTTTTAGAACGAGATTCTATGTTCCTTACATAGTTCTTGGAACGTTTGTGCCGATACCACAGCAATTCCATAACCACTTGAACTTATTGGTTTTATCTAAGTGTATCATTATTTCTAATATTTTTAGCAATTGTTATCATTATTGTTGTTTTTCTTTTTATATTTTCCTATCTTAAGTGTTTTCTCTATGTGTTCTCTAACTAAATCCATAGCTTCTTTAGGATTTTTATTATCATATCGTTTACCCCCATGCAGGTGCGAGCTTGCAGCTCGTACCCAATTCGAAAATTCACAATTCTCTCCCGTCCTACCTATCCCACTTATCGCACTCGTCCTACCTGTCGCACCCGTCCCATTTGTCCTACTTGTCGCACCTGTCCACAATTCACAATTCATAATTTGCCAATTCCCTTCCCACTATTTAGAGCGCATTATAGGCTTAAAAACGCTTATCTCTATGGTGTATAAAGGAAAAATAGTAAGGCAATTCTTTTATATTGTATTGATTAGTAAGTTGTTGGAATTTTAACAACACATCTGATACATTACCCTTTTTCTCTATGGTGGGTTAAGGAAAATAGATCTTTGCTTTCTTTGTATTTTACTGATTTTTAATGTAATAAAATTTTAACAACACATCTGATACATTACCCAAAAATGAATAACACCTACAGTTAGAGGCTTCTTGCATTTAGGACACTTTAGGAATAAACCTTGATCTCGTATCATTGACAATTTTTCTTTTCCTATTTTTAAAATTATTTGGGTATATTTGTACAGTATCTACAGTTAATGTATTTCTAAGTATTTCATTGCAATGAAAAACAAATTACTTTTGGGAGTAAATTCAGTTTTTAATAGAGTACTTAAAATCTATATCTTTATAGTTATTTTCTTGTACTTTTCTATCTATATCTTTTAAATTAGTATACTTAAACCAATACAAATAATATAATATCTGTTTGTAGGGAGAAATTGGATACTTAGTTAAAAACCATTCTACATACTTTTTAATATATTGTCAATAGAAACATAATCTCTAATATCAAATATAGGGTTTTGAAATAGAATTATCAGTTTCTATTCTATAATTGAAATTATCAAAATAGATCATTTCTGAGATTCTCTGGGCAAATTCTTTTTTTCCATATGTTTAATTTACTTTTTATCATATGAAGTACAAGAACTTCTGATTCACCTCCTTTTGTTTGAGTTATAAAATCATTTGTTTTTTTGTTTCATATATGGTACTACCAAATTCTCGACTCTTATCTTTATTTGTTGAGAAAAGATATCATAGATCTTCCTGCAGGAATATCTATCTCATTTCCTTCAAATGAATGTGCATTTACATAGGCTTCTAAACTTCCACGATAAGCCACGTTCTCATCATAGAGCTTTTTGCGAAGCTTTTAAAGCTATATCTATGGCCTCTTGATTTGATCTGCCGTCTAAATATTTGGCATCTAAAAAAGCTTCTCTTGCAGCATCACTCATTATATACCCTGTTTCTTCAGCAATATCATCATTTCTATTTTTCTATTAGTACCTCTGTATATTGTAGTTCCACAAGAATTATACAATCCAAACCTATCCACCCACCAGTTGCTATTCTTTTACATACCCATAAATAGTAGGATTACCTCCCGCTAAGCCTATTGGATCTTGTGAGATATACATTCCGCTTTCAGGAGAATAGTAACGGAAACGATTATAAGCAAGATTAGTTTCAAAGTCGTAATACTGACCTTGGTAAAGGAATGGTATAAACGGGCGTACGTCATCTCCTAATGAAGACGCTTTAATTTCTCTTTTTACCCGTCCATATATATCTAACTGTCGATTCCAAACCTCATTACCCTCGCTATCAATAGCGAGTATAGGCGTACCGAGATGGTCTGAGATAATGCTATACGCTTTACCATTTACTAACTTGGCAGTAGGCACAAAACCCTCAAATACCCAAGTAGTAAGCTCGGTGTTTTCGGAGTTGTCTTTCTTAAAGGTCTCGTGCAAGAGCACATTCCCATCCCATACAAAACGGAAAGTGGAAGCCATACGGCGTTTTTCTAAACGCCTACCGAAAGCGTCATACCTAAATCTATAAGTAACGCCTTTTAGGTCTGTAACAGAGCGGAGGTGAGCCGTTAGCGTTCCAAGTATATAAAAAGCCTTTACCGGTGCTTTTAGGGGTTTATGCCTCTATCACGTAACTCCTCCACCACTAAAGACTGGGCGATAACCAACGTCTTTAATATGCTCTTTAAAGATAAGGTTGCCCTCTACATCATAGTGATAGTAGTAGGTGCGGTCTTCTTGGAGTTGGCTGTTTTTATACTTGCGGTCTTTTTTGTCTTTAACAACACATTTGATACATTACCTTGAATTTTTAACAACACATCTGGAACACTACCAATATTACCTCCAAATAGAATATCCCTCTTCTGTAAAAATTAAAACCTTTTAATGTCACTAAATATCTTTAAATTCCTCAGAAACTATGATATATGAACTATGTTCTTTCATTCTTACAATAGAGTAAGATTTTTAATTCTTGTGGATTTATAAACCATTTTTTTATAGAATAGTACCCATCGAAATCTATTTCAAAGATTGATTTCTCTTTGTCTAAACAAAGGAACTACATGTAAAAATATTCAATGCTAAAAACAGATCATTATTGTTTCCATTATTATCTATTATATTAGTAGGAAAAATTCAATTTCCATACTATCAGATAAATGTAAAAAAATAACTCTTTAAACTTATAACTTACAAGAGGAACTCCAATTGTAGGCAATATGTCAAATGTATTGATGTAATCATCTAATTTATCTACCTTAAAAAACTAAAGGAATTTTTAGTATTTATCCAGTGCGGAAGTCTAACCAACTTATAGGATTTTTGCTCTTCACTATAAGCAAAACTAATATCTCGTTTGTAAAAATGGGAAAGTTTATAATACATAAATTTTTAATTATTTTTATGAATGACATTTTATTTTCACCTTTTTCTCAAGGCTTTTCTTGTTTTTATTAATTCATTTATTTCATTCGCATAATCCTGTTGAGTCCAACTTTTCTTAGCATTCTTAGCTTTATCAGATATCTTATCCAATTCTTCTTGTATGTAGTCATTATAATCAGCGTATCCCTTATCCCAACCATTATGAATACTTCTTGTTTTATGGATTCCTTCTTCTTTAGGCAAGTATATTAAGTTATTGGAACTATTTACATCAAATCCAGCTGCTACTATTGCAGGATGTATAGATTTAGATCTTGGTATTATATGATGTAACTGATAATCATCCATTTTTAGGGCATATTATCATAGTTCCATCCTCCTTTAGGCATAGTTTTTCTAAGTCCTAATAGATCTATATAATAGTTGTTATTTTTTTAACATAGCTATATATTTCCCATCCTCCTAACAATCCAATAGGGTCTTGTGAAATATACGCCCCAGTTTCAGGGCTATAATACCTAAACCTATTATAAGCAAGATTAGTTTCAAAATCATAGTACTGCCCTTGGTAAAGGAATGGTATAAACGGGCGCACGTCATCTCCCAATGAGGGATGCTTTAATTTCTCTTTTTACCCGTCCATATATATCTAATTGTCGATTCCACACCTCATTCCCTTCGCTGTCAATAGCAAGTATAGGAGTGCCTAAGTGGTCGCTTATAATAGAGTAGGCTTTGCCGTTTACTAACTTCGCTGTAGGTACAAACCCTTCAAAGACCCAAGTAGTAAGCTCTGTGTTTTCGGAGTTGTCTTTCTTAAAGGTCTCGTGCAGGAGCACATTCCCGTCCCATACAAAACGGAAAGTGGAAGCCATACGGCGTTTTTCTAAACGCCTACCGAAAGCATCGTATCTAAATCTATAAGTAACGCCTTTTAGGTCTGTAACAGAGCGGAGTGAGCCGTTAGCGTTCCAAGTATATAAAAAGCCTTTACCGGTGCTTTTGGGGTTTATGCCTAAGTCACGGAGTTCACTACCAGTAAAGAACGGACGGAAACCTACGTCTTTAATATGCTCTTTAAAGATAAGGTTGCCCTCTACATCGTAGTGATAGTAGTAGGTGCGGTCTTCTTGAAGTTGGCTGTTTTTATACTTGCGGTCTTTCTTGTCCTTTGTCTCGTATAGGTTACCAAGCTTGTCAGGGTGCGGAACTGCTCTTCTTTAATAACACATTTCGAAACATTAGGGGTTTCTTTACGTTATTTAAAAGAGCATTATAGGTTTTAAAAAAACGCTTGTCTCTATGTTAGGTAAAGAAAAAAATAAGGTTTTAGTCATTTAGTATTTTCACTAATAGTTAAGTTGTTGTCTTTTAACACACATCTGATACATTGCCAATATTGTTCAAATTATTAAAGTACTTTTCTAATATTGTAATGTTGTCATATTTTTTTGAGTACGATCTGTGTAAGCAAACCACTTATCAGCTAAATCATCAAATAATCGTTTACCTAAGTTTGTTAAATCACTTTCTTTGATGACTGTGTCAATGTTTAAATTACCTTCTTCATCAAAAAGGATTTTCATCTTAAGAGCCCTTTTTATAGCTAAGTTGAAGCAAGTTTCTACAAGCAATAAGTGTATTGTCCTTATCAACTTGTCTTATATATGCTTCTGCTAGTCTCCTTACATTTAATAATACTATATCTTTCATATTTTTATTTATTTAATTCTAATTATTTGTGTTGGTACTTGTGATACATCAACAAGATTACCATTTTTATCTTTTACAAAAAGTACCTCCACTAGACCTAATTGCATTTTCTTTTCTACTTTGTCGTGTTTTTATCTGCTGTCTTACTTGTAACTTCATAAGACTTTATGGCATTACCTTTATCATCTAATATAATAAAAATCAATACGTCTTCCTGTTCCTCTATGTGTTACTTTATTTCCATTAGCATCTAGTAATGTTCTTTCTGTTAATACTCTATCCTTCCCATAATTTCTTCTAATACTCTCCTTAACGTATCCTCTCTTCGTAATCCTTCTTGTTTGTTTTTTTATACAAGCCAATCAAAGATATCCACCCACCAATTGTTATCCCCTACATATCCATATATATTAGGGTTATTACCTTCCAATCCAATAGGATCCTGACTTATATACGCCCCCGTCTCAGGCGAATAATACCTAAACCTGTTATAAGCAAGATTAGTTTCAAAATCATAGTACTGACCTTGATAAAGGAATGGTATAAATGGGCGTACGTCATCTCCTAAGGAGGACGCTTTAATTTCTCTTTTACCCGTCCATATATATCTAACTGTCGATTCCAAACCTCATTCCCTTCGCTGTCAATAGCAAGTATAGGAGTGCCTAAGTGGTCGGTGAGGATACTATACGATTTACATTTACTCTGATATGTTTTCTTTTATAAAAATCATCAAAAATCACTATAAAAAAAGTATTTAGTTTTTCTTCTTCATCAATAAATAAAGTGTTGTAAACTATATTCCAAGGAATTGGATGATCAAACTTATTATTATATTTTCTTATAAAGCCATTCACTAAAAATAATAATGAAATTTTTTTCTTCGATGCTTTCTTCTACATTTTGCTCTATTTTAGCCGCAATATAACCTAATAAATAGTAATAAAGATTGTTTAAATTCTTTTCATTACCAAAAATCATTTTAAACTTTAGTCTAATGAAATAAAACTAAATCAACAATTGTCATTTTTAACTCTTTTTTTCTTTATATAAATCCATAAATTACCATCTTAAACTATTTAAATATTGAGTACCCGCTGGCGCAAGTCACATACTCGCTTCCAAGTATTCAGCGACTTTAGCTTGTGCCTAATTCACAATTCACAATTTCCCTCGCACTATTTAGAGCGCTTTATAGGCTTGAAAAAAACTCTTTTCTCTATGGTGAGTAAAGAGAAATAGTAGGACAATTCTTTTTTTATTGTATTGATTAGTAAGTTGTTGGAGTTTTCAACAACACATCTGATACATTACCTATTATTCAATGATAAATTCGGTATTTGAAAGTTTCAAATTATATGTTTTTATTTAAATATTCAACTACTTCTTCAATTGGATGAAATTCAATTGTCTTTATTTTGAGCCTCTACACTATTTTTTTAAACTCTTCATTACAATAAAGAAGAGCATCAAAAAAATGACTGATAAATATAGAAAAATAGGTTTTGTCCCTAATAGTTTTTTTATTAAGAACTATTTTTATAGCTTCTTTTTATTTTAGCTTTTGGGAATCTTTTCCCCTACTTCTATATCTGGTGGTCTAACCTCTATGAATTTTTGATTTATCAAAAATCAATAGCTTATACATCTTCTTGGATTGTAATAAAGTAATAACTCTTCTGAGAGTTTACCTCTCCGTCTCTGTTAAGCATCACAACAGGGGTGAAAAGGTACTTCATAGGATTATGTTTGTCCATAATCTCTTTAAATTTCTCTGAAATGATAAACCCATTTGATGTATCACAATAATCAAAATCTAATAGCCTATGCTTATTGATAAGATAAAGTTTTTCAGGGAGCTCAGTCAAGTTCATCCATCCTATACGCCAACTATCTCTGGTAAGCACAGGAGGAAGTGTAGAGCCTTTGTATTCTTCCTTCGGAATAAATCGTGTGTGTAAAATCCCATCTAAATAAATGGGGGTTCCTTTTGCCTTAGTATTAGGCACCATAAAAATAAATCTGATTCATACTTTATATATTTATGCAAGTGTTTTACTTCCCTCCGCTGGCACGAGCGTGTCGCTCGTGTCTATATTGCCCTAATTCACTGCCTCATTAGTAACAGACCTTGAAGCTCTCTACTTTTTTTAGCACAAGCTTGAAGCAGTATATGTGACTCGCACCAGCGGGGAGTATTGATATTTTAGCAACACATTTGATATATTATCAGTTCACACCAGTGGGAGCTATAATTTTAACCTTTCTATTGAAATACCTTGTAACAAATTTCCAAAAAGCTTCAAAAGGATCACCTCCATATAAAATTAGCTCAAACCCCTCTGCATATACTCTGTTATCTTCATTTTATAACTAATGTATAATAACCATCGTACGCTTCTCAAAAGGAATTAAATTTTTTTAAATCAAAACAGCTTTCTATGTAAGAATATTTACCTTTGTGATTGTTTAATAAAACCTTAGATAAAGTGAAATCTATATAACTCCCTTTTACAAAAAAACTTTTATCCAAAAAAGTATGACAAAAAGACAATTAATTGTTCATTAAGATAATCATACCCCTTCGATTTGTATATATTAGTTATAATCTCTCTTTTTAGCTTTAAACTCAAGGGAATTAATCTTATAATTAATTTCTATGTTATTTTTAATAATATTTTTAATTGATTAGTTATCATTATCTTTTAATTTATAGGTACTTATATAGAAGAATTAGCACAAGCAGATTTTCCCATTGAATTATTAACTTGTATTGCATAAGATTCAAAATGTTCAATTTTACTACCTTTCATTTTATCCATACCCTGATTAAAAGCATCTACCTCTGCACAATTAGTCACAGTCCAACTCTTATTATACAAGTTTTGTCGAAGTTTTTGAGACTTTAACAAAGCCTATTCTTACCTTATGCACCCCTATCCTCTGAAAACTGAAACCTATCTCTTATTACCTGAAAATCTCCCATTTAGCTTGCAACTTATACCCCACAAGAAATATGCCACCAGATTTCTTTTCTACTCCATACTTACTCAAAAATGCAAAACACTATAAAGCCTTTTTGCAAAAAGCATCACTTAAACATTAAATAATAAAAAGAGCAACTCTTTATCAGAATTGCTCTTTATAAGAAAAGCGACGACATACTCTCCACGTGACCGTAGTACCATCTGCGCTAAAAGGTTTAACTACTCTGTTCGGAATGGTAAGAGGTGAGACCTTTGACTATAACCACCTTAAATCGTTTTAGGTAAGAGGTAAGAGGTAAGAGCTTCTTAAAACTCTTTTTTGTATCTTAACCTTAAAATACCTATCCTAATCATATTTTTAACATATAGGGATAAAAAAACATATTTTTCAATTAACAATTGACAATTAATAATTAACAATTGTTGTGACTAACATTTTTTTGTAAAAAGAATCTCTACGCGAAAAAGTCTACGGGTGATTAGTATTACTCGGCTATGATGTTACCACCGTTACACCTGTAACCTATCAACGTGGTCATCTCCCACGACCCTTAAAAGAAATCTCATCTTGTGGCGGGTTTCGTACTTATATGCTTTCAGCACTTATCCCATCCGCACTTAGCTACTCTGCTATGCCCTTGGCAAGACAACAGATACACCAGAGGTGCGTCCAACTCGGTCCTCTCGTACTAGAGTCAGATCCACGCAAATTTCTAACGCCCACAGTAGATAGAGACCGAACTGTCTCACGACGTTCTGAACCCAGCTCGCGTGCCACTTTAATGGGCGAACAGCCCAACCCTTGGGGACCTTCTCCAGCCCCAGGATGTGACGAGCCGACATCGAGGGTGCCAAACCCCCCGTCGATGTGAGCTCTTGGGGAGATCAGCCTGTTATCCCCGGCGTACCTTTTTATCCTTTGAGCGATGGCCCTTCCATACGGAACCACCGGATCACTATGCTCTACTTTTCGTACCTGATCGACTTGTGGGTCTCTCAGTCAAGCTCCCTTATGCCATTGCACTCTACGCACGGTTACCAAGCGTGCTGAGGGGAACTTTCTTAGAAGCCTCCGTTACTCTTTTTGGAGGCGACCACCCCAGTCAAACTACCCTCCACGAATTGTCCCCTGCTCTAGCAGGGTTAGACCTCAGATAAGCAAAGGGTGGTATTTCAACAATGACTCCACAACTACCGGAATAGCCGCTTCTTAGTCTCCCACCTATCCTACGCATCACTTATCCAAGACCAATACGAAGATATAGTAAAGGTGCACAGGGTCTTTTTCGTCCCACTGCGGGTAATCGGCATCTTCACCGATACTACAATTTCACCGAGCTCATGAGCCGAGACAGTGTCCAAATCGTTACACCATTCGTGCAGGTCGGAACTTACCCGACAAGGAATTTCGCTACCTTAGGACCGTTATAGTTACGGCCGCCGTTTACTGGGGCTTCAATTCAAACCTTCGCTTACGCTAAGCTCTCCTCTTAACCTTCCAGCACCGGGCAGGTGTCAGACCCTATACTTCATCTTTCGATTTTGCAGAGTCCTGTGTTTTTGATAAACAGTCGCTTGGACCTTTTCACTGCGGCCTATCGCTAGATAGGCGACCTTTCTCCCGAAGTTACAGGTCTATTTTGCCTAGTTCCTTAGCCATGAATCTCTCGAGCGCCTTAGAATTCTCATCCCAATCACCTGTGTCGGTTTACGGTACGGGCATTAATCTTCGCTTTTCTTGGAAACGTTGTCGCCACTCTCACTTCAGCCGAAGCCTCGGTGTACTTTTGAAGTCATAACAACTCCTTAAACGTACTATTCCGTCTGTACGCGGTAGCTATCTCATTCCGTCACTTTTATTAGATTAATGGTACGGGAATATTAACCCGTTGTACATCCACTACCCCTACTCGGGTTCGCGTTAGTCCCCGACTAACCCTCAGCTGATTAGCATAGCTGAGAAACCTTGATCTTTCGGCGGGCAGGGTTTCTCGCCTGCCTTATCGTTACTTATGCCTACATTTTTCTTTTTCTATTAGGCTCCACTATGGCTCACGCCTTTAGCTTCAACGCCAATAGAATGCTCCCCTACCGGTATATTACTATGTAATAACCCCCATAGCTTCGGTAATATGCTTATGCCCGTTTATTATCCATGCCCAACCGCTCGACTAGTGAGCTGTTACGCACTCTTTAAATGTATGGCTGCTTCCAAGCCAACATCCTAGCTGTCAGTGCAGTCAGACCGCGTTTGGTCAACTTAGCATATATTTGGGGGACCTAGCTGATGGTCCGGGTTCTTTCCCTCTCGGATATGGACCCTAGCACCCATACCCTCACTGCTGATGAGTATTTAATAGCATTCGGAGTTTGTCAGGGAATTGGTAGAGCGATGAAACCCCCGCATCCAATCAGTAGCTCTACCTCTATTAAAACTCACATCAACGCTGCACCTAAATGCATTTCGGGGAGTACAGAGCTATTTCCCAGTTTGATTGGCCTTTCACCCCTACCCTCAGGTCATCCGAAGTCTTTTCAACGACAACCAGTTCGGTCCTCCACGCTGTGTTACCAGCGCTTCAACCTGCCCAAGGGTAGATCACCAGGTTTCGCGTCTACTACTACCAACTATTGACGCCCTATTCAGACTCGCTTTCGCTGCGGATTCGTATCTGAAATACTTATCCTCGCTGGTAACAGTAACTCGTAGGCTCATTATGCAAAAGGCACGCCGTCACAGCCTAAGCTGCTCCGACCGCTTGTAGGCGTATGGTTTCAGGGTCTATTTCACTCCGTTATTCACGGTTCTTTTCACCTTTCCCTCACGGTACTAGTTCACTATCGGTCTCTCAGGGTATTTAGCCTTACCGGATGGTCCCGGTGGATTCAGTCAAGGTTCCACGTGCCCCGACCTACTCAGGATACCCATAAGATTTATAAAACTGTGCCTATACGAGACTATCACTCTCTATGGTGTGTCTTTCCAAACACTTCTAATCCAGCTTTACAACCTATATCTGGGTCCTACAACCCCCATATTGCCGTAACAATATGGGTTTGGGCTGTTCCCATTTCGCTCGCCACTACTTTGGGAATCACTTTTGTTTTCTTCTCCTCCGCCTACTTAGATGTTTCAGTTCAGCGGGTTTGCCCATCTTTACGATGTAGTACATCTTCAATGTACTGGGTTGCCCCATTCGGATATTTGCGTATCAACTCGTATGTGCCAATCCACGCAACTTTTCGCAGCTTATCACGTCCTTCTTCGCCTCTGAGAGCCTAGGCATCCCCCATACGCCCTTACATAACTTTTCGCGCTTGTAGTTCCTATTGATTTATTCAATAGAATACCTCGTTCTCTTTGATTCTTTTTAATATTTTTCGTTAGATAATCAATAATCTATTATTGATCTCTTATGCTCTTTATCCCAATATGTCAATGTACTGTTGTTGTGGAGAATAAGGGATTCGAACCCTTGACCCCCTGCGTGCAAGGCAGGTGCTCTAGCCAGCTGAGCTAATTCCCCATTTCTTTAGGTGTTAGGGGTTAGGTGTTAGGTGTTAGCACCCGTAGCTCTAACTTCTTTCTTTCTCTGCTTTGTAGTCCCAGGCAGACTCGAACTGCCGACCTCTACATTATCAGTGTAGCGCTCTAACCAGCTGAGCTATGAGACTGCTTATTTTTGTTGTCAGCAAGATTTAAAGAATGAGTTAGTCCGATGTTCAATTATCGGTCATCTCTAGAAAGGAGGTGTTCCAGCCGCACCTTCCGGTACGGCTACCTTGTTACGACTTAGCCCCAGTCACTAGTTTTACCCTAAACAGCTCCTCGCGGTGACCGTCTTCAGGTACCCCCAGCTTCCATAAAGCTTGACGGGCGGTGTGTACAAGGCCCGGGAACGTATTCACCGGATCATGGCTGATATCCGATTACTAGCGATTCCAGCTTCACGGAGTCGAGTTGCAGACTCCGATCCGAACTGTGACCGTCTTTATAGATTCGCTCCTGCTCGCGCAGTGGCTGCTCTCTGTAACGGCCATTGTAGCACGTGTGTAGCCCAAGATGTAAGGGCCGTGATGATTTGACGTCATCCCCACCTTTCCTCACGGTTTGCACCGGCAGTCCCACTAGAGGGCTCGACTTGACTCGTTAGCAACTAATGGCAGGGGGTTGCGCTCGTTATAGGACTTAACCTGACACCTCACGGCACGAGCTGACGACAACCATGCAGCACCTTGAAAACTGTCCGAAGAAGGAGGTATCTCTACCTCTGTCAGTCCCCATTTAAACCTTGGTAAGGTTCCTCGCGTATCATCGAATTAAACCACATGCTCCACCGCTTGTGCGGGCCCCCGTCAATTCCTTTGAGTTTCACACTTGCGTGCGTACTCCCCAGGTGGGATACTTATCACTTTCGCTTAGCCACTCAGATTGCTCCAAACAGCTAGTATCCATCGTTTACAGCGTGGACTACCAGGGTATCTAATCCTGTTCGCTCCCCACGCTTTCGTCCATCAGCGTCAATAAATTGTTAGTAATATGCCTTCGCTATCGGTGTTCTGTGTAATATCTAAGCATTTCACCGCTACACTACACATTCCAACTACTTCACAATCATTCAAGACTGACAGTTTCAAAGGCAGTTGCTTAGTTGAGCTAAGCGCTTTCACCTCTGACTTATCAGCCCGCCTACGGACCCTTTAAACCCAATGATTCCGGATAACGCTCGCATCCTCCGTATTACCGCGGCTGCTGGCACGGAGTTAGCCGATGCTTATTCGTAAGGTACCGTCATCAAAGTACACGTACTCCTTATTCTTCCCTTACAAAAGCAGTTTACAATCCATAGGACCTTCATCCTGCACGCGGCATGGCTGGATCAGTCTTCCGACCATTGTCCAATATTCCTCACTGCTGCCTCCCGTAGGAGTCTGGTCCGTATCTCAGTACCAGTGTGGGGGACATCCCTCTCAGAACCCCTATCTATCGTCGCCTTGGGGAGCCGTTACCTCTCCAACTAGCTAATAGAACGCATACTCATCTTTCACCACCGTAGCTTTAATATAAAAAAACGATGCCGCTCTTATATACCATTAGGTATTAATCCAAATTTCTTCGGGCTATCCCTATGTGAAAGGCAGATTGTATACGCGTTACGCACCCGTGCGCCGGTTTTGGTTACCCAGGTAACCTCTCCCTCGACTTGCATGTGTTAGGGCCTGCCGCTAGCGTTCATCCTGAGCCAGGGATCAAACTCTTCATCGTTAAAATCTTTAATATCTTTAACCGACTTTTTAAGTTATTGACTTCAGGTTTCACTCGATTCTTTAAATCTTCTTTTTTTGTGCTGTACAACATTATGTCAATGTACGTGTTGTTTTCGCTTTCTGAGAGCGGCTATCCGTCTCATTTGCGGGTGCAAAAGGTACGGCGTTTTTATCCTGCAAATTTTTCGCAACTTTTTTTGAAAGTTTTTATAATGCGTTGATAATGAGTGAAATATTTTTTTGAAGAAAAAAACTCGGAGAGACTAGGAGTGAGGGTGGTGATGGAGGTTTGAAGGTTGGAAAAGAGAGGGTGGTACATTTTTTTGGGGGTGGGGTTAATTTACTAAGGTGATGTAAAGTAATCTGCCGCCTTCGTCGTTTGAGAGTATTATCTTTTTCTCATTGGTGAGCTCTACCATTGTGCCAATGGGAATGGGTTTGTTTTCGGTAACGTCTTTCATATCGGGGAGGGATTGATTGACAAGTACCCATCTATTTTGATAGAAAGTGAAATAACCTACAGGTTTTTTTGTCGTCGTTAGTGAGATTCTCGTTGCGGATGAGCTTGCGCGATACGTGCCACTTGAAAAAGGAATTGGTTGTGATATACCATCAAGCGGTGATTTTCGGGTTTCCACACATTGTTACCTGCATTGTAATACAAATCGGCGATGGGGAGGCTACCACGGTGAGGGGTACCACAAAATGGACACTTAGGGCGAGCGGTATTATCGAACACATACCACTTTTGAGTACAACTTGGGTTACTACAAGGTTGTATCAAATCTACAGTTTTGAGCAATGCTGTTTCCCATTCATTGGCAATAGGACGCAACATTGGGTTGTGCAATCCGTCGATGAAAGCGCGGTTGAAGAGTTCGGTGAGGTAGGGGTCCTGTAACGGTATAAGGCAATTTGGCGGGGTCACCCCAAAAGGCATCCCATTTGCGCAACTGGTCGGGTTTTACACGATTGGTGGTATCGGTGGGGTGTTCTATAAAAGAGTGCCTTCTCCCCCATCGCTAATAATTCATCCTTTTTCGGCATCTAAATCCCATACTTTGCTACCTTTGAGCGGATGGCGGCGCAACAGATACATATATATAAGTACTGCCAAAGCGTGCAAATCAGTTTTTGATTAGGTAGTGCACGTTTGGGGTCTTTGATATCTAAATGTTTGGTGCTAAGCACTTCGGGGGCTATAAAATCGGCAGTACCTATAACCTCTGGAGGGAACATTCCAGGTACAACCAATCCATCTAAATCGATGATATTTGCCGATTTGGTTACAGGATCGATAAGGATATTATTGTAAGAAAGGTCGGAATGTGCGAGTCCCATTTGGTGCATTTTCTTGATGCCGCGACAGATATTGATAGCGATTTGGAAATAGCTAAGCCAATCGCCTAACTCCGAAGGTGCCAAACAGAGTGGATACTGAGGATCGCGGAAAGAAGGGGTAGTGAACCACTTACCTTTTTTTCCTCGCCTTTGAGTCCGTCGTCGGCAACACGTCCTTTGGCAAAGAAGAACTTACGGTCGTAGATAGGAACAATCACCCCTGTTTTGCCGTCTTTTTCAACAGCATCGTAGGGCCAGCGGAAAAATCTCGTTGAGGAAATAATCAGGGGGCGTTACCTTTTTGATATTCTCCAAATACAGAGAGACGATGCGCTTGATGCGTTCTTTTTGGTTAAAAATCTAGGGGGTCGCGGAAGAAAGCTACCACATAACGACGATCGGGAGAAAGTACACATCTTTCACTCCCCCACGTTTGGGGTTGCCATCATCTACATATTGGTAGGTTTTGGAAGTATCTATAATTGATTTTACAGTGATTGTATTCATTTTAGTAAATAATCGCGAGGGTTCTATCGTCGGAATTGCCTTTGCTCCAGAAGTCGAGCCACTGGAGGAGCTGCTGGTCTATTTGGTTATCGTTTTTGGAAATCGACTTGACAACGATCGTCGTTCTCTCCATTGAGGTCGGCTAAGAAATCATTCCAACGTTCTATTTTAGTAAGATTGTTTTCTACTACAAACTTAGGGTCGTAGATGCCGTCGGTCATTAGGAATAGTTTGGAAAAAAATCGTTGAAGCGATGTATACCAAATCGCTTCCCAACGGGTATTTCGGCATCGTTAGAATAAATCTCAGGCATAGTGATGAAACGCGTACCTCCGCCAAATTCACCTATATCTAATAGATTGAGCAATTGCACTTCGGTTTTGTGTTTCGTTTTAGAATACAAATAGGGCAATCGCCTACTCCAAAGGTGAGCAACACATAACCAAAATCGTATTTTTTTAGCCAAAGTAAAAATGAGTGTTGTATGAAGGTCTTTCAGCGCAATTTCTTCGGCGTTAGCAAAATCTTCTAAATGACGGAAAAGTTCTCGCAACTTGCGATAAATGGCATTTACAATATTGCTCTTGTGCGTAAGGTCTTCCGCTGTTGCGAAATAAGCAACTACCTCTTGGTCGATTGTGTTTAGAAAAATCGCTATCGTTGCAACTGTCGCAAATGAAATGAGTGGCAATTTCGGAGCCTTTGCGAGCAAATTTAGCCGAACCAGCGCCATCGGCGACAGCTATCACTTGCCAATCGTTGGGCAAAGGTAAAGTGTAGAAATCGTCGTCACGAGCGCCTCCTTGGTGAGCGTGTGACCTACCACGTTTAGAAGCAACTACTAGTTTTTTTATCTAAGAAAGAGGTTTTTAGGGTTGCTTCTTCGGTTTTGTAGAAACGCGCTTCTTTATCCAATGGAATATTTTGCCAAAGGTCTTTGGGATCGGGGTTGATGATGAAAGGCACTCGTTTTACCCGCTCAATCAAATCAGGGGTCGGTGGTACAATAGAAGTGAATTTCCAACTCGGTACTCGCTGCCATAGTAGGTTTTTCCCTCAATAGTGCGAGTATCGGGGGAGAAAAGTGAGCCCTCAATTCCTCTAAATGACTGATGCGAGAGATGTGTATATGCGGAAATTCCTCTAAATTAAAACTGAAATTGTAGTCCTTTTTAGCATTAGCATTGGCAATTGGCAAATGAGCTTCTAGAAAAAGACTCAATTTCGTAGTGTATTTGGTATTTTTCTTTCACTTCTTCTTGTAGTTGATGTGCTAAACTGCTTATTTTTTTCGGATTGAGAGAGTATAGAGAGCACTTTGGCTGCTACACGCGGATTAGGTTGCCCATTGGGATGTTCCCCTTTGATGATAGTTTGTATAATTTCGTCCATTATCCTAAGGTTCTATTGATGTCAAACTCTTCATCGGACATACCGTAGTTAGCCACAGATCCACACCACGGACAGCTGTTCTCGCCTTCGCCAGAGATGCAGTGCACGCCGCCACAAGAGCAGGTTGCCAAAAGCATAGGCATTGCCACAACAAGGGCAAGAAGGGTTGCCCATCAGTTCGTCCGACGATACTTTGAGGGCGTAGTTTGTTTCGTTAGAGAATCTTTATAGCTATTCTCGTCTATTTTATAAGCTCCTTGCAGCATATAGATACGGGTTTGCATTCCGTAGATGCCCGAACTGCGAGAGCTTTTTGGAATTTGATAAGGTATTGTTTTTTTGGGTATTAGAACACTTTCCGCGAATGACCACGAAGTTTTCATCAGGGGACATTGTGGCGCTTGGTGAGGTCAATACTCTCAATGAGGTGATGATCGGGTTTGGCGAGCTTGATAGCATCGGTATTGGTGTTGTTCACCTGCTCGCTGGTGGTTTTGATAGAGGCTGTAATCCACTTGAAAAACTCTTTGTAAGCAGCTGTATTGGTGTTGTTGAACTGCAAGACTTGATCGGTGAGTTGCCCCAAGAGGTTGTAGTTTGTGTTCTCACCCAACGAAATTGCTACTAAGTTCACTTTACGGCGATAATGAGCATTCCAACGCTCGATAGCTTGAGCGGGGTCATCGGTAGGGATACCATCGGTGAAGAGGAAAACGAGAGGTTTCCAGTCGCCTTTGCGTTCGAGGGTAGTTTTCACCACCTCACGGTCGATAGCGTTCATCAGTTCGTTGAGCCCACTGGCGAGGGAAGTACCGCCACCAATAGGAATTTTAGGCGGATAGAAAGTGATGATATCCTGCAAAGGCGTAATGACTTTACTTTTGCCCGCAAAGCCAATGATAGAGAGCCAAACGGTTTCGAGTGCAAAAAGGGTCGGCTTTGAGTTCTTTGATGATTGTAGCCATACCGTCTTGCACGTGTTCTATGGGGTCACCGACCATTGATTCGGAGATATCGAGGAGGAAATAAATGGGGAGTCTGCGCATATTAGTGAAAAGTGAAAAGTGAAAAGAATTATACTACTAAATTGAGTTCACGGGGTGGTGGTGGGAGTGTTATAGACTCACCGGTGCCTTGTGATTTGCCGCCCATTTCTATAGATGAACTCACCCATTTGAAAAAGGTAGTAAGCATATTGGCATCGGTGGTGTCGAGTTTTTACCACATCAGGGGGTAAGTTCTTGGAGGTAGGACACTTCGGCTTTTTGGGTCCTGCAGCACAACCTACAATCACGCCAAAAATCTAAGGCTTTTACCTTAGGAATGTACTCGCGATATTTTTGTATATCGGAAGGTTTCCCATCGGTAAAGATAAACAAGAGCGGTTTCCAGTCGCCTTTTTTTGTTGCGCTGAACCTCTGATGAGTTCAGTTTTTACCAAATCACACACCATAGCGAGGGCTTCGCCAGTGTGAGTAGGCCCGCTTTCGGGACATTTGATTTCGATAGGCTGAAAAGAAGCTAAATCTATCAGCGGAATGATATTGCGCACTTCACGATCGAAGGTAATGACACTCAAAATGGAGGGAATCCATTGCCTGAGGGTCGTTGCGGAGCATATTGATGAGCCCATAGAAGCCATTGTTTAGAGCTTGGATAGGTTCACCGCTCATAGAGCCTGAAGTGTCTAAAAGAAAATAAGCTAAGAGTCGTCTGTTCATCGTTAGGAAACAATTACTAATTCACTTGGTGGAGGTGGGAGTTGGTCTTTTTTTGGTAAGGTCGATACCTGTTTCTTCTACTTTGGTAGAGGTAGTAGCGATGGAAGCTGATACCCATTGGAAGAATTTGCCAATACTATCGGCATCGGTATTGCTAAGGCGCACTACTTGGTCGGATATTTCCTTAAGCACTTTATCATCGGCGTTATTACCAGCGGCACAGCCTACTATCAATCCTTTTTCACGGCTTTGAGTTTTTGGGAATCCCGCTTGCCAATCGTCGGTAGGGACACCATCGGTCATAATAAAAACGATAGGTTTCCAATCGCCTTTTTGTTCGAGAGTTGTTTTGGTAACTTCATTTTTCCAATTTATCGGCGAGCAGGCTCAAGGCAGCTCCAAGGGCTGTTGTGCCAGCGGCTTTGAGGTCTATCGTTTGGAAAGAAGCTAAATCGGTAAGGGAATAAGTTGTTTGGCTTCGGAATCGAAAGTGATGATGCTCACAAAAGCTGTTTCGATAGCCTGAGGGTTTTTGGCGCAGTGAGTGAACCATCATCTGCACGCCATTTTTCACTGCCTCTATAGGTTCGCCCGTCATTGAGCCCAAGTATCTAAGAGGAGGTATACGGGAAGTCGTCTCATAGTGTGATATGTTAAGAAAAGAGGCTGCCCTAAAGGTGAGGAACAGCCTCTGTTTTTATGATATGTTGTATGTTGAATTATTGTTATTCAATCCTGCTCCATAGGTTGAAGCATTTTTGGCTTAAGCCTTGCCCATACCCAGAAGTTCCATACTCAGGATCGTTCTGGTTGATAAAAGCTCATCACCTCTAAAGTAACATCTTTACCACCAGAAAGTACATTGTATAGGCAACCTATGGTATAGATAGGGACCCCAAGGGATACCCCACCACCCTAATATAAGGGTAAGGAAAAACCACCCTAAACCTTGTGTAACTCTTGATTTACCAGGTTTGATAAAGTAGATCCCACTAGAACGTTTAAAAGTAACCACCACTAGTGAGATACAATAAGTATAGATTACAAACTTACCTCCTTGATTTACCAAATCATGAATTTGGCTTGTAGACAAGCCTTCAACATTATTAATATCGTTCATAATACTTTTTGAATTACAAATAACTTTTGAACAATACGGTGGATAGTTTGACCAAGGAAAGAATCGTCTACGGGATCACCAATAGCATCAAACTTCCATTCGCCATTTCTCTTGTAGAGTTTTTGCCAAAAATAAGAGCGCGTTTACCAGCATAAGCAGGTTCGGCAGCTACGTTGTAAGAGGCAAACACAGAGTTTACACGCTGTGGTGTACCTTCGAACATACGAATTTTTAGCATAAGGAATTTGTGAAAAGTCTTCTTTACCTACGTTGTTGAGGAAGAAGAAAAATTTTTAGATACATTAGGAGCCACGCGATCCAAATTCACAGTGATGATTTCGTTATCAAGACCGTCGTCTCCTCCTGTATCACCTTGCAAATCGTCGCCAGTGTGGTGAAGAGCACCATCGCTGGTATCTAATTTTCCTTTAGGAAGACCAAATTGTTGCAAGATTTGGATGTTGTACAAAGGAGAATAGATGTGGTCACAAACGTTGTTGTTGTCGTCGATAAGCACACAGCTAAGGTCTAAATCTACGTCTTGTTTGTTTTCATCAAACCAAAGAGAGCTTTTAGTTTCGATAGCACCCCAGTTTACTCCAATACAGAAGTTTTGTAACTTTTCGCCAGATTCTTTGCGTAGGTCGATTTTTGACCTTTTTGTAAATTGATTGCCATAAAAATAATTTTTAAATTAATCAATTAGCAGAGATTTTGCTAATTGAGAGGTTTATAATTCAGTTAATTGTATTTGTTAAGATAGTCTTCCAAGCCACCTTTCATTCCCATACCTACCGCTTCGAACTTCCATTCGCCATTGCGTTTGTAGATACGACCGAACTCTACAGCTGTTTCGATAGAAAAATCCTCTTCCAATTCGTATTTTAACATTTCTTGATTGGTAACCGGATCGAAAAATGCGGATGAATGAATTGCGTACCTGACCGAAATTTTGTCCGCGTTGAGCAGCTTCGTGAATAGTTACCACTATACAAATTTCGGCTGCATTAGGTTCTATTTTTAGAGAGGTCGACAAGGATTTGCTCATCGTCGCCATCACCTGCTCCTGTGCGGTTGTCGCCGGTGTGCACTACTGCTTCATTAGGTGATTTGAGATTGTTGTAGAACACGAGGTGGCTATCTGACAACAATTTTTTTGTTTCGCCTAAGATAAATACCGAGGCGTCTAAATCGAAATCAGTACCTGTAGTAGAGCTGTTCGTATCCCAACCCAAACCTACGGTGAATTTAGGAGCATTGATGCTCTCTTTGTCCTTTTTGTAAGTTGATTGCCATAAAAATTAATTTATTAATTAGTCAATTAGCAAATTTGCTAATTGGGGTGTTACTTGTTTAGGTTTAAATCGAGCATAGAGGTGAGGATGTTTTTCTTCCTCTATATTCAATTGTTCTTCGGTAAGGTTGTTGTTATCAATGGTTTCACGGTACTTTTTCCAAGAGTTCTTTTACATCCTCGGGGAAGCTGTTGCGTATCTCTTTGCGTTTTTCTTCTAAGTCTCTTATTTTGCGTTCCAACTCCCCTACTAACGAATGACCATTGCTCACGTTTTTTTCGCGATTCAGTTGGTGCTTGAAGGCATCTTTTAGCAAATAGAAACCATTGGTTTGCAGATTCCAAATAAACTCATCATCGGAGCTGAGAATTCTAAAGAGCTCGAAGAGTTGGAAATCTACATTGAAACCACACATAAAACGCACTTTGAAGTTTTTTTACTCGCCAAACGGGAGAGCAATAGGCGCTCGATACTCAGCCCTTCTAAGGTGTAGAGTTTCGTTCCTGGTACCACTAATAGGTGTGTGATATCATCATCGTCGCGGAAATACTCCTCGGCATAGAGGTTAGGAAAACTGCGGATTGCTGTGAGGTTGTAAGGCTTTGTAACTACCTGTGAGCGTACTATAAGCGGCTTTGAAACACCGCCGATACCTCAGCTTCGTGATAACGCTGATCGGTTTCAAAACGGTTTTTCGGCTTTGCCTTGGCGTGCCAGCTGAGCGATATAATCCTGATGGGCTGCAATTTCAGTATCAATATTGGTAATTGCTGCTTCCTTTTGCTTTTGAGTTTGGTGAGTAGCTCGATAAGGCTATCGGTATACTGCAAGTGGAACAATTCCAACTTGTTCACATCTAAGGCTTCAGTGTTTTTCAAAAATGAATGGATAATCTCGGTACGTACCACTATACCTACCAAGTCGGTTTTGTTTAAAAAGTTCTCTAATATTTTGAGTTTTTGCAACCTCCGTTTGCTATCATTCAGTATTTTTGTTTCTGTTCCCAAGTGTTATGCCTTTTTGTTTTGCAATTGGTTTTTAAGAGTGGTTTCTAAGTTCTGCAATTCGTTATCCAACAAGCGGCGACTTTGCTCTCCTTGTTGCTGGATTTGTTTCACCTCATTGAGGGTATTGATAAGTGAAGTAGTGGTTTCGCGCAAGGTATCGATAGACACGATTGTTTGTTCGTTGGCACGAGCGACATTCACAGTATTCTGTTGGAGGCGTTGAGCGTTTTTTTGCGCAAAAATTTCTTCAGTGGTTTGCGATACGCGTTGTTGTACCTCGATATGCTGTTGCTGACGGTGTAAAGCCACAGCCAGCGTAAGTTGGTTTTTCCAAACAGGCAAAGTAGTAGTGAGGATGGTTTGTGCTTTTTCGGCTATAGACACATTGTTGTTCTGTATCAATCGGATTTGAGGTAACGACTGCAACATAATGAAGCGCACTACTTTCAAATCGGCTAAACGGCGGTCTCAAGCGGTTGGCGAAGTCGCGTTTATCGGAAATTTGATAATCTTGATATGCATCGGGGTTTGCTTCCATCAGAGCAAGTTCTTGCTTGGTTTTCTCGTAGCGCAAACTACCTGCAATGATGTACTCTTCAATTTTTTTAATGGCATCGACATTGCTACTGAAAATCGTTTGCAACACTGCGTTATCCTTAGTAGAATTGATGATACCTGCATTCACCTTATTGGAAATATCGGTGATGTTGTTCACTATTTTTGTCGTATTTGGCAAAAAAATATTATCTACTGTAGTTACCATACGCCCCAAGAGGGGTATTTTGCGCAAGAATTTTTTTAAAGCTATTACCTTCGAGTTCATCTACATCTACATAGTTGAGTTCTACGAGCAGTTTATTGATGAGCTCGCCTACCTCACCAGAGTTAGAGCGGCGTACATTGTTCAAAAAAACTATCACTTTGTGAAGCCAATGTATTTTGTAACTCAGCACCAAAGTTGATTACTGAATTAGGGTTTGTTTCTTCTATATTGGCAGCGATGAGTTCATACTTAGAGGTATCGGCAGGAGTAAGGTTTTGAAGGGTTACATTGCCGTTCTTATCGATTACTTGAGCATTTGTATCAGTACTTGTAGTTCTAAGGTTTGTTCCATAGTGTTTAAGATATTTTTGATGTGAGTTATTAAAAACTCGCACTAATTTAACAAATGAAATATTAATTATATTTGTTAGTTAGTTATTTTAATAATTTCTCCTTTGTAGTATTTAGAAAGGAAAAATGCTAAATCTTCTTTGTAGCCAATGCCTGAGGCTTCAAATTTCCATTTGCCATTGTGTTTATAGAGACGACCAAATTCTACGGCTGTTTCTATAGAAAAATCCTCACCTAATTCGTATTTAGCTACCTCTTCGCCGTTAGCATTATCGACGATGCGGATGTAGGAATTGCGCACTTGTCCGTAGTTTTGTTTGCGGTTGAGCGCATCGTGAATGGTTACCACGAAAAGAATTTCGGTTACTCGTGGATCTACTTTTTGCGAGGTCTGTTTGTATACTTTCGTCATCGCCATCGGCACTGTTACCTCCTGTAGGGTCATCGCCAGTGTGGTGGAGGGCACCATCGGGAGAATCGGTATTGCCATAGAATACGAAGAAAGGTTCAGAAGGGATAAGGCGCTGTGCATCTATCATAAAAGCCGAAGCGTCTAAATCGAAATCGTAGCCAGTACCCTCGTTAGGATCCCAGCCTAATCCTATAGTTAAATTTTTGTAGACCAATGTCTATACGTTGTCCTTTTTGTAAGTTGATTGCCATAATACTGATTTGTTAATTAGTCAATTAGCTAATTAGCTAACTGAGGGGATGTTATTTTTATTAATTAATATGGTGCAAAGATAATAATAATTAGGAAATTTTGCAAATTTAAAAATTAGCAAATTACGAGAGTCCTGTGATGATACCCTCATCGTCTATATCCATACCTTCGGCAGCAGGCACACTGGGGAGTCCTGGCATACGCACTGTATCACCTAAGATGGGGATTACAAAGCCAGCTCCTGAGGCAAATTCAAACTCGCGCACGGTTACCTCAAAACCAGTAGGGCGGGCGAGTTTTTCTCGTCATCACTCAGCGATTTAGGGGTTTTCACCATACAAATAGGCATTTTATCAAAGCCCAATTTGTTGATTTGCTTTTAACTGACTCACCGCTTTGCCACTGTAGTTCACCTTGCTCGCTCCATAGATTTTAGTAGCTACCGTAGTGATTTTTTTCTTCTATACTCGCCTCATTTGCTATACAAGGGTTTGAAATGACTCTCACCACTCTCAGCTATAGCAACCACCGCGTGGGCGAGTTCTTCAGTTCCTTTACCTCCTTCACCAAACCCTTTGCTCACAATCGCTTGCACTCCTTTTTGAGCACATACCTCTTTTTATGTAGGCGATTTCTTCCTCGCTATCGTTAGGGAAAATAGTTGATTGCTACCACTGCTTTGAGTCCGAAGAGTTGTACATTCTCGATATGTTTTTTTCCAAATTGGCAATACCGATTTTCACTTTTTTTCCAAGCAAGGGGTGTTGTACTCTTCTTTTAGCCCTCCGTGATGACGCAAGGCACGGATAGTTGCTACAATCACCACTGTATCGGGGGCTAAGCCAGCTGAAGTACATTTGATGTTGAGGAATTTCTCAGCCCCAAGGTCGGCACCGAAACCTGCTTCGGTAACTACATAGTCACCTAATGAGAGTCCCATTTTGGTAGCCAAAACAGTGTTTGTACCTTAGGGCTATGCTGGCAAACGGGACCTCCGTGCAAGATAGCGGGATTGTTTTTCAAGGGTTTTGCACAAGGTTAGGCTTGATGGCTTCTTTTGAGCAGTAGCGCCATTGCCCCTACCACGTTCAAATCGCGGGCAAATACGGGGGTGCCGTCAAACTTTTTGCCTACATAGATGTTGCCGATGCGCCTTTTTGAGGTCAGAAAAACTTTCTGACAAGCACAATATTGCCATAATCTCGGAGGCTGGAGTGATATTAAAACCATCTTCTCGAGGCACTCCGTGTGTAGCACCGCCTAAACCTACTACTATATGGCGCAACGCGCGGTCGTTCATATCCATTACACGCTTCCAAACTACGGTGCGAGGGTCGATGCCAATAGAGTGGGTTTTGCTCTGGATATTATTATCGATAACCGCTGCTAAAAGGTTGTTAGCCTTCTCAATAGCCGAAAAGTCGCCCGTAAAGTGCAAGTTGATATCCTCCATAGGCACCACTTGCGAATAGCCACCACCAGCTGCCCCTCCTTTGATACCAAAAAAACAGGTCCTAACGACGGTTCTCGCAATACAGCAATCGCTTTTTGCCTATTCTGTTAAGTCCTTCCGTCAGACCAATGCTCACCGTGGTCTTGCCCTCACCCGCAGGCGTAGGGAGTGATAGCTGTAACCAGCACCAGCTTACTGTATTTCATCTTCTCGGCATTGATGAGGTGCAACGGTAGCTTAGCCTTGTATTTTCCATAAGGGTCGAGGTCGTCCTCGCTGATGTTTTAGTTTTTAGCTACCTCTCTGATGGGGAGCATCTGTGCCTTTTGGGCGATTTCTAAGTCGGTCATAAATAATTGATAATTTTTGTGGAGTAGTTTTATTTTTATTGACAATTCTTTGGTAAATCGCAAAAAGATGTTGTACTTTTTGTACCCGAAGATGAGTTAAAGTCATAGACTCGCTGGGCTAATAACCTAGAAGCGTTATCGGGCGTGTTGAGTAAGGATTTTAACTCATCTTCTATTATCTTCTTCTGATTTAACACTATTATACATACTTTTTAACCGTAATTTATTATTTTTACTACCAAATACTTCAATAATTACAACCGTATTATCTTCATTCTTTTTCAAAAATAAATAAGTTTCAGCTTGATGTTTTTCTATATGTCCTAATGAAATAAGTTTATCAGGGTTTATCCAAAAACATCTACAATAAGAGAAATGTCTGTATCTGTGAGTGGTTTCCCTTGCTGTGGAGCCTTCTCATTTTTACCATATGTCAGATATTGATTGTAACACCACCATAGCATCTGGTGTAAGTTCTGCAATAAGGTAGTCTTTAGAAATTATCTTGTTTTGTTTTACACTAAACGTGTTTAAACTTTTTTTAGGAACTTGGAGATAAAAACCTAATAGAAGCATTCCAATCCAAGTCACATCAAGATACTCATATCTCATTATCAAACCTTTATATCCGTCAAGTTTTTTTGGCGACAACGTGTATGACTACCATCCAATTGAACGCAAGACATATCTAACTTTTTTTTCTTCTTACTTAATAGATTCAACCATACTCGCTGAAAGCTACCATCTTTACTCCATTTTGTTGAAGTAGTAATAGACATTTTGCCAAGAGATTTCTCCTTTTTCAAAAATAGACCTCAATTGGAAGTTCTCTCCATTGCACTCCTGTTTTTAATCTCTTGAGAATCAATAAAAATATTGAAGCTAAATCAAAAATTACTTTTAAATCCTCTTTTTCCTACACTTAAAAAGGAAATAATCCAATTATTTATTGTATCTTTGCCCAAAGTTCCTGAATTTTTGGTGTTTTTCTCAAACACAAAAATTACTAATTTTCAGGAACTTTTATTTTTATTATAGGAAAAAAAGTTTAAACAGCTTCATTTTTTTAAAAAGTTATTTGGCTATGGGGTGGTTGGCAGGGGCATTATTACAGTCTTTCACATTCTCCTTTTTGGTTTATATAGAACCATTTTGTTATTTAGCTCTACTTCTGCTAATCCTTCTGAAAAATCTTCCTGCATAATCATACTTTATAGGAATCACTTCTTTGCCTGTTTTATCTATAAAGCCATATTTATCATTCAATTTTACTTTAGCTAATCCTTCTGAAGGACTTTTCAGCATCATCATACTTTATAGGAATCACTTCTTTACCTGTTTTATCTATAAAAACCCCATTTGTTATTTAGACTTACGGCTGCTAATCCTTCTGAAAATCCTCCTGCATCATCATACTTTATAGGAATCACTTCTTTACCTGTTTTATCTATAAAACCCCATTTGTTATTTAGCCTAACGTTTGCTAATCCTTCTAAAGGGAATTCCAGCATCATCATACTTTATAGAGTCACTTCTTTACCTGTTTTTATCTATAAAAACCCCATTTGTTATTTAGCATAACGCTTGATAATCCTTCTAAAAAGGCCAAGTATAATCATACTTTATAGGAATCACTTCTTTACCTGTTTTATCTATAAAAACCCCATTTGTTATTTAGCCTAACGTTTGCTAATCCTTCTGAAAAATCCAAAAACAAAATCATACTTTATAGGGATCACTTCTTTACCTGTTTTATCTATAAAACCATATCTATAATTCAAACTCACGCTTGCTAATCCTTCTGAAAAAAACTTTTTGCATCATCATACTTTATAGGAATCACTTCTTTACCTGTTTTTATCTATAAAACCATATCTATCATTCAATTTTACTAAAAGCTAATCCTTCTGAAAAAAACCCTAGCATTATCATACTTTATAGGAGTCACTTCTTTACCTGTTTTATCTATAAAACCATATTTTTTTATCTAATATTACTAAAGCTAATCCTTCTGAAAAATCTATCTGCATAATCATACTTTATAGGAATCACTTCTTTACCTGTTTTATCTATAAAAACCCCATTTGTTATTTAGCCTAACGTTTGCTAATCCTTCTGAAAAAAACCCCAAGCATTATCATACTTTATAGGGATCACTTCTTTACCTGTTTTTATCTATAAAACCATATTTTTTTATCCAATCTTACCATTGCTAATCCTTCATAATATTTATCTTTCCAAGCGTACTTCTTTGTTTGTTGCACAGGCTGGGCAGACGGCTCTTTTTACCTTTTTCTTCAGGTAGCAGACCTTGCGCATAGGTTAGGGTAGCAGTTAGTAATAGAGTGTAAAAGTAATATTTTTTTCATGTTTTGTAATATTTTTTTAAAAATTATTTGGCTATGGGGTGTCCTGCTGGGGCTTCATCACAAAACTCTGCACACTCACCTTTCTTGTTTATTTCAAACCATCTATCAAGTTTAGTGGGGCGAACTAAAAGCTACTCCTCCTGAGAAACTTTTTGCATCAAAAATATCTTGTAGGAATAACCTCTCTCCCTATTTTATCAATAAACGTGTTTAAACTTTTTTTGAGGAACTTGGAGATAAACCCTAATAAAAAGCATTCCAATCCAAGTTACATCAAGATACTCGTATCTCATTATCAAACCTTTATATCCGTCAAGCCAACCATTTGCTTGTTCAATTTTAAACCTATTTTTGTACAATTCTTCATCAAAATAAACATCTGGTTGCTCTCCATTTCGGGGATTAGGTTTAATATTTGCTATGATTTCTTTGCTTTCTAAAAACTCTCTAAGAGATTTGCTATCAAATCCTGCATCAGCATTGAGAAATAGACCTTTGTGTTCTATTCCTGCTTCTTCTAATAAAGCTAAGATTTCTTTTTAGTACTTCTTCTATTTCATATAAGTCATTGTGATTTTTCAGCCTTAGGGACTCCCCATTGCTATCATTTACCCTTTATTATCACACAAAAAAATGCTATTTGTGGTTACGGATTTTTTCTTGCTTGATAGCCTATAGATTCTCCTTTTTGCCGACAACGTGTATGACTACCATCCAATTGAACGCAAGACATATCTAATTTTCTTTTCTTCTTGCTTAATAGATTCAACCATATTCGCTGAAAGCTACCGTCTTTACTTTCCTACACTTAAAAAGGGAATAATCCAATTATTTATTGTATCTTTTGCCCAAAGTTCCTGAATTTTTGGTGTTTTTCTCAAACACAAAAATTACTAATTTTCAGGAACTTTTACTTTATTACAGAAAAAAAGTTTAAACAGCTTCACTATCAAATAAATACATTATAAAGTCTTTGACTTTATCTTTTTAAAAGATTTCATTTTTTTGGTTTGTTTAATTTTTGTGCGACAAAAGTAGTGTTTTTAGTTGGATTTTCCAAACACAATACACGTGGGTCTATCTACTTCTATCGCTTGGGCGGTTTCAGTCAGTTCTCCAGTTGCTTCATTACGCTCAAAAAAACCTGAATTTTTATTATCATCTCGACAAGCTACTAAAAGGTATTTTTCCATTGGGGTAATCCCAAAAATTGCGGGGGTGAATACCCGTGAGTTGGTAGCCTATTTTGCTTAAAGTACCTTTCTTAGGGTCGATAGCAAAGATTGCGATACCATCTTTCTTTAATCGGTGAGAGGTGTACAGAAAAACGCCCATCGGGACTGATATGTATATCGGCACTACCACGCCCGCCACCTTCATCAGCCATTACACGCTGTACTTCTTTCAGTTTGCCTTTGCGATAGCTGAGCACCACACATTCACCTCCTAATTCGTTGATAAGATAAGCAAAATGACCGTCTTTGCTAAATGTAAGATGACGAGGTCCTTGTATAGTATCACTAATGCGATAAGCAACTTTCATATCACTGAGTACTTTAACACCTTTTTGAGGCTTTCCGTGCTTTGTAACGAAAGCGATACACACAATTTTTCCCTAAATTAGTGACTAATACATATCTTCTCTCAGGGGTAGGAATGATACAATGGATATGAGATGCACTGCCGTGTGAAGCCTCTACAAAAGCTATGTGTTGTACTTCAGCTTGCAATCTCCCTGCAGCATCTAATGAGAAAACACTGATGTCGCCTCCCGTATAGTTAGCTGTGATAACGTATTTGCCGTCACTTACGATATGGCGAGGGTCGGCGCCTGCTCGTGGCAAGGCTTCTTTAGGAGCCGTAGGCAGGGAATATAGGATTGCTAGCTGTGCTTTGTCTTCACTCACATCAAACGAATACGCTCCTTGTCGCCCGTCGTTATACTCGCTTACGGCATATAGGCGTTTCCCATCGGGCGATAAGGTTACAAAAGAAGGATTGCCAGCACTAGCACTGCTCAGCAGTTCAAAAGTACCGTTCTCCTGATTGAAATGATAGGTGTAAATTCCTTTAGAATTACCCCCTTCGGTATAGGTACCTACATACATCATCAAGTTATTATCTTGGGCAAAGGTGATGAATGTTAATAGTGCAAAAGACTATAGTTAAAAACGTTCGTAATTTCTTCATAAGTTCTAATTTGGTGCGCTATTAAAAATGTATGGTGTGCTCTATTTGCTTCTTGAGGGTCGTTACTTCTTCTTCTGCTATAAAGCTGAGATATTCTTTAAACAAATCAGAATGATAGTCGAATTGTTTCTTTTTCCACTGCGAAGTAGCCAAAAAATCAATTCAATAGCTAATATTTCTTCTATATTCTTTACTACTTGTTCGCATTTGATAGCCGAACTACCTCCCATTCCTTTTTATATCTATCGTTTTTCAAACAAAAATAGGACTTTCGATGCTTGCAGGGGTAGAAAGACGACGGTTTTCATTCAATATTCCTTCTATGATACGCTGGAAGATAGGGTAATCTATTTCTGTTTCTATCTCTTTGCCGATATTTGAAAGCAAGTAGAACACTCGCCGTTCACTGATATTGCCCAAACTGGTGAGGGTAATCGCTAAAAAGTCCATTGCCAAGGTGAGGGGTAGGGTATGCGAGTTGCCTCAAAGATAATTTCTTGGCTCTCAGGGAAGAGAATAGGGTTGTCGGTAACCGAGTTCATCTCGGTTTTTATCACTTGCGAATGGCTGCAATCGACTCGCGCACAGCTCCGTGTATTTGAGGGATAGAGCAAAAGGCTTCAGGCATAGACGAGAAGGCTTGTGCTTGTGTAGCGAGGTGCTGTCTTTTTAGCAGGGTGCGCAAATGCTCAGCTGTTTCTACAAGTCCCTTATGTGGTCGCACTATTTGCATAGCTTCCGAAAAATGCTGAGAGGTTTCCTCCAAAAAGCTTGGGTAGAAACTGAGGATACAAAAGTCTGCCCACTGAATGATTTGCAACGATTTGCTGAGGTTGTAGATACCATAAGCGGTGGTGAGCTGAGTGCCGTTGAGCAGGGGCATCGGCTTCGCGCATTTCAAGAACAAAGGTTGCCAACCGTATTTATCTTCCAACTCTTGCGCTGAATAGATTTTTGTTGTGTATACACACTTCGCCTTCACCAAAGAGGGGGCAGAGCGAGGTGTGCCAGAGCAATGCGCTCATCAGGGATGTCTTTAGAATAGACTACCGGAAAGACCCTTGATTATAAAAAGTCGATGAGGCGTTGCACCAAAAGCCAATCGCACCCCACTATAGCCATAGGAAAACGATTGTATTTTCAGGGAAGAGCATCAGTTTGACAATCTCATTGGGGATACGCTCGCCTATACCACAAGCATAGTGGCGCAACAGGGCTAACGAGCCCACCGAGGTTGATTTAGAAAAATTAGGCTCTTTCTGGATATAATCACTGAGAAAGCGGTGGCACGTTTCGATATTTATCACCGCTTCTTCGGAGAGTTTTTAGTTGTGTGTCGCCTTCTACAATTGCTATAAGCTGTTCTAAAAGAAGGACTTCGTTAGAAATATAGTGTTCCATATTAGGAGATAGGGGGTTAGGGGTTAGAAATTAGCTACTTCACCATATACAATTGTCCTGTTATAGATAACAATTGATATTGTAGCAGTTGGTTGCTATACAGATCTACTTTTTCAAACTTTTTCGAGTTCTTCATTGCCTTTGGTAAGGTAATAAGTAGGGAGTTTTTAGAGCGACACCTTCAGATGTCCACATATAAGTATCAGCTTTAAAAGAGATAGAAGCATTGTTAAAACGCAGTTGCATAAATAGCTTTCCTTCTCCCCCTTCATCAAAAGCTTTTTCCACCAGAAAGTATTGAGGTAATATCTTACGGCGTGTGTAAGTGCTTTGAAAGTCACTATAATAAAAATCGTCAGCTCCCAATTTCATAAAAAGAGGAAATGCGGGGAGTACGCTCAAAAAGTTTTTAAAAGAGGAAATGTAATGAGTAGAACAAATATAATGAGGCATCCCGTCTTGAATAAAGACTACGATACTCTCATCATCAAAGGCAGTATAGTACTTTTTGCTCATCAGGGGCGCCATTCTATGTTTTTAACTCTTATTTTATAACAAGTAGGCGTGGGTAGATGGTTTTTAGAGATATAAGTTTTCACATCGTCTTCTTTCCAAAAATCAGTACCCTCAACGGCTTTCATCGGACGAAATTCGGGATTGCCATCTATAGCCCAAGTACTGTAAGAAAGTGTATAAGTATCAATGATATATTTATCTTTGATATAAAACTCTCGTTTCTGCTCTTCAGCTATATTGGAGACAAACTGTCAATTATTTTTCCTGAAGTATCGAATTTTTAGGAAATATGGTGAAAAAAATCAGGATTATCACCGATATAATAATCTTCTTCTCCTTTAGGCTTCTACATAGTATGCAAGCAAACAATGTTGTTTATTGAAGAACTTTTCCTTAAGCGAATACTCTCCTCTTTCTTCAAGTGGTATAATTGTTTTTCCTTTTTGAAAAAGAGGTTTATCAGAAAGTTGAGGATATTTTTACGCTTTTAGGCAATAGCCAATGTGATTTCTGTACGATGTAGATTTCTGTCAAGTCTCTTTTATAGAACTTATATCCCCTATTAAAACAACTATAAAGAGTACTTATCCAAAATATTTTTTTGACATTCTTGTAGAAATAACTGTAGTAACAAAGTAAGCCTAATGCAAAAGAAATAGGTATAAATGAGATTATCAATTCTATTACTTCATCAATAGACAGTCCTGTGGATAGGGTCAAAAAGCCTCACAAATAAATATACAAATAATATATAGCACTATAAAGCCGATGCCTGCTAAAATCGCTAAAAAAATATATTAGGTTTCTTCATTTTGTTGTTAGTTTTTAGACGGTTTCACGTTTCCTTAACACTGCATACAAAAAACACAAAAAAACGCCAAGAAATACGCAATACGGGCGATGTAATCACCCATTTGCACATAGAAAGTTATTTCATCATTTAAGGCAATAGTGCCTTTCAAACTGCCTTGAGTGCCATAAGGTAGTGTTTTGAGCACCTCTCCCCTACCGTTGATAAACGCCGAAATCCCCGTATTAGCACTGCGGGCTACACTCCGGCGGGTTTCAATAGCGCGCAAACGAGTATAACTGAGGGCTGCTTATGCCCCTGTGTGTTACGCCACCACGCATCGTTGGTAAGAATTGCCAAAAAGTTAGCCCCTTTCTTGATATAGCCCGTTACAAACTCACCATAAATCGTTTCATAACAGATGATAGGTGCTGCCTTGCCCTCGGTGTCTACTCCTGCAAAAGCGGTGCGCTCAGGTTGGGTGGTTTTCAGCGCTACTGTACCACCAAGATTGATGAGCGTTTCACCCAATATAGGTTTTAGTATATTTTGATACGGGAAATTCTCTACAGCTACTACCAATTTACTCTTGTGATACAGTGGTATTTCGGGATTGCGATTGAGCAAGAAAGCCGAATTGTAATCGTTATACCAAATGCCATAATTAGAGATAGTTGCTTTGTGAGGGTGGTATGAGCTTCATCTCTCACAAACTCAATCATTGCGGTGCCTCCTACCCAATTGAGCTTAGGATAACGCGCTACGCAAGTGCGCAACCTATCTATCTCAGGGGCATAAGGCAATTCGTTCAGTTTGATATTCTCGGCAAAGACCGTTTCGGGGGTAAGGACGAAATTTACTTTTATCGTCCAACTTATCAGCGACAAGTTGCAACAACAGATCGCTTACTTCTTGATTAGAAAGTGAATATTTCTCGGCATAAGGGTCGATATTAGGGTTTGCAAGACTATCACATCAACTGTTTTCTTGCCTGCTTCGCTATAATTGATGTATTGAAAATACGAAATCACTATAGGCAGAGCAAAAAGAGCATTGCTACCCCTACTTTTTGAGCAAGAACCTTGCGGTTTTTAGTCGTAAGATAGTTTTCAATAGCTAAAAAATAAGATGATATTCACAATCCACACCCATAGTGTACCTCAAAAGTCCCTGTATATTCGTACCATTGTATCCAGGTAACTTGCTCGGAGAAAAACATTACCCAAATTGAGCCAAGGCCAAGAAACATCCCAAGTGAGGTGAAATTTCTCAAACGAAATCCATATCGCTACTAAGAAGAAAAAGCGACACTTTGCGATTCATTCGTTTGGCTACAATATGATGAGGAAGAAAGTAAGAGTCATCAGTAGCGTATTTGCCAAAATAGCGAAAAACAGCTCCTATTTGGGTAGAATACCATATCCACCAAGTAGTGGGGATATTCCAAGTGAGGAATGCTAGATAAGAGAGTGCAAAACACCTTGCGTTTGGTATGGCGATAATCGCGACGGATGCGCGCTTCCATTAGCAAGAGAGGAATTAAAGCGGTGAATATCAAAGCTGTAAATCCAGTAGGTTACCCACGCACTTGCGAGTAAAAGCCCCTGAGAGCAGGGGCAAGAAGTATATTTTTTTCTTCATATATATATTAAAAACGTGCCAAAAATAGTAAATAATTACGGAATAAGCAAAAATAAATATAATCTAAAAACTAAACTCAGTGTATAATCTCTCACTAAGTTGCTAATTTTGCTAATTTACAAATTATTTGTACCTTTACCTTATTATTAAAAATTGAGCAAAATGAATGAATTTAACCAACAGTTTTTCTACAAGAAAAAAATCAAACTGTTATAGTTTTTGAGGTTTTTATCCTTAGTATTAGCCATTATCAACCTTGGGATAGCATTCATACCTTGTGTAGGTATCTTAGCGATTCCTATAGGAATCATATCTATCACAATTTCGGCAATAGGATTATATATAGCTCATAAAAGCTAGCGCCCAAAAGGGACTACTCATTGCTGCATTAGCGATAGGATTGGTAGGCACTGCTATTTCAGTTGGGCAGATTGTCCCTTATAAAAAGTCTTAGGAGAATCTTCTCAAAAAGAATCTCGTTCAGATGCTATCTACCAAAATGACTCTATCTATGATAACGACTCTATTAACGAAAGTGATTCTCTCTCTAATGGCACCTATCGTTATAACAATGAAAATTAACCTTGAAAAAAATAGATCTTTACATAAATATCTGTTAGTAAATAGCCTATTAATAGCATTGTATCTTGGCGGAATACTATACCTAAAAATATTTTTCCTATCAAAATACAATGCTATTACAAATCTCATTACGGTTTTGAATGTTCTACTTGTGGGCTCACACGTGATTTTTCACAATTTCTCTCCTTAGATTTTTCACTCTCCTCTCAACCCTACTTCCTATTATTACTTTACAGCTTTTGTATTAATTTTTGTCACTCGCTTTCTTCACAGTTTGATTGTATATCGCAAGCCCCACCAGCTGAAAAAGTATTATTTTTTTAGATGGTGTAGTGTTCGTTTTTTTCAATTTTTCATAGTAGTTTTAGGACTTTTGTAGTATTCGCAATGAATTGTATAATTTGCTAATTAACAAATTATTCTTATTTTTGTCCCCAAAATTATTATTAGAATGAATACATATCAAAAAAACAATGCTTTTGAGGCACCTCGCTCTCAAAGTGTAAAAAACTATCATCAACCTCTTAGGAGTGATTACCCTCGTTTTGGCAATTTTTTTGTACTTATTGCTTCGTTTATTCCTATGATTGGCGAAATTGCTTTTATAGGAGGTGCTGCAGTAATTCTGTTGGCTGCTATCGGTTTTGTACTTTGCAGCTATCTATGGTATAGGTAAAGCGTTACTCATTGCATCGCTATCACTTTCTATGGCTGGCACAGGCATCTCAATTAAAAAGTTTATCGATTATCACGAGGCACACGCTTCGAAAATACACTCAGGTGGTTCAGTGGTGGTCACCATCACAGTTGGGGCGATGATGATTAGCCAATATATCAATATTGTTAATTTTCTAATTATATCTATCTTTGCACTTTAATTATTTTAAATAACTATGGCAGAAAAAAACACCATTACAAAGGGCTTACCGATGCGCAAGTCCTTGAAAGTCGTGCCAAACACGGCGAAAACTCTCTCTCATCAGTAGAGGGTGAACCTCTTTGGAAGCAATTCTTAGAAATTTACTGACCCTATTATCATCATTTTGTTGGTAGCCCTTGTTTTTCATTTGGGGTATCTGCCTACGAATATACGGTACACAATGTGGGTATTAGCGCTTTCTTAGAGCCTGTGGGTATCCTCTTTGCAGTGCTCTTAGCTACTGGGGTAGCTTTCTATTTTGAACAGAAAGCTAACAAAACAATTTGAAATCCTCAATCAAGTAAACGATGAAATTTACTATAAAGTAATTCGCAATGAACGCATTACCCAAGTACTCAAAAAAAGATATTGTTGTAGGTGATGTGGTTATCTTAGAAACAGGAGAGAAATACCTGCCGATGGAGAACTCCTTGAAGCTGTATCGTTGCACGTGAACGAATCGACGCTTACGGGAGAGCCTATGGTACACAAAACTACCAATCCTGCCGATTTTGAAGCCGAAGCTACTTACCCCTCTAACTACATCTGCCGCGGGACTTCAGTATCCGATGGACACTGTATTTTTTTGAGGTGAAAAAGTGGGTGATGCTACCGAATACGGTAAAGTGTTTGAGGGTGTACAGATAGACAATAGCATAAAAACACCACTCAACGAGCAGTTAGACCATTTAGCAGGAATGATTACTAAAATTAGTTATGCAATAGCTGCTTTGGTGATTGTAGGGTCGCCTTATCGTGTATTTCACCAATGCTGACCATAGTTTAGACACAATCGACTGGGTATCCTTCGGAGGTTACCTACTCAACACCGTGATGATTGCCATTACCGTAGTAGTAGTAGCCGTGCCCGAAGGTTTACCGATGAGTGTTACTCTCAGTTTGGCTTACAGTATGCGCAGTATGATGGCTACTAACAACCTCGTGCGCAAAATGCACGCTTGCGAAACAATGGGGGCTACTACCGTGATTTGTACCGACAAAAACGGGTACGCTCACCCAAAACCAAAATGACCATCTACGAGACTTTCTTCAACGCGGGAACCGACGAGAAAACTTATAGCTGAATCTATGGCTGTGAACTCTACCGCTTATCTCGATTTCACTGATAAAGATAAACCCTAACGTATTAGGGTAACCCTACCGAAGGGGCTCTTCTTTTTGTGGCTCTACGGCAAAGGAACTAACTACTTGCCGATACGCGAAGAGAGCGAGGTATTACAGCAACTCACTTTCTCTACCGAACGCAAGTATATGGCTACTTTGGTACAATCGCCTACTCTTGGCAAAACCTGTGTTGTACGTAAAAGGGCCCCTGAAATTGTAATGACTTTCTGCCACGAAGGCGGTAAATTCCTTTCTGATATTTCACAAGCCGATTTTTGAGGCTAAACTCTTTGCAATACCAAAACCAAGCGATGCGTACCATCGGTTTTGCGTATAAAGTGATTGACGACCCTAAAGCAATTATCTCAGAAAACGGCAAGCTCGTAGTAAACGGCTTGCACTTTATAGGTATCACTGCTATTTCTGACCCTGTACGCCCTGATGTACCCTGCTTCTATTGAAGAATGTATGCACGCAGGCATTCAGGTGAAGATTGTAACTGGAGATACCCCTGGCACCGCAAGAGAAATCGCTCGCCAAATACACTTGTGGGACGATACTTGTACCGACCGCAACCAGATTACCGGCGTAGAATTTGCCGCAATGAGCGATGCCGAACTTTTAGACCGCATAGGCGACCTACGTGTGATTTCGCGCGCTCGTCCGCTTGACAAAGCACGCTTAGTAAACTTACTCCAACAAAAAAAGGTGAAGTAGTAGCCGTAACCGGTGATGGTACTAACGACGCTCCCGCCCTCAAAGCTGCGCAAGTAGGTCTTTCAATGGGTGATGGTACTTCGGTAGCTAAAGAAGCCTCAGATATCACCATTTTGGATAACTCATTCAGCAGTATTGGTAAAAGCCGTAATGTGGGGACGTTCGCTTTATTTGAACATTCAGCGTTTTATCCTCTTCCAAATGACCATCAACGTAGCAGCGTGTATCATCGTGCTTATTGGGGCTTTCTTAGGGGTAGAATCACCGCTTACTGTAACCCAAAATGCTTTGGGTGAACCTCATTATGGACACCTTTGCCGCTTTGGCGTTAGCATCATTGCCACCAAGCAACCGCGTGATGAACGACAAAGCCACGTGCGCGTGGTGCTAATATCATCAGCTCTCCAATGGCAAAAAGGCATCTTTGGGGTAGGAGGATTCTTTGTATTATTGCTCTTTGGTTTCATTCAGTATTTTTAAGAATGAAGACATCACAAGTCTCACCGAGTTCTCTATCAGCGATTATGCAAGACATTTCTTCCATTTTGGAGCTCCTGAAGGCAGTTTATCAGCTTATGAACTTTCTTTGTTCTTCTCAATATTCGTATTCTTGCAATTCTGGAATATGTTCAATGCCAAAGCCTACCGCACTGGTAAGAGCGCATTCAACAACCTCGGCAAGAGTCAAGGATTTATGCTCATCGCCTTAGCTATTATATTAGGGACAAGTGTTCATCACTACTTTTTGGTGGACAGATGTTCAATGTAACGCCTCTCAAATTGGTAGATTGGGCAATTATCATTGGTGCTACCAGTGCAGTACTCTGGGTAGGAGAAATCCTTCGCTTAGGTAAAAAGTAAGAGATAAGAGGTAAGAAAATAAGAAAAAGCACAATAGCTAATTATTTTTAGTTATTGTGCTTTTTGTATTGTAAAATTTGCTAATTAAAAATAATAGCATTATCTTTGTGAAGTTCTTTTAATCATAAAAATGAACAAGAGCCCCTCAAAACTATGGAACACTTTACTAAAAAAACTTAGAAACCCTACAAAAACTTCTTACAGAAAGCAATGGTGCTTTTTATGCATTTTGGCAATGAACAATACCGTTTTTACCCAACAAGCAACTGTCACCCCTGAAGAAATAGCTGATTTTGAAGCTCAGCACCACATTAAGTTGCCCGAAACTTTCAAAACTTTCCTCATTACCTTGGGAGCTTGTACCCTTTTTGAAGACGAACGAGGTTTTTGCCTATCAGTTTTTCCCTCCTAATCAATGGGAAGCCTTTTCAGCTGAAGTATTTGAAGGCACAGGTGCATATCTCTTCCCCAAAGTTTTATTAGTGTGTTACCCTAATGTCGGTCATCAAGCGGGATTTATCACTACCCAACCCGATGCTTTTGGCACGTTCTATTCGGATATTCCTCCTGAATGCTGGGAAGAAGACACTGAATTACTGTCTTTTTGCCGATTGGCTAAACGAAGAAATGGCTACACTATGAGAAAAAGAAGTCATCACTATTGTTGCTATCATTTTGCTTCTTTTTAGCGGGAGCAGGATTCCTTTTTGTTAAATATGCCCAACAGAAAAACAGCTGTTTATTACGCTGAAAAAAAGAAAGCAGACTCTACCGCTACTACTACGATTATTACTACGCTCATAACAAACGTTTTTTTCGGCTACTGAATTTTTTTAAAAAGTTCTATCACACAAAGACCCTGAACTATACGAATTGCTGAAAAATGGCAAAATCGCATATTACCCCAAAGAAGAAGGTTTTTGCCTACCAAAGATACACATCGTCACAAAAATTTTGTAAGTTTTGATGATTTTACCTTTGCAAAATTCCTATTCTCTGATGCCAATATAGCCATAGACCCGATAATGTCTTTTTAGCAAAAATAGACTATGAAACTGATGTGATATATCAGTACAAAAAACGATAGTTTTATAGAAAAAGAGGTATTCAACAAACGGTTACTGATAGATAAATACACTCAGCTATTGCATTGTAAAAACCTTTTTAGAAGAAGATTGCCTCTCCTACAACTACAATTTATGCAAAGAGGCAACCGCGGTGATTTTCCCCAAAGAAGTCGTTTTTGTAAAAATCGAGTTTTGAACCTGAAAGTGAAGCGATTATCAAGCAAGTTTTGCAATCACACTACACCAATGTCAACGATACACTTATGGTAGTGGTAAATTTCCCCAACCTCAGTGAAGCAAAATGCTTAAATATCAATTGACCATTGATAATTGGTTAATTGCCAAATTATTACTACTTTTGCCCCCAGAATTAATTTTTTAAAAATAAAAAGAAATGAAAAAATCAACTCTTATCCTTATTGGAGCTGTAGTGCTCATAGGAATATTTGCTGTTTCAACCTATAACGGTTTGGTAAACAAACAAGAACAATTGCACAGCGAATGGGCGCAAGTAGAAACTCAATACCAACGCCGTTCCGACCTTATTCCTAATCTTGTAGCAACAGTTCAAGGTTATACCAAACACGAAAGTACTACCTTGAAAGAGGTTGTTGAGGCACGCAGCAAAGCGACACAAATCAACATCAACCCCGAGAAGTTAGATGCCGAATCATTAGCCCAATACAATAAAGCACAAGGAGAACTCTCTCAAGCCCTCGGTCGTTTGCTAATGGTTACTGAATCCTACCCCGACCTGAAAGCAAGTGAACAATTTACAGCCTTACAAGCAGAATTATCAGGTTGTGAAAACCGCATTGCTGTAGCTCGTAAAAACTACAACAGCGCAGCAAAAGACTATAACACCTCTCGCCGCCGTTTTTCCTAACAACCTCTTCGCTTCAGCTTTTTGATTTAATGAATCTGCTTATTTTAAAGCCGATGAAGGTAGCGAAAAAGCCCCTAAAGTAAGTTTCTAAAAAAATGAATAACAAGCTGTTACCTCTACTATTTTTCCTTTCTCATTGGCATAGGGCTCACCTCTGCCCAAAAAGGCTTATACGGTAAAGACAGTCCCTAATGTACAATTGCAGGACAGTCGACAGTATACTACCGACCCTCAGCACTTGCTCACAGCTGCCGAGACTGAAAGTCTTAATGCTATCTGTAGGAATTTGCGCGCTGAAAAAAGGAGTGGAAATGGCAGTGGTAGTATTGCCTCGCATTACCGACGATTATGCCGATATACGCGATTTTGGTTATGAACTTTTTACTGAATGGGGATTAGGGCGAAAAAGACCAAGACAACGGCTTTACTAATGCTCTTGATCACCGAACCCGAGCAGCGAGCTATCACTATAGAAGTGGGGTATGGCTTAGAAGGGACTTCTACCCGACGGCTTGTGCAAACTCATACAAACGCGCACAATGATCCCTCTGATGAAGAAAGGACAATATGGTGCAGGGCTCATAGCAGGGGGCTGAAGAAATACAAAAAAGTCATCTCAGGCGATTCCTACTTACCACAACTACTGGAAGCACAAGAAAACTCAAGTTGGTGGGAAGAAATAAAAGAAATGTTTTCTGGAATATTCTATAGTGCCATAGCTTTTTTTCTTTTTATCCTTATGATTTTTGGAAAGACTAGAAAAAGAAATAAAAGAACAAATGGCTAATCCTGCTATATCACCTTATGTGAAGTATCTAACTATAGAAAATGTAAGCATCTCAAAAATTACATTCCTCGACTGATAATCTTTTTTTCCCTATATTGCCTTTTTGCTATCTATTGGTATTACCATTGTAAGCGACTCAAAAAAAGCAATTGCTGGCTGAGATGATTTTGCGAAAAATGTGAGCGCACAGGCACCTCCATTGCCGAAAAAGTAACCCGTGATACAATAGGTGATTACATAAAAATTACAGTGCAATTTTCGTTGCAAAAATTGCAACCACCTGCATACAGAAGAAAAAGAGCTTCAAGATTGAACACAACCGTAATTACCGACGAGGCATTGGCTTTTGGGGGTAGGTAGTTCCTTTGGAGGTGGTAGCTTTGGAGGAGGCGGCAGTTTTGGCGGTTCGTTTGGAGGAGGACGCTCTGGTGGTGGTGGCGCCTCTACAAGATTTTTAAAATAATCAATCATTAACAAAAAGCTGTCTAACATTTTATCTTTGTTAGACAGCTTTTTATGCTTATTTCTCACGCAACATTACAATCAGTTCTTTGCGAAGGTCAGCTTCTGTGAGGTTATTGGTAGCTCCTACACCTTTCCTTTTTAGGTCAATTTGGCGCAGCGTAGCAATGATAGCACTCACACGTTTCATAGGGGTAGTGTTGCGCCCCCGAATAAAAAACTCTTTTATAAAAATAAGGATTTTCTTTCAATACTGTCGTGACATTCTTTTCACTTTGGTCTGTGAGACCATGAAATAGCAATAACTTTTGAAAAATAGTTATAGAGAACAGTGATAGTTCCACCTAAAGGGTTATCCTTAGGATTATCGCTAAAGTATTTGAGGATACGCGCTACCTTATAGGCATCGTTTGCGGCAATAGCACTCTTGAGTTCAAAAATTGTTAAACTCCTTGCTAATACCTATATTTTTTTCTCTATAATATCGGGGGTTACTTCAGTATTTTCAGGGGACGATAAGGGCTAATTTATTCACCTCATTTTGTATCCTACTCAGGTCGGTACCTAAGAAATCTACTAACATTTGTATGGCTTTAGGTTGAATGCTGAGGTGTTTTTCTTCAATACATCTGGTAACCAAGCTACTACTTGGCTTTCATAAAGTTTTTTTGCTTTCAAGTAATACGCAATCTTTGTTCTTTTTGTAAGGTTTTTCAGCAGTTTTTTTGCGTGCGTCTAACTTTTTCGTATTTGTAACAGAATACCAATACCGTTGTAGGGGTAGGGATTCTCTACATAAGGCACTAATTGGTCGATAGTAGCTCTGAGGTTTTGGGCTTCTTTAATGATAATCACTTGGCGGTCGCTCATCATTGGGAAACGGCGTGCATAATCGATAATCGCAGGTACTGTTACATCTTGACCGTAAAGCACAATTTGGTCGAAACCCTTCTGGTCTTCTTTGCAGCACGTGATTTTCAATGTAATCGGATACTATATCTATGAAATAAGGTTCTTCACCCATCAGAAAGTAGATAGGAGCGATGATACCTTTTTATGTTGCCTACAATGGTTTTTACTTCATTCATAGTGCAAAAAAATACAAAAAATATTCTACTTTTGCAGTATGGAAGTATTAAATTTCAAAAACTACCCTTTTCGCACTAAAGTAGCCGATGAGAAACTGTGGATATTTGATGTGATTCGTCGGAAATACGTGGTGTTACAGCCCGAAGAATGGGTACGCCAACACGTGGTGCATTTTTCTCATTGAGGAGAAAGGTTACCCTAAATCGCTTATCAATGTGGAGAAAAAAAGCTCTCTATCAATGGGCTCACCAAGCGTTACGATGTGGTAGTATATACTAAAAATAGGAACGGTGCTCTTGGCGGTAGAATGCAAAGCTCCGAATGTGCCTATTACCCAACATACTTTTCGACCAAATTGCGCGCTATAACCTTACCTTAAACGCTCAATATCTAATGGTTACCAACGGCATTACTCATTACTATTGCCAAATGGACTACCAGCACAGTCAGTATCATTTTTTTAAAAGAACTCCCTCATTACAACGACCTCTCACAATGACTCTTGCCATCGTAATACTCAATTGGAACGGCAAAAAGCTGTTAGAACAATTCCTCCCTCGGTAGTGCGCTACTCGCCCGAAGCGCAACTCTACATCGTAGACAATGCCTCTACCGATGATTCTCTTGATTTCGTGCGCACCCACTTTCCTGAAATACATATTGTAGAAAAACCCCACTAACAGCGGTTATGCGGGAGGCTACAATCGCGCTTTACAACATATTAAAGCCGATGTGTATTGCCTGCTGAACTCGGATGTGTTAGTAACTGAAGGTTGGCTCTCCCTATCTTGCGCACTTTTTGAAGAGGAACGCATTGCAGTGGTACAGCCTAAAATTAAAGATGAAAAAAACGCCGTACGCATTTTGAATATGCTGGTGCAGCAGGTGGTTTTTATAGACCGATATGGTTTTTCCGTATTGCAGAGGAAGGGTATTTGAGACCATAGAAGAGGACAAAGGTCAGTATAACGAGTCTTTCCCCGTACCTATTTTTTTGGGCATCAGGGGCGTGCTTTTTTTATACGTGCAGAGGTATTCCACCAGTTAGGAGGTTTTGACGAAGATTTCTTTTGCCCACCAAGAGGAAATAGATTTGTGCTGGCGAGTACATCACCTCGGCAAACAAGTGGTGTATTGCTCTGAAAGTACTGTCTCATCACGTAGGAGGGGCAACTCTCACCGCTGCCAACCCTAAAAAACCTACCTCAACTTCCGCAATAGTTTGTTTATGTTGCTGAAAAAAACCTACCCGCTAAAGGACTCTATACTACAATTTTCTTACGTATGGTATTAGATGGCATTGCAGGAGTGCGTTTCCTTTTACAAGGCAAGCCGCGTTTTACGTGGGAAGTGATAAGAGCGCATTTTCATTTTTTTATAAACGATTTTTTTCTTCTTTAAAAAGAAACGACCTTCAAAGCTGATTACCAATTATTACCAAGTGAAATCCATAGTGTGGGAATATTTTGTTTTTAGGTAAGAGGTAACAGGTAACAAGTAGTGTGTGTATAAAAAGAATGAGGTTTAAAAACATAATGTATAATAGAAATCTATCAGCAATTGGGCTGCTATCAGTATTTTTTTATCGATAATGTCTAAATCTAAGTTTTTGTATATGAGAAGTGGATAAAAATCGATGTCTGCAATGATGTAGCCCAAGCGTTTTTTTCAATTCTAAGGCAAAGACCTCCCGATGAGCCCTAACCCTATAATAATTGCTTTTTCAAAAGTAAATAGCAAAAGAGGAAAATAGAAACACTAAGACAGGAATAATTTGGCAATCTGCAAATTGCTAAATTTGCTCATTTGCCAATCATTTCATATCTTTTGCCCTCATTATTTGGTTACTCGTAATTTATTGTTGCTATGAACCGCCGCAACCTCACTTTTATAATATGCCTCATCCTATCGGTTTTTATCTGGTCGTTAGTAAAACTTTCTAAAAATTTACTTAGGGAAGTATCTATCCCTGTGACAGTTATCAATCCCCCTGCCAACGAGGTATTTCTGCCTTCTGCCCCTAATTTCGTGAGAATTGTAGTTGAAGGCAATGGCTTTTCTCTTTTGAAATCCTACCGACAAAACCCTACCCTCACCGTTGATTTTACTGACCTGCAAGAGGTGAGTGAACACTTCTATACACTCTCCAAAAACAGTAAAGACAAGCTGAGCAATACTTATCTCGCAAACTTCAAAATACGCTCGGTAGTCTCCGATACGCTACAACTGTATTTAGCGCCTAAACACACTAAAAATCCCCGTAGTGGTACATCTAAACGTGGAATACCCTAAAGAATACCAACTCACAGATCTAAAACTCTCCCCCGATTCGGTAGTGGCATCGGGTAGCCAAAAAGTGATAGACACGCTCTCTCAAGTTGTTTTTCACTATCATAGCAAACGCCCTATAAAGGATAATTTCAGTGAGACTTACACGCTTAAAAAGCACGCCTTTGGTACATTTCAACACTCATAAAATAGCGATGCAAGCCTTTGTAGATAAGGTGAGTGAGCAAGAGTTGCGCGTACCGGTGAAAGTGATGGGGGTACCGAAAAACAGTCAGGTGAAAATTTTTCCTGATGAGGTGAGTGTACTCTGTACGGGGGAATTAAACCTACTTAAAACACTTACTCCTAACGATATAGAAGTAACTGCCGATATGTGTGAAGCTAATGCAGGGGCATATTCCACTGCAAATCAGCACTAACAAACGACGTATAAAAAGTGGCTCTAATGAACGAAACAACAGTTGATTTTCTCATACGCAAAGAATGATGGTAGTAGGACTTACAGGAGGTATTGGCAGTGGCAAGAGCACTATAGCCAAAGCATTTGCTGCCTTAGGCATCGCAGTATTCAATTCAGATGAACAAGCTAAAGCGCTCATCGCTACCGATGCGCAGGTAAAGGAACGCATTATCGCTGCTTTTTGGTGAGGAGGCTTACCACAATGGAGAATATAACCGCGCTTATATCGCCCAGATTGTGTTTAACAATTCTGAGAAATTGGCGATACTCAACGGTATTGTACATCCTGCCCTTGCAAAATATTTTTAAACGATGGGCAAAGGAGCAAACTTCACCTTATGTGCTGAAAGAAGCCGCTATCCTTTTTGAGAGTGGAAGCTACAAGGATTGTGATTATATCATCACAGTTACAGCTCCCGAGCAGCTACGCATTGCCCGTGTAATGGCACGCGACCATTGCACTGAAGCCCAAGTGCGGGCTCGTATGGCTCAACAATGGACGGATGACCAGCGCATTGCCCTCTCGGATGCGGTGATTGAGAACATCGATTTGGAAAAAGCAAAAAAACAAGTAAAGAGAATTAATAACGAGTTACGAGTTACGAATGACGAGTTACGAATTACGGACGAAAGTTTGTAACACAACAACATTTGTTAATTGTTAATTATAAATTGTTAATTGAAAAAAATTATCATTATATCAACCCTTATCATTGCCTTTTTAGGCATTACTTACACTCTTTTACGCCTTTCTGATGCAGATAGGGGTAGACGAGGGCTATGAACCTATACAACCCATTCACTTCTCTCATAAAATTCACGCAGGTGATAACCAAATCGATTGTAAATATTGCCATTCAGGAGCACGGACTTCGGCAGTAGCAGGAGTGCCCTCTCTCAATGTGTGTATGGGTTGCCACCTTACTATCTCGGAATATGAGGGTGAGGAGGACACTGCCAATGGTTACACCAAAGATTTTTACACCAAAGAAATCAAAAAATTATACGAAGCAGTAGGCTGGGACGAACAGAAATTTCGCTATGCCGGTACTGCTAAACCTGTGCAGTGGATACGCATTCACAAACTCCCCGACTTTACTTATTTCAATCACAGTCAGCACGTAACAGTGGGTGGGTTGGAATGTCAGAAATGCCACGGCGAAGTACAACAAATGGAGGTGGTACACCAGCACGCGCCTCTTACGATGGGGTGGTGTATAGAGTGCCACCGCCAAATGCCCTGTGAATGCTAATAACCCTTATTATCAGCACTATGAAGAAGTGCACAAGGCTTTGGCTAAAAAGCTAAATGTTAGCAAACTAACCGTTGCCGAAATGGGAGGCTTAGAATGTGCAAAATGCCACTACTAATAATTACGAATGACGAGTTACGAATGACGAATGAGAATATACATAATATATCAACATCACGGCGGGATTTCCTAAAAATTCTTAGGGTTTTTCTACAGCAGTGGCTGCCTTGGCAGGTTGCGAAGGGGCGGTACACAAAAAACGATTCCGTATGTAATACAGCCCGAAAGTATTGTAGCAGGTGAAGCCAATTACTACGCTACTTGCATAGCCGATGGTTTTGACTTTGCCAGCGTACTAGTGAAAAACTCGCGAAGGGCGACCCATTGCTGTGTTGCGCAACCCCGAAGCCAAAGCAGGAGGGGCAGTGAATGCAAGGATATTGGCATCGGTATTGAGTTTGTATGACGAGCATAGAAACCCATCCCCTACCCTCTCTCAAGGAGGGGAATTGTGGCAACAGCTGGATACTAAAAGCCATTACAGCTTTAGAGAAAGCAAAAACTGAAGGCAAGCAAATTGTGATGCTCAGTCAAACACTCGCAAGTCCGTCGAGTTATGCCTTAATAGAACTATTAAAAGAAAAATACCCCACCTTTAAGCTCGTAGAATACGATACCATATCAGAAGAGGCTACTCTCAGAGCTTTTGAAAAACGTTGTGGACTGCGCGCGATGCCCGATTACGATTTTAGCAAGGCAAAAGCTCATCGTTTCTTTTGATGCCGATTTCTTGGGCGATTGGAATGGCGGAGGCTATGAAGTAGGCTATGCGCAAGGGCGTATCCCCAGCAAAGCAAACGGAATGTCGCGCCATATTCAGTTGGAAGCCAACCTCAGCCTTACAGGCGCTAATGCCGATGAACGCATTGCCCTCACCCCTCAACAACTGAAAGTAGCTTTAGCTCAATTCTATATTTTTAACAGAATATCAAACTTCTCATCCTGAAAAATCTTTCTGCTGAAATCAATGAAAAACTCAAAGCAATAGCCGATGAAGTAAAAAGCGGGTAGCGATGCCGTAATCGTAACAGGGATTGACAAGGACAATGCCCAAGAACTCACCTTTGCACTGAATAAAAATACTGAAAAAGCAAGGCTTTTATACCTGAAACACCCATACTTACCCGCAAAGGAGATGTAACGTGGAAATTCAAACCATTGCTCACCGATATGAACGAAGGCAAGGTAGGCGTTCTCTTTATCAACAATCTCAACCCTTTATACAGTTTGCCTAACGCTGAAGCGTTTTGCCGCAGGCTTGAAGAAAGTACCTTTTTCGGTATCCTTTGCGATGCGCGCTGATGAAACTGCCCAGCAAACGACCCTTTGGGCGCCTCAACCGCATTATTTAGAGTCATGGGGCGATGTAGAATTTAAATACGGGCACTACGGACTGATGCAGCCTTGTATACGTCCGCTTTTCAACACCAAACAATGGCAAGACTGTTTTTTTGCAATGGATAGGACACAAGGAGAGTTATTACGATTTTTATCAAAAGCTCATTGGGAAAACCATATTTTAAAAAGGATTTTCTTGGGAACAAGCCTTACACGACGGCACTTTTTGTAGATAATGAAAAAAAGATTTGATTTTTGAACAACAAGAAGAGGAACGACTAAGTTTATTCCGTACCAAAGAATCTTTTACCGATATATCTATCTCTCAATTGCTTATAAGCCAAACGGAATCGCCTTTTGAACTTTCTCTCTACACCAGTACCGCTTTTGGGCGATGGGCAACAGGCTAACAATCCTTGGCTACAAGAACTCCCTCGACCCTATCCACCGCACTACGTGGGATAACTTCCTCACGATGCACCCCATCGATGCCCAAACCTTAGGCATTGAGAATTGGCATACTGCCGATGGTGCTTTGGACGGACATCAGGCGAAAAATCAGTGCTAACGGCAAAAAGTATTATCGCTCCCGTACTTATCACCCCTGCACAAGCGCAAGGCAGTGTGGGGTTTGCCTTAGGTTATGGGCGCAAGGCAGGCATACAAGCCGAAATGCAAATAGGCGTGAATGCCTTCCTCTTTATAAAGACCATTGTAAAAAAATCAAGGCGTACAGATAGAAAAAAAGCAGACGGTACACACGAATTTGCCTGCTTGCAACTGCAAAAATGAATTGGTAGGGCGTAAAAATATCCTGAAAGAAATCAGTTTAGATACTTTCTTAAACTCCTCTGTGGAAGTGTGGAACCCTCAACCTTCTAAAAACCAAGAAAGCCTCTACTACCCCGCATCACTTTAAACTCTCTATCGACCTAAATGCTTTGCACGGGTTGTGCGGCTTGTGTGATCGCCTGCCACGCCGAGAACAATGTGCCCGTAGTAGGCAAAGAAGAAGTGCGTCGCTCGCGCGATATGCACTGGTTGCGCATCGACCGTTATGAATCAAGAGAAAACGAACAAAGGTGCGTAGGCTTTCAGCCCGTGATGTGTCAGCATTGTAATAATGCCCCTTGTGAGACTGTTTGTCCCGTAATCGCTACCGCTCACGGACAGCAAGGGCAAAACCAAATGGCTTACAACCGCTGTGTAGGCACGCGCTACTGTGCCAACAACTGCCCTTACAAAGTACGCCGATTCAACTGGTTTCAGTATAGTGAAAAACAAGCAGTTCAACTACAATATGAACAATGAAATAGGGGCGTATGGTGCTCAACCCCGATGTAACGGTACGTTCGCGAGGGGTAATGGAAAAAGTGTTCCCTCTGTATCCAGAACACCCAAGCGGTAATACTGAAAGCCAAAAAGAGAAGGTCGTGCGGTTGCCCCAGGAGAGTTTAACAATGTAGTGGCTTGTGCCGCTGCTTGTAATACAGGAGCTATGGTATTTGGCGATGCTAACGAAGAAGGAAGCAAAAATCGCCCAGTTAAGTGCCAGCGATCGTATGTATCAGCTTTTAGCAGAACTCAACACCGACCCTAATGTGGTGTATCAAGTGAAAGTTAGAAATTAGGAGTTATGAAGTTTTATATATTTTTCATATACCTTTGGTGTGTTTCTCCTTGTGTGCTGTATGCAGGGATAGACCACTTATTGCCTACACCGCAACAAGTTATCGCTAATGGACAACGCTACAAGGTAGCCTCGGCAGAAACACGTCCGATTATTATTGTAGAAATGGTAGCCGATTTGCCCGAAATTCCTATCAATAAAGAAGAAGGGTATATGTTAGAAGTTACCAAAAATTGCATTCTCATCAGAGCTATCAGTGGGAAAAGGTGTGTATTGGGCAAAAACAAACTCTAAAGCAACTTTTTGGTTACCAAAGGCAATAAAGCCTATTACGAAGGATGCAAAAATCATCGATTATCCTGCTTTTTAGAGTGCGTGGTTTTATGCAAGATGTAGGGCGTACCTTTTATGAGTTTGGAGGAGTTGAAAAGAGAAATAGCAGTACTTTCGCAGTATAAAATCAATGTATTTCATTGGCATCTCACCGAAAACCAAGGGTGGCGTTTGCAGAGTTTGCGCTATCCTGAACTCAATGCTCCTTCTAGCTATGAGCGTATGCCTGCCCAATATTATACCCTACAAGAAGCCAAAGAGTTAGTCACTTTCTGCAAAAAACACAACGTATTGCTCATCCCAGAAATTGATATGCCTGGACACAGTCGTGCTTTTGAGAGGGCTTTTGGGGTAGCTATGCAATCAGAAAAAAAGGAATAGCAATTCTCAAAGAACTATTGGATGAGGTAGTCGATAATTTTGATGTTCCTTATATTCATATAGGCACAGATGAAGTAGTTTTCAGCAATCCGCAATTTGTACCTGAAATGGTGGCTTACCTGCACCATAAAGGCAAAAAGGTGATTTCGTGGAACCCTGGGTGGCAATATAGATCAGGTGAAATAGATATGACCCAACTGTGGAGCTATCGCGGTAAAAGCACAAAAAAAGGCATTCCTGCTATTGATAGCAAATTTCACTATATCAATCATTTTGATGCTTTTTGCCGATTTGGTTGCCCTCTACAACAGCAGAATTTTTAAATGTAGCCCAAGGCGACGATGAGCACGCGGGAGCTATTATAGGGCTGTGGAATGACCGCTATATCAAAGGAGAGAGAGATATTCTCATACAAAACAATTTCTATCCTGCAATGCTCGCCTTAGCAGAGCGCTCTTGGAAAGGAGGAGGTAGCGAATATTTTTGATGGCAAAGGCACTATGCTCCCCACAGATACCAACGACCCTATATTCAAGCAGTTTGCTGATTTTTGAGAGGCGTATGTATTGGCATAAAACTCATCATTTTACTACCGAACCCTTTGCCTATATACCTCAAACCAACGTAGTTTGGCGCATTACCGATGCCTTCCCTAACAATGGCAACCTTGCTCAATCCTTTCCGCCTGAGAAAAACTTTAAAAGAAAAGCTACTCCTATGAAGGAAAAAACTTATCACACTCATAAAAGCCATAGGAGCTGGCATTTATTTGCGACATACTTGGGGGAACTTGTTCCTGCTTTTTATAAAAACCCTCAGCCCAACCACACTGCTTATGCGTACACTTATGTATATTCACCCGAAGAACAGCAGGTTGGTTTATGGGTAAGTTTTCAAGATTACAGTCGGTCGGAAAAAGATCTTCCCCCGCCACAAGGCAAATGGGATTATAAGGAGAGTAAAAATTTGGTTAAACGATACAGAACTCTCTCCTCCTATATGGAAATCAGCTCACAGAAAAACTCTCTAACGAAATACCTCTTACTAACGAAAAATTTTCAAGTGCGTCCTCCTTTGCAAGTTACCCTCAACAAGGGATGGAATAAAGTGTTACTCAAGCTCCCCGTGGGTGCTTTTCTACCCCCGAAGTGCGATTGGTGAAATGGCACTCACTTGTGTGTTTGTAACCCCTGACGGCAAGGACGCTGTAAAAAAATCTTATTTATGCAGATACTCAACGATAAATCCTATCATACTATCAGTGAAGATATAGCACGCCCCATCGAAGGTCGTGTTTCTCGCGCGTGGTGGATTGCCTTTGGCATTACCCTCCTTGCGACCCTCTGGGGGTGTGGGCAATATGGGTAACCTTGCGCGATGGTATAGGTGCTTGGGGGCTCAACAAGAATGTAGGCTGGGCTTGGGACATCACTAACTTTGTGTGGTGGATAGGTATCGGGCACGCAGGAACGCTCATCTCGGCAGTATTGTTGCTCTTTCGCCAACAGTGGCGGGTGGCTATCAATCGCTCGGCTGAGGCGATGACTATTTTCGCTGTGTTGCAAGCGAGTATCTTCCCTATCCTGCATTTAGGGTAGACCGTGGTTGCTACATTTCAACTTGCCTATTCCTAACCAATACGGCTCGTTGTGGGACAATTTCAACTCACCTTTGTTATGGGATGTTTTTGCTATTGCTACCTACTTTTCGGTATCCTTAGTGTTTTTGGTGGGTGGGCTTACTCCCTGATTTTGCGATGTTGCGCGATCGTGCTCTCAAGCCTTTTCAGAAGAAGATTTACAGCTTGCTGAGTTTCGGTTGGAGCGGGCGCGCCAAAGATTGGCAACGTATAGAAGAAACAATGCTTTTTATTAGCTGGTATTGCCACTCCGTTAGTAATTTCGGTGCATACTATCGTCTCTTTTTGATTTTGCTACTTCGGTAGTCTCTGGCTGGCACACTACTATTTTTCCACCCTACTTTGTAGCAGGGGCTATCTTTTTCGGGGTTTGCAATGGTGAGTTTGCTACTGATTATCTTGCGCAAAGTGTGTAAGTTAGAAGCCTATATCACCCTCAAACACATCGAGTTGATGAACACTGTGATGTTAGTGGCTGGTAGTATTGTAGCGGTTGCTTACCTCACCGAGTTTTTTTATGGCTATGCGTTCTCACTCGGAGTTTGAACAATACGCATTCCACAATCGTGCTACAGGTGATTATGCGTGGGCATTCTGGACGATGATTATTTGCAATATAGTCCTCCCTCAACTGCTTTGGTTCAAAAAGTTACGCCGTAGTATTACCTTTTCAGTATGCGTTGCTTTTGGTAGTATGTGTGGGGATGTGGTTCGAGCGCTTTGTGATTATCGTTACCTCACTGCACCGCGGTTATCTGCCGTCGTCGTGGACGATGTTCAGTCCTACGTGGGTGGATATAGGGATATTTTGTAGGCACTTTGGGGTTCTTCTTTTTGTTGTTTTTATTATATGCAAGGAGCTTCCCGATGATTGCACAAGCTGAGGTGAAAGGGGGCAGGTGTCAGGTGTCAGGTGACAAGTGTCAGGTGTCAGGGAATAGGTATCAGGAGACAGGTGTTAGGGAGCAGGAATCTCTTAACTCTTATCTCTTAACTCTTAACTCTCCTGAAGAGCTTTTTAGATAAAAATAAAAAGAATTAAAAATCAGATGGTAAGGAAATTCAAGAAGTATACCCCTTTCTATGTACACGGTTTAGCCAAAGCCTTAGGGACTCAAGCGCACTCGCTTAGGCAAAGCCACTTTTCTATACGGACTCATAGGCTTGTTTTTCGGGTGTTGGCTCACCTATTTCACAATGATAAAAGACTGGCCAATGGATATTGGCGGAAAGCCTAATGCCACTTTCTGGCAAAACCTCCCCGCTTTTATACCGGTAATATTCGAGTTGGTTGTATATTTTTGCAGCGCATCTATTGGTGATTAGTTTCTTTATCAGAAGTAGGTTATATCCATTCAAAAAAAGCTGAAAAATCCTATAAAGAAAAGCAGTGATGATAAATTCGTAATTCAGGTAAGAGATAAGAAGTAAGAGGTAAGAAATGAAACATTTTAATAATTATATAAAGTATGTATTGCTGATGTTATTGGCAGTTAGTTGTAGGAACAAGCAACAGCGCAATATTGAGTTTATGCCCGATATGTATGAGAGTCCTGCTTATAAAACTTATGAAGTTGCTCCGCCTCTCCTCCTGAACACACTGTGAAAAGAGGTGAGTTGCCCTATAGCTACCCCAATACTATTGAAGGTTATGAGCAAGCCAAAACTCAATTGCAAAAACCCCTTAGCAACTGATTCTTTACAACAAACTCAAAACCTCACCAATGGCAAAGCACTTTACGACATCTATTGCGCGCTCTGTCACGGTGAGAAAGGCGATGGCAAAGGAATTTTAGTGCAAAGGGAAAAAGTTTTTTTGAGTGCCTAATTATAAAAAAATCGGGATTTTACGGAGGGAGTATCTATCACGTAATTTACTACGGACGCAATGCAATGCCCGCTTTTTGCTACCCAACTCAGTGAGAAAGAGCGCTGGCAAGTAACAATGTACGTAGAACAGCTAAGAGATAAGAGGTAAGAAGTATGAGCATATTGTTTTTAACATATTCAATTCTATTGTTTATTGCACTTACATTAGTAGGGGTATTGGTATTCTATGCTATCAACAAAGTCACACACGCTGAGTGGGCTATGAGTTTGTACCCTATAATGAATCGTATCACAACACCTTTGTGGTTAGTGTTATTAGTTTTGTTAGGAGTGTTGTATATAGTGCATCGCGATCCTTATTTTCTGTTGCGCGCTGTAGGTTATATGGCAGTATGGGTGGGGTATCGCTATACTTTAAAAAAAGTTTAAGAGTTTAACGCCTCACGTACTATTCTTAGTTATTTTCTTTCTACCGAAACCCCAATGGCGTGGGATTGGTTTTTGAGTCTTACTCCCGAATGGCATAGCACCCTATTTGCGTGGCAATTGCTCAGCAGTTTTCTGCTCTCAGGCATTGTACTTGTTACCCTCTTTAGCAAGCCAGAGCACTATCACGATTTAGGCAAATACCTGTTTGGATTCTCTATTTTTGGGCGTATTTGTGGTTCTCACAATATATGCTGATATGGTACGCCAATATCCCTGAAGAAACTGTTTATTACCAAACCCTTCTTAGCAAAGGTTATGGAGAGGCAATTGTAGCAATGCTCATTCTCAGTTTTGCGCTACCTTTTCTCATCTTGCTTTCCTCACGAGCCAAACAAAAAGCTGCTCCTTTTTGGAACAGCTATCCTTATATTATTAGGGCAATACCTCAATTTCTATTTAATGGTAATGCCGTTTGTAAAATAATTTGTGACCACAAGGGGACTCGAACCTCTATCTTCAGAACCGGAATCTGACATTCTATCCATTGAACTATGCGGCCCTTGTTTTTAAATATATACTACTATGACAATAATTTCTTCACAATATCCGAAATCAGTTTGCCATCGGCTTTGCCTGCTAATTGCTTTAGTAGCTGCGCCCATTACCTTGCCCATATCCTTAGGACTTGTAGCTCCTACTTGGGCGATAATGCCTTTCAACGCTTCTTCTACTTCGGCTTCACTGAGCTGAGCTGGCAAGAATTTCTCTATCACCGCCATTTGTGCCAATTCAGGTTCAGCTAAATCATTGCGACCTTGCTGGGTGTAGAGCGCAGCGCTATCTTTGCGCTGTTTTACCAATTTTTGCAATAGTTTGAGCTCGTCGGCTTCCGATAATTCTTCAGAGGCTCCTGCTTCGGTTTTGGCTAACAATATAGCCGATTTGATGGCTCTTAGCGATTCTAAAGCTACCGTATCTTTTGGCTTTCATCGCTTCTTTGAGCGCTTCCATTACTTTAGTTTGTAAACTCATAATTCATTTAGTGTTTTGTGGGGCAAAAGTAAAGCAATATTTCTAAATTGCCAACAGTTCTCCCGTATTTTTATTTCCAACGAAGGGTTTCCATTATGCGGCGCATATCTCTCTGCAAATAATCACTCGCTGGTTGTACCGAGTCGTAATTAGGGTTCTACATTAAAAATAAATAGACCCCGAAATGAAGTGTTTCACACTATCGGTAGCGTAAAACTGTGATTGTGAAGCCGCATTGCCATACACTTGATAGAACATACCATATACTTTGGTCGTATCGTTCACAAAAGTGGTGGCTGCAATATTATCGGCTTTTACAGTGTGCTTATAAGTGAAGTTCTGTGCATCGGTGAGGAGTTTGCGTATATTGCCATCTACATTTTTTTATAAGTGAGGTAGATAGTTGCCTTCATCGCTGGATAATTGATATTCACATTACAAGAATTGGCTTTTGTGTTCTATAGCCGAAAGGGTGTTTGCCTCAAAAAGTAAACGGACAGTTAGGGCAAATCGGTTACAGAGCTATAAGCTGCTTGCGGATAATCCAAACGAAGTCCGCCTTTTAGGTTTAGGTAAAATATCGGTGGCACAAGCGGCTATTGAAAGCGCCCCAATAAAGATTAAAAATGCTGTATATAAATGTTTTTCATTGAATCAATAACAAAAACCTCAGCGCAACTGCTAAGGTTTTCCAGTAATTTTAAAATTTATATAATGAGAAACTATTTAGCTTCTGCATTTTTCGGCTTTGTGCTCGCCGTCTTTTTTTGCAGCAAGATTTCTTTTTACCATCTTTGCTGCACTCTTTTTGTCGGCTTCTTTACCGTCTTTTTGCAGCAAGATTTTTTTCTTACCATCTTTGCTACATTCTTTTTTTCTCGTCCGTCTTTATCGCAAGATTTTCACTTTCACACCACCGTTACCATCTTGGTCTACGATAAGAGATTTAGCTACTTTATTGAGATTAAGGGTCATAGCCCCTGCGTTAGCACTGAACGCGAACATAGCGAATGCTACAAGCATCATTTTTAAAAAGTGTTCTTCATACAATATATTTATTTAGTTATTAATTTTTCAATGTTAAGAGCGTATGGTAAAAACCTATTCCTGCTACAGCGATTTTTCACTCCTTCGATAGTGGATAACTGTTCGCAACAATGGGAGAGTGTAGCTCCTGTGGTGATAAGGTCATCAATGAGCAGTATATGTTTGTTTTTTTCAGCTTTTCAGGATGCTGTAACACAAATATATGTTCGCTTTCTTCCAAACGCCGCCACGATATTTTTTTCTGGTTTGAGTAGTATTAGCAGTAACCTTTAGCAACACATCATCTACATAGCTCACTCCTAATACCTTAGCAACTGTTTTTAGCTAATAAAAGCTACTTGGTTGTAACCTCTTTTCTTTAGTTTATCACGGTGCAAAGGCACGGGGATTACCACTTCTACTAACTGATAGAGAGGCGATTGAGAGAGCCTATTACCCAGCCAATTGCCAAGCCACTCACCTATTTGATCTTCACCTCTGTACTTGAGATGATGTATCAAATGTTGTGCCACACTACCTTTTTTTGAAAGTAAAAATAATGTCATTGCGGCTGTAATATCATTTTGTAGCGAGAGCAGTTGCATTACCTCATTATCTGCTCGCAAATGAAAAATGAGTTTCCTCTAAATCTCTGCTGCAATCTCGGCACAAAAAGCGTTCTTCCTCTTTCAGCATTTTGCCACAAGCCCTGCAGTAATGAGGGGTAAAAACCGACAATAAATCTGATAGTATCATAGTTTTAGTTTTAGGGGTTAGAGGTTCGTGATTCGTTAGCTAAAAACACAATTACAACAACTTTTTTTCGGCAAAGATACTCCTTTTTCCAAAAAAATAATAGTACCTTTGTCCAATTATTTTCAATCTCAAACAAAACTCAATCTATTTTTTTATAACTGAAAAATCAATTGAATATATGGCAAATACAGACGATCAATTCAAAAAGTTATTGCTCACGCCAAAGAATATGGCTTTATTTTTTTCCATCCAGTGAAATCTACGACGGACTTGGTGCCGTGTACGATTACGGTCAGAATGGCGTTGAACTCAAAAAGAATATCCGCGAATATTGGTGGCGCGCAATGGTGCAAAATGAACGAGAACATTGTAGGTATCGATGCTGCTATTTTTATGCACCCTACTACGTGGAAGGCTTCTGGGCACGTGGATGCTTTCAACGACCCACTGATTGATAACAAAGACTCTAAAAACGCTACCGCGCCGATGTGCTCGTAGAAGATTACGTAGCCAAACTCGACGATAAAATTGAAAAAGAAATTGCTAAAGCTCAAAAACGTTTTTGGCGATGCTTTTTGACCGCGAGCAGTTTGTAACTACCAATCCTCGTGTGTTAGAATACAAACAACGCGGTGAAGAAATATTACACCGCTTGGGCAAATCGCTTGAGAAAAGAAGACCTCGCCGATGTAAAAGCCCTTATCGAAGAACTCGAAATTGCCGACCCCGAAACAGGTTCACGCAACTGGACAGATGTAAAAACAGTTCAACCTAATGTTCGGCACCAAAATAGGCGCCTCTGCCGATACCTCTATGGATTTATACTTGCGCCCCGAAACCGCTCAGGGTATTTTTGTAAACTTCCTAAACGTACAAAAATCTGGACGTATGAAAATTCCTTTCGGGATTGCCCAAACCGGTAAAGCCTTCCGCAACGAGATTGTGGCGCGCCAATTTATTTTTCCGTATGCGCGAGTTTGAACAAATGGAAATGCAATTCTTCATCAAAACCAGGTACCCAACAACAATGGTATGAGTATTGGAAAGAAACCCGCCTCAAATGGCACTTATCGCTCGGTATGGGTGAAGAAAACTATCGTTACCACCCACACGAAAAGCTCGCTCACTACGCCGATGCAGCTTGCGACATTGAATTCCGTTTCCCATTTGGTTTCAAAGAATTAGAAGGTATCCACTCTCGTACTAATTTCGACCTCGGTAATCACGAAAAGTATTCAGGTAAAAAAATGCAATACTTTGACCCTGAAGAGAAAGTGAGCTACACCCTTATGTACTCGAAACTTCTATCGGGCTTGACCGTATGTTCCTTGCGGTATTCTCTAACTCATTGCAAAGAAGAAGCGTTAGAAGGAGGAGATACTCGCACCGTATTGCGCTTGCCTTTTGTGTTGGCTCCTACCAAAGTAGCCGTATTGCCATTGCTCAAAAAAAGACGGACTTCCAGAAGTTGCCGAGCAAATAGTAAACGAGCTAAAAATACGATTTCAATGTAGCTTACGACGAAAAAGATGCCGTAGGTCGCCGTTATCGTCGCCAAGATGCTGTAGGTACACCTTTCTGTGTAACTGTTGATCACCAAACTTTGAAGACAACACTGTTACTTTGCGCCACCGCGACACTATGGAGCAAGTGCGCATTGCCATCCCTGAATTGCGCGCTGCAATCGCCAAAGAAGTGGATATGCGCAATTGGCTACACAAATTAGATAAGAAGTAAGAGATAAGAGGTAAGAAAATGACTGAAAATCCAACAATTAAACGCCCTGAGCCTATAGACGAGGAAGTGTTGTGGGATAAAACCACTACCCTGATGAGTCGCACTAACAAGCACGGGCATATAATGGAAACTAATAAGGCATTTCAGGAAGTATCAGGTTATAGTGAGGCTGAGTTGTATGACCAGCCTCATAGCCTTATCCGCCACCCCGATATGCCCAAAAGTGGTTTTCAAAATACTGTAGGAAAACCTCAAAGGGCGTAACAACTTCCACGCTATCATTAAGAATCTCTCTAAAAGCGGACGTTACTATTGGGTAATCACCAATTTTCAAATTGTACGTGATGAACACGATGAGATTACTGCCTTTGTATCACACCGCAAAGCATTGTCTAAAGCACTCATCAGCGAGCATATAGCCCCTTTGTACGAACGACTCTTAAAGATTGAAAAAGCCAATGGTTTGGAAGTAAGCGAACGCTATTCAACGGCTTTTTGAAGACCGCAAAACTACCTACGATGCTTTCATTCGACAGTTGCTCAAAGAAAACGCTCAAGAAATCAAAGCCTTCTACAACAACGAAAAACACTGATAGTTTTTTGAATGATTTGATTCGATAACCCTAATAAATGAAAGAAGAAACCATCCAACCCACAGCCATCGAGTGTATCAAGACAGCTATTTTGCAAAGCCAATACATAGCAGCAAAAAAGAAGTAAAACCGAGTACAGCTCTCTTTATATTTTTGCTATAGGTAGATACATCTCCGAAAAATACCCTGTACTCATTTTTGGGGTACAGGAGCTTTAGCCTATATCAGCGAACAACTACAGCGCGAACTACCTGGGCTACGCGGTTTTTCAGAAACCAATTTAAAAAAATGATGCGAATCTTTTTATGAAGAATGGCAAAACACACTATTTTGTAAATCAACTGATTACAATTCGTCACTCGTGAGTGACGAATTAGCAAATATTAATACCTCTATTAATATTAATGAATTAGACATTTTGTTATCTTCAATTCGGTACTCGAGTACCAAATTACAAAGAATGGTTTGTCGAGGCTTTTCTAAACCTCAGTTTCACTCATCACAAATACCTTTTTAGCAATGGTTAAAGAGCCTGATGAGCGTATTTTTTTATGTAGAATTAACTATTAAAGAAAAACTTTCTGTAAGAGCCTTACAAAAAGCTATTAAATCCGATGAATTTCACCATAGGGGTGCTCTTCCTAATAATTTTGTACAAACACTTCCTTCAGCTCAGCAAGCACTCAAAGCTGTGAGTATGTTTAAAGACTCTTATTTATTGGATTTCATCAATGTTGAGGAGTTGGGCGTGAGAGATATTGAAGATATAGATGAGCGCGTTGTAGAACAACAGATTGTACAAAATGTAAAAAAGTTTATAATGGCTTTTTGGCTATGATTTTTGCTTTCTTAGGCAATCAGTTTAGAGTAGAAGCTTTTAGGACATACACATATTATTGACTTATTATTTTTACCATCGTGAACTTGCTTGCTTGGTAGCTATTGAACTGAAAAACAGGTGATTTTTAAAACAGCTTATTTAGGACAAATGAATGGCTATTTAACTGTATTAGATGATTTTTGTTCGCAAACCTAATGAAAATCCCAGCATTGGTATTATCCTTTGTCGTGAAGCCGACCAGCCTTATGTAGCAATATATTGTTCGTAATTACGACAAGCCAATGGGGGTTGCTACTTTTAAAAACAGCAGACGAAATGCCTGAAAAATTGCGTAAAACCCTCCCTCCTATTGAAGAATTAAAGAAACTTTTATAAATAAATGAAATACTTTTTTTACTTTCACTGTTTCTCTTTTCCCTTCTTTCCTGCTACAGCGCAGGAAAACTGACTCTATTCCACAATCTCTATTGGATAGCGTTACAAACGCTTTACAAAGGCTCACACCCATCTGAAGCAGATTTATCAGGTAAACAATACAAAAATCAATGATAATCTAACCTATGTATACCAAAAACCGCGCTTTTGTGGATATCTTCAACAAGATACCGCATAATATAGGAAAAATCGGCGGTGGAGATGGTGTCTAAACCAAATTATCCTTACGGATTGGCAGCTATTGGTGCTACTGCGGCACTTATTCCTGCCGACCCTTGGCTCATTAGAGAAAGTAGAAATTTGGGTGAGAATTTAGGACTAAATGAAGCGCATACTTACAAGAAGTTAGGCTTTTTAAAAATCGTTCCCGCCGATGTAAATTCTGCTTTATACTTCATAGGAAATGGTACTACTTTTTATCATCATCAGTGGGGGATGGCTACCTATGGACTCATCACAGGTGATTATCGCGCCAAAAGTACTGCTATGCAGATATTAGAAAGTATTATCGTATCAGGGGCTTTTGTGCAACCTATCAAACGACTCACAGGGCGCGAGAGTCCGTTTATTACGGCTAACGATGGGCGTTGGCACAGCCATTGGACGTTTGCTCCCAGCTTTAAAAGCCTATCAAGAGGATACGCCTCACTACGATGCAATGCCTTCAGGACACCTCACTACAGCAATGTCCGCACTCACAGTGATTGCGGAAAAACTATCCCTGATTACAAAATGGATAAAGCCCGTAGGTTACACTGCTTTAGGTTTAATGTGCTACGAGATGATGCAAAGTAAAGTACACTGGGCTTCCGACTACCCTATCGCCCTATTTGTGGGGGTATATCACTGGTAAAACGATTGCTAACAGACGTATTACTAAAAGTAAAAAAACAGAAGAAGTAAATGCTCTCAACCCTAAAAAAATATCATTGGGAATTTAGCACTTCTAATACTTGGGACGGCTATCAGTTAGTAGGGTAAATATTAGATTTAGATAAGAGGTAGAGATAAGAAAAAGCTGTTCAGCGGGTGCTGAACAGCTTTTTTTGTTATTAGCCTCTTAGTTGTTTTTTTCTAAAGCGATGGCTTTAGGGAAAAGGATATTGTTTTCGAGGTGGATATGGCGGTTTAAATCGGCTTCAAACTCTTGGAGCATTTGGTAAGTTACTTTGTAAGTGTTACAAGCATCGGCGGGAGGTGTATAGTTGTTAGTAAGTTTTACAATCTCTTCAAAAACGCTCACCTTCTACACTATGCTCGTGCATCATCATAGCTACTGGATTTTCTACTGTACCAAAAGGTATTTTCGCCAAGCGGCTCACCTGATTGTTGTTTTTTTCACAAGATTTTCGATAAAAGGGAAAAAGTACATTTTCTTCTTTTTACAAAGTGGGATGCGAGGTCTTGCACTCTCATTGAAAAATACGATTGATTTCAAAAAAAGCTCAGGATGACGATCGCCGTGTACACGACATAATTTATCTAAGAATTGCAAGAGCATAGGAGATTTGTCGCGCACATACTGGTGGTGAATGCGTACGATATAGTTAGCCAAAAGGTCGAGAGGCCAATCGCGTACATCTACTTCGTTACTATTGCCTTTAGGGAGCGCTTCTAAAATCATTGATAAGAGTATTTTTCTCTACTCCTTTTTCTCGCAGGCTTCATCGATAGTACGGCCACCTTTTACAGCAAAAAGTCGATACCGTGTTTTTTTGAATATAGTGGCAGTGCGGAAATCGTCGGCTACGATTTCGCCAATGGTTTTGTTTGTTACATCCATATTAGTTTAAATTTAGGGCGCAAAGGTATGAAAAGCCTTTAAATAATAAAAGTGTTTTAAATCTTTTTATAATTATCATTAACAAAAGAGTTAATCAAAAAGTCATCGTATAAAGGTATTATTGAGGCTTCAGCAAGGACTATAAAAGTCTTTTTTTACAATCAAAAACGAGAAGAATGAAATAGAAAGGTTATGAAAGTTAAAGTCTAACAGCATTTATTTTTTTAGCAATATTTTAACATTATCTTTATATATTTTGCAAGTAAAAAGTATTTTATTATATAAAAATCAATACAATTCATTTTTTTATTATATTTTCAGCTATTAAAAAAATCATTATTTTTTTAATAATCTTTTTAAATATTTTTAAACTTTTTAAGAAAAAATTTGTAGTTAATATTTTTTTGATGTATCTTTTGTGCCGTCAGAAAAGAAATAAAAAGAAAGAGTGACTTTTTTTCATAGCCATATAAACCAAAAATACAATTGTGTGTAAAAAGTAAAAAGCGTAAAAACAAAAAAAGTTTTTCATAATTTTTTTATTTTTTTAAGTTTTCTTTTTTTATTATTAAATTCAAAAAAAGGCTGCCTAGGGATTAGGTAGTCTTTTTATAGGTAAGAGGTAAGAATAAGAGATAAACAAAAAAAGCTGCCCTAAAAAGGCAGCTTTTTTTGTTTTGTTATGATTTATTCAGTTTATCATTAATGTCTAACGATAAAGGGTAAAGTTACCATTGAATATACGAGTATCAAACTCATCGGTAAGTTCTACGATGTACCAGTAGTCACCGGTAGGCATATCTTTACCTTCGTATTTACCATCCCAAGCTTCTCCGGCTCTCAAGACTTTGATGCGACGGCCGAAACGATCGAAGATAGTAGAACGGATGAATGGATACTTCTCAACATACATAGGAGACCAAGTATCGTAGACCCCATCGCCATTAGGGAGTAAAGAAGTTTGGTATTTTGACATCGAAATATTCTTCATAGATTGTATCAGAAGCTGTACATCCAGAAGCATCGAATACTTGTACTTCTATTTTCTTCTTTGTTTTTCCGCTTATAGGATCTATGTAGTCAGGATCGGTGATTTTTGAGTTCGTACACATTATTTGTGTCATAATCTTCACCATTGAATACATAATGATATGGTTTAACTCCATCAAGACCTTCTACTTGTATAGTATTGACTACTGTAGTAGGGGTTCTTGTAATTTTGAGTTTTTTTAATTTTTTTCTACTTCAAAGGCATTTGCAAGTGTAATACTACAAGTTCTTGAAGTTTGAGTGAGAGAGTGAATGCTAGTATATATAAGTTCTATTGTTTGAGTTTGGACATTTGTATCCAAATCAGGAGGAGATATATACCATACGTTCACTCCATTACCTCTTTCTACGAAGTTTTTAGGAGATCCTATTCCGTTAAGTCTATAGGTTACTTTATTAACATCAACTTTGTCTTTAAAGCGTACCTCTAACTGAGTATAAGGGTTATTGTTTTTACAAGAGTTGATTACCTCTAGATCTACTTTAAGGTCAGGTGCTGAATCTATAGAAAACTCAAAAGTAGGAGACATTGTACATCCGCCATTAGGGCTACTATCAGTTACTTCTATTTTCCATTCACCTGCGTTAAGACCTGTATCACGGAAAGGAGTTGTTCCTGGTATTACATTTGATAATGAGAGGTGAGGGCTATTAGTATACTTATTCAATACTTTGATATTGTAAGGAGGACGCCCGCCTTCTACCGTGAAATCTATAGAGGCATCGTTACCGCCATAACATACTTGCAATTCGGAGGTAGCAGAAACGATAGACACTTTTTATAGGTTTAGGTTCTATAATTTCTATTTGTTGTTCAACGAGGCTACAAACCCCAAGTATCCATAATTTCACAAGTATAGAATCCAGGATCTAAGTTATCGAATTTAGGTTCATTACGTTGAGGGCCTTTCACTTTTCCGGTACCTTCGTTTAGGAGTGTATAGTAGTAGCTACCAGAACCTCCTGTTGTGGTACCTGATACGGTGATGATACCATCGGTACTTCCTGCACAAGTAGCGTGTTGAGTAACAGTAACTACAGCAGCGACAGGATCGGGATCTAGCAAGGTTACGCTAGTGGTACCAGAGACTATGTTACAGCCCCAAGCATCGGTGATGGTAATATTGTAAGTAAGTGATCCTCCAGGAATCTCCTGTAGCGCTCAATCTATCGAACAATGCGCTATCGCCATCTAGAGCGATAGTTTTTTTGTTTGGTGATAGCTCCACCTTGTATATTGACAGTATAAGGGGCCCAACCGCCAGATACTGTAACGAGTATTTCACCTCTGTTGTTATCACAAGTTACGCTACGGGTTTCTTCGGCAACACAGTAATGGATTCGGCAGCTTCTACGAGTTCAAAGGTAGCCACTGCAGTACAACCTGTAATAGGAGAGTAGCTTCCACTTTGTAGTGACCTGCAAGTAATCCGCATGAACTTGAGTACCTGATGGTGATGATCCTGTGATAGGTGTTCCTATAGGTAGAGGAGTTATCACATAATTGAAACCATTTGCCACTTGGTCGCCATCAGAGAGGCGGGTATCGGTGAGTTCTAAGGTTATTTTGACCTGTATCTCCTTTACAAGTGATACGCTGAGGGTCTTTAGCTTCGAGTAATAGAGTATTAGGTTCTAAGACGGTATAGTTAGTTGTAACCTCACAGTTAGTATTTAAATTCTTAGCTGTGATGATATAGTTAGCAGGGTCGGCAATAGTAGTAGCCCAAGTAAGAGAGTTGAGAGTTACTGGTGTGCCAACGACTCCTATACCTATTTTAACGAGACTATACTCTATAGGTTCGTTGTTATAAGGTGTAATTGTATTAAGAGTTACACTTATCACTTCGTTTTGGAGACAAGTTTTTGTTTGAGTTTTATTCACCGTCAATCCACTCATTATAAGTGTAGGTGAAATAGTTTCTATTGTAGTAGAAACAGAGCATCCATTAGTGTCATAAACTTCGGCGTAATAACCAGTTGGGCTAGTAAGATAAGTAGGTAAAGTATAGGTATACTTAGTTACTCCATCTTCTATTTGTTGTTGGTTTGCTAAAGTGCCAGAAGCAGTTTTAAATTCTACTCGGGTGTACTTACCTGTTCCACCTGAAACTCCAGAGATATCAAAAGTGAAGTTTAGGGTTAGAGCTCGCCTGTGAGATAACCATCGTCATCTAATGTACATTGATAATCTTCTTTAGAGAGGGATCCAGCTGTAACGGTTACAACATCAGGAGAAGTTACGTTGACGGTGATAGTAGTAGTACAACCATAAACTGATTGAGCTGAGATATAGTAATCGAAACCATTTATAGCTCTAGGTCCCTGAAGGAACACCCATAAAGGTAATATAGTTTACATTAGTAATACTTGTCACCCCAGCTGGTGTGAGGCCGGTGTTTTTATCAACGATATTGAACGTATAAGGAGCGATACCTACAGGGGTAGCTTTCACTCGGATAATGGCTGTTTCGTTAGCACAAGTAGGCGTTGAAACAGAAAGCACTTCGAGTTGAGGTGTTTCAGGGGCAAGCACGTTGAAATCTGTTATTTTAGCACATTCAGCAGCGGTGCCAAAAGTAGCAGCGTCGTATATGTGGATGCGGTAAGCACCAATTCCATAGCCTATAGTGAACGCTGTAAGATGTACCGGTTACTGTAGTTCCTGGAGCAACCATGGTTACAGCGCGTTCGTTAGGGGGTACCTTATCAGTAATTCTATACAATCCTATTTTATAAGTTCCAGAACCTCCTGTAATATTAGTTACATTGATAGTAGTGGTAGCAGAACCTCCGCAGTACATAGGGTGTATGATCAGCGTTGTACTTAATCATCTCATTCACTCTGAAAGTAGTGCTAGTTTCGCAAACCATTGGCATCTCGGAAGGAAATTGTATAAGGGCGGCATTAGGAGCTAATCGTATAGGGTAAGGTAGTTTGAGTAGCTACGTTAATGTTTTGCCAATTAGAAATACCATCGATTTTATATTGGTTTTGACCTACGCCTATAGGTATTGAATACTACATTGATTGGATAATCGGCGTTGTCACTACAAGCGTCGAGAACTGTTACTGTAGCGATGGAAGGTTGAGGATCCATACCTACTACTATGGTAGTATTAGTGAGACAGCCTAAAGCATCTTTCACTATACTTCCCAGTGCCAGAGATAACGTTTTTAGACACGCCATCGAGAGAACTTGCTAAAGCGGCGTCTAAGGCAGTACCCATAGGTGCTGGGGTAGCCAGATTATGGTAGTAGTACTGATAAGGAGCTGTTCCTCCTGCGGCTTCTACAGTTATTTTGCCGAGGCCTGATGGGATAGGCTGGTTACAGTTAGCTAATTTAGCAACTGTAGCTGTAGCGGTGAGTAATGAGGTAGATTTACCTATTGTAAATTCTTTTGCTACCCATTGTACATCCGTTGCCATCGGTAAAGAGTATGAAGTAACGGCCTGCAGGCACATTTGTGATTGTAGCGTCAACTTCAGTACCTGATACTGGAACAGTTCCGGCACAGGTCCTATGATAGGATCTAAAAAGACCAGGAATGAGTGATGGTATATAACGATAAACTCTATAGGACAAGTTAGTTGTACCTGTGCTCCAGTTTTTCAAGTTCACAAATACTTTACCATCATTAGCATCAGCACAAGTAGTAGAAGCCGTTCCATTGATTGTTATCTGCAAATTAGACTGTGTAGGAACGTGGATATTTGCTTCTTTAGTAAATGTACAATTGGTATTGGAATCAAATACAATGAAAGTGTAAGTGACCCCAGGAGCCAAGCCAGTGAAAGTGTGTGTAGAAGCTTGAACTACAGAACCATCGGAAAGGGTAGTAGTAACAACAGTACCTCCGCGATGCCAAGTATAGCCATCAGGCATTGTTCTTTGTGAGGAGGTAGTTCCATAAGGGATTTGCATACCTTCGTGATAAACAGCGATGTACTGTCCGTCTTGAATTGTACCTCCATTTTTGTCGTATACAGAAATGGCTACTTCCCAGTGATACCTGCACAACCTACTACGCCTGTAGGACGTACATCTAATCCATTAGCTTCGGAATTTATAACGAAGTTGTGGATATATTTACAAGCGTTAGCATCTTCTATTACAATTTGATAGTTACCAATATCTAAAATTATTGTATTGTACAATAGAATTTTTGGGTGATATTATTTCGAGTTTGTATAGTAGCGCCATTTTTTCACTAAAGTAAACGTATAAGGAGCTGTACCGCCTGAGGTAACAGCAGCTTCGGCAGTTGCTAATTGGGTACCAGTAGCGGAACATTTCATAGGTGTATTAGTAGCTGTTACGACCATAGCAGTTACTTGGGTAACTGTAAATCCTACAGGAACCGATTTACAATTAGCACTATCTTCTATAGTAATAGTATAAGTACCGGGTTGCAATCCAGTGATATCGGCTATGGGGGTGTGACTGAACAGAGAGTCCATCATTTAGTAACAATGTATAAGGAGGTACACCACCTGTAACATCTGGTAGTATTGATGCGTATTTTTTTCCGGTATTAGCACCTGCACAATTTACATTTTCTACGGTAGGGGTTACAGCGAAAACGGGCATACAACTTTCACCTCTTGTTTCACAGAGGTGACATTACAATAGTCGCCATTAGGCATTTGGTAACGTACTCTAAAGTAGTAGTCGCCTTCTACTTTAGTTTTGAAAGTATAGACATTACCAGCTTGACTCATAGTCATACCAGTACCTACGGCGGCAGTAAATCCAGTAGTAGGTGTATGACTCCATAAGAATTCGCGTACCCCTGTTCTACCGCCAGTATAAGTAATTTTATACTCGGCTTCGCTATTAGGCACACAAGTTAAAGCATTTATAGAAGTTACTTGTATGCGCAATGGATTTTCGATAGTATAAGATGTATTAGTTTGGCAATCAGCGCCATCTTTAATTACAAAAGTTGTAAGTACCAGCGGTAAGGTTTTTCGAATATGTGTGATGTACCAGCGGCTACAGAACCATTTTCGAATGTAGCACCACCGTCTTTACTAAACTTATATTCTCCATTTCCATTGGTAACTTTGATTTGCAAACGGCCTATATTACCACCTGTAAAGCAAGGCTCTAAGTCTACGATTTCCACTTGCAAAGGTTTCACATCGGGGACATTGAGGGTAGCGGTAGCTGTACAACCATTAGCGTCCTCTACTTGTATAATATAAGTACCTTGGGTGAGGTTTATATCGGCTTCGTTGTTTGTTGAACTTTGGGTAGCAGCAGGTGTTGATCCAGTAATAGGAGAGAAGCTAAAATTTCTATAAGGTTTAGCGCCACCGTCACCTATAAATCGTACAGAAGCAAAGGTGTTCAAACAAGTTACAGGAGCTGTAACTGTAGCTGTAACAGTAAGCGGTACAGGTTTTTGATAGTATAGTCGATACTTGTTTCGCAAGATGTATCGGAGGTACGACGTACGAATAGAGTACCATTATTTACTGCACTGAGTCCTGTGATGGTAGCCACACCTTGTGTAGGAGCAATAGCAGTAAGCGGTAAGGTTGTCCAAGCAGTAGCTGTGGCAGTGTGATATTGTACAGAGCTACCACTTGGGTTATCTACCACCAAGTAGATAGAACCATCATTATTGCCGCATTTTTCATCATAAGCTGTACCTCTGACTTTGAAAGCTTTATCGTTATCAACTTTGATAGAGAGGCTTTCAGCGCGTACAGCACATAGTTTTGTAGGTTGAGAAATAGTGATATTATCGACAGCTAAGTCACTACCTATAGTAGAGGCTGCGGCAGTATTTCTAATTTCGAATACGGCGGTATTGAATGTAATATCAGTATCGGCAAAAGTTATGTCTTTTAGTTCCCAAGAAGCCAAGCGCTGCAATTCGCCCTAATGATTTTTGTATACCAGCGGCAGGGGTTAGCAGGGTTGTAAAGGCGTACCAACAAGTTAGGGTTAGCACCTCCTACAAAAAGTGGGAGGCAGCAAGTTGAATAAATGCATAGATACTTTCAGTTCGGTATTAGGCACAATATCCTTGATAGTACGTCTATAGATTACCCCGTTGTCGTTATCAGGGGAAGTTCCATTAATAGCTAAGTATCTGCCATCGGTTACTCCAGAGGCATCGGCAGGAGGTGTAGTCACCCAGTTAGTACCAGCGGTAGGCACTTGGCGAGTGATCATATACTGGTTATCACCTAATGTAGTTGTACCTGCGGCACAAGTGATAAACACAGATTGAGAGTTGCAAGTATCTTCACCTTTACCGAAATCTTCTTTGAACAAGATGTTAGGGTAGTACCAGTAGCTGAAGCAGGTGTATAGATAGCTTCGATGCTATATACTCCTGGAGAGAGAGTAAAGACGTTAGAGGTACGGGTTTCACTGATTGTACCATCGCTTTTCATGAGTCTAAACTCGTATTTTTCCAGTAGGGTTAGTAGTTACAGTGAAAGTACCTCTACCTTCACAATCGTAGGTTACAGTAGTAGCAGTAACGGTAGGAGGTACTATTGGGCGGATAGAGATAGGGATTTCGAGTGTACATTTATTACTATCGCGTACATAAACTACGCTAGCCGTAGATCCTACCATTAAGATGGGGGTTAGAGCTATAGGTTACATTATTAGAGCTATATTCGTAACCTGTACCTGTACCACCTGTTACGTTGTTGACACGTACTTTATATTGTGGAGGGGTTGCTGTATCGCAAGATATATCTTCAATTACACCTGCATAAGCGCTTAAAGTACTTTCGATATTATTAATTACGACATTAGGGTTTCTATAGGGTACAAGTTGCACCAGCTAGAGATCCCATTGTAATTTTAATTTCTATTTCATATCTACCAGCGGTAAGGTTGTTAAAGAAACCAGTAGCATTTTCGTCTATATAAGTTTTTCCACCTGTGTTATCGAACTTATAGAGGATAGTTTTTACGTTTTGTATAGTGTTATAGGTTATTGAGATTTGACCGGTATTATCGGCGAATCCACAAAGGATGTCGCGAGTTTTGATGGTGTAACCCTAAGAAGTTTTTCAGGATAAATATCTACTTCTGGAGTAAGGGCATATCCACCTACATCATCTTTGGCAATGAAGATGTACTTACCTGGTTGATCTATATGAACGTCACTTTCTACGAAGCTAGCACCTACAGGGATAGTAGCGAAGAAAGCAGAGGCGGGCACGGAGTTATAGTCGGAATAGCCATTTTTGTATAACGCCATCTATGCTCCATACGGCGAATTGATAAGGGTTTTTACCTCCTGTAGCTTCAAATCTCATTGAGCGGAGGTTACATCCTTTCCAAGCTTTTAGCTATAGCTTTAGCGCTAAGAGTAGTTATTTTTAATTTCCTGAGTTAATACTAACTTACAGCTATCGGGTAATGCGGGGGAAGTTACCTCTATTGTATAAGTTCCTGGAGCAGTAATAGGTACACGATACTCTAATAGTGTAGTATTGACGAAAGGTTGTCCGTTTTGGTTTACTACATTACCAAACGCATCTTTTAAGATGTATTTATAAGTAATACCAGCTGTAGCCATTTGTACAAGGACGTAACCTTGTTGATAGTTAGTCACATCGCCATAGTCGAGTATTCGTCCGTTGAGTGAATTTGTAAAGACGTCGAAATAGAAATTAGTGTTACACCCTTCAGAGTTGGAGACTTTCAAACGGAAGTGTCCTTGGGTATTAGCCACGAAGGTTCGGTTAGAGTGTACATCGTCCCAAACGGAATCATTTACGTTAGGGCAGTTCAAGCTAGTAGGGTTAGAACCAGTTTTGAGTTTTTGCCATACGAAGTTAGTATCTTTAAAGTTAACCACTATATTTCGTGAAGGCTGGTTACACAAGATGAAGTGGCTCACCCAGATATTATTATCAGCACATATATCACCTCCGTTAGATTGAGGTTTGATTGGGTCGGAAAGGGTTTGAGGCGTTTGTACTTGAATAATTTCGGTAGTGGTATAGGTTACCCTCCGCACACGTTAATTTTTCTACTTTGTAGTAACAGCTTCGTCGGCGTCGAAGAAATTTTCGTTGCGTGGATTAGGTTGCAACAAATTATTTTTATACCATTTATATTCAAGGAAGCCTGGTGTAGCTTGTATACGGAAGGTATTGATACCAGCTCCGTTATCACAAGCCAACTCATTACGCATACAGTTTTGGGTAGAGATAGTAATGGTTTTAGTACCGGCAGTGGTTTGTTCAGGGGATTGTACAGCCAGTTAACCCACCCATATATGTAAATGAATAGGTAGAAGAGAGCAAGTTCATACAAGGTTTACCTACTTCGGAGCAATCTCCGTTTAGGGGTAAGAGGTATTAGGATAGTTCTTTCGTTAGCGCCAGGGGTAATGGTTTGTTTTTGGGATATCTATAGTTATGGTGTTAGGGGTAGATGCTAACATAGTAGGGCGATAGATATTTTGTTTTGCTTTGCTAAGATCTGGGGTACCGACAGTAATATTAGGGTGGTTAGGCAAATGTAATTTTGCATAGTAGCGGTAGTCACATTTGCGGTACTCTTTGATTTTTATATCGGATGCGATAGTAGAAAGTTTCGCCAAGGCCTAAGTCGCGATTGATAGGGCTTTCGGAGGCATCTACATAGTCGCTTTTAACCTCCATTTTGATTGCGCGCGATGTTACCACTACATTGAAAGTACAAGTAACGGTATTACCAGATGTATCGCTAAAGACATAGGTTACAGTGTTAGTACCTATATTGAATCGTTGTCCGCTTTGATGGGATTGGCTCCAAGTTCCGATACGGCAATCGTCGGTAGCAGTTACTACGCCCCAGCAGCTATGCCGCAGCAACGGCCTGAGATAGCTTCTACGGTGATGGTATCGGTAGGGCATCCTGTAATTACAGGAGGAGTAGTATCTTTAGAGAATTGTATAGTTACAGAGGTTTCGCCTGTGCGGTTTACGCATAAGTTAGGGTCTTGCAATTTATAACGCACGAGATATTTAGTATCGCGGGTTACAGTATCGGATATTGTTTGAGAAAATCCTAAACTAGTTTCGGTAGTGTCGTTTTCAATACGGAACCATTCGATATCGAATAGTTGTGTAGAACCGCCGAAAAGTAAGGTCTACCACGTCGCCGTTACAAGGGTTTGTAGAACGTGCGATATAGCTAATAGTAGGAGCTGTATAGTTATCGGTATTTACAAGTACTTCATCGGTATAGATACCGCAAGCGTGAGAAGTAGTAAGTATATAGGTACCATTGTCTACATTTTTGAACACATAGCTGGTATCTGTAGAGGTTGCTCCAAAAAGTTTTTTTGTTTCTTTTTAGGGTTCCTGTAGCTTTTATTCTTGAGGGTAAAAGTAAGGGGGTATCGGATATTGTCGGGATTTTTAATTCCTACTGCTACGATACCAGATCCTGAAGAGGCGCTACAAGAGGTACCTACTACGTCACGTTGGAGTTCTCGAGTAGGTTTTTACGGTGAGGTATACTCTACTTTTTATGAAGAGCTGTTGTGCCATTAGCTTGAGGGTCGGAAGGTGTTATAATATCAGGAGAGTTAATCATGCTTAAAGCCATTTTATAACTCTATTAGAGTCGGCGAGGCTTTTCCAATTCATTACTCCTGTATCTCCAGATTGTGCGCTATCTTTCCACACAGCTTCTTCTATACTTATATAATAGAAGCCTTTGGCTTCGAACATATAGTCACCTTCGAGGAGGTTATTAAATGTATGGTTTCTATTTCTTGAACTTTCGACAAAAGTATCGTAGTTACCAGAGGGCCCTTTTTATATAAAGTATAGGTAGTATAATTTATAGTACCGATGGGAGTAGCACTGATATCATAAGTTATTTTTAGAAGACCCTGCGCAACCTTGTTCAACTTTTACTTCATCTTTATCGTACTGCATAGGGGTATCGAAATTGAAGTCTCTAAAAAGTAGTATTGCCACATTTATCAGTAAAAAGTAATGCGGTAGTTACCAGCAGGAAGGTCGCCAAACTGGAACAGTCCTGCATTAGAAGAAGCAGATTGAGGGTTTAGCAAAGTTCTTATAATAGGGAAAGTATAAGTAACAGTGCGTTGAGAAGTTTCGAAAGGCATAGAAGTAAGGAAGTCGTAGGTACGATTTCCAGTTCCAGCACCTGGTCGTCTAAATAATCAATTGATACAGTTACAGGGTAGTTGAAATAATCGGACACGAGCTCATTTGTACATAGATATGGTACCTTTGAATACACCTTTACCTATTTCGATACCTTGGAATTGACGTCCTATTTGGTTAGTTTTAGCTTTAATTTCGACAACGCGTTTAGGTTCATAGCAAAAGGTGTTGCCGGCTGCATTTTTAGCTTTAAATTTGACCATATAGTAACCATCAGGCAATCCTGAAAGGTCGGCATAATTTTCGTTAAGCCACACTACGTTAGCGCTTTCATTCACCCATTTAGAAAAGGTTGGTTTCGTCCATTTGGTTAGTAGTATAAGCATTATTCCAACCGGGGAATCCTGTACCTATGAATCTATATATTTTCGTAATAGTAACCTTCGCCGGTGAATGCAGCATTGGTGATGCTATTTACCTACTAATCCATTGTGCCAATAATAAGTTCCAAAGACAACATTTTGGGAAGGGTTGTTCTAGGTCTGGCAAACGTACAGATCTCCAATAGTTATCTACGTATAAATATCTTTGAGTAGGGTCGTTACAAGGTTTAGCAGGGTTAACATTCAAGTCGGAGCGGTTTTGAGCTTCTATTACTCTTGAACCAGAGGTATCTCTAAAGATATATTGCCCAGTATTAACGGGATCTGCTTACAAATTTTTATAACATTTATAATATTTTCATCGAGTTTGAATTTTCTTTTGATAGGAGTTTTTTTCCTAAGTTTACTTTATTTCTACTATATCATTTTCTTTGGAAGACATAAGGGGTAGTAAAAGAGGAAGAAGCAGTAACTTGAGCGCTACGCTATAAAGTTATATCGAAATTAGAGGCGATAGGGTAAGAAGCTATAAGGTTACCGGCAGAGTTGTATCTTTTTACAACATACGGCATTAGAGGTTTTGATGTCGTTTTGAAAGGAGAGAGGGTTACTTTTATCTTTTCGGAGTAATTGGAAGGAAAAATCCTATTTTACAGTTTCCATCCATTCGTATACCTGAATTATAGTTAAGTTCTAGGTCTAAGCAAGACAAAGTGAGAGAGGGGGAAAGTATAGTAATATTAGTTTTATTAGTATCGCCGCAGTTAGCCACTCCACCCGCCAAGTCTTCAACAGAGAGTTCATAGTCGCTACCTACTGAGATAGGTGTAGTTGCACTACCTTGAATGGTAATGGGAAGGGATTGAGAGGCTGTAGTTTTGGTGTGGTTGCCTGTATATATTAAGGTAGTGCCTTTAGTAAGTTTTTACGATGAAAGGGCCTTTTGCTCCAGGCTGGATAGTAAAATCTATACTTCCGTCATTTCCATCTCCAGTACAAGTTGGAGAGTTAGCTTTTGAGGGTACCATTTACAAAAAGAGGGGTACATAGGTAGAGGTAATGGTTACCAGCTTTGGACTTGTAGATTTTTTTATTAGTAGCTACTTCTATCATAGTAAGGGTGTGGGCACCCGCTTTGAGAGTAGTAAATCTGCAGCTATCTTTACCAGTGACACCTATTTTGAGGGGCCAAGTACGCCCTGCAGGGTCGTTAGGGATATCTAACTTCACCTGTAATTTAGTGCCAGTAGGCCCCATACCCGCAGGTAAGGAGACTTTTATTTTACCATCGGAGCTACATTGCCCATTAGTACCGATGGCAGAGAAGTTGTTTAAGTTCAATGCTTGAGCGCTGAGCCCTCCCATTGCCATAAGAAGTAAGAAAATTGTTAGAAAAAAACTTTTTCATAATGCTATTAAATGCTATTTTTGAAACGACAGTATACAACGATACTTTTAATGCACAAAAAGTACACATTTCCAACGAAACTGCAAAAATCTATTTTTGTTAAATGTTAAAAACAACTATTGTATTTATCAGTAGGAGAGTATATTATTTTATAACTGCAACAATTACACAACTGTATCATTTATAAACATATAGCAGATTCAAAAATCTTTTTATTGTAAATTGAATCGAACTGTTTATATTTTATATTTTTAACTTTTTGTATACAAAAATTTTAACAGTTTGTAACAGGTTACAGAGAATAAAGAGATAAGGGAGGATTTTTCTGTTCCAGTAAAGGAGGGTAGAAGCTATAAAAGTAAGTGTAAGTGAAGGAGAAAGGAGGATAAGTTTTACAAACTACAGAGATTTTGAGATGAATATTACTTTTAATAACACTTACTTTTTGTCACGAATTGGTAGCTTCTTTTTCTATATTTTACAGATTTTAGCTGAGTAAAATCGCCTCATGAATTACACATTGAGAGTCTATTCTTTTGAAAGGAGAGGTATTGATAAGATATTTTTAGGGTATGTATCAGGAAGAACCTTTGCCAAAGTTTATAGCGGAGAGGCTTTTAAAAACTTTGGCAAAGGAGTGAGCCACATGGGCAATTTTAGATTGTATTATTTATTCTTCATAGAAGTTGATTTCAGAGAATCCCATCCAATCAGAAGAAGCGTCGTCTCTTAATACAAAGTCACTTAATGAGAAGCGTAAAAGAGGGACAGCTTTTTTTGAAAGTTATCACAAGATCACCACTACTCATTATAGTCTACAGTCCCTTGAATTGTTCATCACCTTGAGCCATAGCTGCATATGCACCTAAGCTTTTTGGGATCCCATATCCTGGTACTGTTTTAATAACTACAGATTTTACGAGTCTCACTTTTAGGAAAGTAAAAATAATAGGTAGCCCCTTCTTTAACATAAGAATAAGAACCTTCATTATCATCTATCAAGTAATTAGGGAGTAATATATATTACGGCATAGGAAGTTCTAATACCTCTTTTATCTATTATTGTACCTGAGGCTTTTAGCAGCTACTTCGGCATTATTGCCAGATGCTACTAACTCTTTTACATTTAGGTTTACAAAAACTTTGTTGTTTGACAATTGTTGTTCAACTCCTGAAGCATCTTTTTACTACATATTTAAGAGGTAGGACATACTCTCCTCTATTTGTAATTACAGACCTCGTCTAAAGAAAAAGTAAGTTCTTTAGAGATATCATCGAAGTTATCTTCAGGTAAAATACCTTCTACTCCCTGCTGGAGCTACTCTGCTTCCTATAGCAGGATTGGTGTCACGTTCTAAAAGCGACGGTAAGTCCAGAGGGCACTCGTAAGAGCTTTTACAGTAAAAAGTAACAATTTTATCTCTGTCTCCTATGTAAGCGGTTCCGTTATAGAATCCTAGTAATTTAGATACATTTTGAGAATCTACGCTAATTTTTTTATTTCTTCGGGGAATATTTTCAATACAAAAATATCTTTTCCTTTAGGGAAGTGTAAGACCGCTATCGGTTACTTTTTAAGGCATAAGGCAAAATAACTTTTTGTTAAAGCTAGAGTTATTGCTAACGGTAAGGGTAAAAGTAACAGAGGTTTCGCCTTTGGTAATGGTTTTTGTAGCATTGCTTAGTTGTACAAGGTTTGCGTCACCTAATTCAAATCCTGAATAGTTAGCTTTTTAACTTTGTCGTAAGCAGAAGCGTCGTAAACGAGAGACACTTGTATATCTTTATCATAAGGTTTTATCAAGTAATCTTACACTTACTTCTTTTTGTATAATTTCTATTGATAGAGAGGTTACCAAAAGAGAGCATTGGTAGTTCGTCAACTGTGGATTGTAGATAGATATAGTTAGTCGAGGGTCGTATCCCTAATTGGGTACGGATATCATCGTCTCACTATTTTTATCGATTTCCCACGTAGTACTTTCGTTTTTTTCTCGATAGTACTCTCATCTTTTTACAAGAGATGAGTAGAGAAACGCAGCTTAGAGCTATTAAAAATTTTTTCATAATACTATATTTATTTTTATTGTTCATAGAATTCTACTTCATAGATTTTGAACTGATTTTCTTCCTTGATCATTTCCAAAATTGAGCAAGATAGATATCGGCTATAGTTATAGCTTTTTAAAAGGTGATTACATACCAGTTTGTTGCAGAATTGAAAAGATACATATCCCTAAGACTTGCTCATCGGCACCTGTATATACTACCATAGTTTTAATAGGAGCGCTAGGGTCTACTTTTAATCGTATAGTTTTCAGTTTTTTTATTTCCGCCGAAAGTGAATCCTAATTTTTCAGGTAAAATAGTCGGCTGAAGCAAAACGGGCATAGGTAGTTTTCGTTACCATCTAACATATTATCGAATCCTTCTTTATCGAAGTTAAAGAATTGTTGATAATCTCCAGTAACTCCTGTAATTTTTATTTCCAGAAGGGGCAGTTGAAGAGTTAGAGGTGAGCATATTGTTTTTAGGGTAGACCAATTGTGTAGTAATATAAACTTTAGGTTTGATATTAGCTAAGACATGTACCCTCCATTAGCGTCGTAGGCTACTAATTTGAGAGGGATTGTGTATCTTCCTACTCTTCCTATTAGATTCAAGTTGTTAAATCTAAAAAGAGAGTTTTTGCGGTTGTGATGTTTTTAAAAGGGACTTTTTCGATAGCAGTTTCAGTTCCTAATGGAGCTAGGGTCTCTTGAAGTATAATTATCGTCGCGTATTAATCCTAATGATATATCTTCGGAGATTTTAGTATCAGTTGTGATAGTAAAATCCATATCGGCAAAATCGACAGAGAGTTCATCGGTTGCGGCATCGAGGGTTACCATTCTATTGAGAGATGGGGAATCGATTGTAATAAGAGCTTCTTTTTAGGGAATACTTTAACTACAAAGATGTCGCTACCTTTTAGTATTCTAGTTTTATCTCCTTGGATATTTAATTTAAAAGGGAGGATTACTTTTTCTAAAAATCTTTATCGTTTAAGGATGTAAATTGAATTTAGCTACATTATTTCCTTTTAGTGACAGTAATTTCACTTTGGGTGAGTTGCACTAAATTAGGATCACCTAACTCATAACTGGTATAGTTATCTTTTATTTTTTTCATAAGAAGTGGATCGTATACCAATGATATTTTTAGTATCTTGTGTTGTTTTTTTGAGTTAGTTTAAGTTCAGCTACAGCGGAATTTGTACCTCTAACAGCAAGATCTCGCGAAAGAAAACATAGGCAAAATCGATTTCTGTTTTGTAGAAATAAGCTTGTTGCTCGCGAGGGGTCATAACCAATACGAGTACGGATATCATCATCTACAATACTTTTATCGATTTCTGATGTAGTGCTTTTCGTTTTTTTCTCGATAGAAATATCTTCTTTACCGCAGGAGAATATATTCCCTGCGATAAAGAAGATCATACTTTTTTCTTTATATTTTTGTGCATTTATAAAATGTTTTTATTAGAAGAATTGCATTTCGTTGATATCGATATAACGATCATCAGTATTTCTGAAATAGCCTAAATACAATTCAGATGCTTTGATAGGTTTTTTGAATTTGATATACAAGAATTTAGGTTTTTGACCACCATTCGAGTCATAAGTACCTTTGATGTACAAAAAGCACCTTCATCAGTTACTGCATATATAAAAGACTTGTCCGATTCTTTTTGGGCGCCGGTTTGGGCTATTCTGATACCGTTGATAACTGTTTTAGATGTAAAATGGACATATACATAAGGAGAGTCTTCGCTATCTTCGTCGATACTAGTATCTATCCACCAAGGGTTTCCATAGATATTACCATCTATGCATTTTTCGATATGGCCTGGCATATAATTGGTTTCAAAGCTATATTTACTTCTATCCATCATAGTAACAGCATAGTTAGTAGATACTTCAACCTCATTATCAGTTGGGATACCTTCGTCACCAACTTCGATTTTCACTAGGATTGGGGTATCGAGGACTTTAAGACCTGTTCCAGAAGCATCGTAAGCCATTAATTTTGAATGGTACAAAGTAGGTTCCTTCGGCAGTAATGGCATTAATATTTTGCAAAGTAAATGAGATAGTACCAGAGGTTTTTATCTTTGAAGTCTACTTTGCTGATAGTCCCTACCACGTTACTAGGAGCCAAAGTTCCTGATGTAAGGAGGGTATCGTCGCGTTCTAATCCTAATGAGATAGCGGTACTAACAGCATCGGAAGCGGTAACAGGGATATTAACTACTTTGTTAGACAAGCTCAGCGTTTCCATTTTTCAAGACAGCTTCTTTGAGGATAGTTTTGTTAGCGACGTCGAAAGAGAGTTTTTAGAATACATTCTAACTACGAAGTAATCTCTTCCCTGTTAGAGTTTTTCACGGATTCGTTATTGCTAACTTTCACCGTGAAAGGTAAGATTACTTTTTTGTCGAAGTTAGATTTATTGGTTATTTGGATTTCGAAAGTAGCTGTTTTAGTACCAGCGGCTATTGTTTTTTGTACAGCTGTTACTTCGGCCAAAGAAGCATCACCTAATTCATATCCAGAGTAGTTAGGGGCCATTTTTAGCGAACAATGAAGCGTCGTATGCTATGGAAACAGTTACATCTTTATCAGAAGGTTTTGTTAGTTTTACTTCTAAGGTATAAGTATTTTTCCATTAAGGGTAAAACCATCTAGAGCTCAAAGATGGGGGCTGTAAGATCTGAGATAGCAGGGGTAACGTAGTCGAATCTTGGGTCATAACCGATACGAGTACGGATATCGTCGTCTCACTATATTTTTTTATCTATTTCAGGCAGTGCTTTTCGTTTTTTCGATAGTAATCTCGTCTTTTTACAAGATACTAAAGCAGCTAAAGAGAAAGCTACTCGTTAAACTGTTAAATATTATTTTTCATTGTACATTTTTTTAATTAAGAGGGTGTCCAAAAAGTTTATATCTCTAGGTTGAGATTAGACACTTTTTGGACAGCCTCATAGTTGCTATTCTTCTATTTCTAGGCCAACAGCAGGGAATTTTCACATTCTCTGTCCATTCTACAGTAGGTGTAAATGTAGCTTCGTCAATTTCAGTTACATATTGTCCACCATCTTGTATTCCCCAACGGCTACTAGAAGTTCCTTTTCTATAGATAGTAGTATTGTTGTATTTACTCATATCTTTAAATCCGTCTTTTTTTATTGATAGGTAAATACACTACTAATCCTTTTGCTAGTAGGGTCTACAGGCAAGTATAATCCATCAACGATTTCAGCATCGGTAAGGGCTCTATTCCATACTCTAAATTCGCGGAAGAAACGATCGGCAGAGTAAGAAGTTTGAGTATTTTCGATATTGATATGCATACCAGGAGATACTTTCAAGCTAGGGCGTTGTAGGTTTTGATGAGTTTACCATTGATATACAATTTAAGGAAAGAACTTTATAAGCAAAGGTGATTTGGCACCATTTATTTCTAGCGATTTCATCGGAGTGAGCCCAGTCGTCGGGGCTATCACCACCACCATTTTTTTCACTTGAATTTGTCCAGCATCGATGCGAGTATAAGGTAACATAGCCCCTTGAAGAGAGACATATTTAAGATGGGAACCATCATAAGCGTGAAGTTTTTAAATAAATACATACCTTGTATGGTAAACTCTTCACTTTCTTGTATATCATCGGCTACTTTTACTCCTAAAGCATAACCTTGTTTTACCAAAGCAACAGAGGTTTTGAAAGGTCGGTTAAGAGTTATTATCATATCTTTTTATTAGATAGGATAGGCAAAGAAGAAGATACTATACGCAAAGGAATGGCGTATTTAACTCCCACGGGATAGATATCATCATTTAATGGGCGTACTTTACCCCTATTTGCACGGGAAGCTTGTCCTGGTTTCAAAGTGAGGTTCAGCACCATTAGTAGATTTGTTGGCTGCATTACCTTCTTCGTACAATTCGTATTCGGAAGCTGGTAGCATTTTTGTAGTTAGTACCGTTTTTTCGTTGTATTCAGAAAAGAAATTAGTAGCTGAAATGGTAATTTTTTTCAGTATGTTCTCTTTTATTGGAAGTACGTAGTTCGAAGGTGGTAGTTCCTGATTCAGTAGATTTGGCAAAACTTACAGCAGCATTGGTATTATTCATATATACAGCTGAAAGGTTTCCGAGGGCGCTATTATTGTCGCCGTCCAACTTGATAAGCGGTGAGCCCCTAAGACTAGGGCTACACTCGCTAATTTTATAATTGTATTTTTCATTGTAATAATATTTATTTAATTTTTAAGGTAGAATGATAGTAGGTTCCATTTCTTTTATATCCAGAGTAATCGGGTCGTGGATTAGCTAAGCGGATAGCTTCACGAGTCCAAGCGTAGTGTAGATACTTACGTTTGATATTATTATCTTCAAGATATTTTTTTAAAGAAAGCGTCACTTTCATTAGTCACGGCGAAGTCACTTTGTCCATGATAAGCACCTAATCCCCAAGCTTTACCTTCTCTTACTTGTTTACCTTTATTGATCATCACTTTAAAAGTTACCTGCTTGGTAGTTAGCAGAGGTAGAGTTGAAGTAAGGGCCACCTAACATTGGGGGTGAGAACCATTCATATTAACACCATTTACTGTATAATCTTGCATAAAAGTGTTTATCGAAATAGATAGCAAAAAGCGTTACCACTCAGCAATAGGAGTTTGAGAGTTAGAACCGAATATAGGAGCTACACCACAAGGTACGTCGGCGCAGAAGTAGTAGCGTTTAGTAATGTAGTTAGCGGGTAGATAAGGTTTGAAGTCATCAATATACTCTTTTTCTTTAGGGTGGAAGCCAGGGTAGAAGCATCGAATAGAGCTCTTAAGTTAGCTTCGCGTTGAGCTTGAGTTGTAACCGCGTGATCAGGGCCAACAGGGCCGAAATATTTAGCCATTTCTTTTACGAAGTTGGCGATATTTTCGTAGTTATTATCAGAAATCATCAAAGGGGTACCTTCTCTAGTTACTGCGCCGTGGTCACCACAAGTTTCCCAGTCAACGTCGTATCCGTCGAAATCCATAGCGATGATGTATCGAGCTAGTTCACGGGCATAGATAGCAGGCCATTCGTTATAGCATTCAGCGTAAGGATATTTGTTATGGAATATTTGATAACCAGACATTGAACCATCTTTAGCTGCGGGTAATCCTAGACCTACGCCTGAGTTTGCCAGCACATCAAGATAGCGCTACCTTTTTATGGAAGATTTCGATATCTTTTTATGGTTAGCCGTTAAGGTTTCAGGGCGCATATTGGTACCACCCCAGATAGAAATAGCTACTACAGAGTCTGGGATTGATTGTAACCAACCGCGAGAGATACCTTTTATAGGTTGCCAAGTAGTCCGTCATACCAGAAATACACCATAGGCACTTGACCTCCAGCAGCTCCGGTATTAAGCCAAGCTTTTTGTTTATATTCAGTAAGTTGAGCCCAATAAGCTTCTAAAGCTCTTTATTTTCGACGGTACGTTCAGCTTCAGCGAGCCATTTAGCATTATCACGTTTTTTTCACGTAAGTCTTTTAATGCTGCATTTTCGAATTCTTCGGCTTTTGACTCGGTTTCTGTCCACTTACTACAGCTTGTGAAGCCAATAGTAAGGGCTAATAGTGTGTACACAAATTTTTCATAGTATTTTACTTTAAATTTTATTTAGATTTTTTTGTCCCACCACACGTTTGTAGCGGCATTATCAGCACCTCCTAATAAGCTTTTTAGCAGCTGTTACATTTTCAGCATTCAATCTGAATTCGCTTTGAGGGAAAGGGAAACGGCGTACGCCGAAATCTTTACCAGTTGCGTCGACATCTTGAGCTCCAACATTACTTAAGTTGTAAGCGGCAGAGAACATACGAGGGTATCCTGTACGTTTCCATTCGCTCCAAGACTCGAAGCCATTAGGATAGTTAGCTAAGTACTTTTGAGTAATGATTTGCTCTAAGTGGTCTTCAGTACTTGTAACAGCGCTCCATTTTTATCGATAGTACTTTTTTTGCATTCACATTGTAGTTAGAATCTCTAGGGTCTACGTAGTTAGCGGGGTAGCAGATGAATTGTAATAAGTTTGAGCTTGAGCAGTGGTCAAACCATTTTCGGTGAAAGACATTTCGATACCTTTTTTATACAAGTTTTCGGCAGTATCGTTAGTATACCAACCCATCAATGCAGCTTCGGCCAATAGGAATTGAACTTCAGAGGCGCGCAACCAATAAGTAGGAGTTGTTTGTACTACTGTAGGGACAGAATAATTTTGGTAGTCACTAGCTTTGGGTAGTATTTTTTAAGTCCAGAACGTACGGCATAGAAACCTAGAGGTTGTGCATTGGCAGTACTTTTTAGTAAAGTATTTTTCCATACGAGGGTCGTTATATCCTTTGAGGTAAGAATAGATAGTAGCACCCATTTTTAAGCTCGCCATATCCCTAACATTGTTACCAAAAGAGTTGTAGAAAAATATACTTACTTGAAGTTACTAATTTACCAGCTTGGTCATCATTTTCGATAAGGCCACCATTAATAGCTTTAGTCACATATTCTTGAGAAAGGGCAGCATCGGCATAACGCACACGCATCGCTAGACGTAACATCAAAGAGTTTGCCAAACGTATCCATTTAGAGGTATCGCCAGAATAAACTGGGTCGAAATCTTGTAATAGTTTGTTATTAGCACCATATAGGGTTGAGGACAGCTACAGCATCTTCTAATTCTTTTTAGGAAAGATTTGTAGATTTTTCTTGGCTATCGTATTTAGCTTTCACTTTACCAGGTTCCATATCGCTATAAGGGATAGGACTCGAAGAGGTCGGTAGCGCGGTGCATACCCATTATTTTCACGATTTGTGCCAATTGGTAAATAGCGTTACTAGTAAGGTCTTTTTTTCATGAAATACTAATCTACCATTTACATTTTCTACGTTGTGCATTTGTGTTTTGATTTGGAAGTAAGGGTTCATTACTCTTGTAATCAAAGTAGAAAAAGTACCATTAGCACGTCCGTTAGAGATGTAGTAACTAGTTTGGTTAAAACCGTTATCCCAGTGGTTACGACCAGGGGAGAAGTAACCTCACCCAGTTATCAACACTCATATTTTGAACTACTTGAGTAGTCGTTAGGGGTCCTACCCCTACTCCTGTAGGGATAGGTCGTTGAACCAACTCGTTGAAGTAACCTCCAGAAGAGTATCCTCCGCGATTGATATCGGCATCAGTAGGTTGTAGCTTATTAGTGTTTACCTCTTGGAAATCTTTTGATACAAGCGGTAAGGGAGAAAGCAGATAGAGCTACAATTGCTATATGTTTATTAAATATTTTCATTACTGTATTTGTTTAGAATTAGAATTGAACTTTCAAACTAGCACCATAAGTAGCAGCACTTGGAGTCATAAAGAGTTCTTTAGCAGTGTAAGTGCTCACCCCTGAAAGTAAGTTGAGGGTCGAAAGGAGCTTTGTTGTAAATCATCCAAAGGTTAGTACCAATTACCCCAATAGTTACGCGTTTTACTTTATCCCAGAAGTGAGAACCATCTAAAGAATAAGTAAGAGAAACTTCTTGCAAAACGTACGTTGGTAGCGTCGTAAGAGTAGTAACCGTCAAGGTTTTTAATAGTATTATAATATTTTTTTCAGGGTTATAGAGTTTTTCCATTTACTAATACTCCACCAGCATCACGAGCGTCGGCAGAAGCTTTTAGAAACTCCATAAGCGTCTAGGTAAGGTTGAGTACCAGAGAGTACAATACCTCCAAAGCTACCATTGATAAGGAAGCTCAAGTCGATATTTTTATAAGAAAGGGTATTACGCCATCCCATTTGGAAATCTGGGGTAGAGCGTCCTAATTTAATTTCTTGAGTTTCGTCGTATAGGAAGCCAGAAGAGTTTTCAATCAAGTCGCCATTTACATTACGAGAGAGCACACCTTTTACGATGATATCAGAAAGGCTTCCACCTTCACGTAATACAGTACCACCTTTTTCTTACTTCGGTAATATCGAACAAGTCGCCAGTGAATGGATTGCGATAACCACGTACTAATTTTTTTAATTTCGTTTATGTTGCGAGAGTAAGTAAGGGTAGTATTCCAAGCTAATTGTTTGTTTAAAAACTCTTTGTTATAGTTTACAGCCAACTCAATACCTCTATTTTCTACGTCACCAGCTTGTAAGTAGAATGAACTATAGATAGAAGAAGAAGATAATTGTTGTTCAAAGAATTGGTTGTAAGTATTTGATTTGTAAAGGGTCAAATCTACAGACAAGCTACTATCGAACAATTTAGCATTCATACCAGCTTCCCAAGAAGCAGTACGTTCAGCTTTGAAATCAGGATAAGGATATACCTTATTAGTTACTAAACCGGTAGAAGTAAGTTGGTGAGTGATTGTACCAGGAGTGATACCTGTTTTGCTAATAGGAGAACCTACTTCGTATAAGAAGCACGTACTTTCAAATAATTGATGAAAGAAGGCATTTTAGTCATTTCGGAGATTACACCAGAAAGACCTACAGAAGGGTAGAAGAAAGAAGGTTCGGCAGAGTTCACGAGTTGAGAAGACCAGTCGTTACGACCTGTAGCAGATAGGTATAGCATACCTCTATATCCCAACTCGGCACTAGCGAAAAACAGCAACGTTTTTTTAGCGCGAGAGTATCCTTGACCAGAAGCGCCTACTTGCCCGTCGAAGTAGCGATAGAGAACAAGTTAGCAATTTCTTTAAGGTATCCACCAGCAGATAGGCTATTGCTCAAACGGTCGTTGTAGCTAGAGCCGACGTTGGCGGTAAGGGAGAATTTTTTTCGCTAAGGTTTTTGTTGATATTGAGCATAATATCAGCATAAGTTTGCTCGTCTTTAGTTTCGTTGATAGCATAACGACCTTTGTTGTAAGAACCTAATTCAGTTTTCCAACCAACTAAGAAGTTAGTAGTACTTGCATACATTTTTCTTCGGAAGTACCATAGTCGTTATCCAAACGCACACGACCTGTAACGTTCATCCAATCGAGGATATCGTATTTCAATGAAGCTGACATCATATAACGTTTCTTGTTGTTCAAGAAAAAGTTCGCGATTAGCAACCCAGTAAGGGTTTTCAGAGAAGTAGCTATCGGCTCTTTCAGAGAAAGGTTGGTATCTTTCGTATATTTGAGTACTTGGGTTATAGCGTTCGTAAGCTTTTACGTCGCGGTAGTCGGTACCACGAGGCATCAAGTATAGGCCTACTAATGGGTTGAAGTAACCACCCCCAGCGATCATGTTACGGCTACCTTGACGAACGAAGTTACCACTTACATCTAAGTGTAATTTTATCTTTAGCGAAGTTAGCGGTATTTCAACTCCCTACGTTGTAACGGTAGTAAGCGTTGTTAGGGATTAAACCTTCAGCTTCAGTTTGAGCTCCAGATATAAAAAGTTTGATTTTGAGCATTACCAGTAGAGAAGGTAACAGAGTTCATAATGTTATGACCTACATTGAAGAATTTTTAGGATCTACATTAGAAGGAGTAGTTAATTTAGTTCCCCAGCTTTTATCACCATTGCTTCCATAAGTATTTTGGAATTCTGGTAATTGGATAGAGTAAGGATTTCTACACTACTAGAAACGTTTACTCAGTTTTACCTTCTTTACCTTTTTAGTATTGATAAGGATAACCCCGTTGGCAGCTTCACTACCATACAAAGCGGCAGCAGAAGGCCCTGTAAGTACGTTGATACTTTTCGATATCATCAGGGTTGATATCGGCGATACCTTCACCACCACCCTGGTTTACCGAAGTTATTTCCACCTCCATCACTTTGTTTGTTGAACAAAGGCACCCCATCAATCACATAGAGTACACCATTGTTACCATCCAAAGATTTAAGACCACGCATTACTACTTTAGTAGAACCACCTACCCCAGAAGAGCTGCGCTGAATGTTCACCCCAGCTACTTTACCATTAAGGTTGTTCACCACGTTTACGTCTTTTCACCTTAGTCAGTTCTTCAGACTTCACTTGTTGTACGTTGTAACTCAAAAGCCTTTTTCTTGGCGTTTGATACCCAAAGCGGTTACCACTACCCCACCGAGTTGTAATGCTTCTTCTTGCATTACTATATTAAGGGTGAGGGTTCCCTTTAGATTGGGTTACTTTTTTTCTGCTGGGTAGCATACCCTAATGAGATGAACTCAAGGGTCTCATTTGCATTTGCTTGAATTTCGTACTTCCCATCGAAGTCAGTCGAAACTCCACGTGTTGTACCTTTAATGACAACACTCACACTAGGCAGTGGCATTCCATCACCGCCAGTAACTGTACTCAGTTACTTTCGTTTGTGCCATTAGCGCACCGCCAAACAATGCAAAAACGAATAACAGCATTGATATTTTTACTTTCATTACTTTATTGAAATAAATTAATTTTTGGGAGCAAAAGTTAAGAATACCTTAACATAATGCAAATTTTTTTGAACAATATTTTTTCGTTTCCAATATATATCTAAGAAATGTAGTAGTTTGATAATCAAACGAAATAAAAAGAAGGTATTTTTAGTTTATTCAGTTTCTAAATTCTTATTTTTTTAATGTCAAAAACAAATTTCAAATCTATTTATAATTTTTTTAGCAAATTAAAAAAATATTAAAACATTGATTTTAATATTTTATTTTCAATCAAAAAGTTTTTAAATGAAATTATTGATAAATTTAAGAGAAGAGATTCTTGCTAGAATATTTAAGTCAGAAACAAACTTTTGGATATTTTTAAAATATTTTAAAAAAATTAAAGGTTTGATGAATAAATAATAAAAGTAAATAAGCCAAATCTACTTGTTAATTGATAAATTAGTAAATTATCATTATCTTTGCCCCTGTATGAAAAATATTAATAATAGAAGATGAAAAAGAACTGCGCCTCACCCTGCGGCAGTTCCTTGAAGAAGAACACTTTTTGGTTGAAACAGCAAAAAGATTATACTTCTGGTCTTTCTAAGCTTGCTGATTACGACTACGATTGTATTCTGTTGGACATTATGTTGCCCAACGGTAGTGGTATGCAGCTCTTAGATGAGCTCAAGGCGATGAAAAAAGAATCACTCGGTATTGATTATATCGGCTAAAGACTCGGTGGAAGACAAGGTGTTAGGACTTGAAAAAGGAGCTGACGACTATCTTGCGAAACCTTTTCACCTGGCAGAACTCTTGGCTCGAGTAAAAATCGATTATACGGAGGAAAAATCAACAAGGAGAGGAGGTGATTCACCTTTAAAAAACGTACGTCTTTTTCCCTGAAACACGTACTGTGAAAGTAGGTGAAGAGACTCTTACCTCAATCGCAAAGAATACGACCCTATTGTACTACTTTTATGATTCGCCCAGATCGATTGGTGGAGAAAATGACACTCGCTGAAGCAGTGTGGGGTGACTATATAGACCAAGTGGAAAGCCTTGATTTTATCTATTCACAAATAAAAACCTCCGCAAAAGCTCAAAACCGCTGAAGCTGAAATAGATTTACAAGCAGTTTACGGCATTGGCTATAAATTGGTATAAGGATGAAAAATATCATTAAAAAAACTATACTCTGCGTTACCTTACACTTGCCTTCTTACTGATTTTGGCAGTGTGGGCTGCTGTGTTCTACGCTTATATTTTAGATGAAGTGTACGACAATATAGACGATGGACTCAAGGATAAAAAAAGACGCTTATTATCCAAAAATATCCTTCGACATCCCGAACTACTGCAAATAAATGAGTTTGGCATAGAGGATTTTAGGGTCTACCCTTCACAAGAAGATTTTTTTCTGACCGCAATATCCTTAGCAATGCGTTTTTCTATATGCCTTTTGACGATGAAGAAGAACCTTATAGGGTGCTAAAAAACAGGGTTTTATGATCGCGATATGAACCCTTATACACTTGAGATACGAACTTCGACCGTGGAAAAAGATGACCTACTATTCAACTTAGCGGTTGCCTTAGGAGTATTATACGTAGTGTTAGTACTCGATGTACCTTATCAATCTATTAGTAATCAATAAAAATATGGAAACCTTTTAAGGGGATACTTTTCGCTATTAGGCGATATGAAGTAGGAAATAAAACAGAACTACAACCTATTACTACCGAAGTAATAGAGTTCAACGTATTGCACGATAATATCCAACAGATGTGGCAACGCAACGAAAAAGGTGTTTGAGGAACAGAAGGTGTTTATAGAAAAATGCTTCGCACGAACTCCAAACTCCCTTGGCTATTACGCTTAACAAATTAGAACTACTCGCCAATGACCCTTCGCTGAATGAAAAACAATTGATACAATTGAGTGAAGTGAAAACAATCGTTGATGAGAATGACGCACCTAAACAAGTCGTTACTAATGCTCACCCGTATAGAAAAATCAGCAATATAAGGAAGTAAAACAGGTGTCGTTTCAAGCTCTCACAACAGACATTATAGACGATTTGAGTGATTTGATAGCCTTTTAAAGAATTAGAAGTAAGCATTGATGAAATAAGCGATTTTCAAGTAGAAATGAACCCCGATTTGGCAAGAATACTTTATCTCAAATTTATTGCGCAATGCTATAAAAATACACTGAAAAAAAGGTGGCGACATACAAATATTGATAGAAGAGAATCGTTTTCAAGTAAAAATACTGCCAAAGATGCCGTACGCTTAGATTCTTCTAAGATTTTTCCAACGATTCCACAAGGGGCAACAAGATGCTACTTCTACAGGTTTAGGCTTTGGCTATTGTAAAAACTCGATTGCGGAAAGTTACTATTTGAAGGTGTATTACACTTTTTGAAGAAGAAAAAACACTGTTTTCAGGTAAGAGGTAAGAGGTAAGAGGTTTGTAACGCATAAAAAAAGGGGCTGTCCGAAAAGTTTTATTTGATGTGGGCGTTTGCAAAACGCCCGTACATAACATACTCTAAAAAGTGATTGATTATCAGATTTATAGACTTTTACCAAAGGTACGAGCCATACGGGCAAGAAACTTTGGCAAAGTGTAGTGACGTATAAAAACAGGTAATAATATTACCTGTTTTTGATTGTTATTACTAATTATTTATTAGCAATTGTGTGATTAGAATCTATAACCTATTTTGATACCAAAAATTAGGTTCAACAGCCCAGAATTTTTTTATCATCATTTACGCCTTTACCGAAGTTACGAGCTATATTTGCATAAGGAGCTACAACAAAGGTATCTTCATAGTTCCATTGGTAACCTACACCAATTCCTAAGATAAAAGCTATCTAATTTTGTTTTGGTGCCATCATTGTATTTGTAATTACCAAAACGTTGTTTGATAAAAAGGGTTTACATAGAAACCTGTACCTCCATCTTCTTCAAAATAATAGTTATAACCTAGTTTTTACACTAGTAGCGTTATACTTTCCACTGCCTTTTAGGAATTACAGAAAAAACGGTCGTTGAAGAATAATTCTCCTTCGATAGATTGGTTTTCGGCAATAAAGTGTTCATATCCCACTTCAACTGATGCTAACCAAATAGCGTTCAAGATGTTTAAATTTACTTGATGTTGACGATCTTGCGCAAATGTTTTTACTGAGAAAAAACACAAGCATTGCAGCTACAATAATTTTTCATCGATATTCTTAGTTTTTTTAAAAATAATGGCAAAGTACAAATAATTTGCTAATTAGCAAATTTATTCATTAATAAAAATCATTTTCTATCCAGCTGGCGTATTTGGGATAATTAGCCGCAGTACGCTCAATAAGAGCACGTTGTTCTTCGGTTACTTCTTTTGATTTTCTTAGCAGGTACCCCTGCATAAAAGGCTTCCCTTTTCTATATGAGTATTAGGAGGAACTACTGCTCCAGCAGCTATGATACTACCACTTTCCACCACACATCCGTCCATTACAATACTTCCCATTCCTATAAGTACCTCGTCTCTATTGTATAACCGTGCACAATAGCGTTATGCCCTATGGACACGCGATTGCCAATAGTAGTAGAATGTGTTTGATAAGTAGCGTGAATCACTACACCGTCTTGGATATTGGTGTCATCGCCTATGCGAATGCTGTTCACATCACCGCGAATAACCGCATTATACCACACGGTACAACGATTGCCTAACTGCACATCGCCTGTGAGGGTTGCATTTTTGCAAAAAGCAACCTTCCCCAAAGGTAGGTTGCTTTCCGTTAATTTTCTTAACTCAACATTAGTTTTAGTTTTTAAAGATTTAATTTTCAGTAGTACCGCCAGCTTCAGCATTACGACCAAGGAACCATAAAATTCCTCCTACTACAATTAAAGCTATTTTGATAATCCAAGCTACTCCATCTCCCCATTCATAAATCCAGAAAAAGAAGTTTAGGTACATAGTTAAAGAAATCTAACACAATTGCTAATACTCCTAAGAGTAATAAAAATGAACCAAAAATTTTTTTCATATATAATTGTTTTTTTATTTGTTACTTTTGTTTTTGGAAAAGCTCCTCACATAGGTGCTATCATAGAGTTGTATGTACTTTAATTATTAGTAGTTAGCGCCTTAAGATTATCTATTATCTCTTGTAGCCCATTGGTTTTAATCTCAAAAAGTAGTTGCTAATAACATTCCTAACTTCCCTTTTGGGAAATCCTTGGGTGCTGAACCACTCAAGGTAATAGGACGGCAAATCGGCTATCATAGTACCTTTGTACTTGCCATAAGGCATTGGGGTTGTAATGATTTCTTTGAGAATTTCGGGATTCATAGGAAAAATTAGCAGATTTATTATCGTGCTATTTTAACCATTTTCCTCTTTTTCTTCATTGCGCTCTATTTTATGGTTAGGGCGCGTCCATTTAGGGTTTTCTCCCTAAGGATTGATATTGAGAGTCGGCTGCTTCTACCGTATGAGGTTGTGGATGTGTTTCAAAAGGTTTTTGGATACGCATACCCTAATACGCCAAGCATTTGCATATCCTCATTGATATCAGGGTTAGGTGTAGTGAGGAGCTTATCGCCTGCGAAAATAGAGTTGGCTCCTGCAAAGAAACACAAGGCTTGTCCTTCTTGACTCATTTGGGTACGACCTGCAGAGAGGCGTACTTGCGATTGAGGCATCACGATACGTGCGGTGGCTACCATACGCACCATCTCAAAAAAATATCTACAGGCTGACAATCTTCTAAAGGCGTTCCTTCTACGGGTACTAAGGCATTGATAGGCACTGACTCAGGTTGTGGGGTTGAGGGTAGAAAGTGCCACGAGCATACCCGCGCGGTCTTCAAGCGATTCACCCATACCGATAATACCTCCACTGCACACAGTGATATTGGTTTTGCGCACATTGTCAATCGTTTTGAGGCGATCGTCATAACTGCGGGTAGAGATAATTTCTTTTGTAGTATTCTTCTGAAGTATCGAGGTTGTGATTGTAAGCATACAAACCGGCTTCTGCCAAGCGTTTGGCTTGATTTTCGGTAATCATACCAAGGGTACAACACACTTCCATATCGAGTTTGTTGATAGTGCGTACCATTTCGAGTACTTGTTCAAACTCAGGGACCATCTTTTCACATTACGCCACGCTGCTCCCCATACACACTCGCGAAGCTCCTGCTGATTTAGCGCGGAGAGCTTGGGCTTTTTACGTGGGTAACGCTCATCATATCGGCGTTTTCTATTTTTTTACTTCAGTTTCATAACGCGCTGATTGCGGACAGTAAGCACAGTCTTCGGAGCAGCCTCCTGTTTTGATAGAAAGGAGGGTAGAAACTTGTACTGAGTTGGGGTCGTGGTATTTACGGTGCACCGTAGCAGCTTCGTAGAGCAACTCCATTAGGGGTTTGTTGTAAATAGCAACAATTTCTTCTTTTTGTCCAGTTATGGCGTGTTTGGGCATTGTTACAGCCGCAAGTATGTTGATTTTCACACATAGTTTTTCTTTATTTTTTTGGGGGCAAAGGTAGTAAATTAATTACGAATGACAAATTACGAATTACGAAAGTGTGTAACGCAATATTAACTTTTTAACCATTGCTAAAATTTTTCTCTACTTGTTCCTCTATGGTAAGATTTGTATTATCAATTACTATGGCATCATCGGCTTTTCTAAGAGGAGATTCTTTTGCGAGTGGTATCTATATGGTCACGGTGCTGGATATTAGCAAGCACTTCTTCGAACGATGCATTATCACCTTTGGCTTGTAATTTCTATAACGGCGTTCGGCACGTACTTGTTCGCTGGCAGTCATAAATATTTTTAAGTTCGGCCTCAGGGAATACGGTAGTACCAATATCACGTCCGTCCATTACAATACCTTTGTCTTTCCCCATTTTGCGTTGGAGGTCTACTAAATAAGTCGTACTTCGGGTTGTTTGGCGACTTCACTCACCCAATTGGCTATCTCTATACCACGGATATCGGTTTCAATATTTTTTTACCATTCAAATAGATTTCAGAAAAATCCTAATTCGGGGTTGTAGACGAACTTTATTTCTGATTTTCTAGATCTTTCATCAGGGATTTTACTTCGATACCTGAGGTAGAAACATAGCCTTTTTCTAAGGCTAAATAAGTAACGGCGCGGTACATCGCACCTGTATCAATATAAACGTAGCCTAATGCTTTGGCTACAGCTTTGGCAGTAGTATTTTTTTCCGGTTGACGAATAGCCGTCAATGGCAATAATAATATTCATTTTTGTTAGATGTTAGGTGTTAAGTATTCATTAATCCATTTACTAAGGGCTTGTACCCACAAATCGGAGTCGTTGAGACAAGGAATCATTTTTGAACTCTTCACCACCATTTTCGCGGAAGGTTTTGTCCGCCCACCATTTCTATTTCTTCGAGCGTTTCTACACAATCGGCGACGAAAGCTGGGGTAATCACCGCTAATTTTTCACGCCTTGTTGAGCGAGTTGGGCTATTTTATCGGATGTAAAGGGAGTAATCCACTTATCAATACCTAAAACGCGATTGGAATGATTGTGAATAAGTTCCTTTTGCAAGCCCAATTTTTCGGCTAACAAACGAGTGGTTTCAAAGCAATGACTTCGGTAACAATATTTTCCTTCCTCACTATAAGGGTCACAACAAGTGGTACCTTCCAATATTTTTTTGTGGGCAGGCGTAGGAGTAGTTTTTGTACAAATGGCGTTCGGCACCCGTGATAAGAGAACAATAAGTGATCACAAGGATTACTGTCTCATACTTGCAGAGTTACTTCGGCTAATGCCTCAATATACTCGGGGCGGTGAAAGAAAGCAGGAAACTCTACAAGTTTCGTTTTTGGGAATTGCTTTTTATCAATTGGCGTGTAAGTACCTCAATAGTTTGAGTGGTTGCCATTGCATATTGGGGATAGAGAGGCATCAAAAGCACCTCATCTACCCTTGGTCGTGCAATTGTTGTAACCCACTGGCTATACTAGGATTACCATAGCGCATAGCCATTACAATGGGGATAGAGACTTGTTGTTGTAGTTTTTGAGTGAGTTGGTTTGAGATTACGATGAGAGGAGAGCCCTCATTCCACCATATATTTTTGATAGGCTTTTGCTTGTTTTTAGGGCGGACGTGTATTGAGGATGATGCCGTGTACCAGAGCGTAACGCAATAGGTAAGGCAAATCTATCACATATTCATCCATCAAAAAATTCTTTTTAGGTATCGCTTGATGTCCTTAATAGAAAAGGAGTCAGGAGATCCCTAAATTTACGAGTAATACCCTTTTTAGGCATTTTTAGTTAAGTGAAAAGTTAAAAAAGTGAGAATGTTTATTCAACATTTCTCCAAAAATATGAATGTATTCAGTAGTAGTATTTGCTTTGTGAGTTCTATTTTCTTTTTATCTGCTTTAAAGCGGTTATAGTGAGTGCTTTGCAGGTCGTATTTACCATATTTTTGCATAATATCCCTTATTTGATTAAGAGACATTAATCCTTCATTATTATAACTAAGAAATATATAGCGAAATTGAGCATTTTTAATCAATTCATCAAAAAACTTCTACTACCTTAGCTCTTTTTGCAATAATTAGATTTGTGATAAGGACGCAAGCCTGTTTTTTTCCTTGTGGGGTGAAAGTGTCGTATTTAGCAATAGTGTTGAGTAGATGATAATTAGCTCCGTATTCTCGATGATTGTAAGGAGGATCGAGATAGAGGATATCTCCACTAATTTTTGTTATAAGGGTATTACCATCTTCATTAAATACCAAATGATCATTTTCATTTTCAACAAAGAAAAGCAGGTTCAAGGTACAAGTCTTTCTGAGCTGTTTTTAATATGTTTCAAAAAGCGCCATATACTGAAGCTGTATTTGCTACCTTATCAGCATTTTCAAGCAAAGAAGCTAATAGGAAAAAAGTACACATTTTCAGTAATATAATTTTCTTTTTTCCACTCTTCAATTTTTTTGGCGTATGGCATCAATTCGTTTACCATTATTAGCCTTAAAAATAGTTACGACCTGCAGTTCCTTTTTCAGAGTATTGTTCAAAAATAAAACCGTTCACCCCTTCTAAAGAGTTAAGTTCCGATAAATGTTCCCAATAATTAAACGCACATGATTTTCTATATAATTTTTGTTAAGGACATAGCTATAATACTCAATATCATTACTAATTATTTGTTTGACTTCTGTTTTGAAAGCTCTTCCTACTACTCCTGTGCCAGCAAATAGGTCGCAACATATTTTTTGCGACAAGTCTTTACCTACAATACTATAGATAGTTTGTTTGATAAAGGGCAATAGTTTGTATTTTGAGCCTATATAGTTCATTTTTTTAGTTATGTAAGAGTATTACAAAAGCTTCTGTTCTATAGGTTTTCAATCCCACATCTTTATGTTTAAATTTGATTGTGATAGGAGAAGGTGTTACTAAGTTTGTATTTTCTATAATTTGTTGTATTCTAATAGGTGAAATCTCATCGTCTAAATAAACAATAAACAAGCGAGGTTCAGCTCCAAACCTACCTTCATCTTGGTATGTGTAAAGATATTCAGCTACTTTTTCAGGGTGCTCAATAGCTGTTGTCTTCCAATGTTCTCCGAAATCTTTTTAAATTCATTAGTGGGACTACGCGATACTTTTTGGTCATAGCTTACTCCGTCTATAAAGAAATCAACTCCTTTTCTATGGGAAAGAGTAGGTATAATATTATCGTTTTTCAAAAAAATACCAGAGTTTCTAAGAAATCATTGCGCTCAGTATTGAGCTCTTTTTATACGCCTATACTTTACAGCTGCTAACTTTACTTTTTTTCATCTTTTTTTCAGAGCGCGTATTGTTTTCAGCATTAAGTGCTTGTACAAAATTATCAAACTGACCTTGAGAAAAAAAGGCCAATTGAGAACTCCTAAACCTAATGCGTGCCATTCTTTTTAACAAAAATAGCAATATTTTCTTCTCCTTTTTAAACCATTTTGGTACTTGGATAAAGTTTTAAATATGTTTCTAATTTTATCTTTCGCATCATTGTAATCCCATATCCTTACTATTTCACTAAACAATTCATTAGATGATTGTTTGTTAAGACTTTTTATCGTAATTGTACAACTCTAAAAAGCTATAGCATTAGTTTTATTGCTAAAAATTTTCTTAACAATATCTTGGTCAATCGTTCTTTTTATATCCCTAATATCATTCATCATTAGTGTTTTTCTTTTTCATTCTTCGTAGGGCAGTTTCAGCGAGTTCTTCCTCCATATCGGCTTCGGAGATATCTTTTTCCATTTTTTTCCATCTTTGCGTTTTTGGCTACTTACGGAAAGAATAGCCCCTAAGGCTATACAAGTTACCCAAAATGAGGTACCTCCACTACTGATGAGTGGGAGGTTCTGTCCTGTAACTGGAAAAAGTTCTACTGCTACCCCCATATTGATAACAGCTTGGAGGAGTATGGGGATACCTAAGCCTAGAACTAATAATTGACCATAGAGAGTGGGAGATTTGAGTGAAATTGCTACGATACGAATGAGTAATAGTATGTAGAGTAACATTATGAATATAGCGCCTACAGTTCCCCATTCTTCGGTAATGATTGCAAAAATAAAGTCGGAAGAACTTTGAGGGAGGAAGTTTTTTTCATTGTACTTTTTGCCAGGGCCTTGACCTAAGCTCTATACCTTTGGCTATTGCCATTTTAGAGCGTTCAATTTGGTAACCTTCTTTTTCATCTTCACTTGCTGTAAACGATTCAATACGGCTCATCCAAGTATCTACCCTATTAGGAAAAAAGCATCGGGGAAAGCTTTTACTACCAAAAAGAAAATTACCATTAAATACCACAGCTATGATCATAGCTGAGAAAAATATGTTTGAAAGGGAATCGCCCTAAGAAAGTGAGGATAAGCACTGAGCTGAGTATCAGTACGGCAGTAGAGAGATTGGATATCATTACCAAAGCAGTGATTGTTCCTACAGGGAACCACAAGGGCAAGATAGTTTCTTTTAAAAGATAGTTTTTGCCATAAACTTTTGGTTAAATAAGAAGCCACATAAGCCATTAACATCACTAAGGCAACAGCAGAGGGCTGGAATGAAATACCAAAAATACTGATCCAACGGCTAGCATTAGCTCCTTCAATAGTTGTTCCCTTTAAAGAGAGCAATGGCTAATAGGATTACTGAGAATGGAAGTAGAATATACTTGACAGGGATTCGGAAATCGCTATAATTGCATCTATGTATTAAATAAAGGATAGAGAACCCAGTTACGACAAAAGAATAACTGTTTAAAAAGATAGCCTGCAGGTGTACCTTTTACCCACTACATAGACTAAGTTAGTACTAGTGCTATAAACAGCGACAAGAGTAGTAAGGCTAAATATGAGAATAAGTGCCCATAGCCCTTTGTCGCCTTTGATGTGTTTAGACAGCCATTCTTGCATCACCCAAATAGAGATTACAAAGCGAGCTACAGCTGCTTTTAAATTGGTCGCCACGATCTTCGTAACTTTTGAATAAATCGAAACTTGCACAAGCAGGTGATAGTAATACAGTATCGCCTTCGGTAGCAAAACTTTTTGGCGATTCTTACAGCTTCGTCCATAGATTGAGTTTCTATCATTTCTTTTCCGCTATTGCTAAATGAGTGTAAGATAGGCTTGTTGTTCACCCCGAGGCACACAATAGCTTTTTACTTTTTCGTGTACGTAGGGCAGCAAAGCATTATAGTCGTTGCCTTTATCTTGACCGCCTACTATCCATACGATAGGGGTTTTTGATGGTATCGAGTGCGAAATACACTGAATTCACATTAGTTGCTTTAGAGTCGTTCACATAAGTAACACCTCTACCACTTTCACTTCTTCGAGGCGATGGTCTACTCCCTTTGAATCCTTTAAGGCTATCGCGCAAAGAGCTATTTCGGATGTTCACTAATCGAGCTGCTACGCTAGCAGCCATTGTGTTTTTGATATTGTGTTTTACCACGCAAGCTGATTTCTTCTACATCAATTTCGGTAGTTTCAGCAGTTTGATTTTCTAACATAATATGTATTTTGTTATCTTTTAAGAAAGCTCTGTAGGGGAGTTCTTTTTCTATGGAAAATGGTATGAGTTTAGTTTTTAGGGTATGATGTTGTAGCCATTCTTCGATCACGGGATCATCGGCATCGTAAATGAGAAAATCGTTTTCGGTTTGATTCATTGCGATGCGGAATTTAAAGCTATATAATTCTCAAATTTATAGTCGTAGCGATCTAAAATGGTCGGGGTAATATTGAGCAACACTGCGATATGAGGGGCAAAAATGCTCGATACCGTCTAATTGGAAACTACTAATTTCAAGCACATAGTAGGGTGGATTTTCGGCAGCTACTAATTCGGCAAAGCTATAACCTATATTACCCCCAATCCTACTTGCAATCCTGCGTCTTTAAAAATTTGATGGGTGAGCAAAGTAGTGGTGGTCTTGCCATTACTACCCGTGATGCCTACAATAAGACTATGGGTATACTCATTGGCAAATTCTATTTCCGAGATAATGCGAGATACCTTTCTCGCGAGCTATTTTCACGATAGGAGCTTTTATCAGGGATACCAGGACTTTTCATTATCACATCGGCGGAGAGGATTTTCTCTTCGGTATGGAAGCCTTCTTCCCATTCTATACCCTCTTTATTAAGGGTTTCGCGGTAGTGAGGTTTGAGGGGCATTTCTATCGGAAAGGAATACTTCCCAACCTTTCTGTTTACCTAAAATTGCGGTACCTACACTGCTCTCTCCACCACCTAATATTACTAAGCGTTTCATTATTAAATCCTTTAGTGCAGAGGAGCACTATTATTTTTGGCGCAAAGGTAAGAATAATTTGTCAATTAGCAAATTTTAAAGATTGGCAAATTGGCTGTTAGCCAAATAATTTTTGTTGATTTACCAATTAATCTGTATCTTTGCGTTTTGTAACCAACATAATATAGAATATCACACTATGAATAAGAATACAGTTTTGGGAGTGGGCAACCCTTATAATGATTATAGTAGGTTTAGGGCTTATTGCCTTGGGAGCTTTCAAATACAATGAAGTAGCAGGTTTTGGTTTTTGGAGCTGTAGGAATAGGCTTCTTTGCTATTGCGTGGGTGTTCAACGCCCTTAAAGGAAGAGTTTAGAACAAGTAACAGATGACAAAATAATAGATAACAGAAAAATAGAAAAATTATGATCATACCTGAACAATTTCAAGTAAAAACCATTTCGCCAAGAGACTTATCTCATCGATGGCGAACTGCGTGAGTGGAAAGGTGAATTTACCGATATTTACTCCACTATTTCTTCTACTGAAAAGTATGAGCACACCCTCTTAGGGCAGCGTGCCCTCACTGGGTGAAAACGACGCTTTAGAAGCTCTACATTCGGCTACTGAGGCTTATAACAAGGGTAAAGGCTTATGGCCTACAATGAAAGTGAAAGACCGCATCAGCGCTATGCTAAAGTTTGTAAAACAAATGGAAAAACAACGCGATGAGGTGGTAAAACTGATGATGTGGGAAATAGGCAAAAATTTAGATGACTCTCGCAAAGAATTTGACCGTACGGTAGAATATATCTATGACACCATCAACGCTTATAAGGAACTTGACAACGAATCGTCTAAATTCGTACGACGCGATGGAGTATATGCACTTATTCGCCGAGGCCCTTTTAGGAGTTGTGCTCTGTTTAGGCCCTTATAACTACCCTCTAAAATGAGACTTTTTGCGCTTATCATTCCGGCACTTATTATGGGTAATACCGTTATTTTTCAAGCCTGCTAAACACGGGGTACTACTTTTACGCCTTTATTAGAAGCCTTCCAAAATTCTTTTCCCTCGCGGGGTAATCAATATCCTTTATGGGCGCGGTCGCACCGTTGCACCGCCTATTATGCAAAGTGGCAAAGTGGATGTTTTGGCGCTCATAGGCAACAGCAAAACGGCTATTGCATTACAAGACCAACACCCTAAGAAAAAAACCGTTTGCGCCTTGTTTTTGGCTTAGAAGCTAAAAACCCAGGGGTTATCCTTCCTGATGCTAACTTAGATTTGGCAGTAGACGAATGTGTGAAAGGAGCTTTATCATTTAACGGACAGCGTTGTACAGCTCTGAAAAATTCTCTATGTACACGCCAAAAATAAAAAGATGAGTTTTTGAAGCGTTTTGCTGAAAAAGTAGATGCTCTTAAATTCGGTAATCCGTGGGATGAGAAAAGTAGCTCTCACTCCCCTACCCGAGGTAGAAAAACCTGCTTTCTTGCAAGAACTTATAGATGATGCGCTTGCTAAAGGGGCTACCATTCAGAACAAAAAGGGCGGTGAACGCACCGATAACTTTATTTTCCCAGCGGTACTCTACCCTGTTTCTAAGGAGATGAGAGTGTACAATGAGGAGCAATTTGAGTCCTCTTGTACCTGTAAAACCTTTCTCTAACATCAATGAGATTATTGATGAGATTTCGGATTCTAAATACGGACAACAAATCAGTTTGTTTGGTGAAGACCCTCACGAGCTTTCTCCACTAATTGATATGCTGGTAAATATGCTCTGCCGCGTGAATTTGAACAGTTTATGTCAGCGAGGTCCAGATGTATTTCCATTCACTGGTAGAAAAGATTCGGCTGTGGGCACATTAAGCGTACACGATGCTTTGCGCTCATTCTCTATCCGTACTTTTGTATCGTTCCAAAACAACGACTACAACGACAAGATAGTAGAGAATTTATTGCTCACTGGTGCGTCTAACTTCATCAATACAGATTATATTCTTTTAGGAGTTAGGAATTAGGGAATTAGAAGTGGTGATATAACAAAAAAGCTGTCTTTTTGAGACAGCTTTTTGTTATTTATCAATTATTCATTGTTCATTGTTTTTGCTTCCTTCATACATTTTGTACTGTAACAATCGGCTTTCTAATTTACCATTGAAAAGTTTAATTTTGCGTGTGGGTCGCAAAGCTCACATATTTCATTCCTCTAAATTGGCGGTGATAAACCACGCTTCGGTATTGGGGTAGTTGCGTTTGAGAGTATTCCCTATAGACGAGTACAACTCTTCAGTATCAGCTTGCAAACGCTCGTTGTAAGGCGGGTTGAAAACTATGTGCAAAGGTTTTTGTTTATCTTCTTTTTCAGTTGTAAAAAAGTCTTTTTGGAATACTTGTATATAGTCACCAAGGTCGGCATTTGCAAGGTTATCTTTGCTTTGGCTACTGCCGAAGGCGCCTTGTCATAGCCTACAATTTGATAGTGAAACTCACGTATTTTTGATACAACTACCAAAAAAATAAGATTGAAAAGGTTCTCATCAAAATCTTTCCAACGTTCAAAAAGCAAACTCTTTGCGGTGTACATTGGCTGGAATATTACAAGCTATCATCGCTGCCTCTATAAGAAAAGTGCCACTGCCACACATAGGGTCGAGAAAATCACACTGTCCTTGCCAACCACTCATCAGCAGTATGCCCGCCGCTAACACCTCGTTGATTGGCGCTATATTAGTAGCTGTACGATAACCGCGTTGATGGAGAGAAGCTCCTGAGCTATCAAGCGATACAATCACCTCATTGCGCTGGATATGAATGTGAATTGCCACATCGGGGTGGAGCACATCCACACTGGGGCGACGCCCTGTAGCATTGCGAAAAGCATCAGCGATAGCGTCTTTTAGCTTTGAGAGCTACGTGTATTGTGTATGGTTGAATATCTCGGTTTGCAGGGTAGCTGTTACAGCAAAAAGTTTGATTAAGATCCAAAACTTCCTGCCAGTTGAAGTCATAAAGTTTTTGGTAATACTCTTTTTCGTTGCGGATGTAGAAAGAGTGGATAGGTTTGAGGATTTTTAGGGCGGTGCGCAAACAGAGGTTTGCTTTGTACATAAAGCCTTTATCGCCTTCAAATTGCACGCTGCGCACACCTTTGGTTACGTGCATAGCGCCCAAATTGTGAAGTTCGTCAGCCAATATATCTTCAAAACCGAAGAAAGTTTTGGCTACCATTTTATAATTTTCCATATTGCTGGTAATGTTCAACTAACAATTACTGATAGCTCATCAGTTACTGTTTTCAGGCGACAAATGTAATACTTTTTGAATTGGCAAATTAGCCAATTTGCTAATTAGCTAATTATGTAGTATCTTTGCCAAAAATATAGATTCTAAGAGAAAACTATGAATTTTCTACATACTGCCGATTGGCATTTAGGGACAAACATTCTACCAATACGATCGCTACGAAGAGCATCAACACTTCTTGGATACTCTCTGCAAATTCTGGAAACTGAAAACACTGAGGTGCTTCTTATTAGTGGTGATGTGTTTGATACTGCTAACCCATCGGTAACTGCTACTAAACAATTCTATCACTTTCTACACCAAGCTACCGAACGTTTCCCGCACTTGCAAATCATTGCTATTGCAGGTAACCACGATTCTCCTGTGCGGCTTGAAATACCCTTACCTCTCTTAGAAAAATACTCAAGTGCACTTAATAGGTCATATCAGGCGAAACGAAATTCGAGAAATTGACTACGATGCTCTTATCCTTCCACTTTACAGTAAAGGCGAGATTGCGGCTTATTGCCTCACTGTGCCTTTTTCTGCGTTTAGGCGACACACCCTAAAACTGAGAATTTTTCGGATTACAGCAAGGAGTACCACTTTCTACCAAGAAATTACTGAAAGAGCTTTTGGCTATTGCTAACGGTAAACCACTGATTGCTATGGGGCATTTGCACGCCTCAGGAGCTGAACTCAGTGAAGATGATACTGCCGAGCGTCCTATCATTGGGGGAATGGAGAGTATATCCCCTTCATAGTTTTTCCAAAAAGCGCTAAAATACGTCGCTTTAGGACATATTCACAAAGCGCAAGCCTTAGGCAATGCCCATATACGTTATGCAGGAAGTCCTATACCCCTTTCGTTTTCGGAAAAACACTATACCCACCAAGTAGTAACTTTCTCTATAGAAACGGACAAGTACAGGGGCATCAAATCTATTCCCTACCTATCCACACCTCTTTGCTCAGTATTCCTGAACGGGCACTTCCTCCTGAGGAGGTGTTACATCTTCTCACTGCTTTACCCGAAGCAACAAGTGAGAGCCCTGCGCCTTATTTAGAAGTAAAAGTTCTGCTCAAAGAGCCCGCTCCCGAACTGAAGGACAGCATTCTAAAAACTATTGCTAACAAGCACGTGCGCTTAGCGCGTATTGATGTGCGTTACCAGCAACAAAACAAAGCGAACCAAACATTTTTACAAAGCGAACTTACTCTCAACGATTTACAGCCTTATGAGGTATTACAGCGCGTATATGAAAAACAAATACCACGAACCGCTACCCGACTTTTTACAAACCGCTATTTGAGGAGGCAATGGGATTAGTGGAAAGTGAAAAAATGAAAAGTGAAAAAAATCATTAATTGTTAATCGTTAATTATCAATTATTAATTGTTTTTGTATCTTTGCCCCCAAATAGAAAAAGAATGACCTTGAAACACTTAATATATTTCTTCATTGGGGCACTATTTCCTTTACTCTTTTTGCTCAAGAAGAGGAGGAGTTCCTAATGGCAAAGAGGGGGGCGTAACCTTCAAATCACTGCGCCCTAAAAAGAAGAAAGACAGTATTACTTTCACCGCTCTCGACTACAAAAATTATTACCTATAACCGCGATACAACTTCGGTGGATACTACCCTTTCTATGCAAAAAGTATTACCTGAACAACGAGTGGGGCAAGGATATGTTTGGCAAAAATGCCTTTCTCTAATATGGGACAACCTTATAACACTATGGCTTACGATTTTCGCCGTCAGGACTATGATGCCTCTATGGGGCTGAAGCTAAAAACAACTCCACCTCACTCCCGAGGAGATTACTTACTTCCATTTACCTACGCCCCTTACCGAGTTCACTTACAAAAAGTGGTATGGAGCAAGGGCAGTTTCTAAACACTCTCTTTTCTATAAATTTACAACCAAATTTCAATTTCTTCATCGCCTATAAAGGCTTGCGTTCTTTGGGTAAATACCAACGTGTTTTAGTGAGTAACGGCAATTTTAGAGCTGGTTTTTCATACATATCACCTAATAAAAAATACACCGCTTTTGCGCACTTTGCCTCTCACGATATCACCAGTCAGGAGAATGGAGGCATAGTAACACCCGAGCAGTTTGAAGGCGGCGAACAGCAGTTTAAAAAAACCGTGCAACTATAGATGTACAATTGCTCTATGCCGAGAATACTCGCGATAGCAAACGCTATTTTTGCAACACGACTACGCTTTTTTTGCGCAACCGCGATTCGTTAGCTTCCTACAAGCAAATACGCTTCCGACATTTATTTAGCTACGAAACTGAATATTACACTTACAACGAAACCCAAAGTAGCACCTATTTCGGTGATGCCTACGTTTCTCAAAAATCTACACGATAAAGCACGCTTGCAACGAATGACTAACCGTGCAGGAGCTGAATTAGAATTGCCGTATTTGGGCAGGACTTTCCTCTTTGGAAATGCTTATTTCTACAACTATTACTTCCAAAAATGCTTACTATGTAGCAGGGTGTGCAACGCCACCAAATCAAGGATACCGACCTTAGTTTGGGTGTACAATGGCACAAAAAGTAGGTGGTTTTAGCATAGAAGCTGAAGGCGAACAAACGTTTATAGGCAAGATGACAGGCTCCAAACTCAGCGGCAAGCTCGCTTATGCTTTTAACGACAAGAATAGCATTACCGCAGGAGCTGAATTGCATTCGGCTATGCCTAATTTCAACTATCTACTCTACCAAAGCGACTACAAACAATTCAATTGGAACAACTATTCATCATTTAAAAACAGAACACCCAAAACAATCTATGGCGATTTGAAAACCCAATGGGAAATGCCTCGTTGAGCCTTACAAACCTCAACGACTACACTTATTTTCAAGTAGAAAAACTTAGGGTCAAGTACACCCTGAACAGTATAATGCCAACATCCAATACTTACAACTAAAAAGTACAAAAAGAATTCAAATTTGGCAAATGGGGGTTGGATAACACTATGCTCTACCAACAAGTGGTGCAAGATCGCGACATCCCCTCACATGTGCCTACTTTCGTAACCCGCAACAGTTTTTATTTCGCTTCTCATTTGTTCAACAAGGCAATGTACTTGCAAACGGGGATTGGCTTCAATTATTTTACGAAATACTATGCTAACCAGTACAATCCGTTATTAGGAGAATTTGCGGTACAAACAGCTGAAAAACAGGTGGGTTCCCAATGTTCGACTTTTTCTTCAATGCCAAAGTACGCACAATGCGCATCTTCTTCTCTTTAGAACAATGGCAGGTGCCCGTGAGCAATTGGCTAAAAATGGGAAATCCTTACAACTACTATTCAGCACCACGCCAGCCGTATAGAGATTTTTATTATCAGGTTAGGCATCAAGTGGGATATCTTCAGTTAATAGGCAACAAATTTTATGACAAAAAGACAATTTCTCGACACTCAAGTATTAGGACACCCAGCGGGGCTGTTCGTGCTCTTCTTTACAGAAATGTGGGAGCGCTTTTTCATTCTACGGAATGCGGGTACTACTCATCAATTTTCTTACGATGACGCTCATAGGCTACAACCCTGGTTGGGCGTGGAGTACTGAAAATGCTACCGCTCTCTTTGGTACTTACGCTATGCTCGTCTATCTCACCCCCATACTCGGAGGGGTGATTGCCGATCAAAATTACCGGTTACCGCTGGGCGGTGATCATAGGGGCTATAATTATTACCTTAGGGCACGTATCGATGGCTTTTGAAACTGAATTCTCTCTCTATTTTGGGCTTGGACTTTTGGTGATAGGTACCGGATTTTTCAAACCTAATATGGTGTCGTTCGTATCCGAAATGTACAAGTATTTACCCGAAAAGAAAGATGCTGCTTATACCATTTTTCTATATGGGAGTAAACTCTGGTTCTTTTCTTTGGAATGATGCTCTGCGGTTACTTAGCTGAGCGCATAGGCTGGAGCTGGGGCTTTGGCTTGGCAGGGGTGTTTTATGCTCTTGGGAACCATACAGTTTTGGCTTTCACAACCTTTATTTGGAGATATAGGAAAAAGAAAAAGAAAACTGAAGATGCTAATCAAGAAGCGACAGATAGCAGAGAAAAACAGATGAAGAAAAACCTAATCCTTTCACTATTGTTGATAAATTATTAATTGCTATTTTCAGCAATTATAGGCATAGGTTATGCACTTAATGACCCGCTTTCAAAAAGTATGGAATATCGACCTTTTTGCGTGGGCTTCTATGGGGGCAGCTAAAAGGGCAATATGTAATGGTGATTATAGGCTTAACAACCTTTCTATACGTAATAGGTAGTAGAGTTATACGCTATAGTACTATAGTGCGTGACCGTATGCTCACTGTAGTGATTTTTTTGCTTTCTTTGTAATGATATTTTGGCTCTCGTTTGAACAAGGAGCCTCATCATTAGTGATTTTCGCTCGCGACCACATACAGCGTGAACTACAAGGTGATTCGGCTATGATATACAACATCTTTTAACGCCTTACTCACCTTGATTCCTCTATTACTCATAAGCTATGTTTTATTCCTCTTAATCAAGAAGACTTACAAAAAAATATTCCCCGCAGTAATAGTACTATTAGTATGCTTTAGTTTGGTATGGGGCATTGCTTTGTGGATGCTCAATCGCGATTTCAAAACAACGGCTTATAGTGTCGCTTACAAGGCTTACGAGCATGTAGACAAAGAAGGTAAGAAAACTTATCTCCCTATCACTGAAGAAAAATCGTGAAACTCAACCCGATTTTGAAAATTGTGGAACAAACCACTATCATAGGTCTTACTGATATACACTTGAAAGTAGGACAAGAAATCAAGCTATTGAGCAAAAACAACAAAAACACTTCCTTAGGTTATGTAGATGCCGAAAAAGAACAATGGGCTAAACAACGCGGAGCAGAACTCAATACGGACAATGGGTTGATAATAGCCCAAGTAAAAAGAAGAGCGTGACAATTGGGTAGAAAGCAACTGTATCGTGGTTTTCTATATTGAATGCCTTCTTTATCATCTCTTTAGCAAGTTTGTTTTCTCGTTGGTGGTCAAGCAAATACAACCCACCTGCTGCTGTGAAATACGGTATCGGTTTTATTGATGCTCTCTATAGGTTTTGGGTTGCTCGCTTTAGGCTCACACGGAATTACTAATGATGTAAAAGTAAGTATGTTATGGCTTATATTTGCCTATATGTTCCACACTATGGGCGAACTGTGTTTGTCGCCTGTGGGGCTTTCATACGTATCGAAACTCGTCCCTAGCAGAATGATTGCTTTTATGTTTGGAGTATGGTACCTTGCTGTGGCAATGGGTCATAAATCGGCTGCCGTAGCAGGTGGACAAATTAAAAACATCACCGAACAATATAGCCTCTCTACTTTCTTCCTCATCTTCACCATTCTACCTGCTATTGCAGGGGTGATCATCATCTTTATCAATCCTTTCGTAAAGAAACTGATGCATGGAGTTAAATAGGTTTTAGGCACTAGTCATCTGCTTTTAGCATAGACTTTGCCAAAGTTTTCTATCACATAATACTCTATGGAATAGCACTTTACAGAATATAATTAAACAAAACGACATTAAAAAAATTTGTAGTTTTAAAAAAATATTATACTTTTTGTCTCTGTATTTGTAAAAACGAAATACAATGGCTATATTTAACAACAAAGAAAGAGATAATAGAAACATTATGGCAGCAGACAACACATTAGAAAGCAGCAACCGCATAGTAGCGGAAACAAAAATTCAAAAGGAGAAATCCACTCTAAATCCGATTTTTAGAATTGATGGAGAAGTAGAAGGTACTTTCGAAACTTCTGGTAAATTAGTAATAGGCAGAACTGGTGTGATTAAAGGCACTGTGATTTGCGAAAACGCCGATATAGAAGGTAAAGTAACAGGCACTCTAAAAGTGAGTGGTGTTCTTAGCTTAAAATCAACCGCTGTTGTGGAAGTAGCGAAGTACACGTTGATAAACTCTCTATCGAACCAGGAGCTGTATTCAACGTAACTTGTACTATGAAAGGGGCTAAATCTTTTGTAAATGACAACAAACCTCAACAACCCCTCGAAAAATCAATAAATAAGTGGATGAATTTCTCACAAGTAAAACTACAAATGGCTATGCGCATAGCCATTTGTAGTTTTTGGTATTTAGTTGGGTGGGCAATAGGTGCTTTGGGGTTGTACAGAGGTTACAACTATTTTTGTAGAACAACAGGGGATTAATTTGTTTTACTCATTCGATAAATTGCTCCTCTTCCATTGTGGGGGTTTCAGCTTTGGCGTTTGTAATCATTCTTGCTGTACACCTAAAACGCCCCCAATACACTGCTTTTTGGATTTGTAGCAGGATTTGTTCTACGCCTTATAGCTATTATCATTTTCTGTTTGCCTTTAGAGAAACGCATAACCTCTCAACCTCTGTATGAACTGCTTTTCATCGTATTGCCTACTTTCTATTTCATAGCCTTAGAAACAATTATTGCCATTCGATTCGTGAAAAATTAGAACATAATTTTTAGAGGAAGAGATTAGATGAGTATATATATTAAAATATTAGGCAATATCAAAAATAGTGTAATATTGCACCGTAATTTTAATCTAATAATTTCACATACTATGGATGCACAAAAAAAGTGGATATGTTTATCGTGACCAACGGTAAATTTTTTTAGACCTGAAATCGTTCCTCAACTTCGTGAAAAAGCTTCTTTCTTTGGACGAATCTAAATGGGTGATGCTACAAACGATACAGTTTAAAAGACCCTACTACTCTCTTATTATCTCTCTCTTAGGAGGTGGATTAGGTATCGACCGTTTCTACATCGGTGATGTGGGAATGGGTGTTGGTAAATTGATTACTTGTGGTGGATTTGGAATTTGGAGCATTGTAGATTGGTTCCTAATTATGGATGCTACAAGAGATAAAAATGCCGAATTATTAGCTTCAGCACTTAGTTACTAATTGACGACTAAAAGTTCTATACATTCATCACACTCCTATGTCTTGCCAGTTGGGGTTGGCTACTTAGCCACTTTCTTTCTCACTGGCACGACATAGGGGTTGCTGTTTGTGTAATAAAGAATGTTACGGGTTACCCTTGTCCATCGTGTGGGCTACAACGCGGTCGGTAGTCTCTTTTTTTGAAGGGCACTGGCTTGAGGCTTTTACTCACCAATCCGCTTGGAGTATTAGCTGCTATAGCATTAGTGAGTATTCCTTGTGGTTGCTTTTGCGATTTGTTTCTAAAGAAGCCTACCTTATATCGCTCTTTCATCACATTCGAACGCGTTTTCAAACGTCCACAAGTGTATATCCCTTTCTTCATTTTTTTATCCTACTGAATTGGATTTGGAACATTTATAAAGGCTTATGATAGTAATTAAAACCCTTAAACGAGCGTATTAGCGAAGGTGACAAAGAACGCGCTGCTAATAGCTATATAATGTCAATAGTAGCTATTATGGCAGGAATGCCTCTACCTATCATCAACTTGCTAGCTACTCTTTTCTTCTTAATAGCCCATCGCAAAGGCTCTTATTTTGTGCGTTGGCACTGCTACCAATCTTTGGTGTCACAGCTCTTCTTATTCTTTGTAAAACACTACCTCTTTTTGGTGGACAATATCTATATTGTTAGGCAGCAATATAATTTCTAATGCCTATATTGCTTGGATTATCATAGCTTTCTCTTTCAATGTGATGGAGATTATAGGCACTTTCTATTCTGCTGTAGAAGTGCGCAAAAGGCAAACACCTCTTTTGGTGGTTTTATGGAGATATTGTAGATTTAATCGTAAAAATAATGGAAAAAGTAATTATAAGAGGTTGTATTTTTGCTAAGTGTATTCTTGGGCAGTTGGTTTTTGTTACAACAAGTGAATTGGATAGGATTTTTCAATATCAATCCACTATTGCGCAATGAATATGTAAATAAAATAGAAGTAGAACTAGGCGAACTAATGTATGACGATTTTACCAGTAGATACTCAGTGGTAAATGATGATCTTGCTGTAGCTACTATAGATACTATAGTAACCAAAATATGTGAAGCTAATAACATCAACCGCAAAGAACTGAAAGTCTATTTATTAGAAAGTGAAGAGGTGAACGCCTTTGCTTTTGCCTAACCACCAACTGATGATTTACACTGGGCTTGCTCAAAAACTTCTACCCCCGAAGCGCTTGCTGGGGTAATAGGGCACGAACTAGCTCATATCCAAAAAGATCACGTAATGCAATCACTCGTGAGAGAAATAGGATTAGGCACCCCTATTTACCATCATTTCGGGAGGTGATTTTTTTCAATGGTTTCCGAAATAGGCAGAATGGTCTCATCTACTGCTTTTTAGTAGAAATTTAGAAAAAGAAGCCGACCTTGTAGGGCTTACTTACATACAAAATGCTCAAATAGACCCTAAACCTTTTGCTGAGTTTATAGGGGTAATTCACGATGATAAAGATAAAGACCTGCCTTCAGCTTTCAAATGGGTAAGCACTCACCCTTTCCCTGAAGACAGAAAAAGAATATCTGTTACAGAATATCCAAAAGGAAAAAGAGAGTATAAACCAGTACTTTCAGCTGATACTTGGAAAAATTTTTCAAGAATTTTTTTAAAAGATTAATTATGCGTATTTTTAGCTATAGACTACGGAACCAAACGCACAGGTATTGCTGTAACCGACCCCCTGCAAATCATCGCTTCGGGGCTTTGCACAGTAGAAACCCCTACCCTACTCACTTTCCTAAAAACAATACACTACCGAGGAAGCCGTAGAAACCTTCGTGATTGGGCAACCTAAACGGCTCAACAACGAGGATTCTAGCGTAGAAACTCACATTCAGCAGTTTATAACACAATTACAAAAAGAATTCCCTCAATCCTTATCCACCGTCAAGACGAACGTTTTACCTCCAAACTCGCTTTTCAAACAATGATTGATAGCGGATTGAAAAAAAGAAACAACGCCAGAACAAAGCCCTGATAGATGAGATAAGTGCTACTATTATCTTACAAGAATTTCTTTTCAAGTAGGAAATAATAATAACAAAATATTTAACCAATGAAAAAGTTTATTATCACTATTGCATGTATGTTGTTTTTGTGCACCTCTTCTTTCTGCGCAAACCCTTTTTATCTCCTAACGGAAACCTCAAACTCTCATTTCAGATCACTGAAAAAGGAACTCCCTACTTATGCCTTAACTTTCAAAGGCAAAACAGTCATCAACGAGAGTGCTTTGGGGTTTGTAATCAACCAAAAGGAGGATTTCAATAGCAATTTCGAAATCACAGAGGTTCAATTTGCTGAAGCTAATACTGTATGGCAACCCATTTTGGGAGAAAACAAAGAAATACGCGACCATCACAAAGAAATGTTCATCCGTCTCACTCAGAAAAACAACGGTCGACAATTGTACTTGCGCTTTTCGGCTATTTGATGACGGGTTAGGCTTTCGCTATGAGTTCCCTGTGCAAGACAATTTCCGTCACTTTAGAATTCAAGAAGAACTTACTGCTTTCCAACTTTCAGGTAACCACAAGGCTTTTTGGATTCCGCTGATTATGATACCAACGAGTTCCCTATAACCACTTCTGCCATTTCGGAAATTCCAAAACTTATAGATAAAGTGCGCGAAGAGCCTTTGGCTGCTAAAGCGCCTACTCCCAATGTAGCCGTACAAAACGCCTTTGATGCTCAAATCAAATGATGGATTATACATCAATCTGCACGAGGCGGCTTTGGTGAATTATCCTTCAATGATGCTCAATGTCAATGCTGCCAAACATCAGTTATCAGCTCATTTAGTCCCCGATAAGAATGGGGTAAAAGGCTATGTTCAAACGGGTAGCGTAACACCTTGGCGCACAATAGTAGTAAGCGATGACGCTCGCGATATTTTTGGCTTCTAACCTTATCCTCAACCTCAACGAACCCTGTAAAATCAACGATACTTCTTGGATTCACCCTACTAAATACATAGGCGTTTGGTGGGAGTATTTCATAGGAGGCGGTAGTACGTGGGCTTACTCCGATGACCGTGATATTACCATTGGCGTTACCGATTACCAAAAACTAAAACCTAACGGACATCACGGTGCTAATAACGAGCACGTGAAGAAATACATCAATTTTGCCGCTCAACACGGTTTTGACGCCGTTCTTGTGGAAGGCTGGAACGAAGGCTGGGAAGATAACTATGCTTACGACAAAGAGCGCATATACAGCTTTACCAAAGCCTACCCCTGATTTTTGATGTACAAGCACTACACCAATACGCTGCTAGCAAAGGTGTAAAACTGATTATGCACCACGAAACGACCTCCTCTGTAGTGGATTACGAACGTCACTTGCACGAGGCTTTCCGCTTTATGAACTACAATGGTTATGATGCAGTAAAAACAGGTTATGTAGGGACCCTATCATTCCGCGCAGCGAAATACCACGACGGACGGTGGATGGTAAACCACTACAACTATGTAGCCGAAACCGCTGCTAAGTACCGCATAATGGTCAATTCTCACGAAGCGGTGCGACCTACCGGTATGAGCCGTACTTACCCTAACTGGGTAGCCCAAGAGAGTGCACGTGGCACCGAATTTGAATCGTTCAACGGCAATCACCCCGAACATACTACTATCCTCCCTTCACTCGCTTGATAGGGCGGTGCTATGGACTATACCCCTGGTATTTTTGAAGGCGATTTGAGCCAATATGGCAACAACAAAGCCAAACTCAGCACTACCCTTGTGAAGCAATTAGCGCTCTACGTAACAATGTACAGTCCGTTGCAAATGGCAGCCGACTTGCCTGAGAACTACGAAAAACACCTCGATGCTTTCCAATTTTATCAAAGATGTAGCAGCCGACTGGGATAATACTTATATTTTAGAAGCCGAACCTGGCGATTACATCACTATTGCCCGCAAAGCCAAAGGTAAAAAACGAATGGTTTGTAGGCGCTATCACCGATGAAAACGCCCGTGAAGCTCTCGTCGATTTCAGTTTCTACCCAAAGGAAAAACCTATACCGCTACCCTCTACACCGACGGTAAAAATGCTGATTGGCGTACCAACCCCCAAAGTTACTCCATCAAAACAATGAAAGTAACTCACAAAACCAAACTTAAACAACGCCTTGCCCCCAGTGGCGGCTTGGCTATAAGCATTAAGTGATTATGAAACGATTCTTTTTCCTTCTCAACCTTATTCTTTGCATTTCGGCAAATGCCCAAGACCCGTGGGTGCTCAAAGCAGAAAGTATCAATCCTGCCAACTATTACGGGGTTACAATAGGCAATGGAATGATAGGAATGCGCTCTTCTGCTGTACCTCTACAAAATAGACCAAGTAATCATAGCGGGACTATACGATTACGGCAAAAAGTAGGGTAGTTTCGGCTATGCCTAATATCAATCCATTACAACTGCGAATGGCTATTGATTACGAGGATATCAACACTCATTCCGTTAGTGATTTTACTCAAGAATTAGAGTTGCGCAATGGGGCATTCTACAGGGCACTTCAGCTTTAAAAACAAAGCTAAAGTGTCCTACACTTTATTATGCCTTAAGGCACTTGCCTCACACCTTGTTGTTAGATATCAGTATTACCCCTTTGCGCGATATTACACTTCTGGCAGAGAACATTCTAACCACTCCCGAGGGCTTCCGTAATCCTCAAAACTACTCCAATGAAATCAATCCGCCTCACGCTCATATCCCATTGCTCACTACGGTGGCTCAAACACCAGCAGAAAAATGCCAAAGTAGCTGTGAGTAACGCTTTTCTTTTCGATAAAAAAATACGGTAACGCTCCCCAAATATTGCACGAAATGAGAGACTACAATAGTCACCTAATGCAATTCACTCATAAACTAAAAAGCAGGCGAAACCTATTCTTTCTCACTAATTGGCAACCTAATAAGCTCTCAGCACTCTGCCGACCCTTACAACCAAGCCGAAAGACTCTGTACTTATGCTTTCTTGCAGGGGCACGAGGCACTACTTGCAGCACATAACAAACAGTGGGCAAAACTCTGGGAAAGCAACATTGAGATTGAGGGAGACGCACAAGCTAATCAGGACATCCACAATATGTTATACCACTTATACGCTTCAGTAAGTGAGCTCCATTCCTTTTCTCTTTCTCCTTATGGGTTAAGCCACACAGGGTATATGGGACACATATTTTGGGGATACCGAAATGTGGATGTATCCCCTTTGCTATTATTGCAACCTCGAAATAGCTAAAAACCTCCTCAACTATCGCTTCGAAAGGTTAGAACGCGCCAAACACAACGCTGCGTTGCACGGTTATCAAGGAGCAATGTTCCCTGGGAAAGTGCCGCTTCAGGAGAAGAAGATACCCCTGTGTGGGCACTCACAGGTACTTATGAGCACCACATCACTGCCGATGTAGCCATAGCGGTTTGGAATTACTATTGTGTAACTAAGGATAAAGAGTGGTTGCGCCGCATAGGCTACCCCCATTTTAGAAAGTACTGCTACTTTTTGGCAAAAGCCGAGTGAGTGAACAAGCTCCCTATCAAATTAAAAACGTAGTATGTGCCGATGAATGGGCTGAAAATGTAGATAACAATGCCTACACCAATGCGGCTGCCAAACTAAATTTGCTCTACGCTACTGCGGCTGCCAAAAGTATTGGGGATAAAAAGCTAACCCACAGTGGAAAAACATAGCCGAACAACTCGTTTTCAGCACAATGGATAATGGCGTAACTCGTGAACATAGATAGCTATACGGGGCAATTCATCAAACAAGCCGATGTAAACCTATTGGCTTATCCGTTAGAAGTAATTACCGACAAAAAGCAAATACAAAAAGATTTAGAGTATTACAAAGACAAAGTGCCTTACAACGATACCCCTGCGATGACTCAAGCTATATTCTCTCTCTTATACAGCCGGTTAGGCGACCGCGAAAAGGCTTATAAGTATTTCACCGAAGCCTACCACCCTAACCTCTTGCCTCCTTTTTAGAGTAATGGCTGAAACCAAAAATGGTAAGACTCCTTATTTCCTCACTGGAGCAGGAGGCGTACTACAAACAGTGATGATGGGCTTTGGAGGCTTAGATATATCCGAAGAAAAAGGTGTACAACAACTGAAAACTGTAATGCCTGCACATTGGAAAAAAATCACTTTAAAAGGCATCGGAATTGACAATAAAACATATATCATATCAAATGAATAAACCTCAATCACACCCCCCTAAAGCCAAACAAATACTTCATATATTCAACGAATTTGGAAAAAGAACGCACCGATAATTACTATTGGCTGCGCGAGCGCGAAAACCCTGAAGTTATCAGCTTATTTAGAAGCCGAAAAACGCCTACTATCAGGCGCAAACAGCACACACAAACCTTTGCAAGAAACGCTCTTTGCCGAAATGAAAAGCCGCATTAAAGAGAACGATAGTTCTGTGCCTTATTGCTACAACGGTTATTGGTATCAAACTCGTTATGAAGAAGGTAAGGATTACCCCTATTTATGTGCGCTACACGCTCGAAGCTCCCGAAGAAGTGCTTTTCGATTGTAATGCAATGGCTAAAAGGCAAAAGCCTACTTCCACCTCGATAGCTTTGCCATAAGCGACGACAATCAGTGGGCTGTTTTTGGGGTAGATACGGTATCTCGCCGGCAATATACCTTGCAAATCAAGAACCTCAGCACTAGGGTGAAATACTGCCCTATAAAATTAAAAATACTAACGGACAAGCGATTTGGGCAGCCGATAATCGTACTATTTTCTACGTAAAGAACAATATCCAGACCCTACGCTCTTTCAAAGTATACCGCCATATTTTTGGGTACTGACCCCAAAGACGATGTACTGATTTTTCCACGAAAAAGACGATACTTTCGATGTGTTCGTCTACCGCGAAAAAGTCTCGCAAATATCTCGTGATAGGGCAGCGAGAGTACTCTTACCTCGAATATCAAATATTGAATGCCAATACCCCTCACGAGTCTTTCAAAGTATTCCAACCCCGCACACGTGGCTTGGAGTACGATATCGCTCATTATGAGGACTATTTTTTTATATCCTCACCAATAAAGATGGTGCAACTAACTTCAAACTAATGCGTACCCCCAAAAGTGCTACAACTTCCGAGCATTGGGAAGAGGTAATAGCCCATCGTCCCGAAGTACGCCTCAACGATATAGAAATTTTTAAAAGATTTCTTGGTAGTCGAAGAAGTGTATAATGGCTTAGAACGTATACAAATACGCTCGTGGGATGGCTCAAAACGCATTACCTCCCCTTCAACAGCGAAAACCTATACTGCCTACACTACCCAAAATATAGATTTCAACACCGAATGGTTTGCGCTACAACTACCAATCATTAGCAACACCTGCCTCTATTATAGAATACAATATGCGCACTGGCGAAGAGCGCCTGCTAAAAGAACAAGAGGTATTAGGTGGGAACTTCAACAAAGAGAATTATATAGAAGAACGCCTTTGGGCAACTGCCCCCGATGGAGTGAAAGTCCCCATTTCACTCATCTATCGCAAAAGATATAGTGAAAAACGGACAAAATCCTTTGTTGTTGTATGGGTATGGCTCGTACGGAGTAACCATCAACCCTTATTTTTCTACCACCCGTTTGAGTTTGTTAGACCGAGGTTTTATCTATGCCATGTGCTCATATCCGAGGGGGAGAGTATTTAGGTCGTCAATGGTATGAAAATGGCAAACTCCTCAAAAAGAAAAACACATTTACCGATTTTATCGCTTGTTCTCAGCACCTTATCGCCGAAGGCTACACCTCTTCTGAACATCTTTTTGCCGAAGGTGGCTCGGCTGGTGGTTTGCTAATGGGTGCCGTGGTCAATATGGCGCCGCAATTGTATAAAGGGCATTATCGCATCTGTGCCTTTTGTGGATGTGGTAACCACAATGCTGGACGACAGTATTCCGCTCACTACGGGCGAATACGACGAGTGGGGAAAATCCTAATAACGAAGAATATTACAACTATATGCTCTCCTACTCGCCTTACGATCAAGTGCGCCCAAGCCTATCCTGCAATGTACGTGAGTACCGGTTTTGCACGACTCACAAGTGCAGTACTGGGAGCCTGCCAAGTGGGTAGCCAAACTCCGCGAACTCAAAACCGACGACCATCCGCTGTATTTAGACACCAATATGGAAGCTGGTCACGGCGGTGCATCAGGACGTTTTTGAAGCCCTAAAAGAAACCGCTAAAGAATATGCTTTTCTTTTAACTTTATCATAATTGATAATAACCTTTATGTCATACTTTGTAGGGGCGTTTTGCAAACGCGCACACAAATAGAACTTTTTGCAAACACCCACATAGTAATGATTACCTTAATAATCAGTCATTTTTCACCCTACATTGTAGAAACAATTAGCCAAGTACTCTATTTAAAAATTTGATATATAACTTTTTAGTCTCTCAACAAATATAGAAACTCCTGTTTCATAATTCACTTAAAACATTATAAATCTTGTTTTTATAACTTAAAATTCAAATAATAGAACAAACCCTATTATTTGAATTTTCTATTTTTCCCCTCAATTATTTGCTCACCTTATTTTTCGTAAAATTGCACCTGCTAAAAAGTGTCCTTTCAGATACTTAACTAATTGATTTTTAAGATAAACATACAACAGAAAGAAATAAAATATGGGTTTTTCGATTTCTTAACAGAAGAAATAGCTATAGATTTGGGTACTGCTAACACTCTTATCATTCATAATGATAAGGTAGTTGTCGATAGCCCTTCTATTGTAGCATTGGATAGAACAAACAAAAATCATAGCTGTAGGTCAAGAAGCTCGCTTGATGCAAGGTAAAACTCACCCTAACATCACTACCGTACGTCCTCTAAAAGACGGGGTAATTGCCGACTTCGACGCTTCCGAGCAGATGATTGGTATGCTCATCAAAAGTATTCCTGCTTTTGCGCAAACGCTTCTTTTCTCCATCATTGCGCATGGTGGTATGTATCCCTCTGGAATTACCGAAGTGGAAACTCGTGCCGTTCGCGAATCATGTGAACGCGTAAACGGCAAGGAAATCTATCTCGTACACGAACCAATGGCAGCTGCTATCGGTATTGGCCTCGATATTATGCAACCCTAAAGGTAATATGATTATCGATATAGGTGGGGAGTACTACCGAAATCGCGGTCATTGCTCTTGGGGGTATCGTTTGCGACAAATCAGTGAAAATCGCAGGTGACATCTTCAACTCCGATATCGTTCTACTATGCGTACCCAGCACAACCTCTATGTAGGGTGAAAGTACCGCCGAGAATATCAAAAATCACCGTAGGGTGCTGCCACCGAAGACCTCGACGCTCCACCCGATGACATTATGGTACAAGGGCGCGACTTTACTCACTGGTAAACCTAAACAAGTGCAAGTATCTTACCGCGAAATGGTGAAAGCCCTCGATAAATCTATTTTGCGTATTGAGGATGCCAGTATGAAACTCTTTCACAAACACCTCCTGAACTCGCTGCCGATATCTACAACACTGGTATTTATATGGCTGGCGGTGGTTCTATGCTCCGCAGTTTGAGACAAGCGCATCTCTATGAAAACCGACCTCCCGTATGCGTAGCCGAAGACCCTTTGCGCGCCGTAGTACGTGGTACCGGTATCACCCTAAAAATATCAATAAATTTAGAAGCATCTTACTTAAATAGGAGATAAGAGGTAAGGGTAAGAAACGGAACCTCACTTCTTATCTCTTACCTCTTACTCTTATCTAAATAACTATGAACCAAATCATCCAATTTTTCATCAGAACGAGGAACTTTTGCGTGTTCCTCCTGCTGTTTCTATGCGCTATTGGTTTTGGTTTTTAGAAGTAATTATTACCCTCAGAGTGCCTATATCAATTCGGCAAATGCCATATCTGGGAAGCTCTATGCATTTTCTAACTATTGGGCTCAGTACTTCAATTTGAGAAGTCAAAACGAAGCCCTTACCGAAGAAAACCGCATCTTGCGTGACCAAGTGCTGCAAATGCAAGAACAATTGCGACAAACAGGAGGTGCTGATAGTCTCGGCTTTGCTACTACCGATTCACTGAAATACAAGGTCATAAAAGCTAATGTCATCAATAATAGTTTCGCCTGAAAAATAACTACCTCACTATTGATAAAGGTAGTAAAGATGGTGTAAAAGCAAGATATGGGCGTGCTATCACCACGTGGCGTTATAGGGATTGTAGAAAATACTTCTGGTCGTTTTGCAACTGTACATAGAGTGTGCTCAACAGCCGCTCAGCACTCAATGCAATGGTAAAACGCACTCAACATTTTTGGTTCACTCCACTGGAACACCAAAGAAGTAAACAAGGTACAATTGCTCGAAGTACCTAATATCGCTCCTATTCAAAAACGGCGATACCATTGTAACAGGCGGTATGTCCAATATTTTCCCCTAAAGGAATCCCTATTGGTAAAATTGTACATTTCGAGAAAAGCAAGTTCGATAATACCTTCATCATCGATGTATGGCTCTTTACCGATATGTCTAACCTCGATTATGTTTACCTCATTGAAAACAAAGATAAAGACGCTATTTCAGCCTTAGAAAAACAAAACCCAAAATGACGCACCCACTTGTAAAAAATACATTTCTATTCATAGCATTAGTACTTTTTGCAAGTGCTTATTTTCAATCATATAGAGTACTGGGGCTATGTAAACCCGATGATTTACATCGTGTTCCTATTGGTAGCTCCTTATCGTGAAAACCAAGTACCCAATCTATTAGCTGCCTTTGCTATAGGTCTCTGCATAGATATTTTTTCTAACACTGGAGGCTTGCACGCTGCCAGCAGTGTACTAATAGCCTATTGCCGACAAAGTATCTTGCTCATCGTTTTTGGCAGGAATTTTTGAATATCAAGAAATGGATTTAGCAAGCTATCCATTCACCAAAATCTTTAGTTATACAACCCTAATGGTGGTAGTGCATCACACCTATTCTATTTCTTAGAAATATTCAATTTCAATCATTTGTTACTTACTTTTACTAAAATTATAGGGGCATCTATCTTCACTATCATCGTTTGTTTGCTCACTATTTATCTGTTTAGTAAAATAAGAAATGAGAAAACTCCTACTGCCCATCATTATCATATTCACTGCGGTCGTAATCTTGTTGCGATTGTTCTTCTTGCAAATCGTCTTCCACGACGATAGCAACAACATCGATAATATCGCTATAGAAACCGTTTATGACTACCCCGAACGCGGCTATATCTACGACCGCAACGGCGAACTCTTAGTCTCTAATCAACCCGCTTACGACGTGATGGTGATCCCCAGCGAGGTGAAAAAATTTAGATACCCTCGAACTCTGTAGTTTGTTAGAACTCGACGATTTTTAGAGAACGTCTCCAAAAAAAGCTCGCGACTATTCCCGCAAAAACCATCAGTAATTGTACACCAACTCTCCAAAGACGATTACGCTGTACTCCAAGAAAAAAACTGCGCAAATTCCAAGGTTTTTATATACAGAAACGTATGCTCCGTAGTTACCTCACTCACAATGCAGGGGAACGTATTGGGCTACATCAGTGAGGTAAACGAATGGGAACTCAAGAAAAATCCTTACTACCTCGCTGGTGAACTCATTGGGCGTAGCGGAGTTGAAAAACAATACGAAGAGTTTTTGCGCGGCAAGAAAGGGAGTACAATACTACCAAAAGGACAAAGCACAACGCTGCTATCGAACGTTATAAAAATGGGGCGATGGATACCCTGCCTATTATGGGACAACCCTTGCAACTCACTATCGACATAGGCTTGCAGGCTTATGGCGAACTGCTAATGCAAAAAACACGGTGGTATGTTGCCATCGAGCCTAAAACAGGGTGAAATTCTCGCTCTTATTTCCGCCCCTACTTTCGACCCCGCCTTGTTAGTAGGACGCGAACGCTCCAAAAATTACACCGCTCTCTACAACGATTCTATCGCCAAACCTCTCTACGACCGTACTCTACTTGCCGAATATCCCCCAGGGTCTCCTTTCAAAGTAGTAAATGCACTCATTGGCTTGCAGGAAGGGGTCATCACTCCTCAAAGTGTGTTCAGTTGTGGCGGTGGCTATCGCTATGGCGGACATATTATGCGTTGCCACTGTGGGCGTGGTGCTAACGACCTTTACACGGCATTGCTCTCTCTTGTAATGCTTATTTTGCCAATACTACAAGCGCGCTATCGATATGAAAACCACCTCAGCAGATAGGTATGGACAAATGGAATGCTCACGTGCGCAGTTTTCGGACTCGGTGGTTTCCTTGGATCCGACCTCCCTACGGGGCGTGCAGGAAAAGTGCCTAATACTGCCTTGTACGACAAGCAATATGGTGCTAAGAGATGGAGCGGTACTACTAACATTTCTAACGCTATCGGGCAAGGTGAAATCCTTACCACCCCTATACAATTGGCGAATGTAATGGCTGCTATTGCCAATAAAAGGCTATTTCTACACCCCTCACATTGTAAAAGCAAATCAACAACAAGCAAACCCCTTTTCAAGAATACACTGTGCCCAAGCACACCACTATAGCCCCTAAACACTTCTGAGCCCGTAATCAAAGGAATGAATATGGCTTATTTAGCTGGTACTGCGCGCCGTACTCAAATTGATGGCATCAATATTGCGGCAAAAACAGGAACAGCCGAGAACTTTATCAGGGTCAATGGCAAGCGTATGCAACTTACTGACCACTCTATATTCGTTGCTTTTTGCCCCTGTAGAAGACCCTAAAATAGCTATCGCCGTATTTGTAGAAAATGGTTATTACGGAGCTCGTGTTGCTGGACCTATCGCCTCCCTAATGATTGAAAAAAATACCTCAAAGGTGAAGTATTTCGTTGTGACCTCGAACGTCAAATGCTCGAAAAGAGCCTTGAACACGAATATATGAAACCTTATTTAGGAGAGAAATTTTTATATCAATCAATAGTTAGATTGGATATTAAAAATAATTGCCTTTTTGCTGGTGATTTTCTTGTAACTTGCGCTCTTAATCCAAATCAAAAATCAATAAATATGAAAAATAATCCTTGCCTCAGGCTCACCGCGCCGCCAGCAGTTCCTAAAAGAGTTAGACCTCCCCTATGAGGTCATTCTCAAACCCGTAGATGAGACTTATCCTGCACACCTGCAGCGCGAGCAAATCACTGATTATTTGGCACAACTAAAAGCCACACCTTTTGCAGGAGAAATACCTGCTAACTGTGTGCTCCTCACTTCCGATACCATCGTATGGCACGAGGGCAAAGCCTTGGGCAAACCCAAAGACACTGCCGATGCCTTTGCAATGTTGCATTCGCTCTCTGGCAAGACCCACGAGGTAATTACTTCCGTATGCTTTTACCACTGATGAAAAGCAAATTACTGAACACTGCATCACCAAAGTAACTTTCAAAGAACTTTCTAACGACGAAATTACCTATTACATCAATAAATACCAACCATTCGACAAAGCAGGAGCTTACGGCATCCAAGAATGGATTGGACATATAGGCGTTACCGCTATCGAAGGTTCTTATAACAACGTAATGGGACTACCTACACACCTGATTCAATTGATAATTGACAATTGACAAATATGAAAAACTCCTATTTCTGCTCCCACTCCCTTGCTTATCTTCCTTTACAGAGAAGAATAAACAATATCAAACCGAGGATTTCCGTATGGATATAGTACTCAGTACAGGAGAATACTATAATTTAATGGTAATAGATAAATGAGTTTTCTTATAAAAAACTATTTTCCCCTTTTTATACTGGAGGACAAAAAGATATGATTTACATCAAAGAAGCAAAACCTATTGATAAATGACGACTCATAAAGTGAAACATATCATTGTTTTTATGTACTTTTTGTTCTTTTTCTTGTACTCACAAGAAAAAACATTGCATTACTTTTTATGGATAACACCTATGCTTGTAAGTCTTGTGATACTGATTATTATGCTTATACAGATATAGATGTTAACAAAATAGATGCTATTCATTATACTCAAAAAGAATTTAAAGCAAGTTTTTACCCTTGTAAAGATGGACTAAAAGGGGTGATAATTTTTCCCTTTCAGATACTGTAGCACACTTTTTGCCTAAAAATAAAGAGAAAAGCACATAACTATTACCGCAAAAAGGGCTTGACACCACTGCTTATCTATTTATACAAGAAAAAGGATTCTTTTCCAGCAGTTGTTTTGGAGAGAAACGCTCCTTTTTATAGAGCGGATGTGCAAAAACAAAGTTAGATATGAAGAAAAATGTAAGTGCTACAGCTTTAGTTTTTTTCTATATTTGTAAAAAGGTGAAGTCTACCACCAAATAGTAGTCGAAAAAAATTGAAAGAGCAATAAAAAGCAGTTAATTTCTCTGATTATCAGTCGCTTTTTGGTATATTGTAGGGGCGTTTTTGCAAACGCCCTCATAGAATGGCAATTCGCCCTCTATAGAAATTCTAAAACAAAAAAACAAACATTATACATTATGAAAAACTTATACTTTTTACTCCTATTCCCATTAACCCTGCAAGCACAAGCATTGGTGGAGAAAACCCCACCCGACTATATCAAAAACAATTATTTTTCAAAGCCGACGCCAACGACAAGAACCAATTCCCCTATCGTGCGCCGTAATGAGTCGTTTAGCTTGCAGTTCGATGACCTCGGGGGAATGAGGAAACTTACTACTATAAAATCACCCATTGCAATGCCGATTGGTCTGCCTCTTCTCTACTGAAAAAGCGAATACCTCAAAGGTATTGATAACCAACCGCTACAACCCGAAAGCAACTCCTACGGTACCCTACAAGGCTATTCGCATTACCGCCTTACTTTCCCTAACGAACTCACCAAAATCACTCTTAGTGGCAACTATATGCTCTCTATCACTGATAGTTATGGCACAGAACTCTTTTCACGCCGTTTTGTGCTTTATACACCCCAAGTGAACGTACTCACCGAAGTAAAACGCGCTCGCGATTTGCAATACTTCGATACCCAACAAGTGGTACAGTTCACCATTCGGCAGAAGGATTTCAGACTTGATAATCCCAATGTAGCAGTGAAAGTAGCTATCCTGCAAAACTACCGTTGGGATACGGCTATCACGGGCGTAAAACCTCAGTATGTGATGGGCAACGACCTCGTGTATCGCTATGACCGCGAAACGGCTTTTTGGGGTGGCAATGAATATTTCTATTTCGATAGCAAGGATATACGCGTGCCAGCATCGGGTATTTCGCGTATCGACCGTAGCAAATGGGTGAACAGCTACCTCTTCCCTAATGTAAGTCGTGCGAGCAATGTCTATACCTATTATCCCGATATCAATGGCGATTTCTTGGTCAGTACGCTCAACGGAATAAACCCTTCCAACGAAGCCGATTACACCTAGTGCATTTCGCCTTAGAAGGCAAATCTACTTTTTGGAATAAAGAAGTGTATGTATATGGCAAGTTCAGTAACTACGAACTCCGCGATGAGTACAAACTCACTTATGACGAAAAAGACGGACTTTTCAAAGGAAAAGTACTCCTCAAACAAGGGTTTTACAACTATAAGTTTGCCTCCAAATCAGGTAACACAGTTGATTTTAATGAGATAAGTGGTAATTTTCAGCAGACAGAAAAACACTTACCTCGTGCTTGTATACTACCGTGCTCCTGGCGCTCTCTATGACGAAGTAGTAGGTATCGGCTCTGCCTCTGGCGCAAATATCACTCAATAGTGACGAGTGACAAATGACGAATTTTGCATCACTTTTAATCACCTTGTACGGGCGTTTTGCTAATGCCCACATAAAACAAAAACTTTTTAGTCCCCTTTTTAGATGTTTTTCTCATCAAAAAGTAGCTTTTACGGATTGTCCCCTTCGGGGTTGTCGGCAATTGCCGAGTAAGTGAGTCGGGGGCAATTGTTAATTATTAATTGTTAATTGTTAATTGGAAAACTTAGCAGAACGTATGCGCCCCACCTCACTTGCGCAATATGTGGGACAAGAGCACTTAGTAGGAGCTCAAGGGGCTTTGCGCCAACAGATAGAACGCGGTCTTTTGCCATCGCTTATCTTTTGGGGTCCCCCAGGTACGGGGGAAAACCACGTTGGCAAATATCATTGCGCACCAAAGCAACCGCGCTTTCTATACCCTGAGTGCCATTAGTTCAGGGATTAAGGAAGTGCGCGAAGTATTGACCAAAAGCAAGCAAAGCGGCGGACTCTTTACTACCCAAAACCCTATCGTTTTTCATCGATGAAATTCACCGATTTAACAAAAACCCAACAAGATTCGCTCTTGCAGGCTGTCGAAAAAGGTTGGATTACTCTCATCGGAGCAACTACCGAAAACCCCAGTTTTGAGGTGATTCCCGCCTTGCTCTCTCGTTGCCAAGTGTATATCCTCAAGGCTTTTGAGCGCAAGGATTTAGAACAACTGCTCCACAATGCCATTACCCGAGATGCGATTCTCAAAACCAAAGATATCCAACTGCAAGAAACCGAAGCCTTACTAAAAACTCTCCAGGCGGTGACGGTCGCAAGCTACTCAACACTTTTGAGCTGGTTATAAATGCTACCCCGACGGTGAACCTGTTGTTATTACCAACGATAGTGTATTGCACCTCGTGCAGAAAAACACCGTGCTATACGACAAAAACAGGTGAGCAACACTACGATATCATTTCGGCTTTTATCAAATCGATACGGGGCAGCGACCCCAATGGCGCGGTTTATTGGTTGGCACGAATGATTGAAGGCGGTGAAGATGTGAAGTTTATCGCGCGCCGTATGCTCATTCTCGCTTCGGAAGATATAGGCAATGCGAACCCTACAGCAATGATTTTGGCAAACAACACCTTTCAGGCAGTAACCACTATTGGTTATCCTGAGGCGCGTATTATTCTCAGTCAGTGTGCTATATATCTCGCTTCTTCGCCTAAGAGCAACGCTTCTTATAAGGCAATCAACAAAGCCCAACAAGTGGTAAAGCAAACGGGCGACCTCAGCGTGCCTATCCACCTGCGCAATGCCCCTACCAAACTGATGAAAGAACTCGGCTATGGCAAGGACTATCAATACGCTCACGATTATGAGAGCAATTTTGCCTTTCAGGATTACCTCCCCGATGAATTACAAGGTGAAACCTTCTATGAACCCTCTGATAACCCCCGTGAGAATGCCCTGCGCGACTACCTCAAAAACTATGGGGCGACCGCTATGGGTATTAAAAATTAGAATAAAACATAAAAAGTTGCCTTCTTCAAAAGAGGACAACTTTTTCTTTAGGTTATTTTATAATCTCGTACTATTTTGCAAGATGAAGTATAATCATCTACTAATTGTATCATACCTTCTTTAGTTAGAGTATTGTATTTGGTTACATCTAATGAAGAACAATTAACGTATTTGCTTAGTATTTTTTTGTATTTTTTTCAGTACTTTTGGAACCGAAAGTAGTTTTAGTTCCTAAATAAACTGCTTTTATCAGCTTTTTTTAATCTTCAAGTAGTAATCTTCAGGATATTTTGCTGTGAGCCAACACGTAGTTTCCATCCTTTTCATAGAGAATTTCAAAGAACTGAGCAGCTCCTGAAAGCACTGTTAGATCTGAACCTCCGTGACCAAAAACCATCTTCACTACCTTTTTGCTCCTAAGAAACAACGTTCGCCTATACAGAATTTATTGCCGTCTTTAGCTTTAAAGTACAAATCTTTTTCTCCTTCTCTTTTGAGTTTTACTGTAGTTCCATAAGAGGTGAGATCAGACATATTTTTTTATCTTTACCAATAATCTCATCTACCGATTGAATTCAATAGTGATAAGACCTTCTTTTTATCACCCGCAGCATCTATCACGTAACCCGCAGCATCATAGATATTTACTGTTTGTTTTTAGCTTCTTCTACCATTGCATTGTTCTGCTCATTGATAGTATTCTTCTTATCTTCTATGAATTGGTTGAAACGTTCTGACATATCGCCAAAAGGATATCCATTAGCATACAATCTCTTAACAATACGCTTGTTAGCATCATTCATTTTTGTTAGCTGACTAAATACAGGGAGTTCTTTTTTTCGTCATAGGTTTTGATGATGAAAAATTCTTTGTCCTTTGGTTGAAATTATGGTGTTTAGCAGTTGCCACCACATTGCCTTTTGCTATCGGTTACTGTAAAGTTGTTGATAACAATACCTCCATCGCCAGATTCTTCTTTTTCTTTTGATGAAGCCTATCTTCTTGCCATTTTTTAACGATTACCTCACCTTCTACCGAAAGATTATCGGCAGTTGCCAAATTATCTTCAGTTTGATTGGTGTTTTTCTCTTGTTGGAAAAATATTATCCCATTTTTTTCAGAGAAAGGACGATCTGAAGTTTGAAGAAAGCTGTTACTACCGCAGGGTCGATACCTTTTTCGGTAAGTAAGTTCGTCCCCGATTTGTAAACACAATCGATAACGTATTTCTCTCCAGAGAAAGTAAACTTCACTTTATCAGGAATTTCCACCTCTCTAATCACTCCATTGGCATTAGAGAACTCTATCCAGCGGTGTGGAGCTGTGTTTCCTTGAGCGGTTTCTTCAGTAAGGAAAGCTCTGAACAGCAAATTGTTAGAAAGATCGCTAAATACGAATTTGCCATCTTTTTTCTCAAACTTAGCAACAGGAGTTCCATCTATTTGGAGTTCTCCTTTTTTTCACTTTGAAACTTTGAGCACAAACATTCATTACTGAAAGTATGGCTACTAAAAACAAGATTTTTATTCTTTTTCATTTTGTAAAAACAATTAAATTACAATTGCAAATGTATGAATATTTTAGCAACAGACAAATAAAATAGTGGTTTGTTTGCCAATTGAAAAAGTTTATACCTTTGTGCCAATATTGATGTATCTCTACACTTTGTCAAAGTTTTTAATGGCTCGTCGTGCTACAACTTTTGGCATAGTTGATTAAAAGAAACTATATACTAAATACTACCCCTAATTGTTAATTATTAATTGTCAATTGTTAATTGAAAAGATGCTTCTCTTCTTTAAAAACCCCAAAAACACTATCTATGTGGTAGCTACCGAAGCTACCCTTACTGAGACCAACCTCAACAAACTGAAATGGCTGTTTGGCAATGCCCAGCAACTCCCTCCCTACCCTTAGCGGTACTTTTCATCGGACCCCGTGCGGCGATGATTACCCCTTGGAGTACCAATGCAGTGGAAATTACCCAAAAATATGGACATCCACGGGATTACCCGCATCGAGGAGTTCCACGAACTAACCGACCCCCGATACGCCTTTCGACCCTATGCTCTTTGAGCGATACAATGGGATTACTCAAGATAGCTTTACTATCAACATTCAACCGCAAACAACACTCGAAATCGATGATATCGAGGGCATATAACCAACAAGAAGGACTTGCGCTAAGCGCCGAAGAAGTCGCCTATTTGCAAAATCTTTCTAAAGAACTCGGGCGCAAACTCACCGACTCGGAAGTGTTTGGCTTCTCGCAAATCAACTCTGAACACTGTCGCCATAAAAATCTTCAACGGCACTTTTTTTGTTATCAATGGTGAGGAAAAAAACCTTCTACCCTCTTCAAACTCATTAAAAAGACTTCACAAGAACACCCTAATAGCATTGTTTCGGCTTATAAGGACAATGTGGCTTTCATCAAAGGGGCTACTGTCGACCAGTTTGCACCCAAAAGTGCCGATAAACCCGATTTCTACGAGGTAAAAACCTTTTTGAGGGCAGTGCTCTCACTCAAAGCCGAAACCCACAACTTCCCCACTACCGTAGAGCCTTTCAACGGGGGCTGCTACAGGTTCAGGAGGTGAAATACGTGACCGCTTGGCGGGCGGACAAGGTTCTTTGCCTTTGGCAGGTACGGCGGTATATATGACGGCTTACCCCCGATTAGAAGAAGACCGCCCTTGGGAAAAAGGAATGGCAGAGCGTAAATGGCTCTACCAAACACCAATGGATATCCTCATCAAAGCCTCTAACGGAGCCACCGATTTCGGTAATAAATTCGGTCAACCACTCATTACGGGTTCACTTTTCACCTTTGAACACGAAGAGGGCGGACGCAAATTAGGCTTTGACAAAGTGATTATGCAAGCAGGAGGCGTAGGGTTATGCCAAAAGCCTCACAAGCCATAAAGCACACCCCACAAGAAGGTGACAAAATAGTTATCTTAGGCGGTGAAAAACTACCGCATAGGGTATGGGAGGTGCTGCGGTATCATCTGCCAATACTGGCGCTTTTGGCACAGGTATCGAGCTCAATGCCGTACAGCGTTCTAACCCCGAGATGCAAAAACGCGCTGCCAATGCGATTCGCGCAATGGTAGAATCGGACGAAAAATCCTATCGTTTCTATACACGACCACGGGGCTGGCGGACACCTCAACTGTCTTTCAGAACTCATAGAAGAAACTGGCGGTAAAATCGACTTAGACAAACTGCCCGTAGGCGACCCTACCCTATCGGACAAGGGAAATTATAGGTAATGAATCACAAGAGCGTATGGGATTGGTACTGCCCAATTCGGCTATTGCCAAACTAAAAACCATTGCCGACCGCGAGGCGTGCGCCTATGTACGAGGTGGGCGTAGTTACTAGCGACAAGCATTTTAGCATTGCTTCTGCAAAGAAAGGCACCCGCCCAATGGATTTAGACCTCAGCGCGCTCTTTGGCAGTTCGCCAAAAACCGTAATGACCGATGAAACAGTTATTACTAACTACGAAGAGTTACACTACTATGCAAGTCAGTTGCACAACTATTTGGTACAAGTATTGCAATTAGAAAGTGTGGCTTGTAAAGACTGGCTTACTAACAAGGTAGACCGTTGCGTAGGGGGCAAAGTCGCCAAACAACAATGCGCAGGCGGACTACAACTCCCTTTGAACAACGTAGGGGTTATGGCTTTGGACTACAATGGCAAAGAAGGAATCGCTACCAGTATTGGTCATTCGCCTCTTACGGCTCTCATCAGCCCCTACCGCAGGTAGCCGCAACGCTATTGCCGAAGCACTTACTAACATTGTTTGGGCGCCACTAAAAGACGGCTTGCAAAGTGTATCGCTATCCGCCAACTGGATGTGGCCGTGCCGCAATAAAGGAGAAGACGCGCGTTTGTACGAAGCTGTAGAAGCCGCTTCTAATTTTGCGATTGAATTGGGTATCAATATCCCTACTGGTAAAGACTCCCTATCAATGAAACAAAAAAATACCCCGATGGTGGTGATGTGATTGCCCCAGGTACGGTGATTATTTCGGCGGCTGCCCATTGTACCGACGTGCAAAAAAAGTAGTAGAGCCCGTATTGAAACGCAATGGAGGTAACATTTATTATATCAACTTCTCAGGCGCTCATTTTGAATTAGGGGGTTCAGCTTTTTGCCCAAGTATTAAACAAAATAGGCGATAAAGCCCCTACTGTAACAGATGCCGAAGGCTTTAAAATAGCTTTCAACGTATTACAATCACTCATAAAAGAAGGCAAAAATACAAGCAGGACACGACATTGGTAGCGGCGGACTTATCACAACGCTTTTAGAGATGTGTTTTTGCCGAAAACGACTTAGGAGCTACCATCGATTTGAGCGGACTTTCAGCCGATGAAGACCTTATCAAAAACCCTTTTTGCTGAAAAATGCAGGGGTAGTAATTCAAGCCGATAGCAGTGTTGAAGCTACTTTAGAAGAAAACTTCTTAGAATGGGCTAATATAGGCGAAGTAACTACTTCACAAGAACTTACTATTCACCATTTCGGAAAAATCATACCATTTTCAACATCTCCGAATTGCGTGATGTGTGGTATCTCACTTCTTACCTATTAGACAAACAACAAACGCAAAACGACAAAGCGACTGAACGTTATCAAAACTATTCTGAACAGCCTTTACAATACACTTTCCCAGCGCACTTCACAGGGTGAAAAACCCGCACGCCCCGCAGGCAAACGCCCTATAGCAGCAGTGATACGCGAAAAGGGGTAGTAACTCCGAGCGCGAAATGGCAAATGCCCTTTACTTAGCAGGCTTTGATGTGAAAGACGTGCATACTACCGACCTTATCAGCGGACGTGAAACTTTGGAAGATGTACAATTTATAGGGGCTGTAGGTGGTTTCTCTAACTCCGATGTGTTAGGCAGTGCCAAAGGTTGGGCAGGTGCTTTTGCTCTACAACGAGCAGGCTAAAAAGCATTGATAACTTCTTTTGCCCGCCCCGACACCCTTTCAGTAGGCATCTGCAATGGTTGTCAGTTGTTTATGGAGTTAGAAGTCATCAACCCTGAGCACGCAGAGCACGGCAAGATGTGGCATAACGATAGTGGCAAGCACGAAAGTAGTTTTGTATCAGTAACCATTCCAGAGAACAACTCGGTGATGCTCTCCTCTCTTGCAGGTAGTACCTTAGGGGTATGGATATCACACGGGGAAGGGAAATTCCACTTGCCATTGGCAGAAGCCGACTACAATATCGTAGGTAAATACGCTTATCAGGAGTACCCTGCAAACCCTAATGGCTCTGATTACAACACGGCTATGCTATGCGACAAAACAGGACGCCATTTGGTAACGATGCTATAGAGCGTTCGGTTTTCCCTTGGCAATGGGCATACTATCCGAGTGAAAAACAGCGGTTAGCCCTTGGTTAGAGGCGTTTATCAATGCCCGCAAGTGGATTGAAGCACGTAACGCCAAATAAAAATGGTAAAGAAAATCTTAAAAATAAGTGCTTTAAGTATTAAAATTACGCTAAAAAGGGGGCGCTATAAGCCCCTTTTATATTAAACTTTTGTTAAACTTAAAAATACGCTTGACAGGGTACTGTTTTATTCGTACCTTTGCATCGCAATGAGGGTGGTAGCTCATTGTAAACTTCAAATAATAGTTTTTCATAATTTAAAGTTTTGGTTGGTTAATCGAAGAAGTCCGATAAAAGAATTATCGGACTTTCTTTTTTTAATTCTTGTAGCACTTTTTCTAAGTGAGTTTGCTCATTGTATTCAAAATAGAGTTCTTCTTCATAAGCTAATCTACTTATAGAAAAAAATATTGCTCCTTATTTACAAAAAGTTATTTGCAAAAGCTCTGCCCAAGATGCACGAGGGTTGAGGTCTATTTCTTCACAAGTAAAAATAAGGTATTCATTATGTCTTAAACTATTCTATAGTTTCCGGTATTATCGGCCGGTTATAAACTGAACATTTGATTCTGTGTTCATACTGCAATACTCATAATTCTATTTCTTTTTGCGTCAAGGATACAACTTTTTACTCCAACAAATCATCTAAACTCTATTTTTACTCCCCCGACACCCTGACACCTGTCCCTAAAAACCTGAAACCTACCCCTTTCTCCTGACTTCATCGCTTTATAGAAAGCTGCGCGACTCAGAGGTTCGTAACTATCGAGCTTCACCCAGCATTCGCTGTTGGTCGTTAGCGACTTTGCGAAAACTGTAGTTGGCGAGGGTTGCCCGTGCGGGTACAAACGGCGTGTACCTTGGTAACATATTCGGCAGTTGCCATCAAAAAGGCATTGGGACCAAAAGGTTTTGCCCTTGTAGTCCATATCGAGTCCCTGCTACAATCACACGCATACCGCGATTGGCGAGTTCGTTGCACACATTCGCAATTTCATCGTCAAAGAATTGTGCTTCGTCTATGCCCACCACATCACAACCATCGGCTAAGAGCATAATACTAGAAGCAGCTTCCACGGGAGTTGAGGGGATTTCATTGGCGTTGTGCGACACAATATTGGTATCGTCATAGCGAGTATCGAAGGCAGGTTTGAAGATTTCAACCTTCTGTTTAGCGAATTGAGCACGGCGCAATCGGCGAATCAGTTCTTCGGTTTTACCCGAGAACATTGATCCGCATATTACTTCTATCCAACCTGTCGTTGTTGTTTATTGTATTTTTCTAAAAAAACATTACTTAAAAGTATATGACACCCTACACCCAAGATTTGTTTAAGCTGAGTTCGTGCTCCATGAGCTGCGTTTTTCGCCACTAGGGGTTGTATATGAATAGAATTTTTACATCGTCGTCATATTTGATATGTACTCCTATACGCGCTTGAACGTAACTATTTACTTTTAAGTTGAGGTTCGTCTCCCAATCTACATCTATATTTCCAAAATTTTTGAGGTAATCGCCATAGAGGTTAAAGGTAGTGTTGAGCAACATATTATCCATCACTTTTTATCCCAACGCCCTGATACTGAAAAACCGAGTTCATTATGCGTGCGTTTTCCTTTTTGAGGATAGTACCATCGGAGGCACGTACAGCTTTTTCTACCCCAAAAAGCTCCGTCATTAGCCAAATTCTGATCAAACACTGCAGTAGTTTTTGAGGGTAATAGGGTGAAAGGAAGAGATTGAATTTGATTTTAGCAGGTGCGTATTCAGCTCCCCAAACCGAAGGTTACATAAGCTGGTGCTAAGAATTTAGAGACAGGCTTATCTACATTTGGGGATAGTTATAACCTTTACTTATCTGGGTAAGAAACTGATAGCGTGCGGTGTAATACCAAAAAGATTTAGAGTCACCTCGATATCCAAAATGCAGAAACGATAGACAGTTTATCATCTGTTTTACGCACTTCCCGCGTCCTTTTTGGGCATTGATACCATAGTTAATTTTCGAGTTCGTTATCCCAAAAAGAAAGTGCGTTCGTTATAACGGCGTCGGAATTTAGCATTCATAATACCTGAAATTGAAGACTCACCCCCTGCGTTCCAATTGGAGAAAGCTACTTCGCTCATATTCAAACCTACTTGGTTGAATTGAAACCATTTATTTTGTTCCTTTTGGTATCGGTTAAAGGTAAATTTGAGTGCTTCAGGATCTTCAATAACCCTAATGGTATCAATTTTTACATCGGCTTGGAAAGCCTTAGCCTTGCGCACTTGTCCCCACGCTGTAGCACTGCAAAGAAGGAGTGCAATAATGAGTTTTTCATACTGAAAGTGATGCTAAATGATTCAGGGTGCAAAGGTAGGGATAATTTATCAATTAACAAATTGACAAATTGGCAAATCGGCTCATTACTCCCATAAAAGCATCAGGAAGTGTGATGATTTTCAAAGGAATAGTATAATTGTGTTGCGTAACAAATTCGGCTATAGCACTGCCCAATCCTCCCATAGCTCCTTCTTCTACTGTAATGACTTTTTGTAATTTTGGAAGATATGGTGTAGCATTTCTCATCCAAAGGCTTGAGAAAACGCATATCGTAATGAGCGTATTTTTTTCAGCTGTAGTACTTTTTGGATTTGCTCGGCAACTTCTTCAGCGATAGCACCAATAGTGAGTACCGCTATTTCACTACCTTCTTTTTAGCTGCTCACCCTTTGCCAATAGGCAATGCCTGAAAAAGGTTGTTGCCAATGTTTTTCGTTACATCTACCGCGCGGGTAGCGAATGGCAATAGGGTGTTCTAATGGCTGCTGGGCAGTATAGAGCAGGTGGCGCAACTCGGTAGCATTGCGTGGTGAGGCGATAATGAGGTTAGGAATGGGACGCAAAAATGCCATATCAAACACCCCGTGATGGGTAGCACCATCTTCGCCTACAAGTCCCGCGCGGTCAATACAGAACACCACAGGGAGATTTTGTAGGGCTACGTCGTGAATGAGTTGGTCGTAAGCGCGTTGCAAAGAAAGTGGAATAAATCACACAATAAGGGATAAAAGCCGCGTGCAGCCCAACCTGCTGCAAAGGTTACAGCGTGTTGTTCGGCAATACCTACATCAAACACTCTATGAGGGAAAGATTGGTGCATAGTGGTAAGTCCGCTACCACTGCTCATTGCAGGGTAATGGCAACAATTTTAGGGTTGCGTGTGGCAAGCTGGGTGAGGGTCTGCCCTACTACCTCTTGGTATTTCGCAGGAAGTGAAGGTTTTTCGGGGAGTGGTTCTCCCGTAATTTTATCGAATAGAGCAGGCGAATGGTAACTCACTTGCTGGGCTTCCGCTTTAGCAAATCCCTTGCCTTTGGTGGTAAGCACGTGCAAGAGTCGCACGCTCTCTCATTTTTCTGCTTCAAGAGAGGTAATCAATTCAGGAGGTTATGCCCATCTACCGTACCTTTGTAAGTGATATTTAAATCGTTGAAGAAAGTTTCATCAGCACCTTTTCTTTGGCGTAACTGCTCGAAATAATTTTTGAGAGCCCCCACAGTAGGGTCGATAGCCATAGCGTTGTCGTTGAGGATAATAAGCATATTCGCATCGGTAGTACCTGCATAGTTGAGCGCCTCGAAAGCCATACCGCTCACAATTGACGCATCGCCTATGATAGCTATGTGCTGGCGGGTGGTATTCCTTCCAAAGCCGATGCCATTGCCATACCCAAAACTGCCGAGAGCGAGGTAGACGAGTGTCCCGTACCGAAAAGTATCGTATTCACTTTCTTCGCGTTTAGGAAAACCGCTAATACCTTCCTTTTTCGCGAATATGTGCAAAAAGCTTCGTCTCTACCCGTGATGATTTTATGAGCATAGCACTGGTGTCCCACATCCCACACTAATACATCGTCGGGGTGTTGAACACATAATGCAGTGCGATAGTAAGTTCTACCACTCCAAGACTTGCTCCTAAATGTCCTCCCTTTGTAGCAATAACATCTATAATACGATCGCGCAGCTGTTGTGCCAGTGCTGGAAGTGCTGTTATAGGAGTATTTCTAAGCTGTTGTATATCCATTACATTTGCTAATTCGCTAATTCTTTCCTTTATTCACTAATTTTACGACTAACATAATCAACACACCCATTGCTACAAAAGCTAATAAAGAAGCATACCAGTAGGCAACAAAATAACCTCTAAGCACAACGGCAAAAACTACTACAAAAAGAATAATGGTTGCTACCTCGTTGAGCATTCGCAATTGCACAGAAGTGAGGGTCGTCTGTCCTGCTTGTAAGCGTTTCATTATACGCCACGAATAGTAATGATACCATAGCAAAAAAGGCGATGAACAGCAGTTTGACATCATCCACCCTTGAGTGAAATACACCCATTGCATTGCGTAGAACATATAAATGCCCGAAAGCACCATCAGTATAAGGGCGGGAACAGTGATGATGTTCCACAAACGCTCTTCCATAAAGCTAAATTGCTTATGGAGAATAGAACGCTCGGGTTCCTCTTTTTCCAAGGCTTCGGTGTGGTAGATAAAAAGGCGCACCATATAAAAAAGTCCAGCGAAGTAGCTCACTACAAAGATGATATGGATGCATTTAGCAATAAGATAATCAATCATTATTAAAAGTTTTTATATAAATTCTAAGTATTTAAAAATACAAAGGTAGTAATATTTTTCGGTTCTACTAAAAATTATAACAGAAATAGTGCTTGTTAATTTGCTAATTATATACTATCTTTGCCCTCTCAAACTAGTATAAGTGTTATGGAACAGGTATACATTTTTCATGTTGTTCGTATTCTTGGTACTCGCCGTTATTGATTTAGTGGTAGGTGTAAGTAACGACGCAGCAAACTTTCTCAATTCGGCTGTAGGCTCAAAAGTGGCAACTATTCGCACGATTATGATAGTTGCGAGCGTGGGGGTAGCCATCGGTGCTGTTTTCTCGAGTGGAATGATGGAAATTGCCCGCAAAGGGATTTTTAACCCCCAACTCTTCTATTTCGATGAGGTTATGATTATTTTTATGTCGGTTATTCTTGCCGATATTCTCCTCTTCGACCTCTTCAACTCTATTGGGTTACCCACCTCCACTACAGTATCTATAGTTTTTGAACTTTTGGGCGCTGCGATGTGTGTAGCTACAATAAAAACTTTTACAAGTGGCGAACCTCTGTTGAATGCTTTCAACTACATCAACACAGGAGAAGCAGGTAAAATCATTATGGGTATTTTCACCTCAGTAGCCATAGCCTTTTACAGTGGGTACCATTGTGCAATACTTAGCCCGATTAGTATTTACATTCAAATATCAAGACAACGTAAAATATGTAGGGAGGTGTATTTGGAGGTTTGTCGCTTCTACAGGTCTTTCCTACTTTATCATTTTTAAAGGACTCAAAGATGTTGCTTTTCATTCCTAAAGAAAGCCATTGCGTGGATAGATACAAATATAGTACTACTACTCTTTGGCTGTTTTATTTTCTATTCGGTGCTCTCACAAGTGCTTATCCGTATGAAAATAAACATTTTTAGAGGTAATCATCCTCAGTGGTACTTTTTGCTTTGGCGATGGCATTTGCGGGCAACGACTTGGTGAACTTTATCGGGGTACCAGTAGCCGCTTATCAATCGTACGATATATGGCATAACTCGGGTGTAGCACATAATGGTTTGCTAATGGGAGCTTTGGCTGACGGACAAATCACTACCCCCACTTTCTTGCTATTGTTCACTGGCTTTGTGATGATTCTCACCCTTTGGTTCTCCAAAAAGCGCGCCACGTGATTGATACAGGAGTAAACTTATCACGCCAAAGTGAAGGTGGTGAAGAGAAATTTTTCGTCTCAACTTCTTGTCGCGTTTTTGGTGCGTATTACCGTGATTTGCGCTAATGCAGTGGAGTTTGTGATGCCTAAATTTCTTAGCAAGAAGATAGATAGCCGCTTTGAAAAACCAGAACTCGACCCTAATGTAAAAGAAGAAGACCTACCTGCTTTTTGACCTTGTGCGCGCAGCTATCAACCTTGTGGTATCGAGTAGTTTGATTGCTATTGGTACTTCGTTCAAACTCCCGCTATCTACTACTTATGTAACCTTTATGGTGGCGATGGGTTCCTCGCTTGCCGATAGAGCTTGGGGGCGCGATAGTGCTGTGTACCGCGTGGCAGGGGTGTTAAATGTAATTGGCGGTTGGTTCTTAACAGCTATCGTGGCTTTCATTGGAGCTTTTATAGTTTCAGGAATATTGTACTACGGAAGTGTGATTGGACTTATAGTGATGATTATGGTAGTGGGCTTTGTACTTATCCGCAACGCCGTGATTTATCGCAATAAACAGAAAGCCAAAGCGCAAGGCAAACGCTTTGAACGCGCTGATTTGGCGACCATTGGCGGGAGTGATCAAAGAAAGTTCTAACTATGTATCCGAAACGATTTTCCGCATCGATGAGCTTTTATAGCAAGGTGGTGAAAAACCTCGGCACACAAGACCTCGCCAAACTTACCAAAAACAAGAAGAACGCCAAAAACTCGAAAAAGAACTCGACGAGCTGAAAGGTAACGTGTACTACTTTATCAAATCGCTGAATGAGAGTTCGGTAGCGTCAAGTAAGTTCTATATACTCATTTTTGGATTGCTTGCAGGATATGGCGCAGTGTCTTACCGCTATTACCCTCAACAGCTATGAGCACGTGAACAACAATCACAAGAACCTCAAGTTCAATCAGCTGAGAGATTTGAAATACATTTCGGACAAGATGGAAGAGGTGTTTAAGGCAGAAGCCGAAATATTTAAAGGCTCAGACTATAACAAGTTACACATCATCTTTTGAAGATTGCAAGGTGTTGAAAAACGAAGTATCAAAAATGGTACAAAAACAAATCGACCGTATTCGTACCACTGAAACTAGTCATAAAACCACCAAATTGTATTTCAGCATTTTGCTCGAAACCAATGCGCTTATCCGTGCAAACAACAACCTGCTAATGCAGTTTGACGAATACCAAAAACAGCAAAAATAAGAAGAAGAAAAATAAACCTTATCAATCTTCAAACAGGTAAGAGGTAAGAAGTAAGAGGTAAGAGGAAAAATCAGTATACTTTGCCAAAGTCCTTGACTTTGACAAACTGTATATATATCATAAAAAATAGGCAACTAAGAAATTTCTTAGTTGCCTATTTTTATTACTAATATCTTATTTTTAGCTGCTAAAATTCTTCTTGCAGCTTCGGAAGCAGCTATCAAACCACCTGCCGACATTATAATGTCTTTTCAATACCAAGCGTCCAGCTCCCTGATAAGTAAGGGAAACCGTAAGCTGGAGTAGGCATATCACCACCCTAAATTAGGTACATACACTTCTGGTGTAGTGATGAGGAAAGAAAAGGAGTAACGATGCTCATTCCAAAAAGTAAGCAATCCTCCTACTACCCCAATTTTAGGTGACCAAATACCCAAAAGGGTTAGTCAAAACCAATAAAGCATATAAAAGCACCTAAAAGCGTAGAGAAAATATAAGTGTTGTTCTCTTTGTGCCACTCAATATTAGCTTTCACCATCTTGCCTTCAGGGTTTTTTGTGCAATTTGTATTGCGCTACTTCTTACCTTTGTTAGCTTCACTCTGCAACACCGTTCTCATCGATAGCGGTTTTACCTGAATTAAGCATAGAAAAACTCATAAACGGACTGTTAGTCACAAAAGGTACAATGCCATCGGCTTCGTACTGACATACTTTTAAGCCACCTATCCACGCCATTACGATGAAGATAGCAACTCTAATAAAATTCACGAAACTGCGTTCACTTCCTGCTAAAAATGATAATAATTTCTGCATACTGTTAAAATTGTTTTTGTTAAATAAAACCATATATTTTTACAGATTTTTCCCTTGGGGGATAGGGGTGTTCTTTCAGGGCGCAAAAATTACGGCTTTTTTCGGCAAAATGCAAAATGGATAAAAAGGTGATTACATAGACATTTTAGTCAGCTTCGTTGGCAACTATAGAAATACCTACACTTTCGCGGAAGTGTTTTAGGTGAGAGTCCTACATTTTTTGAAGAATCTACTGAAATAGAACTCATCTTCAAAATTCAAATCGAAGGCTATTTCTTTGATAGACTTATGCGTGAGGTGCAGTTGCTTTTGGCTTCTAACACCAATCGCTCTTGGAGGAGTTTGGTAGGTGTTTTCCCGATGAGTTTTTTCAGCTTCTTGCTAAAAGCATCGGGGGTGAGGGAGAGCGCCTCGGCATAGAAAGAGAGGTTGCGCTCGCTAAGGAAGTGTTTTTCTAAAAGCTCTTGGAAGTCGGTTTCGAGAGTGTGTTCGGTTTGAGGAGGGGCATCGGTGAGTAAGAGGCTTTTTCCTTGCTAGAAAGTGCCAAAATAAGCTGAAGATAAGACCGCAGTACCGCTTCTGAAAAAGGATTATTCTCTATAAGTTCAGCAGTTATATTTCTAAATAGATTTTTAACTTCTACAAAAGTAGTTTCTGCCACACTGATATGAGGTTGCAAAAACAGGGCATTGAAGAGGAAACCATTGCAAGCAACTTCTTTTTTGTGGTATTCTATACAATAGAAATCACCGTGAAATTGCAAAGTTCGGCAGTTGTAATGCTTGCTTCTGCCACTGAAAGTGCTGAAAAGGAGAGAGGAAAAGCAAGGTGTAACCCTTATAAGTATACAGGGTAGCATCTACTGTAAAGACTCCTGAGCCTTCAAACATAAATATACAATAATTCTCCACACTTGTGGGTGTGGAGAATTGTTGCAAATTGATATGTTCAACAAATAAGGTCATTTTTTTCACCTAATTGTTTATCATCTATTCATTGATAGCAGCGATACCAGGAAGTACTAATCCTTCGAGGCTTTCGAGCATAGCACTTCACCACCGGTAGAAACATAGCTCACTTTGTTTTCAAAGCCAAATTGTTTAACCGCTGCTACTGAGTCGCCACCACCTACGAGTGAGAAAAGCACCATTTTTAGTAGCTTCGGCTACATAATCACCTACGGCGATAGTACCTTTAGCAAAATTAGGCATTTCAAACACCCCTACAGGGCCATTCCATAAGATAGTTTTAGAAGCGAGCAATACAGATTTGATATTTGTAAGTGTTTTGGGGACTCGCATCAAGACCTTCCCAACCATCAGGGACAGCATTTACAGGTACTACTTGGGTTTTTAGCGTTGTTGTCGAAAAGCATCGGCTGCTACCACATCGATAGGCAAGTGAACTTCTACACCTTTAGCTTTAGCTTTAGCAAGGATATCGAGAGCGAGGTCGAGTTTATCGTCCTCACAGATAGAGTTACCTACTTTACCGCCTTGTGCTTTAGCAAAAGGTATAAGCTTTACACCTCCACCGATGATAAGGTGGTTTACTTTGTCTAAAAATATTTTCGATGATAGTGATTTTAGAAGAAACTTTAGAACCACCAAGGATAGCAGTTACGGGTTTTTCGCCGGTTTTCATCACTTTCTCGATACTTTCAGTTTCTTTAGCGAGGGAGGTAACTGAAGCATTTATTGTTAGGGAAGAATTTTTGCTACGATAGTAGTAGAAGCGTGGGCACGGTGAGCGGTACCGAAAGCGTCGTTCACGTAGATATCACCCAATTTAGCCAATTGTTTAGAGAAGTTTTCATCGCCTTTTTCTTCTTCGTTTGGATAACGCAAGTTTTCGAGGAGTACTACACTACCAGCAGGAGCTGCAGCTACAGCTTTTTCGGCAGCTTCTCCTACGGCAATCGTCTACGAAGATAACTTTTTGCCTAATCACTTTTTCTACTTCGCTAACGATATGACGGAGAGAATATTTGTCGTTACGTTCTCCTTTAGGGGCGACCTAGTGGCTCATAAGTACAGCAGTACCACCATCTTTAAGGATTTTTCTCGATGGTAGGTTTAGCAGCCTCAATACGAGTGTTATCGGTTACTTTAAAAGTTTTCTCGTCTAACGGCACATTGAAGTCCACACGAATAAGGGCTTTCTTGCCCGCAAAGTTAAAATTGTCTATGGTTTTCATATATTTTATATATAATATTATATTTTCAGCTACAAAGATACGGATTAATTAGCAAAATTAGCAAATTTATAAATTAGCAAATTTGGCAATTATTTTATCGTTCTTAAAATACTCAAGTACTTCACGGGCTTGTTGCTCAGTGAGGTTTTGCTGAGCATTAGGCTTTGGTACTCTTCCACTAATAGCGATAGGTCCCTGTTTTTCCATTGCATCGGGGTAGAGTATCATATTCATCAACCACTCAGGGGTGCGGGCGTTCCATTATGCCAATCATTGCAGGACCTATTAGGCGCTTTTTAGGGCGGTGACAGGCAATACAAAGATTGTTGAAAAGTTGCTTCACCTTTGGCTGCCATTGCCGCATCGGGGTATCGGCTAAAGGTGGGTTGAGGGTGATAGGTTTTACTCCTTTTTGGTTTTGCCAATCGGGAAAATCAGGTTCAGGAGTGGCTGTAGTAGTCGCCTGAGGGGTAGTAGTTTCGGGGTGTGGTATCGTTGCTGTTGCTATTATGTTGTTAGGTGCCGCCACCACAAGCGGTTAGAAGTGCCATGAGGCAAGTGTTAAAAGCGTCATAGAAAATTTAAATGGAAGTAGTTTTAGTGAGGGCGTTTGCAAAACGCCCGTACATAACATACTCTAAAAAGTGATTGATTATCAGGTTTGTGATGCAAAAGGCGATTCTGTTTTTACAAGAGTTTTACGACTTCTTTGGCGAAATAGCTCGCGATAAGGTCGGCACCAGCGCGTTTGATGCTCACGATTTGTTCCATCATCACGGCACGTGGTCAAGCCAACCCTCGGCGGCAGCTTTGAGCATTGCGCATTCGCCGGATACTTTTCGGTATACCGCTACGGGTACTTCGCTCATATTCTTTTACCTCACGAACGATGTCTAAAACAACAAAGCCCTGGTTTTACCATCACAATATCAGCGCCTTCCTCTATATCCATACGTGTTTCGCGCAACGCCTCGAGGCGGTTGTGATAGTCCATTTGGTAAGTTTTCTTATCCTTAGGGATATCTGCTGATCTACAGGAGCACTATCAAGGGCATCTCGGAAAGGACCCGTAGAAAGTAGAAGCGTATTTGGCGCTGTACGACATTATCCCCACGTGCTCAAAACCATTATCTTCAAGGGTTTCGCGCAAAGCAGGATACGACCATCCATCATATCGCTAGGGGCGATAAAATCGGCGCCTGCCTCGGCGTGAGATAGAGCCATACGGCAAAGAGCATCAACGGTAGCGTCGTTCACAAATGCGACCATTCTCTACAATACCATCGTGACCATAGATAGAATAAGGGTCGAGGCTGCATCGGTCATTATAAGCATTTGAGGGACAGCTTCTTTCACGGTTTTAATGGCACGTTGCATCAATCCATTAGGGTTTTGCTGCTTAGTACCTTTCTGTTGTCTTTGAGGTTATCGGGGACTTTTACAAATAGTAAAACCGATTTGAGCCCTAAGCTCCAAAGTTCTTTTACTTCTTTTGCCAACAAGTCTAGGCTATATCGGTAATAGCCAGGCATAGAAGCGATTTCTTCTTTACACCTGTGCCTTCGACTACAAATAGAGGCACGAGGAAAATCATCGGGGGTAACGATCGTTTCTTTTACTAAACTACGTATCGTATCATTCACGCGCAAGCGGCGCGTTTCTTCTGAGTGGAAACATATTTAATCAATTAATAATTAATAAAAAGTGTTTTTACTTCGTTTTTCAAAAAAATTTCTAGGGATAAGAGTGTTCCAGTAGTGTTGAGCAAATGAATGGTAACATTGGACAAAGCACTCATATCTTCGCGCAGGACGGCAAGCGATTCCCACGGGCAACTCACAGAGTCTTGTAACCCCATGACTACTTTACGTATAGGCAGCTATAATCGGGATTAGGCTGGGGATTGAAAAGGCATTTCGATGTCGATGAGTAAAGAGCAGGATTGAATAGCGCAAGGTTTTGCCTAATTTTTGGGCAGAGGTAGATAAACTACCAATCCGCTCGAAAACTCGACCCGATGAGTACATCGGCAGAGGCGTATTGGTTTTGCAGTTCATCAAATAGGTTTAGGGGCATTTCGATAGTTGATAGTAGGGCGAATATTTCGCCATGATGAGATAGCTATTGCGTCTATCATCTTGCAAAAAGCCATCGAGCCCGTGTAAAATAAAGTATTTCATAATGAGGGCAAAGGTGCGAAAATAATTAACAAATAACAATTAACAAAGGGTAATTATATCGGTTTAATTTTTTTCTAGAAAAAGAGAGTTATAGTGAGAAATTATATAAAATTCAAGTTATTACTTTTTATTTTATAATTTCTATATCTACTGTAGTAGACCTTTGTTTTTGCTTATCGGTAATTTTCCATAAAAGCTTTTTGGTGAGGTCGAGCTCTCGGCCTTTGGTAAAGGACCTCTATCGGCACTGTGACTAGTACAGATTTACCATTTATGGGATTAGTAACTTTTAGTTGGGTACCAAAGGGCAAGGAAGGATGAGCTGTAGTGAGTTTATTATTGTTAAAAACAGCACCACTAGCGGTTTTTCTTCCATTAAATTTATCGTGATAGTAAGTAGCCGTAACATTAGTTTTTATAAACGGTTGTTTTTACATTAGCAGCTGGCTTAGGAGCGTGTATGAGAGCGAGTAGTTTGCTGGTGATTGATAGTAGCGCAAGACTGCAAAGCTAAAAGTGCTATAAAGCAAAGGATTTTTCATTATAATGTTTTTTAAGTAAAAGACTGTTCAAAAAGAGTTTTGTAGTCACTATTTTGAACAGTCTTTATATTATTGTTTATTATTTACCTACTTTTGAGTATCCAAGCTTTAGAGTTTTTTTAAACTCTGGACGTCGGAGTAGGTTTATAAGTCGTTCCCCTGCATCGCCTCGTGTTTCATAAGGTTTATCGACATAGATATAAGTCAATCCGTTAGAGGGTGATGAAGGTAGCGACATCAACTTCGAGTTTTTGTCTGATTTCTTGTGTCATTTTGTAAGCGCCACCTGGGTTGTTGTAAACACCTACGATCACGTAGTAACCAGGAGGATATTATCGATATCGTCTTCGACTACTTTGATACGTGTTTGCTCAATTCATCCACTAGGGAGTTCTAGGTTTAGGAGGAGCAGGAGGAGGTGTTGGTGTTTGAGTAACGGTAACGGTAGGAGTTACGACCTTAGGTTCAGGAGGTTTTAACTACAGGAGGTTCTTTTTACTACAGGAGGATTTTTAGGGTTGCACTTTAGGTTTTTGATATGGTGTTTACCTCCGAATTGATAAGAGACAAGACATCGTAACTACCTCCTTGTTCTGCGATATAGTTGGCAGTACTTTGTTCATAGCCAAAACCTATACTAAGGTGGTTGCTTACATTAAATCCTAGGCCTCCAGAAGACGCTATATTTTTGGTCGTAACCGGCGTATACCCATCCCATTTTTGACATCGAGCATTATGTTAGCTCCGAATTGAAATTATCTTTTGTGCCTTTGCCATTACGCTGAAAAATCCGTCTTCCAAAAAGTCGCTATTGCTTTGTATTTCTTTACGGTACATCACGTGAGCAGTAAGAGATTTTTCGTTGAAAGGCACGGCCATTTCACCTACGGAGAAAGCGTAATCTAAAAGGTTTTCGGCGGTAAGACCGAAGTGCCAATAGCCAAAGTTCACATCTACTCCAGGTTGGAGGTTGATGATGCTGGTAGTTTTAGCGTTTTCAACCAGAGGGTCTTGTACGTTAGAACGGACTTTACTTTTATTAATACCGCTACGGGCGAAGACGAAGTTCAAACCTAGTCTCAAATAGTTATCTCTTGAGATTTCGACTTGATGGACGTAGTTTCCTAAGAGGCCGGTATTAGAGAAGAAGCTAGTATTTCGTTGGAAAAATCATTCCGTGAGCCATATTATTTCCGTCGTAGTAATCTTTTTCTACTTGCATCGCCTCCCATTTTTTTACCATATGAAAGAGCGAAGGTATTGAATTTTTTTCGTCTTTAAATCCCATCCATTGATTTCGGTGGAAGAAGGTAATTTGAGATTCGTTTTTTGTTAAATATAGGGAAAGCAGGGTGCATGAGATATGTGTTGTATTTCACGGCTGTATGTCCGGGTATTTCATAAGGCAAGTAGTTACCATCGCCTTGAGCCCAAATTGAGCAGGCACCAAGCACAAACGCTATAATGAGTATATTAATTTTAGTTTTCATTGTTTGTTGTTATTTTTAAGATGGTAATAGTACCTTTTAAGTCTACATTTTTAGTTACTCCATTTCAGTATATTCACCTTTAATAGTGTAGATATACATAAGGGCGCGTTTACCAAGGTCTTTGAAGGCATTTGAATTGGCAGACGGCCATTGGTTTTTATAGTTAGTTCCGGAGAATTCTTCTTTACCTTCGATTGTATAAATGGTTACTTTCACTTTTGGGCTAGTGTATTTAGCTGGTATTTCCCAAGTATCGTTGAAAAGGTCTCCATTAGGTTACGATATTAGGGACGACATCGACTTTATAGATATCGAGTTGAAAGTTTATAGCATTATCTCCGACAGCGGGGCAGGAAGTTTCTTTTTAGGGTATAGTTACCAGCCATATCTTCGGAAGAGATATCAAGGGTTGTGCCATATTTTTGAGTACCATCGTCTTTTACCCATACAAAGTTACCGCCAGCAATTTCAATTTCGTTGTCGTTATTTGTTTTTAAGTACGACTACATTTTCGCCTACTTGAGCGCTTATTTTTATTCTTGGAGATTGATTTTTGTCCTACTTTGGCAATAGAGTTATCAGTTCCTTTTGAAACCGAGTTCAAAGAGTCCTAATCGGTAGTTTTTCTACTTTTTTATATGGGCTCTTTTAGGGCAACCGCCATTATTAATTTCTAAAGTAGTATTCACCTATAGCGTCTATATTAGTTTCTATGGGTTTCTGTACCTATTGGGGTATCATTTGTATAGTTAGCACTAGTTACTTTATACCATTTATAGGAGAAGCTATCGGCTATGGTAGCATTAGGGTCGAAGCTATCAGCTGATACTGTAAGGGAGAGCGAACCTCCCTGGCATAAGTATACAGTACCTTTAGCGCCATCGGCTGATGAGATTTCGAAATCAGGGATTGGGGTAAAGGCTATAGCACGTTCGACAGATGTTTTGATAATGCTAGTGTTGTAGGTTACACGTGCAGCGTATTTAGCTGACTCGGAGTTTCCGCGCGTAATACTACTAATTGTTGACGGGTTTCGCCTAAAATATCAGTAGCGTCTTTTGTCCATTGGGTATTAAAATAGCGATAGTCTGCGCGTTTTACTTCTACTTCTTGTCCACTACTACTTAGTTTTGCTTTTATTTTTGTATTTCAGAGAGTAGTTTGAGATCGGGTTTCGCAATCGGCAGAAGCAACAGCAAGGGTACCTATTTTCACATCAGTGATATCGGCGATAGTTTCGAAATAGATGGGGTCGAGGGTCTTTACGGTACCGCAGTTACCGTTATCGGTAAGTTTTACGGTATATACATCGACAGAAGTTGGGGCTGATGAAATGGTAAGTTGTGTACCAGTTTCGCCTGGGATCACAGCACCATTTTTACTCCATTCAATAGTAGGAGATGTCATATTATGGGATACTTGTAGGACGTTTGTTTTCCCGTGGTAATAGATTTCACGGGTATTAATATCTTCGGCCCAACGAGCTGTGATAGTAGTTTTTCTTTACGACTACAGAGTTAGAGGTAGCAGGGCATCCTCCTGAGCTTGCAGCTACGGTAGCATAGTAGACACCTGTACCTTCTGCAGAGTACTCAGTTTTTCCCTACACCTTCGGCTACTTTCACATTATCTTTAAACCAAGTATAGGTAGCTGAAGGGGAAGCACCTGTAGAGACAGAGAGGGTAGCAGTACCTTCGCAAAAATTCTAAAGAGTTATTACCTCCGTTTATTTTCAAGGCATTAGCGTCTTGTAATTGAATATCTAATTCATTAGAGTCGGGGATTGTAAAATCCAGTAGCAGTAACTTTGAGTTTGTATTTACCGTTTTGTAAAGCGCTATTCAGGGGCAGTTCTTTTTGGGTAGCTCCAGGTACATCGGCATAGGCACCGGAGGTATTAGCTTGCCATTGAAAGGAGAAAGCGGTATAGTCGGAAGGGTCTACAGAGAGTTCGGTAGATCCTATTACAGCTGTAATTTTATCGATAGCTAAAGTAACAGCGTTGGTGGTACAAGGCTGGAAAGGGTTTTTGGTTTTGATAGCAACTTTAAAGTTATCAGGGGGCGTTTAGAGTAATTTCGTTGGTAGTAATAGTAGCGGCACAGCCAGCGGTTTGTACAACTTCGGCTTTATAGGTACCAGCTGTATTGGCTGTATAGGAAGCAGCTGTTTCTCCTGCAATTTCAGCACCATTTTTAAACCATTTGTATTGAGGGCTTTGTGCGGTAGTTGTCACTGAGAAGACACGGGTTTTCCAGGCATCAAGACAGTGCTCGCTGTAGTAGCAATTGACGCAGTTATATTATCCTTACGAGAGATTGTTAAGCGGTTAGATTGCACATCGCAACTACCTCCACTTCCTACTTGCACATAGTAGTTACCAGCGAGGTTTTGTCCTACGGGAATGGTATAAGTATTTACACCTTGGGTTTCGCCCAATTTAGTATTATCGCGATACCAAATAAATTTAGCTGAAGCATTTGGGGGTGTAGCAGTAAGTGTAAAAGCCTCACTTTCGCACACTTCAGTAGCTGAAGAGGCAAGGGTAACGGATTGATTACCTGAAACTTTTTACTCTATACTTTGAGAATTTGTATTGTTAGGGCAATTTGTTTTCATAGTCTATAGCTGCATAATAATATCCAGCTTCTGAGACAGTAAAGGTAGGCCCAGCATTTCTTTGAAGAGGGACGCGATTACTACCTACCATTTTACCCCACACATAGCGATAGTTAGAAACAGGTTGCCCACTGGGGAGGCTCACTACTTTTAATTCTTGAGTATGACCAGGGCAAAGAGTTACATTTTGAGGAGTTACTGTTACCCCTGTAGCAAGCATATAGACAGCTCCTCGAATTCTTCAGAACCAGCAACACCATCCTTATTGATAGCGATTACTTCGGAAGCGGGCTTGTACTTCTTACTCGAATTTTTGTATTTTTACCAAAAAGTACTTACAGGGAAAAGAAAATTTATCTTCTTCTGCCCTCAAAAACTTGTTTGATTTTGTCTTTTGGAGTTACTGTTTTTTAGAAGAGTAGGATTATCAAAAACTTCCATTAGGATCTGACAACTCAATATAAAAAACATTATTAGCATTAAACCAGGGTCATCCCAATAAAAAGACTTTCCAATTATTATAAGAAGCGCTAATACAAGCGCTACCGAATTGTCTTCTTGCTACTCTTAAATGACCTTGTGTTTGTGCATAGAACTCCTGTACTCCTGAGAAGATTAGGAGTAATAGTACAAGGTACTTAAAAACTTTTTACTTTCATCTGATCTAATTTAAAAACATTGCTATAAGAAACATGCTTATAAAGCACGATAAATCGCACAAAAGTACAAAAAAAGAAAAATACCATACAAATATGAGTGTGAAAAATATTTTTAGCATATGGTAAAAACAACTCTTAAAAACATGGAGTGATTTACTACAATACTTTTGTTTAACAATAAATTACAAATAATTAAAAGTGTGAAAATATTACTTTTTACACAGAGAGATTTAACATTTGTTTAAGATTTAAAATCTACAGATAATATTTTAAAGTTGTAAAAGTAAATGTACACCTCTTCTTTATCTTAGAAAGGAAACAATAAAACTTCCTATTAAATAAAAACTCCCCAACGCATAATGCCTTAGGGAGTTTTTACTTATTATCTTTTCTATTTGTTCAATTCATCATAATTACTAATAAAAAGAGCAACTCTTTATCAGAATTGCTCTTTATAAGAAGGCGGCGACATACTCCCACGTGACCGTAGTACCATCTGCGCTAAAAAGGTTTAACTGCTCTGTTCGGAATGGTAAGAGGTGAGACCTTTGACTATAACCACCTTTAAATCGTTTTAGGTAAGAGGTAAGAGGTAAGAGATAAGAACTTTTTAAAAACTCCTTTTTGTATCTTATCCTAAAAATACCTATTCCTAATCATTTTTAACATATAGGGATAAAAAAACATATTTGTAACTAACTTCCTAAGAGATTGATAAAATATAAGTAGTATTACCTTCTTACTTCTTATCTCTTAACTCTTATCTATAAAAAGAATGCTGCGCGAAAAGTCTACGGGTGATTAGTATTACTCGGCTATGATGTTACCACCGTTACACCTGTAACCCATCAACGTGGTCATCTCCCACGACCCTTAAAAAGAAATCTCATCTTGTGGCGGGTTTCGTACTTATATGCTTTCAGCACTTATCCCATCCGCACTTAGCTACTCTGCTATGCCCTTGGCAAGACAACAGATACACCAGAGGTGCGTCCAACTCGGGCCCTCTCGTACCAGAGTCAGATCCACGCAAATTTCTAACGCCCACAGTAGATGAGACCGAACTGTCTCACGACGTTCTGAACCCAGCTCTGCGTGCCACTTTAATGGGCGAACAGCCCAACCCTTGGGACCTTCTCCAGCCCCAGGATGTGACGAGCCGACATCGAGGTGCCAAACCCCCCGTCGATGTGAGCTCTTGGGGAGATCAGCCTGTTATCCCCGGCGTACCTTTTTATCCTTTGAGCGATGGCCCTTCCATACGGAACCACCGGATCACTATGCTCTACTTTCGTACCTGATCGACTTGTAGGGTCTCTCAGTCAAGCTCCCTTATGCCATTGCACTCTACGCACGGTTACCAAGCGTGCTGAGGGAACCTTTAGAAGCCTCCGTTACTCTTTTGGAGGCGACCACCCCAGTCAAACTACCCTCCACGAATTGTCCTTTGCCTTGTGCAAAGTTAGACCTCAGATAAGCAAAGGGTGGTATTTCAACAATGACTCCACAACTACCGGAATAGCCGCTTCTTAGTCTCCCACCCTATCCTACGCATCACTTATCCAAGACCAATACGAAGATATAGTAAAGCGTGCACAGGGTCTCTTTTTCGTCCCACTGCGGGTAATCGGCATCTTCACCGATACTACAATTTCACCGAGCCTATGGCCGAGACAGTGTCCAAATCGTTACACCATTCGTGCAGGTCGGAACTCACCCGACAAGGAATTTCGCCACCTTAGGACCGTTATAGTTACGGCCGCCGTTTACTGGGGCTTCAATTCAAACCTCGCTTACGCTAAGCTTCCTCTTAACCTTCCAGCACCGGGCAGGTGTCAGACCCTATACTTCATCTTTCGATTTTGCAGAGTCCTGTGTTTTTGATAAACAGTCGCTTGACCTTTTTCACTGCGGCCTATCGCTAGATAGGCGACCTTTCTCCCGAAGTTACAGGTCTATTTTTGCCCTAGTTCCTCAGCTATGAATCTCTCGAGCGCCTTAGAATTCTCATCCCAATCACCTGTGTCGGTTTTACGGTACGGGCATTAATCTTCGCTTTTCTTGGAAACGTTGTCGCCACTCTCACTTCAGCCGAAGCCTCGGTGTACTTTTTCTGAAGTCATAACAACTCCTTAAACGTACTATTCCGTCTGTACGCGGTAGCTATCTCATTCCGTCACTTTTTATTAGATTAATGGTACGGGAATATTAACCCGTTGTACATCCACTACCCCTACTCGGGTCTCGCGTTAGTCCCTCGACTAACCCTCAGCTGATTAGCATAGCTGAGGAAACCTTGATCTTTCGGCGGGCAGGTTTCTCGCCCGCCTTATCGTTACTTATGCCTACATTTTCTTTTCTATTAGGCTCCACTATGGCTCACGCCTTTAGCTTCAACGCCAATAGAATGCTCCCCTACCGGTATATTACTATGTAATAACCCCATAGCTTCGGTAATATGCTTATGCCCGTTTATTATCCATGCCCAACCGCTCGACTAGTGAGCTGTTACGCACTCTTTAAATGTATGGCTGCTTCCAAGCCAACATCCTAGCTGTCAGTGCAGCTCAGACCGCGTTTGGTCAACTTAGCATATTTTGGGGACCTTAGCTGATGGGCCCGGGTTCTTTCCTCTCGGATATGGACCTTAGCACCCATACCCTCACTGCTGATGAGTATTTAATCAGCATTCGAGTTTGTCAGGAATTGGTAGGCGATGAAACCTCCGCATCCAATCAGTAGCTCTACCTCTATTAAACTCACATCAACGCTGCACCTAAATGCATTTCGGGGAGTACGAGCTATTTCCCAGTTTGATTGGCCTTTCACCCCTACCCTCAGGTCATCCGGAAGTCTTTTTCAACGACAACCAGTTCGGGTCCCTCCACGCTGTGTTACCAGCGCTTCAACCCTGCCCAAGGGTAGATCACCAGGTTTCGCGTCTACTACTACCAACTATTGACGCCCTATTCAGACTTCGCTTTCGCTGCGGATTCTGTATCTGAAATACTTATCCTCGCTGGTAACAGTAACTCGTAGGCTCATTATGCAAAAGGCACGCCGTCACAGCCTCTAGCTGCTCCGACCGCTTGTAGGCGTATGGTTTCAGGGTCTATTTCACCCGTTATTCACGGTTCTTTTCACCTTTCCCTCACGGTACTAGTTCACTATCGGTCTCTCAGAGTATTTAGCCTCACCGGATGGGTCCCGGTGGATTCAGTCAAGGTTCCACGTGCCCCGACCTACTCAGGATACCCATAAGATTTATAAAACTGTGCCTATACGAGACTATCACTCTCTATGGTGTGTCTTTCCAAACACTTCTAATCCAGCTTTTTACAACCTATATCTGAGTCCTACAACCCCATATTGCCGTAATAATATGGGTTTGGGCTGTTCCCATTTCGCTCGCCACTACTTTGGGAATCACTTTGTTTTTCTTCCTCCGCCTACTTAGATGTTTCAGTTCAGCGGGTTTGCCCATCTTTACGATGTAGTACATCTTCAATGTACTGGGTTGCCCCATTCGGATATTTGCGTATCAACTCGTAGTAGCCAATCCACGCAACTTTTCGCAGCTTATCACGTCCTTCTTCGCCTCTGAGAGCCTAGGCATCCCCATACGCCCTTACATAACTTTTCGCGCTTGTAGTTCCTATTGATTTATTCAATAGAATACCTCGTTCTCTTTGATTCTTTTTAATATTTTTCGTTAGATAATCAATAATCTATTATTGATCTCTTATGCTCTTTTATCCCAATATGTCAATGTACTGTTGTTGTGGAGAATAAGGGATTCTGAACCCTTGACCCCCTGCGTGCAAGGCAGGTGCTCTAGCCAGCTGAGCTAATTCCCCCATTTCTTTAGGGTGTTAGGGGTTAGGTGTTAGGTGTTAGCACCCGTAGCTCTAACTTCTCTTCTCTGCTTTGTAGTCCCAGGCAGACTCGAACTGCCGACCCTCCCACATTATCAGTGTAGCGCTCTAACCAGCTGAGCTATGAGACTGCTTATTTTTGTTGTCAGCAAGATTTAAAGAATGAGTTAGTCCGATGTTCAATTATCGGTCATCTCTAGAAAGGAGGTGTTCCAGCCGCACCTTCCGGTACGGCTACCTTGTTACGACTTAGCCCCAGTCACTAGTTTTACTCCCAAACAGCTCCTCGCGGTGACCGTCTTCAGGTACCCCCAGCTTCCATGGCTTGACGGGCGGTGTACAAGGCCCGGGAACGTATTCACCGGATCTATGGCTGATATCCGATTACTAGCGATTCCAGCTTCACGGAGTCGAGTTGCAGACTCCGATCCGAACTGTGACCGTCTTTTATAGATTCGCTTCGCTCGCGCAGTGGCTGCTCTCTGTAACGGCCATTGTAGCACGTGTGTAGCCCAAGATGTAAGGGCCGTGATGATTTGACGTCATCCCCACCTTCCTCACGGTTTGCACCGGCAGTCCCACCAGAGGGCCTGACTTGACTCGTTAGCAACTAATGGCAGGGGTTGCGCTCGTTATAGGACTCTAACCTGACACCTCACGGCACGAGCTGACGACAACCATGCAGCACCTTGAAAAACTGTCCGAAGAAGGAGGTATCTCTACCTCTGTCAGTCCCCATTTAAACCTTGGTAAGGTTCCTCGCGTATCATCGAATTAAAACCACATGCTCCACCGCTTGTGCGGGCCCCCGTCAATTCCTTTGAGTTTCACACTTGCGTGCGTACTCCCCAGGTGGGATACTTATCACTTTCGCTTAGCCACCAGATTGCTCCAAACAGCTAGTATCCATCGTTTACAGCGTGGACTACCAGGGTATCTAATCCTGTTCGCTCCCCACGCTTTCGTCCATCAGCGTCAATAAATTGTTAGTAATATGCCTTCGCTATCGGTGTTCTGTGTAATATCTAAGCATTTCACCGCCACACTCACACATTCCAACTACTTCACAATCATTCAAGACTGACAGTTTCAAAGGCAGTTGCTTAGTTGAGCTAAGCGCTTTCACCTCTGACTTATCAGCCCGCCTACGGACCCTTTAAACCCAATGATTCCGGATAACGCCTCGCATCCTCCGTATTACCGCGGCTGCTGGCACGGAGTTAGCTGATGCTTATTCGTAAGGTACCGTCATCAAAGTACACGTACTCCTTATTCTTCCCTTTACAAAAGCAGTTTACAATCCATAGGGACCTTCATCCTGCACGCGGGATGGCTGGATCAGTCTTCCGACCATTGTCCAATATTCCTCACTGCTGCCTCCCTGTAGGAGTCTGGGTCCGTATCTCAGTACCAGTGTGGGGACATCCTCTCAGAACCCCCTATCTATCGTCGCCTTGGGGAGCCGTTACCTCCAACTAGCTAATAGAACGCATACTCATCTTTCACCACCGTAGCTTTAATATAAAAAAACGATGCCGCTCTTATATACCATTAGGTATTAATCCAAATTTCTTCGGGCCATCCCTATGTGAAAGGCAGATTGTATACGCGTTACGCACCCTGTGCGCCGGTTTTGCTACCCGAAGGTAACCTCTCCTCGACTTGCAGATGTGTTAGGCCTGCCGCTAGCGTTCATCCTGAGCCAGGATCAAACTCTCATCGTTAAAAATCTTTTAATATCTTTAACCGACTTTTTAGTTATTGACTTCAGGTTTCACCTCGATTCTTTAAATCTTCTTTTGTGCTGTACAACATTATGTCAATGTACGTGTTGTTTTTTCGCTTTTTGAGAGCGGTTATCCGTCTCATTTGCAGGGTGCAAAGGTACGGCGTTTTTAAACTAGCAAATTTTTGAGAGTTTTAAGATTTTTAATTTATTTTTAAGTGGTTGAGAATGAGAGGAATATTTTTTAGAAAAACTCGGAGAGACTCGGAGAAACCTGGAGGAACTTGAGGGAGGAATGGTGAGAGCGGTGGGAGCGGTGGGAGTTGTGGGAGTTGTGGGAGGGACTAGGAGAGGTGGGAGGGATTAGGAGGGATGAATAATTGAGTAATTGATATTTTTAATATCTTTGCACCTATTATGATTAACAATTTACAATTATTTATATAAATCAATAATGAAAAGAGTTTTTTTATTTTTGGTTATTTGTTTGCTCTTTTGCTATAGGGCAGAATTCTATTTGTATAGGGTGAACAATTATCGGTTTCTTCTAAAACATTAGGTGAAACACGCTCTATAAGTGTGTATTTGCCTGATTCATATTATGATTCTACCTTGAAAGCAACGGATTATCCGGTGGTGTATCTGCTGGATGGGGAGACAAACTTCAACTATTTTAGTACTTTAATGGAAAAACTGGCTCAGGGGATTCCTATGTGCCTGAAATGATTGTCATTGGAATTGAAAACACTCAGCGTGAAAGGGATTTTTGGGAGCGATGGTGATCGTTTTTTTGGCAATTTATGGCTGATGAACTTATTCCTTTGGTTAAAAACAATATAGGTGTAGTGATTTTCGCATTTTAGTAGGTCACTCATTAGTGGATTGGCGGTGGTTTCTGCTCTTAACAAACATACGGAGCTATTTAATGCTTATATTGCACACGACCCGAGTTTATGGTGGGGAAAAACGATGGAGAGCGGTTGTTCGAAGCGAGTAAAGGAAAGGATTTCAAACATCGATTTTTATTTATCGTATTCGGGGAAGAAGGTACGCAACAATGGGCGCAGCAGGCATCATAAGGCGATAGAGGCGGTACAGGCAATGGCTGCAAAGGGGCTTTTAAGAATTTGGAGACTTATTTTGTTGAGTATCCCAACGAGAATCACGGTACGGTACAGGTAATAGGGAATATGGATTTGATGCGGAGGCTTTTTGCAGAAATGTTTATCGACCGCAATGATATTGAGAAAAATCCTGCGATTATCCAGCAACGGTATGAGGCACTTTCTAAAAAGGTTGCATTATAAGTTTGAACCTTCGGAGAGATATTTACGAAATACTGAGAAGTGGAAGGAGAAAGTGAAAAGTGAAAAAGTAAAAAGAAGGTGTCCGAAAAGTTTTATTTATGCGGGCGTTTACAAAACGCCCGTACATAACATACTCTAAAAAGTAATTGATTTTTCAGATTTATAGACTTTGTCAAAGTTTTGGGACTTTGACAAAGTTTGTGATGCAAAAGCGATTTTGAGACTTTTCGGACAGCCTCTTTGTTTTATTATTTGAAGTGACCAATGGCGTTGATGAAAGAAGCGCCTTTGACTACTAAGCCTTTTAGTAGCAGCATTGGTAGCAGGGGTTGATGATATAGATAGCTGGGTCGGTACCTTGTTCATTTACGGGTAAATATACTTTTGCCGTTGTAGACACAAGGTGCTACAGGATTTGAAACAATATTAGAGAATTTAGTTGGTTCTGGGGAGACCTGTTACCCAGTTTACTGTTTTGGCTTCTACATCGACGATGGCGAACTTGTAGACATCCATTGAGCGGAGGGTTGCTTTTGGGTTGCATCGTTGAAGAACTCGAGCAAGAATTTATTGCCTGTGATATGCCATACACGGCGGAAGATGCTCCGTTAGAAGCGGCGTCGATATCAAAGAAGTAGGAACTATCGAAATTGATTTCTCCGTTTTTTTGATACGCAAAGCACCTGCTTTTTTTGGTTGCATTTTTCGGCTTTTTGCTGCAATACCTCCTGAGAATACATATACATCGCCGTTTTCAACTTTACCCATTTCTAATAGATATTGAGATTTGAAACGCCCTGATGAGTAGCTTAGTTTATCGCTTTTGTAGTAACGTTTTAAGTTTAGGTTTTTGTCGAATGCGCCTACATAGAGCATATCGGGTTTGTTGATTTTGCCGGTGCTTGATCCTTGTCCTGGTCTTACATCTTTATAGTCGGAGACTATCATACCGGTGAGGAACTCGCCATTGCTGCTGTCTAAGATACCAGCGAAGGATACAATTTCTTCTGTTTTGGTGGTTGTATCTCCATTTACTTCAGTAAAGAGGTTTTTGGTATGGATGGTTTTCTTTGAGACTTCAGTATAGTCGTTAGCATTGCGGAAGACGAAGGTGGCGCCATCTCTACCGCTACCATCGGCGAAAGTTTGTCCGCCCACAGCCGTAACGAAATAATTATCGAAATAGCCGAAAAGTGGTGGCGCGTTCGGCTACTCCGAACTCGGTAAGGGGTTTTACACCTTTATCGGTACGTATATATGAGACGCCGATACCTGCTGCGTTGAACTCATACGACAAGCCCATAGCTGTATTTTTTTATGGAACATCCAGAAGTATCCGTTTGCTTTTTTTGAGTTCTTGTACATTTGAGCCTAAAGGTACTTCTCCGCTTTCTACGTTGTTTGAGAGGAGTACATAACGGGTTTTGTTGTTTTCACCACCTGCATCGATGAAGAAATTACCTTGTCCTAAGATGGTTTTATCTTCACTCCAGTGGTATTATCATCGTCTTTTTACAAGACGTGAGGGCTACTGAGGCTAAAGAGAGAGCCTACAAGTAGCGTTTTTGAATGTTTGAAAATTGATATACATATATTTATTTTTTTAGGTTTCAGGGGTCAGGAATTAGGTTTTTAGGGGTTAGTAGAATCGGTAGGAGAGTTTGGCATAGAAGGCACGACCGGCTTTTTGAGGCTGTAGTTATCGTACAGGAGCTCATCGGTGATGTTTTTGGCTTCTACGGAAAAACTTAACCGTTTGTTAGGGTGTGGTAGGTAGGGCTGACATCGTGAGAGAGCTGTTGAGGGACTATGATTTTGGCTCCTTCGCTTTGCCAAGAGAGGTAGAACTGTTCCGTATAGAAGGCATCGTAAGAGAGTGAAAGTTGGTCGTTTTTAGTTATTATATTAGGTAGGTTATAAGTAGCGTCGGCATTACCAAATAGGTAGGGTATATTGGGTACACGGTCGTTATAGATGATTGAGGTAGCACCTGTGGAGGTTTTGTGTTCTTTGTTTCGGATATCCATAGGTGAAATTTCTCCCTATTGAGAAAGTATTTTTATAGAAGTACCTAAGGGAAAAATCGGTGCTAAGATTAAGTACTTCGCCGTGGTTTTTACTACTTCCTGCTCCTGCACTACTTATGTTTCTAATGATATAATCTTTGACATGCCTATAAGCAAAACCTCCTTCTATTAAGAAAGAATGATTTTTGAAAGTAGGCTGATAGGAAAGGTTTAAATTTAGGTTATTGCTGTGCTCTGGTTTGAGTTGGTTATCACCTATTTCAAGGTCGCCATCTCCAAAAAGTTCACGATCGGTAGGTAGGCGATAAGTTTTTTTCGTATGATATTTTTGCTTGCAAAGTTTTTTTAATAGTTGATAGGTAGTAGCCAAACCATACCCTAAAGCTTTCAGTATTGTGAGTCAGTTCTTGATAGACTGCATTATATCCATTGCCACTTACAATCACAGGCCCTGTTACTTGGGTATTGTAGTATTTCCCAAAAACAAGAGTATTCCATCGTTCAGAAAGTGTAAATTTATACGATAATCCGGTAATATTTTTTGATTGATGCGTTTCATAAAGTCAGATTGGAGGGTATAAGGGGTAATAATTTGGCTTTTGGTTACGCGTTGATAATTACTAAAGGTATGGGTGAGCTGAAAAGGAGTGAGCCTCTTTTAGTTGGTAGTCTAAATGAGAGGTTATGTAGCCTGTTCTTCCTTCGAGTAGTGTATTTTGATATTGTGCTTCACCGCGAGTAGGCTTCTCACGATAATTTCCGTTCCAGCTGTATTGTCGTGCTTGTTCATCTACATTATTAGTGGTGGTTAGGTCGTAGCGTCCTGAGAGGAAGAAGTTTAACTTTTAACGATTTCTCTTTTCCGTATTCCATTGATGAGGAATATGTATAAGAAGTACGATATTTGCCTCCAAATACTATCTGCATTAGGTTGGCATTTTGGAGTTGTTTATCCTCTTGACTATAATTGAGGGCAAAAGAAAGTTTATCAGCCCATTTTTTTCATCGAAGATATTCACGCGACCTATGATAGCCTCGTTATGATAACGGTCGTGAAAGCGTTTGAACCAACGTTTTTTTCTTTAGAGTAAGTACCTGTTTGGAGATCGAGATATTCGGTAAATACTTTATAGCTGTTATCGGAGTAATTTTGGTAAGCACTGAGTTCTACGCTGATGTTATCGGTGAGAAATTGCCCGAGGTTTAAAAGTACTTTTATGAGTGTTGAAAGAACCAAAAAGTATAGGATAGATTGCCGTAGTTGTATCGGCTTTTGCGCGTTACTACATTGATAGCGCCCCCCAAGAGCATCAGCACCAAAAAGTAACAGGTACCACACCTTTGTAGATTTCGATACGTTCGATAAGTTCAGCGGGAATATTATTAATGCGAAAAGAGGCATTAGCTTCGTTCATAGGAACCCCATCGATAAAGATACGCACGTGACGACCGGTAAAGCCATTAAGATTGATTGCTGTCTCTGCCCCAACTCCACCAGTTTTCGCGCATCTTTACCCCCGATACACGAGCAAGCATATCGGCAGCATTACTGTTGAGATTGCGGAGCTGTTGAGCTTCGATAGCAACCACGTTGTAAGCTGCTTTTTGCACTTGCTTGATAGGTGATTGCCCTGTAAGCACAACCTCACTAGTTGCGTAACTTCTTCATCTACAGGCTGAGAGAAGAGTTGAATTACAAAAAAATGACGCTAATAAAAAAAGGTGATTTTTTTAGGTGATAAAAACATTATCGTATCTCTGTTTTTTTAGAATAACGGGGGCAAAGGTACAAAAATTATTTTGAATAATCCTAAATTAGCAATAATTTATCTTCCCATATATATCAACAAGATACTAATATCGGCGGGAGAGACACCGCTGATACGAGAGGCTTGAGAAAGGGTTGTTGGGCGTATTTTTTTAGTTTTTCACGTCCTTCAAAAAGAGAGAGAAAATGATTTTGTCGTAATCAAAATTATCGGGAATGCGCACGCCTCTAAACGATTTAGTTTTATCGGCATTATTGCGTTCTTTTTCTATATAACCTGCATATTTAACTTCTACTTCAGCACAAGTTTTTTCTTCTTCATTAAGGTCATTTTCCTTTATATAGGTTGCGATGCGGTCTATAGACTCAAAAATCGGCGAGGGTTACATCGGGGCGTGAGAGTACTTTTTTTGAGTTTATCACCTTGTTTCATTGGTGATGAATCGTATTTTTCGAGAATAGGATTCACTTCATCGGGGGTTACGCTCAATTCCTTTATATAGGTAATGAACCCATTTACTTTTGCGATTTTTGGTTTCCCAAGCGCGGTAACGCTCTTCACTTACCGTACCTATTTCATATCCCAGAGGAGTAAGGCGGCTATCGGCATTATCCTGACGGAGCAAAGTGCGGTATTCAGCACGTGAGGTGAACATACGGTAAGGCTCTTCGGTACCTTTGGTGATAAGGTCGTCGATGAGTACTCCTATATAAGCCTCGTCGCGTTTCAGTACAAAAAGGTTCGCGTTCGCGCACTTTTTAGCACAGCGTTGATACCCCGCCATCAGTCCTTGAGCGGCAGCTTCCTCATAACCCGTTGTACCATTGATTTGTCCGGCGAAGTATAAGTTTTCTATGAGTTTTGTTTCGAGTGTATGTTTCAGTTGGGTAGGCGGGAAATAGTCGTATTCGATGGCATAACCAGGGCGGAGGAATTTCACTTTCTCAAAGCCTGCCACCTGACTAAGGGCAGCATATTGCACTTCTTCTGGTAAAGAGGTTGAAAAACCATTGACATACATTTCTACTGTATGCCAGCCTTCGGGTTCTACGAATATTTGGTGACGCTCTTTATCGGCAAAACGGTTGATTTTATCTTCGATAGAAGGACAATAACGAGTCCTCACGCCGTGTATAATTCCTTGAAACATAGGCGAGCGGTCAAAGCCTGTACGAAGGATATTGTGTACGCGCTCGCTGGTGTAGGTCATATAACAATCTTTTTGTACAGCAAGTGGTTTTGTTTCAGAAGAAAAAGAGAATTTTTGAGGATGCTCATCCCCTGGTTGAGGAAACCATCTTGGTAAAATCGAGAGAGCGGGCATCTACACGCGGTGGCGTACCTGTTTTCATACGACCAGCTTCAAAACCGTGTTGTACGAGACACTCGGTAAGCCCATAGGCAGCGGGTTCTCCTACACGACCACCACCGAACTGTTTGAGCCCTATGTGCATCACCCCATTGAGGAAAGTACCATTGGTGAGCACCACACTTTTGGCTTTTGATAGTAACCCCTAAAGAAGTGCGTACCCCCACTACCCTATCCTTTTTCGATAAGGAGATCGTTTACCATACCTTGGAAGAAATCGAGAGTAGGGAGGCTTTCCAGCTGTAAGCGCCACGCTTCGGAAAAATCGCATACGATCGGACTGAGCGCGCGGACTCCACATCGCAGGCCCTTTGGACTGGTTGAGCATCTTAAATTGGATAGCCGTTTTATCGGTAATAATACCCATATAGCCGCCTAGTGCATCGATTTCACGCACTATTTGTCCTTTGGCGATGCCCCCCACAGCGGGGTTGCAGCTCATTTGGGCTATATGTTGGAGGTTCATAGTAATAAGGAGGGTTTGTGCGCCCATATTGGCAGCAGCAGCAGCAGCTTCGGCACCTGCGTGCCCTCCGCCTACTACTATCACATCATATTCAGTTGTAAACATTTGTTTTAGATAAGAGTTAAGAGATGAGAATTAAGAGCTTTGATGCTTTTTTTCAAATCGTTTAATGATTTTTAGGGCTAGTAACTTTATGCCTCAATTGAGGTTGTTCATACCAAGCAGTACTTGCACCAGCACGGCTATAACTGAGTTCTAACTGTCCGTCGATATTTACTATAAAGTAGTAATCAGATGGGAAATAAGCATCTTTTACATCGAAGAAAACAATAGCTTTAGGGAGGTAGAAGTCGCCATATTCATAGGTAGTGTGGGGTTTTTCGGTATTCCAGACTACGGCATATTTAAAAGACAAATCTTTTTTTCCAAAAAGCAAAGGTAGATTTCTTTTGAGGGAGTTCAAAAATCTGGAGGGCATCTTCTGGGATGAAGGCGCTGAGTTCTATGATTTTATCAAACAAATCAACCGTAATAACTTCGTTTTTCAGAGGGGTATCATGTAGTTTTTTTCTCTATAATATATACGTGGCATAATGCTGTAAATCTTTTTGAGGGGGCAAAGGTAGTAATAATTTGTTAATTTGGTTTGAATTGTTTTTTTCTTTTTGTTGTATTGCCATTCTATGATAGTTTTTTTGTTGGTTTAGAATTTCTTCGGTACAAAAACCTTCAGCATCAGGTATGATTTGTATGGTAGTACGTTGTTCAATTAGGGTATAAAATCCTTGGATTTTTTGGAAGAAATATCAAAATGGCTAGTAAATTCTTCTTTATTGCCATTGCAATGGATATTTCCATTTCTAATTTTGGTTTCTTCTATTTTTCCTGAATAACTCATCACATTGGCGGTAAAGATATTTTGGAGATTTTTACCTTTGGGTATTAGCCAAATCAATTCTTCGCGTCCTATAGGGTTGTATCGCAAGCTATTGGAAAAGAAAGCTCTCAACTGATAAGTAGTATTTTTATTATCTAAAATCTGAGTACGAGGTACTATTTCTAAACCTCTCAAGGAGTTATCTTCATTTATAATCCATTGATTTTCTCCTTTGTAATAGGCTTCTATTTTTTTGTTTGACGAGGTTATAATTTATGACATACAAATCTAATTTTATAGAACCTTGTTCTCTTTTTAAGGAGGGGAAAAGCGATAAGTTGATGCAATGAGTCACTTTGTATATTTTGCTTTAGTATAGAAATCCCAATATACTTGACGTTTATCGATTTTTGAGTTTTTTTCGATAGTTTTGAAAGCAGGAGTATCATAAGGGAGGGTTTGAGCGGAATTACACAAGGGTAAAAACAGCAAAAGATAGAGATAATATTTCATTTTATTAGTTTATATAGGGTTATTAATTTGATGCAAAGGTACAAATAATTTGTTGATTTGTTAATAAAAAAAGTAGTTAGCCAATTGAATGACTAACTACTTTTTAAGAATTACTTTTTAGTTTTTATTTTTTTGAGATACAACCAACCAACTTTAGATTGTTTTTGATTGTTTTCATCGATGTATTCAATAACGTAATAGTAAGTACCTTGAGGGAGGTTCTCGCTGCCTTCTATAGTTACTCTACCATTAGAGAATCCTTTGAATACTTTACGCACGTTGTCATAACCTTCTACATCAAATACTTTCACTCCCCAACGGTTGAAAATACGCACAGTATTATCAGGGTAATTTTCAATACCACCGATATGGAAGTGATCATTTTGAGGATTACCATTGATATTTACAGCGTTATAAATAATTAGGGCCACTAGTAACTCTTATAGTTACTGTAGCTGTAACACATACCCCATCAATATTGCAAAGCTCATATAGGAAAGTATCAGTACCTACGAAATTAGTATTTGGAGTATAAGTTACTGTATTATCAAGATTGACTACTGCTGTACCATTAGCAGGAGTAGTAGTGACATGAGGGGTTATTCCGTGAGGAGTATCATTGCGCAACACGTCAATCACAATAGGAGTATTGACAGGAATTGTATCCATATCGTTCACTGCCACAGGTACTGCTACTGCTGTTCTATGTACTACAATTGTAGTGGTAGCTGTGCTACAGTTACCTGGATTCAAGACTTCACAGATAGTATAAGTAACTGTATAAGTTCCTGAAGCAGTGCCTGCTGGTACGGTAAAGGGTACCATCGGTATTTGTTTGAACACCTGCTGGTACTGTATTCCAAGTAAGTGTTACCGAAGTTGTACCTGGGTTCAACTGACCATTCAAGCTATCGTTAGTCAATACACTGCTAGTAGTACCGCCATTAGCACCATTGGTGATAGTGAAGGTATCGGCATTAGCTTTGATTTCAGGAGCACCTACTACAATTGTAGTGGTAGCTGTGCTACAGTTGCCCTGGATTCAAGACTTCACAGATAGTATAAGTAACTGTATAAGTTCCTGAAGCAGTGCCTGCTGGTATGCAAAGGTACCATCGGTATTTGTTTGAACACCTGCTGGTACTGTATTCCAAGTAAGTGTTACCGAAGTTGTACTTGGGTTCAACTGACCATCTGCTTATCGTTAGTCAGTACACTGCTAGTAGTACCGCCATTAGCACCATTGGTGATGAGTGAAGGTATCGGCATTAGCTTTGATTTCAGGAGCGCTTACTACAATTGTAGTGGTAGCTGTGCTACAGTTGCCTGGATTCAAGACTTCACAGATAGTATAAGTAACTGTATAAGTTCCTGAAGCAGTGCCTGCTGGTACGGTAAGGGTACCATCGGTATTTGTTTGAATGCCTGCTGGTACTGTATTCCAAGTAAGTGTTACCGAAGTTGTACTTGGGTTCAACTGACCATTCAAGCTATCGTTAGTCAATACACTGCTAGTAGTACCGCCATTAGCACCATTGGTGATAGTGAAGGTATCGGCATTAGCTTTGATTTCAGGAGCACCTACTACAATTGTAGTGGTAGCTGTGCTACAGTTGCCTGGATTCAAGACTTCACAGATAGTATAAGTAACTGTATAAGTTCCTGAAGCAGTGCCTGCTGGTACTGTAAAGGTACCATCGGTATTTGTTTGAATGCCTGCTGGTACAGTGTTCCAAGTAAGCGTTACCGAAGTTGTACTTGGGTTCAACTGACCATTCAGCTATCGTTAGTCAATACACTGCTAGTAGTACCGCCATTAGCACCATTGGTGATAGTGAAGGTATCGGCATTAGCTTGGATTGCAGGAGCGCCTACTACAACAGTAGTGGTAGCTGTGCTACAGTTGCCTGGATTCAAGACTTCACAGATAGTATAAGTAACTGTATAAGTTCCTGAAGCAGTGCCTGCTGGTACGGTAAGAGTACCATCGGTATTTGTTTGAATGCCTGCTGGTACTGTATTCCAAGTAAGTGTTACCGAAGTAGTACTTGGGTTCAACTGACCATTCAAGCTATCGTTAGTCAATACACTGCTAGTAGTACCGCCATTAGCACCATTGGTGATAGTGAAGATATCGGCATTAGCTTTGATTTCAGGAGCGCTTACTACAATTGTAGTGGTAGCTGTGCTACAGTTGCCTGGATTCAAGACTTCACAGATAGTATAAGTAACGGTATAAGTTCCTGAAGCAGTGCCTGCTGGTACGGTAAGGGTACCATCGGTATTTGTTTGAATGCCTGCTGGTACTGTATTCCAAGTAAGTGTTACCGAAGTAGTACTTGGGTTCAACTGACCATTCAAGCTTATCGTTAGTCAATACACTGCTAGTAGTACCGCCATTAGCACCATTGGTGATAGTGAAGGTATCGGCATTAGCTTTGATTTCAGGAGCACCTACTACAATTGTAGTGGTAGCAGTATCACAAATTGTAAGAGTAGCTACATTTGTACAAATCTTGTAGACAATAGTATAAGTTCCTGATGCAGTACCTGCTGGTACTGTAATAGTACCATTGCTATTTAGGGTAGGTATTCCACTACCTGCACCCCCCGTAGCAGGGGTAACCACAGTCATACTTACTGTAGCAGGTGTAGCAGTTTGAGTTCCTACTTTGTCGTTATCAAATATAGTAAGGGTAGTAGTACCGCCATTAGTGCCATTGGTGATAGTGAAGGTATCGGTATTAGCCTCTATATGCACCAAAGTAATAGTACTTGTTTGGGTAACAGTTTTACCAAACAAATCAGTAGCAGTAAAGGTAACAGTTACTACTCCGCTATTGTTACATAGGTCGGCAGGTTTTACTGCGTTGTAATTATTAGTTACGTTTGCAGTAGCACAACTATCTGTAGCAGTAGCACTATTAAGCCAAGTGGTGATGCTTGCAGCCGCATTACGGCAATCAACTACTAAAGGAGCAGGAGTGGTAAGAGTAGGGGTTGTAGTATCATCTACAGTTATGGTTACTACTGCACGAGGGCCTTCACAACCATTAGCATTCACTTGCACCACATAGGCTTCTAGGGTAGTTTTAGTAGTTACTTGCGTATTGATAGTAGGAGTAGTAGAGGTATAAGCAGTAGCCGTAGCGGTAGCATACCAACGCAAAAGTATGAGCCGGCAAAGCTGTAACATAGGCATCTAAGCTCACCACACTACTTACTGCCGTAGGGCAGAGTGTAACTGTAGGGCTTACTGTAGGAGCATTAGCAGGCTTAGTATGTAAGCTCACGATAAGCGGTGTTTTAATACTAGGGCATTTACCTGTAGCTTGCAAGGTATAGAAATAGGCATTAGAAGGATTAACCTGTGTATTATCCGCTTGCAATACCCATTGAGCACCACTGCGTACAAATATCTTCACGATACCACCGCCAATAGCGTCTTTAAGGTCAGATACACGTGGGGTAGATCCTGCGGTCATACACACCTCGAAAGTTTTTGCGGTAGCTGTAGTAACATTGGTATCCTTAATAAGAGTTAGAGGCACTTTAGGGCTACGACATTTACCAGTTGCTTCAGCTGTAAAGTAAAAGAGCTGTGTTCCAATCTACTAAAGCGGTTCTTGCCAAAGGAGCAGTAGACCTACCTGCTATTATTTCCACATTTGTATAACCATAGGTAGCTTGCAATTGGTCTGCTAATTCACCAGCCATAATCTCCTCGCAAGTGGTAATAGACTGAGCTTGTACAGGAGTAATATCGTTTTGAGCAAGGCAGAACCACATAAGGTAAGGACTCACACTTACCAGCTTCTTGTATTTTTAAATCCTGAATAGCCAGTAATTGACACATCAGAATTAGGGTTTGTTTGTACATACCAGTTTCCTGAAGAGCTACCTAAAACAGTTATCGTAGCATTGGGATAGAGCACTTGTAAGGCATCTTTAATATCTTTTACTTTAGTATGCAAACCTCCGTAATAGCCTATAAAAAGTACATACTGATATTTGTTCGTTTTTAGCAACAGAACGAGGGGTAAAGTTAAAGTTCAGCGCAACAGGTGAAGTAATACAACGATAGACGTTTTTGGCATAGGTATAGCCTACATTATCTTCTATCACTGCATCATCACCCAAAGGCGTAGTACTACCATTTTTTTATAGATAAGTACGTTGGCAGTATCGGCAGGATCTACTAAGGCTTTTTAGGCTTGCTACAGTTGTTATATCACAACCTGTATTAGTAAGGGTTTTAGGAGCTAAGCTACTTTCACCCTGCTATGGTAATTTTGTATATAGTTTCAATACAATAATTATTTTTGTAAAGCGCAAGTAATAATCTTGCGAACTACCATTAGGGGTATTGATAGAAGTAGTAGCTGGTATTTCTGAAGTTTGCGCTTGCGCATCAGAGAGCGATCCATACCAATGGAATGTAGGTTGTTTTGCAACTACTTCAGGAGAGCCTTCATCAATAAGTTGTTTTACTTCGTTTAAAGTTACAGACGCATTACATACCTTAACAGTAGTTTTCACTGCAGGTTTGAAAGCGCGTGTTATTGTTAGCTTGGCAGAAGCTTGGGTTATGAGTTCACCACAAGGGCTAAGTATTTTGTAAAGGAAAGTATGAGTACCAATTAGGGTCTGATCGATTAAGATTAATTATACCGTTAGCAGGCACAGGTATGACACCTGAAGCATCTTCAATAGTGGTAGTAACACCACCTGTAATAGGAGTAGTACCTGTAAAGAGAGTATTCAAATCGAAATTGACAGCCAAGTTTCCTTCTATACATTTAGATGTATTTACCCCAGTAGGAGCTGTATATGAAGGATAAGTGGTAATTTGCTGGAACTGATAAGCAGCAATAGCGTTGGTGATACAAGTAGCAGCAGCTGGTTTTCCTGCTATCTTAATAACTACTTTGTATTGGTTTGTAAAGTCAGCTGCTGTAAGAGCAGGGATGGTAAGGGTATGACCTGTAGCTACTAGAGCAGCCATATTGTCGGAGCGATACCACTCAATAGTGATATTAGGGCCTAAATCATCCATTTTGAGTACTGCTGATTGACCCTACACAGTAGTATTCTTTTTGTGCCTTAATTTTTAGGGAGGCGGATATTACTAAGTGTAAGTTCTCTATCTTTTGTACTTGGGCAGGCATCGGTTACCGTGAACTTATAAGCAGTATTGAGGTTTGTACCATCCAAATCGAGGAAGAAGTTATCGCCCACTTGTGTATGTGCTACAGAGGTATCGGGGGTAGTACTTCCTGCAGGGATTTTTATGTACAAGTTTATAGGTAAAAGGTCCTGTTCCCCCTTTTTGGAATCACCATTACGTGGAATTTATTTCCAGCACAACCTACCCCTATAACCTCAGGTTCTTCGAGATCACCTCCAAATTCTTTTTCGGCAAGCACTTGTACACATTCATATAAATTATCTGAGTTAAATACTTGGCGTACCACACGGAATTTTTCCTTTTCTAGGGAAGCCGTCATCGGTAATTTTTTTCGGTTGATATTTTGGTTTAAACTAAGACCTGTATGAGGTCTTGTTTCCCAAACTTGAGTAGCCTCATTCAATTGTTGTATTAGAAAGTGTGACTCAGTATAGCGCCAGTCGTCGGTAGGGGCTAAATCAATGCGTCCTTGGACAATAGGGTTCGCATCCAGGGGCAAAAGTAAATGAATAGGTTTGCCCAGAAAGGACTACAGGAACAACTTTTTACACCTCCACATATATTGGTTACTTTTCACCTTGTAATTACCAACAGGTAAATCGCGTACATACCAGGTAACATCATTGAGACGGTTATCAGCTGTTAGGGTATAAGGTAAGGAGATAGAAGTACTAGGTAGAACACCTGTGGTATTTCCATTGTACTCTATAATTTCTATTTTATCAATAGTACTACCAGTTCCCTTTCCTATACGCATAGAAGCGTAAGGAGCACTAGTAGCAGTAGCGTCCTTACAACTAGCTATATTTCTAACGGATATATCTGTAGGTTGTGGTGCGGTAGAAAGTGTAATAGTAACAGGATCCATTAGATTGCTGCGATTAGTATCGCACTCATCATCTACCAAACGGAATTGGAAAGTATCGCCAGCGGCTATAAAGTCAGGAGCCACTATTGTTTGAAAAATCAGAAGGATTGTATTGTATTTTTCTTTACAAATTTACCTCTGAGTAATGGATTGGGGTGGGTTGCCGGTATTTGGTAGAAGCCTGCAGCTGCATAGTTGAAGTTTGCAGGAGCTTGCTCAACTACCAAGTAAGTATTTAGTATAGGCGAATTGTCTCTTATGTACTTATGGCGCAAACGCAGACGTATCTTATGGCAAGCAGTAGGGAGAGTCGCCATCGTTCCACTGTTCTACAAGAGCATTTTCTATAGGGTTATAAAGGGTAGCTGTTACAGCAGGGATAGCGGTAGTAGTACCGCACATCTCTACTTCAGCTGCTATCTTCCACACTCCATACTCTTTTAAGAATACGGTGCTCTCTAAAGCGGTTCTCTACCCCTAGCTCATCTCTTGTTCCAACAGGTAGATATAAATAAAAAGTCACTTTTTATTATTAATGGTATAAGTAGGCGTATACACTGCACCTGAAGGAGCTGTAATCACATACTTTACTGTAAGCGGATAAGGGAAAGTATCGAAGTGTAAGCCTCTGTAAGACTGGTACCATAAAGGGAGAACAGAGTCAAACTCAACATAATCACAATTAAATTCTTTAGGACGTGGATGAGTCCATAAACTTGTAAAGGTAAGATTGGATGAAGCTATGGTAATGCTTTTTAGGAGTAGGGCTTGCTCCACAGAAGTTTTCTACTTTCACTCTGTAAGTACCAGGAGTGAGCCCCGTAAAGATGTTAGAAGTTTGTCTTATTTTTGCCTGGTATATTATTTCCTGTAGCATCTTGTAGGGTATAGTAGACAGGATAGTTAGCAGAGTGGTTACCCCATTGATCTACTTTTTATATCTACTTTTTATACCTATACCTGCTGAAGCGCAAGTAGCAGGAATTTGTGATAAGGTATAATCAATAGTTTTAAGGTCTTTTTTTGATTTCAATATTCTTGACCTCTATATCGCCTGTACCTGATTTAGGTCGTGCTAAAAGGTCGTATTTACCTGCTGCTAAGGAAGTAACTCCAGTAAGAGATAATGAAGTAGTAGTGTTATAAGTAGGCACATTGCTTTTTCTTATAATAGAAATTATAATTGTTATTATTAGCGCCAGGACCTATAAGGGTAAAACGGATAGCCCCTCCATTACCACACCACTCGTGTTCTACACTAGTAGCGAGCTTAAGCGTAGTAATAGGAGTAACCTTATAATCAAAAACCTGATTGATAGGTACAAGCACCATTTTGGGCTTTGAGAGAGAACCTACGCTCGGTATTCACTGCTCCAGCATTGATGTAGATGAACTCTTCAGTACCTGAAGTATAGGTAATGGAATAGGTAGTTCCTAAGTTATCCGAAAAGGTATAGGTAGTACCTACCAAAGGATAACGGATGGTAAAAATAGCATCACCCCTTGTGTAACTTCTGTATAGTACGCCACGTGGGTTTGCTCTCAAAGATTTTTTTGCGTATTGATATCGCAAATTTGCGCATAAGCACTATTATTCATTGCTAATACACTCAGCAAGGCAATAAAAAAAGCCCTCTAAATACGTTTTTAGTAATTGCATAAAAGAATATTTTTTTCATCAAAAACAAAGGATAAATTATATCCAAGGCGCAAAAAGTACAATAAAAATCGATACAGTGTAAAAACTTTAACACTATTTTATAATTTAACAATTGATAACAAAAAACTCAGGATATTCTCCTGAGTTTTTGTTGTTATTAGCAAGAATGCTAGTTCTTCTTCAAGTATAACCAACCTACCATTGATTGTTGTTGATTGTTTTTCATCTACATATTCGATGACATAATAGTAGGTACCTTGTGGCAACTTCTCAGCAGCTTCTACCGTTACACGACCGTTAGAGATGCCTTTGAATACATTGCGAACATTGTCATAGCTTTTGTACCTCCCATACTTTTACTCCCCAACGATTGTAAATACGTACTGTATTGTTAGGGTAGGATTCTATACCTGCTATGTGGAAGTGATTGTTCTTATCCCCTCCTACTGATATACCATTATACACTATTAACTTGTTAGTAACATCAACTCTTACAGTTGCTGTTGCACAACCTCCCTGCATTGCAAAGTTCGTATACAAAAGTATCTACTCCTACAAATCCTGTGTGAGGCGTATACTCTATACTTCCATCTGCATTTACTATAACACTACCATTTAACGGTGGAGTTACTACGTTTGGCAATGTTGCTCCATTAGGAGTATCATTACTTAGTACATCGATAGTCACTGGCGTATTGCGAGGTGTTGCCGCACTATCATCAACGGCTATCGGAGCTGTCGTTGGAGTTCCTACTACTGTTACAACTATAGTAGCTGTACTGCAGTTGCCTGGGTTCAACTTCTCACAGATTTGATACACGATACTATAAGTACCCGCTGGGGTGTTATTAGGTACGGTAATCGTTCCATCGGTAGGGTTCAATGTTGGAGTGTTTGCTCCTGGTGTCTTAGGTGTTGCTCCTGTTACTACTCCTATGGTTACTGTACCTGTTGTGGTCGTTGCTGTACCGATACGGTCGTTGTCAATCACTGAACTTGTGCTTGTACCTGTAGTTATGGTAAAGGTATCTGGTGTTGCGGTGATTGTTGGGTGGCTACTGTTACCACTGCTGTTGAAGTAGCGCAGTTGCCTGGGTTCAACTTCTCACAGATTTGATACACGATACTATAAGTACCCGCTGGGGTGTTATTAGGTACGGTAATCGTTCCATCGGTAGGGTTCAATGTTGGAGTGTTTGCTCCCTGGTGTCTTAGGTGTTGCTCCTGTTACTACTCCTATGGTTACTGTGCTAGTGGTAGTGGTTGAAGTGCCTATATGGTCGTTGTCAATCACTGAGCTGGTACTTGTGCCCGTGGTTATGGTAAAGCGTATCTGGCGTTGCGGTGATTGTTGGGGTGGCTACTGTTACCACTGCTGTTGAGGTAGCGCAGTTGCCTGAGTTCAACTTCTCACAGATTTGGTACACGATACTATAAGTACCCACTGGGGTGTTGTTTGGTACCGTAATAGTACCATCAGTCGTGTTTAGACTTGGCGTATTTGCCCCTGGGGTCTTAGGTGTTGCTCCTGTTACTACTCCTATGGTTACTGTACCTGTTGTGGTCGTTGCTGTACCAATACGGTCGTTGTCAATCACTGAACTTGTGCTTGTACCTGTGGTTATGGTAAAGGTATCTGGCGTTGCGGTGATTGTTGGGGTAGCTACTGTTACCACTGCTGTAGTAGTTGCACAGTTGCCTGGGTTCAACTTCTCACAGATTTGGTACACTATACTATAAGTACCCGCTGGGGTGTTGTTTGGTACCGTAATCGTTCCATCGGTAGGGTTCAATGTTGGAGTGTTTGCTCCTGGTGTCTTAGGTGTTGCTCCCTGTTACCACTCCTATGGTTACTGTACCCTGTAGTGGTCGTTGCTGTACCAATACGGTCGTTGTCAATCACTGAACTTGTGCTTGTACCCTGTAGTTATGGTAAAGGTATCTGGCGTTGCGGTGATTGTTGGGGTAGCTACTGTTACCACTGCTGTTGAGGTAGCACAGTTGCCTGGGTTCAACTTCTCACAGATTTGGTACACGATACTATAAGTACCCGCTGGGGTGTTGTTTGGTACGGTAATCGTTCCATCGGTAGGGTTCAATGTTGGAGTGTTTGCTCCTGGAGTCTTAGGCGTTGCTCCCGTTACCACTCCTATGGTTACTGTACCTGTTGTGGTCGTTGCTGTACCAATACGGTCGTTGTCGATCACTGAACTGGTACTTGTACCCTGTGGTTATGGTAAAGGTATCTGGCGTTGCGGTGATCGTTGGTGCTCCCACTACTATAGTAGCGGTAGCAGTATCGCAAACGGTAACTGCTGCTACTGTTTGACATATCTTATAACCGATTTGATAAGTACCTGATTTTTGTTCCGGCAGGGACAGTAACTGTTCCATCGGCATTGAGGGTAGGTGTTGCGCTACCCGTTACGCCTGTTGCTGGAGTAACGACTGTCATACTCACTGTAGCTGCCGTAGCAGTTTGGGTTCCTACCTTGTCGTTGTTGAAAAATAGTACCGGTAGTAGTGGTTGTTACTACCCCGTGGGTAACAGTAAAGGTATCATTTTCAGCTTTTATATTTATTAAGGTAATGGTACGCGTTTGCGTTGTTGTATTACCAAATGGATCTTTTAGCTACAAAGCTAATGGTAAGAGTACCGCTTGGCACATTGCAGAAGTCTGCTGGTGTGCTATAGGTATTGGTAAGGCTTTACGGTACCACAGCTATCGGTAGCGGTAGCGCTATTGAGCCAAGTATTGATATTAGCAGCTGCATTGTGGCAATCAACTACTAAAGGTGCTGGAGCATTAAGTGTAGGGTGGGGTAGCATCATTAACTACTAAAGGGTGATAACTGCTCGGCCGCTTTCACAACCTGCTGCTGTTACCTGACTTACATATGCTGTTTGGCTTGTACTATTAGCCACTTGAGTGCTGATAGTAGGCGCTGCCGCCAATGGAGTGGTATCGGTAGCGGTAGCATACCAACGCAAGGTGTTTCCTGCTGAGGCTGTTACACAACCAGCAAAATGAAACACCGCCTGCTGCCGTTGTAGGACATAAGGCTGGAGTTGCACTAACCGTTGGGGTAGCCACCGTAATGATATTTACCATTGTGTTTGCACGACCACTTTCGCAAGTAATGATCGTTCCGTTTTTAGCGGCTCTAGCTATGTAGTAAGTACCATTTTGTAATAGATCTGTTCTCTGTAATGCTGTTCCGCCTGTGGCTGTAGTATAGATTCTGAGCAGTCTATCGGTATCGGATGGATCGATAGCATCCCATAAGTTTGCTACCTTAGTGCCAGCGCAGTAGCTGTAAGATGAAGATACCGTTAGCATGGTTATGATCTTCACCAAAATAGATTGGCGTGCGCTCACACACTCTCCAGCTACTTGGGCTGAATAGTAATAAGTAGTATTATCGGTTAGCGCAGTAGTGTTAGCCAGTTCGGCTGCTGCCGTAGCAGTAGCATATACTTTTAAAGTACCTGACACTAAACCGCCTAAGTACGTTTTTAGACTCTGTACTGTATTTCCTGAACACAAGTTCACAGCTGTAGGTGATGGCGTAGCGGTATTAGGGGTTACTAATACGGTTACTGTTTGCTGAACTACAGCCATTGGTGCGTCTTACCGTTAGGGTGTAGGTAACTGTAAGAGGCGCTGTAAGTTTAGCTCCATTATACAAGAACGTTGGCGTTGCTATATTGGATGCTGACAAGTAGCTTGCTGGTGACCAAGTATAAGCATCATAAGCAGGTGCTGCCGCATTGTAGGCAAAAAAGTTACTGATGTGGTTTCGCAAGTAGTGAGATTGCTTACCAAATTACCACTAATAACTGGGGCTGGTAAGGGCAAGTTCTTTATTGCCACAGAGACATTTGTTATCCTCGTTGCGGATTGCTAAACGCAAACGACATACTTGTGATTGATCGGCTAAAAAGGTAAAGCTTTTGTACTGCTGAAGTCGCATTAGCTGCTAAGCTTTGCGTACTTGGTGAGTAGCTAAAACCTCGCCACTATCTACCAAACCATTGTTATTTAAATCGTTGTAAAGACTTATTACCAATCGTCCGTTATAAGCAGTTGCTCCTGCGGCATTGGCTAACTTGTATTGAACAGTTAGATTTTCTTTATTGACTTGTGGTACGGCTGTTACCTGAACATCGGCAAAAGATATCTCTGAACGGTTGTTTTTGATCACTGCTGTTCTTTCAGGTGAGGTACTCACTATAAGCGCAGGGACAAGTAGGTGGTGTGAGCGTAGCACAGGTATATTGGTTACCTTATCGGTGGTAAGTACTTTTCAGACTTCTTTCGACTGCACAATCTACCAAGGTATTGGCGTTTTGTTTAATCTTCAAGAAGACATCAAAGTAGTGTGTATCTTTCATTCCCTTAGGTACGACCATCACTATCTCTGTTTCATTTCCTACAACTCCTCGTGATTCGATAGTAGGATTTACCCAATTGAATGAAGCTTGTGGAAAAAGCACTTCTATTGATAGTAATATCACCATTTTGTATATCGTAAGATTGTGGAAAACGTATGTGCAAACGGGGCATTATCGCCTATCTCAAACGATGGATTAGGAGGAGTAGCATTTACCGCTACACGCACCTTGTAGGTAGCACCAAGATCGCAAGCATTGGCATTACCACTTATATAATCAATCGTTGATAATAGTACATTATAATTGTTCACACTCGCATTTTGCACTCCTGCGACGATGGCTACGATTTTTGGCCCTACAGCAGGTACTCCACAAAGGTTGTTACCCTCTAGGTCTATATCGAAAGAAGAACCTGAGACAAAACCACAATCTGGCTGTACATTAAAACGAACTTTGAATCGCTGGTTGTTCTCTACATTGGTACTTACCGAACCTGGCAAAGAGCCTCCTGGCAATATATCAGACAGCTGATAGGTTATTTTTACCGGTAGCGGTTGCTACTCCTATCTTTTTGCCATCTACTAAGGTTGCTGTGTTGTACACTTTTACCTGAGTTTAGTGGATATTCAACCTCTACATCGCTGATGATAATACCTGGTTGTTTGGTAACTATTAAGTTAGCTCCAAAAATATCACCCTCATCGGTACTTTTTACAATGTACTCAAATGGTGTTTGGGTACACATTGGCAAAGCTAGCTGGACTGCTGGCTACTTCTATCTCTTTCTTACTTTGAGCTATATTTACAGTGTACTCTATGAAATTCTCGTCGCAAGCCTCATTAAGGCCTCCGGTAGGGTTGCCCTCACAATTCCAGCCCGCATAGACTTTAAACTTCATCTGTGGATTACTACAGTTGGTAGCTTAAATTTCAAGCGGTAGTATTTTTGATTGGTGGTTCCTACTTGCAAAGTCTGGTTTAAGAAGTACATCTTCTCGCCTGAAATGCTCGCTTCAGGGGTAAGTGCACGAACTACTGTAGTACCCGTTGCATCATTCACCTCTTCTAAACCTAATACTTCCATACCTGTAACATCTGGAATAGATATCCAAGCATTAGGAGCTACATTGTTGCGCGTCTCGATAGAGAATATAGCTTGTTGCTCACTTCTGTTTGCCCTAATAGTAGAACCTTGCCCTCTTGCCAACAATAATAATTGAGGCTTAGAGTCATATTCATAACACTAAAGTTAGTTTTTTTCGACAACTAATGGGGTAGGACTATCGGCGTAATGATAGTAATAGTCTTCACACTCTACCACGTAGGTACCAATTTCGCCTGCAGCAATAGCCGCAGCTCTTTTAGCAGCCTCAGTACCTGTAAATTCTTTAGAGTTACAAGAGGCTTGTACCTTAACACGCAGCCATTGGCTATAGGTTGTTGCTACAATCCCTGCGGGTAAAATGGTAAGGATCTGTTCTATTAACAGGATTTAGATAGGTATATACGTGGTTGTTCCTTCGGTAGATTCTACCCAATTAGCTAACGGGATAATAACTGAAGACTGTTGAGAGGAAGCTTTCTTAGCATCTGCAATATTAGCGGTATAGAAATATTCAGGATTATCTGTGATTTTATAAGACAAAGGTATTTTTAAGAACAATCTTTCTCATTAAGACCCCCTGGGCGATATTCTTCAGTATAAAGGTTACTACCGCTATTTTGAGCACGACCGAAATGGATAAATCGCCCTCCAATATAACTCGGGGTACAAGCACTCACCCCAAAGCCATTCATACCATAAGCTATGGTTGTATTAGCAAAAGTAAAAACTGGTATCAGGTCTCAAACCACAGCGCAATGCGTTAGTATGGTATCCTTGCGGGCTAACGGCGGGATCATTCTTATCGGCTAAGGTATAGAAATAAGATGTCTTACCCGACTGTTCTTCTGAAGAACTACTATTTGACGGATTATTTACCTGATAGGTAGCTACTACCGAGAAGGTTTGGCCTGCAGGCTAAGCTCTGTAGTAGGTAACGCACTTGTAAGATTCCAACGATAATAATTACCATTAGCATTGGTAGCGCGTGTTACCACTCCAGGGTCAGTAGCTTGCAGAGTCACTTCGTGAGCACCTATTTTTACTTTGATAAATTTAGGGTCTAAAGTTCACGCGTTTTTCTACAGCTGTGTAATAGAAGAGGTTATCGGCCGCAGCATTAGGCGATTGTTTTCCTTCGGCGAAGAACTCTATATCGTCTAAATGCAATACTTTACGGCGTTGTTCAGCGGATATATTAGCGCGCTGTACGCGTTGGGTCATAGTAGCATCCGTCCAACCATAAGAGTTATCGGCGCGTTCTACTTTGGTGCTGATCATCTCAGGACCCATTTACTCCACACGGTACGGTACAACCTAATGCCACATTTACACTTTCGCAAAGTATAGGTATGGGGGGTAAAAGTAGTACCTCCTTGGTTTCTGTTCATTACAAACACTTTGTAATCAATAGAGGTAGCATTGCTCAAGCCTGTACAGTCAGTAAGTTCGATATCAAAAGAGATATATCCCCATAAACGCGTATCAACAGCCGATACGCCTGCAGGAGGCGTTTCGGGGGGTAGTAAAAATCTAACAACCCACCAGCTGGTATATTGCCAATAGCAACAGAGGAACAGAAGTATCGCCAACTTCTCTAGCGTAATAGAACACTACATTTTTGAGAGCAATACCCGAAGGCAACTGCATATAGTAGCGGTAACGGATATCATTAGTTCTAACACTTTGCATCTCCTTGAAAGCGTTCAAAAACTCCTACCGAATTCATATTAGGAGCTATACGCCCTTTCTCAGGAGCATTTTTAAGCAACTGAGCGGGGAAAGAGGTTTTATTCACTCGTCCAAAAATAGCGCGTATAAACATTTGGATTATCTCTTAGTTCTATTGTTTCTCCACAAGCACTTTCATAATGATAATAAAAGGAAGGATTTATAGATAAGATATAAGGATTACAAGTGAATGGAGTACCCGTAGCAACCAAATCAAAAACATATTCTTACCTCGGCACCAGGTTTTAGGTCATTGCGGAAACCATCAGCGTCTTCATCGGTAAAAACCAACATCCTTGCCTGTAAGAGCCGCATCGGCTAAAGCGGGCAGATTGCGAAAATCAAAACCTGTAGAGTTTACATTATTGATAAAAAGTTGAAGGTACCGGAATCTTAGTACCATCGGTAGCAATGATATAAAAAGTTATCAGGTTTGAAGAATGTTAAAATTTGATACAGATTATTAAGTCGGTTGTTATAAGCGGTAGCATCAGTACTTTCGTTCTTGAAGGCGGTATAGAATGTACCGAGTTTTTTTGTCCGGCAGTAGTCGTAAGACCTGCGCCTTCAACAAAAATATCTTTTATTTCCGTCTTGGGTTTGTTTCACGGCTGGAGTATAAGTACGTACTTTTATATCTCTATCCACCTTAGTATTTTGGGCAAATAGGTTGGTAGCCGAAAAGCCCCAATAAGGCACATAGCCTATTTTTAGTTTGTTTACCGCAAAGAGCAGGGGCTATCTTATAGGTTTCGGTAATAGTTACCAGCTCATTATTAGCAAATCCACCTGTTTTGGTAAGGCTATACAAAGGCTTACCTGCATCGGGGAAGCCAGCAGGTACATTACCCACGTGAGTTAAGGTTACCCCTGCAGGAGGGGTAAAAGCGTACGTTAGTAACATTTACTGGGTAATCTACAGAGAAGTAAATGGTATGCGCATAGCCTACCCCTGTATTACGAATACCAAAGGTAGCTGTATTTTCGCCTAATGAGGCGCCATCAACTCCTACAACGTCTTGCACGGTAACTACTGGAGGCGTAACTCTATACTGATTAGAATCTTTCTCGTCAGGGGTTTCGCCTGTTACTGTCGCTTTACTCTATCGGTAAGGTATCTACCTGCCAAAGCATCGGTAGCAGCCTTAGTAAAGCTTTACGCTTAAGGGGTAAAAGCCACTTCGGTGTTAGGCGTACCTACAAGGGTAAACACAGGTTTATTAAGAGGGCTACCTGCCACTTGGGGATACCGAAGTAGCATTGGCTCCACCACTTACAGAGCCTGCTACATACTCAATACCCGTAGGCAAGGTAACGGTTACCTCAGCTGTATTTTTAGTAGTAGGTAACTTAATCTTAATGGTAAGGTACCAATTTCAAAATTGGTATTGTTAGCAAAATGCACTTCGCTTTGGGCTACTGCGCTATTGACAGCTACTTGTGCTTTTTGCTCCCTCACGATAAGCATAAGAAGGCTATTAGAAGCCCTTTGAATGTTTGGGAATTTAGTAATTGCATAAAAGTTTTATTTCATTAACAAAAAGGATGTAGAAACCCAAGGCAAAGGTACAATAAAAAAACGACACAGTGTAAAAACTTTAACACTATTTTTACAATTTTTAGGTATTAGTTTTTCGCTAAACACATAATTTGATTAGCTCATTACTTTAACACTCAGGAGAATATCCTGAGTTTTTGTTGTTATTAGCAAGAATGCTAGTTCTTCTTCAAGTATAACCAACCTACCATTGATTGTTGTTGATTGTTTTCATCTACATATTCGATGACATAATAGTAGGTACCTTTGTGGCAACTTCTCAGCAGCTTCTACCGTTACACGACCGTTAGAGATGCCTTTGAATACATTGCGAACATTGTCATAGCTTTGTACCTCCCATACTTTTTACTCCCCAACGATTGTAAATACGTACTGTATTGTTAGGGTAGGATTCTATACCTGCTATGTGGAAGTGATTGTTCTTATCCCTCCCTACTGATATACCATTATACACTATTAACTTGTTAGTAACATCAACTCTTACAGTTGCTGTTGCACAACCTCCTGCATTGCAAAGTTCGTATACAAAAGTATCTACTCCTACAAATCCTGTGTGAGGCGTATACTCTATACTTCCATCTGCATTTACTATAACACTACCATTTAACGGTGGAGTTACTACGTTTGGCAATGTTGCTCCATTAGGGAGTATCATTACTTAGTACATCGATAGTCACTGGCGTATTGCGAGGCGTTTGCGCTCTATCATCAACGGCTATCGGAGCTGTCGTTGGAGTTCCTACTACTGTTACAACTATAGTAGCTGTACTGCAGTTGCCTGGGTTCAACTTCTCACAGATTTGATACACGATACTATAAGTACCCGCTGGGGTGTTGTTTGGTACGGTAATCGTTCCATCGGTAGGGTTCAATGTTGGAGTGTTTGCTCCTGGTGTCTTAGGAGTTGCACCCGTTACCACCCCTATGCTTACTGTGCTGGTGGTAGTGGTTGAAGTGCCTATATGGTCGTTGTCAATCACTGAGCTGGTACTTGTACCTGTGGTTATGGTAAAGGTATCTGGCGTTGCGGTGATCGTTGGGGTGGCTACTGTTACCAATGCGGTAGTAGTAGCGCAGTTGCCCTGGGTTCAACTTCTCGCAGATTTGGTACACGATACTATAAGTACCCGCTGGGGTGTTATTAGGTACGGTAATCGTTCCATCGGTAGGGTTCAATGTTGGAGTGTTTGCTCCTGGGGTCTTAGGAGTTGCTCCTGTTACCACTCCGATGCTTACTGTGCTAGTGGTAGTGGTTGAAGTGCCTATATGGTCGTTGTCAATCACCGAACTTGTGCTTGTACCTGTAGTTATGGTAAAGGTATCTGGTGTTGCGGTGATCGTTGGCGTGGCTACTGTTACCACTGCTGTTGAAGTAGCGCAGTTGCCTGGGTTCAACTTCTCGCAGATTTGGTACACGATACTATAAGTACCCGCTGGGGTGTTGTTTGGTACCGTAATCGTTCCATCGGTAGGATTCAATGTTGGAGTGTTTGCTCCTGGGGTCTTAGGTGTTGCTCCTGTTACTACTCCTATGCTTACTGTGCTGGTGGTAGTGGTTGAAGTGCCTATATGGTCGTTGTCAATCACTGAGCTGGTACTTGTACCCTGTGGTTATGGTAAAGGTATCTGGTGTTGCGGTGATCGTTGGCGTGGCTACTGTTACCACTGCTGTTGAGGTAGCGCAGTTGCCTGAGTTCAACTTCTCACAGATTTGATACACGATACTATAAGTACCCGCTGGGGTGTTGTTTGGTACGGTAATCGTACCATCAGTAGGATTCAATGTTGGAGTGTTTGCCCTGGGGTCTTAGGTGTTGCTCCTGTTACTACTCCTATGCTTACTGTACCTGTTGTGGTCGTTGCTGTACCGATACGGTCGTTATCAATCACCGAACTTGTGCTTGTACCTGTGGTTATAGTAAAGGTATCTGGCGTTGCGGTGATCGTTGGCGTGGCTACTGTTACCACTGCTGTTGAAGTAGCGCAGTTGCCTGGGTTCAACTTCTCACAGATTTGATACACGATACTATAAGTACCCGCTGGGGTGTTGTTTGGTACGGTAATCGTTCCATCAGTAGGGATTCAATGTTGGAGTGTTTGCTCCTGGGGTCTTAGGTGTTGCTCCTGTTACTACTCCTATGGTTACTGTACCTGTTGTGGTCGTTGCAGTACCGATACGGTCGTTGTCGATCACTGAACTTGTGCTTGTACCTGTGGTTATTGTAAAGGTATCTGGCGTTGCGGTGATTGTTGGGGTAGCTACTGTTACCACTGCTGTTGAGGTAGCGCAGTTGCCTGGGTTCAACTTCTCACAGATTTGGTACACGATACTATAAGTACCCGCTGGGGTGTTGTTTGGTACGGTAATCGCTCCATCGGTAGGATTCAATGTTGGAGTGTTTGCTCCTGGGGTCTTAGGTATTGCTCCTGTTACTACTCCCTATGGTTACTGTACCCTGTAGTGGTCGTTGCTGTACCAATACGGTCGTTGTCAATCACTGAACTTGTGCTTGTACCTGTAGTTATGGTAAAGGTATCTGGCGTTGCGGTGATTGTTGGCATGGCTACTGTTACCACTGCTGTAGTAGTTGCACAGTTGCCTGGGTTCAACTTCTCACAGATTTGGTACACGATACTATAAGTACCCGCTGGGGTGTTATTAGGTACCGTAATAGTACCATCAGTCGTGTTCAGACTCTGGCGTATTTGCCCCTGGGGTCTTAGGGTGTTGCGCCCGTTACCACTCCTATGCTTACTGTGCTAGTGGTAGTCGTTGCAGTACCGATATGGTCGTTGTCAATCACCGAGCTGGTGCTTGTACCCTGTGGTTATGGTAAAGGTATCTGGTGTTGCGGTGATTGTTGGCGTGGCTACCGTTACCACCACTGTTGAGGTAGCGCAGTTGCCTGGGTTCAACTTCTCGCAGATTTGATACACTATACTATAAGTACCCGCTGGGGTGTTATTAGGTACCGTAATAGTACCATCGGTAGGGTTCAATGTTGGAGTGTTTGCTCCTGGGGTCTTAGGTGTTGCGCCCGTTACCACCCGATGCTTACTGTGCTAGTGGTGGTCGTTGCAGTACCGATGTGGTCGTTGTCAATCACTGAGCTGGTGCTTGTACCTGTGGTTATGGTAAAGGTATCTGGCGTTGCGGTGATTGTTGGGGTAGCTACTGTTACCAATGCGGTAGTAGTTGCGCAGTTGCCTGGGTTCAACTTCTCACAGATTTGGTACACGATACTATAAGTACCCGCTGGGGTGTTGTTTGGTACCGTAATAGTACCATCAGTCGTGTTCAGACTTGGCGTATTTGCTCCTGGAGTCTTAGGTGTTGCTCCCGTTACTACTCCTATGGTTACTGTACCTGTAGTGGTCGTTGCTGTACCAATACGGTCGTTGTCAATCACTGAACTTGTGCTTGTACCTGTGGTTATTGTAAAGGTATCTGGTGTTGCGGTGATTGTTGGTGCTCCTACTACTATAGTAGCGGTAGCAGTATCGCAAACGGTAACTGCTGCTACTGTTTGGCATATCTTATAACCGATTTGATAAATACCTGATTTTGTTCCGGCTGGAATAGTAACTGTTCCATCGGCATTGAGGGTAGGTGTTGCGCTACCGGTTACGCCTGTTGCTGGAGTAACGACCGTCATACTCACAGTAGCTGCCGTAGCGGTTTGAGTTCCTACCTTATCGTTAGTAAGTACGCTGCTAGCTGTTGTGGTAGCTACTGCGCCGTGAGTAACGGTAAAGGTATCATTTTCGGCTTTTTATATTTATTAAGGTAATGGTACGCGTTTGCGTTGTTGTATTACCAAATGGATCTTTAGCTACAAAGCTCACTGTAAGGGTACCACTAGGCACATTGCAGAAGTCTGCTGGTGTGCTATAGGTATTGGTAAGGGTTACCGTGCCACAGCTATCGGTAGCGGTAGCGCTATTGAGCCAAGTATTGATATTAGCAGCGGCATTGTGGCAATCAACCACCAAAGGTGCTGGGGCATTAAGTGTTGGTGGGGTAGCATCATTAACCACTAAGGTAATAGCTGCTCGTCCGCCCTCACAGCCTGCTGCTGATACTTGACTTACATATGCTGTTTGGCTTGTACTATTAGCCACTTGAGTGCTGATAGTAGGCGCTGCTGCCAATGGAGTGGTATCGGTAGCGGTAGCATACCAACGCAAGGTGTTTCCCTGCTGAGGCTGTTACATAACCAGCAAATGAAACACTGCCAGCTGCTGTTGTAGGGACACAAGGCTGGAGTTGCACTTACCGTTGGGGTTGCCACCGTAATGATATTTACCATTGTGTTTGCACGAGCACTTTCGCAAGTAATGATCGTTCCGTTTTTAGCGGCTCTAGCTATGTAGTAAGTACCATTTTGTAATAGATCTGTTCTCTGTAATGCTGTACCGCCTGTGGCTGTAGTATAGATTCTGAGCAGTCTATCGGTATCTGATGGATCGATAGCATCCCATAAGGTTGCTACCTTAGTGCCAGCGCAGTAGCTGTAAGATGAAGACACCGTTGGCATGGTTATGATCTTCACCAAAAATAGATTGGCGTGTACTTTCACATTGTCCGGCTACTTGTGCTGAATAGTGATAAGTAGTATTATTAGTTAGTGCAGTAGTGTTAGCCAGTTCGGCGGCTGCCGTAGCGGTAGCATATACTTTTAAAGTACCTGACACTAAACCTCCTAAATATGTTTTTAGACTCTGTACTGTATTTCCTGAACACAAGTTCACAGCTGTAGGTGCTGGTGTGGCTGTGTTAGGAGTTACTAATACGGTTACTGTTTGAGTTGAGCTACAACCATTGGTACGTCTTACCGTTAGGGTATAGGTAACTGTAAGTGGGGTTGTAAGTTTAGCTCCATTATACAAGAACGTTGGCGTTGCTATATTGGATGCTGACAAGTAGCTTGCTGGTGACCAAGTATAAGCATCATAAGCAGGTGCTGTCGCATTGTAGGCAAAAGTTACTGATGTGGTTTCGCAAGTAGTGAGGTTGCTCACTAAATTACCACTAATAACTGGGGTTGGTAAGGCAAGTTCTTTATTGCCACAGAGACATTTGTTATCCTCGTTGCGGATTGCTAAACGCAAACGGCATACTTGTGATTGATCGGCTAAAAAGGTAAAGCTTTGTACTGCTGAAGTCGCATTAGCTGCTAAGCTTTGCGTACTTGTGTGAGTAGCTAAAACCTCGCCACTATCTACCAAAACCATTGTTATTTAAATCGTTGTAAAGACTTATTACCAATCGTCCGTTATAAGCAGTTGCTCCTGCGGCATTGGCTAACTTGTATTGAACAGTTAGATTTTCTTTATTGACTTGTGGTACGGCTGTTACCTGAACATCGGCAAAAGATATCTCTGAACGGTTGTTTTTTTGATCACTGCTGTTCTTTCAGGTGAGGTACTCACTATAAGCGCAGGACAAGTAGGTGGTGTGAGCGTAGCACAAGGTATATTGGTTACCTTATCGGTGGTAAGTACTTTCAGACTTCTTTCGACTGCACAATCTACCAAGGTATTGGCGTTTTGTTTAATCTTCAAGAAGACATCAAAGTAGTGCGTATCTTTCATTCCCTTAGGTACGACCATCACTATCTCTGTTTCATTTCCTACAACTCCTCGTGATTCGATAGTAGGATTTACCCAATTGAATGAAGCTTGTGGAAAAGCACTTCTATTGATAGTAATATCACCATTTTGTATATCGTAAGATTGTGGAAAAACGTATGTGCAAACGGGCATTATCGCCTATCTCAAACGATGGATTAGGAGGAGTAGCATTTACCGCTACACGCACCTTGTAGGTAGCACCAAGATCGCAAGCATTGGCATTACCACTTATATAATCAATCGTTGATAATAGTACATTATAATTGTTCACACTCGCATTTTGCACTCCTGCGACGATGGCTACGATTTTTGGCCCTACAGCAGGGTACTCCACAAAGGTTGTTACCCTCTAGGGTCTATATCGAAAGAAGAACCTGAGACAAAACCACAATCTGGCTGTACATTAAAAACGAACTTTGAATCGCTGGTTGTTCTCTACATTGGTACTTACCGAACCTGGCAAAAGAGCCTCCTGGCAAGATATCTTCCAACTTATAGGTTGTCTTATTGGCAGAAGGTATCACGCCAATGATTTTTCCTCCCTACAGCGGTGGTGGTGTTATAGAAAAACTCCTGAGTTCAATGGGTATTCTACTTCTACATCGCTAACAACAATACCTGGTTGTTTGGTAACTATTAAGTTAGCTCCAAAAATATCACCCTCATCGGTACTTTTTACAATGTACTCAAATGGTGTTTGGGTACACATTGGCAAGCTAGCTGGACTACTTCCCACTTCTATCTCTTTCTTACTTTGAGCTATATTTACAGTGTACTCTAAGGAATTCTCGTCGCAAGCCTCATTAAGGCCTCCGGTAGGGTTGCCCTCACAATTCCAACCCGCATACACTTTAAACTTCATCTGTGGATTACTACAGTTGGTAAGCTTAAATTTCAAGCGGTAGTATTTTTGATTGGTGGTTCCTACTTGCAAAGTCTGGTTTAAGAAGTACATCTTCTCGCCTGAAATGCTCGCTTCAGGGGTAAGTGCACGAACTACTGTAGTACCCGTTGCATCATTCACCTCTTCTAAGCCCAACACTTCCATCCCTGTAACATCTGGAATAGATATCCAAGCATTAGGAGCTGCACTGTTGCGCGTCTCGATAGAGAAAAACTGTTTGTTGCTCACTTCTGTTTGCCCTAATAGTAGAGCCTTGACCTTGTGCTCCTAATAATAATTGCGGTTTACCTGAATAATTAATACCCGCTATTTTTTTGTTGATTGCTAGGCAGTGAGGTAGATTTTGACGCATAGTGATAGTAGTAATCCTCATAGTCCACACTAGTTGTTAGTACTTCGCCTGCTGCCATTATTTCAGCTGTTGTAGCCTCTCTTCCTGGAGTTATTTCTCTCTTGTAATCTTTAGATTTGCAAGAACCTCGTACTGAAGCACGCAAAAAATTCGGAGTAGTCTGTCCATAGCATCCCTGGAGGCAAATAAAAGTGCATCGCCTCGCTGAGGATTGGTATAGGTGTAGACACGGAAACCACCTTCGGTAGTTTCTACCCATTTATTTAAAGGAATCATAAACCTAGGACGAGCCGCTCCATTCTTAATTTGAGAAGCTTCGGCAATATAGATATATTCGGTACTAAGGATTTTGTACGCCAAAGGCATTTTAATAACAATCTTCTTGATCAAACGCCCTGGACGATATTCTTCAGTATAAAAACTACTTCCCTCCTTGTTGACGACCTGAGTAAATAAGATTGCTCCCTATGTAGTTAGGATAACAACCTGTCAAACCATAAGAGTTACTGCCATACTTCGTAGCTGTATGTGCATAATTAAAAATAGGCACAAAGGTTATTCCACAACGCAACGCGTTGGTGTGGTATCCTTGGGAGGTAATATTGGTATCATTTTTTTATCGGCTAAGGTATAGAAATAAGAGGCAATACCCGATTGCTCCTCTACGCCATAAGTTTGTACTGTATTCTTTACCTGATAGGTAGCTACTACCGAGAAGGTTTGGCCTGCAGCTAAGCCTGTAGTAGGTAACGCACTTGTAAGATTCCAACGGTAATAGTTGCCATTGGCATCAGTAACATTTGTTACCACACCTGGGTCGGTAGCAAGTAAAGTAACTTCGTGAGTACCTATTTTTACTTTGATAAACTTAGGATCTAAATCTGCTTGTTTTTTTACAGAAGTATAATAGTATAGGTTATCGGATGCAGCATTAGGCGATTGTTTTCCTTCGGCGAAGAATTCTACATCGTCTAAAGGCAACACTTTACGGCGTTGCTCTGCAGATATATTAGCGCGTTGTACGCGTTGGTTCATAGTAGCATCCGTCCAACCATAAGAGTTATCGGCGCGCTCTACTTTAGCACTAAGTATCTCAGGACCATTTACGGTACAAGGTACTGTACAGCCTAAAGCTATATTTGCACTTTTACAAATTAGAGGTATTTGGAAGAAAGTACCATCTGGGTTTTCTATTCATTAGCGAAATGGTATACGGAATAGCCGTAGCATTACCCATTCCGGTACAGTCGGTGAGTTCCATATCAAAAGAGATATGCCCCCACAAGCGCACATTGTCCCCCGTTATGCCTGCGGGAGGCGTTTCGGGGGTGGTAAAAATCTAGCAATCCACCAGCGGGCACATCAGGAATAGCGACAGTAGGCGCGCTCACATCGGTAAAAATCGTCGGTATAATGGAATACTACATTTTTTTGAGAGCAATACCCGAAGGTAACTGCATATGATAGTTGTAGCGAAGATCATTATTTCTCGAATTGACATCGTTTTGGTAACGTTCGTAAGCTGTTACGGTAGTCATAGCAGGAGCTAAGTAGCCTTTTTCAGGAGCATTTTTTTAAGCAACTGCACTGGGAAAGCCGTTTTATTCGCAAATCCAAAAATTTCGCGCATAGGTATTTGCGTAATCTCTTGTTTCCCCTGTACTACCACAAGCGCTCTCGTACAGATAATAAAAAAACTAGGGTATACTATATAATTACCACAAGTAACAGGGGCACCTGTAGCTATCAGATCAAAAACACAATCTTACCTCGGCACCAGGTTTAAGGTCATCGCGGTAGCCATCGCCATCTTCATCGGTAAGACCAATATCTTTTTGCCTGTAAGAGCCGCATCGGCCAAAAGCAGGCAAATCGTGAAAAGTCAAACTTTGTAGTATTATTGTTAATAATAGTTTTTTTGGTACTGGAATCTTAGTACCATCGGTAGCAATGATATAGAAGTTATCCGGTTTATAGTATTTAGGATCTTGGATTAACCTATCCATTCGGTTGTCATAGGCTATAGAGCCATCGGTACTTTGGTTCTTGAAAGAAGTATAGAAAGTACCGAGTTTTTTTGTCCGGCAGCAGCTGTAAGACCTGCGCCGTACTCAAAATATCTTTTACTCCAATCGAAAGTTTGTTTCACAGAAGGAATTTTGTATTCCTTTACATTTATATCTCTACCTACTTTAGTATTTTGGTCAAATAGTTCGGTAGCTGAGAAGCCCCAATAAGGCACGTAGCCAGCCTTTACCTGCTTAGCACATAGAGAACTAGCCACTTTGTAGGTTTCGGTAATAGTTACCAGCTCGTTATTAGCAAAGCCACCCGGCTTGGTAAGGCTGTACAAAGTTTTTTTCCTGCATTGTGAAAACCAGCAGGGTACGGTACCTACTTGCGCTAAAGTAACCCCAGTAGGAGGAGTAAAGCGTACGCTAGTAATACCCGCAGGGTAATCAACAGAGAAGTAGATGGTATGTGTATAGCCTACCCCTGTATTACGTATGCCGAAGGTAGCTGTATTTTCGCCTATTTCGACATTATCAACTCGAGTGACACCTTGTACCGTAACTACTGGAGGCGTTACCCCTATACTGGTTAGATTTTTTTCTTTTTCTTCTGGTTCGCCTACCACTGTTACTTTCACCTCATCGATAAGGTATCTACCTGCCAAAGCATCGGTAGCAGCCTTAGTAAGCTTCCGCTTAAGGGTAAAAAGCCACCTCAGTGCTAGGGTGTACCCTACAAGGGTAAACACAGGTTTATTAAGAGGGCTACCTGCCACTTGGGATACCGAAGTAGCATTGGCTCCACCACTTACAGAGCCTGCTACATACTCAATACCCGTAGGCAAGGTAACGGTTACCTCGGCTGTATTTTTTTAGCAGGAGGCAACTTTATCTTAATCGTAAAGGGTACCAATTTCAAAGTTGGTATTGTTAGCAAAATGTACTTCGCTTTGGGCTACCACACCATTGACGGCTAGCTGAGCCTTTGCGCCCCCACGACAAGCATAAGAAGGCTATTAGAAGGCCTTTAAATGTCAAGTTTTTTTAGTAATTGCATAAAAGAATATTTTTTTCATCAAAAACAAAGGATAAATTATATCCAAGGCGCAAAAAGTACAATAAAAAAATCGATACAGTGTAAAAACTTTAACACTATTTTTATAATTTAACAATTGATAACAACTCAGGATATTCTCCTGAGTTTTTTTGTTGTTATTAGCAAGAATGCTAGTTCTTCTTCAAGTATAACCAACCTACCATTGATTGTTGTTGATTGTTTTCATCTACATATTCGATGACATAATAGTAGGTACCTTGTGGCAACTTCTCAGCAGCTTCTACCGTTACACGTCCGTTAGAGATGCCTTTGAATACATTGCGAACATTGTCATAGCTTTGTACCTCCCATACTTTTTACTCCCCAACGATTGTAAATACGTACTGTATTGTTAGGGTAGGATTCTATACCTGCTATGTGGAAGTGATTGTTCTTATCCCCTCCTACTGATATACCATTATACACTATTAACTTGTTAGTAACATCAACTCTTACAGTTGCTGTTGCACAACCTCCTGCATTGCAAAGTTCGTATACAAAAAGTATCTACTCCTACAAATCCTGTGTGAGGCATATACTCTATACTTCCATCTGCATTTACTATAACACTACCATTTAACGGTGGAGTTACTACGTTTGGCAATGTTGCTCCATTAGGGAGTATCATTACTTAGTACATCGATAGTCACTGGCGTATTGCGAGGTGTTGTGGCTCTATCATCAACGGCTATCGGAGCTGTCGTTGGAGTTCCTACTACTGTTACAACTATAGTAGCTGTACTGCAGTTGCCTGGGTTCAACTTCTCACAGATTTGGTACACTATACTATAAGTACCCGCTGGGGTGTTGTTTGGTACCGTAATCGTTCCATCGGTAGGATTCAATGTTGGAGTGTTTGCTCCTGGTGTCTTAGGTGTTGCTCCTGTTACTACTCCCTATGGTTACTGTACCTGTAGTGGTAGTTGCTGTACCAATACGGTCGTTGTCAATCACTGAACTTGTGCTTGTACCCTGTGGTTATGGTAAAGGTATCTGGCGTTGCGGTGATTGTTGGGGTGGCTACTGTTACCACTGCTGTTGAGGTAGCGCAGTTGCCTGGGTTCAACTTCTCACAGATTTGATACACGATACTATAAGTACCCGCTGGGGTGTTATTAGGTACCGTAATAGTACCATCAGTCGTGTTCAGACTTGGCGTATTTGCCCCTGGTGTCTTAGGTGTTGCGCCCGTTACCACTCCTATGCTTACTGTGCTAGTGGTGGTCGTTGCAGTACCGATGTGGTCGTTGTCGATCACTGAGCTAGTGCTTGTACCTGTGGTTATTGTAAAGGTATCTGGTGTTGCGGTGATCGTTGGGGTGGCTACTGTTACCACTGCTGTTGAAGTAGCGCAGTTGCCTGGGTTCAACTTCTCGCAAATTTGATACACTATACTATAAGTACCTGCTGGGGTGTTGTTTGGTACGGTAATCGTTCCATCGGTAGAGTTCAATGTTGGAGTGTTTGCTCCTGGGGTCTTAGGTGTTGCGCCCGTTACCACTCCGATGCTTACTGTACCTGTTGTGGTCGTTGCTGTACCGATACGGTCGTTGTCGATCACTGAACTTGTGCTTGTACCTGTGGTTAGGGTAAAAGGTATCTGGTGTTGCGGTGATTGTTGGGGTGGCTACTGTTACTGTGATCTTAACCTTAGCCGTATCACATGTAGTTGTTCCACCCTACAGCACAGATCTTATAGGTTACCTCATACGTACCTGGGGTTGCATTAGTTGGAACTTTAAAGCTTTCCTGTAGCATTATCTACCGTAAGACCCGTAAGTCCTCCATCGTTCGGAATTGTGATAGCTACATCTGTTGACGTTACTGGGTTACCATTCAAGCGGTCATTGCTCAAGATATCCACGATTCCGCCGCCTCCAACTGTAGTATCAGGATCGTCATTCGCATCTATTACTGACGGTACCTTGATCTTCGCTGTAGCTGTGTCACATACATTCGCATCGGCCTTATCACAGATCTTATACGTTATTGTATAAGTTCCTGGTGTTGTATTATTAGGTACTACCAACTTACCTGTACTATCTACGGTAAGTCCGGTAAGACCTCCGTTGTTGTCTATGGTTACCGTTACATTGCTTGGGGTAGCTGGAGTCCCATTCAACGTATCATTGGTCAAGATAGATACTGTTCCTCCTGTTTGTGGTACACTTACCTCTGTATCATCTGTCGCATCTATTACTGACGGTACCTTGATCTTCGCTGTAGCTGTGTCACATACATTCGCATCGGCCTTATCACAGATCTTATACGTTATTGTATAAGTTCCTGGTGTTGTATTATTAGGTACTACCAACTTACCTGTACTATCTACAGTAAGTCCGGTAAGACCTCCGTTGTTGTCTATGGTTACCATTACATTGCTTGGGGTAGCTGGAGTCCCATTCAACGTATCATTGGTCAAGATAGATACTGTTCCTCCTGTTTGTGGTACACTTACCTCTGTATCATCTGTCGCATCTATTACTGACGGTACCTTGATCTTCGCAACAGCACTCCTAACAGTACCACAACTACCCGTTACTTCTACATAATAGAACTTACTTCCTATTGTAGAGGTAGAAGGTGTATAGCTTGGACTATTGCTACCTACTGCAGTACCCGGAGCCGTTGGGGAAGTGGCTTCAAACCATTGGTAGCTAAGAACTCCTTCGCCTGTAGCTGTTACTGTAAGTGGAACAGCTATCGCATCCTTTGCATAAATAGCTCCCACCGGATTCGTAGTCGTGGTAGTTGCTTGTTTCGCTTTTGATCTCAAAAGCTACTAGAGGCAGCCGATTCACAGCCTATATTCTTAGCCGTAATCGTATAAGTTCCTACCCCAAGACCGGTGATCTCATGGGTGGTTGCATTTACAGTAAGCTGGGTCGTACCATTCCAATAGGTTTGTCCCGAAACATAGTTGCTGATCTTTTGCCACAGTCAAACTTGTACAACTTGCAGGGGTTAAAGTAACTGTTGGAGCTGCTGGCACTGGCAAGGCTGCATCTATCGTAAAGTTCGCCTCTGAAGTACAAGTACCTCGTGTCGCTTTTACTTTATAGGTGCCTGCGGCTGTTATACCATTGATAGTACCATCTGCCGCTACACTAGCGCGTGCTACTGCAACATCCGCAGCTGTGGTAATAGTAAAGGCAGTACCGGCAGGGTAACTAGCATAGTTGCTTACCTTCGCTACACTTACTGAAGTACAGGTGGCAGCAGTTACAGTCAGTGTAGGTTGGGCTATATTTATAAGAGCTACTGTAACTCCCTACTTGGTTTGTCTCACAGGTTGCATTAAACTTACTTACCGTGTAAGTATCTGTAGTTGTAAGCACTTCACTATCATTGGTAACCAAGACTCCATTCTTATAGACTCTTACCTTAGTTATATTAGTATCTACTTTTTGCCTTCAGATCAGAGATGCTTGCTCCTTGACAAAGAGTATAAGTCTGTCCTGCAGTTGGGGCATTCAGTATATTTACTTTATAGCTGAAGGTCAAAGTATCAGACCCACAAGTAAGTCCTTCTGCCTTAACGGAATAGGTACCTGAGTGGCTCTCTTGTACTGAGGGAATCACTAGTTTGGGGGTTGTTCCTGTATCTTGTATAGATCCATCAGGTAAGGTCCCACAAGTACTTAGTAGCCCCTACAGACTGTAATTCTATAACAAGTCTTTCTCCTTTGCAATAGGCTGCATTCAGAGGGTTCTTTAACAGAAGATTAGACTGGGATGCCTTAGCGACAGGTAATTCCTTCCACACATGAGCTGCTGCACATTCTGAATCAGTTATTTTTACCCAACGAGTACTTTGTCCTGCAGCAAAAGTTCCTAAGGAATTGAACACCACTTCAGTCCCCTTTAGGCGCTGTTTTAGTATCGATCCTAGTCCCATCTTTTACATCATATAGTTCATAAGTATAAGTACCTATTGATCCCATGCCATTGATTGCCTTTTAGCCTGATTTCCCTGTATTATCATCACAACGATATCCTTTATAGGTATTAGAATCAAAGCTCAGTAATGCACTATCCACATCAAATTCAAAGGTACGTACACAACCTTGAGTGCCTCCGCTTTGGATATATTTAGCAATTCCTGATTCAGAGTTATTAGCTCCTGTCATATCTCCTCCATACACAAAGAGATATTTCCCTACAGAGTTCTGATTTCTTGGTAAGGAAAAAAATATTGATCTACGGAAGAAGGATTTTTTTAGGATCATATACAGCTTTCTTATAGAAAACACTTCCTACCGGATTAGTAAGTCCACTACTTACGGAGACTTCTCCGTCATTAACACCTGTAGGGGAGTTTATAAAGGTAAACAAAGATCCTTTTTCTCATCCCCATTTATTTTAAGCCAATCCTTCGCAGGGTTCCCTCTGAAGGGATATACTCTTACCTTGGTACATTCCGCTTCCACCTCAGGGGTCAGTTCTTTTTCCTTATAAGAGGGATATTGTAACTTAAAACTCATCTACACTATAACGACTATATAGATAAGTCACATTCCCACACAGATCCTCTACCTTTATTTTGTATATTCCTTCAGGGAGAGTAAAGTACTGCTCTAGATCATCCTGATTCTGAGTAGCCTATGATGTTAGTTATCACCGAATTGGGATTCCTGTAGGCTATTGTAACTGTTTGGTTAAGCTTGAGCTTACCTGGTTCATCTCTGTACGCTGCAGGTGCTTGTAATAAAGTAACCTTGAATCCATTCATAGAGAATTGTGTTCCTCCCATATTTCTCCTAAAATACGTCCTAATCATTCCCTTAGGGGGTTCTAGACTACCAAAACACCTATCTTGTTCTATATATCCTCCATCTGGCTTTACAGTTCTATAAAAAAATCACTAAACTTATCTTTTCGGATCTCAGTCTGTCCGTCGGCTGAGGTGAAAGTTACCTCATATTCTTGGTTAGGATCAAAAATATCTTCCTCCATCTAAAAACAGTTATTTTTTTCCTGTCCTGCTTGTGTGAATTGTCCTTCTTTTACTTTTACTCCTCCTTGTCTGATTTCATAGGATACGGGAAAACACACCAAACTACCCCTGCTGTTAATGTCATTTCGGGTGCCTGACATGTACCCAAAAAAAGAGATATTAACTCCCATAAACCTCATATCACCAGCATCCATTGATGATTGACAATTTGTACCCTTTGATTCTAAAAATAGAATTTAGGGCGCCCTGTAGTTGTTTTTAAGTCTTTATATTTTCGCATTATGAGCCTGTAGGTCATAATATATTACTTTAGTAAAAAAACTGTTCTTCCTGCTGGGACATCGAAAAAGAGGTCGCCATTGGATAGAGGGATGGTTGGGGTTCCTCCATATATTTGATTTAAGTCATCATCTGAGTAAGCTGTATACTCATACAAATCTCTAAGTTCTGGAGTAGTAAAATATTTATAGAAAGGAGAATTCGTATTCCCTGAATAACGAACATCCATATAACCACAATCAGCTTTCCCTCCATTCTTTATATCGTTATACACTTGATCTCTCCCAAAAATCATCATTTGATCTATTGGTAGCAGGAAAAATCTCTTGAAGTGTATTTATAGTGGCTGGTACGGGTAGTAGATTTATGGGATTTGTAGTATCTAATAGTTTTACTTCATAGGCACCTGGTGGCATCACATACGCTGTTTCAACAACAAAGGATATTCCTCCTACTTTTTACTTTCATCAATTAGAAACTCTGTATCTCCCTGTATATCCTGCAGGAAATTTGGTTAGCTTCACCCTATAGGTTTTTTTCCTGATTTGGGCTTTTGTATTTGGATACGAAGCTGACCAGTAGGCTTTACAACTGAGCGAGTTATTGATAGAGGTCAGTGTTACCGTCTCATCATCAATACCTCCTTGCTCTATTTCCATTCCTATCGGGAAAATATGGCAAAGCTTATTTCCTTGCAAATGGTTATATATTCCCACTGCCTCCTCTATTGTTCTATCATAGGCATGAGCCCTTACTGCTAAGAACAATAAGAAGATACCTGTAAATAGATACCTTATTTGCGAAATAACATTCCTTTTTTTCTCATTTTTTTATAATCGAACTTTTTAGGGCGCAAAGATATTATAAATTATTAAACTATACAATAGTTATCACCAGCACTCAATTTAACCATTGCAGCTTTGGTAACCTTTCGTTTGATTTTCAAGGTTACAAGCCACCCCCTGTAGAGGAAGAGGAGATTGTAAACACGGTTTTTGTGTTAGTTGAGCTAGCCTTGAGAGTAACAGAACCACCAGTAATAGTTTCAGAAGCTGCTACATACTGAATCTCCGTCAGCGAGCGTAACCTCTACTTCGGCAGAAGTTTTTCCAGCAGGCATATTAAAGGTAATAGTTAGCATACCCTGCCGAAAAAGTCGTCAGTATTAGCGAAGTGCACAGGGGTTTTCGGCCGTGGCACTCACTGCCACTTGTGCGATCACACTACCCGAAAAATAAGAGCAAAAAAATGCTTACCCATTTGAAAAAAACATTGATCAATTCTTACCATTTTTACTTTTTATACTGAATTTTTGACAAATTTGAAAAGGTAAAAAATACAAATAAATTATCAACTAACAAGTAATGATAAATAAAATATAGGCTACTACCTAACTATTTAAAAATTTTGCTATTTCAAAAAAATGTTGTACTTTTGCGCCCAATAAACTGCTATCGCCTATGCAAACAAAAAGAAAAAAATATCAATTGGAAGTGACTGTAAATGCCTCACCTCAACTGATTTACCAGTACATTTCCACTCCCGCAGGACTCGCTTCGTGGTATGCCGATGATGTACGTGCCAACGATGATACCTATACTTTTTGTGTGGAATGGCTTTGAAGAAACTGCCCAACTACTACGCCAAAAAAATTAGATGACCACATTCGTTTTCATTGGAAAGAAGATGAAGAGGCTACAACTTATTTTGAAATTAGAATTAGAGTGAACGACCTCACTCAAGAGGTATCTTTGCTATCACCGATTTTGCCCCTCCGACGAAATTGAAGAAGCTAAACAATTATGGTTAATGCAAATAGCTGACCTCAAAGCTAAAAATAGGTGCAAATTAGGTGTTAGAGGTGTTAGGTATTATAACAAGTAACAATGAAAAATTAATTATAACGGCAATATTATCAGTGAGATTGACCCTATTCTCACCATTCACAACCGCGCTTTTTCGCTATGGTGATGGCGTATTCGACCTTTGTAAATACAGCTACCAAAAAAACTCATCTTTTGGGAAGAACACTACCTACGCCTAATGGCTGGTATGCGCATTTTGCGTATGAATATCCCTGATGAGCTTTTGCTATGGGAATTCCTTTGAAGAAGAAATACTCAACCTCATCAAAAGCCAATGGTATAGAAACAAAAACCTGCCAAAGTGCGATTGAGTATCTTCCGCAAAGAGGGTACTTCTAATGAAATTGACTATCTCATCGAAACCAAAGTTATTGAAAACCCTTTCTACGTGCTAAATGAAGAGCCCTACGAGGTAGAGCTCTTCAAAGATTTCTTCGTACAGCCCGACTTGCTTGCTAATGTAAATCACCTCAACCGTAATGTGAATGTATTAGGGCGCATTTTTTTGCCGATGAAAAATGACTATCAGAATTGTATTTTGCTCAACAGCAACAAGAGTATTGCAGGAATGCTCGACGGCAATTTGTTTGTAGTAAATGGCAATACCCTCAAAACTCCCCCTCTCACTGATGGTGCTCTCAATGGTATTACCCTGCAAGATGCTCATCAAAACCCTTGGAAAAACCAAAGATTATGAGGTGGTAGAGACTTCTATTTCGCCTTTTTGAACTCCAAAAAGCTGATGAGCTTTTCTTTACTCAATAGCATAGTGGGGATACAGCCTATCCGCCAATATAGAAAAAAAGCATACCCTTGTGAGGTAGCAAAAAGTTTGATAGGAAAACTCAATACAAGTGCGAGGTTTGGGGGTTAGTTAAGAGGTAAAAAAAGAAACTAATGTTGATAAAACTGCCCTATGAACACCCTAAATGAACTAAAAAAATAAAAAAATACTCGTTGCCATTAGTGGCGGTATTGACAGCGTAGTACTCACGCATTTATTACATTCTCACGGTACTAAAATATTGTTAGCCCACTGCAATTTCCAACTTCGTGGGGAGGAAAGCGACGGCGATGAGGCTTTTGTGCGCAACTTTGCTAAAACGCTCGGCATCCCACTGGAAGTAAAGCATTTTGACACTAAAGAATATGCGAAAGCACACCAGCTTAACACCCAACTGGCAGCCCGTGAGTTGCGCTATGAGTGGTTTTATGAACTTTTTGAAACACATCATTGCGATGTCCTTGCTACGGCACATCACGCCAACGATAATCTCGAAACTTTTTTTGATAAACCTCTCGCGTGGCAGTGGTTTGGACGGACTGTTAGGTATCCCACAGCAAACCGATAAAATTGTGCGTCCGCTACTGCAATGGTCACGCCAACAGATATACGATTATGCTAAGGCTCACCAACTACAATGGCGTGAGGACAGCAGTAATGCAAGCAATAAATATGTGCGGAATATCATTCGGCACGAGATTATCCCACAAATGGCGGCGATACACCCTAATTATTTAGAGAATTTCAACCAAACGCAGGAATATTTACACCAATCGGCGCGATTTATCGATTTTTTTATAGAAGAATGGAGAAAAATCTTGTTTTGAAGGTACTCAACCTATATTTGTAAATACCGAAAAACTACAATCTGCCCCTCGAAATAGATTTGGTGCTTCACAAACTCTTCTATCCTTATGATTTTTGGCAATGTAAAAGACCTAAAAAATCTCCTCTTCAATGCCGAAGCGGGCAAACAACTCCTTTCCGCTACTCACTCTCTTGTGAAAGATAGTAAAGGTGCTTGGCTAAAAGAACTCACTGCTGAAAGTCTTCCTCCTACGCTTACTTATGAGGAACTTACTCCCCATTCAACCTCACTAAAGGCGACCCCAATATTGCTTTTTATCGATGCCGATAAACTCTCCGCTCCCTCATCCTCCGACAAAAAACAAGCGGGTGACTTTTTATCCCATAGGTCTGGGAGTAAAGAAGAAACTCAGCAAGTTTTTTTATTGATGAAAAATACAGTCAGTTAGCACGTGAAAACCAATGGTTATTGTGCAGCGGAGATGACATTGTGTGGGTAGTAGGCAAACGTTTGGACGAGCGCTTTAAAAATTACTGAAGCCACTCAAAAAGCGTTGAAGTTAGTTGTTACTCATTAGCCACCCTATCCTCTGATACCCTGACATCTAACACCTTTTTTTAATCTATCTTAAAAACATTCTACTTTATTTATTCTTCTACTTCAGAAAAAAACGCTGTAATTTTTGCCCCATCAAAAAAATAAAAATATTTTCTTTTATGAAAAAAATACACTTTTACTATGCCTCTTTGCTATAGGGCTAACAGCTTCATTACAAGCACAATCGCTCTCATTTGATGAAGCCCTTAGCCAAAATGCGTTCAGGCAATCAAAAAAACTTAAAAGGCATTGAAAAACAAACCGAAGCTGCTGATTATAACCGCAAGTCGTTCCGCGGGCTATACTTGCCCCAATTGAGTGTCAATGCGAGCTATATGCACCTCGCCGACCCGCTCTACCTCAGCTTCAACGACTATAAAGCATCCATACAAAACGGTTTGCAAGGCTTTTGCCACCCAAGTACCCGCTCCTATGCGTCCGCTATTTGCCCCACTACTCGGCAGGGTGCACCCCTCTTTGCCCAAGATTGGCGTTATAAGTTCCAAGAGCAGGACATCTGGAAAGTGAGCGCCGATGCTAAATGGGTGTTATTTGCTGGCGGAAAGGTGCGCGTAGGAAATCGTGTGAGTGCACTCAACACCGAAATAGCTACTGTAGAAACCAAAAACCGAAAATGCGCTCATCAGTGAGTTGACGGAACGTTATTTTCAAGTACAGTTAGCCCAAAAAGCGTTGGAAGTAAGAAAACAATCGTTTGAAACATCACAACATCACTACGAGAACGCTCAAAAGCTCGAAAAGAACGGGATGATTGCTTCAGTAGAGGTGTTGCAAGCTAAAAAAAGCCGTTACCGATGCCCAACGTGAAGTAATGGCGGCTGAAAAGGATATACAATTAGCGCAAACAGCGCTCTATGGCGTGATGGGCACTACCGAGCAACCGCTCTCTACCCTCTCCACCGAACTCTTTGAGGTAGCCCCTCCAATCGCTTGAATACTACCAACAGCAAGCCAAAGAGCACTACCCTATGATTGTGCAAGCCAAGCTGAAAGCCCAAATGGCTACCCAAAGCGTAAAAAGCGCAACAAGCCGCTTATCTACCCGATGTAGCCGTAGTTGGCAAAAAGTACTTGTGGAGTGAAAATCTACCTTTAACCGAACCCGATAACTGGGTAGTGGGTGTAGGGGTTACAGTGGAATCTCTTCAACGGTTTGCAGGACAAAAACAAGATAGCCTAAGCCAAAGCAATGCGTGAGAGTGTGGAACTCATCACTGCACAAGCCGAAAAAGATGTACAAACCTTAGTGAAAAACAGTACACCGAGATTGAAAAAGCAACGCGAACAATACCTCAGCTTAGAAGAAAGTTTGCGTTTTGCAGAAGAACTCGTACGTGCCCGTGACAAAGCTTTTTGCCGAAGGTCTCTCCACCTCCACCGATGTAGCTGATGCCAACCTTTATTTGGCGTCTATCAAAATCAAACGCTATCAAGCCCTTTTTGAAATGGACAAAACCCTCGCCCAGCTCCTCGAAACCTGCGGAATGAGTGATAAATTCAGCGAACAAGTAAGGTAGCGCGACACAAATACTCTTATCTCTTATCTCTTAACTCTTATCTCTTAACTAAATAAACAATGAAAAAGAAAAACATCACCGGACTTATTATCACTATTGCCGTTTTTTTGCGGTAGTACTTATGCTTTCTATTTACTTTTTAGCAACCGCGAACCTGTATATTTACAAGGTCAGGTAGAAGCTAAACAAATCAACGTTGCCCCAAAAAGTACCTGGTAGGGTGAAAGCTATCTACAAGCAGGAAGGCGACCAAGTGCACAAAGGCGACCTCCTTTTTGGAACTTGAAAGCACCGAACTCGATGCCAAACTCTCTCAAGCCGAAGCAGCTCGTTTGGCTGCACAAGCGCAGTCTGACAAAGCCCAACGCGGTGCTCGTAGCGAACAAATTCAAGGAGCTTATAACGTATGGCAACAAGCACTAAGCTGCCGCTGAACTCGCTGAAAAAAACTTACCAGCGTGTGAGCAACCTCTATAACGAAAAAGGTATTGCCTGCCCAAAAGAAAGATGAGGCTTATACCCAAATGGTTGCCCTACAAAAACAAGCCGAAGCAGCCAAATCACAATATGAAATGGCGAAAAACGGAGCTCGTGTAGAGGATAAAACCGCTGCCCAAGCGCTTGTAGCTCAGGCACAAGGCGTGATTACTGAGGTAAATGCTTATAAAGATGGAGCTAAAGTGTTCGCTCCTGCCGATGCCGAGATACAAACCATTATCCCCAACGAAGGCGAAATCGTAAATGCGGGTTACCCTGTGATGAACCCTCATCGATACTCAGGACGAGTGGGTAGTATTCAACATACGCGAAGATAAAATGGCAGACTTCAAAATAGGTACTAAATTCAAAGGTATTGTGCCCGCCCTTGGCAATCAGGAGATAGAAATGGAAGTAAAAACACATAGCCGCACAAGCTGATTTCGCCACTTGGACAGCTACCAAAAGCAAAGGTGATTTTCGACAAGAAAAACTTTCGCTATCAAAGCTACTCCCTACTCAAAAAAAGTAAAGGATTTAAGACCCGGAATGTCGGTATTGGTAGAAGATAAGAATTAACAAATAGAAGGATAGAGGGGAATCAATACTGTTATAACGCCTACAACAATAACATATATTTACCATATAAAGTATTCTTATGCTAATTTGCTAATTATCTCTATGACCTACGACGAATTTTACAACTGTATAGAACAGCTTCCTAAAAAGTAACCAACAGAGATTTAGAAGCCTATCTCTCAGCTTTATATAGGATTGTAACTCCACACAAAAACACACCCTTCTCCCCTACTCTTTGCCTTGAACTGCTTAAGGAGGCATTTAGTGCAAAGACTGCTACTTATGAGGAGCAGTGGACAAGCATTCGCTCAATGCCCGAAGAGACTGAACATCTTTCCGCTTTTGCTTATACACAAGCAGTTATTCTCTTTCAGATAGCTGAACTCCACCGTATGAAAGACAAAGAACTTCATAACGAAATGCGTTCCTTTGGCATCACCTCCGAAACGGGCTATGATTGGTACAATTTCAATCCTTTAGACCTCTTGGAGTGTGGCGCACGAGGCTTATGTGATTATATAGGTGAAGATAAAACCATCCCCAATGATTGGCATTTTTTTAGGACATTTATTAGATTTAGGAAGGTATTATGAATAAAAACATCCAATATGAACCTATTACAACAAATAGAACAGACTTATAACTTTCAGTACCCCAAGCTATATCACCAGCTTTATGAGGATGGTATGCTCAATTGGGGACAATTTGGGTCCCCTCGTTGGCGTGAACTTGAGTACCCTAAAATCAAAGATAATCCACCATTACTTTTAGAAGGGCGTATGGATTTTTGAAATTTTAGAACTCTCTGAAATATCAGAAGAAATAGAATTCTTACACGGTACCGAAAGTTTTTATAAAATTAAACCTGAGTACCTCTTCATCCCTTTTGGAAAGAATGGAGCAGGCGACTATTATTGTTTATTTTACAATAAAGAAAAATCCTCTCCTGAACCTTGGGTGGTAGTATTTGCTCACGATTGGATTAATGTAGATGTCTTAGCCGATAACTTTCAAAACTTTTATCTTCTATGGATTATTAGAATGCGTATTATGTATAGATGAACTACTTGCTGATGACGATTCTTTTTATACCGAAATAGCCAATATGTTCCGTACGCACCGTCCTTATTTAAGTGAGGAGCAAGCAAAAAAATAGTAGAAGATATTTATAAAAAGAAAAACTTTTGCCTCTACCTACACCTATACATTTAATGATAGGGGATACACCGAAAAATATATAGGGATTACTTTCGCGAGAAGAGTTTGATACTTTGTGTAACAAGTTTATTCCCATTCCGAAAGAAGAAAAAAACAATTTGAATATAGCAATGACTAAAACGAAATCTAATATAATAGAAGAAAGCAACATTTTTTTGAACAAATCCGTACGCTCTTTGGTTTAGAGGAAGATTGTGGTTTTTACCGATGAAGAGATGCAACCTTTCTTCAAGGTGATAGAGAAAATGCCTACACTGCTATACAACTATTACACTACTTTGGGAAAAACATCAAGCTCTGAATCAAACACAAGATAACTTGGTAACCCCAAAGGATAACCTTACTCTTTTCAGCAACCCAAACTATTTTGTTTTTTTATACGGAAAATCAAAAATTGCTGTCTGTGGGCTATCGCAAAGGAAGATTTAGATACCGCCAATCCTAAGGTGTATATGAGTACCGACTTTACTCACCAACATTGGCAAGTAGAATGTGATACATTAGCTGAATTTTTTTGTTGGCTATAGCTCACTTGCAAGCTGTATTTGCGCTTCCTTATGCTTATGAAGGCTTTTAAATATATCACTCCTGAGGAATTGATAGCTATAAAAGAGCGTTTCCCAAAAAACCTTTTTGCCCTCCATCATTGGTTAGAAGGAGCCAACTTTTATGGGGATGCCACAGATAGTATTGCTATATTAGATAAAGGCAGTCAATTAATATATGCATCTTCTTCTAAAAAGTTCTTTTTGAGGCGATAGATAGCTTCTTAAAAAGATATAGGGGAAGATATGTGAGAAATTAACATCAAACCTCAGCAATATGAACCTATTACAACAAATAGAACAAACTTATGGCTTTCAGTACCCCAAGCTATATCACCAGCTTTATGAGGATGGAATGCTGAATATAGGCGCAAAATATTCATATCATTCTTATTGTCCTATGGAATACAAAAATGGTGATAGATTGCCTAATAAGGAGTGGTTAGAACAGGAATATCCTAAACTGAAAGAGAACCCGCCTTTTGTTTCTGTATGTAGATTGGTTTCAGGTACTCACCCCTCTCAACTCGCAAAAAGAGTTTGAGTTTTTTTAAATCAGCATTTAACACAATATCCTCAGAACCAAAAAAATTCTTCTTTGCTCCTTTTGCAAGGGCTGTAGTGGATGATTATATGGTTTATTGTTTTTTTGTTATAACAAAGAAAAAAACCAACACAAGAACCAAGTGTAGTATTTATTAGAGAAGATGGAGAGGTGGATATCCTTTCAGGCAATTTGCAGAACTTTATTTTTTTACCAATTAATAAAATGGTTGGTAGCACATTTTCACGACATAAGTTTTTATCTGTTATGGTGATTTTTATGAAAAATCTACGTCAGACACTTCGCACCCATCGCCCTTATTTAACAGAAGAACAAGCAGAGGTGTTAGAGGATATTTATAAAAGAGAGATTAAAGAATATACTAAAAACTTACATCTGGAGGCTGTTATACATTTCTTACCTTGCTACACGAAGGAGAGGAAGAAACGTTACTAAATAAGTATAAGCCATTGCCTAAAAGAAACAATCCTATCAAGAATCGTTTAGACTTTTATTGCTTACTGAACTTTTGTACCTTTGAAGAGTTTATAGCAAACCCTTCGGCACAAATTAATAAGATTTTTGAATAAAAAAATTTGGCACACGTGTGTGCTGAATTGATAATGAGGAATGAGCACCCTCTTACCTCTTATCTCTTATCTCTTACCTAAACAAAATGAACTTAGAAGAACTTAGAGAATATTGCCTTTCCTTGCCCCACGTTACTGAGGATATGCCTTTTTGGCGAGGATATTTTAGTATTTCGGATTTGTAATCGTATTTTTGTGCTTACAAGTTTAGAATCAGTACCTTTGCGGGTGAGTCTCAAATGCGACCCCTGAGCGTGCGATAGAACTCCGTGAGGAGTTTCCTAACAAGATTGTGGCAGGCTACCACCTCAATAAAAAAACATTGGAATACTGTGCTTTTTAGAAGGCTTACCCCCTGCCCTTATCAAGGAGATGATACAGCACTCTTACGACCAAGTACTTGCCAAAGTCCCCAAGAAGGAGAGAGAAATGTTAATTAGTTAATTCAAGATTATGTTCTCAAAGCTCAAAGATTTCTTTTTGTAAAACCTATCCAGTTTTTTTGGGTATGAATTCTTTATTCCTGTAGTTCTCTACAAGCGTATAGAGGCAGTTGAAGGAGAGGTCAGTCCCCAAAGTATCAGGCTTTTCTTTAGCAAAGCTCCTTATGCCCTTAATAAAGCACAGCTACAGATAATCCAAGAAGCCGACAAACTCTTTTTGTACAAATAGCATTCTATGAAGAAGACAAAAGAGAGCATTTTCAGAAAGAAATGGAGGATTATAAAGAAGTATTTCCTTTTTGGGACTGTCTTTCCTCATAGTTTCTATGGAGCTCCTCGCTGGAATCAAGGATACCAAGAGCATTATAGAGATACTTTTTTTAAAAATATTGGGACTCCTTATCCCCCGAAGCACAACAGGAATATATGGATAAATACCATTGCCCTGAGGATTGGCGAATTTGGCACAAAGAAAGAGAGAAATTTTAAACCATAAATAAAATGAGACAGAAATTTACACTTATCACTTTAGGTGTCCGCAACTTTAAGAAAGCACTTGCCTTTTTATGAGAACTTAGGCTGGCTACCTCTTTGAAGTTGCTTATAATCCTTTTTGGGAGTTTGACGAAAATGACAATTTAAAATTATAATCCAAAATGACAGAAACAGAACAAACTCTACGCCAGCGCTTCACTGCTTTCTTGCAAGCGATGTACGACTGGGAAACAGAAGCCAACAGAGTAGATGAAGAAGAAGTGGAGAAAAAGAAAACCCTCTCTTGGGAAGACTTTTTGCAAAAAAAGCAAACTGAGCTTCGTATCCCTATTTATAAGGAATACATCACCGAACGCGAACGCAAATATGGTGGTGCTGAGTACACCAGTCACATCTTTCCTCCTAACTACGACCCTTCTAAAGAAACCATTATCGAAGTGCAAATCACGGGTAAAAAAGCCTCTATTTTTACTGATAGAGTCTATGCAGGAATGAATTACAAACGCGAGTATAAATACAAACTTGTAGAGGGGTGCTGGCTATTAGATACTATCAAAGAACAGTATTTACCTGAAAAATAGAGACCCTGGAAAAATGGAAAAGTGTGATTATATAAAAATACCATTTTCTCTTGTGAATTACAATATACTTGCCCTTCTATTAATAGCTCTTTTGGCTTTGGGCGTTTATACTCATTTGGCTTTCCAAGAAAAACAAACAAGAAAAAAATGAAAAGACAACAGCTTTTAGCCCAAATAAAAGAACAGTTCCCTATCCCATCATTTAAAGAGTTGCTGCTAGCTTTAGAAGCTCTAAACTACGACCCTTCTTGGTGCTATTTCAAGACAGATACTTTTTGAGAGCGGCAGTCTGGCCGTGAGCAACACTTGTTTTCTGCAACGAGAAAACCAATGGGTCGTATGCCTTGCCGATTGGCATAGTTTCTCTGATGAACAATCTTTTGATAATGAACAAGAAGCCTGCGAAAAATTTTGTATATAAATATTTTTCTCCTTAGTAACGAGGAAATTAATTGGTTAAAACAATGAACACATCAAGTTATAACACCAAGTTTGGCACTCTTGCTTTCTCTCAAAAAAAGTGGGAGACGAGTATTTTTGGGAAGCTTCATATCAGTGGAAAAGTGATTTCTATAAAAGAAACTTTACAGCTGCCTTTTTCTGTGTTTAGCAAAAGTGAAACCCTCACACCTGATACTATTGCTTTTTATTGAACAGATTCTTACCAGTGCAGATAAGTTGGTTGCCAAAGCACTTTCTTATTTTCAAGAACAACTACTGATATGCTCAGAAGGCTTTCATCTTTCAGAAGAAGAAAAAAACGATTGCTAAGTGTTCCCTTGCAGGAAGTTCCTTTTGAACGCCCGCAGTTCCTATTCTATGACAACAGAGAGTGGATATTGCATTTCGCCGGAGGAGATTTCAGCTTTTTGCGAGCCTTATGGCGTTTCTTTTCACTTTAAAGAAGATACCCCTATCCTAATAGAAAACTTAGAAGATGCTGAAGAAATATAACTAATTTTCAAATTATACGATGAAATACTTTAAAAACCGAATGCAAGAACCTATTCCTATCACCTAAACGGCTGTTTTACGTTTTGGTGCTTCCCTTTATTATCTTTGGGTTCTTCGCAGCTATTTTTCTACAAAGGTGTTCCTCGCGACCCGCCTATGGCGTATATCAATTACGACCAAAGTCAGCTGTCCGAAAAACCTTTTTGCGTATGCTCGATGCTACCCCAAACATCGACCTGAAAAATCAAACTCACCGATGAAAAAAAGAAGCCCAACGACTTATCCAACAACAGCAGATTATGGGTTTTATCGTTATCCCTGCCGATTTTCAGCAGAAACTATTTAAAGGCGAAAACCAATCGGTGATTTGCTATACCAATAACCAATTTATGCTGGGGGCAAGCCTTATCCAAAAGGATTTTCAAACTACTGTAGGGATGTTCTCTGCCGGACTGGTAATGAAGAAGAAAAATACAAAAAGGACAACAGACAGAGAAGGTACGCGCTGAGGCTCAAAACCGTAAAGGTAGACGACCACGGATTGTTTAACCCTTATGCTAACTATGCCTATTACCTGCTCACAGCATTTTTGCCGATGATGCTCCAAAATGATTGTGATGATGGTAACTGTGTACGTGTTAGGGGTAGAATTCCGTTACCGCCAAGGAAAACAGTGGCTCAAGAAGGCAAACGGCAGTCCGCTAAAAGCTCTTGTGGGCAAACTCTTACCTTATACTTTAGCTCTCTTTTTGTAGCGTGGTGGATGAACTACCTGCTTTTTGATCTTATCGGAACACCTTTATACATCCCTATGCTGAATGTAGTGCTTATCACTTTTGCTTTAGTAGTCATCTATCAAATTATTGCGATTACACTTGTATCTATTTTGCCTAATTTCAGGTCGGCTCTTACCATAGGTAGTGGTTTTACAGCAATTGCCTTCTCATTTGCAGCTTATACATTCCCTATGGAAGGCTTACCTCGCAGTATACAATATTTAGCCCAAATCTTCCCTTTATGCTCATTTTTATGAAATACTACGTAAATCGAGCAATCAAAGGGATACCTGTGGAAATGACGTGGCAACCCCTTTTAGCCTTATTGCTCTTCGGCTTATTGCTGATAGTTGCCTCACCCTATGTTTGTAAAAGAAAAATAAAATCAGGAGGATATGAAACAATTTAGAAGTTATATATATCAAAGTTCATCGGACTTTACTCGTGCGATGCTCTGGGAAGCCAAATACATATTCCGCGACAAGGCAGTGTTCTTTTCGTTTGTGATAGTAGCAGTGGTAGTCTCTTTCTTGTACACCTACCTATATTCGGAAGAAACCCTACAAGAACTCCCTATTGGAGTGGTTGATGAAGACAATACAGCGCAAAGTCGCCAACTATTGCGTATGATAGATGCCAATAGTGGCGTGGCTATCTACAGTAGCTATCTCAACCTCAGCGAAGCAGAAAAGGCTTTTCAGCGTGAGCAAATACGCGGTATCGTAACCATTCCTAACGGTTTTTCACGCGATCTACAACGCGGTGAACAACCCGCCATATCAGTCTACGCCGATGCTTCCTATATGCTTTATTAGTAAGCAAGTGCTTACTGCTGCCAAACTCTCGGCAACCTATCTCAACGCAGGCGTGGAGATGAAGCGCTCGTCAGCACAAGGCAAACTTCCTACCCAAGCGAGAGATGAGGCTATGCCTGTGAGCCCTAAAGTAGTAAGTTTGTACAACCCTTCGTCGGGTTATGCCACTTTCTTTGATTCCTATAGTGTTGGTAATTATCTTCCAAACCACTATTCTCACAGCAGTAGGTATTTTAGGAGGTACAATGCGCGAAGGTAACAAACTACGCAAAAATATACCCCAATTCACATAGCTTTTGGGGAGCACTACCTATTGTAATGGGAAAAGCTACTACCTATTTAGGATTTTCAATTGTAATTTTGCTCATTATCTTAGGCATTATAATGCCATTGTTTGGCATTCCCGTGCGCAGTTCAATGCTCAGCACCTTGGTATTTATGATACCTTTTTATCCTTTCGATAGTGTTTATGGGGCTTTTGCTTGCTCAACTTTCTACGCCGCCGTGAAGATGCGATTATGCTCATTATGTACACCTCGTTGCCAGCAGTAATGCTCACTGGCTTTTCTTGGCCTACTGAAGCAATGCCCGATTGGCTAAATATCTTTTCGTATATCGTGCCTACCACCTTGGGGGCAAAAAGGATTTATTTCTATCACCCAAATGGGGGCTCATCTCACTACCATTATGCCTTATTGGCTGGGAATGTGGGGACTCTGTTTAGTGTATTTAGTATTAGCTACTTTCACCCTAAAAAGAGTTTTGAATAGTAGAGATAAAAAGCTGCCTGAGCACAATGTTCAGACAGCTTTTTTTAATATTTTCTGTTTATTATTTCCAAAAGGAGAAAGCCATTAGTGATATAAAAATAATACATAATATATTCAGTACAAAACCAGCTCTTATCATATCCTTCTGAAGCACTTTTTCCGGTACCATAAGCAATGGCATTAGGGCGGAGTTGCAACGGGCAACATAAAGGCACAAGAAGCTCCTAAACCTATGATGAGTGAAAGCCCTAACGGCTCAAGTCCCATATTTTCGGCTACCGAAATGAAGATAGGCACCAAAAAGTGCTGCACTGGCAGTATTGCTAGTAAACTCGGTGAGGAAGATGATAAAAGTAGCGACCACAACTCCAATGACAAAGTAACTACTATCAGAAATGAGGAATTGCACCGAATCTACCAATGCCTTGCTCGCTCCCGATTGAGTGAGGATTACACTTAATGAAAGTCCGCCACCAAAGAGCATTAGCACGCCCCAATCGGTGTTTTCTTGTATTTGTTTCCATTCGGCAACGCCAAACAAACACACAAACACGGCAGCAATCATTGCTACCACAGCATCAAAAATCTTTTATTTTTTTCGATATGCAAGAAAGAAGTAATCACCTCATTGATTATGTCGCCAAATATCCAGCAAAGGGCTGTAATTAAAAAGATGAGAATAGTGAGATACTGTTTAGTGTTCAGTTTTTCAGTCATTGTTTCACTCTCTATCTTGATGTTCAGTTTAGGGCGAAATACCACATACATAGCTCCAATCATCAGAGGGAACAAACCTAAAACTGTAGGCATACCATAGCGCAACCATTGGGCGAAAGTGATGTCTAATTGAGAAGCAACAATCGCATTAGGGAGGGCTACCCACCAAAGTACCCATACCCCCTATACTCGCACTATAAGCCACCCTAATATCACAAAGGCATAAGTGCCTTTATTGCTCTCATAGTCGATATTTTTTTGAGCAGTCAATAGCCAAAGGGATAATCATCGCTGCTGTAGCTGTATTGCTGATACCCATAGAGAGCACAGCTGTAACTAAAAAACAGCAAGAATACCGCTAATAGGAAATTACCTCTCGCCAAAGAAATCACCTTATGGGCAATATATTGGTCGAGTTTTTGGACGCTTAAGGCAGTAGCAATGGCAAAACCACCAAAAAAACAAGAAGATTGTAGGGGTTTGCAAAGCCTGTAGTGCACTTTTTAGTACTCTCTAAGCCTAAAAAGTATTGCTAATACAGGCACTAACAGTGCTGTAACAGTGATATGTAAGGCTTCAGTAAGCCATGAAAATGGCTACAAAGGCAAGTAGTGCCAAGCCTTTTTAGTAGGTTCTTCATAAGGAAGAAACCAATAAAGCAAGAGTGCGATCACCAATGCGATGGCTATAACAACAGAACTTTTGATGTTTTTGGTTAGCATATCAATTAGGTTTTTAGTTATTTACAGAGGTATTAGGGTTTTAGTTTTATCGCATATTCCTCTTCCGAGACAATCACAATTCCCTTTTTGTAACAAGAGATTGTTTGGCAAACTTATCTGTTCACCTTCTTCAGTTTTTCAAAAGGGTATAAAAAGACTTGATATCTATTATTTTAGCCTCAATAGGATAATCTTTATCTAAAAATCTTGATAGTATCACCCTATTCTAAAAGGAGAAGAGAAAAACACAATAATACCTGCTGTAATATTGCTGAGTATAGACCACTGAGCGAAGAATGCTACCCCTATTACTGTAAGAATTGAAGTAACGAACAAGAAGAGTTGTTCGGTTTTTATTCCCCAAATAGAGACAATAGTAAGGATAGCCAATGCATAGATAAAAATAATCTATATACTTTTTAACCAAACGTGTACGGCTCACGCCTAAACCTGCTCTTTTTGCCAAACTTTTTCGATAATAGAGTTCACCAAATAGCGCAAGGCAGTGAAAACCACCAATGCAATGGCAGTAGCGATGATTTGGTATATGTAATTTTGTATAGGTCATTTCTATTTTCGCGATATTCTACAGCGCGGGTTTCACGGATTACCGTTACTTTCACTTGACCTGGGTAGGTCATATCGGTTTGGATTTTTGTGATAAGTTGAATGATAGTTCTGCGGCTTTATCGTCGGTTACTTTTTCGCTTTCTACGATTACGCGCAACTCACGACCCTGCTTGAATAGCATAAGCCTTTTTAACTCCTTGGAAAGTGAAGGCTGCATCTTCGAGGTCTTTGAGGCGTTGGATGTACGAATCGAGTACTTGGCGACGTGCTCCAGGACGTGCTCCACTAATCGCATCGCATACTTGTACGATAGGGTGAAAGGAGAGAAGTCATTTTCAATTTCATCGTGGTGCGCCCCAATAGCGTTGCACACTTCGGGTTTTTCACCATATTTCTCTGCCCATTCCATACCGAGGAGTGCGTGAGGAGTTTCGGTTTTCTACTTGTGGTACTTTACCGATATCGTGCAAGAGTCCGGCGCGTTTAGCGAGTTTAGGATTTAAGCTCTAATTCAGCTGCCATTACACCGCAAAGTTTGGCTACCTCGCGTGAGTGTTGCAAGAGATTTTGACCATAAGAAGAACGGTATTTCATACGACCTACACATTTCACCAATTCGGGGTGTAATCCGTGGATACCGAGGTCGATTACGGTGCGTTTGCCTATTTCAACGATTTCTTCTTCTATTTGTTTGGTAGTTTTTCAACCACTTCCTCAATACGTGCAGGGTGGATACGCCCATCGGTTACGAGTTTGTGCAATGACAAACGAGCAATTTCGCGGCGTACTGAATCAAAAGCAAGAGAGGATAATAGCTTCGGGGGTATCATCTACAATGATTTCGACCCCAGTAGCAGCTTCGAGGGCACGGATGTTGCGACCTTCACGACCGATGATGCGACCTTTCACTTCATCGGATTCGAGGTTAAACACTGATCACAGTTGTCTACTGCTTCTTCAGTGCCTATACGCTGAATGGTGTTGATAATGATTTTGCGCGCTTCTGATGAGCGGTGAGTTTGGCTTCTCAATGGTATTTTGGATATAAGCCATTGCATCGGCTTGCGCCTCACTGCGAAGAGAGTCGGTGAGTTGTTTTTAGCTTCCTCGGCGGAGAGTCCAGAGATAACTTCAAGTTGTTGCACTTGGCTTTTGTGCAAACGTTCGATTTCTTCTTGTTTTTGTCGAGAGTTTGAGGCGGAAATCAGCTTCTTCAGTTTTCTTTTTCCAACTCGTCTTTAAGGCGTTTGTTTTGAGCTAACTCATTGGATACTTGAGACTCTTTTTATCACGAATACGTTTTTCAGCCTCTGCCATTTTATCTTTGGCAGCGATAGTTTTTCGTGTTCGGCTTTTTAGTTCGAGGAATTTTTTTCTTTAGCTTGGAAAATTTTGTCTTTTTAATATTTTCACCTTCAACTTTAGCATTTTTCAGAAGAGACTCGGCTTCATTTTGAGCGTTGAGGATGATTTTTAGAAGCGTTTTTCTTTTCCAGCACTTTTGGCGATAGCGAAACCCTATGAGAAAGGGCGATAATAAAAATTGCAATACTTATAATAACTGTACTATCCATCTTGTTGTTTAAAAATAAAAATATTGATATAAAATGCCTATATTGATTAATAGGTTTTCACGTAAAACTCTGAAAAACAGGTTTAGGGATACTCAGCAGATCAAGTATCCGGCAAGAGAAGGCCGGCGCGCTTTTAGCTACTGTAACTCACCCTTTTTGTGAAATGTTAATGTTGAGTTTACCGAAAGGACAATCAATATAGGCAGTAAGTTTTTCTATGTGAAAAAGAACGTGTTGTTACCCTATTTGGTTTAGGGAGTTGTATACCTTTTTGCAAGGTTTTTTTGAGTGTTTCATCGCTATAGATTTCGTTGAGGCGGGATTGTTCAATTTGTCTTGCCAGAGTGATGGCACACATAGTTAATCCATCTTGTTTATCACGCAATTGATAAATAGATTCAAATTCTTGAATCATCTCATTTATTCTTTTTTAGCGGCTTTTTCTAAACCCTTCTTCTTGAGCGGGTACAATGGTAGGGGGTATAGCCTATCGGCTACTGAAAGTTTAATTTTTCAATTCGTCCTGTTCCATTGTTATTGTTTTGTGAGCTGAACAATACAGCGCATCGATTTCGCGGAATGAGGTGTATTGATTTTCAGTTTAGTTTCTCTTTTATATTCTTTACTGCCTAATATATACGATTAGCGATGGAGAGCTTCATTTTTTCTCTTTAGTGTAGTGATAGTGCTTTTGAAGAGCTAGTTTTTCTCACTACGAGAGTTCTCTCAATGGTTTGCTTTTAGTTTGCCATTTTTCTTCCCTAAGGTTTTTGAATTGGTTTTTGTAGGGCAATAGCTTTTTCATCTAATAGGGCTACCAATTGTTTTTAAATCACTCATCCAAATAGCGAACTTTTGTATATTTGGGAGCAAAAATACAATATGTTTTTTATAAAAAGCAATTTTTAGTAAATAAATATTTTTGAACAGGTAAGAGGTAAGAGGTAAGAGTCAGATGACAAAGGCTGTCCTAAAAATAGGACAGCCTTTTTAATTTTGATTTTCAAGAAATTACCAACCTGGGTTTTGTTGCCAATTGGCTTTTTCCTTGTTCGTAGTGATATCGTTAGAGGGATAGGCCAAGTCATTTTATAATTTCCAGCGGGGATATTGAGTTGATAATATTGATCGGCGGGGTCAGACACTATTGCATTTACATTTTTGAGGAGTACCACGCACCACGCCTAAATCTCCCAACGTTTGATATCGGCCATACGGAATCCTTTCAAAGACGAGTTCACGGTTGCGTTCGTTTTGTATTTCTGTCCATAGATCGGTATAGGTTGATGCTACTAATACCTCGAGCGGCGCGTAGTCTATCTAAATAGATTTTTAGCATTAGTTTGATCACCTTTTATAAGCAGCTTCAGCGGCTATGAGGTATATTTTCGGCGATGCGGAATACCTTAGGGCGGTGGAGGTAGGTAGCGTCATCTCTGCTACTATTTTTAATTCATCATTATCAGGATACTTAGAAACTAGGGTAGATATCGTTGTATTTTTGTGCTAGAATAGTTGGCAAACAATGATATAGATATTTTTCTAAAAATCACGAATCGTCGAATAAATCTACGAATGATTGAGTAGGGATTAGTTTAGGACAATAGTAGAGTACTTTTTGTGTATAGTAACTTTTTCTTCTCTAAATATACGTCCATACCATTAGGTAATCTGGCTGTATTTCCATCTTCGTATCGATGCATATAGGAGTGTTATGGTTTCGCGCTACCATCTTTTTTCCCATACATTTTGCAAGGTAGAGGAGGCGGTAGTTAGAGGGTAAGTATTAGCTAAAATCAGCTGATTTGCAGCTTGATAAGCCCCATTCCAATCTTTCTTTTATAGAGTAAGACACGGGGCTTTTGAGAGCAGCTACAGCATCTTTCAGCAGCTTTACCAGCGCTACCTGTTGCATTAGCTAAGAGTTGTTCAGCGCGAGCTATATCGGCTAAGATAAACTCATAGGTTTCTTTCACAGAGCTTCTGTTAGGGAAGTCATTGATAGTAGGCTTGTCGAGCAAAGGCAATCCATACGCTGAATTTTCGTCGTCAAGGGGCAGTAGTGTTACTAAGTAGGTGTAATAGAAAGCACTGTGCTAAGCAGAGTTCTCCCATGTTTTGCTGATTTGAGTAGTAGAAGTTGCGGCTCCTTGTGCTGATATAGGGATGGTAGGGATACTTTTCTAATCCTATATTGATATTTTGAATGGCATTGAAATAATTTTGCCAATTGTAGCTATTACACTATTAGACGAGGTTAGTAAAGTCCAATTGTGTATTTCAGTAAGGAGGTCGGAGTTAGATGAGCGTCATGCTAAGTTTGCGAAATCGGCTTGAGCATCGGTAGCATACATTGCTCTTCCGTATATATTGTTACGGAGAGAAGCATACATCCCATTTACCCAGAATTACGTGCTTGTAGACTTTTAAAAGAGTTTTTCTGACTGAGCTCTTTATAGGTTCTTGATCAAGACTAGCAAGCGTTCAACAAGAATGGGATCGTGATTAAAAACGAGTATTTTATAAAAATTTTTTCATTGTTATATATTTTTAAAAAGTTAAGATCTATACCCAGTGTGAATTGTCGAGAAGGGGATAACCTCCAAAGAGATTGCGCCTGATGATTCTGGGTCAGCACCTTCATATTTAGTGAGTGTAAAGATATTGCGAGCGGTAGTATAAATGCGTATACCTTCAAAGAATTTAATTTGGTCAATTATTTCTTTAGGGCAATCGATAGCTAAGGCTGAGTGCTTTCTATGCGCATATACGAAGCATCTTGTATAAGTCGTGAATCCAAGCTATATATAAAAAGTATCTGAATTTACTTTAGGGTGGCGGTATCATCACCAGCTTGTTTCCAGTAGTCAAATACTTTTCTACTCATATTGTAGACCTGAATCTACCAGGGTTTTCTACATATCTCATATCGTTGTTTACTATGTATCTACCTAATGAGAAAGAGAAAGCCATATCTAAGCTAAAAGTTTTTATAACTAACATTCCATCCAAAAACCTCCATTTACAGGAGCTTGCATGCCTGTGAGTTTGTATTAATTTACTATCGTCATAAGAGGTGGTTACGTTATTATCATCGGTTACTTGTTCCATACGGTCTGGTACCTGGCACATAGTATTCGGTAAGACCTGTTGTAGGGGTTTACCTTTTGCGAATAACAGCTGCCCATTCTAATGGTCTCACCTAATTTATAACCTACTCCTGAGCTAGTTCCTACATCAGATATTTTATTACACAAAAAGGGCAGTTACTTCTGTTTGTTATAGTTTACGTTGAAATAAGGGACGGATAGAGAGGTCGTTATTTTTCACTTCTATACACTACTGACGAGAAAGTAAAATCGATTCCACGGTTGCGCATACCACCTGCGTTGTCATAGAACTGATTTTGTCCAGAAGTGGTATTGAGCTCTCGACAGAAAGCATATCATAGGTTTTCATGATCGTAGTATTCTATATTAAAGGAAGTTCCTCGATCAATCACAATATTAAGGCCTACAGTAGTTTTTACGTTGTTCTTCCCAGTGCAAATTAGGGATTACCTAGGCGATAAATGGAATACTGCCATATTTTGTTGGTAATAGCTATCGCCTTGAATAGTAGTAAGGTGATTGTAACTACCCTCCAGCATTACCTGATAGACCTGTACTAAAGCGTAAATTTAAATCAGTAAGCCATTTTACATTTTTCAGAAGTTCTCTTTGTTTGAGTTTCCACATAGCTCCTACAGCCCAGAAATTACCATAATGATTATTTTTACCAAAAAGCTGATGAGCCATCACGGCGTACTGAAAGATCTAGAAAGTACTTTACTACCATAAGAATATTCCAATCGACCAAAAATAGGAATTAGAGTAGTAGTAGACTTATCATCTTCTACTGTTTTGTTTTTTATTACCATAGTGAAAGAGTAGAAAGTCCATCGAGGGTTGTCCAAAAGTTACTACTGTTAATGATTTTGAGCTATTTTCAGCAGATTCTCTGACCTAACAATACATTGAAATTATGTTGATTTCTTTTTCCTAATAGGAAACGATACTCTAATGTATTAGTAAGAGTTTTCTAAGATCTACTGCTACTAAAGAGTGTATAGGGGTTAGTAGTAGATGCAGGAGGCTGTCATAGATAATAAAAGAAGAAAGCTCTTTATTTTCACATCTCCATAACCGTATTGTACACCTCCTTGTGTTTTTGAACACCAAAATTCTTAATGGGTTCAATAGTAACGAACTCTGAGGGCATAAAAATCATCACTAATAGTGGATCTTGGTGTTTTTCGGCATAGTACTACGGATGATAAAAACCTAAGGAGGCTTATAATACTAGTAATATAGTCTTTTTCTTTTTCCGTCGTCGTAAGTAGGAGAATAGAAAGGCAATGTATTCTATACGTACGGTAGAGTCAGAGCCACTACCATCGCGTTCATTGTGTCCTGCTGCGAAAGAAATACCTGCTTTCAACCATTTTGTAATTTGAGTATTGACACTACCATTGAGAGTATAACGTTTTGTAATCGGAAGAAGGGTTTGAGGTTCCTTCTTGTTTGAAATATCCCAAAGAGAGGTAATATGATGTGCTTTCAGTTCCTCCTGATAGAGAGACATCAGTTCGTGTAAGAGGCACAAAATCACGGAAAAAAACTTTATCCCAACGAGTATTATAAGGGTTTTTCGGCTAATATTTTATTAGCAGCTGCTTCAGCTATTTCTCGTGTATTGCCCAATCTTGTCATTCCTGCTGCCGAGATAATAGAAGAAGGACTTCTTCAAGCCAAAAATCCATATACTCGCGAGGTGTCATCACATCATCAAAGAATTTGCGACTCAGCATTGGTAGTGCTGAGAAACCGAGTTGATTACTAATTGTAATATTAGTACGTTCGTTACGGCGTCCTTTTTAGTAGTGATAAGTATCACCCCATTAGCGGCACGCGCTCCATAGATAGAAGTTGAAGCTGCATCTTTAAGCACTGTACTAGTTTCATATCATTAGGATTGAAGTCACTCATCACACTGCTGCTCACTGCCACACCATCCATTATGTATAATGGAGTTTGATTTTGGTCACCTCTTAAAGCTCCTTGAAAGTTATTATAACCATGGATGAGAATTTCGCTATTATCAGGGCGACCAGAGCTTGTAGTAACTACTACGCCTGCTAAACGTCCTTGTAATGCGTCGGAAACACTAGCTACAGGAGTATTACTTACATCCTGCCTTGCACTTGTGCACTGCGCGTACCGTACGGCTAGCAACCTTAGAGCTCCATAACCGGTAACCACCATCTCTTCAAGCTCTTGCACATCGTCTTTAAGAACAACATCCAATCGCTTAGAACTTGCTGTAATTTTCTTTTCAACAGCTTTCATTCCCAAAAATGAATATTGCAAGACATCACCTACTTTCACTTGAATGCTGTACTTTCCATCCATATCGGTAGCAGCACGATCGTTGGGTACCTTTGATTAACACCAACACACCTAATAAAGGCTCTCTTTTCATCTTTTTACAGTTCCTGTAACGTCTACATTTTAGTGCTACCATTACAAAGGAAGCTGTTAAGAAGACATAGTAAAATAAATTTAGCTTCATTTTTGTTTTTAAAACATTTTCTAGGGCGTAAAGATAATAATAATTTGCAAATTCGCAACATTACAACTATTAATATTTAGCTACTAACAAACTAATGAAACTCACCTGCTAATTAATAATTTGGTTATTTGTTAATTACGCTCGCACCTTTGCCGCCTAAAAACTAAAAAGACAATCACTGATGGATTTCCTACACTAGCACAAAAACCGCTACACTACTAAACACTAGCAGTTCTAAACGTGTGAGTGATAGTGATATCGCTAAACTTAAAGAGATATTGCGTCTCACACCTTCGTCTATCAACTCACAGCCTTGGCAATTTGTTTTCATAAGCGATGAAGCTACCAAAAGAGGCTTTCGTTAAGGTATCGTTCTTCAACGAAGAACGCAGTAGAAACAAAGCAAGTCATTTAGTGGTATTTATGGCGAAATAGTGCTTTGCCTTCATTTGAAGAAAAACTCGCTAAAGCCTCTACCGAAGCAGGTGTTGGATTTTTATCACAAGGCAGAAACCTAAAGGAGATGTGAGCCTTTATGCGTGGATGAACAACCAAGTGTATATCTCTTTAGGTTTTTCTCAGCGCTTGTGCTTCTATGGGCATTGATAGCACCCCTATGGAGGGCATCGTCAATACTGAATACGACAAACTTTTTAAACGAACCTCAATACACTACACTCTTTGTTGTGGCAATAGGCTATCGCGACCCCGAGGACAGTAATCAGTTGCACTTGCACCCTAAATCGCGCTTGCCTTTAGAAGATGTAGTAAAGGATTTTTAAATTATGATGCAAAAACGCGACATACGCGCCTCTTACCAAGGAAGAACTCCGCACTTTTTGAGAGTACGGCGACAAGGCTTTCCGCGGCAACCAAGTGTACAGAATGGTTTGTGGCAGAAAGGCGTGCATACCTTTGAGGCGATGACCTCACTGCCGAAAAGCTACACGCGAGATGCTTGCTGAACACTTCAGTATCAACCACATCAAAGTGGATGTGATGCAACGCAGTAACGATGGTACCATCAAAACGCTGTGCGCCCTGCACGATGGTTTATTAGTAGAATCGGTGTTGATTCCTACCGATACCCGCACGACAGCCTGCGTATCCAGTCAGGTGGGGTGTAGTCTCAACTGTTCGTTTTGTGCAACAGCGCGATTAAAACGTATGCGCAATCTTCCTACCCGATGAGATATTCGACCAAGTGAAAGTAATCGATGAGCAGAGTCGCGCTTTTCTTTGGTCGTCCGCTTTCTAACATAGTGTTTTATGGGAATGGGCGAACCGCTGATGAACTACAACAATGTACTGAAGGCTATCGACAAGATTACTTCACCTGAAGGCTTAGGAATGTCGCCCAAACGCATCACGCTATCTACTTCAGGTATCCCCAAATTGATCAAAGATGGCTGATGATGAGGGTAAAAATTCAAATTGGCAGTATCTTTGCATTCAGCCATTGGTAGTATACGCACGGGCATTATGCCTTTCAATGAACAATTCCCATTAGAAGAACTACGCGACGCTTTGGCATATTGGTATCAAAAACTAAAAACCCGCATCACCTACGAGTATGTGGTGTGGAAGGGTATCAACGACCAGAAAAAGATGTAGAAGCATTGATAAAAATTCTGTAAGTTCGCTCCTTCTAAAAGTGAATCTCATTGAGTACAACCCCAGAGACGATGGTGATTTTCAACAAGCCGACCCTAAAGCACTTGAACTTTACCAAACGATGCTTGAAGCAGCAGGCATCACTGTTACGGTTCGCCACTCACGCGGTAAAGATATCGATGCTGCCTGCGGACAATTAGCGAATAAGAAGGCTTAGGGTGTCAGGGTATCAGGTGTCAGGGATAGAATAGAACCCCTAACAATAGAAAGAGCTAATAACAAAAATAATTAAAAAACCAACAAAAATGAATAAGATAAGAGACTTTTAAAGATTTGATTGTTTGGCAAAAAGCAATGGATCTTGCTGTTGAAGTTTATCAGTTAGTAAAAACTACCTAAAGAAGAACTTTTTGCTTTAAGTGACCAAAAGGTTCTAATGCCGAATTAGAAACACAATTATTACTTTGTGTTAAGATTAATTATTTAAACAATTCAGATATTGAAAAAGCTTTGGGTTTAATAAAAGAAGGAGGAAAAATGCTTAATTCTTTACAAAAGAGCTTAATTTCTCCCACCCTGAAACCTGAAGCCTGAGACCTAAAAACCCTGAACATATGGAAGTATTTTTTTAATAAAAAGCGACTCAATTAATTCTGAGTCTTTCAATTTTAGTAGTCCTACATGAATTAGGACATTTTATCCCTGCTAAACTCTTCAAAAACAAGAGTAGAAAAGTTTTTTTCCTTTTCTTTTGATGTGAAGTTTTCCCTCTTCAAAAAGAAGATAGGTGAAACTGTATACGGCATCGGGTGGCTACCACTGGGTGGCTACGTGAAGATTGCCGGTATGATTGATGAGAGTATGGACAAAGAGCAAATGGCACAACCTCCACAGCCGTGGGAGTTCCGCTCTAAACCTGCGTGGCAACGCCTTATCATTATGATAGGCGGGGTGACCGTGAATTTGCTCTTAGGATTCTTCATTTACTCAATGATTCTCTTCGCTTGGGGACAAGATTACCCTCAAACCCGAAGGTGTGAAAGATGGTTTTGCCGTTACTCGCACTATGCGTGCTTATGGTTTCCAAAATGGCGACATTGTAACCGCTATTGATGGTAAGCCTTTGGAGAACGTGTTGGAAGCCAGCAAACACATTTTGTTGCGCGACCCCAAACAACTTACCGTACAAGGTATCGACGGCAATACACGCACTCTTTCTCTTCCCGAAAATATAGGTAAAAACCCTTTATTTACGCGGGTGAAACTGCTCCTTTTAGCATCAAAACAAAAGCTATTATCGATACCGTTATAGCCGAGAATCGCCAGCAGCTAAAAGCAGGCTTGCAAAAAGGCGATAAGTTGGTAAGCATTGGCGGAGAACCTATCTACTATTTTTCGGATGTACCTCCTGCCCTTACAATGGCTCCTGAGGGTACTCCCGTGAGTGTGATGATAGAACGTGATGGAGTAGCCAAAGAACTAAAAAATAGTCCTCGGTGAAAAGAAAAATGGGAATTTCGGCAGGACAACGAGAAGGGCGAAATACAACTTTCATAAAAAAACTACTCTTTAGGAGCTGCCTTAAGTCACGGAACTGCTTATGGTTACAATGTGTTGCGCGACTATGTTTCGCAATTTAAATTTGTATTCACCAAAAAGGTGCAAGTGAAGTAGGAGGTTTTGGCTCTATAGGCAAACTTTTCCAAGATAATTGGAACTGGCTTTCTTTCTGGCAAATCACTGCCTTCCTCTCTATCGCTTTTAGCCTTTATGAATATTTTGCCTATACCCTGCTTTTAGACGGCGGACACGTGGTGTTCCTCCTCTACGAAATGGTAACAGGTAGAGCTCTAATCAAAAAGTATTAGAATACGCTCAAATGGTAGGATTTGTAATCCTCATAGCTATCTTGCTATATGCCAATGGTAGCGACTTGTATAGAGACAATATTTAACAGGTAAGAGGTAAGAGGTAAGACTTATAGACTAAATGAAACACATTTACTTCATTATATTATTCTTGAGTTTTGGGGGCTCTGCAAGCGCAGAGCCTTGAAAAAGGTAGCGTTGCCTATATTACAGCTTCCGATAGTAAAGAGAACGCTACAGCTTTTGCAGAGCTGATAGCCAATGCTCCTACTACCGATGTGGGTGCTAAGTGCCTATAAAGGGGCGAGCAAAATGATATTAGCAAAAATTTGAGGTGGTAGAGTAGCCTTGCTCAAAGAGGCAAACCGCTGTTAGAAAAACGCCCTCAAACAGCAACCTCAAAACGCTGAACTCCACCTCATACGCCTCAGTGTACAAGAACACTTACCCTAAAGTAGTGCCTTATCGCAACAACATCACTACCGATAAGGATTTTATACTCGCACACTACGCTCAGCAATCCCCTGAACTACAAAAACATATAGCAGGGTTTGTAAAGAAGTCGAAAGTATTTAACGATGAAGAGAAAAGAAAATGGGACTATGAACTATTGCGTTTTTAATTCCTACTTATAACAATGCTAAAACCCTCGCTCGCGTGATTGATGGGGTGTTGCGTTATACCTCTCACATTATCATAGTGAATGATGGCACAACCGATGCTACTCCCGATATACTCGCGCGTTACCCCAAACTCACTATTATTCATCTTCCCTAAGAACAAAGGCAAAGGCAATGCCCTGCGCATAGGCTTTTAACAAAGCCCGCGATTTAGGCTACGACTACGCCCTTACCATTGACTCCGACGGACAACATTACCCCGATGATATCCCCGTATTTATAGCCGCTATAGAAGCTGAAAATGAGCCCTACTCTGCTGGTAGGCAGCCGCAATATGTCCCAAGATGGCGTACCCTAAGAAAAGTAGCTTCGGACATAAATTTTCTAACTCTGGTTTCACCTCGAAACGGGGTCAATCTCCCGATACACAATCGGGATATAGGTTGTATCCTTTGCAGCACATCCCTAAAAAATATTATACCGAAAAGTTTGAATTTGAGATAGAAATATTAGTGCGCAGCAGTTGGAATGGGGTACAACTAAAAAATGTACCTATACAAGTGTTGTACGACCCCGAAGAACGCGTTTCTCATTTTCGACCTTTCCGCGACTTTATGCGTATCAGCTTGCTCAACAGCGTGTTGGTACTCATCGCGCTTTTCTACATCAAGCCGCGTAATTTCTTTAGAGATGCCAAAAAAGAGCCTTAAAACGCTTTATCAAAGAAGATATATTAGAAAGCAACAGCAGCGACAGCGTGAAAGCTGGTTCAGTAGCATTAGGGTGTATTCTTTGGCATTGCGCCTTTTTGGGGTTTTCAAAACCATACTTACTATCACTTTGGCAGTATTCTTCAATTTGAATAAAACTCTGGCTTTTATCTGCTCTAACGTGAGTATCCCCCCGATGATACCTGTGCTTATTTTTTCTTCTCTTAAAATAGGTACTTTTTTTGTGGGAGGCACAATTCTGCCGCAAGGCGACCTCACAGCAATGGAATATATCCAAAACAATTTGTTACAATATTTAGTAGGGAGTTTTACTTTGGCAATTAGCGCCTCATTGTTGTTAGGGTTGCTCACTTATGGATTGTTGAAATTGAGAAAAGATAATTTTTCTTGCTTCGTAAAAAGTAAAGCATTATAAAACCTTTTTTTACAAAAAGGCAACTGATGCTTATTCCTCTTTTATCTTTTACATTTGAACTTTTCTATTATAGGTTATCTAATTTAAAAATATATTTTTCAAAAATAACCATTCATAACTAACGTCCAGCCAATGCACGTTGGGAGCTTGTACTGAGAATAAAAGAACTCAAAAAGAAAGTGACAAAAATAATTCAAAAATAAAAATAAATGATAGCAAAAGAATATATCCCTATTTATATTGTATTAATAGTTCTTACACTTTTTATATAAAGGATAAAAAGAAAGAAGAAAAATGATGACAACCCAATGAATATAGCAAGGGTACTTGATTCATTCATACTAATAATAATACTTTTTGGTATTAATTATATTATCTGTTTTTTAAATAATAGGGCTATATTCCAGATGGGTAATGTTCCAAATAGGTGCAAAAATATAGAGAAAAATTAATTTTACTATGAATATACAAAGAGAAAATGGAATTGATGAAGTGAATTGTGCTTTCAGAATGCTGAATATGAGTCTTGATCAATTTATTGAGATACAACATTCAATGGTAAGTTTAGATTTAGACTTTGAGGTGAATGAGGAGCATAGAAACATTATTATAGATATGAATCACAAAGAAGATGTCTATACAATTATTCAGCTTTTGTAAAAAAATCAATATTAAAAAGGAAATATATATTGTTCTATCATATCATCTTATGATAATGGAGGTTTTAGACTTTCCTTCGTATATTATGTATTTGATAAAAAGAAATGCAGGAAATAGAATTGGATTTTTCATTTGTGGTGTGTTGATAATGTTCTAAATATATTAAAAATGGAAGATAATAATAAAGCCTTCATATTTATCAGCAATGATAAAGAAGCTGACACGACAATTAAAGTAAATTATAAAGGTTTTGTGTTTTTTTGATGTTCTATGGATTGGAGAATGACAAGATCTATAAAATAGTAGATGATTTAGTATATCAGTTTGATTTAAGAGCAGGAAAAGAACATTTTTTTGAAGAAGAATCCTTTGTAGTTTTAATAGAAGGAGGAAAAGAAATCATACAACAAGAATTTGAAGGTAGAATGTTCTATTTTTTAGAATGTAGCCTACTGTTTCCTCCACAAGCATTGAGATATGATTGTTATTTTTCGTTGGGAAAAAAATTAGATAGTGGCGAATTACAAGCCTATTGGACATCTGACTTTCCTGAAGAAGAACTAAAAACAATATGTGGAAAAATTAAGATAATGTCCCAGATGTGTTGTTTGAAATAAAAACACCAAAAGAACGAATATTTTAAAGTAATGAAAAAAAGTAAAAAGGCATCTATTATTTAGTAGAAGAAGGTCATTATGGACTTAAAATGATATTAGAGTTTGAATATACTGAATATTTATACTTTGATTCTTGTAAATTTTTGTTTAAGAAAAATGAAACATTAAACCTAATAACATCTAAATGGACAAAGTTAGAGTATCCTGAGTTAGAAAAAGGATGATGTTTATATAAAAAGAAATAAAAGAAGATGAGGCTATAGCTTATTTCATTAGATTTTCAAATAATGATATACTGCATATTTATGAGTATATTGATGGTTTAGAAAAATTGGTTTTTTTAGATTTTGAAATTGTATCACCCAAAAAAATGAAAAATTATAATGAGATAATCACTACATATGAATGAAACTTGGGTAAATAGAATCTTATAATAAATGAGTTTTAACTTTTTTGAGCAACTTGGAAATAAACCCGAACAGGAGCATTCTAATTTAAGTTATATCAAGAAAATAAACATCTGATTGCGCTCCTTTATTGAAGCTAAATCTTTTTCTACCCTCAAAAAGCTAATAATCCAATGATTTATTGTATCTTTGGACAAAGTTCCTGAATTTTTGGTGTTCTTTTTCCAAATGAACAAAAAGCATCTCAACGCAATAAAATGTAATAATCACTATAACAGGTTATTACAAAAATCACTGAGATACTTTTGGAAAGCCTTTCCAGCAAAGGATTTTCAGAGTTGGACAAAGTTAGGTCTCTAAATCATTACCTATTACCATTTTGACTGAATTAATTGTAATAGACTATATTTCAGTGTTTTGCGTTTGTTTTTCATATTGTGAGATAACTCCGTTTATTCTAATTTTGTAACCAAATAAACAGAGTGATGAAACAGAACAGAAAAATCAACGTTTAAGGTGCTCTTTTACCTCAAAAAGAACGCACCCAAGAAGAATGGTAAGGTCGCTATTATGTGCAGAATTACCATTGATGGCAAACAAGCACAGTTTAGCACTAAGCAGGAAGTACTCCCTGATAAATGGGACTTAAAGTTCGGACGTGTCTCTGGTAAAGCTGATGAGGCACTAAAGATAAACCTCAAATTAGATGAGGTTCGTACCCGTTTGCAATCGCTTTATGATGAACTGATAAAGCACGATAATTTTTGTAACTGCTGACAAACTCAAAAAATACCTTTTTGGGCTTTGATGTAACGGAAGAAACGCTACTCTCTTTCTACAAAAAGTTTTTGGAAGACTTTTACCAAGATGTATGAAAAAAGGCACTTGAGCACTCAGCACACTTAAATCATATCGCCTTGTTTATAACCATCTTAGAAACTTCATCTCCTACAAATACAAGCGTAAGGATATCACTTTTAGAGAGCTTACAGAGGAGTTTATCAATGATTTTGATTATTACCTGAGAATAAATATCGGCATAGTCTTGACGTATATTTTGCCGCTTAAAAAGATGACTTCAATGGCAGTGGATCAAGAGTTGATATACAAAGACCCTTTTTAGGAATTTCCACATTACAATGCAGGAGACTGATAGAGGCTATTTAGTCAGGGAAGAAATTGAGAAGCTCATCGCTTACGAGCCTAAGAATAAGCGTATTGAACTCACTCGTGATATGTTTGTTTTTAGTTGCTTTACAGGTTTTGCTTTCGTAGATGTACAACAGCTTAAAAAGACCCATATACAAACCTTTTTGATGGGAATATGGGATTATCAAACGCAGACAAAAGACTAATACTGCCTCTATTGTGCGTTTTGTTAGAAGTCGCTCAAAAATATTATCAAAAAAAGTATGAGGGACTGACTAAAGATGATTATTTATTTCAAGAATCTGCAATGCTACCTGTAATACCCATTTGAAAACCATTATGGCTGATTGTGGGAGTGTAAAGCATAAACCTATATCTTTTCACTGGGCAAGACATACCTTTGGTACACTTTTTGTAACAGAAGGTATCCCATTGGAGAGTGTTAGCAAGATGATGGGACACAAAAGATTTGCGTACTACCCAGATTTATGCCAAGATAACGAACAATAAAATCAGTAAGGATGTAGATCTAATCGTCCAGAAATTCGACCAATTCTGCACAGATGACACAGCAAGTATAAATATTTATAGAACTTAATAGCTATTTTTAAGCCATGAGAGCATTTCTCGTGGCTTTTTATTTTCTATGATATTAATGTTATAACAGTCTTATTTTTAGAAATAACCGCTTATAGAATTGCGCTCGCGAGAGAAGTTACCTACGTGTTTTTGATTCGGCACAAGGTCAAGCCTTCGGTTGTACTAAAAAAATCTCCACCATTACTTCGCGCGGTCGCTGCGCTTCGCTTGTTTAGGTAGTATTTTTTTCAGTCCAAAACCTTGTGCCGCTAAAAACCCCTACGGTCGGCTTGCTCTCGTAAACGTCAAGTTCCATAAGCGGCTTTTTGCCATATGCGGAGAGAGGGCATAGATAAGTACGTACCAACTAACGTATGTTCGTACGCACTACGTACGTTAGTACGTTCATATGCTCGTTCGTAAGTACATACGTTCACACGCACGTATGTTAGTTCGTATGTATGTATATTAGTACGATTGTACATACATACATTCGCACACACTTACGTACGTTGGTACGTAGCAGAGCGTTCTAACGTTACAACGTTGTAACGTTAGAACAGATTAATATCTATAAATCAATAAGTTAATAAAACAAAAGACACTCAAAACACAATGTTTTTGCAGCATAAAGCAAAAATCTTGTTTTTAGGGTAAAAAATACCCTTCAAAATATGTAGATGAGTGCGCTGTGACGCAGTTTGTAGGTTAATCCCAAAATATAGCCCGAAGGGCTATGTTTTTACGATCACCCTGATGGTAACAAGTTGTGTTTTGAGCAGCTTAAAACCTTTTCAGCTGCTCAAAAACTACTTGTGTGCAAGGGAGCGCAGAATGTAGCACTCGAAGTCGTAGGAAAAGGCTCTTAACGTTTATATTGTATCCCAATTCTTAAAAGAAGAACTTAGTGGATTGGGAACTTTTGAAGTATTAAAAAGATAAGAAAAATCTAATTGAATGCTATTAAGGCTAAAGCCCGTGCCTATAGTTAGGTATTTGCGATAACCTTTAAGCTCACTTTCTGTGAAATAACCTGTGCGTAGGAAGAAAGTATTTTCAAAAATTATACGATACTCCAAAGGATAGAGAAACCTCTTGGAGTTCCTCTGTAATACCACCTTGTGCATCTGTAAAAGAGCTAAATATGCCCTCTAAGAAAGTCTTATGCTGCTCACTTCTGTCCTTTTGAGGGGAGGGTACTAAGAGTTTATTCGCTTCAATGAGCAGTGATAAAGCATTGCTTTGATCAATATGTAAATGATAGCCACCTCCTATTCTTAGGTTAGTAGGAATGAAGAACTCTTGTCCGAGTTTATCGTATTTTACCTTTTGTCCTAAATTAGAGAGTTGAAACCCTAAAGTATAACTCCCGATATAATCACTGATAAGATGTTCTTTTTGAGGTGTAATAACCACAGATGTCAAAGGCAATCCCATTGGCAACACTACGGTCATCGGTCGGGAGCTGTAAGGCAGAGCGTATGTAGCGGGCCGTAACCCCCATAGCAAAGTGCTCACTGAGCAGTAGGTTATAAGAAAGGTCAAAAAGCAAACTCTGTGGGGCGGTAATTGCCCAAACTCAAGGTTTGATTGCCATAGTTCTGATTGAGCTCTACTTTTCCCTACACTAAAATAAGTAAATGAGCAACCCAAAAGCACTACGCCTATATTTTTGTAATAAGTTATATTACCTAAGAAAATATCTTTGGCAATTGAGCTCAGATAAGGCGTGTAAGTAGCAGCTATGGCAGATGTGTTTTCTGCAAATAGATACTTAGATGAGTTCCACTTCTGAGAAAAAGCATCAGCTGAAGAAGCAACGTCTATATCCCCCTATCCCAGAGGCGATAGGGTCGGTGGAAAATAAGCAAAAAGGAAAGGCAGTAGTAATAGCAGGGACTCTCTGAGAGAACCCTGCAGTGATATAGAGAATACATAGGGGTATAAAAATATACTTAATCATACCTTACCATTTTTTTGTATATTTGTATTCCTTCAGATGTTTTTTTGTTTCCTGGTAGGGTATATCGCATTAAGATTTTATAATCCCCTTTTTCTTATAGATTTAAAATCAGATCTTAGAAAATGATTTGCTCCATTCAGTTGTGATATTCCTCTATCTGACGCTAAGCTGACTATTTGATTTTCTATGTCTTTATAATCATTCATATAAGCAAAAGATATATCATATATGTATGGGAAAAAAACTCTAATACAAATGGTGTTATTATATTATTTCGTACACTTGTAAGATAATAATTATCAATAGATATAGCTTTTTTTAGGCACAAGCCCATATTCTTGCACTATCGCGGTTTTTGATGGTAAATCTACCATCAATAGGCAACTGTGAGTAGAGTATTGGGTTTATATCTTCCCGAAATAAGCATCGTCTAAGGCAGCTTCTACACTGATAAGGGGCTTGATTTCCTGTGTAAGCGGTCTCTACTAAATCCATCTCTTCAAAAGGCTCACCTTTTTAATCATATTTTTAAGAGATTTTTACTCTTGGAGATATATTTTTCAAATTGGTGATCATCTACCTTGACAGCTGCAATTTTCTCAGAAAAAGTCCTATGTTTTGCTACTTGCAAAAAGCATAGATCAGACGATTGATTTCTCCTTCTTTAGATAGCTCTTCAGCTTTCTTTTTGAGCAATCTCATAATCATTGCCTTCTTGAGTTTCTTTAATATTGATGTTCTCTGGCTCTTGTTCTTTTTTTGTTGTGGCTCTTTTCTTACCTTTCTGATAGCTTATAATACTCATTTGATAGGCTTGTGAGGTTTTTAATCTCTGGCATTGTATAGCTAATTTCATTAGTGGTAGAATCGTAGACAAATGAGGTTTTTGTGCTTTGTTGCTATCGCTCTGGGTAATGTGCACCTCTGTCTCCCAATTAGGAATATCAAATAGATAATCCTGACCGCGTTTGAGCTTGATATAGCCTTTATCATATTCCTCTTTGAAGAAATATTTTTGGTCTACCACAGGGTAAGCATACTCAATGTTCTGCAAAGGAATATGGTTAGGGGCATCGCCTGTGGTGAAGGTTCTTACTTCTATTTCCTTTTACTATTTGTCCATTCTCCATTATAGGGCGGAAGATGCCATTTTCTTGTTTTTGAAAACTCACTTCTACCTTTGCTTTGTAAGATTTATTAGGGAGGGAGTATGTCAGTAGACACAAAAAATTAGCACGGTCTTTTAGCACGAGACCACTCTATACCCCCAGCAACTGCTTGTCCTTTATCATCGACTACCTCAAACTTTTCTAAGATGATTTTTGTAGGTTGTCTTACCATTGTCATCAGGTATCACAATAGGCTCATTGACTTTCATTGAGAAGGTAGCTTGTGGAGTAGTAAATACATCTACCTTTTTCGGAGTTGTTCTTAGGGCTTACATCAGTGATAATTTTCATTCCATCCATCACAGAGCTATTAGCAAATTCACATTGTTCTCCAAGAGTTACCTTAAAGTTAAAAACGCCCTTTGATAAGTCCCCCAAGATGTTCATATTCCCAGCTACATACCCACGCATCCAAAAAGGATTAGGAAGTTTTGCTTGCATCAACACTGCTGCTGAGCCTTGAATAATTGGCACTTTCATACGAACAAAAAGCAACTTGATGCGTACTCCTAACTCCCTTGCAAGTAAGCATAAGACTGACCATTGGCATACCAACCATTGATACCAACTTGCTTACCTGTATTTTTTTACAAAGCAGCTTCTCCATAATCCTTGAGCATTAGGTCAAATCCAACCCCTGCTTTAAAATTGGCATAGAAAATAAGGAATGCTAAATCACCTGTATCTATACTTAGGTTGGATCCGAATGCTATACCACCTGCATTAGCAAGGGTATTCTCATCACGCATATAGTTGAGTTCATTTATATCTCTACCAAGTATTTGTGCTACTTCTACAGGAGGTGGAGGTGAGCCTGGTAGTTGTGTGCCAGCCATAAAAGTAAGAACCTGTTTTTAGTGAAATGCTCCCTACTCCTAATTTTTATACCTGCTCTGTCATCAGGTGTCCCAATATAGAGATACCAATCTTTAGGGTCTTTGTGGAACACTGCCCAAGCAGCACGACCATTTTCCCCCAATCCAGCTATAAAAACCACCATTGATATAAGTGTCCAAAAGTACCGTGAGTACTGTTGTTTTTCAATATCAAACTGAATTGCTGCTTTGAATTGTATCACAGCACTATTGTCATTTGAAGAAGGAACAGCCGTCTCTGCCATTGGTAAGAAACGCCTTTGGAAACTACTTTGGTTATCGGGGTTGGTCTCTAAACGCAAGAAAGCAGCTTTGCTCTCTAATGATTTATTGACTTTTGACACTAGATTAGAAACTTGGTCTAAGCCTGGTATCTCGGCTAACACATTTCCCTTGCCATAGATAGAAGCATAATCCAAGCCCCCTCGCTGGTTAAAACGCATTTCAAAAAAGCAGCTTCTCCATTGAATACTTTATCAGAACCTATAGCAAAGCTCACTAAGGCTTTTAACCCTAAAACCAGCTTTTGGGGTCAGGCTCATAGGTAAGTCCTGTAGGAGAGAACTCAGAGGGAGAAGCAAAGTCGGCACGCCTCATTTTTATAGTAAGCACCCCACCAAAACCATTGATAAGATAGCCCTGTGGAGAGTTTGGCACTCGCATCAAAAATACCAATACCTAAACTCTTTTCTTCCAAAAATAGCTTTAGCTTTCACATCAAAAACCTCCATTAACAGAAACTTGTAAATCCGCATTAAATCCATTGCCATAAACAGGATGATTCTCTAAAAAGGTCTAACTGTCCCCTCATAGTAAACCCACTGAATTTGGTGTCTATTTTGATTGCTGATACATCCAAGCCTTTGAACTGCCATTGGGTGCGAGCACTTTCAGAAGAGAGTTCTCCCAAAATACCTACTTTTAGCCTCAGCAGCAAACTCACTTTTTGTCCATTAGGTTTAGGGGCTAAGTCAAAGTAGAGATTTGCTTGCTTTATCATTGGCTTTCACCTCAAAACGTTTGATGCTTACAGGAAATTGCCAAAGGAGATGTCGCCTTTGTAGCTCATATTTCCTACTTGTATCATTGGAGATACAGTCTGCAAGGTTAGGTTCTCGAAGGTAATACCCTTAAAGTCTAGGGTTTTTCTTAGCGAGTGTATTTGTTGTAGCTTCGTTGTGGCTTCGATTGGCGGCAAAGTCAATGCGTCCGTGTAGGTTGGCTTTCGGTAGAAATGCCCTTCGGCTACGCGGAGTTCTACACTGCTATTCTCAAAAAGTTGGGCTTTGGCTTTCCATATATCAAAAGGCAATGGTGTCCTTGGTCTGCACTACGAGCTTATAGTCGCCTTCGGAAATCAGCCCTTCATAGTTTAGCCCTAACTTCTTACCGTTGTTTTCCTTTTGCATCTTGGTTACAGGCAGCACGATCTCACCTCTGAGTTGTGCTTTTACAAAAGCGATTGGTTTCTATCTGCACCGATAGATAGTCTCAAGGAGTACGCCCAGGCGTTTTTCCTTGTCGGTAATTCCTTCATTGAGGGTAAATACATTTTCAGCGAAGAAGTCGCCCTGAAAGCCCGTACTTATCAATGATCAAGCCTGATGCGCCTACCCGTACACGCCTCGTTTTTAGCGGCTTTTTCTGAGGTTTTAAACTCCACAGGTAGTCCTATCTCAAACTTATCAACATAGATACCTTTCCATAGGTCTTCTGAGGGGAGTAGTAGTCCTTTCTTTTGGTAGGAATTGGGGAACTTTACAGCATCATCGTTTTTGAGGTCGCTCAGGTCAAGGACGGCGTCTTTTACCAAGAATTGGAAGTTGCCTTCGTAGTCCTGTCCGTTTTGCTTTTTGCCAGCACAAAAGGCTCTAAGGAGACTTTTACCACTATGTCATTCCACGAGGCAGCTTCTATATTAAAAAGCCCACGTACGCGGTTGGGGGCACTCATCTGTCGCCCATTGGAAAGGGTTACCATAGTGCTTTCTTTTGCCTCATTGACTGTAGCATTTTCAAGGGGCAGAATAAGGTTACGAGAGAACTCTACAGCCCCTGAGAGTTTTAGTTTTTTTGAAGCCATCGCAGTCTATCTCGGCGTAAGTGAGGTCTTCAGTTTTTCCTGTGGACATATCAAAGCCGCCGTAAAGGCTGAGTTGCCAAGTGTCCTTATTGATGGGAATAGAGATATCCCCCAGCAGTGCGAGCTTTGCCTCTCCGATAATACCGCCTTGCTTGGAGAGTTTTATATTAGTTGCTCCGAAGAATAGTGATATGGGGCGACCATCATCTCCTTTTTGGGGGTATATCCACCTTTTGCAAATACTTCTACCTCAGTATATCCTTCGTGGAAAACAGCCTTGCTGATACCAATGGCATACGTAGCATTGTCGCCATCTCTGCGGGTTTTTGATACCCACAGGTAGTGATGCCAGCTCCTTCATTGAGATGCGATTCGCCCAAAGTTCCTCATTCTCAATGGTTTGCATAGTGCTAACGCCCTTTGCTTTTAGGGGCGTCTATTGCCTTTGTGGGCTGGGAAAAAGGCTACTACAGAGAGTAGAAAGAGGTATGTAAAAGGTGGGTTTTCATAGGATTTTGTATTGAATTATTTTTTTGCAAATATATGAATTATTCTTTTTCAAAGATGTGTAAACTATTATCTGAATAATGCAGATATATTCTATTTTGACATATTTTTAAATTATTTAATTGAGGTATCAAAAGTATTTTCATATATTTGCACTCTGAAAAATTAATGTATTATGGAATTATTCAAAGGACAAAGCCTCTTAGAGTTTACTGAACGCTTTAAAAACAGACTTAGATTGCGAAGAATATCTAGCTTCTTTAAAAGTGGGAAGATGGATATTGCTGTCGCAAATGTGGTCATAAAAAAATACCAAGTTAGAAAAGATTTTTTTCACGTACTTGTAATATCTGTGGAGATACGGAAAGTCCTACTGCCGGAACACTATTTCATAGACTAAAATTTGGGTTACGTAAAGCATTTTTTTATATGTTTTGAAATGACAACTACAACTAAAGGGTTATCAGCCTCACAAGTTGCTCGTCGTTATGAAATTAGTCGTCAGACTGCACATTATTTTATGCAAAAAGTCCGTAAAAGCTATGAAATCCAGTGAGTCACAGAAAATGGATGGCAAAGTGCAAGTTGATGAATTTACCATAGGAGGAAAAGAATAAGGAAAACAAGGTAGAAGTTATGACGCAAAGAAAAAGAAAGTTCTTTGTGCGATACAACTTAGTAACCGAGGTAAAGTTAAACGTTTTTATGCATTTAAAAATTCCTGACTATTCCTCAAAAATCATTACGAACAATATTTGATAAACACATTGATAAGATAGCTTATATAACGACTGATGAATGGAAAGGCTATAGACCTATAAAGGACTATAATATAACTCAAAAAAACCGAGTAATGACGGAAAGAATTTTCCTACATTACACAAAAGTAATACACCAAGTAAAATCTTGGATAAGAGGTATATATTCTTGGGTTTCAGAGTTTAATATAGACCGCTATTTAGCTGAGTATAGTTTTAGAATCAATCGCTCACAAAGCAAAGAGACTATCTTTAACAGTTTAATAAAAAGAATGCTTGAAAGAGAGCCTATTTTCCAACCTCTGTTAATATGCCATTAACTTGACACCTCAAAATCATTAAACTCTATTCTTCTTTTTTTCATAAATATGTAGGTAACCTCCTGTATCTAACACAAACATTTTATCCTCATAAAACTGAATTTCATCAGCTTTTTCATAAGTATCTACTTTGTGTATCCATTCATAATCTCCTGTTTCTGGATTAATAGCAATGATAAAGCTATCTCCAGCATCGTACACCAAGTACCATAAAAAACCATTGTGGTATACTACCCTATGCCCAGCAGGCCAGTAGCTCCCTATCTCCATACTCAAAAATCAGGTAAACGATCGTGAATCCATCCATAGCCACTCTCTTCTCCTGTATCTAAATTTATCTTATACAAAGAAAGGCTGGTACACACATAACCTATATTGCAAAACAATCTCCATTGTGCGAGCATAACTATCTGTTTTTCCAAATTAAAGAACCATCAACTTGTTTTTAAGCAAACAGTGCCAAACGTAGTTACTACAATAAAAAGTGTCTTTATAGGCATATATTTCTTGTATTTGTAATTGATTATTTTTACTGTCTTCCCTCATTATTGAAAAATCTCGCATCTCTTTTTGCCAAAGAAGAGAGAAATCTTTATAAAAAAATAGAAAAATCCTCTGTTGAGCAGATTAAATCATTTGATTCTGTAAATAACCTAATTGTCCCTGCTTGTATCTTTTTATTTTTTTCTAACAATTTGATAATTATCCAAACGGACTATATGTAACTCTAAACTAAAGTCCGTGATAAATTTCCTTATAATTATATACTTACTATTGGTTATATAATAATAAGTATTACTACAATTATAAAAAGAAGGTACTTTTTGATAGCGTATCAACATTAACCCCTTTTTAAATGCTCATCAACAACAAGATCATTTATAGCATATAATCCACCTCCATAGTTATCGCCCAACTTTTGCAATCAGATGAAATGTATGTATATCGTAAACATACAAAAGGACTACAATCATCCTCTAAAATAAATAGCTTATCTTTGTATATCTCAAAAATAATGAGCTTTTTATTCTCTTTTCTTTTGATGTGAACATAACTATTCAACTATTTCAAATATTTCATTGAAAACTTTATCATCTTCTAATTTCTTTAGAAGAAATTCAATTCTATTTTCTTTATTGATAACTTTTGCTTCATTTTTTTAAAGAGTTTTTTTACTTGATCTAACGAAATGTTTCCTAACTCCTCAATGGGTTTTCCATCAGCTTTTTTTAATGCTTGCAAAAACGCCATTTTTTTAAAAGTTGTCATATCAGCTATATTAGCAGTTTTTTTCTGAAAATCCACTGTATATCGCCAAGATTATCCATTTTTGTAAGTCTTTGATAAATTGATTTTTGATAGTCTCAGGGTAGAATTTTTCCCCAGTTTTTTTAATTCCAAGTTCTTAATAAACCTCTGTCCTTTTTCAAAAATTCTACTTGAATATCGTAAATACGCGTTAAATTATTTGATAAGTTACTTACTTCAAACTTAAGAATATTACCTTTATCCAAAAAAATTTTTGCAGCATACTTTAACTGGAATTTACCTCCTGCAAACTTTTTGCCATAAGTAGCCATATCTTCTACTACCTTATCAAAACCAGGCACTTCTGCTAACTTCTCTAACTTTTTGGCATCAAATCCTTTAAGAAAGTTTTCAACATATTCAAGGGTTTTAACATTGTACTTATTGCTACTTTTTAGGCTTGATATGACAAAAATAAATCTACGCATCTTCTTTTTCATAAATATACAAACTTCCCCCACTATCTGATACAAACATCTTGTTCTCATAAAAATTCTATTTTTTTCCACCATATAAGTACCTAATAGGTCAATCCATATACGTTTTTTTCTGTTTGTGCATCAAGAGCACTAATTGCATAGTACCCACCTTCTAAACGTACGCCGTGAAAGACATACCCCTCGTGAAATTTAGGAGAGTCCATAATAGCATTATACTCTTTTACCTTGATATACAGCATTTTTCAATACGAATAAACTTCAATAGTCTTCCTTTTTCAATATCAATCTCCATATAGTGATAACCATAACAACCATAGGCTCTATTATCTACGATAGATAGCTCCATTAGCCCAGCAGGAAGTTGTAGAGAATAGACAATATCACCTGTTTGTAAATCTATTTGCAATATAAATACCTGCGTCAGTACAATCACTGAATCTTTTATAATGATAAACTTCTCTTATTTTTCCTTCTTCCTCTGTACCATCCCATTCAGTATACTGTGTCAATTTTGATAGGTCTTTTTGCCAAAGAAGAGAGAAATCTGTTTTTGAGTAATTGTAAATAAATGTTTCTTTTTGTAAGTATGTAGTCCTCTGTATTTAATTTTTATAAAACCTTTTATTTCATTTTTACATTTTCCAACCTCTTTTCCTATTACTAAATCATATATACAGTTGTTATCTATTTCTGATAAATTGTAATATAAATTATTATATATATATGGAGTGTCAGAGGTAATATCAGACAACAAAACATCCAATATTATTGTTTTTATTCTCTGTTAATTTTTGTATTCTTGTAAAATCCTCATCATAGGATGAGTAACATAAATTATCTCCAACAAGACAAGACTGGTTTTATCCAATTTTTGTTCTGAAGTAAAAATGACTTCTTTTAGATGATTTTTCAACTTTAATTTTTGCCTTCAAGTGATTTTTGGACATATTTAACATATTTTTCATTTATATAAAAACTACTAATGCCTTTTCTTTATTTCAATCTTTTTATACATAACTATTCTACTATTTCAAATATTTGGTTAAAGATTTTATCATCATTTAATTTATTCAATATATCTTTTGATGTTTTAATATCCTCTCCAAAAGATATTTTTAACTTTTTAACTATGTCCTCATCTTTAAATAATCTCTCCAACTCCTCAATTGGTTTTTCCATCAGCTTTTCTAAGAGTGCTAATAATTTTACTCTTTAAATTTGCTTTGGTTACCCCTGAGGTTGTATTAAATACCCATTTTTAATTCATCAAGATTTTTAATGTTTTTGCAGGTCTTTAATAAACTGGTTTTTAATAGTTGAAGGATACCATTTTGCCCAGTTTTTTTCATCTCGTATTTAGTAATCTTACCTCCATATTCAACAATTGCATCATACACACGTGCTACTTCTTTGCCTGTGGCATCTATGATAGATTGAGGTACCTCAAAGCGCAGAGAGCCTTTGAGATTGTCTATTCTTTTTGCAAAATATTCTAACTGGAACTTACCTCCTGCAAACTTTTTACCATAAGTAGCCATATCTTCTACTACTTTGTCAAAAACCAGGTACTTCTGCTAACTTCTCTAATTTTTGGCATCAAATCCTTTAAGAAAGTTTTCAACATATTCAAGGGTTTTAGCATTGTACTTATTGCTACTTTTTTTAGGCTTGATATGACAAAAATAAAATCTACGCATCTTCTTTTTTTCATAAATATACAAACTTCCCCACTATCTGATACAAACATCTTGTTCTCGTAAAATTCTATTTTTTTCCACCATATAAGTACCCTAATAGGTCAATCCACATACGTTTTTCCTGTTTGTGCGTCAAGGGGCACTAATGGCATAGTACCCACCTTCTAAGCGCACACCGTGAAAGACATACCCCTCGTGAAATTTAGGAGAGTCCATAATAGCATTATACTCTTTACCTTGATATACAGCATTTTCAATACGAATAAACTTCAATAGTTTTTCCTTTTTCAATATCTACCTCCATATAGTGGTAACCATAACAGCCATAGGCCTTGTCGCCTACAATAGATAACTCCATTAATCCTGCAGGAAGTTGTAGAGAATAAATAATATCACCCTGTTTGTAGGGTCTATCCGCAAAAATAAAACATCTGTGTTAGCACAATCACAGAATCTTTATAATGATAAACTTCTCTTATTTTTTTCCTTCTTCCTCTGTACCATCCCATTCAGTATACTGTGTCAATTTTGATAGGTCTTTTTGCCAAAGAAGAGTGAAATCTGTTTTTAGTATACACATATATATATATTATTGTTTGTAATAATGTAGTTATCTGTAGCCTAGTTTAGGATAACCAATAATAGTTTTTTTAATTATTTTGACAATGTTTCCAGAAAGCAAATCGTATATATATACGTGGTTATTATCACAATAATAATTTTCATTTTTCTTATAATAATTATCAACTAGATCATATAAGATTTCATCTATTTGATTTTTATTTTTGATTTTAAATTAACTAAAAAGGTAGAATCTTCATCTCTTGAAATATAAATTAAATTGTCTCCATAGATACTATAATAATTTACTTTCTTCTGAAATGAAGATAATCTCAGACTCATCCTCAATACTACAAACATATAATCTATATTCTTCTGATTTCAAAAGTATAGCATAGGTACTTTGAAGTTAAATATAATCCTATTTTTATCTTTATCAGTATTAATTTTTATACATAACTATTCTACTATTTCAAATATTTGGTTTGAGGTGTCAAAGTATTTTTCATATATTTGCACTCTGAAAATTAATGTATTATGGAATTATTCAAAGGACAAAGCCTCTTAGAGTTTACTGAACGCTTTAAAACAGACTTAGTAATAATGGAAAGAATTTCCCTACATTACACAAAGTAATACACCAAGTAAAAATCTTGGATAAGAGGTATATATTCTTGGGTTTCAGAGTTTAATATAGACCGCTATTTAACTGAGTATAGTTTTAGAATCAATCGCTCACAGAGCAAAGAGACTATCTTTAACAGTTTAATAAAAAGAATGCTTGAAAGAGAACCTATTTTCCAACCTCTGTTAATATGCCATTAACTTGACACCTCAAAATATTTAAATAATAAAAATCTTATTCCTCTTTTTCATAAATATGTAGGTAACCTCCTGTATCTGACACAAAACATTTTATCCTCATAAAACTGAATTTCATCAGCTTTTTTTCATAAGTATCTACTTTGTGTATCCATTCATAATCTCCTGTTTCTGGATTAATAGCAATGATAAAAGCTATCTCCAGCATCGTACACCAAGTACCATAAAAACCATTGTGGTATACTACCCTATGCCCAGCAGGCCAGTAGCTCCTATCTCCATACTCAAAAATCAGGTAAACGATCGTGAATCCATCCATAGCCACTCTCTTCTCCTGTATCTAAATTTATCTTATACAAAGAAAGGCTGGTACACACATAACCTATATTGCCAACAATCTCCATTGTGCGAGCATAACTATCTGTTTTTCCAAATTAAAGAACCATCAACTTGTTTTAAGCAAACAGTGCCAAACGTAGTTACTACAATAAAAGTGTCTTTATAGGCATATATTTCTTGTATTTGTAATTGATTATTTTTCACGATCTTCCTCATTAAAAATATCTCGTATATTTTTCTGCCAAAGAAGAGAGAAATCAGTTTTTATATATATGTATATATATGTTTGTAGGTATTTTACCTGTAACGATATGATTATCTGTATTTAATTTTATAAAAACCTTTTATTTCATTTTTTACATTTTCCAACCTCTTTTCCTATTACTAAATCATATATACAGTTGTTGTCTATTTCTGATAAATTATAATATAAATTATTATATATGTTTGGAGTATCAGAGGTAATATCAGATAATAAAAACATCCAATATTATTGATTTGTTATTATCTAATTTTTGTATTCTTGTAAAATCTTCATCATAGGATGAATAGCATAAATTATCTCCAACAAGGCAAGATCGGTTTATCCAATTTTTGTTCTGAAGTAAAAATGACTTCTTTTAGATGATTTTCAACTTTAATTTTGCCTTCAAGTGATTTTTGGACATATTTAACATATTTTTTTCATTTATATAAAAAACTACTAATGCCTTTCTTTTATTTCAATCTTTTTATACATAACTATTCTACTATTTCAAATATTTGGTTAAAGATTTTATCATCATTTAATTTATTTAATATATCTTTTGATGTTTTAATACCCTCTCCAAAGATATTTTTTTAACTTTTTAACTATGTCCTCATTTTTTTAAATAATCTCTCCAACTCCTCAATGGGTTTTTCCATCAGCTTTTTTTAATGCTTGTAAAACCCCATTTTTCAAAAGTTGTCATATCAGCTATATTAGCAGTTTTTCTGAAAAATCCACTGTATATCGCCAAGATTATTCATTTTTGTAGGTCTTTTAAGAATTGATTTTTAATCGTCTCAGGGTAGAATTTTTCCCCAGTTCTTTAGCTCTAAGTTCTTAATAAACTTTTTCCTTCCTCAAAAACTCTATTTGAATATCGTAAATACGCGTTAAATTATTTGATAAGTTACTAACCTCAAACTTCAACACTTTTACCTTGATCTAAAAAGTTTTTCAGCATATTCTAACTGAAATTTACCTCCTGCAAACTTTTTACCATAAGTAGCCATATCTTCTACTACTTTGTCAAAACCAGGTACTTCTGCTAATTTTTTTCTAACTTTTTGGCATCAAATCCTTTAAGAAAGTTTTCAACATATTCAAGGGTTTTTAGCATTGTACTTATTGCTACTTTTTAGGCTTGATATGAGTGTACTCACTTTTTTTGGGGAGTACTTTTCCCCTACCTTTGCAGCCTTCTCTCCTCCTTTTTCTAACAGCTTAAATACCTCTTCAGGTATCCCCGATTTTAAAAACAAGTTTTTGCCTTCTTTTTGTAAGGGTTACAAAAAGTACCCTTCATCCCTCTTGCTATTGCTTTTTACGGGTTGTGCAATCTTTTTCTCCTGGTACTACCGTTAAGACAATAAAACCTCCAGCAAGTGTTCTACTCGCTTTTTTTCTCCCTCAAAAATCTTTGCCATCTATCAGTATTTGAATATCCTCTATAGGCAATATGTATCTCCCTACTGCTTTTGCCTATTTCTTTGAATAAAAGGCTCTAAACTAACATCTTTATAATTTGATGGTAAAAGATTTTAACTGCCTGAATCTTCCATCTTCAAAATAAGAACTATAAAGGTAATAATATCCCTCTTTGTTGCGAACCTCTGAAGTCCATTCTGCTCCTAATTCATCTCCCGTATGTAGTAAAAAACCGTCTTGTTTGCCTTATCTAAGAAAAACAATGTTCCCCCATATCCGCCATAAGAGGTTTTCCATTCAGCAGAAGCAAGATACTTTATATCTTTCCCACCACCTAAATTTTGAAATTCTTTATATTCCTTTACCCTATTGCAATAATCTTCCTTATTCTTATTAGCTCTTATCTTCTTTTGCTAATAGCTCTAATTCTTCTAACTCATTAAGTTTTTTTAGTCTTATTTGAGGCTATGAGCGTTTTCTTAGCTTTTTATCTTTATCTCTTAACTTAGCAATATCCTTTGCGGCGGTCTTATCAATAGAAGTAGGAACCTCTACACGTCTTATAGTGTTGATGCTTTCTTTAGATTGAAATGCAGAGTCGGCTAACAGTTCCTCTGTGGTTTTTCTTCAGAACAGGAACCGTTTCCTGAAAAAGCCTTATTCTTTTTCATTAAGAAGCTGCTCATATTCTTGCTGATCTATCTTCTTTTCATTTAGTTGTTTGTTAAGTTCCTCTACTTCTTTATAGATTTGTTCTCTTTTTGTCAAAAATATTATCTACATATTTCTCAAAAATCTACAACATCGCTCCAACTCTTATTATAAGCAGCTTCCACCACGCCTCCGATAAGCTGATGGCTGCTGTTAATTTGCACGTTGTTAAAGCTCACCGCCAGTTTAGCATTGGCAAGGAAAGGCACTTCCACATAGCCCTTGCCTGTGAAAATACCATTGTCCCCTGACACCTCTAACACCTTTACCGTGAAGTCATTGGCAGTAAAGGTCTCATTCACCACAAGACTTGCCAAAGGCTTGCGGTCGGTGATTTTGATTTCAGGAGCTGCCCCGCAGTTAATGCCATTATCGGCTGCCGTAGGGGCTTTCTTTACCTCAAAAACGCGTAATTGCACCGTAAGTATAGCTGGGCTTAGTGCCGTATTTGGGCAGTTCACACGAGGCTCCTACACGTGCCTCATAAGTCTCACCCCTCTAAGTCAGTGAGATAAGCCTCTGTACCTTTAGTATTAGTGTCAAACCACTCAGCGCCCACTACATTGGCTTTGCGATACTGAATGTGGTACTGCCTATGAGCACTATCCCCTTGCCACTGCAACCTTATGCGAGCAGGACTTTCCTCAGTGACGACAAGCCCCCAAGGTGCCTTACAATCAGAGGCATACACAAAAACTATGCACCTCGCTATAACCATCGTTCTTGAAAAACGCTATTCTGCACCAATCCCGCCGTAGATACCGCTCGCACACGCCAACCATAGCGATGCCCAGGTATAAGGTTGGGCTTCGACAAATCGTAGAGCAGAGTGGTCATCCTCAAATCACTCTCTTTGAGCACTTTCCTGCTCACCTCAAAGGCAAAACGAGGGTCGAGCGAAGGGTCGAGTAGCTCGCACAGTTCAAACTCATAAGTTACATTGGTTGCATTCAGGTGGCGAGGCGTCCAGCTAAAGATGATATTTGGGAAGTTACCCACCGCCACTCGCTCGTTGTCGGTAGGGAGATTGAGCTGCGGAGGGTCGTTGAGCATCAGGTAGATAGTAGCACAGTGGCTGCCTGAGAGCCATTTTTCCGCTCTGCACATCGCGCACCCTCCAACAGAAGGAATACACCCCATCGGGTAGTGGCTGGGCATACTGCTGCATGCTTAAACCTTGCAGATTTTCAGGCTTAAAATAGGGAGCTAAATCACTCTGCGAGAGGCTTGTAATCTCCCCACCGCTGATGCGCAACGTCCGCACATTAAGGATGGGTAAACTCTGCGCTTTTAGCCCATTACCTTTAATCTCTAAGTGTAGCTGTACAGACCTGTTTTTGTATGTTAAGGGTCAGTAGTGATGAGTTGTAACTGCATTCTGCCTCCCTAACGGATTGGCATAATCAACGAGCTTACTGCTATAAGGTGCATTTACCGTAGGCACTACCTGTACAGGATAGAGTTGTGCTCTGACAGTGAGTGCTATCAGTGTAAATCAAGAGTAATATGTAATATTGTATGAGCTTCATAGCGATTAGAAATTGTAGCTATAATTGAAATTTAGGGTGAGATCTCTATTGTTCCCTTGGCTTGTATCGCGCCACATTTGCACGGCATAGAGGGAAAAATTGTGTTTTTCAAGTAAGGTATAACCAGCATTACATTTGATACCCCATACACGATTGTTTTTGTTATTGTCTTCGGTTTGGTTGTATAAACCACCAATGCTACTGCTGAGTTTATCTTCAAAAACTTTTTAGCGATAGCCACTGAGCTACCATAAATATTGCTATGAAGAGCACCAGCGTCATTACGGGTATAGTTCACAGAAGTGTTCAGTGTTATAGCAATCGGAAAGGCAATACTATGGCTGAGGTTAACATTTTGTACTGTGTTCGCCTGTCCTTTACGAATAATGCCCCTTGCTCATTTGCCTGCCCTGCAATAGAATAATTTAGGTTGATATTCTGATTGTTTTCCCTTGCCAAAGATGTAGTTGGCATTGAGGTTGCCCATCTGTGAGAGCTGTCGGTAACTTAGCGTATCGGCGGGGTTCATATTGGGGTGGTTGATGTAATCAAATTGATTGAGGCGGCGATTGGTAGTAGTGGAAAAATTAGAGTAAGAGCCGCTAAATGTAAGCTGTTCAGAAGCTTTAAAGGTAGCATTAACATTCCCTACCAAGCGTACAGAGGTTTGGTTTTTCTGCTCTTTGAGGTTATCGCGTTGGTAACCTATTTGAGAAGCCACCGTAAGGCGATCGCCAAAGAAAGGGCGTGCAAAAGGTAAAGCCGATGTTCTCTAAATCGTTGTTGAAGTACATAGCCCCAAGGGTTTGATAAGTAGGGTCTACATTCTCGTAGACAATGCCCAAGGCTGTTTTGCCAATCTGGTAATTGAGTCGTACATTCAGGGCTTTATTGAGGCTTTGCGAGGCTGTGGCGGCGATGCTGTCGCTTACCTGTGCAGGGATGTGGTCTTTGAGCCAAGAGAAGGCATATTCTATCTCCCAAGAGAGGGTTGGTGATGAGCCATGCCTCGAATTTGATACTGGTAACGATATTGGATTTTTGGAAGTAGGGTAGTAGGATTTTTCAGTGAAGAAGCATCGTCTTTGGCATAGAATCCAATGGTCTCTATCTTGTATTTTTTTCCTGTTCAAAGCGTATTTTTCCCGCCCTCCCCAGCGGCGATACACAGGGATTTGCCCTGTGGTGGAATCAGCTTCTACGGCTTTGAGTAATCGACCACCCATCGCGTAGAATTTAAAAAAGCCCTGAGGGCGTAAGCTCTATCCCACCCCGCGGAAAGGATGCCCACCCAAGGTATAGGGGCGAATAGGAAAGGGAATGATCGCCGATGTAGAGTTTTACCCATTTGTATTTAGGTGCAATTGATAGGCGATTAAAGTCAAAAGGCACTTTATACGTAAAAAGCATCGCCCTGATTGGTAATGGAGTAGCTCAGGGGCATTGAGAAGGTCATAAAGCTGAAATTCAGCGTGCCTGTAAGCATATAAGTGAAGGGGTTAGGGTTCTGTTCTGAACTTGTGTGAAAATACATAGTATCAGCATTGACCCCCCAGAGACACGGAATTTGCGGTCTTTTGGCGATATTCTCTAAATCCAACTCCTGTGCATAGGCATTTAAGATAGAAAAATAAGAGTATGATGTAATATATCCACTGCTTCATTGCTTTTTGTACTTTAATATCACACAGAATATAGGATTTCTCAGTGCCCTCATCTACGAATTGTTTTATCTTAATAGCTCCTTTGCGGTTGTCAGCGGTTTTGAATAAGACAATACGCGGCAGTGAGCTGTTAAAGGGCTGTGCCCCTATTGGAGAGTGGGTAATACTTAATGATTGCAGTGGTATGTCGTTTTGCATTGTGTTAAAAATCGGTTTCAGAGAACAGCTCTTGGGTGTTTATAAACACTGTGTTTTTTTAGCTCCAGTAATAGGGTTAAAAGCATAGGAAACACTTTCAGTAGGGGAGATAAATTTGTTATAAGAAAACGTATTGCTTTTGCCCAAAGAAGACAATGTCAATGAATGGAGCTACCGCAACGGTTACCTCTGAGGAGAGAAAACCCTCGGCGCAATAAGGTGCTGTAAAAAGCTGGGATATGTTGTGTGTTATGACTGTAGTTAATACCTAATTTGATGTCTTTTAGGTGATAAATACCTGTATTAGGGTAAATAGTGATTGTCTTCTCAAGCTTTTTACTCATTTTGCCATTAGAAGCAGTCAGGCTTATTTTTAAAAGTACCTGCATTGTTAAAGGTAACTGTAGGGGGTTGTCGCAGTTGAAGTTTCAGGAGAGCCTCCTTCAAAAAAATCCACTGGTAAGCAATGGCACTTTGGGTGGTATTACTCAAGGTGATTTTTACAGATGCTTGGTAATCGTAATCCTCGTGAGCTACCTCCCAGCTAAAAGAAGGTGCTACATAAGGAAGCACTTCAATGGTATCTGTTTTAGTCAAGGTTTCAAAACCATTATATACCGTAAGGGTAACTGTATGAATTCAGGTTCTGTAAATGTAATTTTTAGGAGGTATCTTTCCCTCAAAAAGAAGAGGGGGTTCCACCATTAAAAGTCCATTGATAGGTTAGGCCCTCACCAGTGGTATTGTTTGAAAATTCAGCTGTTACAGGCGGATAATGGCTATCAATCACTGTCTTGCTAAAACTGATACCAATGGCATCTTTGATTTGTATTTGCTGCTCAGTGGTAGTTTGTTCTCCTAACTGGTTGGTGGCAGTGAGCTTTATGGTGTAAGCACCGTGTTTACTGTAAAAAAATTTCAGGAGGAGTACGCAACTTAGAGGTTGCAGGTTGTCCCCTTCAAATTCCCATAAAAAAATGTTCGCCGCCTTCTGTTTTGTTAGTAAATTGAAGATACACAGGTACAGACTCATCATTATTCTTAAAAGTATAAGAGAATTGAGGTGTTAAAGGTGGTATTTCACTCTCTTTATAACACGATAAAGCAAACTATCCATAATAATAAGATTACTATGGATATTAGATGAAGTCTTTTTAAGTGTGTTATCATAGAAATTTTGCTTAGTTGATGATTAACTTTTTGCTCATTCGTTGGTAAGTGGTTTCCACTACAATGATATAAGTACCTCCTGCTAATTTCTCTTGGAAGTTTATAGTATGTTCTTTTTGATTTCTGGCTACTCTGCTGCTTGATTAGTTGCCCCGCCATATTGTAAAGGCGTAATTTTACAGTGCTTTCTTTCTCTAACTTTTACTCGTACAGTGAAGTTACCATCATTAGGATTAGGAGTAATGACAAACTCACGAACAAAACTCTGGTTAGGATTGTGTTCTCTACTTTGTCCATCACCCTCTTCTACAATGATTTTTTGTAGAAGTTGGCAAAGCAGTCTTTCTGGGTCTGTCTGATACCAAGGTTATACTCACCTACCTTAGGGAAGACAACGGTGATATAGTCGTCATTTTGAGCTTTTATTTCCACTCCCTCTGGAACGAGCCACTGGGTGGTCTCACCTTTGGGTTTGCTGACATTAACCAATACTACTTCTTCTCCAACGTATGCTTGTGTAGATAGGAAAAATTCAGAGGCAATATCCATATCAGCCATTGTAACGGTGATTTTCATCAGTAGCGGTACAACCTTTAGAGGTAGTTACTTCTACGCGATAGCTACCACCCTCAGTGATAAGAAGCTCTGGAGTATTGCTTTATTAAAGTATTATGGTGATACCAGCGGTATTGAGCAGCATTGTCATCAATTTTAATGTTTAAAGAGAGTGTTTGCCCTTGCAAAGGGGTTCGGTTGCCCCTAAGTTGATGGTAAATGCTTCTGGGTTTGTAATGTTAAAACTCTTTTGGTAGTTACAGCCCTGTGCATCGGTAACGGTAAGCTCATAAGTGCCGTGTGTAAGCCCACTGATATGCGCTGTAGTTGCTCCTGTATTCCAAAGATAAGTGTAAGGCGGTGTTCCTCCTGTGATAGTAGCTTCTATGGAGGCATTGTTGCCATTGTGGCAAATAAGCGGAGTGATGGTCTCTGTGATAGAGGCTTTATTAGGCTGTTCTATATTTATACTTCCTTGTACCTGGCAGCCCTTGTTATCGGTTATTTTTACAAAATAAGGTAGTGCTTGTAGGTTTTCTATGGTTTGTACGTCTGAACCTTTAACACCGTTAGACCAATCATAAAAAGTAAGGAGGAGTACCACCCGCAGGGTGGGCTGTTATCTTGCCGTCATTGCCTTTGCAGGTAGCATTTTGTCTATCAATGGTAAGGGTGAGCTGCTCAGGCTCGTGAAGGTAGTAGGTTACATCTTGTCTTTCTTTAAGTGTGTTGTTCTCATATCTGCCTATCACAATGCCATTAGCATCTTCAATATTTACAGCATACTCTCCTTCAGAAAGATTTTCGATGGTAGAGGTATTGACATCAGTATAAACCCTCCAAACGCCATTGCGATCTTTCTTTTTCCAAGTATATTTGTAGGGTAACCCTATTTTAAAAAGGTACACCTCCTGTAGCCTTTACATAAGAGAATACCATCCTGAACTTCATCGCGGATATTGTCTACATTACTGTCAGTTTTCGTTGCCAAATTGGTTTGTAGAGTTACAAGAGATAGGTTGAACGAGCTGAATTTCGGCCTTAAGAGGATCAGGTTGTCCCAAGGAGATAGTTGTATTAGTGATAGTACAGTTGTGTTTATCAGTAACTAATAGATGGTAAGTACCTGCAGAAATGTTCTCTAAAAACAGCATAATCTCTGCCATTTTCTAATGTGGAATAAGCATTTTTAATTATTTGATTTTGTGCATTTTTCCAGATAGTTTTTATATTTCCAGAGTATAATTCTATTTAAAGGAGTTCCTCCCGCTAACTCAACTACAATCTTACCATTTTTAGCACCATGGTAGGTGGGTTGTTGTGTTTTTCGTGTGTCTAAAACGGCTTGAGGTTGTGGAGGATTAGAAAGGGTAATGGTCAGGACTTCACTATCTTCTGAGTATAGTTTACCATTGCATTCGTTGACATCTTTAACTCTAATTTTATATTCTCCAGCAGTTAGGTTTTTAAACTATGGTGATCATCTTCATTAAAAGGAACCCAAGAATCATTGTTTACTTTTTATTTGTTTATTTCCTGTGCCTCCTGAGGCTCCTATGATGATATAACCATCATTTCCTTTGTAGCAACTAGGGTCAATTCTAGCCCAATCTATAAAGTTCAATTGATCAGGATCTTGTACATTAAGTACAAAAGGGTGATTTCTAAAAGCATAAGAAGAATAGACGTCTCCTCTCCAGATATTGTAATTGAGTGTATACCCTTTCTTAAGCCTTTGAAAATATACACATTATTAGCATCTAATTTGAATTCTTTTTCATCCTTATTAGGGATAGACTTTGTTCTTCCATCAGGATATTTAATAGTAACTTCAAGTTTTTCCCCTGATTTTTAATCCCTGTTGAATTGTAAAGAATAGTCAATAGAATCCCCTGTACATTTTGTACTGATAGTTCCTTGTGAAATTACATCAGGAGTAGAAGCTAATATTTTGAATCTTATAGGATTCGAGCGATAAGTACCTCCACAAGCAGATTTTTGCCCTAAACCATATATAATTTTTAATGACAGTTTTAGGTAAAAAATCACTTAGTTTTTATACTGGGAAAGCCGTGTTTTTAAAAAGTGTTAGGTAGATTTTTCTCTGTCCAATCTCTTTCTGATGGAATGTTCTCCATTATAGCATATTCATACCGATATGTATCTTCTGGGGAAATGAGTAGAACTTTTTCTAACTTAATACTACACTGAGTATCATAACCAATAGTATTTTCTTGAAAACTATCAAATTTTATTATTGGATAAGTTTCGTAGCTAAATGAGAGATCAATATGTGCAGCTTGCCAATTTCTTTTTACCTTCTGTATGATCAGTTGTATCTGTTATTTGGCATAAGGAAGGATATAAAGTTTTATCCATATATGTATACCCTCCATTACACGCTTCTTCGAAAAAAACATACATTATTAAGAGGCCAAGGCAAACAAAAATTTTCCCGCAAATCCTTTTTGAATGTTTAGTTGTATGAAAGACAATTTTTCTAATTTTAGAATTATAGCTAAATGTTTTTGAACGAATTGGATAATGACCTTCTCCTGTTAATGGAATAATATCACGTACATTACCATTATCTAAAATAACTTTTAGACTCATCTCGTTGGTACCACAATCACCTCCTGAAGTAGAACTACTATAATTAAAGTCTTTTATAAGTATTCCATATTCTTGTGAGAATAAATAAGAAGATATGAATATAGATGTTATGGTAAATAGGATTTTCATTTATTACTCTTTTTGATAGAAGATGATAAAAATATTTCTTATTATTTTTACACGAATATATTTAGTTAGTCCTTTTATTATATTAGAAGGAATATTTAGATATTTTCTATATTCATCAGTTAGAATTACTTCTACCTCAAGCTCGTTATCAGTTAATTTTATGATAGTAGCATCTAATTCAAAGTCAATCTTTTTCAATATTTTTTTATAGAATAATGTAAAGAATAATTGTTACGTTTATATGTACCATTAACTACATACTTTGCTTCATCTTTTCTTTCACAGTTAGGTGTTAAATATGTGAATATATAATACACATATTATCTGAAAAACCCTATAAATTGACAACTCTTTTTATATTTTTCAACTATATTCCCTTTGGAATCATAAATAGTATTAGATACTTCTTTTCCACTCACCTATTAATTTCTTCTCCATCTCGTTTTTGTTGTGGCGTAGGGTCATCTTTATCCTTACTACCACCACAGGCAGCTACCATAAATACGTTTAAAAACATTGTCATTACTGACATTAAAATCATCTTTTTCATCTCTATAAATTATTTGTAAGTTATTAATTCCGCAAAGGTATGAAATATTCTTGAAATAATTACTATTTTCACAATAAACATTGTGTATAATTTTCTTTTATGGTGTATACGCCTGAAAAATCAAATGTTAACAAATGCATAATATGGGTAATTTTTAGTATTTAACACTTACTTTTTCGCTTTTTACAGGGAATTGTCCACTAATAGAAGGCATCAAAATATACTCATAGTCATTATTAGGGGCTATGTCTTTATCAATTACAGAGGTAGTTGCGCCACTGAGAACTTTCCATAAAGAGGGCTTTGCACCTTTTTGTTCTTATAGATGTGCAGCTCGGTTATCTTATGTGAAGGTTCATATTTCCATACCAAAGTAATGTGTTTATCACTCCTATCAGCAAGAGCTTCTGCGCTTCTGAGGGGCTTTTTATAGTGGTAGATTTCACTACTGTAAGTGTGAGCATTGAAAAATTCTGTTTTTGACTTTAGCCCAGATAGGTCTTCAGCTTGGATAAGATATTGATAGGTTTGCCCATTTTCAGCTGTCTCATCAGTAAATTCAGTGGTCGGTTTGGTAAAAAGTTTTAAGGATTTTTCCAAGTCCCATCTTTATCTTTGCGCAGTAGTAGATGTTGCTTAACATCTTCATTAGAGCTGTTTACCCAAAAGAGTTTTACCCTTTATCAGTCATTTCGTAGTTCTTAAAAATAGGGGCAGTAGGTGGATTTTTGTCTGGTTTTACAATCTCTAATATATCCGAGATATCAGAGCGGTTATAGCGGCGGTCTTCTGCCAATACGCGGTAATACACCTTGGGATTTGATATAGAAAAGCTCACTGTATCACGTGCTTCATTCGTAAGTATTAAATCGTTAAAAACATCTGTAAACTCCTCATTTTTAGTGTTGGAACGCAGTAGGCGATAACCTGCTAAGTCGGCCTCAGTATTGGCTTTCCATTTGAGAACTACATACCCCAAACTATCTATCTTGCCCTCTAATCCTGTAGGTTTTTTAGGGAGGAATAGTGTCAGAGGGCTGAACGAGTACACTTTGAGATAGATGTAACTTCCCTTGTTTATCTACAGCTGATATTTTAAAAGTAATTTGATGGTTTTAGGTTCTTATAAGTCAACTTTCTTGTGTTTATAGCTATTTTAAGCACCACTGTGCGGTAGCTTTTTGTCGTTTTCACTATGTAAAAGTTCAAAAATGAGTGCAATTTTTCTCTTCTTCTTTGGGATATTCCCATTCAATACTCACCTTATCACCTTTTAGAAGTGATAATCCAATATTTTTGGAGTTGCTTTGTGCTACAGGTATTCCTTTTACAGTAATAGCTTTGCTGGGAGTCCCTTTTCTCCAAAAAGCATCAATACCATAAATGCGAAAGTAATAAGTTTGCTCATTGTTCTCTAAAGGAGCTGTAAAGAACTGCTGCTTACTGTTGTGCTGTGCATCAGAATTAAGATCTACAATTGGGGTTTCAGTAACAGAAGAGAAGGTCTTTCCATCAGTAGAGCATTCAATATTATAGGAAGTGTAAGTATTTTTTTAGCCATTCTATTCCCCAGCTAAAAGTACTTTTTATCAGCTGGAAGTGCATAAAAATCGGTAATAGTAGGCAATGGTTCTCATCACTGAAGCCAATCATTGTTGCTGCTGATGCAACCTCTGGCATATCAATGGCTTCTACTTGGTAGATATAGCTCTCATCTGGCTTAACTCAGTATCTTCATAGCTCCCATCCCTGCCATTTTAGCTCCCGAAAAAGACATATCAGCAGCAAAAAGTGCAAAAGTATGTCGCTGTGAGAGTTCCTCTGCTATATTCATTATGCGAGAGAGTTCATTGCTCTTGTTTTCTTCTACTTCAAACGATTCCCCATAAAGAGATTGTGCAATGATGACAGCATAGCTATCTTTCTGAACAACCTCCATCCACTGTTCTAAAGGTAATGGTTTTAGTATTGCAATACTTTTGCTTGGGAGCATCTTCAATTAGTACACCATTTTTCTTGATGAGTATTTTGTTTAGTCTAAAACCTTTGCTATTTGTTTTTTTGCCATTCAATAGGAGTGGTAACCGCCCATCGCAATAGAATCTTGTTATCTTTTACACGAGCTTTTATCATTATAGAGGGTGCTACCTCTTGTCCGTAGGAGGCTATGGTAAGAAAAACAAACATATTTTTGAAAGAAACTAAGATTTATTCTTGACATTGTGATATAACAATTTGTTGGCAAAAATAAGAAAAATGATTGATAAGATATGAAAAATGACAAAAACATTTCAGTTGAAATTGCAATCTGTTGAAAATCAGTTTGTTTCAAGTTTTTATCAATAGATATGGATAATTACTATCACACTTTTTCATAAGGCTAAATGAGAGATAAAGACATTACTTTTATTGATAAGCTCAAAGAAAAAAATACAACAAGTATGTGAAGAATTGTTCAAGTAGTAAGACTTTTGGATAGGCAAATCCGCGCTATTTTGTGGACGCCTCTGCACTCACACGGAGATTTCTATAAACCTCCGTGATGTGGAGTGCAGTAGCGACTCGCTAAAAATTAGATTTTTTGCCAATTGAAAAAATATTTGTACCTTCGCACTCGTGAGTTAATCACAGAAATAAACGCAAAGAGGTGAATTAAGTTCCGTAGCTAATTCAGTTACCTATCAAGTTTTTACAAAATAAAAATTAATTGTAAGTGAGGATGTTAGGAAAATACTTTTATTCTTTTTCTCAAACACAAATTTACTAATTTTCGGGAACTTTTTATTTTTAAACAGCTTCTTCATAAAAATTAAGTATATGATTTACAAAAATATCTATTTTCATCATTTTATCTCTTGCTTTAAAATGTGTAATGGGAAAAGGCGATAATAACCCAAAAGAATAGTATAAGTAATTCTACTCTTATTGAAGGGGTAAATACTTCAGCATCATTCATAAAGAACATTGAATTAAAAACAATACAAATACAAAGACACCTATATTGAAGATTTAAAAATTAGATGATTTTCAAAAAAAGGATTTTCGCTTGGAGTTTTTCACATTTTAAAAAGAACAAGATTTTGAAAAAGAAGAATATGCTCAAGTTTTTTTATAAAACTATTGTTAGTTCGTATCCAACAGAAAGATGAAGCTATTTTATATGATATTTTTGAATCATATTTTTTTAAAGATCATTCATTAGGTTATTATTTAGAAGATTACAATCTATATTTATACCAACTTTTTCTATATAAACCTCATTTTTTTCATTAAAAACGCCTATAAATATGGTGATTCTTCAATAATTGATTACATCAATCATTCTTTGCCAAACGCTTTGCTCACAGACGAAAAACAATCAAAAACGATATGGGTGAAATCATAAAAGATAATGACAACCAGCTTTTGATAAGTGAACAACAAGTCGACCTTTTTCATTAGCAGCCTTAAAGGATAAAAATCAAGAAACAGAGTGTTATAGAAGTTTTTATGTCCTTCGCTTAAAAACAGGATGGAAAGAGAAAACGGCTGTTTATTACAATATTTACAATTGTATTAACGAAGAAATTTTAACATCCTTAACCGTAGAAGAAAGAAAATATTTTTGAAGAAAATTTTTACCCAATGTTTCAAGATTATATTGTAAAAAAACAAATAAAAAGAAGTCTGTCCTACCGCGGATAAAATGTTAAATATCCTCTTGCTTTGTAAAAAAACTAATTACTAACTTTGTGATGAAATTTTAAACCTAATCTCTATGAAAAATCAGTATTAAAGCGAAGTTTTTCATATACTTATGGGGTTCTTTGTTGCTTATTTACTTTATTAGCGTTATTGAGTACCCACAAGATTTTGTAAATGGCTTTTTAGGTAAATAAAAACAACCTCTTAAATTATTATTTTATGTGGATACTCGCAATTTTTCTGTTGTATGTCTAATCTATTCTTTTAACCACTAAAGACATAGATTAGTATTTTTCTGTTGTTTTCACAATAATTATGCTCTTTGCAATAGGGCTACCAATTGGGAAAAGACAGAGTTAAAAATAGACAATGCCAGCACTGAAATGACTCTAAAAACAATAAAGTTTTACAGTCTAAATTATTACACTTTGTTAAAATCCCTAACATGACAAGCGTTAAGGGCTTTGACAAGGTATGTAGTGTAATTTTGAGACTTCATATTTCAATTCTATTCCTATTCATTTTTAACTTCCACTCTTGCATTCTAATAATCTGCGCACTTGCCTCTTTTTAATAGATTCCTTTGTCCTTTAAAAATATTATTTATAATTTTGCAGGGAAATTTATTCTAATGAAAGAAACTACCGAAATTACCCTCAATAAATCACAACTCCCTCTTGGCTGGCAACATTCAGCGCTACCCAAAAACCTCAGCATATTATCATTACACTACCCGGAAGAGGAACACTGGCTCAAAAAGACCTCAAACCGCTTGCATCATTTGCAAAACAGTACAGCCAGCAACAAGGAAAATCGGTAGTGGTGGTGCAACGCGCTTTGGCCTCGAAGATTTTGAACTCAGCCTGCACATCGCCCCTACCCTACAAGAAGCCTACGACCTTATTGAACTCGACGAAATAGAACGCGACTTATGGAAGTAACTATCTTAGGTTGCCACAGTGCGACCCCTCGCTCTAATGCCCGCCCCTCGGCTCAACTGCTCGAAATGCGTGGTCATCTGTTCCTCATCGATTGTGGAGAGGCTACCCAAATCGCCCTCCGCAATGCCAATGCTAAATTCTCCCGCATCAAGCATATCTTCATATCTCACCTCCACGGCGACCATTTCTATGGGCTTTTCGGACTTATTTCTACTTTTTCCAACTCCTTGGTCGTGAAGCCGAAATGCATATCTACAGACTAAAGGCATCAAGGAAGCAGTGCTACTCGTGCTCAAACTCGGTGGGGCTATACGCCTTTCCCTTTGTATTTTCACGAACTATCTTCTAAAAATTCTGAACTCTTATATGAAGATGACAAAGTGCTGGTGCGCACTATTCCGTTGCAACACCGCGTCTATACCAATGGTTTCTATTTCAAGAAAAAGAAGGTGAACGCCGCCTGAATATGGATGCTATCGCCCAATACCCGAGATTGAAGTATGTGATTATCAGAATATCAAAAACGGAAAAAGACATTACTTTAGAGAATGGTAAAACTATTGCTAATACTGAGCTTTACTTTTTCGAACCTCATCGCCCGCAAAAGTTACGCCCTATTGCAGCGACACGGTTTTATTTAGAAGATTTGGCAACCGAAATACGAGGAACAAGAGTGATTTATCACGAATCTACTTTCTTGAAAAATCAATGAAGAACTCGCTGCCAAAACAATGCACGCTACCGCCTACCAAGCAGGGGCTTGTCGCCAAAAATGCTCAGGCTGAAGCGCTTATTTTAGGGCACTACTCCTCTCGCTACCCCTGATGTAAATATGTTTAAACAAGAAGCCCAAGAGGTTTTTAAGAATGTTTTTAGCTGAAGATGGAAAAAGTTTGTTTTTGAAAAATTAGTATTGGCATTGTTTTTGAGGAAATTTGCAACTGAAAAACTAATAATCAACAACAGCAAATGAAAAACCTTTTTTAGCCTTTTGGCAAGTGTCTTCACTTTAGGATGCGCTAATGGAACCGCTACTAACCAACAAGTTTTCAACTAACAACAAGAACCTCAACAACGAGATGAAAGAACAAAAATTACTCCAATAAGAATACTACCGATATTTATTTTGCAGGAGGCTGCTTTTGGGGCACTGAACACTTTTTTTCAAGCAAATACGCGGAGTACTCGCTACCGAAGTAGGTTATGCCAATGGCAACCTCTCGCAAGCTCCCAGCTACCGCTAAGTGTGCGTGGGCGATACAGGTTTTGCCGAAACGGTGAAAGTTACCTACGATCCTCAACTCATCAACCTGAACCAGCTACTCGACCTCTATTTCAAAATCATCGACCCTACTCTCTCAACAAACAGGGCAACGACCACGGCACTCAGTACCGCACGGGTATTTACTACATAAATGAATCTGAAAAACCTCTTATCGAGAAAGCTGTGCCATAGTGGCAAAACAATACTCCCAACCTATAGTGGTAGAGGGTACTTCCGCTAAAAATTTCTATAAAGCCGAAGAGTATCACCAAGATTATTTAGACAAAAATCCGCAAGGATATTGCCATATTTCGCCCGCTTTGTTTGAGTTGGCTCGCCAAGCGAATCCCGCTCCTGCCGAGAAGACTTTCAAAAAGTTTCTAAAGCCGACCTCCGCAAAGCAGCTCACCCCCCGAACAGTACGCTGTAACTCAAGAAAGTGCTACCGAACGTCCGTTTGCTAATGCTTATTACGATGAGTTCCGCGAAGGTATTTACGTGGATATCACCACTGGTGAACCGCTTTTGTCTCTACCGATAAGTTTGAATCGGGATGTGGATGGCCAAGTTTCTCAAAACCTATTGACAACAAGCTCATCGCTGAAAAACGGATACTTCTCACAATATGACCCGTACCGAAGTGCGCAGCAAATTAGGCGATGCTCACTTAGGGCACGTGTTCAACGACGGACTAAAGATAAAGGCGGCTTGCGTTACTGCATCAATAGTGCATCGTTGCGCTTTTATCCCTAAAGAAGATATGGAAAAAAAGAAGGTTATAGCCAATATCTTCCTTTATTAGACACTAAAAATACCCAAAAATACTAAAAACTACTAAGAAAAATAAGAAGAAATAAACACTGATGAAGAAATTTTTATCATTTATAGGACTCCTTTTTGCGCCATAGCCTGCAAAACACTTCGGCTCCTGCAACAGGACAGATTATCGCTCAGCAAGAGATTACAAACCAAATCTATTTTTGCTGCCAAACCTATTGTATCGGCTCACCGCGGTGGCGGCGGGGAAGATCTCAAAGGATACCCCGAAAAACTGTTTGGAAAGCATTCAGTATCTTTCTTCTAAGGGAGTGCACAGTTTTGAAATTGATATTTTTGAAAGTGCCGATGGCGATTTGCTTTTGATGCACGACAACAGTTTAGGTCGTACTGCAACGGGCAAAGGTGAAGTTTCGGCTATGCCTACCGCCGATTTGCTCAAAGAAAATCTAAAAAGATGAGTTTGGCAACGTAACTCAGTTTAAAAATTCCTTATTTAAAAGATGTATTGGCGTGGTGTAAAGCCAATCACGGATACCTAATGCTCGATTTCAAAAAGGAATTTCTTACCAAAAAGTAGTAGATTTAGTACGTGCTGAAGGTATGGAAGCCCAAGTGGTGCTCATCAGCTATAACACCGAGCAAGCCAAAAGGCTCTACAAAGTGGCTCCTGAGATGTTGCTCTCAGTAAGTGTGCGTAACAACGATGAATTAGAACGCATATTGCAAACGGGTATCCCCAAAGAAAAATTGGTAGCTTTCACGGGTATCAAAGTAGCTCCTGATGCGCTCTACCAACGTTTGAACGAACTGAAAATCCCTGCTATTTTGGGTACTTTAGGAAACTTGGACAAACGTGCCGCAACTAAAGGTGACCATCTTTACAAAGAATGGGCGCAAAAAGGTATTCAAATTTTCTCTACCGATAGACCTCTTTCCCTTTCATTTTAAACTTCGGGCAAGTACTGCCAATAACGCTTAGGCATATTCCTGAGCTGGTACTTGCTGTTCTTGCGTTCGGCTATGTTGATGTGCTGGAAATAAGTTTTCCAAAGCATTTCATAGCCGTCGGGCAGGGAGGTGGATAGCTTCCCAAATTGTTTATCGGCGGGAGTAAAGGGGATAACTTCTTCTAAATTGTAAGCAAAACCATAGGCGCGTTGCGGGTCGTAGAGCACCCACTGCTGGTCGGAAAATCTATTTTTTTGAAGTGAGGAACCACCAAAGCCAGCACATCGTACTCTGGAACTATTTTAGCGAAATACAAATCGCCTACCTTCTCAAAACGCACAAACTCTTTCATACGGTGTACTTCTCTGCCTACACTTTTGGCAGCCTTTTGTATGGCAGCAATCGCTGTATCTTCCATAGTTTTCAAGCACTTGTTCTTCAGGGTATTGTATCATCAATCGGATAGCGGCTAATAGATAGTTTTCCATCCCTCTTCTTCCGATAGGAAAGCCCTCAAAACCACTGCTTTTCCTTCTTTTTCCCCAACATTGTTCTATTTTTGTTCAGCACGCGTTCAGCCTTAGCTGCATCGGTGTATACGGTTATTGCTTCCTCAAACAGCGAGGGAGCAAATAGGTGTTAGCAACGATAGCAACTTCCTCATAACGGTATTCAAAAACTACAAAAACCGCTGTGAGGAAGCCTTCAAAAAGTGCTATTGTATACTAAAATCTTCAAAATTAAGGCGCTATTTTTAGTAAATTAGTCCTATATTCAGCTATTTGGTGATAATTATTGCTAATTGCCCATTCAAAAAATCTCTTTTTCGTTGGGTTTCGGTTATAGCTTTATATATTTTTGTCAAATTCAGCTTCAGGAAGTAATAAAATATACTTAATGATGCGCGTATTGAAAAGCAAAAACGCTCACTTTTCATCAGTTCAATAAGATCAGTAGGAGTTTTGATAGCAAAATAATTGAAGTGATTTTCAATTTTAGGGTCTATATCCTTATTAGTAAGTTCAGCATAGTACAAGAAAAAGAAATCGCCTTGTACATTGTACTGTTTGAGAATGCGGTTCACGGTGTGCTCGTGACTACCAGTGATTTTTGATATCGTCTATCAGCAAGCAGCATTTCCCTTCAATAAAAAGTGCGATCAATGTAATAAGTATCATTAGCAATGAGGTTTACGCGTTGTTCGTAGCTCATATTGCCATAATCCTGCACGTAGGTTTGATTGCGGTGTATTTTGGCAGTTACGCAAGATTTTGCGGTCGTGCTGAAAAAGAAAGTAGTTCAGTTCTTTCTTAAAATAATGACACAGATAGTCGGATGCAGTAGGAATTGCGTAATACGGACTTTGGCAAAAAGCACAATTTCATCTTGTGCTAAAATAAAATCACTGTGTTGGGCGATAAACCCTGCAAAGAGTTCTTTGCCAAATTGTTCGGCAACAGCTGTGTCGCCAAATTTAAATCTACTGTAGGCGGCTTCGCTAAAAGTACAAGCCTCGGCGCTCTCTATAGAGTGCAGACTAAAAACGTTTATTCATTTAATTTAAATAAGAGTTAAGAGATAAGAAAGGCGCACAAACCTGCATTGGTAGCACCTTGTATATCGGCAATAGGGTTATCGCCTATGTGCAGCCACTGAGTTTTTTCAACGGGGCGCAAGGCGTTAGTAAGCTCATAAGCCTTTTGGAAAATCGCGGGGTTAGGGTTTTGGCAATTCCTCTTCATCAGAATAGAGTTCAAAACGAAAAATAGGACGCTAATCCGTAGTACGCCAATACCTTATGCAAGGCCTTCCCCTTAATGAAAGCCGTATTGCTCAACAGACTTATGGTCTTCCTTGCGATTGAATTTTTGGCGAAAAGCTCATCTATTTTAGGGTCTAACAACTGAGGCATATAATGCAAAAAAAGTGTTTCCTGTTCTGCAAAAACACGCTTCCCAATCAATCTTTTCATCTATGGGAACATTCAACAGCGTGAGTACTCTCTCAAAAAAGCACTTGCTGAGGGATGTGCAGCCCGTGCGTTCACTTTCGGCATTAGCTTGCAAATCTACCTCACGTACTCGCCTTGCGCACCTCGTCTAAAAGGTGCTGTAATGCTAAAATAGCGGCGCAACCATCGGTCTCGTTCTTCTTTGAAAGCAGGGTGAGAGCGGATGATTGTGAGCCACATATCAAATGAAAAAAGTGCTGGTATTTCTGTAGGTCGATAGTAGTCATTATTGGGGGAGTTCGGGCATTCGTTCGTGGTAAGCTGGTGAAGAAAGTGTTTTGAGAAAAAGCTACCAAGCTTCTTTTTCCTTTCTACTGAGGTTCAGAGGCTGCAATAGGCGGTCGGTAGTAGGGAAAAGCGTGTCTTTCTTTTGGTTTTCGCGAGGCTCAGGGCGTGGCATTCCTATGTTGTACATCTCCACAATCCCCTCAAGGTCGGGCATAAAGCCATTGTGCATATAAGGGGCAGTGCGTGCCACCTCTCTAAGCGATGGCGTTCTAAAGCTCCCACATCTTCTTTCTTTTTAGAGTGTTTGTACTTGCTTTCAAATCCTCGTACATACGTCCGTAATAGGAAAGTCCTACATTGTGAAACTGGTTATCGGAGAACAGAGGGGTATTGTGACAATTGATGCAGCGCGCTTTGGTGCGGAAAAGGTGTAAGCCTACAACTTCCTCATCGGTGAAGCGTTTTTTATCCCCACTGATAAAGCGGTCGAATTTTGCTTTTACCACTCACAATAGTGCGTTCGTAGGTAGCGATAGCTTGGGTAATACGCTCAATAGTTATCTTATCGTCGCCAAAAGCCTTCACAAAGTAAGTTTTGTAGCCTTTAATTTTTGCGAATGCGTTTTACTGATAAATCTTGGGTAGAGTGCATTTCCACGGGGTCGGTCATAGACCCAAGGCTTGAGCTTCTAAAGTAGCAGCCCTGCCGTCCCAAAAGAAAGAAGTGTAATACCCCGTGTTGAGAATAGTCATTGCGTTGCGCACCCCTGCACGGCGATTATGCCCAAACGACACACTGCGACCATCACCCCAACCCAATTGTGAATCGTGACAAGAGGCGCAGGATATTTGTGCTGAACGCGACAAACGGGGGTCAAAAAAGAGCAGTTTGCCCAGTGTTTTTTTATCTTCGGAGAAAGGATTATCAGCGGGAAAAGGCATTGGAGGTAAAGAGCCTATATCTTGAAAACCAGCTACAAGAGTGCTGTCTAAGGTAGGAGTTTCCCATTTTGTAGGGTCGCCAGAACTATACATCGTTCGCAGTTGAGCGATATATTCGGGGTCGAGTGAAGATATCGTCTTTATGGCGCAGTGTAAAAGCCAAAAGACCTAAAAATACCAAGTATGATAAGAGGGAATTTCTTCATAGAGAAATGTTATTTCAAAAAAACTATCTCTCCAATACGGAATGCGATAACCAAAAATCGGTTTTAAGTTTGGTTTTATCTAATACTGAATAGGAAGGACGCGTTACTTTGCTAGGAAACTCCGCTGAAGTACAAGGTAATACCTCACAAGCATTGCCTGAGGCTGCTAATAGCTACCGCAAAATCATACCACGAGCATACTCCCTCATTAGAGAAATGATATACTTCACGTTTGCCTCGATACCAAGCATTTTCTATAGCTTGCACTATAAAATCGGCTAAATCGGCAGCATTGGTAGGTGTTCCCACTTGGTCGGCTACTACTTTTTAATTGAGGGCGTTCACCGCTAAGTCGCTGGATTGTTTTTACAAAGTTATTGCCAAAACGAAGAGAGTAAAGCCAAGAAGTACGGATGATAAGATGCTCAATACCACTATTTTGAATAGCTTGTTCGCCTGCTAATTTGGTACGACCATACACGCCAAGAGGTTGAGTAGCATCGGTTTCACGATAGGGCGTGTTTTTAGTACCTCCAAATACATAATCGGTAGAAATATGGATAAGGGGTAACTGAAATTCCTTACACACAGTCGCCAGATGCGCAACAGCGGTGTGATTGATAGCTTCGGCAGTAGCACAATCATCTTCGGCTTTGTCCACATTCGTATAAGCAGCGCAATTTACAATAAGGTCAATAGCGTGTTGTTGAACAAAAGCACAAATAGCTTGGGCATCTGTAATGTCCAAGCTGTCGGCATCGCTAAAATAATAATTGCTTATACGGTGTGTGTTGTTTTTGTATTTCGGAGCCTAACTGACCATTAGCTCCTGTTACTAACACATTCATTAGTAACTAAAGCTAAACGCATTACTACTTACTTGTGAAGTTGCAGCGTATTTGTTGTACATTCTGTTTGCATCTCCTTTATATTTATCAGGCACATTACCTCCATAGTTATTGTACAACTCTACAAATTTTTTTCTTTTTAAATCAGATGTAACTTCAGTATTGAAGTTTTCCATATACAAAAATTTGTTCGATTAGTTTCACAAATTCTTCCATAGTTTTATAACTTTTTATTAAAATGACTTTTCTATTGTTTTGCGAGGGCAAAGGTATGAAGAAAATGCAAAACAACAATGAAATAGTTATTAATTAAAAATCAACAGGTTATTAACAAAGTTATCAACAGGTAGCAATTGAAAATTAGGAAGTAAGATGAAAAAGAGCATAGATTTATTGAATGAATTAAAGAATTTTTTTGCAAGAATAAATTGAATAAGGCGCTAATTTTTGCCATTATTTACTGATTGACAAATTAGCTAATTAACAAATTATACCTATCTTTGCCCCAGAAATATTTATTAAAAAAACGCTATATAGAAATGGGAATATTTGACAAACGAGAAAACTACAAACCTTTTGAGTATCCAGAGGTTATGGAGTTTGTAAACGCTATGCACAAATCATTTTGGGTGCATTCTGAAGTAGAATTTACAGCCGATATTCAGGATTTTAAATCCAACTTATCAACTGTAGAACAAGAAGCCGTAAAACGTGCCTTATTAGGTATTGCGCAAGTAGAAGTATCGGTAAAAACCTTTTGGGGAGACCTCTACGACCTTTTTCCCAAAAACCTGAATTTAATGGTTTAGGCGCTACCTTTGCCGAGTGTGAATTCCCGCCACAGCGAAGCCTATGCTCGTTTATTAGAGGTATTGGGTTACAACAACGAGTTTGAAAAACCTTCTTGAAGTGCCTATCTTCAAAGAGCGCAACAACATACTAAAAAGAATACCTCGCTAAAAACCGCGAGAATGCTATGGAGCGCATCCTTTTCTTCACCCTTATTATAGAGAACGCCTCTTTGTTCAGTCAGTTTGCTACTATTTTGTCGTTCACACGTTTCAAAGGTTATTTGAAAAATGTAGCCAACATCATTGCTTGGACTTCTATTGATGAGCAATTGCACGCCAATGCTGGTATTTATATCCTCAAAAAAATATTTGAAGAACGCCCCGAAATGAAAAACCATTGCCGAGCACGAAGCTACTAATTTTATCCGCAACTACATTCTTTTGGAAGACAAGATGCTCGACTGGATTTTTGAACAAGGCGAGTTAGAATTCTTCAGCAAAAAGACCTCGCTAACTATATGCGTTACCGCCTTGACGACTCGCTTACCCAACTCGGTTTAGACAAAGCCTTTCAACATCAGTGGTGATGAGGCTAAACCTATGATGTGGTTTGAAGAAGAGGTATTTAGCAACGAACTCGACGATTTCTTTGCCAAACGTCCCTACCGCCTATACCAAACACGACAAGAGCATCACCGAGAACGATTTGTTTTAAGGATTCAGTTATTAGGATAGGGTGTCAGATATCAGAAGATATTGAAAAATCAATTTCTCTCATTCAAGAAATTGGAAAAATCATCAACTCTTTGCAAAAACATCTAATCCTTAAACTCTAAACCCTATTCCTAAATCCTACCCCTAATATCTATGATAAAACGCTGCATTCAATTAGCTTATAATGGCCTTGGCACTACTTACCCTAATCCCTTAGTAGGTTGTGTGATAGTGCACGATGGCAAAATCATCGGTGAGGGCTGGCACCAAAAAGCAGGTGAACCTCACGCCGAAGTACGTGCTATAGCCTCAGTGAAAGACAAATCGCTACTGGCTGAAAGTACACTCTATGTGAGTTTAGAGCCTTGCAGTCATTATGGCAAAACGCCCTCTTGTGCCGATTTGATTATCACACACCGCATTCCTCGCGTAGTGATTGGCACTACCGACCCCTTTGCCAAAGTAGCTGGGCGTGGTATTGAAAAACTGCGGGCTGCAGGCTGTGAAGTAACAGTAGGGGTGATGGAAAAAGAATGTAGAGAACTCAACAAACGTTTTTTTACCTTTCACGAGAAAAACGCCCTTATATCTTCCTCAAATGGGCAGAAACCGCCAATGGTTTTATCGCTCCTGCTCACAAAGATACGCTTGCCCCCGTGTGGATTACCGATGTCTATACGCGCCAAGAAGTACACAAAATGCGCAGTGAAGAACAAGCTATATTAGTAGGCGTGGGCACTGTATTAGCCGACAATCCTTCGCTCGACACCCGCGATTGGTATGGCAAAAATCCGCTACGGGTAATTATCGACCCTCACCTGCGCTCTCCTAAAGAGTTTAAAGTATGGAACGACTTGCAACCAACACTTTTCATAACTAACAAGGAAAAAGTAAGTGATAAAAACTATGGGGTACAAACAGAAATAATAGGCATCGACTTCACCCACAACGTACCTCAACAAATCTGTGACCTGCTCTACCAGCGCAACATCCAAAGCCTTATAGTAGAAGGAGGTGCATACACCCTGCAACAATTTATCAATGCAGGTTTATACGACGAAATGCGTATCTACAAAAAGTGAAGTGAGTTTCGGCGAAGGTGTGAAAGCCCCACAAATCAGCTAATTGACAAATTAATTAAATATACAATGGAAAACAACAGACAGAAAAATAGCAGGCATCATTCAAGAAGAATTAGCCAAAGTGTTGCAGCAATCCATACGCGATGCAGGGCAACAAAACTTACTCATTTCGGTAACTAAAGTAAATATAACCGTAGATTTATCGGTGGCTAAAGTATACCTCAGCGTATTCCCTGAGGCAAAAGGCTGCCGAGGTGCTCAAAGGGGTAACTTCTAACGCTCCCCTCATCAAACACGAACTCTCACAAATCACCAAACACCAGTTCCGCCGTATGCCGGAATTATTCTTCTATATAGACGACTCATTGCAATACATCGAGGGGCATTGAACAATCACTCAAAGAAGAAGAAAACCCTATTGAGAACAGAGCTTTGCTCTACAAGAGAAAAAATGACATAGTCCTTGGGAGTAGCTATGAGAGAGGAATTGCAACAACTCATTGAAAGATTTGTAGGAAAGAACCTTTTTCCTCACAAACTGCCCTTAATAAAGAGCTGCAAATTGAAGGTGATGATGCTGAAGATTTGTTGGTCGCATTCAGTGAGGCTTTTGAGGTAGATATCAGCAACTTCCCTTTTGATGATTATTTTTATAGTGAATCAAAGGTTCCATACCTTTGGTTTATAAAAGTTTTTGGACTTAGGAAAGGAAAAAGAAGCCTTTTTACATATATCAGTTAGAAACAGCTATCAAAAATCAAGAGATTACTATGAGAACACTTCTATTTTTGCTTATTTTTAGTGCCTTTTACTGTTTTTCGGACAGAAAATGAGAACTGATCTTCAAGAAGAAAAATTTAAAAAGGAAAGGTAAAAACAACAGTTACTACCTACTATGAGGTTATTTATAAAAATGGAAAAAGTAGTGCCTGATAACAATTCTAAAGACAATTCCTCAAAAGAAGCTTTCTACAACAAAGATGGTAACCTACTGACTTTTTAAAGAAATAGCTAATATTATTTCTTTAGAAAAAAATACCTCTACGACGAAAAAGGTAGGAAATTAAAAACTAAAGTCTAATAATGGTGAAAAGTTAGGGCTCGCTTCCGAGTATAGTTATACACAAAGGGAAATATATTGAAAAATATATTTGGGAGACCTCTGTTGTATTGATACTTACAAATACAACGCACAAGGAGACCCTATCGAGAAAAAAATCTATAGGAGTGGGGGAATGCAAGCAAGATATCGATTATAGCGTTAGTCTGAAATACGATTCTTCAAGAAGATTGATTGTCGCTAATTTATCAGGAGGACAGCGGATTACTAAATGCACTTATAACAAAGAGGGACATTTAGAAAAAGAAATACTCTATGAAGATGGTGATTTGATAGAGACCACACAATACCAATACATTTCTTTTTGACACACATAAGAATTGGACAAAGCGCATTATGTATTTAACTGACTATGAAGGAATAAAAACCTTTTTAGAATAGAGACTCGTGTATTGACATACTATGAATAATATATGCTTTTAGAACGATTATTACAAGAACAAACATCTCAATTAAAGGGCGGAATTTACCACCGCACTCAAATAGATTTTTGCTATAATTCTAATCACATAGAAGGTAGTCAGCTCACTCGCGAACAAACGCGTTATATTTTTGAAACTAACACTATTGGCATTACCCAGCAAGCTGTAAATGTAGACGACATCGTAGAGGCTATCAACCATTTTAGAGCTTTTGATATAATGCTACACTCAGCTACTGAACCTCTCTCAAACAATGATTAAATCATTTCACAGCATTCTTAAAGCAGGTACTTCCGATAGTAGAAAAGATTGGTTTTGCAGTAGGTGATTATAAAAAAACTACCTAACGAAGTAGGGGGGTAATGCTACCACACTACCTGAAAATGTAGAAAAAGAAATGACGCTCCTACTAAGCAATTATCACCAAAAACCAACAAAAAAACTTTTCGTGATTTGATAGATTTTTCATTGGCAATTTGAAAATATTCACCCCTTTCAAGACGGCAACGGACGTGTAGGGCGATTACTCCTCTTCAAAGAATGCTTAGCCAACAATATAACCCCTTTTTATCATTACTGAAAAATCTGCGTTTGTTCTACTATCGCGGTTTGCAAAATTGGCCTCAAATAGAAGGTTATTTACTCGACACTTGCCTTACAGCACAAGATGAGTACAAAGCAGTAATGGAATATTTCAGAGTAGTATAGACACTTTTTCTAAATGAGTTGATTTAGCTATTTGCCAATTAGCAAATTATTGCTACCTTTTGCCCCAATTATTACTCACACCCTAGCTGTGAGCCCTTGCTGGCTTTTACTTGTTACCTGTTACCTAAAAAAATGTCTCCCATTCTCTACATAGCAAGGCGCTATATGTTCGCCAAAAGTTCACAGAACGTTATCAACATCATCAATAGGGTTACTGCCTTTGTGGTGGTGCTGGGTGGCGCTGCCCTATTTATCGTGCTCGCAGGATTTGCCGGACTTAAAGAATTTACCCTCTCCTTCTCCTCTACCTTCGACCCCCGACCTGAAAAATTTTCCCAAAAACAGGCAAATACCTATCGATTACCAAGCAAGACACTCTAAATTTACGCCAACTCTCCTCGGTTGCTCATTTCACTAAAGTATTAGAAGAACAGGTTTTTTTCTCACTCATAACCAAAAAGAACCACATTGCCTATATCAAAGGGGTGGATACTGAGTATCCATTAGTAAATGCAGTGGATAGTATCCTCGTATTAGGCAATTGGGATCTCACCCTCCCTAGTGTAATTGTAGGAGGCACTATTTTTCAATAATCTGGGTTTGAACCTCGCCGATGGCTCTTCACCCTTGCAAATTGTTGTCCCCTAAATCTGGTAAAGGCAGTATACTGAATGACCCTATGCCCTACCGACAAGCCTTTTCGGTTGTGCAAGGCATCTACCAACTTACTGAAGATTTAGACAAGAAATACGTATTTTCGTCCTTAGACCAAGCGCAATTTTTATTAGGCGTGAAGAAGAAACAAGTCTCGGCTATAGAAGTGAAATTAGCTCCTAATGCGAACGAAAAAGAAGTAATCAAGCAACTCCCCAAACTCTTTCACGAGCCTATAGTGGTGAAAAACCGCGTACAGCTAAACGATGCGCTTTACCGTATGCTCAACACCGAAAACATAGCGGTATATCTCATCTTTATTTTGGTGCTTATCATTGCACTTTTTCAATCTTGTAGGGGCAATTATTATGATGATTTTTGGATAAAAAGGAAGATTTACAAACACTCTATGCACTGGGTATGAACGAACAGCAAATGCGACAAATATTCTTTTGGCAAGGTACAATGGCATCGGTATTAGGAGCTATTTTTAGGGATTGTATTAGGCGCAACGATTGTACTATTGCAACAACATTTTGAGTTTGTGAAGATAAGTCCTACCCTCCCCTACCCCGTTGCTATTACAGCGCTAAATGTAGTAATTGTCTTTGCAACAATAGTAATATTAGGTGTTTTAGCTTCGTTAGTAGCCTCATCACGCGTACGTGTGAAATAGAGGTCTCAGGAGTCAAGGGTTAGGATTCAGAAATCAGAAGTTATACAATAAATTAGCAAATTGACAGTTTATGATTAAAAAAATGGATTGGCTCTTTCGCCTTGTGGGTGACGGGCTGGAAAATAGAACTACAAGGCGATAAAGAAAACCTTAATCGCTGTGTATTGGTAGTAGCTCCGCATACTACCAACTGGGGAATTCGTTCTCGGAATTTTTGGCTTATTGGAAGCTCGAAAAACCTATCAAACTCATTATCAAAGATGCTCACACCAAAGCGTGGTACGGCTGGATCGTACGCAAATTGGGGGGCATAGGTATCGACCGCTCTCAACACAATCACCTCGTTGAGTTTATCACTCAGCGCTTTAAAGAAGATAGTTTCAGCTTAGTGGTAACCCCCGAAGGCACGCGCTCTCGCGTAAACAAATGGCGTGTGGGCTTCACCACATCGCTCTTTCTGCCCAAGTGCCTGTAGTTTTGGGGGGTGGCGACTTTAAGGAAAAAGAAAATATGCATTGGCAAAAACCATCTCCCTCACCGACCTGCAAACGCGCTCTCAAGAAAGTATTATGCAAGAAATTCAGGATTACTACAAGGATTTCACTCCTAAAATATCCCTGAACAATGGAATCCTAAAATCTACTAACTCCCTATCCCCTAACTCCTATCCCCTAATTATATGGATTTTGAACGTATCAAAGAAAAAAATTGGCTATCCTCGCCGATGCTGCCAAATACGATGTTTCTTGCTCCAGTAGCGGAAAGCTCGCGCAAGGCAGTGAAAGGTGAATTGGGCAACGCAGCCAACTTTGGCATCTGCCACTCGTTTACCGAGGACGGCAGGTGTATTTCTCTGCTCAAAATATTGCTTACGAACCATTGTATCTACGATTGTGTGTACTGCGTATCGCGACGCAGCAACGACATACAGCGCGCTGCCTTCAGTGTGCAAGAGGTGGTAGACCTTACTATCAACTTTTACCGCCGAAATTATATAGAGGGTTTGTTCCTCAGTTCAGGAGTGTTCAAAGACCCCGATACCACAATGGAACGATTGGTGCGCGTAGCTAAAAAGTTGCGCTTAGAAGAGCGTTTCAATGGTTATATCCACCCTAAAAACGATTCCAGGAGCGAGTGAAGCTCTCGTTCACGAGGCAGGACTCTATGCCGACCGTCTTTCTATCAACCTCGGAAATCCCCCACCAAAGAAGGACTCTAGTTGCTTGCGCCCGAAAAAGATCACCAGCAAATGCTCACCCCTATGCAGCAGCTGAAAAATGAATTGGCTATCCACTCGGTAGAAAAGAAAAATTCAAGCATACACCAAAATTCGCCCCTGCCGGACAAACTACCCAAATGATTATAGGCGCTACTAATGAAACTGACCAGAAGATTATAAAAGTCGCCAGTTATATGTATCAGAAGTTAGAGATGAAGCGAGTGTACTATTCGGGATATGTACCGGTATTGCAAGACAACTGATTGCCGTCTATTCACTCTCAGGTGCCTATAGTGCGTGAAAAACCGTCTCTATCAAGCCGATTGGCTAATGCGTTACTACGGCTTTGCTCCCGATGAGATTTTTAGACACGCGTCAGCCTTTCCTCGACTTAGAAATAGACCCAAAAACTCGCTTGGGCATTGCGCCATCCACACCTCTTCCCAGTAGATGTGAACACGGCACCTCGTGAGATGCTTTTTGCGCATTCCAGGGTAGGCGTTCGGTCGGTACAGAAGATACTCACAGCGCGTACCTTCCAAAAACTCACCTATTACAGTCTCAAACAGATAGGGAGTAACCCTCAGCCGAGCCAAATACTTCATCACTTGCAGTGGGGCAACCCCATTAGCAGGCACTATGGAGCCCACAAAACTCCGCCATTTGCTCATCGCCAACAGCCATAACAAGCATAAAGAACTCTTCACTGACAGTTATCGCTGTTTTAAATTCTTCTCTCTTTATTTGTTCTATAATAGTTCAAAATAAGAAATATAAGTTCAAAAATAAGAAGTAATTAGTGTTGTATATCTTTTTATCCGTGGTATTTTTGCCCCGTTTAATTCATAAAATTATCAAATAATGAAAAGATTATCAACATTTTTCACGGTGCTTTCACTTATAGCACTTTCAATTATCGGTTGCTCCAAAGACGATGGAGGAGCGACAACAACGGCAATAACAGTGGTAATGGCACTGGGAACGGTAATGGCAACAGCAATACTGGTCAGACTGTAGCAGCTATTACGCCCTACTTTCTCAACGGAACGTGGTCACACGTAGAATTTGAGTATGACGGAGTGAAGTTCTCTAACAATACTAACCACCAAACTGAATGGAATTGTGTTAAAAAAAGGGTCTTTTGTCTTTACCAAAAATCAAGTTACTCTTATCACCAATCAGTATGACAATGAGGACAATACTTGTACTGAAAAATCGAGGCACTTTTTAATTATACAGTAGAAAAATGGCAAGGTTTATCTTGTAGTTCAAGGAAAGAAAAGAACTTTTAGATATTACTAAAGCAGGGGATAACATCGTAGTTTCAATAAAAGATGAAGATGGTAAAACTACTAAACGCACCCTTACTAAAACCTCTTCTAATAGTACAGCACCGGCTGCGAAAAAAAGCTACTGCAAAAATCACTGTATCAGGAGTTACTAATGGAATAAAAGTAATCGTAGCTAATAGTACTTTTAAATCAAGTCATATAGCTGTAAAAAGAGGCTACTGTAAGCAATGGTAGTGCTACTATTGATGTATCAGAATATATAGGTAGAAAGCTGTATTTCATTGTAGAAAAAGACAATGAATATCTTTCTACTGAAGTAGAAAAAACAATTGCAGAAGGCGATAATACCATTGCTCTTACAGCCACTGCAAAGGATTATACTGTAAAGATAAAAAGTAGTAAACAATGGTACTGCTGTAAGTGGTAAAAAGGTGTATGCTGCTGATTCTTATACTTTTCAAGCTCTCAGTTATGGACTTAAAACAGGGTAATGGTAATGAAAATCTTTTTAACTTCTACTAAAAATGCTACTACCAATGCACAAGGTATAGCTACTTTCAGTGACTTCGTCCACATACAACAATCAAAAATATACATTTTTGTAGTTACTTCTTCTTCACCTTACTACAAAGAAGTAGAACTCACTCTTGATGGTACAGCTAAAGAAAGTACTATTACTCTTGTAGGAGCCAAACACAAACAAGAAAAAGTAAACGTTGAATTCTTTGTAAGAGATAGTAATGAATATCTAAACAATGTAAAAATAACTATTGAAGGGCAAACAAAAAAACACTAACACAATAGGTAGTGTTAAAAGGTTATGTAGTTTTTGAACTTGAACAAAACAAAAGTTTTAGCTATACTGCTACTACCCCTTGTGGTCATACTAAAACAGGTAGTTTTACTACTAATGCTTATAGCAATATGGTTCAAGTAACCCTCAATACTACTGAAAAACTGTAATAATCAAGCAAAAGGAACACTTATCATTAAAAACAATTCTAAAAATCCATATACTGTAAAAAAGTAGGAAGTAGTACTTTTTGTAATGGAAGGAAAAACAACAAAAAACTCTTGAAGTAGCATTAGAAACTTATACCGTAAGTTGGAAACAAAAACAGTGGTTATGCTTTTTATCCTACTGAAGGCTCTTACGATGCTGAATTTAGTAGAAACAACAGAGAAATTACAGTTTCTTTTCCCCTAATCAATTTTCGTAACCAATTAATTTTCACAAACCAATGAAGAAATTTTTAATGTACACAACAGTATTGTTGTTTACAGCAATCACCACATTTGCGTGTAGTAAAGACAAGGATGAAGACAAAGCAACTTCTGCTACTATTCAATTAGTAGACCTCTTAGGTAAACCCGTAAAAAGGAGTGAGAGTATACGCTTACGATCAAGATACTTGGAATATGATGGGCGATGAAACATTTCACGCTACCTTCAAGTAGTTTCTGATGATGCAGGTAACGCTACCTTTTACCAATCTTGATAAAGGAACGCAATTCACAAGTGTTAATAATGAGACCAATACTTTTACTTTTTCAGCGCACTATACACTTAATAAATAGTAGTAAAACTAAAAGAGTTTCTATTACTTTGAAAAAAAGGAGATAACAAAACTGAAAAGTTGGTACTCAACTAAAACGATAAAAAGCTGCCTTAGGGCAGCTTTTTATTATTTATTAAGCATCTCTTTGAGCATTACTATTTGCTCTTTCAGGGAAGCTATAGTTTCTTCGTATTGAGCTATTAATTTTTCGGGAATTTGATTCAAATGATATTCACCTATACCTGTTTCGTTATGATTGATGTTGAACACTTTTTATCGTCGAAGCCTAAAACTTTCATCGGGTCTACTTGCAGAATAGCATCATATTTCGTTGAGGCGCGTAATGGTAAGTTGCGTCTCTCCTGATTCAATTTTTGAATAAGCGCGTAGAAATTCTAACTGAGCAGCGACAAAGTCTTGAGAAACTCTTTTTACTTCTCGTGCTTGTTTTATTTTTACTTCTGGTTGTTCAATCATCTTAATACCATTTTAATAATCAGTAGGCAAAAAGTATAAATAATTTTTCCTATTAAACAAATTGTTTGTTCCATCAGCTACTTATTGCCAACAGCCATAATCAAGCACAAAGAACTCTTCAAAGAATAATTATCTCAGTTTTTAATGGATAAAAATAGGATATTTTTGACGGAAAATCTATTTTGATAGATTATTAGTCGGCAAAAAGGCGTTACCTGATGTTGTGTAAAATAACTAGTTATTTCTCCTATATCTTGAAGTTCTACATAATCTATTATTTTGGTATTACGCAGGTTATTCCAAAGATGATGATTTTCTTTTTAGTTTTTGTCAGGTTCTTCTCCTATAAGATAATATTTCCCTTTTTATTTTGATTATCATCTAATGCTTTCGTCAGAGATATAAATCTATTTATATTATTTCTACAGTTTGAATGTTTTTGTAGATTAAGTATATCTCCTGCTGTGGGGACTTCATTTTTACCTATAAAAACCAACCTTTGTAGGAATTAGAAGGCTGCTTAAATCTTTATTTGTAATTTCCCTATCTATATTGACCCTTTTCTGATACTTCCTCATAAAAGGATATAGTTTGTGTTTTTCAATATATCTATATCCTTTTCTTTTATCTATCAATATAGGATAACGAAATACATACATTTCAAAGAATTTTTAAAGATATCTTCATTAAGTTCTATATCGACAATTGTTGTTTCTCCAAATTGTATGAGATTATTTGAGTATTTCCCTAAGTATGATAGATATTGTTTATTTACCCAATTATTTAGCATTTCTTTTTGGCAAATAAAGTGTCTGACTCATCGGTATTAAAACTTTTATATAGTGATTTTAGATATTGTTTCATGATAAGAAATGCTTCATTAGTGAATAAGTGTTTAACTTTTGTTAGTTTCTCATCGGAATAGTTGAAAACAAAGTGTCATTATTTGCCATAATGAGCCTAACGCTAAATCTATCTGACGATAGAGCGTTTGTAGATAAGTAGATAGGACAGTGTAAGGTTTCCATTATGGTTTATGAATTATTGATGTTTGTATATATTTTCTAAATGTATGTTCACAAATTTTAAGCCAATCTTCTGTGAAAATTATGTCTATTTTAGTTTTTGTGACTTTGTAAGTCTATATGCCATTTTTGAGGAACTTGATTTAATATAGATTGTAAATTGTCTTGACAATTCTTTGTAAATATAGGGAACTCTTTTCAATAAATCATTCATTTCTCGCACTGTTTCTGTCATTCTTTAATATAAATGTAGCTAAATCAGAATTGAGCACACTGTCTCCTTGTGTTATTAGTTCCATTGATTGATCATATGCCATTGATGAATTGAAAATCTCTGTATTATCAATAATGTACAAAGTTGAGAACCCTCCTTTATTGCTTGTAATAACAAGTTATAGTTGTTAAAGGTTCTATCTTCATTGGATAGCCAAATATCAAAAAAAGGGCTATTTTGAGCAAATCATTTTTATTTTTAATCCTTCTAATAATATCTTTGTCTGTAAGTATTGTTTTATTAACTTCAATTGCATTCTGTAGAAAAAGCGACCCAAAAACATTCCCTTTTCAAAAAAATCTTCGTTCTAATCCTCGTTTGTCTTCAAGAGGTTTTATATGTTTTCATAGTCTATTTCTATAAAAAGCCCCTCTGGTATATTTATTTGCCATATTTTTAGCAAATTGATAAGCTAATTCATTAAAGAGTTGGTTTACATCTCTATACTTACACACCCATTGGTTCAGGTCATTTGCCATTATCAAAATGGGGCTACTACCCTGTGTATCATATTTTTATAATGGATTGTATACTTTTTAATCTTTTTCAATTGGGAGTTTTTTGTCAGATTTCTGTTGCAAAAATATAAAAATATTTTTATGCATATATTATATTTTTGTTATTTTTTTATTTTTCTCGTTAAAAAAACGTTATAATTCAGTCTTTTGACATTAGACATTTAATGTATCAGATAATTTTCCTATTAAATAGAAAAAGCTGCTAAGCGAGATGCTCAGCAGCTTTTTATTATCAAAATTAATTTCTAAAACACGTCTTTGATGTGCTTCATACTGTTGGCAATACTGTCTTTGGCTTCTGCAAAGTCTCCTTGTCCTATTTTTGATGATGTTGGTCGCAAAACCTTTCATCTGTTCAAAAGTGATGAGGGAGGGGCATTGCTAAAGGTATCGCGATTGGTGTAGATATTCACCAAAGTAGGTCCCGTCGTGCTCGAAAGCTGCTTTTACAGTGGCTTCAAGGTCTTCGGTTTTGCGTACTTCATAGCCTTTTGATATTCATCAACTCAGCGAGTTTGTCGAAAGGTGGGTTTACCATATTGGTTTGCCAATCGAGGTAGCCTGATACTTCCATTTCGAGTTTTACCATTGCGAGTGAACGGTTGTTGAACACAAATATCTTCACAGGGTATTGGTATTGCATTAGGGTAGCCAAGTCGCCCAAGAGCATCGATAGACCGCCATCACCACACATTGCTACCACTTGTCTGCCATTGGAAGAAGTTGCTGCGCCAATTGCCATTGGGAGGGCGTTTGCCATAGAACCGTGGTTGAAAGAGCCAGTGAGGTAACGTTTGCCCGTACCTTTGATAAAGCGCGCTGCCCACACTACATTCATACCTGTATCTACGGTGAAAATAGCATCGTTGGCGGCGTATTTATCCAAAAGTTTAGCCGCATATTCAGGGTCTATTTGGTTCTCTTCAGTTTTCTTTTTGGTGTAATCGTCCAATGATTTTTCGAGTTCCAAATACTCTTTGTGAATATCTTTGAGGAAACTATCGTCGGTGCGAGGAGTGAGTTTAGGCAATAAGGCGGTAATGGTATCTTTCACATCGCCTGCAAAACCGTAATCTACTTTGGCACGACGACCGATAATCTCGGGGCGTTCATCTATTTGGATAATAGTGCTTTTTCTTAGGCAAGAACTCCGCATAAGGGAAGTCGGTGCCGAGCATTACAAGCACATCGGCTTTGGCGCAAGCATCATAACCTGAACGGTGTCCGAGCAAGCCGTTCATTCCCGCTATATAAGGGCTATCGGTGCGATCGAAGAATATTTTGCCACGGAAAGAAGCCACGATAGGCGCTTTAAGGGTTTCGGCAAGCTGTTCTACTTCTTTTCACCGCATACCGACAGCCGTGACCGCAGTAGAGGGCTATTTTTCTTGTTTTTTTGTTGTCGTTGAGTACAGCTGCCAATTTGTCAAGCTCACTATCGGAAGGGCGCACTACGGGTTTTGCTAAGAAGGTTTGTGTAGCAGTAGGAACCTCTTCAAGGTCGGCGCCTGCCACATCACCAGGGAGTCCTAATACAGCCACGCCTTTCTCATTGATAGCCGTTTGTATGGCGCGTTGCATCATTGTGGTAAATTGCTTGGCGGTATTGGCTACATACACATATTTACTGCAATCTTGGAAGAGCAAGAAGGGGTTGGTTTCTTGGAACCAATCGGTACCAAATTTATGGGTAGCGCAGGTGCTGGCAATGGCAATTACGGGGTTCCCTGAGCGGTTAGCATCGTAGAGTCCGTTGATAAGGTGCACGTGTCCAGGCCCCTGAACTTCCCATACAACAGCCTATGCCGTTTAGTTCGGCGTCCATAGAGGCAGCATAAGCCGCTGATTCCTCGTGGCGGACGTGTATCCACTCAAGGCGACCATCGCGACGGATAGCGTCGTTCACAGGGTTGAGGCTATCACCAGTAATAGCATAGACTCTTTTTACGCCTGCTTGTACTAACATTTCGACCAATTGGTCGGATACATTTTTGCTCATATATGTTTTTTATTAATGACAGTATAAGTAGGCAAAAATAATACCAGTTTTTAGAGGGTAGTATTCATTAAAGACTAAACTAAAAACTATTTATCCCATTTCTACAGTAATATAACAAAATAATTTAAAGTAAAACAATTAACATTGTTCCACATAAGTGTTGCCATTACTAAAAACTTCATTGTTTTTCTTTTTATAACAAGAAATGAAAAATACCAAAGAAGAAATAATAGTAGTTATAATTTTTATCATCCTATCATATTTCCACCAAGAACTTCCTTTTATCTGTTGATTTATTAACTCTACATCTGTAACTCTTTGTAAAGTTTTCATCAAAAACATAAAAAGTTATAGCAACTTTTATTATTTCAAAAAGCATAATGTGATTATAACATTGGATATTCCTTCAAGAAAAATAGAGTATTCTTCTTCAGATTTGTGGTATTGAGTTATAAAATTAATGATAACAAATAAGATAGTCATTACCCCTATATAAAAAACACAATTAATAGTAAGAGATAAGTATGCTGGAAATGTTGTAGTCTCTAAAATTTCAGCTGGTAATAATTTTTAAAGAAGCATCTACTTTCGTACTTCCTGAAATAATTAAAAATTACGAAAAATATTATGGTAAGATATAATAATTCAGACCTTATTTGTTTTTAAATGTTGATATTGGTTCATAAGATTTCAATAAAAAGATGCTATAAATAATAATATTGTAGGAAGTAAAAATCTTTTTGGTTTAGGAATTACAATATTTAGATTATCTTCTTTAAGAAAGATTTTCTTGTAGAAGAAAAACCCTTAAACCCAATGACTGAGAATAAAGTCAAAGCAAAAATTTCTAATGGAGCGTGTTTTAAATAATAAAAATAGTACGAATAGGAATAAAATCTATTGCAGTAAAAATATATTAGCAATAAGAAACCCATTCCAATACAAAAATAAGAACTGTTAAAATACCTCCCGTTGCAAATCCTACAATAGAAATTAAGAATCCTACTCGCATATTATTAAGAAAAATATCTATAGCTCCATGTTCTTCATATTTTTCAGTTCTAAAACAATCCTATATTTTTTTACCTGAGAATTCTTGTTTTACTGAATGTGTTATTTTATAAGCAATTGTATAATGCAAAACCCAATGAAAAAACAATAATAATGAGAATAATATTCCTTTTGTAATACTGTTGTTTAAGTTCTTTCTAACGAGTTTTCATAGGCATTTTTAATTCTATTTTTAGAGAGGGGTGAGTTACACTTCCTTTCATCATCTTGTTCTCAGTGATTTCATTGAGTTTTTCAAGTGTTTGAACGTATTGCTCTGCTCCTACTTTTCTCACAGCAAATGCATCTGCTTGATATTCTAATCGGCGTTGAAAAAATAAGGGATAAGTATAAAAGCAATAACTCCATAGATAAGACCCACTAACGCTACTATAACAGGTTCCATAATTGTATCTCTATAATGCTGTTTTTCAATAATATTTATAGAGAAACTATGTAAAAACAAGAATAATAGAGCTTACTATATTTAGGAAAAACATTTTGTACAAATGTCCTAATTTCAAATGTCCTATTTCGTGGAAAAACAACCCTTTTAGTTCATTATTAGTCATCTTTTTCGCATAGAGGTTCTCCTATATGATTGTTTTAGTAAAAGGAAAAACACCTGTCGCAAAAGCATTTTCAATTTTTCCTTTAATGATGCGTATACGATACGAGTAGCCTTCATTGCGCAAAAAGACTCAATTTCTTCATTTTTAAATACTTTTTTGAGATAATGCCCTTAGAGGTACAATCAAAAATAGTAAGAATTGATGAGTGCTAACACTATCACAGCCATTGCATTTGCAAAACTGTATATGACTGAAAAACAACATTATAAGAATAATGATTAATGAAACTACAGCACTGTCAAACAACTCGTCTTTCCAGATAAAAAGATCTGTAAAAGCATATTTTCTCTTTTTGTCTATTTTGAATGAAAGGTATGCCACGAAGGTTTTCAAAAGCAAAAATAGCAATCACATAAATAATATATAAGTATATATATTTCATAATCCACCTATTATTAATTTATTAATAAATAGGTTTGCCTATTAAGTAGGCGAACCTATTTCATTTAAGATTAAAGAGCTCCTACCATCGCTCCACCAACAAGCCCTATAGGGACCTCCAAAAGAGCCTATTGCAGCTCCATATTTAGCTCCTAATACCCCACCTGTAGCTGTCCAACCAGCTCTTATAGCTGTATCCCAAGGACCTCCAGGGGATTATGAGCAACTCTCTGAAAGAGCCCAACCTACTTGAACTTCTGTGACATTTTGTTGTATTTACTTTTTGAATTAAAAGAAGTTTGCAACTGCATAATAGTCCCTAATAAAAGAACTAATCCTAAAAATAAATCTACTCATATAATTAAAAATTAAAGATTTAAACCTACTCTATTGTTTTTCGTCGCTTTTTGGTTTTCCCGACTATAATTTTTAAGCTATGTACACTTGCTTAAAAACTTCGGGACAGATACAACTTAAAAACACTAAAATAGCATCACTTTTTGAGGAAAAATAATTACTTTTAAGAATAAAAATTACTTTTCAGGGAAAAAAGATATTTTTATAGTATAAAATATTTTGTATATTATTATTTTTATTACTTTTTGCCCTATAACTATAATGATAGTATTATGGAGGTCAGAAAAATATTAGAAAGAATTACAGAAAGAAAAAGGGTTATAGTTATGAAAAATATGGCAGAAGAATTAGCTCTAGCCCTTCTGGATATAGGAAAAATAGAAACTGGAGAAACTAAACTTTTTAGTAGAGAGAATGTTTCAAATAGCAACAGTTTTAGATATTCCTATAAAGAAACTATTAGATATAGAAGAACCAGAAAAATGAGAATAAAGAGGTGTTAAAAAGCTCATAGCTTCTACATGAAAAACCTCTTAAAGGAAAAAGAGGAACAAATTGCCTCTAAAAGAAAAATATCAAAAAGATAACAAACTCATCAAGACTTGTTTTTTTACTGATAAATATGTAGAGTTACTACTGATATTTTGATTTTTAGAAGTTAAAACTAAGTTATTAGTAGTGAGATCTACGACATTCAAATTTCTAATACGCACTATGTATACTGACCAAGAATTTATTAACAAATAATTTTTCACTAATTATTTTTATTAAAAAGGCTGTTTGACACATTATCAAACAGCCTTTTTGGGAGTTAATTAAAAATTTGTTCCAATATTTTAAAGGTGATGAGATAGGTAGGTTTTTACGCTCGTAGTACCTAATCCACCTGAAGCGAGGGTACTACCTGTTTCAAGGGGATTATCGGAAGCGTAGTAAGCATAACGCACTTTCACATCTTCGCGTATGCTCTTGCGTATTTTAGAAGCCGATTGTATCGCTTTTTGGTAATGAACCCCTTCCATTTCCAAGCCTACAGCATTCCACGTAGAGTGTAGGAAGAATTTCAGGATATCCTTATTTTTGGAGAGAAGTTCTAGCACTGTAACCATTGTACCTTCAAACACTTTGAGACCATTACCTTCAAAAATCGGCTTTTAGAAAACTCGTTGTGGAAAAGGATAGTTATCGGCAGTACCTTCAAAGATATGAGAAGTAGGGAATCATAATATCGCCTTTTTCGCCTTCCAAAATCCCTGCTTTCCCCATAATAGAAATAGAAATCACATTGAGAAAAATGGGTTTTACCTCCTTTGTGATAAGGCTTTAGTAGCTCATCGATAGTTTTCGTAAGCCTGTTCGCCAAAAAGCGTAATCCATAACAAAAAATCACAGGTTTTTGATCTTCTTCAAGATGATGTACTTTTGTAAGGAGTATTATCAAAAATCTATCTTTGGCAGTATCAAAGAGTTGGACATCAATATTGGTACCTGAAGTATCGTCTACTGAAATCATTCCGTGTTTGTGAGCATAGTCCTTCACCTTTTTGCGCAGTGGTTCACTCTCTGGCAAGCTAAGCAATTCAAAAAGTTCGATACGTGATTTTACTTTCACTTCGCCTGCAAGAGCTTTTTCGGCAAACAAGCTATTCATCACGCTGTGCATATTAGCACTGATGATGTGCAACGGGCGGTTTAAGAGTCCGTTTTAAGGAGGATATGTTTGATATTTTCTGCCCATATTTCGCCGTGGAGGTGATGACCAATGCGTTCGCGCAATACGGTACTGAAAGTAATCACACGCTTATCGTCGTTTACACGCTCATTGAACGCCAATTTACCCAACCAGTAGATGATGTGGATAAAGCGATCGGGAAGTGCGGGAGTTGCTAGTGCTTTGTAGGCTTTGAGCACCTCTTCAAAAGTGCGCCCCAATAGATTACCAATATGTATGAAAGTAGCCTCACGTTCGGCAAGGGTAAGTTTATTTTTGAATGTTAGATTCTAGTTTTGCCCAATCGTGTGAAATTTTATTATCGTCTAAGAAAATACGGTCGGCGATTTTGTGAGATTCTATAAAGAGGAAAGTGAGGTGCGTAAGCACATCGTAGATATCGGAACGACCGCGAGTAATTTCGATATTCATTTGCTCGGGATCAATGCGATAGCAATTACGGCGGCGTTTAGGGGGATAATAGGTTTGAAATGTGATTGGCGATAGCCTTCATCGGCGATGAGGTTGATGTACTTACATTGCTCAATACCCTCGGGAAGGCGGTCGAGTACATAGATAAGTCCGCTGAGTTCAGATTTACTTTCAGCGATAGTGCCATAGATTTCGGGGCGTAGAACGAGTAAAGATCGCGGAGCGCCTCGCCTGAGATGCCCATAGGTTTTATAGAAACCTCTGAGAAGAGGTGTCTCATTGTTACATACATACGCTCAATAGCGTTCGTGGATTCTTGTGCTCTACTTTTCATATTATTCATCATATAATTCATCTACTATTTCGTAGACGAGTTCGGGTTCAAAGCCGCGGTATAGGAGAAAGTTGGCTAATTTTGCTTTTGGCTTTATAAGGATCTTTGATGGCAGCCTGTCGGCTAAGAGATTAAGGGTTTCGTAGTAGTCATCGTCGGTACTTTCGCTCAATCCAGCTTCGATATTATAATCAGTGAGCCCTCGAGCTTTGAGTTCACGCTGTATGCGGAGTTTTCCCCACTTTTTGCTATAGAATTTACCTCGGGTAAAAACTTCGGGCGTAGCGTTCTTCGTTGAGAAATCCATAGTGAATGAGGTGAACAACGATATCGTCGATCGCTAAGGGATCATCCCCATAGAACGGAGTTTAGCAACTACTTCTCGATGGCATCTTTCTTGATAGGCGCAATAGTTTTTCGAGACGAGTTTTAGCTTCTTGGACGGTGTAAGTCTTTTCCAATTAACACTTAAGGATTAACGATTAACAATTTTCACCATCCTTTAGGGATGGTTTTTGAGTATTAATCTTAAAATTTTATTATGTCACAGATCTTTATTAAAAGATTGCTGTCAAGTCTTTTTTGTATTTAGCGAGCAATGCACGGGTAAGACCGAGGTTTGCTTTTGTAGAATCTACTACTAAGTAGATGAAGTAACCGCCATTTGCAGCGATATCGATGATGTGGATTTGGCCAGTAAGGGTAATAAGGATATCCACGATTTTTCCTTAGAAGCTAAAACCGAGCGCTTGAGGGCGTTTTTGTTTAGCCTTTACTACTTCTAGGTTATAAGCAGAAGCTAAGTTAGGTCGAAACTAGATCTACTGATTCTGCTCCATATGAAACACCAGAGCGTACTTCAGTAACTGAAACAGCGATAAATCCAGGAACGTTGGTTTTCATATCCTGAATGAATTTGTCTAAAAACATTTGTCATTGTCTTGTAAGTATTAATTATTAAATGAAAAAAATAAGTGAGGCATCGAGCGGATTTGAACCGCTGTATAAGGTTTTGCAGACCTCCGCCTAACCCCTCGGCCACGATGCCTTTTTATTGTTCAGGGCGCAAAGGTAGAATTATTAACTACCAAATCTTTTGCGTTTATATATAATCACCTGAGCTACGTCGCCTCCTATAGGCGGATTAACCTTAGCGATTTTTAGCTTTTAGTTTCTGAACCTGTGGTAGTTCTGAGAAGATTTTATCTGAAATACGGCCTGCTACATTTTCTAGTAATTTAGCGCGTATAGCCATTTCTTCTTTCACTATTTTTGTTCAGATGTACATAATCTACAGTATCGACGAGTTCGTCAGTTTGATAGATTTTTCAAATCGGCATATACTTTCAAGTCGACGCGATAGTCGCTACCAATGATACCTTCTTCGGTAAGGCAGCCGTGATAGGCGTAGAGGCGTATATTTTTAGGATAATTTCTTCCATTTTTATCGTTGAGCACACTTACAGTTACTAACTCCTTGGAACAAGTCGAGACCTAAAGTAAGCATATGAGTACCAGAGTTATACCCTATAAGTTCATTGAGGGTAACTTGATAAGAATAAGCGGCGTAGAACATTCCGAATTTAGCGCCTGCCATAGGTCCTATATTGAGAGGGCGGAAAATTTGGTCGTTGAGAGAGCGATAGTTAAGGCCTACCCAGTAGTAATCTTCTACATCAAGCCAACGGAATTTGATATTAAAAATCGGTTGTAGAACGCCCGTCACTTTCATAGTATTGATAGAGGAGAGAAGGTTCGATTTCAAAACGGCTATTTTTGTCGCGTTTGTAGCGGTAACCTCCATATACCATATAGTTACGGAGTGCTTTAGGTTCTTCTTTATAGAAACGCTCGATATCTTTGTTGAGGATATTAAGAGCGGTAAAGTTGATCCACCAATTTTTATAACGATAAAGGGCAGCTACGTCGAAGTTGTGGTTTACAGTGAAGCGGTCATTAGTTACATGGGGATCGTTACCTGATATGGTTCTATCGAATTTATCTATATCTATTCTAAAGGTATTCAAAGCGTAAGAGATACCGAAAGACACGAAGTGGTTGTCGTAGCGGTCGAGAGTAAGGTGGTGAGCGAAGGTAGCTTTACCACCCATTTGTTTAGTAAAAACCATTGCGGTCGTTATAGAGCATCACCCCTGCTCCACTTCGTTCACTGAGGCGCATATCACCAGCGAGTGATTGATAATCGGGGGCATTTTTCACACCCACCCATTGGGTAACCCCAGAGAGACGAATACGTACGAAGTCACCAATACCAGCGTAGGTAGGTGCGATTAGAATTCGCTATCTGCCAAATACTGATTTTGTTGTGGTAAATTTAGCTCTTGAGAGAAGGCTTTTTGGAGCAAAAAGCACATACTGCTAAAAACAAACAAAACTATTTTTCATTGTTGATAAAATTAAACTATTAAATTGCTATAATACTCAATTTTGATTTTTGCAAAAACACCTCTTTAATATATAGGTACAATTCGCAAAATTTTCAGCAAAGATATTTATGTGTTACACTACTATTTGAGTACGAATATTTAACGTATTTAGAGTTTTTAACATTTTTAAAAGCAGGTTTATTATTTACTATTTCTTATAAAAACTATATTTTTTTGATGATTTTTCATCTCAAAATCAATTTTATTAAAAACTTATATTTTTGCTCTTTTTTTATTACATTTTTATCTAACTGAGAAAAGAATACCCTTTTGCGTGAGATATAGTGTAGATTTTTAACAATGAGTTCAAAAACTAAAATAGAGTATATTTAAACTCGTAAATAAATTTTGGTAATCTCCTATTTTTCATTTACTTTTTGCCAAGGATTATTCATTTAAATAAAAATCAACATGAAAAATTTACCTTTGTATGGGCGCTAATAACACTATTTTTTTGTAGGTTGCAAAAACAATAACAGCAACAATCCTTTTGGAGACTCAAAAAAGGGTTACAAGAGGCCAACGAGATCATTGAGTATTATAACAACGCTTTAGATCTGTATAGAACTTATAATAACTCGTATATCAAAGAAGGGATGAAGTACATAGAGAACGCCCAGATTTTTATAGAGAGAAAAGCAGCAAACTCTCCTATAGCTATCAAGCCTTTGAGCCCTGTTTTTATGATAATTCCTCGTACTAAAGAAAATAAAGAAGTTCCTAAAAAGTTTTAGCGATAAACAAGAAGCTATCAAAAAAAGCAATGGAAGGTATGCAGCTCAACGTTCAAGCAATACGCAATTTAGCCGATGCTACCGAATCATACTTAGATGCTGAAGACTACAAAGGTGACAAAAGGCGAAAAACTCAAAGAAAACAAAAAGTAGCTGAGGCTCAAGCTTTTAGAATTTAGCAAAAAACGCCAGAACACTTCTCGACATAATGAAACCTACTGTGACTCAAGCTGAAGAAAATCACTTTAGAAGATCATCCGCTAAAAAGATCAAATCCTTTTCATCTAAAAATTGGCTGCACAAACGGAAGGCTTTTATAGATGAGGTAGTAACTCAAGCTGAAAACAATCGATTAGACATTGACAAACTACAAAATATGTATAATGCTATTGAAGAACAAGTTGCTAAAAATGAAAAAAATTAGAAATTAAGGACAAAGATTATGTGAGAAAAAAAGCAGTTTTGATTTTTTTCAATAAAAAATGTAAGAGAGTATTTAGGTGCAGCGCGCAAATTGATACGCAATGCGAAAGAAGCAAAGGAATTTTCGGAAAGTGATTACATGGAACTGAGCTCTCACCACAACCAGTTGATTAACGCTTATAACAATTTTGTGGATTAATATAAAAAGACTTAAAGAGGCTCAGAGATCTGAAAAGTTCTATTTGTAAGGGCGTTTGCAAAACGCCCTCTACATAACATACTCTAAAAAGTGATTGATTATCATAAAGATTTTGATCACCAAACCATAAAGAAATGACTGCAACAGATTTAAAAAATAATTATCAAAATGTTATTATTATACTCATTTGCTTTGGGTTGTATATAGGTTTAAGCCATTATCTACATACTTTTGTTAAAAACTTAGAGTTTATACTATCTATGCGCTTCATTTCAAACTGTATTGCTGAATTTACTGATTACCTCCCCAATATGGGTGGGCAATGCGTTACTAAACGACGGAAAAAGTTATTGGCAGCGATTAGAACTTGGTAGCAACATCAAAGAGGCTCTGATAGTTACAGGACTATTAACTTTATTATTTTCTCCCTTTTTATCTATAACTTTAGCAACTTCTTGCATTTTCTGAACACTAAAGGAACTGTGTGGATATTGAACATCTTTTTAGCTGAAATATGCTTGCGAGTATTCTTTTTCGCAATCTTGCAACTATACCTCGTGGGGAATTTTGCGCAATGCCTTGATTTATACAGTTATTTATTTAGCTTTTTCTCATCTATTCTTCTTTAGACAATATCATTGAAGCCCCTCCGATTTTCTACCTTATTACGCTTTGAACTATTTGATTAACTTCTGCGTTATTTTTATATCTTCCTGCTTTTATTTTTGGCTTTATGTAGAGTGGAAACACAATTTTTGGTTGGTTTTTGGGAGCGATTGTTAATTAGTTATTACATAGCATTTGTTTTTGGAGACGGACTCTTACACTATATCACTTGGCTCTTTGTAGCAGTCCCTGCAGTACTGATAATCATTGGGACTATTCTATACAAACGAAAAAGGTTTACCTTTAGAAGTAAAACGATTTTGGTAGTAGCACTACAAGCAATTGTAACACAATAGGTAATTGCAGCCCTTTATCTTTTCTTTCCCATAAAGAAGAGACCATAACAGCGTTCATTTTCTTCTAATTGTAGAAAATCTTTCAGTTGAAACATAAAACCAGGGGTACCCCAATAACAGCCTACCGCGTGGGCAGTGCAGGTGAGATACATATTCTGTACTGCCATTGCTGTAGCAGCTATTTCTTCCCACTCGGCTACTTTACCACTAAAATGAACACTGATAGTAACTACGGCATAAGATTTAGCTACTTTTTCGCTATTTCATTCATTTTTATCTCAGAAAAGCTCTCTGCCGGTACATTTTCTTTGTATAAACGCACTAATTTCTTTCTCCCAAACGCACTTTCTCATCACCTTTATACACTTTTAATCGCCAAGGTTTAGTGCGTTTGTGGTTAGGAGCTTCATCTGCAGAACTAATAACTCTTGTAAGACTTCTTCAGGTATAGGGTATCGCTATATTCAGGGTGGATACACGCTTTTGCGAGAGGTAATGATATGCTTGAGTGTTTGGACTTCTGTCATAATATTAAAAATAATGTTTCACGGGGCAAAGATAGTAAATAAAGACGAATTACGAATTACTAAAAAAAGAAGGTTACAAGGTTGTAACTTCAGAAAATAATCGTACATTTGTAGCCTGATTAACCATTTAGAGTTCTAAACGAATGAAGAAACTTCTTTCTTTTGCCACTTTGTGGGTGGCTTTATCACTACACGCACAACAACCTGTGGATTATATCAATCCGCTGATTGGTACTTCTAACTTTGGCGCTACCCACCCTGGCGCAATTGCTCCTCGCGGTATGCTTAGCATTTCACCCTTTAATGTGGCTTTTGACACTACGGGAGTGAAAGCTCCGCTTGAAAAAGATAGCCGCTGGCTTTCAAATCCTTATGTAAATGAAAAATAAATTCTTCACGGGACTTACTCATGTGAACCTCAGCGGGGTGGGCTGTCCTGAATTAGGGGTGATTATCGCGATGCCTACCACTGGTAAATTGGAGGTAAATCATCTAAAAATACGGCTCTACTTACCAAAAAAAGAAAATCTCCAAAGCTGGTTATTACAGCAATTTCCTCACTAAATACAACATCAAAACTGAAGCTACTGCCACCACCCGCGCAGGTATCACTCGCTATCACTTCCCGAAAGGAGAAGCTAACCCACTTATCAACCTTGGATTAGGACTCACCAATGAAAAAGGGTGCTATGCTGAAATTCGTATCGCCTACTGAGGTGGAAGGAATGCGTATGGTAGGGACTTTCTGCTATAACAGTCCGGAGCTGGCATATCCGGTGTATTTTGTAGCTAAAGTGAACAAAGTAGCCCCTTCTTATGGCGTTTGGCATCAGCCAGAAAAAAACACCAAGGGGTAGAAGCCCAATGGATGTGGTACAACGGTGACACCCGCCTCAAAGAACAATTCGCCCGCGAGGTAGTAGGCGATAGTATAGGGGCGTATTTCCGCTATAAATTTGATAAAGATGAAGTAGTAGAACTCAAAGTAGGCATTTCGTACGTGAGCATAGCCAATGCCCGTGAAAACCTCGAAAAAGAAATAGGCAACCGCACTTTCGACGAGGTGTATGCCACCACACGCCAAACGTGGAACGATGCCCTCCGCGCTACCGTAGAAGGCGGTACCGACGACCAAAAAACCATATTCTACACCGCTCTTTATCACGCGCTTATTCACCCAAATCTTCTCAATGATGTGAATGGTGATTACCCTGAAAGCAAGACTAACAAAATAGGCAAAAATCACCAGCGTTATACGGTGTTCTCGCTTTGGGATACCTATCGCAATTACCACCAATTGCTCACCCTGCTCTACCCCCGAACAGCAACTGCAAATGGTGCGCACGATGCTTGACATCTATAAAGAAAGCGGTTGGCTACCCAAATGGGAACTCAATTCTACCGAAACCTTTACGATGGTAGGCGATCCTGCCAGCATAGTATTAGCAGATACTTACCTGCGCGGTCTCACCGATTTTGATATACAAACGGCTTACGAGGCGATGCTCAAAGGGGCAAAATACGCTTGAAAATAACCCTATACGCCCAGGGGGTGAAAGAGTATTGGAAGTTAGGTTACCTAAGTGTAGACGGAGGGGTAAGAGGACCTGTATCTACTACCCAAGAGTACAATGCTGCTGACTTTGCCATTGCGCAAATCGCTAAAAAAATTAGGCAAAAAGCCGATTACGAGAAGTTTAACAAACAAGCCTATTCGTATAGAAAAACTATTCGACAAAGAAACTCATTTATTGCGTCCGCGTCACGCCAATGGCAAGTGGTATGTGCCTTTCAACCCCGAAAGTGGAGCTAACTTTGAAGAAAAACGTGGGCTATATCGAGGGCAATGCGTGGCAGTACGTGTATATGGTAACTCACGATGTGAAAGGAATGATCAAGCTATGGGCGGTGAAAAACCTTTTGAAAAAGCAACTCGACCATATTTTTGACAGTAAGCAGTACGATATGGCAAACGAACCCGATATTGCCTATCCGTATCTCTACAACTTCCTTAAAGGCAAAGAGTGGAAAACCCAACAGAAAGTAGACCAACTCATCAATGAGTATTTTCAAAACAAACCTGCGGGACTCCCAGGCAATGAAGATACAGGGGTAATGTCGGCTTGGCTCATTTATGGAATGGCAGGCTTCTACCCTATCACTCCTGCTGAACCTAACTATACTTTCACCTCGCTTTAAGTTTACCAAAATCACCCTCAAACGCAATCCACAATACTATCCTGCTGGTGATTTGGTAATAGAAAGTAATGCTTCACCCGAAAAACATTTACATTAAGAACATTTACATCGACGACAAGCCTTACAAATCCTATTTTATCAGTCACGAGGCGCTAAAAATGCTAAAAATACGATTTGAATTAGGTAAGAGGTAAGAGGTAAGAAAAAGTGTGTCACACCACTGCTGGCGCGAGCTTGTAGCTCGTGCCAATAAATTAGTAAATTGACAAATCAATAAAATGAGTATAATTACAGATTTTAGTAACAGACGAATGTATTTTTGGCGTGGATACTACTTTGGAAAAGAGGGTATTTGGTGTCAGGATTTTGATAAAGAAAAAGCATTTTGTGTGTTAAAAGACTCTTTGTACAAGGATTATATGGTTAGAGCAATAGCTGATAACGGAAAAACGATAGCTGTTTCTCGTAATATTGGTACTAATGAACCATTACTTATGGTTGATGTTGATAAAAAAACTATAAAAAAATACCATTTCTAATCATACTTTTTATCTATCCTTGTCTTGATAGAGAAGGCAGCAAAAGTATTTTCAGTAACTAAAAGCGATATTTATAAGAATATTTAGGAAACCCTTTTTGTGTAGATGCCGAAACGGGTAAAGTAATAGCTACTCTCGACGAAAAAAACACAATGGAGGTAACACTGCTTATCATCCTGAGAGCAATTCGGTGTATTTTAGTGCTTTCAAACAGCCTAATCTGTACAAATTCAACTTTGATACACTTACGTTCTCAGCCGTACCTACTGATAAAAAAATACGTATATTTGATTGTAAAGTAGCTTGCGACAACAAAGGTTACTACTATTTAGGCAGTAATATCTTAGTGTATATGAACAATGAGGACGAGGAAGTTTGGCGTATCAATTTTAAAGAAAAAGAAAAACTTAGTGGTAAAAACACTTTTTCAATATGTCTTTCTGATAATCCTGATTACATAGCGGTCTATTTGTTAGATGGCAATTGGTTGTTCATCGTCAATCGCTATGATTTTTCATACAAAAAATACAAATTAGGAAGAGTAGGGTTTAGTGAGTTTTTCAACAATTCATTGCTATTTATATATAAAAATGACAACTTTAGCACACTCAATTTAGAAACATTAGAAGAGAAGCCTTTATTTACCCACTCACTGGTACGAGCTTATAGCTCGTGCCGAATAAAAACAATCACCCTTAGCATCGCTACACTTTTGGCAAAGTTTCACACTTTGCCAAAGTTGAAAAATAAACAATACTAAAAAAACGATGTTTTATGAAGAAAAACAACAGATAAGAACATAGAAATTGAAAAAAATGGTATTAGGAGCTTTTGATTGTAGATAGTCAAGCAATGGCAGAGAATCACAGTTTACTAAACGTTAATCTTTTTACTACTCCTGAACATCAAAACATATATAAAAACTATTGAAGAAGTATGGAGAAGAAGTCATACAGTAGACTTGATTTTATTAACTGCAAGATTGACAGAAAAAGATAGAAGCCTATACAACATATTGTATTGAATTAACTAAAATAGTATCTTCTTCTGCTAATATTGAGTTTCATCTACATCTTCTTATACAAAACTATATTAGACGTAATTTTATAGAGAATTTTTCTTCTTTAGTAGAAAAAGCAAAAGAGGAAGCTACAGATGTTTTTCGAACTTCTTGACAATGCTTTTAACTGTATTAACCACCTCTATCCTAATAATCAACAAACAAAGAATATTTCTGAATTAACCGAAAAGTTTTGGGAATCACATCAAAAACATTATCAGAAAAAGACAATGTTAAGCTCTCTAAATATTGTTAATAAGGTTTTTAGGAGGTTGGCAAAAATCGAATCTTTCAATTGTAGCTGGTCGTCCAAATATGGGTAAATCAGCTCTCACAAGAAATTATAAGGATAGCAGAACAAGGTTATTCTGTAGGTGTTTTTCATTAAACATTTCTGATATCAAACTCATTACTAATTTTTATCTAATCTGAGTGGGTTTTCTAATACTGATATAACGGGAGAAACTTTTAAATATACTTTTGCTGATTTACTACTTCCTAACCTTTTGAAAAATTGGAACGTATGAAGATTTATATAAATAGTACATCTTCAATTTCTATTGATAACCTTATAAAAGGAGCTAAGAAATGGAAATTAGAGTGCAATATAGATGTATTGTTTATAGATAATCTTCAACTTATTTGCTATAATAAGGCTCCTAACCGTGAGCAAGAAGTATCCTTTATAGTTCGCAGTTTAAAAGATTTAGCAAAGGAACTTGATATTCCGATCATTGTTTTATCACAATTGTCACGCAATGTAGAACAACGTATTGATAAACGTCCTATCCTTTCCGACTTAAAAGACTCAGGGACTATAGAGGAAGTTGCTGATAATGTTCTATTTTTTTATATCGCCCAGAACACTATGATATAGACAATTGGGGAAAAAGAATATTCTTTTGAAAGCACTGAAAAATCAAGTAGAAATTATTATAGCTAAAAAGTCATCATTGATGTGAAGAAATTTTCTGAATGTTGTCATATATATATGGAAAAATTAAGAATCGAAAAATTTATCATCTGATTTATCATCTGAATTTGTATCTATTACAGATCCTGCTATGGCTTTTTGGAGTAGCACCTAACAAAACAGAAGATAATAATGAATATGAGGATATTCCTTACTAAAATTAACAAATCGCTCTTTGCGTCACTCGTAATTCGTCACTCGTAATTCGTAATTATTATGCGTAAACTTCACTTAATATTTTCCCTGATAGCGGGGGTATTCATATTGCTGGGGGCTCTCACGGGGGCATCTTGGCGGGTGAATCGGTGTATAACCAAACGTTGCCTTACAAAAAGTGCAGCGTTTGAAAGCACTACCCTTGCCCAAACCATTGCCGTTTTAAAGGAAAAAGAATATAGAGGCACTCAAACTCTCTATCGACCGCAATCACTTTGTGCAGGTGGAGACGACTGAGGGCGAAAAACTCTTTATCCATCCGCAATCGGGGGAGGTTATCAAAGGGGATTATAAACCCTCGAAGTTTATACAGTTCCTCAAAACGCTACACCGCTCGCTCTATATGGGCAAAAAACAGGGACGGGTGATTATGGGAGTTACGGCTTTGTGTTTGTGTGTAGTAGCCTTTGTCGGGTATATGGCTCATCGCTCGCAAACAGCAACGCTGGGGCAGGTTCTTCCACAAACTTCCTCAAGAAAAATTCTACAATCATTACCATAGTAGCTTTGGGGCGCTGGGCGCTCGTGCCCATCTTTATCATTGACTCTCACGGGGGTGTATATGACGCTCGAAACAGTGGGAGTGTTTCCCTAAGTTCAAAGCTGAACACAATTACGATGTTAGCACACTACAAGAAACACCCGCAAAACCCGCAAAAGACTTTCCCGCCTTCCAGTGCCTCTCCCGCCGAAGTGCGCCAAGTGGAATTCTCTGCTTTTGAAGATGTAGAAGAGGTCTATAAAGTAGATTTCATCGATAAAAAAATATAGTAGTCAATCAATTTACGGGGAGGTGATTAGCACTCCACCTCTCCTTACAAAGGTTTAGTATATTTGCGTGCACCCTGCACATCGGCAAAGGGCATTATCTCTGGGCGACCGTCTTGTTGCTCTCGTGTATGGCGCTGTTGTTCTTCCTCTACTCTGGCTTTGCGATGACCCTCAGAAAACGAAAGAAAGGCATCAACAATCCGTTTGATAAAAGCGAATGTGAGTATATCGTGTTAGTAGGCACCGAAGGAGGCACCACCCGCAAGTTTGCTATCCTTTTTCACAACGAACTCCTACGTTTGGGCAAACGTTCCTACCTGACCGATATGAACGCCTACACTCGTTTTGCTAAAGCAGAGCAACTCATTGTATTTACTTGCACTTATAGCGATGGCGAGGCGCCCTATCAATGCGACTCACTTTGCGCAACTATGGGTGAAATATCCCCCGCACAACCTTTAGCGTATAGCGTACTCGGCTTTGGCTCTGATACTTACCCCGATTTCTGCAAATATGCCAAAGAAGTAGACCAACTACTATCGGCTACTGCACAAGCTGAATGTGCGCTGCCTTTGCATACGGTAAACGACCAAGACTTTGGTCAGTTTAAAGCGTGGGCAACGGCTTGGGGTATGGTGCAAAAGCTCTCTTTGGCTTTGCCTGATGATTTCAAAGTACAACCTCAGCGCAAACCGCTCACTTTTTACGGTAACGGAGAAAACCCCCCGTAATGGACGACGATATTTTCCTAATAGCGCTACGCCCTTCCAAAAAGTAGTTTTTGTCTCCGGCGACCTCTTGGGCATTACCCTGAAGATGGGCGCGAACGACTCTATTCGGTTGCCAAATACCAAGGAGATGTGTGGTTGAGCGTAAAGCTACATTCACAAGGAGTCGTTTCTAACCTGCTGAACAATTTGCAAATAGGGAGATACATTGCAAGCTGCTTTGGTAGCCAACAAACACTTCCATTTTCCTAAAAAGCATCTCAAGTGGTGTGTATTGCCAATGGTTCGGGGATGGCGCCTTTTATAGGAATGATAGCCGAAAATACCCAAAAGAAACCTATCACCCTGATATGGGGTTGCCGTCGTGAAGCCTCTTTGGAAATCTACCGCCCTTATATAGAACAGTTTACTCGCGAAGGAAAGATAGCCAACTATTGGCAAGCCCTCTCGCGCGAAGGGGACAAATTCTACGTGCAAGACATCTTGCGAAGAGAAGCCCCTTTCTTTGCAGAACTCCTCAAAAAACAAAGGAATTGTAATGATATGGGGTCGGTTGCGATGGAGAAAGCAGTTACTGAAGTCTTAGAGGCGATTTGTAGAGAGCATTTAGAAAAACCGCTGAGCTACTACCAAAAACAAAGGACAAATCAAAACGGATTGTTATTGATTAGATAAGAGATAAGAGGTAAGAATATGACAACACATTTTTACATATAGACCGCAATACTTCGATAGAGGAAGTGAATTTGCTTTTTGAAGCACACTCGCTTTCGGCTTTGCCCGTGTGCGAAAACAATTCTTTTATAGGGGTACTCCGCAAAGAAGCCGTGGAAGGGGCAGCTAAAGAGGCGTTAGTAAGCGATTATGAGTATGCACTTGAACACTATTTTTATACCGCTAACCGCTACGTGGGATGCTGTGGTAGAGGCTTTTTGCGCTCTACCAAACGGATATGTTACCCGTAATCAATGAGGGAGGAGATTTTATAGGCTACTATCATTTAGATGAGTTTGTATTACAACTCATCGAAACACCTTTTATACAAGAAGCTGGCTATGTACTCATCTTGCAAAAAGACATTAAGTATTCATTTGCTGAAATTAGCAGGATAGTGGAGGAAAATGGAGGAACACTTTTAGGGATTTACCTCTCTAATCGCACGGAAAAACAACGTGCATATCACCCTAAAAACTTATCACTAACCAACTCTCGGAAATACTACAACACCTCCGTCGTTATGGGTTATGGCATCCTCACCGAAAAAGATGGTGACTACTATCGAAAAGAGCTGAAAAGACATTGCTGATTACTTTGAAAAAAATACTTAGATTTAGGTAACAGATAAGAGGTAAGAGATAAGAAGTAAGAATAATCTTTAACTAATATATACTATGAAACGTTTTTTTAACTACAATTTTATGGCTTTGCACTGCTTACTTTGGCTTTGCACAAACCGCAATAGGGGTAAAAGTGAATACTCCATTACATTCTTTTAATTTTTTCAACGAGCTCACCTCTAACGAAAGTTATGATATTGAGGTTTATCCGCGAATTGCTGCTTTTTAATTCAGGTGTATTTGCGCATTTCCAACTCGCCAAACGTTGGGCATTACAAACTGAAGTGCTTTATCGCCGAGAAACATTATCATTCCGTCCTAAAAATAGTAGTTGGGATTACGAAGAACGCCCTTATTATGAGTTTGATTACTTAGAAATCCCTCTTATGATGCAATTCGAGGGCAAAAACCCGTTAGAGGATTTACACAGTTAGGTTTTTCACCCAAAATCAGCACAAGAGCAGCTTTTAGAGATAAAGGAAGCAATGAGGTGCAAGATATGAAATACTATTTTGGCATGGGACAACTACACATCAATTTCAATATAGGAGGAGGGTTGCTCGTAGAACGCTCCAAATGGTTGTTGTTCGCAGAAGCGCGTTATTCAGTTAATCTCACCAAAATAGGAATGAATAGCAGTTCTCCTTATTTAAATTTTATAGAAGCAAGAAATCATACCTTAACATTTTCGTTAGGTGCAGGCTATAAATTCTCTAAAAAGAAAAATAGCACTCCTATTGAAGAGGTAAATAAAGAACCCATAACCGAATAATCATTCACTAAATATATTATGAAACATTTTTAACTACCATTGCTTTTTGAGTGTTACTCATTCAGTTTTGCACAAACAGCTATAGGGAATAAAAAGTAACTGACCCTCTATCGGCTGTTAGCCTAGCAACTCCTCTATATACAGCAACCAATGTTGATATAAAAAAACCTACAATGCCTTTGTTAGCCTTGGAGGCTTTGTTCGTATTCCTCTAAAAAGAACATTGGGTTTTACAAAGTGAATTGCTTTTTAAGCACGAAGCAGTGCGTTTTAGAATAGAGAATAGCAGCAAAGATTCTTATTATAGATTTGAATATTTGGACGTGCCTTTCTTAGTACAATACGAAGGTAAGAAAGCGTTTAGAGGTTTTTGGTTTTGTAGGTTTTTTTCACCTAAATTTCTCATTACTTCTTCTTTTTATGATGCCTCTAAGAGTGTTACTTACGGAGGAGTTCGCAATTTAATACAATGATGTTGATGGGACATATAGGAGGAGGTGTGCTATTTTGAACGCCCTAAATGGATTTTACACAGTTGATGCTCGTTTTTCTACCAATATAACGAACTTAGCTTCAGGGAAGTCGTACAGAATATATCAATTTTGATAAAGCGAGAACATTTGTGTTTGGTATTTCGTTAGGCGCAGGGCTATAAATTCTCAAAAAGAAAAATAATACTTCTATTGAAGATATAAATTAATAACCCATAACCGAATAATCTTTCACTAAAAGATATTATGAAAACGTTTTTTTAATTACTGCTATGCTTTTTAAGTATTTCGGCATTTAGCTATAGCCAAATAGCCGTAGGGGTGAAAGTTGCAAATCCGTTTGTAGCAGTTAATGTAATGAAACATCAAATTGCAAATACACCTAAGGGGATTAGAAACGGAGGAGGTATTTTTGGTGAGTTTTTATATAGGGACTTTTAATATAGGAGCTTTTATGCGAATACCTCTAAAAACACATTGGGCACTACAAACCGAAGTGTTGTTCAAGCGTGAAGGGGTTTGGTTTTTCATCAAGAGGAAACAATAGAAGAACTTCTCTCTGATCGCGGAGTATATAAATTTTGGTATGCTGAGGTTCCTATCCTGTTACAATGGGAGGGAAAACGCACCGTAAGAGGGTTTGCTCAATTAGGAGTGTCCCCTAAATTCTTAACTTCAGCAAAGTACTCTGCAGTTTTAGAAAAAGGCTACCATAATGTTACGAGCTCTTTTAATAGGGTTGTTCTCAATTTAAATGTTGGGGGAGGTGTTTTATGGAACAGAAGAGATTGGGTTTTTACTGCTGATGGAAGACTCGCTACCAACCTTACACCACTTTACCTCTAAAAAGAATACCCCTGATATTGATTTCAGTAAGGTACAAAGCTATTATTTTGCGTTTTCTTTAGGAGCAGGTTACAAACCTTTTAAAAAGAAAGTATTGCCTTTAGAAAAGGCTATTCCTCAGGAAGAGCTCCCAACAATTACTAATGACAGTATTCCTGCTGAGGTGAATACATCACAAGAACAAGAATTTTTAGTTTTTAACTCAATATATTATGAAACGTTTTTTAATCATCATCATTTTTGAGTGTTACTACATTTAGCTTTGCGCAAACTGCGATAGGGGTGAAAATCAATAGCCCTGCAAGTACTTTTACGATTATTACACCCATACAATCGATGGAGGGGTATAATGTGGAGTATTTTGGAAAAACAGGCGTAGTGAACTCTGGGTTATTTTTGCGAATGCCTATCAAAAACTCACTTTGCTTCACAAATAGAATTAATGCTACAAGCGCGAGGCAATTCCGTATCGCCCTGAAGGCTCTGATTTAAAATTGCAAGACCGCCGTCATATTCGTTTTTGATTACTTAGAAATGCCTTTTCTTATTGCAATTTGAGGGCAAGAAATGGTTTAGAGGCTTTGGACAAATAGGATTAGCTCCTAAAGTTTTGCTTTTTGGCATCGTATTCTGAAAAAAACAGAACAGTGAGAAGTTCAATATGACACAATTTTTTTCAATAAAAATATTGTTTACTTTTTCACGTAGGTGGAGGAGTGATGTGGGAGATACCTAAATGGATATTCACCGCTGATGCTCGTTTTTCTATGAACCCTCACCCCTATCACCGATCAAGAACACGTTCCTCATCTCTATTTTAAAAGATGCTAAAAGTTATTATTTCGCTATTTCTATAGGCGCAGGCTTAAAACTTCTAAAAACAAAAATGAAGAACCAGCTATTCAAGAGCCGGCATATCCTTCAAAATGAAGAGCCCGTATACCAAGAAGTGAAAGAAGAGGCTGCTCCTCAAGAAGTAAAAGAGGCAGAATAACACTTATTACCTTCCTAAAATCAGGATTTCATCATCATCTAAAAAGGGGTATCATTGCGGAATCGCAGAAGAATTTGTGCGACCGTAATGGTATCTTTTTCGCAATAAGTAGCTATACGGTCGATATCACCTTCGTTGTAGAAGACATTGCGCACTTCGCTGCCATCGATATCGTCTTTAGGGGAAGGAATGCCCAAAAATATGAGCTAAGAGTTTCAGTGAAGTATAGTGTTTGTAATCGCCAAACTTCCACATTTCCATCGTATCGAGATGAGGAATTTCCCTAAGGTTTTTGCCAAAGAGCTGTAGCTTTTTGTGGAATCTCTATCCCGTTGATAATCATACGGCGGGAGATATATGGAAAAATCAAACTCCTTGCCATTATGAGCGCAAAAATAATTTATTAGGGCGTGAAAAATGTTCGTTTACTAATCTGCCAAAATCTTCTAACAGACTCTTTTCTTCCCCTGTGAACGAGGTAACCCTAAAGGTGCGTTGCTGATGCCGGAATGAAAAATACCCTACTGATATGCACACAATTTTCCCAAACTCAGCCCAAATACCTGCGCGGTCGTAGAACTCTTCGGCAGAGAACTCTTCCTTGCGTTGGTAACGCGTTTTTTTCTTCCCAAAGCATTTGAGTTTCAGCCGACAATTCGCTGTACTGCTGGTGTAACGGTACAGTTTCTATATCCAAAAAAAGTATGTCGTCTAAGTTGAGTTTGTGAAGCATTACTGTTTTTATCTGAAAACGAATATAGGTAATAGGTTTGCCTTGTTCTAAATAGAACTGTTCGTAGAAGGTTTTTAATTTCGGTTACTTCTGTGGGGACGCCATCACTATTGTAAATATTGTGATTCGCATAGAGCACTTTTATGCCCTGCTCCGTGTAACAAGCCCAAGGTATAACCGTGCATAAACTCACTATCGGTTTTGAGGTGCACATAGCCATCAGGGGCGAGGATATGCTCGTAACGCGCGAGAAAAATCGGCGTTTGTGAGGCGGTGTTTGGTGCGTTTGTATTTTATTTGCGGATCGGGGAAAGTAATCCATATCTCACTCACTTCGCCAGGAGCAAAACACTTTTCAATGAGTTCTATTTGAGTACGGAGGAAAGCTACATTGGCAATATTTTCTTCTATAGCGGTTTTGGCACCTCGCCAAAAGCGCGCTCCTTTGATGTCTATTCCTATGAAATTCTTCTCAGGGATGACGTTTGGCTAACCCTACTGAATACTCGCCTTTTGCCACAGCCCAATTCTAAAACTATAGGGTGGTTGTTCTTAAAATAGAGTTCATTCCAACGTCCTTTATAAGCAAAAGCATCGGTGAGAACTTCCTCACGTGAGGGCTGAATTACATTGGCAAAAGTTTTATTTTCTTCGAATCGTTTGAGTTTGTTTTTGCTTCCCATAGTAAGTGAATAGTGTTAGGCGGCAAAGATAGCAATATTTTTAATTACAGTTTTTCTTCTTTGCAATGGCAATTCTCGGTATCTATTTCAAAGGTGCTGTGGGTAATACCTTCGTGAGAAAGGGTGTGTTTCAGTTCGGCTTTGATGGTCATAAATTCTTTTTAGCGTAATGCATTCTTTGAGTACCAAATGGGCTGTTAAAGCATTTTGCGCACTACTGAGCGCCCATATATGCAGGTGATGCACACTTTCTACCATAGGGTGTTGTTCTATCAGTTGCTGAATGTGAGCTTGGTTTATATTCTGAGGTACGCCATCTAAAATGAGTTTTACACTTTCTTTTAAGAGCCCCCAAGTAGAGAAGAGAATGACAATTCCCACCATAAAACTACTGATAGGATCGGCGATATACCAACCGGTAAAGTACATAATTGCTCCTGAGACAATCACCCCTACCGATACTAAAGCATCGAGTAGCAGGTGCAGAAAAAGCCCCTTTGATATTGATATCGGTTTGCTGACCTTTATAGAAGAGAAAAAGCTGACACCCCATTGATAATCACCCCTATGAAAGCTGTAATCATAATAGCAGTTCCTGCCATTTCGGGTGGATTGAGAGACGTTCAAAGGCTTCGATAAAGATTTTTATCACAATGTATATCAGCAGTACTGCATTGATAAGTGAGGCGAGGATGGAAGCCTTTTTGTAACCATAAGTGTATAGCTGGGTAGCAGCACGGTGAGTGAGCTTCAGTCCAATGAGAGAAAATCACCAAAGCTGGCGACATCGCTTAAATTATGACTGGCATCAGAAATAAGCGCCAGCGAATCAACTCTAAAAACCTACTATAAATTCGATAAGGGTATAGAGCAAATTCAAGCCTATACCTATATAGAAGGCGCGATTCAGCGCACTTAAATCGGTTACGGTGTGATGATGATGGTGGTGATCGTGATAATCGTGATCGTGATGATCGTGATCGTGGTGATGATCGTGATCGTGGTTGTGTGAATGTTCCATAATAGTAATTTTAGGTAAGAGATAAGAGGTAAGAATTGGGGCAAAGTTACAAAATTATTTAGAAATAATCTCTGTTTAGAGGTGTTTTTTTCATAGCCTAACCTCCGCTGGAGATGTTTTGGAGAATCTCAGAAAAATCTTGGAGAATCTCGGAGGTGGGAGGGGTGGTGTAAATAGTCTATTTCTTTAGAATATATTTTTGTATTGGTAATAGGCGATAGCTACTAAAATAAGTGCGATTAGCCAATAAGTTTTTTGGGGTTAGCCCGAAATTGTGTTCTTTTGTTTGAGTGATTGGCGTTTATGGAAATGTAGGGTTCTTTTTGTCGTAGGTGGTGCAGTTCTTTCTGTTGCAGGTTGTCGGTGCGCTCACGCAAGTGTTTTACGTGGGTAGTGCTGTGGAGTTGCACTTGGGTATGCCCTGTGCTGTCCTTAAACGCCTCAAGTGTGAGATGTACTTTGTGAGGCCACTGAGCCATTCTACAGTGTGCAAGACTGCTGTTTGTTGGCGGTAGAGACTATCTATTTGCTCACGTATTTGGAGGGTTTCAGTTTGTTTTAGCTTATGTGTTTTGCAGGAGAATAGTAATAAAAAAAGGCAATAAAAAGAGAATTTGTTTCATTTTGAGAGTTGTTTTATGATTTTTTTGAGTTGGGTTGCATAATCGGGGGGCAGTGGCGTAGCCTGCACGAGCAATGGCTTCGGCGAATAAGTATGGGTCGGTTTTTGACTTTTTAGAGCCTCGGCATATCGCTTGTTGTTCAAGAACAAGAAAGCGTGATCGGTAAAGCAGGCTTCAGGAGTGGGGTATTTTTGAACCAATCCTTTACCTTATACGTGTATTTGCCATCAGTGCGCTTGGTAACGCTTAGCACTTCGGGGAATTTTTGTAATGCAGGGGTGCGCTGATAAGTTTCCCAATCACAAGAGAGCACTTCGGTAGTTACCAATAATTGTCGGTCATTAGCGGGGATATTGGGTTTAGCTTTTTATGCCAAAGAACATATTACCAGGGCGTGTGTTCCCCAAGCACTTTCCAAGGCTGCTTGTGCCAAAAATAAAGAGGTGTGAGATGCCTGTTTTGCGTTCAGTTTCTAAAGCATAGGGCTTGTAGGTAACTACAAAAATGTACGATTTGTTGTTCGTTGTTTTGTCATTTTCTAAGTTGTTTTAAAAGGTTTTCGATAGAAGTTTCGAGTTCTTTGATGCGTAGGTTAGCCTCTTTAAAGGTCGGCAATGGCTTTGGCGTATTTTTCGCCTAAGTCATCAATCATTTCGCGATAGATGTGTATCGCTTTATCTACATTGTCTAATTCGCTGGCTTGTAGTTCCACGCGTTGTTTAGGGCGACCGAAGAGCCAGCCTGCCCATCCTGAGAGCAAAAGCCCTACAAAAGTGATGAATTGTTCTTTGAGAAGTTCCATTTTCTTTTTGATTTGTGATGCAAAATTGAGGAGTTTTGAAGAAGTGCACAAATAGTTGTAACGAGTGGTTACAAGATTGTAACAAGGAGAGGAAATAAAAAGGTACGAGTTATGGGCTCGCACCTTTTAATGGTTACTTATTCTCTAATGAGTTATCCTTTCTTAATTGTTGTAATTCCGCCACTTAGAGCAAATTCCATCGCTTTTTGGGCAGTAAAGCCTTCGGCGGGTTTTACATTCTCGGAAGAAGTAACAATCACCCAACCCTGAAATAGCATAGGAATGCGGCAAATATACGCTCACCATTCCCTCGAGATTGACAAAAAATCCATTGACGGCTGGGTAAGAAAACCTATGCGCCATACTTCGGGGTTTCGTTTACACGTACCCACACTGGATTGGAGAACTTGCGTTTATCGCCTACAAAATGACGCTAAGACATCTTTGATAGATGAATAGATGATTTTTACCCCAGGGATATGTGCCACCAAATAATCTAACAAACCTACCAATAGTTTCCTAAAATGAGTCGGCTACCTATAAATCCAATGATGGCTGTGCCTAATAGGACTAATGCGAACACTAAACCTGGGTAATCTTTAGAGAGGTCGGGAACGAGGTTATCAACACTTTTGAATATCGACCAAATAATCCAAATAGTAGCACTGAGAGGTCCCTATGATAAGTATCCCTTTGAAAAAAGTATTTGATAAAAGTACTAAAAATAGTGTTTTTCATTGTTGTAATTTGTTGATTTTTGCCAATTTAGGAATTGGCTGTAATGCAAAAATAGCACTATTTTCCTAAATAGGAAAATTTTTCTGCAAGGGAGAGTTTTTGGAGTTCTCGGAGTTTTTCAGAGGTCTCTGGAGCGATTGAAGTTTTTGTAGTTGCATAAAAATTAGATTGTGGATAGAATAGATTAAATTGTTTTTATATAAAAAAAGCTGCTAAGCGGGGTACTTAACAGCTTTTTATTATTTATCCAGAATAGGTATGTACACTCATTTGTGCCGTTGGCAAGTAGTTTACACCAAACCAGCAAACAAGGAGTAGTATAAAGGCAATTCCTACGATAAGGAAACTCTGAAAAAGGTTTCTTTTCTTTGTGATTGTACTTGTGGTGGAGATATACCAAATAGCCAAGCCAAGTGATAAATGCCCAAGTTTCTTTAGGGTCCCACGTCCAATAGTGCCCCCACGCTTCTTTTGCCCAAAGGGGCTCCAAAGAGCAATCCAAAAAGTGAGAAATACATAACCTATTTTTACAAGTTGGTCGATGACAGTAAAGATTGATTGTACTTCTTGTCCTTTTTTTATAGCGATAAATGCCATAGAAAGCAGTGAGTGAAGCTATCCCTAACATTGCATAAGCAAAGATATACACGATTACGTGTGGAATGAACTACACGCTCTGCAAGGCAGGCATTAGGGCTTTTGTTCATTGTATCGGGGTGGGTATAGGTAAGTACTATAAATACAATCCCATTACAGCTGAATAGCTGAGCATCCACTTTTGGCGATAGAGCCAATAGATGGCACAGCCCTATGAGTCCCATAAAGAATGCGTACCAAATACGTGTTTCGGCAAGGGTGCGCAAGGGCGGACGATCTAAGTTTTGCCACAAGGCAACAATAAAGACTCAATGGTTAGGGTAGCTACTAAATGAGCTGTAATACTGAGGTTTCTAAGAGCTTTACTTTTACTATAGATAAGTGTTCCGGAAAGTAACCATAGGGCTACTGAAATGTATGTTATAAGATTGAAATAATGCCACATAACTTAGAAAATAGGAATTAGGAGTTAGGAATTAGATGTTTGTTTTTAGTTTTTACTCAAAGAGGGAGAGCAATACCGCCGGCAGTAGTAAGAAAAATTCCTACATAAAACGACAGGTAACCAAGGGTCGGAGATGAGTTCGACGACACTGAGTTCTGACCAGCGCCCCATACGTTCATCGTAACTCAATTGGTAAATGCGCCAACCACCTACGCTGATAGGGGTGGTTTACTTCTATTTTTTCTTCGAGTACTTCGTTTAGATGATCTTTTTGATATATCAATACATCGGATTGGAATTTGCGTGCTTCGGCAGGTGCCATTACCAAGGTATGTTCATCATCTAAATGAATGGCACGAGGTGAGAATGGAAGTTACCGGCTGAAATCCAATCGGTTTTCTTTTGTGGAGTACGAAGGTCTTCTACGGTTACTTTGGCTGCATTGGTCGCACCCTCACATCGTGTGATTGACATAAGTACTATCGGTATCGGGGATTGCCTTTTTCGAGGTATTGGTGAAGAGTAATTTTCCAATTGAGCAGGGTCATACTCTCACTTTGTTTTTCGAGCATAAAACCCTATAGGTTTTTCGTGAGGCAGTGCCGATCCTGTGCTATCGATAACAAATAGTTTATTAGGATAAATATCTATACTAAACTCTTTGAGTTCCATAGCGATAGGCAGTTGTACTACACGATTATCATCGGTAGTTGCACGCCATTCGAGTTTATCCTTGTAAAGGTTCATTTTCAAGCGAATGATGTCGCCTTGTCCTAATACCCCAGCGAACATTGTAAGCCATAAGCCAAAGTGATTGAGAAGAAAAGGTATATTTTTGCGTTGGTAGACCATTGAGCGTTTTGAGGATAGAAAAACCAGAGGTTCATCAGTGCTAACACGAAAACGATGCCGAAGTACCAAGTTTTGGTAAGGTCGTCTAATCCTAATTTTCCTAGAAAGCTATTTGCTACTTCTTGAGGATTTACATTGATGCTGCCCAGACCAATGGTGAGAACTCCAAGGGTTACAACTGTAATAATTGCAAAAGGCGCTGATGAAAAGCGCACGATGAAGTTTGTTTTTCTAAAAATAAAAATATACAGCTGTAGTGAGTAGTACAAAGGCAAAGCCTCCTATGACATTGTAAGGGAAAGCTAAAACCAACTCTTGCTGATGCTCCCTAAGGAAAGTTGCAATACAAACCCTATCATCAGGGAAATACACGCTACCAAAATAGCGAAAGGATATTGTTTCATAGTTAGGTAAGAGGTAAGAGATAAGAGGTAAGAAATAGGGGCGAATTGCCATTCGCCCCTACTCGTTATTTGTCTTTCGTAATTCGTTAATTACTTTTTGGGTTACTAAACGTCCTTTTTCTTTTGGCTTCTTTAATCCATTTAGGAACGATAGTTTCTAAGAATTTTTCTTAGCAGCTTCTTCTTTAGGGATATCTAGACCAATTTCTTTTTGAGCTTTTTAGCTTTAGTGCTGATATCAGGCATTACTGAAAGCTGTTTTGATGTTTAGTTTTTCTTTAAGCACTATCTAAATTATTTTCAGCTTGATAAGCATAGATAAGACCATCACTAAGGAGGCGTTCAGATTCGATAGGAGCGTGGAAAGCGGCACCGTGTGAAGAGTGTACCATATCCCAACGCCATTGTGATTTGCGGATAAGTGCCAAAGTAGGTTTCATTTGTTCTTCAGTAGCACCGTTATCCCACAAGAATTTAGCTTTGAAGTGTACTTTTGCTAATTGTTTTTCGAGTTTCATACGCATACCATATACAGCATCTTGGCGATCGTATACGTTTTTCACCAATTCTTCTTCACTTTGGCGGTGACAAGTTTGGCAACTTGCAGACACGTTACGCAATGGACTGCTGATTTGGTGATCAGAGAATTTTACAGCACCATCAGTTTTGTAAGGCATATGGCAATCGGCACAAGAAACGCCACGTTGTCCGTGGATACCGAGTTGAGAAAGTTCATAATCAGGGTGTTGTGCTTTGAGGATAGGAGTACGGCTAAGAGAGTGAACATAGTCAGTCCAACCTTCTTTATCGTAATATTCTTCCATTTTTCAACAGTCATTCCTTCATCCCAAGGGAAAGTAAGATATTTTTTTATCACCTTTGAAGTAGTACTCTACGTGGCATTGAGCACACGAGAGAGCGCATTTCTTGGTGAGTAGCTTTATTGATGTCACGACCTTGACGTTTGAAAGCTTCTTGTAAAGCCAATTGTTTTACTTGTACTTCATAGTTTTGGTATCGTGGCAAGTAGCACAACCGATAGGGTTTTACGATTTGGCTACCCCATTGATCCCAAGGAGCACTATAGTAAGTTTCAGCACCTACTTCTTTTCATAAGGCGAGGGCACATCAGGGCTTTTTACAAGTCCAACAAGTACCTGGTTGAGGAGTGGGTAGAATCGGTAGGCGCACCAGTACGAAGGATTTTAGTAACATCCTCAATAGCATGCATATGTCCGCGAGGAGCGTTGTATTCCTTAGAGAAAGCATAACCAGCCCAAAGGATTACCATTTTCAGGGCGCAAAGCGAGCAAATCATCATCTTGACTGCTCATATACCCTAGAGCGGGAATGTAGTGTCGGCAGTTGCTGCCCACGAAGCGTATTCACGAGGATAGAACGGTTCAAAGAGCTCGTTTTTGCATTCCTGATCGGGGAGGTTATTACCGCCTCTTGCGATAAACTGAGCTCTGTAGATCTCATTCATTATTGAATTAGCCAATAGTCCTAATAAAAAGGTAACTACTGCTAATAAACCTGCAATTAACCAATGTTTCTTTTTCATCGCTGTATAAATTATATTTCGTAATTTGTTGATTTTTCTTTATTTTTGACCATATTATCAAGCCATTCAGGGTATTGTTTGGCATATTACTAATAATAGGTACGGGTGAATGAGGAGCTGCATTGAGTCCACGTACACGGCTGTGAGGCACTTCGCGGTGGCAATCCCAGCAGAGTCGCCCGTTATCGGCGTGAGCCATTTCGGCAGTTACCTTTCCTGCTTGTACTTCACTTACCAAAGTACTATGGCAGCGGATACAGTTTTCTTGTACTACCTTTTGCCCTGGGGAGTGCATTTTAATCACTTGAGGTTCCAAGCGGAAAGTGAACATCGTGGCGTGGCGCAGACCGTCGTTCGCTTTGAAATAGTATTTGCGAAAAACGTTGTCGTGAGGCACGTGGCAATCGTTACACACGGTATTGCGACCGTGAGAGGAGTGCATCCACGTAGCGTACTCAGGCTCCATAATATGGCAGTTCACACACGCCTTAGGGTCGTCGGACAGATAGGGTGCGCTTTGGATATATAGAATATGTATCCTCCAAGCCCTATCAGTATCCCTACTAATGATGGAATCAAGAATCGAAACCATCGTCCTTTTTAGTAGATTGGGTGTTGTTATTCGTTGTCGCCATTATATAAAAATATTTTTTTCGTTGTTTTTCGTTGCAAATGTAAAAATACTTTCTATACATTTGCAAATAAAAACGACAGGATTATTTTACTTTATTGTAAGTCTAAATAAGGTTAGTTTATTTCTGTCTAATTTTCAATATATTAACCTTTTTAAAATGTAAAAAATTCAAAAGAAAAATTATACCTATGAAAAACATTTATTATCAATTTTTGCTCTGGGCACAGCTTTCGTTTTGTACCCCACTTTGGCAACTGCTCAAGAAGAGTTACCACCACCTCCACCGATGGAAGAAATGGCACCTCCCCACCCCCTAATGAGTTTACATTATCGGCACAATTGCGTCCGCGTTTTGAGTATCGCAATGGAGCTTACAAGCCAATTCAAGAAGGAGAAGCACCTGCTATCCTCACTAACAATCGCGTTCGCTTGAATTTTTTGACTACAAGCACACCGACCGCCTACACCTATATATATCACTGCAAAATGTGAATGTATGGGGACAAGCACCTCAAATACAATCATTCGATAGAACTGGTGGTATGTCGGTTTTTGAAGCTTATGCAGAATTACCTCTAGCTACTAATTTCAGTGCTAAAATAGGTAGACAAGTAATTGCTTTAGATGACGATCGTATTTTTGGTTCTCTTGATTGGCACCCCTGCAGGTCGTAGTCACGATGCGGTAAACCTCAATTGGAAGGCTTCTGAAAAGTGGATGCTTCATGATTTTTTTTAGCTTACAATCAATCAGGGAGCTACTATAGGTGCGCCACTAAATGTAAATACTCCCTAGCGGTCAGAATTTCACTCCAGGAGCAGGGCAAGATTACCAACACTTAGAGGCTGTTCACGCGCACTACAATATTAGCGGAACACAACAATTGTCATTCTTACTTGCTAACTTAGGATACCGCACTAATGATAGTGCAGACCAAAACACACAAACTTGGGGAGCGCACTACACTGGCAAAAGCGACCAATTGAACTATGGAGCTTCAGCTTATTTGCAAACTGGCAAAAATGCAGCTGGAGCTAAAAAGAGTGCTTATATGTTTGCTGTAAATGCAGGTTACAAATTCTCTCCTATCTTTGGTTTGGCAGCTGGAGTAGATTACCTCAGTGGCAACGCATCTAATGACACTTCAGGTAAAGACAAGAAATTCTCTCCATTTAGTGGTACTAACCACAAATTCTATGGTTTTATGGATTATTTCTTTGTAGGAGCTCCTGGATCTAACGCTGCTCCTTCTGCAGGTTTGCTTAATCCTTACCTTACTGCTAATGTACGCACTGGTGAGAAGAGCAACCTCAGCGCTACTTTCCACTATTTTGCACCTGCTGCTAAATTTGAAACTAACAAAAAACACAGCAGCTATGGCAGTGAAATCGACTTGGTGTACAACCTAAAAAGTACAACCTTTTATCGGACTACAATTAGGTTACTCTACTTACTTTTGCTAACGATGGCACTAAAGCACTTAAAAAACACTCCTAACCAACGTGGTTACCAAGACTGGTTTTGGTGCAGTTTGAACATCAATCCTAAATTGTTTTTCAGCAATGTTTTAAAGTGAATAATAACTCATATACAAAAAGGATAGCTCTCCACTGAAAGCTATCCTTTTTATTTCTTTCACTCTATCCATTACGATAAATATTGATGGACAAATAAATTCTGTATTTACTTCTTATTTGCGATTGCTTGTTCAAAAAGGGAACGATTGTAATATTTTTGAGCAAGCGATAAGCAAGTGCTAAACATCAAGGCTCCCAAAAACCATAAACTTTAAAACCTCCTATAACTAGCGATGTGAGGTAGACCATTATAACGTTGTTCAAAAAAACATTGTAAGTCCAAAAAGTAAGTTCGGCAATAGGCATCAACAAATAGTCTAACAGCGGACGCACATAGGCGTTCAAGCAGGAAAGCACAAAAGGCTGCAAGTATGGCTGTGGAATACCCCTCGATGGTAGCACCTACATTCAAAAATACACAATAGGAATATAAGTGTTGCCGAAATCATTAGGGTATACAAAAACTTTAGGAGTTGCATAAAAATTGTATTGTTTTATCGTAAAATTCAGTAGGATTTTGGGCGTGAAGCCAATGTCCTGCCTTACTCACAGTCTCTATAATAGCGTGAGGAAAAATGAGTATAGATAAGTTGCTCATCTTCAGGCATTACATATTCAGAATACTCACCTTTGAGAAAGAGTGTTTTACCATTGTACATTGCTATCCGGCAATTCAGCTCCTATCTCACTCTCGTTGGCAATAAGCGCAGGGAGATTCAGGCGTAAAGCCTAAATGCCCAGGGGTTTCCCAATAGAGGTTTTTGAGCAAAACCGACGAGTACCTATATCGCTCACATAGGCAGCAAGTGCTTTATCTGCCTCTACACGCGAGGTTATTTTGTTAAAATCAAGAGAAGCTAATCCTCGTAATATTTGTTCGTGATGAGGTGGAAAATATTTAGGTGCCATATCGGCAACAATGAGTGAGAGTACTTTTTCGGGATATTCAGTAGCAAAAAGCATTGCTGTTTTGCCTCCCATAGAGTGTCCCATTAAATGAAACGCCTCCAACTGATGCGCTTCGGCATATTGCAATAAATCTTGTACCATTAGCGGATAGCTAAAATCATCGCTGTGGAAGCTGCGACCGTGATTGCGTTGGTCTAACAAATGCAGTTGAAAACCTGCTTCAGCATATTTGAGAGCTAAGGAACGCCAATTATCAGACATTCCTAAGAATCCGTGTAAAATCACGAAGGGAGTTCCTTCTCCTATAATTTGAGAGTGTAATATCATAATTTCAATTAACAATTAATAATAGCTAATTTGTTAGTTTCAGTCCGATAATGGAGCTGATAAAGGGTCACCAGAAACACTACACGCCAGAGAGTTACAGGTTCTTTGAAAAAGATCATTCCCATTACTACAGAGCCTGCTGCCCCTATACCTGTCCATACAGCATAAGCTGTACCTAACGGGAGCGATTTGGTAGCTTTCATCATCAGCCACATACTCAGTGAAAGTGCAATCACAAAAAGTGCATACCACAAGAAACTTTGCCTGCCAACAGTCTCACGCGCTTTTCCCATACTAAATACAAAAAGGACTTCAAAAAGTCCTGCTAACACAAGAAATATCCAAGCCATATTAAAAGATTAGAAGTTAGTTTGTAAGAACGCCATTTTTCGATACACGCCTGCATATCATCGGGGAGTTCACTGTCAAAACTCATAAATTCGTGAGTTAGGGGGTGTTTCAAAACCTAACGTTTTGGCGTGCAGGGCTTGCCGCGGTAATACCGCAAAAACAATTCTCTACAAATTGTTTATATTTAGCAAAAGTAGTGCCTTTCAGTATTTTGTCGCCACCATAACGCTCGTCGTTGAAGAGCGTATGCCCTATGTGTTTTAAATGCACCCTTATTTGGTGAGTGCGCCCTGTTTCTAATCGGCAGGGACACAGGGTTACAGATAGCCAAAACGCTCTAACACTTTGTAGTGTTACAGCCTCTTTGCCGTGAGAACCATCGGGAAAAAACATCCATTTGCAAGCGATCTTTCAAATGTCGTCCTATATGCCCTCGCACAGTTCCCTCATCTTCTTCTATATTACCCCCACACTAGGGCGATGTACTCGCGTTGGGTAGTTTTATAAAAACTGTTGGGTGAGATGCAACATAGCCTCTTCGGTTTTTGGCGATTACCAACAGTCCGCTAGTATCTTTATCAATACGATGCACCAATCCAGGGGCGATTGCTGCTGTTGTTAGGCAAATGCTCAAAATGATATACTAATGCATTGATGAGCGTTCCGCTATAGTTGCCGTGCCCTGGGTGTACTACCATACCCGCAGGTTTATTCACCACAAGCAAGGCATCATCTTCATATACAATATTTAAGGGGATATTCTCGAGCACTAACAAATCCTCGTGTGGAGGGTGAGAGAGGAGTACCTTCACCACATCGTTAGCCTTCACACGGTGATTGGCTTTCACTGGTTCGCCATTTACGAAGATATTCCCCTGTTTAGCTGCTTGTTGTACCTTGTTGCGAGTTGCATTTTCTACAAAAATTCATCAAAAAACTTATCCACACGCAAAGGTTCTTGTCCCTTGCCTGCTGTAAATGAATAATGTTCGTAGAGTTCGGGAGCTCCCTCATCATCTGGTTCTAAATCGTCTACTAAATCTTCTTCGTACAAAGTCATAGAATTTTTAGAGATTGTTTTGGATTAATTTGTTGTAATTATGATTGAAACTTAGGGTGAAATGCTAATCACCCATCAGTTCCTCTATTGGTATCTCATCTGGAATTGTATCGCGCATTTCTAAGCCATTACCATAAATCAAATCGATGCGTGAAGTTTTTTTACTAACTTATCACCCGGTTGCACTGGCTTGCCATTGTATTGCATTTCAAGCACCATATCCTTACCGATATTATCCACATAAGTTACTTGCCCAATAGTAAGCCCCACCGATTGCAGAGTAGCTTCAGCATTCCGGCGTGTTACTTGTATCACCTTAGGAACAGTTACTTTGTGATACCCCTTAGGATTGAGTGTGAGATATATTTTGCGATTGTACTTCACTCGCTCATTAGGGCTCAGGGACTCTGACTGATAACCGATAACGGTGGAAATGAAGGATTGTACTCGGTAGAATCGATTACCCTCGCAGCGCAAATCTTGTTCTTCGAGAAGGATTTGCACTTCAGTAAAGGCTTTTATTGGTAAGATCGGGGACTACCACAAACTTACCGTGAGCCGTATAGAGTTGCAAAAAATTTGAGTGATACCCATAGCAATAGTACCACAACTATTACTGCAAAAAAACAGTTGCCAAACGAGTTGTTTTCCTGATTTTTAAAATTTCTTTGAAATTCATACCTTTGCAAAAGTATTGTTACAGATGGCAAAGATACAAAATAATTAACAACTAGCAACAATAATTAAAATCCACAGTCAATTTGTCATTCAACAAATTATTCTTACCTTTGCCCTTTACTAACAACAGCCCTCTAAGGTCTGAAAAGCTAACTTCAATGAAATTCAATATAGTTTCCGATTTTGCCCCTACGGGCGACCAACCTCAGGCTATCGACCAGTTAGTAAAAGGCATTGAGCGCGATGATAAATACCAAGTGTTATTAGGCGTTACGGGCTCTGGAAAAACTTTTTACTATCGCCAATGTGGTGGAACGCATCCAGCGCCCTACTCTTGTGCTGGCACATCAACAAAACGCTGGCTGCTCAGTTGTATTCAGAGTTTAAAGCTTTCTTCCCCAATAACGCGGTGGAATACTTCCGTTTCCTACTACGATTACTATCAGCCGGAAGCCTATATCCCTACTACGGGGACTTATATAGAAAAAGACCTCTCTATCAATGATGAAATTGAAAAAAACTGCGCCTTAGCACTACCTCTGCTCTCTTGTCGGGCAGGCGTGATGTGCTGGTCGTGGCATCGGTGTCGTGCTTGTATGGGATTGGGAATCCTGTGGAGTTTCAAAAGAATGTGATTACAATCAAACAAGGCGATGTGCCCCGCGCACTAAGCTAATGCACCGATTGGTACAAAGTCTTTATGCCCGCACAACTGCCGAATTTAGGGCACGGCAACTTCCGCATCAAAGGCGATGTGCTCGATGTCTTCCCTGGCTATGACGACAACGCTTTCCGCATCCACTTCTTTGGCGATGAAATTGAAGAGATAGAACAGTTTGACCCTACTACCAATCACGTGTTAGACCGCTACGAGAGCCTCAATATCTACCCTGCGAATATGTTCGTTACCTCCCCGATGTTCTCCAAAAAGCAATATGGAACATCCAGCAAGATTTGATGAAACAAGTAGAGTTTTTTTTGAGGCATCAGGCAAAGCCTTTAGAAGCCAAACGGCTGAAAGAACGCACTGAGTTCGACCTTGAGATGATACGCGAATTAGGCTATTGTTCGGGTATTGAAAACTATTCGCGCTATTTAGATGGTAGAGAACCCGGTACACGTCCGTTTTGCCTCATAGATTACTTCCCCGATGATTTCTTGATGGTAATTGACGAAAGTCACGTAACCGTCTCGCAAGTACACGCGATGTATGGGGGCGACCGCAGTCGCAAGGAAAACCTCGTGGAATATGGTTTCCGCTTACCCGCTGCAATGGACAACCGTCCGCTGAAATTCGAGGAGTTTGAAGCGCTACAAAACCAAGTGATTTACGTGAGTGCTACCCCTGCCGACTATGAGCTCCAGCAAACGCAAGGCGTGTACGTAGAGCAGGTAATACGCCCCACTGGCTTGCTCGACCCCGAAATAGAAGTACGCCCCAGTGCCAACCAGATAGATGATTTAGTAGAAGAAATACAAGTGCGCACCGAAAAAGACGAGCGTATATTGGTAACCACCCTCACCAAGCGAATGGCAGAGGAACTTACCAAATACCTCACTCGCATTGGTATTAGGTGTCGTTACATTCACAGCGATGTGGATACATTGGAGCGCGTGGAGATTATGCAAGACCTCCGCAAGGGACTCTTTGATGTGCTCATAGGGTAAACCTCCTCCGTGAGGGGCTTAGACCTGCCCGAAGTGTCGCTCGTCGCTATCCTCGATGCCGATAAAGAAGGCTTTTTGCGTTCCACACGTTCACTCACTCAAACCGTAGGGACGGGCTGCCCGCAACGTAAAATGGCAAGGCGATAATGTACGCCGATAAGATTACTGATAGTATGCAGCGCACCATTGATGACACCAATTACCGCCGCGAAAAAGCAGATGAACTATAACAAGGCACACGGTATCACGCCTCAGCCTTTTGCAGAAGAAAAATAGAGAATAGCCTCAGCAAGAGCCCTATAACTGAATTTCACTATGACCCATCATTCAAGGAACACATAGCAGCGGAAACCCAATCAGTCTATTTATCGGCTAAGGAGTTAGAGAAGAAAATCAAAGAAACCCGCAAACTGATGGAGGCAGCAGCCAAAGACCCTCGATTTTTGTAAAAGCTGCCCAATACCGTGATGAGCTAAAAAGATTGCAGGGAATTAGCAAATTAAGGAATTAGCAACTCGCACCTTGGGCAAAGTTGATGACTACCTTTATAAATAAAGATTTTTTTCTCTCAGATGCTCTCTAAGCTCTCCAAGATTTTCTTAGATTTTCTTAGATTTTTCGGAGATTTCCCTAAATTAAAATGTTAAAAAAATCTGCTAATCACAAATTGTTTTGTATCTTTGCCACGAATAATTAAAAACTAATAATACAATGAGAAATATCTTATTCATACTATCCGCCTTTTTACTCTTTGCGTGTAAGGAAAAAGATAACGACAATAGTATCCCCTCTTCTGATTATGAATTGAGTGGTGATGGACTTACTTTAGTAAAATGGAAGAATGAGAATACAACGATTCTTGATATGCAAGCTGATCCTGTTCTTAGTAAGGTGCAAGTCATAGGAGAAAAAGGCTTTCTATATACATAAAAAAATATAGTAAATATTACACTCCCTACCAATTTAAAGAGTATAGAAAAAAAGAAGCATTTTGGTATACTAAAAATAACAAGTATTACTATCCCCACAGGTGTACAGGTCATAAAAGAATTTGCTTTTGGGTCATCATCACTCACCTCTGTTCAGTTTTTCAGAAGGGCTTATCTCTATCGACAAGGGGGCCTTCTATAGTTGTGAGATCCTTTCTCTTAAATTTCCTGAAAGTCTACAAGCTATTGGCGAAAGTGCTTTTTGGGGTAATAAAGCAATTATTTCGGTTTATAATCCCTAAGGGAGTACAGAATATAGCGGAAGAATCTTTTTGCTTGTAGTAAATTAACTTCAGCTACTTTCAAAGGAACAAATCCTCCAAAAATTAACTTACCTTTTAATTATATTGACTCAATAACTCGTATTTTGTACCCTAAAGGAAGATTAGAGGTGTATAAAAACGATGAAGGTTTCAAGAAGTATGTAAATACCATTTCAGAAGAAGAATAGAAATTCTTCTATAACAATCTTATAAAGAAATACACTTTGCCAAAGATGATAGCCCGTGTGGCTCACACCTTTGGCAAAGTTTTTGTTAGTGATTAATTGTTAATTATCAATTGTTTTTGTATCTTTGCCGTTGCAAAATGATGTTTTTAAAAACAAATATCCGTCGTCAATTACAAGAACATACCCTCACAAGCGTATGCCTTTAGCCCTACTATCAAACTGTTTTGTAGGTGATAACGGCGTAGGGAAAACCAATCTCCTCGATGCTATTTATCACTTAGGAATGGCAAAGAGCTACTTCACCACAAGTGCCGTGCAGAATGTACGCCACGGTGAGGAGTTCTACCTCATTGAGGGCAGTTCCAAAAGTGAAACCCGCGAAGAACAGATTGTTTGTAGCCTCAAAAAGGACAGTGATGAAACACAACGGTAAAAGCTTATGAACGCCTTGCCGACCATATAGGTAAAATATCCTATGGTGATCATCTCCCCTCCGATCGCGACTTGATAGTAGAAGGTAGTGAAACCCGCCGTAAGTTTTTAGATAGCGTCATTTCGCAAAACCGATAGAGCTTACTTAGAACTGCTTTTGCGCTACAACCGCATCCTCTTGCAACGCAACACCCTCCTAAAGCAAAATGGCTGAAAGTGGGATGTTTTCTTTAGAGACTCTCAGTATTTACGACGAGCAATTAGCCCCTTAGGGCAGCATCTCTACGAAAACGACGTGTCTTTTATGGAAGAGTTTTTACCTGTTTTTAGCGAGCAATACGCCTATATTTCAGGAGGGAAAGAACGTGTGAATTTGCAGTACGAAAAGTCAGTTACACCAAAGCGATTTAGCAACACTACTTCGCGAAAAATACTGAGCGTGATCGCAGTGCGCAATATACCACAAAGCGGTATTCATAAAGACGATTTGCTCTTTGAAATTGAGGGGTTTCCCGATGAAAAAAATACGGTAGCCAAGGGCAGCAAAAAGTCGTTTTTGATAGCCCTAAAGCTCTCACAGTTCAAAAATTTTGCAACAAGAATTAGGGATTACCCCCATAGTGCTTTTTAGACGATATATTCGATAAATTAGATGACACTCGTGTAACCCAATTAGTGCAGTTAGTAACTCAAAAAACATTTCGGACAGCTTTTCATCACCGATACTCATTCACAACGTACTGAAGCAGTGGTAAAAAGCACCGGCTTAGCCTACGAACTGATTCAAGTAACCTAAAAGTAGGGGTGTTTTGCAAACGCCCTCTAAAAACAAGCTTAATATAAGAAATGTCACAATTGTTAATTATAAATCGTTAATTGTTAATTGAAATATGAAATCCAATAACAAGAAAAACACTATTATTGATGTACCAGTACAACCTCAAAAACACCTCTATCAAATGGCTAGCAACTTTTCTTGCTCATTGCCTATGGCTATGTAACGGTAATCACCCCTAACTGGATGGCGTTCGACTCTAACGCTACCAAATTCTACACCTTTGCAATCCTCAACTTAGTGGTGGTTGCTCTCGTGTTTTTATAAAAAGAATTTAGAGAACGCACCCAGGTGCTTTTTGGCTTCTTTACCAATAAAATGGGGATTGCCTATAGCCTCATAATGGTAATGGCACTGCTGTCTTTCTCTAAGGCTATCAATACTGAAGAAGCTATCCTTCACTTCTTCAAAATATTCACCGCTTTCTCTGCTGCTTGGATGGTATCCGCTCTGGTAATTTACTACAAAGAAGCACTTTTTGTCTTAGCTTTCGCAATGACGATTCTGCTTTGCTACGACTTTTTAGTAGCAATGGACGGTATAAAAGGCGTTACTCAAAGGTACTGCTACCGATTTGGCTATCAAAGGTTCATATTCTAATAAAAACATCTTAGCTTCGGCTATGTTCATCAAGATACCTTTTTGCAATATGGTTGTTTTTACTTTTCCCGAGAAAACTTCTTGCGCATTGTAGGAGGTATAGGTGTTACTTTAGGTACTTTGGCAATCTTCTTTATGAGTACCCGTACCTTCTATTTGGCTACGATCCTCACTATGGTAGTTTTTATTGTCTTTGGTTTGATTAGTACTTTTGTTTTTAAAACGCATTGAAACAGGTAAGAAAGTACTGATGCACGTAGGCTTAGTAATCATTGCTTTTGGCGTTTTTCTCTTTTGTGCAGAATTATTTATACCCACAAGAAGTACGACAAAGCACTAGTTTCGGTGCGCGTTTGGCTGAGGTGGCTAACCAAGAAAAATGCTAGTAACAACTTGCGTAAAACCGCTTGGGTAATCACCGCTACCGATATGATTCCTAACGACCCAATGCTTGGTGTGGGTATCGGTAACTGGAAAGTGCGCTCTTGCAGTACGAAAACTCTTATAGTCCGCACTATATCTATATGTATAAAAACCACAACGACTTCTTAGAGCTTACCGCCGAAGTGGGTATCTTTGGAGGTTTGGCTTTTGTAGCTATCTTTATCTTAGCAGCCTTCTACTTCTAAAAAGCACTTATAAAAACAAAAAAATCCTGAACAAGAACAATGGTTTTCTTACCATTATTCGGAGCTGTTGCCTATTCATTCGACGCTTTCTTCAACTTCCTCAAGACCTTGAAATCCAGGCTCTCTTTGGTATATACGTAGGGATAGCAGTGGGATTTAGCTGTATTGTACTTTGGGAAAAAACAACAAAACGCAAACTCCTACTCTTGCTGTAGGATTTTATAGGAGCTGTAGCTGTAGTGGCTATGGCATTAAGGGTAATTTGTTGAAAGATATGCTTGATTCCTCTAAAATCCAACGTATGTAGTAAAGAGAAAGAACAACAAGGGTACATCTCCTAAATCTCCTGCAAGTTACCTCCTTACGCAACTACCTCGCATCCCTAACCTCACCGCTGTTGCCGAACCTGTAGATGTGGAAAAGCGCTACCTCATCGATGAACAAAAATTTGACGAGGCTCGTAAATCTTGTCCTCTATCCACTATCATCCTTACGATGCTCGCCTGAGTATTTTATGGCTGTTTCCTACTTTATGGAACCCGAAAATTAGATAGTATCTACAAATGCGCTCTGTTGAATGATCAAACCCTAATTTCTACATTGGTTTGAACGAAACTTTGCACTCAACAACTTGGGTAAGAACAAGATCTATCAAATTGCTCAAACAGTATTTGAGTTTAGAAAAAGATAGCGTACAAAAAGAAGAACCTAAGTGGAGAAAACGTTTGAAAAGCATCTTCCACGTTGATGTGGATAGAGATGGTCGCTTGGCGAATCGAGGTGGAAGTACAAGCGTGGAACTCTTTAGCATACCTATTATGGAGAAAAATAACCAAGTTACCGAAGCTCGTGCCGTGTTAGATACCGCTTTTGTGTATTTGCCTACCAATCAGGAAATCATCAACAATCGCAACAAAATTATTTCGCGTATGCAAGTAGAACAATTTGCTCCCCTCTACAGCGAGGCTATGCAACTCTATTTGCAACAACGATATGCCGAGGCTATCCCTGTATTTACTAAATTCTTGGAAAAAGTACCCGCTCATATCGACGGACTCAAATACCGCGCTATTAGCTACTACAACACTCAGCAGTATCAACGTGCTATCAACGATATTGCCCAAATGGAACAACTTGGTATTCCAATAGATCCTGTGTTAAACAACTATCGTGCCTCTTGTTACTATATGTTGGGTGACAGAGCTAACGCCAAAGCCTTTTTCCAAAAGGCTGCCTCCGAAAGGCAATGCCGATGCACAGAAGAATTTGAATACCCTTACCTTTTTAAACACGTATAATGACTGTCGACAACACTTATACTAAGCAAATTATCAGTGATAAAGGGAACTCCAAGTGATGCTCCATCGCCTTGCTTGTGAACCGATTGAAAACCACAACGATTTTTCCGATACAGTTTTCATCGGTATACAGCCTCGCGGCACTCACTTAGCCCAGCGTTTGGTAAAGCTCCTTACCGAGGAATACCACGTGCCTAATATTTCTTTTAGGACTGTTGGATATCACTTTCTTCCGTGACGATTTCCGCCGTGCGGGCAAACCTTTAGAAGCTAACTCTACCGCTATTGATTTCATCGTGGAGAACAAACGCGTGGTATTCATTGATGATGTGCTCTATACCGGCAGAAGCATCCGTGCGGCTCTCAGTGCCATACAAAGTTTTGGTCGCCCCTCTCAAATAGAACTCTTAGTGCTTATCGACAGACGCTTTAGCCGTCAACTGCCTATCCAGCCCGATTACAGCGGCAAGCAGGTGAGACGCTATCAACAACGAACGTGTAATCGTGAATTGGAACAACAATTCCGTTCAAGTAATTAATAAGTAAAACTTTTTAACAAAGATGAAAAATATATTTATCACTGCTGCTTTATTGCTCACTGGAGCTACTTATGCACAAGTAACTATCAACCAAGAGAGCAATATCGCCGATGCTATGGAGTACAAAAAGAAGTAGCCCGCAGCGAAAGTGCTTTTCAAGTGCAAATCTACAATGGTAACATCACCGAGGCAAACAAAGCCTTGCTCGATGCTAAAAATAAATACAAACAATATCCCGCCTTGCTCACTTTCGAGTCACCCTAATTATAAAGTGCGCATCGGTAGTTTTTCGCACACGCTTAGAAGCCGAAAAACTTGATAGAGATTAAAAATCCTATCCTGCTGCTTTTGTGGTTGGCTTAAAAATAATCTCTAATAGGGGAACGCTATGTTTAAGAAAAAAACAGCCTTCGCTTTCAGATATTCCTCAGTATGACCCTCCTCGTACTGGTGTCTTTTTGCTATCTTAGCCTTAGTGATGGTTAGCCAATACAAAAACAAGCGTTGGAATATCACGACGAACGTCTTGTCGATAAGGAAAACCAAATAAAAATGCAAATACAGTATGTATTTTCGCAAACCACTTTCCTGTCGAAACTCCTTATATTCCCCTTATTTTTTTCGTGAGGATATCTATAGCATTGCCAATATCCAAAAACTTGAACTTTGCCCTCTATGACCCTCGATGGAGTGCTGCTCAAAAGCTCTAAAAGCCTCTCTCTCCCGATCAAGATGCGTTTTTCATTCCGCCTGCAGTACTGCATCAGCTTTCGGCTACCCTCAACAAACGCTTGGTAGAACACCACGAGTTTGCAGGGCGTGGCTATCAAACTTCCTATAGCTACATTACCGATTTGCAGTTCAAGCCTATCGCTATCCTCAATATCCCTTATTTTGAGAACGATACCTTCAACGAGCGCGCTTTAGAAGGCTCACTCTACAATTTGGCAATTGTCTATTTCTCACTCTTGGTGGTCGCACTCACGGTAGCTTACTTTATTTCTAAGTATATCACCAAATCGCTTAAAACTATCGAAAACCGATTAGAGAAAAACGCGCTTGCTATCGCAGAATGAAAAATCCTCCTCAAATCGGCACCTGCCGAAATTACCGAATTGGTAAATGCCTATAACGGAATGATTGACGAGATTGAGAATAGCAAAGCCCTCTTAGCTCAATCAGAACGCGAACAAGCATGGCGCGATATGGCAAAACAAGTAGCTCACGAAATCAAAAATCCCCTGACCCCTATGCGCCTCTCGGTGCAGAGTTATCAGCGTAAAAGCGAGTCGCAAACCCCAAACAACCGAACAAACTAACGAATTTTGTGAATCACTTATCCAGCAGATTGATATCCTCAGCAATATCTCTACTGCTTTCTCGGCACTTACGAATATGCCAGCTAAAAAAACGACGAAGAGTTTGATCTTGTGCCTGTTATCAAGCGTACTTTAGATATTTTCAACACTGATGACATTCACTTTACTCACTCTCATGATGAGATTGTTGCCGTGTTCGATAAAGACCAATTAGGGCGTGTGGTTACCAATTTGGTGAAAAACGCGCTACAAGCTACCGAAAATGAACCTTTCCCCGCAATAGAAGTAACGCTTACTAAAACTGAGAAAGATATTATCCTCACTGTCAAAGATAATGGTATAGGTATCGCCGATGCCGATAAAGAAAAAAATATTTGAACCCAAATTCACTACAAAAAAACCAGCGGTAGTGGCTTAGGCTTAGCAATGGTAAAGAATATTGTGCTCTCGTACAATGGTAGCATTTCTTTTACCTCTCAAGTAGGCAAAGGCAGTGAATTTGTTATAACATTGGTACATTTTTTTGAATAAGTAACGTATTAAACATTATATTTTTATGAAAAAAACACATCTTTACACTAGGAGCTGCTGTGCTTTTGCTTGCCTCCTGCCAAAACAATCCTTCCACAAACAGCTAACACTGTAGTAAGTGAAACCGCTACTATGATGGAGAATGCTGCTGAAAAAGTAGAAGAAATGGTAACTCCTCAATTGTTGGCTACTTATGTAGGTACGCTTCCAGCTGCCGATTGCGGCGGAATGGCTACTGTTATCCACCTTTATGCCGATGACACCTATGTAAAACAAGAAAATTGCGCAAGCAAAAAAACTTTGAATCTAAAGAAGAAGGTAAAGTAGAACGCACTGATAAAGGTTTTACACTCGTTTCTAAAGCAGATAACCACAAATCTTTCTATATTACCAAAGGCGATAATATCGTACAAGTTGGTGAAGATGGTAAAGAACCTCAAATGGTAAAAGATTACACCCTTACCAAACAAATGTAAAACAAGATTACACTAAAACAGAGGCTATGCGATACTTTGCATAGCCTTTTTTTCGTGTCATTCCAAAAAATATTTTAACAAAACTTTTGCAGTTCACTTTTTTTATCTTACCTTTACCCCCCAATTAAAAAGTTTTTACGCTAACCTACTGATGGATTTAGTACGCCTCTTTGTCAAAAGAATATCATATAACCATTCTCAAAACGACGCTTTTGTGCTGATAATGCACGAATTAGAGTCCGATTTGAAGTTGCCTATCGTCATAGGTACCTTCGAGGCGCAAGCTATTGCTTTAGAGTTAGAGAGAAACATCATTCCACCACGCCCCTCACACACGACCTCTTCAAAAAAACTTAGCCGATACCTTCAGTATCCAAGTGCGACGAGTAGTGATTTACAAATTAGAGGAGGGCATTTTTATTCTAATATGCTCTGTGTGCAAAACGGCAAAGAACGCACTATCGATGCCCGTACCAGCGATGCTATTGCTATCGCATTGCGTTTCAACGCACCTATTTACACCTATAAGGAAATTGTAGAACGCGCTGGCATCTACATCCCTTTGCCTAATGAAGATAGCAAAAAACAACCTGTGAGTCCCTCCTTAGATAATGTTACCGACGATACTACTCGCAACCGTTACTCCAAATATTCGCTTAGCGAACTTAAGAAAAATGCTCGGTGAATGTGTGGAAAATGAGGATTACGAAATGGCTGCTCAAGTGAGAGACGAAATTTCAAAACGTGATAATACCTTTTAAAAACAATAATAGATGGAAGAAACAATTATGAAAGTAATCCCTAGTGAAGGATTTACAATGGAGAGCTTTTGGACGTGGAGTGTTAGGGTATGGTAGTGATTCTCCTCATAGCATTTCTCTTTAGCAGCAACCGCCGTGCTATCAATTGGCGCACTGTAGGTATTGGCTTAAGTATACAACTACTGCTCGCTATAGGTATCCTCAAAGTAGGCTTCATTCAAAAAAAGCCTTTGATTTCGCTGGTAGTGTGTTCGTGTTGATATTGGATTTCACCAAAGCTGGTAGCCAGTTTCTATTGGGTAACCTGCTTGATACCAATACTTTTGGGTATATATTCGTATTCCAAGTACTACCTACTATTATCTTCTTTTCAGCGCTCACCTCTCTCTTGTTTTACTTGGGGAGTTATCCAAATAGTAGTACGCGGAATGGCGTGGGCACTCTCTAAACTTCTCAATATTTCAGGAGCCGAAAAGCCTTTCGGTTACAGGTAATATCTTCCTCGGTCAAACCGAAGCTCCTTTGATGATTAAGGCTTACCTCTCTAAAATGACCCGCTCCGAAATCCTCCTCGTGATGATAGGCGGTATGGCTACTGTAGCCGGTGGGGTAATGGCGGCTTATATACAATACCTCGGCGGTGATGACCCCGAAATGCGCTTGCTCTTCGCTCGTCACTTGTTAGCCGCCTCAGTAATGGCTGCTCCTGGAGCTATTGTAGTTTCCAAAATCCTCTGTCCACAAACCGAACAATTCTCTAACGATTCTCACGTATCAATGGAAAATGTAGGCTCTAATGTACTCGATGCTATCGCCAATGGTACTACCGAAGGACTTAAACTTGCTGCCAACGTAGCTGCTATGCTCCTCGTATTCGTTGCGATGATTGCAATGATTAACTATATTCTCCACTGGATGGGCTATATGGGCGACCTCAATGGTTTTATTGCAGCTAATACGCCTTATAAAGAAGGGGCTTTCGCTTGAGATGATTCTCGGTACAATTTTCTCCCCTGTGATGTGGCTCATCGGGATTGCCAAAAGAAGATGTGATGCTAATGGGGGCAATTGCTTGGGGTAAAACTCGCTTCTTCAGAGTTCGTAGCCTATACTCAATTAGGTATTCTCAAAGATATGACAAGTCAGCCTCACTTGATGTACAACAAATCAATAATGATAGCTACCTATATGCTTTGTGGTTTTGCCAATTTTTGCCTCTATAGGTATCCAGATAGGCGGTATAGGCGCTTTAGCTCTAACCAACGCAAAACCCTTTCAGAATTCGGACTCAAAGCAGTACTCGGCGGTTCGTTAGCTTCTCTAATGTCAGCCACCATCGCCGGAATGATAATAGGATAATTAAAAATAATCAATGTGTCAATTAGTCAATAAGCTAATTGACACATTTGTTTTCTACAATTTCAATTCTCCAAAAACCCTATCCCCTGAAACCTACCTCCCTAACACCTGATACCTAAATAAAAAAATGAACACTTGGAACATCATCATCGAGGGCTTTAATAAAGCCGATATTACCAAACACGAAAAGTATTTTTAGCCTCGGCAATGGGGCTATGGGAATGCGTGCCAACTTTGAAGAAGATTACACGGGCGATACCCTGCAAGGCAGTTACATCGGTGGGGTCTATTACCCCGATAAAAACCCGAGTAGGTTGGTGGAAAAAAACAGCTATCCCGAGTACTTTGCCAAAGTGCTCAACGCTCCCAGTTGGATAGGGTTACATATCAAAATCAATGGGCAATTATTAGATTTGAACACCTGCCTCGAAGTGAAAAAACTTCTGCCGCCAACTCAATATGAAAGAAGGTTGGTATGAGCGTTCATTCACTGCTATACTCCCCAATCAGCAAGAAATACAAGTGAAAGTCTTGCGTTTCCTATCCTTGCGCTACGATGAACTCGGCGCTCTGCGCTACGAAATCACCCCCCTTACTACCGATGCTACTATAGAAATAGAAAGTTACTTAGATAGTGGTATCAAAAACAATGATGCCAATTGGGATGAGCATTTTTGGAATACTTTGGAAATTTCTTCAGAAGATAACTTTGCAACGATACTTGCCGAAACTAAAAAAACAGGGTTTAAAGTGCATACTTTTATGCAAAATCAACTTTTTTATAGATAATAAAGCACTAAATATTTCTCCTAAAGAAAAATAAGAAAGAGAATTATATAGGGTTGCAATATGAAGTAAAAAGTGAAGCAAAACCAAACATTTAGAATAGAAAAAAATACGGTGGCTATAGTAGAAGTAATGATTACTCAACTTTGTCAAAGTCTATTGCTCTTTTTGATAGCCTTTTAGAAAAATCAACGAGAAGACTGGGCTACTATTTGGGAAACCTCGGATATTGTGATTGAAGGTGATGAAAAAGCTCAACAAGGTATCCGTTTTAATATCTTCCAACTCAACCAAACCTATTCTGGCAAATATGCGCACCTCAATATAGGACCTAAAGGGCTTTACGGGTGAAAAAGTATGGCGGTAGCACCTACTGGGATACCGAAGCCTATTGTCTGCCTTTCTATATGGCGACCAAAGGAGCTGAAGTAGCCCGCAACCTACTGATGTACCGCTACAACCAGTTGGATAAAGCGATTGAAAATGCCAAAAAACTCGGTTTTACGGGCGGTGCAGCGCTCTACCCTATGGTAACGATGAACGGCGAGGAGTGCCATAACGAGTGGGAAATCACCTTTGAAGAAATCCACCGCAACGGGGCGATTGCCTTTGCAATCTATAACTATACTCGCTATACGGGTGATGAGTCGTACCTCAAAGACTATGGAATAGAAGTACTCATCGGTATAGCGCGTTTTTGGGCGCAGAGAGTCTCTTTTTCGGTAGAAAAACAAAAGTATGTAATCTTAGGTGTGACAGGGACCCTAATGAGTACGAAAAATAATATAAACAACAATTTCTATACAAATTACCTTGCCTCTTGGTGCTTGCGTTATGCTGCCGAGCAGGTAACAACATTGCAAAAAAAGAAGATATTACAAAAGAAGAAATACAACAATGGCTACACATAGCCCAAAAATATCTACTTGCCTTATAGTGAGAAGTATGGGGTATACTTGCAACAAGACGGTTTCCTCGATAAAGACCTCAAACCAGTGAGTGCGATTCCTGCCGAGGAGCGCCCGCTCAACCAACATTGGTCGTGGGATAGAATCCTCCGTTCACCTTACATCAAGCAAGCCGACACGCTGCAAGGTTTCTATTTCTTTGAAGACCATTTTACCAAAGAAGAACTCCAAAAACACTACGAGTTTTACGAACCTTTCACAGTACACGAGTCCTCTTTATCACCTTGTGTACACAGTGTATTAGCTTCTGCCTTAGGCAAGACCGATGAGGCTTACACCCTCTACCTCCGCACCGCCCGCCTTGATTTAGACGACTACAATAAAGAAGTTCACGAAGGCTTACACATCACCTCAATGGCAGGGACTTGGCTCAGTATTGTAGAAGGGTTTGCCGGTATGCGTGTAAAGAACGGCGAATTACACTTTACCCCCTGTCTGCCAAAAACATTGGAAAAGTCTTTCCTTTAAAGTGATTTTCCAAGGAGAAACCAAAGAGATAAAACTGTAATCATTTTATGTAGGGGCGTTTTGCAAACGCCCACACAAAAGTGTACATACATACCCAACTACGCTCACTCGCTGGCTTTACCCTAAATATCAATAATCCGCAGTTGTTGTACTTCTTTTTCAGGTGCGCTACATCGGCTTCTAATGAGGCTATTTTCTGGTAGTTAGTAACAGGGTCGAGAAACTCAAATGAAAGATGCATCTTGCATTCCCAAATCTCTTTGATATCCTCTGCCGCTACCGATAGATGTGGAAAATCCCGATTGTCGGATCTACAATAAAGAGTCCCGTATTTTTCAAGGGTGTTAGTAACGCGTTTTACGATAATCCCATCGTTTTGTGTTACCACCACGCACACCCTATTGCTGCTCAGTGCCAGCCAATCATCTACAAAGCACCCCACCACATAACTACTATCTTGCAAGGTAGGGTACATCGAGAGTCCTTTTACCTGAAACATCCTATAAGTGCCATTAGTCATATTTGGCAAACTGTAAGTAGGTAGTGATTCAATAAAGGTAATATCGTCGTAACCAGTGAGGTAACCCGCTTGTGCGCGTATAGGCACTAACGGAATCCGCTCGTTGTCTTTATCATCTACCACCACCACTTTGGGCATCAGTAGTTTGTTGGTTTTTAGTTGTTGGTAGTGTTGGTTTTAGCATCTCACCTTTGCCCGTAATCAGCCATTCCAAACTCAGCTGAGGATATTTCTCTACAATCACATTCAGCTTGTCAATCCCTATATTTTTGGAAATACTATTTACATAGCCGTTAGAGACCTCTATCGTCTTTTCAAAAGCCGAAATAGAGAGTCGCTCGTGGTCTATAAATTTTTTTGATACGGTCTTTTTACATTCATAATCAGTGAGAAAGATAAACAGCTTTAAAGAAATTCTCTAAAAATAACGGCAAAGATAGGAGGAAATTAGCAAATTAGCAAATTTGGAAATTAGCAAATTATTTGTACCTTTGCGGTTCAAAACATAAAGACAACACCAATGAACACTATTGTATTAAAAATCAGTTAGACTTTCAGCAATATCAATTGGCAGTAAAAGCCTTAGCTAATATGGGTATTGAGGTAGCTGAACCTGAAGACCCTTTTGACGTTACAGAAGAAGATATTCGTGCCATTGAACGCTCTCGTGAAGATATAAAACACGGAAGAGTGTATAGTAATGAAGAGGTTTTTAAAAAGTAAGAGCATATTATGAAAGTTTTTGGACAGAAGAAGCTAAAATTGAATTGAAACAAACTCTAATGTATTGGACAATTCACAATATGTCTGATTCTTATTCTAAAAAATTGATGTAGAAACTACCAAATTAATAGAGAAATAACTGTGTCTCCTTATTTTTTTAGCTAATTATGTAGAAGCTGTAGAGGCGTATAAGAGAGTCTTTTTCAAAAAGTAGGTTTGTCTTGTATTATCAAGTAGATGAAGAAAAATAAGACTATTTATATAATTCATTTCCGTAGCTGTTCTCAAAAAAACCTTTGTAAAATAAGGAAGCTAACCTATATTACAAAAAAACTTTTCTCCCTCAAAAAAACAACCAATATATCCTAAAAATATATATCTTTGCACTCTCTTTAAATACTATAACAACTTTTCACTTTTCTCTATTCCCTTTTCACTGAAAAATGAAACCTTTCTATTCTAAAAATACTCCTCTTTGGTGAGTATGGCATTATAAAAAAATTCTAAAGGACTCGCTATCCCTTATAACTTCTATAAAGGGACTCTAAAAAAATGCTATCCGATGTGCAGGGATGGTAAAGAAGCTACTGCCAAAAATCAAACGAGGCACTTCGCGAATTTGCTTCTTATCTGCAAACACTTACCGAAGAAGAAAATCCTATCGTCCGCTTTAATATAGAAAAAAACTCAATGCCGATATCGCTGCCGGTATGTACTTTGATAGCAGTATTCCGCAAGGCTATGGAGTAGGGAGTAGCGGGGCTTTGGTAGCGGCTATTTACAGCGAATACGCTATCGACCCTATCAGTGCGATGGACGATCTTACCCGTGAAAAAAACTACTGCAACTCAAAGCAATTTTCGGACGTATGGAATCCTTCTTCCACGGCACTTCCTCAGGTTTAGACCCCCTCAATAGTTATCTCAGCTTGCCCATACTCATCAATTCACACGACCATATCGAGCCTACTGGCATTCCCTCCCAAATCCCTAATGGCAAAGGCGCTGTTTTTTTGCTCGATAGTGGTATGATAGGCGAAACTGCCCCTATGGTGCGTATCTTTATGGAGAATATGAAGAATGAAGCCTTCCAAAAAATGCTGAAAGAAGAGTTTATCAAATACACCGATGCTTGTATAGACGATTTTCTCAAAGGGCGCTTCAAATCGCTTTTTGCCAATATCAAAAAGCCTATCGGGTATTGTGCTCAATCACTTCAAACCGATGATACCTAAAGAGTTCCACACCCTTTGGAAACAGGGTATCGATACAGGTGATTATTTCCTAAAACTCTGCGGCTCAGGGGGCGGAGGTTATATCTTAGGATTTACTGAAGACTTAGAGAAAGCCAAGCGCGCTCTCGGCAACCATAAATTAGAAGTAGTATATCAATTTTAATAATGAGCGATACAATCAAACACGAGTGCGGGATTGCTCTAATCCGCCTGCTCAAACCTCTTGATTTTTACAAAGAAAAAAATACGGTACAGCCTTCTACGGCATCAACAAAATGTACCTGATGCTCGAAAAAAACAACACAACCGCGGACAAGATGGAGCAGGACTTGCGAGTATCAAACTCGATATGCAACCTGGTGAACGCTACATCAGTAGGATACGCTCCAACGAGGCGCAACCCGTGCAAGACATCTTCACACGCATCAACCAGCGCATCAACGAGGGGTTCAAAGCTAATCCTTCTTTGAGAGACGATGTAACCCTCCAAAAAACGAGAACTCCCTTACATAGGCGAAGTGATTATGGGACACGTGCGTTATGGCACTTTTTGGCAAAAAAATAGCATCGAGAATGTGCACCCTTTCTTGCGTGAAAACAATTGGATGTACCGCAATCTCATTATGGCGGGCAACTTCAATATGACCAACGTAAACGAGCTCTTCCAAAACCTCGTACGCCTCGGACAACACCCTAAAGACAAAACCGATACTGTGATTGTAATGGAAGGTATAGGGTCATTTTTTTAGACGATGAAGTAGAAGAACTCTATCGCAAACTCAAAGAAGAAGGTTATACCAAACAAGAAGCCTCTCCTTTCATCGCCGAACGATTGAATATAGAGCGCATCCTCAAACGCGCTGCCAAATATTGGGATGGTGGTTATGCAATGGAAGGAATGATAGGCAACGGAGATGCTTTTGTGCTTCGCGACCCCGCAGGTATACGTCCTGCTTTCTACTATCAAGATGAAGAAGTAGTGGTAGTAGCCTCCGAACGCCCTGCTATACAAACCGTTTTCAATGTAAAAATACGAGAATATACGCGAACTCCCCCTGGTAATGCGATTATCATTAAAAAAAGCGGAGAGACAGCTATCAAGGAAATTCTCACCCCCAAGGTACGCAAAGCCTGTTCGTTTGAACGTATTTACTTTTTCTCGTGGCAGCGACCGCGATATCTACCGCGAACGCAAAATGTTAGGTAAATTGCTCTTCCCTCGTGTCGCTCAAGCGATAAATCACAATCTAAAAGATACAGTTTTTGCCTATATCCCTAACACTGCCGAAACCTCTTACTTAGGGACTTATAGAAGAAGCAGAACAGTACCTCAATGAGCAGAAAGCCAAACAGTTGGCAGTAGCCGAAAAATCCGAAATTCCTACAATTCTCTCTCAAAAAGTACGCACCGAAAAAGGTGGCTATCAAAGATGTGAAACTGCGCACTTTCATCACCGAAGACAGCAGTCGCGACGACCTCGTGGCACACGTATACGATATTACCTATGGCTCAGTACAAAAAGGTGATAATTTGGTGATTATAGACGATAGTATCGTGCGCGGAACAACCCTCAAGAAGAGTATTTTTGAGTATATTAGGGGCGTTTAGAACCCTAAGAAGATAATAATAGTGTCTTCAGCTCCTCAAATCCGCTATCCCGATTGTTATGGTATTGATATGGCGCGTTTAGAAGATTTGGTAGCCTTCCAAGCGGCTTTAGCTTTGCATAAAGAACGCGGTACGTATCACATCATAAAAGAAGTATATGAAAAGTGTCTCACCCAAGTAGCACTAAGTGATGACAAAGTAGTGAATTATGTAAAAGAAGTGTATGATCCTTTCACCGATGAAGAAATTTCGGATAAAATAAGAGATTTGCTTTTGCCTAATGACTTTACCTCAGAAGTAGAAGTGATATTCCAAACAGTAGACAGTTTGCATAAAGCCTGCCCCTGAAAAACCTCGGAGATTGGTATTTCACCGGTGATTACCCCACCGATGGCGGTAATCGCGTTGTAAATCGCGCCTTTATCAATTTCTATGAAGGCAATAAAGAACGCGCTTATTAACTTTATGAAAGATGTTATAATAAAAAGTCAGCTAAAAGCTGACTTTTTATTTATTGTATCATTTCCCAGAGTTTGTCTTTTGAGTTGCTGGATGCCTTTGCCTGCTACTGATGAGATGAACAAGAAAGGTGTGTCGCCCAATCCTGCGGCTACTTCTTGACGAATGGCTTCAGTGAGTTCGTCATCGAGCATATCTGCTTTTGAAATGGCTATGAGGCGATCTTTATCTAATAGTTCGGGGTTGTATTCTTTGAGTTCGTTGAGCAAGATATGGTATTCTTCTATGATATCCTTGCTGTCGGCAGGGATGAGGAATAGCAATACCGAGTTGCGCTCTATATGTCGCAAGAAGTAATGCCCTAACCCTTTGCCCTCGGCAGCGCCCTCTATAATCCCAGGGATATCGGCTACTACAAACGATTGGTAATCGCGGTTTTGCACAATACCCAAGTTGGGTTTTTAACGTTGTGAATGGATAATCACCTATTTTGGGCTTAGCAGAAGTAATTACCGATAGCAATGTAGATTTGCCCGCATTAGGGAAGCCTACAAAGCCTACATCGGCTAATACTTTTAACTCTAAAAAGCAACTCGCGTTCTTCACCAGGGAGACCTGGTTGGGCGTAGCGTGGGGTTTGATTGGTAGCTGTGCGGAAATGCCAGTTGCCTAATCCCCTTTGCCACCGCGCAAAGCGATGATTTCTTGCCCGTCTTCAGTAATTTCAAAGAGCACCTCTTCGGTTTCAGCATCTTTAACAATGGTTCCTAAGGGGACTTCTAAAGTGATATCTTTACCGTCGGCACCGAAACTGCGATTGGCACCTCCTGCTTCACCGTGTTCGGCGCGGAAGTGCTGTTGGAACTTGAAGTGTATGAGAGTCCAGAGGTGTTTGTTGCCACGCAAGATAATGTGTCCTCCACGACCGCCATCGCCTCCATCAGGACCTCCTTTGGGTACAAATTTTTCGCGGTGTAGGTGCATAGAACCTGCGCCTCCTTTTGCCAGAGGCGGCGTATATCTTTACGTAGTCGGTGAAATTGCCTTCGGTCATTGGGGATTATTCAGCTTTAATTTTGTCGATAGTTTCAGAGAGGCGGGTGGTAATCTCTTCGATAGTACCAATGCCATCAACTGCGTGATATTTGTCTTGTGCTTGATAGAAAGCGATAAGGGGAGCAGTTTTTCGTTGTATTCGGTGAAACGATTGCGTATTTTCTCTTCGTCTTGGTCATCGGTGCGACCGCTCACTTTGCCACGCTCTACTAATCGTTTGATGAGAATTTCGTCATCAGCTTCTAAAGCAAGAGTGCCGTGAATGCGCATTCCTTTAGAAGTTAAGAAAGCGTCGAGAGCTTCGGCTTGTGCAATGGTACGAGGAAAGCCGTCAAAGATAAATCCTTCGGCATTAGGGTTCTTTTCAACTTCCTCTTGTAGCATTTGTATAGTAACTTCATCGGGTACAAGGTCACCTTTATCCATATATGATTGTGCAAGCTTGCCGAGTTTTGTTTCGTTCTTGATATTGTAGCGGAAAAATATCGCCGGTAGAGATGTGTACTAAGTTGTATTTATCTTTTCAAAAATGCGGCTTGGGTGCCTTTGCCAGCCCCTGGTTTGCCGAAAAGTACTAAATTTGTCATAGTTAATGAAGTGTTTAATTGATATACTTGAGGTAGGTTGCGTGCTATCTCATCGAAATCTAAGCCGTAGCCCACGATAAAGCGGTTAGGGATAGGCTTACCTACATAGTCTATTTTGAGGTCTTTTTGTAAGCATCGGGTTTGAAGAATAGGGTAGCCACGCGGAAAGATTTTACCTTTTTGGTTTTCAAATAGTCGGTAAATTTCTTCTAAGGTATTACCAGTGTCGATAATATCTTCTAATATTACCACATCGCGTCCTTCCACTGGGGTAGAAAGCCCAATGAGTTGGTGTATTTTTTTCCAGTAGACTGGGTGCCTTGGTAGGATGCCATTTTTCACGAATGATATTTCGCATTCGCCTTTGTAGTGCCTTAGAAAGTCGGCAGCAAACATAAAAAGAGCCGTTGAGTATGGCGATGAAAAATAGGGCGAGACTCTTGCAAATCTTGATATACCTCACTTGCCATTCGTTCATTGATTTGGTTGAGTTCTTCTGCAGATACGTAAGGCTCAAAGGTCTTATCGTGTAATTTTATCAGTTCCATTGTTTAGGTGTTATGTTTAGTCGTTAGGGTGTTACAGGGAGGAGTTAGTGTGCTAACTTCTTTTATTATCTTTTACATCTTATTGAAATAAAATGCAAAGGTAATCATTTTTAATAAATGCACAATAATTGTGCCTATAATATATCTTGAAGAGTATAATAAATTGGCGCGGGTTAAAAACTCGCGCCAAATGATATTTTTGAAAAACTGTGTGACTGAAAAATGCTACAATGCTGTTGCAAAAGCTAAAAAGCCCAAAAGATAATCCCAGGGGCATTGGCAATGGCAACAGGATAATCGCGTTTGGGTTTCTTCAGTAAACCATAAGCTACCCAAAGTGAGCAGTTAATCGCTGCCACCAAAGGCTGTATAGGGTTGCCTTTGTGTCCAGCAAGATTGTCACTAATCTGTGGAATATATGATACATACATTCCTATAGCAGTAGCGGTAGCTACCCAGCCTAAAATAGTAAAAAGTTTTCCGTTTTTCCATTTTATTATTTAATTTGTATGATTTTTTTAGAATACAAAGGTAATGATTTTCATTGAATAACCAACTGTTATCCTAATAATTTTGTGTGAGTGATGGGTTCTTATCCATTACATCTTTAGGGAAAAGGAACGATATACATAGGGGAGTTAGGGAGGTAGGGTATAAGTGCGTTGGGGTACAGTGGTATTCACCAAAGGGAAAGTGCGTTGCAAAGTTTTAGCGTAAGCAGGCTCGGTGTTCAATCGTTTTAAATCGAAAAAGCGATTAAAGCCCATAGCTAGCTCTCGGCGACGCTCATCGATGATGAGTTTTACCGTTTCCTCGGTGTTAGCAGGAGTTGCAAGGGACTGCGCCACTGCCTTTCACACGCTTGCTACGAAGGGTGTTTACGGTTTGCATAGCCTCGTTGAGGTCGCCTAAGCGCGCTTGGCATTCAGCCATAGTAAGATACATTTCGCCTGTTTTCATCCCTACAGTAGGGTAGAAGAATTTGGTAGAGACCATATCCCAGTTGGCTGCACCTGAACCTACATCAGCATAGCGGTGGTTTTTCTTGAAAAAAATAGCTTGAAGCGCATATCGTTTGTTGCATCAAAAAGATTGCAAAACTCAGGACTCACAGGGGTAAACCCACCAAACATTCATTTCGGTATGTCCATTCATATAGGCTAAGTTGAGCACTTCGGGGTTTTTATCTATGGTGATATTGGTTGGGTTAGCCTCATAAGCTACCATATCTATCAGTTGGTTGTTGTATGACAGACTCTTTTGGGCTGCTGCCAATGCTTGTTGGTATTCTCTTCTGAATAGATGCACTCTGGCTTTCAGTGCATAACCGAAAGCTAAAGAGGGGTGGTATACATTCACAGGCTGTGTTTGCAAGAGAGGCAAGGCTGCCTCGATATCTTCTTGAATAAAGTCGTACACTTCTTTTTACGCTAGCTTTAGCAGGTTGTGCTTCTAAATCGAACTCGCGCATTAAGCACACCCCGCCATCGGTAGCTGCTGTAGCTGGGTTGTAGCCTTTGGCATAAACGTTTATCAGCATAGCAGTCAAAAAGCTCTTAGCAAGCGGGCTTCGGCTTTGGCACGTGCTTTTAGTGAGGCATCGCCTTTGGCATAATCAACGGTAGAGATAATCATATTCCATCTGCCGATATAGCTATACACGTTGTTATAAAAAGCTGATGACTCAATGTAATCGGCACGAGGGCACTTTCCTCATAATAGAAGTTGATGCTGTTTAGATCGGGACTTTTCTCAACGATGCTACTCTCTTTCACCCAATTGTCGTCTACCAAAGCACGAAAGTTGAAAGGAGAGTAGTTTTTAGAGGGAAGTACTACCAAATCGTAGTATTCCTCAGCAGTGTTGATTATCTTTTTCACCTTTAGGGGTAAGGTCGGTATATTTTTCGCAAGCACAGAAAAACAATGCGCTGGATATTATTGTGGTTATGATTCTTTTCATTGTAAAATTATTACAGAGTATAAAAACTGCCTGCCGTGCTACGGCCGGCTAAAAAGCTAAGTGACAAGCCAAAAAGAGCAGTGGTTGCTATAGGCAAAAGAGCGTGTTCCAGTATTGAGATTATAAGCTTCGGGGTCTATGTCGTCGCCAGCGGCACACCAAGTGAGCAAGTTGTTGAGCTGAGCGGTAACTTTAGCGTTTTGCAAGCGCAATTTCTCACAAATATCTTTTAGGGATATAGCAAGCAAACACCACATTGCGCCATTTGAGATAATCGGCATTTACCACGTGGTTGTCGCCGTATTGCCAAAAGGTGTTCACCGTGTTGGCGGTACGTCTCAAAGCGGCTGGATAGTCAAACGACATACGCGGCATATCCGTGGGGTTAGTCGCTGTCCAACGCTGGTTGATATCATGGTGGGTTTCGCTTTCTTGGTTGATAGAATAGGGTATCTTTGCGAAGTTTATGTCCGCCAGCGTATACAAACATTGTGGAGAGTTCAAAAACTTTGTAGCGCAGTTGCAAGTTGAGCGCCCCATTGAAAGTGGGATTCATAGTGCCCTAATTTCACAAGAGCATCTTCATTTTTGATATCTTTGATAGTAGGTACGCCATTGGCATCGAAAGTAGTGTTAGGATTGCCATTCTCGTCTAAATAAATAGGGTAACCATTAACGGTTTCCTTTATATCGGTAAGCGTATAGCGAGTTGAAATCATCGCCTTGATGGTAGTAATACAAGGGGTTACGCGCGTATTCCACGGCACTGGTAGGCTTACTACTCACTTTTTCAATGGTATTTTTTTGTTGTAGGCAAAAGTAGTTCCTACACTAAGTTGCAAATCGTCAGCCAATTTGCGAGTAGCGTTCAAACTTACTTCTATTCCTTTGTTTAGCAAAGCTCCGTTGTTGATCAGGCGTCGTTGAGCTCCTACCGTAGGGTCTAGTTCAGTGAGTACCAATAGGTCAGAACTATAACGGCGGTAGAGGTCGATACTTCCTGAGAACCAATGCCATACACCAAAAATCAATACCTATATTAGCAGTTTCAGTCTTTTTCCCAACGCAATTTAGGGTTAGGCAAATCGGTATCATTGATCAGTAAATACTGTTGGCTAGGATAAGCACCGCGTACGTCGGTAAGCAAGCGTCCGCGCAAGAAAGGGGAGGTAGTTTGATCTACATTTCCACTGATCCCATAAGTGAGGCGGAGTTTCAACAAATCAATATCATTTATATTGAAGAAGTTTTCGCGGTGTACATTCCAGCTACCCCCTACTGACCATAGCGGACGGTATTTGTATTTAGGGTCTGCGCCAAACATATCTGCTTGATCTATACGCATACTCCCTGTAAGGTTGTATTTCTGGCGATATGAGTAACCAAAATTGCTGTAGAAAGAAATAAAGCGGTGTTTGGTTTCGCTATGCTGATTGCGGTTTAACGATAGTGATTGCCTGCCATAGAGATAAGAAGTTACTCCAGGGTTGTAGAGGTCTTTCCAATTAAGGGTAGGGAAAGAGAGAGTTTGCTCATCATAACCATAATGAGCTTCAGCAATATTGCGCGGGGTATAGTGTTGGCGCATCTCAAAAACCTACCAAAGCCATTACATTGTGCGCTTCGGCAAAAGTGCGGTTGAAATCTAACTGCTGACGGAAGGTATAGTGCTGTGTTTGTTTTTAGCTGTTCGTAATAACCTCCTTCGGGCAGTTCTGAGGAGAATTTTTGAGTAGTAGCGTCTTGTTTTACCAATTGGTTATGGCGCAAACGCATATAATAAGTATCTTTACCTAAGAAAGTTTCACTGTCGAAGGTATTCAGTTCGTACTGAAAATAACTTTGATATTGCAATCCTTTGAGGATAGATACTTGCAGATTTACAAACGGACGCAAGTTGAGAGTGTGTTGCTTTTTGGTGTTCCTGCGCTATAGATTCCAATAAATTGAAGCTATAGGAGCGGAAAAGCATCGTTGCCGGCAATTTGTTCTAAAAATATGACCATTGATAGGGGCTACTAAATTGAACCCCTGCATACGGATTGGTACCTAATACTGAGGTGTAACGAGCTTGCCCCAGCGGATTGATATAGCTGTAGCGCATTGGTTCGGCTACAGCATCAATAGCAGTATATCTGCCATTCAGTCCTATGGTGCTTTTTAGCCAAGGGGTAAGCTGATAAGTGTTTTTTTAAATAGAGGTTGAGTGCACGGGTCTTTTTCGGTAACGATGCGCTCATCGGTGTCTTCATATTGCAAGGAAGCGTAATTTTTGACTGCGGTTATTACCACTTTCTACGCTTATATTATAGCGTTTGCTGATGATAGGTTGCCATACATAGCGCTTGAAGTCGCGGAGGTAATCGCGGTTGCGCCAAGTGTTGAGAGTGTTATTCACCTCTTGTGCGCTGAGTTTTCCTTTTGGCTTGGTCGCGGTAGAGCTGGAAGAGAGGCGAGTAGTATCGCACGGTTTGTCTGCCTCCAATTTCTCCATACGAAGCAAAAAGATTGTCTACATTGCTATTGCTATCCGCTAATTTACTTTGGTAGAAAGCGGTTTCGAGGTCGATAAGGTCGGAAGTAGAAGCGTAGTGCATACGGTCTACATTGGGTTTAAAGGTATAAGAAAGATCGGTATTCACGTTGATACGCAACCCGTTATGCAATCCTTTTTTTGGTGACAATCACAATCACGCCATTGGCAGCCCGCACCCCGTAGATAGCGGTAGCAGCAGCATCTTTTAGTACAGTTACTGATTCTATATCTTGTGGGTTGATGTTCTCTAACGGAATGTCAGTAGGGATATTGTCTATCACAATAAGAGGGGTATACCCTACATTACCCGAGAAAGTGCCTACACCGCGCAAGATAGGAACTTCTTTACCCGTAGAAGGGTCTTTTGTGAAACGCAAACCTGCAACTTGCCCTTCTATCACATCTTTGAGAGTAGCATTGATTTGCCGATTGATTTGCGAAGGCTTAATTTCGGTATAAGCCGAAGTAGTTTGTTCTTTAGTGAAGATTTTGGTAGCCAGTAGCTACTACATCAACCGATGACAGTTGTATGATACTGTCCTTAGGGAGTGACGGGTGTCTGCCCCATTGCCATACCACAAGGCAAGAGCGCGCACGCGATTAGATATTTTTCATAAATATTAGTTATTAGTGGGTTAGTAGTAAAAAAAGTTAAGAGTTAAAGGTTTTTAGAAGCGGCAAAAGTAGTAAATAGAAGTGAAGTGTACAAATTATTTTTAAAAGTAAACTAAATAAAAAAACTTTGTCGAAATCTTAAAACGTAAGCTATAGATTTTTGACAAAGTTTATTAAAGGTAAAATTGACGTAGAGATTTTAAAAAAACCTCTTCTCGTCTTTTTAGTGTATTTTACTAATTATCAACTAAGAAGTATCTCCTACTGCGATATCGCAACGGTGACCTGGTTGTCCGTGTGGTGGATTGGGTTTACCTGAAAACCCTGGCTCGGTAGTGCCCGTGTGTTGTTGTGCTTGTTGAGGGTCGATTACAATTTGTTGTTGGGTTACTTGTGGTTGAGCAGCAGCAGGTTGAGCAGCAGGTTTGCTGTTCAGGGGTGCTCCTACAGGTATATCACAACGATGACCTGGTTGTCCATGAGGGAGGGTTGAGTTTTTCCCCTTAGCTCCTACATAATTTTGTTGAGTTTGAGGCTGTACTTGCATTACTTGCTGAGGCACCCCACCCGAAAACTACTGGCATAGCTTCATTTTTCACCTCACAGGCTTCACCTGTGAAACAGCACTCCCATCGTTAGGGCAGTGGTGCGCCCACGGCAATATCACAGCGGTGTCCTGGCTGTCCATGAGGTGGATTGAGTGTTACCCCCTTGGCTAGCGGGTAAAGAAGGTTGTACTATATTGTTATTTAATTGACTAAAAGGATTATTTTCGTTTGATTTATCTCGTTGTGCCTCAGCCAACTCTGTATTAGCAAAAAGCATCTTCGGCAACAGCTATTTCTTGAGGTGTGTTTTGGCAGGCTATGAAAGCAAGCCCTAAAAAGACATTGTTATAAAGCGTGTATTCATTTTTATGATTTTTTTAGATTGCAAAAATACAAAACAATTGATAATTAGCAATTAATAATTAACATTTTTAACAGCCCCCTAACATCAAACTCAATTTTTAAAAATTCACCATTCAAGAGAACAAATCTTTTGGTTCCAAAAAAATCTTAGCTCTAAATTTCGCTCTTAACTATCAAAAATCTCTTCGATAAAAATACACAACCAATTAATAATCAATACCATAAAAGTCCTTCTAAAAAAAGATGTTAAAAAAATTTGCTGTTATCTCAAAAATTATTCCTAATATTGACGGCTCAAATCAGTTACGAGTTACAAATTACGAATGACGAAATATACCTTACATAAGAACTTATATGGGCACAAGGCTTTTGTACTTTTGCGCACTTCTACTTATCTGTTACTTATTACCTGCTACTTATTACCTATTGCCTGCCCAAACGCTTCAAGAGATTTGGACTAAGGGCACCTTCTACCCTGAACGTATGTTCAACCTCAAAAGCACTGAAACACACCCCTCAATACACTGTATTAGAGTACAACCGCGAGAAACGCGCTCAGGAAATCAACCTCTACGATTTTTGCAACGCTCACCAAAGTACAAACCCTGTTTCAAGCTAACGATAGAGTGAGTAGGATTGAAGGTTATGAATTTTCAGCCGATGAGAAAAAAACTCCTTATCGCCACTCGCAAAGAGGATATCTACCGCCATTCGTTTATAGCCGATTATTTTTCTGTACGACCTCGCTACTGGCGACCTTAAAAAAGTGAGCGACAAACGCATACAAGTCCCCACTTTTTTTCACCTAACGGCAAACAATTGGCTTTTTGTATACGAAAAACAACCTCTATTTATACGACCTCGCTACTGGCGAAGAAACCCAAATCACTATCGATGGACAAAAAGAATGCTATTATCAACGGTACTGCTGATTGGGTGTATGAAGAAGAGTTCGGGATTGTGAAACTCTTTGCTTGGAATGCCGATGGCAGTCAGTTAGCTTTTATACGTTCGGATGAACGCAAAGTCCCTGAATTTTCAATGGACATATACGGTTACGACCTCTACCCTACCCCTTATAAATTTAAGTATCCTAAAGCAGGTGAAGCCAATTCGGCAGTGAGTTTGCACATCTACACTGTGGCTAACCAATCGGTTGCCGAAATACCGCTCAACGCTTATTATATCCCACGTTTGCAATGGACAAACGACCCTCACAAACTCACAGTGCAAACCCTCAACCGCCACCAAAAACGATTGGCAGTTAGTGCAAGTGAACAGTCACACCAAAGAGACTGCTACTTTGGTAAAGGAAACCAGCGCTACTTATGTGAGTATCAATAAGGATATACTATTTTTTTGCCTGATAATAGTTTCATTTACCAATCGGAAAAAGATGGATACAACCATTTTTACTATTGCAACGCCAAAGGAAAAATTGGTGCGCCAACTCACACGCGGCAATTGGGAAGTAACCGATTGTTATGGTTATGACCCTAAAACCCAACAGTTGTTCTATCAGTCTACCCAAATAGGTTCTACCCGCCGAGGACTCTATGCGGTGAGCCTCAAAAGGCAAAGCCCCTCGCGCGCTCTCTACGGAGGCAGGAACAAACAAAGGTACCTTTTAGCGGTGATTTCTCATGTATATTCACGCTTTTTGCGAATGCCACTACCCTCCGCGCTATACGCTGAACGACACCAAAAAGCGGCAAACAACTCAAAGAAATTGTTACCAATGCGGAATACGCCCAGCGACTCAAAGCGTATAATTTGCCCGAAAAAGTTTATGGAACTGAAAACTGCCAAAGGTACTTTCAACGCTTATATGCTGAGACCTAAGGATTTTGACCCTAAAAAAGCAATACCCCCTCTTGATGTACCAATACTCAGGGACCAGGCTCACAAGAAGTAGCCGACCAGTGGTGGGATATGAACGACTTTGGCACGCATCGCTCACACAAAAAGGTTATATAGTGCTATGTGTAGACGGTCGTGGTACAGGTTACAAAGGAGCAGAATTTAAGAAATGTACCTATCAGCAATTAGGTAAATATGAAGTAGAAGATCAAGCCGATATCGCACAGCTCGTAGGCAATTATCCTTATATCGACAAGAGCAGAATAGGAATATGGGGTTGGAGTTTTGGCGGATTTATGTCGTCTAACTGTCTGTTTCAAAAAGGCGATATATTTAAAATGGCAATAGCAGTAGCCCCTGTTACCAATTGGCGTTTTTTTACGACACTATTTACACCGAGCGTTTTATGCGCACCCCTCAAGAAAAATGCCAAGGGTTACGACGAAAAATTCACCCTTGTTTCACGCTGCCAAACTCAAAGGAAAAATACCTGCTTATTCACGGTAGTGCCGACGACAATGTACACGTGCAAAACGCAATGGTGCTGATAGAAACTTTAGTGAGTTTGCAAAAAGATTTCGATTGGCTCATTTATCCTGATAAGAACCACGGAATTTACGACAACACTGGCAGCACACGCTTTCAGTTATACACAAAAAATGACGAATTTTTATTGAACAAAATTTATAAACAAACCTTAATTTATTAATAAATGAATACAAACGTAGAAAAATGAGAAGAAAAAGCACCCTAAGGGGCTTTATTTGGTGTTCCTAACAGGGATGTGGGAGCGTTTCAGTTACTATGGAATGCGCGGTATCTTGATGTTATACCTCACCAAAACGTGGCTTGAAGGCGGTTTAGCTTTTGATCCTGCCACCGCAAGTTTGATCTATGGTTTTTGCCACCGGTCTCACCTATTTCACCCCACTGATTGGCGGATGGATAGCCGATAACTTCTTAGGACAACGCAAATCGGTGTTGTTAGGAGGATTTATAATGTTCTTGGGTGAGGCAGCCCTCTTCGCTTGGACGAGCCACGCAGGACTTTATTTAGGACTCTTCCTACTCATCATCGGTAATGGATTCTTCAAACCAAATATTTCAGCCTTAGTAGGAGGACTCTATGAATCAGGAGATAAACGCCTTGACTCAGCTTTCTCTATTTTCTATATGGGTATCAACTTGGGGGCTTTCTTAGCGCCTCTTATCACTGGACTCCTCACCGACAATATCTTTGCTTCAACCGCTATTGATCCTAACACGGGTGAAGTAGCGATGTCGTTTGGTTATAAATTCGGTTTTGAGCAGCAGCTATAGGGATGCTCATCGGTGAATTGATATTTATTTTATTTGCACAGAAATATTTAGGAAACCTCGGTTTAAAAACCCAAAGGTGGCATGAAAAAAAGCTGTAGAAGTTTCGGAAACTGAAGCCCATAAACCACTTACCAAAGAAGAAAAAAAGAGCGCATTACAGTTATCTTTATTTACTTCTTCTTTGCTATCTTCTTCTTTGCAGGCTTTTGAACAAGCTGGATCTTCACTAACCCTCTACACCGATAGTTACATTAATCGCGTGGTAGGTAGCTTTGAAATTCCTACCGCTTGGTTCCAATCAGTAAACCCATTGTTTATTGTATTGCTAGCGCCAGTATTTGCATCATTCTGGGGTACTAAAATGGGGCAACGCCTTACTACTCCTTTCAAAATGGGATTAGGTATGATCCTTCTTGGGGTAGGGTTCTTCTTTATGCTCGGTGCCGTGTATGAGCGCGGTGGCGCTATAGGGGTAGACCCTAAAGATGTAGCTGTAAAAAGCTAGCTTGGCGTGGTTAGTGCTTACTTACCTCACACACACTATTGGTGAGTTATGCTTATCGCCTGTAGGGACTTTCTACCGTTACCAAACTTTCACCTCCTCGTTTAGCTGGTATCTTGATGGGAGTTTGGATGATGGCAGCCTTCTTTGCTAATGCTGCAGGAGGAATAATCGCTTCTTATGTAGAAAAACTCGGCGCGAGTGTAGTATTTGCAGGTGTATCAGGCTTTGTAATCCTCTGTGGTTTAACAATGATATTACTCAACAAAAAAACTCCAAGCAATGATGCACGGAGTAAAAATAGTACGAGCCGTACAGGCACAAGCAGGTACGAACTATAATAAAAAGCTGTTCTATTTTTAGAACAGCCTTTTTTATTTACCTATAAGTTTTTTTCTTCTGATTTTTTTCTTTTTTTATATCAGAAATCTTTCGTAATTTTACCGCGATTTTTCTAATTCCTATTTCCTAATTTCTAACGACTAACAATAATAATTATGACAAAAATTTAGAACAGAATCAGACCTTATCGGTGATTTGCAAGTGCCCGCCGATGCTTATTACGGTGTGCAAACTCAGCGCGCTATCGAGAATTTCCGCATCACCGGCACTAAAATGGGTGACTATCCCGCTTTTTGTAAAAGCTATTGGCTATGTGAAACTCGCTGCGGCTCAAACTAATCACGCTTTGGGGGCTATTACCCGATACACTCCTCAAACCTATTAGTGAGGCTTGTAAAGAAGTCATCGACGGTAAGTTCGACAGTCAGTTTCCTGTAGATATGATTCAAGGGGGAGCAGGTACTTCGGTGAATATGAATGCTAATGAAGTGATTGCTAACCGCGCTTTAGAGCTTATGGGCTATGAAAAAGGGGATTATCCGCACTGCTCACCTAACGACCACGTGAACCAATCGCAATCTACTAACGATGCTTACCCTACCACCGTGAAATTAGCGGTGATTATGATGAATAAATCTCTCATCAAAAAAATTGCAATTGCTCATCGAAGCTTTCCGCAAAAAGGACAAGAGTTCGCCGATGTAATTAAAATGGGGCGTACCCAATTACAAGATGCAGTACCTATGACCCTCGGACAAGAGTTTGAGGCTTTTTGCAGCCAACTTAGAAGAGGAAATCGCTCGCCTACAAAGCAATGCTAACCTTTTTCTTGGAAATCAATATGGGAGGAACGGCTATCGGCACAGGGACTCAATGCGCCTAAAGGCTATGCCAAACTATGTGCTGAGAACTTAGCCAAACTCACTGGCGATGCTTTTGTAACTGCTGCCAACCTCGTAGAGGCTACTCCTGATACTGGTTCTTACGTAATTTACTCATCGGCATTGAAACGTATGGCGGTGAAACTCTCTAAAATTTGTAACGACTTGCGTTTGCTCTCTTCAGACCTCGTGCAGGACTCAACGAAATCAATCTTCCTGCTATGCAACCAGGTTCGTCTATTATGCCAGGAAAAGTAAATCCTGTCATCCCCGAGTAGTGAACCAAGTGTGCTACAAGGTGATAGGCAACGACCTTACTGTTACTTTTGCTGCCGAGGCTGGTCAGTTGCAATTGAATGTAATGGAGCCTGTGTTGTGCCAAAGCATTATAGAATCAATCGTATTCTTAGAACGCGCTATCGATACTTTGCGCACTAAATGCGTGGAAGGCATCACTGCCAACCGCGAGGTGTGCCTCAATATGGTGAAAAAAACAGCATTGGTATTGTAACAGCTCTCAAACCCACATATCGGTTATAAGAACAGTACCAAAATAGCCAAAGAAGCCTTACAAACAGGTAAATCAGTTTATGATTTGGTGTTAGCACACGGATTGCTCTCTAAAGAGAAATTAGATGAAGTGTTAGACCCTAAAAAAATATGCTACACAATTAGGTAATTAGTAAATTTGAAATTAAAAAGAGGCTGCTCATTGTTTGGGCAGCCTCTTTATTTTAATTAGTAAACAGCCTATGCGGCTCGCTCTAAATCTATTCGATATACAAATACAACTGCAAGCGGGCGATGCGTTCTTTATCAAACCCTTCTATTTGCAAAAAGGTCATCAAAAAGATTTGATAGCACCGAGTTCTGAGCGCAATCCTACAATCTTCTTACCTTCGCCGTATTTCACATAGGGTATTTTGCTCAGTTCGTACATATTGAGCGCATTGATATTCTTTTTCTCAATCACGGGAGCGGTTTGTACCTCAAAAACGTTCGGCTACACGCTGGTAGACCTCTTTGTCAAGTCCGTATACCTCAGCCACTTGGTCGATATAGGTAAAGCCGTGCAGTTTGTCGCGGTATTTCAAGATGCGGTTAGAAAATCCCTCGCCTATGCCGTAGATTTTCATCAGCGCTTCGGCAGTTGCCGTGTTGATATCTTGTTTAGGGAAAATGTTTAGAAGAGACATACTCATAGTTATAAGCAGTTGTTTTGCGATTGTTCACCCAATCGGGGAATTTGAAAGAAGGGGCAATCTTAGCGAGCAAACTATCCGAAACACCCGTTACTTGCTGGAATTCTCGAGCAGAATTTACGTATCTATTCTGTGCACGAAAAGGCTTGCAAACGGTCGATTTGCTCTGGAGTAAGCCCCAGTTTGAAGCCTTTATAATCGGTGATAAAATTAGGGTTAAAGGGATAGATGGTATCCTTTTTAAGGGCAGTCGCGAGCGCCCTTAGTGAATCCATTTCGCGGTAGCCCAGCGTAGTTTCTACGGGAGTAAAAGTATGGCGGGAATTCACAGTTGCGAAAGGCGAATTGCAGTGCGACAATAATAACGAGGAGCAGTATAACTCCTCGGGTTTGTTGGCGGTTCATTGAGTGTTAGAGGTTAGGGACTTAGAGGCGTTGTTTTACTACTTCGTATAAGAAAAACGGCACAAGCCACCGAAACGTTTAGCGAGCTAATATCGCCTACCATTGGCAATTTGGCTTTGCTATCTACTACCTTCAACACAGCAGGTGATACACCCATATCTTCAGCGCCCATCACAATAGCGGTAGGCACGGTAAAATCTTCGGCGTATAGCAATTGGTTTGTTTTTTCGGTCGCTGCTACTACCCTGATGCCACTGCCTTGCAGGTAATACACAGCATCTACGAGGTTTTCCACCTTGCAAATAGGTACGCGAAACACAGCCCCAGCCGAGGTTTTTGACAGTATCGGCGGTGATGCTCACACTGCCGCGCTTAGGAATGATAATCCCCGAAACACCCGTACACTCTGCCGTGCGGATAATTGCACCAAAATTGCGTACATCCGAGAGGTGGTCTAACACGAGGAAAAAGCGGTGTGGCTCCGCTTTCGGTAACCGAAATAACCAAATCCTCAAAATTGTGATAATCTACGGGGGAAAGGTTTGCCACTACCCCTTGGTGGTTTTTCTTGGTAAGGCGGTTCAGCTTCTCAACGTAAGCTACTGCACTGGCACTTGGGCTGCTTGCAGTAGGGGCATTAACTCTTTAGACAAACCACCTTGTAGCCTTTTTGCAAAAAGACTTTATCGATGGTTTTGCCTGCTTTGAGGGCTTCTATCAGGGCACGAATGCCGTATATTTGGGTTTCTTGTTCTTGCATATTATAGTATGACGAGCGTTTATTTTTTTATTATAGAGGGACAAAAAGTAAGAGATTTTGAGGTAGAAAACTAATCTTTAGAATTTAAAACTTCTAAACATCTACTTAAAACCTCTTGATTATTTACAATTACAACATTTAATTTCTTTCTTGCTCTTGTAATATTCTGATACAGCATACCTAACTTATCGTAGAAATACTTATTTCCATCTCTTACTGATAATTCTTTTGTGCTGTTATACGAAAAAGTATCATCTATAACCACAGCAACATTATCAAATTCTTGTCCTAATACATTATGGGAGTTTACTTCTCCTTCAATATTATAGTCATCATATTCATATTTTTTTCTTGTGTTGAAGGAGTGAAATTGATAATTTTTCCATACATTAGGGTTAGTTAAATAGTTTTTACTAAAGAATAGTCATCAAAGTAATTTATAGACACATTTTACATATTCCTTTTTCTGAAAAATCTGGCCTATTATGAAAAAAATGGATTTTACAAAAACTAACAACTCTTCATTAGTTCTTATATTATTTGTTAATTTTAACTTTAAAGTGTTTGTTTGTTTATCTAAATAAGACTCAATGCTATTGTTTATTTCACCTTTTTAGACATTGCTTAGGATCAAGAGAAAAAAATACACTTCTTTTTAGCTTCAAAAATAGATTCTATTATGTATTTTAATTGACTTAAATTCACTCTTTGAGTCTCATCTAATATAACAATAGAGTATTGCTCAAAAATCAAATCTTTTATATCAAATTCTTTTATATGAAATCTTTTACTTTTTTTATAGGAATGATATTTAAAATCTTTTTCGTTTAGTTCTTGTTGTCCTTTATTCAAATTACCACAATGTATTACTAAAAACTTTTTCTCCTTTTTCTGTTAATTCTCTTGCAATATCATATACAAGGAGTGTTTTTCCTGTCCCTGCTCCTCCCTTTATTGTAAAAACAATTGCTCATCTTTTTGACTACTGAATTAATGATTTTATTTTTTATATCTTCTTGTTGTTGGGTTAAAAAGTATTCTTTTTACAAATCTATCTGTTGAGTTAAAAGGAGAAACTAAATAATTAGAAGGATCAAACAATCTTTCCAAATTTTTCTATTTCCTCTACTTCTTGTATAGATAACAAATTAGCTAATTCCTGAAAACTTGTATCTACTAAATCATCATTTTCTAATTTATACAATTTATTTTTCTTTTGCTACATAAGTAAAATGAAAAGTCTTCTTTTTAAAAAACTAAGATAATACTTATTTTTGTTTTTAATTGGTTTTTAATTTTTTTCTTCTGTTGTAAATTCATTTTTAATTCTATATTGATAACAGACTTTTTCCTATTCTCAATATATCAAACTCTTTTTGATATCTGAGGAATTGTAAAACCAAGATAGTATCCTTCTAATACTTTAAGACTGGTAATATTAGTTCTAATTTTATCAACAAAAAGATTTCAAATCTTCTTTCTCTGTATCTTTTAAACTTACTCCACTTAGATAATTATTAAACAATTCTTCTTTCCCAAATTTATTATAGGCATTTACTATTGATATTAAATTAACTTCTTTCATAGAATTTGATTTTTGTGGCAAAAATACTAAAAACTTCTTCTTTCTACAAATATAGTCAAACGAAAGTAGATTGTGAATAAGTTTATTTCAAAAAACCTCCACCAATTCACTCCAAAAGAATAAACAAAAAAACGAATAATACAAGGAGTACTAAAAATAGTTATTGTAACATTGGTCTCTATCTTTTTCCAACCTCCATAAATCCATAAACACTCATACTTAACTGCAAAAATGGCTCTGTAGAAGTTATCATAGCTATAACAATAAAAGGTATAGTGATAACAGATACCCCTTTAGGTAGTAGATAAATACTTCCACATAAAATCGACATAAATAAAGTTGCAGCACCTATCAGAATCAAAAACTTATACAGCTATGGGCTACATTCACTGAAGGGTGTTGCAGAATAAAAAGGGCGTTGGGTTTTTGGGCATACTGCTCAGCTTTTGGGTTGCTCGTCGATAGGTGTAAAATCGAGGGTGTATTTTGTATTTAGGAATGGGGGTATTCACAAAAGGCTTTTACTTCAGGAGTGAAGAAAATATTAGGATTAATCATTTTGAGGTCTTTGAGCAAACGCTGCATTGTATCACCATCCAACACATTGTAACGCAAGTATTGTGGTGTTTTGCCTTTCACAGCAAATTCATAGTAAATACAGTAGTAGTTGTGCCTCTATAGTAAGTTCCTTTTTCATAACATCGCACCGAGAGTATATCTTTAATTTTTATAGGTTTCATATTAGGGAGAGGAGCACAGTAGTCCTCAGCACGCCGTTTTCAATATGAACAGCGTGCTTGCAAAAGCCCCTAAAGAGAAGACTCTTAAAAGCGGCACTGGCTTTGTATTTTCTTTCCATTTTTTTATTTTTTTATTAAAAAGCCCACGAATTTCACGAATTTTCACGAAATCGAGAATGCATAAAAACTCCTTATTTTATATTATCTCACGAATTTTCACCTAACGGTGAATTATTTTTGTAAATTCAGATACTTTTCTCACACCTCAATAACAATCAATCAGTTTTTTTGGTAATACCGCACCCAATCTATGTACACATTTTTACGGGCTTTTTGAAGGGTTTTACATCTCCTACCCAACTACCACCAAGTTGCATATCAATTAGCAGGTAGTAAGGTTCTTGTGTGAAAGGATATTGTCCTTCGGTTTCTTTTTCGGGCTATACGTGGGTAAGTGAGTGAAAGACTATCGTTTACATAAAGACGTACCGCTTCCTTATCCCATTCTACAGCATATATATTGTAGTCAGTTGGGCGGATGGGGGGCTGTTGCTGAGTGTTTGGGGTTATCCGTATTGCCATTTTGGGTGTAGGGGGAATGTACGGTTTGGTATACAAAAGCATCGTTGTTGAGGCGCTCAAGAATATCAATCTCACCTCCTTTAGGCCATTTAATACTTTGGGGAAGCATCCAAATGGCAGGCCAAGAACCTTGTACACCCTCTAACTTACAGCGCACTTCTATCCTCCCAAAAGTAAAATACATCTTGCCTTTGGTAAAAAACACCTCCGGTAATGTACTGATTAGGGGTCGGTTTTTGTGGCGTGGGTTGGGTTTGCCTGACAAAAATAAGGTTACCTTTTTAATTTTTAAACAGACTTTTTGTGATCACTCATTGTATTGCACCAATCAATTTTTCACAACGAGGGGATTTTTAGACCATACAGCCGTTGAAAAGATATCTTTGCGATTAAAATCGTCTTCCCATACCAATTGCCACGCATTTGAGGTTTGCGAATAAGTTTTGGCAATAGTAACTAAAACTATGAATAATAATACTATTTTTCATTCCATTTTTATTAAAAAGCCTACGAATTTTCACAAATTTTGGACTACATACTTCTTACCTCTTACCTCAACAAAACTCCCATTCTAATTGGTTTTTGGGATTTTCGGCTTCCCTAATAGCGTTTCCACTGCTCTAAATCGGCAGTAATTTCGTGATAAACAGGCAGTTTTTCAGGGCTCCACTGCGCATAAAAAGTATTTTTATCTTGCGATGCCCTACATCCGATGAAAATATATGCCACATCGTATCATTGATATGAGGCTCCTGACCGGTATGAATGAAAAAGCATCGTTGAGTGCCTCTATAAAACCTATATAGGTTCTGCACTTACTTGCCTCCACCATCGCGATATATTCTTTTTCTTCTTCAAAAGGAAAAATCTTTCATAATTATAGTCAAACAAAAAAATAAATTGTGAATAAATCGTAGTCCCTGCGCGAAAGGTTTTTATTAGTGTGGGCAGTTGCAAAACTTATTGACGTGGGCGTTTGCAAAAAAATTATTGGCGTAGGCGTTTGCAAAAACTTATTAGTGTGGGCGTTTGCAAAAATTATTGGCGTGGGCGTTTGCAAAACGCCCCTACAAAGCTGACCCCCTGATACCTGATACCTGATACCTGATACCTGATACCAAATCCTGACCCCTAACATCTTATACGCCTCATCGATATAGTCGTAGATGTCTTGAGGGTAGATAGTTTCTTCGGAGGGTTTTGGAGGCAGTCTCGTGTCCTAAGCGCACAATGATAACATCATCTGTGAGATTCGCAATCACATATTGCCCTAAGTGTCCGCGCATCATAAAGAAGTGCATTCCTTTATAGTCTAACAACCACCAGCCATAACCATACTGCGGACTCTCGGCAAAGCGCGGTTGCACTGAGGGTGGCTACAAAAGTGGAGTCTAACAACTGTTTGCCATTCCACTTGCCGTGGTCGCGATAGAGTTTCCCCAAACGAGCGAAATCACGTGCATTAGAGGCAATACAGCAATACGCTTTTTCAATCCGCTCTCCTCGCTATCCAATTGCCAAAGCGCATCACTCTCACAACCCATTGGTTGCCAAAAGACTCTCGGTGAGGGTATTGGGTAAGCGTTTTGCCCGTAGCTTTTTCTAAAACCATCCCTAAGAGGAAAGTATTCCCACTGAGGGTATTCAAACGATTTGCCTGGGGGTGACGTAATTTTTATGCAACATCTTCTCGCGAAATTCCTTGTCAAAATACGCGCGAGTAGTGATAGAGAAAGGGTTGTAGTACGACTCGTCCCAATCGAGCCCCGACGCCATAGAAGAGAGGTCGCCTACGGTGAGCTGTGCCGCCAAACCTTCTTTGTATTCAGAAAAATCACTCACTTTTTTGGTCGAGGCTCTTGATATAGCCATCGGCTATAGCCCTACCCAAAAAGTGCTGATACATAGCTCTTCGCCATAGAAAAACGAATTGCTCATACTTTTTAGAATTGTAGTTATCAAAATACTGTTCGTGCCAAATGCTATCCCTTTGATGATGAGAAAAGCCACAGTGCCGTATTTTTTTGATGTGCATTTTGCAGTTCGGGAGTTTCGGGAGTTTTGTTGTAATCCAAAGAAATCGCCCAGGGTTGAGCGGCGGAACTTTTTGGCAATCGTACGATTATCAAAAATATGTATAATCATCGAGAAAAGTAGTGGTATGTCCTGTGCCATAGACCATTGCCACTGCTTTGAGGATATAGCCATAGCCGGTGAGGTAGAGCGTAGCTATCACTAAACACAAGAAGCAAAGCAAACCTAATAAAAAACTTTTTCATAGAGAAGCATTTTTGTTACTGCCGACAAAGATACTACATAATTAGCGAATTAACAAATTAGCAAATTTGTAAATTAGTGAATTAGCAAATTGATAAATTATTCCTACCTTTTGCCCACGAATAACAACTTTTCACTATTCACTTATGAAAACCTGCACTATAGAAAACAATACCATCACTCTAAACGGTTCAGTGCTTTTCACTGATAAAAAGCACATCATTTGCCGATTTCTCCAAAAAGCCCTCAAAGCCCTGCAAATGGAGTATCCTAAATTCTTCAAAATGGATAACCTCAGCAAGCTCGCTTTTCTTAGCCGCCGAAGTATTGTTACGTCCGTTTTCACAATCTGAGAAAAACGGTGTAGCCTTAGTATTTGCCAATCGCTCTGCCAGCCTCGATACTGACCGCAAACATCAGGCATCTATTGCCAATCCGCAGGAATATTACCCCAGTCCGGCGGTATTTGTTTACACCCTGCCCAACATCTGTTTAGGGTGAGATAAGCATACGTCACCAACTGAAAAACCGAAAAACAGTTTTTGTATTCGATAGTTACGAGGAGGCACAACCCTTTTTAGAGCAATACAGCAACTCTCTTTTAGCGCAAAGGCAAAGCCCAAAGTGTGCTTACAGCTTGGGTTGAATTTGTTTAGACGATGATTATAGGGCAATTTGCCAATTAGCAGATTAGCTAATTTGCTCATTTGCTAATTCTTCACTATCTTTTGCATAGATTATTATGCCTTATACCATTACCATAGACGATAGTAGCAAACAAGCTTTTACTATTTGTAGAATACGCCAAAAGTCTTGATTTTGCCCGTGTTACTAAATCTTCAATTTTCTCTAATAAAGAACTAACAGCTAAAGAAAAAGCTTTTAAAAAGATGATTACAGAGAGAGTAAAAGAAGCAAAAAGCCGTGAGAACTGGCAAAGTACAAACACGTGATTTAGACGAAGTACTCAATGAACTATAGTTTTAGAACAATGGCTTCTTTTGAAAAAGACCTTAAGAAGCTAGGTAAGAAGTACAAAAGCCTCAAAGAAGACTTTAAAAAACTCAAGGAAGAAATACAAGAAAAATCCTTTCTTAGGAACTGACTTAGGAGAGGGATTTAAGAAAAATTCGTATCAACATTACTTCTAAGGCTCAAGGTAAAAGAGGAGGAGGGCGTGTTATCACACACGAAATACTCGTAAATGTAAACACAGAAGATGAAACAAAAATGTACTTTTTGTCGCTTTGTATGATAAAAAGTGAAACAGACTCAGTTGATATGAAAATTATTAAAGAAGTAGTGGAAGAGTATTACACTGAAGAATCATAAAAGATTAGGAAGCCACTCAGAACTTTTTGGCAAAAAAACAAAAGATAGAAATACTTAATACAAGTTTCTTCTGTGATATAAATACAATTGATACTTCTTAAACACCTCTTTTTGTCGCTCAATCGGCTAATTCCCGAAATTTGCTAATTTGCTAATTCTTCACTATCTTTGCCCCCTGATATTAATAACATTTATAATGGACGCACTTATTTTAGAACTCAAGAACAAAATTATTGAAGTACTCAACTTAGAAGAAGTAACCCCCGAGGATATCGATGAAAATGAGCCCCTCTTCGGCACTGGCTTAGCCCTAGACTCTATCGATGCTCTCGAACTTATCGTACTACTCGACAAGAATTACGGTATCCGCTTAGACGACCCTAAAAAGGAAAAAGAAATCTTCCAATCGGTGAAAACAATGGCTGATTACATCACCGCTCACCGCACCAAAATAACAATGCCATAGTCATCACGGGAATGGGAATTAACTCTTCGATAGGCAATACTGTCGGAGAGAATTTTTATGCCCTTACCCATCGCCAAGCAGGGGATTAGCAGCATTGAAAAATGTAGCAACCATTCACGCCGACCACATCAAAGTAGGCGAAATCAAACGCACGAACACTGAGCTTATTACCGCTTTGGGATTACCCGAAGTAAACGCCTATTCGCGCACCTCTCTCTTGGGGAATTATCGCCCTACAAGAAGCTATCGCCAATGCAAAACTGACTTCAAAAAGACCTCTCCACATAGCGGACTTATTATGGCATCTACAGTGGGCGGTATGGATATGACCGAAAACTATTTCTTCCGCTATGGCGATGAAGAACCCCTGCGACGCTATATTACTACTCACAACATAGGCGAGGTAACTCACCAAATCGCTGATTACGTAGGCATAAAAGGTATTGTAACCAGCGTGAGCACTGCCTGCTCTTCTTCGGCAAATGCTATAATGACGGCTATCAACCTACTTCGTACTGGCAGAGCCAACTGCCCTCATTGCCGGTGGCGCCGATGCCCTTTCTAAATTCACTATCAACGGCTTTAATACCCTGATGATTCTCTCGGATACCGATTGCACGCCTTTCGACCAACATCGCAAGGGCTTAAACTTAGGGGAAGCTGGGGCTTTTTGGTATTGGAAACCGAAGAAAATGCCCTACAACGCGGGGCTACTATACTAGCAGAAATCAAAGGGTGGGGCAATGCCAATGATGCTTATCACCAAACAGCCTCCTCCGCCGATGGTGAAGGTGCGTTTTTAGCAATGCAAAAAGCCCTACAAACAGCAGGATTAACCCCCGCAGATATCGATTATATCAATGCACACGGAACGGCTACCGTAAACAACGATCTCTCCGAAAGTCGTGCCTTTATGCGTATCTTTGGCGAGCACACCCCGATTTTAGTTCTACCAAAGCCTTTACGGGGCATACTTTTGGCAGTAGCTTCGGCAGTAGAAGCGGTATTTAGTGTATTAGCCTTACAACACGGGGTGGTATTCCCTAACCTCAACTTCAGCACTCCAATGGAAGAAGTGCCTATCCGCCCGCAAACCGAACTAAAATACAAACCTATACAGCACGTGCTTTCTAACTCCTTTTGGATTTGGAGGCAACTGCTCAACGCTTATTTTTAGGTAAGAGGTAAAAGATAAGAATTAAGTAGAGTGAAAACAGGGAAATATATGACTGAACTAAGAAAAACAATAGTTTGGTGCAGTAATTATTCTTTGTTTTTACTTCTGTTAAAAAGTTAAACTTTATTAATTATTTGGTTGTTAGGTTCTTATTATATAGGTTTGTACTCTAATCTTAAAAAAATCATATTATGAAACAGGCTCTTAAAAACAACTTGATAGTCGTATCGCTTTTTACATTTTTAGCGGGATTTATCTTCAACGGATACCTACCTTATATGTTGGTTGTATTCCTGATACTATCGGCAACCGTTTCTTACTTTTTGTTCAGAAGAAAAAAAGTAAAGAGGAAACCCGCAAAGGGATTATTGCTTATGCACGTTCCTTTTCTGTTAATTTTAATGGTAGCTGCTTTGTTTCTCAACAATATAAGGGTAGTACTTCCTTATTTGCTTTTTGTACCTGCTGTTGTATATTTGGTGTATTGTGCTATATTTTCAGAAAGAAAAAGTGCTGTTTTTTTCGCAGGAATCATAGCCTTATCTGTTATTAGCGTAGCTACCTACAACGGAATTTCAGGGACAAATGAAATATTTGATGTAAGCTACTACTCGAGATTCATTACATAAATAAAATTAAGAAAAACCCGATTTTATTACCTAAAATCGGGTTTTTCTATTGCTTATAAGGGGAGAATCCAAAAATGGTTATTAGATTACAAAACCTATCCCCTGATACCTGACACCTATTACCTGACACCTGATTATGTTACAATTATTCTATCATTCTTCATTAGAAGCAGGTACTGATGAGGCAGGGCGCGGCTGTTTGGCGGGTCCCTGTAACGGCGGCAGCTGTGATATTGCCCCCGACTTCAAAAACGACCTCCTTACCGACTCTAAACAACTCACCGAAAAACAGCGCAACCTCTTGCGACCTATCATTGAGCGCGAGGCGGTAGCGTATGCTGTTTGTCACGTACTCCCTGCCGAAATAGACGAGCTGAACATTCTCCGCGCTTCTATCACGGCTATGCACCGCGCTATTGCGCAGCTCTCCCCTACCCCCGAATTTATTGCAGTAGACGGCAATAAGTTTGTGCCTTTACCAGAAAAATTCCTTATGCTTGTGTGGTGAAAGGCGACGGCAAAATACAAACCATCGCGGCAGCTTCGATACTTGCGAAAACCTACCGCGATGCCTATATGGAAGACCTTGCCCTGCAGTTCCCTGAATACCATTGGCAGCAAAACAAAGGCTATCCCACCCCCGAACACCGCAAAGCTATCGCCGAGCACGGTGCTACTGAGCACCACCGCAAAACATTTCAGTTACTACCCGTGGAACAGTTGAGTTTGTTTTAGGGAGATAGAAAAAGCCAGCTAGGGAGCTGGCTTTTGTTGTATTTGTATGGGGAGGATTAGGTATTGATGATTTCTTGGGTGGCTTGTATTTTCTTTTCGGCATAGAGGACGACTTCTTTGATGACTAATTTCTCAATGGCACTGATGTAGGTGTTCATAAAGTCGTAATCGAGGGGTACCTTTTTTGGTGGGGAGCATTACAATATCTTCTTGAATTTTCTTGTTTGAAATAGAATTTCCCCACGTGTATAAAGGTTTTAAACTTTTATACAAACAAGCTACCATAAATAATTGCTTTTTCTCACCCCCTTTACCATCTTTTTATATATAAAAGCTAAATTATGGCTATCATTAGAGAAATAGTCCTGCTCTTGATAGGAAATGACTAAGGTTTTCCCTCCTATGAAGATAGAGTTTCCTTTGTCTATCATATCCTTGTTATATTCTATATAAGAAGCAACAGAGTTATTACTTTGAGAAGCACTTAAGTAAGGAATTTCTCCATTATCAGGGGTAATCCAAGCACTTAAAATATTATTGGTATTTTTTTACATTGAAAATATCTACTATCTTATACTCTTTCCACTCTACTTTATCTAAGCTGTTTAGGGTTTCTTCTTCTTCCTCAGTAAGGGGTGTAGTCTTTTAAGCCCTGTAACGGCTAAATAAGCTTCCAGCTCTGTCTTACGCTGAACTTCTAACTCAACTACACGCTGAGCTTCCAGCTCAGCTATAAAGTCTTTCCATAAAAGGCGAAATCTATGTTGCCGTCTTTTAGTGGGAGAGAGATTTTAATCTTGGATAATTTTGAAGCTGATACAGTATTGCTATAACAAAACTGTGTTAAGTTTTTGTAGTGAACTTCTAAAGGTAAGCCCTATTTTTAGCATTCTTAATAACAGGAGTTTTTTTCTTTTAATACTAATACCCCATCGGTAGTAATAAAGTCATCTTCTTGGTAGTAACAAACACCTGTTTGCCTACCAATAATCAGCTTTTTACCCTTAAATATTTTGTGTTTTTTTCAGGTTTTACTTTTTCACAAACCCATTATCACTGTCGTTTTTGGGCAATGAAATTTATTCCTTGTTCATTAGTTATTAGATTTTGTTGATTTGAAATATCTCTTTCTATTTCGAACAGATCTCCAATTAGAAATTCTGCCCACTTAACTGTTTTGGAGTTTTGTGTTAAGTGGCGTCTATTTTTCCCAAGTGTTCATCAGGGGGTGTTTTGTGTTTTCAGTGGGTTGGTTACTTCCCAAAGCGAGGTAGTCAGCGACTGTTTTTGAAGTCGGCGAGGGTGGGGATGGTGTCGGGGGTTTGGTGTTTTTCAAAGTTCCAATCGTTTTCCTCTCGGGTTGTGATAAAGTCTTCTATATAGGCTTTTTGAGGTTCCAAAGGGTATTATCTACTTGGGCGCGGTGTCCTGCTTTGTATATTTTGATGATGTCTTGATAGCGCTGGGTGGGGTTGTCTTTTCTAAAAATACCTCGTTTGGTGCGCTTGTGCCCATCTTCTCTAAAATCGATAAACTTAACGGTTTTTCGTAGTCGTGAGGGTGTGTGCTTTGAAGATGTAGATGGAGGTTTGTACTCCTGCCATTGGCATAAAGAGGTCGACGGGCATTTTGATAGAGGCGAGGAGGGTGTGCTTTTTGAGGATTTCTCGGGCTGTTTTGATAGCTTCTCCGCTTCCTGCGCTGTCTTGAATGATGATGGCGCCTAAGCCGTCTTTTGCATTTTATCTAATCCGTAGGCAATAAAGGGAGTCCTTTTTCTTCAAAAGAAAGGGGGTTGAGCAGTACTCTGTCGGCATTGAAGTCGGTAAAGAGATGTTCGGGGCGGTTGAAGGCGGATCCTTTTTCTATTCGGCTGGAACCGTCGCCACGCAGTATCATATTGGTGGTGGCGAGTGTATACATTTCGGCATTAAGCTCGATACCGAGTAGGTTATGAGGTGGTTTATTTTTTTCTTGTGCTTTGGTGGTGTTTTTCCCGAATTGAGTATTTACGTTTTCGATCATTAGCTCCATTGCGGATACGAGGAATCCGGCGGAGCCTAGTGGCTAAGTCCATCACTTTGTTCTCGCTAGTGATATTGAGTATTTGTGCCATCATTTTGGTGATGTAGGGGTGTTAGGACGATGCCCTAATTCTTTTGCCATCGCCTAATGCGTATTTTAGGAATTCGGAATACATTTCGCCCATAATATCGATATGTCCTCCCTAATCCGTCGATGGATTTGAAGATGTATTCGTAGATGAATGTGAAGACTTGTTTGCTAACGGAGGCTTTTCCGTTTATAAATTCAGCTACTTCTTTGTGGCAGTTGGTCAACTCATCGCGTTGAGCGTCTTTGGATATTTCGCCAAGGAGGCGAGCATTAGGTTTTTCTTTTCTTCGGGGATTTGGCGTACATCGAGGAAGGCTTTTTATTTGGTCTACGATTTTTGCCGTCTCTTTTAGTGGCAGTTTGTGAGCCTTGTAGGTCGTCAGGGGTTAAGCCGTATTCTTTATTGCCATTGAGGGTCTTCAATATCCTGCATAGAAAGGAGCATTCCTGATACATAGAGTACGCGTTGTGGTGCGGTTATGTTATGGCTATGCATTAGTTTGTTTAACTTTTTGGCATACCATTGTAGGGTGGCTTGGCTTTCAATGAGGATTTGGTGTTTTTCTTCTTCGCTGAGGACAGCTTCTTTTGTAGAATGCTTGGAAAGAGGCTTTATTTTCTAAGAAGTCGAGTTCTTTGACGGTTTCAAGTTCTTTATAGGCGTTTTTGGCGGATCCGAATACGTAGTAGACTTTTATTTCTACATTTTGCTGGCTATCTCCGGCGATACCTATGGCGATTACTTCGGTATATTTGGCACTTGCAATCATATTGAAAGCGTAGTGCAGGGCGCCATTTACGGCGTATTGGCTAATGGATTTATCATCGAACTTTACTCCATCTTTGTTTTGGGCAATGAGTTTGGGTGGTTCAATTTATCTTCGATGATGATGGGGAGGTTATATTTTTCGATATGGAAATCAGGGGATTCCGAAATTGGTTTTTATTCTTGGTTTTAGCAGAACCTTTTTAGAGCTTCTTTTTAGGTAGTCGCTCATAGAGGGTTTCTTCATTCCAATCGGTATGTTTTTTTAGGTTTTAGGCTATTGAGTTTTTTTCTTTTACCCAATCGTTTACATCATTTTCTAAAGTCCATTTACTTTTTCATAAGTTGCTCTTGCTTATATGGATATTTTTTTGGGCGCAAAGGTAGGGATAATTTGCAAATTAGCCAATTAGCTAATTAACTTATTTGTTAATTTTCTAATTGGCTCATTGTTTTGATGATTTGGTAGAAATTAGGGGGAATTGGTAAATTGGTAAATACAAAAGCCTCTTCCAAGCGAAGAGGCTTATAATTCAGTTTTTTAAGTGGTTGTATGATAGACTTTGACAAAGTGTAGGATTAGTTGATGATATCAAAGCCGGTGTATTTTCTGAGAACTTCGGGGACTACAATACCTTCAGGGGTTTGGTAGTTTTCTAAAATGCCTGCTAATACGCGCGGAAGGGCTAATGAACTGCCATTGAGGGTATGCGCTAAGCGATTCTTACCGTCGGAGTCCTTGAAACGCAATTTGAGTCGGTTGGCTTGGAAGGTCTCGAAATTTGATACTGAACTTATCTCTAACCATTTTTCTTGAGCGGTGGAATATACCTCGAAATCGTAGGTTATGGCTGAAGTAAAAGCCTAAATCACCTCCACACAAGCGCAAAATATGGTAAGGGAGTTTTAGTTCGTTGAGGATGCCTTTCACGTGTTCTATCATTCCTTCTAATGCCTTGTAAGAATTATCAGGGGTGCTCGATGCGCACAATCTCTACTTTGTCGAACTGGTGCAAGCGGTTAAGTCCGCGTACGTGAGCGCCATAGCTACCAGCTTCGCGGCGGAAGCAAGGGGTATAGGCAGTGCAGCAAATAGGCAAATCGCTTTCGTTTAACAATGTATCGCGGAAGATATTCGTAACAGGCACCTCGGCAGTAGGGATGAGATAAAGATTATCGACCCCTATGTGAGTACATCTGTCCTTCTTTATCGGGTAACTGACCAGTACCATAGCCTGAGGCTTCATTCACCACGTGAGGCACTTGGGAATTCGTTGTAACCAGCCTCGGTGTTCTTGTCGAGGAAGTAGGTGATGAGAGCGCGTTGTAATTTAGCACCTTTGCCTTTGTATACAGGAAACCTGCGCCGGTGAGCTTTACGCCTAACTCGAAATCGATGAGGTCGTATTTTTGGCGAGTTCCCAGTGTGGCAAAAGCATCTTTACCTAAGTTAGGAATTTCGCCTGCCTCGAATACTACTACGTTATCGGCTTCGGAGGTACCTTCGGGCACTAACTCATTGGGGATGTTAGGCACGCGATAGAGCAAATTATTGAGCTCCTCTACAGTAGTGTTGAGGGGTATCGGTAAGGGTTTTGATATCCTCTTTAAGGGTGGCTGTTTGCTCTTTCAGCGCATTGGCTTTATCGGTTTCTCCTGCTTTGAAAAGGGGCCGATTTCCTTAGAGAGGTTGTTAGATTTCGCCAGTGTTTCATCTAATGAAAGCTGAGTAGCACGACGTTTTTCGTCTAAGGCGATGATGTTGTCTATGAGATGCAATTCTTTGAAATTGCGTTTTTAAGTCCGCTGAGTACGCGGTCTTTTTCTTCTCTAATAGTGTTTAGTTGTAACATAGTGTTAGGGTGTTAGGGTTTCAGGTGTTAGGGGGCAGGGTTGTGTGATGCTATTTAAATTAGAAAAATAAGCTAATTAGCAAAATTCTTCGGTAACATCCTCCCAGCTATCATAGCTATAGGCGGTGTTGTTGTAGAAGGCTTCGAAAGGTGCAAAAGGCTTCGTCGGCAGTTTCTACAAAGGTACGGTAATGTGTGAAAGAATCAGGTGAGTGGTATACGCGTGCTTCTACTTGATAACGGCTTTCCTCATCGAGTTCTTCGTTTTCTAAAAATAGTTTGCACGTAATCGCCAGTATCGCCGTCTTCTGAGAAAACGACAAAAACGATGTTCACTATAAGGCAATTCTTTAATAAGATCTTTAATCTCTGAAAGATTTAAAACTATGGGATTATGGTATCCTTCGGTAACAATTCTTTTCATTTTAACTCAGGGGGTAGGGGGTTAGTGACGCTATTACTCTGTGGGGGATAAGAAAGCGAGTCTTATCGACTATTTTTGAGCAAAAGAGGCTATAGAGTTATTGGCAATCTCTTCCATAAACTTATCTCTAAAAGGTTGTACAGAGGAGTGTAGGGGGCAAGGTTTTTCGGAAGAACATTCTTTAAACCCCATTCCACAAGACAAGAATTTATCAGCTTCACCTATTTGTTTGACAACATTCATCAAAGGGGCTTGTTTTTCTTCATCAGTGAGCCAAAATCCACCTCCAGGTCCTTTGTTAGAGCTAATGACCTTTTACGAGCCAAAGTTTGTAATATTTTAGCCAAGAAAGATGTAGGTATTTTCAGGGCTTGAGCGACATCTTTTGGAGCCAATCTTTTAGAGACTGAAGAGTTTTGAGCTAAGTATATTACTGCATTGATTGCATACTTACTAGAATTGGATAGCATTTTTGGTTTCTTTTTATTATGAGTTTTTATCAATCTGACGGGAGATGACTAATTTTTGGATTTCAGTAGTTCCTTCGCCTATGGTACACAATTTAGAATCTCGGAAGAATTTTTCTACTGGGAAAATCTTTGGTATAACCATAACCTCCGTGAATTTGAATAGCTTCGGTGGCTACACGCACACACTTCGGAACTGTACATTTTTAGCCATTGCTCCTGATAGGGGTCACACGCTGTCCGTTATTTTTGGAAGGCAGCTTTGTGCAAGAGCAGTTCTGAGGCTTCAATTTCGGTTGCCATATCGGCGAGTTTGAAACCGATAGCTTTGCAAATCGATGAGACGTTTGCCGAATTGCATACGTTCTTTGGCGTATTTGAGCGAGGCTTGGTAAGCGCCTTTGGCAATACCCAAAAGAAAGTGCGCCTATAGAGATACGTCCGCCGTCCAATATTTTTCATCGCTTGGATAAATCCGTCGCCTACTGCGCCGAGTCGGTTAGCATCGAGGGATGCGGCAGTCTTGGAAAAATCATTTCGGCGGTTTCGCTGGCGCGCATACCGAGTTTGTTTTCTTTTTGCCGGCACTGAAGCCCTTAGTACCGCGTTCTACCGCAAAGGCAGTGATACCGTGCTTATCGCCTTTTTTTCGCCCGTACGAGCGATGACTACAGCGATGTCGCCACTTTTTGCCGTGGGTGATGAAGTTCTTGGTACCGTTGAGCACCCACTCATCACCATCTTTCACAGCGGTAGTAGCCATTCCACCAGAGTCGGATCCGGTGTTGTGTTCGGTGATGCCCCACGCTCCTATCCACTCGCCAGAAGCTAATTTAGGCAACCAGCGTTGTTTTTGTTCCTCGCTGCCAAAGCTGAGGATGTGATTGGTACAAAGGGAGTTGTGAGCAGCTATGAGAGAGGCCTATGGAGGGGTCGACTTTTGAAATTTCTTCAACAATAGCGATATAATCGTGGTAGTCGAGGGCTGAACCTCCATAGATTTCGGGACTAAGATACCCATAAAACCGAGTTCTCCAGCTTTGCGAAAGACCTCTAGGGGGAATTCTTGAGTTTCGTCCCATTGCATTACGTGTGGGCGAATATATTTTTCGGCGAAGTCCTTAGCGGCTTCGGCTACCATTTGTTGTGTTTCAGAAAAGTTAAAAATTCATTCGTTATATTCTTATTTCTTTTTAGAAAATAGAAGGGAAAATCTTCTAAGCCATTTGTTTGATGATTGCTGTGCAAACAAGCATCAGCGAGAGTTTATTAACTTCCCGAAAATGGGATGAGCGTTAAAAGTGATTTTTGATTTAAGATTTCAATACCAAAGGGGCAAAAGATACAAAATAATTACGAAATACGAGATGCTTACTAGCAAAAAACACTAATAATAACGAGGGGAATGGCGAATGACGAATGATTGATGACTAGGGGAGGTTGCAAAATATATAGGGCGTTTTACAAACGCCCCTATATAAGAACAATTCAAAAACAATTGATTACTATGATAATTGGTTTTTAGTAAAGTGTGTGATTTACAATATTACAACTATTCTGAGATTCTCATTTCTACTACATCGGGTTCTACAGAAGCACCAGCGCCACCTTGGTAGCTACCTCGTCTGAAGTGGCGTCGCGTTTGTTTTTAGATTGGTCTTTCACGTAGTATTTACCATCTTTTTGATATACATCGGAACCATTGAGTTTCCAATATCCGAAAAAGGCCTTCGGAGTTAGGATCTACAGATAGTTTATTGTTTTTAAGTTCGTTGGCAGTACGGGCTACGCTCCACACTCGGCATTCGCTCATTTTACCTCTCCAAGTGCGAGAGCCGTCGTAGTCGTAAGCATAGGCGATAAAGAAGTCGCCATTGAGGTTAAAAGCTACTTACGGAAGCTGTTTTTCGGCGACGCGTTCACCATCTACGTATATTTCGGCTTTTTGCTACTACCGTCGAATACAAAAGCTACGTGGTACCATTGGTCAGCTTTGAATTTCATAGAAGGGTTGAACTGCACGTTACCAGCTACTTGTATTTGGTCGGCATCTACGGTAGTATCTCCGAATCGGAGGATAAGATTACCTTCGGCTCTCATTACGGTACTCAATCTTCTAGAATGTATCGACATAAATCATAGCTTCATAAGTAAAGGCATTGTAAACTTAGCTTTTTCATCCATTGGGATAGATAGGTATTTTCTACCGGTGAAGTCGAATACTTTATTGATAACGATAGGTTTAGCGATTTCCACGAACAAAGTTTTTAGCTTCGATTGTAGGAGCTCAGCTGCGCCTAATAGTTACAGGGATCACGTAAGTGCTTCCTTCTTGTATAGCTAATAGGTTTTTGAGGGCTAATTGGCAAGGTTCGGCATAAACACTACCTTTTTAATAATGGAAGTATTTTTTTCAATAGGCTAAAAGTTGGCGCAGGCATCATTTGGTATTTGGTACCATTTTTAGCGTTGTAATCGGCAACCATTTGGGCATTTCCTATTTGGTAGGTAACATTAACATCGTTATTGCTAACATTAGAGATGCGGGCTGTGATGTTGAAGGGTGGTTGTCGATACCATCTTCAAGTTTGAGTCGTTGCTGATCTTGTTCGAAAATAGACTTTAGGGTCTAATAGTTGACTTTTCTTTATCTTTACAAGCGTTTAGAGCTAGTAATGAGAAGATTGCGATACAGTATTTTATATAATTCATAAGGTTATATATTTATGGTTGAGGATTTTTGTTTGATATACTCATCATAAGATTTAAGCATTAGATATATAGCTTTTCTAGTCCATTTATAATCGGGTTGATTATCGTAGTCGTTATCGATACGATAAGCGCCTACGCCTCCTTTAGGTCCTAAATTAGAGTTGTATTGAGCTTGGTCTAGCAAGGCGCCACCGTATTGTGAGTAAGATTCGAAGTTTTTCGGTAAATATGTGTTTACGTGTATTGTAGTATTCGTCGAAATTACTTTTAACGCCAGCGACTCTATAGTCGAGATGTCTATCACCATATGCTTGAGAGATGAAATAATCAAAATAAGGACCTGATTCTTTTTTGACGTTCCACAATTCGCCATCAACTAATAGGTATCGGCGTTTTCCTGTATTTATAGTAGCTTTAGGTCCTAAGTATTTACCGAGTTCTTCTACAAGGATGTGCAAATACTCACCTCTATCATATCCTCCTTTTAGGTTACCGAAACCGTCACCAGCTCCATCGGGTTCCCAGTCGATATCGAGTCCGTCGTAATCGTATTTTTACGATGGTATCGCAAAGAGCTTTGGCGTATTTTTAATAGCGGCGGTATGGTCGGGAGAGCCTTGAACTCCGCTGGTGTATCCCCAGTAAGCTTCTTGGGCTTTTTTTAATTTTGGTATTGAGTACAGACTCGGAGTCGGTAGGGTTTTCAGTTTTAATTTTATCGGCTATAGAAGAGGGGGTAATACCGGTACCAATATTGTGCAAAATAAAGCAAACGAATACTTTAGTACCTTTTACATTTTGGACGTATGCTTTATCGGCTTTTTAGCTTCGCTGATGCCAAAGGGCCACTCCACATAGATACCATATCGATGCTATCGGGCAAAGCAGACAAATATCCTTTTTCGGACGCTACCTTCTGGCGACCAGTTACTAAACCAACCGAAAGAGACGGGTCGTCCGTAGTTTTCGGCGGTTTTTCCAAGCGCGCAAGGAAGCGTAGTGATTATCGCGTTCTTTAGGGGCTGAGAGTGTTAGCACCACCATTGTGGTCTATTTGTTTATTTTCTACTTCTGTCCATTTGCTACAAGAAGAGAGAGCTATAGTAATACACAATACAGCTATACTGATAGTTTTGGAAATATACTTCATAACTTTCATAGTATTTTTAAATATTAGTTCTTTTTATCCCACCAAACTTTAGTAGCGCCTGTATTAGGGGCCTCCTAACAGTTGTAGGGCGCGAGCTAAATAGGTTTTTGTCTTCTCCGGTAAGTTTGCTTTCGGGGTAAGGGGATTCGTCGGACGCCATCTTCGGTAGAAATAACACCTCCACTTTTGTTTTGCCACACTTCGTGTAGGATGGGGTATCCAGTACGTCGCCATTCGCTCCAAGCTTCTTGTCCGTTAGGATATAGGGCGATCCATTTTTGGGTAATAATTTTTTTGTAATTTTTCTTCATTAGTACCTTGCCATTGAGCGGTGATATCGGTAGGGGCATCTATGTAGTTGTAGTAAGCTTTAACGGGTTGTTTACCAGATGTTAAGTAGCTATTTACTTGGCTTACTGGGATATTATTTTCTTCGAAAGAAGTTTCAACGCCTTTTTGTGTATAAGTTTTCAGCAGTATCTCCCATACTCCATCCTAGCAAGGCACCTTCGGCTCTCAGAAGTATACTTCAGGCTCTCATCCAATAAGTAGGCGTAGTTTTTTTCGATATTAGGCAAGGAGAAGTCTTTGAAATAGCTCTTTACCTCCGTATCCTGTGGGCAGGCATTGGTATTTACCTCCGGCAAAAAGGTATGGGTTGGGCATATACGCTTTCGCTAGTTTTGAAGTAGGCCATTAGGGCGGGGTCTTCGTATCCTACTAAATAGGAGTACATAGAGGATCCCATACGAGTTTCGTTATATTGGTTAGCGCTATGTTTCAATATTATTGATAAATATAAGTCCAGCACCTTGAGCCATTTTTAGCTTCGTCGTCTTTTAGAGGTCATTACTCCAGAGGCTTGGTTTACGGCTTGTTCGGCATATAGTTTAGCTTTGGCGGGGTCGGCATAACGTATTCTCATAGCTAATCGCAGCATTAGAGGTTTGCGTATTTTATCCATTTATTTACATCGCCAGCGTATACGGCATCAGATTTAGGTAATAGTTTTCCTCCTTGAGCGAGTTTTAGTTTGCAGTACGGAGATAGCTGCAGAAAGGTCGTCGAAGAAAGCTTGATATACTTCTTCTTGGCTATCATAAGGTACTCTTTAGGGAGGCCTTTACCAGTTTCTTTATAGGGTATGGGGCCGAACATATCGGTAGCTTTGTGCCAAGCTGAGATTTTTGAGTATTTGAGCTAGGGGCGAAAGCTTCGGGGAAGTTACTTTTTCGGCTTCTTCCTTTACGCTACTCCATAGTGGCAATACTTTGGTATAGGAGCTAGCATAGGAAGTTTCGTACCAACCTTCGATTAGTGAATAGGTAGTGTGGTTATATCCGTTATTCCAGTCTTGGTTTTGGCAAAAATAGCCACTCCAGACGTCGGCGGACAAGTGGTATGCAGTTTGATATTGGTTGACGATATCGGTACCATCGAGCTATGTACCTACTGGGACTACTTGAGCTTGCATAGCTGTAATTTTAGCTCCTATAGTGATACCGTCTCTTTTCCCCATTTCTTGGGTAACGCCAAAAGCGTCGGTATTTATTTCTTCGAACTTGTTGCAGGGAAAAAGGCAGCAAGAGCTATAGAGGTGTATATAAATAAATTCTTTTTCATAAGATTATAATTTTACTTTTTACATTAAATCCAATACTTTGCAAGCTTGGTTGCATAAAAGTAATCGTTACCTTGTCCATAAGTAGCAGTAGAGGGGGTTAGCTCAGGGGTCAAAAGGAGCTTTGTTGTAGATCATCCAGAGGTTGTTACCTATGACAGAAAGGGTAAGTTCGTCGATTTTTTTTCTTAAACCACTTAGCGGGGAAAGAGTAACTTACGGCTAATTCTTGCAATCGGACGTTGGTAGCGTCGTAAGTGTAATAACCAGCCATTTCGTTTTTTTACCTGTAGCTACTAATTCATAGTATTTTTAGCGTCGTATTTACCTTTGTCCTGGGAGGGTAACACCACCATTGTCACGAGCTATAGCAGAAGCTTTGGAGACGCCAAATCGGTCTAGGATTGCTTGAGTTGAAGAAGTTACTATACCTCCGAATCGGCCACTGATGAGGAAGCTCAAGCCGAAACCTTTGTAAGCGAAAGAGTTATTCCATCCTAAGAGGAAGTCAGGGGTTGTTTTTACCTAAGAACACAGGTTCTTGGTTTTCTAAGGTTAGGTCACCACTTTCAGGGATATTGATATAGCCTTGATTATCTTTTTCAAGAATTTAGAAGCATAGACATCGCTAATACTACCTCCTACTTTTAGGATAGTTCTACCGTTATCTTTGCTTACTTCATCTATATTGAAAGGTTGTGCGATAAAAGGATGTTTGTAATCTTTAACCATTTTTTAATGGTGTTTTTATTACGTGTATAGGATAGAGAGCTAGCTACATCAACGCCTCTTATTTGGTTACGATAGCCTAGGCTTAGTTCTATACCATTATTTTGCACATCTCCAGCTTGTAGGTATATGTATTTATATCCAGTAGATTCGGGCAGGTTAGCGATAAAAGTTTGGTTATAGGTATTAGAGCGGTACCAAGTAGATTCGATATTAAAGTGTTTGAAGATTCTCAAGCTAAGGCCTAATTCATAAGATTTGGTACGTTCGGCTTTGAAATCGGCATAAGGGTATATCTCTTCAGGTTTGATAACCCCACCTACGATTCTTTGTGTAATAGTACCAGGGGTACGTCCAGACCAAGCGATAGGGGAAGCTACTTCAGTATAAGAGCTTCTGACTTTGAAATAATTCAAGAAATCAGGCATTTCACCCATTTCGGAAATCACAGCAGAAAAACCGATAGAGGGGTAGAAATAAGATTCTTCGGCTGAATTTACCAAGCGGGAATCCCATTCGTTACGTCCAGAAAGGGTGAGGTATGCACAGCGTTTGAAGCTAATTTCGGCATTTCCGAAGGCGGCCACATTTCTACGGCGGGCGTCGCCGTATTTTTCGGATATTTTACCTTCGGAAGGTGTGATATTTTTGGATAGCGAATAGGTTAGGCACTGGTTGCAAGTTACCTCCGTAACCTCGTTCAACAGCGTCGAAATCGGAATAGCTAGCACCTAAGTTGAACATCAAGCTCCAATCGTCAAACAATTGTTTGTTGATAGTAGCGATCACATCGGAATAGAATTGGTGATCTTTGTAGTTAGCATATTCATAAGCTCCATTAGGTTTAGCAAAGATATCATTAGAAGAAGCGTAGATTTTTCGTTCGAAATTCACGAAAGATTTATCCATACGAGCACGAGCAGCAATATTAGCCCAAGAGGTAATTTTATAAGTAACACCTGTATTGAACATAAATCGGTCTTTGTTGTTAGCGGCTAAGTTGCGATAGGCAGTCCAATAAGGGTTTTGAGGGGCAAAAGTATTTTTCGCTGATAGGCCAATATTGCACGGGGAAGTTTCAGGGTAGTATCATAACGTTCAAAAGTTTTGATTTTTTTCCAAAATCCTCGCCACGTGGATACAAATAGGCTGCTACGATAGGGTTCCAATACTCACCTTGAGAGACCATATTCATATCTTTTTGTTTGATATAAAGCAGCTCCAAAGTCTAATTGCAATTTATCTTCGAATAGAGAAGTAGTATTGCGTACATTGAAGTTGTAACGATGGTAACTATTGTTAGGCACCACTCCATTGTTGTTAGTACTTGCAGCAGAGAAGAAAGTTTGATTAGTTTTGTTACCTGTTGTAAGGGTGAGTGAGTTGATAAAGTTAGTACCTGTTTCGAAGAAATCTTTTGCGGGGTCGTAGCTACTAGAGGAAGCTAATTTACTACCCCAGCTACTGTATTGTCCATTTCGGTTTCCGTAAGTATTTTTGGAATTCAGGTAAGATAAAAGGTTTACTAAACTCGGTAGTAGAAGATAGGGAAATTTGCATTTTTCCTTCTTTACCTTTTTTTGTATTGATAAGGATTACGCCATTAGCGGCATTACTACCATAGAGGGCTGCAGCGGAAGGGCCGCTAAGCACGGAGATGCTTTCAATATCTTCGGGGTTGAAGTCGGCGATACCTTCACTACCGACACGTCCTTCACCTTTGATACCACTATTATCGCCACCAGCTTGGGTATTGAAGAGAGGAATTCCATCTATGACATATAGCACGTTGTTACTACCTTCTATAGATTTTTCGCCACGCATAATCACACGGGTAGCGCCTCCTGGTCCAGAAGCGCTTTTTATTGATGGTGATCCCTGCAACTTTACCATTGAGACTATTGACGAAGTTAGGGGCTTTCACCTTAGTAAGTTCTTCTGATTTCACTTGTTGTACGTTGTAACTCAACGCTTTTTTTCTTCGCGTTTGATACCCAAAGCTGTTACCACAACCTCTGAGAGTTGTTGAGTTTCCTCTTTGAGGACTCACATTCATATTCAGTGTTTTGCCAGCTCCTATTACTTTTTGTCTTGAGCGACATATCCCACTGAACTAAATTCGATGGTTTCACCTTCTTTAGCGTGAAGGGTAAATTTTCCATCAAAAATCGGTAGAAACGCCACGTGTAGTGCCTTTTAACCACCACACTTACCCCAATAAGAGGGGTTTTGCTTTCATCGGTAACTACACCAGTTACCGTTTTATCTTAGTGCATAAAGTTCTCCCAAAAGTAAAAAAGACAATAAACACAAGACGTAAGTTAGGGTAATTCATAAAATAAATGTTAAAAATTGACAGTGCAAAAGTATAATTTTATCTTAAACGAAACAAGAAAAAAAGTATATATTTTTCCATAAATGATAGAAAAAACTACATTTATTAGCTATAGTAGAAAAAAGAATTATAATAATTACTATTACATAACACAAAAACCTTTAAATAAAAAAATAAATTAGAACTCTTTTCTTTTTAACACAGAAAATACATCAAAAATATACGTTTTAATATGTTATCACATAAAAATCGGATATTTTTTTATATGATTAATATATATTTTTCATTAAAAACAAGGTTAAAGATTTTTTTCCAGAAAAGAGTATTTTTTTAAGAAGAAAAATTGGAGAGTTTTTTTAGCCAAGTAACAAGTTTTCTAGGTTTCTTAGGAATTGAACACAAGCCACAATGGTTACCCTAAAGACGACAGTCATATTGGTTAAATTAATTCAGTTATTTTTGATCTAATACTATTTGTCTATTTGCTAAATATTACTACCTTTGCTCCTAAATTCTACAAGCTAACTACTAAAAAAATCATCTAATTTATGAAAAGAACATTCAACTTCAAAAAGGAATTTTCATTCTCCTTGTAGTGGCTGCCACAATGGCAAGTTGCTCTAAAGATAACGACAACCCCTCTACCAAAGTACCTCAAGGCGCTTACGGTGTATTCATAGGGTTCGCAGAAATCACTTCCGATAATTATCAAAACATCACCTCGGCTAATTTTTCCTGACCTGAAAAGTGGCAAAGTGAGTTATGATCCTATCCATAGGATTCTCACCCTCGATGGAGCAACCATTGAAGCCACAGAAAACGAATTATGCGCTATTGCTCAGCCAAGAGGCACTACTGCCACTCTTACTATTGTATTGCGCAACAACAATATAGTAAGAGCTAAAGAAGAAGCTACGATTGCTACCGATGGAGCTAGTTTACGTATCACTGGAGATGGATCTATAAAAATTGAAAAATGATAATTATCTGCACGCTAGTATTTTCTCAAGAAAACAGATAACTATAGACGGAGGTTGTTCTATTATAGCGAACACTCATATAAGAGCTGTAAACACCCTTAACATCAACAAATCTAATATACAGATAATACAAAAATCAGGGAGATTATGCCTTGTTGGGAGGTGAAGGGGTTATCCTTTCCAATTGTGAAATAGTCTCTCCTGTAGGGGCTATTACACAAAAAAATATAATGGATATTACAGCGTTGTAAAAGATGGCAGAAGATGTGCAGAAGTAAAGATAGTAAAAAAATAGCTTTTTAAGGCTTAGCAAAACCCTATATACTTTATGTTTAAATTTAAACAATTCAGTGTAAAGCAGGCGCAAAGCGCGATGAAAAATAGGCACCGACAGTGTGCTACTAGGTGCTTGGACTCCTCTAAATCACCCGCAAAGCATCTTGGACATTGGGGCTGGCACGGGCTTGCTTGCTCTAATGCTTGCCCAGCGCTGCGATGCCCTTACCATAGATGCAGTAGAAATAGATGAGCAAGCCTATATAGAATGCAGCGAAAATTTTGAAGAAAGCCCTTGGGGCGACCGTCTTTTTGTTACCATGACCTCATTTGAAGAGTTTTTTTACAGAAATGGACGAAAGCTACGACTTGATCATCTCTAATCCTCCCTTTTATTCCACCGACTACAAAACCCCAGAAAAAGCGCGTAATACCGCCCGTTTTAGCGACGCTCTTCCTTCTAAACAACTCTTAGAAGGAGTAAGCCGCTTATTAGCCGTTGAGGGGTATTTTAGCGTAATTCTTCCATATAGTGAAAGTGAAACGTTTATCACTTTGACAGCTACATTTGGACTCTTTCCTCAAAAAAATCACTCACACACGAGGCAATGAAAAGAGCGAACTCAAACGCAGCATGATGCTCTTCGCCCGCAAGCCTCTACCCTCCTACCCTATTCACATCTTTACCATTGAAAAAGAACGAGGAGTATATACTGATGAATACAAAGAACTTACAAAAGAGTTCTATTTGAAGTAAAAAGTGAAGAATGAAAAGTGAAAAAGGCTATTCAGCATCCTGCTGAATAGCCTTTTTTTGTGTTTTATCCTTAGGGTTATTTCTTGAGATATAACCAACCTACTAAAGATTCTTTGTTGTTATTACTATCGTAATATTCAATTACATAATAATACGTACCTTGAGCGAGTTTTTCGGCTTGTTCGATAGTTACACGTCCGTTAGAGATACCTCTAAATACGCGAGTAACGTTGTCATAACCTTCTGTCTCAAAGACTTTCACGCCCCAACGGTTGTAGATACGTACCACATTGTTAGGATAACGCTCGATTCCTCCGATATGGAAAATGATCGTTTTTGCCATCACCATCTACCGACATAGCATTGTAAGGCACTATCTTGTTCACTACGTTGATAGTAACAGTAGCTGATGCACAACCATCGGTGTTGCAAATTTCATATACAAAGGTATCAGTACCTTCAAAGTCTGTGTTAGGACGATATTCGATAGATCCGTCGAGGGTTTACAACTACTGTACCATTGGCAGGGATTTGTTACCACATTAGGAGTAGTTGCTCCGTTAGGGGTATCGTTACCCAATACATTCACCACTACTGGGGTGTTGATAGCGGTTGTAGAACGATCGTCTACTGCTATTGGCAATACTGGGGTAGTGCTTGTAGTCGTACCACTTATCGTTACTACGATGCTTGCTGTGCTGCATACCGTAGGACTTGCTACTGCGCATATCGTGTAGCTTATCGTATGGATGCCTGCAGGGGTATTTGGAGCTACTGCAATAGTTCCGTTAGGATTCAAAGTGAAGCCTGTAGGGGTTGCTGTATTCCAAGTAAGGGTTACAGAACTGATACTTGGGTTTGGCACACCATTCAACTTATCATTAGTCAATACGCTTGGCGTAGTTCCACCTGTTGTGCTAGTGATAGTGGTTATTCCATCGTTCACTGCTTCAATAGTGGTTGGTGTTGCAATAGTTGTTGTTCCACTTATTGTTACTACAATACTCGCTGTGCTGCATACCGTAGGACTTGCTACTGCGCATATTGTGTAGCTTATCGTATGGATGCCTGCAGGGGTATTTGGAGCTACTGCAATAGTTCCGTTAGGATTCAAAGTGAAGCCCGTAGGGGTTGCTGTATTCAAGTAAGGGTTACAGAACTGATACTTGGGTTTGGCACACCATTCAACTTATCATTAGTCAATACGCTTGGCGTAGTTCCACCTGTTGTGCTAGTGATAGTGGTTACTCCATCGTTCACTGCTTCAATAGTGGTTGGTGTTGCAATAGTTGTTGTTCCACTTATTGTTACTACAATACTCGCTGTGCTACATACCGTAGGACTTGCTACTGCACAAATCGTGTAGCTTATCGTATGGATACCTGCAGGGTATTTGGCGCTACTGTGATAGTTCCGTTAGGGATTCAATGTGAAGCCTGTAGGTGTTGCTGTATTCCAAGTAAGGGTTACAGAACTGATACTTGGGTTTGGCACACCATTCAACTTATCATTAGTCAATACGCTTGGCGTGGTTCCACCTGCTGTGCTAGTGATAGTGGTCACTACATCGTTCACTGCTTCAATAGTTGTTGGTGTTGCAATAGTTGTTGTTCCACTTATTGTTACTACGATGCTCGCTGTGCTACATACCGTAGGACTTGCTACTGCACAAATCGTGTAGCTTATCGTATGGATGCCTGCAGGGGTATTTGGAGCTACTGCGATAGTTCCGTTAGGATTCAAATGTGAAGCCTGTAGGTGTTGCTGTATTCCAAGTAAGGGTTACAGAACTGATACTTGGGTTTGGCACACCATTCAACTTATCATTAGTCAATACGCTTGGCGTGGTTCCACCTATTGTGCTAGTGATAGTGGTTACTCCATCATTCACTGCTTCGATAGTGGTTGGAGTCACTACAGTAGGAACAAACACTTTTACAGTGGCGGTAGCTGTTGCGCAGTTATCAGGATTCAAACGCTCACAGATGCTGTACACTATTTGATATGTTCCTGATTTAGTTCCTGAAGGTACTGTGATAGTACCATTACTATTCAATGTAGGGGTGTTGGTTGCACCTACTACATCGGTAGTAGAGGTTACTACCGTAAGGATCACATCGGTAGTTGTTGGCGTTTTTAGTACCGATTTTATCGTTATCGAATACCGTTCCTGTGGTAGTAGTCGTGCTAGTACCATTGGTTACCGTATAAGTATCGGCTTTGGCAACAATTGGCGTACTACCTACTTTTTACAGTCGCGGTAGCTGTTGCGCAGTTATCAGGATTCAAACGCTCACAGATGCTGTACACTATTTGATATGTTCCTGATTTAGTTCCTGAAGGTACTGTGATAGTACCATTGTTATTCAATGTAGGGGTGTTGGTTGCACCTACACATCGGTAGTAGAGGTTACTACCGTAAGAATCACATCGGTAGTTGTTGGCGTTTTAGTACCGATTTTATCATTATCGAATACCGTTCCTGTAGTAGTAGTCGTCTAGTACCATTGGTTACCGTATAAGTATCGGCTTTGGCAACAATTGGCGTACTACCTACTTTTTACAGTCGCGGTAGCTGTTGCGCAGTTATCAGGATTCAAACGCTCACAGATGCTATACACTATTTGATATGTTCCTGATTTAGTTCCTGAAGGTACTGTGATAGTACCATTACTATTCAATGTAGGGGTGTTGGTTGCACCTACTACATCGGTAGTAGAGGTTACTACCGTAAGGATCACATCGGTAGTTGTTGGCGTTTTAGTACCGATTTTATCGTTATCGAATACCGTTCCTGTGGTAGTAGTCGTGCTAGTACCATTGGTTACCGTATAAGTATCGGCTTTGGCAACAATTGGCGTACTACCTACTTTTTACAGTCGCGGTAGCGGTAGCACAGTTATTAGGGGTTCAAACGCTCGCAGATGCTATACACTATCTCGTAAGTACCCGATTTAGTACCCGAAGGTATAGTAACAGTACCATCGTTGTTGAGTGTAGGTGTTTTAGTAGTGCCTACTACATCGGTGGTTGTGGTTACTACCGTAAGGATCACATCGGTAGTTGTTGGCGTTTTAGTACCGATTTTATCGTTATCGAATACCGTTCCAGTGGTAGTAGTGGTGCTAGTACCATTGGTTACCGTATAAGTATCGGCTTTGGCAACTATTGGCGTACTACCTACTTTTACAGTCGCGGTAGCAGTGTCGCAAACGGTTACGCTATTTTCGGTATGACAAATTTTGTATTGAATTGTATAAGTACCCGATTTAGTACCCGCAGGCACTGATATTTTACCTGTAGAGGTATTAAGAGTAGGCACATTAACTCCTCCAGAGGCAGGTGTTACGACTGTTATTTGAACATTACTAGTAGTAGCAGGGAGGCCTCCTACGGTATCATTTTTGCAATACATCAATTACATTATTAGTGCCACTGGTTCCATTGATAATGCTAGTATGAGTATCGTCTACGGCATCAATTTGTAACACCTTAATGGTACTTGTTTTTGGTAATGGTATTGCCTAAAGGGTCTTTACCCACAAAGGTAATGGTTACTACTGAAGAGTTACACCAATTTGTTGGTTTTTACAGCTGCAAAATTGTGAGTAAGGGTAGCTGATGCCACAAGTATCGGTAACAGTAGCTTGGTTGAGCCAATTGGCTACAGCTGTATTTGCATTAGTATCATTACAAGCGATTGTTAAAGGAGCAGGTACAGAAAGGCTTATGGTATTGCTATAAACAACATTCACTGCTATACGAGCGCTCTCGCAATTACTACTTTTTCTGAGCTACATAATAAGTGTTACCAGCTACTAAAGGAGTAGTGGCAGCCAAAGGAGTAACAGCTGTATCAGTAGCATACCATACTATATTAGCGCCTTGAGGGTTGCAAGTTAGCAATAGTAGCATTGGTACAGAAAGACTGAGTTGTTTGGGTAACCGTAGGGGTAGCCACTCGGTTGATAGTAATGTGACGTAAAGGCAGACTCGCACTTAGTTCCCTCAGTATAGGAATAAGCATAAGTAGTTTGAATAAGGGTAGTATTATCGGCTAAGGCTGTGCCTTTATTAGCTTCTGACAATCCTGCATAGATTGTTAAGATTTCGCTACTGCGAGCTGGTTCTTGAGTTCGGATATTAGCTTTGAGCTCTCCTACAGTTTTTACACATCCAGTAGTGATATTAGGGCCTGCAGGTTGAGCAGTAGTTTGCGCTGTTACTATACTTACGATAGCTTTATCACTAACACACTTACCAGCATTTTTGCACTGTATAATAATAAGTTAAAAGCAGGGATTTATCACTACAGCATCAGCTTGTTCGTTGTAGTGATTACCACTTTGACATATATTTTTAGCTGAAGGGTCTCCTATTTGAGTTTTTACAGCACCAACTGTTTGTAGTACACTGCCACAGAAGCTCACTATTTTTAGGGATGATAGGGGTTGCGTTGTTAGATTTAGTAAGGGTGATAAATCCTTTCAAGCTCTCACAAGCGCCTATTTGGTCGATAGTATAAGTATATTTATCAGCCTTATCCCAATCGATAGACATTGCATCGGTTTGAAGGTTTTCTTCTTTATAAATTTTAATTTGATGGGCACTTCCTATAGCAGTTCTCAAGTCGGCTACTGTAGCGTCAGCACATAGTGCCGCTGTAACCGAAGTAGCTGTAGTTTGGCTTGAAGAAGCAGATAGAAGGACTCTATAATAAGAAGAGGCACATTTGTTTGTTTCTTTTTATAGTAAAGTAAAGAACTTGATTAATAGGTATAAGAGTTTCTGTATACTCGTTATATTTTTCTTGAGAACTTTCTTTTTGATAAAGTTTCACCCCATTAGTTTCTGTTGTAGGGTAAAGAGTTTTTTTAAGGCTGTTTTTACACTTTCATTGGTAACTACCAAGCTTCCATTTTGATTGGTAGTTACACAAAGAGAAAAGAGTTTGAGGGGCGGCTTGACTAACAGGTTGTAAAGTAAAAGTTCACCTTAGCTTTTAGCTGTTTCGCAAGAGCCTACTTTCTTTGTATAAAAGACATTAGTATCACTACCTAGATAGTAATTATCTACCAAAGCATTGTTGTTCAGATACACCACTACATTAGCATAATCAGTAGGGTCTATAAGTTTTTTAAGTTCTCCTACTGTAAGGGCGCATACCGCACCTAAGCTCTTTGTGGCAGGAGCTGCTGTGGCAATCTTTTTTTCACTTGAATAGTCATCACACCACTATCACAAAAACCTACTTTTGAATATCTTAGGTACAATGTTATAGGCGTAGTTTCACTGATACTTCCTATAGAAGCTGTTCCTACCTGTTTGTTTGTTTTAGCATTAGCATCAGATAAAGTAGAGTACCAATCAAAAGAGACTAACGAATTTCTTACAGAGTTGTTATTATCTTTTTATGTATTGAGCTACTTCATCATAAGTAGGATTAGCACTACAAAGATTTACAGAACTACCAGTAGATATATTGATTTGAGTTTCTACTGTAATAGTATTTTTTTAACTTCCAATATTTTTTTGTCCACAAGCGCTATCCAAGCTATATACGATAGTATGTGTTTTGGAAATAAATTCTATAGAGTTTAGGTTTACTTTACCATTGGCAGGGATACTAAGAATTGCTGCTTCATCTGTTAATTTAGGTTTCACCGAAGGGTTATTGGTTAAATAAGTTGTTAAAAGCAGGAGGAATATTGAACAAAGTGTTCAAATCAAATGTTTCATCAGCACTTACACACTTAGTTACCGGGGTATTAGCAGGCATAGTAATTGCAGGGACAGAAACCAATTTACGTTTAAATTGGTAGGCTTGTATTACAGCTGCAGCCACACAAGCGTTCACATCGGCACTATGGTTACCTGTAAGTTTCACGCTATAGGTATGGATAAAGTCATCTTCAGTTAGCGATGGTATATAAAAGAGTATTGGTATTAGTAGCAATTGGTGTAGTAGGGTTATCAGAGCGGTACCAATCAATTCTCACGTTATTTCCCATTTTGGGGATAGAAAGGCGTGCACTTTGTCCTGTACAATAGTATTCTTGTTCAGCGGTCAAAGTAGGGGTAAGAAGTTGGAGACGCGATAGTCTACAGTTTTAGCTTCGCCACAGGCATCAGTTACTTGGAACACGTAACGAGCGGTAAGGTTAGAAGCGTCAACATTTAAGAAGAAGTTATCGTCTTCTCCTGATTTGTTTAATATTTGAGGGGTTTGACCTGCTATATCTTTTGACACTAATTTATAGGTATAAGGAGGCGTTCCCCTTGTGGAACGACCAACACGTGGTGTACACTAGTAGAGGGGCATCCTAATCCAAAAAAACTTTAGGATCTTTTAGGGTACCTTTATATTCTTTTTCTGATATTACTTGCTGGCAATCATAACTTTGCGCAGTACCCATATATTGAGAGGATGCGTTTACACTGCGTACCAAGCGGAATTTTCCTTGGGTATTTCCGTCGATTGTAAATTCATTAGCGCCATATCTTACATAAAGATTTTGAGCTAACACCCATCGTTGAGTAGGTTCATCATAGCGTTGAATAAAGTAAGAGGTGTAATTTTTTTAGTTTGAGCAGAGGTATATGTAAAACTTAGTTTAGGGGTACAATTCTCTACCCAACTAATATTGTAGGTATCGCCTATAAGAGTGTACTCCTGACTTGCAGTAGCACCACAAGCATTGGTGTGTTCTATCACATATTTACCTTGAGGCAAATCTTTTAGCATCCAATAGGTATTAGTGATATGTTCGCTATCTTTCAGGGTATAAGGCAGAGTCATTCCTGCGGGCAGCTTAGAAATATCGGCATTAGTACTTCTGATAACTATTTGATTGATAGGGCTACCTGAGCGTTGTTCTATTACCAAAGTAGCATAATCGGTACCTGTAGCACTCACACCTTTACATCCTCCTATAGGGTGGAGATATATTACTGAAGGCACAGGGGGTATTGGCAGGGATGATAATTTCGGGGAAAGTTTTTTTCGCGGTTACAGCTGTCGTATACTGCTTTAAACTTGAATTTATCACCTGCATTTAAAAAGTTCAGGATCTACTAAATTAGGTCCGTTATAATCAATTCTCTTCACATATTTATTTATCAGAGAAGGATTTGTAGTCGTTATTTTATAGAATCCTGCTGCTTCAGGATTGAAGCTAGAGGGATAGCTTTCTAAAAACGAAAATAGACAGGAATATTAGTATCAGAAGACGAAGTGCGCGAATAAATAGGATTTCTTACTATAGCTATTGATTTGCAAGCAGTTCCTTTCACCTCTGTCATTACACTTACTTCATTAAATGGATTGGCTACAGGGACTTGTTTTTCGGTAAGAGTCATAGGGCCACAAGCTGATGTAAGTATAGCTTTTTGCTTTTCCAATTGCCATACTCTATAGGATAGCCTTCTCGTATAGCATTTTTTTAGGTTTAAATATTTTTACCTCATTATTTTTGATACACATAAGCAAATTTCTGTTCAAGTTCTCTTCGATCAGAAATGGTAATTGTTTTAGTATAAGTGCGATGAGTAGGCGATTCAAAAAAATCAATTGTATATTGAAAGGATAAGGCAGGGCATCGGCTTCCAACACTTCGTGAAGGTTATCTCCTTCTAGCCATATTCCACTAAAAGTTACATAATCACAGCTGTATTCCCAACCTTCGGCTGAGTATATTTTTAAGGTTGAAATTGAAGTTTTTTTAACGGAAGCAGATTGAGGTTGAGGAGCATTACCTCCACCAATAGCGCAGAAGTCCTCTACTTTTTACTTTATATTGTCCTACAGGGCACATTTGTGAAGACATTAGAGGTTTGTCGAGTTGTAGCTTGGCTATAAGGGGTATCATCTTGTTTAAGAAGGGTGAAGAACAAAGGATATTTCCCTTTGGTTATATTCACCTTCACATCACCATTGGTACCAGGACAAACTGCTGGCACATATAATACATTGTACTCTACATTCTCTACTGTAGACTTTACTAGTATATTTTTTTGTTCTATGTTTTTAGAGGGATTAGTTTTATGTTTTGCAATAAGGTCGTAAGAACCTGCTACAATAGCTTCTATACCCGATGAAGAGGAAAGTTGTTTGGTATAGTCGTAATTAGCTTGTGAACTTTTTTTATAGTGGAAAGTATAGTCATTTTCGTTGACAGAGTTTCCTATGAGTTTAAAGAAGATACCACCACCTCGTTCACACCATTCTTGTTCTACTCTCACAGATAGAGCAGCAGCAGTTTGAGGAGTAATAGTATAATCAAAGCCACTAGTATAAGAACAAGAGCCTTTTTGGGCAGTAAAAGAGAATTTGCGTTCTGAATTAACAACACCTACAGCAATAGCTACAGAGATTTGCACAGGTGTTCCCTGTATAGGTATAGTCATAGGCATTTCCTGCTTGATCTCTAAAAAGTATATTTAGTGCCCGCTAGTGGATAGCGAATCACAAACTCGCCGATTTCTCCTTGAGTTACATTAGAGAAAGTTGTAATACGGGTTTGTTCCAAAGCTTTGCGTATATTCTCGTCGCAAGCTTGGGCGTTGATCTTTCCAAAGGAAAGAGAAAGTGTACATAATAATACTAATAACGATTGTAAATGTCTATACATTTGTGATAACATTGAGGTATAATTAACGAATTTAAGACGGCAAAGTTAGCAAAAAAATATTTTACAATGTTACACAACAACAATATTTTTAGTATATTTTTTTAACGTTTTTTTAAGGAAAGTTTATTTATTTTTATCTAATTATTTGATAGAGTAACCTCTTTTCTCAAAAGCTTGTACTAACTGCTGGATATGGTCGGTGCCATTGGTTTCGACAGTGATGAGCACCTCCTTATCGCGGAAACGAGAAAGGTTTTTAAACTGATTGTGAGCGAGTTTTTACAATATTTGCACCTACTTCGGCAATGATATGGGTAATTTTAGCAAGTTCGCCAGGGCGGTCGGGGATGCTTACTGAGAAGTTGAAAATACGATCACGACTCACCAATCCTTTGCTTATCATTGAGGAAATCATTAGCACATCGATATTGCCACCACTGACTACAGGCACGATATTCTTATTGCGGTCGGTAAGTTTTTTTAAGGGCAGCCAAAGGTAATACTCCTGAGTTTTCGGCTATAATTTTATGTTTTTTTCAGCTAGTAGCAAAAAAAGCCTCGGTAAGTTCGTAGTCGTCTACAGTTACAACCTCGTCTACATATTTTTTTGATATACTCGAAATTGAGTTCTCCTATTCGTTTTACTGCAGTACCATCGGCGATGGTATTGGCTTCTGGCAGGGTAACGATTTTTGTTTTCTTAAGAGCTTCGGTAGCCGACGCAGCTCCTGAGGGCTCTACCCCTACAATTTTTATATCGGGTTTGATTTGTTTTAGCAGCGCAGGCAATACCCGAGATAAGTCCGCCACCACCCTATAGGCACGACTATCACATCGGTTTGAGGCAGTTGTTCGAGGATTTCGAGGGCAATAGTACCTTGTCCTTCAAGCACATCGGGGTCGTTGAAAGGATGGACAAACACATAACCTTCTTTTTTTCTTCTAACTCTTTGGCTTTCTGATAAGCATCGTCGTACACATCGCCGTAGAGCACCACCTCAGCGCCATATTTTTTTAGTAGATTGCACCTTGATAAGAGGGGTAGTTTTAGGCATTACAATCACCGCTTTGATGCCCAACTCGCGGGCAGCATAAGCAACCCTTAGGGCGTGATTACCCGCCGAAGAAGCAATCACTCCGCGTTGTTTTTTTCGGCTTCGGTGAGTTTGAGCATTTTGTTGTAAGCGCCACGAATTTTGAAAGCTCCTGTTTTTGGAGATTTTCGGGCTTGATGTAGATGTTGTTGCCTGATTCTTCACTGAAGATAGGGACTATAGATAAGAGGTGTGGGAAGGAGCACATTTTTCAAGGTGCTCACGTGCTGTGGTAAAGTTCATAATTTTCAATTAACAATAGATGATTAACAATGGTATAAGTTATAAAAAAACCATTTTTTTAGGATTGACCGACACCATGCACTTGCACTTGAGGGAATGGGATTTCTATATTGGCGGCATCGAATCGATTTTTGATGGTTTCTACGGTTCGGAAATAGCATTCCCAATAGTCGGTATTAAGGCACCAATAGCGCAAAGAGAGGTTTACGGAACTATCGGCTAACTCCTCTACATAAACCACAGGAGCGGGATCGGAGAGAGCTTTAGTTTCTTCATTAGCGATTTGCAATAGTACTTCTCGGGCTTTCTGAATATTAGAACTATAGCCTATACCTACAAGTACATATACACGGCGTTTTTCCTCCTTGCTGTAGTTGATAATACTATTACTAAACAGCTGGGTGTTAGGGATGATTGCCTGCTCATTATTGGCTTTGTTGAGGGTTGTAGCAAAGAGACCAATATTTTTCACGGTTCCTTTTTCGCCATTACCTTCGATTACATCGCCTACGCGGAAAGGCTTGAAAATGATTATCATTATACCGCTGGCAAAAGTTAGATAACGACCCTTGTAATGCCAAACCTATTGCTACAAAAACCACTGGTAATAATAGCGATAAACTGGGTAGCAGGCAAGCCTATAACTTGTACTATAGTGAGGAAAAAGTGCGATATATAGAATCCATCGTACTACCTGCAATAGAAAATTTTTGCAAAGCGAGGTCTACCTCACGGCGTTCCATCAATTTTTTTGATGAGTTTTACAATAAAAACGGATAATATATCGCCCTATAAAGTAGAGAGCTATAGCCCCTAACATTGTAGGAAGATAATTGAAGAGTCCTTTAATCCAATCTTTAATCAGACTCTCAAAAATCAATAGGTGAAAATTCGGGCATATTTATTCAATTAACAATTTATAATTAACAATTGACAATTATAAGATTGTGATACACTTTATAAAAGTTCGTAACACACTCTCAATTTGCCATTTATCAATTGGTATTACACAGGTTCATTTTCCACTTCTTCTTTAGGCAAATCGCTTTGTGATTCTCGGCGCAATAAGCGGTGTTTGATAACTTCGTTTAAATCTTTTACCTTTTTACTGAATAGGTATTGAATAAAAAGCATAGGAGCAATTACCCCAAAAGCTAAACACATTGTGATGAAACCAGTTTGCAAACCGAGTTTGATGGTGTGGAACAGCAGGTCTAAAGTCTCTTCTTGAGGTGTTTGTACAGTTACTATTTTGATGATATTCATCATAAACTCATAGCCAAACTTCCCAGGAATCATATTGATAACGGCAGGAATTGTGAATACGATAGGCGGCGTGTGCACGCGGTGAGCAAAATACACTGCTAAAAAGCCCTACGGTACAAGCTCCTAAAAAGGAGGTAATCACAATTTGATCGGGCATAAGCGTGCCTAAAAGTACAAACTTAATACCCCAGCCTAAACCACCGAGCAATCCGGTAATCCACAAGGCACGACGGGGAGTATTGAACAATAAAGCAAAACCGATAGAAATCCACATCGACCAAAAGATGCGCTCGGCTAATCCTAAAAATACATCATAGAAGTTCATAACCAAATAATAGTAAAGCTAAATAAAAACCTAATGAAATCATAAACACCAAAATAGCTGAGTGAGTGAGCTTGGCTACCCTGCTACAATACAGCCTGAAAGCATATCAATAAAACCATTGATAAGAGGCACCCTGGTACCAACCACAGCACACAAGCGGCTAAGGCATTGTGATAGTGCTCTACACCAAGCAAACGGAAGATGCTCATTACAGACACCGATACAAAAAGCTGCCCAAGCCCAACAAATATAAACATTGAACTTCCGCAATTGCAAAAAATGCGTCGGCCAGCTAATCCTATGAAAGTAGCCAAAAACGACATACCAAACTCGGCATAACTAGCATCTTTACCGCCAAACACATAGGCTAGTGAACCGCCAGCAACAGCTACGAAAAACCACATTACATACATATTGTAATGCGGACGTGCCTTGATAGCAGCGACTTCCTCTTCAATTTCCTCTATAGAGAGTTTTTTTCTTCAATAGCCTCCCACGAGAGGATACTAATATCGGAAATAGCACTGAAGTTCACCCCGTGATGCGGAATAACTCGCACGATAGTTTCCTTTTCACCTGTAGCCTTATCTTGAACAGTAAGCACAGTAGCAGCGTGTGAATAGAAGTTTTCGCAATGGTAGTTTAAGGCATTAGAAAGCGTTCTACATTGCGTTCTACTCTTCGGGTATTAGCACCGCTAGAGATCAGCAGTTCGTTGATATCGGCAAAGAGTTTTGCCGCTCGTTCAATGGGTCTCATATAGTTAATTTGTCGATTTCTTAATTTGTTTAATAATTCAACATTGGCAAACATCTTCACACAAATATTACCAAAGTGCAAAGATAGGTATAATTAATAAATTAGCAAATTAGTAAAATAGTAAATTTACCACCCTCCTTTAATAAACTCAAATAAAAAAATTTAATAGAAAAAAACTTCTGATTATGGTAAAAAAACAAGCGGAATCACTCAAAACAGCAAAGAAAAAAATAATCAATTTATTTGCATCAAAAATCAATCACTAACGATGGAATACCAAGAACTAATTTTTGCCAGTTGGCATAATTTTTGTACTTTTGCCGCCGAAATAATTTTAAGCAAGCATTTTCTCTTATAGAAAAAGCCGTAAGTCTTAAAGAAAATAAAAATTTATGAAATTAGTTAAAAAAGAGGTATTTTTTTCGCAGTAATGATCTTTGCTTTCTTAGGCTTTTACGATCAAAGATGAAGAGACAAAAGTAATCACAATTCCATACACTTTTTGTAGTTGACATACCTCAAATGGCTACCGCTATGCCAGCAGAAGCAACTGCGAATAGCGAACTTCTTCCCACTTCTTTTACTCTCCACACTGGAAAAAAACATTTATTGGATTTAAAGAAGCCTTAGCCTTTCGCGAATCGCGCGGTAACTACACTATTGTAAACCGTTTTGGCTATATGGGGAAATATCAATTTGGGAAACGCGCCCTTCGCTTCTATGGCGTAACTGATACCCAACAATTCCTCAACTCTCCTGAACAACAAGAACAAGTGTTTGTGTTGAGCTTACAGCGCACTAAATGGTTTTTGCGCAAAGAAATTAAAAAATATGTAGGCAAAACTATCAACGGCATTCACATTACTGAATCGGGGATATTAGCAGCCGCTCACTTGGCTGGTGAGAGTTCTGTGAAGAAATTCTTCAAACATCAAGGAGGATACAACTTTGCCGATGGCAATGGCGTTACCTTGCAACACTACCTTAAAGCGTTTGCAGGTTACGACACCTCACATATTGAGGCGGTACAAAAACCTCAATGGGAAGCCCCTGAAGAGACACTTTCTTTAACAGCATTATAGAGTAATAACCCAAAAAGCCCCCATTCTACGAAGGGGGCAATCTACAAAAATATTTTTGTTTTTAATGTGGATTTTTGGGTTAAACTTTACCTCTTACTTTTATATACACTAAAAGTAGCAATAAGTAATAGGTGGAGATAGACTGAGTACCCTACCAAAAGATAAATAGTCCATCGTATGGGCAAATTGGTATAGGGCGATTACTTGTGCTCCATAAGGAATGAGACCTTGCGCATAACACGAGAAAATATCTAATACTGAAGCCGCATTGCGGAGGGGTATTTGGAATTGCTCGGCTATGCGCTTACTTATTTTAGAAACGATGAGAATTGCCACCGTATTATTCGCTACGCACACATCGGCAACAGTTACTAAAAACCCATTCCCAGCAAGGCTGAAGCTCCACTCTTGATGCGTTTGGCAACGAGGGTTCATCAGGAACTGAATGCCGCCAAAACGCTCTACTAAAAAGCTAATCCGCCAATGATAAAGTAGAGGAAGAAGATATCAGCCATATCCATAAAGCCTTTATAAGTGTGCTGAGTGAGGTCTAAGAAAGAGAACTTACCATACACAAGTCCCATAACGCCTGAAAAACACAACTCCCAAGAACAGTGACACAAACACATTTACTCCAAAAAGCGAAATGACCACAACTGCCACATAAGGCAAAATAAGCAAGGGATTGAAGGTGTGATAGAGCTTCACTATGAGTGAAGGTGGTAGCACCAGGGTTGCCAATAAAAAGAGAATCACCGCCGATAGCAGCGCAACGGGAAGTGCTATTTGAGCATTAGTTTTCATCTTATCACTCATCTTGCAGCCCTAACGACTGGGTGGCGGCGATAGTAGTATCGGAAATGAGGGACAAGTTGTCGCCAAACATCGCACCACTAAAGCAACGCAGCCCCTATAAGGGCGGTATTAGAATGACTTTCGAGAGCTAAATTGAAGACAATAGGCGAAAGGGTCATAATGGTACCTACCGAGGTGCCTGTTGCAAACGAGAGGAAAAGAAGCAATTACAAAAATACCCACGGGAAAGTATTCGGGTGAAATGTAGTACATACCCATATTCACTATGCTATCGATGCTACCAGAGGCTTTGGCTACCGAAGCAAAAGCACCTGCCAAAAAGGGCTATCACACACATCTGCAACACATTGCTGTGCCTGCCCTCTGAAGAAAAAGGGCTATCTTTTTGGTTGAGAGGTGCGCGGTAGATAAGCAAAGCTACCACCACTGCAAAAAGCGCAATAATAGGCGCTGGCAATGAATAGAAAATTATCAAAAATAAATACCACTGCCCAAAAATATAGCTACGAATATGAGTAGCGGGATAATACTTACTATTGAGGTTTTTCGTCATTTTATAATTTTTGCTAATTCTCTTATTTTGTTAATTCTCTCGGCTACTACGGCATAATATCTATTAGTGAAATACCGCAACAGCGGACGTAAAGCTCAACTTCTTCACGGGGTGCGTCCATTTTTCTCTATATACAATCCGAAATCCTGCTTTTTCTACCAGCATATCTAATTGCCAATCTTCAAACTCGTGGTAATGACAGTCGCGGGGGTCGGCAGTATTGCGGTAGGCTTTGGCAAACCAAAGTCGCAAAGGCACAGTAATCAATATTTTATCTGTAGGGATATTTTGCAATACTGCTAAAGGGTTTACTAAGTGTTCCAAAAATCTCTAAAGCGGTAGTGAAATCGGCTTGAAAAATTTTGAAGCGTATTTGCCTGAAAAATCTAAATCCTCACCGGCAGTATTAAGCACCGTATAACCTTCCTCTTTCATAATTATTGAAAAAGGATTTTTCCACCCCTACATCAAGGATTATACTGCCCTGAGGGACATATCGCTTGAGAATACTCAAGGTCTTTTGATAGCGTTTTTAGGAAGGGTTTTGTACATAAATTAACAATTGAGAATTAACAATTAACAAGGGAATAACGTTTATTCCTTACTAATATTCTAAAAATAAGGATATTTACCATTTATTGACAAGTCCTTTTCATTATCTCCTTTTTCTAAATTTCACAATCTCAAACTGATTAGGATTGAATTTGTGTAGGAAGGTTATTGGCACTCCCTATATAGCCCGTGTAATCTGATGGTATATTTTTCAGTTTTATCGATATGAATACCATTGTAATTATCGTATTGAGGATAATTATTTTTCATTGCCAAAATAGTTTTTAGTGAGCACTATATCCTCGTGACGTTTGAAATTATCTAAATTAGTAAGCCATAAACAATTGTTAGATACAATTCTATTACCTGAAGCGTCTATTCGAGCTTCTGTTCCATAGAGTTCATAATGTTGAGGACAATAAATCCTGAAATACCTCTCACCTAAATGAATACCTAACCAAGCCTTATTTTCTTGTATCAGTTTAAAAATTTCTTTATAAGTAATCGCATTAATATTGCCTATGATTAGAAATTGTTTTTGATATTCCACCAATTGTGCTACATATTCACGAAACAACGAAAAAAGGAGGATTTGTTACCACTATATCCGATTGTTTGAGCAATGCAATACTTTCGGCACTGCGAAAATCACCATCACCTTTAAAGTAAGAAACAGCTATTTTTTTTCTCCTGCATATTCAGCAAAAACCGTTTTTCAGCATAACAAGCTGCTATTACTTTTTTTAAGCCTTAACTCTTTAAAAATTTGAAACAAAAATACTTAAAAAAAGTTACTTAGATGTGGATCATCACAATTGCAATAGACTATTTTTACCCTGAAAATGATCTTTGTAATACTGCAACTCTTTTTCAATATCTGAAAGTTGGGTGTAAAACTCGTCATTTTTAGATTTTTTAGCCTTTTGTAGCAAGTTGTTTGTCGCTTTTCGTGCCATTTTACTTTTTGAGTTAATTGATTAAACAATTCACTCCCTAATACTTTTAGAGAAGTCTTAGAGATTTCAAACATCACATCAAACATTGTTTGAGCATCCCACTTTTCGCCATTTCCACGTGTATAGATAGACGCAGCTTGTAACATAATCGTTTTATCGTTATGTGTTACAAATTTATTTTCACAAAGATTGGTATTGATAGGCATTCCGTAATTAGCTGCTGTGAGTTTATCTAATCTGTTGAGTATACCTGAATTGTAATCAAGAGTTACCATTCGTCCGTCAGGGCGCATTACTTCAATAGTTTCAGTTAAAAAATTAGATCCTTCTAAGAATAGTACATAAGGAAAAATGAGACTCCGACAACATCAAATTAGCCATTTCAGCTATATTTTTTTGTGAGCTCTCTCTATCGCATTTCCACCTACCATTAAATCCTGATTACTTTTTATACCTACTAATTTTTCCTGCTTTTAATATTTTCTATATCTTTACCCTGATGTTTAGCTTCTGATACTAAGATAATTCTCCAATTTTTCTTTTATCATCTTTTACTTCTATCAACCCACCATCAGGGAATGATACTTGCATTAGGCACAAAGAGCGTTTGCCCTAAAGCCATATCTATTTTTCTTAAAGCCTCGTTTATTTCTTCTTTTTACACTTGTTCTATATCGAAAAGAGAGTAACGGAAAAATCCTTTTGAAGCTGTGTCATTACAAGTTGAGAAATCTGACTTACTGCTATATCGTGCAGTTTAGCTTTTTCTCCAAATATAGTTACAACTCCTTTTGATGCTGTATGCTGGGTAGTTAATCGGTTTGATTGATTCTTTTTGGACATATTTTTAATGTTTTTGAAATTGTGTCGCCGCCGGCGACACAATTAATGCGCGTCGAGCCAATTGTCACCTACGCCTAAATCGGCAACGAGGGGAACGGCAAGGGTAAAGGCGTTTTTCCATCGCTTCTTTGACGAGGGGTTTTACGATTTCTAATTCGGTTTTAGGGACATCAAACACTAACTCGTCGTGTACTTGGAGGAGCATACGAGTTTGGAGTTTTTGGGCTTGCAATTGGTTGTGTATGCGTATCATTGCAATTTTTATAATATCGGCGGCTGAGCCTTGTATAGGGGGCGTTCACGGCATTGCGCTCGGCACCTCCACGCACTACTTGGTTATGCGAGTGAATATCGGGTGGGTAACGACGTCTGCCTAAAATGGTTTCTACATAGCCGTGCTCACGAGCAAACTCTATTTGTTTATTGATATAGTTGCGCAAGTTAGGATAGGTAGCGTAATAGGTGTCTATCAGTTCTTTGCTTTCGGAGCGAGAGGTCGGTTTGTGCGGATAGTCCAAATGCCGATACGCCATAGATAATCCCAAAATTCACTGTTTTGGCGTGGCTACGTTGCTCGCGGGTTACCTCTTCCAAAGGAACATTGAACACCTTGGCTGCTGTGGCGCGGTGAATATCTTCGCCGTGCAAGAAGGACTCAATCATATTGTGTTCTTCGCTGAGGGCAGCGATGATGCGGAGTTCGATTTGCGAATAGTCGGCAGAGAGGAGCACATAATCGGGATTGCGAGCGATGAACGCCTTGCGCACCTGCTGCCCACGAGGGGTGCGAATAGGGATATTCTGCAAATTAGGATTGTTGCTACTGAGTCGCCCTGTAGCGGCTACTGTTTGCATATAGGTAGTATGCACGCGACCCGTACTTTTGTTCACCTCTAAAGGCAAAGCATCTACATAAGTAGATTTGAGTTTCTGCACTTGTCGCCATTCCAATATATCGGCTACGATTTTATGTTTGGCTGCAAAAGGCGCTAAAACCTCTTCGGAAGTAGCATACTGACCAGTTTTCGTCTTTTTAGGTTTTGCTGTCAATCTTCAGTTTTTCAAAGAGAATGTCGCCAAGTTGTTTAGGCGATGCCAAATTGAAAAGTTTCGCCAGCCTGCTCGGCTATAGCCATTTCGAGTTGGGCAATATCGGCATCTAAGGTTTTAGAGTATTCTTTTTAAAAAAATTCACATCGAGATTTACCCCTTCGCGTTCCATAGCAGCCAATACTTTGATGAGAGGTGCTTCTAAATCGGTATAGATTTTTTTGAGCATTTACTTGGGGCATTTGGTTTTTGAAACACATTTTTAAGTTGCCAAGTAACATCGGCATCTTCCACAGCGTATTCCTTTACCTCATCTATAGGCACAGTGCGCATAGAGCGTTGGGTTTTCCTTTGCCAATAAGGCTCTCGATAGCAATAGGCGTATAGTTCAGGTAGGTTTCGCTGAGGATATCCATATTGTGGCGCATATCGGGGTTGAGCAGGTAATGAGCTATCATCGTATCGAAGAGTGCGCCCTGTACCTCAACACCATAGTTTTTGCAATACTTTGAGGTCGTATTTCAAATTCTGACCTACTTTGGCTATCTGTTCATTCTCAAAAAAACGGACGGAATTGCTCTATGAGCTTAGTAGCTGCTTCTTTTTCTTTAGGAAATGGCAAATAATGACCTTTATGGGCTGCCCAGCAGAAGGAAATCCCCACTAATTCGGCTTCGAGGGCGTCCACATTAGTAGTTTCGGTATCAAAACACACTTCAGTTTGCTGCAATAGGCTTTGCAACAAGAGTTGTTGTGCCATTGGGGTATCGGCTAATTGGTAGAAATGAGGCGTATTGCTGCTGTTTTTTTCTTATCGCTCACCAATTGCGGTTGCGCAAAGAGGTCGCCTTGCGAAAAATAAATCCAACTGCCCTGAAGCAGCCTTTAGGGGAGCTTGTACCACAGCTTCTGGTTGGTAGGTTTTTAAGAAATTTTGCAGCAACTGGCGGAACTCTAACTCATCGAAAAATCTTGCCTACCGCTTCAAAAATCGGGTTGGGACATTGCAAAAATCGGCTTCATCAAAAAGTTACCGGCACATCGAGCATAATGGTAGCCAATTGTTTGGAGAGGATGCCTTTTTTTCCTTGTTATTTTCTATATTCTCGCGGAGTTTACCTTTCAGTTTATCGGTATTAGCGAGGAGGTTTTTCCATAGAGCCAAAATCGGCGAGTAGCTTTTTGGCAGTCTTCTCGCCTACCCCAGGTAGCCCAGGAATATTATCGACAGCATCTCCCATCATACCGAGGAAATCAATCACCTGCAAAGGGTTTTGCACTTCAAATTTCTCTTGTACCTCTTTTCACGCCCCAAATTTCTATATCATTGCCAGAGCGCGCAGGTCGGTACATAAAGATATTGTCGCTCACCAGCTGCGCATAGTCTTTATCGGGAGTTACCATATACACTTGGTAATTTTGGGCTTCGGCTTGTTTAGAGAGTGTCCCTGATGATATCATCGGCTTCATAGCCCTCTTTTTCGATGATAGGGATGTGCAAAGCCTTGAGTATTTCGTGGATATAGGGGATAGCCAAACGAATCGCTTCGGGAGTTTCCTCGCGATTGGCTTTATAGTCGGTAAAGAGTTCGGTGCGTGCCACGCTTCCTCCTTTGTCGAAAGCGACCGCAAGGTGATCGGGTTTTTCTTTTCTAATCACCTCGAAAAGAGAGTTCATAAAACCGAGAATCGCCGAAGTATTCAATCCTTTGGAATTGATACGAGGGTTCTTGATAAAAAGCGTAGTAGCCTCTGAAAATAAGGGCATAAGCATCGAGGGAGAAAAAGACGTTTTTCATTTTAGGTGTCAGGTGTCAGGGGTTAGGGGGTTAGTGATTTGCCAAGTTTCTTCAACTTCCCAATTGGCGCGGAGCTCTATTTCTTTTAGGCAGATACCACACTCGCTCGGGTTGCCGATGTTCTAAGAAACTACCGGTATCCCATTGGCGATTTTTGTTCTTATCTTCAATGAGTCGCAAGCGGAATTTACCAGGGGTTACGTTCTCGAACAGATATTCGGTTAGAGGTTTTTCGATATAAATTTCGTGGAGCACTTCCGTTGCCTTCTCATTGGTAAGTTGCAGTATAACTGGATATTGCAGAGTGTTTTTCGGCAACGTTGAGATGCATTTTTAAGATAGCTACCTCTTCGAGCTTTTTAGTGCGTAGGGTTACTTTTTAGGGTATCGTTCGTATGCCCGAAAAAAATCGGTGAGGGCATTAGGGAGTGCTTCAATGCGGTAAGTCTCGTCGTTCTTTTTATCGAATGAGAGATAGAACTCCAAATTATTAGGGTCTAAACGCATTTTGAACGGAATAGCCACCGCTGTAGAGTCTTTACCAGCAAAGACTTTCAGTTTAGAAGGGTCGGTTTTACGATAGGGATATTGCTCTTGAAGCCAAAATCCTTGTGCATAGGCAAGTCGCCCGAAAAGAGGTTCTCCACCTGCAAACTGTCGTTTTTCATCTCCTTTAAACGCACTTTAAACGTATCGATTTTTCTGTTGTTTGGCAATTGTAAATACCAAAGAATCTTTTTGTTTAGGCGTATACCAAAAGTTGAGTGTGTCTTTCTTAGGGTCTTTGGAGATGATGTATTTAAAAATCAGGGGGTTACGTGAGAGATAGGTTTGATTTTTCACGCTATCGGTTTTGCCTTCAAAGCCAAAATTGCACGCGGTTGCCAGCAGCTTGAGTAGGGCGATGCGCCTTGTAAGGAGGTACTTCTTTGAACAAGCGCAATTTAGGGTAAAAACCTTGTGGATTGCCTTTCAAATCGGCAACGGTGATAGGTTCGTCCATAAAAAGCAATTTTTGTCGTCCTAGGATTGAAGATATAATTAGGACTTTTTCTTTGAGGGCAATGAGTTTGTATTTGCCCTCTTTGAGGTATTCCAGCACAAAAACTATCGAGGCTATCAAGGGTATTGGTTACATAAGTAGGTTGCGTTTTGTACACCAATGAGTCGTTGTACTGCTCGTTGTAAGGATAGAGCATCACCGTTACGAAATTATCGGGTTTAGGAGCGATAGCATCGGCGATGTCGCCCTCATACCACAGTGAATCGAGGGTGCTACCAGTAGAAAAATACGTATTTGAAATCGGATATCGGGTTGCCCTCGTTGTAATCCTGAATACTATTTACCGAAGTTCCAGCGCATGGGTGGTATGGGATTTTAAGCGTATCACAATGAAATTTCAACCATTTAGAAGCCGAGTAGGCGAAATGATGGAAAAGGTTTTCATAGGAGAATTGAAATGAGCTGCTTGCGAACGTCTTTGGTGCCACAAATTCATCAATGCAAACGTATTTTCTTTCCTTTGAATTCTGTTTCCCGGTTACGTTACGGATTGCAAAAAGCATAGGAGAGGTAATATCTTTGGGTCTACCAGTGGGTGAACTACGGCGAGCGTGCAAAGTAGAGCAATAAGAAGAGAGAAGTATGAGCAAGCGATGTTTCATAGCTAAGTTACGAATTACTAATTTGCAAAATGTCTAATAATATATAATTAAAAGATTTTTGGCTTTAATAACATAATCTTCGAAATCAATTAAATTAATATCATACTATATTAGGACGAGTTATTTTATCACTTTCGGTTATAGGGCTGTGTTAGCCGCTTGTAACAATAAAGATTACTACGAGTGGATATGATCCTACCTCTATTTGCTAACAAGATTCACGAAGAAATCACACACCTATGGAGCACAAGGAACTATAACTACCGATTGCTGAGTTCAAATATCATGAGTTGAAACACTAGAAAATCAGACATCACGAGTTCTGCCCTTTATTAGCATAACAAGTCTTATGCGAAACTTCCGTACGACGGCGGTTTCTAGAACAACCTCTACAAAATTACGGAGGAGGAACAGCCAGCATTCTACTTCCGGTAATACACGTTGATGGGGTAGTATAATGAAAAAGACAACAACAAAATGCGGCAGAAAACTTAACATTGAAGAATACGAGTACTACAATCGTAATACGCTTTCTAAATATACTTCAGAGGTAAAAACAACTACCAACACCACTGTTCACACAGAGAAGGAATACATTTGGATGGGCAGCAACGAACTGAATGTCAAAACATCAGTATACACCCAAACGGGAGGTTCAATTAGCTCACCTACGGTTATTACTACCGATAAATATATAATCAACTACAACGAAACAGTGAAAGAACACACCCACACCGAAAAATGGCCAAACAGTAACTATTAGCTATACTTACGACAACAAAACTAACCCTCGTTACTTGCAGTTTTTCACACAGAATGACCCACCCAGAGTTTTTTTCTTACAAGAAGGATACAACCGCAATAATATCACTAAAAAAACAGTGAAATACTCACATGTTTCAGGACAAGATTACGAAGAAGAAACTGCTTATGAGTATTTTAAAAACGAATATCCACTAAAAAGCCATAATAAAGCGCAATGGCACAGTAGTAGGAAGCAAGGAATTTACTTATATTAAATAAGAGCCAAGAAGTAATAGAAAACGTCAAAGGTCATAGTGTTATGCTATGACCTTTGACGTTTTTAGAGTTCGTACTAACTAAATTAGACTACTACAATTTGTCCTACGCCTAAAAAGTATGAGTTCTTTTGCCTTTGGCTTTGAAACTGCGTACAGCGGCATCTTTATCTATTTTGATGTGCTGCATAGTGTTGTAGTGGCATCCTAATACTTTGTTACACTTCACGAAATCGGAAGCCATAATAGCATCTTCTACGTCCATAGTGAAGTTACCACCTATAGGCAGTACAGCTAAATCTAACTTGTAACGCACTGGAATGAGCTGCATATCAAAGTGCAAAGCGGTACTTCCTGCAATATAAATGGTCTTATCGGCAGTTTTGATTACGAATCCGCAAGCAGATCCCCCATCACTACCATTCTCGAAAGTAGAAGAGTGTAGAGCTGAGACCATTTTCACTGAACCAAAAAGGGAAATTGAAAGTACCCCCTAAATCCATAGGGTGGCTATTTTCGATACCGAGGTTGAAAAAGTATCTAGCGATCTCAAAATTAGAGATGATTTGGGCTTTTGGTGCGTTTGGCAATTCTCTCTACATCCCAAGTATGATCTTGCCCTGCAGTAGTAACAAGGATATAATCAGCTTTTTATTTGATTGACATCTATATCACTTGCCAAAGGGTTTTCTGAAATAAAAAGGATCGACAAGCAAGTGTATTTCACCTATTTTTATCCCTATACACGCGTGTCCATAAAAAAAGTAACTTCCATAGTAATTTGATAAATTTTAAGTATGAGTATTTTTTTGTTTATTTACTAATATATATTCCTATAAAAAACAGTAGTGAGAGTAAAAAAGGTACTCAAAGCAACTACTTTTAATTCTTTGTCTAAAAAGCTGAAGGTTGTTGTTTTGTTTTACCGAAATCAAATGTACCACTAATGGAATGAATGCTATGAGATAAAGCAGTTCCCCAACGCATTTGGAGGCGCATTACTGAAAAAGTGAGTAAAAGCAAGCATTGCTAATACGACCAGATAGTAGTGATAATATTTAGCGAGTGGGACTCCTATTTTCACTCACCAAAGTGTGTTTGCCCGAACGCTGGTCGTTCTCGTAGTCGCGCATATTATTGAGGTTCAGCACTGCTACACTTAGCAATCCCTATAGAGATTGCAGGCAAGAAAAGTAATCCACTGGAGGGTTTGTGAGTAAAGAAATTCACTACCTACTACACTCACCAATCCAAAGAATACGAACACAAAAAGGTCGCCTAAACCGCGATAACCATAAGCTGAACTGCCTACAGTATATTTGATAGCTGCTGCTACACACAACAATCCTAACACAAAAAAATATCGCTAAATAGAGTAGGTTTTCCGAACCAAAAAGCTAAGTAGATAAGTATTAATGCTGAAAGTATAGAGAGTCCTGCAGTGATGAGTACTACCCGCTTGAGCTGAGAGCGACTTATCGCTCCGCTTTGCAAAGCGCGTTGAGGACCTAAACGATGTTCATTATCAGTACCTTTTACGCCATCGCCATAGTCGTTAGCAAAATTAGAAAGCACTTGAAACAATATAGTAGTAAGCAAAGCCCAAGCGAATATTTGCCAGCTAAAAGCTGAAGGGTCATTGCGATATGCCAAAGCACTACCGGTGATAATACCTGCTACCGAAAGGGGCAAGGTGCGGAGTCGCGCAGCTTTGATAAGTGTAATTGCTTTCATTTAAGGAACAAAAGTATAAATAATTCGCCAATTAGCAAATTTGTAGCTATGATAATTAACAATTTTAACAAAAACGGCTATTTTTAAGTAAGTAGGCTCAAAATAAGCAATATCTTCAAAGTCCTGAGCGTTGTATTTTTGCTATTGCAAAAGGGAGCATATCTTTAGCTTGAGGGAAGGCATCGGGGATAAAAACGGCATTAGGATGCTTACAAATGGCAGCAAATTTATTACTTCCATCGCCTAAGAAAGTTACTTTTGCCTTTTGTTTAATTCATCTTGATAGCTATATTCATCGAGGATTTTGGCTTCGGTGGGGGTTAGAAACTCATATTGGCTGTTAAATACCGCACTATACACTTCCATACGGCGGGCATCGAGCATTGGTATAATGCAATCGGCTTTGGCTTGATAAGCGAGGATTTGGAGGGTTGGAATCGCAATAAGGGGTTTGCCTAAGGCGAAACAGAGTCCTTTAGCGGTGGCAATCCCTATTCGCAAACCGGTATACGAACCTGCTCCAGCACTTACTGCTATAGCATCTAAGGCAGTGAGGGGCAATGATGCTTGTTGCATCACAGCTTCTATAAAGAGATGTAAATTTTCAGAGTGAGTGAATTTTTCCAGCATTCTCGGACTTTTTCAGCGAGAATGTGATTATCTTTTGACAAGGCTACGGAACAATTAAGTCCTGAGGTTTCTATATGGAGTATGGTCATTTTGTTCAGGGGATAGGGTACAAGAATAGGTTTCAGGGGGGTAGCGGGTTATTTATTACCTGAAACAATCATCACTATTTCTCCTTTTACGTTCTTATCTTTATAAAAAAATCCAATAATTCTTGGAGGGTACCCGTTGGGTTTCCTCGTGGAGTTTGGTGAGTTCACGTGATAGACTTGCAGGGCGATCAGCACCGAAAGTAGTGATAAAAATCGGTGAGAGTTTTGAGGAGCTTGTGAGGGAAACGTAGAAAAATCATTGTTTTGGTTTCGGCAGCAATCTGTGAGAGGCGGGGTTTGTCGACCTTTTTATCGGGTAAAAACCCTTCGAAAAGTAAAGCGGTCGTTAGGCAAGCCGCTATTTACCAAAGCGGGTACAAAAGCTGTAGCCCCCTGGCAAGCATTCCACAGCAACTCCCTCGGCAATACAAGCACGAGTGAGCAGGAAACCAGGATCGGAGATGGCAGGCGTACCGGCATCGGTGATAAGCGCGATGGTTGTTCCACCTTTGATGCGTTGCACCCAGCTGTCTACCACCTTATGTTCGTTGAACAGGTGGTAGCTTTGCATCGGGGTGTGAATATCGTAGTGTTTGAGGGAGCTTACTGCTGGTGCGAGTATCTTCGGCTAAGATGATGTCCACCTCTTTGAGTAGCTTAAGGGCGCGCAGTGTTATATCCTCTAAATTTCCAATAGGGGTAGGAATCAAATAGAGTTTACTCATTAGACTTCAAAACGTTTGAGAAGGAGGTCGAGGAATCGTTGTTCATATTCTTCTTTACCTTTCCAATAGTTGTAAGTAGGTTTTACTTCTTGCTCGATATAAATTACAGCATCTTGCATAGAATGGAGGTCGGCTATGTGTTTTTACTACTTTGTTGTACTCACTTTCACTACCAAAGAAAAAGTTTTTGTACAAAAAGCCAATTTATCATTCAAGCCTATTTGAGCAGTTTTGCCGAATTTATCGTTAAGAGACTGCACGGGTTTCACTTCTGTGGGTAGTATCTTTTCTTATCAAAAACAGTGTTTTTGCTTTGAGAAATAAACTCTTCTAAGGAAGGTGTTTGTTTGAGAATGCGTTCCTCATCGGTATACTCAGGTTGCTGGATAAAGTCAGCAAGCTGTTTTGATTGCAGATTTCGAGAGTTTAGACTCATCTATTTCAGGTTGTTCAATCTCAGGCTGTTCAATAGAAGGTTGTTCAATTTCAAATGTTACTGCTGCCGCTTCTTCGGGGGTAGGTTTTTCTACTACTTCTGCTTTTTCTACAGGTTCAGCAACTTCATTAGTTTTTGAACGATTTACAGGTACTCGCCCAATTAGGTTCTGAATATTGTTCTTCTTGTAAAAATATGTTTGGCAACGGGTTTTTCAGCAGGAGCAGTTTTTTTCTTCTTTTTGCGATAGGCGCTGGTTCCATTGCCACAAAGGTAGCTGGTTCCTCTTTTGGAGTTTCTTTAGCGGCTGTTTTAGGAGCAGTGATAGGTTGCACTTCAGATGCTTCTACTTCGATATCAAAAAGATCTTCCTGACGATTATCATCAATAAAATCGGATACCTTACGCATAGTGCGGAACATACGATCTTCTGAAGCTCCAAGTGTTTGGTAATATTTTTCCACAAAAATTGAGAATGGTAATTTTTCTCGGTGATTTTGTGCGCTTGTTTGTTCAATTGAGCAAGGTTCCACTCTCCTTCGTTAGCGAGAATTTCGGTAGCTAAGGTAATGAGATCGTGTTCTAATGCTTCTTTCATTTGTTACAAATTTTTAGTTCTTTTTATTACTTAATTGAGGCTTCGTAAATACCTTCTACGGTATGAGCCAGAACGTTGTTGAACTGTTCATCAGTTTGTGTTGCGGAGAGTCCTTCGGTAAGGGCGCGAGAGAAACTAGCAATTACACCTTTGTTTTTCAGCGAGAATGGCATTGGCTTTCTCACGTGGATATCCTCCTGAAAGAGCTACCACACGCACTCACACGAGGATGCTGGAGTAAATTCTTTGTACAGGTTGTTGATTGTAGGCAGAGAGAGTTTGAGCATCACATTGTCAGTAGTAGGTAGGGCGTCTAAGTGTTTTCTAATTTCATCACGCAGAATGGCCTCGGCGGGAGATTTATCGGGGATATTGATATCAACTTCGGGGTTCTATGATAGGCACCAATCCTGCGGCTATAATCTGTTTAGCTACCTCAAATTGTTGCTGAACTACTCTTGCAATACCTTTAGGCGAAGCTTTTTAACCACTGAACGCATTTTAGTACCAAAAAATATGTCGTTCGTTAGCGCGGGATAATAGTTCTGCAAGTCCGTCGATGGGTTTTCATCAGTTGTACTCCGTCGCTATCGAGGGGTTCTAAGCCTTTATCTACTTTTTAGAAAGGTACTACGTGTTTTTTTCATCCCAAAGATAATCGGCGGTGTATTTACCATCGATTTGTCTGTCCATAGTTTGTTCAAACAAGATAGCGCCTATAATTTTATTGTGAGAAAAAAAGCGGGACTTTTGATAATGCGGGTGCGCATTTGATGAATGAGGTCGAACATTTGTTCCTCGTTGCTGTATTGATCTTCAGTTATCCCATAGAGTTTGAGGGGCTTTAGGGTACTTCCTCCACTTTGGTCAAGAGCTGCAATAAAGCCCTTGCTATTTTTTTCATTTGTTCAAATTGTTCTTTATTCATTGCTATTAAGTTTTAAAGAATATGCTACAAAGGTACAACTTATTTTGAAATATTAATCCAGCAACTTGTTTTTAAAATGCTTTACCCCGTTCCCTCCCGAAGGGAAGGGATAAGCCGCAAAAAGCGATTCTTTTGATAAGGAAACATACATTTGATATTTGTTAGGGGCGTTTACAAAACGCCCCTCACATAAAAGCGATTGATTTTCAAAAATAATCAACTTTGGCAAAGGTCGTAGCACGACGAGCTATTAAAACTTTGACAAAAGTGATTAGATGACTTGCCTTAGGGTTTAGTGGCTATTGCTTTTTGATAGAGTTGTTCGGCTACATCCCAATCGATTACGTTGAAAAAGTTGTTGATGTAATCGCCGCGGCGGTTTTGGTATTTCAAGTAATAAGCGTGTTCCCATACATCCATTGCTAATACAGGAATACCTGATACACCTAAGCCTGGCATCAATGGGTTATCTTGATTGGCAGTGCTCACGACTTGCAATTTACCATTATTGACTACTAACCAAGCCCAACCAGAACCAAAACGTTTGGCACCTGCCTCGGCAAAGGCTTTTTTTGAAGTTATCAAAGCTGCCAAAAATCGCGGTTGATAGCGGCTGCTAAGGCTCCTTTAGGGTTTCCACCACTGGGTGACATCCCTGCAAAATACATATTGTGATTGTAGTAACCACTCGGCATTGTTGCGCAAGGTTGCATTGTTCATATCAAGCGTGCGAAGGAGTTCCTCAATGCTCATTTGCGCTTGAGGAGTACCTGCTACCGTCTTGTTGAGGTTGTTTAGATAAGCAACATAGTGTTTAGAGAAATGGATGAACATTGTTTCCTCATCGATATATTCTTCTAAATCGAAATATTTGTACTTTAGAGGCACAATAGCAAAAGCACCTGCTTCGGCTTTTACATCTTTAGGGTCACCGTAGTTAGAGCCTCTTTTGGACATCTATGACGGTCTCTTCTTGTGCTTTTTAGTTTTTGTTTTTCTTCTGAGCGTAAAGGTCACCAGAAGTGAAGGCTGTAGCCAAAGCTACGGCGCTGAGTGTGATTGCATTTTTAGTTTCATATAGTGATTATTTGATAAAATACTTAATATTTATGCAGGCTTTAAGAAAACTTATTTTACTATCTAACTAATATTTTTATAGTTTCCTTTTAGTGATTTACTTTTTGCCTCAATAGTAATTTCGCCTGCTTTTTCACCTGCTTGTACCATCATCACTAATTTTCCGTTGAAAAGGTGCATCTTAGGCAAGTGGAATTGATCGGTACAAGTAGCATCGCCATTGGCTGCTGCTTTATAAAAAGCCAGCTCCTTTCACGCTGAACTGCACAAGGTCATTGACTGTTGGGCATAGATTGCCGTCCTTATCTACGGCTTCTACAGTGATAAAAAGCGAGATCTTTGCTATTAGGGGTGAGCTCTGTTTTGTGTTCAGTACTGAGGCGCAACGCATAAGGTTTACCCGCAGTACGGATTTCTTTTTCGGCTACTGCCTTACCATTGTCATCATAGGCTACTACTTTCACAGTACCAGGTTCGTACTTAGTATCCATCCACATTAGGCGGTAACGCTTTTGGCGTTCTAAATCTGAAGGATTGCCGTCTTTTTCTTCCTCTTCTAATTTTATAGAAAGGTCTTTAGTGCGTTTTTCCTTGACTCTTGCCATTGATAAACAATTCGGCTGAAGGATAATTAGTATAAACGAAGATAGGAGTTGTTTGCCCCTCGCGCCCTTCCCAATTCCAATGAGGGAGGATATGCAAGGTTTCGGCTTCCTTATTCCAATGTGAGCGGTAGAGATAGAAACGGTCTTTGGGTAGCCCTGCCAAATCTACTGCCCCAAAGTAGGAACTGTGAGATGGCCATTCTACATAGTAAGGAGTAGGTTCGCCGAGATAGTCGAAACCTGTCCAGATAAATTCTCCTATGGTATAAGGCAAATCCTCTTGATGTATCCAGTCGTCTTCAGGCAAGTTTGACCAACCGCAGTGTTCTACGTCATAAGACGACGATTGCATATCGGGGTATTTAGCCATTGATTTGCGTTCTACGGGGAACTTATACACCCTACGCGAACTTACCGTTGAAGCGGTTTCACTACCCAAAAATAAGCTGTTGTGGCAACTTGCGGTAAGCCTCTTTGTACTTAAACGGACGGTAATTGAAACCTATTAGCTGCATCGTTGCTGCCATATTGTTTTTAAGCACATCGTGAGGTCTATCCATACCATTGCTCACAGGGCGGGTAGTATCGTATTTTTGATGATATCTTGCAGATAGCGCGCTACTTGTGAGCCACTTTCTACGCTTTGCTCTTCCACCTCATTCCCGATGAACCACATTAGCACGCTAGGGTTGTTGCGGTAGTGTTTTACGAGGTTAGTAAGATCTTTTTCAGCCCAGTCTTTGAAGTACAAGTGATAGCCATTATCGACTTTGGGGATAGCCCATTCATCGAAACTTTCTACGGCAAGTAGCATCCCTAATTCGTCGGCAGCGCGCACATATTCAGGGGCGGGCATATTGTGCGAAGTACGGATAGCATTTACACCCATATCCTGCATCATTTGTATTTGTCGGCGTATAGCACTCTCATTTACCGCAGCACCCAGCGGACCTAAATCGTGGTGCATACACACCCCTTGTATTTTTATTTTGCGCCCGTTGAGGTATAGCCCATCATTAGGCTTGAGTTCGATAGAGCGCACCCCAAAAGTAGTGGTTACCTCATCTTTTACAGTATCACCTTCATAGAGCTTGGTAACCGCTTTGTAGAGATAAGGTTTGCCGATGTCCCACAAACGAGGATTATCAATATACAATTCTGCTGAAATTTTATCGGTAGTGTAAGGAGTCGCTTTGGTATTAGCATACGCTACCCTTTCACCTTGATTGTTGAAAATAACAGTTTCTGCAGCAATAGAAGTCTTTTTATCGGCTACAAACTCAGTATTTACTACTACTTTGGCGAAGTTATTTGTTATTTCGGGGGTAGTAATCTGTACGCCCCAAATAGGGATATGCGTTTTGTTTTTAGTGATGATATGCACATTGCGGTACAAACCTGCTCCTGGATACCAACGCGACATCTGGGTAAGGTTGTTGAGTCGCACTGCCAAAGTGTTGTTATTAGCTTTTACGTAAGGAGTAATATCCAAGAAGAAAGTGTTGTAGCCATTGTGCCATTCACCCGCTTTTTGTCCGTTTACAAAAACTTCGGGGTTACTCATCGCCCCATCGAACTGTACAAACACCTGCTTATCAGACGTAAGTTCAGGCACGTTGAACTGAGTGCGATACCAGCCTACGCCTACAAAAGGCAATCCGCCAGTACGCCCTGTATGCTCAATAGCCGCTTTTTGTCCGTCCTGCTTGATGGCAGTGCGCTGGATATCGTTTTCCATATCAAAAGGACCATGAGATAGCCCAGTCGTGAGGCACGGTCACGCGTTGCCATTTGGCATCGTTGTAGTTAGTTTGCGAGAACACCGGTTTGTCCTCACGGGTAAATTTCCACCCTTTTTGGAGGGTTTGTTGTTGTTGCGCCCAGCTTGTAGCAGTAAAGGCAAGAGCTAAGAGAAGGTTGATTTTGTTCATTGAATTGTAATTTATTAATTGCTTTTTATAGCAAAATATTTTATTATTTTACTTTTTCAGTTTTTTTAAAGAACGCTTCTTCCCGTTCGGCAATAGCATACAGCTGCTGTGAAAGCACGTTGTACACATCGGCTTGGGTACTGCGGTTCTTATATACACGGGCTATAGCCACAGCGAAATCACGCCATGCGTCACCTATTTCAGTAATTTCTTTAGAAAGCTCTAATAAAGCATTATTTTTCAATAGTTTGCCAGCTTCTTGCAAAAAGCGCCATAGATAAATCTAAAACCACCTCCACCAGTTCCAATTTCTTCCTGCATACGTATTAGCTGGGCGAGATAGTGATTGGTAGTTTTTGCACCCTTTTTGTGATACCATTTGAGTATATCCTTACTGAGTTTCTTAATACCTGCTACGCCTACTATAGGCACGGGGAGCGAGCATTGTATTGCACGTTTGCTTGATGCCCTTCCATATTGCCTTTTCTAATGAAAGTTCTTTAGACAAATGGGTAGGGGTAATACAAATGTCCTTTAGGAGCCAACACGCCATTAGCGAAGCGCACTTTGAGTGAGTTCCTCAGGCGTAAGTGTTGTAGTATAAGGAATTACAGGATCGCTGACGAGGTATTTGCCGTCCTCTTTGCCATAAACCACTAAGTTATGGGCATTGAAATGAAAGCGGTATTCATCGGGGAAAATAAGGCAGGTTGAATACCCCCACTTGCAAACCTGTAGGGATACCTTTTGCGAGATTGTCATCGAGGGCTTGTTGTGCCTTTTTCGGGGAAGAAAATTTTTGGTGTTTTACTTTAAAAACCCAAGCGTTTAGCTACTTTGCTAAAAAAATATGCCCTGGCATAGTGCGGTAGCTAATAGCAGGAGCTTCGTTTACTCGTAACCAAGGAAAAATAGAAGAACAAGAGTCCGGAGCCAATACCAAAAAACCATAGGCTCACTCAGCTGAACGCCGTTGAAATATAACAAATTAGAGGCAACACCATTTTTCACAGTGCGCCGATTGTCTATGTTTAAAATCTATTGTTGCCATATAAAAATCGGGCAAAGATAGGAGATAATTAGCAATTTAGCAAATTAGTAAATTTGGCTATTGCTAATATTAGCCCATTACAATTAAAAACATATAATTTCTACTCTTTTTCACTAAAAAAATACCTATTAAATTCCTATAAATCTCTACAATAATTAACATTTCATTTTAGGCTCTTTCCTTGAAAAACCGCGCTTTACAACCTTTAAAGTTAAAAATTATAAAAAAATTCTTAGAAAAAAATTTGGTAGTATTCAAAAAATATATTAATTTTTACGGCGAATTTAATTGACTTACCCAAAAGCCAACTACTTGACTTTTTCTGTAGCCAGAAACACCAAACGTTATGAACGACCCACTTTTGCTACCATATCTCTCTATCATTAGGGGACGGCATCAGCACTTTATAGATACCCTCCGTATAGTGCAAGGGGACGCCTCGCGCCTCGCTGATGCTTGTAATTCGCACCTCTACTACGGTCTGCACCGTAACAATACAGAATGGGTGCTACGTGAGTGGGCGCCAAATGCAACGGCTATCTTTCTTCTTTGTGATAGCAATGACTGGCAAAAAAACAATCACTATTCTTTTACTAAACTAAACGACCAAGACTGGGGAATTGCGCTCCCTCTAATATCCTCCACCACGAAATGCTCTACAAACTGCTCGTGGAATGGGAAGGAGGTAGCGGCGAGCGTATCCCTTCACATACTACCCGCGCTGTGCAAGACGACTATACCAAAAGTGTTCTCCGCCCAAGTGTGGTGCCCTGATCATCCCTACCATTGGCAACACCCTCGCCCAAAAGCTGCCCCACATCCGCTCATCTACGAAGCTCATATCGGGATGAGTACAGAACATCAGCGTGTGAGTACTTTTGTAGAGTTCCGCCTCTATGTACCACCTCGCATTGCTGCTTTGGGTTACAACACTATCCAACTGATGGCAATACAAGAACACCTCTTACTACGGTTCTTTTTGGCTATCAGGTGGCTAACTTTTTGCGGTGAGTTCACGCTTTGGTACCCCCGAAGAACTCAAAGAACTTATCGATGCTGCCCACGGTTTGGGGCATACGTGTACTGCTTGATATTGTACACTCGCATTCGGTGAGTAATGAGGCAGAAGGACTTAGCCGTTTCGACGGTACCGACTATCTTTACTTCCACCGTGGTGAGCGCGGTAAACACCCTGCTTGGGACTCCCGTTGTTTCGACTATGGCAAGCCCCAGTGCTCAATTTCCCTACTCTCAAACTGCAAATACTGGCTTGAAGAGTTTCGCTTCGATGGTTTCCGTTTTGACGGGGTTACTAGTATGATTTATTACGATCACGGTTTAGGCAAAGCCTTTACCGATTATAGCTTCTATTATGATGGTAATGAGGACGACGACGCTTTGGTGTATCTCACTATGGCTAACCAACTTATACACGAGCTCTACCCCGAAGCGCTCACCATTGCCGAAGAAATGAGCGGACTGCCAGGGCTTGCTTCCCCATCAGTGAGCAGGGAATGGGCTTTGACTACAAGCTGAGTATGGGCATCCCCGATTATTGGATCAAACTCCTCAAGGAAGTCCCCGATGAGCAATGGCACGTAGGCGATATCTATTACGAACTCACCAACAAGCGCGCTGAAGAACGCACTATTAGCTATGCCGAAAGCCACGACCAAGCGCTCGTAGGTGATAAAACTATATTCTTCCGCCTTACCGATAAGGAAGTGATACTGGAATGAGCGTGTTCGACCACAATCTAGTTATAGACCGCGCGATGGCTTTACACAAGATGATACGCCTCATCACTTTAGCAACAGCAGGAGGCGGTTACCTCGCCTTTATGGGTAACGAATGGGGACACCCTGAGTGGATTGACTTTCTCGCTAAGGCAACAACTGGAGTTATGCACACGCACGCAGACTGTGGAGTTTGGTTGATAACCCCTGACTTGAAGTTTAAATACCTTAATGCTTTTGATAGCGCGATGATACACTTTGCCGCCGATAGTAAGTTCCTAGACCGAGAACCTCGTGTGTTGGTGCGCGACATCGAGCAACAATTACTTTGTATTTGAACGCAGTGGTTACTTATTTGTTTTCAGTTTCAACCCCACCACCTCCTACACCGATTATCAGTTTGATGTGCCTGCAGGCAAATACACCACTGTACTCAACACCGATAACCTCACCTTTGGAGGCGACAACCGCATCGATGAAAGCGTAGAACATTTCACACAGTACACTGGCAAAGAGAATTTGCTGTCGCTATATATACCCGCAAGAATAGGCTTTGTGTTGAAATTAGCAGATTAGTGAATCAGTAAATCATCCAATTCAATAAGCATAATTTAATTGTCAATTGTTAATTACATATTGCCCTTATTAGTTTTTCTGTGTTTCACTTGTCAATCAATAACAGCACAGAAAGTTCAGGAGTGTAATTTAAAGGTCTTTTTATCATTAAAAAGCAAAAACTTACAAGCTGATTTTTTTCAGAAAGATTAATTCAATAACAGCAGTGCAATACCCCAAAAAGTAAAGCTCAAACGGTGAATATCACCCTTCAATACTCAATAGGTATTTGAACGACATTGAAAACAATCTTTCACAGCAACCCATAGACGAAATAATTGTTGAAAGAACATACCATTACAAGTTAGTACCCCCAGAGTTTGCTCAGCAAGCTAGCAATACGAAAAACAAAAATCTATTTGAGCTTTTACCCCCAAAAGCTGTGATTTCACACTACACCTACTGTACTCTTTACTTTTTTAAAAAGAACACGATGTAGTAGTAGAATCATTGGTAATCTATTACTTTACAATCATCGATGGAAAGATTGCAAATTTTTGGGAGAGATGAAGCAGGATAAAATCAATCAATTACATTGGTATTGCTAATTGAAATATGTTAATTATTAATCGTAAAATTGTTAATTGAAATATGAGTTATCTATCATTTAAAAAAAGACCAACTTATTAACCTTGAATATTCTCTCGCAAGAGAATTTCTCAGCACTAACCGCGGTGGAGGTTACTGCTCCTCTACCCTCGTATTTTGCAATACCCGTAAATACCACGGGCTACTTGTCGTGCCTATCGAAAAGTTCAGAGGCAAAAACTATGTGATGCTTTCCTCCTTAGATGAAACAATCCTACAACACGGACGCGATTTCAATTTCGGCGTGCATAAGTACGAAGGCACCTCACGAACCCTCGTGGACATAAGTATATTGTGGACATTTCTTACGAAAAAGCCTTTACCGTTACTTACCAAGTGGGCGGAGTAGTACTCAAAAAAAGAAATCTTGATGATGCACAACGCACCACAAGTGCTTATCCGCTATACTTTAGAGGATGCTCATTCGGCTACGCTCTTGCGCCTGAATCCACTATTGGCTTTCCGCGATATTCATTCGCTTAGCAAGCAAAACCCCGTAGCCAATACTCAAGTAGAAGAAGTAGACGGTGGCGTACGTGCCAAATTATACCCTGAATTCCCTTACCTATATATGCAACTGAGCAAACCCGCTAATTTTGGCGGAGCTGCTTATTGAATAACAATATCTATTACACCAAAGAAAAAGAACGCGGCTACGATTTCCAAGAAGATTTGTTGAGCGTTGGGGGCTTTTGAGGTGAGTCTGAAAAAGGAGAAAGCATTGTTTTCTCCGCCAGCTTAGAAGAAGCTAAATCTAAAAAAATCTCGCTAAGGATTTTACTAAATATCTGAAAGAACGCGCCGACCGCAATTCGTTTGAAGAATGCTTGCAATACACAGCCTCTCAGTTTATCATTCAGAAAGCTGGCGAAACACGTATCAAAGCAGGTTATCACTGGTACGATAGCACCACTCATGACACCTTTTATCGCACTCCCTGGTATTGCTCTTTCAGGAAGTACCGCTAAAATATTTGACGAGGTGTTACAATCAGCCCTCAAATACTGCTACAACGGGCGCTTTGCTCGCGACATCAGCACCACGTGATAAACCCAGTATTTGATGCCGACACCTCTTTGTGGTTCTTCTGGACACTCCAACAGTATGAAAAAGAAACTACAAAAACAAAACAAATCTGGAAAGAGTACGGAGAAACCCTTAAAACTATCCTAAATACTTTCAAAAGTCGTGAGCATAAAAACAATGCGTATGGACGACAACGGACTTGTATGGAGCGACGACCTCAGTCACCCTCTTACTTGGTTCAACGCCGAAAATAACTATGGGATCCTATCGTTCCTCGCAACGGCTATGTCGTAGAAGTGAACGCCTTGTGGTACAACGCTGTATGCTATGCTTTGGAATTAGCCAAAGAGGCTAAAGACAAAACTTTCCTATCCGAATGGGGTACTATGCCCGAAACTATTGCCGAGAGCTTCAATCAAATATTTTGGATTGAAAGTGAAAAAAATACTTAGCCGATTACGCTAACCACACTCACCAAAACACTGAAGTGCGCCCTAATCAGCTATTGGCTTGTGCCCTCGACTATTCACCACTTACTGAAAAAAACGCCAACGCAAAGTGTTAGCGATTATCACTCAAGAGTTGCTCACACCCAAAGGCTTGCGCAGCTTGTCGCCCGAGAGTCCGCGTTATGAAGGAGAGAGTGTAGGCAATGTGTTTGTGAGAGATAAAGCCACTTTCAACGGTTCAGTACACCCTTGGTTTGTAGGGTTCTATGTAGAAGCGAACCTCAAACTCTTTGGCGATACTTTCCATCCCCGATGGCAAAAGCCTTCTTAGAAAATTTTGAAGAAGAAATCAACACTCACGGTGTTGGACTCATCTCTGCCATCTACGACGGCAATCCACCTTTCAACCCTCGCGGTTGTATTTCCAACGCCAAAAACGTTGCCGAAATATTGCGCGCTCAATGGCTACTTTCAGATAAGAAGTAAGAGGTATGGCAAAGAATAAAACTATCAGTGTACAAGGTTTTGATATTGTATGGTATGAAACTAATTACAACGACTATATTTCTCTTACTGATATAGCTCGCTATAAAGATGCTGAACATACAGATGCTATCATTCAAAACTGGCTTAGAAATCGCAATACGATTGAACTATTGGGGTTTTGGGAAAGTATTTACAATCCTAATTTTAAACCCCTCGAATTCGAGGGGTTTAGAAAACAAGCGGGACTAAAATAGCTTTGTAATGACACCTAAAAATGGATAGAGAGTACCAATGCTATTGGCATTGTATCCAAATCAGGAAGATACGGAGGAACATTTGCCCATAAAGATATTGCTTTAGAGTTTGCTTCGTGGATTTCAATAGAATTCAAGCTCTATATTATCAAAGAGTTTCAACGTTTAAAAGAAGACGAAACAAGTCAGTTAAAATTAGAATGGAACTTACAACGAACCTTGTCTAAAATCAATTATCACATTCACACTGATGCTATTAAAGACAATTTGATTCCAAAAGAAATTACTAAACAGCAAGCTAATTTTTGTCTATGCTGACGAAGCCGATTTACTGAATGTAGCTCTTTTTGGACTCACGGCTAAAGAATGGAGGGAAAAATAATCCTGATAAAAAAAGGAAATGTGAGATTATGCTTCTTTAGAACAGTTAGTTGTTTTAAGTAATATGGAGAGTATTAATGCCTTACTTATAAGCCAAGGAATAACACCGTCAGAAAGACTTAGAGAACTCAATAAAGTCGCTATTACTCAAATGAAATCTTTAGTTAAGAACAAAGCAATTAAACAGTTGAATTAAAAACAACACCCTTCTTGTCCCCTCCATAGAGGAGAGTTGGGAAAAGGAATAAATATAAAAAGCGTATGAAGAATGCAAGAGTATTAATGTTTGATGGGAATTTCCCCTCATATCAGTGGGGGGTTAGGAACAGCCTGCTTGGGTATCGCCCAAGGATTGGCTAAAAACGGCGTACAAGTGCTGTTTGTAATGCCAAAAAGCCTCTGGTGATGAAGATGGCAGCGTGGCGAAAAATTATCAACGCCAGCGATGTAGAGATGTTGCAAAACACCGAAAAATTGAAGATTTCTGAAACATATCAACTTTATGGAGATAGGCTCAAACCTCGTGCCTTATCTCGACCCCGAAACCTTTGCCCGCGAACGCGACCAATACCTCAAAGAAGGTGAGCATCGCCAGCGCATTTCGTATCACAACAAATTTCAGTTTTCGGGTAAATATGGCGCTAATCTTATGGAAGAGGTGTACCGCTATGCCTTAGTTGCGGGTACCGTTGCCAAACGCTATGAGTTTGACGTAATTCACGCCCACGACTGGCTTACCTATAGTGCAGGGTATCATTGCTAAGAAGATTTCGGGCAAACCCCTTATTGTCACACGTACACGCTACCGAATACGACCGCGGGGGCGAGTACAACCGCAATACTTTGGTGTATGATATCGAAAAACGCGGTATGGAAGCAGCCGATAGAGTGGTAACTGTGAGCAACTGGACGCGCAATATCGTCATTGAAAAATACGGTATCCCCTGCCGAAAAAAAGTGATTACCGTACACAATGCAGTAGATTTCAAAGCCGAAACCGATGCCAAAGAAGAACGCGGCGTGAAAGATAAAATCGTTACTTTCTTAGGACGTATCACCTTGCAAAAAGGTCCTGAGTACTTTGTGGAGGCAGCTGCCAAGTGATGAAACGCGTGCCTAACGTGCGCTTTGTAATGGCAGGTAGTGGTGAGAAAATGAACCCTTTAGTGCGCCGTGTAGCACAATTAGGGATTGGGTACCCGCTTCCACTTCACAGGATTCCTTAGAGGTAATGATGTACAACGTATGTTCCAATACAGTGATGTATATGTAATGCCTTCTGTATCTGAACCTTTTGGCATATCCCCTTGAAGCTATGCGCTCCGGAGTCCCTACAATCATCTCAAAAACAATCAGGAGTAGCCGAAGTCCCTAGACTCATGCTATCAAAGTAGATTATTGGGATATCGACGCCCTCGCCGATGCTATCTATGGCATTATAACCTACCCTACACTTGCCAACTATATGCAACGTGAAGGATACAACGAGGTAAACCAACTCAAATGGGAAAAACGCTTCCTTGAAACTTAAAAACATTTACGAATCTTTAATATAATAAACCAACGATGAAAAAAGTCAATTTGCATTTATTTCCAAATCCATCACCCCGAACGTCTTAGAAAATACCAATTCTTTTGACATAGGGTAAAAAAACATAACTATTTTGATAACTACGCCAATCGTTCAGAACTCGAAGACTTGGCAGAAAATTGCTATCTGCCTGCCAACGCCCTCTTGTTAGAACTCATCAAAAAAATACGAAGGAAAGTTCAAAGTAGCGTTTTTCTATCACAGGAAGTGCTATCGACCAACTCGAAATGCACACCCCGAGGTGATTCGCAGTTTTCAAGAACTCGCCGCTACTGGCTGTGTAGAGTTTTTTTAGCAGAGACTTATTCACATTCGTTGGCTTCACTTTCTGAAGATACCGATGAGTTTGAACAACAAGTAAAACGCCACAGCAATGCCATCAAACAGCTATTTGGCAAAAAGCCTGTAACCTTCCGCAACACCTCTCTCATCTATTCCGATAAGATAGGCGAACGAGTTGCTAAACTCGGTTTCAAAACAATGCTCACCGATGGCGCTAAACACGTATTAGGTTGGAAAAAGCCCAAATTTCGTTTACAAAAAAATGCCTTAAACGAAAAACCTAAACCTCTTGCTCAAAAAAATAGCAAACTGAGTGATGATATCGCCACCCACTTTTTCCGATAGGAATTGGAGCGAATACCCTCTTTCTTCCGAAAAAAATACGCCTCTTGGGTAGAAAGTAGCTTTGCAAGACACCGATGTACTCAACCTATTTATGAACTACGAAGTCATAGGTTATTACAACAATGCTCAAAGTGGCATTTTCGACTTCTTGCGGTACTTTATCAAAAAAATATCAGCTAACCCTAACTACCAATTCTTATTACCTAAAGAAGTAGCTAAAAACACCCTGCTAAAGGAGTATTACCTGTACCCTACCCTATTTCATGGACCGATGAAGAACGCGATATCACCTCTTGGCTCGGTAATGAATTGCAAAAAGAAGCCTTTAATAAGCTCTTTGCTATACAACCTTTGGTAAGAAAGAAAAAGAACGCCGAGCTCATCGAAGATTATAGCCGATTGCAAGCTAGTGAGCATTTTTATTTTATGCGTACCAAACTCTTTTCGGGTACCGATTATCACAAGTACCTCCACCCTTACGATTCGCCCTACGAAGCCTTCATTAATTATATGAATGTGCTGAGCGATTTTATCGAGAGGGTAAATAATTAGGGTAATAGGAGGTAGGTGTCAGGTTACCTGACCCCTGACACCTGAAACTTGACTCCCACTGAAAGATTTAATAATAATTTAAAAAAACAGACAAAATGAAAAATGTAAAAACGAAGAGAGAAAGCAATTTCTTTGAAGGAATTGTTTCTGAAGAAATGAATGAACTGTCTGGAACTACAAGAGTTGCCGAGACAAACCCCGACAAAAATGTCTACAGAACATTTAAGTAGTGAAGATTTTCTGTACTCAACCCCAAAAAAGAAAAATCAAACCCCTCGCTAAAAAAACGTCGACAGCAACTTAGTGGAGAACCTTATCTTCACTCCTTAGTTTTTAAAAAAAGCCCTCGCGCAAGCGAGGGGCTTTTTTTAGATTAGTGAAAAGTAATTTGCTAATTTACCAATTCGCTAATTTGAACTAAAAAATCCTAAAAATTTGCAGATTCAAAAAAACTATTGTACCTTTGCGCCGTCAATCAAACAAAAAGTTCATCATTTGCGGGTGTGGTGAAATTGGTAGACACGCTAGACTTAGGATCTAGTGCTTCACGGCGTGGGGGTTCGAGTCCCTTCACTCGCACTTGCAAAAAGGCTGCCTACATCAGGCAGCCTTTTTATTTTAATAAACAACAAGTAACAGCTTAACAAGTATGAAAGTATCAGTAGAACTTACCTTCAGTCCGTTGCAAGATGATTTTGAGCAACCTATCATTCATTTTATCAAAAAAATTGCGTGCCTCTGGGCTTATCGTACAAGAAAACCCTCTTAGCACTCAAGTGTATGGCGACTACACCCAAGTAATGAGCGTGCTCACTACCGAAATAGAAGAAGCACTCGAGCTAGTAGAACGCGGATTGATGTACATAAAAATCGTAAAATCCGACCGCCACGAGTATAAACCGTTTTTTTAGGTAAGAGGTAAAAGTAAGAACTAATGACTGATTTTTTTGCGCAATATAGAGGAGTAGAGACGCATTTGGTAGTGCTCGAAATTATTGGGGTACTCTTTGGATTCCTCAGTGTGTGGTATGCTAAAAAAAGGAAATATTTGGGGTATACCCTACGGGGATTATCAGTACGGTGTTGTTTGTATACTTGCTATGGCACTATGTGTTGTGGGGTGATATGCTCATCAATGCTTATTATACAGCGATGAGCATCTACGGCTGGGTGTTATGGGCAAAGAACGCACACGATAATGTGATTACTATTTCGGTTACTACGCGCCGTGATTGGCAAATATGCGGGCTTTTTAGGGCTGTTTAGCTTCTGTTTTTGTGATAGGGGTATATTACCTCAAACCTTATATCAAAAAACGATTTTTTTCAATGGAGGGCATTTCCTTAGGTTTTCACAACTTCCTCCCTACCGAATATGTAGATGTATTTACTACCGCCATTTTCTTAGTAGGAATGTGGCTAATGGCAAAACGCAAGATAGAGAATTGGCTCTTTTTGGATTCTCGGAGATGTTATTTCAGTGCCGCTCTACTTCAAAAAAAGGAATGCTTTTCACTTCATTCCAATATTTATTATTCACTATCATCGCCATAATGGGCTATATCGAATGGAAAAAAACACTTGCGCAACGAAAGAGCGACATCAAGCGTATCGCCTTTGTAGGGTCCCGGGAATGCACGGGCAAAACCACGCTAAGTCGCACCCTTGCCCAGCATTACCAAACAGTATGGACAGAGGAGTATATGCGCACTTACTTGCAGCACAAGTGGGACACCCAGCACCTCACCTGCACCCCGATGACCTGCTGCCTATCGCTCTCGGACAAGTAGCACTTGAAAATGAACGCATTTCGCAAGCAAATAAAGTGTTATTCTGCGATACCTGCTTGTTAGAACTGATGATTTATTCGTATCTTTACTATGGCTACTGCGACCCACTGATAGAACAAGCTGCTCTTAGCCATCATTACGACGCTATTTTTCCTTACCTATATAGATGTTCCTTGGCAAGCCGATGACCTGCGCGACAAACCTCACGAACGGGAAAGTGTTTTTGCTTTCTTTCAAGAACAATTAGATGCGCGAGGTATAAAAATATCAGATTTTAAAAGGAAGTGTTGAAGAGAGAATACTTCAGGTAGAAAGTAAGGAATTAGCAAATAAGAATTTATGATAAATAAAAAAATCCCAAGTATTTTAAAAACAATACTTGGGATTTTTTTATATGAATTACTACACTACTAATCGGCAAGGATTACCACCTTGTTGTGATTGCACTCCAAAAGTATTCCCCCTTTAATAGTAAAGGATTTCAATTCATTTTTACCTTCAAAAAGGGTTACCTCGCCCGCTGTAAGCATTGAAATAATAGGGGCGTGGTGATCTAATATTACAAATGCCCCCTTAACCCCAGGTACATTCACTGCGGTTGCTTCACCTTTAAACAAAAAGGGCTTCGGGAGAGAGGATTTCTACTGTCATAAGTGCGAGCCGCACGGGCTTTTTTGTTATTGTTTAAAACTTTGTCAAAAGTGCAAGCCGCACGGGCAATCAAGGACTTTGACAAAGTATATAATATTCTAATTAACTAGCTAGCTTCAGCAAGCATTTTCACCAGCTTCAATTACTTCTTCAATAGTACCTTTAAGGTTGAAGGCAGCTTCAGGAAGGTGGTCGAGTTCACCATCGAGAATCATATTAAATCTTTGATAGTATCTTTGATATCTACGTAAGCCCCTGGTAATCCGGGTAAATTGTTCGGCTACGTGGAAAGGCTGTGACAAAAAGCGTTGTACACGGCGCGCACGAGCTACCGCAATTTTATCGTCTTCGGAAAGTTCTTCCATACCGAGGATAGCGATGATATCTTGCAATTGTTTGTAGTGTTGCAAGAGCTCTTTCACACGTTGTGCGCACTCGTAGTGTTCTTTACCGAGAATTTCAGGGGTAAGGATACGCGAAGTAGAGTCGAGTGGGTCTACGGCAGGGTAGATACCTAGCTCAGCGATTTTTACGCGACAATACGGTAGTGGCATCGAGGTGGGCAAAAGGTAGTTGCCGGAGCAGGGTCGGTAAGGTCATCGGCAGGGTACATATACTGCTTGTACTGAAGTGATTGAACCGTGTTTAGTAGAGGTGATGCGCTCTTGCATCGCACCCATTTCGGTAGCCAACGTAGGTTGGTAACCCACCGCTGATGGCATACGACCTAAAGGGCTGATACCTCAGAACCTGCTTGGGTGAAACGGAAGATATTATCCACGAAGAAAAAAGCACGTCTTTTCCTTGTCCTTCACCAGCGCCATCGCGGAAGTACTCGGCAATGGTAAGTCCAGAAAGAGCTACACGCGCACGAGCTCCAGGGGTTCGTTCATTTGTCCAAATACGAAAGTAGCTTTAGATTCTTTAAGAACTTTTCTATCTACTTTGCTCAAATCCCAACCGCCTTTTTTTCCATCGATTCTACGAACGCATCGCCATACTTGATGATGCCCGATTCAATCATTTCGCGGAGGAGGTCATTCCCTTCACGAGTGCGTTCGCCCTACACCAGCGAATACTGAGAGACCGCCGTGCCCTTTGGCGATATTGTTGATAAGCTCTTGGATAAGTACCGTTTTACCTACACCAGCGCCTCCAAACAAACCGATTTTACCACCTTTAGCATAAGGTTCGATAAGGTCGATTACTTTGATACCAGTGAAGAGCACTTCAGTAGTAGTGGAAAGATCTTCAAATTTAGGGGCTTCACGGTGGATAGGCAAACCATTATCGCCATCTTTTGGCAGGTCGCCAAGACCGTCTACACCATCGCCAATTACGTTGAAGAGGCGACCATAGATATCTTGACCTACAGGCATTTTGATAGGGCTACCGGTAGCGATAACTTCGGTATCACGGCTAAGCCCTTCGGTAGAGTCCATAGAGATGGCTCGTACCACATCTTCGCCTATGTGCGATTGTACTTCTAATATAAGTTTAGTGCCGTCGGGTTTAGTGATTTCTAAAGAATCGTAAATGCGAGGGCAGTTCTTTATCCGATGCGAACTCTACGTCTACCACCGGACCAATAACTTGAGCTACTTTACCTTTTTGAAACATATTTTTCAGTTAAGAGTTAAGAGTAAGAAATAAGAAAAAAATCCTATTCCCTAATTTCTATTTTTCTAATATCGGGCAAATGTAGGAACTTTTTCGTAAAGTAACAAATAAAAACGAAGATTTTTTTATTAGTAGTGATTAGTTATCTCTGCCTTACAAAGAAAAAAAGTGGGGACAAGAGAGAAAAAGAGTATCCCCTACTTTTCTTTTGTAATCGCCTGATTTTTCTTTACAGAAAATAGATGAAAGGAGATAAAAATCAGGACTTAAACTTAAAAGCAAATATTTCAGGGGCAAAGATACAAATTTTTACCCCCATTATGTTAAAAATACTGTTAAATTTTTACAACTATCAATGTTAAAGTGTTAATTTAAGAGATGAAAAGGTAGTTTTTAGAGCGTTGACAGTTTTTCTTAGGAAGTTTTTTTATCATTAGTTTTATAAGGTTACTTACTTTTCAATTGCAAAATTATTCTTAGCTTTGCAAAAATCAATTCACAACAGATGAACAAAAATACTTACTAAAAACGCTTTTCTTTGGCTTTTGGTATTGATGGTGCTCCTGGGTTACCTCCTCCCCTATCGCGAAAGTTATAATGCTTATTTCAATCTCGGCACTTTTATCGACTGGGGATTGTAATTATCTTCCTGCTCTACGGACTCAAACTAAATCTCCGCGAGGTGCTGAACGACATCAAAAAAACTGGAAATTACACCTCTTGGTGCAGGTAGCTACTTTTGTACTGTTTCCGCTTTTGGTAATGCCTTTCTACAAGATAGCACAAGGCAATGATTTTTACGTGTTATGGCTCTCGATATACTTCTTGGCGTGCTTGCCTTCTACGGTTTCCTCATCGGTGGTGATGGTTTCTATCGCCAAAGGGAATGTGCCTTCAGCGATTTTCAACGCTTCTATTTCAGGACTTATCGGTATTTTTGCTACTCCTATGCTGATGCAGCCTTTTTGGAAAAACAGTAGCGGAGCGGCTGTAGATCAAGGGCTATCATTCAACAATTGTTACTGAAAGTATTGTTGCCTATTGTGTTAGGGTTTGTTGCTCAATCCGCTGTGCAAGAAATTCATAGAACGCTATGGCAAGCTCATCGGTAAGTTTGACAGACTCATTATCTTACTCATCGTTTACGAGAGTTTTTCAACGGCTTTTGTAAATCGCGTGTTTAGCAGTGTGCTGCCTATTACTTTCGCAATTATTGCCTTAGCTGCCGTAGGCTTATTTTTTATAGTGTATCACCTTTTGGGGTGGACATCAAGGCGTTTGCACTTCAATCGTGAGGATACTATTACAACCACTTTCTGTGGTTCTAAGAAATCATTAGTTCACGGCAGCTTGTTTATGATGGTTTTGGGTATTCCCTGATGATAACAAAGTGATGTTCCTGCTACCAATTATGCTATATCACAGTTTTCAGCTGTTTTACGTAAGTTGGCTGGCGAATAAGTTGTCAGGTGATAGGTAACAGGTGTCAGGTAAAGCGAGGAAGTTGGTGCAGCTGGGCAGGTGAGTGATAATTCAGCTAACGCTTAATAGTTTATATTATTCTAAAAATCAATCAATAACAACATAAAAAACAAAGAAGATAAACAAAAGGCAATACAAATATCCAAAGTTTATCTGATAACTAACAACTAAATTATGACTATCAAAAATTGGGAAGATACCGATAAGCCTCGTGAGAAGATGATAGCTCAAGGAAAAACAGCTTTGAGCAATGCCGAACTTTTGGCTATTTTATTAGGGTTCAGGCTCTGCCAATGAAAGTGCCGTTGCTTTGAGCAGACGTATATTGGCTTCAGTAGGCAACAGTCTCACGGCTTTGGGCAAACAAACATTGGCGCAACTCACTGCCTTCAAAGGGATTGGTGAAGCCAAAGCAATTACGATTCTCGCCGCCACCGAAATGGGTCGCCGGCGCGCTGCCGAAAACTCCGGAACCTCAACCTAAAATTGAAGCTCCTCAACACGTTTTTTTACCTTGATGCAACCCCTTATTGGCGACCTGCCTCACGAGGAATTTTGGGTGCTTTTACCTTAACAGTGCCAACCGCGTGATTCACAAATGCCGACTTTCTTCAGGGGGCATCACTCATACTACTGTGGATATACGACTGCTCTTCAAAAAAATGCCTTAGAACAAGGCGCTGTCTCACTGATTTTAGTACATAACCACCCCTCGGGGAGCACCACTCCCAGCAAAGAGGATTTAGAACTCACAGAACGTGTGAGAAACGCTGGTGATACTTTGGATATCAAACTCTTAGACCACGTAATCGTTACCGAAAAAGAATACTATTCAATTAACAATTAATAGGTAACAATTAACAGGTAATAGTGTCAATTAAGGACTGAAACAACTTGTTGATTATAAATCAAATAATCTTTTTCAACTCTTAATCCTCATCAATAGATAACCAATAATAAGGGGTACAACTTGTTAATTGTTAATTATTATTTGTTTCTCATCATTTTAGCTGAAAAACAAAGATGAGCAGCACGACAATCCCCATAATTGCCCATAAAAGTGGTTTTAGCCGATGCCACAGTACCATTGGTAGGACTTTTTAGTAACTGAAGTTGTTGCAGTAATAGGCTGAGTCTTTACATATTCTACAGTCTCATTGTAATGAATGGAGGGGAGTTGTTTTAGGGATATGCTTCACAAAATGAGTGATGTCGTACTGAGGTGCTATGTCGTTAGCTTTGCCATACACTAAAAAATAGTGATGAGCCGTATCGGGGAAGCGTGCTGTGAGTTTATAAGTGATAGGGGACAAGGTAATTTCATCAATGGCAAGTGGAGTATTATCTTGGTTATCAATATCTATCTGCAGATGCTTAAATAGCTGTGGTGCAAAAAGTATATGTGTTATTCCCCTTAGAGTTGAGCACCCTTTAGCTACACTGCTCAGATAGGTATCATCGGTAGTTTCGTTTTGCAAAAATCTTCACAGAACGATAATAATCATAAGTCGCTGCAGGGTGAATTGCTACTTTGCCAAGGAGCAAAAATTCGGGAAGTTTCACATCAATAATCGTATGTTTAGACGCTTTGTCGTTCTTTACAGCAAAGTGCGTAATAGTTTGGGTAGCAACCACTGTATCAGCTATCATATAAGGCACTTCAATAGTATCGGTAACCGAAATGCCATAGATGCGCAAATCGTTATAACTCTCCATACGGTCGAAGATAGTAATGGGCAAAGTGAGAGAATGCCAACCGCTTTGGTTGAGATTTTTCAAGCGCTTGTTTGTAGCGGTATGACGAGAGTTGTGCCTGAGCAGTAATGCTACAGAAAAATAGCAATACAAAGAGTTTTTTTCATAGTTTGATAGCAAGTTTACTAATTTCTACCGCAAAAGTATAAAAAGTTTTTCGTTATTCGCAATTATTTAGTACCTTTGTCGCGATATACTAAAGACATTTTTGAACTCAATACAATTCAAATGGAAAACATAGCATCACAAATCGTTGATTGGATAAAAACTTATGCCGAAAAATGCTCGTGTAAAGGGCTTAGTCATAGGCGTATCAGGTGGAGTAGACTCGGCAGTCGTCTCTACGCTTTGTGCGCGTACGGGTTTTACCCTACACTCTGTCTCGAAATGCCCATCCATCAAGCTGAAAAGCCACGTGAGTCGCGCTGAGGAGCATATCGCTTTCCTCAAAGCTCACTACCCCAATGTGAGCAACCTGCGCACCGACCTCACTCCTGTATTCGACCAATTTGTAGCACAAATACCCCCTACCGATAAATCTACTTATGAAATGGCACTTGCCAACACTCGTGCGCGCCTGCGAATGACAACCCTCTACTATTTTGCGGGACTCGAAGGCTATATAGTGGTAGGCACAGGTAATAAAAATTGAGGATTTCGGGGTAGGATTTTTTTACCAAATACGGCGATGGGGTGTGGATATCAGCCCCTATTGCCGACCTGATGAAAAGCGAAGTATACCAACTTGGCAAATACTTGCAAAATTCCGCAAAGTATTCTCAAAGCAAAACCTTCCGACGGTCTCTTTGGCGACGACCGTAGCGATGAAGATCAGCTCAAAAGCTTCTTATGACGAGTTGGAATGGGCTATGCTTCAAAACGAGCAAGGCAAAAAAAGCTGATGATTTTAGCGGTAGAGAGCGTGAAGTATTTGAGATATACACCCGCCTGAATCGAGCTAACCAGCACAAGATGCAACCGATACCGATTTGCAAAATCGACAAGTGAAACAAATCTACTAACCGACAAATTGACTAATTAATAGAAATGAACATACTTATCCTTGGCTCTGGCGGTCGTGAACACGCCTTTGCCGTAAAACTACACCAAAGTCCGCTTTGCGACAGCTTATACATCGCCCCTGGTAATGGGGGCACTCACACCGTAGCTACCAATGTGGCTATCAGCCCCACCGACTTCCCCGCGCTCAAAGCCTTTGTGCTTGAAAAACAGATTGCAATGGTAGTGGTAGGGTCCCGAAGACCCTTTAGTGCAAGGGGTATACGATTTCTTTGTCAACGATAAAGAACTCTCTCACGTGCAAGTGATAGTCCCTTCACAGCAGGGCGCTACCCTCGAAGGCAGTAAAAGATTCGCCAAAGAGTTTATGGTGCGCATAACATCCCTACAGCTAAATACGCCAGCTTTACCAAGGATACAGTGGACGAAGGTTGCGCTTTCCTCAGCACGATGAAAGCTCCTTATGTACTCAAAAGCCGATGGTTTAGCAGCGGGTAAAGGGTAGTAATACTCGAAGATTTACAAAGAAGCCCAAGCCGAATTGTGCCGTATGCTCATCAACGAGAAATTTGCAAAGCAAGTACTAAGGTGGTAATTGAAGAGTTCCTAAAAGGCATTGAGCTCAGCTGCTTTGTCCTCACCGATGGAGTAGATTATAAGATATTGCCTACTGCCAAAGACTATAAGCGTATAGGCGAAGGTGATACAGGGCTCAACACGGGCGGTATGGGGGCTGTTTCGCCAGTGCCTTTCGCCGATGCAGTCTTTTATGCAGAAAATTGAAGAGCGCATCGTAAAGCCTACTATTGCAGGATTGCACAAGGGAAGGCATTGATATAAAGGCTTTTGTATTCATCGGACTCATAAAAGTAGATGGTGAACCTTACGTGATAGAATACAATGTGCGTATGGGAGACCCCCGAAACCGAAGCCGTATTGCCACGTATAGAAAGCGACCTCATCCCGTTATTCCAGTCGTTGTACAACGGCACTTTGGCTTCACAAGAGCTGAAAGTAACCCCACAGAGCGCTAATACGGTGGTAATGGTATCAGGAGGTTATCCTGAGGATTACGAGAAAGGAAAAAGAAATTACTGGCACTGAAAAAGTAGCTGATAGCACTGTATACCACGCCGGTACCACCCTTAAAGACGGTAAACTCCTCACTGCTGGCGGTCGTGTGCTTGCCATTACTTCACTTGGTGATGATTTCAAAGAAGCCTTACAACGCTCCTACAACAATATCAGTAAAAATACAATTTGAAGGTGCTTACTGGCGAAAAGACATTGGGAAAGACCTTTTTTAATTGATAATTAAAAAAGAACTACCCTAAAAGTTTTAAAATCGTATTTGCACCATTACACTTTGCCAAAGGTCTAATTGCTCATCTTGCTACAGCCTTTGGCAAAAGTCTATAATCCTTATAAATATGAAAAGAATATAATCGCAGTCCTCACCTATATAACCCTAATTCCACTATCTTTTTCTCAGAACACCCTCTCCAAATACCTTGTAGATAAGGAGACTAAAAGCCCCTTTAAAAAGTGCTACCATCCATAATGCAAAACGATTATACCGTTACCAATGACGATGGACACTTTGTGTTCTATTCATCCAACGATAGCGTAACTATCAAAATGTTAGGCTATGAAACCCTCAAAACTACTTTCAAAGCGCTGAGTCGTACAAAAGACACCTTGTACCTTATTCCCAAACCTTTTCAGTTAGACGAAGTAACCCTTTCCAACAAAAACATACTACAAGAAGCCTATAATCACGCTAGTACCAATTATCCTATGGAACCTTTTTGTTGAAGATTTCTTTTTTTGCGTTGTATCCTCAAGCGCAATGGTGAACTCGTGAAAATAGAAGATTTTAGTGGGCGTATCAAGCGCGATAAATTATTAGGGTGCCGAGAAAAAATTTCACCTTTCAATTGCTGAATATGCGTAAATTTGGTATAGAAAAGAAAGGAGTGCTGCAGATGATTTTGAACTACCTTCTCTAAATGACTTATTTCAATGGTGGAGTAATATTTTATTTTTAGATTCAAAGGAGTACCGTTTTTCAGGACTTAAAGTTGTAGATGAAACACATCATCAGGTAAGTCACACTCCTAAAAAAATGAAGAGGATGATAAAAAGTAGTATAGGTCATTTTATCATCAGTACTGATGATTATGCCGTCAAAGAGCGTATTCATAAAAATCAATCCTAAAATAATTCATAAAATACCCTACTAAAAACCATTCATCAAATACAGAACTATTGATTATTTTTATAAGGAAAAAAATGTGAGAAAAGACACCAAAAAATAACAAATATTTTATAGCTAATGCCATAGTTGGCGCAAAAAGTAGAAGGATATGTAGGCGAAGAAAAGAATTGTATATGATGTAAGTTTCGAGCTCATTGTTACTCACCCTTTTTCAGACCTCAATACTTTTTAAAGCCAATGTAAATGGCAAAAGAACTGTTTAAATTAGAAGTACCCTATAACAAAGAATTTTTGGGAGACTCAAAACCAATTGCCCCTCACCAATGAAATGCGCGATTTTATCAATAAACCCCACAATACAAAAAGAATACCGCGTGATATCTAATTTCTAAAGTAATGTAAAAACACAACAATATGAAAAATACTATTCCTTATCCTATTATTCACAGCAGCCTTACCCGCCCAAGTAGCCGAACTCACCCTGCTGGATGTCTCTACAAAGCAGCCCATCCCCAACGTTGAAGCCTATTACGCACGCTCCCTCAACGGCACTATTACCAATGAGGAAGGCAAACTGCGTATTGCGGTGGAGAACGACACCCTTACCCTAAGCCATATAGGCTATGCAACTAAAAAGATTTTTACAGATAAAAACCTTTTGCCAAAGCAACCATTTATCTCAATCCTCAGGAAATACAACTTGAGGAAGTTGTATTGTACAATTTTGATTTGAAGAAAAAAGTAAAGTATGTTTTAGATAATTACTTCAAATTGTATGACACTAAGGCTAAAAATATTAGAGTGTACCTACCGAGAAAAACAACAAAGAATGATAAGCTAATACGACTTTATCAGAATCAACTAAATTGGTGGAGTAAGAATTATGTGTATGAGCCTAAAGAACCATTGAATAAATTTACACATATACAACTAAAGAGCACTGATTATTCTAAGATAATAGGTAAGGAAGAGGATACTTCTAATGAATTATCATTAGAACAAAGGAGACTTATAATGTATCTTCACTTAAACCCTTATTTAGTATTTTTATACAATGCTAAAAACTATTGATATTAAAAGTAGAAAAAGACAATGAATATACTATTGTAACCTTTGATGCTGACTTTGGTAAATTTGATTTAAATGTGTTTTAATTCTGTTATTTACTTTGATAATCAAACTAACGCTATTAAGAAGATTATTTTTAATCAAGTTCCTTTATACAAAAGAAAGGGTTTCTGAAAAATCAAAAATACCTATAAATCAACTCCAGAGTTTGCTACTTGGGAACTTACCTTTACATCTTATAAAGACAAACTATTATTCAGCTCTTTTGCAGTAAAAAGCAAAAGTAAGAGTTGAATTTGAAGAAAAACATATATTTATTTTTCTGAAGAAAACTTTCTTCCACAGGTATACAAAACAAACATATTAAAAAGAAGATAGAATAGATGTAGAAAAACCTTTCTTTGAATATGTTACCCCTCATAAACAAAGGTGAAGCTAAGTTTTTACTTACTAAAGAAGAACAAGAATTTATAAACCAATAACCTTATGTTTTGATCTATTTGTAAAGAACCTACAGAATAAAAAGCACTACTCTTTAATTAGAGCAGTGCTTTTATCTTTATTCATTAAGCTGTTTTAGCTTCAATGTTATATAATCAACTTTACCAAAGTTTTAATTGCTTGTCGTGCTACGACCTTTGGCAAAAGTGTAGCGACGCAAAAAGCGATTTTGAGACTTTTTTTGAATAACAATTGTCAATTGACACCTGACACCTGCCCCCTGACACCTACCCTCATCCTTGGTGGGTTTTCTTGAGCAGGTCGTTTACCACTTTTCACAGGGTTGAAGGTGATGATAGGCACTTCAACGAATAGGGTAATCAATGTGCCATTGAGCCATTCCATAAAACCGGGGAGTTCTAATGCTTTTAGCGGACGACCCATATAGGTTTTGGAGGTGATAAAAGAGCTTGGTTAGGGTCTACGTATTGTTGTAGGTCGAATTTCTCGCCTTTATAGTCTTTGGTACCGCAAATCAAATCTACAGGGTTGAAGTGAGTAGACTGTTGGAAGATTTCCTTTTTGCTTGGCATCCGCCATATTCACTTGGGCAGATTCGATGATTTGAAGGCTGTAGCCCTCACCGTCTTTCACCCAGAACGGACCTCCACCAGGTTCACCTTCATTCTTCACCATTCCGCACACGCGTATAGGGCGATTGAGCTGTTCTTTGATGAACTCCATAGCGTATTGGCGGCGGAATTTATAGATGTAATCAGGAACAGAGATATTGATTTCCTTTAGAAAATCGAGTATGTGTTTCACTTCTTTCTTCTTAATCTTATTATTGTCAATACGGCGTAAGATTCTAAAGATTTCATCTTGTACTTCACATAGTTTGCCCGCAAGTGCTTCTTTGTAGAACACAGTCTCATCGGTGTATTTTTCACTACCACATTGTCGATATTTTTTTAATAAAGATGATATCAGCATCAATGTCGTTGAGGTTGCTCAGCAGAGCTCCGTGACCAGCAGGACGGAAAAAGGAGATTACCCTCTTCATCGCGGAAGAAATCGTTATCTTCGGTTACCGAAACCGTGTCGGTACTTGGCTTTTGGTAAGAGAAATTCACATCAAAATTGATGTTATAACGCTCTTCGAGTACAGGTTTGATAAGGTCGAGTTCTTTGTGGAATGCTTCGGTGTGCTGCTCAGTAATGGTGAAGTGCAAGTGAGCTTCTTGTTCATCGGAAGCGTAGAGCACTGCCTCGCGGAAGTGTTCTTCAAAAAGGGGTAGCGATTTTTTTCGGAGTGTTTGTGGAAAGGGAGTAGTCCTTTGGGCATATTGCCATAGCCCAAACCATCCTCATTAAGGAGGGTATTGATAATGATGTGTTTTTGGATATCTTCGTTTAGTGAGGAAAAGTCGGGGTGATGTTTATCGATAGTTGCTTTGAGAATTGGGTAGAAAGCAAAACGTTCAAGACCTTCAAAGAAGGCTTTAACTTCCTTGTTACCAGTTCTACCGACATAGGCTACAAACGATTCGCGGTCGGGCTGAAAATCATCTCTAAAGGCGAACAGCGATTTGAACATACGCGTGGCAGCCCCCGATGCTGGTACAAATTTCAGGATAGTGTTGCCTTGTTTGCGCTTTTGGTAGATTGCAGCATATTTGGCAGCTTCTTCTTTACTAAACGGGATAATACCATCGCCTATCACAGCGGCTTTATAGAGCTGAATAGGAGGTACTCCTTGCTTGAATTGGGCTACTTGGGCATTGAGCATTGCTTCACTAATGCCTTTTTCTAATGAGTAGCTGGCGGTCTTTTCTGTTAATTCATTCATAATATTACAGTTTCGTTTAACGTTCTAATTCTTACGATTGTTTGAGACGTCAAAGGTATAAACAAAAAAGACAAAAGCAAGAAAAAAACTATATTTTTTAAGTAATAAGTAATGCGGGCTATTTTAATAAACTTTGCCAAAGTCCTTAGACTTTGGCAAAGTGTAGTGATGTAAAGGCTATTTCGAGATTTTTAGACAGCTTTTATATGGTAATTATCAATTATTAGTTGTTAGAATTTCGTCGTAATTGATGTAATTTCTATTGAATATTCTTCCGTTGAAAAAGTATTTCACCTGCTTTTTACCTTTTTCGATAGTGAAGGTTTTGCCATTTTTCTAAGTGAAGAGTAGCTTTATCAAACAATGGGGTGGTTAGATAATACCTGCCATCGGAAGGGTTGAGAGGATAAAAACCTAAAAGCTGAGAGCACATACCAACTGCTCATTTGTCCGCAGTCCTCATTGCCACAATGCCCACTGGGGGTATTTTTGTATTGAGTATTCAATATTTCGGTAACGCGTTGAGATACTTTTTCAGGGGTGGTTCGTGAAATGATAAAGATAAGCTACGTGATGACTCGGTTCATTACCGTGTACGTATTGACCTATCATTCCAGTACTGAAAATAGGCAATTTCTCATCGGGGGTAACGGCTAAAGTGAACATCGAATCAAGTTTCTGTTCAAAAAGCGTCCATTCCTCCCATCGCAGCGCGCAAACCTAGAATATTATGAGGCACAAACCAACGGTAATGCCAAGCATTGCTTTCGCAGAAGTATTTACTGTACTCCTTAGGATTGAAAGGCTTGATAAACTGTCCTTTGCTGTCTTTAGGACGGAAGAAAGTTGTTTTTCGTCGAAGAGGTTACACCAGTTTTCAGCACGTTTAGCAAAATAAGCCGCATCTTCCTCCTTGCCGAGTGATTTGGCAAATTGCGCAATACACCAGTCGTCGTAAGCGTATTCTAAGGTTTTAGACACCGACCAATTTTCTCCTGATTTATCTAAATCGTAAGGCACATCAAACCATATTGCTGATAAAGACCGATTTCGCGTTCTTTTCACCATCGCACTTTGTTTGCAAGCTTCATAAGCCAAGGGGATATCCATCGGGATATTCTTAAAAATAAGCATCTACAATACAGGTACAGCGTGATAGCCTATCATCATATTGGTTTCACCGCCTTGCATACTCCATACTGGCAGCACGCCATTTTCGCGGTAGTGTGTTAAAAAGCTCTTGATAAAATCAGCAGAAGCCTCACGATGCAACAAGGTATAAAGAGGGTGAGCCGCGCGGAAAGTATCCCAAAGAGAAAATGTGTCGTAACGCTTTTTCAGGAGCATCGACATCGCTGAAGAGATTAGGCGCCAACATCGATTGGTAGAGCATTGTATAGAAGATTGTTTTTTTGCTCCTCAGTTCCCCTTCTACTGTAATTTTCTGTAATTGCCGTTCCCAGAGGTTACGAGCCGCCTCGCGATAGTCGTCAAAAAGCAAAATGAGGGGCTTCGGCTTCCATATTTTTTTATAAGCGCCTGCAATGCTGTGCATAGAAAGTGCTGTTTTTCACTACTATAGTCTCATTGTCGGCGGTAGCATAGCGAAGTACCATTTTAGAGCGGTTGGCTTTGCCGTTTTCTTTTTCTTCTGTAAATTCCTTATCAACAAAGGGGTTTAGAGAGCTTGATCACAAAATACACCTTTTGGGTTGCGCGCCCAGCCAGTAGAAAAAGCGATAACCTTCCAAAGTAGTGTTATCCACCACTTTCAAATAAGTTTCAGTAGGTTTATCCCAGTTGATGCTATAGCCTAAATCTACAGTAATTTTGGATTGTTCGTCCTTAGGAAAGTATAGCGTTGCACCCCCACACGAGGGGTAGCAGTAAGTTCGGCTTTGATGCCATAACTGAGCAAATCAACACTGTAGTAACCCTGCAGTGGCGGTTTCGTGTTGGTGAGAGAAATAGGAGAAAGGCAAGTGGTTGTTTGCTTCAATGCGCTCGTTAAATCTGCTATTAGTAGGCATTAGCAGCACATCGTAGAGGTCACCAGCCCCCGTACCTGAAAGGTGGGTATGTGAAAAAGCCTGTAATGATGCTATCGGGGTAGAAGTAGCCCGAAATTCTGTCCCAACCTGGGATACCAATATCCGGACTGAGTTGCACCATCCCAAAGGGAGTCATTGCCCCAGGGTAGGTATTCCCCGTCCCATCAGTACCGATGAATGGGTTTACATAATTAGTAAGTTGCTCTTTAGCCGACTCTTTTTGCTCTGATGGATTGTGGCAAGCTACAAAAAGCAAATGCCAAAAAGGTAAAGGTATGGTTTCATTAGTTTGTTATTAGGTTTCAGGTTTCAGAATTTCCAAATTTTCTAATTCCCTACAATTCCATTATCACTCTGTTAAGAGCGCTGATAGTTTTATCCAAATCTTCATAAGTAAGAGCATCGTTGAGGAAGTAACTTTCAAAAAGCACTTGGTGGCAAATAAACGCCTTCGCGCAACATTCCGTGGAAATACTTTGCGGAAACGCGCTGCATCACTCTTAGCCGAAGAAGCGAAATCGGTTACAGGATTTTCGTTAAAGAAAAAGGGTAAACATAGATCCAAAACTGTTGATTTGGTAAGGTATACCCGCACGTTTCAACACATTGTCAAATCCTTCGTGCAAGTAAGCTGTTTTTTTCGCTAAACTATCAAACACTTCGGGCTGTTCATTCAAAGCGGTGAGCATTGCCAAACCAGCACTCATCGCCAAAGGATTACCGCTAAGGGTTCCCGCTTGATACACGGGACCTTCGGGTGCTAAATAGCTCATTATTTCTTTATTAGCAGCAAAAGCCCCTACGGGGAGTCCACCGCCAATCACTTTCCCAAAGGTAACAATATCAGCTTTGATACCAAAGACTTCTTGAGCACCGCCTTTAGCTAAGCGGAAGCCGGTCATCACTTCATCAAATATCAAAAGTGCGCCGTTTTCAGTACACAATTGTCTCAATCCTTCCAAAAATCCTTCAGCAGGAGGTACACAACCCATATTGCCCGCTACAGGTTCGATAATCACACAAGCAATTTGCTGAGGATTAGCTTCAAAAAGGGTCTTCACCGATGCTAAATCGTTGTAGTTTTGCTAAAAGTGTATCTTTAGCCGTACCTTGGGTTACCCCAGGGCTATTGGGGCTACCAAAAGTTGCGCCACCACTACCCGCCTCAATAAGGAAAGCATCGGAGTGTCCGTGGTAGCAACCGGCAAATTTGATAATTTTCTCTCTGCCAGTATAGCCACGTGCCAAGCGGATTGCGCTCATACAAGCCTCTGTACCGCTATTCACAAAGCGGATTTTATCGATATTTGGCACCATTGCAACCGCCAATTCGGCTATTTGCACTTCTACTTCAGTAGGAATACCGAAGGACGTACCTTTTTAGCACGCTCGGTTACTGCCTCAATTACAGGGGCGTAAGCGTGACCTAAAATCAGAGGACCCCAAGAGGCAATATAATCGATGTACTTGCGGTTGTCCTCATCGGTGAGATAAGCGCCTTGGGCTTCTTTTTATAAAAAAATAGGATGTCCCCCTACAGCATTGAAAGCGCGTACGGGAGAGTTCACTCCACCAGGGAGTACTTGTTGTGCAGCTGCGAATAATTCGCTACTTCTTTTGTAAAAGCATATCTTTTTTTAGCTAAGAAGTAAGAGATTAAAGGCAAATTATTGCCTCTTATCTCTTACCTAAGTTGAATATCAAACTGTGTAAGGTCTCTAAATTGTTGTAAGCGAGCAGTTCGCTCGTTGTGGGTGAGGGTGAGCAAACGCTCAGCACCGAATTTTTCAATGCAAAACGAGGCTACATTTGCCCCTTGAACAATAGCGTTTTTCAAATTAGCAAACGAGTAATCACGGGTTTTTGCTAGATAACCCACCATACCCCCCGCAAACACATCGCCGGCACCCGTAGGGTCAAACACTTCGGCTAAAAGGCAAAGCAGGTGCAAAGAACACCTTATCCTCGTGGAATAATAACGCCCCGTGTTCGCCTTTTTAATCACTACATACTTCACGCCCATTGCCATAATACGCTGAGCAGCTTTCACAAGTGAATATTCTTTGGTAAGCTGGCGCGCCTCTTCATCATTGATAGTGATCACATCCACACGAGCAATTACCTCCATTAGCAAATCCCAAGTGTGGTTCATCCAGTAGTTCATTGTGTCCATTACCACCAATTTAGGACGCTGAGTCATTTTGGTTGAGTACGTCCATTTGGAGAGAAGGGTGTAAATTACCGAGCAGAAGTACTTCGGCATCGCGGAAAAGCCTCGGGGACTACGGGTTTAAAATCGTTGATAACATTCAATTGGGTATCGAGGGTATCGCGTTGGTTCATATCATTGTGATATTTGCCACTCCAGAAGAGCGTTTTGCCTCCTTGTACAATCTCAATACCCGATACATCAATACGACGTTCAGTTAGTAGATTTAGATACTCTTGTGGATAGTCGCCGCCTACGATAGATACGACAGCAGTGGAATTTCAAACTGAGCAGCAGCCAATGCAATATAGTTAGCCGAGCCCCCCATAATAGAGTTGCTTTTTCCAAAAGGTGTTTCTATTTGGTCGAAAGCGATGCTTCCAAGAATAAAGTAGTTTGCTCATTTATTTTAGGTAAGAGGTAAGAAATGTAATATTCCTACTTTTTTTGTAAATTTTTGGGCAAAAGTAAGAAATTATTATGAAATACGGATTATAAACGAAGGGAATTGTAGCTTTTTCTGTTTTTGCGCCAAAAAAGTAGTACATTTTTCTACCATCGAAAAAGCTCTAAAAAAACATCATAACTACATTGATAACAAAGTTTTTTTCTTCATTAATTATTGCTATTTGCTAATTATTTTGTAATTTTGCACTTTCAAACTCAACAATACTAAAAAAATCAACAATAAAAAAATGATTAAAAATTACACTACCCGACGGTTCAGTAAAAAGAATACCAAAGTGGTATCACCCCTGCTCAAGTAGCAAAAAGCATCAGCGAGGGGTTGGCACGCAATGTACTCTCTGCCTCTTTCAACGGCAAGACTGTAGAAAGCGTTACCCCACTGACGACGGACGGTAGTCTCACTCTATACACTTGGGATAACCCCGAAGGTAAAAAAAGCTTTCTGGCACTCATCTGCCCACATCTTGGCACAAGCGCTCGAAGAACTTTACCCTGGCATCAAGCTTACCATAGGACCCTGCAATTGCCAATGGTTTCTACTACGATGTAGACTTCAACGGCAAACCGATTTCCGAAAAAAAGATTTCCCTGCTATCGAAGCTAAATTCTTGGAAATCGCTCGTGGCAAACACGAATTTAAAATGCGTGCTGTGAGCAAAGCCGAAGCCTTGTCGTACTATGCAGGCAAAAAAATGAGTACAAAAACCGAACTCATCGAAGCCCTCGAAGATGGTACAATCACCTTTGCGACCACAGCACCTTCACCGACCTTTGTCGTGGGGGACATCTCTAACACGGGCTTCGTGAAAGCCGTAAAAGTACTCAGCGCTGCTGGGGCTTATTGGCGTGGTGATGAGCACAACCCTCAGCTCACTCGTGTATATGGCATCTCATTCCCTAAACAAAAAGAACTCACCGAATACCTCGAACTGCTTGAAGAAGCTAAAAACGCGACCACCGCAAGCTCGGTAAAGAACTCGAACTCTTTACCTTCTCTAACAAGGTAGGACAAGGCTTACCGCTCTGGTTACCCAAAGGAGCTGCCTTGCGCGAACGCCTCGAAGCCTTCTTGCGCAAAGCCCAAAAACAAGCGGGTTACGAGCAGGTAGTTACCCCGCATATCGGTCATAAGAATTTGTATGTAACCTCAGGTCACTGGGATAAATACGGGAAAAGATAGTTTCAACCCATTGCCACCCCTAACGAAGGTGAGGAGTATTTACTAAAACCGATGAACTGTCCGCATCACTGCGAGATATACAATTCACACCCTTGGAGTTATAAAGATTTGCCAAAGCGTTTTCGCCGAGTTTGGTACAGTATATCGCTATGAGCAAAGTGGCGAATTGCACGGCTTTAACCCGCGTACGTTGCTTTTACCCAAGACGATGCACACATCTTCTGTACTCCTGAACAGTTAGACGACGAGTTCAAACACGTAATCGATTTGGTGCTCTATGTATTTGGCTCTCTTGGATTCGACAATTTTACTGCACAAGTATCATTGCGCGACCCCGAAAAACCTCAGCAAGTACATCGGTAGTGATGAAAATTGGGCAAAAAGCCGAAAATGCCATCATCAACGCAGCGAAAAGAAAAAGGTTTGAATTATGTAATCGAAACAGGCGAAGCCGCTTTCTACGGACCTAAACTTGACTTTATGGTAAAAGATGCCTTAGGCAGAAGCTGGCAACTCGGTACCATTCAGGTAGATTACAACCTTCCAGAGCGTTTCGACCTTTGGTATAAAGGAGCTGATAATGAAATGCACCGCCCTGTAATGATTCACCGCGCACCTTTCGGAAGTATGGAGCGTTTTGTAGCCATTTTATTGGAACACACCGCTGGAAACTTCCCATTATGGCTCAACCCAAATCAAGCTATCATACTATCATTGAGCGAAAAAAATATGAAAAATTATGCTCAAAAAAAGTTTTTGAGTTTGTTAGAAAAATTCCGATATTCGCACCCTGATAGACAATCGTGCCGAAACGATGGGCAAAAATACGTGAAGCCGAAACCCAAAAAAATCCCGTATATGCTCATTGTCGGCGAGAATGAAGAAAAAGAAGGCACCGTATCAGTGCGCAAACGCGGCGGCGAAGATTTAGGAAGTATGAGCATAGAAGCCTTTGCTAAACTTATCAACAGCCAAGTAGCCGCATCAATCAAACAATTTGGCAATTAGTCAATTGACAAATTATAATAGTGAAAGTAATTTTAAAATTTTAAATAGCCATCATAAAAAGTAACACACCGGGCAGAGATGACAAACAACCTCATCGCATCAACCGCGACATCCGCGTTCCTGAGGTACGTTTGGTAGGGGAAAAACGTCGAAGGTGGCGTATACCCCACTCGCAAAGCATTAGAAATTGCTAATGAATTAGAACTCGATTTGGTGGAAATCTCACCAAACGCCACGCCTCCTGTTTGTAAGGTAATTGATTATAAGAAATTCCTTTACGAACAAAAAAAGCGTGATAAAGAGCTAAAAGCGAAAGCTACTAAGGTAGTGATCAAAGAAATTCGCTTCGGCCCTCAAACCGATGACCACGACTATGAGTTTAAGAAGAAACACGGCGAAAAGTTCCTCAAAGAAGGTTCTAAAGTAAAAAGCCTATGTATTCTTCAAAGGTCGTTCTATCATCTATAAAGACCAAGGGAAATCCTCCTCTTGCGCCTCGCTACTGACCTTGAGGACTATGGCAAAAGTAGAACAAATGCCTAAACTCGAAGGAAAAACGTATGACGATGTTCCTCGCACCCTTACCCAAGAAAAAAATAATTAAAAAAATAAAAGGTAAGAAGTAAGAGATAAAAGGTATGCAACCCTACCTATTACCTCTTATCTCTTACCTAAAAAAACGGAATTATATCAATAAAAATCTAAGCAAATGCCAAAAAAATTAAAACTAAATCTGGAGCTAAAAAGCGTTTCAAGCTCACCGGCTCTGGTAAAATCAAGAGAAAACACGCGTTCAAAAAGCCACATCTTAACTAAGAAAGCTAAAAAAACGCAAGTTAGCACTCACCCACGCTACACTCGTTCACTCTAACGACGAATCAAGCGTGAAGAAACAATTAGGCTTAAAAATAATTGTTTAAATAGTAGGAAATTAATAACCGTGGAGTAGGTACTCCCTAAGAGTTTGTTTTTAAGCACAAAACCACCTGCTACAAAAAAATTAAAAAAAGGAATTTATGCCAAGATCAGTAAATGCTGTAGCTCGTAGAGCTCGTAGAAAAAAATACGAAGCAAGCCAAAGGTTTCTTTGGCCGCAGAAAAACGTTTGGACGGTAGCCAAAAAAACGCTGTTGAGAAAGCAATGCAGTACGCTTACCGCGACCGCCGTAACAAGAAGAGAACCTTCCGCGCTTTGTGGATTGTGCGTATCAACGCAGGAGCTCGCTTGCACGGATTGTCTTACTCTCAATTTATGGGTAAACTTAAAAGCAGCTGATATCCAGCTCAACCGTAAAGTTCTTGCCGATTTGGCAATGAACCACCCCGAAGCGTTCAAAAGCTATTGTAGAAAAAGTAAAATAAACGTTTAACTAACGATATCATTCCGTATAAAAATAGGCTGCCCCTCAAAAAGGCAGCCTATTTTTTTCCCTTCCTCAACTCATCATTCGTATTTTTTTATTACCTTTGCCCTTTATAATTACCCCCCGATAAGCATAACAAAAAAATTGTTTTTACCATAGTAGGACACTACATACTCTAAAAAAACAACTCGCATCGAAATAAATAATTTAACATGAAAAATCTTAACTATCATTTCTTTCTTTACTATCGCTTTAGCTACTGCTCAAGAACATGAAAATTACAACTGAAAACAATCAAAAAAACAATGCAAAACACTAAACCACGCAGATGGTTCTATCAAGGTGAAGTGAGCGTTACCTTCCCTAGTAATAACAACGCTAAATACTCATACCAATACTACAAACCAAGCACTAATAGTTATGAAGGCCAAACCATCAACATTAGTGAACAACCTATTATCTCAAGCGACTTTTCAGTAAACTACCAATTATTCCGAATTTTTAGCATAGGAGCTGTAGGGTGGACTTACTCATTTCCAAAAATCCCTGCTGCTACAGGATTTAAACTAGGGTGGCGTGTTGCGCTTGAACCCCGTTAAGCACTCTCGTGCTTCTATCTATACCCAAGTAGCAGGATTTCTACCCTCAGCAATCTGATTAAAAACTTCTATGGGAGAAGCTAAATTCGGCTTTTCTGTCCCTATTTTAGAAAGAAAACGCTACGGAATGCATTTGGCTATGTACACCTCTTTCACAGGCTTTGAAATAAGCAAATCCCTAACCCCGAAACCCCCGACGATGTAGAATATCGCGGCATTGGATTTAGTTTTTGGCGTCAGATTCTAAAAACTTCTACCACCCACATTTTAATCAAACTCATATCAACAAACGTCTAATTTAAAAACACTCATAAAAATGAAAAAAACTTTTCTTATCTCTCTCCTTATCGGAAGTTTAATGCTTACTTCTTGTTCTAAAAACTCTCCTAAAACTGTTGCCGAGAAATTTATGACAGCTGTAAATGCTAACAATTTTGATGAAGCTGGCAAATATTGCGATGAACAAACCTCTCAATTGCTCAAATCTCTCAACGAATTGATGAAAGCTGTACCAAAAGACAATGGTAAAAACGATCAACTTTTTCGAAGGTTTTAAAAATCACAAAAGTAGAAGAAAAACGGCGACAAAGCCAAAGTATTCTACACTACTAAAGATAGCAACGGCAAAGAAAAAATGCCCTCGACCTCAAAAAGTAGACGGCAAATGGATTGTTTCTATGAATAAAGAAAATAAAGAAAATGGCGGAGGTCACGATCACCACCACGATCACGATGGTCACGACCATGATATGCCAGAAATGGACCCTAATATCGACCTCGATGCCCCTAATATGCCTGCTGAAGTAGAGGAGGCTCAAACTACAACCCCTACTAACAAATAAGATTATATCACTTTTAAAACTACAACTTTGCCAAAGTTTCCTGCCCCTGCGGCTTGCATTGCCCGTGTGCTCGCACCTTTGGCAAAGTTCTTTTTATCCCCAACCCCTGAAACCTAACCTCCTAACAATGAAAAAGCTTCTCTTTTCCTTGCAGCTTTCCTGCTCCTCTCCTACGCTGCTTTTCGCATTTTTTTCTATATCGACCATCGCAGTGAAGAAAAAACAAGTAGCTGAGAACGAGCATTTCCTCCGTCTTACCCCTTCCCAACTCGATTCTCTACAAGAGGGCGACATCATTCTCAGGCGTGGTTATGGTATCTTCAGCGATATGATTGCTAAACGCCTTAACGACGGTCGTTTTGATGTCACCCATTCTGGAATCTCTATCGCAAAAAATGGCAATTGGTGGGTAATTCACTCCCTCTCTTCCGATGTAAGCAACATCGATGGTATGCAAGAACAACCCTTAAACGCTTTCCTTAAATACTCTATGCCCGAGAAAATCTTAATCGTGCGCCCTTTGCACAGCACCCCGAGCAAGGTCGTGCTGTAGTACAACGCGCCAAGCACTACCTCAAAGCTCAAATCCCTTCGACCATTTAGGGCACTATCGACGAGCCTTCTCAACTTTATTGTACCGAACTCATCTACCAAATCTTAGACAACGACCTTCATTTTGTCGCTTTCCCTATCGATAAAAACCCAACGCCAACAACTTTTCACCACTATGACGACGCTCTACAACCCTAAATACTTCGAGATTATCATCAATACATATCCAAATAAAGAGCAAAAACCTTATAAAAAATCACCTTTTTCACGTTTTTATAATTTTCTAATCCTCAAATTTGCTAATTTGCTAATTATTCCCTACCTTTGTTGCGTAATCATAAAAACTAACTTATATGAAAAATCTCTTATTCTTTACGCTATTGCTTTTTGCATTGCACTCCTCCGCTCAAGAAGCCTACAACAAAGGTGATGTATTTATTGATCTTTGCACCTCGATAGGCAATGCAGGAGTTGGTTATGGAGGAGAAATACACTATGCTTTTGCCCCATTGTTTTCGGTAGGAGCTCAGTTCAATAGCCAAAGTTTTAACTTCAACGATAAATACATCACTTCCTTTCTACCCAAACTCTCTGCCGACTTTCACTTTGGCAATCGCAATACTATCGATTGGTATGCAGGACTTTCAGGAGGATATTTTATCTGGCAGAGCAATGACCCTTATGAAAAATGCTGGCAATACTGGTTGTGTGATAACCCCTCCTACTTATGACATTAGCCTTAGAAACAATCACAAAAATAATTTTATAGCTTGGGATGCTCACTTAGGCTTCCGTTACTTCATCTTCAAAAATGTAGGTCTCAATGGTCAAGCGTCCTTAGGTAATGTACGTTGGTTTAAAGTGGGGAGTAAGTATAAAAATCTAAATAATATGAAAAACCTCTTATTCTTTACGCTATTGCTTTTTGCTTTGCACACCTCTGCTCAAGAAGCCTACAACAAAGGTGATGTATTTATTGATGTACAAACAGGCGCCTCGTTTATAGGAGGTATTATAGGCGGAGGCGTTCACTATGGGGTGACACCTCATATCTCGGTAGGCGCTAATCTTTCTACTCACAGTTTTAGACCTCAAAAGTAAATACCAAACCGCTTTTTGTGCCAGAACTCAGCGCCGATTTGCATTTTGACCATCGCATCACTACCGATTGGTATAGCGGTCTCTCTGTAGGCTATGGATTTTGGCAAAGCAACACCCCTGATAATTATAGTTCTGGAGGTTGTGAGACTTCTTCCTCCCCTACCCCCGAAAAATTCAGAAGAGAACACCCCAATAATCTCGCATTGTGGAACATTCACTTAGGCTTCCGTTACTTCATCTTCAAAAAAATGTAGGACTTAACGGACAAGTAGCTTTTTGGCAATGTGCTATCATTCAAAGTGGGCGTAAGTGTAAAAATCTAACCCCTATCCCCTGAAACCTGCCCCCTCCCTTGCTAATTAGCAATTATTTCGTACTTTTTGCCCTCAATAATAAAAATCTAATTTTATTACAATGACGGATAAAGATTTTTCAAGATACAACCTTATTGCTGGTTGGCTGGTGTTTTGCTATTGCTTTGTTACCTATAGCCTTACCGTAGAACCCTACAGTAAGTTTTTTTGGGATTGTGGTGAGTATATCGCTACATCGGCAAGATTAGAAGTAGGTCACCCCCTGAGCTCCTTTCTTCCAGATGATGGGCGCTTTCATCGCTGCTTTTTGCTCCTAATAGCGACAAAATAGCCTTAATGGTGAACTATATGTCGGTGTTATCGAGTGCTTTCACAGTGTTGTTCTTGTACTTTATCATCGTTAATCTCACTAAAAAAATCGCTCTGCGCGAAGCCACAACCCTTAGCCAATCTCAAACTATTATAGTTATGGGCAGTGGTGTGGTAGGCGCTTTGGCTTATACTTTTTCCGATAGCTTCTGGTTCAACGCCGTTGAAGCTGAAGTATATGGAATGGCAATGCTCTTTTATGTCGGTAATGTTTTGGTTAGGGCATTAAGTGGACAGATAGTCTGCACGAACCACGTGGCGACCGATGGTTATTGCTTATCTCATTGGTAGTAGGACTTTCTTTTTGGGGTGCACTTTATGGCACTGCTCACCATTCCTGCTATCGGAATGTTGTATTTCTTCAACAGTAACTACAAAAAAACCGTAGTGAATTTCATCCTCGCCAATGTAGTTTCCATCGCTATATTATTGCTCATCTTCAAACTGATATTGCCCTACACATTGGCGTATTTCGGTTATTTAGAAGTCTTTTTCGTCAATAGCTTTGGGAATGCCGTTCAACTCGGGAACTATTATCGCGGGGCTCTCAGTTATTGCTTTCTTCTACCTCACTCTCAATTATGCTTATAAGAAAAAAACAAAGTGCGCTTGCAAACGGGCATTTTGTGTTTGCTATTTGTGTTTATAGGCTTTTTCTTCTTGGCTGATGATTCCTATTCGCGCAAATGCCAATACAGTAATCAACGAGAATAGCCCTACCGATGCGCGCTTGCTCTTGGCGTACTACAACCTCGAACAATACCCCGAAACGCATCTTTTCTACGGACCTATGTACACCGATAAGTACGCGGGTATCGACCCCGAACATCCTTATGAAGATGCTAAACCCTAAATACGAACGCGACTATAAATTAGGCAAATACGTGATTGTAAACAACTACAAGAACGCTCAAACTGCCTCTAATAGAGCGCAAATGGGCTTCTTGCCTCGTATGTGGAGCGCCCAACACGCAGCTAACTATATGAAGCTCACCGGCAATCCGCCTTTCAAAAATTACTGAAGAGGCTTATGCCGACCCTCAAAGCCTACCAACTATTGCAAAGTATCCAACAGCAAATGGCGGTACGCGCAATGCCTCCAGAGCGTTACGACCAGTTCCTAATGCAATTCCGCGATGAAGTAGAAGTGCAAAAACCTACTTTTTGGCAAAATATGAACTACCTCTTTAGTTATCAGTTTGGCTATATGTATTTCCGCTATTTGGCGTGGAACTTCATTGGTAGACAAGACGATGTGCAAGGAAAATTAGAAAACGACCACGGCAATTGGCTTTCAGGAATTTCAGCTATCGATAATGCACATCTCGGCTCTCAAAAAAACCTCCCTTCCGATGTGTTGAACAACAAAGCCCGCAATACTTATTACTTCCTGCCTTTCCTTTTTAGGAATTTTTAGGCTTGCTGTTTATGGCTATCAAAAAGCGAACGCCAAAACGTGGGTGATTATGGTACTTTTTCCTTTTCACTGGTTTAGCACTGAAAAATCTATCTGAACGAGCGTCCGTTCGAGCCTCGCGAACGTGATTACGCCTTGGTAGGTTCGTTCTATGCCTTTGCAATATGGATAGGAATGGGCGTGTATGCCCTTTTCGATTGGCTGAAAAAATACATCACTCCCAATATATTAGCCCCTGCAACTGTTATCCTTTCTCTAATATCTGTGCCTGCGCTAATGGCTTATGAAAACTGGGATGACCACGACCGCTCTCAAAAAAATATTCGGCTGAGTTCATTGGGAATGCTTACTTAGAATCGGTAGCCAAAGATAAAGATGCGATGATTTTTACCATTGGTGATAACGACACCTTTCCTCTTGTGGTATGCTCAAGAAATCGAAGGCTACCGCACCGATGTACGCGTCATCAACACAAGTTTGTTGCAAAACCGATTGGTATATCGACCAAATGAAGCGTCAGGCGTACAACAGTAGCCCTATTCCTGCACAAATAGAGCATAAAAACTATGCTTACGGCGTGCGCGAGGGCATCTACTTCCGCAAACGCACCGAAAACCGTTGGAATATCAAAGATTTTTGTGAATTGGGTTACCAGCGACGACCCTAATACGCAAGAAACACGCGGTGAAGGTGAGTACAAACAAACGTTCTACTACTACCCTACTAACAAAAATACGTATCCCTGTAAACAAAGAAAACGTACTCAAAAAGCGGTATCGTAAAACCTGAAGATGCCGATAAAAATAGTAGATTATATAGATATTACCCTGCCTAACGCTATCGACAAGGCGCGCATTGTAATGCTGGACATCTTAGCAAACAACGATTGGAAACGCCCTATCTACTTCACCGGAGGCAGTATGGATGCCACCGAGTACATCTGGATGAAAGACTATTTGCAACTCGATGGATTAGTGTACAAACTCGTGCCTATCAAAACCGAAATCAATAAAAACCACCCTTATGATATGGGGCGCATCGATACCGATTTGATGTGCAACATCGTGAAAAAAATGGACGTGGGGCAATATGGGTAAACCTAATATCTATTTAGACCCCGAAACGCGCAAGAACAGCATCATTTTCCGCGGCAATATCGCTCGCCTTACCGAGAAGCTCATCGCCGAAGGTAAAAACGCCCAAGCCAAAGAGATGATGGATATCGCTATGAAAAAAATATGCCAGTAGAGGCGTATGGCTACTATTTCACCCTCGACCCCTTTGTACAAGGCTATTTCAAAGTAGGACAACGCGAAACTGCCCGCAAACTCGCACAACAGATTTTCGCTAAATATCAAGAAGAGTTGAACTTATGCTCGCTTAGATGCCGAGGAACTCAACCTCAGCGTTGCCCGCATACAGTACGCCATCGACCGCTATGGCGACCTCTTACAACTCATTGCTCCTTTTGGATACCGAGTTCTTCCAAAAAGAATGGGCGATATTCAAAAGCCAAAAGCAAGTCCGTTTATGGGTGCTAAAGAATTAGAAGAATATTTTAGAGAGCCCACCGAAGAGGAAAAAAAGCCGCAGCTGATAGTACGGCAGTTGAAGAAGAAGAATAGAAAAAAACTGATAACAATGCGCTATTTCAGCTATATCATCACATTTTTTTGCTCACCCCTATATGGTTTCCTATCTATGGAGCAATGTTGGTATTGTTTCAGATACCCTTTTCACCTAGTATAGAAATCGTAAAATACACTTGGTTATTGCTACTGCTCATCACTGTAGCATTACCCACCCTTATATATCTGATGCTCTTTGTGCTGAATTGGCTCAACGACCCTTTTAAGGTACCTGTAGAGAAGCAAAAAATGGTTGTGCTATGGTTATATAGTGATGTTGCTATTCACCGCTTTCAAGATAACCCCCATAGACCATTACCCCATTTTTGTATTTCTACATAATGAATTTGCTCATCAGCACCTTTTATCATCTTGTTGATGCACTATTTAAAATTTGTAGGCAACATATTTGCTATGGGGAGTAGGAGCGCTCACCTCCTTTAGCATACTGCTGAGCATCACTTTTGAAATAGATCTAACTTACATAATAGCCTTGCTTATATTTCTCAGTGGAGCTACTTTATCGGCTCAAGCCTATCTATCAGGCCAAACGATATGGAAATTAGCCATCAGCTGGATTATAGGCGCTCTACCACAGCTTTCACTCATTATATTGTTTAAGAATTTATTATTCGGATTAACGTAGTTTGTCATTAATGATTCTATCCATAAAATCTTGTATAAAGGCACGCATATCTGCGATGCCTTTTTCATTTCTTCATTCTTCGAAACTTCTTCCTTTAGATTTTTGAGTGAGATTTAAATCGGTATTAGCATAAACACCTACTACTTCACCTTCTAAATCTAGCACGTAAATATAATTACCTTGTATAAGTTGGTAAAATTGTGTATTGGTAACAAAAAGCACGAGGTGTTTCATCGGGTAAATTTGCTAATAAACTGCGCCCCCAAAGAGCGAAACGGCTGTTTGTACCCCATAAGATAAGCAAGTGTAGGAAAAAATATCTATTTGTTGCCCTAATACATCCGAGCTGCCTTGTGGTATCAGCTTTTTTTATTTTGCACTGAATAAGATAATAGGCAATCGGTGGTGAGCTATTTTTTTGCTTGTAGAAATCGTAGTAATCTTCCGTAGTATGGTCGGGTATAATGGCAAAAAAATAGTATTAGGATACCAACTTTCTTTTTTTAACGGTATCAAAGAATTTACCTATTGAATAATCGCTGTATTCCACTACGTTGTGCATTAGCATATCGCCTTTATTAAATCGCTTGTTATGAGGCTCTGGTACTTTATACGGGCCTATGTGAAGAAAGCGTAAATACAGTTGCTAAAAAAGGCTGTTTCATCTGGTTGATTTTTTAGCAAAGAACTGCAAAAAAAGGCTCGTCGTCTATCCCCCAACTTCCATTGTAGTAGCGGTCATCATTAAATTCTGTACGCCCTAAATAAGTTTGGTAACCTATTTGGTGAGTATAGCCATCAAAAATTCATAGACCCATTGGTTGCCCCTGTGAGCAAAGAGGGTTTCATAGCCCAAAAGAACGAGCTATATTAGGCAAAGATGACACCTCACGTTGTGCATACCCCGATCTCACCCAAGCTGTTTGGAAGGTAGGCATCCCTGCTGTAACTGCCGAAATCCCTTCGATAGAATGGATACTATTGGCGTAGATATTCGTAAAATAAAAATCCTTTTTGAGCTAAAGAATCTAAAAATGGCGTATGGGTGCGATAATTAGGAATCTGTGTATTTTGATTCATTACCCCAAAATATTCTGCCCCCATACCTTCTAATATGATAAATACAATATTTGGCTTCTCAGTTACTTCGTTGTGATATTGTTTGATAGGTTTGATGTACTGCTGAATATATTCATCGGTTGTAAATTTAAATTCTTTAAAACCTTTGTTTTTACCCATAGTGCGCAAGATTGTAAAAGGCGTATTCAACAGTACATTCACTTGCGAAATATCACGTGCGTATTTGCTTGCATCCATTACGGTAAGAGGAATCACTCCTGCTTTGAAAGAGAAACCACGTATACCGAAAAATAAGTGTAGGTGCTAAAAAGTACTAATACTATTATTGAAGTAATGAAATAAGGTTTCTTCTTTGTTATTCTTTTCCTCTTTATCTGTACTTTCTTATAAAGGAAAAATCCAAAATAGCACTAATACTAAAAAAACTACAAAAAAATTGCCCAATATTGTACCAAGAAACCAGCAAGTAGTGTGATAGGATTATGTTCATTCTCAACTAAAGCCCAATCATTGGTGGTAAGACGTGTTTTTGTTATAAGAAAAAGTAGGCAATATCTATAAAATTGAGTAGATAAGCCGGAATATTACAAAGAAAAATATACCCAAAAAGAACTTTCTGAAATTTATTTTTGAGCATTAACAAGTAGCGGAAGAACGCTCAAAAAGATAAATAGTAAGTTTACATAGATAATCGCTGTAGTATCAAACAATAGCCCATAGAAAGCCAAGCGCAAAAAAATCACTTATACCCTCTACGCTCAAATGTGCGTGGTTAAAACTGTAAAAAGCAAGTCTTGCCAAGAAGTAAAAATATATAGACTAAGGCTAAACGATAAGCTAACGATTTGTATTCTGCAATACGTTTCATAGGTCTTAAATACGATTATATAAATTTAAATAATTCTGTGCCATTGTGAGGTAGTTAAACTGCTTAGCCCACGTTTTTTTATCTTAGCAGTATAAGTATCTTTATTTTGTTTATAGACTTGCAATCCCTTTGTAATAACATTAGCCATTGTTTGAGGATGAAAATCTTGAAAGTAAAAAAGCTACATCTCCACCTATTTCGGGCAGACTCATGCAGTACTTAAAAAAACAGGCTTTCCTAAAAGCCATTACCTCCACTGCAGGAATCCCAAATCCTTCAGCTAAAGAAGGCTGACATAAACCTTCACAGTGCTGTATTAGGGCATTCTTTTCCTCTTCAGTAATGTTACTAAAAATGAACCCTATTCTCTATCCCTAAAGAGCGTATGGCGTCGAAAAACCTCTGTAGCGTAAGGCGCTTTGTATTCTGAGGCTACTATAACCAAATCTTCCTTCAAGTAAGGAACAGCTTCTATCAATGATTTCTGATTTTTATGAAATAACACCCCTATATTCAATAAATAAGGACGATGGTTTAGAAAAGCTAGTTTATCTTGTAAAATCAAAAGTTGTGTCTATAGGAAAAGTTATACCATTGTGAATGACAAGTATTTCTTTGAGTTTATCCAACTGTAATATAGAAGTATTCTTTAACACGTCTTCTTTTACAAAGTTTGAAATACAAACTAAGTATTGAGTATTTTTAAGGTTAGCATTTACACATTTCAATTGTCTTTTTCTTCCTAAGAGAAAGATCTTCATGCAAAAAATTCAAATCGTGTAATGTAAGTATTTTTGTACGAGAATAGGATTGCTGAAAAATAAAGAGAGAGTTGATGCTCGCTATGCACTATATCAAAATCCTTACTGAAAAAAACTCTATACGTCTATGCCATTTTTATAAGGAACAATAGCAGCCTCCGGAGCAATTTGTTTTATATAGTCTTTGGGGCCATAGAAAAACAAGTTATTATTCGTGTCATTTAGCTCCACCAATCCTTTTATTAAATTTTTTTAGATACGTTAGCCAACCCTGTATTAGGATAACGAAGACGTTCAGAATCTATTAATATTTTCTTTTGAACCATAATAATGTAATAAGATAGATATTATAAATATAAACCTAGTCTTTGAAAATGCAAATGTATAAAAATATCTTTACAAAATACAAGCTACACTTTTTAAGGATAACAGGCTTTTAGTTCCTTGTTTAAAAAAATATAAAAAAATTATAAAAAGGAACTGTGATATAAATACCTGCTATGTAATTCAATAACACATCAGTATTCATCAGTAAAAGAAACATTATAAGACAAAAACTAATGCTATAATCCTTATTGAGTAGTGATTTTCTATATACAAAGAATACCCAGCAAAAGAAGCAATAGTAACCCTATAATTCCTAAATCAAGAAATGTTGCTAAAAAAATCGTTGTGAATATGTATCTGTCCTATTGCTTCTTGGGCTACTAACTTTTCATAAAATAGTTCCATTACCTATAATGAGGTGTGCTCCAATACTATCAAAGGCTTTGGATAACATTTTTCTCGAATAGGATCGGAAAAAAATAAGTAGTATGACTCACTAATAGATAAACAGCTAATGAAACTAATAAAAAAATAAGACTTTCAATCAAAAAAATGTTTGTGAATACTCCATTTCCTCGAAATACAAAACCAACCCAATGCCAAAAACACCTATAGGAAACCCTACAATCACTATTCTTGCTTGCAGCATAAAGGCTACACAATACAAAAAGTAATCCATATAGTATTAATTCTGATAAAGGAATGAGTTCTTTACTCTTTGTCCATACCCAAGCAGCTAGCCCCCACACTACAAGCATTACCCAAGCGATAAAGCTAGGATGTATAAAAATATGTCCATCTAATATATGTTGCACATAATCCATATAACCCTTATTTAAAGTTAAAAAAACTAAAGAAAGAAAGTCCTAAACTCTTATAAGCAAATATATATAAACACACATTAACAGTTAGTAAAAGTAAAAACATCTTAAAAACAAAGTGCAATAAAACTCATACTCTCATCTTCTCTTACTCGAAATCCTAAGCAAACAATAGGAGCTAATAACAGAAAATACATTCTATCTCCATAAACCTCCTCTAATGCGAAAACTTGATCTACACTCCATAGTATACCTATATATTTCAACATCATCAACAAAAAGAAACTTATAAGCACTCCATCAGGTTTTTATCCATTTGCGATAAATAAGTGAATACAAGGCACAAAGAGAAAGGAGAAGTATCTCCATTCGAAAAATGACTTTATGTTTGTATGCCCATAAAAAAACTGTAGCAGCTCCTACACAAAATGATAAGTGAGCGCAAATACTCTCCTTTTTTTAAAAAAGATACTTATGATATTGAAATATCCATATGACCGGAATGATTCCACAAACATAAATAATTTTTTTAAAACATTACCTCTATTCACTTGTACCAAGGGTGTTTCTACAAAATAATAGGATAACACAAAAAGAAAAATACTATAGTAACTAAAGGGAGTAATGAAAAACCAATATTTTAATATTCCTTTTTTTCATAAAAAAACTTTTTCATCGCAAAGATACAAAAATAATTACAAATAACAAAACAAAATTCTCCCATTTATCCTATACAAACGATATAGGAAGGATACAGGAACAATACAAGAATGTAAGTTCCAGTAGTAAGTGCAATTTTTAGTAGATTTTTAGAGTAAATTTTTGTTGTTCAGTAAATTGCCTCTGCAGAGGCAATTTACTGAACAACAAAAAGAGAAAAAAACCATAAAAGTCTTTTCTCTTTCAAAAATAAATGCTTTTCTTTGTAAAATGACAATGAAAGAATATAAGCATTTAAATTTGGCGCAAAGGTCGGTAATTTCTGCTTTAAAAAGCAAGCGGAATGAAACAAAAAAATTGCGGTTTATGCGAGTGTAGTCCCTCTACCGTTAGTCGAGAGCTGGCAAGAAACAAAAACAAAGACAGGAAAAATACAGTCCAAAAAGTAGCTCAAGAAATCTCAGAAGAGTGTAAAGAACGTTTTAGAAAAGAACGTAAATTTACTAAAGAAATGAAAGTTCTTGTCATTAAGTATATCTCTGAAGAACAGTGGTCTGTTGAGCAAATTGTAGGGTATTGTAGAAAAAAATGGAATACCAATAGTAGGAAAAAAACAACTATCTATAAATTCATTCACCAAGACAAAGAAAAACGGAGGCGAACTATACAAACACACTCGTCATCAGCTTAAGCATAGAAATAGAGCATTGTACACTAGTAAAAAGAAAGTAGAAGATAAAAAGTCTATTGAAGAACGCCCCTGAGGTTGTAAGTCAGAAAACAGAGTTTGGACACTGGGAAATAGATTTAATTGTAGGAGCTGGTAATAAAGGAGCGATACTTACATTGGTTGAAATGACTACTAAAAATTTTGTTTATGAGAAAATTAAAAAGAAGGGAAAGAAAGGCTAAATCATTAGCAGATGAACTTATAGATATGACCTTGCCTTACAAAAAAACTATATAAAGACAATTACAGCTGACAATGGTAATGAATTTTTCTGACTTTAAGCGAGTTGAAAAGAAATTTGAACCTACAATTTTTTTCTTTGCTCATCCTTATAGTTCTTGGGAGCGAGGTCTTAGTGAACACACTAATGGTCTTGTGCGGCAATACATACCAAAAAAATACTGATTTTAAAGGATATTACAGATAAAGAAATTAAAGAATATCAATATAAAATTAATAATAGACCAAGAAAAGTATTAGATTTTTGAAAAACCTAAAGATTTATTCTATCAGAAAGTAATCTGAAAAAAATTGCACTTGATGGTGGAATGGACGCTCTGCATTTTTTTATTCAATTCCCTTTTCATAATTCACTGATAATTCACTACCTTTGTCGCCATATTACTTAACCCTCACTCAATGAACAAAAACCGTTCTCATTACCGGCGCCACTTCGGGTATAGGCAAAGAAACTGCCCTGCTCCTCGCTTCCAAAGGCTTTTTGGTCTATGGCACAGCGCGCAATGTAGAAGGCAAAAACCTGCCTTTCCGCCTTTTGCCTATGGATGTGCGCAACGAAACTTCTATCAAAGAAGCGATACAGCAAATCCTCACCGAGGTAGGTCGTATCGATATACTCATCAACAATGCAGGCGTGGGCATCACTGGAGCTGTAGAAGAACTCCCCGCCGAGCAACTACACAATGTTTTTGCTACCAATCTCTACGGCGCTATAGCTGTGATACAGCAAGTGCTCCCCACTATGCGCGCGCAAGGTAGCGGACGCATCATCAATATTGCCTCTATTGCAGGTTATATGGGCTTGCCCTTCCGTGGGGCTTATTCCGCGAGCAAAGGCGCACTTCTTTTTGATGAGTGAAGCCTTGCGTATGGAAGTAAAAGCAGTTCGGTATCGAGGTAACCACCATTTCCCCTGGCGATTATGCTACCGATATTGCCTCTCGTCGTTACCACGCCCCCGTAAACGAAAAACTCTCCGTATGCCGAAGTCTATGCCAAACAACTCCGTCTGATGAATGAGCACGTTGATAGCGGTGGCGACCCCAAAGAAAATGGCAGATAAAAATACTCAAAGTTATCAACACTAAACACCCCAAAGTGCATTACAAACAAGGTAGTTTCTTGCAGAAATTCTCTATTGTCCTCAAACGACTCTTACCGAGCAAACGCTATGAGAAAATGCTGATGAAACACTACTCATTAAATTAGCAAATTTGTCAATTTGCAACACCCACTTTACCAAACTCTAAGAACATCAATTGTTATTTGTCACTTGTTACTTATTAATTATTAATCGTTAATTATTAATTGTCTTATGAAATTTTTTTATCGACACAGCGAATCTATCGCAAATTCAAGAAGCCCAAGACTTGGGCGTGTTAGACGGGTAACCACTAATCCGTCATTAATGGCTAAAGAAGGCATCACCGGCAAAAGCCGCTATCTTGCAACATTACAAAAAAACATCTGTGAGATTGTAGAAGGCGATGTCTCTGCCGAAGTAATTGCCACCGATTTCGAGGGCATTGTGCGCGAAGGCGAAGAACTCGCTGCCCTTCACCCTCAAATCGTAGTAAAAGTACCGATGATTAAAGACGGTATCAAAGCTATTAAATACTTCACCGATAAGGGTATCCGTACCAATTGTACGCTAGTTTTTCTCAGCAGGTCAGGCGCTTTTGGCAGCCAAAGCAGGTGCTACTTATGTATCACCTTTCATCGGCAGACTCGACGATATCTCTGCTGACGGACTTTCTCTTATCGAAGAAATACGCCTCATCTACGACAACTATAATTTTTGAGACACAAATCTTGCAGCTTCTGTGCGCCACACTATGCACATCCTCGATCGTGCCAAAAATAGGTGCCGATGTGATTACCGCACCTCTTTCGGCTATCACCGGACTCCTCAAACATCCCCTTACCGATAGCGGCTTAGCACAATTTTTAGCCGACGCCAAAAAAATTAGGATAATTAACACAAATGAAAAAAATTAACACAAATGAAAAATTAACACAAATGAAAAAAATATTTTTTTCTTTTTGTCTTTTTGGGGATTTTTATTTTTGTGTTTTTCTCAACAAAAATTTAAAAAGAGACATCACAAAGATTATACAAGGCAAGAATGCCCTTGTGGCAGTATCTGTGATGAACTCAAAAAGGGAAAACAGAAGTAAATATTAACGGAAACAAAAAAAGTTCCGATGCTTAGTGTGTTCAAATTTCACATTGCATTGGCAGTTTTGGATTTGGTGGACAGAGGTATTTTGGATTTGGAACAAAATATTTTTTTGTCAAGAAATCAGAACTTTTGGAGAATACTTGGAGCCCCATTCGTGATAAATATCCGAATGGCATGTGAATATCCCTTTGAGAGAAATCATAGAATACACTGTTTCTCAGAGCGATAACAATGGTTGTGACATTCTGCTGAGGCTGATTGGAGGAGTTGATATTGTCCAGAAATTCATTGAGAGCAAGGGTATCAAAGATTTTGCGATAAAAATACAATGAAGAAGAAATGAATAAGAATGGGAAATCTATCTACTCAAACTATACAACCGCAAACGCCTCCAGCAGGCTTCTGCAGAAATTTTATAATGGTGGGATAATTTCAGAATCTTCCAGAGATTTTCTATTCAGAATCATGTAGTGAGACCGCTACTGGAGCGGACAGGCTCATATCCCTGCTTCCTCCAGATGTTATCGTTGCCCATAAAACAGGGACTTCTGGCATTGTATCTGAATTCAGGTTGCTACCAATGATGTAGGAATTGTCATTTTCACCCGATGACAAATACTACACCATATCTGTTTTTTTGTGATAAATTCCAAAGAAGATACATCAACTAACGAAAAAAATAATTGCTGATGTATCAAAAACCGTGTGGGATTATTATTTTCAAAATAAATAAATGAAAATGAATCTTTTAGATAAAATAAAAACAAAATTCTGAGGAAATTTCATTCGATGAGGTGATTGATTACATCGATGAACACTATGACTTTGTTCCTACGGCTTTTCAAAATGGAGAAATTCTCAATGAAGAGAACCAAAAATAATGGTTTCTTTGCAAAAATTTTTTTCTTTTGCGAAAAATTAGGTTTAAATGAGAAAAATACATTATTTTTTTGTTTGGTGATTTCTACAGAAAAAGATGTTTTAGGAGATTTGCAAGGGACTAATCATCAGAACATTAGAAATTTTCATGAAAAACAGGATGGGAAGGAATCAATTTTCATCGTGAAAGTTTATTAGAAAAATAAAAATATAATTAGATTAAAACTATAAAAATGAAGAGAAAAATTCTTTATCGCGGGACTATTCCTTGGAGGAGTAGCTGCCAGTAATCTATCGGCTCAGAAGTATCTGGGACTGAGCAACAGTAACTATTCGGGAGTTTATGGGTCACAGTACAACCCTGCTAAACTTACTGATGAGAAAAATTTTAAAAAGAGACATCACAAAAGATTATACAAGGCAAGAATGCCCTTGTGGCAGTATCTGTGATGAACTCAAAAGGGAAAACAGAAGTAAATATTAACGGAAACAAAAAAGTTCCGATGCTTAGTGTGTTCAAATTTCACATTGCATTGGCAGTTTTGGATTTGGTGGACAGAGGTATTTTTGGATTTGGAACAAAATATTTTTTGTCAAGAAATCAGAACTTTTGGAGAATACTTGGAGCCCCATTCGTGATAAATATCCGAATGGCAATGTGAATATCCCTTTGAGAGAAATCATAGAATACACTGTTTCTCAGAGCGATAACAATGGTTGTGACATTCTGCTGAGGCTGATTGGAGGAGTTGATATTGTCCAGAAATTCATTGAGAGCAAGGGTATCAAAGATTTTGCAATAAAATACAATGAAGAAGAAATGAATAAGAATGGGAAATCTATCTACTCAAACTATACAACCGCAAACGCCTCCAGCAGGCTTCTGCAGAAATTTTATAATGGTGGGATAATTTCAGAATCTTCCAGAGATTTTTCTATTCAGAATCATGTATGAGACCGCTACTGGAGCGGACAGGCTCATATCCCTGCTTCCTCCAGATGTTATCGTTGCCCATAAAACAGGGACTTCTGGCATTGTATCTGAATTCAGGCTGCTACCAATGATGTAGGAATTGTCATTTTACCCGATGACAAATACTACACCATATCTGTTTTTGTGATAAATTCAAAGAAGATACATCAACTAACGAAAAATAATTGCTGATGTATCAAAAAACCGTGTGGGATTATTATTTTCAAAAATAAATAAATGAAAATGAATCTTTTAGATAAAATAAAACAAAATTCTGAGGAAATTTCATCTGATGAGGTGATTGATTACATCGATGAACACTATGACTTTGTTCCTACGGCTTTTTCAAAATGGAGAAATTCTCAATGAAGAGAACCAAAAATAATGGTTTCTTTGCAAAAATTTTTTTCTCTTTGCGAAAAAAATTAGGTTTAAATGAGAAAAAAATACATTATTTTTGTTTGGTGATTTCTACAGAAAAGATGTTTTTAGGAGATTTGCAAGGGACTAATCATCAGAACATTAGAAATTTTCATGAAAACAGGATGGGAAGGAATCAATTTTCATCGTGAAAGTTTATTAGAAAAAAATAAAAATATAATTAGATTAAAAACTATAAAAAAATGAAGAGAAAAAATTCTTATCGTGGGACTATTCCTTGGAGGAGTAGCTGCCAGTAATCTATCGGCTCAGAAGTATCTGGGACTGAGCAACAGTAACTATTCGGGAGTTTATGGGTCACAGTACAACCCTGCTAAAACTTACTGATGAGAAAAAATTTTAAAAAGAGACATCACAAAGATTATACAAGGCAAGAATGCCCTTGTGGCAGTATCTGTGATGAACTCAAAAGGGAAAAACAGAAGTAAATATTAACGGAAACAAAAAGTTCCGATGCTTAGTGTGTTCAAATTTCACATTGCATTGGCAGTTTTGGATTTGGTGGACAGAGGTATTTTGGATTTGGAACAAAATATTTTTTTGTCAAGAAATCAGAACTTTTGGAGAATACTTGGAGCCCCATTCGTGATAAATATCCGAATGGCAATGTGAATATCCCTTTGAGAGAAATCATAGAATACACTGTTTCTCAGAGCGATAACAATGGTTGTGACATTCTGCTGAGGCTGATTGGAGGAGTTGATATTGTCCAGAAATTCATTGAGAGCAAGGGTATCAAAAGATTTTGCAATAAAATACAATGAAGAAGAAATGAATAAGAATGGGAAATCTATCTACTCAAACTATACAACCGCAAACGCCTCCAGCAGGCTTCTGCAGAAAATTTTATAATGGTGGGATAATTTCAGAATCTTCCAGAGATTTTTCTATTCAGAATCATGTATGAGACCGCTACTGGAGCGGACAGGCTCATATCCCTGCTTCCTCCAGATGTTATCGTTGCTCATAAAACAGGGACTTCTGGCATTGTATCTCGAATTCAGGCTGCTACCAATGATGTAGGGAATTGTCATTTTACCCGATGACAAATACTACACCATATCTGTTTTTGTGATAAATTCCAAAAGAAGATACATCAACTAACGAAAAAAATAATTGCTGATGTATCAAAAAACCGTGTGGGATTATTATTTTCAAAATAAATAAATGAAAATGAATCTTTTAGATAAAATAAAAACAAAATTCTGAGGAAATTTCATTCGATGAGGGTGATTGATTACATCGATGAACACTATGACTTTGTTCCTACGGCTTTTCAAAATGGAGAAATTCTCAATGAAGAGAACCAAAAATAATGAGCTCTTGCAAAAATTTTTTTCTTTTGCGAAAAATTAGGTTTAAATGAGAAAAAATACATTATTTTTGTTTGGTGATTTCTACAGAAAAAGATGTTTTAGGAGATTTGCTAAGGGACTAATCATCAGAACATTAGAAATTTCATAGAAAAACAGGATGGGAAGGAATCAATTTTTCATCGTGAAAGTTTATTAGAAAAATAAAATATAATTAGATTAAAACTATAAAAATGAAGAGAAAATTCTTATCGCGGGACTATTCCTTGGAGGAGTAGCTGCCAGTAATCTATCGGCTCAGAAGTATCTGGGACTGAGCAACAGTAACTATTCGGGAGTTTATGGGTCACAGTACAACCCTGCTAAACTTACTGATGAGAAAAATTTAAAAAGAGACATCACAAAGATTATACAAGGCAAGAATGCCCTTGTGGCAGTATCTGTGATGAACTCAAAAGGGAAAACAGAAGTAAATATTAACGGAAACAAAAAAGTTCCGATGCTTAGTGTGTTCAAATTTCACATTGCATTGGCAGTTTTGGATTTGTGGACAGAGGTATTTTTGGATTTGGAACAAAATATTTTTTGTCAAGAAATCAGAACTTTTGGAGAATACTTGGAGCCCCATTCGTGATAAATATCCGAATGGCATGTGAATATCCCTTTGAGAGAAATCATAGAATACACTGTTTCTCAGAGCGATAACAATGGTTGTGACATTCTGCTGAGGCTGATTGGAGGAGTTGATATTGTCCAGAAATTCATTGAGAGCAAGGGTATCAAAGATTTTTGCAATAAAATACAATGAAGAAGAAATGAATAAGAATGGGAAATCTATCTACTCAAACTATACAACCGCAAACGCCTCCAGCAGGCTTCTGCAGAAATTTTATAATGGTGGGATAATTTCAGAATCTTCCAGAGATTTTCTATTCAGAATCATGTATGAGACCGCTACTGGAGCGGACAGGCTCATATCCCTGCTTCCTCCAGATGTTATCGTTGCCCATAAAACAGGGACTTCTGGCATTGTATCTGAATTCAGGTTGCTACCAATGATGTAGGAATTGTCATTTTACCCTGATGACAAATACTACACCATATCTGTTTTTGTGATAAATTCCAAAGAAGATACATCAACTAACGAAAAAAATAATTGCTGATGTATCAAAAACTGTGTGGGATTATTATTTTTCAAAATAAATAAATGAAAAATAATTATGAAAGATAAAATAACTAAGAAAGAGGGTCTAAAAAGATAAACTTTTAAAGGGTTTAGACCTGCTTATGAGCGAATGATTGCCCAAAAAAACGCAAGAATAACCAAAAAGATTGTGGTGCGCCGTGAGGGAAAAATCGTTACTATTACACCATAAGAATTAGCAAAACTATCAATTAACACATTAATTAAGTTTATGACCGAAGAAATCAAAAAACAGAAAAAGGGGCTCAAAAAGGCAGTAGATATACCCTGCCGAAGTGCTTTCGTTATTAAATGCGGGGCGTATAGAAACGGTAAACCTTACCGAGTGGCTGGCTGTAGATCATTCTCAGCTGGTAAAATCTGTTTTTCCTGCTTTGGGGATTGATAAAAAAATATCATTGAAGAGTTGGTTTGCCAAATCAATCAGCAAAAAGAAACCTTCTACAATGAATACGATTAAGCTCATAGGTGCATTGTTATACGAAAAATATGCAAAATACTGACCTTTATGAGCCTTTTGTTTAGCAAATCAGTACGCACTTATCCGATTCTGTGCGCTGTTATGCTTGTTATTTGGTGGCTTTACATACCGAAATCCCTTTAGAAGATAAGCTACACAAACTAAAACCTTTGGTAGCCGATAGTCATTTTGGCGTTCGTGAGATTATTTGGATGGCATTACGCCCCGAAATGAGTGAGCATTTAGACTTTTCAATCGTTTTTCTTTCCCATTGGGCAGAAAGCGAAGATGAGAATATCCGTAGGTTTAGCACAGAAGCCTTGCGTCCGCGGGGTGTTTGGTGTGCTCATATAGAAGCCTTGAAAGAAAAAAACCAGAACAGTATTTTGCCTATATTAGACAAATTGAAGTCCGATAAGGCAAAGTATGTAGCAAGATAGCGTAGGGAACTGGCTGAACGATGCCAGCAAAACCCGCCCCTGATTTCGTAACAGCTCTTTGTGAGCGTTGGGAGCGCGAAAAGTCCTACCAAGGAAACCAAGTATATTGTAAAAAGGCACTGAGAACGATTGCCACTAAATAGTATAAAAACTTATTTTTACCGAATGACCCTGAGAAGAACTCATACAATTAGGGAACCAAATCATAGAAGAAACCGATGACGATCGCCAAGAGGAGCTAATGGAGCGCTTCGATCGCAATGTACCTCACCCCGAGGGCAGTTCGTTATTCTTCTATCCGGAAAACTACAACGCCCGCACTATGGATATTTCCTCCTACGACCCCACTGTCGAGGAAGTCGTAGACAAATGCTTGGCGTATCAACCGATTATCTAAAAATATACAATGATCACAAACCAATATAATCAACCCATAGGGGATGCATTACCTAATTTTTCAGTAGGAGCAACCCCTCATATAACCCTCCTAGAGGGAAATTATTGCCTGTTGGAACCTCTTTCGGTAGCCAAACACTTAGACGATTTGAGTGATTTCTATTTGGAAGCCAATGCTGTGATGCCCGATTGGACTTATTTATCTATAGCTCCTGCAAAGAACAAAGAAGAGTTACACGCTTTACTCACCAAGCAGGAAGCCTCTGCCGACCCTTATTTTCTGACGATTGTAGATAAGCAAACGCGAAAAGCAGTGGGTACGCTTGCCCTAATGCGTATAGACCCTAAAAACAGAGTGATAGAAGTGGGGTGGGTGAACTATTCGCCGGCTTTGCAGCGTACGCGTATGGCTACAGAAGCACAGTATTTATTGGCAAAATATGTTTTGAAGTCCTTCAATATAGGCGTTACGAATGGAAGTGTGACAGCCTTTAATGCACCTTCGCGTCGTGCTGCGGAGCGCTTGGGCTTTGTATATGAGGGGCACATTCAGGCAGGCAGTGGTTTACAAAGGGCGTTCGCGCGACACCGCTTGGTTTGCTATGATAGATAAGGAATGGGAAGCTAACAAACGCGCCCTTGAGCAATGGCTCTCCCTGAGAATTTCGACTCACAGGGTAAGCAACAGAAGTCTTTGAAAGGGTTTTAAGATATAATTTTTCAGGTGAATTTTGAATTTTGAATTGGGCAAAACTGTAAGCTCGCGCCAGCGGAGGTAGCTCAAGTGGAACTATGGAAACTATAATTAATAAAATTAGAAGCATATTAGATGACAGAATACTAAAAAGCAGGATTGTACTTTGACAATAAATATACTGCCTATATAGGCACATTAAAAAGAAGCTCTACTTTCTTATGGCTATGATTTAAGATGGACAAGATTATTATTTATTAGATATTTCTTTATCAATACTTCAAGAAGAAATAGCCCTATATAAGCAACCAAATAAAATTAAAAATCTATAGGGGAACGTGAGATTCCTGACTTAGTAGATTACTTAAATACATCAAAAAGTGCTCCCATAATAGGAGGCGTTTACAATTGGAGAGACCTTTGATATTGTTTTTCAAACTATAAAAGGTACAAAGCTGTTATATTAGTAATAGTTCAGAAATAGAAGTTTATAAAGATGAACTTATCACTCTTTTTGAATATGGACAAAAATGGGTGCATAAGTGATTGGGATTTTTTTAGTTCAATGGAATATAAAAAATAATAATGTTCTACAAGCTTTTATGTATTTTGAAATACTTAGATAGAAAAAGAAGATTTTAATTACTTAAAGAATGAATCTATTTTTTTAGATATAAAGCACTAAAACTACCTATTGATGAATTAGAAAATATAGAATGGTAATGATGGGGTAATGTATCAGATGTGTTGTTAAAACCTCAACAACTTAATTATTAGTAAAATAAAAATGGCTAAAACCTTTATTTTTCCTTTACCTAATATAGAGACAAGCATTTTTAAAACCTATAATACACTCTAAATAGTGCGAGGAGAATTTTGAATTGTGAATTTTGAATTGGGCACAAGCTGCAAGCTTGCGCCAGCGGGGGTCTTCGAAGATGTTGAGAGAATTGGCAGAAGAATAGATGAATCAATAGTAAAACCTTACATTTTATAGTCAATCAGAATTGATTTGTAAAATTTGCGACGTTACACTTTGCCAAAGTTTCAGACTTTGGCAAAGTTGATTACTCTGATTATCAATAGCTTTTGTAGTATGTTATGTAGAGAAGCCAGTGATAGCTGGGTATGTACTGTAAACGCCCACATAAATAAAACTTTTGGACACCCTCAACGGGGATTAGGCTTTTTAATACAAATTGGCTAATTGACAAATTATTACTACCTTTGCCCCCTAAATAATTTTTTTCACTTTTCACTTTTCATTTTTCACTTATATGAATTGGATAACCGTAAAAAGAATACGAAGATATTACGTATAAAAATGTGATGGCGTAGCGCGTATCGCCTTCAATCGTCCTGAAGTGCGCAACGCTTTTTCGCCCTAAAACCACTTCTGAACTCCTCGATGCCTTTAAAGATGCTTATGAAGATATCAACATAGGCGCCGTATTGCTTTCTGCCGAAGGACCTTCACCTAAAGACGGCGTATGGAGTTTTTGCAGTGGTGGCGACCAAAAAAAGCACGTGGTCATCAGGGGTATGTAGGGCGAGGATGGTTACCACCGCCTGAACATCCTCGAAGTGCAACGCCTCATTCGCTTTATGCCCTAAAGGTGGTGATAGCAGTAGTACCCGGTTGGGCAGTGGGTGGCGGACACTCATTGCACGTAGTGTGCGACCTTACCCTCGCGAGCAAAGAACACGCAATCTTCAAACAAACTGATGCCGATGTAACCAGTTTTGATGCCGGTTATGGGTCGGCTTATCTCGCCAAAATGGTGGGACAGAAGAAAGCCCGCGAAATCTTCTTCTTAGGGCGCAACTATTCAGCGCAAGAGGCTTTTTGAGATGGGAATGGTAAATGCGGTTGTCCCTCACGACGAGCTCGAAGCCACCGCTTTTGAGTGGGCGCAAGAGATAATGGCAAAATCACCTACTTCTATCAAAATGTTGAAATTTGCAATGAACCTCACCGATGACGGTATGGTAGGGCAACAAGTATTCGCCGGTGAAGCCACCCGTTTGGCGTATATGACCGATGAAGCCAAAGAAGGACGCGATGCCTTCCTCGAAAAAAACGCAAACCTAACTTCGAAAAGAAATGGATACCGTAAAATTCACCTTAAAAGAAGATGCTCAAGGCAATAAAAATCCTATATTGCCCGAGGGAGTAAAAAAACTACCTCATCGACATTGATGGCACCGTAGGCGAGGATATTCCTAACGAAGAACCTGAGCGTATGGCTACTGCCGAAGTATTCCCCGATGCCTTAGCACAAGTAAACAAATGGTATGACGAAGGTCACGTGATTTACTTTTTCACCTCACGCACCGAAGCACACCGCGAAGTTACTGAGCAATGGCTCAAAAAGCACGGCTTTAAGTATCACGGTATCATCTTTTGGCAAACCCGCGGAGGCAACTATCATTGGATAGACAATCACATCGTAAAAAGCCACCCGCTACAAAGGCAAATTCACCGATTTTGTCCTCAGAGAAGAAAACCGTAGAAGTGTTTAACGATTAGTGGCTAGCGCGAGCTTGTAACTCCTCTTAGCTAGCGCGAGTTTGTAACTCGTGCCAAACCGACAAATTATTTTTAAAATGAAAGAAACCGTTAAAAACAAAATTAAAAAAATGGTTACTTGGCATAGATCGTCAAGAAACCTTACCCAATGATATTGTTGCACTGAATTTCAATATCTCCGAACCTTACGAATTGGAGCTTATAGGTTCTTCTTGGTATGATGATAAAGACCCCGATTGGGCTTGCGATGACGATTTTGTACCCGATGACTGCTTTTTACCTTTAGAAGAAATCCCTGAAGAAGTACATTGGGAACAAGTCCTCTCGATGATTACCGAAATCCTTAAAGAAATAGTAGCCGAAAAACAGTATCAAACTTTTTAACGTACAACATATAGCCGTAGGTTTTGTAGACGGCGATTTAGTAATCGTAAAATAACCTACGCCCTTTTCGCTGGCGCGAGCTTGTAGCTCGTGCCAAATTGACAAATTACCAAATTACAGCCCGTGCGGCTCGCACTAAATTAGATTATTATGATTCCAACAATGGCAGAACTCTCAGCTCGTGGCGAAACCCCCGAAGTACTCTTCTGGGTAGGCTGTGCTGGTAGTTTTGACGACAGAGCTAAACGCATCATCAGAGCCTTTGCCCACCTCTTGCAAAAAGCAGGGGTGCGCTTTGCCGTACTCGGCACCGAAGAGAGTTGCACCGGCGACCCTGCCAAGCGCGCAGGCAACGAGTTCCTCTTCCAGATGCAGGCAATGATGAACATCGAGGTGCTCAATAACTATCAGGTAACCAAAAATAGTAACCACTTGTCCACATTGTTTCAACACTATCAAAAACGAATACCCTGCGCTGGGCGGGAATTACGAAGTAATGCACCACACTGAGTTACTGAAAACCCTTATCGATGAGGGCAGACTCACTATAGAAAGTGGCACCTTCAAAGGCAAACGCATCACTTTTCACGACCCTTGTTATCTCGGCAGAGCCAATAAAGTGTATAACGCCCTCGCGAACTGCTCACCTCCTTAGAAGCCGATTTGGTAGAGATGAAAAAGTGCAAAGCCCGCGCAATGTGCTGTGGAGCAGGAGCGCACAGCTCTTCAAAGAATCGGAAAAAGGAGATAAAGAAATCAACGTATTGCGCACCGAGCAAGCCCTTGAAGTGCGCCCCGATATCATCGCCACCGCTTGCCCGTTTTGTAATACGATGATGACCGATGGTGTAAAAACCAAAGAAAAAAAGAAACCCAAATAAAAAGTCTATGATGTAGCAGAATTGCTAATGATGAATGACGAATGAGGTATGTTAAACGCCCTCTAAAAATTGATTTTTTTATAACGATATGAAGAAATATATATATATATACACTATTATTGGGAATGAGCTCCTATGTTTTTCGCTCAGCAAACCCCCACAGTCAAAGACACTATTACCAAAGCGGCAACCAAAACCGATACTACCGAAAAAAACCCGAAAAACTCCTGAGCAAAAACGCGCCGAAGAGTACGCTAAACTCCTCAAAAAGGAGGTATAGAGCGCAACGGACTCTTTACGATTCGCAAGATTGAAGATAAATGGTACTTTGAAGTCCCCGATTCCCTCCTCAATCGCTATTTGCTATGTGTAACCCGACTCAAAAGCGGCTCCCTCATAACTTCGGACTCTATGCAGGCGAAAAAGTGAATGAACAAAACCGTCTATTTCGAGCAGAAAGGCGATAAAACACTCCTCTTGCGCTCGTTCCTCAATCTGCAAGAAGCCGGCACCGACGATAATATCTCGGTGGCAGTCGCCAATTCGAGTGCCAACCCTGTGGTAGCATCGTTCACCGTTATCGGGCGCAACCCCAAAACCAAAGCACAACTCATCGACATCACCGATTTCTTCAAGCAAGACAACAGCATTACCTCTTTTTCATCGAATGCAAAAACCCAAATGAAAAATAGGCGCTATCGCTACCGATCGTTCTTTTTGTAGACGATATACGCCCTTATCCTATCAACGTAGAGGTCAATACTCTCAAAACCTTCAGTGCTTCACCCAGTACCATTCCATCGGCAAACAAGGTAGGGGCTATTACCTTAGAACTGAATATCTCTATGGTGCTCTTGCCTAAAAACACCTATGCAAAAAACGCCTTTTCGACCCTCGTGTGGGCTTTTTGCTACCCGATACATCAAGTTCAGCGACCAGCAACAACGCACCGAAACTGAATATTACATACACCGTTTCCGCTTAGAACCTCGCAAAGAAGACGTCAAAAACACCTCAGCGGTCAGTTAGTACACCCCAAAAACAAATCGTGTTCTATATCGACCCTGCTACGCCTAAACAATGGCAAAAATACCTCATTTTGGGCGTAAACGATTGGAATGTTGCTTTCGAACAAGCGGGATTCAAAGAGGCTATTGTCGCAAAACCTTGGCCTAACGACCCTTCAATGAGCTTAGAAGATGCGCGCTTCAACGTAATTCGCTACCTCCCTTCCGAAAAAAGTAACGCCTACGGTCCTAACATCGCCGACCCTCGCAGTGGTGAAATTATAGAATGCCACGTGGGCTGGTATCACAACGTGATGAAACTCCTCAATCAGTGGTATATGATTCAGGCTGGCGCTGTCGATAAACGCGCTCGTACTATGGAGTTCAACGAGGAACTAATGGGCGACCTCGTGCGCTTTGTGTCCTCTCACGAAATAGGGCACTGCTTAGGTTTGCGCCACAATATGGGCGCCAGCAGTCAGACGCCTGTCGAAAAACTCCGCGACAAAAAATGGGTAGAAGCCAATGGGCATACCGCTTCTATTATGGACTATGCGCGTTTTAACTATGTGGCACAGCCCGAAGACAATATCAGTAGCAAAGGACTTTATCCGCGCATAGGCATCTACGACAAATGGGCAATCGAATGGGGATATCGCTATTACGGCAACAAATATAAAGATGAGTATGCTGAACAAGAGGCGCTTGCCGAAATGGTTACCCAAAAAACTCAAAGCCAATCCGCGATTGTGGTTCGGAGGGGAAGGCAAAGATGAAGACCCTCGTGCACAAACCGAAGACCTTTCGGACAACGTAATGAAAGCCAATACTTACGGGTTGAAAAAAACCTCCGCTATATCGTGCAACACCTCCCCGAATGGACTAAACAGCCTAACGACAAATACGAGCATCTCGACGAAATGCAAACTGCTGCCTATATGCAGTATTTCCGCTATTTGAAACACGTGCTCAAGCACATTGGCAATAGATATGTGGGCATCATCGGGGAAAAAGAAGTTTATAAAGAAGTACCCAAAGAGAAGGTAAAAGAAGCTATTAACTATTTAGATAAAGAACTTTTTGAAGCGCCTTTGTGGTTATATCCTCAGGAAATAGTAGAGAAAAACAGGAGCAACCCCCGATAAGAACATCATCAGTATGCAAAACCTTACCCTGAGTGTGCTTTTAGGAGAGCAAACCCTCTACAACCTTTATAACCAATCACTCACCTCCAAAAATCCTTATCCGCTAAACGAATATCTGCAAGATGTATTCAAAGCGGTATGGAAACCCCTCAACCACCCCGATGCACGCCAAAACACTTATCGCCGTGGGATAGAACGCTTGTACCTCTCTCAAATCGATAGGCTTATCAATGCGCCTGCTGAGGCTAAGAATGCCAAAGCAGCGAGCATACAGCAAGTATCCGATGTGCGCCTCTTTGCCTTACAGCATTTAGATATGATTGAGGCTTTCGCCAAACAAGCTCTTGCCAAAGAACCTGCTTCATCTATCAACCATCTACACTACCAAGAAATTGTAAAGGAAATAGAACGCATTAAAGACCCTAAAAAAATAGTGTTAGAACCCGAAGAACTCAAAGACTCAAAACCCGACTTACTGTTTATCCTCATTATGGGACTCCTATCGATGCTCACCCCTGCTGGCTATCGATATGTACCTCCTGCTTTTTGTGAAGATTGCTAACGATTTGAACGTATCCGAAGAGATGATTCCTCAAACCTTAGCACTCTTTACCCTTGGGTTTGCTTTTTGGGCAACTCTTCTGGGGACCTCTTTCCGATAGTTATGGGCGCAAACCTATCATTCTCATCGGGATTATCACCTCAGCCTTAGTGTCGTTAGCGATTACGCAAATTCACCACATCCATCATTTTTATATACTGCGCTTTGTACAAGGCTTTTTCGGGGCATCGCCAGCAGTAGTTACCGGTGCGCTCTTGCGCGACCTTTTTGCCAAAAATGAGTTTGCCCGCCAAATGTCGATGATTATGATTGTCACGATGATTGCCCCGCTCATCGCCCCCGTGTTGGGCGGTCACCTCTCCGACTGGTTTTCATTGGCATATCATCTTCTATGTGCTGATGGTTTTTGGGACTCTTAGCAGCCCTTTTTGGTAAGTTACAAAAATCCCTGAAACGCTTCCTAAACTCAAACGCGCCCCTTTGAAAATAGGCAACACCTTGCGCATTTACGGCAAGCTCCTCAGCAACAAAAAGGTATTGGGGTATATTTTCTGCAATTCGCTTTCCTATTCAGGGATGTTTTGCTTTATCACCACGGGCTCTATTGTATACACCAAACTCTTTGGGGTAGCCCCTCAACACTTTGGGTATTTCTTCCTTTTAAAACATCATTGTAATGATGACAGCAACCTCGCTCAATGGCAAATTCGTCACCAAAAATAGGCGTAGAAAAAAATCATTGCGGTTGGGACTAACTATCCAGCTCATTGCAGGAGCGTGGCTGGTGATATGCGGTATTTTCCATTTGGGATTATGGGCTACCGTAGCAGGCGTTTCAATGTTTGTAGGTTTGGTATCAGTAGTGTCCAGCAGTGCCAATGCCGCCATTTTGGATATGTACCCCGAAGTAGCGGGTACCGCCAATTCACTCACAGGAATGTTGCGTTTTGGTATCGGTTCGGTAGTAGGAACAGTACTCTCGCTTTTCGCCATCACCTCCGAGCGCCCAATGGTATTTGCAATGGCACTATGTATAGGGAGTAGGCGCTCTCAGCTATGTATTATTAGTAAAACGATTTGCTGATTAGCGATTTTGTAGCTTTTTGAGTGGCACAAGTTACAACCTTGCGCCTGTAGAGCATATTTTTTAGTAGGGGGCAAAGTATAGCTTTGCCCCCTACTTTTTAATCTATAGTCATTAAAGTGTCTTTTAAATAAACAGTAAGCATTATAGAATCATTTTCTTTTACTTTAATTTTTGATATAGACACTTTTGCCTGCCATTACTCCCGTTACCCACATATCGTATTTTCTATTAGGAGAAAGACGCAAATAATTTTCCTTAGGTCTGAATATAGGAACGCCATTAACCCATAGATACCAACGATCACTTGGGATAGGGTCACCATATTCAATTACATTGATGTTTAAAAATCCTGTACCTCTATCTTTTTAGTTTGTGATAACTAAGGGTATAATCCTCTCCTTCTACCCCTATTTTCTGTTGGTTAGGGTTTATTTGTCTTTTAGGGAATTACATCCCATTGATAGCAGACTTACTACTACAATTGCTAGGGTTATTATATCTTTCATATATTATTTTAAGGCAAAGCTACACTTTGCCACTACTTTTTTTAATCTATTATTTAAAGCGTATTTTTACGAGCTAATATCCCTCATCTACTATTTCTGCTTTTTATAACAAGAGAATCGCCTGACTGCGGTTTAATATTTAATATTTTTCATAGTTTGAGAGGTGTGAGAACCTATATTAAAAATTATATTTTCTATCACTGAAAAACTCTAAATGTAACAATAGGTTTATCAAAAAGAACATTCCATTATACTCTATATAGAACGGTACATCAGGAGTTTTTTTCCTGCATCATCAACAATTTGAAATGTAATTTGCCCTGAGGTACATTTACTCCTATATTTTTCAATGGTATAATCCTCTCCTAAAAATGGCTTTTTAGGCTTTTTTTATCAATTACCTTATGGGAGCCAAAATGATAGCAACTTATAAGCATAAGTATGGCAAAAAGGAAAGTATTTTTTATTGGTAAGATTTTCATATCACATTTTTTAATACTCCCCACTTAGAAATGGGGAGTATGATTATTCAATACAAAATAACATTTTCTTCCTCAAATAAACGTGCTTTTATAACAAGAGAATCTCTTTGTCGAGGTTTTATGTTATTAATATGAATCATTTTATAACCAAGGGTGGTGATTTTTGCATTATATTTACTACCACTTTCTACATTCAAAAGTAATTGTGTTCTTATCATTTGGAAATCTAAAATAAATATTATTTACTGAAAAAGAAAAAAATATTTAGCAGGGAGTTCAAACCCTCTTGTTGTTACATCAAAAAGTAAGACGGGCACCTCCTATTTCTCTTTTTTCATTTTATACTTTTCAATGGTATAATCTTTCCCTAACACTGCTATCTTTTTCTGTATTAGGGTCTATTTTTTTGAAGTGCTACAACTCATTAAGAGGAGCGTCAATAAAATAACTATTTTATGGTCTATTTTTGAGTGAGTTCATCGTATAAAAATTCTTTTTAATTTTTCTTTTTCTGCTTCTGGAAGTGCTTTATATTCATCAGTTTTTTTCTAAACCTCCCCACGACATCAACCTATAATACTCCAATGAATGTTGTCCACGGTCATATCGATCTAAGGATTCAGCCATTGCCTCCACAAATTCAGTGATTAACTTATGCTGTGTGATATTAGCATCTTTGTTTTTGCCCTACTTGAGTATTTTGATATAAAAGTATTAGCCTTTTCAGCTATATCATTATATTGCCGTTCAATTCTCATTCTATCTAATTGCATCAACATATAAGCGTGTAAAGTTTCGTGAATAATGGTCTTAGCAATAGCAAGATTAGAACCTTCTTTTTAGTAGTCTTTTTGTCTAAGGTAATATTGTGATGGGTAAGCCCTGGTATTTTAGTAGCATTACCATTTTGGATTGAGCATTAACGAGCAATTGTGCTTCCTGCAAGGTGATGCCCTCCTCTTGAAGCGATGTATCTTCTTTTTGACAGCCAGCCAGTAAGAAAAACACTACTAATAAGAAATATTACACCTTTCATTTTATTACGGTTTTAAGTAATTTATCGCACAAAGAAAAGAAAAACTATTCAAAAACAAGCAAATTAGAAATGTTAACTTTTTGTTAAAAAAATATAATCTTCGCTTTTACTTGTTTTTTAGAGATACTCGTAAGAGCAAAGTATATTCAAAAATCTCTTTTTGCGCTTACTTCCATAATAATCCCCCTCACTAGCTCGTACCTTATCAATGAGAATTTAAGTATTACCCCTTACTTGCGTAACCAATGTTTAAACTCACTTGTTAATTTTTCTCTTTGAGTTTGGAAAGTAGCTTCTTCCTTCCTGATAACGTGTTTCTTGTATTCCAATAACTTTTCACGGCAAAAGAAAGAAAATAAAAATGAATTTCACAAACTTCCGCTAAGTTTTCTACTAATTTTGCTAATTTGCCATTTTTTTCTCACAAGAGATCTGCTAATAGAAGGACGCCTTTGAAGCCTTCTTAATATTATCCGTACAGAAGGTTAAAAATGTTAATTCTCTTGACAAACAAACTACAAAGCGCTACCTTTGTAGCGGAGAATTGATAAAAACATTGCCTATGAAACATCTTGCAATGTAGGTATATAGGTCAATAGAGTGATAACCTCATTGCTTCCTACAACAACATTACTAAAAAGTATCACTCTCAAACTTAATTACAACCACTTCGTCAAAGTCCTCAACACCTGCAGTGCCACGTCTTTGACGAAGTTTTCTATTTCCTAAAAATTGCTATTTAAAAAACTTTGTACTTTTTGCGCTTTACTAAAACTGATTGATTATGTCTTGGTTTAAAAGAACAGCAAAAGGAATACAAACCTCTACTGAGGAAAAGAAAGATATCCCTAAAGGATTATGGTATAAATCACCCTAGTGGTAACATCGTGGAACAAGATGAGTTGGCTACCAACTTTTTATGTAAGTCCTGATGATGGTTATCACGTGCGTATCGGTAGTAAAGAATACTTCCAAATACTATTTGACAACAACGAATTTCAGGAACTCAATGCGAAAATGACTTCTAAAGACCCTCTGAATTTCGTAGATACAAAAAGCCTACACCCAACGATTGGAAGAGGCTACCCAAAAAAACAGATCTGAAAGATGCCGTTCGCACTGCCGTAGGTAACTCTAAAGGCAAACCTATAGTCATAGGCTGTATGGATTTCGCTTTTATCGGGGGCTCTATGGGAAGCGTGGTAGGTGAAAAAAATCTGTCGTGCTATTGAGTATGCTATCAAGCACAAATTGCCTTTCTTGATGATTTCTAAATCGGGAGGTGCCCTGAATGATGGAAGCTGCTCTTTCGCTAATGCAAATGGCTAAAACCTCTATCAAACTCGCACAGCTTGACGAAGCTAAACTTCCTTATATTTCTCTCGTACCGACCCTACAACCGGAGGGATAAGCGCTTCATTTGCAATGCTTGGCGACATCAATATCGCCGAACCAGGTGCCCCTCATAGGCTTTGCTGGTCGCGCGTAGTGAAAGACACCACAGGGCAAGACCTTCCTGAAGACTTCCAAACTGCTGAGTTCTTACTCGAACACGGTTTCTTAGACTTCATTGTAAACCGCAAAGAACTCAAAGACAAGGTAAATCTCTACATCGACTTGGTGATGAACCGCCCTTTGAGATAAAAGGGTAACTCAAAAAAACCAACAAACCAATGAACTTACCAAAATACGATATAAGAACGGGAGAAACAGCTTTTTATTTATGAATTTATCAGCGAAGGAGATAAAGGAAGCATTCAGAAAAATGATAAATTTTTCAACATACTAACCTAAAGAATTTTTTTACAATTTAGCCTTTGGAGATAAAGATTCTATCACAGGAGAAATAGATGACAAAGTAGTTTCTAACAATGGGGATATGGAAAAAGTGTTAGCTACTATTGTAGCTGCTGTTTATTCTTTTACTGACCTTTTTCCCAAATGCATGGATATATGCTGAAGGAAGCACTCCTACAAGAACAAGACTTTACAGAATAAATATAACTAAATATTTATCAGTTATTAAAGAAGATTTTTGAATTGCGATGTTTATTAAATGGAGAGTGGGTAGAATTTAATCCCTCAGTCAATTATCAAGGTTTTGTAGTTAAACGTAAAAATGAAGAAGTTATGAGTACAGAAGAAAAACAAATCAAAGAAAATCCAGAACAACAAAAACCTAAAGTAATAAAGGTAACCCCTCATTATGTACTATTAGAACCTGATCCATCGTTAAACCAATACGCTGAAAAAGGTACTATTCCCTGAAAAATTAGCTCGTGCTAATGAGGTATTGAGAACTGCTGGAATCCCTAATATTTAGGAAATTTAAAACCAACAGTAATATGAACACACTTGTCTTAAACAAAACATCCCTCTCTAATTACTGATGAAGATAGAGAAGCAATTGCTTTAGCTCGCGAAGATGTTAAAAATGGCAATTGGATTGATGGAAAAAGAATTGTTTGAGACTATTAGAAAAAAATATGAGTAAATAAGAAAAATGTTTATCAACACATTTTCTTCAAAAATACCTGACTCCTATCACCTGACCCCCTGACACCTAAAAAAATGACAACATTCAAAGCACCCAGTAATATCGCCCTCGTAAAAATATTGGGGCAAAAAGGGAGAACAACTCCCTGCAAACCCCTCTATTAGTTTTTACACTTACGCATTGTTATACCGAGACTTCTATCGATTACGAACGTAGAAGTGAATCTTCTATAGCTTCAGGTGATTCTTTTTCGTTTAACTTTAGCTTTGAAGGGCAACCTAAAACCGTCATTTCACCCTAAAATCAATACTTTTTCGAGCGTATCCTCCCTTACCTTCCTTTTTTTAAAGGATTATCACTTCAATATTACCTCTCATAATTCATTTCCTCATAGCAGTGGCATAGCCTCCTCGGCAAGTGCTATGGCAGCGCTTTCGGTATGTTTGATGAAAATAGCTAAAGAATTAGGAGAAACTTATACTGAAGAAGCCTTTTTGGCAAAAAGCATCTTTCTTAGCGCGCTTAGGTTCGGGCAGTGCTTGCCGTAGTGTAAAAGGCAGTATTGTAGTATGGGGTGAACACCCTGCTATTCCAGGCAGTTCGGACGAGTATGGCATTACCTACCCCCTACCCGTTCACGAAGTTTTTCAAAAATACCAAGATACTATTTTGCTCATCGACCGCGGGCAGAAGCAAGTGAGCAGCACTGTTGGGCATAACCTAATGCACGGTCACCCTTTTGCCGAGGCGCGTTTTTTGCACAAGCTAATGAAAAATATCAACCAACTCGTTAGCTGCTTTTGCCTCTGGTGATATTGAGCATTTTATGGAGATTGTAGAAAGTGAAGCCCTCACCCTTCACGCGATGATGCAAACCAGTATTCCGTACTTTATCTTGATGCGTCCTAACACCTTAGAAGTCATTCAGCGTGTGTGGCAATACCGCAAAGACACCAAAGTACCGCTCTGCTTCACCCTTGATGCAGGTGCTAATGTACACTTGTTATACCCTAAAACTTCTATTGCAGAAGTGCAAAAGTTTATTGCAGAAGAATTAGCGCAATTCTGTGAAGGACAGCACTACATTCACGACGAAGTAGGTCAGCTTATTTGAGATAACAAGATAGGTAAGGCACTTTTGTCAATCTCTTTGCTGGCAGTGAGCAAGGTTACCACTTTGTGTGTTTTTCAGCGTTTCGCAAAAAGCGGAAAAAGCCTCGTTGTGTTTTTAGTTCTTCAGTATAATCTTTTTAAAAAGCGTCAAAAATCACCGTCTTGGTGATAGCGTTTGCGCAATTCGGTGCTTGGGGCGATTTCCTTTGCCCAAAGGTCTAAAGCAAGTGCTTCTTTTTTTAATGCCGCGAGGCCAAAGGCGGTCAGCAAGTACTCTAAAACCATCGTTAGGGTCGTTTTCTTCATATACGCGTTTGAGATGTATTTCCATTGTTTATCTGTATTAGTTCGTACAAAGTTCGTACAAAGGTAGTGAAAAAGTAAATATTTCGTACTTTTGCCGCTGATTTTTCAATATAAACAATGACTGCCCACCCACAACATCTTCTCAAACGCCTTTTAATTTGGCGTGTAAAAACACATTTCCGATAGGCATTTTTATCCTCATTCTCAGCGGGGTAATAGGTATTGCCACAGGCTTAGCGGCTTTTGGCAATGCGCTCGTTCACACACCTTATTCAGTGGCTGTTAGACGGCAAACTCGCACAAACAATTACCTACGGATTTTTACTTTATCCTCCCGATGTTGGGTTTTACCATTGTCTATTTAGTAAAAATACGTAATACGCCACGATGTAAATCACGGAATTCCTCAATTCTCTATGCTGTAGCACATCAGAAAGGGATAATGAAACGTTATCAGGCGTATGGGAGTATTCTTGTAGCGCCTATTACCATTGGTTTTGGGGGTCGGTAGGGCTCGAAGGACCTATGGTAGTAACGGGAGCAGGCATTAGTTCTAATATCTGTAGATTTTTTCACATCAACCAGTCAAACCGAATGTTGCTTTTAGCGTGTGCCTGTGCAGCAGCTTTGGCAGCTATCTTCAAAGTGCCTATTGCAGCCATATTGTTTGCTATCGAGGGTTTTTGGCTTAGATTTAACGCTTTCATCGCTCATACCGCTATTTATCGCTTCTCTCTGCGGGGTATTCACCTCTTATTTTTTTCTTTGGCAGTGAAGTGCTAATCCCAATGACGATCACACGCGCTTTTTTTCATTGCAAGGCATTCCGTTTTACATTCTTTTTAGGGGTCGTAGGCGGACTGATGTCGGCTTATTTTACGTATATTTATGAGAAAAATCAATGCTTTTTCAAAAACTATCTTCTCCTTGGCTGCGAATAGTTGTAGGCGGAGCTCTTTTGGGGTTGCTTATCTACATAATGCCACCGCTTTACGGCGAAGGACACGAGATTATCAATCATTTGAAAGAAGGTCACCCCGAATTATCACTGAGTAGCAATATTTTTCGGTTGGGATTTATCCAATGCGTGGGTGATTATCCTACTTTTGGCGGCACTTACCTTTGCAAAGTCGTTGCTACCTCACCCACCTTTGGGGGCAGGAGGCGTTAGTATTTTTTTCGCCTATGTTGTTTATGGGCGGAGTGATGGGCAACTGCTTGGCACGGATTATCAACGAGTTTCCTATCTTGGGCTACAAAGCGGCTTTGCCTAACTTCACTTTGGTGGGAATGACTGCCCTGATGACGGGCGTATTGCACGCACCACTTACAGCCGTTTTTCTCATCGCCGAAGTAACCGGAGGTTATTCGCTATTAGTCCCCGCGATGCTCACTGCCGCTGTATCCTTTTCAGTAGCCAAATATTTCAATAAATATTCTATTTACACAATGGAATTAGGTAGAAAAGGAGAGCTCATATCCCAAAAATAAAGACCAATCTATACTCACTCTAATGGACTTCGACCAAGTGGTGGAACACAATTTCACCCCTGTATATACCGATATGAAACTCCGCGAGGTAGTGTACAATGCGGTGCGCGAATCAAACCGCAACATCTATCCCGTACTCGACCGCGAAACAGGTACACTACAAGGCGTAATCCTGCTCGACGACATTCGGCACTTAATTTTCGAAACCGATTATTACGATAAGATTCCTGCCGTAGAACTAATGCAAAAACCACCTGCCATCATAGAAATGGGCAAGGACAAAATGAGCACTGTAATGGATAAATTTCAACACACCGGCGCGTGGAATCTACCCGTAGTAAAGAACGGCAAGTACGAAGGCTTTGTTTCCAAATCAAAATTACTGAGCATTTATAGGCGAAAATTAATCTACTTCACCCAATAAAAATATTGCTTTTTCAAAAATAATTGTATAACTTTGCTATTTAAAGAATTAAAAAGTAAAAATAACACTACCCTCTTACCTCTTATCTCTTACCTAAAAAACAGTGATTTCAAAAACACCATTGATAAAGTATACGACCAAATGCGAGTGGAGGAAGTCATTGGCGACTTCGTCCAACCTCAAGCGCGCAGGGTCTAATTACAAAAGGATTGAGTCCGTTCTCCAACGAGCGGACGCCCAGCTTTATGGTCTCGCCCTGTAAAGCAAATATGGAAAAGACTTCAGTAGTGGCAAAGGCGGGAATGCTATTGCCTTCCTGATGGAACACGAGCATTTCACTTACCCCGAAGCCATTCGCTATTTGGCTAAAAAAATACCATATAGAGATTGAGGAAAAACGAGCAATCTACCGAAGAAAAAGCACAAGCCGATGAGCGCGAGAGCCTCTATATCGTCTCAGAATACGCCCAACAGTATTTTCAAGACACCCTTTTTCAATACCGAAGCCGGCAAAGCTATCGGTATGACCTATTTCAAAAGAGCGCGGTTTTACTGAGGAAACCATCCAAAAATTCCGCTTAGGCTTCTCCCCGACGAGTGGACAGCCTTCACCGATAACGCTCTTGCCAAAGGCTATCAGTTGGAGTTCTTAGAAAAAACCGGACTCACCATCGTCAATGGTGACCGTAAGTCTCGACCGCTTCAAAGGGCGTGTGATGTTCCCCATACACTCTATGAGCGGACGGGTATTGGGTTTTGGGGGCGCATCCTTACCAACGACAAGAAACAAGCCAAATACCTCAACTCTCCCGAAAGCGAGATTTACCACAAGAGCAAAGTGCTGTATGGCATTTTCTTTTGCCAAACAAGCCATCGCCAAAGCTGATAACTGCTATCTGGTGGAAGGCTATACCGATGTGATCCAAATGCACCAAAAAAAGGCATCGAAAAATGTAGTAGCCTCCAGCGGAACAGCACTTACGCAAGACCAAATCCGCCTCATTCACCGCCTTACTCCCCAACATCACAGTGCTGTACGATGGCGATGCTGCAGGCTTGCGCGCTTCTATTCGCGGGGTCGACCTCATCTTGGAGCAGGGTATGAATGTGAAGGTATGTACCTTCCCCGATGGTGATGACCCCGATAGTTTCGCACGCAAAACCGCCTACGAAGACCTCGTGCTATACCTCGAAAAACAACGCTACCGATTTTATTCGCTTCAAAGCCTCCCTCCTAATGCAAGAGGCACAGAACGACCCTATCAAAAAAGCCGAAACCATACGCGATATGGTAGAGAGCATCTCTAAAAATCCCCGACCTTATCAAGCGGGAAGTATATGTGCGTGAGTGCGCTACCATTATGGACATTTCTGAGCAAGTGCTCTTCTCTACTTTGGCACAAATCCTCAAAAAGGACTTTTATGAGGGGCAAAAAAGTAGAGCGCAGCAAAAAAGCGGCGATGCAGGTAGTGCAAACGCCAGAAGAAGCCCAAAAACGCACCGTAAACCGCTTAGAAGTCTTGGAGTACGACCTCATCAAAAACCTTTTTGCTCTACGGCAATAGAGAATGTATATTCACCGATACCATACTCGTAGAAGAGGAAGACGGCACCCTCAAAGAACAACAGATACAGCAAACGCTGAAAGTCTATGAAAAGATATTCCTTGAACTCCAAGAAGACGAAATAGAGCTCGCCAACCCCGATTTCAAACAAATCTACGAACTGCTGATGGACAAACTCAGCGAAAACCCTAATTATGACGTCAATCGCATAGCCAACGAGTTGCCTATAGAACTAAGCGAAAAAAAGTATCGGGGATGTTGTTAGACGACGAAAAACAATCAGCTACACGATTGGAGCAAACGCGACATCGTCCCCAAAGCAAAAAGACGCTCATCTTGAAACTATTGTAGGCGATATCATTCTCAATATTAGGAGTTTGTTAGTTCACCACCTCATCCAAAGTCTTACACAGCAAATGGCGCAAGCTAACGAAGAAGAAAAAGAAAGAACTTTTTAGAGAACGTAATGAACTACATCCAGTTGCAAAAACTCTTAGCCAAACGCCTCAATATCGTAGTAAATTATTAATCATTTTTAATGAGTTTGAGACTCTCTTACCTCCTATCTCTTACCTCTTACCTAAATATCGCCAGCTTTTTTTCTTAGAAAAAAATATCACTTTGGAACGATTTTAGCTACACATTTTTTTGCGAAAAAGCAGAAAATTATCTTTTTATGAAACGCCTATTATTCTTTAGCGTATTGAGCGCTCTCCTTTTTGCAGCTTGCAACGATACTAACAATGACAAAAACAACACCTATTTGCCCCTCTCAGTAGGTCCTATCAACAGCGTAGCTGTGGTGATTGACAACGACTTATGGGAAGGCACTGTAGGCGACACCATTCGCCGTTATTTTGCAGCACCTGTAGACGGGCTACCTACCGAAGAACCTACTTTCACCCTTCACTCAAGTACCCCCTCAAGTGTTTGAGGGCAATACACGCAACAGTAGAAACGTACTAATTGTAAACCGTGATAACGAGAAAAAAAGCTTTCGTAAAAGAAAAACCTCTTTGCTAAACCACAAGTAGTGTGTGTTGTGCAAGGCAAACAAAAACCGCGACATCGCTTGCAAGGTAGAAGAATACCACAAAGAATTAGTAAACGAGTTTAGAAACAACGAAATGGCTGAAACTCGCCGCCGTTTTTGCTAATGCCCTTAGCAAAGACAAGCAAGTTGAAGAAACTTTAGGCGTTAAATTCACTATGCCTGCCGTGTACGGCGTAAAAAATATGGCAACAACTTCTTCTGGATTGAACGTAATATCAAAGGCGGTAAAGCAAGCATCATCCTCTACGAAATGCCCCTTGGCAGTATCCCTACCGATGAGGAAGGACGCGCCAAAGCCATTGTGAAAATGCGTGATTCTATAGGCGAAAAAAATATCCCAGGACCCGAAAAAGGTATGTATATGGTTACCGAAACCTACCTTGCTCCTAGCATCAGCGAAGTGACAATAAAAAGGACATAAAGCTATTGAAAGCAAAGGTTTATGGGAAGTAAAAAGGATTTGCCCTTGGAGGTCCCTACATCAACTACATCATTGAAGATAAAGCCCATAACCGACTTCTAGTAGCCGAAGGTTTCCTATATGCTCCAGGAGTCGCCAAACGCGATATGCTCTTTGAACTCGAAACGATTATTAAATCAATTGAATTTACTCGTTAGTAACTAACTATGAAACACTTTTACAGAACGTTACTCCCGCGAACAATTTCAAACTAAAAAGTGACATCCTAAGCACTTATCACTCATTAGATAGAAAAATTAATTACTCCCCTTATCTTTTGAGAAGCCTAAATGATTTTCAAAAAGCTTACTTCTTTGCAAAAATTTGATAAAAAGAACTCCCTACAGAACTTTGTGTACGTAGCGCAAAGTTTAACTTCGCTTTACAAGTATGGGAAGTAGCCCAAAAACTCACTCAGCAATGGTACCCTTTCCATCTCAACTCATGAATGGGTAAAAACTAAAGACCCTCTAAAAAATTAGTTTTTACCCACAACAAAAAGAGCTGAAGCTGAAAACTATTTTTAAAAGAAATGCTCATCGCCCCATGCGACAGCCCGCTAATCATATCTTCTGAAAGCATTTATTTCTCCCAAAATAACGAGACCTTACAACTGAATGCTTGTGTAAATGAACCCGAAATCAACAACAACATTATAAATAAAATTGCTGACCAATATCGAAACAACAAAACATCTTACTTCTTCAATCAATATAACTGTAGGTTTTCTTATGATGAGATAAAAAGACTTTTTGTATATTGCGATACCGAACTTTTAACTCTCCTCTACGCCCAAGAAACAACACCTACTCTCACAAAAGAAGAAAAACAAACTTTTTTTAGTGCTGTAGATAATTTTGACTGGGAAAAACATTGAAAAAAACCGTCTCCGAAGGAACAAACATCAACTGCATCAACCACTTAGGATGTACCCCTTTTTACCGAATTATTCGAATCTGCTACTTGCAAAATAGCCGAAAAACACACCCAACGCTAATGAAGATCTAATTGTACAGCAAACTATCTCTTTAGCCGACAAAAATGCTTTCATTAGGTGCTGATATCAACTTCTTTGGTTATGATGGCATCAATGCGCTACAAGTTACCTCATATACTCACAACCCTAAACTGATGAAATATCTACTCAGTAAAGGCGCTAATCCCAATATCAATTATTTCTTAGAAGATGGTGACTACTCCATTATTTCCTCAGCGTTAGACAATATCCTAAGTGACTATGGCATTGAAATAAACGAAGATGAAAAACAAATTTAGACGCTTGTAAAAGTTTGCTAATAGACGCAGGAGCTATTCATGAAAAAAACTAAATTCTAAAAATCCAAAAATTTCTTCATTATTCATTGTTAATTATTAATTGTTTTATACCTTTTGCACTACAAACAAGTAATAGCTAATAGGTAACACTTTACCTCTTTATCTCTTACCTCTTAACTAATAGAAATTATGCTAAGTATATTTTTTTAGGAATGATAGGAACAGGTCAAATCCTCATCATTGTAGCTATCGTATTATTGCTCTTCGGAGGCAAAAAATCCTGAACTAATGCGCGGTTTGGGTAGTGGCATTCGCGAGTTCAAAGACGCCGCTAAAGACCCTAACGAAAAAGAAACCCTGAAACTAACAACTCTGAAAAATCAGAAAAATTAGTAAATTTGCTAATCGGCAAATTGACAAATCAAAGAAATTAACACTATGATTTTAACAACAACCCCCACTCTCGAAGGACAACCTATCAAGCAATATTTAGGCATCGTTACCGGTGAAACCATCATCGGGGCAAATGCTATTAAAGATTTTATGGCTGGACTTACCGATTTCTTTTGGCGGGCGCTCTACTACCTACGAGAAAGTCCTTATCGAAGCCAAAGAATCTGCCCTTGCCGAACTCCAACAACGCGCTGCCCAAAAAAGGCGCTAATGCGATTGTTGGCATCGACCTCGATTATGAAAACCGTAGGCGCTAACGGCGGTATGCTAATGGTTACCGTCAGCGGCACAGCTGTAGTTATCTAATTAGCAAATTCACCAATGAGTAGCGACACTCTCTAACACCTAAAACCCTAACCCCTGAAACCTATTTCCGACAAATTAGTGAATTGGTATGCCACCGCCCAGCGCGACTTGCCTTGGCGTGGCACTACCGACCCTTATAAGGTGTGGCTCTCCGAAATTATTCTCCAGCAAACGCGTGTCATACAAGGGCTGCCCTACTACCAGCGCTTTATCAGCAACTACCCCACCATCACCGATTTGGCAAAAGCCCCCGAAGAAGAAGTCCTCAAACTATGGCAGGGGCTTAGGGCTACTACTCCCGCGCCAAAAATCTACATCACACCGCCCAATATATCGCTACTGAGTTGGGTGGCATCTTCCCCAAAACCTATAAAGAACTCGTAAAACTCAAAGGCATAGGCGACTATACAGCCAGTGCCATCGCCTCTTTTTGCTATAACGAACCCCTGCCCCGTAGTCGATGGCAATGTATACCGCGTGCTCTCACGTGTGTTTGGCATTGCAACCCCAATCAACAGCACTCAAGGAGCAAAAAGAGTTTAAAGCCTTGGCACACGAGTGTTTAGACAAAAGCCAATGCAGGTGTTTACAACCAAGCAATAATGGAGTTTGGCGCACTGCAATGCACTCCCCAGAGTCCCGATTGCGCTAATTGCGTATTGCGCGACCATTGTTGGGCATTCCACCATAATAAGGTAAACGAATTACCCGTAAAACTCAAGAAAAATCACTATCAAAAAAACGCTATTTCAACTACCTCGTATGGTTAAAACCCCTACGGACAAACCCTCTTACAAAAAGCGTGAAGGCAAAGATATATGGTACGGACTCTATGAGTTCCCGTTACTCGAAACACACGCTCCCGCCACTGCCGACACCATAGCTGCCGCTCACCCCACAGCTACCGTGAGTTTGTACAACGAAACACCCGTAATCCACAAACTCACACACCAGCATATCTACACTTCTTTTGGATTATCACCACCCCGAACCCCTTGACAACAGCATACCCACCACCGATATACACCGCTACCCCGTATCGGCACTCACCGCAAATTTCATCACCAAATTTTGGAAGCAGGAAAAATAGAAATTATTTTATACCTTTGTAGGCTGAATAAAGTCCTAATTTTTATTTGATGGTTATTTGATAGAAATGTAAAAATATTAAAACTTATACTCTATGAAATTAACACTCTTACTCCTTATTGCTTGTATTGCTAATACCTTTGCTCAACTCTCACCACAAGCCTTAGACTCCTTACAGCAAGTGAGATATATCAAAGCAAAGTACGTATTGTACGCCAGTCAAAAACATTTCTTTAGCCCCAAGCAGACTCTATACGTTAAAAAAAGTGAAAAATATTATGGCGAATATGTAACCAAATATGACCACCGAGGCAGAGCTCTTGAGTTTTACAGCGCAGGTTCAGAAGGTTATATACCTCACAAACGCTACAGCACCTATGGCAAAGACCTGCCTTTTGAAGCCGATATGTACGAATTTCATATCAAAATAGACAAAAAGCACGGCACCATTATCGATAATGGGGAAACACATCGCAATTTCCACTTCATCAAAGGCGAAAAAGAAAATAAAAGTCCCCACCAACTCCCAAGGTCGCTTTTATCATTTATGAGTATTTATGATAATCAATCACCTTTACAGTGCGTGGTGTACGAGGCGTTTTGCAAACGCCCCTTAAAAAAACAAGCCTATTTTTCGTTTAACTATAAATCTATGAAAAAGATTTTTTTATATTAGTAAGTATTGCTTTTTATAGTTTTGGCTATTATTTTTATAAGCAAAAAGAATTCAATAAAATTAGATAACAATACCCACAAGAACCTTATTCTTGCAACTAAAAAAAGTTAAATCAAACGATAAATACGATACGATTATAACTCCAAAAGATTATGATTGTAAGGAAGATTTTCACAGATATTCTAATTACCAAAAAAAGATTTAATCTTTATATCTCTACTTTTTATGAAATTGATGAAGCTATAAAAAACCCCCAATAATGATAGCATTGCTATATTGAGACCTTATTATTCTACACTTGGAGCAACAAATTGCCTTCCTAACAGAGAGTATGAATGGTTACTTTTTGGCGAAAAAAAGGCAATGATGAAGCTAAGTATAAAAATCTATAAACAAGTTTTTATATTCTGTTGGTTATCATAGTGTTCATTCATTATCAACTTATGAAAATGGATTTATAATAAATGTAGATATGTCTGGCAATAATTATTTTGGTTCAAAAATCTATGTAAATTCTCAATATTGTATAGACAGTATTCATATAGAATCGTGGGGACATCATCAATATGAAAAGACTTATAAATACAAGAATTTTTCATTGGATAATTTTACCTATCATCACATTGATAATCTACGTGAAGAAAGCGACAAAATAGACAGTAAAAACGCAAAAAGAAGGACTTCCTCCTATATTATAGTAAATCAATCGTTTTTACAGCGCGTGGTGTACAGGCGTTTTGCAAACGCCCCGTTAAACCCTAATAGACAAAAATAATACGCAAAAATATTTTTTTGTTTTTTTCATTAGGTTCTTTACTATTTTTTTATTATCTTTGCACTTAAAAACAAAAAATACTTATTTGGATATAAAAAAACAACCTGTTTTTTTAACTATTTCCCTGCTCATAGCATCTCTTGCTGTGCACAAAATAGTATTAGAAGAGTGGATGATAATTATTATTTTATAGAAATTCCTTCTGAGAATGGTAATTTTGACTGTAGAGAAGATAGTACAAAAGTTGTGTAATAGGTATTATGTGCTTGAAGAAACTTTCTTTTCAGATAAAAATAAAACTTTTTATTGCTGAAGATAATGACTATTTCGGTGAGAAATCTTCTCCCTTTGCTCTCCTTGATGCAAATCTTAAAGAAGAGCTTTTTAAAGTTAGGTAAAAAAAGAGCAAAAATTCAATTTAATAACCATTTTGTTATTTTAGATACTACACACATAGAGACTATTTATAGTTGTGTTCCTATGCAAATTAAGTATCAAAAACGTAAGGACAAAAACGCTTGTAAAAATAGCATTTACAAATGTTTCTCATTCAACTTTTTGGGAATTATGAGTATTATATCTATCTTGAATATAAGAATAATAAACTATCTCTTTCAAAGATAGAGGAAATACCTTTTTTTCTGAATTGAAATTACATAAGTTTTAACAAGAATATGAGAACAATCACAACATTAGTTTTAGTTTTTATCAGTACGTTTTCTTTGTTTTTCACAAACATCAATAGAAAAAAACGCATTGATTATTGTAGAATTATAGGAAGACAAGATAGCGTAGTGTATTATGTTTCCTATATGAAAATGGGGAAAGATAGCATCAATGTATTTATAAAAGAGCGATAATGTATTAGAACAGTTCTTAGGAAGACCAAGTACTGACAAAGAACTCAAACAGTTCAGAAAAGGATTTCTTAAAAATTGGAAAAAGCAAAAATCCTATTATAGAAATTAATAGACAACAAATTCCTTTTAAAATGTAAAAATTATTAGAATCTATAAGAACTTGTACCCCAACCTCTATTCTTTATAAGAAGAAAGTAGATAAAAATTTTTTGTAAGAATCCAATTAGAGAATTTTTCTTATGCAACTGCAGGTGAATATGATTATTTTATTAGCTTAGAATTTAAGGGTAATAAGTGTATTTCCTCAAAGATAGAAGAAGTACCTTGGTCAAACTTAAATAAATATAAAAAAAGGTGAAAAACAGCAATGAAAAAAATATAATCATAACCCTATTAGTTTTATTTTCATCATTAACTTCTGTAAAGTAAAGGAAAAAGGAAAAAGAAAAATATAAATAAAAAAATATCATTGGGTCGCTTATGTAAAAACCTAGTAGCAGGATATCCTATAAGAACTTATCGTGGGGTAGTATATGGAAAAAGATGGAGCTAGTAAATTTGGAACAAGTTCAAATTTTTATATTTGAAAAACGATTGTCCTTTTCCCCTTTTTTTCAATAAGTAATGGAACACCAGGTCTTTTTAAAAAAATGCCGAAGAAGGTGAAGCTAAAGGTATCCCTACTCACTTGGATGTTTCTTGGCTTTCGTATGTAGAAAAAAATGTGAATATCTCTTAGAAGATCAGCCGTTAGACAGCGTTAAGATAGCAGAACTTTTTAAAAAGATAAGGTGTATACTCTTTCTCTTAATGAGAATGATACTACTCCAAAAAAATAGAAGAGTATAATATATCTGTAGGTTTAGCTCCAGGAGGAGTGGTTTTTGTTTGGTTACACAACTATGGCAGGGTTGTAGAAGTAGGGCGTTACCAAGCAAAAAAGACAAAAAGATATTCATTTTGTAACTAAAGAAGAAGCAAGTCAATATTATAAAAAGAACAGGAGATGTTGTTTTGGATGAGCATACTATAGAAAAATAGAGATTATGCTATAAAAATTAGGACTCCTAAGAAGAAAAAATATCGAATGAAAGTATCAATCAATGTGGGACACCTGTTACTGAAACCTCTTGTTAAAGAAGATGATATTTTTAAGATTCCTTATGGATTATGGGATAGCTTTTAGAAAAACGTTATCCTTGGAAGATGACACTTATTACCAAAGACAGAACAAAAATTCATTCACTCTTATTATTACCAAGGTCTTAATCGTGAAATAGAAGAATTATTTGGCGAAAGAATATGGGGTGAAAATCAAATAGAAAAAAATATAGTATCCCTGAAAAATTTCGATACACAACCATTGCTCAAAGGTCAGTACCCTTTGTTGTATATATTAAATTTTATGATGAAAAAGGCATTATTTATAAAGCTTCTATCAAGTTCAATGTAAAAAGAAGCAATGGATGTTTTTTTGAGAAAGCATTTAAGGGGCAAGAAGATAAGGCAGGAGAACTTATTGTAGAAGTGAATCAAGAAAAAAACAGATATAAATGCTCACCTAAAAAGTAGGAGAACGTAACGAATGGTTTTGCAATGGTAGTTTTTATATATCTGAAGATGATGAATGGTAATTATAAAAGTCTATAACTTTCAAGATATTCCGACTGGTTATGATTTGATTAAAAACTACATTTCAGATGAAACATCTCATATCTTTATTATGCTTGCTAACAATAGCTTGTAATCATCACAAAAACTCTTGTTGATACAGAAAAATTTTGTAGTAGATTATGATCGTGATTCTATTTTCTATCTCTTAGATGTAAGAGAAGATGATCACAATAGTAAAGAGAAGCTACTTGTAACACGCCAAATTATGGCAGGTGATTCTATTTTTGGATATAATGGTTTGCAACAAAAATAGGGATAGAGCGTGGGATTTCTACTATGCAAATGGAGAGGAAAGTAGGTTTTCGCCCGCGTTATCTTTTATACTATTTTTATCGAAGAAGGCAATGTTTATAAAGAAATTGTACAAATAGGCTATGTTGAATTAGAATATACAGTAATCCCTTAGACAAGGATATGTTTATGATCGTTTTAACAATAGACCTGAGGATTGTTGTAGTCAAGGACAATATTTGCGAATAATGAGAATGAATGAAAATGATATGAATAGCAAGAGTATAAATGTTTGTTATAATAACGGAAGATGGAATGTTTTTCAGAAGAAGAGATAAAAAGTAGATTATTTCAATGAAGAACAGGATAGGAAAAGTTCAATACTATATAGATTCCACTTGTGCTGGAGCTGAAGAAATCAATAATGTTTATGATTTATCTGATGGATTCTAAAAACCTGAAAAAGTTTTTAGAATAAAACTGTTTGAATATGAATAACTATAAACACAATTGTTCAGATGAAACATCTCATATCTTTATTATGTTTGCTAACAATAGCTTGTAATGACAGAAAAACTACAAATACTATCATTTTTTTGAAGATAAGGACAAAAAAACTAACAAAAAGATACTACTTACATCAGTGAAGTTTTATCGTGGCGCTCAGAATATGATAATAAATCAACTGAAAAACCTACTTGTGAAGAAGATTTAGTAACGCTAACAGTGAATGAAAAAGTACCCTCATTATTATTTGGAATACAAAAAAACAACGCTATCCCTTGTATAGTTATGCTGAAATATTAAGTGTGCCTATAGTATTTTTGGTATGATTTATTTGAAAATAGAGGCAAAAGTTGTTCTTTTTGTGTTTTTTTAATGGCAGCAATACAGCAGAAGGGCGATATAGTTATACCATTTTTGATATAGCTCCTAATGATTCTTTAACAGTTTCTGGGTTTTTACAGAATCAATGAACGAGTGCCTGCAAATAGTAAGCAAACAGACAATGACACTCTTGCTATAATGGAATATGCAAAAATATCGTATAAAGCAACTGATTTTTCTTTTCCTCTTCCAATAAATTCCCCGACACAAAAGCAATTCACTATTTTTTTAAAGAAATGATAAATGGACGAGCCAACCAAAAAAACAAAGAAGAACATCTGATAATGAAGCATTATGAATTTGTAAAGGAATAATTTTTTTCTATCATTGTAATTGAATGTTTTCAACTTCTCTGTCTCAACTCGCATCTACTATAACATCTACTCTCTACAACAAAAACACCAATTTACAACCATATTTGCACCCCATTCCGTATCAAAATCCGTGTAATTCGTGCCATCAGCTTTTATTTGACTAATAAATATTTAACTATACATTTTTCACATCAAACTCACGTTAATTAAGTTTGAGAGTAATACCTAAGATGAACTACAATTAGGATTTCAATAGTAGGTTATTTCTCTTTTACAGCAGCCATTGCCTTGCCATTCACCACAAAGCGCTTTTTCCGTCCAATTGCCTTTTGCATCCCATTGATATTCATAGCTACAACGCGTAGGGGCACCTCCATCGATAACAGTTACTTGTTCTGTTGGGGAAGCCCATTTTATCAGTATAAGCAAAAGTTCCTCTAATTTATAAATTGTACTACCGTTTTGGGTTACTTCAGTAAGTTCCTTTACAATTTGGTTCTGAGCATTATAAGTAAGGAACGTGTTAATCACCACACTCCCTGTTCATTCGTTCTTTGATGTTGGCAGTTATTTTTGCCAGCAGCGTTGTACTCAAAACGCTCTTTTTTTGGATAATATCCTTCTCATTAGGAAAAATAATCAGTGATTTCTATAGGGCGTTTACGCTTGTCGAACACATATTTGGTAGGATAAACAGTATGCATTTCGGCAACGACAAATCGTTTTGGCTATTGCCTCAGTTTTTTTCTTTGTTGTACACCAGTGTACGTACCTCATTAGCAAGCAGATTGTTTTTGTTAGTAATCTTCACTTCAGTTAAAAAAACCCTTCTTATCAAACGAAAAACACCTGTGTACCATCTTCTTGACCATCATCTTTATATAAAGTTCTACTGACAACTTTTTCCTTGCTCGTCAAAAATACACTTTTTGGTGTTTGTACAAATCGTTGTTTTGGTCTAATGTAATTTCAGGGTTTAAGGACACAATCGTAGTATAGAGCATTTTCACTTTGCCCTTGAGCTCAAAAGGCACTTCTTTCGTAAACGACTGAGCCGAAAGCGCCCAGCAGCAACACAAATGTAAAAAGAGAAGAATTATTTTCATTTTATGAGATATTATCAAGCGACAAAAGATATTAAAATTTCACAAATTAGCAAATCAATAAAAAAATAAATTTCATCTCCAAATTTTTGGTAAGTAGAAAAAGTTGTACTTTTTGAAAAATATTTTTGATTATCAACTCTATATTTATATATTTTTATCAATGAACGGAACTTTAAATAAAGTTATTCTCATAGGTCGTATGGGAGATGTTGTAAAACTTACGTATTTTAGCGAAGGCAACTGCATCGGTCAGTTCCCCTTAGCCACTGATGATGAGTACACTAACCGCGCTACTAACGAGCGTATGAGCAGTACCGAATGGCATACCATCATCGTGCGCAACAAGCTCGCTGAACTCGTAGAAAAAAATACACTCACAAAGGCGACCTTATCTATGTGGAAGGGCGCATCAAAAAACGCGCAAATGGCAAACGGAAGACGGCGTGATGCGCTATATGACTGAAATCCACGCTACTGATGTAACTTTTCTACCAAATCCCAAACGCGACGGGCAACCTAAACCCGCCCCAAAAAAACGGCGGAACCTAAAGGGTATGAACCTCCGGTAAGCACCCAGCCGCCTTTCTAAATGTATAACGAAATAATAATATTTTGGAAACAGAACCTTTGTCGGTACTCTCATTGATGCCTTTCTTAGCTATCGATGGAGTATCGTTATTCAATTTGCAGTGTTTGTAGTGCTATTGCTATGCTCGGCTCTTATTTCGGGAGCTGAAGTAGCTCTCTTTTCACTCACTCCTGCCGAAGTGAATACCCTCCGCGAGGAGAAAATACCTTCTAGCAATATCATTGCCAAGCTCGTAGACAACCCCAAAAAGCTCTTGGCAACAGTGCTTATTGCCAACAACTTAGTAAATATCTCCATCGTACTCCTCTTCGTGGATTTAGGCGACTTCCTCTTTGGCGGCATCACCACTCCTTGGGTGCGAACTGTACTCGATGTAGGGGTAGTTACCTTTGTACTCTTGCTCTGTGGCGAAATCCTACCTAAAATCTATGCCAATCGCAACAACATACAATTTGCACAACGGGTAGGCTATTTTATCTATGTACTCGATTCAGTTTTTACCCCCATCAGCGTACCGATGAAAGCCTTTACAGTATGGATTCAGAAGCGTTTAGGGTAAACAGAAAAAGCAATATTTCAATAGGACAACTCTCACAAGCCTTAGAACTTGCCTCGGAAGAAGATACCACCAATGAGGAAAAGAAAATATTGGAAAGCATCGTGTCGTTTGGCAATACCGAAACGCGCGAAGTAATGGTGCCCCGCGTAGATATCTTTGCCCTTAGCGAAGAACTTTCTTATCAGGAATTGCTCAACGAAATTGTAGCCATAGGCTATTCGCGAATCCCTGTATATCACGAGAATTTAGACCATATCACAGGGGTGATTTACATCAAAGACCTCTTGCCTCACTTAGACAAAAACCGACTTCGACTGGAATAGTGTGAAACGCAATGCCTTTTTCGTTCCCGAAAACAAAAACTCGACGATTTGCTCAGCGAGTTCCAAGAAAAGAAAAATACACCTCGCCGTAGTGGTAGATGAGTATGGAGGCACTTGTGGAGTGATTACCTTAGAGGATATTATCGAAGAGATTGTAGGCGGTATCAACGATGAGTTTGACGACGATGATGTAACCTACTTCAAAGTAGATGATAACACCTTTATTTTTTTGAAGGAAAAAAACAGTGTTAAAGGACTTCTATCGCATCCTCGATTTCAACGATGAAGAAGAGGCTCTTTTTGACGAAAAACGCGGTGATGCTGAAAACTCTTGCCGGCTTCCTTTTAGAGATAGCAGGTAATTTCCCTCAAAAAGGCATCCCTATTCTTTTCAATAACTACAAATTCATTGTAGAAGCCTTTTGATAAAAAAACGCATCAAGCAAGTAAAAATCATCAGAACCCCTACCCCTGAAACCTGAAACCCTAACCCCTGAAACCCTAATATGCCTAATATCAACTTACCCGAAAAACTCTATTATAGTATCAACGAAGTAGCGCAGGCATTTGGCGTAAATGCCTCGCTGATACGTTTTTGGGAAAAGGAGTTTGAGATTATCAGTCCGCGTAAAAACAACTTCAGGCAGTAGGAAATTTTTCAGCAGACGACATTCAAAAAAACTCAAGCTGATTTATCACTTAGTAAAAGAGCGCGGCTTTACTCTTGAAGGAGCGCGCCAACGCCTGAAAGAAGAAAAAAACAAAAAAACACTCGACAATTTTGCCCTTATAGAGAAATTAGAACATATCAAACAAACACTCATCAATATCAAAGAGAGTTTAGGAGAATGAAACATTATTGATTGAAAAAAATAATTATTACCTTTTGCAAAAAAATATCAGGATTATGAGTGTAGCAGTTTTATTACAGGAACCTGAAGTTCTAACGGACAAAAAAAGGAAATTCTTTTAGGTTAATTCCAGAAGAAGAATACAACTATATGCTAAATGTTATTAGTATGTATGAAGAAGATGACCTAACAGAAGAAGACCTTAGAAAAATAGCTATTTCAAAAAGAGCAATCAAAGTTAGGAAATGACTTCTAAAAGTGAAGATGTTTTTAAAAAGAATTCAAGAAAAAAAGAGATAGAAAATGGAAGTAACTTGGACTGCAGAAGCAGAAAATAGTTTATCGGAGATTCTTGAATTTTGGGATATACACAATGACTCTCCTACTTATTCAGATAAAATATTGGCTGAAGTAAAAAGTATTACACGACATTGCAAATAATCCTTATTTTCTAGGGAGATATAACCAAAAATTGGATCTATATACAAGAGCCATTTTAAAGGGTAGATTCATTATATACTTTTTCCCAAAGGATGAAAAATACTATAGAAATCCATCACTTTAGAAGTTCCAAACAACGACCATTAGAAGAAATCTAATTTTAGTTTTTAAATATATAGAAAACGGAGTCGCAGGATTGCGACTCCGTTTTTATTTGATGAATTAGATTATTCGAGTTCTTTGATTTCTTTAAATTTATTCTTCCAATTAGCTTGTGCTTCATAAGCAGTTTTAGTTCCTTTAGGAACATAAAAGAATTGCATTAGCATTAATGCCATTAAAAGTATTAGCTTGTACAGTAGGGGGAGTAGTAGCTTTTACAGTTACTTTTTGTTAGTCCTTTTGCAGTTCATAAACGCCGTACGTGCTATAGTTTTTACTGTAGCAGGTAAAAGTAAGTTCTGTAAGTCCTGAATTTGCAAAAGCCGTAGCTTCTATTTCTTCTACTTTGTTTAAGATAATTGATGTAAGATTAGTAGTACCAAAGCAAAGCACTAGCTCCTATTTTTAGTTACATTATTAAAAAATCTATTGAAGTAATTTCAGTTGCATTTCTAAAAGCTCCTGCTCCTACACTTGTTCCTGTAGTAGGCATTTTGATAGCTCCTTTAGCAGTAGCTCCTGCTTTGAGGGTTACTACACCGTCATTACTTACTTCAAAAATTTTCTTCTTTAGCTTTTTACTGTTACAGCGATAGCTATAGTTTTGTTTTGACTATCTTTTAGGGTGATAGTAGCCGTACCAGCAGCTATACCTTTGATGAAGATAGCTTTGTGAGGAGTATCTAAGTGATTGATACGAGTGCCGTCTTTTTACTTCGGCTGTAGCTATAGTAGCTGCTGAAGAAGTAACAGTATAATCAGGGTTTCCGGTGTTGATACGGATTTCAGTAGTAGCTTCAGCTTCTACTTCGGCATCAGTTTTAGCTACTGTCAGCTCAGCAGCGCTAACAATTACTTTGAAAGTAGTAGTTTGGCTGTCTGTATTATCCTTTACAATTACTTGTGCAGTACCTACAGTAAGGGCTTTTATGCGTAGGTTTTCACCCCTCAGGGTTACCGGCTACTATGCGCTCTTCTACTGTAACGGTAACGCTACCTGCCGGAGTGATAGTAAAAGAAAAGACGTGCGCCTTTGTCTTTAGCATTTAAGATTCTATTTACTTTATCTTCTCCGTTTATAAGAGTAACTTCCTGATTTTCTACAGAAAGTCTTTCGCTAGGGTCACGTTACTTTCTATAGTTACTGCTATGGTAGCTTTTTGTCCTTTAACATCAGCTACTGTTAAGGTAGTTTGTCCTTCAGCAACAGCGGTTATTTTCACATTGTTTTGCTCAATAGCAGCAGTAGCAATGCTTTTTATCAGCACTCTCTACTTTATAATCGCCATTGCCTGAAGTGATGCGCACTATAGCGCTTTCAGTTAGTTTTACGGTTACTGCCGATTTCTAAAGTAAGTCGCTGAGGGGCTTGTTCGCCACCGTTGTTGTCATCTTTTTACAAGCTGTAAAAAGAAGGGCTATCTAGGGTGAGCCCTAAGGTTAAAAATCTGAGGTTTTTCATAAAAATATATAAAAAATTAAAATTAGACTCTATGGGTTTGTTTTTGTCAATTGTCAATTGTAATAGGGCACTACTATTTTTAGGGTTTTACCGCGCAAAACTACTTTTGGGTAGCGGTACGCACTTCTTCTACGTAAAATTTAAGGTTTTCGCGAGTAGCTACTCCTCCTAACTTCTTGTATTCGATAAGTAAATTGATATAAGTACCCGCTACTGGATGCTCAATAGGCGGGATTTTGTAATACCAATTGTTAAGCGCATTGATATTAGCACGCCCCGAAAAGAAAGTACCCTGTAGTGCGTTCACTTACAATACGTGCTGGGTTAATAGCTTGGTTAAGCGAACGACTGGTGTTCTGGTATACGCCTAACTGATTGAGAAAGCCTTTTTCGTCTATACAACGCACTTTCACTTTCAGCTCTTTTGGGGCGAGTCCCTGCCGAGGTAGCGGTGAGGGTGGCTACCCTTCGGCTTTGCCTCTTATCTCTACAATCCCACTACTGCCGTTCCAAGTAACTTTCATCACCTCATCGGGGTCGGTAGTGGTGAGGCTCACAATATCACCGCCGCCTAAGCGTATGGTTTTTATTGATATCAGTAGGGGGCAGGGTTACTTCATCAGCTGAAAAACTGAGTTCGTTAGGGCGGACGTTAATCTCCAAGCGCGCAGTTTGGTCGTGTGAATGAATGATTGCATAAGTAGTTCCTTGTTCTTGAAAAACTCTTTTATCTTCAGGGTATCCTGACTGATAGAAGCACTCGCCAAACGACTGTTAGCGACATTCACTGTGTACTTGTGGTTGCCCCCTGAGAGCAATATATCGTGCTGACTCTGAGGGTAGAGTGTGAGCTGAGTGAGCGAGCTGCCTCGGTGCCTATTTTGATAGGCTCGGAGGTGTCTGTTTTGTCTTCGCAGGCGCATAGCACTATGGCAAAGAGACATAAGAGTATATTTTTGTCATAACTGGTAACGTTCAGCGATTTGTTGTGTGATGTTTTTAAGTGACCCCTACAATTTCGGCAGGGGCTACAAGCGGGGATCTATTCCAGAGTCCGGTGCCTGCCATGAGTTGGTTTTGGAGGGCTTTTACTCGTCGTAAGTGAAATAAAGACTGCCATCGGGTTTTGCGAGTGAATTGCAATGCGTATAGGAATCCATAGCCTTGCGACAAGTATTTGAAAGCCTGCTTAGGCGATTCGCTGTAATTGGCAAGGGTATTTGCCCCCGTAAGGGTGTGAATGGTGCGAATAGCCATCACTTTGGAGAGTTCTTTGCGAATGATGTACATTTGCTCGTATAAGGCTTCATAGCGATAGCGCCCTAACCCTCTATGCGCCCTTGTACAAAAAGCATTGCGGATTTTGCGTTCGGCGCCCGCCAAAGCCGCTACTCCATCGGATTGGGTGAGGGATTGCAGATGCAGGAAACAGCCATAAGCCAAATCCCAATGATGTTCGAGTTGGGTGTAGTTCTCACCGGCGGGCAAGACTACGTTTTGGTGTTCACGGCGCAGGGTAGCATCGGAGAAAAAACGCTCGTCTAAGTGGTACAAGAGGATTTTTATCTAAATAGAGTGCTCCGTTTATAGTGTATAAACACCTGTGCAGGGCGCAATGCCTTTTTCGTCTACATACACGCGATCGGCATCGCCTATTCTACGACCTGCATCACCAGAAACCCCTTGTTGGGCTTCGCGCAGCGGAATGCTTTTGGCTACGAGAAAGAGATTTTTACATCTTCTCTCACTTGGGCTGTAGCCGCTAAAGGTGAGGAGGCTACTTCATCAGCGGGTTTTACGTAGGAAGTTCCCTCATTGTAGTAACGCAGAATTTCGTCGTAAGTAAAATTAGAAATAGCACCATTGAGCAAACGCCTTCGATAATCTCCAAAGGCTCGCGCAACAAGCTCACGCTGTGTTCATCAACGCTCGACTGCCCATTGCGGCTGAAAGTGTAGGGGATATCGGCTTGCGGACGCAAGATATTAGCTGTCTCCACAGTCTCACCTTCGCCTTTTTGGCAAGCTATGGCAATCAACAGCAGTGAAAAATATGATAGTATATGTTTTGTTTTCATCATCTTAAGGCAATACTATATATTCGCAATAAGGGGTTATATTATCGGTACCATCGGTGTTTTTGGGCTGCGATGTACTGCAAGGTGGGGATATTCACCACTCCTTGGGTATCTACAGCGGTGAGCTGGGCACTCACGCGCGATCTCTTTCTCCCCTCCATACACGCCGAGATACAGCGGATAACCTGAAGGGAGGGTAAAAGGTAAGCGTTTGTGTCGTAGTGGTGGTACTGAGTACCACGCGCCTTTATTGGCATTTACATAACACATAATAACGCGGATCGCGGGTATTGCCTCTCCTCGCTGACATTGATAAGTGAGGGTTACGGTATACTCACGTGCTTCTTGGGGGCATCAATACTTGGGTATACAAAATGTTCTATATCACATTGTTTTATGCACAAGGTCTTCGTAGTTAATGGTAGGTTTTTCAATTCCTTTGAAAGGAAATAGCTTTTTGGTAATCCTCTGAGTAGGATCTTCTTCTTTGCTATTGCAGGCTATGAGCAGCAAAAAGCGCAATGATACTGTTTATATATTTCATTTTACTAATTTTCAAATATTTCAGCAGTGTAGCCAGTGGCAATTCCTTTGCTATCGCGATGATGGGCTACAAAGCGGTTGCCTCTCTTACAAAGTCGTAGAATATAATCGACTTGTTGTAGCGCAAGCCTGCTCTAAAGGTGAGTCCGCTTTCAGTGCCTACATAGCCTCGAGCCTATAAACTGACTTTTATACCTACCTGTTGAGGGGTCTCCTGCGGATTAGTGCGTACTCAAATACGTAATACCTATTGGCAACAAATCCTCTAAGAAAGGTGTGTTTGCCCAAAGCTATTGCCTTTTAGGTATACATCACTTTGGTAGTAGATTTTTGCTACCCCGCTTAATCACTATTTGAGGGTTTTGCATCTGCTCGAAAAAGAGTCGGTTGTTATAGGCTTTTTGCAAGAACTGTTGTTTATCGCTGGCTGTTTTGAGTTTTTTTCAAACACAATGTACTCGCGGACAGGGTCGGCATACGAGGCTGTTTTGAAGACCATATTCTGCAAGGTGTCTTTACCTACATACAGCCAATCGGCAGCAGCGCGAAAGCGGTTGTTTACTAATTGGTGAACGTAGTTGTAGGTAGTGAACGACAGTTGTAACTGTGCCTCGCTGGCTAAGGGTGTATTCACTTGTTTTTGACGGTTTGCAGCGTTTCGCCATGGGTGTCGGCTTGTATAGCTACTGTATTGTCTTTGTGAAAGGTCATCAGAAATAGAAACCGCCAAAACCTTGGTTTAAGAGTTTTTCTACATAACGCGAATCACTTCGTTTTTCAGCTTTGGTGGGGTTAGCAAACAGCAATGAATCAGTACGTGGGAAGTAGAGCACTTTCCAGCCGTAGGGGCGCTTCGGTAAGTTCTTTTTGCAAGGCACGCTGCTGGAGCATTCGCTCTGAGGGCGATTGCTCAAAAACATTATGGTCTTTTTGGCAAGATGCCAAAAGAAGCGCAATAAATGCTGTTGTTAAAAGATATTTCATATATGATTGATTTATTTTATAGACTCTTCACTTTTACCTATTATTAAAACGGTTGAGGCGTTGGAGGCTTAAGAGCTGTAAACGTTTCAGACTGAACCCTACTTTTTGTCGAAATAATCGGCGATGAAAGCTTCTTTTTTTCAGTAGGTTGTTATACGATAGGGCTGCGCGTTGTGCTTCTTCATCAGTGCTATCTATAGGAGTTTTCGCAATATTTTTAGCTATCTCTATCTGGGTGTTGAGATTGGTGAGGGGTACGCTTATCATCTCGGCAAAAGTCATTTTCGGCTGAAAGCATTGCTTGAAAAGGTGATAAATCCGTAGTGATTGGGCGTGCTTTGGGTAAAATTACAATAGTAGCATTCCTCATCTATACCTGCTTGGGTGTGTGCATTTTGGCATTGGGTAAGCGATGCAAAATACTGAAAAGGCAAGGCTCTATTGCAGTTGTTTAAGTCGCGCTTTTTGGGGTAATACTGCAAAGCATAAAGGGCAGTATCATCATTAGGGAAAGCCGTATAGCTGTCTGTTAGAACTTGCGCGATAATCCTTCTGACTGATATTCAAAAAACGCCTGACGGTCGTAAGGGTATAGCTCATCGCCCAACAAGCGAGCGAATTGGTGATGCACAATGCGCATCAGTACATATACTTTATTCTTGTCGCGTGGGTCGAAATTATTGATGTTATACAAATGAAATTCACGCCCTACCGCACTGCTATTGATGAGCTCTTGTCCGTTGCCATCAATGTTTTTACCGCCGTAGAGGTATATTTTTAAAGGAGCTTTTCCTTTCCAGAAATTAGCCCCTCCTAAAGAGGGCTCACTATAGAGTTCGAGCCATAGGTATTTAATAGCCTCGAGTACCGGTTTTACTTTGCTCACTTCAGGAGGATAGGTATAGGTGCCTTTAGGGGGCAGTGTTCTTGTCCCAACGGTATTCCACAGCAATGCCATAAGGCAAGGTGATATTGGTTTCTATCCACTTGTCTAAATCGGTATAGGCTTGCTGAGCGGTTTCGGTATCTACAACGCTTTGTGTAGAAAGTTTTTCACGCTGACAGCTCACTATAAGGATTAATACCGTAATGAGTGCTATTTTTTTAAAAAGGTTTTTCATATAAGTTTTATTTATTGCTTGTCGTGCTACGACCACTTACCTCGGGTTTGCAGGCAAACCGCGGTTGATGGCTTCTATGGGGAGTTGTATCACTTTGCGCAAATCCTCTTTTTGGAGGGGTTCACTAGTGCGATTTACAGGGGTATAAAAACGCCTGATGTCTAACCAACGCATTCCCTCGTGCATAAATTCCCATTGACGCAGAAAAGCGATATTCTTGATTGCTCTAACTGACGAATGCTAAGCCCATAGAAAGGCGAGTAGTTGCGATAATCGTCATCGGTAGAGGCGATAAGGTCTTCCACGGTGATATTGCGAGGATTATCGAACTTTATTTTTTTGAAATTCGCGATATTCTAAGAGCAGTTGGTTGTAGTTTTTTGAGCATTGCATAAGCTTCCATACGGTTGAGCATCACCTCATCGGTAGTAAGCAGTATGTTCGACACGTACAAATCAGTAGGTTTACTACCAGTGCTACCAAAGAGCGACAGCTCATCAAACTTGGCGATATACATCCCATTGTACACGGGAGTGGGCGAGGTCGCTGGCGTGTAGTAGGCAGCGTTATTGTTCATCAGTTGGGTAGTAAATCCGTACTTAGCTGTAGGGAGCTCTCTTGCCCAACGCGATTGCACAGTGGTGATGAGCAGGTTAGCTTCTTCCTCAGGCTGGGTATAACGCTGATAGAGATACGGGCGGTTATTGAAAGCATACACATCGTAATAGTCTTTTTCCAGTGGCGCAACTGTGTTTTTAGGTTGCGTAAGTACATAGTTAGCATAGTCTATCACGGTTTGCCATTCGCCCTTAAACAGATAGAAACGCGAGGCAAAAGCATAAGCAGCACGCTTGTTGAAATGAAACTTAGGTTTTGGCGTAATAGGCATCACTCACTAAAAGAAATACCTAACTTAAGATCTTCTTCTATCTTCTGATAGACCCTCATACACAGTGCCTCTATTGTACTCTACCAAAGCGTTTTTTTCTCAGGGCGTAGTGAGGTAAGGAATCCCCATATCGTTTTTTTAGAGGCTTCGCCTTTGTAGGGCTCTGCCCAAATATTCACGAGCATAAAGTGCAGGTAAGCCCTGAGCAAGAAAGCCTCGCCATAGAGCGCTTTTACACGTTCGGTTTTGGGGTAGCGGGCTAAAAAGTTCTAAGGCTTTATTAGCTTGTGCAATGCCTCGGTAACAGCTATTCCAATAGAACAAGGGCGCATCAAGGTCTTCTTGGTCTTCATCTTCCCAGCGGTACATCGCTTCGTTCAAACGAGTATGCACACCATTTTCGCGTTCGGCTACATTATCGGTGCGAGTTTCGAGGAAAGGAAAAATAGCTCGCATCGGGGTAAGCCCCAGTAAGGAGTTCAGCTATTTTTTTCTTCCGAATCGAGGGAACGTTCAGAGAGGCATCGGGGTCTTTGTCTAAATAGTTGCAACTTAGCAATAACAAAGAAAAATATGTAAATTAAATGTTTCATTCAGTTTTAAACTATTAATTTTCAATTGTTAATTGTTAATTCATTAAAAATCCTATTTGGAATGCCAAGGTATATTGTTTTGGGGTAGGCAATGATACCCTCCAGACTTGTAATACTCAGGGTCTTGACCGTTGAGTTTGCTATCGGAATAAATAAGGAATGGATTAGTGGCTTGCGCTCGCACCGTGAGACTGCTCATACCATAGCGTTCCAAAAGCCTTTTTAGGTACGCGGTAGCCCAATGATATGCTCTTCATACGCACAAAGCTGCCATCGGCTACGCGATTTTGAGAATAGTTGTACGTATTATAAGCGCGCTCTATATTCTCCTTGCCAATGAGATTGATAAGACTCTGTGAAGGCAATGAAGGCACCTCGGTACGGAGCTCATCGTAAGGATGCAACCAGCGATTGTAATATTCTTTTAGAAAAGACATTCAAATCGCCGAAAGCGGGATCGAAAGTAGGGTTCAAACGGATTTTGTTGCCCGCTTGCGCCGAGATAAAGAAAGAGGCTTCCCAATTTTTATAGGTAAAAAGTATTAGAGAGCCCTGCAATCACATTGGGTTCTACTGAGCCGTGATAGATAAGGTAAGATTTTGAGTACTGTGTGTCGAGAAAATCAGCGCCTACTACGTTGGCATTCGCGCGGTTGTTAAGGGGATACAATCCAAAATCGAAAGTAGGTAAGCCTTGGTGGTTCACTCCTTGATAGTTGAACGAAAAACAATGAGCCTTTAGGGTAACCCACGATATTACCGCGCCCCTGTACCCGATACCATATCGAAAGTATTGGGGGTGTTGAGCAAACGGGTAATCTTTTGATTCATATAGCTGAACGAGATAGTAGTTGCCCATTGGAAATCTTGCTGCTGTATGTTTTTGGTATTCAGAGATAACTCTATACCGCGGGTGCGCATATCGCCAAAGTTGGCGTATTTGTAGTATTCACCGCCTATGCCCGAGGTGCGAATCAGGGTCGATAAGGTCGAGATGAATTACGCTGATAAACATCTACCGACATACTGATGCGATTGTTGAAAAATCCTGCATCGACACCGAGATTCAGTTCGTACATCTTCTCCCAAGTGAGGTCGCGGTTCTCTAAGTGCAGCAAGCGCAAGGCGTTCTCTCTATCGCTAAAGCGGTAGCGGTTTTGCACATAGTTTTTGGAATACACTATAAGAATTTATCGCTTGCTCGTTCATTTTGGCAGTAAAGCCCATAGCTGGCTCTCAGGGCAAGGGGTACTGATGTTTTTGCTGTTGAAGAAATCTTCGCGGTCTATATTCCACTTTGCCCCACATTCCACGTAGGCAACCAGCGCGAACGCGTACCACGACCGGCAGTGTTAGACCCTTCGTAGTTCAGCACGGCATTGGCGATATACTTACCTTTATAGCCATACGTACCACTGGCAGAAAAGGTGATGCCACGGTCGTACTTCTCGGTAAGTGCGAAATAGTTGTTGCCCTCGTTGAGGAGTTTTTGGAAAATCAGCGGATTGGTAAACACCTGATTGCCGCGATCATACTGAATGCCGTAGCCTTGGAAAGGCGTAACGGTGCGGTCGGCATAGCAATTTCGGCAAAAACCAAAGGCTTTGAGGTCGTGGTGCTCGTGCAAGGTGCGGTGATAATCAACCGCCAAGCGCCCCATATAGCTTTTTGAGAGAAGTTTCCGTTTTATTGAAAATACCCCCATTGGTGAGCGCTATTTGTGGAGGCGCTAAAGGATTGTCCTTATTTTTGAGCAAATAGATATTATCATTGGCTACTTGAGGGGTTTCATTGGCGCGAAAACGCCTTGATAACATTAGAATTTTTCGGTGATGTAATGCGATGATTGGGTTTGTGCTTGGCGTGCTGATACTAAGGCAGTAACCTCTAAAATGCGGATTGAGCTTGTAAGAGGCTTCAGCTTGTATTTTTGAAGTCGAGTACATCGATTTTCATATAGTTGTTGCGATATTCCTCCAAAAATATTGAAAGGCGCCCAATTGTTGCGATAGTACTCTAAATTACCCTGTGCATCTTTAGGTCGCAAGGTGCGCGACGTACCTAAAGCATATGAAAAAGGATTGATATCAAAATCACGCTCGAAAGCACCTACAGCTGTGTTTTTTTACGCTGTGCAAAAGTGCCAGGGGCTTTCTGGCTGCGTAAATTCCCCACGGCAGTAAAAGTAGCTTTTAGTTGGTCGTTGATATAAAAAAGTATTTTTGAGGTTGGCAGTGATACGCTTCACATTATCGGTAATTGTCCAGCCACTGTCGTGATAATAGCCCAAAAGAAGCATAACTTGTACTGTTTTTTTACCTCCTCCGCTAAATGTAATAGTGTGGCTGCGTATAGGGGTTGATAGAAAAAGATGTTTGAACCAATCAGTATTGGCGTATTCGCGTTCTCTCTCAAAAGGCAGCTTGAGCTGCTGGCGTATTGGGGTAGTAGTAATTGCCAGTATTAGGGTTGATGGTACTCACGCCCTTATACCACTGGTAGTAAATGCCACTGCGCCTGCCGTAGAGGGTGTTTTTGCAAATTGAAATAGCCTTTTGCTGTTCATCTCTTGCAAGAGTGACATCGTTTCTTGCGAGTTCAGCAAGTCAAAAATCTTTATACGACGGAATGGTGCGGAAGCTCTGTTCGTAGCTATAAGTAATGCGGTTAGGCGTATCGCGTTTGCCCGATTTGGTTGAAAATGACAATCACCCCATTGAGGGCGCGCTCCATACATAGAAGTAGCCGATGCGTCTTTCAGCACTTGTATATCCTCTATATCAGTAGCGTTGAGTCCAGCAATAGCCGAGCTCACTAAGGTAACCGCATCACCCGAAAACCAATTGATCAAGACTGAGGGACACCAAATCTTCATAAATCGCCCCATCGATTACCCAAAGCGGCTGTACATTGCCTATGATAGAAGCCCCCCGCGAATATTGATGCGCGGCGCTGAACCAAAAGACCCCTGTTACATTTTTGGATAGAAAGCCCTGCTACACGCCCTTCGAGCATACGTGATATATCGGCAACACCTTCCATTTTGATATTGTCCATTTTCACCGAAGCAGCTGCCCCTGTAAATACGCGGTTTTGTATTTTCTGGTAGCCCGTAAGTACTACTCCCTCTAAGGCTTGGGCTTCTTCTTGGAGTATGATTTGCAGGCTCTCCCCTTTGATTTTTGAAGCGTTGGGTTTTCATTCCCACATAACTCACTTCAAGGGTTTGCCCTACCTGCGCTTTGATGCTGAAATGCCCTCCATATCGGTACTGGTGCCTATATGCGATTCTTTCACCACTATCGTCGCGCCCAACAGCGGAGTGCCATTGGTTTCTTTTACCGTTCCTTTGAGGGTAAAGGTTTGAGCGCTAGCTGATAGGCTTATGAGGAGAAAAAGGAATATGTATGACAGTTTGTTCATCGTTAATTTACTTTGTAAAGGATGCCACCAAAAATACCCAAAGGATGCCCTGGACGCAATCCTGAAGGGTGACGGGACACCAAATAAGTGCGATTGGTAAGGTTGATAGCGTTTAGGGTGAGGGTAAAACGGCGTGCAAAAATGCGCTTTAGCAGCAACATCGATAATGGTATAGGCAGGAATTTTTATGACGTTCGGCGATAAGTCCTTGCCCTGGTTCAGTGCGCACAGCACCATTATAGCGAATACCTATATTCAGTTCGTATTTTTTTGTACTCGGCTCCTATACTCAAGTTGAGGCTATGGCGATTGATATAAGGTATTTTCGTCACCTGCAATCACTCGCCCCCCAAGAGTTGCTCTCGAAAGAGTTTTTCATCTCGGTATCGGTGAAGGTGTAGGAGAGTTGTAAGGGGGTTTTTATAGGAGATTCCTCAGGGAATGGCTGGTATTGTGCGATAAACTCAGCTCCTTTCACGACAGCTTCCCCACGTTGAACTGTTCGAGGGTACCTGTACCGCCCATAGCCGCAAGGTCGCTGCCCAACATATTGCTGTAATGGTTGTAAAAACCTATCACTTCAGTTTTTAGTTGTTTGTAATTCACACGCAAGCCCGCTTCAAAGTTGATACTGCTTTTCGGGTTTTTGGTTTTCGGTGAGTAGGGTGATGTACCATTTCTGTCCATCACACGCTTTTTCTTTACTTACCCTGGGGGTGAAAAAGCCCTTGTGTACACCAGCAAAAAGCCGATAAACTAGCGCTGAGGTTATAGTGCAGCCCCAAACTGGGTATTACGGCATTGGCTACATTGGTAGTTTCTATGCGTTTTTGCCCTGTACGGCGGGTATCGGCAGTAGTATAATCTTTTTCTAACAATTCTATATGCTCAAAGCGCAAGCCCGCAGTTACAGTGAGCTGTTTGTAAGTCAGTTTAGAAAGCCAATAAGCCGCTAAGGCATTGGCACGGGTTATCTTATTCGCCTGACTGCCCTGCACTCCTTTTCCAGAGGAGTTGCATTTGCTCGTTTTTCATCGCATAGATATCGTCCCACTGGTTGCGGTCTTCTTCATCGGTGTGATAGCGCAGCCCCCACTCATTGTCTAAATAACAATTGCCCCATATCGCTTTGTATTCCGCTTTGGTTTGCACGCCACGAGAGAAATAGTTGCGGTAGTTGGCACGCACAAATAGCCCAGGGTTGTCCTTCAAGCGTTCGTAATCGTTGTAGAACACGCGACTATCGGTTTTTCCTGAAAGTATATCAAAATAAGGAGCATTAGTTTCGGGGTCGGAGAGAATTTGCCCAATGGTGCGTTTTTCGTTGGCTGAAGTGCCGTATTTCACCGATTCAAGTTTGTACCAGTTGCGGAAGAAGGTATTGTAATAGAAGTGAGTAGTAAATTTTTAGTCGGTTAGAAAAACTGAAGAAGGTAAGTGCCCACCCACTGGGTGTGTCGGGTTGTGAGGTGGTCTTTTTGAGAGCCTACATAGCGCAGGAAAGGCGTTCAGGGCGAAATCGGATTGGGTGAGACCTACATAAGTTTCGTTAGAATCTTCGTCGGCATAGCCCGCTTTGAGTTCAAAAAGAGTGGTTAGCCCTTCGGTTTTTAGCAGTATTCACTTTGAATTTAGCTACTAAATCATTGCGTTTGAAGCCTGCATTTTTGTTTGTTTTCAAAATGTTTGAACCCATCGGACTGGTAGCGGAGGTATTCCACCATATAGCCGAAGTGTTTTTTTACTGTCGCCTGCGTTGATGTGCGTTTTAAGGGTGTTGTTAGTTCCACTGGAAGCACTTAACTTGGCTGAAAAATTTGGTTGGGATAGCCGTGGATACCATATTGATAGCCCCACCAGTAGTGAACGGACCGTATTGCACTTGGCTACTGCCTTTTACCACTTCCACCGCTTGCATACGAGCTGCATTAGGGAAATAGTAAGCCGCAGGGGCAGCATAAGGAGCAGGAGCCGCCAAAATACCATCCTCCATCAGGGTGATTTTTCTCACTTCGTTCTGCTTTTAGTACCTCGCAAACTGATGTTAGGGTCGCAAGCCATAACCATCTTCTTCGTACACATTCACCCCAGGGACAGCTTTGAGCATACGGTTGATATCAGTATAGCCCATTTTTTTGAATTTCTTGAGGAGAGATGTAATACGCTGATCCCGTACGGTTGCGCGCCTGAAACTTGCTACCTAATATTTGCTGAGCTGATACCGTTACTTCGTCTAATTTTTGAATGGTATCTTTCTGCTGTTCATTTTGTTGAGCAAAAAGCAAAAGAGGTAGATAGCCAAGATAAAAGTATAAAAAAACACCCAATGTTTTCATATAGAAATCATAAAATCAGGGTGCAAAAGTAGGTATTATTTATAAATAAAACAAATAAGGGATTGGAAATTACGAGTTACGAATTACGAATTACGAAGAAAAATCGGCTATCTTTAAAAAGTTTTATTTTTATAAGAGGGTGTCCAAAAAGTTTTATTTTATAAGAGGGTATCCGAAAAGTTTTATTTTATAGGGCGTTTGCAAAACGTTTTATTTTATAAGGGCGTTTGCAAAACGCCCCTACAATGTAACTAAAAAATTAAAGACTTTAGTTACTATTTTTTTGTGGGAGATTAAAAAAATATTTTACTGATTGTTAAATAATTACTTACGCCGAACTCACGTTATAATAAAGTAAAAAGTCCCCGAAAAATTAGTAATTTTGTGTTTGAGAAAAGAAAAAAACTAAAATTCAGGAACTTTAGGCAAAGATACAATAAATAATTGGATTATTGTAGAAAAGAAGATTTAGCTTCAATAATCAAGCGCAATCAGATGTTTATTTTGATGAAGTGTTGTACAAAAATAGCTTTTAAGATTAAACAAGTAAATAGTTGGCTTTGATGGATATAAAGGTTTGATAATGAGATATGAGTATCTTGATATAACTTGGAATGGAATGCTCCTATTAGGGTTTATCTGCAAATTCCTCAAAAAGTTTAAACACGTTTATTTTCAAAAATAATCAAGTATATATTAAAAAAATGCAATATTAGTGACTACAGTTACTATGTTTTTTTCCTATAGTAATATTTCTATGGTATTATTATTTTCCCTATGATAATGGCTATTATTTTTCTAACATTTAATGAGTATATTAGTGCTAGAGAGGTTTTAGAAATCTGTATAAACCCTTTTTGTGCTATAATCTCTGAAATATAGCAGCCAGCAGCTAATCCGTATGCATTACATCTGTCAATTATCAATTGAAAAACTATCTGTGTCGCTCTCCATCTAACGACTTACAACACTAAGGTGTGCCCCAAAATGATAACGTGCTTTTTAAACTCCTCTCTAAAAGTACTTTGGTACTCACTATACACTCCTGTGCAGAGTGTTTTTATTCCCTAAATAGAATTTAAAATCTCCCAAAAAAATGCAGGCTATACTGGTTTTTAGCAAAATAGGCTTGCGCTGGATATACTACCTCATCGTAGAACAAATGTGTGGTTTTGTGCCGCATAATCACTGCTGAGTAGAGGTTTGTGATAGTCGATATTCTGGTTCGTGAGTTCACTGTGTAGGGCAGCGCGATAGCCTATCGCAAAAAGTGGGCACAAAGCTGCCTTTTTTTGTAGAAGTTTATTTCGGTGCTGTAGTAGGGTTTCAGTTCCAAAAAAGCAATATCGGTAGAGGTTTGGGCTAAGCCGTCCTTTTGGTAATGTTGGTAGTAACGCGCTTTGAGCCCTAAGGTCATACACTGCGCCTTTCTCGTTCAGTTTCAAGAGGGCGGCTGTGAGTGAAATATCGTTTTGTGAACTTAGGTAGTTGCTCCCTTGTAATTTGTTCAAGTAGTTTTTTTCCTTGCATAGCTCGGGCTACCACACCGATAAACAGATGTTTATAGAGCCCCTATAGCATTGTTCAGGTAGTTGGCACGCAAGCTAAAACCATCGGTTTTGTAGTTTGCTAAGATACTGTTATCCTCATCATCAGTGTTACGGCTGTTATTTTGGTAAGTGTCGTAATGATGATGGTTGTAAGCGATACTCCCCAATAGCAATACATCCCTGAGAGGTGGTGATATCCCACGTTAGCTCCGTATTGCAGGTCGCGGTTTTTTTGGTAGCTTTATAAGGGCGATTTTGTAGATAACCATAGCCCAATTGCCATTTGAGATAACGGTTGTACTTATCGGGCGAATCGTTCAGCAGGTCGGTAAAAAGTGATGTTGTTTTTGGGTATTGGTATAGCCTATATGCCCCCGATACTTATTTTTATCTTTATCGAAAGTGAATGCTGTTTGGGCATTGGCAACCCATTGTACGTAGTTGATTTTCGCACGGGGGTCAGTTTCGGTGCGATAGTGTTCTTGAAGAGTATAATCGGCAGAGAGAAGTACGTCCCATTTTTCATTGATAATAGGAAGTATCGCCCCACCTTTGATGTGGTACTTTTGGTTATTCCAATCGGCGGGAAAGCTTACACCAAAGTAATGAGGTTCAGATATTATGCCGTACTCATTGGGGTTTAGGTGTGAGATATTCCACGCTTTTTGTTTTTCGTAGAAGCGTTCCATTTGCAAATCGCCAAAGAAAAGTATGTTTTTATGGCGATAAATTCCGTGAGAACCAATACCTAAACGATAGGTTTTATCGGGAACTTGACCTAAACGCAAGCTCCCCATTGAATGCTCGTAATACAATGAGGATTTCGTAAAGTTGATAATAGGACTCTTACTCAGGAAAAATAGGATCTTGAGAATAGCTATCGTACATACTTTTGAAGTAATGTGTAAATTCATTTGGATAAAAAGGATTTTTACAATCACTATGGAGGTGTTGTATCGCGATGCTGACTGTTGGGCAAACGCCATACTACTACTTAAAAAAACGCTATGATTAAATATATTTTCTTCATTTTTATTGCAGGCATTACCTATCACCTATCATAATTACCTCAAAAATCTTGAGTGGAGTTGTTAGTATCTTTATAGATGCCATTGCTGTATTTTTCGTATAAAAAGAACTGCCGTTTTGGTTACCTGTAGGGGCGTACAAAGCCTGCATCTACTGCTTGAGGTAGCTGCATTAGCAAAGTTTTTCCCCTGCTTGATAAGTTTGGATATTCACACCATCCAAAAATGCGTTCAGCGGGTATTTGTACAAATATTTTGTTACCCGTGCCGCCATTGCCATTACTATTGGGGCGGGCTACTTTTTCCCAAGAGGTGATATCGGTGGCAGTGGCAGCAATAAGCGCCAAGCCATCACCGCTGGGGTATAGGTTGAGCATTCCAGCGTTACCTCGAAGCACCATTCCACAACGATACCATATTAGGAGCTGGGTAATCGGTGTCATTCACTGTACCTGAGTAGCTTGGCGGATTGATTGCCTCAAAAATCAGCTTTAGAGAGGTCGGGCACACGGTTCTTCCATTCGGCTTGAGCGGCTTCTTTTGTGGTTGGTAGCATCACGTGCAATGAGTATCGATTTGCGCGGAGCAATGGTATAACCGCTGGGGAAGCTAATAATTTCTTGTGAATACATATAGTTTTCATTAGGGTTGGATTTATCGGTAACTTGTGCCCAGTTGAAAGCTTTGTTGGTAGTATTGCGAGCATTACGGGCAATGGCATAACCGTTGAGGTTGATAGGGGTATCAGTAGCGTTGTAGATTTCAATAAATTGGTCGAGTCCATTAGCCGCATTACGCGGAGAGCCTAAATATATCTGCTTGATGATGAGAGTGTTGTTAGCATTGTTTTTGGGTAAGAGCGAGCGTGCTATTTAGTGCAGTTTGGTTATTGATAGAGAGCCGTTCTATGAAACCGTTGAAAGCTGTTGCTTTTTCTTCGTGAGTAATTGTTTTTGCTTCAGCAGGTGTTAAGCTAATGCCAGCAATGATGTTGTACACATCGGGGAGAAGGGTGAGCTGCACTTTGCCATTAGCATCGGTAGTAACGTTATACTCTTTGGTGTGTACCCACGAATTTCACTGTTGCACCTTGTACAGGCAGATTGCTGAACTCACTGCCATAAGTAACGGTGAGTTCGTGAGTAACAGGAACAAGAAGGTTGTTATCATCCTTTTTTTACAAGACGATAAGACTAGAATTGCTAAAAAGAATAAAGATATGTTTCATTTTTTTAGAATTTAAAAAAATGCGTAAGTACTTTTGCCGAATTTTTTAATGCCTGTGCGGCTCGCACAAAACATTATTTTTACAGTGAAAACTATGCGAAACCCATTCGTTGCGCGTCCTGTATGAGCACCTCCTACAGCTTGTAACGCATTGCGACTGAAAACAGTAACAGAACTTTTCTTCACTGTTATAATTTCCACCGCGTAACACTTTTTTTGCGGTTTGCATCTTTGTTTTTGCCGGTAGCGTCACCAGGGTCGGCAGTATTAGCAGGGTTGGTTTGGGCATTGGCAGTGTAATCGCCTTTCCAATCGAGTACCCATTCAGCAGCATTTCCGCTCATATCGTAGATACTTAAAGCGTTAGCTTTTTTTCTTTCCTACGGCTTTTAAGCCTTTTTCAGTGTTGTTTGCTTTTATACCAAGCCACCTCTTCGGCAGTAGCACTTCCCTGAATAGGTAAAGTTGTGAGTGTTGCTATGCTCACCACCACGTGCAGCGTACTCCCATTGAGCTTCGGTAGGAGAGCACCCCCTGCCCATTCGGCAAAGGCTTTTAGCACCACCCCACGACACAAAAGTTTACGGGATAGTTTTCTTTACCTGCATTTACTTTTGAAGGTCGTACCATCTTGAGTGATTTCAGGTTTGTTATTTCCTTGTCCAGCGAGATTGATATAGCTAAAACCATCTTCTCCCTGTACCGTTGCCTTTGGCATTGAGGAAAAACTACAAATTGGGCATTGGTAACTTCATATTGCCCCATATAGAAATCCTTACTAAGGGTTACTTGGTGAGTAGGGGTTGCGGTATCACCTCCCATAGTGAAAGAACCTGCCTTCACAAGGATCGCTTTTATAGCATTTTTCTCTATAGAAGCAGGAATTTCAGTCTTATTGTCCCCTTTATTATTGTTATTATTGTTGTTAGGGGTGTCGTCATTTTTACATCCCTACAACGCTGATGAGTGCTGTGGCGGCAAGAATAGCAGTCGCATTTTTAAAAATATTTTTTTCATTATGTTTAGTTTAAAAAGTTTCTATTTTTTTAACTTTGCCAAAGTTTACTGCCTGTGTGGTTCGCGTCTTTAACAAAGTTTAGTAATACATTTTGCTTGTCGTACTACAACTAAAAAGCTGTATTTTGCTGTTGCTCCAAAGTTGATGTCGCTGTTTTTGTATTCAGCACTGCCATTTACCATTACACGAGGGTGGTAATCAAAAAGATTGGTTACATATAGCGAAAAAAACTGAGTCCGCCAAGCATTTTCTTTGGTAAGGCGGAGGTGAAAAATTGTGATATATGGGTGTACGTTTCGTCACTATATCACTTGTACTACGTACTAAATCGGCATATTGAGGTAAAGAACGGTCGGCTATAGGGATATAGATTTCTCTACCATTGGCATCAATATACGAGTAGGGATAGATACTTTTGGAACTGCCAAAATCGGTGTTAAAGGTGAATTGCTCGGCAGTGAGTGAGATGAGCAGCCCGATAGCAGGCAGGTGATAAGTAGTAGTAAGGCGAAATGACAGTTTTTTTCCTTTACAGTAGCCTCCTGTTCGTACAAGCCGTAACGTGTGCCTTGGTTTAGGTAGTTGATATTTGTATTTTTGAGGTTGTGGATAGTTGTTTTTGCTCGGAATGTACATAGCTGCCTGCCAGAGAGAAAAGTAGTGTTCAGAGCCTTAATCTTCTTAAAAATTAGCGATAAGTTCCACGCCTTTATCAGTACCCGATTTGTAGTTTACGGTCTGTTGGTATACAATAGGGTGAATGCGCTGCCCTGTAACAGTCCATTCTAAAGTAGTAGTGTTTACCGATGTGATAGGCACTTCATAGCCCTCAAAAATCAGTCGGTTGTCAAAACCATCAGTTTGGTGATTGATAAAACCTGTAAGAGCAATTTTTCCCTATAGCGTACTGAATATCAGCGCCTAATTCATATTTCCACGATTTGGCAGGCTTGAGGTCTACTTTTTGGTCGTTCCTTGACAATGGTATAGATAAGTCCCAAGCGTTTTGCCAGCAGTGTTGCTCACGTTCTGTAACAATAGGTCGTACACCGCATTACCAGGGTACATATCTTTCAGGGCAGGGGCTTTGGTAGCTAAGCCAATGCCCGCGCGCAGTTTCAAATGTTTATTCACTTCGTAGGCAATATTCACACGGGGCGAAAGAGTAGAAAAACCGTTTTGGTTTTCAAAACGCAAACCGATATTGGCATAAGTTGTATTGCCTGAGGGGCGTTCCCAAGTGATATTATCCTGCAGATAGAGTGCCCATAGTTTACTGCTTTTCACATAACGATTGAAATTCAGCGGACGCACATTATTACCCCTGCATTACCCGTGGTACTCAAGGCAGTGAGATTGGATGCACTTTCGGCATCTACCAGAATGCCACGACCATAGTTATCGCTGTAATTTAAGGAAGTCCCCGCTGATAACAGATGCCGCAAAGCCCCTTGTACTAAATTTTTTTCTCAACAGATAGCTGACTGTTGAAATTGAAAGGCAACCCTCTGTTTCACGGCGTGCGTAATAGGGATGGCGGGGTGAATACCGCTTCGCGCAAGGAGGTTTTCGGTAGCCACACTCACTGCGCGCACCCCATCGTTCAAAAAAACGCTGGTAATAGTCGTTTTGATAGGTGAGCGAAGCTCCTGTTTGAAAGGAAAGTTGGTTAATAAAAAGCATTGGTAAACCGCCAATTAGCGCGGTTGTTCAGGGTGATGCCATAATCCTTTTTGTCGTTCATATTATCGGCTTCACGTTCCATTTTAGCGCCATCCACATTGGCGCGAAGCGTGAGAGAAAGTGAGTTGCGAAAAACATCGGAAGGGTCGTAACTCCAGATACCCGACCCTGTAACACGGCGATAGCTGTTGAGGCTATTGGTAGGGTTGTTATTGGCATCTAAGTAGTCTAACGACAGACCTCAATTTGCCTGCGCGCTGTGATAGCGAAAAACCTTTGTTTACAGATAGCGACTGACCGCCACCTTGCAATTTGGCTTCAGCTTGCAAAGGGAAAGCCCCGCCTTGCGCTCAATGATTACTAAGCCCTGTAGTGGCATTGCCGTATTTAGCATCAGCAATACCAGTAACCACTTCAATTTTATCAATATTAGAGGTCGGGATAGAACGCAGGTCGAGTCCTGTACCAGCATTTGAAAAAGAAGAAGTATTGCCGCCTCGCCCAAAAGTTTGCATATTCTCATCGTTAGAGAGTTGCATATCATCAAGCAAGTAGCTCATACCAAAAGAATTGTTTTCAGAATCTATAGCCGAGCGCACACTGCTCAACACATTAGGTTTACCTAAGGAAGGTGTTGTAATCGATTGACCTGGAAGTTGCTGCAAAATATCCGATAGTGAAAAAGTTTGAAACTGACTCATCGCATATTTATCAATGCGAATCGCCGAGCTGGTAGGGGCTTTTTGGTAACTTCAGCAGTTACTATCACCTCTTTTAGGCGCAAACTTTCCTCTTTAAGCTGCACTTTCAGCGGTGAAGCAAAACCTGTAACCACCTTTTTCTTCCATACCTAAATATTGAAAAATGTAGTTCGTACTCCTTGCTAAACGATAGACTAAAAAGCTCCATTGACATCGGTAACTGTCCATTTGGCTGTTTTTTTATCGATAATGGTAACACTTTGTAAGGGAAGGTTGTTCTCATCAGTTACGACCCCTTGCACTTGTTGTTGAGCCAAGAGAGTAGGGGAGAAAAAAGCAAGAGGAGAGGTATAAAGAATTTCATTTATAGGCTTATTAATCAGGGCGCAAATATACTATTTAAATCCGAACTAAATAAGGAATTAACAATAATTAACAAGAGGCATTGCATTTAGTAACTTAGGCAACTCGGACTAATCTATAAGTCTAATTTTTTTCAGTAGTACTATCAACAAAAATTTGCTAATCTCCTAATTATTCTTTACTTTTGCCCATCTCAGTTATTTCTCAATTTTGCAGCTTGTCTAAATCATCTAATCGTCAAATGAAAAAACCTCCCTATCAAAAAGTGCTGAAAAACTTCATTATCATCATCAGCGTGATGGTGGTATGCACAGGTGCTGCGTTCTGGATAAAAAGTGAGTTTGATACATTTGTTGCGGTCGTTTGTGCCGTATTGTGCAGCATTGTACTCTCATTCCTGTTCCTTTTTACTACAGCTTTTTTTCTACCGTTGGGCGCGCCAATGGCTCTTAGCAGGCATATTGGTAGGATATTTTTTTGCTGTTAGTACTTCATAACAAATTAGAAAAATATCTATTGAGGTGTCAAAAATATTTTTCATACATTTGCATACTGAAAAATAATGTATTATGGAATTATTCAAAGGACAAAGCCTCTTAGAGTTTACTGAATGCTTTAAAACAGACTTAGATTGCGAAGAATACTTAGCTTCCATAAAATGGGAAAAAGGGTATTGTTGCCGTAATGTGGACATACAAAATACCAAGTTCGTAAAGATTTTTCACGCACTTGCAATATCTGTTCAGATACAGAAAGTCCTACAGCTGGAACTTTGTTTCACAAGCTAAAATTTGGACTTCTCAAAGCATTTTATATATGTTTTGAGATGTCAACAACTACAAAAAGTCTATCAGCATCACAAGTTGCTCGCCGTTATGATATTAGTCGACAAACAGCACATTATTTTATGCACAAGATTCGTGAAGCTATGAAATCCAGTGAGTCACAGAAAATGGATGGCAAAGTGCAAGTCGATGAATTTACCATAGGAGGAAAAAGAAGAAGGAAAAACAAGGTAGAAGTTATGACACAAAAGAAAAAGAAAGTTCTTTGTGCGATACAACTTAGTAACCAAGGTAAAGTTAAACGTTTTTATGCATTTAAAAATTCCTGACTATTCCTCAAAAATCATTACGAACAATATTTGATAAACACATTGATAAGACAGCTTATATAACGACTGATGAATGGAAAGGCTATAGACCCTATAAAGGACTATAATATAACTCAAAAACCGAGTAATGACGGAAAGAATTTTCCTATATTACACAAAGTAATACACCAAGTAAAAATCTTGGATAAGAGGTATATATTCTTGGGTTTCAGAGTTTAATATAGACCGCTATTTAGCTGAGTATAGTTTTAGAATCAATCGCTCACAAAGCAAAGAGACTATCTTTAACAATCTAATAAAAAGATTGATTGAAAGAAAACCTATTTTCCAATCTCAGTTGGTATGCCCTTAACTTGACACCTCAAAATATCTATTCTGTTATGATGACTCCTAAAAAGTACGACCACTACCTCTCTCTACATACTCATACGCCCTACCGCAAAAAACGGCAAAACCCTATCCCTACTCTCCCCTAACCCCAACAAGAACTTAAATACGACTTCCTCTTTCTAAACGAACACGCCCAATTGGTGTTGATGCAAAACGTTCATTACCCTCATTTCTACAAGTTTAACCGTCAAGGAATACTCATCGATAGCCTGCAACTAACGAAGCAATGCGATTTTGAATACGCTTTCTGGGTAGCCATTATGTGAATCTCAACGATAACCAAAGCCTCTCGTGGGCAATTGATGGCGATACCATACTCAAACCCATAACTATAGTAAACGATTCACCACAGTGGACTGATAAACAGCGGAAAAACCTTCTTCAACGAAGTACAAAATACCGCCGATTATTACTATATTTATGAGATTTGCAGTCAGGAATCCGACCAAAGTAATGAGCTAAACACCTCAAAAATTTAAAGAAAAAGTATTCTTCTACTGAAATAAACAATGGCAGTATTTTTTTACCTGTCACCCTAACGAGTATACCTATCAAAAAAATAACTGAAAAACAAGCGATCTAAAGGTGAAAAACAACCCACTTATCGGTGACTTTAGCTCGCGATTTACCAAAGAAACAACCTGCAAGCATCATAGCATACATCCGCTTTATGTAACTGAAAATAACTGAGGTTTGTACATAGATTTAGTAGCAAAAGGAGTGGTTTTTCACCTTTTCATTTCGAGCAATACCCCTACATTTGGCTCGATTGACTACCAGCCATTGTACTGTTTAAAAAAACGGAGATGAACGCTTAGAAACCTATGAGAATTTAATGTTCTACAGCAATACCCAGCTGCCCTATCAATTGCTTTACAACTACCGTGAAGTATATATAATTAGGTAATTAGCAAATTAGTAAAATTTCCTACTTGTGCAATTATCTTTATAATCAATCATTTTTGCATTATGTTATGTAGGGGGCTGTCCAAAATGTCTCAAAATCGCTTTTGCGTCACAACACTTTGCCAAAGTTTTAGTTGCTCGTCGTGCTACGACCTTTGGCAAAGTGTAGCGATAAGAGGATGTCCAAAAATGTTTTATTTTATAGGGGCGTTTGCAAAACGCCCCTACAATATAACTAAAAAATAGAGGTATGCGTTTGGGCAGTAAACATTTCTAAGAACTTCATTCCTCTATACGAATTGCCTTTGTCGTTGAGTTTGGGACTCCATACCGCTATGCTGTAATGATTGGGCAACAGGGCAACAATCCCCTCCCTACACCACTCTTGCCTGGCAAACCTATTTTTAAAAAGCAAACTCTCCGGACTCGTCATAAAATCCGCAGGTTTGCATTATGGCGTTTACACGCTTGGTGCAGGTTTCGGTAAGTATTTGTACGCGGTCGTGCATACGGATACCATCGTTGGCAAGAAATGAGAATATATACGCCATCGATTTGCAAGTGAGTTCCAAAGAACAGAGTTTGAAATAGAAGTTGAGCACCTCGATAGGGTCGTTTTCATATTTCCGAGCGACTTGATGTGATAACACAAGGCAAAATTGCGATATCCTACGGATTTTTCGGATTCGGCTACTAAAATAGAATAGTTGATGCTATCGTCGTTAGCCAATTCGCGTACAAAAAGTAAGAAAAATCGGCTTCGGCATCTTCTAAAATAGAAAGCAAAAATATCACACACTACTATCGCTCCTGCATTGATGAGCGGATTACGCGGGATACCATTATCGGCTTCTAATTGGACGAGAGAGTTGAACGAGGTACCTGATGGTTCTACATCTACGCGACGCCAAAGCTGGTCGCCCTATAATACTATATGCCAAAGAGAGGGCGAGCACTTTTGGCGATACTCTGCGCTGAAAGACTTTTTACATCGCAATCGCCTATGCCATACGATTGCTTGTTGAGGCTATAGAAATACACCCCAAACTGTTCGGGGTTTACTTGTGCTAATTCGGGAATGTAGGTAGGGACGGTACCAGCATTTTCGCCCTTTAATACTTCCTCATAAACGGCATCGATTATTTTTGAATATTTCATTTTTTTAATTAACAATTGACAATTAATAATTAACCATACTTTATTGTACGTTTACACAGCCCCAGCCGTCGTACTCACCTTCAAAAAGGAGAGGCGAGTTCTAACAAATTCCATACAATATCATCGATATCCAATGGACTATCTTCACGAGTGGCTTGAACTGTATAAGGATGCGTATAGTTTTCTGCTTTTGCGTTCTTCTACTGTTTTCTCATCGCTAAGAAGTACTTTAAAACCTTTGGCTTCAGCTTCTTTGGCAAAAAGCCTGTTGCTGAGCAGCTTCTTTGAAGTAGAAAAAAATGGTCGATTTCTCGAGGTACTTCCATTTTATCGCCATTCTTTTTCGAGTTGCATTAGCACTTTGCGGTTTTTGCATTGTTTGGTAAGAAAACTCATCGGGGTAGAGGAAACCGAAATAATCTTCCCACTCGGGGTCTTCGGCTATATTATACCCTGACTGATAGCCCTCAAAAAGCTTGTAATGCTTCTTCACAAGTTTTAGCCAAAGTTTTGGCATTTTGGGTATAAAAACCAGAGTTCTAAAACCCTTCGGATTTCACCACCCCAGCCGATACAGCCCCTGTAGCTTCGGCTTTTTCACCTATAGCATCCTCTATATCACAGAGGATAGGATATTCTTCGTTAGAAGAGAGTCCGTCGGGTCTAGGGTTTTTGCATTTTGATATAGAACTGCAAGCGCTGTGAAAGTCCTTCGAGAGGAGCGACCTCAATCAAAGCTAAATTGGTGCGTATAGAGGCAGGAGCGCCTTCAATACGGCACATAAAGAAATCCCAATTTTGGGGGAGATTTTTATTGTTCATATAAGTTTGATTTATTTTTTTAATACTAATACAGATATACTGACCTCGTGGGTTATAGTGCCCTTTTTGATCCCAACGAACAGAGACATTAATTACTTTGGCATAGAGATTCCCGTCGCTTCCCATAAAGACTTGTTCTCTATCCTTTTCATCTAATACTAATGCCCACTGAGTAAAAGTGGTTGAAAATACTTGCTTTATTTTTATTTATTCCTTCAATACTATAAAGTGAAAAAGTCTGCAACTCCTTCATAGACATTGTCTAATAGAGTCATAAAAATACTGCCTATTAGGGGTGATATAAGGATAAGCAGCTAAAGTAAGCTTTTTACCTGTGGTTTTGTCAATCAAGGTATAATCCCAATCTTCATAGTATGTAGTACTGATAAGATATTGATTTAGAAAGGGTATTTCCATATAGGTATGTTCTATTCTATTGTCATCGTACTTAGGTGCAAGGCTATCAATATAAGTAACATATTTGTTTTTTACACTCCTGACAAGGAAGGCGCAGTTTCCCTTTTACTTTTTTTGATAGTATTGGTAGTATCTATAAAATCAACGGCATTGGCTTTTTTTGAGCGAGATATTCGTCTTTAGTCACAAAACGAATATTTATTTTCTTGAACGGTTTCTTGTCTTCAGTAGTAATCAGGTCTTTATAGTTGAGTTTTATTTGGCTAATATCACCTGTTTGTTCTTTTTTTAATAAAGAGTTTTTCCCATTGCCAGAGGATAATCTCCTCGTCATTGCGTTTGTACTTTCTTTTGGGTGCGCTGTTTTTATGCCATACCAAGAGTTAAGTTCTTGAACTACCTCTACTTTTTCAGCATAAGGCAATTTGCCAAGACGTGCGCTTTTGTCGTCGGCTTCCTCATAAAGTTCAATACTATCGCGGGTGGTTACATAAACTTCTTTAATGGTAGGTGCATTATAATCAATAGGGTTGCCTATTCTTTTGCCTTCAGAGTGTGTATCCTCAACTGAATCCTTCTTTTCTGTATAAAACCACATCAGCGGTGTCGATTACCTCCTCTCGGGCAGGAGAGGATGAGAAATATCGGCAGCTGCTAAAATAAACAACTGATGAGTAAAATTGATAATAACCGCGTATGTAAGTAATTGTTATAAGACATTCATTTTTCAATATTTATTATATTTTTATTCCTCCCAAAAATAGTAAAAAGGGCTTCTTCGATGGCGGTGGTATCATCTGCGGTGGTATGATGACTGGGGTCAGCGAATATCCAGCGCAGGTATTGAGCGACTGTTTGTTTTTGCTGAGCGTTTAGCAATGAGAATTGTTGCTCTTTGTACTCGTCTAAATGGATGAATGTATAGACAAGGTCAAAACGGAACAGCCCTTGTAGGTCGGCAATAAGGAAAGCGGGCAGGTGAAATCGCATTCCTTCGGGGGTCGAAATAGCAAAGTGCTACATAATATTGGTTGAGAAGTTCCACAGGAATCTTATGCCAATGGGTGTGCTCATCTTGCTTGCGACAGCGGGCACGTTCTTCGGCTGAGGCATAATCATCCATAGCATTGCCCTCGCTGAGCCCCTATGCCGTTGCCCAAGGTAACGCCAGAAAAAGGCTTGCTGTATGGTGTGAATGAGGTGTTGTGGGTTGCTCATCATAGATTTATTTATCAGTAGGCTGATTTGACAATACTTTACGCAATTCTTCTATATTGGGTAATACACGCTGAAACTGTTCAGGCATTTCGGCAGTTGCAACTGCTAAAATTAGCTTTCTAATTCGGCAGCCGTAGCTGCCGAATTAATAAAAACTTTTGTTATCAAACGACTTGCAATTTGGAAACTGTAGTTTCAAATTAGTATCTAACTCCTGTCACGCCTCATAAAAAGGCACGCATATTTTTTTGATATTGCGTTCGCTAAAAACCTCTAAGCCCTGGCAGTTCTTTATGGAGCTGTTCAGAAATAGCTTTTATAGCTCCTGTACCCCATACCCCTTTGCGGGTATTTTTGAGAGACATAGCGCCCTACGCCATAATACAAGGAGAGTTGTACGGTATTTACTTGCTTAGCAGCTGTATATTGACTGCTAAGAATAGCTTCTTTTATCTGCTCAGCAGCAGTGGTATAAGAGGCTTTTGGAGTATTTATCATAATGATTTGCTAATTTTCTCATTTGGTGATTATTTCTGACTATTTTTTTAGAGGTTGTTTAGAGGTAAGAATATCTGACAAGTCAGACTCGTCTGATGAGTCTGATACCCGAAACCCTGCCCCCTGAAACCCTGACACCCAATCAAGCGATTGGTTTTCTTGGGTAGAGACGTGTAGCATATCGGCGTATTCGCTGGGGGTGAGGTTGCCATAGTAGAAGTGAATAGGGTTGATATGTTCGCCGTTTTTAATGACTTCGTAGTGCAAGTGAGGAGCTTCGGAGCGACCGGTGCTTCCTACTTTCCCGATGAGGTCTCCACGCTTCACATGCTGACCGGCACGCACATTATAGGCAGAAAAGGTGTCCGTAGAGGGTTACATAGCCATAACCGTGGTCGATGCGGATGTGGTTGCCATAGCCCGAGGCGTTGCTATCGGCGCGGACTACCACGCCATCGCCAGCAGCATATACAGGAGTGCCTTGGGGTGAGGCGAAGTCCATACCATAGTGGAATTTACGCGCTTTGGTGAAGGGGTCGGTGCGCCAACCATAGCCTGAAGCCTATGTGTTTTAAATCTTTGTTGTTGATAGGCTGAATAGCGGGAATAGAAGCGAGGAATTTTTTTCTTTAGCCTTAGAGAGTTTTGGTAATCTCATCGAGCGATTTGGATTGTACAACCAACTGCTTGCGCAATACATCTAAACGTTCATTGGTGCTGGCAATCAGCTTGGAGTTGCCGAATTTCTCAAGGTCTTTATAGCGATTAGGGTTTTTAAGACTCTTGCGGATACTATCGGGGATGACAGGAGCGTTGAAGTAAAGGCGGTACATATTGTTGTCGCGCTCTTGGATATCGGCGAGGACATCCTCTACTAATTCCATTTTTTTGTTGAGGATTTGGTAGTTGGTTTCGTAGGTTTTAATCTCGCGTGCGAGTACTACCTCGCGAGGGGTGAAGAACAAACGCGAGTTAATCATTATAAAAGAGAATAAAATCCCAAAGAGAGCTGCTGCCGTGAGGAATATCAGGGCGTTACGCACCTTTGTGCGCTTGCGATTGCGGATGCGCTTATACGAGAGCGTCTCGGGGTCATAATAATATTTTTACTTTTTCATACGGGCAAAAGTATAAAAATATGAAATTTGCTATTTTATGACGAAAAATGTAATTTTTGCAGTGAGTTAGGTGTCAGGCATCAGGTGTTAGACATCAGGTAATTGTTAATTATTAATTGAATTTATGGGTATTTCAGAGATTATATTTATACTTTTTTTATGGTTTTTAATACTTTTTGGGGCTGATAAGCTCCCAGAGGTTGCGCGTGGTTTGGGCAAAAACAATGCGCCAATTGCGCGATGCTACTGATGAGATTAAAACTGAAATTCATCATCATATCAATCACACGGGAATAGACACTACTATCGTAGAAGACACCCAAAAAAAGAAATTGAAGAACTTAAAAACAATTGACAATGAAGAATTGACAATGAATAATGAACAATAAACCTACACTTAGCCAAAGGTGCGAGCCGCACAGGCAATAAATATAACTTAAAAATCTCCTCTTGTGGTACAAACTGCAAGGGAGTATCTAAAAACTACAAATTAGGATATTAAAGTATTTTTATTATCTTTTGCCCCAATGTCAGGTTTTAGGGGGCAAGTGTCAGAGGTCAAGAATCTGACTAGTTTGACACGTCCGACTTGTCTGATAAATTATAAAAGCAAAAAACATTAAATAATAATTATATGAAAAACTAATTTTTCGGCATTAGTTGCCACAGCATTATGCGTTTCTTCTTGCGGGAAAGAAGACGACAACGGCGGAGGTGGTGGAGCTTCTCCCTGGCACCCTTTATGTGGATTTTGCTACCGATGGTATCCAGTCCTACAACTTCTCCAACGGCAAGCTCAGCAAGGTTACCAAAACAATGAATGGGACCTGGTATTACAGGTTGCGATATTACCTATGGTAGCAAGGAAATAGCATTAGCAATCAGTACTGACCGCTCGTTTGGCACTCAAGATACCCAAACTTTCTTATTGCGCCCTTTGGATGGTAACTATGTATGGTTCGCCTATGATAAACTGCCAAAAACAGGCAACATTTTTCTCGTTTAGTTTTACTTATGACCCTCAGGAGTTTTTACAAGGAATGTATCATTCGCCTTTCCCCCAACAAGAAATTTATTGCAGTTGATTCCTATTATTGGGATGAGCGCGGGGTACTCTTGCTCAATACTGAAACAGGCAAGCTCATTGCCGATTTTACCAAAGGACTTACTCGAGATGATTTGAGGGCGCAAAGTACCCCCGTATGGACACAGAACAACGAAATGTATAGTGCTATCAAGGGAGTACTCTATCGTTGGAAAGAAGAATACAGCAATAAGGTAGAAAAAGTGTTGAATATAAACAACGGCAAGGGAGCCAACTATGTAACAGTAAACCCACAAGGTACACGCGTGGCTTTTTCGTTATGAAGGGCACCTCTGGGTACAGAATATAGACGGCAGCGACCTCCACCAAGTAACCACCTCCAAACTTACAGGCTCCAGCAAAGCAGATGGCGAATATCATCCTGTATTCTCCCCGACGGCAAATATATTGCTTTTTGTAGGAGCACCCACCGTAGGGCGTGCTTGGACAGACTATGACCCATTACAACCCAGCCAAGGAGGTGTTGTGGTAACAAGCGGTGGCTATGGCTATGTGTTTGTAATTCGTGATGATAACAAACTCTACGACCTCGAAAACGACAAAAAGTGGCTTCATTGTGCTACGTCAAGAAAGAGGTACACACGGTGTTCCTTCTTATTTTAGCGGTATGATGTGGCGATAATAACGAATAAAGAAATTTTATTAACAAAAAAACATTATTCTTAACCCCCTCTTAATCAGATTGCCCCTCTCTCCTTGGGAGAGAGGAACGGGAGAGAGGATAACACAAATATTATATGAAAAACTAATTTTTCGGCACTGGTTGCCACAGCATTATGCCTTTTCTCTTGCGGGAAAGACGATGACAACGGCGGAGGTAGCACTTCGCTCAATGGGGATTGGTATCTTCATACTATGTATAATAACTCTGGAAGTAATGGAAACCCTATGAGTTGGGCTTTTCCTGACGATTGTGCTAAACGAGGGTTATCGCTCATTTTCCGACACTCAAATAAAAGAAGAATGGTATCATTTAGAAGGTTCCGAATGTAAATATACTCCCTTTATTCTTGATTACACCCTCTCTAATGGTGAGATAAATTATAGTGTTGCTAGTAATTCTCCTAATGGTCCCTAAAGGAAAGAAAATGAAGCCTATGAAATATGAAATAAAGGGCAAAGAACTTATTCTCACTTTTGAGAACAATTTAGGTTTTCAAGAAACAAATATCCTTCACAAAAAAGGAGTAGACTATAGCTACCTCGACCCTTTGGTAGGAGTTTGGAAACTTATCAAAAATAGAAGCAGGAGGCACTACTTATCCTGCGGGTACTCCTGCTTGCTTTACAGGCTATATAGCAGCGAGCTCTATAGGCTTTTTCGCTCTACTATACCCTGCCTGCGAACAGCACACAATGCCAAGATGGTAATGTGGAAAGCTACAACTATGTAAAAGAAGGAGGCAAATATTACAACGTTTCTAACGGACAAAAAGTACCCTTACCTTTTTAGCTTTTAGCAATAACAACCAAACACTTACGCTTAGCCTTGGAGGAACTACAATGTTCTTCCAAAAAAACAGTAATCAATTAATAAATTAGTTACTTTTATCCCTAAAATCCCTTGCAGTTTGCACTGCAAGGGATTTTTCTGTTAAAATAAGGGTTGTTGTTTTGAACTTCTAAAAATATTGGATTTCTATAAAATCTTCTTGTCCATTGTTCTTAACCTCAAAAATATATAAAATACCTACCTTTTTAAAAATAGGTCTTACATAGAGGTTTAATACTTTGTTATATCTACCCAAATAGAGTGTATTATTAGAAAGTTCAAGCATTAATCTTTCTGTTTCTAATAATATTTTATCTGAAAACAAGTAGCTTCCGTTGTGTATATCCCAAAACTCAAGAGTTTCTTTAAAACTTTCTTTAGCTTTATCAGTCCAAACTATTTCCATTTTCTTTCTCTTAGCTCTCGAATCTCTTTTAAAAACATCGTCATTGCTTGTAACCATACCAAGGTTTCCTTGCTCTTTTGAGAGCGCAATAGTTTTGAGGTCTTCAAGAGTAAGAATATCAAAGGCATCTTCTTCTTTTTCAAAGTTGATTTCAGTAGCCGAAATACCTTTTAAAAACCTTTCTAAGTATGGAATATCAAATTCTTGCACTGTTGCTTGTAATCTTACTGTACCCATAATTCTTATATTTTCGGCAAAAAAATAAAAAAATAATTAGTTAATAAGCAAATTGCACCCTCTGATATCGGCGTTGTCGAAAACGTCCTAATACTTCAAAAAGTACCATTGGGGTATAGCTTTCCTAAATCTTGAGTAGCAATAAAACTACACGATTCTCTATTAGCTAAATCGATGATATTAATTCCGCCGGTTTTGCCGGTAGGCAAATAGCTCAGCGCATCATTGGTATCACGTATAAGCACTTTGAGCCAAGGTACGCACTTATAAATCCCCTTGCCTGCAGAATAGGCTTGCGAAAGGAGTTCAGTCATTCCGTATTCCGAATGAATCATTTTCGACACCAAAGCCTTGGCAGAGCATAGCGTGCAACTCTTCTCGCACGAGTTCTTTACGCCGACCTTTCATTCCGCCAGTTTCCATTACAATCGTATTTTTTAAGGAGAAAGTATGCTTTTCAACAAGGTCGAGTAAGGCAAACGATACCCCTATGAGTAGCACTTTTTTACCCGAAGCATCGAGGGTTTGCAAACGCTCGGCTAAGAGGTCGTATTCATTGAGATAGAAACCGCTATACTCACTACCCGAACGCTCAATAAGGTCGGCTACCATAGTGATGAGCGAAGAGCCCGTACGCTCTAAATAAGAGGGAAGGAGGGCTAAGACCACATAATCGCGGATATCGCCATAGAAGTATGCAAATCCCTTGCGAAAGCTCTCTTCGTAAACAGTGAGGTCTTTCACATAATGTCGGGAAGTTTGTGCGCCTGTGGTGCCACTGCTGGTGAAGATTTGCTGGTGAGGTGTGCTGCCACAATACACTTTATGCGTTTTGAAGCATTCAATAGGCAAAAAAAGGGATATGCTCAAGGGCAGTTACTTTTTCGGGAGTGCGTTGTAATAGGGTACAAAAGCGGTGGTATACCTCGTTATTTTCGTATTGATAGCGAAAAAGTATCCAAGGCAGCCGCTGTAAAAATCTATGTTTGTTGATAGTTGAATCTTATTACCTGTTACCTATTACCTATTAACTGAAGAACATCATTGCCACAACAACTCCTGCGATAAAGAGCAACAGAGCTATAAATGTTACCCAATTGATATTTTTTTGCGAGGAGTAGCGAGAAAACTATCGTAAGCCTTACGAGCTTGCAGAGTGATGTCGCGTTTTTTTGAAATACATATCCACCAAGGTATGCAAATCCTTAATTTCCTCGGGGCGAGGTTGTTCGGGTTGTTGAGATTGTTCTGTTTGCGGCTGTTGTTGCGCGTTATCGTTAGAAGATTTACTCGATTTTTTTATTAGCAGCCTGTTCTTTTTAGAATTTTTTTCTTGTTATAGCTATTTTGGCGAGCCAGTTGGGCATCGTATTCCTTTGCGCTTCTCAGCATCCGAGAGCACATCATAAGCCTCTTGTATATCTTTTAAATTTCTCTACATAGGCAGGATCTCCCTTTGTGTTTATCGGGGTGATTAGCTTTAGCGAGTTTGCGGTAGGCGATGCGAATTTCTTCGGTGGGAGCTTCGGTGGTGAGTCCCAGCACTTCGTAGTAATCTTTCATTGTCATAGTCCTGCTTTTTGAGTAGAGTTATCGTTGGTTTCCCATCCCTATGAGTCGACCATTTTGGAAGCTGAGCACTACCGATTTGTAGCGCCAGCGTTCGGTAGTAATGCCATGGAATACTACAGGTTGCACATTCAAAGGGCGACCTATAGCCATCTTCACGAGATAATCAGGCATATTTTTCTTTATAGACACCTTTTTCAACACTGTTTACAGCTGCTTCACCAAAAAGTTTTTTTCCGATGAGTTCCATAATAACTTCTTTGGTTCGCTTTTTCGTCTACAAGGGCATTATGCCATTTTTCGCGCAGTTCCTCTATCTTTTTTTCGCGATTTAGATTTGCAACTCCCTGCGTAATAAGTAGATAAAGAAGAACTAGCACACCTAAAGAAAGGAGTACATAATATATCATCACAACTATTTTTTTATAATCCGTTACTATTGAGGCGGCAAAAGTATAATTTTTTTAGTAAATAACAAAAAAATAGTGTTAGTTATTCTATATTTAACCCTTCTCTTTACTTTTCTTGTTTGCCATAAAGCCCGCACTAAATTTTGTTTGCCGTTAGTTGTTAATTGTTAATTAATTTGTACCTTTGCATCCTAAATCGTTCAGTACTTTTTATATGCAACTGAAAAAAATATCATTCAAAAAAACTTATTTTCAAAGGGCTGCTCTTTATAGCACCTTTCCTTTCCCTACTAATGGAAGGGATTTTGGCTTTAGGTTCTATGGTATATAAACTACTGCGTTACTGCCTCAAATACACTTGGTATGCCCTTGTGTTACTGCTCTTTAGCATCCCTTATTTGCTATACACTCTCTTCTCTGGCAACCAAAAAAGACAAACAAACTCGAACTTATAAGTTTTACCTCAAATGGGTAGGTATCGCTATAGGAACAGGACTGGCAATGGTGTTATTGCTCTTCACTTTAGTCTATTTCGGCGCTTTTGGCAAATTGCCTACCGAACAAGAACTCAAAGAACTCCGCCAAGCCGAAGCCAGCCTCATCTACGACGACCACGGTGAATCTTTAGGTAAATTCTACATCTTCGATCGTACAAAAATTGAATACTCTGATTTACCTCCTTATCTGGTAAACGCCCTTATATCTACCGAAGACGAACGTTTTTACAACCATAGCGGCATAGACATAGTGAAGCCTCTTTAGGGTATTTTTCAAAACACTGCTCTTGCAAGACGATTCTTCGGGCGGGGAGTACCCTCACGATGCAGCTGGCTAAAAATATTTTCGGGCGTGGCGAGCGCTACGGAAAACTCTCTATGCCTGTGCATAAAAATCAAAGAAATGATTATCGCCAGCCGCATTGAGAAAGTCTATACTAAAGAGGAAATTATCACCCTCTACCTCAACACGGTACCTTTTTAGCGATAATACTTACGGTATAGAGGCGGCTGCTCATCGATTTTTCAACAAACACACCAAAGATCTCACCCTCAACGAGGCTGCTACCTTGGTAGGCTCTCTCAAAGCCAACAAAAACTACTAATCCGCGTACCTCGCCCAAGCGAAGTGAAGAACGCCGCAATGTGGTATTGGCAAAAATGAAAAATGGACTTCTCTCCGATAAAGACTTTGAAGTTCACAAGCAAGACAGCCTAAAAATAGACTACAACAATATTGAAAAACGAAGGTCTTGCTCCTTACCTCCGCGAGCAAATACGCTTGCAACTTCCCGAATTGTTGAAAGACGTTAAAAAAAGAAGATGGTACGCCCTATAACATCTACAAAGATGGGTTTGCGCATCTACACCACCATCGATCGCACTATGCAACAATATGCCGAGGCTGCCGTGAAAAAGCATTTAGAACGCTTGCAAAAAGATTTTGAAACCACTTATGGCAAAAACGCCCTTGGAAAAACCGATAACGAGTGGCTGCTTCAAGAAGCAAAAAAACTCCCCGCTTACAAAGAACTAAAAACTCAAGGACTTAACGATGAGGCTATTTGGAAAAAAACTCGGCGAGAAAAACCGATGAACTTGAGTTTCTACACCAAAGACGAGGTGCAAAAACACAGCACTCTCGATAGTTTATCATTCTACACCCGCTTGCTCAACACAGGTTTTTGTGAGTGTGAATCCACAAACAGGGGCTATCAAAACTTATGTAGGAGGTGTTGATTTTGAGCACTTCAAATACGATCACGTATTGCAAAAGCAAACGCCAAGTAGGGTCTATTTTCAAACCTATCGTCTATGCTACTGCCTTAGAGGTAGGAATGCCCATATGCACTCACTTCTCCACGCGCCCTCACCCTATGCTGATGAGAAATTCTGGACACCCCTGTAACGCTTCTAAAACCGACGACGACCCGTACACCTATTACTCTGTAGGCAAGGCGCTTAAAGAATCACTGAACACTATTGCAGTACAAACGCTTTTTCTATGCAGGACTCAACAATGTACTGAGCAAAGCGCGTGCAATGGGTATCCGCTCAACTATGCCTAAAGTACCTTCTATCGCTTTGGGTTCAGCTGAATTATCAGTAATTGAAATGGCTAAAAGCCTATACCACCTTTGCTAATAACGGTGTGCCTTCACAACCGTATTTTATAGAAAAAAATCACTGATAAAAAAAGGAAAAAAATCATCTGGCAACACAAGCCTAAAAGAAGCGGCAGCTATCAGCCAAAACCACTGCCCAACAGATGATCCAGCTGATGCGTGCTACCGTAAATGAAGGAACTGCCGCCAGAATGCGCGGACAGTATGGGCTTACAAACGACCTTGCGGGCAAAAACCGGAACTACTCAAGACAATAAAGATGGTTGGTTTGCAGGACTCTTGCCTAATCTGGTGATGATTGCTTGGGTGGGCAACGACCTACAAATAGGATTCCGCAGCACCTATTTAGGGACAAGGGGCAAATTCAGCTTTTGCCTATTGCAGCTCTCTTTGTGTCGCAACTCAACCGCAACAAGCAGTTCAATGCAATCACCCGCGCTACCTTCTCCGTTCCCGATGAGATACGCGAGGAGATAATCAATTGTGAACCCGTGGTGAGAGAAGGATTCCTCGATCGACTTCTCAGCGATAGTGGTGCTGCAAAAGATACTATTAGAGCAGGCGAAGTGCATTACCGCATCTATGAGCGCAAAGGCAAATTACACGATATAGACAATGGCGATGAGGAGATTTCTATAGATGATGTAGTAAACCCTTCGGCAGCAGCCAAAAAAACACCGCCTCCTCCACCCAACAACAAGACGACAAACCTAAAAAGAAAAGGCTTTTTCGGTAGAATTTTTAAATAATTTGCTAATTAGACCTTCTCTTTCTAAAGACTAAACACCTAGAAAAACCAAATTATAGATGAAAAAGAATTATAACTTTAACAGTATCACTTGTACTTTTGGCGGTACTCAATGCCGAGGCTCAACAAAAAAATTTGGCGTGAGAACGATTGCTTTTTACAATGTGGAGAACTTGTTCGACACTATCAACGACCCTAATAAATTCGACGACGATCGCACCCCCGAGGGCGCCGACCGCTGGACTTCTAAAGTATATAACGACCACGTACAGAAAAATCGCTAAAGTTATTTCCGAAATCGGCAATGATGTAACACACCAAGCCCCCGATATAGTAGGACTTGCCGAAATTGAAAATGAGGCAGTAGTGCAAGATCTTATCAACACCCAATACCTCAAACGCTACAACTATGGCATCGTACACTACGATTCCCCTGATGCCCGTGGGGTAGATGTAGCACTCATCTACAAAAAAAGGCGTGTTCAAGCCCGTTTCCTCATTTGCACACCCCCTACACCTCACTAAAGACGACGGCAAACCCCTCTACACCCGCGACCAACTGCTCGTAAGCGGTGAGTTAGACGGCGAAATGATACACTTTATCGTAAACCACTGGCCCTCACGTTTAGGGAGGAGAAGCTAAAAAGCCGCCCCAGTCGTGAAAAAGCAGCCGCTCTCAACAAGCAAATCATCGATTCTCTACTCAAAAAAAGACCCTAATGCTAAAGTTATTGCGATGGGTGACTTCAACGACGACCCTATCAATTCAGGATTTAAGAAATGTACTTAAAACAAAAAGATAAAAAAAGAAGATGTAAAAACCAGGGGAGCTCTTCAACCCTATGGAAGCAATGCTCAAAAAAAGGGAATGGGTACCCTTGCCTATCAAGATGGTTGGAATCTTTTCGACCAATTCTATTTCACCTATGACTTGCTCAAAGAAGACAAGAGCAGTTATCGTTATTGGAAAAACAGGTATCTTCAACCGCCCTTATTTGGCAAACCCCAAAGGGCGCTACAAAAGGCTATCCTTTCCGCAGTATGAGCAACGGCAACTACACTTGGGGCTATTCCGACCACTTCCCTATATATATGTACTTAATTAAAGAATTGAAATAAATCAACCTTATGACTCACTATTTTTCATCAAACTTTACTTTAGGAATCCTTGGTGGCGGGCAACTCGGCAAGATGCTCCTCACCGAAACCCGTAAGTTCGACATCACCACTAAGGTGCTCGACCCTCTGCCGATGCCCCTTGTCGCATTGCCTGCAATACCTTTTATACAAGGTGCTCTCACCGATTTTGATACCGTCTACAACTTTGGTAAAGAGGTAGATGTACTCACTATCGAGATTGAGAATGTGAATGTCGATGCTCTTAAAAACTACAATCCGAAGGGGTAAAAGTATACCCCTCTCCTCAAACTATTGAGTTGATACAGAACAAAGCTACCCAAAAAAACAATTCTACGCCACTCACAACATCCCTACAGCACCTTTCCATAGATTTGAGAGCTTAGCAAACCTGCAACAAGCAGTAGCAAACCAAGAAATAACGCTGCCTTTCGTGTGGAAATCAGCGCGCTTTGGCTACGACGGCAACGGCGTGAAAAATCGTACGACAATTACCCGACCTATCCCTTCTACCCGAGGGAGAGTGTATCGCCGAAAATTTAGTGCCTTTCGCTAAGGAATTGGCAGTGATTGTCGCCCGCAATGTGAGCGGCGAGGCAAGCACCTACCCTGTGGTAGAAATGGAATTTCACCCCGAAGCCAATCAGGTGGAATATGTGTTGTGCCCAGCGCGTATCAGCGAGGAAATCGCCCAAAAAGCACGTGCGATAGCCGTACAAGTAGCCGAAGCTTTTTCAGGTAGTAGGACTTTTAGCCGTAGAGCTTTTTCTAACGGCTGAAGGCGAAGTGTTAGTAAACGAAGTAGCTCCACGCCCACATAACTCAGGGCATTACAGCATAGAAGCAGCTTATACCAACCAATTTGAACAACATTTGCGCGCCATTTTAGACCTCCCATTAGGCAACACCGATAGCAAAGTAGCAGGTGTAATGGTAAACCTCGTAGGGGCTGAAGGCTACCAAGGCGATGTGATATACGAAAATATAGAACAAATATTAGCAATGGAAGGCGTAACCCCTCATATCTACGGCAAACGTGAAACCCGTCCGTTTAGAAAAAAATGGGACACGTAACCATCGTAAATAAAGATATTGAAAAAGCCCGAGCCATTGCCGAAAAAAAGTAAAACAAACAATAAAAAGTAATCGCTACCCCCTAACCCCTTTTTATGTGTGTCCCCTCCCTTTTTGGTATTTATAACTGAAAAAAGAAAAAAATATGAAAACTTATACTTTCAGAAATATCATCCGTAAATTCCTGCAGGGCAACACCTCAACAGATGAAGATAAAACACTAAAAAGACTTTGAAAATAAGCTTTTAGCAAAAATACCTCTGAAGTTTTTGCCCACACTTCTGCCGATACCGTGCATAGTGAGCTTTCCCAGCGAATCACTAAAAAGCTCTCCCGCAACCCTTCTACTACCGATGGTCGGTGGCAGCGGCAGCTGTGTTGCTGCTGGTAATAGGTATTGCCAGTTGGGGGTGGTTCTTCTCCTCACCTAACCCTACAATGATGAATTCCACAACCCAGTGGCTCAGTGCATCAGCTACCCAAGGAGAAACCTTAACCCTCACCCTGCCCGACGGCTCTACCGCTATCCTCAACAGTGGCAGTAACTTGCGCTATCCCGCAACTTTCGCAAGGAAAAAACGCGAAGTACAGTTAGACGGTGAAGCTTTCTTTGAGGTTACCTCTAACCCCAAAAACCTTTTATCGTAAAAAAACCGAAATACTCACCACCGAAGTATTAGGAACCAGCTTCAACATTGAGGCTTTCCTTCACAAAATGAGGCAAGAGTAACCCTTGTTACCGGCAAAGTAAGGGTGCAAGCAGGCGCACAACAATGCGAACTTCACCCTCACAACAAGCCGTCTTCCATAAAACAACCCAACAAATACAAGTACAAACAGTAGCTACCAACGACTTCACCGACTGGAAAGAAGGTATCTTGCGCTTTCGTGAAAGCTCCTTACCCACTGTGGTACAAAAAAATCGAAAAACACTATGGGGTGCAAATACGCTTAGAAGTAGAAAACGCTGAACGCTGCTACCTATCGGGTACTTTTGTAAAAGAAGACCTAAATGTAGTACTCAAACAACTCACTTTCATTCATTCGGGACTCAACTACGAATATATCGACAGCCAGCATTTAGTACTCAAAGGAACTTGTAGCACAAGAAGCAGCTACTAAGGTTTCTTACTTCCTATTCTTAAAAAACTGCCTTCTCAGGGCAGTTTTTTATTTTTATGTGTGTATTGCTACTTTTTTTGGTATTTATAAGTGAAAAAAAGGAAAAGAAATGGAAATGCTTTTACTATTCAAATATTAAAATATATCATTGAATATCAGCACTAAAAGCATTTTAACAGTTTTATCAAAAATAAGAACCTTATAAACTATTTTTTTATGAATGTAAAATTTCGCAATCAAACCACAAAGTGGCTTTTAGTTATGGTTTTCTTGTGTTGTCCTTTAGTGATGAATGCGACCCCTCACCAAGAGGTTCAAAACACAAAAAATTCAGCTAAATTTAAAAAGCATCTATATTAGATGTTTTAAAATCAATTGAAGCTCAAACACAATTGAGCTTTGTGTACAACAACGAACTGAAAGCACTACAAAAACGAGTGGATTTTAGTTATCAAAGCGATTCAGTAGACAGTATCTTACAAAAAGTTAGCTACTGAATACGGGGTGAGCTTTCTGCGTATTCACAACAGTATTTCGGTGAAAGTGAACGCCCCAAAGGCAACTGCCGATAGACAACCTATAAAAAGGGACGGTGGTAGATGAAAAAGGAATACCTATTCCTGGAGTAAGTGTAGTAGTGAAAGGCACTTCCATAGGAGTAGCTACCGATTTTGACGGCAACTTCTCTTTAGAAGTCCCTACTGATGCTCAAACCCTCGTATTTTCTTCTATCGGCTATCATTCACAAGAAGTGACTATCGGTAAAAACACTCAATTCAAAGTAGTGCTCAAAGAAGATACCACTGAGTTAGACGAAGTAGTGGTGGTTGGTTATGGTGTGCAAAAAGCGCGGTGATGTAACTACTGCTATTGCTAGTGTAAAAAGCGAAAGACTTGGAAGACAAGGCTGTTACTTCAGTAGCTGAAGCGATGGTAGGTAAAATGCCAGGTGTACACATTGCCCAAAAACACGGGGGCTCCTGGTGCTAACTTGCAAGTACGTGTACGTGGGGTAGGCACTATTACCGCAGGATCAGCTCCTCTGTATGTGGTAGATGGTGTACCTTTAGCTAAAGAAGACCTCAATACCTTTTAATAACAATGATATTGAATCTATACAAGTACTTAAAGATGCTTCGTCAGCAGCTATTTACGGTTCACGCGGTAGTAATGGGGTGGTGCTCATCACTACTAAAAAAAGGGGGCAGAAGGTAAACCATCATTCTCTTACAATACTTACCTCTCTATCCAAAAACGTCTCTAAAAAGATTGAGCTTCTCAACGCCTACGAATATGCCGATTTAGTAAAAGACGCACGTAACAATTCTTATGCTGACCGTATGGAATCTATTAATAAACGCCGTGCTGCACGAAGCCAAGCGCCTATTAGCTTTTTCATCAGCTGACGACAACGCTACCCGCCTTAAAAAAACACTAACAACGACTACAACACTATTATCCCTGTAGAGCTACAACCTTATTTGCAAGGTGTACAAGGGCTTACTGACACCGATTGGCAAGATGAAATTTTTCGCACAGCGGTTATGACTAACCACTCAATTTCAATTTCTGGAGGAACTCCTAACCTAAAGTACTACTCTTCGTTAGATTATCTAAACCAAGATGGTATAGTGATAGGTAGTAACTTCGAGCGTATAGGCTTACGTCTGAATTTAGACGGCAAAGCAGGTATCTTTAAGTTTGGTGCCTCTCTAAATCCCTCATTTGTAAAAGAAAAATACTGTAAATGCTAATGGGGCTTATAACTCCAACGGTGGTGGGGTAATAGCATCAGCATTGCATTATGCACCTATCTTCCTGTATACAATCCTGATGGTACATTCAGCTTTGCTCAAAAACGAATGGAGTGCCAGCACTGTTACGATGGTGAACGGCACACGCCGTGTAGGCAACTCACAAAACCCAAGCATGGAACCCCGTAGCCTTAGCACGGCTTACTTCAAATCAAACAAAAAGCGAACCGTTTGCTAGGCAAAGTATATGCTGAAGCTGAGTTCACAAAAGGTTTGTCTTACAAGATGGATTTTTGGCTTTGACATTTTCTCAGATGCTCAAGGCACTTTTCCGACCTTCTACCATTCCGCTTTCCAACACAGCAGGCAATCAGCCTTCTGAGGCCGAAGCTACCTCTCAAACCTCACAACGCTACAATTGGGTATTTGAACAAACCTTAAACTACAACAAAGATTTTTGGCGAACATCACCTCAATGCTTTTAGGGAGGTTGGACAATGCAATACCAACGCGATGAGAGCAATTATATGTTTGCCAACGGATTTATCTCCAATAGTATTCAAACACTGAATGCAGGCACCGTAACGCGTGGAAACTCTCAAGCTTCAGAATGGGCTTTGCTCTCTGCTTTAGCACGCCTACAATATTCTTACAAAAAAGCAAGTATATGCTTTCAGCGGCTCTACGTGCCGACGGAGCTTCTCGTTTTGGCAATAACAACAAGTGGGGATATTTTTCCATCTCTCTCAGCAGGTTGGCGTATCACAGGGTGAAGAGTTTATGAAAAAATATCACTTTTCTTACTGATCTGAAACTTCGGGCTAGCTATGGTCTCACTGGTAACTTCCGCATTCCTAACTACGGGGCTTTTAGGGTGAATTTAGTTACTACAGCTATGTACTCGGAGGTTCTTCGCCTGCAGTAGTCAAAGGTATGGGGCCCTAGTGCAATTCCTAACCCTAACTTACAATGGGAAAAAACCGCTCAGCTAAACGTTGGCTTTGACGCTTCTCTATGGAAAGGACTCCTAAATCTTGGACTTGATTTATATAATAGTAACACTTACGATTTGCTACTAAATGTACCTATCCCACGCACTACTGGTTTTGCTACCCGTTTGGAGAACATCGGTAAGGTAAACAACAAGGGAATAGAGTTTAACATTTCGAGCAATATCAACTGGGGTAAATGGGGATTTGAACCTTACTTCAACTACTCTAAGAACATTAACACGGTAAAAGCTTTAGGCCCTGGTAATGCCGACATTATCTCTACAGGGTCGGTGCCAAATGCTTACTTCATCACTCGTGTAGGCGAGTCAATAGGGTCTTACTACTTACCTGTAGTAGAAGGTGTATTTAAAAAAACCAAGCTGAAGTGGATGCTTCTTTGCACTATGTAGACACTCCTAACAATTACGATTTGAGCACTACTCGCCCTGGTGACTTTAAGTTTAAGGATGTAAATGGTGATGGTCGTTTAGATGTGTTGGATACAGACCGTGCTATTGTAGGCAACTATCTACCTAAATTTACTTACGCCTTTGGTACAGGCATCACTTATGAAAAACTTTGATTTCAAAGTAGATTTTCAAGGTGTATATGGCAATCAGATTCTGAACCTATCACGCCGCTACTTCTACAATCACGAGGGGAATATGAACAACTATCGTGGAGTCTTGAACCGTTGGAAATCAGAAAGCGATACAGGTAGTGGTATGAATGTGCGCGCTAACCGTGTAAGCAAAGGGCAAAAATGCCGTAACTAGCACTTGGCACGTAGAAGACGGTTCGTATTTGCGTATCAAGAATATCACCTTAGGGTTACAACCTCCCTAAGGATATCAGTAAGTATTTCAGTAATGTACGCTTGTACTGCAGCTTTCAGAACTTGTATACCTTTACAAACTACGAAGGCTACAACCCTGAGGGTGTCTAACCGCACCGATGCTACCACCAGCGGCGAAGATTACGGTGTGTATCCTTTGGCACGCACCTTTACTCTTGGTTTAAACTTAAAAATTCTAAAACAATGAAAGCAACATATACTTTTATAGCACTTTCAGCACTTTTTGCTGAGTGTTTCTGCAACAAATTTATAGACCGTGAGCCTATCTCGAAGCCTACTGAAAAAAACAGCTTTTAAAGAAGCTAAAGACCTTGAAGGGGCAGTAACAGGAATCTATGATGAGCTACAGTCTAAAGACCAATATTCGGGACGTTTTCTCACTTTAATGGAAGTCCGAGCTGACAATGTAACTGATGATAATGCCGCTGCTTTTAGCTGGAGTAAATTATGAAATAGAAGCGTTTTTCGGAAACTCCTGCTAATGAAAATTTCAAAGCTTCTTGGCTATCGCTTTATCAGATTATATTGCGTGCCAATACTATTTTTGAAAACCTTGACAAAGTAACGATGACTGACACTCAGCGTACCAACATTGCAGGACAAGCAGCTTTCTTACGTGCCCTGACTTACTTCAACTTAGTACGCCTCTGGGGGAAGTACCTCTTATTACCCAAGTGCAAACTGTAGAACAAGCTCGTAATAACCAGCGTGCTTCTGTAGCCGATATTTATGCCTTGATTATTTCAGATTTGCAACGCGCCAAACAGTTGCTCTACCCAATGGGCAGATAGCGAGCGCGGTCGTGCTACCCGCTATGCGGCTCAAGCCCTTTTGGCTAAAGTGTATGTATACCAAAAACAATATGCCCAAGCAGTAGCTGAACTAACACCGCTGGTAACGGCTATCAACAGCGGTAGGGTGATAGGCTTAGTACCCTCTAATGAAACCTTCCCTAACAACCTCAAAACCAGTAAAGATGTGCTATTTGCTGTACAATATCTCAAAGGAGGGGTAGGGCGAATCAGTACACCAAAAAACAACCGTTATCGAAATCAGGATGGCAACAACGTAATTAATTTGCCACAATCGCTATTTGAGACGGGCGACAACCGCAAGGCTTTGGTAGCCCCCTACCTCAATGGGTAATCGCCCTTTAAAATACAATGCCGACCGTATAGGCAACGAAACCAGCAGCGACTTTCCTATTATTCGCTGTGCCGAAGTAATGTTGCTCTATGCTGAAGCTGCTAATGAACTCTCTTCTACTCCTACTCAAGCTGCCCTCGATGCGCTAAACGCGGTGCGTAGCAATGCCAATATCGCAACTAAAACCTTAGCCGACTATCCTACTAAGGAGGCTTTCCGCAGCCAAGTGTATTTACAACGTCGCTTAGAGTTGGCTTTAGAATGCGACCGTTGGTTCGACATAGTACGCACAGGTCAGTTTAGCACTCTTTACCCGAGCGTACCTGCTTATCGCCAACTATACCCAGTGCCTTCAGTAGAGATTGAAAAACGTAAATAATAAAAACAGGTTGGCAAAACCAAGGTTATAACTAACAGATTTAACAAAAATGAAAAAAAGATAATACTATTATGTTGTGTGTTTTTAGGGAGTAACTCTAAACGCACAAAAAGCAAAAAACCTCTTACACTTAAGAATTTTTCCTCAAGACAAAGTGATGGTAGTCGCCCACCGCGGTAACTGGCGCGATGCTCCTGAAAACTCTATTTGGGCTATCAAAAAAAGCCTACGAAGCTGGTGCTAATATGGCTGAAATAGACCTAAATATCACCAAAAGATAGTGTACTTATTTTTGCTACACGACCGCGTACTTGACCGTACTACAACAGCTAAGGGAAACCCTCTGATTACACTTTAGCTGAGTTGAAGAATTACTATCTAAAGGATGGGGCAGGGCACCCTACTCAAATGCGAATTGCTACCTTAGAAGAGGCTCTGCAAGCAGCCCAAGGTAAAATATTTTTTTAAACTTAGACAAAGGCTTTGATTATTTTTGACCTTGTATACCCTTTTGGTAAAAATATGGAATGGAAGAACAGGTGCTTTACAAAGGCGAAGCTACTTATGAGCAGTTTAACCAGAAGTACGGCAACATCAAGGACAAAATTTGCTATATGCCTATTATTCGTTTGGAAAAAGGACAAGGTTGGGAGATTATTAATGGTTTTGTAGACAATTACCCAGCTTATGGTTTTGAATTTACGGTGGGGGCTACTGAAGAGAAATTAATAGACTTTTTCGTCTCTTCGAAAAAGGGTATCGTATATGGGTAAACTCGTTATGGTTTGACCATAATGCAGGACATAATGACGACCAAGCTCTTGAAAAACCCTGCTGTTTATCAATGGTATATAGACAAAAAGATAAATATCATTCAAACTGATAGAATTAAAGAGCTTGTAGCCTTTTTAAAGTCTAAGAAATTACATTACAAACAATGATAAATTACTCAAAAAGTGCTCCTCAGCCACTGCAAGGCACAGCTGAGGAGCAATCTAAACGTTATCAAAAAGCTACGTTGGTACATCTTTTTTTCAGCAACCTTTGGCTATGGTTTTTTTACTATGTGTGTAGGTTAAGCCTGAATGTAGTGAAAAAGCCTATTGCCGATAGCGGGTTCCTAAGTGAATCGCAATTAGGGATTATAGGTTCTGCCCTATTTTTTTCTCTTATGCTTTTGGAAAAATTGATTAATGGTTTCTTAGCTGACCATAGCAATATCAAGCGTTTTATGAGTGCAGGGTTGCTCATTTCAGCCTTAGCAAACCTTGTAATGGGCTTTACTAATGCCTATTTATTCTTCATCATTTGTTGGGGAGTAAATGGATGGGTACAGTCTATCGGGGCTGCAAGTTGTGTAGTAGGACTTTCTCGCTGGTATAAGAGCAGTGAGCGAGGTAGCTTTTACGGATTTTTGGAGCACAAGCCACAACATAGGTGAAGCTCTTACCTATATACTCACAGCGGTTGTAGCTTCTTATTGTGGTTGGCGTTGGGGTTTTCTCACGGCTGCTACAATAGGTTTTTGTAGGGTAGCTATCTTGTACTTTTTCTTTTATGATAGCCCTGAAAGCATAGGGTTTACCTTCAGTGAATGAACAAGTCACTAAAGAAAAAGAAAAGTGTGTGGAATGAACAATTAGGGGTAATAAAAAAATCCTTATGTATGGCTCTTAGCCTTTGCAAGTGCTTTTATGTATATCTCGCGCTATGCGGTTACCAGCTGGGGGCCTTATTATTTTCAGGCGGCTAAACACTATAGTCTTACAGAGGCAAACCTTTTAGTATCAATCAATGCCATTTGCGGTATTTTTAGGTACAGCTTCTTCAGGTTTTGTGTCTGACAAATGGTTCGGCGGACACCGCAATAAACCTGCTCTTATCTTTGGCTTGATGAATGTTACCGCTCTATCGTTGATGCTCTTTGCTCCGCAAAGCTGGCTAACTGATATACTAAGTATGGTAATTTTTGGTTTAGCAATAGGGAGCTCTTATTTGCTTCTTAGGAGGATTGATGGCTACCGATATCGCTTCTAAACAAGCATCAGGAGCTGCTTTAGGCGTAGTGGGAATAATGAGCTATTTAGCCGCAGGTATTCAAGATATTGCTAGTGGTTTACCTAATAGAAGGAAATAAAACTGTACTAAATGGTGTAACTACTTACGATTTTTAGTGCTATATCTATATTTTTTGGGTGTCAGCAGCAGTGCTTTCAATGTTCTTTGCATTACTCACTTGGAAGAAAAACATAATCTTTTATCCTTCATTACTTTATAAAGAAAAAAACACTGACCTCAAAAAAAGCCAGTGTTTTTTTATACTTATCGGTAAATTATCTCACTAAAAAGAACACGCCCAGCACTTCTCTTAGTTTTTTTCAAGGCAAAGGTAATTTGGTTTTCTACAGTGCGTTTGGAGATACCGTAGTGCATAGCGATTTCGCTATTGCTCATTCCCTCTTCGCGACTCAAGCAGAAGATTTCTTTACAACGCTTAGGAGACCCTTCAATACCTCGTTGAGTTTGTTTTGAGTAGCAGTAAGATTTTCTTGCAACTCTATAGGTTCGTCTACAGCGAGTTCATCGCTAAGAAGCTCTTGTATAACTTCTATTTGTATAGTGTTGAATTTTCGGTCACGCAGATAATTATACACCTTATAACGCACCGCCTGCCGCAAATAGGCATCAATAGCGTAATTTTTGTATATTTTTTTGCAGCGTTTCCAATAGTCTATCCACACCTCTTGAACGATATCTTTAGCGGCATCTTCGTCCATTACCACCGATTGCGCCCATACATATAGAGGTTTCCACAGCCTATCAAAAAGTTCTTGAAAGGCAGTTTTATCCCCTTGTTGTATACGCTGGTGCAAAGAAGCGTAATATGTTGCAAAATCGTTCATTGGTATATGGTTGTTTAAAGAAAAAAACCGCCCAAAAACCTTATTGAGGTACTTTTGGGCAGTTTCTTATATATTATAGTCAATCATTCGTTAGTCTACTTTAATATCGGTATTTACGTTTTTGCTACCTACAAGAGCGTAGAACAATAGGGAAAGCAAGAGCAAGTACAATCACCCAGTAGCTTTCTATGTAACCTACCACATCGGCTACAGCCCCTTGGATAGCTGGCAAGATACCACCACCACAAACCATCGCCATAAAGATACCTGAAGCGGCAGCAGTGTATTTACCTAATCCTTCGGTAGCGAGGTTGAAGATACCTCCCCACATTACTGAAGTACACAAACCACAAAGTACAAAGGAACATTATGCTCATTGGCACTTCGGCTAAACCAAAAAGATATATCTGATTTAAACACTGGCATATTCACTACTTGAGTAGTAGGAGTCAATATCGCTAAAAACTACAAAAAAAGAATTCCTAAAAGCAGATACAAAGGTAAGCATCCCTTTGCTTGAGAATTTAGCTCCTAATGAACCTCCTGTTAAACGACCGATAAACATCAAGAACCAATAAGTACCTACTACTGAACCTGCTGTAGTAGTATCAATACCTAAACCGTTGGCTTCACTACCGCTGGTCATAAATAAATTGGCTATATTAGGAATCCCTACTTCAATACCTACATAGAGGAAAAATAGCAATCGCTCCTAAGATAAAGTGGCGGAACGACATAGGGCTGTGAGTGTCTTTAACAGCAGTTACATTGGCTTGAGCCGCGTGAGGTTCGGGTATTTGCATAGAGAAAAGCACGATAAATGCCAAAAGCAAAAAATACCCATCGCTAAGAAGAGTGCAGGGTTAGCATCGGCAATAGAAGTACCGGCGCTAATAGTACCGATGAGATAACCTACCAATACAGGTACAATAGTTGCCCCGATAGAGTTGATAGCCCCTCCAAAACTGCAAGAGTTGGTTACCTTTTTACCTCCTCCACCAAGAGTGTTGAGCATTGGGTTTACTACCACATTGAGCATACACATGAGAAGCCCGAAATAAAAGCTCCTGTGAGGTATACCGCAAAACTACCCGCAATACCTGATAGGAATGTAACGCATACTCCAGTAAAACCTACTACAATAGCGGTTAAAGCTGTTTTTATAACCAATGCGTTGTAACATTTTCCCTGCTGGGATACCCATAAAGGCATAAGCGATGAAGTTGGCTAAGTTCCCCAATTGTGACTCGAGGTTACTCGCCATAAATTGGTTTTTTACAATAACCCCAAATGGGTTTTGCAAGCCCGTTACAAATGATATCATAAAGAATAGAGCGAACATCATTGCAATAGGCAATACGTAACTTTTTGTTTTGTTGATTTTGGTGTTCCATTATTTTTTTAATTATTTATTTTTTTAATTAGTTGAAAAAAAGGTAAGAGATAAGAGGTAAGAATGTGTTACCTATTCCCTGACACCTGATGCCTAATTTTTGACGGCAAAAAGTAAATAAACCAAAATTAAAACGCAACAAAAAAACGAAGACTTTTTAAGGTTTATTTATGATTTTTTTAAAGAAATACATATTAGGCATTAGGAATCAAGGAGTAGGAAGAAATAGAGCGCAAATGTATGTTAGCAATAATTTTTAAAAAGTATAACATTATTTTTTTCAATGAAATTCCATAATTCTCTCATTTCTTCTCTCTTTTTAAAAACAATAGTGTCATTATATCCTCTATATACAGAATCCCATTCATTTATTTCTTTATTATAGTAATAAATGGTATCTGTAATATAATCTTTCTTCTTTAAGATAATAGCGTGAATAAATACCTCTTTTTCTCTTGCTATTTTTGAAAAAAATCCAACGCTATCTGTACGAGTGACGATTTCATTGTTATAATCAAAGAAAAGTAACACTGTCAATAGGTTGTTTTTTTCTGTGGTTACTACAATTCCTAAACGAGTAAGGTAATTATTAGCTTTTTTTCAGCTTCTATGGCTTCTATCCTATTTTTTTAAATAACCTTCATCAAAGGTTGATATTGCAAATATGAAAAAAAGCTATTCCACAAAGGATAAGTATTAAAAAAATATTCTCTTTATCATTCCTTACTGATGTTATTTTATGATATTACTCAGGGCATAATACATAAACGCATAAAAAAACTATATTTATAAGCCAAACCTTTTCATTGTTTATTTCTACTAAAAAAACTTCAACTCCTCTACAATCTCCTCTAAATATTTCAAAACTGTAGATAGTATCATTTTTAATCACTTCAGCTTTTGTTAAAAATTGTTGCAAAAACAATCATAATTCAATTTATTTAGCAAATCTTCACTAAGTGCACTAATAGGGAAAAATAATTATCTTTGAAGTGATTTAAACTTTTTAAAAAATTTGAGTAATCCAAATATTTTATGTAATATTGTGATGAAAATCAAAAAAATATAACACATATATGGATTACTCGCTTTTTGCTTGGATTGATAGTTTTAGAACTCTACTCATTCGATTTGATGTATTAGATTCTCATTGGTTAAATTGGCATTATCTTGCTTTTTGCATTGGTCTTACTAAAAGTTTAAATGAGTTTTATTATAAATGTGGGATTAACAAAAAGTTACCAATTTAACCAATAATTATAAATTCTTACAAAATCAGGGTTCTTCTCCTTTGATAAAAATTTTCATGTATATATATCTTTATTTCAGACGACATATGTCGTGAGAGCCAAATTTCTATTGCATCTGAAGTTTCATGATCATATTCAGAGCATGCGACAGGGAATAAATCAATCATTTTCTTTAATGCACCTATAGGATCATTTATATATAATCCTTCATATTCTTCTAATAATTTTGAGGCATTACATTCATAATTATTTTCCATAGCTATGATTATATTATTATTGGTATATGTGCTTTTGGTATATCTTCTATGTTATTTTTTAAGAACAACTCCGTTATCATCAAATATTGTATCAGCTGTTTGATAGTTACCATCTCTAACTTTATCTGTTGACACTTTCTCTTTATGTGCATGAGGTACTTCATCAGAATGTCCTAATGGATTTCTTCGTTGTTTTGCAGGATCTATTCTTACTCCCACTGTATTTCCATCTTCCATATTTTTAGTCCAAACTTTACCTCCTGTTAATAACATTCTATACGAGGATGTTAGGTATGGTATTAATTTTATAGTTCAAATTTAGTAGGCACTTGACTTTCATAAATGTATACATCTTCTAATGGGCAATCAATATATCCATATTTATACCAATTATCTCTAAGCCAATGAGTACTTAATCCATATCGACTCCTATCTTTAGGAAGTGATTCTTCAGGAAATTGATAATATTTAGCTCCTGCTTTAAAAACCAGAAATAACTATTAGTTGAAACGTTTTAGCTCCCGAATCTGGCGTTTCACAAACTAAAAAAATCAACAATTGCTTCATAAGGATATTTTTCCTTTACAACGTAATACCATACCTCTACAAATATTATTTTCTTTAAAAATCAATTAATTTTTACCATTTTATCTTGAATTTTATTACTCTTATTATTTTAGTGTAAATATTATGTCCTCCACTTTTTGTCTTTTTTTCCCATTGCTTTTTCCATCAATATCTACTTTTGTCAATATGATTTCCATTTTTATCAAGTACTTCAAATCGTCCATATTGGGTATCAAAAGCATAAATTTTTCCTGTCTCTGGATCTCTATAAACTATTCTATTATTCTTTTTAGTTAGTTTATTGTCTTTTTCCCAGCCATTTTTTTCTCTGCCACTTTCTTTAATTTTTCCTGATGCTGCTACATATTTTTTTCGTTAGGAGCTATTTTCGCAAGACGAGCTTCCCATTCTGCGGCAGTTTCGGGATTTGTATTCAACCCCAGCAAATCCACCCAAGCATTCGTATCACTAACATAAGCAAAAAAGTTAGGCTCCCCAGATAAGAACCCAATCGGGTCTTCACTTATATAGCATCCTGTCTCGGGGTGATAATACCTAAATCGGTTGTAGCAAAGTTCTATCTCAGGATCGTAATATTGCCCTTGGTATTTAAAAGGACATCTAAAGTTCTCTTTTGGTGCGAGCCGCACGGGCAAGGTGGTTTAGCGGTCTTGTTCGCGTTCCCATATTAGCGCGCCTTCTTATCAATTAAGCTTGGAAAAACAACTAATACATTGAATTTCTAATAGGAATGACACAAGATATTTGTATTCAAATCACCTAATTTTTTTAGAAATCCACACTCGCTCTGCCTGATGTTTTGTTAATCCAATAAAAAGACTTGCTAATTTTATAGCTTCTTCCTTTTTAAATTTATATTTAGAAAGTGCAAACCATTGGTCTCCATTAATTAAGGATAGTTTTATATGAAAAAGATCTTTTTCTGTATAATTCTTTTTCAAATTCTCTGATTTTAGCAGCAGGTAATATAGTAACCAAAACATAATCTGTTGTATTGTAAACAAATTTCATAATAGCTCTATTTCCTTTTTTTGCTGATTAGAAAAATTAGGATTATTTTTCTTTTTTTCATCTGCTAACACTTCCCATCTCTCACCCTAACTCTTCTGTTGTACAAATTATCCATTTCCATTGTAATATTTTTTTATAAAGTATTATTCATAGTATAGATGAACATTATTTTTTTAGAACTTGTGCCTGTGCTTTCACTCCAAGCATTGAAATGAAGAGTTCTATCAAATTTATGTCCAATTTCATGATCATAGATATCCACTAATAGGTTCCCCATTAGTATCTTTAGTATTATTATGCTTTCCTATAGTCCTATTAGAATTATTGAGGTGTCTATTTAGCTACATACTAATTGACTTTTGGGAAACGGGAGAACGCTCTACAATTCTTTTTATTAAACTGTTAAAGATAGTCTCTTTGCTCTGTGAGCGATTGATTCTAAAACTATACTCAGCTAAATAGCGGTCTATATTAAACTCTGAAACCCAAGAGTATATACCTCTTATCCAAGACTTTACTTGCTGTAATACTACAAAAATAGAATTGACTATTCAATACATTTTTATGAATTTGTTTGTTCAGAGTTGATAAGTTCTTTTATTCTATTAGGGTAAAAAGAATCCCTTCTTTTTCTTCAATCAGCTCTAACTCTTCTATAATAGATTTAAAAAGAAAATAATATTTGATTAAGTTTTTGTTATATCTCCAAATATTTCAATATACACACTATTTTCTGTAATAAATTTAACTTCAAAATCTATCCAATTCTCATCAGAATTTCGTCCAAAAGGCTTACTTTCAATTAGATAATCTGCATAGTTACTCATATCTACAGACAAATTCCAACCTGGATTATCTAACATATATATTCTCACTCCCTGTTCATATTTCCCAATCGCCATCAACTTGAGACATAGCCCATTCTTGTAACCATTTTGTAATGTGATAATTCCTATTTTTTTACTTATCATAACTATTTTTTTCTTTCTAAATCGTTCATTATTTGGAAATTCCTCTTTGTCAGGGTCCTAAAATTGGTATGGGGTTAATCACCCCTGTAGGCAAATACACGGGAACACCTGTGGGTACTTCTTTGTGTTTGGCTACTTGTCCAGCGGTATGGGGAGAGGGGATGCCGACATCGCAGCAGTTCATATGCAAGTGGATTGCAAGTGGGTGCTGAAGTTATCGAAAAAAGTTGTGGTCTGTTATTTGTTAAAAATATCCTGAATAATAAGCAAATAGAAATAAAGCTGCAATAGCACCTATGGTAAAAACCAATCCCTTGATAGAGGCGCACGGCTTTTTCTACCTAACGAGGCAATGTAAAAGGTAAATCCTGATTTTCTTATAATAAAAACTGCCCAATCCTTATCTAAGATAATACCTATTACAAAGATAATAAGTACAATCGCTGCAATAAGGAAAAATAGTAGCTGGATTTTCAAAAAAATTTGGTGTTAGATTTTTCATAACCTAATATGTTTCTATCTTTTTAGTATATCTTAGTTCTTTCTGTATTCTTTTCACATAACTTCTCCATTCTTCTCCTAAAATTGGAGACAATACATTATCCATTTCCTTATCAGATAGCTTGTCTAATCTAATAGTACTATCTAATAGCTTCTGAACAATTAGAGGATATGTTGAGTGTTTTTGCTATCTCAGGTGTCATCTTATTTACTAAATAAAAATGCCTTTGTATAATCATCTATAGCATCACTTTTTCTGATTGTTATGTTCTTTTTACCCAAGCAGAGAGTCGGAGTGTTTCACACTGCATTAAATAATCACCACAACTTTCATAAGCCTTAGTAGCTTGTTCATATACCTTAACAGCTTTTTTTCCCATTGTTTTTGGATACACAAAATTGCTCCATTTCCTGTAAGTGTTTGCCCTACTGTTGTTGCGTTGTTTTAAAAGTCAAATAAATTTAGTTGTTCATTGAAATATTGATTATATATATCGTTAGCTATCAATTCTTTAATAGAGCTTTTTATCAAATACGGATAATCCTAAAATTTGTATTATATCATACGTAGATAATTCACTATCAAGGATTTTTCTTAATATAAGCAATAAGTAAATAGGCTATGATTGCTATCCAAATATGAATTTTAACCGCATTTTCAGAATGTCCCCATAGATGTTTTATAGTTAAATTTTGTTTTATCCACTTGAAAAAAACTTCAATTTGCCAACGATTTTTATACAAATTAGCTATGAAACTGTTTAAACTTTTCTCTATAATAAAAGTAAAAGTTCCCGAAAATTAGTATTTTTGTGTTTGAGAGAATTCAAGAACTTTGGGCAAAGATACAATAAATAATTGGATTATTCCCTTTTTAAGTGTAGGAAAAAGAGGCTCATACTATTACAATCACAATTATCAATATACCCCCACACTTTGGAAAAGGTCGTAGCACGACGAGCAATTAAACCCTCTTATCTCTTACCTAAACAATCATTCATAAATCCCACTCGCTATGGCAAAGGTTTGGGTGTGTGCTCGTAAAATAGAGGTGATTTGTGGGGAATACCCTCCTCCCATTGAGCATTGTACAGGCAGTTGATACCGATGACACGTTTTCAAAAAAACAAGGCGATCGCGTTCACCGCAACCTTCTACAGTAAGTGATAACTTACCTAACTTATCGGTTGCTAGCACATCTACCCCCTGCTTGATAAAAACACAAAAATCGGGTTGATGGGCTTCTATGAGCTGTGGCAAAGTGCTGCGCAATATATCTAAATAGGTTTTGTTATCTGTGTCATTGGGCAGGGGCTATATCTTTATCCGATTGTTCCTTTTCAAAAGGGTAATTAGCTTGTGCGTGCATTGAAAAGGTGAAAACTTCGGGGGTATTTCTAAAAAAATTTCGGCAGTGCCATTGCCTTGGTGTACATCTAAATCTACAATAAGCACCCTTTTTCACCGTTGTGTGATGTAGCAAATAAGCGGCAGCAATAAGCTGATCGTTGAGCATACAAAAGCCTTCCCCGCGGTTTGAAAAAGCGTGATGGGTGCCTCCTGCTATATTAAAGGCGATTTCTCCCGTACGCAATGCCCATAAAGCGCCTTCTACAGTGCCTTGCACCAAGGTAAGTTCGCGATCTACTAACTGCTGACATTGTACAAAACCAATGGGCAATGCTTCTTTATGTGAAAGCGTTAAGTGTAAGAAATTGTGCAAGTAAGGTTGCGTATGCACCAAAGCGGCTGTAGCTTGGGTAGCTTTTTTTCGGGGGTGTGGAAGTTGGACGCACTAGCGATGCCTTCATAGAGGAGTTGTTGAGGCAAGAGGGCATACTTTTTCCATTGGAAAACGATGGTTTTTCGGGCACTGGATGATTGTATAATGGGTGATAGGCGATGTACATTAGGGGAGTGAGATTAGATTAAGTATTTCATTTACCAAAAATAATTAATTGCGAGTCTAAGTGTAAATCCTTCGAAAATGGGATTTTCTCTAAAAGCAACAGCATAACCTATTTTAGCATCAACAAAATTGAAAACTGAAAGTCCTACGTGAGGTTCTATAGCGTGGGTGTTGATAGAGAGACCTCCACCTAAAAGGAGCACACAAAATTCAGCACCTACTTCGGGGATAATTTGCACTTTTGAAGGCATATCGCTGTGAAAGCCTATATGCGTACCCCCATACAAGGATATCCCTCCTAAATCAGGTTTGGTGTTTAGAGAAGCCCCCGCAAAAATTAGGGTTATGAGAGCGATTGGTATGAGTATAGCCCATCCTTGCACCCCAATAGCCAAAATCCTGAGCTACAACTGCACAGGGTGATAAAAATAAATAGTATGAGTAAGTATTTCATATAAATTAGAAAATTAACAAAGAAATTCATCGGACGGGGCGGACAAGTGAGACAAGGCAGACGCTGACCCCTGAAACCTGACCCCCTACCCTTCTCATTCCAATAATAACTATCGGGGTAGATGCGCTCACCGAAGATAGCGGTACCCACGCGTACGATAGTAGCACCTTCCTCGATAGCGGTTTCGAGGTCACCGCTCATTCCCATTGAAAGCTCTTTGGGGTCTACATTGGGGAGGTTAAGGGCAATAATATCCTGCTGGATGCGTTTGAGGAGTTGGAAGCAGGCGCGCACCTTTTCGGTTTCGGCACTAAACAAGCCTATTGTCATCAGTCCTTTGATGTGGAGGGTAGGCAGGGTTGCCACTTGTTTTACAAGGTCGAGCACTTCGGAAGGGTCGGCACCGAATTTACTTTCCTCATTAGAGGTATTCACTTGGATAAAGATATCGAGTTCTTTTGCCCTCACTAGCAAGGCGATTGTGGAGTTTTTGAGCTAAATCAAGGCGATCTACCGATTCTACACAACTCACTTCATAGCGCAATATTTCTTTGATTTTATTGGTTTGCAAATGACCGATAAAATGATTCGTATGGGGGAGTATCTTTCAGAGCTTCATATTTTTTTCTTTTGAGTTCCTGCACTTTATTTTCTGCAATGAGGGTATATCCTGCCTCAAGTGCTATTTTGATGCGTTCAGGAGTTACGGTTTTGGTGGCTAAGAGGAGTTTTTACTTCCTCAGGGTTTGCGACCCTGCTTTTAACACAGGCTTTGGCAATGCGTTGTTGTATTAATTCGATGTTTTTGTAAGATATCGTTCATTATTTTTTTCTGTTTCTTAATAATATTCAATGATGCGTTTAGCGGTACTTTTGAGTTTGCTGTTTTTCGTATTTCTTTATTTCAATAGCACTGCCGTGAGTGTCGTATTGGTATTCGTAGGTAATTTTTATTTCCTTTTTTTGTCGGCGTTTAGCGAAAAGAACTGTAGTTGCAAAAACCTCGACTGTTATAAGTGTAAATGTTTTTAGTCATAGCAAGAGGGTCATCATCTTTAAAAAAACTTCTTTAGTTACCAGAAATCCCTCTTTGTTATACGTAATGACCTGTTTTATATTTATTATTTTGTTATCAGATACAAGAGTTGTTTTGTAATCTTTGGGGTCATAGCGATAATAAAATTTTTACTTTTTTTCAGTGTCATTCAGTCGCATTTCCATTTCAATGGGAAACCTTTTTATTTAATTTTTACGACATTCCCATCAATCTCCTTCCCTTCTTGATTGTAAACCACAGTAGTTGCTACGGCTCCTTGACGCTCAAAAAAATAGTTTTTAAATACTTCATTAATAGGTTCTCCTTGCAAGGTTCGTGTTTCGCTTTTGGTTATAAAACCATCCTTACTAAAAGAATAGATAACAGTATCAATAGCACTAAAAAAAGAGGCTTCATATTCAATAATTTCCTTCACATTTTTCACTTTTCCATTCAACTGATGTTGCTGCACATCTGTTATCAATCTAAAAATTCTGTGCTTTTTACACTGAAAAAAAGAATAAACTGACGATCATAAGAAGCAATAGTTTCATAGTAAGAATGCCCTTCAAGGGTTGAAAAAGTTATAAAAATAAAAAAAGTTGCCTGATAAACCAGACTATGGCGACAAAAAAGTAGTAAAAATATCTCATATTTGCTAATTTACCAATTATTTACTACCTTTGTCCCTGATATTAAAAATTTTTTCTATTGAAAACACTACGTACTTACGAAGATTTTAAAGCCATTGTTTTTCACAAAAAAACAAGTAGCGATTAGCAAAAGAAGCTAAACATTTGATTGAGGAGAGTTATAACTTTCTAAAAGAATTTGCCCACGATAAAAATTATCTACGGCGTAAATACTGGTTTTGATCCTATGGCGCAGTATCGCATAGAACCTGAAGACCAATTGCAATTGCAGTATAACCTCATCCGTAGCCACGCTTCAGGCTGTGGAGAAGTATTTGATATAAAAAAACGGTACGCGCAGCGATTCTCTGTCGGTTAAACAGTCTTTCTCTTGGTAAATCGGGGGTGCATATAGAGGCTATTGAGCTGATGCGCGACCTATTGAACTACCGCATTACCCCGCTTATCTTTCAGCACGGAGGTGTGGGCGCCAGTGGCGACCTCGTGCAGTTGGCTCACCTCGCTTTAGTACTCATAGGCGAAGGCGAAGTGTTCTACAAAGGCTTGCGTCGCCCAACGGCTGAAGTATTTGCCGAAGTAGGCATCAAACCGCTACAAATACACTTGCGCGAAGGGCTTTCGCTGATGAATGGCACCTCGGTAATGACGGGCTTGGCAGGGGTGAATTTGTATTACGCTGAAAAAAACTATTGGACTGGACAGTAAAATTCAGCTGTGCTATCAATGAACTGGTACAGACTTATGACGACCATTTTTTTCAGAAGAATTAAAACAACGCCAAACAGCATACCGGTCAGCAGGACATTGCTAAGCTAATGCGCGAGTTTCTCGCCGACAGCAAGCGTACCCGCAAACGCGCTGAACACCTTTACCAAAGGGCAGCACAACGAGACTGTTTTCAAAGAAAAAGTTCAAGAATACTATTCATTGCGCTGTGTGCCACAGATATTAGGTCCTGTGTTAGACACTTTGCAACACACCCAACGCATTTTTGAAGAAGAACTCAACTCGGCTAACGACAACCCTATCGTAGATTTGCCTACCCAACAGGTATATCACGGAGGTAACTTCCACGGCGATTATATTTCCCTTGAAATGGACAAGCTCAAACTCGTGGTTACCCGTATGGCAATGCTTGCCGAACGACAACTCAACTACCTATTGAACCCTAAAATCAATGAACTTTTTACCGCCATTTGTAAATGCAGGTAAACTGGGCTTTAACTTCGGTATGCAAGGGGTGCAATTCACGGCTACCTCTACCACTGCCGAGTGCCAAACCCTCTCTACCTCTATGTATGTGCATAGTATCCCGAATAATAACGACAATCAGGACATTGTGAGTATGGGCACCAATGCCGCAACGCTCACCCGAAAGGTGATAGAGAACGCTTTCCAAGTACTCGCCATTGAAGCGATTACCATTGCACAGGCTATTGATATCTTAGGGATGTTATGACGAGCTTTCAAGCACTACCCAAAAATGGTATAACGAAATAAGAACCATTATCCCATTCTTTAAAGAAGATATGGTGTTTTTATCCTTATTTGAAGGAAACTACCAACTTTTTTTAAAAAGGTAAGAGATAAAAGGTAAGAGGTAAGAAATGTAGTGTGGATTTAGGTAAGAGATAAGAGGCAAAAAGGTAAGAAATGTAGGACGGTTTTTAGGCAGAAAAATGGATTACTTAAATCAATTATAAATCAATTATAAATCAATTATAAATCAATTATAAATCAATTATAAATCAATTATAAATCAATTATAAATCATATTAAACAAGAGTGTATCTAGTAAAATAAGAGTCTTTTTCTCTTATCTCTTACTTCTTATCTAATTTAAGAGTAAAATAAGAGTCCCTACCCTTTTTATCTCTTACTTCTTACCTCTTACCTAAATCAAATGAGAAAGTACGCTATCATTACAGGCGGTTCGCGAGGCATAGGGCGCTCTATATGCGAAAAAACTCGCGCAAGACACCGATTATCATCTACTCATTACTTACCAAAAGCAATGAGATAGCTGCCCTTGAAACTCTTAATCACATCAAAAAAATTAGGGGAGTGATGGAGAGATTATCCGCTTTGACGTTTCTGATCACCAAAGCACTACCGAAGCCCTCACCAAATGGCAACACGACAATAAAGATGCTGTGGTAGAGGTAATTGTGAACAATGCGGGTATCAATCGCGACGGACTTTTTATGTGGATGCCTCAAGAGGATTGGAGCAAAGTAATCTCTACTACCCTCGATGGCTTCTACAACGTAACAAACTTCTTTATCCAAAAATGTTACGCCATCGCTACGGACGTATTATCAACATTTCATCGGTATCGGGAGTAAAGGGAACTGCAGGACAAACTAACTACTCGGCTGCTAAAGGAGCCATTATTGCTGCTACTAAAGCCTTAGCTCAAGAAGTGGCTAAACGTCATATCACTGTAAATGCTATTGCCCCAGGGTTTATACGCACCGATATGACTTCCTCTCTCAACGAAGAAGACCTCGTAAAACTGATTCCTGTAGGGCGTTTTGGCGAAGCTGAAGAAGTAGCCGACCTCGTATCGTTTTTAGTGTCTAAAAAGCCTCGTATATCACCGGAGAAGTGATAAATATCAACGGGGGAGTATATAGTTAAGTGAAAAGCGAATAGTGAAAAAAACTGTCCACCATCCTGCTGGACAGTTTTTCTCATTTACTAACCTACTAATTTGCTAATCTGCTAATTATAAACTACCTTTGCCCCATTATTCGTAACTCGTCATTCGCAATTATGAAAGAAATCTTCACTGCTCTACAGAACAAACTCAAAGTAGGCAATCGCCGCGGCGTGCATCTCAACGCTATTCCCGCTGCTTCGCGCTATAAATTTGATATTGCACGACTTTTCGGCTATCTTCAAGAGCTTGCCCGAACGCTTTATCCTCGACCTCCTTACCCTGCGCAACCTCAACTTTTCGTTTTCTATTCACGATACCGAAAGTACTGATATAGATATCCCCCGTTCCCCCAAAGGGGACAAGCCTCTAAAAAAATATACCTAAAGAACGTGAGGCAACCTTAGAAAAACTTGTAGATAGTATCGAAAACCTGATGTTCCAAAGCGAGGTTATCACTTCGGAAAAAGGGGTGAACACACTGGGTTTTGGCTTCCCCATACTATTGCGCCGCGATATGGGCGACGGACAACTCACAGCTGCGCCTATCCTAATTTGGTCGGTGAAGATAAAGCCCGCTACCCAAATGAATACGTGGGTGATAAGCCGCAATGAGGACGACCCTATCTACCTGAATGAGGTGCTCATCAACCACCTGCAAAACGATTCGGGCGTAAGCCTTAAGCCTATCCCTGACGAGATGCTGGAAGACGGCAAAATCGATAAACCTGAACTGCACTCTATTTGCTCGGATATCCTCAACCAACTGAAAGTTACCCAAAACTTGGATTTCTTGCTGAACAACTATACCGAGATTCTCCCCTAAAAACCAAAGCGGAGTACGAAGAACTTTTTGCCTAACAAAGGCGATGCTTTTATAGAAAAAAATGCGGTATTCTCTCCCTCTTTGAAGTCCAAAAAGCAGAACATCATCAACGATTACGAATCGCTGAAAAAGGAGTTTGTACACTTTGGAGGCAACAGCCAATGAACAATTCCAATCGCTCAGCGCTATTGAAACTGACCCCTCTCAACAGTCGATTTTGGAATCGCTGAAAAGTCAGCAGAAAATACTTATTCAAGGGTCCCCCAGGTACAGGGCAAGAGCCAAACGCTCACGGCAATTCTCATCAATGCTTTGGAAAACAAACAGAAAAACATTAGTAGTCTGCGAAAAACAAACTGCCCTCGAAGTGCTATACAACGCCCTCCAAAAACAAGGGGTTGGGTAGGTATTGCACAATGATAAAAAGATGCCATTGCCGACCGCAAGCTCATTGTTGATGCGGTGCGTAACCATATTGATAATGCCGAGTTTAAAAAAAGAAACACTAGCCTTCCCCGAAAATCTCCTTGCTGAACAAGTGCAAGCAATGCGCAAAAATCACAACGGATATCAATGCTATTCACCACAAACTCAACCAACCGCTCCTCAACCAACTGTCGTGGACAGATGTAATGGCGGAGCTAATGCGCTACGAGACAGATAGAGAAGAACTCGACCTCTCGGCTTTCTCTTTTCAGTTTACCGATGAAGAGTTTACCTCTCTCGCACCCTTTTGGCAACAAGGTGAGGCGCTCTATCAACGGTATGCGCCTTACGCTCAAAAATCATCTGTTTAACCCCAAAAACTCACCGCTACCAATCTGTTTAACACCCAGCAACAAGTAGCCGAAGCCTTCAAGCAATACGCACAACAATGGGAGGCAATCCAGCAACAAGTAGCCGTTTATAAAGCCTATTACTTGCACAAACGCAAAGAAGAATTTACACAACAGTTGGATACCTTAGCGCAATATCGCAATGAGTATGAGCTCATTACTGCTACCCTCCCCTACTTCACCTGTGTATCAACCAGAGGTCACCAAAGGATTTTTCTACAAGCTCTCAGCACTCTTTTCTGCTGAGAAAAAAAGCAGGTGCTGAAAAACCCAAAAACGCTTGCAAGAACTCTGTACTGCCATTAAAGCGCTCAGTTTGCACCGCAATTTTTTTCATCGATTGCTATTTCGGATAACTTATTGCTCAACAAAAACTGTCATTGCCGAGTACACTCCTGCTATTGCTCAAGCGCAAACCGATTTCGACAGCAAAACCAATGCTGATTTCGCTGCCTTAGACCTGCTGAATTACTACGATCGCTCGTTTGCAAATACCGATTTAGACAAGCTCACAAGCGAAGTAAAATCGCTTAAAAACCGCATAGAAGCTGATAGTTGGCTCGACACCCTCAATTTTGGCAATACCTTTGCCGAGTTTGAAGCCTTTATCACCCGCAGTTTAGCGACTTACAACAGCTATCAAGCCGACCCTGCACAACCTTTGGTAGCTCAATACGAGTGGTTTGCATTCTTCCAATCGCTCAACGATTTCCAAGAGCGCATCGTTTTATCACTTACCAAAGTAACTCACTGGGAAGCCTCCTTCCTCTACGCTTATTACACCTTGCTCTTGCAACAAAATGCCGATGATTCTTTAAACTTCAACGAGCGCGATTACGCCGATTTTAAAAAGAAAGTACACTACTTTGCCTCTTCCCAAAAAGATTTCATCGAGGGCTATTGAATACCCAGCAACGCAAAGCGGTAAAAAAACGTTTGAAGAGACTAACAAAAGAGCTCACGGTGGCGAACCTCTACAACAAACGCAAAAGTGAAAAAGCACAACCGCCTTACCTTGAGACAAATAGCAATGAAGGACACCGACCTCTTTACGAGTTTCTTTTCCTATTATCCTCACCACCCCCGATGCTTGTTGCAACCTGTTTGAGGGCAAGAATTTCTATTTCGACAATGTGGTGTTTGACGAGGCGAGTCAGCTGAAACTCGAAGACAACCTGCCGGCTATGCTCAAAGGCAAGACGATTATCATCGCAGGTGATGAACACCAAATGCCACCGTCTAACTACTTTAGCAAAGTATTCGACGGTACTGCCGAAGATGACGACGACAACGAGGAAGAAGATGAAGTGCTCACCTACAAAAAAATGCGATGCTGAACATAGAGTCGCTCTTGGATTACGCTTTGGAATACCAATTCAGTAAGAACCATTTAGATTTTTCACTATCGTTCTAAACACCCTTATCTGATTGATTTTTCTAACCACGCTTTCTACAACGCCCGATTGCGTCCGCTACCCAGCACCGAAAGCCGTATCCCTATCCATTTTTACTCAGGGTAAATGGCACATTCGATGAGCATATCAACCGTGAGGAAGCCGCCGAAGTATTGCGTATCCTCTCACAAATAGAACCTCGCGCCGATGGTAGTTACCCATCGGTGGGGATTGCGACCTTCAACATCACCCAGCGCAACTACATACGCAAACAGATACTCCAAAAAGCAAAAACGACCCTACGCAAACGGCTTTCCGCGAGAAAAATCAACGCCTTAGAGCAAGCGGGACTCTTTATCAAGAACTTGGAGAACATACAAGGTGACGAGCGCGATATCATCATCTTATCGGTAACTTATGGCAAGAAGAAAGGCGGCAAGTTCGTACAGAGTTTTGGTCCCCTAAACTTCTCCAAAAGGCTACAAACTGCTGAACGTGATTATCACCCGCGCCAAGGAACAGATATACGTGTGCAACTCTATTCCCGAAGAATTGTTAGCTACCTATAAAGACGCTTTAGCGCAGAAGGTGCTAACAACCGCCGCGCTGTGCTCTACGCCTACCTCGCCTACGCCCGTGCCGTAAGCGACGGCAATGATACCCTCCGCCGTGAAATCCTATCGGAACTCGACCTCTACGGACACAAACACAACGATGTAGCCCAGCAAAGCAAAAAGTGCTTTTCAAAGAACAAACCTACCGTCAGCTTAAAGAAAAATACCCTGACCAGCGCATCACAATGGACTACGAGTTTGGGGGTATACTATCGATATTTTTGTTAGAGCCCAAAGAAGGCAAGCCCATAGCTGTAGAATGCCTTAGCAAACCCCTTTACAACAACGATTTAGCCTATTTAGAAGACCTTCACAAGGAAAAAATATTGCTCAACGCCGGCTTTGACTACAAAAGAAAATGGGCGAAATAATAATGACGAATGACGAATGACGAGAGACGACTATTGTATTTCTTGTTAAAGGGTTATTCAAGATTTTTCAAATATGTTTCCAAATGTAAGAATTTATTTGGTCGATGGTTTAAAAATAGAAGTACAAAGAATATGATTAAAAATAGAAAGAAATACCAAACCTTTTTGTTTAATAAAAAGAAAAAAACGATGGATTGGGGAGAAAAAAATATGATGAATATTTTCCAATGTTTAATATCATATTAACATCTAATGATTATTCCCTTGAGGAATCTATTGTGTTCTTTAGGGGAAAACAATTTTTAAAAAAGCAATTGTTTTTCATTGTATAATGTTATAAATAACAAAGAAGAACAAGAGCGAATTATAAATTATAATAATGAAAAGAATTGAGAATCGTCCATACATATTAGATTTAATAAAATTCTATATTGAAAAGAATAAAGACATTCTATCTCCTTGGGAGAAATATGATTTAGGACTTGAAGAACTTGACTTTATTAAAAATAATTATTTATGAAATGGAGAAAAGAGCTATATTATGTGAATTAATAAAGAAAAAAAGTTTGTTCCTAAGTTAGTTGAAAAAAACTTAATTTAGGTAAGTTTATTAAGAAGATTAGAGTGATTATGAAGTTTACGAAAAAGGAGAAGTGTTTTATCGTACTATGTCTAAAGAATATTATGATGAACTTTTTAAGAACAAATAAAATACGGGCTACAGGAGAGACTACCACTTCACCTAATATGGCTTTTTCAGAAGGCTATGAAGGAATATTAGTTCAGTTTAAGGTAAAAAGAGGTACTATTGAGAAATTAGAGAATATAGGTATAGCAGCTAGAAATAACAAAACAGCTATAAAAACATAAGAATTTGAAAAAGACATTTCTCCTTGGAATGAAAAAAATATGCAAGATTTAAACTTGAAAAAGGACAAGTAAATATTGCACTTGGAAAAGGAGAAGCATTAAAAAATATTTAATGATAACATCTTAGAGTTTAAGTTTGTAAAAGAAATTAAAAAAATAGGAGAAATATAGGGAACTGTTGATATTATAAATAATATAATGGATAAATATTATTTTTACAGAAGAAATAAAAGATGATGAAGAATTGAAAGCTATTCTAAAAAGAAATTGATAAATCATCATTTAATAATGCAATATATACATTAATAGAAAAAAAGACTTAGAAACAGTAGAAAATGTTATCCTAACCGGGTGGTTGTTAAATTGTTTTTAATTCTTCTAACGAAGAACCTTTAAGGAGTTGCTTTTATTGAATTTTTCATAATTCCACGAAGATATTGTTGATTTATTTCAAACAATGTGGAATAATAGTACCAAAAAACATACCTATTCTATTAAAAAGCGATAGATAATATCCCTGAGTATTTAGAGCCAGAAGATTTCAAATATCCTTATATACGAAAAAAATCATCTACGCTATAGGGAGCTCAACCACAGCCTGAGAGTCTTTTTAGCATTAGAAAAAAATTAGCAGCTGAAACTAATGATATAAAAATAAAGGAATTGGCTTTGCACCAGTTAGAAAAAAAGGAAGGAATAGATAATTAAAGATAGACTATTACATTTCTTGTTAAAAGGGTTATTATTTGTTTTAATTTAAACAACTTCAATATAAAAAAACATTGAAAGTTAGTTAGATATGGGGTAATCTATCAAATATGTTGTTAAAAATTCATCACTCCTCACAAGCGTTTTTATTACTATTTTTTTCTTTATATTTGCACCAAAATTCACTTTTTAAATAAATCGCTTAACAATGGAACTTAAAAAAATTTTTGCAGTAGACTACATCCTTGCTTGGTTTCAATCAAACCGCCCCTGAAATGGACGTCCGTAAAGATTGGGCTCAAAAATTTCTACAATGAAATCAAAGACCAACTAATGTTATCCGAAAGTAACGACGACCGTCAAGCTTTTAGCACTGTCATAGATATCTTCTTAAAAACAACTACACAAATCCGGTAAATCAAATTTGTAAAGAAGTTCTTGAAGAAGAAGAGTTCAAACATAAAAACAGCTGAACTAAAAAGTATAGGTTTTCTCTATACAGAGGAACTAGAAGGACTTATAAAAAGCAGTCAAATCTTTTTGATTGGTATAACAACTTTGTTATAGATGAAAACCTTCTAGAAAAATAAGGAATTTAGAGCAAAAGTTCGTGAGTGGGTAGCTACTTTTTGGAATGAACTTTAACAAATTATTTAATTTTTGAAAAGTCTTTATAAAACAGAGTTCTAATATCTTTTTAAACTCTTATTAACGATGAAACACCTCTTTCTAACACTATTACCCTTTTTGCCTTTGGTCAAACCGATTCTATACCTTTTGCGCCTCCCCTCCCCTCCTTTGCGGATAAAAAGAGATAAGTAACATCGTGCAAAAACAAGAAAAAAACTATTAGTCGTGCTCTCTCAGCCTAACGACAAGAAAAGAGCTAAACATTATAGAAATTATTGGAATGACTATATAGAATCACACCCTAACGACCAAGATTTAGAAGGCAAAAAGCCTATTTACTACTACTTTTTTTACTTAGTAAATAAATTTGACGACGCTCATTGGCTCAAAAAACAACATCCCTTCTGATAAAAACGTGTATGCTGTATGTGATTATGATGGTGAAGTAATGTATTATAAAGAAGCTACTATACCCAAAATGCATCGCAAAAAAATTGTTCTATGACGATACTGAAGCTGAGGTGCGCACTACCGCCACTGCTCGCCTTATCGACAAAGTGCTTACCAACCCTCAAGCTCCTATAGAAGATGTAGAAAAGGCTTTTCACAAAATGGTGACCAACAACTATGATTTACAACTACAAAAAGGTAGAAAATTACACCTTAAAGCTAACCCCTGAACAACTGCGCTGGCAGTGGAAACGCTTAGTGGATGCTCATTATCACGATAGAAAAAAATAGATGAGGAGTATACCCGTTTACTCATACGCAACTACACTACATTCTACAACCAGAATTTCCTGCAAATTATCTTTCACACCGAATATATCCCTGATGCTACCGACCTAAAGGCAATGGCTTATTTTATCAAATTCTATGAAGAAGCTGTAAAAAATCCCTGATACTGAGATACTTTTTCTCAATAGTTATGATCTCTATGAATTCTTTCAAAAACTCACTACAGCCCATCGCGAGTTACTCCCCGATATAGAGATCGTTACCGCTGAAGCCAAAAAGAAAAGGAATTATAGATTAATTCTTCCTTTTCTACAACAAACACCAAATGCTCTGGCTCACTTTTTGATAGACTCTTTTATCTTTTAACTCTTAACTTATTAACTAATATCTAAAAATGAAAGTACTCCCCTTATTAGCGCTCTTGCCCCTCTCTTTGGCTGCGCAAACTCCCGTTCCTTCAGGAAATTATAAAAGCCAATTCACTTGGCAATGCTTTAGAATTGAGATTCCTCCCCAATGGCACTTACGAACTGATTGCTACCTCAGGGCGAGTACGTTCTCAAAAGATAAAAAAATACTTTTCCAACCTCAAACCTCTTCTTTTGCTGTAGAAAAACAAAGCGACAGTCAGCAATTGCAAATCACCCTCAAAACACCGCCTCGCACTGGTGCCGATCCACGTTGTATCTCTACATAGGGTGAAAATGCTAAAGGGAAGTGGGTACGTGTGCGCTTATAACAACAAAATCGACTCTTTAGACAATATAGAAGAAAAAAAGATAGCAATGGCGAAACTTACTATGTGCTCGAGGTTTAAGTGCCCGCACTGCCAATCTCTACATAGTTGATGCTCATAGGCTGCCTACAGCAAAAACAAAGAGTAATGCTCCAAATTCCTATTGGCAAGACACAAATGCTAGCAAAGTAACCGTTTTAAGTAGGAAATAGTACCTTTAATCTCAATGGCTGCCTACAACCCTGATAAACAAACCATTTCGGTTTCAAGGAAGGCAATAGCAGCAATACGTCCTCTTTAGCAAAGCTAACGACAAGCCTAACCCTAACCAAGTGCCTTTCTTCTAAAGAAAGTACTAAGCCATTGGAATCACTTTATCATTTTGAAAAAGAACGCGATATCCCTCGATACGACCCCGATAAAACGGCAAGAAAAAGCCAAAGCTATAGTTTGCCGTACCTAAAAACACTCAATGCTGCACTCATACAGCCGATAAAGAAAATCGTTTAGTAATTGGTGTTCCCAACAACCCGATAACCCAAAGCTAAGAAAGATTGCTAACTGCTAAATATAAAGAAGAAGGCATGGGTTATAACTACAGAGGGATAATGAATCTATCTATCCTTACAGGATTCTCATTTGGCTACTGCCGGGCATAAAACCCTCAAAACTAAAGGGTTCCTGCGGGTAACCAGTGGCTTTGTTGGTGTGCTGACGTCAGTATTCTGCAACCTGCTACTATCGAAGAAATTGTAAACGATGAACTGTTTGGCTCTAACGCAAATGTTGCCCAATTTGGCACTATGGCAATGGCGTGTGCGCTCGACAAAGCCTTGAGCAACAACAAATTATCAACAAAAAGAAATACAAGCCATTTTCACTACTTTCCTCAAAAAGGACAGTCAGCGTGTGTATTTATTGGCAAAAGAATCGTCCAGAGCAAAAAACAGGCGACAGCAATGAGGGAAGAAGCTTTTTGACTATATTGCACAAGAAGCTGAAGATTATTTCTCTAACCTTAAAAACCCTAATGGTATCTACCAAATGCGACTCACTCCTGAGCAGGTAATCACCCAATGGGAACGCGTGGTAAACGCTCATAAAAAAAGATACCAAATTCGACCCTGAGTACGCTTTCTTGCTCTCGCTCAACAATGCCGAAGCCAACTATTACTACCGCATTTTCAACGCCGAAAAACCCGCAACTACGGCTGATGTAGATGCTATCGCTTATTTGGTGAAATTCGCCGATGAGATCAAAAGCCTACAACAAAAAAATTTGAAAGTAATGACGATAACTATATGGGGTACGCTGAGCGTTTAGAAAAAAAGGAATCATAGAAGTAAATTACAGAGAACTCTCTAACCAACTCGAGCATATCACTTTCAACGACAAAAACTCTTTGAACCCGTAAAACCACCTATAAAGAAGGTTTGAAAAAGAACCTTTTCTCCGCCGATAATTATATTGATTTTCTCTATGATAACAATGTAGATGAAGCCGCAGTGTACTTCGGTGAGTACTACAAAAAAATCTATTGCAAAAAAGACGGCAATCTCATCGTTGCATTAGACAAGGCTTTCTCCGAAGGCGATGATGAGAACAGTTGGAAAATACTACAAAATGCGTTTTTGCAAATCGCGCCAATAACATTGCTTGGAAAGTGTTTGAAGAGCACAAGCAAAAACCCCTGATAAATTGAATGAGGCTTTTCCAATGGTCGAGTTCAGCAGTACAATTAGAACCCGAAAAATTCTTATTATTTAGACACTTTTGCCCACCTCTTGTACGCACGTGGTGAAAAAGCAAAAAGCCTTAGAAATACAAGAGAAAGCCGTTAAAAACCTCCCTAAAGCCGAAGATGGTGGCGATGATGAAAAAATCAGAAATTCAAACCAATTTTGAAAAAAATGAAGAAAGGAGAGATTTAGGTTTCAGGTCTTAGGTGTCAGGTTTCAGGGGTCAGACACTACGAGACTGTCCGAAAAGTCTCAAAAATCATTTTTGCGTCACTACACTTTGCCAAAGTTTTAATTGCTCGTCGTGCTACGACCTTTGGCAAAAGTCTATAAAATAAAAGTATCTAAAAAGTGATTTAATGCACTTTTTAGATACTTTCTTAGCACTATATTACGCATTAGGTTTCAGGGGGTCAGGTTTCAGGGGTTACAGGATACTTTTTGACAGCCTTGTCCGAGTTATCTGAGTTATCCGAGTTGTCTGACCTTGTCCAACTTATATTGTAATAACAAACAACAAACAATAAAAGCAATATAGGAAAAAGTCCCCTTGAGAAAAACTGCTGTATCTTTTGCCCCAGAAATTCAAATCACACCCTATGAAATCCATTACTCATAACGATTACACCCAGCGCATCAACAAAGTGGCGGAATACATCAACCATCACCTCGATGAGCCTATCGAACTGAAAAACATTAGCCGATATTGCCCACTTGTCGCACTTTCACTTTTGTAGGATTTTCAAAGTGCTGAAAGGTGAATCGCCTATTGCTTTTTATCGCGCGTTTGCGCATAGAAACCGCTGCCCAACTGCTGCGCTACTCTACCCTCCCTATAGAGCAAATTGCCTTCAATATAGGTTATGAAACCCCTGCATCGCTCTCTAAAAGCCTTTAAAAACCAATATGGCATTACCCCTACCGAGTACAGAACTAATAAAGATATTTACATTATGAAAAAAAGAAATCATCAACCCCGATTTGTCTCTCAAAGCTCCTAAAATAATGGAACTCGAGCCTAAAAACCTCATCTATGTAGCCCTTACCGGCGAATATGGGTCTTTAGACTACGGCAAAAGCCTACGAACAATTATGGGCGGTTGTAAAATCGCAAAAAGCTAGTTTACCAAAGGCATCGAGTCGATATGCGTATCGCACGATGACCCTAAAATTACTGAAGCCTCCTCCAACGTTCGGAAGTAAGTTTGGCTATTCACAAACCCTGCTCAGCCTGAAGGAAATGTGAGTTGCAAAACCTTAGCAGGAGAGCAAGTATGCCGTCTTTTTCTATCAAGACAGTTACAGTCAGCTCTCTGCTGTCTGTGATGCTGCAATACGCTGGGTAGTAGAAAGTGAATACGAACTGCGTGATGAGCCTATGTTCGAGAAATACCTCAACGACGCTCGCCACACCCCCGAAGAAAAAAACTAAAAACAGAAATCTATATCCCCATTAATTAACTAATTTGCTAATTTTTTTAACATTATGCTTCTTACAAAAACTGAAAAAAACCATAGGGATTGTTTTGGCAATCCTCTTATTATTGCTCACACTTTCAGGGAGTGGTTATTTCTTCTTCACTTTGAAAGTAAACTTTGTGCAATGGCTTGCTTATAACGCTTGCTCACCCAGCAGCTTAGTGTATTTAGCTTGCTTTATCGCCTTTTTGGCTCACCAAAAAGAGCCTTTGGTTACCCCTTGCCTTCCTGCCGATGTACTATTTCGGCACTATGGGACTCTTCACATTCACGTGGAGTGGCGCCAATATCTTTGCCCAACTGTCGCATATCACAATGACGCTCAACTTGCTATGGGCAGGCTACTCCCTTTACCGCATCGGTGATTACAAAGGTTTTGCACAAGGCTTGTTGTGGAGCATACTATTATTTGTGCCTTACATCGCTTTTTGTGATGTACTACTGCCACACCCACACCGAGGGAAATTAGTAACTTGTTACAAATGACGCCTTAAAATGCTATCAGTTTTATCAACACCTTCTGTTCATCATCAGACTCCTCAGACTCGTCGGATGACTCTGATAAAACCAACTTTATTCAAAGAAAAATCCCTTGCAGTGCAAACTGCAAGGGATTTTTCTAAAAGTAAAGTAACTAATTCGTAATTCATCACTCGTAATTTCCTTTACATTCTTTCTATATTTTTTTCGCTCTTGTTTTTCTTTTTTTATTCTGTTGTTTATCAAACTGCTACATTTTTAGTTATCTATATTTTTACTATCCAGTGTTTTTAGTATATTTTTAACATTTTATCTTTGCGGCAGAATTAGGTATTAGAGTGTCAGCTCTTACCTCTTACCTCTTAACTTTTTAACTAAAAATGAAAGGAAAAACAAAGAACTTTATTAAACAGTATTGGCAAGCTCGCCTTGCTACTACTTTTTAGCTTGCTTTCTACCGCCCTTTCTGCCCAAAAACAAAAAGATTAGCGGAAAGGTAATCGATGAAAAACACCAGCCCGTGCTGGGGGCATCGGTGGTGGTGAAAGGCACTACTAAGGGTACTACTACCGATTTCGATGGGAATTTCACGATAGATGTACCTGCTAAAGCCACACTATCGGTTTCATTTATAGGGTATCACACCCAAAATGTAGCAGTAGAGCAACCAAAAACCAACTCACTATCGTGCTCAAAGAAGAACAAGAGCAGTTAGACGAGGTTGTGGTGGTGGGCTATGGTACCGTCCGCAAGAAAGACCTTACGGGAGCGGTTACTTCGGTGTCTAACAAAGCCCTCAAAGAGAAACCTATTGCCAACGCTGGGGAAGCGCTCCAAGGGCGTGCTGCTGGGGTGCAAGTAACCTCGGCAGGGAAAAACCTGGTGACAACGTGTCGTTTCGCATTCGCGGTATCAGCACGATTAACAACAGCGAACCGCTACTGGTTATCGATGGGGTACCTACCGACCTCGGTATCAACGCGCTCAACGTAGATGATATAGAAAAATATCGACGTCCTAAAAAGATGCTTCGGCAACAGCGATTTATGGTTCTCGTGGTGCTAATGGGGTGGTGCTTATCACTACCAAAAAAAGGAAAAAAATGGCGACGGAAAACTGTCGTTCAGCACCAATGTAGCCCTTCAACAAGCTACCAACTTACCCGTGATGCTCAACGCCCGAGAGTTTGCTTCTTTTTCACAACGAAATGATTGCCAACTACAATCGCACCCCTGGGGTAAGTCCGCTTACACAACGCCCTGATTTTTGCTAATCCTGAGGACTGGGGGAAGGCACCAACTGGCTCAAAGCGCTTTTCCGTCCTGCTTTTATGCGTAACTATTCGCTCTCATACTCAGGCGGTAACGATAAGAGCAATTACTACGTATCAGCTGGGGTGTTTGACCAAGATGGGATTATCCTCAACACTTCTTACCGCCGTTATACAGTGCAGTTCAACGGCGAGTCGCGCGTAAAACCGTGGATTAAGTTTGGTAACAACCTCACCCTCAGCCACGACGAAAAAGAAATCTGGCGACTACAACATCCGTATGGCAATGGCTTCTTTGCCTACACAACCTATTTACAATGAAGACGGTAGCTACTCAGGTCCCTGATTCGCCTGCCCATCAGTACAGTGATATCCGCAACGTGATAGGTACTGCCCTTATCAACGGACAAAAACACTACCAAAGGCTATAACATTTTGGGGAATATCTTTGCCGAAATTACCCCTGTAAAACATTTGGTATTCAAAACTACTGAGGGGCTCGACTTCAAATATTGGGACAATCGCAGTTTCTCTCCTAAGTACAACTGGAAACCTATACCCAATCCGCTTTCTAATCTCTACCAAGATGCTAATAAGAGTACTACCCTCCTATGGGATAACACACTCACTTATACCAATACTTTTTGCCCAAAAGCACTTCCTCAATGTGATGGTGGGCACCAGTTCACAAAACAACGTGTATAGCAAAAATCAATGCGAGTGTGAGCAATTTCTTGAGCGACCAGCAAAAACCAACTCAGCAAAGGCTTGGAAAACCCTACGGTAGGCGGCACAATGAACGATTGGGCTATCCTCTCTTTCATCGGGCGACTCAACTATACCTATGCCGATAAGTACTTGCTCACTGCTACCGTGCGTCGCGATGGTTCTTCGCGTTTCTCCAAAAGAAAACCGCTGGGGTACTTTTCCTTCATTCTCTTTGGCGTGGCGCGCATCAAATGAGTCTTTCTTCCCTAAAAACGACTATGTAAACGATGTGAAATTGCGCGTGGGTTACGGTATGACTGGTAACCAAGGCGGTATTGATAACTATGCTTATTTCACCAAATTGCGCACAGGGGCAATATGTGTTCAACAACAATTTGGTGTCTACCCTCTATCCTCACGTGATGCCTAACCCTAATGTGAAATGGGAAACCGTAGAGCAATTCAATGGGGGTATTGACCTTGCGCTACTCAAAAACCGCTTGAACCTCACTTTCGATGCCTATATCAAAAACACCAGTGATATGTTGGTGCCAATGGCGGTATCAGTAAGCTCTGGCTATTCGGATATTGCAGTACCGAGTATCAACGCTGGTAAAGTGGAAAACAAAGGGGTAGAGCTTACAGTGTCATCAGTGAATGTGAATAAAAAGATTTCCAATGGAATACTGATGTAAATGTATCGTTCAACCGCAACAAAATCGTGAAAATGAACGACGGCGTGCCTCTATTCACTGGTTTCGAGGCGTTCCTCACCAAATTGCAAATCCTCTCCGAGGGTCACCCCGTAAACGCTTTCTATGGCTATGTAATGAATGGACTTTTCCAAAACCAAAGCGAGGTAGACAACTATGCTACTCAAGTGGAAAACGGTACCGCCCCTGGTGATGTGAAGTTCCGCGACCTCAACAACGATGGGGTCATCAATGCTGAAGACCGTACTTATATCGGTAATCCGTTCCCTGAATGGACGTTCTCTATGAACAACAACTTCAACTACAAGAATATTGATTTACAAATATTTTTACAAGGCGTAGCAGGCAATGATATCTACAATGCCAATCGTATATGGCAAGAGGGAATGTCGGTGCCACAAAACCAAATTGCCAAAGTAAAAGATCGCTGGACAGGCGAGGGCACTAGCAACAGCATTCCGCGTGCTATCTATGGCGACCCTAACCAAAATGCCCGTCACTCAACCCGCTTTGTAGAAGATGGTTCGTATTTGCGTATCAAAAACGTAACTTTGGGCTATACGCTCCCTAAAGAGGTTACTCAAAAATTCCACACCGATATGTTGCGCATATATCTGTCTTGCCAAAAATCTGTATACTTTCACCAAATACAGCGGTATGGATCCCGAAGTAGGCACTGGTGGCGTTGATGGCGGCACTTACCCTGTAACTCGCACTATAAGTTTTGGATTAAACGTGCAGTTTTAGGTGCTAGGTGTCAGGTGTCAGGTAATAAAAATATAACACAATTATAAACAAAAAATTACCCCTATGCAGCCTTTTAGGCTTGCCCCCTCTCCTTGGGAGAGGGGGAACGAGAGAGGAATTAATATTATGAAAAAGATATTATACATCACCCTATTAGCATTTCCGCTCTTCACGGCTTGCTCTAAATTCTTAGACAAGACCCCTTACGAAGATTCAAGTGCTGAAAACATAAGCGATGCGGCATCGGCTATTGCCCTTACCAATTCGGCTTATAAACCCTTGCAACGCTCTAACCTCTACAATATGCGCCTCTGGACGCTCGACATCGTAGCAGGTAACAGTATCGTAGGCGCTGGAGGTGGTACCGATGGACTCGAAACCATCACCCTTTCCAACTTCAATGCGACTGCCGATAACCCTTTGGCGCTCGAAATATGGCGCGGTTGTAACCCTGGTATTCTCTATTGCAATACGGCTCTGAAAGTTTTGCCTTCTGCCAATATCCCTGAGGATATCAAAAAAACCGCTGTATTGGGGAAGCCAAATTCCTCCGCGCGCACTACTATTTCCTTTTTGGTGCAACTCTTTGGCGATGTGCCTCTTCAGCTCGACCCTAAAGAGAGTTTTGACTAACAAAAACGCCTTTCCGTCAAAGCAAAATGAAAATATACAACGAGGTGATTATCCCCCGACCTCAAAGAGGCTTTTCAACCTATTGCCTACACGCGAGCAATATAGCAATGCCGATAAAGGTCGCGCAACCAAAAGGTGCTGCTGCGGGTATGCTTGCCAAAGTATACCTCACCTTGGGTAGATATAGCGAAGCCCTTGAGATGTGCAACGCTGTCGAAAACCTCGGTTATACCCTCAATCCTGATTATTCCGATTGCTTTGGTGCTGCCGAACGCAACAAAAAAACACTGCCGAGTCTATCTTTGAAATTCAGTACTACGGACTTACCAAAAGACGATTTCTGGGGCGAAGAAAACCAAGCCTCTTGGCTCAGTACTTTTATGGGTCCTCGCAACAGTGGTTGGGTGAGGGGTGCTTATGGTTGGAATCAGCCTACTCAAGAGTTTGTGAGACCAATATGAGGGCGGGCGACCTTCGCAAGGATAAAACCATTCTCTATGAGGGTTGTCCTAATTTTTGAGGGGAATGCGTATCGCGCTTCAATGTCTAACACAGGTTACAACGTGCGCAAGTTTTTTTAGTGCCGCTAAGTCAGTCGCCCGATTTCAATACCAACCCCTGCCAACTTTGTAGCGCTCCGCTTTGCTGATGTACTCCTAATGAAAGCGGAAGCCCTCAACGAATTAGGGTCGCACTACGGAAGCTGAAGTGCCTTTTGTACAAAGTGCGCACCCGTGCGGGTCTTACGCATCGCGCTGATATAGAGAACCTCACTCAAGCGCAAATGCGCGAGAAAATACGCCACGAACGCCGTATAGAACTCGCTTTTTGAAGGACATCGTTGGTTTGATATGATTCGCTGGGACAACGGTCAGTATGCACTCAATTTCTTGCACTTTATAGGCAAAACCAACGCCCGCGAGAAACACCTGCTCTTGCCCGTCCCTCAAAAAGACCGCGACGCCAACCCCAACCTCACCCAAAAACCCTGGTTGGTGATAATAATGACGAATTACGAATTACGAATTACAACAACTCTTACCTCTTATCTCTTAACTTTTAACTAATATGAAACCATACCATTTATACATCGCCTTCCTCTTACTGCTCCTTACGGGTTGTAAAAAAGAGGACTTTATGGAACTCTTCAAAGAGGGAAAACCCTTTGAATTGAAAGCTCCTAAAGAAAAATGTAGCCTTAGATGCTGCCAACCCCGAACAAGAAGCCATCAAGTTCACTTGGACGGCAGCTTCCAATCACGGCACCAATGCCGCTATCACCTATACTTTCCAAATGGATGTGCAAGGCAACAACTTTGCGGGAGGTATCAGCGAGAATGTAGGTCGTGAAGCCTATGAGAGAGTGTATAAAAAAACGAGGAACTCAACAACCTCTTGCTCAGCACTTTCAAGGTTACAGCAGACACCGAAGTTACAATGGAAGTGCGCATTATTGCCCAAGTAGCCTCTGGTGAGGGAATGAAACAACATACCAATGTGAAGACGGTGGTTTTTCAAAACGCATACCCTATCAGCAATACGCTCTATATCATCGGTAGTGCTGCCCCTCACGGTTGGAGTGCCGATCAAGCCGAAGAGATGAAACCCGTTGAGGGTACTCCTAAAAGCCTTTGCGTGGTCAGGGACGATTGTCTGCTGGCGAAATCAAGTTCATCACTACCAAAGGTCAGTTTATACCATCGTATGGCAAAGGCAGTAATAACAACGAGTTGCACTTCCGCAAAACCGATACCGACAATAGTGATGAGAAATTTACAATTGCCGAAAGTGGTGTCTATACCGTAAAAGTAAACCTCATCAATCTCACTATAAGCATCACCAAAGGTGAAGCGCCTGAATATACCGAGTTGTGGTTCGTAGGGTGAACCTACCGGTTGGAGTTTCAAGAAAATGACCGTAGACCCTGCCGACCCATTTGTGTTCCACTACAATGCCGATTTAGGCAATGGAGGTGAGTTCAAAAATAGGTACTAAAGAGGCGATTGGTCAGCAGTATTTTTCCGTCCTAAAGAAAATAATACGGCTGAAGGTAGCGACCTCCCTGTGAAGAAATGGGCAGGCGACCCCGATAACAAATGGAAAAATTTCAGCGAGGCACTTACAAGATTACCCTCAACACTCGTACAATGAAGATTGACATTGTGCCTTTCACTCCTTATGCAGGGAATGTATATGATTGGTAGTGCCACCGATGCTGGTTGGGATATCAACAATCCTATTGCTATGACTGTCAATAGTAGCAATCCTAATGTCTTTACGTGGGAAGGCGACTTGAAAGCAGGCGAACTCAAATTCTCTTGCGACAAGAAAAGCGATTGGGGTGGCGACTGGTTCTTAGCTCTAAAGCCGATAAAGCCCCAGCAGGTGTGGAAGAACCGATGATTTTTCAGCGCCCACGGCTCTAACCCCTGATAACAAGTGGAAAAATCAGCGAGGCAGGCACCTACAAAAATCACCCTCAACCAACTTATCCAAAAGGTGATTATTAAAAACAATAAGTTAAAAAGTCTCCACATACCCAGCTGTGTGCTACGCTGGCTTCCCCAAGGGAGGGAGTTTAAGAGAGTTCAAGAACAAAACATCTTTATACGTGTTAAACAACCCTCCTTTCCGTTCGCATCTGCGGATTGCCCTCTCAATCCCTATTTGCGGATTGTCCCCCTCTCTTTCGGAGAGGGGAACGGGAAGAGGCATTATTAATTGTTAATTATTAATTGAAAAATGAAAATCTTATATACTCTATTCTTCGCCACTACGCTCAGCCTCTTCTCTTGCGAGAAGAACGATACGCCTAGCAACAATCCCTATTACATTCGGCGAAACTTATTTGAAAAATAGATATCAGCACCGATAAGGCGGTCTACACCCCTGGTAGCACGGTGCGCTTCACCTGGCGAGTATGCCCTCTGGTTCCTACAAAGTGCGCTACTCTCACTTAGGGCGAAATCATTAAAGAAGAACCTCTTACCTCCACCTCTTGGCAATGGGTAACCCCTACCGATGACTATCGAGGGTTATTTGGTGGAAATATACCAAGAAGCTGGCGGTAAACAAAAATACTTACGGCAGTATCGCTGTGGATGTCTCTTCCGATTGGACAAAATTCCCCCGCTACGGCTTCTTGTCCTCTTACGGCAAAAAAACGAACCTATCGAGAAGAATATCGACTTTATGAATCGCTGTCATATCAACGGCATTCAGTTCTACGATTGGATGTACGACCATCACAAAACCGCTGGCTGGTACCCCTCAAAACCCTTCTAATGAGTGGCCTGACCTCTTCAAACGTCCCACTTTTCTTTCTACTGTACGTGGCTATATCAGCGCTGCTCATAGCAAGGGTATGAAAGCAATGTTCTACAATTTAGCTTTTGGGGCGCTCAAAAAAATGCCGAAGCCGATGGGGTTGCCAAAGAATGGTTTCTCTACAAAGACAATCAGCATAAAGAGAAAAGATGCACACCTGTTAGGCGACTTTGCCCGCAGTAGTATCTACCTCACCAACCCTGGCAATGCGCACTGGCAAAACTACTTAGCAGGGGCGCAACAGCGATGTCTATGCCGTTTTTGGTTTCGATGGCTATCATATCGACCAACTCGGAGGACGTGGCACGGTGTACGATTACAATGGCAATAGTGTAGATCTCTTGCCTCAATACGCTTCGTTTATCAATGCGATGAAAAAACGCACACCCTAACAAACGCCTTGTGATGAACGCGGTAGGGCAATACGGTCAAAACCGAAATTGCAGGTACCAATAAAGTGGATTTTCTTTATACCGAAGTATGGGACGAAAAAACCTACGACCAATTGGCTCGCATTATCCTTGATAACTACAATCGTAGCAACAACCAACTCAAAACTGTGTTGGCTGCCTATATGGATTACGAAAAATCTAAGAATGCAGGGTTTTGTAAACCAACCTGGCGTATTGCTCGCCAATGCCGTGATTTTTTTGCTTTTTGGAGGGGCTCATTTAGAGATAGGCGAACACTACCTCGCCAATGAGTATTTCCCTAACAAAAACCTTCAAATGAAAGCCGATCTTAAAAAAGCGCTCATCACCTACTACGATTTTTTTGGTGGCTTACCAAAACCTCTTGCGCGACGGCGGTAGCTATACTTCAGTACAAGCAACTGCCGAAAATGCAACCATAGCGGCTTTGGCCTGCAGCGAAGGATAAAGTGGCGGCTATCACCAAAAACCGTGAACGGCAAGGATATAGTGCATCTTATCAATTTCAACGGGGTAACCTCTATGGACTGGCGTGATACCAACGGTACTCAAAAAGAAACCTACCGCAGTAACCGACCTTAAAACTACCGTTGCTGTAACCGCACAACCCAAAAAGTGTGGTTCGCTACCCCCGACCTCTTTGGCGGTGCTCCTCGTGTGGTAGAATTTACCTATAACAACAACCAAATTACCTTCACCCTCCCTCCCTCAGCTATTGGGATATGGTGGTGATAGAGTATTAATAAAAATTAGCAGATTAGCAAATGAGAAAATTTGGTAATCTGCTAACTAATAAAAATAGGCTAATTACACTTATAGTTTTTCTTTCTTTAAAACCTCTAAAAACAGTATAGTGAGGTGGATTTGTCTCATCTTGATAGGGTTCTCGGTTAAGAATTTTTGTTCATGAAGTACTTTTTACAGTATAACGATAACCCGCTTCATAAGTATTGAATTCTAAATCTCCTTCGGCGAGCCTGAAAGTTTTGTTAGATTCATCAGTAACCCTATAACATTTTGTTTCGAAGACACCTGTAAACATCCGAAAAGAGCATTCCTCTAAATGTCCATCAATCACAAAAAGTGTGATAGCTCTTTTTGAATTTCAAATTCAGGTTTTTTTCTTTTTTTACAGAAAGCAAAAAAACAACAAGGTAATAAGTGTGTAAAAATAGTATTTTTCATAAGGAATAGATTTTTAAATTCAAGACAAAGATACTGTTTCATTTCTATAAATACAAGTTTTATACTAAATTTTTAATCTTTATTTTTCAGAGATTATCCCTTCACTTTTTAGAATTGTTCCCTTTTTGGGGAAGCCTGTGAAGGCTCATAACTGAATATGTACACCACAATTGTGAGTAAGTGAATAGGGGGACAATCCACAAATTGACAAATCAATGAGATTTCTTACTTTCATAACAATAACTATCCTCTCCTGTGCTACAGCAGTAGCGCAGGAGTTATTTCGCCCTAACAAAGCACTGAAACTCTCTTTTTCGCTCAGCGCGGAAGGTACTCCTGTCTATTCGCTTTTTACAAGGGAAAAAAGTAGTTAAACCGAGTAGATTAGGCATTGAGTTATTTAGCTCCAATGAAGTGAAATTTGGCGCTGAAATCACCAAAAAGAGGGAGCAAACACCTCTCTCTACCATAATTTTGAAGTGGTGAATACCCAAAATACAACTGTTGATGAAACTTGGCAACCCGTATGGGGCGAAAGCCAAAAACATTCACAACCACTACAACGAGCTATTGGTGAGCCTCAAACAGAAGGACACCCACCGAGAAATGAACCTGCGTTTTAGACTATTTGACGACGGATTGGGCTTCCGCTATGAGTTCCCCGAACAAAAGCAAATGCCTTACTTTGTGATTAAAGAAGAACGCACCGAGTTTGCAATGACGGGTGATCACCAAGCGTGGTGGATACCAGGCGATTACGACACCCAAGAGTACGACTATCAGCAGTCACGCCTCTCCGAAATACGCGCTATCAACCAAAAAGGGCGTCAGGCGAATTTAGCACAAACAAGCTTTTTCGGATACAGGGCGTACAAACCGCTTTAATGCTCAAAACTGACGATGGGCTCTACATCAACCTGCACGAGGCTGCTTTTGGTGAACTACGGGGCGATGCACCTCAACCTCAACGATAAGACCTTAGTATTCCAATCGTGGATTACCCCCGATGCCAACGGTGCCAAAGGTTATATGCAAACCCCTGCCCAAACACCTTGGCGCACGGTAATTGTTAGCAACGATGCCCGCGATATTTTAGCTTCGGATATTACCCTCAACCTCAACGAACCTTGTACTTTGGCTGATACTTCGTGGATTCACCCGATGAAGTACGTAGGGTATGGTGGGAAATGATTACCGGTATGAAAGAATGGTCGTATACTTACGATGTGCCCAGTGTGCATATCGGTAAAACCGATTACACCACCCTCAAACCCCACGGCAAACACGGGGCTACTACCGAAAACGTGAAGAAATACATCGACTTTGCCGCCGAAAATGGTTTTGATGGCGTACTCGTAGAAGGTTGGAACATAGGGATGGGAAGATTGGTTTGGACATTCCAAAGATTTGGTATTCGACTTCAAACACCTTACCCCGATTTTTGATATCGAAGCTATTCACCAATACGCCAAAAAGCAAGGGAATTAAGATGATTATGCACCACGAAACTTCCTCGTCTATTCGCAACTACGAGCGTTTTATGGACGAAAAGCCTATCAGTTGATGAACAAATACGAATACCCCGCCGTGAAAAGCGGTTATGTAGGGAATATCATTCCGCGAGGCGAAAACCATTATAGTCAGTGGGTGAACAATCACTACCTTTATGCTATTAAAAAGCCGCCGACTACCGCATTATGGTGAATGCGCACGAGGCAGTGCGCCCTACGGGTTTGTGTCGCACCTATCCTAACCTTATAGGTAACGAATCGGCACGTGGAGGTGAGTACCAAGCCTTTGGCGGTAGCAAGCCCAATCACGTGTGTGTGTTGCCCTTCACCCGACTTATTGGCGGGCCAATGGACTATACCCTGAGGGTGTTTGAAATGGACATCAGCAAGAACAACCCCAACAACCATTCACACTGCAATGCCACTTTGGCAAACCAATTGGCATTGTACGTAACGATGAGCAGTCCGCTGCAAATGGCATCCGACCTGCCAGAGAACTACCGCCGTTTTCCCGATGCTTTTCAGTTTATCAAAGAGGTTGCCCTCGATTGGAGCAAAAAGCCACTATTTAGAAGCTGAACCAGGGCTTATATCACTGTGGCACGCAAAGCCAAAGGCACTCGAAATTGGTTTATAGGCAATACAGCTGGCAAGGATTTTACCTCCAAGATTCATTTCAGTTTTTAGAGCCCAAAACTACTTATGTAGCCACTATCTACGCCGATGCCAAAGATGCCAACTACCAAACCAATCCGCAAGCCTATACCATTCAGAAAATATTGGTAACCAACAAGAGCAAACTCCTCTGCACTCAGTAGCAGGCGGGGGTTATGCCATTAGTTTGTACCCTCTCACCGATAAGGCACAAGCCAAAGGATTAAAAAATGATAGCAATTACAGTAATAATAGTGAAAAAAAGCTGCTAAGCACGTTGTAGCAGCTTTTGTGATTATTTAGTAATTTTCGGTAAAGAAATCTTTAGGATGCCCTAATTTGCTAAATAGTTCTTTAGCAGCGGCTACTTTTTCAGGAAAAATACACCTTATTTTCATCATAAGGCTGTTCATTTTCTTTAAAAAGCGATTTGTATGCGGTGTTTATCCCACATTTGTTTTTCAAAAGCTCTTTTTCTTCTGTTGTCATAGTTAATTATTTTTAAGATGTAACAAGAATCCTACATAATCAGTATTAGGATTAAAAATCTCAAACTCTTGATTAGGTAACATTCCATAAATAGCGAATGTATCAAGAGCTTCCGACAGATATTTAGTAATTCCCGCGCCTATATAGCCTATTACGTACATAGATTACTCCCTGTAGCGTAAATATAAGCATTAGGGTTTCTTTCTGTAAAAGTAAAACTGTTGAAACAACTGTAGCTAATACTTTTTTTCAGTGTCGCCATTATTAGTTACGACTTTGTCATTAATTTTTCCCAGTAATAGGGTCTTTATCTCCAAAACCTAAGTTAAAGACATCGTTAGTAATTTTTTTCATACCGGATAACTTTTTCTATTTTCCCATTCTTTCCTTCACTGATAAAGCTAAAACTATGTAGATCCTCATCAGGATTAGTTTTGTATTGTGGCAGATTCATTGTTTGGTAATAAGTGGTTTGTTGCTATTTTGTGCAAAAGTTACGAAACATCTTTCAATTAACAAAAATTACACCAAAAACAAATTTGCTAATTATCTCAGAGCAATGTAATTTGAGAAAGCTCATTTCCTATAGTTCTAATACCATTTTGTATTTCTAATAATCGTTTTTCTGAGGCTTTACTTTTTCCAGAAGCATATTTTCGCATCATTACAGGACTAATAGAAATTCTACGAGCTAACTCACTCATATTGAGCTCTGGTAATTGCTGACTAATACCATCTAATGCTATTTTCATAAACAAAAATCAACTCCTTTTTATAGCGATTGACAAAATCCCAATCCTCATCTTTTTCACATTCTTCCAAGTGAAAAGCAAAGGCTTCTTGCATATTTTTTTTAAGTTCTTCAAGGCTTTTGCCTTCGGCTACAACTATGCCTTCGATGTTTTCGGTATTCCCCAAAACACACCATTTTCTTTACGTACAGTTACTTTTATTTTTTTCATTTTCTTATTATTTTTTTCATCGAAAAACCCACTTAAAGCAGGGGGTTATTTCACCCCCATTTGCTTTAAGATGGAATTCACTGTACCTTGTGGGAGGTCTTTTTTAGGGTGAGGTACAGTTACTTTTCCTTTTTGTTGGGTGTTTAAAATGATGATGACTACCCTTTACATTGTATAAGTACCACCGTCATCTGTCAACAACCTGATAACATCTGTGCTACTCATTGTTATATCATTTTAACGATGCAAAATTAGGTAACTTTTTGTAACCACCAAACAAATTCACCAATTTGCTAATTGACAAATTGGCAAATTGACAAATTTTTCTTATTTTTGCCTTTAAAAAAATAAAAATACTATGAAAAAAGACCTCTTTTTCCCTGCTATTCTTGTAGGAATGCTTTTTGCTGCCCTTTATATCTACCTTGTTGCTGAATTTGCTACAAGTGCCTACTCTTTTTATACTTTGTTGTTATCCCCATCCCTTTTGCTTTAGGAATGTGGATGGTTTTCGCTCTTGCTTCTGAACGCGGACTCATACGTGCAGCAGCTATATTAGTTATCAACCTCACTTTTTGGCTTTTGCAATGTGTGAACTTTCCATCTCACCCTCCAAAATCTATTCAGATAACCGTCTGCCTTATGTTTTACAAAAAAACTATCAAGAACTCAATAAAGATTTAAACAGTCCATTTTACCGAATGCCTATTTATGCAGACAATTATAAGGTAAAAAGCCTCTTTCTTTGATGCTCAAGGTGATTTAGTGCTCTATTGCGAAGAAGATGTTTACTCCTCTCCAAATACTGAAATTGAGAAGTATGACTCCTTAGGTAGAAGTGAAAATATAAAGCTACGCTACCTATCAAAAAAATTGCCCATAGACCTGATGTTTTTTCAAAGGATAGATTTATTAAAAAAGAAGAAAGTTTGAGACGAGGCAATATTCGTCCTCTATATATGCAAAGATATCTTGAAAATGGATCATATATAAGTATTTTGTATTTTGATTTAGTTACTGACCAAGGTGTTGAGCACCTAAAAATGCCTGTGAGTTATGAAGTAGAAAACCCCGGTAAACTTCTCAAAAAGTCCCACTATTTATTATGAAAACGACACTGAGAAGATAGAAGTTTTCAGGGAGCTTTAAATTTTATAGCAATAAACGTTTACAGTACCAACTATTAAAAAAACAAAAACGCGAGTTATATATGATAAGAGACTAAAAATCTAATTTGCTAATTGACAAATTGGCAAATTGACAAATTTTTCTTACTTTTTGCCTCTGAAAATTAATGTTTGAAAAATGAAGTACAAAAAGCCTTATCATAACCCTCCTACTACTCCCCTACTGCACTCTAGCGCAAATGGTGCAAAATCAAACGCTCATTCACAACCTCACTGCACTTATCAAACAGAAAGATAACTACACCCAGCAAAAAGAACGCAAAATAAAGGAAACTATCGACTTGCTACGAGTGCCCAATGCCTCTGCTGAACAACGTTATGCTATCAACCAACGCCTCTTCGACGAGTTTAAAAACTTATATATCCGACTCGGCGGTGTACTACGTGAAAGAGAATATCCGCATCGCTGAAGAACTCCAAAAACCGACCTCCAAAACGACTCCCGCCTTTCCCTTGCCTCTCTCTACATCATTTCCGGCAACTACTTAGATGCTGCCGACCTGCTCAGGGCTATTGATAAAGAACAACTGCAAGAACCTCAGCTCATTCAGTACTACAACTGCTACCTCAACCTCTACAACAACTACGCTTTCAACAACCCCGATGCTAAAAACCTATATCGCCAAAAGCGATGCCTATCGCGACCTCCTCCTCAACTTAGTAGATAAGAATTCCACTCACTATATCCTCCTCATGCCGGCGTGCTCACCGATGCCGGCAGATATGACGAAAGCCGAAAAAAACTCCTTCTCGACCGCTTTGCGCTAATGCACACCGATAAACACGAAAAAAGCCGTATTAGGCTATGTGCTCAGCACGCTCTACAAAAAGAAAAAGAATGTCCCTAAACAAATAGAATACTTTTGCTATTTTCGGCGAGTTGCGACATCAAAGATGCGATTAAAGAAAATGCCTCGATGCTCGAACTTGCCTCAGCGCTCTTTCAATTAGGGCGAAGTAGAGAACGCTTACACTTGCATCAAATCGGCGATGGAAGACGCTACTTTTTGCAACGCTCAACTGCGTTCCGATGAGGTGATGAAGATTTTCCCTATCATCGAAAAAAAGCCTATCAGGAACGCATTCACAGTCAGAATACCAAACTGCGCAACGCCCTGCTGTTAGTAGGGTTGTTTGCCGTTTTCCTCATCATTGCCGTAGTATTGGTTACCCGCCAAATGAAGCGCATCGCCAAAAATACGCAAGGAACTCTACCACAAAAACCAAGATTTAGAGCAACTCAACGAACACCTGCGCGAGTAGTAACCCAACTCAACGAAAGCAACGAAGTAAAAGAAGCCTATATAGGCGAGTTTTTTTCAACTTGTGTTCGGTGTACATCAGCAAATTAGAGAAATACCAAAAAAATGCTCACCAAAAAGGCAAAAGACCGCAATTGGGACGAACTCAACAAAGTGCTCCGCTCTACCGAGATGATAGAGCAAGAGCTGAAAGAGTTCTACAAGCTGTTCGACGATATTTTTCTTGCATCTATTCCCTCACTTTATCACCGAGTTTAACGCTCTATTAGCCGAAGACGAGCGTTTTGCCCCCAAACCTCACGAAATGACCCCCGAGTTGCGCATCTTTGCCCTCATCCGCTTAGGCATCACCGATAGTTCTAAAATAGCCACTTTCTTGCACTATTCCACCAATACGATTTACAACTATCGCACCCGTGTGCGCAACAAAAGCTATCGTGCCGAGAGAAAATTTTTGAAGAAATGGTAATGAAAAATCGGGAAACGCTAACACAAAAACAAGCTACTTTATTGCCAATCATTTTCTTTTGTAATTTTTGTAGCGATAAAGAAATACAACCAGAAGAAATTAATAAACAAATGAAAAAAATAGTAGTAACCGGTGGATTGGGCTTTATAGGCTCTCACACTGTAGTAGAATTGCAAAAACGCTGGTTTTGATGTGGTTATTATTGATAACCTTTCCAATGCCCAAGAAAGCGTGTTAGAACACATACTAAAAATCACTGGCAAAAAGCCTCTCTTCGAGAAATTCGACCTCCGCGACAAAAGCCGATGTGCAAGACTTCTTCAAACGTCATCGCGATGTACAAGGACTCATACACTTCGCTGCCTCTAAAGCGGTAGGCGAAAGCGTGGAAAAAAACCGCTTTTATACTACGAAAATAACCTTACCTCTTTGGTATATCTGTTGCAAGAACTCAGCAAGTTGCCCAAAGCACACTTTTATTTTCAGTTCATCTTGCACTGTATATGGTCAGGCGGACGAGTTGCCTATTACTGAGAGCGCTCCTGTGAAAAAGCCGAATCGCCTTATGGTAATACCAAACAAATCTGTGAAGAGATTATTGCCGACACTTGCAAGGTTACCCTTCGCTCAACGCGATTGCCTTGCGTTATTTCAACCCTATAGGGGCACACCCTTCAGCCGAAATAGGCGAACTCCCCTTTAGGCGTACCTCAAAACTTAGTGCCTTATATCACCCAAACGGCTATAGGCTTGCGCGAAAAAAACTCTCCGTTTTTGGCGACGACTACCCTACCCCCGATGGCACTTGCATTCGCGATTATATTCACGTAGTAGATTTGGCTAAAGCCCACGTAATTGCCCTCCAACGCTTATTAGAAAGCAAAAATCCTGAAAAACTATGAAGTATTCAATGTAGGAACAGGAACAGGAAGTACCGTTCTGGAAGTCATCCAAAGTTTTGAACGCGTATCGGGCAAAAAACTGAACTACCAAATCGTAGGACGTCGCGCTGGTGATATCACCGCTGCTTACGCCAATACTGATAAAGCCAATAAGGTACTCGGTTGGAAAGCCCAAAGTTCTTTAGACGATGCAATGCGCTCGGCTTGGCAATGGGAACAGAAGGTGAGAAGTGAAAAGTGAAAAATTAAAAGTGAAAAGTGAAAAAAATGGCTGTTCAGGCGAGGACTGAACAGCCATTATTGTTTAAAGGTTTAAATTTTTCAACTCCTGCTCTACATCAATATTGAGGATATGATAGAGGGTTTTGCGCGAAATAAAGAATTTAGGATAGATAAACTCTCGCCAAATCACCGTAATAGGGATATAACGCGCATCGTGAGCGTTGAACTCATTCATTACCGCTTGGTAGCGCAGTAGTTGGTTGCGACGGCAAGTCTCCCGACTCCCGTTGCCTTTAGATTTTTATTGTTGTTTTTCATTGTTGTATAAATTGTTATTGATTATTCTATAAATAATTGTAACACATAGAGAAACACTAAAAAGGCGGTGATCTATTCATAGTTTTGCGATTTATTAACCCTGCAAAAATATAGACTTTATCTCTAATGTACAAATACTTTTTAGAGTATTTTTCTAAAAATTCTTAGAGTAGTAGTTTTAAGACATTAATTCTCAAGATATAAAAACCTCCCTTGCAAAAAGATTTGCAAGGGAGGTTATATTTTACCTCAAGAGACTGTCTAAAAAAGTTTTATTTATGCGGGTATTTACAAAAACACCCTTACATAGTATAATATAAAAAGTGATTGATTATCAGAGCAATCAACTTTTCCAAAGGTCGTAGCACGACGAGCAATTAAAACTTTGGCAAAGTGTAGCGACGCAGAAGGAGATAGTATTAACAATCTTTTTATCGCTTCAAAATGCGCCTTCAATCGGTGTTTTCCTACTTTTAGAGGGTTACCGAATCCATTGCCATTACAGTGAAAACAAACTCTACAGTACCATAAGCGCTCTTTGGCATCAGGTATTTACCTATTTTCAAAATAAAACGTCGTACCCAGTCGGGTGAATAGGATATTTTCACAGGTTTGTGCAACACTTCAAAAGCTAAGCGGGCAATTTCGGTATGCGTAAAGACCTCAGCACCCCCTACATTCACTTCTTTTTCAGCACTTTCTAATTGTGCCACGCACACTTCGGCTAAATCTTCGCCGTGAATGGGGTTCATTGCGTATTGTCCTTTGCCAAACAAACGCACTTTTCCCCCTTTTGCCATCTTTAAAAAGTTACCCATATCGCTGTAAAAACCGCTGGGTCGCACAATGCAATAGTCTAAGCCACTGACTTTAAGAGCATCTACAAAAACGCTCTTTGGCAGCCCCAATGGCGATATGCCGCATCATTTCACCTTTGAATACCGATACGTACACAAATTTCTGTACGCCTTCGCGCATTGCCTCATCGAGGAGATTTTTGTTAGCTCCATAATCCACTTGCTCATAGGTAAGTCCATCTTTTTTTGGCGGGTAATCCCTACGGTTGAAATCACCTTATGCACCCCTTTACATACTCCTTGTAGGGTGTCAGGTTGGGTTACTTCGGCTTCTACCACTTCCAATAGCGGGTGAGTGAGTAGGGCGGGTGCTATTTTTGCCTTATTGCGCACCACAATACGGGTAGGGTATTCTTTTTAGGAGCTCAGCTAATATAAACTGACCCAAATAGCCGGTCGCTCCTGCTAATAATATTTTTTTCTGTTTTTCATTTGTTAATTAAACAACTTGTGTTTCTTAATTTCTTTTCCTTTTCTCAGCAGATAAGCGTGGTAGCTACTCGGGATATCGTTCTGCCATTTGGGTAGTAACAAAATGATAAGAATGACGTCCAATTGCGAGAAAAAGTCCCCAATAGACCGCCAAGAGCAAGGGAAACCTCCGTAACCAAAAGCCGATGAGCGAGATAAAAGCTACTAATAAGCATACGCCCCACAGTTTGGAAAAGAAAAGCGTGTGTACAAGTTTCTTTTGCCAAATCGCCAAAAAGCTCACCCGTAGCAGAGTCCTTCCATTACAAAAAGGGCAATAATTTCATACCGATAGGCAGCTATCAAAGTGGGGTTGAGGTGATAACAAGCCACGCCCACAGACAGCCAAAATATCAAATCTGTTTGGCTATCCATTCGCCGCATTGCCACGGTGCAGACCCCCATATAGCGCGCAATAATCCCATCGAAGATATCCGACAATAGTCCTAAAAACGATAAAAACTACTATCCATAGTCTTGCGGTGGGTTCTTCTGCCTTATACGCCACCCACAGAATAGTAGGGGCTAACAAAAACCGAAATAATATCAGTAGGTAGGAGATTTTTTTAAATAGTGTTTTTCATTATTCAAATACGATTTTTTTCGCCAATAGAAATCTTTTTGTATTAGTATGTTGCATTTTTAAATATTACCCTTTACCATAAACTTGTTTTTGTATTTTTCTTTATAAAAAGTATTGAATAAGACGAAGAACTCATCCAAAGCCTTCTCTTCAGTTTCAAATTTATAATAAAGGATATTAGCCCACCCCATAGTATTATTAATGTTATATTTCTTTCTTAGCCATTCATAAAATTCTGTGTACAAGACTTGTTCTTTTGCTTCTTCTTTGATATATTCTTCTATATCACGGTAACACCATCCATCAATAAATACCTCAAGGCTGAATATACTATGTTTTCTAATGAACAGTTCAGGAATAGGTTTGATAAGTTTTATAAGATCTATAATAGTCATATTGAAAAATAGTTTTTTTGTTTCTGTGTGTTATATTAGGTATAAAGTCTAAAAGGATTTCTCTCACTGACTCGCACCTGTGGGGGTAATAGAGCTGCAAGCTCTTGGGATAATAGGCACGAGCTGCAAGAAACGCGCCAGCGGGGTAATTTTTTTAATAGTGTTTTTCATTATTCAAATACGATTTTTCCTACCAATCTTGCCCCTTCATAGACCTCCATTTCTTCTAGTTCGTCCAAAAATATATTGCGGGGCGTGCTCAAATAAAAATCTGACTTTGCACAAAAGCACTATACATTCCTTCTTTTATAGGCTCGTCAAAGGTAATTACGATACTCCAATTAGGCTGCTCCAATTGCGCAATATGAGTGGTAGGATAATAGACTTTTACATATAGGTGGGTGCTGTCGTCCGCCTTCTTCTTGGGTGAGAAAATGAATAATACCCGCTCTTTCTTTCTTCATAATCACAATATAATTTAACACTACAAAAAGTAGTTTGTTATTAGATAAAAAAACGCACATAGCTTACTTTTAATTCTTTTTACTCTAAGAGAATCTATGTATAGTTCAAGTTTCTTACTGTTGTAAAAAAATCTATACATTTCATAATTGTTAGATATCTTTTCTCTCTATTATCATCTGCGGGGTAGGCTTCATACTCTTTTTTTATGCCATTCCTTTTACAAGATTGTCAAAAAGATAGGTCATTTTTTTAGTAGGTTTGCATCCAATCCTCCGTAAGTAATATAATCCTCCCTACTTCTATCTATGAACAAAGAGTATAAATCGGGGTTTTCTTTTACAATTTGTTCATATTCGTATTCCATACAATTACAAAAAGCAATGTTTTTTTAGAATTAATAGCTTGTCATCCTTATTTTTTTATCTTTTTCTGTAAAAGCGAGGGTGTCATAATAAATATCATCTGTTTTTTTGTTGCTGCTGTGCAATATTTTTTTCATCACTTGCTTTATTTCTCTTCTCTAATACTACACGAACAGAATCTAAGTATTTTTTTAAGTGCCTTACTATTGTAGAAATCTAAACACTTCATATAAGTAGGATAGCGTTTTAGGGACTTCCTTTCTCTTGAAAGGTTTTATAATAGGGTTTACTTAACCAATTTTCAACGAGCTTATCAAGGGTAGGATTTGCTACTATCCACTCTATATCGAGATGCTCACTACACTGAAGATATCCACCTGTAGTAGCATCAGGTATCAATTTGTAAGTATTGGGTTCCTTCTTTTTATACCGAACACTTCTTGTCCAAAACATTTGCAAAAAGCTACATTTTTAAGCATCAACAAATCATCTTCTAATGTTTTATCTTTCTTGATTGTCAATACTTCATTGTCAATTTCTTCCTCTTGCTTTATTTCCTTTGTTTGAGCAGAAGAGGTTTGGGAGGAAGTTTCCTTTAGCAACTTCCCTTCACTATTTTGTTTATTATTACAACAAAAACAAAAAAACTTGATAACAATATAAATAAAAAAAGTATTTCATATAATTTTTAATTTGTTTATATCTATTAGTTTATTTTACACTGCTTGGCAGGTTGAGGGGATGATAGGCACGATCTAAAGTCGCTGAGTCCCTGCCAGCGAGTATGTGACTCGCATCAGCGAGTGTTTTTTTGCTCTACAAAAAGTAGGTATTTATTCACTAATAACCAAATTCTTCCCTTTTCACTCTTCACTCTTTACTAAAAACAATCGTCTCTCTTTCAATAATATATATCCCATTAGTAGGGCGAATAAGCCTGTTTGTATCAGTTTGCTATCGGGGTGGGTGGCAAAGATTTCGTTAGAAACATTGGCTACCAAATGGAATAATATGGCTACCAACACATTGCGCCCTGATTTGTAATACAACCAGTTGATGATAAACACAAAAGCAAACAGACTCACAAAAAAAGTTGGCTGTATAAATCCACCCTTCCGCTTTGTATGTTGCTTTGGTAATAATCTTTACGAAGAACAAAGGCAAATGCCATAACCCCCAATACACAGTAAAGATAACCGATGAGGTGAAAAAGCGTCCACCTACTGCGCAAGGCATCAGTGCCGTAAGTATGCCAAGCCAATTCTTCGACCACTGGCGCCAAACAGAGCACAACCCTAAGCATTGAAAGGCGCTGAACTGAAACTAGGCTGTCCCGAAATGTAAAAACTGGTCAAGACTATGCCCCTAAATCAAGCGAAAAGTAGTTGTGCCACCACAATGGAAAGGGGTGGAAACAAGAGGGTAATCCAAAAATAGCGGTTGGTGAGCAAATTTCTACCTACAAAACGCGTTTTGAGGTCGGTTAAGAGCTCCTTATTGCGCGCAAAGAGGTAGGTTACCACACCCATAGGCGCTAACAAGCCTGCCAATTCAAAAAGCCTGTCCAAAAAGCATTAGGCGCTTTGGGTTGGTGACTCAATAAGCCACCACAAACCACAATACCCAAGGAATCACAAGGGAAAGGGTAAAAAAACAAAATAGGGTGATTATATTTTTCATTTTATTTAGATAGGAGATAAGAGGTAAGAGATAAGAAGTTAAAATTCTATTTTTATAACTGATATTAGGAATCACCAAAGTAGCTTTGCTGAGCTCTATCTGTCCGGTTTGGTAATTGTAATTATGGTCGATATAGATAGGTGCTCCGAGTATATTCTTCATTTGGAAAGAGAACACGCTACTGCTCTTGCGGTGGTTAATGCGGTAATTCACAGTAAGGTCGGCGTAGGTAAGAGTGCGGAATTGCTTGCTAAAAGCAAGACTTTCATCATATATCACACGTTTTTGGGCTAACGACTGGCTTTCCAAAAATCGGACTGTAACGCTCGCCTCCGGTTACACTCACACGCGCATTCACATCGAGCACCTTGCGGTTATTGGCGAAATAGAACTCTTTACCAAAGAGGGCATTCAGCACAAAAACCTTTGTTATAGCGGGTATTACGCCACACATTATCCCCCGCTTTATATTCGGATTTGAAGATAGACCCCGTAATGAGATAGTAATAATTATCACCCAAAAAGCGCTCGAAAGTAAGGTCGATACCGTAATTGCGTCCTTTGGTATTATTCACGAGTGCTTTGTTGAGATACAACGCCCGTCGCAAATTGATAAGCGAGTAGCTCGTACCCTCTTCCCCTGGGATATTCCACAGATATTGATAATAGGCTTCGGCTTTGAAACGCAATTTATCAGTAAGCATCCAGTCGTAGCCTAACACAAAATGATGTGCCTCACTGAGCTTCAAATCCTTATTCACAGCTACGCCCCCTACCTCTATCATATACACATTCAAATCTTCGGGCTGAGAATGTTTGCCATAGCCGAAACTCAAACTGTGTTTATCGGAAAGTTTCAAGCCAATCCTGCCCTACTTTCAAGAGAAAGTTCTTTATTCAAACCAAAAATAGTGAGTGCGCAACCCTACGTTAGCCAAAAAGTGAAGGTGATAGCTGGTATTTGAGTTGGGCATAGCCTTCGGTAAGATGTGTATTGCCTGCTGAATTGACGATACGCGCATAAGTGGAAGGCACATAATCCTGTGCAGCGCTGAGGTTATACTTGTAGAAGAGTTGTTTAGATGAAATCCCTACTTTTAAAGTAGCCAAAGGAGAGAGTTTATGAGTGAGGGAGGTCGCCAAAGTGAGCGTTCCATTTTTGTTTTTTTAAGTCGGCTATCGGGGTGGAATACAGAAGCATCATCGGAAAGGTAATCGGTGCTAATACGGTCGTCAGTACTCGAAAAAAGCGAGGTGTGATTCTACAAAAACTGCGCTCGCCAGCGGTAATTTGGTGGCGCAAACCCACAGTACCCACGTAAGTATCCCAATTGTTATTCACGCGGTCGATATCGGTTTTCCAGTCGGCAGGAACGCTCAAAAGCATCTTTTATGAGTGTTGTCAATCCCCCGATAGCCCAAAGAGAGAATGTACCTGCTTTTTCAGTAGGGAAATTCAATTTAAAGGAAAGGTCTTGGTACTTAATACGCTGACCGGTTTTGTTGATTTTCAAATCGCTGAGTAATCCCAAAGTAGAATAGCGATAGTTGAAGAGATAAGAAGAACCTTTGGCACGTGAAAGCGGGACCTTCGGAAGCAAAATCGAGTCCTAATACGCCCACTTGTGCCGTATGCTCGTAGCGGGAAGTGTTACCTGTGCGCATTTTCACATCAAAAAAACAGCTGCGAGCGCATTGCCATACTCGGCAGGGAAAGCCCCTGTAAGAAAATCGGAATTGCCAATCACCTGATTGCTAAAAAGCGTCACCAGTCCGCCCCCGATGACGTTCCCCCAGAAAAATGCTGAGGTGAAGGGATTTCACACCTTCCAATCGCCATTGTACGCCTTGCGGAGCATTACCGCGCACGACAATAGAGTTGTCCTGCAAGTTACCCGTAGAGACTCCTGCAAAAGCAGAAGCCAAACGCGCAGGGTCACTAAGTCCGCCAGCATAACGCTGTGTTTCCTCTACCGAAAAGGTGCGGGCACTCACGGTAGCCATTGCATTGAGGGCTTTCTCCTTGCGGATACCCGCTACTACCTCCACGCCTTCAAGCTCAGTGGCGGCTTCTTTCAGAGCTATACTAAGCACTACTTCTTTGGCTGAAGTAATGAGTACCTCTGGAATCACACGGCTCTCATAGCCTATATAAGAAATTTCCAAACTCACCCTTCCTAAGGAGGTTAGTAATCGAAAAATTTCCCGCCTCATCGGTAGTCGTACCGATAACTGGCTGAGAGTTTTGCACCACTATGGTAGCCCCGATGAGAGGTTCGTGAGTGCTTTGGTCGTAAATAGTACCCCCTAAGTGTTTGGGTAATATCTTGTGCGTGTGCTACAAGCGGAAGCACTAAAAAGGGCGATGTTTAAAAGGTTTTCATTGCGTAATACTTTTTAAAAATTCTGGGGCAAAAAGTACGGCGCAAAAGGGGTGCATCGCCCAAGCGTGAGGGAATGGACGTAATTGTAATGAACAATTGATAATTGACAATTGACAAATGGTAGTGACGCAAGGGGTTAGGGAAGTTTTGTTCGTGGGAAGAATTGTGCGGGGTGTACAAGTCTGAAGTAGTGAAAAAGAGGGGGTAGCGTGAGGAAATGGACGCTTTTTATTTTACCAATGTGCTAATTTAGCAATTATTAAATCGGAATATTGTTTTTCATTTCGTCAGAAAGAAAACTACGTTCAATACACTCTTGCCAAGTGGGGAGTATTTTGGCAAATCGCTGGTAAATAGCAGTTACTGTTTTTTTCGTTTATTTGTAAGGACTTTGCTAGGTTATCAAAAATCAGTACGTTTGAGGTGATTTTTTTCTTACCATTGATAGTAAGGGCGCTTTCTTCTTCATCTAAAAGTACTAAAAAGAGTGCTGAGTAAGTCGTAAGCAGGACTGAGTTCGTACTGCCCTAAAGGGTTTTCAATAAGGGCATAGTTTTTTTAGATGCATATCGGTATTTCCTGTGAGATAGCAAAAAGAGTACTAACTCAAAAAAAGACGTTGCTGTTCGTAGCCTTTGTTGGTAGTAAATTGTCGTACTAATCCTTGCCTATTTTCTCTACCGAACCTCTGTATTTGTGTTCAGTAAGCGTTTCGGTTAGCTGACAGAAATCTTCGACAGCTATTTTTGTCCGTTCTGCCTATCAAATCGGCCTGTAATATAAGCTAATTCGCCTGACGAAAGACGAATAAGCGAATGTGCTGCAGTGCGTATCCCCTGCTATTTCGGCTAAGTGCATTGTAAGGTCTTCGTTTTCGGGCAAACAAGGATATTGCTCTGAAGGAGGCTTCAGTATATAATCGCCGTAAAGACCTACTAATGTAAGGCGTGGGGTTTCATTTCTTGTTTTTTTCTAACTGCAACGACAATTTTGGTTGTACTCCCTGTAACAGCTATACTCCTTACAATGATTTCCTTGGCAAGGGTTTCTAATTGTTTATTGTTTAAAGTCAATAGCGGAGGGGTAGCACTTCCAAAAAATTGTTTGCTACAAGCCTTGTGAAAGTCAGTTTTCATTGGCATTTAATTCTTTATAACAAAAATAAACACTTAGGCATTATTTTCTGTTTTTGGTATTACTGATACACATCCTATACAATCTTTTGCACATTGCCAAAAGTAGTGCAAATCGGTCGCGAGGATTGAGTTTCCAATTATCGGTGGCAATTTGCAGTAGCCAGCCTTCGGGTATGAGTCCATCAAAAAGGAAAAAGTACTCTATTATGGTAAGGTGCAGCTTGTAAGGGTAGGGTAAGGCTAATAGGGCTTTGGCTTGTGGCAGTGCCAAATAATCCTCATCATACACAAAATGATAACCTTCCTCGTCTTCACTAAGGAGTCCTGCTAATTGATTTTTGTAATATATAACAGCTTGTTTCATTTTCTCAATAAGGGTTATTACCCCTACTTCGGCACCAAAGAGGGCTAATACTTGATTTACTTTTATCTAAGCGCAAGGTGCTTTTGCCTTTGCTCTAATTCGCGTACAAAAACGCAAACCTACTCCCTGCGCGCATTGCCAATTCGGTTTGTGTGAGTTTTAGCTGTTTGCGCCTTTCCTTTACAAAAGAAGCTATGTTCATAATTAACAAATTGACTAATTAACACATTATGCTAATTAGTTTATACCTTTTCGGGTACAAAGATAAATAAAATTATCAAATATACACCCTTTTAGGGTATATTTTTTTATAAAAAAATCTCTCATCTCATTAAAACACTCTTGTATTTTGTTTTTTATAGTCAAACAAAAAATAGATTGCAAATAAATAAACTTACTTTTTAAGGGCGTTTGCAAAACGCCCTTACATAACATACTTTCTGAAAGTAATTAATTCAACTAGCAAGTTGAATTAATTAAACAACAATTCGCGGTATTTGGTGAGTGTCCAAAGTTCATCGTCTACCATAAGTTCGAGTTTGTCGCAATGGTAGCGTATTATCTCAAAGAAAGGTTTGACCTTATTGCAATAAGCATCGGCTTTGGCTTCAAAGTCGGGAAGGTGATTGGCGTGCTTGCGCGCCTCCACCATTGCCTCTACCTGACTGTGGATCACCTTGATATGCTCGGAAATATGGCGTATGAGCTCTAATTGCTCGGCAGCGACTTCTTGGTAGCTATCGCCAAATATTTCTTTTAAGCCTTTCACGTTTTCAATAAGGGTATTTTGGTAGCGCACGGCTGTTGGCACCACGTGATTGCGAGCAATATCGCCTAATACACGTGATTCTATCTGTACGGTTTTTCACGTATTCTTCTAAGGCAATTTCATAACGCGCCAAAAAGCTCTACTTTGCTAAGGACTCCTGTACTTTCAAACAAAGCCACAGCCTTCTCACTGATGTTTTCTTTCAGTGCCTCAGGTGTCGTTTTATGATTACTCAAACCACGGCGGGCAGCTTCCTCTTCCCATTCTTTTGCTATAACCATCGCCCTCAAAGCGTATTTTCTTACTTTCCTTAATGTAGCGGCGCAATACTTTAAAGATCGCATCTTCTTTCTTCTTGCCCCCTCTATAAGCGCATCAACGGCTTTCTTGAAGTCGGTGAGTTGCTGAGCTACAATGGTGCTCAGTACCATTGTAGGCTTGCCACAGTTGGCTTTAGAGCCCACTGCACGGAATTCGAACTTGTTGCCCGTAAAGGCGAAAGGCGAGGTACGATTGCGGTCGGTAGTGTCGAGGAAGAGGTCGGGTATTTTGCCTACTACGTTCAGTTTGAGTTCGGTTTTTTTCCTCAGGAGATAGGTTATCGGAAGATACTTCTAAGGCATCTAACACTTGGGTAAGCTGTTCGCCTATAAACACCGATACAATGGCAGGGTGGGGCTTCGTTGGCTCCTAATCGGTAATCATTAGTTGCCGATGCTACTGAGGCTCTTAACAAAGGCTCATACTCGTATACTGCCTTGATAGTGCAGATGAAGAAAGTGAGGAATTGCAGGTTCTTGATAGGCGTTTTGCTGGGTGCTAAGAGGTTTACGCCTGTATCGGTAACTAATGACCAGTTGTTATGCTTACCCGACCCATTGACCCCCTGCAAAGGGTTTTTTTCGTGGAATAGGATGACAAAGTCGTGGCGTTCGGCTACCTTGCGCATCACGTCCATCAGTAGTGAGTTTTGATCGACAGCAAGGTTGGCTTCTTCGAAGATAGGCGCCAACTCAAATTGGTTAGGCGCGACCTCATTATGGCGCGTTTTCACGGGGATACCTAGCAATAGGCACTCTTGTTCCAAATCGCGCATAAAAGCCAACACACGGCTGGGAATTGCCCCTAAATAATGATCGTCCAACTGTTGTCCTTTCGCCGCTTGATGCCCTAAGAGGGTGCGACCAGTAATCATCAAATCGGGGCGGGTATTGGCAAGGGCTTTATCGATGAGGAAGTACTCTTGTTCGCAACCTAAGGTAGTAGTGACTTTGCTCACATTCTTGTCGAAATAGCGGGCTACCTCGGTAGCTGCTTGGTCGAGAGCGCTAAGGGCTTTGAGCAGTGGCGTTTTGTTGTCTCAACGCCTCGCCTGTATAGGCAATGAAGATAGTAGGGATACAAAGCACGGTGCCATATACAAAAGGCGGTGAAGAAGGATCCCAAGCGGTATAGCCACGTGCCTCAAAAGTATTGCGAATACCGCCATTGGGGAAGCTGGAAGCATCCGATTCTTGTTGAACCAGCTGTCCGCCCCCGAAGCGTTCGATAGCGCGGTCGCGAGTAACGGGCTCAAAGAAAGCGTCGTGTTTTTCGGCAGTACCGCCTGTAAGAGGTTGGAACCAGTGGGTATAGTGGGTAGCACCTTTGGAGATTGCCCAATCGCGCATAGCGGTCGCCACTTGGTCGGCTACACGGCGGTCTATTTTAGTGCCATTGTGAATAGCATTCATCACAGCGGCAAAGGCATCGCGGGTCATCAGTTGGCGCATAGCCTCTTCGTTGAATACATTTTGGGCAAACAGTTCGGAGCGTTTGCCATTTTCGGGAACCACCACCGGTTTTGCGATTTTGTGCGGTAGTGAGAGCGGTGAATCTTAGCATTTTTCTAAGTGTTAGGTTTTTTAGTGGTTAGGGATTAGGGAGGTTGTTTTTATTGTCTGAACTTCTTTATTTCGGCTTCGGTACAATCAAAAAAGCAAGACATTTCTTTATCTTTTTCATCATAACAACTTTCTTGTATTACATAGGTTATCGTTCCTGTGGTGAGGGTCTTTTACCGCAAATACCCAAGCCGCTCTATCTTCTAATTGGTTATAAGCAAGTATCTTGAATTTTTTTCAAGTGAAGTATATCAGTAGCATATTTCTCTACTTGCGTAGGTAATGCTCCTATATATTTAAATTTAGTTTCCACCTTCATTTTTGTTTTTATGTTTATGTACTACATCTTCCTTTTATACCGGTTACTAACAAATAGTTTTTAGCCTTTTCTTGATCTTCTTTTTCATTTCTTGAAGCGCTTTTCACTAAGAAGATTTTCTTATCTGAGACTTTGTATATGTAATAATCGGCGGTATCGTTATGCAACTTTTTCGTTTTTTTGTGTTTACAATCACCAGTTTGTTCAAAAAGTTAGGGCATTGAGGCGCACATACGAGGGGGCAATAAGCTGAAATGTTCCTGTTATAGAGGGAAACAGTCGTTGCCACAAGGGGCAAAGTAAAATGAAATATATTCATTTTTGTTGTCCTTTTTAAATTCCGTTGCATAACCAAAACTTTCTCTTTCTCTTTGTGTAAGCACAAGCAGGTTTTGATATCCCTCTTTGAAATCACGTAACAGAGAGTTGGTTATCCATTTGCCTTTTTAAGGGATTTTTGTGCGTATATAGAAGACGCATATAGTAACAAAGTTATTAAAAATATGTTTCATAGTTGTTTATTTATCGGACAAGTCGGACTGGTCGGAGGAGGCGGACACCACCCCTGAAACCCAACCCCTGAAACCTGAAACCTGACGCCTACAACTGCAGTGTAATAGGGGCGTTGTCCTTGATTTGAGGGTAACGGCTTTGCTGGTTTTTAAAGTATTTCCGGTTACATCATCACCTGAAAGGTTCTGCTTGTTTTGGTTGTAATACACTACAAAAATGATATACTTCACGCTCTTTCAAATTTATCTACACTATGGGTAAAAATTGCTTTCCCTTCATCGTCAGTTGCCATTGATTTGGCGTGGAAAGTAGGTTTTGAGCCATTTTTGTGTTCCCAAGCCCACTGGTCATAGGCGTAGATCACCCAATTCTTTAGAGGGATGCCATTGGTGTCCTTTAAGTAGACTGTTACATCTACTTTGCCTTCCATTTTTTTTGATGTCCTCTTTGCTACAAGCTACGATAGCAAGTGCAATCAACAGTGTTAAAATTGTTCTTTTCATTGCTTTGTTATTTAGTTATTAGGGTTTAAAGGTTGAGTTAGAGGGTAGTTTTGAAGCATTTAGATGACAAAAAGTACTAAAAATTTTCTTATATTTGCACTTTCAAACTGAAAAAGAATGAATACGCTCTTTACCATTGGTATCTTTTTGTGTTTTTTTTCTTGGCGATACTGCTGTTTTCTAAAAAGTCTCCATCGTTGTCTGACAAGGTATTGGGGTATGGCTTATGTGCATTGGTGTTTACTTGCTGAACTACTATCTGCACTATTTGGGTTATTGGGAGAAATACCCGCATTTGGTAGGAGCTACCCATCCTTTCCCGATGCTTTTTTTGCGCCTTTTTCTGTATTTGTACGTATCGGTGTGTCGCGTGAAGACCAACGCTTTCATTGGCGCGACACTTTGCACTTCCTGCCCTTTTGCACTGGGCTACATAGCGATGTCCCCATTTTTTTGTTTGGCTATTCGGCTGAAGAAAAAGCTATAATTGATAGTGCTGATTATCACAGTGGTTATGAGTGGTTTTTTTACCCTTTCGTTCATTGCCTTTGTGGTAGTGGTGGGGTATATTTTTGTATTGACTTATCGGAAAAATCAATGCATACGAGCAGGTGATAAGCGATAATTTTGGCTATAACGAAGGTATTAGTTTGCAGTGGCTCAGATTGTTGCTCATTGGTTTTGGAGTAATTTTTGGAGTGATGATGGGGGTATATGCGGTGCAATATCTATTGGAAATTGAGATAGGATTCAATATAGAAATCTTATTTTTGCCCTATTTATACTGCTTATTTTTGATTGGCTTTTTGGGGTATACGCTATCAAGGGATTTTTTTGGTGCGAGCCGCACGGGCAGTGTGAGCCACACGGGCGGTGCGAGCCACACTGGCAGTGTGAGCCGTACGGGCGGGGTGACAAATCTCTCAGACAAGTCGGATGGGGTAGACAATTTTAATACCTTTGAAGAAGAGACTAAAGCACCTGAGTATCGCAAATCGGGCTTGAAAGCCGAAGAGGCTCCTGAACTACACCAACAGCTTTTACAACTAATGCAAACCGAAAAACCTTACTCGAACCTAAACTCTCTTTAGCACAATTAGCTGAAATATTGGGTGTACTGCCTAACCACCTATCACAAATTATCAACCAATACGAGGCAAAGAATTTTTACGACTTTGTGAACAGCTATCGCGTGGAAGAGTTTATCGCTTTGGCTAAAAAAAGATACCGATAAGAATTTTTAACCTCTTAGGACTTGCTTTTTGAGGCTGGTTTTTAATTCTAAATCTTCTTTCAATCAGGTTTTTTAAGAAATTTAAAGGAAAAACCCCAAGTGAATTTTTAAGTTGAGGGGTAAAATTTGCTAATTTGCTAATTATTTTATACTTTTGTCGCTTTCAATTAATTATAAAAATATTAGCGAGCTATGAAAATCTTCAACAATCTTCTCGTGAGGGTGATTTGCGGCATCCTTTTGGGGGTACTCCTCGGCAACTATGCGCCAGAATGGTTGTATCGCATACTTCTCACTTTTCAATCATTATTTAGCAATTTCCTCAAGTTTGCTATCCCCTTGATTATGATGGGACTCATTATGCCTTCTATCGCCGATTTAGGCAAGAATGCAGGTAAACTATTGCTCATCACGGTAGGGATTGCTTACACTTTTTACGTTATTTTCAGGATTTTCTACTTATTTGGTAGGCGAGGCTATCTTCCCTTCACTCTTACAAGGCGAACAACTCGCTTCTCTTGCTGAAAAACAGTGTGAAATCTGCTCCTTATTTTTACGATTGAAATGCCCCCACTTGCCGATGTGATGAGTGCCTTAGTACTCTCGTTTATCATAGGGATAGGTTTATCGTTTGAGAGGAAACCAAACTCACTGAAGTGATACGCGAGTTTGGCGATATTATCAAATGGTTGATTGTAAAAAGTTATTATCCCTATATTACCTTTCTACATCTTGTGTATTTTTGCTGAAATTACTTATAGCGGACAAGTGCTTGCTATAATGGAGGTGTTCTTCAAACTCATTGTTATCCTCTTTGTAATGCACATTTGCTTGCTCATCATTCAGTATCTTATTGCAGGGGGTATTTCGGGCAAGAATCCTTTCAAAGCCTTAGGAACAATGCTACCTGCGTATGCCACTGCTTTGGGTACTCAATCGTCGGCTGCTACTATACCTGTAACGTTGCGACAATCGCTAAAATTAGGGATTTCACAACGCATCGCAGGCTTTGTCATTCCGCTTTGCGCTACCATTCACCTATCGGGGAGTACAATGAAAATCACCGCTTGCGCCCTTGCCCTAATGATGATCCAAGGAGTACCTTACGATTTTTTTCTCTTTGCCGGCTTTATACTGATGTTGGGCGTGGTGATGATCGCTGCTCCTGGTGTTCCTGGAGGTGCCATAATGGCGACCTTAGGAGTACTGAACACTATCCTCGGTTTTGACGAGAGTATGCAAGGACTGATGGTTGCTCTCTACATCGCTATGGATAGCTTTTGGCACTGCCTGCAACGTTACTGGCGACGGTGCTGTAGCACTGATTGTTGATAAAATTGCGAAGAGAGAGGATAGAGTTTAGATAAGAGGTAAGAAGTCATTAGGGATACTGATCCAAAATCATCTTTAAAAATAAACGCTGCAGGGACTTTTTCGTTGAGAAGGAGTTCCTGCATTGCTTTGGTAAAGCTATGGGTTCCCACGATGTAATACTCACAATCAGTGAGGGTGTGGAGATGCTCCTTTAAGAAAGCAGCGTTGAGGCGCTTTTGGGTGGCAGTGAACACGGGAAGATAGCTATAATTAGCCAAAGTGCTGTGTTGTAATTCGCTGTGAAAAGCGGCTGAAGTTTCGGTTTTATTAGAGTAAAACACTGCTACTTCACCTGCAAATTGCTGTTGTGCTAAGGTTTTGAGCATCGGGAGTACTGGGGTAATGCCAATGCCTGAGGCGAGGAACACGATGCGCTTATTTTCTCCTTTAAGAGTGAAATTACCCATAGGGGCGAATATCGTAGCGGTATCGCCTCATCGCCATTGCGGCAATACTCTTCTTAAAACTGCTATCGCTGAGGCGCATTGCGAATTGCAAAGTGTCATCTTTAGGGATGAGAAACCATTGAAAGCGGACGCAAAGGTATATCCAATGCGGTATAACGAGGGTTATCGAGGCGCAAAACGGCATACTGCCCTGCTTTATATTCCAAATATTTAGGTTTTTCAAAAGTGATCAAGATAGTATTATCAGCGATGAAGTCTTTGGCTAAGAGTTTTTACACAGCGTTCATCGGTGAGCGTTGAGGGTGCGTAATCACGCCATTTCACTTGGGTTTTCATCTTGTTTGCTGTCATAAAAACCGCTGTAAATCGCCCCTGAATATCCCCCACCTGAAGGCGCCCAAGCTGAAGCAAAGTACAAGTTTTTCAGCGGTGAAGTGGTGAGCTTATCGCGTTTAGGGTAAGTCTGTTTCACCGATTGCACATAGCCATAGGGGTGCCCTGCGGATTTAAAGTGTATCTTTTTATCGTTTTGGCAGTTGCTACCTCATAACACTCCAAGTATTGAAGAATGGTGGGAAATTCGGCTTCTAAACGCGCTAAAAACAACTGCGCGACCTTTTCCTTCTTCTGCTGATATTCCGCTTCACTGAGTCCTTCCCATTCTTTGAGGGTAATCAATAGCGCAAATTACTCCTACCGTCTTTCCCTCAGGAGCTAACTGAGCATCTACTACCCCGTAATTCACAAAAAGTAAATGATTTTTGAGCCCAATCGCCTTGCGAATCGGCTTTTTACATTTTTCATTTTATAGTCTTTTTGATCTTGAATGATGGTAGAATAGTGGTTTACGCCGAGTTTTTCAAATCGGTATTGAAACCCAAATAAATGGTGAGCAAGGAACAGGCGAGTTCTAAAAGGTGCTACCTTTTGCGCTAATTTAGAACGATAAGGCTCGGGGAGCATCTGGGCGACTATAGGTTGGGCAGCATTGGCGACCACACTATCGGCATAGAGCGATTGTTTAGCTGCCGCACTGTTGAACGTATCGCGATAGCTCACCCCCACCGCTTGGTTGTTTTCCACCAAAATCTCTTCTACAAATTTACCCGTAAGCACTTGTCCGCCACGCTTTTCAATAAAGCGCACCAAGTAGTTAGAAAGCGATTGCGAACCCCCTTTCACGAAGTTGCCCCTCCGTTTAGATAGCTACCTTGTGCCATCAGGAAGTACATCAGCGAGAGGTTATAAGGGTCATCTGTATAATAACCCAAATTAGCCGTGAGCACATTTTTGAGCGCTTCATCTTTGATATTTGCATCCAGCCAATCACCTGTGTTCATTGTAGAAGTTTTGATGATCGTAGGAATCAAGAAAGGCATCAGTGGATAGAGCAATATATTGAGCCATTTGTTGCGGGGGAGCTGACGCATTTCGGCGTAAAGCCTATTGATGAGTTTAAAAAAGCGTTCGATTTCGGCTTTGCTATCCGGAAAATCGGCGATGAGTTTTTCTTTGGCTTCTGCCCCGTGATGTAGAGTACACTGGAAGTTTTGCTTCTTCAAATGGTAGAATTCGGGTACTTTTAGAAATTCTACTTCATCAAACACCCCTAAAAGTTCTAAAATAGGACGTTTAGGGTCGGTTTCGTGGAGTCCGTCGATTTCGTGCAACCCTACTTCCATCAAGTAATCTTTGCGTTTAAAAAGCGGTGGCACAACCGCCAGCGATGTAGTGTTGTTCGAGTACAATTACCTTCTTGCCCCAGAGTGCCAAAGTAGCTCCGGTGATGAGTCCGCCCAAGCCACTGCCTATAATAATACTGTTGTAATTTTTCATCTTTGAGAAATAATTATTAATTTTGGGGCAAAATTACGGCGGTTGCGCGAGTGTGGCAATACGCAAAAATAACCATTTTTAATTGACGATGAGCACCTCAGCTTCTATGGAAATCTTGGCACAGAAGTATATCCCTTATGCCGAAATGCTTGCAAAAATAGAATAATGCTGTTTTTATAGTAGATAAAAAAACGAGCACTATTATTTTATTTCTGATAAGTTTAAACTCTTTTGGTTATGACGATATTCCTCAAAAACAATAGCAACGAAATACAAGATTATCCGCTAAAAACGGCGCATCCACCCCGATGATTTGGCGATGAAAGAGCTCATAGATGAGAAGATTCGGGAGTTTCTATCGGCTTTTGTCCAAAGAAGAGCAAGTGCAGTACAAATACATTTACGACTATCGCGGAATGGCAACCGATGGCACTTATGGGCGCGTGACTAACGAGATGCAACGCTTAGAAGTTACGGACGATAATTACCTCGCCTTAGGTATCATTGAAATTGCCCCTGACCAATCGGAGAATTTGCCGGTAAGGGTGCAAATGAAACACTGTATAACGGGGGAGATTATCCCTATAAAAAATAGAAGAAGAGGACGCTTTTGCACTTACTCCACGGGAGAAGGAAATACTCACACTTGCCTCTCAAGGTTTTTCGAGCAAAGAAATAGCTGAAAAGCTCTTCATCAGCACTTACACAGTGAATAGACACCGACAAAAATATACGAGAAAAAGTTCAATGCCGAAAGTTTTATAGAAGCGATTGACATCGCGAGGAGAAAAAGGGGTTTTTGTAGGGGGTAGATTGTTCTTTTTCTTTTTTTGTTAAATCATTAACTGTTAATTATTCTATTCTCTTACGGCAAATTTATCGTGATTAACCCTAAATACGTATTCTTTTTCACAGCCAATATTTCATTATTAGGATCATTTTTTTCTAACATATAAAGTCCTACCATACAATTTCTAATCCCTTCTGAGTTAATTTCTCCTGAGATAACGATTGCTATTTTATAGGTTGCTTCTCTTTTTAGTTCCACTTACTCTCATATAAACTGTAAACTTATTTCCTAAGCCTGAAATAATACTTTCTTGTTCTGAAGCAATATTATCACCTCCTGAAGTAAAAACTAGTTTTTATCTTTATATTTTTGATCGTAGAATTTAAAATAATAATCTAGGGATATAAGTCCAATACCTTTATTTTCTTCCTCTAAATTACTATATACCAATTCAAAAGGTATTTGCATTAAAAAAATTCCTTGAATGTCAGGAGGATTCATACCTTCGTTGATAGTCATTCCGTTAGCTGCCATTTGTCCCATAATCTCCTCAGAGATAATATCTTTTAGCTTCTTTTTAGGTATATTGAAATTACTAGTTTTTATTAATTTCTTTTCTTCTTTCTTTTCCTCTTTCTTTTCTTGTTTTTTTCTTCTTCTTTGTTGTTATCATCAGATTTAGAACATCCGATAATGGTAAGCAGTGCAAATACGACTGCACAAAGTGTATGAATTGTTTTTCATTTTTATTTATTTTTTTAAATTGCTCAGTGATTATAGACTTTTGTCAAAGGTCGTAGCACGACGGGCGAGTAGAAACTTTGCTAAAGTGTAGCGACACCACTCGTAACTCGTAATTCGTAACTCGTCATTTGCTAATTAGCTAATTTTTTCTCATTTCGTTGAGTTTCATCAGTGCCTCTACGGGGGTAAGGGTGTTGATGTCGAGACTGAGTAAATCTTCTTTTAGGGCTTCTAAAAGTGGATCGTTCATATCAAAGAAGCTCAATTGCATTTCTTTTTGGGCGTTTTTTTAACCACTTCGGCAGTGGGTACTACATTATGACTCTCCTCGAGCTTTTTAAGCATTTTATTCGCCTTCTGAATCACATATTGGGGCATTCCCGCCATTTTTCGCTACGTGTATTCCAAAAACTGTGCGCTGACCCCCTCCGTGAGTTTCCGCAAGAAAAAGTACGCTGTCTTTGGTTTCTTTTTACTGATACATTGTAATTCTTGATGCGTTCGAACTGCTCACTCATCTCGTTGAGTTCGTGATAGTGGGTCGCAAAAAGGGTTTTGGCTTTGCTGGGGTGCTCGTGCAAATATTCGGCGATTGCCCACGCTATGGAAATACCATCGTAGGTGCTAGTACCACGCCCGATTTCGTCCAAGAGCACCAAACTTCTATCGGAGATGTTGTTCAAAAATGAGGGCTGCCTCGTTCATCTCGACCATAAAAAGTAGATTCGCCCATAGAAATGTTATCGCTTGCTCCTACACGAGTGAATATCTTATCGACGATACCTAATTGAGCGCTGGCAGCAGGCACAAAACTGCCTATCTGTGCCAAGAGGACTATCAGAGCGGTTTGTCGCAGGATAGCCGATTTACCCGACATATTAGGTCCGGTAATCATTATGATTTGCTGGCGTTCGCGGTCTAAATACACATCGTTGGCGATGTAGGGCGTACCAACGGGCAGTTGCTTTTTCAATCACAGGGTGACGACCATCCTTAATATCAATGGCGTAACCCTCGTTCATCTCGGGGCGGTGATAGTTGTTTTTCCATCGCCAAAGTAGCAAAACCACAGAGGCAATCCAGCTGACCGATAAGTGTGGCATTTGTTTGTACCTGACCGATATACTCACTGATAAAAGCAATCAGTTCAGCGTATAGCGATTGCTCTAACTGAGCGATTTTTTTCTTCAGCACCCAATATTTTGGCTTCGTATTCTTTCAGTTCTCCGGTGATATAACGCTCCGCATTCACAAGGGTTTGCTTGCGTATCCAATCGGGCGGGACTTTATCTTTATGAGTGTTGCGCACTTCGATATAGTAGCCAAACACGTTGTTGCTATCTATTTTCAAAGAAGGAATGCCCGTGCGTTGGCTTTTCGCGCAAGAGCAAATCGTCTAAATAGCTTTTGCCCGAATGCGAGAGTCCGCGTAGTTCGTCCAATTCAGCCGAAAAAAACCTTTGGCGATAGCATTGCCTTTGGCGATGTTCACTGGCGCATCTTCACTAAGTGTTTCGGCGATGCGCGCACTGAGCTGTTCACAACTGTGGAGCTTATCGCCTAAAAAGGGTAAGCGATTCATTGGCAGAAGCCAAACACAACTGTTTTATCAGGGGATATGTTCCAAGGAAGCGCGCAATTGCACTACCTCTCGCGGATTGATTTTCAGGGTAGCGACTTTAGAAATCAGCCGTTCGATGTCGCCCATACGACTGAGGGCAGTTTTCACCTGCTCTAATACATCGATGTGTTTCAAAAAAATAATCTACCACCTCGTGACGCTGACGGATTTTGTCTAACTTCTGAGCGGTAACGCCAACCAACGTTTGAGGGTACGGCTACCCATAGGTGATAGCGTTTTTATCAATCACATCGAGCAAACTCACCGAGGGGGTGGTATTGCCCGCATAGAGTTCCAAATTGCGAATGGTAAACTTGTCAGCTATGCACATAAGCCTCTTCGGCGATGCGCTGAATGGCAGCATGTGTTGGAGTTGGTGGTGTTGGGTTTCGGATAAGTAGTAGAGAATAGCCCCTGCGGTAAGAATCGCTTCGGTGAGTTCGTCTACACCAAAACCTTTGAGAGAGTTGGTTTGGAAGTGTTTGGTGAGTACCTGCTGGGCATAATCATCTTTAAAGACCCAATCTTCCAAGTAGAAACAGTGGAAGTCGTCGCCAAAATGTTCAGCAAATTCCTTTTTGGTGTTTAGCAACGAGCAGTTCGCTGGGGCGGAAGTTCTGTAAGAGCTTGTCGATATAGGTTTTATCGCCTTGTGCTACCAAGAACTCACCGGTAGAAACATCGAGAAAAAGCTGCCCCGCAACTTTGTTTGCCCAACCATACTGAGGCTAAGAAGTTGTTGCTCTTGCTTTGCAATATATCGTCGTTGAGGGCAACCCCTGGGGTAACGAGTTCGGTAACACCTCGTTTTACGATGCCTTTCACGAGTTTAGGGTCTTCCAGCTGGTCGCATATTGCCACGCGGTAGCCCGCTTTTTACGAGTTTGGGGAGATAGGTATTGATAGAATGGTAAGGAAAAACCCGCCAATTCACTGCGCTCGGTACCGTTGTTGCGGTTGGTGAGCACAATGTCGAGGGTATGAGCGGCTTTTACGGCATCTTCGCCAAAAGTTTCGTAGAAATCGCCTACCCTAAACAGCAGTAAAGCATCAGGATATTTGCTTTTTATCTGATTGTACTGCTTCATTAGTGGGGTTTCTTTTTGCCATATATTTTTAGTGAAAAAGTTAAGAGTAAAAAAAGTTTTGAAAGGGCAAAGATAGTAATAATTTGTCAATTAGCTAATTGAAAAGTGAAAAAGTGAAAAGTTTTGAAGGGCAAAGTAGTAATAATTTGTCAATTTGATAATTAGAAAATTGAGGCATAAAAAACAAGGTGCTTGTGACACCTTGTTTTTTTATAAATTCTGAAGAATTTTTATTTTTTTGGTTTCAATCACTTTCCAGATACCTGCAGCGCAACAAGCGCCAATAAATGGGACCTACAATGAAAATCCAAAGATGTTCTAAGGCTGAGCCACCTGCAAAGAGAGCCGGAGCTATACTACGCGCAGGATTCACTGAAGTTCCTGTATAACGAATACAAGCCAAGTGGATAAGCACTAAACCTAAACCAATAGCCAAGCCAGCAAATTTGTTGGTTTCACCATTTTCTTTGACGTTGCTCCTAAAACGATGAGCACAAATACGCAAGTGAAAAATAATCTCTGCCAACAGACCGCCTAAAACAGTTACATTTGCATCTTGCAAATCATTAGCACCAGTGCCTGTCAAACCTGCATTAGAGGTTAGAACAAACAAAAAGCGTTGAACCAATTAGTGCTCCAACAACCTGTGAGATCATATAGCCCACAGCATCCTTGCCATTCATTCTTCCTGAAAGGAATACCCCTAACGTAATCGCTGGATTGATATGGCATCCTGAAACACCTCCTATGGTATAAGCCATTGCTACAACCGATAAAACCAAAAAGCTAAGGCTGTACCAATTACTGTTGAAGGATCGGCATTTGTGCAACCTAAACTTACAGCTACACCACATCCCATTAAAACAAGCACCATAGTGCCAAAACATTTCTAGCTAAATACTTTTTCATATTCTTTTTAATTAAACGTATTTATTATTGAGTGGCAAAGGTATAAAAAAATACATAGAAAAACAATTTTTTTATAAAAAAAGTAGTATTGTTAGAACTTATATTGTTCGAAAAGCTGTTAAGTGAGCTGCTTAGCCATTTTTTTGTATCATTTATCCCTACATTGATTACTTATCCATTCGCACGATGCGTGGCTGGAAAGTACCGATGATATCTACCAAATCGCTTTGAGAAGCCATTACGGTTTCTATGTTTTTATACGCCATAGGGGCTTCTTCGGCATTGCCCCCGATGAGGGTGATATCTTTGGCTTTGAGGGCTTTTTGATATCAGAGTTGGTAAAGCGGTTCTTGCTCTCATTGCGTGAGAAAGCCCGTCCTGCCCCGTGTGAAGCTGAATCGAAACTCTGAGCATTGCCTTTTCCGCGCACGATATAACCGGCATCGGTCATTGAGGCAGGAATAATCCCCAGTACCCCTCCCTGCTGGAGTTGCCCCTTTGCGGTGCACTACTACCTCCTTGCCATCGTGAATTTCTTTCCACGCAAAATTGTGGTGGTTCTCGATACGCGCTCTCAATCGTCCGCCTACCGCGCGAATAAGTCGGCGGTGGATATCGTCGTGGCAGGCAGATGCGTAATCGCCTGCGAGGTTCATAGCTGTCCAATACTCTAACCCTAAGTGGGTATTGAGGTCGAGCCACGCAAACTGTTGGGCTTCTTTGGGTAGCGGACATTGTTCGGCTGCCACGCGCACATAATACTGAGCGATTTCAGCCCCAAAGCCACGCGACCCACTGTGAGAAAGTATACCGAGATATTTTTCCTTTGGGTAAAGCCTATTTGTGGATCGTCTGCCAAGAGTTCTACCTCGCCAAACTCCACAAAGTGATTGCCACTGCCCGAAGTACCCATCTGCTTGATTGCCTTATCCTTCAATCGTTTGAGGATAGGAATCAGCGAAAACGTATCGCGGTCGAAAAATCTCGTGGTCTACGTGTGATTTGTGGGTTTCGTACATACCGAACTTCGTATGCTCCACAAGGGCTTTTTCGTACTTATCACGTGCCCCCGAAAGGTAGGATACAGGGATATCCAAGATACTGAGGCACATACGGCAACCGATGTCCAAGCCTACGCCATAAGGAATCACGGCATTCTCCACCGCTAGTACGCCCCCTATGGGCAAAACCATAGCCACTATGCGCATCGGGCATTAGGGCGCCACCTACCGAAATAGGGAGTTTTAGAGCCGTATAGAGTTGCGTTTTTTTGCCTCTTCGGTGATATCGTCGCCAAATATATGATAAGGCGCACGGGTAGCGTTGAGCTGTCGTTTTTCGGTTTTAGTAGACGAAAGCAGTGCTTCGGCTATCTGCCCAAAAAGTAAGGTGCCCTTCGTACTGTGCAGGATTTTTAGAATATCCTCAAGTACTGACTTTACATACGCTAAGTTTTTAGTAGCGTAATTGCGTTTCATCACTTCCAACGCTACATTAATAGATTGATTATTCGGGAAACCAAACTTCAGTAGGTCTTTCCCTTTGAGTTTTAAATTTGCCATAATAATTTGTTGATTTGCTAATGCCCCTCGTTCCCCGAAGGGGGCAATAAAAGTAATTGATTAACAGAGTAATCAAGTGGAGTATTGCACTCATTAGCTAATTTTTCAAATTTGCTAATTTTTTTCTCCATTTGGGATAATCAAAGACAAAAGTGTATTGCTCCCCTACTTCTTTTTTTCTAAAAGTTCTGCTGAAACAAGTACGCGGTTTACAAATATATACTCACTTACGGCATCTTTGAAATCGGATTCAGGAGGGTAATTGTCATTGAAAATCTCTTGATACAAGTGGTTGAGTTCCTCTAATTCTTCCTTTAGATACGGATTGATATCCAAATCTGCAATCTCGACATTGCGAGAGGTAGGATTCTTCACGTTTTCCTCTATCCAAATAGGGGAACAAAAGAACTCAAATTGGTATTTAAATTCAAACTTTTTTTCATAGGATTGATTTTTACAGGTTCGGAAAAATATTTCAGAGTCAATGAGTTACCAAAGGTCGTAGTACCATAAACGATTTATCCCTTTTATGCAAGAATTTCTTTTTACTCTTGTTTTTCCCAATCTTCAGGGTGAGCGACTTTTTGTAAAAGTTCCTTTACATAAGGTTGTATCTGTTGGCGGGCTTTCTCTCCTGCTTGCTCAGAAATATCTGCTTTGTTTCCTTGATAAAAATATAAGAGCCCACAAGATATGTTCCGCCGTTTCATCATAGCCATACAAGCGATGGGTATAACAACCTTCTACAGCACCTGTTTCGTAGCATTGTACCAATGCCTGAAAAACCTTCATCTATACCCCCAAGAGCAGAGCAAGATAGCTGCTGATAGCTGTATATATTCCTCTTCATGGGTTAGTAATTTACACACACCATCAATGCGCTCTTGTGGCACATCTTCAAGATCAAGTTCTTCAGGAATGGTAGTATAAGTAACTCCTTGAGGGATACTACATAAAAGTTCTTGTATGTATTTTTTTCCATTGTCAATTGTCCATTATCAATTTATTCATTTCTCTTTTTCGCTTCTGCACGTTCTTTCTTATAGCTTTTTCTACATAAGTGCTTTTGAAATCGGTGCCTTTGAAAGTGCGTACAGGGTTGCCGCGTTGCACTTGGGTGTGATTGCTCCAATGGCTCTGTGCTTGCTCGGCAAGTTGCTGAAGCTCCATTTCGGCGAGTTTTTCTTTAAGGCGGGCAAGGGCGAGTTTCTTATTATCGAGTTGCGAACGCGAGTCCTGTGCCAATACGCTGATACCCGTAGGCAGGTGGGTGGCACGTACTGCGGAATTTACCTTGTTCACATTCTGTCCGCCATTGCCTTGCGAGCGAGTGGTTTGGAACCGTACATCGCGCTCTGAAAAAAGACTGGCGTTGCAGTTGGTCGAGCTCAAAAACGCCTATATACCAATTGCTGCGCTGGTGAAACTTGCGAAAAGTGCTCTTACCTACCCAGCACACGGTGCCGAGCCAACTTTTTCAAAAATGGTGCTAACTCCTTGCCTTTGAGTTGCAGGGTAACCGATTTTACAGTGAGATTGGCATCGCCTTCCTCACGGCTGAGAATGGTATAGCTGATGCCTGCTTGGGCAGCTTCTTGCAAAAAATGTTTTTCAGCACTTTGGCTACTACCCATTGGCATTCTAAAGCGACCGCGACCAGCGGTGATTTTGTATGATTTTTTTCTTGCATTTTTCTTTGGTTTTTGTAAATCGGACGAGTCGGACGGGGGCGGACTGGTCGGATAAGGTTAAAGATTGACTTCTAAAAGCATATCTGCGATTTCCATTGCTGAGGTGTGATACTTAAGGGCTGTGATTTCTTTCAGTGGGGTGCGCTTGTACTTTTCCTTAGGCGTATAGCGCTTTTGGTATTGATTCCACGAATTGCGACGACCATAGATTTTATGAGTGATAATTCCCCCAATTCTTATGGTCATCTATGATTTTTATCAAGCTGGGCGAGTTCTCGTTCTATAGCTATATCTACCGGACGGTAGTGGGTGATCATATTAGGCTTTACGCGCAGTTCAAAACGCCACGCCTCGGTAAACTCGTAATGGATTTCAAAACGGTCTTTTTGGCGATTGAAACACTCTATTCTCGCAAAATAGGCGCGTTCTTTTTGGGTGAATTTTTTTCCCTTTCAAGGGCTCTTTCCCATTCCCATTGACTAAAAGCGTACAATTCCTGTTTGCGAGCTATGTAAACGCGTTTGCCACGGCGCTTTTTTTCTTCTTTTGGAACTTGCGTGTATCGGCATATTGATAGGTGTTGATTTTCTCTAATAGTGTTTCAAAGAAATCGGCTTGCTTGCCTTGTCGCACATCTTCCCTCAGTACAAAGAAACGCACATAGCCCTTTTTGGTAAGGTTTTTCGAGTGGTACAAGCGGCAGTTCACGGCGTTGTTTATAGAGTACATTTTGGCGTTTGATACATTCGCGCAAATACTTCTCGTGGTCTTCTCGAGCAATGCGCTTGCGAGAACGCAAATTGCGGAGGCGAGAAACGCCTTCGGCGGTAATATATAGATTTCCCATTTTTCAATTAACAATTGACAATTAATAATTAACAAATTGCTTCGGGAAAAATGTGATAGGAAGGTGTCCTAAAAGTTTTATTTGTGAGGAAAAACAAAAAGCCCGAAGCGGGGTGCTTCGGGCTCTTCTATATATTATACTATTGTTCTAATCAAGCGGATACGCCACGAAGCGTTACCTTGTGGAAAGGTAATACAGATGCGATATGTAACTTGATATATTTCATTTCTTCGTGCGTATTTTTTTGTATTTAGTTAAACGATAATTCTTAAAAATCGGGGGCAAAGGTACGACTATTTTTGAATATGCAAGAAAAAAATACTTTTTGTATTATGAATATAATAAGAGCTGTACTAAAGTAGCAAAACTTAATGTCTAAATCTCTTGGCGAAGCGGTTGATATTCATTTCGTGGGGGATTTCTATTTCTTCAAAAAGCGGCTTGGTAAAGCACTTGAGCGCAGTAAGGAGCATTGAGCACGCCTCGGGTGCCTAAACCATTGAACACCCACAGATGTGAGTGCTGAGGATGTTGCCCCTAAGAGGGGTCGTCTATCGGATACTGTGGGGCGAATCGCAGCTTGATGACTTAGCACTTCATAAGGAACGCTCGTCATTTTGTGGAGTTTTTTTCTAAAAGTTCGGTACGAGCAGCTTCAGTAATTACTTCAGTTAAATCTTCGGGGGTCGTAAGTAGCCCCCAAGTATATACTTATTATCACCTAACGGAATCAATACCCCATCACTTTTGTAGATGTGTTGCAACTGCAAACCAGGAGCGCTGATAGTGAGTGTCTCCCTTTACACGGACGCATAGGCAGTTTGCTGAAATACGGATTTTTGGCAATACCGCAGCCTTCACAGAAAATGATATTTCGGGCAGATACTCCGCAATAAGTCACGTGTGTATCGTATACTTCTAAATCGTTGTACACAAAAAGTCTTCTCGTAACACACACCTTCTGTTTGCCAGCGTTTTATACTTTTGTTTAAATAGTGTTGTACCTCCAATCTCCCGTGTGGAGCACTTCGCCTAAGCCAAAGGCTGCTGGTAGCGCCTCGTTAAGGGCAGGCAATATCACAGGACTCAAATAAGGAGCGAGCAGCGGATTATCGGAAGCTGTAAAACCAGTTGTTTTTGTTCTTCTACAGAAGCGAATTTGCGCACTACATGTATAGGGATACGGAATTGGCATTGCATTTTAGCCTCGATTTCGTCGTAAAAACGGTTGGCACTCTTCATTATATCCTCAGAATGCCAAACGGGTGTAAATCGCTTTAAAACAACGGGATTATAAACCCCTCCCGCAATAACGCTCGCCACTTGGGAGTGATCGGAGAGGAGGCAGAAGGTTTTGCCGTTTTTTTCGAGGGGTATGGGCAAAGCTTACGCCTGCAAGTCCCGCACCTATGATGATAAAGTCGTACATTTTATTCAGGTAAGAGGTAAGAGGTAAGAAGTTGTGTGATGGAAATATGATAGTTATTTGTAATTGCTTGTTTGGGTCACTCTTAATTCTCAAATTTTTCTTGATTACTAACGCTGAGTTTGTACCGCCGAAGCCGAAAGAGTTGCTCAAAAAGGCATTGATAGGGCGTTCTACAGTTTCGGCGATGATATTTAGCTTAGCAGAAGTTTCATCGGGGGTTTCAAAAATTGATATTAGGAGCTATAAAGCTGTTTTTGCATCATCAGCACGGAATATATCACTTCGCTAGCGCCTGCCATCCAGCACTCGTGTCCGGTCATTGATTTGGTGGAACTCACAGGAATATGGCTGCCAAAAAAATCTCATAAATAGCCTTTTGCTTCGTTGGCATCGCCTATGGGAGTGGAAGTGGCGTGCGCATTGATATAGTCGATTTCACTCGCTTGCATTCCTGCATTTTTGAGGGCGCGCGCCATCGCACGGGCTGGTCCTTCTACATTGGGGGTAGAGATATGTCCGCCGTTAGACGAAAAGCCATAGCCTACCACCTCAGCGATAGGGGTTGCCCCGCGTCTCATTGCCGATTCGTAACTTTCTAACACCAAAGTAGCCGCACCACCACTGGGCACTAAGCCGTCTCTACTGGCATCGAAAGGGCGTGAAGCTAAAAGCAGGCTCTCCCTCACGCATTGAGAAGACCCCAAGACCATCAAAACTGCCCATACTGTACTTGTTGATTTCCTGAGCACCGCCGCAAATCACGCAGTCTTGCATACCGCTTTGTATCAGCAAATAGCCCAAACCCACTGAGTGTGAGCCACTGGCACAAGCGGCACTGATGCTCATATTCACTCCGCGCAGTTGGAAGAGGGTAGAGAGGTTCATCGTTACAGTGGAGTTCATCGTGCGGAATACCGCTCCAGAGCCTACCAGTGTGGTGTCTTTCTTTTCTCTTATCTTGTCATTGGTAAGAATCACTGACTCGGCTACACTGTCGTTGCCATACAGGATGCCTACTTCGTTTTGTTGTAAGAAATCGCTATCGATACCTGCATTTTTAAGCGCTTCGAGGGTTGCCATATAGGCAAATTCGCTTTCTTGTCCCATAGAAATACGCTCGCGGCGACCCAAGAGACCTTTGAGGTCGGGGTTTTCTACAAAAACCTGTGAGGGCAGAGCGATAGCCATATTCTTTACGTTCGGGCAAGAAAAACAATACCCGATTTTCCTTGGTATAACGAATCACGCACTTCGCCTAGTGAAGTGCCTATGCAGGAATAAATACCCATTCCGGTGATAACTACTCTCATAACAATTAACAATTGATAATTAATAATTAACAAACTGGGGGCAAAGGTAATAAATATTTACGAATGACGAGTTACGAATGACGAAATTAGGGCGTTAGAAAGATCGTATAAGGGCGTTTGCAAAACGCCCCTACAATGTAATTGAAAGTAACTGATTATCAAGATAATCAAATTTACCAAAAGTGCGAGTTGCACAGATTTACAAATTATCTCATCACTTCCTTAACGTCTTTTCTTTTTGGAGTATGCGACGGGTTTGGCATAGCCGATACGCAAAAAGAATTTGAGGATAGACATTGTTTTTCAGTGAGTTTTTTTCGCGTAGAGAAGTATTTACTTCGGGTACTTCACACGGCTGATTGAGGTAGGCGTGAGCGATGCCTGCTTGGGTGAGCAAGAGCAAAAAGCGTTCGAGGGTGCGACCTGTGGCTATCCACGTGGGGATATCGTTTGTAACGGTAGTGATGAGCACCATATCCGAAGAGGATTGAATCTTTTTCAGGTCGGTTTTGTTTTGGGTTTTTGCTTTGAGGCTTCCTTTTACGATAGGCTCTGTAACCCAACGGGGTAAGTTAGGTGCCCCTGAGTACTGCATAACTGAGTCCGTCGTGAGTGCTTTCAGAGTGTTTTTTTGTTGAAGCGAATCCACGAAAGCAGTTCATTTTTAAAAAGCAGGATCGGACATCTGAGCGGTATTGCCTTGCAAGACGGCATCGGTGAGTTTCTCGAAGAGCGGAGTGCCATTGGCAAAAGTAAAGATACCCGTTGCTCCTGTTTGCGCTACAAGACTTTGCAATAGCGCAGGGTCGATGTGCTTGTTGTCGTACACCGAGCGGTTGGTTTGTCGTTTTTCAATCACACTCGCCAAAGGGTCAGGGGCAACAGCTTCTGATTTTTTTGTAAGTCAATGGTGATGACCCCCTCGGGAGTGAGGGTTACATTAGTTTGGTACTGTAGCTCAGAGGCTTTTGATACAGAGGTTTTCGAGCGCACAACCCAAGCTGATGAAGAGTTCGCGATGCTGACCATCGACGGCGGGGAGGGCTTTCTCGAAGTTGGGTTTGATAACGATACTGTGATCGGAAGTTTCAAACCACCAAGGCTGAGAGTTATGACCTGAAGGTGCTTGTGTAGCAGCCTTGATAAGGGTCAAAAATCGGGATTTTGGGCGGAAGCTTTAAGGGTAGCAAGCGCCATCATAAACGTGATAGGTAACATTTTTAAGTTCATTTTAGTTTGTATTTGTTTTACGCTGCAAAGGAACGGCGAAAAAAACACCAAAAAAATGAACTTGGGTTAAGAAATGGCAATACTCAGAAAAATTCTTTTTTTCTAATCCTGCTGAGCGCTTGGGGGTAATGCCAATATAAGAAGCTATATATTTTAGGGGGATATTCTGGATGAGTTTAGGGTCTTTTTCCAATAGATTGCAGTAAATCTCCTCCGGTGATTGCAATAAGAATTGCGCCTCGCGTTGCATCTTTTCAATGAGCAGATGCTCCAAAATATCAGCTTTTATTTGTAAGTATTCTTGTTTTTTTCAATGAGGTGTTCCAAGTGTTCACGCCCTATTTTTGTAGGCAGTAACCTCTTTGAGTGCTTGAATAGAGAAGAGCGAAGATTCACGCTTTACAAACGAGGCATACGACATAAAAAAACTGCTCGGCAAAGAGGATATCTACGGTAGTTTCCTTGTCGGTTGTGGGGTTGTAATAAAAGAAGCGCACGATGCCCTCGCTAAGGTAATAGAGCGAGTGCTCCACCTCACCTGCACGGGTGATGAGGGCATCTTTATCGAAAATGTACTTCAGTAAAAATACTGACTGAGGAAATCGAGGTTTAGGGTCATTGTAGGGGTATTTAGAGGTTAGGGGATAGGGTTTAGTGCTGTATCCTTTAGAAATTGCTCAAGTTCAATAGCTGATTTCTTAAGCTCTCTCAGGATAATAGCGCTGGGGGTACTCCTTTTATTTTCTCTAATTCTGGCAACATATATTTAAAAATATGACTACAAAGGTAGTATTATTTTTTTCTAAATACCAATAAACATAATAAAAAGGACTGCCTTAATACGACAGTCCTCTTTATATTTTTAAATAATTGTGTGTGCGACTCGCACTAGAATTTGTAGCTTAAACCTAATCCTAACAATTCACGGATTTGGAAAGCACGTGCGGCATCGTCGTCGTAGATAGCTTGGAAAGTAAAGTTAGCTGATAAGTATTTGTTTATTTTTCATCACTACGTTGGCGGTGTAATCTAGATCTACGTTTTTGAGGTTTATCTAAGTAGTTGCTATACAAAGTAAGAATATTTTTCAAATGATACGTTATCCATTACATTAAATTTAGCATATCCGCTAAGAGATAGACCGAGTTCATATCGTATAGTTTTTTTCCTTTTTTTCTACTCCGTAGAAAGTATCAGCTACAGTCCATCTGCTTTTAGCAGTAGTGATTTTAGAAGTAGCAGGGGCGAAATTCACTTTTTAGGTTATCGCTTTTCTTCCACAAGATACCGGGGACCGAATTGTATATACCCAGGAGAGAGCAATTGGTTGATAAGGTCGCGTTGAGTACCAGAGGTATATTTATAACCATCGGTCATTTGGGTTTTGAAGTTGAAGAAGAAAGAGTAGAACCACTGAGGGTTATTCAATTGGTAACCGAGTACAGAGTTCACCTCAAATCGGTCGGTTGTTTTACAGGGTGAAGTCATCCCCTTCGATTTTTAGTCAATCCATAATCGATATAGAGATTGTTATCCCAAGCCCATCTATCTTTTTGTAGTTGAAAGCATAGCTAATAGCGAGGTTAGCAGCTACGTTGTTAGTACCACCTCCAGTCCAATCGTGGTTGAAAGCAGCTTGTGAGAACAACAATGAAGCGCTACCTCCTCTTGTCCAATGAGGAGCAGGAGCTTCTTCAGCGGGAGTTTCTACCGCAGTAGGGTCTTGAGCCACAGCATTAGCAGTTTCGTCTTCCTGAGCAAAAAAATAGCTACAGAAGAAAGTAACAAAGCTGAAAATAAAAAAATTTTTCATAAGTGATTTATTAATTTAGTTTACAAAAATCCTAATTCGAGTTTCGCCACCTCGCTCATCATATCCTGATTCCAAGGGGATCGAAAGTAATTTCTACAAGTGTTTCGTGTACTTCGTCTATACTTTTGCACCTTTTTCTTTCACTTCCATAGGGAGAGATTCGGCAACGGGGCAATTAGGTGATGTGAGGGTCATTAAGATTTTTCACATCGCGGTCTTCGTTCACGAAAACGTCGTAGATAAGTCCGAGTTCGTAGATATCTACAGGGATTTCGGGGTCGTATATAGTTTTGAGCACCTCAACGATTTTTTTCGCCGAGGACTTCGGTATTTATGATTTCATCCATCTTTTTTTAGTTAAGAGATAAGAGGTAAGACCTCTAATTCCTGTTTTCTAATTTCTAATTCCTATTTTTCTAATTCCTGCCGAGCATACTGTTTCATTTGCTGAATCATACTCACTAAGCCGTTGGCGCGGGTGGGTGAAAGGTGGTCTTTAAGACCGATTTTATCAATAAAACTCACATCGGCGTTGAGGATATTCTCGGGGGTTTGATGAGAGAATACTCTTATTAAGAGAGCGACAATACCTTTGGTGATAATCGCATCGCTATCGGCGGTGAATACGAGTTTATCATCTTGTTTTTTTCGGCGTGTAACCACACCTGACTTTGGCATCCTTTGATAAGGTGATTTTTCAGTTTTATATTGTTCATCTATTAGAGGCAACGACTTGCCGAGTTCTATGAGATATTCGTAACGTTGCGTCCAATCTTCAAAGAATGAAAACTCTTCAATGAGCTCATTTTGAATATGTTCGATAGTCATTTTGCAATAAATTAGGGGGCAAAGATAAAAAACAATTAATAATTGACAATTAACAATGGGTAGTTTTAACAATTTTAACAGTTGAGATTCAAGAGTGGGAAGTAAAAAGCAGGGCGAATATTATATGGGTATAAGGAGCATAAATTAGGAGCTATATTTTGTTAAGAATTGCCATATTTCTCGAAGTACTCATTGATAATCTTTTCTAATTCCTCAAAAGAGATTTCGAGTTCGCTATCGTTTAGATAAATACCTGTGAAGTCTTTGCTCATACCCTTGAGCCGATTTGCATATTTTTCAGGGTATTTGAGTTTAATATGGATGTGTTGTCCATAATAATTTACTTTCCCTATAGAAGCTATTTCACTCCAAGCGATTTCTCCTACCCTTTTTACCCAGAGGAGTTACATTGCTTTTTTGAGGTACTCAGAAGTGAGGATAACACCTTCGTTCTTTTTGTTCGAGCCCCATAATTCTTGTATGTGCTTATAAAAAGATACGCTCCTGCTATAAAAAGAACTACAAATAGCACGAGATAGAATATTTTTTTATTCTATCAGCTGATAGAATAAAGACAATAATGGCAGCAATACCAAGCATTATAAGGATATATAAGCCTGTGAGTTTAAGCATTTTCTTTTTGCTAAATGGGATAATTGTGTGATTCATGTATTTAGTTAATAATAAAATTTTTGATTTGTATATTTTTTTCAATGATTTGCAAAAAAATGAGGGAGTACTTTTTTTAGGTAGGGTAAATATTATTTTTTTCAGGAGCTTTGAATTCTATAAAAAAATACCATTTCTACGATAGCTCCAATCTAGATCGGTTATTTGCGCAGGGTCAATTTCTTTAATAACAAAGAAAAATAAAAATGTACAACTTATCGTTGCAAAGCACAAACGGCGGATTATATTTACTTATGAAGAATAAACTATCTTTAACTTTGAGGAGGAATTCAAAAATCGCCATCGCTCATTTGTTCTAAAAAGCATATACTGGGCTTTTTCATTGCGCTTTATTACGTAGAAGGAAAGGTAATTCAGTAACAAAATAGGCACATAGACAGATAGTAGGGATCATTTTTATATCATCATAGATTGATAATATAAAAATAGGCACATAGACAGATAGTAGGATCATTTTTATATCATCATAGATTGATAATATATTGAGTGTTCCTGTTTCCTCATATTCTTCTTTGAGCAATATTGCTATAAAAACACATAGAGGGAGGTAGAAAAATAACTAAGAGTATGATTTTTTTGTGTACTTGCTGTATTTGCATACTTGCTGCCTATAGGCTTCCCGCTTTTTGTGAGAGGTGGCGAGTAGGGCTAAAGAGAGCTAAGCGCTCTTCAAAAGGCATTTTGCGCACTACTGTAAAGTACAAAAAGACAATGGTAGGAAGAAAAAGTGCAAAACAAATAATATAAAAATGAGTCCATAGTTATTTATTTTTGGTCTGTTAATAAATTGAGTTTTGTATATTGTTCTACAATTTGCAAAAAGATATCCAATGCACTTTTTAGATATACTAAGGACGGTAACTTTAGCTTTAGAGTCTTTAATACGTACTATAAACCCATGTCTATTACTATACCATTTTACTGAGGTGATTTGAGTAGGGTCAATTTCTTTAATTGTATGAAAAAGAAAAAAATATATAAATGATTGTTACACAACACAAATGGTGGGTCATATTTGTAAGGAAAAAGATAAATTGTCTCTTAATTTGAGGAGCAGTTCAAAAATCGGTATCGCTCATTTTCTCTAAAAAGCATGCGTTTGGCTTTTTTTACTGCGCTGCTGTATAAAAAAATGATATAATAGCACACGAAAAGGGGCAGGAAAAATAGCTAACATTAACATCAAGTTCTCATCAGAAAATGGGGTATTAGCTTTGCTTATTTCTTGATAGTTTTCTTTGAACAATACATAGACTAAAAATGAAGAAAAGGCAGTAAAAACAGGGCGAACATTATATGATTATATTTACTAACCTTCTGCATATAGGCTTCACGTTTTTTTGAGGTAGCTGGCGGTAAGGGTAAAAAAATTAGTGAGGTGTTTTTCAAACTCATTTTTGCGCATTACTGCAAAAGTAGAAAAAGTGCAAAGAGAAAAAGAAATAAGGGTAAGAACCAGATCATATAAATTATGTCCATAATTACTAAAAAAATTGAGGTATTGTTTTTTTAAATAGTTAAGAAAAGATAATTTCTTCGTTTTTCTATTTATAATAAAATTTGAGTTTTGAGTATTGTTCAATGATTTTGCAAGAAATAAGAGAATCCTCCTTGAGGTAGGATAATGGATATTCTTTTAGGAGTTTTCAGTAGCACAAAGATACTATATTTACCATAGCTCCAGTTTACTTCGGTTACTTTGGAGGGTCAATTTCGTTGATGGAAAAAGAAAAAAACATACAACTGATGATTGCACAACACAAAGGGAGGGTTATACTTGTTCGTGAACGACAAACTGTCTTTTTACTTTGAGGAGCAGCTCAAAATCATTATCGCTCATTTGTTCTAAAAACATACGCAGGGCTTTTTGCTTTGCGTTTTTTTAGGTAAATGATGAGGTAATGCGCCAAGAAAAAGAACTAGTAAGATCATCATCATATTATTAGAGATTGTTATAACTAGTTTGCCTGTTTCCTCATATCTTTCTTTGATTATTAAGGTTACAAAAACACAGAGGGAAGTAGAATATTATTAGAGTATACTATTGAAATACTTGCAATACTTGTATACCTTCTGCATATAGGCTTGGCGCTCCTGTGAGAGTTGGCGAGTAGGGCTGAAGAGAGCTAAGCGCTTTTCAAAAGGCATTTTTTTGTGTACTATCGCTAAATAGAGAAAGAATAGTTCGAAAAGCAATAAGGGTAGAAAATATGTAAAGGAAAAGTGAGTCCATAGTTTATTAATAATCTTGTTCTAGCTTTCTATTTGAGCATCAGGACTGTATCTCTTGATAATCTCCACCAAAAATAGGATATACATTCTTATACAAGGAAATTGTTGTAGATGTTGCAGATTTGATATGTACAATCATATTTTTGTCCTTTAGCATAACTAAAAGCTTACTTTTTATACTTGCAGGATCAATTTCTTTAATAAGAAAAACTAAAAAAATACAATCTATCTTTACAAAGTATAAAAAGGAGGAAAGTATTTAAAAGGATATGATTTTTGTATATCTAGCAATAGCTCAAAGTCACTATCACTCATCTGTTCTAAGAGTAGTTGCTGTTTTTATATTTTTTTGGCAAAAACGATACATTAGATAAATGCACAAGCATTCTATTAGTATTGTGAAAATTGTAAAAAGAAAGATAATAAGACTATCGCTCACATCTTGAGATAATAGAAAGACGACTATAATCATTAATGGAAGTCCTGTTAATAAACCTATAATTATGCTCGCTTTTTTTGAAATATCGTTCTGCCCCATTAATATATTCTTGTCGTTGGCTAGAAAGTAATCGAGGAGTATGGTAGGTTAAGCGTTTTTCGAAATCACCTTTTTCGATTTATAAAGGTGTATAATACAAAAAAATAACTATAAGTATAGGTACTATAAGTAAAAATCATTGAGGTATTCATAGTTGAATGTAAATTAAAAGTTTATTTTTTTATCCTTCAATAGTAGCATCTTTAAGCTCGCCGTTGAGGTTGCCATATACGGTAATGGTGTGCCCCCAGAACATATCGTCATCATCAAAAATAGATGCAGAAACGCTCATCATCAGAGAGATTGATATTTGTTATACTCATACGCTCAGCAAAGCGTTCAGGGGTAATATCGGGGGCATTGTCATCTTCTTCTTTTTGCCATTTGTTGGCTAAAGCAGTAAGTTTTTTTCGGCAGCAAAGGTTTTGATAGTTGCTGTCCACGCCTTAAAAATTATCTTTTGTAATATCTCTGAAATGGTTTAAGATGGGTTCCAATTTGCTCAATTCAGTAGTTTCTATGGTGAGTTCTACCTCCTCATCAGCATAGAGAATATCGCCTTCGAACCAATCGAAATCTCTGTTGAGTTCTAAGCTAAAGTCTTCGTCTTGATAAGTGACTTCGGTGTTGTATTCGTCAATAATAGGTTTTAAAACGCGTATTTTCCACATCCTCCTCAAGTACTTCTACCAGCATAAAAACAGCGTTGTTGAGGGTGTGATAGTTCAGGTTTTTTTAGGGCGCGCTTTGATGCGGAAAGCTTTTTAATGGCTCAAAGTAATACTTCCAATTACTGTCGGTTTCTACCAGCCATTCCAAACGGATATTACCTTTGTAGAGTTCATCAGTAGCTACCTCTATATACGCCAAAGGTTGGTTGGAAGGTCGCCACATATCGCCATAGAGGGCAGCCCCATTGGTAGTATTTTTGGATAAGTACGATGAGTTCTTTTTCTTCGGAGAGGAACTCATCAGAGAATTTTTGTGCAGTTTCTGGGTTCATTTTATTATAACAATTTATAATTTGCTATGTTAGTTAATTCTATTAGGCACTACTATGCGTTTTTTCCCTAGTGAAGAAAGGTTTTTGTATTATTTTTTTAAGCTGGTATTTGTATAAAAGAGTTGTTAGATACGAATACAAATTTCTATGCATATAAATAGAGGTTTTTTTCGGTATGAGTGATAACAACCCTATCCCCACCATTGTATTTTTCTTGGTATTAATTTTTTTCAATAACCAAAGGGCTGATGCTGACATTTCTAATTGTAGCAATAGGTATTTCAATAATATGTGAAAAACTTAAAAAGATACAGATTCCCTTTGCACACTAGAAAAGGAGGAGCATAACTTTGAAATATATAGATCCTTCTTATCTCATTGAAGTGCTGAAAAATCTTCTTCACTCATTTCTCCCAAAAAGCATTTGTTGAGCACGGGTAGTTTTATTAGCCATAAAGTATAACCAATAGAAAAAGTATACCCAAGTAAGGCAAAAAAATGAAATAACAGCATACAAAAAGCAAAACAGAGAATATATGGTATCTCTCTACATTTTCTTGTTGAAAGGCATTAAAATCTATGCACAAGACCACAAATAGGAAGGGTACAGCTATAAAAACCTCCTATTATTACTCCAAAGATGCAACGTACAAAACGCTTGCGCCTCTCCAAGTAAGTTTTTCTCTAAAGGAAGAGTTGACTTTGGCTGATAAGAATCCAAACGCTTTTCAAAAAGTGTTTTTAGTACCTTCTAAATAGTGTTTTTACTATATAAAAGGCAACTCCTCCCATAGAAAAGAATACAAACCAAAAAAATGGTTGATTGTGACATAGGCTAGCTCACTATATTGATAATCCTATTAGGTACTACAATTACCTTTTTAGGGGCGTTACCTTGTAGCTGTTCTGCGGTTTGAGGGTCGGCGAGGATGGCTTGCTCTATCTCTGCCACACTCATACTGGTAGCATAAGCGCGTTTGAAGCGTACTTTTCCATTGAACGATACAGGATACTCCTTGCTATCCTCTTGCAAATACTTATCCTCGTGTACAGGGTAAGGTGCATAAGTTACGCTTTCGGTATTTCCAAGCCTTTTTCCAGAGCTCTTCAGCGATATGTGGAGCAAAAAGGTGCTACCAACACCGCAAGAGGCGCTAAAACGTCTCTATGGTGGCATTTTAGCGATGATAACTCATTCACGCATATCATAAACTGACTCACCGAGGTATTGAAGGAGAAATTCTCGATATCTTCATTTACCTTTTTGATGGTTTTTATGCAGTGCTTTGAGCATCTCAGGCGTAGGGGCCTGGTCGGTTACTTGCCAGCCGTTATCATTGAAATACAAACGCCATAGCTTGCGCAAGAAGTTATATACCCCCGATATACCTGCGGTGTTCCAAGGTTTGGCTTGTTCCAAAGGGCTAAGAACATTTCGTAGAGGCGCAAAGTATCAGCGCCATATTGCTCGCAAATATCATCGGGGTTTACTACGTTGTATTTAGATTTCGACATTTTTTTCGACTTCACGACCTGTGATATACTTGCCATCTTCTTCTAAAAATAAACTCAGCATTGGCAAACTCTTTTACGCCACGCTTTGAATTTATCAATATCTAATTCATCGGAAGTATCTTTGAGGAGAGAAACATCTACGTGAATAGGTTGTACCGATTGCCCTTTTATTTGATTTTTAGATACAAAAGTGTTCGTACCTTCTAAACGATACGCAAAGGCACTCATTCCCAATATCATACCCTGATTAATCAGTTTTTTTGAAAGGCTCTTCGGTGAGGGGCAAAACCGCGGTCTTTGAGAAATTTGTTCCAGAAGCGAGAGTATAACAAGTGACCTGTGGCGTGTTCACTACCCCCTACATAGAGGTCTACGTTTTGCCAATAGTCTACTACGGCTTTGGTAGGGAAGGTTCCACGAGCGTCTTTTTCCATCATATATTCTAACCAATACCAAGAAGAGCCTGCCCAACCTGGCATAGTGTTCAGTTCTAACGGGAATACGGTTTGGTTATCAATCAACTCGTTGCTCACTACCTTGTGGTTTGCGGTATCCCACGCCCAAGTAGTAGCGTTGCCCAACGGTGGGTTACCCTCTTCGGTAGGGAGGTATTTCTCTACTTCGGGCAAGTGAATAGGGAGGTGCTCCTCGCCTATCATCTGTGGCAAGCCGTTTTTATAGTATACTGGGAAAGGTTCGCCCCAATAACGCTGACGTGAGAAGACAGCATCGCGGAGACGATAATTCACTTTGGCTTTGCCTGCTCCTTTGTCTTCTAAGGCTGCTAACACCTTGGCAACTGCCTCACCGAAGTTAGTGCAACCATTGAGAATATCAGAGTTTTTGGTAAGTCATTCCTCTTTGTCAGTAAAAGCTGCTTCTGAAATATCTTTATCGAAGATGTTAATCACTTCGGGCATTCCTTTAGCGCCCTTGAAGTGTTTAGCAAAAGGCATAATCGCGGTCGTCACCGGCAGGCACTGCCATAACAGCACCCGTACCATAGCTAGCCAATACATAATCACCTATCCAGATAGGGAGTTGTTTGCCGGTAAGTGGGTGTACCGCATACGCACCTGTGAAAGCCCCTGATACAGTTTTGGTATCGGCCATACGGTCGCGCTCTGAACGTTTGGCAGTAGCTGCGATATAGGCTTCTACCTCAGCACGTTGTTCCTCAGTAGTGATTTGCAATACTAAGGGGTGCTCAGGAGCCAAAGTAAGGTAAATAGCCCCAAAGAGAGTATCGGGACGGGTAGTGAAGACTTCTACTTTTATGCTCGCCTCCGGCGAGCACAAAAGTCGATAGAGGCTCCTACTGATTTTCCTATCCAGTTGCGTTGGCTTTCCTTAATACTCTCACTCCAATCGATAGTGTCTAAACCTTGCAAAAGGCGTTCGGCATAAGCGGTGATGCGCATACTCCACTGGGTCATCTTCTTGCGAATCACTGGGTGACCCCCACGCTCGGATACGCCATTCACGATTTCATCGTTGGCCAGTACAGTTCCTAAGGCAGGACACCAGTTCACTTCGGTTTCTGCCAAGTAGGTAAGTCGGTATTTGAGGAGGATTTGTTGCTGCTGTTCTGATGAAAAAAAGCGTGCCACTGTTCCGCAGTGAAGGTGGGGGTATCGTCGTCGCAGGCAGCATTGACCTTGCTATTGCCTTGTTTTTTTCAAAGAGAGCTATAAGCGTTTCGATAGGCTCTGCCTTGTCGGTTGCGTTGTTATACCACGAGTTGAAGAGTTGTATAAATATCCACTGGGTATGGCGATAGTAGTCGGGGTCGGAAGTTTTGACCTCACGACTCCAATCGAATGAAAAAGCCTATTTTATCCAACTGCTCGCGGTAGCGAGCGATGTTCTGCGCGGTAGTAAGGGCAGGGGTGTTGCCCTGTTTGTATAGCGTATTGCTCTGCTGGCAGACCGAAGCTATCATAACCCTGAGGGTGCAACACATTGAACCCTTTGTGACGCTTGTAGCGCGCCACGATGTCGCTGGCGATATAGCCCAGCGGATGCCCTATGTAAGCCCGCCCCTGAGGGGTAAGGGAACATATCAAGCACGTAGTACTTAGGGTTTGGTACTGTCGTTTTGGGCTTTGAAAGTTTGGTGTTTAGCCCAATATTCTTGCCAAAAAGGCTTCTATTTCTTTGTGATTATATACCATAGGTGTTAGGTTTCAGGTGTTAGGTATTAGGGTGCAAAGGTAGTAATAATTTGCTGATTTTTAAGCTAATTCTAAAGATACAATCTCTGCTTTTTCTCCATTTTCAGTTTGACAGATGATAGAGATATAGTCAAAGCCATTTCTTTTCACTTCTTCCCAAGAAATAGTTTCTCCATTGATAAGGGTTACTCTATCTGCTCTGTCTACTTCATAATCTTCTTTTTCTTCTTCGTAATCAATAGAATATCCAAAATCTATATGAATTTTGCAAGGAGCAATATCGTATTTTACCAAAGTTCGTTTTTCAACTTCTGCTGAGTCAAATTCCTCACAAAAACATAGCATTATAGCCGTGTCGGTAGCCGTCAAAAAGCAATATTTCTTCGCCTGTTTCTGTATCTTTGGCTACTATTTTACAAGAATTCCAGCCTCATTATCTACAATAAAAAGGCAATTTTTCCCCTTTTACTTCAAATAAATCGCCATAATAATACACTTCAAAGAGCGTATTTCCATTTTTGGATTGGATATCTACTGAGAGATAATCGCCTGATTTTTAGATTACAAACGTTTTTCACTTAAGTAGGTAGGAACTTTTTGCATATACAAAATTATTTAAATGAAAGTATAATTCTTAATTTATCGATTTGCAAATTATGGGGCAAAGGTAGTGTATAATTACGAAATGAGCAAATTTGGAACGAGCTACAAGCTCTATTTTAGATAAGAGATAGGAGGTAAGAGGTAATAAATTAATAATATATTGATAATCAGCATTATAAGAAATTACCTTCCCTATCTATAGTCCGTTCTTTTGCCATTTTTTTGATGAGCAAATAATAATAATCTTCCCATTCTTCGGTAGGTTCTGAATAAGGCTCAGCATGTTCATATTCAAATGGAAGTTTTGTATTTCCTTTTTTTGTCAATCATTCCCCATTTGCCCTTGTATTTTCACCATTGCGTAACCACTTTCGTTAAAATGATCTGCATCATCGTATACAAATGGCAATACGAGCTCTCCTTTAGGATTTAAAAAAACCGTAATACCCTGTATTTTTTTGGCAAATGCCAAACCTTGGTAAAACACATCAATTTCGTCAAACCAAGGGGTAAGACTTTTTGTTGTGGCTATCCAAAAGTTGATAACTATCGTTCAGTTTTACCACAAATACGCCTTGTGAATACCAAATAAAATCATACTTAGCAGGGATGATTTCCTCACCTGAAAGGTTTGATGATTCCTCTTAAATTGTTGATAGTAACATCGTAAAAAGGCATATCTTGAGGGGATTGGTATCAATATAATCATATTTCAAGGGAGTGATTTCCAATCCTTTAGGGTTTACAAGTCCGTATTTATCGCCTTTGCGTACCATCATATTCTCGGTACGTGTGGGGAGTACTTCATCGTACTGTTTCCGCCAATCGCTATTACAAGCTGCACAACATAGCGCTAAAATTGTTATTAAGAATTTTTTTCATTATATTGTTGTTTTTGATTGTTCTATTAAAAAAATATTGATTATCAATGTATTATAGTAAAATAAGTTTGATGTATAAGTCTCCCACAAAGCCAGCGAGTTGGCGCAGCTGGGTATGTGAAACACGAATTTTTCACGAAATTGGTGCTAATGAAAAGGTGTCAATGGTTATGATGCCTTACTTTTACACCTTTGAGTGAAAAAAAGTGTGATAGTACTGATACATCTCTCTTTTTGATTTTCATCTTAAAGAAATGAAGTTGTCCCTGATCTTGCCACGTAATTTGCCACAAGCTGAAAGCGGGGTATCTTCCCTTGAAAGGTAAAAAATACCTCACGAATAGTAGCAAATGGTATCAATGCTCAACTTCCTCTTTGTGAAGAACTACTGCCTCTTGGCTGTTCAATTTGCAAGGTATACACTGAAGCAGGATACTTGTCTTTATAACGTTTGTAATCTCTAAAAACAGCACGCACTACCCCCAATTGATGTCAATACAAAAATCCTATACTGTTAATGTACAGTGCTATCCAACTGACTATCAATAGCAATACCGCTATATTCACTACGAAGTTGAAGCCTATCACTCCCCACAAAATCCACCGCTCACTCTTCTGATGCACTTCCAAAAGAAACATTTGTAAGTTTACTATTATTTCTCATTTTCTTTCATTAAGCATTTTTACATCATAATTTATTAGACTTTGCTAAAGTTTCTTGCTTGTGCGGCTCGCACCTTTTGCAAAAGTATAGCGATGCAAAAAGTAAATTTGAGACTTTTTGAAAAAGACTTATATTTTCCTCTAACTCAGGAAAGTAACTATCGCCTCTCCCCTACTGGCTGCCATAGCAAAAAGATTGAAGTGCTTTGAAAATGAAAAATACAAATACTCAAAAAAATTTCCTCATTCCAATCCAATGAAGGGTATAATTCCTCCTCTTCATTCATTGCCTCAGGATCGTAACGCGCTTTTAAATCAGCTTCTGTAAGTGAAGCTATTTTTGCGATGAATACCCGCTACTTGCTCAGGAGTAAGGTAATGAGCAGGTCCGTAGCCTACATCCATATCTTCATCAAAGAATTGCGCACTGAAAAAGATACGATTTAGACTATCTACTTCATCCTCAGGACTTCCAGAGGCAAATGCCTTTCCAGTAAGCAGATATAAAATACCGCCCCACGCTTTATCGATATCCATAGAATAAGCGTCATCTACTCTATTTTCCAAAAAGAGATCAGGCTTATCTATATAACTTTCAAGCTCCTGCTTAGAGATGCGGAGCAAATACATAATCATTCCCATAGTTTTTAATATTTAGTCGTAATAAGTTATTTCTCTGCGTACAATTTCAGGAAATCTATCTTTTGGTACTGGCTTCTCAAAGATTTCTTCTCGCTCTATCCAATTGCCTTTATCATCATATACATATTTGTAATGATAGTGTAAAAGTTTAGTTCCTTTTTAAGTTATATACCTCTATATCAGTTATTTGACCTTTATTGTCATAATGATAAACACTCTTTATATCGCCTTGAAGTGTATAATCTACCTGTCCGTTATCTTTGTAATAGATGTCATTTTCTATTGTGGTACGCCCTTTCACAGTACACGATATTTGAGTATGAGTACCAAAAATACCGATAGGTTGTACTTTCAGATTCGCCAACTTTTTTTCTACCAAATAAGTACCTGCTTTATCATATAAAAAAAGCTGATAGCCGTTTTTTTCTGCCTCATCAGGATAATTAATTCCCTTATCAGGATAACTAATTCTTTTTACCGCCTTTTTAAGTGATTGTGCGCATCATATTCATAACAGTATACAATATCGCCCCTAATATTCTTTTTCCACAAGATTTCCCTTTAGGTCAAAACGGTAAGTGATAGGTACTACTACTATCATTTTTAGTATTTGCTAATTCAGGAGGATAGTTTAGAAAAACCCACTTCTGTAACCGATTTTACTTTCCCTTTAAGGTCTAATCTTGCGGTTGTATATTCCTTTTGTGCCTGCAAATGAATTGTTTCTATAAACATAAAAATCAAAAAAAGATACCTTATCATAAGATTATATATTAGTCGTAATAAGTTATTTCCCTACGTACAATTTCAGGGTATTTATCTAGTATAGGAGTCTGAAAAAGTTTGCTTCTTCTCTACCCAATTGCCTTGCGCGTCATACACATCTCATAACGGTAGCTATTACTCACTTCACCATTTTCGTCGTAGAAAGTAATCATCGCTACCTCGCCTTGTTCGTTATAAGTATAGACTTCCTTTTTCCCATCTCGAAGTATGTAATCAATTTTGCTATACGTATACGAATAAGGTTTTTGGTAGTAAATCTCTTTCTCATCAATCACTTTTCCACCAATGGTATGGAATATTTTACAGTGAACAGGTGATAAATAATCTATTCTTAATTTCTCTGTCATCTTTTTTTATAAAAAAAGTAAGTTCTTCCCAAAAAGCTCCATTTTTAACGCGTATAAACATTATATCTGCCTTTATTTTTATCAGAATAGACATACTTTTTACCACCCGATAAATAGTGTTGATAGCGATCGTATTGATACACATACTTGATATCCGCTCCTATACTTTTCTCAGTGAGGTATCCTCTTTGGTTAAAGGAATAAAGCGTAGGGATAGGGCTTTGCATTTTCATAGTAGCTAATTTTCGAGGAGGATACGCATACTGGGTAGTTTCAGCAATGCTTTTTACCTTCCCTTTGAGGGTGCATCTCAGCACACGAATATTCGTTTTGCGCCAACAGCCCAAAATGTATGGTAAATACTATGATAAAAATAATACTTTTCATTAAAAGATAATATTTTTCATTAATAAATCGCCCGTGCGGCTCGCACCCGTGTAGCTCACACTAATTGGTAATTTCTCTCTCCACATACCCTACGATAGCCCCATTCACAAAAGATAGTACGAGTAATCCAATTGCCTTTCTTGTCGAAAAGTATGCTTAAACTGCTGGTTGTTTGTACCCGTTGGGACACCCTTTTTGTCATACGTATAACGCAATACTTGTGGGGAGTGTTACCCTCAGCAATACTGCGCTCTACTACCCTACCCTCACGGTCGTAACGCACTTCTATGCGTATTTCAGAAGAGCTATCGCCCTCAGTAACCATTTTGAGCAAAGTACGCTGGTTGTGCTTATTGAACTCCTGCCACACCTTAGCTTTTTCTTTATCCGTTTGCAAAAGACCTTCAACAGGGTTGCCATTGTTATCCCACTTACTAAAAGTATACACCTGCGTAGGCGATGCACTCCCTTGCATTAGCATACGATAAGAAAGCAATTTCCCTTGAGCGTCATACTCATATTTACCCGTAGAAACGAGCGAACCACCGTGAGCCGTTTTGGTAATCGTTACCTCCAAAGGATGTTGTGCAGCATCATATACATACTGGTAACGCAAACTATTACCACTATAATGTTGTTCAGAGTCCGTAGCGTATCCCGCTTTATCAAACACATAACGATTTTCCGTAGCGAGGCGTTTTTGTTTCAGGTCGCCGCGATACACATCATACGTGCGTTCTACCATCATTTTCACCTCCCCTTTCAGCTCCTTATCAGTGCGAGTAATGGGAGGATTGACAATTGTGCCATTCCCAATGAAGAAACAAACACAGAAAAAGCATTTTTTTCATATTATTAGTTATTAATAGCCATCAAAAGTTAAGTTAAGTATTTTTGTAAATATAGCCCCCTGAACCCCCGAAAGGAGATAAGCCTCAAAAAGCAATTCTCACTGTAACTTCTAATAAAAACAATATATCATTTCTTTAATTCTTGATTTATTTTATTAGTATCTAACCCTGAAACCTATCGTCTATTACCTGAGCGTCCTGAAAGTTTAGCAAATTCTGCTTTTTGCTTTATTGAGTTGGTTCATAAACTCTTTATTGGCGTGCAAGCGAGCAACTACGGCACTAGCAACAAGTCTGCCTGCATCTACATCACTTTGAAAGTGATAACCACAAATCACTCTACTCTGCCCTATTTCATAACCGCGTTTAAGGATTTCATTTTGTTGTTCTACATTGATTTCAGCCAATACCAAGGCAGTAGCCCAACCAATAGCCGTATGTCCTGAAGGATAAGAACCGTTAGTAGAGAGTCCTTGTTGTTGTTCGGTGTTACAAGTATCTTCATTGTAGAATGTAAACGGACGCATACGCATATAGTGTTCTTTAGCACTACGGGTAGCATAATCGCCGGCATCTTCACGAAAATGACTAATGAGCTTGTAAATTTCTGGAGTTCCTTCTTTAGAAATTGTCATCCCAAAAAGCCTCCGAAAACGATTTGGCTACTCCATCGCCATAGAGGCGCGCATCACTCACAGCTTGGTCACCTCGTGGTGTAGGGGCGTTGCATTTTTCCCCAGCGGTATTGAGCTTCATCATTCAGGAAGAGAATACTATTTACAGCAGGAGGAGGGGCAGAGTTCTAAACTATTCGCTACATCTTCCAAAGAGAGGTAATGATGTGATTCTTTTTCCTGTGCTTGTACAAAAGTACCAAGGGTCATAAAAAGCAAAGAAGCCTACCCAAATAGAATGTTTTCATACTAATATTGTTTTTATGGTTAAAAATACGCCGACAAAAAAATAAGAATTAATAAATAAAAAAATACAAGCAATAAAAGAATAAATCTCAAATCATTTAGTTAGGGATAGCCCTGCACATACGCAGCTGTGAGCACTCGCTAGCTTTCCCAAAAAAAGGGGAGAAGCTGCAAAGAGAATATTTATATAATGTTCCACGTGGAACATTTTTTTCAATTAACAATTCACAATTGCGAATTGTGAATTATTAATTGTTAATTATAAATTGATAATTGTTAATTAATTTACTACCTTTGCACCATCTTAACTCTTATCTTTTTAACTCTTACCTAAATGAAACGTTTTTATAGTAAATAAATTTTTTTCGTACCCAAAGGCTTTGCAGGAATTACCCTCTACCCTTTTTGTATTTACAAATAATCCACGACTATTAGAAGACCCTCAGTTTATCAATCACGAACGCATACACCTCGCTCAACAACGCGAACTCTTAGTGATTTTTCTTTTTATATCTGGTATCTCATAGACTTTGGAATTAAATACCCTAAAGTACAAAGATAAATATCGCGCCTATCGCAATATCATCTTTGAACGCGAAGCCCTACGAAAATGATGACAACCTCCACTATCTAAAAAAATACGAAAAAAATGTATGCCTTTCTTCGAGGTAAGAGATAAGAAGTAAAGGTAAGAAATGTTCCACGTGGAACATTTTTTTCAATTAACAATTAACAATTAATAATTAATAATCAAAATGCCCGTGTGGCTCACACCTGATGATAATTAAAGATTACAGTGTATCACAGAGGAATTTACTCTTGTATATGATTCATTATTAGAACTTTACAGAACAAATCCCGTTCCCGATGAGCTGGGTAAATACTATGAAAGCGAAGCGTATATCTCGTATACCGATAGCCGTAAAACACTATTCGACAGACTCTACCAATGGGTGAAAAGCTATAACCTAAAGCATAAAATTGCACTCATCAAACAATACAAAAAGGAAATATACACCTCCTTGACATAGGGGCGGGCACAGGGTGACTTTGTGTTGAGTAGCAAAAAAATACGCCCATTGGGAGGCTGTGGGCATTGAGCCCAGCGAGAAAGCACGTGCCAAAGCAGAGGAAAAAGGCTTATTGCTACAAGCTGATTTTTAGCGAACTCCTCCCCCACTCTTTTTGATGTAATTACAATGTGGCACGTACTAGAACACGTACCCGATGTAACACAAGAAATACATATTATCAGCAACTTACTAAAAAGAAAACGGCATTGCTGTAATAGCAGTGCCTAACTATCGCTCCTGGGATGCTCAGCATTATAAAGAACATTGGGCTGCTTATGATGTACCCCGACATTTATGGCATTTCTCAAAAAGAGTATCGAGCAGCTTTTTGCTAAAGAAGGTTTCCACCTCCTCGCTACCCACCCTATGCTCTTTGATGCTTTTTTGTGAGTATGCTTTCCGAACAATACAAAAACAGGAAAGAAATCATTTCTTAAAAGGATTCCTCAACGGACTCCGTTCTAACTACTACGGTTGGCGCAAAGGAGAATACTCATCGCAGATTTACGTGTTAGGTAAAGTAAGAGATAAGAGGTAAGAGTTGCCTATTTTTTTACTATTTTTGAAGCTAAAAATAGTAAAAAAACTTTAAATAAGACGTTTTTACAATACTTCTCCCTTATTAATAACTAAGTATATCACTTTTTTTAAAATAACGCTTAAAAAAACGGCTGTAATAAAGTCGGTTTTTAATAAAAGTATTTTTATAGATTTTTTTATTTTAAAATAGAAAAATGATTATTCTTAGAAAATAGGGATCAGGGGTCAGGGTTTTAGGGGTCAGATGGTTTCACGTGGAACATTTTTGCTTATGAGTTTGTAAGTAACAAAATAATACTTACTTTTGCATTACCAAAAATGAATCATTATGTTTAGTTTTAACAAAGACAAATCAATTCACTCAGTCTTCTTTATTTTTAAATGAAATAGAGGAAGGTTGTGATATACATAAAGTTTGCAAGATACTTTATTTTGCCGACCAAAAAGCATTTGGTAAAAATGGGAAGACCTATTACAGGCGATCATTATATAAAAATGAATTATGGTCCTGTACCTTCTAATATAAAAAAATATCATTGATTTTTAGCAGTGATATCCAAAAGAAACGGAAATATACTTTCTACTGTTGTAGAATATGATAGTGATGAGTTATCAGTATCCGAAAATAAATTGTTTGAAAGAAAGTATTGAAGAAAATAGAAAACTAAATTTCAACGAACTTACTGAAAAAAATCACACGATAAGGCTTGGAATAAAGCAGAATTAAACAACCCAAAAGGAATCTCATATATAGAAATGGCTAAAGTAATTACTACCGATGAAAAATATGCTTAACTATATAAGAGCTAATGAATTAACTGACCAAATTCACTCCTAAAAAAATATGAACTTAGGAGATTTTTTTCAATGATGAAATTAGAAAGGAATATGCTGAAAGACAAATAGATATTGGAAAAAGCACTACTTATAAAAATACCTGATTTCAATGTAAATTATCCAAAAATATTGTGTAGTTGTAGCATTAAATAACTACAATATTGCTGGAGTAATTATCAATACTGAAATCAATTCCAATATTTTTTTAAAACAGATGATTTAAGAAAATTACATCTTCCTATTTTACAACAAGACCATCCATTTCTAAAATATGATAGCTTTGTAGATTGTTCACAACTTATAAAAATGGAAGATAGAATATATTAAAGAAAAAGAAAAAAATTTTGGTTTTTATAACAAAAGCACTCAATTGAGTGCTTTTTTTAATTTTAAAGACTAAAAAAATTCAAATAAGGCGTTTTTTACGATACTTCTCCCCTATCAATAACTAAGTATATCACTTTTTAAAAATAACGCTTAAAAACGTCTGTAATAAAGTCTGTTTTAATAAGGTATTTTTTTATAGATTTTTAATTTAAAATAGAAAATGATTATTTTTTTAGGAAATAGGGGTCAGGGGATAGGTTTCACGTGGAACAATGAATGACAAGTGACGAATGACGAATGACAAATGACAAATGACAAATGACAAATGACAAATGACAAATGACGAGTGACGAGAAATAGTATTTTATTTTTTTAGCAACAAAATTAAAAAAATATTTCATTTACACACAAAACTTTCTTATTTTTTTGCGACCTGAATTGAATTAAACATTATAGAAAATGAAAAAAACTCATATTAACAGGCGTAGCAATCCTCACTCTTACTGCCTGCACCGATAAGGTGGCTTTCGTGGATAACAGCAAACTCTTAAACGAGTACCAAGAGAAAAAAAGACATCGAGGCTAAATTGAAAAACTGAAGTTGATGCCTATAAGAAAAACGCGATAGTATTTCTGTAGCGTTCCAAACTGAAGCACGTGCTTTCGACGCTCAGGCTAAAACCCTCCCTCAAAACGTGGCTCAGAAAAAAATACAATGAGTTGATGCAAAAGAGTCAGATATTGCAACAACACTTGCAACAAGAAGAAGAAAGATTACAATTGGAAAGCCAAACTCAAATGGATTCTCTACTTAGCAAAAGTGAAGAAAAAAACATTAAAGAATATGGCAAACAAAAAGGCTATACCTTTATCCTTGGTGCTAACGACGGCGGTAGCGTACTCTATGGTGCTGATAACAAAGATATTACTAAAGAAGTTACTGAATATTTGAACAATCAATATAAATCAGGTAAGAAGTAATAGGTAACAGGGTTTCAGGAGACAGGAATCAGGAATCAGAATTGTAATTATAGACTTTGTCAAGGTTTTTAAGACTTTGACAAAGTAATGATAGCTAATTAGTTAATTGTAATACGTTAGGAAAGAAGGCTTGGAATATTAGGAAAACTCCAAAGACTAACAATATAATGCTAATCGCACGTTTGATTTTTGTAGATATGAAAAGCGGTAAGTCGGTTTTTTTGAGTTTCTTAGCAATGAGAATTTTAATGATATCTATGCCAAAGTAAGCCAAGATAATAGAAGTGAAAAATACAAATATTCTACTGGCATTCATATCGAGTTTAGGATCAAAAACGATAATAATTCCTAACCAAAAACCTAAAACCCCTATGTTGATGAAATTCAGTAGAAAACCTTTGATAAAGAGAGCTATATAGTTCACTTTTTCAGATACTTGCAAAGTGCGCATTCTCCTTATTATCCATTGTTTTCTTGAAGTCTTTTTTTCAGTTTGATGAATGAGATAAGTCCGTAGACTACCATTATAAGTCCGCCGGCAAAGAAGAGTTTAGGGTCGTCCTTAATTTCGCGCAACAGACTGCTGGTAGTGAAATAGACAATGAGAATGAAGACAGCATCGGCTAATACTACCCCCGAATTGAAAGCAATAGCTGCCCTAAATCCTTTGGTAATAGCTGTTTCCAGCAATACAAAGAAGACAGGGACCTATGGTAAAAAGCTAACAACAAGCCTAAAGGTAATGCAAGCAATACATCCGCAAACATCTATTTCTACCTAAAATTTGATTAATTGCACAAAAGTACTAAAAAACTGGTGAATCACAAAAAAATAAGGGAGAAGTTTTTAATACCTCTCCCCTACTCTATTGGTATTGTGATAATTATTAACTCTTAAACTGCTTGTCATACTATGACTCATTATTCGCTTATGAGTTCAAAGTCTAATTGCTTTTTCATCAGGTCGGTGTTTTTCACACGTATCATTACTTCGTCGCCAAGTTGATAGATTTTTCCAGTGGCTTGTCCTACCAAGGCGTATTGTTGTTCATCGAAAGTGTAATAATCATCTTTGATGTCGCGAGCGCGTACCAAACCTTCGCATTTGTTTACGGTAATTTCTACATAAATACCCCATTCGGTTACACCTGAAATCACTCCTGCAAACTGCTGATTCTTATGGGCTTCCATATATTTCACCTGCATATATTTGATAGAATCACGCTCAGCTGAGGCTGCTACACTCTCCATTTGTGACGAGTGTTTGCATTTGGTTTCATATTCGGCTTCGGGTTGTGAAGGAGCGCCATCTAAATAGAGTTGCAAAAGGCGGTGTACCATCACATCGGGATAACGGCGTATAGGGTGAAGTGAAATGGGTATAATAATCGAATGCTAAACCGTAGTGCCCTATGTTTTTGGTAGTATAAGTAGCCTTTGCCATTGAACGTATTGCCAAGGTATCAACTAAGTTTTTGTTCTTTCTTACCTTTTTACTTCTTCTAAAGAGATTATTAAGCGAATCGGTAGTGGTTTGGCTGTTTTTCAAATCCAAACTATAGCCAAATCGGTTAATAACTGTATTGAACTGTTGTAGTTTATCGACATCGGGTTCATCGTGTACGCGGTATACGAAAGTCTTTTTTTCATTTTGGCTACGTACTCGGCTACCTTTCTGTTAGCCAAGAGCATAAACTCTTCAATCAGTTTGTTGGCTTCCTTGCTTTCTTTGAAATATACTCCTGTAGGGTTGCCGTTCTCATCGAGGTCGAATTTCACTTCTACTTTATCAAAAGTAATAGCTCCCAAACGCATACGCTTACCACGCAGTTTTTTTCGGCTAAGGTATTGAGTGTGAGAATAGCCTCTACCACATTAGCAGGGGACAGCTCTATCGGTATCGGTAATAGAAGTTTCGGCAGGAATGGTGTACCCCTCCCTACTTTGGCTTGTTCTATTACTGATTGTGCTTCTTCGTAAGCAAACCTAAATGACGAGTGTGTTACAGTACGTCCTATCCAAATATCTACCACTTCGGCTTTCTTATTCATCTCAAACACTGCCGAAAAGGTGTATTTATCTTCATCGGGACGGAGTGAACAAGCAAAATTACAAAGCACTTCGGGCAACATTGGCACTACCCTATCTACCAAATATACTGAAGTAGCGCGGTTATAGGCTTCCTCGTCTAATATAGTGCCTTCTTTCACGTAGTGTGATACATCAGCAATGTGTACGCCAATTTCGTAATTGCCATTTTCTAATACTTTGAATGAGAGCGCATCATCGAAGTCTTTTGCATCGCGAGGGTCGATAGTGAAGTTAAGAGTTTGGCGCATATCACGACGGCGGGCGATTTCTTCATCAGTAATGGAAAGGTCTAACTTTTTAGCAAAGGCTTCTACCTCTTCTGGATAGGTGTATGGCAGACCGTATTCGGCTAAGATAGAGTGCATTTCGGTAGTTTGTTCCCCTGGTTTACCGAGTATCTGTTCTACTACCCCCCCATAGGCGAATCGCTTTTTGTCTTTCCAATCTTCTATGCGCACAATCACACGGTCGCCATCTTGAGCGCCATTGAGTTTGTCTTTCAGCACAAAGAAATCAGTATACATACGGGCATCGGTAGGGACGACAAAAAGCGAAGTTCTTGTGCATTTGGACGGTACCTACAAAGCGCACTTTGTTGCGTTCCAACACCTTGCTGATTTCTCCTTCCATTTTATTGCGATTTCTAAAAACGAGGGAATACATACACTTCCACCAAATCGCCGTGGAGGGCTTTGTTTAGAAAATTCTGTGCTACAAAAAAATGTCGTTGTCTAAACCATCGACTATTACATAGCCATTGCCTCGAGAACTCACATCTAGCGTACCTACATAGTAGTGTTGCATAGGGATAGCTTGATACTTTCCGCGATCTATTTCCACAATGCGTTTTTTTCTCTTTCAGCTGTACGAGTTGCTTTACCAGCATATCACGACGCGGTGCATCGGTAATGTGGAGTTTGGCAGCGATTTGCTTGTAGTTGAAACCCTCTTCGGGGTGTTCTTGCAACACCGAGAAAATTGCTTTGATAAGCTCGTGCTTGTTGCGTTTAGCCAGACTTTTATTTTTAGGTTTCCCTGATTTGCCTTGTTTCTTGGGTTTTGTTTGTTTTTCATAGTAATTTATTTTTTTAAGTGTAAGCCACACAAACAGTGTGACTAACTGCAAAGGTAAGCATTTTTTTGAGTTATCAACAATCTCTAAATTATAAATTGAAAAAAATATTTTTTTAAAAAAGAAGGTTACTATTATGAGAGTGTGAATAGGGGGTAAAAAAATTAGGCTTAAAAAAATTTGCTTTTTTTCAGTTGATGTGATTTATGATTAGTTATCAACAATAAAAATGATTTACGACTTTTAGAATGAATATTTTTAGGCGAAATTGTTGATAACTGTCCAACGATTATTCAACTGCATTTTGTGGATAATTTTTTTAAAAAGGGCAATTGTGGATAACTGTTGTATCACTGTTGATAATTTTTCTAAAAAAATAAATTTGCTTATTTTTAGACTTGGGTTTGTATATACGGAAAAGCGAGAGAAACAAATTTATTTATTATTTTTTTAGTAATAGTTATGAACAGGTTTTTAGGTTTCAGGAGTCAGGTGTTAGGGGTCAGGGGTTATTTGTTTCTTCTGTCCTCACCCCAGAGTAGTTTGTATCTCAGTGTATTGATAAAACTATCGCCGTCTAATCGTATCATTTTTCACTACAAAAGGTGCTTTTGCGCACAATAATAGAGTGCTTTTTTTGTCCACTGATTTGATATGAGAATCTAACGATAAAAGAATTTCTTTTCCCGCCCTGAGATAGTGAGTTTGATTTCAGTATCTTCGGGGATGATGAGCGGTCGCATATTGAGATTATGCGGTGCGATGGGGGTGATGACAAAGTTTTTGGCTGTAGGTAAAAATCACGGGTCCACCGCAGCTCAACGAGTAGCCTGTAGAGCCTGTAGGGGTAGAAATGATAAGTCCATCAGCCCAATACGACGATAGAAAAATCGCCGCCCAGTTCTGTATCGATTGTAATCATCGATGCTGTATTTTTTTCGAGTAACAGTAATTTCGTTGAGGGCGAAATTTATAGGGTCTACCGGCTCGCCACTATCGGCATAAACAGCTTCTATCACCGAGCGTTCCACTACTTCGTAAGTTTTATCGCGCAGTTGCACGAAAAACGTTTTGCAAGTCGTCTTTATGAGCATTTGCTAAAAAGCCCAAACGCCCTGAATTGATACCTAAAATAGGAATTTGCAAATCGCGGAGGTAAGTAATACCTTTCAGCAAGGTGCCATCACCTCCAATGGTGAGCATTACCTCGTACGAATTGTTAAGGTCGGCAAATGAGCTAAAAGGTTTTAGCCCTGAGGAATTGATGAGAGCGGATATTCAGTTCTTTCAGGATTTCACATTCAATAAACACCTCATCTTCAGGGAGGAGGTGAGAGAAAAAGTTCACGTAGTATAGCTTCGTTTTTCGGTAGAATATTGTCGGATATATATTGCTATTTTCATTGATTTGCCAATTTCTGATTAGTCTGTTTGTGAGAATTGGTATGGCAAAGGTACAAATTAATTGACAATTAACAATTAAGAATTGACAATTGGCAATTTACAAATAGTAAAATGCAATTGTTAGCGATGATGTATTTATTTGGTACTTTAGTTATATTTGTAACAACCGCTCCCCTTTTTTTGCGGTTTTTGGCATACTTTTAGTACGTTAGCCTGCACAAGCATTGGTACATTAGAAAAATCTTTTGTACATTTGCACCTTTAAAAATATAAATTTAATAGCACATTATTATGAAAAATTGTAGCAATAGCGGCTTTATTAGCCACTACCATCGCCTTTGGTCAGGCTCAGAAAAAGAATGGTTGGGAGCGTGCCAAACTCAATGGAAAAAGTAAAAACATATACCCAAACAGGTATCCAAGTTACTGAAGAAGGACAAGAAATTCCTATGAATTCCGAACTCTTTGCTCAGTTTGACAAAAAAAGGAACTCCCGTAAAAATGTACTCTAAACAAAGTGGTATGACTATCAATTTTGTGGATGTGTACGACAAAGAAGGACTTTTGTTAGAATCGGCTTCTCGTGATGATTCTAATACCCTCCTTTCTAAAAACGTATATGAATACGACGAGCGTGGTAACCTTACCAAACATGATGTTGAAACTCCTGATGGGACTATCTTTATGAGTCGTATCAATGCTTATAACGGTCAAGACCAGTTGATAGAACGCACCGAATGTATGGCTGGATTGTGCGATGAGAAAATCACCTATACCTACCTTCCTAACGGAAAAAGTAGCTGAAGAATCTAAATACAGCAAAAAGAATTATCAAGTAAAACTGTATATACTTACGATGCTAAAGGTAATACCATTGAAAAAAACAAGTGTTTGACAAAGATAACAACCTAAAAACAGCGCGTTACTTCAGTTTTTGATGAGAATAACAACGAAACAGAAGTAAAATACTTTGATGGAGAAGGTAATGTTACCAAAACAGAATCTTACACACTTGTGTATGACAAAAAGAAAAACTGGATAAAGAAAACAATGTCCATTAATGGTAAACCAACGATGATTTTACTTCAGAAGTTAAAAATATTATTAATAGATAACTCAAAAAGCTGCTCTAAAATGGAGCAGCTTTTTGTTAGAGACTTCTGGAAAATCCTACTTTTCTAACTTCTATGAGATTCAAAAATTCTCCCATTTTTATAAGATACTTGAAACTTTTCACTACTTTTTGCATTCTGTACTAACGGACTATTATGTATAATCTCATTATTTATCTTATAAAAGCAATCCTCCCCCTGATTGCTCTCTTCAATAAAAAAATACGTCTCTTTGTAAGCGGACGTAAAATTGTATGGACAACCCTTAATGAAAAAAATTAGATAAAAATGCGCGTTATGTGTGGTTACACGCGGCTTCCCTTAGTGAGTTTGAACAAGGATTGCCCGTAGCCAAAGCCCTTAGAGTGCAAGGTTACAAAATACTCATTACTTTCTTCTCACCCTCAGGCTATGAGGTGCGCAAAAATACCCCCGATGCTGATATAGTGGTCTACCTTCCTCTCGATACGCGCGCAAACGCTCGTAAGTTTGTACAGCTCGTAAATCCTGCAATAGCTATCTTTGTGAAATACGAATTTTTGGATAAACTACCTCAATGAACTTAAAAAAAGCGCAAGTGCCTACTTATTTTGCTCTCCGGTATTTTTTTAGAAAAGATCAAATTTTCTTTAAGCCTTATGGCGGAATGATGCTAAAAAGCCTTACATTGTTTCACTCATTTCTTTGTACAGAACGACCTCTCTAAAGAACTGCTCAACAATTTAGGTTTTTACCAATGTAACGGTGAGTGGCGACACTCGTTTTGATCGTGTAGCCGAAATAGCTGAGAGAGACAACCATCTCGATTTTTATAGAGCAATTCAAAGGGGATGCTTTGTGTGTGGTATTTGGCAGCTCTTGGTCTGCCGATGAAGAGGTTGTTGCAGTATCTCAACACTTGTAAAGCTAACATAAAAATTCATTATTGCCCCTCACAATATCCACCCCACTGAGATAGCTGTACTGAGAGACAACAAGCAGAAGTTAGACCGCAAAGTGGCTCTTTTCAGTGAGAAAGACACTCTTAACCTTCCAGATTACGAGGTACTCATTCTCGACACCATTGGTATGCTTACTAAGGTATATAGCTATGCCGATATAGCTTATGTAGGTGGAGGTATGGGCACTTCTGGATTACACAATGTGTTAGAACCAGCTGTTTTTTTGGTATTCCAGTGATTATTGGTAAGAACTATCAAAAATTCAATGAAGCGAAAGAATTAGTTGCTTTAGGAGGTGTACTATCTGTTGATAGTAAAGAAACATTTGCTGAGGTGATGAATAACCTTGTAAAAATCGGCTGAAAAGCGCCAGATAGTAGGAAATATCAACCGTGAGTATATAACGACAAAAAGGCGCTACAAACGCTTTTTTTGAAGGGGATATAAAAACTTTGCCAAAGTTCTATAGCACAAAAAGGCTATAATAACTTTGGCAAAGTATAATTTATAATCTTATTGCTTGTGAGGCTTGCACTATTCAGATTGTGCTTGAATTACAGCAAGGGTAGCCAAATTCACCATTTCATCAACGGTAGAACCAAGGGTAGCCACGTGAATAGGCTTAGTAAGACCCTAAGATTACAGGGACTATGGTATCTAAGTGTTCTGTTTCCTTGAGGAGCTTATAACTGATATTCGCTGCTTCGAGGTTAGGGAAGATGAGTACATTAGCTGCTTTGCCGTTGTTGAGTTTTGAGAACGGATAGTTCTTGGCAATCTTATCGGGATTGAGGGCAAAAATCGGCTTGGATTTCACCATCTACTACTAAATCGGGGTGGTTTTTATGCAAATAAGCTACTGCCTCACGCACTTTGAGACTGCTTTCGGACACTGCCGATCCAAAAGCTAGAATACGACAACATTGCTACCGAAGGCTCTAAACCAAAGAACTTCACTGCGCGCGCTGTAAGCAAAGCGATATTAGCTAACTCTTCGGCAGTAGGGTTGATATTGATAGTTGCATCCGATAGGAATAACGGGACCTTGTTTGCCAAACATAATGCTGGCAGCAGCAACACGGCGCACTCCTTCTTCTTTCTTTATAATTTCTAATACAGGGCGAATAGCTTTTGGATAAGCGTGTGAATAACCTGTAATCATTGCATCGGCTTGACCAGTTTCTACAAGCATCGTACCGAAATAGTTGCGTTCGCGCATTAGTCGTTCGGCTACTTCATAAGTAATACCACGGCGTTCGCGCAATTTCCAATAGTGTTTTACAAACTTCTCACGACGTGCTTTTTTTCGGCATCACTCTTAGGGTCGATTACATCTACCCGACCGTTAAATCCTATTTCGTATTTAAGGGCTTTAATCATATCTTTATTACCCAAAAAGTACAGGAATACCAATGCCATCTTCATAGATGCGTTGTGCTGCTTTAAGCACTTCTAATTGGTCGGCTTCAGCAAATACGATGCGTTTAGGAGCGCGTTTGGCACGGTCTTGCAAGAGGCGTATTTCTTTGCTTCCTACGCCTATTCTATCCATTAGTTCACCTTTGTAGGCTTCCCAATCGGTGATAGGTTTCTGTGCCACACCCGATGCCATAGCTGCTTTGGCGATAGCAGGGGGTACTTCATAAATCAAGCGAGGGTCAAACGGTTTAGGGATGATATAGTTGCGACCGAAAGTAAGGTTTTTCGCCGCCATATACAAGACTCACTTTTTGAGGTACAGGTTTTTTAGCCAATTCGGCAATAGCGTGTACCGCAGCAAGTTTCATTTCTTCATTGATTTTGGTAGCGCGAACGTCTAACGCTCCGCGGAAGATATAAGGGAAACCGAGTACGTTGTTCACTTGGTTAGGGAAGTCGGAACGACCCGTTGCCATAATGATATCTTTACGTGTTTTGATAGCCAAATCATAATCGATTTCGGGGTAGGGTTCGCCATCGCAAATACGATAGCGTCTTTGTTCATCGAAAGCAGCATTTCGGGGTAAGTACATTACCTTTAGAAAGCCCGATAAACACATCGGAGCCTTTTACAGCTTCTTCGAGGGTGTAGAGGTTGCGGTCGGTAGCGAACTCAGCTTTTTGTTCGGTGAGATTAGGGGAATCTTTGCGAATAACCCCTTTGCTATCGCACATTACTATGTTCTTAGGGTCAGCACCGAGGGCTACGTATAAGCGAGTACAAGAGATAGCAGCCGCACCAGCTCCGTTTACCACTATCTGTGCTTTGGCAATGTCCCTTGCCTACGATTTCTAACGCGTTGATAAGGGCAGCAGCCGAGATGATAGCCGTACCATGCTGGTCGTCGTGCATTACCGGTATATCCAATTCTTCTTTTAGGGCGGCGTTCTATTTCAAAAAGCCTCAGGCGCTTTGATGTCCTCGAGGTTAATACCCCCAAAAGGTAGGAGCAATCGCTTTTACGGTTTCTACAAACTTATCTACATCGGTAGCATCTACCTCTATGTCAAAAACATCTATACCTGCGAATATTTTTGAAGAGCAATCCTTTCCCTTCCATTACAGGTTTAGAGGCATCGGCACCTATATCGCCCAAACCGAGTACGGCAGTACCGTTAGAAATTACTGCTACGAGGTTGCTTTTTGGCAGTATATTTATAGGCGTTGCTTTTATCTTCGGCAATTGCCAAACAAGGCTCAGCTACTCCAGGAGAATAAGCCAACGCGAGATCGTGTTGTGTAGAGTGTTTTTAGTAGGGTACGATAGCAATTTTCCCAGGTTGAGGGAACTCGTGATAGTGTAATGCTTCTTCTTTTTTTCTTTGATCCATCTTATTTTAGGTAAGAGGTAAGAGGCAAGAGGTAACGAGATTTGTTACCTAATTACTTATTACCTGTTAATTGTTTATAAATGCAAAGTTATAAAAATAATTACGAATTATGAAGTACGAATGACGAAAAAAATTAGGAATTACCTCGTCGGCAGCGCAAAGTACTTGCTCCTCTCCTACCCCTATGACTTTCATTCCAGCGGCTTTAGCAGCTTGTACGCCTGCGGGAGCATCTTCAAACACACAGCACTGGACAGGAGGTAGTTGCAAAAGTTCGGCAGCTTTGAGGAATACTTCGGGGTTGGGTTTGGCTTGGGTTACCATAGTACCATCAACAATAGCATCGAACAGTGGCAAAATACCCTGTGCGCTCTAATACCAAACGCGCGTTCTTGCTGGCAGAACCCAAAGCAATTTTTTTACCTTTGTTTTTAAGCGAATGCAGAAAATCAGCTACTCCTACGAGCAATTCGCTACTATCAATATGAGCGATGTATTGCAAATAGAGTTCGTTTTTGCGGAGAGCTAAGGATTGGAACTCATTTTCGGGCAGTGTTTTCCCTGCCCACTGAAGTATTTTTGTGCAGGGAGACCTCACGACCTATGCCTTTGAGTTGTTCGTTATGTGCAGGGAGTGAGCTCAAAAATCAAATTCTTGAGCGATAGTTTTTCCACGCGAGGTAATGGTACTTGGCGGTATCTACGAGTACGCCATCTAAATCAAAGATATATCCTTCCATTGAAAAGAGAATAGTGAAAAGTTAAAAAGTGAATAGTGTAAAGAAAAAAACCGCTATAAGGGGGACTTATAACGGTTTTCCGAAGTATGTTAGTTTTAAATTTTATTGGATAGGGTAAGGTTTGTAGCCATTAGTTCTTAAACCTCCGAAGTAAGATGTTATTTCTGTACCCCAATTACTTGCATAGGTATCAATACTACCAGCAGGAACGTAAAAGCTTACGTCGACTGCTATTACTTAGATTAAAAGATCTGTTTACTGTAGGGAGGAGTGGTGGCTCTACAGGTTACTTTTACTAATCCTAATATATCAAAAGCACCTGTTTCAATTGTTTCTATAGAAGCAGGTAAGTCGATTTCTGTTAGTGCGGTACCTCTAAAAGCACCACCTTTTACAACTTTTACTCTTTGCATTTTTAACGGTAGTTAAGTTTACACAACGTATAAAAAGCCTCTTCACCTATTTCTTCTACATTTTTCAAGTCAATACTTGTAAAATCTTTATCTTTAAAAGCATCTCTTGCTATTTTTTTAGCGTTAAGAGGGAGGTCAACGTGAGCAGGTAGTGTAACACCTGGTTTTACAGTAAGTACCCCATCGGCGTCTACATTGAAATAGGTATTATTAACTACAGAGGTTTTAACAGTAAAGTTGAGGCTCAATGTTTGTCCGTCGCCATTGATAAGGGTTACGCTACCAGCACCTATTGCAGTAGCTTTAACTTTGATACCTGTAAATATATGACCTTGTAATTGTCCTTGTTGATTTTTGTATTCTTTTTGTAAGCACTTGTACTACTTGAACACCTCCTGAAGTGGGAGTAAGTTACTCTATCAAAAACGGCCACTAGTATTGCCATTATCGGTAGTAGTAGTGGTATATACTCCTTCTAAATTGATATCGTAAGCGCTATTTAAACTTAATTCGGTAGGGGCATTAGTAGCTTTAAAAGGTTTGATTACGTAAGCGGGAACCTCTACAGTTTTGTTTAGTGTAAGGTCTTTGAAAGTAATTTTATCTGTTAAACCTTCGCCGAGGCCTTTTTACTATAAATTTACCATTTTTCTTTGCGTACGCTACCTAAGTTAGAGTTACCTATGATTACATCGTAGTTACCAGAACCTCCTTTAAGGTGTCCTGTCACGTCAGTATCTTGATTTTTTTGCGAGGAAGATAACGCTTTTATCTACTTTAAATCCACCGTTATTTTTCTACGTTTTTCTCTAAATACGTGAACATTAAGAACGGCTTTTTGGGAGCGGTTACCATTCTTAACTTCTACAGTAGTATTTCCTTCTTTTTACCAGTTACTTTTTATTTTAAAGAAAGCTACTAGTTGTTCCTACAACGGCTACTTGAGCGTCGTTAGATTTAAGATCGGCTATTCCCGCTCCAGAAGGAACAAAAAAAGTTTTACTTCAGCTGTTTGATCGACAGCTACGCTTAAATTTTTTTATCAGCAAATCTTATGACATTGTTTTCTTCTTCACTGTTGTCTTTTTACAACCCGTGAGAACTGTTGCAGCTAAGGATGCAGTTATTAATGTTAAAAATGTGTTTTTCATTGCTAAATTATTTATTTATTACTTTCATTTCAAATTGGGGACAAAAGTACTACTTTTAATTTAGAAATGCAAATCGTTGAAAGATAAACAACTAAGTTTTTGTGATGTATATAACAAAATTTTTATAAGTTATTAAGGATCAATAACTAATACTTAATAAATAAATAAGAGATAATGGATAAGGATTCTAAAAAAATTCTTATCTATTATCTCTTTGTTTATAATTTTAAAAACTATACTTCTTCTTGATCTTTCAAGTGTTGAATGTATTGTGCTTTTTGGATTTCGGCTCTTCTGCGTACAGATGGTTTAGTGAAATGTTGTCTCTCACGTAGTTCACGTACTACACCAGTGCGGTCGAATTTGCGTTTGTAACGTTTTAAAAGCTTTATCAATGCTTTCTCCGTCTTTTTAAAGGAATTATTAACATAGTGATTACACCCCCTTTCAATTTTTCAGGGCGCAAAAGTACAAACTAATTTTTCTAATTTTGCAAATTTGTCAGTTAGAAAAATTGGAAATTTTGAAACAGATATCTCTATATCATCACTTTCAAAAAGCGGTATTCAGGTGGGATATTCTGGAAAACTTCCTGTAGCTGAGGGTGAATAGGTTAGGGCAGAGCCAAAGGATAGGGCAATACCGTGAGTGATGCACTCTTGAGCGATTTTTAGATTTTTGCGAAAACCGTGGAGTATCCAAAGTTGTTTTGCTTTTGGTGATTTTTCGCAGGTGAATAACTTCAGAATAGGCTTTTACACAATGGATGATGAGTGGAAGTTCTAAAGTTTCGGCTAAGTGAATGTGTTTTAAAAATATTTCTTGCTGCAGGGGTAGGGGAGTGGTGATGTTTTTATCGAGTCCACATTCGCCAATAGCCCAACAGTTGTGATGTTTTGCCAATGGTACTAAGGCTTCCATTGCAGTTCCCAATTCTCTATATACAAGGATGTATCCCTACTGAGAAGGGTTCAGTAGTATCGGCGGTAAGAGGATATTGGTTGCGAATGACCAAAGTATCGACCGTAGAGTGCTGAGTATGAGAATGAATGTCTAAGTACATTTTTAGGTGTCAGGGGTCAGGGTGCGAGCCACACGGGCAAGGATTAGGTGCGAGCCGCACGGGCAAGGGTTAGGGTTTGGAGGGTAGCGAAGAGTTGTGTCCAATAGTTGCCACTGCGTGCTACGCCTACTTCAGTTACATTGGGGTTCATAATATTGGCACAATGTCCTGGGCTTTTTGAGCCAACTTTTCATCACTTCTTCTTCATTTTGTTGCCCCATAGCTACATTTTTCAGCCCAAGTACTCCACTTGTAGCCTGCTTTTGAGAGGCGATCGCCAGGGTCTTTAGCATCTTTGCTATAGTGGGTCATTGTATTGCGGTGGCGCATATCATCACTATGAGCTTTGGCGACCTTTTTCGAGGGTGGTGTTCCACTTTAGAGGGGGTGCAGCTTTGTAGTAGGTATTACCACAGTTACAACCTTTTTGGCGTTGCTGATTGATGAGAGTGAGCATTTTGTTAGTTTTTAAACTCACGTTATCACTATCTTGAGATTTGCTACATTGTAGCGATAGGATTGCTAAGAGTAAAAGGGAGTTTTTCATTGATTAAGAGATAAATATAGAGTACTTTTGAGGCAAAAAGTAGTGAAATTTTAGTTGTTAAACAGCTAAAAAATATTCTTTTAACTCAAAAATACTTCACGTTCTGAGAAATGGAAATGGCTTTCGATAGCAGCGTTTTCATCACTATCCGAGCCGTGAACAGCGTTTTCGGTTAGTGAAGTCGCATATTTCTTACGCAAAGTACCCTCGGCAGCATTTTCGGGGTTGGTACTTCCTAAGAGTTCACGGAAACTGGCTACAGCATTGTCTTTCTCAAGGATAGCTGCTACTATAGGGTCCACGGGTCATAAAGTTGAGCAGACTCTCAAAAAGGTTTGCCTTTGTGTATGGCATAGAATTGTTCGGCATCACGGCGGGTGAGCTGGGTGAATTTCATTGCTTTGATTGTAAAAACCAGCAGCGATGATGTCGGTAAGGATAGCCCCTATATAGCCTTTTTCAACGGCATCGGGTTTAATCATTGTAAGGGTTCTGTTTGTAGTCATTGTATGTTGTTTTATTAGTTTTAGCCACAAAGATACAAGTTTTTTTCAAAAAAACTTGCAGTGTAATAAAAAAAGTTGTACTTTTTGCACCGGCAAGTCCTACACGACCAGCTCCTGAAAAAAATCCTCCAGGGTGGGAACACAGCAAAAGGTATTCGGTTGTAGCGGTGCGATGTAGATCGCTTGCCACTGTAATTTATTGATTTTACAATTTACAAATTTGTTAATTTTTGATATTTGCAAATTAGCTCGTAGGCTTCTTGTACTTGTTTAAATTTTTCTTCAGCGCCTTTTTGATGGCAGCATCTTCAGTAATCACTCTATCGGGGTGATATTTTTGCCATATTTCTATAGGCTTTTTTTACTTCTTCAGCAGTGGCATTGGGCTGTAATCCTAAGATAGCGTAAGCTTTTGCTAAGGCATTAGGCGTGGTGTTATGAGGGTTGTTATTATCGTTTTGGCTACTGCCAAACATTGCCTTGATACTCTCAAAATCGCTGTTTTCTATACCAAAATGATAAGCAATTTCTCGTATTTGTCGTACCTCTTCCTCACTCATCACCCCATCCGATTCGGCAATACCAAACAAGAAATACAAGATTTGCAATCGGGTTTCGTAAGTAGTGCGCACCCGCTATAGATAGCAATGCGGCTGGCATCTAATTCCCTGCCTTTTATGAGCTCATTGAAACTGCGAAACACTGCATTGGCGCGCTCCTTGCCATATAGGCGCACGAATTGTGCACGCACAAAGTCGAGTTCTTCTTGAGTAACACGTCCGTTGGCTTTGATAACGAGAGAACAGAGAGAGGAGGTTGAGTTCAAAAGTTGCGGGAGAGATGTGTGAACGGAAAGGATTGCCAAAAATTCTTAGCATTAGGTTGCTGTGAAAATCTATTGAAAAAAATAAAAAAGAATAGAATAGCTATAAAGATAGTAAAAAACTCATTGTTATTAGTAAATAGTAGCGTTATGTAATTTTTATAATTTTGGCAAAGGTAGAACTATTTTTCAAATCACAAGATTTGAATAATTGAGTTTAGCCCCTTAACTTCTAAGTATGAACAAGTAACAAAAATTGTTCATAACTTTGTTGATAAAGTATTTTAATTTTGTTGATAACCTATTGCTTTATTCCGTACCTTTTGCCCCAGCAACTAAGAAAAAAATCACTTCCCCTTTTTTTGGGGACTTACAAAAAGCAATATTATACAATGTACTATATATGAGAGGTTTATCTAAACCTCTCAGCACCCTTTTTACTTGAACGAAATAATAATAAATAAAAATTATGAGTAAATTTACCAAACTTACTGCTGAGCAGTTACAGACAAAATGTAAATTTATCGAGAACTACTTGAGTTCTCATAACGCCGCTACAGGGGTCTCTTTGATGCCAATGCCAATGTAGCCCATAAAAACATCGCTACAATGGAAGCCGAGCTGAACAAGGATATCAATATCCAAGTGAACCGCTCGCTGGTATCGCGCAAAATTGAGCAACTCTTTGGCAAAGAATTGGCAGATGAGTATATTCGTCAGATTGAAGCGCACGAAATCTATGTACACGATGAAACGAGTCTTAAACCCTATTGTGTGAGCGTATCGATGTATCCTTTGCTCTTGGACGGGCTCGTAAAACTCGGCGGTGAAAGCAAAGCCCCACAACATTTGGCAAGCTATTGCGGGTCGTTCGTAAACTTCCTCTTCTCAGTATCTTCACAGTTTGCAGGAGCAGTAGCCACAGTAGAGTTCCTAATGTACTTCGACCATTTTTGCGCGTAAAGACTATGGCGACGATTACCTCAACACCCATCGTGAAGTGATAGAAAACGAATTGCAACACGTGGTATATGCTATCAATCAGCCAGCAGCAGCACGTGGTTATCAGTCGGTTTTCTGGAATATATCACTGTATGACCGTCCGTATTTCGATTCGATGTTCGGCACTTTCGTCTACCCCGACGGTAGCAAAACCTTCTTATGAGTCTTTAGACAAACTTCAACAGTTCTTTATGCATTGGTTCAATATCGAGACGCACTAAGGCGATCCTCACTTTCCCTGTAGTAACCGCAGCAATGCTCACTGAGGACAAACACGTGTACGACGAGCATTTTGCGCGCTTCTGTGCCAAAGAACTCAGTGAGGGCAATGCCTTCTTTATATACCAATCGGATAATGCCGACTCTTTGGCAAGTTGCTGCCGCTTGCGCAATGAAATTTCCGATAATACTTTTAGCTATTCACTGGGTGCAGGAGGGGTTTCTACTGGTAGTATCAATGTGATTACTATCAATATGAATCGCCTCTACCAAAAAGCATTTATCGTTAGAGCGCACTTTGGATAATATCCATAAATACCAAGTGGCTTACCGCGCTATTGTGCAGGGATTACAAAGATGCGGGTATGTTACCAGTGTACGATGCAGGCTTTATCTCGCTTGATAAACAGTTCCTCACTATTGGCATCAACGGAATGGTGGAAGCTGCCGAGTATTTAGGCATTCGCATTTCTGACAACCCCGACTATAAAGCATTCATCAACAAAAACCTCAAACTAATTTACGACAAGAACAAAGGGAAGCTAAAAGCTAAATATGGCTTTATGTTTAATACTGAGTTTGTGCCTGCTGAGAACTTAGGCGTGAAGAATGCGGCTTGGGACAAAGCCGATGGCTTGCAAGTGCCACGTGATTGCTACAATTCATATTTTTATATTGTGGAAGACGACTCTCAAAACCTTATCGATAAGTTCTATTTGCACGGCAATGAGTATATACAGTACTTAGACGGCGGTTCGGCTTACCACTGCAACCTCGAAGAATACCCCACTGCCGAAGGTTTCTACAAACTACTGAATGTAGCTGCTAAAACAGGTTGTAACTATTTCTGCTTCAATATATGTGTAACTGTGTGCAACGATTGTGGCTATATCGATAAACACACGCACGACCACTGCACCCATTGTGGTTCTGAAAATATCGACCACGCCACTCGTGTGATAGGCTACCTCAAACGCATTACTAATTTCTCTAAAGACCGACAAAAAGAAGCTAAAATACGTTACTATGGGCACGCTACGGTATAGCAGTTACGATATAGTCCTCCAAGAAGTACCCAACGAGATTTCCCTGTGTTTTACCATCACAGGGATGTCCGTTGGCGTGTGAGGGTTGCCATTCCGAATATATTTGGGACGGCAGTAAAGGCTGTGCGCTCACCAATGAAGGTTTAGAACAACTGCTCAGCAAGTATGAAGATATGATAAGCTGTGTGCTGTTTATGGGAGGCGAGTGGCAGGTAGAGACCCTGCTCTCGCTTATCTTCCAAGTGAAGTGTAAACGGCTGAAAAACGGCACTCTATACAGGGCTCAACCTCAAGCAAGTACAGCGAAAAATACCCTGAGCTGTTAGGGTGTTTTAGACTACATCAAAACCGGCAAGTGGTTACCCAAACTCGGTGGCTTAGATAGCCCCACCACCAATCAAGAGTTTTTGAACCTACAAACGGGAGAGGTGATGAATAAGCTGTTTCATAAAAAAGGTAAAAGGTAAGATTTTCTCAATGTCGGTTATCGCATTGTATAGGGAGGTCTGAGTAGTTATCACTGAGGAAGACAAGGGCTTCTCATCCAAAAGGATTCTCCATATAAACCAAAAAAATACAAGCAGGTTTCCCTTTAAGCAAGTGCCCTATATAGGTAGGAGGTATTATATCGCTTTTTTTCAGCAGGAGTAATAGAGGTAGATTCACCTGATTTAAAGAATTGACGCTTGATAATCTTTTTAGTGTTGTTATCCATCACTACGAAAAAAAGCGTGCAACAGGGGTCGTAATAACTATCATCTTCAGTAAAAATCTTGTATATAACAAGTAGTTTGTTTTGTAATGGTATTTGTACGCTTTTCCTAATCTGTATTTAGGATTTACAATTTTGTAGGTAGCAGGGAAAGCAGATGTTTTTATTTCCTTCAAGTAACTACTTGCATTTGGTTCTCTACAAATGGATTTTCTTTTGCCTACATAAGCGAATGCAAACCCATTTTCGGCTTCTTCCTAGAGAGTTTATCTTTAGCATAATACACTTCAAACCCTATTTCATAATTGTAAGAGAAATGTCTTTTCATCGGCATAAACATTGAGATTAGCAGCGACTCTTAGAGTAGATAAAGGAAATTTTTTTCAACCTATTCTTATCGATGTTATAGAGATAGAGTGTATCAGTTTCGGAGAATTTCATACGTTTGAAAAAGCGAGTTCTATAGTTGCCTGTTAAGGGAAAAATACTTCATAAATTCCTTTCCTAATTTCTTTTGGTTCTTGATATAATGTGGGGGCACATCTAAGGTGTCGTTTTTGGTATATATCAGAAAAAGAAACGTGGATCGCTTTTTTTCATTCTGAGCAAGTCCTGCGATATACAAATTGATACTATCGGCAACAGAAGCAGTGGGTATGTTTTTCAAATTCAATGCTTGTAGTATTAATAGGAGTATCAGTGTTTTCTGGGTCTTGACTATATTGGATAATTTGAGATTCTGAGCTATATTCTTTTATACTATCAGACACATAAATTTCGTCTGTAGTAGAGGTTGATTTATTTTTACAGCCATCGCAACTACTAACAGTAGCTAATAGTAAAAATAGAAAGGGGAATGTATTTCATATATTGGAGAGGTTGAAAATGCAAAAATAGTAAAAAAATGCGTGATTTATGGTAAATCACGCATTTTTGTATTTTTAATTAGTCATTTTCAATGAGATATAATTTGCTAATTGACAAATTATTCGTATCTTTGCACATAATAATTTAAAAATTCAGTTTTATGAAAAAGATTCAGTTTTTTTCAGTAATACTATTTTTCATTAGCATTTGCTACTTTCGTCTCTTGTAAAAAAGAATGACGATAATCCGCAACAACCATCTTTACAAGTCCCTAAGATGGAAGTAACAGCCCCTAAAGGTGATTTTTGTGAATGGTACTACTTCTAAAAACTATTACAATCAGTAATACAGGAGCAACTGATGTTACTATTACATCAGTGGAACTCACAGGTGCCAATGCTGATGAGTTTACAACCACAGCTTCACCCACTACTATAGGAGTAGGTAAAAAGATACGAATTTACCGTTACCCTTTCTCCTAAAACTAATGGAAATAAAACAGCTAACTTAGTGATTAAAAGCAATGCAGGAACTATTACCATTCCGCTAAAAGGGACTGCAACCATAATACCTAAAGTAACTTTTGTTACTAACAAGGCTGAAGGTGATTCCTTTATGTTAAGCGTAGCAATTGCAGAGAATGATATTCCTGAGGTGTGGTTTGACCGGAATAACAATGGTGTAAAAAGATGAAGGTGAGGCTTTGTTAGAAGTTCTATATCCTAGTGTAAAAAGCAGGAAACCTTTTTGTAGGAATAGGTAGCTCTAATACGGTTTCTATTTATGGAAAAATTTACAAAAATGGAATTTCTTCCAGAAAAAAAGGTATTATTAGCTTTGATATTTCTCAAAATGAGTATATCAAAAACCTTTGCTTGTGGAGGTTCTGATTTTAAAGGTGTTACTCTTAATACAAGTCTTACTAATATGTATTGCAATAAATCCAAACTCACTTCTTTAGATATTTCTAAACTTACCGAACTCAAAGGTTTATATCTAAATGAAAACAATTCTCTAACGAGTTTAGACCTTTCAAAAAAACACTAAACTTACGTATGTACAATTGAATGGTGCCAATTCCTTACAATGTGTGAAAAGTAAGCGCTGAACAATTAGCTAATCTTGTAACAAACTGGTTTAAACAAGGAACCAGAGCAGAGTTTAAAACAGAATGTAACTAACAAAATCCAGTTTTGAGTACTGCTGGCTTTATAATTCTAAAGAGGTTGTCTAAAGTTTAGACAACCTCTTTTTTAGTGATAGCTAACAAGTAATAGGTCAGGTAAATAATTGTGAATTGTGAATTGTTAATTATCAATTATTTTTGTACCTTTGCCGCTATGGACGGAAATACTCACACCCTCTCGGAGGTCATTAAGCTCATTGTAAAAGCAAAAATCACCTCAATTATGGTTTTGCAAAAAAGCCTCGTTGCCAGCCCTCTGGAATGAACTGATGGGTACAGCTATAGCGCGCTATACTACCTCGGTAGAGCTCAAAGGCAATACGCTATATGTGCGACTAACTTCACCTGCACTTAGCAACGAATTGAGTTATGGCAAAACCAAAATTATTGAGAACCTCAACGAGCGCTTGGGAGAATCTCTAATTCAAAAAGTTATATTTTTTTAAACGGATGATACGACCCGCAACCCCCACCGATGCCTCTGCTGTTGCCCCACTAATGTTTCAAGCAATGGAGGAAATCGTGTATAAAATGATAGGCAAAGACCACAAAGAAGAAGCTATTGCCTTGCTAAAAAAACCTCTTTGAACAAGAAGACAATCAGTATTCTTATAAAAAAATGCTTGGGTATATGAAGAAGAGGGCGCAGTAATAGGGTCGGTGATTGCTTATGATGGAGCTCACTTGCACCGCTTGCGCGCTCCTGTGCTAGCACTCATTCGCAGTAGCTACGGTATAGATATTGTGCTGGAAGATGAAACCGCTGAAGGCGAACTTTATATAGATACTCTCAGCGTACTGCCCACTGCTCAAGGCAAAGGTATAGGCTCACAATTAGTAGCCCACCTTAAAAAGGTAACTACTCAGTCCATAGGCTTACTCGTGGATGTGCAAAACCCAAAAGCCGAAAGACTTTACACCCGCTTAGGGTTTGAGTATATAAATCATCAAGAACTCGCAGGTGGAATATATAAACACCTTGTGTTTAGGGGATAGATAATTACTAAACTTTCTAAATGTGTATAAGAGATATGAGACAAAAGAAAAACAGAGAGAAAAACCCAACAGATAAGGTAATAAAGGCAACTTTATGCTAAATCTGAAACCAATGTGCCTTTCCTGGTTGTAAAGAAACTTTATTTGATGAAGGAGGTACAAACCAATCTAATATCTGTCATATAGAAGCTGCGGAAAAAGGTGGACAACGTTATAATGAAGACAGTACTGAAGACGAGCGGAGAAGCTATGACAATCTAATATTATTGTGCCTTAAGCATCATAAAATAATTGATGATAATGCAGTTCTTTATCCAGTTGAAAAAAGCTGAAAGAGATGAAGCGGAAACACGAAATAGCTATTGCTAAAAAAATATCAGAACAAAAATGTACTCAGCAAATATCCTTCGGCACTGAATTTGGTAATCAATAGCTTAGGTAAACACTTTATAAATGATCCTGAACCTGATGAGGTATGGATTGCCCCCTCACCCGAAGAGAAAATAAAGTACAATCACCTTAAAGATTACCAATATGTTATCAAGGAACATAGTGTTTATCAGGGCAAATTGAACAAGATATACGATGAAATTGAAAAAAACAAGGTTCTGTTAAAAAAAGTTGTTTTAAAAAACATTCGTTTACTGTACTTAAAAGAAAAAAAGGTAAATACGATGGTAATTTAGAGGCAATTAGAGCTAATGCCGACAGTATTTTTGAACGTATTCAGCGCAAACTTTGGGATCAAGCAAATGAAGAGATGAATGAAATAGATGAAAAAGTATTCAGTGAAGCCATTGATACAGCTATTACTATAATCTTAACCGATGCCTTTATGCGCTGTGAAATTTTAGAAGAACCTACACGATGATAGTAAGCAAAAAAACATAAGTCCGCAACGAGATATATACTATTTAGGAGCTAAGCTAATTGAATTGCTAAGTAATTCAAAGAAAAACACGATTATTACGACCTTCACAAGCAATTTGAGAAGGAATGCCCTATTTCGTTCAGCTTATTTCTGTTAGTCTTAGACTGGTTGTTTTTTTGTTAGGTGTTATCAAAAATGTTAAGAAAGGAGAAATAGCCAAATGTTTTTAAAAATTAAGCATATATAACAATAAAGGGAATTATTAGAAAATCTTTTTAAAAGAGGAGTGAACCTAATAGTAGACGAGACTAACGAGACACAGCGACTACAGTCTACAGGTAATAATGTAGGCAAAACTACTGTGTTGCGCCTCATCGATTATTGTTTGGGAGCTAAAGGTGATGAGATTTATAAAGACAGTGAATTCTCAGGGCAACCTAATACTGATATTGAAGTTTTTAAAAGCAAACTGAAGTAGTAATTACCCTTGAAATGGTAGAAGAATTGAATGGAGAAGAAGAAAAATGTTATCAGCATCAGTAGAAACTTTTTAAAACAAAAAAACAGAAAAAAACAAACTATCAATGGATTTTCTTATAGCGATGAGGAGTTTACTAAAAAAATTAGAAGAGCTTATTTTTCATACCACTATAAATAAAACCGTCGTTCAGACAAATGATAGCTAAAAAAATATACGTATTACCCCTGAACGAATGACTAATATCTTGAAAGTATTAGTGAAATTTACTAAAACAGAAGAATATGAAGCTTTATACTTGTTCTGGCTGGGAATTGATACTGCCTCATCGGCTGAAAAAAAGCAAAGTTGATAGAAAAAAAGACAACAAGAAAAAAAGATTTCAAAATAGACTGAAGAATGAAAGTAAAGGTGACTTAGCTTTTTATAGAACAACAATTAGTTTTTAGCAGGACAGATAGCCGAATTAGAAAAAAACAAAAAGATGACTTTAACCTGAACGAGCGGTATGAGGAAGATATAAAAATGCTGAACGACACTAAAAAAGGCTTAATAATATCGCTTCTGAAATAAGTGTGTTGGAAGAGAGAAAAACCTTATATTAGAAAGTAAAAACTGATTTAGAGGCACAATACACCAACATTAATACCCAGCAAATAGCCCTTTTGTATGAAAAAAAGCAAAGGTATTAATACCTTCCTTACAAGTATCGTTTGAGCAAACCGTACAGTTTCACAATGATTTGCTTACCGAAAAAAATTAGCCTATATTACTCGTGAACTACCCACCATAAACCAACAGCTAAAGAGTTTAAACATTTCGTTAGAAGAACATAGAACGAAAGAAATTTCATTAACCCAGAAAGTGAAAAATGGGAGTATGGGATAGTTTGGAACGTATCATTGCTACTCTCAATAGTCTTTATGAACGCAAAGGTAATTTGGAAAAAGCAAAAAGAGTATTGGATAATGTCTTACCAAACGATGGAAGCTATTGATGCTGATTTAAAAAGCTATTGATAGTGATATCGCTTCAAATAATTTACTAATGGAAAAATAGAATAACACTATTTAATAAGTATTTTAGTAAAATGTCGAATATCCTTTATGGGGAACACTATCTGCTATTTCAGAAGAAAAAAAGAAAAATGGTTATGATTTAGCTATTCAGAATATAGAAGGTAACCCCAGTGCAGGTAAGAAAAAAAGGACAAATAGCCGCCTTTGATTTTTGCTTACATACAGTTTGCTGATGAGTTAGCGATTCGCTGTCTGCACTTTATCCTACACGACCAATTAGAAAAATATACACGACAACCAACTCAATACCCTCTTTGAGGGTTGCTAACCACCTAAATGGACAGTATATTGTACCGATACTAAGAGACAAAGTGCCTGAAAATATAGATATTAGTCCGTATACAATTCTTACTTTATCACAAGACGATAAGTTATTCAAAAATATAACACTTAATGAAAACCCTTATCAAAAAAACGCCATTATTATAAACGAAAAATACCCTCTTTCAAGGCGACCTCTTGATTGAGGGAGAGCGCATTGCACAAATAGACTCTCACATACTCCTAAAGGGAATTACGAGGTGATAGAAGCCGAAGGCAAGTATCTCATCCCTGGAGTGATTGACGACCAAGTGCACTTCCGCGAACCTGGACTTACTCATAAAGCTACTATCGCTACCGAAAGCCGTGCGGCAGTAGCCGGCGGTGTAACTACCTTTTTTTGAGCAACCTAACACCGTACCTCAAACCGTAACGATTCCGCTTTTGGAAGAGAAATTTGCGATTGCCAAACAATCCTCTTTTGCTAATTATTCTTTCTTTTTAGGAGGAACAAACGACAACCTCGAAGAACTGAAACGCTTAGATAAGAACGCTTGTGCAGGGGTGAAACTCTTCTTAGGATCTTCTACGGGGAATATGCTCGTAGACAATGAGAAAAACCATAGAAGCTATTTTTCAACAATGTAGATTTAGTAATTGCCGCGCATTGTGAAGATGAAGCAACTATTCGCAAGAATTTAGCCCACTATCAAGGCTTGTATGGCGAGGATATCCCTATAGACCTGCACCCTTATATCCGCAGTGCTGAGGCTTGCTATCTCTCCTCTTCACGCGCCATTGCTTTGGCTGAAAAAACAGGTGCGCGTCTGCATGTGTTCCACCTTTCAACAGCTAAGGAAACCGACCTCTTCCGCAATGATATGCCACTAAAAGATAAGAAAAATCACCGCTGAGGTGTGTGTGCATCACTTGTGGTTTAGTGAGGAAGATTATACTACTCGTGGGGCTTTCATCAAATGGAATCCGGCAGTAAAAACAGCTGATGACCGCACAGCGCTGTGGCAAGCCCTCTTAGACGACCGTTTGGATGTGATTGCTACCGATCACGCACCACACACCTTCGAAGAAAAACAGCGAAAGGGCTATGTAAATATCCCTTCAGGAGCACCTTTTGGTACAGCACTCGCTTGTGGCAATGCTCGAGAAAGCTCATAAAGGTAGTATTTCTATCAAAAAAATAGTAGAAAAAATGTGTCATAATCCCGCTATTCTTTTTTTCAGGTAAAAGACCGCGGTTTCTTGCGCGAAGGTTATTACGCTGACCTTGTGCTGGTGGATATGGATACCCAATGGACAGTACAGAAAAAACAATCTGCTCTACAAATGTGGCTGGAGTCCGCTGGAAGGACAACAATTCCACTCGGCTGTGGTGAGCACTTTTGTGAATGGCAAACAGGTGTACCACAATGGTAAACTTATGGTAGATCCTCAGGGGCAACGCATCACTTTCAACAGATAAGACTATGAAGAAAAATTATTTATATATTGGTTTTGCTACTCGCCGTAGCAGCTTGCAAAAAGAATATCGTTCCTAAACCCGATAAGTTTTTGGACGAAAAGCAAATGGAAAAATCTGCTCTACGATTTGGCTGTGTTAGAATCGATGAAAGTTTCACAAGCTCAAAAAATTAGACTCGTTGCAGTTCAACTCACAACAGTTTATCTACAAAAAAATACCAAATTGATAGTATTTCGCTAGCGCAGAATATGGTGTACTACGCTTCTTTCCCTAAAGAATACGATACCATTGTAAAGAAAAGTAGAAAAGAGAATCAAACTCCAACGCGATAGTATCGACAAAGTAATAAATACCCCTAAAGACATTAAAAAAGAGGAACAACTCAAAGAAGAACTCATTAAAGAACCTACTCAGTAATTTTGGACGCACTGCTCATACATCGCACTTATCTCACTTGGATATTTCCTGCCTTCCTACTTATTTTTCGGGTTGGTAGCTTTCCTGCGCGTGTTCTATCCTAAGCATTTTAAGGACTATCAGCGACTATTGCTCAACAATAAGTACATTATTATCTATGGCAAGAAGGAACGCAAACTCCACCTCTTCACGGTAGTGCTCTACCTCACACAATGTTTGTGCTTAGCACTTTTTTTGTATATGTAAGCCTCAAACACTATGGGATAACAAAACTTTATACTGAGAGGTTTATGTTTTTTTAGAAATAGTACTTTTTCGTATTTCTATTTCTTGTTGCAAAAACTTCTCCTTCAGCGATGGATTAGCAGTCTTTTCGACCTCTCCGATTTTAGCAGAGATTATATTTTTAACAGAATAGCTTACTCCTCATATGCTGCAATTGTGATGGTAATTGTCCTTTTTTTAGGTGTTTATCTACCTTTTACAAGCGAAAAACACTTGTTTTTTTACTTCTTTTAGTACTATTACTAATATTACTGAGCATCAATATGTTAAGTTGGATTAAAAATCATAAAATCTAATCAAAAAGAAATAAAACCTTACTTATTCTATTTTATTTTTGTATCTTTGCGCCCTTGAAATCGCACCCTATATCTTTTATTATTTACGGAATAGGATATTTTTAGGAAGTGTAAAGAAAGAACATTTATGAAGGTAAAATCGATATTAGTTTCGCAACCAGAACCAAAGGCTGAAAAACTCTCCGTATACACAAATCATTCAAAAACCACAACGTGAAAGTAGATTTTGTGCCTTTCATCAAAGTAGAAGGGATGACCGCTAAGGACATCAGAATGCAGAAGATTGACCTTACCAATTTTACAGCCGTTATTCTTACCAGTCGCAAATCTGTAGACCATTATTTTTCGTATTGCTGAAGAAATGCGTTTTTAAAAGTGCCTATCACAATGAAGTACTTTTTGCCAATCGGAAGCTATTGCTTACTACTTGCAGAAATATATCACTTATCGCAAGCGCAAAATATATGTAGGTAAAAAAAGAGTTCGCCGACCTCTTGCCTATCCTCAAGAAGTACAAAGACGAAAAATTTCTCTTTCCAGGTTCTGATGCACCTAAACCTGAAGCTACAGCTGCTTTAGATGAGATTAAAATAAAAATGGGAACGCGTGGTATTCTACCGCACCGTATATTGCGATATTTCGGCTATCAAAGAAAAATAAGTATGATATACTCACTTTCTTTTCGCCTGCGGGTATAGAAGCCCTTTTCAAAAAGTTTCCCCGATTTCTCACAAAAGAAAAACTAAAATAGCTGTTTATGGCGATGCAACCCTTAAAGCTGCTGAAGAAGCAGGACTCATCATCGATATCAAAGCGCCTTCACCCGAAAGCCCCTCGATGACCGTTGCCCTCGACCATTATTTAGGCAAACAAAATAGTAAAAATAAAAAAGACTGCTAAAAAGCAGTCTTTTTATTATATTCTTTTTCATTTAAAAATGCGTGGAAAGCACCAGGATTGCCAGTAGTAGAGAGGATTTGCTCTACGGTTTCGGTAGCTGGGTTGAAAGCGAAGAGTCCGCGTTTATCACTTCCAAAAAGCACCAAATAGCACTCTGTCTTTCAGTTTGGTGATAAGGATACTATGTCCATCGGTAAGAGGAACGCCTCTTATTTGGCTGATGGATTTGGCATTGAAATCTACGAGTACAGCCATTGCATTTTTAGCAGTGTAGGGGTTTGAACCGTTGAGTTCTACTATACCCACATAAGCTACTGCTTTTTCCATTGCCTATATACAAACAGTTATACACGCTGGCAGGCTTGTAACTAGTGCCTGCAATGGTGGTAGTAGAGATGTCCCACGATTTGCTGCTATCAAATTCGGTACTGCCTTTGGGAATGCAGAGGAAACCACATTTGGTATTGTCTCTAGAGTACCCAAAAATAGCCTGCGGTAGCCATATAAATATCACCTGCCTCATTAGTGAATAGCATTCCTTTACATTGCGCCATAGGGGCGGGTAGGGGAAGGTGAGTTTGGTAGTAGTCTCGGATACTACTTTTTCCACTACATCAGTTTGAGGGTTGATGATAGCTACATCACATTGCTGATAATCAGGGATAAGGTTGCCAACCTTCTCCTTGGTTCACTTGGGTAAGACATAGATAATATTTGCCATCGCGAAGAATACCCATAGCTGGTTCAGGACTAGTATCATTGTGAGCGTATTGGCTGAGATTGATTTCACCTGTTTTTTGCATCGTTTGTGGGTTGATAATCCACACTACACCTTGTGTATAGAAAGGTACGTAGGCTTTGGTATCACTTATTTTTTCGAGGTGACCCACCATTGAGCCTGCAAGGACATCAAGAGTAGCTCCTTTGGTGAGTTTTTTTGGGTAGTAGAGTCATACGTCCAACGGGTAATACCAGCTGTACCTTTTCATAGTATCGAAGATATAAACATTATTACCTTCTACTTGTACCGAAGAACCAAACTCTATTTGTTCGGCTTTAGAGTTATCAACAGCGATACCTCCTGCCATTTTATGAATGATTTGAAGGTAAGAACTACCACTCATCCCGTCAGGATTTTTAACAGAGGTTTCTAATAAGAAATTACCGTTATACTCTACCGTGCTAGGAGGCACAGGAGCTGGTTTGGTGTTGTCATCTTTTTTTGCAAGACACACTAAGCAGTGCAAGACTGCAGAAAGTTAAGATTACTTTTTTTCATTTTAGTTTATTTTTTTGATTAATTTTTCGATTTTTGCAACGCACTAAATTGCCTGTGCGGCTCGCACTAAAATGCGTGGAAGAAGTCTGCACCCCTTCTGTGTTTAGTACTTGCTTGCTGATACCGGTAGCAGGGTCATAGCTAAATAAACCTCTTTTTTTCTTTACCCGATACCCCAAAAATTACTTCGTTGTTGTTTCTACCAATAAACACGCTGTGGCTATCAGTATAAGGGATACCATCAATCTTCTTAATAGTTTTTAGCGTTGAGGTCTATCAACACAGCAATACCATTTTTATCGATAAAAGGATTATCAATATTAAGTTCGGCAGCAGCTACAAAAGCAGCTATTTTGCCATTCCCTAAATATTCAGCACTGTATATGGTAGAGGGTTTATAGGTAGTACCCTCAATAGTAGTGTTGGATATATCCCAACTCTTACTACTATCAAACTCGGTAGCCGATACGGTAGTACTTTGAGGTATGCACACAAAACCCTGAATGGGTATTTGCGGGATTGAACCCGAAATAACCAGCACACATTATATATATATCTTTGTTTTCGGTGGTGAAAATACAAGTTTTATATGAGGGTTGAGAAGGCATAGCCAAGTGAGTAGTGGTTTCTGATATTACCTTTTTCTACCTTATCAGTTTGTACATTGATAATGAGTACATCACTTTGGAGATGGTCGGCATAAGGGAGCATAATCAGGTCCTAATTGCAATAGGGGTAGGTAGAAATACCCATCGCGTATTATTCCGTAGCCTGCATCCGGACTGCTGTCGCTGTGGGCGTACCTTTGAATGTCTATTTCACCTGTTTTTCTGCATTGTTTGTGGGTTGATAATCAATATCTTTGGTGTGTTGTATAAAGGCAAATAAGCTTTTGGTATCGCTCACCTTTATCAAGTTGCAGGGCATAGAATGTGCAGGGGTATCAAATTTTTACTTTCGGTAAGTTTTTTTGAGTAGTAGGGTTGTAAATAAATTTTCTCACGCCATAACTACCATCAACAGCATCTAATGAATATACCTCATTGCCATATATCATTACACTCGACATATAAGGCACTTGTATAGCTTGTTTGTTGTTTAAGGTAGTAGTGGCATTGAGATCATTAGTAAGTTGTAGATAAGAACTACCACTTCTACCATCAGGGTTTTTAAAGGTAGTTTTCACTAAATATTTTCCACCGCCTTCATTAGAAGGTGTAAGCGTAGGGGTGTCGTCTTTTTTTGCAAGACACACTAAGCAGTGCAAGACTGCAGAAAGTTAAGATTACTTTTTTCATTTTAGTTTATATTTATTGATTAATAATTATCTGTCATTATTTAATACTCCTCGTCAAATCTCGTGACACGAAGAAATATTTAGGATTTTATAAAATTAAAATATCATTCTAATCTTCACTCCTCCGTTGATACCAGGGAGCGGACGGTTAAATTCTGATAAAGTTTTTTTCGTTCGTTACATTGCGCAATTTGCCCGATATAAAGAGTTTGTTATTCAAAAAAACTATGTTCAAAACCTATATCTATAGTGGTGCTTCGCGGGATACGGCGTTTTTTTGCAATTGGGTCAGTTCAAAAATCATAGAAATATTCTTCTACAAAAGCTACATCGGCAAAGAGGCGGGTGTTCTGACCGCTACCGCCAAAAAGATTTTTCACGGTGAAATTCCATTCCGGCGTTTGCCATTAGGTAGGGAATATTAGGCATACGCTTGTATTTGGTAGGATTAGGGACGGTGCTGGCGGGTTCGTAGTCACGGGTATCGCGCAAGTCTTGGTAAGTAGTATTCACGTAGGCATAGAGCGAGGGGAGCACATCGGCTTTGGCTTCAAACTCTACCCCAAGGGTGCGCATCTCCCCAAAAATTCTGATATTGTGCGCCTATAAGTCCAGCGGTGTAGCGTATCATATCCTGCAAATACATATAGAAGAAGTTCATTTCTATCTGGGCGTTAGTAGGGTGCTTGCCTGTGAGGTCGAAGAGTAATCCAATATTGGCGCTGGCATTGCGTTCGGGTAGGAGGTCGGCACTGGGCACTACTCCGATGCCGTCGCCCAAAAAGCTCACTTTCTGAGGGGATACGCACTTCATAACCAGCGGATAGTTTTCCCATTAGTGAAGGCAAAAAGCGGTAGCGCAAAGCGTTGTTCACCCCCCAATTGTTCTTTTGTAAATCCACATCGTACTTCCTGGGTACAAATAATGGTGCCATTTGGGTGTGCATAGTGTATTGGTAGTAACGCAGGGTGAGTGAGTTGAGAAACACATCGTTAAGCGACCGCAAGTCGTAAGTAAGTCCGCTTACCCAGCTGTGCATACGCGAATCGAAATTCACTTGCTTGCCTAAACTGAGGGTTTTTCAGCTCGTCCTTGGGCGTTCCTTTAGCTATGGAAAAATACACTGTTGAAATTGAAAGAATGACGTTCGTTGATGATGTACTCTAAGTTGGTTTTTATTGATAAACGATAGCTTTTTGGTCATCGGAATCTGAAGGGAAGTTGTAGCCCACTCACCTCCATAACGCGATGGAGTAGGGTAGGAGCTGCCGTCCCATTCATAGCGGCGGGTAGCTTTTATCAATGAAGTTCATTTGGGTAAGTACCACTCCGCTGAACATATCAAAGTTGAGCCCTTCGGTTAGGAAATTGTCTTTGGTGAGTTTGTTTGCCAAGCCCGCCATTAGGGCTTTCGCTATGGGCTTCGCGAATGTTGTACTCTATACCTTGAATTTCTTTTGTAGGTCTTCACCACTACGGGTTCAAACTCTACCCTCGTCAAACCACCATTTTTTTAGCTTTTAAAGCTCCCCCAACGATGTATTTGCGGTATTTATCGTGGTTGCGGGTGATGCGTAACCCCTCGCGATAGGGCGAATCGAAAGTATAGTTATTATCGGAAGTGGTATATCCCCCACCAATGCCAAAAAAACGAGTCCGCGTGCTTTCAAGTTGCGTTTGAAGACCCCTTTGGGCTTTATGGGTATTGAAACTCTCATAGCCATAGCTGAGGTCGGCATATTTATCAGGGTATTCGCGAATGACGATATTGATAGCTCCCACCCAAAGACGACCCTCCAAAGCGAGCAGGTACCACACCTTTGTAAATCTCGATGCGGTCTATCATATCTATGGGGATATCGTTGATATCCAAATAGTCGGTTTGTTCAGCTCATTGGTAATTCGTCTATGAAGAAGCCAATACGCTTGCCTTCCAAGCCTCGTACCGAAATGCGCGAACTGCTTCCCACACCTCCAGAGGTGCGCAAGGTTACCCCCACGGTTTTGGCGAGAATGTCCTGCACATTGCTCACTGTACCCCCGCATATTGCTCATATCAATCACTGTTACAGGCATACTCTCTTCTTTCTTTTGGTGAGCGATACTCTTGCCCGAAACAGTTACCCCACTTATTTCCTCGGCTTGTTCTTTAAGACTGATATCCAAACGCTCTTGTCCTTTTTAGATATATTTTTCTTACTAAAAGTTTGATAGCCGAGATAGCTACCTATAATAGTGTAATTGCCTTCAGGGGATACCCTTTAGATAATAGTTGCCTTGTGCATCGGCATTAGCGCCTTTCTTCAATTCTTTGAGGTAGATATCGGCGCCTATGAGTGGTTTTTGGGTAGCTTTATCGGTAATTTTACCCGAAAGTTCAGCAGTATTTTGAGCCCATAAAGAAGAAGTAGTGAGCAGTAATAAAAAGAAAAGTTTTGTATAACATAAATATTGGTTTTTATCCATTAAATCATTAACTATCAGTATCTAACCTTTATCTACTGACACCTGATACCTGACACCTAACCCCTAAAAAAATTTGGTAGTTTGAGATATATTATTTACTTTTGTTCTAAACAACGGATTTCAAGAGGCAAAAGTACAGTAAAATAAAAGTACTATTGTTTAATATCCTTAGCAAAGTTTTATATCTGAATAGCTATGATGAATGAAGTAACATTACCTTTGGTGACCAGTGAAGAAGAAGTACAAAGCTACTATGAGGGAGTGAGTGAACACGTGGGATTGTTTCAGTTAGAACAACAGTTTTTAGGCGAGCATACTTACTACTGTTGGCAAGCACAAATGAAAGAAGATGTAGTTTTTGAAGGGCGTATGGATATCCCCTCAGTGCGCCTTTATTTTGTAACGCAAACACATAAAGGTATACAAATAGAGATTGACAAACGTATTGCTACTGCCAAAACAGGAACTCATAATATATTTTTTTCGGGAGTGAAGAGTGTTTAGGGAAAGATTTTTTCACAAAGATGATACTATAGAGGTGATTTCCTTAGCTGTGAGTGCCGAAAAGTTTTGCACAAATAGCCACTCACCTATCCCGAAACCTTTATGTCGTGGTATGAGCGTTATCAACACAGCGGCAATTTTATGCTCTCCCCGAACATTCTTTTGCCTACTACCTTTGCTATGCAAACGGCACTTTGTCAGTTGCAGCAAGCGACACTCTTGGGCAAGGCTGCCCGACCTTATGCTGATCTTAAAATACAAGAACTCCTTGTTTTTGCAATTGCAACAATACGAACAACAACAGTCACAACCTCACCAATATTGTAAAACCCCAACCGATGTACAGAAGATGTACGAAGTGCGCGATATGCTTACAGCCCAGTTAGATACTACGCCTTCCATAACTGAATTAGTGCGTGCTGTGGGTACTAATGAAAAGAAATTGTGTTACGGTTTCAAAGAAGTATTTGGCACTACAGTTTTTCGGTTACTTATACGATTATAAAATGGAGTTAGCACAGCAGCTACTTCTCACACCGATAAGAACATCAGTGAGATAGCATTTGCTTGTGGTTATGAGTATGTATCGCATTTCTCTACTGCCTTTAAGAAGAAATTTGGCAGAAGCCCGAAGCAAGTGTCAGGGGACAGAGGATAGTTATAAACTTTGTGAAAGTCCCAAAAACTTTGATAAAGTAGATTACTCTGATAATCAAATTACATTGTAGGGCGTTTTGCAAACGCCCTTTACAAAAAGCTGCCTAACATTAGACAGCCTATTTATACTACAACTTCAAAAAGTTCCTCTACGTATTCTCTACTGTTAGAAAGTCAGGGGGACTTTTGTTTTGCCCTACCGAGTTTGTCTTTATGCTTGAGCCAATCGTGGAAAAAGCCCCGTACGTGCGCTGTGTACTTTAGGCTTGTTGAGGGTCATATTGTTGTAACGCTTGGCTTCGTAATCGGAGTTGAGTTTTTGGAGTTCGAGGTCTAATATCTCGGTGAATTGCTCTAAACTCTCTGGAGCTGACTCAAATTCTATCACCCACTCGTGTCCGCCTTTTAGCTTGTCCTGCATAAAGATAGGAGCTACAGTGTAATCTATCAAATTACTATTGGTTTGTTCGCAGGCTTTTTTTCTAAAGCGCGCTCAGCATTCTCTATAATGAGCTCTTCGCCAAAAAAACATTGATAAAGTGCTTTAGTACGCCCCGTAATCTTGATGCGATAAGGTGCTACTGAGGTAAATCGCACGGTATCACCTATAATATACCGCCACAAGCCTGCATTGGTGCTAATCACCATCGCATAGTTTTTGCCTATCTCCACTTCACTCAGCGGAATGGCTTTTTTTGTTGGGCAGTGCCAAAAGGTCTCCATTGGGATGAACTCATAGAAAAATACCATAGTCGAGCATTAGCAGCATCTCGTCGGAATTGTTGCGGTCTTGAATAGCAAAAAAAGCCTTCGGAAGCGTTGTATATTTCGTAATAGCGGAAAAGTATCCGAGGGGATAATATTTTTATATTGTTCGCGATAAGGAATGAAACTCACTCCACCGTGGAAATACACTTCTAAGTTTTCCCACAATTCTAATAGGTGTTGTTTTTTTGGTATCTTCTAAAATGCGGTTCAGCAATACGAGCATCCACGAGGGACACCTGCAATGCTGGTAACATTTTCTGTTTTACTTCTTTTTACAATTGCCTGTAGTTTGCTCTCCCATTCACTCATCAGTGATACTTTGTTGCTGGGAGTACAACTCCATTCTGCCCAAAAAGGCAAGTTTTCAATTAAAATTGCCGATAAATCACCAAAAATAGGTGCCGTTTTGCTCGTATAATTGCTTGCTACCCCCAAGTCGCAAACTCTTTCCTTTGAAAAAGGTTTGAGTTTTCGTTGTTGTTTAGGTATAAGCAAAGCATATCTTTCCCTGATTTGTAATGACACAATTGCAGAGCCTCCTCACTCACGGGTATAAATTTGCTTTTTGGCATTGGTAGTCCCGCTGCTCTTAGCAAACCACTTGATGGGTGTATGCCAAAAATACATTGCGTTCACCGCGCCGAGCTCTTTCAACATAAGGCTCAAAGTCCTCGTAGGTAGTGAGAGGCGTTTCACGCACAAATTGCTGGTAGTTTTTCACTTCGGCGAAGTTGTATTGCTTGCCGAGTTCAGTATCTTTGGCATTGCTGATTAGTTCTAAAAAGCACGCGTTCTTGTACCCTATGAGGGTCGAGTACAAACTCTTGTATCTGGTCGATACGGCGTTTTAAAAAAACCACGAAGTGATAGAATTAAATAAAGCTAAAAGGCATTTTTATTTCAGGTTTCAGGGAATAGATTTCAGGTTTCAGGGTATAGGGGTCAGGTGTCAAGGTAGGATTCTGATACCTGACACCTGACCCCTAACACCTGATAACTTATAAAGAATTTTCTTTAGTGAATTTTTACGATTTCGGAAATACGTCCAAAAAGCAACGCCCACTACTGTATCGGCAGCACCGTAGTACACTGCTACTTTGTCTTCTTCGATAGAATGCAAGGCAGCGCAAGGGAATACCACATTAGGGCACATCGCCGGTAGTTTCGTAGAGGGTGGCAGGCGCCAAGAGGTAAGGCTGTGTACGAGCGATTACCTTGCTTGGATTGTTGAGGTCTAACAATGCAGCCCCCATAGAGTAGCGGAAACCGTTGCAAGTATTGATTACCCCGTGATAGAACAATAGCCATCCGTCTTTTGTTTTGATAGGCACAGCTCCTGCTCCTATTTTTGGTACATTGCCAAGCGCTATCTATAAAAGGCGTTACTTTCATCACGCAGCGGTGTTCACCCCAGTATTTCATATCGGGGCTATAGCTGATGAAAATATCACCGAAAGGAGTATGTCCGTTATCACTTGGGCGGCTAAGCATTGCGTATTTACCGTTGATTTTCTCAGGGAAGAGCACCCCATTGCGGTTGAAAGGCAAAAAGGCATTCTCGCATTGGAAAAAAACTCTTTGAAATCAAAAGTATAGGCAATCCCGATAGTAGGGACCACAATAGCCATTACACCAAGTTACCCAATAGCGGTCTTCGATAAAAAGTTACGCGAGGGTCGTACTTATACTCAGAATGAAGGAAATCAGTATTACCACCTTTCATCACAATAGGTTCGTGGTTGATTTCCCAATGAATAGCATCTTTACTGAAGCCAGCGAAGATATTCATTTGTACTGCTTTTGTTGTCGCAGCGGAAAACCCCTGCATAACCATCTTTAAAAAGGCACTACGGCACTATTAAAAAAATACTGTTAGAGGTAGGGATATCATACCTACCGATAATAGGGTTTTTCAGAATAACGCCACATTACATCGGTACAACCCGCATGGGCGTTCTTGCCAAGGAATTTTTTTGACTCATTATTTTTTTGTTTTAGTTATTAGTTATTGTTTAGTTATTGGTAATTAGCATATATTTAAAGAAGTTCATCTATTTTTTTAGAATTAAATTCTACTAACTTTTTTTCCAATCAATGTCTCCATTCTTTTTGCAGAAGTTATTAGAAAAACTCACGAGTAAATTTGTTTATCATTTGTGTATATGACAACATAAACTCTTCATTTTTCTTTTTGCTTGATGTCCTAAAGGTTCAATTAGTTCAGTATATAGATCTTTATTCCCTGAAATAAACTCCCAAAAACTCTTGTCCACAATATTTAAAGTAATCCCCTTTATCAGGATTATTTTTCCTTACCATAGCAACAGCCATTTATAGCAACAACATTTATTTGTGAATTACTTGTGCGAAGAGTTTTTCTTTTGCCGTTTTAAAATCAGAAATCATCTTCTTAATCTGAGAACTATTTCCCCAATTATTTCCTGATTTTATAGTAACAATATAACGGATATTTTCTTTATCGAACTCTAAATCTATTCCTGTTATGCCCGATTTATATCCTCCGTATACTTCATTACTTATAAAAAAATTGCTAAACCTTCAAGCCAATTACCAAAAGATAGTTTCTTCATTAGAAGAAATATGAGCATCTACAATACCTCTTATTATTTGTTCAGAAGTTTGCATATACTTAGCCTTAAATAGGTAAGGATTTTTTTCTTTTCAAAACTTGTGAAAGTTTTAATTTATCAAGACTTTGATTCTCTTCTGATGAAAAATACCCAATATTTTCCTCTACATATTGAACTACTTTTTGAATGTCTAATGCTTTCATAATTATCCAAATCTTAACATTGCTTGGTAGGGTTCTTCTAATTGGTTTTTTTATCATTTGGTAGTAATCTTCCATTATTTCAATACCAATAGCACTTCGCCCCATACGTTCTGCTACGAATAGAGTAGTACCTGAACCTGCAAAGGGGTCGAGCACCATATCACCTTCTTTTTGTAAAGAGTTTAATAAACCATTCAGGTAGTTCCTCAGGGAATGCAGCACTATGTTTTTTTATTATTGCACTCAGTAGCTAAATGTAAAACATTTGTAGGGTATGCCTTTTCACGGTCTATCCAATTAGATATATTCTTTCCAAAACCACTACCTACTTTAGAGTTATCTCTCCGTTTATCAGTATCTGATAGGGTTCTTTAGTCTACTTTTAGCCCAATCACCCATTGGAACCATCACCTCTTCCTGATACATTGCAAATTTTTTTACTTTTATTGAATTGTAATAAGCGTTCCCACGCATCACGAAAACGGTTAGGCCATTTGCCTGGATAAGAGTTTTTGTGCCATATAAACTCTTCTGTCCATAACCAACCTTGTTTACGCATTGCTAAGATAAGTTCCATTACATATGTACTACGCTCCCCATTTACTACTTTTTCTTTGATATTCAATACAAAAAGTACCAGAAGGCTTCAGTACTCTTAAAAAGCTGTTCGGAAATAGGTAAAAACCACTCTACATATTTATCAGGAGAAATCCCCCATAAGTACTCTTGCGCTGGTCAGCATATGGGGGAGAGGTAACAATTAGGTCAATAGAGTTATCAGGAAGTGTTTTAAGCATTTCTGCACTATCTCCTTGTAATATGTTAGTTATCAGTTCTTTCATTTTATTTCATCAAAAAAATAGCACTATAAACAGCATCAATATCTGTAAGCAATCCCCATTCTAACCCCTTTTTAGCAGTGAGTAATTCATCATCGCTGAGTGTTCTGCCTAATCGCTCTAAAGCAATAGATTGTATATCTTCTACAGCAATCGTAAAAAAATAGGTTTAGCCTTTTTCTTCTATGACAGAACTCTCTACCTCAAACTTTTCAAAAAGAGATTCAAAAAAATAGGTAAGTCTTCCTCATCAATAGCTATTTGTAGTACCGTTTTTGCCATTATGTTACACTGTTTTCTTTATCAATTCTGTGATAAACGCTATTTGCTCGTCGTCAAGCTCGGTGTGCATAGGCAGAGAGATGACTTCTTGTACTAATTTATTGGTAACGCCAAAAATCAGCTTCGTTATAAGAGCTGCGGGTATAGGCTTTTTGAGCGTGCAATGGTATAGGGTAGTAAATACCAAAAAGGCACTCCATTTTCACCAAAAACCTTAGTGAGTTCATCGCGTTTGCCATTAGTGATGCGGAGGGTATATTGGTGGAATACGTGGTCGTAACCTTTGGCGATTACAGGAGTAATGATATGAGGGTTGCCTTTCAGTGCTTCTGTATATTTGCGAGCGGCTTCACGGCGGCGGGTGTTATAATCGTTTAGGTGAGGAAGTTTGGCGCGCAACACAGCCGCTTGTAAAGAGTCGAGGCGAGAGTTTACCCCTACTACATCGTGGTGGTAACGCACATACATACCGTGATTTACGATACCACGAAGGGTGTAAGCGAGGTCGTCGTCATTAGTGAAGATAGCCCCTCCATCGCCGTAGCAACCGAGGTTTTTAGAAGGGAAGAAAGAAGTTGCCCCTACGTGACCGATAGTGCCTACTTTTTTTGTTTGTGACCATCGGTAAAAGTATAATCAGCACCAATGGCTTGCGCGTTGTCTTCAATCACGAAAAGGTTGTGTTTTTTTAGCCAAAGTCATTATGGCTTCCATATTAGCTGGCTGACCGAACAAATGCACGGGTACAATCGCTTTTGTGCGGGGAGTAATCGCTTTTTCAATAGCCTCGATATTGATGTTAAAAAGTATCGTCATACACATCTACCAATACAGGGGTAAGTTTCAGCAAGGCAATCACTTCTACGGTTGCTGCGAAGGTAAAATCGGCAGTGATAACCTCATCGCCTTCTTTCAGACCGAGCCCCATCATAGCTATTTGCAGCGCATCGGTACCGTTAGCACAAGGGATTACGTGTTTCACGCCCATATAGTTTTCCAATTCTTTTTGGAAGGCTTGTACTTGGGGACCGTTGATAAAAAGCGGTGGTGTTGAGTACTTCTTCAAAAAGAAGCTTGTACGTTGTTTTTTTAATTCTTTTCATACTGACCTTGAAGGTCAACCATTTGTATTTTTCTCATATATTGAATATTTTTTTAGTCGTTATAATTACAGACGGCAAAGATACAAAGTAATTGCTAAATTAGCAAATTTTAGTTATTGATTGTTAGCCACTTCCGAATAGCCCAATATACTTTGGTTTTTATATAAAAAAATCAAAAACTTAAATCACTAATAAACAATACGTTAAAAAATCTCTAAAAAAATAATCACTTAAAAAAATTGGAAAAATAAAAATAATTGTTTCTACTTTTGTCCTTTCAAATAGAAAAATATTAGTTATATACCTTATTTTTAATAAAAAAATAAATGAGAACAATACAATTTAGAGAAGCCGTTTGCGAAGCAATGAGCGAAGAAATGCGTCGCGACGAATCTATTTATTTGATGGGTGAAGAGGTTGCCGAATACAACGGTGCTTACAAAGCCTCTAAAGGAATGCTCGATGAGTTTTGGGCCTAAACGTATAATCGATACCCCTATCGCCGAAGGCGGTTTTGCTGGTATCTCAGTAGGTGCTGCTATGAATGGTAACCGCCCTATCGTTGAGTTTATGACCTTTAACTTTTCGTTGGTAGCTATCGACCAAATCATCAACAATGCTGCTAAAATGCGCCAGATGTCAGGTGGTCAATTCAATATTCCTATCGTATTCCGCGGTCCCTACCGCTTCTGCTGGTCAGCTTGCTGCTACTCACTCTCAAGCCTTTGAGAACTGGTATGCTAACTGCCCTGGTTTGAAAGTAGTAGTACCTTCAACTCCTTACGATGCTAAAGGATTACTCAAATCAGCGATTCGCGATAACGACCCTGTAATCTTTATGGAGTCTGAGCAAATGTACGGTGATAAAGGTGAAGTGCCTGAAGAAGAATACACTATTCCTCTAGGTGTTGCCGATATCAAAACGCGCTGGTAATGATGTAACTATCGTATCTTTCGGTAAAATCATCAAAGAAGCTCACAAAGCTGCCGATATTTTAGCTCAAGAAGGTATCGAATGTGAAATCATCGATTTGCGTACCGTGCGTCCGCTAGATTTTTGATACTGTATTCGCATCAGTGAAAAACAAACCGCTTAGTAATTTTAGAAGAGGCTTGGCCATTTTAGCAGTGTTTCTTCAGAAATTACTTACCAAGTACAAGAACACCTTTTCGATTATCTCGATGCTCCTGTACAACGTATTACTACCACCGATACTCCTGCACCATTCTCTTTCAGAATTGCTTAAAGAGTTTTTGCCTAACGCCGAAGATGTAGTAAAAAGCTGTAAAAAAAGTACTTTATAAATAAGAATTTGCTATCATTTTTTTATTTTTTTAAAAGTTATATTTTTATTTTTAGTCTTCACGATTTCCTTTTTTTCGTGAAGACTTTTTTTATCTACCTGCCACGTTAAACTTTTTGTTAAACTCTTACGATAGTAATGTTAAATTTACAACAATAAAAAAATAAGAGTTTTTAACACATTTTTTTGTAACCAAAAATATTAATATAGCATTAAAAAAATTAATATCAAGACTTGTTTTATTAACATTTTTATTATGTTAAACTATAAAAATCAGATATTTGTCTCTCTAGATAGAGTTTGTCTATTTTGAAGTTTTTTTTACTACTTTTTGTACAAAATAGAAGAGAGAAAACAAAAAAATGCCATTGATTAAAAACATTTGATATTGATGTAAAGACCAAACTTTACTTATGGGATGTTGAGGAAAAACTTACTGATTTACAGCAAGCTGTAGTACTAACATCCCAACAACAAGAAACTCTTGAGGCCATTCGAAATGAAAAAGGTAAAAAAACTTCTTAGCCACACGCCTATTACTCAAAAAAATATAGGCTATACACCTACAGCTCTGTTTTATGACCCTAATGGAAAACCTTTCCTTAGCGATGGAAAAACAAATATCTATCAGTCATTCATTCAATAAAGTAGCAGTGATTATTAGCGATAGAAAAAGTAGGGGTAGATATAGAAAAAACGTGAAAAAAATAGTAGCTATCGCACATAAGTTCACACAATGGAACTTTAAAGCTGCTTCTTTCTCTTTAGAAAGTATCATACAGAAACTCACAATGACCTGGTGCGCTAAAGAAGTAGGTTTTAAAATTCATGGTAACCCCTGAACTCACCCTCAACGATGTAAAAAGTACGCGATTTCTTCCCTACTGATAGTTCTACCGAGATACTCGTAGGTCGTGGTAAATACGAAGTCAATTTCATTTTTATAGAGGATTACATTTTAGGCTATTGCCATAGTATCAAGTAACAGTTAATAAGTAACAAGTAATAAAAAAAGCAGCTCAAAAAGAGCTGCTTTTTGTTTATTAAAAACATTTTTCGATTACCCCGTCCTTATAAATTTATACTAAACTAAAAATATTTTCATTATTATTTTTTTGTTTCATCTAAAAAAATATACTACTTTTGCCCCGAAAAATTAATAATTAACACTATATGAAAAACTTTGTTATCAGCTATTGCTATAGCTTTCAGTACTTTATGTTTCGCTCAAAAACGGAACTATCAAAGGTACTATCACAGTGGATAATGAACCTTTAGAAGCCGTAACTGTCCAATTAGAAAGTAAATCTTTAAAAAAATGGACAACTTCCGACCGCAATGGTCATTATTCTATTTCCTTACCTGCTGGTGAATACCGACTAAAAAATTCGTTCCTTAGGGTATATACCTTATGACGATAAAGTGGTTATCACCGAGGAGGAAACCCTTTCTCAAGATGTCGCTCTTAAAGAAGATGTACTCGGTATAGACGAGGTAGTCATTACTGCTACCAAAACTAAAGAAAACCGCAAAGATGCTCCTGTGCTTGTGAGCGTTACTACTAATCGCGAATTGGCAAACGTCAAAGCTCATACCCTAATGGAAGGACTTGTTTTCCAACCAGGGTTACGCACCGAAGTAAATTGCCAGAACTGTGGTACTTCTCAAGTGCGCATCAATGGGTTAGAGGGTGCTTATTCGCAAAATCCTCATTGATAGCCGTCCTATCTTTGGCTCGCTCAATGGCGTGTATGGCTTAGACCAAATCCCTGCCAATATGATTGAGCGCATAGAGGTAATCCGTGGAGGTGGTTCAGCGCTTTTTGGCTCTAATGCCATTGCCGGTACTATCAACGTGATTACTAAAAAAACCCTACCAAAAAAACGAGGCACAAGCAAGTATCGTGAGCAACCTCATAGGCGGTAAATCGGGCGATGTGGTGAGCTCTTTCAACGGTTCACTCGTGAGTGAAAACTATATGCGCGGTATCTCTTTCCACGCAATGCAACGCTCGCGCCAGTCTTACGACGATAATGGCGATGATTTTACCGAAATCACTCGTTTGCGCAATCTCAATGCGGGTGCAAAACTCTTCAACGATTTTACCGACCGCCACAAACTCACCGCCGAACTGAACGTGAGCAACGAAAACCGTCGCGGAGGTAATAAACTCGATGAGCCTGAACACCTTGCCGACCTTGCCGAGAGCATTCGTACGCAAATGTTAGGGGGTAATGCAAGTTTCGACTACTTTTCTCCTGCCTATAACCATAAATTTACAGCCTATACTAGTGCCGAACGCACTCGCGCCGATAACTATTACGGCAGTTTCGATGGTATTGATATAGAAGCATCTTCTGGCAACTATGGAGTTACCAAAGAGAATATTTGGTTACTTGGCGGGCAACATACGGCTTATGTACCTACGGGCAAAGGTAATTTGCAATGGACATCAGGCGCTGAATATCAATATGACAAAATAGCCGAAAAAAACGTCAGAATCCTAATGTGCTTGCTGTAAACCAAAAAAAGCCAATACTTTCGGACTTTTCACGCAAGCCGATTGGCGTATCTCTCCTAAAAATCAAAGTGCTTGAGGGGTGCGTTTAGACAATATAAATTCCGATATAATGAAGAAAAAGCGTTACAGCACTCAATCCTCGTGCGAGTGTGCTCTACAATATCGATGAAAACTTTATCGCTCGTGGTTCGTATTCACGTGGTTTTAGAGCGCCTTTCTTCTATTCAGAAGATGTACACAGCGAATTGCAAGGTGGTGAAGCACGACGAGTAAAACTCGCCGATGATCTCAAAAAAAGAAACTTCCGATAGCTTTACCGCTTCTTTTGAGTATAACCACGCTCACGATAATCACCAATTTGTAGCGATGATAGAAGGGTTTTTATACAGCTTTGCACGATCGTTTTACTTATGAAGATGCAGGGTTTAGAAAAACGGATTGCCTATCCGTGAGAAACGCAATTCCGATGGCGCCGTAGTGAAGGGAGTAAATATAGAAGTGAAGTACAGCCCCAATCCCAAATTTATGTTACAGCTTGCCACCACTATCCAAAGTTCTAAATACAATAGTGTGCAAAACCCAGAGGAAAAATGTCTATACCGATGAAATTCTCCGCACACCTAATGTGTATGGCAACCTGATGGCAACTTATAAACCACGTCCTAATTGGGATATCAACTTTGTAACTGTATATACAGGTAGTATGAAAAACCACGCACTTAAAAGGTTATATCCCCGATACACGTTTGGAGACCACTCCCTGCGATGTGGGATGTAGAGTTAATACCGCTTATGAATTTAAATTCCCAAGCTTCTTCCCTTAGAAGTGAGTTGTGGTATCAAAAACCTCTTCAACCAATACCAAAAAGATTTCGACAAAGGTGCTGAACGCGATGCCGATTACATCTATGGTCCCTTCGCTACCTCGCACCGTGTTTGTAGGTTTGAAAGTTAAAATTTAATATCCATATTAACTTTTGCAAAGTTTGCCCCAAAAATTGAAACTACTTTTTATAATCTATTTTAAATAAAGAAGATACAGGAATTACAAGAAGATTAGGTAATGATTTAGTAATAGCTCTTATTTCATTTGATTATACCTATTTTCTCAGTAACTTCTAGGTGAAAAGGTACAACATCTTGACAATATAACCAAAAAATTTTACCTTTGCACCCGCAGACGTGCAGCAACGCACGTCTGCGTGGAGCTGGTAATGTGTCAGATGTGTTATTTTTTTAATTATGAGTAGAATGCGACAAAAATCAAAAAAATTTTTGTCAGATTGAAAAATGTATCTTTGCTCCCAATATGAGATTTTTCACCTTCATACTTAGCTTATATCTGTTGGCACTCACTGGGCTGCCTTTGTACGGATATGCTTGAAGGTGAGGAGTCTTCAGCTTCTTATGAATTTGTAACAGCCCCAACTGGGGAACACTCTCATTTTCATTTGGATAGCTGTTCACCTTTCTGCATTTGCACTTGCTGCCAAATGGTAATCAGCACGCCCACTACTTATGAGGCCTTAACCATTGCTCAAGCCACCGCAACCATTCCCTCCTATAGCTATCCCCTGACCGTATGGTCTTCGAACTACTATGGGAATATCTGGACTCCTCCCAAGATATAGTCTTTTCTTTCTTCATCTCAAGTGATTGTTCATTAGTCATCTCACCCATCATTAGTCATTAACTAATCATTAATTCTTATTAGAAATGTTAGACAAAATCATACTATTTAGCATCAAAAATAAGCTATTTGTAGGATCTCATGACCCTTATGCTTATTTTTTTGGGGCGTATGGAGTGCTACAAGGCTCCCCCATTGATGCCGTTCCAGATATTACTAACAACCAAGTACAAATCATCACCTCTACCCCTACTTTGGCCTCACAAGAGGTAGAGCAACTGGTTACTTTTTCCTATTGAGCAAGCTCATCGCCAATATTCCTGGGCTGGAGGAAACACGCAGTATTTCCCTGCTTTGGCCTCTCGGTCATCACAGCCGTCTTTAGCGAGGATATGGACATCTACTTTGCCCGCCAGCTAGTCAATGAAAAGCTCAAGGAGGCACAGGAGCAAATCCCTCAAGGCATAGGCTCGCCCTGAACTCTCACCCGTGAGTACCGGACTGGGGGAGGTATATCAGTATATCATTCGCCCTACGGAACAGAGCAAAAACAAATATTCCGCCAAAGACCTCCGCACCATGCAGGACTGGATCGTGGCTCGCCAACTCTATGGTACCAAAGGAATAGCCGAAATCAACAGCTTTGGAGGCGAACTCAAGCAGTATGAGGTGGTTATAGACCCCGATCGCCTCCGTGCCATGGGGGTGAGTGTCAGTGATATTTTTCACTGCTTTGGAGCAGAACAACCAAAATACAGGAGGTGCCTATATCGACAAGCGCCCCAATGCCTACTTTATCCGAGGAATAGGCATGGCTCGCTCCCTTGAAGACATAGGCAATATAGCCGTAGGCAAGCACACCCTCCCTCTTTATCAAGCATGTAGCCGAGGTACGCTTGGGCAGTGCCCTCCGCTATGGTGCCCTTAGCTATAATGGCGAGGTGGATGCCGTAGGTGGGGTAGTGATGATGCTCAAGGGCGAAAAACAGCCACGAGGTAGTCAGTCGTATCAAAGAAAAACTGCCCACCATACAGCAATCCCTACCTGAAGATGTAGTGATAGAGCCATTCTTAGACCGCACGGACTTGGTACAACGCGCCATCCATACAGTAGAGAAAAAAACCTCTTAGAGGGGGCGCTGATTGTCATCTTCATCTTAGTACTTTTCTTAGGGAACCTGCGTGCCGGACTGATTGTTGCCACGGCCATTCCGCTCTCCTTGCTCTTTTGCCTTAGGGAATGATGAACCTCTTTGGAGTAAGTGCCAACCTGATGAGCTTGGGGAGCGATAGATTTCGGAATTATCGTAGATGGATCGGTTATCGTGGTAGAAGCAGTGATGCACCACTTGGCGATCCGAAAGAACCACCAACGACTTACCCAAGCACAAATGGATGAGGAGGTATTCCATTCCGCTTCCAAAATACGCAGTAGTGCCGCCTTCGGAGAGATTATCATCCTGATGGTGTATATTCCCATTCTTACCTTGGTAGGAGTAGAGGGCAAGATGTTCCGCCCTATGGCACAAAACCGTCGTCTTTGCTATTTTGGGTGCCCTGATCCTTTCCCTGACTTATATCCCTGCCATGAGCGCTTTGCTCCTACCTAAAACAGTAAGTGACAAGCGCAGTTTTGCCGAGCGAATGATAAGCTGGCTCTACCGTCACTACCAACCGCTCTTTGTCCGTTCTATCCGCCTTAGGGGATGGATAATAGGCAGTACCGTGGTACTGTTCGTTCTTGCGGTAGGCATTTTTCAGCCGTATGGGAGGTGAGTTTATTCCACAACTACAAGAAGGCGATTTTTGTTTTTGAATGTATTCTGCCACCGGGCACTTCCCTGAAGCAGAGCTTGGAGACTTCCATGCAGGCCTCTCGCCTGATTCGTGAGTTCGACGAGGTGAAAATGGTGATAGGCAAAACAGGTTCTGCCGAAATACCTACCGATCCTATGCCGCTGGAAGCCTCCGATATTGTGATCGTACTCAAGAGCCAAGACCAATGGAAAAGTGGTCGCTCCTATGAGGAATTAGGAGATGCCATCATTGAGCGGCTCAAGGATATTCCTGGGGTCTTCTTTGAGAAAAGCCAGCCTATACAAATGCGTTTCAACGAATTGATGACAGGTGTCAGACAGGATGTAACGATAAAAAAATCTTTGGAGAAAAATATGGATACCCTCGCCCACTACGCCCAAAGAGTAAGCCAACTTATCCAGAAAACAGAAGGTGCTACCGCCCCACAGGTCGAAAAAGTAAGCGGACTTCCGCAAATCAATGTTACTTACGACCGTGTGCGTTTGGCCAACTACGGACTTTCGGTGCAAGAGGTCAATGAGGTACTCAGTACCGCCTTTGCTGGTAAGAAGGCTGGGGTTGTCTTCGAGAACGAACGAAGGTTCGACCTTGTGGTACGCCTCGATAGCCTCCATCGTACCGGAATTGACGATGTACAGCATATGATGGTAGCTACCGAAAATGGGCAGGTGCCGATGAGCCAATTGGCCACTATCAAATATGAATTAGGCCCCGCACAAGTAAGCCGTGAAGCAGGCAAGCGCCGTATCGTCATTGGCTTCAACGTGCAAGGGCGCGATGTGCAGAGTGTGGTGAGTGATATAGAACAAAAATTAAAGGGCGTAAAGCTCCCTACGGGCTATTACTTTTACCTATGGCGGTCAGTTTGAGAACCTACAACAAGCCACCGACCGACTGCTCATAGCCGTGCCTGTAGCCCTACTTTTAATATTTTTTTCTTGTTATACCTTGCTTTCCACTCTATAAAACAATCATTGCTCATCTTTAGCGCTATCCCGATGAGTGCCATTGGGGGCGTATTTGCCTTGCTTCTTCGGGGAATGCCTTTTAGTATTAGTGCGGGTATTGGTTTTATCGCGCTCTTTGGGGTAGCAGTGCTCAACGGTATAGTGCTTATTGGCACTTTCAACCAGCTGAAAAAAGAAGGAATGACCAACCTTTTGCATCGCGTGATTACGGGTACCGAAATGCGTTTACGCCCTGTGCTAATGACGGCTATGGTGGCGAGCTTAGGTTTCCTACCTATGGCACTCAGTCAAGGAGCAGGAGCAGAAGTACAACGCCCCTTAGCTACAGTGGTTATTGGGGGGTTAGTATCGGCTACCTTCCTCACCCTCTTCGTGCTTCCGTTGCTTTACATCGCTTTCAATAGTACCTTTTCTTGGCGCCGTCCTTCAGCTAAAGTACTCACGATAGCCCTATTGCTTATCAGTCCTATAGCGCTACACGCTCAGCAGTCTTACTCGCTACAAGAAATAGAGCAAATAGCCCTTAAGAACAATGGAGTGATTAAGGCAGCACAACTCAAGCTACAAGGAGCAAGTGCTAAAGAGCGAACCTCTTTTGAATTGGCTAAAACAGACTTTACAGGGCAATACGGGCAGTACAGCAGTGCTGAAAAAAAGACCTTTCAGTAGGTGTATCACAATCTATTCCTTTGCTCTACAGTATTTGCTGCTCGCAAAAAGCTCTATCAAGCAGAGACACAATTACAACAAGGGCAATTAGCCCTTCAGCAGAATGAACTGAAGCGGCAAGTGCGCAACGCATATCAGCAATTGCAATATTTGACTTTTAAAGAGGAACAGCTCTTGCAGCTTGATAGTCTCTACAATAATTTTATTCGCATTGCTGAAGTACGCTATAAAGCAGGGGGATACCAAGAAGATAGATATTAACACTGCCCAAGTGAAGAAAGGAGAAATAAGTTTGTTACTTCAACAGAACAAAACTATACAACAAGCTACCTATCGCAACTTGCGTACGTTAATGCAAACAGAAGAAGCATTTACCATTACCAAGTCGCCCGTGTATGAGCCTTTGTTACTCAGTGAGCCTTCGGATGTACAACTCTCTCAGCACCCTTTGGTACAACTCAGCTATCAAGAAGCAAACATAGCTGAGCACAACAAACGTCTAGAGCGTGCCCAAGCCCTGCCCTGACCTTACATTGGGCTATACCAATCAGTCTCTTATAGGAATGCAAACCATTGGAGGGGTAGAGACCTATACTGATAGAAGTAAACGTTTTCACTTTGCCACCATAGGGCTTTCAGTTCCTATTTTTTTACCGCTACCCGTGCCAAGGTGAAAGCTTATAAATATCAAAAAGAAGCAGCTATAGAAGCAGCTCAACAAACAGAAAAAAACAGCTTAAAACTCAATGGATAAATCTGCAAGAGGAATACCAACTGAATTTGCAAAAATATCAGTTTTACAAACAAGAAGCGCTACCTGAAGCCGAGCGCATTATCCGAGCCAATCAGTTAGGGTATAGCGCAGGTGAAATAAGCTATGTGGAGTACCTTTACACCCTACAGACAGCCGTAGATACCCGCTTGGCATACCTTGAGAGTATCGAGGCGCTTAATCAAAAAAAGTAATAGAAATACAATCCCTTTTTAAACCAGTAAAACAAATGAAAAAAATATGGTATAAAAAAATCGCTTTTATCCTTATAGGAATTAGTCTATCAGCCTGCAATGGCACTCCTACAACTACCAATAATCAAAAAGCTCGAAGAGCGCGAAGAACACCACGAAGAAGGAGGCAACCTCACCACCCTTACCTAAGCTCAAATCCAAACTGTAGATATTCGTTTGGGACATATAGAAGAAAAAGCTCTTGCCGCTACCCTCAAAGCCAATGGAATACTGAGCGTGCCTGCCGACCATCAGGCGAAGGTATCGACTGTATATGCGGGGATTATCAAGAGCGTAAAAGGTAGAGATAGGCAGTTATGTGCAAAAAAAGGGCAAGTAATCGCTACTGTTTCTAACCCAGAATTCTTGCAACAACAACAGCGCTTGCTCACCGTTAATGGTCAGATAGAACTTGCTAAACAAGAACTTGACCGTCAGCAAACCCTCTATGAAGGGAATGCTGGTACTGGTAAGAACCTACAAGCCGCTACTACTCAGCTACGCACTCTCCGTACCGAAAAAGCTTCGCTTGAAGAACAAATACGCCTAATGGGCTTAAACCCTCAAACACTCACCGATAAGGGAATGCAATCTACTTTGGCGATAGTGGCTCCTATTAGTGGGAATATCAGTGCGGTATATACTAACAAAGGGGCTTATATAGATGCCTCCACCCCTATTGTGGAAATCATCGACAACAGTTCGCTACACCTGCACTTGCAAGTGTATGAGCGTGACTTGCCTTACATTAAGGTAGGACAACAAGTGCACTTCAACCCTACCAATAACACCTCTCGCGAATATGATGCCCAAGTGTATAACATTGCGGCTTCGTTTGAAAAACGAAAGCAAAAAGCATCATTGTACATTGCCACGTAGAGGGTGACAAACAAGGGCTCATCAATGGAATGAATGTAACAGGGGTTATCAGTCTTGACAAACAAACGACCCCTGCTGTACCTAACGAGGCTATCGTAGAGGATGCTGGTAAATCCTACATTTTTTTCTGGTAACCCAAACTTCGGATAAAGAAACCCTTTTGAGAAAGTGGAGGTAGTAAAAGGAGCTTCCGAAAGTGGGTATACTGCCATTGCCCCTGTAAAACCTATAGCCCCCGAACAGACTATTGCCACCAAAGGAGCATTCTTTATCAACGCAACCTTAGTAAATGCTGGAAAAGATAGTGATTAGAATTGGTAATGTATCGGATATATTATTAAAAATTTTATTACATTAGAAATACAATAAAAAAATATAAAAGTAAAAAACCACGACTTCGGAGTGCGTTTTAAGCTCCCTGCAGGGCAAGTGGTTTTGAGGTGCCTACACGCCCTAATGCGTGCCTCAAAAACACAACTTGCTCTGTTCCGGTGAACAGAAAATTTTCCCTAAAGGTCAAATTTTAATTAACCATAAGAAAAGAAGATAAACACTACAAGCTCATAAAGTGATTTAGGGCATATTAGCAATATATTTAATCACTTACTTACAAAGTTATTTACAATTCTATATAAAGCTATATGTATATTTGTACATTACTTTGCATTTACGTATCAACGCAAGCAAGTACGTACGAAGGTAAAAAAACGTAATTAGGTAGCTACATAGTTTGAAATTTTTATTCGACAATGGGAGGAAAAGCGGTATTCGTTTCAAAAAAACAATCTGTAAGAAGCGGCATTTTTTTCTCATATTTGACATTTTTATTCGCTTAAAGGTCGGAATGAGCTGGTTTCGTTTCGAGTGCCATAAAAGGTCTGTGTTTAGCTTCTGCAAGGTTTTTTTCAAAAAAATACTACCCGCAGGACAACGGACAAGGGCTGGAGATTTTTTTGAAAAACCCATCGGGCTTGACCTTGCAAGAAGCGTTAATAACACAGAAATACCTTTGCACTCGAACAACGAACCGCCATTACGTGCCTTAAGTGTTTAAAAACAGGGAAAAATAGGTAAGTCTTAATAACACTCTTATCTTTGTGAGATAGCTTTTTGTGAGCAACAAAAATCCATCGACACATCTCTTTTTGAAATGTTATCAATGGATTTCTAATTTTTTTAAAAAGACACTGAGAAGCTATCCTATCTTTTAAATTCTTTAATCGTTCGGCAGCAATTTCCATATCCTTGCTAATTTTCTCATTGGTGATTTTAGCATAAATCTGGGTGGTTTTTGATATTCTTATGTCCCATCATCTTGCTAACACTTTCCAAGGGAACTCCTTCTGTTAAGAATAGAGTACCAAAGGTATGGCGTGCCCAGTGAAATGAAATGGGTTTTTCACGAATGATGTTACAATCTTTCATCATCTTTCTGATTAAGAGATTGCAATTAGTGTTGAGGGTGTAGGAAACAATGCCTCTGTACGAGTCGTACCTTCATATTTTTTTCAATAATTTTCTCGGCTATATCCAACAGACGTACATTACAGGGCACATCAGATTTCTGACGGCGTTTGATAAGCCATTTGTTGCCGTCAAAGAACGATTGTAAGTGGCTTCTTTTAAGTTGTTTGATATCAATATAAGAGAAGCCTGTAAAGCAACTAAAAACAAATAGGTCTCGTACTAATTCAGCAGAAGCACTCTTAGGGTGATATTGTAAAAGAGTTTCTACTTCTCTCTAAGCAAATAGCCTCTATCTTTCTCCTCCATAGAACTTATATAATTCTTAAAAAGGATTGCGATAGATAATTCCTTTGTCTATGGCTATTTCTACCATTTTTACAAAGGGGCATCATATAAACCCATATTGTGTTGTGAGTAAGACTTTTATTAACTCTAAGATAGAAGTCAAAATCGTTGATAAAGTCTTCTGTAAGCTCTTTGAAAGAAATATCACTTCTGCGGTATTTGTACTGGATAAACTCGCTCAAATGAGTATATACATTCTCATATTTGTTAAGAGTGCTGTAACTTCTAACACCTTTTTTTCTACCATCAAGGCAAAGTCTTCTTTGAACTTCTCATAGACTTTTAGCAAGGAATCTTCCATTACTCCTATACCCAAGAAAGTAGCTTTTTAGCTTCTGAGCTGTAATCGGTAACGGCAATATTTTTTTATTATTGTATTTTTATTCATTATCAACAACATATAAAAATCCCAAAATTGTAATTTTTATCTATTTTGCCAATTTTCTACCTTTGTCGGAAGATTAGCGTGTAAATATTTATGTATCAAATAAGTATACGCTTTTAGATTGTCGTTTTTATAGCCTATATTGCCGTTTTTAGGTGTGTGCTTCTGATTAGGTTTAATATTTTTGGGATTACATTCTTTCTCTATTCACACATCCTATTACACTGTGAAATTCCTTGATAATTCTAAGAGAATATTCACGAGGTTCGTATCTTGGATTTTCACTTACTAATTTCACGTGATCATTATCAGAGCCTTTGCATACATACTTAATATTTACATCTCCATTGTCGAATACTACCACGTAAGGATGTCCAAACACTACATATTGAAAAATCTGTAGGTTTTACGCCTATCATATCTCCTGATTTGTACTTAGGATACATACTATCGCCGTAAACATTAATAAAGATAACATCTTTACCAAATTCAGGGAGATATATTGGTATTCGCATAGCTTCATTATTAAATGTAGCTATATCAAAACCAGCCGAAGCACTCACTTCAGGATAATAATACCCAGTAGGTTTGCCTTTAGCCTCTCCTATAGCATTATCAACAAAATATTCCCTTACTTCCTCAATAAAATAGTATAATCTATCTCTATCCTCATTAGATAATTCAGCATCGCCCCATTGAAAGTCTTTGAGCAGCTTTTTGAGGGATACCTGTCTTTTCACTAATGTCAATAAGAGGAATATCGTAGTTTTTACGCTCTACCCTTAGAAAAAGTTACTAACTCATCTTCTTCTTCATCTTCTTCTTCAGGAGTATTTTTGTACAAGCATTTCACCATTGCCAGTAAGAAGCCATTGGTAACTAACCTGAGGAAAAGTTGCAGTAATGGCGTTTGCTAAATCGGCACTTATCTCATTTCTACCATTTTTTTATGTGATAGACTTTAACATTGTCTTTTAGCCCTATTTCCTTCGCAAATTTATTATAACTCATTTTCAAATGTAATAATAGTTCTTCTAACCTCTTAGAACTTCCAGTACTAACATTTGTTTGTTTTTTTGAATTATTTTTCCATACCTTTGCACTTTAAAAAATTAAACATTTGTAGTTATGAAATTATCAGAACAAGCTCGATTTGAACTTCGTGTTTGGATGGCGATACACTCGCGAGAATATTTTTGACCTTCAATATATCTATGATGAGATAAAAAGATTGGAGTATTGACGACATAGAGCTGTATAAAAAAATTTCATTAAGTGATGATATTTATAAACCTTGTGTAAGACTTACTAAATCAGACCACAAAATCATACTCAATAAAAATGAACTTTATTAAAAAAATGGCGACAAAGTAAGATTGAAAAACTAACCCTTTACCCTGAAATTCCTTTATAAGGTCTGTTATCTTAGATAAAACAGCCTCTAAATTCTTAGGGGTTAGGTTGTCTTTTTCCTTATCCTGCCTTGTGTCTGGGTTTCTATATATGTTTTCTAAAGCTTTAAGTAACATTATCTGTTGTGAGTCTCGTTTGTCTACATCACCACTATCTGTATTTTTTTAATAGCTTGGAATGCTCTCGCATAGTCATTGCTATTGCTGATTTGAAAGCGTACTCTTCTTGCAATTTACGTTCTTTTGTATATCTATCTATCAACCACCAAACTAAAAAAACCAAGCTGGTAGTGTTCTTAGTACATTAATAACAAAATGTACCCAGTCGGAACTGTTGCTGTCAAAAATCTTTAAAAAAACAAACCAAACCCAAGCACAAGTAGCTAATAAAGAAAAATATAATAATCTTCAAAAATATATATACATTATCTCTAATTTGCTCTTTTCTTTCCTTAAAATGAGAACCCAAAGAGCCATCAGCCGCCGCTCCTATTAGGGTTTTTCAACTGTATCCTTTTGTGATAGTATCTTTTTTTTGTAATTCTTCAGCTTCTTTAATCAGGGATAAAGACCTTGTATTTTTTTAGCAATCACTTCTTCAAATTGTTTTCTGTAATTCTCAATATTATCAGATATTTTTTTGCTCTGAGTTAGCAATATTTGTTTTTAAAAGTTTCTATAGTGTTTTTTTGTTGGCTTCTGATGATGATAAGCAAGAAAGAATCAAAGAATCATTATCAGTTGCACTTTTTAGCTTTTTCCTTAATTGTGTTATAAAAATTCATTAGTCTCTATAATTTTATTATCCAAATCATTCTTCGATTTTGAAAAACTCATACATTAGTGTGTTTAACCGCTCACTTTCATTGTTCAATCTTGTTTGTATGAGCTCCATTTCTCTCGCGATGTTTTCTATACCCTCCTGAGAAAAAGGAAGGTTTATAAACAACTTTTTGTCCCAATTTCCAAACTGTATACAATAGTTAAAAAAACAAGTATGATATAATCAAAAAAATATTCTCTACTAGTTCCTGTTAAATAAGATTTTAAATTGCTTATTACAGTCGCTATATTGTAAGAAGAATTGTTTGAGTAGTACGACATAGGTAACATTATAGCTGTTTTTGAGTTTATCAGAGATTCAAACCTCTTAATTGTATCTTTAAACATACATTTAAACTCAATCGTATTACATTCACGAAACATTAAATTTTCTAACGAAACATTAGGAAAATTGTCTGTAATGTATTTATCAAAAATCAAAATCAGAAACATCATTTAACAATTCTTTTTATAGTATTTATTTCTTGCTTTGTCATAATTATATTTTTTTCTTCAAAAAAATCTTTCATTATAATACCTTACTTGTTTATATGATATTTAATTTCTCGAACTCTCATCTTTATGGGAATTGTATTTTTTTATACTCTATTACTTTTTACCCAATTTTCTTTACTATCAAAAAGTATATTTGTATTCAAATACATCTCCATTAGGTTCTTCTTTCTTTATCAATAACCCTTTAAAAATAAGTTTCTTTAGATGTTTCATTATCTTCAGTTGATATGCTTTCTTTAATGATAGTATTTTTCTGAATATTCATATTTTGTTATATTAAAAGGTGTTTCATCCTTTTTACAAGAATATATTTCCTTAATTCTATTTTTTTATCATATATGTATTTGTAAATATTTATATAGGCATCAAATTTATTACCATCTTTATATTTATACCACTCCCCCACACTCTTATTCTTCCTTCCTAAACTATCATATTCTGTATTAAATTCATATATATAATATGTATCCTCTATCAAATATTTTTGAGTATTCATAAACTTCATTCCCTTGATTATCAAATTTTATTATTTCTTCACTTTTTTTATATGCCCTTTTTCTTGATTTTCATAGTATTCCACTTTAACAATTCTTGCAGAAGATAGTATATTATTATTATATTCATACACATACATTTCTGATAAGTCAGCATCACTATCAAATACTTTCACACTCTTCAAATTTTTCTTCTTCATATTCAAAAAGTGTTCTTTCCCACATCTCATAATTTCTATAAGTATCTATTTGCTTTACTTTTTTTATCCTCATAGGTATATTTAGAGTCAAGCGTAACATTACCTTCAACAGATGTTATTTTTTTCTTTAGTTTCAAATAATCTGCCATTATTATATATGTAATTGTAAGTATCATAGGGAATTTTAGCTTTTGATGACCTATATTCTTCTTTTTGTGTATTTCGTCCTTTAATATCAAAGTAATACTTATATTTTATTGTCCAAAAAAATCGCCCAGAATATTTCTATCCCAATATAATGAATTATCCCATTTCAGTTTTTTTATCATCAGGGAAATTTTCTATTTCAGCACCCTTAACTATTATTCCATTTTTCTCAACCGCTACAAAAGAAAAAAATCAGAAACAGATAAAAACATTTCCTTTTTAGTCCTAATGATTTCAAACTAATAGTGTCTGTATTTATAGTTATTCTACTCTTGTACTCTTGAGCATTTGCTATAAAAAAACGAATAAACTACAAAATAAAATAATATTTTTTTCTCATCTTAAAAAACAGTTATAAATCAATTAATTAGAAAAAAATATAACAAATAAAAACTAACATTTTATATAAAAAAACATTTGTTATGTTAGTAAATGTTTGTATATTTGCACCGTGAAAATGAAACGTTAATAGTAACGTTGCAAAAGTAATAAATAATATGAGATTAACAAGCGAAGCAAGCAAATTAATTAGTAGTCAATTAGCTGATTTTTTTCAAACGAAGTAAATAAATCACCTATAACAGTAGGGCATTGGATGTATAGGCGACCTCATATGTTTCTGAAAAATAGAAAACTATGTGCCACTTAAAAAAATTACGTACAAACGGACAATATAGATGATTTATTCGAGTTTGAGAGTGAAGAAGAAAAAGAAACACTACTTAATAAGTACAGAACGTTGAGATATGAACAAGCAGCAACAAATACGACAATTAAAGAGTAAGGTAAAAAGAATTAGAGACTACAAAGTTGTGTCTCGAAAGCGCAATAAGAACTCTTGCAAATGAGATTATTCGTACTAATGACGAGCTTGCTATTGTGGAAGGTAGCAAGCCGTCTCCTAAACGACAAAAAGAAAGTGGTAGATATATCAAAGTATGAGGCGCAATTTTTTTCGCTGAATGCGAACGCTACCGACAAAATAGCTAACAAAAAAAGCGGCACTATCCCAGCACTGCCTTAATGACTTGCAATTTTTAAATATTAACATTAAAATCACAAAGACAAAATTACAATGGTAAAATTACAACAAATGAGCGAAACTACCAAACAAAAATAGCCAAATTCTTCTACAAGGTGGCTATGTAACCTATGAGGGCAAGAAATTCAGCGAATGCGAACCCTATGAGAGAGAGGAATTTAACAACGCATTACATATAGTGCGAGTTAGTGATATTCAAGACCAAGAACCTCCTATTTTAAATCTATTTGAAATGAGAAAAGAAAAATTACACGCCTAATGGTAAGGTGAGTAAGGCTATGTTTGAATGCCTTATTAGCAAGGTAAGGATTGAAGAAGAAAGCACCTTAGATTACTTCGTTATAAGTTCATCACACGGTGTATACCATCTATGTGCAGGTGGCGAATGGGTTAAGAGAGGTGGGCGATCTCGTATAGAGATAACCTGTAATGATAGTTATGTAGAGTATAGAGGTAGTTATTATGATTTGCAATTCACAGAAGAGCAGCAATATGCATTGTTAGACTTGCTCTGTAAGACTTACGATAATTTGGAAGATGAAGAACATTATAGATGGTGCGATAACTACGAGACAAACAAGATGAGATATGAAGAGAGTTTATCTCACGATTGGCGTCAATTTATTTAATATTTAAAATCATTACAACTATGAAAGAGCAAGTAACAACCTTAGAATTGGGCAAATGCTACCGAGTGAAGTTTGAGAATATTAGCTGGTGTATTAGCATTTATGAAGAATTGCCACTTACTAACAACTCATCATTAACAGCCTTGCGAGTTGATAATACGGGTATTGATACATTGAGTTTCTTAATGTCTAATTCGTACCAAGATGACAAGTATGAAGTGCAAGAGATTAGCAATAGTGAGTTTATGCACGAGTTTCGTACCAAGCGCAATGAGATTAACAAACTAATAAAAAAAGATGTCTTAAAAATCCGCTCATTTGTTATTTAATTGTAGGCTTCGGCTAACTGAAGTAAGAATGTTAGGTAGTTAGCCGAATGTCCTACAAAAACAAAGATAAAGAGCCTCTACCAATAATAAGTGCCGTGTTATTCTTTAAAAATCTGGACATATCTAAATCATAACAACGCACGGCACTTTATTTTAAGAAAAAGTAATAACCTAAAATACATAAACCAAATGAATGAACAATTAATAACACTGAAACAAGCCCCTATTATTGTTTATGAGAAAAATCAAAGCAGTAGGGCAACAAATTGAAGCAAAGATTGCTGAATTGAACCTTGACAACCAGTTAGTAACTGAAGATACTTTAAAGAGTGCGAAAAAAACACCCGCACGATGTTACGCAAAGAACTTGATGATTTTTGAGACGCAACGCAAGTACATCAAAAGAGCAAGTGAATGCTCCTTATGAAGCCTTTGAGAAAGCGTACAAAGAGCATATCAAAGTACATTACGATAAGGCTGATAGTACGTTGAAATCGAAAAATAGACGAGGTGCAAAATCGGCTAATAAGTGACAAAAGCGCACGTATCAAAGACTATTTTACCGAGTTGTGCCAGCAACAAGGTATCGACTTCCTCATCTTTGAACACTTGCCTCTGAATATCACACTTAGTGCGAGCGATAAGAGCCTTAAAGAGCAAGTTGCAAACTTTGTAGGCGAGGTATCAAAAAAAGCCTCCAACTTATTGAGAGCCTAAATGAACCTGACGAGTTTAAGGCTGAAATACTAACTGAATATAAACAAACGCTTGATGTTACAAGATCGATACAGAATGCACAATACCGCAAGCAGCAACGTGAAGCTGAATTACAACGTATCGAGGCGCAACGAGCAGCAGCCGAGCAAGCGAGATTAGCCGCTGAAGCAAGGGCAAAAGCACAAGCCCCTTTGCAAGCGCCCGCACAAGTAATTAATGAGGCACAACCAGTAGCACCAGTGCAACCTGAACCAGTACAAGAGGCTACACAAGCAGTACAAGAAGATGAAAATGAGATTGTGCAAGCCACTTTTTACAGTGATAGGCACAATGGCGCAACTTAGAGCGTTACGCGCTTTCTTAGAAACAAATAACATTCAATACAAAGTATAACACAATGGAAAAATCAAGCATTTCAACCAGCAGTATTGCAACAAACGCAAGCTGCAAAAAAACAAAAAAATGGAGAAACAGAATACAAAGTAGCGGGCGAGCCTGTTAAACTATCTTACAATATCGTACGCTCATACTTAACAAGGGGTAATGCAACGGTAACCGACCAAGAGGTGGCTATGTTTATTAGTATTTGTAAGTACAACCAATTAAACCCTTTCCTTAATGAGGGCGTATCTTATTAAGTTTGGCAACAACCCAGCGCAAATGATTGTCAGTAAAGAAGCACTAATGAAACGTGCTGAAGCTAATCAAGTTACGATGGATTAGAAGCTGGACTTATTTTGTTACGAAATAATGAAGTAATAGAAGTTGAGGGCAATTTTCATCTACCAACAGACGAGATATTAGGAGCGTGGGCAAAGGTATATCGCAAAGACCGTTCAAAGCCTTTTTGTTGCAAAAGTTAATCTTAGCGAATACGACAAGAAGCAAAGTAGCTGGAATGAGAAAAAAAGGCTACGATGATAGGTAAAGTAGCTAAAGTGCAAGCCTTACGTGAAGCGTTTCCCGTACAATTAGGGGCAATGTATATGCAAGAAGAGCAAGATGTTGTAGAGCATCAAGGGCGTACGATAATAGATGCAGAGGTTATTGAGCAAAACGAGCCTACAGAACCCGAAGCTGTACAACCTATAACGCAACCAGTAGCAGGTGCACCAGCCCCAAAGCAAGTAGATTTTAAACAAGTATGATACAAACACAAGTAATTAGTTCAGGTAGCGAGGGTAACGCCGTGATATACGACAAGGCAATAATGGTAGATTGTGGCGTTACTCTCAAATCCTTAAACGATGTAAAACGTTCTTTGAAAATTGTGCTACTCACACACCAACACGGCGACCATTTAAAATTGCGAACCTTACAACGATTACAAGCCGAGCGACCAACACTGAGAATTGCTTGTGCTGATTTTCTCTTAGAGAGGTTGGGGGGTTAAAGAATATTGATGTACTGCAAGTGGGTAGGTTATACGATTACGGGGTGTTCAAGGTGTCACCTGTTAAGCTGTACCACGACGTGCCAAATGTAGGGTGGCGAATATTCCTCAATAACGGACAAAAGATATTCCACGCTACAGATACAGCGCACTTAGAGGGTATCAGTGCCAAAGGTTATGATTTATACGCTATCGAGCATAACTACTGCGAGGAGTACATACAACAGGCGATAGAAGAAGCGCACGCAAAGGGCGAATATACGCACGCTTACGGAAACATCAATACACACCTTAGCATACAACAAGCAAGGGCGTTTATTAAGGCAAACAGAAAAAGAAAGCAGTGAGGTTTTTGGAGCTGCATAAGAGTAAAAAGTTTTTATAAGTAAAATTGAAGAAAGAAATGAAAAAAAGAAATATCAGAAAAAAATGAAAAGGTTTTACAAACGCTCATTAAGAGGTGATGTAAAAACCGATTTGATAAAAAGAGATATTCTCAATTTATTAAATGAAAAACATAAAGAATGAAATAGAAAAAGCCTTAGACTTTGAAGTAGAAGATAATTTTGATTACTACAAAGGTTGTAATTATAAATTCTATGTTATAACAAAACAAGGAACAATATCGTTAGGTAAATTTTTAGAAAACAAGAAAGCAAATGAAAACAGTATTTAAAGAAGGAATGGAAGTTTGGGATAAAACAATCTCACCGAAAAAAAGGTAAAGTCATTGAAGTCTTCACTGACTATAAGTTTGACTTTCCTATCAAAGTTGAATTTGAAAAACAATGTAAAAGTTCAGTACACAACTGAGGGTTGTTTTGTTAAAAAAACGAAGGTGCTGTCCCCACGTTATCCACTACAGATTATTCTGTAGAAATGAAAGGGTTTGAGCAAAAAGCACCTGCTCCAATGTATGAGGAAGTAATCAAAGAAGCGCACCGCAAAGGTGATTATTACTATCTACCAGACTGTTTAGAAGTTCCAAGTGAGGAACTTGTTGATGCGACAATTGCACTTTTGAAACTCCTATTTCTTAGAGACTACTACAACGAGGGTTGGCAGCCTGATTGGAAAGATGATTCTATTAAGAATGTTAATAAATATGTTATGTTTGTAGAAAAGGGAATGTTTGTTATTAGAGATGTCTTTTTTTCATCTCGTGTATTAGCATTTAAATCGAGAAAAATTGCAATTAAATTCCTCGAAGAACAAAAAGAACTATTAGAAATCGCAAAACCTTTATTATAACTATGGAAATACAAGGACGAATTAAAACAATATTCGCTACTGAAACAGTAGGACAAAACGGCTTTCAAAAAGCGTGATTTGGTTATCACCACCGATGGGCAATATCCACAAGATATTATCATTCAATTTGCACAAAGGCAATTGCGCATTGTTAGACAACTTGCAAATAGGTCAAATGGTTAAGATACATTTTAACCTGCAAGGAAGAGAATGGACAAGTCCGCAAGGCGAGGTTAAGTACTTCAATACGGTTGTAGGTTGGAAAATTGAACTCATTCAAACCACGAACGTAGCGCAACATCAATACCAGCAAGCCCCCCAAGGTTACCAGCAACCTCCCCAAGGTTACGCAACGCCTCAACAAGCACAAGCGTACCCACCACAAGGACAGCCGCAATACCAGCAGGGGCAAATGTTTAACCAGTACGGACAAGCACCCGCACAAGACAGCGTGCCGTATTAAGAAACAACAAAAAAAGCAAGTGGCGAAATTGGCAGTCGCTCCCTTTGGTTGAGGGGATTAGGATACGTTCGAGTCGTACGTTCACTTTGGTTTGTGACTAAATGCAGGTTCGAGTCCTGCCTTGCTTTCAAAAATAAAGACAAAATGAAAAAATTTAAACTTAAAAGATATAAAAGAGTGCTTTGAGTTATACAAAGTAGCTTTTTAATAAGAAGCCGTACATTAGTAATCTTGCTAATGAGCTACGTATTAAGACGACTGAATTGATGAAGTTTATAGTTGAAAACGATAAACATTTTTGTTCTATATCAGAATGACAAAGGTACTTATATTTATCAAATTTATTTAGAACTAAAAAGATAAACCTGGAAGTGATGAGTTTGTAGCATACAACAAAAGAAAAATATAAAAATACTTTATTCCTTGATACTTATTCTTATCCTTATAATGAAGATGTTATAGAATTTCATCGTATTATAGAAGATAAAAAAAGATGATGAAAGAAGTAATGAATGGAGAAACACTCCAGAGAAAGTCAAAACTGTAAAGGAATTTATAACTGATACAAAAGTTTCAATTGGTATGGATATATATAAATATTCTGATTATATACCAAAAGAAAATATAGAATTACTTATATCTCAGGGTTGGAAATTTATTAATTATCATAAAAAAATTCAGAAGAATAATAATAAACTATGATTTTCAACGCAAGCAATGAGTTTGATATACAACGAGCAAAGGAGCGGTTAGGGTTACCTTATCGAAAAGAAAAAGACTTTTGAAATCACTGAAAAGAAGCCTAAACGCACCTACTCACAAAAACAATTACATTCACCTACTCTTTGCGTGGTTCGCATTAGAATATGGAGAAACTCCCGAATACGTGAAGCAAGAGATGTTTAAGAAGATTGTAAACCCTCAGATATTCAGAACTGAATACGCTAACCGCAAAAACTGGTGAGATACGCGAAGCGTGGCGAAAGTACAGCGAGTTTGGACACGAAAGAAAATGACAACCGCCATTGATAATTTCAGAGATTACGCCAGCAAGGAAGCGGGTATATACCTACCAACGCCTGATGATTTAGCGTACCTTAATGAGATAGAAAAAGCAAGTGAATAATTTACAAGGAAAAATATTATTAAAATGAAAAAGAAACCACAAGCCGATTTAATGAGAAAATAATGACTTCAACGACCTCTCATTATTGAAAGACAAAGAATCTAAGTACCTAATGAATAGTCTTTACAGACGATGGAAAGAAGATTTTACAGACGAGGGATACTGGGGAAGTCGTAACCATAGAACGAAAAGAACTCATTATTTCTAAGGGCGAAGAATTAAACGATGAGAATTTTCAAACCATAGACTTCTTTATCAAGAGTGGGGAACTTAACATTGAAGATGTACGATTAAGTTCAATACAACGCACTGCAGATGCTGTATTAGGCAACAGTACTATATGGATAGCGGTAGTGGAAATCTCTCGAAAAAGAACGTTCTACCTATATGCTAACAGCATAGATGTAGCAAGGGAATTATCACTGATTACATAGAACAAAAAATTACATTGGGTTTTATGAAATAAAATCACTCAAAGAGCAGCAGTATTTTACCCTTGTATCGTTAGCAAAGAAAAAAACAGCAATGAGGAGCAAAAATAAGTTTTTATCAGATAGAGGTAGAAATAACGGTAAATAAAGAATCTTACCCAATGCGCTTTTTAGTGAAAGCACCTAATGCAGAAGAAGCAAAAGTACTAAGCGAGGGCGTTTTATGAAACTTATATGCGAGTGGCTGATGAGGATAAAGAATTACCTCCTTACACAATGACCTTACTGTCAGCAAAAAAACGCTGAATGTAGAGGCGGTAATAGACCACCAGTTTTTGCAAGGAATATATAGATAAAAGTAAAAGAAACATTGTAGTTTTATCCATTGTGCACCCCGATAGGCAAGCACTCACGTTCGAGCCGTGAGCGGGGGCTAAAAACAACCCGATTTGAAAGGAGATTGAGCGCGCGGCAATCTAATTCAAATCTCTAATTTCAAATCAAAAATGAATGAGTATCAGAAATTCCTAAAAATCAAAGGAACGAAAAGTAGCCGAAGCGGGTTTTGAAATTCCTGACGAAAAACTAAACCCTAACCTATTCGACTTTCAGCGTTACATTGTGAGCAAGGCACTAAGAATGGGGCGGTATGCAATCTTTGCCGATTGCGGACTTGGAAAGACCCTAATGCAATTGGAATGGGCACACCAAGTAAGCAAACACACACAAAAAGCCTGTAATAATACTTTTGCCCTTTGGCAGTAGCCTATCAAACCATACAAGAGGGGCAAAAGTTCGGTATTGAGGTACAAAAAAATACCACGACAGCAAACCATTACAAGGCGTGTATATCAGCAATTACGAGCAGCTGGATAATATCAATACTGCTCAATTCGTAGGGGTGGTTCTTGATGAAAGTTCAATACTGAAGAACTTCACCGGTAAGTACAAAAACCAACTCATCAAAGAGTTTAAAAACACCCCTTACAAATTGTGTTGTACAGCTACCCCAAGCCCTAATGACTTGAATGAAATAGGCAACCACTCCGAGTTTCTTAACGTGTTGGATGCTCAGGATATGCGGGCTAAGTGGTTCGTACGTGATGAGGGGTATGAATAACTACCGATTAAAAGGGCACGCTACTAATGACTTCTATGGGTGGATTAGTTCGTGGGCTACTATGCTTACCAAACCCTCTGACATAGGATTTAGTGCTGAGGGGTATGAGTTACCCAAACTCAATTACATCGAAAAGGAAATACAAACCAAAAAGCGTGACAATGGTATGCTCTTCAACCCTTACTCGGTAAGCGCTACCGAGTTTCAAAAAGAATTGCGCAACACACTTGACCAACGCATTGAAGCAGTAGCCGAGATTGTGAATAATTCCGATGAGGCGTTTATTGTTTGGGTAAACCAAAAATGAAGAGGAAAAAGAAAGTACTTGAACTCATACCCGATGCCATAGCAGTAAATGGTAGCGAGAAAACAGAAACCAAAGAAAAAGTTAATAGGATTTGCTAATGGTGAATTTAGGGTGCTGGTAACAAAGAAGAAAATAGCCCAATTCGGTATGAACTTTCAGAATTGCCACAACCAAATATTTGCAAGCCTTGACTTTTTCATTCGAGGGTACATACCAAGCAGTTAGGAGATCTTATCGCTTTGGACAAACAAAAAGAAGTAAATATCTATTTTATAACTACAGACACAATGGAAAACGTAAAACAAACTCGTGAACGCAAAGAACAACAATTTAAGAAATGCAGAACCAAATGAATAAATTCATCAATGGCAATGCCTTCGGACTACTCAACTCCTACGAGTTTAAAGAGGTAAAAAAACGCCTAACTATTGGCTAATGAAAGGAGACAGCTGCATAGAGATTAAGCGCATTCCTGATAACTCAGTAGATTTAATCATATTCAGCCCCCATTTAGTTCCTTGTTTACCTACTCAAACTACATTCACGATATGGGTAACAATGAAAGCCACGAGGACTTTTTTTAAGCAATATACATTCCTTTTTGCACGATTTGTATAGAATATTGAAGCCTGGCAGGCTAATGGTTTGCCACACCAAAGATTTGGCGGTATATAAGAATTCAAGCGGTTATACCGGACTATACGACTTTACAGGCGACCACCATAGAGCTGTTGAGGCGGTAGGATTTAAATACCACTCAAAGGTGAATATCTGGGACTGACCCCGTTTTGGAAATGCAGCGAACAAAAACGCAACGACTTCTATACAAACAACTGCGCAAAGATAGCAGTTATACAGGGAGTAGGACTACCAGAATACTGCACTATATTTCGCAAGTGGGAGGGAAATGAGGAAGATTGGACTCCAATTAACAACAAGAATAAAGAGAATTTTCCATTAGATGTTTGGCAACATTGGGCGTCTCCTACTTGGAATGTGGAGAAGGGCGATATTGAACACCTTCACGAAGTAATGGAAGATTACAAAGGTCAATACGTGGTTTGATATTAAGCGCACAGATGTACTCAACGGAAAGAAAGAGGCTACTGATTTAGGCGATGAAAAGCACAGTGCACCATTACAATTATCAGTCATCAAGCGTTGCGTGCAGATGTGGAGTAATAAAGGGTGAAACGGTATTTACTCCATTCTTGGGGATAGGGAAGCGAAATATACGAGGCAGTTAATTTAGAACGCTACGGTATAGGGATAGAACTCAAAGATAAGTACTTTGAAACCGCTGTTAAGAATGTGAATACAATAACCGAAAAACAACGACAATTAACCTTATTCTAAATACATCATTCATTTTGTCTCCCCTTGTCTTTGGCGAGCGTTATTATTTGGCGTGCCATTGTCCAGAGATCAAGTCAAGGGCAAGGGGAGTTTTTAATATCTGCACTATGGAAAAAAATTGATTTTTTTAAAAAAGAGTTGGTATGAGGGCTATAAAGTGCCTCCCGAAAGAAATACAATTTGAGGTATTTATGGCAATACTTGAATATGCCTTTGAATGTAAAGATAACACTGATACACTCAAACCGACAGCAAAAAGCAATTTTTCATTCTTATAAAGGATGAAATAGATAATAATCAATAAAAAGCAACAACTATGAAAGATACATTTATTCTAAAGACTAAATACGGAAGCGTGGTCAATAAATTGTCCGACAAGCAGGCGGGCGTTCTTTTTCAAAAATGTTATTCGAATATATGGAGAACAGGGCAAACGCAGGCTCAACAGATGAGAAAGTTGAAATGGCTTTTGAGTTTATCAAATTAGATTTAGATGCGTTTTCAGAGAGTTATCAAAAAGAAATTAGCGGTTAATAAAGAGAATGGAAAAAGGAGGTAATCCGAATTTTGTGAAGGGGAAATCTAATCCTTATTATGAGAAAAAAAGATAACCCAAACATAACCGAAGATAACCCAACATTACCAAACATAACCGAAGATAACCCTAATGATAATGATAATGATAATGATTATAATATAAACAAACAAACAAACACGCACACGCACGAGGAAAAACCGAAAACCGAAAAAAATCAACCTTAAAAAGCCTATGAAGATTTTAAAGGAGATGCTATCGCGCTGGCGGGCTGGTTGTCGAAACGTTGGAATGATGCTAAAAGACATTACAACGTTGGAGCAATAGGTAACGTTGCGATATTAGGTAATGCAAGAATGAACCTCATAGAAGTAGCCAAGAACTACACGCAAGGAGAAATCGAATTAGCAATTAAAGGCGTATTCATCCAAAAACAGATTTATCCGCAATTCACCCTATCACCCGATAAAATGTTAGAACCAGACCATTTTAGCACGTTTTATAACGCTGGACTTACAAATACCCAACTTTACAATAAAGAGCCTCAAAAAGGTTAAAAAAGTAGTAAAACGGGGGTTGTGCGCAATATCGGTGATTTGTAATTTTGATTTAACAACTAAAATTTTATAAAAAATGCTAAAAAAACACAATGGATATTAATGTTGCAATGCGGCGATTGCAATACTTTTGTAAATCGAAAAGGAAATGCCGATGATAAGGTAGCATTCAATTCAGTGTTAAGGTTCATTAACGCCTCAATTGAAGATTACCCCGATAAGTACCCGATACTATCACGTTTATTTTGCTTTGTATTTCTCAACCGTTATCTATTTGCAAGTGAACTCAAAGAAAAAGTAACAGCAAGTAGCGTATTATCACACGTTCACGATGTCATTAATAAACCACTTGATTTTTTTGGATTGATGATATAGCCGAAATTACAAGAAACCTCCGATACGAAGTTGCTTACAAAGACTATGAAATAGCACTAAGAGAGGCTAAAAAGAGTAGTAGAAGCTAATAAAACACCCGCAGAAGAGAGCGAAACGTTGGATGATAAGTACAGAATAGAAGATATTTTTGCGAATTGTAACAGAAAAGAATGAGATTGTAAAGGAAAAAAATGGCAGATTGTGTTGCAGTTTTGCAAAAAGAGTACAAAAAGAGGAAATAGAGTATTTTATCAAATCAGAAATCACTAAATTATCGTTACTATGTCAATAAAATTGCAAGAATTAGAAGATGGCGTAGAAGTATCTCCTTTCGATGATTTATGGTTTGAAAGAGTATGAGAAAAGCATACGTGCCACTCGATAAACCGCTTCCTCCCCGAAACACTTATCAGCATCGGAGAGCATCAATACAAGGGTAATTACTACCCTACAACAGCGATGACGGCAGGAAGTTTTAGCGTAATTGCTGCACCAAGTAAAGAGTAAGAAGACGCTTTTTAAAAACTCAATTATGCGCCACCTACATTGGTGGCAATGCGTCCTATCGCTTCCCGTTACTACGAACCCACCGCAATAGTGATGAGTACATATTAGACTTCGACACGGAGCAATCCGAATACTACGCACAGCGTACTTTTAAAAGGCGTTGCCGAAGTAGTAGGCACTATATATCCTAAGTACCTAACATTCAAGATATGCCACCCTAACCGCTGAGGAGCGTGTAGCATTCATTGACAAGGCATTAGAGCGTTATAAAGGGGTAAAAATGAAGATGGTGTTTTATCGATGGTATAGCCGACCTGATGAATGATGTAAATAACCTCGAATGGAGTAACCAAATCGTACATAAACTTATCAAGTGGGCAGACCAGTATAAGATACATATATGCACAATTATTCACGTAGCCTATGGGGTAACAAAAAGCCACCGGACACTTAGGAAGTGCCGTCACTAAGAAAGCGGAAACAGTATTTTTGCTCAAACCCGATGAGAATAACAAGGATATAGTAGAAGTTATACCACAATACACACGTGGTTACCCTTTTGAATCATTTAAGTTTATGGTTGATAGTAGCGACTTTACAATTTATCCTTACGATGATTTACTGGTACAATGGCAAAACCAATAGCAATGCAACCTAGTAGCGCGCCAAGAGAACCAACGCAAGAGCGTATCAATAACGCTATACCAACAGCCTCCCCTAATGAGGCGTTTGCAAGAACCTGAAGATGATGTACCATTTTAAAGACTAAAAACAAATGAATACACCAAATTTAACAATCCAAGAACTCGTACCCCTTATTCATCAGTGGGCAAAAAGAAAGAAAAAAATCTATGAGAAACTAACGCCTTTTGATGAACTCCTGAAAACCCACGAGGAAGTCGGCGAACTTATCAAAGCGTGTTATGATAACGACAAACCCGCTATTCAGGACTCTATTGGCGATGTAATGATAACAATGATTAACTATTGTTACTTTATAGAATTGGATGCTATAGAGTATATTAAGCAAGCGGTTGACCTATCCGTAACAGGTTATTATACCATCTCATACGTAATTAACGCTCATAACGCTTTTAGGCAGATTGATAAGCCTTTATATGTGGAATGAAGGCAAAGAAATATCTAAACCAAGCGGACTTAGAGTTTTTAGTATCCTACACTATCTCAACGGTATTGCTCATTTGGAAGGCACTACCCTTGAGGAGTGCTTGAACCTCGCCTACAACGAAATCAAAGACAGAAAAGGAAAAAAATTATTAACGGTAAATTTATCAAAGATGAAAAATAACGAATACCCCAATTGGCTTGTACCTCTCTACATTGCCAAAGAACTCAAAGAAATAGGGTTTAATGAACCTACATTATTTCATTATTACGAAAATGATTTTGATGTTACGATAGAAACAAATGATTACTACAATGAAGGAGAAGCTCAGGGTTATTTAAGTTTTTACATATCTGCACTTAAAGAAGAAGACTTTAATCACTATAAGATACAAATTTCTATACCCACTTGGGAACAAGTATTTTCAATGGTTCAGAAGTAAAGGTTATCACTGTACATTGCATACTTATTCAGTAATAGTACGTAATGTAGAAGAGTTCAGATTCTACTATGAAATTAATAGCTGTCAGGAATATGTTGCAGCCCCTGAAGAATATTATAAAACCTACGAACAAGCCCAAGAAGCACTTGTGTACAAACTAATTGAAATCTATAAAAAGTGAACAAAATGAAAATCTACATATCAGGTAAAATATCAGGTACAGACCTCACCGAAACCCGCAAGCGTTTTTGCCTCCGTAGACAAAGCAATGAAAAAGATTAGGGTTATGAACCAGTGAACCCTTTAGAAAATGGACTTACCGAGCACGACACTTGGGAAGCGCATATAGTCAAAGACATTGCCGACCTGCTACAATGCAAGGCTATCTATATGTTACAAGGCTGGCAAGACAGCAAGGGCGCACGTATTGAGCACTATATCGCTACCGAAATAGGAATGCCTATAATGTACGAAAAATGAGTAACTCACCAAGGCAAAGGGTACAACACTACCTTTTGCCTTTTTTTAAGAAAAATTGAATTTAAAATGCAAAACTACAAAAAAATAATATAATTAGCTCATACAAAGAGGATTATTTTTTTGATAGGAAGATAAGAGAAGACAGAGTCTTAGATGATTTGGACAGGCTTTTTCAAAAATTAGGTTTACTAAATCGTTACCTACTCTTATTGTAATTCCTGTATCTTCTTTATTTTTGAATATATTATAAAAGTAGTTTCAATTTTAGTGCATAATCATATAACTACCTAATAAATATATACTTACAAATAATTGTTATATTTTAAACAAAAATAAAACAAGAAAAAAACACTTGCGTAATTAAAAAAACCTTGCTGTATCTTTTGCAGTGTAAACTTAAAACAAGTAATAACAATTTAAACATTCAAAGAAAAAAATGAGAACAAAAAAACATTCACAATCGAAAACAGCGAACGCAACTTAAATTGGGTGAACGAAAACTTAGACGCCCGTGATTATGAAGTTAAAGGCAATGATATAATCATTACCTACTTTGAAGATTTTCAAAAATGATATATTACAAGCTATATCTGAAAAAAACTTACAATGTAATATTCAACGATGATAATAATTCTAATGATAAAGGCTTCGAGGCTACATTAGAATATTGCAAGGACTACATTCAATCATTCAATGGTACTAATCACAGCTACTTTGAAGAATACAAAGGGGTGGTATAGTGCAAGTCGTTTGTAATGAAACAGGTGAGGTGGTATACGAAGAAGAAGTAATATAACACTTTTAAATTAACAAGCCCCTAATGTAGTGTTAGGGGGCTTACTTGTAAAATTAAAACAATCTAACGATTTAACAACCCTTAGAATGAGGGTGCAAAATTATAAAAAAATATGACACCACACGAAAAAAAGTAATATACATCATTCAGAACTTAGAACTATCCGATAGCAAGGTAGCGCGTGCCATTCAGAAGAGTACATCAGCAGCTACCCACAAGCGAATGAGGGCTCAGAGACAACAAGTTTACCGATGAAGATTTTCAACGGATACACGATTTTTACCTCGAAAAAAACTCAGAAACATAGAAAAGTTATAAATATAACAAAAATAATTTTCACATAAAGACGGGCAAAACGCTCGTCTTTTTGCGTTTTACAAGGTGTGATAGTCAGGTGATTGCTGTTTTGCAATGTTAAAACGCAACGTTAATAGTAACGTTGCAAAAAATATTGATATACAAAAAAAGTTACAACAAGAAATATTAGGAATTATTTAAATCATTCCGTACATTTTGCACCGTTAAACTAAGAAATACAAAAAAATGGAATTATCAATACCTACACAACAAGGAATTACAACAAAGAAAAACAATTACAAGCCTTGAACTTGTAGAACAAATCAACCTTTTTAGAAAAGAAGAAGGTAAGGATACATCTTTAAGACACGACACTCTTTTTAAACATCATAAGAGACGAGTTTGAGGAAGAAATAGGTCTCCAAAAAAATATTGGAGACCCAATATACACCCTCAAAACAAACAAAAAAATACCCTATGTTTGAACTCACTATCGCACAAGGAAAAACAAGTCTTATTAAGAGAAAGCAAATTTGTACGTAGGCACGTAGTAGCTTAGTTAGAACGCTTTGAGGAAGCTAATAAGCCAATGACAGCAGGCGAAATATTAATGGCTCAAGCACAAGGAATGATAGCATTAGAGAAAGCACAACAACTACAAGCGCAACAAATAGCTTTACAAAATGAACGCCTTACCAAAATAGAAGCTAAAATCACCACTAAAAAAATGAAGATTATTTTACTATTTCAGGATATAGTAACATAATAGGCAAAAAAAGTACCCTTACAAACAGCTATTGTGTTAGGAAGAAGGGCTGCTAAAATATGCGTACAAAGAGATATACCAATGGGTAATGAATACGATGCAAAAATATGGATTTGTAAAAAGCTACCCTACTGAAGTATTAAGAGAAGTTTTTGAAACAAAAATAACCCACTATGAAACACCAAGAGAGTACACTCCAAAACCGCCTGCGTACGTTGGTTCAGATACCAATATCCGCACCTCATTATTTACGCCGTTCCTAACGGTGGCAGTCGAAAACGTTCGTGAAGCACAACGCCTCAAATCAGAGGGAGTACTTGCAGGAGTAGCTGACTTGGTAGTTCTACTCCCTCAGGGCAAAAGTCTTTATATCGAAATGAAAGTAAAAAGGAAATCGCCAAACTGATAACCAAAAAGAGTTTCAGAAGAAAGCCATTGAACTGGGACATACATACGTTGTATGCTACACCTTTGAGGAATTTCAAAAAGTGATAGAAGATTTCATCAGCATACACGATTATTTTGCTCCAAAGATTGAGGGCTTTAAAGGAAGAAGATAATGTATAACCCTTAATCAAAAAAATACTATGATATTAAAAGAAATACATCAATCTGTAGAAACCATAACTGGACAGCCATTAAGTAGCATTGAGAACAAAAAGCTATTTTGTGGATTAGCAAGGAAACACGACACAACCGTCCCTCAATGCCAAATAGCCAAATATCTACAAGTACCATTGTCTAATATATCCTATTATCTCAAACAACATACGATATTGAGTAAAAATGTAGGATATAATTACATCTTCAAAAAATAGAAAGCGACCTTATTCAGCGTTGCAAACAGTCATAATTCTTTTTTCACTTGGTTTTGCTACCGCCCCTAATTATAAGATTAGAGGCGGTAGTTTTTCTATTACTTCTTTTTATCCCCCCTCAAAAGATGTCTATTTCTCACCCTCTTTTATTTCCTCCTGCTGAAATTGTTCTTTCAGCTGCATACCATCAGCCTCCTTACGTACGAGATACTCAATAAGGTTCGCTTGCGACATTCCTTTTTTGTCCGATAATTCTTTGAGGAGAGTAATAAAACTATCCGATACTCTAATGTTTAACGTTTTGTCTTTTCTTCGTGCCATAATGTTAAGTATTATATTTCGCAGCAAAGGTACAAATGTTTTTCATAGGTATATACAAACAACTATACATTTAACAAAAATTTTTAACATTAAAAAAATTTTGTGTGTGTTGTAAAATGTATATACCTTTTGCACCGTCAAACAATAAGAACAAGTAATAACATTAAACATATTAATAGTATGAAAGCATTAAACAAACAACAAGAAGTACAAGTATATTACGAATGGTGCTATAATAATTATGAAGTACGCACCAAGTTAAAAACTCAACGGTCGTGGTATAAAAAAATCAGAATATACTGAAGATATATACTTCGTAACACCTAAAGCACTTGAAAAAAACTTGAAGCAAAATACACTTGCGCACGTTATGATGTACATTCGTTAAACAACTAACCACAACGCCCTGAGCAAGGCGCAAAAAAAGGCTCAATATCTTAGTAATAACCTTAAAAACACTATATCAAAAATGAAATCAGTAACATTAAATATTTACAATTACAAAGAATTGAAAGATATATCTGAAGATGACGAACATCCTTTACACGACGAATTAAAAAAACGTATTGGGTAGCGTAGAAAGATGGCTTTCAGATCACATTCTGAAATGTTATAACGAAAAAACTACTTTTTACAAAGATGATGATGAACATCTTAGAGAAGAATATCGCTACTGTTATGCAGTACCACGCATTGAAGATGAAGATAAACTTGAAAAAAATTTATCACACGCATAACACCAGTGGTTGCTGAACATCATCAAATGTACTTTAATGATATGGGGCTACCTATGGAGGTAGACGGCATTCGGTTTGTACCTTTTTACATAGTAGAAGGTGAAGAGATGTATCATTTAATTTGCCAATATACTGACTACACCGATACACTATAATGCCCGCCCTTGAACCTTTTTAGAGGTTACCCAGTTCGCTGCTGGCAAGGGCTCAAATTTTAACCTTAAACACACTATCAAAAATGAAAAAAATACTGACAAAAAGAACGTTTTTACACTAGCTTGGCAGTTTGCACGCCAAACAGGGCTATCATTCCCAGAATGCCTAAAAAAAGCGTGGGCAAATATCAAACTCAAAGCCAAAAATGAGCACCCATATAGTACGCTTCTACTTTCAAAAAGTAGACGGCTCAACCCGTGAAGCGTGGGGTACATTACGCCCTGATTTGCTACCCCAAACCGAGCACTCTCAACGCAAAAGCAATAATACTGTACAAGTATATTTCGACACCGAATGCCACGAGTATCGCTGTTTTAAGAAGTTCAACCTTGTAAGTATCGCATAAAAATCACTATATTTGCAACAAATGACACTACTTTAAAAAAATTACTAATTTTTACTAAACACAAAAAAAGCACTATATATCAATAGTCGCCGTACCTTTTGCCCTACCAGCGGGGTAGAGCAGTTGGGTAGCTTGCGTGTTTAACTTGCACGAGGTCGCTGGTTCGAGTCCAGCCCCCGCAACTAATAAAAATATCACAATATGAAAGTATTAACATTACAAATCAAACGCCCTTATTTAGAGGCTATACTATCAGGCGAGAAAAAACCGAAGAATATCGCGAAATTCGTCCTAAAAAAACGCTAAAAAGCTCATCATTCAGAACCCTGAAGCGGAAGATGACGATGAATGGATTAAGCCTGTGAAGTATGATGCTATTAAGTTTCTTAATGGTTATGACTCTAACCGTCCAGAAGCTCTTGTCGAAATTAAAGACGCCCGCATTGAGCTTTCAGTAGATGAAAAACGATGAATATATCACCTACGAAGAAGATGGTCAAGAGTACATCGAAGCCCAAATGGTTTATACATTGGGCAAAGTATTGAACACTAAAAAAATATTTAATAACCTTTTAAAAACATTCAGCTGAGTTAGAAAGACACAAATCCAAAAAAACAAATCAACAGAACGTCGGGTATTAGTAGAGTAGCCCGATATGGTAGAAATCAAAAAGGTCAAGCGTTGTCAGTACAACAACGTAGGCGAAAACGTATATGCTGCTTTTTAGAAAACAAGCAGGACTTTCAGCGGGTTAATATATGAATATCTACCAACACACACAGCAAGTAATAGACACGGTTAAGGCTAAAAACTAACCGTGTTTTTGCTATTTTATTCCTGCGGCAAGGATAGTATTGCATTACTACACTGGTGCGCCCAAAACTTCGATGAAGTAGTATGTGTATTTATGTACTTTGTAAAAGACCTTGAACATATCAATAAATTCATAAACTTCTCAAAAAAAGCAATACCCTAACATCTCATTTATACAGAGACCTCATTACGCCCTTACTTATATCAATAAATCAGGGTTATTCTGTACCCCTCAAAAATACACGCATACTCAAACTATCAGATATTATACAATCAGTACGCCTCGAAACACAAATTGAGTACGTATTCTTAGGAATGAAACAGTCCGATAGTATGAATAGGCGTATAATGTTACGACAATACGAAATGCAAGCCATTTCACCTACAAAACTCGTGTATCCTTTTTCTCTATGGAAAGATAAAGATGTATTGCGATACATCAGCAACAAACTGATTACCAAAGCCTATCCAATATGGAAACAAGAAAAGCAACGGAATAACCTTTGACCTTGATGTATATCTATACCTACGTGAGCATTATCCTAATGACTTGCAGAAAATATTAGATGTTTACCCATTATCTGAAAAAAATACTATTTGATTATGACCAAAAAAACAAAAAAACACCAAAGGAACTGTACAAGCAAAGTGAAACAATCACCATACAACGTTCACAAATAAACTTTGCTCCTTTCAATCCTAAAAAGGCATACCGACGAGCAAATAGCACAAATGCGTAAAAAATATCAAAAAATGTAGGTTTTTAGGTGGTATTATTTGGAATGAGCAAACCTCAAACCTTGTAGATGGGCACAAGCGAGTAATGTCCCTTGATATTATCCACAAGTACGATGGCACGCCCGAAACTGACTACAAAAATCAAAAGTAGAAAAAAAGTGTCTTTTGACCTTAAAAACAGAAAAGGAACAAAAATATATTTCAAAACACGCTCGCGTACCGAACTTGACGAAGAACTAATGAGGTCACTTATTCCTGATATTGATTACCTCAATGCAGGGCTTGATGATTATGATCTCAATCTATATGCGGTCGATTACTCTTCCTTTGAAGTACCCGACCTATCACAAGCTATAGAAGATACATACGCTCCCATAAAGCAAGAAAAAGACATTGGGCGAGAAATATCCAATGAAGAGAAAAAGCAACAAGTCAAAGAAGCAAAAGAAGCTATCAAACAACAAGCTATTGAAAAAGCTCAAAAATTTAGATGCTTACGTAACTCTTTCATTTGATAACTGGAAAAAAACAAAGAAGCTTTTTATGCTCCGTATGGGGTTTGACCCTGAATTTAAAAAATGATAAAAAGGGGAAACACTATCGGCAAAGGTAGAACGCATAGACTAATAACATTTAATAACATTTGATATGAAACCACGTAAGAAGATAGATAACGAAAAATATACTGATGAGGAACTAAAACAAGCCCTTATCAAATCCAACGGGCAGCCTACTAAGGCAGCCGAAATACTTGGTGTTACCTATCCATCTGTATATGGGCGTATTCGTAAAAACCCAGAGTTGGAAATCGTCCAAAAAGCCTATCGAGCACGTACATTTAATGATGTATCTAACTTGGTGTCTGTTATTGCTATTATGGGCGTTATCCGTGAACCTCTCACTGATGAAGAAGGTACAGTGATACCTAACCAATTCCGTGAAGTGCCAGTAGACTACAAAACACGAATGACCGCAATGCAAACAGTACTATCCACTTTCAAAAACTGATGAAGGTATAAAAGAGGAAGTTTCTGTACAAGGCAGCATAGACATCGCCCAATGGCTCAAAAAGCAATAGTAAAAGTAATGATTAAAAACACAACCCGTATATAATCCCTATATCTGAATAAAGATAAGTTCATTATCATACTTTCAGGAGGTCGAGGCAGTGGCAAGTCGTACAACGCTTCTACCTTTTTGGAACGCTTATCTTTTGAAGCAGGGCATAAGATACTATTTAGCCGTTATACTATGGTATCAGCCCATAGTTCTATTATACCAGAGTTTGAGGAAAAAGATAGAAGCAGAGGGTACTGGGGCATATTTTAATATCACCAAAAACAGCTATCAAAAAAACACCTTTTCAGGTTCTGAAATCCTCTTTAAAGGGTATCAAAACATCATCAGGTAACCAAACCGCCAACCTTAAATCATTACACGGTATTACCACTTTCGTAGGTGATGAAATGGAGGAATGGCTATCAGAAGAGGACTATGAGAAACTAATACTATCAATCCGTCAAAAAGGCAAACAATTGCGGGTTATACTCATTCTGAACCCCTCCAATGCCGAGCATTTCATTTATAAAAAGTACATTGAAAAAAACACATAAAAATAGTAAATATTGACGGTGTAGAGGTGCAAATATCCACCCATCCCGATGTATTGCATATTCATACTACCTACTTTGATAATATAGAAAATCTTAATGAGCAGTTTTTTTAAACAGATTGATGAAATCAAAACCCAAAAGCCTCGCACAAGCCACCGACAAATTAGGGCAACTTCTCTCAATCCCTATTTAACAAAAACCAAATACGCCCAAAAAAATCATAGGACGCTGGGCAGATGTATCCGAAGGGGTTATATTTACCGATTGGGAGATAGGAGAGTTCGATACCTCACTACCTTATGGATATGGTCAAGACTACGGCTTCAGTATCGACCCTGATACCCTCATCAAGGTAGCCATAGATAATCACCGTAAAAATCATCTATATAGCCGAAAAAAATACTATGGAAACAAACAACTATCCTCCGACGGACTATACAAACTCAATAGCACCCTAATCGACCGCCCCAACGACCTTATCGTTGCCGATAGTGCCGAACCACGCCTCATTGCCGACCTACGCAACAAAGGGCTTAATATAGAACCTTGCGAAAAAGGAGCAGGAAGCGTATCAGCAGGCATAACCACCTTGCTAATTACAAATTAATCGTAACACCCTACAGCTTCAATGTAATGAAAGAGTTAAAAAAACTACGCTTGGAACGACAAAAAAGCAGGCATACCCATAGATAACCACAACCACAGCATAGATGCTATCCGTTATATCACAATGAAGCTACTAAGTGGAACAAACAACAACCTATATCAACTCGCCTCAATGATTTAAAAATATAGCAATATGAACGAACAATCTATAACACAAGAAGAATTTAAACAAGGGGTAACTCCAATAGATATTTCGCAATTCCAAAATCAGTACGATGTCAAGAAACACGAGATACTAACTAATAAGCATAAGTATCCCGACCAAGAAATACTCGTACCAATCACCGACGAAGCGGGAAATCATATATTAGATAGCCAAGGAAACAAAAAGATTTACAAAACACTACCGTCCTAAAAACCGCGTGGCTTTACCCTATCAAAAGCGCATCGTAAAAATTGCTACAATGTTTCAAACCGCTATCCCTTACAAGTACACCGCTGAAGATAGTCCGTTATTCTCCGCCTTTCAGGAGGTTATCAAAGACAACAAAATGAGTTTTTCAGATAGCAAAAATATGTACAGAGGTGAAACGTTATACGCAAGTAGCTGAATTGTGGTATTTAGAAGAGCAGCCTAATGAAAAATACGGCGTAAAATCCGACTTTTTGTTGTACCACAAAATACTATCCCCCGAAAAATATAACCTATACCCACGCTTTGATGATAATGATAACCTCATATCATTTTGGAGTTGAAAGCACAAGTAAGGATGGTAAAAAATATATTCCAAGCCTTCACCGTTGAATTTATATATACTTTTACTACTGAAAATGGACAAACATCTACCGAAGTAAAACCAAACATCATCGGTAAAATACCTATAGTACTCTATCACCAAGAGGAAACAGAATGGAACACCGTACAGCACCTCATAGAGATAGCCGAAGAACAACGTAGTAACTTCTCCGAAAGTAATAAGAAGTTTGGCGAACCTATCCTAATGATAGCAGGGCGTGTAGAAGGCAAAACATCCACCAATAACGCCGGTGGCAAAGTATTCGAGGTCAAAGACGGGGGCAATGTACAATTCGTAGTTCCACCCAATGCTAACGAAAATTTCAACAGCGAAATGAGTATGAACCGCCGTGATATACACGAGTTTACCGATACTCCAGACCTCTCCGATGAGTTCTATGCGGGCAAAGGGAATATGCTCTCGGGAGTAGGGGCGAAAACTGGCTTAGTTACCCGCACACCTCAAGGTAAAAGACAATGAGGCTATATTTATTCCTGCTCTACAAAGGCGTATCAATATCATTTTAGCATTCCTTTCAAAGATGTATTTACCCTTTGAAAAGGAAATGAAAGATATAGATATTACCCCTATCATTACCCCATTTGATATTGATGATGATACCGAAATGATACGTACCCTTATGGAGGCTAATGGAGGTAAGCCTTTATTATCTCAACGAGAAGCTATGCAGCGTTTTGGTATCACTGACCCCGAAGCCCAATTACAGCAAATCAAAGACGAGGAAAAATAGCAACCTCAATGAAGCAAGTATCTAATGAACTATGATGATCAACATAGGAAGCACCTAATGGCATACCTACAACAGATAGAACGATTGTTTTATCAGCTTGTAGGTACAGCCGTTTTTATAGCCCTAAAAACCGATTATAAAGAACTCATCGCAAGTACATTATTCTCATTTGCTACTACCAAAAAAAGGAAAATCCTTTTGAAAAGGGAATTAGCTAATTTCAGCAACCAATTAGACCAAATCATAAAGCAAGGTATCGCCAAAGAATGGGCATTTGCCAATATCAAGCAAGATAATCTACTGAGAGAAGGACTAACCAAATACAAAAAAACCTTGAAGCCCTCGAAACATTCAAAACACGTAAGATTAAAAGATTTTTACCGTTTCCGACCGTGTATGGGACATTGCTAAAAAAAGCACAAACAGAATTAGAACTCGCCTTATCTGTTTCCTTGGAGGAGGGTAAAAGCGCGGTACAGTTAAAGCCGTGAGATACGCAACCTATTGAACAATCCTACTACCCTATTTCGTAGAGTTAGGGACAAATATGGTAACCTTTGTACTAAGTAAGAACGCCCAAAACTATCACCCTGGGCAAGGAGTGTATAGAAGTGCCTACAAAAAAACGCTTTGCGACTTGCAAGTAATGAGATTAATGTAGCCTATAAGTCCGCTGATTGGTTACGGATACAGCAAAACCCTGATGTAGTAGGCTTTGAAGTACGCCTATCCCCACAGCACAAAGTTTATGATATGTGCGATGAATTGAAAGGAAAATACCCCAAAACATTCCACTTTCACGGCTGGCACGTAGGCTGCAAGTGCCATATAGTAAGCATTCTCAAAAACACCCGACGAACTCATCAAAGGAATTAAAAAGCTGATGAAGAATTACCCCCGAAAGTTCATCTAATTACATAGGTGATGTACCGAGTAATTATAAGCAATGGGTAACAGATAACAAAGATAGGTTTAAGAATTGGAAAACAAAGCCTTATTTTATTGAGGCTAACAAAGAAATAACCATAAGTAATGAGGTGTCTCAATTAATGAAAAAAAGCTATCAAATCAGAGCCTGAAATAAAAATCAATACTTAATAAACTCACTAAGGAATTAGGAGGGTATTCAACACCTATTAACTATAAAAAGTCGAGAGTCTATTTTGCGCAAAGTTACCGATGAACTCGATGGAAATGTAGCAGGCATTAAAAAGATAGTATAAGGGCTACAATCATTGTACCTGAAGAAAAAAATGAAAAAAATATTTTGCTGTATTTAGAAAAAGTAGTATATTTGCACGTGTTAAAAAAATCAAACCCCCGAACAATTCTTAGGGTATAGCGGTATTCTTACCAATATTCGCACACAGCAAAAATATCTTCGCTGAAATTCAATTTAATACCGAAAAAAATGATTTACGCTAAAGAAACACCTCCTAATGCAATTCGCATTTTGGGGCAAAAAAAGATATGATGATATAAGAAAAGAAACAGGGCTTGAAGGTGGTTTAGGACACAAATACTATGAAGAAATAAGAGTGCTTAAAGCAAAAAGCAAATAATACTCCTGATGTATTAGAGCGCATAACTGAGTTGGAAAAAAACAATCGTTTAACTATTACAGCAAATTCAGATGAGTAACCATACACAAATATTAGAGAATTTTTCAAAAACCATACCGATACCTACATCTATAATGATTGGCAAGAAGTCGTTATCAAATTCACTCGTGAAGGTGAAGAAATAATATGTTATGCTAAACAAAAAGGAGAATCACCATATATTATAGACTGGGAAACTAACCTTGCAATGAATGCTCGTATTAGTGGAAAAAAATAGTAGATAAAACCTTTTATAAAAAAACTTTTTAAACCTATGTTAGAAAAAAAGCCATACAAATAGCCATTGAGGCACACCAAGGACAAACCGACAAAGCAGGAGCACCCTACATTTTACACCTTATCCGTGTAATGAATGCAGGACAAACCGATAATGAAAAGATTTGCGGTATATTGCACGACTTAGTAGAGGATACTAAATGGACTTTTTGAAGACCTCAAGAAAGAAGGCTTTTTCAGAAGAAGTTATCAATGCCTTAGCCTGCGTAACCAAACAACCCTAATGAGCCATACTCACAATTTATAGAACGTATAAAGAAAAACCCATTAGCCGTTAAGGTCAAAATCAACGATTTAAAAAGACAATATGGATATTACACGATTAACATTTATCACTGAAAAAGACACACAACGGCTAAATAAGTACATCAACGCATATCATTGTCTTTTAAAGAATTAAACAAGAAACCAATGAAAATTAACAACATCAACATACAAACCACTTACCGCACTTACTTGTTAGATAGCAATTACAAGGACATTCTTTGCTACCCCCACTTAAAAAAACTACCCTCTAATGACTGGGCAGAGTACTACGGTAAAGAGTACGACACCGATAGCCCTAAACTTGATACCACTCAGATCACTTTATCATTTTTAGTGAAGCAAACCAGTACGAACCATTCATCAACTTTCTTACGACTCAAACTTACAATACATTCCACTTTGAAGAACTCAATAAAAACATTTCAACTTCGATTAGTATCAGTAAAAAAGCCAAAAAGAACAAACATACATCAGCTACGATATTACTTTTGCTTCCGATTTTCCTTTGGAAGGCTATACCTATACCGCCCCCAATGCTACACTACCCATTTCAGGCTTCACTATAGACGGCATAGATGTATCCAAATACGGCATTTACCTACTTGAAGAAAACCAAAATACACTCCTAAAAGATTACGAGGGTAAAAGAGCACCTCACTATCAATAGTACAGCCATTAGTGGCGTACAATATGCAGAACATTCTAACGTATTTAAAGAACGCACCCTTGAACTACATTGCTACATTTCTCAACCCGTTAGCACCTTTTGGCAACTATACGAAGCCTTGTTATACAATCTCACCAAACAAGGCGAACGAACCATTAACATTCCCCCTCTTTCGGAGGGGCAGGGAGGAGGACTTAACGCTATCTACCAAAAAGCAAGTGTTAAGAACGTTTTTTTCTTACCCAAAAGCACCCTAAAAAGTAGAATTTACCATCACTTTTGTACTTACCTAACATCACTTCAAATATTTACTAATTTTTTTACTAAAACACTATAGCAGTGCAAAGGAAAGTCTCTTACCTTTGCACTGTATTATATGCACCAATGAAACTCAATTTTAACGCTACATATATAGACATTCTCCCCACCGATGAAAGCTATCGTTATCGCTCTATAATGGGCGAACATACGCTTACCTTATACTTTTCGTTATCCACCTATACCGAAATTCCTACGGGTGCGTGGTGCGAGTTTGCTAATGAGCGTTATACTCTTAACCAACCTGCTAAAATCGTAAAAACATAACACACGAAACTTTGAGTATACCCTCACTATGGACAGCGAGGGCGCAAACCTCAAAAAAACTACAAATTTCGCAACCCCAACGATAAAACCCTAAAATTCCCTTTCACCGCCTCACCTCGCTACCACGTGCAAATTCTTGTCGATTGCCTCAATATGATAGATAGCGGTTGGCAAGTAGGTAACTGTATAGAAGCCTCCGAAAAAAACTCGTTTCTTACAATCACAACAACTGCCTCGAAGCATTGGAAATGATCGCCTAAAGCCTTTGAAACCGAATACGAAATTATAGGCAAAACCATTCATTTGCATAAGGTAGAGTATTTTAAAAACAATCCCTACCACTTCAATACGGCAAAGGCAAAGGCTTCAAAACGGGTGTAAGTCGCACTACCGAACAAAGTCGTATTACTCGCTTATATGTACAAGGAGGCGACCGTAATATCGACCGCTCTAAATACGGCAATAAAGAATTGTTACTACCTAAATCACAAGAATACACATACGAAGGGGTAACATTCGTTTCAGATGACAAAGGGCTATCGATAACAATCAAGAACGCCCAAAATAACGGATTTGTAAATGAGCAAAGCCTCGACCTCTCACACATATACCCCAAACGCAAAGGTACTGTATCAGGTTTTTTTGCAGTAGATATAGATAAACACTTCTACGATATATTTGACGATTCCATACCACAAGCCCTCGACTTCAATGCAATGCAAATCAAAGGCGAAAAAAATGCTTATCTACTTTGAAAGCGGTATGCTATCAGGGCGCGAGTTTGAAGTGTCCAAATATAACCACGCCGAAAAAAACGATTCCAACTTGTTCCTAAAGAAGAAGACGGTGTTACTATGCCCAACGATATATTCCGCCCCAATATAGGCGACGAATATTCTGTTTACAATATGCAAATGCCTAACGCCTACATCAGCGACAACGCTACAAAAATCAGGTGCAAGCTGGGAGATGATGAAAGAAGCGTGTAAATACCTATACGAAAATAGAGCAGACTTATTTACATTCACTGGTGATTTAGATGGTATATGGGCAAAAAAAGAAATGGGCAAATGTAGGGAGGTCGCTTGAAAAATGGGTGCTCACATCAACTTTTCAGATACCGAGTTTCAGCGTACCGTACCCATTCGCATCGTAGGGCTAAAAGAGTATGTAAACAACCCTTACAGCCCTCAGATAGAGCTATCCAATAAGGTACAAGGGCATTCCTTTGCTTCTGAAATGCGAAAACTCAAAAACCAAGAGGTATATTTTGGAGAACTCAACAAGCGCACACAATCACTAACCAAAAGAAGCTGGCGAGATGCCCAAGAAACTATTAAACAGATAGAAGCCGCCTTTCCTGAATATACCAAGAGTATTGTCCCTGCTACCGTACAAACTATGATGGCTCTTATAGGTAACAAATCGACCCAGTTTGATTTTGTTGTATCTAAAAACAAACCCTATAAAAAGCACCTCATACACTCTATTTTGATAAGAATAGCAAGCAAATCAATGCGGGTAGCGGATGGCTTAAACATTTTACTCTTGGCACTACCGATATAAACCCCAATCGTGACGCTAATAGCTATAAATATTGGTATATTCCCACTTTCGTATCAGGGGCGTTTGGACGATAAAGCCAAAACCTACTACCTCTATATCAAAGCATCCAAAACCACCGAAACGGGCGAGTTTATCCTATCCGAAAAACAAAATGGATATAGAGCAAGAAGCAGGCTTTTTATCATTTCCTATACGCCACCGTCAATTCAGAATATGAAGGTGAGAGAGGTATTGCTAAACTCAATGGCTTTACAGAAATCACTGGCGGACAAATCAAAACTGACAAAAATTACATCAGGAAATGGACAGCAGTATATTCACCTCTTTGATGACCATATAGAAATCAAAAGCCAATCTCAAAAATAACAGAAGGTAATAAAACAGAAATAAAGCAACTTGTAAGCCCTGATTTACTTTCATTGGAGAATAGATTGAAGTCAAGCATTAAAAAAATATTCAGATTGGTGGGCGTAACCTAATCACTGATAGTAAGAACGAGCGTTATAAAGAGTATAAAGGTACGGTAGAAGATTATATCTATTATGGTATAGTAGGAGGTACTTTGGAAAAGAATACAACTTATACATTGTCTTTGGAATACAAAAAGTGAAAATTTAAGGAATGTGGAAATGTTTTTTTATAAATGAAGGCGTTTCTCAAGTTCACGGTAAAAATATTCCAAATACTAATGGAGAATGGAAAAGAGAGACACTTACATTCACTACTGACGCCAATTTAAGCCCCAAAGGCTCTATACGTATTGATAACAATGGAAGTGATACGGGTAATGTAACCTCTAAACTTTGGACACGAAATGTTAAACTTGAAAAAGGAAACATCGTAACAGACTGGTCTCCCGCCCCTGAGGATTTAGAAAGTCAAATATCAACCGCTAAAAACCGCTACCGAAGCATACGCACGAACACAAGCAGAACTTACCAAAAACACAAGCTATTGCTACAGCTGATGGTAAAATCACAGAAGCAGAACAAAGACAAATACAACAACTCAATTGAAACTCCAAGAGGCTAAAACCTTTTGCCGAGCAAAAGGTTAATGAGTTGAATATTGGAGGAAGGAATTTATTTAAAAACAGCAGGGGTAATTGTTAGCAATAATAAATATAATATAGCTTCTTATCAAGTTACAGAGAATATAAAATTAGGAGAAACTGTAACACTTACTATTGACGGTGATTTTTGCAGATGGGTGTTGGCCGTTATTAATAGCTGGAGGAGGCAATGGAAATTATGGTTCTTTACAAAGGGGGTAAATGTATGGAAAAAAATAATTTGAATTTAGATTTTAAAAAGGAGATTCATTTTCTGTGTTTATTGTAGGAAACGGCAATAGTACAAAAAAACAAACACGATTCGCAAAAATCAAACTCGAAAGAGGCAACAAACCCACTGATTGGTCGCCCGCTCCTGAAGATGTATGGGATACAATGGTAGATTTAGGTATCATTGATAAAAAACGCAATGAACCTCACAGAAGCCGAAAAAAAGCAAATGTTAAGTTTATCAATGGTATGTTTAGCAAAGGTGCTGATTATACCAATGGTACAGAAGTAGTAAAAAAATACAATTACTACTGGTGCTTTAACTGTTGGAAATACATTAGGAGGCAACGCAGGTATTAATGGGGCGGGGTTATCAGGGTGAGTCCATTCGTTTCTTTGCTGGTGCTAACTATAGAGACAAAGAAAGAGCCCCTTTTTAGAGTACAAGATGATGGAAGTATATATGCTTCAAAGGGACAAATAGGAAATTTTAAAATAGAAAGTGCAAGCGAAACTTCTTTAAAAGCAAACGGACTTACTATTGCATCAGAAGGTCTTATAAGGGCTATGGGTAGAGGAAAAGACAGCCGTACAACGCAAGTGCGAATAAATGACCCTGAAATTTTTTTAAAAACAGTAGATAAATCAGCAATAGATGTATATACATCAGGATTTGGCGACACTACACATTCCGCAATGAAGTTAGAAAGTAGAGGAGGGCGAAAAAGCACTGCCCTTATATTAAAAAGCAATATGGGGACAAGAAGAATCTGTAGCACTTGATGTGTTAGAGGGAGATATTAAGGTTAAAGGGCTAAAAGGCTACACTGGTTACCACCACATAGACGGGCACGCTATAACTATTACTAATGGAATAATTACAAGTGTAACGCTTTTATAAGCACTATCAATATTTTTGAAAAAAATCTGACAAGTACTACGCTATAATAAAAAAACAACAATCTTAAAAATTCAATTAATATGCAAATCATTCAAAAAAACAACCCGAATTACTGCGCAAGAAATTGTGCAAGGAGTAACTGTTATGTACTCCTATGAATTTGAAAATGAAACCAATCCTATTGCCGTAGCATTTTCAGCAACTCGTCAGCAAGATGGCGGTTATCCCTATTTGCAAGGCACAGTTACCACTAACGACTTCAATGTTCAAAAATTCAAACTTCCAACCCTCAGACATTGAATTATACAAACAAATTCAAGAAAGATGTACCGCTATCATCAACGGCACAGAAAAAAAGTAGACAAACAGAAAAAAATAAGCAGTAAAAAAAGCTACTTATTTTTAACAAAGTAATTTTTAAAATAATCAATATGAATAAATTAAAACGAAACTTAATAGGTAAAGACAAATTGCTGCATTCAAAGGTAGGCAATTGTATGTTGGTGCTATTTTTTTGCACTATTTTTTTAAATTTTGGAGCGTTGGGACTGCTTTTTGTTTTAGCGTTAGCCGCTGTATTATTGGCGGGGCTTGCAAAAGAGTTATATGACAAGTACATCAAACGCACGTTTATTGACTGGTGGGACATAGTAGCAAGTGTAACGCCTTATCCTATTGTAAAGAAAATTAATAAAAAAAGATGATAGATTATATTTTACAAGGATTCGGATTTACAGGATGGCGTGATTTCATTCAGTCAAGTTTTGGGCATACGTTTTCTTTGAGTTTCATTGCTTGGGATATTGTTGTTTCGGCAATTATAGGAATGATACATTTCTTATTCGGATTTAATCACCTATTCTTAACTGCGTATGTAGTGTTGATATTCTTTGAATGGATAACGGGCGTTTTTGGCATCTTTAAATCGAGGAGAAAGACACGAGAGTAGGAAATTCGGGCGTATGTTATTAAAGATACTTACTTACTTAGTACTTATATATGTATTACACACATTTGAGGATAACATAAGATTCCCCGCAATTGGAGATTTTGAATTTGACCCCTTTCATTGGCTATATTGGGCAGTATTATTAGCTATTATATGGCAATTAGTGGTAAGTTTATTAGAGAATTTAGACTGTTTGGGATTTCGTTTTGCGGGAGTGCTTTTTAAAAAATCATCAATAAAAAGTTCTTTCACATGTTCGATATTGAAGAAGAATATAATGAAGAATTAGAAAAAGAATAAAAATAAAAGAAAAATGACACCTAATGAATTTATAAAGCAGTACAAACCCTTTGCCCTTGAAACAGAGCGCAAAACGGGTATATCTCACCTTTTTCATCTTGGCGCAAGCAGCGTTTGGAAAAGCGGTTGGGGGCATAAAGTCCCTGGCAATATGTTTTTTTGGAGTTAAAGCGGGCAAGGACACGCCTGCTAACAAGAAGCAGTTACTAACTACAACGGAGATATTAAGCGGTCCCTAATTTAAAGCACTTGTTTCCGTTGGTTATATCGGTGAAGATGTTGTCGAGTGGTAAATACAAGTATGAAGTGAAAGATTGGTTCAGAAAGTACGACACGCCCGAAGAATGCTTTACTGACCACGCGCAATTCTTCTTCAGAAACAAGCGATATGCTAAAGCGTTGGAGGTAAAAAGCAGACCCTTACAAGTTTGCCGAAGAAGTAGCCAAAGCAGGGTATGCTACTGCTCCTAACTATGCAGATAGTTTAAAGAAGTTAATCAAAAATAGAAGAAAATGACAGCAGAATTTAAAGAATTAAAAAGGAATTGGACAACTTACTTACAAAAAGTAGAGCAGTTGCCACGTACAAGAGAGTTATCACTTGTAATTACAAAAATTAGAAGAGGGCACAATGTGGCTCGAAAAAAAGAAATCAGAAAGCAAGAAAAAGTAGTTATGAATAGAATAATCATTGCATTATTAGCGTTTCTTGCACTCATAGGGTGTAGGACACGAAAAACGACAATTGAGGAGCAAAAGCAATTTCAAAAAGAGCGTATTATAAAGTACAAGGATAGTACGGATCTTTTTCAGCAAAAACACTCAAACCCTGCAACTCGATACATACGCCTCACAAGAGTACGAGGTAACAGTAGAGAGCGATAAGGATAGCGTGGGTAATAGCAAAGAGTTAGTGTATTATCGCATTCGCGACGGCGATAATGAAACTATAAGGGTAAGTGGTGGAAAGGTGAAGATTACGACTAAAAACAGCCTATCTAATAGCCAAATAGTGGCGAATACTACCCTTGATAATATAACTAAAGGCTAACACTTATTTTATAGCGCAAAGTCACTCGGAAACGGCTTTTTCTCATAAAAACAAAAAAACGTAAAAAAAGTTCCTATTTATACCTTATAGCTATTATCGTAGCACTATTGATAGCCTTTTTACTTTATACGAAACAAACTTAAACACTTTTTGAAGTGAATATATTCTTAGTTCAACACCGAAAAACGCCTCTTTATAGGGGCGTTTTTTTATATTACTAAATAATTACTAACTTTTTACTAAATCGCAAATATACAATCTACAACGCCCCTCCGTACCTTTGCAAAAACAAAAAAATATTGTACATCTTATGGAAAAAATCCTACAATCACTCAAAAACCAAGTATGCGCACTTGGGGTTGAAAGAATCCGTTCTAAAAGTTATCGCTACTCGTTTAGCTACAACGGTTAAGGACGACACGGAAATCGAAAAACGCTGTAAAAAAAGTGTAGAAGAGGAAGTTAAACTCTTGCAGTCCGTTGCCGATGAAGGGCGAACCAGCCTTACAAAAAGCTGAAGAGGCTCGCAAGAAATTGGAGAAAGAACTCGAAGAAATGAGGGCTAAATCTAATCAAAAATCCTCAAAACCCACCTACTCCCTCTACAGAGCCTAAACCTGATGAAATGCCAGAGTGGGCAAAAAAGCCTTGCGGAAGTTGTCAATAAACAAAAATAAAAACTATTGCAGCATTAAAAAGCTGAAAAAGGAACAACAAAGTGCTAAAGAACGTTTCCTAAACCAACTCAAAAACGCAGGGGGTATCAGAAACATTCTACAAACACCACTTAGGGCGTACTTTCAAAGACGATGAAGAAATGAACGCCTTTGTCAGCGAACTCAAAGCCGATGAACAAGCGTTTTTTTGCAAACGCAAGCAAATGCAGGGCTTTCTTCTCTTTCAGGTTCAGTATTAGGAGCAGGAAAAAGACAACAATGGCGTTTCTGCCGATGTACAAGCGTATATTAACGATAATTTCAAAAAAACAGTAAACACTTATGAAACAAGTCCAAATTTCAGACAAAGCGGGTCGCCAAATAGTCGTATTTGACCAAGTGGACGCTACCTACCCTGGCGGAGTACAAATAGACCCCACCAGTGCCAAGGCACGCTTTACAAATGGGGTTGTGCCAGCGGGTACACTTTTAGTACCTCACACCGACGGTACTTTCAAGGTGGTGAATGAAACACTTTCACAAACCAATACTGCAGGAGCATTGGGGCTTACCGCTCACGATGTAGTCATTGACGATATGCCACTTGTAGCAGTCGTTATGGCAGGAACAGCACGCAAAGACGCGCTACCCGACAAAAGAAAAAAAGCAGGCGTGGCATTCCTACGCACCGCTTTGCCTCGTATCTCATTCATTTAATAACCTAAAAAAATTAAAAAGCAGATGAATATCAACGCAAACAACATTATTACCGAGTTTTCTCAGGCTAATATGAATGCTATTATTCAAGCGTACCCATTAGGAGATTTACTCTATCGTGAATATTTCCCATTGAAGTTCAACCCTTACCTTACTTATTCTAATATTGAAGGGGCTGACGGTGCTAAAAATAATGGCGGACATCGTGGCCATTGGCTCAAAAAGCACCACGCAAAGGGCGTGAGTTCGTGGAAAAACATCAAAGGCGAAATACCAAAAGTAGAAATCGCCCGCGATTTGAACGAAAAAAAGACCTCCTAACCATTCAGCAACTCCGTTATGCGGTAAATGCGAACCCTACTAATGCGGGTATCAAAAACCAGCTTATTGATAAGATATACGAAGACCCTCGTTTTTGTATTGACGGTATCAATGCTCGTATGGAGTGGATGGCTAAACAACTTGTATCTACTGGTAAATACAAAACTACCGCTACCAATAATGGCGGAGTGGTGAATGTATCGGTAGACTTCAAAGTAAAAAAACACAAAACGCACTCAAGAAATGGGCAGATGCTGATGCTAACCCTATAGAGGAAATCGAAAAATACCAAGAGGAAGCCAAAGGCAAAGGGTATAGTTATGCTACTATTACTATGAGCCGTGCAACTCTCAATCAGGTATTGAAAAACAAAAACACACGTGCCTTCGTGTTGGGCATTCCTATCAACGCTACTACCATTTTGCCAGATGTGCGTTTAGACCAACTAAATGCCGAACTTGCTGAACGTGGACTGCCTATTATCAAAGTATGGGAGTCTTTCATCAGCTTTGAGGGCAAAAGACGGAGAAGTAACAGTGGCTAATGGTTGGGAAGAGGGTAACATATTATTCTCTACTTCAGCATTGTTGGGTAGTACTCAATACACAACTACCACCGAGTTTACAATGGACTTTGCCGATGTGATGAGCAAAATCTATTAAAGATAGCTTCATTTTGGTAAATACTTTTGGGCATCAAGACCCTATATCAGTATCTACCAAAGCTACAGCGTTCGCTACTCCAGTATTGAACGACTCTAAGCGCAAACTCATCATCAAAAACAAAGTTCTAAGATGACCGCACAAGCGTACATAGATGAGAAACTGAAACTATGGAACGTGGAATACCCCACCACCCTACTTGTTGCTGAAATGCAACGAGTAGGATTGAGAACTTTCTGATGAGTTCAACGAGGAGAACGAACGAAAGACAAAAATGTTTTTCTACAATCTTATTCCTGAACTCCTATTACGCCCAGTGTCCTTTTTCTGAAGGTGGATTATCTTTTTCTTATGACAAATCGGCTATTACTGCCTTTTTACAATTTGCTTTTGTAAGCAGCTCGGTAGAGATAATTTGTTAGAAGTCAAAAGCTACCGTTAGAGATATTACTCACTTATTCTAAATACTGCAAGGAAATGAAAAATATACCCGTACCTATTAAAGGTGAAAGTATCGCAAGAGCCTACTATCAACGATGATGGCATACCTTCCTATCCAAACGACCCTATCGAGTGGAAAGAAATAGGCGTATGTCGTGATGAGATAGCAGGAGCAGGGCAAAAAGATAAGCAAAGTAGATGGTCAAATATTTGAATGTACCGCTACTATCTATGCTCCCAAAGATACACCAAAAAAATAGAAGCGGGTACTACCTTGCAAGTAGTAGATATAGAGGGAATATTCGCCTCGAAAAAGCAAGTAATACGATTTTTCAAGAGATTATTTCCATTGCCGTATATTCGTATGATAACACCACAATTCAATTCCAACGATATAGAACGAATATTGCGTGAGAAAATAGAAAAGTATCACAAAAAAGTAATACGCATATTGAAGTATGTAGGAGAAATGTGTATCAACGAAGCACGGACAAATGGTAGCTATCAAGACCAAACGGGCAACCTCCGTTCATCAATAGGCTATGTAGTACTACAAGACGGCAAAGCTATTGAAAAAGGAGGTTTTAAACTCACTAAGTCAGGAGGTAATGGACAAAAAGAAGGCGAAATGTTCATCAATAAGGTAATATCTCAATACCCAAAAGGTTTTGTACTGGTAGTAGTAGCAGGAATGAAGTACGCTGCTTATGTAGAAGCACGCAATTACAATGTACTTTCATCAGCTGAATTATTAGCCGAAAAAAGAAGTACCAAAACTCCCTAAAAAGCATTATCGCAATGAAAAAAACAGCCTCACAAATAGAAACCGACCTATATAAGTACTTTAAGGATAAGATAAATACACTTATCAATGGGCAAACATACCGTAGTGGTGTACGCCCTTGAACTCACAAAAAGAGGATTGTGTAATATCATTCCTTACTGGGTTAGACGGTCAATATCAAACGGGGGTGATTAACATCAATATCTTTTGTCCCTGCTGTCAAAAATAACGATAATCAGTATAGGAAGAATTTTTGTACGTTGTGAAGCTATTGAACAGGCTTTAATGCCTATCATTGAAGAAGCTAAAACAGCCCTACACAATTACAAGTTGCGACTTCATCAGATGATACAAACATTTGAGGATACAGATATTAAGCAGTTTTTTTCATCAACGCAAAAAGTAAAAATTTAGATATAACACATTTAATAATTAAAGATTATGGCATACGTAGATAACAACGCCACCGCTTGGGGCGAAATAGAATTTAAGTTTGGTGCACCAGGGGCAGGAGGTGCTATGGGTACTGTACTCAAAACATTGGGTATCGTCAAAGAAGATAGTTTTTTTCTTTTTGAAAAAGAAGATGGTAAAGAACTAAAATGGACAGCCATTGGTGGTAAAATCATCGACCAAATGAAAGGCGAACCCACTCTGAAAGTAAAATGTACTGTTAAAAAAACCTTAACAAGGCATTACTTTCTGAAATTTGGGACATCACTGAAGTTGGGGATAAACTTACAATCAATTCCTTTGTATCTACAAAGAAATTTTTCCGTATCTATCACCCCTAAAAAAACAGTGGAGCAGAAAAAAATTGGAAATTCCTTACTGTTCTATAAGTGGTACACTTACCTATGCAGAGGATAGTGGCTACAACGTAGAGGTAGAAATCACTATCCTTAATGGTGGTAAAGGATTTATTAATGTAGAAAAAGTAGCGTAACTTATGGAAGAACAAGTAGCACAAACCCTACTTGAAGAACCTACAACGGTAACCATTGGGGGCGAAGCGTATAAAGTCGCTCCGCCCTCTATTTTTACCCTCGTAAGGGCTTCAAAGTACATCAGCAAAATACCTACCGACACTATTAGTGAGGGGAATATATTCGGTTCAATCATACACAATGCTGAAGAGTATGAAAATATAGCGTGGGCTATATCAGCAATCGTATTAGGTGATAATTTTACCGAAGTAGAAACTTATCCTAAAATGGCAGTTTTGGAAAAGAAAAAGAACGTAACCAAAGGCGAAAAACCTCGTTAAAAAAAGCTAATGAAAGCCCCCATTAATGAAGTATCAACAGCTTTCTTTAAAGTGTTAGGGCAAATGGATATACGCGCTTTTTTTCGTCATTACCACTTCCCTCAAAGGAATGATGATAACCAAACCGACGAAGGAGGTGGTGAACGAAACGACAGCATCTGGGGACTTGTAGGCTCATTCGCTAAACAGTACAGACTCACATTCGACTACGTGCTCAAAGAAATGAGTTATGCTAATGTAATGCTTTATAGTGCTGTTATCCCTCTTATGATTATGATAAGGATAAAGACACAAAAAAGCACCTCAGAAATTAGAAAAAAACGCACTAGCTATGGTGATTTCCTATCAAAAATAAAAAATCCACAAATATTTAACTATGCAACCACAAGACGGGGCTCTATTATTCCAAGTAAGTGCCGACCAATCACAGATACAAAAAGATGTCGAGGCTATCAAAAAGCAATTCGAGCAAATGACAAATAAAGCCGTTGAAGAGGGCAAAAAGCAGGCTAATGTATGGCAAACCCTCCTCAAAGGTGCAACCGCCTATTTTACACTACAAGGGGCGCAATCATTTATTAGCCAAATGGTAGCTGTACGTTCACAATTTCAGCAACTCGAAATATCTTTTGGCACTATGCTCAAAAGTAAGGAAAAGGCTAATGCGCTAATGGCACAAATGACAGACCTTGCAGCAAAAAACACCTTTCGGATTACAAGAAGTGTCAGAGGGCGCAAAAACGACTGTTAGCTTTTTCAAGTACCTGCTGAAGAAGTAACCGAAACGCTTAGGGCGTATGGGAGATGTAGCTTCAGGTTTAGGTGTACCTATGGGGCAACTCATTCACATATACGGGCAGGTGAAAGCACAAGGAAAGCTAATGACCAATGACCTATACCAGTTTATGAATGCAGGTATTCCTATCATAGCCGAATTGAGTAAGGTAGTAGGCAAAAAGCGAAACCGAAATCAAAGATATGGTTTCAGCGAGTAAAAATAGGATTTACCGAAATACAAGCCGTTATCAAGAATATGACCAATGAGGGCGGTCTATTCTATAACCCAATGGCAGAGCAAAGCAAGTCGTTAGGCGGACAAATATCCAACCTCAAAGATAACTTTGACCAAATGCTTAATGAGATAGGCAAAAGCAAGTGAGGGGCTTGTATCTGGAGCAATAAAAGGCGTTTCTTTCTTAGTAGAAAAACTATGAGACTATTGGAAAAACTCATTGCAGGGCTTATTGTTTCTTACGGAACGTATCGAGCCGCACTCATCGCTACAGCCGCTGTGCAGCAAGTAGTGGCAGCGCGTACAGCAGGGATGACTGTTGCCGAAATGGCTCATTATACGTGGTTGGTGCTTGTTGAAAAAGCACAAAAACTCCTCAATCTCACAATGCTTGCTAACCCTTATGCCCTTGCGCTGCTGCATTGGTGGGGTTAGTTTCCTATATGGTAATGTTTAAAAAGAAGCAACGGTAGCCGAACAAGCACAAAAAGCATTCAATGAAGAACAAGAACGCCAAAAAAAGGTATTAGAAGATGAACGTAATGAAATTGAAAAACTCATCGAGGTAGTAAAAGACGAAAATGCTGCCAAAGGACAGAGGATAAATGCACTTAATAGGCTAAAAAGATATATACCCCGATATATTCAGTAAGTACAAAAACAGAAGAGGAACTTATTCGTAATATATCAAACGCTCTCAAAGAACTAAACAATGTCCAAAAAGGAAAAAAAGACCTTAAAATGGACAAAGACTATATTGAGCGTTTGCAAGTACAAAAGAGAGGACTGCAAGCAAGATTAAGCGGGGCAGCTAATCCAGTGGATATAGTCAATTACAAAGAACAAATACAAGCTATTGACATTCAGATTGACAAAGCTACCAAACAGCACGCTTGGCAATCAACTTTGAAACGCATTGATGATATAGCAGAATTGTCAGCCGATGAGCAAGCAAAAGAGCGCAAGCTAATGATTGAGGAATACAATCGTAGGCACAATGCTAAACAAGCAAAAAAACCAAAACCTTTTTAAGGGAGGGCGAAAAAGCAGGATTTACGAAAAAAACAACTCCTTTTTGGTTTTACAGGTTATGAAAAACTTTTCAGATGCTAATTTAGGTCTTATCATTAGTAAAAGCTAAACAATTAGAAGAAGCAGAGAAAAGAGCGCAATAAAGTCATAAGCAACCGCAATCAACTACTTGCTGATTCAAAAGACCTCCAACAGAAAAATAGATGCCATACAAAAAGGCTCACACACACAGAATGATATAGACGAATTAAACAAACTACAAAAAGGAAAAAGATTATTGATGAAAAATCTAAAAAGGTGAGTACAACGTACAAAAACAAAAACACATCTAAAACTATCAAAAACTCCCTCCCAGAGTTCGACACTGAAAAAGCCCAAAGAGATCACGACCGCCAAATCCAAGATGACCTTTTTGCGCAAGAAGAAGCACGCATTAAAAATAATGCAAGACGGAGCAGACAAACGCCTTGCCATCATTCAATTAGAATACGATAAGCAAGAAGAAGAAATCAGAAGACGTTCAGAAGACCAGTTAGCTGCATTCATCGAAACCGAAAAACAAAAAAAGCCGAAGCTGCTGGTACGTGGAAAAAGGAAAAGATTTTGATACCAATACCGAAGCTATCAATGCCGAAAAAGCCCGCCTTGCTGAAAAATGAAAAAGACACTTTTAGCCTCCAATGCCGAGTACCAACGTATGCAGCAGGAACAAGTGTATAAGGACTTATTAGAAAAGTACCAAACCTATACCGACCAGCGCAAAGCTATTGAGGAAAAAAATACAATGCCGATATAGCCGCCCCTACAAGCCAAACTAGGGTCTGATGCTCCACAAGTCAAAAAAAGCACAAGACGAAAAAGCACGAGAACTCAAAAAAAGTTAGATATACTCTACAAAAAAAGAGGGTACAGCCATTGCTAAATTGTTCGACAACCTACGAAAAAGACTGTTAGGAAATACGCCAAACCATAGCAGAGGCAGAAGCCGAGATTGACGAGTTAGCAAGTAACCTTGATATGGGCGACAAAGACAACGTGGAATATATCCAAAAACCTCCGCCAGCAGTTAGAGCAAGCAAAAAGACACAGCAGACCGTAGCGATACAGTCTTTTGGAAGGCTTGGTAAAAATATTCAAGCTATATTCAAGTTCAAACCAAATACGATAGAATGGAAGGAAGCGCTCCAAGGTGTCCTTTCTGATGCTCAGTCTATCACTGGAGAATTTGGTCAATTAGGGCAAGAGTTTGAAAAACTGGGGCAGAGTACGGGGAACTCCTCTCTTGAAAAAAATTCGGTAGGACATTACAGAATACGGCTAATATGCTCAGTCGTACAATGTCATTCGCTCAAATAGGAAGTTCGGTAGGTAATGGTTGGGGTGCTCTTATTGGTGCTGTGGTAGGGTTTGCTGTGTCTGGATTTGAGACATCGGCTAAGGCTCGTTTGGCTCACGAAAAAAAATTACAAGAAATAGCTCAGTCAAAAATAAACCAACAGAATGAATACAACCGACTACTTTGGGAAGAGAAGATGTTACACAAAGAAAAATACATCTATATTCGGCACGGAAGATATCAATAACGCTTTGAGTGATTTAAAAGAATACAACAGGCTGTGGAACGATTTAGAACGCAGGATGGGTTTTAATCTAAAAACGTTATGAGGACGCTGGCACAAGTTTCCGTAGTTATGGATATCGGTCACCTAACAGGGAAGGCGATGATTATCTTGGTTTAGAGAATATTAAAATTGCAACAGATAGTTATACTACAGGAGCTTTGTTTTTGGAAAAAAATCCCATACTGAATATAATAGTTTGCTTTCAGTGTATCCACAACTAATTGATAAAGCGGGGGAATTTGATGTAAGATTAGCTAAAAAGCATTGTTAATAACAAGGAGTTTGAAGGAACAGGGAAACAAGCTCTACAAACTATTATACAACAATACGAACAAGCATTAGAATCACAAAAAAAGTTTGATGAATATCTTAATAAAACCTTTGGGGAAATGGGGACATCTATAATAGATAGTGTTGTAGATTCGTTAAAAAAAGGAGAAGACGCTTTTGAAAAACTTTTCTAAGTCAGTAGGTAACATTATTAGCAAACTTGGTAAGCAGTTGATGTATGAGTTGTTTGTTGCGAAAGATTTTAAGGAATTTCAAAAAGAAAAATGCACAAAGTAGCAGGAGACGGGAATGTTAGTAGTGAAGAATATGCTAATGCTACTGCAAATCTTATAGCTGAATTTTCCAGTAGGATGAAAAGGCAAAATCGGTGAAATGCAACAATTCTTAAAAAAATTGGAATGAAATGAGTAGTAATTTAGGTTACGATTTTCTAAAATGAGCAACGCCAAGCAGTAGAGAAAGGTTTTGCACGAATGAGCCAAGACAGTGCCGATGAATTGAATGGACAATTTAGGTTACAAACCCAGTTAAGTGCCGAAATAAAGAATGCTTCCTTACAGACTGCTAACTTCATTAGGGAAATGCACGAATCTATGCAAGTTTCATCAGCAAAGCAATTACAACACCTTGCAGGTATTGAGACAAACACCTACAAACTACATAAGATAGAAACGGACATTGCTAATATGAAAGCAGGTATTAATGAACTTACTACCAAAGGTATAAAGATACGCACTTAAAAATTTTAACACTAATTTTTTTGTAAACTATTCGTTAAAAATCAATATCTTTGTGCCTGAATAACCAAATTAATTAGATTTAAAAATGAAGAAATTACTATTTTTTTAACAGCTGTATTGCTACTATCAAACTTTTTGTTTGTCCCAAAAATAATTTAGAATTTAAAGGTATTCCAATAAAAGGAACTATCACAGAATTTGGGGGGTAAATTAGAAAGTATTGGATATAATAAGGTTGGAAAAAGAAGGACTTATATATTCAGGGAATTTTTGCAAATCAAGAATGTGAAGTTATGCTATCAAGCATTAAAAATACAAACATCATAATGTCCGTTTTTGTACTTATAAATAGGGACGATTGGAATAGTACAGAAAAATCTTTATTATGAGTTTAAAGAACAATTATCAAAAAATATGGAACTCCCTCAAAACAAATGGAGCGTTTTGATTATCCATATAGAAATACAGATAATTCATCATACAAATGGACTGCTCTCAATGTTAATAAAGTTCATTTTATGAGTGTTTTTGATTTGGAAAATGGAGAAATAGCAATTATGGCACACAATAAAGGAGGGGTACTTATAGCTTACACAGATAAACAAGCAAAGAAAGTATCTAAAGAAAAAGAACAACAATCTTTTTTTCTAATGATTTATAAGGTTATTAACTCATAATAAAAGCCCCAATAAGGGGCTTTTTATTCTTCTATATATTTCATATTGATTACTTTTTATATTTTTATCAAATTCAAACAAATACTCTCCTAATGTAGTACCTCCATATGTGTTTTTTTACTCCTAAACTTATGTTTCATTTTCCATCCCACAAATTTAGGTTTAAAAATCATCCATTGCTTTTTTTCAAATATAAATTGTATCTTTTTAAAAGATTCCAACTCTATTTTTTTGTAATTTGAAATTTGTTGCAGCACCTACTACATACTTATTAGGGTTCAGCCTCTATTTGAGCTAAAAATAGAATTTGCAGATGTTATCATTCTATCTATACGTTCATCACTTTCATTTACACTAAGATCTAAACCTAATTCTTTTTAATCTTTGAGTACAGTTATATACTCTATCGAATCTCCACATTAAAGTTAAAATCATCTTCAATAGATGTAAAAAGACTATCTAATTTAGAATATTTAACAGGTTCATATGATTTGTAATCATTTAAATTTTTCTCTTAAATAATTTCTAATTTCGACCTTCGCTTTTTCAAATTTTGTTTGCGCACTTATTTCACACCCCATAGCAAGCACTGCTATTAGCATAATACAATTCTTTTCATTGGTATATTAGTTTTGTTTTGGGCAAAAGTAGAAATATATTTAAAAATCAATAATCATTGAAGAAAAACGATAGTGATAATAAGAGCTTAATGCTTTTTATTATCAATAAATTAAAAAGCGTGTTCAAAAAAATAAAAATACAAAAAAATTAAAAATATATATACAATTTCATTTGTTTTTTTATATTTGCTCCCAGTAAAAAAATATATCTGCTGCAACAGATATATTTTTAGGTAGTAGGATTTGTCTTAATTTTTATTATGACAATAAACAACTATTTAGTCGGGGACAAAAATTACAAACTTTTTGTCCAATCTTGCAAGCGAAAGCTCGCAAAAAAGATTCATTCATTACTGAATGTACTGAAAAAAAGGGCTTATTAAGTTCTTTCATGCTTTTGAAAAACGCTAAAGAAAGATTCAGTTTAACTATGAAAGATTTCCCTCCACAATCAAGAAATAGAGGCTTTTGAAGCAAGCGTTTTTCAAACTTGTCTATTAGGTGAACTCCAAAAAGTTTTTTTCCTGAAAAATGGAAGTTTTGAAATACAAACGATTTGTAATAACATTCTGTGGACACTCTTTACTGTTTAAAAAGTTAAACAAAAAAGGTATGCCTATGAATATAAAAACAAATGCTAATCAGTCTATTATAAACCAAATACAGACGCAACTTTTTGACCCTACTGACTACGAAAATCCTATCGTATTTTTTTGGTTGGGAAAAAGTAAATCTGAGGGATTTGATAAATCCCCATTTTGTTTATATAGATGAGGAAAAATAAAATGGAGACTTCGTAAAGATGAACTAACATCGTTAAATGCTCCTACTATATTAACGCCTAATAAAAACTGGAAGATTGCTACCTAAAGTTAAAGAGCAATCTAAACGTAAAAAAAGGCAATGTAACATTTATTAACCGACAAGTCCTACTACCTTTTTTTACAAAAAAACACTAACGGCTAATTACAACAAAAAAACATCTATGAAAGTTAATCACAATCAGCTTACCCTTGCAAGGGAATACAGAGGGCTGACGCAAACAGAATTGTCAAAAGCGGTGCAAGGGCTTTCACAATCTAATTTATCCAAGTTTGAAAAAAAGGACTTGGTGGGTTATCCGATGAGATTTTTGGAAAAAGATATTTAATGTGTTGCAATTTCCAAAAGGATTTTTTGAACGCAAAATATCAGTAGAATTAGAAACAGCTAACTATCGTAAAAACACCATTCCAAAATCAATTATTCAAGACTTTGAAACATCTTGTACATTCATCGGTTATATTATTGACGAAAATGTCAAATTCTATTGATTATCCTGATTTTTTTCACTTAAAAACCTTAGATATTGAAGACGGATATACTCCAGAAGAGATTGCCCAATTCACACGCAAGGATTTTAGAATATTCGACAATGAACCTATTGAGGACATTTTTAGAATTATAGAGGATAAAGGAATTATCATTTATGAACTAAATGCTAATGAAAAGTTTGATGGTATATCCTTATTTACTAAAAAAAGGATTTCCAGTAATAGTGTTGAATAAAAGACTTCCTAATGATAGGGAAACGTTTTACATTAGCCCACGAATTAGGGCATTTGATAATGCACACAGCTTTCCCAGTGCCAAACGTTAGAGACAAAGAGCAAGAAGCTAACGATTTTGCTTCTGAATTTCTAATGCCTGAAAGAGCGATAAGGAACTCATTAGAGGGGCTCAAACTTTCAAGTCTAAGCGCATTAAAAAGCTATTGGCTAACCTCAAAAAGCTTCAATTATCAGGCGCGCATACTCATTAGGGGTTATTAATCAAAAATAAATATAAATATTTCAACATTGAACTGAGCAGAATAGGAGAAGAAAAAAATGAAAAAGGTAGTGTGAGTATAGATGAGGCTATAACATTTGATATGGCTGTAAAATTACACTTAAAAAGAACTTGAGTATACTTATGATGATTTAGCAAATGCTTTTGATCTTCCTGAAGATGTTATCCAGAGATATGTATTAAAAGCAAAATCTATTCTTAAAAACCAAAATTAACCGTGAACTAAAAAAAGCCCCAATTAAGGGGCTTTTTCTATATCTGTATTTCTAATTGTTTCAATCTCCACGCTCCTTTTTTTAGCTTTTATTTACTTGGTAAATAGCTGTTGTGTTTTTAGTTAGTGTGCGAAGCTAAAAAGCATAGCCGTATCGCTATCCAAGTTATCAAGCATATAGTGTTTGAGGGCGTAAAAATCAGCTTCAATACCTAATTTATCCTTTACGTGTCGCTTCCAAAAAGCGTGTAACAATCTCGGTATGACCCATTTTCTTATTAGGAACAAAGTCAAGTGCAAAAAGGTAGTCATTATCGCTTTTTACACTTGCTACATATCTCTTTCCAAAAATTCTAATGCAGGGGATAATATCACCTTTGTACATCGTTTGTACTGCCCGCCCTTTTCAAGGAGTATTACAAACTCCTGCTTATCCAAATCTACATCTTTGCGTTGTAATCTGAAAAGTTCGGTATTACGCGCCCCTGAATATAGGAATATCATCATATACCCTATAAAAATCAGGATTGATAAATCGTACGTGATTTTTTTACTTTTTATGAGTTCGTCAGCAGTAAGTATAGTGCGGACTTCTTTAATCACCTTTTTTTAGGGTATATATCCCTAGTAATATTAGCCTCGCAACATTCATATTCTATCAACTCACGGTATAAGCTGGAGAAGTATATCACGAACCTATTATAGTATTTGTCGGATAATCGCAACCAGTCGAGCATACGCTTCAAATCTACCCTGCGCAAGTCCTTTATTTTAACTGTCTGCAAATCGAGGGCTTCGCACGCCTTTTTCAAAGCCTATTAATAGCACATTGTATTTCGTATAGGTGTTTTTAGTACCTACTTTTATTTCCAATGCACGCCTAAAAAGCCTCAATAAAGTGCAATTCAGGATAAAGTCCCTCCTTGTGAACCTGTACGTACTTTTTAATATAGGGTTAAAACCATTATTAAGTTGATGAGGAATGTTTTTAAGAAGAAAAAGAAATCATCGCCTTTCGTTCCTCTATAGTATTAGGTCTGTTAGCCTTTTTCTATAAGGAAAGCCTTTGGGATATCAAAACGAGGGTCAAAAGAAAAACGCACTGCACGTACCAATCTTTATCCAAGTCTTTTTAGTAGCTTTTTGCCAGTTAGCAGGGGATACCCATAGTTCGGAGTAGCTACACCCATCGAGTGTTTTTGTAACCATAATGTAATTATTTTAGATTGACGTTTACCTTGTCGATTTTGAATAATTACAAATGGGATTATCGTACTAAAAAAATAAAAAGGTAACGCTTTGAGTGGAAGTGCGTTACCTTTTAGTGACCTCGACAGGATTCAAACCTGTAACCTTCTGAGCCGTAACCACTCCCTCGTACTTCATCAGTTCCTCGTAATGAGTAACCATACGTGAGCGAATCTCTTCCAGCTTGCGGTTGAGTTGGTTAGCTTCCTCTGTTTTACCTGTTACCCTGCCATATTTCAAATCCCATTTCTGTGGAAGGATTTCAAGTTTGGTACTAAACTGAGCTAACTGATTGTCAATGGTAATACGCCCCATAATAGCAACCTTACCGTTCTTCTTTGGGGCATTCTTTTTAAGGTAAAACAATACCTTAAAGGTTGAGCGTTTTTACTTTTTTTCATACTCTAATTTTTTTAATTTGCGAAAGTACTTTTTATCAAGTTACTGTACAATATGAAAAAAAGGTGTAAAAACACTGAAATATAACCTATTAATAAAAAAATATTTTTTTCAGTATGGTAGGTAACGATTTAGAAACCTAATTTTGAAAAAAACCTATCTAAAACATCTAAGACTCTGTCTTCTCTTATCTTCCTGTCAAAAAATTAATCCTCTTTGTATGAGCTAATTACATTATTTTTTTGTAGTTTTGCTTTTTATTCGTAATTTTGCTACAAAAAGCGACTCATTTTTGAGTCGCTTTTTTTCATTATTTGTGTATTAGAAATATTAGTAATTCAACTGATAAGTAGTAGTCATATCACTGTTATAGCTAATTTCAACATCAATATTATCTACTACTTGTGCTCCATTTTCAGTTTTAAGTTTGAAAGTGTGGCGAGCTACTTTATTTACTGTTAAGTCGATAGTTTTACCATTCTTATCTTTCTCCACTTTTTATAGGGATAATAATATCAAACACTTTTTTTCATCACTTTTTATCACTTACCAATTGGTATTTTCTGCTTTTCTCAGTACCATTTTGAATGTTAGTGATAAGAGTTGTTAATTTTGTTAAATAATTGGTATCAGTAACAAATCCAAGACCTGTATTACTACCAGCTCTTGTATTTCGGGTTTCGTTGATAGTCTTTACAAAAACCATCAGTATCAAAAAGTATAAGTATAGTTATAAGTATAATTTAAAAACAGTGCCATCTTCTGTTAAAACCATTTGTTGTAACAAGTTCTTAGGAGCCACTCCTTGTATCCAGCCTATTTGAAAATCGAAATATTGAGCATAACTAGTCACAGCATCCCCTTCAAAGTTGTACAACAAAAAAACTTATTTTTTTGTTCAAGTTGTTGTTATAAGAAAGCTGATTTGCAACCGTGGTAACTTTGCCCCTCCAATTTCTCTTTTCACTAATCTTAGTCAGATTGTCATTTGTCCACTCAAAATCACCTCTAGAACCTTTTTGTCAATCGTTGGTTATTGTCGTAAGTCCCTAAACCCTAACATATTACCAGCAGCGTTGAGTTCTACTTCAAAAATTTTCTATAACCCCTGTATCTTTATTTGGAAAAGTTATTTTCACAGAGTTAGCCCCATAAGTAAATGTTTTTACATCATCACTTTTTGCCCTCTTCCTTTGTAGTAATCTTTTGATTCTTCCTTTTTCATCGTATTCATAAGCAAAGTTCAAAGTCTTTACTACAAATTTTTGACTGTTGAGAGTGGGTTCTAACGAACTTTCAAGAGAAGGAGCAGGGACCCATACCACCACCTTTGTAATCTTCCACTATAATGAAGTTACAAGTAATTGTTTTTACTTTTTTTAGTAGGCAAGTAGTCGCTTTGCGTAGTAAGGGTAGTAGTACCATTACCACCTTTGCCATCATCGCCATTAGGGGTATCATCGTCTTTACTGCCACAGCCTACGAGCATTGCTATTGCTGCGATACTGAATAAAAAAATTTTTTTCATTGGAAATGATTTTTTTATAAGAATATGGGGCAAATGTACGAATAATTTTGCTAATTCTCTAATTATTCACTACATTTGCACTAAAATAATGATTCATTATCAATTGTTAATTGTTAATGAGTCATTGTTAATTGTCAATTATTATGATTCGCATTACTAAAAAAATTCGACTTCGAAGCAGGACACGCGCTCTTTGGCTACGACGGCAAGTGCAAAAACCTCCACGGGCACAGCTATAAACTCTACGTAACGGTGATAGGCGAACCTATCAACAATCCTCATAACGTGAAAAATGGTATGGTTATCGATTTTGGTGACCTCAAACGCATCGTGCAGGAGCAAATTATCGATGCTTTTGACCACGCAATGGTCTTCAACGAACTCTCTCCTCACAAAGCCTTAGCCGACGAACTCCGCGCCAAGGGGCATCGCATCATCACGGTGCGTTATCAGCCTACCAGCGAAAACCTCGTAACCGACTTTGCTCAGCGTATCGCCTACCAACTGCCCGCTGGAGTAACACTCTTTTTCTATACGCCTTTGCGAAACCGAAAGTTCCTATGCCGAATGGTTTGCATCAGATAATAGTGCGTATTAATAACATAAAAAAACAATATATTATGGGACTTATACTATTAATTATAGTACTCATTATTCTTTTGTTTTACAAAAAGGAACATCATAAAAGCGTTTTGCACAATTCATTTGCACAAAAATTCATTAAAGGAGAATACTCTGGACTATATTCGGAACAATTGGCAAAAGGTGTGTATTAATGCTGACCATTGCGATGTGATGAATGAAAATACTACCTTCGATTTACATGCAGTAGAAAAATAATCGTATGAAAAAGCGATCTTGAGGAAACAATGCTTTTTACAGAAGCAATGTTATTTAATAAATTACAGTTAGGAGAAGAAAAAAATGAAACTCAGTTATATAAGATGTTACGACAAAAAGTAGCTCTCCTGTAAAAGTATATCAAACTACTGTTGCCGATATAGATGCTAGTGTGGCACAAGTAAAGCTGAATGTGCAAGGCTATATCAATGTGTATTACAACCCACAAAAACCCCAAGGAAGTTTATGTTGATACCGAGTTCCTACAAAAAGACCTCACTGAACTGATGAATCATTAAGATAATGAAAACAGATTTTTACATTACCTTTATTACCACCTCCACCAGAAATTGAAACCCGTGAGATACTCAAACAACTCACCCTCTCTCATAGGCATTTAGCTGAACTGAAAGGGGTAGTAAAAACAATTCCTAATGAGCAAATCCTCATCAATACGCTTTCCTTACAAGAGGCAAAAAAAGCAGTAGCGAGATTGAAAAATATCGTTACCACTCACGACGACCTCTATAAGGAAAAACATTATGATTGATACCAACCCAACCAGCAAAGAGGTACTAAATTATGCCAAAGGCTTGAAAATGGGTTTTGAGATTGTGCGCAATGAACGGTTGTTGCTCAACAAGCATATATTGTTGATTCAGGAGCAACTTGAAGCTAACAAAGCAGGCTTCAGAACGCAAGCCGGCACCAAGCTCATCAATAGCCATAACGAGGTAGTGTATACACCTCCACAAGATAAAAAATGAGATACTCAACTTAATGGCAAACCTCGAAAAAGTTTATCAACGACCCTGAGTTTTCGGAACTTGACCCACTTACTAAAAATGGCAATTATCCATTATCAGTTTGAGAGTATTCACCCTTTCTATGACGGCAATGGTCGTACAGGGCGTATCATCAATATTTTGTATTTGGTGTTACAAGGATTGCTCGACCTGCCCGTGCTTTTACCTGAGTAGGTATATCATTCAACATAAAACTGATTATTACAAAGCTTTGCAAGGAGTAAGAACTAATGGCGATTGGGGAAAAAGCTTATTTTGTATTTGCTCAAAGGAGTAGAAGTAACCGCTATTGAAACTATTGAGATGGTACAAAACATCAAAAACGCTGATGCAACAAACCAAACAACGCTTACGCAGTGAGCTACCCAAGATATACAGTCAGGATTTACTGAACAACCTCTTCAAAAAACCCATATACTAAGATAGAGTTTTTGGCAACAGATTTGAATGTAACTAAACGCACTGCACAAAACTATTTAGATACGATTGCTGAAATAGGGTTGCTTAGTAAAGTTGAAAGTAGGGAAGTCAAACTATTATATCAACGAAAAATTTGATAAAAGTACTCCAAAGAGAAAAAAAGTATAACGTGGAAAAACGCCATTTTTTTGCCACGTTACTAGTAAACTATGGAAAAACGCCATTTTTTTTGCCATATCATATTCTTCATTTATACGAAATGGACTTTTTTTGTATAAATGATAAATTAAAGAACCAATGTTATCTATAGAATTACCCAAAGATAAAAAGATATACTTTGCCTCCGATAATCATCTCGGAGCGCCCACCGCTGCCGAAAGCAAACCGCGTGAAGCTAAATTTGTGCAATGGCTTGACAGCATCAAAGCCGATGCAGGTGCCATATTCCTCCTCGGCGACCTTTTTCGACTTTTTGGTTTGAGTACAAAAACAGTTGTCCCCAAAGGCTTTGTGCGCACTTTGGGCAAGCTGGCGGAACTGCGCGACAGTGGTATTCCTATCTACTTTTTTTGTAGGCAACCACGATTTGTGGATGGACGATTATTTCGAAACCGAATTAGAATTCCCGTATATCGCCGTCCATTAGAAGTAGCATGTGCAGGCAAACGCTTTTTGATAGGGCACGGCGATGGCTTTAGGGACCTGGTGATAAAGGCTACAAGCGAATGAAAAAAAGTTTTTACCAATCCGTTTTGCAAATGGCTCTTCCGCTGGTTACATCCCGATATAGGCGTGCGATTGGCGCAATACCTTTCAGTGAAAAAAACAAACTCATCTCGGGTGAGGAAGATGTACATTTCTTGGGTGAAGACAACGAATGGCTCGTACAGTATTGCAAACGCAAACTCGAAACCCAGCATTACGACTATTTTTCTCTTCGGTCACCGTCATCTACCAATGACCATCAAAGTAGGCGAGGGGAGTACCTATATCAACACAGGTGACTGGATTCACTACTTTACCTATGCCGTTTTTTTGACCCCAAAAACAGGATTGGAAATGAAGGAATTTACCGATAAGAGTATAATAAAAATAAAGGTATTAGAAATATTATTTAAAAAAATCTACATAATAGTTTGCTATTATTTAGAAAGTTTCTATTTTTGTGCCCAAAAAGTAAATAAATAAAAAAATGTTTTTATGAAAAAAACAAATCACTATTTTTGGGCAGTTTGCTATTAAGTATGATAGCAACCTCTGCAACAGAAGCAAAAAAACTTCAATTACTAAAAACTCTCTATACCGAGCAATATCAGCAGGAAGAGATAGAAGTAGAAGGTCAGGTGCTCGATGCCGATGGCTCTCCAATGCTAGGAGTGAGCGTAGTAGTAAAAAGATACCCATCGCGGGGTCGTTACCGATGAAAAACGGACATTTCTCTCTTCGCGCCGATGAAAAACGCCGTACTCGTATTCCGCTTCTAGGGTATCAAACTCAAGAAATTGCTCTAAACGGACGTTCATCTATTACCGTACAGATGAAAGTCTCTACACAAGAACTCAAAGAGGTAACCGTTACTTCTACTGGTATCAAACGGCAAATTAAAGACTTTGCAGGTACCGTAAATGTTATTTCAGCTTCACAAATAAAAAGAATTGGCTATTCCGCAGTAGGCGATGCAGTGCGCTTTTATGCCAGGGGTAAACTATATAGATGAAGATGGTCGCGGATTGCGCCCTGGTATTGGGTTACGCGGTATGGAACCCAACCGAAATAGCAATACTCTGGTAGTAATCGATGGTAAAATACCTATCGGGCAAAAGTTATTCCGATATGGGAGGTTACTATATGATGCCCGTAGGTGCTATCGAAAGTGTGGAAGTGATAAAAGGTGCTTCACCAGCGCTCTACGGAAGTGGTAGTATAGGGTGGGGTAGTGAATATCATCACCAAAAAAAGGAGCAACAACCCCTTACACTGGCATCAACTTGCAATACGGCAATCACAACGCTTTGAACATAGGTATTGAAACAGTAGGTAATACCAATGAAGGAAATATGAATTACTATGCAGGCTTCCACCGCCGACAAGGTGATGGCTTTAGAAAAATCGCGCAGTCGCTATAATGTAAACGACCTTACTGCCAATGTAACAGCGAAAAGTAGGCGAGAAAAAAACGAATGGCGATTCTTCCTAAAATGGTTTTACTGAATATTCCGATACTCCAGGAGGGCTTAGTCAAGCACAATGGGAGCAAGACCCTGAACAATCTGTAAACCCACACGACTTTTTTTGAGGCAAGACGCTTTAGTACCGCTATCTCATACAAACGCAGTTTTGATGAAACAAATAACCTTACTACTTCTATATATGGTAGTTACCTAAAAAGAGACTGGTGGCTCGACAACCGCAATCCCGTTGCTGCTAAACGCAAATTTACAGCCGCCTTGCGCGATATCCCTACAGTAGGCTTATTCTCCGACTACGAGAGAACGAATCCTCTATTTGGCAAAGAAAACAAACTCTTAGCAGGTATCCGCCTACATACTGATATTACTCACGAGGTATCGGTAGCAGGTGACGAAATGGGTAAAAAAAGCAGGTAAAAACTACTGCCAATTCTGCTAATACCGTAGCCGTAGTAGAAGGCTATGTGTTTGATGAGTTTCACATCACCGATAAGTTAAATATCAACCCTGGGTTGCGTTATACTTTTGTGAATTACGACAAAGAAGATTACTTCCGTAACAATTGGGATAATCGCAATGAAGATGCTTTTATCTATTCATTGGGGTTATTCTATAAATTCTCTGAAAACTACCGCGCTTATGCTACTTATTCTAAAGGTTATAAAATGCCTCAAATACGATTGGCTTTTTGAAACCAATGGCGACCTTGATGCCGAAACTTCTAATAACTACGAAATAGGCTTCCGTACCCAGCCTACACAATGGTTAGAAATAGAATTAGCAGCCTATATATTAGACTTCAACCATAAAAATATTCCGTGAAAGCGGCTTATTGAACAACGGAGGAAAAAGCCCTACATCGTGGGATAGAAGTAAGTGGTGCTATTTATCCAGTAGAAGGATTAAAAACTCTATGGTAATGGTGCTATCCAAAGAGCAACTATAGAATATGGTATGTACAAAGGCAACCGCGTGCCTTATGCACCGCGCTACACCGCTACTGCAGGGGCTAAATACCAATGTGCTATAGGCGAAGGAACACTCACTACCAATGTATATGGCAACTTTGTAAGCTCACAATTTTTCTGATATTAAAAAAATACTGAAGTAGGTTCAGCTAATGGCAATATAGGTTTGATACCTAAATTTTTTTCTTGCTCAATGCAACTGCCAATTACAGTTATAAACAATGGAATTTCAACCTCAATGCCTTGAACTTGCTCAACCGCAAATACTTCACTACCCGCCACAGTGCTTGGGGAGGTATTATGCCAGCAGCAACTATCAGTGTATTAGGAGGTGTAGGCTATCAGTTTTAAATCTTTTTATACATAAATATAAAAAGCTGTTCAACAGAAATGCTGAACAGCTTTTTATTATAAAACAAATTTGCGCAGCTACTTATTATTTTATAATTTTGCCCAAAAATAACACTTATGAAAAAAAGATTTTACTCTTTATCCTGCTCTGCACTTCCTGCCTTATAGCTTGTAAAAAAAGAGAATAACGAAGAAAAAAGGTTGTGAATATCCTCAGCAAACAACCCCAAAAAAATCCTTACAGGTACTTTTTGCAACTCTTCGGCAAAGATGATTGAGTGAAGCACAATGGGACGAGTTCCTCACCGAAATCAAAGATGTAGGAATGAACACCCTTATTGTACAATATACTGCATTCAAAAAAATCCTTACAACAATATCACTTGGTTCAATTCGGCAAATACCTTCACCAATAACAAAAAGCAAACACACCCTTGAACGTGTGTTGGCTTCAGCTCAACGAAAGGGGATAGAGGTACATATAGGTTTGCATTTTGACGATACTTATTGGTATCACCAAAACCGATGTGGCGTGGCTACAAACACAAGCCAATCATTGTATTGCCATAGCCGAAGAAATACAAGCACAATTTGGCACACACACTGCTTTCAAAGGTTGGTATATCCCGCACGAGCCTGAGCCTAATGCTTATAATACCGATGAGAAAGTACGCCTTTTTAGAGAGCATTTTGTAGATCGTATTTCCAACCGTTTGCACCAATTGAACAACAAACCTGTGTCTATCGCTGCCTTTTTGGAATAGCTCACTTTCCACACCTGAGCAACTGCAACACTTTATGGCAGAACTGTCTAAAAGCAACCTGCAAATTGTAATGTTACAAGATGGCGTGGGCGCACAACACGTAACCCTCAACCGACTTGCCAACTATTATGAGGCTGCACAACGCGGACTCTTTTGAAGAAAACAAAAAAACTATAAAGGTGTATTCTGGAGTGATTTAGAAACTTTTGCATCGCCTAATGGTGAGTATCCTTTTCATCCTGCCACTTTCGATAGGGTAAAACAACAATTGGAAACAGCCCTTTCTATTCCCAAAAGTCAGCAAAAATAGTATCTTTTCACTATTTTGATGATATGAGCACTAAGAGCCCACACAAGGCTAAAGCCGATGCCCTGAGAGAAGCCTATAAGGACTACATCAAACATAAAAAACGCTCTTTAACCGTAAGTATTAATTAACTTTATATGAAACATTATTTTATTTTTTTTACAGTAATTGTATTGGCAATATCCTTTGCCTCAGGGTGTAAGAAAGACGATAGCACCCCCGAAACCACAAAAAAAGATATTCCGCACAAGGAGAATATCGCCTATTACAAAACCGATGTGAAAGATCTAAAAGCCTATAAAGGGCTTATTGAACAAACCATTACTGAGTACAACACCTTACTCGCTGCGGTCGATAAATTACCTCAATATCCTAAGGATAAATACAAATATGCTAGGCAAGATTACGCTTGGGCAGAAGGAAAGAGGATTTCTAATGAACTTCTCCAAAATTATAACAATAAAAAGAGCAATCTCGATCTATCTTTAGCTAAGAAAACCTACGAAGATTTATACCAATACGGGAGTGGTCTATGCACACATAGAACTAATGGCGCGCAAGCTGAGGTCTATCGCAAGCAATACCCTACCAATACCGAAATAGAAAACCTTATCAAAGCTACTTTTGATGGTCTATATACAACCCAAGAAGGAATGAGCACTTTATAAAAATCAACCAATGAAGAAATTGTAGCCAACTACAACAAAAATCATCGATATAGTAAACAAACTAAAAATCATAATATAAAATGACAATAGCCATAGGAAATGACCACGCTGGTGTGGATTACAAGAACGCTATCACAGCCTTTTTAAAAAACAAAAAAACATTGAAGTCCTCAACTTCGGAACCGATACCCCCGAAAGTGTAGACTACCCCGATTTTGGTCACGCGGTAGCCCAAGCTTTAGAACAAGGCAAAGCCGACCTCGGTATTGTGATTTGTGGCAGTGGCAACGGCATTGCAATGACTGCCAACAAGCACCCACACGTGCGTTGCGCTGTATGTTGGACAAAAGAACTTTCAGCCCTTGCTCGCGCCCATAACGATGCCAATGTACTCAGCATTCCCGCCCGCTTCACCGCCATTGAGCAAGCAGTAGAAATCGCCAATACATTCTTAATCACCCCATTTGAAGGCGGTCGACACGAACGCCGTGTAAATAAAATTTAAAATCACATCACACACTTTGGCAAAGTCCTTACACTTTGCCAAAGTTGATTATAGTTGATCTCTCAAATAATCAATCACTTTTTAGATCACATATGTAGGGGCGTTTTGCAAACGCCCCCAAAAAACTATTTACACCCCTCCCCTCCGAGATTTTCCAAGATTCTCCCAAAAACTCCTAAATTATTAGTTGATTACCCAGATAATCATTCACTTTTAGAGTATGTTGTGTAGGGGCATTTTGCAAACGCCCTTATTTACAAATACCCTCCCACCTCCGAGATTCTCAGAGATTTTCCAAGATTCTCCAAAAACTCCTAAATCATTACTAACAATATTTGCTCAATAGAAAACTATTTAATAACTTTGCCCAAAAATAATTTAATGATATGATCCACAAACTATTCCCCTGCAGCCCTACTCCTATTAGTAGCCTGCAATCAAACCCCTAACAACGCTAACAGCGAGAAAATGAATTACCCTCAAACCCGTATGGACAACACGGTAGACACCTATTTTGGCACTCAAATCGCTGACCCCTACCGTTGGCTCGAAGACGACCGCTCTGCCGAAACCGCTGAGTGGGTAAAAACAACAAAAACAACTTCACTTTTGGATATCTCTCCAAAAATTCCTTACCGACAAGCCATCAAAGAAAAAAACTCGAAAAAAACTTTGGAACTACGAAAAATAGGCGCACCCTTTCACCGAAGGTGACTACACCTATTATTATAAGAATAACGGATTGCAAAACCAGTCTGTGCTCTATCGTAAAGATAAAGACGGTAAAGAAGAAGTTTTCTTAGACCCCAACACCTTCTCAAGCGACGGCACCACCTCTTTAGGCGAAGTAGCCTTCTCTGAAGATGGTTCTTTAGTAGCCTATCTCATTTCCGAAGGCGGTAGCGACTGGCGTAAAGGCATCGTCCTCAATGCCAAAAACCAAAGAAGTGATAGGCGACACCTTAATAGATATCAAGTTCAGTTCTATTGCTTGGAAAGGCAATGAAGGTTTCTTCTACTCCAGTTATGATAAACCCAAAGGCAGTGAGCTATCAGCTAAAACCGATCAGCATAAACTCTACTACCACCAGTTGGGTACTCCCCAAAAGAACGACCAACTCATATTTGGTGGCACCCCTGCCGAAAAAAATACCGATATGTCTCAGGAGCAGTATCTTTAGACGCTCAATATCTATTTATTTCAGCAGCAGTAAACACTTCGGGTAACAAACTCTTCTTAAAAGACCTCAAAAATCCCAAAAGCTCCTTTTAGTAACCATCACCAATAGTTTAGATGCCGATACCCAATTTATCGACAACGACGGTACAACTCTTTTCTTTGAAACCAATTTGAATGCCCCTAACGGTCGATTGGTAAAAGCTGAGGGTTGCCAAGCCACAACCCGAATATTGGCAAGATGTCATCCCCGAAACTAAAAATGTACTCAGTATCAGTGCTACAGGGAACTATTTCTTTGCCCGCTATATGGTAGATGCCCTTTCACAAATAAAACAATATAACTATAAAAGGTGAGTTAGTACGCGAAGTGAAACTCCCTAGCATCGGTACAGCCGGAGGTTTCTACGCTAAAAAAATCAGAAAACCACACCTATTTCACTTTTACTAATTACGCCTATCCCGCTCAAATATACAAAATGGACTTAGCTACAGGGGCTACCGAACTTTATTGGAAACCCGCTATAGCCTTTGATGCCAACAACTACGAATCCAAACAAGTGTTCTACAATTCTAAAGATGGCACCAAAGTACCAATGATGATCACCTATAAAAAAGGAATCAAACTCAATGGTAAGAACCCCACCTTATTATATGGTTACGGAGGATTCAATGTGAGCCTAATGCCTACCTTCAGCGTTGCCAATGCCGTATGGATGGAACTCGGCGGTGTGTATGCAGTACCCAATTTGCGCGGAGGAGGTGAATATGGCAAACAGTGGCACGATGCCGGCACCAAAATGCAAAAAGCAAAAACGTGTTCGACGATTTTATAGCAGCTGCCGAATATCTCATAAACCAAAAATACACCTCCCCAGAATACCTTGCTATCAAAGGAGGATCTAACGGCGGATTGCTCGTAGGAGCTACAATGTTACAACGCCCCGAACTATTTAAGGTAGCCTTACCTGCAGTAGGCGTGCTTGATATGTTGCGTTATCACACCTTCACAGCCGGCGCCGGATGGGCTTACGATTATGGTACTGCTAACGATAGTAAAGAAATGTTCGATTACCTAAAAAGGCTATTCCCCTTTGCACAATGTGAAAAAAGGTGTCAGTTACCCAGCAACTCTCATTACAACCGGAGATCATGACGATAGAGTAGTCCCCGCTCATAGCTTTTAAATTTGCAGCACAACTGCAAGCAAATCAATCAGAAAACAACCCCATCCTAATAAGAATAGAAACTAATGCAGGCCACGGCGCAGGGAACCCCTGTAAGCAAAACTATTGAGCAAAACGCCGATTTGCAAGCCTTCACCCTATGGAATATGGGAGTAAAAAACTAAATTAAACTTTTTCCCTATACACAAAAAAATACCCCATTTCATTTAGTATTTCTTTACATTTCAGCCCTTAAAAACTACTCAAATGTAAAAGTATTGTTAAAAATTTATCGATTATAGAAATAAATAGTGAATTTTTTTGCGTGTGTAAAAATATGCGTACGTTTGCGCCCTAATTAAATGTGAATTTAAACAATGTTTATGGCAAGAAGAATAATTGTAGTGCTACTTGTGCTTTTTAGCAATGTCTGCTTGTAAACGCGGAAGTGGCGATGGCAAGGGAGAACTCGTTGGAGTAAGAGGTAAAAAGCTGGAAACAGCCTACCCCTTATGGTATGACACTTATCCCGAGTGGTTCTTTTCATCATGGGTAGCTCCGATGATGACAAAACTGCGAGTTTAAACGCAACAATCAAAAACTGTGAGCGTGGGATCATTCTATATGGATGAAACCGAAATTACAAATAGCGAGTACCGCCAGTTTGTAAATTGGGTACGCGATTCTATCATCCGTACTCAATTAGCCGATATGGCTGAACAAACCGGTCAAAGCCAAGGTGGCGGAGGAATTGGCGAATATGCCTACCTAGACGCCAATACCGAAAAATGAACGCTTGGCAACAGTATCTCCAAAAACACTTACGGCGACGACAAAGCGAGAAAAACTAAACAAAAAAAGTGGCGCTTATTTGGGACGTAAATAAATTCCCAGATGAGTATTACTCCGAAGTAATGGATAAAATGTATTTACCTGAAGAAGAAGCTTACAACGGTAAACGCATTATGGACGTCCAAAAATTCGAGTTCAAATACCAATGGCTCGATATGGATAAAGCCGCTCGTAAAAGAGGTAACCGTAAAGACTTCATCAAAGAAGAAATCGTCAAAGTTTATCCAGATACTACTGTTTGGATCCGCGACTTCAACTATTCTTACAACGAACCTATGCATAACGACTACTTCTGGCACGAAGCTTATAGCGACTACCCAGTAGTAGGTGTAAGCTGGATTCAAGCCAAAGCATTCTGCGAATGGCGTACCTTGAACAAAAACTCTTACCAAAAATCTAAAGGTGACTACACCGTAAACGCTTTCCGTCTCCCTATCGAATCTGAATGGGAATACGCAGCTCGAGGTGGCCTATCTGGCGCTACATACCCTTGGGGAGGCCCTTACACCTATGACGACAAAGCTTGCTTCCTCGCAAACTTTAAACCTATGCGTGGCGACTACGCTTCTGATAACGCTCTATACACCGTAGAAGCTAAATCTTACGAACCTAACGGATATAACCTATATAATATGGCTGGTAACGTATCCGAATGGACTAACACCTCTTACGACCCTAACTCTTACGAGTATATGTCTTCTATGAACCCTAACGTCCTCGACGATAGTAACCGACGCAAAGTAATACGAGGCGGTTCTTGGAAAGACGTTGCTTTTTATGTTACAAGTAAACACTCGTGATTACGAATACCAAGACTCTGCTCGTAGCTACATAGGATTCCGTACCGTCCAAGACTTTATGGGCGTAAGCGAAAAACAACAAGCCAAATCGGCAAGAGGTTATAGATAAAAATAATCATTTAATCACTTATAAAAACAAATCAAACTAATTTAACAACTTATTTAATAATTAAAGTATTATGGCAGGAAGTAAAGTAACAAAAATTTTTTTCAATACGCTTATGGTATTGGTGCTTCAATTGTAATCGTTGGAGCCTTGGCTAAGATTTTTGCACGCAGATATCTTAGGTATGAGTGGTAGTTTCCTTCTAGCAGTAGGTATGGGAACTGAAGCTATCATCTTCTTTTATGTCGGCTTTCGAGCCCGTTGAAGAAGAACTAGATTGGTCATTAGTCTATCCAGAACTCAAAGGTGGCGCCCCTGTAGCTCGTCAAGGAGTTATCGCTCAACAAAATCAAGACGATAAACTCATAAGAGAATCTTTGTCTGAAAAAAATTAGACGGAATCCTCGCTGAAGCTAAAAATCGACGCTAACTTAATGAGATCTTTAGGAAAAATCTATCGAAAACTTCGCCGAAGCTAGCAAAGAAATCGCTCCCGTAACTAACACTATGGTAGCTACTCATAAATATGGAGAAGAACTTTCTGAAGCTGCTTCTAACTTAGAATCTCTTAATAGCCTTTATAAGCTACAATTAGAAAGAACCGAAAGACAAGTATCTGCACAAGCAGGAATTGCCGACAATCTTGATTCTTTTGAATCAACAGATGCTTTCTTTCAAAGATAATCTAAAAATCTTTGAACACAATCTATGGAGGAATGTTATCTGCAATGAGCGGTGCAAGATAAGAGTAATTATTTATTAACTTATTAAAAAATAGCTTATGGCAGGTGGAAAAATTAAGTCCTAGACAGAAGATGATTAACCTGATGTATCTTGTGTTCCTCGCAATGATCGCACTCAATATGGGAAAAACAAGTACTTGATGCATTCGGGTTGGTAAATCAAAAATTTGAAGTATCTAATAAACGAGATACTCAGGGTATTAGCTCAGCTATGGAACAACTAGCCCTCAAAGCAAGCGAAAGCCCAGCTCAGTTCGCTCAAATCAACGAACAATCTAAACAAATCAAAACCATTTCCGACGAACTCTACAACTACGTACAAGGTCTCAAAGATGGTCTTGAAAAAGCAATCGGACAAAGCGATAAAAAGGTCAACGAAAAAGATTACCAAGCTATGGATAAATCTGATTATACTGACCATTTATTCTTTGCTGAAGGTGCTACCGAAGGTAAAAAAATTCGTAGAAAAACATCAAAAACTATCGCGAAGCCCTATTAAAAAGTGTTAGGTGATAACCCAGCTTATGCTGAAATCGCAAGAAAAAGTTAAAGATAACTTTAATACCGATGCAGTAAAAAGATAGAGATGGTAACACCGTTCAATGGTTAAACTTCAACTTCGAAGGTTTCCCTTATATCGCTTCTTTAGCAAAATTCTCTATGATGCAATCTGATATCTTATCAGTACAACAAGAGTTCGTTTCTAAAGCGTTGGAAGGTCAATTGAAAGATCAAGTATCAATGACTAAGTATACTACTTTGCTCGAGCAAGGTAAAGGTGCTTACTACCAAGGTGAGAAATTGACGGATCTATCGTATTAGGTAGAAAAGACGCTTCTACTCGCCCTAACTCTGTAGAACTTTCATTAGACGGTAGAAAATTAGGACCAAGTGATTATACTATCGAAGATGGTCGTGTGAAATTGAACGTAGGTGCAGGTAATGCCGGTGAACACAAAATTACTGGTAACCTCTACTTCGATCAAGATGGTGAGCGTATTGCAGTACCTGTAGCTCAATCATTCTCTACCATCCCTAAACCTAACTCTGCTGTTATCTCTGCCGATAAGATGAACGTAGTATACCGCGGTGTTGATAACCCTATCACTATATCTATGCCTGGGGTGCCTGATAACAAAATTGTGGCTTCTGCATCTGGACTCTCAAGAGCTGGTAGCGGTTGGGTAATGCGCCCAGGACAAGGTAAAGATGTTACAATCACTGTAAGTGGAGAAATCGACGGACAACGATTTAGCTCTTCTAAATTGTTCCGTATCAAAAATATCCCACGTGCATCTGGTAGTATGGGCGGTATGATAGGAGATGCTAAATTGCCTAAACAAAACGTAGGAGTTTTACCTGTAATGGCTGTTCTCGAAGATTTTCGATTTCGACTTAAAACTTCAAGTAAACGAATTCAAAGTATTTATCCCAGGACAACCTAGTATTGCCGTAAAAAGGTGGTAAATTCAACGAACAAGCTCGCGCTGCTGTAGCTAGAGCTAAACGTGGAGATAAAATACAAGTATTCGATATCAAAGCTAGCATCCCTGGTAACTCAAACTTGAAATTACCTCCCGTATCACCTATCATTATTGAAATAACAAACTAAGAAAAATTTTTTTATGTTACAACTGAAGAAGATTATAGTACTATTGATGATAGTATTTGGATTTCAGATCTCCTCAGCTCAGGTGAATATACTTAATGCTAAGGTCGCCAATGAAATAGGAGTTAAAACTGAAGCTCAAATACAAGCGGATAACGATAAGCCGCTACCTTATGGGTATGTAGACGATCGTGACATCCTTTGGTCAGTGGAAGTATGGGAAGTAATCGACCTCAACGAGCGTGCTAACTTTCCCTCCTTTTTCCCTACTGATACTTTGGAAGTAGATGCTTATCGCCGTTCTTTGTACGATGTACTATTGAAGAATATCAAAAACGGTAAAATAAAAGACTTATACCTAGACTCTTATTTTACACAAACTAAAACCGCTGAATCTATCGAGGCCTCTCTTTCTAAAAATTGATACCTTGGACGAAGGTTACAACTTGCTCAACGCCGGTGAAGCCCTCCCCGATGAATATATCACTCGTAGAAACTTAGAATCTGCCGATATAGCTCAGTATCATATCAGAGGAATTTGGTATTTCGATAAACGTCAAGGTGAACTCAAATATCGTTTGCTCGCATTAGCTCCCTGTAGCACCCGATGTAAACTTTATTGATTCCGATGACTCTACAATGTCATCTTTTAGTACCTTTGTTCTGGGTATTTTATCCGCAAGTGCGTGACATTCTGCACGAAGCTAAAAACCTTCAACCGCAAGAACGACGCTCGCCCAATGTCATTCGACCACTTGCTTAACGCCCGTATGTTTAGCTCGGTAATCTATAAAGAAGCTAACGTCTATGGCGATAGAAAAAAATCAAGGATTATATACTCGATAATGCTCTCTTACAACTCTTAGAATCCGATAAAAATTAAAGAAAAAGATTCGCGATAGAGAGCAAGATATGTGGACGAACTAATTTTAAATTCACAGTTAGAGTATTTTTTTACAACAATTTTTAGAAAAAGCATTGCTCTCCCAAGAGCAGTGCTTTTCTAATTTACATTCCAAAACAACAAAAAGATGAACATCAAAAAATGCACAATTAGAAGTAGATAATTGGATTAAAGAACACGGAGTAAGATATTTCAACGAGCTTACCAATATGGCACAACTCACTGAAGAAGTAGGTGAAGTAGTTTCGTATCATCGCTCGCCGCTATGGCGAACAATCGGAGAAGGAGAGCGACAAACAGAAAGATTTAGGGGAAGAACTCGCCGATGTAGTGTTTGTAGTACTCTGTTTGGCTAACCAAACAGGCATTGATTTGCAAGACGCTTTTGATAAGAAAATGCTCCGCAAAACTCAGCGTGACTCATGATCGACATCACAACAACGAGAAACTTAAATAAACAAAAAACTCAGGGCAATACCCTGAGTTTTTATAACTATTCATCATCTTCTTCTAAGAGGTCATCGTCGTCGAAATCTTCATCGTCTATATCCTCGGCGTCATCTTTTTTTACTTTTTGGCTAAAAGCACCTTTTTACCTTTTTAGGTTTAGCAAATGGGTCGCCTCCATCTTTCAGCCATTGTCTTACTTTTTGGCTTCTATTTCTTCTACTAATTCAGGATTGTCGCGCAAGAGGCTAAGGGTAGCATCGCGTCCTTGAGCGAGTTTGCTATCACCATAGCTAAAACCAAGCACCGCTTTTTGCCTATAATTTCGGCAGCAACCCCCATTTCTAACAATTCACTTACTTTTAGAGATACCTTCGCCAAAACATAATGTCGAAATAAGCCATTTTAAACGGAGGAGCTACTTTGTTTTTCACTACCTTCACTTTGGTTTTATTTCCTATGATATTGCCATCGCCGTCTTTGATAGCCGCACTACCTTGCGCACCACCGTCTTTGCGGATTTCAAGACGTACTGATGAGTAGAATTTCAAAGCATTACCCCCTGTAGTAGTTTCGGTAGGCCCACCGTACATTCCTCCACCTAATTTGTCGCGCAATTGGTTGATGAAAATCACTATACATTTAGCCTTGCTAATGCTACCCGTAATTTTGCGGAGTGCTTGCGACATTAGGCGGGCGTGAACCCCCATTTTAGAGTCGCCCATATCACCGTCGATTTCGGTTTTAGGAGTAAGCGCCGCTACCGAGTCGATGATTACAAGGTCTACAGCGTTAGAGCGAATAAGAGCATCGGCTACTTCAAGGGCTTGTTCACCACTATCGGGTTGAGAAACGAGCAAATCTTCAGTATTTACCCCTACGTTTTTGGCGTATACAGGGTCGAAAGCGTGTTCCGCATCGATGAATGCCGCTGTACCGCCTGCTTTTTGTACTTCGGCGATAGCGTGAAGGGTAAGCGTTGTTTTACCTGATGATTCAGGACCGTAGATTTCTATCACGCGACCTTTAGGGTAACCGCCTACTCCCAAAGCAGCATCTAAGGCGATAGAGCCCGATGAGTAGACCTCTACATCTTCTATAGGGTTGTCGCCCAAAGCGCGCACAATGCCCTTGCCATAAGTCTTGTCTAACTTAGCAAGTGTGAGCTTAAGGGCTTCTTTTTCTGATCTTGAAGCGAAAGTTCTTTATCGTTTTTTTGCCATTGATTGGATTTTTTTATTGTTTAGATGTTTATAAGTGCAAATGTACGAATATTTTATGAATTAACAAAATTAGGAAGTTTCAGTGTTTTTTTATACATTTGTCCGAAAATGTGTAGCATTCTATTTAACGAAATGAAAAAAACGCGTATTGTACATATTATTTATGAGATTATTATCTGCCGTTTTCCTATGTTTATGCAGTTATAATTATATGAATGCTCAGCCTCTTTGGGAAGGTTTGAGTGTGGATAAGTTCTATAGAGAAAACAAAGAGATTTATCTACAAAGATTTGAAAATGGTATAAAAATACTTTTCTGATAAAAAAAGGGAAGAGAAAAATAATGGATTATCACAAGGACAAAAATACTTTGATTTATAAAAAGATACTATGAAAATTTACATAGAGCCTATACCATATCATCTTATTATGGGGATTAAAAGAGTTCATTTTCAAAAAAAGGGGAATATGTAATTAACCTAAAAATGTATTTTAGAAGATAGTCTTAAAAATTAAAAAAATTTCCCTTGCGATTGTTTAAATTATAGAAGAGAAGAAGAATAAAAAAGTATTGATTTCTTGCCCGTACGGCTCGTACTTTTGGTAAAGTCTATAAACCTGATAATCAATCACTTTTTATAGTCTGTTAGGTACGGGCGTTTTGCAAACGCCCCTAAAAAGCAAATCACTCACTTACAATTATATTCGCATCATAATCCGTGCACTCGAGTTTTCACATACCCAGCTGCGCCAACTCGCTGGCTTTGTGGGAGATTAAAAATATTTTTACATTACTTACGTTGAACTCACATTAATTTATAATATAAAAACGTGTTTAAACTTTTTGAGGAACTTACAAGCTTCAGTAACAAAAAAATTGCATAAAAACAATGAAAAAGAATATTGATTATTCTATTTCTATATATCTCATTCTCTTTAAAGGCACAAGACTCTATACATTTAATAGATGTATTGCTTAATTTTTGCTCAGAAGCAACCAAAAGAAGAGCCTGAAGAAGAAAAATACTTTTATATTTTTTTCAAAGTATACCTTCTGAAAAGATAAATTTTCTTCCTATAGAAAAAGAAGAATAACTTAGCAGGATTCGCCAAAAGAAAAAAATAGTTTATGCTAATTTAAAAGGGGATGAATATGATGGTGAAGCATCACTAACTTTTTTTATAAAAAGGAGATAAAAAAAGTATATACATTAGATTTATCTATCCATAGTAGGTATAGTGTAATAAAAGGGAAAGTCTGTTATGATAAGACTAAATACCTTATTTCCTTTTCCTGAATTAACAGAAAAAAATTAGGAAATATTTTCTATGATTCTGTTTTTCAAGCTAAAGACACCAAAAAGTAACTATATTTATCAGAATCCGCAAACACATAAAAAATGGTGTTTTCCATTCAATCTTATAATCCTCCCTGAAGCAACGTACAATATTATATATCGTATTGAAATAAAAAGACATTTCTTTTCTTTGATGAAGTCTTTTTGAAAAAGATAAGTTTTTATCTCAAAAAATTGATATTTAAAAATTGCACTTACTACTGGAACTTACAGTAATTGATAAGGAAATGAGCGACACGCTCTTATTATAGTAGGCACGAGCTTGTAGCTCGTGCCAGCAGGGGGCTGCCATTCTTGCCGCAAGAGAGATGGCTCGAGTGTGAAGAAGGCTACCTTGGAGAGTTCTAAGAGAGAATTAACTGAAATGTCCTAACTTATGAGATATATCTATCCATTTAACGGAAGAACCATAATTTATAGCATAATATACTATGAATCAGAGGAATATTAGGTTTATAAGGGAGGATTAATTAGGGGGCTTGAATTTTCAAAAAAATGCGGAATTACCTAAAAAAAGGCAATTCCGCAAGGATTTCTATTCAATTTAAGTTTTACCGGACAGCAATATTTAGCAATATAATATCACTTGTATATCCCATCTATTCATAACGAGGATACCATTTTTATACGCTCAACAGCAGCACGTGCATCAGTAATATTCTCTCTTGTATTTTGATGATCAATAGCATATTGTGCTACCACCTCAGCAAGATGTTGTGAAAAAGAAGTTATTTTGTTCACAGGAGGGAGTACTGCTGCGCCAGGTTGTGATGCATCCACAATTCCGCCTAAAGCATGTGCTGCTGCTGATAAGAGTGATTGATCTACTAATCTTGCAGTAGAAGCTATCACACCTAGTCCTAATCCAGGATACATTAGAGCGTTATTTGCCTGTCCGATAGTGTAAGTTACTCCTTTATAATTGACAGGTGAGCTTGGTATACCAGTAGCGACGAGCGCACGTCCATCGGGTCCATTCTATCAAATTAGAAGCCTTTTGCTTCTGCAAGTTCTGTTGGATTTGATAGTGGGAAGATAATAGGACGTTCTGTATGTGCAGCCATTTCCTTCACAATTTCTTCTGTAAATGCTCCTGGACATGTAGAAGTTCCTATTAATATGGTAGGCCGAATAGCACGAACTGCTGCGAGTAAAGTAGGTTGAGGCACCTGTAAATCACTTGTCGAGCGTGCGAAGAACTGCTGTCCTTCTGTCAAGTCAGATCATGTCATCAGTGAGTAATCCCTGCTTATCTACTAAATAAATATGTTGCTTTGCCTCATCAGAAGATAGTCCTTGTTGCATGAACTCTTCGTAAATCTGATGTGCAATACCTGCGCCTGCTGTTCCTGCACCAAACACCATCACACATTGGTTAGTAAATTTCTGTTTTGAGATATTCAGTGCGCCGAGAATACCCGCCAAAAGCAACTATACCTGTTCCCTGTATATCATCATTGAATGTTGTAATCTTATTTTGGTAACGTTCGAGAATGGCCGCTGCATTAGGGCGACCAAAAGTCCTCCCAATGAAGGTATAAGTTCGGAAAGAGACGTTCTGCTGTTTCAACAAACTTGTCTACAAATTCATGATATCTTTTACCACGAACGCGTTCATGACGATTGCCTAAATAAAGAGGATTGTCGAGCAACTGTTTATTATCAGTTCCCACATCAAGTACTAATGGCAATACCTCATTAGGGTTAATACCAGCCGCTGCAGTATAAACCATTAGTTTTCCAATGGCAATGGCAACACCATTTACACCCCAGTCACCTATACCTAATATGGCCTCGGCATCAGTAACCACAATGAGTTTTATATCTCTTCCTTCTGAAGCATTGCGCAATGATTTCTCAATATCTTCAGGATGGTCAATAGAGAGGAATCCTGCATCCTGTGGTTTCATGAATAATTCGTCGTATTGTCGAACAGCATCTGCAACAACCGGATCATAAACAATCGGCATGAATTCCTCGATGTGCTGCGCCATAAGTGCATAAAATAGAGTACGGTTGGTATTGAAAAGTGTCATCAAATATACACGTTTCTCCAGATTATTTACCTTTTTCTGATATTGCAGATATGTTCTTTCTATCTGTTCCTCAAGTGTCTGCACAACCGGAGGGAGTAATCCTACGAGATTTAATTTCACGCTCAGCCATACTAAAGGCTGTTCCTTTGTTAACGAAAGGGTTGTTCAAGATTTCATTAAATGTACCCATACTTTCTTAATTTTTAATAGTAGAGAAAAAGTTACCTCTCCTACTTATTAGAATCTATATATAATTTTAATTGACAATCTTATTTGATATCAAATTTGTCTAATCTTTCAGTGTTATGAAGATATCTTTTAATAACTCCATTAATAACTAAAGTTTCCCACCCAAATAAATAGATAGAAAAAAATAACAGTTTGTCGAATTTTTCTTTTATAAATTAGTAATCGCTAAAGAACTGATTTTAAAGACAAGACAACAAAAACTATTATGGGAGCAAAAAAATAGAGAAAATAAGTGAGTTATCCAAACTTTTGAATGAAGCTGTTTAAACTTATTTCTATAATAAAGTAAAAGTTCCCGAAAAATTAGTAATTTTTGTGTTTTGAAAGAACACCAAAAATTCAGGAACTTTAGGGCAAAGATACAATAAATAAATGGATTATTTCTTTTTAAGTGTAGGAAAAAGAGGATTTAAAAGTAATTTTGATTTGGCTACAATTGGATGGTAGTCATACACGTTGTCGCCAAAAAAGGAGAGTCTGCAGGTTATCAAGCAAGAAAAAGCCATAACCACAAATAGCATTTTTGTGTGATAATAAAGGGCAAATGATAGCTATGGGAAGCCCTAAAGCAGGAAATCACAATGATTTATATGAAATAGAACAAGTACTAAAAGAAATCTTAGCTTTTATTAGAAGAAGCAGGAATAGAATACAAAGGTCTGTTTCTCAATGCTGATGCAGGATTTGATAGCAAAATCTCTGAGAGATTTTTTTAGAAAAGCAAAGAAATTATAGCAAACATTAAACCTAATCCTCGAAAATGGAGAGCAACCAGATGTTTATTTTGATGAAGAATTGTACAAAAAAATAGGTTTTAAAATTGAACAAGCAAATGGTTGGCTTTGACGGATATAAAGGTTTGATAATGAGATACGAGTATCTTGATGTAACTTGGATTGGAATGCTTTTTATTAAGGTTTATCTCCAAGTTCCTAAAAAGTTTAAAACACGTTTATAAAAAAAGATACTATGAGTATTACCCTAAGTTTAGAAAAAAAGGAAACAAATCCTCATTCAAAACCTACATTTTTCAAAAAGGAAAAATTTTTTTAATAAACTTTGAAAATTGTAATTTTTCAGAGTGATTACTATATAAAAAAATTTCCCTTGCGATTGTTTAAATTATAGAAGAGAAGAAGAATAAAAGGTATTGATTTTTTTGCTTTTTAGTTCTATATTTGCAGAAAAACCTATTCTTATGAAAAGAACATTATTATTTTTACTCATAGCCACATTCCTAACCTCTTGTTCTATGTTCACCCCCAAAGAGGACAATACGAAATCAAAATCGCAAATGGAATGGAAATTTGTAAACTTTTACGATATTGAATTAGGAAGTGATAAGGATAAGGATCAACTTTCTGACCCTATTGACAATTATAATTTCAAGCAAATCCTCCCCTATAATAAAGATATATTTTTTTCTTGTTAGGAGACAATAGTAATAGCATTGAGGGGATAGTGAATCCTAGTTCTGTTATTTACAGAAGTATGGATTCTGGTACTACTTTCACTAAAAACATCTTTAGGGAAGGGACTATAACGGAAGGGGGTTTTGTGAAAGAAACATTATATATCGTCCTACAAAAATAAAGTATTTGAAAACAATAAACCTATTATAAATACTACTATCTATCAGTCTAAAGACTTTGGAGAAACTTGGGAAAAAGGTAGCTTTCTTTTGAAAAATACAGAAATAGATAAAATTTATTTCTATACTGAAAAAAATAGGGATTGCTAGATTTTTATGATAGAACAAATGAAACCTCGCAATACAAATACACTTCTGATGGAGGTATCTCTTGGCATACAGCAAAAGGATTAATAAAAACAGAATATGATCCTTTAGCTAATGGTTGGTTTAAGTCAGAAAATGAAATATACTATATGACTGATAACGGTTTTTTTGAAATCTTTTTAATTTAACAAAAAGAAGACTCTTTTCAAGTAGTAAAAAGATACCAACTTCTACTGATATAGAAGGTTATTCCTACATTAATATTGATGAAAAAAAGTAAAGAGCCTTTTTGTAGTTTGTTACAAGAGAGGGAGTCAAGGAGCAAAAGGGTTTCTATATTATTTGAATACCGAAGAAAAGGTTCCTTTTGAAAATGGTTGGGGAGTGGTCTATGGGAATATGATGTATGAATATATGTATGACCCTGAAAATGTTTTTGTGTCCTATTATCGTTTTAGTTATGACAGGGGAAAAAACTTGGACAGTTGAAGAACTTACAGATTTCTATTTGCCTGCTTTCCCTAAATTTGCTTATGCAGAAGATGGCTATATTTTTCTATTGGCAACATTATACAAAAAACGTATGGGAGTAATTGCTATCGGACACCCTAAATAAAAACCTATTCTTATGATAAAAACCATTCTATGCATCACATTTATACTCATAGCCTTATGGCTTACGGGCTGTTGGGGGTATAAAGCAAAAACAAGACAAGAATAATAAAGCTAATGCTAATGCCCAGCCTGAATATGAATGGGGAGTAGCGGTGAATACCCCTATAGGTTACCCTATACGTTTTTATGCAGGAAGAGTAGGAGGAATGTCTATTATAGATGAGATTTATACTACAACAGAGGAACCTGATTGGGGAGAAGCTTTTTAGTTATGAAAAATACTTCTTTAGAAACATTGCCTAAAGATATAGATATGGTATGGCTTTTCTTATAAAGAAGATTGTTTTTATAGGCTCAAAACCGCTATTGATTACGAAAAAGATAGCAAAAACTCTTCAAAAAAATGGCTATAAAAAGAAGAGTCCCTAATGGAGAAGTAAGACATACAACTTATAACACTATAGTAGCAGGTTTAGCTCCTGGGGGGTAGTAGTTCTGTGGGTAGGTAGAGGTTATTTAAAAATAACTGAAATAGGAAGATATCAAGCTGATAAAAATAGAACTTAGAGAACCTGAAGGATTAGACAATCACCAAAAAAACTTATATTTAGTAAAAAGGATAGAGAAGAGGTTTTAAATAGTAACACTATCATTCCTGAGGATTTTCGGGAGGCAAACAAAAAAATAAACCCATTCCCTTTGGTTTATGGGATAGCTATCAGGGACCATCAGTATCAGTGGTATCCTACTTTTGAAATTCCTAATGGGAGAATAGGAGATGTAGATTATCAGTATTGGAATGGAGAAGCGGACACCTTTTTTTCACAGATTTTATAACTTTAGAAGAGCATAAAGATGTTTTTGCTCCCAAAGAGTTGTATCACAATATAAGAAAAACTTCCATTGTTTAAGGAAATACGTTTTACTTATAAGGCTGAAGATGGCATAAAATATGGAGTGGGGCTTCAGTTTTGATTGGGAAGATATTTTTAGCAACCTATAAAAAAGGTATTCGGGGAACATCCTGAGGAAGTAAAAGCACATTTGGATATTCGGCTAAATGCAGCTAATACCGAGACGAGTATCTGCTTGGTAGGCGATAATGGGAAAGAGGCTTTTTATAGAACCTAAATTAATTGACATAGGGGAAGCAGATCAAAAATATGCACCACCTTTTGATAACTAATAAGTAGATAGAAAAATGAGAACATACTTATCAAAAATAGGAATGCTACTCTTAGCGACATTCCTAACTTCTTGTTTCTTTTAAAACTAAAGATAATAAAGAAATCAAAGAAACTAAAGAAACTAAGGACGACAATATGAAATGGACTGCCCAATACAACTTTATGGATTTGTATAAGAAAAAAAGAATGGACCTTATGATCCAGATGCCAATATTGAACTAAGCTTGATATTTTCTCCTATGGAAAATGTCATTATTTTAGGAGCCCAGAAAGATACACCTGAGTTTGACCCTACAGCAACAGAAAGGCAAGCGGTACTCTATATCTCTACAGATAGAGGGCAATCCTACAAGGAACTCATTCTTGAAGGGAATGATGTCTATGATATGGTAGCCTATACGAAAGAGTATAGCATTATAAAGACTTCTGGAGATAAAAATAAATATGTATATCTCCTTAATCATACGACTTTTCAGTTGAAAAAAATAGATATTTACCATAGAGAGGATGAAACTTATTATAGTGATTTTGATGGTCGATTTCTCAAATGTGAAAAGAATGAAATTCGTTTTTTTAGCAGATGTATTAAGTAAAGAATCTGTAAAGTTGTATGAGATACCTAAAAAAACTCACTGCTTATCAGTATTATCCTATTCATCAGAATGGAGATATTCTATATTACAATGGAATATTAGAGCTTCGTACTTACAACGTAATTACAGGAGAAGACAAACTCTTTAATCAGCTTAAACATAAATATAATTATTTCTTTTCCTGAGAATTCGTCGAATTACAATACCCATCTTTCCTTGCAAAATGAAAAAAATGAGAATGATGAGGAAACATACGAATTGATGATTTACGACCTCGAGGAAAAACTTTGTCCGTAAGATAACCAAAGAGAATCGTGAAAAGTACTATTACTATAAGGATTTTATTTGTGATTATACAAGACTTCACGCTCATTCTGAATTGCGTTTTTCTTTTTGATAAAGGGAAAAACGTGGAAAACACATAAAAATTCCTATGGCAGGGCTGTTAGTTTTTCAATAAGAATGTAGGTTTCTTTGAGGACAAATATATTATTTTTGAGGGATTCTCTTTCGTGGTGGAGGAGATGACAGTGGTGGGCGCATAATGGTAGGAGAATTTCAGAAATAAAAAAATAGTACGAGCCGCACAAGCAATTAGAAACTTTGCAAAGTGTAATGATTCGTCATTCGTTATTATATATTTCGTCATTCGTACTTCGTAATTCGTAATTATTTTTATATCTTTGCCACTTGATTCTGATTAACACATTACCCTTTTTATGAATTTAACTCCTGCATTAGAGAAACAATACACTAAAGAACAGAAAACAGCCCTTGAGGCTCAGCGTTTGGCTCAAGAAATCGCTTTTTGGGACCTGTTGTTTTTCAAATCTCCCAACTAATGGTAAAAATTTGGCGTTTTGGAAGCGTTATGCAACGCTCCTGATGGTCTCACTATGGCGGAAGTTGCCGCTCAAACAAAACTGAGCGACTACGCGGTGAAAATACTTTTGGAGGCATCGCTCTCTATAGGTACCGTAATTGTGAGTAACAACGATCGATTTTCTATCACCAAAGCAGGTTGGTTTTTGTTACGCGACAAAACAACACGCGTGAATATGGAGTTTATACAAGAGGTGTGCTACGAAGGCTTATTCCACCTCGAAGAGGCTCTTACCGAGGGCAAAACCTTCAGGATTAAAAGTATTTGGCTCTTGGTCTACTATCTACGAGGGGCTTTCACAACTGCCTCCCTAAAGCCCAAGAAAAAAATGGTTCGCTTTCGATCATTATTATTCTGATTATTCGTTTGACGATGCTTTAAACATCGTTTTCAAACAACCTGTGAAAACCCTGCTTGATGTGGGGCGGCAATACCGGTAGATTTGCCTTGAGAACTGTGGAGTACAAACCCTCGATGTGCAGGTAACCATTATGGATTTGCCTCAACAATTAGGGGTTGATGAAAGCCAATACCGCTGGCAAAGCAGGAGCTGAACGCATTGCCGGACACCCTGCGAACCTCTTAGACGCCTCGGTGCCTTTCCCTAAAGGATTTGATGCAATATGGATGAGTCAGTTTTTAGATTGTTTTTCTGAAGATGAAGTAACGAGCATTCTCAGTCGTGCTGCAGCTGCAATGGACGATCACACCTCGCTTTACATACTCGAAGCCTACTGGGATAGACAACAACACGAAACAGGGGCGTATTGCCTCACCCAAATAAGCGTTTACTTTACTGCAATGGCAAACGGCAACAGCAAGATGTACTACTCAGGTGATATGATACGCTGTGTGAGCGCGCTGGATTGGAAGTAAGTGCTATCTATGATAACTTAGGCAGCGGCAATAGCCACACACTTTTTCAAGTGAAGAAAAAGTAAATAGTGAAGAGTGAATAATAACATAGTGATATAAAACCTCCCTTGCAATTTGAACTGCAAGGGAGGTTTTTATTATAGACTTTGATAAAGTGTTATAACTTGTTACCTATTACTTGTTACCTGAATTAAGCGTTCGAGTGCCATTCCGCGTGAGCCTTTGATAAGGAGTAGGCAATTGTTGAACAATAGGGTAGGGAAGACCTCTTTAAAAAGCCTCGAAAGTTTCGTATTGCGGATAAGGGCTTTGGGTTTTAGCAAAGTTGCTACCTACCAAATATACACCTTCCCACTCATAATTTTTTTAGTTTATCTACTATACGCTGATGTTCTTCTGCAGCGTAGTTCCCTAATTCAAACATATCGCCTAAAATGAGTACTTTCTTCTTCTCGTCACTCATTGTAAGCAAATTGTCGATAGCAGCAGCCATACTGCTGGGGTTCGCATTGTAAGCATCGAGCAATACGGTATTACTGCCCCATTGCATCAACTGACTGCGGTTATTCTGCGGGATATAGGCTTCAATACCTCTTTTTATAGCTTCGTTAGAGAGTTTGAAAAATTTGCCAAAAAGCTACTGCAGCGGCTATATTGGTAAAAATTGTAACTGCCTACTAAATGTGAAGTTGCTACAGTAGGAGCATCGGTAAAATCCTTCTATTACAACTCTTTCTCCTTCTTCGGTAGTTTGTGTAGAGGCATCTTCAAATTGTATGGTTACGGGTTGAGTACCCACGCATTGTACGGCTACATTCACCCCTTTTACCTACCCCAAAACTATAGTCGTTGTGGTAATCGGCTAAGAGGGCTTCGGTAATAGGATTATCGGCATTAGCGATGATAGTTTTTTTGGTGCGCTTTCAGGTAGTCGTAGAGTTCGCCTTTGGTTTGTATAACGCCCTCGAAAGAGCCAAATCCTCTAAATGCGCTTTGCCAATGCTAGTGATATAGCCATAATCGGGTTGGGCGATATTACAAAGGAAAGCGATTTCACCAGGGTGATTGGCGCCCATTTCTACAATAGCGATATCAGTTTCGGGTTTGATAGAGAGCAGGGTGAGTGGCACCCCTATATTGTTGTTGAGGTTGCCTTGAGTGGCTACTACGTTCAGCTGTTGTGATAAAACAGATTTGATGAGTTCTTTGGTAGTGGTTTTGCCATTGCTACCGGTGATGCCTATCACGAGAGTTTTGAGGGTGTTGCGATGATAGGTAGCGAGTTCTTGCAGGGTAGTGAGTACATCGCTAACCAAGATCATTTTTATCAGAAGTTTGATAAGCAACCTCATCGATTACGGCATATTGAGCTCCTTTTTTCGAGGGCTTCGGCAGCAAAAGGTATTTCCGTTGAACGAAGCCCCTTTTAGTGCGAAATAAATACTACCTTTAGCAATATTGCGGGTATCGGTAGAGACGCCTGTAGAGGCGAGGAATTTTTGGTAAAGATTTTTCATCAATGAATAATTGACAATTGATAATTAACAGTTGTGATGCAAAAGTACAAAAGTTTTTGTTAGTGCGAGCTGTAGAGGCAGAAAAATTTTAGCAAAGTGTAGTAACAGCAATATGACTTTTGTAGATATTATATAGAAGTATAATAGAAAAAGTGCTGCAAACATTACTATTTACAGCACTTTTTCTATATTAGTTTTAAAAAAATTTATCCTTTAGGAGTACGGTGATCCTTTTTAGATTTAGAACCCTACACGGCTCATTGCATTACGGAATCCGATGTAATCGGTAGCGATATATTGAGGAAGGAATCGGCGTTGAGCTGGGTCAATCCAGTAAGCGCGGTCTCTCCAAGAACCTCCTTTGAATACACGTACATCATCGTCGATGAGTGAGGTACGGTCATTAGAAGTATCGTAGTCTTTACCGTTGAGTTCAGTTCCTGGTTTTTTTAGGACGAGGAGCGTTATACATACTGTTGCGGTATTCAGCATCTGGTTCAACTAATCCACCTTGGTTACGGAAGTTACGAGTAGATGATTTTTTCACCATCGTTGTAACTACGGTTATCGGCGTGAGTAAAGTTATAACGCAAGTAAGTTTCGTTAGAGTCTACAGGGATTGTAGCCAAGTTGCCAGGGAGGTCACGAGCGATTACTTTTTCTGTTAGCTAATGTATCGTATTTTTATAGATTCAGGGGTTACGACAATTTGTTTACCATCTTCACCTATAGCGTGTTTCATATAAACGTTACCGCGGTAGTAGTTGAAGTCGGATTTTTTTCATCATCTATGATAGGGGCGATATACATCGGCAACCCATTCGGCAACGTTACCAGCCATATCATACAAACCGAAGTCGTTAGGTGGGTAAGTTTTTACAGCTACAGTGATATCACCTTTATCGTCAGACCAACCAGCTAATCCGCCGTAGTCACCTTTACCTTGTTTGAAGTTAGCTAATAGTTCACCACGGGTACTACGTTTAGTAGAGCGTGTGTATTGGCTATTCCAAGGGTATTTTTTTCTACCTTGCAAAGAGTTGTATTCGCGGATACCGTTGAGTGATTTAGCGGCATATTCCCATTCAACTTCTGTAGGTAGTCGGTATTCAGGTAATAATACTCCGCTAGTTTGTTTAGCGTAGCTAGGTTCACCTTCTTTATTGGTATTTTTACCACCCATTTCGCCAGCGATTTTTACCGCCGTAAGTTTGGGTAGGAGCGTTGAGGTAAGTATCGGTACTGAAAGTACTTTGCGCATCTACTTGGTAACGAGCATCACGAGCGAGGTATCCATCGCGTTCGAGGATAGCCTCATTCACGCGGTCGGTACGCCAAGAGCTGAATTGTACAGCTTGTACCCAGTTTACCCCAACTACGGGATACTCGGCATAAGCAGGGTGACGCAAGTAGTTGTTCACCATAGCTTCGTTAGCGCTCAAAGGGCCTCTCCATACCAAAGTATCAGGGAGAGCACCTATGTATATATTGCGGTATTGCTCTTGATCGGGTGGGAACACACGTTTGAGCCAATCGAGGTACTCCATATACATTTTGTTGGTTACCTCAGTTTCATCCATATAGAAGGATTGTACGTGTTGTTGAGATGGAGTGTTGTTCCAATCGTGCATCACGTTATCTTGCACTTGCCCCATAGTAAAGGTACCACCTTCGATAAGCACAAGCCCAGGACCGGTTTCTTGATCTTTGAAATCGGTGTTGTATTGGAATCCGCCTTCTTTAGCGTTGATTCTCCATCCTGTTGCACTTGATACATTTCTATCAGACTTTTTGCCTCCACAGCTAGTGAGCAATAAGCCTGTAAGAGCTATGCAAATAGGGATTCTTAATAAACTTCTTTTCATAGTAAAAACACTTGTTAGCATAAAAAAATTCGGGCGCAAGATACTACTTTTTTTCAAAAATAGTATACTTGTTTTTAGCATTTTAACGCTATATTAATATTAAAATATTTTTTTTGCTTTTTTGTTATATTGCTGATTTATAATTATTTGTATATCTTTTTCCACTTGGTTACATTTTGCTCATTTACAAAGGTTTTAGCGTGTTTTTTTAACAATTCTTTAAGTATTTTTACTGGAGCAAATTGGCTTTATCTGCTAAAAAATCAACAGTAGGGAGAGTAAAAAGATATAACAGGAGCAATCATCCACATTGTGAAAAAAATCGCTTGACTTGGGTTTTGCGAAATATATTTTTGTGTCCCATTTTGGCGACGCCTATGCCTAAAAATAGCTGCTACATTCACTTGTACTAAGGAGGTAGGGATACCTTTTACGACTGATGCGAGTAAGAGCAGGCTACCTGAAATGAACGCAATGATCACAGCTTCGAACTTACCAAAGAGGATAATTTCCTTACCGGTATTTTTTTGAGTATTTTATGCCCAAAAGAGAGGCACCAATTCCAAAAACAAGGGGCTACGATTAAGGTAGCGAGCATTAAAAATTACGATATGGTCGCTTTCGCGTATGTGCAGCTCGTTGATTGTCATTGTATAGAGGGGCCTGCGGCGTTGGCGACGTTGTTAGAACCAATAGCGAAAAGATACGTATATAGCCATTATCACTAGTACGATATCCCATAAATGGCGTTTATTTTCATTTTGAGCACGCTGAATGGTGAGTCCGCGCCGGCGCATAGGCTGGTAGATGTATTTTCCGGCGAAGAAGCTGAGGAAATAGGAGATAATGGGCAGGATGAACCAAGCAGGGATAATTTCTAAAAAGAGGATATTGGTATCTAACTTGCTAAAATAGAGGGCTGGGGCGGCTAAGGCAAGTACAGCTGCCTGGCTAGTGGATTGAGGAATGCCGGATATATTGGAAATGAGCATTGTTACAGCTATGGAAAAATAGGGCGATAGAAACGACAGTAAAATCCATATACTCAGAAGGCAATATGCCGCTTCCCATAGTGCTGGCTGTTTTTTTGCCAGCTACGAAAGCACTCTACAAACACCATTATCCCAAAAAGTCCTGGGATAATAGACTTCCCTAATCACATTAGCGCCGTAGCTAGCAGAGAAAGCAGGGGCGGTGCCGCTACCTCCCATAGTAATAGCTACAGCCATTGCGGTGAGGAAGGGAATAAGTAATTGGTTGTATATAGGAGTCATTTTTTTCTTTCACATCCAAAAATTTGTGGCAAAAGTACAAAATAATTATCAATTACCAATTAAGAATTATCAATTAACGGTTCATAAAAGAAAAAGCCCGATATTACTATCGGACTTTTTCCATTAACCAACCAAAAACTTTAAATTATGAAAAACTATTATTTGAAGTTTTACAATGAGCTACCACCCTCATTGCGCTGCAAAAGGTACGGCGTTTTTGAACTACCAAAAATAATTTGATGGTTTAACAAAAGTTTAACAACAGAAGCGGTTGTTGAGAGCTGATAATTAGATAGTTGTATACGTTCTGAGATTTTAAAAGAATCTTGGAGGAATTGTTATATAAAAAGCTACCTAAGGGTTTAGATTTTTTTAATTTTTCTATTTCGGTGAGTTCTTGTGGGGAGAGTTTGCGAAATACTAAAACTCTATTTGTTTTACGAGACTGGGTTGTAACCTTTACTTTGAAAGTGACTTTACTACTCTCAATAGCAAACTCTGCTGGGTAATCTTGTTGGATAGCGGGGTTTGTAGCAATAACGATATTACCACGTACTCTGTAGGGACGTTTTTCGATACTGGTGTCCTTGTTATAAACACAGTTACCATTGCTATCTTCTTTGAAAAAAATATTTCTTCGGTTTCGGTAGCTGAATAGATAATCACATTTTTTTGTCACATTCAGTAAGAGGTTTGGGCTGATCATTATCAGTGATAGATTCTAATTTCCAACCGCCTATGAGTTGGTTAGGGGTATCGTTGTCGTCTTTGCTTTTGCAAGCGATGAGAGTAATTACTGCTGCTAAAGCTATTAAAAATTTTTTTTCATATTGAATGAGTGTTTATTTGATTTATAGAATGTTTATATGTTATGACCCATATTCTAATTGTGCTTCAGAAACTAATTTTTTTCAGAGTTATCGTTCTCTTTTTACGTATGCTTTTTACACTGATGGGGAAGTTCTGTGCATTGTACTCATATTCACAACGAGTAGTTGTTTTTTTCCACTGCTGTTAGTAAGAATAATTTGGGTTGGGTTATTTTTTTAGCATCAGAGTAGCTTGCAAAAGACACTTGTGGGTTCTAAAACAGCTATGTTGTGAGAAAGGTAAGGATTGTGTTTGTTGTCATAGGTAATTTCTTGTAATTCAGCGCCACTATTATCTATTTTCACCACACTACCTCCTGAAAAGTGTGTAGGTGGCGGTACTTCCACTACTAATGGTATTGGTAATGATATTACCAGCAGTGTCTAATTTGTATTTTTATCTGTTCTACCACTGTATTACCATTATTGATGTAACTGTAAGTAATTTCGTTGCAGTGGGTATCTGTTTGATTACCATTAATTGCCGTAAATTTTTTTCAATTTCTTTTTACAAGGCGGCTACCCTCGTAAAAAAATATTGAGTGTTTACATAACGAGACAAGGGATATTGTTCATTAAGGAAGTCAGAGTTATCTTTTATAAGGTTTCCTTTCTGGTCATACTCAAAAGTAGCAATAAAAATCTTTTTGTTATCTCTTGTTCTTTCCCATTTTATGATGCGACCATTTTCGTAACTATAGGTGTTTATTTCGGGAGCGTTTTGGGCAATTCCTTTGTTGTTGTACTCTTGGTGTGTACTGCCAGTTAGTTTTGCCATTTACAATGGTATAGGTGCTTACCCTGCTACCCTCATTTGTTTTTACAGTAACTTTTTGTAAGGAAGTTACCGCTATGGGTATTAGCTATTATCATCGTGCAAGCGACAAGAGTAATTACTGCTGCTAAAGCTATTAAAAATTTTTTCATATTGAATGGGTGTTTATTTGATTTTTGGGGCAAAGATACAAAATAATTGTTAATTGACAGTGATGTTGTGATGAGGGGAGTGTCTCGGAGAAACTAGGAGAGTCTCGGAGGGGGAGAATCTCGGAGAAACTGGGAGAATCTCGGAGGAGGGAGGGATTGTACAGAAAAAAAGCTGCCTATGGGTTTAGACAGCTTTTTATCATTATTATTTGTGTGATTTAGTTTTAGAATTTGTAACCTACACCAATTTGGATGACACGGTTTTTGAAATTTACAGGAGGTAAAAATTACGATCTTTAGAGTATTTTTAGTAGATAACTCAGAGAGTCCTAAGTTGAAGGTAGCATCAAAGAAGAGTCCGGAATTTAGTTGTACTCAGCGCCGAAGCCTAAACCGAAGTCAAAAGCATTATCAGGGGAAGGGGAGAAACTAACCTTGTTATTAGGGTTAGATGGATTTGTAGGATTATCAATATTTACATCAAGATTTATATTGGTGAGTAAGCCTAAGTTCACCCCTACTTTAGGGCGGAATCCGTTGAAATCGTATTTAAACCAAAGAGGGATATTAAATTGTTGGGTAGTCCATTCGCTACTGCTTTTTAAATTTGTTTTATTTATTAAAGATCCATTACTAAATTCATACGATTTTTAATTTTGCGCCTTGGAAAGCGTAGTCTATACCAGCTTCTACCCATATTTTTTCGTTGAAGCCGTATTCAATAAAAGCTCCAAAGTGGAAACCGGGTTTGATAGCAGTATTATATTTGGCTGTTCCTATAACTCCCAATCCATCTGTTGGGTACTTAAGGCTAGAAATGTCAGACAATAAGAGTCCTGCTTTTAGCTCCTACTTTGAATTCTTGGGCGTTGGCGGTGGTGATTCCCGCTACAGCCATCGCTGCAATGATAAAAAAATTTTTCATTTGTTTTTTTATATTTATTTGGTTATTACTATTTGAGGGTTAGTTGTGTATTTATTTCGGGGCAAGATTACGACAAATATTTGAGGTATACAAAAGTTTTTTTAGGTAAGAGATAAGAGGTAAGAGGTAAGAGGGTGGGGATTAGGGATTTAAATAATTGGTAATTAGATGATTAGTAAATTGAGAGGGTCAGTAAATTGAGAGGGTTATAGGATTGGGGAATTAAAAAAAGCCGTTCAGACCCTCTGAACGGCTTTTTCGTTTTTAGTTAGTGAAAGAAATAATAATAATTTTACTTGTCGATAGAGCCTACTACACGCTTCATAAAGGTGTTGAGGGCTTCTTTTTGTGGAGTACCTTGTTTGATGAGTTCATCTACTTCGATAGCTCCGTAGAAATTGGAGAGCAATTCGCCAATTACGTCTAACTCCCTCATCTTTGAGTTGTTCGCATTCTATGAGATTTTCGAGCGTTTCGATAGTCTCGGTTACGTAATCTTGGTCGTTGTTCTCGATAAACTGAACGATATGTTTAATTACCGGTAATCTCATCTATAAATTCTTTTAGGAGTTCGGCTTTGTTAGTTTGCAATTGTTTTTTTCCAAATTACCGTTTTTTGAAAGCGGCAAATGTAGGCAAGTTATCCACTTTGGCGAGTTTGCGTGACTCTGGGAAAAGCTTCAGCATCTACATATACAAAAAGTAGCGTTAGGGGTTTCGGCTGCATACTTTTTTTGAATTTTTGGTTTTATGATTTTGCAGTTACCGCACCATCCTGCGCCGAATTGTACGAATACAAGGGGATTAGCGGCAATTATTTCTTGCAAATTATCTTGGGTAAGTTCTGTCATAGTGATAAAAATAGTGGTGAGTTTTTAGTTAATACATATTTACAATGATCAAGTTTTTTTAGCTTTTTTTAGTGAGAAGCTAAATAGCTTGCTACGCCATTACGGTTAGCATTCATAGCGTCTTTACCTTCTTCCCAGTTGGCTGGGCAAACTTCGCCGTGTTGTTGTACGTGAGTGTAAGCATCTACAAGGCGCAAGTATTCTTTTTACGTTACGACCTAGAGGCATATCGTTGATACTTTCGTGGAATACTTTACCTGTTTCGTCGATAAGGTAAGTAGCGCGGAAAGTTACATCGTCACCTTCGAGGAGGTAAGCATCGGCAGTTTCGTCGTAGATTTCACGAGAGTCGAGGATACCTAAAGTGCGAGCGAGGTTACGGTTGCTATCGGCAAGGATAGGGTAAGTAACACCTTCAATACCACCATTGTTTTTTTAGGGGTGTTGAGCCACGCGAAGTGTACTTCGGCAGTGTCACAAGAAGCACCTATTACTTTTTACGTTGCGTTTTTTTCGAACTCGGCTAAGGCTTCTTGGAAAGCGTGAAGTTCGGTAGGGCATACGAAAGTAAAAATCTTTTGGATACCAGAAAAGAAGTACTTTCTTTTTTTACTGTTTACGGCTTCAGAAAGCACGTTGATTTTGAAAGTATCGCCGAGGTCGCTCATTGCGTTTACCTCGATATTGGGGAATTGTTTTCCCTACAAATGACATATTGATTCGTTTTTTTATGTTCTGTTTTACGGGTGCAAAAGTAGGATGTTTTTTTGAAGAATGTAAATAGTTTTCTAATTGAAAGATTTTATGAAGAGATAGGGATTAGTTATAGGGGTCAGGGGACAGGTGTCAGGGGTTAAGAGGTTGCGGGTCTTTTTAATAGATAATTGATGGCGGTGGCGGCGGCGTGAAGCCAAAAGCGGCGGGCATAAAACTAATGGTGCCGTAGAATGATTTTTTTATAATCCAGACCCTCGGTGCGCTGCATAGAGTCTTTGGAAACGATTTCGGAAGAGAATACAGCTTTGATACCCGAATCGATGCGCTCGTTTTTTTCAAGCGTTTGCGTATAAATTTAGCCAATGGGCAGTTATAGGTTTTCATCAGGTCGGCTACTTTTTATTTGAGAAACATCGGTAGCGCCTCCTGCTCCCATACAGCTTACTAAACGCACGCGTTGGCGTTTGGCTGAGAGGATGAGGTTGAGCTTTTGGGGTGATGCTATCGATACAATCGATTACATAATCGAACTGAGGGGTTACGATTTCGGTAGCGCGTTCGGGGGTGAGAAATTCGTGTATTACAGTAAGGTTGAGTTGGGGGTTGATGTCTAAAAAGGCGGGCAGCCATTACCTCGGTTTTGTTTTTTTGCCTACGGTGGAGTGAAGGGCAGGCAGCTGTCGGTTAATATTAGATAGAGAGACGCAATCGCCATCGACAATGGTGAGGGGCTCCTACGCCTGCGCGGGCTATAAATTCGGCAGCAAAAGAGCCAACGCCTCCTAAGCCTACAATGAGGATATGTGCTTTTTGCAAGGTGTTGATGCCTTGCTGTTTGATTAATAGTTCAGTACGTTCTAACCAGTGATTATTGATCATATTTTAATGAGAGTTCGAAGAAAGAGAAATATGGTTAATTATCAGAATAATAAACTTTGCCAAAGGTGCGAGCCGCAGGGGCAGAAACTTTGGCAAAGTTTAGTAACGCGAATGCGATTTTGAGGCTTTTTGGAAAGCCTTGAGGTTTTAATTAGAAGAATAGAGCAACACCTATACCTACACCGAAAGTGCCATTGGTAACAGAGTTGTTGCTGTTTTCTTTGTTTTTAAGTTTTTGGTGATCGTAGCTCAAGTAGCCAGTAAGTGCAGCTCCTTGATTTACGAAGTAAGCCATACCACCTTTAGCGCCAACAGCTAAGCCTCTGTATTTTTGGCTATCGTTGCTACCTTCAGAAACCCAAGCGTGTCCAACTTTAGCGCCTACAAATGGAGCTAAGTTACCTCCAATAGGGAAGAAGTAAGTAGCGTTAGGAGCAATAATAAGAGCATTGGTAGCATCGGAAGCGCCTTTTACTTTGACACTTTGGTATTCCAATCCAAGACCTACGGCTAAGTTATTGATCACGAAATAGTTGAGGTTAGGGGATGAATTTGAAAGTGTTGATAGTAGTTTCATTATCTACAGTAATGCTACCTCTTTTGGTAGAGACAGTTTCTTTTGAAGATTGATAAGAAAATCCTAAGTCTGAACCTACCATCCAGTTTCCTTTTTTTCAGTTTGTGCGTAGGTAGCTGCTGAGAAAGCTACGGCAACCATCAATAAAATTTTTCATATAGTTTATATTTTATATGTTAATAAGGGCAAAGATATAAAAATAATTACGAATTACAAAAACATAAAATGATAAAAAAGTTGTTTTTTTGTCTTTTTCACTAATGGCAAAAACTACCATATCTAATCCGTTTTCAAGACAAAAAGCGATATTTTCTTTTTAGCCCCATATTGTGTTCATAGCTATAGCCTTTGTCTTCTTCTTCCTCAGTTTCACTATTAATTAATTCTTCTATTTCCTCAGGGGTTTTATGCACTTTTGATAATAAATCCGAAAGGGCTTGCAGATGCTTTTTATCAAGTAGACTTATCATAGGAAAATCGTCTATCTCTGGAATAGAAAATGGGTGAAAAATGGTCAGCAGGGAAGAGATCTGTATCTATTTTTAGTTTTTATATTCCAGTCTTCTGAAAGCACTTGATTGATAAGTTCAGTTTCGTACCAAAAACTTAATTTCTTGTGTATAAGGTAATTCTACGCCCAAAGTTGCGCAAATTCCAATAAAGGCATAACCATAAATGTATCCTTCCTGATTATACTGATTACTCATAATAATATCAGTAAGTGCTTTTACTGTCTCTTCGTTGTCATCTTCATCAGTATAGTTCTGAAAAAGTATCATTAGCTTTTACCTTTTTGCAAAAAGGGCTTCGTTTTTAGAGCCAAAAACAGCTTTTTATTTCAGGAGTTTTCACTCCGTAAGCAAACATATAATATCCCATAAGTAGAATGTTTTTAATGAAAGGACAAAGATAGTGGTTTTTATGGAGAAACAACAAAGGCTACCGCAAATTTTACTTTGCGACAGCCTTTTATTTATTAATTGACAAATTTTCTAATTTGCTAATTGAATGCTTAGTTCTTTGAGTTGTGCCTCATCGATAGGGGAGGGGGCATCAATCATCACATCGCGACCGCTATTGTTTTTTTAGGGAAAGCAATAAAGTCGCGTATGGTTTCTTGTCCGCCGAGGAGTGCTACCAATCGGTCGAAGCCAAAAAGCCAAACCACCGTGAGGAGGAGCGCCATATTTGAAGGCGTTCATCAAGAAGCCAAATTGTGCTTGTGCTTGCTCGGGGTAAAGCCCAATAGCTCGAAACATTTTGGCTTGCAACTCTTGGTTGAAGATACGTATAGAACCACCGCCTACTTCATTGCCGTTGAGTACGAGGTCGTAAGCATTGGCGCGTACGGCACCTGGGTTGCTGTCGAGTAGCGGAATATCTTCAGGTTTAGGCGAGGTGAAAGGGTGGTGCATCGCAAAGAAGCGTTCTTCCTCTTCACTCCACTCCAAAAAGAGGGAAATCTACGACCCATAGAGGGTGCATATTCATCGGGTTTGCGCAAGCCGAGACGCTCAGCGAGTTCCATACGGAGGGCGCTGAGTTGCCCACGTACTTTGTTTAGCCTTGCCTGAAAGGATGCAGATAAGGTCGCCTGCTTTGGGCGCCAGTGCGCTCTGCCCACGCCTTTGAGGTCGTCCTCGTTATAGAATTTATCTACTGATGATTTGAAGCTGCCATCTTCATTGCATTTTACATATACCATTCCGGAAGCGCCTACTTGCGGACGTTTTACCCATTCTACCAAAGCATCAATCTCTTTGCGGGTATAGCTGTTGGCACCAGGTACGGCAATACCCTACTACTAATTCGGCTTCGTTGAATACCTTGAAATCGCGGTGTTGCGCGAGGTCGTTGAGTTCGCTGAACTTTCATACCGAAACGGATATCGGGTTTGTCGTTGCCGTAAGTTTTCATCGCCTCGGCATAGGTCATACGAGGGAAAGCCCCCAAAGTCTAAGCCTTTGAGTTCTTTGAGGAGGTGTTTTGCCAATCCTTCAAAAGGTACTGATGACGTCCTCTTGCTCTACAAACGACATTTCGCAGTCTATTTGGGTAAACTCTGGTTGACGGTCGGCGCGAAGGTCTTCATCACGGAAGCACTTTACAATTTGGAAATATTTGTCTAATCCGCCTACCATTAGCAGCTGCTTGAAGGTTTGTGGCGATTGTGGAAGTGCGTAGAACTCACCTGGGTTCATACGGCTGGGCACCACAAAAGTCGCGAGCGCCTTCAGGGGTTGATTTGATAAGCACAGGGGTTTCTACCTCTATAAAACCTTGTTCGGATAGATAGTTGCGCACCATTATCCCCACTTTGTGGCGGAAAATAAGATTATCGCGTACGGGGGTGCGGCGTATATCGAGATAGCGGTACTTCATACGGAGGTCTTCACCGCCATCGGTATTATCTTCAATGGTAAAAGGAGGAAGTTTCAGAGTGGTTGAGCAAGGGTGAGTGCTGTAACGAGGATTTTCACTTCTCCCGTAGGGATATTTGCGTTGGCAGCCTCGCGCTTTGATCACAGTACCTTGAATCTGAATCACGTCCTCGCGTGAGAGGGTTTTCGCCTGCTCAAAGACTGCTTTATCAGTGCGTTCTTCATCGAAAAATAAGCTGGGTGATGCCATAGCGGTCGCGAAGGTCTACCCAAATCATAAATCCCTTTGTTGCGGACGCGTTGCACCCATCCGCTGAGGGTTACTTGTTGTTTTTCGTGGAGAGTCGTAGCTCTCCACAAGTATGTGTTCTGTACATTTATTTGTTGTTAGTTATAAGGTTTGAGTTTTAATAATAGCTGATTTTGTAGATAGTAGAGGCATCTTGTTTGGTAAACACTATTTCTTTTCTTTCCAAATACTTTCTCTTTGCCATTCTCTTCTTTATAAGAAAAGGTGTAAATTCTCTCTTGCTCGTATTTTTACATCAATAGGTTTGCCTTTTAGAATCTTTTGGTGATGTGCTCTTTATGAGTAATACTAAACTTATAAGTGCCATTGGCATTAGTGAACTCTTTATAAGTCATATTTTTGACAGTACCTGCCTTTTATTTTTAGCAATTAGAGCTTCTAATTTTTCTATGTCTTCATCTGAGATTGAACCAGAAGAGATACTTAGCCCGTCATCATCACCAGAACGATTTTCTACTATACGACTTACATAGCCGTCTTTATCGTAAGCATAAGTGAATTTTTATAAGTGTGGCATACGATACATTTTCCTTTTTGTACGTATAAGATTGAGAGATAGACTCAAAAAGATTTTTAGTAGGGACACCTACCGGAAGTGCATTTAGTAAATCAAAAATAGGTGGTATAGACATCTATTTCATCTCTTTCTTCGTTGTTGAAGATAAAAAAAGCGATTCTTATTTTCGTTAGGATAATAAGAAAATTTCATTTTCTGGGCTTCTTCTGCTCCTCCCCAAGAAGTAGAAGTAGTGTTTCAGTGATTAGGTTGCCATTTTTCCAAAAAACTATTATCGTCTATTTTAGATAGTTGACCTTTTTCGTCATAGCTGAAATGATTATCTCCGCCTATCACTTTTAAGTAACCTTTCTCATCTAAAGGGAATTCAAAAAAATTTCTTTTCCACTATTTGCTATAATTTTTCCTTGAGGATAACTAAATTCATAGGTTACTTGTTCACCTCCTTTATCAGAAGTGAATTTTGAAATGCGCCCTTGTGCATCATATTCATAAGCAAAGACTCCATTTTCTAAAGTATATATAAACTTAGGTTCACCATTTAGAAAAATAGGTTGGGTCGATATTAGAATTCTTTTTTTCTATCTAAATAGGTGATTTTTACTTCCTTTAATTCTCTTTACCTCGGTAGTTTTAGGAGGGTAGGGTTATCAGGTATTGGGTTATCAGGTGTTGGGTTGTCGTCGCTTTTTCCACAAGAAACTAAAGTAAGGACGGCAGTTGCTACTAAAAAAATAAGGCTTTTTTTCATTGTTGATAATTTTAAATAATTCATTTATTTTGATACTCTTCAATTCCTTAGTGAGTGTATCTACATAAGGTTGATGTTTTTGTTTATAGATAAAAGAGATATAATGGTTGCCTATATGGATATTAGGGATAACTCTATTACTTATGAGTAAATTTTTAGGGGTTTACTTTTGTGAATAGTGTATGAAAAAGATAACTTCTAAAAATGTTGTGGTGAAATAAAAATTATGTTTATCACTATTCCTATAATAAATAGGGGCACTATCAGCATAGTAATACAATATAACATCTTTTCCAGATAGATATTCTTCAATTTCCTTAATAATGAAAGAAAAATACTTTCAAAGGATTTGTGTCTTTCTTATGTTCTTTAAGAGCTAAAGAAATTTCAACCACAGGAAATGCAATATTAGCATTAGGCTTGTACTCAGAAAAATTTAAAGAATACAAATTACCTCCTTCAGTTTTAAAAGGAATATCTACCTCTAAGTTCACAGCTAAATAGTTATATAATCTTCTTCTTTATATATTTTTCATTATTTCTTCTTTACGCTTCCTTGCTCTCTCAGCAAGTTCTTCCATAAAAGCTAATAGCTTTTCACTGGGGTTTCTAATCTCTATAGTCTCTGCATTATGGGTTTTGTGCAGCACTACTTTCTCGTTTACTTTTTCTTTTTCCATTATGAGCTCTTTTTAATGCTATTTAAATTTTGCTAATTGAGCAAGAATTCCTCTTCCTCATTGCTTTTAATACCTAAGGCTTCGTATATATATTTGAAGGTGGAGAGCAATCGGGGTTTGCCATCGATAAGGGCTACATTGTGTTCAAAGTGGGCGGAAGGCTTGCCGTCGGCAGTAAGGATTGTCCAACCGTCTTTGAGCTGGCGTATGCTCTGGTACCCATATTGATCATAGGCTCTATGGCTACTACCATTCCGTCTTTGAATTTTTTTACCATTACCTCGTTTGCCATAGTTAGGCATCTCGGGGTCTTCGTGCATTTTGCGCCCGACACCGTGCCCCTACGAGTTCGCGCACTACGCCATAGCCGTGTGCCTCACAGTGCTGCTGTATAGCGTGTCCCTACATCACCTACTCGGTTACCCGCACGAAACTGACGGATACCTATGTACAGCGATTCTTTGGTTACACGCAAGAGTTCTTTTTACTTCGGGGGCTACTTCGCCCTACCTCAAAAGTATAAGCGTGGTCGCCATAGTAACTCGTTTTTCAATGCTCCGCAATCTATTGAGATGATGTCGCCTTCTTGTAACGGACGGTCGTTAGGGGATGCCGTGCACTACTTGCGCATTAGGACTCATACAGAGGGTATTAGGGGAAGCCTACACAACCCAAAAATCCTGGGATAGCCCCTTGACTGCGGATGTACTCTTCAGCGAGTTTATCAAGATACAGGGTGGTTACCCTGGTTTTACTTCTTTAGCTAATATACCCAAAGTGCGTGATACCACTTGGGCTGCTTGGTGTAGTAGTTCTATTTCTTCGGCTGTTCTAATGTGAATCATTTTCAGGTGTTAGGTGTTAGGGGGTCAGGTTTCAGGGGTCATACTTAACACCTGAAACCTGATACCTGAAACCTATTTTTGAATTGTTTTAATAAATTGGTAGTGGAACTGTCGTGTGCAGAGAGTTCAGTAGCGGCAATGTCTTTTAAGGATTTTGCTTGCCAACTGTTTGCCGAGCTCTACGCCCCATTGGTCGTAGCTGTAGATGTTCCAAATCACACCTTCTACAAATATCTTATGCTCATACATTGCGATAAGGCTACCCAAACTTTCAGGGGTGAGTTTATCGATAAGGAAAGAAGTTGTAGGGCGGTTACCAGTAAACACTTTGAAAGGCACTAAGGCTTCGTTCACCTTGTCACCCATTTCTTTGCGCACCTCAGCTTCAGTCTTACCTTTAAGAAGCGCTTCGGTTTGAGCAAAAGAAGTTAGCCATTAGCTTGTTATGGTGATCAGTATTACCGTGCAATGAGTGCTTAAAGCCAATAAAGTCAGTTGGTATTAACTTAGTACCTTGGTGAATAAGCTGGAAGAACGCGTGTTGAGAGTTGGTTCCGGTTCACCCCAGATAATTACGCCAGTTTGATAAGGGATAGGGTTGCCATCACGATCGGTTTGTTTTACCGTTACTTTCCATTATACCTTGTTGTAGGTAAGCCGCCAAGCGGTGCAAATACTGAGTATAAGGAATGATCGCTTGACTTTCGGCTCCGTAGAAGTTGTTGTACCACACGCTGAGCAATGCCAAGACTACCGGAATGTTTTTCGCCAAAAGCAGCGGTGCGGAAATGCTCGTCCATAGCGTGAGCACCTTTGAGCAACTTATCAAAGTTGTCGTAACCTACTGATAGGGCGATGCTGAGACCCTACGGCGCTCCACAACGAGAATCGTCCGCCTACCCAGTCCCACATAGGGAATACGTTATCAGGGTCGATGCCGAATTTGTCAATTTCTTGCAAGTTAGTAGACACCGCTACAAAGTGTTTAGCAATATCTTTTTCTGAGCCTGATTTGAGGAACCATTCTTTTATAGTAAGCGCATTAGAAAGGGTTTCGAGCGTTGTGAATGTTTTTAGATACAATCACTATCAAGGTAGTTTCGGGGTTGAGGTGCTTGATAGTTTCGAGCACGTGGTCGCCATCTACATTGCTGATAAAGTGTACGTTGAGGTGATTCTTATAGAATTTAAGCGCTTCGGTTACCATTGCCGGACCGAGGTCAGAGCCACCAATACCAATATTCACCACATCGGTAAAGGCTTTACCAGTATAACCTTTTGCGTTTGCCACTGATGACCTCTTCGCTGAACTGTTTGATTTTTGTGTTTTTACAGCCGCTACTTCGGGCATTACGTTCTTGCCATCTACGTTTACTACGCTATTTTCGGGCGCGCGAAGGGCAGTGTGCAATACGGCGCGTTTTTCGGTATTGTTGATAAGGTCGCCACCGAAGTATTTGCCGATAGCGTCCTTTAAACCATCATTCCTCGGCGAGTTGCACGAGGAGTTTAAGGGTTTCTTCGTCTATGCGGTTTTTTTAGAATAATCAACATAGAAGTCTTGCCATTTGATAGTGAAATTTTTCACCGCGAGCAGGGTCTTTCTCAAAGAGAGAAAGCGTATGGCGGTCTTTTACTTCAGTAAAATGTTTTTGCAATGCTTTCAAGCATTGGTTTGTGTTGGATTACTATTTTTTTAACATTTTTTTAAATATAATTATATTAGTTGTTAGTTATCGGTTGTTAGGGTTATCTAAATAATATTAGCCAAATCAAGGAACATTAGCCTAGTGGTATCGTTTTTATCATCTTCTGTTAAGAACTTGAATCCCATCTTCTGATAAAAAGGTATAGCCTGCTTATAGGCATCAACAGTAATAAGCCTGCAAGCTTGTTCCTTATTCATCTTAATACACTTACTAATGATATTTGCCATAATCACAGAACCTAATCCTTTACCTTTAAAAGACTTATCAATAGCTAAACGCCCTATCTTAAGAGCAGGTATAGTTTTTAAATGTCGTTTAGGATAAGGCATAAGCTCTCTTAAAAACTTTCTAAACTGACTTTTGCTAGCGAACATATCTTCCCTTAGTTGCAAACTATCATTTAGTAAACTATAATAACCTAAGGTTTGTTCGTCGTTTTCCATTACAAAAAGTGGTAGCAAGTAATCTTTTTTTTGATAAGGAGTTGCCTCATTAAATAGAAAAATCATTCAAATCTTCATCTTCACAATCAAAAGGTTTTATTGAGTAGCCTTCTGTGAGCAATAAAAATAGAAACTTCATCTGAATTATCTTTCATCACCTACAACTTTTTACTTTAAACATAGCTCTAAATTTAGCAGCATCTCTCTATTTTTCACGAGTGATACCTAATTTTTAAATCATCTTTGAAAGAAGCTAATTTCTTGTAGAACTCTATTACATCTTGCCCTTCTAATACGGGAGTTGGTTTTTATTTCTCTGCCATAGTTTTTGGTTTTTAGATTGTGTTTCAGAGTGCAAAGGTATAAAATAATTGTAAATTATGAATCACAAAACGACCGAAAAAGGACTTAGGTGTTAGTGGTGCAACGCAATTTCAGATAGCTTCCATTTGTAAATCAATTTGCTATAGAATACCATAAAGAGAAGAAACACAACTGAACTTAAACCTTCAAGATAGTAGTTGTAATTGTAGTTTACTAAAAAAATCTAAAGCAATTCTGGCTATCCAAAAATCTTTCATCAAAAGAATAGCACAAATTTTTAATAACCTTAAACCCAAAAGTAAACAAAGGGGAAAAAGGAACACATTAGTATATTCAATACAATTCCTGAAAGAAGTTTATTCATTCTGTTTCATATAGAAAACAAGACTGAACAACATTGCTAAGTAGATAAGCCAGCAAATACTAACTACCAGAGGAAAGTTCATAGAACTAAAAATAAACATAACGAGGGCAATGAGCATTAATACAATAGTAATAACCGTAAAGATAGTGATTTGTAAGCCTGTGATTCGATAGCACCATAGCAATAAAGCTCCCTGCTAAGGCTAAAAAGCAACACGCAACACTATATTTAGGGATGTCATACTCCCCAATCGCGCTCAAAATGCTCAATATTATCAATGAGTTGGGAGGTGTTAGGAAAGCTAATTTTTTTCTAAGCATTCTAAGTATTCTAAGTGCTCTTGTTTGAAAATATCCACTTCTATCTTCACCCCATAAAAGAAACTCACCAAAAGAATACCCGATGCCAATATCACCCCCCCAGTAGATTAAAAAAACTCTGCTAAAAACGCCTTTTTGGGCAAAAAGGTAAAAACGCTTTAAAATGCTCGTTGCGCAGTAGGAAAAAGAGCCATATGGCAATGAGTAGAAGTGTAATACCAAGGTTTACATAAAAATGAAATTTGTTGTAATGATAGAATATATTCTGCCACCAGAAACCTTTTCGCAATAGTGATATCCAAAGAGTTATAACCCCAACAAAAACTAATATGCGCCAAAAAACACTAATGGCAATACTAAAAACAATCCTGTGTTCCACAAAACAGGAAAGCGTTCAGCTAAAAAAATTCTTCATTAGCATAAATCATTATATGTTTATCATCAGAAGTTTCTCCAATAACCTTTTTCAGCTAATTCCCCAATTTATCCAATTGTTCTTTTAGCGGTTTGATAAACTCTAAATACTTTGCTTTGAGACTGGCTTCTATAGGCACAGAATCAGGCATTTTTTTCTTTCAAGGGTCTACTTGCACACCATTTTTTTCCAGAAGCGATAACACACGTGAGGACCTGTGGCTAAACCGGTACTCCCTACTAATCCTATCACTTCTCCTTGTGCTACGTATTTCCCTTTCCGAGCTAATATTTTCGACATATGGAGGTACTGTGTTGTATACATATTGTTGTGGCGCACTTTCACGTAGTTACCATTGCCCGAACCATAGCCCGCTTCTATCACGGTGCCTGCTGCTGTTACACGTATAGGGGTACCCGCAGGGCGGCGTAATCGGTGCCAAAATGCCCTTTCATACGGTGGAGCACAGGGGTGAAAAACGCATTCCAAATTTAGAAGTAATACGGAAGATATCCAAGGGTGATTTTAGGAACATACGTTTCATCATATTGCCATTTTCGTCGTAATAGCCACTGGTGCCTTTGATAGAATCGGTAGCGAAATTAAAAGCGTAATACGCCTTGCCTCCCCACTCAAAAATAAGCGGCTTTTTACTTTTTCAACTCCTGCATAGATAGTGTCGTCTACATAGCGTTCGTCGTAAATAATTTTGAATTTATCGCCTTTTTGCAAGCGGAAGAAGTCGATTGTATAATCGAATATTTGTCCTAATTGATAGGTAGCATTTTGGCTGATGCCTGCATTTTGTGCATCGACAGTAAGGTTGTTTTCAATCTCACCTCCTATAGCTTTTTTTCTTTTATAGAAACCTTGCGTTCGGCATTATAAGCGTGGATAGAATCGGTGAGGCGTACCACGATATAATTCACTATATCAGGTTGATATACAAAACTATGAGGAGTATCAGGGTTGTTTTTTTATCGAATAAGAAAGCATAGGGTTTGCCTACGCGGAAGTTTTTAGGGTTGATGAGTTCTTTGGTTACCTCGGCAATATGGTGGATTTCAGTCGCCCCTGATATGTTGGTCTTCAAGGAGTTTTGCCAAAAGTGTCGCCTTGTTTGAGGGTATCTCTTACAATGTTATAGTCGTTGAGGTTAAATCCAAACTCATATACCGGAGGTTTAGAAACTTCGGTAGTGGTAGAGGCGGTAGTTTTATCGGTTTTTAGTAGTGCGGTCACAAGCCGTAAAAAGTGATAGAGAGCTGAGTAGTGAAAAAGTAAAAATATTTTTCATTCTAATTGTTTTTAGTAAAAAGGATTGCAAATAATGCGCCAAAGGTAAGAATAATTTGTTAATTAGCAAATTTGTTAATTAGTAAATTGTGTCTAAAAATATTTTTGTTAATCCAACAAAAGTTTGTAATTTTTGCTCGTCTAAAAAAATATATTTTGAATTATATAAACACTTTATGACCCTTACTTTAGCCTCTTTAGAAATAGGACAAACTGTTGTAATCACAGGGTTTACACCCGAATGCCGACAAGAAGTGAGACAACGATTGCTCGACTTAGGTTTCGTACGTGGCTCAAAAAAATCAAAAATAGAAAAATGTGAGTCCGCTTGCCGACCTGATTGCTTATACCATTCATCATACCCAAATTGCTCTGCGCAAGAGTGATGCGCTTTGTGTGCTGATTCAGGTATCAGGGGATAGGATTCAGGTGTCAGGAGATAGGGCATAGGGGTTGTTAAAATGATTGATTATCAAAATAATAAAAACAAATCAAACGAGCTATTTAACGGCTTGTTGTACTACGACTATGAAAAATATTTGTGATACTTGTGCGCTTAATCCTTCGGCTTCCTTAAAACCTTTAGGCGAGGAGGCAGGCACTTACCACTATACCATTGCTCTTGCAGGAAATCCTAACACCGGCAAGAGTACCGTTTTTAATGCCCTTACAGGGTTGCGTCAGCACACAGGTAACTGGCCAGGTAAAACCGTTACCCGCGCTGAGGGGAGTTTTTCTTTTTCACGACCAACGTTATCGCATAATCGACCTACCAGGGAACTTATTCGCTGCTCTCCACTTCAGAAGACGAAGAGGTAGCGCGCGATTTTATTCTCTTTGGCAAACCCGATGTAACTGTGATAGTAGTAGATGCCAGCAGACTGGAGCGCAACCTCAGTTTGGCACTTCAAATACTTGAAATCACTGATAAAGCTGTGCTTTGCCTCAACCTGATGGACGAAGCTCGCCGCCATCATATCACGATTGATACACGTACCCTTTCTCGCGATTTGGGTATCCCTGTAGTGGCTACTTCTGCACGTACCAAAGAAGGTATCCCTGATTTGCTCTTTTGCTATTGAAGAAGTAGAGCGGTAAAATTTCAAACCAAAAAAACAGACTTATATAGATCTTCCTAAAGAAAATGCTGAAGCTATTGCTGAACTGCAATCGGCACTTTCTGAACTCAATCCCGAATTGCCAAATACCCGTTGGCTTGCTATGCGACTCATTGAAGGTGATGAAAGCGTACAAAAAGGGGTGGAAGAAGGCACTTTTTCAGCTGAAAAACAATCCCGAAAAACAATCCCGAGTGTTGCGTATAGCCGATGAGTATCACAAGATTTTAGGGATAGCTACCGCAATGACTTGGTAGAAGCTATCTACGCTCAGCAACCACACTCATCAACGCATCGGTAAGCACTGATTTTTCAGCGCGTTCTTTCCGCGTTGATCGTGCGATTGATAGGGTAGTTACGCATAAAATTTGGGGTTTCCCTATTATGTTTTTGCTCTTGGCAGGGGTGTTGTGGATTACTATTATCGGGGCTAATTATCCTTCACAATGGCTTTCGGATCTGTTTGTAGGGTGGCTTTTATCCACTTTTTGAAAGACGGAGCCAATGCCTTGCATTTTCCTTGGTGGCTCAGTGGTTTTCCTCATCGATGGGGTATATTTAGTCACTACGTGGGTGATTTCGGTAATGTTGCCCCAATGGCGATATTCTTCCCTTTGTTTACTCTTCTTGAAGATTTTGGTTACTTACCACGTGTGGCTTTCAATCTCGACAAGCTCTTCCGCACTGCAGGCGCTCACGGCAAACAAGCCCTTACGATGAGTATGGGCTTTGGCTGTAATGCCGCCGGAGTGGTAGCGACCCGTATTATCAACAGTCCGCGTGAGAAACTGATAGCCATTATCACTAATAACTTTTCGCTTTGCAACGGGCGTTGGCCTACCCAAATACTCATTGCTACCTTGTTCATTGGGGCATTGGTTCCCAAGCAGTGGAGCAGCACAGTATCGATGCTCGCTGTGATAGGTATCGCTGTGCTGGGCATAGCCTTTTCATTCCTCACCTCGTGGCTGTTGAGCAAGACCCTCCTCAAAGGAGAATCGTCATTTTTGTATTGGAATTACCGCCTTATCGTCCGCCGCGTTTTTCCAAACACTCTACACCTCACTTATTGATAGAACCCTTATCGTACTTTGGCGTGCTATTGTGTTTGCTGCCCCTGCAGGGTGAGTGATATGGCTGATATGCAACTTGCAAATAGCCCAACAACCTATAGCTCTTTGGCTTATACAAGGCTTAGACCCTATAGGCGTGTTTATAGGTTTGAATGGAGTGATTTTGCTCGCCTATATCGTTGCTATTCCTGCCAATGAAATTGTAATCCCTACGGTGCTAATGCTCACCACTATGGTATTAGGGCAAACAGCAGTAGGCGAGGGGCTGGCGTACTGATGGAAGCCTCTACCTCACAAGTGGGCGTATTGCTACACGCTGGTGGATGGACACTGCTCACGGCTGTAAACCTAATGCTTTTCAGCTTGTTGCACAACCCTTGTAGTACGACTATCTACACTATTTACAAAAGAAACCCAAAGCAAGAAATGGACACTTATTGCTACCCTCTTGCCGGTGCTTTATGGGATAGTGGTGTGTTTTCTTGTGACTCTATTTTGCTAAGTAAACTTGGTGAAAGTAAAGCTAAATCATCATATACAATGTGATGAAGAGGTTGATTTTGGTGTTTTTCACTTTTTATGAAATTTCAAAATATAAAAAAAGCTGCCCATTATCTTGAGCAGCTTTTTATTTATAACTCGTTATTCGTAACTCGTTATTCGTAACTCGTTATTAAACCACGCCTTGATCGAGCATCGCGTGAGCGACTTTCATAAAGCCTGCGATGTTAGCACCTTTCACGTAGTTGATATAACCATCTTCTTGACCGTATTTGAGGCAAGCGTTGTGGATAGATTCCATAATTTGGTGTAACTTTAGCATCAACTTCTTCAGCTCTCCACGCGAGGTGAGCGGCGTTTTGAGTCATTTCGAGTCCTGAAGTTGCTACCCCTCCAGCGTTCACTGCTTTACCAGGAGCGAAAGGTAATTTAGCATCTTGGAAGGCTTTGATAGCCCTCAGGAGTACAACCCATATTTGATACTTCAGCTACGAGTTTTTACGCCATTTTTTTGATAAGCATTTGAGCGTCATCGCCGTCTAATTCATTTTGGAAAGCACAAGGCAAGGCGATATCACAAAGGGATTGTCCACGCTTTTTTTGCCTGCAGTAAATTTACTTTCTTTAGCAAATTTTTTTCGGCAAAAAGGTGCTACGATGTTGCGGTTAGAAGCGCGGAGTTCCAAAAGGTAGTCAATCATTTCGTGAGTCATACCATTAGGGTACTTCCACACAACCATCGGGACCTGAAAGACCGATAACTTTTTGCGCCTAACTGAGTTGCTTTTTGTGAAGCACCCCACGCTACGTTACCAAATCCTGAAACTACTACGCGTTGTCCTTTAAGGTCTTTGCCGAGTTTTTTTAAGCATATGGTCTACAAAGTAGAGCGCGCCATAACCTGTAGCTTCAGGGGCGAATGAGAGAACCACCCCAGTTGATACCTTTACCGGTGAGTACGCCAGTGTTATACTCGTGGGCTAATTTTTTTGTACATACCGTACATATAGCCTATTTCGCGTCCGCCTACACCCACGTCGCCCGCAGGCACGTCGGTATCAGGGACCTATATATTTCCAAAGTTCAAGCATAAAGGCTTGGCAGAAACGCATAATTTCGGCATCGGATTTACCGGTAGGGTCGAAATCAGAACCTCCTTTAGCGCCACCCATAGGTAGGGTAGTGAGGGCATTTTTAAAAGTTTGTTCAAAACCAAGGAATTTAAGCATTGAAGGGTTTACAGCTTTGTGGAAGCGGATACCACCTTTATAAGGGCCTATCGCAGCGTTGAACTGCACGCGGTAGCCGAGGTTGCTTTGCACTTCGCCTTTATCGTCAACCCAATCCACGCGGAAGGTGTGAATGCGGTCGGGCTCTACGATGCGTTCTATAATTTTAGCTTTTAGCAAATTGAGGGTGCTGGTTGTACACCTCTTGTACTGATTCAAGCACTTCGTGTACTGCTTGCAAGTACTCTTTTTCTCCAGGGTGTTTTGCCTCTAAAGGCAGTCATAATTTTTTTACGTCCATAATATATTTAATTAGTTATGAATTATGAGTTGATGAATTCTTTAGTTATGTGAGTATATTAATGAGCGACAAAAGTAGATAATATAATTGAAACGTGCAAAGAAAACGAAAGAAATTTTTTTATAAAAAAAGAAATTTAAAGGGTAATTTTAGCAAAGTTTGCAATTTTTAGAAAAAGAGAGACGTTTCATAGGGCTATTTTTACATAGGGTTATTAATGATGTTTAACTAATAGAAAAATCTTATTTAATTGTTTTTTTGTATTGTAAATGGAGTGATTGTGACAGTAAAGTTATATTTTGTAATAGTATTTTTTTAGCAGCAACTATGGTCGTAAGGAGATGATAAAAAGGCTGCACAAACAATTTTGCGCAGCCTTTTACTTCATTTAAAAACTATTAAATATGGGATTTATTTTTAGTGAAAATAAGGAGAACTTCCCCTTTATCATCTTTGAGTAGTAACTGATTGTCGTTCACTTCGTATTTAGCTACTTTTTCATTGCAGAGGCAAAAAGAATCGGCAACTTGCATAGTAGTCTCTGGACAAAAGCATTAGAGTAGTTGCTAATTCGCCAAATACCAAATCTTTATCGGTGATATTTTGCGATGCCTCCCATAAAGGTATTACAACTGTCGGAACCGTTTTACCTTCATTTCTTTTTATATTGAGTTGAAGGGTAGGCTGAGCCTCAGCAGTTACGGCAGTAGTTCCCATAGTAACGAGTTGCCATTCACCTTGCAAACTATTAGAATTAACGCGTGCAGTATTACAACTGCCCTAACCCTATTGCTACAGATAATAGCATTAAAAAAACTTGATTTTTCATTTTATGTATTTTTTTGAGAGTTTTTAAGCAGATCGTCAGTTCTGAGGGTTCTCTCCTTGTGACAACAGATTGCCTTCGGGGTCTATGAGAAAAGGAGCGGGAATACTGGTTACTCCATAGGTATTAGCGGCTTTTGCTTTCGCTATCCCATACGTTGTACCACACCATTCCTTCCATTTTGATGGTGTCGAGCCAAGCATCTTTATCCTTAGGTCTATCAATAGAAACTGATAGGATTACAAAAATTCTTACCTTTGAGTTCTTTATAGGCTTGTTTGAGGTATCTGTTTTTCCTTTTTGCAAGGCATACACCACGATGCCCAAAAATCTACGAGCACATATTTGCCTCGTAAAGACGATAATTTCAATTCCTCGCCATTGGCTTGAGGCAAGGCGATTTCAGGGTACAGGTTTGTGGCGTTGTAGTTGTTGTGCAAAGGTTTGGGCAGTTGCCAAAAGGAATAGCACTATGGCTGTAAATAGAAATCTTTTTCTCATTTGTAATCTTGTTTTTAGTATTCAGGATTTTGATATACAAAAAAATCTGACCATTTTTAAACAGATACTTTTTGCACTAAAAATATCCTCCTTTTTTACGATCTTCCATAGCAGCTTCGGTTACTTTATCGTCTATACGAGTTTCACCGCGTTCCGAGATGCGTGAGGCAGTAATTTCGTTCACCACCTCTTCAAGAGTTGCTGCATTGCTTTCTACAGCTGCGGTACAAGTCATATCGCCTACAGTGCGATAGCGCACACGCTTGTTGAGAATGGTGTCATTTTCATCTATTTGGATAAAAGGCGATACAGCAATGAGTCTACCTTCGTGTTCAATCACCTCGCGATTGTGAGCGAAATAGATAGAAGGGAGTTCAATTTTTTTCTTGTTGGATATAGCTCCACACATCGAGTTCTGTCCAGTTTGAAATGGGGAATACACGCACATTTTTCGCCTTTTTGTATTCTGCCGTTATAGATGTTCCACAGTTCAGGGCGTTGTAACTTGGGATCCCACTGACCGAACTCGTCTCTTACTGAGAAGAAACGTTCCTTGGCGCGGGCTTTTTCCTCATCACGGCGTGCGCCTCCAATACAAAGCATCGAAATGGAATTCTTCGATAGTATCTAAAAGGGTGTGTGTTTGCAGCCAGTTACGAGAGGCAAATTTACCTTTGGGTTCAGTAAGACCTTTTAGCTTTGATAGTATCTTCTACTTGTCGCACAATGAGTTCAGCGCCAATACGTTTGGCAAGGGCATCGCGATAAGCAAGAGCTTCGGGGAAGTTATGTCCTGTATCGATATGTACCAAAGGGAAAGGTATTTTCATAGGGGCAAAAGGCTTTCATAGCCAGTGCACCAGAGTAATAGAGTCTTTTTCCACCGCTAAAAAGTAGCGCAGGGCGCTCGAATTGCGCTGCTACTTCGCGCATTATATAAATACTTTCAGCTTCTAATTGTTTTTAAATGTTCTTTATTCACGATTGTTAGCTATTACTTGTTAACTATTTCACTGCGTTCATTGAAAATTCTAATGGATAAACACCTTGAACAGCGATTTCGCGTCCTTGAGAGTTTTTAGCGGGAGCCATTTTTAGGGAATTTTTCGAATATGCGTTTACCTTCAGCGGCTAAGATTGGGTCTCCATCTACTTTTTGAACGCTGAGGTTACCTTTTTGTCTATTATGAAGTATACTTTGACAAGGCCTTCGATTTTTGTTGAGAGCTTCTTGAGGGTAAACAGAATTTACTTACCACCCATTGGTCTATGCATTCTTCGAAATTGCCTTCTTTTGGGTTGTATACACTTTGGTAGTGCAAACAATAAGGTTTTTGTTTTACAACCGAAGTATTGTTGATATCAACAGCTTTGCTGTCCTGCTGTGTGTAGTAGCAAAACCAGCTACTAATAAGATGCTTGTTACTAAGGTTTTAATTGCTTTTCATTGTTATATTTAGTTTTTAGTTATTATTTTTTTAGCAGTTTCATATTAGTTTGTTCAAAGTACAGAGAGGTAGAGGGATTACCTAATTTCACAAAGGTACAACTTTTTAAACTAGCAATTTTTCAGCCAATTCTCTATTACTTTAGGGAAATGTTCGTATTCTAAAAGGTGTATTTTTTTCAGCTAAAGTATCGGGGGGTATCGGAGGGTAATACTTTAGTTTTTTTGCTTGAAAGAGGATGTTGCCTTCGTCGTAATGTTCGTTTACGAAATGAATGGTGATGCCACTTTCGGTTTCGTTATTATTCACAACAGCTTGGTGTACGTGAGCGCCATACATTCCTTTACCGCCGTATTTTTGGCAATAGAGATGGGTGAATATTGAGGATGCGGCTAGGGTAGGCAGCGATGAGATTCTCAGGCACTTTCCACAAAAATCCTGCTAAGACAATGAGGTCGGGTTGTTGTGTTTTGATCAGATCAAGGACTATGTTTGTTTTGTAGAAGGCTTGTTTATCGAACACAAGAGAGGGAATTTCTAAGCGTTTAGCACGATCTAAGACTCCTGCTTGTGGATTGTTACATAGGATTAAGTTTACTTTTTGCAGAACCTTTTTCGGAGAAATAGGTTGCGATGCGTTCGGCATTTGAGCCAGATCCAGAGGCGAATACGACGATTTTTTTCATAGTTAAATAGTCAAATTAGCAAATTGTGAAAGAGAAGTTTTTCACGGATTTTTCTATTTCATTATATGTAGCTTTTTCCTTTTCCTAAATAAATAAAAGCCAAGGCGTAGTGTTGTTTTTATGGGTAAAAGGTGTTTTTTTGCAAACGGTAAGCCTCTCGTAATCTACGTTTGAGTAAATTTCTATCTACGGCGCGTTTAAAAAGAGCGTTTAGGGTACGCTTATCAGTAATTGATAGGGTACTTTGAGAGTAGCGATAGGGGTGAACAACAAGCGTATGGGATAGGTAGTAAGGGCTTCGCCTTGAGCAAAAAGTTGTTGTATATGATCGCGTTTGCAGAGTTTTTTTCGGCTTTTTGGAAAGTATACATAGGGCAAAAGGTACGAATAATTTATCAATAAACAAGTTTTTAGAGATAGGGGAGGGAATAAGTAGTTAGTGTTGTAGGATGTTTTTGATAAAAAAATTTTAAAATTGTTATATTCATCCAGAGGTTAAATTCTTAAAAAGTGTTAAAAATTTAATTTGTTTTTTTAGGAGGATAAATAGTTTGTATGGTTTTTAATTTTCTGTTATTTTTTTCTTATATTATTGGTAATAAGTCGTTTATGTTTTAATAAAAGAGCTTAAAAAATTCATATTTTTAAGAGAATAATTATAGATTTTTATATTGAATGTCAAAAAACATTGCAGATGTCTCAAATATTTAACAGTAAAGTTACAGATTTTTTTAAAAACATCTTTAAAGAAAAAGTTTTGCTTTCTTTTCTATTGTAGTATGCTATAAAAATTTGTCTTTATAATTTTTTCTGAAAATTTGCAAAAAATAATTGACGTAATATAATAGCGATGAAAGAAAAATTGATGTACGCACTGTTATGTGCTGTGCTGTTTGTAGGCTATGCTTTTGCCCAAGAACACACCATAACAGGGGTAGTAAAAGATGATGCGGGCACTCCACTACCCGGTGCCTCTGTAGTAGTAAAAGGCACCACTCACGGGGTTGCTACAGATTTTGATGGTAAATACTCCATTAAAGTACCTAATAACAAGGTTATTCTTGTATTTTCTTCATTAGGTCTTAAAACAGTCGAACGTTCTGTAGGGGTTAACAAGGTAATCAATGTAACACTAGAAATGGAAGCGCAACAGCTCACTGGCGTGGTGGTTACAGGTTACCAAGAGTTTGACCGTTCTAAGTTTACGGGTAATGCCCAAACCCTCAAAGCCGACAATATTAAAATGGACGGTGTGGTGGACGTAGGTCGTATGATTGAAGGTCGTGCCGCAGGGGTAAACGTACAGAACATTTCAGGAACTTTTGGTACATCTCCTAAAATTACTATTCGTGGGGGTCATCTATCTTTGGTGATACCAAACCATTATGGGTAGTAGATGGTGCTGTACAAGAAGAGGTGGTGAATTTATCATTCGAACAATTGGCTTCGGGTGATGCTTCTACCTTGGTGAGTTCGGCTATTTCTGGTATCAACGCGAATGATATTGAGAGCATCGAAATCCTCAAAAGATGCTTCAGCCCTTTCTCTTTATGGTGCACGCGCTCTCAATGGTGCTGTGATTATCACTACTAAAAGTGGTAAACGCAATGTAAAGACTCAAGTAAACTACCAATTAGAAGAGTCGGTGCGTATGATTCCTAATTACAATCAGTACGATATAATGAACTCTCAAGAGTCTATGGGTATCTACCGTGAGTTAGAGGAAAAGGGTTATTTTTTTCACTTTCTTCATATACACAAGCGCGCTATGGAGGGGCTTATAATATAATGTATCGCGCTATTGATAGTTATAACCCTGCTACAGGTCGTTTTGGATTAGAAAATTCTGAAGCTGCTCGTATTGCTTTCTTGCGCAAATACGAATATGCTAATACCGATTGGTTTAAAACACTTTTCCGCCCTTCACTTACACAAAACCACACTGTGAGTCTTTCAGGAGGAGGAGAAAATGCCACTGTATATGCATCAGTAGGTTTCTTTGTAGACCCAGGATGGACAGTTGCTGACCGTGTACACCGTGTAACTGGTAACCTCAAAACCACTTATAATCTTTCACAAAATGTGAAAATAGGGGTGCTTACTCAAGGGTCTATCCGTACCCAGAGAGCACCTGGTACTTTCAACCGCTCAGCCAATACTGCTAAATGGTGGTTACGATCGTGATTTTGATATCAACCCTTTCAGCTATGCGCTCAACACTACTCGTGCTTTTGCGTCCTTATGGTGATGATGGCAAATACTGAATACTATAGTTTCAACTATGCTCCTATGAATATCCTCAACGAGCTTGGTAATAACTATATGGATTTGAATGTGCTTGAGTATAAAATTCAAGGAGACTTAGAAGTGAAATTAGCCAAAGGGCTTAAACACAATTTCCTCGGATCTGTACGCCACGTAAAGAGTTCCAACGAGCACTCTATGAGAGAAGATTCTAATGTAGTAGGGGCTTATCGTGCCAATCGTACAACTGTGATAGCTAAAGCTAACCCTTTCTTGTTTGAAGACCCTTCTGATCCTGATAAAAGTACCTCAAGTAGTATTGCCTAATGGAGGTATCTATAAACTCACCGAAAATAACTTGCAAAGTTACTACTTCCGTAATGCTTTGGAGTTCAAACGTTTGTTTAAAAGAAAAAAACATGACTTAAAAAAATGTTCTTAGGACAAGAATACCGCCATACGAGATCGTGATAATCAGTTTTTTTAATGGTTATGGTTATCAATTTGCGCGTGGAGGAACTGCTTTTTACCGATTATCGTATTATCCAAAAAGCAATCCAAGAGAACTCACCTTATTTTGAAAAAGGATTCTCTAAAGAGCGTGGTATAGCTTTCTTCTTGCAAGGAACTTATACTTACGACAACCGCTATGTATTTGCTGGTACTGCCAATTATGAAGGTTCTAACCAATTGGGTAGAAGCCGTTCGGCTCGCTGGTTGCCTACTTGGAACGTGAGTGGTCGTTGGAATGCTTCTAATGAAAAATTCTTAGAAGGCAATAGCACTATCTCAAACCTCGCTTTCCGTGTGAGTTATGGTCTTATCGCCGGTTTAGGTGCTGCCAGCAACGCATTAGCAGTTTTTCAAAAATGGAGTAGCTAACCGCTACAACATTGGTGATAGAAAAATATCATTGAGATAGACGATCTCCAAAAATATGGATCTCACTTGGGAAAAAAAGTGTATGAAACAAACTTAGGGGTAGAGCTTGGTTTGCTCAAAAACCGCATAACTCTTTCTATGGACTTGTACCAAAAAGAATTTAAAAGATTTGATTGATGTGGTGCGTACTTCAGGTATTGGGGGACAATTTGTGAAATTAGCAAACAACGCTTCTATGGTTACCAAAGGTATAGAGCTTGCTTTAGATACTAAAAATATTAAAACTGATAACTTTAGCTGGAATACAGGTGTGAATTTTGCTTATTTCGACCAAAAAAATTCAAAAACTTACTTATCGCCCTAATGTGTACAACTTAGTACGCGAAGTAGGAGGTAATGTGGAAGGTGGAGCTCGTAACACTTTTATATTCTTATGATTTTTAGAGGATTGAATGATAAAGGTTTGCCTCTCTTTAATCTACTCAATGGTAGCACTGATTTTGAAGATATCGATTTCCAACAAATTGACAATATCTTGAGTTATCTCAAAAAAAGAAGGTGCTGTAGAGCCTAATATCACTGCAGGTCTTTCTAATACTTTCCGTTACAAAAAACTGGGAACTCTCTGCACTTATCACTGCTCAAGCAGGTAATAAGATTCGCAAACCTTCTCAGTACGACTCAAACTACAATGACCTTAGTGTATTTCCTAAAGAAATGAAAAAAATCGTTGGGTTCATCCAGGTGATGAAAAAGACTACTAATATTCCTGGTATCCCCGATAGAAGAACTGTGTATGAGATAGGCTCTCAACATCCTACGCCGTGTGTACAACGCCTACAACTACTCTACTGAACGCGTAGTAGATGGTTCGTTTGTTCGTATGAAAAACATCTCTCTCTCTTACGCCTTCCCTAAGAATGTACTTGAACAGTTGAAAATAAATAACCTTACTTTGCGCTTACAGGCAGCTAATCCATTCCTTATCTATTCTGATAAAGAACTTAACGGTCAAGACCCTGAGTTCTTCCGTTCTGGAGGGTAGCTTATCCAGTAACTGCTCAATATACCTTTACTATCAATCTAGGAATCTAAAAAAACGTAAGTAAATGATATATATATATACCTATAGTAGCATTTGTTTTGGGACTTTCCCTTAGCAGTTGCGATAAGTTCCTCGACGAGGTGCCTGATAAACGTACAGAGCTCGATTCATCCGAAAAAAATACAAGAGCTTTTTGGCGACTGCCTATCCAGATGCCTTTTACGGCGAGTTTTGTGAAACAATGAGTGATAACGCTGGTGATAAAACTAAACTCTCAGCAACTTCTGACCTCAATACTCAAATGTATTCTTGGGAAACTAACACCCAAAAATAATACAAGGGATACCCCTCCTTACTATTTTTTTACGCAGCCTACCAAGCTATTGCTGCTGCTAACTACGCTTTAGAGGCTGCCAACGAACTCAAAGGAGGTGCTGAAAACGATTACCTCAAAGGGGAAGCCTTAGTAGCTCGTGCTTATTCACACTTTATGTTAGGGGCTCTTTTGGTGCAAACCTTTCAACCCTGCCACAGCAGCTACCGATTTAGGCTTGCCTTACGCTACCAAAGCCGAAAGAAAAAGTCTTTGAAATTTATCGCCGTATATCAGTAAAAAGATTATTACGATGCCATAGAAAAAGACTTGACCGAAGGTTTACCGCTTATTGATAATAGCAAGTATAGCAAGCCTAAATTCCACTTTTACCAAAAGAAGCAGCTCACGCTTTTGCCTCACGCTTCTACTTGGTAAAAGGTGATTGGGATAAGGTAATAGAACACGCTAATCAAGCCTTTAGGGAATAACCCCTGAAAAATAAACTTCGCGATGTAAAAGGGCAACGTTCGCGCACCTATGCACAGCAACGCGCTCTTTACGCTGCTTCCGATGAACCTACTAACGTGTTGATAGCAGGCGCTTCATCAGTATACGGAAGGCATTTTGCTACTAATAAATACAGCTTGACCTTACAAAAATCCGAAGAAGTTTTTGGTTCGGATTCTCATCCTCTAGGAGTAGATTGAGCTTATACTATTTATGGAGGTGAAGATTATCGCAACTTTCCTAAATTCCAAGAGTATTTCAAATATACTAATATCTCGGCAGGAAATGGATATCCTTATAATATGGCAGTACTTATTTCTTATGACGAAGTATTCTTAAATCGTTTGGAAGCCTACCTAATGAAAGGTGAGAAAGCAAAATTCCTTACCGATTTGGTAACCTATTTGAAAAAGAAAACCTTACGCGATATCCTAGTACTTTTGCATTGACCGAAGCCAATATGAACTCCCTTTATCAAAAACAAAAGGTACTGATTTCGACCCCGTTTACACTCTTTTCTACCCAGCAACGCGAATGGTTACAAGCAGTAGTAGATGTGAGAAGAACCACTTTCGTGTTTGAAGGTTTGCGCTGGATAGACAACAAACGCCTCGGTATGAAAGTTGTACACGTAAAAGCTGGTCAAACAATGGAACTCACTAAAGACGACCCACGTCGTGAACTACAAATCCCTGAAGACGCTATCTCTAACGGTATTACCGCCAACCCAAGATAGGTAACAATTAACATTCAAATGAGTAAGATATGAAAAATATATATCGCAGCAGTGTTGGCTCTATCGTTAGCTGCCTGCAACAACAAAGAAACCCTCAACCCAGAGAGTGTGATACAGCCTCGTGTAACGGCTCAAACCGCACTAGATACCTATATCTACAACAATTTCCAAAAACCTTACAACATCAGTGTAACTTATAACTATATTGATGCCGATTTTTGAAATGGGTAAGTACTTCTATCCTCCTACCGAAGCCAAAGTGCAACCTATGCTCGAAATTGTAAAGAAAGTATGGATAGACTCTTATACTCAAGTGGCAGGACAAGACTTTATCAAAAAGCGTTGCGCCACGCCAAATCTCTCTCATCGGGGGTATAATATGAATAGTGATGGTACTATCACCCTTGGATTTGCCGATAGTGGTATGAAAAATTACCCTTTTCAATGTAGACCAACTCGATGTAACCAAACACGATGCTACTCGCCAATATTTCCATACCATTCAGCACGAGTATTGCCATATCATCAACCAGAGAAAACCTTACTCTGAAGAGTATGGCAAAATCACCCCTTCAGACTATACAGCCAACTGGTATAACATTCAATTAGCTGATGCTAACAAAAAGGGTTCATCACTCCATATTCTATGTTGAATGATATTGAGGACTTTGCCGAAATGACCTCAGGCATACTTAGTATGAGCAAAAACCGATTGGGATGCTAAGGTAAATGCTATCCCTGAAGAGGGTAGAAATATTATTCGCAAAAAGAAGAATTTGTGGTATCGTACTTTAAAAAGTGAATGGAATATCGACCTTTATAAACTACAAGAAGTAGTAGAAAAATCAAATGCTTTCTGTATTACAATAAATAGTTTCTTATCGATGAAAAAATTATTTATATATTTATCGCAGTTTTAGGGTTCTTTGCTTGTCAAAAAAACGAACCTGATGACCTTTTTGGAGGTAAAACTCCTTCTCAGCGTTTTTGAGCAAAACCAAAATGAATTGCGTACACAACTCACCACCCCTGAACAGGGATGGAAGTTTACCTATTTCACTGATAACAAAAAGTTCGGTGGTTTTTACTTTCCTAATGAAATTTACCCCTGATGGTTTTTGTATCTATGGCTTCTGATGTAAGTGCTACAGCCACCCCTTCTAGAAGTAAATATGAAATTAAATGGGGACAAGGCACTCTACTTTCCTTTACAACTAAAAACTATATCCACGAGCTCTCCGATAGCACAAAAAGGAGAGACTGGAGTAGGTTTTAAAGGTGAATTTGAGTTTATCTATTTTTGGTAAAGAAGGTAACAAACTCAAATTTAAAACCCAACGTAGAGATACTGAACAATTTGTATATTTCGAGCCTGCTACTACTCAAGATTGGAATGCAATCCAAAAATCTCAGTGGAAGTGTAGATGCTTTAGAAGGTGATATTTTTTTAGACATTTCTTTAGAGTTACTAAAGATGGTGTGACAAAAAGATTATAGCATGTCTCTATCTAACAGATTTTTAACGCTAAATTTTTTTCATCCGATCCTTCCCAAACACTCAAAAACAGCTATCGTGCCCACCCAAGCAGGATTCTCTTTTTGATCCTCCTTTAGTGATTGAAGGTAAAACTTTCACAGAGCTCACTTGGGATAACAATGCCTCTCCAGCACGTTACATCACTACTGTAGAGGGAGTTACTGCCGAAATACGTTTTGAATTGAGACCTTCTCAAGAACATATTTCTGATGATTATCAATCAGTACCAGCAACTATCAACAGATTCTTATTCTTGTCAAGAACACTATCTAATACACCTTTCACAACCGAAGGTTTTATAGATAATGTCATAAAAATAGATGAAAGCAATCTCTTCCCTTCTGTACTTATTTCGTTCAAAAAGTAGTACCAAATGCGAAGTAGAAGTGCGTTACTTGTTTCCTAATCAACAATTCCAATCTCGACTTATCTTTGTACATAACTACGAAATAAAAGACAAACGTATTTATTTAAAAAGATAGAACGAGTATTGATGGAACTAATTTAGACTTGTGGCAAGCTGTTGAAAACCAAAAATATCTTGAGAAAAGCTTTAACAGCCCTCAATGGTATGGCTCTCTTAGGAAGTGAAGGTCTCTACATAAGAAAAGTAGCTAATAAATTCTATTATAACGATGACGTATATATAATTCAAAAGTCATCGTATGCCTAATGTTTATTTCCCTACTTATGGATATTTTCAAAAATTAAACTAAAAAATACAATGAAAAAAATATTTATTTTTACTCGTTACTATTCTTGCTGTAGCTTGCAGTAAAGATGATAATAACAACAATGGTGGAACTCCTCCTATTCAATATGATAATCTTAGTGTAGCAACCCAAACACTTTCGTTCACTACTCTTAGTAATACCCAAACCCTCACCATTACAACGGGGTCTGGTAGCTATAGCGCAACAGTAGTAACTCCTATCGTGAATGTAAAGATAGTGACTAATACCTTAGTGATTACAAGTGTGGCAACAGGTACTACTACTATTACAGTAGTCGACACTAAAACCCAGCAAAAATCCGATATTCCAGTAATTGTAACATCTCTTTATACAGTAGATGCAAATGGTACTATCACACATTCCGATCGCCATAACTTTGCTGATGATACCGATTTCGTACTCTCAGATGTAAAAGCGGTAGCAGAAAGCGTTTTCAAAGGATTTGGAGAGTTTAGAAGTATCACTACTAATGGGGTAGAAAGTTTTGGAAAAATTAGCCTTTGCTAGTTGTCAACAAGTAGAACAAATTACCCTTAAAGGAGTGAAAAACATAGGATTAGGCGCTTTTTCAATTTAACTCATCTCTACAAACAGTTACCATCACAGGAGTAGAGAATGAAGAGTTGAATATTAACCAAGAAGCCTTTGCCTCTTGCGCCGAACTCAAAAACAATACTACTTCCTGCACAAACTAAAAATAGATAAAAAAACGCTTTCTTACAATGCCGCCAAATAAAGGTAGTAAGATGTGCTGCAGTAGAACCTCCCACTGTATTCCGTACTACCTTCCCTAATTTGGTAGCAGGAATCGATAGAGTGTTGTATGTGCCAAAAAGGGAGCAAAAGAAAAAAATACGAAGCAGTGAATAACTGGAATAGTAAATTCAGTCGTATTGAAGAAACTGATTTTTAGAACACTTAAATTACATTTGCAATGAAAAACTCCTCTTATTACCTATCATCGCTTTGGCTCTTTTCTCTTGCCAAAAAACGAACCCGATGACCTTTTTGGAGGAAAAACCCTTCTCAACGCTTTCAGCAAAATCAAACTGAATTGCGCCAGGCTCTCACCTCTGCTGGAGCAAGGTTGGAAATTCGTATATTATACTAACGATAAAAAGTTCGGAGGTTTTACCTTCCTAATGAAATTTACTCCAGAAGGATTCGTAAACTATGACTTCTGATGTAAATGCTACTGCTACTGCTACAACAAGTAAGTATGAAATTAAATGGGGAAAAAGGTGCTTTGCTTTCATTTACTACCAAAAACCAAATTCACGAACTCTCCGATAGCGCAAAAGGAGAGACTGGAGTAGGGCTATGAGGGAAATTTTGAATTTATATACTTTGGTAAAGAAGGTAATAAACTTAAATTCAAAACACAACGTAAAGATACCGAGCAGTTTGTCTATTTTGAGCCCTGCTACTGCGCAAGATTGGAATGCCATCCAAACCCTTTAGTAGTAATATAAATACCTTAGAAAAATAATATTGATAGCTATTACTTTACAGTAAGTACTACAGCAAGTGCTACAGGTTATGAAATGAAGTACGAAAAATCGCTTTGTAACACTCACCTCTCTTGATGGTTCCAGCACCCAAAAAGCTTCTGTTTATGCTACCGAAAACAGGAATTGGCTTCAAACCCGCACTTACTTTTTGAAGGTAAAAACTTTACTGAACTTACTCGTGACAATAGCTCTACCCCTCCTACTTTTAAAGCTACTATAGATGGGGTAACAGCTCAAATAGCTTATTCATTAGTACCTCCTGAAGCCTTCATCACTGATGATTACAAAGATATAGACAACATAGCCTATTCTTGATAGACCCTGCTTCGTTTAGAAAAAGAAACTTCTGATCCTTTCTATAATGATATTCTCAAAATAGATGAAACTAAAGAATGGTATGTGTTTAGAATATCTTTCCAAACAGGAGGAAGATGCCAAATTCAAGTTGCATATGATTTCCAAGCCAATACTCCGTCTTATTATATTGTATCAACTACTTATGAACTAAAAATAAACGTTTATATATTAGTAATAATGTATTGAGTGCAGGTTATGGCAATGCGGATTGGAACAACACTGAAAATGCAGCTATCAAAGCAAGAGCAACTATAACAGCTGCTAAGTTTTTGGAAATAGCCTCAGATGGTTTATATATCAAAAACAAGCCGTCTATACGCTAGTAGATACCCAATTTATACAATCCAAAAGTCATAACCACCCTACTTACTATAGTGAAGGTGCTACACTTAAAAAAGATAAAAATCATTTTACATCTCTGCCAAGGCAATGCCTCATATTATCTGTCTTGGCAGAGTTTTTTTAAACTTCTAAATCCTAAACAAATGTATAAATATATCCTTATAGTAGCTGTAATCCTGTTCATTACTCATATTTTCTATGAGCCATCTATTTTAGGCATTATTGCCCTATTGCTACTTATTGCGCTATCTATTTGGAAAATAAAACACCCATAAATTAACTTCATTATGAAAAAATTTACCCTACTCCTGCTTGCAACGAGCCTTGTATTCTGTTCTAAAAAGACGACAATACTTCCCAAAAACGGCAACTCTTCTGTCGTTACCCCCGAAACTACGCTTTTAAATGTCCCTGCCGAGCAAGGCAACTACTCACTGAAAGTAACTGCCGATGGCGCTTATACCGAACAAACCGATGCCACGTGGATCAAACTCTCCCTGATACCGATTACAAAACCCTAAAATTTGAAGTCCTTGCTAACGATGGAGGTGATCGCCACGGAACTATCAACCCTAATGGCGCAAAAACTCCCTAAAAGCAAAAATAGATGTCTACCAAAAAGCTTTCTTGTATGTAACTCCCGCAACTACAACCGTAGAAGTAGGGAGCTCAAGCAGGTGAACACGCTATCACCATCACCGATAAAAATGTAAATAACTATACACTCAAGGCTTCTCACGATTGGATTACCTTCCCTATCCAGCCTAATAAAAATAAAAATTGTTTTCGAAACTAAAGAAAATACTACCGGTGCCGATAGAACTGCTACAATCACCATAGTGGTAGATGGTAAAAATACCGTTGAAATTGCAGTAACTCAAAAAGTAAGCATATCATATACCTTTGCCTTTTGTAGAATTTGGCAAAGTAATCGATGATATTAAGAAATTCGAAGAAGTGCGTAAAAAGCTCCCTCAAAAAGTGAAAAAGATTTAGGTTCGGGTAGTCAACTGGTATATACTATAAACGATAAACTTTTTGGCGAAATACAATACGTAATCAACTTACGTGGCTTGCAAAAAGCTGGGATTTTTCGCCAAAGAAAACCCTATTACTGATGCTCAGAAAAAAAGCTTTGAGGACTTCCTCGTGAAAGAAGGATTTGAAAAAAATCACCATCAAAGGTTATAAAACTACTTTAGATATAACCCCTGCTGATAAAGAAGCCTTTGTTCATCGTGAAAAACAAGTGTTAGTGCAATTTATGGCAGATGCCAAAGCTAACCACTACGCGTTTTCTTACTATCCCATTCAACAAAAAACTTCGCTACTTTCTCTCAACTCCCTGCCTTGTTTAAAAAAAGGAGCTACTAAAGACGAAATAGCTGCCTACGAGCAAACTAATGGTGGTACTTACGACCCCGACAATTCTCCTCAACCAAAAACAAACCGCGATGGATATACTTACATGTGAACAAAGGTAATGTCCTTACCCGTACCTATTTCTGTAGGCAAAAGTACTAATACTCTTGTAGGCTTATACCAAACTACCTTCCGCTTCAATTCAGCTCTTTAGCTTTCTTTTGCAGGGTTAGACGGCGAGTATTACCCTACTAAAGAATTCTTAGCCCTCTTAGAAAAAAACATGGTTATTCATATAGCGGAATTTCAAAAGGATATTATGTATTTAAAAAAACGGAAAGGATATAATATCTGCCAAAGCCCTTATAGAAAAACCAAGAAACCGTATTAGATTTCAGAGTCTACTATGTAAAAATAACCCCTAAACCTAACTCCTATAACCTAAAATGAAAAAAAGTTATTATTATCCCTGCTATTAGGGCGCTACAATTAGCGCTTTTAGCCAAGAAAAAGAAACCGCTAAAGACAGTATCCCATATGCGAAATGGTCTTGTGAATTTGATGCAGGCTTAGGGCTTGCCGAAATGGTGAGCAGTGATTTCCAAATGAGAGGTGATGTAATGCGCTTACAGATGCGAGTGCTCTACTCTCCTGAAAAACTTCCGCATCGAAATGGGGTTGGGAGTCAGTGAGTTTTCACAAGGCGGCTTTCAGCAAAGTGAAAGTAACTACGCAATGCTCAAAGTCTCTACCTCGATGTACCCGTACGCTTAGCTGTGGTTACCCCTGTGAGTCCTAATATTGGTATTGTTACAGGTGCCGGACTTCATCTCAGCGTTCCTTTGTGGCGACAATTCAAAAACTCAGGATGTGAATAACAAAGGTTGGATAGGAGGTACCGTCAACCTCGGGTATCACGCTTTTGCAGGAGTAGATTTATACGCTTCCGATCACAGTAAATTAGCGATTTTTGGAGAAATAGGAGGCTCTTTCTGGAACAAAAGGCAACTACATTACTCGTTATCACGCTATTATCAATTTTAGTTATATTTATATGCTTTAATTCTCTATAAACAATGAAAAAAATCACCCTTCTTCTGCTCGCTATGAGCCTTACGTTCTGCACCAAGAACGACGATCCTACCACTGGAAATGATCCTATCAATCCAGTACAAAAAACCCTGCTCTAATGAAAGAGCTTATCGCTCCTCAAAACGGCTGGAAACTTACCTATATTTCCTCCGATGATTCCTTTTGGAGGTTACAACTTCCTGATGAAGTTCGACGCTCAAGGCAAAGTGTCTATGCTCTCCGACCTCAGTGCTACAGCTACCCCCACTACTACTAGTTACAGCACCCAAGAAGAGGGGAGAGGCTTAGTACTCAGTTTTATAGGTAATAACCAAATCCACCTATTAGCCGATGCTCTACAAGGAGTTGTAGGTAATGCCCACACGGGAAAAAGTCTATCAGTTTTTTTATACCGGTAAGGAAGGCGACAAACTTAAATTCCAAAAACTTGATCCTTAACAACAACTCTTCTATAGTGTTTGAACCCGCTACAGCCGAAGATTGGACACACACCCCTGATCTGTATAAAAATATCAATCCTCTAACTAGCGCCACCGCTCACTATTACCTAAAAAGTGAGCGCTGCTACGGGTACCTCCACTACCTATCCTATTGTGTTTACTAATAGAGTGTTATCACTGAAAAACACCCAAAAGCAAAGTCGCTACTTTGGCAACCCAAAAAGGTATTGCTTTCAATCGCCCTTTTTACTTTAGGGCGGACAGTCTTTCACCGAGTTAGAACGTGTAGCGGGTAGTGTGCCTCCCGTGTATAAAGCAACCATCAATGGGGTTACTGCCGAATTGTTCTACTCATCAGTAGCTCCCGATTTCTTCAACGGAAATGATTATCAAGACGTCAATACATCTATCGATGGATTCGCCCTTATGAGCCAATATTTCAAAGATAATAAATATATGACCGAAGCCTTCTATGAAGATGTCTTGAAAGTCAATGCCTCTACCGACCTGTTTTTTTACTCAGAATAATGTTCGAAGGTAATGAAAATTGTAATATCCAAATAGGACATATTTTCCCCGAAAGTGGATTCTCTATCCTACAAATCAGTTGTAAGTACGAACTCAAAAACAAACGTTTGTACTTAAAAGATAGTGATAAAAACTTGAGCACTAGCGACCCCTGATACTTGGGACGATGACAAAAATAAGGCTATCTTAGAACAAGCTCAACGCGCCTTAGGAAGTATCTATGACCTCGGCGTTCAAGGTTTTTATATCAAAAAAACAGATATGAAAGTACAACCTCAAGATGATAATCCTGTATATGTATTACAAAGCTACGAATCTCTTTGTATGCTTTCCCTATTTGGGGTGTGCCTAAGTAACCTATAAAAACAAGCTCTTAAATTGTGTTTCACAAGCCTCTATAACTCCTAAAAACTAACGATTATTTTTGTTAGTTACAAAAAGTTTCGTATCTTTGCGGGTGAAATCAATAAACAAAAAGCATTCGCCTTAAAAAACACAATTATTATGAGACAAAGAGTACCCGTATCACAAATTATGAGCAAGGAGTTAGTAACCCTTACTCCTCGATCAATCGCTCTATGAAGCCGAGCGATTATTCAAAAAAACACCGTATCCGCCATATCCCAGTGGTAGAAGGTGATAAACTTATAGGCATTGTAAGCTATTCCGACCTCCTTCGTATCAGCTTTGCCGATATGACCGATGGCGAGGAAGAAGTAACCTCCGTAGTCTACGATATGTACACCATCCCGCAGATTATGGCTAAAACACCGCTTACGGTAACTGCCGATACCTCTATCAAAGAAGTAGCCGAAATCCTTGCCGCCCAAAGTTTCCACTCTATCCCTGTGGTAGATAACGGCAAACTCGTAGGGACTTGTAACCACTACTGATTTGATCAAATACCTATTAGAACAATATTAAATTTAGATAAGAGGTAAGAGATAAGAAACGCAAACCCTTACCTCTTACCTCTTATCTTTTTACCTGAATATGAATGAACTAACATTGAACTTACCGATGTCAGCCCACAGGTTTTTTTGTGGTGAGGACGAAAGTAATATCAAATACATCAAAAACACTTTTTCCTAAACTGAAAAATTGTCGCACGCGGCAGCAAGCTCATCGTTTTTTTGGCGAAGAACATCTGCTCAAAGATTTTCGAGAACAAATGGAAAAAGCTTATTTCTTACACTTCCAAATACAACTCGTTTAGACGAGCGCACTATCGATAATATTCTATCGGCATCTAGCCCCGAAACTACCGAAAAAGTACGCGAGGAAGATATCATTGTACACGGAGTGAATGGCAAGGTTATACGTCCACAAACTCAAAAACCAAGTAAAATTGGTAAAAAAATGATGCGTAATAACGATATGGTATTTGCTGTTGGGCCTGCGGGTACCGGTAAAAACCTATGTAGGGGTAGCCTTAGCTGTAAAAGCCCCTCAAAGAAAAAGCAAGTACGCCGCATCATCCTCACCCGTCCAGCCGTCGAAGCAGGTGAGAACCTCGGGTTCCTCCCTGGTGACCTCAAGGAAAAAAACTCGACCCCTATATGCAACCGCTGTACGATGCCTTGCGCGATATGATTCCCCACGAAAAAACTCAATGCCTTTATTGAGGCAGGGAATCATTGAGATTGCCCCCTTGCCTTTATGCGCGGACGCACCCTCGACAACGCCTTTGTAATTCTCGATGAGGCACAGAACACCACCCACGCCCAGATGAAGATGTTTCTCACCCGTATGGGGCGCAACGCCAAGTTTATGATTACCGGCGACCCTGGTCAAATCGACCTCCCTCGCAAAGTCTCTTCCGGACTCAAAGAAGCAATGCTCATCCTCCAAAAACGTACAAGGCATCGCCTTCCTCCACTTAGACGACAAAGACGTGGTGCGCCACCCATTAGTACGCAGCATCATCGAAGCCTACAAAAACCATAGAAAACAACGAATAGTCGTAGCACGACAAGCCGTAGTATTTATACCTAAATCTCAGAGCCTCTCCGAGTCCCTCTGAGATTTTTCTACCCGTGCGGCTCGCACCCCCATTCTTTTGTCCGTGCGGCTCGCACCTCTCTATAATTTGCTAATCACCTAATTTGCTAATTGCCAAATTATTACCTCTTACCTCTTACCTCTTACCTCACAAAAAAATTTTGCAGTTTCAAATATTTGTTGTAATTTTGCGCCCTAAAAATAAAAGTGTCGTTTGATGACACTATAAGGAATGTTTAATTTTTAATAAAAAATCACAAAGAGTGGACACATTAAGCTACAAAACCATCTCTGCCAACAAAACCACTGCAAACAAAAAGTGGGTTTTTGGTAGATGCTGACGGACAGACTTTGGGTCGCTCTTGCCTCTAAAGTAGCAAAGCTACTTCGCGGTAAAGTACAAACCCGATTTTACCCCTCACGTTGATTGTGGCGATAACGTAATCGTTATCAACGCCGAGAAAAATCAACCTTACAGGGAACAAATGGGAAGATAAAACCTATCTTCGCCACACTGGTTACCCAGGAGGACAACGCACTACAGGAGTAAAACAACTCCTCGAAAAACACCCAGAACGTATCATCGAGAAAGCTGTAAAAGGTATGTTACCAAAAAAACAAAATTGGGTGCAGCAGTTTTACGTAATTTAAAAAGTGTATGCAGGTACCGAGCACAAACAAGAAGCTCAACAACCTGTTACCATTAACTTAAACGATTTGAAATAATGGAAGTAATTCACACCATCGGTAGACGAAAAAAACCGCCGTAGCGCGTATCTACCTTAAAGCAGGTAACGGTACTATCACCGTAAACAAACGCGAACTCAACAATTATTTCACTACCCCTACATTACAATACAAAAGTAAAACAAGCCCTCAGCCTTGTAGGTGCTGAAGATGCTTACGATGTAAAAAGTAAACGTGTATGGAGGTGGTATCACCGGTCAAGCCGAAGCCGTTCGTTTGGCTATCGCTCGCGCACTTTGCGAACTCAACACCGAAAAACCGCGCAGTATTGAAACCTGAAGGGCTCCTCACTCGCGACCCTCGTATGGTTGAACGTAAAAAAATTCGGTCAGAAAAAGCCCGTAAGAGATTCCAATTCTCTAAACGTTAGTGTTAGTGAATATTTAATAGTTAAAGGAAAAGAGTTAAAAATGAATATTTATTCTTATCTCTTACCTCTTATCTCTTACCTAAAAACAATTTGCTCCTTAGTTTAGCATCCAAATGGCTCAGGCGGTTATCCCTTTTTTATAAAACCTCTCCAAGCTATTGCTAATATTAGGAACGTAAACTATTTAAAAAGAAATGGCAAATAACATAGAAATTAAAGATTTATTAGATGCAGGCGTACATTTCGGTCACCTTACCCGCAAATGGAATCCTAATATGGCTCCCTACATCTATATGGAACGCAACGGTATCCACGTAATCAACTTGTACAAAACCGCTGCTAAAATTGAAGAGGCTGCCGAAGCCCTCAAAAAATCGTAGCCTCTGGAAAAAGTCCTTTTCGTGGCTACCAAAAAAACAAGCTAAAGACGTTGTTGCCGAAAAAAAGCAACTTCAGTAAAAAAATGCCTTACATCACTGAGCGTTGGCCTGGTGGTATGCTTACTAACTTCGTAACCATCCGTAAGGCTGTAAAGAAAAATGTCGTCTATCGACAAAATGAAAAAAAGACGGTACTTTCGATACCCTTTCAAAACGTGAAAAACTACACGTAGAACGTTTGCGCGAAAAACTCGAGAAAAAAACTTAGGGTCTATCGCCGATATGTCTCGCCTTCCTGGTGCCCTATTTGTAGTAGATACACTCCGTGAACACATCGCTGTAAAAAGAAGCGCAAAAATTAAACATTCCTATTTTTTTGCAATGGTAGATACAAACTCCGACCCTCGTGAGGTGGATTTTGCTATCCCTGCTAACGACGACGCTTCTAAAGCTATCGAAAAAGTACTTTCTTACATCACCGAAGCTGTAAACGAAGGTCTTTCTGGTAGAACTGCCGAAGCTAACAAAGAAGCTGAAGCAGCTGAATAAATCAAATAAGCTTTGACAAAGTCCCTAACTTTGTCAAAAGCCTTAAAAATTATTTTTTTAACTCACTTTCACTGGCTTCTCCCTCCCTCGGGGAGGGCTGGGGAGAGGATAAACATTAATAAAAAATGGCAAATATTACCGCCGCAGACGTAAATAAACTCCGCCAAGCTACCGGCGCAGGTATGATGGACTGTAAAGCTGCCCTCATCGAAGCCGAAGGCGATTTCGATAAAGCAATCGAAGTATTGCGCAAAAAAAGGTCAAAAAGTAGCCGCTAAACGTGCCGACCGCGATTCTAAAGAAGGTGCTGCTATTGCTCAAGTAAACGCTAACCACACGGTAGGTGCTATCATCTCTCTTAACTGTGAGACCGACTTCGTAGCTAAAAAAACGCCGATTTCGTAGCCCTCGCTAAAGATTTAGCTGATCTTGCTCTTACTGTAAATAGCAAAGACGAACTTCTGCCCTTAACTACAAAGGAATTACCGTAGCCGAAAAAAACTCCTCGAGCAAACTGGCGTTATCGGTGAGAAAATAGAACTCGGTGCTTTCGAAAAAAAGTTGAAGCGCCTTTCGTAGGTTCTTACATCCACCACGGTAACAAAAATCGCTGCTATTGTAGGGTCTTTCATCTGCTATCGCCGATGCTACCGAAGTAAGTAAAAAAACTTAGCAATGCAAATCGCTGCTATGGGTGCTGAAACCCTTTCTTACAAAGATTTCTCAGCTGAGTACATCGCTAAAGAAACCGAAGCTCGCATCGCTATCATCGAAAAAGAAAACGAAGAGTTACACCGTTTGGGCAAACCCCTCAAACACGTACCTCAATACGTTTCACAAGCACAACTCACTCCTGAAGTATTAGCTAAAGCTGAAGCTGATGCCAAAGCCGAATTGAAAGCTGAAGGTAAACCAGAACAAATTTGGGATAAAAATCCTTCCTGGTAAAATACAACGCTTCATCTCCGATAACACTACCCTCGACCAAGAGAAAAGCTCTCCTCGACCAAGTGTACATCTACGACGAAAGCAAAAAAAGTATCTGAGTTTGTAAAATCTAAAAAAACATAGAGATTACAGCTTTCAAACGTGTAGCATTGTAATTTATATTTAAATGATATATGTTAAAAACTCCTCTTACTATCAAGTAGGGGGAGTTTTTTTCTCTAACTACTAATAACTCATTGTATTACAACCTATTTCAAAAACATTACCAAATTAAAATGAAACATATTATCTATTTATTCCTCTACCTCAGTTTCACCACTGCTCAAGCGCAATGGAACATCACCCTTCCTAATGGTGAGAGCCTTAATCTCCAATGGCAAGAACGTGAAAACTCTCAGCAAAATAAAGGCATTCACACCTTTGTAGGCTACAGCCAAAACCAGTTTGTCGCTACTTTGGTAGTACACCCTAATAAAGAGGCTTCTGGCAGCTTGCAGTGGGGAGGAATTACCTACCAACTTTCAGGCTCACAGCAAGGTAAGCTATCAGCAAAAGAACGACTTCGCCACAACCCCAATACAAGATGTGGCACTGATACAGAGCAGCACACCTCTCATTTTCCTTCTCCTCAAAAACAGCCCTACTGCCCGCCCTATCACCACCACTACATCTCTAATGCCTAACGACCCCGAGGGGATTCTCTATCTCTATCGCTTGGCAGTATTGGTGGATTACCACGATTTTGCCCATACTTTTGGCAGTGATATCACACAAGTAAAAGACTTTCTGCTCAACCTCGAAACCTTTCTCAACGAGGTATATGTACGCGATATAGGAGTGAAATTCAGTATTGTAGCCGATAACCGGCTTATTATTCAAGAAGCTGCTAAGCAGTTGTACAATCAAAAATCACGACGAGATATCATCGAAAAATTCTACTGAAAAAATCAACGAACTCATTGGCGATAAACAGTATGACATAGGAATTGTGATTGCTCCTGGCACCGATGCTACCTTGTCAGGACTCGCTTTCTTTTCTGGAGGATTTCGTCTTGTAAGAAAAGGAGGGGCTTCGGCAATAGCCGAAAATGCAACCATCGCTCACGAAATCGGACATTTATTTGGTGCCGACCATACTTTTTAAGAATGTTTATTCTGGCAATTCTCTCTATACAGAACCCAGCTACGGTCAATCACTAATGGGCTATAGCAACAAATTCCCCGATGGGGCTTTCTTTTCATTACCTACCGCTTATCAAATACGCAATGGGATTGTCAATCGGTCTTATTTCAAAGATTCTCAGCGTACTCAGTTGGTAAACCGCAATGGGAATGATGTAAGTAATTTCAATTATGCTTATGGTATCAAAACCGAAAGCTCTTTCCCTACAATCGACCGTACTAAACTACAAGAAACCTATACCATTCCTAAAGATACTTATTTCCAATTCCGTATCAAGGCGACAAGCCCTAGCAATCTCCCTATTTATTACACAGCGCAACTCACCAGTAGGGCAGGAGTAAACGATCCTAAGTTCCTCACTCGTAAAGGGAAAACAGAAGGAAATCCCATCACTTTTCAAACACAGTACAGCGATTTAGGAGGCTTTATAGAGTATACACGTCCCAATGCAAAAGGCGAACACCTCTTTTGGGTAGCAACCTCTAATCCTGCCCCTCAACATTTTGTGAATTACGATATGGTAGCCGTAAAGGTGAATATCGCCGATGGCAAAACCTTTGCTATTACTAACGGAATGAATGAGGAATACCAAGGAGGCGATAAAATAACACTTCATTGGCAAGTAGACCCTAACTTCTTTTGACCCCAATAGTAAAGTGCGTATCCTCCTTTCCGATGATTTTGGTAAAACCTTTAAATATACTTTGGTGGAAAGTACCGAAAACGATGGAACTTGCGAAATTACACTTCCTAATATCGAGATAGGTACGGTAGAATGGGGCAAACAACCAAAAATCCAACTTCCTGCAGGCGTTATCAAAGTGGAAGTGATAGACCATATCGCATTTGCTATCACCAATGTAGCGCCTTATAAAATTTCTAACGGAAAAATCAGTGCCTAATGGAGGTTTTTAAAGTTAAGAAGAAAAACGGGAACGCCCTCTCCTGCAGAAGATAGTAAACCACAACAAGAGCCAGAGAATAGCATTGTTATTCATAATGGTGTTTCTACTGAGAATACGAACAACTATTTCACAGTAGAAGGAGCAGATGATAATAGTCCTATTCACCTCCTCATTTTTCGATGAAATGGGCTTAAAAGTATATGAAAATGAACATTATGGAAAAACGGCGATTATTTCAGAGGCTATGCCAATGCCAAAGGTTTTATAGGAAATAACAAAGCCCTTCACGGCACTTATTTCTATATCGTTCGTTACAGCAAGCACGGAAAAAGAAGAACAGCAAAAAGGCTTTTTATATGTGAGATAATACTATCACCGTCAGGTGAAAAAGGTATCCCTACACTTTTCTAAGATTCTCCAAGATTCTCTGAGCTCTCCAAGACTCTCCAAGCTTCTCCCCTCATCACAACATCACTTTTTCAACCCCAATTTCGTGTAAATTCTTATTCCACATACCCAGCTACGCAATTTTTGTAAAATTTGAGTGTGATTTAAATTATTTCACTGATTGTTAAACGATTAATTATACCAAACCCACAATTAAATAATTTTATGATTTATTTTTTTGGCTGTTTCCTTTTTATTATTGTACCTTTGTCTCCTAATACAAGAAATCAACCTTATTATGTTTAAGAAATTTTATTTGTTCATACTCTTGCTAATGTCAACTTCGGCATTTGCACAATGGCGAGTAGAAGGAACGGTGGTAGATGAACTGAGCAAAAAGCCATTAGAAGGTGTGAAAGTACACGTCAATGCTTCTGCTTGGCAAGTAACTACCAATGCAAAAAGGAAAATATGCCCTCTCTCTTCCCGAAGGCGAATACCTTATCATCTATTCACTTAATGGGTATACCCGTCAAGAGCAATTAGTCTCTGTAGGAGGGGAAAAAATCACTCAGCAACTGCCTGAGGTGAGCCTAACAGCCGATGTAGTTCAGGAATCCGAACAAATGGCTGTCATCAACGAATCTGAACTCGAAGACGATGAGAGTACCGCTGATGCTATGTCTGGGCTCTTGCAAAGCTCTCAAGATGTGTTTATGCGACGTGCAGCCTTTGATTTTAGTTCTGCTTTCTTCAAACCTCGTGGTTACGATTCCAAAGATGTAACTGTGCTCATCAATGGGATTCCTATGAACAGATTTGAGAATGGTCGCGCCCAATGGAATAACTGGGGCGGTCTCAATGATGTTACTCGTAACCAAGAGTACAGCAATGGGCTCTCAAAGTCTGATTACACTTTCGGGGGCTAATGGGTTCTACTTATATCAACATTCGTCCATCTCTCAACTGCGCTGGGCTTCGCCTCACTTCTTCAGCAAGTAACCGCAGTTATACCGGTCGATTGATGGCTACTTATAACTCAGGCGTACTCCGCAATGGTTTATCCTTTATGGTTTCAGCCTCTCGTCGCTTTGCACCTCAAGGCTCTTGGGTAGATGGTACGCTCTACAATGCCTATGCCTTCTCAGCTGCTGTAGAATACCAACTGAACGATCATAGCAGCTTCAACCTCCTCGGAATGTTCTCACCCGTGAAACGCGGCAAGAGTTCGCCCCTTTACTCGCGAAGCTCTCGATTTATTTGGTTACCAATACAACCCTTATTGGGGCAGACAGATGGGCGACAAACGTAACTCTCGCAACCGCGTTATCTCCGAACCTATCTTTGTCCTATCCTATAACTACTTGAAAAAAACAATACCCGTTTGAATATCGACTTAGGGTTATCAATTCGGCGAAATTGGCAATACCCGCATTGCTTATGCCAATGCCCAAAAACCCAGAACCTAACTACTATAAAAATATGCCAAGTTATTACCTGAACCAAAAATTCAGGTCCCTGATTTTGCAATGGCTGAGGAACAAAAAGAACTACGTCTTAGCCAACTCTCAACTCAATTGGGAAAAACTTGTACTATGCAAACTATAACAATACCGATAAACACAGTACTTTTTATAGTGAGCAACGATATCAACCGCGAACGTACTCTTTCTGCCAACGTGAATTTTGCAATGCCTATTCACGATTTTTATCAAATGGACATCAGGGGTTGTATACCGCAATATCTCTTCCGATAATTTTTGCCGAAATCGACGACTTGCTCGGGGGTCAGTACTTTATGAATTATGATTACTTCGAGAACAAACCCTACGACGCCAATGAGGCTGATATGAAAAACAAAAAGGCGATAAATGGAATTACTTCTATAGCCTAAAAAGTAATGTAGCTGAGGCTTTCTCTCAATTAGAATTTACTTTCAAAAAGCCGAACTCTTCATTGCAGGTCGTTACCACTACACCGATGTACAGCGTGAAGGGAAATTCAACTATCCTCTATACAGCGATTCGTATGGCAAAGGGGCAATGCAAGTGCAAAATGGGGTGAGTACCAAAGCAGGAATTACTTATGCTCTCACCGGTCGCCACCTCTTGCAACTCAATGTAGGCTATTTTCAACACCCCACAATCCTTGCGCAATATCTATGCAAATATACGCAATTCTAATCGCTTGTTACCTAACCTCAAAAAACGAATTGGCTTATAGTGCCGATGCAAGCTACATCTTCCGTATGCCTTACCTCAAAGGTCGCCTCACTGGCTTCTTTACCGAGATAGAAAAATACTGCCGAAACTAACTTTTTCTATACCGAAACCGCTATTACCGATGAAATCGATAAAGACTTTGTAGCTCAAACTGTAGACGGTATCCAAAAAAACGCCACTTCGGATTAGAATTCGGCGCTGAAGCTCAATTGCACCCCACTGTAAAACTTACGGCTGCTGCTGCTATAGGGCAATACACTTATATTAATAATCCATCGCTCTACATTTCAGCGGGAGATGTAAATAAAGCTATCGACGAGGTGAAAATGAAAAAAATTACCACGTACCAAGCGGCCCTCAACAAGCCTATTCATTAGGCTTAGAATACCGCAATCCTAAATATTGGTGGGTAGGAGCAACAGCCAACTTCTTAGCACAAAAACTACGTATCGCTATCTGCTCTCAACCGCACCTCTCAGTTCTTTATAGACCCCGCTACCAAAGCACCTTACTCTAATATCGACCTCGATAAAGCTCGTCAGCTCCTCAAACAAGAACGCTTAGACGATGTATTCTTAGTGAACCTCGTAGGAGGAAAATCTTGGCGCGTAAAGAAAAACCTATATCAACCTAATGGCAAGTGTGAACAACCTCTTCAATACCAAATTCCTTTCAGGAGGCTTTGAACAATCACGTACAGCCAACTATGGCAGAATGCTCCAAGATAACGCCCAAGGAGTTCCTTCTTTCGGTAATCGATATTTCGTAGGATATGGACGAACCTATATGATCAATTTAGCAGTAAGCCTTTAATAAATAGACAATTAATTTAACAATAATATGAAACTAAACGCTTTAAAACCCACAGCAATAGCCCTCTTGTCGTTATTCGCAATTACATCGTGTGTAAAAGACGACGATTATGAAATCCCTGACCCAAACGGGAAAAAAACCTCTACCTTCTTTTTAGCGGACAAATAGTAACTTTTGATGTCCCTACTGCACAAGCTACTAATACAATAGCTACTTATGGCGCTGATGATGCTATCGAAGGCTATGTAATCTCTAGTGATGAAGCTGGTAACTTCTTCAAAAAAATCTATATCCAAAAACGAAGACAAAAACCAAAGCGGTTACTATAGCTATCAACAAAACCGGACTCGCTTCCGAGTTCCCTATCGGAACAAAAGTACAATTGCGCCTAAAAGGACTTTCTTTCCATACTAATAATGGAGGAGTAGACTTCGGATACGGAATTTACCAAGGAAAAAAATAATAAAACTTCCGTAGAACAAATGTCTGAAGCTATCTACAAAAAAACACCTATTCGATATAGGGGGCACTCGCAAAAACCCTTGCAGAACTCTCTAAAACAGGAACTTCTATAAGTACTTTTAAAGGTAGAAAATAATGTAAACCAACTCATCACCCTTAAAGGCGTACACTTCAAAACTACCGATGTCGGTAAAACACTACATCTAGCTACTAACGATAAATTTAATGGTACCGATTATACCCTTACAGATGCACAAGGTAATACTATCCCATTTAGAACTAGCAAATATGCAAAATTCAAAGATGAGAAAAATCCCCGCTGGTAATTTAGATGTCACTGGTGTACTTACTAAATACGGACAAAATTGGCAGTTTATGATCAATAACTATACCGATATAGTAGTAACTGGAACCCTCTACAGCTACTCAAACTACTACTACCCAAACCATAGAAGCCAACACCGCTACCGCTGCTATCTTCGAAGATGGTAAAACAATCTCCCTACATGGAACTATTATAACCAAAGCTGGTAGAGCTCACTTCCGCCTTAGTGACGGCACTTTAATACAAGTATACCCCGCTAAAGACGTCTCCAACGAAGTAAAAAGAAAAAAATTAGCTACCGAAGGATATGAAGTTACTGTAAAAAGGAGTGTTAGGCGAATTTAAAGGAACTAAGCAAATACAACCCGCTGCCGATGCCGATGTAACCTTTGGAACTGCCCCTGCTGCCCCTACTTATCAAACCTTAAACGCCTCTACAGCTACCATAGGGCTAACTATGCCGATGGTAAATACGTCAAATTGCACGGAACAATCACGGTAGAAGGTACTGGTAAAAACGCTAAATCTTATATCCTCCTAAGCGATAATACTAAAATACAACTATATGCAGCCAACATAGGAAGCATCTCTAAAGATAAACAAGATAAACTAAAAACTTCAGGACAACAAGTAACTATTGCAGGTAAGTTCGAAAAACTACACCGATGCCAAAGGCAATACCATCCACGAACTCATCTATGTAAAAAGATAATGATGTTGTTTTTAGGCAATGCTGGCGCTCCTCAACCCAGTACAACCATAGAAGCCAACACCGCTACCGCTGCTATCTTCGAAGATGGTAAAACAATCTCCCTAAGATGGAACTATTATAACCAAAGCTGGTAGAGCTCACTTCCGCCTTAGTGACGGCACTTTAATACAAGTATACCCCGCTAAAGACGTCTCCAACGAAGTAAAAAGAAAAATTAGCTACCGAAGGATATGAAGTTACTGTAAAAAGGAGTGTTAGGCGAATTTAAAGGAACTAAGCAAATACAACCCGCTGCCGATGCCGATGTAACCTTTGGAACTGCCCCTGCTGCCCCTACTTATCAAACCTTAAACGCCTCTACAGCTACTATGGCTAACTATGCCGATGGTAAATACGTCAAATTGCACGGAACAATCACGGTAGAAGGTACTGGTAAAAACGCTAAATCTTATATCCTCCCTAAGCGATAATACTAAAAATACAACTATATGCAGCCAACATAGGAAGTATTAGCAAAAGTAAACAAACCAAACTGAAAACTTCAGGACAACAAGTAACTATTGCAGGTAAGTTCGAAAACTACACCGATGCCAAAGGAAATACGATCCATGAACTTATATATGTAAAAAGATAGCGACGTAGAATTATAAAAAAACGTTTTTTTCATTGTCACATAAACAAAGAGTGAGTCCCTTAAAAAGGCTCACTCTTTTTATTTCCCAATCCCATTCCTACCCCCGCCCAACTCGCCCCCTTTCCGGTTAGTCCCTTTTGGGAGTTTCAGCGATAGTTCACCTCTTGGTATATACACGGCAATAGCCGCGTAAGAGAGTTTGGAGTTATCTTATATTTATTATTTATTTAGATTTTTCAGAGTTTTCATCAAAAAAATATTTCACTCATTATCAACGCATTATAAAAAAACTTTCAAAAAAAGTTGCGAAAAATTTGCAGGATAAAAACGCCGTACCTTTTGCACCCGCAAATGAGACGGATAGCCGCTCTCAGAAAGCGAAAAACAACACGTACATTGACATAATGTTGTACAGCACAAAAAGAAGATTTAAAGAATCGAGTGAAACCTGAAGTCAATAACTTAAAAGTCGGTTAAAGATATTAAAGATTTTAACGATGAAGAGTTTGATCCTGGCTCAGGATGAACGCTAGCGGCAGCCCTAACACATGCAAGTCGAGGGAGAGGTTACCTTCGGGTAACCAAAACCGGCGCACGGGTGCGTAACGCGTATACAATCTGCCTTTCACATAGGGATAGCCCTGAAGAAATTTGGATTAATACCTAATGGTATATAAGAGCGGCATCGTTTTTTTATATTAAAGCTACGGTGGTGAAAGATGAGTATGCGTTCTATTAGCTAGTTGGAGAGGTAACGGCTCCCCAAGGCGACGATAGATAGGGGGTTCTGAGAGGGATGTCCCCACACTGGTACTGAGATACGGACCAGACTCCTACGGGAGGCAGCAGTGAGGAATATTGGACAATGGTCGGAAGACTGATCCAGCTTTATGCCGCGTGCAGGATGAAGGTCCCTATGGATTGTAAACTGCTTTTGTAAGGGAAGAATAAGGAGTACGTGTACTTTGATGACGGTACCTTACGAATAAGCATCGGCTAACTCCGTGCCAGCAGCCGCGGTAATACGGAGGATGCGAGCGTTATCCGGAATCATTGGGTTTAAAGGTCCGTAGGCGGGCTGATAAGTCAGAGGTGAAAGCGCTTAGCTCAACTAAGCAACTGCCTTTGAAACTGTCAGTCTTGAATGATTGTGAAGTAGTTGGAATGTGTAGTGTAGCGGTGAAATGCTTAGATATTACACAGAACACCGATAGCGAAGGCATATTACTAACAATTTATTGACGCTGATGGACGAAAGCGTGGGGAGCGAACAGGATTAGATACCCTGGTAGTCCACGCTGTAAACGATGGATACTAGCTGTTTGGAGCAATCTGAGTGGCTAAGCGAAAGTGATAAGTATCCCACCTGGGGAGTACGCACGCAAGTGTGAAACTCAAAGGAATTGACGGGGGCCCGCACAAGCGGTGGAGCATGTGGTTTAATTCGATGATACGCGAGGAACCTTACCAAGGTTTAAATGGGGACTGACAGAGGTAGAGATACCTCCTTCTTCGGACAGTTTTCAAGGTGCTGCATGGTTGTCGTCAGCTCGTGCCGTGAGGTGTCAGGTTAAGTCCTATAACGAGCGCAACCCCTGCCATTAGTTGCTAACGAGTCAAGTCGAGCCCTCTAGTGGGACTGCCGGTGCAAACCGTGAGGAAGGTGGGGATGACGTCAAATCATCACGGCCCTTACATCTTGGGCTACACACGTGCTACAATGGCCGTTACAGAGAGCAGCCACTGCGCGAGCAGGAGCGAATCTATAAAGACGGTCACAGTTCGGATCGGAGTCTGCAACTCGACTCCGTGAAGCTGGAATCGCTAGTAATCGGATATCAGCCATGATCCGGTGAATACGTTCCCGGGCCTTGTACACACCGCCCGTCAAGCCATGGAAGCTGGGGGTACCTGAAGACGGTCACCGCGAGGAGCTGTTTAGGGTAAAACTAGTGACTGGGGCTAAGTCGTAACAAGGTAGCCGTACCGGAAGGTGCGGCTGGAACACCTCCTTTCTAGAGATGACCGATAATTGAACATCGGACTAACTCATTCTTTAAATCTTGCTGACAACAAAAAAATAAGCAGTCTCATAGCTCAGCTGGTTAGAGCGCTACACTGATAATGTAGAGGTCGGCAGTCTCGAGTCTGCCTGGGACTACAAAGCAGAGAAAGAAAAGAAGTTAGAGCTACGGGTGCTAACACCCAACACCCTAACCCCTAACACCCTAAAAGAAATGGGGAATTAGCTCAGCTGGCTAGAGCACCTGCCTTGCACGCAGGGGGTCAAGGGTTCGAATCCCTTTATTCTCCACAACAACAGTACATTGACATATTGGGATAAAGAGCATAAAGAGATCAATAATAGATTATTGATTATCTAACGAAAAAAATATTAAAAAAAGAATCAAAGAGAACGAGGTATTCTATTGAATAAATCAATAGGAACTACAAGCGCGAAAAAGTTATGTAAGGGCGTATGGGGGATGCCCTAGGCTCTCAGAGGCGAAGAAGGACGTGATAAGCTGCGAAAAGTTGCGTGGATTGGCACATACGAGTTGATACGCAAATATCCGAATGGGGCAACCCAGTACATTGAAGATGTACTACATCGTAAAGATGGGCAAACCCGCTGAACTGAAACATCTAAGTAGGCGGAGGAGAAGAAAACAAAAGTGATTCCCAAAGTAGTGGCGAGCGAAATGGGAATAGCCCAAACCCATATTGTTACGGCAATATGGGGGTTGTAGAGACTCAGATATAGGTTGTAAAGCTGGATTAGAAGTGTTTGGAAAGACACACCATAGAGAGTGATAGTCTCGTATAGGCACAGTTTTATAAATCTTATGGGTATCCTGAGTAGGTCGGGGCACGTGGAACCTTGACTGAATCCACTGGGACCCATCCGGTAAGGCTAAATACTCCTGAGAGACCGATAGTGAACTAGTACCGTGAGGGAAAGGTGAAAAGAACCGTGAATAACGGAGTGAAATAGACCCTGAAACCATACGCCTACAAGCGGTCGGAGCAGCTAGGCTGTGACGGCGTGCCTTTTGCATAATGAGCCTACGAGTTACTGTTACCAGCGAGGATAAGTATTTCAGATACGAATCCGCAGCGAAAGCGAGTCTGAATAGGGCGTCAATAGTTGGTAGTAGTAGACGCGAAACCTGGTGATCTACCCTTGGGCAGGTTGAAGCGCTGGTAACACAGCGTGGAGGACCGAACTGGTTGTCGTTGAAAAGACTTCGGATGACCTGAGGGTAGGGGTGAAAGGCCAATCAAACTGGGAAATAGCTCGTACTCCCCGAAATGCATTTAGGTGCAGCGTTGATGTGAGTTTAATAGAGGTAGAGCTACTGATTGGATGCGGGGGTTTCATCGCCTACCAATTCCTGACAAACTCCGAATGCTATTAAATACTCATCAGCAGTGAGGGTATGGGTGCTAAGGTCCATATCCGAGAGGGAAAGAACCCGACCATCAGCTAAGGTCCCCAAATATATGCTAAGTTGACCAAACGCGGTCTGACTGCACTGACAGCTAGGATGTTGGCTTGGAAGCAGCCATACATTTAAAGAGTGCGTAACAGCTCACTAGTCGAGCGGTTGGGCATGGATAATAAACGGGCATAAGCATATTACCGAAGCTATGGGGTTATTACATAAGTAATATACCGGTAGGGGAGCATTCTATTGGCGTTGAAGCTAAAGGCGTGAGCCATAGTGGAGCCTAATAGAAAAGAAAATGTAGGCATAAGTAACGATAAGGCAGGCGAGAAACCCTGCCCGCCGAAAGATCAAGGTTTCCTCAGCTATGCTAATCAGCTGAGGGTTAGTCGAGGGACTAACGCGAACCCGAGTAGGGGTAGTGGATGTACAACGGGTTAATATTCCCGTACCATTAATCTAATAAAAGTGACGGAATGAGATAGCTACCGCGTACAGACGGAATAGTACGTTTAAGGAGTTGTTATGACTTCAAAAAGTACACCGAGGCTTCGGCTGAAGTGAGAGTGGCGACAACGTTTCCAAGAAAAGCGAAGATTAATGCCCGTACCGTAAACCGACACAGGTGATTGGGATGAGAATTTCTAAGGCGCTCGAGAGATTCATGAGCTAAGGAACTAGGCAAAATAGACCTGTAACTTCGGGAGAAAGGTCGCCTATCTAGCGATAGGCCGCAGTGAAAAAGGCCCAAGCGACTGTTTATCAAAAAAACACAGGACTCTGCAAAAATCGAAAGATGAAGTATAGGGTCTGACACCTGCCCGGTGCTGGAAGGTTAAGAGGAGAGCTTAGCGTAAGCGAAGGTTTGAATTGAAGCCCCAGTAAACGGCGGCCGTAACTATAACGGTCCCTAAGGTAGCGAAATTCCTTGTCGGGTAAGTTCCGACCTGCACGAATGGTGTAACGATTTGGACACTGTCTCGGCTATGAGCTCGGTGAAATTGTAGTATCGGTGAAGATGCCGATTACCCGCAGTGGGACGAAAAAGACCCTGTGCACCTTTACTATATCTTCGTATTGGTCTTGGATAAGTGATGCGTAGGATAGGTGGGAGACTAAGAAGCGGCTATTCCGGTAGTTGTGGAGTCATTGTTGAAATACCACCCTTTGCTTATCTGAGGTCTAACTTTGCACAAGGCAAAGGACAATTCGTGGAGGGTAGTTTGACTGGGGTGGTCGCCTCAAAAGAGTAACGGAGGCTTCTAAAGGGTTCCCTCAGCACGCTTGGTAACCGTGCGTAGAGTGCAATGGCATAAGGGAGCTTGACTGAGAGACCCACAAGTCGATCAGGTACGAAAGTAGAGCATAGTGATCCGGTGGTTCCGTATGGAAGGGCCATCGCTCAAAGGATAAAAAGGTACGCCGGGGATAACAGGCTGATCTCCCCAAGAGCTCACATCGACGGGGGGTTTTGGCACCCTCGATGTCGGCTCGTCACATCCTGGGGCTGGAGAAGGTCCCCAAGGGTTGGGCTGTTCGCCCATTAAAGTGGCACGCGAGCTGGGTTCAGAACGTCGTGAGACAGTTCGGTCTCTATCTACTGTGGGCGTTAGAAATTTGCGTGGATCTGACTCTAGTACGAGAGGGACCGAGTTGGACGCACCTCTGGTGTATCTGTTGTCTTGCCAAGGGCATAGCAGAGTAGCTAAGTGCGGATGGGATAAGTGCTGAAAGCATATAAGTACGAAACCCGCCACAAGATGAGATTTCTTTTAAGGGTCGTGGGAGATGACCACGTTGATAGGTTACAGGTGTAAAGGTGGTAACATCATAGCCGAGTAATACTAATCACCCGTAGACTTTTCGCGCGTAGAGATTCTTTTTACAAAAATGTTAGTCACAACAATTGTTAATTATTAATTGTCAATTGTTAATTGAAAAAAATATGTTTTTTTATCCCTATATGTTAAAAAAATAAGGTTACAGGTTGTAGGTTATAGGCATCAGGGATTCCCCTGAAACCTAATTCCTAACCCCTGACACCTAAAAAAAGTTTAAGGTGGTTATAGTCAAAGGTCTCACCTCTTACCATTCCGAACAGAGCAGTTAAACCTTTTTAGCGCAGATGGTACTACGGTCACGTGGGAGAGTATGTCGCCGCCTTCTTATAAGAAGAGCAATTCAGATAAAGAATTGCTCTTTTTATTATATCATCATTTCATAAAATCTCTCACAGTTCCCTCCAATCAGCCTTGTCTGCCCTTTCTGCCTCGTCTTCCTCGTCCTATTCTCTCCGAGCCTCTCCTAGATTCTCAATTTTCTAAAAAGAACCCTATCACTAATAATGATAGGGCTCCTTTAAATGTTTTTCACAACGGAATAATCCTTATTGTGAATTGCTTTCAAATTGTGCGACAAAAAGTAAGTATAATATTTTTTTAATGTGCAAATCTTTTTTTAATTTATTTTTTTACTTTTCATTTCTTCTTGTTATTTTTGCCTCACCAAATTATAAAAACAATGAAAAAAATATACTTGGATTAGATTTGGGCACCACTTCAATAAGTTTTTGCCCATATTGTAGAAGATGAAAACAAACAAAAAAATCAGAGATTAAAGAGTTGGGAGTGCGTATTGTTTCTTTTAACCACAGATGAACAATCCGACTTTGAAAAAGGAAAATCAATAACTACTAATGCTAATAGAACTCTTAAGCACGGAGCAAGACTAAATCTTGATCGCTATCAACAAAGGCGAAAAATATCTCATAGATTTATTGCAGAAAGCAAAACCCTAATTACTTCCTCCTCTATCTTAGCTGAAAATGGCAAAAAATACCACATTCTACTTGGCAATTGAGAGCTAAAGCTGTTACCGAACGTGTTGAAAAAGAAGAATTTGCTAGGGTACTACTGGCTATTAATAAAAAAACGAGGCTATAAAAGCAGTAGAAAAGCAAAAACTGAAGACGAAGGACAAGCAATAGATGGAATGGCTATAGCAAAACGCCTCTATGATGAAAACCTAACTCCAGGACAATTATCGCTACAATTACTTCAACAAAAATAAAAACTCCTCCCAGATTTTTTTATCGTTCAGATTTACAAAGAGAATTTGACCTCGTTTGGAATTTTCAAAAAAACAGTTTTACCCTGATATCCTAACAGATAGTTTTTACAAAGAATTACAAGGGAAAGGTAAGGATGCTACTTCAAAAAGCCTTTTTCTAAAAGATATCATTTTGACACAGCAGAGAACAAAGGTTCTAAAGAATCTGTTCGTTTGCAAAGCCTATCAGTGGCGTGCGGAGGCTATATTTAAACAACTTTCAAAAAGAAGAAGTAGCTTATGTCTTAACCGAAATCAATAACAATTTGAGCAATGCAAGTGGCTATTTAGGCGCTATTTCCGATAGAAGTAAAGAACTCTATTTCAATCGTCAAACAGTAGGGCAATACTTGTATGCACAGCTTCAGGAAAAATAGGCATAATAGCCTTAAAAAAATAAAGTGTTTTACCGTCAGGATTACTTAGATGAGTTTGAACGCATTTGGGAAACTCAAGCTTCATTTCACAAAAGAATTGACTGATGAACTTAAAAAAAGCAAATCCGTGATGTGGTAATTTTTCTATCAACGTAAACTTAAATCTCAAAAAGGATTGATATCATTTTGTGAGTTTGAGAGCAAAGAAATTGAGATTGAAAAAAAGACGGAAAAAAACTATAACTAAAAAGCATAGGAGCTCGTGTTGTCCCTAAATCCTCTCCTCTATTTCAAGAATTTAAGATTTGGCAAATACTCAATAACGTTACCTGCAAGAGAAAAAGGAATTAGAAAAAAAGAAATCATCTGCTAAATCTACTGAATTAGACCTATTCAACGAATCCTCTCAAGCAATTTTTAGTTTAGATATGGAGTGCAAACAACTCCTTTTTGACGAACTGAATCTAAAAGGAGACCTAAAATCGGATAAAGTACTGAAATTATTAGGCTATTCTCCTCAAGAATGGGAAATCAACTACAATCAATTAGAAGGAAATCGCACTCAAAAAAAGCACTCTATGAAGCCTATTTGAAGATTGTTGAAATGGAAGCTCACGATGTGAAAGATATTTTTACAAATAAAAATCTGCAAAAAGACGATTGGTCTTTAGACGAATCTCCTCTTTCAGCTTCCGAAATCAAAGAAAAAGGTAAAGGATATCTTCCAAGCATTAGGAATATGTACTAAAATCCTTTATTTTGACCCTCTTTTGCCTGTAAAAGAGTTTGAAAAAAACAGGATTCCTATCAGTTGTGGCATTTGCTTTTATTCCTATGAAAGTGATGATTCTACTTCTGGAAATGAAACTCTTTACCGAATCTTAGAAAAAGAAATACGCTTTTAAGAGAGAACACGCTAGAATACTCGCCAATGTAGCCTTGCAAGATGATTACGGTAGCCTATCTACTAAAGCTATCCGCAAGATATACCCTTATATAAAAGAAAATCAGTATAGCAAAGCGTGTGAATTGGCAGGTTATAAGCACTCTAAACTATCTTTAACCACAGAAGAGTTAGAGGCTCGTGAACTGAAAAATATCATTCCACTACTTAAAAAGAACGCTTTGAGAAATCCTGTAGTTGAGAAGATTCTCAATCAGATGATCAATGTAGTGAACGCTTTGATTGAGAAAAAAACAGTGAACGAGATGCCGAAGGAAAAATTACAAAAATATTTTCATTTCGATGAAATTCGCATTGAATTAGCTCGTGAGTTAAAGAAAAAAATGCACAAGAAAGGTATGAAATGACCCAAAACATCAATAAAGCTAAATTAGAACACCAAAAAATTAGCGAAATACTTCAGAAACAGTTTGGCATCAAGAATCCTACGAAATCTGATATCATCCGTTATCGCTTGTATCAAGAATTGGAACACAATGGCTATAAAGAACTGTATACGAATGCCCCTATAGCTCGAGATATGTTGTTTAGTAAAAAAATATTGAGATAGAACATATTGTCCCTAAGGCACGAGTGTTCGACGATAGTTTTTTTCTAATAAAACACTGACTTTCCATAGAATAAATAGTGACAAAGGAGAATCTACAGCTTTTGATTATATTACTTCTTTAAACAGTGAAGAAGAACTCAATCAATATCTCACCAGAGTAGAAAAATGCCTATAAAAACAAAAAAAGCATTTCTCCTGCTAAATACAAGAATTTGCTCAAAAAAAGCCTCTGAAATAGGTGATGGCTTTATCAATAGAGACCTGAGAGATACTCAGTACATAGCCAAAAAAAGCCAAAAGAAATACTTTTTCCAAGTAACTAAAAAATGTGCTGTCTACCCTCAGGAAGTATCACCGATAGATTGCGCGAAGACTGGGGCTTGGTAGATGTGATGAAAGAGCTAAATATGCCTAAATATCAGTCGTTAGGACTTACCGAAGTAGAAGAACGCAAAGATGGTAACAAAGTAACCGTGATTAAGAACTGGACAAAGCGTAACGATCACCGTCACCACGCAATGGATGCCCTTACAGTGGCTTTCACCAAACCTTCTTACATACAGTACCTCAATCATCTCAACGCTCGAAAAGACGAAAACAACAAAAAAATTATTCGGTTATTTTTAGCTATTGAGGAAAAAGAAACAATTAAAGTTCCAACTAATAATGGTAAGAATAAGAGAGTTTTTTTATAGAGCCTATACCTAACTTTTAGACAGGTAGCCAAAAAAACATCTTGAAGAAATATTCATTTCGCACAAAAACAAAGAATAAAGTAGTTACCAAAAAAATGTAAATAAACCTGCTGGTACTGATAAACAACAAATCACACTCACGCCACGAGGTCAGCTGCACAAAGAAACTATATATGGCAAATACCAATATTATGTCAATAAAGAAGAAAAAAAGTAGGTGTAAAGTTTGATGAAAGAACTATCGCAAAAAGTCTCTAATCCTCTTTATCGCGAAGCATTGTTAAAAAAAGATTGCAAGCTAATGACAACGACCCTAAAAAAAGCCTTTACAGGGAAGAATGCACTATCTAAAAAAACCTATTTATTTAGATGAAGCAAAAAAACTAAAAACTTTGCCAGAAAAAAAGTAAATCTCACCTACTTGGAAGAAGATTTTTCTATTCGAAAAGATATTTCTCCTGACAATTTCAAAGATTTGAAATCTATTGAAAAAGTGATTGACCAAGGAGTAAAACGCATTCTTATCAAGCGACTCCAAGCTTACGGCAATGATCCTAAAAAAAGCCTTTTGTAGACTTAGAAAAGAACCCTATTTGGCTCAATAAAGAAAAAGGAATTGCGATCAAACGCGTTACTATAAGTGGCAGTGAGCAACGCTCAACCTTTGCACATAGGGAAAGACCATTTAGGAAAAACTACATTGAATAAAGAAGGAAATGAAATTCCTGTAGATTATGTAAGTACAGGCAATAATCATCACGTGGCTATTTATCGGGATAAAGAAGGTAATTTACAGGAACAAATAGTTTCATTCTTTGACGCTGTCGTACGAGCTCAGCAAGGGCTTCCTATTATTGATAAAACCTATAAACAAGCAGAAGGTTGGCAATTTCTGTTCACTATGAAACAGAATGAAATGTTCGTATTTCCCAATGCAACAACAGGTTTTTAATCCCGCTGAAATAGACTTGTTAGATCCTAAGAACAAAAAAATTGATAAGTCCTAACTTGTTTAGAGTACAAAAAAATAGCTACTAAAGATTATTTTTAGACATCATTTAGAAACTAATGTAGAGACAGATAATGTTCTAAAAAATACAACTTGGAAAAAGAGAAGGCTTGTCAGGGGTTAAAAGATATCGTAAAAAGTCCGTATTAATCACTTAGGCGATATTGTAAGCATAGGCGAATATTAAAACTCTTTTTAAAAACCAATAAAAACACTTTTTAAAACTATGTTATACTAGGCAATCCTGCCCATTTGAAGTTATATGAGTCATTAGTTGTTATCAATCACAAAACTACGAAATTTGAAAGCAATTCACAACAAATGCGTTCGCCTGTATCAAGGTCGTTATGTTGTTATCAATCACAAAACTACAAAAATTTGAAAAGCAATTCACAACATGGGCATTCTACCTCGTAAGTTCACGTATGTTGTTATCAATCACAAAACTACAAAAATTTGAAAGCAATTCACAACTCGAGGGACACAAGTTGTATATGAACCGTAGTTGTTATCAATCACAAAACTACAAAATTTGAAAGCAATTCACAACCTCATAGAAGCCGTTGTAATTCACGTGTAGTTGTTATCAATCACAAAACTACGAAATTTGAAAGCAATTCACAACGCAGGGCGCATCAACTCTTAATGCAGCTATGTTGTTATCAATCAAAAAAACTACGAAATTTGAAAGCAATTCACAACCATCGCGTACACGGTTGAAGTGCGCTTCTGGTTGTTATCAATCACAAAACTACAAAAATTTGAAAGCAATTCACAACGCTTTTAACCCAGGGCAGGAAAAAGAAGGTATGTTGTTATCAATCACAAAAACTATAAAATTTGAAAAGCAATTCACAACAAAAGGTTCATCATAAATATCAACTCTGAAAGTTGTTATCAATCACAAAAACTATAAAATTTGAAAGCAATTCACAACCCTTTCTACAACAAAAAAACGCAAAGTCAATGTTGTTATCAATCACAAAAAGTACAAAAATTTGAAAGCACTCACAACAAAGCGTTGTCGTTGCCCCCTATATCTACAGTTGTTATCAATCACAAAACTACAAAATTTGAAAGCACCACAACTATGAAGTGTGCGATGAACGCAAACCGCATTGTTGTTATCAATCACAAAACTACAAAAATTTGAAAGCAATTCACAACCAAACGGGCAAAAAGCGCAAACCGAATACAGTTGTTATCAATCACAAAACTACAAAATTTGAAAGCAATTCACAACACTCAATAGCTATAATAAGCGTATCGCTGAGTTGTTATCAATCACAAAACTACAAAAATTTGAAAGCAATTCACAACTTGGCACTGCGGGGGTAGATGTAGAGGCGTGTTGTTATCAATCACAAAACTACAAAAATTTGAAAGCAATTCACAAAATTTATCAAATAGTTCAACAATAAAGCGCAAAGATACATATTTTATAAGTAACAAAGCATAAAAAGGTTGCCCAGACTTCTGAGCAACCTCTTTCTATATTCTATTAGATGATTAACTAACTTCCTAAGGTATACCAATGTACGCCTATCAAATATTGAAACTCCGCTGAAAAACGACAGCCGTACGGCAACTACCAGCAGAAAAAGCCAACGCAGATAAACCTATCTTTTGGTACGTCTTGCTCACAGTAGCAATGCACATTCCCAATAGGAAAGCCACCGCAGTGCTAGCAATATAACCGAGTGCCAAGCTCGTATTCGCATCTTGCAGGCTGCCAGCGATGAGCATTAGCACTGCAAAAGGACTCACCACACGTAAGAAACTACCCCACTTCTGTTGAGGTCTCTCTTACAAATAAGTAACTCACGATTCCTACCCCTGTTAAGTACAGCGGTAGGGTTACCAAATGATCTCCATAGGCTATTGAACTTATAAACAAGTAAATTGCAATAGCTGAGATAAGCTCTAAAAAGATTTGCACTGATTTTTCATAACAAAAATGATTAAAGATTTTAGAATTTTGCAACAAAGTTATAAGATATTCTCTTCTCTGTCAAGTAAGTTAACAAAGTTTAAGATTGTTTTAACTTTTAATTGTAGACTTTGTATTGTTTTTTTAACAAATTGTTGTTATCAATCACAAAAACTACAAAAATTTGAAAGCAATTCACAACGCTTTGAGTTCGTCGGTGGTGAGTTTAGTTGTTGTTATCAATCACAAAACTACAAAAATTTGAAAGCAATTCACAACTACCTTCTTAATGAAATAACGCTCGTCTATGTTGTTATTAATCACAAAACTACAAAATTTGAAAAAGCAATTCACAACAAACTTTCATCTCTGCTTCGGGGGCTACCAGTTGTTATCAATCACAAAACTACAAAAATTTGAAAGCAATTCACAACCATTATGCGAATGGCACAAAGTAACTCGGAGTTGTTATCAATCACAAAACTACAAAAATTTGAAAGCACTCACAACACAACCCATTCAGCATTGTGCCAGCCGTCAAGTTGTTATCAATCACAAAATTACAAAAATTTGAAAGCAATTCACAACTACAGAGGTGCTCAAGATTGGAAACTAAAAAGTTGTTATCAATCACAAAACTACAAAAATTTGAAAGTAATTCACAACGGTGATTTTTACACTATGTACAGCCTTGAAGTTGTTATCAATCACAAAAACTACAAAATTTGAAAGCAATTCACAACGACTTGGCAAAAGTACTAAAAAGATATGAAGTTGTTATCAATCACAAAACTACAAAATTTGAAAGCAATTCACAACTATTTCTTGTATAGTGCGTGCCATAGTTATGTTGTTATCAATCGCAAAACTACATATTTTATAAGTAATAAAGATAAAAAGAGGTTGCCCAGACTTCTGAGCAACCTCTTTCTATATTCTATTAGATGATTAACTTCCTAAGGTATACCAATGTACGCCTATCAAATATTGAAACTCCGCTGAAAAACGACAACCGTACGGCAACTACCAGCAGAAAAAGTCAATGCCGATAAGCCTATCTTCTGGTACGTCTTGCTCACGGTGGCAATGAGCATTCCTAATAAAAAGCTGCCCTGTGCTCACAATATAAATCAGAGCTAAACTGAAATGTGCATCAGGCAGACTCCTGCAATAAGCATTAACCCCGTAAACGGAAGAACAATGCGTAAGGCACTTTGTAGGCATTCTTGGGGTCTCTCTTTACAAAGAGATAACTCATAATCACTATCCCTGTTAAGTACAGGGGTAGGGTTACCAAATGATCTCCATAGGCTATTGAATTTATAAACAAGTAAAGTGCAATAGCTGAGATAAGTTCTAAAAAAGATTTGTACTGATTTTTCATAATTAAATATTTTAGAATTTTGCAACAAAAGTTATAAGATATTCTCTTCTCTGTCAAGTAAGTTGACAAATTTTAAGATTGTTTTAACTTTTTAATTGTAGACTTTGTATTGTTTTTTTAACAAATTCTAAATAACAACCTTTAAGAATAAAAATGCTAATGCCTTCCTCTCTCTCTTCTGATCACTGCCTCAAACTCCTTAACTCAATGCAGGCTGCCGCCCAGCGATATTGTGTCTCTCAGCAGGGGGCTACGCTCAGGTCGTAGAGCTGAGGAGCGCCCTCAAAGCCTTAAACGATGTGTTGTTATCAATCGCAAAACTACAAAATTTGAAAAACAATTCACAATATAACGTTATGATTTTTTTATTTGTTTTTTTAGATAATAATTCTTATCTTTGTACTTTAATTTAAATTTTTTTAAAACCTATGGGTATTATTGCAACACTTATTATTGGAGCCATCGCTGGATGGTTAGGAGGCACTATCTATAAAGGTAGTGGTTTAGGACTTATCGGGAATATCATTATTGGTATTCTTGGAAGTGGCGTTGGGTATTGGCTTTTAGGAAGTGTATTCCACATCTCACTTGGAGAAGGGTGGATTGGCGCTATCCTAACAGGAGCTATTGGTGCTATCGTTATCTTATTCTTGATAAATCTGGTATTTAAAAAAAGAAGTAATAGCAGAATTAGAAATCAAAAACCCCCGAAAAATATCCAATATTTTCGGGGGTTTTTAGTGAATGTTTTAAAAATTACCTTTTTGCGTTGGCAGTCCAGGTTTTTCCGTCTGTAGTATACAGAATGTACAATGAAGAGGCGTTAATTCTGATTACTTTTAAAACCATCTTGCAAATCAACATTTATTAAAGTGTTATCACCTTCTTTTTTTGAAGCTAACACCTTTTAGGTCTTCAATACCATCTGAAAAACGGAAATAATAATCATTCCCTGTTTTTTTACAACAGTTACTGAACCATTATCAACAGCTTTTTCTCTTGACCATTTAAGTAAGAGATGCTACCTTTGTAGGTTCCTACAAAAAGGTCATTGTCTGCAGGGTCATCATTTTTTTGCTGCAAGAAAAAAAGCCACTAGTGATAAGCAAATCACTGAAACTAATGCAATAATCATAGTTGATTAAATTTAAAAATTAATATTAAAGTTTGATGCAATAATTATACCTTAGAATGCTTTATGCAAATTTTGATATATTAATCGTGATATTTTGGTTAAACTATAGAAGATATTTTATCTGTTTTTGTTTAAATATCTTTTTGGCTAAAAGTTGCATACCATATTCCAAAGCGATATTTATCCATCGTTTGTTGTTAAACAGAAGAGAAAACCCAAGTATTAGCTAATAAATTCTTTGGACTCAAACTTTCTGCTGAAGCGGATACTTGTTGCGTGAGAGATAGTCTGTCAATCTCTTTTTTCTAATCGCAACAGTCTAATTTCATTATCAATTTCTTCAAATGATGAATAAGTCTTATTGTTCATTTTCTTCTTCTTCGGGGTCAGTTTTTAAAATAGATTTCGGATAGTTTTTCGCAATAGTGACCTCTCAATTATTTTTCTTGCGAAAACAATAAAACTACTAATGACAACAATATATAGAAAGCACCTACAATAGCAAACCCTAAACCATTACTACCTAAAAGCCTCACCAATGGCATAAGCTCCAGCAAGTGATAGGAAAAATAATATTAATAAACTTGCAAAGGCATAAATAAAAAGTTATTAGCCCATACGAGGATTTTCCTATAAACCTAAAAAAAGCACAAGTTTATAGTAAGCAAACTGCGAATTAAAGGCTGAGTTTGCTTTTTGTAGGAACTTCTACAAACGTTTCTTTAATAGAATAAATCGCCATAAAATTATTTCTTAACTTTAGCGGCTTCTTCTTTCAATGAAGCTAATTTTCTAGAAGACTAATTATATCTTCAGATTTATTGCTTGCTTTTTGAAAAAAGTCTATCTACTTTTTCTTCTAAAAGAACCTTTTAGTTCCAAAGATTTTTCACGTACACTTTCTGTAAGATTATCTAATTGTTCTTTCAAATCATCAGACTTGTCTCTAAGAGTGTCTTTAATTTTTACGTGTGTTTTTACCTTCGTCTGGCGCAAAAAGAATGCCCAAACCTACTCCTATAGCAGTACCTACTGCTAAGCCTAATACGGCATTTGCTGTTTTTTTGACATAGTGTTCAAAAATTAATGTTATTAAATTAGTTATAAAAGTGAAATATGGGGCAAAGATACGAATAACTTTCCATAAAAACCTAATTTTCAATAATACTTTTTTTAACTATAATGTATCGAAAAAAATTTATTTTTAGTTTTGATTTATATTCCTTTTTAATCATTTTTCTATTTCTTTTGAGTTCGTTTTTTTCCTGCTCGTACGACTTGTCCTATTCCCTACAAAAAAATCTCCAATGCCTTCAACTTCCTCCCAGCAGTGTAAGCTGCTAAAACCAGAACTAAATAAAAATATTTTCTACCAATCTATTGTTAATAACCAAAAATTATACTACCTTTGCCCTTACAAATCATTATTTACGAATAACCAATAAATAAAATACCAATATGGAAATTCAAGGACGAATTATAAAAATTAACCCTACGCAAACTGTAGGGCAAAATGGCTTCCAACGCCGCGATGTGGTGATTATGACCGAGGAACAATACCCTCAGTACATCCCATTCGATTTTGTTCAAGAAAAAATGCGTACTCCTCGATAACTTTCAAGAAGGACAAACAGTGCATCAGCTTTAATATTCGTGGTCGTGAGTGGGTAAACCCTCAAGGAGAGACCAAATACATTGTAAACTTGCAAGGATGGCGTATCGAAAAATGCCGAAATAGCACAAAACTATCCTCCACAAGGGCAACCTTATCCACAAGGTTATGGGCAACCCGCTTACCCTCCACAAGGATATGCACAACCACAATACCAACAAGCGCCCCTCAATATCAGCAAGCTGCTCCTCAGTACCAACAACAAGTGCCTCCTCAATACCCACCTCAAGCGCCTCAACAGCAGTTTCAATCTACTCCACAGCAGGCTTTTTGGCACTCCTCCAGTACAAAAAATGCTCCCGTAGCTCCTGCTGAACCCGAAGACGATCTACCATTCTAAGAATGATATACTTAATAAACAACGAAACACCTTTTCCTTCCCCCGAAACCGCTTCGAGGAAGGAATTGTTGCTTTTGGAGGTAATCTCAACCCCGCTCGACTTGTAGAGGCTTACCTCAGGGCATTTTCCTTGGTATAACGAAGGAGACCCCGTGCTATGGTGGTGTCCCGACCCTCGCTTTGTGCTTTTTCCCCGAAAAACTGCATATTAGCAAAAATATGCGCAAACTCCTCCGCAAAGCTCCTTATCGCGTTACCTACAACCGTTGTTTTACCGAAGTAATGCAGCAATGCGCTACAGTATCTCGCAAAGACCAACACGGCACTTGGATTCACCCCGAGCTCATAGAAGCCTATACAACCCTTCATCGGCAAGGAATTGCACACTCAGTAGAGGTGTGGCAAGGCGAAACCCTTGTAGGCGGCTTATACGGACTTCAAATCGGTAAAATTTTCTGTGGAGAAAGTATGTTTAGCAAGCAGCCTAACGCCTCGCAGTACGGTTTTATCACCTTCCTGCAAGACCACCCTCATATTGCCTTAGTAGATTGCCAAATCCACAGTGAATATTTAGAAAGTTTAGGTGCCGAAGAAATCCCAAGAGCAACATTTTTAAAATTATTAACCATCAATCGTTAAAAGTACAGATTCGCATTTCACATACCCAGCTGTGAGCCCTCACTGGCTTTGTGGGAGATTAAAAATATTTTACTGATTGTTAAATAATTACTTACGCCGAACTCACGCTATTTTTATCAACAATTACAATGGCTATATTAAGGTTAAATAAAAATGCAAAAAGGATTATAATTGTAATATGGTTATTACCGCTATTATCATAGCTAGAATAATTATATCGAATTATTATGAAAAATCAGAAAGTGGAACTTTCTAAAAAAATGTTTCAATGATTCAAATATAGGTTTTTCTATCATAAGGAATTTAGTTTCTATTTTCCTGAAGAGCTTGAACTACAAGGAGCCCAAATATTACAAATTCATAATCAAGATACTATTGTGATAGATTATAGGATTCTAGGTCATAACATAGTGATAAATAGTCCTAAAAAAATTTAAAGTCTGAAGACATTATTAAGATTATACTAAAAAGACGCTGTTTTTTTACTTTGAGAGATTTTAGGAATGGACCTAGATTTGGAGGAGGTAGAGTTTTTTTTGGGTTGCTTTTTACAAGAATGTGTTATAAATAACCGAAAGAAAATATGTGATGATGCAGGAATCTTTATGTTTTTTTAGTACTCTTTAAATTATTAATCATTAGAATTTTTATGCCTTATATTGAAATACGTCAGCTTAACAGCGTCCCTACACTTTGCCAAAGTTTTTAGTTCCTCGTCGTGCTACGACCTTTGGCAAAGTTGACTACTCTGATTATCAATAATTTTTGAAGTATAGTTATGTAGGGGCGTTTTGTAAACGCCCACATAAATAAAATTTTTCGGACAGCCTCATTAGCAAATTAGCAAATCGCCCGTGCGGCTCGCATCTACCCGTGCGGCTCGCACAAATTAAAAATTATTCGTATCTTTGCGCCCTCATTCTAACTAATACTAAAAAAATGAAAAATATCATTTAAAAAAACGATTATGCCGAGGGAGCTCATCCAATGATATTAGAGGCGCTTATGCGTACAAATGCAGTACAACAAGCAGGTTATGGGAACGATAGCTATTCGGCAGCTGCCAAAGAACTCATCAAAAAAACAAGATAGAAAAACCCTAAGGCGCAAATATTTTTTTGTAAGTGGAGGTACAAGCTAATATGTTGGTAATAGGCACTTTGTTGCGCACCCTACCAAAGCGTGATTGCCCCCGAAACAGGACATATCGCCGACAATGAAACCGGAGCCATAGAAGCTGTAGGACACAAAATACACTTAGCCCCCTGAGGTAAACGGTAAAATTACCCTGAGAACATCGCCGATTTTGCCACCCGCTATACAAATTATCCACACCAAGTACAACCACGACTCGTGTATATTACGAACGCCACCGAGATAGGAACTATCTATACTTTGGCAGAGCTCAAAGCGATTTACGAGTGTTGCCAAGCGCACAACCTCCTGCTATTTATGGATGGAGCGCGATTAGGGTCGGCATTGAATGTTGAAGACAACGATATACAATGGAAAGATTTAGCGCGTTATACCGATGTGTTTTATATAGGAGCTACCAAAAACGGCGGATTGTTAGGTGAAGCCATTGTAATGAACAAACCAGCCCTCGCCGAAGGTTTTGAGTATTATCTCAAACAACAAGGCGCATTACTTGCCAAAGGTCGTTTGCTCGGCTTTGCAATTTCTCACCTTGTTTGAAAAACGGATTGTACGATGCTTTGGCATTGCACGCTAACAAGCAGATGAAGCGCATCAAAAGAAGCGTTTGTAGCCAATGGTTATACCTTGCTTTCAGATACTTGTACAAATCAGTTATTCCCGATACTCACTCACACACAAATTGCTGCATTGGCAGAGCAGTTTGATTTCTACCAGTGGCAAAAAGTAGATGAAACCCACAGCGCCATTCGGTTGATTAGTTCGTGGGCTACTACCGATGCACAAGTAGATACGCTTATCCAAGCAATTCAATTATTATCAGTTGCAAAATGAAAAATTATCTTCTTCCTTTTCTCTCTATCGTTATAGGGGCTTGCCTTTGTGTTGTGGCTCAAACCCACGCAGAAGAGTAGGATTGTTGTTATTGGCTTTTAGTGGTGCTTTTTTGATGGGGATGACCATTTTTCACCTCCTCCCCGAAGTATATCACGAAGCATTGCACACTCACGAGGAAAACAGTGATTTTGGCGATAAAGCCATAGGACTATGGATTGTTGTGGGCATACTCTTGCAAATCGTCTTAGAGTTCTTTTTCTCACGGTGCCGAACACGGTCATTTTTCATTCACCTGCCAAAGGATTACAAACGCATTTTCCTTGGGGGTTGTTCATCAGTTTGAGTATCCACTGCTGCTTGAAGGCTTTCCGCTACACGAGCACAGCAATATGGTGTACGGCATTTTCATCCACCATTTGCCCATTGCTATGGTGCTGACAATCTTTTTCTTAGATTCTGGCATCGGACTCAAACGCACGCTCGCTTTTTCTGTTTGTCTTTTCGCTAATGACCCCGCTGGGTGCTTTTTAGCAAACTATGTACCCGCCTTATTGCCCTATCACAACCTGATGAGTGCCGTAGTCGTAGGGATATTCTTGCATATCTCGTCAGTAATACTGTTTGAAACCTCCGAAAATCACCAATTCAATTACAGGAAATTAGGCGTGATTGTTATAGGTTTTGCAATGGCATTTCTATTCAATTAAGAAATAAATAGCAATTTAATATAATAAAAAAAGGCTTCCTTTAGGAAGCCTTTTTCGTTGGTCTACTAGGACTCGAACCTAGAATAACAGAACCAAAAATCTGCTGTGTTACCATTACACCATAGACCAGCGATTTTTGCATTTTTGCGGTGCAAAGGTACTGCTATTTTTCTAATCTGCAAAATTTTTTTGAAAGTTTTTACAAAAATTTGATAATTTTCTTTTTGTAAATTGAAAAATCAGAAAGAAAGTTTTGGTTACTCACATCGGGAAAAAGGATTCTTCAACTTCCTATATCCAACCCCCTAAAATTGGCTATTTAACAAATTATCTGTACTTTTTGCACCCTGAAATAAAACCGAAAAATGCGAACAAGATCAATAAAAAGAATACTATCAATGTGGTAACCCTTGGTTGCTCTAAAAACGTGTATGACAGCGAAGTGCTAATGGGGCAATTAAAGGCTGGCGGCAAAGAAGTAGTGCACGAAAAAGAAGGTAATATAGTGGTTATCAACACTTGTGGATTTATCAACAACGCCAAAGAAGAGAGCATCAACACTATATTGGACTATGTACAACAAAAAGGAAGCAGGATTAGTGGATAAAGTGTTTGTAATGGGCTGTCTATCCGAACGTTATAAACCCGATTTAGAAAAAGAAATCCCCGATGTCGATCAATATTTTGGCACTAGTGAATTGCCCGCTCTGCTTAAAGTTCTCGGTGCCGACTATAAACACGAACTCATAGGGCGAACGACTCACCACTACACCTAAAAATTACGCCTATCTTAAAATATCCGAAGGTTGCGACCGTCCTTGTAGTTTTTGTGCTATCCCACTGATGCGTGGCGCTCATATTTCTACCCCCATTGAAGATTTGGTAACCGAAGCCGAAAAACTCGCCGCCAAAGGGGTAAAGGAACTCATTCTCATCGCTCAGGATATCACTTATTACGGCTTAGACCTCTACAAAAAAACGTGCGCTTGCCGACCTATTGCGCGCCTTGGTAAAAGTTGAAGGCATTGAGTGGATACGCATTCACTATGCCTTCCCCACAGGTTTCCCAATGGACGTGCTTGAGGTGATGAAAGCCGAGCCTAAGATATGTAATTATTTAGATATCCCACTACAACACATTTCCGATAAGATTCTCACCAGTATGAAACGCGGTACCACCCAGGAGAAGACTACCAAGCTCCTCAATAAATTCCGCGAAGCAGTCCCCGAAATGGCAATCCGTACAACCCCTAATTGTAGGCTACCCAGGTGAAACCGAAGAAGACTTTCAGGCACTTAAAGAATTTGTTAAAAGCAATGCGTTTTGAGCGCCTCGGTTGTTTTACCTATAGCCACGAAGAGAATACTACAGCCTATGAGTTAGCCGATGATGTACCTGAAGAAGTAAAGCTACAACGTGCCAATGAAATTATGGAATTGCAATCGCAAAATATCGTGGAATTGAACCAAAAAGTAGGTAAAACCTTCCGTTGCCTCATCGATCGCAAAAGAAGGCAACTATTTTCGTAGGACGCACCGAATACGATTCCCCGATGTAGACAACGAGGTACTCATCGATGCCAAAAAAACATTATGTGAAAAATAGGTGATTTTTACCGATGTCAAAATTATAGAAGCTGCCGATTATGACTTGTACGCTGAACCCCTAACTAACGGTTAATTTTATTAATTATTTTATTGTTTATCATCAATTGTTTTTTTATCTTTGCAATCGTAATACAGAAATTTATATATGAAGATAGCAGTCATAGGCACAGGTTATGTAGGCTTAGTATCAGGCACTTGCTTTGCCGAAATGGGCACAAAGTAACCTGCGTAGATGTAGACGCTATCAAAATAAACAAACTCAAACAAGGGATTATCCCCATCTACGAACCTGGATTGAAGAGATGGTACTGAGCAATGTAGCTCATCAAACCTTGTTTTTTTCACAACTGACATAGCCGAAGCTATCAAAGATGCCGAGGTCGCTTTTATAGCAGTAGGGACTCCTATGGGCGATGATGGTTCAGCCGATTTGCAATATGTACTTTCAGTAGCCCAAGCAATAGGCGAAACGATGCAAGGAGAGCTCATTGTGGTCGATAAATCTACCGTACCTGTAGGCACAGCCGATAAAGTGCGTGCTACTGACAAGCTGCCTTAGATAAACGCGGAGTGAATTACAAATTTCACGTAGTTTCCAATCCCGAGTTTTTAAAAGAAGGCAAAGCAATTCAGGATTTTATGAAGCCCGATCGCGTAGTCATAGGAGCAGATAGTGAAGAAGCTTTTACAAAAATGAAAGCGCTCTATTCTTCATTTTTCTTGCAGCACGAACGCTTTATCACAATGGATATTCGCTCAGCAGAGATGACTAAATACGCTGCCAATACAATGCTCGCTACTAAAATATCTTTTATGAACGAGATTGCCAATATCTGTGAGCGTGTAGGAGCGGATGTCAACAAAGTGCGTATTGGGATAGGATCCGACAGCCGTATAGGCTACAGCTTTATTTACCCCGGTTGTGGGTATGGAGGTTCTTGTTTCCCCAAAGATGTATTAGCATTAAAAATTAGCCGAAGAGGTTGATTACAAAGCAGAACTTATCGAGTCCGTCGATAAGGTAAACAACCGACAAAAAAATATGTCATCGCCCAAAAAGTAGTTGCCAAAATATGGCAAAAACCTCAGCGGTAAAACCTTTGCCGTATGGGGGCTCTCATTCAAGCCCGAAACTGATGATATGCGTGAAGCACCTGCAATTTACGTCATTAAAGAATTGGTGAAACGGGGTGCCAAAGTGCAAGCCTACGACCCTAAAAGCAGTACACGAGGCAAAAGTATGTTATTTAAAAAGATGTAGAGGTTACTTATGTAGAAAGCAAATACGAAGCCCTAAAAAGGAGCTGACGCCCTCATTTTACTTACCGAATGGAAAGAATTTCGCGTCCCCGATTTCGATGAAATAGCCAAATTGCTAAACGAAAAAGTAATCTTTGATGGACGCAACCAATACAATGCCTTTTGAGTTACCCCAAAAAGGTTGGGAATATATACAAATAGGAGTTTAATAGTTAGGTGAGAGTTCTCACAATTCCTATAGCTCCCACAGCTCTCACAGCTCCCATAACACCTATTAGAAAAAGAATTAATTATGGTTACATTACAATTAACATTTAACAATGAGGCTGAATACGCACTCTTTGATACTCTTTTTGAAAAAAATTCAAAATCAAAAAGTGGTGAGTGTAGGAAAGCCTTTGAATACTTATTCTAAAACTACAGCTCAGAAAAATAAAAAGCTCGTAGTCAAAAAAACAGAAAGGAACACTTACCACTGTAACACCAGATAACCCTATGGACTCTGACCAACTAACTTTTTACAGTACAAATATCCGATGATGCAATAGATGATTTAAAAATTATCAAAAAGTCAGGAACTCCTGCTATAAAAACAAAAAAATAGAAAGAATCATTCAAGAGTTACAAGAAACTCCAACAAAAAGGAGTAGGGGCTCCTGAACAGCTTAAAGGAGAAGAAGACGTTGTTTATAGCAGAACACTCAATAAAAAAAGATAGGCTTGTTTATGAAATATTAGAAGAAGAAAAACGTGTAATTATAATTCAATTTTTAGGGCATTACCAAGATAAATAAAGATTACATCTCTTATAAACTTTGACAAAGTCTAATGAACTGATAATCTGTTTCATAAAATTACCAGTATCATCTCAATTTCTCTGAGACTCTCTGAGCCCACTGATAAATCACATTTTTAATTCTGCATTTGCAAAATGAAAAATATTAGTAACAGGAGGAGCTGGCTTTGTAGGCTCAAACCTTTGTGAAGCTCCCTAGCCAAAGACCCTCAAAAACGATGTCTATTCATTAGACAATTACTTTACCGGAAGCCGAGACAACCACGTGTCTGGAGTAACCTACATAGAAGGTAGTACCGAACACATTTTCGAGTTGATCAATTTCACCCCCTGATTTGATATATCATCTAGGGGAATACTCACGAGTAGAGCAAAGTTTTTGAGGATATAGACAAAGTCCTTTTGTTCAACAAAAATAGGCACCTTAAAAAGTGTTAGAGTTCTGTCGTAAACGCGGGAGCAAACTGGTATATGCAGGTAGTAGCACTAAGTTTGGCGATGGCGGAATGGGCAAAGACCAAAGCCCTTATGCGTGGAGCAAATCCTCTAACACCGAGTTAGTTAAGAACTATGGTAATTGGTATGGATTAGAATATGCCATTGTATATTTCTACAATGTCTATGGCAAACGAGAAATACGCACTGGTAAATACGCTACCCTCATAGCTCTTTTTACTGAAAAAAATGAAGAAAGGAGAACCCCTAACGGTAGTGAGTCCCGGTACCCAACAGCGCAATTTTACTCATATAGACGATATAGTCGATGGATTGCTATTAGTAGGACAAAAAAAGGCAAAGGTGATGGTTATGGCATTGGTAGTCCTGAAACCTATACCGTGCTGGAAATAGCCCAACTATTTGGAGGCGAAATACAAATGCTACCAGAACGCAAAGGCAACCGTATGACCTCCGAAGTCATCACCCAAAAAAACAGAAGCTCTTGGCTGGAAAGCTAAGAGACATATAAAGGAGTTTATTAAGGATTTAGTAGATTAAAAGAATTAGCAATTTATTTACTATGTTAAACATCAGCAATTTTATAGCAAAAATACGTTACCAAGCGCCCTGAAAGTATGTTTCAGGTAGATTTGCACACCCATCAAGTAGCATTAACTAAGGCTATTGAGGGCAAGAGCGTGTTAGTAATCGGTGGCGCAGGCTCTATTGGAAGTTCATATATCAAAGCCCTACTACCTTTCAAACCTAAAACTTTGGTAGTAGTAGATATCAACGAAAACGGACTTACTGAACTCACTCGCGAATTGCGCAGTACTTCCGCTTTTACTGTACCTGCCGACTATGTAACCTACCCTATGAATTACGCCGATGACACTTTTTGTGAAAAATGTTCAAAGATCGTGGCGGGTTTGATATAGTCGCTAACTTTTTCAGCTCATAAACACGTACGAAGCGAAAAAGATAAATATTCAGTAGAAGCCTTTACTCAAAAAACAATGTAGTAAACGCTAAAAAAATTCTTAGATTTATTATGTGACTATCCCCCTGAACATTTCTTCTGTGTATCGACCGACAAAGCTGCTAACCCTGTAAATATAATGGGAGGTAGCAAGAAGATAATGGAAGATATGATAATGGCTTATGCTCATAAGTTCCCCGTAACTACAGCACGTTTTTGCCAATGTTGCTTTTCTAATGGCTCATTGCCAGCAGGATTTTTTTAGAGCGTATTGCTAAAAACCAACCATTATCAGCCCCTTCCGATGTAACTCGTTACTTTGTATCTCCCCAAGAAAGCGGACAAATTTGCTTAATGGCTTGTATATTAGGGAATACAGGAGAAATATACTTCCCTAAACTCAAAAAGAACAAGTGCTTACTTTTCTCCGAGATAGCCTCCCAGCTATTAAAAAGATTTAGGATACACCCCTCTGGAATGTCAAACTGAAACTGAAGCTATCACTAAGGCTGAAAAATAGAAAAGAAACAGATAAATGGTATCCCGTTTATTTCTCAAAAAGCGATACCACAGGCGAAAAACCCTACGAGGAATTTTTACACAGAAGAAGAAAAAGTAGCCTTTAGATAGCTACTCCTCATTAGGAGTCATATCTCTACAATCATTCAAAAATAACCGAAATAGAAAAATTTTATAGATAAACTAAACCAACTATTTGATAACCCCACAACCGAAAAAGACATCACTCAGCTGATGAAAGCATTCTTAGTAAAATTTCGACCACCAAGAAACAGGACGCTATTTAGATAGCAAAATGTAATTACAAAAATTAAGGCAATGAACATACCCGAAAACCATATCATTCATACGCGACCTTTACGGCAAAAAAAGAAGATTTTTATCCCCTCTACACGCCCCTACTTTTTGCAGGAAATGAAAAAAATATTTAGAAGAGTGCATTGATACTACTTTCGTATCAAGCGTAGGAAAAATTTGTAGACCTCTTCGAACAAAAAAATCGCCGAATACACAGCTGCAAAACAAGCCGTCGATGTGTAAACGGTACTAATGCCCTCCATATAGCCTTAAAACTCAGCGGGGTAGAGAAGGGGATGAGGTCATCACCCAGCCCCCTAACCTTTATTGCTACAACCAATGCTATCGTATATGCAGGTGCTGTACCCGTATTTGTAGATGTCGATAAAGATACTATGGGGCTCTCCCTAAATCTTTAGAACAGTTTTTTTGCAAGCAAATGCTGAACTACGAGCTAATGAATGCTTCCATAAACAAACAAACCGACGTATCAAAGCGTGTATGCCAATGCACACCTTTGGACACGCCTGTCGTATAGAAGAAATTATGGACATCTGTGAGCGTTACCATATAGAAGTAGTAGAAGATGCCGCCGAGGCTATGGGTAGCTATTACAAAGGTAAACATTTGGGGAACCTTTGCCAAAAATAGGCGCTATCTCTTTCAACGGCAACAAAACAATTACTACAGGCGGCGGAGGTGTAATTCTCACCAATGATGAGACCATAGGCAAACACGCCAAACACCTCACCACTCAAGCCAAATTGCCTCACGCTTGGGAATTTGTACACGATGAAATAGGCTATAACTACCGTATGCCCAATATCAACGCTGCATTAGGCGTAGCCCAACTAGAACAATTAGATCACTTTTTAGCCAACAAACGCACCACTGCCGAAGCCTATAAAAACTATTTTTCAAAAACAAGGTATTGCGTTTTTTTCGCTGAGCGAGCAGAAGAACGATGCAACTATTGGCTCAACGCTATTATCTTAAAAAAACAAAGAAGAGCGTGATGCTTTCCTTACAGAAAGTAATGCTAAGGCTGTAATGACTCGCCCTATATGGCAGCTGATGAACCGGCTACCAATGTTTAAAGATTCCCCTAAAACTGACCTTAGCAACGCCGAATGGTTAGAAGCTAGAGTAGTGAATATACCCAGTGGAGTGAGATGAAAAAGAAAAACCTAATATCATCCTTGTAGGAGGCGGAGGTCATTGTGCCTCGGTCATAGATGTAATTGAACAACAAGGAAAATATACCATCAAAGGAATTATCGATACCAAGGAAACATGTAGGAGTATTAGGATATAAAAATTATAGGCACTGACGACGATTTAGAAAAAAATTATACCTAACTTGCCCTAACGCCATTATCTCTGTAGGACAAATAAAAAAATAATGCTTTGAGAGTGCATTTGTTCCAAAAATTGAAAACTATAGGCTATCATTTGCCCGTAGTCATTTCTCCTTTAGCGTATGTCTCAAAACACACTATCATAGACGAAGCTACAATTATAATGCATCACGCCTTTGTAAATGCAGGCGCTAAAAATAGGAAAAACTGTATCATCAATACCAAAGCAAATATTGAACATGATGTGTCCAAATAGAAGATTTTTTGTCATATATCCACAGCAACTGTGGTTAATGGAGATAGCATAATTGGTAAAAACACTTTTATAGGAAGTAATGCTACTATTTCCAATGGAATAACTATTCCTCCCAATAGTATTATATCAGCAGGAGAATTTATAAAAAGATGAAAAAAACAATTATTATAGCCGAAGCAGGCGTTAATCATAATGGCGATATCGCCAAAGCTAAAGCCCTTATTGATAAAGGCGCTGAAGCAGGAGTCGACTATGTGAAATTCCAAACTTTCAAAGCTGGCAACTTAGTAACCAAACAAGCAAAAAGAGCAGCTTATCAAGATAAAAAAATACACAAAAACAGCGACTCCCAATACGAAATGCTCAAAAATTAGAACTCTCCCAAGATGTTCACAAAGAGTTAATTGACTATTGCTCCGAAAAAAGGCGTACAATTCCTCTCTACTGGATTTGATTTCGAATCGTTAGAATTCTTTAGCTGGCTTAGGTATTACAATAGCCAAAAAATCCCTTCAGGTGAAATTACTAACTTGCCCTATCTAAGAAAAAGTAGCAACTCTTTTTCCCTGAAGTGATACTCTACAGGCATGGCTACGATCTCCGAAATAAAAGACGCCGTAAAAAGTACTAACTGATAACGGGGTAAGCAAAAACAGAATTACAGTATTGCATTGTAATACGGAATACCCCACCCTATGGAGGATGTAAATTTAAAAGCTATGCTCCATATACAGCGAGAATTAGAAGTGCCCATAGGTTATTCCGACCATACCTTAGGAATAGAAGTCCCTATAGCTGCGGTTGCCTTAGAGCTACCGTGATCGAAAAACACTTTACCTTAGACAAAAACCTACCCGGCCCTGACCATAAAGCATCACTTGAACCCCACGAACTAAAAAGCTATGGTAACCGCTATTCGAAATATAGAAAAAAGCAATAGGCGGTTCTGGTATCAAAGAGGTTTCAGCCTCCGAGGCTAAAAAAACAAACCTATCGTCAGAAAAAGTATCGTCGCCGCCAAAAATACTCAAAGGAGAACCCTTTACCATTGAAAACTTAACCGTAAAACGACCCGCTACAGGAATTTCTCCCTATGCAATGGGATAACCTAATTGGTAAAACCGCTAAAAAACTTCCAAGAAGACGATTTGATTGAACTATGAGAAAAAAATTTGTGTCATAACCGGAACAAGAGCCGAATTCGGCTTGTTACGCCCTTTGATAGAACTCATCAATAAAGATATTGAGCTACAATTGCAACTCATCGCTACAGGGATGCATTTGTCTCCTGAATTTGGTTATACTCTTGATGAGATAACCGCAGCAGGTTTTGCAGTCAATAAAAAAAGTAGAGTGTTTGCTCTCGTCAGATACTTCAGTAGGCATTTCAAAGAGTATTGCCTTAGCTGTTTCAGGTTTTGTTGATGCGCTTGAGGCTCTACAGCCCGATTTAGTAGTAGTTTTAGGTGATAGAACAGAAATATTAGGGGCAGTGATAGCAGCTGGAATGGCTAACATCCCAATAGCACACTTACACGGAGGTGAAACAACCGAAGGCGCTTATGATGAAGCTATTAGGGCATAGCATTACTAAGTTTAGTCATTTACACTTCACTTCTACAGAAATCTATCGAAAAAGAGTAATACAATTAGGAGAGCAACCTGATACAGTGTTTAATGTAGGCGCTATAAGTTTAGATAGTATTAAAAATTGGAGTTATTAGATAGGGAGGCTTTTTGAAAAAAATCTATTGGCTTCAAACTCAAAAAGGAATGTACTTATTACCTATCACCCAGTGACACTTGAAAAGGAAGCCCCTATAGAAACTTTTTGAAAATATACTGACAGCCCTTGATGAACTCAGCGACACAGGGCTTATTTTTACCCACGCTAATTCTGACAAGAACGGACGTATCATCAATAAAATGATTGCTGAATATGTAGAGGCTCATAAAGATAAAGCGGTCTCTTTTAAATCATTGGGGCAATTGCGTTATCTATCAGCCCTACAATTTGTAGATTTTGTTATAGGAAACTCTTCTTCTGGGATATTAGAAGTTCCCTCATTTTACATTCCTACTATTAATATAGGTGACAGACAGAAAGGACGTATTTGCAGTGAGAGTATTATTAATAGTACTAATACTTTGGAGGATATCAGAAAAAGCATTACTTTTTGCCCTTAATAAAGAATTTAGAGAAAAATACAGCAACAAAAAAATGTTATATGGCAATGGAACTGCCGCTGAACAGATTTTGAAAGTAATCAAAGAACATCCTGTTATTTCTTTGAAAAAGTCGTTTTTACAATATTGACAATTAATTAAAGCTACTATGCGGACTGATGTTTTTAATACATAAAAAGTAAAAAAACTTAGTAGAGGGGTTACAGCGCCTTAACGAATTGCGTAACTTGAGTAGGCTTATTCTCTTTTGTAGTAGATGATAATGAGAAAGTTGTAGGTTCAGTTACGGATGGCGATATACGGAGGTCTATCATCGCTGAGCAAAAACCTACAGAAGACTCTGGGAGAGATTGCAAACCCAGATTTCAAACGACTATACCAAAAAGACACTTTATCAGAGCTTTGAGAAATATCGAAAAAGCGATATAAAAATTCTACCTATCCTCAACCAAGAAGGTAAAATGGTCGATTTGATAGATTTAGAATATACCAAAGCTCAACTCCCTTTAGAAGCAGTAATTATGGCAGGAGGGCGCGGTAAACGCTTGAGTCCACTTACAGATACTATCCCAAAACCAATGTTGCGATTAGGTGATAAACCCATCATAGAACACAACATAGATAGGCTCATTAGTTTTGGAATCAAAAAAATTTATATATCAGTAAAATATCTTGGTGAGCAGATAATAAACTACTTAGGTGATGGTAGCCAAAAAGGCATCACTATAGAATATGTATGGGAAGACGAACCTTTAGGTACTGCAGGAGCTTTAGCCCTAATAAATGACTTAAGTACAGAACATATTTTGCTGATGAATAGTGACCTGTTTACTAATGTAAATTTTGAGTCACTCTATCTAAAACTCATCAATGAGGGGGCAGATATGGCTGTAGCTTCTACTGAGTATAAAGTAGATATTCCTTATGCCGTATTTGAAACCCAAGAAGGACAAGTAACAAACTTTAAAGAAAAAAACCTAGTTTTATATACCACTCAAACGCTGGTATTTATATACTAAAACGCTCCTTGATTGCTAAAATAGAAAAAGGTAAGTATTGCGACATTACTGATGTAATGGAGCAATTAGTTACTGAAGGAGGTAAATTGGTATACGACCCTATCATAGGCTATTGGATAGACATCGGTAAAAACTGTAGACTATGAGCACGCACAAGAATTTATCAAACATTTGCAAGATTAAATATTATTATGGAAATATTAATCACCATTTGCGCAAGGGGAGGTTCTAAAGGAATCCCTGGTAAAAAATATCAAAGTTATCAATGAGAAACCTCTCATATATTACACTCTAAAAACAGCCAATGCTTTTTAAAGAAAAAATACAAAGGCAAAGTGGATATTGTACTTTCTACAGATAGCCAACAAATAAAAAGAAGTGGTAGAAAGACAAGGGCTATATATAGAGACTGACTATACCCGTCCTGAGGCATTAGCTACAGATACTGCTGGGAAATTAGGCGTAATCATAGATGTAAAGAACTTTATGGAGCAAAAACACCATAAAAAATATGATTATGTTTTTAGATATGGATGTTACAGCTCCTCTAAGAAATGTAGATGATTTAGAAAAGGCTTTAGCTTTATTGGAGCAAAAACGCACAAGCTTATAATATTTTTTTCAGTAAGCCCTTGTCAGAGAAATCCTTACTTTAATATGGTTGAAGAAAAATAAAGAGGGTTTTTATGAGCTTTGCAAAAAGGAAGTTTTTTTAACACGACAAAGTGCTCCAAAAGTTTTTTTGATATGAATGCTTCTTTTATTATTACAAAATAGCTTTCTTTGACAACCATTGTGAAGGTGTGATTACAGATAAAAGTTTAGTTTATGAAGTACCACACTTGTGCTTTGATTTAGATGAACCTATTGATTTTGAGTTTATGTCATTTTTGCTAACTCAGAAAAGATTGGATTTTGATTTTAACTATTAGATAGATGAAAGTACTTATCATAGGGTTTAGGATCCATAGCTCTGAAGCACATCAAAGCATTACAAGAGCTTTTATCCTTCTGTAGTAATTTATGCCCTTCGCAGAAAAAGCTGAACTCTAAAGGAATAAAGGGGTTATTGAAATTTTTGATATGGATGAGATAGCTGTTGATACACTTTTCATTTATCTTGATATCCAATCCTACATCAGTACATTATGATACTATTCAAAAAGTTATCAGATACAAAAAAACCTTTGTTTATAGAAAAACCTATTTTTGGAACCCTCTAAAGAAGCTAATGATTTGGTAATGGAGGTTGAAAAGACAAGGGATATCAACTTATGTAGCTTGTAATCTGCGTTTCCTGGAAAGTATTGCTAAAACAAAAGAGTTGCTTGTAGGCAAAAAGAGTGAATGAAGTAAATGTATATTGTGGTTCTTACTTGCCTGATTGGCGTCCTAATGTAGATTTCAGGAAGGTATATAGTGCCAACAAAGAAATGGGAGGGGCGTACATATTGACCTTATTCACGAATTGGATTATGTATATTGGCTATTTGGAGCTCCTATCCATACCCAATCTTTCTTTAGCAATAAATCATCTTTAAATATTACTGCCTATGACTATGCTAACTATTTATGGGAATATGATGATTTTTTTCAGTTTCTGTAGTATTGAACTACTATAGGAGAGACAGCAAACGCACCCTCGAAATACTCACTGATGAGGGAACTTATTTGGTAGATTTATTGAAAAAAATATTATTTTATATAATGATGAACTTGTCTTTCAATCAAGTCAATTGTCATTAGAAACCTATACTGCTCAAATGCAGTTTTTTTCGTAGAAGAAATATTAAACAAACAAACAAAATTCAACACCATCGTTGAAGGATATAAAGTTTTAGAACTATGCTTGCAGGAATAAAAAGACAAAGTAGTAGTAGTTACTGGAGGGGCAGGCTTATTAGGCAAAGAGTTTTGCCAAGCCATTGCTACTAATGGAGCTATTGCTATTATGGCAGAACGAGAACTCTCAGTTGCTGAAAAAGCTGTAGAAGCATTGGGTATGGAACGTATTATCCCTGCCCAAATTGACATTACTGATACCAATTCTATACAAAAAAACTTATAACCTCTATCTCAGAAAAAGTTTGGTAAAATAGATGCTCTCATAAATAGTGCCTACCCACGAAATAAAAACTATGGGAAACACTTTTTTTGAGGTAACCTATGATGATTTTTGTGAGAATGTAGGCTTGAACTTAGGCGGTTATTTCCTTACTTCACAGCAATTTGCTAAGTTTTTTTCTATGAACAAGGCTATGGTAATATCATCAATTTAGCCTCTATTTATGGGGTAATTGCGCCACGTTTTGAGGTTTATAATAATACTTCTATGACTATGCCAGTAGAATATGCCGCTATCAAATCAGGTTTAATACATCTCACCAAATATATGGCTAAATACTTTAAAGGGAAAAAAATATTAGAGTAAATACCATTTCTTTGGGAGGTATAGAAGACAAACAACCAGAGTCTTTCTTAAGAGCTTATAAAGAGTTTTGTTTAAACAAAGGAATGCTCAATGCTAAAAGATATTTCAGGTACGGTATTGTTTTTGTTATCAGACCTTTCAGAATATGTAAATGGACAGAATATAGTAGTAGATGATGGTTTCACTTTGTAAATAATAATTAACAAGAAAAAAATATAAAAAAATATGAGCACAAAGAAAATTTTTCTGGTGTAAGAATTGTTTAAATATGTCTACTCGTCCTCGAATTGAATTTGATGATCGTGGATGGTGTAATGCTTGCCAATGGATGGAAGAGAAAAAAACTCTTGATTGGGAAAGTCGACAAAAAGAACTTAAAGAATTATTAGATAAATATCGTTCTAAAAATGGTGGTTTTGACTGTATTGTAACAGTGAGTGGGGGAAAAAGATGGGTCTTATGTAGCTTATATGCTAAAAACATAAATACAATATGAACCCTTTGGCTATTACTGTTAGACCTGCTCTTTCATTACCACTTGGCGACCAAAAACTTATTTAATTTCATTCAATCAGGATATAGTCATATTCATTTATCTACTAACCCTAAAGTATTAGATAAGTTAAACAAATATGGCTTCATTGAAAAAGGATTCCCTTATTATGGTTGGCTTACAGCTATAATGTCTGGAGTTATAAGAATTGCAACTAGTTTAAAAATTCCATTACTATTCTATGGTGAAGACGGAGAAATAGAATATGGCGGTTCTACTGAAAGTAAAAAAATAGAGCTTTGTATAATATAGAATATATGAAGCGTATCTATTTAGAAGGAGGACACGAAAAAAGTATTGAACCGAATAAAAAGAGGATGAAGATATCTCCGAAGCCGATTTGTCTTTCTTTAAATTCTCAAGTGAATCGGAAATATCAGAACAGGGATTGCTTTTTTTACTCACTGGTCATACTATGAACCTTGGGATTCATATCGTAACTATGTTGTTGCTAAAGAACATTGCGGTTTGGTAGAAAAAAAGATGAAGGTAATCAAGATACTTTTTACCAATTTTGCCCAAAATGATCAAGCTTTTATATGCTTTACACGCCTATATGATGTATTTAAAATTTGGCTTTGGTCGTGCTACTCAAGATGCTGGAATTGAAATCAGACGAGGTGCGATGACTCGTGAACAAGCCTTTAAACTTGGTGAAAATGTACGACAATGCCTACCCTGCCGATTTAATTCCTCTGTACTTAGATTATTATAAAATGACTAAAGAAGAGTTCGATGCTGTTTTTAGATAAATATGCTAACAAAGACCTTTTTGAGAAAAATAGATGGTATTTGGCAACCTAAATTTACTCCTGGAGAAGATTTTATCATAGAAGAATGAAAAATAGCTATTGTAGATTATGGAATGGGAAATATCCATTCTATATTAGGCGCGTTAAAAACATTTAGGCATTTCAGAAGTAACAGTTACTGATAGTTATGAAGTACTTGCTAAAGTAGATAAACTTATCTTGCCTGGAGTAGGTTCTTTTGCTAAAGCAATGAAAGATATAGTAAAGAGAAATTTAGATACTTCTCTAAAAACTATAGTATTAGAACAAAAACCTATTTTTAGGTATCTGTTTGGGAATGCAAATAATGTCGCAGAGTAGTACTGAAGATGGCTACACAGAAGGGTTAGGATTTGTAAAAACAAAAGTGGATAAATTTACGGATATTTCCTTACCTGTTCCTCACGTAGGATTTAACCAAGTGCAGCTGCCAAAAAAACAGCTACTAAACTGTATAAAGGTTTTAATGATGCCCCTGATTTTTACTTTACACATAGTTATAAAATGCAAGGTGAAGATGTTATGGAGGTAGCCACTTGTAATTATGAGGTATCTTTCATAGCTTCTTTTTGAAAAAGAAAAATATAGCAGGAGTACAATTCCATCCAGAACTGAGCCAAAATAATGGCTTGAAACTTATTCATAATTTCTTAAACGAATTTTTAATGCTACGTAAGAGAGTTATTTTTTTACTTTAATTTATAATGAAGGCTTTTTATGCAGAGCAGGAATTTTAGATTGCAAAAAGTTGGGGATATCAATTGGTTGCAAAAAAATTCTATAAGTTCAGTCAAATAGCTTTTTTTCATTAGATGAACTTATTATCTTAAATACTAATAGAGATGAAAAAAATATGGAATCTTTCTCAAGATAGTAAGCAGTTTGGTAGAAAAATACTTTTATCCCTATTGCTGTTGGAGGTGGTATCAGATCTGTTGAAGATGCTCAATTATTATTTCAAAGTGGTGCAGATAAAATAGTTTTAAATACTAAATTATATGAATCTCCTGAGCTGGTATCACAATTAGTAGAGCGTTATGGTTCACAAAGTGTAGTAGCTTCCATTGATTATAAAAAAATGGCGACTCAATTGATATATATACTCAAAATGGTACCAATAGAATTGATAAAAAGTTTAGAAGAATATTTATTATACTTGAAAGAACTAAAAATAGGTGAGATTTACTTAAATTCTATAGAAAAAGATGGAACTGGTTTTGGGTACGATTTATCACTTGTAGAAACAGTAAAAAAAGTAATAAATGTACCATTAATTATAGCAGGAGGTGCAGGAAATGAAAAACATCTTTCGGAAGCCTTACAAAAAAACAGAAATTGACGCTGCTGCTACTGCCAATCTCTTTTAATTTTATAGGAAATGGATTACCTAATGCAAGAAAAATACTTACTTGATTTAGGATTCAATATAGCTAATTGGAATGATAATAAGTGAATTTATAAAAAAATATAAGTATTGTATCAAAAGCCGACAGAATCGGGTCCTGATATACCTTTTACTCATTGGAAACTACATTTTAATAGCTTGATGCTTAAATTATGTAAAAAAAGTTCTATCATTTCGCTGATACAGCACAGTTTAGAGCTGGTGCTTATGCTATTGGTTGTTCTCAAATCTCTATTGGTGAAAGAGTTGTAGTACGACCACAAGTAATGCTTTTTGGAGAAACTGTTATAGAAATGCCTCTTTCTATCATCATAGAAGACGATGTGATGATGGGCTGTGGAGTACATATTTACGTGAATAATCACAAATTTGAAAACCCTCACATCCCTCTTATAGACCAAGGCTATTATCCTGATGAGCAGGTAGTACTAAAGAAGGGATGCTGGATAGGCGCTAATAGCATTATCTTACCTGGGGTAACTATAGGTGAAAATAGTGTAATAGGAGCAGGTAGCATAGTAACTAAATCCATCCCTGATAGAGTGGTAGCTGTAGGTAACCCTGCAAAAAAATAATTAAAAAAATTGAATAATATGTCTAATATTCTATTTTTTTAGTCGTTAGTGAACTTACATACTTATATGGCAGCATTGATAAATATTTAAAGGATAATTACAATACCATTCATATAGCGTATGATGATTATGAAAAAAATATTTTTAAGAGATTCTTTTGGGATAGAAAAATATTATTCATTTCAAAAAATGAGATGAAAAAAAGTTACTCAAGAAGATTTGTCAAAAAATTAATTTGCAAGAGATAGATGATTTCCTATTAAGAACTACCTCAGGTAATTTTTAATTTAAAACGGAGCTCTATCTGCTAATAGAACAGGAATCTATCTTACTTATGAACAAAAATATAATTCTCTTAAAAAACATATTATCTCGTCTGGAAAAATATCTTTTAAAAATATAAAATAGATTTTTTTCTTTCATGAACCAGTATCTTTATTAATGGTACAAATAGCTGCTTGTTTTTGTAAGGAAATGAATGCTGTTTTTCAACAAATCAATCTCTTTTCTGGAATTGATAATGATACTTTTTATTTTACAATGATTGATGATTATTTGGGTGAACCTACTTATCTCTTAAAAACAGTACAATAAAATTACAATAACAGATATCAACGAGAATATAACAGAAATTAAAGCGTTTATCTCAAAAACAAGAAAAACCTTAACATTCTTGTAGCTGCTTTAGGAACTGGAAATATATCTATGAAGGACTATTATTTATTAAAAAGTAAAAATCTTTCCTTTTTAAATATTAGGAGAATTTTTATTTCTGCCCCATTAGATCCTATTGTTGATAATATAGAATTATTTTTACAAAAAGATAATCTATTGCAAAAAAAGAGTTATAAATTTAAAAATCTTATAAAAACTATTGCTTTCGAAGACTTAGATACATCAAAAAGAATATTATTATTATCCAATTCATTTAGAACCTGAAGCTTCTGTATTATATCTTGGTGATAATAAATATACAAATCAAATCAAACTAATTGAAAATATAGCCTCCCAATTACCTCCTGATACTTTTTATATGTAAAAGATCACCCTCATTTAGTCGGTTATAGGAATGTGATAGATTATAAAAGATTAAAAGCAATACCCAATGTAAAGTTACTAAAGACATCTATATCTGGAAAAACAAGTAATTTGCCATTGTAAGGGGGTTATTACAATTAATGGAACAGGTGGTTTTGAGGCTTTTGATGATGAATAAACAAGTTATTACTCTAGGGTATAGTTTCTATCAAGTTTGTAAAAAGAGTCTATTATTTAGATGATGTATTCAAACTACGAGAGCTTCTATATTCTCTAAAAAAATGTACACTATGAAGATGATGAGGAATTACACCACTTTTTACTTTTAGCATATCTTAGATCTTTATTACCTGGGTTTATTGATTTTTTTAGTAACATGCACCAAAAATTACATATTAATCTAGATGAAAAATGCTAAAACGGTAGCTAATTCTCTTGATAAATGGATCTCTTTTTATTACAAATGAGTAAATTACTAAGTTTCTTTTAGAAGAGCTTCTTTTTCATTCGTGCTCATAAATGTCTTTACCGCAGGCTTAGGGTTTGTGCGTTCATTTGCTTTTTATGAAGTTCTTAGGGTTTGAAGAATTAGGGCTGATAACAATGGTCAATACTACCGCCTCATTATTGTCTCTTTTTTTCAAATAGGACTTATCAATGGTGGATATCGTATTATAGCATTAGGACACGAAAAAGTTATTGAAAAAAACTAATAATAATATACTTAGTTTTTCTAATCGTGGTGTCTGGAGGTGTTTTTATAATCACTGCAATCCTAATCCTTTTTAGGAATAATAAAAAGACTATGCCACAGCCCTTATAAGCATAAGTATTGGCGTACTTTTCTTATTTAATAATTGGTTTACCAACCGCCCTCATTGGTAGTGGAAAAACTACAAAAACTAAACTATGCTAACTCAGTGAGTGTTATAATATCCTTGCTTTGTCTCATTTTGGTGTATTACTATGGCTTTGTGGGTGCTTTTGATATGTTTATTTGCACAACCTATGTTTTTATGCTCTTATCAATAGATAAAACCTTTAAATTTACTAAATTTGAAATAGAAATAAGTCATTTGCGTTATATATTGAGCTTTGGTTTCATCCCTTTTCTCTCAGGTATTTTTCTTTTTAATATATTCACAAATAGAACGCTGGGGCATTTCTTTCTTATTAGGAAATGAAGAATTAGGAAAAAAATGTATCTCTTTTTATAATATTAACCCTTTGGATACTAATACCTAACTCTATTGGTAATATCTTTTTTTCCCAAAAGCCATAAAAATATTATGACATAGGTGATAAAACCTAATTTTAATAAAAACAATCTATAACAATATTAAAAATTATAGTAACGTACAACATTATAGGATCTCTTTTTATTATTTACTTTGCTAACACCTTTAGTAGGACTTTTTTTCCTAACCATTTACCCTATGTATATTTGGTGTTTCTATCAATAATAGGATTGTTCTTTAGAACATTAGCTGACCCTTTTTCTTTGTTTTTTTAATAGTATTGTAAAACTAAAAAATATATTTTTGGTCTGAACTAATTTCTTTATTTCTTTATTGTATTAGTTTGTTATTATTCTATGTTGGAAATTATATCTGTTTAGAAACATTTATAATTTGTTTCAATATTTATTTTTTTCTCAAGATGTTTAGTATCTTTATTCTTTTACTTTAAAAATTAGGAAGATATATATTTATTAATGTAATGATAAGAATACTTTTAAGATACTCAAGAGTTTTCTATTTTGCGATTTATAACCTTATTGTATAAATATAGGTTTAAATCTTTTGGTAAAAAAATCATTTATACAATCCCTCTAAAGATTGATGGGATTGAAAAATATAGAAATTGGAAGTGGGGTTTTCTATTGCATATAAAAACTTGGTTAGCTGCTATGCCTCTCACTGGAGGAAAAAAAGCAAACTTGTCATTGAAGACGGTGTACATATAGGAAATTTTAATCACATTTATGCTACCCAATCCATTATTATTAGGAAAGATGTACTAACTGCTGATAAAGTCTATATCTCTGACAACTTGCACGGCTATGAAGATATCAACACTCCTATCATAAAAGCAACCTATTGTACAAAAAGAAGTAGAAATAGGGGAAGGCAGTTGGTTAGGAGAAAATGTTTGTATAATAGGAGCTTCTATAGGTAAACATTGTGTTGTAGGAGCTAATTCAGTAGTAACCAAAGATTTTCCCGATTATTGCGTAATCGTAGGGGTTCCTGCTAAAATAGTAAAGCGCTATTGCTTTGAACAACAAAAATGGAGAAAAACAGATAACAATGGTAATTTTATAGATTAATGGAAAAATACTTATTACAGGAGGTGCTGGCTTTATAGGCTCTAACCTCGCTTTAGCTCTCATCAAAAGAGGACACCAAGTAACCGTTCTTGATAACTTATCAGAACAAATTCACGGCAAAAACCCTGAAAAAAACATCTCCTTTATACCTCAGTATTAAGGATAAAGTGCAGTTTATTAAAGGTACAGTAGCTTGTCGTGAAACTTTGCAAAAAGCTATTGCTAATAACACTGTTATCGTACATTTAGCTGCGGAGACTGGCACAGGGCAATCAATGTATGAAATACAACATTATACTGATGTCAATATAGGAGCTACAGCTTTGTTATTAGATATCCTTACCAATGAGAAACATTTGGTAAAAAGTAGTAGTTGCTTCTTCTCGCGCTATTTATGGAGAAGGCAAGTACTACAACAAAACTAAAAACACTTTTGTCTATCCCCTACAACGTACCGATAACGATATGCAAAAAGGAGATTTTGAAGTAAAAGACCCTCAAAAATCATTCTGATGTCCTTGAATTAGTCGCTACTACCGAAGATGCAATCATTCACCCTACCTCGGTATATGGCATCACCAAACAGGTACAAGAACAATTGGTAATGACAGTCTGTCCTACTATAGGTATTGCAGGGGTGGCTTTCCGTTACCAAAATGTATATGGACCAGGTCAATCACTTAAAAATCCTTATACAGGCATCCTTTCCATTTTTCTACCCAAATAAAAAAATGGCAATGGCATCAATATTTTTTGAAGATGGAAAAAGAAACACGCGATTTCGTATTTATCAGCGATGTAGTAGATGCTACCGTTTTGGGGTATAGAAAAAGAAACAGCTAACAACCAAGTATTCAATGTAGGAACAGGAGTAGCTACTGATGTGATCACTGTAGCAACAGAACTTTCAAATAATTATGGTATTCAAGTACCCATTACTATATCGGGCAACTATCGCTTAGGAGATATCCGCCATAATTATGCCGATATCACTAAAGCAAGACAATTGTTAGGCTTTGAACCCTAAAAATATCTTTTTAAAGAAGGACTAAAACAATTCACTGATTGGGTAAACACTCAAGAAATAGAAGAAGATAAGTACCAACAGTCTATAGATGAAATGAAAGCCAAAGGATTGTATAAATAGGTATGGAAAAAGAAAAAATAATATTTATCGCACCTGTGTTTTATGATTATCATAAAATAATCACAGAAAAAAACTAAAGGAATTGTTCGGTGAAACACTTTTTCCCCGAACGAAAAAGCTAATTGGCTCTTTACCCTCCTAAACAACATACACCCTAAACTGATTAATCTATATCAACAATTCCTTTTCTTCTTTATATGGCAAAAAAATTAAAAAAAGAAGAAAAATATTACAGATTTCTTTGTGATTAGAGGGTACTAAAATGCCTATTTCTTTTATTAAAAAAATTAAAAAAAGAAATTCCTAATATACGAACCACAATGTACCAATGGGATTCTATAAAAACAATTCTTATGAATACTTAATTCCTTGTTTTGACAAAACGTATACTTTTTGATTATAAAGATTTTGAACAGAGAAATGATTTACACTTTTTTTACAGTTGTTTTATACCGATAATATCAAAAAATAAGAGATGATAAAGTCCCTACTCAGTATGATTTTTCCTTTTTAATTCATTTACTATGGAACGATATGATGCCATAGCAAAGATTATAGACTATTGCAAAGAAAAACAACTTAACTGTAAAACAGTTCTGTTACATCCCCTATCGTACTTTTTAAGTATAAGTATTTATTGCGTATCCCTTTTAGATAAGTCTCTTCTGTCTTTTTCACCTATGAATCGAGAGGAATATATAGATTGTCTATCCAATGTGATATAGTTGTAGATATCAACCATTCTACACAAACAGGACTATCTATGAGGGTTACAGAAACTTATGGCGCAGGAAAAATTATTAACAACTAACAAATCTATTGAAAAAAGACCCTTTATACAACAAAAGTTGGGCTCAAATTTTTGACATAAATAACATAGAATTATCTCCTTTTTGAAAAACAAGAAAAATTCTGTTACAGATGAATTGTATATAGATAATTGGTTAAAAAAACTATTTTATAAATAAATGTAGATGAGAAAAAAGCTTTATATACTCTATATTAAAAAAATAATAATAATGTTTTTTTAGTACTCCTTAATTTTGGAGGAGTATTGAGTTTTTTTCTACCCTATCCCTTTAGGATTAGCTATTCTCTCTCTTTCTATTCTTTTTATTTTAAGAAAGCGTTTTTCTTATAAAAGAAAAAAATATCTATATTTCTTACTTATAATCTATACAATATTAATAGTTTCTATTTATATTAATGAAGTTTCATTTGTCAATTATAGAGGTATATTTATGTCTCTTTTTTTCGAGTGTTTTAATACTTTCTTCTTTTGAAAGTACTAAGGAAGTAGCGAATTATTTTATAAAAGGCTTGCCGGATAGTAATGTGGTTAGCTTTTTATAAATTTTTATTCTAACATCTCTATTACCAAATTTATTTGTAAAAACTGTTGCTAACGATAGTTCTTATGAAGTATTTACTATTCTTTATATTTTCAATGATTTGGGAGTCCCTTACCAAATAGCAGGTATCAATTTCTTTAGAAACCAAGGCGTTTTTGGGAACCTGGTGTTCTTCAAGTCATAATGAATATATTGGTTTATTATTATTTATTTGAAGAAAAACATTAAAGCATATATTACTACCAATTTTTATACTATTAACAACAGCTTCTACCACTGGGCTATTTCTTTTTTTGCTTTTTCTTTTTACTCTTAAAAAGTATTAAAGAATTTGATATAAAAAAATTTTTTTATTTTTTTGTATTAGTAGGAATCTCTTTTGTTCCTATTTTAATGAATGATATAGAGTATAAGTTTAAGGGGAAGGGGCAACAGTCTTCAGAATTAAGAACCTATGATGCTCTAATGGGGCTTTATATCATCTCTAAATATCCTTTCACAGGAATTGGAATTGATAATGATAAATATAAAAAGAAACTGGCTTATCTTTTGTTGAAGTGAATGGAAAAACTTAACTATCGAACGGGGAAATACCAATTCCATTATTTTTGTTATGCCTTTATTTTGAATTCCTTTAGCTATAATTATATTATATAGAGTATATCATCAACGTTTATTTGATGGTTGTTTTTATAATTTTAATAGTATGTCTGATGTCAGAACCTCTGATAACACGAATGTTTTTATTTACTACTTATGAGTTCTATTAAAATAAAAAAAGTAGTAAACTGGAGAATAATTTATCCAATAGTCTAATAGCAAAATGAAAATCGCCTTTATAATACCCTCTCTCATTAACGAAGGTCCCAGTGATTGTCTCTAAAGATATTATTGAGGGACTTATAGATAAAGTGACTTTAATAGATGTATATTATTTTTGATGAAAGAGAAAACACCCTTTCTTTCTCTTGCAATACCTATAGAATTTCTTTTCTTTCAGAAAATAGATTTCAATAAGTATGATGTAGTACATACCAATATGCTCCGTCCCTGACCTTTACACTTGGTATCACCGAAAAAACTGATAAATGTAAGTTTGTGTCTACCATACATCAGTTTATGTATGAAACTTTAAAAAAATACCTATAATAGGTTTATAGCATTCATTTTTGAGAAAGTATGGATACACGCTCTTAAAAACAAGATGAAATAGTATATCTCAATCATATAATGGAGCATACTTACAAAAATCGTATAAAAAGCAAGTAACGTAATTTATAACGGTAGAACTTTTTTTCTAAAGAAATAATAAATGCCCCTGTAGAAGAACATTCAAAAACTATTAGCTATCAAAAAAACAGTTTAAAAATCATAGGTATTCATTGTATAGTCACCAAAAATAAAGGGAGTACATCAAACTATATTAGCCCTAAAACATCTCCCCGATTATTTCTTTATCATCGTAGGAGATGGCACAGACTAGAAAATTTAAAATCCTTAGCTAAGCGAGAAAATGTGTACGATCGCTGTTGGTTCTTGGGCTACAAAAAGAATGCTATTAGTTACTTAAAAGTATTTTTGATGTATATGCTGCGACCTCCTATTCTGAAGGTTTCGGACTTTCTCTATTAGAAGCAGGGCAATGTAAATTACCTATTGTATGTTCCAACATAGCAATTTTTAAAGAATTATACAATGAAAATGAAGTAGTTTTTCTATGGGTTAGACAACATAGCCTCTCTATCCGAGGCTATTGCAAAAAAACCTTTAATAATAAACAACAGTACGCTGAAAATATATACAAACGTGCTATAGATGATTATAGCATTGAAAAATATGAGTAATCAATATTTAAAAACTATATTGCAATAACTAATGAAACTCTCAGCCTCCATAGTTTTATACCAAACAGACCTTACACCATTAAAAAGGTCATCGATAGCTACTTCGCTTGCAAAAAGTGAGGATCTACAGCTGTTCCTTGTAGATAACTCACCTACCGATAGCTCAAAAAGCGTTGCAACGATGTACCCCGATAAGGAAATACACTATATTTTTCAACAACGAGAATATGGGGTATGGCAAAAGCACATAATATTGCTATCAAAAAAATCTATGGAGCAAGGGCTATCCTATCACATAGTCTTAAATCCTGATATTGTCATACAAGAAGGCGCCTTAGAAAAACTCACTTTTTATATGAATGAGCACCCTGAGGTAGGCAATATAATGCCCAAAAATCATCTATCCCAATGGTCAACTGCAATACCTTTTGCAAACTCCTCCCTCCCTATCGACCTCATTTTTAGACGTTTTATCCCTTTTTAAAAAATGGAGATAAAATCAATCAAAAGTATGAATTACATTCCTTCAGATATGACAAAAATAAATATCCCTAATCTATCAGGTTGCTTTATGTTCTTGCGTACTGAAGCCCCTTGAGAAAGTAGGATTATTTGACGAAAAACATCTTTATGTATTTAGAAGATATAGACCTCAACCGTCGCATCCACCGTGCCTACAAAACCATCTTCTTCCCCGAAGCCGTTGTTGTACACGAATATCAAAAAGCATCCTATAAAAAAATATCAAACTATTGAAAGCCCATATCAAATCAGCTATCTATTACTTCAATAAGTACGGATGGTTTTTGATAAAGAAAGGAGAATTATAAACGCCCAAACACTCCAAGAGATAGAAAAATAATCAATCCTTTCTCTCTCAGTTCATTGACATAATATCCCTGTTACAACCCTGTTACCCCTCGTTACAACTTTTTGCACACTCGCAAAATTCGCCGCAATTTTTGCACCGTAAAGTTAGGGAAATAAAGTTCAGAAATGAGATAGGAAATAGAATAGTGGTCAGCCCCTCTGGACAGGCTGACGTGTCCAGCACTATCCACTTTTCACTATTCACTTTTCACTTTCCCCTAACTCCCTAATTATGAACAACTTTAAAATCAAACAAAAATGGCAAAAAGTATTAATAACATCGTAACAGAAGGACTTTCAGGTCGAATTGGTAAACAAATCGTTTTCAGCCAACGCAATGGCGAAACCATCGTTTCTAAATTCCCAGTGCGCACCAAAAGCCTACCGTTAAACAATTAGCACAGCAAACAAAATTCTCAAATGCTATCACCTACGGCAAAAAAACGCTTTTGCAAGACAATGCTCTTAAAGAAGCCTATACTACCGAAGCCCTCAAACGCAAAGGTGTAACAGCCTACAACCTCGCTGTCGCCGATTTCCTCAAAAGCTCCCGTGATAGAAACCGTAGACGTTTCAGCCTACAAAGGTCTTGCAAGTGGAGAAAAAAATAGCGATTGCAGTAACCGATAATTTTAAGGTAACCAGCGTGAAAGTAGCTATCGTAGGTAGCGACGAAAGTACCGTAGAACAAGGCGAAGCAACCCTTAAAGAAGGCAAATGGATTTATAGTACCACCGCTACCAATACTCTCTCTCAGGCGATAAAGTAGTAGTAACCGCTACCGACCGCCCCGGTAACCAAACCACTAAAGAGATAACTCTCTAAAAATTACCCGTTACCATAACATCCATTAAAAAACAATAGGTTCACCTCTCAAAAAGATGAACCTATTGTTCTTATAATTTCACTCTTTAGTATCTTTAGCTTATAGCAAGTAAGTTTTTCTAAAGTGTAGACATATACGCTCTAAGGCGTATTTTTTTATTAGGATTTTTCCTTTGGGTGGAATATGGGGCTCGAAACCCACGACCTTCGGAACCACAATCCGACGCTCTAACCAACTGAGCTAAGACCACCATCTTTATTTTTTTCAGGGGCAAAAGTAATACCTTTTTTTGAAACTACCAAACTTTTTAAGTGAAAAGTGAAAAGTGAAAAAGTGAAAAGTTTGTATAGATTTGATTTTTAAATACTTGTTAATTGTGATAAGAGAGGGCTTTTTCATCTTTTGCCGATAGAATAATATCTTTTTCGGGCAGTTGCCAATCTATCCCTATAGTAGGGTCGTTCCAACGTACACTTCCCTCGCTCTGTGGAGCGTAGTAGTTATCGCATTTGTACTGAAAAAAATAGCTTCTTCACTCAGTACGGCAAAACCGTGTCAAAAGCCTTGTGGAATAAAAAACTGTCGTTTGTTTTCCTCACTAAGCACTACCGATTCGTATTGCCCAAAGGTGGGTGAGCCTTTGCGCAAATCTACTGCTACATCCAATACCTTGCCTTTCACAACTCGTACTAATTTGGATTGTGCAAAGGGGGCTTTTGGAAGTGCAAGCCACGCAATACGCCATAACTGGATTTTTGATTCGTTGTCCTGTACAAATGTGATGGGGGCTACTTGCTCGTTGAAACGCTGTTGTGAAAAACGACTCGAAAAATAACCTCTGTCGTCAAAAAATACTTGTGGCTCTATAATCACCACACCTTCTAATTTAGTTTTTGATTACTTTCATCAGTGGGGGTTTGTTCGTCTATGGGGTCTGAAATTTCCTCTACAATTTTTAGATTTTTTTAGAGGATTTTCCTAAGTTTCTATTGCTTTTGAGTGCATTAATACGCTCGGTAATGAGGGTCACCAGTAATGAAATCTATGTTGGATTCAGTATATGATTTCTGATAAACTTTCAAAGCTTTTTATAATCTTCTGTTTTTTTCGTAGTATTCGGCAAGGAAAAAAAGTTAGGCATAGCGGTTTTTACATAGCCATTGCTTTCACATATTTTGCTAACTTTCTAAGTGATTCCCAATCAGCAGCCGATTTGATAGCTGTATAAGTAGCCATCACATCGTTGAGCAAAGGTTTCTTTTGAGCCCAAAGTATTGTTCGATAGTGTTGTATTTGTTTTCTAAATATTCAAAAATATTGTTGCTAAGGGTTTCCATTTGGGTTTTGTATTCCTTGCCACCTATGGGTTTGTAGATATCAAAACACTCGTCGAACGCTTGTGCGATTCCTTGTAATTTGCTGGAGTTGATGGAGTTTCCTTTCATATCGGCAAAGCGATAGACTACCGATTCGTGTAAAGGGGTACAGAACGCAAGCCTTTTTCAAAATTGATAGTTTTATCGTAGTTGAGTTTGTTTTTCTATATCGGTGGTAGCCATATAGTAATACAATCGGTGTTGATCTTTTGATGCTCCCATAGCAAGAGCACTGGCAAATTCGGGTGCCATACGCGGTATAACCGTAGGGTTTAAACTTACGTACATACTGAAAGGCGACTTAGGGTTGAGCAGGTAGTAGTTAATTAAGAAACCAGCTTCTTCAGATGCTACAATTCCTTTGAATCCTGCTATAGGATATTTGCTTTGTATATAGGGTACTAATTCGGTGGAGATGAACTCAAAATAGCGTGCTGATTCGTTCATAGGGCGAGCTACTTCATCAATAACAGCTACATCTTCTAATTTTTTTCATCGAATACGCCTACTACTATACATTTGGGCATTTCTTGAAATTGTTCGTAATAACGCACAGCGGTTACTACTGGTTCCATTAGGGTATTGGCATTGAGTACTACTATGAGTGGGTACGTTTGTTTATCGGTATAACCTGCGGGCTTGTAGATACCTAATTTTTGGCGATTGCCTGTCTTGCCTGAAGTGAAAGTTTCGTTGCTAATTTGAGCAAAAATACTTTTGTGCCATTAATAAGGCAATGAGAAGTGTACATATTTTCTTCATCTGCATAGATTTTTGGTTTGAGCATACAAAATAACTAAAAAAGGCTTATATAAAAAGTTATTTACTGTTTTTAACGAAATTTTAACGGAGGGAGGGTAATTTACTAATTATACTGATACTTGTGCTTTAATGGCGGGATAGGGGTCGTAGCCTTCTAAAACGGAAATCCTCATAATCAAAAGCAAAAAGGTCTTTTATAGCTGGGTTGAGGTGCATAGTAGGCAGTTCACGAGGGGTACGGCTGAGTTGCAAAGCTACTTGTTCGCGATGGTTGTTGTAGATGTGTACATCGCCAAAAGTATGCACAAAATCACCTATTTGCAAATCGCATACTTGGGCAAGCATCATTGTCAGTAGGGCATATGAGGCTATGTTGAAGGGTACTCCTAAAAACACATCGGCGCTGCGTTGATACAACTGACAAGAGAGCTTGCCATCGGCAACATAGAACTGAAAGAGGGCGTGGCAAGGCGGCAAGGCGGCTTTGCCGTTGGCTACATTCTCGGCAAACGATTTCCCTGTATCGGGTAATACCGAAGGATTCCAAGCCGATACAATGATGCGGCGGCTTTCAGGGTTGCTTTTAAGGGTTTTGACTACGGTTTTTATCTGGTCGATAGCTTCACCATTCCAATTACGCCATTGAGCACCATATACAGGACTCAAGGTCGCCGTTCTCATCAGCCCATTCATTCCAAATGCGCACGCCGTTATCGGTAAGGTATTTGATATTGGTATCGCCCTTTAAGAACCACAAGAGTTCGTAAATAACTGATTTTAGATGGACTTTTTAGTAGTAACTAAAGGGAATCCCTTTGCTGAGGTCAAAGCGCATTTGGTAACCGAACACGCTGGTAGTACCGGTACCAGTGCGATCGTCTTTAGAATAGCCATTTTTCGAGGATATGGCGCAAAAGGTCGTGATATACTTTCATTTTTTTATATAATAGCCTCACCCTTGTTTTTCAGCATACTCTCTTCTGAGTATTCAGAGGTTTCTCCCAAAGGGGATTGTAGCAATAAGTGAGTGTTTATAAGGTATAATAACTAGTGCTAAATCTATATTTAGATATTAGCAGGGCGCAAAAAGTACGGATAATTTGTCAATTTGCCAATTTGCTAAATATTTGTATCTTTGCCTTCTTAACAAAAATTATACGATGAACATTGCTCTCGATGCTAAAAGGGCTTTTCATAATTTCCGTGGTTTAGGTAACTATAGCCGTGATCTGATTCGTATGCTTCAAGAGCATAAGGTAGGGCATTTGTACCTATTCAACCCTCAAAAACGCAAATTTTTAGGGGTAAAAATTGATGAAAAATACTACTGAAATCACTCCTCAATCTTTCTTTTTGGCGCAAATTTAAAAGTCTTTTGGCGCAGTTTGAGAATCACCGATATAGCTCAAAAACTACCCATAGATCTCTACCACGGGCTTTCAGGGAGAAATTCCCAAAGGTATCGCTCAGCATTTGCCTACGGTGGTAACTATTCACGACCTTATTTTTATGCGCTACCCCCAATGGTATTCGTATTTTGACAGAAAAAAATTCACTATAAAAAGTTTCTTTATGCTGCCCAAAAACGCCCAGCATATCATCGCTATTAGCGAACAGACGAAACGCGATATTATTACTTATTTGGATGTTCCCGAAGAGAAAATTACGGTAGTATATCAAGGTTGTCACAAGGCGTTTAAGCAAACATATACTGAGGATGAAAAAAAGCTGCTATACGCCAAAAATATCAGCTTCCTAAACGTTTTGTACTGAATGTAGGGGGCTATAGAGTCTCGCAAAAAATGCTCTCGAAATAGTAAAAAGCTATTGACCCTCTTGAAGATATATCGCTTGTGTTAGTAGGTAAGCCTACTAAATATTACGAGGAGATAAAGGCGTATTGTGAGGAGCACAACCTTAGTGAGCGTGTGCAGTTGCTCAGCGGGGTATCAATGGAGGATTTAGCGATTATCTACCAACTGGCAACAGTGTTCTGTTATCCTTCAGTGTTTGAAGGTTTTTGGTATTCCTATAATAGAAGCTTTATTTTCTAAAACACCCGTTATTACTTCTAAAGGCAGTTGTTTTTCCGAAGCTGGAGGGAGCATTCTATCTATGTGGATTTAGATCGAGCAGCAGCCGAAATACGTGACGCTATTGTGAATATTACCAAAGATGAAGCGTTGCGCACTCAAATGATTGTTAAAAGGCTATCACTATGCACAACGCTTTACTGATGATGCTGTATTTCAGGAACTAATAAAAGTTTATAATCAGGTAACAGGGAATAGGAGTTAGGGTTCGCTTGTGAAGGTACTGGCGGGCAAATTAGCTTCATTCACTAAATTTCCGTCGGTAACAGGGCTAAAAGCCATAGCGCACCATTTTGGGAGTACTTACTTCCTCACTCGTTACTTTTTACTTCTTCTCCTACAACTTCGGCTGTTGCCGGATAGAAAATTCCATTGCCGTTAGAAAGTTCAAAAACCGCGCAACGTTTTGCCATCGGCAGAGTGCATTCCTTGGGCATAGTCAAAAAGAAATGGTAGCGACTTTTCCATTGAAAGTTGCTGAACGGAACAAAGGGCCAGAAGGGATTACCTTTTTCCATAAGTATCGTTCAAAGCCCATTGAGCTAGGCGTTCTCCCTATAGGTTGTTTGTTTTTGGGGTGTACATCGGAGGGGTGACCATAATCGTATGATACAGCCATTCCGCTATGAGGCACAACCTTCATCAATCGTCTCTGACTGTCTCTAAACCAACCCCAAGACGGGCGGTTAATACTTGATAATTGTACGTAATAGAAAGGCATTTGGGGGATTGTTAAACTCGGTGCGCCAACTTTTTACTAATAGGGGGAACAACTTGCTATGAGCATCTTTTGTTATGAGCGTTGGATTCGCCTTGATACCAAATCACCCTTTGATAGGGAACTGAGCTAAAGGCAGTATTCCAGCTTCGAACAGATAAGCAGGTTCATAAGGGTGGCGTTGTAATTTATCGGTTGCTTTTTTTGATATTTTCACCTGCGCGCTGGCGTACCCAATCCATTATAAAAATCGTTTTTCACGCCAATTATTAAGGATACGAGGGAACTCGTATTCTAGTGTATGGCGGTCTATCCATGATTCGGTAGGTGATCCACCTACGGCATTGCAGATGAGACCTATAGGCATATCCAAATCTTTTTGTAGGGTACGGCCGAAATAATAGGCTACTGCCGAAAAGGCACGTATGGTTTTAGGGGAGCAAACTTCCCATTGAGCAGGTTTATAGTATTGTAACACATTGACAGAATCCAAGGCTGAGTTCTCCCAAGCGTTAGCATTATCAGTACGCCAGCGAGCTTCCATATCGAACAAGCGGATGTTAGGATTTTCGGCTTGAGGGATATCTCTTTCGCCCGTTGAGGCTTGGAACATTTCAAATTCCATATTCGATTGTCCTGAACAAAGCCATACTTCACCAGCAACTACATTTTTAAAAATACGTTTTTTTCTTTACCAGCGGTAATTTGTAGGGTATAAGATTCTTTGGCGGTAAGTGGGGCTAAGGTTACTTGCCATTTGCCATTGCTATCGGCAGTGGTGGAGAGTTGTTGTTTAGCTATTTTCACAGTGATTTTAGTGCCTGCATTAGCGATGCCGTGCAAAGGTAAGGGTTGTCCGTGTTGCAATACCATATTATCAGAATAGATAGCGGGGAGTTGCAAGCCTCCGTAATTACCAGTAATAGCTCCAAATACTACTTGTGCCAAGATAGCAGCACCTTGTGTATTAGGGTGTACGGCATCGAGGGAGCATTTGCGGGAAGTGGTAAAGAGGTTCATGAAAATCGATGAGTTGTGCATTTGTTTGCTGAGCGACAAGTGTAATGGCTTGTTGTATTTCGGCGTGCCAATCGCGTGTTCCCGATTCAAATCGGTGGTGGCGATGGGAGAGTGGAGTCATACGTGCGATAACGAAGTGCGCTTTAGGGTTTGCTTTTTTGAAATCATCGATGAGCGATAGATAATCTTTCACAAAATTATCGCGGTAGTTAGGCCAGTTACGCGGGTCGGTATCATTGATACCTAAGTGAATAACTACGATGTCACCTGCGAAATTAAGGGCTTGTTTATAAGCCTCTTGCTGTATGTAAGGGCGATGGCCTTTGTTGAGTAGGGTAGCGCCCGAATGTCCGAAATTACCTACCTCATAGCCTTTTTCCTAAAAGGTGTTGTAGCACAGAGGGGTAGCTATTTTGTTCACGGTTTTCGATGCCATAGCCATAGGTAATGCTATTACCTACACAGGCTACTTTAATTGTTTTTTTTTGTCCCCAACCCAGAGAACTGAGTAATAAGGCACTGATAAAGAAGATTTGTTTTTTCATTGGTTGCTAATTATAATAATCCCCCTATTCTTACTAAGCTGCCGAGTATTACCATTAGTACCCCAATAAGGGTTACACAGATGATATGCACTGCCATTTCGGGTAACTTGTTGAGCTGACCTTTGCGCAGTTTAGGCAATACTCTTGTTTGTGCCGAAATAGCAAAGCATATAGTGGTGAGCAAGAAAATGAGTTTCAGTGATACCACGCGCTCTATAGGGGTGGCGAATGAAAACCAAGAACTGAAACCAGCGTTGTAGTCGTAAGCCATTAGGATCCCGTGATGATTAACACGGCAAGTGAGGGCATACCGATAGGCTCGTAAGTCTTTTTCGAAATTGCCTATATAGCTGAAATCTTTATGCTTGAGGGCTTTTGGCAAATAGCCAATAGCCAATACTAAGTGTCCGCCTACCCAAATGGTGGCAGCAATGAGGTGCAGAACGAGGAGAATGTGATGTGTGTACATAGGTCAGGTTTCAGGTTTCAGGTTTCAGGTTTCAGGTTTCAGGTTTCAGGGGTTAGGGGTTGTGCTTCCCTATTTCCTAAATTCTAATTTCTAATTCCTATTTATTATTAAAGGTGTTCATTGTGATATTAGCCCTGCTAAGCCGTAGGAAAATTACGGCTTCAGCGCATTTTTCTAAACGTTCGGGAGGAGATTTTTTTCTTCAGGGAGTCCACTCGCCGAGTACATAGTCTATTTGCTTACCTGACTCAAAAATTACTGCTAATCCCAAAACGCAAACGCGCGTATTGCTGGGTATTGAGCTGGGCTTGAATATCTTTAAGTCCGTTATGACCGCCATCACTTCCTTTGCCTTTGATGCGGATAGTGCCAAACGAAATATTCAAATCATCGGTGATGACTAAGAGATTTTCTAACGGAATGTTCTCTTTTTCCATCCAATAGCGCACCGCTTTACCGCTGAGGTTCATATAAGTAGAAGGTTTTAGCAGTATGAAAGTGCGTCCTTTTACTTTTATTTCTGTCAGGTCGCCTAATTTTTGAGTGCTGAAGGTAGCATTGTGTATTTTGGCTAAGGTATCAGCTACCATAAAACCGATATTATGGCGTGTATTTGCATATTCAGCACCTATATTGCCTAAACAGGCTATTAAGTATTTTTTCATAGAACGGATAGTTACAAGTTATTTGTTTTGATGTAATCTATGATTTGTTGAGTGAGGTGATGTGGTCACTGCCTCTCACTCCGTGAGCGTGCATTGGGTAGATAAAAAGTATCTATAAATTTATGATAGCGTCGCGGGTGATAGTCATCAGGTGTTGAGGGACAACTACATCGTCTATACTACCGTGAATGAACAACAACGGACGATTGAGGTTATCGAGGTATTTACCTACTCGGCTGTTCTCATAACCTTCGGGGTTTTCTTTTTGGGGGTATCCATATAGCGTTCGCCATACATTACCTCGTAGTATTTCCAATCGGTTACAGCCCCTCCAGCTACAGCGGTGGTAAACACATCGGGGTGGCGGGTGAGCAGGCTCGAAGCCATAAATCCTCCGAAGCTCCAACCGTGTACCGCTATACGATTTCCATCGACATAAGGCAAACTCTTGAGGTATTCTACCCCTTTGAGTTGGTCGTTTATTTCAGTTTCTCCTAAATGGCGGTGGATAACACTCGAAAGCAAATCCTCGGTTTTTCACTGCCGCGATTGTCCAAAGTAAAAAACGATATACTGTTCGTTCTCTACGAATGAATGTAACCACAAATAAGTATCGGCTAACCATTCGTTTTTCACTTGTTGAGCGTGAGGGACCTCCATATACATAAATGAGTACAGGGTATTTTTTTGTTAGGGTCTAAAGTAGTAGGTTTTGTGCAATTTTGCCGTAAAGAGGCGTGCCGTCTTCAGCTTTTAGAGTAACAAACTCGGTAGTTCCTACAGCTATACCTTCCAATGGATTTTTTTAGCAGTGAACAAACGTTGCTTATTGCCTTTATCGGTACTGATAAGGTCTGTGTTTTGAGGATTGTAATGCTGCTATAGCTATCTAACAGATAGTTACCACTATAGGCTTAACTGTACATTATGAGAGCCTGCCTCAGGGAGTAAGGGCAGTTATTTTTAGGGTTTTTGAGGTCTATTTTGAAGGCGTGTTGCTCACGAGGGTCGGCACCTGTACCTGTGATGAATACATATTTGCCTTTGCGCATCGAAGCCTAAAAATATCTTGCACTACCCATTGGAAATTAGTGATTTGCTTGATGAGTTTGCCATTGGTGTTGTAATGATACACATTGGTAAATCCGTTGCGTTCGCTCAACCACAAGAACTCATCGGCTTTGTTAGGCAAGAAAAACGGCAGGTTTTTCGGGTTCAACCCATTTAGCATTACGCTCTTCAAAAATGGTATTTACTTTTTTTACCTGTGCGCGCATCGTAGCGATTGAGAGCGAAGTGGTTTTTGAGCGCGATTAACTTCGGCTAACAAAATATAACGTTCATCGGGACTCCAAGCTAAGTTTGTGAGGAAGTGTTCATCGGTGGTATCGATATCTAAGTACAGCACCTTTTTGGTTTTGGAAGTCGTAAATCCCTACGGCAGCCTGTTCACTGGGTTGTCCTGCCATTGGATATTTTATAGATTTGAGTGTTGCAGGGGTAGTGGTGATATCTACTAAAGGATAATCGGCGACTTTGCTTTCATCTTTTGATAGAAAGCCACATAATTGCCTTTAGGAGAGAAGAAAAATTCCTTTTGTTGATACCAAATTCATTGCGGTGAATCGCTTTTCCGGCAACGATATTTGCATCGGTGAAAGAGGTAATCGCTTTTTTTTATCACTCTCGTTGTTAGCGAAGTACAAATTGTTATTGAGTGTATAAGCTACTACTTTCGCTTGAGGGTCGTATTCGGCATTTTCACTACCTTTAGGAAGAGCAATCGTTGCCAAAAATCTGCTTGCCATCGCCGTTATAGCGGTAGAAGGTATTTTTCGGATTTGGTTACGATTTCATTTTTGTCAATCAGCAAGATATCGCCGTTAAGTTGTTCAGCGTTTATACTTCCTATTTGCTCCCCTTTTGGGCTGAAAAATAAGGTAGTTTCCGTCTTTGGCATAAAGATACACATCACTATCTTTGAACCAACGAAGGCTCTCGAGAGTTTCGGGAAATAGATAGCGGTATCCCATTGGATTAGAGGGATCTTGCACGGCATAAAACACCGATTCGGCTACTGAGAGTTTGCGGTTTTGAGCAAGAGCTGAAAGGAGAAAAAAGGTTCCTAAAAAGGAAAAGTGTTATTCTTTTCATAAAATAAAATTTGTGATGTAATTATTTTTCTTGTTTAATTCTCTCCAAATATACACGATTTGTACGACTACTAAAAAGGCGTTGGGCAGAATTACGGGGATACTATTGATGAAATATCCATAAATTACAAAAGAGCACACCCACCAAGTTGGTAAGGCGTATGTACAAAAGGTTATCTTTAATAAGGAAGCTGAGCACTATGAAGAGTGATGCAGCATAGCCAATAATATTAACTATAGTCATTATCGTCTGCGGTTTTTAAGTCAGGTATTGCGTCTGAACCAAAAACATAGCCAATGCGCCGAGAGTAAAAAGCTATGTACATATACCACTGGGTGCGGTCGGGGGTATTATAGAGGACATACACTTGGTAGGCACAATAGAAAGCGATAGCCAAATAGGCATATTCAAAAAACACGTGCATTCATAATTATTCATCTTTTGTCGTCGATAGCCAAAATACCAGTGGTTTTATGGGCTTTTAACGGTAGAAAATTTCTTATCGAAAATCCATACCTATACCATTAGTAACCGTACCTTTGGCTTCATCGGTAAAAACTAAATTCTTTATCGGTAAAAATCCAATCTTCTTTTTGATCCCAAAAAGAGTTGTTCGGTTTTTAGACGTTTGCCGTCGTAGGTAGTAAGTACTACATTGTTGCGCAGTTCTACGATATCCGAAGAAGGGTAGATGATTCCGTATTGAGCTTCAATAATATTTTTATGGCGAGCTTGATCGTAGAATTCTACTTTCACACCTTCAGGGAACTCAGAATAAGGCATTCTGTTGGTTCGTATAATCTTTTGTTGAGAGGGCTTGTAACAACGGCTACCACCTTAGTAGAATCAGTATATACGAGTTTGAAGTTATAGGCTTCACCTTGGGGAATTTTTGGATGCTGAGTTGTTGCAGGTTACGCATATCGTTGTTACACGAAAAAAAGCATTGCCATACCTGATAGTACGGCAATACTTTTTACGATATTAAAAACTTATTTTCATATAGCATTACAAACGTGGCACTACTACTGATTGTCCTATCCAGCATTTGAGGGTAACTGTTTTCCCTGCTAATCCAGATTCGAACACATCTACTTTAGACGGAGCTAAAGCATCGTAACGAGCTGCTAAACTTTCCAAACCACCTTTGCGAGCAGTTTTTGGCAGCTAACCAGTATACAGCTCTTTTTTCAAATGAAGTGCTACCGCATTCGTTAGCTGAACTTGCATAGGCGTGAGCCATAATACGATAAGCATCAGAGTTTGAAGGGTTGTAAGTAAGCGCTTTTTGTGCATAGGCAACAGCGCTAGCTTTGCTGTGTTTAGAAGCGATACGGATGAGGAGTTTAGACTTCTTAAAGTTGTCGGTCTCAAGATTTACCGCCTCGTTGTAGTACTGCATAGCTTTAGTAGAGTTACCAGATTTGTCGTTCATTACCCCTAAGTAGTAAGCAGAGTTTTGCTGATGGTTTTACTTGGTGCAATGAAGTTACAATCTTCACGAAAAGAGGGTCTTTAGTACAATCTTTATCGGACATTTTACCAGCAGCGCGACGCAACCATTCTTCGTTAGTTTTGTTAGCCTCATAGTTCTTAGTGTAAAGAGGGATGAGGTTGTTACAATCGGCAAGCTGACCTAATTTAGCATCGATACTTTCGGCAATAGTTTCGTAGTTGTCTACGCGTTTGCGGTTTTGCTTCGAGCAATTTTTGTCTTTCTCACTGATAGTTCCAGCTTCTTCTTGGGCTAAGTACTTGTTGATCACTTCGGAAAGTTCGTTTTTCTCATCTTGGATTTTATCTGAAATGTTATCGTAGGCATCAAACACTTCTTGTAATTCTTTTTGTCCTTTTTCGTGTAAGGCTACCAATTCAGAGAAATACAAGTATAAAGGCTTTTTCGTTTTTGAAATCGTTTTTGCCCTCAGTAAATGCTTTGTGCAAGAGGTCATAGATTTCTTGTTCAGAGCCAGCTTTTTCGTCGAACATCAAAAGAGCTTGACGGATGCGCATTTCGGTAGCGTTGAAACGCGAAGCGAAAATACTTGTTGTAATCAGTGTACATTTGCAACAATTCTTTTTACAAATTGTGTTTTTTTCAGCACCATTACTAGTTCTAATTTTTGTCCTGCAAGATGCGTTCACCATAAGCAAAGGTAGCATAGTGTAGAGTAGGACATTGAGTATATACTTCTTTCCAAATAGGATACGCTTCTTTGTAGTTTTTCGCTTTAGCATACTCGCTAAATATCGAAAGTTTCTGAGTGAGCTCAGGAGTATTACAGTTCTGAGCTTCGGCTTGAGTTGCAAAGAAAAACCTGCAACCACTGTGGCTAATAAAATTCTTCTTCTCATTCTTGTTTTGTTTTTTTATTGATACTTTGTTCGTTGGAACCACTTATCATTTAAAGTGAATCCTATTTTTAGGTTAAACTCATTTTCTTTTTATCAAGTTGGCAGAGGTGGTACCACGTTTGCCATATTGACCTACGAGAGTAAGGTTAGAAAAAAACCTTTTACAGGAGACTAAGTCCAAAAGATGTGCCAAAGTAATTGATATTTTGACCATTTAGTACAATTCCGGTATTTTCGTATTCTATTCCGGCTCTATATGTAACTCTTTTCCAATAGCTTGAGAAGGAGTTATAGTTAGGGATCCAAAATCCTCCTAGAGCTATTTTGTAGCTATCTTTATAACTTACATTTGTAGTAGAAAGGAAAGGGTTAGAGAATTTACTATTATTGGTATATGTATATTCTAATCCGGTGAACCATTTTTTTGGTGTTCACCTAGTCCTAATCCAAATTCTATTTGAGTGGGCAAGTTGATTTTTTTGTATTTTTTTGAGTCCGGTACTTTCTAATTCTAGGGTTCTAATTTCGCGGGTAGTGAGTTGAGATCCAGTTCTAGAGGAAGCCACGTAGCTAAGGGTAGAGATATTGCGTTGGTTATCGGAAGATATGGAGCTTTGCAGGGGTGTAGACCAAAGAGGTGTACAATCTCAAACGATGTTTTAGGGTTTCCTCGTAGTATAGGCCGATATTGAAAGCACCACCATTAAGGTGGGATTTACTGAATTCTTGGGTATAGAATTCGATGTTGTTTTTGCTGATATAGGGTCGGTCATACTAATAGCGCCAAAGTGATATCGGAAAGAAGCGCCTAGGCTGAGTCCAGCATATATTTGATAGCCAGCAGAAAGGAAGAATTGGTTTACGTTTCCGGAACCTTCATACTGGTATAATCGGTTGTTTTTAGTGTTTTTTTAATTTTGTAACCTACGGAAGAGTAGGGCACTAAAACCGAAAAGAGACTCCTAATTTTTCGAGGACAGGGGAATCCAAGGGTAAAAGTAGTTGAAAGGGAAGATTGGGTGTTGAGTTTTGTGTTATTTGTAACAATATTTTTATGTTGCATTGTAAAACCGGCGGAAAAAGCGGTAAATTTCAGCTGAGAAAGAGCTGCAGGATTTTTGGATATTCACGCGAGTACTATCGGCATAAATACCGATACCTCCATAGCACTTTCTTCGGCAATTCCTCCAAAATTTTGTTCACCTATGCCATAAAAGGAATAGGGGGATTCGGTTGTTTTTGAGAAAAAGCAACGTAAGTAGCTGTAAATAAAGCGATAATAAGAGTGGTTAACTTTCTATTCATCATATTGTTTTAAACTGTCCATTTATAGAGTGTTGCATTTCTTTTTGGTATTCTAAAAATACTATTCAGCCCTTCGAGCAACACAAATGAGCTGGCAAATATCGGTTTTTATTCTTTCTTGCAAATATTTTTGATTACCTCCGGTGAGTATTACCGCTAAATCGGCAAATTTTTCCTCGTATTGTGATATGACACCTTCTATTTCTCGCACCACATTGTTATAGACCCCTGAAAGCATACAACTCTCAGTAGTATTGCCTATAAACTGTTCGGTATCAAAAATCTTGTTGTTCTAAAAGTGGTAGTTTGAGGTGAATTGATGCATTGCTTTTTAGTCGCATAGCAATTCCTGGGGCAATAGCACCGCCGAGGGTATTCTTTTTCTTTGGGTAACCACATCAAAAGTGATACAAGTACCTGCGCTGATTACCAGTGTGTTGCGATTAGGAAAAAAGCCGTATCGCTCCAGCGATTAAAGCCAAACGGTCGACACCTAAGGTTTGAGGGTAGCATATTTATTTAGAAAAGGCAAAAGGCATTGTGCTTGAAGCGAAAAACCACGTGGGGTATATGGTTTTTAAAAAAGCTGAAACGCGTTTCGGCACTTGTTACCACTGAGGCTATCATCACTTGTTGTACCTCATTAAAATCGACTTCTTTCAGCAATTGTTGCTGAAAATCTTCGGCGCTATAAGTATTAAAGAATACAAGTTCTTGCTTTTTGAAAAAGCGCTACTTTTTACAGCAGTATTCCCCTGATCGATAATGAGGTTCATAAAAAAAGATTTTATTTACTGAAGAAAACTTATATCAAAAAGTGCCAATTGGGGAAAAAATCCTTATTTCAAAAAGACGTGAGATACTTATTTTAAATATTTTTAATAAAGATTTTATTTAACATAGTAAAAATGTTAAATATTATTTGCGTTTTGTTAATTATTTTGTACTTTTTGCTGCGTGATTTAGAAAAATAACGAAATATAAAGAAATTTACTACTCAAGTGTTATCAGAGGATAATAAACTTATAAAGAGGAATATAACATTTTTAAAAGGATAAATTCAAAAACATTAACATTTTATTAATTTTTCACACTCATGAAGACTTGTCCGCTAACCATTCTCGTTTCACTTGCTATAGTGATGTATTTTTGTTAGATGTATTTTTCCTATTCTAGGGAAACTTATTTCAATGAAGATTCTATTTCTGAAAAATCTTCCTATTGCCTTTGGTTCAGTTATAGGGATATTGGTATTAGAGCAGTTGTTTTGCTAAAGAGCCTAAGGAGAAAACTCATAAAGAAGGAAGGTAAACTAACATTTTAATAGATTTTTGGGAGTTACGTCGTTCTTAGAAATAGATATTTAAAGTATAAGTGTTTATGGATTTTAGTAACTTATGTATTGAATTGACGTTAAACAATCAATTATTAAATGTTAATTGAAAAAGCCTTGAAAGTGATTGCACTTTCAAAGGCTTTTTACAGTCTGAGTTGAGCTCAGACCAACGACCCTCTGATTATGAGTCAGATGCTCTAACCGACTGAGCTATGAGACCAGTCCTTTTTACAAGACGCGGCAAAAGTAGTACTAATATTTGAATTGTGCAAATTTTTAGGAAAAATTATAGGTGGGAGTGGTGGGAGTGATGGGAGGTATAACAAAAAAACTTTGGCAAAGTGTAGGGATGCAAAAAGCGATTTTTGAGACTTTTTGGACAGCGCCTATAGGGATGCAAATGGTATTGAATAGAAAAAGTCCTTTTCTTTATGAGAAAGGGACTTTTCTATTATAAACATATAATTTTTGATTATTCGGATTTTTCTTCAAACTCTCGGTTATTTGAGCTGAAGCAGTGAAAGAAGTAATCATATTGTTGAGCATTTCAGTACCTGCTTCGGGTGAGTTAGGCAACAAAATGAGGTTGCTCTTGGTTTGCTGACCGACAGCTTGGAGGGTGTCATAATGCTGTGTAACTACAATAAGAGCAGAGGCTTCTTGTGAGCTAACGCCTACTTTTTGGAGTACATCAACGCTTTCTACCAATCCGCGTGCTATTTCACGACGCTGGTCGGCGATACCTTGACCTTGGAGGCGTTTGCTTTCGGCTTCAGCTTTAGCTTTTTCAACAATGAGGATACGTTGTGCATCACCTTCGTATTGAGCGGCTACTTTTTCGCGTTCGGCGGCGTTGATACGGTTCATAGCTGCTTTACTTCGGGCATCAGGGTCGATATCGGTAACCAAAGTTTTGATGATGTCGTAACCATAAGTTTCCATAGACTCTTGAACTTCGCGTTTAACGGCGATAGCGATATCGTCTTTCTTCACGAATACATCGTCAACTTCATTTTAGGTACTTCGGCGCGAACCACGTCGAACACATAGCTGGTAATCTGATCGTGAGGGTATTCGAGCTTATAGATAGCATCGTACACCTTTTCTTTGATAACGACAAATTGCACCGACACTTTGATTTTTACGAATACATCGTCTAAAGTTTTGGTTTCTACAATCACATCCAGCTGCTGGATTTTGAGGCTGATGCGTGCCGCTACTTTATCGATAATAGGTATTTTCATTTGTAAACCCGAATGGCGAATGCTTTCAAATTTACCGAAACGCTCTATTGATACGGCGGTTTTGTTGGCGCACTGTAAAAGAAAGTAGAGAGCAAAAATACTAATGCAAAAAGATTAGGATGTAAAATAAGTAAGACATAATAAAAAAAATATTTTAGGTTGTTATACGGCACAAAGATATAAATTAATTAGCAAATTAGCAAATTTGTTATTTTTTAATTAGGGTGTACCATTCTTCACCTGTAAGGTCGTAGATTTTTTGGATTTTGTGAAGGAATCCTTCGAAATCGAGATTGAGGTCTATGAGATTACCCGATTTTATATCGAATACCCAACCGTGAACAGCAGGGAATTTGTTTTTATATAACTTTCTTGCACGACAGCCATTTTGGTTACATTAAGGCATTGTTCTTCGACGTTGAGTTCTACCAAACGGCGGTGACGCTGGTCGATATCGGTAATGGCATCGAGTTCGGCGATGATGTAAGCGATATACATCGCGGATGGTTCGCAACCAAGGGTTTAGCAGGCCGTAGTCCTTAGCTTGCATAGCGGCTTTCACGCCTCCGCAATCGTAGTGACCGCATACGATGATGTGTTTTACCTGCAAGTGTGATACGGCGTATTGAATAACAGCGGTAGAACTCATATCGAGGGTGTTTACCACATTGGCGATATTGCGGTGTACGAATACTTTTGCCGGGGACCGACGCCCATTGGTTCTTCGGCTGCGACACGGCTATCGGAGCAGCCGATGTAGAGATAATCGGGGTTTGGTCTTCAGCGAGTTTTTCAAAGAAATGAGGGTCGCCTTCTTTGCGGCGTTTTACCCATTCGCGGTTGTTTTCGAATATTTTTTGTATGTAGGCATAAAATTAGGGTGACAGGGTTATAGGTTACAGGTTATAGGTTGTGGAGGCAAAGGTAAGAATAATTTGTTAATTAGTTAGCTTAGCAATCAGAAATTTAGCATAAATCTCTTGCGATGAGGCGTGACATTCCTTCTTTTTGGCGGCTTCATCTCCTCGTAGTCCGTGGAGGTATACTCCCTAAACAGGCGGCTTCTGTAGCGCTATAGCCCTGAGCGAGCAAGCTGGTGATCATACCGGTGAGCACATCGCCACTGCCTGCTGTTGCCATTCCTGCATTACCGGTGCTGTTCACCCAATAATGCTCACCATTGGTAATCATTGTGTGAGCTCCTTTGATAAGGAGGTACTTTGTGCTCTTTGGCAAAATCTTTAGCTTTGGCAAAGTTTGTGCAAATCGTCGTGCCATTTGCCGATAAGTCGTTCTAATTCCTTAGGATGAGGAGTAGAGGATTGCATTTTTGGGCAATAAAGCTAATTTTTCAGGGGTGTTGAGATAGAATGTTCAGGGCATCGGCATCGATGACAAAAGGCGTATCAGGGTATTGTTGCAACAGACTGAACAGTGCGTTAGCCGTATCGGGGTGAGTGCCCCAACCTACGCCTACACCTATAGCCGAGGGGTGCAAAAAGGAATTTCCATAGCCTTGTAGTGTTTTTGCCTCGTCGCAGGGTGAGTACCATTGCCTCAGGGCAGGGCAGTTTGTAATATTGTATAGCCACATTCGGGGATAGCCACAGTGAGTAACCCTACGCCTGTGCGCAAAGCAGCTGTACCACTGAGGTACTACTGCGCTCATCTTGCCATAACTACCACCTACGAGCAAAGCGTGACCGTAAGTACCTTTGTGCTGAGAATTTTGCTCGTTTGTGTTGCAATTGCAGTATATCGGGTTCGAGGTAGTAGTAATCGGGTTGCAGGGTGTTTTAAGAAGTGGGTATCTAAACCTATATCAAGCACTTCCCAATGAGGGATATACTTTCCTGTGGAAGGTAGTAAAAAGGGGAGTTTAGGGGTTTTGGAAGGTGAGCAGCTGGTGAGGGTGTACCCAAATTTCCTCAGGTGAAGGAATGCGGTCGGTAGGGGAGCCCTGAAGGCATATCTACACTTATAATATAGCTATTGGAATTGTTGAGTTGTTGGAAAATTTGCTGTAGCCAAATAGGGACTGGGCAGGGAGAGCCCGATGCCAAAAACAGCATCGATTACCACTTTTGCCTAAAAGAGATTTGAGAGGCTTGTTCGGCTTGTATTTCGGTTATGGTAATACCTTGTTCTTCTAAGAGTGTTTTGTTATGCTGGCAATCGGGGAGAGGTGGTTGCTAAAGCGCAATAAATAAGTAGTTACGTGCCAACCATCGGCAGAGAGCATACGCGATAAGGCAAGTCCGTCGCCACCATTGTTACCTGTGCCAGCTAGTACGGTAAAGTCTCATTTTTAGAGCAGTGTTGTTTTTATCCAATCGAAAAGTTTTTGTAGCAGCGCGTTCCATCAGTTGCCAAGAGGAGATATTTTGGGCAGTGAGGGTTTGGGCATCGGCATCACGTAGTTGTTGAGAGCTAAGGATTTTTCATTTTTAGGTAAGAGGTGTTTTTTTATTGTCGGTTTTTGTTGAGAGGAAAGACTCTGAAGTATCAGAATTTCTACGATAATTAATATGAGTTGGTTGTAAATAATTATTTTAACAATCAATTAGTTAACTTTGTCAAAGTACTAGGACTTTGACAAAGTTTTGCGATGTCAAAGGTGATTTTGAGACTTTTTGTAATCTCTTGTGGAGAATACTCTTAGATTTTACCTGATTAAAAAGTCCAAAACCTGCTTCTATGAAATATAGTGGTTCTTCTTGCCACAATGTACGTCCGCTGCTAATGTCTAACTGTAGGGTAGGAGTGAGGAGATAGGGCAAAACCTGCGTTGATATTGTGCTCAGGAGCACGCGAGCCATTATAAGAGGCGTAATATTCCACAAAAGTCCAAAAATTTATTGTTAGTAGGGACATAATTGATTTGGGCGGTAACATCCAAATTTTCAAATTGTCCAGAACTACTAGCGCCATAAGCTAATGAAAGCACATTGGTGAGGGAACTCTCGAACGCTAAGCAAGCATCGAAAGTATAGGCTTTAGCCTCTGTTTTGCTGTATTGCCCATAGCCGATGAGCCCTACTGAGGGATAAAAACGCTGTTCGATTCGTGCAAAACGCTGTTTTACGCTGAAGGTAGTACTGCTAAAAATCGGGGGTACGGAGGTCGAAATCGCCTTCTAAACGGATTTCGGTGTTAGTGATGAGTCCGTAGCGCAACATTAGATTTGCACTGTTATCTTCTTTGCTGAAAACATATCCGTTTTCTATTTGAAACTGACCTTTGGTAGCGTGTACACCCCCTTCACTTTGGTCAGGGGCGATCGGTGTTGATGGTTTCATCGTTTTTGAGCAATAGCCAAAGAAGTGCAGCATAAGCACAAAAGGAGTAAAAAAAGGTTATTCTTCGAATTTTTTTCATATAGGAAATTATTAAAAGGGAAGCGGGTGATGTATCTCTTTAACTTTTTCGTACACCACCTCACGGAATTTTTCGAGATTGTTTTTTTGTTGAGAGCTGAAATAAACAATACATCACGTCCCATTCGCTGCATCCAAGTTTGTTTCCATTCTTCAAGGGGTGAAGTGTTTTTGTAGTGCGCTGGGTAGCCAAATCGTCTTCGGCAATTTCTTCGTTTGTATAAGCGTCGATTTTATTGAATACCATAATGGTAGGTTTATCGGCGCTGTGAATTTCGGCTAATATTTGGTTTACCGATTGGATATGTTCCTCAAAAATTAGGGTGCGAGATATCTACTACGTGCAAGAGCAAATCGGCTTCGCGCACCTCGTCGAGGGTACTTTTGAACGACTCGATAAGCTGGGTAGGCAGTTTGCGAATGAACCCCACGGTATCGCTGAGCAAGAAAGGCAGGTTCTCAATCACGACCTTGCGGACAGTGGTGTCGAGCGTGGCAAAGAGTTTATTTTCGGCAAAGACTTCGCTTTTGCTTATCACGTTCATTAGGGTAGATTTGCCCACATTGGTATAACCGATGAGCGCTACACGCACTAATGCCCCGCGGTTGCTGCGCTGGGTAGCCATTTGTTTATCGATAGCGGAGAGTTTCTTTTGAGCAAAGCTATACGGTCACGCACGATACGGCGGTCGGTTTCGATTTCGGTTTCACCAGGTCCCGCGCATCCCGATACCCCACGCTGGCGTTCGAGGTGCGTCCATAGCCCTGTAAGGCGTGGCAAGAGGTATTCGTACTGAGCGAGTTCCACCTGAGTGCGTGAGTAGCTGGTTTGGGCGCGCTGGGCAAAAGATATCCAAAAATGAGACCTGTACGGTCTAATATTTTAGCTTTGAGAATGCGCTCGATGTTTTTCTGTTGAGCAGGCGTAAGTTCATCGTCGAAGATAACCGTTCCTACCTCATTTTCCTCAACAAATTGTTGTACTTCTTCCATTTTACCAGTGCCGATGAAGGTTTTAGGGTTGGGCACTATCTAATTTTTTTGGGTGAAGCGTTTGAGCACTTCACCTCCGGCAGTATAGGTAAGAAAATTCGAGTTCGTCGAGGTATTCTTTAGATTTTTCTTCTGTTTGTAATTGATTGATAATCCCTACGAGTACAACTTTCTCGTAAGTAAGATTGATTTGTTCTAACATTTGTTAATCCCATTTATTGCGAGTAGAAAGAGCATATTTGCCCCTCCGGTAAAGAATAAAGCTAAGGCGCCTAAGAAGAACAAGGCGGGCAATTCGGGCGCCCAACCTCCATATTGGTTAAGGGCAGAGAGTTTATCGGAATAGGCTAAGTAGAGCGTTGCCAGTCCGTTGAGGAACATCACCAGAGCAGCCAAGCGCGAGCGGAATCCTAAAAACGATGAGTAGGGGCGCTACAATTTCGCCAATGAACACGCCATAGGCTATGAAAGTAGGGAGGTTTTTAGCATCTAAAGTACTTTCGATATAAACCAAAAGCATCGGGGTGCAATAGTTTGTTGATGCCGTGAGGAATCATTAATAAGCCTACAGTAAGGCGCAAAATGAGTAGTCCTAAATCTCTATTTTTCATAAAATGGAGGTATTTTTAAGTTTATGGGGGCAAAGATAGTAAAAAATTACGAGTTACGAATTACGAATGACGAAGTTGTAGCACGATGGGCAATTAAAAGAGGGGATTCCAAAAATTCTATATTATAAGGGGCGTTTGCAAAACACCCCACACAACGTACTCTAAAAAATGATTGATTATCAAGTTTATAGAATATTTCAAAGTTTCTTACCTGTGCGGCTCGCACCTTTGACAAAGTTTTTGCCCTATGCGGCTCGCTCCTCGCACCTTTGGCAAAGTATAGGGATAAAAAAACTGCCCGCGGGGATGGGGCAGTTTTGTATGAGGTTGTAGGGGATTAATATTCGTATTCGGTAGTGCCAACTAATTGATTGTTTTTCATAGTGTTTTTACAGTGAGGGGATAGCCTTCTTTATTATAGGTATATTTATAAGAAAAAGTAGTTTTTTTGTACCATTTCTTGTAGTAGAACTTTCTAATAAATTATTTTTAGATCTCTGTGGGTAAAAAGAGCTTCAGGATCTAAATTACCATAACGTAAGGGATTGTGCTGAGTATCGTACTTATATTCATCAATATCTTCTCCGTTGTCATCTTTAACTATATTTTCATTAGAAAAAGTATATGTAGTTGTAGTTCCTGTGAAGGTTGATCCATTTACCACTTTTCCATCTTTATCCTTTTCATAGGAAATTTTTTTATTTTGGTAACTATATTGCCATTGTAGTTATATTGAGATTCTTTACAAAATGTACCACTTTTGTATACTGCCATTTATAGATAAATTAGTAGGGATAGTTTCTAGTACATTTATGAGTTGATTTCCTATATAACTATATTTAAGTGTATAAGCATGACTATCTCTTCATATTTCTCTACTACGGTAGATACTTTTTCCATTTTCATAAGAGATTTTTTCTCGTAGTTATCTCCTCCCGCACCTTCTCTTTTTATTTTAGTAACGAAATTACCTTCATAAGTAAAAAGTAGTAACTTGAGTAGTACCTGTTTGGACTCCGTTGTTGTACCTTACTACTGATTGAGTAGTAGGTTTCTGCTCTTTCAAAAATCAATGGTAGTAACTTCAATAAGATTCCCATCACTGTCTTTTTGGTAATTTTCTTAACTAACTTTTCTATTGAAGTAGAGTTATTACCATTGTTTCCTCCACCATCACCACTAGTATTATCATCGTTTTTGCCACATCCTATAAGTGTAGTCACAGCCAAAAAGGCTCAATAAAATTCTCTTCATAATGCTATAAGATTTATAATTATGCGGCAAAGATAGTAAAAATTACAAAGTCGTAGCACGACGGGCAATAAAAGATATAGTTACGAATGACGAGTTACGAATGACGAGTTACGAATGACGAGTTACGAATGACGAGTTACGAATGACGAGTTACGAATGACGAAAAGAGGAGGGGCAAAAATTCTATATTGAGGGGGCGTTTGCAGCACATACCCAGCTATCGCTGGCTTTCCTACAATGTGACTAAAAGTGATTGATTATCACGTTTATAGAATATTTCAAAGTTTCTTGCCTGTGCGGCTCGCACTCCATAACCGCCCGTGCGGCTCGCACCTCGCACCTTTGGCAAAGTGTAAGATTAAAAACTGCCCACATTGCTGGGGGCAGTTTTGTATGAGGTTATAAGGGGATTAATATTCATATTCTTTAGTACCCACTAATTGATTGTTTTTCATAGTGTTTTTATAGTGAGGGATAGCCACTTTGGTTGTAAGTGTATTCAAAATTTTTCGTGAGTAGTGGTAACATTTTGTCCGTTGGCAGGGGTTGAGGTTGTTGTAATTGTTTTTAACATTGTTTCTGCTAATAAGTTCGTTCAAGGAATAGGTAAAATCAGTTATTTTTTTCGTTATTTTTAGGATGAATCAAAGGGTTTTTATAACTGTCGTAACTATATTCATAAACAGTTTTATAGCCATAAGAGTCTGTTACTTCTTTCTTTACAGGGTTTTCGCCTACAAAGGTATAGACAGTGGTAGTACTGCTTGTATCGGGTTGCTGAATGTTGTTGCTATCTTTTCTATAGACGCGTTCAATTACAGTTACCACATACCATTATAGGTAGTGTGTTTATCTACATAAGTGGTTTCGGTTTGGACTCCTATTAAAGGATGTTCAGAAGAAGTTACTTTTACTTCATCGGACAAAAAGCCATTGTTGTAATACTTATAAGAAGTCGTAACATATCTTTCACTTCCGCGATTTTTTTGTAATCAGTTTCCTCTCTGATGAGCTGTTTTTTTGATTGTTGTAGAAAAAAACTTGGTAATAGCATCATCTACTCCTTTTAGTATCTACTTTGAATTCTTTTTACTTGGTCTCCATCATAGAGGTAACTAATTGTAGAGGTAGTACCTGTTTGTGTGCCATTGGTATAGTTTACAGCAGTGGCATACGTAAAACGTCCATTAGTATCGTAATGATAGGTAACCACGGAGCGGTATTCCACCCCTGCTTCGGTTTTTAGTTTCAGTGATTTTTAGGTAGGGTATTATTTACGGTAGAGGTTGCACTGCCTCCACCATCACCACTAGTATTATCATCGTTTTTGCTACAAGCGGCTAATGTAGCGATTGCCAAAAAGGCTTACTAAAAAAATGCTTCATAATGCTATAAGATTTATAATTATGCGGCAAAGATAGTAAAAAAATTACGAAGTCGTAGCACGACGGGCAATAAAAGTATAGTTACGAATGACGAGTTACGAATGACGAAAAGAGGGGATTCCAAAAATTCTATATTAAGGGGGCGTTTGCAAAACGCCCCTACATAACATACTCTAAAAGTAGTTGATTATCAAGTTTATAGGCTTTTGGCAAAGTTTTTTTGCCTGTGCGGCTCGTACCCCATAACCGCCCGTGTGGCTCGCACCTCGCACCTTTGGCAAAGTGTAGGGATAAAAAAACTGCCCGTGGGGATGGGGGCAGTTTTGTATGAGGTTATAAGGGGATTAATATTCGTATTCCTTGATGCCTTCTAAAGTATCATTTCTAAATTCCTTTATAGTTTTTAGGATAGCCTTCAGGAGTGTATTCATATTCATAACGATAAGTGCTTTTATAAGTGTCAGTCTGTCCATTATCTGAATATGTGTTTTATAACCTCCTTAGATGTAATATTATTCTTATTAACATCTTTTTCATCAAAATACTCAGGATAAGCGAAAAAAAGGTCTTAAAGAAAAAAAGTGTTTTTGGCATTGTCGTGTTTAAATGTAGTTACAGTTTTTCCCGTGTTTGCGAGTTTCTTGTTTTTTTCACAACATTACCGTTAGAAAGGGTATAGATGGTTGTAGAAGTGCTTACTGAACTATCTTCTATAACCTCTTGAGCATTGGTGTTATACTCTTTTATATTTACAGTAATGCTGTTATTGGTGTAGTTAAACGTTTTTTTATTTCATAACGTTTTTTTGCAAAGGCACTCCTCTTAATGTTCCACTATAAGTGATTTTTCAGTTTTTCCACTCTCATACTCATATACTATAGTTCCGTTTCTTTCTGGTTTCATAGGGTAGGTAATTTCTTTTCGCTCTAAATTACCACTGCCGTCATAGAAGAAAGTTTCTGTTTTATTCTCTCTGTCAATAGAGCCATCTTCTTGGGCTTCTTTTCCTTTCTTGGATACGCCCTTGAGCGTCATATTTAATAGTAGAGATTTGGGTAGTGCCAGTTTGTACTCCGTTAATGAGTTCTCTCTCAGAGAAAGAGGTTATTTTTTTCCATTTTCATAGTGAGCTATAACTTCATAGGTGTGTTTTCCATTTTGCCCAAAGGAAATCATTCGTTCTACTTTCACTGTAGGGGTTTTGTGTGGTGCTTGTAACAGTAGTTGAGGTAGTACCACCATTACCATTGTTTCCACCGCCGTTATTGTTGTTATCATCATCGTTTTTGCTACAAGCGACTAATGTAGCGATAGCCAAAAAGGCTTACTAAAAAAATGCTTCATAATGCTATAAGATTTATAATTTTGGGGCAAAAGATAGTAAAAATTACGAAGTCGTAGCACGACGGGCAATAAAGTATAGTTACGAATGACGAGTTACGAATGACGAAAAAAAGGAGGGGCAAAAATTCTATATTGTAGGGGGCGTTTGCAAAAACGCCCCTACAATGTGACTAAAAGTGATTGATTATCAGATTAATCAACTTTGTTAAATTTTTGCCTGTGCAGCTCGCTCCTTATTTTTCTCATTACCTCTACCCATTTGCCATTGGTGCGGGTGTTGTAGCGGTTGCTGTACATAGCTTCGGCATAAGTACCTGGCAGATAGTACTTACCTGCATACGAGGCGTTGAGCTTGAGCTTGATATACTTGGTTTGTTTGGCTTTGAGCGACAACAGAAATTCGCGCGGTCGTCGCGGAAATCAGCGTAGTCTACATTGCTATTGCTGCTGCCCTCATCGTAATCGGTAAAGCGGGTATTTACAATTTCCCAACCTGAAGGGATGATTTGGGTGAGTGCTACATTCTCTACCGCCTCGCCAGTGAGGTTGGTAATCTCAATAGTGGCAACAAACTGAGTGCTTTGGCGCAAATTGGTCACATCAAGTGTGTGTCCGTTGCTATCGCGGAAAGTGGTGCTAAGCGAAAGTCCGTTTTGCATAGCGAGTTCTTTGCCCACTGGCAGTACACCACTGGTGATGAGGCGCACATAAAGGGTTTGGTTACCATTGTTCTTCACTTGTAGGCTCTCATTGCCTTTAGCAGCAAGGGTTTTCTGTAGCATAGGCTCGGTAGCTTTTAAGGTTTTCGGTTTTGCCACTGAGGGTATAGCTGGCATTGATGCTCCTGCCGCTCTTATTCACAGCTACATATTTTTGCCATTGCATAGAGGGCATAAGCCGTGGTTTGGGTGCTGAGCCAATCGTTAGTAGAGAGTTTTTTTCGGCTATCTCTAACGCCCAGCGTCCTGCATCTTCTTTCCTGCCGATGAGCAAAGCGGTTTCCATTGCCATAGCCTTGTTGCGGAGTACGGAGCCGTAATAACTATAGGCATCATCGTCTATAGCAGTGGTTTGGAACAACTTTTCGGCAGTTTGTTTTTGTCCGGCAAGGGCGTAGGCTGCTGCCAAAGTGCGTTTGGCATTAGGAGTGAGCTCGTTGAGTTCACGCAAGCGGTTCATAGCGCCTATGTTAGGGATTTCCGGCGAGTGCCAAAGTATAGAGGCGATAGGCTTGGGGCAAAAATCGTTTTTGGTATTTACCCTCATAACGCCATTGGCGCGCTTCACTATTTTGGTAGTTCAGCCAGCTCTGTTTGCTACCCGATGGCAACACATAGCCTTTTTTTCTCGGCTTCTACAAAAACTGACCTATATACGAAGTTACCCAATCATCGGCGTATTTACCGCCTTTCCAATAGGTGAAACCACCATTGGAGAGTTGGTTCTCGTGCAATTTGCTGATAGCCGCACTCACATTGCGGTTCACCTCATCGGCTTTTTCTTTAGAAAGGGTTACAAAATCACCTAAGAAAAGTTGCGGGAAAGCCCCCGAAGTAACTTGTTCGCCACAGCCGTGAGGATAGCTGATAAGATAACCCAAACGCTGGGTGAGGTTTACCCCTGGGAAGCTGGAAACTTCCAACACTGTTTTGGCTTTTTTTCGCCAAAGAGGTTGATATTGAGGTTGTGTGACTGTCCGCCTTGCAATACAGCATTTTGTACTACATAAGTAACAGGGTTAGGGTTGTACACATCCATTTCTACCTCATAAGTAGATTTTTCTTTACCCGAAGTAGCGGTGATTTTCACTTTAGCGATACCTGTTTGAGCGGTGGTTTCGAGCTCAAAATAAAGCCATTTGTTCGCCTGTTTTTCAAAAATGTAACTGCTGATTGTGTGTACCTACCACTTTAAACAAAGCCATTAGTTTCTACTTGAGTGACACGTTCTTCACTTGTTTTTCCATAGCAAAAACGGTTACTGGCAACACGATTTTCTCGTTAGGCACAGCTTTGCGCGGCAAGGAACCTAAAAATTGATAGCGGACTTACCACAGGTATATCTTTTTTTCTCGGCACTACCAAAAAGCATTGGCGGCTACATCACTGGCGACTACCATCACACGAGCAGAGCCCATATAATTAGGAATTTTTCACGGTATGAGCATTAGTAGCCCCTTTCTTGAGTTCAAACGGACCGCGGAAGATAACAAAAAGGTTTGAAGCGGTTTGCTTTTTGAGCATCGGCGCCGCCTAAATCCTCGTCACCCCCTATGCTAAACGCCTGATTGATAGTTCCGCCATAAGCGCCAATCACATCGTCGTACACGTCCCAAGTTTTTACTCCTAAAGCCGTTTTGCTAAAGAAAGTATTCCAAGGGTTGGGGGTTTTGAAGCGGGTGAGGTTCAAGAGTCCGTCCTCCACAATCGCCACGGTATAGGGTCATTGGTTTTACCCGATTTCTCACTTACTTTGATGCTTACTTTTTTTGGTTAGGGCGTCAAGCGGTCGGGCATTTGGATTACAGGGTTGAGCACTGTATTTTTATCTACCACTTTCACGGGAACAACTCCGTACAAGCGAATAGGCGCATCGTTGAGTGTTTTGTTGTGTGGCTGCAAAAGGGTAACGTAGAAATACACGTTAGGCGACATTTTATTGGTGATAGGCACCTCAAAAGTCGTTTCTTTGTTAGCAGTTTCTACCCAATAAGTTTCGAGTACATCGTTGCCATTTTTCTACCGAAATAAGCGCACGTCCGCCTTTATCGGAAGGGAAACTAAGTTTTGGCTTTTTCGCCTACATTGTATTCTTTTTTTGTTAGTACCCAAGGCGAGCATTACCGCTTCACTACCTTCACTGCCACGTGATTTTGCCAGTCCAGTCACCCCAATCAAAATAAACAGTAGTACCGCACTTATGACCGCTTTGGTTATCGCTGAGCATAATAAAATAGCGACCCCAGTCGGCATCAGGGATATTGAGGGTAAAGCGTCCTTTTCCGTTGCTATCGGTGGTGAGATAGTCGGTTTTGTAAATAGCATTGCTGCTACTGCTGTTGTAGGTAGAGATGTTTTGGTTAGAAGCATCCCACCACCAGTTCCAACCTACTTTATACACGGTAACCGCTACTGTTCTGTTGCCCAATGGCTGTCCGTTTTTCACTGAGCACTACCGCATCGAAAGTATGGTTTTGCTGGGTGTTGTAGTAGTCGTATTTGTTAGTTTCGGGCAAACGCAAGCCCACATACTCACTATAAGGAGAGAAAGAGGCGGTACTCACATCGGTGCTGAAGTCGCCACCGCTTTCGTTAGCTTGGGTGAGGAAGTTCACCTTTAGCATACCAGGGGCTTCTAAGTCGTTCGTTCTGAAGTAGAAATTTGCATTACCATTGCTATCGGTTTGCCCTTCGTACACGTTCATTTCTTCGCTTTCAAACTGATAAGCACGGTTGTTGAACACGTATTTTTTTCATAGCCTTTAAAAGCGGTTTCTAAGGGGTAGAATTTTTGCTTTTACATTTACCCCCGTATTGCCCGCAGGACTGCCGTGTAACCACAATACCTGCAAGCGCACATTCTCGCCATTACCGCTGATGAGCTTGCCACTGAGGCTATTCTCAATCTTAAGTCGGTTAGGGTTTGATAGTTTCTATTTTGATGCGTTTGCTAAACTTAGCAGCACCAGCCGAAATGGCAACACTCCAGTTGCCTGTAGGGGCATCGGCATTGGTTTTGAGTCCAAAAAAACGTATTGATTGGTAGGGTTACTGGTTTGCATACGTTCGGCAATCACTTTTGCCATAAGGGTCGGTAAAGCGGAGTTTGATAGGCAGTTTTTCAGGATTTTTTTCTGAGCAAAAATCGTTTAAAAATGAAACCTACATAGATGCTATCACCAGGTCGCCATACACCGCGCTCGGTATAAATAAATCCGTTGAGTCCTTTCTGCAAGCGCATACCATCTACATCGTACTTGCTCACCGACTGAGGGGCAACATCGTCTAACTTCACATAAGTAGTGAATTTATCTTTTTCACTTTAACGAAATAAGCACGATTGCTGAGGTTTAAATGCAACATCCCCTTGCTATCGGTTTTTGTCTTCTTGAATTTTTCTGTTGTTGGTAGTTAAACACCTCTACCACAGCACCATCTACCGGTTTGGTGGTGAGGAGATCGTTCACTATAATGGTAAAAACTATTGGTTTGCCCCTTCTTTACGATCACCCCAAGATCACTAGCGAGTACATTGGTACCCACTGTTTTTGCCGTAGTAATAATTATCTTTGCAAGGGCTATCCTCATCTTCTTCTTCCCAGTAGAATTCTCGTCGTAATCGTAGTAATACTCTGTATAGTTCACATCGTCGTCATTCAGAGGTTTTTTTCTTCAAATGAAAGGTCGAGAGGTTCTTCGTTTTTAGTGCCACAAGTGTAGAGCGAATAGTTTTTTTGGTCATCCCTAATTCCACGCGGTAAATCGCACCAGGTTCGGGGGTAATTACCGATGCTAAATCTAAGGAATAAGTATTCCACTCGTTCAGCGGATAGAGCGCTCCATCGTTCAGCTTCAGCACTTTGCGCGCAATAGGTTTCCCCACACGTTGTATGTAGGAGCCGCCACCCAAATTGTTGTCTTGCAAAAAAATTGAAAGATGTTATTCTCAAAAAAATGCGATAAACAGTTACATTCACTGCGCGCAAGTTGATAGTTTGGAAATTAATTTTCAAATTTTGAGAGCTCAGCAGTATAGAACCGCTTTTGAGGAAGCGAATATCGGGTTTTTGTTGCAAGAATTTGATGTTGAAAGTCGCTTCTCTTTCCAAGCGATCACCATAAATATTCTTGATACCTTTAGATACATAAACCTTGTAATCCCCCTCTTTTGCTCCTCGCGGAAGACTTTCAGCACGTTGCCATTTACACTGTATTTCAGTGCGGTATCGGTATTGCTGAGGCTTACGAGTCCTGTAAAATCTTGTTCTTTTTTTCCAAGGGGTCGGAGAAGTTTACACTAAACGACTGATTAGCGCCATCAGTACGGGCGTTTAGCGCTTTGAAGATTCCTTTTTGTGGAATAGTATAGGAGAATGGAATGAGGTTTTCCTGAGGAACATCCTTAGTATCCCATTTAATTTCAAGTGTTTGCTCTTTGTCTATACGTGGAATACTGTCAAAAATAATCACAAATTTGTTGTTAGTGCCTTGTGATTGGAATTTTACGGCTACTTTTTGCCATTGAGGTTGGCTTTTAGCATATTTTTAACTGTTTCATAAGGGATTTGGTCGTTAGCCAAAAGTTCGGCATTGAGGAAGTAAAGGTTTTTATTGTACGACTGCAAATCGCCAGTTTTGATTCTAAAAGCCTGTTCTAAAGTTTTTACAGTAAAGTTGAAGAGTTCGAGTTCTTTTTAGGCACATCATAAAGTTTCTTTACGTTGAAAGAAATTTGATATTCAGTGTTTTGAGATAAAGGTTTATTGGGTACAAAGGCGATTTTGCGACGGACTTTGGCACACCACTTTCCCTTCTACTTTAGGGTGAAATTTCAAACAGATGGAGGTCGTTTATCTTGTCCATCTTTTCTTGTGATAGCGGTTCATTCAGTAGTATTTTAATCCCCTGAATGGGCAGAAATCACCCCTGAGGTATACCCCTGAAATATAATCTTTAAAAAGCCAGTGGATCGCTGTTGAAATTGGCGTTTTTCTTACAAGCAACTGCTAATAATAATGCTAAGAGTACAAAGCCTATTTTTCATAGTTCGAAAAATTAATATTGAGCGACAAAAAGTAAGTAATAGTTAGCAAATTAGCAAATTTGGTAATTAATTAATAATTTGTACTTTTTGCACTTCAAACTTTACCAAAGTTGAAAAAGTAAATCTGCTGATGATTAATAATACTAAAGAAATGACAAGAAAACTCCTCCTTTTCGCCTCTTTGCTGCTCATAATAGCCTGTGGTGACAAAAAAAGAAAAAGAAATTGCCGCCATACCAATGTCGTTCGAAACCGTGCGATTGGACTCACTATTTGTAAAAACTCCCGATGCCCAGTTCCCCGCTTTGCGCCATAAGTATCCTTATTTTTCACTCCCAGCATTAGCGATAGCGAGTGGGTGGAAATCAAGCACAAACCTATTTTTCCCGATTTGCCAGAATTTTCGAATATCTACTACCACACGCTATATGGCGAAGTAGAAAAACAATTAGGGTAATTTATCAGCCGAGAAGAAAGAGCTAAAAAGGCTTGTTCCAGCATATCAAATACTATTTTCCTAAGTTTGAAGCACCTAAGGTGGTAACCCTCCTCAGTAGGGGTAGACTACGAGTCGCGTGTGATTTATGCCGATAGCCTCTTACTCATAGGTACCGATAACTATTTGGGAACCAAACACCCTTTCTATCAAGATATGGAACAGTATATCGCTGCCGAGTTAGACAAAAAAATACTTAGCAGTAGATGTTGCCGATGCTTTTGCCGATAAATTAGTGCCTCGTGCGGTGCATCTCACCTTTTTGGACAATATGATTTATGAAGGCAAAAACTCTATTTAGAGCAACTGTTACTCCCCAAAAAAATCGGCTGCTGATTTGTTGCGTTATACCGATCAACAGTACGCGTGGGCAGAAGCCAATGAAGCTGAAATATGGCGTTATTTTTATAGAAAAAAGAGCTCCTTTATCAAACTGATAAGAAGCTCCTTACGCGTTTTCTTTATCCTGCACCTTTCTCTAAATTCTATTTGGAATTAGATAATGAATCACCAGGGCAAATAGCAAAATTTATAGGGTTGCGCATCGTTCAGGCGTATGCCGAAAAATCACAAAGAAGAACCATTAGTAAAGATTTTGGCAATGAACCCCGATACTCTCTTCAAACAATCACAGTACAAACCTAATAAGTAATAATGAAATTTTTTTATAGGGGTGTTTGCAAAAATCCTTTTTGTGAGGGCGTTTGTAGCACTATACCCAGCTATCGCTGGCTTTCCTACAAATTTACCTCTTATCTCTTACCTCCCTAAAGCCTCTAAAACATTATCTAAAGCCTTAACCACCTCTTGTGAAGCGTCTAAGGTTACTAATTTGTGTCGGTGTTCTTTAAAAATTAGGGATGCCTTTAAAAATAATTAGCATAGTGGCGGCGCATTTCCACCACCCCTTGGCGTTCACCTTTCCATTCTACCGACCATAACAAGTGGTTTTTAGCCGCTTCCACACGGTCGGCAATAGTAGGCGAGGGGAGGAGTTCGCCTGTGGCAAAATAGTGTTTGATTTCATTAAAAAAATCCAAGGATAGCCAATAGCTGCGCGCCCCTATCATAATACCATCGATACCATACTTATTGCGGTATTCTAAAGCCTTTTCGGGGCTATCGATATCGCCATTGCCAAAAATAGGAATGTGAATGCGAGGGTTGTTTTTCACTTTGGCAATATAACTCCAGTCCGAGTGCCCTTTGTACATTTGGCTGCGAGTTCGCGCGTGAATAGTGAGTGCGCTAATGCCCACATCTTGCAGGCGTTCAGCTACTTCCTCTATGTTGATACTCTGTTCGTCCCAGCCTAAGCGCGTTTTCACAGTTACCGGTAGGGAGGTGCTATTTACCACAGCTTTGGTAAGGCGTACCATCAGGTCGATATCCTTGAGAACTCCAGCGCCAGCCCCTTTGCTCACCACTTTTTCACGGGACAACCAAAGTTGATATCCACCAAATCGGGGTTTACAGTAGCTACAATTTTTAGCCGAGAGTGCCATAGCCTCCTCATCTCCCCCAAAAAAATCTGTATTCCTACGGGGCGTTCATAGTCAAAAATATCCAATTTTTTTGTCGGCTTTTTAATAGCGTCGCGTATCAAACCTTCCGATGAGATAAACTCGCTGTAGAGCATATCAGCGCCGTGCATTTTTGCACAATCGGCGAAAAGGGAGGGTCGCTCACATCTTCCATAGGAGCGAGCAGTAGTGAATTCTCCCAAGTCTATATTTCCTATTTTAGGCACTTTGTAATAATTTTTATTTTCAAAGGCGCAAAGGTAGTGTGTAATTAGCAAATTAGCAAATTTACAAAAAGTGAAGTATATGATAGGGAGGGTGAGATTTTTAAAAAAGTAAAATTTACTTAAAAATCTTTAAAAATTTTGCTACTTTAAAAATAATTGTATTTTTACGCCCCCAAAATTGGAGAGGAGTTTGAAGGTATTAGTCCTTTTCCTTATCTACTAATCACTAACCCCTATTGTATAATGGAAGAAAATATCAGAGTACGTTATTCCGATAAGGAATTGGAAGAATTTAAGGCACTTATAGAGGAAAAATCAAAAAAAGGCTCAAAAACGATCTTGAACTTATCAGAAGTTCGTATATGAATAGTGCTACCAATGGCACCGATGATACTGCCCCTACTTTCAAAGCTTTTGAAGAGGGTTCTAAGGTGACCAGCAAAGAAGAAAAACACGGCTTTAGCTATTCGCCAAGAGAAGTTTATTCGCGACCTTAAAAAAATGCGTTGATTCGCATCGAGAATAAAAACCTATGGCATCTGCCGTGTAACAGGTAAACTTATTGATAAACGCAGATTGATGGCAGTGCCTCATGCTACCCTTAGCATCGAGGCTAAAAAAATATGCAATAAACTGATGACACTCACCGAGTATCTACACCAAGAAACTCAAATTTCCATCACAACACTTACCTCCCTAACGGCTCACCTATTCGAGCGGAGGGAGGTAAAAGAAGTATGGTACTTTGCTCAAAGTGGGCACTACTTCAAAAGAGTTGTTCTATGTGGAAGAAGGCTTTGTTGCGCTGTTTTTTTACTACAAAAAAGAAAGATATCACTCACAATTTTTTTCTCGAAAAGATGTTTTATTTTTCCAGTGGAAAGCATCTATTTCAATCAATCTTCCACCTTGTGTTTAGAAGCCTTAGAGGACAGTGTGGTGTGGGTAGCCAACTTTTCGGAAGTAGAACTCGTTGTAAATGAACATCAGGAATTGGAACGCCTGATGCGCCTGCTCTTGGTTTCAGCCATCAAATCACTCACCGAGCGGCTGTACCTCGTAAAGTTCCAAACCGCCCAAGAGCGTTACCAATGGCTGCTAAACAACTACCCCCAAATACTCCTCCGCGCTCCCTTAGGGCATATTGCCTCGTTGTTAGGCATTACCCAGCAAACCCTCAGCGTTATCAGAGCAAACCTCTTAACCCCTGTTCCCTAACCACTAACCCTAAAATCCTATGACCTACCGTCTTGCCTCTCGCCGATGCCCGCAAAGTAGCTACTGTGCTCACCGATGCTTTTGCTAATTACAATATGTATCGCACGGTGCTCAACTCTTTTTTTCACTACTGATAGCAAGTATATCGACTATCTGAACAAATTGCATTATGTGCAAGTGATGAGCAATATCCGCAAGGGCTATTGCCTGATAGCCGAAGAAAATGGCGAAATTATAGCTGTTGCCGTGATGCAATCACTGCGCCATACCCGTATTACCCTTTTGGGATTACCTGCGCTCAGGAGCTTTTGCACTTTGGCGTTATGCCAAACCTACTCAATGCTTCCCTGCCATTTTTAGACAAGAGCAGCGAGTACGCCAAAAACAAACTTCTGAAAACAGATGGTATTTAGAGAGTTTTGTAGTGAGTCCCGCGTGGCAAGGCAAACACATAGGAGGTAAGTTTTTAGACGAAGCCGTTTTGCCTTTAGTAGCACGTGAAGGAGGTAGCCAACTCAGTTTGGTCACCAATACCGCAATGAATGTATTTTTTTCTACCAAAAACACGGTTTTGAGCAAATTCACCAAACCAAAATAGGAGGTGTAGATGTTTTGGACGATGCTGGCGGAAGTAAAGAGTGAAAAAGTAAATTTATTAAAATTCTCATTATTTTTCAAACTAATGTGTGAGACTTTAACTGTAATTTGTATTCAACTAAAAACTAAAAAAATGGATGTTTTTAACCTTTCTGTAGCTCCAATACCACAACTGCGCATTGCCTTTATAGGCGTAGGAGTGCGCGGTATTGAGGCAGTGAAACGCTATTTGCAGTTAGAGGTGCAAATAGTAGCCATAGCTGAGGTAGGCGCAGAAGCTATGCAAAAAGTGAAAGCCCTCACAGCTCATCTACCCGTACAGCCAGCCTATTATACCGCTTCTGATGACTGGCAAAAATTATGTGAACTCCCTAATATTGATCTTCTTTATATTTCAACCCCTTGGCAACAACACGCCCCTATGGCTATCTATGCGATGCAGTGTGGCAAGCACGTAGCTATAGAAGTGCCTTTTAGCAATGACCATAGCCGACTGTAAGCGTATTGTGCGCACAGCTGAAGGAACGCAACGGCACTGTATGATGCTTGAGAATGTGTGTTATGACCACTTCGAATTGATGAGCATTGAGCTGGTAAAACAGGGCAAACTGGGCGAATTAGTACACGCAGAGGGGGCTTATATACACGACTTACGACACTTAAACTTTAGGCAGACAGACCGCGATATAGAGCGAGGCAAGTGGCGAATGCAGTACAGCAAAACCTTTGAGGGCAATCCTTATCCTACGCATGGCATCTCACCTATTTGTCAAGCAATGGGCATACTGCGTACCGACCGTTTAGAGAGCCTTGTGTCGATGTCGTCTTTAGCCGTAGGAATGCGCGAATATGCCGAGGAACATTTTTGGCAAAAAAATTCGGCAGAAGCCCAAGCACACTACACTGGCGATATGAATATAAGTCTGTTGCGCACCGCCAAAGGCAAAAACAATAATATTACAACACGATGTAACCAATCCGCGTCCTTACTCGCGTATCTTTATGCTCAGTGGCACTAAAGGGTTTGTACAGAAATACCCTGTTCCTCAACTTTATTTTTGATGATAGAGAGGAAAAAAACAGCTTACTCTGATGAAATTACCGCTTATTTAGAGGAACACGAACATCCTTACTACCGCGAAACAGCCTATCTACGCGCGCTACTTCCTGACCAAAAAACCAATGGACATCGTAATGGATTACCGCTTGGTGTACTGCCTGAAGAATGGCTTACCATTAGACCAAAATGTATATGATGGCGCCCTATGGTCGTGCATAGCAGAACTTACTCAGCAATCAATAGCAGGAGGAAATTGTGTGGTGCCATTTCCAGAGTTTTAAAAATCAAAAAATATTTTTTACCTTTGCCCCAAACTAATGTCTAACGACTAAAAACTAAGTATATGAAATTCAACGAGTACAAACACTTAGATCTTACTAAGATAGCAGAAGAAATATTGGCTTTTTGGAAAGCCGCTAACATCTTTGAGCAGAGTATCGCCCTCACGTGAGGGCGCTATTCCGTTCGTGTTTTTGAAGGACCACCATCTGCCAATGGAGTGCCTGGTATTCACCACGTGATGGCGCGCTCTATTAAGGATATTTTCTGCCGTTATAAAACTCAGAAAGGATTTCAAGTAAAACGCAAAGCAGGTTGGGATACCCACGGATTGCCCGTAGAATTGGGAGTAGAGAAAGAACTCGGCATTACCAAAGAAGATATAGGCAAAAATAAGTGTAGAGGACTATAACAAGGCTTGTAAGGAAGCCGTGATGCGCTATACCGACATCTGGAACGACCTTACCGAGAAAAATAGGCTACTGGGTGGATATGGAAGACCCTTACATCACCTACAAACCTAAGTATATGGAAAGCGTGTGGTGGCTTTTTGAAACAGCTGTACAACAAGCAATTGCTATACAAAGGCTACACCATTCAGCCTTATTCGCCTAAGGCAGGTACAGGCTTGTCATCGCACGAGCTGAACCAACCTGGTTGCTATCGCGATGTGAGCGATACTACGGTTGTGGCGCAGTTCAAAGTAAAAGCGTTAGCAGCAGCGGCAAGTAAAGCATTGGGTAACCCTACAGCACCTATTCATATCCTCGCTTGGACGACCACCCCTTGGACATTGCCTTCAAAACACAGCTCTAGCAGTAAAGGCTGATACAGATTATATACTTATTAGAACTTATAATGAGTATACACATTCTCAAGTGAATGTTATTTTTAGCAGAGGAGTTAATAAATAAAGTTTTTCAATCTTAAATATTGTCAAGTAAAAATCTTTAGATAACTATGTTGAGGATTTTTTGATATGGTTGCAAAAAGGAGTAATGTCTTCTAAACGAATAGATATTTCTTCTCAGAAACAAGCATTTGTTAATTTAGTTAATCAAACTTTTTCAGGAATAATAGCCTTTGATCCTGATTTTCAAAACAAATTACAAGCAATTATTAAGAAGTGTAATTTAGAGAAAGTCGAAAAAGTAATACTAGCAGATTTTTAAACGAATTCCTTATGAATTACCAGTAGATTCTATACTCATTTCTACATCATCTGGTAATGAGAACAAGATTATAGAAGAGGAGCTTAATAAAATTAATGATAAACAATACACACCACAATATAAACAACTCTTATTTAAAGGCGCAGACCTCGTAGGCACTACTTACGAGCAACTCATTCCTTGGTGCGCTCCTGCCGAGAATGCTGACCAAGCTTTCCGCGTGATTGCAGGCGACTTTGTTACCACCGATGACGGTACGGGTATCGTACATATTGCACCTACCTTTGGTGCGGATGACGCTCGCGTAGCCAAAGAATATGGCGTACCACCAATGCTTGTAAAAAGACGCGTACGGCAATTTGATTCCGTTAGTAGATTTGCAAGGGAAATTCATTGAAGGACACAATATTCCAGAGGCTTTTTGCTGGTAAATACATCAAAAAAATGAGTATTACGATGCAGGGCAAGCGCCTGAAAAATCGTGGGATGTGAGCTTGGCTATCCTCCTCAAAGAAGAAAACAAAGCCTTTAAAGTAGAAAAATACGTACACAGCTATCCGCACTGCTGGCGTACTGATAAACCAGTGTTGTACTACCCGCTCGACTCGTGGTTTGTACGTGTAACCGATTTCAAAGAGCGTATGTTTGAGCTCAATGAAACTATCAACTGGAAACCTAAGGCTACCGGTGAAGGGCGTTTTTGGCAACTGGCTCAAAAAATGCTAACGACTGGAACCTTTCGCGTTCGCGCTATTGGGGTATCCCGTTACCTATTTGGCGTACAGCCGATAAGCAAGAGGAAATCTGTATTGGTTCGGTAGAAGAACTAAAAGTCGAAATACAAAAAGCTATTGCAGCAGGCGTGATGACTACCGACCCTTATAAAGATTTTGTAGTGGGCGACAACTCCGAAAGCAATTACAGCAAGGTAGATTTGCACAAAAATATCGTAGATAACATAGTGCTTGTATCGCCATCAGGCAAGCCAATGCACCGCGAAACCGACCTTATCGATGTGTGGTTCGACTCTGGCTCTATGCCTTATGCACAATGGCACTATCCTTTTTGAAAAATAAAGAATTTATCGATAACCACACCGCTTACCCAGCCGACTTTATTGCGGAGGGGTAGACCAAACACGCGGTTGGTTCTATACACTTCACGCTATTGGTACTTCGGTATTCAATAGTGTGGCATACAAAAAATGTAGTGTCTAACGGTTTTGGTACTCGACAAGAACGGACAAAAAGATGTCCAAACGCTTGGGCAATGCGGTGAGATCCATTCACTACCATAGCCGAGTATGGTGCCGATGCTACTCGCTGGTATATGATTTTCCAACGCGAACCCTTGGGACAACCTCAAATTCGACTTGGAAGGGGTAGCTGAGGTGCGCCGTAAGTTCTTCGGTACGCTCTACAACACCTATTCATTCTTTGCGCTCTATGCCAATACCGATAGCTTCACTTATGCAGAAGCCGATATACCACTCAATGAACGCCCTGAAATAGACCGCTGGATACTTTCGGAACTCAATACCCTCATCAAAGAAGTAGATGCCCTCTATGCTGATTATGAGCCTACCCGTGCTACGCGTGCTATCTCGGATTTTGTACAAGAAAAACCTCAGTAACTGGTACGTACGTTTGTCACGTCGTCGTTTCTGGAAAGGAGAATACGAAGCCGATAAAAATAGCCGCTTACCAAACCCTTTACACTTGCCTCATAACCATCGCTAAACTGATGGCACCTGTAGCACCTTTCTATGCCGATAGATTGTACAAAGACTTGGTGAGTGTTACCGGTAAAGAAAACAAAGAAAGTGTACACCTCACCGATTTCCTGTAGCTAATGAAAGCTATATCGATAAATCATTGGAAAGCAAGATGCAGAAAGCGCAGACCATCTCGTCCTTAGTACTATCGTTGCGCAAGAAAGAAAGTATCAAGGTGCGTCAGCCATTGCAAAAGATAATGATACCGATAGCCAACGCCACCGAGCGCGCTGAAATAGAAGCCGTAGCAAACCTTATCAAGCACGAGGTGAATGTGAAGGAAATAGAACTCTTGGAAGATGCCTCAGGTATATTGGTAAAACAAATCAAGCCGAACTTCAAGACCTTAGGGACCCTAAATTCGGCAAGGATATGAAAGCCATTGCCACAGCGGTACAAGAATTTGGACAAGCGGAAATAGCACAGTTTGAAAAAGCACAAACGTACAGCTTGCAACTGCCCGACAAAACAGTTACTTTGAGTTTGGACGACGTAGAAATCAGCACCCAAGATATAGAAGGCTGGTTGGTAGCCACCGCCGGCAGTCTGTTGGTAGCCTTAGATATTCACATCACCCCCGAACTGCGCCAAGAGGGTATCGCTCGTGAGTTGGTGAACCGCATTCAGAATATCCGCAAGGACAACGATTACGACATCACCGACCGCATACAAATACGCCTTCAAGCACAGCCCGCTTTGCAAGCAGCCGTTACTGCCAACGAAGCCTATATCAAGAACGAAACCCTTACTGATAGTATCAGTTTTGTAGAGAGTCTGCCAGAGGGTGAAGAAATAGCCTTCGACGAAGTAACAACAAGAATAGTAGTTGCAAAAATTATAATCTAATGATACACTTTTGCCAAAGGTGCGAGCCGCACCTTTGGCAAAAGTTTTTATTAGAGAGAAAGGAAATGATATAAGATAGTACTTATGTTTTTAAAATGCAATGATAAAAATTGAATTACATCCTACTGTGTGGGAATATCTATATCCCTATCTTTTTAAGATTTTCGATAAAACACAATATTGACTGGACTATCTGGAAAGCAAAAAGATGTAGTGTATATACCAGAAGATAAGAGAGAAGAGTTAATATTTATGTTAGAATATATTTTTGAAGAACTTATGGTAGAGTGTTATAAAGAACCTACACAAAGACAAAGAACAAAAACATTCTACAAGGTTTGAAAATGTGGTTTTTAAAGATAAAAAAATATATCTTAAACTATGTAACAGATATTATTGGAATCATTGGTTATTGGCTTTATATATATGATAAATGCTTTGTCTTAGAATTTAAATACTACAAAACATAAACTTTAAAAAGCTAATGTAATGAAAAATAAAATATTCTGATTATCAATTACTTTTTGTAGTATTTTATGTACAGGTGTTTGGCAAATGCCCACACAAAAACAAAAACTTTTTCATTACCTTCTTTATATTTTTTTCTTCAGTAGTACCTAACCCCCTTTGTAAAAATAACCAAATAAGAAATATTTCTATGAGTTTTTGCTAATGATATTAAGAACCTAAGCAGTTTTTTAAAAAGAGCAAGGTTTTTTTGGCTGTACCGATGAATTACAATAACCTTCGTTCGTGGGTAAAGGAATTGGATAGCGAACACTTGGTTTATATGTATGTTTACGTCGGTCAGTACAAACAACATAGCCAAGATGGTTTTCTTATTGTATCGCCTCCACGTGATAACGATGATGTTTGGGAACGTACCTCCTTAGCTTTTGGGATTCCTTTGGATGAAAACTTTGAGTTAGGTTCAGGGTTTTATGACAAAATACATCAATAGACTTACCAATCTATTGCCCAGTGCCGTTTGTTTAAAAGAAGCCGTAATCAATGAGATGCACAACCCCAGTGAGATTGCAACAAAAGGTATTAATACCGCTAAAATATTAGCCACTCGTTATATGAGACTTGTACAAGGGTTTCGCGATTTGCAGAAAGTGCCTAATTTTGCTGAGCTCTGCCAAATTAGCAAAGAAACGTGGTTAAAAAAAGAAGAAAAATCTATTGGTTAGAAGAAGATTTAGGCAAGAAATATCTTGACCCCTATGCTGATGATATTATAAAACAATATCCTGATACTTATACCGAAAGACTTAGTATTATTTTTGGCTACTTATAGTGTTTTTAGGTAGTACCTTCTAAATTTTAAAACCTAATGTGATGAAAAATAAAATCTTTTTTTCTGTATTTTACTGTTAATTGTGAGTGTGTATACTTATGCGCAAGGGGAAGCTGCTGGCAATGATTGGAGTAAAATGGGGCTGAAAGGCAAGGTAAAAATCAGTGAAAAACTTCTATTTATTTTGCAGAGGAAAAAAGGCAATGATTTTTGCCAAAGGGTCTACTCTCTCTCAAGGCATTTACCCTGTTAAAAATTAAACAGTACAGCGAAATGGAACGAATGGGGGTAAAAGCTTTCTTCATACAGTTTTTTTAGTAAAACATTATCCCTTCGGCTATTACTTTTGATAAAAAAATGGTTTTATAACTGAAAAAAATGGCGCTATGATGATATATTTCCCTAAAAAAATAGTATATACTTACGACAAAAAGCATCGCCTAATTGATAAATCGACGTTTGTAGATGAGGTTTTTAGAAACAAAGGATACGCTTGTCTATAACACCAAAGGGCAATTAGAGAAGGAAGTACTTGACCTAAAAAACAAAAAGATGAAACTATCTACACTTATACTTATAATGTTGATGGAGAGCTTATTCAAAGGAATTTTTAAAAAGAACTGAAGATCTCCCTTTGTTTAAAAGAAATATACATTTATAACAATAAAAAGACTTGTAAATAAGGAAGTTTACCAATTTGACCGACTTATATGGCGAGGACTTTTATGAATATGGAGCAGAAGGAGAGCTTATTAAAAGCCATTTCGCAGAAAATAGACGACTTTTATATGGCACTCTAAATATACTTATGACCAGAACAACCAGCTCAAAGAGGAATATCTTTTGATAAATGAGAGTGAAAAATAATGGATTTTTAAACAAATTCGGTTCAGATAGGCGTCTCACCTATCATTTAACTTTTTCTACCGATTATCTTTGTGAGTACAAATATACGGATGACAAGCAAGGTAATTGGGTGAGAATGATTACATACGAACAAGGCGTACCTATGCTTTATGTAGAGCGGAATATAGAGTATTTTAAGTAAAACTTATTAACTGATGAGAAATTCTTCTACCTTACATTTTATGTATCCAAAAATTCGGGGTTGAGTCGTGTGGTGTTTTTGTATAAAAAGAACTTCATTTCGGTTTTTGCCATTGCTATCGGTGAAGATTTTGCCTAATGCTTCTTTGGCTTTTTACCTTATCTCCTTTCTTCACATATACATCGGTAAGGTTGTAATAAATAGTAATGTAATTCCCGTGACGCACTTGCACTACTTTGTTGCTACCGGGGATAGAACTGTATCGCCGATACTTCACCTTCAAACACACAACGGGCTTCAGCGCCTTTTTTTCGGTGGCAATGGTTACCCCATTGTTATAGTGTTGCAATTCAGGGTATACGGGGTCGTAGTACACGCCAAAACCTTGTGATTTATACCCTTTCACTACAGGCCATATCAAGTTGCCTTTGTTGGCTTCAAAACTATCGGCGACACGGCGCGACTCGGGGGTGAGGACAAAAGACACCTCGGCATCAGAAGCTGATGGAGGGGTAGAGGTGGTCATTCCTCCTTGTGTTTTAGGGGCATTGCCCTTGCCTCGGTTGAGGGCTGCCAAACGCTCTTTCTCACGTTTGTTAGCCTCTATAATCGCCAAGCGGATGAGGCGTTGTATTTCGCGGTCGATGGCGTTGGCTTGTTTTTGTTTTTTTCGCGTATTTGAGCTTCGTAACTGCGTTCTACTGTGCGTATATTAGCCGCGAGGGTTTCTAATTCCTTTTTCTCAGTCTGCAAGGTAGCTTGTTCTTGGCGTTGTTCTTCAAGTACTTGGTTTTTAGTATTCCGTTGCGCTATGAGGGTATCGTTGAGGCTCTTAATCTTGTCGGTTTTTGTTTGGATGAGGGTAACTTGTTCTTTGCGGTAGTTCACGTACTGTTTCATATAAGCCAAACGCTTGTAGGCTTGTGAGAAACTTTCGGAAGAGAGCAAGAAGAGCAATCGGTTTTGAGCGGATTTACTTTTGTACGACTGTTTGATAATTTTTGGCGTATTCGCCTTTGTGGTATTCTAATTCTTTTTGAGGGTACGCATTTGCTCCTCGTTATCGGCGATTTCTTTGAAAAGCAGATTTGCCTGCTGCTGATTGATTTGTATCAGGCGGGTGCGTGCTAATATCTTCTCGTTAGCAACTTCTATCTGCTGAACGGTGGTTTTTGTGTTGCTGACTTTGTTGTTGGCGCAATGCCGACATCTCCTTGATTTGTTCAAGCAGTGCCTTTTGCGTTGTTCTAATTCTTTTTGCTTGGTTTTGTGCTGTGAGCAGTAGCGGGAAGCAAAGCAAAAAGCAGTATGATTTTTAGTATATTCATAGGGTCGTAGCACGACGGACAGTTTAACGTATTTTCAACTTTGCCAAATTTTCTTGCTTGTGCGGCTCGCACCTTTGGCAAAGTTTGCGACACATTTGTTACTTGTTTATTGTTATTTCTTTTTCATTCCTGATGGAATTTTTAAAGGGGAATGAGAGTTTTTATCGAGGTCTAAACCTTTGTATTCTAAAGAAATTTGGGTGTTGTTATCGCCTTCGCTGGCAACTATTTTTGATAGTGTGAGGCAAGAGGAGTTTGTCTACTTGCTGATAAGTGTAAGTAGCAGTGGCTTTTTGTTTGCCACCCTAAATGATTCACTTCGGTAGCACCTATGCGGTAGTTATCAGGCAAAAAAAGCGATAAATTACTTGCACGGGTGATTCATCAGTGATTTCAATGTTGTACATATTATTGTCTTCACTGATGAGTTTGATGATGCCTTCGCTATTAAAGTTGATGTTGTAAAAGCGCATTGCCTAACAGAAGATTTTGCAATTCGCTAAAAGCCTACTTCTACCCCTAATAACTTACTGATATAGCTAAAAATCACCGCTGAAGTACGAATTGTCTATACGGTTGTAATATTCAGCTTTTTCGGGGTGATGAGTGCTTTGGCAAGACCTAAAAGGAGCAGAAATCCATATTGTTTTATCTTTTTCCATACGGAAAGAAAAAGGCAGACTTTGCTCGTTTTTACCGTCGTTATAGGTTACCAGCAAATTCCCGCTCAAGGTATTGAAAGTGGGGAATGATTTTAGGTGATGATTGATAATTTCTTTTGGATTGTTTATCAACGCTGGCTCTCCCTGCAGGGGTTACCAAGGTTTGTTTGGTTTTACAACTCACTAATAAAATGGTTGTAAGGATTAAGATGATTTTTTTCATAATATTTTGTCGATTTTTTTCGATTTGCCAAAAAGTGCGAGCCGCACGGGCAAGACTTCAACGAAGTGTAGCGATGTATTTATTTGATAAGGCGCGCTGTTTCTTCATTTTTGAAGTGCTTCGCTCCCTCACTCGGCGAGCTTGAGCTCTTGCTTCTTCTAAGGTAACGGGTGGCTGCTGGATAGTATCTCCATAGCTAACTTTGCCCGTTCCGCAAATGATAGTTTGTAACTCATATTTCAATTCGCTAATTTCCAACGCTGCTAATTTGCTAATTTCCTCCTGTGCTTCCAAAAGCCTCCGGCTCCTCTTTCGGTATTGGAAAGTTCGGTAACTGTTTGAAAAAGAGGCTTTTGCGTATGCAGCAAATACCATTTGGGCGATGCGGTCGCCGTGAGTAATGGTAAAGGGTTCGTTAGAGAGGTTTACGATGGGTACTTTCACTTCGCCGCGGTAGTCGCAATCAATGGTGCCAGGACTGTTGATTACAGTGATGCCGTGCTTGATAGCCATCCCACTACGAGGGCGCACTTGAGCTTCATAGCCTTCGGGGATTTCCAAGAATAAGCCAGTAGGCACAAGGGTGCGTTCTAAGGGTTGCAGGGTGATATTGCTATCGGGGAGATTAGCGCGGAGGTTCACCCCTGCAGCTCCTTCAGTTTGGTAGGAAGGAAGCTCGTTATTAGATAAGTTTTTAATTTTTACAATCATTGTTCTTTATTTATTTGTTGTTTCGGTTGTGAACTCAGCGAATTGGTCGTAAGGAACTTTTTGCCGTGTTTGAATAGCACAAAAGGTTCTTCGTCTATAAAACCGATGGTTATTCCGTTTTCATCAAAATTGTCTACTTCATCAAACTGAGGAGCGAATATTTCTTTTTCCGTTAGTATCTACAAAATCCCCCAAAGGTCGTTTTTGCATACGGCAGCCATTTGGTTGTAGAAATCATCTACTTCATCATATTGCAGAGGTACGATTTTCTTCGCCTTGGGCATTGATAAAGCCCCATTTTTCAGCAATCATTACGGCGGCAAACTCGCCATTATCGTCAAATTCGGCGGCTTCGTCGTATTTTAGTTCGCAAATAAGTTCGCCTTGAGCATTGGCAAAGCCCCATTTTTCGGCTTTCATCACGGGAGTAAATCCGTTGTTAAACCCGATAATTTCATCGTATTCAAAAGGGATAATCACCTCGTTGTTTGGGTTGATAATACTCCCAATACTTGTTGTGAATCACTTTTGGCTACACCATCGAAAAACCCTCAGTTCCCTCGTATTTTATAAGGGATTGCGAGTTCGTTTTTTTCTTGTTGATGAACCCCCAAAGTTCGTTGTTTTTTTCACGGGGGCAAGTCCTTCGCTAAAGGAATCGGCATCGTCATAAACAAAAGGAATTACTTCTTTTGCCTTTGGTGTTGATAAAACCAGCTTTGCCATTCAGTTTTACAGCTGCCATACGAGCCGAAAAATGATTAGCAGCCTCGTAAATTAGGGGGATTACAAGCTCTCCTTTGGTATTTACAAAACCAAACTTACCATTTTTCTTCACTTTGATAAGTCCTTCAGAAAAAGTAAAAACTTGGTCGTAGTACACGGGGACAATTTCCTTGCCAGCAGTGTTGAGCACGCCCCAAAGGTCGCCTATTTTCACAGCGGCTGTTCCGTTAATAAAAGGGAAAGTAGCATCGTATTTAAAAGGGCATATTTCTTTTGCCATTTTGGTTTACAAATCCCCATTTGCCGTTGCGTTTGGCAGCGACGAGGTTATCGCTTGTTAATATTTGAGATTCTTCATAGTTTTTTTCGCCACAATTCTTGCGGTATTTCCATTCGTTTTCGTTTTTTTCTTTATTATTGGGGGCAAAAGGTACGAATAATTTGTCAATTAGCAAATTAGCAAATGGTTATATATTGCGACCTTGTTCATCGGGGTAGAGGGTGTATACGGGGTCGCTTTGCCAATAGTCGCGGGTATCGATATCCATAATAGTGATGCGCCTTTGAAGGCAGCGCCTGTATCTACATTGGTTACTCCGTTGAAAGAAAGTGGTTTATCGGAGCCTAATCGGGTGGTGGGGGTATGCCCGATGTATATTTCGGTATAGAGTTTTTAGTCGGTTAGGGAAATGCGGGTCGGTAGGGGAGAGGTTGCAACTTTGTGCGACTTCCCAGAGGGTTCTATCCCAATAGAACATTTGTTCAAAATGTTCGTGGGCAATGCCGCGCAGGTTCGTAAAACCGGCGTGGAGGAAGAGGCGGTTTTTGCTGTCTAAGTAGTAGTTTTCGAGCTCAGCTAAGAAGTTGAGGTGAGCGTTGCGGCGTTCGTGAGTGACGTTGAGGTAGGCTTTTTCGGTAGCTTTGCCGCCGTGTAAGCGCCAAAAGGGTATCCATAGGTTTTCCTAAGAGGAAATCGTAGCATAAGGCATCGTGGTTGCCGCGCAAGAAGAGGCAGTGGTGTTTTTGGTGATAGCCGATGAGAAAATCCAATAGTTCGGGGTTTCGCTCCAGCCATCGGCGTAGTCGCCGAGGAATATAAGGAAATCGTCGTGCTGAATATCAGCGCGTTGTAAAAAACTTGGATAAGAGCGCGGGGTGCGCCGTGAATATCGCCAATAACAAGAGTTCTCATTGTAATAAAAGGGTATTGATGAGGCAAAAAGTAGCAAAAAAATATTTGGATTTTTAGGGATAAAATGTTTTTATTTGCGGACTAAAAACTATGTAAGCGATGGAATTAGGGTAACAAACATAAATGGAGTACCGTTACGACGGTAGGTTTTGCGCTTTTGCGATGTTCTTTGGAGCGGGCAACTTGATATTACCCCCTTTTATAGGGTTAGAGGTAGGCAATGAGTGGCTGTGGGCACTTTTGGGCTTTTTATCACCGCTATTATCGCCCCATTTTTAGGCGTGCTGATGGTAGCCAAAGCAGGGACAAATTTTTACTCATTTGGGGGATCGCATTCACCCAGAACTCATCAAATGGCTTACGCTGTTTGTGATATTGTGTATAGTCCGCTGATTGCCATTCCGCGTACGGGTTCTACTACTTTTGAGGTAGGGATAGCCCCTTTGTTACCCGATTTGCCTAAAATTGCATTTTTTTAGCTGTATTTTTGGGGGTGGTTTTAGTGCTTTCTATCTCTAAATCGAAGATTGTGGATATTATAGGAAGTTTCTGACGCCTTTTTACTGATAGTCTTGGTATTACTCATCGCTTTGGGCATTCTATTCCCTTTGCACCACACGATTCCATCGGATTTTACCGCAAAAGATAGTTTTGTTTTTGGTTTTACTGAAGGTTACCAAACGATGGATGTGCTTGCCTCGGTGATTTTTGCAGGGGATTATCATTTCGGCAGTCAGTGAAAAAGGCTATCATTCACCCGAAAAAGCGTTCGCATATCACGTTGCTCTCGGGCGGTATCTCCACAATATGCTTGTTGCTTATCTACGGCGGACTCATCTATTTAGGAGCGACTTCGGGCTATCTTACAGATAAAGAAGTTTCGCGCACCGACTTGCTTTTGCATATTTCACACGCAGTGTTAGGAAAATGGGGAACAACAGCGGTTGCACTGGCGATAGGCTTTTGCTTGCCTTACAACGGCTATTGCGCTCACTTCATCGGTAGGGAGTTTTTGAAGAGTTCACCAAAGGTCGCTTGCCGTACAAAGCAGGGGTAATACTCTGCACGCTTGTTTCTATAGTGCTTTCTATCAACAAAGTAGATAGCATTATACAATATGCAGCTTATATATTACTGTTTTTTTATATCCTATTGTATTCACTATTATTTTTGGACATATTGCTCTTTGGAAATACCATAAAATCGCGTACCCCATATCTCGTGAGCATTGCTGTTACTGCTGTGTTATCGTTAATCGACAGTTGTAAAAACTTGGGGGAGTATCATCATTAGAGCAGGTGTATGCACTCAAGGCGTATCTTCCGTTAGATAGCTATTCGTTAGGGATGGTTGTTGCCCTCACTATTAGCGTTTTTGGGAGCAGCGGTGCTACAAGGAAGAGGTAAGAGATAAGAGGTAAGATGAAAACATTCTATCTATACATAGTATTGCTACTTAGTTTGGGCTGTAAGGCTCAAGAGTTTGATTTGCGCAGTATGAAACGCTTTGATGAAAAAGGTTTTTTTAAGGATTGGGAAGTGGATACACAATATGTTCAAATGTATGATTGGGATAGATTCTTAAAAAGGAGATGAAAGGGTTAGGATTATCAAAACTGATAGTTTTATTCAAGTAGAAGTTAGTACCATTGCAAAATCCTTTATAAGAAAAAAATATAAGTATGATATCCGCACCAAACGTTTGATTCTACAATCTTATTTCTTCTATGATTGCCAAATAGGTATTTGGAAAAATTGGAGCAAAACGGGCAAACTTATCAAAGAGGTAGATTATGATGAACCCTATAAATTAAGTGTAAAAGATATTATAACACTAGTAAATCAAAAAATTTAATATTGATTTGTTGGATATGAAATTGCTTTTTAAATGTAGATAGGTATAATAGAAGCGTTCCTATTTATAATATTATTAGTATTACAAAGCCTAATATAAGAGGACTAGAAATTAGGTATATAAGCATAAGTGCTGATAATGGTGAAGTTCTTTTTGATAAAATGTTATCTTCAGAAAAAGGATTTTAATGATAATATGAATGATATATATCAATTAGAAGGTAGGAAATAAGAGAAAAACCTTTGAAGTGAAGAAAAATCACAAAGTTATATTGAACTGATATTGAAGTAAAGAAAGAAAACAAAAAGCAATACTTTTTAGTATTGCTTTTTGTTGCTCCCCTACTGGACTTGAACCAGTGACCCTCTGATTAACAGTCAGATGCTCTAACCAACTGAGCTAAGGAGGAATATATTTTATTATGTTTTCCCTTAATTGCGGTGCAAAGGTACGACTATTTTTTTGAAACCTGCAAATTTTTTTAGGAAGATTTTTAAAAATATTTTTTTGTGTTAGCAGTTAATATGTTTATTATCAATGGTTATTGATAAGTGTGGTTCGTGCCATTAGATAATGAGAAAGAGGGCTGTATAGACTTTGTTAAAGTCGATACAGCCCCCTTTTATTTTGGTATTACTTGTTATTTACAAAAGTAGTGATAGAACCACGGAATGGTTTCAATACCTTTTAGGAAGTTGAAAATACCATAATGCTCGTTAGGCGAGTGGATGGCATCGCTATCTAAACCAAAACCTAAGAGGATAGATTTGCTACCTAACTCTTCTTCAAAAAAAGGGCTACAATAGGGATGCTACCACCTGAACGCACGGGTATAGGTTCCTTGCCGAAGCTCGCTTGGCAGGCTTTTTACTGCTGCTTGGTAAGCAGGTGTATCGGTAGGGGTTACATAACCTTGTCCGCCGTGGTGAGGGGTTACTTTCACGCGTACTCCTGCAGGAGCGATGCTCTCAAAGTGTTTAGTGAAGAGTTCGGTGATTTCGTGGTTGTCTTGGTTAGGCACCAAGCGCATTGATATTTTTAGCATAAGCCTTACTTGGAATCACGGTTTTAGCTCCTTGCCCTGTATAGCCGCCCCAGATACCATTTTACATCAAGGGTAGGGACGTATAGAGGCGCGCTCGGTAGTGGTGTAGCCTTTTTCGCCATATACCTCATCGATATCTAAGGCTTTCTTGTAGGCTTCGAGTGAGAAAGGAGCTTTAGCCATTTCATCGCGTTCGGCTTGTGAGAGTTCTTCAACTTTGTCGTAGAAATGCGGAATGGTCACGCGGTTGTTCTCGTCGTGCAAAGAAGCAATCATCTTAGTAAGCACATTGATAGGGTTCGCTACCGCACCACCGTATAAACCAGAGTGCAAATCGCGGTTGGCACTGGTAACTTCTACCTCCACATAGCTGAGTCCTCGTAAGCCCGTAGTGATAGAAGGGGTATCGTTAGCCAGCATACCGGTATCGGAAATGAGGATGATATCGTTTTTGAGTTTTTCGTGGTTGCGTTTTACAAACCAACTCAAACTTTCAGAACCTACTTCTTCTTCACCCTCGATCATAAACTTCACATTGCAAGGCAATACGTTGTTTTTTTCACCATATATTCAAGGGCTTTCACGTGCATAAACATTTGCCCCTTGTCGTCGCAAGCCCCACGAGCGAAGATAGCGCCATCGGGGTGAATATCGGTTTTTTAATCACAGGCTCAAAGGGGTCGGATTCCCAAAAGCTCGATAGGGTCGGCGGGTTGTACATCGTAGTGCCCATATACCAATACGGTAGGTAGGGCAGGGTCGATAGTTTTTCGCCATAGACGATAGGGTAGCCAGGGTTTCACATATTTCTACCTTTGTCGCAACCAGCCTTTTCTAAGGCGTTTTTACGGCATCGGCGGTGTTGAGCACATCCTGAGAATAGGCAGCATCGGCACTAATAGAAGGCATTTTGAGCAGTTCTATCAGTTCCGCAATAAAAGCGGTCTTTTGTTTTCGTTGATATAATTTTTACTGAATCCATTATGTATCGATTAACAATTTACAATTAATAATTTATAAAAATAAGAGTTCTTAAAAAGAGCAACAAAGGTACATTATTTTTCTAAAAATACCAAAACTTCATCTATAAAAAGCCACGCATCACCGCCTTTAGGAGGGTTTTGACATTTTTGAGAGAGAGTTTGATATAGCGAGCATCTTGAGGATTGAATTTCAGGATAAAATCTTTTAAAGAGGGTTTTCCTCTCACTACACAAGGCTCGTTGTGGGTTGCTACTTCGCGGTAGTTTTTTCCATCGGTTGAAATGGCCACTTCAAATTTTTATAGGGAAGTAAATGCCAGCAGCTTGGTAGTCCATAGCGCCTATGCGGACTTCACTAATGTTGGTATTTTGGTCTAAATCGAGTGTGAGGGTTACATCGTCGCCTAACCAACCGAGCCATTGTCCGTCTAGGAAGTTTTTGCTACCGCGAACCACATTGGTGAGAGTCATCTCGCCTTGTCCCTGATACTTCTTATGATAGAGCGGACTATAACTCATTTTTAGCTATCGCTTTGTGGAATGTTACCTCACCAGTGGTAATGGTATTGGTCGCTTTTTCCACTGAAAACAGTAGCTTTGAAGGTAGTACTTTCGTTGAAAGGAATAGGGTTGGGTGTATTTTTTTGGCTTTTTCTATGGGGGTATCGCCTAAAGCATAGCGAATATCGGCGTTAGGGACTTCACACTCTAATTTTAAGAAAACCTTACCGTTTTGGTTTTTCAACGGCAGGCAACACCTGATACATAGAACGTGCGTATTTTATTTTCATCACATCTAAACGATCCATAAAGGTTTCGGTACGCTTCACGAAGTTGTCCCAATTTTTAAGTTATCGGGTGTCCAACTGATTTCGGAAAAAGCTAACAAGCTGAGGGAAGAGCATATATTCCGAATGTTCGGGAGTAGCTATAAATTCAGCCCATAAGTTAGCTTGGGTACCTAAAACGTTTTTGTAGTTCTGGAGAGGTTTTCTTTTTCAAGATTGTAGTGGTAGAGTTTTTAAGTGTTACATAACCACCATTAGCGAGAGGCTCATACTCAGGGAGACCTTGATATCTGTTGATATAACAATCACTGGTGAGCACTACAGGGGTTGCCTTGTTCGAGGGCTTTTCTGCCTATGTCGATACCGCGCCAATTCATCACTACCGCATCGTTAGCCAAACCACCGTCCATTATTTCATCCCAACCTACAAGAACACGTCCTTTAGAGACTAAAAAAATTTGTCTATTCGTTTGATGAAATAGCTTTTGCAATTCGTGAACATCTTTTTAAGTGGTTGTCTTTTTATACGTTGTTGGCATTTAGGGCATTTTTCCCATTCGGTGTGATCGGCTTCGTCGCCACCTATGTGAATGTATTTGCTAGGGAATAGCGCCATTACTTCGGTAAGTACATCTTCTAAGAAAGTGAAAGATTCCTCTTGTCCTGCACAATAGATGTCGATGTTAGGCCATACGGCTCCAGAGGGTACACCTATGGGGGCGTTTGTGGCAAGAGAGTTCGGGGGTAAGCGGCTATAGCACTCATCACGTGGGCGGGCATTTCTATTTCGGGGATTACCGTAATACCACGAGCAGCGGCGTAGGCTACAATCTCTTTGATATCCTCTTGGGTATAGAAACCGCCATATTTTTAGGAGCTGATGCAGGATTGGCAAAGGCATCGGCAGGGTTAGAGGTGCGCTCATCCCATAGTTTATCCTCTTGATCTACACGCCAAGCACCTACTTCGGTAAGTTTAGGGTATTTTTAATTTCGATACGCCAACCCTCATTGTCTACCAAATGGAAATGAAAAAGTGTTGAGTTTGAGCATCGCCATACGGTCGAGGGTTTTCAGTATATATTCTTTAGAGAAGAAATGACGAGAGACATCGAGCATTAGTCCGCGCCAAGGGTATTCGGGTTTATCGTTGATAGTTATAGTAGGGATGACCCAATTAGCATTAACAGGAGTAGAGCTTTCAAACTCTTTAGGCAAAAAAGTTGGCGCAGGGTTTCGAGGGCATATATAGCTCCGTTGTAATCGGCAGCAGCTATGGATATTTTATCAGGTTGAACTACGAGGTTGTAACCTTCTTTAGGCAAAAGAATTATTGATAGAGAGAGCGATGTAGTTTGTTTGTACGGTTTCATTTTTAATAGGCAGTTTGATGCCAGAGGCTTTTTTTCGAATTGTTTAGCAAAGATTTCAGCGGCAGGGGCTAAAGATTGGTTGCTTACAAAAAAACGGTTTCTTTAGTAAATTGAAAGTTTCCATTGTTTAGGGTCATTGATTGGGGTTTAGGGATGATACAGATATCATTTTCGGCAAACTTCACTTGTTGTTTTGGGGTTTGGCAAGCGAAGGCCAAAAAGTGCAGTAATGAATAAAAGTTTTTTTCATTGGTACTAGTTTTTAGGGGTTAAACATTTTTTTAAAAAGTAGCTCGACGCGCAAATATGGTGGGGTCAAAATTTTTCCAAAGTTGTTGGATAGCGATATTCTCTTCGAGTTCGGGGGTGATAACACAGTGAGTAACCTTGTTTTTTTAGAGAATACATCGTAGTAATAATCAAACAAGAGTGCGGGAATACCTTTACTTTTGGTATTCAGGAGCTACTCCAATGAGGTAGAACTCTACAGTATCGTGGTGTTTTTTTGGCTTGCAATAAGTGCCACCAACCCCAAGGGAAGAGTTTGCCTTTGGCTTTTTGTAAGGCTTTGGAAAAAGAAGGCATTACGATAGCAAAAACATATCAGTTTGCCGTCTTTATCTTCAATAAAACGGATGTACTCAGGATTGATAAACGGAATGTATTTCTGTTTGAAATAATCGCGCTGACGGTTGCTCACAGGTACGTAAGAAGCCAGCTTAGAGTAGGTTTCGTTGTAGAGATCGAACATTGCATCAACGTGCTTGAGCACCTCTTTGGTAGTGGGGGTATCGATAGATTTTACGCCATAGCGTTTTTTTATAGCTTCGGCTGTTTTTTTGAAGAATTCAGGTTTCGCATTTTTTAATTGGAAAGACATATCAATAAAGCCTTTTTCTCTTTTAGTAAACCCTAATTGCTCTAAGTGCTGTTTGTAGTACGGATAGTGATACCACGTCATCATATTAGAGATATGGTCGTACCCTCGGTGAGCAAGCCCACCTTGTCCATACTCGAAAAATCCCATAGACCTTCGATATATTCCAACTGGTATTCGCGAGCTTTTTTTCGGTTACTTTGTTTAAAAGAGCTTTGGTAACCTCGATATCGTCAATCATATCAAGCCAACCAAAACGCACTTTTTTTGCGCCTTGTTTGAGGTCGTGTTGGTTTATGATAGCAGCCACACGTCCTACCATTTTACCATTTTCGTTGTAAGCGCCGTAGAAGAAGGCTTCGGCATTTTCAAACACAGGGTTTTTGGTTTTATCAAAAGAAGCTACTTCATCGTTGATAAGAGGTGGTACCCAATAAGGGTGGTTAGGGTATAGAGATAGAGGGAACTTTACAAATTCAGTAAGTTCTTTTTAGAGGAAAGTTCTTTAATCGATAGCATTACGTCTGTTTCTTTTAGCTTTTTTCTTATGGTCTATTTTAGTAGGTTCTACTTTTTCTTTGAGTACTTTTTTGATATAGCTATTGTGATTGTCGATGCGGTAAGAAGCACCTATCAAGCCCATATAGCGCTGAGGGGTGTCTTTCCAGCCAAAGCCTACATCGGCATTGAATTGCAATTTATCAGAGGCTAAAAAGCTACCCCAAGGCGGGTGATTTGGTCGCGGTATTGCTCGTTATACACTCCTTGTTGTTCGGCAAAGATGCTGAACCATCCGTTGTCTAAGTTATGAGTAAGCGTGAGTATATAGCTGTATTCGGCGCTTTCTTTTTCAAGAATCTATCGGCGATGAGGTTGGCTACCACCACCACGCGAGGGATAGGTTCGGCTTGGAAAATAGCAGCTACTTTTGGTGATAGTCGGGGTATCTCCTCATAATAATAACGCTTGTTAGGCAGGAAACTATGCCAGCATATAGAGCGATAGAGGGAGTGAGGTTTCGCCAGCGGAAAGAGTTGTTAGCTTTCCAGCTGTGAGCGTTAGGTTTTTCGTCTAAGAAAGCGGGTTTGAACAGTTGATATTTTGCACCGATAGTATTGTTTACAAAGCCAAAGTGGGATGAAGAACCATTGTTGTCAAAGGTATAGTCGTAGGCGAGGGTGCCGTTGAGCATTACTTCTAATTGTTCTTTAAAGAAGCCATAGCGCACAGCGTAATTCACTCCTGTAAAGTTCATAGAAGTGCCGGTTTTTATGGTTGCTGCGTTCGTACCACAAGCCTCCTTCGAACTGCAATACGCGAGCCCCTACGGCATAGGCACTTTGAGAATTACCGGGGAGATTGGAGTTGATAATCTCGGTGTATTGGGCGGAGGCTGCCATTGGCAGTAGCACAATTAAGAGTAAGGAGAGTTTTTCATTGCAAATAGAATATTTTTAGGCGACAAAGATAATAAATAATTACGAATTACGAGTTACGAATTACGAAATAATTACGAGTTACGAAGTGAGGTATTAGCCCAAAGATGTTTGTTCTACTTAGAGGAGAATTTGTAAAAACGGTTTTTTTATAAAAACAAAATGTTTTTCTATGGAATTTAAGGATAATATATAAAAAGGTTGCTCAGCGTTTGCTAAACAACCTTTGTAACAACTTGTGATTTGTTATTACTTTTTCTTTTTATTCTCGAAATTTACGGCGCAAGAGTCGATTTCGGATACACGGAGGGTGTTTACCATTCCTTTGCCTTGCATTGGCATTGACACGAGACTTATCATTATATCGCCCATATCCACATAGCCTTTTTCGTTGGCAATATGGTTGATGTCCTCAATCAATTCATCGGTAGAAACAAAGCGATCGTAGTAGAAGGTAGTTACGCCCCACAAGAGGTTCAACTGGGTGAGGATACGCTTGTTAGAGGTGAAAATGAGGATGTGCGAATTAGGGCGATATGACGAAATGCGGAAGGCAGCATACCCACTATTTGTAAGTGAGGTAATTACCTTGGCATTGGTATCGTTAGCCATCTTAGCTGCGTGAAAAACAGATAGTGTTGGTTACATAGCGCAACGAACGGATAAAATGGAGTGAGGAGAGCACTTGGATAAGGCTAGAGTCCTCTACGCTTTTGATGATACGGGTCATCTGTTGGATTACTTGCACAGGATATTTACCTACTGAAGTTTCTCCAGAGAGCATTACAGCATCGGCACCGTCCATTACCGAGTTTCCTACGTCGTTCACTTCAGCGCGAGTAGGGGTAAGGCTTGAAATCATACTTTCCATCATTTGGGTAGCGATGATTACAGGGATGTGGTGAGATTTAGCTTTGCGCACCAATTCTTTTTTTGGATAAGAGGCACTTCTTCAGCTGGGATTTCTACCCAAGGTCACCACGAGCAACCATAATACCATTACAAGCCGCCATAATCTTATCGATATTTACCAATGCTTCAGGTTTTTCAATCTTGGCGATGATAGGAATTTCGTAACCTGCATTTTCTTTGATAAGTTCTTTTTAGGTCTTGGATATCTTCGGGGTGTCGCACGAATGAAAGTGCAAACCAATCTACCTCTTGAGAAATAGCGAAAAAGAGCATCGCGTACATCTTTTTCAGTAAGAGCAGGAAGTGATACTTTTAGTATTAGGTAAGTTCACCCCTTTTTAGATTTGAGAGTCCCCTTGTACAACTACAGCTACTACCTCGTCTTCACGGTTCGTAGATTCCACTTCAAAGATGAGTTTCCCATCGTCAACAAAATGCGTTCGCCAGGGTTTTACATCTTGAGGGAACGCTTTGTAGTTCATATAGGCGCGTTCTTTAGTACCTACAAAAGGTTCACCAGTAACGAAAGTTACGCGGTCGCCAGGGTATACCACAGCATCGTCTTCCATTACCCCAACGCGCAATTTAGGACCTTGGAGGTCGGCGAGGATAGCGGTATGGAAACCGTGTTCTTCGTTGATTTGGCGAATCATCTTGATGCGATTGCGCACATCGTCGTAATCGGCGTGTGAGAAGTTAATACGGAAGACGTTCACGCCCGCCGCCATCATATCTTTTTATTACCTCAGGGCTTTCGGTAGCGGGGCCTAAGGTAGCTACGATCTTTGTTTTTTGTATTTAACATTCTTGTAAAAATCTGTTTATATTTATAATCTAGTGTATCGGCATCGATAGTATAAGCGGTAGTAGCAGGTATTTCGGATATTTTTAGAGAGCAATATTGCTAAATCCATACGCCTTTCGGTGTCAATTTTTTTAGAAAGTAGTCTACTTTTTATATTTGTCTATTAAGTAGATAAGAGAGGTAGTACTCTCGAAAAAGCGAAAGGGATTGCATTTCTTTCTCAATTAGCAGTTTGTTGCCTATGCAGTGCCAAGCTATTCCTAACAAGGGGTTTTCCCAAAAAGTAATACGAAAAATATTTACCTGAAACTGTGTCTAACAAACTTGCTTTTTGGTTTTCTTTAGCCAATTGCAATTGCAGAATTTTGTTCAGAAAATAAGCCAAGCGATAGTCGTCTAAAGCTGAATGTACTGCGATGAGCTTGTAATCACAAGGTAAAACATCTAGTAATTTAAGTACTGCTGCCATAGTTCTTCACTTTCAGGCGGCAAAGATACAAACTAATTAGCGAATTAGCAAATTAGCGAGTTAGAAAAATTGTTTTGGCACGGTTTTTTTGGAATATAGTAATAAATTAATTTAGAAATCGCTATTATATTATATATTCTAGGCGCTTGCTGTGATAGTAACGCGCTTTTTATTTTAGAATCGGATGCCAAAACCTATGCCTAAAGTGCGGTATTCTACTGTATCGGGGATTTCATCGGCAAGAATGGGTTTGCCCACCTCAAAAACTTGTATATGAGGCATCTATCAATACACTTACAGTGAATGCATCTTCTACAGCAATAGGGATACTCAACCCCTATTTTAGCTTCGCCAAAAGAAGCTTTTTACTTGTTTTGCTTAGCGGGATAAAACCAGATAGTTGTCCGTAAATATCGGCATAAGAAGCCTGAGGGAGCATTCCTCTAACAACGATTCCTGCTTTTTAAGGCAGTGGTTACGGGAGCTCTGAAATGGTGAATCCTCACAATACCTCCTACAGCAAAAAAAGAATGGGTGAGTAGGTAATTAGCTGAAAGATCGGTGGAATAAATTACTTTTTTTCTTTAAACTTGTGTTCTTTTTCCATAAGAAGCATCTCTACCCAAATGGTCTATAAAATGAACCCCATAAGTATAAGTAGCTTTTTCTTTTTCTGGGGATGTTTAGATGAGCACTTGCTTGAAAAACCATCTTTCGTCAAAGAAATCTTGAGCGAGAAGCATTGAGGGCAATAAGAAAACTGCAATGTAAAGGATATTTTTTTCATTTGTTACAATCTAAAAAAATATTCTCAGCAATAGGCAATTTGCCTTTTTACATCATAGATGATGCCGTCTTCTTTTAAATAATTAGCTATATTCATTTGTAAAAACTCGTTGTGTGCTACGCAAAGCACTACCACATCATTGTTTGTAGGGAGTTTTTCTCTGTTGGTTTCTACTTTTACGGCATACTCTTCCTCAGCGCGATGAGGGTCAGCCCAAGGATCGTATATCACTATGTGAGAAGTGAAATTTTCGAGCGTGCGATAGATATCAATAACCTTAGTATTGCGGGTGTCGGGGCAATTTTCTTTAAAGGTAAAGCCCAATAGCAGGATTTTTGCTGTTTTTACGGGAGTACCTTGCAAACACAAGCGGTTGATAATCTGGTAAGCGATATAGCCTCCCATAGAATCGTTAGTTTTACGGGCTTCCATCATTAGGCGGGGTGAAACGCCGTGGAGTTTGGCTTTTTGTATGAGGTAGTAAGGGTCTACCCTCTATACAATGTCCGCCTACCAATCCAGGGCGGAAAGGCAAAAAGTTCCACTTGCTGCTAGCGGCATCTATCACGGCATTGGTATCGATGTCGAGAATATTGAAAATTTTAGCAATTTCGTTCATAAAAGCGATATTCACGTCGCGCTGAGCGTTTTCTATCACTTTGGCGGCTTCGGCTACTTTGATAGAGGAAGCGAGATAAGTCCCCCCAGTGAGTACTGAATTGTAAAGCGCATCGACCTTAGCTGCTACCTCAGGGGTAGAACCTGAAGTTATTTTGCAAATATTCTCCACCGTGTGCTGTTTGTCGCCAGGGTTGATGCGTTCGGGGAGTAACCTACGAAGAAATCGCGGTTGAACACGAGGTTTGATACCTTTTCTAAGACGGGCACACACACCTCTTCGGTTACTCCTGGGTAAACCGTTGATTCGTAAATCACAATATCACCTTTTTTGAGCAATGCCCTACTGTTGCACTTGCTTTGCGGAGTGCGGTAAGGTCGGGTTGCTGATAGAGGTCGATAGGGGTAGGGACAGCCACGATATACACATTGCAATCGGCGGCATCCTGAGGGTTTGTAGTACAAATGAGGTGAGTAGCCAAACGCTCTTTAAGCGTTTCACTACTGATTTCGCCGGTAGTATCTACCCCAGCATTGAGGCTTTCTACACGCACTTTATAAGGGTCATAACCCACGGTGGGATATTTTTTTAGCAAAGAGGCAAGCTAAAGGTAACCCCACATAACCGAGACCTATGATACCTATTTTTCATCAATTAACAATTAACAATTAACAATTAATTTTAAAAACCTATTTATATATTATTTCGTCTATTTTTTTCAGGATCATAATCTTCAAAAAAAGGATTTCTCCAAAGTCTTTTTGCGTTAGTTGAGCATTGAAAGGCTTTTCTCTCATCCCACCAATAGGTGATATCTCCAAATTGGTGTAGAACAATCTTATTTTTTTACTATATTTAAAAAGTGATATACTTTTTCAGCGGTATATTCATCAGGTACTTCAGTATTTAATTCAATGGTGAAAAAAATTGTCTTTAAAAAGCAATTCTCTTGAAGAAAAAAACTTCCATACTTGGATAGATTTTTCATTGTGAAAAGAATTTGTACTTATCACCTCCTTGATGAATTAACAAAAATAACAGGGGCAACCAAAGTTTTATGGTCATCAGACTTTAAATCGTTGTTATTTTTTTAAAAAACAAGAAAGATATCTTTATTACCATCTTGATTGAGGTCGTGTAGATACATTTTTCAGCGTAAAGAGTTTAGATTTTTTTGTATGCGATTGATGACCTCAGTAATATTTTTTTAAATTGAATCATCTCCCCATTGTCATTTTGAATGATCCCTCTTCTGTTATGACGATGTCCTCAGGAGTGGTAATATTGGGAGTCTTATTAAAAATCCATTCTTTTTATTTTTATCATCTAAAAATAAAGACGCTCCCAACTCATTATGGATAAAATTAATATGAGCAATGTTTTTAAGATGCAGTGTATCTAATATACGAAATTTTTTTCTACATCTTCATTTGAAAGAAACTTTTCTAAACTAAAAACAAAAATAATGATAGTGCAATGGTTTGTAAACACTATAACAAAGGCTATCAGATTTAAAAATAACTGCTATTTTTTTATAAATTCATAATCAGAAAGCTCATCACCGGCATAAAATTCTTTTTCCTATAAAAAAATCTCATCTTTTGATGAATTTACGTTCCCCCACACTTTCAGTAACTGTAGTGGTGGCTACACTATTGTCATACTGAACTTGCTGTTGTTGGCAAGTGCTTAACAACAGAAATGAGTATAATATGAGAAAAAGTTGTTTTCATTTTTAAATCTTTCTTGATTCATATATTATCTCGTTTATTTTTTTCAGGATCATAATCTTCAAAAAGGATTTCTCCAAAAGTCTTTTTGTGTTGCTTGAACATTAGAAGGCTTTCTCTCATCCCACCAATAGGTGATATGTCCAAATCGGTGTAGAACAATCTTATTTTTACTATATTTAAAAAGTGATATACTTTTTCAGCGGTATATTCATCAGGTACTTCAGTATCTAATTCAATGGTGAAAAAAATTGTCTTTAAAAAGCAATTCTTTTTGAAAAATAAACTCCATACTTGGATAGATTTTTCATTGTGAAAGAATTTGTACTTATCACCTCCTTGATGAATTAACAAAAATAACAGGAGTTACTAAAGTTTTAGGGTCATCAGTTTCTGGAGCGTTGTTGTTTTCAAAAAGCGAGGATGATATCTTTATCACCATCTTGATTGAGGTCGTGTAGATACATTTTTTTCAGCGTAAAGAGCTTATATTTTTTTGTATGCGATTGATGACCTCAGTAATATTTTTTTAAATTGAATCATCTCCCCATTGTCATTTTGAATGATCCCCTCTTCTGTTATGACGATGTCCTCAGGAGTGGTAAAATCGTTTTTTTAAAAAACTCTTCGTAATCTCCTTTTTTTATCACCATTCCTATATTTCTTGTAATAAGGAAGTTTTGTATAAGGAAACTCAAAATAATACATATTTTTTTATCTTTAACGAGAGTTCCTTCTAAATAATTAGGATAATTATTGTATTCACTATCTTCTGCTGAAATATATTTTTTTAGGCATAGCGACAATATATTTTCCTTCGGATCTATATATTTTTACAAAAATCACCATAAGTAGTTTTAGACTCTTCATACTCTGCTTTCCAATAGGTTATTCTCTGTCCCTAAAGGAAAAGATTTTTGTTATCCTTATAACAATATAGTTCCCAAACCAAAATTATACTCACCCACCAAAGGAAAAAGCAAGATGTACGTTTTGTTCTCCTCATCCAAAATAAACAAAAAGGACTTGAAGTAAGTAAATCACCAGAAGTTTTTTTCTGATGATTTTTTTCTAGAATCTTACCAATAGTTACTGTAATTATTTCAGGTACACTATTTTTCCTTCTTCTATTTTATTTGCAACCCTTATATTTTGGCAATTCAGCTTATAAAAATTCTTCTTTGTTGAGGCATTACATTCCAATTTTTAAAAAGTTGAACCAGTCCTTTATAGTCTATAGTTGTTTCTTGAATATCACTAGGCATTACATCTCTTTTCCCCGCTAAAATATCATCATTTAATATTTTAGAAATTACAAAAATGCCCTGTCCTTATCTTTTTCTAATAAATAGTCTACACAAGTTTCTTTTTCATCAGTGTTTCCAAATAGTAAAAAAACAACATCTGTATTCATTTTTGTTTTCTAAAAGGTGTTATTTTTAATGTACTATTAAGAACATCAGCAAAAATCTTGCCCCTTTATAAAAAGGGTCGTAATCTAATGTCATATCAGCAGATAGTTCATCAATCTTTTCCAACAATTGCTTGGAGACATATTGCTTGAAAAGTACTTCTCGGTTATCTAACGAACCATTATAAACAGATGAATAAAAAGCTTTTTAAAGTTGCTATAGCAACTTCTGTATCTGTAGGTGTAGGTTCAGTAGCAACGTTATTAGCGTTCTTCTTATCTCTACAACTAATAAAAAGCTATTAAAATAAATGTGATAATAACTCTTTCATAAGTAAAAACGTCAGACGAGTCGGACGGGGCGGACGAGTGGGATGGGGGAGGGGAGATAGTGCTGACCCCTGAGACCTGACCCCTGACCCCTAAATCATATTATATTGCTTTTAGTTTTTCTATACAGAGTGCGTTCGGAAATTCCTAAAAGCCTTAGCTGTTTCTTTTGCGTTTGCCATCGTTGTGTTCTAACGATTTGCGTATCATCTCACGCTCTTGTTCTTGGAGAGAAAAACGCTCTTCTTCAGCAGCTTCCTCGTAGTCGTATACCACTTCGTGAGGAAGGATTTCTTTTTCGGCAGGTGTTACAGGTAAAAAAAGCAAAAGAGGGAGGTGTAGGGGTCGTTTTTGCGAGTGTCGTTGCCATAAATGCGATGGATGAGACCTTCGTTCTCTTGTTGTACTTGGGGGAATTACCGTGTTGTAGTAGCTCGAGAGTGAGTTTTTTTCAGGTCGTTGAGGTCGTTTTTCATATCGAAAAGCACCTTGTAGAGCAGTTCGCGTTCGTTGCTAAAATCACTATCGGAGCGGTTTTGGGCGGGGACAATTGAAGGCAGATTTGTCCCTTCGTCGGGCAGGTAAGAGCGCAAAAGGCTTTGCGGTGATGTCGCGGCGTTGTTCCAGCACCGAAATTTGTTCAGCTACATTGCGCAACTGGCGTATATTACCGCTCCAGCGGTAGTTTGTAAGCAATTGTACAGCATCTTCACTGAGCCTTACGGGAGGCATTTTGTATTTTTCGGCAAAATCTGAAGCGAACTTGCGGAAGAGCAGATGTATATCCTCTTTGCGTTCGCGCAAAGGGGGAGGTGTATTTCTACGGTGCTGAGTCGGTAATAGAGGTCTTCGCGGAAACGTCCTTTTTTTGATGGCTTCTTGCATTTGTACATTGGTAGCTGCTACAATGCGCACATTAGTTTTCTGTACTACTGAAGACCCTACTTTGATGAACTCACCATTTTCGAGCACCCGCAAGAGGCGCACTTGAGTAGTGAGAGGCAGTTCGCCCACTTCGTCTAAGAAAAATAGTACCGCCATCGGCTTCTTCAAAAATAACCACTACGGGTAGCCGTTGCCCCTGTGAAAGCGCCTTTTTCGTGACCAAAAGTTCAGAATCAATAGTGCCTTCGGGGATAGCCCCCCACAGTTCACAGCGATATATTTGCCGTGTTTGCGCATTGAGAGTGAGTGAATGATGCGCGGGAGAGCCTCTTTGCCCACCCCACTTTCACCAGTGATGAGCACCGAAATATCGGTAGGGGCGACTTGTATGGCTTTTTCGAGCGCACGATTGAGTTTTAAATCGTTGCCAATGATACCAAAACGCTGTTTTATTGCTTGTATATTTTCCACGTTTGTTACTTGAGAGTTTAGAGTTGCAAAGATACAAATAATTAGCAAATTAGCAAATTTGCCAATTCGCAAATTTGCCGATTCTCTCTCAAATTTTGTAGTATAAAAACCATAAAGAGGAGTTACCTGAATAGTTAGTGTTCATTAAACAAAAAACTTTGCCAAAGGTAGAAGTCGTACGGCTGTGTGAGCCACGCGAGCAGAAACCTTTGGCAAAGTGTAATGACACTAAAAGGGATTTTTCACTATTCACTCTTCACTTTTAACTGATTCAGCGCACTTCCTGCTTTAAAACCAACCTATTTGTTGAGCGTTATAGGTATGGTTGCAGGTAATCACATCTTTACTGCCGTCTTTATGTACAAATTCCAAATGTAAAGGAGTGCCAGGCGCAAAGGCGGTGAGGTCGAGGAAGTTGATTACGTCGTCTTCTTGAATCTTGTCGTAATCAGCTTCGTTGGCAAAAGGTGAGGGCGAGCATTCCTTGTTTTTTAAGGTTGGTTTCGTGAATGCGCGCAAACGATTTTTACCAATACGGCTCGTACGCCCAAATGACGAGGTTCCATAGCAGCGTGCTCGCGTGAAGAGCCCTCACCATAGTTGTGGTCGCCTACTACAATAGAAGGGATTTCCGCTGCCTTATAGGCGCGTTGTACTTTAGGCACTTCGTCGTATTCGTCGGTAAGTTGGTTTTTCACGGAGTTAGTTTTTGCCGTTGAAAGCATTTTACCGCCCCTATAAGCATATTGTTGGAAATATTGTCCAAATGTCCGCGGAAACGCAACCAAGCCCCTGCCATCGAAATATGGTCGGTAGTGCATTTGCCTTGCGCTTTGATGAGGAGTTTAGCCCCAGTGATATTCTCGCCGTCCCAAGGAGCGAAAGGCGTGAGCAGTTGGAGGCGGTTGGAGTGGGTGATACCACCACCTCGATATTGCTACCATCTTCGGCAGGAGCCTGATAGCCAGGGTCATCAACAGCGAAACCTTTAGAAGGCAACTCTTCGCCATAAGGAGGAGTGAGTTTTACAGCTTCACCTTGGTCGTTAAGCAAGGTATCGGTGATAGGGTTGAAGTCTCAACCTACCGGCAATTGCCAAAGCCGCTACCATTTCGGGGGAAGTTACAAAGGCGTGGGTATTAGGGTTACCGTCGGCACGTTTGGAAAAAGTTACGGTTGAAGGAATGGACAATCGTATTTTTTTCTCTTGTTTTTCGGCACCTTCTCTGTCCCACTGACCAATGCAGGGACCACAAGCATTGGTGAATACACGAGTACCCAACTGCTCGAAGATGTCTATAATTCCGTCGCGCTCGGTAGTATAGTGTATTTGTTCAGAGCCAGGGGTTGATACCAAAAGAGGCTTTAGGGGTAATTCTCTTTTCTAAGGCTTGTTTTACCACCGAAACCGCGCGGGTGAGATCTTCGTAGGAGGAGTTAGTACACGAACCGATGAGCCCCCATTGCACCTCCAAGGGCCAATCGTTGGCGCGGGCTACCTCCTTCATTTTGGATACAGGAGTACCTCTATCGGGGGTGAAAGGACCGTTGATATAAGGCTCTAAGGCAGAGAGGTCTATCTCAATGAGTTGGTCGAAATACTTTTCGGGGTCGGCATAGACTTCGGGGTCGGCGGTGAGGTAAGGCGCAATGGCATCGGCAGCGAGGGCAACTTCTTCGCGCCCAGTAGCAAGCAGATAGCGACGCATCGCCTCATCATAGCCAAAAAGTAGAGGTAGTAGCCCCTATTTCGGCACCCATATTACAAATAGTACCTTTACCGGTACAGGAAAGCGACTTAGCACCCTCGCCAAAGTATTCCACAATTGCACCAGTACCACCTTTTTACGGTGAGGATATCAGCGACTTTTAGAATCACATCTTTTGGGGCTGTCCAACCACTGAGTTTACCTGTGAGTTTTACCCCAATGAGTTTAGGGAATTTCAGTTCCCACGGCATTCCCTGCCATCACATCTACGGCATCAGCCCCGCCTACACCAATAGCGAGCATTCCTAATCCGCCAGCGTTTACCGTATGCGAATCGGTGCCTATCATCATTCCGCCAGGGAAAGCGTAGTTTTCTAAGACTATTTGGTGAATAATTCCTGCACCAGGTTTCCAGAAGCCAATGCCATATTTTGTTGGATACTGAAGAGAGGAAGTCGAATACTTCTTTAGACTGTTCAGTAGCGACTTTCAGGTCGGTTGCGGCGCCTATTTTGGCTTGGATGAGGTGATCGCAGTGTACGGTGGTAGGGACAGCCACTTTGCTTTTGCCCGCTTGCATAAACTGCAAGAGTGCCATTTGGGCGGTAGCATCTTGACAAGCGATGCGGTCGGGGGCGAAATCTACATAGTCTTTTCCGCGTACAAAGGCACGAGAGGGGTTGCCGTCCCATAGGTGAGTATACAATATTTTTCAGCAAGGGTAAGGGGTCTCCCTACCACTTGGCGAGCTTTGTCTACGCGCTCAGGTATTTGGGCATAGACTTTTTTTATCATTTCAATATCAAAAAAATCATAATATCTGTTTTAGTGTTTTACTTCCTTGCATTACCGCTGCTACTTTGGTGAGATTAGGGGTGGTAATAACCTCCTAATTCTACGGGCGTACCTTTGTATTTGGATAAGCTCTTCGGCGATAGTTGCTTCGTTGTCTTTCAAGGCTTTTGGCAATAGGAACAAACTCTTTGGCAAGTGTGCTATCTTGAGTTTGTGCCGCTAAGGCTTCTGCCCAGTAGAGCGCCAAATAGAAGTGACTTCCGCGATTGTCGAGCGTACCTACTTTGGCTTGTGGCGATTTGTCGTTGTTCAACAGCTTGCTCGTTGCCTCATCGAGGGTTTGGGCTAACACTCAAGGCTTTAGGATTGTCGTGTTTTTGAGCAAAATGCTCCAGTGAAGCCCCTAAGGCGAGAAACTCCCCTAAGGAATCCCAGCGCAAGTGGTTTTCGGCAAAAAGTTGTTCGGCTAATTTAGGGCGCCGAGCCTCCTGCTCCTGTTTCAAAGAGTCCGCCACCGTTCATCAAAGGGACGATAGAGAGCACTTTGGCACTGGTGCCCAATTCTAAGATAGGAAACAAGTCGGTGAGGGTAATCGCGTAACACATTGCCCGTTACCGAAAATGGTATCTTTTCCCTTGCGAGAGCGCTCTAAGGTGAAGAGCATAGCTGTTTCGGGCGACATAATGCGGATATCAACCCCTTTTAGTGTCGTGCTGAGGCAAATAGTGTTTTACTTTTTTTGATGAGCTGGGCATCGTGAGCGCGGTGTTCATCCAACCAAAAAAACAGCAGGTGTTTTGCTGAGGCGTGCGCGTGTTACCGCTAATTTCACCCAATCTTGTATGGCAGCATCTTTTGCGGTACACATACGCCAAATATCACCTTTTTTTCTACTTTATGCGATAGATACACTTTTACCCTCAGCACCCACTACCTGAATGTGTCCGCTATGAGGGATTTCAAAAGTTTTGTCGTGTGAGCCGTATTCTTCAGCTTTTTGCGCCATTAAGCCCACATTGGCAACACTTCCCATTGTAGCAGGATTGAAAGCCCCGTGTTTCTTACAGAAGTCAATCACTACTTGGTAGATACGCGCATAAGTGCTATCGGGCAGTACAGCCAAAAGTATCTTGTGCTTCCCTTTTGGCATTCCACATTTTGCCCCCATTGCGAATCATTGCTGGCATAGAAGCATCTACAATCACATCGTTAGGGTAATGCAGGGTTGGTAATTCCCTTATCAGAATTTACCATCGCCAAAGCCGCAGTTTGCGCAAGCGCCCCTCGATATCGTGCTTTTAGAGGCTCCTGTTCTTCAGCAGACAATTGCTCTATTTTTGGTAAGGATATCCGAAAGACCGTTGCGCGCATTCACCCCTAAGGATTTCAGTTCTCGTGGATGCTTTTTGGAACAAAGTCGCAAAATAAGTCTCTACGGCATAGCCAAAGAGAATGGGGTCGGAAACCTTCATCATCGTGGCTTTTTAGATGCAAGGAGAGGACTTCCTTGTTTTTTTAGCTTCGGCAAAGGCTGATTTATAGAATTTGCAAAGGGCTTCTTTGCTCATAAAAAGTAGCATCTATCACTTCACCAGCTTGCAAAAGAAACATCCGCTTTGAGTACCTGCACCTCGTGTTTAGGGCTTACCAATTCTATACGCACTACATCGGCTTTTTTGAGGGTTACCGATTGCTCGTTGTGATAGAAATCGCCCGCTTGCATCGTTGCGACTTCAGTGAGACTCTCAGCACTCCACGCGCCCATTGAATGGGGGTGCGTTTGAGCGTACTGTTTTACTGATTTAGGGTGCGCGCCTATCGGAATTACCCTCGCGCAACACAGGATTCACCGCACTGCCTTTCACCTTATCATACCGCTGTTTGATAGCTGTTTCAACTTCATTAGCAGGATTTTCAGGGTAATCGGGGAGCGCATAGCCTTGTGATTGTAATTCGGCAATAGCCGCTTTCAGTTGGGGTACTGAAGCACTGATGTTAGGCAACTTGATGATATTGGCTTCTGGACGCGTTGCCAACGCTCCCAGTTCGCTGAGGGCATCGGGTACGCGTTGTTCTTCTGTGAGAAAAATCGGGGAAAAGTGGCTAAAATACGCCCTGCCAATGAGATATCTTTGGCTTCAAAGTTGATGCCCGAAGAGGCGCAAAAAAGCGTTTGATGATAGGCAATAGTGAATGCGTAGCCAAATAAGGCGACTCATCGGTAATGGTATAGATAATGTTTTTTTCATTTTTATCTTTTTATTCAATTCAACAAAAGGTCTTTCGGTGGCACCTACGTATATTTGTCGTGGACGACCGATAGGCTCTCCTCCTTGGCGCATTTCCTTCCATTGGGCAATCCAACCAGGGAGACGACCGATAGCAAAAAGCACGGTGAACATCTCTAAGTGCATACCCAAGGCTTTGTAGATGATACCTGAATAGAAATCTACATTGGGGTAGAGGTTGCGCGATTTGAAGTAGTCATCTTCCAAAGCTACTTTTTCGAGATGTTTGGCAATGCCAAAAAATAGGGTCGTCGATGCCTAAAGCATTGAGCACATCATCGGCAGCCACTTTGATGATTTTAGCCCGTGGGTCGAAGTTTTTGTACACACGGTGACCAAAAGCCCATCAGGCGGAATGGATCATCTTTATCTTTTGCTTTGTTGATGAACTTATCTACCCCACCCCCATCGGCGTGAATTTCTTCGAGCATCTCAATCACCGCTTGGTTTGCCCCGCCGTGGAGGCGACCCCAAAGGGCAGAAACCCCTGAAGATATACTGGCAAACAAACCTGCCTCTGAAGAGCCTACCAAGCGCACGGTAGAAGTAGAACAGTTCTGTTCGTGGTCGCCGTGGAGGATGAGCAACTTGTTGAGGGCACTCACAATGGTAGGGTTGATTTTGTATTCCTCAGTAGGAATTTCAAAGAAGAGGCGCAAGATATTTTCGATATAACCTTTCTTGTTGTCATAGTAATTCAGCGGTAAACCTTCGCGTTTGCGGTATACCCAAGTAGCGATAATAGTTACTTTGGCAATAGCTTTGCAGACCGCTTGATAGACGTGTTTAGGGCAATGTACATTCACTGGTACAGGGTTGAAAGCGGTGAGCGCACTAGTAGCCGATGCCAATACCCCCATAGGGTGCGCCGAGCGCGGAAAACCGTCCATAATGTGACGCATATCCTCGTGTACAAGGGTATACTTGTGAATTGTTTTTTTGAAATCGTCGTACTCTTCGGCAGTGGGAAGTTCGCCAAAGATAAGAAGATAGGCTACTTCGAGGAACTCGGCTTTAGCAGCCAATTCTTCGATATTATAGCCACGATAGCGCAAAAATACCTTTTTCACCGTCGAGGAAAGTAATAGCGCTTTTGCAAGAACCAGTGTTCTTGTAACCTGAATCTAAGGTTACCAATCCAGTCAGGGCTCGCAATTTTTCAATATTGATTGCTTTTTCATTTTCAGTCCCTACTACAATAGGGAAATTCATACTCTTTTCCTTCAAAAAAATCAATTTTGCTGTGTTTTCCATATCAATTTGTTTTTAGTGTTTTTTTGAATGTTAAAAAAATATAAAGTTTTATAGGTTTACTTTCGGTTTTATTACTTTTTTTCACGTTGTAAAGGTAGTATAAACAATATAAAAGTAACCTAATAAAAAGTGTAACTTTAACAAAAATATTAACATATTTTTCATTGATAATCAACAATTTGCGCAGATAATATAGAAATTGATTGTTTAAAGTGTTAAAAATTTTGATGATATAGAAAAAGAAGGGTGCAAATTATTGATTTGATAATTTGAATAGGTGAAAATTGAGGATTTTCGCAAAACAGATGAAATGCTTAGAGGCAGTTTCATCTGTTAAGTTATTTTTATAAGAAAAGAGGGAGGTATTTTTATATTTCTTCTAATCTTTTTCATTCCCATTTCGTAGCCATATTCAAAAGCATGATTGAGCATTTTGGTGTCCAGCACCCCTATATTGCTGAGGTTGTGTAACAATAGCAAATCGCATTTCTTGAATTTACGGCTGTAGTTGCCGTCCATCGCGATGTTGTAGATACGCTGCATAAATTGGAAAGAGTTACTGAGGTCTTTTTCGGTAATTGATCCTAAGGGATTTATAAAGCTACCTATGATTTTATCACATTGTTTTCTAATAGGCTCAATAGGGAAATTGTCTAGCACTCCGCCATCGCAATAGAGGCTTTCACCTATTTTTCACTGGCGAGAAATAAGGAGGCAAAAGCAGCTGAGGCTATTAGAGGTTGAATGAGATCGCCTTTGCTAAAAATACTGTAGTTTACCGTTTAGCAAATTAGTAGCTGTAACGATTAAGGGTAGTTGGAGTTCTTCAAAAGTGTGGTATTGAGATTCTTTTTCGAAGAATTTAGTGTATTTGGCGCTATCTACCAACCCTACTTTTTTTAAAAAGTGAGCATCGACCATTTAAATACAGGTGTTTCCTTGAAAAAAATTGCGCCATATCATCGGGTTTTTACCCCACAAGCATAGAGCGCCCCAATGAGTGCGCCTCCACTGGTACCTGAAATAATTGAAGGTCGCAAGCCTTTTTCTTCTAGGGCTTTGAGCAATCCGGCATAGCCAAAGTGCGCACCCCACCACCTGAAAAATACTAAACCTAACTTCATAAGTTCCTCACCCCTCCGTTCTCCCCCTCCCCAAAAGGGAGGGAGGAGGAAATCTGTAAAAGGGAATTTATTCTTTATATTGTGTTACCTTTATAATTTTACTTCCTCTCACTTTTTAGCTTGCCCTCTCCTCGGGAGAGGATTATCTAATTAAAATAAACGCCAACATCGCACTTATATAAGCAATGCCCGTCATAAACAAAAAAACTGTAGGGCTGTCCATTTCCAGCTATTGGTTTCTTTGCGTACCACGGCAACCGTGCTAAGGCATTGCATCGCAAAAGCGTAGTAGAGCAATAGTGAAATCCCTGTGCCAAGGGTATATACGGGGGTACCATCGGGGTGTACTTCGAGCGCATTTTTGCTAAAATCGTGCGTTCTCCCTCTTCAGCCTCGGTGTCGAGGTCTTTCCCTAAACTATAAACTGTTGATAGTGTGCTGATAAACACCTCACGAGCCGCAAATGAGGGCTACTACTCCTATGCTTATCTTCCAATCGTAACCCAGCGGACGAAATACGGGTTCTATCCCCTTGCCTATATAGCCTAAAAAATGAGTATTCTAAACTTTCGGATTGGATGTAATTCGCTTTTTTTGTTCTTCTGTCCATTGGTGGGTTTGCGCTAATTGTTCGGCGGTAGCCTCAATGCTGTTGTACTTTTCGCCCATTCCGTGAGATCCTAAGAACCACAACAATACCGAAATTGCCAAAATAAACTTACCCGCTCCCATTACAAAACCTTTGGTTTTCTCGTATACTGTAAGACATACATTGCGCAGTAGCGGAATTTTATAGTCGGGAATTTCGGCAATAAAAAAACTGCTATTCTTTTTGCATTTTCAGCACTTTATCTAAGATAAAAAGCCGAAAGTAATGCCATTGCAAAGCCTAAAAAAATACATCGCAAAGAACGTCCACGCTTTGTAGCTAACCCACAGAAAATCACCTTCGGGGATCACCAAATTGATGATGATGAGATACACGGGCAAACGCGCCGAGCAGGTCATAAACGGAGTAACGAGTATAGTGATAAGGCGTTCTTTCCAGCTCTCTATATTGCGAGCAATCATCACAGCTGGCACAGCACAAGCAGCCCCCGAAATCAAGGGCACTACACTCTTGCCACTAAGCCCAAAGCGTCGCATCACATTGTCCATCAAAAAACAACCCTACTCATATAGCCACTTTCTTCTAAGAGGGCTATCAGGGTGAAAAAGTACCGCTATTTGTGGGATAAACACGGTGATACCTGCTATACCAGGGAGTACACCATCGATGAGTAAATTAGTAAGTGCTCCTGCAGGCAATTTTGCAGCGAGCCATTCGCCTAAAAAAAGCTAAAAACCACCTTCTATCCACTCCATTGGGTAGCTTGACCAAGTGAAAACTGCTTGGAAAATGAGCAATAGTACGGCGGCAAATATCACATAACCAAAGAATGGATGTATGAGAAAACGGTCGAGGCGGGCGCGCAGGGTTTTGTGCCTTGTGCTGATCTACCGTATAAGTTTCTTTGAGAGTTTCGTTGATAAACTGATAGCGGATAATAGTCTCTTTCTGCTGTTTGCGGCGTTGTTCACTTTCCGAAGTACCAAAGGGTATAGCCTCAAGCGTGACATATCCACACAAGGAGCAAGCGACAATTCATTGAAGTTTGTAATCGCTTCTTTCAATGCTAAAAGTCCCTCACCTTTGCGGGTGCTGGTGAGGACGATTTTAGTGTGTAACAACTGTTCTAATTTGGGGAGGTCAATACGAATGCCTTTGCGCTGCATCTGGTCGGACATATTGATAACCAGAATGGTAGGCAGTCTGAGGTCTTTTTACTTGGGTGAAGAGCAGCAGGTTTTGCTTGAGGTTGCTCACCTCGCTCACCACCACCACCACATCAGGGGAAGTATGTTCCTTGGCGGTTGATGAGGGTATCCACAGCCACTTGTTCGTCTTCCGAACTTGGGTTGAGACTATAAGTGCCTGGCAAGTCGATGATTTCGGCTTGCTGGTCATTAGGGAGTTTGCAATGCCCTATTTTTCTTTTCTACAGTAATACCAGGGTAGTTGCCCACTTGTTGGTTTAAGCCTGTAAGCGCATTGAAAAGAGATGTTTTTCCTGTATTAGGGTTGCCCACAAGGGCGATTTTAAGATGTGCCAATGTTTATGAATCTGCTAATTGAATTGTTTTTTGCCATATCTTTTCTAATAGAAAGATATACATCGTTCATACGAATGTAAATAGGATCGCCAAAAGTCGCTTTTTGGAGTACTTCCACTTCACTGCCTACAAAAACAGCCTAATTCAATGAGTTTAAGAGGAATTTTACAGCAGTCAAACTCCTGAATGATACCTTTTTCACCTTTTTCAAGGTCGGCAATGGTATGAGGGTGAGAAGGTACTTTTTTTCATAGCGATTGTTATTTAGAATTGTTTTTAGACGGCAAAAGTAAGAATAATTTATTAAATAGCAAGAAATAGTGAACAGAAGTTAGTCATCCTCTCTCGTTTGAGCTGCTTACAAATTAGCTAATTGTCAAATTGGAAAAATTGGTAAATTCTACAAATTGTTGTTTGTTACTTGTTAGTTGTTAATTATTTTGTATTTTTTTGCGTCTCGAAAAAGACTAAAAAGACCTTTCTCTACTCTTATGATGATTGATAAAAATAAAAAGAGCATATAGCTAAAAATTGAGGATTTTAAAGCGAAAACGAAAGACGAACTCGAACAATTCCGCATTCAGTACCTTGGTAAAAAAAGGGTTACTAAACGATTTTTGCAGCTTTCAAAGAAGTTCCCAATGAAGAAAAAGACCTTTGGGCAGGTAGTGAATGAACTTAAACAAAAGGCTGAAGCGAAAGTACAAAGAGTGGCGTGACCGCCTCGAAGAGCGCAACGAGAGCAAAAGGTATTTATGGTGATTTAAGCCGCCCTGCTACTCCAGCCCCTATTGGGGCTCGCCACCCTATTTCATTGGTGAAAAACGAAATTGTAAAAATCTTTTGCAAACATAGGATTTGATGTTTCCGATGAGTCCCTGAAATGGAAGACGATTGGCATAACTTCACTGCCCTCAATCTCCCCGAATACCACCCTGCACGCGATATGCAGGGATACTTTCTTTATACAAACTAACCCCGATATCCTCTTGCGTACTCACACTAGTTCAGTACAGATACGCTATATGGAAAACTACCAGCCGCCTATCCGCACTATCTCTCCAGGACGTGTGTTCCGCAATGAGGCTATTTCTGCTCGTTCTCACTGCTTGTTCCACCAAGTAGAAGGCTTTATATAGACAAAAAAACGTATCGTTTGTCGACCTCAAACAAACACTTTTGTACTTCACTAAAAGAAATGTTTGGCAAATCCTGTATCCGCTTACGTCCATCCTACTTCCCTTTCACTGAGCCTAGTGCCGAAGTAGATATCTATTGGGGGCTTAACAACGAGGGTAGATTATCGCATTACCAAAGGTACCGGTTGGCTCGAAATTATAGGGGTGTGGTATGACCGACCCTAATGTGCTTAAAAAAACTGTGGTATCGATAGTGAACAGTATAGTGGTTTTTGCTTTTGGCATAGGGGGTAGAACGCATAGCAATGTTGCTCTACCAAATCGGTGATATTCGTATGTTCTACGAAAAATGATGCTCGCTTCTTAGAACAATTTAAAAAGCGCTCTTTAATTAAATTAACAGAGTAACAAATGTGTTACAACTTTTCTTACCTGTTACTTATTACTTGTTACTTAAAAAAATGCTTTTCCTTAAAAATATATCTTTTTGCCTACGAAGGCCAACCTGAATTACTGAAAAAAATATCTCTTTTGAGCTTTCACAAGGGCGAACATCTTTCCTTGATGGGAGAAAGTGGCTGCGGCAAGAGTACTCTCCTCAAAGTGATCTATGGACTCATAGATGTGCAAGAAGGCACCATTCATTTTTCATAATGAGCGCGTTTGGGGTCCCTCGCGTCCAGTTAGTGCCAGGTTTCAAAACGATGAAATACCTCGCTCAAGATTTTTGGCTTAGGCCCTTACCATACCGTAGCTGAGAATGTTGGGAAATTTATCTCAAACCTCGATTTAGATTATAAAAAAAGAACGTGTAATGGAGCTCCTCACCCTAGTAGGTATGGAGCGATTTGCTCCCCTAAAAAGCTCTAAACCTCAGTGGTGGCGAAAAAAACAACGTGTAGCATTGGCAATGGCATTAGCTCAAGAACCTCAATTGTTGTTGCTCGATGAGCCTTTTTAGTCAGGTAGATAATTTTAGGAAAAAACGATTTACAGCGCACCCTTTTTGCTTATTTAAAAGAGAAGAATATCAGTTGTATAGTAGCAACCCACGACGGTAAAGATGCCCTTTCTTATTCCGATAAAACAGCGATAATGCGCGCAGGAGAATTGTTGCATTTTGGCAACACTCTCAACATCTACGCTCAAGATACCGATGCTTATACTGCTTCTCTCTTTGGCGAAGTAACTGCCTATCAAGGTAAACTCTTCAAACCTCATCAAATAGCGCTTGCCCCTCAACCCACCGATTGGCAAGTTACTGTGCAACATAACTACTTTCAAGGCTCACATTATCTTATAGAAGCTACGACTCCCGAAACAAAAGTCTATTTCTATAACCCCATCCCTTTAACTAAAAACGCTACAGTTTATTTAGAAATTGAGAAATAGCCCGTGTGGCTCGCACCAAATTGCCAAATGTATTTTTCATCACTACAATATCGTAACACCTTTAGGGCTCGACCTCCCTACAACAGCACGCTTGGTGCTTAGAGAACAATCAGGGATTGCGCGCTACCCTCTCTATGGGCAACTCCCTAATGTTTGTCTTTCTAAAAATAGGTGATAGTGCCTTAGAAAGCAAATTTCAGCAACTCGTGGGGCTTGAAGGTTTTTTTCGCGATTGGAAAAATGCTCCTTTTGGCAGTTGCTCCTATACTTCGTTATATCAAAATTACCCCTCGCACTGCTCTAATTCTTTCCACTACTAAAGGTAATATTTCAGCACTTGCCAAAGAAATCCTACCCCTTTACTTTCGGCTACAGCTCAAAAATAGCCAATGCAATAGGGATCTCTACAACGCCTATTGTTGTCTCTAATGCTTGTGTATCAGGAGCAATGGCGCTCTCAGTAGCCGATAGTCTGCTAAAAACAGATAGTTACGACAGTGCTGTGGTATTGGCTGGCGACGAGATAAGTGAGTTTGTACTCTGGGATTCCAGTCTTTTCAAGCAATGAGTCCTAAACCCTGTAAGCCTTACGACGCTACTCGCGATGGCATTACCTTAGGCGAGGCAGCAGCAGTTGTGTATGTAAGTAAGGAAGCGCAAGGAGCTAAAGGCGCAACTATTGGGCAGCAGCTCTATCAACGATGCCAATCATATTTCAGGGCCTTCACGCACAGGCGAAGGACTTTATTTGAGTGTCCAAAACGCTCTCGATGAGGCAAAAAAATAAACCCTAAACAAATTGACCTTATCAACGCTCACGGCACTGCTACCCTCTATAATGACGAGATGGAAAGCATCGCCTTTATGCGAGCCAATCTTCTTTCTACGCCTCTAAATAGTTACAAAAGGATACTTTGGTCATACTTTAGGCACTTCTGGTCTGCTCGAAACCCTATTAACAATAGAATTAGCGCACTACAAAACCCTTCTAAAAAGTCTTAATTTCGAAACTATTGGTGTTTCTCATCCTATTAATGTGTTGAGAGAGACTAAAAATCAGAAGTGAATTATATTCTCAAAACAGCTTCTGGCTTTGGAGGTAGCAATACAGCACTTGTAATCAAGCAACTATAGTTTCATTTTTCCTCCATTTTGTAGAGCACTTCTTTTTGAGATTATCAATAATTGCTAAGTGATTGATTTTTGAAAAACGTTTTGTAAATACTTCCATCTTCTACTCTTCCCTTTTTCTCTAATTTCAATGCAAATTCCTCAAATCTCCTAGTAATTAATTATCTGGGATATGAAAATCATTCTTTTTGAAAAAGAAAAAGATTGTGTGTTAAGAAAATAATCGTAACTTTGAGCCCAATTTTTAACATTATTAAACAATAAAAGATGAGAAAAAAATTATTTTGTTGATGAGCATTTTTGCTATCCATCTCACTATGGCACAGCAACAAAGCTCTCCTGATGGCAGTGTGATACTCTCTTTTTCACTGAAAAAAACGATGGAACTCCTTCGTATAAGGTTACCTACAAAAATAAACCAGTGATAAACGAAAGTACTTTAGGCTTTACTCTTAAAAAAAGCTGAGCCTTTAACCAATAACTTTAAAGTAGTAGATACTAAAAAAATCTACTTTCAGAGAAACTTGAAACCTGTATGGGGGAAGAAAGCGAAATTCTTAACCACTACAATGAACTACTTGTTTCTTTAGAGCAAAACAACACCAAACGCAAAATGAACATTCGTTTTCGCGTGTATAATGAAAGGTGTCGGTTTCCGTTATGAGTTCCCTTCTCAAAAAGAACTTACCTATTTTGTAGTAGAGGAAGAACTTTCTCAGTTTGCAATGACTGGCGACCACACCGCTTGGTGGATTCCTGGGGATTACGATACCCAAGAGTACGATTATATGGAAAGCAAACTTTCTGAAATTCGCGGATTGATGAAAGAAGCTGTTACCGAAAAACGTATCGCAGTTCGCTTTTTTTCACCTACCGGCGTACAAACTTCTCTAATGATGAAAACCAAAGACGGCTTGATATCAATCTTCACGAAGCTGCCTTGGTTGATTACTCCTTGATGAACCTCAATCTCGACGACAAAACTTTCGTCTTCCAATCTTGGCTCACTCCTGATGCTAAAGGTGATAAAGGTTATCTAATGGCTCCTTGCCACAGCCCTTGGCGTACTATTATGGTGAGCGACGATGCTCGTAAAATCTTAGCATCTCGTTTGATTCTTAATCTCAATGAGCCTTGTGCTATAGCCGATACTTCTTGGATTAAACCTGTAAAAATACGTGGGTGTTTGGTGGGAAATGATTACTGGTAAAAAGCTCTTGGAGTTATACCAACGACCTCCCTACTATCGACCTCAATACTGTTGATTACACCAAAACTAAACCTAACGGTACTCACGGTGCTACCAACGAGAACGTACGCAAATACATCGATTTTTGCAGCTAAACACGGCTTCGATCAAGTACTTGTAGAAGGGTGGAATACAGGTTGGGAAGACTGGTTCGGTCACAAAAAGACTATGTGTTCGATTTTGTAACTCCTTACCCCGATTTTGACCTCAAAGCGCTTAACGAATACGCTCATTCTAAAGGTGTAAAACTGATGATGCACCACGAAACTTCTGGCTCTACACGCAACTACGAACGCCATATGAAAGCCGCTTACGAGTTGATGAATAAATATGGTTACAATTCAGTGAAAAAGTGGATATGTAGGCGACATTCTTCCTGTTGGCGAACACCACTATAGCCAATCTACTATCAACCACTACCTCTATGCAATCAAAGAAGCTGCTAAACACAAAATAATGGTAAATGCGCACGAGGCGGTACGCCCTACCGGTCTGTGCCGTACTTACCCGAATATGATAGGCAATGAATCAGCTAGAGGTACTGAGTATGAGGCTTTTTGGCGGCAACAAAAGTATTCCATACCACTATCTTGCCTTTCACTCGTTTGCAAGGTGGTCCCTATGGATTATACCCTGGTATCTTCGAGACCGAAATGAAGTATGTAAATCCTAACAACAACAGTCAGATACGCACTACTTTGGCACGCCAATTAGCGTTGTATGTAACAATGTACAGTCCACTACAAATGGCAGCCGACTTGCCAGAGAACTACGAAAAGTACGCTGATGCTTTCCAATTCATCAAAGATGTACCCGTAGATTGGCAAAAAAGCGTATACCTTGAAGCTGAACCTGGTCGTTACATCACCATTGCGCGTAAAGATAAACACAGCAACGATTGGTACGTAGGCTGTACCGCTCACGAAGGCGGACACACTTCAGAGCTTTTTGCTCAATTTTTCTCGACAAAGGCAAGAAATATGAAGCTACCATCTATGCCGATGCGAAAGATGCCAATTGGAAAACCAATCCTAAGGCATATACAATCACCAAACAAAAAGTAAATGCTAAAACCAAATTGAAACTCACAGCAGCTCAAGGTGGTGGCTATGCTATTAGCATTAAAGAAATTAAATAATGAATCAATAAGTCAATTGGCAAATCGACAAATTGACAAATTTCCCAATTTTATTCGTATGAAAGTAAAAATGAACAAACTACTTTTATACAGTAGTATTTTTTTCTTGTGTGTAGCTTTCGGTTATGCACAGCAAATCACTGTAAAAGGAACAGTGAAAGATGGCACAGGTGAACCTCTAATGGGTGCTAGTGTCCTTGTTAAAGGTACTTCTCATGGTGCTGCCGCCGATTTCGATGGTAATTTTGAACTAAAAAGTAGAGAAAGGAGCTACGCTTGTATTCTCATCTGTAGGTTTCAAATCTCAAGAAGTAGCAGCTAAAGCAGGAACTATGAACATCGTCCTACAAGAAGATGTACAACAACTCGGCGACGTGGTTGTTATCGGCTATGGAGCTGTGAGAAAAAAAGGACTTAACAGGCTCTGTAAACTTAGTAACCGATAAGGACTTTAACAAAGCTCCTGCTGTAAATGCCGACCAGCTTATCCAAGGTAAAAATAGCTGGGGGTACAAATGACCTCTGCAAGTGGAGCTCCTGGTGAAGGACAAACCATTCGCGTACGTGGTAATGGCTCTTTATCCTTGACTTCTAACCCACTAATTGTAATCGATGGTGTCCCAATGAATGATGGCGGTGTGGGCGGTTCTCGTAGTATCTTCAACTCTATCAACCCCGAAGATATCGAAAGTATGACTGTATTGAAAGACGCTTCATCTACCGCTATCTTCGGTTCTCGTGCTGCCAATGGGGTGATTATGATTACCACCAAAAAAAGGAAAAAGCAAAACCAAGATATGAAGATTAGCTTCAACACCAGCATAGCCCTACAAGACGTAAACAAATATGTTGATGTAATGAGTGCCGATCAATACCGCCAAACTGTAAAAAGGATTGAATAACCCTGCTGCCGAGGCGCTCTTAGGCAATGCTAATACCAATTGGCAAAAAGAAATCTACCAAGTAGCCCCTATGAGTAATAGTACTTTAGTGCTATCTGGCGCTTACAAATCTTTGCCTTACCGTGTATCAATAGGGCATTCGTATGCCGATGGGGTGTTGCGCACCGATAACTTCAAACGTACCAATGCCAAAATTAGCTTGAACCCTACTTTCTTTGATAAATCATTGAAATTAGAATTCAATGCCAATGGTACTTATATGCAAAAACCGCTTCGCCGAAAAAAAGGAGCTATAAGTTCAGCGGTACTTTATGACCCCTACCCAGTCAGTCTTTGAGGTCCTGCTAAATACGGAGGATATCACGCTTGGATTGATCCGGCTACAGGAAATCGTTCTAACTTAGCAGCTACCAACCCTATGGCGTTATTGAACTTTACCGACGATAGTTCTAAAGTGTTTCGCTTTATTGGTAATGTAAAAGTAGATTATACCTTGCCTTTCTTTAAAGATATTACCGCTACCGTAAATGCTGGTTTAGACTATAGCAATGGTAAAGGCGATAAAATTATAGATCCTAAAATGCCTACTGCCACTACTGGTTTTGCAGGAAGTACTAATACCTATAATAATAAAGCTACTAATAAGTTGTTTGATGCTTATGTAAACTATATGAAGGACATCAAAGATACACATAGTATTGGGTTAATGCTAGGACACTCTTATCAATCTTTTGAATTTGATGATAATAGTACACAACACGATTACTTTGTAAATCCTAGTGATAACAAACACATCCCTAATATCAACAAAAAGTAAAAAAACGTGTTAATGTCATTCTTTGGCCAGTGCTAACTATGGATACAAAGATCGTTACCTCCTTACAGCTACCCTCCGTGCCGATGCTTCTTCTAAACTAAACCCAGACGACCGTTGGGGATACTTCCCTTCTGTAGCATTAGCTTGGAATGTAAGCAACGAGAATTTCCTTAAAGATAACAAGACTCTTAACGAACTCAAATTGCGTTTTGGTTATGGTGAAGTAGGGAATGTAAATGGTTTGGGCGACTATCTCTTCCTTACCAATTACACCCGTAGCCAAGATGGCGCTTCTTACCAATTAGGTAATAGCTTCTATCAAACCTACCGCCCTAGTGTTACCAACAAAAACCTACGTTGGGAAATTGGAAATACCCTCAATGCTGGTATTGATTTTGCCTTGTGGAATAACCTTATTACTGGTACCCTCGATGTATATCGCAAACAAACTAAAGACCTAATTGCCGAAACCACTATCGACCCTTTCACCAACTTCAAAAAACCGTGTGAATGCTAACGTGGGAGATATGGAAAACAAAGGAGTTGAATTTGGTTTGATTGTTACTCCTATACACAATACCGAAAAAAACATCCGTTGGAGCCTAAATTATAATATTGCTTACAATGATAATAAAATTACCCGTATGCCCGACGATCAACCTACTGGAGGTATAGAAGGTGGTACAGGTAACCGTGTACAATTACACCGACAAGGAGAAACACCTTATTCTTTTTATGTCTATCAACAAGTGTATGATGCACAAGGTAAACCTATCGAAAATACTTTTTGTTGATAGAAATGCCAACGGCAAAATTGACGAAGGTGACCGCTACTTGTACAAATCACCTTTTGCCCCTATAACTATGGGATTTGGCACCGATTTAAACTACAAGAATTGGGATTTAAAACATCACTACCCGTGCAAACATCGGTAATTATGCGTATAATAACACTCAATCTCGTTTAGATCAGCTTGGTGAAATTACAGCTAATAGTGGCTTTATTGTTAATATTAAAGCAAATCAGGCAGATGCTAATTTCCAACGCCATAACGACCAAGCGTGGTTAAGTGATTACTATATTGAAAAACGCTTCATTCTTCAAGTTAGACAATATCACTTTAGGGCTATACCTTCCCTCACACTGATAAAATGCACATCCGCCTCTATGGTACTGTACAAAAATGTATTGACTATTACTAAATACAGTGGCTTAGACCCAGAAGTGTTTGGCGGTATTGACAACAATTTTTATCCTCGCCCTCAAACTTACTTATTGGGCTTGAATCTTAACTTTTAATGTATGCAAAGTATGAAAAAAATATATTAAACATAGTATTTTAGGGCTTACAGTGGCTCTTTCCCTTAGTGCTTGTATGAAGGACTTAGACCAAGAGCCTATTGACCCCGATAGCTTCACTGAGAAAGACGTATTCAAAAACGCTACTGAAGCTAAAAGTGCCTTAGCTAAAATCTACGCCTCAATGGCAGTTACAGGACAAAAAGGGGACCTTCTGGAGATGGTGACCTTGCTAATGTAGACGAAAGCTCCACTCAGTTCACCCGTGCACAGTTTTACTTTGCAAGAGTCAAGTACTGATGAAGCCATTATTCGTTGGGCAGATGCAGGAGTACCCTGATTTTTCACAATATGAGTTGGACTCCTTCTAACGCTTTCACTAATGGTTATTACAACCGTTTGGGGCAACAAATCGCTTTTACCAATTCGTTTATTGATAATGCACAAGCGTTGGCTTCAGACCCCGAAGTAGCTTATTATATTGCCGAAGCTCGATTTATCCGTGCTTACGCTTATTACAACGTAATAGACGCTTTTGGAAAAAGCTCCCTTGATTACCTCATCAAAAGCTGATTTAAAACCTGCTCAAAACTCTCGTAATGAACTCTTTAACTTCGTAGAAAGCGAACTAAAAGATTTGGAAACTAAGCTAAAAGCAGCTCGTGCTAATGAATATGGTCGTGTAGACGCCGTAGCCGCACAAGCTCTACTCGCACGTTTATACCTCAATGCTAAAGTGTATATAGGGGTAGACAAATATACCGATTGTATTACTTATGCCAATAAGGTGATCGCCTCATCATATAGCTTAAACACTACCGATGCTAATAACAATGGTACTGCTTATGATGAACTATTCTTAGCTGATAACAATAGTAATGGCGCTCAAAACGAATTTATTTTCGTAGTGAATTTTGATGGATTGAACACCAAAACTCACGGAGGAACGTCTTTTATTACTCACGCAGCTACAGGAGGAAATATGAATCCTAACTTAATTGGTATTAATGGTGGATGGCAAGGTATTACAGTTACTAAAGAGTTTGTCGATAAATTTGAAGCTTCAGTACGCAATGGTAATAACGAACCTACCGCTTGGAAAGATAAACGTGCTATGTTCCATACCGATGGGCAAACCCTATGAAAATGCTAATATAAAAAGACTTTAAAACAGCTGGTTATGCAGTAACTAAGTTTAGAAATATAACCTCTACAGGAACCGTAGGTAAAGACCCTGCTAAAGATTTTCCAGACACCGATTTACCGCTCATTCGTTTAGCCGAAGTATATCTTACTTATGCTGAAGCTGTACTACGTGGTGGCTCTGGTGGTAATAGAACTACTGCTTTAGACTATATAAACCAATTGCGTACCCGCGCTTATGGAAACGCCTCTGGCAACATAACCAATAGCGACCTTACCTTAGATTTTTTATCTTAGACGAACGCGCTCGCGAACTCTATTGGGAAGGATTGCGCCGTACCGACCTCATTCGTTATGATAAATTTACCACCGCCAATTATCTCTGGTCTCTAAAAGGAGGTGCGGCTTCTGGGGTAGCAGTTCCTGATTTCAGAAACTTATATCCTATCCCTCAAGATGCGCTTACTGCTAATGAAAAACTTAGACAAAACACTGGATACTAAAAAAAGAAATATTATGAAAAATATATTTAAAACTATATTATTATGTTCAGGGCTTACCTTGTTTGTAGCTTGCGAAAAAGATGAAGACAAAGTAACAATGAGTTCTAATGCCCAAGTAGAGCCTACTCTATCAACCAATACAATAGTGTTAGACAAAACACAATCGAACACTACTGTTCTTACCATAAGTTGGGAAGAAAAAGATTTTTAATGTAGCTGTAGCTCCTACCTATACAGTCAATTTAGAATATGAAGGTAAAAGTGAAACCTATCTCTGTGAAACAATCTCCTTTAACCTTCACTACTAAAGAATTGAACGACTATCTTCTTGGTTTTAAATGTCCCTGCAGGTACAGCTACTAACGTAACAGTGTATGTAAAAGCTGCCCTTAGTGACCAACGTAGTATTGTTTCAAAAAAGAATACTTTGAATGTAACTCCTTTCCTTGATGAAATCAAACCAAGCGAATGGGGGGTAGTAGGTAGCGCAACTCCTAATGGTTGGGATGGACCTGATGTTTCTTTCTGGAATGGTGAAAATGGAACCCTTGTAGCTTATGCTACTTTTTACTACTGGCGAAATCAAATTCCGCAAAGGTAATAAATGGGCAAATGGTGACGACTGGGGTGACAAGAATAGAGATGGAGTACTTGATAAAGAAAGTGGAAATAATATTCCTGTAACAGCAGGTACTTACAAAATCACTTGGAAATTATCCGATAATACCTATACTATCGAAACTTATTCTTGGGGTATAGTAGGTTCTGCAGGTAATGGATGGGATATAAGTAATGCAGACATCAAACTTACCTATGAAGGTAGTACTAACTCTTGGGTAGCAAAAAAATGTAGCACTCAACGCTGGAGAACTCAAAATCCGCTTGAACAATAAGTGGGCTGGTGATTTTGGCGCTGATACTACCGAAAACCCTACAACTCAATTAGAAGGAAGTGTGAAATCTGGAGGAAGTAATATTAAAATAACTACCGCTGGTAATTACAACGTTTCTTTTTTTCATTTGATGCAAGTAACAAAGGTTCTTACAAAATAGAAAAATTGTAACCCAAATTAAAGGCTGTTCAACAACCCTTGAACAGCCTTTATACTATCATCTAAAAAAATCTACAATCATCTTTATAATAGTAGTATATCTATAGAGTTTATAATTGGACTTAAATACTGAAAAATATGAAAAATCTAGATCTATTTATTAAATGTTTGCTCTCCGATCTACTACAAAAAAACAACAATAGCGAGCCTACTCTACAAAAATGCATCTCCTATTGTTCTTACTAAAAATAGACAATGGCAACCGCGTGATAATGTAAACTTTCTATTGGGAGGTAGAACCTCCAGGTTAATGCTGTAATACGATTACCTCTAAACTCGACGATTGGAAGGATAATAGACTATACCGGTAACTCTACACAGCGTTTCGCTAATAATAGTGAAGGTCGTGTAACAATAAAAGTCCCTGCTAATAGCTACACTATTTGGTCAGTAGAACAATAACTCTCTGAACTTTCTCAATAGTGAGACCCTTGCTGATAACTCACTATTTTAAATAACCAATTAGCTAATAATTCTAATAATCAAACAAAATGAAAAACTACTTTTTTTAGTCCTTACATTGGCTACAGCTTTTTCGGTCACAGCACAGCATAAAACCTTACCTGGATTCGATTATGGCAACCCTGCTGCCCCTACAGGTGATGAGTGGCAATCGCCCGAAAACCTATCTCTTAACAAAGAATATCCGAGAACCTACTTCTTTTCGTTCAACAACGAGAAGCAAGCTACACAAGTGCTGCCGGAGTATTCGCCCTATTGGCAATCACTCAATGGGCAATGGGCTTTCCATTGGTGCAAAAACCCGATGAGCGCCCTAAAGATTTCTATAAAAACAGATTACGATACCTCAAAAATGGGATGCCATCCCTGTACCATCTAATTGGAATGTATATGGTATCCAAAAAGATGGCTCACTCAAATACGGTTTGCCTATCTATGTGAACCAACCTGTGATTTTTCTATCACGAACGCAAGGTCGACGATTGGCGCAAAGGAGTAATGCGTACGCCTCCAACAGATTGGACAACCTATGAATATCGCAATGAGGTAGGATCCTACGTACGCGAGTTTGAAGTGCCTAACAATTGGGAAGGACGCGAAATCTTTATTGATTTTGATGGGGTAGACTCTTTCTTCTATCTGTGGATCAATGGTAAAATACGTGGGTTTCTCTAAAAAACTCTCGCAATGTAGCCTCTTTTGATATTACCTCCTACCTTCAAAAAGGCAAAAAATAAAGTAGCGGTAGAAGTGTACCGCAATTCCGATGGCTCTTTCCTCGAATCTCAAGATATGTTCCGCTTACCAGGGATTTTTAGAACCGTAGCCCTCCGCGCTACCCCCCCAAAGTCCAAATCTTCAATTTGAATATTCTTACCGATACTGATTACAAAACGTGGGACTTACAAGTAAAAGCCGAAGTGCGCAACCTCACAAATCAACCTGTAGAAGGCTATTCACTGCGTTACGCAGTCTATCCTGCCAAACAATTATACAAAGATGAAGTAACTGAAACCCCTGAACAGCAATGGACAACCAAACTGCCTAAAGCCAATGCCCAAGGTTTTGCTACCACTACTTCCTTGCAAAAAGATTGGAAAAAAACGTGCGTATGTGGTCTGCCGAAGCCCCTTATCGTTACGTGTTAGTTGCTCAATTATTAGATAAAAAAAGGCAAAGTCGTTGAAACTGTCTCATCATACTTTGGATTCCGCAAAGTAGAAATTAAAGATAAAGTCTATTATCTCAACGGACAGGCAATCAAACTCAAAGGTGTAAATCGTCACGAAACACACCCAGCACAAGGGCACACGCTCACTCACAAGCAGATGAAAAGACGAAATCTTCTTGATGAAACGTAACAACATCAATCACGTGCGCAACTCTCACTATCCCCCTGATCCTCATTGGTTCTACCTTTGTGATAAATATGGCATCTATTTAGAAAATGAAGCTAATATCGAGTCACACGAGTATTACTACGGCAAGGAATCGCTCTCTCACCCCAAAGAATGGGAAAAAGCACACGTTGCCCGCGTAACCGAAATGGTTGAAGCTACTTACAACGCGCCTTCTGTCGTAATATGGTCACTCGGTAATGAAGGAGGACCTGGTAACAACTTCAAAGCAGCTTACGACCACTTGAAAACCATTGATAAAAGCCGCCCCGTGCAGTACGAACGCAATAACGACATTGTGGATATGGGGTCTAATCAATACCCTTCAGTAGCATGGGTAGAGAAAGCTGCTACCGGTGAACTGAATATCAAATACCCTTTCCACATCTCGGAATATGCTCACTCTATGGGTAATGCTGTCGGCAATCTCGCCGATTATTGGAAAGCAATTGATAGCAGCAAATTCATCTGTGGTGGTGCTATCTGGGATTGGGTAGACCAATCAATCTATCATTATACAAAAGACGGTATTCGCTATGAAGGCTATGGAGGTGATTTCGGCGATTATCCTAACGACGGTCAGTTTGTGATGAACGGAATTATTTTCGCCGATCGCAAACCAAAACCCCAACTCGCCGAAGTGAAAAAAAGTGTATCAAAATGTAGCTGTAAAACGCTTTCCTATAGAACGATTGAAAGAGGCTTACAAACCTCAGTATTGTCCTCCTGTAGATTATAAAAAAACCAAAGTAATTTGCAAAAAACTGCTTTTCAGTTGCGCAACAAAAAAACTATTTCACCTATATAGAACAAGGAAAAGGAAAATGGCAATTATTCAAAAATGGTAAAGAAGTGCAACAAGGCAATTTCAGTATACAAAATATTGAACCTGAAGGGCACTTCTACGACCTCAGTTTGCAACAATTGGCTCAATCTCTTATTTGGGAAAAGAATCATCAGAGAGGAAAAATGTCTATGTTATAGAACACTCTCCGTTAGAATCTGGGGCTGAGTATTATATCAACTTTAGTTTTTATCAAAAATCAACAACCTTGGTCGGCAGAAAAAAAGAAGAACCTATAGCCCAAGAACAATTTTTATTGCAAGCAGCAAGTAATTACCCAAGCATTGCTTCAGTAGCTCAAGGAGATAAATTGCAATATAGCAAACGCAAAAATACAATTGTTGGTAAAGACTTCTCGTGCAATTCGATTTAGAAAAAGGCACCATTGCCAATTTGCAATATGGCAAACAAACTATTGTACAGAATAGTGATTTTCAACTTAATGCTTTTCGCGCTTTTGTAAACAACGATGTATGGGCATATCAACAGTGGTTCAATAAAGGATTGCACAACTTGCAACACAAAGCCTTATCGCACAAAGTAACCAAAAACGCCAATGGTAGTTATAGCTTTGCCTTCACTGTACAATCACAAGCGCCTAATGGGGCACAACTCATAGGTAAACCTAGTGCTGCCGATCATCGCATTGAGGAATTTACTAATAAACCTTTCGATAACGACAATTTCCGCTTCGTTACCAACCAAGTGTTCACCGTCTACCCCGATGGATCTATTGAGGTACAAGCAGCTATCGCATCCAATGAACCTACTGCTGTGTTGCCACAAATAGGATATCAATTAAAACTTACTGAAGACTTTAAGCACTCTACCTATTATGGTCGAGGTCCTCAGGATAATTATTCCGATAGAAAAAAACGGGAGCTTTTGTGAATATACACTACGAGGATGCCGAATATCCTCTGCCAAATTCAGGAACGTCTTTTCCAAAACCTCAAGATATGGGGCATCACCAAGATACCCGTTGGGTAGCCCTAAATACTCTTAAAAATAAAACAGGAGTATTGTTCGTGAGTAATTCTACTATGGATTTTTCAGCTTTGAGATACTCTCCTCAGCAACTCACCCTGGCAGGACATCCTTACCAATTGCCTAAACCAGATGGTACTTATTTGCAACTCAATGCTGCCACTACAGGGCTAGGGGGAATAGCTGCGGCCCTACTCCGCTTGTGCGCGATAGAGTAATGGCAAAACCAACGCATTTTAGCTTTATTATACGCCCTTTGCAGTTAGATAAATCGCCAATTGAAGATGTCATCATAGCTCAAGCGCAAGTAACCCCTGCCACTTCAGCTCCTGATTTTGCTACAAATTTAGAAAAAAATCCAAAGGAGTGCCTATGAAAGTAATTTTCACTAGTAGTGAAGAAGTCGATTCAGGAGAGGCTGCTCACTTGATTGATAATGATCCTAACACAATATGGCATAGTGCCTATAGCATCACTGTAGCAAAAATACCCTCATTGGGTAGACTTCGATCTGATGAAAGAAACCCTCGTAACGGGTATTAGCTACTTGCCCCGTACTGATGGATACAAAAACCGGTGATATAAAGGATTTTACTGTATCGGTAAGTAATGATGGGCAACATTGGGAAGAAATACACAAAGGAACTTTCCCTCTAAAAGATGGTAGTCCGCAAAAAATCTTTCTTTGCCAAACCTGTAAAAAGCTCGCTATTTGCGATTCACAGCCCTAAGCGAACAATATGGGCAAGACTACGTGAGTGGTGCTGAACTACAAATCTTAGATAAAAAAATAAAAGATAATAGCTACTCAAAAATCCTTGAGTAGCTTTTTTAGGGTTTCACTTTTCTTGAACTAGCAAATAGAAATGCTATTTTTATCAGTATAGTACTTTTTGTCGGCGAACTTCATTAGATTTGTTTTTCTTTGCTATAAATCTCTTCGTAATCTGGAGTGTATAAGGCGTCGGGTACTACATTGTAATCAAATACTACTTCGGTTTCGCCATTAGGAAAAATTGCCATATATTTTGATAAAGTGTTTTACATAGCCTATGTTCTTTTTGCTATCGTTAATAATTTTGATGTATCCTGTTTCGCCAGCTCTAACAAGGCCAAATGATTTTTTTATCAACAGCCATACAGCCACAAGAGGTTTGTATGTCGGTAATTTTAAGGAAATGTTCACCTGTATTTTTTTAACAGAGATGTTTATTTCAAACAATTCACCTTGTACCACAGGGTAATAATGACGAACAGGGTCGATAATTTTGATGGTAGTAGGAGGGTATAGTTCAGAAGCGTCGCGGCAGCTCACTAATAATAGGCTTGCTAATAAAAAAAGTAAATAGAGATTTCATTGTAAAAAAATATTAAGGTATTAAACGAATTTCGGAGGTAGCCATCAAGTTACGTTTCTTAGAGGTGTTTCTATAGATGCGCACTTCAGTTTTATTACTATCAGATAGGTCTACATCGGTTGTAATTATTCTGTCTCATGACTCCAGTTTGTATAGGAGGAACCATTGTTTTATAAAGTTTATCGTTTTTATAAATTTCTATTTTTTTGTAGGCATATAAAAACGTCCTTCTTCATTTTGCAGAAAGCTTAAGGCTATTTTTAGCTTTTTTTAGTTTGGCTTTGTGAGGGGAGTAGGACTTTTAAGTCATCTATGGAGTTGATAACCCAACCGATGTGATAATCAAGAGGGAATCCTTCTAGGCCATCGGTGAGTACAGAGAGGTTTTGGTAATCCTCATCTAAGGTGCTTTTTGGCGATGAGTTGTTCTCCTAATATAAGATTTTGTAAATTAGAGCGTGTAAGTAAAGCTTTCCACTGATTGATATAGCCCTTTACAGAGCCTTTTTCATCTTCTTGGTAGCGAGCCATTTCTTTGTACTTACTACTTTTGTTTAAGGCATCTATCCATTGTTGTACTTGAGGTTGAGGTAGCAAGCTATAGTCTTTGCGCTGAGCAAATCCATAGTTGTTAAAACCATTAGTATAGGCTATTTGCAAACGAGTAAAAGCTGAGAGCGCTATATAATTTTTCTAAAGCTTTGTGTTCTTCACCTTGTGTTTTTAGGGAGTATAGCTCCTAATTTGTCGTAAAAATTCACGAACAGTTCTACTGATAGGTAAGTTTGCAGAGCATTAGTGAAAATTTCCATAAGGCAGCAAAGGTCTGTTCTTTTTGTTGTTGAGCATTTTCTAGTGAAAGATAAAAAGTCAGTGAGTAGTGAGCCTGATATAGGGTAATATTGTTTGAAAAAAATCGAGTTACTAAATCGTCTACCGATAGGGTTTCGTCTATCAGTAACGATGTCATTACAAAAAGTTTGGACATCATTGAAAGAGCTATAGTCATAGCCACTTCCGTTGATAAATACACCTTTAACGCCTTTTTCTTTAAAAAGATTTTTAGTTGTTTTTGAAATCCTTTTGAGGATAGGGTAGGGGGTGAAATAGTCGTCAAAGTCACAAGCGTAATCCCATAGGTATATTTCAGATGTTTTAGATTTCCATTGTTGGAGAGTATTGTAGAACTCTTGGGTTGCTTTTATGGTTGTTGAGTGCTATACCTTTGGGTATGTCTATGGTGCTAATGATTACCCCTGTGTTATTGGCTAATTTTTGTGCAGGAGGAGTTTTGGTAGTGAGGTAGCTGGAAGTAAAAAATGTGTGTTTAGGAAAACGTTCGGCCAGTTTATTTATCATAAAGCTCACCGAAGGAGTAGCGTTAGAGGTTGTGCTTCCTAATGCTTTATTTTTTTAGGGCTATCACTAACGATTGTATTATCATTGGGCATTATCACAAACTTCATAGGGATTTCAGTTCCGAAGTTGTCGATAATATAATTTTCGATTTCTTTATAGAGAGCCTCGGAGGTAAAATCTAATTGAGATTTGTTACGTTGTCCTTCTACTGTAGCAAAGATATTGTTGTTAGTTTTATCTATTACTTTAGAGAGGTTATGCCCCCACAATCCCCAATCTATTTCAATGTTATGAGAGTTATAAATTTGATTGAAATCTTCGTTTAAATTAGGTAAAAAAATAAGGTTCTCGATAGGCAAAGGAAAAGTTTGAACATTTTTTTGTTTAAATTGATAATAGAAGGGTTCAAATCAGGGAGCTTGTACCGAAGAGTCGTCTTCACTAATTTTTATAAACTGATAGATGAGCCATTTTAGAGAGCGTTCTGTTTTTGGCAGTGATGAGCCATTGTTTGTTTTCGTTTTTCAAGCAATAATCATAGGAAAGACTATTGTCTACTTTTACTTTTTAGGTTTAAAAAAATTTGTGTTACTTCCATTGAGTATTACCCTTTGGGGGTCTGTTACTCTATTTTTTTAGATGGTCATAGAAGTATTTAGCCCATTTTTCGTCTATTTTTTTGAGGCATTAGCTTGTGTGCTAATGTTATATCCTTTAGAGAGTAGAGAAAAATTGAGCATTAGGAGTACTTTCGGCATTGGTTTGGATGTTCCTAAAAAGAGGAAATAAAGAGCCAGTATGCTAAAAACGAAACATATATACCAAAGATTAAGTTATACAAATCACTATAGTCTAAACCATTGTAGTAGTTATACCAAACGCCTGAGAGTGATAGCGCTAATTTATCGGTGAGCATATATTGCCCTGTACCTCCAAAATTGGCATTGGTAGTAGAGAATTGCCCGTAGAGTTGATAGTTGAGAATTTCATCAACGGGTGCTGATCCTACCCCTCCGAAGATAGCTAAGAAACTGCGTTTGTCTAATAAGTTGTATTGTATTTTTGCAAAGGTGTTGTAATAGAGATTGCTATTGAGTGAGACTCCAGTAAGTTTAGCGTTAAAGGTAAAAATCGTCTAATACTTTGGTAGCGCCTAAATGAGCTTGTATGAGGTTGGGGTCGTCAGTAGAGCGAATTTTTTTATAGCCAGCACCTATTTCGGCTTCCCAATCGTTGCGTAAGGCTCTATGGAAAGTGAGGTTTGCCATATACTCTGGGAAGTAATGGTTTGAAATAGCGGCATTTACATCAAAGTACCATTTGTAGTTCAAAATATGAGTCCATGCTAGTTGTCCTTGGAAAGCGCGTTTATCGGCTCTACCTGATGAGGCAATTCCTATAGAGTAGGTATTTTTTTAGTTTGGTATCTGTTGTAGATAGCTGTAAAAATTCCTGGGAGTTTATTGTCTTTCAGTTCGTTTTGTTGATAGAAGAACTGCATTTCATTTTTGTGATTTTTGTACTTCAAATAGTTTAAGTGTCTTTTAAAAGTCGTCTAACTCTACTAGTGAAGGTTGAAATTGCCGTTGGTAATAATAAGCGCTGTCATATTGTTTTTGTACTTCAAACATACGCCCACGTTCGTATTGTAGTCTTTTGTTTAGAGGATCATATTTTAGTGCTTTCAACAAGAAGTTTTGAGATTCGTTATAATTTCTATCTTTATGAGATTTTTTTGGCGAGTTTTTCAGAGGCTTCGGCATAGGCTTTAGCGAGGTCTTTGTTATGTGAATATTTTTCTAGGTAAGGGGTTAGGACGTTTATTGCTTCTTGTGGTTTATCATCGCGGGTATAAGCATATGCTTCTTGTTCTACAAAGAAGAAGTCGTCAGGATAAAGTTCTTTTTCCTTTTTGTGTATAGCTCAGCACTTCATTGTTATTGTTTAGTAATGATGAGGTGCCTATAAGGTATTTTTAGTCCTTGGCTGCTATTTTCTTTAAAGGGCTATGAGTTTTTGTTGTTCATAGGCTGTCTTAGCATCTCCTTTTTTTCGTTTAGATGTTTGATATAAGCCAAGGCAGTTTCTTCGTAACCACTCACGAAGAGATTGTTGTTTTCGGGGGTACTTTCATCAATAAGTTTTTCATAAATATTGAGGGGCTTCTTTGTATTTTTCAAGTCCTGTGAGAGCAGTTGCTTTCTTTATGAGGTTGTTTTTGTTGTTTGGGTATAGTTCTATAAGGGTATTAGCTTGTTCTAGGGCTTTGTTATATTCTTTATTTTGCAAATAAGCTCCATACAAAGCGCTAATAGCGTCTTCTCGCCAATCGAGGTTTGTTTGTGAGGCTACAAATTGCAAATCGGGGATAGCTTCTGTGTAGCGTCCTTCTTGGGCTAATTGTTGTCCTCGGTTGTATCGGTATTGAAAAATAGTTGTTTTTGATGTCGGAATCGCTAGAGAATTTAGTATAGAGTTCTTCCAATATGTTATAAGCCTCTTTTTCTTGGTTAGTAAGCATCAAAAGGCTGTATTTTTTTGACAATAGATCTTTTTGTGCGCCCTTTGCTTTTGATCCCTTTTTCAATATAAATAGCGGCATCAGTATAGTAGCCTTTAGTAATAGAGTTGTTGATCAGGTAATCTAAGGCTTCTAGGTTTGAAGGGTTGTTTTTCGTATAATTTCCCATAGAGTACATAAGGGTCTGATTGATTTTGATAAAGAGCAGCTTGGCTAAGCAAATCGTTGTAGTTTTTTTATCATTTGAGGTGATTTATTACCTTTTTCTCATCTCTTGTTGAATAAATTCTACAGCTTCTACATAGCGGCTCATATCAGTTAAAAATACCTATTTTGCGGTTGATAAGTTCTTGGTTTTTTTAGGTAAGTTTTGCAATCCTCGATTTGCATAGGTAAGGGCTTTTTCCTTATCACCTGATAGTAAGTAGGTGTTGATTAGAGTAAGATAAGCTTCTTCGTCCTTAGGGATTAAGGCGCAAGTTTTCTTGTTCCATTTTATGGCTTCGTCTATATTGCCTTTTTTTCTTTTCTTGAACAGATTGTACTTGCAATGAATATATATAATCTTTCTTAAACTGTTGATCTTGAGGGTAGATTACTCTAATGCGTTTTAATAGGCGATTAGCTTCTATGTCATTGCCTTGTAGGCGGTAAATGGCTATTTTTGCGCCACAATTCAGCGTCATATGGGCTTGTTTCTAGCAGTTCATTAATGTAACATATAGCACTTGAATAGTGTTTTTTTCAACAGTTTCAATATTGGCGAGTATTTCTTTAGCGGCAACGTGTTTAGGCATTTCATCTAAGGTTTTTGAGTAGATGATAACGCGACTTGTTGTAGTTCTGTTTTTGGTAATAGTATTTTCCCATAAGAAACTGGATGTCTCCGTTTTTAGGGAACTGAGCAATGTTTTTCGTCTAATAATTTTTAGCTTGTTCATATTTTGCTGTTTCAAAGTACTTTTTCGATTTGCTTGAGTACTTGTTTGTCTTGTGCTGAGAGGCTTGCACAGGATAATAAAAGGAAAAGACTGCTATATATTTTTATTTTCTTCATTATTTCTATTTTTTTAATTTTTGAGTTGTAATAGGCTGTTGTTGTTTCTTTTTATCAATTCCTTTTGCGGGTCATTTCACCCCATTCAAAGTTCTTTTTTTAGACAAGAAGCTAATGTAACCTCTAAGGCTAAAAATAAACTATTAGCAAGTGATAAGTAAAAGGTTCTATAAGGGTAATGAGGAATAAGCGGAAATATTCTCTCAGCTGCTTATAATGTTGTTTGGTTACATAATCGAATACGATAGCCGAAGAGGAAACCATAAGTCCAAATAGGTAAATAGTTCCAAAAAAACCATAATAGCATTCATATGGCTTATTTTTTTCCCATGATAAGCAGGTAGATAAGCATTCCCCAACCTATGACTTCTATGATAGGGGCTAAAAAAATTCAAATAGGAACATATAAGGCATTGTAACGAGCCCTAGACGGCCATATTTGTAGTTCCAAAGGTATTTGCGGTATATCATAAAGAACTGGAATAATCCGCGTGCCCATCGAGTACGTTGTTTGTACATAACCGAATAGTTTGAAGGACCCTCAGTCCAGCAACAAGTATCGGGGATTTCTACGATGCGATAATCGTAGTTAAAAATCTCTCATATACACGATCATACGAGTAACCATATCCATGTCTTCGGCAAACGAAGCAGGGTCATAACCTCCAGCATTAATAAGTATTTCTTTATCGAAGAGGCCTAATCCACCTGAAATATTAGGAACACCATTGATTACAGACCACCCCATTTTTCCTACTAGGTAGGAGCGCAAGTATTCTATTTCTTGAAAAAGCAGGGAAGAAAGATTTTGGAGGGCTTACGCGCACTAGTTTTCCATCTTCCATTTCGCAACCATTAGTCATTCTCAAGGTAGCTCCTACGCCTATTACTCGTACTGATGATTTTAGGAAAGGCATAATCATTTTTCAGTAGGGGCATCTTTGGCAAGCACGCAGTCCACGTCGGTATTGAGCATATAGGGGTACATACAAGCGTTTACTCCAGCATTTGAAGCATCGGCTTTGGTACCACCATTCACTTTGTCAACTACTGTAAGCTTTTGCATATTTTGGGTTTTTAGATTTGAAGATACGCTTAACAGGTGATGCTTTGATGCGCTCTATGTACATAAAAGGGGTTTCTTCTAGCTCATATTCTTCTATGAGCAGTTCGAGAGTTTTGTCCTTACTGCCATCATTAACGATAACTACCTCGTACTTAGGGTAGTCTAACGATAGAAGAGAGTTTACATTGGAGATGATGGTAGTTTGCTCGTTATAAGCAGGGGCTACGATAGAAATACCAGGAGCTAAAGGTGAGTTTTTTTAAGCGTAGTAAGATCTAAGTCAGTATATTTCCATTTGCAGCTTCTTAAATTATAGCGTGCTAATAACACTTGTGCAGCAATGCACAAGAGAATCATTATAGAGTAGATAAGTACAGATATCTGAAAAAAATATTATATAGTAGTTCCATCGTTTTATGATAACATTCTTTGATTTAAAGGATTTTCAACATGTAAGAAGGCTAAGAGTTCTTGTGGCTTAGCTTGTGCTTTGAGATTTTTCAAAAATAGCTTTCCCTTTATCTCCAAAGTTCAACAGAGTGTAGAGCCCTTGGATTTTTGGTTTCTACATTGTGAGTGTTTACTACGGCGTTTTTCTACAAAAGATAGGTTTTCTTCTAAGGCAAATTTTCCTAATGTTTTTTTAGGATTTCATCTTGAATAAAATGAAGGTTGTACAGGGGTAAATGCCTATTAAGAATTGAGCTGATTCTTTGTAATCCAATATTCCTAAAGCCTTGATGATTTGTTGTCGGAGTTTCATACCGCTGTTTTCAATCATTTTCAGCAGATAAGGAGAGGCTTCTTTTTGGTTATAGGAGCTCATTTCGTAAACTAAGAAGGATTTTTAGATCTTCGTCGGCCGAGTGGTTTTTGTACCCAGTGAATGAAGTTAGGAATGGTTTCCTCGGGTTTTTACTTAATATTTCGTGAATTTCGATGTTATCCCACTCAGAGAACTGGTCGTCAAAAATCATTATCAAAAAAACTTAAAAGGGTTGTTTTTACTGATGTATATGTACAAACTACGCGCTTTTCTGCGCAGAATAGAGTTTTTTTGATAGTAGTCATAGGAATCAATACAGATTCGGCTATTACTAAGTTTAGACCTTTTATTTTTCGTAAAGCTCTTTCTTTTGCGTTTCTTAGAACCTTTTTAGTAACTCTTCTTCCCAAAAACTTTTTGAGTTTGAGTTCATCCATCAGTAGTTCATAATTTTTGTTCACTACGGGGTCTTTATCAATAATCTCCAAGATTAGGTTTGTGAGTTCCCGTTTGAAGCTGTTGTCGTAGGAACTCACTGCTAAATAGTTGTGAAGCTCACTACTGCTAAATGCTTTTTTTCAGTGAGAAGAATTTCTTTTATTCTATCAAAATACTCCTTATGAAGATACTCTTGTTTTTTTGAGTCTTTACGCGTTTTAGAGTACTTTTCTAATTAAAAAGAAAATGTTGTAAATACATATACACAACAGAAGAAATGCTAATGTATACAATATTTTTTTAAGAATAGACTATTGAGTTGGAATAACTCATAGTAATATTCTAAATTCATTAAAAAAATTTTTCCATTAATTTGTTTTTTTATTTTTTTAAGTTGAAATGTGTAAACTTCAAGAAAAAAATCTTGCAAAATTACACTTTTTTTCAATTAAAGACAAAAAAATACTGTATTTTTTTAAATAAACGCGTAAAAAAATATAGCTAAAACACTCTGTTTTTTTTGCTCAATAAAAAAACGCCTTTTGGAGCAAAAAACACTATCTTTTTCATTCGGAAAGTAGAAAAAAACTTGTTTCTTCTCCTCCTTTTGAACTTATTCACTGACAACTAAAAATTGCTAATCAAGAAATTGTCTAATTACCAAATTATTATTATCTTTGCCCCGTTTATTTCTTTTTTTCCTAATATTTAAACACTAAAAAAACATTATGAAAAAAACACTTTTTTTCGGTGCTCTCACTGATGACTTTTGGTCAGTGTTTATGGGCACAAGAAACCGAAATTATTACCAACCCTCAATCGCAATACCAAAAAGCGGTAGAACTCTACAATCGCAAATTGTATGAGCCTGCACAAAATCTCTTCCGCAAAGAGCAAACTGCCAATCCCGATAAGGCTATCCGTACCCAAAGTGAATACTACGTAGCCACTATTGCGGCACTGCTCAACCAAGATGGCGCTGATGCTTTTAGTGAACAACTTTATCGTCAATCACCCCGAGTCGCCTATGAGCAGCGAGGCTTATCTGCAAATGGCTAACCTCTATTTCCAGCAAGGAAATTATGCCGAGGCTCTGGAGTGGTACAACGCTATCGATGAGTTAGGAGTATCCAGTGAGGAGAAAGCGCGCTTTAACTTCCAGAAAGGTTACTGTCTCTTCCATACGGGCAAACAAGCCGAGTCGAAACCCTATTTTGAGTCGGTGCAGAACAACCCTTTATATGCCGATAATGCCAAGTATTATTTGGGGTATATAGCCTATGACTCCGATGATTACGCAAAAGCCGAAAGTTACTTCCGCGAAGTCCAAGACGATGCGACTCTCAGCAAAAAAATGTATCCTACTTCCAAGCTAATATGTACTTCAAACAAGCCCTTTACGACGAGGCTATAGAAGAAGGTCAAAAAGCAACTCGCCAAAAACCAAGAGCGCTCAAGAAATATCAGAACTCAACAAAATTATAGGCGAAAGTTACTTCAATCAGAAAAAAATATAAAGAAGCAATCCCTTATTTGCAAAAATACAAAAGGTAAAAAAAGGTAAATTCTCTAATACCGATTATTACTATTTAGGGCTATGCTTTCTATAAAAAAATAACGACTACAAGGCTGCTATCGAGCAATTTAACAAAAATTGTAGGTGGAAACGACAATGTAGCGCAAAATGCTTATTATCACTTAGCCGAATGTTACCTCAAAACTGACCAAAAAAACAGCAGGCTCTCAACGCTTTCCGCAATGCCTCTCAAATGGATTTCGATAAGCAAATCAAAAAAGATGCACATTTGAACTACGCCCGCCTTAGTTATGAAATAGGGAACCCTTACGAAAGTGTACCTAGCGTGTTGCAAGCCTACGCACAAGCCTATCCTAACGACAACAAAGAAGAAATTCAGTCGCTTTTGGTAGATTCGTACATTTCCTCAGGTAACTACCAAGCAGCGATCAGTCTGTTAGAAAAAAATCCAATGACCCTAAAGATAAAGAAACCTACAAAAAAAGTAGCTTTCTACCGCGGTTTGGAACTCTTCAACGAACTTCAATACACCGATGCTTTGCAGTATCTCACCAAAAGCTATTGCTGGCAGCGGAAGCATTTCAGCGCGTGCTTCTTATTGGGCAGGTGAATCGGCTTATCAGCTAAAAAGATTACAAAGGAGCTGAAACTTACTTCACTCAGTTTGTAAACAATCCAGCGGCTGCCAAAACCGAAGAATACAACAAAAGGCTACTACGGATTAGCATACTCACAATTCAATCAACACAATTACGCTACGGCTATCGTCAATTTCGAGAAATACCTCAAACAGAACCCTAAAAACAATGTTTGGAAACACGATGCGATGCTCCGCTTAGCCGATTCGTATTTCGTAACCGGAAAATACTGGCCTGCAATGGAGGGCTACAACAAGCTGATAGAAGAAAAAATCAGCCGACCAAGATTATGCAGCCTATCAAAAAAAGCGATAAGCTATGGTTTCGTAGACCGATTGCCTAGCAAAATAGAAGATTTAGAGCGCTTTATCAAGAACTACAAAGGCTCTAACTTGCGCCCTAATGCCTTGTTTGAGTTGGCAAATGCCTATGTAACAAAAAGGATCTACCGAAAAAGGAGTGCAGTACTATCAGCAACTTATCAAGGAATACAAAAGGCAATGTGCTTGTGCCTCGTGCAATGTTGCGTGAAGGTTTAGTGTATTACAATAAAGGGGAAGACCAAAAAGCGCTTACCCTTTTCAAAACCATTGCTAAGGACTATCCTAATACCAATGAGGCATCACAAGCAGTAGCATCGGCTAAACTTATCTATGTAGATATGGGCAAAGTGAGCGAATATGCCTCTTGGGCGAAGAGTTTAGGCTATGTAGAAGTAACCGACCTTGAATTGGAAGGTGCATCTTATGAAGCAGCTGAACGCCAATATTTGCAAAACAACAGCAAAGAAGCTATTGCTGCTTTTCGAGAAATACCTCAAAGATTTCCCTAATGGACTACGCCGCACCAATGCCGAGTTCTACTTGGGGCAACTCTATTTCAATAGCGGACAAAAAGCCAAAGCGCTTACCCACTATGAGAATGTGTCTAAGGGTGGTTCTAACGAGTATGGCGAGCAGGCGCTCACTCGTGTTTGCCAAATATTGCTCGATGCAGGTAGCTACCTCAAAGCCAAACCTTACCTCGAAGAACTTGAGAAAACCGCTACCATTGCACAGAATAGAACTTATGCGCAAAGTAACCTAATGCGCGTGTGCTACAACGAGAAATTGTACGACAAAGCGATAGAATATGCCAATAAAGTATTAGAAGAAAAATCTATCGATATTCGCATTAAAAACGATGCTTATATAGTGCTCGCCCGTGCTTATGCTCAAGGCGGTAACGACGATCAAGCTCGTAAATATTACCAAGAAGTACAGAAAAAACCGCTACCGGTAGCCTCGCTGCCGAAGCCTTGTACTACGATGCTTATTTCAAAAAAATAAAGAAGGTAACTACAAAGCCTCTAATGAGGTCGTACAGAAGATTGCTAAAGATTATGGCGGACATAAAGAATTTGCTGCTAAGAGCCTCATCGTGATGGCTAAGAACTTCCGCGGACTTAACGATGCTTACCAAGCCTCTTACATCTTGGAAAGCGTACTGAAAAACTTTAAAGAGTTCCCTGAAGTAGTAGCCGAAGCTAAAAAAGAGCTCGCCGCTGTAAAAGCTGAAGCCGCTAAAAGCAACTCATCAGTAAAGTAGGGGCGAATGGCAATTTGCCCCGTCCGACTCGTCCGATAACAACAATATAAAACAAACAGAAAATGAACAAAATTACCTATATAGCACTTATGCTTTTAGCTTTAGCTTCCTCTTCAGCCATAGCTCAAAGCCGTAAAGACAGCCTCACTACCAAGGTGGTAGATGTGGTAAAGTCCTATGCTCCTACCATCGCCGATGCCGATAAAAAACGCGAAGATGCCAAAATTAAAGATTCGCTTACAGTAAAAAAAGAAAAAGATAAACTATACTATCTATTCTGTGCCAGTAGCCTCTACTTTTTGTACCCGATAAAGGACGTGCAGCAGCTATCAAGCAGAAAAATAGTGCGTGAAGATTATCAAAATTCATACATCGCAGGCGGTTTAGGAATGCTCAACACTTTCTATGCCGATGCTAACCTCAATTATCAAGTGAACGACAAAGGGCGTGCTTCTTTTTGCTGAACCACCTCTCATCTTCCGATGATGCCGATGAGGTAATTCCTGAGATGAACTATTCAAACTCTTCAGCCGAATTGCGTTACGACTACCAAAGCCAAGATGTGCTCTGGGGAATAAATGGCGATATAGGCCGACGCTTGCACAATTGGTATGGTATCCGCAAAAAAATACTTTCACCAGAGCCTCTTTTGCGAGGTAAGGTAGATGAGATGAACCAAATCTATTTTTGATTACGGATTAGCTGCTTATTTGCAATGGTCAAACCCTTATTTCAAGGGCTTAGATTTCGCTATTCGCGGACTTTCCGACCATTTCCAAAAGCAAGGAAATCAACGTGAAAGTACAACCTTCATTTGAAGTACCCCTCACCGATGAACAAAAAGTAAATGCCAATATACTCGTAGATTACTACGATGGCAGTTTTACACGTAAAGATAACATAATCAACGATATTAATAACCGATGGATGATCTTTGGAGTAAATCCTTCTTACCAATTGGCAGTAGATAACCTCAATGTAAAATTAGGAGTATCGTTAATGTATGTAGATGCTAATAAATCGGTAGATAGTAAGTTCAAAGCCTACCCCGATGTAGAAGCCTCTTACAACCTTACCGATAGTGCTATATTGCACGCAGGAGTGCGCGGAGGTATGCAGCAAAATACTATTGAGAAACTCACCAAAAGCCAATCCGTATATCGCACCTATGCAAGAAATCAAACCTACCAATGTACAAGTAGATGGTTTTGTAGGGGTGAATGGTAAAGTAGGCAGTGATTTGCAATACCGTTTTGAAAGGTAGTTACCGCCAATATAAAGAAATGCCTCTCTTTACTACCAATAACGAGCGCCCACAATTAGGAGTAGAAGCCTTGCCTTATCAGTACTATAACTCTTTCAACTTGTTGTATGATGAGGTGAGCGATTTCGAGTTCTTAGCAGGAATAGGTGGTAATTTGAAGGATATCGTTACTTTCAATTTTACAGGTCAGTATAACAACTACAAAGCTCGTACGCAGCGTGACAAAAACTGCTTGGAATCTCCCTAACGTACGTGTTTCTCTCTACACCGATTTCAAAAATTTTACCTAACCTTTTCACAGGGGATAGATTTGTTCTACACCGGTGCACGTGAAGACCTCGATTATCAAATAGGAAGTGCAGTGCCCGAGAAAATCAACCTCAGTGGTTATTTAGACCTCAATTTCCATATTGATTATACTTTTAATAAGAATTGGCAAGTATTCCTAAAAGCCAATAACCTTACCACTCAACGTTACGAACGCTGGGTTTATTACCCATCACAAAAGCATACAAGCCTTTGCAGGAATTAAATACATATTTAAATTAGGGAGATAGATAATAAGTAACAAAAATCTCATACACTTTGCCAAAGTTTCCAGCCCACACAGCATGTAACTTTGGCAAAGTTTTTATTTTGATAATCAATCACTTTTAGAGTATGTTACATAGGGGCGTTTTGTAAATACATACACAATAAACTTTTTGGATTTTAATAAATTTTCTATATCTTTGTCGCGTAAGCTGATAAATTGTATTATTTTTCTCTAAATCCATAATTTAATCTCAGTTTATATAACAAAACACCGATTTATAATTATATTTTGCATTATAATTCGTGTTTACAAACCCAGCTGTAGCTCTTCACTGGCTTTGTACGAGACTTAAAAGAACAGCGAAGCTGCCTATTTGTTTGACTAATAAATATTTCTTACGTCAAACTCACGTTAAATTAACAATAAACTATTGCAACACAGACAGGTCAGCCAAGCCTGCCTTGTCCTATAACTAACAATAATTCTAAAAATATCACAATCCGTTTTATCTGCGCAATCCGTGGGAAACGTTTAAACTTTTTACATCATATTTTTTTGTAAATTCGTGAGTTTAATCGAACTCACCTTAAAATAAGTTTTATGAAGAAATTAATCTGTGCTGCTACTATCTTATTTGCTGTAGCAGCTTGTAACAACTCGTCGAAAAACCAATGATAACACCCCCGTGAAATGGGAGTCCTTCAGTGGCGATAAAAAACATCGAACGCAAAGTAGATTCTTTGTTAGCACTGATGACCTTAGAAGAAAAATCGGACAGCTCACTCAGTTTTGCTGCCGATTGGGATGTTACAGGTCCCGTAATGTCCGATGACTTTCAGCCTTACCTCGAAAAAAAGGTCTCGTGGGTAGTGTGTTCAACGCTGTTACCGTACCTGGTGTGCGCAAAATGCAGGATATTGCTGTCAAAAACTCGTTTAGGTATCCCTATCCTCTTTGGTTACGACGTGATTCACGGTTATAAAAACCATATTCCTATGTCGCTTGCCGAAGCCTGCTCTTGGGATTTAGACCCTAATGCGCCAAACCGCTGCCATTGCTGCCGAAGAAGCTGCCGCCGATGGTATCAAATGGACATTTGCTCCTATGGTAGATATTGCTCGCGATCCGCGCTGGGGTCGTGTGATGGAAGGTGCTGGCGAAGACCCTTTCTTGGGAAGTGAAATCGCTAAAGCTCGCGTACAAGGATTTTCAAGGAGGTACCGACTGGCGTTCGCTCAATAAAACCAATACTATTTTTGGCGTGCGTAAAACACTTTGCTGCCTATGGTGCTGCCGAGTCAGGCCGCGACTACAACACCGCCGAGCTCTCCCAACACACTCTGTGGAATGTCTATCTCCTCCTTATAAAGCAGCTATCGATGCAGGAGTGGGCACCGTAATGGCTTCCTTCAACGAGGTGAATGGCATCCTGCAACAGCCAACCGCTACCTAATGACGGATATCCTCCGCAAGCAATGGGGCTTCAAAGGCTTTGTAGTAACCGATTATACTGGTATCAACGAACTCATTCCTCACGGTATTGCTGCCGATAACAAACACGCTGCCGAATTGGCTATCAATGCAGGTATTGATATGGATATGACGGGATCTAACTTTATCAAGCATCTCAAAAAATCAGTTGAAGAGGGCAAAGTAAAAAGAAGAAGCTATCAACACCGCTGTACGCCGTATCTTGAAAATGAAATTCGTATTAGGCTTGTTTGATGATCCTTACAAGTTCCTCGATGAGAACCGCGCCAAAGCAACCCTTATGAAACCGGAGTTCTTGCAAGTGGCACGCACTGCGGTTACTAAATCAGTGGTATTGCTCAAAAACAATGCTGAGGTATTGCCTATCACTCCCCGATATGGTGAAAAAGGTAGCTCTTATAGGGACCCTATGGTAAAAGATTCTATCAACCAAAATGGCGAGTGGCAAGGTTGTGGCAACCGTGAACTCAGCGCTTCTCTTTTCAAAGGATTACAAGAAGTGTATAAAGATAGTAAGGTGCAGTTCAGCTATGCCAAAGGTTGTACCCTTACCGCCACAACTGCTGCCGATATAGCCAAAGCAGTAGCCACAGCACGTGCCGCCGATGTAGCAGTGGTAGCCTTAGGTGAAGATTATAACTGGTCTGGTGAATCTGCTTGCCTCACCGATATACGTTTGCGCGCTCCTCAACGCGAATTGTTACGTGCGCTCAAGCAAGCAGGCAAACCTATAGTATTATTGGTGTATAGCGGTCGTCCGCTCGATCTCAGTGAAGAGAGTGAATTAGCCGATGCCATTTTGCAAGTGTGGTTCCCTGGCACCCAGTCAGGTTATGGCATCGCCGATGTGTTAGCAGGCAAGTATAACCCTTCAGGGCGTTTGGTGATGAGTTTCCCTCGCAATGTAGGTCAAGTGCCTGTCTATTACAACCAAAAAGCCACTGGTCGTCCCGTAGATCCTAATAACCCAATGGGTGATTATCGTTCTAAATATGAAGATGCACCTATCACACCGCTTTATCCATTTGGTTACGGATTGAGTTATACCACCTTTTAATATTAGTAATGTACAGCTCAGCAGTGTCACCCCTCAACAAAGGAGGCAAACTCACTGTTACAGCACAAGTAACCAATACCGGCAAGCGCGATGGTGAAATAGTCGTGCAATTGTATATTCGCGATTTGGTGGGTAGCGTAACCCGTCCAGTCAAAGAGCTCAAAGGATTCCAAAAAGTGGCTCTCAAAGCCGGCGAAAGCAAGCAAGTACAGTTTGAAATTACCGAAGACCTTTTAGCCTTCTACAACGCCGATTTGAAAAAGTAACCGAACCCGGTGCTTTTCAAACTCTGGGTAGCCCAACACTCTGCCGATAACAGCAACGAAAAAGGATTTCGAACTAAAATAGATTTTTCTTTCATTATTAGCTAAACTTTGCCAAAGGTTTTAATAGCTTCACCTAGCACCTTTGGCAAAGTCATTTTATAAACTGATTATTTGGCTCACAATCTATCTCTAAAATAAAGAGAAATATGAGAAATAAAGTGGTATTTTTTTCAGCTCCCTTTATAATAATTCTTATAGCACTATATGTCTATAGTTTTATAGAAGATATAGAGTCTTATGATAGTTTTAGTTTTTTTGTTAGCCAAAGGTTTTTTAAAAACAATCTCACTAGCACTAATCATTGCAAAATGGCTAAAAAGAATTCAAAAGAAAATGATTGAATTTTTCCCAATCCTCTCCGAGAATACCCACAAAACGCCCTACCACTCCCATAATTCCCACCACTCCCACTGCTCCCATAGTTCCCACACCTCCCATAGTTCCCACCGCTCCCACCGCTCCCACCACCTCCATTAAAAACACATTTGATTTTCAATACTTTAAAAAATATTTCATGAAAAATCATAAAAACTCTCAAAAAAATTTTTGGAGGTTTCAAAATTTGTTATACTTTTGCGCTCTGTAAGACAAAAACGCCGGCATAGCTCAGTTGGCCAGAGCACGTGATTTGTAATCTCGGGGTCGTGGGTTCGAATCCCTCTGCCGGCTCAAAAATAAAGTACATATTTTAATAGTTTAAAAATTTCTCAGGGAGATACTCAAGCGCCAACGAGGGCAGACTGTAAATCTGCTGGTTTTACCTTCACAGGTTCGAATCCTGTTCTCCCCACTGTCATATTTTTTTATTTTTTGCGGGAGTAGCTCAGTTGGTAGAGCGTCAGCCTTCAAGCTGAATGTCGCGAGTTCGAACCTCGTCTCCCGCTCTTTTCGTGTATGCTGATGTAGCTCAGGGGTGAGCACTTCCTTGGTAAGGAAGAGGTCACGAGTTCAAATCTCGTCATCAGCTCATATTATCTTTTGTACACATCAAAACACTCATTTATATAACTAAGATTTAAAAATTTATTTAAAAATGGCAAAAGAAACATTTGATCGTTCCAAACCCCACTTGAATATTGGTACAATTGGACACGTAGACCACGGTAAAACTACTTTGACAGCCGCTATTACTAAAGTATTAGCTGACGCTGGTCTTTCGAAGTTCGTAGCTTCGATTCTATCGACAACGCTCCAGAAGAAAAAGAACGTGGTATTACTATCAATACCTCTCACGTAGAATATCAAACAGCTACACGTCACTACGCACACGTAGACTGTCCTGGCCACGCCGACTACGTAAAAAATATGATTACTGGTGCTGCCCAAATGGACGGTGCTATCCTTGTAGTTGCTGCTACCGATGGTCCCCTATGCCTCAAACTCGTGAGCACATCCTTTTAGGTCGTCAAGTAGGTATTCCTCGTATCGTTGTATTTATGAACAAAGTTGATATGGTGGATGACCCTGAATTGTTAGAGCTTGTAGAACTCGAAATGCGCGAACTTTTGAGCTCTTACCAATACGATGGTGATAACACTCCTATCGTTCAAGGTTCTGCTCTTGGTGCTCTTAACGGTGAGAAAAAAATGGGTTGATACTGTACTCGCCCTTATGGACGCTGTTGATAACTACATCGAACTTCCTACTCGTGACATCGATAAACCATTCTTGATGCCTGTTGAAGACGTGTTCACTATCACTGGTCGTGGTACCGTTGCTACAGGTCGTATCGAAACTGGTGTTGCTAAAACAGGTGAAGCTGTTGAAATCATCGGTATGGGTGCTGAAAAAAATTGACCTCTACTATTACTGGGGTTGAAATGTTCCGCAAAATCCTTGACCGTGGTGAAGCTGGTGACAACGTAGGTTTGTTGCTCCGTGGTATCGACAAAAAGACATCAAACGTGGTATGGTAATCTGCAAACCAGGTTCTGTAACTCCACACGCTAAATTCAAAGCTGAGGTGTATATCCTTTCTAAAGAAGAAGGTGGTCGTCACACTCCATTCCACAACAACTACCGTCCTCAATTCTACGTACGTACTACCGACGTAACCGGTACTATCCACTTGCAACCAGGTGTTGATATGGTTATGCCAGGTGATAACGTAACTATCGAAGTAGAATTGTTGCAACCTATCGCTCTTAACGTAGGGTCTTCGTTTCGCTATCCGCGAAGGTGGTCGTACAGTAGGTGCTGGTCAAGTAACTGAAATCCTTGACTAATTTCTAACTTAGAGAGTTTAAGTTAATAATCATACAAAAAAAGTTTTGGGTTCTAAAAAGCTCAAAAACTTTTTAAAAATACTGAGTGTAGTTCAAGGGTAGAATAGCGGTCTCCAAAAAACCGTTGATGGGGGTTCGAATCCCTCCACCCGTGCGAAAAAACTTTATTTAGGCTTCAACCTAAGTAAAGTTTTTCTTTATAACTTGCGCATCTCGCCACAACCTTTGTTTTATTTTCTAAATGTTGTATCTTTGCCGTTATGAAAATAATAGTTGCATTTCTATATTTCTTATTTGTTTTTGCACTCAATGCTCAAACTATTTATCCTCTAAAAGAGGCTACTCATCTGCTTTTTGGAAGATGATTTTATCACTCCTATAAAAACAAGTAGATAGTCTTTATAAAGGTGTGGCAATCAAAAATGATGCGCACTCACTCATTTGTAGATGATATTGTTTATACAAAAGAACTCATAACAGGGCGAAAATCACATTTGTACGCAGCTTCTCAGTTGCGCCAGCTCTCCAAAAGACGACTTTCTTCATACTTTTTAAATCAGGGAGTATCTCATTGAAAAAATTTGCAGATAATATTTATGATCAAGCTACTAGCTACAATTCAGATGATTACACCTACCCTTATCTTGCATAGAATCTATGCAAATGATGAGTTCTACAATGAGAGTACACAACAACGTGAAAAAGGTTGGCATCTCAAAAAAACAAACTTATTACCCAATGATCTACCTTGCTTTGAGTAACGGAACTATTGTAATGCAAGATCTCAGCAATGGCAATTATATCATTCCTCTCCCGAAGGCTTCCAAATCAATTTCGGACATAAGTTCGGCTATAAATATTTAGAACGTTGTTTAGAGCCATTTAATCCTTCAGCCTATTCAGTAATACCCACACAACAAAATATCAGGTTAGACTCTCAAAAATATAACTTCCCTGCTGATGCCCAATGGCAAATATCAGATAAGAGATGCAGCTGGAAATAGCGTTTTTAACGAGTTGTTTGATAGTGTGTCTATTTCAGAATATTTTGTTGCAGTACAATTGGGAAATAGCTACAAAAATCTACAATTCTCAATTCAATTTGATTGATCAAGCCGATAGTTATGCAATAGATAGTGAGAAAACTGTAAAAATTGCTCAAAGGCAATGAGGTAATCAGTAAAAAAATACCTTGGGTGAGGTGAGTGCCCGATAAATATACGAGTCCGTTTAAAATAATGGGAAATCATCATTTTTCTGAAGTTCTTACAATAAAAGAAATGCGAGCAAATCGTTATAAAATAAAAAGGACGATTACAAGCTGGCATTTTTGTGTGGGAAAAAACCGCTGGAAAGAACGCTATGAAACCACCGCTGATAATCCTTATAGAATCCCAAATACAAAGAGACAAAGCCAATTGTTTTGTCATTGAAAAAGACGGTAAATATGGGGTGGGATTCTTTTGTTTTGAAAAATAAAGAAGCGTTTATCGTTCCTTCTACTCCTGTAGATTTTGATAAAGGTAGATTTGCAAGAGGACACCACCTATGCCATTAGGCTCTATAAAAATGGACAAATATATTTGTTTGATAAGTATAACAAAACCTCATTCTTGTCAGAGCCCTTCGAACAAATATTAGAACAGCGCGGCAGTTTTGTGCGTTATCAGCGGGGCAATGGCAAGCAAGGATGGTACAATCTAAAAAAACCGCTAAATGTTTTGATAATAAATAAAAAAAGTTATATCTTTGCCTTTCAAATTATCAATTGTTAATTGTGTCCAAAAAGTCTCAAAAATCGTTTTTGCAACATAAATTTTTGTCAAAGTCCCCAAACTTTAAAAAGTCTATAAATTTGATAGTCAATTGCTTTTTAGAGTATGTTATGTAGGAAAGTCAGCGGTAGCTGAGTAGTGCTACAAACGCCCTCTTGAAACCTCTCTAAAAATAAGCTATTTATTCGTAATTTAATTTATTTTGACTATAAAGCAGAATTAAAAATAAAAATAAGAGCGTAACAAATTTTTACCTCTTATCTCTTAACTAAAAATAACAAATGAATATTCAAAAAGATGTATTAGAAGCGCTTCGTAAAAATTACCGCTCCTGGTGAAGGAAAAAAATATGGTCGATAGCGGCGCTGTCCAAAAATATAGTAGTATTTGGCGACGAAGTAGTAGTAGATGTAGTTATCAACAATCCCAGTTTGCAAGCCAAAAACGCACTGAAGTCGAAATAATGAAAGCCATTCACGGCGAAGTTCACGAAAAAGCTAAAGTAGTGGTAAATGTGAAAGTCATCGCCCCGAAGTGCCCGAAATCAAAGGAAAACCCATTCCTGGTATCCAAAAATGTTATCGCTGTTGCCTCTGGTAAGGGTGGAGTAGGGAAGAGCACTGTAACTGCCAACTTAGCTGCCGCTCTCGCCAAAATGGGCTTCAAAGTAGGTGTCCTCGATGCCGATGTCTATGGACCCTCTATCCCCATAATGTTTGATGTAGCAGGTAACCGACCTCAATCGTTGGCTATCAATGGCAAATCGTTCATCCAACCTATCGAAAACTACGGCGTGAAAATCCTCTCTATCGGATTCTTTACCAATGCCAATCAAGCAGTAATATGGCGTGGACCTATGGCTTCTAAAGCACTTAACCAACTCATTTTTGAATCCTACTGGGGAGAACTCGATTTCCTCCTTATCGACCTTCCTCCTGGAACGGGCGATATTCACTTGAGTATTATGCAAGCATTGCCTATTACGGGAGCAGTAGTAGTGAGTACCCCCAAAAATAGCCCTCGCCGATGCCCGCCATGGAGTAGCGATGTTCGAACAAGAAAAATATCAACGTGCCTGTGTTGGGGATTGTAGAAAATATGGCTTATTTCACCCCAGAGGAATTGCCTAACAACAAGTATTACATCTTTGGAAAAGAAGGTGCTAAAAACCTCGCTGCCGATTTGAACGTACCTTTCTTAGGGCGAAATTCCTTTAGTACAAGGCATACGCGAAGCAGGGTGACGAAGGTCGACCCACAGTGCTACAAGACGGCACTCCTCAAGCAAACGCCTTCCGTACCTTAGCTCAAGAGGTCGTGAAAAGTGTCGTAGAACGCAACGAAACACTACCTCCCTCCGAAGCAATCCGAATCACCACTACCGCTGGTTGCAGTAGTAATTAACAATAAAAACAACAATTAATAATTAAACAGACAACAGTCAGCAACAACATACCTGTTACCTAATTAAAAATGGAAGAACTTAGAAATGAAGTTATCAAAGCCTTAGATAAAATACGCCCCTATTTGCAAAAACGATGGTGGTGATATTACTTTGGTAGATATAGAAGATAACAAAATCGTAAAAAGTACGACTAGAAGGCGCTTGTACTAACTGCGCCGTCAATCAACTTACCCTTAGAAGCGGCGTGGAAATGACTATCAAAGAATATGTGCCTCAAATAGAAAAAGTAATCAGTGTAGAATAATGAATTAGCGACAATGGCAGCGAATAAAGAATCAAAAAAGAATATTGGAAACGCAAGTGGTTGAGCAAATACCGCTTGATAGTAATGGACGACAGTACCTACGAGGAGAAAACCTCCTTCCGCTTGAGTCGGCTCAATATCTTTGTGTTTGGTTCTCTCTTTGCCTTTATACTCATCACCCTTACTACAGTACTGATTATCTATTCACCTCTCCGCCAATATATCTTAGGGTATACTGCCGTAGAAAAACAAACGCGAAACTCTCAGTCTGCTCTTCAAAGTAGATTCCTTAGAGCAAAAAAATCCAAGATAACGACAAGTATTTGGCGTCTATCAAAAAAGTACTCGTCGGTGACCTGAAGCCTCAACGCGATAAGGACACCGCCAGTTTCAACATCTCCGATCCTAAATACGACCCTAAAGCCTATAGGGTTACCCCTAATAGACAAGATTCTATCCTTCGTCAAGAGGTAGAAGCCGATGAGCGAGGAGAGGAGTAGAAACTACAACCCCTTAAAAACAGAATTAATGACAAAATTAAGTGTAAATATCAATAAAATAGCTACTTTGCGCAATGCACGCGGTGGCAATATGCCCGATGTATTGCAAGTAGCCAAAGATATTCAACGTTTTGGAGCTGAAGGTGTTACTATCCACCCTCGCCCCGATGAACGCCACATCCGCTATCAAGATGCCTTCGATTTGCTAAAAGTAGTAACTACCGAATACAATATCGAAGGAAATCCCATCCCTAAATTTATCGACTTGGTATTGCAAGTCAAACCTACCCAAGTTACCCTCGTTCCCGATGCCGAAGATGCGATCACCTCTAATGCTGGTTGGGACACCATTAAACACAAAGATTTTTAACTGAAGTAGTAACCGAGTTCAAACGCAATGGCATTCGTACCTCACTATTTGTAGACCCTGTCGAGGCAATGGTAACTGCCGCCGCTGCTACCGGTACTGATCGTGTAGAACTCTATACCGAAGGCTATGCCAGCCAGTACGCCCTTGGGAACAAAACTGCCGTAGAACCTTATGTAAAAGCAGCTTTAGAAGCTCAAAAAGTAGGCTTAGGACTTAATGCTGGTCACGATTTGAGCCTCGATAATCTAAAATACTTTTAAAAGAGCAAATACCTAACCTCTTAGAAGTCTCCATTGGTCACGCACTTATTTGCAGGAGGCTCTTTATTTAGGCTTAGAGAATGTAATCCAGCTATACCTAAATAAATTGGCAGATTAGTAAATTAGCTAATTAGCAAAATTTCATAGAGCTCGCACTAAATTAAGAAACTAATACATTAACATATCAACAAAATGAAAAACACATCTTACTTTAGGGAGTTCATCATCCAAAAATCAGAAGGACTTCCAACATTCAACTGGCGAGCTCTCACGTTTGCTGAGTGCGATTAAATTAGCCTCTAAACTAGTAAACCGCGAAGTAAACAAAGCGGGATTAGTAGACGACATCTTGGGGGATATGGGGCAAGAAAATATCCAAGGTGAGGGTACAGAAAAAAAGTTAGACGTTTTCGCTAACGACCTCTTTATCCGTGCCCTTACCCAGCGCGATGTAGTATGTGGCATTGCTTCCGAAGAAAAATGAGTTCTTCATCCCCATTGCCTCTTCCGAGAACAGTCCTAACAGCAAGTATGTAGTACTCATCGATCCGCTCGATGGTTCTAGCAACGCCGATGTGAATGTAACTGTAGGGACGATTTTTTCTATCTATAGACGCGTAACTCCAGTAGGGACTCCCGTACAATTAGAAGACTTTCTCCAAGAGGGCAACAAGCAAGTCGCAGCAGGCTATGTGGTCTATGGACTCTCTACAATGCTTGTTTATACTACCGGTCACGGGGTAAATGGCTTCACCCTCGACCCCTCCATAGGTACTTACTACCTCTCTCACCCTAATATGCAGTACCCTAAAGATGGTACCATCTACTCCATCAACGAAGGGAATTACGTGCATTTTCCGCAAGGGGTGAAGGATTATCTCAAATATTGTCAAGCCTTAGAAGGCAATCGCCCTTATACTTCTCGTTATATAGGTTCCTTAGTCTCCGATTTTCACCGCAATATGCTCAAAGGCGGTATTTATATCTACCCTTCGGGAACGCGTACGCCACGTGGCAAATTGCGCTTGCTCTACGAATGTAACCCTATGGCATTCCTCACCGAACAAGCAGGAGGTAAAGCCTCCGATGGCTATACGCGCATTATGGATATCCGCCCTACAGAACTTCACCAAAGAGTACCTTTTCTTCTGCGGATCAGAAAATATGGTGAAAAAGGTAGAAGAATTTATGGCAAAATATCCAAATGATAAACTTGATTATTAGTGAGTTATAAAAAAATATGATAAAAAACTTGCAAAATATTCACAAAAATATTTTGCAAGTTTTCAAAAATAATACTACTTTTGCAGCCGTAATGATAAAACAACTGGTACCTTAGCTCAGTTGGTAGAGCAAAGGACTGAAAAATCCTTGTGTCCCTGGTTCGATTCCTGGAGGTACCACGAGATCTTCTTCATAGAGGAAATTTTTTTCATATTTTTAAGGATTAGGAATTGCAAAAGCCTCAGCATTCGCTGAGGCTTTTGTTATTTTATAAATAGACAAAAATCTATAGCTATACACATTGACCCCTCAAATTTGCTAATTTCTCAATTGTTTTATTACCTTTGCCCCAACAGAATCAGCAACACTCGTTTTTCCTTATAACTATAGGAATTACTATACATTGTTAACTTGGTAAGTACCAAATTAACAAATCTACAAATTGACAAATTATATGAAACAAATAAACGGTTTTTTTCTAAACTTACCAAAAGCCGAGAAAAATTCAATGGCTTTGCGATACTTATTTTTCCTGAGGTAGAGAATGCAGCCGCTTTCTTTGAAAAAAATACCACAATCCCGATGCTGAACTCCAAAAACGCCACGATGAGTTCATTGAAAAATACAGTAACCAACTACTACTTGCCTTTTGCAGTAGCTCCTAACTTCCTCATCAACGGGCGTACCTATACGGTGCCTATGGCAATTGAGGAAAGCTCGGTGGTGGCAGCCGCCAGCCGTGCGGCGAAGTTCTGGCAGGGGTAGGGAGGCTTCCATACTACGGTGCTCTCTACTGAAAAAACAGGACACGTACACTTCTTTTTCTATGGTGAAAAAGCGCATTTAGAAGCCTTTTTTGCCCGCGTACAGCCTTTGATGCTCGCCAATGCCAAACCTATCACCGCCAATATGGAAAAACGTGGCGGGGGATTACTTCCCTTACTTTGGTAGATAAAACTGAAGCGTTGGCGGATTACTATCAGCTGTCTGCTACTTTTGAAACCTTAGATGCGATGGGGGCTAACTTCATCAACTCGTGTTTGGAATCGTTTGCCGAGACCTTTAGAGAAGAGGCTGAAAAAGATGCGGTCATTCGTGGGCAATACGAAATTGTGATGTCTATACTCTCTAATTACGTGCCTAACTGCTTGGTGCATGCCGAAGTGCATTGCCCTGTAGATGAATTGGAAATTGCCCACCTCAAAGGAATGGCAGCAGCCAAAAAAATTCGTGCAAGCGCTCGCTATTGCCAATGCCGATGTATACCGCGCCACCACTCACAACAAAGGTATAATGAACGGCATCGACTCGGTGATTTTAGCCACAGGTAATGACTTTCGCGCTATCGAAGCAGGAGCGCACGCCTATGCAGCGCGTTCAGGTAATTACAAGAGTCTTTCCAACGCTTGGATAGAGGGCGACACTTTCCATTTTGCACTCGAATTGCCTTTGGCTTTGGGTACTGTGGGCGGACTTACCACGCTCCACCCTTTGGTGAAAACAGCCCTCGAAAATCCTCGAAAAACCGAATGCTCGAGAGTTGATGCAAATCGTAGCTTGTGTAGGTTTAGCACAGAATTTTTCGGCAGTGAGTTCACTCATCAGTTTGGGTATCCAAAAAGGACATATGAAAAATGCACCTCAACAATATTTTTTTAATCAATTAGGTGCTACCGACGAAGAAAAACAACAGCTCACTGCTTATTTCAAAAGATAAAAACAGTGAGCCATAGTGAAAGTAGCCGAAGCTTTTAACTATATGTAGAAAAATCTATCTAATCATAAAAATCTAATTTGCTAAATTAACTAGATCTTCTACACTAATATTGAAGATTTCAGCATATTGCTGTAGCGTTTTGGGCGATAGTTTTTGAATACTGAAGGTTTAGCGTGACGCTTGATAACCCATTGCCAGCAATGCATAGCATCAGCAAGAACTGCCCAATCCATACGGTTAAGGAGCATATAGTACACTATAGGGACTCTTGCGTCCTGCTATAACATTGGCTTTTGCCTCATCTATCTGCTCTTGCAACCTGTCTAAAGAGGCTTCTAAAGCGACATTTTTCACTTCCCAGCCCGAACTGAGGCGGGTAGTGTAATTGCCTTCTTCATCAGTTACGTAGCATAGTTCCTTTAGGTCACGCAAAGCTCCTTCTTCTTGGGGCACTTCGGTTTTCTTTTCATTCTGTTAGATTTTTAATCACTAAATTTAATTCGGCAGTAGCCAAAAAGAACATTATCAGCAAAGGCGTTACAACGCATGGCACAAAGATAATACTCATCGCTGTCGAAGCGAGAAAGCAATTCAGCTTCCGTACTTATGGTTTGTTGTACCTTAGGGCAAGGAGAAGATTTCTAACTTCTTAATCGCACTGATATAGCCTATCACATAGTTCGATGAGTCTTCTATACCAAAGAGAAATTGTCCCACAATTGCCGAGCAGGTTTGCGCCATATTTTCGATAAGTCCTATTTCTACAAACACTTCTTCATCTACAAAAATACAATTATCAGTTATAGTAAATTTAGTAACTACGTGCGTATTACTGATGTCAGTATGGTATCTACCATTTGCATCGGCGGGTGGTGAGGAAGATATTTGTGGATAGAGATGTTCATATTAGGTGTTAGGGGCTAGGTGTCAGGGGTTAGGGGGTTAGGAATTGGGTGCGAGTACGGTTTTCATTTCGCCTTGTGCAATGAGGGTATCACCTATAAAGGTTTGCATTGTTACGAGGGTAACGTCCATAAACTCTTGGAGAATGGTAATGTAAGTTTTGAGGACATCGCCTACTTTGGGCAGGGATTGTATTTCTATGTTTTTAATGGCTCCTATATACCCCCATAGGAGCAGGTTTTTCGTTGAGATAGTAGTAATAGCCTTTGTGCAAGGCGATGCTTTGGAGCAATATGCTCTATAAGTCCGCTTTCTAAGAATATCCCTTGCTGTACAAAGAGGTTATTAGGGGCAACGGTGAGTCCTGCCACACCCTCGGTGGGCGTATATTCCCAAAAGAGCATCTACCATTACAATGGGAGTGCGCTGGGGTATAAGGGTGAGAATTTCGTTTTTATCTGTAATTGGTAAAACCATAATTAAACGACCTTTAAAAAAAGCATAAGAATAGGAGAATCTACCACTCTCAGGCACTGATAGCAACACGGTATCACCCGTTTTGAGCTTGCCTGAGTGCATCAAGGCTTCTAACATCAAATAAGCGGAAGCAGAGCCTACATTGCCTACTTCGGGGAGATTGATAAACCAACGTTCTAACGGAAGGTCGATACCTACTGTTTTGAGGGCTTCATACAAGCGTTCTTTGAAATAACAAGACGAGATATGAGGCAAGAAATAGGTAATATCATCTGCTGATAGTTGGTGTTTATCTAAGGTAGCACGCATACTTTCAGCGCCTTTTTAGCAAAAATATTCTCATTGAGTAGCTTCACATCTTGTTTGATAGCAAAGATAGATTCACTAAGCCACGCTTCGGCAGGGTATTCGCTCCAACCTTTGAGGCTGCCATCGGGGAGTTTGTCGCCACCGGCATACATACACGCTTCGAGCTCGTGAGCATACGAATAGGCATCCATCCATTCTATTTGCAAAGCGCCTTCACGCGGTTTTGTTTTCTAACAGAAAAAGCCCCTGCCCCATCGGAGAGCATAAAGCGCAAAAAAATCTTTTTTTAAAAAGCAATGGCTGGGTGTGCTTCCAACTCGGCTAAGAGTTGTACTTTCGTTTTCGTATTTATCGGCACGCAACCACGCCGATACACGTTCAGAGCCTGTGCATACTGCATTAGCACTATTGCCCGCCTTTACTGATAAGTACCCAAATTTAAGGGCATTCATTCCTGAGTTACACACCCCTGAAGAGGCATTCAGTTCTACTGAGTGTCCGCCCAAGAGTCCGTGTACCATAGAGGTGTGCGAGGGCAAGAGCACATCGGGGGTAGAGGTACCACAAGAGAGCACCTCGATAGTATCCCAAGGCACTTCGCCGTCCAATAGGTTTTGTATTGCCAAAGCCGTAAGCTGGGCATTGTTATGAGTAGGGTTACCTTGCTCATCGAGGGCATAGTAACGCGTAAGAATACCATTGTTGCGGAGCACGAGGCGTCGTGCTTTTAGAGGCATTTTTGGTTTATGAGACCTAAGAAAGTCTCCATTTGCTCGTTGCCAATGGGATTGTTAGGTAAATATTTACTTGCTTTTGTTATATAAACGTTCATATTATTCAGGTAAAAGGCTTATTCAGGTAATAGGTAAGAAGTAACAGGTAAGAAACTGTTGTTCAAATTCTATATTTTTATATCCTTTAATTATCAATTGTAAACTTTTTCTTGTCGCTCTCTACTTTCCAAAAAGAATAATGGATAGGTGAGCCAATACAGCAACCATACGATGGGCATCAGTACCCAGATAGCGATATACAAATAGATATGGAAGCATTTCAGCAGGAATTTACGCTTCTACTGCCGTAAATCATCTTTGCCCAGATGCCAAAAAGGCGGTTGCCTTTCTTCTCGCCGAAAGAATAAAACGCTTGTAATGCACGCCTCCGTGGGCTACTATTGCTTGTTGCAGTCCTGTGTAATCACCAGTTTGCAGGTGAGGGGCAATGAGCGTACCATCACACTCGCGCCTTGTATATCTTTATCGGCGACACCTGCTTTGGGGAACACACCGAGATAACGTTTGTTCTTATCGCCCGAAAAGAGCCACTGTACAATGGTAATCACACTGATATGATTGTGATGAGGGTCGGTAGCGGGCAATATTGCCCACCAAATGCGCCCCCACAATCGGTTAAGAGTTTTTACTTTCTGGTGCGCCATTACCCACATATTGCGTGTGCCTGAAATGGTAATGACAGGTTTACCACTGAGGAGTTTTTAGCTTCGGGGTGTTGCAAAAAGAACTCAATGGAATAGAGGGCGAGAGATACCACACTTGGTAGCCCAAAAATCACTAAATCATAATCGGTATGGGGGAGGTTAAAAGGTTGTAGAGGTTGGGGAATTTGCAAGCAGGACTCGGGGAAGGCGTCAAAGAATGTATCGTCTGTCCACGGGAAAGGAAAAAGGAGTGGCAGTATCAATAGGCAAAAAAGTCGATAGTTACCTCCGTGAGTGGGGATAGTACACTATCGATAATCTCTTTTGAGTTGCCCCGATTGGGTGTAATATACTACTAATACGCGTTTCATTGTTCATCCCAAAAGTTGAAATAGTTAAACCATTGTAGCGGGTATTTTTTTGAGCATTTTTTTCTATATTTTCAGTGTAAGCATTGAGCAAGGCTTGGGCATCGCGACTTTTTCACTTCAGCTACTCGGGCATACAAGTGGTAATGCAGTTGGCTTTCTTTCATCACATAAACAAAAAGCACTGGCACTTTCAAGCGGGAAGCTATAAGGAAAGGGCCTGCGGGGAAGGTAGCTTCAGCATCTAGCAGGGTTCCTTTGAGCGATCGTACACCTTCAAAATATCGGTCGCCTGTGAAGCAAACGATCTTATTATCGGCGATAGCATCATTGATTTTGAAGATATGCGACATATCTTCTTTTACATAGATAAACTGATTTGAGGGCTTGTTTTTAGAAATTGACTCCAAATACTCTTTGATTACGGAGTGTTCCATATCGGTGGTTACTGTACTGATTTGCAAATTGAGGTCTATCTTTCTAAAAAAAGGTTCTGCTATTTCAAAGTTACCTATATGCGCTGAAATAAGTACGCCACTTTGTCGCTGATCGAGGAGTTTATGCAAGTTTTCGATGCCATCGAACTCGTAGGTAAATTTATCTTTCGAGTCCTGCTAAAATAGCGATTTTATCAATAATAGTTTGTCCAAAAGTAAAAATAGTTGAGGTATAGGCAAGCAATAGTTTTGAAGGGGTTATATCGCAAGCGATGGCGGAAAATAGTAATACATATAGCCATTGAGCTCCATTCAAACAAAAAATAGTAAAATGCTACAAATACCAATAGTGTATAAGCAGCATAAATACCTAGGTGCTTCATCAGCCATACAAAGATACTGTAACCGAGCACAGTACCTTTGGATTTTCCTTGCCATTTGGTTTTTGCCTTCGTCGTTAGTGTGCATTCACTTTATTTTTCTAAGGTAGTGTAAAAGTCGTTGAAGGTTACAATAGGTTTGAAATCGGCTTCACCAATTTCACACCGAATTCTTTGTTCAATCATCACCACCAAATCTACGTAGTCGAGGCTATCTAATCCTAAAGATTCGCGAAAGTTAGCCTCGGGAGCAATCACGCTGCCATCTACTTCAAATTCATCTACAAAAAAATACGGGTAGTAAGGTCTATTATTTCCTGTCTGTTCATTATTTATGATCTATTTTTATTTTATTAGGTACTATTTTTAAGGGGGCAAAGATAGTAAATTAATTACGAATGACAAATTACGAATGACGAATAGCAACTTTGCTAAAAAGTGTAGAGCCGCACGGGCAGAAAAAGTTTGGCAAAATGTATTGAGAATTTGCTATTCATTTTTTTATTTTTTTCCCAAGTATCTTTTTAATCCTACGGTTTTGTTGAACACCAATTTTTTTCTGGGGTAGTATCGGGGTCTACACTGAAATAGCCTAAACGTTGGAACTGTACTGTTTCACCTGCTTGAGCAGTTTTGAGACTTGGCTCTACGTAAGCAGTTACCACCTTTAGAGAATCGGGGTTGATGTAGTTTAAGAAACTATCTTCTTGGCGATCGGGTTCAGGAACAGTAAATAGACGGTCGTAGAGGCGCGCTTCGGCTTCTACAGCGTGAGCTACCGATACCCAATGCAATGTACCTTTTACCTTGCGCATACTCGCCTCGGTACCACTACCACTGCGGCTCTCGGGGTCGTAAGTACAATGGATTTCGGTAATATTCCCTTGAGCATCTTTCACAACACTTTCAGCTTTGATAATATAAGCATTTTTAAGGCGTACTTCACCTCCTAATTTCAATCGGAAATACTTTTTATCAGCTTCTTCGCGGAAGTCGTCGCGCTCGATATAGATTTCACGGCTGAAAGGCACTTTGCGGAAAGTCATAGGAGTTACCTCAGGGTTATTTTCGGCGTCAAGCCATTCTTCTTGTCCCTCGGGATAATTGGTAATCACCACTTTCACGGGGTCGAGGACTGCCATTACGCGGTTTGCTTTTTTTATTGAGGTCTTCGCGCACACAGAATTCAAAAGAGATACATCGATGAGGTTTTCGCGTTTGGCAATACCAATGGTATCAGCAAATTTGCGAATGGCTTCGGGGTATACCCACGGCGGCGCAAACCTGAGATAGTAGGGCATACGAGGGTCATCCCAGCCAGCCACATAATTTTCGGTTACCAATTGCAAGAGTTTTCGTTTGCTCACAATGGTATGACTGAGATTTCGGCGGGCAAACTCACGTTGTTTAGGACGGGTACGAGTATTGTCGTATACTTGATCTAAAAACCAATCGTATAACTCTCTGTGAGGTAAGAATTCTAATGTACAAAGGGAGTGAGATATTTGTTCGAGGTAGTCGCTTTCGCCGTGAGCCCAGTCGTACATAGGGTAAATATGCCATTTGTCACCAGTGCGGTGGTGAGAAGCGTTCATAATACGGTAGATGATAGGGTCGCGCATTAGCATATTAGGCGATGCCATATCTATTTTTGGCGCGGAGTACATACGTACCATTTTTCAAACTCACCATTTTTCATACGCTCAAAAAGGGCGAGGTTTTCCTCAGGAGAGGTATTGCGATAGGGGCTATCGGTTCCTGCAGTAGTAGGGGTACCTTTTTGAGCCGCAATTTCTTCGGAGGTTTGTTTATCTACGTACGCTTTTCCTTGTTTGATGAGCATTATTGCCCAGTCGTAAAGTTCTTGGAAATAGTCGGAAGCATAACATTCTTTATCCCATTTGAATCCGAGCCACTCTACATCGCGGCGAATCGCATCCACATATTCTTGCTCTTCTTTAGAAGGGTTGGTATCGTCAAAACGGAGATTTACAGGGGCATTGTAGCGCAATCCTAAACCAAAGTTGAGGCAGATAGAGCTCGCGTGACCGAGGTGCAAGTAACCATTCGGTTCTGGGGGAAGCGAAAGCGCAAAGCGTTGGCGGGAAAAACCTGCAGCGAGGTCTTCCTCAATGATATTTTTCTATAAAAATTATTAGAGCGTTGTTCTTTTAATTCTTCTGACATTTTTTTAGTGTTTAGTTTTTTAGTGGGGAGGAAGTATTCTTTACAAAGTGCAAAGGTATGAATAATTAGCAAATTAACAAATTAGGGATAGGAGTTTTGTTAGAAGAGAAAATAGAGGCTAGGGTTTTAAATATGTCAATTGTTTAAAAACAAAAACTTTAAAACCTCTTTTCAATTGAAAAAGGGGGGTAATCAATTAGCTAATTTTTCTTAATCAGAGCTACTAAACGAGTAACGTGTCTTTTTGGCTTTTTGCTGTACTGCCAAAAAGCTTTTTCTGGCATTACTACAGGAATATACTTTTTTTAAAAAAACTCTATTTTGGTAAAGAGAGTAGTTTGTCTATGAATGTAAAGGAAGTCAGAGATAGGATAACCCTTTTATCTTTTTTTGAAAGGCTTCTTCAGGAGCTTCTGTAGAGAAAGATGCCCTCCAACTCATAGTCCGTCCCATAAGCAAAACCAAAGGCAAATACAGCATCTACCCATTTTTTTAATAGGGCAGGGAGTGAATGCTAATTCACAGGCAATTGCCATACAATTACATCAGCCTCAACAAGTTTAGTTTGAGCTACATCAAACTGATAATTAGGGTAAAGAGTTTGCAGATCGATTGCCTCAACTTTAGGAAGAAGGCGTTTTACCTCTTCTAAAATTGTCTTACTAGCGTTAGACACTTTCATAGTAGGGAGTCAGTTGATAATTAAAGCTTTCATATAATTATAATTTAAAAATCTTTTAGTCTTAATTAATTGGCAAAATAGATAAATTAGTCCTACCTTTTGCATTTTAATAATTAAAAAGTAATATTATGAAAAAAATATTTATCATTTTATGTGTTTTTGAGCGCTACAATAGGATGCTCTCGAAAAAGAAGAAAACCCTTCAACAAAAAGCAAACGATGACTATTTAAAAAGAGGAGGGTGGCGTATGGTTTGGAACGACGAGTTTGACCGCGATGACATCTTCTCTACCGGTATATGGTCTAAAAATATGGACTTGCAATACTTCCGATTGGTGCAATACAATGAGTAAAGACCCTAGTTTGTACGAAATTAAAAAGAGGCAACCTTATTCTTTTAGGGAAACCTAGTCCAGACTCTACTAAAGAAAAACCCCCAAATATATCATAGGAGGAGTTTTTACCGATGGTAAAAAGTATTTTCAAAATGGACGCTTAGAAATCCGTTGCAAGCTCGAAGGCACTCAAGGCGCTTGGCCTGCTCTATGGATGATCCCCGATGATTCTATTACTTGGCCTGAAGGTGGTGAAATAGACATCGTAGAACGACTCAACTACGATCCTTTTGTATACCATACTTTACACTCACCTTATACCCAAGCAGGTAAAACAGACCCTTCTAAAAAAGATAATCCACCGAGCCATACTAAAGCTGCCATCAACCCCGATGACTACAATATTTATGCGGTAGAACTCGATATTGATGAGGTACGTTTCTATGTAAATGGCAAACAAACTTTTAGTTATGCCCGCGTTCCAGGAAAAAGAAGATCAAGGACAGTTCCCTTTTAATCGACCCTATATGTTGCTCATCGATATGCAATTAGGTGGTAGATGGGTAGGCGAAGTAAAACCTTTTACCAAACCCGTGAGAATGTACGTAGACTGGGTGCGTTTTTATCAGAAATAAAGAAAGTAACTAAAGTGTCTAAAAAGGATTTTTTTAAACCTATACACATTAATAATTAAAAAGTAATATTATGAAAAAGATATTTATCATTTTTATGCATTTGGAGCATCATTGTAGGTTGCTCTCAAGAACAAAAAAAGAAGATGACACCTCTTCTAAAGAAAAAGAAGAATGGCATATGGTTTGGCACGATGAGTTTGACCGTGACGATATTTTCTCCACCAGTATATGGTCTAAAATATGGGGATGCCCTACTTCCACTGCCGACTGGTGCAAAACGATGAATCACGACCCCAGTCTGTTTGAGATAAAGGATGGCAACCTTATCCTCTTGGGCAAGCCCAGAACTGAGCCTACCAAGCACAAAAACGCCTTACATTACGGGAGGGGTAACTACCCAAGGAAAGAAATATTTTCAAAATGGACGTTTAGAAATCCGTTGCAAGCTCGAAGCTCATCAAGGTGCTTGGCCTGCTCTCTGGATGGTACCCGATGCTACTTGGCCTACAGGGGTGAAATAGACATTGTAGAACGACTCAACTACGAGCCTTTTGTACACCATACAGTACACTCCACTTACACCCAAGCGGGCAAAAAGACAAATCTAAGCGTACTCCCCAAGCACCGCTACTGCCCCTATCAACCCCGATGATTACAATATTTATGCGGTAGAACTCGACACCGATGAGGTACGTTTCTATGTAAATGGCACACAAACTTTTAGTTATGCCCGCGTACCTGGAAAAAAGAAGATCAAGGGCAATTCCCTTTCAACCGCCCCCTATATGTTGCGCATCGATATGCAATTAGGTGGTAGTTGGGTAGGTGAAGTAAAAACCTTTTACCAAACCCGTAAGAATGTATGTAGACTGGGTACGGTTTTATCAGAGAACTAACAAATAAAGTTTGGAGGGCAAATACCGCGCCCTCCCTCCTATTGTAGAAGGCGATATGGTTCAATCAGTTAATTTTCCTGAACTCTATGTATCGACTGAAGATATTTTTAGATTGTAACTAATTGACTCATTTTGGTGAGCGTTTCCTCTATCATCGCCATACGCTTCTTTACTTTCTCTACCGAAGCATCTAACGTGTACCCCTCATCAAGGAGTTCTTTTGATGAGGAGTATTTTTATGCTCTCACCCCCGAAAAAACAAGCCGCTTTTGAGACTATGGTAAAGGAAATCTACCTGTTGCAACACATTGGCACGCCTGAAGATATAGCCAAAGCTTGTGTATTCTTAGCCAGCGATAATGCTTCGTGGATTACAGGCACTGTGCTCGCCGTTGATGGCGGACTCACTACAAATTAAAGTTTGCTAACTCCTTAATTTGCTAATTTGCTAATTATTACTATCTTTGCCCTAATATTAGTAAATCAACAAATTAAAAATAACGTATGAAAAAGATGAGTTTTATAGCTCTTTTGGTACTATCACTCGCTGCCAATGTAGTATTGGTACGCAAATTATTTGTAGGAAATACCCAAGTAATTGAAGGCGACTCACGTATAAGTATAGTGGTAAGTCAGCCGAATCGTGATTTTGTGATGAGTGAAATGCGCAATTTCGTAGAAACCTTACATCAAATCAATATGGGAATTGAGCAAAACGATTCCTCACTGATAGTGGAAGCAGCACGTAGTTCAGGAGGTTCGGTAGCACATCACGCTCCTGCAGGGCTTATAGCTTCTATCCCTATGGGATTCAAAACTATAGGCTTCGACACGCACGCTAAATTCGATAGCATTGCCAATAGCGCCGAAAAGAACTTCGACCCTAAAGTTACACAACAACAAGTAACTGCCCTACTCGGCAACTGTGTAGCCTGCCACCGCAGCTATCGTATGGATGTGAAAAAAGGATTAGTAAAAACACATAATACACTATGAATTTGAACATATTCATTACCCTACACCTTTTAGAGAAACGCCAAAAGACCTTTTGGGAGTATGCTAAGGACAATCCTCTTGTTTCCATTGGCAATTGTAGGGGATATGTGTTTGTTGATAGCTTATTTGATAGCTTTGATAGTGAGTAATATACTTGAAAAAATACAATAATTAACGTAAGTTCGATTTAAGCAGCAACGAGTCTTTTTAGATCAACAATGTTTTCTTGCAAATTAATAGAAGGCTTTTTATCAAAGAAAGAATAAGCTATAAGTCCTGATAATAAGTTGGTTACGAAATTATCAAAAAGAACGATGTCTTGTATGTTCTACTTGACAAATGTTTTTTTAATTCGTCATTTACTGTTTCTATTAAAGCACGTTTTCTAAGTGCTATTTTTGTCTTGTAAGAGCATCAAGCTATTTTTTTCATATTCTTTTTAATCTTAGTAATTAAATGTACCCCATCAATAAATAACTGTTCAAATAAATCTTTGCTGATATACCCCTTTATCTCCAAAGAGTTTTCCAAATATTCTCTTATGTAAGTTCATATCAGACAGAGGTTTACGATTATCTATGTTGCCTGGTGTTATTATAAAAATCAAGTATTTCACCTTTATCATTAATGATTAGATGTAACTTAAATCCATAGAACCGACCTAAAGAACATTGTCCTTTTTGGGCAAATCCTTTGAATACTTTATGTTGCTTTTTCACGTTTGATATGACAAACTCTTATGGGGGTAGAATCAATATACGAAATGCCAATACATTTTTCCTAAATAAAAACATTTTCAGGAATATAGCTAATTTTTACAACTACTTTCTTTTTGCAATTCAACGAATCGATTGTAGGATACAGTTTGTGGGAATTCACTTTTCATATGCTTCTTTACGTGATTGATATAGTAATGTTTTTAAATCTCTATAATGACCTGAATGAAAGAGAATTAGAATAGTCATAACCTCACTATCAGATAAAGTTGATTTACGATTTCTCTGTTTTAAGTCAGTATTTTTGCACGAGACTATGGTCAGAGACTATTTTTTTCAAAATTCTTGTCAAATTCGTCTATTATAAAGAAAATTTCCGTAACTTTGTGGCTTGATAACATAGGGATAGATTTTAGTTAAACTTTTGATTTTCAATCTACAAAGTTACTAAAACTATCCTTTTTTTGCAAATAAAAATAACTTTTCTTACGTCGAACTCACGTTAATTATCAAACAAAAAGCTATACTTCAAAGGTATAGCTTTTTTTGTTTAAGCAATAGTCAAGTAGATCGCTAGCTTTGGTTTGCAATTCATACTCACCATTAATATCAGTCGAAGTAGCCTACTATGCCTTTTTACCATCCTGGGTTTTGGGGTGTATTTTACTAACTGAAGTTGGTCAGTAGGTAGCGGATATAGATATTGTTTATCATTCCAAACACGACCTGTTAGAGGGAGTGAAGGATACATTATCAAATAGTTATCGCTATCTACAGGTAGATTAGTTACTCCTGAATTGGCAGGATATTGGGCTTTTAGAGCCGCAGTAAGTTTCATCCCTCTAATAGTTTTAGGATTCTCTATCAATTTTCCTGCTTTCCAGCGTACTATATCATCAAAACGGAAGCCTTCTCCCACTAATTCGATACGACGTTCTCTACGGATTTCGTATAGTAGAGGGGTTATTGTATACCCATAGTTATCCGCATTAGCATCAGCAGTTACGCTAGTACTTAGGTGAGAGCATGCTCACACGGTCTCTAAGTTTATTGATACTGATATCTAAGTCGCTTTGAGCCAAAGTGCCCAATTCATACTTAGCTTCAGCATAGTTAAGCAGTATTTCTCCATAGCGGAATATAAATAAATCTAAGTCACTTTGTTGAGCTATCCATTGTTCTGGGTCGCTTGATCGTCCTTTTATAAAACCAATAACCAGAGCTTGTTTGTCCACTACCTACGGCTGGAAGGGTTACTGTTTGTTGTTTGGTAGGGTCTGGGTTTTCTGTCCATACAAATCCTGGGGTAGCTACAGTTTGTGCATATCGAGGATCACGGTTAGCGGCTTCAGCTGCAGGAGTGCTATCATCATAGGCGAATGAAGTACTGCTAATAGGTTTACCATCAGTAAATAAGTAGTTCTCCATAAAGTTTTTTTTGCTACATCCGGTACTATTTTTCACCCGCAGTACGAGTATAGCTGATGGGTGCCTGTTCCTTGTATATAAGTGCGTGCCATTATAGCCTCACTATTGGTAGAAAGGTCTTTTTGTATAAACAAATTGCGGTAATCTTTAGTCGGATTTCCTGTGCTATACACTCTATATCTACCTGAGTTTATAATTGCTTGCGAAGCATCTGCTGCCGCTTGCAGCCAGCTAGTCTCATCGCCTAAGTTATGATATTTTCTAAAAGTACCTTCCCATAGTGCTATTCTCGATTTTAGAGCCAAAGCAGCGTCTTTATGTAGGCGTCCTGGTTCTGCTGATGCTTTTTCAGGCAAGTATTGTACTGCAAAAGTTCAGGTCTTCTAATACTTTATCCATCACTTGTTTATGTGGTACTCTAGGGACCATAGATAATAGGCGATGCATCGTTTACCTTAGTCAAAAACCAAAGGCACATCACCAAAGGTCTTTACTTTATCCCAATAATATAATGCTCTGAAGAAACGCACTTCTGCTGCAAATAGTTCTTTAGTGCAAACCTGTTGAGCGGCCGTAGTTGTCTAAGAAAAAGTTGCAGTTATAGATGCCATTCCAATCACCTGTAGACCAACTCACCTCCTGAAGCAGGTACTGTATAGTTGCCTGCTAAAAAAAGTATTGACACTTCGGGGCACCATATTATCAGAGTCGCCATCGTTATAGATAAGAATTTGCACTGGCAAACTACCGTAAAAACGATTGGCAAAAAAATCTTCAAGTCATTATCTGTGTTGAAGTATCCTTTCTCGTTGAAAGCATCTGGTGGATACTTATCCAAAAAAATCGTCATTTTTACAAGCGGTTTGGCTTAAGGTTGCCAATAAAATACCCGCAAATACTATGTTTTTTTATAGATTTTTCATTGTTTATATTTTTTTAAGTTAAAGTACTAAAAAACGAGCTTGTAATCCTAAAAGTTACAATACGATTAATTGGATAATCTTGTGATAGCAACTCTGGGTCATATGATTTGAGTAACTTAGTCCATTCGCAAAGGTTCTGACCTGTAACAAACAGACGTAAATTTTGTATTCCTATATGGTTCATTACATCTTTCGGTAATGTATAACCTATAGTTACTTGTTTAAAGGCGTATATATGAAGCATCTTGCATATAACGTGTTTGGGTTTGCATATTACCTCCACCAAAACGTAAACGTGGGTAATAAGCATTTGGATTATCAGGAGTCCAGTGGTCTAACTGATTGGTAGCAGGTACATCCCATTCGTTGGTAAATCCCAGAAGTAAGCACCTCCAAGCACGGCATCTCGTTTACCTACTCCTTGGAAGAAGATAGTAAAGTCAAGGTTCTTATATTCACCACCCTAAATTCAAACCAAATGTATAACGAGCTTGTGAATTACCTATGATTTTTTTCTATCCCCAGGTTTGTCTAAAAGTATTATTACCCCAGTTAATTTCGTTATTACCATCTTGGTCTTTATACTTCACATCTCCAGCTAACCATTTGTAGTTTCCTAATTTTGAATTATTTACAGCAGCTGCTTCAGCATCTGTTTGATACAAACCTTCTGTTTCATAGCCCCAAATTTCTCCTATTTCTCTACCTACGTAGTAATAACGCAAATCATTAGTAGGGTTAAGGTCGTATTTGGTGATAAAACGAACGGTGGTCTGCTAAGTTGAAAGATACATTATATTTGAAATTTTCTCCTACTTTTATCTTTCCAACCCAATACCAACTCAAATCCTTTTGTTTCTAAGTCAGCTGCATTTCGCTGAGGAGCTCCAGTACCCAATACTGCTGGTAAAGGAATACCATCTACTAACATTCCTGTTGTATTACGGATATAGTAGTCAAATGACCCTGTAAGTCGGTTGTCAAAGAAGCCAAAGTCTACCCCAAAGTTTCTAGTTGCTACTTCTTCCCAAGTAAAGTTATTACTTACTAATCCAGGAGCTGAAACGTAAGGAAGTTGTTGTGTACCAAATATATAACCTGTTTTAGTGCCATATCCCATTGTAGGTAGATAAGGATAAAGTGCAGATACTTGTTGGTTAGGTAGTTTACCGTATGAAGCTCTTAGTTTCAAATCGCTTACAATGTTGTTGATAGGTTCAAAGAATTTCTCTTTTTGAAATACGCCAACCCAAAGAAGCTGACGGACTAAATACATAACGGCTTTCACGGCTAAAGCGTGATGAACCATCATATCTACCATTTACCTCTACCAAATATTTTTTTGGTCAAACACATAGTTCAATCTGAAGAAAGAACCTATCAATGCCCAGTCGCTTATACCGCTACCTACTGATGGTTTTATCATCGTTATTGAGCTTCAAAAATGGATAGTCTTGGTTTACCAAGTTTTTAGTCTGTACACTGAATGATTCATTGTGTTTTTTTCTTCTTGGTTGTACCCCACCATTGCCTTTTACATAATGTTTTTTTCAGCAAAAAGTATTTTCGTACTGAGCGTAAATATTGGCTGCCTGATACAAATCGTGACTATTGTTTTCTGACACTCTCGAAGGGTTATTGTGTGGGTAATAACCCAAATCAGTGGCTTTTAGAGGATCGTAAATGCTTGTTCTGTCAGTAGGAGCTCCGTATTCTTTAAATTGTTTTACAAAGCTCTTACCGTTGTGGTGATACGGATTCCAAGTATAATCACCTACTATTTTCACGTGTTTAATAGGGGTAAGAGTAAAACCACTGGTTACCCAAATATCATCAGATTTTATAAGTACTTTCTACCTCCTGTTGCTATTACAGCAAAAAGGGTTAGTAAAGTTCCTTGTCCTGAGAAGTGACCATCAGGGTGATATACAGGCATCAAAGGTTTTACGTCTGTTGCAAAAACGCTCTGGTGAGAAACCCTAATCCCACATCTGAAGGCTGATTGTTATCTTTATGATTGATTGAAGATTTTAAGTGAAGTGATAACCACTTAGTAATATCAGTATTTAAGCTAAGGGTTACGTTATAACGTTCAAATTTTTTTGTTTAGCAGCTTTGAATAGCCCTTCTTGGCTAAACATACCTACTGAAGCTAAGTAAGTAGTTTTTTTCACTACCTCCTGAAAGAGATACGTTGTGCTGTGCTTGTGGAGCCCAACCTGGGAACATCTCTTTTACCCAATTGGTATTGCCTACATATCTATATTTTTTAGGGTCATTAGGGTCAGGATATACTGAATTAGCAGGAGTTGGATTATTCAAATAAGCTTCTGCTTTTTCTAGGTCTGTTTGAGTGAAGTTTTTGAGACCCTGTTCTACCCCTGATATTCTTCCTGTATTGTCAGCCTCCATATACATTTTTTTAGATAGTCTACAGAGTTTACTAAGTCTGGCAATCTAGTTGGTCGTGTGATAGAGTAGTCTGTAGAGATGTTTATCTGCATAGGAGTACTTTTTTTTCCTTTTTTAGTAGTGATAAGCACTACCCCAAAAGCAGCACGCCCTCCATAAATAGCAGCTGAGGCAGCATCTTTTAGTACTGTTACATTCTCTACATCATTAGGGTTAATTTGGTTAGGATCCATCTGTACCCCATCTACTAATACTAATGGCGATCCTCCATTAATAGAGGTAAACCCTCTAATATTGAAAGAAGAAGCTGCTCCTGGACGACCATTAGAGGTGCTGATATTCAAGTTTGGAATAACCCTTGTAATCCTTGCCCTATAGTAGTAAGTGGACGGCTTTCAAGCACTTTAGCATCTACAGTTGCTATAGCTCCTGTTAAGTTTTTCCTTTTTCTGAGTTCCGTACCCTACTACCACTACTTCAGTAAGTTCTTGGGTACTTTCTTTTAGCATCACACTAAGTGAGTAACTTTTTACCCCCTACAACTTTTTAGTTTGGGTAGTATAGCCCATTGAGCTAAACTCTAGTACATCGCCAGCTTTCGCTTGCAATTCATACTTACCATCAATATCAGTTGAGGTACCTTGAGAGGTTCCTTTTACCACTACTGAAACCCCTGGCATTGGTAGTTTAGTTTCATCAGTAACTATTCCTTTTTACTGATATAGTTTGCGCCATTAAAAGTTGTTAAAAAAACAACTTAACGCAAACATAACAAATGTTAAAAATTTTTACTTTCATAAGCTTGGCTATTAAATGTAATTTACGGGGGTAAAAAGTAGCATTATTTATTATAACTTCCAAATAATTAAAGAATTATTATTTATTTTTTTCTATACTTTTTTTAAAATAGATAAGATAATTATATGAATTACAACAAATAAGAAGAAAAATAAAAAGAAAGGTTAAAGATTTTTTTATTTTTTTAACCTTTTTCAAAACAAAAAGAAAGGTAAGAAATGTAAAATTGTAGCACGAAAAAGACTTACTTAGATTAGCTATTACTCTTATTTTTGTAGGCTGAAAAATGCGCGATCATCATTCAAAACAAAAAGCTTTCAAAATTATTTGAAGGAGCAAGGCGTATATTATTTGGTACAACACTCACAAAAAAAGGTATTTTTTTCTATTATGGATTATATTGTCTACAAGAGCCTAAGACTAGCTTAAGTTTATAAATTGTAACTATTCAAACAAAAACCCCGTGTGGTACATATACCACACGGGGTTTTTGCATAGTTTTTCTTTATCTAATAGCTGCCCCTAATTGCTTTTCAAAAAGCGTCTTGTAGGCGTTGCATCGTTTTATCGATTTGTTTATCGGTAAGGGTTTTGTTGTCGTCTTGAAGAACGAAACTAAGAGCGTAACTTTTCTTGCCTTCGGGGAGCTTATCACCTTGATACACATCGAAGAGGTTCACGTGTTGCAAGAGGTCTTTTTCGGTAGCATAGGCTACTTTATATAGATCGGCGAAGGTAACTTTATCGTCGAGCAAGAGAGCTAAATCACGGCGTACTTCGGGATATTTAGGTATTTCTTTATAGACTACTTTATGCCCTTGTACTTGTGCTACAATCACTTCCCAATTCAAATCGGCGACGAGTACTTCTTGCTTGATTCCAAACTCTTTGAGCACTTTGGTTTTTACAACGCCTATAGTTCCTAAAAGGGTCTCCCCTATTTGCCAACGGAAACCTTCGCTGTACACCACCTCGCTATCTTCTAATGGCAAGGTAGCTATTCCCTTCAGTCCGAGACGCTCAAAAAGAGATTCTACTATCCCTTTGAGTTGGAAGAAAGAAACCTTTTTGCGCTGGGCTTCCCCAGTGTTCGGGGTGGGTATTCCTGTAAGATAAAGCACTAAATGCTTATTTTCACTATAATTACCATCGATATAGTGATAATTTTTTTGCCAAACTCGAACAATCTCAAATCGGAGCGTTTGCGGTTGTTGTTGTAGGCAATCACTTCTAAGCCTGAGAACACGAGATTTTTGCGCATATACCCCTAAGTCGCTGCTGAGCGGATTGAGTAGTTTCACGGCTTGTTCAGGTTTCTTGGTATAAGTAGTGATTTCTTTTTCGGAAACGAGACTATTGGTCATAATTTCGAAAAATCCTTGAGCGACTAACTGCTCGGCTACTACATTCTGCATATTATGGTCGGCATACTTATCAGAATGCGACATTGTAGCGTTCACTTTTTCGGTGATAGCGATATTGTTGTAGCCATAGATGCGGAGAATTTCCTCAATTACATCGGCTTCACGTTGTACATCTACACGGTAAGAAGGGATTAGGAGTCCTAAACCGCGTTCGGTGAGCGAATTGACTTTGATATCGAGGGAATGAAGAATGGACTTAATGGTGTCGCGAGAGATTTTCTGACCGATGAGTTTATCGACATTCTCGAAAGCGAGGAACACCTGAAAATCTTCTTGTTTTTTAGGGTATAGGTCTATTATATCGGAAGAGATGACCCCTCCAGCGATATTTTCAATCAGTACTGCAGCGTACATCAGTGCGTACTTACAATCTTCGATGTTGATACCGCGTTCAAAAACGATAAGAAGCATCGGAGTTGATAGCGTGACGTTTAGCGGTTTTGCGTACTGAAACGGGATCAAAAATAAGCACTTTCTAAAAAAAGATGTTGCGAGTGAATGGCGTAACTCCAGAGTTATCACCTCCCAAAACTCCCTGCTATGCACAAAGGTTTTTCGGCATCACAAATCATCAAATCTTCGGCGCTGAGAATATGTTCTACTCCGTCAAGGATTTTAAATTTGGTACCCTCTTCGGCATTTTTTTCACTACTATTTTACGTCCGATGATATGGTCGGCATCGAAAGCGTGGAGAGGTTGTCCCATTCCGTGTAATACGTAATTGGTAGCATCGACTACGTTGTTTTTTAGGGGTAATACCTATGGCTTTCAGTTTGTTTTGCAACCATATAGGCGATTCACCAACACGTACATTGCTGATGGTTACACCGGTGTAACGAGGCACGAGTTTTTGTTCTGTACCTCTATATCAATTTTCACTGAGCGGTTATCGACGTGGAATTTGGTTACTGAAGGGGTAATAAGCTCTAAAGAGGTGCCTTTCTGTATCAATCCGGCACGCAAGTCGCGTGCTACACCATAGTGGCTCATTGCATCGGCGCGGTTAGGGGTAAGACCGATTTCAAAAAACCTCATCGGTTTCTACCTCAAACACTTTACTTGCGGGGGTTCCTACTTCATATTTATTATCAAGCACCATAATACCCTCATGACTTTCGCCTAATCCGAGTTCGTCTTCAGCGCAAATCATACCAAAGCTTTCTTCGCCGCGGATTTTTTTCCTTTTTTTAATTTCAAAAAGGCTTGTCGTCTTTGTCGTATAATACAGTGCCTATGGTTGCTACGAGTACTTTTTGCCCTGAGCAACGTTAGAGCGCCACAAAACGATTTGCAAAGGAGCCTCGCCGCCTACATCTACTTTGGTGATTTTGAGTTTATCGGCATTAGGATGCTTTTTCGCACTCAAGCACGTGACCTACGACTACGCCTTTAAGAGCGCCTTTTACACTTTCGAAGTGTTCAATACCTTCTACTTCTAAACCTAAATCAGTAAGAATTACTGCTGTATCTTCAGCAGGCAAGTCTAACTTCAAATATTGTTTTAACCAGTTATAGGATATTTTTCATTCAATGAATAATTGATAATTAACAAATTTAAGGATAGCCCCGTGTACATACTCAGCTACGCCAACTAGCTGACTTTCCCAAGGGGACAATCCGTAAAAAGCGATAAAAACTCTGTAAATCAGATAGTATTGTTTTTTTATCTCAATTCATATTATCGCCTAATATTTTACAAAGGGCAAAAGTACAAATAATTTGGCAATTAGCAAATTTGCGTACGCCAATTCCACTACCAAGTGATAATCCTATCTACAATAGCTTGCTGTTCTGAAGCTGTTCGCCTTAGATAAATACGGGTAGTCTCAATACTTTCGTGCCCCTATAAGGTCGGCAAGAGAGAGATGTCGTTAAAAAGCTTCCAAGAAGTTTTTAGCATATCTATGTCTGAATGAATGTGGGTAGACGACTTTTAGGATTGAGACCATATCTTTCAGCAAAAAGTTTGAGTTTTTGTGCAATGCCACGTGTAGTGATACGTTCTCCCAAGCGGTTGAGAAATAGGTAGCCTGAAGTTTTTTTGCTTTTTGTAAGCCATTTTATAGTCTCCTCACGTAACTGTAGCGGGATGAATAGGCGGCGCACTTTGCCTCCTTTAGTGTATAGATCGAAATAGCCAATTTTTACGTGTTCTACTTTTATTTGGATAAGCTCGCTTACCCTTGCTCCTGTAGCTGCCAAAAAGCGCACTACAAAAATACCACATTGGGTCTCTTCTTTTCGGAGTTGTTCTTTCAAAAAGAGGTAATCTGCCTGACTAATCACGTTTTTCCAAATAAGTGCGCTGTTGTACTTTTTACCGATTTAAGTCGAAGTTTAGGGCTTACCGATATGTTCCAAAAAAACTTATTCAGTGCCTGAATACGCAAGTTCACTGTTTTAGGTTTGAAGTGCTCTATCAGGTATGTTTTGTAGAGCAAAAGGTTTTTTTCTTGCTGAGAGATTTGTACTTTCCGTAGAAATCGTTTACAGCATATAGATAAGCAGTGACGGTATTTTCTGCCATTTGGCTCTCTTTGAGAGCAGTTTCAAAGGTTGTAACCATATTGTTTTGAATTTTATATTATAGTGGTTACAATATAAGAAAATGACAGACAATATTTCCTAAGTTTCCTATTATGAGAAGTTCACCCTATCGGGTGAGGTAAAATGTATTGATGAGGAAATACCTTTTTGAAATACCTAACGGATGGGAGTGGTGTATTATTGGAAATCTATTTAATCACAACAATGGGAAACAGTTAAATAGAAGTAATTCTTCAGGGAGTTAATGAGTTATATTACAACTTCTAATCTTTATTGGAATTGTTTTTATACTCAACAATCTCAAAAATGCCTTTTGAGATTAAAGAGATTGAGCGTTGTCAAGCAATTAAAGGAGACTTGTTGGTTTGTGAAGGAGGAGATATAGGACGTTCTTGTATTTGGGAAAACGATGAACCCATAATGCTTCAAAAATCACATACATAAACTTCGTGCATATCTTCCTTTATGTACACGATACTTTTTACTACATTTTTATTTATATAATCTTTCTGGATTAATTGGGGGTAAAGGAATAGGCATACAAGGTTTTTCATCTCAAACTCTACATACAACACGCGTTCCTCTTCCCCCACTTGCTGAGCAACAACGTATTGTAGAAAAAATAGAGGAACTTATCCCTCATATTGAACACTATAGCAAAGCACAAACAGAACTTGATGTGTAACAAAAAAACATTAAAGAACAGCTAAAAAAAGTCTGTTCTGCAATACGCTATTGAAGGGAAACTTGTACCTCAAGATGAAACAGAAGGCACGGCTGAGGTATTATTAGAACAAATACAGAAAGAAAAGCAAAAACTATATGAAGAAAATAAGCTAAAGAAGAAAGACCTTGAACACAGCATTATTTTTAAAGCAGAGGATAACAAGTACTATGAGAAGATGAGGGAAAAAATGTTACTGAAATAGAAAGTGATTATAGTTTTCCGAATAGCTGGGCTATTGCTAGATTATCATCTATTTGTATTCTCACAGATGGAGAGAAAAAAGAAGGACAAAATATTTGCCTTGATGCTAAATTTTTGCGTGGAAAAACAGAAGGGGATTACCTGCAAAAGGGTAGGTTTGTTCAGAAAGGAGATAATATAATTTTGGTGGATGGAGAAAAATTCTGGGGAGGTTTTTACTATTCCACGTAATGGTTATATGAGGGAGTACATTTAAAAAACTATAGGGTGAATCCTGTAATGGATTTACAATATGTACTTTACTTTATACAGTTCTATAAAGACCTACTCCGAAATTCAAAAAGGAGCTGCTATTCCACATCTTAATAAAGAATTATTTTATTCACTTCTTATAGGTATTCCACCCTATCTGAACAGCAAAGAATAGTAAATTCCATTCAAAATATTTTTCGTTGTATAGAAAAAGAATTAGTTTTCTATACAACGAAAAAAATAGCATCAATAGATTCTACAATACGCTGTTGCTCAGCAAGTGAAGGTAATGGTAATAAAAGTCATTTCAAGACGATTCTTACTTATATTGTAAAAATGCTTGTCCAGATTTATTTGTGATAGATTTTATATAATCAATAAGAATAGGAGAAGATAGTAATGCTAAAAGATATTTAGAAACAATATCATTGCAATAAAACTGGCGAAGGATAAACACAAAACCTCCAACTGTGGTAGATTCTAAATCAAACTCTACTCTTGCCATCTTTCCTATGTTTTCTAAAACTTGTAACCGCTGGAGTTACAATATCATTTTTTTAAGTAAGATATTTTCTTTTTACCTTATCTTTAGGTAAAAAAATATCATCAACTCTATTAGTTAATCTGAAAGGTTGTATGTTTCCTCCTCTAAGAATACGAATGTCAATGTTTTCCACACTCACTTCTTCTTTTTTTAAATGTTGCCCTGTAAAAAAATAAAGACAATATCCTTTAATCTACACCATCTCCAACCAATAGGAAGGTCTAATAGCATATCATCAGTTATTTCAGTAACATTTTTTTCCCTATCTTCTCATAGTACTTGTTATCCTCTGCTTTAAAAAAATAATGCTGTGTTCAAGGTCTTTCTTCTTTAGCTTATTTTCTTCATATAGTTTTTTTGCTTTTCTTTCTGTATTTGTTCTAATAATACCTCAGCCGTGCCTTCTGTTTCATCTTGAGGTACAAGTTTCCTTCAATAGCGTATTGCAGAACAGACTTTTTAGCTGTTCTTTAATGTTTTTGTTAAGCACATCAAGTTCTGTTTGTGCTTTGCTATAGTGTTCAATATGAGGGATAAGTTCCTCTATTTTTTTCTACAATACGTTGTTGCTCAGCAAGTGGGGAAGAGGAACGCGTGTTGTATGTAGAGTTTGAGATGAAAAACCTTGTATGCCTATTCCTTTACCCCCAATTAATCCAGAAAGATTATATAAATAAAAAAATGTAGTAAAAGTATCGTGTACATAAAGGAAGATATGCACGAAGTTTATGTATGTGATTTTGAAGCATTATGGGTTCATCGTTTTCCCAAATACAAGAACGTCCTATATCTCCTCCTTCACAAACCAACAAGTCTCCTTTAATTGCTTGACAACGCTCAATCTCTTTAATCTCAAAAAGGCATTTTTGAGATTGTTGAGTATAAAACAATTCCAATAAAGATTAGAAGTTGTAATATAACTCATTAACTCCCCTGAAGAATTACTTCTATTTAACTGTTTCCCATTGTTGTGATTAAATAGATTTCCAATAATACACCACTCCCATCCGTTAGGTATTTCAAAAGGTATTTCCTCATCAATACATTTTACCTCACCCGATAGGGTGAACTTCTCATAATAGGAATTATCCTCTCCTCTAAAAATGATAGAAGGGTTCTTTTCCTTCTTGATTTTTCTTTTTCTTCCACAAGCTGAACTTTCTCCTCTTGAATGCGTTCAAGAAGTACAGAGGCAGGCTCATCATTAGGGTCTTGTGGCACAAGTTTGCCCTGTATGGCTTGCTGAAGTATAGATTTGCGTAATTGGTCTGCTGTCATAATTTATTATTTTCACTAATACCTAAATCACCCATACTCATTGCAAGAGCAATTTTTTTAATTGAAGATTTTCATCATATTCTTCTCTTGCAAGAAAAACAACAAATGATTTCTCCTAAGAGTTCTTGATCTATATGTGATGCCGCAATATGATAAAACAATAGATTCCATCTTACTCATAAAAAACACAAGCTTCCCTAATAACATCCATTTTTTTATGAAGAAAAATAAGCACCTAAAGTCAAGGAAAGTCGCTTGTTACCATCAATAAAAAAATGTCCTGAGCAAAAATCGAAAAACAAGATATGCCAACTTATCAGCATAAGAAGGGTAGTAATCATCATTCTGAATAAATTCAAGTATTGCAAGAATTGCTTCTTTATCTCGAACGCCTTCTAATCCTCCACCACTTTTTGTTATCGTCTTGTGATAAACATCAAGAACCTCTTCATAAGAAATATATTGTATCATCACACTCATTTTTAAACGTTCTAAAACATCTTTATTTCCTTCTAAAAATCGTATCAAAAATCAACAGATTGGTCTCCTATAAATCGTTCAAACTCTTCAGGAGTAACTGCACTAAGATATTCTGCTATATTGCTATGAAAAAGCATCACGAAAAACTAAAAATCTCTTGAAGCCATTTTACTACGAGCATCATTCAAATAAGGTTTTTGCATAGGATGTTCTAAAAAGTTGATTTACAATAGCTTCTACATCATTCATTGTAAGTAATATCCCCGTCTTTTTCATAGGCTTCTTTAATAGCTACCCCTACCCCATTTTCAAAAAGAAGAGAGTACAAGAAGAACTTCAGAATATAAAGTATGCCTTACACTATCCTTTTGTGTCAAGTTTAAGAATCTCCTTATATTCTTTAGCATTTTCCTTAAAAACAGCTTTGTAAATTAAATCTGTTACTTGTGCATACTTATAGGTTTGATGTCCTGATACATAATTCTTCACAGAAGAAGTTAGTACCCTGCGATAATTATCTTCCTGAATGGCAGCAGGTAGATAATTTATGTCTCTGCGATTGATAAATTTTTGTTCCTCCTCCTGTTTTTTTCATTAATAGTTGTAATGACTATATCAAGTATAAAACTCCTCATTCTTTTGGCCTGTTCACTATCGGTCAAAAAGCATTCCCATATTAAGAAATGAACGAAAGTTAAACAATCCTAACTGAGTAGTTTTTGCTCCCGATATTGATGACGGGAGCAAAATGTAATTTAAACTCTTTCAATAACTTACCCTTACATAAAAATATAGCCATTATGTTTTAATTCATCACTATGAGTCTCAAGATAACGTTCTATAGTACGTTCCTCTACACCATAGAAATCTGCAACCATTTTCTTTGTATAACGATATTCTCCTTCAAAAAGCATTCCTTCTATGGCTAACTTTTTCTTGTATAGTTTCTATGGCAAAACGATTATTCAAAAATATTTTTGCCTCTCTATTGTAGATGTTGTAAGATCTTTTTTATCCATTGCATTATTTTTCTATGGCTATTCCTAAAATCTGTTGTATTTCCGAAAGAGTTTTATCTATTTCGTGCTCAAGGGCAGCACGTCTTTTGTAGTAGTTGTCCAAAAAGCTCTGCAGGGGTAGTATTTCCTCCTCATCTTTGGGGAATTTACATTGGTCGAGGTTGTAATCCATCGCTAAGAGTTCTTGCGCGGTAAATACTCTCGACTTCTCATCTTTACCATCTTCGCTAACAATTTCTACACGGTTGTGCCACCAGTCTTTAATAGGCTGACAATGTACAGCTTGCATAGGTTTGGTTTTTGAAAAATGCTTATACCCTTCGGGCATATCCAAGCGGTAAAACCACGTTTTATGGGTACAAAAACCTTCTTCAGCTCCTTCTGCTTGCACATTGTCAAAAAAACAAGATGTTTGTAGCAATACTTGTATAAGGAGAGAATACACTGCCTGGCAAGCGGATAATAGTGTGTAAGTTAAACTTTCTTAAAAAGCCTTTCTTTTAATAGCCAATTTAGCATTGTCAGCACCAAAGAGAAAACCATCAGGAAGAATCACCGCAGCACGTCCATTTTGTTTTTAAGCGATACATTATCAGTATCATAAATAAAATCAGCTGTTTCGCTGGAAGAAAGGTCTGACGGAAAATGCTGTTTGATATCATTCTTTTCACTACCCCCATAAGGCGGATTCATTAGCACCACATCAAACTTGTCGTCATCGGTATAGTTAAGTACATCTTTTGTAAGTGAATTGTCGTGTACTACTGCAGGTGCATCAATATTATGTAGTAATAAATTGGTTACACAAAGCATATAGGGGAATTGCTTTTTCTCTATTCCATAGATAGATTGAGCCCAAGCTTCTTTAGCCTCTGCTGTGGTAGCTTTTTATCAAGAGTGTTTAGCCAACTTGTGATGAAACCTCCTGTTCCGCAGGCAAAATCAGCCATCTTTTTCTCCTATTTGGGGCTCTATAATTTCTGCCATAAAAATCCGTAAGTGCCCTTGGGGTATAAAACTCACCCGCCGAACCTGCTGACTGCATTTCTTTTAAGATTGCTTCATAAATTTCTCCAAAAGCGTGGCTCTCTTCATAATCGGAAAAATTCAGTTGGTCTATTACATTCACCACTTGGCGAAGTAATACTCCATCTTTCATATATTGGTTAGCATCTTGGAATGTCGTAAATACAATACTACTGCGTATAGGGGTATCAGGGGTAACTTCCAAACTTTTTAGGGTAGGGAAGAGAGTATTGTTTACAAAAATCCAACAAGGCATCAGCGGTTAGGGCATTGCCATCACCCTTGTCTGTTGCCCACGAACGCCAACGGCATTCTTCAGGAATAAACGATTGATAATTATCATCATTAAATTCCCAATCCTCCTCTTTTACATCGTATATTTTAAGGAAAAGCATCCACGCAATCTGCTCTATGCGTTGAGCATCGCCATTGATACCCTGCATCGTTGCGCATAATATTCCGAATGCTTTTTTTACAAAGTTGTTAAGTGCCATATATTAAGCTATGTTATATATCAATTTTTCTAATTCTTTCACCGCCAAAAAATATTGTTCTTTACCTCCAAAGAATTTAGCTATATGGGCAGGAGCTCCCATTTGTCGGAAAGGGTCAAGTTTCAAAACTGTGGTGTTTTCTAATTGAGTGATTCCATCAGTAGCATATTTTTTTCAAGCAGAGCTTCCAATACTTTTCGAGCTTCAGCACCGTACTTGTTAAAAATATCTCGTTTCTTTACTTTTTCAGCGCGTTCTCTGCGTGTAAGAGGCTTTTTGCCGTAAGCTATATGGCAGATAAAATCAAAATCATCTACCTCAGCCATTCCTTGATCTTTTTTTAAGGTTTGCAAATCAATACCGCTTTCACGTAATAAATTGGTTATTTCTGTCTTTTTTTCTCAGCTTTTATTCCAATGTAGGATAAAGTCATCAAGGTTTGTATAAGTGTCGTTGATATTCTTCTTAGTATAATCGGTAACACTCTCAGTTCTCAAAAGTTTGCTATTCGTATCATACACCGATACAACTTTGTTAATCACTGTTACAGAACAACCGTTTTTATCTACAATGGGTTTAGGCGATTTATTTGTACCCTCACATTCACAAGGATAATGCCCACAAATAGGGCACGGACATACACAAGGGAATTGCCCACATACGGGGCAGGGTTCGGCAGGAGTAATCACTGTTTCATCAGGAGGATAATCAGGATCTATCTCTACTTCACCATCCCAATCAGGGTCAGCAAATAGGCGAGTAACATTCCTGAAATCCATTATAGTAAAGTGCGTTTTTCCCTCTTTTTCACGAATACGAGTGCCACGTCCCACAATCTGCTTAAATTCGGTCATAGAACTGATACGCTGGTCAAGCACTATCAGCTTCACCATTTTTACAGTCCACTCCCGTAGATAAAAGCTTACTGGTAGTGGCAATAACAGGATATTTTTTTCAGCTACCGAAATAAAAATAATCTAGTTTTGATTGTCCATAAGGGTCGCTTCCCGTAATACGCACCACATAATCAGGATTTTTTTGACACATATCCGAATTGGCATTTACAAGGGCTATGCGCATTCTCTCAGCGTGGTCTTCATCGGCACAAAAACGATTGTTTTTTTGCCATTCGGTCAGTGTGTTTGAGGTAATTAGTAATTTGTTCAGCTACTTCCCTAATGCGATCTTGAATAATAATCTTATAGTCGTAGTCTGAATTATTATAAATGCGGTCTTCTATTTCATTGCCATAAATGTCTATCTGCCCCAAAGTAGGTCGCCACTCATCTCCAATGTTAGTGGTAATATTTACGACTCTAAAAAGGAGCTAAAAAAACCGTCTTCAATACCCTGTTTTTAAGCTATAGGTGTAAACGGGCTCTCCAAAGTAATTTATACTAGATTGGTATTTAGTTTCTTTAGGGGTAGCAGTCATCCCCAACTGTATTGCATTACTAAAATATTCTAAAATTTCACGCCAATTGCTATCATCTTTGGCACTTCCACGGTGGCACTCATCTACAATTACCAAATCAAAAAAATCAGGTTTGAACAGCTCTTTTGTACTGCTGTTTTCCTCCTTGTCCTATGAGTTGTTGGTAAAGTGAAAAATAAACCTCATAAGCTGTGATACCACTGTTTAAATCTTTCTGATAATCAACCTTGTGTATAGTTTTTCTGAAGGGGTTTTAAAATCCTGCTGAATAGATTGGTCTACTAATACATTGCGGTCTGCTAAATACAATACTTTCTTTTACCAATCCTGCTTTCAATAGTCGGTAAACAATTTGGAAAGCCGTATACGTTTTTCCAGTACCAGTAGCCATTACTAATAAAAAGTCGTTTTTGCCTTGAGCAACGGCATTTACTGTATTATTAACCGCGTTGCGCTGGTAGTATCGAGGTGGAAAGATATCTTGACCCTACACAAAAACGGCTGATTGATAACCTTAAGTTCTTTTTCCGATAATCCTTCTCCATTATGATTTTCACCCGTAAAAACGTTTGTAAAGCTCCTCTTTGGTAGGGAATTCATCCATTGCAAGAGTTCTTTCTTTTTCCTGTAAGAAAAATCATATTCCTGAAAAACCTTGTCCGTTAGAACTATAAGCAAAAGGAATATTCATCATCATAGCATATTCTTTTTGCTTGTTGCATTCCGTAGCTTATAGAGTGAGTAGCATCTTTAGCTTCTACAATAGCAATAGGGGTAGCCTTATTATAATAAAAGCATATAATCGGCATATTTTTGCTTTACTACGAGAGAAAAGATTGCTCTCGAAGGTTAATTTTTACCATCGGTAAATTTAACCATTTTTTTCCATAGAAATATTATCATAACCCCATCCTTTATCCATAATGCTGGGAGTTATGAATTTGAGTTTTATATCTTCTTCCGACATATTTAGAAAAATCATTCATAGGCTTCCTATAATTTTGTATTATGAGAAGTTATACAGTAAACATTTATACTCTTATTCTAAAAACTTCTTTTTATTATCGGTGCAAAAATACACATAATTCCCAAAATTCCAAATATGCTAATTTGCTAACTCTCTATTTTCTCCCGTTCTTCGCTATAAGGAATTTCGCATTGTAGGGCTTTTTTTGAAAGAGCTGGTGAGCGGTAGAAGTGTCGCCTTGGGCTTGGTAGGCTTTCCCTAAAAAGATAATAGGCTTTCCAATAATGAGGGTTGAGGGCAGTGATGTGTTTTTACTTTGTCTATGACTATAGGGTATGCTCTCGCAAGTGGTTTTCTATTTGCTGTTCTAACAGTCGGTAGGCTTCGTAATCTTTGAAGGCTTGGCTGTAGAGAAAGGGGTCGGCAGGGATATTCAAAGAGGGGTTTTTGAGGGTAGGGCGTGAGAGGGGTAGCTGCTACCAGAGAATATCTGTTTCAAATCATAGGCTACAAAAGTGCCCAACTGATAAGGAGCCGTTGATACCCATACCAAGCGTTCTTGTGGTTTGAAAATAACCGCGTGATGTGCCAAAAAGTTGGTTGAGAGCTTTCTCATTGCCATAGCCTATAGAATCGCCGTGTAGCCCCTCGGTACTACGCAAAAAGAGCAGCCATTTTTGAAGGAGTTAGTTTAGGCTCTTGTGTTAGAAACTCCTGCATTTTGGCATAGCGATAGGCTGAGTGCGAGGTGTTTATTTGTTTCAGATTTTTCTTATCGGTTTTATAAGGTTCACTTTTGGAAATGGTTGGCGCAGACTACAGCATTAGGAGCTTCGTATACTCCAAACTTTTTAGGAGAGACTTCAATAATCACCGCTTTGCCATCGGCGGCACTTCCTACCATTATAGCCTCAGACACAAAGACTTTGCGCTTTTTGGTTATAGCAATCGCCTCGTCTATATTTTTTTAGCATATTGCAAAAATCTCACGACAGAGGAGTGAAATGGGAGTACGGGCTTTAAGAGGAATAGACGATTTCCCAGCATTGATAGTAACTGTAAGTCCTTCGAGATTCATACCCGAAAGCACGCCTATCATTCCGCCCCAAGCGTAACTCATAAAGGGAATACCTTCCTCAGGGCGGACAAAGCGGACAATCTTTTCGGTAGCAAAATCATCGGAGAGGTAAAAATCGAAATTGCGACCAATGAGCAGCTGACCGTCTTCAGTTTTATCACCCCAAACTGCTAATGATGAACAACCTACAAGCATCAAATCTTGCAAAGCGTGCCCCAAATCGTGGGCGGAATGCAAGTAGAGCGTACGCTGATAGGCAGGAGCTAAGTAGTTGAAAAATCGTATCGGAGTATTGGGCTTGCCCCCACAATTCTTGTTTAAAGGGCGGAATTATACAATTGTTGATATCACGATTGAACCATTTGATGAACTTGCGAAGAAACGCTGTTTGCGTTCAGAAGGTACAAAAATGGTTCAGCTTGGTGAAGAGCAAACTGTCTTGACGGCGGTACAGAGGCTGAGTAAGAGCCCCTGAATTGAGTCCCTAATTGATAGGGATTCCCCGAAAGGTAGAGTTCCCATAAGCCTTGTTGGCTTTTAGCTATATAATTATCACCAAAAATACCGCAGCGAGTCATTTATTGCGGTAATTTGAGGTTTCTGGTATGGATAGGCTACCTCAGGCGGAGTGATTTTCTTGTAGAAAATACCGCAGGAAGTAAGGGTAAAAAGTAAGAGGTAACAAGTAAGAGATAAGAGTTTGAGATGTTTCATTTTTTAGAAAAAATAGCCAATGAACTAACATACTGTTCATTGGCTAATTTATTGATAGTTATAGGATAACTATAACAATTTATTTTTGATCAAATATTCGGCGATTTGTATAGTATTTGTGGCAGCACCTTTGCGGAGGTTATCGGCAACGACCCAAAGATTGAGCGTATTAGGTTGTGACTCATCGCGACGGATACGCCCTACAAACACATCGTCTTTGCCGTGAGCGTACAAAAGGCATAGGGTAAGTATTGGTTTCGGTATTATCTTGCACTTTGATACCTGCTGATTGCGCTAAGAGAGTGCGTACTTCATTTATATCAAAAATCGGTTTTGAGTTCTACATTCACCGATTCGCTGTGACCACCTACTACCGGTATACGTACCGCAGTGGCAGTAACGGCAATACTATCGTCACGCAATATTTTTGGTTTCACGCACGAGTTTCATTTCTTCTTTAGTATAGCCATTCTCCTCAAACACATCGCAGTGCGGAATAGCATTGCGGTGAATTTGGTAGTGATAAGCCATTTCACCTTTTTCGCCTTTGTACTCGTTCTCTAACTGACGTACCGCTTTCACCCCTGTACCCGTAATCGACTGGTAAGTAGAGACCACCACGCGCTTGATGCCGTATTTGCGTTGCAAAGGAGCTAAAGCAACGAGCATTTGGATAGTAGAACAATTGGGGTTAGCAATAATTTTATCGTCTTTGGTAAGGACATCGGCGTTGATTTCGGGGATTACCAATTTTTTTGGTAGGATCCATACGCCAAGCCGAAGAGTTATCTACCACAGTAGTACCTACTTGAGCAAACTTAGGCGCCCATTCTTTAGAAACAGAAGCGCCTGCTGAAAAGAGGGCTACATCGGGTTTGAGTGACACGGCTTGTTGCAAGCCAATCACAGTATATTCAGTGCCTTTAAAGACGATTTTTTGCCTACAGATTTTTCTGAGGCTACAGGAATTAATTCGGTTACAGGAAAATTGTGTTCTGCAAGTACTTTCTAACATTACGTTACCTACCATTCCGGTAACGCCTACTACAGCTACTCTCATATATTTTAGTATTTAGTTTTTAGTATTCTACGAATTTTGTGTTTTTCACAGAAAAGCAATGTATAAAGATTGCGTTGATTATCAAAGTAATTTCAATATTCTTTCTATCCAAAAAGGTATCATTAGGAGAAATAATAATCACTTTAAAACCATATTGTTCTGCTTCACTTTGCACGCCTTGAGCATCATCTATATGAAGGTCAAAACCAAAAAGCTTTAGGATATTTGGAAGCGTTAATTTTCAAAGATTGTAGAGTGTGTTCATTTTCTTTTTGGGTGATAATTTTCCCTATTTTGATGTCATAATATCGAAACATTCGTCTTATATAGGGTTTACTTCTCAGCGAAGTAGTGTAGATATGCACCTCATTACCTTGAGATTGCAGTGTTTTGATAAGAGTTTTTCGTCCCCTTGCGGATAGGCTCTATTCCCAATAACTTCGCCCACCACGATATTTTTCAGTAGGAAATTCATTATTGTAAGGAATAAGAGTTCCGTCTAAATCAAAACTTATCTGCATTACTATTGCCAATCCCTATTTCTCCAATGCTTGTTTGAAATCTTCAATCAAATCCTCGGCATCTTCAATCCCCACAGCTACACGGATAAGGGTGCGCGTAACACCACGTGCCACTTTTTCTTCTTCTGAAACTCAGTGTGAGTGAGGGTACTGGGGTGAGTTACCAAGGTTTCTACACCGCCTAAACTCACTGCAAAAAGAGCTACTTTCAAACTCTCGAAAAAGGCTTTTGGCTTTAGCTTCACTCTTTACAGTGAACGAAAAATACCGATCCGCCTCCGAAGCCTGACTTTCGTGCACGGCTTTTGCCTTTTGTTATGCGCCCTCAGTAGGGTAATACACTTTCTACTTCGGGGTGAGAGCGCAAGAAATCAAGAAGTTTAAGGGTATTTACTTGGGCTTTTTTCGACTCTTAATTTGAGGGGTTTTCATACTGCGAAGTAACAACCAACTATCGAAAGGTGAGAGAATTGCCCCTATAGCTACTTGGGCAAAACTTATTTTTCTCGGCAAGCTCGTCGCTATTCACCACCACAGCTCCTGCAATAATATCGTTGTGTCCCCCCTAAAAACTTGGTTGCACTGTGCAATACTATATCTGCCCCTAACTCTAAAGGGCGTTGCAACACGGGCGACATAAAAGTATTATCGACCATTGAAATCAGGTTGTGGCGTTTAGCGATAGCTACCACGCCGCGTATATCGGTAACTTCTAAAAAGTGGATTGGAAGGAGTTTCTATAAAAATAGCTTTTGGTATTAGGGACGCACAGCGGCTTCTATCTGTTGTAAATCGGTAGTATCTACAAAGGTTGCTTCTGAAACCAAACTTATTGAATATATCGTTGATAATGCGGTAAGTACCTCCGTAAATATCCAAACTAAGCACAAAGTGATCGCCTGCCCTCGAACATTGTAAACACCGAAGAAGTCGCTGCCATCCCTGAAGAAAATCCAAATCCGTGTTTGCCATTTTCAAAAGGGCAATCATCGTTTCGAAAATCTTTGCGGGTGGGATTGGACACGCGAGAGTACTCAAATTCTTGCCACTCGCTATAGGTTTTAATGGGAAAAAGTAGTCGCCATATTTAGGGTACTTCCCAGTTTTCAATGCCTTTTTCAGGGGTTCTCACCCGTGAATCGCTTTAGTTTCAAACTTCATATTTTTCTGTTATTTACAAAAACAGCGACAAAAAGTAAGAATATTTTTATCAATTACCAAATTTTTATCTTTTAGAGGGAAAGAAAAATACTAATCAGTTATCAATGAATATCAATTATTTTTCTACCTTTGTGCCCTGATGAAAATATTTCTATTTGCATTCGTTCTCTGCCTTATAGCTTGCAAACAAAAAGCAAGCAATCCCTGAGAGTTATGTACTTTTTGGAAAACGAACCTTTCGTTTACCAAAAAGCGATAAAGCGTTCTTAAAAAGAACACGCTGTAAAAATCTATGTGCGCTATTGTGATGTAGGGCTTAGAGATGAACAAGCCGTGCCCATTGCGCCGATAGAAATCGATACCTTTAGCACACGCGGATTGGCAATTGTACCTGTAATCTACATCAAAAACGAGGTGTTTGAGGATATAGCAACCGCACAATATGCACCGCAACGTTTTTGGGGAAACAGAAACGCTCAGCGAAAAATGTGGCTAAAATATATTGAGCAAATCAACAACTATTATCATCTCACTGTAAATGAGGTGCAGTTCGATTGCGACTGGACGCTCAACACTAGGAGTATTACTTCAACTTCCTCAAGCTTTTCAAAGAAAAAACTCCTAACTTTACAACTCTCGGCAACCATACGTTTGCATCAAGTAAAAATACAAAGATGATATGGGCGTACCCCTGTAGATTACGGGGTGCTGATGTACTACAATATGGATAAAAATCACCGCCACGGGAGCTAATTCTATCTACAATCGCGCAACTGCCAAACGCCATATCAGTTCTACTAAAAAGTTACCCTTTACAGCTAAATATCGCTCTCACCGATGTTCTCTTGGGGGTACATTCAGTACGTGGTGAGGTGGTGAATTTGGTTAGCGGACTTACTTCTGCTGAAATCAAAACTCTTAAAGGCGTAGTCGCTACCGACATCCCTAACGTTTTATGAAGTGAAAACACAAACTCTACTACAAAGGACGCCTTTGGCAAGCTGGTGACCGCATCAAAAATAGAGAAGCAACTGATGCTGAGCGCCAAGAAATGCAGGAAGATTTGCTAAAAATATGAAAAACCCAACCCAAAGAAGTGATTTGGTTTTAGGGTAAAAACAACCCACAAAAATGACACAAAAACGAATTATCAAATTAGCTTTTTTTGCCTCCTTACTTCAATAGCAGGAATAGGGCATATTTGTACGCTTGCGGATGGTTTCGCCTGATTGGTATGTTACTAACTCGGCATTTTCACCTGAGGTTACTGTACCTAAGGGAGTATACAACAGTCTGTTTTACAGCGTAGAACACAGTTTCAACGGCTATGTAGGAATAGATTCTGATCGTTATACTGAAGATGATTTAGCCGACTGGTGTGCTTATGTAGGCAAAAGCGATGCCTCGTGAGCAAATTAGCCATTTGATGTATGACAGAGAAGTGATTGACGAAGTTTTTACTAACTAAAAGATTCTAAAAAAATTTACCGATAAACGGGTGCAGAACTTCCTTTACTTTTTTAGAAATTACTCGTGGCAATGAGGTGATTACAGGCAGTAGCTATTACGACCCTTGGGATTACGAGAACAGAAACTACCAACGATTGCAAAAACACTGAACCTCAGCGTGTAGAAGCACTCTACCGCAGCCTAACCTCCGATGCTTTTTGCTAATCGTATATGGTTTCAAACAGTACGATTGAAATTCTATTCAGAAAACAAAAGTTCTGTAATTCCTTTCTTTGAAGAAACAGCAGCTTCCCAACCTAAAAACTCGCTCTACTACTGCGCTATGCACTATGTAGCAGGAGCTTATATAGCCGAAAAACACTACCCTCAGGCTAATGTACTCTTAGCCGAAATATTTGATACCACTCCCGAATTAAGAGCGACTGTAGGGTATGATTATCGTCCGTTACCCGATAGAGAAGTTGCACAAATCGCCCAAAAACTCTCTCCTCGTGTACAATGTGCCTTATGGGCAATGCAAGGTTTCTACACGAACAACGAGGCTAATTGTTTGCTAAAAATCCTCACTATCGACCGCCAATCACCCTCACGTTGAGTTCCTGCTCACCCGCTTTATAAACAAAATGGAGTACAAACTCAATGTATTCGACCGATATGGCGATGATTTGAAATCTATCAAAGCCTATCATCTGCACGCTCGCAAAGTGAGCACCCAAGTTTTCTCTACCGATTGGCTATTGCTCTTAGCCCGTGAAGGCGACCGGCTTTCAATCCCTATTTGTGGAAAGTAGCAGGGGGATATGTAGCAATGTTTAGAGGTGAATTTTTCTTTGGCACGTCAGCTTTTGCAAGAAGCCGAAAAATACGTTGAGGGTAACGAGCAAAAAGTCAGTTGTACCTCTTACAAGCGATGAACGAAGTATCGAGTTTTGGAACACATTGATGCTGCTACCGAAAAACAGCTAACTCTACCTATGCAACGCGTGTGGAACAACCTCTATTTCTACCGCGACGACGATTTTTGTTATGACGGCTCTTTAGTGTATGACAAGTACAAAGCCGAATACTCTCAATTACCGCAAATTCACTAACGATTTGCGCTATGATTATGCCTTTACCTTTATGCGTAAATACCTACGAGTGCTCTATCAGGCACAAGGCAACGCCCTAATGGCTGAACTCACTCACCCCAAACGCGGTTTTTCATCAGCGAAGCTAACTACAAAGCTTTTTGACGAGCTAACTCACAACCCTCACAAAACCGACTGGCAGACACTTTGGCTCAACTATTACCCTTATACCAAAGGAGATATATACGAGTGTCGTGGAATTTATCTATTCCGCCAAGATCGCATAGACGAGGCGCTGGCATTGTTTGAGAAAATACCTTGGGAAACCCGCGGTACAGAGTATGATTCGGGAAAAGACAAATTAGTGAATGAAAAAAACGCCGCTTGAGTGAGCAAGCCTTTAGCCGTCAGTCCGTTTAAAGGAGGAGTGTATGATATGTATTACTACGATTATATCACCCCTCCTCGCGTCGAATACACTAAGATTTCCTTCTTGCGCAAAGCCAAGCAACTAAAAGACCGTATAGCGCAAGGTAAAGATGTATATCACAGTGCCATACAATTAGGTAACGCTTTTTGTAACACCTCGTTTTACGGCGTTTCTCGTCAGTTTTACCACAACGAAATCATAGGCGAATGGAGTGCTTTTAAGACTTGATAACAAAGAGAACTACGCGCCTCTTTTGGATATGACCGCTGCTAAAAAGTATTTTCGGATTGCTCTTACAATGGCAAGCACTGATGAACAGCGCGCTGAAGCTGCCTTCTTGCTCGGAAAAAGCCGAACGCAACGAGTACTTCGCTCAGTTGAATCATTACGACATCCCTGAGAAAAACGAAAATGGGTAGACCAATGGGAAGGTTTCCATATACTCGCCAAATACCCTAACACTCAGTATTATAAAAGAAACCATTAAGGAATGTGGTTGGTTTGCAGATGTTGTATACTTGTATAATGATTAAAATGATTAGAAATAAGCACTATGCTTTTTAAGCCGTATTTGGCTGTATGAAGAAAAAGTATTACTTTTATGATATTAATTAGCTATTATCAACTGTTAATCAATATGATAAAAAGAAAATTTTTACAATATATAACTATAAAAACTCAACAAATGAAAAAGATTATTTATTTTAGTAATAGCAGCAGCAGCTACTTTAATGAACAATGCTTGCGGAAAAGAAAGACGATTCTAATAGCGTGAGACAACTCAATGCTACAGAACAAAAAAATTAGTAGGCAAGTGGAAAGAAGCTAAGATAATTCAATTGGACGCACAAGGCAAAAGAAATCACTTCGAGGTAAAAAATGTTACTCATTTGAGTTTTTTTGCCGATGGCAAAGGAAACTGGTTACTTGATAAAGATGCTATTTGCCAAGATGGCAACAATTGGACAAAGAGAAGCATAGAGTGGAAAGTAGAGAACAACACTCATACTCTTCAATTTAGATGGAGGAGAAAACCATCTAAAGTTCAATGACATTGGAGGTCTTGAAATAGCTTCTATAAATGAGAATGTTTTTTTGAATTTCTATATGCCTGTTTCAGAAAAACATAAAAAGGCTATTACGACCCAAAAATGGATAAACTTATGTACCATTACGAAAGAGTAAAATAAATGAAAAAACACCTAAAACTCATCATTAGCCTTAGTGCCGCTACAATAGTAGGCATTGGCACTTACCTCTACGCTTGTGCCGATGGAGGTTGGTACTACCTCTACAACTCAGTATTCTCCCCAGAAGTTACTGTAAATAAAACTTCTTATACCCTCTCTACTTAGAAGGGGAAAACCTTTTTCTATGGCGATTACGACACTGATTCCCAAGGAAATTTATCTTCGTCTGACCTCGATGACTGGAAGCAATACCTCGGCAAAGATTTTTGGGCAGAAGGTATTCAATATTTTATGTACAACAACGATGCTCTTGCCGATATTCGCAAATACAACGATGCAACCGACAAGAGTAGTGTACGACTTTCTCATCATACCCCAAAAACCCAAAGCGCACGCCTTACCAACTTCTTTTGCTCTTTTTAGACATCGCTCGTAACAACGAATCTATCACTAACAACATCGAAAGCGCTTGGGATTACGAAAAACGCAACGTACAATATACTCAAAACAGCCAAATAGAAAAAAAGCTGAAAAAAACTATATCAAAAAAAGCAGTTGCTAATAAAGATACTTTCTTCGCAAACCGTATGTGGCTACAGGTGATGCGTCTCAAATTTACTCTGCCAACCGCAGCGCTGTAATTGCTTATTTTGAGCAAACCCAAGCCGGTCAGCCGAAAAAAATAGTGTCTATTACCGCGCATTGCACTATGTAGCTGGGGCTTATAAATCACAGAAGAACTACACCAAAGCTAATGCGCTCTTGGCAACACTCTTCAGCGAAGTACCTAAACTGCGAAAAACCGTTACTTTTGAGTACCGCGCCCTCACCGATAGTGAAACCGAAAAAAATAGCCGCTTCTCTTTCCAAAGCCGAACAATGTGCTCTCTGGGCAATGCAAGGCTATTACAGCAAAGAAGAGGTAGCTATCCAGAAAAATACTGCACATCGACCCTAAATCACCCCACATCGATTTTCTCCTCACCCGCTATATCAACCGCATAGAGGGTGTGGTAAATAAATTTGGTGATCTCTATCAAAACCAGCCTCTTACAAATGCTACTGCTTATCACCAATACACTCACAAGGTGGCAACCCAAGATTTCAAAACCGATTGGCTACTGCAAACCGCTCGTGAAGGCAAAGTGAGTAATCCGTATTTGTGGAATGTAGCAGCAGGCTATGTTTCGATGTTCCGCAATGAGGCTACAGAAGCTAAAGATTTTCTCAAAAAAAGCTGATGTCGTTGCCAAAACGAAAAAAACAAAAAAAGTACAAGTACGCATCATCGATGTGATGAATGATGTTACTGCGCTACAACAAATAACTGCCGCCGACGAAGAACGCCTCACTAAAAAAGTAGAATGGATGTGGCAATCTGCGCTCCTTAAAGAAAGTGAATACAAATCGGCTTTGCGCTCTCGCTATGCTTTTTGATTTGGTGCGCAACTACCTTTCGGCGCTCTACAATGCGCAAAAGAACTTGGTAATGAGTGAAATCACTCGACCCAAAGATGGTTTTTATGAAAACAACAACCATTCAGCAGCTATTGAAAAAAATTTCTTGTTAAAAAAACAAACAAAACCCCTTGGGAAGCCTTTTTTGGGCAAAAGAATACGCATTTACTTTTAGGGCGAAATCTACGAAAGTCGTGCTATCTATGCTTTCTACAAAAATGACCTCGATAAGGCAATTGCCGAAATGAAAAAAATACCTTTTGAAAGCCGACAAGTATATGATGAACAAGCTGAAAAAAATGGTGTCCAAACAGCTAAAACTGAGTGAAAGTTCACTACCTGCCAATCCGTTTAACGGTTTTATCAAAGACTGTCTATGATTGCGAACACGCCAAAAAAACGCACCCTTACACCAAAAATCTCTTTTCTTGCAAAAAGTGAAAGAAATGGAGGATAAACTTGCAAAAAGGTGAAGATATGTACAACAACGCACTCCTATTGGGCAATGCGTTCTACAGCGCTTCCTATTTTGGCAACAGCCGCGCGTTCTACTACAACTCTATTTTGGGCGAAACAGGTGGTTTTTCGTAAACGGACAAAACTCTGCAATGTTGCTCAGTATGACCCACGCCAAAAATACTACCAAATCGCTCAGCAACACGCTTCTACCGATGAACAACGCGCTAAAAATAGCCTATATGCTTGCCAAAGTAGAACGCAACGAGTTTTACAACAAACAGTACTATTCCGAAGGTAAAATATACGGTGTGAGTCCTTGGGAGAACGAAATCGCCTTTAAAAGATTGGCAAGGGTTTAAAGAACTCCGCAAATACCCTCATACCCAATATTATAAAAGACGTGATTCGCGAATGCGGATACTTCAGAAAAGATAACAGGTAACAAGTAATAGTAAACAAGTAACAAATAATGAATAAGATAGATATTATACTGCTGATTATTTTTAGGTTTTGGCTTAGTGCGTGGTTTTATGCGCGGACTTATTATTGAAATGGCATCACTTTTTGGCTATTGTGGTAGGGCATCTATGGAGCGATACACTTTTCGTTCTTTACTGCCTCACTCTTAGACAAAAAATACTCCCTGCCGAAAAACAAACTTTAGAAGTCGTTGCCTTTGGGGTAACCCTCATCGTGCTAATGCTAAGCGTAATGCTTTTTGGCTAAAAATACTCACGAAAAATGTTCAAAGCTGCCGAACTCGGTTTTCTCAATCGATTAGGAGGTGCTTTTGTTTGGTTTTGCTAAAATCTATTGTGATTGTAGGCTCAATATTTGTATTTTTTTAGAGCGTACTTTTCAAACCGAAAAATGGCTTTCTACTTCAGCCCTCAGCGACTCATTGCTCTACAATCCCGTAAAGAGCGTTAGCCAAGTGGTATATGCCAATGTATTCCCGATAAAGAAACGGGAGAAGTGAAAAGTGAAGAGTGAAAAGAGAAAAATACAACATACTAATACATAAAAACATTATGAGAAAAATCCTTTTATTATCTCTTGCTGCCCTCGCTATTACAGCTTCAGAGCGCAAAACTGCTGCCGATGTCTATAAAGGCGTTCAGGCAACCCGCCCTGCTATCGATAAAAAAACGGGAATCCTATTGAGGGTTTAGCCGTTGATTCGCTGCACTTGAAACCGAAGTGCGCAGTGTACTCCCTACCCAGCACCCTCAGTACCGCTCACCCCTGTTTTTCAAAGTGAACTACAGATACGGCGATCGTTCTGTAGGCGAATCTCAAAAACTCAGCAATTATAGCTACAGCGATAGTTATTACGCACGCGACAACAATGGCAACAACTGGAATGGCAATATCGTGGCAGGGTTTTGAAACTATTTATGGCGACGAAATGGTGAACGTTTCCCTTTTGATGTAGAAAAACAAGAGCAGAAACTGTTCTTTGAAAAACCCGTACTCATAGAAAAATGTCTACTATCCTTCGGCTACTCGTGATACTTTGCAAAACAAAAATGTGAACCGCAACTTCTATATGATTTCTTGCTACGACGAGGATACCGATAAAGATGGCTACTACACCCGCGTTGATTTACGTCGGTTTTACCTCTATCAGTTGGACGGCACTCGGGTGAAAGTCCTCATTCCTAAAGAATACGGGGTCATAGGCTCCGATTACGATGGGGTGCACGATGCACTCTATGTCTATGCGCGTTTAGACAGCAATAAAAATGGTACTATCGACCCCTAAAGAGCCTAAACACATCTTCTTAATCGATTTGAAAAAAAGCCTGAAACTACGGCGTTGTTATACAAGTAAATGGAAGGATTGGTATACAAATCTACGGGCAGTTGGTATATGGTGAAGGACTTGGCAACGGGTCATTTTCACGACTGCCGTATCAAAGGGAAATTCCGCATAAAAGGCATCAAGAACACGAACCCCATAGCGGTGGGCGATCGGGTGGTGTTTGAATTGGAAGAAGAAAAACAGAGGGGTCATTACCGAAATACACCCGCGCGACAACTATATCATCCGCAAATCGGTGAATCTCTAAGCAAACTCATATTATCGCATCGAATATCGACCTCGCTTTTTTTGGTGGTAACCCTCAACAATCCACCTACTTCCACTACCTTTATCGACCGTTTTTGGTTACTGCCGAAGCCTATAGTATCAAAACTGTACTGATTTTCAACAAAGTAGATACTTATAATGAAGATGAACTCACCGAAGTGAAATACCTCGCCTCAGTATACCGCAAGGCTGGTTATGAGTGCATTGGCATCTCGGCTGCTACGGGCAAGAATATCGACAAGGTAAAAGCGGCTATGGAAGGCAAAAACTTGTGTAGTATCAGGGCATTCTGGCGCAGGCAAATCTACCCTTATCAACGCTATCGACCCTCATTTGCACCTCAGGACTGCCGCAATTTCTCAGCTTCATCAGCAAGGACAACACACTACCACTTTTGCCGAAATGTTCGACCTCCCCTTTGGGGCGCGCATCATCGATACCCCTGGTATCAAAGGCTTTGGAATGGTAGAAATAGACAACAACTCACTCACCGACTATTTCCCAGAGTTCTTTGCCCTCAAACACCATTGCAAATTCAACAACTGTCTCCACACCGATGAACCCCAATGTGCTATAAAAGAAGCCTTAGAACGCGACGAAATCGCTTGGTCGCGCTACAAAAGCTATCTGCAAATCCTTTCTGGAGATGACAAGGTATATAGAGAAGAAAACAATCAGTAGGATATGAGAAATAATTTCGACCTCATTAGTGAACTTATCAACAACCGCCTTGCTGCTATAAGCAATAAAGCGGAGAGAGAACAATTGTTTTTTTCTATGTTTCTCTACTACAACGCAAAAAGGATATTGAGAAACTGCACAAGCACGCTCACATTGTAAAAATATACTCAATCAACGATAGCAAATCGTTATTGGCTAAAAAGATGAGATTGTAAAACTCTGTGAGGTTTTCCAATGTAGAGCAATGATCAATCTCAATCCCAAGAGTTATAAAAAAATGTAGCTTTTTGATATGCTCAAACGCCTCCCCGATTTGCTACAGCAAGAACACTATGCACGTGTAGAAAAACTGTTTGCCTCTTGTGTAAGTGCTTCGGGTATAGGGAGTAAAAACTCAAAAAGTACTGGATTATAGATATAGACAGCGACACTCATCAGGTTGATATAGCTCAAATAGAAGCACAAATCAAGATAGCGACTCCCGCAGAAGAAAAATAAAATTGTAGCTCACATTCCTTCTAAAAAACAGGTATGCACCTCATCACTACCCCTTTTGATGTAACTCAAGTAACGCTACCTACTTCCGTAGAACTCAAAAAAAGACTGCCTTACTAATTTGTTTATTTATTAAGTGAAGAAGTAGTTTCTACAAAACCCAATTTTATAAAAACTTAAAAACATTTGCTTTTTAGTAACGGAATCAATACCTTTGCGGTGTAGTTTATTAGGGGTCAGGTTTCAGGTGTCAGGAATTAGAACTTTATCTGAAACTCTCTGAGTTTCTCCGAGAATTCAGAAGCTCCCAATAAACTAAATATCAATTAACAAAAAATCAAGAAGTAAAGGTATCATTTCTTACCTCTTAACTCTTACCTCTTAACTAAATAAAATGGAAAAGAATAGCAAGTTTTTGTATTGACCACCCTCAAACTCGAGCGTGGCATTTATGTATCACGTAAAGACTATGTAGGCAAGGAAGTGCTTACCTCTTTTTGATATCCGTATGAAGCTCCCCTACCGCGAGCCCGTACTCGGCAGTCCCGAAATACACACTATCGAGCACCTCGCCGCTACTTGGTTGCGCAACAACCCTGAGTGGAAAGACAAAAATTATCTACTGGGGACCTATGGGCTGTATGACCGGTAATTACCTCATTCTTGCTGGCGACTATACCTCTAAAGATATCGCCCCTTTGATTACCGAACTCTTTGAATATATCGCTAATTTTGAAGGAGATATTCCTGGTGCATCGGCTTTAGAATGTGGCAATTTCTACAACAACAACCTCCCTTTTGCTAAATATGAAGCTAAAAAATACTTAGAGGAAACCTTATATCACCTCACTGATAAAAAAATCTGAATTATCCAGAATAAAAACTATAAACAATGAATACACCCGAAAAATTATCCCTCTTGCGCTCTAAAATGCAAGAAAACCACATCGACGCTTTTGTGGTATTCAGCGCCGACCCTCACCTTAGTGAATACCCTACCCAAAGAATGGCTCGAACGCGCTTGGCCTCTGGATTTACAGGCTCTGCGGGGTTCGTAGTCGTTACCAAAAGATAAAGCTGGCTTGTGGACGGACTCTCGCTACTTTGTACAATCGGCGATTGAGCTCAAAAGGCTCTGGCATCGACCTCTTCAAAGATGGCGTAGAAGGCACCCCCGATTATGCCGATTGGCTTGTATCAGTACTTCCTGCTGGGGCTACTGTGGCGCTCAACGCCTTGGCAACCTCTCACATAGCTTGGGGAAAAACTACAAGCTACCTTAGCCGCTCACAACATCAAATTGGTGCATAAACCGCTCATCGACCTTATCTGGACAAACCGCGAAAAAGACCCTCTTCATCACATTTTCGTACACCCCTGATAAATGGGCAGGACAAACCGTAGCCGATAAACTCACCGCCATTCGCAAAGCAATGGCTAACCATCGCACTACCTTGCACCTTATCACCGCCTTAGACGATGTAGCTTGACACTCAATCTCCGCGGTAGCGATGTGGCTTACAACCCTGTATTCCTCGGCTATATCGCCCTCACCGATAAAGAAGCTACCCTATTTGTAGATAAAGCTAAACTCACCCCTGAGGTAGAAAATCATTTGGCAGCAGCCAAAGTAAACGTGCGTGCTTATGATGAGTTCTATAGCTATTTGGCTACCGTAAAAGGACAAAAATATACTCCTCGCTGCGAATACCAATCAGGCAATATTTGAAGCGCTCCAAAAGGACAACAAACTCGTGCAAGCTCCTGCCCCTGGCAACCTGATGAAAGCCGTGAAAAACGCTACCGAGCTCGAAGGATTCCGCACTGTAATGGTACGCGATGGGGTAGCAATGGTGAAGTTCCTCTACTGGCTCACCCACCAAGTAGGCAAAGAGCCAATGACCGAATACAGCATCGGCAAGAAGCTACGCGATTTCCGCGCTGAGGGCAAGAATTTCGTAGGCGAAAGTTTTGGCAGTATCATTGGTTACCAAGGCAATGGCGCTATTGTACACTATTCAGCTCCCGAACACGGCAGTAAAGAGGTACACCCCGAGGGCAGTATATTGGTAGACTCTGGCGGACAGTATCTTGAAGGCACTACCGATATCACCCGTACGATTCCGTTAGGGCAAAGTAAGTCAGCAGTTTATAGACGATAGCACCCTTTGTACTCAAAGGGATGATACAACTCGCAATGGTACAGTTCCCTAAAGGCACTCGCGGCGTACAACTCGATGCTTATGCCCGTATGGCGCTTTGGAAAAACCACAAGGACTACGGTCACGGTACAGGTCACGGTGTAGGTAGCTTTATGAACGTACACGAAGCGACCCTCAAAACATCCGCAAAGACCTCAACCCACAAGTACTTTTTAGCGGGTATGGTATGCTCCGATGAACCTGGTTTTTACTTAGAAAACCAATATGGTATTCGCCACGAGAACCTCGTTGCGGTGCGTGAAGTAGCAAGTAATGAGTTTGGTACTTTCTACGATTTTGAGACCCTCACCCTTTGTCCGTTTATGCCTTCAGGTATTAATGTAGCTCTCCTTACCGATGTAGAACGCCAATGGCTCAATGCCTACCACAAAACCTGTGAAGAAAAACTCGCTCCCCTTTTTGGAAGGCGACGTAAAAGAATGGTTCTTGAGTTTGGTAAAACCACTGTAGTGGCATAGTTGTTTTTAATACATAATGAAAACTGCCCTGAAAAAGTTTTTATACTTTCTTGGGCAGTTTTTATTTTTCTTTCTTGCTATATTTAAAAATTTTCTCTATTTTTGCACGCTGTAATAAAATAGAATAATTTTAAATAGTAATTTTATATGAAACGTATCTTTCTGTTATTAACCTTTTTAGGCGTTAATATTCACTATATTTTTTTGCTCAACAAACCGATGTAAGAGGGCGCGTAACCGATGAAAAACAAACAGCCGCTCGTAGGGGTTACCGTACTGCTCGAAGGCACTAACAATGGTGTTACCACCAACGAGGCAGGGTTTTACAACCTCCACCACGTACCCGTTGGCAAAACAGACTATTGTATTTAGTTACATTGGCTTTCAATCGCTGAAAATACGCGCCGATATCAGTCCCTAATCCCAGTGGTACGCACACGCACCTCGATGTGCAACTCAGCGAAGAACTCACCGCCCTACAAGAAGTAGAAGTAGTTGGTAGAAAGGAAAGTAGCTATAAAAACACCAATTCCTTTTATAGGAACCAAAACAGCTGCCGCCCTAAAAAGATGTTCCTCAGTCGGTGGGGTATGTTACCAAAGAGCTCATTTTTAGACCAAGGTGCTACTACCGTAAATGAGGTAGTAAAAAAATATCAGTGGGGTAAACCAATACACTTCCTACAACGATTTTTTTCAATACGCGGATTTCGTGCGACAGGCAACCGCAATTCAGGGAATTTGCTCAACGGGATGCGTGCCCAAACAAGCTTGTGGAAACAATCGTCATTGGCTAATATCGAGCGTGTGGAAGTCATCAAAGGACCTGCTTCGGCACTCTTTAGCAATGCTGCCCCTGGAGGTGTGATTAATAGGGTAACCAAAAACCTCTTCTAAAAACCAAAAACAGCATCTCGGTAGGCGTTGGTTCGTGGAATACCCTCAAAACCTACGGCGACTTCACCGGTCCCGCTCAACGCTAATAAAAACCCTTTTATACCGCCTCAATTTAGGCTATGAAAAACCGATTCTTTCCGCGATTTGCAGGGCTCTGAAAGCTATATCGTCGCTCCTTCATTTTCTTATCTTCCTAACGACAAAAACCCGTGTGAATGTCGATTTTGTCTATCAGAATTTCAATGGCAAAATAGACCGCGGACAAGCCTTCCCTGCCAATGGTACGCTCTACGATACCCCCATCAGTATGTCGATGAGCGCTGCTAACGACTTCCTTAAGGAAAAATACGCTCAACACTACTATCGGGCTCTCTCATAAGTTCAACGAGCATATTTCGTTTAATGCTATCTACCTCAACTCTACTTATAGCGAGGATATGCAAGAACACACCAAGCCAACTTATACTACAAGCAAATAGGCAATGGTGCCAATGCTTTCCGCTATGCCGACCCCAACAAGGTGCTGATGACTTTTAACCAGCGCAAGCGCTCGTTTGCGAACAATAGTTTTAACAACTACTTCAACTTCACTTTCAACACAGGTATCGTAAAACACAAGCTACTCGTGGGTTACGACTATTTCCCTATCGGAACAGAAATACGGATCTTCAGGTACTACTGCTCAGGGATATTTGAGCAAGGGACAAAAACCAAAGTAGTGAATACCTATACCACTACCGCCAATATGTTAGCAGGTTCAGTACAAACTCCCTACTACCAATGTGCCAGTGTTCGATTTAGAAAAATCGTTCGGCGGGTAATAGTTATAAAGACATTAGTAAGTATATCTACCGCCAAAATGTGCTTAATCCGTATGAGGAATATTCTCACGGCGTATATGTGCAAGAGCAGATAGACATCAGCATTGTGAAAGTGCTCGTAGGGTTGCGACAAGAGTGGTTTACCGAAATCCTCAACAAAGGCACCGATAAAGAGACCCAAACTGAAACCAAAAGCCTTTATACCACGTGTAGGATTGGTGGTGGAAGCCTCCGAAAAACATCAACCTCTATTCCACTTGGGTAAAAGGATTTCAACCTCAAGGAGCGAACATACAGTCCGACCCCTGAGCGCTATGGAGTCCCATTTGATTATGTGAAGAGTGAATTACACGAAATAGGGCTCAAAACTGAATGGTTCAACAAGCGGTTGAATGCTACTGTTTCGGTATTCAAAAATCAAGCAAGAGAACTCGTTAGAGCAAAGTGCCAAAGCAGGCAAACCCGATTGGCGTGTACCTGTAGACGAAGAATCGAATGGTTTTGAAGTAGATGTCGCTGGACGTATCGCACCCAACTGGAGTGTAGTGGCGAACTACGCCTATACCGATGCCCGTATCGTAAAACTAAAAGAAGAAGGTGCACTAAAAAGACCTAAATATGCAACGCCCCAGCACACCTCGTCACGCTGCTAATTTCTGGACGAAATACATTATCCAAAAAGGTGCTTTAGAAGGTTTGGGATTAGGGTGTAGGAGTGAATTATGTAAGTGAGCGATTAGGGCAAGTAGGGCGTCGTGCTACGGCTGCCTCCTACCCCGAATACACCTTAGTAAACGCTGTACTCTACTACAAAGTGAAAAGATGTACAGTTCCAAGTAAATGTAAACACATGCTCAACCGCACCTATTGGATTAGTGGTTACGACAACCTCCGCAACTTCCCTGGTGCCCCACGCAATGTAAACGCTACCGTTACTTACAATTTTTTTAGAAGAGTTTTTTTCTATACCAAGTGCTAACATCTTTACGAATTGCTTGGTAATTATCATAAATGAGCAGAGCTAATTCAAACTCTGCTCTTTTATGATAACTTTTATTGACTGTAAAACAGTCGTGTTTTTGTTCCTCATTTCTATTTCTTCAAATTTTCTTTGAGTTCTTATCAAGCTTTGTATTTGCCTTTTTTTCCATATTTCAATAGAGTTAATGATATTCTGCCAAAGAATATAACAACCTGGCCCTACGGTAGAAAGCGGATGCAGTAAGTAGCCGCTATCCAGATAGCAAAAAGCGGTGTTCTTCTGCCCTAATGCCTGCCCTGATTCTATGGAAGTACCAAAAAAATTTGCTCTATATAGCGCCCTACGGCATATTGGAGCAGACATAACACTAATCCCGAAAAATCCTATGAGCAACAGGAATAATACACTTGTCCCTGCGTGGAAAATGTTCTTGAGGGTAGTGCCGGTAACTATCATCAACGAGCAGCCCCAGAGATAAAAAGAGAGGTCGGGGAATGTGGATAAGCCATTGGTGAAAGCGGTGGAGCAGGGGAGACTTTTGGTGAGCAATGCCAATAACATCGGTACGACCAGTACCAAACATACCTTCTGCATTATCAGCGAGAAAGCACCCCAAAAGGTCATTTGTGAAGCGGGTTCTATCAGTGGGAAAACACGGGAATGAGCAGTGCGCAGAGCAGGTTAGAAAGGAAAAGTATAAGTAGTCATCTGCTCTAAATTGCCACCGAGTTTAAGGGTTACTACGGCAGCTGCCGCTGCGCAAGGACTTATAATACAAGCGAGTACACTCTCCAAGAGGATTAGTTCTTTCCCCCGAATGCCAAAGAAGAGAATCGCTCCCGTGATACTCCCTACCAAAATACACTGCACTACTATCATCCACCAATGCCACGGAACAGGCGCCAACTTTTTAAAGTCTACTTTGCAGAAAGTAACATATAGAATAAGGAACATAAAAAGTGGTAAAATAGCCTCGAATATAGGAGCAAACCACTGCGAAAGTCCCTCTAAAGCAGGTGTATAATAAAACAACAAATACACTCCCGCCCCTATGCTCATCGAGATAGGAAGCGTCCAAGTATGAGCCACACGGGCTATCAAAAGAAGAATACGATTCATTTGTACTAATTATTCTAACAACCATTGTTCATCGGTAAAAACCTTTGCGGTAAGCCTTGCCGTGTACATCAATCACATCGTGCCATTCTTGACAGGGTTTCTAACGGAATTTCAGCTACTAAGGGCATACACTCTTCACGGAGCGCTTTATAAGTCTGTGCGATAGAGAGATTCAGGCGGTTCAAAAGTCGTATAGCGTACTGGTCGGCTATGAACACCTTTCGCTCAAAGATGTACAACAACATTGCATCGGCAGTTTCTTCCCCCACACCTTTGATAGAGAGCAGTTCCTTTGCGAAGTTCCTCAGTAGGGATAGCCTCAAACTTTTTGTAAGGAAGCCCCATAGCGACACATACCATTCTATGAGGGCTTTGATGTAAGTGCTTTTTTGCTTGTAGAAGCCTGCCGGACGTATATATTCCTGTAAAGTATTCAGTTCCATAGCATGTAAAGCCTCTACCGATAGTTTACCCTCTAAGTTTGCAAGCGCTTTTTCGGTATTCTGTTGGGTGGTTTGCTGAATGAGAATCATCGAAATCCAGTCGGTAATGCGATTGGGGTCATTCCACCAATATTGCTTGCCATAATGGGCTAATAATTTATTGAAAACTCTGATTTTTGAGACATAAAAACTAATGTCTAATTTTATAAGTTATTGTAATTACACAAAGATATTTCTTTTTAAAACCTCTGTCGAAAAGAGAGGTCAAGCAAAGGTTGCCTGTGATATTTTGGAGTTTGTGTTTTGTCATTCCTTTAGGTAAGGAAATATTGCCATATTCGCGTGTGGTGAGCGAAAAGACTTTTTGATTGCCCTTCCATTCATCGGTTTTAAAAAACAGGTGTTAGTATCACATATTCTGAGTCTGTGAAACAGCCATTAATACCGCGTTTTTATTATCGGTATGCAAATTGTCCGATTCAATAACTTTCTCGATTACCTTCCCTTCGGCAGAGATTTGTGCGAGCGCATAATAATCCATTCCCCATTTATTAACCGATGAAGCGCTTTCACCCGGAATGAAGGCGTAGATTTTTTTATCCGATATTTTAAGACTGTCTATTTTTGGGGTGTCGGTGGTTCTGTTGTCACGATGTGTAAATGCTTTTTTTATCTATGTAAGAAAAAGATTTCCATTTGGCAGTTTTGGCTGTATCATCAAATTCTAAAAAGGCGAAACATCTTGCATTGCCGTAATAAACTTCATTTTCAAAACAAACGGGAATTATTTTGACTATCGGATATATTTTTGAAAAATACCGCTGCTGAGCCTTCTCTGGTACAATGTTATACCTGAGCAATGTTTTATTTTTTTATCGGGATGAGTACTGGCGAGGAATATATATCTGAGTAATACCACACTTCTTTTTGCCGAAATGATGATGCCAAACCCTTCTTTTATATCTGAAAAGCACAGGATAATCTCTGTTGGATGTTGGGTTGTATTCAATAGGAATCTTTTGACGCCTTCGGTTGAAAGGACAAGGGCGTAATATTTATGCCAATCGGTATGATCCGAAGTTAGAATTACTGCCGTTCCATTGGGTAGTAAAATTGAAGCATAAACAAAGGAGAATTCATTGTCAAATTCCCATTTTCTCAAAAGTGTTAGTTTAAAATCGCTCATATCCTTTTCTTTTTTTGCTGACTGTTTACTCGGCAAAGGTAGTAAATAATTTGCTATTTAGCTAATTAGCAAATTGACTAATTATTATTATCTTTGTGCCTTAAAAACATATTATTATGGAATTGCAAGTAGGAAAGAGCTATCGGGTAAAAAAATGATATTTTTCAGCTTTAAAGCGGGTGAAGTTTGGTCGTTAGTAGATGAGGGATACCAAGCTTTACTACGGCGAACAAAAATTTTTGTATTCGTTAATGCCGAGAAAAATTGTCATTTTATGGTATTGCGTAATACTTCCGATGAAGATATGGAAATAGGATGCCATTTGGATAAGTATTTTTGAGGAAATAGAAGAGTAGGGCAAATCAGTATTATATTTAAATTATCGCTAATTAGCAAATAAACAAGTTATCACTATCTTTGCACCCTTTAAAAAGCACACAAACAGCTGAAGAAAAGATTTTTGATAGTAGCGTTATTCACGCTATTTTTTTAGGCGGTATTGCCGTGGCGCAATCTCAAGAGCAACCCTCAACCCTTGCCGAGCTACAAGCCGAAAAAGAAAGATTGGAAGCCAAGCTTGCCAAAGTCCTTGAAGACAAAGAAAAATGCAAAAATTCTTTAACAGGTAAATACGCGGATGTAGCGTTTGCCTTTAATAGGCATATCAGCAAAAAGCAAAGAAAGTTCGCTAAGACTGTCGAACGAGGTGCCAAACGCCAAGAAAAAAACAAATCAAAAAAAGAAATTGAAAAAACTCAACAAACGTATTGAGGAAATGAAGAAAGAGGAAATAACAAATTAGTAAATTAGCAAATGAAAAAGACTACTCGCTTTATTATTAGTCCTTTGGGGACAAAATATACTGTGGGCACAAAGGAGTGTGCTTCTAGAACACAATACGAAAGCTATGCCATAGACAATCAAACCGATTCACTACTCCCCGAAAGAAAGGAATGCTCATTACAAAAAAGTAACTGACAAGCAGTCGTCCAGAAATGCCACTTCACTGGGGCTAATTTCTTAAAAATCGACCTTGCAAAAGGTAACATACAGAATGAGGAACATAAATAGCGGCAATATGCTGTTGAAAAAAAGGGTGCAAACCATTGCGAAGCCTGCTCCAAAAGCTGGTACATAATAAAAATACCAAATACGCCACTGACCCTATCCCCATTGAGACGGGGAGTGTCCAGTTCTTTATAAAAATGAAGAATGTTAGACATTGTAATTAAATAAACAGATTATATTCATCTGTTACTTTTGAAATGGTTATGAGAAAAAAATAGGCTTTTTAGTAAAAAGATAGTTGTCAATACTTAGCTTGATGTGCAATACTCTATTTGTTCTTGAGGTGTAAATCTGCATACGAGGGTGTATTCTATCAGATTCTTCTCCTTTTCTCACTTTTTCGAGGAAAAAAATGGATATGGTGAATGGATTTTAAATCGATAGTTTGAGCTAGTTCTTCTTTATAAAAAAATGGAAAGAACCTCATTTTTTTATTTCTAAGGCATAGAAAAGTATTATCGGTGTTTTTTTACAAGATCCCCACCAAAAAAGCACTATAATAAATATTAAAACAGTAATTCCTATAAGTAAATAAAAAAATATTTGGCTACCCTTCTCTATGCTCAATTATAATTTGGCTACTTATTTGCCAGAACATTATTATAAAAAAACTACAATCGACAGAAATTTTATCCATTGAAAAGTTTTGTCTTTCAGTGCTTTTACCTTGATAGTAGGAGGTAATTCACCTCTTGTGTACTGGCTATAGCGCATACGTTTGTCCATCACCCATCTGTAAAAAAAGCCATATAACCCTATTAAGACTGTTAATGGGAGGATAGGAATTATAATCTCGTTTATAAACTCCTTGCTAAGGGTAAAGTTCGAGACTAACCATAGAAGTTCTAACAGAAAAACACAAAAAGTACAATTAGGATTATACGTCCTATTTTTCAATAACTTTTCTCCGAAAAGCTGTTCCTTTTTCTGTCCTTTTTTTAGAGAGTTTATTTATTAGCTGATTCATATTTTTATTTGTAATAATAGTACCAATTTCCGCTACACATCTTATCACAATCTTCCTGAGAGGCAAAAAGTACAGTCCTTTATACCTTCTTCGGGGTATTGCTGCTCGCGTAATAGTTTTTGGTGATAGTTGTTTATCTTTTTGCAGTAAGCCCGTTCCCTTTGCTTTTTGCCCAGTTCCTCTTCTGTCTTAAAGATGTAAGACACAAAGTAATCTTATGGGGCTATATAAGCTCCAAAATCCACAGAAGCGTATAGTTCTTGAAAGCTTGCCTTTACCTCTTCTTGTATTTGGGCTATGATATTTTTTCCATATTTTACTCATTGTTCTTATTAAAAGTTTGTTTTTAGCAGATCGATAACCAATTGAGTTCTTTTAAAAATCTTTTTAGGATATATTCGTTCCTTGTGTATTTGTTATAGAAATGAATTGTATTTCCTTCTACTTTGATGCAAGGATACCAATCCTCCAAACAGGCATACCTACTGTTCTTAGGGTCAATGATTATATTAACAATACCAGACCACTGATGAGGCTTTTACGGCTTCTATAGATAGATAAAGGCTTTCAGGAGATTCATCTATACTTATTTGCATGATATTTCTCAAGTAACACCAATAAGGGAATATTTTTAACTTAGGAAAAATATACTGAGTAAATCTCATCGCCTTGTGAGGGTTCTGTCTCATATTTCAATAATATATTTTCCCCTAAATAGGTTACTTGATAGGTGCGATCGTTAAGTAATATTACTTTACATTCTTCTATATAAAAACATATTCACTAATTATGAGATTTTTCTATTTTTTGTGTATCAAGACAAAAAGCAGAGGTTTTGGTCTTCTAAGTCTTTTTTCTATATAACATTCTTTTCGCAAGGGATACTCCCAGTATCCGTTAGGGGTTTTTACTTTCTGATAAGGAGGGACGTATACAATGCCTTTGTCCCAAAGAATGCGGGCATAGAGCACTCCCTCATAATAGATATAATTCACAAAAAGGGTTAACTTTTTTGAGGGATAAGCACGTGTGAAAATGGACTCTGCCATCATGAATCGCGTAGCGCACCGGCACCTATAAACTTCTGCGTAAAGCAATCTTCCCCTCTACTAATTTCTTTTTCATATAGTTTGCAGAATGCTTGAGAGTCGTTTTGATATAAGTGGTACTCTTCAGCACTTATGCGATAATAGCGGTTATAGTCTACGATCCAAGGAACAAGTACTGCCATTAGGTATGTTTCGAGAGCTTCGCAATATCCTAAAGTAAAGAATTTTTTTTGGTCTACGAGCTCTTGGGTGAGATTTATGTGTTCTATAACTTTTATTTCCATTTTCAAAATCCTTACAAGATAGTATAATTATCTGTTATTTTGACATTGTTGCGAGTAAAAAGCCTTTAGTAAAAAGATAGTTATCAACGCTGAGTTTGATGCATAGTATGAATGTTCGGCCATTGAAAACCTTCATGACGAGGGTGAATTTTGGTTTCTCTTGAGCTTTCTTTTCAATAGACGTAGCGAATACTTTTTTTAAGTCGATAGTCTGTTGGAGAGTTTCTTTATAGAAAAATGTAGAGTACCCCATTTCTTATCTCTATAGCATAGAAAGTATCTCGATACTTTTTTTCTCAAGTCATAGGCAAAAAGCACTATGATCCCTATTAAAATGCTAATTGCTATAAACTGATAAAAAGTATCTTAGTAGTTCTCCTGTTTCTTTACTTCTAATTTCTTTTGTTTATAAACCAGAATGCAAGCGTATAAAACGAAACAATCAATACAAATACAATTCCTTGAAAAAAACTCTATCATTCAAAAGCTTTCACTCTAATAACGGGAGGAAGTTCTCCTCTTATATATTGTTCATAATGAATGCGTTTGGAGAGTACCCAGCGATGAAAAAAAGGAAAAATTCCTAGAGATACTGCCATAGGTAAGAAAAAAATATTATCATCACTCCTATAGAGTCATTGTTAAAAAAATAAAATGAGGGGTTGTCCATAGGAAGGATAAGAGATAGCACCCCACTCAGCACAATTAGGATTATACGCCCTATTTTCAATAACTTTTCCAAAAAGAGGCTCTCTTTTGGGTTTCTTTTTCCTCTCTTGTTTAGAGTAGTTTCTCTTAGTGCTGTTCATAGTTTCTATATTTTAAAAATTTATGAATCAATTTCTACCTTGATATGTTGTTTTTTTCCAATAATTGTTGTAAATCTTTTATTTTTTTCAGTAAGGGCAGCCTCTTTTTTTCCGGATTTAACACTATAAGAAAGCGAAGTGCCTTTACTTTTGCTTACAATACGCATTTTCCCTGAGATGTTTTTTTCTCTTTATGGATTGTAAAGACTACTTTTTGAATATCTGTAATAAGATAGCGTTTTCCTACCAAATTGTTGATTCTCAAATATTTTTCATCTAATAAAAAAAGGGTCTATGGTGATATTGTATCGCCTAAATATAAAAGCGGATGATATAGCTTAAGCTTGTTAGTATAATAAGCACCAATACGAAAAAGTAGCGATCCCAAAAAGAAACAGTACGAGTTTTGGCTTTTTGCTAATACCTCATAATCTTCAGACGAAAAGGGCTTTTTGTTTGATTCTGTCTTCAAATTCTAAAGGAGAGGTATTCTTTAGCAAGCATATTTCAGTAGAGTAGCCTGTCTTTCCTTTAAATCTTCTCCCTCCTGATGTGAACTCTTTTGTATAAAAACAATATATTTTTTTCCATTGTAAAAATAACCATTTTTCCTCTTTTTTTATATCCTTTAAAAAGGATTGCTATCCATTGCTTTTTGGCTTCTTTTTCCCTCTAAATCATAATAATAAACGCCGTTTTCATTGGTAAAAAAACAAATGGTCGGTATAACGATCATCACTTATCAGCAAATGATAGGGAGTCTCGCTGGGCATAAAAGGCTTTCCGTCGATAAATACTTTTGCCCCCATTGAGGTGATAGAGATACTCAAAAATAGCCGTGATTAGAGAAGATATCGGTAACAAGGTCATCGGTAAAAGTTTCATCTAATAGATGGTTTTTGTAAAAGACGCGTTTCCCGTCAGAAAAAAATAGCAAGAAACGCTCATTTTTTGGAATTTTCATCACGATCTCTCAATTCCAAAAATAGGAAAAATAGTATCTTTGGCACCTTCTATTTTTTTCGCCTTGGTAATAGAAATAGGTACCATCGGTAGAGAGATAAGGTGAAGAGTTGAGCGCGGAGAACTTTTGTCCGTTAGAACCGACTTGCTTTTATAGGGGATAGTCATTAGTGCCGGCTTTAAAGTCAGGGCGAGAGGCACAAAAAGTAAGTGTCTTTTCCATCGGTAAAAAAGGTCATTGCCTATAGGGGTAATAGGCGGCTGTAAGGGGACGATTTGGTTGTTATGGAAAAACGTGTGCTTTATCCCATCCTATTTGTTGGATTCGCAGACTTTTGGCGAATACTTGAAAAGTAGCCGCATCGGCTTCAGGAATAGCTTTATAACCTTTACCTATTATTTTTGGTATATATTTTCCCTTGGTATTTATAAAAAGGAATCCTCTAAAACAATATTGGTAAGAATTTCGAGGAGAAATGCTCATCTACTTGATTATTATCCTTAAATATTATATAAAAAGAAGTAACAACGAAAAACTAAGAGACAGGCTATAACAATACGTGAAAAAGCTTATCATATTTAGCCGCTTTTTGCCTTGTTGTTCTTTTAATAATTTATCCATTAGTATTTTTGTAGTTTATGCAAAGGTATAAAATAATTGGTAATTGACAATTGATAATTAACAATTTATCATTATATTTGTACTTTAAAAATTACATCGTATGGAATTACAAGTAGGAAAAAGCTATCGGGTGAAAAATGATGTTTTCAACTTTAAAGCGGGTGAAGTTTGGTCGTTAGTAAGAGAAGGCTATCAAATTTACTATGGAGAACACAATTTTGCATTCGCTAATACCGAAAAATCTTGTAACCATATAGTATTGCGAGATGCTTCAAAGGAAGATATGGAAATATACTGCCATTTAGATAGGTATTTTGAGGAAATTGAAGAGTAGAATGTCGGTATTATGGAATTATCACTATCTTTGTGCCCTTAAAAAAAATATCATACAAAAAAAGATGGAAAAAAGATTTTTGATAGCAGCCCTATTTGCGCTATTTTTAGGAGGTATTGCCACTGCACAATCTCAAGAGCAACCCTCAACCCTTACTGAGCTACAGACCGAAAAAGAAAAACTGGAAACCAAGCTTACTAAAAGCCGTTAAAATGCAAGCTGAAGCTAAAGATTTTTTTAGCAGGTAAACATCAAAGATGCCTTTTTTTGCTTTCAATAAGAACATTAGCAAAAAAACAAAGAAAGATAGCTAAAATAGTACTACGAGGCACCAAACGCCAAGAAAGAAAAATTAAAAAGGATTTGAAAAAACTCAATAAACGCATTGAGAAAAATTAGCCAATTGGAGAATTAGAAAAATATGCTAATTGACTAATTATTTTGTATGTAAATAAAAAGACACTATGAAAATCTTAGTAATAGGCATAGGCGTTATAGGCTCTATTTACGGCTATGTATTTTCTAAAGCAGGACACACAGTAACACATTACCTTAGAAAAGACAGTAAAAATAACATACACACTTTAAACGTTCATATCTTGGACGGACGTGGACACAAGAAAGGACTTTCGTATACCGACAGCTATTATATTGAGTACACCATAGAAAAAGAGTATGATTTTATCTTTATTGCGGTACCTTCTGGAAAAATTAGCAAGTGTGATAGAAGAACTCAATAGAGAGCATATTACAGGAACACTGCTCATTGCTTGTGGTATTTGGGAAGATAAGAATTATCTGGAAAAAAACTCTTAGGCAATCGTCCTTATGTATTGAGGTTATCCTGTAGCAGGAGGCAACTTAGAAGGTGAGACCCTTTAATGCTTGTCTGTTTGACCATTTTATGCTGGAGAGCAAAAGCAAAGACTACTATCGATAATTATGAAGATTTAGTAAAGCTATTTAGCGATTGCCACATAGTCTTAGAACACCCTTACGATATGCTCGAATGGATATGGTTACATCTGGCTATTAATGCGGGAGTTATTTCGGTAGCAAGTACTACAATGGAAAAATTATAGCAATAATGCACAAACTACTGAGGCAGCCGAGAAGCTAATGCAGTCCGCCAAACTACTGAAGCAAGCCGTAAAATCGGTACGTGAAACGGTGAAGATAGTAGCCTCACGAGGAGTGGTACTAAAACACTACAACAACGAGTTACTACCTTACAAATTGCCTACTTTCCTTTCAGCACCTTTGATGAAAAGAATGTTTGCCAACAATATCCTTACCCAAAAAATAATGACTCTCCACAACAATCTCCCCTGACTTATTATATGTATGCAAGTGCGTGTATGAAGAAGGTAAGAAAAAGGTATAGAAGCACCTTTGTTCTATAAAAATTGCAGTAAGTTACCAATCTAATGGGAAATTAGCAAATAAAAATGAAAAAGACTACTCGCTTTATTATTAGTCCTTTGAGGGGCAAAATATACTATGGGCACAAAGGAGTGTGCTTCTTAGAACACAATACGAAAGTTATGCCATAGACAATCAAAACCGATTCTACTACTCCCGAAAGAAAGGGATAGCCTTGAATACTATACCTTTTTGCGCTTCAACCGTAGAAAGGATACTTTGTTTGTCTATAAAAAGATACCCTAAAGGATATAGTACAAAAAGATGCCTTTTCTTACTTTCTCACTACAAAGAAAAATAGCTGATGATAAGCTAAAACTACTCGTAGGCGATAGAAATTACACCCATACACTTTTTATTTTTACGTTGAAAAACCTAATATTATATATGTAAATAAAGATAGTTATATACTAAGTGATGAATACAGCCGTTTCCTAAAGAAAAAAATTATTCAAAAAGAGAGATATTGCTACTATTTTAGATTTTTTTAGACGACCAATTAGGGGATTATTTTATAGATACGGAAGTATTTATGATAAGCACTAAGGACAAATACAAAAAGAACCTAAAAATGCACGGTGGCACTATCATCAACGAAGCTGATACCACTGTTTATAGCACTTTATATATGGCATACGATGATAAAGGTCTTCGAATGTCAGGAAAAGTAAATACTAACGAACCCCACTACTTTTTCACTTGACAAGAAAAGAAAATATATAGACGCCGATAAGCTCTGTTTTTCGAAATAGAGGGACAAACTCCCAAAAATAACACTACTTACACCCAAGAAATCTATTTCAGGCGAAAAGTTTATAGAAAAAGGTGAATATACCCAATACGGACTTAATATTACTACGTTTTATACAGAAACCATAGAGAAAAATCAAGAATGAAAGATGTAGAAAATAAAACAAGTAAAGGTATACCTAAGTAGAGACAGTGTATGTGCAGCCGATGATGTAAACTGTCCCAACCCTGCTACGTTTTATCTACCCGATACTATAGACGAATTTATACTAATTATGGACAAGATGTTGCCATTTAGAAAGTGGAGATGTTACTTAGGAGAATATAGGAAAGGTATTGTAGGTGCAGAAGATGGAATACTTGTTTGGAAAGAAATAGATAATCACGTTCTTATCTCAAGTTATAAAAACTAACAATGAATTTATTGTAACGCACGATAGTGATTGGTATGAAACAATTAAGTCGCACCCCTATTTATATTTTTGAATGGTGTTTGGATTAAGAAAACGAAGAATAAAACCCTCCCGCTCATAGATTTTTCTTTTCAGCGGGGATTTTCATTTTTATTCAGGTGCGGAATAGGTTACTATATCAATACCAATGCCGTTGGGAGTTATAATGGTAAAAATGGCGGTCGCCCCAAGGCTCTCCGCGAAGTTTTATGGCAATAGCTAAAACGAACTCAAAGCCTCACTTAAAAAGCTCTAAAGCGATAGTGCGCAAGCCTCGGCATCGGCTAAGGCGTGGTGATGTTGCTTTAAATCAAACCCAAAAATAAGCGGATACAGTAAAAAAACAAGTCCGATACTGCATACACTGTTGCGGTATTGGTTGGCGGTTTCAAAGTCTAAGGCTGCGAAAGTATTCATTTTATCAAAGTAGTTTATTGATTGCAAAAGTAGTGAATAATTAGCTAATTAAAAATCCCCGCTGAAAGAGAAATCTATCAGCGGGGATTTTTATAATTTTACTAGGTTTATAGATATTTTCCTGTAATACTATTGGCATTATTCTTTACTGATTGAGGGGTGCCTTGTGCTACTATTCTTCCGCCTGCGGCACCGCCACCGGGACCCATATCGATAATATAATGAGCATTGCGAATGACGTCTAAATCGTGTTCAATCACTATCACGGTAGCTCCTAAGCTAAGGAGGCTCTGAAAAACACCGAGCAGCACACGTACATCTTGCGGGTGTAGCCCTATGGTGGGTTCATCAAATACGAAAACGGTATCGCTCTGTCCTTTACCCATTTCGCTGGCTAACTTAAGGCGTTGGGCTTCTCCGCCTGAAAGCCCTGGGGTATCTTCGCCAAGCGACAAATAGCCTAATCCTAACTGTTGTAACACTTGTAGTTTTTGATTTACTAACTTCAAATCGGTAGTTACCTCTATTACTTGGTCTATACTCATACTCATCAGCTGGGGTAGACTGTATTTTTCGCCATTCTTGGCGGTGCGAAATACTTTATAGGCTTCGCGCTTGTACCTGCTCCCTTTGCAATCAGGGCACACAATATCAACATCGGGGAGGAACTGCACATCTCAGGATATTTGCCCTGTGCCGTCGCAGGTAGGGCAACGGAGGTCGCCTGTATTGTAGGAGAAATCGCCTGCCTTATAGCCGCACTGTTTGGCATCGAGGGTTTTGGCGTAAATCTTACGGAGTTCGTCGTGAATACCGGCATAGGTAGCTACCGTAGAGCGAACATTGATACCTATAGGGGTAGCATCGATGAGCTTTACCTGACGAATACCTTCTGCTTCTACCGATTTGATGTGCTGAGGTAATTTCTTTTCCCATAGCGTTTGCCTCTAAAAGCGGGAATTAAGCTCTCTAACACTAAAGTAGTTTTGCCTGATCCGGAAACCCCTGTAACTACTGTAAGTCGCCCTTTGGGAATTTCGACTTCTAAAGGTTGTACGGTGTGTATAGCATCAGTAGAGAGCGTATTTTGCCCATAGGAAAGAGTTCGTTTTTGGGAGTTCTGCTGGCAGTTTGCTCTCTTGCGATAGGTAAAGGTGCTATTACCGATTCCTTATTTTGTGCTATTTCATCTACTGTTCCTTGTGCGATGACGGTTCCGCCATTAGTCCCTGCGCCTTTGCCCATTTCTACAATCTCATCGGCGTGAGTAAGTACTTGGGTATCGTGGTCTACCAATATCACCGAATTGCCGTCGGCTATGAGGTTGTCCATCACCCTGTTAAGCCTTTTGAGGTTGTGAGGGTGTAGCCCGATAGAGGGTTCGTCTAACACATAGAGCACCCCAGTAGTGCGGTTGCGTACAGCGCGTGCAAGCTGTACGCGCTGGCGTTCGCCAGTGGAAAGGGGTAGCTGCTGCACGGTCTGAGGAGGTATCCCAAGCCCTAAATCGATGAGGCGGTGGGCGGTATCGGTAAAGGCTTCGCAGATGTTTTTAGCCATTGGGCGCATAGCTTCTTCTAATGAATCGGGGACGCCTGCTACCCAGACCATTAACTCATCGAGCGTCATAGCCGTAGCTTGGTCTAAGCCAATGCCCTAAGGCGTGGGGCACGTGCCGCTGGAGAAAGCCTTGTGCCGTGGCAGTCGTGGCAAACGTCTTCTTTTAGGAACTTCTCGAGGCGTTTCATTCCGCTATCGTCTTTTACCTTAGCCAAAGCGTTTTGTACGCTATACACAGCACTGTAGTAAGTAAAAATCCATTTCGGCAGTTTGCCCTGTTTTGGGGTTTAGGTAGAATATATGTTTCTTTTTCAGCAGGCCCGTGGTAGACTATTTCTTTTTCTTCGGGGGTTAAATCCTTGAAAGGCACATCAGTACGCACGCCCATTTCGCGGCATACATCTTTCATAAGCGACCACATCAGGGTACCCCATACCACCACTGCCCCCTCATCAATAGTGAGGTTTTCATCGGGGACTAACTTGCTTTCGTCAACCGTTCTGACGGTTCCTATTCCGCCACAGGTAGGGCAAGCACCACGACTGTTGAAAGCCAAATCTTCAGCTCCAGGTCCGTAGAAATGTTCGTGGCACTCGGGGCAGGGTGATTTCTTGCATAGCTGCTACAGCAAACGAAGGGTTTTACATAGTGTCCGTTAGGGCAACAGTGATTGGCAAGCCTTGAGAACATCAGGCGGAGGCTGTTCAGCACTCGGTCATTGTGCCGAAAGTACTGCGGATACCAGGTACCGTAGGGCGTTGGTGCAGTGCTAAGGAGGCTGGCACGTAGCGCACGTCGTCTACCTCAGCGCGTTCGGCTTGCGTCATTCGTCGCCTTGTGTAGGGTGGAAAGCGATTCTAAGTATCTTCGTGAGCCTTCGGCATAGAGAACTCCTAAGGCAAGAGATGATTTGCCTGAGCCCGATACGCCGGCAATCCCTACAATCTTATTGAGGGGATATCGACGTCTATATTCCTGAGGTTATGTACTTTAGCCCCTCGAACTTCAATATTTTTTTGGGCGTTTAGGGTTTTCTTTTTCATAGTTGTCATTATTTTACTAATTTGTTTTTCTGTGAAGAAGCTACTAAATCATACGATTGTTTTTACATAAGCCTTGATTTTATCATCGGGCATATCCTCATTGAAACGGATACCCACCCAATATGCTTAGGTTAAAAGGGTCTTCTACTGCTTGATAATTTGCTTTGAGTTGTTCTATCTCATCGGGGTTGCATTTGAGCGTGCATTTGTCAAACTTATTGATATCAAAGAAAGCAAAAACATCTTTGTACCCACTAAAAAAACTAAGATTGAATCAGCATTTTTAAAGAACCCCGAAAAGGGCATTTTCTCATACGTATCAGGCAGGGATAGGCAAAAGTCTCTAAATTTTTCTATATTCATAGTGTGAGCCCCACGGGCAGTTTAGGGTTTATAATTGATATTAGCTTTTTTAGCTTGGGCTTGTTGCAGTCTTCGTGGGATGTGATATGTTTTGCCGTCTTTTACGAAATAAGCTCCTGTTTGCTTAAAACTAAAAAGGCTATTGAGCTTTAACATGTGTTCACGAATAGCTTTTACCCAATCGTAAAAGGCAAGGTCTTACTTTATCGCCCGACTCGCCTCCTACACTTACCAATTCTATTTGTGTGTTGAGGTAAGGTTTTCCCCTTTATATTGATAATATATATTTCCTGTAGATTCTTCCACTAAGAAATATTCATCTTTACAAAGTATCTAAGAGATTTCCTATATTATTTATTTTAGTCACCATTTATATGTATTTTTCTCTATTTCTGGTTGCTCTAATAGCTTTATTATAGGAGAAAGTTCAGAAAGTGAAAGTTTTTAAGGTCTTCAACAAAATCTGTAAGCATTTTCCCCATAAAAAAATAACATCTGTGAGGTAATAATCTTCAATTTTAGAGAGCTCTCTACATCTACCTTGTTTTATAGCATCTTGAGAAAATATCAATTGATGTAGTTTTTCATCAATTGATACATATTCTTCTCTTTTCCTTGCTTGAAAAATAACAATATCTAATGGCATAGTATAAATAATTTTAGAGAGGACAAAGATATAATTAGCAAATTTAAAATATTGGTTGCTATCTCACTTAAAAAGCTCTAAAAGCAATATGTGCACAAGCCTCAGCATCGGCTAAAGCGTGGTGATGTTGATTGAGATCAAAACCAAAAATAAGCGGATACAGTGTCTAACTTGTGATTCACAAGCTGAGGGAGGAGTTTACGCGCTTTTCGGCAGGTGCAAAAGAAAGGATTAGTATGCTGTGGAAGCTTGTAATAGCTAATACAGCCCGCAAACAGCCTTCATCAAACATACTATTGTGAGCAATGAGGGGTAAATCTTTTATTTTTGGTAGTATTTCTGTCCATACTTCAGGGAAGAGAGGAGCATTTTTCGGTGTCGTACTGCGAAAGTCCGTGTACTTGGGTACAGAAAGGGGAATAATAGTTAGGAGCTGGTTTTTATCAGTTGGTAATAAGTATCGACAATCTCGTTGTTTTCTACAAAAAACAGAGTCCGATACTGCAAACACTGCTGCGGTATTGGTTGGCGGTTTCAAAGTCTAAGGCTACGAAAGTATTCATTTTATCAAAGTAGTTTATTGATTGCAAAAGTAGTGAATAATTAGCAAATTAAGAAAATCCCCGCTGATAGATTTTTTTCTTTCAGTGGGGATTTGTTTCTAATATTTTTATAAACTCAGTAATTTCGGTAGCAGCTTTGATGCGGACTTCTTCAGAAGCAAAGCTGTGGTCTACTTGGGGAAGGAGTATTAATCGACTATTTTTATACCCTTGGTGGTAGCGCTCGCCATAGGTATAGGGGGACTACCACATCCCAAGTGCCATGAATAACAAGGGCAGGTCCTTTGTACTCTTTGGCAATTTCGTAAATAGGGAGCGTTTGAGCTGTGGCGATATAGTCGTGCCCCATCACGCAATCCTCGGGGAGATCGACATATTCAGGGATATGATGAGGGTCGTAAGTAGCGCCTTGTGTGGTGCCACGTAGCGCATCGTCGCGCAATACTGCTGCAGGGGCACAAGAGCTACGCTTTTGATGAGTTTTTTTCAGCTGACCGGCTACCATCGAAGCAACTACACCCCCTTGTAGAATGTCCTACGATACTGATGCCACTCACCCAAAGGGGTTTTGGGCGTAGGCGATAACTTTTTTAGCATCTTCAATTTCGTTGAGTACGGTCATATCTTGAAAAACGACCTTCGCTTTTGCCACAGCCGTTGAAATCGAAACGGATACTGGCGATACCTCCCTCTTGCAGTTTGTTGGCGATAGTGCGCAATAGGGGTCTATCTTTATCGCCACCAAAAACCGTGACAGATAATCACCATTCGCACCTCTTTGCCTTTCTCTATCTTAGGGGTTTGCAGGGTGGCTGCTAATTTACCTTTAGCCTTGTAAGGTAAGGTCTTCTGTTTGTTGTGCTTTTGCTGAGTGTATCACTGCCATAGCTACTAATAGTAAAGTTATAATGTTGTTATTCATAAGCATTTTATTTTTGGTGCAAAGCATATAGCTAATGTGTCAATCAAAAAGATTTCATCAAGGGTAAAAATATGTATTCCTTTAGTAGCAGTGGCTACCTCATGACGCATTCTCGCGGCGAGTATAGCTGTAGGCATAGGGCGATAACGTTTTAAAATACCTAATTTGTTTAAAAATTTGAAGGCTTTTTACGGTGAAGTTCTCAGTATTTCTATCGCTGTTAGAGCGAATGAGTATAGAGGTTGGAAGATGAGTAAGTACGAAAAGTGGAGCGTTTTCACAGCGTCTTCTAAAGCCCCTTTCATACGGTTGTAGAACAATTTAGACTGCGCTTTAGCTCCTGCTGCCGAGACGAGCACAAAGTAGGCACCCCATTGGCTTTACACTGCTGGGCAAGGTGTACTGATAGTCATAATCTACGCGCCATTGAGCATCCTCATTACCTGCGACAGCTAAAGTGGTGCCTAAACAAGAAAGCTACATCGCCGTGCAACAAATCTGCCCACGCCTCGGGAGTCTCGAAATCAACCACGTGAGCGTGTAGCTTGGGGTGGGTGAGGGCTAAGGGTTTGCGCACGAAGCAATGCACTTCGGTATAAGCGTTGTCGTTCAATAGTAGTGTTACTAAGTCTTTTCCGGTAGCGCCTGTAGCGCCGATAATCAGGGCTTTCATTTTTAGGTAAGAGATAAGAGGTGATTTATTGTGCTGTATAGGGTACAAAGATACAAAAAATAATCATTAGTAGTTAGTGAATAGTATTTTTCACTATTTTTGTCGCCTGATAAGTCATAAACTATGGTACAATATTTCCCTTACTTATTGCTTTTGATGGTAGCTATTATGCTACTTATTATGCTGGCTAACCGGCTTAAAAGTGGCTTACCCTATTCTTTTTAGTTTTAGGAGGTTTAGCGATAAGTCTTATCCCTAATATGCCAGCTATTACACTCCAACCCCGATTTGGTACTTATCATCTTCTTGCCTCCGCTTTTTATATACCGATGTTTTTCGCTATCGCTAAAAGAGATGTGGAAATGGCGACGCATTATCTTTAGCCTTGCCTTTATAGTAGTTTTTATCACGGCTGCTGCCGTGGCTTGGGTAGCCAATATGGTATTCCCTGGGTTTTCGTTGGCGTTAGGGTTCCTTTTGGGTGGGGTGATAGGCTCTACCGATGCGGTGAGTGCTTCAACGATTATGAAGTTTTGTAAAAGGTACCCAAACGCATCAGCACAATAATAAAGCGAGAGTTTGCTAAATGATGCTTCATCTCTGATTGTGTTTAGGTTTGCCGCTTTGGTGGTCACTACCGGTCAGCTGGTGTGGACGGATATGGCACTCAATTTCCTTTGGGTAGTTATTGGCGGAACGCTTATAGGCTTAGCAGTAGCGTGGGTGATGCGTAAAATACACAAATTTCTCCCTACCGATGCTAATATGGATGTTATTCTCTCTGTTATAGCACCTTATATAATGTATATTGTAGCAAACGAAATGGGTGCTTCGGGGAGTGTTGGCAGTAGTAGCTGGGGGTATGTATATGTCGCTCCACCTTACTAGCATTTTTGCTGCCTCCACACGCAACAAAGGGGTGGCGGTATGGGATATTTTTAGGTTTTATACTCAATGGTCTTGCCTTTATGCTGATAGGACTTGCTTTGCCTGAAGTACTCGAAGGGATAGAAGCTGAAGGTATGAGTCTTGCTACAGCTACAAATTATGGGTTGCTCATCACAGGGGTAGTAGTAGGGGTACGACTGCTATCGTCATACGGGGGCTATACTCATTACTCAAGTAATGAAACACTTTATCACAGTAGCCGACAGGCGGAACCCTGGCTTTCAGGGTACCTTTGGTATTGGGTTGGGCAGGGAATGCGCGGGGTGCTTTCACTAGCAGTAGCCCTTTCTATCCCTCTAACTTTAGAGAACGGCGAGCCTTTTCCGCATCGCAGCCTAATTCTCTACATTACTTTTATAGTGATATTGGCAACCCTACTGGTACAAGGACTTGGTTTGCCAGCCCTTATCCGTTGGGCTAAAATTCCCTGATTATGAAGACCATATTCCTGAAGCTGAAGCCGAAAGTCTTATTCGTAAATCATTAGCGGAAGCGGCTTTAGATTATATAGCAAGAGCATTACAAAAGAAGGAATAACTGATAGCTTTTTATTACAGAATCAGAAAGATATATGGCAATACCAACTCGATTTGCCGAAGTGCAATACTACCCCCGAAGTGCGAAAGAAATACGTCGCTATTTTTGCATCATCAGCGGGAGATATTGCACCAACTGAATAAGAACCCACGTATTGATGAAGAGCAAATACGCAATTTCCACCGACAATTGAATTTAGAAGAAGAAAAATGGGAAGTTAATTAATATTATAGGGGCGAATTACCATTCGCCCCCTATAATATTAAAAACCCAAACTTACCGTTTTGGTTTTGCCACGTTTCTTTTTAGCAATAGGCTCGATAGTATCCCAATGTTCTGCTATTTTGCCGTTCTCTACGCGGAAAAAGGTCGTAGAATGAAGAATGTACACGCCCAAATGTCCTTCGCTTATTACAAGCACAAAGTTACCTTCGCCCAGTACTTTGTGAATGGTGTCGTACTTCATCGTGATACCTTGCTTAGCCATAGCCTCCAGCGCACTGCCCAAACCTGAAAGATTATCAGGTATTTGTGGGTTGTGTTGCAAATAATTGTCGCCATCGAAATACCCTGCGAGCTTTTCCATTTTACCATTTACCAAAATGTCCTCTACAAAGTTGCGGACAAGGGTTTTATTAGCTTCCGTCTTATCCAAATCTTTTACTTCGGTAGTACCGTCAGTCATTGTGCGACCGCTGGGGTCTAGTTCGGGTAGGTTTTTCTTGTAGGTTGTCCCAGTGCTCTACGATTTTGCCATTCTCGAAGCGGAAGATATCAAAGCCTATCTTATCGCCAAAGAAGTTGTAATCGGTGTGGGCGAATACATAGTCGCCATCTTCGAATACGCGCACGGTATTCACGCGGGCAGAGCCAGCAGGTAGTGCTTGTAAGGTAGCCCCGAAGCCAGCCAAGCCATCGGCAATAGCGAGGTTGTGTTGTTTTGTAATGCTCGGCATTGATATAGCCTACGGGCTCAACGGCACCTGTTTCGATAGCTTTTTAAAAGCTCGGTTACTTGTTGTTTTTGAGATTTCTGTGTCATCATTTCTTCTGTTTTTGATTATTAAATTTCCTAATTGATTTCGGGTGCAAAGGTACGGCGGGTTAGGGGTGGAAAAACATTGAACTAGTTCAATAAGTGCAAAAATGTATAGAAAAAACTTATTCCTTTTCAGATATTGTACAAGTTTTATTAACATCATATTATTTTTCTAATTTAACATACGGGCTTATGCTTTCAAACTCTTCAATACTCATAGGCTCGGTACTGCGGATAAGGTATATATAAGTGTCATAGCGAAATATCCTTAGGGTTGTTCCTTCATAACAGAAGATGTTGTAAGAAAAAAATCGTATAAATCGTATTTGCTCTCTAGTAAGCCTTTGCGTTTAGTAAGTTCATATACCAATTGATAGGTATAATACACCGTTTCTTGCGAAGCTCCAAAAGAAGCTTCTTCGCTAGATAAAGGAACGTCCACCTTGCTCAAATTTTCGCAAGATGTGGTCTTTGCCAAAAGAGCCAATGCTCTTCGCGTTCGCGAAAAAGCACTCCCTAAGAGAATAATGCTGGTATTAATATAAAAAACTGCCATACTTTTACAACGTTGATTTCACGGTGCAAAGGTATGGCAGGTTGGGAGTTAAAAACATTGAAGTAGTTCAATTAATTAGCAAATTTGCTAATTCTTTTTCTAATCTTGCTTACAAACTCGTGAGTAACCCCAAGATAAGTAGCCATTTGTATATTAGTAAGCCGATGGGCAATGTGTGGGTATTGGGTAAGGGAAGTCGTGGTAACGTTCTTCGGCAGTTTTACTCAGCATATCAATCATACGGCGTTGTAAGGCGATATGGGTGACGCAACCCCATTAGGCGGAAAAAGTCGTTCGGTAATAGGGATATGCTCAAAAGCATATTGCTTATCTTCGGGAGTGATAATAAGCAGTTCACTATCTTCTAAAGGCTTGTATGTAAAGCCTTGAGGGGGTTTGATGCATAAAGCTATCAAAATCGATCACCCACCAATCTTCAGTTCCAAAGAAGAGTACTTGCTCATTGCCATTACGGTCTATATCGTAAGTGCGCAAGAGTCTCTTTAGTAATAAAAGCTTCTGTCTTACAAATTTCTCCTTTTGCAAAAGAGAATTCTTTCTTCGGTAAGAAGTGCTTAGTATAGAGGGCGCAAAGGGCTTCTATTTGCTCGGTTTCTCCTGAGATATATTTAGCAAAGTGTTGTTGTAAGGTCATAAATCAATTTATAATTCGCTTATATAGTGCAAAGATATAAAAGTGGGCATACAAATATCTTTTGTACTACCCAATTATATGTGGTTCTATCTGTTAAATTATTATTTTACCATATAGAAATCGTCCTTTACTTTTTAATAGTTGATAGCCGAGATGTTTATTAGTATATACACTGATAATGCCAAAAGACTCTATTGTTTTCAGTGTCATTTGTATAATAGGTTGTAGAGGTTTTTGATAGTTCTTTTTGATTTTTGATGTAAGAGAGTGGGTTTTTAAATCTGAAGGTGTAAGGCTGGGTTTTTACCTCAAAATACAAAAATAGTTTCATATTTATCTCCTTTAGTTTTATAGCTTTCTACATACATAGGTTTGATATTCTTGCGATCAAGAGTTTCTTTTTAAAGGAAACGTTGTGAATTTCCGTCAAAAATATTAGGAATATCTTGTTGTACTTCAAGGTATCACTCTCCTGCATACGCTTTCCTAAGGAATTGTATTTCTCTATATGGTTAATAATAGATGGTTCGTTGCGGTCCATAGGTATTGATTTATCATAGATGACCAGCTCGTTTTGAGGGTTGAGGTAGATACCTTTTGCAATGTGATGAATATCTTCAGGCAGTCTCACAAGGTGTTTTTCTCCTTCTAAGTTATATATCTTATAGTCTGATGTATAATGATAGTTTTTATAGATCTTGGGCGAGGGTTAATCTCTCATATACTTTAGAAAAAGTAACTCCCAGAGTCCCCATCATAAATTTAAAAGAAAACAATTGTGCAGATTATAGCAATGGTACCTACTATTTTTGATTATAAGCAAAGGAATAGCATATGCTCGCTCCCAATATAAAAGGAATAGGAAAAAAATGATAGATATCTCTGCCATAACTGGAGGTAAATCTCATAACAAGAAAGGCGTAAAGGGCTGCCAAAGCAATACCCGATAGTATAGAGAGAAATATAATCAAAAACATTTTTTTAATATTTTTATTCATAATTTTTAAACTTCTATATCAGCATTCGGATTGTACTTTCTGATAAGCTTTTCCAAATAAGGATAAGCGCTGGTATACACCTCAAATTTGGTAGTTTCAGGGCGATTGAATTTCTACCAAAAGACTTCCTCCCCTTGCATAGTGCCAACGTACTTTTTCAACCTTTTTGGGGTCTATATTCTTGATTTTGAATGGAGTAAAACAAATAGAGTTGCTCACAACAAAGTACAAATGTAGGGGCGTGCTTGTAGTGAAAAGATAAGGAAGATTGTATTTGTAGTAAGAACAGAAACTCCTCTTCGCTCATCTGTTCTATAAGTTTTTGTAGTTTTAGGGCTCTTTGTTTCCCTCGATAAAGAATGAAGAAAAAGAATGATAATATTAAAACTATTACCGAGGGTTATAGATAATGTCGGTAAGTTGTTTGTGATTTATAATTGTATGAATTACAATTAGGATTGTTAGCACTATCACCGATAGTGCTATTGTAGTGATAGCTACACGTTTTGCGTGTTTTTGTACACCTTCAATATAGTTTAGTTTGTTAGAAGAAAGCATTTATGGTTAAGAAATTAAAAATTGATTAACGCCACAAAATATACATCATAAATTGCAAAAATGTTACTGAAAAATATCAGCTAAATATACTAAGCCATTCCTCGATGTTATCAGGATTGTTGAACAATAAAGCTCTTTCTATATCGGTATCGTCGGGGGGCATTAGTTCTACGTTGATATACACTTGTTCTCGTGGTTGGTTGAGGGCAAAAATACCCGAGGCAGCAAGTTTTTCATCGCATATACCATAGCAGCAAGTCGCAAGTCGTATTCCTCGTTCCATTGCTCCTCATTGTTGTAATCCATAAGCGAGTCGCGTTGCTCGAACAATTGCACTACCTGCTGAAAATATTCGTCATAACCAAAAAGCGTAATAAGGGCTATCGGCAAATGAGTATTTGTAGTATGGTATATCCTCTTCGGGGATAGATTCTTCCTTTACCAATCGCTCTAAGGCTTCCACCGACCACGCCGCAATACAAGGAGGAAGCGCCTCCCCGTAGTGAGTAACACACAATAGTAATAATGCTCTCCGTTTTCAAAGAGTTTTAATAATGCTTTTTGAGTAGCCTCAAAAAAATAGCATCGCCTAATGGTTGTAGTTCGGGGGCATTTTGTTTTTAATTTATCCTTTCAATTTGTCCCAATCCTTTTTAGGGTTAAGGAGTTCGGTAGAGCGGTACAAGAGTGAGCCTTCGTCATTTTCGTCGTAGTCATCTATATAAAAGGCAAAAAAAGTAAACCGTTTTTCCTTGCGATTGCCAAAAAGCCCTTCTTTATCACACTCGGCAAGGGCATTCAGCAGACAATCCTCAAAGTCCTTACGCAAAGCATTGTATTGTTCTTCTTCATCGTCACCTTCTAAAGCTTGTACCAAGAGATAAGTCTCTTTGTACAAATGACTTTAGTCGTCGAGCCAGTCTCCGGTATTTTTGTACAGGCACATAAGAACCATTGTAGTCCTCTTCACATTCACCACTCCATATAGCGTCTAATATAGTAGCATTGGGGTCATAAGCCTTGATAGCTTCCCGACTGATAGCTGCATCACCAACAGCAAAGAAATCGTCTACTAAGAATAGATAATAAGCCTCTAAATGAGCTCCTTTGCTATCGGCTTTGGCTTTGATATGAGAAAATGAGTAGCGAAAATGTTCTTTTCGCCAACTGTTGAATGTGATTTTTGTTCTTGAGTCATTTTATTTTTAGTTTTAAAAATAGGATTATACTTTCTTGAAAAAGAATTCTTCTTCATCACCTACTACTATTACAAAGTCATTGGTGGAGGGAATGCCTAGTGATACCCAGTCTTCTTTGAGGCGTTTGGCGCAAGCGACTAATAGCTTCGTGGCGGCACTGCTCTTTTTCTTGCATTTCGGTTTCTTGGTTGAAAAGGTCGAAGAGGGTAGCATCTTCTTCGTTGGGTTCTATATCTATGGTATGAGCATATTCGGCAGTGTTCCAAAGATATCTATCAACTCTTTCCCCGTAAGTCTCGTTCCATTTTTGTCTGTCACTTTCAAGTCCGAAGCCTATTCTTGTGGGCAGTATGTTTTGGTAGTCAAACGATAGATTGATGCAATACAAAGGGCTCTTTTATAATATATGCCTTAATGGTAGGCACCAATAGGGCATAGTAGCGTTCCATAGCTTTTTTTCCGAGAGGGCTTTATAACTGATTTTCTTATCCTTCTTCTGATAATATACATAGCCGGTTTCGCTGGTAATACTATTGAGTTTCCCCGACATATCATAGGTATAGAGGAGCGTATTATCAATATAGTCTATTCCTTTTTCTCTTGGCAGATGAGTTTGTTCCCCTCGTAATACATAGTCCTTTTCACTCCAAGTATTATTATCGAAAGCGGAGTAGATTGATTGCAAGAGTTCGTCCTTATAGATGAATATTTTAGTATTTATACATTTTTCTTAGAGGCAAAATCAAAGTGATAACTGATAATTTGGTTTTCTTCACGGAAATAAAACTCTTCGTAATAATCGCCTTCACATCAATATAAGAGTGTGCTACAATTATTTCATCTTTTCCATTTACTCCATATTGATACTTATTGTCAGTATCTTCTGGAGCATCTTTAAGAATTTTTAGACTTCGAGAAACGGTTTTGTTCAAAATAAAAAGGTTCCAAAGAAAAGTATCCCACGCCTCCTGCTGCCCAAAACCAACGCACTACCTGCGCCTCTATTTGGGCTTTTAACTTTGGGTAATCCGCTTGGGCTTGGTCGTAAAGTTTTTCTTGCTTGTTCGTTCATAGAGTTTTTATTTGTAAAAATGATTAAGGGTTATTAAGTTTTTTTCCAGTCTTCAAGGGCTTGTTTGTTTGCCCGATGTTCTGATAGAGGATAGATAAGATCTTCTTCCTTTACCTTTTTAAGTCGGGTAAGGTACATTTTTTCATATTTTGCCATTAGTTTCTCGTCACCTTTTTGCTTGTATATTTCTTTGAGGTGAAAAAAAGGTTCCCAATCCTTATTAGCTACAGTATATTTGCCTGCCTCTACCGCCTTAAGCAACTCTTCTTCGGCTTCTTCTATACGCCCCAAATGGAATAGCGCGTCCGCTAAAGCAGTGCCATAGTAAGCTCTTTGTTTTTCGTCAATCCACCCTTTACTATTTCTGTTGAGCGCTTTTTTTCGAGCCAAGGAATAGCTTCTTCCCATTTAGCTTGATGAAGATACATATTCCCATAGTTATAGAAGATATAGTTTAGAGTAGTATAGCCATTTTTCAGTTATGTATTTTAAGGCTTTAGCAGCCATAGCTTCCGCTTTGTCATACTGGGCAACATCTGCCAATACGCCAAAGTAATCCCCAAAAAACATAGCCCTATCAAAAGGTATCCGAGAGTTCTGTCTCTACCTTTGGGCAGAGACGTTTCATAGATAGCCAGAGCTTCCTTATATTGGCATCTTTTTAGAGATTTAGCGGTGTCCCATTGTTTGATTATTGGGTTCATTTTATTTTTATTTAATATTTAGCGGTATAATAGCTCCTACTGAAAGGCGGAATTTACCCGTGTCAAAAGGATAGTTGTCACTCATTTTACCCCAAGGAAATGCGTAGCCTGCTTTTACATAGAAAATAAAAATTTGGATACCTGCTTCAGGGGCAAAGTAATAAGGAGAGAAATTCAGTTGAGGGCGCAAGAGCAAGACTGGAATATCAACAAAAGCCTCCACGCTCATTATCTGCTCTTATCCACGCCGAGAGTTGCGCTTCGGGGATAGCAACTAATCCGTTTTCCGAACGGAAGTTGCCCGCCAATCCCGCAAATAGTGCCAACTTATTGCTGTCATAATAGTTGAAATGCACTCCTAACTGTCCGTAGCTACTACCTTGTTTGAGGTAACTCGCATCTATAATCAGGGTTTTGTCTTTCGAGGTTTGCGCTACAGCAGGGAGTGTTGCCCATACACATAGCAGTAAAAAGTTTTTCATTTTAATTATTGTATTTTTCAAGTATATTACTCACTATCAAAGCTATCAAATAAGCTATCAACAAACACATATCCCCTACAATTGCCAATGGAAACAAGAGGATTGTCCTTAGCATACTCCCAAAGGTCTTTTTGGCGTTTCTCTAAAAGGTGTAGGGGTAATGAATATGTTCAAATTCATAGTGTATTATGTGTTTTTACTAATCCTTTTTCACATCCATACGATAGCTGCGGTGGCAGGCTACACAGTTGCCGAGTAGGGCAGTTACTTGTTGTTGTGTAACTTTAGGGTCGAAGTTCTTTTCGGCGCTATTGGCAATGCTATCGAATTTAGCGTGCGTGTCGAAGCCTATAGTTTTGAATCCCATAGGGATAGAAGCTATGAGTCCTGCAGGAGCGTGATGAGCTACCGAACCTCCTGAACTGCGTGCTGCTTCCACTATCAGTGAGGAATCGTTTTTGCTCGATTCCCATATTGATTTGATGTAAGGTTTCTACAAAATTGCGCATTTTCGCTCATTACAAAATCACGATTCGGCTGACTTACCACTATACTTATACGTGAGTCGCCTTCAATTACTTGGGTATTTCCTACAAATAATTTGCGTACCAATACTACATTGGCAGCGAGTGATAGCACCAAAAGAGCTATAAAACTCATCTTTTTCATACGTTATTTTAATTTGTTGATTTACTAATATTAGGGCAAAGATAGTAATAATTAGCAAATTAGCAAATTAAGGGATTCGCAAATTTTAATTTGTAGTGAGTCCGCCATCAACGACGAGTACAGTGCCTGTAATCCACGAAGCATTGTCGCTGGCTAAGAATACACAAGCTTTGGCTATATCTTCAGGTGTGCCAATGTGTTGCAACGGGTAGATTTCCTTTACCATAGTCTCAAAAGCCGCTTGTTTTTCGGGGGTAAGAGTATAAAAAAATACTCCTCATCAAAGAACTCCTTGATGAGGGGTATACATTAGATGCTTCAGTAGAGAAAGTAAAGAAGCGTATGGCGATGATAGAGGAAACGCTCACCAAAAATGAGTCAATTAGTTACAGTCTAAAAATATCCTCAGTTGATACATAGAGTTCAGGAAATTTAACTGATTGAACCATATCGCCTTCTACAATAGGAGGGAGGGCGCGGTATTTGCCCTCCAAATTTTATTTGTTAACTCTCTGATAAAACCGTACCCAGTCTACGTACATTCTTATTGGCTTGGTAAAAGGTTTTACTTCACCTACCAACTACCGCCTAATTGCATATCGATACGCAACATATAGGGGCGAGCAAAAGGAAATTGCCCTTCACTCTTTTTTTCAGGCACGCGGGCATAACTGAAAGTTTGTTTGCCATTTACATAAAAACGCACCTCATCGGTGTCGAGTTCTACGGCATAAATGTTGTAATCATCGGGGTTGATAGGGGCAGTAGCGGTGCTTGGGGGAGTACGCTTAGATTTGTCTTTTTGCCCGCTTGGGTGTAAGTAGAGTGTACTGAATGGTGTACAAAAGGCTCGTAGTTGAGTCGTTCTACGATGTCTATCTCACCACCCTGTAGGCCAAGGTGCATCGGGTACCATCCACAGAGAGGGCCAAGCACCTTGATGAGCTTCAAGTTTACAACGGATTTCTAAACGTCCGTTTTGAAAATATTTCTTTCCTTGGCTAGTTATCCCTCCCGTAATGTAAGGCGTTTTGTGCTTGGTAGGGCTCAGTTCTGGGCTTGCCCAAGAGGATAAGGTTGCCATCCTTTATCTCAAACAGACTGGGGTCGTGATTCATCGTTTTTGCACCAGTCGGCAGTGGAAGTAGGGCATCCCCATATTTTTAGACCATATACCGGTAGCGAAAATATCATCGCGGTTGAAATCGTCTTCCCAAACTAATTTCCATTCCTCTTTTTCTTTAGAAGAGGTGTCATCTTCTTTTTGTTCTTGAGAGCAGCCTACAATGATACTCCAAATGCATAAAAATAATAAAAGTTTTTTTCTCATAATATTGTATTGTTTTTAAGTTATTCTAAATGCAAAGGTAGTGATAATTTGATAATTAGCAAATTAGTAAATTAGCGAATTTGCATATTAGGCAATTAAGTATTACTTTTGTGGCATTAAAATATTAATAATATAATTATGAGAAAAGTACTTTTAATGGGAGTGTTAGCTTCCTTTATGTTAGCGGGTTGTGGTACAGCTAAATCACCAGAGATGAAACGCTTGGAAAAAAACAACAACAAGCCTTGAAACTCAATACCGAGCTCAACGAATTGCAAATGAAACTCACACAAGAGCAAACCAATAATCAGTCGTTGCAAACTGAGGCTGCACAGGCTAATGAAGAAGCTACTGATCGCACGGATGCTTTTTAGTGATGCGAGTTCGGCTTCAGCAAGTGCTAAAAAGCGAACAAAGCTCGAAAGGCATTGCGCAAAGCTAGTAAGGCTAACAAGAATTTAGCCAAAAGTAATCGCCGTATTGAGAAATTGCAAAAAGACATCACTAAATTGCAAGAAAAGATAACTGAACTAAATGCTGAAGTAGAATTTAGCAAATAGATGCAAGTTAGATGTTTTTATTAAAAAAATCCTTGTATGGTATTACCACACAAGGATTTTTTTATTTATTGCTTGTCGTGCTACGATCTAATTACCATATTGTAATATCATCTCTACAAAAGCAGGGTCTCGGTGAGAAAGGAATAGCGTTTGCTGGGTGTCGAGAGCAGCTATTTGGCTCATATCCTCCGCTGAGAGTTGGAAGTCAAATACATTGAAGTTCTGCTCCATACGCTCTTTGCGCACCGACTTAGGAATGCAGATAATATCGCGTTGCAAGAGATAGCGCAAAGCTACTTGGGCAGCAGTTTTGTGATACTTTTCACCAATAGCATTAAGAGTAGGATTGGCAAAGAAATCATTTTTTTACCTTCGGCAAAAGGTCCCCACGACATTAGCTTGGTATCGTATTTCTTCATTAGCTCTTGGAGGTCTTGCTGTTGGTAGAATACGTGTGTTTTCCATTTGGTTTACAGCAGGTTTTATCTCGCAGTGGTATGCTAAATCGAGGTATCTATCGGCATAGAAGTTGCTCACCCCAATAGCGCGCACTTTGCCTTCTTTGTAGGCTTCTTCCATAGCGCGATAAGAGCCGTAATAATCGCCAAAAGGTTGGTGAACGAGTAGCAAATCAATATAATCGGTTTGGAGTTTGCGCAAAGAGGTTTCGATAGAGGCTTTTGCCTTTTCATAACCAGCATTGCTTATCCATACTTTGGTAACGATAAAGAACTCTTTACGGTCGATACCACTTTTCTTAATAGCATTGCCTACGCCCTCTTCATTTTTGTAGATTTGGGCTGTGTCAATCATTCGGTAGCCTCACTGAAATAGCATCGCTTACGCAACGCTCACATTCTTTTTGGGGTCTACTTGGTATACACCGTAACCCAAGAAAGGCATTTGTACCCCTGTTGTTTAATAGGATGTTTTTCATTTGTAATTCTTATTTTTAGTTTTATACCCTGCAAAGATAAACAATTTTTGTCAAATAATTGTTATTATGGCGAATTTGCCATAATTAAAAAGTCAAGCGGGACTTAATAGTTATAAAAATCAGTGTAAAAGTAATTATCACATCCATACTGATGCGATAAAAGAGAACCTTATTCCCAAAGAAGTTACTAAAAAAACAGATGCAATATATCTATGCTGATGAAGCTGATTTGCTAAATATCGCTTTGTTCGGTATCACAGCTAAAGAATGGCGAGATGCACAACCCTAATAAAGAAGGAAATATCCGCGATGAGGCAATTTTTAGAGCAGTTAGTAGTACTGAGCAATTTAGAGAGTATCAACGCTTTGCTTATTAGACAAGGTCTTTCACAAGCTGACCGCTTGCTTGAACTCAATAAAACTGCTATTACCCAAATGAAAACTTTGGTGGCACATCAAGTAAAAACTTATTCGTTAGAGAATAAAACTCCCCGTGTTGCCAGCTGCACAGGCAGTAACACGGGGAGTTTTATCGTCTTATTGGCAAATTAGCTAATCAGCCAATTTCCCAATTGCTAATTTAATCAGCTGTTGCATGGCGCTATCTATCTTTTTCTGCTGTAGCGAAGTTTTGCTTGATATGGTATTTTTCGCCCATAGCAGCAATTTTCTCGTAGCGTATGTTTACTGTTTTATTTTCCTCATAGATGAGGATTTTCAAAGGGAGTTCAATAGCAAAGCGAGGGTTTTCCTGCATTAGGGGCAGTCCCTACTTTGGGGTTGCCTACTATAGCACAGTGGCAGGCGGCATACTTTTCGCCTACAGCCTCGAGCAGCCTTTTTATGGTCGATAGTAGCAAAAATGGTAATGCCCCTACTATTTAGCTCTTTTTTGAAGGGCTACCACAGTCTCTTCAAAAGCCAATGGACTCTGAAAGTCAGCATAAGGTTTTTATTACATCAGTACAACTAATAATAGGTTGTGCCGCTGCTAAGAACAGGGAATAATAACAAGATAATTAAGTGTTTCATATAATTTTATTATAAGTATTCTTTAAAGAAAGTAAGGGGTAAGTTCGTTTTAGTTTGTGGTGGATTTCCAGCTTTCCACTGTTGATACAGATGAGTTATTTTATCCATAATGTATTCTTTTTTGCACTTAAAGGTAGCCACAGGCTACCTTTAAACGGTATAATATGCAAAAGTACATATTATTTTTACTTAACCTACTAAATTTGTAGCTTTTATAAAAACTCCCCGTGTAGTACCATACCACACAGGGAGTTTATTACAGCTTGTCGTGCTACGACTTGCTTGTCGTGCTACGACTAAAAACTAACTACTACTTTTCCTTTGGCTCTTCCTTTGCCCATATAGTCAAAGGCTTCAGCTATTTGGTCAAAAAGGGAAAACTTTATCGGTTACAGGGCGAAGACTTCCGCTTTTCTATTAAGTGACTTATTTGGGTAAGCTGTCGCCATTGGCTCGCATAAATAGAAAGTCGTATTGCAATTGCTTTTGGGCGCATACTTTTCGCACTTTCCTACTGATGAAGTGCATTACTTGCTGCAGTATCCATCCTAATTTTGCTTCTTTAGCGTATGCTTTGGTAGGAGGTCCTGAAATAGAGATGAGATGACCGCCTGCCTTGAGTATCTTTGTTGATTTGAGCAAAGTAGCCTCGTCTAAACTATTGAGTACCACATCATAGTCGGTTAGTTTTTCAGAAAAATCTTCCTTGCGGTAATCGATAACCTCATCGGCTCCTAAATCCTTTACAAAGGCGATATTATCGGCACTGGTAGTGGTAGCTACATAGGCTCCCAAATGTTTGGCCAACTGAATAGCGATAGTGCCTACCCCACCTGAACCCGCGTGTATAAACACTTTTTGTCCTTTCTGCACGTTGGCTTTCTCAACCAAGGCTTGCCAAGCGGTAAGAGCTACCAAAGGCACACCAGCGGCTTCTTCCATTGTAATGTTTTTAGGCTTAGGGAGCTACATCGGCTTCATAAACGGCTATTTGCTGGGCAAAAGCACCTATATGTCCCATCACGAGGGCGTGCCATTACTTCATCGCCCTACTTGGTACTGGGTAACCTTGCTGCCTACTGCGCGCACTATCCCCCGATAGGTCGTGCCCCAAGATAAGAGGAAAAGCATTGCGCACTAATAATTTAAACTCACCGTTTTTAATGCGGAGGTCTAAGTGATTAAGTCCGGCTGCTTTTACTTCGATAAGCACTTGGTTTTCATTGATAGTAGGGGAGGGTTGCTCGTCAAGAGTAGCGGGCGTTTTCTGATATTTGTTGATAAAATAGGCTTTCATTGTTGTTATTTTAAAAAGTTAAGTACTTCATTAGCAAAAGAGGTATATTCCTGAAAAGCAGCACCGTGTCCTGCATCGGGGTAGATGATGAGCTTGCTATTAGGGATATTTTTAGCGAGTGTGTACGAATGCTCGGTGCGCACCATCACATCATTATCGCCATTGACTACTAAGGTAGGTTGCTTAATAGCCGATAGGTCAGCTTGCGGAGCTTTTGCCCTCATAGGGTAATAGCCTTGAGCTGTCGTCTGTAACTTTTCCAGCTAATAGACCTATCTTTGCCTTCTTTGCGCTGTTTGAGGCTTTGCAGGAACTCATTAGCCTTCTGTTTCCCTTTCTCATTCTGATTGAAGAACATATAATACTTAGGGTCTTTGAAGGTGAGAATAGCTTTGAGTGTATGTTTATCGGCTATAGGGGTGATGTGATCGATGTCTTTCCCACCTCTGAGTCCTGTACCTGCTAAAACAATTTTATCAAAACGCTCGGGAGCAAGCGGAATTAGTTCCTGCACTACAAAGCCACCCATTGAAAATCCTAACAAATGCACTTTGTCTAACTGCAAAGCATCGATAAACAGCAAGGTGTCTTTAGCCATTTGGGCGATGCTCAGCGATTGTTCGCCTTCTGAAAGCCCTACGCCACGATAATCAAAAGTGATAATGCGGTGTTTTTCAGCCAAGAGGTCTAATAATTCGGGGCGCCAATTATCTAAGTTGGCAGCTAAATGCACGAAGAGTAGGAGGGTATCGCCATTGGGGTTTCCATAATCTCGATAAGCGATTTGTACGCCATCAGCAGAGGTGATAAATTTATTAGGGATATTGGAGTAACTGTTCATAAAGTTTATTTTTAAATCGGGTGCAAAGGTAGGTTGAAAAACTTTATAAACGATAAAAGTTTCTATAATAAATATTGATAGTAGTATATAAAACTCCCCGTGATGCGAACCGTAAAGACTGTTTGCACCACGGGGAATTTTACAGTTTGTCGTGCTACGACCTAATCTGCTACTCGGCAAATTACTTTCTTGTCGCCAAACTTCTCAGCGAGCCATTGTTGCAATCGCGCGGCATCTATTTCTTTTGACCACTCTTTTGCCCTTTATAGTATCTTTTTCAGGGTGTAGAGCAGTACAGTAGCCGTTTGTAGAGAATCTTTATTAGACAAGTGGTTCAGCTTGCCAAAAATAAAAAAATCGTCTATGCTTGGGAATAATACCTGCATTTCTTTAGCAAAAAGTAGCATCAGTAGGCTTGTATTTTTCCAGTTCGTCAGTTAGGTTCTTTATCATCACATCTTTACTAGAGAGCGACGACTTGTTTTTGTTGATTTCCATAGTATTTCTTTATCAATTTCCGATTCTTTTTGTCGTACAATAAGCTCAGTATTGAGTAGATTGAAGTTTTTTTAAGGTTGCTTTTGCAGCATTTTTAACTCTTCATCGCTAAATTTCTTATCCAAAAACGCTAATTCAATGCTTTTTAGGGTTCGTGTTGTAGCGTATTTTCTTATAAATGATAGTATAACCGCTGTTTTCGAACTCGGCAGTGATATAATGAGCTACATTCTCGTGGAATTTCTTCTTTCAAAAAGGCTATATGCCAAATACAAACTGGGGGTAACAATGAGGATGACCAATGTGGTGATAACAACGCGCAAACGCTTGTTGAGCGCTTCGTTACCCTGTGTTTTTTTAGGAGTGTATTTAAGGTATTTGATGATGAGGAAAAGTAGCAATCCCAATGAAGAAACAGTTGATGCTATAGAGGTAGAAAAGCTCCTAAAAAAACTAATATTGCCCGTAGCCAAGCCAAATCCAGCTGTACAAAGCGGTGGCATCAAAGCAGTAGCAATTGCCACCCTGGGATAGGGTTCCCTCTGTCTTGACGGGTGAGGGAGATAGCTCCTACCAACCCACCTACAAAGGCGATAAGCACATCGTAAATGGTAGGCGAAGTACGTGCCAGAAGCTCTGACTGTACATCTTTAAATGGACTGATATAGAAGTAGATAAACGATACTGTGAGGCTCACTATCGTAGCGATAAGCAAACTGCGCCCCGTTTTTCAATAGGTCGAAAATCGTAGGTAGCCAATGCAAATCCTGCCCCTACGATGAGTCCCCATCAAAGGTGAAATAAGCATCGCCCCAATGATAACAGCGGTAGAATTGACATTCAGCCCAATAGAAGCAATGAGGATAGCACACGATAAAAATCCACAAGTTAGCACCACGAAAAGAGATATTGCTAAGGATATCTTCAATTACTTTTTCCTTTTTCTCTTCCCCTTGATGTAAATTAAAAAGCTTTTTCAAAAAACTCATAATGTTAAGTATTTAGATGTTAGTTTTAATATGGGGGCAAAGATAGTAATAATTTGCTAATTAGCAAATTAGCTTTAATGATAGTGTGTATATTTTCTTATATCTATAGATTTGGCATTTCTTCCAAAAATGAAATCTTTCCATCAATAATTTTGGTTTGCTCCCAAATGTTAAGGGTGGTTAGATGTTCTAATTTAAAAAAATACTGACCAATCATCCTCGGCATTGTCATAGCCTATAATTTTTTTCCTTGTACTTACTGCCAAAGATGTATTCGCTTATAAAAGTATTGAAATCAACATCAATCTCCTCAATACCTTCATAGCTATCGGCAGGGAAAATTACGTGTTGGGTATCTTTGTCAAGAAAAAGTGGTTCATACAATAGTTGCCCTATTTCATACCACGAGGGCTGTTCGGCAGGGATGCGGTATTGGTTATCTAATAGTTCCTCTGTACTCCACAGAATGATATCACCAAAAGAGCCACCATTGCAAAGTTTTAAAAATCATTGTGCATAGGAGCTATAAGTTGTAACACCTCTGAGGGAATATTTTCAGCTCCTTCGGGAATTTCGCCTATAAGTATGGCATCGGGCAATGCCACTAAGCGATTTCTGTAATGGGTAATGATCGTTTCTAAGGTCATTTTCAATCAATTATTCTAACCAAACATTTGCGCATCATTAAAAATTCTCACCGTCAAACTCTGAGGCGATAAGCGAGTGCCCTAAGAACATATCGTTGTCATCAAAGAAGACTTCTACATCCTCGCTGTAAAAACAAAAAGACTTCGCAAGCTAAGGGCTTCCATAAATTCCTCTTTAGTAAGCTCTGGTTTATCAGGATCATCCTCGTCATCATCGCCAAAAACGCCAATTGTTATTGTACAGGTCTAAATATTTCTCGGCAATACATTCTTTGGCTTTTGGGCAATAGGGTGTTTATCTCACTGAAAAAAAGAGTTCATCTGCTGTTCTATCTTTTCAGTTTCGCCTTCATCTTCAAGGATGATATCCACACTTAATTCTTTTCCATTGATAACCACCGTCCCATCATAAGAAGTAGGGTCGTCAGTGTGCTGTGTAAAATCTGTAATTTTATATGGTTTCATAAGTTTGTTTTTAAATAATTATCAAATTTGCTAATTATCATACGGTATGACTTTTTATTTGTGCGCTTTCGTATTCTGCTAAAAAAATACCTCTGACGGACTGTTATAGCCTAATTCTTGTAGCTTCGCAAGCAACCATTCTTCGGTTTTATCTACATCTTCCAATACGCTTTTTGGATAATACCATCGGTGATGATAGGGTATTTAGGATTTTCTTCACCCGATAATACAATGATGAGCTCGCCATTCTGTTCAAGTACGGCTCTTTTTACATCCCTGATGTAGTAAACCCCTTCTTTGCGGAGTTTGAAAGCGAGTTCGTGTGCTGTAATTTTTAGCTTTTTGCAAGCCGCAATGTCTATCTTGCCACGATTGATAACAATCACGGGGTTACCATCTATAAACTTCCTAAAAGCGTGGTTTTTAGTTTTCAGCTGGCGTAACCCTATGATGAGTGATGCCCAAATAATCAATACAATGGCAAACTGAAAGAGCGTAACCGACGGACTGTAAATCACGCCCCGATGATACCCCCCAAGTACGTAGTTTTGTACTTGATCCATAGCTGAAGTGGGCGCTAAATTACCCTTGCCCGATTTGTTGATAATTAGGGCAATAGCCAACAATCCTAAGAGCAGTTTTTAGGAATACATCTAAGTAGAAAAACTCCTCAGATTCAATATAAGGAATTGTAAACATAAAGTTGATTTATTGATGAGACAATTTGTTAATTGACAAATTGATAATTAGAATGAAATATTAAGCCCAACTTCAAGTGAATGATAGTCTTTTTATAGGTACAATAGGGGTAGTGTCGTAGATAAGTCGGTAAGTGCCCACAATACCTATGGTAGGGGTGATGTTATAAGTGAGGTCGAGTGCCCCGCCAAAACGCGCTTCTTTGAAGTAAGTGCTATCAGGTTTCCTTGATGTATAGCAGTGGTGATAAGTTCCCATTTTTTTCATTTAATCGAAGTTTGTAGCTGAGCGATAAATAGGTTTTGATACTACGACTACAAGCGTGGTCAGGGGTATTGGCATCAGGAGCAGGATGTTGCCATTTTTCATACTCGAAGAACAAAACCCGCAGCAGCAAACATCAGTGAGGAATTAGTGTTTTACTAATCGATAGCGCGACTGCAAACCCGTAGAAATTTTTGTGATTCATCCCCTGCTCTCTCGCCCATTGTGATTCGGCATAAGGGTACACCTCAAAAAGCGTGGTCTAACAAGTAGCGATATTCCAAATGTATATATCCACCACTTAAGATTATTTGATTACCATAAGTAGAAAGCTCAAATTTGTTGATTACATTGATAACCCTATTGCGATTGATGAGCAGGTTGAGGTTAGCCGTATTTTTAATTGTGAAAATATTCTCTTTTTCGGTTTTGAAGTTTAAGATAGGCATCAAGCTACCTTGTAAGGTTTTGGTACTGTCTATCGTCATCGTGAGATTTTCCGAAAAAAAGCATCTGTGAGTAGGCAGAAGCCGAAGATAATAGTGTTAATAACACATAAAGTAATTTTTTTCATTGTACTTAAGTTTTCTTTTCAAGGCGCAAAAAGTAAGAATAATTAGATAATTAATAAGTTAGCTAAATAAAAATCTCCCTTGCAGAGTACCTGCAAGGGATTTTTTTAGTTATTGGTAACTTCTGTAGTAACCTCTATATTTCCACGAGTAGAGTTAGAATACGGACAAACTTGATGCGCTTTTAGCGGCAAGTTCTTCAGCTTGTTCAAGGGATACCTCGGGTATGTTTACTTGTAAGGTTACTGCAAAAATAAACCCGCCATTATCGAGCTTCCCTATAGATACGTGTGCCGTTACAGAGGTCTCGTCAGTGGTTATTTTAGCTTGCTTGATAACCAAATTCAGGGCAGTATCAAAAACAAGCTGCATAGCCCGCTGCAAAAAATCTGCTCAGGATTGGTATAATCATCATTAGCCCCACCCTAAGGCTTTAGGAGAGCGCAGTTCAAGGCTCAACACGCCATTATCGGAAGTTACTTTCCTTTTTGACCACCGGTAGCGGTAGCCACTGCTGTGTACAATGCTTTCATAATAATTTTATTTATGACTTACTTTCGAAAGACAAAGATACGACAAATATTTTTAAATAATGTTTTTTTAAAAATAGATTTTGTACTTGCATTACTATGAGAGGATGTTTGTAGATGTTTTGAAATAAGTTATGTGTCATTGTTGTTTTTCATATTTGCCTTCGTGAAAGTACTCATAAGCACTTGTTTCCAATTCGCCGCAATGGGAAATAAGATTGCCTTCTTCATCGTATATTTTTGTAAGTGTGCTGGGTGTTGCCTATGCTATGTTCGCCGTCTAACCCTAATAGAACGCTGTAAAAACACATCTGTTAAGAGAGTGTCTATTACATCTTTAAGCTGCTCTTGCTGGGAGTTACTAAGTGCCATTTCTTTTTATTTTGGCATTTACAGCACTGGGGTATTTGGGCTGCTCTTCAAAGCAGGATTTTAAAAAAATTTAGTTTTTCAAGATAAAAAAATTCTTTGCAAATTCATCTGAGGTCATAATAATCCGTTTATAAGTTTCTTAAAATTCTCTCGCCTGGTCAAACCACTGAGTTATTTTCTTCCCTCAATAGCTAAAGGCGCTACTTCAGCTAGCTGACATACAGCCTCGTAGGCGTCCTCTCGCTCAGTGGTTTCTATATTGGGCAACCCTGTTGATAACAGCGATAAGCGCTTCTAATAGGCTCCTAACTTCTTTTTTTCCTCTTTAGCTTTTTACGGCTTTTAGGGTTTCCTTGTAGGCTTTCATTGCCTCTCTGCCGTTCTTGCCTTCCCACGAAGCAAAAAGGAATGTTGAACTCTGTAGCAAAACCAACTCTTAGGGTGCAAGTTAGAGACTGAAGCATATTCACTCAACTCTCGCGTTTTCTCCAATTCTTTTCAGTTCTTTTCTAAGTACCTTACCTCTTACCTCTTCCACATTCCAGAAAAATACAATAGTTGAGGTCTGCCCAAGTACTCAAAGGGGGTAATCCACTCATATCAGGGCAATAACGCACCTCAATACCGCTAAGGTTTAATTTACCCAAAGCCTCCATATTACACATATTTCCATTCAATCTCACTGTCTTCAGTTTTTTGAACTGCAACAAGCTCCCGCAGTCAAAGGGTTGTCCCCCTACCGGCGTACTTATATTGATAGTAGTAATATCTTTTAGAGCTTCAAATTCAGGCAAGAACACAGGGGTATTATTCTTCTTTTCAGTACTGATGTCAAACGAGATACTCTTCAAAGGAACTGCCGATTCAAGTGTTATCTTATGCGGATTTCCTTGCAAACTAAGCCCCTTCAGCCACTTGTTACCGAGTTTAATATCAAGAGGATAATCATTATTATCTACCGATAAATATTCAATCTTTGCTTTAGAGAAATCTACTGTTGCAGGAGCCATTAGTGTCCAGTCAAAGCTCTCCATTTCGCGCTGCTCAGTCCATTTTATAAAGCGGGTGTCATTCCCCCTATAGTCCATCACACGCGGCCAGTTGCCTCCTGCGGGTACTTTTAAAATTGTTGAAAACCTCCCATTGTATAGGGGTGTCAGCATCTACATAAGCATCAGCTTTCTCTCCCTGAGGTCTTAGGAGCTATAGTAAAGCGTCCTTGTCCTGGGGTAATATTCACTTTATGACTGTCCTTTCCTGTGAGAGATAGTGTAAATTTTCCGTAAGTTTTTTTGGCATTTTTTTGTCTGTATTTAGGGTAATAGTAAAGAAATAAAAGCAAAGGTAATACTTTCTAATAACAAATACAAATAGATTCGTAATTCACCATTAGGTGAAAAATTCGTGGAGGTGTGATAATCAATCACTTTTATAGTATGTTATGTAGGAAAGTCAGCGATAGCTGAGTATGTACTGTAAACGCCCATATAAATAAAAACTTTTCGGATACCCTCCCCACAAACGCCCCCACAAATGCTCCTCACAAACAAAAACATTTTAAACACCTTACATTTTCTTACCTCTTATCTCTTACCTCTTACCTAAAAAAATAACTTTTTGTGATATTTGTAACAAAAATTAAAAATATATAACTCCTTATAATATAATCACTTCTACAAAGAATTGTAGTATAAGGTATTGATAATCAAACACAGTGACTGGCTATTACTTCCTAACCCCTAACCCCTAACCCCTAATCCCTCTTACCTCTTATCTTTCAGATAGTTTTGTAGTTTTAAAAAAATAATTGTACTTTTTGCACCCGCTTTGAATAATTAAAGCCTAAAAACTCAAGTAAACAAATAAATAAATATATAGTATTGTAAATTATGCCAACAATTTCACAATTAGTACGAAAAGGAAGAACCAGAATTACCAAGAAGAGTAAATCGGTTGCTTTGGATTCGTGCCCACAACGCCGCGGTGTATGTACACGTGTGTACACCACTACGCCTAAAAAAACCGAACTCTGCTATGCGTAAAGTAGCTCGTGTTCGTTTAACTAATGGCAATGAGGTGAACGCTTACATCCCAGGTGAAGGTCACAACCTCCAAGAGCACTCGATAGTATTGGTACGAGGCGGAAGGGTAAAAGATTTACCAGGTGTTAGATATCACATCGTGCGTGGTGCACTTGATACTGCCGGTGTTGCCGGTAGAACGCAACGTCGCTCTAAATACGGTGCTAAACGCCCTAAACCAGGACAAGCCGCTGCCGCACCAGCTAAAGGTAAGAAAAAGTAATTTAACACACAAAATCTTTTAACTGAAAAAGAAATGAGAAAAAGACAGGCTAAAAAAACGCCCACTTTTACCGGATCCTAAGTTTAACGACCAATTGGTTACGCGCTTCGTGAATAACCTTATGTGGGACGGTAAAAAAATCAGTGGCTTTTAAAGTATTCTACGACGCTATCGATATCGTAGAACAAAAGAAAAAAATAACGACGAAAAGTCGGCATTAGAAGTTTGGAAAGACGCTCTTAGCAACGTAATGCCTCACGTAGAAGTTCGCTCTCGCCGTGTAGGGGGTGCTACCTTCCAAATCCCTATGCAAATTCGCCCAGACCGTAAAGTCTCTATGGCTATGAAATGGCTCATCGGGTACGCTCGTAAACGCAACGAGAAATCTATGGCTCAGAAATTGGCTACCGAAATTATCGCTGCCTCTAAAGAAGAAGGTGCTGCCGTGAAGAAAAAAATGGATACGCACCGTATGGCTGAAGCTAACAAAGCATTCTCACACTTTAGATTTTTAATTAACACGATGAGTAGAGATTTAAAAATATACAAGAAACATAGGTATTGCCGCTCACATCGATGCTGGTAAAACCACCACTACCGAACGTATACTTTTCTATACCGGTAAAACTCACAAAAATCGGTGAAGTTCACGATGGTGCATCTACTATGGACTGGATGGAACAAGAAGCTGAACGCGGTATCACTATCCAATCTGCTGCAACCACTTGTAAAATGGAACTTCCCTACCGAAAATGGTAAACCCTACTGCCGACGCTAAAGAGTATCACTTCAATATTATCGATACTCCCGGTCACGTGGATTTTACCGTTGAGGTAAACCGCCTCTCCGTGTACTCGACGGATTAGTATTCCTCTTCTCTGCCGTAGACGGTGTGGAACCTCAATCTGAAACTAACTGGCGCTTGGCTGATAACTACAAAGTACCTCGTATAGGCTTCGTTAATAAAAATGGACCGTCAAGGGGCTAACTTCCTCAATGTTTGCAACCAAGTAAAAGATATGCTCAAATCTAACGCTGTGCCTATCGTATTGCCTATCGGTGACGAAGCTGATTTTAAAGGTATCGTTGATTTGATTAAAAACCGCGCTATCGTATGGCACGAAGAAAAATTCAGGTTCTACTTTCGACGTAGTTGAAATCCCTGAAGATATGAAAAGCCGACGTAGCTCAGTACCGCGCTCAATTGATCGAAGAAGTGGCTGGTTACGACGAAGGTCTTCTCGAAAAAATTTATGGAAGATGAACATTCTATCACCGAGGAAGAAATCCACAAAGCATTGCGCGCTGCCGTAATGGATATGGCTATCATCCCTATGGTATGTGGTTCATCATTCAAAAAAACAAAGGAGTACAATTTATGCTCGACGCTGTTTGCCGTTACTTGCCTTCACCACTTGATAAAGAAGCTATCGAAGGTACTAACCCCGATACCGGTGAAGTAGCACTCCGCAAACCAGCTGTTGATGCTCCTTTCTCAGCCTTGGCATTCAAAAATCGCAACCGACCCTTATGTAGGTCGTTTAGCATTCTTCCGTGCTTATTCTGGTCACCTCGATGCAGGTTCTTACGTGTTGAACACCCGTTCAAACAGCAAAGAACGCATCTCTCGTATCTACCAAATGCACGCTAATAAACAAAAATCCTATCGAATACATCGAAGCTGGTGATATAGGCGCTGCTGTAGGTTTTAAAAGATATCAAAACAGGTGATACTCTTTGCGATGAAAAAAATACCCTATCGTTCTCGAAAGTATGGTATTCCCCGATCCAGTAATCGGTATCGCTGTAGAACCTAAAACAAAAGCTGACGTTGATAAATTAGGTATGGCTTTTAGCTAAACTCGCTGAAGAAGACCCTACCTTCCAAGTAAAAACCGATCAAGCCTCTGGTCAAACTATCATCTCTGGTATGGGTGAGTTACACTTGGATATCATTGTCGATCGTCTCAAACGTGAGTTCAAAGTGGAAGTAAACCAAGGTGAACCTCAAGTTGAATACAAAGAGGCTATCACTGGTAAAAGCAGATCACCGCGAAGTCTACAAAAACAAACAGGTGGTCGTGGTAAGTTTGCTGACATCGTATTCCGTATGGAACCAGCTGAAGAAGGTAAAAGTAGGTCTCGAATTTGTAAACGAAATCAAAGGTGGTAACATCCCTAAAGAATATGTACCATCAGTAGAAAAAGGTTTCAAAGAAGCAATGAAAAACGGACCTTTAGCTGGATTCGAAATGGACGCAATGAAAAATTACCCTTATTGATGGTTCATTCCACCCTGTCGATTCAGATTCATTGTCATTCGAGTTGGCTGCCAAATTAGGTTACAAAGAAGCTGCTCGTGCCGCAAAAAGCCGTATTGATGGAGCCTATTATGAAATTGGAAGTTATTACTCCAGAAGAAAAATATGGGTGATATCGTAGGCGACTTGAACCGCCGCCGTGGTCAAGTAAACGATATGAGCGACCGTAATGGTGCTAAAGTAGTAAAAAGCATTCGTGCCTCTATCCGAAATGTTTGGTTATGTAACTACCCTTAGAACCCTTTCATCTGGTCGTGCAACTTCTACAATGGAGTTCTCTCACTACGCCGAAGCTCCATCTAACATTGCAGACGAAGTAATTAAAAAAAGCCAAAAGGCAACTAAATTATTAAGCAAATGAGTAATCAACAAAAATAAGAATAAAGTTAAAATCTTACGACCACAACTTGGTAGATAAATCTGCTGAGAAAATCGTAAAAAACAGTAAAAAGCAGCCGGTGCTGTAGTAGTAGGACCTATTCCTCTACCTACCCACAAAAATATTTACTGTATTGCGCTCTCCTCACGTAAAACAAAAAGCTCGTGAGCAATTCCAATTGAGCTCTCACAAACGTCTCCTCGACATCTACAGCTCTTCATCTAAAAACTATCGACGCTTTGATGAAATTGGAATTACCAAGTGGTGTAGACGTAGATATCAAAGTTTGATAACTTTACTAAAATGTCCCGAAACTGCGGGTTAGGGAAAAACGGATAAAAATGATTCAGGGTTAAAAAGCCTAAGGCATTTTTGACCCTGAAACATTATAATAATTGGCAAAACTTAATTGTCGATTCACTAATAACTAATTTAATATTTAATTTTATGTCTGGGTTAATCGGAAAAAAAGTAGGAATGACCAGCATTTTTTTGATGAGAACGGAAAAATATTCCTTGTACCATCATCGAAGCAGGCCCTGCGTAGTTACCCAAGTCAGAACCAAAGAGGTTGATGGCTATGATGCTCTTTCAACTTGGTTTCGATGACAAAGCAGAAAAACGTGCTACCAAAGCAGAGTTTGGTCACTTCAAAAAGCAGGTACTTCTGTAAAGAAAAAAAGTTGTTGAATTCCAAGGTTTTGAAGACAATTACAAATTAGGTGATACTATCACCGTAGATTTCTTCACCGAAGGAGAGTTTGTGGATATCACAGGCGTTTCTAAAGGTAAAGGTTTCCAAGGGGTGGTACGTCGCCACGGTTTTGGCGGAGTAGGTCAAACTACTCACGGTCAGCACAACCGCCTAAGAGCACCAGGTTCAGTAGGTGCTTCGTCTTACCCTTCTCGCGTATTCAAAGGTATGCGTATGGCTGGACGTATGGGAGCTGAAAAGGTAACAGTACAAAACTTGAAAGTATTGAAAGTGGTTGCTGAGAAAAATCTTTTAGTAGTAAAAGGTTGTATTCCAGGTCACAAAAATGCTTACGTAACTATTCACAAATAATGGAAGTAGCAGTATTAAAACATACAAGGAAAAAGAAACAGGTAGAAAGGTAACCCTTTCTGATGCTGTGTTCGGTATCGAGCCTAACAATCACGTAGTATACTTAGATGTTAAACGCTATTTAGCTAACAAACGTCAAGGTACTCACAAGGCTAAAGAAAGAAACGAAGTGGCTGGAAGTACTCGCAAAATCAAAAAAACAAAAAAAGGTACTGGTACAGCTCGTGCAGGTAGCGTAAAATCTCCTGTATTTGTGGGTGGTGGACGCATATTCGGGTCCCTCGTCCTAAAGACTATACACAAAAACTTACTAAAAACGTAAAACGCTTGGCTCGCCGTTCTGCCCTCAGCGCTAAAGTGCAAAACCAAGCCCTCGTTGTAGTTGAAGATTTAAATTTCGACGCTCTAAAAACTAAAGATTTCACAGCTGTTGTAAAAATCTTTGGGCTTAGAAAAATAAAAAAATCAATTTTTGTGTTGCCAAATACAAATAATAACGTATATTTGTCCTCTCGTAATGTACCTACTTCAAGCGTAGTAACTGCTTCAGAATTAAACACTTATCAATTAGTGAACGCTTCAAATGTAGTACTTACTGAGAGCTCAGTAGCAGTTTTAGAGTCAATTTTAACAAAAATAAGAAGAAAAATGAGCGTATTAATTAAACCTGTAAATACAGAAAAAAGCAAACGAAAATAGCGAGTTGAGAAACTGCTATACATTCTGTAGTAGCTAAGGACGCTAACAAGATTCAAATCAAAAAAATGAAGTTGAAGCTACTTATGGCGTTAAAGTGAAATCCGTACGTACCCTTAACTACGGGTCCTAAACGATCTACTCGTTATACAAAAAAACAGGCTTGCAAATCGCTAAAACTAACGCAGTTAAAAAAAGCAGTAGTGCAAGTAGAAGATGGAACTATAGATTTTTATAGTAATATATAAGTATTTAACAAATAGACAAAAATGTCAGTTAGAAAAATTAAAACCGATTACCCTGGTCAGCGTTTTAGAGTAGTAAACGACTCGACACCATTACTACTGATAAGCCGGAAAAAGAGCTTGCTCGTTCCGTTGAAAAAGACCGGTGGTAGAAACAATCAAGGAAAAATGACCATGCGTTACATTGGTGGTGGTCATAAGAAAAAGTACCGTATCATCGACTTCAAACGAAACAAATTCGGCGTAGACGCCAAAGTAGTTTCTATCGAGTACGACCCTAACAGAACAGCGTTTATTGCTCTCGTTCAATACACCGACGGTGAAAAAGCGTTACATCATCGCTCCCGCTGGTTTGAAAGTAGATCAAGTAATCGTTTCAGGTCAAGAAAAATATCGCTCCTGAAATCGGTAACGCAATGCCGCTCTCTCAAATCCCTCTCGGTACTGTAATTTCTTGTATTGAATTGCGCCCTGGACAAGGAGCTAACATCGCTCGTTCTGCAGGAACTTTTGCACAACCACGGCAAAAGATGGTAAGTATGCTACTGTAAAGCTACCTTCAGGTGAAACTCGTATGATCCTCCCTCACTTGCTTAGCAACCATAGGAGCCGTATCAAACCCGATCACCAATTGGTACTTTCAGGTAAAGCAGGTCGCTCACGCTGGTTAGGACGCCGTCCTCGTACTCGTGCTGTAGTTATGAACCCCTGTCGATCACCCAATGGGTGGTGGTGAAGGTCGTGCTACTGGTGGTCACCCACGCTCACGTAAAGGCATTCCAGCGAAAGGTTATAGAACTCGTTCTAAAACCAAAGCAAGTAATAAGTATATTGTAGAACGCAGAAAAAATAAGAGACTAACAAATGGCACGTTCATTAAAAAGGACCTTACGTTCACTATAGCTTGGAAAAGAAAAATCCAACAAAAATATACAGTCTGGTAAGAAAAAAACGTTATCAAAACTTGGTCACGCGCTTCTATGATTACTCCAGACTTCGTTGGCCAAACTATTGCAGTTCACAACGGTCGTCAGTTTGTCCCTGTATACATCACTGAAAAATATGGTGGGACATAAATTAGGAGAATTTTTCACCTACCCGTTCCTTCCGTGGACACGCAGGTGCAAAAAAATAAAGGTAAAAAAATAATTAAGGCTATGGGAGTTAGAAAAAAATTAAAAGCAGACGAAATAAAAAGAAGCTAAAAAAGCTTGGCTTTCGCGAAGTTAAATAACTGCCCTACTTCTCCCCGAAAAATGCGCCTAGTAGCGGATTTAGTACGTGGACAGCAAGTAGATAAAGCCTTTGGCTATTTTGAAATTCAACCAAAAAGAAGCAGCAGCTCGTTTAGAAAAAAATTGTTGCGTTCAGCTATCGCTAACTGGCAAGCTAAAAAAACGAGGACGCTAACTTGGAAGAAGCAGGAGTATTCATCAAAGAAACCCGTGTGGATGGTGGCGCTATCCTTAAACGCTTACGCCCAGCTCCACAAGGAAGAGCACACAGAATTAGAAAACGCTCTAACCACATAACTTTGGTGCTTGGAGCTAAAAAAATTTTAACACAGAAAGCTAAGATAAACTATGGGGACAAAAAGACAAATCCAATCGGAAATCGCCTAGGAATTATCAGAGGATGGGAGTCTAACTGGTATGGAGGCACTGATTACGGAGATAAACTCGCTGAAGACGATAAAAATCAGAAAAATATGTTCTCGCTCGTTTATCTAAAGCTAGTGTTGCTCACGTGATTATCGAACGTACTTTCAAACTTGTAACCGTTACTATCACCACCGCTCGCCCTGGTATCATCATCGGTAAAGGCGGTCAGGAGGTAGACAAGTTGAAAGAAGAACTTAAGAAAATCACCGGTAAAGACATCCAAATTAACATTTTTGAAATCAAACGCCCTGAACTCGACGCAGCTCTCGTTGCAGCAAGCATCGCTCGCCAAATCGAAGGTCGTGTTTCTTACAAACGCGCTATCAAAATGGCTATCGCTTCAGCTATGCGTATGAACGCCGAAGGTATCAAGGTAATGATTTCAGGTCGTTTGAATGGAGCCGAAATGGCACGTTCCGAAAGCTTTTAAAGAAGGTCGTATCCCTCTTTCAACCTTTAGAGCTGATATCGATTACGCTATTGACGAAGCTCACACTACTTATGGCCGTATGGGCATCAAAGTGTGGATTATGAAAGGCGAAATCTATGGTAAAAGAGAACTATCACCACCTGTAGGTATGACTAAAAAAAGCCACTGGTGGAAACTTCTCTGGTAAATCAACTGACAAGCCTGCTGGTGCACCCAAAAGAGCGCGTCGCAAAAAGTAATTTTTTTAAAGAACAAGAAAGATGTTACAGCCAAAAAAAGAACGAAATATCGTAAACAACAAAAAGGCAGAATGAAAGGCGTAGCTCACCGCGGTGCGCTCCTTTCTAATGGTACTTTCGGAATTAAATCGTTAGATTCAGCATTCATCACTTCACGCCAAATAGAGTCAGCTCGTGTAGCAGCGACTCGTTATATGAAACGTGAAGGTCAACTTTGGATCAAAAATCTTCCCAGATAAAACCCTATTACCAAAAAGCCTTTGGAAGTACGTATGGGTAAAGGTAAAGGTGCCGTAGAATACTGGGCAGCCGTAGTAAAAACCAGGAAGAATAATGTTTGAGGTAGGAGGCGTGCCGCTCGACGTAGCAAAAAGAAGCGCTACGCCTCGCAGCTCAAAAGCTACCCGTAAAAACAAAAATTGTTGTAGCAAGAGATTATCAAAAATTAATTAAAGAACAATGAAACAGTCTGAAATTAACAAATTGACAATAACTGAGCTACAAGAAAAAGCTTGGTGAGTTTAAGAAATCGTATGCAGATTTGAAAATGGCACACGCAATTTCGTCATTGGAAAAACCAATTCAATTACGTAACGTAAGAAGAACTATCGCGAGATTGGCTTGTGAGCTAACTAAACGAGAATTACAATAATTCGAACCTGCCTTATGGAAAAAAAGAAATTTAAGAAAAAGAAAGAATAGGGGTTGTTACAAGCAACAAAATGGATAAATCTATCGTAGTTTCAGAAGTGAAACGTGTAAAACACCCTATGTACGGTAAGTTCGTGTTGCGCACTAAAAAAATATGTTGCGCACGACGAAAAAACGATTGCAACATTGGTGATACTGTGCGTATAATGGAAACACGTCCATTGAGCAAAAACCAAATGCTGGAGATTAGTAGAAATCATTGAAAGAGCTAAGTAATTATGGTACAACAAGAATCAAGACTAAAAGTAGCCGATAATACTGGCGCTAAAGAAGTGCTTTACTATCCGTGTACTCGGTGGTACCAAGCGCAGATATGCCTCTGTAGGCGATAAGATTGTAGTTACCGTTAAAGAAGCTACTCCCTAACGGAAACGTGAAAAAAAGGACAAGTTTCTACAGCGGTGGTAGTAAGAACTAAAAAAAGAAGTACGCCGTGCCGATGGTTCTTATATCCGATTTGATGAAAAACGCTTGCGTTCTCTTGAACGCAGCTGGTGAAATGAGAGGTACCCGTGTATTCGACTGTAGCGAGAGAACTTCGTGATAAACAATTTATGAAGATCGTTTCATTAGCACTCAGAAGTGCTTTTAATTTTTAATAAAGTAAATGATGAAACTAAAAAAATTAAAACTGGAGATACCGTAAAAATAATTGCTGGAGAAGAAAAAGGTAAAGAAGGCAAAGTATTACGTGTAGATCGCGAGAAGAACAGAGCGATTGTTGAGGGGTTAAACTTGGTGAAAAAACACACCAAACCTAACGCTCAAAACCCTCAAGGTGGAATCGTAGAAAAAGAAGCATCTATTCACATTTTCTAACCTCGCACTCATCGACCCTAAAACGAAAAACTACTCGTGTAGGTATCGAAGAACGTGACGGTAAAAAGTGCGAATTTCTAAAAAAATCTAATGTAGTAATATAATATGGCTTACGTACCTAGATTAAAACAAGAATACAAAGAGCGCATCGTTGCGGCTCTAAAAAGAAGAATTTGGCTATAAAAATGTAATGCAGGTTCCTAAACTTGAAAAATAGTTGTGAGTCATGGTGTTGGTTCTGCAGTAGCCGATAAAAAAACAAATCGACTATGCTGTAGACGAACTTACCAAAAATTACTGGTCAGAAAGCTGTTGCCACTTATTCTAAAAAGGACGTAGCTTCTTTCAAACTCCGTAAAGGTATGGCTATCGGTGCCAAAGTTACCTTTCGTGGAGAAAGAATGTATGAGTTCTTAGACCGCCTTATCACTACAGCTCTTCCACGTGTAAGAGACTTCCAAGGCGTGAAAGCAAATGGCTTCGATGGTAGAGGTAACTACAATTTAGGCGTTACCGAACAAATCATATTCCCTGAAATCGACATTGATAAAATCAACAAGATCGCAGGTATGGATATTACCTTCGTTACTTCAGCTCACACTGATAAAGAAGCTAAATCATTATTAAGCGAATTAGGATTACCTTTTAAAAAAGAACTAAGTATATGGCTAAAGAATCAATGAAAGCCCGCGAGGTGAAACGTCAAAAGTTAGTAGCTAAATACGCTGCTAAACGCAAAGCTCTAAAAAGAAGCTGGTGATTATGAAGCACTTCAGCTAATCCCTAAAATGCTTCTCCAGTGCGTCTGCACAACCGTTGCAAACTTACTGGTCGCCCTAAAGGGTATATGCGCACTTTTGGAATTTCACGTGTGTTATTCCGCGAAATGGCAAACAAAGGATTAATTCCTGGTGTAAAAAGCAAGTTGGTAATAATTTAAAAGGACAAAAATTATGTATACAGATCCTATCGCAGATTATTTAACAAGAATTAGAAATGCGAATAGCGCAGGTCATAGAGTCGTAGAAATCCCTGCATCTAAAACTCAAAAAAAGGAAATTACTAAAAATCCTTTTCGACCAAGGTTTCATCCTTAGCTATAAATTTGATGACTCTACCGTACAAGGTACCATCAAAAATAGCTTTGAAATACGACAAAGTGACCAAAGAGCCCGTTATTAGGCATATTGAAAGAGCCAGCCGACCAGGTCTAAGAAAGTACGCTGGAGCTGATAACCCTACCCTCGAGTATTAAACGGTTTGGGTATCGCTATTATCTCTACATCACAAGGCGTGATGACAGGTAAAAAAAGCTAGAGAACTCAATATCGGTGGAGAGGTAATTTGTTACGTTTACTAATCAATAAAAAAAGACAATAAACAATGTCAAGAATAGGTAAAGCACCCATCAATATTCCCGCAGGAGTTACCGTTACTATCAAAGATAACGTCGTAACCGTAAAGGGGAAATTAGGCGAATTAACCCAAGAGGTTAAAGACATTGCTGTAAAGCAAGAAGATGGACATTTAGTGTTTGAAACTACAGATACTACCAAAGACCAAAACGCTAAACACGGATTATACCGTGCATTAGTACACAATATGGTCGTAGGTGTCTCTGAAGGTTTCACTAAAGAATTAGAGTTAGTAGGGGTTGGATACCGTGCAGCTAACCAAGGGACAAAAAGCTAGACTTAGCCCTCGGTTTCTCTCACAATATCATTCTCGAATTGCCAAGCGAAATTAAACTCGAGACAATCAACGAGAAAGGTAAAAACCCTATCATTAAATTAACTCTCACGACAAACAACTACTCGGTCAAGTAGCGGCCAAAAATCCGTAGCTTCCGCAAACCTGAACCTTACAAAGGTAAAGGTGTGAAATTTCGTAGGCGAAGTATTGAGAAGAAAAGCAGGTAAATCAGCTTAATAGTTAGAACAATGGCATTATCAAGAATAGAAAGAAGACAACGTATTAAAAGCAGAATCAGAAAAGTAGTAAAAGGTACTGCTGAACAACCTCGTTTGGCTGTTTTCAGAAGTAATAACGAAATCTATGTACAAATCATAGACGACACTAAAGGAACTACTCTGTTGGCTGCATCTTCACGTGATAAAGAAATTAGTGCCGCCAAAGGTACTAAAACTGAAAAAAAGCAGCATTGGTCGGTAAAGCTATTGCTGAAAAAGCTTTGAAACAAGGTATCGAAAAAGTATCCTTCGATCGCGGAGGATACCTTTACCACGGACGTGTAAAAATCATTAGCCGACGGTGCTAGAGAAGGCGGACTTAAATTCTAATAACTATGTATCAGAAATATAAAAATGTAGAATATGTAAAACCAAGTGGTTTGGAATTGAAAGACCGTTTGGTAGGAGTACAACGTGTTACTAAAGTAACTAAAGGTGGTCGCGCTTTCGGTTTCTCTGCTATCGTTGTAGTAGGCGACGAAAAACGGCGTGGTTGGTCACGGTTTAGGAAAAATCTAAAGAGGTTTCTGAAGCTATTGCTAAAAGCAGTAGAAGACGCTAAGAAAAACTTAGTACGCATCCCTCTTAACGGTACTACCTTGCCCCACGAACAAAAAGGAAAATACGGCGGTGCTCGTGTTTTCTTACAACCAGCTACCGAAGGTACTGGAGTAATCGCAGGGGGTACTGTACGTGCCGTATTGGAATCCGTAGGTATCCACAACGTACTTTCTAAATCTCAAGGTTCTTCTAACCCTCACAACGTGGTAAAAGCTACTTTCGATGCTTTATTGCAGTTGCGTAGCGCTAAAACTGTTGCTGCTCAACGTGGCATCTCTTTAGAAAAAAATTGTTTAAAGGTTAATTTTTTTATAGCAATGGCAAAACTTAGAGTAACACAAATTAAAAGTAGCATCAAACGTCCAAAAGACCAAAAAAACTTACCCTCGAGGCTTTAGGACTTACCAAAAATCGGTAGAACTGTGAACACGAAGCTACACCCAAGTATCCTTGGTATGATAAATAAAGGTAAAAACACTTAATTTCTGTAGAAGAAGTTAAATAATATTTTTATACAAAGTTATGAACTTGAGTAATTTACAACCCGCACAGGGTTCAATTCACAGAGAAGGGAAGCGCGTAGGCCGCGGTCAAGGTTCCGGTAAAGGTGGAACCGCTACCCGTGGTCACAAAGGAGCTAAATCTCGTTCAGGCTTTTTCTAATAAGATTGGCTTCGAAGGTGGACAAATGCCCCTCCAAAGACGCGTACCAAAAATTCGGTTTCAAAAACTTTAACCGTAAAGAATACGTAGGTATCAACTTGGGTAGACTACAAGAACTCGTTGATAATGGTAAAATTACCGATAAAGTAGACCTTGAAACCTTAGTTCAACTACACCTCGTTAAAAAACCGACTTGGTGAAAAATACTAGGTGGTGGAGAACTAAAAATCTAAGCTAAAAAAATATCTGTTCATAAGTTTACAGCAAGTGCTAAAGCTGCTATCGAAGCTGCTGGTGGTGAAGCTGTAACCTTTGTAATATTCAATTTATGAAGAAGTTTATCGAGAACCCTGACCAACATTTGGAAAAATTGAAGAGTTAAAAAAATAGAATCATTTTAACTCTCGGAATTTTTGTTAGTTTATCGCTTTTGGAGCTCACATCGTCCTCCCTGGTATCGACTCCGCTCAACTCCACGAGTTAGCAACGAAAACATCAGGCGGCGGATTGCTCGACATCCTCAATGCCTTTTACAGGGGGCGCTTTTCAACGCCTCAGTATTCGCACTAGGGATTATGCCCTATATCTCGGCTTCTATCGTAGTTCAGTTGATGGGAATCGCTATCCCTTATCTCCAAAAAAACTACAAAAAGAAGGTGAAAGTGGGCGAAGAAAGATAAACCAAATCACTCGATGGCTTACTATTGCAATATGTATTGTTCAAGCACCCGTATACTTATACGGTATCAATAGATTAGAGTCCCTGATTCTGCCTTTCCTTTTAGGTAAGGGACTCAATTTTATTGTTCCAGCAGTGCTTATCTTAGTAACAGGAACTATTTTTCGCAATGTGGTTAGGTGAGAAAAATCACCGATAAAGGAATAGGTAATGGTATCTCCTCCTTATTATGGTAGGTATCATCGCCCGCTTGCCTCGCGCATTCTTGTCTGAAACTGCCTCTCGCCTTACTGGTAACGGAGGTCCCCTATTGATTCTTATCGAGATTATCCTCTGGTTCGTAATCATCCTGCTTTGTATCTATCTAATCAAAGCAGTACGTCAAATCCCAGTACAATATGCACGCAGAACAGCCGAAGGCGGAACCGCTAACGAAAGAAACATCTTCGGAGCCCGCCAATACATTCCTTTAAAAACTCAACGCTGCAGGGGTAATGCCTATCATCTTCGCACAAGCCTTGATGTTTATCCCAGCCACTGTAGCCGGATTATCACAATCAGAATTTTGCAAAAAGCGTTCAAGCAGCCTTCTCAAACGTCTTCGGATTTTGGTACAACCTACTATTTGCAGCTATGATTATACTATTCACGTATTTCTATACTGCAATCACAGTGCCTACAAACAAAATGGCCGATGACCTAAAACGCAGCGGAGGTTTCATCCCAGGCATACGCCCAGGTAAAGAAACAGGCGACTATTTAGATAAAATTATGTCGCTCATCACTCTCCCAGGATCTATATTTATAGCCTTGGTAGCAATATTCCCTTCTCTGCTCAAAATCATCGGAATGCAAGACCAATGGGCATTGTTCTACGGTGGTACATCACTACTCATCTTAGTAGGGGTTGCTATTGATACTATGCAACAAGTAAATTCATATCTGCTCAATCGCCATTATGATGGTTTGATGAAAACAGGTAAAAACAGAAAAGTATCTTAATTAAAATATATGGCTAAACAAGCAGCAATAGAACAAGACGGAACCATTGTAGAAGCACTATCTAATGCAATGTTCAGAGTGGAGTTAGATAATGGTCACGTAGTAATCGCACATATCTCAGGAAAAATGCGTATGCACTACATCAAGCTACTCCCAGGTGATAAAGTAAAACTCGAAATGAGTCCTTACGACCTAAGTAAAGCTCGAATCACCTACCGTTACTAGTTTTTAATTAAGAGAATTCTTCCAATATCTTTGATTTGATAATTTCTCACAGATATAGCAATTTTTTTAGTTGTATCTGTGAGAAATTACAATCATAAAATAAGAATTTTTATTTGTGATATTTTTAGTGTAAAAATATTTATATTCAATCTGTTGAATGTGAATTTTACGCTTAAAAACGAGTGAGCTAAACACAAAATTAAATTTTTGTGCGCTAAAAATGTGGCTATTACATTGTAGTTTTGCGCACTCTATTGATATAAACAAAAACGAAATGAAAGTTAGAGCATCAATTAAAAAGAAGTTCCGAGTGCATCATTGTGCGCAGGAAAGGACGATTGTACGTAATTAACAAGAAAAATCCTAAATTTAAACAACGACAAGGATAATTATGGCACGAATTGCAGGTATTGACTTACCAAAAACAAAAGAGGGGTTATTGGTTTAACCTACATTTTTGGTATTGGAAAAAGTAGAGCTAAAGAAATCTTTAAGTAGAGCTCAAGTAAACGAAGACACAAAAAGTAAACGAATGGAATGATGACGAAATCAGCCGCATTCGCGAAATTGTTGCGTCTTATAAAATTGAAGGAGAATTGCGCTCCGAAATCCAATTAAACATCAAACGTTTGATGGACATCGGTTGCTACCGCGGTATCCGCCACCGTAACGGATTACCTTTGCGCGGACAAAAAAACTAAAAACAATTCTCGTACAAGAAAAGGTAAAAAGAAAAACTGTTGCGAACAAGAAAAAAAGCAACTAAATAATAAGTAGTAGAGTATGGCAAAAACAAAATGCAAAAATGCAAAAGTCTCTAAAAGAGAAAAGTAGTCGTTGAGTCCGTAGGCGAAGCTCACGTTTCAGCTACTTTCAACAACGTTATCATTTCTCTTACCAACAAAAAGGAGATGTAATTGCTTGGTCGTCAGCAGGTAAAATGGGCTTTAGAGGTTCTAAGAAAAAAATACTCCTTATGCAGCCCAAGTAGCAGCAGAAGATGCAGCAAAAAGTAGCTTTTCGACGCAGGTCTTAAAAAAAGTAAAAAGTATACGTAAAAGGACCAGGTAACGGTAGAGAATCTGCTATCCGTACCATCCACAACGCAGGTATAGAAGTAACCGAAATCATCGACGTTACTCCACTGCCTCACAACGGATGCCGCCCTCCTAAAAAAACGTAGAGTCTAATTTTCAATACTAACAAGTAAGAAAGGTGAGTTGTTATCGAAGGAATGCCTTAATTCATAACTACCTTTCATTTAAAACAATTTAAAAATGGCAAGATATACAGGACTCAAAAACTAAAATAGCTCGTAAATTTGGTGAAGCTATCTTCGGAGATGATAAATCTTTTGAAAGAAAAAAACTATCCTCCCGGACAACACGGTTTGGCACGCCGTAGAGCAAAAACGCTCTGAATATGCCATCCAGCTACATGAAAAAACAAAAAAAGCTAAATATACTTATGGTATTTTTAGAAAAAACAATTCCATAATCTATATGAAAAAGCAAAAAGAAGTAAAAAGTATTACCGGTGAGGTGCTTCTTCAACTTTGCGAATCTCGCTTGGACAACGTAGTATACCGTATGGGGTATCGCTCCTACCGTAGCGCAGCCCGTCAATTGGTATCTCACCGTCACATCACTGTAAATGGAAATATCGTAAATATTCCATCTTACTCCCTTAAACCAGGTGATGTAGTAGGCGTTCGCGAAAAATCAAAAATCTTTAAGCGTGATCGAAAAATTCATTGGCTGCTCACAGCACCGTATACGAATGGATCACTTGGAACCCTGAAAAAAATTAGAAGGTACTTTTCGTAGCTGTACCTCAACGTATTCAGATTCCTGAAAAATATTAAAGAACAGTTAATCGTAGAGTTGTACTCTAAATAATAAAATAAAAAGACAGCAGTCAAAAATATGGCATTATTTAACTTTCAAAAACCAGATAAAGTTATAATGATTGAATCATCTGATTTCGAAGGGCGATTTGAATTTCGCCCTTTGGAACCAGGATATGGTTTAACTATAGGTAACGCATTGCGCAGAGTTATGCTCTCTTCCCTCGAAGGGTTCGCTATTACCTCTGTGAAATTTGATAAAGTAGACCACGAATTTTCTACTATACCAGGCGTGAGAGAAGACGTAACCGAAATCATTCTCAACTTGAAACAAGTTCGCTTCAAACGCCAAGTGGAAGACGTAGAAGATGAAACAGCTACCATTACTGTTTCTGGTAAAAAAACAATTGACTGCCGGTGATTTTCAAAAACTCTTTCAGGTTTTCAAGTGCTAAACCCTGATTTGGTAATTTGCAATATGGAAACTTCAGCAGCCTTCACAATGGAAATTACCATTGAAAAAGGACGCGGTTACGTATCTGCCGAAGAAAAACGCAAAACCAAACGCCGCTATTGGAGTGATTGCTACCGATTCAATCTTTACTCCTATCAAAAAAACGTGAAATACGCCGTTGAAAAATTATCGTGTTGAACAAAAACTGACTACGAAAAATTAGTCTTTCGAAATTAAAAACCGACGGTTCCATCCACCCTAAAACAAGCACTTACTGAAGCCGCTAAAAACACTTATCCACCACTTTTATGCTATTCTCCGATGAGAGAATTACTCTCGAAGCCGATGAAGTAGCTCAAACCGATGCTTACGATGAAGAATCATTGCATATGCGTCAGTTACTCAAAAACTAAATTGGTAGATATGGATCTTTCAGTGCGCGCTCTCAACTGCTTGAAAGCTGCTGAAGTAGAAACCTTGGGCGACTTAGTATCATTCAACAAAGCCGATTTGATGAAGTTTAGAAACTTCGGTAAAAATCCCTCATCGAACTCGACGAATTAGTGGTTAACAAAGGTTTGGTATTCGGTATGGATACCTCAAAGTATAAATTGGATAAAGATTAACTCTGCTCTTGCGATATTTTTAACTAAGGAAAAATGAGACACGGAAATAAAATTAATAATTTAGGAAGAAAAAATCTGCTCATAGAAATTCAATGCTCGCCAATATGGCTTGCTCTCTTATCGAGCATAAACGCATCAATACTACCTTGGCAAAAGCAAAAGCTCTCAAACTTTTGTAGAGCCATTGGTAACTAAAATCTAAAGAAGATACTACTCACAATCGTCGTATCGCTTTTTAGTAAATTGCGCAACAAATATGCTGTAACCGAACTCTTCAAAGGAGTAGCAGTGAAAAGTAGGCGACCGCCCAGGTGATATACTCGTATCATCAAATTGGGAAATCGTTTAGGCGATAACGCCGAAATGGCTATGATTGAGTTTGTAGACTACAACACTACTTACAACGTAGCTAATAAAGCAGCTAAAAAAGAAAACTACTCGTCGTGGTAGAAAAAGCAACTGAAGAAGTAAAAGCAGAGGTTAAAGCTGAAGTAAAATCTGAAGCTAAAGCTGAAGCAGCTGAATAATCACGGTTACTTAGATTTATAAATACAAAGAGGTTTGCATAAAAGCAAGCCTCTTTCATTTTGTAAATAAATTTGGCAAACTAAGATATATTTCTTACTTTTTGCCCAATTAATAACTTAAAAAATGAAAAATCACTAATGAAAAATCATTTTAAATTTAGTTATCTTAGCAAGCGTTACGCTCGTTAGCTGTAACAATACGAATACTCAGCAAAACGCTGAAACAATAACTCCTACTACCGAGCAATCTGCTGTAACAGAAGGCTCTCAAGCAGAGACCTTTGCTTATTCAGTAAATCCTACTTCTGTAGTAGAATGGGTAGGTAGTAAACCTGCAGGAATACACAATGGTACTGTAAATGTTACTAAAGGTGGTGTAAATGTAGAGAATGGTGCTATTACCAAAGCCGAATTTGTATTGATATGAATACCATTACAGTGCTTTGACCTTCAAGCTGGCAAAGGTAAAGAAGACCTCGAAGCTCACCTTAAAGGTACTGATCCTGAAAAAGGTAGACCACTTCTTCAATGTGAAAGATTTCCCTACAGCTTCTTTTCGTATTCAAAAAAATTTGATGGTAAAAACCCTTACTAGCGACCTTACTATCAAAGGTAAAAACTAAAGAAGTGTCTTTCCCTGCTACTGTTACTATTACCGATAACGAAGTGAGCATCGTTTCTCAACCCTTCAAAAATCAATCGTGTAGATTTTGGAGTAAACTACTGTTCTAAATCAGTGTTTGATGATTTGAAAGATAAATTCATCAATGATGATGTAGAGTTAGTAGTAAAAGCTAAAAGCTACCAAGTAAAAAAATTCTTTTCATAAATAAAAAGGCAGTTGGTAGCAACTGCCTTTTTCTATTATTCTTATGGTTGAACCTATTTCTATAATTATTATCCTTACTACGCTGGTACTTTCAGCCTTTTTCGGGCTTTGAAATAGCATACGTATCATCTAACAAAGTACATTTAGAAATCCTCAAAAACAAGAGGGTGTGATAGCCGATAATGCTTACAAAACTCACTCGAAAACCTTCCAAACTCTTGGCTACTATGCTCGTGGGTAACAATGTAGCCTTGGTAGTCTACGGGTTTGAGATGGGCAAAAGTAATGACCGCCCTTCTACCCAATTTCTTCCAAAATGTGCTTTGGCATACTATCATTTCTACTCTTATTATCCTCATCACGGCAGAGTTTATGCCTAAAGTATTCTTCCAGATTTACGCCAATCAGTTGTTGAAACTGTTTGCTATTCCTGCTTACTTTTTCTACTTGTTGTTCTACCCGCTTTCAAGTTTGGTGATGTGGATTTCGATTTTGTATTGCGAGTATTCTTCAAAACAAAAGGGGATTACGTGCCTCTTTCGTTCACTAAAGTAGAATTAGTAGACTACATCTCCGAACAGCTCGGAAAATAGTGCCTAAAAAGAGGAAATGGATAGTGAAGTGCAGATGTTCCAGAACGCTTTAGAGTTTTCGGGAGTAAAAAGCGCGTGAGATAATGATACCACGTACCGAAATAGTAGCTGTAGAACTCAATGAATCTATAGAAAATCTCATTGCTACTTTTTGTCTCTTCAGGATTCTCCAAAAATATTGATATACAACGAAAATATTGATGATATTTTGGGTTATGTCCACTCATTTGATATGTTCAAGAAACCCAAAAATATCAAAAGAGGTGCTTATTCCTATTGTAAATATTCCTGAAACTATTCAAATAAACGAAGTGTTGAATATTCTACCCGCAAACGCAAAAAGTATGGCGGTAGTACTCGATGAGTATGGCGGTACTTCGGGGATTGTAACCTTAGAGGATATTGTAGAAGAACTCTTTGGCGAAATTGAAGACGAACACGACAAAGATAACTTTATAGAAGAACAACTATCAGAAACTGAATACCTATTTTTCAGCTCGTTTGGAGGTGGAATACTCAATGAAAACCTATCACTTAGAAATTCCTGAAAGTGAAGAATACGAGACTTTAGGCGGCTTTTATAGTACTTCACAACGAGGGTATCCCCACCCAAGGTGAACTCATACAAATTCCCCATTTTCTTTTGTTATAGAGGCTTGTTCTCAAACTAAAAATAGAGACCGTAAGACTTGTAGTGAACAACGAATAATTGTTAATCAATTTGAACCAATTGTACTAATGAAAAAGACCCTTCCTTTCGGAAGAGCCTTTTTCACAATGCATATAAATACTACTACTAACTCCAAAATTAATACTTTTTAAGCTTATAAAAATTTTTATGAACTTAAAAAGTATTTGTTTTTCATAAAATTTTTGTCCTATAAATAGCTTAATAAATGATTTTTCTAGTAATTTAATTTTTCAAATTTTACTTTTAATGATGATATCTTATAGTGATTTTGATTAGCAATATTTGTTTCTCAAAAATCTTGTTTCAATGAAATAATCTTTATCTAACAATGTTTCTTATAGCAATTTTTCAGTAATTTGTTTAATTCAGTTTTTCAAGCAATTTTCAGTATAATCATTTATTATGATTTATGATGCACTTGCAAGTTTTACTAACATCCCGTCTGTTAAACTTACATTAACTATATAGAAAATAGCGTGCCAAAAAAATAGAATATGAGTAAATTACTTACTTAAGTGTTTAATTATCAGTGATAAATAAAGATTGAATATTTTGTGCTAAAAACTGATTTTAACGTTTTTGTATATACGCTACACAGAAATTTTGTATAACTTTCTCATTTTTACACGTTGTTAGCTCATACTTCTTCTCTTAAAAAATCTACGGTTACGCCTAATTTTTCAGCAATAATAGCATTGATATAGGCTGAAAGATCAGGGATTTTTACGCTTTCTAATACAGTATTAGCAAAAGCATAAGTGAGTAGGGCAGCCGCTTCTTTTGCCTATCCCACGTGTTTGTAAATAGAATAAGGAGTCTGCACTGAGAGAGCCTACGGTACAACCGTGGGAACACTTCACATCATCGGCGAAGATTTCAAGTTGGGGCTTAGTGTATACCGTTGCCTTATCGGAGAGGAGGATATTGTCGTTCTGCTGATAAGCATTCGTTTTCTGGGCGATTTGCTCTACCATTATCTTACCATTGAACACATTGGTAGCTTCATCGCTTACGATACTCTTATAATCCTGATGACTCTCACAGTTAGGATATGCGTGGTTCACCAGCGTATAATGGTCGGTGTGTTGTGAGCCTTTGAGGATGCTCAACCCTTTGAGGGTAGATTCTAAATGCTCGCCTTGGTGATAGAAATTAAGGTTGTTGCGAGTGAGTGTACCCCCAAACGAGAAGGTATGTACGCTGGCGTGGCTATTTGCTTCTTGTGAAATATAGGTGTTATCAATAAGAGAAGCGGTAAGACTATCGTTTTGCAATTTGTAATAATCGAGGAAAGCCTCTTTGGCTACAAAAGCCTCAGTTACTGCATTGGTAAGGATTGCCGTAGCTGTATCCGATAGGTTTTGGTGTACTTCAATGACTTTGAGCTGTGCATTCTCTCCCACTGCAATAATATTGCGCGGCTGGTAGCAAGTGGTTTCTCTTCTGTCGTTGAAATACAACAATTGTATAGGTTTATCTACTACTTTCCCCTTAGGTACTTCTATATAGAGCCCTTCTGAGGTAAAAGCTGTGTTGAGGGCTGTGAATATATCACCTTTTTCGGTATTGGTATTGAAGTATTTTTGATAAAGGCTTCTCCTCCCTTGTGCAACGCCTCTAATAGAGGGCTAATAGTAGCGCCTGCAATCTCTTTGCTTGACATTTCAGGGGCAGTAATAGCCGTTTACAAACACAAGCTGATAGCAATCTGCGATAGCGTACTTGTACAACACTTCGGGAGAGAGGGTTGTTTTATTGTGAATAGGTTGCCACAAACTGTAATCAGTAGCTTGGAGGTTAGAGAGTGAAGTGTATTTCCACGCTTCTACTTTTTATGTGGGAAACCTTTTTCGGCAAAGAAACTAAGGGCTTCTTTGCGAATGTCTTTTAATATATCGTCTTTATGAGGGAATGCCTCGAAGGCAGTAACCCATTTTTCTTTTAAATTCATCTTCTTAATCTTTTAATTCACTAGGTAAAGGGTATTGTGTATAACTTCTTGCAATTTGCGGCATAGCTTGCTGTAGGGTCAAGACCGAAAATTATAAGGATTTCATCTTTGATAGCTTTGTTGAAAGGAGCGCGCAAATCTCTATCACACCAGCATAAGTCCTCGCCACTGAGCATTTGCGCTAAACGATGTTTTCTATACATCTGTGGTGAAATACCATTTCCTCTATTGTTATAATCCAAATTATCGGTGAGGGTTTTGAGTTTTTGGCTCTTTTCGTCAAAGGGCGGCTTCACTCATTCCTAATTGTATCAATCCCCATTGCAAAAAAATATTTAGGACCGCCGTATAACATAAATCCATCGTCTTCAAAGTTGATGGGGAAGTCGTATTCTTCATCGGGGATAGGAACGTTGCCTATAATTTCGTATTCGCCATAGAACAAATTGTTGTCCATCATCACGTTAGAGGGCATTGTTTTCTGCTGTTGCAATACTTCTATAGCTACATTTTTTTAGTATCGGAAGCATATACAAAGAACTGTATCATCACAGCTCGACCAAAAAAAGAAATCTCCAAAAATGGTTTTTAGGAATCATATTTTCTTTTTGAATCTTATAGATATCTAAAAACCACTCTGCCAAATCCGTATTGGGTGCGATTGAGTTTAAAAACAGAAAAATATCGCCTTTTTTTGAATTTTACGTGCTTGCGTTTCTGTTGTTTAAATTCGGCTATTTCCTCTAAATGATTTGCTGGTGATTGAGCGATAAAATCAGCTATTTGCTGTGGGATAGAGGTTTGCTTTCTATCGGAAGGCTTTTTCCCAAAAAGTATCGTAAAAAGTGATTTCGGAAGTGTAGCTCGTTATTGCCAACCGGTCATTTTTTTGATTTCTACCCACACGCCAATAGGGGTGCGTTTTTTTCAAAAATGATTGGCTTGCAAAGGCACTTCTTTACCTTTTTGAGGTTTTAGGTAACAATGTTTTGCGGTTGCGTGTTGCTTCCTCGTACTGTTTTTCAATATAATTTTTCCTTTGTGGAGATGATTTGCCTTTTGATGATATCGCCGTCAAAAATACAATATGCTCTCTGGGCGGTGTTTGTCGCCTGCCAATAAAAACCCTATCCCAATGAGGTAATATAGGGTCTAAGCCTACGTATTTGCGTTGTTCGTTGTTGAGTTCAAACATACCGATTTGTCAATTTCTCGATTTGCCAATGAGCCAATGGTATATGGCGTTGCGCTCGCTATCAACTTCGGTATATCCTCCTATCAGCTCTCCGTTGTGATAGTGGAGTTCGTCGATATCGCTTACTAAAAAAACTCTTCTACCTCATCTTGATAAGGTTCAAAACCTTTGAAAAATGATTTCGTCTTCCACTGTGAGGGTACTGACATCAAAAATGTAATGCCGATTGCAATACATATCGGTAATCAGTATTTTGTCACCTTTGAAAGGTTGTGCTACAGCTCCCCAATCCTCGGAGAAATGGTGTTTTTTTGAGCGTTTTTAGCGATGGATAACTCATTACATAAAGCTCTGCCTCGTAGAAATTGGTGAATACAGCTTCTTTTTCATTGAGCATACAGCAGAAATCTACATCATTAGGCAATTGTTTGGCTACTTTTTAGTTTTTCGTTTTTCAAAAGATAACAGATAGCTCATACAACCATCTTGTCCGCCATAGAAAGTGATAACCACTTTGTTGTTAGGCAATGTTTTTCAGCTCTATATTAGCATCGTAGATTTCGTCGTCCATAGGTATAGACGCCAAAGCCTTCCCTTGCAGGTCATACACCCATACGGTGATATGTTCAGCATCGTGGCGCTCAGCAAGCCAAATTTGCTGGCGTTCTATCGCTAATAAAGCCCCAACAATAGGTTTATTGATTTCCCCAAAGCAGTTCTTTTTTTCAAAAGTGTAGAGCGAAAAATCCTTCCGACTTATTGCATACGCCTATTTGCTGATGTTCATAGTTGATAGCAAAGATGTCTTTTCTTTTTAAGAACTGAAACGCCTCAGGCAACAAAGGGTTTGTTGAGCTTTTTATGTAATCAGTAATTACCATACTAATTTACCAATTATTTAAGCCAATCATAACCTTTGGCTTCCAATTCTAAGGCGAGGTTTTTGTCGCCTGTTTTTACGATTTTACCATCGGAAAGCACGTGAACATAATCGGGGACGATGTAGTCTAAGAGGCGTTGGTAGTGGGTGATAACGAGCACTGCGTTGTTTTTCGTTTTTGAGTTTGTTCACGCCATTAGCGACAATGCGGAGGGCATCGATATCGAGACCAGAGTCGGTTTCGTCGAGGATAGCGACTTTGGGTTCGAGCATTGCCATTTGGAAGATTTCGTTGCGCTTCTTCTCACCGCCAGAGAATCCTTGGTTGAGGGAGCGAGAGAGGAAATCGGGGTTTATTTCTAAAAAGAGCTGCTTTTTCGCGTATTTTCTTGAGGAGTTCGGCAGCAGGCATATCGGGGAGTCCTTTTGCTTTTGCGACTCTCGTTGATAGCTGTTTTGATGAAGTTGGTTACAGATATACCAGGGATTTCCACTGGGTATTGGAAAGACATAAAGATACCTTTGTGAGCGCGCTCTTCAGGGGGCATCTTCTAACAGACTTTCGCCTTCTAAGAGGATATCACCCTCGGTTACCTCGAAGTTTTCGTTGCCTGAAATTACCGAAGAGAGGGTAGATTTTCCGGCTCCGTTAGGTCCCATAATAGCGTGTACTTCACCTGCTTTTATTTCTAAGTCAATCCCCTTGAGGATTTCTTTTGCCGTCCACACCTGCGTGGAGATTTTTTTATTATTAACATTTTAATTGAGTTTAGCGTTAAGGGCGCAAAGTTCCGATATTATTTTTGAATTATGCAAAATTAGGCGTTTATTTCTCATTGTGTATTGCGTCACAAAGGCGGAATATCAGTAGTTGTTTTATAGATAGAAATGAGGCTTCGTCTTGCCAAGTTTGGGCGTATTGACGCAGGCGTTCTGCTCCTTCGTCCCAATCTTCATTGTTTAACAAGCACTCGGTTACATATCCGCTTTTTGTACGTGCTACAAAAACATTTTAGCGACTGGATACGGTATTCGGTAGTGAATTTTTGAGGTATAATGTCTATCAAAAGGTTATAGAAATCTCTTTCATTGCGAGGGCGTTTGCCATTTTCCTAACAAATATAGGGTTGCCTATAGAGGTATGCCAATGATAATTGTCCCGATAGATATCGCAACCTTTATCAAAAAGCAACCCAAGCTATTGATGATGGTTTGGAATGTAGTAGAAAGGTAATTTTCTATGAATGAATCTATCTTTTCCTCATCGGTATCACCAAAAACCTGCTATATTATCCAAAATTCCTTGTGGGAAAAAACCATCCTCTAAATAAGTGCCTATATGCATTGGCAACACACTTTTATGAATATCGGGGGTGATAGGGATAGGATCGAGCTCAATACGCATTTTGTCGCCTATTCGTATCATAAGATTGAGCAAATCTGGAGTGGCGTCGTACCCTTGATCTCTTATCTGTTTTAGAAAGTTCTAAAAGTATTATTTCTTCCATAATATCTAAATTTTATTAGCTTAGTTTTTCTAAAAACTCTAAAAAAACTACTTGCTACTTTGCGCCATTTCCACTGACCTGCACCGTGGGGAGCTTTGTAGATAGGCGTATCGTTGCCGTCACTTTTGGAAAGGTCAAGTATATAAGGGGTCGGCATCTTTATCGGCGATTACGAGCCAATAGGCTTTCCAATCGGGGAAGAGTTCATCATCAGGGACTACTGAAAGCATAACCACATTGATGCTTTATTAAAGTATTAGCACCATACAAATTGATGCCCTTGAGGAAGGCATCACTGGCAGGCAAAAGCGCTCTAAGAAAGTGAGGTAGACAGCAGGCAGTTCCCAACGCGTTTTAATATTGTTGATAACTTGCTTTTCGGGGACTTCAAAAATAGCGCGGTTGTATTGATATGATTTTACGTGCCAAAACGCTCTCTCTTTTGCTAAAACCTGTTCTATTTTAGCCATTGCCTTTTCTAAGTCGGTTTGTGGATTTTGTAGCAAAAAGGAAACTCGCTGTGTGCTTGTTTTCTTGGGTAACCTTGCGCCTGCCATTCAAGTACTTTTTCCATAGGCAAGGCTTGCCAATAAGCAGGGTCGGAGGGGAGGTCGTTATTAAAAGGCTGTCCGCTATGTTCAGCTAAGGCGATGATAACGCTTCCTTTATTTTCTTTGCTATCCTCCTTTTTGCAAGTAGTCTACCAAAAAGGATAGCACTTGTCGCCCTCTACTTTCAGCAGTCCGCTAAAAAGCCCAATAGGGTAAGCCTTGGGTTATCATTTTTGTAGAAGAAAGGTGCGAGCGCAGTGTCGTTTTCGGTCACAAGTTCCGAGATACGTGCGATTACAAAGTTGCGAGCGTGGGTAATTTTGCTTTCTTTTTACTGCTCGTACTAAGGTCTGTAAGGTTTCTTGACGCATTTTCTCGCCGTACTTCTTCACTATTTTTCTTACCAATTCGTGATACTCACTGCCATCGGTAGTGGTGAGGGAGTTTTTGAGAGAGGTCGCTGAAATCTTTTTCTTGTTTACTCATTGTTTGCTTCTTCAAAAGTTACGGTTACATTGGGGAATTGCTTCAGCGCCTCAATACGCTCTTTGAAAGCGCCTAAAAATATACTCTTCCCAAGGAACGCCATACTGGTCGTTGTAGTACAATTGCATTTTTCTTGCTGTACTCTAAGCGGTCGGTAACAGCTTTGTTTTGTCGCCAATTCAGCGCTTTGAGGGCATCATACACTTTGTCGTTTTTGGCAGGGATAGGACTTACCCCACATAGAGCGTTCCGTCTATATATCGCGGAGGGGTACTTTCTACCTCATTTTCAGTTGTATATACAAAGGTCTTTTCGCCTGCTATGGGGATATACTGTTGCAGGAGTTGTGCCAGTTCTTCATCGGATAATAATCCTTGATAGGTTTGGGTAGAACGTGGCAACACACGTGTGAAATCGGTGAGTTTCCGGCTGTAAACATCTTGTATTACTTGCCGTTGCGCCTCGTTGCTTATGTAAGGCAGGTGGCTTTGTAGCAGGCGGGTGATGTTTTCGTAGAAATCACCTTCACTGCGCACGAGCGACCCCTCATATATATCGTTCACTGAGTTGAGCATCTCATAGAAAAAGAAGTCTTCGAGGGTGTTTGCTAATAGTTCAGCCTCGTCAGAATCGTGTTGTAGCAAGACTATGGGAGGAGTGGGTTTAGGAGCGTTTTGGTCGTACAAAAAGCAATAATAATCACCACCCCTGTTTCTCCGAATGGGATAAAAAAGGTAATCGGGATTGATGCTGAACCAACTGTCCTCGCCGTTGAGTTCTTCAACAGTTTCGGCAATATTAGTAAGTGGGATTAACTCAAAATCACCGCTGTACAAAAAAAGCGGTGGGTGATTTTTAAGTCGTGGATATACTTCTTTACTCCAATGTGAAGTGTATTCGCCTATATCGAGCATTTGGTCAACATAAAAGCCGATGATATAGTTCAGGATATTGAAATTGGTATTGTTGTTCTAAGGTTTTTAAGATGTTCATTGTTTCTTAAGCTTTTATACTTTTTATTCTTCTTATTTTCTAAGGTTTTTAAATTATATATGTTACTTTTTAACCTTTAAAAATTCATCAATAATCTTGCCTTATCAACAAAATTATAAAAACTCTTCAATTTGATTTTCTGAAAAAGCCTTTTTCCTTCTAAAAGCTCTAGGACAAATAGAAAAAAATATTCAAATCTCGTTTTTCATTGTTCTTTAGAATAGATATGTCCTTGTCAAGAATTTGATATAAAAGTCTTCTTTTTCATAGTTAGCTAATATATCATTAATATATTCCTCTTGCGAAGAATATTTTTTTGTTTTTAGGAAAAATACTTTCTAACTGCCAAAAAGGAATCTTTTTCAATTTTATTTTGAATTTCTTTCGCATTGAGTCCATTTCCTTTTCAATAAGATTTATTAATTCATTATCAAAGTCTAAGGCTTTTTAACATAAGGAGGAAATTAGTAAATTAGCTAATCTGCTAATTTGTGAACGTGAATAGCATCAGCTTGGTGGAGGGGTGACGGTAATATCGGTGATTTGAATTTTGTCGGGCAGATTGACGATATAGGCGATAGTATCGGCAATATCTTCGGCATATAGGGGCGTGATGCCTTTGTATACATTATCTGCTTTCTGCTGGTCGCCCTTGAAACGCACCTTGCTGAAATTGGTCTCTACCAACCCTGGTTTTTACGTTGGTTACCTTTATATTTTTGTCCATTAGCTCTATGCGCATCGCATCGCTGAGGGCTCTTACGGCAAACTTGGTCGCGCAATAAATACTGCCATTAGGGTAGGATATTTCTCCCGCTACCGACCCTACATTTTACAATCGTTCCCACCTTGCCTGTGGCAATCATTAGCGGAATCACACTGTTGGCGATATAGGGTAAACCCTTTGATATTAGTGTCTATCATCTGGTCTATATCTTCTATCGCGTAGGTGTGGAGGTGTTGCAATCCTATTGCCAAGCCCGCATTGTTGATGAGGATATCTATTTGTTGCCATTTTTCGGGTAAGGATTGGATATTTTTCGCCACCTCTTGGTAGTTTCTCACATCGAAAGCTAAGGTAATGACCTCTATAGCGTGTTCTTTTTCGAGTTGGTTTTTCAGTTCTGTCAATACCTCAACCCCTACGAGCGCAGAGAATAAGGTTTACGCCCATTTGTGCCAATTTTTTTCGGCTACTGCTTTACCTATCCCGCTACTGGCGCCCGAGATAAAAGCAATTTTTTTCCTTTGATACGATTTAGTTCCATTTGTTTAGATTTTTTAAGTGTTGGGTTTTAGAATATTTCACTTTTAGAAAATTATTCTTTTTCTTAAATAGGCTATTTCTTTCTGCAACTGAGCAATTAAATCATCTTTTAGATTTGATGAGTAGTTCAGTTATTTCCTTATTTTCTTGGTAAAAATGTTCTATTTTTTTGTTGGTATACAGCATCGTTATGGTAATTGTTCTGTACCATTTGTTGTTTTTTTCTAAATCGAGCAATTCTCCTACGAGGGATTTCTAATATCATAGAAATTTGAAAGAGTCTTTCTACTGATAGTTTAGTTTCTCCTATTTCCAATTTGCGATAAGCAGGCACAGAGAGGTGTAATTCCTCCGCCATATTTTCATAAGAATACCCTTTTTAGTTCTTTTCTTGTACAATTTTATTGATAACTTTTTCTATATCCATCATAATAAGTTAATGATTTGAGAGGCAAAAAGTAAAAAAATATTATCGAAAAAAAGTAAAAATATTTTTTTGAAAAAGTTTAAATAGAATATTGTTTTAAACACTTACTTTTTGCACCATTAAAATCATTTAAAAAAACCATAAAACAATGAAGAACTTTCTATTATTTCTAATTTTTGGAATGGGATTAATGTCTTGTTCTGATAATCTAACAACTTCTAAAACTGACAAGCTAATAAAAGAAGCTTTAGCCGAAACAACTCCTTTTTATGGGGTAGCACGTGTAGTTACAGGTGAAAGAAAAATATATTCTTAAAGAAGAATTAGCTACTTATGAAAAATTAGCTCAAGAAGGTTATATCACTATGAAAAAGTCGGATTCACCTCTTAGTAATGATACATACGATATAACTTTTAATGACAAATCTCAGCCCTTTATAATTGCTAAAAAGTTATGATGGTTATTATATGCGAGCCTATACCCTTGTGTTCGATAAAACCGATGAAATACAAATAATAATGCAGAACAAAGCACGTGTAAAGGCTATTTTTGAGAAAGAAGAAAGGACTCCTTTCTACAATCTATCTTTTTTTAGCTAAGGAGGATACCTATATGAGAACCTTTTACCTTTGATAAAAACAGAAAATAAAGGTTGGGTAACGCATAGTGTGCTTCCTATGCTCAGACTTTCAAAAGGAATTGCTCAAAAAGAACAATAATTAAAACAAGTATATAAACTGATGAAAAATCTATTTTTTTAATGCTATTTGCTACCTTATCTTTATAGGGTATGCTCAAACCAATAGTGATTGGGAAAAAGTAATTATCACTCGTAATCCTGAAGATATTAAAGATTAAAACGTTTGAATGATGTTTCTGCCGAAACGAGTAGATTGTATGGGAAGCAATCTAAATTGCGAGATGAAACTACTAAGAAAAATCAAACAAGAGGCAGCTAAAAATAGGTGCTACTATAGTACTTATCACAGTTGATAATTTTTGCGATGACACCTATCAATAACGTGAATATGGTAGGGACTGCTTATAGTGGTGAAGTTTCTCAACAAGAAGAAAAAGTTCCTCAAAAAGTAGAAGTGAGTGGAGAAAAAAGTATCAGAAGAAGATATTATTATTACACGAAATCCTGAAGATATTAAGGGATTAACACGTTTGGGAGATGTATCATCAGAAGCAAGTAGACTTTATGGAAAAACAATCTAAATTACGAGATGAAGCAACCAAAAAAATTAAAGAAAGAAGCTGCAAAATTAGGAGCGAGTATAGTGCTCATCACAGTTGATAATTTTGCAATGACCCCAATCAACAATGTAAATATGGTAGGAACAGCTTATAAAAAATAATCTGCTATCATAATAATATCTAACTTTTGCCAAAAGTTTTTGCCTATGAGGATCGCACTTTTTGGCAAAGTATTCTATCTAATCCCATATCTTCTTCATTACCTCCTCCACAGTAGGCTCGTGATACTTACCCTCTTTTATCCTTAGTGGTATTGAACACAGTAGGGTCGAAGTGCGGACAGTTGAGCGCTAAAAAACTTATAAAAAGTATTGATGTGCGTAGAACATATAAGGCATAAACTCCTCCTGAAAGTCGTTTTTCGCACTCAAATTCATTGTCTATGATGATACGTACAAAAAGCAGCGATATCTTCACGAGTAAGGTTGTTATGCTTTTACAGGGTCGGGCATAGCCAAATCAAAGGTAAAAACCTCAATACCATTGCCTTCCCACCATTCCACAGCCAAGTATCGGAAGGTCTTTGCCCGTAAAGCTCACTAAGATATTGCTCCATCGCCTTGTATTCTTTATCAAATACTTCCTCGGAGTGTCTTCACTTTGGGCATCCCAAAGGCTTCGTAGTCTTGTAAGCGTTTTAGTATAAGCGGGTACAGCTTTTCTGCTGTTGCAAAATCAGGGGCATAGTTCTTTTTCTTAGTGTATTCATTTAATTCAAAAATATGCTACAAAAGGTACTAATAATTTGTGAAATATTACTATTTTGCAATGAAAATCAGTATAGGAGATTTATAAATGAAGAATTTAGAACTTAAAATCCCACCTGCTGCAGTATGGTTTATCTGTGCTTTGATAATGTGGGTACTTGCTCGTTTGTTGCCTTTTGGCGCATTGCCCCTCACTTGCCTGTAGTGGCTATGGTTGTTGCAGGGATAGGTATAGGAGTTGGATTAGCTAGTCTTTGGAGTTTTCACAAAAGTCCGCACTACTATCAATCCTCTTGAGCCATCGCAGGCTACTCATTTTGTTTCAAAAGGGGTATACTAACTGAGTCGCAACCCTATGTACGTAGGCTTGGCTTGCTGTTTGCTCGCTTGGGCGATATGGCTCTCTTATCTTTTAACTTGGATAGGGATACCTCTATTTATGGTCTATATGACGTGTTTTCAAATCATTCCAGAAGAGCGCGTCTCAGACTGAAATTTGGCAAAGAATACGAAAAACTATTGCCTAAAAAGTACGCCGTTGGCTATAAAAATTTAATTAGCAAACTATCTAATTATAGCTTCTTCTTCCTTCTTTGATATAGAATATTTCGTGGTAAGCGGTATTGAACCAACCATCTTCTATCATATAAATAAATTGCTCCCAAAGACTTCCTTCCTCTAATAATTCAGGATGAAGTTCGTGGATAGCCTTGGTTAGTTTGCTGGGCAACTTTATCCAGTGCTGCAAAAAGTTTTTCTTGGGTAGAAGTATCGGTACCTTTAAGCTGAAATACCCCTGCTAACAACCAACTATAACTTTTTGATAAACTCGTCCAGCGAATGATTCACCCATACCACTGGGGGCGTCGGTATAATCGTTATTGGTAGAGAGTAAGCATACATTCCCCTTAGCATTCAATGCAAAATAACCATAACAACATTTTCCAAAACACTGGAAGTGTTCCCCTTCTAGTTGCATAGAGACAAGCTCATCGGGAAAGCGAATGAAGTAAAAACCCCATTTTGTGGGTAGTCATTCAGGAGGGCAAACTTGTTTTGCAGTACCTCATCAGGCTCATTAGCTGGGGTTGAGGGAGGGTGTAACTCAGCGGTAATGCCCGCTTGGTGTAGAGCTTCTATATCGTCTTTTGTAAAACTAAGCATATTTCTTCTCTATTCTTTTTGCAATAGTTTTTCCTGTGTTTTTGTAATAGGCTTCTGTAAAGGAGAGGCTTTGAGGTAGGGTATATCGCTCTTGTCGCCAAACGCTTGAAAAGCATACAGTAGCACTACACATTAGCACTTCGTTCTTTTTGTTTGAGCAAAAGCCTGATGATTTTCTTTAAGACAGGTACAAAAGCCTCGTGAAGGTCTTGGCTTGCCTTCTCGCCTTTGAGTTGGTGTGAAATACAACAAAGTGAATAGACATATTTTTTCACAAAGCCTCCTGCTCATCAGTGATTTTGTCAGAGAAATTTTGGGCAATTTCCAAAAAGAAGGAAGCGCTTCCTCAACGGGCAACTCTTCTAGCACTCCAAAGACGATGCTGAAAAAGTCTTTACGCTCATTAAGAACTTTTACAAGACCCTACGTACCTTCTTCTAAATAAATGCAAAGGGCATCTACCCACGAGGCGAAAGGCACGATAAGCTCATCGTTCAGTGGTTGCCAATGGTATTGCGCTACCATTTCCTGCAAGGGAGTAATATATTCCTTTATTAGGCGTTTTGAGAATTTTTAGGAGGTGTTCTACCTCTAAATTTCCTTTTTCTCCAACTGATGGAGCTTTTTGATGTGTTTTGCTACTGCTTCGGTCATATTTTTTTAATAATTTAAAGGGACTTATAAAAGCTATTTGCGTGGTAAAGTCCACCATCTTTTAAAACAGGTATCGGTGGAGTGCCCTATTGAGGATAATTGTTGCTAAAAATACAATTATTAGATTTCTATCATCGTGCAAATATTCCTTTACTGGAAAAAATAGTTTCTTCTTTTTAGCTAAATAAGCATACTCCTCATTAGGCTTGTACCAAATGTATATATAGTTTTATCATTTTCCTTTTTGAACATAGTTATAAAAAGTACCTTTTTCAATATTCACAATTTCAATAGTAGTTTTACCCTTGTTCACTTGGTTTGAATAAGCCTGCCGAGGGTAGCGTGGAGTCCCTTTTCATAGTAGAATATATGACAGAATCAAGTGTTACAAACCTTTTTGGTATAGGTATCGGGATTAAAGATCATATCACGATGCTGTACAAATGAAATTATCATTATTATCAAACCTCCAATAATCATAGGAAGTAAAGCAGCATAGGAAAAGAGATAAATATATGTTAGTATTTTCTTTTTCATAAAAGATAGATTTCTTTTTAAAAACTCTTCAAAATCGTTACTATACTATCATTGATAGTGCAAAAATAGCTAACTTAATGTCCATAAGCCTTTGGCTTTTAGTTCATTAATTCAGCTTCTGAGACTACTTGAAAATCATCGTCATCATCGTCATCGTCGTAGGGAAGTGTAACCCCATTCCAAGCCAAAGTTTTTCCATAGCATCTAAAAGAGTATCAAATAACTCTTGTTGAGCACTCTCTATAAAAATAGCAGTGGCTCGGTTTGTGACTTAGTGTATGTGCAAGGGTAATGACTATTTCAAAATCGGTATTGGTAAGGTGCGTTGTCCTTCCCAACTGAGAGAGGTGAGTTCGGTATATTGTTTTTCTATATGGGCAACTGCTCCTGTGGGTACTTCAAAAGTCTTCCATTTTCCAACCGCCCATTGCATTAGCATTGTAACGCAAAGCCTCCCATCACACCGTTGTAAATAGCTATGTACAGCCAAAAAGTCGGAGAGTGTTTGAGTTTCTAATACCCAATCTGGGTCGGTTTCTGAGCCGTAATTTCCCAAACGGGCGGATTGGGGTTGGTTAAATCTTCTTTTGCGAGTGCCCACAATACCACCCCTTGGTTTTTCTTCACAAAAAGCATAAGTAATCCCCTGCAAAGTACAACTGCTGGGGCGTTGCTAAACTGTTAAACGACTGGTTTACGCTTTTTTTGTTGCCCCTAACTGTAAGTAATACGCTCGGAACTCCTCAGGTAAGGTGATGTGTAAGCGTTTTTCAGCTTTTAACAACTGTGCTTCCGAGAAGCCTTTGCAGTTCTTTGGTGTGAGATTGTATAGTTTTTAATGTTTTTCCATATTAATATTTCAATAAATAAAAAGCCCCATATCATATTGCTAAATTCTCCTGCTACACAAAGCTGTGTGTATCGCCGTTTATCACTACTTTATAAAAGGCAAAAAGACCTTTCGGCGTGATGAGAGGGTCTGTTACTTTTACATATTCTCCGTTTCTTGCCATTTGTAGTCAAAATATATTTACGCCAAAGAGTTTTACCTCGCCTTCTACTCCCGAGGGTTTCAAACTGCCAAGTTTTTCTTTAAATAATTTCATCCGTTAATGATTAGTTCTAAAAACTTCGGTGGTACTTCATCTGTAAGCCAAACCCCATTGGCAGAGAGGTAAAAACATACCCTGCCTTATGCATTGCCTTTGTATTTACTTTAAAAAATGACGGGCTTGCCGTGTCGGGCACCTACTTTGGTTGCGGTTGCTATATCAATGCTGAGGTGTACGTGTTGGCGGGTTTGCTTTTGGAGTCCGCTTTTGAGAATGCTCTCTACAAACCTGCTGGCAGTGCCGTGATACAAATATTCAGGAGGTGTTTGGGGCTGTAATTCTAATGTTACGGCAAGCGAATGCCCTTGATTGGCGCGTATTTTTGTGTTATCCTCGCTAAAAAGCATATCGCTGTTTGCTATCGGTAGCAACGATTTCTTCCAACATTTTAAGGCTGAACACTGGAAATTTACGCTTCATATTCTTAATGAGCATATTCACCCTCAGCCCAACCGTGTGTGTCGAGGCTAATACCAATCGCCTCAGGGTGGTGTCGCAGTACCAAACTGAGAAACTTGCTCTCTTTTTATGTTTTTCAATCATTTTTTTGTGAGGGGTAGCGAGTAAAAATATTGCGGTAAAATATAAAATTGTTTATTTAAGGTTGCATCTATTTCTTTTAGAAGAATGTAGCGTTTTCTTTCTTATCGATGTGAGTTTCTAAATTCTCTTCAGCAAGATAAAAAGGTACATTATAAGAATACAAGATGTGTTCTGCATTTTTAGCTGCTTGTTAAAACTAAAACGATAAGTTTCTTTTACCCATTTCTCCTAAAAATTTCACTCTCTATAATAGTATCAGTCGTGATTTTATTTATATACAAACGAATTTCTTCTCCCTCTGTTGAAGAGTCTAACATAATAGTATCTTTCAGCATTTTGCAATGAATCTATAGGTGCTTCCACAGAAGATACTTCTGTATGCTGACTATTGTTTTGATAATTGCAGCCTACTATCCATACGGGGAACAAAAATAGTTGCACATTTTAGTAAGAATTTTGTCATATTGATTGTTTTTGATCTATTTCAAATATTTTTACGAGCCTATAACCTTGCAAAGACACAATAACTAACTCCAAAAACTTCGGTAGTATTTTATCTATGATCCATAGTCTATTGACAGAGAGGTAGAATATTCTTTAAACAAACACCAATCCCTGTTTGCTGTAAGTAATAGTTCTTCCCTACTTGTTCTTTTTGCCTTGTCGGAAATCCAAAAATCGGGTTTGAGCAATTGCTCTCCTTTCATCATCTTTTGCTTTATGGCTGATTTTCTTAATCTGCTTGATGATATCCTCGAAAAACTATATACTTCTTGAAAATCAGAAGGTTTAGTAAAAAAATCAAAAGGTTGAAAAATGGTTTTGCTTTCCTTTACACCACCTTCAACCCTTGATTATTATTTAAAAACCTATTGTTTAAACACGTTGTTTTCTCTATTGATATCCACACTTCTGTTGTTAGGGTCTAGCACTATGCTTTGGATATCACTCAGTGGCATATCAAGCTCAAAAGTGTAAGTGAGGTTACCCCAGCCCCAAGCAGGGAGTACAAGGCGAGAGTAAGCAGGATAAGTATTAGGGTTTTTCGCCGTAAGTCATTCGCGAAGGTACATATACATATTGAGTTTTTCCAGCTTTATCAGTTACAAAAAGGTCGATAGAGAGGCAATCTGCCTAAACGCTTGAGGGTAACGCTAGTTTTATTACCTTTGGCAGTCACCTTGTCGATAGCGTAATCGGCTACGTGGTCAGTTTGCATAAACTCGTTGAGGAACCACTGCAATTGCAAACCCGATACTTTTTCGGCAATGCGAATAAAATCGTTAGGAGTAGGGTTTTTGAAAGCAAATTCGCGGTAGTAACGTTTGAGAGTTTTTAGTAGTGCCTCATTACCCATTAGGTAATCTAACTGGGTGAGAAACAACTGACCTTTGTAATAAGCGGCAATGCTATAGGCGTAGTTGGTCGCATAACGATCGGAATGAGTGATAGTAGGTTCTTGCAATCTCGATTTCACCAAATTGAAGTAGCCCTCATAAGCATCTTCAAAAGGGTATTCGTTTTGAGGGATAAGTCCTAAAACTTGTTGTTCAGCAAGGGTTTGTATATACGAAGTAAAGCCCTCGTCCATCCACGGATAAGCAGCTTCATCAGTAGCTAAAAGGTGTTGAAACCAAGCGTGAGCCAATTCGTGAGTGGCTGTGCCTACTAATTTTTCATATTTTTCACCACCTACCATAAGGGTACATTGTGCGTATTCCATACCGCCGTCACCACCTTGGATAAAAAGAGTATTGAGGCCAAGGGTAAGCACCGATGAGCTTGTTGAAAAAAATCAAATACTTTTAGCATATCAGGCTGAATGCGTTTCCAAGTTTCAGGATATTTTTTTGTAGAAGAAGTGCATAGTTTTACCATCGCTGAGTTTGTGTTTGTCGTGAACAAACTGAGGGTCAACAGCCCAAGTAAAATCGTGTACACGTTCAGCGACAAAGTGCCAAGTTCTGGTTTTAGCTTTTTAGGGTAGGGCAGGAACTTTTATCCCTTCATCTTCATAGCCAAAGCCTATTTCATTAGCGTTTTGGAGTATACCGAACCAGCTACCACATAGGTTTTTGTCCAAGGTGATTTTTACATCAAAAATTACCCCAAAACGCCATAGAACTCACGTCCTAAGTATTCGGTGGTGTGCCAACCTTGGTGATCGTAAGCCACCATTTTGGGGTACCATTGTGCCATTGAAAGAGCTACACCATCGGGGTTGTTGCGCCCCTGCACGGCGTATCATTACGGGCAACTGACCTTCAAAAGTCATATCGAGCACAGTTTTGCTATGAGGGAGGATAGGGGAGGGAAGGTAACTTTCAAAATAGTACTCTCGTGAGTGAAAGTTGCTTTTTGCCCATCTTGAGTCATAGCTGTAATCCGCAAAGAGCCTATTTCGGAAGGTGATAGTTTGGCAATTCTACTCTCGTAGACAGGTTTTTGTTTAGTACCTACGTTGTTAGCCATACGTCTATCGGGGTCGGGGAGAGCTTGCAAGTTGCTGTCCATCTCGCTATTAGGCTGAAAAGCATTGTAGTAGAGGTGATAGAACACCACGCGAAGAGTGTCGGGGAGTTGTTCGTATACGTGAGTTTTTGAGTGCCTTTGTACTGAAAGGTTTTTCACGTCCATTGTTACGTCCATTTTGGTAATCAGCTTGTTGTTGCTAAGGATTGTCTTTGCGCACTTTACATTCAGCGCAAAAGCGAAGCCACAAAGGGCTAATAGCATTTTTTTCTCATCAGATGAATTGTTTTTAGTTTTTAGAAAGCGCAAAAGATAAAGGTTAATTTGCTCATTTCAAATTTGCTCATTAGCAAATTCTTTACTACCTTTGTCGCCTCAATTATTGTTAATTATTCATTGTCAATTGTTAATTGAAATATTATGGATTTTTATTTTCTGTTGATGCCCTTGTGGCACTCCTTACCCTTACTTTCCTCGAAATCGTTTTTGGGGATTGATAATGTGATATTTATCTCTATCGTTACAGGTAAATTACCCGAAAACCAACGCAAACGTGCTACTCGCTTGGGACTCTTCTTGGCAATGTTTATGCGTATAGGGTTTGCTATTGGGAATTTCCTTCCCTCATTCGCCTCAAAGACCCGCTTATCAGTTTTGATTGGGGTTGGTTCTCAGCACATTTCAACGGACAAGCACTGATACTTCTCGCGGGAGGTATTTTCTTACTCTACAAATCAACTAAAAGAAATTCACGCTAAAAGTAAATCATATAGAACACGTTACCGAATCGGAACAGCCTCAAGCGCGACAACAGGCTTCTTTTTAGCGGAGTTATCGTGCAAATCTTACTGATAGACATCATCTTTTCAATAGATAGTATCCTCACAGCTGTGGGAATGACTAATGGATTGGAAGGTGCAATTTACCTAATGATTATCGCTGTAATCCTTTTCAGTGGCAATAATGATGCTCTTTGCTAACCCAGTAGGTAATTTTGTGAACCGCAATCCGTCAATCCAAATATTAGCACTTTCATTCCTGATACTCATTGGCTTTATGCTTATCACTGAGAGTATGCACCTATCAGAAGCGGTACTCGCTGGACAAACGGTAGGGGCAGTGCCTAAGGGCTATTTATACTTTGCCATTGCCTTCTCATTGGGCGTTGAGTTTTTGAATATGAGAATGCGGAAGAAGACTAATAACTAAAAAATAAAAAGATATGAATGCAATTTTAACCACTCCTCCACAAGGTATTTCTTTGGAAAAATGCTATGAATATCCTTAAAAAGTCTTAACTTTAATATTGTTGATGTTAAAAAAATTAAAGAAGGAAGAGAAAGAGATTCCTAATCAAGAAACCAAAGAAGCTATGGCTGAAGCAGAAAGGTTGATAAAGGACAAAGATACACCTTTCTTTTTGATGATGTTGATGCGTTTTTTATCGTTCTTAAAAAACTAAGATTATGGAGTCTACAGAAACTAAAAAGAAGATGAGTATAAGTATCAGTTATTCTCTTCTACAAGTTTTAAGAAGGATTATAAGAAGTTTTTTTGAATGATAAGGTAAGAATAGCTAAGATAGATGATACTATCAAACAGTTAAGAATTGGAGGTGTAGAACAGTTACCTCTAAAATGAAAGCTCATTTTTAACAGGAAAATACAAAGGTCATTTAGAATGTCATATAGAGCCAGATTTACTCATTATTTGGCTACAATATGATGAAGAACAAAAGAGAATTGTTCTTACCCGTTTAGGCTCACATTCAGAACTTTTTAAAAAGTAAGAAAATGAAAGTATACACCAAATGCAAACATTGCGCTGAAGAACTATTTTTGCGCTACAGAAGCTACTGACCGTGTGGGTTTGCGATGCGAGAGGGGAAGAAAAAAATCACTCGTCTGCCTAACTGTAACCGCCGTTTTACTTATGAACCCAACGATTTCCGCGCCAAACCCTCAAAAATAGGGCAAATAGTAGCCTTAGCAATTCTCATTTTGGGAGTGCCTGCTCTTATCTATGCTTTTGCGGGAAAGAACTACATAGTATTAGGGAGGTTATTTTGCTGATTCCGTGGGCTGTTTATGCGATTATCACCCAACAAGACCGCAGTAGAGTAAGCAGTTTTAACCAAGTGCTTTTTAGAAGAAAGTCGCAACGAGAATAACTTACCAGAAAAATATAAAGCAATACATATTAGAACATCTTGATGGGTTTGCTGAAGTTGTATAAGTTATAAAAACAAAACCCGATAGTTTGATTGCTCAGAGACCTATCGGGAATAAAACTGGAGAGCAAAAAATACGAATAATTTTAGAAACAACAAAAATATAATGGTTTTTGATGATTTTAAAGGTGTTATTTCAGAGCAACGTATGAATAGATATCTTTTTTTCTGTAAACAATAACACGCGTAATGCACAAACTCTCTACAGGAAAAATCTAAAAACTCTCACAAGAAATGTTTACTATTATTTCTTGTTTTGAAGTAACTTTACGAAATAAGATAAACAAACATTATACTTCTCTATATGGTGTTGAGTGGCTGTCTGGTTTTATTTATGAAGGAGGAAGATTTGATACACCATCTACAAAAAGAACTCAAAAATATTATTCGTTTTGCAAAAAAATAAATTAGGTGCTGATTATACACATTTACAAGTTGATAGCAGAATTAGATTTTGGTTTTGTGGAGATATTTATTTTGCACGTCCTCAATTTGTAGCAGGAGGACAGAATTTATTACAGATTTTTCCTTCTAAACCACGCAGTTCAGTTTCTATGCAATATAATAATACTTATATTTTTAACGAACTTACAAAAAAATCAATGAACTTAGAAACAGAATAGCCCATCACGAACCAATATGTTTCAAAAAAATAATACTGCTGTTATTGATACTAACTACATAAGACAGATATACAATTTGATTTTTACAATTATTTACTTGGATGAATATCAATGCTGCTGAACTACTTTATGGTTTTAGATCATATTCAAAATGTTTGTAATGAAATTGATAAATTAAAAATTAGTAAAAACAATGAACAATATTTTGGGATATGATACTATAAAGAACTATTTAAAAGCCAGTGTGGAAGCAGGTCGCATTCCACACGCTCAGTTATTTGTCGCTGGCGAAGGACAAGGTGGACTGCCAATGGCAATCGCCTACGCAACTCTCATCCTCTCGCACGACAACCCTAAAGCAAAAAGCCCAATGCGCCCAACTCGCTCACCCCGACCTCCATTTTGCTTTCCCTACAGCGACTAATGATAAGGTGAAAAAGACCCTATTAGCTCGCTCTTTATGGATGAATAGCGCACTTTTTGTAAAAGAACAACCTTATGGTTCTCTCTTTGATTGGTTTGTGTTCCTTGATATTGATAAAAAAACAAGCTAACATAGGGGGTAAACGAGGCTAAAAAAGTACCAATAAATTAGCCCTGAAATCGTTTGAAGGAGGTTATAAGATAATGATTATCTGGATGGCAGAGAAAAATGAATCCCGAAGCCTCTAACAAGCTCCTCAAACTCCTAGAAGAACCTGCCGATAAAACGGTCTTTCTCTTAGTTGTAGAAGATGAAAATGCCTTGTTAGACACTATCAAATCGCGTTGCCAAATTCTGCGCTTTCCGCCACTCAGTGAAAAGCTATCAAGGAAGCACTCATCACACGTGGTTTAGCTGATGCCGAAGCAACCAAAATAGCCCTCCGCGCTCAAGGAAACTTTAACAAAGCCCTCCAACTGATGGACAACAAAGAAAGTGAAGAAGCAACCTTTGAACGTTGGTTTTATTGCGTGGGTGCGTACTGCCTATCGTGCGCGTGGCAACAAAGCCTCTATACAAGGACTCTTGCAGTGGAGTGACGAAATCAATACCGTTGGGTAGAAACACAAAAAACAGTTTTTGCAGTACTGCGCTGAGGGTATTTAGGCAAGCACTTCTGTTGAACTACAAAGCTAATAGTTTAGTGTATATGCAGTTTGCCGACCCTACTTTTCAGCTTGCCAAATTTTGCCCCTTTTATTCACGGCAACAATATCGAGGCAATACACAACCTCCTCGAAGAAGCTCAGTTACATCGTAGAGCGCAATGGTAGTGGGAAAAATTATTTTTCACCGATTTAGCAATTAAACTCACCCGACTATTACACTCCCTAATAACTGAAATCTGACCCCTAACACCTAACAAATTATGCTCAAAAGCAATTTCCCCCATCGATGGTCGTTATGCTGATAAAACGACCTCACTTGTGCCTTTCTTTTCCGAAATGGCACTTATTCGTTATCGCGTGCAAGTGGAGTAGAGTACTTCATCGCTCTATGCCAACTACCCTTGCCTCAACTCGCCGATTTCCCTAAGGAAAGATATGCCGACCTTAGAAAACTCTACCAAAAATTTTCACCGAAGAGGAAGCTCTAAAAGTAAAAGAAATAGAACGAACTACTAATCACGATGTGAAAGCAGTAGAATATTTCATTAAAGAGGCTTTTGATTATCTACAATTGCAAGACTATAAGGAGTTTATCCACTTTGGTCTTACCTCCCAAGATATTAATAATACCGCTATTCCGCTTAGCATCAAAGAAGCTGTACAACAAGTGTATTTGCCCGATTTAGAGCAATTGCTCAACAAACTGAGAAATTTAGTAGTTCAATGGAAAGATGTACCATTATTAGCACGAACCCACGGTCAGCCGGCATCTCCTACGCGTTTGGGCAAGGAATTCGAGGTGTTTGTCGTTCGTATGGAACAGCAGTTACAAAACCTTATCGCAGTGCCTTATGCTGCCAAATTTGGGGGAGCAACCGGTAACTACAACGCTCATAAAGTAGCCTATCCTAATATCGATTGGAAGGCTTTCGGCACTCGCTTTGTAGAGAAATATTGGTATTACACCACTCATTCCCTACTACCCAAATTGAGCATTACGACCATTTAGCCGCTCTTTTTGATGCGCTCAAACGCATCAATACCATCCTCATCGATTTGAATCGCGATATTTGGACGTATATCTCTATGGATTACTTCAAACAACAGATAAAAGCAGGCGAGGTAGGTTCTTCGGCTATGCCTCATAAAGTAAATCCTATTGATTTTGAAAATTCTGAAGGTAATTTAGGTATTGCCAACGCTCTTTTAGAGCATTTATCGGCGAAATTGCCTATTTCCCGCCTGCAGCGCGACCTCACCGATAGTACAGTATTGCGCAATGTAGGGGTGCCTTTTTGGTCATATACTCATCGCCCTGCAATCTACCCTCAAAGGACTCAACAAACTCCTTTTTAAACGAAGATAAAAATCCGCGAAGATTTTGCAAGACCATTGGGCAGTAGTAGCCGAGGCTATCCAAACGATTTTTGCGTCGTGAAGGCTATCCTAATCCGTATGAAGCTCTCAAAGCCCTCACCCGCACTAATACCGCTATTACAGCCGAGACTATCAGCAATTTTATTGATACTTTGGAAGTAAGTGAAGATGTAAAGGCAGAACTAAAAGTTATCACCCCCGAGAACTATACAGGAGTTTAGTTTAGGCAAGAGATAAGTAATAAAAAAATGCTCAGGTAAATCCCTGAGCATTTTTTTATATGGAAATAGTTGTATCAAATTTTCTATAACCCCGAAGTTGGTTTGCTTAGCAAGGGTGCGCAAGCGCTCTTTTTAAGGTCAAACGCTGCTCAACTCTCCTTTTTTACAGCGCTTCAAATCAATGAGAAGTTGCTGAATTTCTTCATATACCCTCGTTTTCCAATGCGGCTGACGCTTAGAAACAAGCTCAGGAATAGAAGGGTCAAACAAACGCAACATATCTACTGTTTGGGCAGCAAATTGAGTGTCCCGCTCGTATACAAAAATGCTGCGACATATTTTTCTAGGATCTTTCGTTAGAAAAAAGTTCTTCGCTAAAAGTACTATAAATCTCTATTGCAAAATCCACTTTTCCCATCCATATAAGGGCATTACAGTTTAGAAATGAGAATATCAGGGTGTTAAATTCTTCATTAAATACGTGTAGAGGGTTTTGGCGCGTAAGGTTGCGATGTAAAAGCAGCTTCAGCCACGCGAATCGCTTCTTGTTCATTGTTGTTCAAGTAAGCCAATACTACTTTGGCTATGGTATAGCGCGTTTCGGGGTAATGAAAGAAACTATCAGGATAATCTTGCCATACCGATTCAATGTATTTATCAGCTTCCGTAGTATATTTTTCTATAAAACCTCCCCCATTTTGTACTACAAAACACCCCATAAGCAAGAAAAAAATTTGACACGCTCTCAAATGCTCCAAAGGCTGAGTAGCGAGATAGGGTTTTCGATGGGATGTACATAGCTTGCTTGTGCCATACAATCGTAGTACGGAAACCAAGGGTAAAGCGATTGAGTGATTTTTGGGGGTATTTTTATAGCGTTCAAAAACGAATAGGCATAAGGCAAATCGTTCAAGATGATAGGAGCGTAAGCCTCGTGAGTATCACGCAGTTTAGCATCGAAAAACTCGCGCCCGAGAAAGCAATAGTGTCGTAGAAAGAGTTGATAACCTCGCGCAGTTGTGTAGAGGGTAGCAGGGGTTGTGTTGTTGCAAAAAGCTCTGCCAGTCAGCAAAACCAATGTAATTGCATAGCAAGTTCAAAGCTTGCTGAGCTAAGCTGTTTATCTTTATCTATTTTTCCAAAAAGCGACGTAGGGGTTTTTGAGTAGAGGTGAGTTTTTCCGATAGCTCTTCAAAGTCGGCTATAGAAGTAACTGTTTTTCCAAAGGGCGGTTTACTTCTGTTTGTAAGCAGTTAATGTGTTGTTTATAAGTGTTTTCAGTGAGTTAAATCATTTGTCATTTCCACGTCAAGTATTTATAATTGGGGAGCAAATATACATAAAAATACCAAACTGTACAAAAATTGTACAATAATTTTTGTTTTCTAAATGTACAATTTTGGATAGGGAAATTTACACACAATTGAACACAATTGGACTTTCGTATTTTTTTGGAGTGATTATACTTTTGCCCCTGAAAAAGATAACAACAGAAACCAAAAACAATAAATAATGTCAGTAGAATATTACAGAAAACAAATCATCGACCTCAGGCGCGATTAGACAAAGAAAGAAAACAAGAAAAAGGACAATGCCTATTATGGCGATATGGCAAAAAGCTTCTTCTCAAGTAGTAAAGCCGCTTATAAAAAGACTAAAAGTAGATAAAACCGCTTCTCGACCGTGCTATCGAAAGTCTCAAAAAAACAAATAGAGCGTTCTAAAGAAAGTCTTGCTCGCGAAAAAGGCAAAGATAAACAAGTAAACAATTTAAAATTTTTATAATATGATTAAGCAATACAAAGAATTGGTAGCTACTGATTTGTATATCGTGGCTATCTACGACAACAAGTCTATCGATGTGTACAACCGCTACGAAAACGCTAAAGGTGCTTTGCGTCAAATCGCTGATGAAAACAACTTTAAGTATGACGAATCTTGGAATACTCGTCAGTTTGGCAAAAATTAATTGATGCCTTGGGTGGAGCTCCTGCTATTGCCGATGAAACTTACTGTGTGTATACCGATGCCAAAGGTACCGTTATCTGTGGAAAGCAAATTTGAGAGGCAGTACTAAAGAAGGTTTGCGCACCGTAGCTGCTAAGTACAAAATTAATTATGACGAGGCTTGGAACACTCAACAGTTCAGGAAAAAGTAATTGAAGCTTTGCGATAAGAACTGATTTTTAAGAGAGTGTCTATTTTAGGCACTCTCTGACTACTAAAACATACTAACACTAAATAAAAATAAAATGGCAAAAAGCTCTTGTAACAGGAAGAACACAGAACAGAACAGCCCTTGGTATTGTGCTGCTTATTTAGAAATGTACCCTAGTACAACCCTAAGTGAGCTAAAACAAATATTCACAAAAAGTAGTGTATGCCCCTGATGCAGGGATAGGTGAACTATTCTACACTACTAAAGACCTTGAGGCTGAGAAAAAGCAGGAAATGAATGGTTTTGAAAAAGACCAAGCTTGCTTTTACCCAAGATGGTGAATGGTTAAAAAGTAAAAGGCAATAAAATCGCTTTCTGCAAAAATGTGGACAGCTCAGCCTTGCTAAACTACAACAAAAAGCCGAACAATATGGCATCACAGCTCAAGTGGGCGACTTTCCTAAAAACCAAACCCTAACTACTAAAGTAGGGTATGCAATCACTTATGAAGGTGGTAAAAAGAATTCCTTTTTGGGTGTGGATTGTATTGTTGAGTACTCTTAGCAGGAATCGCCTATTTTTTATTAACCAATAAATAAGAAAAAAACCTGCTGCTACTCAAACCATTTCTCTTACTGAAGAAGTACAAAAAGTAGAGTCGCCTCAGCTATGAAGGTTTTGGAAGTAGCAAACAAAAAAACACTAATACCCCAACTCCGATGAAAATAGACGTATGGAGTTTATCGTACTTAAATAAAACATAACACTTAAAAATTCTAATATTATGAGAATTAAATCAAAAACTATAGCTCCTTTCATCGCTGCTGCAACTGCACGAGGAGCTTACGATGAAGTGCACAAGAATGCGTAGCCGATTTGGCTGAAGAACTCCGAACTCAAAGACCTAGAAAAAGAAGTAGAAGCCGCTTTCAAAAATAGAAAAAAACTCAGTGATGATGATTTCGATACTTATCTTGAGGAAGCTGCTAAAGCTGTAAAGCTGGTGAAAAAGAAGCTACATTGCTTATTAGCTTGCAAGTATTAGCATCCGATGGTGTGATTACTGCCGACGAGATGGAAAACTATTTTGCTTTTGCTGAACTACTTGGCATAGACGATGAAAAGCAAAGCGAATTGTTTTGACGATTTTGTGGAAGAAGCTGATGATTTAGAGATCGAAGCCTAATGTATAACCTTAAATTTTTAACTATGGCACCTAAAAAACAGCAACTGGAAAAGTAGATAAAGAACTACTGAATACAAAAGAAATGGTAGAAAGAGCAAAAGAAAGCTCGTGAAGCTGCTAAAAAGAAAAAGAAAGAGCAGCTAAAAATCCGACAAGAAAACTACAGCTTCAAGCGGTGTAAAAAGAAAGGCTGACGGCAAAGTAGACCTTCGTACCAAGAAGGAAAAAGCTATAGCCGAAAGAATGGAAAAAGCCCGTAAAGCCAAAGAAAAATAAAAAGAAAGGCGGCGTATTGTCACGACTCATTAAGAAATTAGTATAATAGCAATACACACTTTTTCAACTTTGCCTGAGTTCTAAACTGAGGCAAGAATAATAAATAATCAACTTATGGGACTATTTAGCGAGTATCTTAAAAAGGAACAGGCTTCTCTTTTTCGTGGAAACGTGCTGTAGGACTTACAGCATTCCGCAGTAAATCCTCTCACAGAATAGGAGTGCCTACTTCTCGCCAAGGGGTAGAACACAAAATAGAGACAACCTTATTAGGGAGTCCTATTTGGCACAAGCAAAAAGAAAGGAAGAAAAAGAAAAATAAATATTTGTACAATGAAAAAAATATAAAAGAAATAGCAGCTAAAGGAAAGTATGTAGTCGTTTTGTATGACAATAATGCTGTAGAAGTATATGTAAAACAAAAAAGTAACTACCGCAATTTTGCATAAAAATAGCAGGTGAAAACGGGCTTAAATTTCATCAAGATACAGCCGTTGAAAAATGGCATAGAATGGTTTGCTAAAAAGATACTTGATACATTGGGAGACCCTAAAAGCCATCGTGGGAGGAGAGATTGTTTGTATATAAACAAAAAATAATACTCTTATTTGTGGACATCGATACGAGGGAACAGTTAAGGAAGCTTTAAGAAAAAAATCGCTGAGAATTTGAAATAGACTATCAAGATACTTGGAATACTCAGCAATTTGGTCGTAAAATTATAAATGAGTTAAAGTAATAGATACTATTAGGTTATGATAGTACTAATCTCTTGTGTTTCAAAAGAAAGCTCCTCAACCTATCCAAGCAGAGGAACTATACCAAAGCCCTTTATTTGTAAAAAAGTTTAGCTTATGCTAAAAACTAAAAACCCGATGCAATTTACTATTATCGGCTTTTCATCATCTGCTCCCTCTTGATAAAGTAACCGCCCCATATAACCTTACTCTCAATACAATGAGTAAAAAGGAAAAACAGAATGGGGTAAAAAGTAGTGGAACAACTAAAACAAGTGGCAAATTTAGAAAAAAAGATACTTTTGTGGTTTTGGCAGGGGAGAACTATCTCACGCCTATCAATCTCAACAAACATCTCGAACTTCCCTTAAAAGGAATGAAAATAGGGTGAACGACTACGGTTTCTAACGAGATAAAAAACAGCTTAAAATGAACTCATTAGCAGTACAATTACATCAGTTATTTAACGCGCAAAAGCGTTTTACTTTTTCCTTTTGAAGCAAATAAGAACGAAATTCCTACTAATGGTATTTATATCATCTTTGAGAAAGGTGAAAAATTTAATGATTGTGATAGAATCATTAGAGTGGGTACTCATACAGGAGATAACCAACTCTATTCTCGCTTGAAACAACATTTTTATAAAAAGAAAATAAGAATAGAAGTATTTTTAGAAAAATATGAGGGCGTAGTCTGTTGCGCAAAAGATGACCCTCATCATCCTTATGCTGAAAAAAATGGGAATACGATACTACCTCAAGGAAGGTAAACAAAAGTATGCACACTTGCTGGATGTAAATTTTGAAAAGGCTTTAGAAAAAGCGAATTAGTGAATATATACAGCAAAAACCTCTCTTTTGTAGTTTTTGAGTAAAAACTAAAGACGACCGACTTTTTCTGGGAGAGCAGAATCATTTCTACTCTTTCTAATGCTGCAAAAGCAGGTGAAATAAAACCTTCTGAAAATTGGTTAGGTAGTTATTCTCCTAATGAAAAGATTAGAAAGCGGACTTTGGTTAGTGAATGAATTGTATAAACAAAGTCTCAACAGCGAAAATTTGAAAAACTAAAAGACTTAGTATAAGTAAAAAAAGCTAATTGTCTTTACCCTCCAACCCTAACACGTTATTTTCTCTCACAATTTTTATACAAAAAAACCACCGCTGTGCATTTACCCGCTCAGCGGTGGTTCTTTCATTATAACTTTCCTAATGAGCAAGTTGGCGAATTGTCAATTACTAATAAAACAGATAGGCTAAAAATAACAAGGAGGCAAACAGCCCCCTATCCCTAACCTCTAAATACTGTCTCTAATCTTCTCCTCTGGTCGTAAGCAAAAGGTATATAAACAAAGCAGGAATCCCCATTCTAAAGGTTTCATCAGTATATAAGTGAGGTTGGAAGCCCAGCGGGTTTTGATTTTTTTAGAGGTCGTAACCATAGCGGTCATAGTTCTTGCGTATAAAGCGGTGTAGGGTAGGGAGAGGTCGGCGATGAGTTCTTCAAAGGCGTTGGCAATTTGCAACTGTCGGTTTACGATAATGCGCTGCTTGCACTCGTATCCCCAGCGCAAAGGTTTTACTAATTGCGGACTCCCGCAGGCAGCCACAGTGCAAAGGTAATGTCCCTTGATGGGGTAAATGCGGCGGGTGGTCGTGTTGTGAGAACCCCAAGTAGTAGTCTCGGTCAGTGCTTTGCTCACAGCATCGTAATCATCTCAAAGAGCATCAGGATTAAAGTAATGAACACAAACACAGGCAATATAGCTATTACCGAGGAGCAAAAACAGAGCGCTTTTTGTAGAGAGTTTTTCGTTTATTTTATTGAGCCATTGGTATTTAGAAGTACTAAAAGATAGATTTTTAGGCAAATCGTAGAGCGTGCGAATGATGATGCCTAAACCTACTAACAGACTGAAAATAGGGAAGCAAACTAAAAATTTCATTACCTTCTTGTGAGCCTAAAAAGTTGCAAGATGAGTATCCCGTTAAAAAAATAACCCTATATAGAGCACACACAATCCCAATGCTAAAATTAGTGAGGGGTAAAAGCTGATTTACGAAACCAAAAGTAGTAGCAGGGAAATATGATACAACACATCATATATATCAGTCTGTGTTTTGGAAGCAACAAACTCATAACTTTCAAGTCCAGCAGGGTCAATCGACTTCGTAATAAAGGGTGTTCTTCTCCTGAAAATAAAAAGGAACAGTAAAAATGTAACAAAATAAAATTCTGCTATGATAATCTGCCATATAGAGTACAAATTTGCGCAATAGTAGTATAAAGCATATCGCAAATACAACTAAAAAAATAGTAATTCTATCATATTTCTTACCTGTTAATTGTTAACTCTTACCTCTTACCTGCCCTAAAACAATCGCTCCTGCCATTTGCCACATTTAGGCTTTCTGTTTGTTGGTGTTTGCTAAAACGCGGAATAGTGATTGCCTTATTTGCTAAAGAACGCACTTCGGGGCTAATGCCGTTCGCTTCATTGCCCAAGATAAGTACGCAATTTTTGGGAAATTCGGTAGTGTAGAGGTTTCTCCTTCCAAATCCATTACATATACGGGCAGACTACAAGTAGCCAAAAATCCCGCTAAATCTACATAATGCACCGCTACACGGGTAAGTGAGCCCATAGTGAGCTTGCACTACTTTGAGGGTTATAGCAATCTACAGTTTGGGTGTTGCAGAGCAAAGTTTCGATGCCAAACCAGTCGCAGAGACGTATCAGTGTCCCCTAAATTGCCAGGGTCTTGTACGTTGTCCAAAGCGAGGATTACTCCCTCTTGCAGTATGCCCTTGTCGTTTGCGTTGCTGAAAAAGTGCCAAACCTTCATCTGGGTTTTTAAGGGCACTTACCTTCCTCAATTCCTCTTTGCTCACCAGCGTGATAGGGTGGTTGCTAAGAGCTTCAGCAAACACTTCGGTGGCAATGAGCAGTTCAATCGGTAGCCTGCTTGCAGAAATTCCACAATGCTCTTTTTCCCTCTACTATAAAGAGATTCAGCTCGTTGCGATATTTTTCTGTTGTAGTTTCTGAATTAATTTGAGTTGATTTTTGCTAAGCATAAAATAATTGTGTATTTTTGAGCCCTAAAAAGCAAAAACTTGTGAGAAATACGCGTTCCCCACTAAGCCTTATCGGTATGCTACTCGTTTTAGTGGTTGCACTTTCGGCGTGCGATGCTACCAAGCGTGTGCCTAAAGACCGCCATTTGCTCAGAGAAAAATCTCGTGTACGTGAATGGCGCTAAAACCGACGATGCAAAGATAAACAATTTTTGTGTTACAAAAAGCCTAATTCGTATATTTTAGGAATGCCCATCAGTTTGTATATCTACAATTTGGGCAATCCTAATGCCGAAAAAGACTTCGCTCAATGGATTGACACACACCCAGGTTGGCATCGTTTTCTCAAAGGACTCTTGTCTGAAAAACAGGTGGGCAGACTCCAGAAATCGTTTTTAGTATCGGGTATTGACCACCAATTGCAACGCATAGGCGAAGCTCCTGCCGTGCTCGATACAGCCCGTGTGCATAAATCTACCAAACAATTGGCGGCTTACTTCCGGAGTATGAGGCTATTTTTAACAACAAAGTAACCGATAGTATTTTTACCCTTCCTAAAGAGGAAAAAAACAACAAGCCAAAGTGAACTATAACATCACTACGGGCGAGCGTTACTATTTGGATAGCCTCAAAACCAAAATCACTTCCCCGAAATTGATTCGGTTTACCAATTGCACAAATCAAAAACTTTCCTCAAATCAGGGGGCGCCTTATCAGCTTAGCGATTTTAGCAATGAGCGTTCACGCCTATACGAACTCTTTCGCAACAATGGTTTTTACACCTTCCAGCAGAGTTCCATCAACTTCCAAATTGTACGTGATACAGTTACAGCTAAAAAGATACTAAACTACAAGTAACCACCGATATAGGGAGACCTTATAGAACGCGATGGCGATGTGATTACTAGTAAAAAAATACAAAATACATCACATCAATAAAAATACGCCTCTACACCGATTACGACAACAAAAGTAGATAAAGAGTACTTTAGACTCTTTGCAGTACCGCGATATGCTTATTTACTATAAGGATAAACTCCGCTATCGTCCGCGAGTGTTGTACCACGCAACAGGGCTTAAAAAGGAGCTATCTACACCGATATAGAGCGAGGTATACCTATCGGCAATTCAATAACTTACGTGTGTTTCGCTATCCTAATATGGAGTTTAAATACCCCGCCAATGATACCTTGCAAAAACAAACTTGATGCAAATATATATCTATCGTCTATGGATAAATTTTTCATTGCGCCTTACTAATGAGATCAAGCGTTCGGAAATTGAAGCTATTGGTTTTGGAATAGGAACTTCGTTTGTAGCGCGCAATGTGTTTAGAGGGCTGAAACTTTAGAACTGAATTTCCAAAGGCACTTTTGCTTCACAGCCTACACTTAAGGATACACGATTTTTTTAACACTTCGGAAGTGAGTGGTGATATCCGTCTGATTTTCCCCTCTATCGTTTTCCCTCTGAATACCCGTAAGCTCATTCCTCACTATATGACCCCTCAAACTATTTTTGCAGGGAGGTACGAGTTACCAAACTAATATAGGACTCGACAAACGCACTACTTCGGGCTTATTGCGCTATGTGTGGAACCCACGTAACCAAAAGAATAAGGTGGTTTTTGATTTGATAAACGTACAATATGTGAACAATATCAACCCTGGTAACTTTTTCAATATTTATCAAAGTACGTATGAAAAACTGAACGATATTGCTCGCAAATATAGCTTAGGCGGCCAATATGTAGATGGTAAGAAATCTTACCCCGAGCGAAGGTACATTCAAATTCTTAGAAGATATTTTTAATCGAACAATAACTGTCCAACCTGATGATGTATTGCCTTTATTTGGTATTTTGGGAGCGATATAACCGTATTACTAACAACGACTTTATCGTGGCAAGTAGCTTTACGTATATCCTCAATAGCAAATCACAGTTTTTTGAACGCGATTTCTCTCAACTCCGTTTCAAAATAGAAGGAGCAGGTAGTTTGCTCAATGCTATTACAGCAACTTATAAGGTGGTAAATACCGATGGTAGTACTAAAAATAAACTCTTCGGGTGGAATACGCCCAATATGCCAAAGCTGAAGTAGATTTTATCAAGCATTTTCCTATTGGCAAACAGAGTTCTTTAGCGTTTCGTTCGTTTTAGGGATAGCAATTCCGTATAGAAATTCGATAATATACCCTTCTCACAGAGTTATTTTGCGGGAGGTACTACCGATAATCGTGGATGGAAAGCCTATCGTTTGGGTCCAGGGTCAAGTCAGTCGATTTTGGATTACAACGAGGCAAATATGAAGATTACCCTCAATTTGGAATATCGTTTTTCCCTATCTTAGGAGCTCTCAAAGGGCACTCTTCACCGATGCAGGGAATATTTGGAATGTAGCTGATAACACACCTTTTGAAGAAAAATAAATTTAGAATTTTTCATCGCTGAAAGATATAGGGTTAAGTACAGGTTTAGGGTTGCGCTACGATTTCAACTTCTTTGTTATCCGCCTTGATATGGGGATTCTACCTACGATCCTGCTGAGTCTGAAGGTAGCCGCTGGATAAAGAAATTCAAAAATCAAAGGAAACTGTATTTAATTTTGGTATTAACTATCCTTTCTAAACGAATATACAACTGCTTACGTGTATTATAGTAGATGATGAGCCTATAGCGCTCTGTCTTTTAGAGAGTTATGTGAAGAAAACTCCTTCCTTGCAACTTATAGGGAAGTTTAGCAATGCCATAGAGGTATTGCAATTTCTGCTAACCACCCAGCTCCCGAGCTTATCTATATGGATATACAGATGCCAGAACTCAATGGCTTGCAACTCTCCAAAAAGCTCCCTACAGCTTCTAAAAATCGTTTTCACCACAGCTTTTGATCAGTATGCCCTAGAAGGGTATAAAGTAAATGCGATAGAGCTATTTGCTCAAACCTTTTGATTACTCCGAGTTTTTTTGGAAACGGTAGAAAAAGCCTTACTTCTCACCGAAACTACTACCCCTCAACTCACCGAAGTATCTGATTATATGTTCGTAAAACTGATTACAAACAAGTGAAGGTGCTCTACAGCGATATTCTTTATATGAAAGCCTAAAAGATTATGTGAGAATATACCTCATCGGCGATACACCCCCATTACCACCCTGATGAGTTTAAAGAAATTAGAAGAAGATTTACCTCCTGAACAATTTATGCGCGTACATCGCTCGTTTATTGTAGCCTTAGATAAAGTGGAAGTGGTAGAGCGCAACCAAGTAGTATTTGGCAAACAGCGCATCACCATTGCCGAACACTGCAAAGAGGCATTTTTGAGAAGATTAAGTTATAAAAAGCTGTTTAAAACATCGTTTAAACAGCTTTTTATTATTATTATGATTCTATTATTTAAGAGTCTTTTTAACAGCAACCTCTTGGAAGGCTTCTATTACATCGCCTTCGTGGATATCGTTGTAGTTCTTAATTTGCAAACCGCAATCATAACCTTTGCTCACTTCTTTTACGTCGTCTTTGAAAACGCTTGAGTGAAGAAAGTTCGCCGGTATAAATCACCACATTCTCGCGCAATAGGCGTATCTTAGAGTTGCGGTAGATTTTACCATCGGTTACCATACAGCCCGCAATGGTTCCTACTTTAGAAATCTTGAAGAGTTCGCGTATCTCTACTGTACCAGTAACCTCTTCTTTGAACACTGGTGAAAGCATACCTTCCATCGCGTCTTTCAAATCGTTGATAGCATCGTAGATAATAGAGTAGGTACGGATATCGATAGATTCTTTTTTTCTGCCAAAGCACGTGCATTGGTCATTGGTCGAACGTTGAAACCAATAATAATAGCATCAGAGGCTGAAGCCAACAATACATCCGATTCGGTGATAGCACCCACACCTTTAGTGAATGATAGATACTTGAATTTCTTCGGTAGAGAGTTTTTGGAATGAATCGGTGAGCGCTTCTACTGAGCCATCTACGTCTCCTTTGAGGATGATGTTCAACTGTTTGAAATCGCCGAGGGCAATGCGTCGTCAATCTCGTCGAGGGTGATGTGGCGCTGTGTACGCACCGATTGTTCGCGTTGTAACTGAGCGCGTTTAGCCACTATTTGTTTAGCTTCTTTCTCATCTTCAAATACATAGAACTTATCACCTGCTTGAGGAGCACCATCGAGACCTAAGATAGAGATAGGGAGTAGAAGGTCCTGCTTCTTTCACCTTTCTACCGCGCTCGTCGTGCATAGCGCGTATTTTACCAGAGTTAGTACCTGCAAGTACATAATCACCTACGCGCAAAGTACCACTTTCTACCAATATGGTGAGATACATAACCACGACCTTTTGTCGAGGGCAGCTTCAACTACGAGTACCTACAGCAGGCTTGTTTGGGTTAGCTTTTCAGCTCGAGTTTCAGCTTCTAAGAGTACTTTTTCCAATAGTTCAGGAATTCCTATACCTTGTTTAGCCGATATATCTTGTGATTGTATTTTACCACCCCATTCTTCAACGAGTAGGTTCATACCTGCCAATCGTTCTTTAATTTTATCGGGGTTGGCATTAGGGTTTATCAATCTTGTTGATAGCAAAGATGATAGGTACTCCTGCCGCTTGAGCGTGGCTAATTGCCTCTTTAGTTTGTGGCATCACATCATCATCGGCAGCTACCACAATAATAGCAATATCAGTAACTTTGGTACCACGAGCACGCATAGCGGTAAAGGCTTCGTGACCAGGGGTATCGAGGAAAGTGATGCGCTCACCGCTTTCGAGTTTCACCCCGTAAGCTCCAATGTGCTGGGTAATTCCCCCACTTTCACCTGCAATCACATTTCTCTTTACGAGATGTAGTCGAGGGTGATGTTTTACCGTGGTCTACGTGACCCATTACGGTTACAATAGGCGCACGAGGCACTAAATCTTCAGGTTGATCTTCTTCAGTATGGATAGCCTCCTCAATGTTGGCAGTTGCAAATTCCACTTCATAACCAAATTCATCGGCTACGATAGAGAGGGTTTCAGCATCAAGACGCTGGTTCATAGTAACCATAATGCCGAGTGACATACAAGCTCCAATAACTTTGTTGATAGGCACATCCATCATTGTAGCCAATTCGTTTACGGTAACAAACTCGGTTACTTTTTCAGATTTTTCTTGTTGTTCTTGTTCTGCGAGTTCTTGTTCCGCTTTTTGGCGGTGAGTTTCGCGTTTTTCTTTGCGGTATTTAGCTCCTTTAGATTTGGTACCTTTTTCCTTGCAAGCGTTCGAGGGTTTCGCGCACTTGTTTTTGTACCTCTTCTTCAGTAGGTTCTATTTTTGGTAATAATCTTGTTTTTCTTTTCTTTTTTTCGCAGTGTCGCCACCTTTGGTTACATTCACTTCATCTTTGCGAATGCGTTTGCGTTTGCGTTTTTCGCTGTCGGCAGTAGCTCCAATAGTACTATTAGTAGTTTGAGCCTCTTTTTCTTTGTCTTTATGACGGTTGCGTTTGCGTTTTTTTCTTCTTTTTCTCGAATTGGCTGAGGTCGATTTTTCTCACCTACCACTTTAGGCCCAGTGAGTTTTTGGTATTGAGTTTCAATCACACCAATAGGAATTTCAGGAGTAGGTTCCTCTTTAGGTTTAGTGTGTTGTTGTTCCTTTTTCTTAGGCGGGGTAGTGGTTTTGCGTCAAAGGGTTTTGATAAACAGTTTTATTTTTTGAGCGTCGGGTTTAGGGGATTCTTTCTTTTTGATGTCTTTGTGGTCTTTATGGTTGTGATCTTTATTTTTCTTTGGTTTTAGCAGGTTCAGCAGGAGTAGTTTTGTTTACTTCTACATCTTTTACTACTACGGGTTCCATAGGAGTAGGAGGAGTGCTCACAACTTCGGTTTTAGGAGTAGTTTCAGCAGGGAGTATTTTTTTCCTCTTTTTACCCCCAGTCGAGGTCAATTTTTGCCTACAGGTTTGAGTCCTGCCAATTGTGTTTTTGGCACTGAATCACTTCTTGTTCTTGTTGCTTGCGTTTTTCTTGATTTTTCCTTCTCTTGTTCCATACGGATAGCTTCACGCTCTTTGCGTTTATCTTCTACAATTTCTTTAGAAACCGCACGCTTATTTTTGTCAGCTTTAAATTTGTTTGAAAGAACTCAAAAGCCTCTTCGGTAATTTTAGTGTTCAAATTCTCCTCAATTTCTATATTTTTGTATTTTTGAGTTCTTCCACTGCTGTTGCCAAAGAGATGTTTAAATCCTTTAAAAACTTTGTTAATTCTTATTGTTTTTCCCTCGCTCATATATATGTTTTTAATTATCAATTAGCAATTGACAATTACTAATTGTCAATTGCCTTTTTATTACCACTACCTAAATTACTCAAATTCTGCAGAAAGCACTTGTAATACCTCTTTTATAGTTTCCTCTTCAAGGTCGGTGCGTTGCATTAATTCTTCGGTCGAAAGTTCGAGTACACTTTTTAGCAGTGTCTAGACCTGCTTTTTGGAGTTCTTCAATTACCCATTGCTCGATTTCGTCGTTGAACTCAGTGAGTTCTATATCTTCTTCAGTTATTCCTTCGCGATATACATCGATTTCATAACCTGAGAGCTGACTTGCCAAACGGATATTGTACCCTGATTTTACCAATAGCTTTAGATACTTCTTCGTTAGCCAAATACACATCAGCGCGTTTTTCTTCTTCGTTGATAATCACTGAAGATACACGTGCAGGTGCTAAAGGCACGGGTGATAAGCAGCTGTGGGTTGTTAGTGAATGGCAATACATCGATATTCTCGTTGCCTAACTCACGTACAATCCCGTGGATACGAGCACCACGTACTCCCACACAGCCCCTACTGCATCGATGCGCTCATCAAATGAATCTACCGCTACTTTGGCTTTTTCACCTGGAATGCGCACTACTTTGCTAATAGTGATGAGACCATCGGCAATCTCTGGAATTTCTTGTTCAAACAAGCGCTCTAAGAACACCGAGAGGTACGCGACATAATAATGGTAGGTTTAGTGCTTTTTTTAGTTCTACCGATTCGATGATACCGCGCACGTGTTCGCCTTTCTTAAAAAAGTCGGAAGGGATTTGTTTTTCCTTAGGAAGGATAATTTCGTTACCTTCGTCGTCAAACAAGATGATGGCTTTGTGGCGGATATGGTGAATTTCGGCTACGTATAGCTGACCTATCAAGTCTTTGAAACGCTGATAGATAGTCATACTATCGTATTCGTGAATTTTTAGAGATGAGGTTTTGGCGCAATGCCAAGATAGCACGGCGACCTAAGTCATTAATTTTTAATTTCTTCAGAAACGTCTTCCCCTACTTCAAAGTCGGGTTCGATTTTGCGAGCTGCCGAAAGGGCGATTTGCTGGTTGTCGTTAGTAACCGCATTGTCTTCCACTACCACGCGGTTGCGGAAAATTTGTAGGTCGCCTTTATCGGGGTTGATAATGATATCGAAAATTATCGTCAGAGCCGTATTTCTTTTTAAGGGTATTGCGGAAAACTTCTTCCAAAAATAGCCATCAAGGTTTCGCGGTTGATGAGTTTATCATCTTTAAACTCCGAGAATGATTCGATTAATTCAAGACTATTCATATACGTTCAATTAAAATTTAATGATTACTTTAGTTTCTTTTATATCGGTGAGCGCAAAAAGCTGCTCTTTTTACAGTGATTTTTCCCTTGCCTACGGGTTTTAGGTTCGCGGGTTTCGGTTTCGAGAACGGCTTTTGCCTTCTTGCAATCCTTTGAGTACTCCCTCGTGAGTTTTGCCGTCGAGGGTAGTGATTTGCACAGTTCTGCCAGCGTTTTTGGTGTATTGGCGTTCCATTACAAAGGGTTCGGTAGCGCCAAAAAGAGGTTACTTCTAAAGCGAAATCTACAGTTTCACGATCTAAAGCACCTTCTACAGCACGGCTGAGTTCTATACAATCATCTATACATACGCCTTTATCGCCATCGATAGTGATGCGGATAGTATTATCAGTCCCCACGGTTAAATCGGTGAGGAAGAGTTCAGGGTGATTGCTTAAAAGCTTTGTCTACTAACTCTTTAACTTGGTCTTTAAAATTCATTTTCTATAAAAAGAGGGGACTTAAATGTCCCTCTGATGTTATTTTCGGGGCAAAGATACGACGATTTTTCTAAATAACAAGAAAAAAGTAAAAAAAGTTTTGGAAATTAGATAAATAGGTGGTAGTTTTTGGAGTTCTATAAAAGCAATATAAATAATGAAAAAAACTTCTAGTTTTATTAGTATTGATGCTTGCAACAGGCTGTATGGCGGGGATAGGTATAATAATGCGGTTGAAATAACAGGGGGACTATATTTTTTTACTGCTTTTATAGTGTCGCCTATATTTCTCATATATCAAACAGTGTTGAGGTTAATGCAAAAAGTCTCATTATAAAGTTTTTAAAATTGTAAAAGATTATTTATTTCTTTTTGTTGTTGAATGTAGTTTTTATAGCTTTATATACTATATTTTTGAGTAATACAACAAAATAAACTTTTAGGAATTAACATAATAAAAGACCGATTTCATAAGGATTTATGAATAAAATGAGAAACTTTTTCTTGTAAATAAAAATAAAAAGTCGTACATTTGCCTCATCAAAAATGAATAAAATATATAAAAATGAAATATATACTTAACATAGTGATAGGAGTTTTTATGTTAGTTCTTTTTGGGGATGCAATGCTAAAGAAAGAACCTGCTAATCCTCGCGAAGACCCTAAAAAGAAAAAAACTAGGAAGAGTTTATAAAAGAGAAACTTGGTATTCCTGCTGAAGCTCAAATAACGTATGAAGCTTTTTGGTGTAGTGGGCTATCCATCTTATCTACTTGCTAAAAAATAAAACTTTTTACTTCTATAAATATGATGGTGATTACAAAGTTCTTACTAAACATATTGAAACACTTCCTGAAGATATAGAATTTAGAGGTGAAAAAGTAGGTCAGATAAATACACAGCGTATAGAACCTATTCTATATCAAAAAATAACATTGCAATTGGAGGTATTAGAGTATCATTTGCTATTGTAGAAAAATCCTTCTCATACCAGCTTTCAGTATGAATATTATTCAAAAAGTTTGTTTTGAGTGATGAAGCCGTAAAAAGTAGTAGATATTCCTTATGAAATACAAGAAATAGAATATATGGAAGGAATAGGTTGTTTTATTACTATGGCAGATAATTATCAATCGCGACTATTATACAGATACCAATTGGAATTTGTGGGGAAAAAGTGCCTTTGTATTTTTCATAAATATCCCTATTCTGGTAAAAAAATCATTTGCTGTATTGAATAATGATAAGGAAGTAATCTTCTTTGAATTTAAAAATAATAAATTAGTAAAAAATACACTGCAGAACTTCCTGAGAAAAACTGATTGTATTGCTGAAATAAAAATTTGAAAAAGAACGAAATTTTAATCTATCTTTATAAAAATGGTAATAAAAAGAATTACTATTTCAAATTTACTGGAGAGGAACTAATGTTAGTCAATACATAATGCTATGAAAAAAATATATATACTTATTGTAGGATTTTCTATATTGGCACTCTCAGGGTGTAATACCAAGGACAATAATGATATTATTGGAGAAAAAGAAGAACCTAAAAAGAAAAGACAAAAGATGAATTGTTAAAGGAAAAACTTAATATTCCTATAGAAGCTGAGATAATAGAGCAAACAATTCCTCGAATAGGTTTTCCTTCCGATGTGCTTACGAAACACAATAATACGTTTTATTTTTATAAATATGATTCTCAAACCTATAAAGTGCTTTCTAAACACATAGAAATTCTTCCCGATAGTTTAACGTTCAGAGGTGAAAAAGTAGCCCAAATGGATACAAAAACGCTTGCAACCCACTTTTTGTGTATGTCAATGGATATGTGAGCGTAGTAACTATAAAGGTACAGTTCGAAGATGACGGCGATTTTGAATATGAACTATACAACAAAAAGGTTATCTTAAACGACGAAAATGTAAAAAGTAGTAGATATGCCTTATAAAGTAGCCTCCATAAAATACCAAGAAGGCTTAGGGTATTTTGTAACTATAGAAGGAAATAGGGATAAACAATTGCTGTATGATGCTAATTGGGATTTCTGGGGTGAAATACCTATGCAAATCTATACCTATGATTTTTATCGTATTAATAAAAATATGCTGTCCTAAAAAAATGAACACGAGATATTTCTCTTGGAATATCAAGGTAATGCTTTTGTAAAGAAATACATAGGAGTTCTCCCCGAACTAATAACAGGTTATTATCCTAGCTTAAAAAGTGGAAAAAGATATTGTCCAAATATATTTCTATAAAGAAGATAATATTAGTCATCAAAAGAATTACTATTTCAAATTCACAGGGAAAGAATTAATTTTGGTTAATATATAATACTATGAGAATATTTGTAACCTATTTGGTTTTAATAGTAATGATAAGCTTGTACAAAAGAAGAGGCTACTTCTAAGGTGAGGAAAATAACTCCAACCAACAAAATATGGTGATAAAAAGCTGAATATACTGATTATTACCATCCTTATATGACGTATGTTGCTGGAGTAAAAGGAAAAACTACTCTCTGTTGTTATACTGTTAAAAAAAGGAAAAATCATCGCACAAGGAGAAAAAACGATGCCCCAGAAACTGAAAATACGAGAAAAAATGGTTTGATTTCAATGAAGCAAAAAAATAGCAGTAAGGCATTGTGGTAGTGTAGTGCTAGCATCTTTAGAAGTAGACTATCCTACAGTGGAGTCACCTGGATTTAGAATTTCTGAAACAGCTTATTACAAAGAGCATCTTGTAATGGGAAGTGATAAGATATCAGCCATAGAAGTGGATAGTATCAATACTATTAAGGCTTATGAAGGAATGGGATACCTTGTAAGTTCACCTGGGCTTACTAGTGATCCATATCGTTACTACGACCCTCAATGGTCGTATGTAGTCCCTTCTATCCATATACACAAATTGAAAAATGATAGTAGAAACGGTTGGGATTACTTTTGTAGTTGATATACAGAATGAAGTAGTGCTTTTTAGAGTTGAAGGACAACGTGTGATAGCTAAATATACTAAAAACTACCATTTTCTCCTAAAGAAGAAATTATCCCCTGAGTTTTTCTAACACTAATAAAACGATCATTTTTAGAGATAAGGATGGACATCTGAAAAATTATATATTAGTGCTCAAAAAAATGAACAACTTGTAGAAAAATAATTGAAACAATGAGAAAAAATACTAATATACACTATATTTCTATTCCCCTTTATAGCTTGTCATCTAAAAGAGGAAGAACCCTCCAAACCTAAGGAAGAAATAACTGATATAAATGACCCCTTTCAAGAATTTAAAAAGAATTAGGTATTCCTCAAGAGGTAGAAATACAAGGTCAAGAATCAGGTTATCCCTGATCCTGAAAATACTTATACTATAGGTAAATATAAAAATACTTTTCTATTTTTATTTGATTAGAAACAAGAAGATTATAGCGCAACATCAAGAAACACTTCCTGAAAAAGTGATTATAGATGGACGTAACTTCAATACTGAGGAACTAAAAAGTAAATTTCTATAGAGATAATGAGGTGCGAGTAGGTCGTATAGTTGCACAACAACCTTTGGTAGAACCACAAGGATTTAGAGAAGATAAAGATAGATATTATCACAAAAATTTGTCTTTTCCAATGATAAAAATCTATGAAGTATCTCTTGAAAAAACTATATGGTATTAGTAAAGAAGGAGACTTAGGTTTCTTTGTTCAAATTTATTCTAGAACCGATAGACCGCGATTGGCTTACAATAAAGAGTGGCAGCTATTAGGTAAAAGTAGCAGGGAGTGGGGGCAAAAGTAATTATTGGGGAAATGATACGTTCTATGCTATAAAAACAAGAACACTCTTACCCTTTTTAGAATGAACAATAAGCAGGTTATAGCTAAGTATACCTATATACTTCCTTTCAGCGATGAAGATGTAGTGCCTATAATAGAAGCTCGCATGAAAAAATTCGAGATTTTCTTTGAAGATAATGAAGGTAATAAAAACATATAGTCTGAAATTCGAGAATGATAAAATTATTCCTAACACATAAAAATTTAATTAATAACTAAAAATAGAGTCTTATGAAAAAAACATCTTAGTAACCACCGATTTTTCTGAGAAGTCTATCGCTTCTCTTCACGTAGCAATAGAATTGGCTAAGAAACACAAAGCTAAAATCTATTTGCTTCACGCGATAGAATTGCCAGTGCGCTTAATGACCGAGAGTCAAGTGTCTGTGCCTGAGGCTATGTATTTTCTCAACCTCACCAAACAGCGCTTTAACGATCTCCACAAAAACTCTCAATACCGATGTAGAAATCCTCGATTTGGTAGAAACTTCGCCTTTGCCTGAAGCTGTGGAAAATGTAGTGAAAAAAATACCATATCGACCTTGTGTTTATGGGTTCCAACGGTGCTTCAGGAGCAAAAGAACTCTTTATCGGTTCTAATGCCGAAAAAAAGTGATTCGCTCTGCCTCTGTACCTGTATTAGTAATTAAAAATCCACACGAAAAACTCAAAATCAAACACATAATGTTTGGTTGTGACTTCTCTAAACGATTTTTTTAAAAACCTTTTTGAAAAAAGCGTTGAAATTAGCCAAACTTTTTGAAGCTAAAGTGGATCTAGTGTATGTGAATACGCCTTATCAATTCCTTACTACTCAAGAAATCAACCATCGTATGGAAGAGTTTCTTAAAGAAGCAGAGAGTGTTCGTCAGCATTACGAAACTCATGTGTATAACGATATTCGTGTAGAAACTGGTATTCTAAACTATGTAAAGGAAAATGATATAGATCTCATTTGTATGTTCCCTAATGGACGTAAAAGGTATAGCTCATTTCTTCAATGGTAGTATTAGTAGCGACCTTGTAAATCACTCAAGTACTCCAGTGCTTACCATCAAGTTAGAAAAAAAGATAAGTAATCGCTTTTTGCGTTGCAAACTTTGCCAAAGTTTCCCGCCTATGCAGCTCGCAACTTTGGCAAAGTTTGTTAATTTGATAATCAACAAATTTGCTAATTTACAAATTATTCGTATCTTTTGCACCCAAATTACATAAATGAACACTTGGGGTCGACCGGTTTTTGACAGTAAGTGACATTGAACAGTAAGCATACCGAGCTGTGAAATGAATGCTCGTTAATCTCTATTTCAAAAATTTTAAATGGCGAGAATAACTACGCTCTTGCTGCCTAATCTGAAGTTTAGTAAGATTGCTGGCTAAGTCTCTACAAGGTAGGGAAGCGAGATGTCTCTGAAAAAGCCCTTGTTGACGGCGTTTCGTAAAGAGGCACCATAAAAGTCAACATTGAACCTGCGGTACGCTTCTGCTAAGGGTTCTTAATTTTTAGGAAGCTAAGCGCAAAATGGGCGGTGCTCGGTCAGTTTTGCGATGAAAATCAAACGAGTACTAAGTATGTAGAAAGCTCTTTGATGACTTATTTGGACGAGAGTTCGATTCTCTCCGACTCCACTAAACAAGTAACAGGCAATAGGTAACACGTAACAAATTAAAAAGTTGATAGGTTATTGATTGCCTTTTTCTGTTTTTTTAAATCATTTGCTAATTTTCTAATTTGCTAATCATACCGTGTGGATCGTAATTCGTGAAAATATCAAAATAGCGCTCGACAGCATTCGCGGACAGCTATTGCGCACTATTCTCACCGTGCTCATTATCGCTATTGGTATTACTGCATTGGTGGGCATCCTCAGTGTGATTACCGCTTTGCGCAATACCCTCGAGGTAACTTCTCTTCTATGGGAGCAAATACCTTTTCTATAACTCGTTATCAGTATACTCAGCGTGCTGAAGGTAGCGGAACTACCCAAAAACCCTCATCCTTATATCACTTATCAAGAGGCAACTGCTTTCAAAGAACAGTTCAATAGTCCGTTTGCCAAAACAAGCATTTCTATAAATGTCGCTTCAGCAGCCGAAGTGAAGTACGAAAACAAAAAAACCGACCCGTTAGCGGTGGTAATAGGGGCAGATGAGTACTATATTGGCAATTCAGGATTAGAAATAGAAGAAGGACACAATTTTAGTGATTTTGATATCCAAAAACAACAGCAAAGTATGTGTCATAGGTCCGATTTTAAGAAAACTCTCTTCAAAGATGTAAATCCTATCGGAAAAACCATTTCTATACGAGGGTATAAATTCAAAGTAATAGGGGTACTCAAAGAGCAGAGTTCTTCTTTTGGCAACTACGAAAATTTTCAAGTGTTCATTCCCTTAAATATTGCACGTGCCGCTTTTCCTGTAGATAATCCTAATTTCCAATTAAAAATAAGCGCCCAAAAGTAAAGATCAACTCGACGGACTGGTAGATGATGCTATCGTCGTGATGCGCAACCTTCGTCAGTTAGCGCCTTTACAAGAGAATAATTTTGGTATAGAACGCAGCGACGACCTTTTGCAACGTATAGGTAATATCACAGGCACACTCACTATTGCAGGTTTTGTAATTGGGCTCATCACCATTTTAGGGTTCCTCCATAGCCTTGCTGAATATTATGCTCGTTTCAGTAACCGAACGTACCAAGGAAATAGGCATTCGCAAAGCATTAGGAGCAAAACGCAAATCCATAACCTTACAATTTTTACTGAAACGTTACTCATCGCACAAATGGGGGCAGTAACAGGCATCGTTTTGGGTATCAGTTTAGGATTTGTAATAGCCAAAGCTGTAAAATTCAATTTACGATTCCTTGGGGCGTGATAGCAATAGCCATTATTATTGCAGTAGTAGTATCTGTAATTTCTGGCTTATACCCCGCGATGAAAGCCTCAAAATTAGACCCCGTTGAAGCATTGAGATATGAATAAAATAGTACATAACATCGTTTTAGCTTGCGTAGCTTTGCTAACTTTCCAAAGCTGCTCGCAACCCGCCCCTGTAAATCAAAAATCCAAAACATCACCGCCGATAATCTCGTTGAAGAGATCACAAAACAAGTAAAAAGTTATAATTATGAACCTATTTACCAAGTAGATTTTGAATTTGGTCATTGTTATATTGAGTTATACATAAATGATATCTTAGCCTATAAAAACTATGGAGAAGGAGGGGCTAGTAGTTTTGCAATAAATCCTTATATTTTGAATCTCCCGATTCAAAAATTAACGAAAATGTATCCTACAAACGAGTTAGGGAAAGTTTTTAAACAATTCAGCTGTTAGATTAGGAATAGGTAGTTATGATAACCAAAAATAAATTCTCAATAGAAAAACAACAAAGTAATTTATTTATATATCAGACTCAGAGGACGAAAATGGTTTTTCAAATATGCTGGTAAAGAATACTTTGAACAAACAGTAGCCTTTCACGCTCCCCGATGTAGCCTTATAAAATAGAAGGCTGGAAAGATAGTCAAGATTTAAGAAATTTTTGATAAGAAACTCTTGGAGCAAAAAAAGTATTACAAAGCTTATCAAAATGATTCAAAAAAATCATTTTAAAGAGCGTGATTTAGACAAAATAGCTCAATTCTCATATAATAAAAATGAAAAGACCAAGCCATTGCCCAATATTTTGATGAAGAAAGAAGTGCAAGAGGGATGGGAAGAACTTATTTCCATTGCAGGTGCTGATAATTTAGAATTCTTTCCATTAGAAAATTATGAGTTAGTTTTTATGGAGAGGTAGATTAGTGAGGCTTAAAAAGCAAAAAAGAAAGACAAAGGTTTTCGAGGAGCTTCTGCATTGTTGTGTAAGTTTAAAGAGAAGGAAAAATGGGTAGGAGCTGAATTGGACTACTTATTACATATTCCTAAAGGCGAAAACAGAATTTAAAGTGTATTGATATGAATGTGCCTCTTATGTTCAATAACCTCCATATAGAAAAATGAACCAGTAAACATTCCATTGCCCAGTGGTATTACCCTCACTATAAAACGTGAGGACAAGAATCACCCTTTTGTGTCGGGTAACAAGCTCCGCAAACTCAAGTATAATATTGCCAAAGCACAAGAGGAAGGCAAAGATACCATCCTCACTTTTTGGAGGCGCTTATTCTAATCATATTGCTGCTACAGCTGCTGCAGGGACAAATTGTAGGTTTGAAAAACTATAGGTGTGATTCGTGGTGATGAATTAGCTTCTAAAATAGATGTTAATCCAACGTTAAAGTTTGCTAAATCTTGCGGAATGAATTTTCTATTTGTGAGTCGTGAAGATTACCGACAAAAACATACACCCGAATTCTTGCAAAATCTCCAAAAACGCTATGGTAACAATATTTATATAGCCCCCGAAGGTGGTACTAACGCGCTGGCTGTGAGGGATGTGAGAAATTCTTACCCCCGAAGATAGTGCTTTTGATGTGATATGTAGCGCTGTGGGTACTGGCGGTACGATTTCTGGGCTTATCAATGCAAGTGCTAATCATCAGAAAGTCATAGGGATTTCCTGCTCTCAAAGGCGAGTTTCTCAGTGAGGTAATAAAGCAATATACTACCAAAACAAATTGGGAGTTGATACAGATTATCACTTTGGTGGTTATGCCAAAGTGAACGACGAATTGGTAGATTTTTTAAATGATTTTAACAGTCAAACAAAAATTTTTATTGGACCCTATATATGTAGGTAAAATGATTTTTGCTATCTTTGCCCTCTCAAAGCAAGGGTATTTTGCGCCCAATACCCGCATTTTAGCCATCCATACTGGTGGTTTACAAGGAATTAAGGGCTTTTAACAACGAACGAATTAAAAAACATAAAAGTATATTGAATTATGATGAAAAAGATTTAGTTTGCTATTACTATTTCTCTTTATAATATCATCTTGCTCTGAACAGAATTATAGAAATGGAAAAAAATTCTAATGCTGTAATTTATCGTGGGCAACGACCTACACCCCGTGTGGAGGTAAAAACCTACCCATTCTAGAGCTTGCACAAAGGAATAAAAGCCTTGGCAGATTCAAAACTCAACCGCAAAGATTTCGTGGAAGACGATTTCCACGAAGTACCTCCTACTTTACAAGTAACAGGGGCGGTTACTCAAAAAGTATATAGAGGATTACAAGGATATTGCTATGGTGGAAATGCAACGCTATAACATTCCCGCAAGTATCACCTTGGCACAAGGTATCTTAGAAAAGTGGTTCAGGGCAAGGTCGCTTGGCTCGTTATGGCAATAACCATTTCGGTATCAAATGCCACGCTACTTGGAATGGCAAAACTATTACCCACGACGACGACGAGAAAAGCGAATGCTTCCGCCGTTATAAATATGCTTACGAGATCCTTTGAAGATCACTCTCAATTCTTGGTAAAAACGCGGTAGATATAGCTCTTTGTTTGAGTTAGACCCTACCGATTATGAATCGTGGGCTCACGGACTCAAAAAAAGCGGGCTATGCTACCGATCCTGCCTATGCTAAAAATTGATTGCTCTTATCAAGAAATTCAACTTACATCTGTACGACAATCAGGTAATTGCAATGAAGGGCGCAGAACTCAAAATACCCAATACTGATGTCATTTCAACACCTACACCTAAAATTGCAGCAAAAGAAACTACACAATCAGCAGCGCAGCCGGTAGTTAAGGAAATAGCTAAACCAGTAGTCAAAAGAAACACCAAAATCGGTAGTCAAAGAAACACCTAAAGTTATAGCTAAAGCCGAAACACCTAAAGCTCCTGCAGCTAAATCTGCTTCAGCACCTGCTAAAGAGAGTCCTGTTAAAAAAGAGGCAATTGCTCAAGTGTTTTATCAAGTGCAAACAGGCGATACTTTGTATAAAATAGCACGTGAGCAGCAAGTGCCTGTACAACAACTGATGAAACTTAATAATTTTGACGACGTAGCTAGTAGCAACCTAAAGGTAGGGCAACAAATTCGTGTAAACTAATGACTTTTGCCGAGTTAAAAGCCCATATTCACAACTGCTTACAACCTTTGTATCCTAAGAGTGAAATCAATTCTTTTTATTTCATTCTGTTACAACACTATGCTAACTGCTCAACAGCCGATGTATTAGCCGATGAAAAATACATTGCTCCTAGATAATATAACACAATCTATACAACAAGCGATTACAGAATTACAAACAGCCAAACCCATACAATACATTTTGGGCGAAACTGAGTTCTTCTCTAATCGCTTCTTCGTAGATGAAAATGTCCTCATACCACGACCCGAAACCGAAGAATTAGTAGATTGGGTATTGCATACCTATCCCGATAAAACCCTTCCATTACACATTTTAGATATAGGTACCGGCAGCGGTTGTATTGCTATTTCATTAGCTAAAACCTTACCTGAGGCAAAAGCTAACCGCTATTGATATTTCGCCTAAAAGCTATCGCAATAGCACAACGCAATGCCAAGCGCAACGGAACAAAAATTGAGTTTTTGCAATGTGATATTTTGCAAACTAAAACACTTCCTCAAAAATATGATGTGATCATTTCCAATCCTCCTTATGTAAGAGAATTAGAAAAATCTGAAATGCACAACAATGTCATAGTTACGAACCTCATTTAGCCCTTTTTGTCCCCAATGAGCACCCCCTATTGTTCTATGAACAAATAGCCACTCTCGCTCAGCAATATCTAACCCCTAAAGGCACCTTATTTTTTTGAAATCAATCAGTATTTAGCAACTGAAATGCAAGAGATGCTAACCAAAAACTTTACCCAAATCACAATCCGACAAGACCTTTCTGGCAACGATCGCATGCTTTTGCGCCCGCTATCCATCATAAACCTTAAAAGTCCTTATTGCTATCTTGCAACGACCTCTGTCAAGCTCTATTAGTTTGTAATTAACTTTTAGTTCTATATAACAAAACATTGGTTTACAACAATGTATTACAACATACTTACATCAACTAAAAAGGCCGTGAAATAATCTCCTAATACAGCCTCAATATCCTGTAAATTAGTGAAATTCACCAATAATTTATGAACGTGAACACCCTATGAGCCCAAACTGAAAATTTGGTATTTCAGTATTACCTTTGCAAAAAAATTACTGAGTGGGTCTTGTAGTTCAACGGATAGAATAGAAGTTTCCTAAACTTTTGATCCAAGTTCGATTCTTGGCAGGGACCACTTGTTTTAATCAGTAAAAGATTATGAAAGATTTAAACGTATACATCGAAGAATTGCTCTACAAACATCAATGTGTAATCATACCTAAGTTTGGAGCATTTATATCTAATAGAAAAATCAGCCAAAAATGGCTGACGATAGAACTTTTCGACCCTCTAAACGCGAGATCACTTTCAACGCAAAGCCTCAATTCTAACGACGGCCTGCTAATGAAATATGTCTCAGAACAATCCGGCATCGACTATAAACTTGTAGAAGACTACGTGAATCTTGCCGTAGAAGGATGGAAACGAATATTACAGCAAGAACAACCCTTAGTTCTAGATAAAAATAGGTACTTTGCGACAAACTCGTGAAGGACGAGTTTCATTTGAACCCCGCTAACAGAAGTTAACTACCTTACCGACTCTTTTCGGTATGGGACCTTTCGTACCTCATAAGTCCCTACTTCCGACCTCCAAATAGCCGAAAAATCAAATCAAACCTACAATAGACCCTCAATCAATCCTTCCTCCAGAAGAAAAATCTCTCGCTGCAATAGAAAGCCCTATTTCTCAGCCTGTACCTGCAGAACCTATCCTCAACCCGAAGTTGAAAAAAAGTAACTCCCCCTGAACCAACTAAAAATAAAAAGATTTTTAAACTGCGACCATATATCAAATATACCGCTGTCACAATGTTAGGATTAGCAATTTTTAGCTTATGGTGCTTACGCTCTCTTTAGCGAAAAACTCGCCAATGGAACCCCTGATGAACAGCAATATGTAATTACTGATAGCTTGGTGCAAGAGCGTTTGAATCAGCAACTTAGTGAAGCAGCTGTATTTACACCTCCTATCACTATGCCGGTGATCAACCTTACTCCAGAAAAAGGTAAAGGCAAAACCTGAATCTAAACCTAAAAACGGTTTGCTGAATCACCTAAACCTACAAGAACAGAACCTGCTCCAACCTCAAAAACCTACAAGCTACCGCAGGTGTTAAGCCTACACAGCTACGACAGGGCACTAAACCTACACAAACTACAGCAGGGTACTAAGCCTACGCAAGCTCCACCAGCTGCTAAGCCTACACAAACTACAGCAGGCGCTAAACCTACACAAGCCACAGCAGGTACTAAGCCTACGCAAAAGCTCCACCAGGTACCAAACCTACTAGCACAACTGCTCCAAGCACCTCTAGCAAACCATCTCCTTTGGCTAACAAAAAAATACCAAGTGATTGCAGGTGCTTTTGGTTCAGAGAAAAAACGCACAAAGCTCGTGTACAGCAACTTAGAAAAAAATAGGATATCCTAATGCTTTCATATTAGGAGTAAATGCTAAAGGTTTATATCAAGTGAGCTATGGAGGGTTTGACTTAATAGATGAAGCTAGACTACAACAACGAGAAGTGCAAGCCTCTAAACAAGAGAAAAAACTCGACGGCGGATGGATACTCACTCAACCATAAAAATGATACCAAATAAAAACACCTTCCGATTCACGTACTATACTCACCGACCTCGTACTACCTGGCGAAACTAATCACCTAAACGCTATGTTTGAGGGGCGAACTCCTTGCTCGTATGGATAGAGCCGCAAGTATTGCTTCTCAGCGCCACTCTGGGCGCGCTACAGTTACCGTATCGGTAAACCACGTAGCCTTTACTCATAGCATACGCGTAGGAAGTATAGTAACCGTAGAAGCTGCTATTTCACGCGCTTTCTCCTCTTCTATGGAAGTGTATATAGATGTATGGATGGAAAAATACTTATGGTGAGCGTACCAAAGCTACTGAGGGCTATCTACTCGTTTGTAGCGGTAGAACGAGAATGGTCGCCCGTAAAAAGTACCAGAATTAGAACCTGAAACCGACCTCGAAAAAGAGCGATACAAAGGCGCTTTACAACGTCGCCAACTCAGTTTGGTGATTGCCGGTAAACTCTCTCCTCACGATGCTACCGAGCTAAAAGCCCTATTCACCGAGTTAGAAAATAGTTGATGTAATAGTAGAACCGCCATTGTAAAAGGCGGTTTTTGTCTTAAAAATAAAGAAAAAAATGACCTTATCAGAAGAAAATCACTTGAAAGCTATCTTTCATCTCTATGCCGAAACTAAAGAAGCGGTGAGTACCAATGCTATTGCCGAAGTGATGAATAACAAAGCTTCATCGGTAACCGATATGATCAAAAATTAGCCGATAAAAACTGATCAACTACGTAAAAATACCAAGGCGTTACCCTCACTAAAAAGGTACTCAAAAAGCCATTGCTATCATACGTAAACACCGATTATGGGAAGTATTCTTAGTAGAAAAAAACTTAACTTTTCTTGGGATGAAGTCCACGAAATAGCCGAAGAACTCCGAACATATACAGTCCGAAAAAAATTGATAGAACGCCTGATGCTTTCTTAGGATTTCCCAAAAAGACCCTCACGGCGACCCAATCCCTAATAAAGAGGGCGTTTTCACTACACTATCCAAACCCTTTTAAGCGAACTCAAGCAAGGCGATAAGGGGAGTGTGTGCAGCAGTAAAGAACACCTCTAAGGAGTTTTTGGTATATCTCAACAAAATGAATATTGCTTTGGGCGACGAAAATAGAAGTACTCAGCAAAAGAACCTTTTTGACGACTCTATGTTCCTACTAGTAAATGATAAACATATCAACCTCTCTGCAATGGTCTGCAGAAATATATATGTCAATGGAAATATTAAAGAAAATGAATAAGAAAAACTAACCCTCATTATAGCCCTAATTGCTGTAATAATAGCTGGAGCTTACTGCACCTATAATTATTTCAGCAAACTCCACTGAAGAGAAAACAATAGAACATGTGCGAAGAAAAATTGCGAAGACGATTGCTTCTCAGTGAGCTTAAACTATTTGCACTGTAAAGGGAATAGCGAATTTGCACAAAATTTTAACAAAGAAATAGAAATGCAGGTGCTAACTTCCTCCTATCTAATGAGGATACTTTGCAAGTGGAAGGCATCAGTATAGAAAAAAAGCTCTAGATAGCTTGAGTAACGATTACTACAAACTCCATGGTCACTTCCCCGAACTCCCCGCTTTCAATTTATCGTTGCCGATAGCATCATCGTGGCAGAATAATAAAATGCTCTCGTTAGTCTCTAACCGATACGCCTTTACAGGAGAATCTCAACCTATTCAAACTAAAGTATTTACTCACTTCTCCATCGATAATGGGAGGTAATTACTAATGAAAACCTCTTTACCGACGAACAAAAAGTAACCCAAATTGCCGAACGCTATTTCAAAAAAGCAAAAAGAGAACGCTCCTGAAAATCAATTAGCCGATAAAAATAGATTTTTGAAGATGGAGTATTTTGCCTTCCTAACAAAAATGGGAATTGCTGCCGATGCTCTCATCTTGTACTACGATCCTTTTGAAATAGCACCTTATTTAGATAAACCTTTTTGAAGTGAAAGTGCCTATCAAAGAGATTATGCCTTACCTCACTTTCGCCGATCATAAATAATATAATGAAAGAACAATTAGCAACACTCCATAACGCTCTCTTACAAAAAAACTGAAATAGAAGGTCTCGCTTTTTTTAGCTGAACAATTTCCTAATGAAATTGTCTTCTCTACTAGCTTTGGATTGGAAGACCAAGCTGTTACACATCTCATTTTGGCGAACCAAATCCCTATCAGTATTTTTACTTTAGACACAGGGCGCTTGTTCAACGAAACTTATTCAGTTTGGGGAAAGCACTGATGAACGTTACAATACACACATCTTTCCTTATTATCCCAAAAACAACTGATATAGAAGAGTATGTACATAAAAAATGGGACCTCTATCATTCTACCGCTCAGTAGAACTCCGCAAAGAGTGCTGCCACATCCGCAAGGTGAGAACCTCTTGGCAGAGCGCTCAAAGGTAAAAAGTATGGGTCACAGGGGCTCCGTGCCGACCAAAGTACAGCCCGTAAAGACCTCCCTATACTCGAGTGGGACGATACTTATCAGCTCTTTAAGTACAACCCTATACTCCACTGGACTTTCGAGGGATACTAAAGCCTTTATCAAAGCAAATAACATTCCATACAACGTATTGCACGACAAAGGTTTTGTGAGCATAGGTTGCGCTCCTTGTACCCGCGCTATCAAAGAAGGTGAAGATTTTCGTGCCGGACGTTGGTGGTGGGAAAGCAATAGCAAAAAAGGAATGCGGTCTCCACGAACACAAATAAATCAGCAAAGTAACAAAATTGATCATATGACTTTTTCAAAACCCTCTTAGCTACAATTCTCGGATTCTTTATCTCTATGGGAATATGCCTCCTCCTTTTCCTTGTCTTCATTTCTGTGATGATAGGTTCAGTAGTAGGAAGCTCCTCAGGTGAAGAAATAACCGTGAAAGACAATTCTGTATTAGAACTCGCTTTCAACGAACCTCTTACCGATTATGCCGAACGTGTTAGTTTTAAGGATTTCGACTATACCTCTCAGTCTTATAACGGACTCAATACTACCCTTAAAGCTATTCAAAAATGCTAAAAACTGATAAGCGTATCAAAGGGTATTTACCTCAAAAAGTACGGGTAATATTGGTGGTTTGGCATTTGCTCAAGAACTCCGCAAGGCTTTAATAGACTTCAAAAACTTCTGGTAAATTCGTCTTAGCCTATAGTGATGAAATTTCTCAGCTCGACTATTATCTCCAAAGTGTTGCCGATAAAATTTATATAAGTCAGCTGAGGGAATGTTGCCCTGCGTGGTCTCTCTTCCGAAGTGCTTTTTCTTCAAAGGTTTGCAAGAGAAAACAGGAGTGCAAATGGAAGTAATTCGCCACGGTAAATACAAAAGTGCTGTAGAACCTTTCTTAGACAATAAAATGAGCGATAACAACCGATTGCAAATCTCTCAATTGCTCAATGCAATGTGGAGTGTTATTGCTACCGATATCTCCAAAAAGCCGCAACATCTCTGTCGAAAAGCTCAACGAAATTGCTACAAATGTAAATGGGCGCAATGCCCAACTTGCTAAAAACAATGGATTAGTAGACGATATCCTCTACCGCGATGAGTTTGAAAAAAATCATCTGCGACAAAAACCGGTAGCAAGAGTATTGATAAAGTAGATTTTATCAACATAGAAGATTACGCCGAAGCAGTGGTAGGTAAAAACTCAAATAATAAAAACTAAAGATAAAATCGCGGTTATCTATGCCGATGGTGAGATTATGCAAGGCGAGGGGCGTGCCGAAGTAGTGGGTAACGAAACCATTATCCGTGCTTTGCGAAAAAGCCGCCGATAAAAAGAAGTAAAAGCAATTGTCCTCCGCATCAATTCCCTGGGGGTGATGCCTTAGCTTCAGAGTTGATGCATCGCGAAATAGAGATGACCAAAAAGAAGAAAAAGGTATATGTGTCTATGGGTAATTACGCTGCTTCAGGAGGCTATTATATAGCTTGTAATGCCAATCGCATTTTTTTGCTGAAGAAGGTACCATTACAGGATCTATCGGGGTATTTGGCGTGATTCCTAACGTAAATGCTTTAGCTACCAATTGGGGCATAACTGCCGAAACCGTAAGCACTCACCCTAATGCTCAATGGTATAGCCCTTATCAAAAAGCCTACTGAACAATTCAGAAAAAGAAATGACAGAATCTATTGAACAGGTATATACTGTATTTTTAGACCGTGTAGCCCAAGGGCGTGGCAAAACAGTAGCTCAAATAGACTCTATCGCACAAGGAAGAGTGTGGAGCGGTAAAGAAGCCCTTGCTAATGGTTTAGTAGATGAATTGGGGTCTCTCAACGATGCTATTGCCTATGCCGCTAAAGATAACGGACTTAAAGAGTATCGCACGATTTCTTATCCTGTATTCGAGATGGATTTCAAAGCAATGTTCCGCCGTTTTGGAGCTCAATTAAGAGGAAATAACTTGCGTGACGAAATGGGTATAGAGGCTTATGAAGTATATCAGCAGATAAAAACGCATCGCCCAACAACGCGGGGTACAAGCCCGTTTAGAATATGATGTGAAACTGAAATAGTTACAGATTTTAACGCAAAATTAACATCTTAAAAAACTTGTTCATATCATTTTTATTAGCTACATTTGTACAATAAAAACATTAAAAACCTATCTATTATGAAACGTGCAATGTTTGAGTACACAAAAAAATGATTTTATCAAAGGTAAGTTTTCGATCCAAACTTATTTTTACAAAGAACTCAGAAAAAGCAATAGATAGACTATTGCCCTATGAAGTAGAAGAACTAAAAAGTTTGGCTCGATGCCTACACTAAAAAATAAGCCCGAACTATCCCACTGCAAGGTGCTTATGGATAAATAATAATGTAGGGTATCCAAGAATGGATACCCTTTTTTTACTACAACATTATGAAATCAGAAAAACAAAAAAATTGTGTTGCTATACTTTGCTAAAGTTTTTAAGTTGATTACCCTTATCTATTCGTAATGTAATTATAAATCGTTTATTGAAATATGAAACACTTTTTCTAATCAGCATTTTTACTTATACTGCACTCTTTTTGGGGCAGGGTTTCAGGTAATATGAATTACCAAGAACGCAACCACTGGAAAAGCAGTAATGTTAGCTCTTATTCAAATATTGATTTTCCTACCAACAACGATATGCTTATCGAAGCTAAAGGTCTTGCCAATGTGAAAGCTGATGCCTTTGTTGCTATCTTTAGTGTGGTGCAAGTAGGGGAAAAACCTCTGAAGAGGCTACTCAGCTGATGAACCAGCGTCTGGCTCCTGCCTTGCAGTCTTTGAAAGCTAAAAAACTTTGAGGCTTTTTGTAGATATGGTCTCCTTTGTGCCTATGTACGAGTATGAAGTCGATAAAAAAATCTTCAGCAAGCGCACTTACAACGAACTTCCTATAGGTTTTGAACTGAAGCAAAAATCTGCATATTAAATTCACAGAGGCTTCTCAACTCAACGACTTAGTAGCCTTGCTCTCTAACAACGAAATCTACGATCTCGTGCGAATGGATTACTACGCTACTCAGCTTGAGAGCGTGAAAAAGAGCTGAAGGAAAAGGTGAAAGTTGCTTTTTCGGAAAAGCTAAAAAGCTACGAAACTACTCTGGGTGAGAGCTTTGCCTCTACCGATAAAAAGGTAGTTGATGGTTTTGTAATTACTTCACCTGCTCAGCAATACAAAACTTATGAGGGCTTACAACAGCGCTCAAATTCAAGGTAAGCGTTTGGCAAATATCGTACAAGCCAACAAGTCGGTAACGCAATATTACCAGCCTATTGCGAATAGCAATTTTGAGGTGGTAATAAACCCTATTATTGTAGAGCCTGTGATTCAAGTAATCTACGAAATTAAAATGAGCGTTAATCACCCCAATAAAAATAAAGAATATCTATTAGTAACCCCCAACGGCGACCTCAAAAAACTACCCCTAAACCCCTAAAACCTAACAATGAACATCACCAGCACTCAAAATCCCTTAATAAAAGAAAAATAGCTCTTTTGAGTGAGAAATCGCGCGAACGCAAGAAGCAAGGTTTATGCGTAGTAGAAGGTGCGCGCGAAATACGCCTCGCTTTGCAAGGAGGCTATAGTCTTGAAAATCTTCTATATCAGCCGGATATCTTCAATGAGCGACAACTTAATGAATTGCTCGGTTATACTACCCAAAAACTCACGCCTATTGCTATCAGCAAAGAAGTCTATGAGAAAATAAGCTACCGCAGTTCTACTGAGGGGTGATTGCTTTAGTACAAGTGAAAAACACGGTTTAGATACTTTGGTGTTCAAAAATAAAAAGCCCTTTGCTACTGGTAGCCGAAGCTCCCGAAAAACCAGGGGAATATAGGGGCACTCCTCCGCACTGCCGATGCTGCCCATATAGATGCTGTGATTATCGCCAACCCTAAAAACCGATCTCTACAACCCGAATATCATCCGCTCCAGTGTGGGCTGTGTGTTTACGGTGTCTATCGCCACAGGTACTACTGCCGAGGTCATTGATTTTCTGAAAGCTAAAAAAACATCAGTAGTTATTGTGCGGCTCTCACGGCATCTAAGCCTTACTACGAAGTGTCGTTTAGCGAAGGCTCAGCCATAGTAGTAGGCACTGAAGACCAAGGACTCACTGATGAATGGCTCAGGCATAGTACCCAAAAATATCATCATCCCAATGGAAGGTGTAATCGACTCTATGAATGTATCGGTAGCGGCTGCTGTACTCATCTTTGAGGCAAAAACGCCAAAGAGTAATGACGAACAACTAATAACGAATATGAAACAGCTCACTTTTATACTGCTCCTATTGATTATTCAGTGGGCAAACGCACAAGAAGAACGAGAAATAGCCCCTGACCAAATAAAAGGCTATTACGTATGCTTCAAAAATCATCTCCATCTTTCTATATACAAAAAGGTAAAAAATAGCTTTTTGAGGGTAGAGTTTGAATTGGAAGATAATGAAGAGGCATCGTGTGATGATTTTGATATATATACATCTAAATTTGTCTGTTACAGCGATGAAAAAAATCTCAGACACTAAGTGAAATATTAAAAGGAGAACAAGGAATTATTTATACTAAAGAGATACGTCGCACGCACCCTCTGATTTTATAGGTAAATCATTTGCTCTCAAACAAGGTTTCTATGACAACAAGAGAGGTGCTTTGCTAAAAAAATCGTGAACCCTTTCTTAGCACTTACTTACGAAATCCTCTCTAAAAAGACTTGATAGATGATTACCCAGAAAAAGATTACTATTCTTTTCATTCCTCTCAACTTAGGAAGTGATAAATACATTTATATATTATTAGATAAAAATGATGACCAGATTATTATAGTTCCTCTAAAACACAAAAACTATATTACTCTGCGACACTCCTAAAAGGCTATAGCAAACTTTCTTCTTTTTCTAAAAAAAGAACCTGATTACAACACACTTTTTGATGATTATACCCCGAAAACTTTATGACTCATCGGCGGACAAAAGAAGGATATGAACTGGTAGATATTTTCAATAGGAAAAAATATTGCCTAGCATTTATGACTCTATTTATTACACAAGGACAATGCTCATTACCCAAAAAGGGGAGGAATACAGCTTATATCAATACAATTTACAATCTAAATTACTTAAAAGATGTGAAAGTAATTCATCTGTTGTCTGATAGAGATAACGAGTTTGAGGTACTTACCGATAAAGGAGCTTATTATTATTCTAATGAAGGTCAGCCTTTAAGAAAACTCTCGTCATTCTATTATGGGTTATGTGGCACCATTAGCAGAAGTTATTACACTCTTAAAAAAAGATAGCCTAAACACGGCACAACCTCATTATATGCTATATCAATTAAGAGGAGCAACACGTTCCTATGCCGATAAACGCTTTTTATCTAACCGATAGAAGCCCTGATGAAAACTTTGACTTTTGTAGAGGGGAACATAGGTGTAGAATGGAATGTGAATAAAGTTGTAGGGGGATAATTATCCTCACCCAGAAATAGTGAGAGTAGAGCGCAATGGTAAATACGGCTTGTTTGAATATGATATTGATTTTTGATATGAAAAAAGCCCTTATAAAGAAGAGGATTCAGATGTTTCTTCTTCAAAAAAGGTTCGCAAATATGCCGACAGCTACCTTACAGGTAAAGAACTATTGCCTATTGCCTACGACCATATACAACAACAAGATAACGGACTTATCTATTTCTATCTAAATGGTAAAAATAGGTATCTATCCTCAGCAGAAAACAGCTACTTATAGTGCTATAGAACCCGAAACTCGCTCTTTCTTTCGCATTATCAAGGACGGCAAAAAAAGGCTATCTCGATATAAAGACATTTAAAAGAATATGAGGTGTCAAGTTAATGGCATATTAACAGAGGTTGGAAAAATAGGTTCTCTTTCAAGCATTCTTTTTATTAAACTGTTAAAGATAGTCTCTTTGCTCTGTGAGCGATTGATTCTAAAAACTATACTCAGCTAAATAGCGGTCTATATTAAACTCTGAAACCCAAGAATATATACCTCTTATCCAAGATTTTACTTGGTGTATTACTTTGTGTAATGTAGGAAAATTCTTTCCATTATTACTAAGTCTGTTTTAAAGCGTTCAGTAAACTCTAAGAGGCTTTGTCCTTTGAATAATTCCATAATACATTAATTTTTCAGAGTGCAAATATATGAAAATACCTTGACACCTCAAACCAAATATTTGAAATAGTAGAATAATTTATGTATAAAAATTAATACTGATAAAGATAAAATAGGATTATATTTAACTTCAAAGTACCTATGCTATACTTTTGAAATCAGAAGAATATAGATTATATGTTTGTAGTATTGAGGATGAGTCTGAGATTATCTTCATTTCAGAAGAAAAAGTAAATTATTATAGTATCTATGGAGACAATTTAATTTATATTTCAAGAGATGAAGATTCTACCTTTTTGGTTAATTTAAAATCAAAAAAATAAAAAAATCAAATAGATGAAATCTTATATGATCTAGTTGATAATTATTATAAGAAAAAAATAAAAATTATTATTGTGATAATAATCACGTATATATATACGATTTGCTTTCTGGAAACATTGTCAAAAATAATTAAAAACTATTATTGGTTATCCTAAACTAGGCACAGATAACTACATTATTACAAACAATAATATATATATATATGTATACTCAAAAACAGATTTCACTCTTCTTTTGGCAAAAAGACCTATCGGAACAGACACAGTATACTGAATGGGATGGTACAGAGGAAAAAAGGAAAAAATAAGAGAAGTATATGAATATCAAGATTCTGTGATTGTGCTAACACAGATGTTTATTTTTGCGGATAGACCTACAAACAGGTGATATTATTTATTCTCTACAACTTCCTGCAGGATTAATGGAGTTATCTATTGTAGGCGACAAGGCTTATGGCTGTTATGGTTACCACTATATGGAGGTAGATATTGAAAAAGGAAAAACTATTGAATTTTGTGCGTATTGAAAAATGCTGTATATCAAGGTAAAAGAGTATAATGCTATTATGGACTCTCCTAAATTTCACGAGGGTATGTCTTTCACGGTGTGCGCTTAGAAGGTGGGTACTATGCCATTAGTGCCCTTGACGCACAAACAGGAAAAACGTATGTGGATTGACCTATTAGGCACTTATATGGTTGAAAAAAATAGAATTTTACGAGAACAAGATGTTTTGTATCAGATAGTGGGGGAAGTTTGTATATTTATGAAAAAGAGGAATAAGATTTTTGAGGTGTCAAGTTAATGGCATATTAACAGAGGTTGGAAAAATAGGTTCTCTTTCAAGCATTCTTTTTTATTAAACTGTTAAAGATAGTCTCTTTGCTTTGTGAGCGATTGATTCTAAAACTATACTCAGCTAAATAGCGGTCTATATTAAACTCTGAAACCCAAGAATATATACCTCTTATCCAAGATTTTTACTTGGTGTATTACTTTTGTGTAATGTAGGGAAATTCTTTCCATTATTACTAAGTCTGTTTTAAAGCGTTCAGTAAACTCTAAGAGGCTTTTGTCCTTTGAATAATTCCATAATACATTAATTTTCAGAGTGCAAATATATGAAAATACTTTTGACACCTCAATATTTTTAATTGACGAAAAAATGAAATATAAAAAGCTGTCTAACAAAAGAAATGTTAGACAGCTTTTTGTTATCTGTTACCTGTTACTTGTTACCTAAACAGAAACTCCATATTCTCTTAGAGCATCGTTTAGTGAAGTTTTTCTTATCGGTTGAGGCTTTACGCTGCCCGATGATAAGGGCACAAGGCACTTGGTAATCGCCAGCAGGGAAATGTTTCGTATAACTACCAGGGATCACTACCGAACGCTCTGGTACATAGCCTTTCAGTTCTTTAGGTTCATTGCCCGTTACATCAATAATTTTAGTAGAGGCTGTAAGCACTACATTAGCACCAAGTACCGCTTCTTTGCCTACATGTACTCCTTCTACCAAGATACAACGCGACCCGATGAAAGCTCCGTCTTCTACTATCACGGGAGCTGCTTGCAAGGGTTCTAATACCCCTCCTACACCTACACCACCACTCAGGTGCACGTGTTTGCCTATTTGGGCGCAACTACCCACAGTAGCCCAAGTATCTACCATTGTACCTTCATCTACGTATGCCCCGATATTCACATAGCTAGGCATCAGTATAGCGCCTTTGGCGATAAAAAGCACCACGACGTGCTACAGCAGGAGGTACTACGCGCACTCCTTTCTCGTCGTAGTTGTGTTTGAGCGGAATCTTATCGTGAAACTCAAAGATACCCACCTCTACGGGTTTCATATTTTGGATAGGGAAGTAAAGCACAACAGCTTTTTCACCCATTCGTTTACTTTTCCAGCCATCGGCAGTAGGCTCGGCCACTCGCAACTGACCTAAATCCAAGAGGTGAATCACCTCTCTGATAGTCTGTTGTACAATTTCCTCACGAAGCAGAGAGCGATTCTCCCACGCCTCATCTATCATTTGTTTTAAGTGTTCCATTTGTTATTATTTTGATAAAGTATCTATTGCTTTTTTTCAATAGTTGCTATTTTTAGCGAGCGCATCAGCTTCTTTTTGCGCTCGTTTTCTACCACTTGAGCAGGCGCTGAGTTTACAAACTTCTCATTAGAAAGTTTCTTGCGCACCGATACCAAAAAAAGCCTTGTGTATAGGTGAGTTCCTCTTGTAGTTTTTTGAGTTCCTCTTCTACATTCACCGCACCTTCCATTGGGATAAAGTATTCATTAGCTTTTACGCGGAAAGACATTGCGCCTTCTATGGCTGTACTTACTTCGGTAATAGCCTCAAGTCCGCCCATTTTTAGAAATCACCACATCAAAAACGATTGCTCATTTGCTCTTTGTTTAATACCGAAAGGCTAAGCGGTGTTTTGAAAGGTATATTCTTTTCTTTGCGCACCGTACGGATGCCCGCTATTACTTCGGCTGCAAAATCAAATTCTGCCAATAGTTTTTCGTCGTACGGCTGTACAGTAGGGTAGGTAGCCACGATAAGGGCTTGTTCAGGGGTACGAGGTGCTAAACTTTGCCATATTTCCTCGGTAAGGAATGGCATAAAGGGGTGAAGGAGTTTTAGCAAGTTTTCAAAAGCGGCTACTACGCCCTCGTAAGTGGCTTTATCCATCGGTTTGCCGTATTCGGGTTTTTACCATTTCCAAAAAGCCAAGCACAGAAGTCGTCCCAAGTGAGTTTATAGATTGCCATTAGAGCATCGGAGATGCGGTATTTCTCAAAATGGTCTTCTACTTCGGTGAGTACCGCGTTGAACTTCGCTTCAAACCATTGCAAAGCGAGTTGAGCGGCTGCAGGTTGCTCTACTGTATCTACCTGCCATCCTTTTACCAATTGGAAGGCATTCCACAATTTGTTACCAAAACCTTTTCCTTGTTGACAAAGGGCTTCGTCAAACAATAAGTCATTACCTGCTGCCGATGAGAGCAAGAGCCCCACGCGCACGCCATCAGCACCGTAATCGGCGATGAGTTTCAGGGCATCGGGTGAGTTGCCTAAGGATTTAGACATCTTGCGGCGTTGCTTGTCGCGTACCAATCCGGTGAGGTATACATTGCTAAACGGACGCTCACCTTGTACTCATAACCTGCTACTATCATTCGGGTTACCCAGAAGAAAAGGATATCAGGTCCCGTTACCAAATCGTTGGTAGGGTAATAATAGTCAATTTCAGGATTATTAGGCTCTAAAAATACCGTTGAAAAACGCTCATTGGCCATAACCAAGATGAGAACCAAGTATCGAGGGCGTCTTCATCTTGTCGCAAATCGGCTTCGGTAAGCTGTGCGTTGCCGCTCTTTTCTTTAACCAAAGCGAGGGGCTTCTGCCTTAGTTTCGGCTACTACAAATTGGTCTTTGCCCTCGCCGTAGTAGTAAGCAGGAATTTGTTGTCCCCACCACAATTGGCGTGAGATATTCCAATCTCGTACGTTCTCTACCCAATGGCGATAAGTATTTTCAAATTTCTTAGGGATATAGTTTGATACTTTCGTCTTCCAATACCGCCTTGATAGCTGGCTGGATAAGAGTATCCATTTTTAGGAACCACTGGTCGGAAAGACGGGGTTCTATCACGGCTTTGGTACGCTCGGATGTCCCCACTTTGTTAGTATAAGTCTCTTTTTAGCGAGTAAGTCTTTTTGCTTCTAATTCGGCTACTATCTCTTTACGCACTACAAAGCGGTCTTTGCCCGCATAATGCAAGCCGTAGCTATTGAGGGTTGCATCATCATTGAAGATATCAATCACTTCTAATTGATGTTTGTCGCCCAAAACCTTGTCGTTAGGGTCGTGGGCAGGGGTTACTTTCAGGCAACCTGTACCAAACTCTACATCTACGTACTCATCTTCGATAATCGGAATCACGCGGTTGCAGATAGGCACAATCGCTTTTTTTGCCTTTGAGGTGTTGCCAACGCTCATCGTTAGGGTTGATGCAGATAGCCGTATCACCAAAAAAATGGTTTCAGGGGCGTGTTGTAGCAATCACGAGGTACTCATTCGTCCCTTCAATTTGATATTTCAAATGATACAAAAAAATCCTTGACGTTCTTCATAAATCACTTCCTCGTCAGAAAGAGTGGTTTTAGCCTCTGGATCCCAGTTCACCATACGGTGACCGCGGTATATCTGTCCTTTGTTGTACAAATCTACAAACACTTTGATAACCGAAGCCGAAAGCTCCTCGTCCATAGTGAATTTAGTGCGCTCCCAATCGCAAAGAGCAACCCAATTTTTTTGAGTTGTTCGAGGATTACCCCACCGTATTGGTGTGTCCATTCCCAAGCGTGTACAAGGAACTCCTCACGAGTAAGGTCAGATTTTTTTAATACCTTGTTCTTTGAGTTTTGCCACCACTTTGGCTTCTGTTGCAATAGAAGCGTGGTCAGTACCCGGCACCCAGCAAGCGTTGAAGCCTTTAAGGCGTGCACGGCGAATAAGTACATCCTGAATGGTGTTGTTGAGCATGTGTCCCATATGGAGCACCCTGTAACGTTAGGGGGCGGAATCACAATAGTATAAGGGGTACGCTCATCGGGGGTTGAGTGAAAATAGTTGTGGGCAAGCCAATAGGCATACCATTTTTCTTCTAATTCTGTAGGATTGTATTTTTTTAGGTTCTGTCATACTTAATGAGTCAATTTTAAGGCGCAAAGGTAGTGATTAATTGACAATTAACAATTATCAATTGTCAATTATTTCAGTTTGCCAACTTTTTGTAGGGATTTTTTTGCTGAGCATAGCATTGTAGTAACGTGCCTCATTGGTTACTTCCTCGCCTAACCATTCGGGACGATCAAAAGGGGTATTTTCAGAGGGTAATTCTATTTCGGCAATCACTAATCCTTCATTGTCGCCATAGAACTCATCAACTTCAAAAACACAACTCGCCACAAGGCACGAGGTAACGCGTTTTTGTCAATCACTCCTTTTTCACAAAGAGCCAATAATTGCTCAGCATCGGCTACTGCAATGGCTTTCTCCCACTCAAAACGCGTGGTGCCGCTCTCGTTGCTACTGCCCTTTATAGTGAGAAATGCTTCGTCGCCTTTTATGCGCACTCTCACTGTGCGCTCTGGCACAGAGCTCAAATAGCCTTGTGTAATGCGTATAGCCTTAGTAGAGAGTGCTTTATAAGTGTTGCTTTTTACCCTTGAATTTGCGTTCTATTTCTTGTAACATTACTTTTCTTTTTTTGTAGTTGTCGTAAGTGAATGGCACTTTCCACGTCATATAAAGAGCTGGGATAGTGCAAATCATTACTAACAAGAAGAAATGTTGATATCCTAAGTAGGTACTTAAGAAACCGCTAATCATACCTGGAATCATTACCCCTAGGTTCATCAAACTATTGGCAAAAAGCGTAGTGTGCCATTTGGTATTTACCAGGGGCTATTTGTTGCATCATAAAGAGGGTAAGACCTACAAAACCAAATCCGTAACCGAAGTATTCGCCTACAATTCCCATAGCGATAGTAGGTAAGTGGGTAGGTTGAAAATAAGCAAAAAGCAAATAGACTACAAACGGAATATTGAAAGCACACGCCAAAGTGAACAAAGCCTTTTTAAGCCCCACTTTCGATACAAAATATCCTGCTACAATAGAGCCTAAAAATGAAGGCTACAGTACCTGCTGTACCATACACTAATCCGTATTGTTCGTTGCTGAGTCCTAAACCTCCTATTGATAGCTCATCTTTGAGGAATAATGGAGCTATTTTTCATTGCCAAACCTTCGGCAAAACGATATAAGAAAATGAAGAAAAGATAGAAGAGAATATGTTTTTGGAAGAAATCGGCAAAAATACGCCATAACTCCTCCGATTTTTCACTAAAACTACCTTCTTTTTGTGGTTTTTATGTCTTTTGGAAGCGCGTAGAAGTGATATAAACCTACTAAACCGAGTATAGCTGCACAAATGCTCAGAATCAACTGCCAAGAGGCTACAATGCTCATTCCTTGAGAGTTTACTAACCAGCCCGCTAAGAAGATGAGTCCGCCATTGGCGAGTACTTTGGCTAAGTTGTAAAAAAAGCTCCTTGCCAGCCTGAATAAAAAGCTTTGAGTAGCAGGATCTAATTGTTCCATATACATCCCATCGCCTGCAATATCGTGAGTAGAACCACTTAGTGCGATAAGTCCCATCAGCGCCAAACACATATTGAAAAAAAGTTAGGCAAAAGGCAATGAGAAAAACAATACAACCAAAAACTACTGCCGATACAATTTCAGTAATTACAATATATTGTTTTTTTAGTGCCGTAAAGTTCCATTATCACACTGATGATAGGCTTAAGCGACCACGGAAGAATTAATAAGGAAGTCCAAAAAGCAATGGTTTCATTGGGTACACCTAAATCTTTGAAAAATGATAGGAGAAACTAAAGATAACATCACAAAGGGTAGCCCCTATAGCAAAAATAGGTGGTAGGCACCCAAGTAATAGGATTTTTCTTTTTTTCATAACAGTTGTTGTTTAATATTGTTTTATGTGTTTGTTAAAAAATCCGACAAATGTACGACTATTTTAGAAATTAACAAACTTTTTAAGTCTTTAGCACAAAAATAAGTTTTTGCTCATTTGCTATTTATTTATACCTTTGCAAAAAGTTTTTCATATAACTCAAAAATCATAATTAACAAAGAATGAAAAAAATCATTTATTTTAGCTACTTCAGCAGCTTTGCTATTAGCGAGTTGCTGGTACTACTAAAAAGTGCCTTAGATAAGGCACCAACCACTGTTTCTTCTGACAAAAAAATACAGTGATGACGAGCTTAAAGGTTGGCCTCACCAAGGGTTTAAACAAAAAATTTCCCTGGTATCAATTTAGATGAGGCTTATGCCCTCCTAAAAAAATCTTACTCCTAAAAATTATCGTAGGGGTGGTAGATTCAGGTGTAGATATCAATCACGAAGATCTTAAAAACGTGATCTGGACAAACACTGCCGAAATCCCTAACAACGGCAAAGATGACGATAACAACGGTTATATAGACGATATCCACGGATGGAATTTCCTCGGTAATATTGCTCAAGAAAAATACCGAAATGACTCGTATCTACAAAACTAAAGATACTAAAAAATCCCGACTATGCCCGCGCTAAAAAAAGAGTACGAAAAAGAAGCCTCTGAAACCAAAACGTCGCAAAGACTTCTATTTGCAACTTACTGAAACAGCTGACTTTGCTGATAACGCTGTGCGCAAAATCGTAGGAAAAAGATATCTACACCCTAGAAGATATCGAAAGTGCTACTAAAGGAAAAATCTTATGACGCGATGACTACCGATATGATAGGGCTTTATGAAAGAACTTTTGGCTCGCGCTAACGACAATGAAGAAATTAAAAAAAGAATTGAAAGAAGGCGTAGACTATTTCGATACCAAACTCAAATACCACTTGGGCTTAGACTTCAGTCCGCGTAAAACTATCTTGAAAGACGACGAAAACGACTTTTCTAAAAAAATATTACGGCAACAACAATGTAATAGGTCCAGATGTTAATGAAGCTCTTCACGGTACTCACGTAGCAGGTATCATCGGTGCTGAACGCAACAATGGTATCGGTATGGATGGTGTAGCTAATAGCGTGTGGATTATGGCTGTGCGCGCCGTTCCTGATGGTGATGAATACGACAAAGATATCGCTCTTGCTTTGCGCTATGCCGTAGACAATGGTGCTAAAGTAATCAACACTAGCTTTGGTAAAGGATTTTCTCCTCACAAAGAGTGGGTGTACGACGCTATCAAATACGCCGCTTCTAAAGATGTACTTATCGTAAACGCTGCCGGTAACGACTCTCAAGATATCGACGTGAAAGATACTTACCCTAACGACGAGGTAAACAAAAAAGAAATCGCTGATAACTTCCTTACTGTAGGAGCTCTTAACTATCAATTCAACAAAAACTTAGTAGCCGAATTTTCAAACTATGGCAAACGCAATGTCGATGTATTTGCTCCAGGAGTTAAAATCTACGCTACCGTTCCTGAAAATAAATATCAATTCTTACAAGGTACCTCTATGGCTTCACCTGAAGTAGCAGGTGTAGCAGCCTTATTGCGCTCTTATTTCCCAAGCCTTACAGCTGCCCAAGTGAAAAAATCATTATGGAATCAGGAGTAAAAAGTAAATATGAATGTCTATATAGGTGAAGATCAAGGAGATGGTAAAAAAACGCCAAGAGAAGAATTTTTACCGAACTTTCTACTACTGGAACTATAGTAAATGCTAAAAAAACGCTGTAATAATGGCAGCTGAAATTGCTAAAGTAAAACTATAATCATAAACTAGAAATAAAAAGCTGCCCTAAGGCAGCTTTTTTATTCGTCGTCGTCATCATCATCATCTTCGTCTTCATAGCGCTCTATAAACTCATCACTTACCTCATTGAATTTATCAGTAAATTTTTGTATGAAGGCATTGTTTTTCTTCAGTTGAGCTTGCTCCTCAGAGTACCTCTTAAACCTTTTTAAACGCATTTGAATAAGGGTTTTGTAACCATCTTTCATCAAAAACGTCGTAATTGTCAAAGAATTTAATAGCAGCTTCAAGTAACGAAGTGTCACCTTTGTAAGCACCAAGTTTGCGTGCTTCTTCTTTGAAAGTCACAAGATCTTCAATCCACTGCAAACGCACTTCCTCTGCACGGTTGAAGTCATTATTATCCATAGCCTCATTCATTTCTTCCATTTCATCCAAGCAGCCATTGGTAATACACACAATTTCATTGTTGTATTCTACAGCATTGTCATACTCACCCTTAGCGTAATACACACCTTCATCGGGTTGCCAACCTCTTTTTCCATTACCCCCATAGCAGCATTCATTTGCTCTTGCATTTTGTTCCATTTGTTTTTGTATATCTTCAGCTGATCCTCCCATCATATTCTGAAGATTCTTTAGAAAATCCATCATAATTAAATATTTTTAAATGATTTTAATAGTCGCAAAGATAATACAAATGTTATAAACGACCACAATGTCCTTTGAATATTAACAATACTTTAACATTTTAGTATGATATACCTCAGCTGTATTTGTTTTTTTATTTTCTACCTCCAAAAAACACTCTTTTTTTCTTTGTCTTTATAAATCGTATTTCATTAATAAACAGTCACTTACAAAAATATAGTTAAAAAAATATTTTCACTTTCCTGTGTGTAAATAGAAATAAAAAAATATTACCTTTGTAGTTCAAAAAATTTTTGATAAAAATCCAATGACAATAGAAGTAAAAAAAGGAAGGTAAATTTTCATACATAGAAAAAGGTGAAGGTACTCCTATTATTATCTTGCACGGCTTGATGGGAGGGCTTAGTAATTTTGAAGAAGTAGTTTCTTTTTCCAAAAAAATATAAAGTGGTAGTCCCTCGAACTGCCTCTCTTCTCTATGCCTTTGCTCACAACTTCAGTGAAAACATTGGCTAAATATATACAGAAATTCATCAAATACAAGAAGTTTGAAAAAGTAATCCTACTCGGTAATTCACTTGGCGGACACGTGAGGCTTGCTCTATGCTAAAATGCACCCTAAAAACGTACTCGGATTAGTGCTTACAGGTAGTTCTGGATTGTACGAAAAAGCAATGAGCGAAGGTTATCCACGCCGTGGTGATTACGATTTCATCAAAAAGAAATGCGAAGAAGTGTTCTACGACCCTGCTGTAGCTACTAAAGAAATTGTAGATGACGTATTTTGCTAATATCTCCGATCGTTCTAAACTCATCAAAACTTTGGCGCTTGCCAAAAAGTGCTATCCGCAATAATATGGCAAAAAGATTTTGCCTAAAATGGAGACCCCTACTTGCCTTATCTGGGGTAAGAATGACAATGTAACCCCTCCTAAAGTAGCTGAAGAATTCACGAATTATTACCTAATTCCGAACTGCACTGGATAGACAAATGTGGTCACGCTCCAATGATGGAACATCCTCAACAGTTCAATGATATTTTAAATAAGTGGCTTGAAAAATAAGGGAGGTAAGATGATAAAAAAAGCTGAATTTGTGATGAGTAACTCTCAGGTGAGTAAATGCCCCAAGGAAAACTTACCTGAATATGCTTTTATAGGGCGTTCCAATGTAGGGAAATCGTCGCTCATCAATATGCTTACCAATCACAAGAATTTGGCTAAAAACTTCAGGTCGCCCTGGGAAAACCCAACTCATCAATCACTTCAAAATAGACAATAGTTGGTTTTTAGTAGACCTCCCTGGTTACGGGTATGCAAGAGTATCCAAAGAAACTAAAAAAGGTATTTCAGCAATTTATTACTAAATATTTTTGAGGAGCGACAACAATTGGTATGTGCATTTGTATTGGTAGATGTGCGCCACGAACCTCAGAAGATAGATGTAGAGTTTATGCAATGGTTAGGCGAACATAACATTCCATTCGCTATAATCTTCACCAAAGCCGATAAACTCAAACCTTTGGTAATTGAACGCAATATAGCAGCTTATCAACAAGTGCTCCTCGAAACTTGGGAAGAATTTCCACCTTACTTCGTTACTTCAGCCGAAAACAAAACCGGCAAAGAAGAACTAACCCATTACATTGAACAAATCAATGAAGAATAAAAAAATAAGAGATAAAAAGTACAATTTCTTACTTCTTATCTCTTATCTAATTAAAATACTTCTGATATTACTTTCACAATATTATCCGATTTTCCCATAGAATAGTAATGCAATACGGGTGCTCCTGCAGCTTTTCAGCTCTTTGCTTTGCTGTATAGCCCATTCTATGCCCACTTGTTTTACATCGGCGTTGTTTTTGCAGGCTTCTACTGCTTTGATGAGCTCTTCGGGAAGTCTATTTTAAAGGCTTGTGAAAGCAGGTTGAGGTGCTTTTTAATAGCAATAGGTTTAATCCCTGGTATGATAGGCACATTGATACCCGCTTCTTTGGCTTTCTCTACAAACTCAAAAATACTTCTGGTTGTCGAAAAACATCTGTGTTACCACATAGTCGGCACCAGCATCAACCTTTTTCTTTAAGGCGTGCCAAGTCCGAGGTGAGTGAGGGGGCTTCAATGTGTTTTTCAGGATACCCCGCTACCCCTATACAGAAATTAGCCTTATGATCGGCAGCAATACCGTTGAGGTAAATCCCCTTGTTCAAATTACTGATTTGAGTAACGAGTTCGGTAGCGTAAGTATGTCCGCCCTCAGTAGGCTGAAAGTAACGTTGTTCTTTCATCGCATCACCACGTAATGCCATTATATTGTCAATCCCTAAGTAAAGACAATCTACCAATAAATACTCTGTTTCTTCTTTTTGAAAAACCACCACAAAGCACGTGTGGTACAGTATCTACCTTATATTTATGCTGAATAGCCGCGCAAATACCCACGGTACCAGGGCGCATACGGGTTACTTTTTTTCCAATAGCCCATTGGGGTGTTCAATGTAATAATACTCCTCACGTGAGGTAGTTACATCTATAAACGGAGGGTTGAACTCCATTAGGGGGTCTATGTTTCGGTATAATTCTTCAATATTATTTCCCTTTTTAGGAGGTACTACTTCAAAGGAGAAGAGTGTTTTTCCTTTGGCATTCTTAATATGGTCTGTTATTTTCATATTTTCCTTTAAATTCTTCTTTTTGCTATCAGTGTATATCGTTTTATAAAGTCTGTTTTGTGAGCGGTATAAGCATCTCGGTCGTGCTGGAAAGGCTTCCAAAGAGACAATTTAAGTGTTTCATAGTCTTTGGCAATTGAGGGGTGCGCTTTGTAGTTCATCGCGAAAATAGAGTTCATCATTATCGCCTTCATAACGCAAGTGCAAGTGAAATACACGTTCTGCAAACCCATTAACAGTATAACCTTTATTAAAAAGAAATCCTATCGTTTGTTTCATTCATACATAGATAACCTGATTGTAAAAATGAGTTCTTTTTAGCTTCTGAAATGAACTGTCTTTCTTCACTTCCAATAACATATCTACAATAGGTTTGGCTTGTATCCCTTCCACAGCGGTACTGCCTATATGGCTTAGTCGTATTATTTCGTTAGAGGGTAATTGTTTTAAAAGAAAAACTGCGTTCTTCCTCATACCATTCTTTTCCACAAAGGATTGTGCGGCGTAAGATTGATAGGGAACAGTTGCCACAATTCCTGCAACGACATTTGTAACAAAGGATTTTTCTTCTTGATTCATACCGCTATAACATTAGATATTTGCCATTAGTGTAAAAGTTAATGGTTGCAAAGATAGTATTTTTCTTGTCAATTAACAAAAAAGTAGACTCACTATATCATATAGAAAGTCTACTTTTTTAGTCTTTAATAAAATAGGTTAGTATTTTTATAGATATTTCAAAGCTATCACCTTCTAACCATCTTACTCTTGCATAGTATATTTTAGTATTAATGATTTTTAGAAGGTTATCAACAGGAATGTTTGATTGTTCAGAAGCAAAATTTACTGAAGAAATGTACTCTTGTTCCAAATTGTCAATCAGTATTTCTGCAACGAGTTTTCGGTCTTCAACGGGATGTTTTAAAACAACTTCATATATAGCTTTTTGTTATAAGTTCCTCAAGCTGTTTTCCCATTCGTTCTTCTCTTGCATCTAAAGAGAAAAGGTTATAATAAATTATATAACCTATAATTGCAAAGGTAGCTAAAAAGTGAAAAATGACATAGTGAATTTATTTATTTTTTTGATGAATAGAATTATTATATCTAGAATTTTTCTAATAAAAATAATTTATTAAGGTGAAAGGACGTAAAAACTCCACTATTTTAGGAGAGTATTTGTAATATTTCTCTATGAAAAAATCTTCCAAAAGAGTAATTTACTAAAGTATTGTCTCTAAACTGCCTGAAAATTTCGACTTTAGGGTGGTTAATATCTTGATAAGCTAAAGTTGCTATGTAACAAGATTGATTAGAACTACTATTATTGTTATAATTACTATTTCTTTTTCTAATTTTTTTCTTGAATATGATATTTAAATGGTAGTAAAGAAGTATAGTATTTACTATTAAGATGTCTCAAAGCTGAATGAAGATCAAGTCTTTTGCTTTTTAAACCACTCTGATAGAGCCATATAAAAATAGTTTGTTCTTGTATTGTTCCACTTTTTTCAAAGTAAGCAATTGACCCATAGTAAAGAGAAAGTAATATGAATGACATAGACCTTTCACTTTTATTATAATCTCTTAAAGCTTCTGCTAGTACTAACATTTCAGCACTTGAAAAAGACCTAATGTCGACGATAGATTCTGCAAATAAATCAGCATTTGCCCATCTTAGAGTTTCACTACAAACTTCATTATCAGGATAAAAAGTTCTGCAAATTTCCTTTACAAAAATTCTGTTTTGTATTGGTTGAATCTATCAATGAGAAAAATTATGCAACTCATTTATAATAGAGGCTATTATAGCTAATCTTGGGAGAGCAAAAGAAGTCCTTTGATTCTTGGCTTGTTCTTGAGTTACTCCTAAATCATAAGCGTTTAGGATAATAGCACCTGCTAACATACAAGCATTGTATTTTCCTGCAGGTGATAGCTTGTAGAAATTCTTTTCTAAATAATTGATTGTTTCGTCGCTAAATTCAATAATTTTTTCTGCAACAGCTTGTTCTGGAGTTTTTAATGGCATAATTTAAAATGTTTAATTCTACACCAAGCCCCAAGTGAAGATAGATGGTAAATAAAAAAGCGGGGGGCTTAAACTCTTAATTTATTTATAAAGAAGCCTCTGGTAAAGCTATGGTAAAAATAAATAAGAAAAAGCCCACGCCATTATAGGATAGCGTGAGCGTTTTACTCATTTATTCTATTTTTACCATTTTTTTGAATTTACCAGATTCTCTTTATAATAGAATTAATAAGTCAACGCTTTTTATGTATGTTCTACATTTTCGAGGGCATAATTACAACATATTTTGTGATTATGCAAATATTTTGAGTATTTTTATTGAATTAATTTTGTAAATAGCTTATTATGAATGAAATAATCTTTCTATATTCCAATACTATTACTAACGACTAATAACTGAACTTTTTCTCTGCTAATCTTAAAATATCGCCAAATACCCCGCGTGCGGTTACCGAAGCGCCTGCTCCTGCACCCTGTATCACGATAGGGGTTATCGCCATAAGATTCGGTGTAAATCTCAAAAATAGAGTCGGCACCTTTTACCCTGACCGAGAGCACTGTTGCGCGGAACCGATACGAGCGATACGTCTAACTGTACCGTTTCGGTAGAGGCTAAATCGCCGTGAAGGTCGCCTACATAACGCAGTACGTGGTCGGGCGCTTGGGCTTCTTTGATTTGCTGATAAGGCGCGTTGAACTCGTCTAAGCGTTGCAAAAAGTCTGCTACCGAGCCTTCTCTTAAATGTTCGGGGATAAGATTTTGTATCTTTACATCGGTGAACTCATTGCCTCAAATCAAGCTCGCGGGCTAAGATGAGCAGCTTGCGCCCTACATCGTTACCACAGAGGTCTTCACGAGGGTCGGGTTCAGTATAACCGCTGTTGATAGCGTGTTGGAGCACCTCGCTAAACGGCTTATTTTTCTGCTGAAAAAGTATTGAACAGATAGCTGAGCGTCCCTGAGAAAAATCCCCTTGATACGGGTGATGTTCTCGCCTGAATGGTGCAAGAGGCGAATAGTGTCTATCAATGGTAAGCCTGCCCCTACATTGGTTTCGTAGAGATAAGTTTTTTTGGTGTTGTTTGAGGGTTTTACGCAGTTCTTGGTAGAAGCCAAACGAAATAGTATTTGCTATTTTATTAGCTGAAACCAAATCGTAACCGCTCTTGATAAGTGGAATATAGTTATCTACAAAGGTTTTTGCTGGCGGTTACATCTACCGCGATAAGGTTCTCTAAGTGATTTTTTTATCTACAAAGGCTTGCAAAGTATCAAAGCTATAAGGAACGGCTTCTTTATCGAAGGTAGAACGCCAATGACTGCTAATTCCTTTTTGCATTGGTGAGCAGTTGTTGTGAATTAGCGATAGCAACGATACGCAAACTGATGTTCTTGCGGTGGAGTATATTGTCGTGTGCAGCAATCACTTGGTCGATGAGAGTAGCTCCTACGGTACCTTTACCAAAGATTACCAAGTTGATACGGCGTGAAACCCCAAAGATTTCACCGTGAATTACGTTCAGTGCCTTGTGGAGTTTTTCGGTTTTGAGTACCAAACTCACGTTTCTACCCGTTACGGCATTGTTGATGAGCAAAGGAACGATTTGGTTGCGTATCAGTGCGTTATAAGGGTGGTGGAAGGTAGCAAGCGGTTGCCCTACAATAGAAATTACCGCTACATCTTCTACAATACTCACACTGCTCACATCATTGGTGTAGAAATCGTGTGAGAATTCCTCGTCTATAGCAGCTTTGGCAAGTTTAGCATCTTTTTGAAGCTACTACCAAGCCTACCCCGCGCTCCGATGAACCTTGTGAGATGATACTCACACTGATACCTTTCTGTGCTAAAGCTCTAAAGATACGTGCATCTACACCCACCTTGCCCAAGAGTCCGCGACCTTCCATCACGATAAGGGCATTGTCTTTAATTACTGAAATCGATTTGATGCCCTCTTGCTCGTTTTCTTGGTGAATGAGTGTGCCGGCATCCTCACTGTTGAAAGTGTTTTTTTGATACGCAACGGAATGCCTTTTTTTCAATGAGTGGGATAATAGTTTTGGCGTGGAGTATAGAAGCTCCAAAGTTAGCCAATTCATTGGCTTCTTCGTAAGAAAGATGGCGTATAATTTTTGGCTTCGGGTACTAACTCAGGATTGGCAGTGAAGATACCATCAACGTGGGTGTAGTTTTGCAGTTCGGAGGCGTTGAGATAGTTCGCCAAAAGTGCTGCCGAATAGTTACTGCCATTGCGCCCTAAGGTAGTAGTGTCGCCTTTTTCGGTAGAAGCAATAAAGCCCGTAACCACGACTACGTGATTGGAAGGAATAGTCGCAAAAGCGGTCACGGGTTAGTTTTTTTCGGATACTGAGTTGATGATTTGTGCATTGCCTACCACAGCATCAGTTTTGAAGATTTCACGACTATCTACAAAAGTACTTTCCAAGCCCTTGCGCTTGAGTAGTGCTGTTACGAGTTTAGCCGACATCAGTTCACCTTGTGCTAATACCAAATCTTTGGTCTTAGGGCTGTAGTCTTTTAGTAGCGAAACGCCTTCAAGAAGTTTTTCGAGTAACTGAAATTCGGACTCAAACGACACACGAGGGTCGTATTGTTGTTCGTCTTTCAGTTGTTGAAAAGTCGGCAGTATAGTCCTCACCTCTACTTGCTTTTTTTCGAGCAAAGCCTCTAATTCATCGGTGGTGTTGCCTCGCGCAGAGACTACTACCGATAGAGGTTCTTTGATGTGAAGTAATGATAATATCAATCACCTTTTCAATGCCGTCATTGGCAAGTGATTTTTCCACCAAATTTTAATATCTTCATCTTATGACAATTAACAATTAACAAATTCTTATCTCTTACCTAACAAACACTTTCTTTAAATACTGTTCTAACTGTTTGTGTTCTATCAGGAAAGCATCGTGACCGTGTACTGAGTGGATTTCGTAATAGTCTACGGGTTTGCCCATTTCGCGCAGTTCAGTTACAGTATCGCGGTTCTCTTGAGGAACGAAATACAAATCAGAATCGGTGCTCACAATGGTAATATGGGCAGAGATAGGCGCAACAGCCTCGGCAAAACTACCGCGTTCTTTTTGAAATATCTATGGTTTTTACCAATTGGTTCATTAGTTTGTAGGCAGAGAGTGAAAAAGCGTTTATGCAGCTTCTCGCCGTGGTGCAAAAAGCCACGTTTCTACATTGTACAACTGCAACGGAATGTTAGTAGTGCGCTCAAATTTCAGTTTCAACGATTGAGGAGTGCGGTAACACAACATCGCGTGGAGGCGTGCATCATGCAAGGGGTGTGTAGAGTTTTTGAGTATCTGCTCTTGCAAGAGGCAGTTGCCTATAATCCAGTCGGTTGCTTTCCAATCGGCAGCTACGATTACCAATTCTTTGAAAAGGGTAGGGGCGAGGGCTGCCATTTCCCAAGCAATACCGCCTCCTAACGAGCACCCTACGAGAGCAAACACTTCATTGAGACCTAAATGCTCGGTGAGTCCTTGGTTGAAAAATACGCGCTACATCTATACCCGCCCAATGCTCATAATTAGAAATCATATCTTCTTCGCGTGCTCCAAAACCATTGCCTGGGATATTAAAAGCTACTACTGTGTATTTAAGGGTATCTATCAACTTCCCTTCACCAATAGCTTCTTTCCACCAGCCGTTTTCACCCGTTACTTGTGAATTGCCTGTAAAAGCGTGATTTACCACTACCACGGGCGCTTCTCCTAGCGGTAAGCCAAAAACATTGGTAATATAACCTAAGTGAGGGAATGCGCACCCCATAAGAGGTAACGAAATCAGTAAGGGTGTAATGTAGGAGATCAGACATAGATTATTATAGTAAATATTTTTGTGAATATTATCCTAAATAGAAAATTTTTCTGTTTCAAAGATGATGCGCTTTGTGTATATAATTTGAGCGGGGCAAAAGTAAGAAGTTTTTCCTTATAAAAGCAAGTTTTTGACAATGAATTGTTTAAATTTGCTAATGATATCTTGTTTTGTTATTGAAATAATGAAAAATAATTGAATAGGATAAATTTGAAATTAGGTCTTTGTTTTTTTGTTGTTAAAAAGTAGCTAAGATATAATAGGAAAGTGCGGTATTTAAACAATAAATACCGCACTTTTTTTATTTTCTACCTCCAGTTATTTATTGTCTTTCATAGCTTATGCCTAATGCTTTTCCTATAAGCGTGGTAGAGGTGCAATTTGTTACTTCTACTAGTACAAAAATCACCTACTTTATAATTTTCTTTTGGGGAATACAACTACCGTGTTTTGGGTATTGCGTCCCATCCATTCATCAGCTGATTTTTTTAGAAGTCCCTCAATGAGTACTTCAACAACCTTACCTACTTGAGCTTGAGTGCGGTATAAACTGTGTTTTTTTGTTGCAAGTCGATGATTTCGGCAAGACGGCGTTTTTCACTTCTTCTGGCACATCATCTTCTATTTTGCGAGCGGCTAACGTACCAGGGCGCTCAGAATAAGCAAACATAAACCCAAAAATCGTACTTCACATATTCCATTAGCGAAAGTGTATCGCGGTGATCTTCTTCAGTTTCGGTAGGGAAACCAGCAATCATATCCTGCGAGATGGCACATTCAGGAATGCGTTCGCGTATGCTATCGATGAGTGTAAAGTACTCTTCACGAGTGTGGAGGCGGTTCATTGCTTTGAGAATGCGATTGCTTCCGCTCTGTACTGGCAGGTGGATATACTTGCAGATATTAGGGTGTTTCGCCATTGTGTCAATCACATCAAGGGTCATATCCTGCGGATTAGAAGTAGAAAAACGGATACGCATTTCAGGCTGAGCTGTTGCCACCATATCAAGGAGTTTGGCAAAGTTGATAGCAGTAGCTTGTTGCATCTCACTTGCTTTGCTAAAAATCCTTTTTGAGTCCACCGCCATACCATAGATAACTATCTACATTTTGCCCCAAGAGAGTCACCTCTTTAAAGCCACGTGCTTGGAGGTCAGCGATTTCGTTGAGGATAGAGTAGGGGTCACGGCTGCGCTCACGTCCGCGAGTGAAAGGCACAATACAAAAAGTGCACATATTGTCGCAACCACGTGTGATAGATACAAAAGCAGTTACCCCATTACTGTTGAGGCGGATAGGCGCGATATCGGCATAAGTTTCATCTTTAGGAGAATTACATTCACCGCCTCGCGACCTTCATCTACTTCTTCAAGGAGGTTAGGTAAATCTTTATAAGCATCAGGGCCTACTACCATATCCACGATTTTTTCCTCTTCAAGGAAAGCATGTTTTACCCTTTTCGGCCATACTAACCCAATACCCCCACTTTCATAGCGGGATTTTTTGCGTTTGTACATACTGAACTGTTCCAAGCGCTTGCGAATAGTCTGTTCTGCTTTTTCACGCACCGAACAGGTGTTGATAAGCACCAAATCGGCATCATCAACAGTATCAGTAGTATTATAACCTACTTTGGAGAGGATAGAAGCCACAATCTCACTGTCGGAGAAATTCATTTGGCATCCATAACTCTCGATGTATAGCTTTTTAGAATTATTGTTATCAGCTTGTAGTACAAGGCTTTTTGCCCTTGTATGCTTTCGTCTATTTCTTTACCCATAGAGGTTTTTCTTACTTGATTGAGGGCGCAAAGATACAAAAACAATTGATAATTAGCAATTGATAATTAGCAAAAAGAGGACTAATTGCTATTTTGCTATTTCTAAAAATTATTACCTTTGCGCTCTAATAACTCTTAACTTTTACTTAACTAAAAACAATGGCTCGTGTTTTAACAGGTATTCAAAGTACCGGTACCCCTCATTTGGGGGAATATTCTTGGGAGCTATACTCCCCGCAGTGCAAATGGCGTCAGATCCTGCTAATGAATCTTTTTCTGTTCATTGCCGATATGCACTCTCTCACTCAAATAAAAGACGGCGCTCTTCTTCGCGCCAATACTTATAGCGTCGCTGCCACTTGGTTAGCTTTTTGGTTTGGACACAAACAAAGTTACTTTCTACCGCCAGAGCGACGTACCTCAAACTGCTGAACTTTCGTGGTATTTAGCGTGCTTTTTCCCCTTACCAACGCCTCACGCTTGCCCATTCATTTAAAGACAAAATGGACTATTTGCAAGATGTGAACGCAGGACTCTTTACTTACCCTATGCTGATGGCTGCCGATATCCTCCTCTACGATGCTGAGGTGGTGCCTGTAGGTAAAGACCAATTGCAACACCTCGAGATTACCCACGATGTGGCTTCTCGTTTCAATCATCAAATGGGTGAAACTTTTTGTGTTGCCACAAGCTAAAATAGAGGAAAAAAATAATGATTATCCCCGGTACCGATGGTGAGAAAAATGAGCAAATCACGCAACAACTTCATCAATATTTTCTTGCCCGAAAAAGCAACTCCGCAAGCAAATAATGGCTATCCAAACCGATAGTACGCCTTTAGAAGCTCCTAAAGACCCCGATACTTGCAACGTAATGCGCCTCTACCGCCTATTGGCTTCTCCTGAGCAAATACAAACGATGGAAGCTGCTTACCGCGCTGGTGGTTACGGTTTTGGCAATGCCAAACAAGCCCTCTACGAACTGATATTAGAAAAAATTTGCTACCCCACGTGAACGCTACAATTACTATATGGAGCATTTAGATGAACTCGATGCCATCCTCAAAGAAGGTGCTGCCAAAAGCACACCGCGTAGCCGATGAAACCTTGCGCAGGGTACGAGCTAAAAATAGGATATTAAAAATGACAAAAATTAAAAAGCTGGCGTCCTCGGTGCAGGACATTTAGGAAAGATACATTTGCGATTGCTCAACCAATCGGATAGATATGAACTCGTAGGTTTTACGACCCCGATGAAGCTAATGCTCAAAAAGTGAGCGAAGAATTTGGCTACAAGCGTTTTGATAGTATAGAAGCCCTTATCGCCGAATGTGATATGGTGGATGTAGTAACTCCTACCCTCAACCACTTTGTGTGTGCCGAAAAAGATTATCAAAGCGGGCAAACACCTCTTTATCGAAAAACCTATCGCTACTACAGTAGAAGAGGCTGAAGCAATTATCACCCTTGCCAAAGAACATCACGTAAAAGGACAAGTAGGGTCACGTAGAGCGTTTTTAACCCTGCCTTTATAGCAGTACGCGACCAGATTCACAACCCTATGTTCATCGAGGGCACACCGCTTGGCAGAGTTCAACCCTCGTGGTACCGATGTGCCTGTAGTACTCGACTCTGATGATTCACGATATCGATGTGATTTTTGAGCGTTGTAAAATCAAAAAGTGAAACACATTTCGGCAAGTAGTGCAATGGTCATCAGTCATTCACCCGATATTACCAATGCCCGTTTAGAGTTTGAAAATGGTTGTGTAGCCAATATCACTGCCAGTCGTATCTCTATGAAAAATATGCGCAAAAGCAGATTTTTTTCCAAAAAGATGCTTATATTTCGGTAGACTTTTTGGAGAAAAAAGTAGAAGTGGTGAAAATGAAAGATGCACCCGAAGTAGCTGGTGATTTTGATATGATATTGCAAAAATGCGGAAGGAGAACGTCGCCAAATTTATTTTGAATACCCTGAAATACATAATAACAACGCTATCTTAGACGAACTTGAGAGCTTTGCCGATGCTATAGAAAAACGATACAACTCCTATGGTTACCCTCGAACAAGGCACTGAAGCCCTTAGAATAGCCAAACAAATTGTAAGTCTATGAAACAACTCATTACGCTCTTAATTTGTGTAGTAGTGAGCCCACTATCAATGGCACAATCTACTACCGATTTCAAAATTCGCTATGAAACTTTTATCAAAGGGATATCAAAATCATAGGGAATAACATTCTCAACCGAAATGAGAAACGCAATTCACCTAACGACCCTTACAACGATCGTAGCCCTAAAGCCAAACTTAATGATGAGTTTGATATGCAATACATTGATATTGATAGCGACCCCAGTACGTTTTCCTCTAGTAGTGCCAACTTTGCGTACGAAGGTGTAGGAGGAGGTAAAGTCGCTTATGCAGCTTTTGTACTGGTCGGCTACTTATCCGTATGCTAAAGGACAGCTAAAAGGGTAGTAAAAACACTATCACCGATGCTAATAGAGAAGATGCCAGCAGTGTGTTGTTCAAAAACTCCTAATAGTGGCAGTTATATGCCAATCAGATGGTGAATTGATATTTGATGGTCGCACTGATTCCGACTTGAAAAACTCGGCTCCTTTATGTGTATTACGCCAATGTAACCAGTATATTATCATCGGCAAATACTGTAGAAGGGGAATATACTGTTGCCAATGTAAAAGGCAGCCTTAGGACAAGTAGAAGGAGGTTCGGCTGCAGGTTGGGCACTCGTGATAGTTTATGAGAATACCAATAGTAATATCAAAAAATAATTACTTACGACGGTTTTTCGGCAATTACTAACGAAGCTGCTAAAACTTTTACCTTTAGTGGATTTAAAACTCCTGAAGCAGGTGATTTTTAAAACCCGTATTATGGGGGTAACCCTTGAAGGCGACTTTAATATGACGGGTGACAATGTGGCTATAGGTGTACCTGCAAGTGGTAAAACTACTTCTTTGGAAAACAAATTGCGCCCTAATCAAAACTTTTTTTAGCAGTGCTATTACCTATAATGATGAGATGGTGAAAACACGCAAACCTAACAGTGAAAACACTTTTAGGATTTGATATCTTCCGTATGGATATAAAGAACGACAACCAATATCTCATTCCTAACAACACTACTTCATTAGATTTGAGTTATACCCGTAGTCGCGACCGTTATTATCTGTTTCTCACTGCTTTGGAGATAGAGAATAACCCTAAAGAGATTACCCAATTGCACCGTAGTACTCGTGTAACCAAACTTACCGCTAAGGATACTGAAAAAAGGATATTACGTGATTGTAGGGGTATTCCTCAATATCAACAATGTGAACAATAGGGTAGAAGAGATGAAAAAAATGGGGCTATGATGCTCAAGTGTATTACAATCGTGACCAAGTGCTGAACTTCATTTATGTGGCTCGTTACGACAAGTATGAAGATGCAGTGAAAAAGGTAGATGAAATACGCGAAAATACTGAAATCCCCGACCCTTGGATTTTTGATGTTGCCAATTACGATTAATTTTTAGATGTTAGACAAAAATACACAAGTAGCCTTTACAGAAGGGGGAGATTCTCCCCTGATGGAGGCTTTTACAGCTTACAAGGTGAAGGTTTTCTCAAAGGAACTGCCGCTTACTTCATCCGTTTAGGCGGTTGTGATGTAGGTTGTCATTGGTGTGATGTAAAGGAAAGTTGGGCTGCCGAAGCACACCCTTTAGTGCCTGTAGATACTATTGTAACCGATGCCTTAGCACACTCCAAAAACTATGATTATCACGGGAGGAGAACCCTTGATGTGGAATTTAGATCTTCTTACCGAAAAACTGAGAGCCGCAGGGACGCGCACTCATATAGAAACTTCAGGGGCTCACCCCTTATCGGGTACTTTTGATTGGATATGCCTCTCTCCTAAAAATAAAAACGCCCCGTGGGGACGTTCTTCAAAAAGCTAATGAGCTGAAAATGGTGATTTACAACAACAACGACTTCCTTTTTGCTGAGGAAATGGCTGCACAAGTATCACCAGATTGCCTGCTCTATCTACAACCCGAGTGGAGCAAACGCAATAAGGTAATCCCCAAAATTGTAGATTATGTAATGGCTCACCCTCAGTGGAAAAGCCTCCTTACAAATGCATAAATACCTTGATATTAGGTGATAGGTGTTAGGTGACAGGTCTCAGGGGACAGATTGCTACTAATTTCCTAATTTTTGCAAGGTAATCAAAGTGTTCACCTTCGGCGATAAGTTCGCATTCTAACCCTACTGAAATAGCTACATTCTGCAAAGTATTGTAATCTACATACATCCACGGGAAAGGTTTTTTTCTTTCTGTCCCTTGTACTTCACCACGTAATCCACTTCTCCGTAATAATCGAAATAGAGCGGTACATCATAACTGCCATCAGGGTTTTTCATCGAACATATAGATAATATCAGAAGAGTCGGTGAGGATTTGTCCGTGTGGCGCTAAAAAGCGTTTTGAGGGTGGGGCATGAAAGCGCCCATTTTTGAGTCGTCCACACATACCTGCGCCATTCATCAGCAAAAAGAATGGTGTCATACTGCCCTGTTGTTTCTAATACATTTCTGCACTTGGGCATTGCACAATCCTCGCAATTGGCAAGCCTCAATAGCCTTAGGCGATAGGTCGATAGAATGTACTTCAAGTTTGCGTTCGTTCTGTAAATAGAGTCCGTGAGAGCCTGCTCCACAGCCTACTTCTAATATTTTTTTCCTTTTTGCCATTTGTAGAGCTTTTTGCTCTAATGCAGGCATCTGTTCAAAGGAGCGAAACAAATAAAGGGCAAGGGCAATACATCTTCCTCGGAAATAGTAGTTTCCGTTTTGATATCTTCAGTATATTGCCCTTGCTGATAATCTAAAAATAGCTTGCCCGAATAAGTCTTTCATTAGTTATCCCATTCTAATAAGCGGCGTTCACCTTCAATTGTTTTTTTATATCGGTGATATCTTGTGACATTTCAATCACGCCTTTGTAGTTCTTATCCTTGTCGCGTACAGCAAAGTAACGCACATAAATAAGACGACCGCGATAATTGAACCAGAAATTAGCTTCGTTTTGTGTGCCTGCACGGAAGTTCTCTACAATTTTGAGTACTGTGCCTACACTCTTAGGGAGGGTGACAGAATTTTACTTCGCGCCCTATGATACCCGCACTGCGAGGAATACACGTTCTTCGCCGCGGTTGTAGAAAAAATTACGCGGTCGTGTTCATCTACAAAAAGTAATATCAATAGGGGAGGGTTTTGAGCAATAGGTTCACCTGTTCAATGGTCATATAGCCCTCATCATAATGGGCAGCATCATCATCGAATTTAACATCGGTGCGACGTTCGGTATCCATTGAAGGGTGTACATATACAGGCTCATTGGGGTTGTTGTTAGGGTAAGGGGCAGGTTCTTCTTTTAGCATCCAGCCCTATTTCTTCCTCACCTTTGCATTTTCAATCCAATCTTCTTCAGTGAGCAACTGCAAAGCATTAGGGAAGAGGATATTAGCTTCTACATTTAACAAGCGACCCAAGTTATCTTCGATATAGCGTACGTTAGTTTGTGCTGCATCAAAATCTTTTTCTTCTAAGTTTTTGCGCACCAAGCGGAAGATATCGCGAATAGTATCGTGGAAAGACCACATATTTTTGTGAAGGGTTTGTCCAGCCGCGTTTTTCCAAGAAAGGGAAAAAGCTGGTTTTCCTTACGAGCAAAAGTGTTTTTTTCTACGGTTGCCAAATGGTTGAACACGTTGTAGAATTTCTGATAGTCGGTATGAGGGTCTATGCCAAGGAGCTCGTCCATTAATGAGTAAATAAGGTCAGCTTCAAGCATATAGGTATGCACGGGATGTCCTGCAGGTAAAGTTTGTTCCATAAAAAATTATTTTAGGAGGCAAAGGTATGAAATAATTTGCTAATTTACTAATTTGTTGATGAGCCAATAAAAAAAGCTGTATATTTGTACCTTAAAAATAGCGTTATGAAAGAATTCATTCATATAGGGCAGCGTTTGGTTTTTATTAGTTGTAGTATGGATATTGTCATTTATTCCTATCTCAGTATTCACTAGTAAAAGTTCTTGTGCGACAGGTGATGTGTTTGTATTTGCCTTTTGGATAGGATTATTTTGTGGACTTTATGGTGTATTTTTAGTGATAGAGGCTTATTTTTTGTCGCAGAAGCGAGAGCGAGGTTGTGCTATAGCAAATATAGTAATGGCTATTCCACTATTGTTGTTACTGTTGGGAGCGTTAGCTTTGCTATAACTAATAAATTGATAAGAAAGAGTAAATATAAAAACCTTCTGAAGCTAATGAAACTATATGGAATTATTTTTATAAAATTACAGCAAATGATGAACGTGCTTTATTATTATATTTATCTTTTTAATGTGAAGTTTTTGCCTTATACTTTCTCAGATTCAAATACTGTTTGGATGTTAGGGATCTTTATTTGCTTTAATAGTCAATTCTTCACTTAATATAGGATTGGCATATTTTTCGGTTATACTTTTAGGTCGTTTTTCAAGTACTAAGTATAACAATACTTCTAGTGATTTTCTTTCACTTTAAATACAATAGAAGTGGTAAGGAATACGTATTGTTAAAAAGAAAAACCTAAGTTTTTGGGTAGCAATACAGCTTCTATAATACTAACAATTCTGTTTTTTGATAAGTATATCATTCTTTTTATTTAGTACAGATGTAGTAACAGAAATATTAGAAAAAGAAAAAGCTACTACCTTACCTATGTAATCAAAAAGATGTATATTTGTCCCTTAAAAACATTATAACTATGGAAGAAGTGCTACCTCATATTGCTAAACGCGTTCTATTGCTCATATTATTGTGGATACAACCCTTTTTTTAGTCATATTTGTTTTTTTAAAAATATAAAAAAATAAAAGCCTCCCAATTTCTCAGGAGGCTTTGAATATTTGCTTTTTGGATATTTGTTAAGTTAGTTACTACTTATGAGTGTTGTAAAAGTTCAGCAACTTTCGCCTCAGTTGATTACACTGAAAAAAACGCTTCGATATAATCAGGACGACGGTTTTGATAATTTAAGTAGTAAGCGTGTTCCCATACGTCTAAAACCTAAGATAGGAAAACCGCCACAACCTGTGTTAGGGCATCAATGGATTATCTTGATTTGCAGTAGAGCAAATCTCTACTTTGCCGCCTTTGTGAATACAAAGCCAAGCCCAGCCTGAGCCAAAACGAGTAGCTGCAGCTTTGCTAAAAGCCTCTTTAAAAACCTTCAAAACTACCAAAAGCCTCATCAATTGCTTTAGCGAGTTCTCCAGTAGGTTTGCCACCGCCATTGGGGCTCATTATTTCCCAAAAAAGATTGTGATTGTAGAATCCACCAGCGTTGTTGCGAAGTGCAGCATTGTTCATATCGAGGTTGGTAAGAATTTCCTCAATACTTTTGCCTTCTACCCCAGCAGGAGCCAAAGCGGCATTCAAGTTGGTTGTATAGGCATTATGGTGTTTTTGTATGGTGAATTTCCATTGTACGCGCATCGATATAAGGCTCAAGTGCGTTGTAAGCTATAAGGTAATGCAGGTAGTGTAAACATAATATATTCTTTTTAAATTTGTTGCAAAATTACTATAAAAAAACAAATGTGAGAGTATTTTTAGCTATAGATTTTTTTCTTATAAAGCTATAGTTTTATTTGTAAAAGAGAGCAGTTTTACTTATTTTTTTGTGAACTAAATAATATAAGTTGTTAATTATGAAACGTTGTATTCTATTTTTCTTTTTGTAGTTTCTTGTGGGCTACCTATGCACAAGAATTGCCCTTGTTAGACCGTCTTTCAGCTATCAAAAACGGCAATAGAGATTTTTTTATGCGATTGATGGTTATATCATTACCAATGAGGATTTGAAACTTCCTTTTGATGAAAAAGGCTTTAAGAAAAGCCTACCGAAAATTGAAAATTAATGTGCAAGACGCGCAGTCTAACCCTCGCATACACACTGATAACTATTTGGTTAATAGAGATAAAGGAGTATGTAGAGTCTCTTTATTTTTGTGAAAAGTCCAGCGAATACTATTTCCCTTGTTTGGTTTTTCAAAACTGAGAGACAGAGAGGTTGAGGTAGAAGAATCCTTAGTAAACCTCATTGTTGAAAAATAAAAATCCCTCAGGAATTATTTGCCCCTACCGATGCCAGAAGTATTGATTTTGCAGGACGAAAAAAATCCCGATGTTAGACGACTGTTATTTCACGGGTATCAACATAGTGCAATGTCCGTACAACGGCGAAATGAATTGGGGAGTATATCGCACTTTGGAAGACGCTCAACAAGCTGTAGCCGACCAGTTTGCAGCCAACAAACAACGCAAGATTGTCAAACTTATAGAAGAGCAAGAAGTAGAAGTGCTTTTTGAAGAGGTACCTACCAAAGCCAAGAGAGTAGTGTTTGACATCAAGGGAGTTGCGTCAGCTTTAGCAGGGATGTCGGGCGGAAAAACCCTTACAGTGTACTATGTAGCCCAAGTGGTGCGCAATCGCCCCTATTGCTTGTGTGATGAGCTTTTGGAATAATGATAATATCAATGCTACAACAGGCTTGCCTCCGCTCTTGAGTCGTGTAATGCAATTGAAATGAAGATTAATTTGCTAATTTGCGAATTATTTGTACTTTTGCGCCATTAATAACTAAAAAAACAGATAAACAATGAAGAAGACAATTCTTTTATTAGTAGCTATCTTTGCGATGGTAGCTTGTGGCAAAAAAGTGACAACAAAGGCGACGATTCAGGTTATGCTCTTAAAAATTTTAAAAATCTGAAGGAGTTACCGTAGGATCTATTGTAATTCAATATTCAACAGGTGAGACATATATGGATTCAAGTCCAAAACCTCTCACTAAAGATTATGTAATGGATATCAAAGGAGGTGAGCCTATGCAAGTAGCAGTAGGAGCAAGAGGAGCAAATGATAACTCTACACTTACCATACAATTGTTACAAAACGGACAGAGTTAAGAGAACATCTACCTCAAGAGGAACTTTTATGACTTCCGCCCTTTAAAAACAAAAATTAAAAAGAGACTTAGCACTTTTTGTTAAGTCTTTTTTTATTTTATAATCAAACAAATAAATCCCCATTATGAAACAAATTGTATCGCTCATTGCTCTATGTCTCGCCCCTCATCTTTGGGCTCAAACCCCTTTTGAAAACATTATCCAGAAATCAAGAAATACGTTTGACTCCTTAAAACTTGCCGAAGATAACCAGATGTATTATAAATTGGAGTTGCTTAGATACTTGTTCGACAAAGAGAAAAATTACCTCAGGAGAGTATGACCAAATGGCAAAGGAAATTCGCGAGGCTAACAAGCAACTACATTCTCCTACATTACTATAACCAAGCCTTGCAATTAAACTCTGAACTACAGCAAAAAAACTCTCAAATCGCTATAGATACCGTTCCTAAAACAACTACTCTTGATAGCCTCATCACCGATGAGCTGAAAATAGCTTACGAAGAAGAAAGAAGAGAGCTTTATAAGAATAGAATGCGATATGGTGAAAACGACCAAACACTACAACCTCGACCTTATATGGCAATGGGCTTGCAAACGGCAATAGGCGACAACAATCAACTTAAACCTCATCTCCATACCGATTTAGGTTTTGGGATTTATAGCACGCATCAACAAAAACAACGACTCTTTATTAGTGCAGGCTTGGTGTGGCAAAACAACCGATTTGAAATCAAAGGCGATAACTATTTTTGTAACAGAAAATGAGATCACGCGCTTAATGCCTTATGAAAAACCGCTGAAAAGCTCCAAATTGCGTCTGCACTATCTTATCATTCCTATCGAATTGCAAAAAGAAAATTAGAAAAAGAAAGCCATATAGGAATAGGGTTGTTATTTCGGCGGACTTATAGATGCTACTCAAAAAATTAAATATGAAGAAAAATGGTGAGGATTACAAACTCGTTTTTTTCGCAACAATCTAAAACCCAATAGAGCCACTTATGGAGTTTCTGCTCAAATAGGCTATGGAGGTCTGGCAATCTATGCCAAATATAGTTTAGCACCCCTCTTCCAGCATACCCCTACCGAGATACACCCTCTTTCAATAGGAGTGAGTTTTTTTATCTCAATTGATAAATTGATCTAATCAAATTCCAACCTTTTTTTATTTTTCTTCGTTTATAAGGGCAAAAGAGATTATTTACCATTACCGAAGTGCAAATCGACAAACACCTTATAGAAAAAGCCCAACGCAACAACCGCTTAGCGCAAAAGCAGCTGTACGACCAGTACGCTCCTGCTTTGTTGAGCGTGTGCAGGCTGTACATCAACGATTTGCAATTTGCCGAAGATGCCCTGCTAAAAGCCTTCTTCAAAATTTTTACCCATATCAACAAGTACCAAGAACAAGAACATTTCTACGCTTGGATGCGGCGAATCACTGTGAATGAGTGTATAGATTTCCTCAGAAGCAAAGCTCAAAAGCTATCCTTTGCCGACTGGAGTGACACTTACGACACAGTAGATGATGCCTACTTAGAGAACGAAAATTTTTAGCGATGCCGAAATACAATCCTTTGTAGACCAATTCCTACCGCTTGCCGTGCCGTTTTCAACCTCTATGTGTTTGAAGACTATTCGCACAAGCAAATCGCCGAAGAACTTTCTATCAGCGAAGGTACTTCTAAATCACAATTGGCGTACGCCAAAAAACTTTTGCAACAACACGTAACAACTTATAAAAAGAGCTTAAAAATGTGGAAAGACAATATACAACGCCTGTTTAGGGTATAGAAAAAAATCAACCCTTCACCTGCTTTGTGGGAACAATTAGAAGCCCAATTAGCTGAGAGTGAAACCTTGCCAACTGGGCAAAAGAGGCGGAAACTGTGGTATTACACTGCGGCAGCTGCGGTACTGTTATGCCTTGCAATAGGGTACTTGTGGCAACAACACACTGAAACCAATAATGAACTCCAAGTCTTAAAAAACTCATTGTTGTAAAGTCATCAGTGCCTACAACCAGTCCGCACCCTATAGTGCCTACAACTCTTAAAGACAGCCAGTGCAGTTCACACCCCTCAATTCTCAAAAATAGCCAATATGACCCATATCTTACTTCCTCAAAGAGGAGATTACCCTTATCGATATCAATGCGGTAGATACTCTTTTCACCCAGTATACCGCCGATGTTATACAAAGCCGAATCACCAAGCAGATGGAAGCCAAAAATGGCTGCCGATTTGCAGCACCTATCCCCCGAATATTTAGCACTTGTAGCTACTACTCAAGCAGAACTCAACCAGTATGTTACTGAAAAATATCAGCAAGATAAAACCTTCAATACTATCGAAAAAGAACAGCTGAAGGACAAAGTAAAAATTCTTAGCTGAAAGGCTACTCAAAGAAATAGGAACACGTGTCGTATCAAATAATAAAAAGTTAAAAACAAGTATCAGAAAAATGAAAAACATTACATCTATTATGGATGACTTGCTTGTTGGCGACAAGCGTCATCACTGCACTAAAAATAATTCTGAAGAGGCTATCAAAAATCCAAAGCCACAATAGATTCTATAGTTTCTTCAGAAAAAGAAACGCTCAAGAAAAACTTTCAGCCGTTAATGAACTGCTTAAAGATAAGAAAATTACCGAAGAATTGGGCTTACAGATAAAAAGAAGACCTCACAGCCACTACCGAGAAGAATATCAAAGAAAAAAACCGCTGCCGAGGCTGAGCATTTGGCAAAACTTATACGTGAGCAAGTAGATTCAAATGCTATGGTAAAACCTATTGATACACTTAACGTGAATAAACCTAAGGACTATTTGCGTGCAATGGAAGAATTAGAAGATTTTTTTAATACTAAAGAAGATAAAAACCAAATACTAAACGATCTTCTTATCAAGTAGAGACTTTATACAGCTATAGGTCTTCATAATTTGATGAGCAATAATAATTTTTGGTGATAGTCGTTTTTCAAACATTAGGATCAAGATCGTTTGAAGTTGGTTTGGTTACAGGCTTCCGATTACTCAAAGCAAATAATCTATTCCATATCAACTATGGAATTGCTTGGATGTACAACGGACTCAAATTCAAAGAAAGCGAGTACTTTGTAAGAGGGAATGATGAGACAAAAATCGGTGCCTTATATCTCTAATAAGCTCAGTAAATCTAAATTACGTACCAATTATCTCATTGTACCTATAGATTTTGAGTTTGATTTTACACCTTCTAAAATAGGGAAAAAGTTTGTAAGCTATCCTGTTCATAGTAGTTTTAGAGCAGGTTTTTGGTGGATATGTGGGACTATCTATTGGCAATAGTCAAAAAAATTAAATACAACAATGGGAGTGATATCTATAAAACAGTTATGCGCAACGACTTAAACGTGAGTCCGTTCATTTATGGACTCTCAGCTCACTTGGGCTATAAAAACGTTTCTGTGTATGCTCGTTATAGCCTCACACCTCTTTTCCGCAACAATCCTGTAAACGAATACCCTTTCTCTATAGGAATACGCTTGGGATATTAAAAAATAGGGGCGAAACAACTCGCCCCTATTTTTTTATAATCAATCAGAATTAACTTGTAATTTTTGCGCTACTAAACTTTGTCAAAGTCCTTAGACTTTGACAAAATCTATAAATTGTCAAATTAGCAAATTTTTATTACCTTTTGTCGGCAATAAAAAATTGTAATGACAACAGAAAATACACAATTAGTAATCCTTGATATTCAAGGTAAATTATCACAAATAGTTTATCAAAGTGAAGAAGTTTTTGCGTAATAGCAGTATCCTTATCGAAGGTTGCAAACACTTGGAACTTCCTATAGTTTAGGGTAGAACAAATGCCTGATAAGTTAGGGGTGACTCACCCCGTGATTGCTGAGCTATTAAGCTCTAAAACTCCAGTGAAAAAGTAGCTTTTCAGCTTGGGACAATACAGAGTTTCAGCAACAACTCTATGACAATCAACGCAAAAAGTACTGCTTATAGGCATTGAAAACTCACATTGTATCTATCAAACAGCAGTTGATTTGCTTTGCCAATGGTTATGAAGTATCAGTAATTGCCGATGCTGTTTCTTCGCGCACTGAGAGCAACAAACAAATAGGACTCACAATGCTCCGCGATGCAGGCACTACCCTTTTTGAGTACCGAAGCAGCCCTCTTTGCCCTTTTGCGTACTGCCAAGCATCCTAAATTCAAAGAAATAGCACGATTAGTAAAAATAAAACCACATTATCAACAACAGAAAAAGTTTGGCGAAGTCCTTAGACTTCGCCAAACTTTTATCATCACATATCACAGTGCCAATATCTCCTGATACCTAACCCCTGTTACCTGTTACCTGTCTATTGTAAATATACAATGATACTGCTGCAAAATACCCCATAGCACAAATCACATACCATAATTTAGCAGGATTATAAGCCTGCCAAAGGAGTTCTGTAATTTGCGATTGGCTGAGTCCCTAATTTCTGACTAGCCAATTCAAAAATATTGATTCTTAGTGAGGTTTTCAGGCATCTCAATAGCACGCTTAGCTAATTCTGTTTTTAGCAAAGTATATTTGTCCGACCATCTGGTGTATAGATGTCCTGAGAAAAAGTAAGTGAGGTAGTTACCCGCTGCAACAGGTAAAAATACAGTCCCTTGATAGAGAGCCTCTTTGCCTTTAGGTGTAATTTGTGCTACAAAAGCTGATAGGGTAGGGCTTGAAGCCATTTCCCCTACCGAGAAAATCACGGTACCTATAATAGTAAACCACGGATTGTTGAACATAAAAGTAAGGCATACCCCCAAAGTAGCGATAATTGTACCTCTAATCATTGCACTCACATGTGTCATTTTGCTTACAAAATACGATACAAGCACTTGGAAGAAAATAATCATAAGTGAATCGATATTCACAAACCATTCAGCTTTTATTTGCCCTTTATCAGTAAGTGTTGTGCCTAAGAAAGGCAAATATTGGTTAATCAAGCGCTCATAGCCGATGAATCAGCCCAATCTTCAATAAAGTTAAGCAAGGTATAGAACAACTGATTGAACATCGTCCAAAAAGGAACCATTAGCAATAAAAGAATAGTGAGACGACGGTCTTTTAGCGCCTCTACAATGTGCATAACAGATTCTTTTATCTCCGTAAGTAAAGGTTTTCTAATCTTTTGAGCAAGTTTAGGTTCTTTGTAGAGAAAGAGAGCTACCAATATGTTGATAGCCATTACCACAGCTCCTTGTATAAAGATAATGCGCCAACCATAAGTAGTGCGTAAATACGATGATGTAGCAGGACCTAAAAAGCCCCCTATGTTCACCATCATATAGAAAATCCGAAGCCTATAGTACTAGTCTTTTTCATCGGTATTGCGGGCAACAATACCATTTACTACTGGTTTAAAGAATCCTCCCCAATAGCAGCAAATAAGAATATAGAAAAGAAAGCTGCATAAGTAGTTGCTTCACTAGCATAAAATAACCAACTCCCATAATCACAAAACGAAATTATCAAAGAGAGTTTATAGCCTATACGGTCGGCAATTACCCCAAAAATAGGAGGAATAAAATAAAGTATAGCCGTAACATAAGCCATTATCGATGCCTTTTTTGCTCGTGGTCAAAAACCAAGCCCTCCTTCATCAGTAGAGGCTACTAAATAAAGTGATAAAAACAGTAAAAATACCATAAAAAGCCCAGCGTTCCATCAACTGAAGGAAGCTCGCTACCCAAAAGTAGGAGAAAAATTTATTTAACATAGTTCGTAAGTTATAAGTCGTCCGACGTTAGATTTTTGAGCGCAAAGGTAGCTAATATCTCATCTTCAGAAAAAAATAAATACGCATTTTCTACAAAGGATAAACATTTTGTTGCAAATATAACAGAGAGTCTGTTAAGTTTTTCACTCCTATTTAGAATTATTTCACATTTTATTTAGAATTGTTTCATGTAATCCAAAAAGTATTACCTTTGCTAATTTTAATGAGTGTGAAAAGTGAAAAGTGAAAAGAATACATTGTCCTCTCTATTGTTTCCTCAATATTTTCATTGGGATATTCCTCTTATTCTCTCTTTTTTCCCCAACACTTTACGCTCAAACAGTTACTACCACCACCACGACAACAACTACTACTACCCAACCCATTCAGTTAGAGGAAGTAGTGGTAACTGCTAAAGAACTTCCTGCACCTACTTCTACTTCGCTTATCGACCGTAAGGCAATGCGACACCTTCAGCCTTCTAGCTTTGCCGATTTGGTGAGCTTGCTCCCTGGTCAACGGGTTACTACTCCCTCATTGAATTATGCTAATACACTCACTCTCAGACAGACGGGCACTCCTATGTCTGGTTATAGTATTTCCTCTTTAGGTGTAGGCTTCAATATCGATGGTGTTCCTTTAGATGTGAATAGCAATATGCAATCTACGGTAGGATCGGGAATGATTATCACTCCACAGTCAGGCTATGCCAATGATAAGCGCAACACTACCCGCTCAGGGGTGGATATGCGCACTATCGCTACCGATGATATTGAAAACAGTGGAGGTTATACGCGAATTCCATCGGTGAAATTTGGTGATATCAGCAGTGGGGTAGTAACAATTCACCGCAAAAAGGCTATACTCCCCTTAGGGGCACGCGCCAAAAGCCGATGGTTTTAGCAAACTTTTCTATATAGGTAAAGGTCTCAGTTTTTTGAAAATAGCCTCAAACTCAACTTTAGTTTGGATTATTTGAATGCCCAACCCGACCCGCGTAATAGCTTTGAAAAACTACAAGCGTTACACTGCTTCAGCACGTGCTGAAAAACGCTTTGATACCGAAAAATCCGCTTACGTGGAATTTTAGCATAGACTATACGGGTACTATCGATAAGGAAAAACGTGACCCCGATGCTGGCTTCGATCGCTATGATGCTTATCAATCTACTTACAATAATATTCGCATTGCTAATGGACTAACTTGGGAGTTCCCAAAACATTCTTCAAAAACATTGGCACTCAAAAACTAGTTATTCGCAGAGTTTCGACCGTATTGAGCAAGACAAATGGGTGCAAATCACCAATGCACGCCCTATCTTTACAAACACACAAGCAGGGTGAATTTTACGGGGTATTCTCCGACCCTCACTATGTGTCGCACTTGCTCATCGATGGCAAACCACTACACCTCTATGTCGACCTCTCAACGACTTCTTATAAGCTATTTTCAGGCTATCGCAACGAATTGCTCATCGGACTTACTTACAACTACAACAAAAACAACGGTCTGGGGCAGGTATACGATTTAGCACACCCTCCATCACCCGAAATGGACACCCGTCCGCGTGCTTTTTAAAGAGCATTCCTGCAATGCAAGATATGGCTTTTTACGCTGAAGAGCAGTTAGAAAAACTTTTTGGCATACTGAATTTCTCGTACGTGCAGGCTTGCGTGCCAATACTCTTTTTAGGGCTCGACTCGCGCTATGCACTGTACAACAAAAGTGTGTTTTGACCCTCGTGTGAATATGAAAGTTACTTTCCCAAAAATTGAATTTACTAACCAAAGGCTCTCAGTATCAGCCTTACAGCAGGTTGGGGAAAACACAGTAAACTTCCCACTCAAGAAATGCTCTACCCTCAAGATAAATACGAAGATTTTTGTACAACTCAATTACTATCACAACCAAAAGGCATACCGCCAATTACACTACAAAACTTACATTTTTCCGCAAGTGAACTACGGCATTATGCCTGCGGTGAACAACAAAGCCGAAGTGCGCCTTGGGTTAGAATACAATCATCATTCATTGTTCATCACTTATTTTGATGAGCATATGCAATCAGGTTTCCGTAAAATGAGCGATTATCATAAAGGTATTCTTTAAAAAAATACGATGCTACAGGGGCTCAATCACAATGCGATTACTGCCCCTCCTTTGGTGGAAAAATCTGCCCTATACAGTGCAAAACGCTCTGATACTCTCAACTATGGAGAGCAATGGTTCAGCTATTGATAAACAAGGGGTTGAATTTCAGTACAGCAGCAAGCGCCTTCAGTTGCTCAACACTCGTTTTACACTCAGTGGAGCGTGGTTTCACAGCCTGTATTACAACTCATTGCCTATATATCGCTTTGCCGATAAAGATGTGATCAACAACCGCAGACATTACAATCTGGGAGTATACCCCGAAGTGGAGAAGTACGACCGCGAACAGCTGGAAACCAGTCTTATTGCTGATACTTACCTCCCCGAACTAAAACTCACAACCTCTGTGCGTTGCGACCTAACTTGGTATACCATTAGTACCAATCCCTCGCTTAGCCGTGTGCCTACTCACTACATCAGTGAGGATGGCGTGCGTCACCATATACAGCGGCGGAAGCAAGTGACCCCATATTGCAATGGCTCATACGCCCTACAACTATAAGTCTCAGCAATAGAACCCCTCTATCTATGAACATACATCTAAAAATATCCAAAGAATTTTTATAAATACTTTACGCTTTCAATGTACGTAAACAATCTGTTCAACTTTTATGAAGATTACCGCGTTAATAACCAATATATCAATCGTCGTGGACTCATCAATCCCTATTTCGGAATGGAAATGAACATTTCATTGAAGTGAAAAAGTGAAAATAGCGAGGATTCACAAACTGAGGGATGTGCTTAAAAGTGAAAAAAACTGCTACTCCAAATTCACAAACTAGTAAATTGTAAAATCATCAAATTAGTATACTATGAAATATTTTAAACAACTTTTAGCCTTAGCACTTACTTTAGTGCTTTTTAACTCTTGTAAGAATGACGACGATGTTATCAACAGTGTTGTCGCTACACGCAATCTTACCCTTCAGTTGCAAAAACCTGATAATGTAACTGATATTCAGTATGGTACAATTACCCTTACCCTTACAGAACTCAATAGGAATGAGAAGGTAGAACGTGTCTTCACTAATCTTTCTCAAAACGAATTGACGCTTCCTCTTTTTGATGGGAAGCTATGAAGTGCATATAGCTGCTACAGTTACTTATACCATCAATGGTGAGACCGTAGCAGGTGAAATGAGTGCATTTGTAAACAAAGTAGATTTACTTAACAACAGCTCTTTTCCCAATCTCTTTATCAATCAAAGCCAAAGGAAACGATTTTATTATCGAAGAAATTTTCTTTGCAGGTACAGCCACTCCAGAAGGTAAACAGTATTTTTGGTGATCAATATATCAAGCTCTACAACCCTACTGATAGAGTTCTCTATGCCGATGGTTTGGTTTTAGCTGATTCTGAGTTCCTAACCGTAACCAAAAGAGATTATACTCCCAATGTAATGGCAGAAGCCTTTTACAGCAGGAAGTATGGTGCAAATTCCAGGTACAGGCACTCAATACCCTGTACAACCAGGGAAGTCTATTGTAATTGCTGAACAAGGGATTAACCATAAAGAAAAATAACCCTAATTCTATAGACCTTTCAAAAGCTGATTTTTGAAAATTTCTATCCTCCAAGAGTGAAAGACGTTGATGGGGTAGGTGTAACCAACAATATCAACCTACACGGGATTTTTATAATTAATAATAGAGGCAATAGAAGTTATGTGATAGCACGCTTTCCTGAAGGTACTGCTACTGCTACACTTCAGTATGATTATGAATACAAAGTAGGAACAAGATTAATGCAGAGACAGGCTTTGAAAATTCCTAATAATTGGATCGTAGATGCTGTAAATTTAAGTACTAAAACAGGTTTTGAGTGGATAGTAACCTCCTCTTCCTTAGATAGTGGTTGGGCATATGTGGCTAATGATGAAAAAGATACTTCTCGTTATGGAAAATCTGTACGCCGTAAAGTTCTTTCTGAGAAAAAATGGTAAGCCTATTTTTAAAGACACAAACGACTCTACTGAAGATTTTGAGATACTCACTACACCTACCCTTAAAAAGTAATAGCTAACAGCTAACAAGTAACAGGTGCATCATAAACTTTTGTCAAAGTCCTTGGACTTTGACAAAAGTTGATATCAAGATAATCAATCACTTTTATAGTATGTTATGTAGGGAAAGCCAGCGATAGCTAGATATGTGCAGCAAACGCCCTTACAATATAAAAAACTTTTCGGATAACCTCTTTATAATTAACAAATTAATAAATTGCCCGTGCGGCTCGCACCGGCTCGCACTAAATTAATTAATATGAAACACTTAAAAACAATTTTTAGCTATAGCACTTGCTTTTAGTGCTCCTAAATGCTTGTAAGAAAGACGATAACAACAGTATCGCTACCGAATCTTTGAACATAACCCTTCATTTACAAGCCCCTGATAAAGTAACCATTACTCACTATGGTACCCTCACCCCTTACCCTTACTGAGCTCAACAAAAAGTGAGAAGGTAGAAAAGGTATATCACAACACTACTACCAACGATTTCCAACTGAGTATTCCTGCGGGTAGCTATGAGGTACGTGCCACGGGTACTGTGAGTTACACCCAAAGTAGCACTACCTTTGCAGGCGAAGTAACCACCTTAATACCCAAACTCAACATACTCACAGCCACTACTTGCAGTCTGCCTATCACTTTAAAAACAATTGTAAGTGACGAGGATAAAGATTTGCTTATTGAAGAGATTTTTATCACAGGGTACAACTACTCCACAAGGCAAACAATATTTAGATGATAGTTATTTCAAGATTTACAACCCTACTTCTAGAGTTCTCTATGCTGATGCTTTGCTTTTGGGTACAATCGGCGTTCCAAACCAATGATAAACAAACCTATACGCCAAATATAATGAACCAAGCTTTTACAGCCAATGCGGTATACCAAATCCCAGGGAATGGCAAGCAATACCCCGTAGCAGCAGGCGAGAGCATCATCATTGCCCTTACGGCTATCAATCACAAAGAACTTAATAGTAATTCAATAGATTTGAAGAAAGCTAATTTTGAAATCAAAGATGAAGCAGACGATGAAGACCCCGATAATGCTGCAGTGCCTAATATGTTCGTAAAGTTTGAAGATGCAGTAATCAATCATCAAAGCAATCAACGCTTTTTGCACTTGCCAGAATGCCTAAAGGGGTTACAGAGTTAGAGAAGTATTCTTATACATACAAAAGATGAATCAGGATTTGACTCAGGAGGTGATGCTGTAAAAATCCCCAATACGTGGATTATCGATGCTGTAAATCTCGCACAAAAAGAAGATTTTCAATGGCTTGTAACCGATGTTTCTTTAGATAGTGGTTGGACTTACGCCTCCGAAAGTCAAGGAGATGTTTCTCGTTATAACAAAGGAGTACGCCGCAAAGTAACAAGTCAGCAAAAACGGTCGCCGTGTGTTAAAAAGACACGAATAACTCTACCGAAGATTTTGATGCTCGTGTAACCCCATCACTTTTTAATTTTTAAGAAGTAAAAACTCATAACACAAAGAAGTATTTGTATCGCAACACTTTGTCAAAGTCCTTGAGACTTTTGACAAAGTTGATATTCTGATAATCAATCACTTTTTAGAGTATGTTATGTAAGGGCGTTTTTGCAACCGCCCTTATAGTATAAAAACTTTTCAGACAATCTTTTTATAAATTAACAAATTAACAAACTGCCCGTGCGCCTCGCACTGGCTCACACTAAGTTGATAAATCGATTCATAAACATATTATTTTTGTTTTCCTCTACCAAATAGGCTGGGGGCAAAACACTGATACCCTCTTGCTAAAGCTGAAAGAACAACAAAACATCTCTCGTTTTTACGAGGGCTTATTTTCAGAATCCAGCTACGATGCCCAAGTGGGGAAAAATATTGCTTTTCTACCGTACAGGCGACTTATGGAGAAGTGATAAAGAGGCTTATGCTCAACAGTATCCTGAAGGGCATACCGCTTTTTCAGCAAAAAGCAACCTCTTTCTTCCCTTATGATAGCACACGCACGCTGTGGGGCAATGCGTCCTATAAAAAAATCAAGAACTGCGAAAAGTGCGTTGGAATGAGTCGGTAGATAGTGATTTGCTCTATCCATACTTCACCGCCGATGCTGTAGGGGGCGACTTGCATAGTGAGCAATACGCCTTTATGGGTGGTTTTGCTAAGCAATGGCAACAACTGCATTGGGGTATCAGTTTAGATTACAAAGCAGAATTGGCAAGCCGCAACAAAGACCACGCCCTAAAAACATCACTTCTAATCTGCAATTGCGCTCAGGATTTATGTGGAGGGGTAGGGGAGTGGCAAGCGGGAATATATGCCTCTTTCCAGAAATATACCCAGTCTAACGAACTGAAATTTTTTTAACGAATTGGGGAGTCCTTCTGTCTATCACCTCAATGGTTTAGGCTATTACAACCACCTGCTGAAGGCAACAAACTCAGGGCTTTTTATGAAGGTTATGGATATGGCAGCGGACTGAATATCAGCAGGAAAAACAACCTTTTTCCTCTCTGCTAATTACCAGCAATTGGCAATCGAAAAATATATGACAGAAGATAATGGCGTGATAGCTGTAACGCTTACCAATCGTACCCTATATACCGAATTGACAAAGCTGTTTCGCAAAAAGATACTTATCTCTATGGTTTCAAAGGACATTACTCTCTGCAAACCAAAAAGTGGGGTGAGAGCCTATTCTTTCGGGTCGCAACAGCAATTGGACAGAAGTAATCTCCAAGAACGAGAACTATACCCTAAAAAAAGAGCACTACCAGCTGGCAATGCTTTTCTGTAACAATAGTGATTTGCAATATCACATAGCACCTTATGTAGGTTATGAAACCCACCGCGAGGATTATACCCTTGTAAGGAGTTTTCAGCGTTTTGATTATATGAATATAGGGATAAAAATGAGTGTTGTAGCACCCTTTAGGGGAGAAAAAGTATAGGCGTTGCAGGTTTGCATTACCAGTATCGCAATATGTTAAAAGGCAATTATCTGCTCCGCAACGATAGTGAAGTATCCCTCAGCGAAATGCTTTTTGCACAATGCTCGTTTCCTCGCCTCCGATGAACAAGTTTTCCAAGCACATTTGCAGTACCATCACCCACTATCGTCCTCTCTCAGTTATTTTGTAGGACTCAACACCCAAATAGGGGTTTTTACCCTCCAAAAAACGAATACTTTTCATCAATTAAACATCGGTTTAACATTTTAATTACTTATCCCCTGACCCTGACCCCTGATACCTATTCTCTATACTCTGGAAATTCTAATTTTTAGCTGTATGTACATCGGTTGTTTTACAATCTCTTTTTCAGGTTCATTGTTGAGGTGAGAAACTGAAATACCTAATAACCGTACCGATTCACTCAACCGTTCTTGGTAGAGCAATTCTTTGATATGCAAAAGAATTTCCTCTTTTGCTACTAATAAAATCTTTAAGGGTTTTGCTGCGTGTTTGAATAGTGAAGTCGCTGTATTTTATTTTTCAAGGTGATAGTTTTACCTGCAACTTGCTGTTTTTTTCAAGGCGGCGGACTACATCTTCGGCTATACGTTCAAGTTCACGCTCCATATACACCTCACTGGTGAGATTTTCGGCAAAAGTTTCTTCAGCCCCCACCGATTTTCGAGATCCTAAAAGGCTGAACTTCACTGCGGTGAATACCTCGTGAGAGCTCGTAGTAATAATGCCCGCTATTGCCAAAAATTCCGTTCTAAGAACGCTAATGATTTCTCCCGCAAATCCTTCCCTTTAAAAATCCCTAACTGATACATCTTTTCGGCAGTTACTTTTGCCTATGCCATAGAATTTGTGCACATCAAGTTTGTCTAAAAATCTTGTACTTCAGCCTGAGTGATAGTAGTTTGTCCGTTGAGGCTTTATGGTGAGTCGCTGGCAATTTTGGCAATAAACTTATTTACCGAAATGCCTGCTGAAGCCGTGAGTCCTATTTCATTGAAGATGCGCTGTCTGATTTCTTGCGCAATGAGGGTAGCCGAAGGATTCCCTTTTTTGTTTACCGTAACATCTAAGTAAGCCTCATCAAGGAGAGAGGTTCCACCAAATCAGTATATTCGTGGAAGATAGCCCGTATTTGCATTGATATTTGCTTGTAGCGCTCAAAGCGGGGTTTTATAAAGATGAGATGCGGACACAATCTGCGCTTGCGCCCCACTGATAGCACTGCGCACACCAAACTTGCGCGCCTCGTAGCTGGCTGTTGCCACCACACCGCGCGCTTCGCCTCCGCCTACCGCAATCGCTTTTCCTCTCAATTCTGGAAAAATCCAATTGCTCTACCGAGGCGTAGAAAGCATCCATATCAATATGTATAATCTTCCTATTAATTGTTATTTGTTAATTGTTACTAGCTTCAAATATTTTCCTGGCAATGAGTTTACCACCCCTTTCAATTCCATTTGGAAAAGTAAGTTAGAAAGCTGGTAGATAGGGTATTTGGCAGCCGAGAGCGAGTTCATCTAAGGCTTGTTTGCCATTTTCTTTCAGGTAGTTTGCTACCAATTCTTCATCAGGGAGTGAGGGTGACGAAAAGTTCTTGTTGTACGGCTTTAGGGGTGGGAGTATCCCAATTTAGCAGATAAACGAGGTCTTTAGCCGAAGTGAGTATATTAGCTTTGCGGTTGCGTATCAGCTCATTGCAGCCTATGCTATAAGTATCGGTGGCACGCCCTGGCACAGCAAACACCTCGCGATTGTACGAGAAGGCTATATCGGCAGTAACCAAACTTCCTCCTTTTTTACCCGATTCAATCACTACAGTAGCTTCCGTAAGCCCCGCAATAATGCGATTTCTGCTCAAAAATTCTTCCTATCAAACGGACTCTCACTGCCGAAATCGGTGATAAAACCGCCGTTCTCTTCCATTGCCTCACAGTATTTTGCGTGAGCAACAGGATAGATAAGGTTAAGACCGTGAGCGAGGCAAGCCACTGTTTGCAAGCGGTGTTTCATCGCTGCCTTGTGTGCCGTAATATCCACCCCATAAGCATAACCACTTACAATCACCACATCAAGCGGGGCGAGTTCTTCTATCAGTTGTTCGCAAAATGCCGTGCCATAGCTAGTGATATTACGGGTACCTACAATGCTCAGTAATCGTTTGTTTTGCAGGTTTATGTGTCCTTTCTGGTAGAAGAGTATAGGGCTATCCACACATTGTTTCAGTAGTTTAGGGGTAGTGAGCGTCGGTATAGCTAATAATGTTAATACCGTGTTTTTCAGCAAAAAATCAATTCGTTTTCAGCTTCTTGTAAGTACTGAGAACTGAGGATGTTTTTGGGTAATTTTAGAACCTATACCCATTACTTTTTCTAAGCTACTTCGGCGTTGTGCAAATATATTTTTAGCACTCCCAAAAGTGCGCAATGAGTTTTTGGCAGTAATATCGCCTACAAGCGGAATTTTCTTTAAGGCAATGAGGTATAATAAATCGTCGTTCATAGTTGGGTTTTGTTTTACGTTGCAAAAATAGCGATAATTAGTAAATTAGCAAATTTGCTAATTAGCAAATTATTACTACCTTTTGCCTCATCATTTCGTCATTCGTAACTCGTAATTAAAATTATGTTTCAATTTCTCACTGACCTCCCTAAAAACAACAATAAAAGAGTGGTTCGACGCTCATAAAAAAATGCTTACGAAAGCGCTAAATTGCAAGCAACAGTACTTTTTAATCGTATTTATGCTGAAATTGCAGCGCACGACACTGTAGCTCCTCTAAAAAAATATACCGCATCTACCGCGATTTGCGATTTTCTAAGGATAAAACACCTTACAAAAACGCATTTTTGGGTGCTACATACAGCGCAAACAACCTCACTATCGCGGGGGATATTATGTGCATATCAGTCCGCAAGAAACTTTTATAGGCGGTGGTTTTTCGACCCCAATAAAGACGATTTGTTGCGTATGCGTCAGGAAATCTCTCTCAACCCCGATGATTTCCTAAAAAGTAATGACCGATAAAGGTATTGTAAAAGAGTTCGACGGAAAACTATGGGGCGACGAACTCAAAACAGCTCCCAAAGGCTTTGAAAAAGACGACCCTATGCTTGATTATTTGCGCAAAAACAGTTCCTACTCAAACGCGACTACACTCAAAAAGAAGCTACCGCCAAAGATTTCGATAAAAAAGTAGTACAAGGACTTTTTGGCTATGCGCCCCTTTTTTTCGACTTTATGACCGAAGCCCTCACCACGAATCTTAACGGAGAACCCCTATTCCCCAACACCTAACAATGACCCTAACATTCAACAAAAAAATACTTTTATTTGGGCATTAGCCCTCTTTGAGTAGAGTTCCTTATCGCAACGCTATTCAAGAATATCGGCTTTATACGCGGCTATCTCGGCGATGTATTAGTAGTGATATTGCTGTATTACTTAGTGCTTTCATTTGTAAAAGTGAAACACAAAAAGCAAACTCATTTGGGGCATATTTGCTTTTTGCCGTTGTGGTAGAAGTACTGCAATATTTTGGAGTAGCCTCTTATTTAGGCTTTTGCCAAAGGAAGTATAGGCTACATCATTCTGGGCAACCACTTCGTGGGCTGATATAATATGCTATGCTATTGGTTGCCTCATATTACAATTAACAATTAATAGAAAATAGAAATTAGGGAGATAGGAATTACCCGCTAGCGCGAGCTTGTAGCTCGTGCCTTCTAACCTCTAACCCCTATAAACAACTATGAAACATTTTTTTAATAACCTTGTTACTATGCGCGTCTTCATTGCACGCACAAAATCCCTTAAAAGGCGAATGGATAACCAGCTCTCTGTTACGTGATTTCAAAGAGGGATATCAAAACCTGCTTGTGCTTACACAAAGAGAAGATGAAAAGAGGTGGTTATGCAACAGAATTTAAAAAGAACGACAAAAATCAATATATTTCGTATTACTTTGCCCCTTGTGGCAACGATTGTTTCCCCTCTATAATAGGAACATTTGAACTTATTGCCCCCTCGTATGTACGCCTGAATGCCCTAAAATTTGAACAGAGAGGTTTTTGTAAAAACAAAGACGAAACGTTGCATAATGATACCGCCGATTATTACATATACAAAGTCTCAAATAAGAAAAATCTTCTTAGTGAAAAGTGATTCGAGAAATGAAAAAGAAGATCAAGAAAAAGGCTAAAAACTATCTGTTAGTAACCAATATAAGAAATGTACGGTATAACCAACAACCAAAAATGGAAATAGAGGTTAAGGGTATGAAACCATTACCCGCACAAGTAGAGAAATATGCTACTGATATACTTCAGTTGAAAAAAACTTCAAAAATACTTGTTTACAATAAATTAGATAGCAGACCGCTTTGGGTATTCGCAGTAAAAGACCTCACTACAGGAACGATAACCTATGTAATACAAGGAAATCATATAGCTGGGGAAAAAGAAATTGCTTGTTTTTTTTACTGTACCGAAACCGAAATGAAAAAATTTAGACAATAAAAATAACTATCCCGCTGGCGTGAGCTTGTAGCTCGTGCCCTCTAACCCCTAACAACTAATGATAGACATAGGCATAAATCTCACTAATAAGCAATTCGCAGGTGAGTACGACAAAATTATAGACCGTGCCATAAAGGCAGATGTAGATACAATACTTCTTACGGGAACAAGCGTGCGTAGCAGTAATGAGGCTTTAGCATTAGCCAAAAAATACCCCAAAAGGCTTTACGCTACCGCTGGCATTCACCCTCACGACGCCAAAACGATGAGCGCCGAGAGCATCAAAAACTTACAAGCATTGCTCAACCAAAAAGTATGTAGTAGCCGTAGGCGTATCGTGGCTTAGATTTCGACCGCGATTTCTCACCCCGCCCCGTGCAAGAAGCGTGTTTTCACGCACAACTCGCTTTAGCTGAAGAAGTGCATAAACCCTTATTCCCTGCATCGAGCGCGCAGCCTTCGAGCGTTTTACTGCCATACTCGCCGAGCATAACCACTGCCCGAAGGGGTAGTACACTGCTTTTACCGGTAGTTTAAAAAGAAGCAAAAACTTACTTAGACGCTGGCTATTATATAGGTTTTACAGGGGCTGTGAGCGATAGCAAACGCTTTGCTCATTTAGAAGAAGTTGTCCGTTACGTGCCTTTAGACCGTATGCTCATAGAAACCGATGCTCCTTTTTATGTTGCCCAAGAACGTACCCCAAAAGTCAGCTGTCACAGTATCAATCGCGTCGTAATGAACCTGCCTTTTTGCCTTATGTGGCTCAAACCATAGCTCAGTTCAAAGGAATACTGTTCGAAACAGTGGCTTCAGCAACTACTTTCAATGCACAAACCTTGTTCAAATTGTAAAAACACACTATCGAAATTACCCCTATTATTTGGTGTTTTTTTAGAAATTAAATCACTAACAATACTTTTAACCACTATCTTATACCGATGAAAAATAGCTATTACAGGAATGAGTACCCTCGCTGCTGAGGCTCTTACTCTTCATAACAACAAACCCCAAGGAAAAACTTTCTGAACGCGACCAAGCGCTCATCTCAGCTCTTCAAGCCTCCAATCCGGCTTACGAACCCTTAGATGCTACGGTTCTCTATGCACTACACACCGCTCGTGAGGCTGTAGCGCAAGCTGATTGGCGCGATTTGCGTTTTGGTATCAATATAGGCTCTTCTCGCGGAGCTACAGCCTTGTTTGAAAAGCATTATTCTCATTTTCTCGCTGAAGGCACTTGCCAAACCTTAGCTTCTCCTACCACTACTTTGGGTAATATCAGCACGTGGGTAGCTCAAGATTTAGGCAATCAAGGCTTTGAACTCCTCACATTCTATCACTTGTTCTACTGCCCTGCACGGTATCGCCAATGCCATTGCGTGGCTGGAAAGTGGTATGGAACAACGCTTTTTAGTAGGCGGTAGTGAAGCACCGCTTACTCCTTTTACCATTGCCCAAGTAAAAGCCCTCAAAATCTATAGTAGTCTCCCTTGCCTTATCCTTGTCGTGCAATGGATATGACCAAAAACAAAGCTCTATGGTGCTAGGGGAGGGGCAGGTTGTTTTCTGTTTAGAAAAAGGAGAACACACCAATGCCTTAGCTTATATTGTGGGGATAGGTTTTGCCACCGAAAAGCTCACGCATAGTGTATCCCTTTCTAAAAATGGCGATTGTCTGCAAACTTCTATGCAACGGGCTTTTGGCAAGTGCCGGAAATCCCAAAAATAGATGCTATAATTACCCATTGTACGGGTACTATCAAAGGTGATCAAGCTGAACTCAATGCTATAGAAGCGGTTTTTGGCGACGAAAAACCACTGCTCACTAATAATAAATGGCAACACGGACATACTTACGGGGCTAGTGGGGCGCTCAACCTCGCAATGGCTGTCAGAATGTTGCAAAACAATCATTTTGAGCCAGTACCCTACCCGCCAACCCCCGAATGTATCCCTGATAAAACTACAACATATTTTAATCAATGCGGTTGGCTTTTAGTGGAAAATGGTATAAGTGTAGTCGTGAGTCGTTAGAAAAATTTCTATGTTGAACTTTCCCTATGTATCCTCACACTTTGCCAAAGTTTTACACTTTGCCAAAGTTGATTACTCTGATTATCAACAGCTTTTATAGTATGTTATGTAGGGAAAGCCAGCGATAGCTGGGATGTGCTGCAAACGCCCACACAACAAACACCTGCACAACAAACACCTGCACAACAAACACCTGCACAACAAACACCTGCACAACAAACACCTGCACAACAAACACCTGCACAACAAACACCTGCACAACAAACACCTGCACAACAAACACCTGCACAACAAACACCTGCACAACAAACACCTGCACAACAAACACCTGCACAACAAACACCTGCACAAACACCTGCACAACAAACACCTGCACAATAAACGCCTACACAACAAAACACCTGTACAACTAAAAACTGAAAAATACTGTGTAATAGCCAAATTTTCCCTACACCCCATCTTTTAACCTCTATTATATAATTAATTATAAATGAGTGTTTTAAAAATTTAAACGTAAAAACTACAATATTTATCAGAAAAAAGATTGTGTTTCAAAATGTTATACTTTTTGCCGGCAGTAATTATTATTAAATTATAAAAAAGAAAAATTATGTCAGACATTGCATCAAGAGTTAAAGCCATTATCGTTGATAAATTAGGCGTAGACGAAAAATGAAGTTACTGCAGAAGCAAGCTTCACTAACGACTTAGGAGCTGATTCATTAGACACTGTTGAATTGATTATGGAATTTCGAAAAAGAATTTGATATTCAAATCCCAGACGACCAAGCTGAAAAACATTGCAACTGTTGGTCAAGCAGTAAAATATATTGAAGACGCTAAACAATAATTGGCTCATAGGGCAGTAGGCTATCAGCATATCACAGTTGGTAGCTTACTGCCTAATTGTTTTTAAAACCCAAATGCTAAAAACTTAAAAACTATATGGAGAAAAAGACGTGTTGTAGTTACAGGTATAGGGGCTCTTACCCCTATTGGAAATACCGCCCCAGAGTTTTGGGAAGGTCTTGTCGCTGGTAAAAGCGGCGCTGCGCCTATTACCCATTTTGATGCTTCTAAGTTCAAAACTCAGTTTGCTTGTGAAGTCAAAAACTTTCAATATCGAGGATTTTATGGACAAAAAGAAGCCCGTAAACTCGATAAGTTTTGCACAATATGCCGCTGTAGCTTCCGATGAAGCTATCAAAGATGCCCACCTCGATATCGAAGCTCTTGATAAAAGATCGTGTAGGGGGTGATTTGGGGATCTGGCATAGGTGGTTTGGAAACTTTCCAAAATGAGGTAACCAACTTCAATCAAGGTGACGGAACTCCTCGCTTCAACCCTTTCTTTATCCCTAAAATGATAGCCGATATCGCTGCTGGCGTGATTTCTATACGCTACGGCTTTTAGAGGTCCTAACTTTACTACTGTATCAGCTTGTGCTTCAGCTGCTAACGCTATGATTGATGCCCTTAACTACATCCGTTTTAGGCTATGCCGATATAATGGTGTCAGGTGGTTCAGAAGCAGCGGTAACCATTGCTGGTATTGGTGGTTTCAACGCTTTGCACGCTCTTTCTACTTTCAACGAAAATCCTGCTAAAAGCCTCTCGTCCATTCGATGCCAATCGCGATGGTTTTGTATTAGGTGAAGGAGCAGGAGCTGTAGTGCTTGAAGAGTACAACCATGCGGTAGCCTCGTGGTGCTACTATCTATTGTGAATTAGCAGGAGGAGGTCTCTCTGCCGATGCCTATCATGATGACGGCTCCTCACCCTGAAGGATTAGGTGCTAAAAGATGTGATGATCAACTGCTTGAAAGATGCAGGAGTATCAGCAAACGAAGTCGATGCTATCAATATGCATGGTACTTCTACACCGCTGGGCGATGTTGCCGAATCTAAAGCAGTGCTCGAAGTTTTCGGCGAACACGCTTACGATATCAATATCAACTCTACCAAGTCGATGACAGGACACTTGCTCGGTGCTGCGGGGGCAATAGAGGCAGTAGCGTCTATCCTCGCTATCAAATACGGCATTGTACCACCCTACCATCAACTTCGAAACCCCCGATGAAAAATAGATCAACGTTTGAATTTCACCTTCAACAAAGCGCAACACCGCGACGTAAAAAGTAGCGATGAGCAATACCTTTTGGATTTGGTGGTCACAACGCGTGCTTATTATTCAAAAGATATAAACTATAAGTGTTCAACTTAAAGAAAAATATTATCTTTTTCCCCGTCTTTTTCCAAAAAGAAAGACGGGATTTTTATAATAAAATAAAGAATCTATTAGGCTTTGCCCCTAAAAAACTTATCCTATTACAGCGAGGGCTTTTACGCATCCTTCTTATCAATTCCAAAAAGGCGACGCGCAAAAGTTATGAACGATTAGAGTTTTTTGGGCGATGCCATACTTAGCGCAGTAATAGCCGATTATATTTTCACCAATGCCCCTGAGCAAGATGAGGGCTACCTCACCAAAAATGCGCTCCAAATTGTAGAACGCCGCAATCTCAACCAGTTGGGTAAAAGATATGGGGCTCTTAGATTTTTGCGTACCAAGCTCACTCCAAGGCAATTGGGTAATAATATTACGGGCAATCTCTTCGAAGCGCCTCATAGGGGCTATTTATTTAGATAGAGGTTATAAAGCCTGCTTCTGTTTTATAGAGCGAGAGCTTATTTTGCCGCATATCAATATCAAAAAAACTTGGAAGGAAAAAGTGATTAGCCACAAAAAGTTTATTGATAGAATGGTGTCAAAAACACAAATTGGACTTTGCTTTTTGAGGCTGAAGAAGATATGGAAGACCGTTCTGAAACTAAATATTTTGTCGCAAAGTACACGTACAAGGTTTTTCGGTAACGCGTGCCTCGTTCTACTTCTAAGAAAAAAAGCCGAAGAAATAGCCGCTAAACGCATTTGTTACAAAAATTCAAGGCAAACAGCACCATAAATTGGACGTACAATGAAAAATCCTCCTCCTATCCGATACCCATTCGTACATAGACGACCGCATCCTGAACTATGCCAATGAAGCCGATGAGGTTTGGCATTGTGGTGATTTTGGTAATCTAGCAGTGATAGAAGCCCTTCAAGCTGTCAAGCCCTTGCGCGGGGTCTATGGCAATATCGATGGTACCGATGTGCGTCAGTACTTCCCTCAAAGTTAATCGTTTTCAGTGTGAACAAGTAGAAGTGCTGATGATACATATAGGCGGCTATCCTAATAAATACACTCCCTTTTAGCCAAACAAGAAATTTTAGCTCACCCTCCCAAACTCTTCATTTCGGGGCATTCACATATTCTAAAAGTACAATACGACCCACAATTTCAATTGTTGCATCTCAACCCAGGAGCTGCTGGCATTTATGGCTGGCAAACAGTACGCACTATGCTCCGTTTTGAAATTGAAGGTAAAGAAATCAAAAACTTAGAAATCATTGAATTAGCTAAGAGATAAGAAGTAAGAACCTCATAGCTGCAAACGCCCTTTTTGTATATCTTCTCATTTTGAAAAATAAAATAAAAATTATATCTTTGTCCCTTAATTGATAAAAATCATTTTATGGCAAAAGAAAAATACAAGAACCCTCAAATTTGAGGCATTAGACAAAGAACTACAAAACTTATTATACAACCGTGACATTCCTGAGCTGATTTCAGTACTCAAAGAGGGAAAAATTCACTGCACTTAGAACAACTTGCCCAGTTAGATGTGAAGACTTGTAAAATTTAGGGTTTCCTGTACTATGGTCGCTATATGAAAATGATTTTTATCCCATTTTGAAGAAGATTTTCTATTAGAAAAACTATGTGATGTGTTATTCATAAAGAATAAACACAAGAAAATAGAGAAATTTTATACCAAAAGACCCCGTATTGCTAAGGAATTATGTGTTTTTATTTCTTCTTATTTTCAAGGAAAGCGGAATATCTTTACTTCTGTATATGAAAAACTACTATTCTTAGGGTGAAAGGGGATATTTTAAGGATACCCAAGTGCTTCCTAAATTTTTAGAGACGTTACTCAGTCCAGAAAAAGAGCTATGTAGTAATCAGCAACTGTCGTCTTATTGAAGGTTGTAAACCCACAACAGAAGAGCTCCTTCCTTCTCAACAGACCCTCTTTGCTCTGCTCAGCAGCGACAAGACCTCGGTGGTGAATTTTGTGATGAAGCTCATCAAGCAAATAGCCGACGAAAAAGACTTTGACTTCAAGCCTTTGCCGATAACTTTGCGCTGTGTTTTACCACCCCAAAAATAGCCAAAATCCCAACTCATAGGTTTAAATATCTTAGAAAAATACTATAAAAAGCAAGCCCCTACCAATCCCGACTACCGCGAGACAATTAGCGGTACTTTTCACCGTCCCGACGTGAAGCTCCAAGAAAAAGTTGCCAACCTTCTACCACCTATTTTAACCACAAAGGGTCTCCCCCTGAGGTAATCGACCCTTACCGCGATTACCTAAAAGGCAAAGCTCAAGACCTCCTCCAATCCTTACCCTCGCCCAACTCATCAGAGAACTCCGAAAAACTCCGAGAACTCCCATACCACCACCTCGTAAAATTACCTCTGCGATTCGCCCCCTAACACTCTGTCCCCGTCCCCTGACACCTGAAGACCTCCTCTTCCTCCTCGGCGACTGCCTCTGAGCGTACGGCTGCGACTATCGACCTTTCTTCGAGGGACTGGTACAGCTACAAGACCAACTGCCAGAAAACTTTAAGGAGCAACTCGCCCCTTATATTGCGCAGGTCAATGGGATGTATTATTTTCAATGTACAGTTGGCAGCCTTGCAACTGCTTCTCATGGGTGGGTAGAGGACAGACCTTTGGAGTCTCCTGAGGATTGGAAAAAGATGAACGCCCAAGTAAGACGCCTTAACACCGAAGAAGAAGAACCTTTCAAGCAAGCGTGTGTGCTCCACAATGTTTGGTATTTGCGTGATGAGATTCCTACCTACTCTATAAGGTAAAAGGCAACGCTTAACAAACTCAAATCGGGTAGCAAACTGCCTTTCCTTTCCACCCCTACACACGCACCTTTCTATATGGATGCTGAAACCCTTGCCGACCGACTGCTCGCTTATCAAACAGCAGGCAAAGAAGTAGATTTGGACGACTTGGTAGTGGCTTGCAACCGATTGTTATTGAGTACCATTACCCTGAAGCACAGGAGAAAATACGCTCACTCTCAGGACAATACGCCCCTGCCTTGGGCTACCTCTTCGGACTTTCTGATGTGGTAACCCCTACAGAGGAGTTCCTACCATTATGGACGCAAATCACCCGCTTAAAACACCCTGACAAAGTGTTTACTGAATTTGAAACTACGACTGCCAAAGACTATCTCTCAGCTGTAAAACCTTTCTTCCCGTCTTACGAGATAGAAGGAGAGTTCAAACAGTTTTTCTTGGAAAAGGTGTATGTAGATGACTATTACAACTATACCTTGGCAAGTCCTTTTGGTAGCAGCGTATTTGACCGATTGCCCTACAATTGCTACAATGCAGGGGCATACGATCGCTGGGATACTGATACTCTGCGTTATGTAATTTCTCTAAATCCTCAGTATGTAGATGTGCTCTTAGGTAAATACACCCCACCTTGGGTAGGAGTAAGTGATGCTGAAACTTATCGCAACTTGCAGGTGCCCTTCCAACTACTTTTGGAATACGACCTGCCTGTACATCACGGTGGGTGGATATTTATAGGGATGGCTTTGCTTCACGACAAAAAGGAAACCCGTGACCTCGCGGCAGAGTATATCCTCCGCGCTATTAGCCGTGATGAAGACCTCAGTTATTTGCAACACTTCCTTGCCGATATCCTCGCCCAAAAGCTCACTCCTATCAATCGATTTGTGGAGTTTTTGGATATCCCTACCCGTGACCCCAAAATAAAGGCTTTCCAAAAAGCAGTAGTAGAAGCTTATTTGCCTTTAGCTGAAAAGCAAGGAAAGAAACCTACGAATCATAAGAAATTACTAGAATTCAGTTGTTAGTCTGCCTTGTCTTACTTGTCAGACCTGTCAGACAACTCTCCCTCTATCTATAATTGTCTCATCGTAAAAATTGCCAAATCAGCAATTTGCTAATCAACAAATTATCATTATCTTTGCCCCACACAAATTGACAAATCAACAAATCAAATGAACGATTTTGAATATGCTTATCCGTTCGCCTCTGTGATAGAAGAGGCGAACGCTCTCGAGAAGAATTTTTATCTTTTCGCACTGCTCAGAACTTAAAGAAGACAATGCTGTGCCTTGTTTCTTCTGGGAGAATATCACGCAACCTTTTGTGGTGGCTAAGTGTCTTGCTACACTGGCGAAGACCGTAGCCTCTCAGTTTGCTATCGCCCCTGGGGTGCTTGCTAAACTACGTGACTCTATTATTTCGGTAGGGAATGGAGAATTGCTTTTGAGGGGTTCTCGTCCTGCAGTAGTGTTTATGCCCGTGTGGGCTTGCGCAACGATGTGTTAGACGGAGATTTCTTACAGAGCGGTTGTACCAATATCGATTTCAATGATGTAACCGTGCGTGCTTTCAATGCCGTAACAGCTTCGGAGAAAATGGTGCTTAGTGTAGGGCAGAAGCAAACACTACTTTATTACTGAAAACACACAAAACAGTGGAGAAGAAAAGTAACTGCCCAATAGATGGATTAAGGGCTTGGGCAACGTACAAGTGTATCTTTCCGAAATGGATTTAGCGTACCGACTTAATAAAGCCAGAAGCCATTCAGCTATTCCGTTCTCTGCCTAAACAAGCCGTGAAAAACGATTATTACTTGGTAAAACGTGGCGTAGGTTACACTTTTGCACCTACCGCTACAGCAGGGGCTATTAAAAATAGGAGGAGTACATCGTCTCAACCTCTTACAAGGATTACTCTTGCTGGCCGATAGTCTTTATGTGTATCGCAGTAGTAGTGAGCAATCTGTCGCTTTTGTGTTTGCACTTTCAAAGGAGTAGAGATGCTCTTTTTGTTGTCCGATAATGTGTATAGAGGTTTCTCTGGTGAGGGTAAATATTTAGAAAATATGATTGAAGAAGTGCCTATGGAATGGCTTGTAGGGATTAACAATTTCTTCAAAACTAACGAAGTATTCTCACCTGCAATGGTGGCTATTGAAAACGATGTAAATATGGGAACTATGACCACCCTTCAAGCATCGCTTTCGAGCATAGGGTTATTGGGCTACAACCTCACCGATGGCAATTATTTCTACCGCCGTTTGCCTTTCAAACCCCAGCGTTTGATAAGTCTGAACCCGCGTTTGCAAAAATGCCAAAAACTCACTGAAAAATAATGAAGTACAAATCGTAGAACAACGCGGTGATTATGTGAAAGCCAATGTAAAAGGAACGGGGGTTACCCATACCGTTATTCTCGACGGCGAGAAAGTACAATGCACTTGCAATTGGTACACCAATCACCAAACTAATAGAGGTTTGTGTAAACACATCTCCCAGCTACCAAGATGATAACGAGCTAATTAAGTTAATTTTTATGTTAACCCCTTTATCTCTTATCTAAAAATCCCCAAAAGTATTGCAGTCAATAAAAATCTTTTGTATCTTTGCAGCATATTTTTATAAATATAAACATAACATTAGCTGTTATCCGTTAACTAAAAACTAGCCACTAAATATAAAGAGTATGACAAAAAAATTTAACCCCGACTATGTTTTCGAAACCAGTTGGGAAGTATGTAACAAAGTAGGCGGTATCCACACCGTTATCGCTACTAAAGCCCCTACTATTGCCAAAACAATTCAGAAGTAAATATATTCTGATAGGTCCCTGATATCTGGCAACACAATGAAAATAAAGAATTTGTAGAAAACCCAGGACTCTTCAAATCTTGGCGTGCCAAAAGCAGCCTCCGAAGGATTACGCGTACGTGTTGGTAACTGGAAAATAGAGGGAAATCCTATTGTTATCCTTGTTGATTTTTCTCATTATGTAAGCGCTAAAAATGAAGTTTTTACGTTACTATTGGGATAACTATAAAACCTCGATTCTTTCAATAGCCCTTGGGATTATGTAGAGTCTGTTCTCTTTGGCTATGCCGTTGGAAAAAGTAATCGAGAGTTTTGTGAAATTCAACACAGCTTCACGCGAAAATGTAATCTGTCACTTCCACGAGTGGATGACAGGTAGTGCATTGCTCTATTTAGAAGGCGAAATGCCTAAAATAGGCTCTGTTTTTCACTACTCACGCCACAGTCGTAGGGGCGTTCTATAGCTGGTAATAGCCATCCGCTCTACAACGAAATGAAAAACTACAACCCCGAAGAAATGGCATATCGTTTTGGGGTACAACACAAGCACTTCCTCGAAAAAGAAACTACTAAAGTAGCCGATTGCTTCACTACTGTAAGCGAAATTACAGCACAAGAAGCTTTGCACTTCCTCTCTAGAAAAACAGATATAATTACCCCTAATGGCTTCAACGATGCTATTGTTCCTGCTGAAAAAGATTTTTCGATAAAAACGAAAAATAGCTAGAGAACGCCTCCCATCAATGTAGCACAAGCCTTAGTAGCTCAACCTATTAGTGAGAAAAACCAAAATCGTCGCTATTAGTGGCCGTTATGAGTTCCGCAATAAAGGAATCGATGCCTTTATCGATGCTTTGGGGAGCCCTCAATCGTAATCCTAAAAATAAAAAGAGCTCTTGGCTTATATTCTTATCCCTACCGCCTACGACGCTCCTAACCAAGGATTGCTTAACAACCTTAAACACCCTGAAAAAACAGCATCTAACGAACAAAAACACCTCACTCATATACTCCCTAACGTTTATAATGATGCCATCATAAAACGCATCAACGAGCAACAACTGTTCAACCGCAAGGAAGATAAGGTGAAAAGTGATTTTCTGCCCAAGTTACCTCAATGGTAATGATGGTGTGTTCAACCTTTCTTATTACGAATTGCTCATCGGATTAGATGGCACGGCTTTCCCTTCTTACTACGAACCTTGGGGCTATACCCCTCTCGAAAGCTTAGCTTTCAAAGTACCTACTATCACCACTACTTTGGCAGGATTCGGCAAATGGGTCAATGATTACTACCCCGAAAAACAAAAAGCTATAGAAGTTGTAAATCGTAACGATAGTAACTATGGCGAAAGTAGTAGGAGCTATCGCTAAAAATATACAAAACCTATTAGATAGAAAAAGAAGAAGAGGCTAAAGCATTGCGCGAAACAGCAGCTAAAGTCTCGAAATCGCTCTTTGGAAAAACTTAGTAAAATACTATATCAAGTGTTACGAACTCACTCCTCGAAAAATATAGAAGATAGAGTAGAAAATCTCCCTCCTGTAGAAACTGATGGTGTAGCTTATTTTAGAAAAATCCAAAGTAGTCAATACTCCCTAATTGGCGTAGTGTGATTATCCACCGTGCTATCCCCGAAGCCTTGCAACCGCTCGAAGAACTTGCCACCTTTGGTGGTGCTGGAACGATGAGGGCCTACGAAGTGTTCAAGTACATTGATAAAAGCAAAATGGATAGAAGTGCGTAAGAACCCTATTGCCTTGCTTGATAGCATTTCCCTCTCTCGTTATAAAGAGTTGGAAAAACGATGCGGTATTTATGCGTAACCTCTCCAAAGTATATGGTGATTTTCAGGAATATATGGCTAAAAGCCGAAATGGTAAGTCCGTCTATTTCTTATTTTTAGTATGGAATACGGCTTGCACTCTTCTTTGAAAAATCTATTCAGGAGGTCTGGGTATCTTAGCGGGCGACTATCTAAAAGAAGCTAGCGACAAGGCTACCAAAATCACTGGGGTAGGTTTGTTATACCGCTATGGTTATTTCACCCAAAAACTGTCCCTCAGCAGGTAACTCAAGAAGCCGACTACGAAGCTCAAGATTTCTCTAAAATACCCGTAACCCCTGTATTCGACCCCGAGACTGGTAAGTGGATAGTAATTTCTATCGAACTTCCTGGGCGTACCCTCTACGCTCGTGTATGGCGTGTCGATGTAGGTCGTATAGAACTCTATCTCCTCGATACCGATTTCGAAAACAACCGCGAAGACGACTGTTCTATCACTCACCACTTATATGGTGGCGACTGGGAAAATCGTCTCAAACAAGAAATGTTGTTAGGTTTAGGTGGTATCAAAAATGTTGCGCAAATTAGGTATCGATAGTGATATTACCACTGCAACTGAAGGTCACGCTGCCTTTATAGGTTTAGAACGCCTTAGCGAATATATACAAAATAACAACCTCACTTTCTCTGAAGCAGTTGAAGTAGTACGTGCTTCGTCTCTCTTCACTACGCACACTCCTGTACCTGCAGGTCACGATGCTTTTGAAGAAGGTTTATTACGTGCTTTATTTAGCAGGTTACTCCGATAAATTACGATGAATTGGGGAACAAATCCTTGCTTTAGGTAAAAATCAATTTGAGCAACCCTCACGAGAAATTCTCAATGAGTAACCTCGCTGCCAACCTCTCTCAAGAGGTCAATGGTGTGAGCTGGCTTCACGGTGAGGTGAGCAAAGATATCCTTAAAGACTTGTGGCCTGGCTATATGCCTGAAGAACTACATATTAGCTATGTGACCAACGGGGTACACCCAACCCTACTTGGACAGCCGGCCTTTGGAAAGAAGTCGAAAATGAAGTCTTTGGTAAAAGACTACAAAACTCACCACTACGACCCTAAAAGCTTTGAAGGTATTTACAAAGTATCCGATCAACGTGTTGGGAAATCAAAAACAGCCCTCCGATCTAAACTCTTGCGCCGTGTAGAACAAAAATTGCGCCTAGAAAAAATACTCCTTATTTCTCTCCTCGTCAGCTGGTAGAAATTAAAAGAAAATTTAAGAGAAGATATCCTTACTATTGGTTTTGCACGCCGTTTCGCAACCCTACAAACGCGCTCACTTGCTCTTTACTAATATAGAACGTTTGGATAGAATCGTAAAATAACCCAGAACGCCCTGTTCAATTCATATTCGCTGGTAAAAAGCTCACCCCGCCGATAAAGCAGGGTCAAGACTTGATTAAAAACATCGTCGAAATCTCCAAATTACCACAGTTCCTAGGTAAAAATATTATTCATACCTAACTACGATATGGAACTCGCACGACAGATGGTACAAGGGGTAGACGTTTGGATGAACACCCCTACACGTCCGCCTCGAAGCTTCAGGAACCAGTGGTGAAAAAGCAGCAATGAATGGTACTATGCACTTCAGCGTTCTCGATGGTTGGTGGGTAGAAGGATACCGCGAAGACGCTGGTTGGGCGCTGCCTATGGAACGATCTTACGAAAATCAACAATATCAAGACGAAATGGACGCCGAAACTATTTACAACATTATCGAAGATGAAATCGCCCCTATATTCTACGATAAAAATAAAGATGGTATATCATCTCGTTGGTGCGCCCTTATCAAAAATACAATTGCCAAAGTAGCCGTGAATTTCACAACTACCCGTATGCTCACTGATTACGAAAACCAATATTATTACCCGATGACTGAACGCGTAACTAAACTGAAAGACAATAAGTTCGCTGCAGCTATCGAGCTTTCTAATTGGAAACGTAAAGTAACTCAAGAATGGGATAATATAAAGGTAGCCGATTTCAAAGTGCCTAATCGCAACGAGCAACTCATTTCTATTGGTAAAACTTACAAAGGTGAAATCACTCTAGAATTAGGCGATTTGCGCCCTCAAGATGTAGGGTGTAGAACTCGTTGTCGCTCAACAAAAAGATGATAAGTTCAAAAGTACTCTCACAAGTGAGTTTACGGTAGCAACTCAAGAAGGTAATAAAGCTACTTATCAATTAGAAATTGCTTCCGAATATCCCAGGCGCTACACTTGGCAATACAATTTTTCCCTAAAAATAATTTATTGCCTCACCGCCAAAGATTTTTGCCTTGGTAAAATGGCTGTACATATAACTAAGTAGTTAATAATCAATATGTAATAATAAATGGAGCAAAAATATAATGCTGTTTTTAAACACTGTGTTTTTAAGTCATTTTTATACCATAGATGTACTTAAAAATTTATAGATATTAAAAATAATACTTATATTTGCCCCTCAAATTTAAATAGTAATCAAAAATTCATTTTTAAGTATGAAGAAAATCAAATTAACTTTATTTGCTTTAGCTGCTGCTTTTTCAGTAGGAGCTCAAGCACAAGATGAAAAACAGTCCTTGGCAAATAGGGATTTGGAGTGAATACCGTCGATGTACGTACTCAGAGGACTTTGGGTACTTGATGAAAAGACTGGGCTGGACCAGAGTGATATCAACATCCTTCCCGCTGTTTCTCGCCTTTCTGTAGGTAGATACATTGGCTCTGGTTTCTCTGCTGAACTCTCTGGATCATTGAACAAAAATCGAAAAAAAGGTTTCGGTTATAACAAAAGATCTCGATAACAAAGTAGACTTATCTTTTGGGCTGCCAACTTGGCTGTAAAATACCACTTGAACAACCTTTGGAAAGGTGCAAGATGGTTTTGACCCATTCTTACAATTAGGTGGTGGCTATGCTGCTATCGACAACGAAGGTAAATTCCGCGCTTTAGGGCGGTGGAGGTGTAAACTTCTGGTTTACCGAAAACATTGGTATCAACTTGCAGACTGCCTATAACCCAACTTTCAAATCTGGCTCTCAAGAAGACTACTTCCAACATGCAGCTGGTATTGCTATCAAATTCGGTAAAAAGACCGTGATAAAGATGGCGTAGCCGATAAAGATGACCTTTGCCCTGATGAACCAGGGTAAAAGAATTAAACGGTTGCCCTGATAGAGATGGCGACGGAGTAGCTGATAAAGATGACCAATGCCCAGATGAAGCTGGTCTTAAAGAATTAAACGGTTGCCCTGATAGAGATGGCGACGGTATCGCTGATAAAGACGACGCTTGCCCAGATGAAGCTGGTCTTAAAAGAATTCAACGGTTGTCCTGATACTGACGGCGACGGTGTGTCTGATAACGTAGACCAATGTAAAGACGTAGCTGGACCTAAAGAAAACAAAGGTTGCCCTTGGCCTGATGCCGATGGTGACGGAGTTCTTGATAAAGATGATGAGTGCCCAGAAGAAGCTGGGACCTGCTTCTAACAACGGTTGCCCTGAAGTAACTCAAGAAGTACAAACTCAATTGAATAGCTTTGCTAAAACTATCTTGTTCGACCTAGGTAAATCTACTATCCGCCCTGGAGTCTGCTACTGTATTGAATAACATCGTTAATGTATTGAACAAATACAAAAACGCTAAATTCTCAGTAGAAGGTTACACTGATAGCACCGGTAACAAAGCTAAAAACCAAAAACTTTCTGAAGATAGAAGCTTACTCAGTTAAGGCTTACTTAATTGATAAAGGTATTGACCAGCTCGTCTTACTGCTAAAGGTTTCGGTCCCTGAAAACCCTATCGCTTCTAACAAAACTAAGAAAGGTAGAGAACTTAACCGCCGTGTTGAAATCAACTTGGTAAAATAAGTCTAGGAACGTTTTTATCTTTATAAAACAGAGGCTACCACCTAAGGTAGCCTCTTTTCATCTCCCTAACCCTATATAATATGACTATAGATATCCAATTACAAACCTTACCTAATAACCCTGGGATATATCAGTTTTATGACGCTAATAATACCTTATCTATGTAGGAAAGCTATCAATCTCAAAAACGTGTCTCCTCTTATTTTCAAAAGAACACGATAATGCCAAAACTCGTGTCTTGGTATTGTACGCATAGAACACATCGTTGTAGCTACAGAAAGCGATGCTTTACTACTAGAAAACAACCTTATCAAAAAAATACCAACCTCGCTACAACATCCTTTTTGAAGACGATAAAAGTTATCCTTGGATATGCGTGAAAAAAAGAACGTTTTCCCGTGTCTTCTCTACGCGTAGAGTAGTAAAGGATGGCTCCTTGTACTTCGGTCCTTATACCAGTATGAAAACGGTACACACGCTTTTTAGATTTGATAAAAGAACTCTTCCCCTTGCGTAATTGCAACTACGATTTGTCGCCCCAAAACGTAGCCAATCACAAGTTTAAAGTGTGTTTGGAATACCATCTAAAAATTGTAAAGGACGCTTGTGAAGGATACCAAAGCGAACAAGATTATAACAATAATATCCAGCAAATAGTCGAAATTCTCAAAGGAAATTTCAAAGAAGCACTCAAGCATTTCAAAGAGGAAATGATGGCATTAGCTGTCAAAATGCGTTTTGAAGAAGCGCATCTCATCAAACAGAAAATACAAAGTTTGGAAAACTACCAAGCTAAATCTACTATTGTGAGTAGTAAAATTACCAATGTCGATGTATTCTCTATCGTTTCCGATGAAGAATATGGCTATGAACTTCCTGCAAGTAGCTTATGGAGCTATTGTCCGCGCTCATACTCTGGAAATTAAAAAGAAATTAGACGAGACTGATAGAGAGCTTTTAGAATATGCTATTATTGATATTCGCGAACGCTTCTTCTCTGTATCTAAGGAAATTATCGTACCTTTTGATGTAACCCTTTCCGACGGATTGCAAGCTACTATCCCTAAAGCAGGTGAGAAAAACAACTCTTGGAACTCTCCTTGCGCAATGCCAAACACTTCCGTCAAGATAGGTTCAAACAAGAAAAATAGTAGACCCTGAACGCCATACCAATCGCATTCTCACCCAGATGCAACGCGATTTTGCACCTCTCGGTACCTCCTGTGCATATAGAGTGTTTTCGATAACTCTAACATTCAGGGTACAGAACCCTGTATCAGCTTATGTGGTGTTTTAAAAATGCAAAACCTAGTAAGAAAGACTATCGCCATTTCAATGTAAAAACTGTCGAAGGTCCTAACGATTTTTGCTTCTATGGAAGAAGCGGTATATCGCCGTTACCGCCGTTTGTTGAGACGAACAACAACCGCTGCCTCAACTCATTATCATCGATGGAGGTAAAGGGCAACTCTCATCAGCTCTAAAAAGCCTTAGAACAGTTAGAATTGCGCGGTAAGATAGCTATTATAGGCATTGCCAAGCGGTTAGAGGAAATTTATTTCCCCGAAGATAGTGTCCCTTTGTATTTAGATAAGCGTTCCGAAACCCTGCGTGTAATTCAGCAATTGCGTGACGAAGCACACCGTTTTGGTATTACGTTCCACCGCCAAAAACGCAGCAAATCAGCTATTGTATCCGAACTCGATGGGGTAGGGGAATAGGCGATAAAACCAAAGAAACGCTCCTCCAACACTTCAAATCCGTAAAAACGCATCCGTGAGGCTACATTAGAAGAACTCACAAAGGTCGTAGGTTTTAGAGGTAAAAAGTGTATGAGTATTTTCACCATCCGTAATTTGCTAATTTGCTAATTATTACATATCTTTGCACTTTCATCATCAATAATTTTAAGTAGTGAAGTATTGTTTCTACATAATAACCTTGCTCTTTTTGGTTGCTTGTACTTCTAAAGAAAAAGCAACCCTCACTCCTTTTACTTTCCCCGAAAAATACTGAGCTCATCTACCATATCAACAACCGTGACAACTTCTTGAGTGCTCTTACGAATAACAGCTTTTGAAAGCTCATAACCCTCGTATATTGCGGTTTGCACGAAGTAAAACTCTTAGGAACTTTACCCGTAAATGATGATATATGGGTAGCATTTTTCTACTGAAGGCAATTGCTTTTTATTTGTAAAAAGAAAATAACGAGAAATCAGCTACTTGAAAAACGCCTCTGCACAAGTGCAAAAACAAGCCTTGTTTGGCAAAGAGTGGTTCTATACAATTTATGGTGATTACTTGCTCATCAGCGATGGCGAAAAACTTTCTGAGTACACCTCTTTAAACAAACAAAACAAGAGCGATGCTCAACAGGATTTAGAAAAACTACAACAAATTAGCGGTACTGAATGTGTAGCAAACCTATTTTTACAAAAAACGCTGCCAACGATTATTTCTGAACCTTTCTTTGGTGAAAAACCACTTGCAAATTGTAAAAAACTGGGTAGCTTTTGATCTCTTTTAGAAGAAAACAATGTGCGTCTCAGCGGGGTAACCACTATTGATAAAGAGGCAAATACCGATGTGATGCTCCACACTGTCCCCTACCAAAACAATGCCCTAAGTCTAATGCCTGCTCGTGTGCTCAGCATCAGTGCTTATACTTTTTGATGATGCCGAAAAACTGATACAAAAACGACAGTATAGCACAAGAAAGTCTCTTTAGAACTTCTATCAATGGGGTTGCTTTTGAGCGCGTAACCGAAGGTCAATTTGCAGTTGTTTCTCATTTGATGTAGATGAAAACCCTCCAACAGCTACCCTGTGCTCTCCGAGGATTTCAAATACAACTTCCCAATGTACGAACTCAACCCCGACCTGCCCATAAGTTTCTTCACTTCATTTGTAAAAGATTTCATTCCGCGTTATGCAGGCGTATATCAAAAAGCAATTGGTACTCACCAAAACCAAGAACTCCTCATCTCTGTAGTGAACGATATGCAGCGGGGTAATGTGTTATCAGCGAATAAAGCTTTTGGATTATTAGAAGAAAATAGTGCTTCAAATGTTACTTTTCTCCCGTATTGTCAATCTTTACGACAACCCTTCATTTAGCAGTCGTTTTTCCTGCAATAGCCGAAAATTACCGTTGGGCTCTTTTCCAGCAAACGCCTCAAAACGACTATTACGTGCTGAATTTTGTAAGTGAAAAACAAACTGAAAGCACCCTTTCTGATGAGATGCGCGAGCGTTTCCGCTTTGCCTTAGACGATGCTATGGCAAGTGAGCCCGTCATTCTCTTAAACCACCGCACTAAACGATTAGAAATAGCTGTCCAAGATGAAAATAACTACCTCTATCTCATAGGTAACAACGGCTCACTTTTGTGGAAAAACGCTTAGATGGAAAAATACAAAGCCCTATCTACCAAGTAGATTTGTTCAAAAATGGCTTCCTGCAAATGGCTTTCACTACCGAAAAAATCCATTTGGGTACTGACTGCAATGGCAAGGAGGTAGCCCCTTTCCCTTTGCAGTATAAAAATCCTATTACCCCCTTAGAAGTCTTTTGATTATGAAAGTAATCGCGAGTATCGATTCCTATTTGCCGAAGGCAATACTCTTCACCTTTTAGATAAGAAAGGGCAAGAAGTGAAAGGTTTTAACCAGCATACGAATGGCAAACCTTTGTTTACCCCTAAACACTATCGTTTCAATGGGAAAGACTATCTCATTTACTCATCTAACAATGGCACTTTCAACATCTTGCACCGCAATGGCGAGCCTCGTATTACTGTGAAAGGCGCCTATAGTTTTTCTAACAATCCGCCTTTTGGTGTTAGGGTAACCTCTTTATGTTCACTAATAGTGATGGTACGCTTATCTCTATAGACGAAAAAAGGCGGAATGACCCGCAAAAACCTATCACTTACCGAACCTTTTTATTGGGGCGGAAATCGCTATGTACTTACCTCACTTTTCAGGGAATATACTAACTATTGGTAATCAGCGCATAGAACTCACTGAAGGAAAATACAGCCGTCCTAAATTGTTTCGCATTCGCGGAATGAACTATGTATCAGTAACCGAACAGAATACTCAAAAAGCCTACCTATACGACGAAAAAAAGGCAACTTGTTAAAAAGATTTTTCCCGTAGAGTCTATTTCGCCCATCGCTATAGATGTAGATTACGATAAATCTATTTGGGTAGTCACCGAAAAAAACACTACTGAATTGATATTGTATACAATGAAACAATTTGCTAATGAGTAGATTTACCTTTACTCTAAGAACCACGATAATTCTGAGAACTCCTAGAAATTCCTCTTGCCTTACAGTAATTCCCTAATTTCCAAACTCTCAACTACTTAAAAACTTTTTTTCAAAAATATTCTCAAAAACTATTGCCATTTCAAAAAAATAGTAGTACTTTTGCACGATATTTTGTAAATAGGCTTCGTGAGGGATTCACCAGTGAGGCCACATAAACTTATTATATTCACCATAACAATATGGCAAGAGAAAACAACAGCTGTTCCCTAAATTTGATAAAATTTCGATCGGTTTGGCCTCCCCGAATCTATCTTAGCCGTTTCACGCGGCGAGGTTACTAAACCCGAAACTATCAACTACCGTACTCACAAACCTGAACGCGACGGGTTGTTCTGGTGAGCGTATCTTTGGTCCTGTAAAGGACTATGAATATAGCTTGTGGTAAATACAAACGCATTCGCTATAAAGGCATCGTCTGCGACCGTTGTGGCGTGGAAGTGACCGAGAAAAAGTACGCCGCGAAAGGGTGGGGCATATCAACCTCGTGGTGCCTATCGCTCACATTTGGTATTTCCGCTCATTGCCTAACAAAAATCGGCTATTTGTTAGGGTCTTCCTTCCAAAAAGTTGGATATGATTATATACTACGAACGTTATGTGAGTTATCCAACCAGGTATTGCCAAAGGTCTAGAAGGTGAAGATTTTACAATATTTAGACTTCCTTTCAGAAGAAGAATACCTCGCCATTACCGAGAGTCTTCCAGCTGATAACCAATATTTAGAAGATACCGATCCCAATAAGTTTATCGCTAAAATGGGAGCTGAGTGTCTCCTCGAACTCCTCGAGCGTTTGGATTTAGACGCACTTTCTTATGACTTGCGCCACAAAGCCAACAACGAAAGTTCTAAACAACGCAAAACCGAAGCGCCTAAACGTTTGCAAGTGGTAGAGGCGTTCCGCGAATCTCAAAAGAACCGCGAAAACAAACCCGAATGGATGATAATGAAGGTGATTCCTGTAATTCCGCCCGAATTGCGCCCATTGGTACCACTTGATGGAGGTCGTTTTGCAACTTCCGACCTCAACGACTTATACCGCCGTGTGATCATCCGCAACAACCGCCTTAAACGCTTGATGGAAATCAAAGCACCTGATGATTTTGCGCAACGAAAAACGTATGTTGCAAGAGTCTGTAGATTCACTCTTCGATAATACTCGTAAATCATCAGCGGTAAAAACCGAATCTAACCGTCCGCTTAAATCTCTTTCCGATTCATTGAAAGGTAAACAAGGACGTTTCCGTCAGAACCTCCTTGGTAAACGTGTGGATTACTCTGCTCGTTCCGTTATTGTGGTAGGCCCTGAACTCAAAATGTATGAATGCGGTTTGCCAAAGAATATGGCTGCCGAACTCTATAAACCGTTTGTAATCCGCAAACTCATCGAGCGCGGTATCGTAAAAACGGTAAAATCAGCTAAGAAAAATCATCGACAAAAAGAACCTGTAGTATGGGACATCTTGGAGAACGTGATCAAAGGTCACCCAGTGCTCCTGAACCGTGCCCCTACATTGCACCGTTTGGGTATTCAGGCATTCCAGCCTAAACTCATCGAGGGAAAAGCTATCCAGTTGCACCCATTGGTGTGTACAGCGTTCAATGCCGACTTCGATGGTGACCAGATGGCGGTGCACTTGCCTCTTGGGTCCCTGAGGCTATCCTCGAAGCTCAACTATTGATGTTGGCTTCTCACAATATCCTCAACCCTGCCAATGGTTCACCTATCACTGTACCTTCTAAGATATGGTCTTGGGGCTTTACTACATCACCAAAGGTCGTAAATCTACCCCAGAGTATCCTATCAAAGGTGAAGGTCTTACTTTTCTATTCTGCCGAAGAGGTAAATATCGCTTACAACGAAGGTAAATTGAGCCTCAACGCTTTCATCAAAGTGAAAGTACGCGACCTCGACGAGAATGGCAATGTATTATCCTATAGTAGAAACTACTACGGGGCGTGTGCTCTTCAACGAGTTGGTGCCTTTGAAGTAGGCTACGTAAACGAGGTACTTACTAAAAATCTCTCCGCGACATCATCGGTCGTATCCTCAAAGCTACCAGCATCCCTGTAACGGGTGACTTCTTGGATAAAATCAAGAATATGGGTTACCGTTTCGCCTTCAAAGGTGGATTGTCATTCAGTTTAGGAGATATCATCATCCCACAAGAAAAAGTGGATATGATTGCTGGAAGCTAATGGTCTCGTTGATGGTATTATGATGAACTATAATATGGGTCTCATCACCAATAACGAACGTTATAACCAAGTGATTGATGTATGGACATCTACCAATGCACAACTTACTGAATTGGCGATGAAACGCATCAGTACCGATCAGCAAGGGATTCAACTCTGTGTATATGATGCTCGACTCTGGAGCGCGTGGTTCTAAAGAGCAGATTCGTCAGCTTACTGGTATGCGTGGTTTGATGGCTAAACCTAAAAAAATCAAGCGTTGGAGGGGGCGAAATTATTGAGAACCCCTATCTTGTCAAACTTTAAAGAAGGTTTGTCAATCCTCGAGTACTTCATCTCTACCACGGGGCTCGTAAAGGTCTTGCCGATACCGCTTTGAAAACTGCCGACGCTGGTTATTTAACTCGTCGTTTGGTCGATGTTTCACAAGATGTAATCATCAACACCGAAGATTGCGGTACCTTACGCGGGGTAGAAGTACGTGCGCTCAAAAAGAATGAGGAAGTTGTAGAAACCCTTGGCGAACGCATCTTGGGTCGTGTGTCACTCCACGATGTATATAATCCTCTTACCGAAGAGCTCCTCGTAGCTGCTGGTGAAGAAATTACTGAAAAAATAGTAGATAAAATAGATGCTGCACCTATCGATATGGTAGAAGTGCGCTCTGCACTTACCTGTGAAGCAAAAACACGGTATTTGTGCAAAAATGTTACGGTCGCAACCTTTCTACTGGTCGTATGGTTCAGAAAGGGGAAGCTGTAGGGGTAGTTGCTGCCCAATCTATCGGTGAGCCTGGTACTCAGCTTACCTTGCGTACTTTCCACGCGGGTGGGGTTGCCGGTAACGTATCCGAAGAAAATAAAACTGAAGCGCGTTTCGATGGTATCATCGAAGTAGAAGATTTGCGTGTAGTTAGCGGTAAAGACAACGAACAAAAACCCTGTAGATGTGGTAGTTCGTTCATCAGAGCTCCGCGTTCTCGACCCTACTACTAAAATGGTGCTTCAAACACACGATATCCCTTATGGAGCCTCACATCTTTGTAAAAGATAAACAAGAAGTGAAAAAGGCACTTTGCTTTTTCCAATGGGATCCGTACAACGCTGTAATCATCTCTGAATACTCTGGTAAAAATCGCTTACGAAGATATCGAACAAGGGGTTACTTACCAAGTAGAAATCGACGAGCAAACTGGTTTCCAAGAAAAAGTGATTGTAGAATCACGTAATAAAAAGTTGATTCCTACCTTGCTTATCGTTGATAAAAATGGTGAAACGCTCCGTTCTTACAACTTGCCTGTAGGTGCCCACATTATGGTGGATAACAACAGCAAGATTGAAGAAAGGTAAAGTACTCGTGAAAAATACCGCGTAGTTCTGCAAAAAGCTGGGGATATCACTGGGGGCTTCCTCGTGTTACCGAGCTCTTCGAAGCGCGTAACCCATCAAACCCTGCTATCGTATCCGAAATCGACGGGGTGGTATCATTCGGTAAAATCAAACGTGGTAATAAAGAAGTTATCGTTACCTCTCGTTTGGGTGATGAACGCAAGTACTTGGTAAAACTCTCAAGCCAAATCTTAGTACAAGAAAACGACTTTTGTACGTGCAGGTAAACCCTCTATCCGATGGCTCTGTAACTCCTGGATGATATCTTGCGTATCAAAGGACCTTCAGCTGTACAACAGTACTTAGTAAACGAAGTACAAGAGGTATACCGCCTCCAAGGGGTGAAAATCAACGACAAACACTTTGAGGTAATCGTTCGTCAAATGATGCGTAAAGTCGAAATTCAAGACCCAGGTGATACCCTCTACCTCGAAGGTCAGTTGGTTCACAAAGACGACTTTATCGAAGAAAACGACCGTCTATTCGGTAAAAAGTAGTAGAAGATGCTGGTGATTCCGAAAACTTATAAGCAGGACAAATAGTGAGCCTCCGCGAATTGCGCGATGAAAACTCACTCCTCAAACGTTCTGATAAGAATTTGGTAATTGCTCGTGATATCATTCCTGCTACCGCTATGCCAGTGTTACAAGGTATCACTCGTGCTTCATTGCAAACCAAATCGTTCATCTCAGCAGCTTCCTTCCAAGAAACTACTAAAGTGTTGAACGAGGCAGCGTAAGTGGTAAAATAGATACCCTTGATGGCTTGAAAGAAAACGTAATCGTTGGTCACCGTATCCCTGCTGGTACAGGTCTTAAAAGAGTACGAGAAAAATCATCGTGGGCTCTAAAGCAGATATGGAACAACCTGTAGTCGAAAAAGAAAAATCACGATAAACAATGAACGAAGTAGAAGAAAAAGAAGGACAATTGAGCATCGAGCTCGATGATAAGATAGCTGAGGGAGTGTACTCTAACTTGGCGATTATCAACCACTCAGCTACTGAGTTTGTAGTAGATTTCGTGAGTGTAATGCCAGGGATGCCCTAAAGGAAAAGTGCGCAGTCGCATTATCCTTACCCCCGAGCACGCCAAACGATTGCTATTTGCTTTTAGATGATAATATCCAAAAAGTTTGAACAAGCTAATGGAGCAATCTCTAACAGCGACGACCGCCACGCCATACCTCTGTTTGGCGTAACTGACAAGCCTAATCAGCTAATAGCTAACAACTAATAGTTAATAATATTTTTGCCAAAGATGTAAACAGCTCGTGTGGCTCACATCTTTGGCAAATCCGCCATTCGTATTTTTGTATTTCGGAATTATTTTGTACTTTGCCGCCGTCTCATAAGGGGTGCTGTAACAGGCTGAGATCATACCCATTGAACTTGAACGGATAATCCCGTTGAAGGAATGAAACTAAGCGAATGGAGCTTGTTTTTTTGCTTTTGGGTAGCATAAACAGGCTTTTTATTTTATTAACACACCAAATAATCACCTCTTTTATTTGTTAAAAAAACCTTATTTTTAATGAAAAATGTACTTTTTGTACGCAGCTGTTGCTATCACTACCTCAGCAATAGCACAACAAGCGGAATCTCCATTGATTCTATTATCTTTCCAGCTAAGCCTATTCAGCTTGACGAAGTATTAGTATCGTCGGTGAGGGCTACCAAAAACTTCCCGTAACCTTTTCTAATCTCTCTAAGGAGGAAATTAAGACCAAAAATTTCGGTCAGCAGTTGCCTTTATTGTTAGGTCAGTTGCCTAACGTGGTGAGCTATTCCGAAGATGGTTCGGGCTTTGGCAGTAGCAATATGTTTGTACGTGGGAGCGACCCTGTACCGCACCAATGTAACTATCAACGGTGTACCCCTCAACGACCTCCGAATCGCAAGGGGTATTTCTGGTACAACTCTCCGATTTTGCTTCTTCAGCCGAAAGCATACAATTGCAACGCGGGGTAGGAACCTCTTCTAATGGAGCAGGAGCTTTTGGCGCAAGCCTCAACGTCCTCACCGATGCCGTACAAGAGCAGGCATCAGGAGAACTCGCCAACTTCTATGGTAGCTATAATACTCACAAACACAGCCTTAAACTTTCCACCGGAAAACTCAATGACCGTTTTGAGCTCAGCGGACGCTTTTCTGTAATCAAAAGTGATGGGTATCGCGACCGCGCTTCCTCCGACCTTAAATCCTACTTCTTGCAAGGCGCTTATAGTCACGGAGGTACGCTCATCAAAGGATTGGTATTTGGTGGCAAAACAAAGCGTATATCTCACTTATTTGGGAGTGGATAAAGAAACTTTGGAATAGCAATCGCTGCTATAATCCTGCTGGAGCTTATAGAAGATGCCGCTGGTAACAAACGTTTCTACGACAACGAAACCGATAATTACCAGCAAGACCACGCCCAACTGCACTGGACACAACAGTGGAGTACTGCGTGGCATACGCAACTCTCATTTCACTACACCAAAGGTAAAGGTTATTGGGAGAACTATGAGAAGAAAAAAATATTCTAAGGTAGGATTGCCCAAAGTACTGATGGGGTCAGGCAAGGAGCAAAGAAAGCATACATCATTCATCAACACGATTGAACAACGATTTCTGGGGAACTACTTTTTCGGCTAAACTATCAAAAAGGATGGTGTGCAACTGCTCTTTGGAGGATTGCTCAATCGCTATGAAGGGTGCCCATTACAAAGATTTTGATATGGGCAGAAAAAGCGCCTTTTGTGTATGGTAATCGTTATAGTTACGAAGGACTCAATACCAAAGAAGAAGCTGGCAGGTTATGGAAACTCACTTGGCAATTTGCCCCTAAATGGAGCTTGTTTGCCGATGTACAATTCCGTCACGTAGGTTATAAGGCTAATAAATACAAAGGTAGATGAAAGTCTTAACAGTTTCAATCCTAAAGCAGGTCTTACCTTCTTTTTGAATGAACACAACGACCTTTATGTTTCTTATGCACGAGCAACTAAAGAGCCCTAACCGCTCCGATTACAAGAGTTATTACGAAGCTTTGCAGGACGATCCTAATGTTAAAAACCTATCGCCGAGAAACTCAACGATATCGAACTCGGTTGGCGACTCACCACCCCCAAAGTGCGTTTGAATCTCAATGGGTATTATATGGGCTATGAAGACCAATTAGTGCTTTCAGGAAACTCAACAGCACTGGTTATCCTATCCGTGAGAATGTAGGCAAGAGCTATCGTGCAGGAATTGAAGCCGATGCGATGGTGCAACTCTCAGAGCGTTGGTTCTGGTCGCCCAATTTGGCTTTTAGCAAAAAAATCTAAACAGAGATTATAAGAGTCAAGATGCTGATGTAGCGACTCGTACGATCAGCTGGGGCGACACCCGCATTTCGTATGCTCCCTGATGTAGTGCTCGGTAACTACCATTACTTTTATGCCTATTGATGGTTTTCAGATAGGGCTGATTTCTAAATATGTAGGTGCACAATATGTAGATAACACCGAACGTGATGAAGCAAAACTCGATGCTTATTTCGTGAATAACCTCAGTTTGCAATACGAGTGGAAAGCCTAAAAAGCACTTTCAAATCGGTATTGTTTTCGGTAATGGGGAATAATATTTTCAACTACCAAATACACTCCTTACGGCGATAATGGTTGGGGAATGGTATATATTCCGCTGCCGAAGCGAATTACTTAGCAGGAGTAACACTCAGTTTTTAGTTACATTGTAGGGGCGTTTTGCAAACGCCCTCTCAAAAACAAAAAGCTTTATAAATAAAAAGCTGTCTATTTAGACAGCTTTTTATTTTTCTTACCTCTTATCTCTTACCTTTTTAAGTATTTTTCAAAAAGTAAAAATTATAAGCGTGTTTTTCGTCTTTTTCAAAAGATTCAGAGCTTACTAGCTCCCATTCTTCAGTGTTAAATCTAGGAAAAACACATCAGCATCTGGGAAAAGTGTGGTGTACGCGAGTGAACTCTATTACATTGGCAATAGGCAGTGCTTGAGTTGTAAATTTCACCCCTCCAATCACATAAGGAGTGGGGTCTAAGGCAAGCGATTTTTCAATAGCTTCCTCTAAGGAATTTACTACTATAATGCCTTTCTTTTATATAGTCTTTTTGACGCGTAATCACTATATGGGTGCGATTAGGCAAAGGTTTGGGGAAAGTCTCAAACGTCTTCCGTCCCATAATAATACAATGCCCTGTAGTGAGGCGTTTGAAATGTTTGAAATCTTCTGGCAAATGCCAGCAAATCGCTTCCTTTGCCTAAAGCATTGTGCTCATCGGCGGCAGCTATAAGAGTAATCATAGTTAGGAGAGGGGTAAGAGATAAAAAGTTAAGAGTTAAGAGAGGGCGTGTTTTTGTGCATTTTGTTCAGCTGATAATTCGCGTTGTGCTTGTTCTTTTTGTGTGGCAAATTCTTTTTCCACAGCGGCTTCCATTCTAATGAGTTTTTCTGTTGGGCAGCAATGAGTTGTTCGCGTTGTTTTTCTTTCCATTCTTTTGCCTAAAAAGCGATTGAAAAATGAACACGTTCATTGCGTGCCATAGCCAAAAGAAAAGCCAAATAAGGCTCGCCCAACATACCAATTATAGTTTACACCATAGTTGAGCACTTTATTGGCAACAGCAAAAAATATACAGCCTAAAACCATTACAAAAAAGTGAATATACAAAAGTCTCTTTTGTTTAAGGCGCTTTTTCGGCGTTTTTGAAAAGTTCGTATTGTTCGGGAGTGAGTTGTTGAGTGTCTGCCATTTTTATTTATCTTTTTAATATTCAGGTGCAAAAATAAGTATAATTTATCAATTAGCAAATTTGTTGTATATCAATTTTTGTGTACTCATTAAAAATATTACTTTTTGTCCATTCATTAGTAAATAGGGTAGATTATGGTTATTCAAATACGTTCTAATAATCCTCACTTTATTGGATGTTCTCAATAAAACCCCAATACCGATTTTGGTATCTATGCCAAATCCCTTCGCAATGGGCAACTCATAGGCAATGCGGTAAATGCGCATCAGTACGATGTAGTTTTTCCAAGATACGCGCTACAGTTATCTCCCTGAAGAGAGCAACCAAATTGATTTCCAAAGCTATTGTTCGCCTTTTTGGTAATCTTGCATTGTTGCAACGAGTTTTTCAAAGACCAATTGCAGGAAAAAAGAATCTTATTTCGAACAGGAAATCAAATGGTTGGGCAAAAAGCGTAGTGAGGTGGATAACCAGTTGTGTACTATTGAGGTTAAAAACCCTATATCAATTCTTCTTGGTACAGTGGCGGACGTTTTTAATGGAACGTTATTTCAAAATTGCCAAATCACGCCCTCTTATCGGTAATAATGTAGCCCTTAAAATAGAAGGAAAAACCATTTTTGAGGCGCTCAACTTGCTCAGCTTTATAGCTGTGATTACGCATATTACCAATGAATATGGCGAATATACTTACATAGACGACTTTTTGCACAGAAATACGCGCGTATCCTCACCAATATAGACGATGTAGCTTTATTTTGTGTTCTATCTCTTTATCAAACGTGCTGTAAAGAGTGAACGCCAACTCAATGAAATTAAACCTGCTTTCGAGGCGTATTTCAAAGCTAAAGGACTTGATATTGAGTTCCAATTTACCGATACTCACGGTAGCTGTATGGAGTTTGCGGTGAAGGAGTTTGGTTTCGACTTTCCTATTTTTGGATATTGGTTGTGGTGAACTGAAAGTATTATCGTCGTTTTATGCGCAAGAACTACAGTTATAACCACCCTTTTATTTTTGCAACTGATATAGACCCTGCAGTAGCCGAGTATGCCAAAAGTCTTTCTTACAAAATGGAGACTGACAACCTTGTGTTCCTGCGTAGTTTAGATGATTTTTGCATACCAAAACCGGTGAATATCCTCCTTACCGAAGTGATTGAACACAACACTCCTGCCGATGCTAAGGCTTTGGTAGAAAGATGTTTGCAAAATCCCTTTCCACAAGATAATTATCACCACCCCTGATAGCAGGTTCAACAAGTATTATTTTTGATGACCCTCAGAACGCTATCCGCCACGACGACCACCATTTTTGAGTGGAACGACGAGGAGTTTCGCGCTTTCATCAGCGAGGTGCTCGCACCTTATCCTCAGTGCGAAGTGCGCTATGTAGGGTATAGGCGATAAAATCAATGGCGTATGCCCCACCCAAGCCGCTGTGATCGTTAATTCTAATTGTTACTTCTTACTCGTTACCCTGAATAATGGAGTCTTTAGTAACTTTGTATAGGGCATTCTTTTCGAGAATAGGGATGCCATTTTTGAAAACATATAGAACTGTCTATTAGCAATAGTTTTTACGTATTTGCCCGCTGGCACACACAAACTTACTTTTACTTCTTGATTTCTAAAACACATTGCCTTTTTCAGTGTATAATGGTTAGGAAGCTCTATTACATTCTTGTTGAACTCTATAGAAAACTCCAACCGAGAAACGTTGCTCGGTAGCCCTCACTCCACAGTTCTCCCTTTTAGATTTTTAGTGATTAAAAGGTAGGGTAGAGAATCGTTAGTGGTTTGTATATATCAGTGAAGTATACGTTATTTCTCAAATCAATTCCCCTTTCGTGTAGTGATACAACCATCATAAGGTGTAGAGGTTTTTCACTGATAAACAAAGTATCGGTGGTAGAGGTGATGGGTATTTTTGTTTCTACTTTTTACCTGCTGTTACAAATTCTTTTACCTACACTTCCCTAATACGGTGAGTAAAAGCATTATCCCTACCACTAAACAGAGCACATATTAGCTACTACCACGCTTTAGGCGTGCACGAAACCTTTGGTAAAAAGTTTAAGAGCTAATAACAATATTAATGAGATAGGCACTAACAACAGTAAACCTGAGCGAGGGTACACTACAAACAACTTGCCATTGATGTGCCAATAGATAAGGTAAGTAATCATTCAGGGTAAACAGGGTAACACCGCCAGCAATAGTTGCGCCAAAGATACTGGATAATCGTACCTATAAGTGCTATAAACAGAGAATACATATCACTATAGCTATGAATAGAAAACACCTTTGAGTAACATAAAGAAAAAGTTACTTCGTTGAGGAGATGTTATTGCTGTATCCGGAACTCTTTTTAAAGAATGAACCTCTTCAGTAGCCAAAGTAGGATTTTTGAGTACTGCCGCTAAGATAAAATAGCCGATAATTGCCAATACACCCATTTGATGAAAAATAGGCAAAGAAAATAAAACTACTGCGTACATAGGCAATGCAGTAACCAAGTGCTATTGATAGATAGATAAAGAGCAAGTCCCCTAAAACTCCCGCTATTTTTCTTGTCAGTAAGGCTTTTCGTCCACTCTCTTCTCTGTGGAGGAAAGCTTTGTTTTGAAGTTAGACAAGGTATCTAAATTTACTTCCTCACCTTTCATTTCAAGTTTTTCAGAAGTTGTAACAGCTGCTGGAACTACACCCCAAAAAGATGAAATACAATACAATAAGGGTAGAAGTAAACGAAATGCCTTGCCATTAACACTGAAAAGCAAAAAGAAATATTAGCAAAAATGAGTAAAAGTAAAAACAATACGCAGTAGCGTAACATCCCATTTAAAATAATGACTGATGCCCGAAAGTACACCACCTAATTTTTGTCATCTATATCTCTGTAGAGTTTTCTACCTTTAAAAGAGTTAGAAAACTGAGGTGTAGAGGCACTATTTTTCCTCATCATCAACGTATTGTTCAGGACGACCTAAAACGCTTATTAGGGTATTGAATATCTTGGCTGATAACCACTTCACGTTCTTTCATTTGCTCTTTGAGCAGTTCAGCCATACGCTGTTCAATGTCGTATAGAATTTCGTCTCTATCGGCATTGGTACTTAGATGTTTATGCACCCTCAACAAGATAGGTGTTGAGAGCGTTGTAGGCAGTTTCTTCAATTGTAAAAGAAAAACCACCCAAACTGATGTTTTTACTTTATCCATAATCTAAAATGAGTTTGTTTATCATAGTTTAGTAATTCACGCCACGCTTTTACAGTTTCTTCAAGAAAGCGTTTACCTCCTTCAGTAAGCACATAGTATTTGCGTGGAGTCCCGAGGTCGATTCTTTTCCATTGGTAGGCGAGTAGTCCGGCATTCTTCAATCGGGTGAGAAGTGGGTAGAGTGTACCTTCTACCACAATCATATCAGCAGATTTGAGAGCATCTATAAGGTCGGATACAGTAGGCTTTCTTTTACTTTTGTTGATAGCCGAGAGTATGCACATCTCTAAGATACCCTTGCGCATTTTGGGTTTTAATTTTTCAGTATTGATTTCTTCCATAATTCTGTAGATTTATCAAATCGAGGGCAAAAGTTATGGTAAAAATAGTAATATGCAATACATAGTACTAATTTTTGATAATTCTCAATAGAGTAGGGGGAAGTAATTAAGTAAGTAATTGAATATGTGTTTTTATAAGGTTCTAAAGCGTAGTGATTAAATTAGAGATTTTTAAAATTTCTTACCTCTTACCTCTTATCTCTTACCTAATTAAAAGTCTGTATCAGGGAATCCTATCAAATATACTTGTTGTTTGGCGCGGGTAAGGGCTGTGTACAGCCAGCGGTAGTAACTTTCGTCAATTACGTAGTCTTCAGGGAGGTAAGGTTTTTCAATAAAAATAACATCCCATTGTCCCCCTTTGACTTTTATGGCAGGTGATAGCGTAGGAGAACTTCACTTGTAAAGCGTTGAAGTACGGATTTTCTTTCCAGTTGTTGGTGCTTTTTGTACGATGAAGGTTCATCGTAATAATCAGCGAGCACCTCTTCGTAAAGTCGTTGGTTTTCAGCGGGAGTAAGGGCAGGCGATTCGCTGTAAAAGGGGTGTTAAGGAGAATTTACAGTATCAAAAAGGCGGTTGGTTAGGGTAATCAATGAGTTGTGCAGAAACTCAGCAAATCTAAAACCGTATTCTTCGTAAAAACTATAAATATGGAGCACCTCTATAATGTCACCATTGGCAATAAAGCTCACTTCGGGGTTGTTTTTACACCAAAAATAATTGTTTTTCACGACCATTAGTAGGTCGCCAGCAGCTATTTCATCTTCTATATCAAGGATAGTGCGGCGTATATAGGCATTCCATCCCACAGCACGCTTGTTAGAGCGCACAATAATAGCAGTTTCCTCACTCCCGTAAAAGCTCGTAACTCTCATTGATAGCATCGGCAATTTCTTCACTACCCGTGAGTCGGGTTACATCGGGATTTTTGAGGTTGAACAGAAAATCTGGTGATTTAGCTTTGTCCGAAAAGCGTTTTTGCGCAGGCGGGTAGCATTGCGCAAAAATCCCGATTTGTTTTTGGCGTAGCACCTCAGTGAGGGTAGTGGAGAGCACTTCTTTGTTGTATTGATATTCTAAATGACTCACACTCAACGCCGGACTCACCTCAGTACCCTATCGGAGGAAGCTGAGCTGTATCACCTATCAGTAGTAGCTTGCAATTTTTGCCCGAGTAAACAAAACTCATTAGGTCATCTATATTCGCAAGCATTGATGCCTCATCTATTATAAATAGGGTGTTATAGTGTTTGTTGGCACGCAGTTTGAAAGATATTTCAGTGCCCGTAGCAGTGCTGTAGTAGATGTATTTATGGATAGTGAAAGCTTGATTCTTAGCAAAATGCGACATCACTTTCGCAGCACGACCAGTAGGTGCCAAAAGTACCGCTTGGTGGTGTATCAAAGGAAGTGCTGCTATAAGGCAGCGAGTGATAGATGTTTTTCCTGTACCTGCAAACCCTTTTTAACTAAAAATAGCTTTTCTGCAGCATTAGCATCAAAAAGATAGCTGGTGAGCATTTGCAAGGCAACTTCTTGTGAGGGGGTAGGGGTATGTTTAAACGCCTGAAAGAGAGCGTTGAGAAAGGCTTTTTCATCCATCGTAAAAAGTATTGAGCGCACAAAAATATAAAAAGTTAAAATAATTTTTAGTTTCAAAAAGATTGTAGTTTTGCGCTATGCCAGTCATTTTATTTAATATAATATTAAAAACGATGAAAAAAATCTTACAAATTGCATTTTATCTATTAGGATTCGTGTTCTGCTTCCTAATTTACAGATCTATCACAGGTCCTATTGAATTTAACAAAATTAAGGAAAAATCGCTACACTGAGGTGATCAAAAAGTTGAAGGACATTCTGCAATGTTCAAGATGCTTATTTAAAAATTAATGGTGTTTACGCTAAAAAAATTTCGACGAACTTACTAAGTTTGTAGAAAATGCACGCTTTACCATCACTTCTCAACGCGATACTAGCTGGGTAGAGTTCGACAAAGGTTTTAACATTGACGTGATGCGTCAAGGAGTGCGTATTGATACCTTAGGATATGTATCAGTAAAAGATTCCTTGTTTAAAAGACGACCCTCGTTACAAAACTATGGGCGATTTTGCCTACTTTTAAAAGGCGTACCCGCTGGTAAATTTATAATGGAAACTGGTGTGATTACTGATAAAAATGATGTTAAATCATCAGTATTCCAAGTGTATGTAGCTAAAGAAGATATACTAAAAGGTTTTAGATAAAGATTTAGTTGCTAAAGAAATTCAAAAACCTCTGTAGAAGATGTAAGAGGACTCTAACATTCAAGTAGGTTCACTAAAAGAAATTACCGTAAATGGTAACTGGCCAACTTCTTATGACGCAAAAATCGCAAAAAGAATAAACAATTAGAAACGTATTTTCAAGGAATTGTCCATTCAAATCAACTTGGATGGACTTTCTTTTTGTGTGTTTAACCCTGTGCTCGCCTGCGTAGAGTCTATTTATAACTTCCCCGTGAATTTTTAACTATAAAACACAGGACGAAATAAACGATCAAGTAGAGCGTGTGATCAAAAGTGAAGAAGACCTTCGCCAAGATTTCAATACTATCAGGGTTCTACACAATACCCCTATTTTTACCCTTATACCTCAATCCTTGTATGGCGGTAAGGACGAAGTGCTAGACTATCTTAAATACAGTGTCGATATACATAATGTAGCTCCTAATACAGTAGAAATTGACAAAATACTTTCCGTAGAAACTCTAAATGCTTATGTCCCTAACACATTTGTAAACAACGCTTTGTTAGCTTATTATGGACGATTCTCCTATCAACACTTCGCTACCTCTCTGTTGAAAATGTTCCTCAAACACTACTCTTCTCACCCTTTTAGAGGTGATGTATATCTATGCCGAAGTAGGGTCTTTCTATTTTGTAGTCTTCAAAAATAAAAATTATACTACTTCAATCGATTTACCTATGAAACTATAGAAGATTTTTATACTACATCCTATTTTCTATCGAACAACTAGATATCAATACCGAGCAAGTTCCCATTTTACATTACTGGTGAAGTAGATCCTACCGCTCTTTTCTATAGCAAAATAAAATACTACGTGCGATATATATATCTTATAAAAATATCACAAGCAACACTTTGCCGTCGGAATGGATGAACAACTCATCCGTAGAAATTTTTCGTGATCGCTCATTCTTTTTAACCTAATCCTATGAAATTATCGAACGTATTTATCAATGCATTAAAATTAGTACAAGCTACTTTTTGCCACGCACTTTTTGGGGAGCCCTCATTTTATTTGTAGTGGTTTTTACAGTATACGCTTTGTTACTCACAACACTTTGGGGAATGCCCATAGAGGGAATTGTAGAACTTAGCAAAGACCCCGAAAGATTGACAACCTATGTAAAATCAGCCTAATTTTGTGATAAAAATTTTGGTTTTTCAGTCTGCTGGTTGATGGTATTATTACTCCTTTTACGGCAGGAGTTTACAGAAATTATGCTGAGGGTGATTCGCGGTGAACGCCCTACGTTGCGCAACCTTTTTGCCTACTATCGCGCACGAGAAACTAATCATATTTTAGGACACGTGATTTTTGCAAATGTGCTTAAAAACCTTAGTGTCAGTAGGTGCTATCGCTATAGGAACAGCCGCTTTAGGCTTAGCGCTTACCACTATCATATCCTTAGTGTTTGTACTCACTGTTCCTATTATCGTATTGGAAGGAAAATCGCTTTTTCAGAGCAATGGGACATAGTTACCAACGGATAATGAGAGCACCTTTTTACAGCCCTTATCATTACCGCCTTCGGGGTGGTATGCTTATTGATAGGGCTTTTTGCCTCTGGGATAGGAGTAACAGTTACTTATTCCTATTTGTTAGCAGGTATTTTTAGTATCTATCAAGCGACAAGTAACAAATAAGTAACAAATTAAAATATTTTTATATTATGTCAGTATCCAATATTTTTAAGCCGCGCAGGCAATCTCTATAAGAGTAGCCTCGCAACCCTTATCTTGGGAGCTTTACTCCTCCTTATAGTCGTAACTATATTATATGTATTTTTTTCTTACCTTTGGCTTTAGGAGCAGGGAATAGGTGAATTTACTGAAACAATAAGAAATTCTTATGATTATCAATCAGATACGCAAAGGATTATTGTAAAAGTGAAAAATGAAACTATTAGGCATCTTTATCATCTGTGCCATAACACCATTGGTAGCAGGGTTCTATGAGAATTTTAGGAAAGTAGATCAAGGAGAACCTGCCTCACTTGATTATTTCTTTGTACACTATAACTCACCATACACGAGGCGCTTGCTAACCTATGCTGCCTTACTTACAGTGGCTACCTCATTGCTTTTCCCTTTTGATGAATTTTTTGAACTTCCTATATTGAGTACACTTTTCAATATTTTTATTTCTCTTATATTAACCTTTGTAATACCTATAATTATTTTTGAAAAATCAGTCATTTGAACAAGCTGTAGGAGATAGTGTTGAGCGTGTAAGGCTCAATTTTTGGCATCAGTTTTTCTCTCAGGATTAGTGGGAGGGATTATAACTATATTGCGTGCTTTATTTTTGGCATTGGGCTTATTTTTCTTTTGCCTTTTATGTTTGCTACATTCTATGCACTCTACACTGAAGAAAGAGGAATTACATCAAATAATAATAAGAATCTATGAAAAAAAGTAATGTTTTTTTAGGGCTCTTAGCTATGGGCTCTCTATCGTTGAACAGTTGCAACGAATTGCAACAAGTTTTGAATAACACTTCACAAGGTGGAAGTGGTTTTAATGTCGCCAGCGGTCTCAAGCAAGCGCTTGAATTGGGCGTGAGTAGTGGGGTAGACCCTATTGAGCAAGGATGGTGGTTATTTTAAAGACCAAGCGGTGCGCATCCTTTTGCCCGAAGAACTCCAAAAAAAGTAGATAAAACCTTGCGTTCTATCGGCTTGGGCTCTTTGGCAGACCAAGGACTTAAAGTGCTGAATGAAGCTGCTGAAAATGCGGTGAGTCAGGCAAAAGCCTATTTTTTCTTTCAGCTATACAAAATATGACCTTTACCGATGCGATGAACATCCTCAAAGGTGATAATACTGCCGCCACTACCTATTTAAAAATACTACTTATAACTCATTGGAAAACGCTTTTTCTCCTAAAAATCCAATCGTCACTTAGCGAAGTAGGTGCTGATAAAGTTTGGGAAAAATATTATCAATAAATATAACCAAATCCCATTGGTGAAACCTATTGAGGCAAATCTTACTAAATACGTTACACAACAAGCTATCAATGGACTGTTCGTGAAAGTTGCCGATAAAGAAAAAGAAATACGCACCAATGTAGCAGCACGCACTACTCCTTTGTTAAAAATCTGTATTTGCAATGCAAGATAAGTAAATGTTTGCTATCTGGCATCCAGAAAATACAAAAAGCTGTTTGATTCCTCAAACAGCTTTTTTTATTTTATCTTTATAAAAACTATATTTGCACTTTCATACTAAAAATAACCTTATGTTCAATACCCCCTATGAATCAGCTCCCTTTTCTCAATTTACTCCTACCGATTATCTACCAGCTATTAAGAAAGTAATTGCAGAAAATCTCAACAAAATCAATACCATTGTCGAGAATCCTGACTTACCTACTTATATAAATAGCATACAACCTTTGGCTTATGTAGATTTAGAACTCGACCGACTCACGGCTATGTTTTTTTCAACCTCAACAGTGCCGAGACTAATGACGCCCTGCAAGCCGAAGCCCAGCGCATCTCGCCCCTGCTTACTGACTACGGCAATGATATCCGCCTGAATGAAGCCCTCTTCAAACGGATAAAAACCGTGTATGACCAGCGCGAAACTCTTTTTCGCTTACTGCAGAACAACAAACACTCCTTGAAAAACTTACAAAAAGTTTTACCCACAATGGGGCTAACTTATCACTCAACGATAAGGAAAGTTTGCGCAAGATTGATAAAGAATTGGCTACACTTAAGCTGAAGTTCTCCGAGAATGTACTCGCTGAAACCCAGCATTACCAATGGGTAATTACCGATAAAAATACGCTCAGTGGGCTACCTGATTTTTGTTCTTGAGATGCTCGCTCAAGAAGCCAAAAAAACGCAATGTACAAGGCTGGGTCATTACCCTCGATTTTACCTGTATATACTGCGGTAATGAAATATGCTGATAACCGCGACTTGCGTCAGAAACTCTTTACTGATTATCACAGTCGTTGTGCAGGAAAGAGTGCCTATAACAACGAAACCAATGTGTTGCATATTGCCGAATTGCGACAAGCACGCGCCTCTTTGTTAGGCTACCCTAATTATGCTACCTTTGCTTTGGAAGAGCGTATGGCGGAAACCCCCGAAAAAGGTAATAGCTTTCCTCAACGAACAATTAGCAAAAGATAAAACCTCAAGCTATTAAGGAATTAGAAGAGCTCAAAACCTTCTCTGGTCTCACCGATTTTCAGCAGTGGGATTTTGCTTATTATGCCGAAAAGCTGAAACAAGAGCGCTACCAAATAGACGATTCGCTCCTCAAACCTTATTTGGCATTAGATAAGGCAGTGGAAGGAATGTTTGCGGTGGCACATACAGCTTTTACGGCTTGCACTTCACCCTTACCGAGGAGGTAGAAAAATACCACCCCGAAGTACAAACTTACAAAGTAACCGATGAAAAACGGTAATTATCTCGCCCTTTTCTACACCGATTTTTCCCTCGTGCAGGCAAACGCAATGGGGCGTGGATGACTTCTTACAAGGAGCAGTATAGAGATGAACAGGGGAACGATTCCCGTCCGCACATCTCTATAGTGTGCAACTTCACCCGCCCAACAGATACCGCTCCTTCTTTGCTTACCTTCAACGAGCTAACGACTCTTTTTCACGAGTTTGGACACGCTCTTCACGGAATGCTTTCCAAAGTTACTTACCCCTCGCTCAGTGGTACCAATGTAGCCCGCGATTTTGTGGAACTCCCCAGTCAGCTGATGGAAAAACTGGTGTTATGAAGAAGAAACTTTGCGCCTTTTTGCCACTCATTACCAAACGGGTGAGCCTCTGCCTATAGAATGGGTGAAGAAAGTAAAAGCTGTTGAAGACTTTATGAAAGGCATTTTGAATAGTGCGTCAGTTAAATTTTGGATTCTTAGATATGGGAGTGGCATACCTATCCTCATTTAGAACGCCTTGAAGATGTTCGCACTTTTGAACAAACAGTTACCAAAACAACGCAACTCTATCCACCTATTGATGTGATGTGTATTTCTCCTGCTTTCTCCCATATTTTTCAGTGGAGGTTATGCCGCAGGCTATTACAGCTACAAATGGTCGGAAGCCTTAGAGGAAGATGCTTTGGAAATATTTAAAGAAGCAGGATTTTTCAACAAAACAGTAGCTACATCGTTTCCGCAAAGAAATCCTCGAGAGAGTAGTAGCGAAAAGGAAAGTATTCTCTATAAACGTTTCCGAGGATAAGATGCTTACCCTTCTACCTTATCCAGCATATCTCTTTCTTTTGATATGTTTGATTATTAACGAAATAAAAAAATAGCCTTGCTTTTTCTGCAAGGCTATTTTATTTATCGTCATAATGACCAAAAAGCTGTTAGAATTTTCACTTCTTTTTCTTCTTCAAAGATTTCATATATCAAGCGGTGTTTGTCATTAATCCTTCTTGACCAAACTTCTCGTTCTCCGTAGCCTTTTAAAGCTTCGGGTTTTCCTGTTCCTTTTTAGGAGTTATTCTTAATTCTTTTTAAGAGTGTAGCTATCTTAGCAAGTATCTGTTGATTACCTCCTTTAGAAAAACTTCTTTTATATCCTTTAGATATTCATCAGAATAAGAAGTTATATAAATTTTTCTTCCTCTTCCATTACCCTAATAGCATTTTATCCATTTCCTCATCACTAATGTATCTCGCTTTTTGAGCACGAGCCTCGTCTATTCTTTTTAAAAAAAGGCTTCTTTAGATATTTTAGTATCATCTTTTTAGCAGTGAACTCCTGATACTTTACTTTAAATTTCTTAAAAAAGCTCTTCAAATAAGTGAAAATCAGCTTCTTTTATTTCTACTCTTTCTAATACTACAGTACTCATAATAATTCATTTTATGAGGGCAAAAATACAAAATAATAATGAATTGTATAGCTATTTTTAAAAAATACATATCTTTGCTCGCTAATCATCATTATAAGTTCGATAATAAAAATCAAAATCAAAAACAAAAATGAATCAAGCACTCATCACCGCCATTGCTGAAGGCGATTTCTCAGCTATTTTAAATATAACAAGTCAGCTTACCGATAGTGAGCGTTATGAAACTATAGCAGCTATTAGGGGTATTAGACCCTATTCAAAAAGATTTCCCGAGAAAGGATATTGCAGCAAAAGACATTTACCACCATAATCATCTGGTATCTCAAGCTCTTAATTATGCCCTTATCACTATGGTACGCGAAGAGAGCGATATCCCCAAAGTCATAATGGATAGAAAAAGGGTTATCAAGGGCATCCTTATAAAGAAAACCCTTATGTTATATTTCGCTCTCGCTATATACTACCAGTAATAGAATATTATGAGCAATTCCCCCAGATACCTATATCAAAAATACTCGAAGACAGATATACCAAGGAATATAACGGACTCTCCTTTGGCTTTCAATGGTATTTCTACAAAAAAAGGCTGGATTCCCTTTGACGAAGAGCGCTTCGTCAGAAACTTATTAGAAGTGGATCAAATGGATAACCGCTCGGTAACTGCCGATGCCCAATTCCTCTTCCAATACCCCGAAGCCATTGAAAAAGTACTTTTGCAGCTCTATCGTATCGAAGCTAAAGTGCTCGACCTTTCCAAATGGGAAAAGCGATGATACCCTGCGCAAGACCAATTATTTGGGTTCGGCTAAGGTAACTACCTATTGGGATGACGTATTTGAATTATTGGTGCATTATGGCTACCAAATCCCCCGTAGTTTTGTAGGGCAGCTTTTAGAATCATTGCTCAACCAATGGAAGAAACCCCACCTCGATTGGCACTGTCGTTTGCTCAAATGGCTTGCCCCTACCCAAGAGGAACTTTTTGGCTCATCAACAAACGCTCTTTGCTGTTTTAGGCACTGGGGTGAGGCAGTGTAGTGAAAAACCGTTATGGAATACATTGTCTCTATTGCCAATGCGCCACAGTTTGATTTTTGAGGGCTTCCGCGTGCAATTCCCTGCTCGCCTTTACCGTAGAGAAACAACCTAAAAGCGCTCCTTCAAGGAGTAGAGATTTTTAGCAAAAGAGTTCAAAAAAACACCCTCCTACCGATGTCAGCTACCGCGAACAATTAGCAGTCCTCTTCACCCAGCCCGATGTAAAAACTACAAGAAGCTGTCGCTGAACTACTCAGCACCTATTTCAACCAAGAAGGTCTCCCCGAAGTCATCGCACCTTACCGCGATTACCTAAAAGGCAAAAGCTCAAGACCTCCTTGCAACTCTAAGTCCATCGGAATCATCCGCCCCGTCAGACTTGTCCGACAGCTCAGCCTCGTCCGAGAACTCCCAAACTGCCTGTGCGGCTCGCTCTGCCTGTGCGGCTCGCACCCTGACACCTATTCCCTGTCCCTGACACCTGAAAAATCTCCTCTTCCTCCTTGGCGACTGTATCCGCGAGAAATCAGCCGCTACTATTGATGTTTTCTTTGATGCTCTTGTGCGCTTGCAAGACCAAATCCCGTGGATTATGCTGAGCAGATAAAGCCTTACCTCAAGCAGCTTCTCGATCGGGAGTGGTTTGTAGGGACGATGCCACTATTGTACCACTTTTTTTAGACTCTTGGAGTAGCTAAAGCCCTACCCCCTTGTATATGATACCGACAAGGAATGGAAAGAAATTCAAAAAAACTCTACAAAGAAGATAAATATACACAAGCCGACAAACTCGACAAACCAAGAGTGATGCACATAGCTGCTAATCAAGCACAGCAGACTTTCCCTTATCTCTTTAATAAAAATAGCACGCACACTCCAAAAGCTCAAAGAGAAAGACACCTTGCCTTTCCTTTCTACCCCTACACACGAACCTTTCTATATAGAGGCGGAAGTGTTGGTGGATAAGCTCTTGCAATACGAAGCCCAAGGCAAAGCCCCCGACCTCGACGACCTGATTGTCGCCTGCAACCGCCTGCTCTTTTTGGGAGGTTTCGGCAGCAGCCAAAGAAAAAGCCCAACAGCTCAAAGGCGACTATGCTCCTGCTATTCAGTATTACTTAGGTCTTACTGATAAAAATACAATTAAACGAAGCACTTCTACCGCTATGGACACAAATCACCCGCCTAAAAACACCCCTGATGAGGAGTTCAAAGTATTTGAAAATACTCAGGCAAAGAATATCCTTAGCGTGGTGAAGCCTTTCTATATCCGTTATGGTTGGGAGAAAAGAACTTATGCCAACGGTGAAGTAGGCGAAGAGTTCACCTATCACTGCAATCATTATTACAAATACAAGAATAAGAAAAAGCCGTCCTGCCCTTTACAACTATTACAATGCCAATGAAGGGGAACACACTTCGGCTCAAGAGGCAGAGTATAAACTAAGCCTCAACCCACATTATCCCGATGCGATATTGTGTGCTTACATAGCGCTCTGGGCAACGATGAATGAGGGCTGACCAAGTGCGCGATATGTCGCTACCTTTGGAAGCTGTTTTGCGCTACGACCTGCGTGTACGCCATAGCGGTTGGCTGTATATAGGCGCGTGTTTGCTCTTTGAAAAAAACGCCCCTCACGTGATTTTGGCGTATGAGTATATTTGTCAGGCGATTGCTCGCGGGGAAGACCCTAACTCACTTGAAAAACTTACCTTGCCAATGTACTCGCTTGGGATTATCTGCCTATACCGCGCTTTTATAGATTCCTCGACCGCCCTAATCCCCCAGCAGTAAAAGCCTTCGGCAAGGAGTAGTGGAACTCTATTTAGAAGAAGTGAAGAAGCGGGATAAACTCCCGCGCAATCACAAAAAGTTAGCAGCTTTTAATGATTAGTCACTATTCATTTTTCACTATTAATTTTTAGTTATGAAAGAAAAACTTACTTTCTGCCATTAAGACACACGATTTTTACTGCGATACGCAATATTTGCTTTGCGCTTTCTGAGGAAGAACGCAATAGCCTTATACATACTTTGCAAACAGCCCGTTGGGAACAACTATATCACAATACTCAAAAATAAAGCTCCTCGCTTGGCTTTAGAAGAAAGAAATTATTTTTCGTATTCACTTTTATGTCTTTGTAGGACAAGTGAAGAATTGAAAGAAATAAAGTTGTCAGGAGAAACATTTTCTTCTAATGATCAGATGATACTCTATATGAGTAGAATTTACTTTTCAGAGATATTGAATTTGATAGAAACCCAAGAAGGAAAAATACCTCATTACTTTGTTCAAATCTTTTTCTGAAGAAGATTTGCTAACCGAATTTGCCTTTCAGAACCTTTGGACTCTTTATCAAAAGGGTATTATTACCTATAATGAAAAATCTCTTTTATAGAAAAAATTCTTCTTTAGAAACTATAGAAATATCACCGATGAACCTTTTGTCGATTTTCTATTGGAAAACAAGCAAATCTATGAGAAGATTTTTTTGCCATAGTCCCCAACATATCACCCAAGAGGTACCCTATCCTTCTGATGCTTGGAAAGAGTTGTACAGTATTTTTGCAAGCTAAAGGATATTTCTGCAGACCGTAGTATAGTAGGTAGTCATATAGAGGCATTACTAAATCCTTACAAAAAGAATATCCTTGACTTCTTTTGCCGTATTATTGAAACATTCAGAGCCTACCCGTCAAGAACTTTTTATCTCATCAAAGCACCCTTTTTGCCCTGCTCAGTAGCGACAAGACCTCGGTGGTGAACTTTTGTGATGAAGCTCATCAAAGAGATAGCCAGCGAAAAAAAGGATTTGACTTCCAAAACCTTTGCCGACAACTTTGCCCTGTGTTTTGCTACCCAAAAAGATAGCCAAATCACAACTTATAGGTTTTGGATATTTTAGCAAAGCATTACAAAAAGCAAGCCCTACTAATCCCGACTACCGCGAACAATTAGCGGTACTCTTCACCGTCTCTGACGTAAAACTCCAAGAAAAAGTTGCCAACCTCCTCACCACCTATTTTTAACCACGAAGGTCTCCTGAAGTCATCGCCCCTCACCGTGATTACCTAAAAGGCAAAGCCCAAGACCTCCTTGTAACCCTAAGTCCATCAGAAAATTCAGAGAACTCCGAAAAACTCCCAAACTGCCTGTGTGGCTCACACCTCCCATACCCCTAGCCCAGAAATTGCCCCCTACACCTCATACTTGGGACGACCTGCTCTTCCTTATTGGCGATTGCATTCGTGAGCGCTCGCCTCTTGCTTTAGACCTTTTCTTTGAGGGCTTGAACCAGTTACAAGCGCAAATTCCAGCTGACTTCTCTCAGCAGATAAGTCCCTACCAAAAAGCAGTTGGGCGACCAGCCTTTTGAGTTCACCACTTACCGAAAAATGTATGCGCTGGGTGATCGATGTTTGGGAGGGCAAAAGCCACACTCTCTGATGATATTTTTGGCAGAAAAACTCTATAACCCTGTGCCTTTCCTCCGTGATAAAAACTAAGCGACTGCTACTAAAACTCAAGCAAGGCAACTCGCTTCCCTTTGTGAGTACCCCCACCCATACTCCTTTTTATATAGATGCACAGACATACTTGGAGCGCATTATCCAATATGAAAAAAAGCTGGCAAAAACGCCTATGTTAGAAGATGTTATCGTGGGGCTTAACCGCTTGCTGCCTACGGAAGTTACTGAGGAGCAAAAAGCACTAGCCCTTTTCACTCACAGGTGAGTATGCCACTGCCTTGCAATATTACTTTGAGGTAAACAAGCAAATAGATGTAACTGATGCTACGCGAGTACTCTGGGGGCAAGTGTTACGCCTAAAAGACGTTGATGGGGTATTTTCGGAGTTAGAAATCCCGCAAAAAAACTAACTTACAAGGCTTGGTACGTCCGTTTTATCTGAAATACGAAGTGAAGCCTACCAAAATTAACGGTGTAGAACGGAATAAAATTATTTTGGAGGACAATTGGGATAAAACTTACGCCACTTATGTGTATTACAACGAGTTTGGAGCCAATTATTACAATGTATCGCCGATGAGCAAGGGGAAAGATGAGGATATTGACTATCAACTCAGTGTGAACCCACGCTATATAGATGGTTGGCTGTGCAAATACCTGCTCACTTATGCCCAAGGAGTGGACGGGGAATCCTTTACTGAAGCTACCCGTGTGATGAGTCTGCTTTGCAACACAACTTGCCTATTTATCACAGCGGTTGGCTAATGGTCGCTACTTGTCTTTTAGCCGAAAGGAAGGATTTGCGTGATTTGGCTACTGAATATATACTTTTAGCCCTCCAAAGAGGGGAAGCGCTCACCTATCTTGCTGAAACTATTGCTGACGTTCTTAACCCATAAGTATGCTCCTATCGCTCGCTTTTATAGAGTTTTTTTGGATCTCCCTACCCTGTGACCCCAAAGTAAAGGCTTTCCAAAAAAAGTGTCGTAGAAGCCTATTTGCCTTTGGCTGAAAAAACTTGATAAGAAACCTACAAATCACAAAAAGTTAGTAGCTTTTTATTAATTAGTCACTATTCACTTATGAAAGAAAACTTACTTTCCGCCATTAAGGCACACGATTTTTACCGCGATACGCAATATTTGCTTTGAGCTTTCTGAGGAAGAAAGACAAGAGCTAAAGAGTTATTTTGCCCGAAAAGAATTTTAACTTTATCTTTCGGGAAGTTCTCGAAAAAAAGAAAAAGATACCATTTTCTCTAATAAGGAATTAGCCATTATCTCATACACTATTATGTGTGTGTGCAATACCTTAGAGGAGGTAAGAAAAAAATAGAACTTTTCCAGAATATAGAACCTTATGTAAAGGGGAGTTACTACTATTTTCTATCTTCTTTAGAAGACGAAGTTTTATTAGATTTCGTTCAAACTCCACAAGGGGCTTATATGATAGAAGGTATCCAGCTGATGTATAAGGATAATCCTTTGGAGATGTCTTTTTCAAATACTTTTGGTCGGTATACAAGGCTAGGTATATTCCTCTTAATGAGGGTGTTTTTATACAAAGAATGTATGACCTCAATTGGTTTAAGGCAGACGATCATCTTACTAAATACCTACTGAAACACCCAGAAACAGTTGTTCTTTTCCCTTCTGTACCAGCGTATATCCAAGATACTATATTTAGTACAGAAGAATGGAAAAATATATCATACCCTAAACAAAAAAAGGATATTTCACTAACAAAAATACGATTCTCCACGCTTTTATTGAAGCCCTACTGAACCCTTGGAAGAAGACTGTGTTGGATATGTATTGCCGTTGGATAGAAACCCTCGAACCCTCCCACCAAGAACTTTTTATCTAACCAACACACCCTTTTTGCCCTCCTTAGTAGTGATAAGACATCGGTGGTGAACTTTGTGATGAAGCTCATCAAAGAGATATCCAGCGAAAAAACTTTTGACTTCAAGCCTTTGCCGATAACTTTGCCCTGTGTTTTTGTTACCCAAAAAATCGCTAAATCCCAACTGATAGGTTTGGATATTTTAGCAAAGCATTACAAAAACAAGCCCCTGCCAATCCTGACTACCGCGAGCAATTAGCGGTACTCTTCACTGTGCCTGATGTAAAACTCCAAGAAAAAGTTGCCAACCTCCTCTTCACCTATTTCAACCAAGAAGGTCTCCCAGAGGTTATCGCTCCTTATCAGGATTACCTAAAAAGGCAAAGCCCAAGACCTTCTTGCAACTCTAAGTCCATCAGAAAAATTCAGAGAACTCCGAAAAACTCCGAGAACTCCCACACCCCAAAAATTGCTCCTGCCGCTCGCACTCCTCATACTTGGGACGATCTGCTCTTCCTTATTGGCGATTGCATTCGTGAGCGTTCGCCTCTTGCTTTTAGATCTTTTCTTTGAGGGATTGAACCAGTTGCAAGCACAAATCTCTGCGGATTACCCAGAGCAGGTAAAAGCCCTATCTCAAACAGTTACTCTCTAATGAAAGGGCTGTTACATCACTATTCTATCAGTTTTTTTAGACTCGTGGTGTAGCCAAAGCCCTATCCCTCTTGTTTATAATACCAATAAGGAATGGAATGAATTACAAGAACTCTATAAAGAAAAGAAATACTCACAAGCCGAGAAGTTCAACAAACTAAGAGAAATACATCAAGTGCTAATAAAGCGAAGAAGATCTTCCTTTTTTTTCTTCAATAAGATAGCATCTACTCTACAAAAGCTCAAAGAGAAAGACCCGTTGCCATTTATCAGCACCCCACTCACGATCCGTTTTTATATAGAACCGCTTACCTTTTTAGAACGCATTATTCAATATGAAAAAGTAGGTAAAACCCCTATACAAGAAGATGTCATCATAGGGACTTAACCGCTTGCTCCCCAACGAGATTACAGAAGCACAAAAGCAATTAGCTCTTTCCCTTACAGGCGATTATACTCCTGCCTTACAATATTACTTTGAGGTAAGCAAAAACCATCACCATAACCGATGCTACACGAGTACTCTGGGGGCAAGTTTTACGCCTGAAAGATATTGATGGGGTATTCCCTGAATTGGAAATCCCACAGAAACCCAATTTACAGGGGCTTGGTACGTCCGTTTTATCTGAAATACGAAGTAGAACTTACCAAAATCAACGGTGTAGAACGAAATAAAATCATTTTGGAAGACAATTGGGATAAAAAACATAGTACTTATTCGTACTATAATGAACTCGGAGCCAATTATTACAATGTATCGCCAATGGGCAAGGTAATAGATGAGGACATTGACTATGAGCTCAGCCTAAACCCACGCTATATAGATGGTTGGCTGTGCAAATACCTGCTTACTTATACCCAAGGTATGGATAGCGAAAGCCTCTCGGAAGCTACCCGTGTGATGAGTCTGCTCCTTGAGCACCACTTACCTATCTATCACGGCGGTTGGCTAATGGTCGCTACTTGTCTTTTTAGCCGAAAGGAAGGATTTGCGTGATTTGTCTACTGAATATATACTTTTAGCACTCCAAAGAGGGGAAACGCTCACCTATCTCGCTGAAGCCATCAGGGACGCTTTTAGCGCATAAATACGCTCCTATTGCCCGCTTTGTAGAGTTTTTGGATATACCAACCAGAGACCCGAAAATAAAGCAATTTCAGAAAAAAAGTAGTGGAAGCCTATTTGCCTTTGGCTGAAAAAAACAAGAAAAAGAAACCTACGAATCATAAGAAGTTAGTTAGTTTTTTTGATTAACTAATAATTATAATAATAAAAAGTACCTTATGAACAAAGAACTTATCTCAGCCCTTAAAAATGAAAAATTGGGCAGAAATCCGCCGTATTGCCTTCGCCCTTCCCGAAGAAGAAAAAGGCACAAATCAAAAAGCAAACCCAACATAAAAATTGGGAAGAACTCTTGGAAAGCAAGCGTCTTAGCTACGAAAAATAAGTACCTTATTACCTATCTTATGATGTGTGTATGTAATAATGTAGAAGAATTGCTTAGTATAGAAAAACAGTTGGATTTCACTTCTATAAAGAGTTATCATACACGTATTAAGTATCCTCTTTTCTTTTTGAATTCCCAACACACCCAAGCCCTTATGGAGTTTTATCCATACCCCTGAAGGGGCGTATATGATAAAGGGTGCCCAACAGGTTTTTTTGAGCAATCCCCGCGTAGTTTTTTTCTATCGAAATACTCTTAGCCCTCTACACAGAGGGGATTATCCCTTTTAATGAGGAGATTTTTTTGTCAAAAACTTATATGATATCGAGTACAGCCGTACGCAAGAAGCCAAAGCAGCTGAGGTACTCCTCCAGTATACTGAGTTGGCAACGCGTGTGATTCCTTATACGGCTAAGTATATAGATTATGTTATTAGTAGTAGTTTGGAATGGCAAAAAGTCTTTACCCTGCTTTGTAAGAAAAACTATTTCCCTGATAAGAGCTTCGTAACCAGCTTTTATAGAAGTGTTGCTCAACCCTTGGAAAAAGAATGTATTAGATATGTACTGCCGTTGGATTGAGGGATTTACCCTCACCGAGGAGGAGTTGCTCCCAAGCCAGCACACGCTCTTTGCCTTGCTAACCTTGGACAAATCGTCGCTTATCAACTTTGCGATGAAGTGCATTGCTCAAATAAGCTCCCATCCTGATTTTTGATTTTCCAAGCCTTTTGCTGATAATTTTGCACTTTGCTTTACCGTGTCCAAAATCGCTAAATCCCAACTCTTAGGGGTAGAGATTTTAGAAAAATACTACCAAGAGCAAGTCCCTACCAATCCCGACTACCGCGAGCAATTAGCGGTACTCTTCACTGTTCCCGATGCCCAACTTCAAGAGAAAGTAGCCACTCCTCACTGCCTATTTTCAACCACGAAGGTCTCCCCGAGGTCATCGCACCTTACCGTGATTACCTAAAAGGTAAAGCCCAAAGACCTCCTCCAATCCTTACCCTCGCCCAACTCATTAGAGAACTCGAGAACCCCACAGCTCCCATAGTTCCCACACCTTCCACACTCCCACAGTTCCCTGCACCTCCCAAAACTGCCCGTGCGGCTCGCACCCCTGACACCTGAAAAATCTCCTCTTCCTCCTCGGCGACTGCCTCCGTGAACCTGTGGCTCATACAATAGATGTCTTCTTGGAGGGCTGATCACCTTGCAAGACGACTTCCCTGCCGATTGGGCAAAGTCCCTTTCGCCTTATATCAAACAGCTCACCAAGCGAGATAGACAAGGGAAATCCCTACCGATGCCATTCTCTTGGGGAGTCTTTGCGTGCGCTGATAGACCGCCGTCCTTTGAGCACTTGACCCTAAGTGTAGCTATACGTGGGAAGAACTCTGTAAAAAGCGCAAAAAGCTCTCCGAAAAAGAGTTTGAAGCCTATACACAGGATTATTACTTAGGCAATGCCCGCCAAGTCCTGCCGTTTCTTTTTCGCAAGGGCAAATGGTCATTGACTTCATCCTACAGCACTGCCACCTGCCATTGCTCTCACCCCTACGCACCTACCTTTTTATATAGAAGCAGAGGTATTGGTGGATAAGCTCTTGCAATATGAAGCGCAAGGCGTACAACCTGATATTGACGATCTCATTGTAGCTTGCAATCGTTTGCTTTTCACAGAAGTTTCGGCAGCAGCCAAAGAAAAAAAGCGAGACAACTCAAAGGGAGATTATGCTAAAGCTATTCAGTATTATTTAGGTCTTACAGATGAAATACAACTAACTGAAGAACTTCTGCCGCTTTGGGCGCAAATCACCCGCTTAAAACACCCTGATAGAGAGTTTCCAGAGTTTGCTGCTACTTCAGCTAAGGATATTCTGGGGTAGTAAAAACCTTTCCTAATTGACTATGGTTGGAAGGAAAAATGACGGCTACAAAGAATTTACTTTTGGATACCATACCGAGTGGGTAGGCGTAAGTTATACCGACCTAAAGAATGCCTTTCCCATATCGCTATTACAATGCCAATGGTGGATGCTCACCCATCAGTACTATTTTTGAATATAAGCTAAGCCTCAACCCTCACTACCCCGATGCGATGTTGTGTGACTATATCAGCACTTGGGTTACGGGCAACGAAGTGCGTGAAATTCGCAATATGTCAGTGCCTTTGAAGTGCTTTTGCGCTACGACATTAGGGTACGCCATAGCGGTTGGCTCTATATAGGTACGGCTTTGTTGTTTGAGAAACGCCCTTCGCGAGATTTGGCGTATGAATATATCTGTCAGGCAATTACTCGCGGGGAAGACCTCACTTACCTCAAAAACTTATCTCGCTCAGGCGCTCGCTTGGAACTTTTTGCCTATCACTCGTTTTATAGAGTTTCTCGATCGTCCCAATCCACCTGCTGTCAAAGATTTTGGTATAGCAGTAGTAAAGCAGTATCTCAGTATAGTAAAAAGAAGATGAATTGCCTAAAAACCATAAGAAATTGGCTAATTTTTCTAATTAGCTAATATGCCAATTGCCTAATTGACAAATTATTTTTTTACCTTTGCCCTTTCAAAAAGAATCTGTACCGATGGAAGACAATACGCCTCAAAACACTGCTTCACAAGGAGATAGCATCATTAAAAATCACGGGTATGTACCAAGATTGGTTCTTGGATTACGCTTCGTACGTAATCCTCGAACGCGCTGTACCAGCAATCGAAGATGGTTTCAAGCCCGTACAACGCCGTATTATGCACTCGCTTAAAGAATTAGACGATGGTCGCTACAACAAGGTGGCTAATGTCGTGGGGAATACAATGCAGTATCACCCTCACGGCGATGCGAGTATAGGCGATGCTATTGTGCAAATCGGTCAGAAGGACTTGCTCATCGATACCCAAGGTAACTGGGGAATATCCTCACTGGCGACGATGCGGCAGCGCCTCGTTATATCGAGGCACGTCTTTCTAAATTCGCCCTTGATGTGGTCTTTTAGCCCTAAGGTAACCGGAATGGCAATCCAGCTATGACGGTCGTAAGAAAGAGCCTATCAGCTTGCCGGTGAAGTTCCCATCCTCTTGGCACAAGGCACTGAGGGGATAGCCGTGGGGCTTTCCACTAAAAATATTACCTCACAACTTTATTGAACTCATTGAGGCTTCCATTGCTTTACCTCAAAGGCAAATCGTTTGAGTTATACCCCGATTTCCCTACTGCGGGTATTATGGACGTAAGTGGCTATAACGATGGCGCAAGAGGCGGACGTGTGCGGGTGCGTGCTAAGATTTCGCAACTCGACAAGAGTACGCTTTGCATCACCGAAATTCCATTTACTACCACCACTACTTCGCTTATAGATTCTATACTGAAAGCCAACGAAAAAAAGGCAAGATAAAAAAATCAAAAAGGTAGACGATAACACAGCTGCCAATGTAGAGATATTGGTGCACTTTGCCCAACGGCACTTCGCCCGATAAAACCATCGATGCGCTCTACGCTTTCACTGCCTGCGAAACAGCTATTTCGCCCATTACCTGTGTGATTGAGGACAACAAACCGCATTTTCTCACCGTTTCAGAAGTGTTGCGTCGCAGTACCGACCGCACAGTAAGTCTGCTCAAACAAGAGCTCGAAATTGAACTTTCTGAACTCGAAATGCAATGGCACAGCGCCTCGCTTGAAAAAGATTTTCATCAGAGAAGAGATGTATATCGACTTCAAGAACTACACCGATAGAGAGAGTTTGTACGAGTATCTATACAAGCGTTTCGAGCCTTTCAAAAAAGATTTATTGCGTGAGATTACCGATGACGATTTGGCGAAACTCACCCAAATACCAATGATTCGCATCACCCGCTTCGATTCTTATAAAGCTGATGAAAATATCCTCAAAAATTGAAGCTGATATCGAGGAAGTGAAAAACCACCTTGCAAACCTTATCGACTATGCAATTGCTCATTTTGAGCGTCTGAAAAACGTATAGCAAAGGGCGTGAACGAAAAACCGAAATTCGCGTGTTCGACACCATTGAGGCGACCAAAGTAGTGGTGCGCAATACTAAACTTTATGTGAACAGAGCTGAAGGCTTTGTGGGTACAGGCTTGCGCAAAGATGAGTATGTAGGTGATTGCAGTGATATTGATGATGTGATTGTATTTACCGAAAAGCGGTGCAATGTACGTTACCAAAGTAGCTGATAAACAATATATAGAGAAAAATATCATACACGTAGCGGTCTTTAAGAAAGACGATAAGCGCACCGTGTACAATATGATTTATAAGGACGGACAAACGGGCTTCTCCTATATCAAGCGCTTCAACGTTACTGGTATTACCCGCGATAAGAAGTACGAGCTCATTCCGCAACACAAAGAGTCGCGTGTGCTCTATTTTACAGCCAACCCCAATGGTGAAGCTGAAGTGGTAACCGTGAACTTGCGTCAGTTAGGGCACTTTGCGCAAACTGCGATGGGATATCGATTTTGCCGATACCCTCATCAAAGGGCGTGGCGTGAAAGGAAACCTCGTGAGCAAATACGCTATCAAGCGCATCGAGCTAAAAAGAAAAAGGTGTATCAACCCTCAAACCGCGCAAAATATGGTTTGACGACATTGTAAAACGCCTCAACACCGAAGAGCGCGGTACGCTACTCGGGGCTTTCAAAGGCGATGACCGTATGCTTCTCATCACCAAAGAGGGCGTCGTGAAGACCATTATCCCCGAATTGAGTCTGCATTTCGAGAACAATATTGCCGTAATGGAAAAAATGGCTGCCTGAGAAACCTATTTCGGTGATTTACTACGATGGCGAGAAAGAACGCGTGTTTGTAAAACGCTTTGTGGTAGAGAACGAAAACCGTGAAGAGTTAGTCATTACTGAACACCCTAAATCGCAATTGCTCTTCGTCTCTGCTGATTGGCGACCTATGGCTGAGGTGGTCTTCACCAAAGAAAAAGGGCAAGGAGAAAGAGAACCTCACTGTGAATTTAGAAGAGTTCATCAGTGTAAAAAGGCATTAAAGCCTTGGGCAACCAGCTCACCACCGACAAGGTGAAAACTATCAACACTCTTGAATCTCTCCCCTACGAAGAACCTCAAGAAGAGGAACTTGTAGAAGAAGATTTAGGCGATGAAGAAATTGTCTCTACTCCTGAAAAACGATAACAACGGCACCCAAACAGAATTAGAATTTTAATTAGGGTAAGAGATAGAGGTAAGAAAAATAATCAAGTCGCTTTTTGCGTCGCTGCACTTTGCTAAAGTTTTTAATAGTTCGCCGTGCTACGACCTTTGGCAAAAGTTGATTGAGCAAAAATTTAAAAACAAACCTTATGAAAAACTATATCACACTCTTTATCATATTGTTGTTGGGAAGGAATGCAGCGGTGGCACAAGAGAACAAAGAAGCTGTACTCACCAACTCAATCAAACTATTGAGCAGAGTGCTACTTATATACAAGCCAAAGAACAACGTATCGCTTCTTTGGAAAAAGGCTCTTAAAAAAGCCTTTCAACCAGCAGAAAAATACGATTTACACAAGCAATTGTATGATGAATACCGAAAGTTTAAGGTCGATTCGGCAGTAGCCTATTTGCTGAAAAAACGAACAAATAGCAATCGCTTTAAACGATACCGAAAAAGCAGGACGAAACACGTATTCTGCTCTCTAAACTCTACTCAGTAAAAAGGAATGTATGTAGAGTCGTTACAATTGCTTTCTTCTATTGATAAACAGCGTTTAAATAAAAACGTTGTTGTGTGATTACTACGAAACATTTCACACCTATTACAGTCATTATGGGCAAAGTACCAATAACCTCCACTATTTTAGAATGTCTGATAACTACCGCGATTCATTGCTGTCGTGTTTAGCCCTCAATCAACACTCTTTAAACTCAATGATGCTATCAAGCAATTCTATTCTGCTGATAAAAAAATAACGCAACCCAGCTTTTTCTCAGTTTGCTCTCTCAAACTCCAGCTGATGATCCCCAACGTGCGGTGATAGCTTATTACTTAGGGACTTATTTATCAACAACAAGGCAATGACGAGCTGCAAGAGTATTATTTTTGCCCTCTCAGCCATTGCCGATATCAAAAATACTATCAAAGATAACGCTTCCTTGCAGAGTTTGGCACTTACTTACTACAAACGCGGAAATATAAGTAAAAGCCTATCAGTTTATCAAAATGGCAATAGACGATGCTGCCTTCTGCAATGTGCGACACCGCGCCGAAGAAGGTGCTTCTTTCTATTCTATCATCAACACCGCCTATCAAGAGAAAGAAGCTAAACAAAAAGAAAGAATTACAGCTTTATTTAGTGCTCATCAGCGTATTGTCGGTAGCCCTTATTATCGCTTTGATATATGTGTACAAACAAGTAAAAACGGTTGGTAAAAACGCGTAAAGAGCTCTGCCATAGCAATCAGCAACTCGAAAAACTCAATGCTGATTTGCAACAGATGAACCAAAACCTTGAGGAGGCAAATCTCAACCTTGAGGAGGCAAACCTTATCAAAGAAGAGTACATTGCGCATTTCTTCAACCTCTGTTCAGCATATATTGATAAGATTGAAAACTACCGAAAAACTGCTCTACAAAAGGCTTCAAAACATCAGTTTGACGACCTTACTAAGGTGCTAAAATCTACCACTGTGGTAGAACAAGAATTAGAGGAACTTTATAAGAATTTCGATACTATCTTCCTAAATATATACCCACATTTTGTAACTCACTTCAATGCTCTTTTTAGAAGAAGGAGCAAATCCTACCTAAAAAGGTGAACTACTCAATACCGAATTGCGTATCTTTGCCCTCATCCGTTTAGGTATTACCGATAGCAATAAGATAGCCGAATTCTTGCGTTATTCTCTTCGTACAGTGTATAACTATCGCACTAAAGTACGGAATAAAGCGAAAGGAGAACGTGATGCTTTTTGAGGAAAAAGTTAAACGAATACGCGATTAATCAAAAAGTGTAAAAACTGATTTTTCCTATGTAAAATCTTGCTTTTTCAGAGGCTTCTCTTTTGCAGGTTCGGGTACTATTTTTGTGATTTACAAGTGAAAAATTCGGTACTTTTTAAGGCTTCTTTAGATTTCAAATTGTTAATATTCAGTTAAATAACTTTTTCAAATAGTACTTTTATAATACCTGATGACATTTCAATGTTTTTTTGCCATAATTTTGGGGCGTTGGAAATACAAAAAAATAACTTTCCGAAAAAGCAACAAAAAGAAACTAACAAATGTAACGTTTTTTTATTTTATGAAAGTACTCAAAAAACATTTAATGCTAATGATAGTACTGTTACTAGGCTTTTACTGCTCTTGCGCAAGCGCAAAACATTAGTCAGCTAACAGGTACTGTAACCGATGACAAAGGAATGCCTCTTCCTGGTGTTTCTGTAGTAATAAAAGGTACTACCAAGGGGTAGCTACCGATTTTGATGGTAACTTTTTCGCTTAACAACGTGCCTAAAGGTGCTATGTTAGAGTTTTCATCAGTGGGGTATAAAAACCCTTGATATAAAAAGCGACAGGTGCCTCTCTAAAAGTTAAACTCCCCGAAGCTACTCAAGACCTCGATGAGGTAGTAGTAGTGGGCTATGGTACTCAAAAAGAAAGGTGATGTAACCACAGCTATCACTTCAGTAAAAACTAAAGATTTAGACCAACGTCCTGTAACTTCAGCAGCACAAGCTATTCAAGGGGCGTGCAGCCGGTATCCAAGTAGTACAACCTAGTGGTGCTCCAGGTGCTGGTTTAGCAGTACGCATCCGTGGGAATACCTCTATCAGCGCTTCTAACGACCCTCATATGTGGTTGATGGTATCCCAGTGCAAGACATCAGCGGGATAGCCCCTACCGATATCGAGAATATGCAAGTGCTCAAAGATCGCCTCTTCGGCAGCTATCTATGGTTCACGTGCTGCCAATGGGGTAGTACTTATCACTACCAAACAAGGTAAACGCAATGAGCCTAAAGTATCTATCAATACGTATGTAGGAATGTCTGACATCGCCAAGAAAAATTCCATCTCTCAACACACAACAATATTATGATTTGATGGCTGATTCTGGCGCAGTAGCTACTTCTTCATTGGCAGGTCTTACCGATAAAACCGATTGGTATAAAGAGGCTTTCCGTACTGGGTTTACCCAAAATACTCAACTCTCTGTATCCAACGCTACCGAAAAATACAAAGTACTATGTTTCAGCAGGTCATACTAAAGAAGATGGTATTATCCGTAGCTCTTTCTTTGAGCGTTATAATGTGCGTTTGAACTTAGAGGCTAAAATGCGCAAATGGTTAACTTTTTGAAACTAATTTGTCTTATGCCGATTATGAGTCTAATGGCATCATTTCAGGCTTAGGTGCTAACCGTGCAGGGGTAGTACTTTCAGTAATCAATACCCCTCAATACGCTCCTATTTGGAGTACCAAAGCAGGTGAAGAAGGTTGGTATTACTACGACTTCAAAGGGCTAACCTTTCACACCCTGTAGAGAACATCTCTCGCCGTGCCGATAACCTTCTTAAAAAAACAATCGCTTTGTGGGAAGTGGTTCGGCTATTGTACAGCTAATGGATGGTTTGCGCTATAAATCTACCTTTGCTATCGACCGCTTGTCAAGCAAAGAAAAACCGTTGGACAGACCCTAAACTCACTGCTTACGGACGTAGAAACTATGGTGAAGCAGCCGATATCAGAAAAACCACACGCTGATGACTTTCGATAATATCCTTACTTTCGACAAGACTTTCAGCAAACACAACCTTTCTTTATTGGCAGGTACTTCTTTCACCAATGCCAAAATGGATGGTAGCGAAAATGTATGCAACTCACTTCCTTACTTCGGATATCAAAACCCTCAATGCTGCCAACAAAAATAGGGACAAGGAAGCATCACCAATGCGGAAGAGTGGGAGTATGATGTCCTATTTAGGTCGTATTTCTTATAACTACGATAGCAAAATACCTTCTTACGGCTAATTTCCGTGCCGATGGTTCTTCAAAATTAGCACCTGGCAAACGCTGGGGTTACTTCCCTTCTGTATCTGTAGGGATGGAGACTTTTCAGGAAAACTTCTTGAAAAATGTAGAATGGCTTAGCGAACTCAAATTGCGTGGTGGCTGGGGACAAACAGGTAACCAAGCGGGTATTTCTTCTTACGCCTACTTGCAACGCTATAAAATAGCACGCCAAAAACTGGTGGGGCAACGGGGCTAATGCCAATGCGATGATTACCCTCACACCTAATTCTTTTCTCAAACCCTAACCTCACTTGGGAAACCACAACCCAATCTAATATCGGACTTGATATAGCACTCTTCAAAAACCGTTTTATCTCTTGCCGTAGATGCTTATCTTAAAAAGACTACCGATTTATTAATGGATGTGCCACTCCCTGCTACTTCACCAGTGCTTCTATCTATCGCAATGAGGGCGAAAATGACCAATAAAGGGTTAGAGTTCTCTGTAGATAGCCGTAACCTCACAGGTGATTTAGAATGGAATACCAACTTCAATATCTCATTCAACCGCAATGAGCTTACCAAACTTAGCTTGCAAAAAGTGTATTACTATGCTAGTACTCTGAAGCCACTTCTGAACAAGTAGTGCGTATCACCGAAGGACAACCTTTAGGCAAGTTCTGGGGATTGGTAAGTGAAGGAGTTGACCCTCAAACAGGTGATATCAAATACAAAGACCTCAATGGTGATGGTAGAATTAGTGTATCCGATAAAACTATATAGGCGACCCTAACCCCTGATTTCACCTTTGGGCTTACTAACGACTTCGCTTATAAAAACTTTACGCTCAGTGTTTTCTTCCAAGGTTCTTATGGCAATGATATCTACAACGCCTCTCGTATAGAAACTGAAGGTATGTACGATGGTAAAAACCAATCAACAGCAGTACTCAACCGTTGGAGAAAACCAAGTGATGTAACTGATATTCCTCGTGCGGTAAAAAGCACTGATAACATCAAAGCTTCTTCTCGTTGGGTAGAAGACGGTTCTTACTTGCGCCTCAAAACGCTTACTTTAGCCTATAATGTACCTGTAGATGCCTTTAGAAAAATACGGTATTCGCAAGATACAACCTTACTTCACCGCTCAAAAACCTTTGGGACACTTACTAACTACAAAGGCTTTGACCCCGAAGTAAACGAAGGACTCTCTGAGTCCTACTATGGGTATCGACTGGGGTACCTATCCTCAAACCAAATCTTTTTATTTTTGGCTTAAATATTGATTTTTAAGAAAAACTTTCATTCATTTATTAATATACTTACCCTAATAGTTCGCCTTTTGCGGATTGTCCCTCTTCGGGGCAGAGCTAATAAACCTATACAGAAATGAAAAAAATATATACCTTTGCACTTTCGTTGGTAGCTCTAACGGCGTGCAGTTTTAGATAAAGACCCTATCTCCGATTTCAACGAGAAGAATATGAACGGTAAAGGTGGGACTACCATTGAAACCAAAGCACAGATGAAAGCTCGTTATGAGGCTATCTACACCTTTATACAAGGAAGTGCGCAAGAGTTTTGGACGCTCGACTTACTGATGAATACTGAAGTCCGTTCCGATAATGCTTATGCAGGTGGAACCGATGCTCCTATTACTTCTATCGAGCAAAAATAGTCAAGACCCTTCTAACAAGAATATCACTCGTGACTGGCAAAAAAATACTTAGAAGGTATCAACTTAGCGAACGTAGTGATTGCCAATATAGACAAAGTGCCCGATGCTTCTCTTAGTGATAGCGAACGCAAACAGTGGAAAGCTGAAGCTCGTATTTTCAAAAGCGTGGTTGCTTTTTGATATGACGCGTCTTTGGGGAGAAGTGCCTATCCCTTCTGAGGATATCCCTACCATTACTTCCGATAATATTGGAGAGACTTATGCTAAACTTTTCCCTCCTCGTAGTTCAGTAGCTGAAGTATACAGCACTATCAAGGAAAACTTAGAAGCGGCTGTAAACGATGCACCTGCCGTAAATACTGCCAATAAGTTTATCTTTAGCAAGGCAGTAGCCAATGCTCTTTTGGCACACGTATATGCCGAAAAACCTATACGCGACTACAACAAAAACCATTCAGTATTGCGATGCGGTGATAGGAGCGGGCTTTTCATTAGTACCCTAATTATGCCGACTTGTTTCAACTAAACGCAGCAGGCACTGATGCCAAATTGCGTAACTCTTCTGAGTCTATCTTCGAGATTACCTATTCTACTGGCGGACAAACTTGGTTGTCTATAATGTTTGGTAAAAACCACATCAACCCTAATAGCAAATACGATTGGCGCAAATGGTGTACGCCTGCACGCGACCTCACCGCTGCCTTTGATGCTGAAGGCGATACCGTGCGCCGTGACCAAGCCATTGTGTGGGGGCAACCTTCGTGGAGCAATTACTACCCTTCAAATCATTATGCCTTTATGTACAAAATACGTTCAGGCGCTAATAGCATCATCAAATTGCGCTTAGCCGATATTCTCTTGCTCAAAGCTGAAGCCTATGCTGCTTTAGGGCAATCTGCTCAGGCAGCTGCCTTAGTGAACCAAGTGCGAGCAAGGGTAGGACTCGCTGCTATTTCCACTTCTCTTTCACAAGAACAAATGAAAGAAGCAGTGCTTAAAGAACGCCGTTTAGAACTTGCTTTCGAAGGTTTCCGTTGGTTTGACTTGGTGCGTAACGACAAAGCTGTCGAAACAATGAATACCCTCAATAGCAGAGATTCTGGTAGACTCAGACAAACCTACCCGCTCAATGACAATACAGTGTTATATCCTGTACCTCAAACCGAGATAGAAAAAGAACTCTAAACTCACTCAAAAACGCAGGATATTAAACCTATAACGAATGATAAATTTATAATGATACACAAATCATATTCATCTTTATTAATCCTTAGTTTGCTTTTGGGCAGTAGTAGCTTGTACTGCCCACAAGCAAGCTCATAGTCCCACGGTAAAGGTGATTACCACTACGGGCGACCGCAGTAAAGAGTTTAAAACAGATACATTAGCACTGTTTTTCAGCTGATAAAACAACGAATGCTAATATCACCTTAAAAACCTACTGAAAAAATTCCAAACAGTCTATGGTTTCGGGGCTGCCATTACAGGCTCTACTTGCTATAACTTAATGCAGATGTCTCCCGCCGATAGAAAGAATTTCCTCATTCAAACCTTCTCTGAAACTGAAGGGTTTGGGCAAAACTATGTGAGAGTCTCTATTGGCTGTTCCGACTTCTCTCTAAGTGAATACACGCTTTGCGATACCAAAGGAATTGATAACTTTGCCCTCACCCAAGAGGAAACAAAATACGTGATTCCTATACTCAAAGAGATTCTCGCTATCAACCCCAAAGTGCAAATCATTGGCTCTCCTTGACTCCTCCGCGCTGGATGAAGGTCAATAACCTCACCGACCTCCAACCTTACAACCATTGGACAAGCGGTCAGCTAAACCCTGCACTCTATCAAGATTATGCGTTGTACTTCGCCAAATGGTTGCAAGCGATGAAAGACAATGGATTGAACGTCAATGCTATCACTATACAAAACGAACCTCTCAATAGAGGAAACTCGGCTTCTATGTATATGGGATGGGACGAGCAACTTGCCTTTATCAAAAATGCCTTAGGAAAAACCCTGCGCGATAAAGGCTTTGCTGAGGTTAAAATCTACCTTTTGACCATAACTACAACTATGATAATATGCCTTCGCAACAGCAGTACCCTCTGCATATCTATAAAGATACTGAAGCTTCTCAATACATTACAGGGCTGCCTACCATAACTATGGTGGAAACCTGATGAGTTGAACAACATTCATAATCAATACCCTAATAAAGAACTCATCTTTACAGAAAGCTCCATAGGTACTTGGAACGATGGTCGCAACCTTCAACGCCGTCTAACTGAAGATATGCAAGAGCTCGGTATCAAAAACCCTAAATAATCATTGCAAGGCGGTGATGGTGTGGAATTTAATGCTCGACGAGCACGGAGCGCCCAATCGTGAAGGTGGTTGCAAAACTTGTTTTGGTGCGGTTGATATCCAAACATCCGATTATAAAAACGATGCAACGCAATTCGCATTACTATGTCATAAGTCACCTTTCATCTGTTATCAAGCAAGGTGCAACCCGCATAGGTGTTGAGAAAACCACTGATGACACTGTGCAATGTACCGCTTTCCAGAACCCTGACGGCTCTTTGGCTTGTGTGCTACTGAATAAAAAAAGAAAGAAGCCACACACCTAACCCTAAGTACCGGCAAACAGTATTTCTCTTATGAAGTACCTGCTAATAGCGTGGTATCCTTTTTGATACCCAAAATATAAGTAGAAATTACAAACTTTCTCAAAGTCAAATCAAATAGAGTAGAATAGCTCCTCTTCTACGGATTGTCTTCTTCGGGGGACGGGGGCTTAAAAATAATAAATTATACAAATGAAAAAGAATATTATTGTCACTATTAGCAATGGCTTCGTAGCATTCGCCAAAAGCGCAAACCGCAAACCCCTACTACCGTAATCAAAACGGTAATCCCTTTGAACAAACCGATGAAACTCCTTGGATTACTCGCTATCAAGGCGATATCAACTACTACCAAAAGGAAAAACAAACGCCTCAAAGACCTCTCTTGCGATGCGCTATTCCTCGGTAGTTCGTCTATCAACTTATGGGATACTATCTATGAAGATTTTGCACCGCTAAAAACTCATCCGCCGTTCTTATGGAGGGGCAACCTTGCGCGATATGATTTATAACTATAACACCATCGCACAAGGATACAAACCTAAAAGCATCGTTCTTTATGTAGAAAACGACCTCGGAAGCCACAAAGAAGGCGTGAATGCCGTAAAGTGCTTCGACCTTTTCCGTATATTCATCGCTAAACTCAAAAAGATTACCCAACAACTCCCTTGTTTGTAGTGTCGCTAAAACCCTCACAGCACAAAGCCGACCAGCTGAAAGACCAGCTATTGGTAAACGCTCTTTTAGAGGAAAAATGCCACCGCACAAGGTTATACTTACATTGATATCACCAAAGTAATGTACGATGAAGCGGGCAACCTCCGCACCGATATCTTTAAAGAAGACAACCTCCATATGAATGCCGAAGGCTACAAACTATGGACAGCCATTATCAAACCCTATCTTACAGCAGTTAAGAAAATAACAATTAACAATTGATAATTAATAATTAACAGCGTCGCTACACTTTGCCAAAGCTCTGCCTGTGCGGCTCGCACCTTTGCCAAAGTCAAATTAACAAATCGACAAATCAATAAGTACCCTCGTCGCTTTTTGCAGCTTGTCCCCTCCTTTCGGGAGGAGAACGGGGAGAGGATTAAACGAATACAATATGAAAAATATAAAAACTTTACTGCTTTGCTGTGCCGTAGGTACGCTTTCAGCTCAGCAAACGCCTGTTTATTTAGACGCTTCGCAACCCATTGAGAAGCGTATCGACGATGCCCTCGCGAATGACTTTAGAGGAAAAAGTAGCTATGTGCCACGCTCAATCTAAGTTCAGTTCACCTGGTGTGCCCCTGATTGGGTATCCCTGAAAACTGGATGACCGATGGTCCTCACGGCATACGCCCCGAAGTACTTTTGGGACGAGTGGAATCAAGCGGGATGGACAAACGATAAATGTACCGCTTTTTCCTGCTCTCACTTGCCTTTGTTGCTACGTGGAATCCCGCTCTCAGCAAAGCCTACGGGAAAGCTATAGGCGAAGAAGCCCGCTATCGCAACAAAAAACGTACTCTTAGCCCTGGGGTGAACATCTATCGTACACCTCTCAACGGTCGCAATTTCGAGTATATGGGTGAAGACCCTTATTTGGCATCCAAAATGGTCGTGCCTTGATGTGCAAGGCGTGCAAGCCAATGGGGTAGCTGCTTGTGTGAAGCATTATGCGCTTAACAATCAAGAAATCAACCGCCATACCGTGAATGTAAAGGTAGACGACCGCGCCCCTGTATGAGATTTACCTCCCGCTTTCAAAGCAGCTGTACAAGAGGGAAAAGCGTGGAGCATAATGGGAGCTTATAACAAATACAAAGACCAATGGGCTTGCCAAAACCAATACCTATTACAAGACATCTTGCGCAAAGAATGGGGCTTTGACGGTGCTGTAGTATCCGATTGGGGTGGTGTGAACAACACCGATGGCGCTGCCCTCCACGGATTGGATATGGAATTTGGTACGTGGACTGACGGAATGACCGAAAACCGCTCAAATGCTTACGACCATTATTTCCTTGCCCAACCTTTTCTCGAAAAACTGAAATCAGGAGAAATAAAAAGAAGAAGTAGTGAATGAAAAAGTGCGCAATATCCTTCGACTTGTATTCCGCACCAATATGGCAGCTAATCGCCCCTTTGGGTCATTCGCCCTCACCAGAACACTTTGCCGTAGCCCGTAAGATAGGGCAAGAAGGTATCGTGCTGCTCAAAAACGACAAAAATGTATTGCCTATTGACGTTAAAAAGGCAAAACCATAGCCGTAATAGGCGAGAATGCTATCAAAATGATGACTGTAGGTGGAGGAAGTTCCTCACTGAAAGCCGTTCACGAGATACTTCCCTTAGACGGAATTAAAAATCGTGTAGGCAATACAGCCAGTGTCTCTATGCACGTGGCTATGCCAGTGACGATTACAAAAGACCAAGACGGGCTTGCTGCCAACGACATCACCGACAAAACGTCCGGCACAAGAACTCCTTGCCGAAGCTGTTAAAACCGCTAAACAAGCTGATGTAGTTATTTTTATAGGCGGACTTAACAAACACGATGGTCAGGATTGTGAGGGTAACGACCGCAAACAATACGGCTTGCCTTACGGACAAGATGCTGTGATTGAAGCTTTGGCAAAAGCCAATAAAAACTTAGCAGTAGTCCTTATTTCGGGGAATGCAATGGCAATGCCTTGGGTGAAGAGCGTGCCTGCCATTGTACAAGATTGGTATTTAGGCTCAGAAGCAGGTAACTCCCTCGCCGATGTACTCTTCGGTGATGTAAACCCTTCAGGTAAATTGCCTTTTACTTTCCCAGTGCGTTTGAAGACAATGGGGCTGTAGCCTTAGGTGAATACCCAGGTGATAAAGAGGTTACCTACCACGAAGGCATTTTGGTAGGTTACCGCTACGCCGATACCAAAGGCGTAAAACCGCTATTCCCTTTCGGTCACGGACTTTCTTACACCACTTTCAAATACGGCAAACTCACCGCCGACAAGAAAACCACCAACGGCGATATTAGCTTCTCAGTAACGGTACAGAACACCGGCAAGCGCGATGGTGCTGAAGTAGTACAACTCTATTTGCACGACGAAGAAGCCTCAGTATTACGTCCGTACAAAGAGCTCAAAAGTTTTGAGAAAGTATTCTTGAAAGCAGGAGAGACCAAAACTATAACTTTCCACATCACCAAGCAAGACCTCTCTTTCTTCAACCCCGAGCAACACGCTTGGGTAGCCGAAAAAGGTACCTTCAAAGCCTTAGTAGGCACCTCTTCAGGCGATATTAAAAAGCACTGTAGATTTCACCTTTAGAGTAGATTTTTTTACTTTTCATATATTTAAAAGCTCGAAGCCGTGAGGCTTCGAGCTTTTTATATTTTTCTATACGAGTCGCACTGTCATTCGTCATTTGTCACTCGTCATTAGACTATAGTTCTTTTTCTGAGGCGTGCTACAGGTATATCCATTTGTTCGCGGTATTTGGCGATAGTGCGGCGTGCAATGGGGTAACCTTTTCTTTGAGGAGCTGTGCCAATTCGTCATCGGGGGAGGGGTTTACTCTTGTCTTCCTTAGCGATGATATGTTGTAATATCTGCTTGATTTCACGGGTAGAAACATCTTCTCCTTGGTCGTTCTTCATAGATTCCGAAAAGAAATCTTTAATGAGTTTTGTGCCATAAGGGGTAGTTACATATTTACTGCTCGCTACCCGCGATACAGTAGAAATGTCCATACCCTACTTTATCGGCAATATCTTTGAGAATAAGCGGTTTAATTTTTCAGTTCATCACCTGTGAGGAAGTATTCGCGTTGGTGTTCCATAATAGCATCCATCGTGATGAGGAGCGTTTGTTGTCGCTGACGAATAGCGTCTATAAAACCACTTAGCTGAATCCAACTTCTGTTTGATAAAGAATACAGCTTCTTTTTGTGAATTGCTCTTTTTCCTTGCTCTTCTTATAAGTGTCGAGCATAGTGCTGTATTCCTTAGAAACGTGTAGTTCAGGAGCATTGCGTCCGTTGAGGGAGAGTTCCAACTCGTTATCTACCACTTTTTACAGTAAAATCGGGGATGATTTGCTCTATATGTACATTATTGCCTACATAGGAACTTCCAGGTTTAGGATTCAGGCGTTCCACCTCTTGTACCGCTTCTTTTAGCTGTTCTTCAGTTACCAAAAAGCGCTGTTGCAGTTTGGTATAATGCTTTTTAGTGAATGCCTCAAAGGCTTCGGTAAGCATTTTGATTGCCAATTCTATAGCAGGAGTTTGTTTTTTTGCGGCGCAGTTGTATGAGCAAGCACTCTTGCAGGTCGGCAGCACCTACTCCTGCAGGGTCTAATTGAAAGATAATCTGTTGGCGTATTTGCTCTACGTGTTCCTCTTCGGTATAGATATTTTGGGTAAAAAGCCAAGTCGTCGGTAAGGTCTTGAATAGAGCGGCGTATATAGCCTGTATCGTCTATGCTACCCACGAGGAACTCAGCAATGAGGTAATCTTCATCCGAGAGGGTAAAGGTGTTTAATTGGTTGATAAGAGATTGGTGGAACGATACCTCCGCACTGAAAGGAATATCGCGATCCTCATCGTCGTCGCTGTAGTTATTAGCGTGCAAACGATAGTCGGGAATTTCGTCATCACTGAGGTATTCATCGATGTTGATATCGTCCATATCAATTACATCGTTGTCGTTATATTCATCGGAAGAGTTGTCGAACTCATCGTGAAACTCATCAAGGGCATCTTCTTCGCGCCCTGATTCCAAGGCAGGGGTTTTCTTCCATCTCTTGTTTCACGCGTTGTTCAAAGGCAAGAGTGGGAAGTTGCACGAGTTTCATCAGCTGTATTTGCTGAGGTGAAAGTTTCTGTGAGAGTTTAAGTTGTAAATTTGTTTGAGCATTTCTTATGAGATAGGGCGCAAAGGTACGAAAAATTATTTCTTTTTATAATTTCATTCACAATATGTCTTATTTTTTTGTTTCTTCTCACGGATGTGATAGCTTCTGTTTACATAAAAGAGAAGTCCTGCCAATCCTATAAAAAAATAACTCCTAAAAACAATTCCTAAATAGAGAGGAGAAAGAGAGGTGTTTAGTGATAAAATAGTAATAAATACACTTAGGTTGATAGCTGCTAATAGCAAACTTGCTTGTGAGTGTGATAATTTCACATAGTCTATCATCACGTGGTGAATATGACTGCGGTCGGCTTTTTAAAAAAGGTTGTCCGTGGCGTAACAAGCGAGTAGTGAACACACGAGTAGTATCAAAAAAATGGAATAAAGATGATAGAAAGCAATACCCACACTTTGTTAGATGGGGTGATAACAGCGCTTTCTAACAGTTCTGTATTGAGTGAAAAGAATTTGATAGCCAACACAGCAATAAGGAAACCTACAATCATAGAGCCTGTATCGCCCATAAATACCCGCTTTTTAGCCGATAGATTATAGCGCAAAAAGCCAATAGAAAAACTGATACTCAATAGTGATAACAAGAAGTAGAAGTACATTTCGGCATCGTAAAACACATAGCCAAAAGCTCCAAAAATTACAATGCCTACCATTGCTGCTGATCCGTTGATACCATCAATAAGATTGTAAGAATTGACAATAGCCATCACTATGGCACAACTGATGAGTATAGAAAACCAATAAGGTATATCAGTAATGCCTAAAAATTATTAAAAGTGGTGATTTTAAGTCCTGAACCAAAGAACAGAATAAGAGTAGCAATAATTTGACCAATGATTTTAGTACTGGGGTTTACGCCTGTTAGGTCATCTTTTAAAACCTACGAAAAAAACAATACCCCCAACCCCTGATAGAATATTAATTCTACGCTGTCACTATCAAACGGACGAAGTAAAAACAAGGTAAAAATCAAACTTACAAAAAGGAAAGTCCTCCTAAAGTTGGAGTTTTTCTTTGTGAGAGCTACGCGCATTAGGGTTGTCCATCAAGTTTTTTGCTTCACGACATAAATGACACTTGGCAAAGATAAGTAGGCAGCACCTAATGAAAGGAAGCACACACAAAAAGCCGTAAACCATAGGTTTTCTGAAAAGAAAGTAACTATCATATCGTTTATTGTAAGCAGTATTCCACGGCAAAAGTATTAAATATATCACAAATAGCCAAAAATACTATGGTTATTTCTTTGGTTAGAGGTATATCATTCTAACCAAATTGTTCTGTTTTTAGGATATTTTTACGGAAAATTCTACCTCTATTTCTTTCTTTTCAGAGGGTTTGAGAGCAAACTCCCATTTGAGTTCTCCTGTTTCTTTATTGTATTTGCCATCTGAGGTTTTTTTAGTGCATTTACTTCAATTTCTTTTAAGGGTAGGAATAGGTAACTGGTCTAATACCATCAGATAGATAGATTGCTGTTTGTTGTTGCGGATAATAGTTTTGTACAAGCGAGTATCTTCTTTCTTACTACCCATAAACTGTCGAGAGGCAAATTGTTTTATTTTTCACGGGTAACTGATACTTTCTTGTCTTGTCCTAAGGAGAGTTTAAGAGTATCGGCAGTTTGCAGGGGTTGTATATTGGTTTTACCTACAAAAGTATCTTCAAAAAGATATTAGCTTCTCCTTCCAATAGGTTATACTGTTGCCAATTGGTTACATAACCTATCAAGTAAGCGGTTTGCTCTACTTTAGGAACGATGTAGTACTTATAGTCAGCAGCAACTTTTAAAAAGATTGCATATCTACTGTATATGTTTGGTTGTCAGATTTTACTGTGTAAGGAGTTGCAATCTCAAATTGTACATTGGTTTGAATATCAGAAGAGTTTATAGGAATAAGGTCAGCTTGTGGTATTTCGTTCTTTTTCTTGTGCTCCAGCTAATTTGCCTTCTAATTTATCTTTCCGATTACTTCCTGTATAGGCTTTTCGGTGTCTCACCATATCCTACTACAACAACCTCTTCTAATTGTTGAGTTTCTTCTTGCATTCTTACAGTCATCACTTTTTGTGCAGGTATAGTTACAGTTTTATAGCCGATAAAAAGATATTTCTAAGGTTTTTTTCCTTGTAAGTCGTTTGGGCTATTGAGGGTAAACTTACCGTCAAAATCGGTGCTGGTACCCATAGTCGTTCCTTTTACAATCACAACAACACCTGGGATAGGCTCTCCTTTTTCATCTACTACTACGCCTTGTACCAATCCGTTGATAGTTTCTCAAATTACTGCCAAAGGCTTTAGGTTTTCTCACAAGGTTGGGGTCGCTACTGCCATAGCTTAAAAAATAAGTTTGCAGGGTGGGAGCTTCGCCTGAAAGGTTAGGATCGGCAGATGAAAAGGTGAGTTTTACATTGTCCCAATCCTCTTTGGTGTCTTGTTGTACATTGGCTTTGTAGATGAGATTGATAGGCTGAGTAATATCGGTTGCACGGAGGTCGTAGGAGGGAGTCCAGTGGGCATTATCTACGATGTATTGCACTTCAAAAGGGTAGTTTTTAGCGCTTTCGGCACTTACTTTCACGTAGATTTCTCCCTTTTCAGTGTTGGTTTTTCCTAATACAATTTGCTTTTTGATTTTGTAGTTTTCGGAGTTGTTCAGTGAGTTGTTCTAATTTTGCTATTCGTGTGTTCTCCTCAAATTTCAATTCGGTGAGGCGCTTGTTGTAATAATCGGCTACTTGTTGTAGGTTAGTGAGTTGGATAGGAGCATTTTTACCGCTGAGTTCTTTGTTCTTTTGTAAGAGATCAAGATTGTCTTTTACAATTTCTAAATAAGTTTGTTCGGATTCAATCAGTTTTTTTCTATGCGTTCTATTTCCTTGGTAAGAGTTTCTACTTCTGGAGTAGGTTTTAGTTTGTCTAAAAATTGATTTTGTGACTTACCGATAGGATAGTAACCCTTGCACTGCTTTTTACATTCACACTTTCTGGAGCAATGAAAGGAGAAAGGTCAGTGAATTTTTAGTTCAGTAACCCTTTGGGTAGCATAATTGTTTTCTTGCGGGTGATTTGTGCTCCATTAGTAAATATTGTTACAGCATCTACAGTTGTTTTTAACTTCCTTAGGAGACTCTTGAGCGCTGAGTAGCGTACTCAATGCTAATCCTGTTAAAAATAGTATTTTTCTTCATCTTATATAATATATTTTTCACTTTTTACTTGTGTCTGTGTTTTGCTATGCTCGCTATGTTTTTCACATCCCATTGTATAGTTTGCACAAAAGGATTTTGCCTAAAAGGGCAATCAATAGTGCAAATTTCACACGAAAAAGATTTGCAATAGTCTAAGTGAAAGTTGAATTTCTATAGTTCTATCTACTTTTTTTCTGCTAACAGATGAATCACGTTTTCCATCTCTTGGTGAGCTTCTTTTAGCGAATAGTAGTAAGGCAGTGTGATATGGGCATCGATGTGTAAGTGAGCTCCAAACTGCTGAATGCGCATATTGTGAATGTCTATCCACTCGGTTTTGCGATTAGCCTGCAATATATTTACGATCTCAGTAAAAAGGGCTTCATCTCGCTCGTCCATAATACCACTGAGGGCTTTGCGCACAATCTTCCAACCTATCACTATGATATAAGTACCAAAGCCAATAGCAATTAGAGGGTCGAGCCATAGCCAACCGGTAAAGTGTACCAATACCAAACTCAACACAATAGCTGAAGTAGCAAAAAGTATCCGATTGCAAGTGTTTGCCTGCACTCATTAGCACTAAAGAGTTCTCTTTTTCCTTTTTGGTAAGAAATATACCCCATAGCGTAATTCACTATGGCAGTAGACCCGAAAAAGGGCAATTCCCCAACCCTAATTTGTCGAGTTGTATTCCTTTTATAAGTGATGAAAAGGCTTCGATGAGGATAAGTACCCCAGCGATAGCGATGAGTATTCCCTCAATACCAGCAGTTACAAACTCTACTTTTCCGTGTCCATAAGGGTGGTCGGTATCACGAGGTTTGTTGCAAAGGTATAGTGAATAGAGCCCCATAAAAGCGGCAATGATATTCACAATGCTCTCCATCGTATCGGAAAAAGATAGCGTTAGAATTGGTAATGTACCACGCTATCAACTTTACGATGAAGAGCAATATGCCTATAAAAGTAACGAGTTTTTTTGAAACTGAAAACTTTTCACTCTCTAATTTCTACTTACTAACTCCTAAACTCTAACCTCTGCTACATCCAATAAGAAATTATGTATATCGGTATTGCGCATAAAAGGTTTTTAGACGCTCGCTACCAGTCCCATACATTCCCAATTCGGTGTAATCGGATGAGTGATCCATACTTATCCAGCCTACGGAAGTATGCGCTTTTTGTATTTCAGCAAACAATCGGTAAGGGAGGTGTTTGTAGTTGTACAAGCCATCTTCTTTTCTTTCGGTTTTTAGCGTAATAAGCTAATAACTCTTTAGCTTGCTCTTCGTTGATGTTCATTCCACTGCAGTATTGAGCTACGTGTTCACGCACTTTTAGCTATAGAGTCATTAGGGTTGATTTGTTGCAAAATCCAATCGTTAGAATGGGTGAAGTTTTGCAATCTGTCAAAATTGTCATTACACTCTTTTGCCATAGATGAGTCCAGGGTTAGCATTACCGTGGTCGGAAGTAATTACCACAAGGGTATTGCCATCGGCTTTTTGCAAAAATCAAGTGCTACCCCCACAGCCTCGTCAAAAGCTACTTGGTCATATAGCAAAGCTCCTATATCGTTAGCGTGTGCAGCCCAGTCTACTTTACCCCCTTCTACTTGCATTACAAAGCCGTTAGGGTGACTTTTAAGTTGGTCGATAGCCTTTAGCGGTCATCTCGGCAAGAGTAGGCGTTTTAGCTTGTTCTTCACTACTTTGCGCGCGATCGATAGAGTAGGGGAGAGCTTCCTCAGCAAAAAGTCCATAGAGAGGTTTATTAGTAGGGGCTTTCGCATTTCACTGCGTGTGCGAGCTACTGTATAACCTTTCTTTTTGAGAACAGCAAAGAGGTCTTTTTGTCCCTTGCGATGGGCAGGATCGAAGTATTTACTACCGCCACCTAACATCACATCAAAACCTAATTCGGTGTAGTTGAGGGCAATCTCATCCATAGCATTACGACTTTTTGCTCCACTGTACAGAATCCTGCTGGAGTAGCGTGGTTTACCATTACAGTAGTAACGCAACCTACTTTCTTGCCTGCTTTTTTTGAACTTTTGCAAGATAGGCATATTCTCTTTGCCATCCGGACTGATATTAAGGCTACCGTTCTTTACACGTACGCCACCGCCCCAAGATGAACTTGCTGCCGATGAATCGGTTACTACCGAACTCGCCGATGCCATATCCATTACGGCGCGCTGTGCGAGGTTCTGTTCGTATAGTCCCATCCAGTTAGAAGGGCGACCGAATTTGCGTTTGAGGTAGAGATCAGCCATTACCAAAGTGCCGAAACTCATACCATCACTCACCATAAAGATGATGTTTTTTTAGTGCGTTTGTTTTTATGGGGCTTCCCCAAGGGTTTGCGCTTGTAAATCAAAGGAAGGTAATACCAATCCTCCTAAAGCCGCTAAAGCCCCATTTTTAAAAAAATGATCTTCTTTTTCATTATTCCTATTTTTATAAGTTAGGTGTTATAGTAAAAATCTGTATTCGTATACTTTAGGTTCTATTTGTTTAGCTAATCTATTGAGAGTCTCTCGTAAATTGCCGATGAGCTGGTTGTAAGTTTTTATCTTCGCTTTTGTTGTTCATCTTACCATTGGCATTACGTCCCTGAAAAATATTCACGAATATCATATAGAGAAGCGTTTGCATCAGCATTAGGTTGGGTGAAATAATACATCCATAATTGCCTCACCAGCCTCAAATACAGCTTTTAGCTTTTTTTCCGAAAAAAATACAAAGGAACTTGATACTCAGCTTCAGGTTCTGAAACCATATATCTGAGGTGAATAGGTTGATAGTTTGAGGAGGAGTGTAGGTTTGATTTTTCCCCTTGATGAAGTCAGTCATAAAATGACTACTGAATAGGGTAGGGGCGTTTACTTCTTGTTCAGTAAAAGGAATCCAATGATTTATACCATCTTTACTACTGATTCTATTCTGCCCGTGAAAAAGGGGTAAAGGTAAGGCAATCATTTTGAAATAATTTATCTGTTTTCCAACCATCATCAGGATAGAGAAATTGATCGCGGTCATTTTCCCCAAGTAGCTTCCATACAGAAACGTACAGCAAAATATAGACAACCTTCTATAAGATTGTTTTTATTTATATATAAGTAGTTGTTATGTCTGTTTCCTTCAGTATTTGCAATATTTAGGAACTTATTATTTTTGAAAAATCAGGAGTAGGATTTTCCATAAAAGCCAATGGTTATCTCTGGGCTTTTTATTATCGAAGTTTTTAATCCATTTATTGATACGATTAACTTCATCAAGAGAAGCTATTTTTATTTTTTTATAAACTCGCCTTTTTCTGTTGTAAAAAAAGAACCTTCTTTTTCAATAAAGATTTCTTCTCGTTCTCCATTCCATATTTGGAAAGAAATAGGGAATTGCCCTGTAACATTATCAAAAGTATTTTGCTGGAATAGCAAAAATTTTTCGAGCTTCGCTCGATATTCTTTTCTGAAAATCTAAGAGTTGAAGATTGCAAATTTTTCAAAGTTGAAAAATTTGCAATCTTGCAGTTAGGGATTTCCTTGTAAATTGTATCAAGAACTGGGCGAAAAAGCTCATTGCTTGCCTTGCCTATAATTCCTTTGTATTTTTGGTAAGTTCTATTCTCTATGGCTGTACCAGCTTTATTTTTCTCCTGTACCTGTAACTGTTCTGGCGGTAGTAGCCTCAGCATAAGGTGGATTGATATACACCACTAACTTTTTCCGTTTTTTTCATTATCACTAATGATATCGAACAATGCATCGGGGAGCTTTCCTCCTTGTTTTTTTAGGGATAAAACTCATCGTTGAGAAAAAATCAAACTGAAATACGTGTTCATCTATTAAAAGAGCACCGTGTTGAATACGTTCGTGCATTACATTCACATCGGCTTGGTCAAGGGTAGAGGCAAAAATATTGTATTTATTGGTAAGTCCAGCTAAGAGGTTTCCTGTACCTGCTGCACAATCCCACACATAGTATTCTTCTTGCCAATTCTTCCAAGATAATCGGCAAGGTATTGTTGTGAAAGGGCTACCCATTGGCGTGGTGTAAAGAAAGCTCCTTTGCGTTCACGTATGTCTTGAGGTACCAACAACTCGCGCCGTTCAATAATATAGTCGTGGTAATCGCTGTGTGGCGGACGCTTATAGAGTTTCCAAAAGTTTTGGTAAGTAGTTTTATCCTTGATGCTTATTGTCGCATCAAACAAAGTATTGCTTTAGGTTCTTTTTAGGGATTTTGTACCCTTTGATTATCAAATAGTACAAATAGGTTATCGTAAATAGCTATATCATCATCTATCTCTGGAGTGCCTTTTGTCGTCTCACGAAAAAGGTCAGCAAGGTAAAAATCACAATCTAAAAATATTGTTTTTTTCTTCAGAGCCTCCCAATCAGTATCAATAATAGGTTTTTATTACTTCTAACCATCGCAAATAGATAGAAACGAAATTACTTTTTGTTAATGGTTTGTTTTGGCTTTATCGGTAGCATTCGCAAGATTATGACTGATGAAAAAGCGTAACTCTTGAGCGTCTTTTTTTCAAAAATCAAAGAGATATGAATTCTGTTGTAAATCAGCTTCTATATGCTCTCTGATGATGGCAAATTCTTTGCTCTCGTGGTCGGAAGGGTTACATTCCAATTGAAATCGTTGATAGAAAAAAATACTTTCTACACTATTATAAGGTACGAAAGCTATTTTTTTGAGCATCGAAAGCTCCTAAAAAAAGCTGGAGGAAGCATACAGGGTATAAGTACGTGCTTTCCCAATAGTGAGAATAAGCTGTACGAACATTGTTACTACATCGTAATCTCCTTTCTTTGCTTCAGCCCAAAGTAAAGGGATAGAGTGGAAGATATTATCTTTTTCGGGAAAAACCGAAAAATCAATATTTTCGATGATTTGTGTAGTATCGAAACCCTAAGAACCAATCAACAGCGACTTTGTTCTTCACTTCTTCTTCTCGCATATTAACGTATTTCATATTCTATCAATCATTAACCATTAATCATTATTCATTGCTCAATGCATTCCACCCTCTCGCTATGATTGGGATGAACTGTCCTGCACGAGTAACGAGGTTTACACCCTCCTCCTTATCAGTGATGTAACCTATTACACTAAAATTAGGATTGCCTTTAATTTTGTCGTAATCGGCTTGGGCAATAGTAAAGAGCAATTCGTAGTCTTCACCGCCACTTAGGGCTATGGTGGTGCTATCTAAGTTGAACTCCTCACAAGTACTAATCACTTGTGGGTCGAGCGGTATTTTCTCTTCATATAACCTACAACCTACTCCCGACTGTTTGCAAATATGCAATATTTCTGACGATAAGCCATCACTCACATCCATCATAGCTGTAGGTTTTACACCCAATTGTTTGAGTAAAGGCGGAATGTCCTTGCGGGCTTCGGGTTTTGAGTTGGCGTTCCAGAATGTAGGAATACATCTCTATATCGGGTTGAGAGTTTGGATTTACCTGAAAGACAGCTTTTTCGCGCTCCAATATCTGTAAGCCCATATAAGCGCCTCCTATATCGCCCGTGAGTACTATAAGGTCGTTAGGTTGTGCCCCGTTGCGGTATACCAACTCCTCTTCATTAGCTTCACCTATAGCCGTTACCGAGATGATGAGTCCGCGTGTAGAGGAAGTCGTGCGCCCCCTACCAAGTCCACTTTGTAACGATCACACGCTAAGCGGATGCCCGCATAGAGTTCTTCTAAGGCTTCTACAGGGAAGCGATTAGATACCGCTATTGATACCGTTATTTGGGTAGCGGTAGCATTCATTGCATAAATATCGGATACATTCACCGATACCGCTTTGTACCCCAAGTGTTTTAGTGGTACATAGCTGAGGTCAAAAATGAACGCCTTCAATGAGTAGGTCGGTAGAGACAACCGTTTTTATCTTTAAAATCCATTACCGCCGCATCATCACCTACGCCTTTGAGAGTAGACGAATTGTGGTTTTCAAACCCTTCTGTTAGGCGGTCGATGAGTCCAAACTCACCCAAATCGGCTAATGAGGTGCGGTGTGGCGTTTTATCTTCTATCATTTAGCAAAGTAGTTTAAAGCGATTACCACTCCAAGGTGCATACCCTCGTGAGTGTTGTTGAAGTGTATAGCATCTTCTATACAAGTGAGTGTATAGCCATAGCTGGTAGTATAAGGGGTGAAGTTAGAAAAATACCCCGCGCTCATAGTCGGCTTGTAGTTGTTTTTGAGTGCTGATGAGCAGGCTGCGCAATTCTTGAATTTCTTCAGCGGTAGGGATATGTCCATCGGGGTGAGTACCTTTTTGTAAGTATCTATAAAATCATCTGAAAACTAGATGTTTAACCCCTGATAGTCTGTAACATAGAATTTGTTGTGTAGCCACACAATGGGCGATATTCCACCAGATGCTATTGTGAAATCCTGAGGGATTTGCGCCAATTGTTCAGGAGTTACATTCTCCAAATAAGTTAAAAGATTGTTACGGGTTGCCACGTGTAGGGCAAAAACTTGGTCTGTCATTATAGTGAAAAGTTAAGAGTGAAAAGTGAAAGGTTGCTAATCACTGTATTTCAGCGCAAAAAGTACAAAAAAATAGACCAATAAACTACTATGTTTGAAAAAGATTTGTATTTTTGCGCCCTAATTTTTAAAAAGAATTTTTTTATGTATCAACTAATTAAACAATTACACTCATTCACAGCCTACATTGTATTAGCAGTGCTTATTGCTGCGGTTATCAACGCCCTTATTGGATATTTTTAGAAAGAAAGAATATTTTTGAGGTAAAAGACCTCCGTTTAAGTTTGTTTGCCTTTAGTATTTTCACATATACAAATGCTGTTAGGTTTCTTAGTATATGTTACAACGCCTCGTTTGCAGATGTGGGGGTGAAGGGGCTAAGGTAGTAATGAAAGACTCCCTTATTGCGCTTTCTGTTGTTAGAACACCCTTTGATGAATATCATTGCCATTGTGCTCATCACTGTTGGTTGGGTAAAGCTCAAAAACAGACCGAAGCGCGCCAGATGTTTGGCAAAATAGCCTTGTTCTATGGTATAGCTTTAGTGCTATTACTTTCTAGAATTCCTTGGAAACTGTGGTTAGGATTTTGATAATAGATTTCGTTTATTAACGGACTAAATTTAAAAATATAAATCTCTTGTTGTAAAAATAAGTTTTACGGCAAGAGATTTTTGCATTTTTATTAATGCCATTCATAATAAAAACATTTATAAATTAGTGTACTATTAGTTGTTTTTCATATATTTGCCCCCTCAAGATAAGAAAAAATGGAAATATTCAAATACATTTTTGGCTACTTTGGAAATCTTGGTTTTTATGTGCTTGTAGCCTCTATTATATTGTTGTTATTGCCCTTGTTGCTCGTACTTACTGCTCATAAAAGGTGGTATCGCGCCTTGTACTGGGTAATGCGACACCTCTGGGCAACACCTATCCCTCTATGCAATGGGCTTTTTCCCTAAAGTGAAACGCGAATATACAATACCTAATGATCATCATAGTTATATGTTAGTTGCCAATCATTACAGTATGATGGATATAATGCTAATGTTGTATTGCAGTAAAAACCCTTTGTGTTTGTAGGAAAGAAAGAACTCTAAACTGCCTTTGTTTGGTTATTTCTACAAGCGTGTGGCAATAATGGTGGATAGAAAGAGTCCGCAGAGTAGGAGGGAGGTCTATACTCAAGCGATGGAGCGCATAGAGGCAGGTTTGAGCATTTGTATTTTTCCCCTGAAGGGGCGTCCCTGATGATGAGAGTATTGTACTCGATAGTTTTAAGGATGGGGCTTTTTCGCATTGCTATACAGTACCAAAATCCCCATAGTGCCAATGGTGTTCTACGATACTAAAAAGCGCTTTCCTTTCCGCTTTTTTTGCGGGTAGTATAGGCACAATGCGAGTGGATGTACTACCGCCTATTTCTACCCAAGGCAAAAACTCTTGACGATAAAGACGCTTTTGCGAGAAGAAGTGCGTTCTCTTATTTTACAACGACTTATCGTTGCATAAGTCAGGGCGACATATTTACCAATTACATCGAATTCTAAATTTACAATGCTACCTATTTGTAAATGTTGTAGATTGGTATGCGCTAAAGTATAAGGGATTACTGCTACACTAAAAACTATCACGAGTGGCATCGACTACAGTGAGGCTTACACCATTCACAGTGATAGAGCCTTTTTTTCTATTACTACATTACCCGTAGAAGGGTCGTACTCAAAAAGTAAAGCGGGTGCTACCGGCTTCCTCTTGGATGGCACTACAAGTGCCTGTTTGGTCGATGTGACCTTGTACGATATGTCCGTCTCAAGCGGGTGTTGAGGAGCATACCACGCTCTAAGTTTACTGCATCGCCTACTTGCAAACTGCCCTAAGTGGGTTTTGGCAAGGGTTTCGGCAATAGCGGTAACTTGGTATACATCGCCATCGATAGCTACTACGGTGAGGCATACCCCATTGTGGGCAACACTTTGGTCTATTTTTAGTTCATTAGTAAACGAACTTTTCACGTATAAATGCAGATTCGCTTGTTCGCGTTCTATTCGTACGATTTTACCTATTTCTTCTATAATTCCTGTGAACATAATAATCCTCACTCCCGTTCCCTCCAAAAGAGGGGGGACAAATCCATAAAAAGGATTTAAGGGGATAAATAAAAGTTTAACAATGATTTTTCTCACGTGAACTCCCTCCTTTGGTGGGGCAGGGAGGAAACTAATCCAATTCTCCGGTGAGTTCTGAGAACACTATACTCGCTCTTTTGCCTTCGTATAATACTTTGTAGACGGCATTGAGTATGGGGGTACGGCTTGGTTTTTCTTGATTTTTGTTGATGAGATAGGCGCTTTTGGTGGCGTAATAACCTTCGGCTACCATATTCATTTCAGCCATTGTACTCTTTACGGTATAGCCTTTTGCCTATCATCGTACCGAACATACGATTGCGACTGAAAAGCGAGTAGGCAGTTACGAGTAAATCACCGAGATAAGCGGAGTTGTTGATATTGCGTTTGATTTTTGTAAATATGCTTTGATATAGCGTCGCATCTCGCGAATGGCGTTGCTCATCAGTACGCTTTGAAGTTATCGCCATAGCCCAATCCGTGGGCAATACCGGCAGCAAGGGCATAGATATTTTTTTGAGCATAGCTGCGTACTCAATACCTACCACATCGTCGGATATTTTGGTCTTCACATAATGGCGTTTCATCGCTTCAGCCATAAAGTGTGCTTTTTCCTCGTCCAAACAAGCGATAGTGAGGTATGATAGGCGTTCGAGGGCTACCTCTTCGGCGTGACAAGGACCCTGCAATGATACCTATCTGTTCATAAGGCACGTGATGTATTTTTGTTGAAATACTCACCTACGATGAGTCCGCTTTTAGGTTCAATACCTTTGATAGCAGAAAAAAATATTTTTTTATTAGATAGTGGTTCGGAGAGTTTTTCTAATTCATCACTTAAGAAAGCTGAAGGGATAGAGAAGACGATATAATCGCTAAAAGCTACCGCCTCGTTGATATCGTTAGTGAGGTGTAGCTTGTTGATGTTCAGGTGTACGTCGCTGAGGTAGTTGGGGTTGTGTTTGGTCGCTTTGATGTGCTCGATAGCTTGTTCATTGCGCATATACCAACACACTTGGTCGATATTGGCAGTGAGGATTTTGATAAGGGCAGCTGCCCAGCTACCGCCGCCTATTACAGATATTTTTGGTTTCCATTTGTTTAGGTGTTAGTTGTTAAAATGGATAAGAGCAAATACAGCATAATTTTACTATATCTTGATAGTTAGCTGCAATACCCTCGCTTACGAGTGTTTTACCTTGATTGTCTTCAATTTGTTTCACTCGGAGGAGTTTTTGTAAGATAATATCGGTGAGAGAACTCACGCGCATTTCACGCCATACTTCGCCATAATCGTGGTTTTTGGCTTCCATTAGGGGTGCGAGCTTCTACTACTTTGGCATCGTAGAGGGCTGTAGCTTCCTCCAAACTGAGGTCGGGTTGAGAGGCGATGCCTTTATCTATTTGAATGAGCGCCATTAGAGCATAGTTGATAATGCCTATAAACTCGGTAGTTTCGTCTTCGTCTATTTTGTGTACAGCGTTTTCTTGCAGTCTGCGAATGCGTTGTGCTTTTGATGAAAATTTGGTCGGTGAGAGAGGGGAGTCGCAATATACGCCTATGCACTGCCATAGTCTTTCATTTTGTTAGTAAAGAGGCTGCGGCATTGTTCAATTACTTTGTTATATTGTTCTATAGTATTCATTTTATTTAGGTAAGAGATAATGCTTTATTCTATAATTATATTGTATTTAGGGTCGATGTTAGTGCGAGAATCGAATACAAAGTCAAAAATAAGCAGCATCGTCTTTTTTTCCTTTAATTTGTTGTTTTACACGTCCTACTTCAACACCTTGTTTGTTGAGGACTTTTTACCATTACGCTTCCTTCAAAGTCTTTTTCGAAAATGAAGTAGAGAGAAAGTTTGTTGTCGTTGCCATTTTCATCACTAACGGTGTGATGACCTAATTTTTAAACCGCGGTTGCTAAGAGATTCTGAAATTTTTAGCATAGAATTACCCGATTTATCAATACCTTCTCCTACGCCATCGCCGAAAGAACGCGCTGTACTTCCCATAATTTCACCTGCTTTAGTAGCAGTTGTATTAGCGATTTCTTCAGTAGTATTGGCAGCATCTTTTAGCTGCATTAGAAAAGAAACTACAAGAACTAAAAAGTTGTAGTTATAGCAAAAAGTGTGATTATTTTTCATTGATTTAGAATTTTAGTTTTTCAGGATTATCTCTATTATCAAAAAAAGAAAACAATTTCTATCCTATCAGGAAAAAAATTTCATAAAATAGAGAAAAAGTTGTAGAGTATTATTACTCTTCTAATTTCTTTTTGAGATGTTTGATATACAACTGGGTTTGAGAAAGGGAATTGTATAATTCTCTTTTCAGCAGCTTCAACTTCTGTTATAATCTTTTGAGAGTAAGTAGAAGATTTATTGTGTTCAATCCAAAAATCTAATGTAGAAAGATACTCTAATTCTGCTTTAGGAGCCCATATTATTTGTTTGTGCATAACAATCTTGCTTTTTGATGAACTTCTGAGCTTGGGATTCCTTTTTCCTTCACGCAATTCTTGCCAACCTTCCTCAATGCCTTGTATTACTTCTAAAGGTAAAGATTGTATTTCATTCTTCTGCACATCTAAACCTATGGCTTCTAACACACGTACTGCCATTTGGTATTGTTCAAATGTTATATCTTGATTGAATTGTATGTGCCTCATATTTCTTATTTTTGGGCAAAGGTATAAATAATTTGTCAATTAACCAATTTGGTGATTGGAAAAAATTAGTCGTCAAACAAACCGAAGTAATTTGATTTGTTTGACGACTAATTATTAATTTCTAACTGCTAATTTCTAATTCCTAATCTTTATTGTGTGAATCTTGTTGTAGCCAGTTTGGGGTTCCCATACTTCTTTATTAGCTAAACGGATACTATATTCAGGGCGAGTGGATAGGCTCTTGTAGGGGTCAGGGGAAGTTGAGATAAACGTTGTATTCTCCTGCGGTAAGATTTTTAGGAAGGGTTATCTCTGTACCTACTTCAGTAGTGCTGCCTGCTGCCCAACGGCGAGGATCGGTATTTACTTTGAAAATATGTTTTTCGGCAGTTCCTTTTTGTGAGAATTATCTGTACATCACGCGAATTGAAAGGCGCTGCAAAAACCTTCATTTTTTTAATCTTCAATTGCAGTTGTAATTTTCCTCCTACTTTGATATTATCATTGAATTTTTCCCTCAGTAAGCACAAAGCGATAACCGAGACGCCTTTTGATATCATCCATACATTTGTTTTTCCAGAGGTTCAGAATCCTTCATAATAGTCTTGGTTGAGGTAGCTCCAATGGTAGGTAGCCATATCTTTTAGGGCGTTACTACACTCGGCATAAGAAGAATAGCCTGATGCCGGACGGCAGGTTTTCGCCCCCCATTACTACGTATTGAGTTTCATTGGCTACATATTTGCGATGCTCTTGTATGTGGTGGTAGGTACCAGTATCGTCGTCATCAGCGAGGAAACAATCGTTGTGAAAGCCTATACGAGATAGGTCGCTACCACTAAAAGCCGTTTGTGCTGTTAGAGCATTCCCTACACCTATGTTTTGAGTGTAGAGTTTAGCTTTTGGGTAACGCACACTTACCATTCTATCCTTAGGCAAAAATGCTCAATTCTTTGGCTAATACCTTCTTGCGCGGTTCATACGCTTGAGCGTTATCGGCAGGTTTAAAGGTGTAATGATTCGTGTAATACCATTCACCCCTATACGCCTACAAATCCAGATTCCCACACAGCTATAATATCAGCATTTTCTTTGATGATAGGAGCTAATTGATTGAGATGTTTTTCTGTCCACTCCCAAGAAGCATCTCCTTTTGCCATTGTTGTAGTCGTTTTTGATCGTACGAATAGGCAAAGCGCAACACTACCTTACTACCTCCTTCACGAATGGCACGCATATTATTGCGGATGCGATTGAGATAACTTTCTGGAATAGGTTGCTCACGAAACTCATTCATATAATAGATGGGTGAGTACAAGGCTAAAGCTTCCATCGTTTTGTCTTTTTTTCTCTTACCCAATTGGCATTTAATTGCCAGCTATCACTTTTTGATCTTGGTGAGTTAAAAACCTCTTTCGGGGTTTAAGAATATTTCATTAGTAGGCTGGTAATTCACTATTTGAGTGAGTTGGGTATTAGGGGGTAAGGGTTGGGTAGTTTGCGATTGGGTGGTAGAAGTCTGTGTGCCTTCTCCACTGTTAGTGTTGTCCTCTTTGCTTTGGCAAGAGATAGAGACTGCTAATAAAGCATATAAAGTTAAAAAGCATTTTTCATATTATTGAATTTTTTTAATAAAATTATCTTTTTGTAAGGGCGTTTGCAAAAACGCCCTTACGATTGATTATCAAAGCGCTATTATATTTATTACTTTATCTTTACAAAAATAAGGCAATCGCTCTAAAGGTACTTTTAACGTGTACTGTTTGCCTCCTTTGTACTTTTTGCCTTGTTCGTCTTGCCAAGTGCCTTTGGGGAGTTTTACCGTGCGAACATCGCTTTCGGTCATTACAGGGGCTACTAAATACTTATTGCCCAGCATATATTGGTCTTTGCAATTAGCAAAACCCTGATGAGGAAATGCGTACTCCATACTGCGGACAATAGGTTCTCCTGTTTGTGCCGATTTTTGGCTTCGGCTATGATATAGTCACCTAATTGTTCGTGCCATTTGGCATATTTGATACAGATAGCTAAATTCTCTTTCGAGAGAATGCGCCAAGGAGCTACTGAGAATTGCATCACAGGCATCATCGAATGTATTTGGCAAGAGCGCACTATGAGCTTCTGATTGAACTTAGTAGGGTCTACATTCAAGAAACTGCCGTATTCCCTCCGCCTATCATATCGGGGCAGGCGAATGCATAACCATTGAGTCCTGCGGCTATCATATCGGGGACTAAACGGGCTACACCGTCCCAAGAGTAACTCTTGTCCCCCAAACGCTGTACCAAAGCCTGTCCGCCCAATTTCCAGCAAGCGCGGAACTCGTTGTAAAGAGATTCTAAGCCTAATTTACCCCAGAGATAGGTTTGTTCAGTATCGTAAGATTTTTGGTCGAAAAACGTCTACATCTTCCGCCAAATAGCGCTCTGGGTCACCTGCATCAAACTTAAATCCATCGATGCCGTATTCTTTTGTAGGTCTTTAAGCATATTCACAAAAGTAAGCAAAGGCTTCGGGATTGCTGAGGTCGTAGCAAGCACTGAGTCCATTCCACCAATCGAGGATAGCAGGGGTGTCGGATCCTTTTTTTCTTTACTAAATAACCTTTGTCACGCAAAAAAACGGTACTCTTGGCTATCGGGTGATACAAACGGACATACCCATACCATCACTTTGAAGCCCATTTGGTGGAGCTGGTTTATCATTTCCTTAGGGTAGGGAAACTTATCTGGACGAAATTGCCATACGCCATAGTCTTTTTGCCAGTTGTCATCAATCATTATTACTCCCGTTGGCATTCCGTTATCCAGAATGGCTTTGGCGTAGGCTAAAACGTCCTTTTTCATTCTGATTGTAAAATAAGTTCTATCCAAGTGTTGTATTGCGGTTTGGTAAAGAACACTTCGGGGGATTACCCCAGAAGGCGAAAAATATTGTTTACTCACTGCCTGATAGGCACTTTTGAGGGTAGTGCCAGCTGTGTGGCAACTCACCTCAGCCCGTGAAGGAGTGATAAGTATCTTTCCTTCTTTAAATTGGTAAGCAAAAGGAGCTTCTGAAGCGATATAACGCCCTTGATTAGAGTACAGAAAGGGCACTGATTGGTTATTAAAAATTCTCGGTGCGCAAGTTGTAAATGCGTTCCGATGGCTGATAAGGCATTTCTTTGCCTACGCCCGTAAAGCCACCCCACCATTGTTCATTGGGTAGTAGGGTGATTTCAGTGGGCTGTTGTGCGCTCGCCCATAGCGAACTGCACAAAGTAACAAAAGCAAATATTCTTTTCATTAGTCGTTAGTTTTTAGGTGTCAGGTGTTAGGTATCTATTTTACCTCTTATCTCTTACCTGAAATAAATTCTGAGGGTGATACCCCAAATTGTTCTTTAAAAAGCTCTTGTGAAATATGACGGACTATCGATTCCTACTTCGTAGCACACTTCACTGATAAGTTTATCGGTAGTTTTGAGCAGTTCGGCAGCTTTGTCTAAGCGTATTTTGCGAATGTAGTTTGCCAAAGGTAAGCTCGGTAGCTTGTTTGGCAAAGCTGTACAACTTAGTGCAGTTCATACCGAGTTCAAGGCAGAGGTTATCTACCGAGAAATGTGGGTTTTGCATATTGGTTACTACTAAGTGAGTGAGCTTGTTCTAACTGTTCTTGTTGTTTTTATCAATTACCTTCTGACGGATATTCTCAATAGGAGCGTGCTGTTTGCTCTTGTTGAGCAAGTTGCGCACATTGGTTTTGAGTAGTTTCACATCAAAAGGTTCTCGTAAGGTAGGCATCAGCACCCTAACTCAATTCCTTCTATTTGCGATTCTATTTGCGATTTTGCAGTGAGCAATATCACAGGGATAAAAGCAGGTTTGCAGGTTCTTTTTCAAGATAGCACAAAGCTCAAATCCATCAATTTTAGGCATCATCACATCCGATATGACCAAATTAGGAAAATGCTGGTTGCACTTCTCAATCGCTTGTTCACCGTCGGAGGCGAGAATGATGTTGTACTCTTTGATAAAGATGTTTTTGAGTATCATCAGTACCTCGTGATTGTCGTCCACTAAAAAGCAAAGGTAGGTTTATCTTCCTGAGGCAAATTTACAATTTCATCTTCTTCATCGTTTAGATGTTCATACTCAACCGCATAGTCCGATAAGTATTCTTTTAGCTGAAAAGCACTGTCTTGCAATTTCTGTTCCGGCAATAGGTAACTATCGTCCATAGGGAAAGTGATGATGACTTCGGTACCTACATTAGGCTTACTGCTAATGATAATCCCGCCGCGATGCGCTTCAACTAATGATTTTACCAAAGAAAGTCCGATGCCTGAGCCCACTCTTTTCTGTCCTTGTCCCTCTACACGGTGAAAACGTTCAAAGATTTCGGGCAAGGCTTCTTTTTCAAGTCCTACCCCTCGTCTTCTACTTTCACGATGAGTTGTTTGCCAGCTAAGGTGCGTGTAGTGTTCTCAAAAGTATTCTTGTAGAGCGGTGTAACTTCGTTTAAGTTCCCCACTGATACTGATAGCTTTTATAGTGCTGCTCGCATTGGAGTACTTAATGGCATTGGAGAGAATATTAGAAAGTATCTTACTAAAATACTTCTCATCTAACCACAACTTCACTTCTTTGTTCAGGCAGTGTTAATTGCAGTGTTATCGCTACTTGGTTTGCCCACTCTTTAAACTCGTTGTAGATGGATTGTACATAACTATTTACGGAAATGTAATTAGCCTTCAACTGAGGGGTGTATACATCCATACGGTGTATTTCAAGGAGTTCGTTCACCATATTGCTGAGTTTACCCGTATTGCGTTTAAGAGTATGTACATACTTATTGTTGAGCATTTCCTCTTCCATTTCGGTTACTGCGTGGCTCATAAGGGTAAGAGGAGTGCGGAACTCGTGAGATACATCCGTAAAGAACTGCATTTTCATTTGCATAAGTTCTTCTTTATGGCGTTCTTTTTCCTCTTGTACAGCTATGGTATGCTTCATTTGTGTCCATCGGATAAAGTAACGAAATCCTATAAATAACAAGGAAACTAAAATGATTGCATACAGCAAATACGCCCACCACGTGAGCCAAAAAGGCGGTTTAGAAACTACAATAAGCTCGGTTTGCGCTCCACTCCACTGTTGCCAATCGCCTACCTCCACTAATAGTTTATAGGTGCCATAAGGTAGTTTTTGATAGGTAGCGTGGGGTACTTCGGTATTTGCAGCGATATAGTGCCAATCGGTGTCGTAATCTTCGAGTTTGTAGCGATAACGCAGGTGCTGAGGCGCTTTGTAGGAAAGTGTTGTAAAATAAACTGAAAAAGTTGTTGTTAGGATAGCCTATAGTGAGAGTGTTAGTAAACTCTATAGCCGAATTGACAACTTTCCCATTATTCTCAAACCTACTAAAAATGCGCTTTCAGTTTTGCCGATACAGGTATTTATGCTTGTGGTTTGAAATAGTTAAAAGCCGTGAGAACCTCCAAAATACAAATTCCTTCAGCATCTTTTGCAAGAGGAAGCTGTACCAAAAACTATGTCCTTGCAAGCCATCGCTATTGTTGAAAGCTGCAAAACGCTTTTAGCTTTGTATCAAAGAAACTCAAATAGAAACCTCCACACCACACATTGCCAAAAGCATCTACTTCTACACTTTCGATATCATTAGAGGTCGCCCCTTCATCTATGCCGTAATGTTCGGCAGTATAGGAGGGAGTTCCGTTGGCGTTATCGGTGAAGATAACCTTGTTGAGCCCGCTGCCCATAGTGCCTATCCAATAAGTATCTTTGTCTTTTATCAATTTGCCCAAAGATAATTGCTACTCAAGCTGTGAGGGGTTTGAGTATCGGCAGCGTATTTGAGCACGCGCACTACTTCACCTTTGGCATTAAGTTGCAATCGGTTTAAGCCCATTACCGAGGTTATCACCAATTCATTTTTGGCTTTATCCACATATATTTTGTGGAGCTTGTTAGTAGATAACCTACGAGGTTCGGGAGTTGCTTCGGTAAAGGCATAGATATTTTTGCCATTGTCCATTTCGCTCCTCAAAGCATTCTAAACCAGAATAGGTGGTAATCCACAAACGTTGAAAGGTATCGAGTTTGATATCAAAAATATAATCTTTACACTGCGGTTGAAAAAGAACTGATGATGCGTCTACTCTGTTTATCAATCACAAACACACGTTCGCGAACCGATACGTACAAGTGCTGAGAGTCGCTCTGGATACTCGTGACATTAGGGTGAAAGTTCAGGGAGCATTGCAATAAGGTTCTTCTAATTGCTGTTTGCAGGTATCAAAACGAATAACCCCTCCAAACTTATTGCCTATATACACATAACCATCGGGGTCGTAGTGCATTGTACTCACAAATTCCGACCCCACTTTACTTTGGGGTTTTATCCATACTGTTTTGAAGAACGCATCGCGCGTGCTGCTGTAGGATACGCCATTAGACCAAAGCCGACACCCACAAATTGCTGTCCTTGTCTAAGAACACACTATTGATATGATTGCTTGCTGAATACGGATTGGAAGGTGAATGGCTATGTGTTTTTTAGCAGGTTGAGCGTGTTTTTATCTAACTGAAAGATACTCTCTTCATTCACTACCCACACATATTGGCTACCCACATCCAGTGAAAGTAAGTGCTCATTTAGAGCAAAAATCTTTTTAGCAACTATTGTATAGGTATTGTTAGGGATTACAAGCGTACTTCACCAAACTATCGCGGTAAATCACCCATAAATAACCATCGGTATAGAGCATCTTTTACGATACCCGAACCTATGTTGTTCACCTTTTCGGGTAGGGGCTTTTTAGTGTGCCTTTTTCAGGAACGTAAGCCGATAACCAAGGAAAACCCGAAAGCCACACTTCTCCTTTTTACTCACCGCTATTTGCGGATTGAGTTAGCAGTAGTGAGTTGTGAGACAGAGCCAATAGGCAATGTTTTTAGCGTAAGTGCCTTCTCGTGTTGATTCCACACTACCTTAGCACGCCTAATTTGGTTTTCACTCAAAAGCCAAAGTTCATTGTTTGTGCCTTTTTGTAAGAGTTTTTACTTTGGTATAGAAAAGCCAAATCAAAGAGGGTCGTCTATTTTTGAAATTGACAAACTGTTTGAGGGTGTATATCAAAAGCAAGCTACTCCTGCTTCGGTAGCTACCCAAAGGTAACGCCCCATAGGTTTGCAAGCTGTACACACGGTTGTAGTACACCGAGTTGATAGGGTCTTTTTCATGCTTATAAGCATCAAGCCAATAGCCATCAAAACGGTTGAGACCGCGATGCGTACCCAGCCAAATAAAGCCCAACGAATCCTGAGCAATGCAAGTAACGTTGTCGTGCAATAAGCCTTCATTGCGTGTGAGATGGTGGAAAAGGAAAGTTTCTTGCGCTTGTAGCTTTATCCACAATCCTTCTCCTAAGAAAAATAGAGGAAAGAAAATACCACAACAACAGGATTCGCAAGAGCTTTATCAATCTATTCATTTGTCAGTTTCATTATTCATTTAGAGCGCAAAAATATTAAACAATTGACAATTAACAATTAATAATTAACACAATTGTCATTCGTAACTCGTCATTCGTAATTATTACGGTGTTACAGTGATTTTTAATAGTGCGGTATAGGGTGTTATATTTGTACTCGTTAGCATTTACATTTCTTAAATCGGTTTTTGTATCCGTCTTTGGAATAGGTTTTTAAAACCGCTACTACTACCTACAACCACTACTTCGTAAGAGCCAGGTTTGTCGTATCTATGAGAGTATTTGGTTATGCCAGAGTTATTGGTGATGGTAATTCCATTACCCGTATCGAAAAACTTTATAGTCAATAGCTCCGAAGTTAGCTGATTCAATAAAAATAGTCGCCTATATATCCGATGTTAGCTCCTACAGTAGTGAATAGGATTTGGATATAGGAAAGTGTAGCCATTTTTTTGTTTACAGCATTTTTCCCCAAGCGTTTATTACACGACTGATATCAAAAGTGTAATCGGTATATTCGGTTTTTGGTTCTACATATGGGTCCCAAACGGTGCTACCGTCAAAAAGTAACAGCAGTATCACCTTCGGCTATACCTCCTAAACGTATTACGATGGGGAATTTTGTTTCTTCAGGGGTGTGAGACTTTGGTCATCAGCACTTTTTAAGGTAGTAGAAGCAAACTTCATACGCAGGGTCATTTTTATTATTTCCTACTTTAGTGTTTACATTGAGTCGTAACCCTTCATACCACCAATTGGGGTGTTGGGCATCCACTTTTACTACATTTTTACCTATCGTAGCATCGGTTACTACTTCGGCTTGACTGCCAACTAAGTTATTACCACTATTGGCATTTTCGTACTTCAAAAAGCACCATCGGCTAAAGTGGTACTTCCTACTTGTGTAGAGGAGAAATCTATTTTGTAAGGTATCACATCAGGGGTCGGTAGGGGCGATAGTTTTTGCCTTGCAACTCCTGAGAAGACTTTCCTTTTGAGTACATTGTCTATACTCTTTAGGTAATCGTGTCCTTCATCACCGGTGTAGATAGCCAAAGCATTTACATTGTGATGAATTGTAAAAGTTACGGGGTCGCCTACCCTTACTTGGGTTTTATCGGCTGTTACAGATAGGTCTACCTCTTCGGGATTGTCCTTAGTACAAGCGCCCAAAAGTTGAGAGAAGCAACCCACTAATGAGTAATATATAGTGCTTTCATTTGTTTATGTGTTAAATTGTTATTTGTTTTTCAACTTAGGCAAAGTAGAAAGCTTTTTCCTAAGTTTTGTGCCACTTTCATTTGCCAATTATCAAATTAATAGCCAGGGTTTTTGAGTTAAATTCTTATTTGTGTCTAATTCGCTGAGTGGAATAGGGTAACAATTGGTGATAAGAGCGAATATTCTCAGGCGCAGCAGGCGCTGGAATACGGCGTTCTTCACCGCTGATAAAAGGATTGTAGATACGCCAGTTTTGGAAGGCATCTACTAAGATGCCACGGCGTACAAGGTCGCACCAACGATCGGTGGTTTCTCCTACGAGTTCACGGGCACGTTCGTTCAATATTTCAGTGCGGAAAGCGGTATAATCATCGCTGTAATGTTTGGCTGCCCACATAGCAGTACCTGCATAATCATAGCCATAAGAAGATGTTTTTCCAATCGGGGACTACGGTGTTTACATCGTTGATATGGGTTTTATCTAAGTCACGAGGCAATACATCGCGATGTACTACTCGTCCGCCAGCTTTGTTAGAAATGCGAGCGCGTTTTCGCACTAAGTTTACTGCATCGTAAGCACTTTGTACGTTAGTGCCATTCATTGCTAAAGAAGATGAGGGGTGTAAGCACCAGGTGAATGGTTTACCTCGTTATAGGCTTCAGCATAAATGAGGAGTACATCGGCAAAGCGAAGCAAAGGTTCATCCATACCAAAGTTTTTGTAGTTGTACGAAGAGGCATCGGCTAATGGGAAACGGCGGAATTTACCGATGCTCCACATTACCCAGTTGTCGTTCTCAGAGGCAGCACTTAGCTTTTGGTCAGCACGAGTATCCCAATAGATTTTATAATCCCATCCCCATAATTTACCATTGTCGAGTACTTGCACGTGGGCAGTTCCATAAACGGCGTATAGAATCGGAGGGTTCATAAATCATACGGTGATAATCGGAGCTAGAAATATTATCCCAAGAACCTCCTAAGTTTTTCACTACCTCTCACTCCGAAGACCATACCGGTGAGGGTTCCTGTATCGTCACCTGTAAGTCCTTGTACACCAAATGACTTCTTTTTGGGGCTTCATTTACTTTTGGTTTTGGCATTGAATACATCGGGATAGTATTCTACTAATTGGTAGCGACCGCCTTGTATAACTTCTTTGGCGTAATTCATTGCCTTGGTGTAGTTTTTCAGTAGCAGAACCGAGTAATTCACGTCCGTCGCGTTGTGCTACTGAGGCAAGCTCATAAGTGCACTTTAGCTAAGAAAACCTCAGCAAGCATCTTTGGTTATGCGTCCATATTGGTAACCATTAGCTGTATCGCCTTTTTCGGCTACGTGATCCATAGCATAAAGTAAAGTCGGCAATAATTTGCTCAAATACTTGCTTTTTGAGGAGTACGAGATACTTTGAGGTCGTTTAGAGATTTGGTTTCTTTTAGTACTAAAGGTACATCGCCAAACCAACGCACTAAGTTGAAATACAAGAAAGCGCGTACGCCTCGAGGCTTCAGCTACATAGCGTTCCCAATTGTTGATGCGACCTTGATGTTCAGTTACATTATCGATTACTGAGTTGCAGTTTTTTTAATAGCGGCATAGTGTTGTTGCCACATTTGAGTAATATAATCGTTGTCAGCTCCGAACTTGTAGTTACGTAGATCCTCCTCCTTCATCCCAATCGGCACGTTTGGTAAGGTCAGTACTGATTTGTTTGGAATGGTGTCCTGTAATGTACACATCGGTAAGATAACGATAGGTACCATTCATTGCTTGGCGAGCATCCAATTCATTTTCATAGAAAAATTCGGAGTAAAGGGTACTCTTGGGATCTTCTTCAAGGAATTTGGCACAACTGCTCAATCCTAGGCTCATCCCTATTGCTATAAAGGTTGTAATATGTAATTTCATAATCTATATTTTTTTAAAAAGCCAACTTCAACTGAGAACAAAAAGCGAGGTAGGTCGTGGGTATGGACTCATATCGAGCCCTGGAGCTAAGCGTACTATGGTGCCATAGCCAGTGTTAGCTTCGGGGTCAAATCCTGAGTAGCGTGTCCAAAGGGCTAGGTTAGTACCTGTTACTCCTACTCGCAATTTGTTGAGTTTATAAGGTTCTAGTACTTCTTTAGGCAAGTTGTAGCTGAGGCTTACAGTTTGCAAACGCAAGAAAGAACCATCTTCAACCAAGTCGCTTCGGAAAGCGTTTTCAGCCCAGAAACCACCTCCAAAGAGTGGGAAGTTACGATCGGGGTGCTGAGGTGACCATACGTTATTGTAAACATTTTGTGTAATATTGTCGATGTTTTTAGTACCTGTGAGGTAATAAGCATTACCATTTACTACATCGTTACCATATGACCAACGCAAGAAAGTGTAGAGCTCAAATCCTTTATATGAGAAAGTATTGCCTATACCACCTGTATGCAATGGATTTACATCGGCTACAGGCATACGGTCATTGGTGTCGATTACCCCATCGTGGTTGATATCTTTTACTCGCAATCCTCCTAAGGCTACGTTAGGGGCCTGGTTGAGCATTATCCACTTCGTTTTGGTTGTGGAATACGCCATCGGCTACATAACCATAGTAGATACCTACTGGCATACCTACACGTAAGAGAACATCACTTTTGATTTTTAGAGTTGATGCCACGATCATAGAATTGTTGATACTGACCTTCGTCTAATAAAAAGGATTTTGTTTCGGTAGAAAGAAATATTGAAATCAGTCGTCCATTTGAAATTGCCTTCACGCAACCATTGTGCATTAAGGCTCACTTCTAAACCTTTGTTTTTCCATTGAACCAGCATTTTTCCACGCTTTTTGAAACCCTGAAGTAGAAGGGATGTTTACTTCTAAAAAGCATATCGTCTATGCGTTTGTAATACAATTCAGTAGAAAGTGTATAACGATTTTTGAGGAAGGACAAATCTAAACCTATATTGTATTGTTTTTTTGGCTTTCCCATTTAAGGTTGTCGTTAGCGATATTACTGATATAGCGCCCAATTTCTACTCTGTTGCCGTCTAAAACTACTTTGTTTTTAGCGAGTTGAGCTAAAGATTGAGTAAGAAGGGATTTGGTTGTTACCAGTCATACCAAAACTACCACGCAAACGCAAGTTCGAAATAGATTCTATTTTTGATAAAATTTTTCTTCGTGTGCATTCCAAGCTAAAAGAAATGGCTGGAAGTAGCCGTATTTATTGTTTTTTACCAAATTTAGAAGATCCATCAGCACGCAAAGAAGCATTGAGTACATATTTGTTATTATAACTATAAGTAGCTCTACTGATGTACGATACTAATTGGTTGCCATCATGAAGTGTACAATGGTGTATAAGTTACTAGTCCTTGGTTGATACCCCAAAATGCCTTGTTTAGTATCTTCAAAGTTGGTAGATTTGTTATAAGTATAATCTGTCCAATACTTATTGGCTTCAAAAGCGCCCATTATAGAAAAAATAGTGCTTATTGATGCTTTTAGAGTACTGCAAGCGAGCTTCATATACCCAGCTGTTCTCATTGCGATTAGAGAGTTCCATACGTCCGCGTTCTGATTGTCCAAACCAAGTATCAGGGACCCCTAAAACGAGTCTTGACCAATAGTGTGCAAGCGGTAAGAAGCGCTGGTGTTAAAACTCAAATCTTTGAGTAGCTGATAACTAAGGTATACATTGGCGTTGAGCTCGTTGTATTTAGTATTGATATCTACTTGGTCTACTGCTACTTTGGGGCTCATTGTACGGATATTAGGGTAGCTCATTAGAGTAGAAAAACCAGGATATAGCAAGAAGGGCGAAGTTTGTAAAAGCTTTAAGCACCACTCCGTTTTGAGACCAATCGCTCACAGGGTTTTTATCTTTAGAAACGGCGTATGAGAGGTTGATTCCAGCATCCATTTTGTCGTTAATCTTCTGTGAGAGGTTAAGGCGTGAAGTAAAGCGGTTGAAAAGCAGAACGTTTGATGAGGCCTTCTTGGTTAAGATAACCAATTGAAAGCATATAACGGGTTTGGTCGGTACCTCCTGTAATGCTACCATTTACTTCGTTTTTTTAGTGCCTGTTTGGGTTACCTCTTTGAGCCAATCTTTTACAGCTGGATTATTCCATTGCTCACCTGCAATCATTCGTTGCCAAAAGTTAATAACTTGTGGGTTGTCCCAAGTAGCATAATTGAGCATTTTATGAGCGTAATCTTCAGCACTGAGCACCTTCAAAGGGATATTAGGCATCATTTCAATAGAACTTGCATAACTGAAGTTAAATTTTGGTTTGGCGAGTTCCTTTACCTTTTTGGTAGTGATAAGTACCACACCATTAGACCCATTAGATCCGTAGATAGCAGCCGCAGCTGCATCTTTGAGGATTTCCATCGACTCAATGTCATTAGGATTTAAACCGAGTAAAGGGTTGATAGCTATATCTTCATTGGTATTAGTTACCCTTTGGGTGAGCATAGGTACCCCATCAATAACAAAGAGAGGTTGTGTTCCTCCTGTAATGGAGTTTACCCGCAGAATCCTAAATGTGAGCCCACTAGTAGCTGAACCATCAGATGAGATGATTTGCACTCCACTCACTTTACCTTGCAAGGCTTGTAATACTTGCGACGGACTGCTTTTGGGCGATATCTGCCATTTTTACCGAAGCTACAGCTGTAGAAATATCGCTTTTGCGCTGCGTACCGTACCCCACAATTACCACCTCGTCCATTTGAGTTACTTCAGGCGAGAGACTTACTTTAAAGGTACGTGTTTTCCCTACGGCTATAGTTTTTGGATGATACCCTATATAGCTCACTACGATTTTTATCGCTGGGAAGCTCATTCAAGGAAAAATGTCCATCCAAATCAGTAGCCGCGCCTGTGTGCCCGGGTTCTACTACTACCGTTGCACCAGGAAGAGGTTGTTGGTTTTCATCGGTAACAACCCCTGTAATGGTTATTTTTTTGTGCCAGCATAGGAAAACTGAACAACAAAATAAGACAAATACTAATGATATTTTTCATTATACAAAAATTTAAAGTTTTTTTCTTTCGGGTCAAAATTAAGAAATGATTAACAAAGTACTCTTTTACCTATTGTACGTTTTTCTTTTACTAAAAAAATTCTATCTTTAAGAAAAGCGTAAGTAATCAATAAGTTAAGAAGAAAATAATAGAGCTTAGAAATAAAAACTTTGTTAAAAACTTAATAGTCTTTTTGGGCTACGATCTTTAACAAAGTTTGTAAAGTTGAAAAATAAAAATCTAACTATTCAATATAGAAAATACAGTATGCATATCTTTTATCCCCTCTACCCGATACATTCACTACGATGGTCTGTTTTAGGTTCAACAGGAAGTTTAGCGCAAAGTTTTTCTAAGTAAGCTAAAGCGTGTGCACTTTCAATAGCTGGAATAATGCCTTCTTTGCGGCTAAGACGTACTAAAGCATCTAATGCTTCTTTATCAGTGATAGCTGTGTAACTCACTCTGCCAGTTTCATGAAGATGAGCGAGTTCAGGGACCCTACGCCTGGGTAATCTAAGCCTGCTGATATAGAATATACCGGACTAATCTCGCCTTTTTTTCGTCTTGTAATACGTAAGTTTTTCATTCCGTGAATAATTCCTTCCTTGCCTAAGGTAAGGGTAGCAGCGTGCTTATCGGTATCAATACCTTCACCTGCTGCTTCTACACCGTGCAAACGCGTAGAATTGTCTTCTATAAAAACCTGAAAAACACCTATAGCATTGCTGCCTCCGCCTACGCAAGCAATCACGTGATCAGCGTGAACTCCTAAAAATATCCAACTGTTCTTTGCACTCTCTCCCTATCACCGATTGAAAATCTTTTTACCATCATAGGGTGAGGGGTGAGGCCCCACTGCCGATCCTATCACATAAAAAGTAGTGTCGAGTTCTTTCAACCACGATTCAATAGCTGCGGTAGTAGCGTCCACTAATGTTTTGAGGCCATCGTGAATAGCTACCACTCTTGCACCCAAAAAGTTGCATACGGAAAAACGTTTAGTTTTTGGCGTTCAATATCTTCTGCCCCCCATATAGATGTCACATTCTAACCCTAAAAGAGCTGCTGCTGTAGCTGTAGCCACTCCGTGTTGTCCAGCCCCTGTTTCAGCCATTATTTTTCTTCTTACCCATACGTTTGGCAAGCAAGGCTTGTCCTAATGAATTATTGATTTTATGGGCTCCAGTATGGTTCAGATCTTCGCGTTTTAGGTAAATGTTATGTCCGTAAAGAACGCTTAAATTTTTAGCGTGATATAGAGGGGAAGGTCTGCCTACATAGTTTTTAGTAAATCGTTTAATTCTGCCTGAAAATTAGGGTCAGATTTAGCCTCAAGATAGGCTTTTTCTACTATATTAAGAGCGGTGATAGCGTGCTCAGGTACATATTGCCCACCGAATTTTTCCAAAAATAAGCATTAGGGTTTTCAGATTTTGTACTCATAGTTTTATTTTTTTAATGATAAGCTGCAAAAATAAAAAAACAATCAGCAATTTTGCAAAATTTTTAGTAATGAGTTGTTGGTAATTACAAGCATCTCATTCACCTTTGTCCTAAATTCTTCTATATTATCCAAAAACTCAACTTCTCCCTAATCCCTCTAAAAAAACTAAAACTTTTTTTGTCAATTCAAATAATTGTCGTACTTTTGCCGAACTTTAATTGAAAAATTATATATGGCAACTTACAAAAAGAACAACAACCGACCCTAATAGAAACAGAAATACCGAGCAACTCGACGAAGCACAAAGAAGCTCAGTTACACCAAGAAAGTACCACCGCCGAGGTGTTCGACGCTCTCGATGCAGGCGCTAATCGAACCGAAGATTGGGTAAAAAGAAATCAGAAAAATTATTATTGGAGTCCTTGTTGCAGTAGCAGTAGTAGGATTAGGTTATTTGCTCTATCAACAATTTGTGAAAGCTCCTAACGAAAAAGAAAGCTGCCAACGAATTCTTCTTTTGCTCAACAATTCTTCGATGAAGCTATGCAAGCTACCGATACTAAGGTCAAAGATTCCCTCTTCAAAGTTTCTATAGAAGGTGGTAAAGGTAAATACGGCTTCAAGCAAATCGCTCAAAACTACAGTGGTACTAAAGCTGCTAATCTAGCTGAGTATGGTATGGGTATGAAAGCTTATATGCGTTTGGGTGACTACAATAATGCTATCAATCACCTTAAAGAATTCAATTCTGATGATGATATTTTTCGGCGCTTTGGCTTATGGGAATATAGGTGATGCTTACCTCCAACAAAAAACAATGCTGAGGCTCTCAAATATTATATCAAGGCTTTTTGAACATAGCAACAACGATTTTGTAACGCCGCTATACCTCAAAAAGCAGGTATCGTAGCTTCTCTACAAGGTAAAAAGAAGATGCTCTCAAATATTATGAGCGTATCAAAGAAGAGTTCCCTACTTCAGAAGAAGCGCGTACTATTGATATTCTTATCGGAAAAAAATCAGTCAATAATAATTTGAGTGGATAATGGAAGGTGTATTATTCACTTTTCATTATTCACTTTTCATTTTTATGGCAACAGAAAACAAAAACTTATCTCAATACAATAAAAATGCAATCCCAAATGCGAAAGCTCTTCGCTTTGGGATTATTACTCTCAGTGGAATGAGCAAGTAACTTACGGAATGCGCAATGGGACTATCGCTACCCTTAAAGATTGTGGGGCAATAGATAGCAATATCCTCCTTTGGGAAGTGCCAGGTAGTTTTGAATTGGTATATGCTGCTAAGCGAATGATCAATACTCAGCAATTAGATGCTATCATCGTAATAGGCTGTGTAATACAAGGTGAAACAAAGCATTTTGACTTTGTTTGTCAAGGGGTTACCAAGGTATCGCTCAGCTCAATGCAACACAAAGTGATGTCCCAGTAATCTTCTGTGTCCTCACCGATAACAATCTTCAACAATCTCTCGATCGCAGTGGAGGTAAACTTGGCAATAAAGGCGTAGAAGCAGCTATCACAGCTATCAAAAATGGCTGTTTTAGGAAAATAAAAAAATCAAAAATAAATAGTGAAAAAAAGTAGAGTAGTAACTTGGAATAATTTTTTTGTAGTGTGTTATCGGGCGTATAGCATACCTCCTTAATAAAAATAAAAATCATTATGAAACACTATATCACCTTTTTCCTCTTTTTCACTATTCACTATTCACTATTCACTTCTCTCCGCTCAAGATTTTCACGAAGGCGATACCATCTACCTTCCTGAGGTAAACCTTTTTGGCAAAGAGCGTTCCTTTGGTAATGCCGATGCTCAAAAACGCTACTTACTACTTAAAAGTCGCGTCAAAAGAGTCTATCCTTATGCTAAAATGGCTGCCGATCGCCTCTATACCATGGAACGCACTATGGATACTATGCAAAACAAACAACAAAAAAGTCTATGTAAAACGTACTCAACGCTATATAGAAGACCACTTTACCGACGAACTCAAAAACTCTCCCGCTCTCAGGGGCGCATCCTCATCAAGCTCATCCACCGCCAAACAGGGCGCACTGCCTACGATTTGGTAAAAGAACTCCGCAATGGGTGGAATGCCTATTGGTATAATAAAAACCGCTTGGCTTTACGATCTCTCCCTAAAAAAGGCTATGACCCTATGAATATTGAAGAAGACTATTGGATAGAGGAAATACTCCTCCGTGCTATCAATAATGGTGAACTTGAAGACCAAACTCCAGCCCTCCAATACAATTTCTCCGAACTCGCTGAACATCGACGAAAACGTTTAGCTAATTAGCAAATTTGTAAATTTCAAATTATTCGTACCTTTGCCCACAAATAAAAATAGTAAAATGGAGTTATACTACGCTTTTTCAGTGATTATTGTCTTAGCCGCCTTGTTTTCGTACGTGAATGTGCGCTACGTAAAACTACCTATGACTATAGGGATTATGGTGATTGCTATGATGGTATCAGTAGGCGTACGTCTTTTCGGAGGTGAGATATTCTCAGGTTTTAGCACACCGTCTGGAATCCCTATTACAAGGATTCGATTTTACCGAAATCTTAATGGGAGCAATGCTTAACTTCCTCCTCTTTGCAGGAGCACTCCATATCAATATCAACGACCTTAAAAGCCACCGGCTTCCTATTTTCACTTATGCAACAGTGAGTGTAGTGCTATCGGCTTTCTTCATATCAGCACTGCTGTACTATATAGCACCTCTGATAGGTATTAAAATTCCTTATCTCTATTGTTTGCTCTTTGGCACACTCATTTCTCCCACCGATCCTATCGTGGTACTTGGGGGTACTCAAGCAAGCTAATGTGCCTAAACGCATCGAAAATAAAATTACTGGTGAATCGCTTTTTCAATGATGGGGTAGCTGTAGTGATGTTTGCTGTAGTGCTCAAATTGGCTACCGATCACACTTTTCGATCCTTCATTCAATGGTATTACCAAGCTCTTCCTTTTAGAAGCAGGAGGAGGAATTTTCTTAGGGGTACTCTTAGGCTGGATAGCTTCCGAAATGATGAAAAAAAGCCGACGACTATCATCTGAGTGTCTTGCTCACTTTAGCTGTAATAATGGGGAGTTCCTTATTGCCAAAACTTCTCACGTATCCTCGCCTTTAGCAATGGTAATTGCAGGCCTTTTTGTAGGTAATGTCGGTAAAAAAGCTAATAGCGCCGAAAATAAAGATTATCTAGAAAAATTCTGGGCAATCGTCGATGAAATTATGAACGCCATCTTGTTTCCTATTCATAGGTTTTTGAGATGCTACTGATAGATAACTTAAACGAGCAATTCCTCTTAGGAGGAGTCGCTATCCTCGTCTGCCTCTTAGGCCGAGCTTTTAGCTATCTATATCCCTGCCAAAAACTATATTGCGCAAAGCAACTACCTATTCCGTGGATCACTTATCACTATGGTATGGGGGTGTGCGTGGAGGTGTCTCCATCGCTTTAGTGCTCTCTATCCCAGCCGACAAAAAAACGGACTTAAAGAAACATTGTTGCAAATTACTTATATAGTAGTATTGTTTTCTATCTTAGTACAAGGACTTACCGTAGGCAAAAGTGGCTTCCAAAGCCTTATATCGCGATGAGGTGATGTCACGACTTAAAAGAATAAAACAATTGCAGAAAGGAAAAACAATCATAAAAACTTTAATAACGAATGAGAATGCAAAAATAAAGGATTGGTAAGTCCCAAAGAAGTTGCCAAAGCAATTAATATTAATAAACTTAGCGTCTTAGGTACTTTTTGGTGGATGGACGCTGATGAAGTTGCTCGTCTTTCCAAACTCAATGCTATTTATAACCGAACCAAAAATATGAAGGCATAAACTTCCTCAACAAACTGTTAGATGAGTTTGAAATAAAAATTCGAAATACCTGAAGAAGATTTTAAAAAATATCCCCAAAGAAGGAGCTTTTATCACGATTTCTAACCACCCACTGGGGAGAATTGATGGTATTTTTGCTCCTCAAATTGCTCTTAGAAAAAAACGCCCTGATTTCAAAATTATGGCAAACTTCCTTCTCCAACGAATCGAACCCCTAGCCCCTTATGTCTTGCCTGTCAATCCGTTTGAAGATCGTAAGGATATCAAATCTAGCGTTGTAGGCTTTAAGCATACTATTGCACACCTTAAAGAGGGTAAACCCTTGGGGCTTTTTCCCTGCAGGGGAAGTATCAGTAACCAAAGAAGGGCAACTAATGGTCGATAAACCTTGGGAAGAAGCTGCTATGAAGCTAGCTAAAAAAAGCCAAAGTACCTATCGTCCCTATCTATTTCCACGCTAAAAAATAGCAAACTATTCTATTTTTTTAGCAAGCCTTAGTGATACCCTCAGAACTGCTAAATTACCCTCCGAACTCCTCACTCAAAAACAACGTACTATCTATATACGTATCAGTAAACCTATATCCGTAGCAATGCAAGAAGAACATACTAATTTAACCGATTTTACCGAGTTCCTACGCAAAAAAACTTATATCTTAGCTAATGCTTTAGAGCAAGATAAGAAATTCTTGCCTTTGACTAATGTGTTAAAATCAAACAAAAAAACACCTCTAATCCACAACAAATTGAAGCCCCTATACAACAAGACCTTATAGAAAAAGAAGTACAAAATGTCACTAAAAAGGATTACCGACTGCTGAAAAAAACAATAACTACGAGGGTTTTTCTTAGCGCCTTATCAGGAAATCCCTAATATAATGAAGGAAATAGGTCGCTTGCGCGAAATTACCTTCCGTGAAGTAGGAGAAGGTACTAACGCTTCTTCCGATGTCGATAAATTCGACCTCTATTATCACCATCTTTTCCTTTGGGATAATGAAGCTAAGAAAAATTGCAGGGGGCTTACCGTATGGGTTTAGGGGCTGAAATATTTCCTAAATATGGTATTGAAGGCTTCTATACACACGATTTGTTCCGCTTTGAGCCCGAACTCTACGATATGATGAGCAAAACCATCGAAATGGGGCGTGCTTTTATCATTTCAGAATACCAACAAAAAAACCAATGCCTCTGTTTTTGCTCTGGAAAGGAATAGCTCACACTACTCTACGGTACCCCGAACACTCTTTCTTGTTAGGTAGCGTGAGTGTTAGTAACCAATTCTCCGACTTTTCTAAATCCCTGATGATAGAGTTCATGAAGTCTAACTTCTACGACCCTTATATCGCTCAATACGTTCGCCCAAAAAGAGTTCAAAGTTAAACTTAAAGATGAAGATAAAGATTTTATTTTCGACGAAACTAAAAGCCGACCTCAATAAATTCGACAAGATAATCGATGAGTTGGAACCTGGTAGCTTGCGCCTACCAGTGCTCATTAAGAAATACATCAAACAGAATGCTAAGGTGATAGCTTTCAATGTAGACCCGCTGTTTAACAATTCAGTAGATGGGCTAATGTACATTCGCATTGCCGACCTGCCCGAAAGCACTATGAAGCCCGTTATTGAAGAGTTCCAAGCCGAACTCGAAGCTCGTATGAAGAATAACGAAGAATAACGAAGAATAACACCCTTTCATGGCTATTAATAATAACACATAGGGTTACTTGTATTTGCGTTAAACTCGAAAAAAATCGTAAGCATAGCACCAAAATTCTAAAAAAACATTGTAATCCATTTTATCCGTGTAATCTACGGGAGACTTTTAGTATAAACCTAATTTTATTTTGACCATAAATAAAAAGAAACAATGAAAAAAATATTATTTTTTTAGTAGCATTACTACCACTAACTCTCATAGCACAAACAGTGATTGTCCCTAATCGCTATGCTTTCCAAAAAGAAGACAATCAGTACCAACTTAATATGCTCACAAAAATTCTTGCTTGAGAAGCAAGGCTTCAAAAGTGTATATGCAAAGTGAAGCTCCTGCCGAGCTAATCCAAAACCCTTGTGATGCCCTAAAAAGCCGATGTGAAGAACGAGATCAAATATGATGACTTCTAAAGTGCAATTCCTCCTCACCGATTGTACTAATAAAAGCAGTCTTCACTTCTCAAATAGGTAAAAAGTCGTGAAAAGGAGTTTAAGAAATCCTACCAAGAAGCCTTGCGTAATGCTCTTTCAGGTACAGAATTAGCTACTTTTAAAAGCGACTTATCAAGTTCCTTCAGTAGCTTCAAAACCCTCTATTCCCTCAGCAACAACCGCAGTACCCGAACTTACAACTACTGCTGCGCCTATAAGCGAACCTCTTATTCTATTTCTGTATGCTAAACCCACGAATTGGGGATATGAGTTGTTTGATAAAAAAACAAATGAATTGCAATTCAAGCTTAGAAAAAAATCAATACTCCTGATGTATTTCTGGCTTTTTGATGTAGAAGAACAAAAATATGGTATTTTTAGAAAAAGATGGTTCTACTTTCTATAAATTTACTTTTTACAAAGCAAATAGATGGAGCACCTCTTACTTTCTCCGCCCAAATAAATTTTTAATTAATCTATTATCATCTGTCACCACCTATTGTCTATCACCTGTTACCTATAACCTGTTACCTAATTAAAAGTGTATAGCAAAGCTGAAGCAAAAAACTACGCGAAGACTTCTGGATATCCTTTTGGTAAATCGTTCCCTCGCAAATGGACGTTGTATGACACTAAAATAAAGGATTTTAGTTTTAAGTTTTCATTCGATACCCGTAAAAGCACGGGCGTTCCTCGCTGTGGAAGACCCAGACGAGGAAAAAGCGTAGTTTGTACTACAATAAATTGCTGTCACTCAAAAACTATACTCCAAGAAGAATACCTCCCTAATGCTATTTTTCGAAGAACATTTCTTCTTAGAAAATGGTAAAGAAATTAGTTGTGTATATGTAGAACTGCAAGGGGTAACCATTCACAACAAAAAAACACTTGGCAACAAACAATGGAGTTCCTATATCAATCAATGTCGCAGTTCGAAGCCTTTTTGGGAAGAATATAAAGATATCATTCAAGAAGAAAAAAATAATTTAGTTTATATGAAAAAAACGTACCATACTCAATCTATTCCTTATCCTTTTTGTACTTTCCTTCTTCGTAACCCCTTTAGGTTATGAAAGTAAGATTTTGCTACAACGAATTTTTCGCTAGTTCGGTAGACATCATTCCCGCTGATAAAGCTCAAAAAATCGACTTCAGTTGGCAACTCAAAGATCGCAATGATGTGCAGTTCAACTACTCACAAACTGAAGGAAAGAAACCCTCATTCGTATATTTCTTCTCCTCTTGGCGCGGCATTAGTATTGCCGACCTCTATGCAGTGGAAAAACTCTATGATGTTTATAAGGATAAAGTGGATTTCTATATCATCACTAATGAGAAACCTGAACCAGTGGAAGAAATGATGCAAAAACGCAATTTCCATTTCAAAGTAACCTACCTCATCATCGGAGAGAAAATGCCTTTTGACCCCGAGAAAAATCCCATCAGGTTATATCGTAGATAAAAAAACGGACTTGTACGCGCTCAAAAAGAAGGAATTGCTCGTTGGAATAGCGATGCTGTCCACGAACTTTTTAGACACTTTAGTTAAGTGATGATTTTTCATCATATCTCTTATCTTTTACCTAAGATAGAAAATAATTATAAAGATAGTATTTTTAGATTTAATTTAAAAGTACTATCTTTGCCCACTAATTATTAATTGTAAATCGTTAATTGCTAAAAATGGCTAAATATACAGAAGAAGAACTTAAAGAAGAATTAGAAAACAGTGAATACAAATACGGATTTTATACTGATATAGAATCCGAAACTTTCCCTAAAGGGGCTTAATGAAGAGGTGGTAATTGCCCTCTCTAAAAAAAGAAAAACGAACCTCAATGGATGACCGATTGGCGTTTAGAGGCTTTCCGTGTATGGCAAGCGATGGAAGTGCCTCCTCATTGGGCAAACCTCAAGTTTGAAACTCCCGATTTTTCAAGATATTGCTTACTATTCTGCTCCTAAACAAAAGCCTAAACTCAATAGTTTAGATGAGGTAGACCCACAACTTTTGGAAACTTTCCAAAAACTAGGCATCTCTCTTGAAGAACAAAAACGCCTCACTGGGGTGGAAGATAAACCTGCAGTAGCAGTGGATGTGTAATGGACTCAGTGTCGGTAGCGACTACTTTCCAAAAACTTTAGCAGAACGTGGTATTATTTTTGCTCTATTTCCGAAGCTATCCAAAAACACCCTGAGCTTGTCCGCAAGTACCTTGGTACGGTAGTGCCTAAAACCGATAATTTCTATGCTGCTCTCAATTCTGCTGTCTTCTCCGATGGCTCTTTTCTGCTATGTGCCTAAGGGAGTGCGTTGCCCTATGGAACTTTCTACTTATTTCCGTATCAATCAGGCAGGTACAGGTCAGTTTGAACGTACCCTCCTCATTGTAGACGAAGGCGCTTATGTGTCTTATCTCGAGGGTTGTACAGCTCCTCAACGCGATGAAAATCAACTCCATGCGGCAGTAGTAGAACTCATCGCAATGGATAATGGCGAAATTAAATATTCTACAGTACAAAACTGGTTCCCTGGTGATAAAGACGGTAAAGGAGGGGTTTACAATTTTGTGACCAAACGCGCTTTAGCCGAGAAAAAAATGCTAAAAATATCGTGGACGCAAGTAGAAACAGGATCAGCAATCACTTGGAAATATCCTTCTGTAGTGCTTAAAGGTGATAATTCTATAGGTGAATTCTATTCTATTGCCGTTACCAATCACTTTCAGCAAGCCGATACAGGTACTAAGATGATACATTTAGGTAATAACACCAAATCTACAATTATTTCTAAAGGTATTTCGGCAGGCAAATCACAAAATAGCTACCGAGGATTGGTAAAAGTAGTGCCTAATGCCAAAAAAACGCGTAATTTCTCTCAGTGTGATTCCCTTTTGATGGGCAACCTCTGTGGAGCGCACACTTTTCCGTATATAGAAGCTAAAAACCCTACTGCCCAAATAGAACACGAAGCCACCACTTCTAAAATTGGTGAAGACCAAATTTTCTATTGCAATCAGCGTGGTATTGATACCGAAAAAGCTATTTCGCTCATTGTAAATGGTTTTTGGTAAAGAAGTACTCAACAAACTACCTATGGAGTTTGCTGTAGAAACTCAAAAAACTTTTTAGAAATTTCATTGGAAGGCAGTGTGGGATAATTGTCAATTGAAATTTGTTAATTATTAATTGTTAATTGAAAATATGATTCTTGCTCCTCACTATTAGCTGCCGATTTTCGGCAACCTACAACAAGCCATTGAAATGGTAAATGCCAGCGAAGCCGATTGGTTCCATATTGATATTATGGACGGCGTGTTCGTGCCTAACATCTCGTACGGTATACCTGTACTCTCGGTAATCCAAAAACACGCTACCAAACCCCTTGATGTCCACCTGATGATTGTAGATCCTGACCGATACATCAGTACTTTTTGCAAAACTTGGCAGCGATATCCTCACCGTACATTACGAGGCTTGTACACACCTGCATCGCACTTTGCAAGCCATTAAAGCTGAAGGTATGAAAGCTGGAGTAGCTCTCAATCCGCATACTCCTGTGAGTGTACTCGAAGATATTATTCAAGACGTAGATGTGCTCTTACTGATGAGTGTAAACCCAGGATTTGGAGGTCAGTCGTTCATAGAAAATACTTATAAAAAAAGGTGCGACAAGCCAAAACGCTTATTGAACAAGCAGGAGCCTCAACCCTTATTGAGATAGATGGAGGGTGAGTCTAAAGAATGCCAAAGCATTAGTAGAAGCAGGTGCCGATGCTTTAGTAGCGGGTAGTTTTGTGTTCAATGCTGCCAATCCTACTCAAACCATTGCAGATTTAAAAACACATATAGTCAATAAAAACAATGTTTCAAGGAGTTCTTCAAAAAATGCTTACCGAATGGGCTGACCCCATACGGTATTATTTTGCCAATGGAAGGTGATTTTTGTGCTGATGAACCAACTCATCGGCAAGGATATAACTCTCCAATTTGTGCGTTTTTCAGTGTATGAATTGTGGAGAAAACAAACCTATCTTTCGTCAGGGGCTATTGTAAAGAGTGTTTTTGAAGTTCCTCAAACCGCCGATTGGGTGATGCACCCCGAACTCAGCAAAGCACACCTCAATATCGAAGAACGCGATTTAGGCTATGAACAGCAAGTGCAGTTGCAACCGCATTATGTATATCTTGCCAATTCTAGCGATGTAAAAGTGGGGGTAACCCGTAAATCACAAGCCCCAACCCGCTGGATCGACCAAGGGGCACACGAAGCCCTCGTCCTTGCCGAAGTGCCAAATCGCTATTTAGCAGGCATCGCCGAGGTCGCTCTCAAAGAGCATTTAGCCGATAAAACCAATTGGCGCAAAATGCTCACCAACCAAATCACCCCTGTAGATTTATTGCGAGTAAAAATTAGAAATGCGTGATTTTGTACCCAATGAAGTACAGCCCTACATCACCGAAGATATCACTCCCCTACGCATTCATTTCCCTGTAGAAAAATACCCTACCCAAGTGCGCTCACTGCAATTATCACAAACCCCTACTTATAGTGGTAAACTAATGGGCATCAAAGGGCAATACCTCATTTTTAATGATAATACCGTTTTCAATGTACGAGGCAACGAAGGACTGGTGATTCAATTGACAATTAACAATTAATAATTTAAAAAGCTCAGAGGGCTTGTTTTTATCTGATAAAAAACAAGTGTATTCCCTTTTTGAAAAACTGTTCAGCAAAGGCATAACCATCAGCGTTAAACCCTTTCAAATCTTCTACTGAATGAATCTGATTTTTCTGCCAAAAAAGCGTACCATACGACCCCGCGCTTTTTCGCGTAAAAACTAATAATTTTGAGCGTATCTCCCTTATAATCTTTGAAGATAGGTGTAATCACGGGCACTTTTAGCTTTGTAGTATCAATTGCCTTAAAATATTCTTCGCTCGCGAGATTGATAAACAATTCTCCTTCTTGTAATTCGTTATTTAGTGCTTGAGTGATTTTCTCTTTCCAAAAAGCATAAAGGTTTGCAGCCTTTCCTACAGGTAGTTTGATGCCCATTTCCAATCGATAAGGAGCGATAAGATCTAATGGTTTTAGCACTCCATAAAGTCCAGAGAGGATGCGTAAACTCCCCTTGCAGTTTGTCAATTTGCGTTTCAGAAAGTGAATAGGCATCAAGCCCTCATATACATCGCCATCGTAAGCAAAAAGTGCCTGACGTGCATTTTCGGGAGTAAAAGGCATTGCAAAAAGCTTGGTTGCGCTGCCAGTTAAGTTCAGCAAGTTTAGATGAAATTCCCATCAAATCCGATAGTTTTTGGGGAGATAGCGGCTTAAGAGCAGCGTGTACTTCAGCAATTTCCTTTGGAAAAATAGCCGTTGAATAACGTTCTGTAGGTAAAACTGATGTTTCGTTAATAGTTTTTGGCAGGTGAGATAACGATTTTTCATAGTGATAAATAATTTAGTAGCGCAAAGTTACAAAAACAATTAGCAATCTACAAATCCACACCTCACAATTTCCATAACTCCTATATTCTCTTTGCTATTTAAAAAGAAACACTTATCTTTGCCAAAAATCTTAACAAAAACTAATGAAATACTTTCTAATATTTTTTTGTAATATTGTTTTTCTAACAGTTGCCAACTCTTTCAAACACAACAACCAGTAGTAACAACACCATCAGTAGAAACAACACAACAAGTAGAGGAACAACAAACAGAAAAAAATTTGTACCTATAGAGAAAAGAACTATATGTAATTAATACAAATGGAGCCTATCGTTATTCAGAACCTAATAAAATGGGAGTTGATAAAAGAGTCATTTTTCTTAGGGTGATAGAATAAAAACCATTGAAGAGTCAGCTAATTTTTATAGAATAGAAGATGATAAAAACTTCTTTTTGTTCGTAAGGAAGATGTAGGTATTTATGAAGATATTACTTTAACCAAAGAGTCATTAGAAGCTACAAATACTTTTTAAGGAAAAACAACAAAAAATGCAATAGATAAAGAGGTCTCTAATTTCTCTAAATATTTTTCAGTTGCTCTTATTTCTCGTGAAGAATACCTATCCGAACTAAAAAAATAAGTATAGCTTTCTCACTGAAGATACGCTTTCTATTACTAAGAAAAAAACGGAGTTCTCACATTTCCTTGTAAGAATACTTTTGCTAAAAACTAAAAGATGCCGATCCTCAAGATGAAACAGTTGAAAATGATATGGATATGGCTATTTATAGTTATAAAGGGAGAATAGATCCTATTCAACAATATGAGTCTATGCTTCATATTATGAAGCTGTAGGTTGTCTTCTCATAGATAAGAGTACAGGTAAAAACAAATATAACAGATATTCCTTTTTCTTTCTCCTGACAATAAATATATAGTATGCCTTAGTTATCAGCCTATGGATGGTGCTGCAATTTCTCTCTATGAAATAACAAATAAAACCCCTTTTTTCAGTTGACAACTAAAAGTAGAAGCAAACATCTCTTGCTGGCAACCTTATGTTTGGGGAGAACTACCTATATTTTTCAGCAAAAATGGTTATCTCTATGCTTCTATGAACCCAAGTGGATGTTATTATGACCAACAAAGGCAACCTCAACAAAAAATCGCAAATACATCAAAATAAAAATCAACTAACTGATTAAAAATATGAAAAATATAGATATAATAGATATTTTTCAACACCTATTGAGTGGTATAGAAAATGAAATAGTAGAGTTTAAGGAAGCTAAAAATGATTTTGATAGCTCTAAATTAGGAAAAATACTTTTTCAGCAATATCAAATGAAGCAAATTTGAAACAAAAAGAATATGAGTTGGCTTATTTTTGGAGTAGAAGATAAAAAACATCAAATCGTAGGAACGCAATATAGGAGCACTCCTAAAAGTTTAGAAAGTGTAAAAGGGGAAATCAGTAGGAAAACAACAGAACAAATTTCTTTTATTGAAATTTATGAACTTAAACAGGAAGGTAAAAGAGTGCTGATGTTTTCAGATACCTGCTGCCCTAAAGGGTATTCCTATTGCTTTTTGGTGGACATTACTACGCCCGTAATGGTGAGGAATTAGTACCTTTACACATCGAAAAAATAGAACGTATCAGAAAACAATCGTTTTTAGAAGATTGGAGTGCTGAGGTAGTAGAAGAAGCTACTATAAATGATTTAAAATCCCACAGCTATAGCTTTGGCTCATAATAACTTTAAGAATAAGTACCCAGATATGGCTAAAGAGGTAGAGATATGGGATGATATCACCTTTTTGAATAAAAGCTAAACTTACTATTAAGGGAAAAAATCACTCGTACGGCTCTTATTTTATTGGGAGAAAGCGAAGCTGAGCATTTTTAAGTCCTGCAGATATTAAAATTCGTTGGAAATTAGTAAATCAGGATAATCAGGATTTAGATTATGAAATATTTGAAATGCCATTATTACTTTCAGTAGAAAAAAAGCCTTTGCTAAAGTGCGTAATCTGAAATATCGCTATTTGCAAGATGGAACTATTTTTTTCCTACAGAGTAACTCAATATGAACCTTTTTCTACGAGAGGCTTTAAATAATTGTATTGCCCATCAGGATTATACTAAGGCGGCACGTATCAACCTTATAGAATTTGAAGATCGCCTTGTGTTTAGCAATTATGGAGCTTTTTATACCTGAAAGTGTAGAAAAAGTAGTGTTAGAAGATGCTCCTGAAGAAACCTATCGCAATCCATTTTTTTGGCAAGGGCAATGTTTAACCTTAAAAATGGTAGATACAGTAGGAGGAGGCATCAAAAAGATGTTTTAACTACCAGCGAGCTCGCTTTTTCCTATGCCTGAATATGATATATCAGGAGGAAAGGTAAAAAAATGACTCTTATAGGAAAGGTTTTTGGATGTGAATTATGCACAACGATTAGCTAAAGACCAAGAACTTACACTTGAGGAAATAATAATGCTCGACAAAGTTCAGAAACACAAGAAACTTACTCTTTCAGAAGAAAAATATTTAAAGAAAAAAACACTTGATAGAAGGACGAAAACCTAACTTTTTATTTGTAAAGAAATATCTCAGAAAAACAGGACAAAAAAGCTGACTATTCCAAAAACAAAGGAATGGATAAACAGTATTATTTGGATTTTATACTCAATGCAATTAAAGATCACGACAATATGAGTAGGGCGGATATTGATAAATTACTTTGGGATAAACTACCTGATATTTTTAGACGAGAAACAAAGAAAGAATAAAAATAGGAAATTTGCTTACAGAACTTAGAAAGAGTAAGAGAATAAAAAAATATAGGTAGTTTTACCTTTCCTTCTTGGACTTTAGCTTAACATTAAGAGAGTCTAAGAGATTTTAAGAGAGGTTTTGTTGTTAAAATGTTTAAAGTCGAAGTTTGTACTCTCTTAATTTTTATTATAAGTGAAATCACTTTAAGAGAGCTTTCAAAAGAAATAGAATATTTTTTTCTATAAAAATTAATAACTTTTATTTTTAATAAATTGTAGTTAGTTTTTCGATTAATTAAAAAGAACTAAGAAAGTTATAAAAGCAAATTGCTAAATCGCCAAATTAGCAAAACTAATATGAAACATATAATTATCCTTATGGGACTATTTACTTTTTTTAATGCTCACGCTCAAATCGAGCGTGTAGAACCGCCTTTTGGTGGGAAGGAATGCACTATGCTGAAATACAAATATTATTGTACGGCAAAAATATAGCACAATACCGTGTGGAAAGCGACTTACCTATTAGTGATAGTGCTAAAAACAGAGAATCCTAATTATCTATTTGTAACCGTAGACACCAAGGATAAAAAGCGGGCAACTATAGCATTTCGCTATGGCAAAAAGAAGAAACAAGTGGGGAGCGTCAGTTATGAACTAAAAAGCGCGCAGAGAGGGGTCGGCTTATCGCAAGAGCTTTGATAGCAGTGATATAATTTATCTCATTATGCCCGATCGCTTTGCCAATGGCAATCCTAACAACGATTCACACCCTGCACTTACTGATAAACTCAACCGCTCGGCTTCCGATGGTCGTCACGGAGGAGATATTCAAGGGATTATTAACCATTTAGATTATATACAATCCTTAGGGGCTACGGCTATATGGAGTACGCCCTTATGTGAGGACAACGAGCCTCAGCATTCTTACCATACTTATGCCCAAACCGATGTGTACAAAATAGACCCCCGCTATGGCACGAATGAGGAATACCAAGAGCTATCAGCGGCTTTTGCACAAGCGCGGTATGAAGCTCATCAAAGACTATGTAACCAATCACTGGGGCAGTCAGCATTGGATGGTGAAAGACCTACCTTGCTACGATTGGTTACACCAATTCCCTGGTTATGGTCAGAGTACTTTCAGGATGAGCACTCAGATGGATAGCAATGCTTCAGAATGGGATAAAAAGTACTGCGAAAAAAAGGTTGGTTTGCGCGCTCTATGCCCGACCTCAACCAAGCGAACCCATTGGTGCTTAACTACCTCACCCAGAATGCAATTTGGTGGATAGAATACGCCGATCTCGACGGTTTGCGTGTGGATACCTATTCGTATAACGACAAAGAAGGTATTGCTAAATGGACAAAAGCCATCACCGATGAGTATCCTCATTTCAATATTATGGGGAAGTGTGGCTCAACCAGAGTGCCCAAGTGTCGTATTGGCAAAAAGATAGCCCTATCAGTGCGATACAAAGCTATAATACTTACTTGCCTACTGTGATGGATTTTTCCACTTTTTAATGCGATAGGAGAAGCGTTTAGCTCTACGCCTTCGTGGGACAAAGGTATGATACAACTCTACGACAATTTTCACTAATGATTTTCTGTATAAAGACATCAACAACCTGCTTATTTTTGCCGAAAATCACGATACAGCACGTATCAATCACGTATATCCCTAAGATAGAGGACTATAAGATGATTATCACATTGCTGGCAACGGCGCGTGGTATTCCGCAAAGTTGTATTATGGTAGTGAGATAGCAATGGCAGGTGACAAGAGCAAAGGCGATGGCGATATACGACAAGATTTTCCCTGGTGGCTGGGCAGGCGATACGCAGAATGCTTTTCACAGCCTCTGGGCGTACAGCTACCCAGAAAGAATATTACGATTTTACAGCCAAGCTCTTCAACTGGCGTAAGGATAAAAGCCGTAATTCACTACGGAAAAGACTAAACAATACTTACCTGAAAACGAAGTGTACGTTTACTTCCGCTACAACGATACCGAGAGTTTAATGGTTATCCTCAACAACAGTGATAAGCCCCAAACGCTCCACCTCAACCGCTTTGCCGAGAGTTTGGCGGGATTTTTGAAGGGAAAAGATGTTATATCGGGGAAAGAGGTCTCTGAGCGGTGACACTTTAGAAAATATCTGCTAAAACTCCTATGCTCATTGAATTAAAATAACAAAGATATATGATGAAAGAACCTATTAGTTTAGATACAGCATTACAGATTGTAGGCTCATTAAAAAGTAAAGGGCTATTAAGGAAAAAAATCTACTTTAACTAATTTGGTAGAGAAGGATGCGTTAGACCAGAAAAATTAAAATGTATTTAAAGGAAGAAAAATGCTATATGGCACTGATGATATGGCAAGGCTTTCTGTTATGGATAAAGTAGTACATTATTATAGTCCGCTAATAAAAACAAATGAATGGAGTACTATAAAATTGAGGATATTTTTGAAAGAGAAAAACAGACCTTTTATCAGGTTTAAAATCTCAAGAAAAATCCTATTGCCTTTATATTAGGGAGGACAGCCTGCATCAGGAAAGAGTGGTCTAGCAAAAAGCTATCCTAAGACAATTTCCTGACAAAGATTTCCTTTTTGTAAATGGAGATATTTTACTGAGAGTTTCATCCTAAGGCTAATGAGCTTATAAAATATCCTGAGAGATACTCAACAGAGACTCAAATATTCTCTAACTTTTTACAGAAGCACTCATACAAGAGGCTATTATCCATAAATACAATATCATTGTAGAGGGACTATACGCAATCCTGAAGTACCTTTGCGTACGGCATTAGCTTTTAGAGAAAACGGTTTTAATGTAGAAGCTTTTGCGATTGCCGCTCCTGCACTCTTTACCGAATTAGGTTTTATTTGCGCTATCAAGAAGAAAAAGATTTTCAAGGATATGGACGATTGGCAGATAAAAAAATTCTCACGATAGAGCCGTAGAAGGCTTACTTCACTCATTAGACCATTTGTACAATGAAAAAGCCGTAGATAAAATACATCTTTACAATTATCAAGCTGAAAATCATTTGGTAACTTTCTCATTGAGTGAACAGCAATGGGATATAAATATTTTGCCTTCTACAGAAGTTATAAAAAGCAAGGAGACAACAATTTCAGGATAAGACACTTCGTTTTGCAACTGATCGCACGAGCTTACTCTGCTATACCGCGAATGTCCCCACCTATAAAAAGCTATAGTAGAAGCACTTATAGAGCAGTTAAAAGACTAAAGAATGGAAAAACATCATTACAATAGGATTTGCTAATAGGGTGTGTTTTCTTTGGAAGAGCACAGAGCGAGACGGATAAATGGCTAAAAGCAGTATCGGCACAACAGGGCATTGCTATTCAGTGGCAGGAGCGCAAAACTTCTCTGCCTCTGAGGGTATTCGCTCTTTTGTAGGTTACTGCGAAGGCAATTTCTAGCAACCCTTTCAGTAGGTTCAAAAGCGGTATCAGGGAGTTTTTCACTACCGAGATAAATCGTATGAAATCAGTTTGCAAAAAGGAAAAATTAGTCTTTTTGCCTAATGAAAAATTTGAGTGTGGCACTACCGATACACCTCATTCGCACCTGAGCCCTTCAACAGCACGCCCTGCCATATTAGCCGAAGAAAACACTCCTACCATTGCCAACACACAAACACTAAGGATATACCGTTTGGCAATGCATATCCCTTATAGCACCTTCAGTACAGGACACTTAGAGAAAAACGTACAAAAAATAAAAGCTTTTTGGGCAGATACCGAGGCTTTCCTGAACGAGATGTACCTGCGCGATTTGGGAGTGCGTTTTGAGGTAGTAAAGGATGAGCGTCTCATCATCAAAGACGAGGATAAAGAGACTTTTTGCAAGCTATCGCAATGCCGATTATGTTAAGGATAATTCAACAACGATTATCAACGAACTTATAGGAGAAAAATAGTTATGATGTGGGGATTTCCTTGCGTATACCGCTTCCTTAAAAAGGAGTCAGAGGATTAGCTTATCTTGAAGGTGTTTATAAGGCTAATACCAAAGCTGATGCCGTAGCAGTACTTACCAAAGAAGTCATAGCTCACGAAATCGGACACTTATTTGGAGGCAGACATACTTTTGGTAGCTATAAGGGCTCAGAAGCCTACGATAGTGAAAAAGACAGAGTATGACAGAGGTACTTCGGTAATGAGCTATGGTAGTCCGCGTGATTTCTTCTCACTTTCAAGCATTCAGCGCATACGGGAACGATTAACGAAAGTACCCGTAAAAGCTCACGACAAGACTTTCACTACTCAAGCTCCTCGCATAGAACACAGCAAGATTAAAAAGTCATTATACTATCCCCAAAGGCTCTTTTCTTCCAATTCTATATCCCCACTACCGACCCCGATAGCGAGCAGCTACTATACACCGTAAACCAACACGATGTGCGCAATAGCGATGAAACCCCTATAACGCAGTACATTGTTTATAAATCAACCCCTGCCAACCCTGTAACTATCAAAACTGAATACCACGAAAACTCGGGAGATGTAGTAGCCAATAGTGGTTTTGGCACAACAAACTACAGGGTACTTTTACCTTTTTGGTTGGGAGTGAGCGATGCCCCACTCAATCGTCAGCCGACTATATAGTACAATATGATTTGGCAGAAACCAAAGTAACCGTAAAAGACGGTACCCCCCTTCAAAATTACATCTACCCCAAAAAACAAATATAAAGGTGGGGATAAAATCACTCTTACTTGGAACGTAGATAATACTATTTTTAAAAAATACCAAAGTGCGTATCCTGCTTTCTGATGATTTAGGAAAGACATTTAAACATATAGTAGTAGCAGAAACTGATAACAACGGCAGTAAGGAAATCACTTTGCCTAATATCAATACCGATAAGGCGGTGCTAAAAGTAGAAGTAATCGATGGTTTAGCTTTTGATCTTACCAATTACAATCCTAAAATGGAGGTTTTACAATTGAAAAGAACCCCGCCCTTCCCGAACCTCTTCTTTGGGTATCACTTCCTAATCATTTTACGCTTTCGTGTGAGCAATCTATTCCAGCGGTAACATTGCCTACGGTTTACAGGAGGGTGTACTCCTGCGGTTACCCTTCAAAAAGAAGAACGCATCAAAAGGCAATTGCGACTATACTTATATTATAAAAACGTATTTTTTTACAGCTGCCGACACTTGTAACCAAACGCTTACTTATACTCAAACTATTAGCGTAACAGATAAAAAACTCCTCCTACTTTTTGTAGGTACTTTTACCCAAAAAAATATGAGCGTTAAAGAAGGCAAAAACAATACCCGCTCAAGTAACGCTCACTGCTACCGATAATTGTGGAACTGCTGCGGTTACGACCTCTCATAAAGAAGAAAAAAAGATGCCAAAGGAAAACTTACTAAACTTATCTATACGTGGATAGCCAAAGATGCTTGTGGCAATATTAGTACTCACCAGCAAATCATTACCATTGAGCCTAAAAATCCTACGCTCACTTGGGTAAAGTGTTCCTAAAAATGTAACCGTTGATTGCGCCAAAAGCTATTTCTGCTGTACAAACCCCTACCACGCAGGGAGGTTGTGCTAAAGTAGTGATAACCCGCGCCGATAAGGAACTCAACAAGCGATGCCTCAACAACTACACCATAGAGCGTACTTTTTACCGCTTCCGATGGTTGTACAACCCTTTACCCATACCCAGCGTATCACCATAGCCGATAAAACCCCTCCTACTTTTCGTAGGCGATTTACCTCAAGATCTTACTATCGAAGAAGGAACAATTGTACCTCAACAACAGAGCATTTCAGCTGAAGATACTTGTGCAGGGGCAACCTACTGTTACAATGCCGCCAAAAGAAGAATATCTCACTAATGGGAAACTCTCTAAAGTGGTCTATAAGTGGGTGGCTCGTGATGTCTGCGGCAATGAAAGAATATATACCCAAAATATTACTATAAAATTTAAACCGCAAAGAATCTCCCACATAGATACTAATTCTAATGAAGTGGTGATTTACAATGCCGTTTCTACTGAAAATGGCTCTGATAACTATTTTAAAAATAGAAAACACCGATAAAAACCGACCTATTACACTACAAGTCTTTGATGAAATGGGCTTAAAAGTATATGAAAGTAACTACTATCAGCAAAATGGTGAATATTTTAGAGGCTACCCTAATATAAAAAGGAGTAGTAGGAAGCAAACGATTAGCAGGAACTTATTTCTATGTATTGACGTATTATTTCAATGGACAACAGCAAACAAAAAAGGTTTTCTATATGTAAGATAATTACACTCCTGTATAGGTTGTCCTAATATATTACCAATGAGCAACCCTCCGAGATACTCCAAAATCTCTTTGGTGTTTTATAAAAAAATGTTAATTTTTTTCTTTGCTAATTGTTAATTGTTTTCGTACCTTTGCACCGTTTTTTAAAAACCAAACTAATGAAACATCTACTACGCTACTTATTTTGGCTATGCTTAAGCATAGAAGTAGCCAATGCACAAACTAACATCAAAATGTAATAGCTCTTTTTGCTAGAAAACTTCTGTAGAATGGGCTCCTCCAATTCCTAACCTATCATCTATACCTATACAATGGCAGGCTCGTACTACTTCTTCTAATGAATTCCACTCTTTTTGTAGGCTATTACCAAGACCATTTTGTAGGCGTTATCAGCTTTTAACAAACAGCAGTTAAGTGGAGAAATTTTTCACAGAGGAAAGTCCTATGTATTGGGAACTTCTCCCCAAGGAATGCTCACTGTTGAGGCAGTAACCGATGAACACGATTGTGGCGCAACTCCTCTCGGAAAACAAACTCTCACAGCTCGAAATTTCTTCCCTGAAAGTGATGAAGATAAAAATGACCCTCCTATCGAGCAACCCGAGATTTATAATTCACTTTATCCTAAAAGCGCTCATTCACACTGATGGTGTATTCAGGCACTACCGCTTGGCAATACCGGTAGATTACAGCATTTACAATTCGGCATATTTTAATAGAAATGTAAATAAAATCAAAACGTTTTGGTATGCTACCATTGCTTTTATGAATGAGTTATATCGCAATGATGTGGGGGTGGATTTTACTCTGGTAGATGATGAGACACTTATTTTTACTACTGAAGAAAAATCAGTTATTCCGCAGAAGGGAAGCTGCTAATGAAGTGGTAAACAATGGTACTATCACCTTAAATAAAAGTACGACCCTAAGAAGTATGATATAGCAATTATCCTCACTGATTATCGCCAAAACTACAATGGCTTTGGCGATGGTCTATCGCTTATGAACAACACAACAAAAGCTAACGCGGCGGCACGCCCTGTAAAACCTTCTACCATTGCCCACGAAATAGGACACATGTTTGGCTCAGACCATACGTTCTCTAACGGAGGGCAGTATTCTAGTAAAAACCGAAACTGGATCGGGTCAATCAATTATGAGTTATGGACACGAGCACCCCCGCGATTTCTTTTCGCTCGTAAGTCTGCAAGAAATACGCAAGTTCTTGGGTAACTCTATGGCTTATTACGCCGATGAAGCGCGTACTCAAGTGGCAGGCAAGCGTGTAAAAGGGTACAGGTTTCTAACCTTGTTTATGGGGTAAAGAGCAACAACCGCCCCCCAGTGCTTGATAGAATGCACCTTAAGAAAACCTACACTATCCCTGAAGAAACATATTTCCAATTCTATCTCAATGCTACCGACCCCGAAGGTGATGCGCTTACTTATATAGCACACCCCGCTGATAGGCGCTTTTCACTCTACCAAATCTAACGCGCGTTTTATGACCTACAAAGGAAAATCTGATGGTAATATACGCTTTGAAACTACTTGGTTTGAGAGAGAACGCAATACCTTTGTACCTATAGGGGCTGCCGATTCTTACAAAGAAGGCACTTTCACTTTTTGGTTAGCAGCTGCTGATCATAACAAAAAGCGATAACAACCACGTAGTGAAATACGATGTAGAAGAGGTGCAAGTGAAAATAGTCAAAGGTAAAGTTTTTCAAATACAAAACTTCGATAATGGCAGTTGGGAACAGAACAAAACCTACAAAAGGAGGACAAGTGCTTTCGCTTCATTGGCAGGTCGACGAGGCTATTTTTGGTAAGGATAGCAAGGTGCGTATCCTTCTTTCAACCGACTCTGGTAAAACCTATAAATACGTATTGAAAAAAAGAAGCACCTAATAATGGAGCTTGTCAAGTAGTGCTTCCTAATATTTCTGTAGGCACTACTCACGGACATTTCGGCAAACAAAGAGGACAAGGCATCATCAAAATAGAAGTGATTGATGGCTAGCTTATGCATTGTCTTGTACAAAACCTTATCACGTAGGGGGCTTTATGATACAAAAAGACCCTACAAAACCCTGAAACTACCCCTGATCCCTGAGCCACAACCCCAACCTCAACCACAGCCACAGCCTCAACCCCAGCCACAACCTCAGCCCAACCCCAGCCCAGACCCTCAGCCCCAACCTAACCCACAGCCAACCCCACAACCCCAGCCACAACCTCAGCCTCAACCCCAACCACAGCCCCAACCTCAGCCCCCAATCAGCCCCTACCCCCGACCCGTCAGCCCCAGTCCGACTCGTCCACCCCATCACCTATTATATATAATGGTGTCTCCATCTCTAACCCCGAGAACTATTTCAAAGTAGAAAATGCTGATGACAACCATCCTATCGCGGTGCTCATCTTTGATGAAATGGGACTCAAAGTATACGAGAACAGCAATTACGGCAAAAACGGAGAAGTCTTTAGAGGCTATCCTAATGTACAGAATATGAATAGGAGCAAAAGCTCTTGCGGGTACTTATTTTTATATTGTTACCTATTATAAAGATGGACAACAACAAACCCAAAAAGGTTTCTTATATGTAAGATAATTAGCTAAGTCCCTTCGAGATACTCCAAGCCTCTTAAAACAATCACTTTTGCAGCTTGTCCCCTTTCAGAGAACAGGGGGCTATAACACTAAACACTAACAACAAAATGAAAATATCAAAACTCTTACTACTCTGCTTCTTACTAACAGCAGTAACCAACGCACAACAAAAAGCTACTGAGGTCATACGCCTTTTCGTTACAAACACCTCAGTACAATGGAATGTTCCTATTAAAGGAAAATCTATATCGCTCAACTGGCAAGCACGTCCCAATAGCCTTGTCCAAGAAGGATTCCGCACTTTCGTTGCCTATCACAATGGCAATTTTGCAGGGAACGCTCTCAATGAATAAAACTACCCTATCAGGTGAAGTATGGCACGATGGTCATTCTTATTTCATCAACACTGAAAATGGAATGATCAAAGTTACTACCGATAAAGAACACTTCACTTGTGGCACTTGCGCCGATGGACAATGCTCTCAAGCTACAACGCCCACTTCCCAAAGACTACCTATGCAACTCGCGCCTGCTAATGCGATGACTGCACGTGGCGCCATACTGCACGAAGAGGCACTTCCGTCTGACGATAAAAAGTGCTTTACAATACCAATGTACTCAGAACCTATCGTTTAGCTATGCTCATCGATTATAGTTTCTACAAAAAAATATTGTTATAGTGATATAAATAAGGTAAAAGAATTTATGACAAAAAAGTAGAGGCAGGGCTCAACGAAGTATGCGGTAGAGATTGGTTGTCAATTTACTTTTGGTGAACGACCCTCGCCTTATCATCACTACTAAAGACAAAAGAAATATACGATAACCCTGTGGTGAGAGAGGCATTGAATAGAGCGACTTCAGATTTTAATAACCTTATAGGCGAAGAGAATTACGATGCAGGTATTGTCTTTTCTATATACCGTGATAATCGCGGATTGGCGCATTTGGGTGAAATTACAGGAAAACTAAAAGGAGGCTGTATCGCCAATCACGAGTTTTATATCATCCTTCACGAATTAGGACACTTATTAGGCTCCGCACACACCTTTACCATAGGAGGAGCAACCGCTTCTTCTCATACCGAACCCGATAGAGGGAACTCTATTATGAGTTATATCAACGACCCTTATGGCACATATTTCTCACTTCCTTCTATATACACCATCCGCAACCGTACCAATTTGCACGATGCCTATTATAGCGATAAAGCCCGTACACAGTTGGTAGACTTGCCACAGGGACAATATCCCCTACGGTGAAGTTTCTACTAACCGTGCCCCTGTAATCCAGCGTACTACTTTGAAAAAGGAATACAAACTCCCCCAAAACACTTACTTTCAATTCAATATAGAAGCAACCGACCCCGATGGCGACCCACTTCTCTATATGGCACATCAAGCCGATTTTTAATCAGTTTGGCAAAGCGCGTTTCCCTTCTAATCGCCCTACCGAGAGCAATCATATAGAGTTCTATCAGCCCTATAGAAAAATAATAACACTAATGAATGGGAAAAAGTACATTATAAGTTCACAGGAGAAAACAGAAACAGGCGTTTTTACTTTTTGGTTAGGTGTATGCGATGGTAAAAATTGGAGCTTACAAAGACGGAAAACCGCACGTAGTGCTCTATGATGTCTATAAAACCAAAGTAAATATAGTAGGGAGGGACGCCTTTTCAAGATTACTTCTGTAAGCAAAAAGTAGTGCGGGAAAAATACAAACGAGGTAAAAGAAGTTACTATTAATTGGAGTGTAGATAAAAATGTTTTTGACAACGATAGCAAAAGTACGTATCCTCTTTTCAGACGATTATGGAAAAAAACCTATAAATATGTATTAGCCGATGGATTACCCAATAACGGAAAAAGCTACTGTCATTTTTCCCTACACAGCTAAGAGGGTTGAATGGTGGCAATCTCTATGTAGAAGGTATTTTTCAAAATAGAAGTACTCAATCATATCGCTTATGCTGTAAGTAATGAAAAAAACCTTATTTATTAGATATGCACAGCCCTGATATTACCTTTAAAAATTTGCCTGAGCCTGTGATAACTGTTAAAAAAATGCTATTCCCGAAAAAAACCTAACGTTACCGCCGAATCTCATCATTGTGGTGCTAATAAAAAAAGCTGAGGTAACTTTCTCAGAAGAAGACCATACTACCTATTTATTGCGCAAATGGGTAGCAAAAGATAAATGCAACTATTCTGCTACAGCACAACAATTTATCTATTACGAAAAAAGAAGCGCCTACTAAAACCTTACGATTTGTAGCCCCTCTTCCTGAGGATAAACACGTACAATGCCGAGGCGATATCCTGCCAAAGCTGAAGTAAAAAGCAGAGGGTGCCGATAACATTCACATAGACTATGAAGAAGAGTTTGAGAAGGCGACCGTAAGTCTTACAAACTCACTCGCTCTTGGATAGCCTATGCTGATAATGCATTGCCTATTCGGCATACCCAACAAATTTTCCTTAAAGACACTCAAAAACCAGTGCTCTCGTCTTACCCTCCAAGTATGACCGTAAAGAGCGAAAGCCGATGTACCTGTAAAGACAAAAACCTCACTGCAACCGATAATTGTGATGGAACATTACAAGTAGTGTCTAGCCAAAATAGTGAAGACAAAAGACGGTAAAAATAATACGTTATGTGTGGTTCGTAGAAGATAGCGCTCATAACGAAAACCGATTATGAACAAGTAATCACTGTTGATCCTAACGCTCAAAATCCACAACCCCAACCCCAACCACAGCCACAACCTCAACCACAGCCACAACCCCAACCTCAACCTCAACCTCAACCACAGCCCAACCCTCAACCACAACCTCAACCTAACCCCCAGCCTCAACCTAACCCACAACCTCAACCTAACCCACAACCTCAACCTAACCCACAACCCAACTCCCGACCCATCAGCCCCGTCCGACTCGTCCTCCCATCACTTATTATATACAATGGAGTCTCAACATCTAACCCCGAGAACTATTTCAAAATAGAAAATGCTGATACCGATAAACCTATATCAGTACTTATTTTGATGAAATGGGGCTTAAGGTTTATGAAAAATAACTTTTATGGTGAGTATGGCAAAGTCTTTAAAGGCTATCCCAATGTGAAAAATATGAATAAAAAGCATAGCTCTTGCAGGAACTTACTTCTATGTTGTAACCTACTACAAAAAAATGGTGTGTTAGATAAAGGGTTCTTATATGTGAAGTGATTAGCAAATTTATTAATTTGCTTATTAACTAATTTTTGTACCTTTGTCGCCAATATTAAAAATATAAACAATGAAGAAAACCGTATTATTAGCAACAATGACTCTCAGTTTGTTCTCTTGTAAAAAGATGATAACAATGAAACTATTTATAATAATAGCGGTGCTTTCCTAAAAACAATTGTAAAAGAGGAAGTAACCAATAGAGGAACTATAAAAACTACTGAAACTTATAGTTTAACGAACAATAAAAATAACTAGTCTCAGTACAATAAAGAGTGATAGAAGATGGGTCTACTAATACCAATGAAGTCTACAATATTAATTACGAAGGTGATTTGATAAAAAGCATCACCCTAAAAAGCAATTCTCATAGTAATAGAAATTATACTTTTAATTTTTTTATTATAGTGGAAATAACTTACAATCAATTACTCGTAGTGATAATGTTCAAAAAAATTACTTATGAATATGCAAATGGCAAAAGTGGCTACCAAAACAACAGTGAATGGACTGTGATCAAAAAAAGTATTCTTATACTTATGAAACTGGTAAAATCAAAATGATTGCAAGTGATCCTACCCTGGATTCAATGATCGTTTTACTTATACCCTTAACTCTGATGGTACTGTAGCCTCTTTTTGAAAAATAAATTATATAGGCAATGTGCCTAGAGAAAGTACTAGAGGTACTTGCTCTTATCAATACGACAACAAATCTAATCTCTTCCAGCGTGATGTATTTAAGTATTTAGCCGAAATAGAATTGATAAATAACTATAACTATTATGGTGATTATTACAGAGACCCTCTTTTTAAGAATAGGAGCTCATAATATAATTTCTTATACTAAAAAAACTTGGCTGATAATACCTATGCCAATCTATGAGGATTTAGAAAATGCTATTCGCTCTTTTCCATTACCAATGGAACAATGACAATAGCCCTAAGTCAATGGAGTATAAGAAAAACAATAACCACAAAACCAATTACACTTACACTTATTAGAAATTCCTAACTACCGATGTTTATAGATTATCTTCTTTCGGCAGTACTGATGCTTATCACTTTTTGCGATAGGCAGCTCCCTCCACTTTGCCGATTTTCGAGAATATATTCAAAAATCAAAGCCTCTATATTTGGGGCTTTTTCTTGCAGATGGTCTTCCTGCCTATCTGTGCTTTTTATTATTGCGGAATTAATAAACCTTACCCCCGAAGAAAAAAAGTAGGTCTTATCATTGTCTCAATATGTCCTGGCGGAACTACTTCTAACTTTTATCAGTTATCTCATTAAAGCCGATACTGCTTTAGCTGTGGCACTCACTGCTATCAACAGCCTACTCATTCTGCTTACTATTCCACTGCTTTCTAATTGGGCAGTAGCAGCCTTTATGGGGCAGTCATACTGAGGTTTCCTTGCCTATCCTTAATATGGTATGGGAAGTAGCTAAAATTATTATTATTCCAGCTTTGTTGGGTTTATTTTTCAACCGATTTTTTTCCCTAATATATCTCTTAAAATCCGTCTCCCTTTAAAGGTGATCAATACAATATTATTAGGAATTGTGTTTTTTTATCAAATTCTTTGGTGATGAACAATCAGGAGGTAGTGGTATCTCGGTAGACGAAATAATTCGTCTTTTTGCCAGCTACACTATTAATGCATCTCAGCGCAATGATACTCAGTTATTTTATTGCTTTAAAAAAACTTTAAACTTTCAGGCGTACAAGCAACAACTATCAGTATAGAAGTAGGGTTTGCAAAACACAGCTTTAGCTATATTAGTAGCAGGGTACCCTAATCAGCAATACCGATATGACCAAACCAGCCCTTGTCTATGCAATTTTTTTCCTTCTTTACCACTTTTGCTTTTTGCTCTTATCACCATCAGACTAAAAAGATAACAACAACTGATAAATAAAAAAGCGCGATGTTTTTGAATGATAAACATCGCGCTTTCCTTATCTCTTATTTCTTATCTGTTACCTGTTACTTGTTAGCTAATAAATAAATTACCGCCATTCGTATGGCTACCCCATTCTCTACTTGTTGTAAAATAATCGATTGGTCACTATCAGCTACTTCGCTGGTGATTTCTACCCCTCGGTTGATAGGGACCTGGGTGCATAATCACTATTTCTTTGTCAAGACTATCCAATATTTCCTTAGTAAGTCCGTATTGTTGTACATATTCGCGTGTAGAAGGAAAATAACTAATGTCAAACGCTCGTTTTGAATGCGTAACATATTAGCTACATCGCACCAATTCAATGCTTTGCTGAGGTTAGTTTCTACTTTCACATCTAACTCGTGTATATATTTAGGAATGAGTGTTTGAGGCCCGCACACCATCACTTCAGCACCTTGTTTATGGAGGGCAAAAAAATATTAGAAAGTGCTACACGCGAGTGCAATGATATCGCCCTACAATCACTACTTTCTTGCCAGCAACCTCGCCCAAGCGTTCTCGTATGGAATATGAGTCTAAAAGTGCCTGAGTAGGGTGTTCGTGTGCCCCATCACCAGCATTTATAATAGAGGCTTTTACGTGTTGTGATAGAAATACTCCCGCACCAGGGTTAGGGTGGCGCATTACTATCATATCCACTTTCATAGATAAGATATTGTTTACGGTGTCTACTAAGGTTTCTCCTTTGGTTACCGAAGATTGTGAAGCCGAAAAGTTAATCACATCAGCAGAGAGCGTTTTTCTGCCAATTCAAACGATAGGCGGGTGCGTGTACTATTCTCGAAGAAAAGATTAGCAATAGTAATATCGCGCAAATGAAGGCACTTTTTTTAATAGGGCGGTTGATGACCTCCTTAAAGTGGTCGGCAGTTTCAAAAATCAATTGTATATCCTTTTCAGTAATATACTTAATACCCAATAGGTGATTCACACTCAATGCACTCATTTTATATTCTTTTTAAGTGGTTGTGCAAAAGTACAAAATAATTAATAACTGACAGACTTTGATAAATTTATCAAAGTCTTTTTGTTACCTATTACCTAATTTTAGATTACTTCATTAAGGTAAGCTTTGAGCATCCAAATTGTTTTCCTTGTCCAGAGATAAAGTCGCTCATTAGTGAGTTGGTACCTTCATCGCCTATTTCGTCAGAAAAGTTCAACAATTCTCTTTTCTAAAGACAATAGCACACTAAGAGTATCGATTACCAAACGCACAGTTTTATCATCGTCAAAAATATTTTCACCTACAGGTACAGAAGTGTGTTTCACATAGCTTTCGAGAGTGTGGAAAGGCACGCCACCGAGGGTGAGAATACGTTCAGCAATTTCTGTCTACTTGTTCTTGAGCGGTAGTGTAAAGCTCTTCAAATTTCACGTGAAGTTCAAAGAAGCGTTTTCCTTTGATATTCCAGTGTACACCGCGCAAGTTTTGGTAATACGTTTGATAGTTGGCAAACAAATACATTTAGCAAGCCGATTTCTTTTCTACTTTGGCTTTGTCAAGCCCTAAGGTATTTAATTTCATAATGTTGTTATTTTTAATTCTACGCTGCAAAATTACAATAGTTTTATCAAATAAACTATGATTAAATTTAATAGATTTTTCTAATAATGGTATTATGTTTACTTGTAATTTTCTACTTTTTACTTTTCATTCTTTACTTTTTACTTTTTTTATTCACCTATTGGAAATCAACCATTTGTAAAAATCTTATTTTTAATATAAATCCCTTTGTTAATTCAAAACAAAATACTACCTTTGCCTATTATTAACGAAAAGACAAAACGAAAACAATTGCTATTTTATGGATAAGTATTCTTTCTTGAATGCCGCAAGTACGGCTTTTTCGGTGATTTATACGATAAGTATTTAGAAAACCCCCGATGCGGTAGAACCCAGTTGGCGCGCTTTCTTCCAAGGTTTTGATTTTTGCCCAAGAGCAATATGGCACTTCCGTTGAAGAAGCCGTACCAGTAATGGCACAACAAGTAGCGAGCGGCGAGAACCCCTGCCCTTCTCGATAAGGTCAAAAAGAGTTTGCTGTGCTCAACCTCATCAATGGTTATCGCACTTACGGACACTTATTCGCACAAATCAACCCCTACGCCCTCGCGAGCCTTATACCCCTACCTTGGCTATCGAAAACTACGGACTTACATCCGCCGATTTGAATACTACTTTCGATACTGCTCGCGAAATAGGCTTAGCTCCTTCAACTCTTAATACTATTGTAGAAAAACTCCAAACTACCTATTGTAAGTCTATAGGAGTGGAGTTCCAGCACATTCGCAATACCGAAGAACGCAATTGGTTTGTCAAACGATTACAGCAAAAACCATAATACCCCTCAGTTTTCTAAAGAAGAAAAACTCCAAATCCTTCAAAAACTCAACGAAGCGGCTTCTTTTGAGAACTTCCTTCATACTAAATATGTAGGGTCAAAAAACGATTCTCATTAGAGGGGAAATGATAGCCTTGTAGCAGGTCTTGACTTTATGGTTGAAACAGCTGCCGAACAAGGTGTAAAAACACGTCGTACTTGGTATGGCACACCGCGGTCGACTAAATGTATTAGCTAATATATTCCACAAAAATCCACAAGATATCTTTTTCTGAGTTCGATGGCAAAGATTATGAAATGGACGATTGGTTCGATGGCGACGTGAAATACCACTTGGGTATTACCACCCAGCGCAACACCCGCACTGGCAAAAACGGTAGATATGAACTTAGTGCCTCAACCCCTCACACCTCGAAGCTGTAAAATGCACTCGTCGGAGGGATTACCCGCGCCAAACAAGACCGCTATTGTCAAGGAAATATCCGTCAAGCTTTGCCTATACTCATTCACGGTGATGCAGCTGTTGCAGGGGCAGGGTATAGTATACGAAACTGTACAGATGTGCGGCTTGCGTGGCTTTACTAATGGAGGTACTGTTCATATCGTAGTGAACAACCAAGTTGGATTTACTGCTAATTTTTCCGATTCGCGTTCTTCTCTCTACTGACCGATATTGCAAAAATGAACGAATCTCCTGTGCTTCACGTCAATGCCGATGATGCCGAAGCTGTGGTACACGCTTTCATTTTAGCTACCGATTACCGTCAAACCTTTGGCAAAGATGTGTATATCAACCTTTTTGGCTATCGTAAATACGGTCATAACGAGGGTGACGAACCGCGTTTCTCTCAGCCAATAATGTATAAAACCATCAGTAAACACGACAATCCTTTCCATATCTATGCGCAAAAGCTAATAGGGAGGGGATTACCCAACAAACGTATGTTACTGAAATAGAAAATGCTTACAAAGCATATCTCGATACTTGTCTTGAAGCTTCACGCAAAGAACCGCTTACAATATTAAAAACCTTTTATGCAAACAGAATGGCAGGGGCTTTTGAAATCGCTCTCACCTCAGGAAATGCTACAAAAGGTAGATACTTCTATCCCAAAGAAAAAAACTCAATGAAATAGCTGCTGTCCTTACCGAATTGCCTGCCGATAAACCTTTTTATTAATAAAGTGAAAAAGATTATCGCCGATCGTAAAGAGGCGTATGCTAATAACCATATCGATTGGGGAATGGCTGAACTCTTAGCCTATGGATCGCTCCTCACCGAAGGTTTTCGATGTGCGCATCACTGGGGAAGACGTACAACGCGGTACTTTCTCACATCGCCACGCTGTGATCAAAACTGAAGATACTGAAGAAGAAGTATGCTTTTTGCAAGACCTTAAAACTAAACAACTCGCTACGGGTACTTTTCCATATCTATAATTCATTGTTGTCTGAATATGGAGTCTTGGGGTATGAGTATGGCTATGCAATGGCAAGTCCACGCACACTCACAATTTGGGAAGCGCAGTTTGGCGACTTCTCCAATGGCGCTCAAATAATGCTTGATCAGTATGTTTGTTGCGGCGAAGGTAAATGGAAGACTCAGGACGGCATAGTGATATTACTCCCTCACGGTTATGAAGGACAAGGAGCTGAACACTCCTCAGCACGTATAGAACGCTATTTGCAACTCTGTGCCGAAAACAATATGTATGTAACCAATTGTACTACCCCGGCTAACTTCTTCCACCTCTTGCGTCGCCAAATGAAAAAACAAATTTCCGCAAGCCATTAGTGGTATTCACTCCTAAGAGCTTGTTGCGTCACCCACAAGTAATTTCAACCGTCGACGATTTAGCAGCAGGTCATTTCCAAGAAGTGCTCGACGACCCTATCGCCAAAGCCGAAAAAGGTAAAAACGAGTAGTATTCTGTTCAGGTCGTTATTACTACGACCTCTATGCCGAACGTGAAAAAAATTAGGTAGAGACGATGTAGCTTTGGTACGTATTGAGCAGTTGTTCCCATTGCCAGTAGAGCAACTCAAAGCAGTAATTGCCAAATATGCTCACGCTACCGATTTTTGTTTGGGCGCAAGAAGAACCAAGAAATATGGGTGCTTATGGCTATATGTTAATGAATTTTGATTTGGTAAAATGGCGTTATGTAGGTACCCCTGCTTATGCAGCCCCAGCCTCTGGTAGCCACACCCGCGACCGCAAAACGTCACAGCCAAGCCATTGCAGCAGTATTTATCCCGTAGGGGCGAATGGCAATTCGCCTATCCCATCGCTACAACCTTTGTCAAAGTTTTTAATTGCTCGTCGTGCTACGACCTTTGCCAAAGTTGATTAATCTGATAATCAGTCATTTTAGGATGTACTATGTACGGGCGTTTTGCAAACGCCCCCACAAATAGAGCTTTTTGAACGTCAATATGAAAGCAATCATTACATTACTATTGTTGATAACCACTTATGCGCTATCAGCGCAAAAAAACAGTTGACAAAAATTGTGTCACGAGAGCAAAATTCACCCTTGCTCGTGGTGAATGGCGTTTTGATAGATGACGACAAGGCTGCTAGCATCTTTTTAAGTGCAATTAATACTAATGATATTGAGAGTATCAATGTCCTTAAAAGTGCTACTACTCTTCCTACATTATGTAGCAATAGAGCTGAAAATGGAGTAGTTATTATAACTTTAAAGAAAAAGGATATTTCTAAAAAGCCAATTTATCGGGAATAGAAGCTCCTAAAGAAGTTTTTCCTCTGGTTGTTGTCAATGATGTAGAGTTTTCAGATCCTGAAGTAGGAAAAACTTTTAATAGATAATATCAATCTTGAGAAAGTTGATAGAGTTGTAGTATTAAAAGATAAAAAAGCTACTAAAAAATATGGTGAAAAAAAGCTAAAAAAAGGAGTGCTATTAATTACTTTAAAAGGAAAAAAACTGAAAAGTTAGATATATCTCTAATAGAGAAAACACCATAAAAATAGAACCCCTCGTAGGCACGAGCTCGTAAGCTATGCCACAAGTTTTGCAAGGTTTAAATATTAGCCTCAATGAAAACAATTATTATATTCTTGTGTTTATTTATCATCGGAACTGTATCAGCAAAGCGAAAGCCTATTGCAGCTTTGGTTGTATTAGATAGCATTCCTCTTGTAGAGCCTCAACTAAGAGAGCTTGCTTTAAATGTTTTAGACCCTGAAAAAAATTAAAAGTATAAAAGGTATTTACAGGTGCAGAAGCTACTGATAAATATGGTGATTTAGCCAAAGAAGGAGTGATTATAATTGCTTTTTAAGCCCTCAAAAAGAAGGCTTTTGACAAGAAATCTGAAAAGATCTATCATCCACTCTATATATTAGATAGTGTCCCCCTTTTTTGATTTTAAAGTAAAAAGGTGATTTTGGAAAAATATAGATAGACATAGAGTTAAAAAGATAGAAAAACTTGAAACAAAAGCCGCAGCTAAATATGGTGACGCAGCTAAGAATGGAGTAATTAATATTACTCTCAAGCCGCAAAAAGCTAAAAAAACAAAAACCTTAAAGACAAAGAAACTATTTTTTTCTTAGATGATATATCTCTTAAATTAGCACCTCAACCCCTAACACCTGACACCTGATAACTAACACCTAGCAAAAAGATGAGTCGAACTTTTTACATTAAAAATACCCAAGCACCTGAGGAAATGACGCCTCAGCAGTTGCTCAACCTCCAACGTGAGGGATTTACGCAGTATAACATTGATGAAGATGATGAGCATTACTCCCAAGTGATGCATAGCCCTATCAGTGAATGGGGGTGTATGATAATGGGACAAAAAAGGTATTAGCGGTCGCGGTTTTGAAGTCTCTTATGACCCCCGAAACGCAAGAGTATGGAGTGCGTGTGTTCACCCCCAGCACCGAAAAATGATTGGTTAGAGCCATAGAGTTCATTGGCAAAGTAGCCACCGCATTGGCTACCGATGTAGTTGATGAAGAAGGCGAGACCTATGAACCCAATGCTATTACGTACGATTATAGGCACGATATTAACTTTGGCGTCAGATGCTATGAAGATAAAGAAGAAGGTGCTTATATTTTCAGTGTTTATCGCCCTATATGTTTATCTAAGCAAATGATCAACGAACTATTAGAAGCCGAAGATAAAGTAAAAAGCATTTAGTCAGCTCGTAGAAAAACAACTATATGAACACCCCGATGTATATATTGCACACCAGCAGTTTTTTTAGTAACGACAAAGGGGAAGTGATGGGAGTTTACGCCCTTACACAAGGAGTACCCACTATCTTGCCTTATGAATATCCGCCTTTTTATAGATTTAACCCAAGTAAACCTCAGTCAAGACGATGTAAAGTTATGGCGTATCAGTTTGGTTGCCATCAATGGCGATGAAAAACGACCCTAATGCTTATGAAGTACTCGATGGTCTTGATTATAAAACCTTTTTAGAGCGTTTGCCTCAAAACAAAATCCAAAAACTCGACGGTCACTATATGCTTATAACACTCAACCGACGAGAACTCGAAAGCCCTCTCGCAAAATGATAAACAAGAACGAAAGGGCTTGTGTAGCAAAATTGAAAAAAACTTTTTAACAACGAAATAACTAACACCTAAAAAACTATGCTAGAAATGAAAGTCCCTCTCCTGGGGAATCTATCACCGAAGTAGAAATAGCTCGTTGGCTTGTAAAAACGGGAGATTACGTAACTAAAGACCAAGCTGTTGCCGAAGTAGATTCCGATAAGGCAACCCTCGAACTTCCCGCTGAAGCTAGCGGAATTATTACATTGCAAGCCGAAGAAGGCGAAGCTGTAAAAAGTAGGGGCAAGTGGTATGCTTGATCGATACTGAAGCAAAAAGCTCCAGCAGCTGCTTCATCAGCAGCTCCTTCACCATCGCAACCAGTGAAACAAGAGACTCCTGCAGTTCCTACAGCCTCTGCTCCTTCTCCCGTGCAAGTCACTTCCCCAGCGCAACCTACTCCCCCGTGCGGGTCGCACCTGCAGCTCGTAAAATATTAGCCGAGCGCGAGATTCCTGCATCAACAGTAGTAGGTACAGGCAAAGGAGGTCGTATCACCAAAGATGATGCGCTCAAAGCATCTAAACCATCAATGGGTACACCTACTGGTGGTGTGCGTCGTGAAACCCGCGCTAAGATGAGTATGTTGCGCCGTAAAGTAGCCGAACGTTTAGTGAGTGCTAAAAACGAAAACCGCTATGCTCACCACTTTCAACGAGGTCGATATGACGGCTATCTACCAGTTGCGCAATGAATATAAGGACGCTTTCAAAGAACGTCATAATGTGGGGCTCGGCTTTATGTCATTCTTCACTTTGGCAGTAGTACGCGCCCTTAAACTCTTCCCCGATGTCAATTCAATGATCGATGGTCAAGACAAAGTTACTTACGATTTCTGCGATATCTCTATCGCCGTATCAGAACTAAAGGCTTGATGGTACCTGTGATTCGCAATGCCGAAAACCTCTCTTTCCGAGGTGTAGAAGCCGAGGTAAAACGTTTAGCAACCCGCGCTCGTGACGGACAAATTACGGTAGACGAAATGACTGGAGGTACCTTCACCATTACCAATGGAGGAGTATTTGGTTCTATGTTGTCTACACCTATTATCAATCCGCCACAATCCGGTATTTTAGGTATGCACAACATCGTCGATCGCCCTATCGTGCGCAATGGTCAAATAGTAATTGCCCCTGTGATGTACGTCGCCCTTTCTTACGACCACCGCATCATCGACGGACGTGAATCAGTAGGATTTTTTTAGTAGCTGTAAAAAGAAGCTCTCGAAAATCCTGTAGAAATTCTAATGAATGGCAATCCTAAACAAGCCCTTGAACTCTAATACTTAGAAGCTAATAAATAAGAGGTAAAAGATAATAAACTTTTTATCTTTTTACCTCTTTTATTTTTCCCCTGCTAATACCTAACTTCTACCCCCTTCCTTATAAGCGTTAATTTTCTGTTAAAAATTTCCCCTCGTCTTTCTGTGTAAAAAATAATATCGTATTTTTGCGCGTGAAACCCTAATTGTGTCGATTTCTACACAGTTTTATTTTTCAGTAATTAGCATTTTTAGAAGAAAATATTCATAATCATTATGAAAAGTTTTATACTATTACAATGTTTCTTTTTAGGGACTATAGTTAAATTGGTTTGCCCAAGATGTATCATTCAATCCTCCTTTTTCAACAGACGGTAAAAGGGGATATGATAGTTGTAGGTAACTCTATATTGAATATAGGGAGTTATCCAGCCAATACACCTTATGTTGGTTCATATGGGCACAATGCACGTATAGATCTTAATTATATAGATGTAGATGGCGATAACAGTACATTTAATTCTAGTTCAGCCAATGTGGTTGAGCCATCATCTACTTGTGCTAAAAAGTAGTAAAAGCCTATTTATATTGGGCGGCAGCCTATACAGAAGAGCGAGTAATCAATCAGAGTAATCCTTCTTTAGAAAAGGCGAAGTTTAAAAAAATGTAAAATTTAAGGTGGGATCAGGAGCTTATCATGATCTTACAGGGACTGTAATATATGATGGTGGTCATGAGGTAAGTTCTACATTAGGGAGGAATACATGCTCAAAAAGCCTATGTATATCGAGCAGAGGTAACAAATTTACTTTCTAGTATTGGAGGTATTTATACAGTAGGGAATATTCAAGCGCCCTCTATGGTAAAGAAAAATAGTGGGGTAGGTTATGCAGCAGGTTGGACACTAGTAATAGTATATGAAGATTTAGCTCATGAGAGTCGTAATATATCCTTGTTTAATGGTTTTTCAGTAGTAAGGAATGGTCGTAATCCCAATATTAATATATCAGGATTTAAAAACAGTACCTTCAGGTCCAGTAAAAAGCCAAGATAGGTTTTGCAGCTTTAGAAGGTGAATTAGGGATAGCAGGCGATCAATTGTATATCAATGGCAAAAAGCTTACTTCAGTACCAGATAGAGATGGAGATAATTTTTAATAGTAAGGTAACAAATGAAGGAGGGAGAATCTTAACAGAACCCCAGCATCAACGAATTTATTAGGATTTGATATAGGTATTTTTAATTTGCCAAACAACTCTAAAGATATTTTTAGGAATAATGCAACTACAGCTACTATTAGTCCTAAGACAGTACAAGATTCATATTATCCGTTTTTCTTTGCTTTCAATGTAGAGGTTATTTCACCTCATGTAGTAATAGAGAAGCGGGTATTCAATGCTGCAAATCAAGATGTGACCAATGCAACTACAGTACCATTTTGGATCTTCACTTCGCTATAAAATACGCTTTAGAAACACAGGGAATGACAATGCTAAAGATTTAGTAATCACCGATGTATTTCCATCTAGTTTACAAAATAAAAGTAACGGGTATCAATGTGCCATCAGGTGTTAATGTAACGGCCTACAACCCAGCTACTCGCGAAATAAAAATTCCAAGTACCCAATAATTTAGTACAAAAAAAGGTAGTGCTTGGCAAGAAATCTCCTTTGGAGTACAAGTAGCCAATAGCTGTGATGATTGGCGCGACCCTTGTGCCAATGTAATAGAGAATAGTGCCTCGGCTACCTACAATGGAGTAGAGAACCCTACAGCCGAAGGATTTACCGCTAAGAGTTTTCCACAAACAACCTCTTGCGACTCAGGAACGGCAGCCCCCACCCTCTTCACAGTGGCTACCGATTTTTAGTCAATGTGCATACAAGGAAACCATCACCCTTTGTCAAGCCAATGCATTGCTTTACAGCCGCCGAAGGATTTGACAGTTATAAATGGGAAAAAATCGAAGGTACGAATAAAGGTCAAAAAGGCACCTCACGAACTCTTACAGTCTCAGAAGCAGGCACCTATAAGGTAACAAAGGTCAAAACAGGTTGTTCTACAATGTATGAAATCTACGAGGTAAAACCTAATCCTGTTGAAAGCGATCATCCTATTCATAAGATGATTGAGAATAGACAAATAAATGGAGAGTTATATATATGTCCAGATACAGGGTCAGTATTATCCACAGTTATATTTGTGTGGCGCTAATGCCTCTATCAATTTAAGAGTGAATGTTTCCAATGCAATAAACTTTGTTTGGCAGAAGAAAGGCAATTGCAACACAGCCGAAAGCAATCGTTTTAAAGAATGTCCACCAAGTCTTGAAGTGTACAATTGTAATTGGACAGATGTACATACAACAAATGGCACTACTACCCAACACTTATTCAATCAAGAGGGAGACTATCGTTTAGTAGTCACTTATAGTAATGGCTCAGGTAATTGTGTGGTATATTATTATTTCAAGATAACCAAGAACAATTTATCACCTAAGGCAGAAGTAACAGATATAGTATGTACAACAAAAGGTCGTATAACCATCAAAGATGTACCAGCAACAGGTTATCAATATGCTTTGTTACAAGGTACAACAACAATTACTAATTACCAAAAAACAATCCATATTTTGACATAAATAGTCAAGGGACTTATAGAGTTTTAGTCAAACAAACAGTTACAAAAACCACTACAGTTCCTTGTGTATTTGAGATAGATGGATTATATGTAAAGAAACGCGATCCTCAACTCAAAGTTACGGTTACGCCTATGGCATGTGCTAATAATAAAGGTAGCATGCGCATAGAACTCACCGATGCACCTTATATTCCTTATAGTATAGTAATCCGTACCAACAACTCAAAGTGGAGGGACAGTAACAAAAAGTTACTTCAGCATCATTGGTAGAGTTTACAAACTACTTCAATGCAGGTAGATATCATAAGTTTAGAAAACACCTATGGATGTAATGTAGCACAAACAGTAGAGATAAAAAGATAACCGAGTTAAAAGCTGTAGCTACAGTGCTCTCACCAATAATGTGTGGTACAGGGGTAATACGAGTTACAGCAAGCGGTGGAACTAAAGGCAATACCTACCAGTTTACTCGTGATGGTGCGACATATTATAACAATTTCACAGGAGATTACTATGATTTTACGGTAACTTCTCCAGGTACTTATAACTTTACTGTAGTAGATCAGAACAACTGTACAGCCCAATCTTCAGTATCTATACAAACACTACCGGCTCCTACTTTCACAATTACTGATGCCCTTACCAATTGTGGAGCAAATGCTAAAATTACTTTTAGTGAACCACAAAGTACAGTGAGTTATACCTATGAATATAGTATAGATGATATTACTTTCCAGTCGGGACGCGAGTTTATCAATCTTATGCCAGGAGGAATATATACCCCTACCTTGCGTTATAAATATGGTACTACAGCTTCTTGTACTATAATATCTACTCGCACAATGCGTACCGCTATCGCAGGAAGTCTTATTGCTTCAGCAGGAATAGAAAGGTTAGTAGGGTGTGGTACAGGTACTAATGAAGATAAAGCTTTGGTGCGCTTTTCTAATGTACAAGGAGGTCAAGAACCTTATTTGTATAATTTTGGAGATGGGGTATGGACAACCACTCGTGAACGTTGGTTAACTCCGGCACCCTACAATCTATCAGTAAAAGATGCTATTGATTGTGCCCGTACTAATTTGAATGTTGTCGTTCCTAATAAAATTACAGAACCTATTTTTACCCCTTTAATTAGTTATGATTGTTTAGGGAAAGGAACAGTTACTGTTGCTAATAATAAAAGGTACTTATACCTATACATATGAGTTAGATGGAGTCCCTAAAAATAATAATGTTTTTCAAACCTTACACCAGGTATACACACAATTACAATTAAATATGCTGATACTAATCCCCCAACTAAAAAAATGTCCTCTTCTTAGAAGACTTTTGGTGAAGGTAACGATCATCTTAAAACTCCTTACATAAATGGTGTGTATTTCTTCGAACCTCAAGATGGTGGTACAGTTCTTTATAATGGGAATGGAGGCACCAAAAACACAACCGGCTGGTAGTTTTTGGCAAAAATATAAATGATGGAGAATATGCTGTTACTAATAGAATGAATCCTAGCATCTTTCTAAATCCTGTAGACCATACTAAGAAAAACAAATGGACGTATTTTGTTTGTTAATATTGGTAATTCTGCAGGTATTGCTGGTATTTTTGTACCAACGTAAAATGGTTGATATCATTCCAAATAAGCCTATACGCTTCTCAGTAGCATTCTATAACTTAAATGGAGGCAATGGTGTAACAACAAATAGTACAGACCCTATTATTCGTTTAGAACTTTATAAAAAGTGAGGGCTGATATATTACTAGGTTCTTCCAAAGCTTTGGCCTTTAATCACATAGGAAATATACCTGGACATAAAGATGCAAATGACTGGAAAAGAATATAATGTAGAATTAAACCCTGGTAATAATACCACTCTTTATGCAGTAGTACGTTCTTATAGTGATGTAATTGGTGGTAACGACTTAGCTATAGATGATATTTATCTCTACCAAGAACCTGAATCTTGCGGTTTTACCCATACACTTACCATAAACATAGATAATAACAAAGCCTTTGGAGTAGATCCAGCAACAGAAAAGGTTATTCAACCTAAGTGTTTTGGTCAGTTAGGAGAATATCAAAGTTACATTAAAGAATGCTTCCTCTACTTATTATGTAAGTAAAGATGGAGGAGCATTTGTAGCCACGACAGGCAATCCTTTTCAGATGGACTAATTTAAATGGAGGAGCGCATACAGTTAAAATTCGTGCAGAGCAAAAACAATGCCAATTGCGAGGTAACTCGTAACTTTACCATTACAGTACCTTCTGATCTTACAGTTACTGCGGGTAATGTAATTTTAGGATGTAACGGAACGACCAATATCACAGCCACAGCAACAGGAGGTACAGGGACCAAACAGTTCTCATTGCGAAAAGGAGCTACAGTTCTTTTTGGTTATCAAAAACTCACCAGTCTTTTCAGTAACCCAAATTGGCAGCTATACAGTATATGTACGAGATGCTAATAATTGTGATACGACTGTCAATGTGTTGAGTGCACCCTACCCTTACCCTTACAGCTACGACCAATGCGACCAATAATAACTATTGTTTGCAATCAGGAGTTCAAGGGAAAAGTAGAGGTGAGGTACACACCCTCAGATAATACGATTACTGCACCTTATGTATTCCAGCACAATGGAGTAACAAAATCGACACAAAAATACACCTACTTATATATTTAACAATTTAAATGTAGGGATCCATACCTTCACCGTCACAGATAAATACGGTTGTAGGGGCTACCTATAGAGCCGAAATCAAAGCCCCCTATCTATAGATGGAGGAATAGGAGCAACAATAGTAAAAGATATAACTTGACACACCACCTACCCATCAAGGCAAGATATCCTTGAAGGTAAAAAGATGGTTATGCGCCGTATCGCTATATAGTGAAGAGAGCAGGCACAGTAGTCCAAACAATTCAAAATGTAGTAGGCAATACAGCTATTTACGAAACAGCTACCCCAGGGGTTTATACAATAGAGGTTAGCGATAGCAAAAGGCTGTGTTATTACAGGGAGCAGGGTACATTGGTAGCCGCAGTAGCTCCTACAGTAACCATAACCACTACATCAATAGGCTGTTATGGAGCGAACAACGGAACTATCTCTCTAACAATTGTGGGAGGTAAGGCTCCCTTATAAGGTATTTTTTTAGATACAGTAGATAAAGGAAGTCAACTTGTATTTACAAATTTAGCTGCTAAGAACTACATAGTAGAAGTAGTCGATGCTAATAATTGTAAGACTACTCAAAACGTAACAATTTCTCAACCAGCCAATCCATTACAAGCTTTTTGCAGGGGTATCACAACTTATAGGTTGTGGAACAGGGACAAACAAGGATAAAGCAGAAGTAAGTATTACCAATCCGAGTGGAGGAACTGCACCTTATCAGTACAAATTTACAGGTAACTACAGCAATCTCAATAAAGGTTGGTTGCCAGCGAGGCGTTCATACGGTATATGTGAAAGATGTTAATAATTGTGAATTAAGCACTTACAGTTACAGTTACAGCTAAAATACCAGAATCTACAGCAACCACTTATACAGTTACAAATTACGATTGTACAGGTAAAGGGACAGTAGTATTTACAGGAGTGCCTAATAACTACAATTATACTTTTGAGATAGATGGCAAAACAGCTACAGGCACTACAGCAACTATAACAGGCCTAGCTCCAGGTAGCTATACAGTAACGATTAGATATAAAGATGCCAATCCGCCAGCTTCAAGTATATTGATCCAAGATGATTTTTGGTATTGGAGAAGATACTTGTAGTACTAATGTATCCCCTCAAATACAATGCGGTCCTGGTTTACCACCAACGTCAGGGCGCTATGTGATAGGTTCTAATAGCTCAGTATTTATACAATCACACCAAATGTATTGGTCAAATGCTAATGACCACACAAATCCTACCAACAATAAGTCAAGAATGTTGCTAATTGATATTGGGAATGTAGGTAATGGGGATGTATTATATCATAAAACAGTAAATATAAATGCTAATCGCAAAGATTAAGTATAAAATGTTTGTGATGAATCTTGAAAAAGTAGGAATGGGGAGGAGCTTTGCCAGATATTAAGATTCGTTTGGTGATCCTATTACTAACTGCACAGATAGGGCCAAGAGCAAGATTATGGCACTATTGCAAGATCATCGCATCCTAATGATTGCATAGATTCTCTGGCAGAACTCAATCCAGGAAATATCACCCAAGTACGTATTGAAATACGCACTAAGAGTTGGGCAGGGAGTAGGCTGTGATATGGCAGTAGATGATATTTTTGTATATCAAGAGCCTGAATCATGACGAACAAGAGATCACAAAACAAGTAATAGTTCCTACAGGGGAATGAGTTCAAGGCTAGTGTAGTGAGTCAAACCAATGCTTCTTGTAGGGGCGGAGAAGGGAAGGCGACCTTTAAGATAGAAATTTAGGAGGTTCAGGTTATCAAATATTAGGGGTTAATGGAGGAGTTCGCTCAGGAGTAGGTTATAGCACAGCGATTACCACACCAACCTTTGAGGTAGATAATTTTGAAGTAGGTATCAACACGATAACCATCAACAATCGCACTTGTTCAATAGTTCGTACAGTAACCATTACCGAGCCCGATCAGCTTACACTCACAGCTACCGTTAGTGAGCCAGCGAAATGTTCAAACAACAATAAGGCACGAGTAACGCTTACGGCAGGCGGAGGTACGCCACCTTATAAATACTACTATCAGGTTCATACACAAGTTCAAACCAGCAATATATTCACCGATGTATTGCCAGGCACACCTACTTTTTATAGTAGAAGATAAGAATGGTTGTGTGGTAGCTTTTACAAGGTGCATTTGTAGTAGCTACACCAACAGCAATAACATTAACGACATCAGTAACTACTTGTTATTCTAACAATAGTGATGGAGAGATAGGAGTTAAGATCAACAGTGGCAATGGCAGCTACAAAGTAAGATTGAATCAGAATGCTGCTATAAGTTTAGCAGCAGGGAGCTACGACCCACACATTACAGGTCTTACCCAAGGCACATCTACAGTCTTACCGTTACCGATGGTTATGGTTGTAGTACCTCTACTCAAGTACGCATTTACCCATCACTGAATAGTACGGTAAGGGTAACCCATCAAAAGTAGTTGTAATACTAGTGCTAAGATAGAGGTGATAGCCTCAGGAGGAGCTGGAATAGGTCAAATAGAATATGCTTATAAATTAGGCAATGCAGTTCCAATTAGTACAGACTATAATACTGTAGATACGAGCAAAGTGATTCCACAGTTCGCTACAGCCGTACAAACTTGGACCGTTTATGTACGTTCAGCCGGTTGCGTGAAAACGCATCAAGTAGTGATAAAGAAAGCGAGATGATGTAACCTTTACAGCAGCGACAGTAACGCCTACTTGTCAAGGTTCAGCCACAGGAAATATAATATTGAAAGACATCAAAGGCGATGGTAACTCAAGGTAAGTTATGGTAATGCAGGCACACCAGTGATAGCCACTTATGCAGGTATAACAACCAATACTTATACAATCAGCAATATTGTAGCAGGCGTTTACTCAGTAACGGTAACCGATAAATACGGCTGTAATGCGACTCAAAGTGTTACTTTTAGCCGATATGCCAGCCCTTACAGCGACGATTACCTTATCAGCAACAGTAGGGTGATTGTCTATCAATAGGTTCAGCAGCTACTCTTACCCTTACGATGGGTAATGACGCTTGGGACCTCCTACCGAGCAGGTGGTAACCAGATATACTATGATATTAACAATAGTAATACTTGGCATCTAATGCCAAACAACCCGCATTACATACTTCCTTTATCAGGGGTAACCGAGCCAGGCAAAAACAGTACAAATTCGTTTTGCAACGCGTCCCTGAGTGCTACAGCACCTAATGTATGTAGTACAGCAGCGACGGCTTATGTAGTGCCACTTCCGTTAGGGGCATTGGTGTAACTACCGATATCGATAGGTTCGCTTATAACTGTACAGCCGCAGGAACACAGTACTTTTACAGCTACGGTAACCATAGATCCATCGGTAGGGAAGAGCACCATTCCAATTCAATGTAAATGGAGGGGCTTATGAACCAGTATCAGCTACTTATTCACGTACTTACGTATTTATGGGCTTAGTGGTAGGTCGTACTTATACTTTTTGGGAGTAAAAAGACGCTAATGGTTGTGAGAGTCAATATACAGGAGATATCTATGCCAATGTAGCCACACCAGCGATGACGGCAACATTAATAGCCAATCCAGCTTGTAATGGTCAAATGGGTCAAGCAACGATTAGAATCCATCGAAGCGCTGATTATACAGGTACTACTACGGGCACTACTTTTAATTGGGCGATATACGAAAAAAACAAGCAGGTTTACTTCCAGGTATTCCAACACCACACGCAGGTACAGCGGTGATGCCAGGAGCAGGACAAGATGCTACAATCCTGCAGGGCCTTTACGCTTTAACACCTAATAAAACTTACTATGTGATAGTAAAAAGAAGGTACTAATTGTGAGTGGGGTGGTAGAGATCTTCACATCAGAGAGTTAGCTACACTTTCAGCCACAGTAGCACAAAGTGCAACGATCACTTGTGATAACGATGGAGTTTTAGAGGTACAAAAATCCTACTGGAGGCGGAGGAACTTACACCCTATAAAGTAACTCCAATAACACCGGGAGTAACTTTTGGTGCCCCAATAGTAACAGGCACCTCTAGAGTACAGATAATCAAAGATAATATTGTGGCACCATCAATGCCAAAATATCCTAATGGAGCTTATAGTTTCCAAGTGAAATTAGAAATGGAAGACCAATATGGTTGTTCAGCTAATTTAGGTAACTATACCTTTATGGTAACTACCATCGCCAGATATAGCAAAAACAACCATCTTAGGTTGTGCCGATGGTCAGTACACACTCACTATTGAGCCACAAGTCAAAAATAGGGGCGGTGGGAGCAGTTGCAACAGGAGCAGAACTCAATGGTTATGAATACTCAATAGATGGAGGCTTAGATTACCAAAACAGCAATGTATTTGCAAACTTGGTAGCAGGCGCGTACGATGACAAATCCGCGATAAATCTACAGGATGTATCGCAACCAAAAACAGTGACTATTACCAATGCATTGGAGGCAGATATCTCCTTAAGCACACCATTGAGTTGTGCGGGAGCTGCAGCAGTAATCACTGTAAAAGTAGACAATGGTTCAGGCGACTATGAATATAGTTATACAAGTCCAGGGAGGCGTTACAATAAGCCCTACTACGATTGCACAAACAGCAGGAGAGTATAAAACGACCTTCAATGTAACGACTGTAGGTGTGTATACGATAACCGTTAAGGACAATAATGCGTCAGGTAACTGTGGTAGTTATACTAAGACAATAACTGTACGAGCAGCCGAGCAGCCAGAGATTACCACATCGGTAAGAACAGTAACGATGTTCAGGGCGGTAACGATGGAGTGATATACCTTGCCGAGGTCAATACCACCTCAGTAGGAGCATTCTCTTATGCAGTACAAAGGGTCCAACAGGGCAGTACCAGCAACCCTCTATTGTCAATAGAGTAAGTAAGAGGCTAGCTGCGGGAGTTTATACCATTACAGTAACATCAGCTAACGGCTGTACCAATGTTTATACAGCGACAGTGAAAGAGCCTACAGCTCTAACTATAAGTAAAACACTTATAGAGAACACTAAGCAAGAGTTCAGTTGTGGTTTCTCAGGCGGTGTAGAACAAGCACAGATAAGAGTACCCAATGGAGCGATACAAGGCGGAATAGGTCCATATGCTATAGAGTACTTGTATGGTACGGTTTCAGGAACAGGCGATAGCTTTACAGTAGGTAATATAGCAGGAGGAACAATAACCATCACCGCTGTTGATGCCAATGGATGTAGCACCCAAAACCTCAGTGGTGATCAAACCGTTCGAATCCTTCGATGTTGATAAGATCGACTTTGCGGTAACCACTACGGGAACTTGTAACGCGAGTGAAACCATTACCATTAGCGCTAAACAAAGTTCAGGAGCACCATTTACAGGTCAGTTGTTGTACTACTAGGCGCAACCCATCGCTCTTGCGGGGAGTTATCACCCAACAACAGGAGGCTGGCAAACAAGCAAAGCTAGCTTTTACTATAGCACCTAGTCAACACCTATACATTCTGGGTAGCTAATAAAGTTACAGGTTGTATAGCCAGCAAGTTGTACATCTCGCCTAATCCAAACAACTTTTAGCATAGTAAACCCACAAGTGAAGAATGTAGGTTGTAAAGGTGCAAACAATGGAACAGCTACCTTTACCCTTAGCAATACAGTAAATGGTCACGCTTTATAATGTAACGGTGAGCCCATCAGCAGGAACCATAACCCCTGCGGCACCATTTGCAGCAACGGAACAACAGCTACCTTCAACATAGCAGGTTTAGCACCAAATACCTATACAGTAACAGTAAAAGACAATAATACAGCTTAGCCGAACAAACCTATAGCTTCAAGATAGAAGAGCCAACAGCGGTTATTACAGCAAGTGTTACTGTACATCAAGCCACCCTAGTGCAGTGCACCTACTTACAATAGTGGAGAGATAGCCATAGAGAATGTAACAGGAGGTTGGGGTACTTATCAGTACTATATAGGTCAAGCAGCCGTAGGTTTAGAAGTGTGGACAAATACAAGTGTACGCACAGGCTTAACCCCAGGAACTTATAGAGTATTGGTAAAGACAACAATGGTTGTGCTACAACACTTAGCAATACGGTAACGATAGCTACGCCAACAACTATCAGTGGTACACTTACGGTAACCAATGCGAACTGTACTAATGGTACGGGCGCTATAGTGTGAGAAGTGTAACGGGAGGTGAAGGAGCGAACTACTTTGTATCAACTCATCAAAGATGGAGTGGCTCAAGGCGGAGCTCAAACCAGCACCGAGTTCCAAAAACTTAAGTGCAGGTACTTATCAAGTAGCCATCTCCGATTCTTGGGGTTGTACCACCACACTCACTCAATCAGTAACCTTGTACGAACCGGTAGAAGGAGGTAGGCGTACGCTTTATCAAGCAAGTAACTTGTACACTATCTCCAGTTACGGGTGCGACAGTTAGCGTCACTTATACAGGAGGTAACTCACCAAGTTTGCGTTATACCCTTAAGAACACAGCAACAGGAGTAAGTAGTGTATCCACCACCAATGGATTTACTAATATACCAGCAGGTAATTATGAAGTATCGGTATACGATGTGGCAACAGGTTGTCCTACCCAAACATACACCTTTGATGTAACCGATGCAGCAACAGTAGCTTTCACTCACACCACTACAGCAGTAAGCTGTAATGGCAGTAGTGATGGTAAGCTAAAAATTACCATACCAGGTAGCCAAACGCAAACTGATTATCAAATTAATATAGTAGGAATAGGATTCACGCGTAGCGAAAACGGTCAATACTACCCTAAAGATATAGAATTTGAAGGAATGCCAGTAGGCTCATATACAGTAACGCTCACCTCTTCGCGTAACTGTACAGCTACTCAAACGATAATTATAGGTGCACCAGCAGCCTTGATAGTGAGCAACACCACCACGGTAACTACCCACTATAAGTGTGATACTGATAACAATGCCCAACAAGCGATTATCTCGGCAGTAGCCCAAGGTGGTACACAACCTTATAAGTACAACTATCAAGTATTTGATGGTATAAGCACCACCACATCAGGCTGGATAAACAGCAGTGTATACAGTCTTACCAGTGCAGGTAGTGCTACCCAAACAGTGATAGTGAATGTAGAGGATGCCAATGGTTTGTAGAGCAGTCTATACCCCAATGGTAGTACCACCACTACAACGCATCAGCGCGGTGAATGCTACCCGTATATCAACCTTGAGTTGTAACCAATCCGAAACAGTGAACTTCACTATAGTAGGAGGTAAGAACTTAGGTTATATAGTAGAGGTAACAGCCAATGGTAGTGTGGCAACACCAACACCATCAACACAAACCCTTACAGCAGGAACCAATGTAGCAACGGTACACTTCAATGCAGCAGGTTACTACACTATTAGTAAACCGATAGAGATACAGATTGTTATGCAACAGTATCTTATACAGTAAATGAGTTTAGATCGATGGAAGTAAGTGCAGCACAAAGCAAGCCAGTGAGCTGTATGGGCGATAGCAATGGAGAAATCACAGTAACTTTCAGTGGTTACCAAGGCGCGATATCTTACCAAGCCTATGCAGTGAGTCCAGTACTTAGCCCAGTGGGTACATTACAAACTCAAATAGGCAGTCCCGATGCAGTACGTCGAGCAGTGATCAGTGGTTTGCCAAAAAGGTAGCTATGTGGTAAGAATGACCCAAACCGATGCTCCTAATTGTACGGTAACCAGCACAGAGGTAATGATCTCGAGCCAACCACAGCCCTTACAGCTTCAGTAACAGTAACTGATCGCATCAAGTGTGGAATAGGTCAAACAGGAGCCTTTAAAGTAGAGGCCACAGGAGGCTGGAGCAACTACGAGTATCGTTTTGTCTCACAATGGCGTGCAGCCCATCCAGTATATGGAACCTATACAAGCACCTCACTTTTCGAAGGCCTCATCCACAGGAACCTATCAGTAGAGGTAAAAAAGATGAAAATGGTTGTGCAACAGTTGTAACTCAAGTGATGAGTGCCCCAGCACTCATAGATGCAACTCGTAACAGCAACCCTATGTAAATTGCTTTAGCGATCGTACAGGAGTTGTGAAGTACAAAGCATTACAGGAGGTAGTGGTAATTATGTATATGAATTAAAAGAAAAAGGCGCAGCTATCGTAAAAGGCGCACAAACCGATACCACATTCACAGGATTAGATGCACGTGAATATGTGTTAATAATCACCGATGGTTGGGGATGTGAAGCCCAAATAGAAGTAGAGGTTACCGAACCCGCCGAACTTAATATAGTAGCCAGCATAGCCAGTCCGCTTACTTGTAATACCCCAGCTACTATATCGCTTGTAGCAACGGGAGGCACAGGAGCTTATACTTACTATCAAGTAAAAGGCGGAGCAACCACAATAGTGGGAAGTAGCGTTACGGTCAATGCTGCGCAGATGTAGGCGACTACGAGTTCTATGTAAAAGATGCTAATGGCTGTAGCTCTAAAGCATCTAATAAGATCACCATAGCCACTTTAGAAACCCCTAGCCTTGCACATAAACACCGATGATGCCTCTGTGAAGTGTAACGGAGGAAAGTTCAGCACGCATTACCTCTCGGCAACCGGCGCTTTGGGTAACTACCAGTACAAGTTATATAAAGGCGGAGTTGCACAAACAGTATCAGCTACTCAAGTAAACGCCACCGACTGGGCATTCTCAGGCTTAGCGAGCGACACTTACCAAATAGAGGTAACCAGCGTAGATTGCGTGCAAACAGCTACAGTTAATATAGGTGAATCACCAGCCTTTATAGTAGCAACAGCTACAACCGATATCAGTTGTAACACAATGCGCGATGGAACTATCTCTATAACAGTAACAGGAGGAGCAGGCGATATACAATACGCTATCAGCCCACGATTAGATCGATTTGTATCCGAAGGTTATTTCACACGACTATCCCGAGGAGAGTACATAGTTAGAGCACAAGATAAGAATGGTTGTTTTGTAGACGAAATCTTCAAGATCAACGAACCTGATGTATTGAATGCAGTAATCGACAAGCAAACCGATGAGATATGCTATGGAGCAGGGTGATGGAACCGTTTCAATTACCATTACAGGAGGGACTCCAATCTTACAGTACCTCAATAGACGATGGAGCTTGGACAGTAGGTAAGACCTTGTATAGGTTTATCGGTAGGTACACACCATCACGGTGAAAGATGCACGTTCTTGTACAATACAAGTATCAGTAGAGATCAAATCAGGAGTAGATTTGCAACCTACCGCTACGGTAACTTATGGCTGTGGCAATAATATAGTTGTCAATACTATCGACGCTACGGTAAATGCAAGTTATACAGGCGCAGTAAGCTTTAGTTTAGATGGTGCCGCACCAGTGATCCCAGGAAGGTTTACAGGAGTAACACCAGGAGTTCATAGTATTACCTTTGCTCACCTGAATGGTTGTACCACAACCCTTACAGTCAATGTAACTGCTTACAATAGTCTTACAGCCACCACGGCAACAAAAACCGATATGAGCTGTTATGGAGTAAATGATGGAACGATTACTTTTTGCGGTAAGTGGAGCGACCAATAGCTATACATATACCATTACCCCAGAGGCAGGCACGTTCGATGCCGCAAATAGCCAATATACAGACTTATCGGCAGGTACTTACGTAGTCAAAAGTAAGATCTAATGGAGAGATCAATTGTGAGTTAGAACACAGTTTCACCATTATAGAGCCCGATTTGTTACAAGCTAGAGCCTCTACAGTATCCGAAACCTGCTATGGATTAAGCGATGGTCAGTTGATCTTCAGTATTCAAGGTGGTAGGGGCCCCTTATAGTTATACGCTCAAATCAGCCTCAGGAGCAACGGTCAATATAGGAACCATAGCTACTGCAGGAGCAGTAAGCACCATAACAAACGTAGTAGGTGATTACATCTTAGAATATACCGATGGTCAGTGTCCACAATCCTTGCAGATAACAGTGCCATCAGCACTAATCTAGATATTGTAGATGTTAAAGAACAGTTTAATTGTTCAGTAGTATCAACAACCTACACAACCAGCTATTTGCGTGTAGAGTTCTCACAAGCTGATGATAAACTCACCTCTAGCAATACCCTCTACTCAGTAGATGGAGGAGTTCAAAAACATCCATTCAATAGATTTGATGGTAAGATGGTTATACCGATAATATATCAGCAGGACAATACACACTTACGGTATATTACTACTCAAATGTACCAGGAGCGCCACTCTGTGAACAAACTTGGGGTAGCACAGTGAGTCTAACACGTTATCGCGGTCTAGAACTCAAGGACATCAGTGATCCAAGAGCTATCAATAAGATAAAAGTTCAAGCAGTAGGCGGCAACTCATCAAGTTATAATTATACGTTCAATGGATATCAAGATGGCAGCAATGAGTATATGTTGCGATCTACCGACCCAACAACTCGAGTAGTAGGTAGAAAAGCTTACAAAACGGTAGTAGTAGAGGTAGTAGATGCTAATGGATGTAGTTCAACGCTCACCATAGAGAAAGAGTATATGAAGTCAGTACCACCAGATTTCTTTACCCCTAATGGTGACGGACAAAAACGATGGCTGGGATCCAGATGAGATATCGTAGTTATCCTAAATTAACAGTAGATATCTACGATCGTTACGGACGCTATATCACTAGTTTGCGTTCAGGCGAAACTTGGGATGGTCGTTATAACGGCAAAGAATTACCAACAGGTGATTATTGGTACATCCTTAAAAACCCACGAAGAAGGTGAAGACGACCAAGAATATATGGGTCACTTCAACCTCTATCGAGCAGCCGATTAAAAAAATATTTACTCAAATAATTAATGCAAAACTCCTGATAGAATCTAATTCATCAGGGAGTTTTTCTCATCCTCCTTCGGTAATAAATTTTTGTTAATTCACAAATTATTACTAAATTTGCACCCTTGATTCGATAATAAAATTATGGCAGAAGAATTAGATAACGAACAATTAAATCCTGCTGACTATTCAGCGGATAATATCCAATCCCTCGAAGGGGATGGAACACGTGCGTATGCGCCCCTCTATGTACATCGGTGATGTAGACTCGCGGTTTGCACCACCTTGTTTATGAGGTGCTTGATAACTCTATCGACGAAGCTCTTGCCGGTTATTGCGATACAATTTTCGGTAACTATCAACGAAGATAATTCCATTACAGTAGAAGATAATGGTCGTGGTATCCCCCGTTGATATACACAAAAGGAAGGTGTTTCTGCCCTCCAAGTGGTAATGACCAAAAATCGGTGCAGGTGGTAAATTCGATAAGGGTTCTACAAAGCGTCTGGTGGTTTTACGATGTGTGGGGGGTTTCTTGCGTGAATGCCCTTTCCGACCATTTAAAAGCTACCGTATACCGTGATGGCAAAAATATGGGAACAAGAATACCAGCGTGGGGTTGCCCTATATCCTGTAAAGCAGGTGGGCGATACCGATAAACGTGGTACTAAAGTTACTTTCCACCCCGATGAGTTAATTTTTGAACAAACTACTGAATATAAGTACGATACTCTTGCCGCTCGTATCCGCGAATTGGCTTATTTAAATAAAGGTATTACCATCACCCTTACCGACCTCCGTAATAAAGACGAAAAAAGGTAACTTTATCACCGAAAAATTCTATTCAGAAAATGGATTGAAAGAGTTCATGAAATTCCTCGATGGCAACCGTATGCCTATCATTGGCGGGGTGATTGCTATGGAAGGTGAAAAATGGTATTCCGGTAGAGGTTGCTATGATTTACAACGACTCTTACAACGAGAATCTACACTCTTACGTCAATAATATCAACACTTCGAAGGGGGAACTCACTTGCAAGGCTTCCGTATGGGGCTCACTCGTACCCTTAAAGCCTACGCCGATAAATCAGGATTGCTCGAGAAAATGAGCAAGGATAAAAAGAATCCAGTAGAGATTGAAGGTGATGACTTCCGTGAAGGTCTTACCGCTGTTATTTCTGTAAAAAGTAGCTGAACCTCAGTTTGAAGGGCAAACAAAAACCAAACTTGGTAACCGCGAAGTTACTTCGGCTGTATCACAAGCCGTTGGGCAAATGCTCGAAGATTATCTCGAAGAAAATCCTAATGACGCCAAAACTATTGTAGAGAAAGTCATTTTGGCAGCTCAAGCGCGTCAGGCAGCGCGCAAAGCTCGTGAAATGGTGCAACGTAAGAGCGTGATGAGCGGTGGTGGTCTCCCTGGTAAACTTGCTGATTGCTCTGAAGAAGACCCAACAAAATGCGAACTCTTCCTTGTAGAGGGGGACTCAGCGGGAGGTACTGCCAAACAAGGGCGTAACAAGGACAACCAAGCGATATTGCCACTTAGGGGTAAAATCCTCAATGTCGAAAAAGCGATGCAACACAAAGTGTTCGATAGCGACGAAATTAAGAATATCTATACTGCTTTAGGGGTAACCGTAGGTACTGAAGAAGATGCTAAAGCGCTTAACTTGAGTAAGCTACGCTACCATAAAGTAATTATTATGTGTGATGCCGATGTCGATGGTTCACATTACAACTCTTATCCTCACTTTCTTCTTCCGCTATATGCGCGAACTCATCGAGAATGGTCACGTATATATCGCTACACCACCACTTTATTTGGTGAAAAGTAAAGGTAGCAAAACGTGAAGAATATGCTTGGAACGACAAACAACGCGATGCGCTTTCTGCCGAAATGGGCAATGTAACCATCCAGCGTTACAAAGGTTTGGGTGAGATGAACGACCACCAGTTGTGGGATACAACTATGAATCCCTGAGCACCGCACCCTCCGCCAAGTAACTATCGATAACGCTACTGAAGCCGACCGCGTCTTCTCTATGCTAATGGGAGACGAAGTGCCTCCTCGCCGTGAGTTTATCGAGAAAAAACGCTAAATATGCTAAAATTGACGCGTAATATGATTATTTATAGGGGCGTTTTGCAAAACGCCCCTACTTTATAAACAGCAACTAAAACACTCATTCTATCAAAAAAATTACGAAAAAAATACTCGTCCGTTTCTTCCTTATAACCCTTGTGTTACTAGGGGTTACGGCTCTTCTTTTGACCTTACCTGCCACTCAAACCTTCATCGCCAAAAAGGCAGTGGCTTATCTGAATAAGGAATTTGGTATTGACTTAAATATCGAGCGTATTCACCTGAAAATCAACGGTGATGTAGATGTCAAACGCATTCTTATTCGCGACCATAAACAGGATACTCTTATTTCAGCTAAAAACTCACTACTTCTATTTTAGACTTCAAACAACTCATTGACGGTAATCTGTACTTTGGCAAAGTGAAAGGAGATAGCCTCGTTTTCAATATGAAAACTCACAAAGGCGATAGCCTCAAACCTTGATGTGTTTGTAAACAAATTCGATTCAGGGCGAACCCAGTACGGGTAAGTTTGTGATGAAAGCCAAAGGTATAGAGCTGAAAGATAGCTATTGTTATATCTCCGATGAAAATAATCCGACCCTTCTATACTGAAAAGTCAGCCGGCTCAACACAACGATTAACGATTTTTAAAGTCTTGGGGAGTAAAGTTTTCTTTGATATGAAAGAAGGCAACTTCCGTTTCGATGATAAATTGGAGGTTACTCACCCAAACACCTATTTTAGTTATACTGATAGTTTGATGCAGGCTAAGGATTTGCGACTGCAAACCCCACAAACGGACATTCAAGGTACGATAACAATGCTGCCTCACAATGGTAGTTTTGGTGATTTTGTAAATAAAGTAGTTTTTTTGATGTCAATCTGCCCTAAAAGCTAAGATAAACACTACCGATTTAAACGCTTTCTACAATGGTTTTAATGGCGGTAGAGATATAGTGTTAGAAGGGGTAACAATGAAGGGAACGCTAAACGATTTTGTGATTCCTCAAGGTAAAATAACCTATCAAAAACACACTTATAGAAGGTGATTTGGCTTTTCAAAAATCTGCTTTCAGAGAGCGCTAATATTGTTGTTATGGCAAAGGAGTATATGCTGAAAGTGTCTATAACGATTTGGCTTACTTAATGCCCGATATTTTAGGAGAAAATATCCCAGAGGAACTACAAAGGCTGGGAATGTTTTCATTAGAAGGTGATTTTGCTTACCGAACTACTTCTTTGCAAACAAATGTACTTCTGAAAACCAATGACGGAGAGGCACATATCGATGGCTCTTTAGACGACCTTACCCATACCGATAAAACTGCTTTCAAAGGAACACTCACTACAAATCAATTTCATTTAGGAAAAATTTTAGATGACCCAAGTATAGGGGCTATCAGCACCGATATGTTGGTGCGTGGCGAGGGTTTTAGATTTCGCTACGATGAAACTCTATGCCAATGGCACCATTCATTCCGTGGGCTATAACGGTTATAACTATCAGCGCATAGGTATCAATGGAGAGTTTCGCAATCAGGTGTTTAGCGGTAAGATAGACGCTCGTGACCCCAATCTTAAAAATGAGTTTCAATGGACTTGCTGACCTATCGGGTAAAAACAACAAATTCGACTTCCAAGCCGATATCGCTATAGCCGATCTGCACGCTTTACACTTTATGGAGATGGATAGTATTTCACAGTTCTGTGGTAAGGTGGTAATAGATATTTCAGGTAATCAATTAGATGATATTGTAGGTAAAATAGCCTTTAAAAAAATACGAACTATATCAATTCAGCAGGCGATTTTTCTTTTAAAAGATTTTGAAGTAGTTTCAACTCTCAACAATGGAATCAAAGAAAATTACAATTAATTCTCCTGATATTGTCAGGGGAATGTAAAAAGGTAAGTTTAAATTGCTTGAACTCAAAAAGTACTCCAAAAATGCTGTGGGAAGTATCTATACCCACTATAATCCTTATAAAATAGAGAAAAATCAATATGTAGATTTTCATTTCAATATCTACAACAAAATTGTAGAAGTGTTTGTCCCTAAAGTGAAAATAGGCAGCAATACTTTTGTGAATGGTAATATAGATGCCGATAAAGGAAGTTTTAAAATTCCAAATGAAATCGTTGAGCATCAATGCCTACGACAATCAAATTGATAGTCTTAGCCTTGAAATTGACAATAAAAACTCGCTGTACAACACTTATTTTGAAGTGAAAAAGCTGATTTTTGGAGTCTATGCTTTTGCAAGATTTCAGCTTGATCAACACTACAATCAAAGATACTCTTTTCTTTCGCACCGAGTTCAAAGGAGGGATACAGGTAAAGATACTTACGAGCTGAATTTCTATCATACACTGAATAAGAAACAAGAATCTATCATTGGTATTAAAAATCACTCATAGATTTCAAAGGGAATGCGTGGTATATCAATCGTGAGAATGCGATGAATGAGTACAACAAAATTGTCCTCAACCGTACAGCCGATACTATTAAGGTGAGCAACTTCAAAAATGGCGCACCAAAACCAGTATATAAACCTCCAGTGGACTTATTACAACCAAAGATTACAAGAATCTGCACTTGGTGGCGCATAACGTGGCGTTAGATAAGATTGTTCCCGAAATGAAGGGACTCAACCTCACGGGAACGCTCAATGGCATGTGTCACTCACCCAGCGAGGAAACTTGTATTACCCTTCAGCCGATCTCTTTATTCAGTATTTCAAACTGAACGGCTACGACTATGGCGATTTAGAAGTGAGCATCTTTGGTAATAATGATTTATCGTCATTTGATGTAGGAGCTTTCTTTTTCCAATGGTAGAGCTCTTGGATTTGCTACACGAGGAAAAAAATCAATTTGGATAAGAAAAAGGAACATTACTCGACCTTACAGCTCATTTTAAAGACTTTGCTCTCTCTCCTTTCAATCCCTTTTTGGAAGGTATTTTTCTACGACCTACGCGGTACTATGTCAGGGACAAGTGAAGATAAACGGGAGTGTAACCGATCCGCTGATGGATGGTATGCTCACCTTGCATAAGGCAGGTGTAGGGATTACTTATCTCAAACTCAATACCGATATACAAGAAGGTGCTCAAATAAAAAGTAAATAATAAAACTTTCGATATAAATAATTGGCTACTCACCGATACAGCCTATAAAAACCCAAGCTACCCTCAATGGTTCAATCAGACATAACCGATTGTTAGATTGGTTCTTAGACCTAAAAATTGCAAAACCCTCGGAAAGCGTTTTTATGGTGCTCAATACCCTTATACCGATGATGCACTCTTCTATGGAACTGCTTTTATGAAAGGAAATGCTACAATTAAAGGCGCTTTAGACGAAATAGCTATCAAAGTAAATGCAAAAACCGAAGAAGGTACCTCTTTCAAAAATACCTCTCAGCGATAGTGAAAGCGTAGGCGACGACTCCTTCATCACATTTATAGAAAAAGGCGATAAAAATACAAATTAACCGAGATTTAGAGTCTATCAAAGGTCTAGAACTAAACTTCGAACTCGATATCCTCCCTCTGCCGAAGTCGAAATCGTAATGGATAAAAACAGGAAGTAACCTCGTTGGACGTGGTGCAGGTACGCTCCTCATCGAAATTAATACCAACGGAAAAATTCAATATGTGGGGGCGACTTTATCACATACTCAGGTTTTTACAATTTTAAATACGAAAAATATTATCGACAAACGATTTACAGTACTCCCAGGAGGTTCTATCTCTTGGAGTGGCGACCCTCTAAAAAGCAACTTTGCGCGACCTCAAAGCTGCTTATAACCTTAATGCTAACCCAAGCTCCCTGCTAGAAAGCAAAGCAATACAACCGAAAAATAAATACTCAAGTAATTATCAAACTAGAAGGTGAACTAATGCGACCCGAAACTTTGTTTGATATTACATTCCCCGATAGTAGCCCTAGCTTAGTCTCCGAACTTAATTATAAACTAGAAGATCAAGACCGCAAACAAATGCAAGCATTCTCCCTATTGGCTCAAGGATCGTTTATGAGTGAGAAAAACACCGATAACCGTTTGCTCGCCTATAACCTCTTTGAAACAGCAGCAGGTTTGTTCAACCAATTGTTATCTGATGAAGACAACAAATTGAACTTAGGCGTATCATACGAAGCTGGTATCAACGATGGCCCTTCAGATATCAATAGCGACCGACTCGGATTCACCGTTTCTACCCAAATTACCGAGTGGGCAAGTGTAAATGCTAAAGTAGGTATCCCTGTAGGGGGGGTGAGCCGTACCGCCGTAGCAGGAAATGTAGAGGTACAATTCCGATTAAATCCCGATGGTAGCCTCACAGCCAAAATATTCAACCGTGAAAACGAATGGCAGCAGTATATGCTCGATCGTATAGGGTATGCCCAAGGGTAGGGACTCACTTATTCAGTAGATTTCAATACCTTCAAAGGGTTGATGCAGAAAAATATTTAAAAAAAGGAGGCAAAGTACTCGAACCAAAGAATGAAAAAAATAGAAAGAAAAGCATTTTTTTCTTCGTTCGTCGTTCGTCATTCGTAATTATTTCGTACTTTTGCCCCAATAACTCAAAATAACAAACAAGCGTATGGCTAAGAATGTAGTGATTGTAGAGTCGCCTGCAAAGGCTAAAACTATTGAAAAAGTTCTTGGGTAAGGACTACAAAGTGGTGTCCAGCTATGGGCATATTGTAGATTTGCCTTCTAACGAGTTAGGGGTAGATATCCACAATGGTTTCAAAACCCTAATTATCTCATCTCTAACGATAAGAAAAAAATCTTATAAAAGAGCTTAAATCACTCACTGCTACTGCCGAAACCGTATGGCTGGCTTCCGATGAAGACCGTGAAGGAGAAGCTATTGCGTGGCATCTCGCCGAAACTCTCAAACTGAAAAATGAGAATACCAAACGTATTGTTTTTCAACTCTATTACCAAATCGGCTATTGAGAATGCTATTAAGAACCCTCGCACCATCGATTACAATTTGGTAAATGCACAACAAGCACGCCGTGTACTCGACCGCCTCGTGGGCTATGAACTCTCCAGTATTGTGGAAAAATTAAAAAGTGGACTCTCAGCAGGGCGCGTGCAATCGGTCGCTGTACGCCTTATTGTGGAACGCGAACGCGAAATACAAGACTTCAAAACGCAATCGTCTTACAGAATTACTGCCGAATTTACAACTTCTGAAGGAAAGGTGGTGAAAGCTGCCTTACCCAAAAATTTTGATACTCAAGCAGAAGCTGAGGCTTTTCTTACAACAGAATATAGGAGCGAACTTCAAGGTACAATCCTTAGAAACAAAACCCGCTAAAAATCCCTGCGCCGCCTTTCACTACTTCCACGCTTCAACAAGAAGCGGCGCGCAAATTGCATTTTTCAGTTAGCAAAACAATGACGGTAGCCCAACGCTTGTACGAATCAGGATTTATTACCTATATGCGTACCGATAGCGTGAACCTTTCACAAGAAGCGCTTAGCACTGCCAAAAAATGCTATTGTACAGCTTTTTGGAGAGCAATATAGCCAGTGCGCAACTTCGCTACCAAAAGCAAAGGGGCGCAAGAAGCTCACGAAGCAATTCGCCCTACCGATATGAGCCGCTCTAGTATTCCAGCAGAAACCGACCAAAAATAAACTCTACGAACTGATATGGAAACGTACTTTTGGCTTCCCAAATGGCAGATGCTCAAATAGAGCGTACCACCGTGAAAAATAGAAGCCGATAAGCACAAAGAATATTTCGTTGCCAATGGTGAAATGGTACAGTTCGACGGTTTTCTAAAAGTATATTTAGAAAGTACCGATGATGAGGAAGAAGAACAAGAAGGAATGCTGCTAACCTAAAAAAAGGAGAAGTACTCGTTAATAAGCATATCACTGCTACAGAACGTTTTACCCGTCCGTTACCTCGTTATACTGAGGCTTCGTTAGTGAAAAAAATTAGAGGAACTTGGTATTGGGCGTCCATCTACTTATGCGCCTACTATTTCCACTATTCAAAATCGCGGTTATGTGGATCGTAGCACTCTTGAAGGGGAAGTGCGTCCTTATCACCAACTCACTCTTAAAAGCTAATGTGATTACCCCCAAAACTCTTAGCGAACGCGTAGGAGCTGATAAAGGTAAACTTATCCCTACTGATATAGGTAGTGTGGTGAATGATTTCCTCGTAAATCATTTCGATACCATAATGGACTATAACTTCACGGCTAAAAGTAGAAAAATAGCTTTGACGAAATAGCCGAAGGTAATGAGAATTGGACAGAGATGCTTTCTGATTTCTACAAACATTTTTCACCCTGTGGTAGAAAATGTAGAAAAAAACACAGGTCGCGAAACAGGGGAGCGTGTACTCGGTACCGACCCTAAAAGTGGTCGTCCTCTTAGCGTGCGCTTAGGGCGTTACGGTGCAATGGCACAAATAGGTAACCCCGATGATGCCGAAAAACCTATCTATGCGAGTCTGTTAGCGGGTATGTCTATAGAAACTATTACTTTTGAGGAAGCCCTCAAACTCTTTGAACTCCCTCGTCAGTTAGGTATTGTAGAAGGTAAGAATGTAGAGGTGAATGTAGGTAGATTTGGACCTTATGTGCGTTATGGTGAAGCTTTTATATCGCTCGATAAAGGAGAAGATGTATTTAGTGTAACCTCGAACGTGCAAAAACAACTCATCGGCGAAAAGAAAAAGCCGATGCCCCTATTGCTACTTATCAGGGGGTAGAGGTAACCAAAGGAGTAGGTCGTTTTGGGACCTTTTTATCAAGTGGAATAATACCTATATCAGTGTGCCTAAAAATACAATTTTGAGCATATCTCTCAACAAGATGTACAAGAACTCATAGAGGATAAACTCAAAAAAAGAATCAGAGAAAGTAGTAAGAGAATGGGATGAAGGAACTATTCGTATAGAGAAAGCGCGTTGGGGGCGTTTTACCCTCATCAAAGGTAAAACCAAGGTAGAACTCCCTAAAAGATACTGATGTAGCAACATTCACTAAAGAACAAGCCCTTGCACTCCTCACCGAGAAAAACCCCTAAGAAAACTACTGCCCGCAAGAAAGCCACTGCTAAAAAGTAGTTGATTGCAATACAATTTCTAATATTGAGGATTTTTAAATATCCAAACAAATAAAATAAAAAGCGCAACACCCCTTGAGGTATTGCGCTTTTTAACTTTTTGTAAAAAGCAAAGGTTATTTTCTCTTATAGATATAAACAGTAGTTTCTGTAGCACTACTACTTTCGTTGAAATCTTCAAAAGTAAGAGTGAGTTTGTTGTTGGCTATAGAAAAAGTAGCTTCATCAGCTTCACCTATTCTATCTCCTTTTTCTGTTAAAAACAATCTGTTTTCCAGTAATAGTGTAAGTGCCTTCCTCCAGATTTTCTTTACATTGATTATTTGCAGGATTTTTGTCGTAAGAAACTAAAAGAATATTTGTTATCAGTAGTAAAAAGTATAAGTGTTTTTCTTTTCGCATTCATTAAGAACTTTTGCAATACCATTTTCTGTTTCACTTTCAATAATCCAACTTCCTACTAAATTATTATTATTATTTGTTTGATTATTTGTTTGTTCGTCCGATTTTTCCACACGATGTTACAAAAATTGCTATGGCTATAAAAAGCCATTTTTTTAAAAAGATTTTTCATTTGCTTATATTGTTTGTATTAGTTCAACGGCGCAAAGATACAAATTCACCCTTTTATTGGTGTTAAATTATTGTTAAATATCACTTGATCTATTTTTGTTCAATCTCTTCATTAATATTTGTAGTACAAAATCTTATCTCTTACTTCTTATCTCTTACCTAAAAAAATGCCTTTGGCACGAATTTCGCTACCTATTGTCAATAAAATACCATATACCTTATGAAAAAGTTATTATTACTATGCTTAGGGGCTCTGCCTCTGTAAGTTGGGCTCAAGAAGTAGGCTCAGCTGGACGCTTATTACAAAATGAGTACCGCCAAAACAAACAAGCCCGATCTGTAATTGGGGTTAGTGGTATCTCGGTGAATATCGATTGGGAATACGACTATAATGGTGGTTGTGCCGAAGTGTTTATACGCATTCCTGAACGTGGTCGCTTTACGGTGAGTATAGGCGATCAAGAAATTACTAGTACTACTGGTATGTACCGATTTTTCGACCTAACAGCTACTCCTCAACCACTCAGTATCTGGCAAGGGCGCACATTGCTCTACCGCGTAACTATCAATCCATGTGACAATACTCGTATGGTAATGGACTTCTTTTCACGTGATGGATTGTATTTGTTAGACGAAATTAGCTTGAACAACAATCAGCCCTCCTATCACGGTCGTCAATGGAATGATGTGGAATCGCTCATACGGCGGAGGCTATGGAGGTGCTCCCATGATGCGTCAAGGTGATTTTAATAACTTCTAAGATGTACAAGAACGAAACTTTCGATAAAGATAAGCTGGCTTTCTTCCGTGCCCAAAAATATTGTCTCATTTACCACCGAGCAAATAGGCGAACTGATGGAAGAACTTTCTTTTGACGATAATAAACTTATCATCGCTCAAGAAGCCTACCCCAATGTGGTAGACCCTCAGAACTACTATCAATTGCAAAAGCAAATTTACTTTTTCTTCTGGTAAAAAGAAACTTTCAGAATTCTTGCAATCAGTGCGTAGATAATGAATGTTATAACAGTATAACGAAAAACTATTACTTAGAGGCTTTGGCATATTCGATAAAAAAATCGTATCTTTGCCTCAAATTTAACAATAATACAAAAAAACATATTAGTATGGCATTAGAAATAACAGATGGAAATTTTTGAAGAGTTGGTGCTTAAAAAGCAGCCAACCTGTATTAGTAGACTTTTGGGCAGTGTGGTGCGGTCCCTGCCGTATGCTCGCTCCCGTTATAGAAGAAATATCTAAAGAATACGAAGGTAGAGTAGTAGTAGGCAAAGTAGATGTGGATAACAACCAAGAGTTTGCTGGTAAATATGGCATCTCGCAACATCCCTACTGTATTGGTATTCCAAAACGGTGAAGTAGTAGGTCGCCAAGTAGGAGTAGCTCCTAAAAAGACTTACACCGATGCTCTTGATGGATTATTGTCATAAGTACCACTAACACTTTGTTAAAGTCTAGGTCTTTGACAAACATAGCTATCAACAATTTAATACTTGTTGATAGCCTTTTTTTATTTTCCTCAGAATAGAAGCTAAAGAGCTTCACTCACTTTTTTGTGCAAGGGTTTTTAAACTCTTCATCGGTGAGTTTAACCTTGTGTTGGAAAGTCATTTCTTTCATTTCGCTAATAGGAATGAGGTGTACGTGAGTGTGAGGAACTTCAAGTCCTACAACTGCTACGCCTATACGCTCACAAGGCACTACTTTTTGAGTGCTTTGGCTACGCGTTTAGAAAAAGCCATTAGGCGCAAATAGTGCGCATCATCCATATCAAAGATATAGCTAATTTCTTGTTTAGGGTACACAAAGAGTGTGTCCTTTAGCGTTCGGATTGATATCAAAGAAAGCGATAAACTCATCGTCTTCAGCTACTTTGTAGCAAGGAATCTCCCCATTGATGATTTTTGTAAAGATACTCATATTTTTTACCTGTTACTTGTTATCTTATCTTGTGATTTCTAAAAATCTCCATTTTTAAGAGTGCCATTAGGTACTTTTAATTTCAGCAATTTCACCTACTGATTTACCTAAAAAGTCCTTTGCCAATAGGCGAACTTACCGATATCTTTCCTGCTTTGAGATCGGCTTCACTTTCTGCTACAAGGGTATAGGTAATTTCCATCTTGTTAGCGAGGTTCTTTAGTTTTACGGTCGAAAGAATAAGCACTTTTGCTCACATCAAGTTGAGATTCATCAATGATGCGGGCATTAGCTACCAATTCTTCAAGTTTAGCTATTTTCATTTCCAATAAACCTTGCGCTTCTTTAGCAGCGTCATACTCAGCATTTTTCTGATAGGTCGCCTTTGTCGCGGGCTTCGGCAATAGCTTGAGAGGCACGAGGGCGTTCTACATCTTTCAAATGATTGAGCTCATCGCGGAGCTTTTTCAGTCCTTCTGGAGTGTAGTATGATACTTTTTCATAATATTCTTTTTCTAGATGTTGTTATGTTTTATATAAAATAAAAATCCTCAAATAGTCTCTCTGAGGATTTCCGGGCGCAAAGGTAATACATTTTTTGAATTGGCAAAAATAAAAACATAAAAATCGCCCAATCATCAAATCTTCAAAATAAATTATCTAACAAATCTTACTTTAACGAATAGTCCCCCTTCGAGGGTTGGTAGCTAACAAATCAGTAAATTAATTTTGCATATCTCTATAAAAAACTTTGCGCTTATTTTTAAGTAATTATGAGAGAAAGATTATCAAAAAAATTATGTTTGGTTATTCTTTTTGCTAATGGTAGGCTCTATGAGCGCTCAGCAAATAGAAATTTCAGGAACTGTAAAAGGGACGATAAAGGTGAACCTTTATTAGGTGTTTTTTTATCTTAGTAAAAGGTACCCAACGAGGCGCTACTACTGATTTCGATGGGCATTACTCCCTAAAAGCTAATGTGGGTGATGTGCTCAAGTTCTCTTTCTTGGGAATGAAAACCGTAGAGAAGAAAATCACTGCAGGTACTAAAGAACTTAATGTTACTATGCAAGAGGATGTGCAACAGCTCAGAAGGTACTGTGGTAGTAGGCTATGGAGGTAAAAAAGTAGCTAGCCGTACAGTGGCTTCAGTAGCTACTGTACAAGGAAAAAGATTTTGCTCAAACCCCTAATGCAAATATCTCTGATGCCCTACAAGGTAAAGTGGCCGGAATGGTCGTAACTACCGAGTCAGGAAAACCTGGTGCAAGCTCTTCCGTACTCATTCACGGGCTTAATACTTTTATGTCTGTTTTTGATAAAACAATTGTTTCAGAACCTCTTTACATCATCGATGGCACCTCCATAAGTAGCTATGTGATGAATTCTTATAACCCCTGCTGATATAGAAAGTGTAACTGTTCTCAAAGATGCCGCTTCTACTTCTATCTATGGTGCACGTGCTGCCAATGGGGTTATTTTAATCACTACCAAAAAGAGGAAAAACGCAATGAAAAACTCATATTACTATCAATCATCAGTTGGGCTTTTCTATGCGAACCAATGTAACCCGTAAATTCTTCGAAAATATGGCTACTCCACAAGAGTATATGAATTTCTGGGTAGAAAAAGATCCTAACGCCATCGTCGCATTTGGTAGACGTTCTGGATATACTCAAACTACCGCAAGAGAAATCGCTGATAAAATCTTGGCGAAAACCCTTATAATACTCATTGGGATAAGGTCTTCTTCACGATTTCGCCCCCATTTCTCGCACCGACCTCTCTGTTTCAGGAGGAAGCAACACCTCCTCTTATTACCTTTCATTAGGTTACTTAGACCAACAAGGTATAAAAGCACGTTCCGATTATAAACGATATAATCTTAATGCCAATTTAGATACTCAAATAACTGATTGGCTAAAAGCTGGTCTTTCAATCTCTTTAGGAACTACTAATACCGAAGGAGTTTCAGGTGGAGGTGGCGGTGAAACCGATATATTATCTCTTCCTATCTATTCTGATAAAGAAAGTGATGGAAAAAAAGAAAAAAACTATATCGCTTCTTTCGTCAATCGCCAAAATGGATTCTTTCACCCCCGACTATGTGGCTGAAAAATACCCTTCTAATGACTATAGCGAGGATATGTGCCTATAGGTTACCTGCAAATAGAACCTATCAAAAATTTAACATTCAAAACCCAAATAGGTATACAATACAATGTAAACGAAACAGAAAGTAAAGGTCCTCTGCCTTCTTATATAGATTATCGTTTTAGTAATGATAGTAGCAAAAACTATAGCTCAAACTTTTAGATATTTCAATAAATATATAAGCCGTACCTATACTAACCTATTACAATATAAATGGACTATCAACAACCTACACGATTTTTGATTTTCTATTAGGACAAGAATCTATAGAAACTATGTGGCGCTCATTCAATGCTTCCTCTAAAGGGCAACCTTCAGATGCTTTATCAATGCTCACTCACGGAACTAAAGAGTATAGCGTAGGTGATAGCCATTCAGAAACAGGCTTTAATTCCTATTTCACTCGTTTAGAATACTCTTATAAACATCGTTATTTTATAGACCTATCAGCACGCCGTGATGGATCCTCTGCCTTTGGCGCAAACAACCGATATGCCAATTTCTGGGCAATAGGAGCGATGTGGAAACTCAAAGATGAAAAAATTCTTGCAAAAAGTAAATTGGCTTACGAGCTTAGATTTGCGTTTTAGCACAGGTATTTCAGGTAACTCTTCTATTGGAGACTATCGTAATAGAACCTTGGTAAATGCAGAAAAGCTTATACAAACAAAACCCAGGATATTTTATAGCTATGCTCGGTAATCCCGATATTATGTGGGAAGAACAACAAAAACAACAATAGGCCTACATATCGGTATCATCAAAGGTACCTCTATCAACTTTGAAGTCTACGAACGAAATACCCATAAAACACTCGCTCAACGATATATCAACTCTACTTCAGGATTTACTTCTGTCCCCGATAATATAGGCGATATGCAAAATAGAGGTTTTGACCTTACAATTACAACAACCGCTTATAAAAAGTAAAAAAATAACGACCTAAGTATACGACCTTATTTCAATCTGAATTACAATCAACAAAAGGTAACCTCCCTATTCTTAAATAAAGATAATTTTTGTCAATAGGCTCTTTTAATAATGGATATAGACTAAATGAACCTCTACAATGGGCTCTACCTATTTTCAAAGGGATTAATAATAGCGGCGATGCCGAATGGTATCAACGAAATGAAAAATAACCCTATGATACAACAAAAGATGACTCCAAAATTACTACTCAATTCAGTGAAGACCTAATACAAAACTACCGGGAAAAATGTTTGCCCCTATCAATGGCGGTTTTGGAGTAAGTACTACCTATAAAAATCTATCCCTTGATCTAGCCTTTTCTTATGCCTTAGGAAAATGGCTTATCAATGAAGATAGATACTACACTTTAAACCAAAAGTACTTTCGGAGGTAAAAATTTTAGTAGAGAATTGTTAAATTATTGGAAACAAAATGGCGATGATACTGAAATCCCTAAACTCAGCAGCGCTTACTATATGCGTAAAGATACCCGTTTGCTCGAAAAACGCTTCTTATATGCGCCTGAAAAGCATAAGTTTGAGTTATGCGATCCCTCAAGAGAGTAATAGAACAATTGAAATTCTTTTCAGCGGTACGACTATACGCATCTGCACGCAATATTTTTACTATTACTAAATATTCTGGCGCCGACCCCGAGTTTTCTAACGTATTATCAAGAGGGTGGTTATCCTCCTACTCGCCAATTTACCATAGGTGTAGAACTTAAATTCTAAAAATAAAAATGAAAAATAATATATTCAATCCTTTTATCTTCCTTATCGCTATCTTTGCCTACTGCTTGCGCCCGTCTAGACTTAGACCCTATGACTATGCAAGTGAAAAATAATAGCTTTAATAATAAACAAGATGCCCAAATGTGGGTAAACGGAATGTATAATGGCCTGAGAAATATCAATCAAGGTCAACAAATGTATGCCTCAGACCTACAAAGCCGATTTCCTCAACGCTGCCGAAGGAGCTATGGAAAAACTCCCCGATATGCATCGCTGGTCTACTTTCGCTTCTTCAGAACAGGCTACTGCCTCTATTTGGAAAGAACGATTCCTAATTATCCAAGATATAAATACAGGTATCAAAGGCTTCTCTAAGATACCAGAACAAGATGAAATAAAAGGACTTACAGGGGAATTGTATTTGGGGCGCGCCTATTGCTATGCTTATTTGGTTACTCACTTCTGTAAACCTTATAATAGTACTACAGCTAATACCGATTTAGGACTCCCTCTACTCGATACCCCTACTCTCAAAAACTTCCCCTCAGTAGCTCTGTCGCAGAAACCTATGACTTTATCCTTAGTGATATCCAAAAAGCCGAAAACTTATTGGCAAACCAAATAGGAACAGAAGGCGCAGATACTTTCAATATCGATGTGGCAAAAGCTCTCAAAGCAAGAGTATTACTCTATAAAAACGATTGGGCACAAGCTTATCAAGTAGCCAAAGAACTTATCAATACAAATCGATACCCTCTCGCTACCTCTGCCAACAATTTCAAAAAAATATGGACAGAAGATGATAATACTGAGAATATACTCCAATTATACGCCGCTGTCAGTGCAGGTGTTTATGAAACCTCCGATAATACCAATGATATCTATCTAGGCGAAAGTGAAAGTTTCTTTTTCCCAGGACAAATAGAAGCAAACCCTAATGTCCTACCTACACAAGATTTTATAGATCTATTCACTATTAACGATTGGCGTAAAGACGTTTTTCCTAAAAGAAGTAACTATAGGATTTAGTTCCCTCTATGCTGTAAACAAATACCCCGAAATACACAATTAGAACTTGTCGATAGTTATAATTATTATTATGGACATAAAGCCAAACTTTTCCGAATAGCCGAAACATATCTTATAGCTGCCGAAGCTGCCTATAAAAATAATGACGAAACTAACGCTAAAAACTACTTAAACTTATTGCGCGCAGCTAGAGGTCTCTCCGCTGTTACTACTTCAGGAAAATAACCTATTTTGCCGATATACAAAAACGAACGCAATAGAGAATTAGCCTTTGAAGACTTCCGACTATACGACCTCAATCGATGGGGATTGCCCGTAAAACGAGGAACCCCTCAAGATATAACTGCTATCAGAAATAACCCAACGACCGATTATAGCGATCTCAATATCCAAACAGGAAGTACTTTCTATCACAAAAATAGTATGGCCTATCCCTGTAGATGATATCGACTATGAACAAGGAAAATGGAAACAAAACTCTGGTTGGTAACCTTATCATTAGCAAATTAGTGAATTTTTACATTTGCTAATTTATAAAAAAATATGGAATATTACGAATTGTACAACAAGCTAAAAAACGATTTTCGATACCCAGCGCGATACTGAAGTGCCTGAATTGGGTATTCGTATTTTGCACAGCAACTTCTTTTTCAGAAGGTGCTAAGCATTACCTGCCAGGAGTCCGCATTTGTTTTTGCCAAGAGCACAAGGTAGCGTTCTCCTCTCAACTCAATGATGCTCAAGACGATTTGCATTGGGCTGACTATGATGTGGATTGTAATATCCACTTTCAATATCACATCGTGCAACCCTCAACACTGAAAAAGTCTAACGGGGTGATTATCGTTTTTCCACGGGCTCAACGAAAAAATGGGATAAATATCTGCCGTGGGCTTATGGTTTGGCAACACAAACAGGCAAAGCGGTAGTGCTTTTCCTATAGCATTTCATATGAGTCGTGCCCCTGAGCGTTGGAGTTCTCGCCAAGAAATGTACGCCATTGCTCAAAAGCGTATGAATGAGTTCCCTGATAATTCTGAAACTTCTATGTGAATGCAGCAACTTCCACGCGTTTAGATGCTTTTTCCTCAGCGACTATTTTGGTCGGGTTTGCAAACCTATAACGATATAGTGCAGTTCATCACCGATTTGAAAGCGGGAGTTTTTCCCTACCATTGCCCCAACGGCTACAATAGACCTCTTTGGCTACTCCATAGGCTCTTTCCTCTCAGTAATACTGATGATGGCAAACCCCAAAAGGATATTTTGCCAATGCCAAACTCTTCTGCTTTTTGTGGAGGAATGACCATCGATCGTATGTTCCCTATTTCTAAATACATAATGGACGGTCGTGCTGCCATAACGATGCAAAAAACCTCTGCCGAGTTGCTGAGCACCAACTTCAAGAACGACGATCGTCTAAGGCATTATCAAGATAGTGGACTTCACTTTGATGAAGGTTGGTTCAAAAACGATGTTGCGTTATAACTATTACCAGAAAGAGCGTGAGCAACGTTTTTCGCAACTCGAAAAATCAAATTAAAGCCTTGGTATTAGAAAAAGATGAGGTAACCCCTCCTATCGAAGCTCTCAATACCCTAAAAAGGTGGTTATCGCAATATCAATATAGAGGTACAGATAGACGATTACGATTATCCTTATACCCATATGAACCCCTTTGCCCTTACCACCAAAAATGCCCCACAAGTAACCGAAGCCTTTAATCGTTTCATAACATCACAGCAGCATTTTATAATCGCTGAGAGTTAAGAGTTAAAAAGAGGTAAGAGTTAAAAGAGAATATTACAAATTCCTACAGCTCCCACAGCTCCCATTATCGCCCGTGCGGCTCGCACCTCTCACAGCTCGCATCCTAACAACTAAATATAACTAATTAATAATGAACACAGAAAGCATCATCAAAGAAATCCTACCAGGGGTAGCTGCTACCTTTGACCGATTAGACCTCCCTAAAAAGCCTTATGGCAGAAATGAACTCTGGGAAGGCATTACCGATTATTTAAAAAATCAAGCAGCGAAAGGACAAAAATAGAGTTTCATAATACACCTGAAGAATATTCGGGTGGCCCTTCTATTACTATCAAAGACTTTGACCAGCTTCCTGATGATTTTTATAGACAATGAGTTGCTTCCTGCTTTGGAAGAACAACTTACTCAAATGTTCTTCAACCCTGAGTTTTATTATCGCTTCAGTATAAACTTACCATAGTGTTTGATTTTCTTTCAGCCACTGGGCATCACGCCCGCAAACAAGTGCGATTGGAACACCCCGAGCGCAAGGCAGAACTCAAAGAGCGCTTGGATACCTATGTGCAAAAGGTAATCTATGAGGCTACCCAGAAAATGAAAGAAAAAAGAACTACATACTTTCTTTGATAAACTTTTTGACTTTTGAACTTACAGGGTTATAGTGAGAACAAGATAATTGAAATCCTCGACAAAGGGATTGCTCTCATAGACCCCAAATGGAAAAAGACTTTAAAAAGAATATCAATGGTGCTTGCTCTATCATTCTAATAAATGGAAAAAAAGAGGTGTTTTATGCCACTCTATTACAAGATAAAAGGAGAAGATTGGTCAAAAGAATATACGCTCAAGGAAGGTTTGCAAGCAAAAGATATAGATAACGCTAAAACTAAACTTATTTGTGGCACAAAGCCCTTTGGCGTATCAAATACAAAAGAATATAGCTGGGATGTAAAGTTTGCTTGTGAGGATTTAGAGCGAGCCGCTAAGGAATTAGGGTTCTAAAAAGCAGCGATGTACCTCAAAGAGGGGACAGGTATCTTGCCTAACGAGCTTATCCATTACAAGGATAGTGAAGTGGAATGTGATGCGAATGATGTTTTTTTGCTGAAATCAGTGTGAAAAATCAAACAAGAGTCGGCTACGGCTTATGACAAAGCATTAGATTTTATCATCGCCCTGCTCAACGCCGATTTCCCTGCCAGCTACTATATTAAGTTCAGCAGTAAAGCTCCTAAACAGTTTTTAGACATCAAAGGCATTGCCAAATCGCCTACTCATCGCTTTTTTTGCCCAAGCCTTGCAATACGAGGAGTTGCGTCCTAAATTAGTAGCTTATGCTGAGGGTGGCTATGAAAGAATTTCAGTGGTATAATGATGTAGAAGAAGGCGAGAAAAAGCTGTATGCCGGGCAGTTATGCCGTCTTTGGTTTAGGGCTTGATAGGGGAAGAGTATTTCCCTTTGGTTACCAAATACTTTTTCGCTGTTGGACGACGAACACCAAATGATACACAAGTATTTCGTTAGCGCCCTTATCGATCGTTATGGAGTGAATGAAAAATCCTTACCACTTATCTGCCAAGGAATCACCTCGGCACAGTTTGATATGGTGTTTAAGAATTTGGAAAAAGAAATGGAAAAAGCCAGAGAACAAGCAGTTACTTGCGAAATTCCTCAAAGAAAAAAAGAAGCTTTCTTTATTGCTAACAAAGAACCAGGCTTCTATAAATATTACGAAGAAGATATCTACTATGCCATTTATGGCAAGCAATGGAAGAAAAAGATAAACTAAATGATAGATACCCATACACATTATATTCAGAAGAATTTGATACCGACCGCGTTGAGATGATAGCGCGCGCAAAGGCAGCAGGCGTAACCCGTTGCTTTATCCCTGCTATTGATGCAGAGTTATACCCAGCGAATGTTCCAACTGAAAAACGAATACCCTGATTATGTTTTCCTGATGAACGGTCTGCATCCTTGTAGTGTAAAAGAGAACTATAAAGAAGAGCTCGCTCACGTAGAAACCTTAATGCCCACACATCCTTTCTGTGCCATTGGCGAAATAGGCATCGACCTCTATTGGGATAAAACCTTCCTTAAAGAACAACAAGAAGCTTTCGCTTGGCAAATACAGCTGGCAAAAAAACATCATTTGCCCATAGTAATTCATTGCCGTGAGGCTTTTGATGAGGTCTTTTGAAGTTTTAGAATCCGAAAAAGCGGCGACCTCTTTGGCGTTTTTCACTGCTTTACGGGAACTGAAGAGCAAGCCCATCGCGCTATTGGTTATGGATTGCATTTAGGAATAGGAGGAGTCGTAACTTTTTAAAAATGGAAAAAAATCGACCAGTTTTAAAAAAATATTGATTTAGTGCCATATAGTTTTAGAAACTGATAGTCCTTATCTAGCTCCAGTGCCTTATCGCGGAAAGCGTAATGAAAAGTGCTTATATCGTGAAAGTTGTAGAAAAAAATTATCAGATATATATGAACTTCCAGAAAGCGAAATAACCCGCCTTACCGATATGAATGCTACAAAAAATATTTAACATTTAATTAGGGTGTTATCAAATATATTTCGTTACTTTTGCCTTTCGTTATACAAAGAATAAGCAAACAAAATCGCTGAAATGACCGATTATTTTTAAATCCATACGTCCGTTTAATGACGACGAAGTGCCTAAAAGCCTTATTGCAAATTAAAGATACTCCTTTGATTCGTGCAATGATGGCTTATGCATTTCCTGAAGATACTCCTGCACAACGAGAGAAAAAGACTCCTCGCTTGCCAAAAAGTATCCGATTTTCAGGTGGATATAATGTACCAAGTGGTTACTAAAGCAATCGAAAAAAAGTATCACCGAATTTACTTGCGATGGCTTTAGTGCTTTGGATCCTAAAAAAAGCTTATGTATTTGTTTCTAACCACCGCGATATTATCTTAGATACTTCTTTTGCTAAACGTTGCTTTACACGACAATCATCTCGCGATGACAGCTTCTGCTATGGGCGACAATCTACTCAAAAAAAGTATCTCAAGATTTTGGCTATGCTCAATAGAAATATTATCATATAGAAGTCTCCCCCTCGTGAGGCTTTTAGAACACTCCAAATTGGTATCCGAGTATATACATCACTGCATCAGCAAAGAACATCGCAATGTGTGGATTGCTCAGCGCGAAGGGCGTACCAAAAATGGTGATGACCGCACCCAGCAAGGAGTCTTAAAAATGCTCACTCTAAATACCCCTGAAGGCGTAACTCCTTTGCAATATCTCAAAACGCTCAACATCGTGCCAATGTCTATCTCCTATGAGTTTGACCCTACCGATGTACTGAAATTGCCTGCTCTCATCGCTCAACACAACGGCGTAGAGTATGCAAAAATCTAAAAAGAGGATTTCGAAAATATCATTCAAGGACTATTGGGGCAAAAAGGGCGTGTGCATATTTCGGTAGGTCAACCTTTATATGAGGAAATAGATGCTATAGAAAAGGCTCATCAACACCTAAACAAACAGCTACAAGCCTTAGCCGAGTGTTTAGATCGTGCGATTCACCAGCAGTACAAATTGTTTCCTGCTAACTATATCGCTTATGATTTGCTCAACAAAACTTCTATATATAAAAGATTACTACAACGAAAAAGAATTTAGACAGTTTGAACGCCGAATGAACAACCGAAGCAAATCTGAAGACCTTTCTCAAAAAAATTCTTAGAAATGTACGCCAATCCTGTAAAAAAATAAATTCGATGGAAACTAATAATTCAAAAGTACTACTTATCTATACAGGAGGAACAATCGGAATGATAAAGGACTATCAAACAGGAGCCTTACGCGCTTTCGAGTTCGATAATCTCTATAAACGAATCCCCGAATTGTCCCATTTAGATTGTGATATATCTGTACATTCATTTGAAAAAGTGATAGACTCTTCCGATATGAATCCACAACATTGGATCACAATTGCCGAAGTAATTGAAAAGAATATAACAACTACGATGGATTTTGTTGTCCTTCATGGTAGTGATACAATGAGTTATTCAGCTTCTGCCTTGAGCTTTATGCTACAAGGGCTTAACAAACCCGTAATATTCACAGGATCACAACTACCCATAGGCGATTTGCGTACCGATGCCAAAGAAAATCTCATTACCTCCATACAATTGGCTGCCTTAAAAGAGAATGGTGAATCGGTAATACAAGAGGTAGGACTCTATTTTTGAATACAAGCTCTACCGAGGCAATCGCACAACCAAAAGTAAATGCCGAACACTTTCAAGCCTTCGCCTCTTTTCAACTACCCTCTATTAGTAGAAAGTGGAGTACACTTAAAAAGTAATGAAAGAAAACCTCTTACCACGCAAACATAATAACACCTTAGAAGTATGGAAAAACTTCGAAACTAATGTCGCAATCCTTAAAAATGTTCCCAGGCATTACTCCTGCCGTCCTCAACGGATTCTTTAGTATCCCAAATCTCAAAGGAGTAGTCTTAGAAACTTATGGATCAGGTAACGCCCCTACCGATGAATGGTTCCTCGAAAAGCTTGCAAAAAGCAATTGAAAAAGGAATATACATAATCAATGTAACCCAGTGTTCCGGTGGTAGTGTGATGATGGGTAAATACAGAGGCTAGTGAAGCTCTCAAAAAGATGGGAATCATAGATGGAAAAGACCCTTACAACTGAGTCTGCAATCACAAAATTAATGCTTTTACTTAGAAAAATATCCCTATAAAATGTTCAAAAATCAAGTTTGAAGAAAATATAGCCGGAGAAATTTAGTAAAAATTAAGAAAAAACTTGTGAGATAGAAAAAAATATTTTTGTTACTTTGGCATTCAGAAACAGCATAGAGAGGGTGTCCGAGTGGTCGAAGGAGTACGCCTGGAAAGTGTATATACGCCACAAGCGTATCGAGGGTTCGAATCCCTTCCTCTCTGCTTTTTTTCTAAAAAAAGTATTATTAAACATTAAATTATCAACTAACAAATTAAAAAGATTAAACAAATGAAAAATGTCATCTAAGCTACTTCTAGTAGCAATGTTAATTTTAAACGTAGCTATGGTTAGCGCTCAGGAAGCAGCTGAAGCAGCGCAACAAAGTAAAGGCTTCCACCAAGTATTTAAAGAGCGTTTTATCGAAGGTGGTCCTGCTATATGGCTCCTATCTTGCTCTGCTTGATCATCGGTTTGGCAGTAGCTATCGAGAGAATTATTTATCTTAATCTAGCAACTACCAACTCTAAAAAGTTGATTGCTGACATCGAACAAGCTCTAGATAGCAAAGGTATTGAAGCAGCTAAAGAAGTATGCCGTGATACTAAAGGGGCCTGTTGCCCTCTATTTTCTATCAAGGTTTAGATCGTGCTACTGAAGGTATTGATATGGTTGAAAAATCAGTAGTATCTTACGGTGGTGTCCAAATGGGACAATTAGAGAAAAACGTTTCTTGGATTTCTCTCTTTATCTCTATCGCACCGATGTTAGGGGTTTATGGGAACCGTAATCGGTATGATCGAAGCCTTCGATAAAATTAGTTCTGCTGGTGGTTTGGATGCTTCTTTGATCGCTGGTGATATCAAGGTTGCCTTGCTTACTACCGTATTCGGTTTTGATCGTTGCGATGATCCTTCAAGTATTCTACAACTACATTATTGCTAAAATCGACGCTATCGTGAACGATATGGAAGATGCTTCTATCTCTCTTATCGACCTTTTAGTAGCAAGAAAAAAATTAAATAATTTACTCACCCATTAAACAACTTTTTAGTATGTATAAAATAGCAAAATACGCAGCAATAGCTTTAGGGCGTAGTGGGTGTAGTATTATGGGCAGTTATGTCTTTCAATAGTGATAAAGACCCCAATACTCTCGATTACACTAATGCTTTCTATGCTGCTCAGCAAGCTCTTTTTGGTATTAACCTATGTTTTATTAGGGTATTACCCTCGCTGCAGTACTTATTTCAGCAGGAATGAACATCCTTCATCTCCTAAAGCTCTTAAGAAAAACGCTTATCTATACCGGTGGTTTTCGTAGTGGTTCTTCTTTTAGGCTACATCTTCTCTTCAGGGAGCTGCAGAACCTAATGCAAGTGAAGATGTGAAAAAGCTAGCGAATCCGTAAGAAAATGGGTAAGCACAGGTCTAATCGCTTTATATATATTGGTAGCCGTTGCGGTAGGAGTTCTTATCGTTTCAATGATGAAAAAAGCACTAATGAAATAAAAAAATTATGGCAAGACGTTCAATACCTGAGGTAAATGCAGGATCTATGGCCGATATTGCTTTCCTTTTTGTTGATATTCTTCTTGGTAACAACAACCATTGAAAGTAATACAGGGATCACTGTAAAATTACCTCCTAAACCACAAGAAAATACGCCACCACCTCCACCAGTGAAGAGAGAAAAACGTATTGGTAGTGGTAGTGAATAAAAACAATCAGTTGTTAGTAAACAACCAATTGAAGGAACTTAAAAGACGTTAAACAAACAGCTATTGACTTCTTGGATAACAATGGTGATGGTACTTGCGCTCACTGTAAAGGTAAACGTGATCCATTGTCTTCCGATAACCCCGATAAAGCTGTTATCTCTTTTGCGTAACGACCGCGAAACTTCGTACAAAAACTTATATAGCTGTACAGAACAGAACTCATCGCAGCTTATAACGAACTACGCGAACGTGAACGCCAAAAGAAATTCCCTAACGAGGGTTCCTTATGTTCAAATAGAAGAAGAGTTCAACGCTGCTCGTACCTCTCAATCTCGTAAAGATCAGCTTGAACCTATTATCTTGGAACTACAAAAACGTTTCCCAAGAAAACTTATAGAAACCGCGCCTAAAAAGCACTAAAAACTAAAGAGAATATGTCAAAATTTACTAAAAAGAAAAGTGGTGAAGTACCTCCAGTTTCTACGGCTTCCTTTGCCTGACATTATCTTTTATGCTTTTGTTTTTCTTTATGACTGTAACAGAATCAAAAGATAGTGACTTGATGGTGCAAAATAAGTTGCCTGTAGCTGATCAAATTCAGAAATTGGACAAAAAGACCCTGTAGTATATATCTACGCTGGTAAACCCCTTCCTAAATATCAATCTAAGTTCGGGGGCTAATGCCAAAAATTCAAGTAAATGATAAATTTATAGACGTTTCAGAAGTAAGTCATTATATCCTTAACTATAGAGAAGGTTTACGTGATGCTCTTAAAGACGTTTATATCACTGCCTTGAAAGTAGATGCCGATACCAATATGGGACTTGTGAGTGATATTCGTGAGCAATTGCAAGAAATAAATGCTTTGAAACTCAACTATATTGCTCGTCAAGGGTCTCCTCTTGAGAAAAAAATAGAAACATTTTTAACTTTTCTATCATAAAAAGACACATAAAACTATGTGTCTTTTTGTTATTCTCAAAATTTATACTACCTTTGCATTGTTAAAAACATTTTTAATAGAAAATATTTATGAAAAAAATTATCTTATTTTTTTGGTTTTGCTCCTTAGTGCAGGAGCAGCTTCGGCTCAATCTTTAGATGCAGGGTGATGTACAAATCAATGGTGGTATAGGTGTTTCTGTACCTGGATTTATTGTCTATGGTTCCGCTGATTTTGGTGTTGCCGATAAAAATATCTGTCGGTGGTGAACTTTTCTACCGCGGTAGAAGCTATAGCGGCGTAAGCTATAGTAGTATTGGTTTTTAGCTAATGCTAACTATCACTTCGGTAAGCACATCAAAAAGAATCCCTTCTAATGTAGATTTGTATGGTGGTTTATCATTAGGTTATTACAATTGGTCTAACAATAGAGATAATTGGTATGGTGTTGATCCTTACTATGATTCTGGTTTCGCTGCACGTCTTCAAACAGGTGCTCGTTACTTCTTTACCGAAAACTTCGGTGTAAATGCTGAACTATTTGTAGAACACAACTCTTTCTCTGCAGGTGGTTTTAAAGCAGGAGTTACCTATAAATTCTAAAAGCTTATTTTTGTACTTTTATACACTAAGAGGCTGTACTCGCATAGAGTATAGCCTCTTTTTATCGCTTTAATTTCTTTTCAAAAAATATTCTTTAAACAATCGCAGTTGTCCATATTCATATCTTCTTTGGGTCTTTTCAATTATCCCTGCCAAAGAACTGAGATCTTCTTCAGCAGTAAATAGCTCTTCTAATTCCTTAATAGCTTCTGTAGTGAAAAATTGCCTCTACAATATCTATTGGTAAAAATTTCCCTTTCTATCAACTTGCCTAAATGTCCATAAATAGTTCCTTCAGTAAGCATACGTTCTTTAGCTATCTCGGCTACTGTTTTGTTCTGTTGCCATAATTGTAACGTGATGTCATAAGTGGAAATCTTTTTCTTTTTTTCTCTTTTTTTAGATTTCTCTTCTTGAATGCTTATTTTTAGGGTGGATTGCTGAACAATTGTTCATTTTTCAAAGTAGTATATACTCGCTCTATCAGCTGGTTGCGCATTGTCTCCATTTTCTTAGATTGTATATTCTCTTTTGCTAAAAGGTTCTTGTTTTTCTAACAGCACGACCATTTGCTCTAAACGGAACAGTTTCTTGATGAGTTCTGCGAGGCTGTCGTCTAATTCTTTTAATTCTTCGCTAAACTCTTTTACTTTCTTCAGTCCTGCGACTTTGGTTTCTACATATAACAATTCGTACCATATCGTTTCTAATAGCGGACTAAAATAGGCAACAGCTTTTTGTATTCTCTCAAAAAATTGTTTGTATAGGAGTTGGATTTTGGAAATAGCCTAATAGTTGCTTGCTAAACTTTTCAGATATAGCTACAAGTTCCTTTACTCGCTCGTATTGCTGCATTGCCCAGCTTTTATAGGTATTTTTGTTGCCCAAATCACCTATATAGCTATGGCTATGGGTGTACCACTCTTCTAATAAGGGCTGCCAATCAAAGGGTTTTTCAGTATGTATTCTCTTAAGAAATCTATTCTACCCTCACGGCAGGCTTGTTGCATTTCCTCTTCTGTAGCTTTATTGTCGGCGTAGTCTATCCTTTCTCATCATTATCGATGCCGTTTTGTGTTACAGATGACAAGAGTACCAATCCGTCTAAGGAACGCAAGCGAGAGAATGCTACATAAGCTTGCCCAGAAGCAAATACACTTGCCAAGTCTAACACTGCTTTTTCAAAAAGTGAGCCCCTGACTCTTGTGTATGGTAATCGCCCACGCCAATCGCAAGGGGTATTGAGTGAAAGTGCCTAAGCGTTCTTCTTCAATATCCTTGGTAGAGTCGTTCACTCTGTAGCGCACATTCTCCCATTCGTAGCGCTCTACGTTTATGGTCATTCCGTTGTCCAAAGCTACACTCACCTCTTTTTTCACCAAGGGCTACCACAGTTCCCATTTTTCCGTTAAAAATAAGTGTTCTCCTGAGGGGTCGTTCTTGATAAACATCACTCTGGCGCCTTCTTTTAGCTGAATTACCTTTTCAATAGGGTAGAGATATTCAGGAAAATCGCCTACCACATCGGCTTCGTAACTGAATAGGGGAGAGGGAGTTTTTCTAACTCCTCTTGGTTCATTGCGTCGGCTTTTGTTGTTGTGAGTGGTGAGGGTAATGTACTCATTTTTGTGCTGTTTAGCGAACTCTGGTTGCACGTGTGAAGCCAATTGTCGCTAAATCTTCTTGAGGTGAGTTTGTTGTCCCTCAGGTGATTGAGTATAGAAATGAATACCCCATCGGTTTGGCGGTATATTTTTCTAGTTCTATAGTACAGCAGTGGGTGCTGGGAGATCACTTGTGATTGGAAGAAGTACATCCCTGTGTAGTAATGCTTTAGCACCTCCCATTCCTCTTGTTTTACCACGGGTGGCAATTGCAGCAAATCGCCTATAAAAAGCACCTGCACGCCCCCAAAAGGTCGTCTATCTTTGCGAATAAATTGCATCATAAAATCCATCGCATCTAACACATCAGCGCGTAGCATACTCACCTCGTCTACAATCAGTAGTTCCATATTCTTGATAACTTGCTGTTTGTTGCGATGCATTTGAAAATGTTTTTTTAGTGATTGTCGGTTTTCAAATCTAAAAATCATTGGCAATAGGAGGGCTGTCAAAAAGTAGAGTAAAAAAATGAAGCAAAAGGCAATTGAAACTGAGAGTGAATAGTAACCCCTCGCGCATTGAGTGCTGCTATTCCCGTAGAGGGCAACAACCACTGTGTTTTTATAGCTGGTTTCTATGATTTTGTGAAGCAAAGTTGTTTTTCCAGTCCCAGCTTTTCCCCGTCAAAAATATTTCTATTGGTTTTCGTTGATAAGTATAAGAATACGCTCTTCCATACTCTTGTTCGGCTGATGTAGTTTTATGAGCACAAAAGTATAAAATATTTTGTAAAATATAAACTACCTTTGCCACAAAAGATTACAAATTGAATTATGAATACACCTGTATCAGAAGAAAAATTTAGAAATAGTTAAAAAGGTACTTACCAAATACTTAGAAGATAACGGGCATCGCAAAAACTCCTGAAAGATATGCCATCGTAAAGGAAATTTACGAGTATAATGATCATTTCGACATAGAAACGCTCTATGCCAATATGAATGATAAAAATACCGAGTGAGTAGAGCAGCCCTCTACAACACTATCGAACTACTATTAGAATGTGGTTTGGTGCGTAAGCACCAGTTCAGAGCAAAACCAAGCCTACTACGAAAAATCGTATTTCGATCGCCAGCACGACCATATTATCCTCACCGATACAGGAGAGATTGTAGAATTCTGCGACCCTCGCATCCAAACTATCCAAAAAACAATAGAAGAAGTATTTAACATCAATATTACCAATCACTCTCTTTATTTCTACGGTACACGCAAAACTGATACCGAACCTCAAACCCAGAGAGTACAACTAAATAATCAAACAAAATGGCAGTAGATTTATTATTAGGTCTTCAGTGGGGAGACGAAGGAAAAGGAAAAATCGTAGACGTCCTTACCCAAAACTACGATATCATCGCTCGCTTTCAAGGAGGGCTAACGCAGGTCATACCCTCGAGTTCAATGGTATCAAGCACGTGTTACACACCATTCCATCGGGTATTTTCCACCAAGGTGCCGTGAATATCATAGGCAATGGGGTGGTGATAGATCCTATCATCTTCAAAAAAGAAATAGAAGCACTTGCTCCTTATGAAGTCAATCTGAAAAACTTACTGATTTCACGAAAAAGCTCATATCATTTTGCCTACTCACCGCCTTTTAGACGCTGCTTGAAGCTGCCAAAAGGCAAAGCCAAAAATAGGCTCTACTCTCAAAGGAATAGGCCCCTACTTATATGGATAAAAACAGGTCGTAATGGGTTGCGCGTAGGGCGATATAGAACTATCCGACTTCAGTGAACGCTATCGCAATCTCACCGATAAACATGAAGAAATGCTCGCTAACTACAAGGTAGATATACAATACAACCTTAAAGAATTAGAAGCCGAGTTTTTTTGAAGCTGTGAAAGTGCTTAAGGAGTTCCAACTCATCGATAGTGAAGAATACCTCTATCAAGCCCTCAAAGCAGGCATACTTTGCTGAAGGCGCACAAGGCTCTATGCTCGACATTGATTTTTGGTACTTATCCGTTTGTAACTTCCTCTAATACCACCGCTGCAGGAGCTTGCCAGGTTTAGAGGGTCGCCCCTCGCAGTATCAGCGAGGTGATAGGTATTTTCAAAGCCTATACTACTCGCGTGGGTAGTGAGTCCTTTCCCTACTGAATTATTTGACGAAGTAGGCGAAACAATGACCCAAGTAGGTCGTGAATTTGGTGCTACTACCGGTCGCCGTCGCCGCTGTGGTTGGCTCGATTTGGTCGCTCTTAAATACGCCGTACAAGTAAATGGAGTAACCGAACTTATAATGATGAAAGCCGATGTGCTCAGCGGTTTCGAGACGCTAAAAGTATGTACCTCTTATCTATATAAAGGAAAAGAAATCAAGCATTTGCCTTATAATATCGAAGAACAGAACGTAACGCCTGTCTATACCGAACTCAAAGGCTGGCATCAAGATCTCACAAAGCTCAACTCCTATGAGCAACTCCCTAAGGAACTATTGGATTACATCAGTTTCTTAGAAAAGGAATTAGAAGTACCTATCAAAGTAGTATCTGTAGGACCCTGATAGAACACAAACCATTATGAGATAATAAAAAGGCTATTCGCTCGCGAATAGCCTTTTTATGTTTTTCATAAGTTACCACTTATTTGATGAAGTCAAAAACTTTCAAAACGATTTTTCCTACAATAGGAAGTGGTTTGTTTTTCTTCTTTATAGCATTAATCAATCCAAAGATGAATAATACTAAAACAACAAGACCTACAACTGATGCAATCATCAGTTAGGTTTGCAGAGCAAAAATAAAAATACAAAATATTAAAAACAATGCTTATGAGAAATAATCCAAAGCCTTGTTTAAGATGGTAGAGATTTCTCATCTTTAGTACCTGCAAAAATAGGCAACTAACCATAAAAACGCCAAAATAGCTTAAAAATTGAAGTAACTTTACTGTCCATTATGTTTTTATTTAAGATAATTAATGAGGCAAAGGTAAATAATATTTTTAATATTTTAAATAGAAAAGCAAAAATACGAATAATATTTGCTTTCTAAACGAAAAGTTGTACATTTGTGGCGAAAAACTAATTGTATAAAAAGAACAATATGGAAAAAGACAGTTAAACGATTCTTAGACGTTATCCTCGACCAAGCTACCCTCTTATCGCAACGCTTAACAAAGGGGTTGATAAGTCACAAATAGCTGAATTTGAAGCTGAAATGGGCATTACACTCCCCACAGAGGTAAAAACAATTATATCAAAAATTTCAACGGACAAAAAGAAGGTGAAAAACGATAGTTTCTTTTTAGATGGAATGCGCTTTATCCCTTTAGAAGAAATCAAACGCACTCAGCAACATTGGCTCGAACAGTTAGAAAGTGTTCCTAATTGGCAATCTCTCCACTTCGATAAAGAAGAAGCTATTGATATGTGCTGGGATGGGGTGCTAAAAATCAATTCTATAACTCTAAATGGATACCATTCCTTTCCAATGGCGCACGCTTTATGTTCATCGACCTCGACCCTGATAAAGAAGGTGTCGTTGGGCAAATAGGCGAAATAGATTTGGTGCTCGATTCTATCGAAGATTCTTTTATGGATTTGAACCACGACTCTATGGAAGATTGGCTTGAATTCACTTTACGGATGATATCGAACAAGGAATCGTGTACTACGACAACGAAATGCACTCCCTCATCGATGCAGTTGATTTTGACGAAGAAAATGATATACCTAATATTTTCGCTCCTACCCCTGATTATGTATCCGAAGGTGGCTCTAATGTCTATAACTATTCCGAAAAAGACCGTAGTGATTTCGTATTCCCCGATCGCTCTTGTGTGTATATGGACGAGATTTGCGACCATTTTCGAGAAATATATCGGCAAAATAGATAGTGTGTTCCACGAACTCATCTCAGAGTACGTACATATTGATGTACATTGGATTAAACCTACCCCCGAAAACGCCTTACCACGTACTATTTACTACCGGTATGAGCGATTATCCTATGTATTTGCCTGAAGGTTTGGAAGACCCGAACGATTATAGCCACGCCGAGTTAATGGTTTATCTCCCCGAAAGCTGGCCTATCAGCGATGAGGCTTTTAAGGACGACGATAACTATTGGCCTGTGTACTTCCTTAAAAATGATAGCGCGTTTCCCTCACCAATACAAAACGTGGATGGCTGAAGGGCACACTATCCCCTAACGGTCCTGATGCCGAGCCTATCGCCAACACCGATTTTGGTTGCATCCTGCTGATGCCTCCTTACTTATCAGCACCACAAGATTTCTTGAAGTTGCAAACTAAAGATGGTACGATTATCAATTTCTACAGTATTTTGCCTATCTATCCAGAAGAAATGGATTTGAAATTAGAAGAAGGAGTAGATGAACTTCTCAACCTTTTTGATGAACACCAAATATCCGAAGTGATAGATATCCACCGCAAAAACGTAGCTTTTATAAATATAAAAACAGATGAAACCTTTGCGTTTCATCTGTTTTTTTCTTTAATATCTCTGCTAGCATTTTCTTAGCTCTTAGCAGGGTAATCTTCACACTGCTCATCGGTGATTGCATTTCTTCGGCAATCTCTTTATAACTTTTTCTCGTGCAGGTATCGCAGTTGTATAGCCGTTCTGTAAGGTTCTTTCAGTTGCTTGATGCTTTTTAAAAGGTAGTCGAATTGTTGCTCCATTATGAGGCTATCTTCTATAATAGGGGTCTCATCTATCAGTGTTTTAGATTGTTTTTCCTCTCGGTCTAAATGTAACAGCGTTTCATTTTTGTTTTCCTGAGGTTATCTATATGAATGTTTTTGGAGATAGTGATGAGCCAAGTGCGGAAAGAGTATTGTTCGTCGTAAGTGTAGCTTATCAAATGCCTTTAGCAAAGGTTTGTATGCTAATATCCTCTGCTTCTACTTCATCATTCACACGCTTGAGCTGAAAGTTGTACACATCAGCCCAGAACTCATCTAACAACCAACTAAAAGCTCGTTGCTTACCTGCCTTTGCAGCGATTATATTTTCAGCAACAGCCTCTGCCATTACTCATTATTTCTGCACTCTTGTTCATCGGGTAAGCGACCGCAGAAAGCTGCAAGCCTCTCCCTCAGGATTTCAAATGTGGATTTTGGCTCGCACAAGTGCCAGCGAACTTACCGCCTTTCTTGCCCCAAATCTTAATGGCCATACCCCCTACACAAAAAGGAGTATACCAATGGTTAATAATATCAATTTCATTATCTGTGTATTTTTAAAATATGAGAATTATAATTTTATTTGTTATCTGTTACTTAAGATTGTAAAAGGCTCTCTACAGCGGGATACCTCTCACAAGTAAAACCTTCCGCAAAAATCTGTACCAATTAGCCTACCCAAATCGCGCGCTCTGTAAGTAACACTATCCAAAAAATTCCTATCCGAAATTGGGGTAGTAGGCTCATTGCTATTGCTGTCGTAAAACTGAGAACTGTACGCTAATACGGCATTCACTTTGGCTTCCATAAATCCTGTGATATCTACTACAAAAATCGGGGACTATATTCTTCCATTGGATGTAATGGTACACCACTTTTAGGGTCGCTAAGCTGTTTGTGCTACGCCATTGAGAGTAGTTTCGATGCGGCGCAAACCACTGAGAAAAACAAGCATCACTCACGAGTTTGCTGCCTTTGCCGTGGTCGATATGGCGGTCGTCTATGGCGTTGCAAAAGTACTATATCAGGTTGATATTGGCGTATTTTCTTGATAATTTCCATTTGGTGAGCTTCATCATTTACAAAAAGCCATCGCGGAATTTTTAAGTTTTCGCGTATGCTTACCCCTAATAATTCTTTTGGCTTTTAGTCGCTTCTTGGTGACGTATTTCAGCACTACCGCGTGTGCCCAATTCCCTTGAGTCAGGTCGATAATGCCCACACTTCTGCCTAAAGCTAATTTCTTTTGGCTATGGTACCAGCAGCTCCTAATTCTACATCATCGGGGTGCGCTCCAAAAAGCTAATATATCTAATTTCATCTTGTTATTTGTTAATTGTTAATTGTTTCCTGTATTTCAGCTGCAATTTTATCTAACATCTCATATCTGCTGCGGTAAAGAGACCGTTTGCTCGATTTGATTTCTTCCATAGACTTACGTTGCATTTGAATGGGTAGTTTGAACCATCCATCTTTATCAGGGAGTGCCATCGGCTTCTTTCCACAACGTGTCATAACTAAAAGTGAGTTTGTGCAACCATTCTATATGGATAAAGTGCTTTTTATTATGAGCCTGAATTTTACTGCCTACCCCATAGAGAGCACTACATCCTAACTGTCGGCTAAGCTCCTGAATAATAAATATCATCAAAGCTTTTAGGGACGAAGAGCGTACATTTGTTTTTTTGTAGTTCTTTGATAGCATTTTTCATTTTCAGTAGCTTTATTGCCCTGTACGCAACCTATACGGCATACCCATTCTTCATTTTTCTTTATCAATCACAAAACGAGGCTTCACAGATAGCCTCTTGATAACTATCACAATGTAGTGAAACAACTAATTCGCCCTCTTTGCGGTAGCGATCGTTATGACCTAAATAGATTTGTCCTTTCTCGCCGTTGTATTTCATTGTAAACTCAGCCAGTTTAATGGGAGTTTCTGTTTCTACCATACGTTTTAGCAAAGGACGTTCCTTGATGAAGGCATAACAACTCAGCAAAGCCTTCATTCGTTGTTGTTTATTCCACCTTGTAGACATATACACTCTAAAAGGCTTAAAATAGAAACGCGGACGGTGCAAAAGTATCCACTTATACTCTTCTGATTGTATCAAACTAAACCATTTTTAGCAAACGGAATGTTCAACAAAGTGTGGAAGAGTATCTTGTTCTTTTGTTTTTTTGATGTATTTAGGATTTTTCGTTGGCAAAACTATGTTCTGTTAAAGCCAAAGCATCGTGTAGTAGTTCTCTTGTCGTCATTAATTCTCGATTCTATTTGATTATTTTTTTCAATCCATTGTATTACTTCATCGCTAGAAGGTAAGGTTTTAGGGTCGATTACCTTTTCTAATTTGCCATCTCTCCCGATAAGGTATTTTTTTGGAAATTCCATTTTACTTTTAGAATCTTCTACACCATTTTTTTCGCTTTCTGGGTAAGAAACTGATATAGAGGGTGCATATTCTTTCCTTTTACCGATATTTTGCTCATCATTGGGAAACTTACTCCATAGTTGATACTGCAAAAACGAAGCGATTTGTTCATTACTACCTGGTTCTTGTCCTAAGAAATTATTAGCGGGGGAATCCTATAATGATAAAAATCTTTGTCTTTATATCGCTCATAGAGAGCTTCCAGCTCTTTTTGTATTGGGGTGTAAGACCACATTTTAGAAGCGGTATTTACGATCATTACTTTCTTGCCTTTGAGATCAGCAAGAGCAAAAGGATTACCATTGATATCTTCTACAGTAAATTGATAAATAGTTTGATTATCAGCGTTGTTTTGTGCTTGTAGATTTTCCATAGTGAGGGTGAATAAAAGTGATAATAAAAAGTGAAGTATTTCATAGAAAAATTAAAATTTGTGGCAAAGTTACGCAAAAAGGTTTGATTTATTAAAGAAAAAAACTTTATATTTGCCCAAAAATTAATAACTATGTTTTCAGAAAAAGCTTTTAAAATATTTGAAGAAAGCATCACACAGTATCACATAGCTGACGATGTGTACCAGCCTTTTTACCAATCCTTATCCGTCTACCGACTTGCTAAACCACTTGCTTTATCGCAAAAATTGGATTGACACCGTGCAATGGCATTATGAGGATATTATTCGCGACCCACATATCGACCCAGTGGCTGCCCTCGACCTCAAACGCAAAAATTGATGCCTCTAACCAAGATCGCACCGATATGGTGGAGTATATTGATAGTTATTTCTTAGATTTTTACAAGGAGTAAAACCGCTACCTGAAGCCACTATCAATACGGAGAGTCCTGCGTGGGCAGTAGATAGGCTTTCGATTTTAGCACTCAAAATTTATCATATGCAAGAAGAGGTAAACCGCCCGATGCCACCCCAGAGCATCGCGCTAAATGCCAAGAAAAACTGAATGTTCTCCTCGAACAGAAAAAGACCTTTCAACGGCTCTCAACCAGCTTTTTAGACGATATTGCTGCAGGTCGCAAATATATGAAGGTCTATAAACAAATGAAGATGTACAACGATGAGGAATTGAACCCAGTGCTGAGAGGAAGTAAATAAGAGATAAAAAAACTGCCCCAACTTATTCTGAGGCAGTTTTTATTTATTCTTTACCTTATAAACTAATTCTTTTATCACATCTTCATCGTATTCTTCAAAAGATATTTCTCCAAAAAATCTTTTTAGTAAGTTGGGTGTTAGTAGGTTTACTTTCCCACCAATTGATAATCTCTCCATATCTATGAAGAAAAAAATATCCTTCTTCTGTTCGTCATATTTGAAAGTGATGTACTTTTCAGAATCATATTTCTCAAGTACTTGATTAAATAATTCAATAGTAAAAATTGTTCTTTATAGAGATGTTGCCAAAGTGATCTCCAAAAAGAATTAGGGTAAATTGTTGAATTATAAGACATTTTATATAGATTATCCCTTTTTGTTGAGTAGCACTATAACGGGAGCAACAGTCCAATCGATATCTCCAGTAGCTGAAAAAAATGAGTATACTTATTATCAAAAGCTAAGATCATATCTTCTAATTCATCTTCATTGATGTAACATCTATAAATTTCTTTAAACTTAAATATCTCAGTATCTTCTACTTTCTTTATAAGTTCAGAAATTTTTCGATGTAAATGAGTCGGTGATGATCATAAAAAATAGTGCCATCTTCATTTACTTGTACATCTTTAGGAGTAATAATAGTATCATTACTTTGTTTAGACATTTCTTCTTCGCCGAAAATCCTCTTTAGGATTTTTCTTTTATGTCATTTGCTTGAGTTGCTTCATTATTCTCCTTTTTTTATCAGAAGGCTGCCAGCAATTAGCCACAAATAGAGAAACGATTAATAGAAAGAGTATTCTTTTCATAAAGATTGTATTTTGACTGCAAATATACAACAAAAACTGCCCCAGAATAGTTGGGGCAGTTTTTATTACTACATTGTCAAATCGACAAATCGTCAAATTGACAAATTAGCAAATTGTCAAATCGACAAATTGTCAAATTATCTAATGCTTGCTTTTTAAGTACTCACGGTTGAGGCGTGCTATATTTTCAAGCGAAATACCTTTAGGGCATTCTACTTCGCAGGCACCAGTGTTGGTACAGTTACCAAAAACCTTCGTGTTCCATTTGGTTTACCATATTCAGTACGCGTTCGGTAGCCTCTACACGACCTTGAGGAAGAAGGGCAAATTGCGATACTTTAGCAGCCACAAACAGCATAGCCGAAGAGTTTTTACAAGTAGCCACACAAGCACCACAACCTATACAAGCCGCAGCGTCCATAGACCGGTCGGCATCGCGTTTAGGAATAGGAATAGCGTTAGCATCTTGTGTATTACCCGAAGTATTTACAGAGATATATCCCCTGCTTGTTGAATACGTTCAAAAGCAGTTCTATCTACCATCAAGTCTTTGATAACAGGGAAGGCAGTAGCGCGCCAAGGTTCAATAGTAATAGTGTCACCATCTTTAAACATACGCATATGCAACTGACAAGTAGTTACCCCACGGTCAGGGTCCGTGAGCTTCCCCATTGATGAAGAGCGAGCACATACCGCAAATACCTTCACGGCAATCGTGGTCGAATGCTACAGGTTCTTCTCCTTTTTTTCAATGAGTTGTTCGTTGAGTACATCCAACATTTCCAAAAAGACATATGGTCTGAAATGTTGGTTACTTTATAATCTACCATACGACCTTTCTCTTGCGAGTGTCGCCACACTTTTAGTGTTAGGTTCATTGTTGCCATATCTTTCTATTTATAACTACGTTGTTTTAGTTCAATATCTTTAAATTCAAGCGCTTCCTTATGCATAATCTCCTCACTTGGGTTGTAAGTATTCACCACCTCTTTAGGGTTACCAGTATACTGCCAAGCAGCTACGTAAGCATAGTTTACGTCATCACGAAGGGCTTCCCCATCAGGAGTTTGATACTCTTCACGGAAGTGACCACCACAAGACTCGTTACGCTCTAAAGCGTCTTTAGCAAATAGCTCACCAAGTTCAAGGAAGTCAGCCACACGCCCCGCTTTTTCAAGCTCTACGTTCATACCAGTTAGTTCTCCAGGTACTTTTACGTTCTTCCAAAAATCTTCACGTATTTCGCGTATTTCTTTGATAGCCTCTTTCAAGCCCTCAGCATTACGTGCCATACCTACTTTATCCCACATCACTTTACCAAGTTTCTTGTGGAAGTAATCTACAGAGTGGGTACCTTTATTGTTGATGAAATAAGCCAAACGCTCTTTTACAATGCGCTCTGCTTCATCAAACTCAGGGCTGTCAGTAGGAATTTTTACCAGTGCGGATATCGGCGGCTAAGTAATCGCCAATAGTGTAAGGTAATACAAAAGTAACCATCGGCTAAACCTTGCATCAAGGCAGAAGCTCCTAAGCGGTTAGCTCCGTGGTCGGAGAAGTTAGCCTCACCGATAGCATAACAACCAGGGATAGTGGTCATCAAGTTGTAATCTACCCAAATACCACCCATAGTGTAGTGAGTAGCAGGATAAATCATCATCGGTGTTTTTATAAGGGTTTTCAGCTACAATCTTTTTCGTACATTTGGAAAAAGGTTACCATATTTAGCTTCTACGATTTTTTTCACCGCGTTTAGTAACCTCTTCTTTAGTAGGTTCTACGCCAGTGGATTTTACATTGTTCTTTACCGTAACGTTCGATAGCAGAAGAGAAATCCAAATAAACAGCTTCACCTGTTTCGTTTACTCCATAGCCTGCATCACAACGCTCTTTGGCAGCACGTGAAGCTACGTCACGAGGCACGAGGTTACCGAAAGCAGGATAACGGCGTTCCAAGTAGTAATCGCGGTCTTCTTCAGGGATTTCAGTAGGTCTTTTGCGTTTTTCGCGTATTGCTACTGCATCTTCCATTTTCTTAGGCACCCAAATACGTCCGTCGTTACGCAAAGATTCGGACATCAAAGTCAATTTAGACTGATAGTCGCCTGAACGAGGGATACAAGTAGGGGTGAATTTGAGTGAAACAAGGGTTAGCAAAAGTAAGCACCTTTTTTTGTGGATTTTTCCAAGCTGCGGTAGCGTTAGATCCCATCGCATTGGTTGAAAGGAAGTATACGTTACCATAACCACCAGAGGCGATAACCACAGCGTGAGCAGAGTGGCGTTCAATTTCACCAGTAACAAGGTTACGAGCGATGATACCACGCGCTTTTGCCGTCTACGATTACCACATCGAGCATTTCGTGGCGGTTGTACATATCAATTTTACCACGAGCGATTTGGCGGTTCATAGCTGAATAGCAACCGAGCAAAAAGCTGTTGCCCTGTTTGACCTTTGGCGTAGAAAGTACGAGAAACCAATACCCCACCGAAAGAACGGTTGTCTAAGAGTCCGCCGTAATCACGAGCAAAAAGGAACCCCTTGAGGCCACATTGGTCGATGATATTGCCAGATACTTCAGCAAGGCGATACACGTTAGCCTCACGAGCGCGGTAGTCACCCCTTTTACAGTATCGTAGAACAAGCGATAGTTAGAGTCGCCATCGCCCATATAGTTTTTAGCGGCATTGATACCTCCTTGAGCAGCAATAGAGTGCGCACGGCGAGGAGAATCTTGGTAAGCGAATGCTTTCACGTTATAGCCTAATTCAGCAAGGGTAGCTGCAGCCGAACCACCAGCCAAACCAGTACCTACCACAATCACGTCGATATTACGTTTGTTAGCAGGGTTTACGAGGTTGATATGGTCTTTATATTTCGTCCATTTTGTCCGCTATAGGACCTTCAGGAATTTTAGAATCTAATGTACTCATAAGATTAAGCTGTTAAAAAAATTTAATGTAATGGAAGAGGGCTATGAAAATAAAGCCTCCGCAGATGATGTAAGAATACCAATTACCTATGCTACTGATGAGCTTTTTGCGAGCATCGTCTTTCCATCCCATAGATTGGAAAGCAGATTGGAATCCGTGTAGCAAGTGCAAGCACAAGAACACAAAGCACAATACATAGAATCCCACACGTAGAGGGTCGTGGAATTTTCTCTATCAATTCGTGATAGTAGCGGTCGGGGTTTGGAGCTAATTGCTCGATGTACTTGTAATTCATTTCACCTACCCAAAAATCATAGAGGTGAAGCCCTAAGAAAAGGAGAATTGCAATTCCTGAAATGATCATATTACGAGACATCCAAGTGGAGTTAGCGCCCCCATTGTAGCTGTAATATGCTTCACTACCACGAGCTTTTTGTTTTGGAGTTCCAACACAAATCCCATAATGAAGTGAAATAATACCCCAGCAAGTAATACAGGTTGCATAGCAAACTGAATTAGCAGGGTTCGTACCCATAAAAGTGGGATAGCTCGTTGAAAGTACTCTCACTAATCACTGAGGTAAGGTTTACCGCCAAGTGAATGATTAGAAAGAGAATGAGAAAGAGTGCCGAGAGAGCCATCGCCACCTTTTCTTGCAACAGATGTTTTAAATAATCCTGCCATTCGTTTTATAGTTTTTATATATATTTACGTTAAATAATTTCGCTACAAAAAGTAAAGGTGTTTTTATTATCTATACAACAAAAATCATATAAACAGCTTAATTTATATTCGGTTTAAAGAAGAAGAAGATAGTTACTCACTGAAAGTAAAGGATTTAACAGATTTTTAGGAGTTAAAAAGTTAGGGAGTAGAAGTATATTATAAAAATTAGCCAAAGTTTTAAACCTTGGCTAAACTGATAAAAGTAAGATTTTCTTTATTATTTTTTTAAAAAGAAGGCTGATTGTTAAATTAACAAATCAATAAATCGTTTGATTTCTTCTTCGGTATTAAAAGCTGTGTAAACATACTCTCAACCGCTCCTGACCAGCAGGTACAGTGGGGGGCTAAAATAGGTAATACTCCTAACCCTTGGACTTGTAAACGCTCGGCAAGGGTTTTTCACGCGATCGTTACCACTTACTACCATTGCTTGGATAGCAGAATTGGAAGGTATAAATCCTTCAATACCATATTGGGTTATTAATGATTTGAAATATTCTATATTGTGCCGAAGAGCGTTCATAGCCTCCGTTTGTTGTAACTGTTCATAACCTGCGCGAATAGTCGCTACACTATGCGGACTCATAGCTGTTGTATAAATAAATGAGCGCGAAAAGTTTACTAAATATTGTATCACCTCATCATTAGCAACTACCGCTGCTCCGTGAGCTCCCAAGCCTTTGCCAAAAGGTAACAATGCGCGCAAAGATTGCTGTTTCTAATCCTAAGGCTTGTACCAATCCACAGCCGTGTTTGCCAAAAACACCTATAGCGTGCGCCTCATCCACTGCTATATAAGCACCATATTCTTGCGCTAAAGCTACCAAACGCACTAAATCTGGGCTGTCGCCATCCATTGAAAAAACGCTTTCAGTAGCGATGAGCACTGTTTTGTCACCCGTTGCAAACTTTTTGAGCAGTTTTTCTAAATCGTCTAAATCGTTGTGTTTGAACTTATACGAATGTGCTAAACTGAGTGAAATGCCATCGCGTATAGAAGCGTGACTATAACTATCATATAAAATCACATCGCCACGACCTACGATGCAAGAGAAAAACCTACATTGGCATCATAACCCTGAATTGTATAAAAGAGCCCCTTCAGCGTTATGAAAAATCAGCGATATAGCATTCGGTTTCTGTGAATAAATGAGAGTTCCCCGATAGCAATCGAGAGCCTGTTGCACCGTGAGGAGTTGTGGTGCTTATCAGTTGGCTAACACGCTCAGTGATAGTGGAATTTGTGCTAAAACCTATATAATCATTAGAATAGAAATCAATAGCAAACGAGCGTTCACTAAGTTTGCGCAAGGCATTATTTTCTTGGCGTTCAGTTAATTTTTTCTCGGATGTGTTTCATATTGCAAAAGTAGAAAAATAATGATGAATTACGAATGACAAATGACGAAAATTTGTTATCTTTGCCACATTCTAAGGCTTCCGAAGAAGAGTTTAAAAAAACGCAACTATTACAATATCCCCGATTTTAAACAAGTGTGGGAAGATACGCGTTATGGAGGTAGATGGAAACCTGGAATGCCTGAATAAAAAGCAAACTTTTTCTAATTCTGTAATTTGCTAATTGACAAATTATTTATACCTTTGCCCATTATAAACTTTTAATTTTAACTTTTATGAAAAGATTGTACCCGATGCTTCTCAGCATCTTTCTATTGAGTAGGTTTTACAGCGTGTAACCAGCTAAAAAAACATTGCTCAAACAAAAAAACTCCTATACACCTATAAAAGTAGAAGTTCCTAAGCGCGCTCAAGGTCAAAAAGATGTACTAAACTTAGTAACTGATAAATTAGAGACAGTGCGTGTGGGAATTATCGGTCTCGGAATGAGAGGTCATAGTGCCGTTGAACGTTATATGCACATCAGAAGGAGCTAAGATTACAGCTCTTAGTGATATTCGTCCTGAAATGGTAGAAAAATCACAAAAATAATTGAAAAAGCAGGTCTTCCACGCGTACCACAATATACCGGAAGTGAAGATGCTTGGAAAGCCCTTTTGCGAGCGTCCAGATGTAGATCTTGTTTATATAGTAACTGACTGGAAGCACCACACAGAGATGGCGCTTTTATGCAATGGAACACGGCAAACATCTAGCTATAGAAGTGCCTGCAGCTCTTGATATGAAAGAGATTTGGGCACTTATAGATATGAGCGAAAAAGAAACGTTTGCACTGTATGATGTTAGAAAACTGTGTGTACGACTATTTTGAAATTACTACTCTTAATATGGCGCAACAAGGGCTTTTTGGGAGAGGTGATTCATGGAGGGGCTCTTATATTCACAACCTCGATGAATTTTGGTCTTACTACTGGAATAACTGGCGTTTGGACTACAACTTTAAGAACAGAGGCGATGTGTATCCAACTCATGGTATGGGTCCTGTATGCCAAGCTCTCAACATTCACCGCGGCGATAAGATGAACTACTTAGTATCGTTTGACACCGAGCCTTTCAGAGGTAGAGAAGTGATGAAACGCGTAACAGGCAAAGACGGTAGCGATTTCAAAAATGGTGACCACACTATCACAATGATTAAAACTGAAAAAGGTAAAACTATACAAATACAGCACAATGTAGTGACTCCTCGTCCTTATTCTCGTATGTATCAACTTACTGGAACTAAAGGTTTTTGCTAATAAATATCCTATATCAGGCTATTTGCTACAACCTGAAAATGTAGATAAGGACATAGTGCCTAACCACGAAAATCTATCAGCACACAGCTTTATGCCTGATAGTGCTAAAAAGCCTTAATGGAAAAAAATATAAACCACGTATCCTTAAAGAATTAGAAGCTAAAAGCTAAAGAAGTAGGTGGACACGGAGGTATGGACTTTATTATGGACTACCGTTTGATTTATTGTTTGCGCAATGGTTTGCCTTTAGATATGGATGTGTATGATCTTGCAGAATGGTGCTGCTTATCGCCTCTTTCTAAGCTATCATTAGAAAACGGCAGTGCTCAGTAGAAATTCCTGATTTCACTCGTGGTGCTTGGAATAAGCAAAAAGGCTATAAACACGCGTTTTGCTAATTAGTATCCCTACCCCTTTCCCTCCCCCAAGGGGAGGGGTAGGATAATATATTTTCCTAACTATTTATATTGTATTCTCCCTCCTTGGGAGGGGGTGGGGAAGGATTATAGAACTTATGTCAAATGTATTACGCCTTCCTGCGGAACAACTCTACGCTAAGGAATTAGAGGCTTTAAAAGAAGAGGATAAAAACAAGAAAAAGCCCATAGGCTGGCAATTGTCGCCTAAAGCTGTGCTGAAATTTGTAACTGGTGGTACTGCCTGCGGGGTGGAAATTACTCCTAAGTACATCGGTCATAATCGCTTGGTGGAAATCGCTGTTGCTACACTCCTTACCGACCGCTCTTTGCTGCTCATGGGTGAGCCAGGAACTGCCAAATCGTGGCTTTTCCGAAAAACCTTACAGCTGCCATTTGTGGCGACTCGGGCAAAGTGATTCAAGGTACTGCGGGCACCAGTGAAGAGCATATACGCTATTCGTGGAACTATGCAATGCTTTTTGGCTAACGGTCCATCGCACGAAGCCTTACTTAAATCACCTATTTATCGCGCGATGGAAACAGGAACTGTCGCTCGTTTTGAGGAGATTTCACGTTGTGCTTCCGAAGTACAAGATGCATTGATTTCTATCCTATCGGAAAAGAATATAGCCATTCCTGAACTCAGTGAAGAATTGCCTGCTCAGCGTGGTTTCTCTATTATTGCCACAGCTAATACCCGCGACCGTGGTGTAAACGAAATGTCATCAGCACTTAAAAGACGTTTCAACATCATCGTGCTACCTGCTCCTGCTACTTTAGAAACTGAAGTATCTATCGTAACCAAACGCGTAGCCGAAATTTCTAACAACTACAAGCTGAAAGCCGCCTTGCCAAGCAATGAAGCCATAGAGAAGATTGTAACAATTTTCCGCGAATTGCGCAAAGGAGCTACTTTAGACGAAAAAACAAAAAAACTCAAATCGCCTAGCGGAGTTATTTCTACAGCCGAAGCTATTTCGCTTATCACCAATAGTATGGCATTAGCAGGCAGTTTTGGCAACGGCACTGTTACCGATGAAGATTTAGCATCGGGATTGCAAGGCGCTGTAGTGAAAGATGAAGATAAAGATAAAATGGTGTGGAAGGAATACCTTGAAAATGTAATGAAGAAACGCGGAGCATCGTGGCGTGAACTCTACAACCAATGTTCGGCAATGAACAACTGATAATTATTACATTGGTATATTGGCAAAATTGCACATTTCCACATAGTAATAAATAAGTGAATTGTATTCAGGATGTGCCTGCATCCACTGATGTAAGATAGGTATAAAAGTGGCGATAATTTCTTTATCGCCACTTTTTAATATATGTTTGCTATAAGTTCGGTAAATTTGTTCTGCTAAAGGCGTTATAAGCGTACCTTGGTATGATTTAGGGGCAAAATCTTCAGCGCGTAGAAAAGGCATTACATCAGTAATTACTTCTAAATATTCATCGCGGTCTTTATAAACTTTGTGCAACTGCTCTGCTAAGGCAGAAAAACGCTTCACAAGGCATCGTGAAATACATACCTTTCAAACTCTCGTACAGCACATCAACGAGGTGCTATTCTTCCCATTTTGCGCAACTGAGCGAAGAGTTTTTACATATTGCCAAAGCAGTTGGTCGGTGATGAGTACTTCTTCAGTACTGAAATGCAGGTCTTTCAGAGCTTGTACATATTGCAGGAAAAACATCTAAGTCGTTTTTCGGCTACTGCCCTCTTGCAAAAAAATCGTAATACACCCAGCCCAACGAATATTTGTTGATACTGCTATCGTTTTCCTTAAATTCTTCCAAAGCGATACGCAATGCTTCATCCAACTCACCTGCCTTTCGCATAAAGCTGTTACTTCACTTACCATCATTTCTTTACAACTCTAAAAAGGGTGATTTTCTCATTGCCCGAAGCAACCATAGTTTGCTCATCTACAAAAAGAAGTGCGTGATAGGATTTATCCAAAAAGTTGTTGTAACTCTTGCCTTGGTCGTTAGAGAAGAAAAGACCATTAGGCGAAGTTGCTACCAAAGCATTTCCCTCACTATCAGGGGATGTATTGCACACAACTCGCATAGCCAATAGCCTTGTCGGTTGCGATAGGCTGCCACGTTTTACCCCATCGAAAGTGAGTGCGCCTGAACCTTTGCGCTCTGTGGGTTGTTCATAATCACCGCCGAGAACGATGCCCTGCTGGTCGTTGTGAAAGCTATGGTGAAAGCCCCTTGAGTAGCTGAACCTTGAGCGAGAGGTAGGGTAGCGAGGTCTTGCCATTTATAGCCCTTGTTGTCCGAGAACAACACCCTGCTCTTACTGCCACCTGTTACTACCCATAGTTTGTTGCCATAGTGCGCCAAAGCCGAGTTGCTAGCAGCGAATACACTTTCACCCTCTTCGAGTTTGGGTGATTGTGACCACGAGAGTTTCGTCCATTGTTGTCCGCCGTTGAGCGTTGTTACTACCGATAGGCGATTGTCAATAGGGTCGCCAATAGCGATGCCAAATTGGTCGTCCGTAAAGCGCAATACATCGTAGAATACATCGGGGATTGTTCCTCACAATACACTTCCTCCATACCACTTTGTTCTGCTTTATAGAGCAATGCAGGGTTGCCGATAGAGAGCATAAAAAGTTCTGACTCGTAGCAGCCACCGCACGGAAATCTGAAATTACCCCGCGATTCTTCAAGTTAGAAGTCGCAATGGTTTTGGTTTTGAGTGTTGATAAAAACCAAAGGTAGCGTCGGAGCCTGCAAAAGCCACGTTTTTCTCTAAGAGCACCATTGCTCGCACGCTTATTTTTCTCCAATGGAAAAGACTTTACCTCTACCAATTCAATAGTAGTGTCCTTATAAGGATTGGAGTGCTTACACGCCACAAGGCAAAAAGCAATATAAAAAAATAATAGCAATATGTTTCATATCTCAGTGATAAACAAAGGCAAAGATAATGTTTTTGGTTGGAATAACAAAGAAAGGATGTGTTTATTTTTTTCAAAATGTTGTATCTTTTGTCGCATCACATATTTAATAATTTTTCTCATTATCTAATTACTTATGTATATCCGTTCCTTAAATATTACCACTGATAGAGTGCAAGGATTTCCATATAATACTGAAGCTGTACGCTATGCTAAACATATCAATCTTGACCAGCCGGTAACTTTCATTGTAGGTGATAATGGGGTCGGCAAATCATCTCTTATTGAAGCTATTGCCTACAAACTCCACTTAGCTCGTATCAACAATACGTTAGGCTTTCAAGAAGAATCGTTTGAACCTATTGCTGAGCTCGCAGAAGATTTAGAACTCGATATGATACGTGATGGTCGTGGTTTTTCTTTCGTTCAGAGGACTTTGGCGATTATGTGATAAAAGGTAATATTTTTGATTCGTTCAAAAGTCAGAATCCTACCTATCAGAATATGATGTTCAACTATGGACAAAAATTTAGCATCTTTTTTTCTCACGGAGAAGCCTTTTTGCATATCATTACCCAACGTGTAAAACGACAAGGAATCTATATTTTTGATGAGCCTGAAAGTGCTCTTTCGCCCCTGACACCAATTATCACTCATCTACCTCATACGCGAACACCTAAAGAAAGAGCGTTCACAGTTTATCATCGCTACCCATTCTCCAATCCTAATGGCAATGCCTGATGCACTAATCTATGAAGTTACCAAAAATGGAATGCAAGCTACCCCTTTGCAAGAAGTAGAACATTATATCATTACTAGAACTTTTTTGAACAATCCTAAGGCGTATTTTAGAGAAGACTAGAGAATCTTTTCCACTTTTCCCAGATCTAAATACACTAAGTATTTTCCTTTTACTTGCCAGCCTATGGCTGTTAGGTTTTATTGGTAATGTTGTAGTTGGGTGCGGTATTGGTCGTTGGGTTGTCCGGTTTTGTAATCTATGATATAGACTTCGCGAGTGGTGGGGTTGTAGGCAAAGCCGGTCGGGACGGAAATAGTTGCCATTAGCATCTATAAACTCGCGTTCCATAAAGTATTCGTAGTCCTCACTAAAGAAGGGTGCTAAAGTGCTGTCGCTGAGCAATCGCGCCATTTGGGATTGCAATAGCTCGTATTGTTCGGCAGTGAGTGTACCCTCTTGTAGTGCATCGTTGAGCACAGTATTGAGGTCAGTGGCGTAAGTGATTTTTGAGAATAATTCGTGAATGAGGTTACCGCGCTCCAAGGCTTCTTGTTGGTGAGTGTCCCATAGCAGGGAAGCTCCTGTCGCAATCTTGTAGTTCGGCTGCTGCCAACCTTTTTGAAAAGGAATAGGTGATTCTTCAGCTGCTGCTTTCTCTTTCTTCTCAGGAAATACAGGGTTTCCAAAGGTATATTCCACTACATTCTCATTCCACTGTTTGTTTTCTTCTAAAAACTCTTTAAAGAGCGTGCCATACGTTCCTGCACTGCCTTTGGGGAGCGAGGTGATTACATAAAGAAACGATTCGGGGCGCGTCATCGCTACATATAGCACATTTAGCTGGTCGAGGAGGTTTTGTTCGTGCAATTGAGTCATCAGTTGCTCGGCTTTTGGGTCGTAGTTCACTAAACTTTTATTGCTGTTTACCAGCAGATAGTCAAAAGCCGTTAAACTGCTCGTGGTCTACGGGAAACCAAAGTTTTTCAGTGTGAGTGTCAATGAGTTTGCTATCGGCGAAAGCATAGATAATCACGGGGGCAGAAAGCCCTTTGCTCTTGTGAACTGTCATCACGGTAATAGCGTTTAAACCTTCGGGTGAACTGATACTGAGTTTTTCTTGCTGGTCGTCCCAGAACTCTAAAAAAATCGGCTAAGCCTCCTTTGCGCGCATTCTTAAAAATCGAATACAATATCCATAAAGTGAGTGAGATAAGCATCGGAAGGACGGGCGAGATCAAAGCAATTTACCGCCAAAGCAACTCCTTCATAGAGAGAATATTGGTTGAACAACTCTATAGAAAACTGAAAATCGGCAAGGAAAGTATTTACGGGTTCCTCTACATATTTGCTGAGGAATAAGTGAGGGTCTTTAGTTGATTTAAAACGCAGATAATCAAAGAGTAATTGCAGTTTGAGTTCTTCACTTTCGGGGTGATAAAGCAAGCGTAATAGGGTGACAAGAAACTGTACCGATGCCACGTTTTTCAGCAATAGCGAATCGGGGAAATCACATTTCTTTGGTGTTCTGAAAGAAAAGAGGCAACGGCAGCTCCTTCGCGGTTAGTGCGCACCAATATAGTAATATCCTTATCAGCAGCCCCTGCGCGGTTAGCGTGTTCTATTTTTCTCTAAAATAGCTTCACAATAGCTGTGTTCGCGCGGTGAGAGTATAACGGCATTGCTGTTGTTATCCTCTTCCGTAAACATATCCTCTTCTTCTGTAGTGATAAACGAGAGATTGAAATAACCTTTGGGTAAGGATTGTTCTTTTTATTTTTCAGGATATTTTTGTGCAGCGTTTTTGTAAAGGTTTTTTGTAAGTCTCACTTTGGAAAAGGTCTGCTGCAAAGTTGAAAAAGAGGTTGTTGAAATCGATAATGGCTTCTAAACTTCGGAAGTTTTTGTCGAGGTCTTTTACTTCTCCTTTGATGAGGAAAGGGTTTACTTCATTGTTATACAGACTCATAAACTGTTCAGCCTTGCCCCCTCGCCAACGATAAATCGATTGTTTGGCATCGCCAACAAGCAATACCGACCCGCGTTGTTTGTTTACCTCACTTTGTACTGCATTGAGGATAAGCGGTATAAAGTTCTGCCATTGCAGCACTGAGGTATCTTGAAACTCATCGATGAAATAATGACGGAATTTCTCGCCAATACGCTCGTAGATAAAAGGTACAGGCTGGTTGCTGAGTTCTGAAGAAATCACCCCATTGAACTCCCATATAGGCAAGATGTTTTCTTCTTCTTTAATGTTTTCTATTTCTTTTTGTATGCGGTTGAGCAAAGCCAAAGGCACAACATATCTCAGCGCATTGTTAGCAAAGGCAAAGGGTGCCAAAAAGCCTCTTTGATAGCCAAAAACAGGTTGGCAATCGTATCTTGCAAACTATCGATAAGGGCAGTGTCGTACTTCTTAACTGCTGAATTAGCATAAAGCTGTTCGCCTTGTAATAGATTGTTTTGCCAACCAACGCCCCACGAAGGTTCCTTAGGGTTGTTGGCGGTGAGTTTATCGAAGAAATCGTATAAATAACCTCTGTTAAAAGCACCTCTGTCTAAACTGTGGTCGCGCATCAGTTGCATAAAGTCATCAGCGGAAGTTTTAATCGTTTTTGAGACATTGTTGCGCTGGTTGAGTAGAGGGTGTTTTTAAGGGCTTTAAAATCAGATATTTCCTTGTCTTTCAGCAATTGTAAAGGCTCATAATAGTTTTTCGTTAGTGAGCATTTCGGCTACGTCAAGACAGTTCTTTTAGTAGTGTCCCAACTTTTGTCGTCATCTATTTTTTCGTTGGCAAAATCGATGAGTAGCTGGGTGAGTTCAGTATCATTTCCTGCTTTACTCATCAAATTATCTACCGCGCGCTCCAGTAAAGCCTTGCTATCCAATTGCACTTCAAAGAAAGGATTGAGGTGTAAATCGTGTGAAAAGCGGCGTATCAGTTGGTGGTTGAAGCCATCAATGGTGCTGATATTAAAAAGCAGCGTAGTTGTACAGTATATGCTCCAAAGTTTTAGCCGAACGCATTCTCAGTTCCTCATCGGGGAGCTTCAAATCCTTTGCTAACTCGCTAAACATAGGGTGAGGATTGGTGAGCATTTTGTCCTCACTGAATACGCCTAAAAGCTCAATAATGCGGTTCTTCATTTCAAAGACCGCCTTATTGGTGAAAAGTAATGGCGAGCAATTGCCTAAACAAATCAGGGGTATTTGCTACTGAGGATAATTTGCAAGTAAGCCTTTACGAGGCTATAGGTTTTTCAGAGCCTGCCGAGGGCGTTGTATATAGTATAATTTGCTGGTTCAGTCATTTGTTGATTGTTAAAACTGTGCTGCAGGAGCGGTATCGTTATTGAGTTTTTGTCTATAGAGTTGTTTTTTTCCTTTAGAGAAATCATAGCTAACACCGAAGACTAACATATTGCGGTTGTTCTCTATGTGGGTATAACTATGTTGGTTTACCAAACCTTCGTAACTGCTCTTCATCTTGTATTCCGAAGGCATTCCTAACCAAAACACACCACCTTTAAGTGTCCAATTACCTAACTGGTATTCTATAAAAAATATCATTATTATTTTTCATAAGTGCTCATCGTATTCCCATCTATGTAATAAATAGGAAAGTTGAAACTATAATCAATTCTCAAATCTTTATAGGTGAAGGTAAGTGATAGGTTGTTGTCAATATAATCATTGCGAGCGCGTAGTCCAGCATCAGTAACCAAAGTCTCACATCTTAGGGGGCTATATTAGCTGAAAATACAAATAAATCATTCTTTAATGGTTTGAAAGTGCCATCTAATGAAAAACCAAATTCTTCGTGATATTTACTATTTTCATAAGTGCTGAGTAGTCCGTTGCGTATGGGGTCTTTGATATAAATATCAGTAATCACACGTTGGGTGTTTTTGTAGAAGGGTTGAAGGTTAAAATCAGTGTACTCATTATTGAAAGTGTAAGAGGTCCAGTCCAAAAATATATGTTGTGATTTTAGGTAAGGGTTTCCTGTCTCCAAGATGTTCGGCGCTTGTTGTGCTATATTGCTACTGAGTTCTGCACTACGCGGACTGCAGGGGTACATAGTAACTTGTGAGGCGCAAACTCTGGTTATTAGCGAGTTCATAACCTAACACTACTTTTGGGGTAAATACCCATTCAGTAAAAGTGTTCTCAGCACTACGGTTGTGGGTGTGGGTAAAGCTCCAGCACTGGCTCTGTACATAAAATTAGCCTTTTTGCCTACAAACTCGGTGTACAAATACTGATTGGTATAGGTAACATCGTAAGCCGAAGTACCAGCTAAGTTACGTAAATCGTTGTCGATAAAAGTACTGCTAATGCGATAGCCTGAATTGAGTTTTCCTATATCAAACTGATGAGTATGAGCTACTTCACCTACCCAACCGCGTTGTTTTACTTTCAAATCCATATCATCGTTGTACATATTTTTGTGTAGTTGAGGTCACCCATTCCTTTGAGAGGTTCTCTTTGGTAGTGTTGTAATAACTCCCACGACGTTCACGCTCAATTCATCACGTTTGCCTAATTTTTTTGAGAAGTATAGGTCTACTTTGGGGCGCAACCAGTGGTCGTGACTTTTTACCTGATATATGTGATGGCTAATGGTTGTACCTTGTGTAAAATAGGTTTATGCCATTACTATATGCAGAGCGATTCAAAAGTTCCATTTCGGCTTTAACTTGGAAACTATAGTTTTGTGGTACTACTGCATTATAACGCACTGAGGCATTGTGCGCATTATAGCTAAACCCTGATTTTTGACTGTTGGTCGTTTGCATAACGCACACCCGATAGTTCGTAATCAGGTGTTTTTCATAGTATCTGTCGTTATAATTGCGAAACTCCAATTTGTATTCCACTCCCAACGTATGTTTGCCTTTGGTGTAGTTACCATAAGCCGAAGCATCTACAAAACCCGTAGTAAGTGCCGAAAGCGCATCCATCCCTACCGAATACCCCTCTTCAGCCGAACGTGTGATGATGTCCACGACTGTGTCAGCTCTATTGCTCCAGCGCGCAGGCGGAATATCGTAATAATCGATTCGTGCCACATTTTCGAGGAGCAATACCGCGTATTTGTAGGTCGGTTGCTTCTCACCGTTTACCAATACCAAGAGCATACCCCTTTTTAAGGGTGGCAATTTGGTTGGTTACAGGATTGAGGTGCAGGTTAGGCAAACTGCGCAAGAGGTCTTTGGCATAGCGAGCTTGTTCCACAGCTTTCTTTTCAAAGGTAAAACTCGCCTTATCGGTATATTGTGTTTTGCGCTGTGCTTTTATAATTACCTCATTGAGCACAATTGTATCCAAAGGAGTTTCAGGCACTACTTCTTGCGCTGTAGTGGTCATAAAATAAACTAATAGTAAGGTGGTTAAAAGGAGTTTCATATTTTATCCTGCAAATTCATCTAACATATCCAAAGATGGTACAAAGAAAAAGTGTTCCTGTTTCGGCTGTGCTGAAATCTAATAGGCAGTCGTAATTACCAGCGGGATTGCCTATAAACATATTGGTAAGCATCTTTTCTACTGTACTAAACGTATTGGCATAACAGATGAAGTAAGTACCCATTTGGTGACTTATAGGGTCGTGGAAAGGCATATTGTCTCTCACTACTTTCAAATCATCGCCTACCATTAGCAAGTGCTGAATGGGAATTTGACGGTTTGGTATTGTCGTCCATTTCTATGTCCATTTCTTTGCTACGCCCTATTACTTTTTCTTGTTCGCTAACGGGAAGCGCGCGCCAAGCGTTCATATCGTGTACGTATTTTTTGTACGAATAGGTAGCTTCCTCCTTGGTAATCAGGGTCTTCATCACCTACTACCGCAAACTGTTCGCGTTCTGCGCCACGAGGGTTTTCGGTACCATCTACAAAAACCAATGATAGCGCGTCCGTCCCAATATCTAAAACCTTGTACGTTTACAATACAGTCGGCAATGGGTTTGCATTACCTCGTTAATAGTAGCTGCCATATCGTCAAAGCCAAACTTTGGTTGTGTGCGCGGATATGAAAATGCAAGTCGCCTTCGGTGGCTACAGCCGTGTGTTTACTCCCTTGATAGGGCTGAAAATCTTTGAGTTCTTTAGGGAGTGGTTTGGGTAGCCCCAAAAGCAAGCCACGCGCTGTGGCTAATGCCTATGGTTACACTAGCACGACCTTCGGGAAAGCGGTTGGTTACTGAGTTGTTGAGGTTGCCTACCAACCCCATACTTTTTCAAAAGTGCTTTTTAGTAGTTTTTCGTTATATTCTTCTTAAATGCCCATACCAAAAATACAGTATTGTTATTAGGCAAATCAGTTACATTTTGATAATTCATTATTTTTATTTTTAGTTGTTAGCAAATCGGCAAATTACCTCACGACTCTTTCTTGACGATTGATAGACTCTTGGTGAATAGCTTTGAATACCTGAATAACAAACTCTTCACTGAGATTGCGTTGTTCGCCTTCTAAAATCATTTTGCCAAGGATTTCGTGCCAACGGGTGTTTTTGCAAAAATGGCTACGTTGTTTTGTCAAACCGCCAATCTCATCGGCGATATCCATACGTTTTTCAGTAAATCTAATAACTGTTCATCAATAATATCGATGCGTGAGCGCAAATTTCCTAACTGGCTTACATAATCTTCTTCTGAGGCAGATGTTTTTCGAATACGCAAATCGTTCATTATTTCAACAAGGCGCTGGGGGGTGACTTGCTGGGCAGCATCGCTCCACGCGGCATCAGGATTGCAGTGGGTTTCAATCATCAATCCCTCGAAATTGAGGTCGAGAGCCGTTTGTGATACATCAAATATCAAATCGCGTTTGCCGGTGATATGTGAAGGGTCGCAGATAATTGGCAAATTAGGAAATTTGTTTTGCAGTTCAATCACCAATTGCCATTCAGGAATATTGCGGTATTTGGTTTTCGTAAGTAGAGAAAACCGCGGTGTATCACCCCTAAATTCTTAATACCCGCACGTTGTAGGCGTTCTAAAGCTCCTATCCACAAAGGAAGGTCGGGGTTTACGGGTTTTTTTACTAAGATAATCTTATCAGTACCTTCTAATTCATCGGCTATCTCTTGAATGATAAAAGGACTCACGGTAGAGCGCGCACCTATCCACAACATATCGATATCGTGGTCTAAAGCGAGCTTTACGTGGTCTTTATTAGCTACCTCGGTAGCTGTTTTTTAAAGCCTGTTTCTTCTTTTTTACGAGTTGTAGCCATTGGAGTCCCTAAGGCACCTACACCTTCAAACATACCAGGGCGGGTACAGGGTTTCCAAATTCCGGCACGGAAGAAAGATACATCGGTATTTTTGAGGCTATAGTGCTATTTTTTTAGCACTTGCTCTTCAGTTTCGGCACTGCAAGGTCCCCGCAATCACTACGGGGGTGGTTGAGGTGCAAAATCGTCTAACCATTTTTCTGTTTTCTTTTTGTTATTTCCATTGTATTATTAGGTGTTAGGGGTCAGGTGTCAGGGGTCAGGGGTCAGGGTTTCAGAGTTTGGTTCTTTTTAACCGTAGGGCATTGCTGATGACACTTACTGAGCTAAGGCTCATTGCTAAAAGCTCCGAGCATAGGGGAGAGCAAAATGCCAAAGATAGGGTATAGCACTCCTGCAGCAACAGGGGATACCTACAACGTTGTATACCAAAGCAAAAATAGGTTTTCGTGTATGTTTTCATTACCGCTTTGCTGAGTTTTTGGCTTTTACAATACCATTTAAATCGCCTTTTACTAAGGTGATTTCAGCACTTTCTATAGCAATATCAGTACCTGTACCCATTGCGATGCCTACGTTGGCTTGTGCTAAAAGCAGGCGCATCGTTGATACCATCGCCTGCCATTGCTACGATTTTCCTTCAGCTTGCAAACGCGCAACTTCAGCTTGTTTGTTTTGAGGAGCATACCAGCTTTGTGAGTTGCTGATGCCTATTTCTTTGGCAATAGCTGCAGCTGTAAGCGAATTATCGCCTGTAAGCATTACAATTTCTACTCCCAAGTCTTGCAATTCTTGTAAGGCTTGAACAGTAGAGGTTTTTACTCTATCGGTGATGGTTACTACCCCAATGATTTCTTTTTCTATGGCGAGAAGTGAAACGGTTTTTCCTGCTGCTTGCGCTGTTTTTACCACAGTTTGTATTTCTTCGGATAAAGGAGCACCGATTTCTTCCATCAATCGTTCATTGCCAAAAGAAATAATTTTTCCTTCGTAAGAGGCTTTTTACCCCTCTGCCCGCCAAGGCTTCAAAGTTAGTAAAGGGTAGGGGAGTAGCACCTTGTGCTTGAGTGTATGCATTGGTAGCTTTTGCTAAAAGGGTGTTCACTGTGCTGATTGAGACTATAGAGCACTTGTAACAAATCCTTTTTCACTTCTGTTGCCAAAGGTAAATACTCCGCTCACACTGGGTTTCCCCTCAGTAAGTGCCTGTTTTGTCGATGACTAAAGTATTTACTTTGTTCATCACCTCTAAGGCTTCGGCATTGCGTATCAAAAATACCGTGTTGCGCTCCTCTACCTACGCCTACCATTACCGACATAGGAGTTGCTAACCCCAGCGCACAAGGGCAGGCAATAATGAGCACAGCAACCGCATTGAGCAAGGCATATATATAAGCGTTTTCACTACCCAATACAGACCATACTATAAAGGTAATAACCGAAATAGTGATAACAATAGGCACGAAATAAGAGGATATCTTATCGGCTAAGTTTTGAATAGGTGCGCGACTACTGCTGGCTTGTTGTACCAATTGCACTATTTGAGAGAGCAGGGTGTCACTACCTACCTTTTCTGCTTTCATCACAAATGATTGAGCGCCGTTGAGCGTACCTGCCGACACTTTACTGCCCACTCCTTTTTCAGCAGGAATAGGCTCTCCCGTAATCATACTCTCATCTATGCTTGCATTGCCTTCGGTAATTACACCATCAACGGGGATTTTCTCACCCAGGTTTTACACGAAAGCAAATCGCCCTAAGGTTACTTCTTCTATAGAGACTCTTATTTCCTCGCCGTGAACAATTTTAGTAGCCTCATTAGGGGCTAAATTCAACAGTTTTTTTGATAGCCCCTTGCGTACGACTGTGGGCATCGGCTTCAAGCACTTGTCCTAAAAAGTACTAAGGTAAGGATAACAGTAGCCGCCTCAAAATACAAGTGTACTGAGCCGTGTTCTTTGAATTCTTCAGGGAAAATATCGGGGCTAAGAGACCTACAACACTGAAAAAGCCACGCTACGCCAACACCTATCCCGATGAGGGTAAACATATTGAAGCGCAAGGAGCGGATACTGCTAAGCTCTTTCAAAAAAATACCCAACAGAAATAGAACACCACAGGCAAGGAGAGTGCAAACTGCACCCAATTCCACGCACTTATAGGCATTAACTCATACAGCGGATTGTTGTGCCACATTCCGATCATTGCGATGATAAAGATAGGGAGCGTAAAAGGCTACAGCACCCCAAAAAGTGACAGCGTAACTTTTTGCGCTTTTGCTCTTCCGCACTTTCACCTTCAGGAGCCTCTGTGCTTACTTGTTCAACCAAATCCATACCACATACGGGGCAATCGCCGGGGTGGTCGTAGGTTTTGTTGCCCTCGCAGTGCATAGGACAATAGAAAACACCAGAGCCTTTGGCTTTTTTTGGGGTTTCTTCGTGGTGATGATGTTGTTGAGCTCCTCCTACTTGTTCTACCAAGTGCATACCATATAGGGCAATCACCAGGGTGATTGTAGGTTTTTCATCGCTTCGCAGTGCATAGGACAATAGAAAACACCAGAGCCTTCAGAATTTGAAGCCTGATGAATGCCATAATGAGTACCCTCTAAAGGCTTTTTCAAGAGCTTCAAAAGGATTTCTCTATCAGTTTCGACAGTAGCTTTTTTTAGTAGCGAAATCTACGGTAACAGCTGTTACGCCTGCTACTTCAGAGAGCTTTTTGTATGGTATTGGCACAACCTGTACCCCATACCTTCTATATTGTATTCCATAAATTATAAATGTTAAAAAAGTTATTTGTTTTACGCTGCAAAGATACAGCAAAAACATCTACTTGGATATTACACAATTTTGTATTTAATTTGTAAGATTTTAAACCTCATCTAAAGACTTACGTTTGTTATCTTTTATCTGCTTGAAAAAGCTGAGGGTGAGTCCTGTAACTTTTTAAACTGATTGCTTTATGCGCTACGCTTGAATAGTTGAGTTGATAAGCTATTTCACTAAGCGTCAGTTCGTCATATACTAAGAGTTCCTTTACTCTCTCAATCTTTTTGAGCAATAAAGAATTTTTCAATAGTTCTGCCTTCTACCTCAGAAAACAAACGCGATAAAGCCCCGTAATCTCGACCTAATTCACTGCTGAGTATTTCAGAAAGGTTAAACGATAGTTTGTTGTCTTGGTTATGTATCAAATTGATAATGATAGATTTAATTTTTCAATAAGAACACTTTTCTTATCGTTCATCACCTCAAATCCTAAGGGTAAGAGAGCTTGTTTGATAGCTTGTATCTCATCAGAAGAAAGTTCCTGTGTAAAAGTAATTTCACCCAAATTGATGCTTTTGTGGTGTTAAACCTAATGCTTTTAACTGTTCATCGAGTACTATTATACAACGATGGCAGACCATATTTTTACAAATAACTTTGTCATATATTTCTTTTAAGGATTAAGATATTATAAAGTGCTTAAAAGTGATACCCAAAACCTATATTCATATAGATAGGATACATATCAAAAGTAATTGTTTTAAAGTCCTTTTTAAAGATATTATTTTTGTTCCGTAGGTGAGTTCAGCATTGATATTGAAATGCTTGAACGCTTGCCAAAACCTCCTATCAGTGTGCCCCAATGCCAATGGCGTAGATGATTGCTAAAATCATAAGAAGCGGTTTGCCCGTTAGAAAAAACCCTTACTTTTTCGCCTATTGGACTACCTTCACGTAAATAACCTTCGGTTACATAGCCTGAGAAATTGCCGTCCATACGGTAGGAAGCGAATATTCCCAAATGAATTTTTCCAACGACTTGCAAGGCGATAATTCACCGCTATAGGTAAGGTGATGAATGAACTTTTATAGACTGTATGCACATCGCCTGTCCAAAAACCAGCCACGTGGTTACCTTGTTCTATAATCTCCATTCCGTAGTTCTTTACATTTTGCATCAGTTTCCATACCTTTTCTTCTAAGCGCAAACCTGCTGAGATACCCCATTTAGGGGTGAGCCATTTTAGTGTGAGTACCTTCAAAAGAGCCGTTGAATTTGGGGCTGTACCCTTTTTATTTTTGCGAATTTCTTCAGGAAGGGGCGTAGGGCTTGCTCCCCGATGTTTACGCCCGCTTTTTAGCTCGTATTCCCAACCTTTTTTTCTTCTGATTGTATAAGCGTTTCCAGTACGTTCATTTTTGAGCGTGTAACAAACTGCCAAATAGTATTAAACATACAACAAAAATATTTGTTTTCATAACTTTATTATTCATAGTGATCCCATTCCTTTAATATGATGAGATCATTTTTAGTAACTATTGATGTTTAACGAAGAAAGACAGCAAAAAACTGTGCAAAAACCGCATTTAGCAACAAAAAGAGTTAGCTAAAAAGCTAACCTCTTAAATAAATTATTTTTAGGAAAAACATTATTTAACATCTTCAGGATTTAAACTGAAGGTTATGCTCTTTTGACTGCAAGTAAGCATTCCATTGTAAAGTTTTTCTATTCGTTTACCATTTACATAAAAAAATCAACATCATAAATGATATTATAGATTTTTTTAGTTTTGAAAATGTTTTAGTAGCACCAGCTTCTAATTCATAGTTTTTATCTTTAAACTTCACAGTACATTTCTTATCAGTTTTATTTTCAACGATTATTTGTCCACGTTCAGCAGTGTCAAATTTTACGTTTTCAACTTTGTTAGCATCAACAGTTATTTTTCCTTTTTAGTAGTTCCACAAGGAAGAGTAACAGAATAGTCGTAAGATTTTCATTGGTAAAGAAAATATTAGATTTCCTTTTATCGTTAGTTCTTAGAGAGATGTTATTGATGCTGACGGTAGCGTCTGCTACGGCTTCGTTTTTCACTATCAGTAACGGTAAAAAGTAATCATAGATTTTTTTAGGGATATTGATAGTAGCTTCTTTTAGATTTCCGTCGAGATTTACATCAACAGATAGATAAAAAGGGGCTTCTTCAGTGAGGATAAAAAGTGATAATCAATGATGTTTTTCTTCTGGAGTAAAAAACGAGCGTACAATACCCTCATTATTGGTGTTGCCTGTCAGTTCTACTTGTCCTGAAATATAGTCCTCATTACCATTTGTACTTTCAAGGAGATTTGTTATACTTTCAAATCTGAAAGTTCCGCCTACGCCATATACTTTTTATTAGTAACGGGTTTTCCGTCTTGGGTTACTTTTGATGTTTACAGTAGCCTTACCATCTTCTTTTTTTCTTTTTTTAACGGTGAGGTTCAAGATGTTATCACCAGCGCGGATTTCTTTTTCAACCACATCGGATATAGGATCACCATTTTTTCTCTAACACAAAAGTAAAGGGTTTTACCAATGTGTTTATTTGCTTCAAACTTGGTGTTAGCACTCTTTAAAGGTACATTAGCTATTGTTTTAGGGTTTTTGGTTTGCAGGAGCGTCTGTAACTTTTTAAGTTAATGCCGTTCACTTCGCCACTTACAATTACTTCCACTATAGCTGTTTGTGTAGTGTTAGTAGTTGTACCTGTTTGTGTAGTGGCAGAGGTAGTGCCAGTTTGGGTAGTGTTAGTAGTTGTACCCGTTTGAGTAGTAACAGAGGTAGTACCGGTTTGGGTAGTTTTAGAAGTTGTTCCCGTTTGGTTAGTAGAGGTTTTAGTACCTACGGGATCAGTAGTCTCGTCGTCCTTAGAACAACTCACTACAAAAAGAGTGAATAGGCAAAATATTGCCCAGAAAGAATACATGTTTTTCATACTATCTATAAATTTAATGTTATTGGCTTTGTTTTTCGGGACAAAAGTATAACAAACTCATTATATGAGCAAATAAAAATTAACTTTTTTTAGAAAATTTTTACGATTTAAATGTAAGTAAAAAGTCAATCTTTTAGTTACGATTTTTGTTAAAATTATTTTCTTTAATTTTTAATTTAAAGGAGAGGGAAAAATATTAAGGAGAAGAGTTAGACATGTGAGGACGTTTGCACAACATCCTCACAAAATATAATAAAAATAATTGATTATCAGTTCGAACAGCTTTTGGCAAAGTGTAGCTATTTAGAAAGTTTTTGTAAAATTACTAAGAAATGATAGCCAAAAACCTATATTCATATAGATAGGGTACATATTAAAGGTTATGGTTTTGAAGTCTTTTGTAAAAATATCATTCATTCCAGCAGTTAGTTCGGCGTTGATGTTGAAATGTTTAAAGGCTTGCCAAGATACGCCAACTTGCTCTCCCCACAACCAATGACGGAGATTAGAAGAGAAGTTGTAAGTGGCTGTTTGTCCGTCGTTAATAGAAATTTTGTTGCCTATAGGAGTACCTTCTCTTAAGTAGCCATTTCCTACATACCCTGAAAAATCTCCATCCATACGGTAAGACGCAAACACCCCTAAACGCACTTTCCATCGGTTAGAAAAATCGATAATTTTGCACTAATAGGAAGTGTAACGAACGAACTTTTGTAGTTAGTGTGTACATCGCCCGTCCAATAGCCTGCTAAACGCGAGTTTTCTTGGATAATTTCCATACTATAGTTTTTAACTGTAGCATCGGTTTCCATACCTTTTTCTTCTAAGCGCAATCCAGCTGAAAAACCTACTTTAGGGGTAATCCATTTGGTAACTACTCCTCAATGCTTCCGTTGAATTTAGGGGCTATAACTGCCTATCTTGCGAATTTCTTGAGGTATGCCGTGCGGACTTGCACCTCCTATGAGTACCCCTGCACGGAGTTCGTATTCCCAACCTTTTTCTTCTGATTGTACAAGAGCCTGAGTGCGATCTTCTTGTGCTTGAACACTTGTTAAGCTAATGCCCATAAGGGCTGTGATGATATATTTTTTTCATTGATGGTAGTCTGTTTTTTTATTATTCGTAGTAAAGTTGCATTTCGTCTATATAGAGAGTGCTGCCTACTGCACCTAGAGATTCAGCACCACCTTCACTGGAACTCATTACGATAGCGAGGTTATACTTGTTGTTTTTCAGTTTTTCAGGGTCAATATTTTTACCGTCTTTAGCCTTGAAAGTGATAGTGAAAGGAGTCCATTCATCGGTTTCTTTTCTGTTGTCAATTTGAGCAATCATTACAATATTAGGATGGGTTTTGATATTTGACCCATCAAGGTATTGCACGGTGTCACTTGTTTCGTAGAACACAGCGTAAATATCGAAGTTATCTTTTTGGTTTTGCAACTTCTTTATTGTCTTTATCGGTAAATTTATTGCCAGCTTTGTATTTGTAATAACCAGAGATAGCTAGAGGTTTTTATTGAAAGCAGTTCCAAATCGAGTGGTTTTTAGTGGATTAGAAAAAAGAAGGCTCAGTGTCAAACTCTCCGGTAAAGAGATTTCCTGCGGCAATAGGTTTTCCAAAAGGCAGCTCCAAGACTTCCGGTACTACGTGTTGTGAGTTTCACACATTTATCCTTATACCCTTCATCTGATTGAGTTGTAGGATAGTCGGCTAAAGGGATAGTTCCCCATAAATTGGTGAGTTTAAAGCCTGCATTTCCGCTACTCCAATCCATTTCTTGTCCGCTTACAGCAGTGTCAAAAGAATACGTAGTAACCTTTTGAGGTACGAGTATTTTCGAAAGAGTATTGAGCGATAATATTATTATTGGAGAGGAAACTCACTTTATAAGTTTTCTGCCATTTGCCATCTTCGGAAGTTACCACATAGGTTTGAGGGGTAGAAAAAAATCATGGGTAGTACCACTTGTAGGGCTGATAGTTGCACCTTGAGTAAGAGTAAAGCGTGGAGCGAGGTTTGTTACATCATCCCAAGCGTTTACGTAGAGTTTTATCTCAGTATTTTTGAATCATAGGGTTTGCGAATCAGTATATTGCCATCTACTTCACAAGTGAGGATATCGGCTTCGGCATTTGGAGCTTCGTTTTTGATACAGCTTTTGCAAAATGAGCAGCAAGGCTGCAATGGTAAAAATTTTTAGAACTTTCATATTAATTTATGAGTGTTGAGTTAAACAGATTGCAAAAAGTATGAAGTAATTAATAAATTAGCAAATTGTTTTTTTGTTAAAAACGAAAACTAATAGAAAAAAATTGCTATCATTTTTGTTCATTATTTGTTAAAAACAATGAAGTTTCTCATTTATAGTATTTTAGTTTGTTGTGTATACTACTTACTATCAAAAAAATAGCTACAAATTTGTTAGTAATTGACCAGTTTTTGATAGTGCTCTGCTTTCTTTTTGTTCTACCTTTGCCACCGAAAATTAATCGCAAAAAAACACCAATATGATGAGTAGAAAAAAATAAACAAACGCATTTTACTATCGCTTTTGCTTTGTAACTTTTTCGGGCGCTCTTTTTCGCTCAAGAGGTAAAAAGGAGTGGTAAAAGCAAAAAGCCGATAATAGCCCTATGATGGGGGTAACGGTGATGGTGAAAAACAAAACAGTAGGCGCTTCTACTGATTTTGACGAGAATTATACCCTTCATCCCGTCGCAGCTACCGATAGCTTGGTCTTTTCATATATAGGCTACAAAAACCCAAACAGTAGCTGTGAAAGGGCGCAAGAATATAAGTATAACTTTAGAAGAAGAGGTTACAGCCTTAGAAGGAATTACCGTTTCTGTGGGGTATCGTACTGAACGCAAAACAGATCTTACAGGGGCAGTTTCGGTAGTAAAAGTAAACGAAATGATGTCTACCGCCGAAAAATAACCCTATGAAAGCCCTTCAAGGTCGTGTAGCAGGTATGCAAGTAACCGATAATGGAGGCCCTGCAGGTAAGGCAACTATTCGCATTCGTGGTATCGGTACGCTCAATAACAATGACCCTCTTTATATTATTGATGGGGTACCTACCCAAGGCGGTATGCACGAGCTAAACTCTAACGATATAGAGAGCATACAAGTATTGCGCGATGCTTCGGCTGCCAGTATCTATGGGTCGCGTGCTGCTAATGGAGTTATCGTTATTACCACTAAAAAAGGTAAGAAAGGTGTGCTGAAAGTAGATTTTGACCATTATACTACCGTGTCGATGTTCCACTCTCGGATGAAAATGCTTAATTCTAACGAGTACGCACAAGTACTTTGGAAAGCAGCTGTTAATAGAGGAGGGAACCCTAACCAAAATCCTCTTGGTATTCATTATGATTATACTACCGATGCTAATGGGCATAGTACTCTCAACAATTTGTACTATCCGCGTGAGTATTTTGATAAAACAGGTAGCCCAATGTTGCCTTCTAATACCGATTGGTTCAAGGAAATCACTCGTATGGGGGTAACCGAATCGTACAACCTTTCAGTAACCAATGGTACAGAAAAAGGTAACTACTTCCTTTCTTTGGGCTACTACAACAATGATGGTTTGGTGAAAAATACAGACTTCTCTCGTCTTTCGGCTCGTATTAATACCGATTACAAAACTCTTTGGCGATGTGGTAACTATAGGCGAAAACTTCACTGTAAACCGCACTAGTGAGGTAGAACAACCTAACCAAATCACCGAATCGGCAATGATAGCAGTACCTTTTTATTCCGGTGCGCACTACCGATGGCAAACATTGGGGAGGTCCTGTTAATGGTTTGCCTGACCGCCAGAATCCAGCGCGCCTTGTAGCCGATAATAAAGATAACCGCTATAACTATTGGCGTATGTTTGGTAATGCCTTTATCAATATTCAGCCTATCAAAGGTTTAAATATACGTTCTAACTTCGGTGTGGATTACGGTAATTTCTACAAACGCGTGCTTAACCGTTCGTATGTTTCAGGATTTATGGAAGAAGGCAAAGAAAGAACTTTCTCTCAACTTGAGCAAGCTCATTGGACTAAAATGGAACTGGGCAAATACTGCTACTTACGACTTTGAATTTGGTAAGAGTCGTTTTGAAACTTTAGCAGGTATGGAAATGTTCTCGCAAGAAGACCTCAATTTTGCTATCAAGGGTAATAATCTCGCTATAGAAACACCTGAGTATATATGGCCTACATTGGCAACAGGAGGTGTGAGTGGTAGCGGTTCTTCTACTAGATATAAGTTGCTCTCTTTCTTCGGAAAAAATCAACTATGCTTTTGATAATAAATACCTAGCTTCTGTAACCCTCCGCCGCGATGGCTCTTCACGTTTTGCTAAAGATAATCGTTGGGGTACTTTCCCTGCGTTCAACTTAGGTTGGCGCCTTTCTCAAGAATCTTTTATGGAGAAAAACTCGCAATATAGTATCTGAACTTAAGTTGCGCTTTGGTTGGGGGCAAAATGGTAACCAAGATATCAATAACTACGCTATTTATGACATCTTCGACCCTTACTATGGGGTAACCGGCGACTTCATTTGGAACGGTATCTGGAAAACCTCTTACGATATTGAAGGTAAAGGCTCTGGGCAATTAGCTTCAGGATTCCGCCGTACACGCCTCGGTAACAAAAACCTCAAATGGGAAACCACTACTCAAACGAACTTCGGTCTTGACTTCGGTTTCTTCAATAATAGTCTATATGGCTCTGCTGAATATTATATTAAAAACACTAAAGACATCTTGGTAGAACCTCCTTACGCAGGTATCAAAGGCGAAGGAGCTTACCAATGGGTAAATGGAGCTGCGGTAGAGAACAAAGGTTTAGAAGTATCAGTGGGCTATCGCAATGAAACTAAAGCCGGACTTAAATATGACATCAACGCCAATATAGCAGCCAACAGAAATAAGATTACCGAACTTCCTACTTCTGTAATCAACTCTTACGGGGGGCAATGGTAAATGGGATAATGGCTTAGGTCGCCCTATAGGTTCTAATGCCTTCTATGGCTATGTAGCCGATGGTATCTTCAAAACTCAAGAAGAGGTGAATCAGCACCCTACACAGAATGGTAAAGGTATCGGTCGTATTCGTTACCGCGATTTGAACAACGATGGTGTAGTAAATGAAGACGACCGCACTTGGATAGGGCAATCCACAACCTGATTTTATCTATGGTCTTAACTTCTATTTAGAGTACAAAAACTTTGATTTTACAGTCTTCTTCCAAGGAGTACATAATGTAGATGTAGTCTCTAACGTAAAACGCCACACCGATTTTTGGAGTGTACAAGATACCTATGGAAACAAAGGGCGCCGTTTGCTCGATGCTTTCGACCCCGTTACTAATCCAGACTCTGATATACCAAGTGTATCAAGCGTAGATGATAATAACGAAGGGCGTATGTCTACTTACTATGTAGAAAACGGTTCATACCTCAAACTCCGCAATGTACAATTGGGTTATACTTTGCCTAAGGAAGTATCTGAAAGAATAAAACTCAGCAAGTTGCGCTTGTATGTAAGCGGACAAAACCTCCTTACTATCAAGAGCAAGTCATTTACTGGTAAAGACCCTGAAAACCCTAATTACGGCTATCCTATTCCTGTTACTTTCACAATGGGGCTTAATGCTAGCTTCTAGTACTAATACCTAAATCTAAATAATTAACAAATGAAAAAGATAATATATACCACCGCGATATGTGCAGCACTCTTTACAACAAGCTGCAGTTTTTTAGACGATAATCCTCAAGGGATTATGAGCGATAAAGAGGCTATATCTAAAGCTGATGAGCTCGCTATCGCTGTCTATGCCTCTTTAGGTAACGACCACTACGATTCACCTTTTAGCCTTTGGATTTACGGCAATGTGCGTGCCGATGATGCTTACAAAGGCGGACAAGACGTGAGCGACATTCAGGTGTTCCATTTCTACGAAACAGCTCAAAATATCGACCCTACTTATGCCGAGCCCGATAAGTTTTGGTTTATGTGCTACCAAGCCATTTCACGTACCAATACCGCACTGAAAGCCTTACAACAAGCATCAGATGCCGAAGTGCCTAACCGCCAATCTCGTATAGGCGAAATGTACTTCTTGCGTGGGCACTTCTACTTCCAGCTAAAAAATAATCTTTTGGACATATTCCGTTTGTAGATGAAAAATACAGCTGATAGTGCTTACGAAAACCACCCCTAACACCTTGCCTAACGATGAGCAGTGGCAGAAAATAGCCTCTGACTTCAAAAAAGCGTATGACCCTATTGCCTGTCGCTCAGTCTCAAAAAGGAAGAGCTACCAAAGCTGCAGCTGCTGCTTACCTTGCTAAAAACCTATTTGTATAAAGCCCTATCGCTAAAGCGATAACAATAGTCTGACTAATATCAATAGCCAAGACTTACAAGAAGTCCTTACTTATACCAATGAGGTTTTAGGTTCTGCTTATGGTTTAGAAGACGACTTTTGCCTTCAACTTCCTCCCTGGCAGCTACGAAAATGGTAAAGAATCACTCTTTGCTGTACAATACTCAGTAGATGATGGCACTCAATACGGAAGCCTCAACTGGGGCGATGTACTCTCTGTACCTCAAAAAGTTAGGCTGCTGCGACTTCCATAAGCCTAGTCAGAACTTAGTAAATGCCTTCAAAAACCGTAAATGGATTGCCCGATTTTGATAACTTCAATAACAACGATTACAACGCTGCTACCGATAAAACCGACCCTCGTTTGTTCCACACTGTTGCCTTACCTGGTTTTGCCTTATAAGTACAATACAGAATTGATTTACAAAAACGACTGGAATCGCAATAGCAACGTGTACGGCTTCTATGCTTCACTCAAAGAAAACGTAGACCCATCTTGCTCTTGCTTCCGCAATATCAACCCATTCCGTGGTAACTCTAAGAATCGTATCGTGTTGCGCTATGCCGATGTGCTCCTAATGCGTGCCGAAGCCCTTATCGAGCTCAATCGTAGCAACGAAGCCCTTGCACTTATCAACCAAGTGCGCCAACGTGCTAAACAGAGTATGTCAATGATTCCTTATGCCACCAATACCGATATAGCTTTATACCAAGATGGCGTAAACATCACTTGGAATCAAGAAAACGCCCGCAAAAGCACTTCGTTGGGAACGCCGTTTAGAGTTCGCAATGGAAGGCAGCCGCTTCTTCGACCTTGTGCGTTGGGGTATTGCCGACCAAGTGCTCAACGACTATTTCGCTAAGGAAAAAAATACGTCGCCCTGCTATATATAGCAATGCGCACTTCACCAAAAACAAGAATGAGTACATCCCTATTCCACAAAAACCAAATAGGGTACGTTAAAGGTATTTACAAACAAAATGCAGGATTCTAATATAGAAAACAACAGTATACAAATTCGCCCTTATAGCAGCTATATTCGGCTTGTTCAGCTGCGACGAAAAACACGAAGGCGAACTTATCAACGATAAAGAAGCCAAGATTAACGCTTTCAAGCCAATGGTATTGATGGAATTATAGACGAACAGAAACAAACCATTACCGTTTATGCTCCTTGGTCGGCTACCCTTACCAATATGTCCACCTCCCTTAGCTTGCCCTGAGGGAGCTACCTCAGTGCCTAAAAGGTGCTACAGGAGTAGATTTGAGTAAAGGTGCCAAATACCGCATCTTCAATGGTAATCTCTATTGGGATTATACCGTTACCGCTCAGTACCCTAAGATAGAGAACTTTGTAATCGGAAAAATACAAAGCTACTATCGACCACAGTACAGGTAAAATAAGTGTGAAATACCCCAAAGGAGAAGCAGTAACTGTGCTAACTCCTACTTTTTAGCACTACCCTAATGCTACCGTAAGCCCTGCTTCGGGAGTTGCCCAAAAACTTTTACTCAAAGCGTTACTTACACTATGAACTACCGCGGTGAGAGTTTTGCGTATAATGTAGAGATTATACCTACCAACTTTGCGCCTATTGCCTTTGTAGGTACAGCTAAGAGTGCTTCTGCGATCGCCAATGAAGACGAGAAAGCTGCCTACACTTGGCTTACCGAAAAACTACGACACCGCCAAATACATCTCATTTAGTGACATCAAGGACGGCAAAGTTAATCTTACCGACTATAAAGTGATTTGGTGGCATTGGGATAACAACAAAGAGTTGCCTGCTGAAGCCAAAGCAGATGCCGTTGTGAACAAGATGAAACAATTCTATGCTGCTGGAGGCTCGTTCTTATTGTCTTCTTGGGCTGTACAGTACGTAGTCGATTTAGGTATCGCCTTAGACGGCAAAGTGGTAAACAATATGTGGGGAGAAGGCAACAGTCCATTTGCAATTGGTGATGACTGGGGTATTTGCTATAAAGGCAACGAAAAGCCACTCCCTTTTCAAAGGATTGACTAAGAAAAACAGGTACTAACGATGTCGCCTTCTTACTCTCTAGAGGGGTAAAAGCCAAAGCACATAACGCCTTATGGAACTTCGAGTGGGGTGATTATGCCAATAATATAGCAGGCTGGCAAACTGCCAGTGGTGCTAAGTTATTAGCAAGTTTCCACTGGAATGATGCTATGAACCGCGCAGCGATTTTTTGAATATACCAAACGTGGCAATGCAGGTCGCACCATTTGTATAGGTATTGAAGGCTACGACTGGTATAACGAAGATAATTCACCCGCTAATACCTACAAAAGCAATATCAAATTGCTTACTGCCAACGCTTTAGAATATTTAGCAAATTAATAAATAAAGATGATGAAAAGAACACTTACATTAGCGCTTTGCGCTACCGCCCCTAATAGCTTGTGAGAATATTGTAGTAACGACCCTAATGCCGCTCCCGATGCCGCTACTTGTTATGCCGTACAGGATTATGGTCGTACTTATAAACATTTCTTCCAGCCCAAAAAAATGCGTGGGTAGGCGACCCTATGCCGTTCTACGATAACGGTAAGTTCCATATCTTCTACCTCTACGACCAACGACCCGCACCCGCAACCTTCCACCCTTGGTACAGTGCCACCACTACCGATTTGGTGAACTATACCGATAACGGCGAAGCTATTCCCTGCGGTGCCGATGGTTCGCACGAAGATGCCCTTGGTACAGGTTCAGTATTCAAAGATGGGAATACCTAGTACGCTTTCTATACGGGGCATAACGGCGATTTAGACCTAAAGAAATCATCTATTGGGCTACTTCTACCGACTTGAAAACGTGGACAAAGGATACTCAACACTCTTTCCGTGCCCCCTGATGGCTATGACCGCAATGAGTTTCGCGACCCTATTGTCTTTAAAGAAGGAAATACCTACAAAAATGCTCCTCAGCACCCGTGCCGATATAGGAAGCGGTGTGTGGAAAGCTGTTGTAGCTCAATTCACCTCTACCGACCTTAAGAATTGGACAAAAGACCCGAATACTCCCTTCTTTTATACTGACCCTTCTGCCTTTATGGTAGAATGCCCCGATGATGTTTACACAAGGGAAACTACCAATACTTGATATTTTCCAACATCGAAGAAAGCGTGCGCCGTGTGCAATACAGATACCGCCGTGTAGGAAGCACCGATTGGATTACCCCTGCACAACAAGACTTAGACGACCGTGTGTTCTATGCCGGAAAAAAACCGCTACCGACGGCACTCACCGCTATATATGGGGCTGGAATCCGTCGCGTATCAATTATGAAGATAACGCCGCCTACCACTGGGGAGGTTCGTTGGCGGTACACGAGCTCACTCAAAAACGCCGATGGTACCCTTAACGTGAAAATGCCTACCACTTTTTGATAGCAAGCAAGCCATATCCGCTTCACTTGGCAATATAGCTTTGGACAACAATAATCGTGTGTTCGACCGCCTTGGCACTGGGTTCAACAAGATAGTTGCCAAAATAAAAGCCAATACCGCTACCGAGTTTGGGGTGATGTTTGGCGCTTGTGGTAACCTTTATGAAACCTACCGCGTAACGATTAATCTCAACAAAGGAGAGTTGCAACTCAACCGCGTGATTAGAGACGGAGGCAATGCTACCATCAATAGCATAAAACTCCCCGCGAACGCCAGCAAAGGAATACACTGTGAAAAATAGTGCAAGAAGGCTCGGCTGCAGCAATCTATGTGAACGATGTAGTAGCCCTTTCTATCCGTTGCTATAAGATGAACCAAAATCCTTGGGGCATTTTTGCTAACGGAACAGCCAACTTCAATTCTAAAAATTGAAGAAATCGCAACGTTTTCCTAAAAATTCATTGCGAAATTCTTAAGTATAGCTTAAGTGGACTCTAAGTGGTTATTAAGTAGTTACTAAGTGGTGCTAAGCAACAGGAATCGCATTGCGAAAAACGCAAAAACTACCCGTGTAACTCGCATCTTTGCCAAAGTTTTAATTGCTTGTCGTGCTACGACCTTTTGGCAAAGTTGATTGCTCTAATAGTCAGTTGCTTTTTAGAGTATGTTGTGTAGGGGCGTTTTGCAAAACGCCCCTAAAAAGAAAAAGCTTTTCGGACACCGTATAATAAATTTCTAAAAACCAAATAAAATAACTACATTTGTCACACCAATAAAATAGAATAAACAAAGCCCCCATCACCTTTTTAGCTTGCCCCTCTCCTTGGGAGTAGTCTCTGAATACTTGCAAGAGAGTATATGATGAACGAGGAGAGGAACTAAAATAAAAAGTATTAAGGTGTAAAAAAATAATTTCATATATTTACACTCTGAAAATTAATGTATTATGGAATTATTTAAGGAACAAAAGCCTCTTAGAGTTTACTGAACGCTTTAAAAACAGACTTAGTAATAATGGGGAGAATTTTCCTACATTACATAAGATAATACATCAAAGCAAAGTCTTGGATACGAGGTATATATTCTTGGGTATCAGAATTTAACATAGACCGATATTTAGCGGAATACAGTTTTAGAATTAATCGTTCACAAAATAAAGATACTATCTTTAACAAATTAATGAAAAAGAATTGTAGAGCGTTCTCCCGTTTTCCAAAGTCAATTAATATGTATCTAAATAGACATATCAAAAATTTTTCTAATTATTTTTGAGATTTCTTTTGCAAAATACGAAAATTATTACTATATTTGCAGAAAACCATGTTATTATGAACGAAAAAGAAATATCAAGCAAAAAATTAATTTGTTTATAGGTTCCATAGGAGCCTTTATAGGAGTGGCGGTATTTGTAGCCTATATTCCTCAAATTATAGCCAACTTGAGGGGCACAAAGCACAACCTTGGCAACCTTTTGTTTGCAGCGGGGTCTTGTTTTATCTGGGTGGTGTATGGCTGGACAAAGAGCCTAAGCCAGATTATATTCTCATTATCCCCAATTTGGTAGGGGTAGTTTTAGGATTCTTAACTTTTATTACTTCGCTTTAAAGCTACTTGTATGTTTTTGCTTTGTCCTTACATGCAAAAACGATCACTAATCCCTACTTTGGAATAAATTGAGGTATCAAAATAATTTCATATATTTACACTCTGAAAATTAATGTATTATGGAATTATTTAAGGGACAAAACCTCTTAGAGTTTACTGAACGCTTTAAAAACAGACTTAGTAATAATGGGAAGAATTTTTCCTACATTACATAAGGTAATACATCAAAGTAAAGTCTTGGATATGAGGTATATATTCTTGGTTATCAGAATTTAACATAGACCGATATTTAGCGAAATACAGTTTTAGAATTAATCGTTCACAAAATAAAAGATACTATCTTTAACAAATTAATGAAAAAGAATTGTAGAGCGTTCTCCCGTTTCCCAAAGTCAATTAATATGTATCTAAATAGACACCTCAATAAAAGTATATGAATAACAAACTAATAGCAGGATTAGAGTCTTAACGCTCACTGCCTGCCAGCAAAAACACCGATGATATCATCATCGAGGGACTTCGAGTCGGGCACTTATGCCAATTGGACGGTAGAAGGCGACGCCTTTGGCGCGACTCCCGCCACGGGTAGCTATACCGGTCAGCAGCCCGTAACAGGCTTTGAAGGAAAGCACCTCGCCAATAGCTTCAACAATGGAGATGACTCTCGCGGAGCCCTTACATCCAAAGAGTTCACCATCAGAGCGCGATTACATCAACTTCCTCATGGGAGGCACGCACCCCGATACCTATATCGAGCTATTAGTCGAGGGAAAAAAAGCGTGCTACAAACGCGTTCCCTCTACGAAAACCGAAACCCTACAATGGCTCACTTGGGATGTCAAAGCCTATAAAAAAACGAAAAGCTACTATCCGCATTGTCGATAACCAACGCGGCGGTTGAGGGCACATCCTTATAGACCAAATCGAACAAAATAACAAACAAAAAAAGCATTTTTATGACTGATTACACCCGTACCTTTGAAGCCAAAGACAAGTACTTGCTCATCCCTATCGAAGACCAAGCAGTTGAAAACAAAGTTCAACTCTCGGTAGAAGAGTAACCCCGTAGGCGAGCCAATGACCATCCGTATCGCCCAAAACAAAAATCGACTACTGGATGCCTATCGATATCGAGGGCGTACAAAGGCAAAAAGTAACCCTCACTTTTGCAGTAGCCAAAACCACCGATATGGGCTTAGCCGAAATCAAACAGTCGGCTGAATATAACTTCAACTACAACGAAAAATACCGTCCGCTATACCACTTCACCCTCAATATGGCTGGATGAACGACCCTAACGGAATGGTATACCTCGACGGAGTATTCCACCTCTTCTACCAATACAACCCTTACGGAGCGCGCTGGGGCAATATGCACTGGGGGCACCGTTTCCAAAGACTTGGTGAATTGGGGAATACAAGCCTTTAGTATTAGCCCCCGATAAGTTAGGAGCGATTTTCTCAGGCAGTGCTGTGATTGATCACGAGAACACAGCCGGCTTTGGCAAAGGTGCTATGGTAGCTATTTTCACCTCAGCAGGCGAACGCCAAACACAGTCCATCGCTTACAGCCTCGATGGCGGAAAAAAACCTTCACCAAATACCAAAGGCAACCCTGTCCTCACCGATGCCAATATCATCGACTTCCGCGACCCGAAAGTATTCTGGCACGCACCCTCTAAACAATGGGTGATGAGCCTTGCCACTACCCAAACGATTACCTTCTATGGTTCTAAGAACCTCAAAGAATGGACACGCCTCAGTGAGTTTGGCGAAGGCTTAGAGCGGACACGGCGGTGTGTGGGAATGCCCTGATCTCTTCCCGCTTACTTATGAAGGAAAAAAACCAAATGGGTGCTTTTTGTGAGTATCAACCCAGGCGGACCCTAATGGCGGAAGTGCTACTCAGTACTTCATTGGTAATTTTGATGGCAAAAACCTTCACTCCCGATACTATGAACTATCCGCTTTGGTTAGACTATGGTCGCGATAATTATGCAGGTGTAACGTGGAGCAATGTCCCCGCCACCGATGGTCGTCGTCTCTTCATAGGCTGGATGAGCAACTGGGATTACGCCAATGAAACCCCTACTGAAAAACTTCCGTAGCGCGATGACTGTTGCTCGCGTTTTTGCGTTTGGTGCATAATGGCGAGCACTTAGTAGTAGCCAGTGAGCCCGTGAAAGAGTTAGAGAGCTTGCGTCGTGAAGCGGTACTTTTAGGTGATAAAACACGTACCAACACCTCCGATGCTATAACGTTCGAAAACTTCTTGCCCAATAATCAAGGAGCTTATGAACTCACTTTCACGGTAACCCCTAACGAAACCGATAGCTTTAGCTTTGCCCTTGAGAACGCCAAAGGTGAAACTATCAAATACCTATTTGACGGCGCTAATAAAACCCTATCGGTAGACCGCAGTAAGAGCAGTGTAGCTTTCAATGCCAACTTCGCTGAAACGCCTATCAAAGCACCAATGGTAGCTAAGAAAAGCTATACCGTACGCTTGTTAGTAGATAAAGCTTCTACCGAACTCTTTGTAAACAATGGTGAACTCGTACAAACCAATGCGGTATTCCCTACCGAAGTGTACAATACCCTCAGCTTCAATACCAGCAAAGGTACTCTCACCCTTAACGATGTAACTGTCTATAAATTGAAATAATTAATTGTAGGAGGCTGTTCGAAAAGTCTCAAAATCGCTTTTGCATCACTACACTTTGCCAAAGTTTTCAGACTTTGGCAAAGTTGACTACTCTGATTATCAATAATCTTTGAAGTATGTTATGTAGGGGCGTTTTGCAAACGCCCATATAAATAAAACTTTTAGACACCCACTTTTTAATAATGTTAAACACTTAATACATTCATAGTATGCAACAGAATAACAACTATCTAAAATATTTATTACCCGTACTTTTATCATTCTTCTGTATGGGCTTCGTAGACCTTGTAGGCGCAGCCTCAATTTTGTAAAAAGATGATTTTGGCTTGACCAGAAACCACCGCTAAAGCGCTCCCTGCAATGGTATTCTTTTGGTTTCTGCTTTTCTCAGTGCCCACAGGCGTACTAATGAGCAAGATAGGTCGTCGCAAAAACTGTACTCCTCAGCTTGGTGATTACCATCTTAGCGATGGTAGTGCCCTTTATCAGCTACAACTATACCACTATGCTGGTAGCTTTCTCCTTACTTGGTATTGGTAATACACTGATGCAAGTATCGCTAAACCCGCTAATGTCAGCCATAGTAAAGGCGACAAACTCGCCAGTTCACTCACTTTTTGGTCAGTTTATCAAGGCAATAGCCTCGTTTTCTGCCCCCTTGCTAATGAGTTTCTGCTTCGATAAATTCAATGATTGGCGACTTTTCTTCCTGCTCTTTGTAGCTATCTCGGTAGTAACCCTCTTGTGGCTGGGTGCTACTCATATTGAAGAAGAAAAACGACAGCAAGAACGCCACCTTTACCGAGTGTTTTTGCACTGCTTGCCAACCCTTATGTACTCTTGTGTTTCATTGGTATTATGTGCCACGTGGGGATAGACGTAGGGAGTTAATGCCTCAGCGCCCACTATCTTTTATGGAACGTTTAGGGCTTACCACTACCCAAGCCTCTTTTTGCCACTAGTTGGTATTTCTTATTCCGTACCATAGGGATGTTTGTCAGGAGCTTATATTCTCACCAAAGTATCTCCTAAGAGTTTTTTTACCCTCAGTGTGCTTTGTATGGTAGCCTCAATGGCGATACTGTTCTTTTCAGTGATAAGACAATGCTTTACACTGCTATTGCTTTGGTAGGTTTTGGTAACTCAATGTATTCTCAATCATCTTCTCGCAAGCCCTCTTGAAGAACCCTACCAAGAAAAAAACGAAGTGTCAGGCTTAATGATTATGGGACTCTTTGGCGGTACTATCTTCCCTTTTTGCAATGGGCTTAGCCTCCGATGCAATGAACGGTTCTCAGATAGGCGCTCTTATTGTCCTCAGCATGGGAGTATTATATCTGTTGCTAATGAGCACTCAGCTCAAAGCCAACGCTTAGCAGTTCGAAAACGCTGCTAATACTATGAAATCTCAAAAAGAATTTATAACTTTGTACGCTTAAAAAGAAAAGAATTAACAACAACACTCTCATAATACAATGAAAAATACAGTAGTAGGATTGGGAGAAATCCTTTGGGATGTCTTCCCTGAAAGAAAAAGTATTAGGCAGGGGCGCCCGCTAATTTCGCTTACCACGTGTCGCAATTCGGCTTCAACGGCTATGCTGTGAGGTGCCATTGGTGGCGACCTCCTCGGTAAGGAAATACTAAAAAGTTTAGAAGAGAAAAGAACTTAACTACATCATCGAAAAAACTGATTTTCCCACAGGTACCGTAAAAGTACAGTTAGACGGTCGCGGGGTGCCTACCTATGAGATTAGCGAAAATGTAGCGTGGGACAATATTCCATTCTCTTCGCGAATCGAGAACTTAGCAAAGAACACTAATACCGTGTGCTTTGGGTCGTTAGCGCAGCGCAGTAAAAGTATCGCGCGCTACTATCCACAAGTTCTTAGATTTAATGCCTGCCGAGAGTCTGAAAGTATTCGATATCAACCTCCGCTTGAAATACTTCAGCAAAGAGGTAATCGCCGATTCTTTAGACAAGGCAACTGCTTTAAAAATCAACGATGAGGAAATAGTGAAAATTGCCGAAATGTTCAATCTGCAGGGGTAGTGATGAAGAAGTGTGCAAGCACTTGTTGAGAAAATACAACCTCAAATTCCTTATTTTAACGCAAGGCACGAGAGGTAGTTATGTATTCACGCCTAATGAAAAAAATCGTTCTTAGGGACACCTAAGGTTACCATTGCCGATACAGTAGGTGCAGGGCGACTCGTTCACGGCTGCCTTTGTAGCCTCTTACCTCAATGGTCGCAGTATTGCCCAATCACATCAATTGGCGGTAGAAGTATCGGCTTACGTGTGTCAGCAACACGGTGCGATGCCTCGCCTTGCCGATGCTCATTTAGAGTTATTTAGATAAAATGACTTTTAGAAGGTATCATATACTTTTTTTATACTTCGCTCTCTTTGCTTGCCTCGCTTGCCAAAGGGGAGCGAAACTCCCGATATGTAATAGGGGTGTCGCAGTGCAGTGAAGATCTTTGGCGACAAACGATGAACGAGGAGTTAAAACGCGAAGTAGCTCTTTATCAGGCTGATGCTGAGGGTGCTCATTCGCAGTGTGAAAGACGATACTCCCAAACAAATCGCCGATATAAAGTGGTTCATAGAGCAAAAAGGTGGATGTGCTCGTCGTTTCACCTAATGAGTCAGAAGCCTGTACCCCTGTGATTGAAAAAGGCTTACCAGCAAGGTATTCCCGTGATTTTGGTAGATAGGGAAAATCGCTACTGAAAGTTATACTGCCTATGTGAGAGCCAATAATTACCAAATAGGCAAAAGAAGCAGGACTCTATGCTATGGGTGTCCTCAAAGGCAAAAGGCAATATAGCCGAAGTACGTGGTACCAAAGGCTCTACCTCCGATGCCGAGCGTCATAAAAGGCTTTGTAGATGCTCTCAAAAACGCTCCAGAGGTGCAAATAGCAGCCGAAACTTGGGGCAACTTCCTTCAAGCCGATGCCAAAACGCAAATGCAACAAATCTTCCAGCAATACCCCCATATCGACCTTGTATTTGCAATGAACGACCCAATGGCAGCGGGTACGCACGAGGCTGCAATGCAGTTCAATGGTAAAAATTCCTTTCATCATTGGCGTTGATGCCTTGCAACAAGTGGGCATACAAAATATAGAAAAATAACGTGCAAGATGCATCGTTTATTTACCCTACAGGAGGTGAAAAGGTGATAGAACTTGCGATGAAAATTCTCCACAAACAGCCTTTTCAGCGCGAGAATATTCTCAATACCACAGTGGTAGATAAGAGCAATGTGCGCATTTTTGCAATTGCAAACAGAGCAAATTGCTGAAAAAACAAGCCAAAAATAGAGAATATCAATAACCAACTGGTGAGAGCCTTATCCAGCATACAAACCAACGAATGTTGCTCTACCTTTCTATTACAGCTATTGTGCTTATCACTGTCTTCTTACTAATGGCTATTAGGGCTTATCGCGCTAAAAAGTAAGACCAATAGCGAACTGAAACGCCAAAAAGAACAGTTGAAATCGTCTCTAAACAATTAGAAGAGGCGACCCAAGCCAAGTGCTTTTTCTTTACCAATATTTCTCACGAGTTTAAAACACCGCTGTCGCTCATCTTAGGGACCTGTGCAAACGCTCTTAGCGCACAATTCTCTCCCTAAAGAAGAACAAGACTTGTTATTCCTCATCAAAAAGAATAGCAACCGACTTTTTGCATCTCATTTCCGAAGTAATTGAGTTCCGCAGTTATGAGAATAACAAAATGCAAATGTATTTCACCAAAAGGCAATTTGAAGAGCTTCCTCACCGAACTCAATTCTTTTTCACCGACCCTATCAAGCAAAAAGAAACTCAATTTTCAGTTCCTTGCCGAAGATACTTCTTTTGAAATGCCTTTCGATAAGGAAAAAAGTAGAAAAATCTACTTCAACCTGCTTTCCAATGCGCTGAAGTTCACACCTCAAGAAGGACGTATTTCTGTATCTTTAGAAAAAAACAAGGAGAATATGCAGCTCTACGTGTGTTCAACAGCGGTTCATATATCCCAAAAAGACAAACAAAATGAGGGTGTTTGAACACTTCTACAAAATAAACCCCCGATAGCGAAGGTTCGGGTATTGAGCTAGCGTTGGTACAAGCCTTGGTAGCCTCACACAACGGTACTATCAGCGTGGAGAGTACAGAAGGCGAGGGACAACTTTCCTCATTCGCCTGCCTTTCACCCAAGAACAAATATCCGCAAAAACAGTATACGATAGCAATTACATCGAAACCCACCTCGATTTATTGCCTTCATTGCCAGCATCTGCCGAGAAACTCAAATTGCCAACAGCTTCACCCTCAGCTCCAGAGAAACCTACCGTACTGATTGTGGAAGACAACGAGGATATGCGCCAGTTTATTCGCTATATCCTCAGCGATAACTACAATCTTATAGAAGCCGAAAATGGTGAAGAAGGCTTTGAAGTCGCCAAAAAGCACCTCCCGATGTAGTGATTAGCGATGTGATGATGCCCAAGACCGATGGTTTTGATTTGTGTCAGTTACTGAAAACCAACGTAGCTACCAATCATATTCCTGTGATTTTTGCTCACCGCCTATGCTTTAGACGAACAGAAACAAGTAGGCTTCGAGAGCGGTGCTGATGCCTATATCTCCAAAGCCTTTCAACGTAAAACTGCTGAAAAACACGAGTACGCAAACTTATCGAGAACCGTAAGAAAATACGTGAGAGTTTTAGTAATTTTCTCTTGAACGAAACCAAACAAGAGACTTTTAGGCAAAAGTAGAACAACAATTTATCACCGATTTCACCCAATATGTCGAAAACTCTATCGCCAACCCCGAACTGAATATCGACGAAATTGCCGATGCCTTAGGGCTTGTCGCGCTCTAACCTATACCGCAAAATCAAATCCCTCACCGACTATTCGCCTAACGAACTCATTCGCACCATACGAGTAAAAATACGCCAAACAATTGCTCAACAGCAAAAGCCAAGAGCATCTCGGAAGTCGCTTATGAAGTAGGCTTCTCCTCACCATCCTATTTTGCCAAAATGCTTTAAAGATTTTTACAACGAAAGTCCAACAGAATATTTAGAACGCATTAGGTAATAACTTTTTGCATCAAAGTTATCTAACCTAAAAAAACTCTTTTTTTAAGTTTAAAAACATATATTTATAAAAATATTTCCCATATTTTCTTGCACTTTTCATTTCTTATTCCTACCTTTGTGCTGATTATTACCAAACTTACTAAACAATGTTAAAGTATCTCCTCTTCTTTTTTTGGTACTTTAAGTATCTACGCTCAAAAAGAGTACTGTTTTTCAGTATGATAGTGCTGGCAACCAGCGCCGTGCGCTCTTGTGTCTCAATGCGACAGATGAGGCTACTGATGAAGAAATTTTTGATGAACTTCCTGATAATCTCAAATCTTTAAATAGCGATAATTCAAAAGTACAGCTATATGGTGTGCCTAACCCCGCTACCAACCAGATAGGAGTCTATTGGCAACACAGCGAAAATGGAACACTCACGCATTTAGCAATCTTCACCCTCAACGGACAGTTAATGCAACAAATTGATAACCTCCCACCTACAGAACCTTACCATATCAATATCTCCACTTGGTCAGCAGGCTATTACTTTATGGTGGCTACATTCTCGGATGGTAGCAAAAAATCTTCAAAATTGTAAAAATAACAATACCTATATTACTATTATTACTATGAAACACATACTCTACATATTACTCAGCTTAAGCAGCCTAACTGTTACAGCACAGGAGCTGCCTTATAAGGTAATTCAGAAAACCTCTTTTCATCGTGATGAGCCTACGCCTCCTACCCTTACGCAGCTACCTGTGAGCAGTGCAACAACCGCTGGTGGGGTGTCGGGGACTGACTTAGGCATCACCCCGAGCAGTCTGGACGTGAGTGCCACAGGGGCAGCAGTGTATACCATTCCTATTGCAGTGCCTGCGGGTATCAATGGCGTGCAGCCCTAATCTTGCGCTTACCTATAACAGTCAGGCGGGTAATGACATTGCAGGCTATGGCTGGAATATCACGGGTATCTCAAAGATTAGCCGTGTAGGCTCCACCCCTTACCACAACGGACAACTCACAGGGGTTAATCTCACTGAAACGGATCAGTTTGCTCTTGATGGTCAGCGCTTATTGCTTAAAGAAGGCACTCACGGAGCAGATGGAGCAGTGTATGAGACAGAGAATTTCTCGAATGTGAAGGTTATAGCCAAGGGAACTTTTGGAAATGGCATCTTTGGACTGAGTTATTTTTGAAGTGCTATATCCTGATGGGAGTAAGGCGTATTATGGGAAGGGGAGAAAAGTAGCGATCCTCTCCAATATAATATATCTTCTTGGGAAAATGCTATAGGAATAAGTATTATTTATAAATATGTAAAACTAAATAATATGAGTCTCCCTGATGTCATTAACTATCAAGGAGGGTCAATCTCTTTTACCTATGATCCTATACCACGAAAAGCGTCCTATTAGCTTTTATGTTGCAGGGATATATTTTGAGAACATAAGACCTTTACTCTCTATTGATACTTATGCTGATAAAGGACATTATAGAAGCTATGAATTACAATACGACAGCAATAGCTTAGGCTATAATAGATTGATTAATATACAAGAGCGCGTAGGAGGAGTACTAAGAAATCCAATAGAATTAAGATATACAAATATAGATAACGAAGGACTAAGTTTGATAAAAATCAGAAGGAAGTTTGGGATTAACAGGGAGTAAGCAACTTAAATTCAGCAGTAGTTTCCTTAGATTTCAATGGAGATGGTTATTTGGACTTTATAATGTATCCTACAAAAAGGTCCTGATGCCTATAAAAAGTATATATTTTTGATGGGTTTAGGAATAAAAAGCTCCTTTTACCATAGGTGTTTCTATGCCAGAATTTAAAGAAATATTTCCTGCACAGATTCTCTCTCATCTTAATTACCAGATGGAAGGGCAGGCTTTTATAGCTACACGAGTAAAAGATAATAAATTGCTTTTTGATATATATTCAAAATATTCTATTACACCATTTATTTATCAGTATAGTAAAGAATTTCAAATACCAACCTATACAGAAGAAAGATGCTATAGAGAAGATATAGATGTACCTGTTAAAATAAAAAGTACTATCAGGGAGATTTTGATGGGAATGGACTTACAGATATTCTTACAATAGAAGAGCCTTTGATATTAAGCACAGATTGTGAAGGAGAGTATGGAGGGCATTGTAGTTGCAAGCACTATATTGAAGGGGGCGTTAAAGTAAATTGGTTAGATTTGGATGGGAGAAAAGAAAATAACTATACTAAACATATAGGAGAATTAGAAAAACAATATGAGAATGGCGACCTCTTGCAAGCCATTGATATGAATAGTGATGGTAAGACTGATTTAGTGCATATTTCACAGGGGGTTATATATGTTTATGAACTTAATGAGCAGTATCAACTCAAAAAGCATAGAAGAACATAACCCATTGATTTTATATAAAAAATACACTGCTATTCACTCACACAATACCTCCTGTGATTGGTGATTTTTAATGGAGATGGAAAAAAATTGACTTAATGTTACCTAGAACTACTTCTACCAAAGTCTATGATATTTTGTATGGAACAGGAAGGGGTTTACAACTAAGAAGGAAATAAGTCTACCTTTCCTTTATGAGGTATACCCATCTCCTGATGGCAATGGATATATAGACACTCGTCTCATCGCCATTGACTTTAATAATGATGGAAAAAAAGTGATATATTAGAGTTCCGTATTGAAATAGAGATAAAAAGAGGATTTCAGAGGTTTTAAAATATATAAAAACATTGGTAACACAGGAGATCTTTTTGAAAGAATAGGAAGTGATAGATATATAGATTTCTCAACAGGGTCTCCTGGTCATTTGATATTTTTCAAATCCAGATAAGAAGAATGTTTTTATGGATATTTCTTTACTTTTTGACAACTGTGTTGAGACACTCTACTCACAAAAGAATAATAAAGAAGAAATGCTTCTACGTACTATCAATAATAAACAAAGCTTATAGTATTAGTTATGGAAAAAATGGAATCTAACGAAGGTAAGAGTCGATTAGACCCTGAAACACAATATCACGGAGTCCTATATGAGGATGCTCATTTTGCTCATAAATTTCCTTATATAGGATTAGGAAGTGTGCCTTCTATATATTTAGTATCTAAAATAGAGCGTTCTGGATTTAATTTCCCAAACACCGAACAACATTTTAACTATTATGGTGCCTATACACACTCTGATGGATTAGGATTTTTAGGTTTTAAGGGAATATGTCGTAGTAATTGGTTTGAAGCAAACAAACAGAATGTTCAAGCATTGTATTCTTATCAAGAGAGATATTTTATTAAGAGGAGCTCCTGCCAATGAATATACACTCAGCTACCCTTCAACATATATCTACACTTGATTTTCTTTCCAAAACCACCTATATCTACACCCACTCCGAAGCCCCTAACAAAGTGCTTTAAACTCCAGTTGGACAAGCAAGTTACTGAGGATAAACTCAAAGGGATAACCACCACGCAATCCTTTGCTTACGACACCGACCTAAACCCAACGCAAATCACCACAGAAACCGATGGCTACAGGCAAGTACAGGAGCTGCAATATGCCCCCAAAAGAAAGCAGTCCCTACCGTATGGGCTTGCTCACCCATAAACGCACAGCAAGCACTTTGGACGGTGATACTTTTTACGGCTGAGGAAAGCTATACTTATGAGAATGGGTTAATCAGCACTGCCAAAACAAAAAGGCAACAGCACAGGCGAACACACCGAAAAAAATTTAGTTATGACCCCTATGGCAATATAACCCAAAAAGGAAACTATTGCTGAAGACGGACAAAAGCGCAGTGAGCAATACACCTACGACCCTACCCACCGTTTTGTTGCTACCCATACCGATTTTGAAGGGCTCAAAACGAGCTTTGTGTATGATGAGCGCGGCAATCTAAGCAAAGAAACTACCCTTGGGGACAGGCTACAAGCTACCAATATGATGCTTGGAATCGCCCTATAAAGGTAACTGATTACTTAGATAAAAGCCTGCACACTACTTATGGAGCGAATGGCAGCAAATACAACATCCGCTCAGATAGTGATGACGACAGCTATACAAGTGAAACCTACAACGAACTCGGTTGGCTTTTTGGAAAGTGAAGCGTCTACTGCCTTGGGAGCTACTGCTGTGCGCTATGAGTATGACGCCTTAGGGAAGAACCATAGGTAAAAGTGAACCTTTTGCTGCTGGTGGCAGTCCACAGGGCTGGACACGCACTGAGTACGACCGCTATGGGCGTCCTGTGCAGGTAACTACCGCTCACGGCAAGACCATTCGCACCTCTTACGATGGCTTAAAGACCACTGTAGACGATGGCTCTAAACAAATCACCACTACCCAAAATGCTATCGGAAAAACCATAAGCCAAAGCGACCCAGGAGGCACCATTAAGTACACCTACTTTGGCAATGGGGCACTCAAGACGGCTAACTACGAGGGGGTCGAACAGAAAATAACCCAAGATGGCTGGGGCAGAAAAAAACAAGCCTTACCGACCCTGCAGCAGGTGTCTACCGCTACACCTATGACAGCTGGGGGCGTCTTACTGAGGAGACTACCCCTAAGGGTAAAACTACGCTTACCTACGAGCCCAACAGCGACCGCATTAAGAGCAAGCACTTAGTAGGCGACCATACCGATATGCTCATCCGCTATACCTATAATGCCGAAAAGCTCCTGACCCAAATAGACAATGAGAACCAGGACGGCAATAGCGATCACTACACCTACACTTACGACCACAATCGCCAGCTACTTACCAGCAGCGAGACTAACCCTTGGGGCAAAAGTATACCAAAGCCTATACTTATGACCTTTTCGGTCGGGTACAAAAGGAAATGACCACCGCAGAGGCAGCAGGCAAACGCGCGAGTGCAATGGTGCAATACCGCTATCAAAATGGTGAACTCTGTGGAAATGAAGGACGACAAGGGCATAACCCTTTGGAAACTCAGTAGTGAAAACCCTTATGGACAACCCCTTGTAAGTCATAAAGGCAATGTAAAAGAGACGTATACCTACGACAAAGGTTTTTCCTGTAAGTCAGCTCTTGCAAAATGAAGACAAGGCAATTGGAGCCCTTACTTGGCAGTTTAACCCTCAAAAAGGACTATTAGACAGCCGTCAATACAGCTTTTGGGGTAAACAAGAGGATTTTAGTTATGATAACTTAGATCGCCTTACGGCTTGGGGCGATGCCAATACCCCGCCGCAAACCCATAGCTACGATGAGCGTGGGCGTATTACTGAAAAACAGTCTTTTGGGTACTTATAAATATCCTGCTAAGGGCTACGACCAAGAGAAGTTACAGCTAAATGACGCTGGCGAAGCCTTTTTATAAAAGACGCCCCAATGCCCGCGATACGCTACAATATGCTTAAAAGCCCTGAGCAAATATACGTAAAGGACAAAGAGCGTATCACCCTATTTGTACAACGCCTTTGGCAATCGTGCCCATAGTTTTTATGGCAATGCGGAAGCTGAAAAGGAAAAGCGCCCTATTCATAAGCATTACAGTGCCGATGGCAGTGTAGAAATCAAAGAGGATAAAAACAAAGGAAGTATTGATTTCGTCTTTTTATCTCGGTGGCGACCCGTATAGTGCTCCTGCAGTATACAGCAGCAATGGTGAAGAAGGCAAATTATTATTCCTACACCGCGACCAATTGGGCAGTATTGTGGCTATCACCGACCTTAACGGCAAACTCGTAGAAGCAAGGCATTTTTGACGCTTGGGGCAAAGTGCTAAGTATCACTGACGGCAATGGCAACAAGTTAGATAAGTTGCTCTTTGACAGAGGTTATACAGGTCATGAGCACCTCACAAGCGTAGGCTTAATCCATTGTAATGGACGTCTCTACGACCCAGCGCTACACCGTTTCTTACAACCTGATAACTATATTCAAGACCCATTCAACACTCAGAATTTTTAATAGGTATGGGTATTGTTTGAATAATCCGTTGGTGTATGTAGATCAGAATGGGGAAGAAATTATCACAGCAATTGTTGTAATAGGTACAATTGTAGGAGCTTATTTTGGGGGGGCACAAGCTAATGGTTCTTACAATCCGCTTGAATGGAATTACAGCAGACTAAGCTCTTGGTTAGGAATAGTAGGTGGTGCCGTTGTAGGGGAGTTTCGGCAGGAGTAGGATCGGCTGTTGGTGGAGCCATCGTGGGAGGAACTACACTTGTCTCTTCTATGGTAGGAGGAGTAGTAGGGGGTGCTATATCAGGTGGTGGGTTTGCAGTATTGCCAGGTGGGAATGGTAAGGTTTTACAAGGTATGGGGATTGGAGCTTTATCGGGAGCAGTAGGTGGTTTAATAGGAGGTGCTATTGGAAAAAGCTTCTACAGTAATGCTTAATAATTATAATGTGACTAATCCTCTTCTTAGAAGTACTATAACAGGAATAGCTTCTGGAGCAGCTGGTGGATATGCAGGAGGATTTGTTGGAGGGTTGGTTTTAACAGGAGATGCTAGCATCGCGGCACAAAATGGCTTCTCAGGCTTTGCATCGGGGAGCAGCGGTAGGAGCTATTTCAGGAATAATAGGAAATCGTATTGTTACTAAAAAAAGATAGAGTTCTATCACGAGAACTGAGTAAGGCGTTAGAATTTAATTCTGACTACGATTTTTCGCCAGACCCTATGGGCGACAATGTAACGCTGTATAGAGGTACTACAGGTAGTGAAGGTAAAGGAGATCCTTTGTTTATGACTGATAATGTTGAATATGCCCGTTCTTATATCAAAAAAATGGAGGAAGTCTTGTAAAGGTTACGATATCAAGATTTACTTTAAAAGCAAAATGATAGAGGGAGGAAATATAATAAAAATATAATGGAGAACATAGCACAATAAAGGGTTACGAATACCAAATACAACCTAAATACGTTCCTACTTTTATAAAATTGTTTAATAAATAAAATATTTATAAGTTATGTTTAATTTCTTCAAAACAAGATTAAAAAGAAAAAGAGAAAGAATTTTGTTGTGATTTATTTAAAAATTATTATTCTCTTAGAGATCAACAAGCTCCTAAGATTAGAATTGTAAAAATTTGCTGAAAGATATTCGGAAAAAGAAATTCAATATTTTTCCCATCAAAAAGAAGAAAGGCTAAAGAAGATTATACAAATTAACAAACGAAGACGTTTTTTTATCTTTATAGATATATATGAGGTTTTTCGATTTTTCAGAAGTAGTTTCAATACAAATTCATTTCTGTCCTTTTTGCGGCACTAATTTACATTCATTTTATAATGATGATATATGTAAATGAATATGTAGATTGAAAAATATTTTGTACCTTTTGTATTATGATTTAAGTACATTAAAATATTGAAAAATAAGCCCTGAGCAAATATACGTGAAGGACAAAGAGCGTATCACCCTACTTATACAACGCCTTTTGGCAGTGTGCCCATAGCTTCTATGGCAATGCGGAAGCTGAGAAAGAGAAACGCCCTATTCATAAACATTACAGTGCCGATGGCAGTGTAGAAATCAAAGAGGATAAAACAAAAGGAAGTATTGACTTTCTATTTTACCTCGGTGGCGACCCGTATAGTGCTCCTGCGGTATATAGTAGCAATGGTGAAGAGGGAAAACTACTCTTTTTGCATAGAGACCAATTAGGGAGTATTGTCGCTATTACCGACCTTAACGGCAAGCTCGTAGAAGCCCGCCATTTTGATGCTTGGGGCAAGGTGCTGAGGCATTACTGACGGCAATGGCAACAAGTTAGAAAAATTTATTGTTAGATCGCGGCTATACAGGGCACGAACACCTCACAAGCGTAGAGCTTAATACATATGAACGGACGTCTCTACGACCCTGCTTTGCACCGCTTCTTAATGCCTGATAACTATATCCAAGACCCTTTTTAATACACAAAACTTTAATAGGTATGGGTATTGTTTGAATAATCCGTTGGTATATGTAGATCAGGATGGGGAAATGGATATTTTTAGTTGCTGCGGTAATAGGTGCTTATATAGGAGGAGCGCAAGCTAATGGTACATACAATCCGTTTAAATGGAATTATAGCAATGCAGATACTTGGATGGGTATTACAGGAGGTGCTATTATAGGAGTAGCTTCTGCAGGAGTTGGAATTGCCGTAGGAGGAGCTGTTGCAGCCGAATTAGCTGCTGTTGGAATTTCAGGAGGAATTATAGGGGGAGCTATTGCTGGAGCCTCAGGAGGAATAGCCTCAGGATTTATTTCTGGAGGATTTATGAGTGGACTGCCTGGTGGTGATGGAGATTTTTGGGGAGGAGCAGGAAAAGGTGCTTTGTATGGTGGTATAGGAGGTGCTGTTATAGGAGGTGCTGGTGGAGGATTTGCCGCCTACAAGTCTGGAAATAATGTATGGACAGGCAATCCTATAAGACAATCTATTTCACCATTAGAGACTTCTTCGAAAGGAATTAAACCTTTAAGTATAGAACCTGAAAAATTCAAAAATAGAACTTAGCTTAAAAAGTCAAATTCAACATTCTAATGTAATAGAGGGAGAAACGAAGCTTATCCCAGTCAAAACCTTAGAAAATGGTATTAAAACTATAAGGATAGAGACAAATACTAGTGTAAAATTGTCTAATGCTGAATTATTACGGATTCAAAATGCAGCAAATCGTATAGGAAGACCTATTACAGTTGTTGGGAGTAGAGCTGCTGGAAAAAGCTGGGCCTTATTCTGATTGGGATTATGTAATAGAAAAGGGACTTAATAGTAAAGAATGGAGTAAAATTAAAAATTCTATTCCAGGAGCTAAATCTTTTATTGATAATACTCCGAGAAAAAAATGAGATATTTTCGATGGTAATATAAATAGATCTAAACCTTATATAAAAATATATCCTAATTAAGATGATAAACACTGAAGAAATACGGCTAAACAAATATGCTCAAGGGCTTGTTGAAGAAAAAGAAATTACAACATACTTCTGTAAGTTCAACGTAGATCAGAAAAGAGAATATCTCAGAGAACTTTCCTCGCTTATAATACAATCAAAACCTGAAGAGGAAGATATTTCTAATTCTATTGTAAATAGTAAGTTACGAACAACTTTTTACCCCTTGTGTATTATTGAGAAAAAGGAGGAAAAAGAATACCATAACTTGATAAAGATAATTCACCTTCCTGAGGAGGAATTAGATAAAGTTCTTATCTTATTCTTGCATCTATTTAAAATTGCTTATCAAAGGCGCTATCTTAAAGAGAAAAAAACACTCCTTACAAGTGGTGGTATTGGGATATGTCCGACCCAGAGAGAATGAGAATGATAGAAAAACGCCTGTAATTTATAAATGATGAATTGAGAGATTGGTTTTCAGAAATAGAAAAAGACTTTGGATTTCATAAACCTATCAGCTGGACTGAAAAAGATCAGCACAGTTGAGGAGTTTTTAGAACGCTATCCTAATGATATGCAGTTACATATCAGGGCTCTCTACTTTTTGCATAACATCTTAGTAGAAGAGGAGTACCCGATACAGTCCACAGAGCCTATGAGCTGCCTATTGTGAAAGTGGTTTACCGAAGCAAATCCTAAATTTGCAGTATCAGCCGAGTATCTTTTTCTTTGTAGGAAAAAAGGCTCTTCATTGCTGAGTGGTTCTTTGGACTAAATGACACTACTCAAGCAATAGTATTCCAGAGAAAGCCCATATTTTTAGAGCCCTAAGAAAAACTTTACAAATGGGCATACTATATGGCAATTGGGCAGGAATATCAAAAATTTAGCAAAAGAAATTCTTAACAACACAGAAGAGATCAAATGGCTAAAGGAACGTGGATTCCCTGGTGAATATGTGTTAGAACAATTATATACATCAACAGAAATCAATTAACTCCGATACAGCAAGACATATTATTATTTTTCGTAATAGTTAACTCAAGCTACTAATAGATTATGGATATAAAGACTGTCTTTTTGAAAAAAATATTTTTGTACCTTTTCTTTTGTGATTTAAGTACATTAAAATATTGAAAAAAATAAGCCCTGAGCAAATATACGTAAAGGACAAAGAGCGTATCACCTATTTGTACAACGCCTTTGGCAATCGTGCCCATAGCTTTTTATGGCAATGCCGAAGCTGAGAAAGAAAAACGTCCTATTCATAAGCATTACAGTGCCAATGGCAGTGTAGAGATCAAAGAGGATAAAACAAAAGGCACTATTGATTTCGTCTTTTTATCTCGGTGGCGACCCATATTCAGCTCCTGCAGTATACAGTAGCAATGGTGAAGAAGGCAAATTATTATTCCTACACCGTGACCAATTGGGCAGTATTGTAGCCATCACCGACCTTAATGGCAAACTCGTAGAAGCCCGCCATTTTGACGCTTGGGGCAAGGTGTTGAGTATTACAGATGCTAACGGGAATAAACTAACTTCTTTATTATTAGACCGCGGTTATACAGGACACGAACACCTCTCAAGCGTAGGGCTTATTCATATGAATGGACGTCTCTACGACCCTGCCCTACATCGCTTCTTAATGCCTGATAACTATATTCAAGACCCTTTTAATACCCAGAATTTTTAATAGGTATGGCTATTGTTTGAATAACCCACTGGTGTATGTAGACCAAAATGGAGAGTTTTGGCATTTAGTCATAGAGCGCTGTCGTAGGGAGGAGTGATAAATTGGTTTCAAATGGTGCACGCCTTGATGCTAAAGGACTTGGCTATTTCGCAGTAGGAGCTGTGGCAGGGGCTGTAGGGGCTGGTATAGGTTCTGGAGTGAGTGCTTCATTGGCTGGAGGTACGTTTGCAGGAGGGTTTATAGAGTACCTCAGTGGCGGTTTCTTCGAGTTTTATAAATGGTGCTGCTATAGGGGCAGCCTCTGGCTTAGGTGCTGGATTTGTAGGAGGCTTTGGTAATGGATTGGTAGGAGGGCAAAAATATTGGACAAGCTTTTTGGTAGTGGTATAACTAATGGATTGATAGGAATGGCAATGGGAGGCGTTATAGGAGGTGTTTCAGGAGGTATAGATGCCGCTATTGACGGAAGACGTTTTTGGGACGGTGCTACTGTACAAAAAACATATTAGCTCAACAAAATATTCCTAAAGTTGGACAAGTAGGTGATAATAATTGTTTACCAGCCAGTGCAGAAGCCGTAGAACAAGTCTTTTTGGAGGAAATATGACACAACAAGATATAAGAAATATATTTAATGGGGATCCCAACATAGTTCCTCTTGTGGATAAAGATGTTTGGACAGTCTACTCAGCAAAAATATGGTCACTCTTTTACTATGGAATATGTTAAATCAACATCTTTACCAACAGTATTATCTAAAAATGCAAGAAGGAGTAAGAGTAGCTATTAATATGGAAATAGGACAGAGTGCTGGACATAGTGTAATTATGCAAAGTATTGTTCAAAAAAACAATTACTAAACTCAACAGGGAGGGTTATACAAAAACACTCTACTATGTTATGAATCCAGCTAATGGTGGTAGTATTCATAAAATAGATGCTACTCAAATTACAAATTCGAGGAATATTTTTTTATATATCAAGATAATAATGAATAAATTACTTATTTTTATAGTATTGAGTTGTTTCCAGAATCTCCTACACTCTCAGGATACTATCAATATGATTGATAGGTTACATATCAAAAATGAGTTTTAAAGAGTTAGAGAATAGAATAGAGTATCTTGTAAGAAAGGATAAGATAGTAAGTAAAACAGAAGAAATTCAACAGTTTCATATTTTTTTCTTAAAAAAATACTTTATTCGCTATACCTAATTACAAAGCAGATAAAGAGGAATATTTGAATGGTTCTTTTTTTGCAGTATTTGAAACCAAACTATTATAAAATTAGTCCCCAAAGACTTTGGCAAAAAGAAAAAAACTATTTAGATACTTCTACCTATATTATGGATATTAAAGGTAATTTGATTGCAACAGGAGATGCAAGACTTGTTTCAATAGCATTTGCATCATATTCTTTAATGATAAAAACAGCAAAAATTTCTTTTTGAGAAGAAATTTGATTTTTATTTTATATGGGAGGGATTTATGGATATTTTATAACTATAAAGGAAGGCAAACTCTATGTAATTAGTGCTTTTGGTGGAGAAATAGAGATGTATGAATGGGGGTATTTTGTGAATAATTGTTTAGATAAAAATAGTGCCCTCTCAGTTTTATAGAAAAAGAAGTAAAAATGATTATAACACATTATGGTAAGAATTATTATTTCTATATTTTTTTATTCTTTTGTCTGTGTGCTTGTAGTGTTATTTACAATAAAAAAATCTTTTGTTTTTAGTAATACACCCAGTGAAAGAAAGTTAAGAACAAATGGATATTATTATCAAGTTTACAATCTTGATAAGGATTATATGCGACAAAAAGGTGTATATATCAATATGCAACTTTTTAGATAATGGATATACTTATGTTGTCAAAAAAATGGTTTTGGAGATTACTGTGGTGATTTGATAGAGAAGGAATGTGCTGTTAAAGCCTCAGAATATATGTTAGATAAAAAATATAAATGAGTTTTTAGAAGAGACTGATAAACAAAAGTAATAGAAATTATTATATTTGGAATTGGGGAAAAATATCATATTCAAAATGATACTATAGTTGTAAAGTGGTTTTATAATCATTTTGGCGACTATTTTTGGTAGAGAAAAAGAATGCTTTAGGACAGCATATGCGACCTCAACCAAGAAATTCTGAGCTTACAAATACGAACCAATTTTAACAGAACACAGAGATTTGAAGCAATGAAGCAATTCTATGATAAAAATTGGATAAAAATATTGGGATGCCCGATGGGATTTTTATAAGAATAACAATTTAAATTTAATATTATGGTGGCAAAAAAATAATTGTAGGAACAGATGAAAAGGGTTTTGTATACCCTAAAGTTCAGGAAAGAACAGATATATGTCCTATTTGTAAAAAATAGGATAGCTGATGTTGCAAATTTAGATTATAAAGTAAAGAATAAAAAGGAAATTTTTTTAGGGTACTTATGATCACTATATCATTGTATCACAAAAAAATTCAAAGATTTTTTTGTGAGGAAAAATCATTATGAAGGTTTAGAGTTTATCCAACTTCCTAAGTCTCCTATGTTTTATTATTTTATAGTTCATAATATCTATGAATTAGATTATAAAGAGTCTTTGTTTCTGAATTATAGAGATTGCTGTGGAAGTTATGATGAAACTGTAATAACACCCAGATATTGTAAACAAGATTTTTTTATATGGATACAGATGATTTTATTTGTAGGAGTGAGTACAGATTTGCTTCTTTTTTTCCAATAAGAGCTATCTCACTGTAGTTGGTTTAGAAACAGCAGATAAGTTAAAAAAAGGCAGGATTTAAAAACATATATTTTACTAATGTATATAGGCAAGATTAAAGAATATTTTCTGCCTTTGCATCGTGATTAAAGTACATATGAAATATTGAAAAAAATAAGTCCTGAGCAGTTGAGCGTATCACCTATTTGTACAATGCCTTTGGCGAACGTTCGCACTGCTATTACGGTAATGCTGAAGTAGAAAAAAAGCTAAACGCCCACTGCTTAAACACTACAGCCACGACGGTAGTGTAGAGATAGTATGTAACAAAACGGATAACAGCACCAAGTTTATACTTTACTTGAGGCGGTGACGCCTATAGTGCTCCTGCAATACTCATTTCGGACGGTGAAACGCAAAAACTCTATTACCTACACCGCGACTATCTCGGAAGTATTGTAATGCTCACCGATGAAGAAGGTAACATTGCTGAATGTAGACATTTTGACCCTTGGGGACAAGTACTAAAAAGTAGAAGATGGTGCAGGAAACACCTTAGAAACTCACGCTTTTTAGACAGAGGCTTTACAGGACACGAACACCTGCAAACCGTAGGGCTTATCAATATGAATGCTCGCTTGTACGACCCTGTGCTACACCGTTTCTTACAACCCGATAACTTTGTACAAGACCCCTTAAATAGTAAATAATATGGAATTAACAGATAAATTAATAGCACTACTAGGAGCTCCTGTATATGGAACAATACAAAAATCTTTTTCAAAAGAATGATGCCTTAGAGATTTTTAGAAGAGTGTCTAAAGAGTAGAATTGCTGTTTTGGGAGGAGATGTAGTCAATATTAATAATAATGGTTATTTTGAATATAATTATGACAATTGGAGTTATAATAGAAAAAGGAGAAAAGCGAGGTAGATTATGTATTAAGAAGTATAGAAAAAGCCATTAAATATATATCTAATTATAAACTAAATAATGTTTATTTTTTTGTATCTCATTTGATATAAAAAGACAGTAATACAAATAAATATTTCTTTTTTTAAGGATATAACTTTATGATGAGATATTCAAAAGAAATTGTAAATCAAATAAAGATAATAGATGAAGTGCTCTATTCTCTGAACTTACCTTCAATTTTGAAGAATGAATATTTTGTAACAGACGCTATAAGCTGTGAAAATTATTTAAAGTTACATTATAATAAACCTAATAACATTTTCTTTTCAATAATATTAAATTCCTTTGGAGTACAAATAGATATTGATGAAGCAAAAGAAATATTAGATTTATCACTTTCCTCTCAAAAGAAGACTTTAAAGAATTTGTAAAAATTCTTTTACATCTTTTATTAGAATAAAAAATACGGTAAATATTATATTAATATTAGTTTTTCAATCAGAAAAGAGAATGTGTTAAAACGATTAGATACATTGAAATTAATTCTTTTCTTTAAATTTTTAAAGCTACTTTAAAAGAATATCCTCCTTTGTATTTATCTTGGTAAAAACATTCATATAAGACTATAATAAAAGTTTTGGTTTAAAATTTCGTACGTTTACCTTGTAAAAAGATTTTTAAAATTACCTTATTCAGAGATTGTTTTATAGCTGTAAAAAGATTTGTAAAGATACTATTAAATAGAATCTTTTCTAGATGTATCTACAAACTATGTAAGTTATAAAAACTTTAGCATTTATGAAACACCTATACAACCTACTCATTTTTATAACCGTCTTCCCTATGTTCGCTCAGGAAGAAAAACCTATTACTACGGCTTTTCCGTTTTTGTTGCTCAGTACAGATGCTACTGCTTCAGGAATGGGAGATATAGGGGGTATGTTCATCTCCAGATGTGTTTTCTCAGCGATGGAATGCTGCTAAATATGTATTTGCTGAGGCTACTTCAGGAGTGGGAGTAGGTTATGCACCCTATTTAAACAAGTTAGCTAAAGATGTATTCTTAGGCAATATTACTTACTACAAGCGCTTACGCCGAAGTGCGTGGGGAGGGAGTTTTACCTATTTTACTATAGGTGAAGTAGCTCTTACTCAAAATATAGGCAGTAATGCTTATTTAGCAGGCAATGTACGTCCGTCGGAATTTGCAGCAGACCTGTCCTATAATCTCAAACTCAGCGAACAATTTGCTATGGGAGTAGCAACTCGCTATTGCAATCAGCTTTGCGCTTGCCATCAGAAGGAAATACTACAGCACGGGTTTTTGCTTTTTGATATTTCGAGCTACTACACTTCTCGTGAACACCCTATAGGTAATGCTTGGGGATATTATACGTGGGGCTTTCAGCTCTCTAATATAGGAGCTAAAGTAAAGTATGAGGATTTAGGAAAAGAGTATTTTATCCCAACCAATTTAAAAATAGGAGCTTCTTACAATCTGTTATTTAGTGAATTACATTCTATTTCGTTATCAGTAGAAGCTAATAAATTGTTAGTTCCCTCAGTGCCTGAAGGTAATGAAGATTTTCTACAAGGCATTTTCAAATCGTTTAGCGATGCCCTAATGGTTTTTCGGAAGAGTGGCACGAAATTAGTAAAAGCAATAGGTGTACAATACGCTTATAATCAGCAGTTTTTTTGTACGTATGGGCTATCATTATCAGCACCCTAACAAAGGTGACCTACAGTATTTCACAGTGGGCACAGGGGTTAAATACAAATCACTCCAACTCGATTTTTCTTATCTTTTTTTCTACAGCTAAAACACCTCAATCCTCTCAGTTCAACACTCAAAACTTCATTACAATATCTGTTTTTAAGAAAAAAGCCTCTTTTTGAGAAGTCTGCAAGAGTGGAATATGTGAGGAATTGGGGTGCGTTTTTAAAAGCAAATACCGCAAAAATCGTCATTCGTAACTCGTCATTCGTAATTATTTATTATCTTTGCCCCAATTAAATTAATTATTATTACAATGAAGTTAAAACATATCACCCTTTTTAGCAGTGGCATCCTTAGTGCTTGCTGCCTGCAACAATCCCCAAAATCCTGTACAAAAAGAAGCACAAACCCCTCAAAAAAACCGTTGATTAGCTATGTAGATCCATTCATCGGTACGGGCGGACACGGACATACTTATCCTGGGAGCAACTACGCCTTTCGGTATGATACAAGTTAGCCCCGTGAATGGTTTTGAGTCACTGGGATTGGTGTTCTGGTTACCACCATTCCGATAGCCTTATGGTTGGTTTCGGACATTTTGAGCCTTAGTGGTACGGGGTATAGGGCGACCTAAACGACATTTTGCTAATGCCTACTACTAAAGAGTATGACCTCAGCGTACTCAAATACGGTCGCAAAGAGCAATATCCGTGAATGCCCAAAGAGTTTCGCGATATGGTGCCTTACAAATCAAAAATATAGCCATAAGAACGAAAAAAAGCAGAACCTGGCTATTACCAAGTGTATTTAGAAGACCCTAAAGTGAATGTAGAACTCACTGCAGCACAACGTTATGCTGTACATCGTTATACCTTTGAAAAAGGGGCAGAACAATCAGTACTACTGAACTTGGGATTTGCAATCAATTGGGATAGCCCTACCAAAAACTTCTTTTTAGCCAATCGCGTGAGAAGTTGAGACGCTAATAACAACGATAATATTATCACAGGGTATCGTTATAGCACAGGCTGGGCTGAAAAACCAAAAAGTGTTCTTCGCGATGCAGTTTTCTAAACCTATCAAAAATATTACCTACCAAAAAACACAAAGAGGATATTACTTCAGGGCAAATTTTCTTTGATAATACTGATGAAAAAGTTAGAGGTAAAAGTAGCCGTTTCGTCAGTAAGTGAAGAAAATGCTTTAGATAACGGAGTTATACAACGCCCCTAATTTTGATAAAACCAAATCATTAGCGCAACAACAATGGGAGAAGACCCTCAGCAGCATAGTAGTAGAAACCCCTGTTGATTCGCTTAAAACCATTTTTCTATACAGCTCTCTATCACGCACAAGTAGCGCCTGTAACTTTCTCTGATAAAAATGGTCATTTCCGCTTGCAAAACGATGAAATTGTAAAAAAACCGAAGGCACAGCTTATTCTACCTTATCGCTTTGGGATACTTTCCGTGCCGAGCACCCACTGCTTACCCTTTTTGCAACCCAAAGTAACTGCCGATATCATCAACTCAATGTTAGCCTACTACCAAGTGCATAAAGTGTTACCCGTTTGGACGCTTTATGGCAGCAGAAACCAATACAATGACCGGCTATCACTCGGTAGCAGTGATTGCCGAAAGCCTATCTAAAAAGGCGTACGTGGTTTTGATGCTGAAAAAGGCTTACGAGGCAATGAAAACTACAATGATGCAAGATGATCGCGGACTAAAGCCTACAAAAAAATATGGTTACATTCCTTATAACGCAGGGGGTAGACGAGGTCGGTTACTATTACCCTTGAATACGCTTACGATGACTGGTGTGTGGCGCAAATGGCTAAAAGCCTTAGGGTAAAACTGAAGATGCTGATTTCTTTTACCAAACGCTCTGAAGCCTATGCTCACTTATTCGATAAAAGAAACGGGCTTTATGCGTGGTAAAAGTACCAATGGCAAATGGCGCACCTTTTTGACCCTAAACGCTCCGACCACCGCGAAAAACACCGACTATACCGAAGGTAACGCTTGGCAACACAGCTGGTTTGTGCCTCACAACGTACAAGGACTTATCAACCTATTTGGAGGCAATGAACCTTTTTGTAACACACTTAGAAAAACTCTTTACCGAAAGTTCTGAAATCACTGGTGATAACACCTCTCCTGATATTTCAGGACTCATAGGACAATACGCGCACGGTAATGAACCGAGCCACCATATTGCTTATATGTTCAACGTAGCAGGGACAACCTAAGAAAACCCAATATTGGGTAGATCGCATCTTGCAAACTCAGTACAACACTACCCCTAACGGACTTAGTGGCAATGAGGATTGCGGACAGATGTCGGCTTGGTATCTCTGGAGCGCTATGGGCTTATACCCTATGAATCCAGCTTCTACCGAGTATCAATTTGGTCGTCCGCTATTTGATAAAAGTAACCATACACTTGCCTAACGGAAAGACATTCACAATTATTGCTAAAAAAATGTCTCTAAAGACAATAAGTATATCCAATCTGTAAAACTCAACGGCAAGGAATACTCTCAATGGCATATTTCTCACCAAGACCTTCTAAAAGGCGGTGAATTAGTTTTTGAAATGACAAACAAATGAAAAGAAACATCTTAATCACAGGAGGAGCTGGTTTTATCGGCTCTCACGTCGTGAGGTTATTTGTAAACAAATACCCTAACTATCACATTTTCAACTTAGACAAACTTACTTACGCTGGTAACTTAGAAAACGTTGCCGATGTAGCCAATGCCCCTAACTACACCTTTATACAAGCGGATATTTGCGACTACGAGCGTATGAAAACCCTCATCGCTGAACATCACATCGATGGCATTATTCACCTCGCTGCCGAAAGTCACGTGGATAGAAGTATTGAAGACCCTTTTATCTTTGCAAAAAAACGAACGTAATGGGTACTCTAAGCCTCTTGCAAGCGGCTCGTGAGGCGTGGAAAGATAATATGCAAGGCAAACGCTTTTATCACGTTTCTACCGATGAGGGTATATGGAGCGTTAGAAATGGATAATACCCTCTTTACAGAGCAAACTCCTTACGACCCTCAATCTCCTTATTCGGCTTCTAAAGCCTCATCCGACCATTTTGTGAGAGCTTATCACAACACTTACAAATTGCCTGTAGTGATTTCAAACTGTTCTAACAACTATGGTTCTCACCAATACCCTGAAAAGTTAATTCCAGTGTGTATCTATAATATTGTAGATAATAAGCCACTACCTATCTATGGCAAAGGCGAAAAATATCCGCGATTGGCTTTTTGTGGAAGACCACGCTCGTGCTATCGATACCATTTTCCACCAAGGAAAAGATGGTGATACTTATAATATTGGAGGCTTTAACGAATGGCGTAACATCGATTTGGTGAAGGTAATCATCAAAGAAGTAGATAAGCAATTAGGTCGCCCCTGAAGGTACTTCCGAAAAACTCATCACTTTCGTAACCGACCGTGCTGGTCACGACCTCCGTTACGCTATTGATGCTACTAAATTGAAAAATGAACTCGGTTGGGAACCTTCCTTGCAGTTTGAAGAAGGTATCCAAAAACCGTAAAATGGTACCTTTCTAATAGATAAGAGGTAAGAAATAAGAGATAAACAGAGGCTACTCATTAGTAACCTCTGTTTTTTTATTCGTCATTCGTCATTCGTAACTCGTCATTCGTCATTTTGTTTATCGTCTACACACCACTTGGTTCATATATTTTAGATTTACGATGCTGTATTCGTTCAGTTTGTTAGTTTTTTTCTAACTGTTTATAGAAGGCTTTGAGATTAGCTTTCTTGAGCACTTCGTCTTCAAACTTGCCAAAAAAACAACTTTAAAAAGTTGGCACACGCATCAAAAATTCGTATTCGCCATTAGGGTTTTACCAATACTTCGGTGATGTTCTCAGCCATCCATTGGTCGTTTTGTATAAAACTGCATCAGTGCGTAGGAGGCTTGCCAATACTGCTCAGTATTACCTCTAAGTACAGGTACTCGCGCCGAATAAGAACTTGAGAGTGGCATCTTCTTTCCTTGGGTATCCATATAGTACACTCCCGCTCCGTCGTACACACGAGCGATAGGTTCTCGCTGTTTAATTTTAGCATTTTAGGGTACCATCAATCGTGCAAAACACTTCCGATTTCTCAATCATCACAGTGTTGTCTAAGAGCTTTTTCAATTTCATTTAGCCGAAGAAGTCCCATAGGGTGCTGTGCTTGAGGATCTTTGAAGATAGTGCGGCGTATAGCCTCATCGGTAACGTACATATTCTCATCCTGATGGTCTACCACCACCTCTTTCACTACACGCATCTTGTTACGCCCCGATGCAAATATTTGTATGCAAAAGGGCAAAAAGATGATTACAAGTATTTTTAATATCTTTTTATCATAACATAATCGACAGATTAACAAATCGACAAATCGATAAATCAATTAGTATCGTAGCCAAAAACGCCTCAATTGTCGTGCATTGCTACGCCAGTCTTTATTTACTTTTACAAAGAGCTCTAAGTGTATTTTTGCCAAAAACTTCTCTAAATCAGTGCGGGATTCAATGCCTACTCGTTTTTAAGGCTTCCCCTTTATGCCCCTATGATGATGCCCTTTTGGCTTTCACGCTCTACCATTATCACCGAGCGAATGTGAATGATAGTCTCGCTATCGGCAAAACTTTCGGTCTCTACTTCTACCGAATAGAGATTTCCTTCTTGTAGTGCAATAGAATTTTCTCGCGTATAATTTCATTTACGAAAAACGCTCTGGTTTATCGGTGAGTTGGTCTTTAGGGAAGAAAAGCAGGCGACTCGGGCAAAAGTTCTATAATGCGGTTAAACACCACTTCGGTTTGAAAGTTGCGCAAAGCCGAAATAGGAAAAATTTCGGCACGAGGCACTTTTTCTTTCCAGTAGGCTACTTGTTCTTCTAATGTACTTTGGTCGGAGGTATCCACTTTGTTGATGAGCAACAATACAGGCACTTCCAGTTTATTGATGCGATTAAAAACTTCAGTCTTTCAGTTCTTTTTCGCCTATTTCTACCATATAGATAAGAATATCAGCATCTTCAAAAGCACTTTTTCACAAAGTCCATCATCGAGGCTTGTAAGGCGTATGAGGGTTTGATAATCCCAGGGGTGTCCGAAAAACCACCTGAAAAATCATCACCACTTACGATACCAAAAATACGGTGTCGTGTAGTTTGTGCTTTAGAGGTGATAATAGAAAGTTTTTCGCCTACAAAGGCGTTCATAAGGGTAGATTTCCCTACATTAGGATTCCCTATAATATTTACAAATCCAGCTTTATGCATCTGTTAATTGTTAATTATCAATTGTTAATTGATTGTATCATTCCTTTCCCCCAATGCGGGTGATTAGGTGTTTTAGGAGTGAAATGATTAAATTTTTCTAAGGCTATTTTAACTATAGGTGCTGCTTTTTCCTTGCCACCACCTAATATTTTTAGGTTTATAGTAAATTCCGATAGCACGAATCACATAAGGACGTGGGTTTTTCGCTATTTGCCTTGATAGCTTTTTCAATGTATGCTTTACATATTTTTTTCCGTATTTAGCCCCGTGAAACATCAGGGTTTACTTTCACTTTAGCACTGTTTAGAATAGGCGTATAAAGCATTGATTTCCGATACATCGGCATCAGGTTGTTTTTCAGCTATCTTCAAATATTTCTCCGCCTGATTGCAATAACTATCAATCATATCTCCCTGCGACATATCAGCGAGGCGTATGTTCACCTCAGCCGCATAATAATTCACGAGCCAATGCGAAGCCGCTGAGGTAGCAAGGGTCTCAAAAATCTTTAGCTAAAGTCTGTAATTCTTTAGTAGTATAGCTTTTTGTCAAGGAGTTTTACTTTTTCAGTAAGTATAGCCTCCACATCCTGCCCCCAAACCACAGAACAAACTAATAGCAGAAAAAAGTAATATATCTACTCATTTGTAATTCGTCACTCGTAATTCGTAATTCGTCATTATCTCCTTCCTTTCGGTTTTTAGCAGGTGCCGATGGGGTAGGAGAGGAGGTAGTTTGTGGGGTATCTGCCTCTTCTTTCTTTTTCTCCTTTTTGTAAAGAGGAATCAGGTAGCTGAGCGTGTAGTTGAACCCTACGCCAAATCGGCTTCCTTCGTGTACCCTGCCAAAAGCAGGAATATAGTAGTTAGGGAAACCGCTGTTGTTCGTTTGTACTACCAATAGCCCTACGCGCACTTGCCCCTGCGTAGAGGTTACGCAAGAGTTCCGCTTTGATGCCTACAACTAATTCCAACCAATGCGCGGTACGGCCATCGTATTTCTTCAAAAAAAGAAGGATCGGGCCTATGATATTTTCAGTCCAATATTGGTTATCCTTGTGAATTGTATAGGAAGTGAGGTCTTGTGAGAAGAGCGAAAATACCATAGCGAGCCCCTGCGTAAATCATATTTTCCATACCATACCAATTGCCGTACGTATTATAATCAAAACCCGCACGCAAAAACTGACCTTGGGTAGTATAAGCATAAAAAAATCCTCGTTTTTGCTCCTCTTTTTCATGCCCTAACTCTACCGCAAAATAGTGATTGGTTGTCAAGCGGTAATCGCCTACTAGCTCAAGTCCATAGTAATCCTTGTCAAAAAAAGGGCGTACGAGCCTACTTAAGTCGGCGCCTACACGCAACCCATACCGTTGTTTGTACACGGGGGCTTCTTGTTTTTCGGGTAAGGCGATGGTAGTTTGTGAAGTCGTACGGGTAGCTGTTTGTGCCTTTAAGCCTGCAACCCACAACATACTAATGATACAAATGTATATGAGCTCTTTTTTTCATTATCTACGGTAGTGTTCTTGATGTTCAGACCTTTCAGCCAAGAGTTGCTTGCATCTTGAATAGTAGCTGAAAGAGTATTGTAAGTGATTTTTACCCCGCAAGCCTTGCTTACGAACGATTGTTCGGGGGTATAAGTGAGTGTAAGGGTAGCTGTGCTAGTGCTAGTTCCCGAAACTACTGTTTGAAACAGATAAGTGGTAGGAGATTCCAAGCGCAAGGGCAAAAGCAAGTGAATCTAAAAGTAGTGTTGCTCACCAAAGGGTCGTGTTACCCTCGCCATAGACAGTAAGATTTGCGACACTAAAAGGAACGCGAGTGTTGTTTTGGTTGTAGAAACGCACCACCAAGCGAGGTGTATTCACAGTGTGGTCACAAAGATCATCCGACTCACAGCTTATCAATGCTGAAAGTGAGAGAATTAAAAAGATATGAAGATAGTTCTTTTCATTAGGAAATATAAAGTTGGCGCAAAGATACAAAAACAATTGATAATTAACAATTGCTTATAAACAATTATTTACTATCTTTGTCCTTTAAACTTTTAACAATTCACTTTTCACTAATACAGATGGCAAAAGAAAAAGAAAACCCTCCCAGCAAATTTTAAAGAGCTTTTAGAAGCCAAAGATTTAGACGCGCTTAAAGCCGTTTTCAATGAATGTGAGCTAAACGCTTATGACCGCTATTCGTTTAAGACCCTGCGCTTTCTTTTTATAAGATTCCGTTAGAGCTAATGGACTGGCTCATTGCCCAAGGGGCAGAATATCAATGCGAGAGATGAATACGAGCGCACTCCGCTACACTATCACGCTGAGGGTGAATAATGTAGAAAAAGTAGCACTTCTATTGGAAAGAGGAGCTGATATAGAGGCGCAAGATAAATATAAAAATACTCCTTTGCACTTTGCTGAGTACAATGCCGAAGTAGCCCAGTTACTCATTGAAAAAGGTGCTGATATCAAAAGCAAAAGACAATAGGGGACATAATGTAATGGAGCGTCTGCTTTCTAGATTATATAGCGGTTATATCGAGAGAGCAGTCAAAGCCGCTGAGATCTATCTGAAAGCAGGACTAAAACCCACTAAGTATGCCAAAGAACAAGTGACTCGTGTAGGCGAGGGACTTTGAATTTCGCCGTGAGGATTCCGATACTGAATGGGTGGAAAAAAAGGGAGGAGGCTTTACAACAATTATACAAACTCTTTGATGTGCCTCCTGTGCCACGCCGTATACAACACGATGGCAAATCGCCTATTGTACTCACTGGCGATACTTGGGAAAAAAACGCTACGAACAGGCGTGGGAACTTTTGGTGCCGAGTAGAGATAAGGCTTCCACAATGCAAGGCGAGGTAGTGCGTATAGCAGGTAAAGTGAATGATGAACTTCTGCGAAATGCTATGGGCAACTGGGATAGGGAATACCGTAAGATGTTGAATGCTATTAGTGGTTATCTGCAACAAGGTAATCCTTCTCGGAGAGTGAGCTTGCAGAAGTAGCCGATATTCAAAAAAACATATCTTGGAAGACGACGGCACTGGTAGTCATCGTCTTTGTGAGCTGGCTACGCTTTGGGTAACCAAGAACCCAGAGCCTATGGTTTTAGAGAAAGTGAATTATAAATATTAGTGAAAAGTTATCAATTACGCTTATAAGTTGTAAAAAGATTTATAACAATGAGTGCCAAGAGAAAAAAAGACCCTAAAAATCAATGGATTTTTGCGAAAAAACTCCTGAAAATAACACGCGTAATTCTAATTGTAGCGGTGATTTTCTATCTGTCATATGCTTTATTACAGAAGCCTTTGTCAGTTTTTGGTGATGACTTTATAGGAGCAGATTTATACCACGAAGAAAGATCGCATATTGCACATAAAACTGAGTATTGACAACTACCATTTACTAAAGACTTTTTCTCGTGAAACGGATAAAAAAATAATAGATGAATATAGTTCTAGATCTAAAAAAATAAATGAGAGTATAAATGTAATAAATTTAATATTATGACCTTAGTAGAACAATACCTTGAAGGCTTGAAACAAGCCTATATCGATAATGGTGGAGAAGAAGCGTGGCAAAAACCTTATGGCTACAGCCCACGGCGCTACCGATGCCGATTTGCAAGTCCTCCGCAATCGTTACCCACAAGTGCCTGAGAGTTTACTGGACTTACTCCGCCATATTGATGGGACTTATTGGCGTGAGTACGAAAAAGGCACAGTGAGCGATCTTATTTTAGGAGCAGATGAAGCTATGGGAGATTATCCTTATTACCTGCTTTCGGCTCACCAGATTGTAGAAACTCAAAATGAAGCCTTTGATTTTTATGCAGATTATATCAATCGTAAGTACGAAGAAGTTCCTATTGATGACCGCATTACGAGTGATGCTTCTCAACTTAATTGGTTGCATTTTTTTCCGATTGTATGAACAATGGCGGTACCTCTCAGCTTTTTATAGATTTTTCGCCTTCTGCTACGGGAAAAATAGGGCAGGTAGTTCGTTTTGTACACGACCCTGATGCTATGGATGTGATAGCGGACAGCTTTGATGATTATCTCAAAATGCTTATGGATAACGAATATTGCTTTATAGATGAAATGCATTTTTGAGGAATAAAAATGAAAAACTTTAATATCTAAATCTTATGAATAATCAAATAATTACTGCACAAGAGCGCAAAAAAATAGAAGTATTGAGATACTACAAACACAAAATGTACCTTTTTATAGAGCATTTGCCCTTGCGCTATGAAACCAATGAAGTGATTCCTCGTGATAAAAAGGAAGTCATCGAGAGACTTGCCTGCTCTTTTACTTCTATAATGTGCGCCTTATCCATTGGCAAAAATGAATATACTGAGGAGGATAGAGAGTATATGACACAAGATTTTCTTTCGGCTAGATACGGCGCCCTTGATCTGCTTACTCCCAAGGAACAAAAAATAATATCAGGTAATAATGTAAGTGAGGCAGAAGCGATAAATGCCGCTTGGAAATACGAGTCTATTTGGGTGCTGCTATGGGCTTTGGGCGTGGTGGAAGAACTGTCTTTCCCAAATCAGATTTGTGATTGTGATTTGGTGATGGGTACTATGGAACGCTTCAAAAATCTTGATGATTTTATGGCAAATACTACTTTGCGCCCTATGGAAGAAATCCTGCAAGCCTTGGATTTGCACTATCGTTACCACTGGGCAGCAGTCAATGCCCGTGTGAATGGCTCAGACCCAGCAGGGATAGATGAAGGTATCGTGATGGAGCGCCGTGCAGGTTTGGAATGGCTCTGCTGCAAAGGCGAGGAGAACGACAATCTTACAGATACCTATAACGCTTGGGATTACCCAGATTTGAATACTTAGAGATTGAAAAATGAAAATCATCTCTAAATTCAAAGATTACTACGACTATAAAGTCGCTGAGTACGGCATAGACGAAAACCTCGTCTATGACCGCCGTTTGCCACCAGAGGTAGGGATGAGCCTCCCTCAGAGAAGTTGGCTCACCTTTGACGACCCCACCGATGATGAGGCACTGCACTCGGCACTCTATGTGGGTACTGCACTCGTGCACCTCTTTGCTACACGCTCTAAAAATATACACCCATTGGGATTTTGCCGACCCTGAGGATTGGCATTACAGCATATATGATTTGTGGTATGGCGACCGCTATGTACTGATGAATGACGGGAAAGAAATTAGGGTAACCTCCTACTTATCGGCTACTTGTGATACCTTACTGGAACAAATGGAAGCCTCGCGCGAGCGGAATATCTTTCAGCTGGAAGACCGACCTCCTTGGCTGGTGTTAAAAAAGTCCGTTGTTGCTCATTTATAACAAAGACCACAGAGGAGATAATAGAGCAACCCATTATGTAAATTTGCAGGAACTCGGCATCTATATCGACCCCGATTTTTGTATGGCAGCACATCGTGCAATACCTTTCCGACCTGAAAAACCCTAAAGCCGAGCAATCGCCCGAACTGTCCAACGACTTGAAAATAGACAGTAAAGGCTTTGACAAAAAGCGCTCTTTCCGCCCCCAAAATGAAGTAATTTGTAAATTGAATGAACTATCTAAAAAGAAATACAAATCCTCAAAAACCGAGCTTTGCTCTTCCCTTGCAGAAAGCCAAAAACCCTATTAGAGCAAACTGCAGGTGATATCCTGCCGCCATAACCCTCTATCACCAAGAAAATATAGCCACTATAATGGCAGAAACCGAGTGCGAGCATTGGGAAGCCAAAAGTGTATACGAGCGTTTCAATTATAATGTCGAAAAAGGCTGTAAAACACATTTTTAGCACTTCACTAACTATAAGTGTTGAAGATAAAAGAGATACTAGCGAAAGAGGTATGGGCTATCTCATTAGCGCTTTAGATACTGATTTGAACAATGTTTCCAAGCGCTCTACCTTCATCCCAATAAAAGATTTTTGATGAATACCTTTCTAGCGATTTTAAAGCAGTATTCCCCTATACCAACCTCAATGGAATAAAAATAGAGCCCCCATTTCAATTGTACAACCAGCAATGTTTTTGACCCTACCACGTGCCGAAAAATCATCGCACTAACTGCGCCAACGTACATTTACCGATGAAAAAGCAAAGATTTTTATACAGAAAGTCATTGCAGATGTAGAAGAAAAACTCCCCACCTGCGCCTATATAGAGGTCTATGGGAATATATAAAAAATAAACAAATGAAAGAACAACTCCTCCGTATCCAACAGAAATTAGCCCAAGCCAAAGCCGCTGATAAAAAAACTTAGAAGTATTTGGTGCCGATGCTCACCAGTACCACCTCAACCCGCCCGTAAGCGAGGGCGGAAGTCCTTGCTTTTGAAAAGAAATATGGCGTACAACTCCCCTGAATGCTATCGTGCCTTTATGCTCACCATTGGCGATGCCAAAGCTAAAAATCAGACTTTATAGCAGGGACCTTATTTCGGTTTGTACGCCTTTGGCACTTCTGTAGATAGCCTACTCTGCGAAAAATAGAAACCTACCTCAAAGCGCCTTTGCAGCCTTTCTCCTGATATGACTCAAGAAGAATGGGGAAAAAGCTCTCTGATCCGCTATTGTTCTCCGAGGAAGACGAAGAAGACGACGATGATAAGTATTTTTGCTGAACGAGCAAAAGTATTTGGCGGACTCTTACCTCTCGGAAGTCAGGGCTGTACCTATGAACACGCCTTGGTGCTGAACGGCAAATACGCTGGTCGTGTAGTAAATGTCGATTTAGACCTCGCGCAACCTAAATTTGCTTTCGAAACCAACTTCTTAGATTGGTACGAACGCTACCTCGATGAGGTCATTTCAGGGGCAACTTATAGACGACCGCCCTACGTGGTTTTGGCTACCATCGGGGCGAACCCGCTGAGGTGCTCCTCAATGAATATGAACACACTACCGACCGCAAAACCCAAACCGACTGCCTCGAGGGGGTATATCATAAAAAACCACCTTTAGAACCTGCACTATTAGACAAGATAGAAAAAGCTCATTGCCTTAAACAACGATGATAGAGATTTCTTAATTGAAATTCTTAGCCAATCGTCTTATGAGCAGAGCCAAACCCTACTTGCAAGATTTGGTAACCAAAGATCCTAAAAAAAGGTATTTCAGTTCGTATGGTGGTATGCAAAAGACCATTGCGCCGACTGGGTGTCTGTTGTAAAAAGAGCTATTGCCTACCATTACCGACGAAAGAACCTTTGATTTTGCTACCTACCTCCTTACGGAAGGAGATGACAATTTCGAGGAAGTGATCCTGCCCTTCACCGATGATGAGAATCCTCAAATACGTAGCACTGCCTACTATACACTCGGCGAAAAGCAAGAAGAAAGAACAATACCTCGATACCTTTATCAAAGGGCTACAAGAGACCGATACCGGTGTCCTTTTGCACAGTTATGCAAGCCCTTTCTGGGGTGGAAAAACAAGCGCTTATTACCCTATTACAAAGCTATCGCCAAACGTTTCCCTGAAGAGAAAGACTATGTCCTCTCTAACTTAGAATACCGCTTAGCTTCCTTTGGTCTCACCATTGAAGAAGCAAGAAAATAAAAAGATGGAACTAAAAAAAGATCATAGAGAAGCTTTGGATTACCAAAGTAATCGTTGAGGGGTTTTAACAAAGTCTTTACCTATAACGAGCACTTGGGTTGCTTTTTCCTTTTTATTGTTTTTTTCTGCTCTTGCTACCTATACTGCCGGTGTTGCTACTCGTTCTTTGGTTAGTGAGTTTGTTTAAGAAATTGATAAAATAAATGTATTGCAAAATATTCGTAAATGATCAAGGAGACAAACCAACATTATTAAATGTTTTGGCAAAAAGAGTTCCAAGCGGAAAGTATTCATATAAACACACTACTTTTTCCCAGCTGGCGCGAGCTTGTAGCTCGTGCCTACCCCCCAGCTCTCTTGCCCGTACGGCTCGTACCTTTGCGAGTGGTAAAAAATAAAGAAACAATGAAAAAATCATTAGAAAATCTTTTTAGAAAAAAACAAGGTGTTACCTTACTCAATACTCTCTCTAAAAGAAGAGCGACGTGCTCGTGCCGAAACTATCAAAGCGCGCTATCGCGAGGCAGGTTATGACGATTTGCCTCACGAACTCGTTACCTTCCTTACCATATTCGACGGCAAGGATATCAAGCGCAACGACGGCTATATGGCTTTTTATATACTCACAAAACCTCCCTACTCGCCAAGAGATGCTATACTACGAATCCGATGCAGGAGTTACCGAGCTTATTCCCTTTGGCGATGTCAATGCCGATGAAGTTCTCTGTATCGATAGTGTAGGTAGTGTATGGGGTGTGCTTGACCTTTCCTCTTGGACGCCTCGCAAAACCTATCACTATTTCTATGGAGGTGACCTCTATACCGCCCTTGAAAAATATCATCAAAGGCAAAATAGAAGAAACAATCATACGACCTTAAAAACACAATACTATGGCAATAGACGGCGTAAAAATCATAGATAGCGATAATGGCTACGACATTTATAACAACATCACCGAGCGTTATAAAGATGGTGAGGATATAGAAAAATCAGACAAGATTGGCTCAATGAGGAAGTTAATTTCTGTATTGATGAATTGTATACTGAAATCTATTGGACGGCTTTTGCGTATTCCCTTTGGAAAATAGGCTACCCCCACGATGAAGTGCGCACCAAAGCTTTGCAACTCATCGAACGAGGAGCAACACCGCTCTGGAATGAGATAGACAGTAAAGCCCAAAAACAACGACAGAAAGCACTTGATAAGCTCAAACTACAACTGCAAGAGGACAACCCTAAGCCTCTTGTGAAACCTACCCTAAAAGAAACCTAAAAATACCTTATTTTGAAGTAGGAGATGTGTTGGCGGTAACCATAGGTGAACGTTATGGTATCTGCTTTGTCTCGGCTGTAGAAGTTACTCCCCGAAAAATAGAGTATCATCTTGCTCCTACTCGATATTTAGCCCCTACTTATCCTACAATGACCGACTTTCTGCAAAGCGAACTCGCCTGTGGGAAAAACAATCAAGATTTCGCCCTCAAAACCGATTGCTGGTTCAACCATAAAGATTTAGGAGCGATACTGCCTTCCCTTAAAAATAGGGACAGTACAGTTGAAACCTTATAGTTTATGGACACTCTCACCAGCTCATAACATAGAGGATATCTATGAAAAATCATAGAAGACAAAAATACTTTGGAGGAAACTCAAGAAAGTAGAGGAGTTGATAGATACTATTAAAAGAGCAATTATAAAAACCTTAAAAAGAAGTTATTATGAACTTATATCCTTCTATATCTTCAGAATTGGAACTGGCAGGAAACTCATAATTCCTTTGTTAGTTTTTTTCACTTAATAGCTTTTGCAGCAAAAAAAGGAGAGGATAAATCTATTCCTTCTCTACTCGAAAAATTTATTAGCATTGGGTATAATGGTCTATAATATAGCTGTAGGAATCTTTTTATTCCGGTGTGTGCGACCAATAATTCCCTATTGGGAGTTAGATCTTATAGAATGGTATCCTGTACCTCTATTTTTGCGTTTTTTTCCTTTTTAGTTTTTTTAACATTCTTTTTCTTGCTCAGGTATAGAAATAAACTCTATGAAAATGTATTGTTTGTGCTGAGTTTAGGATTGCTGTTATTTACGCTCTATGAGTTTGTAGTTACCAAACCTTTTAAGCAACAAGATGGAGCTGATTTCTTATTAGATGAAACTCTTTTTAGAACACGCCCCACTACTAAATTTTTATAATTAATATAGCAATAAGTTTGTGTTTTATACTATTTATTATATTCAAAAAGAAAAATCAAAAACTATGAAAAACACCCTTTGGCTTTTATAAAAATCCTTATCAGATAGAGATAAGAGAAAACGAAGCTCACCCACCACAGCTATCGGTTTATCTCTATCAGGCAGAAGAGGAGATAAAAAACATAGTCCCTCACGGGAGGAGGTAGCGTGAGCAGTCTGTGGGAGAAAAGTGCGCTGTTAGACGGTGATAGGTTGCTCATAGCTTGTGGCAATGAGGTATTTTTGTATCCTCTTACCTACATTAGAACTCCTTTGGCATACACAGGTGGATATGGCTACTTGCTTTGAGATAGTCGCCTATCAAGATGATTATATTACCCATGGCGAGCTGGAGATAGTACGCCTCAACAAGCAGGGCGAAATCCTCTGGCAGTTCAGTGGGAAGGATATTTTTTTGTGTTGCCTATAGAGCGTACTCCCGCTTTTTAAGATAACCCCACAAGGTATTGACTTAGTAGATTTTAATTATGAGGAATACCACATTGATTATGACGGAAAAATTAATAAAGTAATTCTCTTATTCATAACCCAGCAGTTCTTGCAGGTTTACTCACATCACCCAGCTGTGAGCCCTCGCTGGCTTTTACTCACATACCCAGCTGTGAGCCCTCGCTGGCTTTATCTCTTATCTCTTACCTAAACTTGTATCACTCCCTAAGTTAAACGCTCTTTCTATGGGGGCATTGTTGGCAGCTTCTATACCCATTGCTATCCATTGGCGGGTTTCTAATGGGTCGATGATGGCATCTGTCCAGAGTAGAGCAGCGGCATAGTAAGGTGATATTTGCTCGTCGTATTGCTCTTTGATATGTGCAAAAAGGGCAGCTTCTTTTTCGGGAGTGAGCTCTTCACCTTTTTCTTTAGGTTAGCGGTTTCTATCTGCAAGAGCACCTTAGCAGCTTGTGCGCCCCCATTACCGAAATGTTTCCACTGTGCCACGATACAATAAGACGCGGGTCGTAAGCCTTACCACACATTGCGTAGTTGCCTGCGCCGTACGAATTGCCTATGACCACTGTAAATTTAGGCACAACTGAGTTCGCAAACCGCATTCACGAGTTTAGCCCCATCTTTGATAATCCCTCCGTGTTCTGATTTAGAGCCTACCATAAAACCAGTAACATCTTGCAAAAAAGAGCAAAGGAATTTTCTTTTGGTTACAATTAGGCTATAAAGCGGGTCGCCTTGTCGGCACTATCCGAGTAGATAACCCTCCAAACTGCATTTCCCTTTTTTAGTTTTCACCACTTTGCGCTGGTTGGCAACAATGCCTACTGCCCAACCCTCAATACGCGCATAGCCCGTGAGGATGGTTTGTCCGTAACCTTCTTTATATTCATCAAATTCTGAATTGTCTACCAATCTAAGGATGATATCTTTCATATCATAAGGCTCTGAGCGCAGTTTAGGCAAGATACCGTAAATTTCGTTAGGGTCTTTCAGCGGTTTATGCGCTTCAATGCGGTTAAAGCCTGCTTTTTCGGCATCGGCGAGTTTAGCCATTGTACGGCGTACACGGTCGAGGGCATCTTTATCATCGGTTGCCTTATAGTCGGTTACGCCACTGATTTCGCAGTGGGTAGTCGCGCCGCCCTAAAGGTTTCATTATCGATATTTTCGCCTATAGCAGCTTTTTACCAAATAGCTGCCTGCCAAGAAGATACTTCCCGTTTTATCTACTATCAGTGCCTCGTCGCTCATTATAGGCAGATAAGCCCCGCCTGCCACACAACTGCCCATTACCACTGCTATTTGGGTGATGCCCATACTGCTCATCAGGGCGTTGTTGCGAAAGATGCGACCAAAGTGTTCCTTATCGGGGAAAATTTCATCTTGCAAAGGCAAGTACACCCCCGCACTATCTACTAAATAGATGATAGGCAAGCGATTTTCCATTGCAATTTCTTGAGCGCGTAGGTTCTTTTTAGCTGTAATGAAACCACGCACCTGCCTTTACGGTAGCGTCATTGGCTACTACTACACAGTGTTTGCCAGCAACATAGCCTATCACTACCACTACACCTGCCGAGGGACAGCCGCCGTGTGCTTCGTACATTCCTTCACCGGCAAAAGCGCCTATTTCTATTTGAGGTTTATCTTTGTCTAAGAGATATTCTATGCGTTCACGAGCCGAGAGTTTGCCTTGGTTGTGTAATTTTTCGAGGTTCTTTTTGCCCCCGCCTTCTTTTTACCTTTTTTTCAAGCGTTTACGCAACTCGCTAAGGGCTAATTTATTGTAATCTTCGTTTGTATTGAATTGAATGTCCATATTTGATTAATATTGTACATTTTACATTTTACCATCATCGGCAGTTACTCGAAAAAAATTCGAGCAACTGAAGTTTCTTCAAATTCTTTTCATCGCTATTTCAGTTTTTAAGTATTTACCTGTGTAGCTTTGTTTGTTTTTAGCGATTTCCTCAGGGGTGCCCGTCGCTACGAGATTGCCTCCTTTGGCGCCGCCTTCTAAACCTAAATCTATTACATAATCGGCTGATTTGATCATTTTCGGTATTGTGTTCGATAATGATAACCGAATGCCCTTTTTCTATAAGGGCTTGCAATGAATCTAAGAGTTTGCGAATGTCGTGAAAGTGCAAACCGGTGGTAGGCTCATCAAAAAAATGAACAGCACTTTTTTTCTTTGCTATCCGATTTTGATAGGAAAGAAGCTAATTTTATCCGTTGGGCTTCCCCACCCGATAGGGTAGAGGAGGACTGTCCCAGTGTTACATACCCCAACCCTACATCTTGTAAAGGTTTGAGTTTTTTTCAGCTATTTTGGTTTGTTTGTACTTTTGGAAAAAGGCTGCAGCATCATCGATAGTAGTGTTCAGCAGGTCATCGATGTTTTTGCCTTCGTACATCACCTCAAGGACTTCTTGAAGCGTTTGCCGCCACAAAGCCTCACAAGTGAGGTGCACATCAGCCATAAATTGCATTTCTATAGTTACTTCACCTTCACCTTTGCACACTTCACAACGACCTCCATCTACGTTGAATGAGAAGTGTTTGGATTGAAATTGCGCATCTTTGCCAATTTCTGATTTGCAAAGAGGGCGCGGATATCGTCGTAAGCCTTGATATAGGTAATAGGATTTGAACGGGACGATTTACCAATAGGGTTTTGGTCTACAAACTCTACACTTTGCAAGTGCTTGTATTTGCCTTCTATTTTGGTAAACTGACCGATTTTCTCTCCTCCTAAGTCTAATTCTTTTTGAATGGCAGGATAGAGCAATTTTTTTACCAAAGTAGATTTACCGCTACCCGATACCCCCGTAACTACCGTGAGCATATCCAAAGGGAAGGTAACATCGATGTTCTTAAGGTTGTTCTCACGACAGCCTACCAAAGTGATGTGTTGAGGAGAGGTGCGCCGTTTTTTTGGGTACTTCAATTGCTAAACGTCCGCTGAGGGTATTTCCCCGTAAGAGTATCGGCTTTAGAAGTTCCTCATAAGTGCCTGCCGCTACCACTTCACCTCCGTGCGTACCAGCTTCAGGGACCCTATGTCGATAATATAGTCGGCAGCTTTCATAATATCCTCGTCGTGTTCTACCACAATCACCGTATTGCCTAAATCGCGCAAGGATTTTTAGTACGCCTATCAGTCGTTCGGTATCCGCGGGTGCAGACCGATACTGGGCTCATCGAGTATATACATAGAGCCTACCAAACTACTGCCCAACGAGGTCGCTAAGTTGATACGCTGGCTTTCTCCCCGAGAGTGTGTTCGATTTTCGGTTGAGGGTTAAATAGCCTAAACCTACATCGGCAAGGAATTGCAGGCGGTTGTTGATTTCTAACAACAATCGTTTGGCTACCTCTTGCTCATAGTCGGTGAGTTTGAGTTTTTAAAGAAAATTTGTAGTTCTTCAATAGGCAATTCTACCAAGTCCGAAATGCTTTTTGCCAGCTATTTTTACGTAGTTAGCCTCTTTGCGCAAACGCTTGCCGTGGCATTCGTGACAACGCGTTTTTCCGCGATAGCGCCAAGAGTACTCGGTTTTGTATTTTGTAACTTTTGTCCTCTAACTCTTTGAAGAAATCGGTGAGTCCTGTGAAGTATTTATTGCCGTCCCAAACTAATTGTTTTTGTTTATCAGTGAGTTCAAACCAAGGTTTGTGTATGGGAAAAATCAAATTTATAAGCATTGTTCACTAATTGGTCGAGATAAGAGCCCATAGTCTCACCACGCCAAGGGTAAATTGCCTTTTCGTAGACTGAAAGTCCTGTGTTAGGTATGATAAGCTCTTCGTCAAGACCAATAGTATCGCCATAGCCATCGCATTGGGGGCAAGCTCCATAAGGGTTGTTGAAACTGAACAAGTGTACGTTAGGCTCTAAAAAGCAATGCCGTCCAACTCAAACCGATTGCTGAAATGCGTTTGTACCACCCGTCTATTTCTTGAATATAGCACTCGCCTTTGCCTTCAAAAAGCTGTATCTACGGCATCGGCAAGGCGGTGCTGAAAAATCCTCATCGTGACGCACAATCACCCCTATCTACTACCAATTGGAAATCGCTGAGTTTTTAGGCAAATTCCTTCCTCAAGACGGATAATTTCTTCTTTGTGCAGAATGCGCGCATAGCCTTGTTGTAAGAGGAGTTTGAGCACTTGCTCTACGGTACGGTCTTTAGGGATATTCACAGGTGCCAAAAGCAATAGTTTTGTACCTTCGGGATAGCGCATTACTGCATCTACCACATCAGTAACGGTATGTTTTTACCTCTTGACCTGAAATAGGTGAATACGTTTTCCCGATACGTGCGAAGAGTAATTTTAAGTAGTCATACACCTCAGTGGAAGTACCCACGGTAGAACGCGGGTTAGAGGTGTTTACTTTCTGCTGAATAGCAATAGCAGGGGCAATCCCTACGATATTGTCTACTTTGGGTTTATCTAATTTACCCAAAAACTGACGTGCGTACGACGACAGGCTTTCCACATAGCGGCGTTGCCCTTCGGCGTAAAAGCGTATCAAAAAGCCAATGATGATTTACCTGAGCCTGAAAGCCCTGTAATCACAACCAACTTGTTGCGGGGAATCCCCACAGTAATATCTTTAAGATTGTGCAGTTTAGCACCTTTTTATAAGGATTTCTTCGGTTTTCATTTTTATGTATCAAGGGGCAAAAGGTACGACTAATTTGGCAATTAGCCAATGCTTGTGTGATATAAAAGAACTACCCAAAAAGTGTCCTTTTTAGGTAGTTCGTGTCTATTTCAGGTTTTTTTATGTTTTTATTCGTTTTGCACCATTTGTGAGTTTGATTCTATTTCATCTTGTGGTATTTGGTATACCCAACGTTTATCGCCAGCGGGTACTTTTACCATAAAAAGTATGGTTGCTGCCAGCCTCATTTCGGTCTACCCCTAAATGCCAACGTTTGAAATCGAAGAATGAAGTACCCTCACCCCATAACTCTATGCGGCGCTGGATGCGTACTTCGTCTCGCATAGCCGCTTGAGTGGTAGCAGTGAGCGTGTAAGAAGGGTCGCGATAGTCGTGCATAAAGTCCTCTAAGGCAGTTTTAGCAGCGCTCAAATTGTTCTGTTCTACTAAAAGCCTCTACATACAAAAAGAAAGGATCTTCTATGCGTATGAAGCAGTAATCACTTAAGAAACGCTGGTCGGTAGCGTATTTCACATTGGCGTAATCGGGTAATCCATAACGATCGGCGATTGTGGGGAAAAAGTGTACTATTGATATATATTTTTTTACGTACATCAGTATCGGCTATCTTAGCATAGAGGTTGCTGTACATATTTTTTTATAAGCTCCTGAACCCCCAGCATAGCCTTGTGCTATGGTATTATCGATATGCGAATAGAAAGACCCAAAGGAACTTGTAGTCTGCTGGGTGATATCATACCCCCAAAGCCAAGAGGTATTACTGATATCCCATTTAGCTCCTTGTACTTCAGCCATAGAAGTATAATTGAAATCGCTTGCGTTGAGCACAATTTGGGCGTATTGGGCTACTTTTGCCCACTCCTCTTTGTGCGCATACACTTTGGCAAAATAGCAGCAGCGACAGCTTTATCTACATCTTCTTTGCTTTCGGTGATGGTAAAGCGGGCATCATCTACCACTGATAGATCTTCTTCCATTTGGCGATATACTTCGGCTACTGTGGCACGCGGTAGTTTGCCATCGGTAGGTTTGAGCATTAGGGGAACCCCTAATTTAGACTCGTTGCCTTTGTAAGAATGTTGATATAAATTCACCAAATAGAAATAGTAAATCGCGCGTAACGACTTGAGTTCAGCATATTTTTTGATAGAGCAATTGCTCAGTGGGAACTTCCGAAAAAAATAATCGGCTAAAATCGTGTTGATTGCACTGATTTGTCGGTAGAGGAAAGACCACATAAAGCTAGTGCGCGAATAGTTTGCATTGCGCATATCGAAATAATAATCATAGCCAAACCAGTGATATGATGCTTGTACCATATCAAGCCCTGTAAGGTCTAACGACAGATGGATAGACTTCAGTCCAAACGAATCGTGATAGTTACTCTGTAGTGCTACATTATTGTTGTAAATACCGTTGAGTTCTACTTGTAGGGAGGTTGGCTTTGGTTTGTACATCGGCTTTGAGTTCCTCTTTGCGCTGGTCGGTGAGGTACTCGTTTACCTTGGGGTCGAAAATCACTCTTAGAACAAGCAGTAATAAGCAGTGATAGAAAAAGCGGCGGAAAGTATATTTTTTTCATAGCTTTTACGATTTTAAAAATTGAGTGTTAATCCCATTGATACCGTGCGGATTGGGCTATATACTGCATAGTCATTGCTACCTGCCAAGCTGGTGCGGGGGTCTAATCCTTTGCGTTTGCTCCACAAATATACGTTGTCGGCAGTGATGTAGTAACGCAGTTTTGTGAGTCCTAATTTTTTTCAATTACTTCACGGTTGAAAGTGTAGCCTAAACTCACATTGCGCAGTGATAAATAGTCTGATGATACTATAAAGCGATCAGAAAGACTAAGCACCTTTTGGTTTGCAAACTCCAATCGAGGAATGTCGAGGTAGTGTTTTTCAGGAGTCCAACGATTGCGTATATCAGTATGCCAAGTTCTACCCAAGTCGCCAGAGTGCATTAGGGTTAGCGTACTGAGAGTCGTAGAATTTACCACCGAATTGGTAAGAAAATTGTACCGCAAGGTCAAAATTATAGGCACTGAGCGTTGTGCCAAAAGCCTCCTTGCAAATCAGGGGATAGAAGTGCCAACATATTGTTTGCTAGAACTATCGTAATCAGCACTGCCTTTTTAGTTCATATTCACCCGTAGTGGCATTTTTACGTAAAATTGTGCATCACCATTAGCAGGATTTACGCCTCCCCATTTCACCATATAGAAATCGTAGATACTACCACCCTCTTTTAGTGTTTGATAGCCGCTTGAGAGTCCTTTTTCGCGCAATTCTTCAGGTAGGCGAGGTGATTTCGTTTTTGTAGTGCAATCCGTTTAGCGAGATTGTCCACTGCACATGTGTCGGTGCGTACTGGGGTTATTCCTAGAAAGTTCAAATCCTTTGTTCATCATATCGGCAACGTTGCGCGGTTCTGAAGAAAAACCAGTAGAAAGCAGGCAGCGGCATATTGAATAACAAATCTTTAGTTTTTCTTTACAAAAATAGTCAGCCTCTAAGGTAAGTCGGTTTCTAAAGAACCCTAATTCTATCCCTGCATTGAGGTTGCCACTCTCTTCCCAAGTAATATTGCGATTACCTTTATAGCTGGCTTCAAGTCCTGGGGTATTACCATTGGTACTTACGCTATAGAGCGTCATATAAGGTACGTACGAACGCCCACCCCTGGCAGGTAAAGAGCATCGTTACCCTGTACACCATAACTCAATTTTAGTTTTACTAAATCTATAAAAATCTACTTTTTCTAAAAACTTCTCTTCGCTTAGCAACCACGATGCCCCAACTGACCAGAAAGTACCCCAACGATTTTCGGGGGCAAATACCGAAGACCCATCGCGACGCAAACTGCCTGAAAGATAATACTTATGTTTGTAATTAGCATTTATCTGACCGAAGTAGCCTTCTACAAAATAACGACGAGAGTATGAAGTGAGTGAACTGAGCACAGCTGCATTGTTGAACTCACTATTGCGCGGATCTACGAAATTTTTCTTAGACCCTTCAATGGTACCAAAAACGCTTCAGATAAGTTTCGTGTCCTAAAAAGGCTTCAAAACCATAGTTGTCCCAGTTCTTATTATAGCGCAACAATTGGTTGAAAGTCATTACTATATTATCCGATTTGTACTAGTAGATGCCCCGCCATAGTTCTTTCCAGCTCCTCCTAATGGGGTAGTGAAGTAATTCACATCGTAGAAATTGGCATAGAAATTACCATTGGCAGAAAGGGTGAGGTTTTTATGTAGCGTTGCATCTAATGAAAGCGACTGATTGAAATAGTAATCGCGATTGTAGTTCAAGTTTTCGCGTTGTGTTGCCACGGGATTGGTATTATCGTTGAATTTTCGGGTAATCCCATAGTCGTGAGTACTCAAGCGATTGCCATTGGCATCGTGTTCATAAATAGGGTAAATAGGAGCGATAGTGCGCGTCCACGCAAAAAGGGTTGTCGTAGCCATTATCTTCTGTACTTCCTTGTTGTTCAGTATAAGTAATCATAGAGGAAGCATTGGTTTTAAGCCAAGAAGTGATATCCCCTTTATAAGAAAAACGAGTTGCATAGCGATTGAAATAAGTATTCATATTATACCCTTCATCGCCTAAATAACCAAAAGAAAAATAGAAACTATTATGTTCTGTACCTTTGGTCATACTCAGGTTGTGTTCTTTGCGCACACGGTTGTTGAAGAGCGCTTTCTCCCACTGGTTGAAAGTTGCTGCATCAGAATATTTGATAGAAGCTGCAGGGTTGAGTTTGCCATTAGGGAAGCACCACTTGGTCATCGGCTACATTATAGATGTTGTAACCACTACCCACATTGTCAATGAGCGACTTACTAGCATTGCTGCGCGCCAAGGCATCAGCCTGATTTTGAGTGTACAAATTCTGGTTGTAAAGCGCAGACCAAAGAGTTTCGTAATATTCGGCTGGTCTACTGATGATATCGTACTCAGGAATACCGCGATAGTTGAAGCCCAACTTACTGTCTAAAGTGATAGATAAGCGACCTTTAGAACCGCTTTTGGTAGTGATAAGTACCACCCCATTAGCGCCGCGAGCCCCATAAAGTGCTGAAGAAGAAGCATCTTTTAGAACGTTCACACTCTCTATATCGCTGTTGTTGATAGCGTTGAGTGTTCCTTCAAAAGGTACGCCATCTAAGATGATAAGTGGAGCACTTGAAGCATTGATAGAGCCAATCCCCTAATGCGGATAGCCGAACTACTTCCTGGTTGCCCTGAAGAAGTGGAGATTTGTACCCCTGCTACAGCCCCCTCTAAAGTTTTTGGCTACATCGGTAGTTTGTTTAGCCTGAATAGTTTCGGCTTTGATAGTAGCCATAGAGCCTGTAAACGATTTTTTTATTGGTAGTTCCATAAGCGACAGCCACTACCTCAGTACCTTCAAGCTCAAGTACATCAACAGAAAGAACGATGTTTTAGGTTGCGTTCCTTACCTACTTTTTACCTCTTTAGGAGCATAGCCGATAGTTGAGAATACCAAAAATATCCCCTGATGAGCTTTAATTTCAAAGGTTCCATTCCAGTCGGTAGCCATACCCTTATTGGTGCCTTTTGATAACAATAGCAGCCCCTGGCAATTCTAGACCGTCCTGATCTTTTACAGTACCTTTGATAGTTACTTCCTGAGCTGTTAACCAAAAAGGAAAAAGCAAACAGAAGATAAACGAAGCGATTTTTTTGTATTTTTATCCATACTTTTATTTATTTTAACGCTTCAAAAGTATCAATATCTTTCGTAATAACCAAGATAAATTTAACAAACATTAACTTTTTAACATTTTTTTGTAACATTCCTGATTTTTAGCAGAATATCAAAAGAGAAACTATTGGGAAGATATTTTTGAAAGATTGTCAGTTTTGAAGGTTGTTTACTGAAGAAAACGCAAAAATTAATGACGAGGATGATAATATAAAAAACTTTGCTAAGAGTCCCTAAAACTCTTAGCAAAGTCTAATTTACAATTCGTAATTCCTAACTCCTACTTCTTGTACAATTCTAAAAAAACTCGCGTACAATTTCAAAGTCGTCAAAATGGTGTCTAACCCCTTTAATTTCTTGGTAAGTTTCGTGTCCCTTACCGGCGATGAGGATGATATCGCCTTTTTGGGCGTTCTTACAAACGGATTGTATTGCCTGATGACGGTCGGTAATGGTTTTGTACTTTGTGGAAGTGTTGTGGCTGTACCCTTGTTCCATTTCGGAAAGAATTGTCTCAGGTTCTTCGTTGCGAGGGTTGTCGGAAGTGAGGATGACATTGTCGCTGAGGGTTGTAGCAATATCAGCCATTATAGGGCGTTTGCCTTTTGTCACGATTGCCCCCACAGCCTACTACAGTAGTGAGTGTCTCGTTGTGAGTGCGTATATCGTTGATGGTTTTTAGAACGTTTTCAAGCGCATCGGGGGTATGAGCGTAATCCACTATGGTAATGACCCCCGTAGCCGATACGGCGTACTGGAAACGCCCAGCTACGGGCTCTATAGCACTGATGAGTGTAAGCGCCTCAAGTTCGTCAATACCTAAAAGTGTAGCTGCTGCATATACCGCCAAAAGGTTGTAGGCATTAAACTCCCCTATGAGTTTTGTCCATACCTCGTGCTGATTGATGCGCAACAACAAGCCGTCAAATCTGCTCTCGATGATATATGCTTTATAATCTGAATAGGTTTTGAGAGCGTAAGTTTTTCTTTTGGGCTTTAGTGTTTTTGTAGCATAAAAGCCCCATTTTTATCATCGTTGTTTACTAAGGCAAAAAGCGGTAGCAGGCAACGCATCAAAGAAACGCTTTTTCACATCGCGATAGGCAGCGAAGGTTTTGTGATAGTCGAGGTGATCACGGGTGAGGTTAGTGAAAAATACCACCTGCAAACTGTAGCCCTTCGGTGCGATGCTGGTCGATACCGTGCAGAACTGACTTCCATAAAGCAGTATTTCACCCCTTGTTCTACCATTAAATGCAGATAATGATTTAGTTGAAGAGGGTCGGGGGTGGTGTGGGTAGCTTCAAAAACGCTGGTCGTCTACATATACTGCTACGGTAGAGAGCAAGCCTGCTTTTTGTCCTGCTTTTCTAAACAATTGGTAGAGAAGCGTTGCAATAGTAGTCTTTCCGTTAGTGCCTGTAACACCTACTAAGGTAAGTTTTTCGGAAGGATTGCCATAGAAGTTAGCCGCGATAAGAGCTAAGGCACTATGGGTATTAGGTACAATGATATAGCTCACATCAGGGAAGAGCAATTGGGGTAATTGCTCACAAACGATAGCGGTTGCCCCACTGCGAGTGGCTTGGTCTATATATTCGTGTCCGTTAGATTGAGTGCCAGAGATAGCAACAAACATACTTCCTTTTTCCACCTTGCGAGAATCAAAAGCAAACGGAAGTAATAGGTTTGTCTTCTTCATAAAGAGAAGCCTTTATAGAGATGTTTTTAAGTAATGTGTTTAAATTAGTCATTAGTCAATTTGTTAATTATAAGGAGTATAGCCAGGGTATTGGGCTTTCATTTCGTTGATAAATTTGTCCCAACCGTATTTTTAAGTATTTCTTATTGGGAATAAACTCTCCAGCCCCTATATCTAAAATCACCTGAACAAGGTACGCGATAATATGCCCAACTTACTTGCTGTGTTTTCTGTGTTTGTTTGCTTGTCCACGTTCCAATAAAAGCATTGTTGAAATAAGGGTCAGCTCCTTCATAGAAATCGTTATACTCTAAATTTCCTTTGTTAGAAATAGCCCAACAAAGTAATACTTTCCCTTAAAAAAATACCTGTTGCAGGGAGGTTTTCATATTCATCAAAAGGAAGTCGCCTTCAGCAATTCCTTCTTCCTTAAAGTTGGTTTCTTCAGAATTCACGAGTGTTTTTAGTGTATTTATAGCAATAGTTCCTCTAAACTTACGAGTGTTTTTGGCTACACGTGTCCAGCCTTCTACTTGGTATAATGATGGTTGAGTATTGTCTTTTTTTAATACTTGTGAACTGAACTACCAATCGCTTTTTTTGTGAGTGCCAATCGCACCCAAAAAAATCAGTTTCTTTATATAAAAAGAACTGGGGTAAAGTCCATTTTAGCAATAGGGAGATTGCAGGTTTTTACTTTAGTATAAAGACTTGTTATTGTTTGCTCTAAATCTTTGTAAAGAGCAAGGCTGCGCTACAGCTAATGAGGTGATGAAAACAAATGTTGTGATAAAGAATATTTTCATATTATCATTTTAAGAGTTCAAGAGGCTGTTCAAAAAGTTTTTTCTTTAGGGGCGTTTTGCAAAAACGCCCTTACATAACATACTCTAAAAAGTAATTGATTATCAGTGTAGCGATGTAATCATTTGCTAATTTGCTAATTGGTAAATTGACTAATTAGTTAATTCTCCACACTGTAAAACTACTGTGGTATTGCGCGCTACTTTGGTGCCTTTGGCAACCGATTGGCTACTTACTTTGCCTTCGCCCGAAAAATTTTACTCGTAAGCCCATATTTTCGAGTAGGGCAATGGCGTCCATTACATTCATACCTGTAAGATCGGGCATTACAGTTTTGTATTTTGCAGCTTTAGCGTAGTAATCTTCATAGTTTTTAGTAGTCTTTTTCCGATACATTTTCTACATCTTCTACGGTGTCCATCAACAGTGAATTAGTATAGATTTTATGGGCTATACTTTTGAATACAGGTCCTGATACATCGGCACCGTAAATCCCCACACTGCGGTCGGGTTCGTGAATGACTACTATACAAGAATATTTTTGGGTTGTCTACTGGGGAAAAAAATCCTGCAAACGAGGAAATATAACTCAGTTTGCTTGCATCGGCGTTGGCGTAGTTCTTACGAGCGGTTCCGGTTTTGCCTGCCATCGAAAAATCGGGAGAATAAAGGCGATGTCCTGATCCGTATGAGCGTCTCACAACATCGGCGAGCATTCCCTTAGCTTTATCAGCTGTTTGTTTTAGAGCACACTTTTCCGTTGATAATCTCAACATTGAACTTTTCTATTGCTTTGTTCCATTCTTTTACTTCTTTTGATCATTCGTGGTTTCACCATCACACCTCCATTGGCAATAGCGTTGTAGAAAGCCAAGCTCTGTAAAGGGGTGATTTTTACGGCATAACCTATCGACATAGATTCGAGGGTTACCCCACTCCATAGCTTGTCGCGTGGTGTAGGAATAAAAGGTTCTCCTTCTCCTAATATAGGCAAACCTAACTGCTGGTTGAGGTTCATACTTAGCAATTGAGTGGTAAAAATCTGAAGGGTTTTTCGCAAATAGTGAGTGTACTAACTCGGTCATCCCCACGTTTGAGGATACCGAAAAGGCTTTGTTTAGCTAATGCGCCCTGTGAAGTGATGTTGTGAATCCTGAAAAAGTCTTATCGTAGTATTGTTGTTTCCCGTCTTTTTATATCCACTACATAAGTGGTGTCGATATTGCGGGTTTCCATAGCAGCGACAACTGTCATCAATTTGAATACAGATCCAGGTTCGTGAGCCTCGCCTATAGCAAAGTTATAACGCTCGGTATAGGTATCGGTTTTTGTTTAACTCAAGATTGAAATAGCTTTTTATCTCGCCTGTACTCACTTCCATTACAATCACGCAACCGTGCTGAGCTTTGTATTTCTTAAGCTGGGTGAGCAGTGCGTGGTGTGCAATATCTTGTATGTTGATATTGATAGTAGAGACTACATCATAACCATCTTTAGGGTTCTATAATATCAAACCCACTGGCGAGTTTCCACTGTCCTTTGGCAATTTTCTGCTCTAAGCGTCGTCCTTTAGTACCCAAAAGGTAATTGGCATAAGCACCTTCAAGCCCTACACGGGTAGTGTAACCAGTTTTCATCGGTACGCGCATAGCCAATACTGCGGTGTGCAATCCCTCCTAATGGATATTCGCGTTTGATGTTTTTCTCTATAATAATTCCCCCTTTGTAGGGGACCTTTGTCAAACAGTGGAAATTTTTGATACGCGCGTATTCACTATAACCCTAAATTGCTAGCTATCAGTAGATATCTGTTCTTTAAATTGCGCTCTTTTTTTAGTAGATTCAAATAGTAGTTACTTGGACGACCAAACATCTTTGAAAGGGGAATCGCTCAACGGCTTTTACATATTTGTTGAAATTGGCTTTAGAAGGGGCTATCCCATCCCAACGAATATCGTAACGAGTTACCGAGGTAGCCAATAAACTCCCATCATCGGAATACAAAATTGCCTTGACTGGGGATAATATCAGCCTCGCGCAAGGTAGTTTCATCTACTTTGGCGCGATATTCCTCTCCCTCTATTTGTATTTTGATAAGTTTTATGGCAATCACTACAATCATTAGCAGGATTACCAATGCTACAGAAATAAGTGCGAGCTATTATTTTTGTCGCTTTTTCCAATGCTTTATCTCCTTATTTGTTATGTTATTCTTCTACGATTACTTTGATTTTTTTGTGGTGGTTTTTCAGGCTGTTTGAGCCCTTTAGAATCTAATTGTTCTAACAATGAGGATTCTAATCGCACTTTCTGCAAACGTGAACGCACATCCACAAACTGACTTTTTGAGTTCATTCACCTCTTCATTTTAGTTTGGCTATTTGGTGTACTTTAGCGTCTACCCGCTGTGAGCTGGTAATCACTATGATAATCAGCACAAACAGAAAGCCTACAAACATCCAGCTTTTAAAAAGCGTCTTTGCCTACAAAAACTTTCCGCGTAGTATATTTTTTTAATTTCGTCGGTAGCTCTTCCCATTTTTTTACCTAAAAGTTAAGAATTAAGAGTTTATGCGTTCAGCAATGCGAAGTTTAGCACTGCGCGCTCGGTTATTCATTGCAATTTCACTATCGGTAGGGTGATAAGTCCGCCTACTTTTTAAAACGGAACTGACATAGTGCCAAACCAATCTTTTTCGGGGCACCTTCTAATTGTCCGTCGCGTATAAAGCGTTTCACAGCACGGTCTTCAAGCGAGTGATAGCTGATGAGACTGATGCGCCCCCAGGTTTCACCACATCGGGCAGTTGTAACAAAAAAACGATTCTAAAGCCTCCATTTCGCCATTCACCTCTATGCGTATTGCCTGATAGATTTGCGCTAACACTTTGTTTTCTTTGAACTTGGGTAAAAAAACTCTTTACAGCCTCTTGTAACTCACTACCTAATTGAATAGGCTTCTGTGCTCTATAATTGATAATCGCTCGAGCAATAGCTTTGGCGTTTTTCAGCTCACCATAACTAAAAAAACAATCGGCTTAAATCTTCTTCATCATATTCATTTACAATTTCTTTAGCCGAAACTGTTGCATTTTTGGTTCATACGCATATCCAAAGTTCCTTCAAAGCGAGTAGAAAAAAACCGCGTTCGGCTACATCAAATTGATGAGAAGAAACCCCAAAAATCACCTAAAAACCCCGTCTACTTGTGTAACACCATAGAAACGCAAGTATTGTCGCAAATATTTGAAATTTCTGCTGAATGAGAGTAAAACGGTCATCGGCTATAGCATTGGCAACTGCATCAGTATCTTGATCGAAAGCAAAAAGTCGCCCCTCATTACCTAAATGTTTGAGGATTTCACGCGAATGACCACCACCGCCAAAAGTTACATCTACATAAGTGCCATTGGGTTTTAATTGCCAAACCTTCAACACTTTGTTGCAACAAAACGGGAATGTGATAAGAGGAATTATCGTTCATATTACAGAATGTTCTAAATCAAAGGGCAAAGGTACAAAATAATTAGCAAATTAGCAATAGTTTGTTTTTCAGTTTCTTTTTGTAAATTTGCTGCCATAAACTAAAAATTGACAAGAAATGTCGGTATTTTTTTAGCTGACTGCTAAACACTAATCCTATGTTAAAAGATATTTTAAATTTCCGCAGGGCGGTACGTTATTTCGCTCCTACACCCATTAGTGAGGAAAAAGGTGCGTGAATGCCTTAGGCTCGCTACACTAGCACCCTAGTGGTTTCAATATGCAACTGTATGAGTTTTTATCATATTACTGATAAGAATTTGTTAGAAAAAAATTAGCACTAAGTCTGTTTGGGGCAGCTTTTCAGCAACCACGGCACAACAGATGGTCGTTTTCGTGACTCGACAAGACAAACACCGTCAGCACGCTGAGATGATTTTTGGAATTTGAGCGCGGTAATATACAGCGCAACAGTCCGCCTGAACGTCAAGCCAAACGCATTAAAGATAGAGAGGTATTACGGCAAACTAATCCCCTTTGTATACAGTCGTTTTTCGGCTTACTAGGTGCTTTTCGCAAACTGTTTGGGGTGGTCATCAGTTGGTTTCGCCCTATGGTGCGAGAACTCTCTGAAAGTGATATGCGCGTGGATGTACATAAAAGCTGCGGGCTTGTAGCGCAAACTTTTATGTTAGCAATGGCAGAGGAAGGGTATGATACTTGTCCCTTAGGCGGGTATGATAGCCGTCGTATTAAGAAACTTTTGCACTTGCCTTATGGGGCTGAGGTGACTATGGTTGTAGCTTGTGGCCTTCGCGAAGAACGCGGTATATGGGGTGAAAAGGTTTAGATTGCCTTTCGAAGAAGTGTATAGGCATAAATAACAGAAAAATATGAATTTACTCACTAAAAATATAAAAACACAATGCTTATATTGTAGTAATTTGCTATATAATAGTGGTTTGTTTTTATAGTATTTTCAACTATATAAAGAAACCAGGAATGCCTGAGTTACATTCCTTTTCTTTGGAGGGATACAAGCTCTTATAGGAACTTTTGCTATACCTATGATGTTGCTCTTTGAATCGTATAGACACGGTGATTGGGTGCTAAATACTATCAATAAACTCTTAATTATTGCTCCATTCCTATTTTATATACTTCTCCCTATTATTCTGAAAAAGAAAACTTCTTTTCAATTTCAAAAACTATTTTCTCACCATAGATGTTATTACATTTTTTTGATATATGGACTTATAATGCTACCTACTCTGGCTGTGGGTTTATCGGCTGTTATAGCCGTGCCAGCTTATATTTTTTTATGCTGTATTATCGAAAATCAACAGTATAAGAAAGCACTATTTAATTGAAAAAAATCGTCATTCGTCATTCGTTATTCGTAATTATTTATTATCTTTGCCCTGTTTAATTAACAACCTTAATAAAAAAATGTATCCAATAAAATTCAAACCAATCCTCAAAAGAACGCCTTTGGGGAGGTACTAAACTAAAAACATTATTCAACAAACCTATTGAAAGTGATATTACAGGCGAAAAGCTGGGAAGTATCAGGAGTACCAGGCGATATCTCTGTAGTAGCCAATGGAGCTCTTGAAGGTAAAAAGTCTCCAAGAACTCATTGATTTGTACCCTAATGAACTGTTAGGTAAACATGTACACGAGCGTTTTTGGTCGCGATTTCCCTATCCTTATTAAATTTATAGATGCACGCGAAGACCTTTCTATACAAGTGCATCCTAACGATAAATTGGCAAAAAGAACGCCACAATTCTTTTGGTAAAAACCGAAATGTGGTATGAGCTTCACGCCGATGCAGGTGCTGAATTGATTGTAGGCTTCAACAAAAACAGTAACCAAAGAGGAATATCAGCAGCATTTAGACAATGGTACGCTTACTGATATTCTTAACTACGAAAAAAGTGAAAGATGGCGATACTTTCTTTATCAACACGGGCAAAGTGCACGCCATAGGTAAGGGATTATCATTGCCGAAAATACAACAAACCAGCGATATTACCTACCGCGTGTACGATTTTTAACCGTCGTGATAAAAATGGCAACTTGCGCGAACTCCACACTGAACTCGCTCTCGATGCCATCGACTATGAGAAGAAAGACGACTTTAAAGTGCAGTACTCTCAAAAATGCTAATGAGGGTGAATAAAGTGGTGAATTGCCCTTATTTTATCACCAATTTACTACCGCTTACAGCAGGGATATGAAAAAAACAACTCTCTGCTGATGATTCTTTCCATATCTATATGTGCGTAAAAAGGTGAAGGTACCATCGGTGATGACACTACCGAATTGTCCTATCAAACAAGGTGAAACAGTGCTTTTCCCTGCTTCTTGCCACAAATTAGAGGTAAAAAACTAAAGGGATGGATTTATTAGAAGTGTTTATTTAGACAACTAAAAAAACTAAAAAATATGTTATATCGTTCAAGAATTAAGGGATTAGGATTTTACGTCCCTGAAAACGTAGTTACTAACGACGACCTATCCAAACTAATGGATACCAGCGATGAATGGATTCAAGAGCGTACCGGTATTCAACAACGTCGTCACGCACTAAGAGGTTCTGATACTACTACCTCAATGGGAGTGAAAAGCGAGTTTAAAAAGCTATTGAAGCCGCTAAAATCAATAAAGAAGAAATTGATTTTATTGTATTCGCAACCCTCAGTCCCGACTTTTATTTCCCTGGTTGCGGGGTGTTAGTACAAAAAGAATTAGGTTTGCCTACTATAGGGGCTCTCGATATTCGCAACCAATGTTCGGGCTTTATCTATGCCCTTTCAGTAGCCGATCAGTATATTAAAAACGGGGTATGTACAAAAAATATCCTTGTGATAGGTGCTGAAACCCAATCGCCTGCGCTGGATATGACCACTCGTGGTCGCAATATGGCAGTGCTTTTTGGGTGATGGCGCAGGTGCTGCTATCGTTTCTCGCTCTGATGACCCCGAACGCGGCATTCTCTCTACTCACTTGCACAGCCAAGGCGAGCACGCCGAGCAATTAGCAATGATAACCCCAGGGGTAGGTACCAAATGGGTAACCGAATTATTAGCTGAAAACGACCCCGATGATGTGAGTTATTACCCTAATATGAATGGTCAGTTTGTGTTTAAAAATGCTGTAGTGCGTTTTGCCGAAGTGATAGAAGAGGGATTGAAAAACCAATGGTCTTTCTAATAAAGATATTAAAATGTTGATTCCTCACCAAGCTAATTTGCGTATTTCACAGTTTGTACAACACCAATTCAAACTCACTGATGAGCAGGTGTTCAACAATATAATGAAATATGGTAACACTACCGCCGCTTCTGTGCCTATTGCTCTTACCGAAGCAGTTCAACAAGGCAAAAATCAAGGACGGCGACCTCGTAGTACTTGCTGCCTTTGGTAGTGGGTTTACGTGGGCAAGTGCTATTATAAGATGGTAGCCACAGCGTGGCAGGCAATAAAAAAAGCTGTTGAACAAATTGTAATGTTCAACAGCTTTTTCTATCTCCTAACTTCTAATTTCTAACTCCTAATCTCTAATACAATAGGACAGTGGTCGCTGTGTTTTTGCCTCAGGGAGTATAAGCGCACGCTCCATTCGGTTTTTCTAAAGGGGCAGACACTAAGTGATAGTCAATCCGCCAACCTTTGTTGTTGTTGCGAGCATTGGCGCGATAGCTCCACCACGAGTACTGATGTGGCTCTTTGTGGAAGTAACGGAAACTATCAATAAAAACCACTCTTCATAAACTTGTCTAACCACTCGCGCTCTACGGGCAAGAAGCCTGATACAGTAGCATTGCGCACGGGGTCGTGTATATCGATTGCCTCGTGACAAATGTTGTAATCACCACAGATAACGAGGTTAGGCACTGTTTGTTTGAGCTTATCAATGTACTTTTGGAAGTCAGCCATAAAAGTGAGTTTGAAATCCAAACGATCGGGGTTGGTGCCTGAAGGCAAATAGAGACTCATTACTGAGAGTGTCTCAAAATCAGCGCGAAGTACTCGTCCTTCCTTGTCCATATAATCAATCCCTGTGCCTACTTCCACGTGTTTGGGGGCTATTTTGGAAAAGAATAGCCACACCGCTATAACCTTTCTTTTTCGGCACTGTAATAATATTGGTAGGCGTACCCTAATTCAGTAAATACTTCTGTAGGTATTTGGTCTTCAAGGGCTTTTATCTCTTGCAAACATAGTACATCAGGGGTTAGCACTTTTTCAGCCAATCGGCAAAGCCTTTGGTGAGGGCTGCCCTTATGCCATTTACATTGTAACTGATAATCTTCATTAGTAGCCGGTTCCTTTCTCTCCTTTTAAGATAGCAATTCCGTTAGAAGTACCTATGCGTTCTACGCCAAGGTTTACGTATTGCATAGCAGTTTCATAGTCGCGTATACCTCCAGAGGCTTTTCACTTTAGCCTTATGTTGTACACATTCTTTCATCAGTTTTTACATCGTCGAGTGTTGCACCCCCGTACCGAAAGCCTGTAGAAGTTTTCACAAAAATCGGCTTTAGCATCAAGGGCTAAACGGCAAGCCAAGCGTTTCTCTTCATCAGTAAGGTAACAAGTTTCGAGGATGACTTTCAGCACGCGGTTTTCACCCACACAGCGTTTAAGAGCGATAATTTCGTCCAATACTTGATTGGTTTTCCCTGATTTAAGCCAACCTACATTCCAGCACCATATCAATTTTCATCAGCGCCATCGGCAAGGGCTTCACCTGTTTCAAAATATTTAGCTTTTAGCCGACATTGCTCCTAAGGGGAAGCCTACTACGCTACACACCTTGATATCAGTGCCAGCTAAGAATTTTTAGCAGTTGCTACATAGCCGCTATTCACACATACCGAATAAAAATTGTACTCCACAGCCTCTTTACAAAGAGTTTCAATCTCGCTAATGGTAGCTGTAGCTTTTAGAAGCGTGTGGTCAATTAGTTTGTTTAATTCCATAGTTTTTTTAGTTAAGAGGTAAGAGATAAGAAAGTGTGATGTTTGATACCTGATGTCTAACACCTGAAACCTAATCCCTAATACCTATTTTAATATATTCTCGTTGATTGTAATTTTCTTTAAATGTTATAGATATATACAGATAGTTGTTTTTTTGCTAAAGAATATTGGTTCTTTTTCATTGTAATCAATTGTCCAATATTGAGGGGTAACAGTAATAAGTTCTTTTAAAGTGAATGAGTTTGCTTGTTTTACTTTTATAAAACATTAAAAAATGTTCCCAAAAACATCACTATATGTCCCTATTACATAGTTTTTATCAGGTGATAAGAGCGGTTCGCCCTCCATTTTAGTCTGATTACCTGTTTGTTTATCAATAAAAAGAATTTCTTGAGCTCTATAAACCGTGTATCTCACTACATATTGATTTAAATCAGGTATTTCACCTAAATAATCATATATTTCAGCATCTCCATCATTTTTGAGATTGCTCTGTATCTTCAAATGTAACAGTTTTATTTTTTTACAAGGAAGCTCAATCACTCCATCTTGTTTTTTTCAATTCTTAAATTATTGTTAGTGAAGAAATAATAGCGATGTTTCAATGCTTGTAGGTATTCCTGCTTTGAAATCTTTGCTATAGTAAAAATATTTCCCAAAAATCCTTAGTGTCAGAAGTATCTCCCATTGTTTCTAAAAAGCTCTTTTTCTGTAAGTTTAACCTCTTTAGCAGAAGTTTCTGTTTGTATTTGAGGTTCTTCAGTAAGAGCTACATCTTGCTCTGCCTGCTGTTGCCCTTGAAAAAGGTTACAGCCAGCAAACAATAGTGTTAAAATAAGAGAGATAAAGTATTTCATAGATTAGTTATAATGCTGTTTACTAATTTCTAATTTCTAATTCCCTATCTTGATATACATTCGCTGTCTGTTAGGATTATTATGCTCGTCAAAAAAAGTTTGGGATAACATTCATCGGGGCGTATAAGAAACCATTTTTACTAAAAAAAGATGGGTTCTTTATCAAAAATCATAGGCTGCCCACCATTTTGTGTATTCATTTACTAAAGTTTCAATCACAAAATGGTTTAATGCTTTTTATGCGATACAAAGAAATCGTTCCCACTAAATCCTCATAAGCTCTCCCTATTGTAATGATATACTTCTTATCGGGAGAGAGAAAGGAAAACGCTCAAAAATCAGTTTGCTTACCAGTGGTTTTATCTATAAAAAAATATAAGCATAAAAATCTTCAGAATCTTCAAAAACTAAATATTGATTGAGAATAGGAACATTCCCTACATAAGCATAGGTTGTAGAAAAAGGATCTTCAACGTTATCAGACTGGTCTTTTTAGATAAACTGTTTTATGCTCACAAGGGAAGGTAAGTTTGCCATTCTTTTTTTACAATTGCAAGGGTGTCTTCTATAAGAAAATCTATCTTATTTCTAAGAGCTTCTTGATATTCTTCATAAGAAATTTGATCTATACTCAGGTATTTAGAGATACTATCGTTAGAATTTCCGTTAATATCTACGTTTTTATAAGATCATCCCCAGTGATTTTTAGTTTTTCAGGGTATTCCAATCGCCTACATCTTTCTTTTTATATAATCTCCTCTGTTAGTTTTGTAAAAACTCAGTTCCTTCTGCACTTATTTTTTTATTTTCTCTCCGAAAAAGATAATAATCTTCCCGTTCTTCCTTATCAATGACATACAACTCCTTCTCCACTGGCACAAACGTTTCTACCTGCTTTTCCTCTACTATAGCACTTCCCTCTGCTGGTTGTTTTCCTTGAAAGAGGTTACAGCCTATGAGATAAAAATATTGATATGTAAAGTATAAGCAATTTCATTTATCGTCATTCGTAACTCGTAACTCGTCATTCGTAACTCGTAACTCGTCATTATTTTACCAGTTTCATTTCGTTTAACAGATAGCCTGCTCCAGCGTATTTATCAATGATGAAAAGCACATAGCGCATATCTACCATTATGTTGCGACATATTTTAGGGATCGTAGTGAATATCACTCATTGTGCCTTCCCATACGCGGTCGAAATTGAGCCCGATGAGGTTGCCTTGCGCATCAATAGCAGGACTTCCTGAGTTTCCTCCTGTGGTGTGATTGGTTGCTATAAAGCACACTGGCATTTTACCATTAACACCATAGATACCATAATCTTTTTTTCTCGTAGAGTTCGCGTAACTTAGCGGGTACATCAAATTCGTAGTCATTAGGTACATATTTTTCCATAACCCCGTCTAAATAAGTTATATAATCATAAGTTACAGCATCTGAAGGGGAATAGCCCGCTACCTTTGCCATAAGTAACGCGCAAGGTGCTATTAGCATCGGGGAAGATGCGGTCTTGAGGTTTAGAAAACTCTAAAAATAGCCTTCATATAAGTGCGTTGTAGAGTAGCTATTTCACTGCCTAAGTTTTTGATAAGTAGGCATTACAGTTTCGTAGAAATGAGAGATGATTTGCTCTACAAACTGCACTCCCACATCGTTTTTGAGGCGTTTTTCAAAGGCGTCATCGGGGAGGTTGAGCACTTTTATCCATTTCGGCTTTAGAGGCTAAAAATGATTCTTTGTAGAGTTTATCAGCCAAAGTGTGCGCGTCAAATTGCTGAAGATTAGGAGATAGCAAGGCTTTTAGGCATTGTTTTAGCGTAGTAGCTAATTGCTTGTTCAAACACAGCTTTATCTACGTTTATATCGTAGTTTTTAAATACAGTTTCAAAGTTGTTTAAAAGGTTTTTTTCTTGCGATCAACGAACGATTGAGTGCCTTTTCGCGTAGCGCATTGCGAAGTTGGAGTATTTTTGTAACCATTGGCAATTAGGTCGATATTGCGTTGAGCAAGTTCCCAATAAAGGTCGGCTGCTAAAGCGTAATCTTGAATTTGAGTGTATTTTTCGGCAAATTGAGGTAGAATATGCCCATATTCAGCAGTTTTTACCGCGTTTTTCAACTTCTTGTATGAATTTTTGTTCTTGAGCGCGCTTGATAGCTACAGCGTTCGATTTTTCAAACCTTGAGTTTCACCTATCCATTTTTTTCCAATAGTTAGCAACACTGGCATATTTAGAGGCATATTTGATTTTTATTTCGTTATTGGCGCGCATAAATCCGTCTTGGGTTTTTGAGAATCACATCGCGAATGCCTATTTTAGCAGGGGTTGAGTACATTCACAATTTGCTCCACAGCTACGGCAGGGAGGTACTCTTCAGTACGACCTGGATAGCCAAAGACCATTGTGAAATCACCTGCTTTCACGCCTTTGAGTGAGATGGGGAAGAAGTGTTTAGGGCGATAGGGGACATTGTCTTTGGGAGTACTCGGCAGGGCGGTTGTTTTTGTCGGCATAAACGCGGAAGAGAGAAAAATCACCTGTATGGCGAGGCCACACCCAGTTATCGGTATCTGAACCAAATTTGCCAATAGAGGAGGGGAGCGCCTACTAAGCGTACATCTTTAAAGGTCTCAACTACAAAAAGGATATATTGGTTGCCTTCATAAAAGGCACGAATGCGGTTTTCTTGCCAGCTTTCTTTAGGTGAGTTTTTTTACTAAAAAAGGCTATATTTCTTTTGTATTTGGGCTTCACGTAGGGTTTCATCGCTGAGGTTTTGTGTGTCGGCAAGTACTTTTTGGTTACATCTTCAATGCGAACGATAAAGGTAACTACCAAATTTCTTTGTTAGGTAATTCTTCCGATAGATTTTTAGCCCAAAAACCATCAGTAAGATAGTCGTTTTGCACAGACGAATGTGCCTGTATTTGTCCGTAACCACAGTGGTGGTTTGTAAGCAAGAGTCCTTGATTAGAAATCATTTTCGGCAGTACAACCGCCATTGAAATGAGGTACAGCATCTTTCAAGCTTGATTTGTTGATGTTATAAATATCAGCTTACCGACATTTTCATACCTAAGGATTTCATTTCCTTAGCATTCATACCTTCCAGAAGAGAAGGAATCCACATACCACCTTGTTGAGCTGTTAAGGTAAAGGGTAAAAGGTAAGAAATAAGAAGTAGTAGAATGAAGTTGATTTTTCATAGTATTGATTTAAATTAGTGCGCAAATGTAAGGAATATTTTTCTAATAAATCATTAATTTACAAATTATTTGTATTTTTGCGGATTGAATACTACGCAGGTTAATTTTTAATAGTCAATTGTTAATTGAAAAATATGAATTGGGAAAATTTACTTTCATTAAATAAATACGGGGATATTACTCCACGACCTCGCCTCAAAGAGGACGAAACACGTCTCAGTTTTGATGTGGACTACGATCGTGTGGTCTTCTCAAGTGCTTTCCGCAGTCTGCAAGATAAAACACAGGTAATTCCGCTTTCTAAAAACAGGTTTTGTGCATACCCGCCTCACTCATAGTATAGAAGTGTCGGTGGTAGGGCGCAGTTTGGGGCGTTCGGTTGGTAAACATCTGCTCAACAAATACCCTCACTTGCGTGAATTAGGGTATCAAACCAATGATTTTGGGGGCTATTATTGCAGCAGCAGCCGTGGCACACGATATTGGTAATCCACCTTTTTGGGGCATAGTGGTGAAAAAAGCAATAGGTGAGTTCTTTCAGTTTAAAAAAAGGGAACAGCTATCAAGCACCTGCTCAGTGATGCCGAGTATGCCGATTTGTGTAACTTCGAGGGGAATGCCAATGGTTTTAGATTCTCAACGAAACGCGCTTAGGAGTAGAGGGTGGTTTGCGCCTTTACGTATGCTACTTTGGGGGCTTTTTACTAAATATCCTAAAGAGTCATTGCCTATACGCCCAACCAATAGAATAGCCGATAAAAATATGGATTCTTTCAAGGTGATAAGGCTTTCTTTAAAAGAAGTAGCAGATACTTTAGGGCTCAAATCGAATAGTGAGGCGGGTGAATTGCGTTATGCACGCCATCCATTGGCTTTTTCTTGGTAGAGGCTGCCGATGATATTTGCTATACTATTATAGATTTTTGAAGATGGTATCAACTTGAGGCTTTATCAGCGAAGAACTCGCTTTAGAATATTTAGGTGCTATTATCGATAATCGCATCAACACTCAAAAAAATACACTAAACTGCAAACAAAGGAAGAGCGCATTGCTTATTTGCGTGCTGTAGTGATTGGGGGCATTGGTGCAAGATGCTACCGATATTTTCTTACAGAATGAAGAAGCAATTCTTGCAGGTGATTTTCATCAGTCCTTATTATATAATAGTAAATACTGTCACCAAATCACCGATGTAATCGATTGCAGTGTAGAACGCATCTATCAATCGGACGAAGTAGTAGAAAAAGAAGTTTCGGGCTATGTGATTTTACAGCATTTATTAGATATCTTTTTACGGCAATTATCAACAGTGAGAATGGAAGGGAAACATCATTTGACAAACTTTTGCTAAAAATTACCTGAAAAAAATACCGTAAAGAGGGGTCGATATACGACAAAGTGATGGGCATTACCTGCTATGTAGCGAGCCTTACCGATAGTAATGCACTGGAATTACACCTAAAAAAACTGCCAGTCGCACCTCAAATATGTGATAATGCAAAATGTTCATTATCAGTAGGGTTTGAAAAAAAGTTTTAAAAAATGAAAAAAAGTCTTCAAAAATTTGCAGGTATTGAAAAATAGTTGTACTTTTGCAACCGCAATGAAGAAATGAATTGCACAATTTACTGATAAATGGTCTGGTAGTTCAGCTGGTTAGAATACATGCCTGTCACGCATGGGGTCGCGGGTTCGAGTCCCGTCCAGACCGCTTCATAAGATTTAGTTGTGTTGTTTTGTGTAAATATTTTTACACGGGTTTATAGTAAACCAATGAAAGCTTTCCTTTCTCCAAGGAGAGCTTTTTCTTATTTTAATATCAATACATCAAAATTAGCAAATTAAAAATTGACAAACAGCCGGTGCAGCTCGCACCAAATTATAATATGATCAAGCTTTATTGTTTCCGATATAGATGGTACTTTGGTGAATAACCAAAAGGAAATCCCTCAATAGCTTTTTGGGAAGTGTTCAAAAACTATTGAACAGAAAGGTATTCTTTTTGTGCAGCAAGTGGCAGACAGCTGCAAAGTTTGCACGAACTCTTCGCTCCTATCAAAGAACGCATTGCTTATGCCCCCGATAATGGCGCATCGCTTATCTATCAGGGAAAAACGCTTTTTGAGCGACCTATCGCTTTTACTTCTTTCTTTCCTATCTTGCGCACTTGTAATGAGATTCAGCAAATAGGTGTAGCCCTCTGTGGCAAGAAGAGTGCTTATATAAAAACCGACGATGAGTGGATTTTTGATGAGATTGCTCGCCATTATCCCGCCCATACTCATGTAAACCGATTTTGCCGCTATCGATGATGATATTTTTTTAAGATAACAGTGTGTGATAGAGGTATTTCTCGTTTCAATTCATATCAGTACCTCAAACAGTATAGCAAATGAGTTTAACGTAGTGGTATCGGGTGAAATATGGCTGGATATCACGGGTAAAGATGTCAATAAAGGGGATGCTATCGCGCACTTGCAATCACAACTGAACATCTCACCTGATGAAACTGTGGTATTTGGCGACCATTTAAACGATGTAGAGCTCATTCAGCAGGCTACTTATAGTTATGCAATGCTCAACGCGCAAGAGGAACTCAAAGCGCTTGCTAACTATGTAACCGAATACGACAACAATCACGCAGGTGTAGTGCGTACCCTCGAAAAAAATTATTGCAATCATAAACCTAAAAATATATTACAATGGACTATAATAAAACAATTTTCACCGAAACTTATAAAGTGCGTAGCACTCAAGTGAATTTAAATAATCAGTTAGGATTATACGGACTATTAGGAATGCTCCAAGATATTGCTGCTGAACACGCTGCTTATTTAGGATTTGGTTACAAACAATTAGTGCAAAAAGGCTCTTCTGGGCACTGATTCAGCAAAAACTTAAAATGAACTACTGGCCCTCAGTGGAATGAGCGTATCACTGTGAAAAACTTGGTCGTTACCAGTACAAGGGGTCTATGCTTTCCGCGAGTTTGAACTCTATTACAACGACCAAAAAAATAGGCGAATGATGCTAGCACTTGGATTACAATGGACATAGCCACCCGTCGCCCTATAGAACTTACTGAACAACAAGAAATTTTCCACCCACGTACTGATGGAGGTCTTAATTTTCGTACCGAGCGTATTGCTTTTACCCGATGATATGCAACAAGTTAATCAATTCAAAGTGCGTGTGAGTGACCTCGATATGAATGCTCACGTGAACACTGTGAAATACACTCAATGGGCATTAGATATGATGACTGAACGCAACCACCGTGAGTTTACAATCAAAGAGTACGATATCAACTTCCTTTCCGAAACTTTTATGGGCGACGAAATGCAAGGCTTTAAAAAGCAAAGGTAGGTATTTAGACGATGCTCATAATTTAGTAGAACTCTATCACTATGCTCAGAAAATAGGAGGAGCAAAAACCCGCCTTCATTTCTCATTGGATAGCCGAAAGAATTTAACAAAAACACCAAATATGAAACCAGCTATTATCATCACCCTCACTGCCTTGCTTTTTCGGCTCTTGCCAAAAGCGTACATTATCTTCCTACAACAACTCATTATACTATCAATCAAACAATTGACAAAGAGTTGTACATCTCCAATCACGACCAAACTAACCCTAAAAAGTAGCGTTCTACTACGAAAACCTGCACAATGTAGTCATTGATGGAAAGGGACAGAATTTAGTGTTTCACGGTACAATTTTGCCTTTTGTAGTGAAAACATTGTAGCAATCTCACCCTTCGCAACTTCTCAATAGATTTTGCAACTCCTTACCTCAGACAGTTACAAATTACTGAAGTAGATAGCCTGCACAATAGTGTAAAGGCGCAACTCTACCCTCAAGGAAACTACAAAAAATTGAGAATGAAAAAACTCTACTTCATAGGTGAAGATTATGAGGAAATGCCTTTTGGTGGAATGGTCTTCTCTCCTGATAAACACTTAGCCTACCGCCGTGCTGATGTTCCTTTTTCACCTACAAAAATTGTTGAACTTGCTCCTAACGAGTTTTATATAGAGGGAATGGGTAAATCGCCTTTTCTACAAGTAGGCGAGCGCTTTGTGTTGCGTACTTATTCCCGACCTACACCTGCTATTTTTGTAACCGAAAGCAAAAAAATATAACTCTTGAAAATATCACAATACACAATGTGCAAGGGATGGGGCTATTGGCGCAACTCACTGAAAATATGACTCTTGATAAGTTTCGAGTAGCGATAGAGGAGGGGAGCGAACGTTTTTACTACTCAAGCCGATGCTACCCATTTTTTTCAGCTTGTAAAGGAAAAAATACGCTCGGTAAATGGTTTGTATGAAGGTATGGCTGATGATGCTATCAATGTACACGGCACTTACTTGAAAGTTATTACTCGTGAGAATGATTATACTATCAAAGCGCAATATATGCACCCTCAGTCGTGGGGATTTCTTTGGGGAAATAAGGGTGACCAAGTGCAATTTATTGCTGCTAAAAACAATGGAAACTATAGGTGATAAAACTTATAAAAATTCAACAAATAAAAAGCTGTTGATAAACCTACTGAAGTAGGGGCTAAAAATATTTGAAATCACTTTTGATAAACCTTTACCTGCTGAGGTAAACCCCGATACGCCTTGTGGGGTAGAAAAATCTTACTTGGACGCCTAAAGTGCTTTTCAAAAACAACATCGTGCGCAACAATCGGGCACGAGGGGCACTTTTTAGTACCCCTAAAAAAAGTGGTGTGCAGTAATAATCTATTCGATCATACCCACGGGGCAGCTATCTTGCTCTGTGGCGATTGCAACGGCTGGTACGAAACGGGTGCTTGCCGCAATGTAAGCATCAAAAAAACAACCATTTTGTCAATGCACTTACTGCCAATTATCAGTTTACGAATGCTATTATCTCTATCTGTCCAGAAATTCCTAACTTAGAAGTACAACAAAAAAATATTTTCACTCTAATATACGCATTGAAAACAACCTTTTTGAAACTTTCGATGAACCTATTTTCTATGCCAAATCAGTAGAAAATCTTATCTATTGCAATAATAAGATTATCAAAAATGAGGACTTCAAACCCTTTCATTGGAATAAAGAACGCTTTTAAGTTAGAACGCGCAAAAAATGTGATGATAGAAGAATTTGCTAATTGATGAATTATTTGTATTTTTTTGCCTTTTAGAAAAATTATATTCACTAAATGAAACACAGGTATACCTATATATTATTTCTCTTTTTATTTAACTTCTGCACATATCTTTGGTCTCAAGATAGCAATGGAAAAACCCGTCGCATAGAAATTGTATATGGAGGAGAATTTACTATTGATAATGTAAAATACCCTGGCGCAACTATCTTTTAAATCAGATGGGCAACGTGTTCAGTTTCGCCATCAAGGATTAGACGTCTGGTGTGATTTAGCAGTGCTATATGAGGAAAAAAACGAGGTAATCGCCTCATGGTGATGTAGTGTTACAACAAGGTGATACATTGCAAAATGAACAGCCAGTATATAACCTATAAAGGAAATACCAAAACAGCAGTAGCCCGCGAGGGAGTGGTGTTGCGAAATGGAAATATGACCCTGAAACCGAAGAACTATTTTTCGACCGCAATAAACAAGAAGCTTACTACAATAACTTTGGTAAAATCACCGACCCCTGAAAATGAACTTACGAGCCAAACCGGAAAATATTATGTAACTACTAAAAAATCAGTTTACCAATTCAGTAAAAGATTGTCAATCGTGATTTTACTGTCAATTCACAGGTCTTAGACTATTATCACAATTCAGGAAATGCCTATTTTTATGGCAAAACTACCATTGTAGGAGCTGATTATAAAGTGTATTGTGAACGTGGTTTTTATGATACAAAACGAGAACAAGGATATTTTATGAAGAACGCTAAAAATAGAATACGACCTCAAAAACCTTAGTAGGTGATAGCTTGTACTTTGATAAACGCCGTCAGTTCTCTTCAGGCTCTAACAATATTTTTATTTCAGACACTGTGAATAAAAACCTTTGTACGAGGCCATTATGGTGAAATTCACAAAGCAAAAGATTCGATGTTTATCACCAAAAAAAGCGGTTGTAATTACGTTAGTAGAGAAGGATTCGATGTATATGCACGGCAAGCGCATTTTGGTTACAGGCAAACCTCAACACCGCGTGATTCGCGCTTATCCCGATGCTCGTATCTTCAAAAGCGATATGCAAGCCAAATGCGATTCCATCCACTCTAACGAAGCTAACGGACTTACGCAACTCGTAGGCAAACCTGTAGCGTGGACAGGTGAAAGCCAAATGACGGGCGACAATATCCACCTGATTGCCAATACAAAAAACTCAACAGTTAGACTCCTAAAAGTGTTCAACAATGCTTTGGTGGTGAAAAAGATACTTTGGGCGATGGTTATAACCAAGTGAAAGGTAAGTTCTTATATGGCAAGTTTAAAGATAATGCATTGCGACAGATAGACTTTTTGCAGAATACTGAGTCTATTTACTACGTGTACAACGATGCTAAAGAACTGGTGAGGCATCAACAAACTCACTTGCAGTCATATTAAACTCTATTTGGATAAAAAGCAGCAACTACAACAAACTGTGTTTTATTACACAGCCTTCGGGGAATTTATACCCAGAGGAGAAATTGCACGTGAACGATCACAAGTTTAAGGAATTTATCTGGCGAGGTGATGAGCGTATTCGCAGTAAAGAACAAATATATAGCGATGCCGAGAAGAAGATAAAAGCCTAAAGAAATAAAGGGAATGAAGTCTCCTGAAGAGATAGATGAAGACGAAATGATATTAGCCAATCCATCTCTGAAAAAGAACTCAAAAAAACGCTAAAGAGAAATCAAAGCCAAGCAAAAAAACAAATAAGAGATAATCTTGGCACTTTTATTGTAACATATTCATTAATTATAAAACATAAACTAGTATGAAAAATTTATTATCGCACTATCGATGTTGGCATTAGTTACCACATCGTGTATCTAAAAGAAGTATGCTGAGTTAGAAGCGAGAAACAAACAAACTGAAGATTTGCTAAACACTGCTACCGTAAAACTCAATATGTGTTTAGACGAGAAAAAACAATTTGGCATATAAAAATTGAGAGTTTGAAAAACCAAAAACGATTTGCTCAAAGAGAACAATCAGCAGCTCATCAACAATATGGGCAACCTCACTACACTTACCCAAAAAAGGTGCTGAAAACCTTGAGAAATCATTGGAAAGTTTGCGCGAAAAAGATTTAACTATCAAAAACTTGCGCGATGCAGTTACCCGCCGCGACTCTGTAAACCTCGCTTTGGTACAAAGCCTTAAAGGAGTGTTAGGTAACTTAGACGACCAAGATGTAGATGTGAAAGTAGAAAAAGGAGTGGTATTCATCAATATCTCCGATAAAATGCTATTCAGCAGTGGTAGCTATACCATCTCTAAAAACGCTAAGAGCGTACTCGAAAAAGTAGCTAAAGTAGTGAAAAACAAACCTGACTTTTGAATTTATGGTAGAAGGTCATACCGATAACGTAAATATTAAAACAGCTTGTATACGCGATAACTGGGATTTGAGCGTAATGCGCGCTACCGAGATTGTACGTGTATTGCAAAAAGATTTTGGTGTTGCTCCTGAACGTATGACTGCTGCCGGTCGTAGCTACTATGTTCCATTAGCAAGTAATGGTGATGCCAATGGTCGCGCTCTAAATCGCCGTACTCGTATCGTAGTATTACCTAAACTCGACCAATTCTACACTATGATCGAAGAGGGTATGAAAGACCCTGCTATAGGAGGAAAAAGGAAAATAATGCAAGCTCCATAAGTAGTTAGCAAATTTGAAAAAAATACAAAATATGAAAAAAGTCAGTAATTAGTGTAAAAGCTAATTGCTGACTTTTTATATGGAAGATATTTGATGAAAAAGAGAGTGTAGTAGGTTTTTAAACTTTTGAAAAAGCCAATAATATCTTATAGGTTCATATCACAATAGATGATACGTTTTAAATTTAATTGTCAATTGAAGGAATGGAATCTTGTTGAGTATCGATATATTTCATACGTTCATCTAAGTCGTTGCCATATATATTATTGATACGAGCGATAATACTATTGAATGTTTCTCTTAATAGAAAAATATTATTTTTTTAAGCTCATTTTCATTGAAATCAGGATTGTTCTTTTACATTATCAGCTAATGATTTTTATTTGTGTTTGAAAAGAGCCTAAAACGAGCTTTTTACAGTAGGGACATTAATACGCTCTGGAAAGGTGTCGCTATTGAGTAGTTCCTTGAGAGCATCTTCTATTTGTACTAACCAAAAATACAGAATAATAAGAACTTTCTACATCGGAGTGTTCTCTACAATTTTATCAGAGAATTTTGCCTACTTGGTGAAAAATGCTTTTGCAGGAAGCTCTAAAAATAGAGCGGTATAGTATCACATTGTCATTTTCTTTGGCATTTTCGTCTAAGGAAAAGTCTTATAGAGTAAGACGCTGATTTTTAGGTGAGAAATCAATTTGGTAGCTGTACCAATCATCGGATAGGGTTGTTCTCTTTACATTATTAGTAGAAGTACTAAAGGGTATCAAGAGCTAAAGTTGCTGATAATTCATCATTTTTCACCTTCTAAAAAATTTAGTTTTACATTCGGATAATTCACTTTTTTCAATACTATGGAAAAAAAGTGTAAAGGAATATTTGCTACCAAAAAGCGATTCCATTGTAAAAAGCCTACTGCATTATTTTTTTCTTTTTCAAACCTAAAAAAACAGTATCTTTAGCGGCATCGGCTGGAGTTCTCCAATCGTGTTCTACAATACTATTGATAACTTCTGTTTTAGAATTGATAGGATACAAGCGACTGTATACTAACAAACTATCAGGATTAGAGAGCATCAAATCATCGGTGTTTTTTAATCTTGGCAGGGGCCATTGATACGATAATCTGCATCAGTGATTGGAAATTCTTCCAGTGCTTCATATCTTCTTGAGCTTTTAGGAGTTAGGTCTATGAGTTTAAATTCTTCAAACTCTATAGACTTTGTTTTATGAGTTTGTTTTTCTTTATCTGATTGATTTGTGTCATTACAAGAAATAACTCCTGAAAAGTAAGAAGAGTAGGGCATAAGATGTATATTTCATAATTTTATATATTTAACTTTAAAACACCAAAGCCAGATTTACTTGCATAAATCTGGCTATCAGTGATAAATCTAAAACCTAAAATGACTATTTAGCTAATTTATTGATATGTTTAGCTAAACTGCTTTTAAATTCGCTGCTTTTGTTAGCATGAATGATATTTTTTTCTTAGCGAGCTTGTCGATCATTGAAACTACTTTTAGGGAAAAAGAGTTTTTGCTTCTTCTACATTTTCTAAAAGCACGTAGTTTTCTTACGGCATTACGAGCCGTTTTGTGTTGATAACGATTGCGCAAGCGAGCTGCTTCGTTTCTTCTAATTCTTTTTTTAATGCTGATTTATGGTTTTGCCATTTTCCTTTACTAATTTAATTTTTAAGTTGTATCTTTTAGATACTAATAGTGCATTTAGTGTAGTAGTCCGTAGGGGAATCGAACCCCTGTTACAAGGATGAAAAACCTTGCGTCCTAACCCCCTAGACGAACGGACCTCAAAATATTTGTTTAACCGTTTAAAAAAATTTAATTATGGCTTGTAGTCCGTAGGGGAATCGAACCCCTGTTACAAGGATGAAAACCCTTGCGTCCTAACCCCTAGACGAACAGACCCAATTTGGTTTTATTTAGGCATTGTTTCTCTCTCAATGCGGTGGCAAAAAGTACTACTTTTTATATCTGCAATTTTTAGTACTTTTTAAAAAACTTTTAAAAATATTTTATAAGTATCTTATAATTAATATTTTATAAATTTAATATTTTGTTTTGTTAGTTATTGTTTTTGAGTTGTTTCACGATAATTTGAGTAAGAAATTTAGGGTATCTACCCCATCAGCGTAGTCCCATAGCTGGGGAGTTTGGGTCTTTCAAGGCTACTTCTTCAGTTGTAAAATTGTGTGCGACTACACATTGTATCTTTTTCAGCATCGGTAGTGAGTTTCTTTTTAAGCTATCTACATCAGTGTAGTATTCGTAAAAAGGGTAGCAATAGGTGAACCGTAATGCTCGTCTTCTTTTTAGCAATAGAAATCCGTTTTCGAGGAGCTGGTATAAGCTCATTAGGTAGACAGCTTTGTTGTAGTCGTAGTTATTGGCGTACTTTTTGTTCTTGGATGATATCTTTGTAAGGATAAATTGCTTGAAATAGCAAATTGAAAATCATATCCTTTAGGGTACAAATAGTTTAGAAACGCTGCGACAACCTAAACCATAGTACTGAAAGATGTCTTTACCTAAAGCGAAAAAGCTGCTCAGGAGTTTCTCCTCCAGTGAGTACAGCTACTGAATGTCGGTTTTTCTAATGATGTGTGGTTTCTTACCAAAATAATATTCAAAAATAGCGGGCAGTATTGTCGCTACCTGTTGCAATTACAGCATCATAATTGGTTACTTTTTCGTCAGTAAATTGTACAGAAGCAGTCCATTGGGGAGCAAAAATCTTTTATTTTTCAAGTAAATAGGGAGCAGTACACGATCATCACTTGATAGTTTTACGATAGCCTGATGCCCTGCTACTAACACACATCAATAAATCGTGAAAACCTACTAATGGCAGGGTTTCCAGCCATTATAATCAATACTTTTTAGCTGAAGTAGCTTGTGGTAATTGATACTGCGATAGCCATTGTTCTACATTACTTTCGCTGAGGGCTTCACTCCACGATGTAAAGGCAAAATTCTAAATTAGCACGAGTAAACCAGCTGTTTTGCTGTTCGGCTTTTTCAAAAATGTCCTTAAATAATTCTGTGTTAGAAAAATAAGTCTCCCTAATTGTATAAGATAACTTTTTCTTTTATCATCTCTTATTTCTTACTAGAACGATGGTACTATCCCGATACGCACTCCAAATTTAGGATTACGTACGCCATTTACATCGTTGAAATCGTTACGCCATACGAAATCTACACGTATAAAACGGAAGTTGCCCAATCCTATATTTTTCAATACCAAATCCGTATTCCCAATAGAGTTTTTCAGGGCGAATTGAATATAATATTAGTAATATTTGCTTGTTTGTTTTTATCGGAGAGAGTTCCGTAAGCAAATCTACCAAAAAGTACACTTTTAAAAGCGCAATTTTTGCAAGAAAGGAATGCGGTTTAACAAGAAACCATCAAAATGGTGCTCAAAGTAACCATTAATATAGGTATCAGTGATGAAATCGTAGTAGTCTAAAAAGTGCAAAAAGTGTTAGGGAGCTGATGAGTATGATTGGTTTGCAGGTGTAGGTGCTAAAAGCAATAAGTGGTGCTGTGCCAAACACTTTTCCAGCTTCTATATTGGCGTGAAAAATACCATAACCAAAAGAGTGGAATGGGTTTATAAAAGCATCATTTGGACTTTGTCGTAATCAAACTTGCTGTTTATTACCCCATCTACCCCTTTAGAATATTTAAGGGTGTATATAGGGAAGAGTTTTTGCCATAGCGTTGCTCTACACCATAACCAAATACTTTTCGGTGAGGAGTGAACGAAAGCTGAGCTCCTGTATAGAAGTTGTCGTACTCGTGAATTACATCTCCTGTTTTAGGATTTTGGTAGGCAATCAAGAAGTTTTCTTCACTTGCAGAAGAGTTTTTGGTAAGTACCAAAAATTGAAAACTACAAATTAGGAATGATGTTGTAATTGATTACCCCTTGTATCTTTTTGTTACGGGTGAGGTAGTAATTTTCACCACGTGCAATGATAAAGTTGGTAGTCTTTTCAAAAATTCAATTCGGTATCATCGTGCATTACGAAAGTGCCTAATTGCAGATTATCATTCTGATAACCAGCCCCGAGGGTGATACGCGGACTGTGAGAGGAGGTATTTACCGCTGAATCCGTATTTAAACTGTTTGTCTCTCAACCCATAAGCACCATAAATATAGGCACGAAAACGGTCATCGGTAGAGATAAATGAACGGAAACCAGCACGCAATCGCAATCCTTCTACATTGTTACTTGAGAAAGTTTGCCAAAACCTACCAAATTGCATATAATTACCAATAGGAATATAACCAGAAGTTACCACATCAGTTTACATCGCCTATCATTTTAATGCGTTTGTTACTTCCTACCTCACGAATGAGGAGTTTGGTTTTGGTGAGGTCGGCTCCTCCTAAGGTATTGTTATCCCAATAAGCATCGTCTTTATGAAATTGATCTTTAGCAGTTTTTACTATTTGCTGGTCGTAAAATTCAGCAGTTTTAGCTTTGTTTAACAATATATCGGAATAATTGATATAGTTCTTTACATAGAGACCTTTTTCTTCCTCTTTTTAGTGATTAGCGTAAAATCGCCTACCTGAATTTCGCGTTCGGGTAGATAAATACTATCATTTGCAATGGTGAAGTATTTTTCAAATGAAAGTCCGCGTACTAAGTTGATATTAGTTTTTAGGAGTGGTGTGCATTTGTATGGCACTCACTATGAAGGTTTTGGTATCTACATCAAACTGCCCTTGTAAAGCCAAATCTTGATCGTCACGAGGGAAGAAATTGATACGGTAGAATTGGCGATCATCTTTTTGAATAGTATCACTTAATACATAGAGATATACACCATAACCAAATTCGGATAGAGGGCTCACAAACGGCTTGTTGAGTATCATATAAGTATTGTCGTAAATCTCGAACTCGTCAAACGATTGGCTTACGCGTTCCAAACCAAAACCTTGTTGTACAATACCTTGAGCACGTTCAGCTTCTATATCTACACGTTTTTACCCAACTGATTATTGCCATAAACAGTTTCTATTTTTCGGTGAGATACATTGGGAGAGAAAAAGTTTCCTTTGTACTTTTTCTCGGAGAGGATTTTTCTAATAGTATCGTATTCTTTGTTTAAGGCTTTTTGAGGAAGACCGTATCGAGGTTGTTCACCCCTAACTCGGTAGTAGTGTGTTTTTTTATACTGATAAGCTGTTGCATTTTGCAATCCGCGTTTCTTTTATTTTTCCAAATGCCTTGCAAAACAGTATAGGCAGGGTTTTCTTTTTTTAGAAAGCGCCTTTTTTAGGTTTTGCCACAATAGTTACTGCGTCTAACTGTTCACCTTCTACGAGTACTACGACCAATCCTTTTAGTGTTATCTTTTTCTAAATGGATTTTTGTGGTATACCCTATGAAAGACACCTCTAATTCTTTTTGTTTTTCGGAGTATAGAGAAAAACGTCCTTCATCATCGGTGTAAGCACCGATAGTAGTTTTAGGAATAACACAGTAGCAAAAAGCTATGGGTTGGCCATTTTCATCGATTACTTTACCTGATACGTGAGTTTGAGCCCATAGAAAAGAACTAAAAGGGTACAAAAAGCACATCAAAAAGAGTAGTAAGAAGTGTTTTTCATCGTATAAAAGTTAATATTAAAACGCAAAAAAATACAAATAGTTAGCGAATTAGCAAACTTGGTTCACGAATTTTCTAAATCCTTCTTCACCTTCTGGGAGTATGCTTGAATACACCACAATTTTCTAATACTTCACAGAAAGTATCGCCTATACTTTTATTGATAAAGTCATCTAAATTATCAATTGAGAGTGGGGTAGGGTTGAGGTTCATATAGCGTTCTAACCATTGGCTGTGTTTTTTTGCAAATCAGGGTCATTATTCATTTTGGTATAAACAGGGCTAAAGCTGTTACCTGCAGAAAGGGCTTCACTTAGCAATGTTTTGATACTTGCCATTTCAGTTTTCAATCTACCAGGTAAAATAGCTAAAGCCCATCACCTCAATAATCCCGATGTTTTCTTTTTGATGTTGTGCAGATGTTCATAAGGATGGAAAGATTCCCATAGGGTGCTTAGTATCCGTACGGTTGTTGCGCAAAAGCCAAATCAAGTTCGTATTTGCCGTTTTTGAAGCGTGCCACAGGGGTTAACAGTATTGTGACGCATACCCTCAGTATGTGAGTAGATGCCTAATGATTCATCGTTGTAGTTTATCCACGATTGCAGAATTACATCGGCTAAGGCAATGAGACGGTCTTTCTCACCGCGCAATCGCAATACGCTCATAGGCCAATTTACGATGCCTGCTTCCACATCTTCAAATCCTTTGAAACTCACACGTTCTTTAATGGTGGCTTTTTCCATAGGGAATACGTGTCGCCCACCTTGAAAAATGGTCGTGAGAGGATAGAACCTCCCACAATAGGCAAATCGGCATTAGAACTTAAGAAATAGTGAGGGAATTGTTCTACAAAGCCTAATACGTGTTCAAAGCAAGCCTTGTCAATCTTCATTGGGCGATGTTCACTTGAGAATACAATGCAATGCTCGTTGTAATAGATGTAAGGGGAATATTGGAAAAACCATTCCTCATTAGCTAAATCTAACTTAATAGTGCGCAAATTTTTGGCGTCCAGCGTGATTCACACGCCCCATATAACCCTCATTTTCTTTGCAAAGCAAACATTTGGGATAGTTAGTTGCAACTACATCTTTTTGGGCAGCAATATCACGAGGGTCTTTTTCAGGCTTAGAAAGATTGATAGTAATCTCTAAATCGCCATAAGGGACTTTTGTGTTCCCACAAGATGTTTTTAGCAATTCTATCAGTTCGTATATAGTTACTTTGTTTGTTTAGTTCATAGAAATATTGGGTAGCTTGCTCTTTGTTACTTTGGTATTTGTTCCAAAAGTCGTTGCGAATCACAGAAGTACGAGGCAATACTTGCCCCATAATCTTAGAGTTCAGCAGGTCGCGAAAAGTAAGGGTATCAGTAGTGAGGGTACCCATTCTCTGCAGCCCATTCTACTAAGCGATCAAGCAGCTCAGTAGGGTAGACTATCTCGGCAGCTTTTTAGCGATTTGCATTTGTTCTTCTTTTTGTAAACTCGGTATAACTATCACAACCAATGCTTTCTAAAACAGCATTAGTCACAAGTATACGATCGTCTTCCTTCACCAATCCGTGCAATATAGCATAACTGATGAGGGTTTCTATTTCAATGTAAACTTTCACAATTAATAATTATCAATTAATAATTAACAAGACTATTTGTTATTTAATAAGAAACTTATAAATGGTTTCGTGTTTGTACACTTCACCTTTTTCTAAAGGTTTTACTACAAATTTAGGCTGATTGATACCATCGGGAAATCTTGCATTTCGATAGCTACTCCTACAAATCGTGGGTTTTTAGCAGGTTTTTCTTTGGTAGTACATACCTTATCGAATACGGGTACATCATCCAAAAAGTTACCAGTGTAAATCACAGCCACACGTTGGGTAGTGTAGGCTTCCATAGTAATACCACTATGAGGAGAGTACAATACTAATTGAGGAGTGCCTTCAAGTCCACTGTAGTTGAGTACAAAAGGATGGTCGTAAGCGCGAGTGATTTCAAATTGAGGGTGTCCTTCAGCAATACCTTCGGCGATGACTTTTCCTTTGCGGAGATCAAAAGTAGTACCTTCTACAGCTATATAATTACCAGTAGGAATAAGCCCTTCTGCTAATTCACAGATATTGTCAGCAGTGATTTGTAATACTTGGGTATCGCCATTCATTTCCATATCACCAGAGAGGTTGAAATAACTGTGGTTGGTGATATTCAGGTAGGTTTTGGCATCGGCAACAGCTTCGTAAGCAATGTGCAGGCTGTTGTCATCAGTGATAGTGTAAATCACTTTGAAATCTACCTTAGCAGGGTAGCCTTCTTCACCATCAGGACTTGTATAACACATTTCTAAGCCATTAGAGAGTTCTTTTTACTTCAAAAACTTTTACTGCAAAACCCTCTTTACCACCGTGTAATGAGTTTTCACCATTGTTTTTAAAAAGGTGATAAGTTTTTCCGTCGATAGTAAAAGCAGCGTTATGAATACGCCCTGAAGTGCGCCCTATGGTAGCACCATTGTAGGCACCATTACCTATGTAATCTTCTAAATGAGCATAGCCTAATACTACGTTTTTCAGTACATTGTGTTTATCTTTTACGGCTATTTCGGTAATAGTACCTCCTAAGTTCAAAACAGACACGCGGAATCCATTGGCGTTCTGTAAGGTATATTGATAGACAGCCTGTCCGTTGTGAGTACCGAACAGGCTTTTTCTTGATGTTTATCATACTTTGTCTTGTTTATAGTTTTTTTAGCGCCATCGCTTACAGAAGCGATATAGAAATCGGCAGCATAACCTATTTTGTTTTTGTAAGCCTCGCCTACATTTTTTTAATGAAATCGTCTACTTTGTCTTTTTAACGATGCTCACAGTGCAACCGCCAAAAACCAGCTCCCGTCATACGTGAACCTACTACCCCAGGTTGTTCCCAAGCAAGGGCAGCTAAAGTATCGAGTTCTACACCAGTTACTTCATAATCATCACGTAAAGAAATATGTGATTGATTCATTAGTTTTGCCAAACTCAGCTAAATTACCTGCAGAAAGTTCTTTTGCGCTTTAAGAGTGCGTTGATTTTCATATACTGCGTGTTTTGCTCTTTTTTTGGCGAATAGGACTCTTGATGAGGTCTTTGTTGGCTTCAAATTGTTCAATAGAGAGTTCTCCTAAAGGCTTTGATAGGCAATTTGGTTTGCAATTCAGCTAAGGCTTCATCACATTCTGCACGGCGTTCGTTATATTTAGAATCAGCTAAACCACGACGTTTGTTAGTATTGGCAATAACGATTACTTCATCTTTTAGCACTACGGGCACATAGTCGTATTTGAGGGTGTTGCAGTCAAGGAGGATAGCATTGTCTTTCTTGCCCATAGCTACCGCAAATTGATCCATAATACCAGAGTTTACCCCGATGAATAGGTTTTCAGTTTTTTTGCCTAATTGAGCCATTTCCACTGGGTCAATAGAAAAGGTTGAAAAGGTCTTTCAGCACGATAGCGGTAAGCATTTCGATAGAGGCAGAAGAAGAAAGTCCTGCGCCGTTAGGGGATATTTCCAGAGAAGAGAATGTCGAAACCAGAGTCGATTTTTGTCCTGCTTCTAGGAACATTTTAATTACTCCTTTAGGGTAGTTAGCCCAGTCGTGTTTTTTCATTAGTAAGTTCATCAAGAGTGAACTCCATTATGCCAAGGTCGGCAAAGTTTTCAGAATACATGCGGAATTTGCGGTCGTCACGTTTTTACGAGGCCATAAGTGCCTTTGTCAATAGCGCAAGGGAATACATTACCACCGTTATAGTCTGTATGTTCACCGATGAGGTTCACACGTCCTGGTGCGAAGAATTGTTTTTTTCGGCAGGAATACCAAAATACTTCTTGAAACTTTTGTTCTAAGTGTTTCATATAGTTTTTAATTTTAGTTATTATTTAGTCGTTAGAGTTGTGAGACCTAACTTTGTTAGAGTCTCAAGTTTAGGAAAAACTTATTTGTAATATTTAGTATTTTAATTAAAAATACTTAGCTGCAATGGTTCTCAATTCGGCTTCTTTGTCTTCTAAACGTTGGAATAGAACGAATTGGTTGCGAGCTCGGATGTAGTTTTCTTCAGGGGTATGATGTTTTTGAAATAGATGTCGTTGTTAAAATAATCGGCTAGAAAATCGAATGCCAATAATAAATATCATGTATTTAGCCCCGTCTACGATATGAGATTTTTCTGAAGTAGTCATTACAGGATTCATAACCGAGAAAGCCTTTACAAAGAGCTTCAAAGAAGTCGGTGTTAAATACAATTTTAGTATCGTCAGGTTCGTTTTTCTTCAGTAGGGGCTTACTGAAGATCGTACCATATCTCCGAAATCGTATAATAAAATACCTTGCATTACAGTGTCGAGGTCGATTACTCTAAAATCATTAGGGTTTTCTTTGTTGATGAGTACGTTATTGATTTTGGTGTCGTTGTGAGTTACACGAATGGGTATGCGCTTTTCGTCTACTTCTTTTTGAATAAGGTCGAAAATCACTTTGTGTTGTTGTGCAAACTCGTATAGTTTTTGAGCTTTTTCTTGCGGTCGGGAGTAGCTTGAGCGTAAGCATCTTCTAATTGTTGGAAACGCAAATGCCCGTTATGGAAGTTAGGAATGGTAGCTTGCAAGCGAGAAGTATCAATGTAGCGAAGGTTTTTCATGAAAGTAGCAAAGCGTTAGCTGCTTTTTCGGCTTGCCAAGGAGCTTCGATAAACTCGTAAGAAGTAAAACCTTCAGCAAAAAGGGAACACACGCCATACAATATTTTCAGCATTTACAGAATAATTACCTTGTTTAGTGGTAATCATTGGTAAGATGATGTGGTTGTTAGGTTCAGTTTCCCAAAGTAGTTCAATATTTTTGATGATACTATCAGGGTTTTTAAAAACATTATTATTAATCCCTTGAAGGATATAATTAGTTTTGGTAGTTTTAACTACATAGGTGCGGTTGATATGCCCATTGCCATAAGGTTCTACAGAAAGGAGGGAACCTTTTAGCTCAAAAAGATTGGCTATTTCTTTCATTGTATTTAGGGAGAGGTAAGAGATAAGAAGTAAGACTTATTATTTCTTACGGGTTAAACATTTTATTAAAAACGATCGGGGTAGTCGCCTTTGTCAACTAGTTTTTGTATTTCATTTTGTACTATTACAAGGTCTTCGTGGTAGGTCATCCCAAACCAATTGTCATGGTTTAGGTAATACTCCAGTTTATATCCATAGTCTTTGATAGCATGTTGTACAAACCATAGGGATGTAAAATTCAGCTTTAGGATCATTGCAATGTTCGGTTACAAATTCGTTGAAATAGTGGTCGGCTATATCGAAAAACATCGTGGGTAAATCCCCAGAAGTTCATAGAGACGTAAGTATTGAGGGGGTACTGAATGTTTGTAGCTTCGTCGATAGCAGTAGAGTCACTATTTTTCGCAGTTTAGTGGCTTCGTCAATAGAAAGTAAGTGGTGGTTTTCATCAACTTCACAGATGCCACGAGATACTGTGCCGTTTTTCACTCAAAAGTATTTTTGAGTAAGTACCCACCAGAGAAGAATGTTTTTCTTTTTCGGAGTTGAGGGCTTCGTACATTAATTTAAAGCCTTCTTTGCCATAGTAGTCATCTGGCATTGATAATGAGGAAAGGATTTTTCACAAACTCTTTCACGCAGAGCATAGTGATGACCTGTACCCCAAGGTTTTTTCGTTCAATGCCTTTTAGGATTGTAGTCTTCTTGATATACATAAGTTATGGGGACATTGTTGAAACGGTTTTCAAGGTGCTGGCGAGTGAGAGAGTCTATTTCGCGACGAATAATTAACACGATGTTGTCAAAAACCTGCTTGTAGGGCATCGTAAATGCCATAATCGAAATAAGGCATTGCCATTGTGTATTTTTTCCAATTGTTTATCAGAGCCAAAACGACTTCCTAAGCCTGCGGCAAGAATTACTAATGTAGTCATTAAATAAATATTTGTTTTTTTAATTACAAGGGCAAAGATACGAAAAAAGTAATAAACAATTTTTAGAGATTGTTTGAAAATAAATAGTTTTTAAAAATTTAGTTGCTGTAGGTTCACTATCAATACAAAGTGCTTTTTAATTATAGGATGAGTGAAGGGGTAGAGAGAATATGAATTTTTGAAGTGTCAAAATTTATGTTTTATCCCTTTAGTACTTGCAAAAAATGAAACTTTAACAATAAATTAACATCTATTTAATTTTCTGATAATAAAATGATTATGGGATTATTTTTCTTAGAATAAGGTTGTTGTATAAAGAAGGTGTTGTATAAATAAGAAAAAGACATTACCTTTTGTGGCGTTAATTATATGTATAAATTACACACGAAATAATTATTACTTATAGCTTAAAAAGTAAAAAGATGAAAAAGTTTCTACAGCGATTGTATTTTTAATCTTCACAGTTGCGGGTTTTTCCCAATGTATCACTGTGCAAACGACTTCTATCAAAGGGAATTGTTATAATGATAATCAGATAAAAAGTAACAGCTCAGGAAGTATCTCCTCGTCCTGCGATATGTTTGCCTTCAAATGGTAAGTTTATTGTAGAAATACAGGGTGACGGTCAAGGAGGTGATATGTTTCGTATGAAACGTTCTTCTCCATCGGCTCCTGCTGAATATACTTTCTATAACTTAAAGGCTGGAAAGTATAGAATCATTGTGCGTGATGAAGATACAGGTGCTTTTTGAAGAACGTGAAGTAGATGCTGAGTCTAACTACAAAATTATGAACGTGCAAGGCTTTGCAAGCTTTAGCACTCTACTTGCGGAATCCAATATTCAGGAGGTGTTCGTTTTCAAATCCCTAACGGAGGTGAAGGGCCTTTTGATGTTACAATTCTGGATGCTACAGGGAATAATGTATTAGTCCCAACTCAAAGATTTACACGACCTTCAGGAAGTAACTATATAGAGGTGCAGGGTACTAGCTCTCACCCAATCCTTAAGAATACAGTGATAATGCTCCAAATAAAGGATGTTACTAGTATAGGTGATAAGTGTGGTGAAACTCGTCGTTACCCTTCTATACAAATTCCTGTAGATCAATACTCTTTAGGAGTGTATCAATATCAGGATGCATGATAGGGTATATGGTGATGCATAAAGATAATTGTGGCAAAATACAATGGTAGATTTAGAATTGTAAGAACGCCTGATGGTAATTGGATACATTCTGGAATTTCGATGCAACAGCAATAAAAACTTATTTTAGCAAGCCAGGAACAGCAGTTGTACGTTTTTCTAAATTCTTCTAAGCCCCTAAATCGATATATCAAATACATTCGACCTTTATGGGTTCTATATAAAGGACTATATATTCGAAAAAGGAGATGAAATAGAGGTAACTATCAAAGGACCTAATAATACTATTGTAGAAAAAAGTACGTTTTAACGAGCAGATTGACCCTATTACTTGTCCTAAAGATAAAATATTAACAGTAAGGAACTATTCCCACAATCGAAATTGTGGTTTAGATAGACGATTGTATCTTTACTACTACTTTTTAAACAGTCAATACAGAAATATGCCTAACATAGATGGAGGTACGTACTCTTATCTATTAGGATGGACACACACTCAAGATATATCTTATTTTACCTTAGAGAAAGCTACATCAGCTTCAGGCCCTTGGACTGTGGTGCCTATGGTTAGAACTGTCCCAGGAGCTGGGCAAGCTCAATGGAATGGTAGTGGCTATATCTATTTAGATAATGTAGGAGAAGGTTTTTATAGGTTAACTTATAAGAACTCTAATAATTGTTATGGAGAATGCTCTGATATACAAGAAATTAAATATCCTGTTTCTACTACTACAAATATAGATAAAAATATGGGATAATATAGAAACTGGCTATGGAGTATATGAAGGAACAGGATCTTTTAAAGTTAACTATTCAGTTGGTAACTTTGCTTATCCTTTTGAAATTCAAGTTAGAGGCAGCTGATGGTGTAACAACACGTTCTTATGAGGGTAAAAATAAGTTTCTTTGATAGAGGTACTCGCACTATCACTTTCCCTTTAGAAGTTACAACAAGTGGAAGTGGCTATGGTTATACAAATTTACCTGAAGGAAACTACAAAGTTACTGTTACAGATGCCTGTGGTATAACAACCGATAAGATTATCTATGTGCCAGGTATGCCTGCTTACAAACCAGAGTTGAAAGTACGAGAAAGACTGTGAAATAGGAAAAATAATTTATAATATAGGAAAACCAAATTTATAAAAGATCCTTACATTTTTGTGTATTTAGAGCAAGAAATAGAAGATGCCTATGGTCATAAAACTTGGAGAAAGTAAAACAACCAAGTGGTCTTACTTATGTGAGAAACCATACAGGTGAGTTCGTCAACTTGCTTACAGGTAAATATAGAATCAGGACAACAGCTTTTTATTACAATTCCTTCCTTCGTCAGAAATCAGGAACTATATATCAAACTAGTTTAACAGATCCTGGTATTCCGGGTTCATCCACTTTTTATAAGGAAATTTCTATCCCAGATCTCGTTAAACTCAATCCAGTGGTGAATCCGTAATTTGCCACCAAGGAAGTGCCACTGGTATGATAGCTGTTGATGTAACAGGACAAGAAGTGTATTTTTCCGCTTACTTTCCGCTTATATCAAAAACATCAGCTACAGCTACCACTGCAACTCTTAAAGAAACAGTGAAACTCGAGGCAAGTGATAATAAATACTTTAATATATTTGAAAATCTTACTACAGGTTACTACCTTATAGAAACCGAGCACCGTTGCCAAACAGTACCTAAAGATGTAGATATAGACCTCACCAATGCTTTCAATCCATTCTTGGTGATTGATCGACCAGTGCCTTTCTGTACTGGAAATCAAGCACGTGTGAAATTAGGGCTTTCAGAACATCTTTTTGATATCAATTGGTTTAAACTTGATGCTAATGGTGATAAAACAACAACTTATCCATTACGCACAGGCGAAAGTTTTTTTGGGAGGCTATCTATACCACTACTACTTATATGGCTGAGTATAAACTCAAGCCAGGAATAGGTTGTACTAATAGCACTATCTATACCAAAACAGTTACTGTAGTGTTACCTCCTATAGATGAGCCCTCTTGTTAAAAATTGTCCAAGTAATATAGAAGTTACTGTTGATCCTGGACAGTGTGGCAAGGCAGTACAATGGCGTGAACCAGAAGCATATCCTACTTGTTCAGGAGGAATTACTACTACACGTAGTCACGCTCCAGGAGATATCTTCCCTATTGGTGTTCATACAGTTACTTACACCTTCAAAGATAATCTATTAGCAACCATTAGCACTTGTACATTTGTAGTAACAGTCAAGTCTAATGCCTTGAAGTTAAAAACTTCTCAACGTTATGTAGATACATCAGGTAACCCTATAACCCATCTTAGTCCTAATCAAGCTTTCTTCTATGAATTAAGCTACGAAAATGTGGGAGCTGAAAATATTAGGGCGTGCTACTATTACAGTAAAAACTACCATCTAATATTACAGTAGTTACCAATGGTGAACCCGATCTAAATAATGCAGGTGATGGCACAGCAACCAATCCTCAGCCTCAAAAATCATACAATCCTACTACAAAAACATATCAATTTTTAATTGGTAGCGCTTCAGGATACCCTCAGTCTACCCATAAGTTAGGCGATCCAAACCGCACAATCCGAATCCCAATGAAAGTAGTAGCCGATTGTGATAAACTTTTGGAACCTTGTACTAACTATCTACAAACAGTCTTCTCTATCTCGTACGAAGGAGGGTCCCTAATGCTTGTCCAATTGCACAACAATTAGAAGAAGGCACAAAATCTATTACAGTAGACACCTCTAATTGTGCCCGACAAGAAGTACTTTGTGGTTCTGGCGTAATGACACTTGAAGCTACAGGTTCTTTTGATGGCTATCAGTGGTTCAAAAAAATGGCTCCCCTTTAACAGGCGAAACAAATCGTACTTATCAAGCCAATGGATCCAGGTGTTTATAAAGTAGTTAAAACCCTTTTCTTGTCAAGGATATCAAGTAGAAACTACTGAAACAATACAATACCAAGCTGTAGCAGTTACTACCGATCCTATCCGCGCCCAAGCACAAAAACATAGGTGTTACTTGTGCTGATAATGGTAGCTGGACAAGTCATTTCTACCTATGTCAAGGAGGTTCTAAAAATATTACTGTGAGCTATAAAAAAATACTGCTTTTGAGTGGCAACAATGGAATGGCTCTTGTACTGATCCTTCTTCAGATTGTAGAAATATGCAAGACCAATGTTGGACAACATTCCATACCAATTCTACTTTTGTAGCCAATACCGCTGGTAAATACCGGTTGAAACTCCTCAATTGTAACGAAAGTTTCTATTTTGAGGTCTTTACTGCTGGATTTACAGGTGCTCTTACTGATATAATAGATGAAACAGATTTCTCTCAAGGTTCTGTAAAACTAAACCTCAGTACAAGTGGCGTAACTTATAAACTAGAAATTTATAAAAGCAGGGGCACTTTTCCGTACCGAAGTGATCACTACAAAATGATTATCATATACAAAACTTACCAAAAGGTACATACGATGTGAAAGTAACCTCACCTCAAATACCAGGTTGTGAGTATAACGGACAGGCAACAATCAACAAAAACAAGTCAAATGGAAATGACGGCTGTTTTTCAAAGGATGGACAAAATGTAATACAGCTAAATTTGAACTCAAAGCTAAAGGAGGTGTGCCTACTTATCGCTTCTATATCTGGACAATAGACGGAGAAAAACAATATGCTGATGAACCTGCAGCTTTACATGCAACAGATTATAAAGCTATCCAGTTGGCTCATCAAGCAAGCGTAGAGGTTGAAATTCCTTCAATCACTCGTGTAGGTGAATATGTCTTCTTAGTAGGGTGATATGCGCTCTGGTGCCTTTGCTTTGTCTAATAAAGTGACTGTATCTCCTCCAGAACATCACTCTTTTACATTTAGTGCAACTCAAGAAATACAGTGTGAAAGCAACCCTAATACAGGGGTAATCAATCTTACTTTTGCCCCTGGCTCTCAAAATCAAAAATCGTAAGATTAATCTATATAAATTAGATGAAACAGGAGCCCGTGTAGGGACTGCTTTCCAAACTAGTACAGGAGGTCTGTTTACTAGTATCCCTGCAGGTACTTATGAAATAGAAATGATTTCACAAGTAGGGAGGAACTACTTGTGTCTATATTAAGAAACCTATAGTTATACTTCCTCCACAAACCCCGCTCCGTGCTTATGCAGGAGTTATGGCCGATAGATCTTGTGATACTACTAATAACCAATATAAAGTATCGGTAAATAACGTTACGGGTGGTACTCCTCCTTATAAATATAGTTTTGATGGAGAAAAATACTTATGTAATGAATCCTATAGGATTTATAGGCGGTTCTACAACTATCTATGTGAAAGATAGTAAAGATTGTCGTATAGAAATACCTATCACTACACAAAGCTACCTCTGTACCTTCCATAACGTTGAGCCCTGTGCTCTACCGTTGTGATAATGGCTATGGTTCAGTAACCATTACAGTTTCTTCTACTGTAAGTCAAACTTATCAGTATACACTTGATGGTAGCGCTAAACAAAACCTTACAAGCAATAGCTTTAATCGATTGTTATCTCCAGGAGTTCATACTCTTACAGTGTACTATCGCCCAACTGATACATCAACAACACCTAATGTACTCTTTACTGAAGACTTCGGTAAAAATGCTAATGATTGTTTACCTGCTGCTAATACTTCATTAGTATGTAATACCACAGGAAGTCTTTCAGATGAGTAACCAAGTGCTTACTAAACAGCTACAAATTACCTCAAACCCTAATTGGATTACAACAGCCCCTGCAGATCCTTCAGGAGGACGTTATTTAGCTGTATCTGGTAATGGTAACAATGAGGTAGTCTATCAAAAAATACTTAAGGGAGTAGCTCTCAACACCGAATTTACAGTGAGTATAGATGCTCTCAATCTAATTAGAACAGGTGTAACTGCAGTGCCAGCTCACCTCAATATAGAAATAGCTAAAAACAGATGGTACTACCTTGCGTAGCAAAAAGCTTAGCAACTATTAATAGTAATAGTTGGACTAACTATAAAGTTACCTTTACTGAAGCTGAAATGACAGGATTTGCTAATGGAGAATTATTAGTAAAAAGTAGTAAATACAGCCGCAGCTACTTATGGAGCTTTAGGTAACGATTTTGTTATGGATAACCTCAATATCTCACAGGCTATAACCTATTGTGATTTGAAAGTAATTCAGCTTATCAATATAGAAACAAACAAACAAATGCGTGCCGAAAAATATGGTATCGAGAAAAATGTAAGTTGTATTGGTGAGCTAGATGGTCAAGTGAGTATAAAAGTAATCAATCCATCGTCTACAAATATAGAATATTCAGTACAATGGACACATACAGCCACTACTACTTGGACACCTATCACTCTCAACGCACAAGGTGTATTTACTGTCACAGGCTTAGAAGCTACCCAAAATGGAGTAGTGAGTATAAGAGATGCCGCTAACCCTAATTGTGCAGTATCAGTAAGCTACAAAATTGGAGAACCTACCCCTATTGTACCTACTATAGTACTAATGGATAAAGTAACTTGTTACAATGGTGGTGTAGCCAAGATTAAAGTGTCAGCTACGGGTGGTAATGCAGGAGGTTATCAGTATAAAGTAGGTTTAGTAAGTGGAACTTTAGGAACTCTACAACCTGTCACAGCACAAGTAAACCCTTATGAAATAGTTAACCTTTCACCAGGTACTTATACCTTAGTAGTACAAGATACTAAAAGGTTGTACTACTGAAACTACTTTTGTAATTGACAATAAAAGCTACATTATCAGCTACTGCTGAGCCTACCTCTTATTGCTATGGAGATATGCAAGAAAAGAAAGTAAGAATTACAGTAATCAGCGGTAATGGCAATTATAGAGTACAACGCGTAGGAGGCAGTCTGTACGCATTCAATTCTTTAAACTTTGAATACCCTGATGCCCTTAATGCAGGAACTCATACATTTGTAGTAACAGATGGTTTTGGCTGTCAAACAACTATAACAACTCAAATTTATGAACCATTAGCGCTACAATATCACCTACTCAATTGCAGTATGCCGATTGTAAAGGTAGTAGTGTTACCTATACACTCACAGCATCAGGAGGTATCCCTACAGCACTTAAAGAATTTAAATATAGTACTGATGGTGGAGTTACTTTCCAAACAATTGGTTTAAGTGCTTCTCAGGTAACCTTTGTTTATCCAGTAACAGTAGCAACTACTACTGAATTCTGTTTCAAGTGACCTATAAACCTGATGGAAGTGAATGTAAACGAGAACAATACATAACCTTAGCTTACGATCCACCTCGATTCTTAACCAATACCTTTACAACTACCCAAGCTACTTGTGGTAATAATAATGGTTCAGTAATAATTACTCCAAGTGATTATTATGTAGGTACCGCTTCTCATACCCTTAAAGTAATAAACGGTTTAGGAGCAATTCAAAACTCTACGGCTTTATCACCAGGTAATTATATAGCACACCTTACTGACGATCGCGGTTGTGTGGCTACTCAAGCCTTTACTATTACTGCAGTGCCTCAACTTACAGCTACAGCTACAGTGAGTAAACAAATGGGCTGTACTTCATCAGCTTCCGATTTAGCTGCTATTACAGTAACTCTCAATGGTGGAGGTATGCAACCTTTTGTTATCAATGTAAGAAATACTACTTCTGGTAGAGAGGATACACAAACACTTACAACCTCTAATAATATCTCAAAGAGTATTCTCTGGCTTAGATTATAGTAATTATAACATCACTATTACCGATGGCAATAGCTGTGTAACACATCTTACAGCTGTAATCTTGCCTAACTCTAATGTGATGTCTATCAAAACTATTACCCCTACAACTTGTGCAACTACTGCCGAGGTACATATTACAGCAACTAGTTCGCCTACCTTTACGGCATCAACTAATGCTTACTTTGCTGTATATCGCCCAGGTATCCAAAAATCCACCTGCAGGATCTGTACTCAATACAGTTACTACACTTAATGCAGATGGCATTAATAATGATATATGGTATAGAGGAGTTGCTTCAGGTACAGGAGTAGGAGTAACTATAGGGAGGACTTACCCCAGGAGTACAATACACTTTTTGTAGCTTATAATATGACTACTCAGTGTCGCTTTACTCAACAGATGACTACACCTATCCCTACGGCTTCTTCAATGTCAGTAGTAATAGATGTGAAAAATGTAAGCTGTGCAAGTAATAGTGATGGTACATTTACCTATACTTTAACAAATCCTAATGCAAGCACTACTCATATAGATTACCAAGTGTATCGAGAAGATAATCATCAACTAATGGCGGGTGCTGTAGGATCTGTTCCTGCTCCATTTTACAACAGCTCGAGTAGCCAATGGCAACTTGCCTGCAGGTAAATACTATGTTAAATTTACAGAAACTATAGGTGGTGTAGCAAGTTGTGTCATCTCAAAGAGCTTTGAAATTAAACGTTCACTCGTTCAGTTGCAAATTTCAGCAACAGCTACCAAAAAGCAAGCTGTAATACTTTGGGTGAAGCGTGGTTGAATATCGCGGGCGGAACAGCTACTTACACTTATGGTTATGTAGCTTCAGGAACAGTTTATAGTCCTGCAGTAATGACTCGCACAGTTCAAACTTCTGCTTATATCAACTTACCTGCCGGTAATTGGGACTATATGTATACGATGCTTATGGTTTGCTTACAATCTACAACATTAACTATCGCAGCTTTCGATGCGCCTACATATAGATAATGTAGCTACTTTAGCTTGCCAAGCTTACCATAATACTAATGCTAAAAATACCAGTAAGGGTGACTCTCGATAAAAATAGGTCAAGGAAACCACTATTATAGCTTAGATGGTGCAGCTGATAGACCTGTGGTTTGGACGATAGCCAATCAAGCTTTCGAGTTAGAGGTAACACCTTTAACAACACACACTGTCATTGTAAAAAGATGTCAATGGTTGTGTAACTACAGCTACTTTTAGTACTACAGCGCTTATTACAGCTACAGCTACTATTAGTAGAATTAAAACTTGTGCAACACCTACAGCCGATATCACAATAACTGTTGCAGGAGGAACAGGTATTTATAGCTATACTTTAGAGCGTCTGGACAATGGTCTAGTAGCAGGAACTATTCTCTCACAAGATGTAGCTTTTCCCTACACCTACCGGAGGAGTTATTACAATTCCAGCTCCAGCCGAAGCAGCTACCTATCGCATTAGTATTTATGATGCCGAAACAGTTGATTGTCATATTGTGAAAGAAGTAATAGTACGTGACCCCGATCCTATTAATACAGACAATATAGTACTACAACCTTACCACGAAAAATGTAATTTAGGACTTACAGCTACTGGTACAGGTAGTATTGATATAGTAATGCCTACCGATAGTGATAGTTATATCTTTAGAATTACAAGAGCTATTGATATCACAACAGGAAATAATGTAACTGTAACTACAACTCCTGCTAGCTCAGGTTCTCATACGGCTACTTTCACTCCAGTTATCAGGTACACCCCAAGGAGTGAAATATCAAATTATAATTACCAATAGCACAGGATGTGTGGCTTATGTAGAGACTATAATCACCTCTCCAGAACCATTAGAATTGCAATCTGAGTGATAACAGCGACTCAATATGTTTGCAATGGTAATAATGGATTATCAACTCCTAAAGTAACAATCGATACCATGAAGATACGAGGGAGGTATTCCGCCATACACAATTGAGTTCTTTGATAATGGAGGTAATAGTTTAGGGAAATGGGACAGAATATGCACTTCCTAACTTAAATGGAGGAATTTTCTATGCTACAGTAAAAGATACATCTGGAGCTTGTGCAACAAGCACCACAAGTGTGACAATAGTCCCAGCCTTTGAGTTACAAACTCTTAGTATTACCACAACAACTTCAGCTACTTGTGTGGTAGATGAGGTGATAAATATTAGTTTAACAGTTACCCTACATATATAGCAGGTACTCCATTGCGCTATGAGATAAAAAGGAACAGATAACGCCTTTACTACAATTACAACCACTACGGCTACGAACTTGAGTTTGACACTCACAGGTTCACAAAACTTGTCAGGATCAAACTATACGGTAGAGGTATTCAACGAAAAATACAGGTTGTAGTATAAAAAGGAGTTTATACAGTGAAAGATGCTAATACCTTTGAGATGACCTCTTATAACCCAGTGAGAGCAGTTTGCCATAACGATAATGGTAGTATTGCTATAACTTTAGTAGATAAAAGATCTCTCTAATGGAGATCAATCAACAGCAGGCTTTTACATATACAGTTACGGCAGTAAGTGGAGCACAACAACTACGGGTACAGTATCAGGTAACACCACTACACTTACCTTAGTAGGCGGTTCTTATGATATCGAAGCGATATCTAATGCTACAGGATGTAAAGTGTCAAGACATCGTTTTGTGATTCCATCCAATCCAGCAGAGATCAAAAGTAGTTAATGTTTATCAAAAAGGTATCAGTGGATTGTGCTAATGAGAATGGAGTTATAGCTCTTACAATAATAGGAGGACAGCAAACTTATACAGTAACACTTACCCCATTAGCAGGAGGAACCCCTAAAGTACAGCCCAATGTTCTAGAAGGATCACCAGGAATAGAAATAGCAGGTTTAGATGCGGGTACATACAATATTACAGTCGTAGATGCCTTAGGATGTACAACAGCTACCGGTACACTTAGTGTAACAGTAGCCCCTTATAACGCTATCAATACCTCTAGTGTAACAGTAGCTACCACATCAATCACTTGTGTAGATTCTAAAGATGGTACACTCAAAGTGTCAGGAGTAACAGGAGGAACCCGTCCTTATCATTTTATGTTGTTCAATGGGTCAACAAAAAGTAGATGAGATTTCAGGAGTTAATGGAGATGAAGCAACTTTTAGCAATATAGAGCCAGGTACTTATCACATAGATATTTTTAGATGCACAGAACTGTTCAGTAACGCTTGCTGGAAGCTATACATTTGTTAATCCAACAGCGATAACAGCAGATGTCAATACCATTAACTCTAAATTTGTGACATGTAAAGGAACGCGAGATGGTAAGGTAGAGATAGTGAATATTACAGGAGGTACAGGAAGTTATACAGTTAGTATTTTGCGCTCAGATACAAAACAAAGCGTGAAGACTCACAATAATATAACTAGTACAACAGATTTCTTTGATGAATTAGGAGTTCTAGAAGGCACTTACTATGAAATAGAGATAAAAAGATAGTAATAATTGTACAATGACAAAGACCTTGTCATTCACAGTAGAAGAGTTGGCAGATGTAAGTATCAACGAGCTCAAATACTATGGTACTTGTCAAGCAAGTACAAATAGTTATGTAGATTATTTAGAGGTACATTTCAACAGTACATCGCCTGATTATAGTAAGATTACCTATAATTTGAATGGAGTATCAATGGGTAATTTCACGCGCACAACAGGTAATGTAGCTTATATTGATAATTTCAATAGAGGTTCGGTTACCCAAACGGTTGAAGTAATCTATACAATAGTATCTTCTATACCAGGAATGACAGGCAGTTGTAGTGCCTCCGAAACAATCACTATAGATACTTATACCCCACTTACCGTTACACAAGTAACTACCAATACAACACTTAATACATTAGAGGTATTGGCACAAGGAGGTAGGACAACTAATTTTTAGAGGTTATACTTACTACTTCAATGAGGTAAGTAAAGGGAGATAATCCTGTGTACAAAGTCACCCATAATGATCCAGACAAAAATAGTAGGAGGACGACGTTATAAGGTAGTGAATGTACGAGTAGAAGATGCTGAAGGATGTACCGTTACAGCTACATTTGATATAGAGTATTTTGATATAGAAGTACCAAACTTCTTCACGCCTAATGGAGATGGTGATAATGAAGTATGGAGGCCTAAGTATTTAGATAATAATGTAAATGCCCGTATCTACATATTCGATCGCTATGGTCGTCGCTTAGTGATGTTAGAACCAGGTCAAGGCTGGGATGGTACTTACGAAAAAAACGTCCAATGCCATCAGGCGACTACTGGTATATAATCGAAATCAACGATCAGTTGTACGACAAACGCGAGTTCTATGGTAACTTCACTTTGTTCAGATAGCCTCAATCTCCGATAGTTATCATAAAGGATATACTTGATCTGTTAAGAAAAAAATACGATATTTGTTAAAAATATCGTATTTTTTTCTTTTTGTTTTCTAAAAACTTTCGTACCTTTGAGCCATAATTATGATTTCTTAATTGAATATGATTTATATTGAATTGTTAGTAGTGCTTCTTGCTATTTTTATAGGAGCTAGAGTAGGAGGTATCGGGCTTGGTATCTTTGGTATGATAGGTTTTGGGTATTTTGGTTTTTGGCTTTGGGCTCAAACCAGGTAACCCTCCTATTGATGTAATGCTCATTATTGTAGCAGTGATTACAGCTGCTGACCTTTGCAAGCAGCAGGAGGTTTGGACTACTTGGTGAAGGTGGCCGAGAAAAATCCTGCGTAAAAACCCTTCTATGATCACTTTTTAGCGCCTATAGTGTGCTACTTTTTCACTTTATTTTCAGGGACAGGACATATTGCCTATTCACTGTTGCCTATTATTTCTGAAATAGCTACCGATAGCAAAGTGCGACCTGAGCGTCCACTTTCTATCTCAGTAATCGCTTCGCAACAAGCCATTACTGCCAGCCCTATTTCGGCAGCAACGGCTGCCTTGCTTTCTGCTGAACTATTAGGAAGCAAAGGTATTACACTTGGTAATATACTAATGGTCTGTATTCCTGCAACCCTTATTGGGGTAATTGTGGGAGCTATAGCAGTGAGATTTATGGGCGTACCTCTCGAAAAAAAGACCCTGAATATTTGCGTCGTTTAAAAGAAGGTTTGCTAGAAAAAGAAAAATCACTCTGCTGGGCAAGAAAGTGAGAAAAGACCAACAAAGAGCAAAAACGTCAGTGATTATTTTTCCTTATGGGAGTACTTTTCTATTGTGCTTTTTGGTTCTATTGATACATTACGCCCTGCTTTTGAGGTAAATGGAGAAATGCAAAGAATAGGAATGACTCAGCTCATCGAAATTATAATGATGTCTATTGCTGGCTTGATGATTATTTTTGCTCGAGTAGACATCAATAAAAGCAGTAAAAGGGTTCAGTATTTATTGCAGGTATGCAAGCAGTGATAGCTATTTTTTTGGGATAGCTTGGATGGGAGATACTTTCTTCAATGGTAATATTGAGTTCTTCAAAATGCACATCGAACAAATCGTTACCCAATATCCTTTCCTCTTTGCAGTAGCACTTTTTGTAATGTCTGTTCTTTTGTTTAGTCAAGCAGCAACAGTGCGTACGCTCTATCCTTTGGGGAATTGCTTTGGTATTCATCCAATGGCTCTTGTAGCTATGTTCCTGCAGTAAATGGTTATTTCTTTATTCCTAACTATCCTACTGTAGTTGCTGCTATCAATTTTTGATAGAACGGGTACAACTCGTATCGGTAAGTATGTAGCTGAACCACTCTTTTCAAATACCTGGTTTCGTAGCAACTATTGTCGCTATTACAGTAGGGTTATTTTAATAATAATGTTTATGTAAGCTTAAATCTAAAGCCTAAAACCTAGAAACTAAAAAAACCAAATATATATGATAACATTGATGAAAAAAATTAGCCCTTTCATTGTTGTTGATGATGTCTGTGGCTGTCTTTGCGCAACAAAAAGCCAAAGATTCGTATTTTAGCTACTGGAGGTACTATCGCTGGGGTAAGTAAATCAAATACTGAAACGAACTATAAGGCTGGTGAACTCGGTATTTACCAACTCTTAGAAGCTGTGCCTGAGGTGAAAAAAATGTAGCCAACGTCAGTGGTGAGCAAATCGTAAAAATTGGTTCACAAGATATGAATGATGAGGTATGGCTCACTCTTGCCAAACGCATCAATCAATTGCTCAACAAAAGAAGGTTACGACGGAGTAGTAATCACTCACGGTACTGATACAATGGAAGAAACGGCACTTCCCTCAACCTTACTGTTCACAGTAAAAAACCAGTAGTAATGGTAGGGAGCAATGCGCCCTGCAACAGGTATGAGTGCCGATGGACCTATGAACCTTTATAACGCTGTGGTAACTGCTGCCGATAAAAAAATGCAATGGGGCGCGGTGTAATGGTTTGTATGAACGATATTGTACTTGATGCCAAAGATGTCATTAAAACCAATACTACTGCTGTAGAAACTTTCCAAGGTGCTAATTATGGCAAATTAGCTTATATTCACAACGGCAAAGTGTTCTTTAACCGCACTCCTGAAAACAAACACACTTATCAATCCGTTTTCAATGTAGATAATTTAAAAGAATTGCCTAAAGTAGGTATTGTATATAGTTATTCTAACGTGTCTGAATTGCCAATGAAATCCTTTATGGACGCTAAATTTGATGGCATTGTACACGCTGGAGTAGGTAATGGTAACCTCTATCACACTATCTTTGATTTGGCAGTGAAAGCTAGAGAACAAGGCATTCAGTTTGTACGTTCTTCACGTGTACCTACAGGAGCGACTACCCTCGATGCCGAGGTAGATGATGCTAAATATCAATTTGTAGCTTCACAAAGCACTCAATCCACAAAAAAAGCTCGTGTACTACTGATGTTAGCACTTACTAAAACCAAAGATTGGAAACAAATCCAAAAAAATATTTTAATGAATACTAAAACAAGTAAGAGATAAGAGGTGATAATTAAAAATACCTCTTATCTCTTACTTTTTACCTTTACCTTATTATGAAAAAGAATATTATTGGCAATGAGCTTCCTAGTAGGAGGTGTTGCCACCGCACAACAAGATTTGCAAGACCAAATCAATCAATTGAGGGCAGAAATAAACCAGCTAAAAGCTAATCCTGCGCCTCTGCCTATGCCTGAAAAATGAAGGAGAACAGCCTATTCATAAAAAGTTCAATATGTATTTCAACTTTCAAAGTAGTTTTGATGTTGAAAAAAAGAAAAAAGACCAAGATATGACTGCGCAATTCAAAGCACGCCAATTGCGATTGGAGGTTCGAGGAGATATTACCGACCGTATTTTCTATCGTTTCCGCCATCGTTTGAATAAATCAAATGCAGCAACTTCTTTGGATAATCTCGCCAAAAGCTACCGATATGCTTTACGCAGGTTTCCGTTTAGACGATAAATGGACACTTACTGCAGGTAAAGATGTGTCAAGCGTGGGGTGGTTTTTGAGTTTGATTTAAAACCCAATGAACATCTATGAATATTCTGACTTTATTGACAATATGGATAACTTTATGTTAGGAGCAATGATTACTTATGCTCCTAACGAAAATCACGAGTTTAACTTCCAAATTACTGATGTACGTAATGATAAATTTGCCGATATTTATGGAACAGCTACAAATACAATCAATACAAGCAAAGCTCCATTAACCTACATTTTTTTAATTGGAATGGTAATTTGTTTGATAATCTTGTACAAACTCGTTGGGGAGGTGGTTTGCAAAGTGAAGCCGATGGCTATAACAACTGGCTATTGATGTTGGGAACTAAACTCAATTTGTCTAAGTTCCAAGTCTTTTTGATTATATGATGGCTAACGAAGCATTAGATAGGGTTGAATTATACCCCTTTAAGTGCTAATGGAAAAACAGCAACCCCAGTAAAAGATGCCAAGTACAATAGCTTTGTACTAAAAAGCTGAGTATCAACCTGTACCTCATTGGAATATCTTTGCTCAAGGTATGTATGAAACTGCTAAAAAGTGATTTACCCAATAATGAACTTAAAAAGTATAGGCTACTATGCAGGAGTTGAATATTTGCCTTTTTGAAAAACAAGACTTGCGTTTCTTCTTGGCTTATATAGGGAAGAAGTCAGGATAATAAAAAATACAAATATAACAAAAGATACCAATCGCGTGAGCCTCGGTTTGATGTATCGCATCAAAGCGTTCTAATAATTAGCTAATAAATAAATCAATACAAAAAGCTGCTCAAAAAAATAACTTTTTCTTGAGCAGCTTTCGTTAATCTTAATTATTAATTGTTAATTGAACTCAAACCAGTCGCCACGTACTTTTAGCACTTGTTCAATCACATCGCGTACAGCCCCTTCTCCACCATCGCGGTGAGATATGTAGTGAGCTACCGCTTTTACTTCGGATACAGCATCTTGAGGGCAAGTAGCTAAACCAGAGTGTTTCATAGGAGAAATATCAGGAATGTCATCTCCCATATAGAGAATTTGTTCTGTTTTAAGTCCTTTACTCTTTTGGTACTCTAAAAAGTCTCAAGTTTCTCGTGACGAAGCATAAAAATATCAGTTACGCTAAGGTTTTCAAAGCGTTTGCGTACTCCCACATTGCCGCCTCCTGTGATAATACATACAGTATAACCTTTTTGCAATAGCTGTCTTCAAAAGCAAATCCATCTTTTCATATTTGTACTGCGTAATAGGTCTCCATCGTTATCTACAAGTACTTGAGTGTTAGTAAAAACACCATCTACATCAAAGATAAAAAGTAGTAATGTCTTTCAGTTTTTCTTTATAATTCTTTTTCTTCCATAAGTGTTTATTATTGATTTTGTGATAATATCGTATATTTCTTTATAGTTATCATTAAGCATCGCTAAGTGGTTAGAGATAGTTAGAGAGTCGTTGCGTCTTGCAGGCCCTGTTTTGAGCATCGAAAGTCGAAGTATTTTGCAGTTTTGCAAAAAGTCTCGTTGAGGAGAGGTTGTAGAATTTCAAAAGGCACCTCGTTTTCTTTTACATATCTGCTGACTTATATATACCAAATGGTTACTAAAATTGTTCATAAACACAGCAGCGAGGTGTAGTACTCTGCGTTGATAACTGTTCAGTGCGTATATTTTTGTGGAAAGCAAAGATGCCAAACGTTGTAGTAGGTAGAAATCATTAGTATTTTCAGCTTCCAAGCAAAAAGGTACTTTCTCGAAATCTACAATTGTTTGTTTATTCATCGTTTGTAAGGGATAGAATACACCTCGCCTATTTTTAGAGTCAATAGCCTCAATAGAAGTGTTGCCCGAGGTATGTACCACCAATTGATTTTCAAGAGGTATTTTTTTCTGATATTTCAGTGATAGCCTCATCTTTCACGGTGATAATACACACATCAGCAGGGCGCAAAAAGGCTGAGATTATGCGTTTTTCTATTTCAAAAAGCATTGAACTCAGGACTTAACTCACTGCGGTTATATAGTTGCTGCAATCGCACCTCAGGATGATTGTAGAACGCACGTGTGAGTTGGTAAAGCCATATTGCCAGCACCTATGATATTGATGTGTATCGCCATACAAGTTTTTTGATGGGGCAAAGGTAGGGATAATTTTTCCAATTATCAAATCTTGTCCTCTAGTACCTTATTACCTATGTAATGACATCTTTTTGAAAAATGCATAGATTCATTTATTTTGTATATATTTTGCAAAAAATATGTAGATAACACATTATTTTATAGTGTAGAAATGAATTTTTTTCGCTAAGATATTTAAACGTAATAACATAGAACCACCCCAGCAACTTACGGAAGATGAGCAATTTGCAATGAATTTTACCAAAAATGGTGGTAAGTTTATCTATTGTACTTCAGATCTTGAGGTGCAAGAGGTCTTTCGCAATATATTGAAAGAGTTAGAGCGTTTATGTGAAAATGAGTAGCAATGCATCGCCTATAATCAATGAAATGTTTGAGGAACACAGCCCAATGTTTACATCCGATATAGAAACTTCTAATGTATATTTAATAGACTGTGAGTATCTTATAACTTCTCTCGGAGGAATAATGCTCTCCTCTCACCAGCTAAAAACACCGAAAAATGGATGAGTTGCCAGAGGTATTTATCATTTTTGCTAAAACAAGTCAGATGGTAAAGGATATTCCAGAGGGAATGAAAGGTATTAAGAAAAATATATAGGTCATATCCCAACAGGGCTCATCACTTTTGCAGAGCTTTTACCGATAATCCTGATACCCAAACGATTTCGAATTATGGTACAAGCTCTAAGAAAAACCTATCTTATTCTGTTAGAAGATTTTACCTATTGATAAACAATAATTTATGAACGAACTATTCAAAAGAACGATTACGGGGTTTATTTATGTTTTCCTATTGCTATCAGCAATTATGCTTAACCTCGATGCTTTCGACTTCTTATTTTTTTGTCTTTTTGGTATTATTTGCTTGTTTGAGTTTAAAATGCTCATCAGACTTAAAGAACTACATATATTCTTACTTTTTTTATTAGTTTGGTGGCTTTTTATCCATCTAAGAACATATCCTTTTTTTCTGTTTACATATTGCTTTTTGGCCACTTTGCTTACCAATATATATCTCATAATGATGCTTTTCAATGAGAAAACTCCAATTGTAAACAAAGTAATAATACAAAGCTACTCATTAGCTTGCTCTATATAGGTGGAGGCTGCATATTTGTACCTCTTATCTATAAAAATGAAAAATAATACAAATGTTAATTACTTATTCCAATACCTTTTAATAATCAGTCGCAAATCACAATGATTGGACTTTTGTGCATTATATGGGCAAGTGATACATTTGCTTATCTCACTGGAAGAGCTTTTTGGTAAACACAAACTCTTTGAACGTATTTCACCTAAAAACTATAGAAGGTTTCTAGGGGGCTCGTAGGAGCAATGATCATCGCTACTGCTATTTCATACTATAGCGCTCACCCTCTATGGCAATGGTTAGTGTTAGCTATCATTCTAGTAATTACAGGTACTTTAGGCGATTTAGTAGAGTCTAGCTTCAAACGAGCTGCTAATGTGAAAGATAGTGGAACAATATTGCCAGGACACGGTGGTTTGCCTCGACCGTCTTGATAGCCTTATTTTTTGCTTCTCCTTTTGCTTATTTCACCCTTCTTATTTTTGAACTATTTTAATGATGAATTTCTATAAATATCAAGGAACAGGTAATGACTTTGTGATGATTGATAATCGCGAAGGAACTTTTTCCTAAAAGATAACGAAAAACTTATAGCTCACTTGTGCGATAGACGCTTCGGCATTGGTGCCGATGGTCTTATCCTGCTTGAAAAATGATTCTCAGTATGATTTTCGTATGGTATACTACAATTCCGATGGACGCCAAAGTACAATGTGTGGCAATGGTGGACGCTGTATAGTAGCTTTTTGCTAAACAGTTGGGGTAATAGAAAGAGAAACACTATTTATAGCTATTGATGGTGAGCACCGCGCAACCATTGAAGGTGATAACTATGTGCATTTGCAAATGAAAAATGTAACATCAGTAGAAGAACATCAAGGCTATGTATTCTTAAATACAGGCTCACCTCACCACGTACAATGGGTAGACGATGTAGAGACTGTGGATGTAAAAACCCGAAGGCGCTGCTATACGTTATGGCACTCTTTACGCCGATAAAGGTGGTAGCAACGTAATTTTGTAAGCAAAAAGATGGAAGTTTTAAAGGTGCGTACCTACGAACGTGGTGTAGAAGATGAAACTTACTCTTGTGGTACAGGCGTTACTGCTGTTGCAATAGCATTGTATCACACCAAACAAAACAAAAGCACAAACTATTACACTACACACTCGTGGAGGTGATTTACAAGTGAGTTTTGATAGGGTAGCCGAGGAGTATAAGAATATCTATTTAAGTGGCAGTGCTCAATTTGTGTTTGAAGGAGTAATAAAATGATAAAAATTAAGAGCTTTTAGAACCTGAAGATATAGATTTCTTTATATCACTTAGAAAATGAAGAGAGTTTGTGGGAGGTGAGTGAAACTCAATTGCCTTTTTGCTAAACATTTGTTACAGGACTATATACAACACGCTCATCAAGATATTTATGAAGCTAAACAATATCAAGATGTGATAGTACTCAATGAAGAGCCTTTGGGTTGTGTGAGATTTATACGATTTTAGTCCCAAACATCACAGAGCAGCTGTAGGAATAGCACTTTTGCCCAATTATCAAGGGAAAAGGATATGCTAAAAAAGCCTTACAGTTACTCATTTCCAATGTACAAAAATACTTAGATTTGCATCAACTTATTGCATACATTCCTACTGATAATATAGTGAGTATAGCTCTCTTTGAAAAATAGGCTTTTACTTGTAGTGGTATACAAAAGGATTGGCTTTATAGTCAAGGTAAGTATAAAAGATGTAAAGACTATACCAACTTTTTGGTAGATAAAAAGTACTACATTTGCCCTAGAAAAATTAAAAATTTTCAAATAACTCAAACAACAAAATAATTTTAATATGCAAAGAGACATTGATATTTTTGAACTGATTGAAGACGAAAGAGAGCGTCAAGTGTTAGGGTATTGAGCTTATAGCCTCTGAAAACTTTGTAAGTGACCAAGTAATGGAAGCAGCTGGATCAGTACTTACTAACAAATATGCTGAAGGTTACCCTGGTAAACGCTATTATGGTGGCTGTGAAGTGATTGACGAAATAGAGCAAATCGCTATTGACCGTGCTAAAGCTCTATTTGGTGCTGAATACGCAAACGTACAACCTCACAGTGGTTCGCAAGCCAATGCAGCTGTATACGCTACTTGCCTTAAACCTGGAGATAAAATTCTCGGCTTTCGATCTTTCTCACGGTGGTCACCTTACTCACGGTTCTCCTGTGAACTTTTTCAGGTAGATTGTATGAACCTGTATTCTATGGAGTAGAAAAAGAAACAGGACGACTCAATTACGACAATATATTGAAATAGCCAAACGTGAGCAACCTAAAATGATAGTAGCAGGCGCTTCTGCATATTCTCGTGATATAGACTTTAAAGCGATTTAGAGAAATAGCTGATGAAGTAGGAGCTATTCTCTTTGCCGATATTGCACACCCTGCAGGACTTATAGCTAAGGGATTGTTAAATGACCCAATCCACATTGCCATATCGTAACTACTACCACTCATAAAACCCTGCGCGGTCCACGTGGTGGTCTTATTTTGATGGGGAAAGACTTTTGAGAATCCTTTTGGCATCAAGACTCCTAAAGGAGAAGTAAGAATGATGAGTTCTTTACTCGATAGTGCCGTATTCCCTGGTAACCAAGGAGGTCCCTTTAGAACACATCATCGCTGCTAAAAGCTATTGCTTTTTGGCGAAGCTCTTTCTGATGATTTTTCTTCATTACGCTATTCAAGTACAGAAGAACGCACGTAAGTTAGCCTCTATTCTTTTAGATAAGGGGTATGATATCATCTCTAAAGGAACTGATAATCACTTGATGCTTATCGATTTGAGAAATAAAGATGTAAGTGGTAAAGAAGCTGAAGAAGCTCTCGGTAAAGCTGATATTACAGTGAATAAGAATATGGTACCTTTTGATACTCGTTCTCCTTTTTGTAACCAGTGGTATTAGAGTTGGTGTCTCAGCTATCACTACCCGCGGGCTCAAAAGAAGCTGATATGGAACGCATCGCCGATTTTATAGACCGTGCTATTACTCATCGTGCCAATGATGAAATGCTAGAGGAAATTGCAGACGAAGTGAATAACTTATGGAAAAAATAGACCTCTGTTTGCATATTAAGAAAAATCACAAATTGATTTTTGTAAAAAGAGGTACTCTAAATAGAGTGCCTCTTTTTAATAAAAAGTGATAAGATGTTCACACATAATCATTTACATACTTGTGTGTTTTAGACAATAGAGAAAAATATCAACTATATAAAAAATTATACAAAAATACTCATTTTTCAATAAAAAGATGTAACTTTTTGCCGAGTTATAGCTGCTAACTCAAAAGCTATAACTATTTAAAAATCAATAGCAAATATATAAAGACGATTTTATTATGATTAAAAAAACGTTGTTTTCAGTACTAACGATGTTATTCTGTACTGAGATTTTCGCTCAGCAAGAGTCTCAATATACTCAGTATATGTATAACACTATGTTGTTTAATCCAGGGTATACAGGCTCCCGCGATGTGGGAAGTTTCTTTGGTATGTTTCGTACCCAGTGGGTAGGGATAAAAGGCGCCCCTACTAATGGAAGTATCAGTTATCACCAACCTATGGAACGCTTGCGTAATGTAGGTTTAGGAGGAAGTATTTTCCGTGAGAGTATAGGGTCCTCAAACACAAACAGACCTAGCGATTGATGTGTCGTATACATTAAACTTCGAGAACTCTAAATTAGCTTTTGGTATAAAAGGTTCCGGAAGTTTGTTTCAAATCAATTATGATGAGTTAAATCCACAAGATCGCACAGACCCTAATCTAGCAGGGAATGAAAGTGTTTTTTCTCCTAATATAGGGGCAGGTATATATTGGTATACTGATAAATATTATTTAGGTTTTTCCGTTCCCAATATGCTCGAAACGACACATTACAACAAGAGTTCAGTTTCGGTACTTAAAAACTCACAACATTTGTACTTTAATAGGAGGTTATGTGTTTGATTTGTCAGAGAATACAAAATTCAAACCAGCAGTACTTTCTAAAGTATCATTTGGAGCACCTTTGCAATTAGACCTTTCAGCTAATTTTATGTTCAACGAGAAGTTTGTACTAGGAGCAGCTTATCGCTGGTCAGCGGCAGTGAGCGTAATGGCAGGCTTCCAAATTAACGATCGTTGGTTTGCTGGTTATGGTTATGATTTTGAAACCACTGAATTACGCAAATACAACTCAGGTTCACACGAAATCTTCTTTGCGTTACGAATTGCTAAAAACCTATAAAAAAATCGTATCTCCTCGATTCTTTTAGTGTGACCTAATCACTTTTTTTAAGTTTTTAAACCCTATTTTTAATTATTTAAGTATAAAAAATGAGATTATTAAGTTTTATTTTCGCATTGTTATGTGGTGCACAAAGTGCTATTAGCACAACCTGAAAAGGAATTAGAAAAAGCAAATCAAATGTATAAAAAAACTTTGCTTATGTAGATGCTATTAAAAATATACGAAAGTATTGCCAAGAAAGGATTTGTAAACCAAGAAATGCTTGAAAGTTTAGGGAAATTCCTATTACTACAATGCTGAATACAAAAAGCCCTCCTTGGTATAAACAACTCTTTGAAAACCCAAAATACAGCATTAAACCTGAGTATTATTACCGTTATGCACAAGTTTTAAAATCAGTCGGTAAAGTATGATGATGCCGATAAAAATCATGGCAAAATTTGTAGAACTTACAGGTGATAAAGATACTCGTGCTATTCTTTTTGAAGAAAATAAAAAATTACCAAGAAGTAATTCAAGCTAATTCAGGAAGATTTAAATTGAACCCTATAGCCCTAAATACAGAATACTCTGAATATGGCCCCGCTTTCTATGGCGATAAACTTGTATTTGCTGCTGCTACTAGCGGAAAAATCTCTAAAGGAGGAGTTTCTCAATGGACAGGCGAAGGATTCTATGACCTTTATATAGCCGATCGTGATAAAACAAAAATTATCTAATAAAAATCCTTTATCAGCTACAATTAATACAAAATTCAACGAATCAACTGCCGTTTTTACTAAAGATGGAAAAACAATTTATTTTACACGTAATAACTATGTGAATGAAAAGTTAGGAACTGATAAAAAAATAATACCATCCTTTTTAAAAAAATTCTTCGCTACTAAAAATGAAGATGGTGAGTGGGGATAATGTAATAGAGATGCCTTTTCAATAGCGATCAATATAGCGTCGCTCACCCTGCCCTTAGCCCTGATGAAAAGTATTTGTACTTCGCCTCAAATATGGGAGGATCTTTAGGAAGTTCTGATATCTTCCGTGTTCAAATACTAGATGGTAATAAATATGGAAAAACCTGAAAATTTAGGGAAATGTTATTAATTCTGCAGGTCGTGAATCTTTCCCTTTTATCTCTAAAAATAATGTAATGTACTATTCTTCTGATGGCTTCCCTGGCTTTAGGGTGGTTTAGATATCTTCGCAGTGAAATTAGATGAAGAAGGTAATCCTATTACTAAACCTATAAATATAGGGCGCCCTGGTAATAGTGCCGATGACGACTTTTGCTTTTATTATAGATACCGACTCTAAAAATAGGGTTCTTGACTTCTAATCGCCCTGGAGGAAAAAGGGAAAAGATGACATCTATAGCTTCTTAGAAGAAAAAAACCTTTACCATTCGATTGCAAAAACTCTTAAAAGGTGTCCTTAAAAGATGCCAAAACTAAGGAAATAATCCCAGAAGGTCTTATAGTTCTCTCCGATAGAACAATGAAAGAAGTTTCTAAACAAAACTCTGAAAAAAAGACGGAAGTTTCGCATTTAACCAAATTGATTGTAAAGAATTATATTACTACCTACGTGGTGAAAAAGAAAAAAATATGAAACTGCTGAGATTAAAGTAAATAACAATAAAGAAGATGAAATATTCTGCGAAATATACCTTAAACCAAGAGAAGTTGTTATCTCTAAAAAAATACTGACTTAGCGCAAGTCTTTGATATTAAAGAAATCTACTTTGATTTAGATAAATCAAATATACGCCCTGATGCCGAAATAGAACTAGCTAAGATAGTAGAAGTAATGAAACTATATCCTAAGATGAAAATCGATATCCGTTCACATACCGATAGCCGCGCTTCAGATGCTTACAACTTAGCCTTGTCTAATAGACGCGCAAAAATCAACCCTTGAATGGATAGTAAAACAAGGTATTGAACGCAAACGCTTAACAGCTAAAGGCTATGGCGAAACTCGTTTGGTAAATGGTTGCTCTAATGGCGTCCCTTGTACCGAAGAAGAACATCAAGCTAACCGCCGTAGCGAGTTCATAGTAGTGAGTATGGAATAACAATGTTTGAATAAGTAAAAACTGTTTGGGAAACCAAGCAGTTTTTTTATGACCAATAATTTGCTAATTATGAATTATTTTTTTATCTTTGCGCCATTAAATTTGTTATATAAAAAGAAATTAATACACTCACAATGGGAGCATCACAAGATGAAATGTCCTTTTTAGACCATTTGGAAGCCTTGCGCTGGCATCTAATACGCTCTACTATAGCCGTTTTTAATAGTGGGAGTTGTAGCTTTTTATCTGTAAGAATTTTTATCTTTCAAATAATCTTTGCTCCTAAAAAAATGGCGATTTTTTTCACTTATAGAATGTTCTGTAAAAATAGGACACTTTTTTTGGTTTTGAGAGTGATTTTTGTACTGAACAACTTCCCTTTTACCATCCAAAAGCCGTACAATGGCAGGACAGTTCTCAGCTCATATCTGGACGTCTATCTGGGCAGGAGTGATTATCGCATTTCCTTATGTGCTTTATGAAGTCTGGAAATTCATCAGTCCAGCACTGTATGAAAAATGAACGTAAGTTGGCTAGAGGTTTTATCCTCATTGCTTCTTTGCTGTTTTTTTATAGGTGTATTGTTTGGCTATTACCTTATAACACCACTTTCAGTGAACTTTTTAGGATCTTACTCGGTAAGTCCTGAGGTGAAAAACCAAATAGATATAGATTCGTATATTTCAGTAGTACGATCATCTGTCATTTCGTGTGGCATTGTTTTTGAACTGCCTATTATCATCTATTTTCTTACCAAATTAGGAGTTGTAACCCCTGATTTTATGCGCAAAGTATAGGCGTCACGCTTTGATAGTAGTACTCATAATAGCTGCTATCATCACCCCACCCGATGTAGCTAGCCAAATAATCGTCTCAATACCGATTATGCTCCTATACGAAATAAGTATTTTTATTTCAGCTTATGTTTTAAAAAAAGAACAAAAACAAGGTAATTTAATATTTTTTTAATGGATTGTAATACCTACTTACAGCACTTACCCAACGTGAAAACGTTGAAACAGCTTTGCAAAGGCAGAGCCGTGTTAGACTGGATTATTTGTGGTCACGAGTTTGAAGTTTATCACACCTACTACAAAGCCAATGAAGAAGAATACGATGGCTATGAAGCCCAGTGGGGGCACGGCTTTGAAGATGAAGATGGCACTTCGTTGTCGTTCTATTTTATTGATAAAGCCTGCTTGATAGTTCCCTCTTCTAGTGCCGAAGACAGCAAAGGAGGCGATAACCGCGATTTTCGAAAAACGCATCCCCAAAGTATTTTTGCCCTACTATCGCAAAAAATTTTCTCAAAGTGATATCCCTTTCGTGATATACTCTTTGGATGGTGAAACGTGGCAATGCGTAGAAAAACTTCCCTGTGGAAGAACATATTGATAAATTTGAACAAATCACTACCAACCCGAGCAAATATAAAGAATGGGCTATAGATTATATCAGTGATGAAGGCTTCTTACAAGAAGTGATGAACGAACAAACTATTACAGATCTTTATGAAGGAAAGTGCTCACCGAGGAAATGGTATATAGCATCGTAACCGAAGTGCACGACTGGGTAGATTTAGAAACAGAACTCAACGAAATGCCTTATCGCTTTTCATTTTAACTATATGAAATTAGTAGTAAACAACATCATCAAAATATACAAAGGGAGAAAAGGTTGTAAAAGGCGTTTCGCTGGAAGTAAACCAAGGAGAAATCGTCGGACTCCTAGGGCCTAATGGCGCAGGAAAAAACTACTTCCTTTTTATATGATAGTGGGACTCATCAAACCCAACGGCGGTACTATCTTCTTAGATAATACCGATATTACCAATTACCCTATGTACAAACGTGCCCAAAGCGGTATTGGCTATTTGGCACAAGAGGCTTCGGTATTTAGAAAGTTGAGCATTGAGGACAATATCAAAAAGTGTGTTGCAGCTCACCAAACTCTCTAAGGCGGAACAACAACGCAAAACCGATGAGTTGATTGATGAATTTAGCTTGGGGCATATCCAGCAAAAACCGTGGCGACCTGCTCTCAGGGGGAGAACGCCGCCATACCGAAATTGCCCGTGCTTTGGCTACTAGTCCAAATTTTTATATTGCTCGACGAACCTTTTTGCTGGGGTAGACCCTATTGCAGTAGAAGATATCCAACGCATTGTAGCACAACTCAAAAATAAAAAAATATAGGTATTCTTATCACCGACCATAATGTGCAAGAAACTCTTGCCATTACCGATCGTACTTACTTGATGTTTGAAGGAGGAATCCTCAAATCAGGTGTGCCTGAAGATTTAGCTGCCGATGAGATGGTAAGAAAAGTATACCTTGGAAGAAACTTCGAGTTGAGACGCAAGAAAAATATTAGAAGATTAGTAAATCAATAAATTAACACGTTGGCAAATCAACACATAGACAAATTGGTAGATGATATTCAAAAAGTATGGCTTTGGGGTGATAATGGTACCTCAAACTGATTATTTGCCATCTTTTGCTTATACAGTAGGTTTGTGGAAAAAAACTACAAACGCCCTGAACTTATTACTTTAGGAATGCCCATAGATATACTCCATACCCTACTCAATACGGTAGCGTTTGAAGGCGTAAAAAAGGAAAAATCTATAGAAATAGGTAAGAATTACCGCGGCGTATTAGAAAAAAACACCCTGTACAATTCTTAACAGTAGACAAGCGTAATATACCTGATTATTTTGGACAAGCAATCAACTATTACCAAACAGCCGACTTCCCTGCATTACAATTGATATGGCCTGACGACAAAGGTGTATTTCCTTATGAAGCAGGTTTTAGAAGATTTGATCTACTTGCAACCGCTCTTAGATAGAAATGCTGATTTTAAATTTAGAGAAGATAAACTCTGTCCCGTATTTACAACTTCAGCTTGGTTAGAAAGTCAAGATCCAATTGTAGATGTAATACACGATAAAAGAAGGCTATTGGTTTTTCCTTCCCTTAGGAGAACTCGATTGGAAGATGGTGCCTTTGGAAGAACTAGTAAAAGCTGACCCTACTCTCAATGATGTTTTTGACCTTGATTATGGGGAGTGTGCCAATAGGGAGTTTATAGGAGGAAAATGGCAAAGAGATGTTTATGAAGGGTAAAAAAATAAATGTATAAAGAACTTTTAAACATATCAGCTGCTAACTTAACAACAGCCCGCAATATCACCCAAATAGGAAGTTTTGAAATTCCCCTTCTTATTTGCAGTTTGTTCAAGAAATAGGCTTTTGGTAGATTGTTAGGGTTTATTTCTTACCTATATCCCATTGGGTGAAAATTCCTCTTATTGCGATGCTTTGGAATCCAGAAATGCATATTGGAAAAAGTATCTTTCAGATGTATCTAAAGGAATATCCAGATATGTTATTTATCGAACAAGAAGCAGATAATAAAGAGCGCTTAGCTAATGCCGAACCTTTTTGTTTAGTGAAAATGGAGAGGTTGTGTTTTGGGATAGTAGAAATCGGGATGATAAGGGGAATGCCCTATTTATTTTAGTAGATTTTTTTCTACAGGAATATATTTGGCAGGAAATACCTTCAAAGAGTTTATCCTCAACCTCACTAATGAAACAAAAAGTAAAAACTATTTTTGAAATTTGCAGAACACCCTTTATTAAAAACTTTCGAACCTTTATCCTTAGAAACTTATTAATATCTAAAAATAACTAAAAACTATAATATAATGAAAAAAATTTAGTAGACCGCTTTATTAAGTACATAAAAATAGACTCTCAATCTAATCCTGAGAGCGAAACAACACCTAGCACCGAAAAAAACAATGGAATATGGCAAACTTATTGGTAGAAGAATTGAAAGCCATTGGTTTTGCAAGATGTAACAGTAGATGAAAAACGCCTATGTAATGGCTACTTTGCCATCAAATGTAGATTATCCAGTACCTACCATTGGCTTTATCTCTCACTTTGATACCTCTCCTGACTTCTCTGGTGAAAACGTAAATCCACAATTTGTAGAAAATTACGATGGAGGTGATATTGTCCTCAACAAAGAACAAAAATATCGTATTATCACCTTCTTATTTTGAGGATTTGTTGCTCTACAAAGGCAATACCATTATCACAACTGATGGAACTACCCTTTTGGGAGCTGACGATAAGGCAGGTATTGCCGAAATCGTAACCGCTATGGAATACCTCGTGCAACACCCCGAAATCAAACACGGAAAAAAATACGTGTAGGCTTTACCCCTGATGAGGAAATAGGTCGTGGAGCTCATAAATTCGATGTGAAAAAATTCGCTGCTGATTGGGCTTATACAATGGACGGCGGACAAATTGGTGAACTTGAATACGAAAGTTTTAACGCAGCAGGAGCCAAAAATTCACTTCAAAGGGAAAAATGTGCATCCAGGTACTGCCAAAAACAAAATGATAAACTCAATGCTCGTAGCTACTCAGTTTATCAATGCACTACCAGCCGATGAAAGTTCCTGCTCGCACCGAAGGTCGCGAAGGATTCTATCATATTACTGATATTTCAGGAGATGTAGAAAATACGGTAGTACAGCTTATCATTCGCGATCACGACCGCGATATTTTCAACAAACGCAAAGCTGTAGTACAGCAAATTGTAGACGATTTGAATAAACAAATCCCTAATGTGGCAGTAGCTGAAATAAAAGACCAATACTACAATATGGGTGAAAAAAATCAAACCCGTGATGCACATTGTAGAAGTAGCCGAACGCGCAATGAAAGAATTAGGAATTACACCTATTACTAAACCTATCCGCGGCGGTACCGATGGTTCTCAACTTAGCTTTATGGGCTTGCCTTTGTCCTAATATCTTTGCAGGTGGACATAACTTCCACGGCAAATACGAATTTGTTCCCGTTGAAAACCTCGAAAAAAAGCTACCGAAGTGATTATTCGCATAGCTGAATTAGTGGCAAAAATAATATAATTAGCCGATTTGTCTATTAATTGATAAATTGGCTAATTTGTTAATTAACTAATTGATAAATCAACTTATGCCTACAATATCACATAGAGCACAAATATTGCCTCAATCGCCGATTAGGAAATTGACTCCTTATGCTGAAAAAAGCGGCTAAGGAAGGAAAACTATTTACCACCTTAATATCGGTCAGCCCGATATTAAAAACCCCTGAAATAGCAGTACAAGCCGTAAAAGATTTTTACCCCTACAGTATTAGAATATACTAAAAGTGAGGGGATTAACTCTCTCAGAGAAAAAGGTAGTGGAGTACTACAAAAACACGATATTAAGGTAGAAAGTAGTGATATTATCATCACTTGTGGAGGTTCTGAAGCTCTTACCTATGTAATTGCTACTGTTGCCAATGCCGATGATGAAATTATCATTCCAGAACCTTACTATGCGAACTATATTAGCTTCTCAGAGGCTTTTGATGCAGTGTGTGTGCCTATAACTTCGTCTTTTTGATAATAACTTTGCCTTACCTCCTATAGAAGAGTTTGAGAAAAAGATAACCCCTAAAAACTAAAAGCTTTTCTCATTTGCAACCCCAGCAATCCTACAGGTTATTTGTATTCTAAAGAAGAAATCTTGCAATTGGCAGCAATAGCTAAAAAACACGATATTTTCCTCATTTTTGATGAGGTATATCGTGAGTTCGTGTATGATGGTGCTACCCATTATTCTATTATGCAAGTAGAAGGTATTGAGCAGAATGCTATAATGATAGATTCGGTATCTAAGCGTTTCAGTATGTGCGGAGCTCGTATCGGGTGGGTAGTGTCTAAGAATAAAGAGGTGATGAAATCTATCTTGAAGTTCGCATCAAGCTCGCTTGTCTCCCCCACCCTATTCTCAAATAGGTGCAGAACGTGCTTTTGATGTACCCGAAACCTATTTTGAAGAGGTGTTAAAGGAATATACTCAGCGTAGGAACGTGCTCATCGAGGAACTCCAAAAAGTACAAGGTGTTCGTGTATCAATGCCCAAAGGGGCTTTCTATTGCATTGCCGAATTGCCCGTAGAGAATGCAGAAGACTTCTGTATATGGCTTTTAGATAATTTCTCAGTGAATAACGAAACTGTAATGTTAGCCCCAGCCGAAGGTTTTTATGCTACCGAAGGGTTAGGGCGCAATCAAGTGCGTATAGCTTATGTAGCTTGAAAAAGAGAAAAATAGTAAAAAGCCATTCACATATTAGCTGATGCACTAAAAAAATATAATAACTCCTAATCCCTAATTTCTATTTCCTATTTCCTAACTTCTAAAAAAGATAAATAGTTATATTTTTTTAGTGTTAAAAAAACATAAAAATTATTGCCATATCAAAAAAATATTTTTGTACTTTTGAGGGCGAAAAATTAAAAAAACAGACAATGTCAGTAAAAGAAAAATAGCAGTATTAACATCAGGAGGAGATGCTCCTGGTATGAACGCCGCCATTCGTTCAGTGGTACGTACTTGTGCATACCACAATATTGAAGTGGTAGGTGTATATCGCGGCTATCAGGGAATGATAGAAGGCGATTTCGAACCAATGAACGCTCGTAGCGTTCGCGATATTATCAACAGAGGGGGTACTATCTTGAAATCTGCCCGCTCTAAAGACTTTAGAACTCCTGAAGGGCGCAAAGTAGCCTATGAAAAAACTAAAAAGCAGCAGGAGTAGATTCTTTAGTAGTAATAGGAGGTGACGGTTCTTTCACTGGAGCGCTCTTGTTCAACAAAAGAATTTGGCTTCCCTGTAATGGGAATTCCTGGTACTATTGATAATGATATTTATGGTACCGACTTTACTTTAGGCTATGATACTGCCCTCAATACCGTAATCGAAGCTATCGATAAGATTAGAGATACCGCAAGCTCTCACAACCGTTTGTTTTTCATGAAGTAATGGGTCGTGACGCAGGGCACATCGCTCTTAACTCTGGAGTAGGAGCAGGAGCTGAAGAAATCTTGATTCCTGAAGAGAATATAGGGCTCAAAAAGCTACTCGAATCTTTGGAAAAAAAGCCGTAGTACAGGTAAAACTTCTAGCTTAGTAGTAGTAGCCGAAGGTGATAAAATTGGTAAAAATGTATTCGAACTTAAAGAATATGTAGAACAACATCACCCCGATTACGATGTACGTGTATCTGTATTAGGTCACATGCAACGTGGAGGTGCTCCTTCTTGTTTCGACCGCGTTTTTAGCAAGCCGTATGGGCGTTAAAGCCGTAGAATCACTCCTTGAAGGTAAATCTAACTATATGGTGGGTATCCGTAACAATAAAATGGAACTCACTCCGCTTGAAAAAAAGCTATCAAAGGTAGTTCTAAAATCGATATGGAACTCCTCCGTGTAGCCGAAAATAATGGCAACTTAGTAACGTAACAAATTTGAAATTAAATAACGAATAAATTAAATTTAACAGAATTATGTCAGTAAAAATTGGAATTAACGGTTTCGGACGTATTGGACGTTTAGTATTCCGTGCTGCTTATGAAAGAGCCGACGTAGAAATCGTTGGTATTAACGACCTTTTAGATGTAGATTACATCGCTTACCTTTTTGAAATACGACTCAGTTCACGGAACTTTTAAAGGTGACGTGAAAGTAGAAAATGGTCACTTAGTAGTAGATGGTAAAAGTAGTACGTATCACTGCTGAAAAAGACCCTAACAACCTTAAATGGAATGAAGTACACGCCGATGTAGTTGCTGAATGTACTGGTATCTTCACCACTTTAGAAAAAAAGCTCAAGCTCACATCAATGCTGGTGCTAAAAAAAGTAGTAATTTCTGCTCCATCAGCTGATGCTCCTATGTTTGTAATGGGTGTAAACCACAAATCAGTAAAAACCTACTGATACTATCGTGTCTAACGCTTCTTGTACAACCAACTGCTTGGCGCCTATCGCTAAAGTATTGAACGATAACTTCGGTATCGAAGAAGCCTTAATGACTACAGTTCACGCTACAACCGCTACTCAATTAACAGTAGATGGGTCCTTCTAAAAAGATTGGAGAGGTGGACGTTCTGCTCTTTGCAACATCATTCCTTCAAGCACTGGTGCTGCTAAAGCTGTAGGTAAAGTAATCCCTGAACTCAATGGTAAACTTACCGGTATGGCTTTCCGCGTTCCTACTGCCGACGTTTCAGTGGTTGATTTGACTTTCCGTACTAAAAAATCAACTACACTTGATGAAATCAACGCTGCTATGAAAAAAAGCATCTGAAGGTGAATTGAAAGGTATCCTTGGATATACTGAAGACCTTGTAGTTTCTCAAGACTTCGTAGGGTTGCAAAAATACCTCTATTTTTCGATGCTAAAGCTGGTATCGGATTGAGTGCTAACTTCTTCAAAGTAGTTTCTTGGTACGATAACGAAACTGGTTATTCAAACAAATTAGTAGATTTAGCACAACACGTTGCTAAATTGTAATTCTTAAAAAGGTGAGTTGCCCAACTTAGGGGTAAACTCACCTTTTTTTTAATAAAAATAATAATAATTTAAAAACCGAAACGATATGATTTTAATTGTAGACAGTGGTGCTACTAAGGCGGATTGGACTGCCTTAAATAGCAAAAGGTGAAAAAAATATTTTTTTACGCAAACTTTAGGGTTGAATCCCGAAGTACTTACAGAAGAAATTCTCGTAGAGCGTATTACCACCAATTATCAATTGTTTGAAAATAGAAATTCAGTATCCGAAATTTATTTCTATGGTGCTGGTTGTGGTACTGAACGCATTCGTTACTTTGTAGAACGTAGCTAGCAACTATCTTCAAAAAAATGCTAAAAATAGAAGTAAAAGAAGATACTTATGCTGCTGTATTCGCTACTACAGCCCCTACTGATAAAAGCTATTGTATGTATCTTAGGTACAGGAGCTAACTGCTCTTATTGGAATGGTAAAGAATTATACCAAGCAGTAGATTCATTAGGGCTATATTTTGATGGACGAATCAAGTGGAAACTTCTATGGCAAACGCTTGATTATCGACTATTACTTCAAAAAATGCCATCAGATCTTGTACAAAAATTTGAAAACCAATATGAGTTGGGTTCAGATGTGATTAAAAACCACTTGTACAAAATGCCTAACCCTAATAGTTATTTGGCTACTTTTGCAAAAATTTGTGGTTGAAAACAAAAAAATCACGAATATTGCCGCGATATGGTGAGAAAAAGGTATGCAACTATTTGTAGACCACTGGATTTCTCAATATGAAGATCGCTACGAAGTGCCTATCAACTTTGTAGGTAGTATCGCTTTTTTTCCTCCAAGATATTTTTGGAAGAAGTTTTAGCTGAAAACAATCTTAAATTGGGAACTGTACTTAGAAAACCAATCGATGGTTTAGTTGCTTTCCACGTAAACAAATTCTTTTAATAGCTAATATAATAAAAAGAAAAAAAGACACTCGCTATTATAGCGGGTGTCTCTTTTAATTTTAAAAATAATCCATAAAGAAGTCCATCTATTTTATTGATAATATCACCTAAATCTTCAGGATTGTTTACAAAATCAATATTGTCTACCTCTATGATGAGTAGCTTGCCTTTGTCGTAGCCCTTTATCCATTGTTCGTATCGTTGGTTGAGGCGGTTGAGGGTAGTCTATAGAAATAGAATTTTCGTAATCTCTACCGCGTTTTTTTGAATTTGGTTTACCAAGTTAGGGTATCGAACTTCTTAGGGTAGATAAGTAAATCAGGAGGAAGAACAAGGCGTTCCATTAGAGCAAATAACGACTTGTAGTTGTCAAAATCACGAGAAGTCATCAACCCCATTTCGTGTAGGTTAGGAGCAAAAATGTGTGCATCTTCATAGATGGTGCGATCCTGAATAATATCATTGCCCTTTTCTCTAAAATCAAGAATTTGACGAAATCTACTATTGAGAAAGTAGATTTGAAGATTAAAACTCCAGCGCTCCATTTGGTGGTAGAAGTCGTCTAAATACGGGTTGTCTACCACATCTTCAAAGTGCGCTTCCCATTGGTAGTGTTTAGCTAATAGGGAGGTAAGGGTCGTTTTGCCTGCACCTATATTTCTGCGATAGCTATGTGCATTTTTAGATTAATTTTTCGGTTTCTTCGTTTATACTTTTAATCAAAGAGGTGTTTTTGATTTGTTGGATTACAAAAGAACTTTGGATATTAGAGATAATCTCCATTTTAGAGAGTTTCTGTACTACGAATTTCTGATAATCTTCCATATCGTTGAGTATAACTTTAAGGAGGAAATCGTAGCCTCCAGCCATATACGAGGCTTCAAGCACTTCATCAAGTCCGCTTATGTATTTTTCAAATTCTTCAAATAGTTCACCACTATGTCTTAAAAAGTTTTACTTGGCAGTAAGCTATCAGCCTTTTTTTCCAAGAGCTTTAGGGTCAGCAACAGCAACATATTTTTTTGAATAACACCAGTGTTTTCCATTCGTTTGATGCGCTCGTGAACAGGGGTAATAGATAGCCCTACTTTTTCAGCTAAACTCTTAACAGATTGTTTGCTGTCTTTTTGTAGTTCATCTAAAAATTTTTTTAAATCTATGCGGTCTAATTGGTACATAATATATAAAATTGATGCGGTAAAAATTAAAAAAATATTTTTTTGATATAGGAGTAATAAAAGAGGAAAAATATTTTTACTGTTTCGCTCTAAAAGGCTCAAATACAGTTAAGAAGTGTAAAAGAATAGCTAAAATGTTTTTCTGTTTTCTATTTATGAATCAGTAATATTTTCTAAACAAATAAGATTTTACAGAATGTGAGATTTAGAGATTATAGCTAATGTGAATTTCTATCAGTGTAGAAAGCAAAAATTTTTCTAATATTTGTATTTAATTTTGTGCATTTCGTTTAAAAAATTGTAGTTTTGCGGTTGCTATCTAAACAATAATATTATTTTATATGGAAGAAATAGACTACAAATTTGTACATAAAGATTTTAAAATCAATGGTTTTTCTATTGATAGAGAACGTTTGATTATTCTGGCAGTAGCCTACGTGAAAGATGGTTTGCCTTACCGTAAATCGGTGGGGAGATTTCTTTTGGATTGGCTTGACGACAGAGATTATATAGAAGCAACAACCTCAGGATCTACAGGCGTTCCCTAAACAAATTCACCTCAAAAAAAGCAAGGTATGGTGAACTCAGCTTTGGCAACAGGTGAATATCTCAAACTTTCTCCTAAGGATCGCGCTTTATTGTGTTTACCTACCGATTTTATCGCAGGAAAAATGATGCTTATTCGCGCTATTGTTTTAGGCTTGCATATTGATATTATTAGACCTTCATCTATGCCGCTATCACTTACCAGCAAGGATTATGATTTCTGTGCGATGATTCCTTTACAAGCAGCAAAATCTCTTACTGATTTACCACGTGTAAAAAAAGTGATTTTTAGGAGGTGCTTCTATAGATGGAGAGTTAGAGGCTAAATTACAGAATATTTCTACTGAAGTCTATTCTTCTTATGGAATGACCGAAACCATTTCGCATATTGCAATGCGCAAGGTAAATCACACCGAGGAACACGAAACTACTTACAAGGCAATGCCTAATGTGATATTCACCCAAGACGAGCGCCATTGCTTTAGTGATAAATGCGCCTTTAATTGCCGATCACCCTGTAGTTACAAAACGATATGGTAAACCTTATCTCTCACAATGAGTTTGAGTGGTTAGGTCGTTTTTGACAATATTATCAACTCTGGTGGATTTAAGGTCTTCCCTGAAAGTGTAGAACGCAAAATCAAAAAAATATATCAAAGGAGATTATTTTATAACCAAAGAACCTGATGATGAATTAGGACAACGCGCTGTGTTATATGTGCAAGGCGATGAAAAAGATTACCCTACTTTTAGCTCACGATATCTATATGGATAAGGATATGCTGAAGTATGAAGTACCTCGCCAAATCTATTTCGTTCCTGAATTTGTATATACTGATAATCAAAAAGTTAAGAAGGGACGAAACCGTTAAAAAAATACAAAAAAATAAGAATGAAACTAAAGAGATTTATCCCTTACGTATTGCCCTATAAACGACAGGCATTTTTTTGAATGTATTTTTCAATATACTCTATTCGCTTTTCAGTGCCTTGTCGTTTGTTGCATTGATTCCAATGTTAGATGTGCTTTTTGGCAAAGCCCAACCTATAACCGAAGCTCCCGTATATTCTGGTAATTTGTTAGACTTAGGGAGTTACGGCAAAGCCTATTTAAACTACAAAGTAGGTGCTTTGGCAGGTGAGAATACCATTTGGGCATTAGCGATTGTGATTGCTTTAGTACTTTCTCTTTTCTTACTAAAAAAATTTATTCAGTTATTTAGCTTCTTTTTTTATCACCTATCTTCGTAATGGGGTGCTTAAAGATTTGCGTAATAATCTGTATAAAAAAATAGTCAATCAGCCAATAGCTTTCTTTTTCCGATCAGCGTAAAGGTGATATAATGTCGCGTATGATAGGCGATGTGAACGAGGTGCAAAACTCTATGCTTTCAGCCTTAGAATCATTTATACGTGAGCCTCTTACCATTATATTTTTCTATTTTAGTGATGTTAGGCATCAGTGTGAAACTCACTTTGTTTACTTTTATATTTATCCCCATTGCAGCGGCAGTCATTTCTAAAATAGGTAAATCTCTTAAAAAGAATTCTATAGCAGTACAACAAGAACAAGGGCGTTTCCTCTCCCTCATAGAAGAAACCATAGGAGGATTGCGTGTCATCAAGGCTTTCAATGCCGAAAGTATATTTTTCTAAACGTTTTGCCGACTCAAGCCAAACCTTTAACCGTTTGAGCAATAAAGTGATGAACAGGCAAAATTTAGGATCCCCTATGAGTGAGTTTCTCGGTATCTTAATGATTGCCGTATTGTTGTGGTTTGGAGGTTCTTTAGTGTTGGTTGATAAAACTTTAGAAGGAACTCAGTTCATCGCTTTTTATGGGCTTGGCTTACAATATCCTCACCCCTGCTAAGGCTATCAGCAAAAGCTTCCTACGATATGCGCCGAGGAAATGCTGCTGCTGAGCGTATTTTGAAATACTCGATTACGAGAATCCTATCAAAGAACGTGAAAAATCCTGTGGTAATGAAAAGATTTTACTACTGCTATCAGTGTGAAAGATATTACATTTGCTTATGCTGAACAGCCTGTACTCACTAATTTTTTTCTTTGGAAGTAACCAAAGGAAAAACAGTAGCTTTGGTAGGTCAGTCAGGTAGTGGTAAGAGTACTATTGCCAACCTAATCACTCGTTTTTACGATGTAAAACCAAGGGGCAATTCTTATCGATGGAGTGGATGTGAAAGATATGCAAACGGCTTCATTGCGCAAGCTCATAGGGGTAGTATCGCAGGACTCTATACTCTTCAATGATACTATAAAGAACAACCTACTAATAGGCAAACCCGATGCTACCGATGAGGAGCTCATAACAGCAGCCAAAATAGCTAATGCCTATGAGTTTATAAACGACTTGCCCGAAGGCTTTGATACTAACATAGGGTGACGCAGGTAGCAAGCTCAGTGGAGGTCAAAAACAACGTTTGAGCATTGCCCGTGCCGTACTGAAAAAAATCCACCTATAATGGTGCTCGACGAAGCAACATCCGCACTCGATACCGAAAGCGAACGTTTGGTGCAAAATGCTTTAGAGAATATGATGAAACACCGTACTTCTATAGTGATAGCACACCGCCTCTCAACCATACAAAATGCCGACTTGATTGTGGTGATGCAAAAAGGACGTATTATAGAACAAGGCACTCATACCGAGCTAATACAAAAATGGAATGTACAAACGATTAGTAGAAATGCAAACCATTGAATGATCATCAGATCATAGTTAACAAAGTGAGTGGTTTAAAATTATATTTGCATTACTTTAATTATATGTTTCTTACATCTAACTCATATTATTTATTCAAAATCTAATAATCAATTTTTCCTTGCGTTTCTCTGAAAACTCAAGAAATATTGATAATTAACAAACGAAAAAAATATCCTAAAATATTTGGTCGTAATAAATATTATTACTAATTTTTGCCATTATTACTCCGTAAAGGGGTATGATTTGTCATTTAAAAATACATAAAAAAATATGAAGTTTATAGTATCAAGTTCTTACCTATTGAAAAAGTTACAAGTATTTGGTGGTGTTATTAATAGCAACAACACTATGCCTATACTAGATAATTTTTTTGTTTGAACTATCTACCAATTCTTTAACAATCTCGGCTTCCGATTTGGAAACCACTGTAAGAGGTACTTTGAAGTGGAATCAGACTCTCAAGGAAGTATAGCCGTATCAGCTAAATTATTGATAGATATTCTTAAAACCTTTTTCAGAACAACCGCTTACCTTTTTGGTAAAAGAGAATAATGTAATAGAAATTAGCTCTACTACAGGTAATTATACTTTAGCTTATTTAGATGGTGAGGAGTTTCCTCGCCCTGTAGCTTGCCAGAAGCAAGCAAGGTAACAATGTTAGGGCGATGTGTTGGCTACAGCTGTACAGAAAACTATTTTCGCAGCAGGAAATGATGATTTGCGCCCCTACAATGAGCGGTATTTTGTTCCAATTTAGCGAAAACGGACTTACTTTCGTGGGTACTGATGCTCATAAATTAGTGAAATACGAACGCTTAGACATTAAAGCTAATGATGCTGCGATTTCATCATGCCTAAAAACCATTGAACATTCTCAAAGGTATTTTAGCAGGAAGTGAAACTGAAGTAACTGTGGAATACAATGAGAGCAATGCAAAATTCTCTTTTGACGATATGGAGTTTATCTGCCGCCTTATAGATGGTAAATATCCTAACTATGATGCGGTAATCCCTAAAGAAAAATCCTAATAAACTTATCTTAAATCGTTCACAATTCTATAGTTCTATCAATCGTTTGTCATTGTTTTCTAACAAAAACTACTCACCAAGTACGCTTGAAAGTAGCAGGCTCTAGCTTGGTAATTTCAGCTGAGGATATAGATTATAGCAACAAAGGTGAGGAACGATTCACTTGCAACTATCAGGGAGACGATTTAGAAATAGGATTCAACTCTAAGTTCTTGAAAGAAATGATCAACAATTTAGATTCTGATGAAATCTTAATAGAAATGTCCTTACCAAATCGTGCTGGACTTATCACGCCTGTGGATGGTCTTGATGAGGGAGAGAAAGTGTTAATGCTGGCTATGCCTATTATGCTCAATACGAATCAATAAAATAAAAAATCTTTTCTATAATTAAAGATGAAAACGCCTTATGAAGTCTTTTTTTAAGGCGTTTCTTTTTTTAAAGGGAAATCTCAACACAACGCTTATAACTAAAAAAACAATTTATGAAATCCTTCTTAGAAAGAATAAAACCATTTGCCTATATAGCAATATTATATCTTCTCGTATCGTTTGTGATGCGCGCTATTTTTATGTTACACCCCATTACCACTACTACTTTTTCGGTTTGGAGTGTGATAAAAATGATTACTATAGGCTTGATATCCGATGTCTTTACTATATTGTTGGCAAGTAGTATCTTGGCTATCTATCTTATTTTTTTATTGCCAATGTAAAGTATAAGAAGCCCTATGGAGGAATTATTTTTAGGAATTTTTTTATCCTTATACTACTCTACATACAGTTTTACCCTAATAATATTTTTTTGCACAATATGGAGGGGTTCTTCCTGAGATAGCATTAGCTTTCTTTGGGTTTAAAAACTTTTTGTTTTGCTCTTCTGCTCTTCTTCCCTAAATATAGAATACAGTTGCGCAATATTCTGTATTTCATAACGTTAGCAATCTATGTATTTGCCATAGTGATGAATGCAGTAAGCGAGTATTTCTTTTTGGAATGAATTTGGTATCCGCTACAACTTTATAGCGGTAGATTATCTCATCTATACCAATGAGGTGATAGGGAATATAATGGAAAGCTACCCTGTAGTGCCCTTGTTTTTCCGCTGTTTTTGTAGTAGTATTGGCACTTACAACTTTCTTGTTTATAAAAAAACTAAGAGTGTTTTTAAAAAACGATCCCTACACTGTTAGAAAAAAGCAGCATTATTAATAGTCTATTTATTGCTTGCTCTTGTAGGAATGTGGAGTTTGCCACGACTTGATACCATCAGTGCCGAGAATACTTTTTGCTCAGGAAATACAAAGTAATGGCGTATATAAGTTTTATTATGCCTTTACCCATAGTGAGTTAGATTTCTTTCAGTTTTATCCTACCTTGCCAGAAAAAGAGGCTGAAAGCATTGTGCTCAAACAACTCAATGCTCCTGCGCTCGAACGCCAGATTGTAGGCGATACTACTGAGGTACACCGCAATGTGCTCCTTATTTCAATAGAAAGTCTTTCGGCAGAATACCTTACAATGTATGGTAATACCGATAACCGTACACCCTTTTTTTAGATAGTTTAGCTAATAATAGCTTGTTTTTCACTAATTTATATGCTACAGGTAACCGTACAGTGAGAGGTTTAGAAGCCTTAACCCTTTGTATACCACCTACTCCAGGTGAAAGTGTAGTGAAGCGTAAAGACAATAAAGATAAGTTTACCACAGGAAGCGTGTTCAAAAAGTAAAGACTATGATGTGAAATATCTTTATGGAGGCGATAGTTATTTTGATAATATGAAGGATTTCTTTGGCGGTAATGGTTACGATATTATAGATAACAAAAACTTTACTCCTGAAGAAGTAACATTTTCTAATATATGGGGTGTTTGCGATGAAGATATGGCAAACAAAGCTATAAAGGTGATGAATGAACAAGCTAAAGCTGGCAAACCATTCTTCAATCATTGGATGACTGTTAGCAATCACCGTCCATTTACTTATCCTGAAGGTAAAATTGATATTCCTCCTACCGAAAAAGAGTAGAGCAGGGGGGTAAAATATACAGATTATGCGCTCAAACGATTTTTTTGAGATGGCAAAACAACAAAAATGGTACAAAAAAATACTATTTTTGTGATTGTAGCCGACCATTGTGCATCAAGTGCAGGTAGTACCGAACTGCCTTTAGATGGCTATCGCATCCCTTGTTTCATAGTCGCCGATTTTATCACTCCTAAAAAAATAGATGTGATGATGTCGCAAATAGATGTGATGCCTACTGTTTTTCGGTTTGTTAAACTTCAATTATACCTCTAAGTTTATAGGGCAAGATGTACTAAAAGAAGGCTATCAACCGCGTGCCTATATCGCTACTTATCAAGATTTAGGTTACTTAACCCCCGATAAACTCACGATTATATCACCTTTGAGAAAAACTACTCAATACAGTTTGCACAAAGAAGCTGAACAGCCTTCACAAGAGTATCCTTTGTTTTATGAACAAGTAAAAAGAAAAATAATTTGAACAAAGAACAAGCCGATGCTTGTATTGGTACTTATCAAGCTACTGCCGAGTGGTTAAAAAAACAAACAGTACAATGCGGTCAAGAAATAAGCTAAAAATTATCAACGACCCTATTTATGGGTTTATTCATATTCCTAGCACTTTTAGTGTTCGATATTATTGAACACCCTTATTTTTCAGCGACTCAGGCGTATCAATCAAATGGCGCTGTCCTATTTGGTATTTCCAGGAGCTAAACACACCCGTTTTGAACACGTACTTGGCTGTGTATTCTTGATGCAGAAAAACAGTCGAAATGTTGCGCTTTAAAGGTATCCAAATTTCCGATAAAGAAGCCGAGGGGCTCTATATCGCCATATTGTTGCACGACATAGGGCACGGACCTTTTTCTCACGCTATGGAACACAGCATTGTCGAAGGTATTTCTCACGAAGAAATCTCGTTGCGCTTTATGCAAGAACTTAACAAGGTGTTCAATGGTAAGTTAGAAACGGCAATTGCTATGTTTCAAGGCACTTATCCTCGTAAGTTTATGCACCAGCTCATTTCAAGTCAGTTGGATATGGATAGAGCCGATTACCTCAAACGCGATAGCTTTTACACTGGAGTTGCCGAAGGAAATATCAATTCAGAACGCCTTATCTCAATGCTTAATGTCCGTAATGATGAATTAGTAGTGGAAGAAAAAAAGGCTTGTACTCTGTCGAGAAATTTCTAATAGCCAGACGATTGATGTATTGGCAAGTGTATTTTGCACAAAACTAGCGTAGCCGCCGAACAAATATTGATTAGGTTACTCAATCGTGCAAAGGAATTAGTACAACAAGGGCAAGAACTCACTATGTCCACTGCTTTAGCTTTCTTTGTAAAAACAAAATATCCAAAGATAATTTTTTTCACAAGAGGTGCTTGAGATGTTCGCTCGTTTAGACGATACCGATATCATTTCAGCGATGAAAGAATGGCAGTTCCACCCCGATGTAGTTCTTTCTAAACTCAGCAAAATGTTACTCAATCGTGATTTGCCAAAAAATAAAAAGTCCGCTTAAACGATTTTGAAGAACAGAAGATAAAGAGGTTACAGAAATTGTCACTTGCCAAAGGAATAGATGAAAAAAAGATATGAAATACTTTGTCTTTACTGGTGTGATGACTAATAGAGCCTACAACCCCGAAAAAGAAATTATAAAAAAATACTCACTAAAAAAACGGTAGAGTAGTAGAGCTTAGTAAAACCTCTGAAGCCATCAACTTAGAACCTCTTTCGCAAGTAACCGAACGATACTATATTTGCTATCCAAAAATAGGTTGAAAAACGAGGAGGTAAAATTGCCTAATAGAGAAAAAAATAGTAAAAATGAGTGCTATATAAAAATAATTTTTATACTTTTGTTGCGAAAAAAATAACCTTTTTGCAAGGTAAAAAAATATAAATATAGCCCTATATCGTTTTGATTATAAACTAATTAAATGAAATTTACAGCATTACAAATAGCCAATGTACTCGGTGGTGAAGTAGAAGGAAATCCCCAAATTGAAGTCTATAAACTTTCAAAAAAATTGAAGAGGGAAGTGAAGGAGTATATCTTTTTTTGGCAAATCCTAAATACAAACATTTTTATCTATACTACTCAAGCATCCATAGTGATTGTAAATAAGGACTTTGAGGCTGAAGATAAAAATATCAGCAACCTTAGTGAGAGTGGATGATGCTTATGCAGCTTTTCACCAAACTCTTAGAGTTCTACAATCAAGTGAAAATGAACAAAGTAGGTATAGAGCAACCTTCATTTATAGCTTCATCTGCTAAAAATAGGACAAAATGTATATATAGGAGCTTTTTGTATATATTGGTGAAAAATGTAGTGATAAGTGATAACGTGAAAAATCTACCCTAATACTTATATAGGTGATAACTCATCAGTAGGTGAGGGGACTACTATTTTTTTGCAGGCTGTAAAATATATTCCGAAACTGTGATTGGCAAAGATTGTATGCTCCATAGTGGAGTAGTGTTAGGTGCCGATGGTTTTGGCTTCCAAACCTAATGAAAAAGGAGAATTCAGCAGAGTGCCACAAATAGGCAATGTCGTGATTGAGGACTCTGTTGATATAGGTGCTGGTACAGCTATCGACCGCGCTACATTAGGATCTACAATTATTCGAAAAAGGAGTGAAATTAGACAACCAAATACATATTGCTCATAATGTAGAAATAGGTAAAAATACAGTGATTGCAGCACAAAACAGGTATCGCAGGATCTACCAAAGTAGGAGAAAATTGTATGATTGGTGGTCAAGTCGGAATTGTAGGCCATTTAATCATCGGAAATCGCGTCAAAATACAAGCCCAAACTGGCGTAGGTCGAAATTTGAAAGACGACGAAGCTATACAAGGATCCCCTGCTCTAGGACACGCCGAATATAACAAAGCTTACGTCATTTTTTTAGAAAAGTTGCCAAACTTGCTAAAACGCTTAGAAGAATTAGAAAAATAAAAATAAATTAAATATACTATGGTGAAGCAGAATACTTTATCCAAAGAAATTACCTTAGAAGGTATTGGATTACATACCGGTAAACAAGTGAAAATGGTACTTAAACCAGCGCCAGTAGACAATGGTTTTACCTTTGTGCGTACTGACTTGGAAGGATGCCCCGTAGTAGAAGCTGATGCTACCTATGTATCAAGTACTGAACGTGGCACTGTTTTTAGAAAAAAGGAGTGAAAAATCCAAACTTGTGAACACATCTTAGCTGCACTCGTAGGAATGGATTTGGATAATGTCATTATTGAACTCAACTCTTCAGAACCCCCTATTATGGACGGCTCTTCTAAATACTTCGTAGAAGCTATAGAAAAAGGAGGCATAACCCCTCAAGATGCTGATCGTTACGAATATGTAGTAAAACAAGTCGTTACCTATGTGAATGAAGAAACTGGTAGCGAAATCACCCTAATCCCTCCGAAGAATACCAAGTAACTACAATGGTAGATTTTGGTACTAAAAATATTGGGTACTCAAAACGCTTACCTCAATAAACTTTCTGAATTTAAAACCGAAATAGCCGATGCTCGTACCTTTAGCTTCTTGCACGAACTTGAAGCCTTGCTCGACCACGGTTTGATTAAAGGTGGAGATTTGAACAACGCTATTGTTTATGTAGATAAAGAAATCTCCGATAGTACAATGCAAAAACTCAAAAAGGTTTTCAACAAAGATAATATTTCAGTAAAACCTAATGGAGTGCTTGATAATCTTACTTTTGCATTACCCTAACGAAGCTGCTCGCCATAAACTTTTTAGATGTCATAGGCGACTTGGCATTAGTAGGAACTCGCATTCGTGGTAAAGTCATCGCTACTAAGCCGGGGCATTTCACTAATACCCAATTTGCTAAAAAAACTTTCTAAGATTATAAAAAAATGAACGCCGTAACAACGTTCCTTCTATAGATATCAATCAACCTCCCTTGCTCAACACTGTTGATATAATGAAATTGTTACCTCACCGTCCACCATTCTTGTTGGTCGACAAAAATCTTCGAACTCTCCGATAAACACGTTGTAGGTTTGAAGAACGTAACAATGGACGAACCTTTCTTCGTTGGGCATTTCCCCGAGCTCCTGTAATGCCTGGAGTGCTCCAAATTGAAGCAATGGCTCAAACGGGAGGCGTCTTGATACTCAGTACCGTACCCGACCCCGAAAAACTACCTCACTTACTTTATGAAAAATCGACAATGCGAAGTTCAAAGTACAAGTGGTACCAGGGGATACCCTTATATTTAAATTAGAATTGCTAACCCCTATTCGCCGTGGTATCTGCCACATGCAAGCCTATGCTTATGTAAATGGCAAGTTAGCTACCGAAGCTGAGCTAATGGCTCAAATTGTTAAAGTAAAAATAAAAAGTATATGATTCAACCTTTGGCTTATGTCCATCCCGACGCCAAAAATTGCTAAGAATGTAGTGATTGAACCTTTTTACTACTATCAGTAAAAATGTAGAAATAGGTGAAGGCACTTGGATAGAACTAACGTAACCATTATGGAAGGCGCACGCATCGGGAAAAATTGTAAAATTTTCCCTGGAGCTGTAATTTCAGCTATTCCACAAGACCTAAAGTATAAAGGTGAAGAAACCACTACTCACATAGGCGATAATACTACTATTAGAGAGTGTGTAACTATCAACAAAGGTACCGTAGATCGTATGAGAACGGTAGTTGGTAATAACTGCCTAATAATGGCTTACTCTCATATCGCTCACGATTGTATTGTTGGGGATAATTGTATTTTCTCTAACGGGACTACTCTTGCAGGACACGTAACTGTTGGTAATTGTGCTGTGATGGCTGGTATGACAGCTGTCTATCAGTTCTGCTCTATCGGGAGTTATGCCTTTGTAACTGGCGGTTCTCTTGTAGGCAAAGATGTTCCTCCTTATGTGAAGGCTGCTCGAAACCCTCTCTTATGTAGGGGTAAACTCTATAGGTTTACATCGTCGCGGATTTTCTACCGAGAAAATACGTGAGATACAAGATATCTACCGCATACTTTTCCAGAAAAAACTCAGTACGTCTCACGCTTTGGAATATATAGAAGCCGAAATGGAAGCTACTGTGGAACGCGATGAAATTTTTGCAATTTGTCCGTCGTTCACAACATGGTATTATGAAAGGCTATCACGGTGAATTGATAAAAAGATTAAGAACTTAAAACTAAAAACAAATAACTTAAAATACAATAAATGGCAACAACCGCAGACATTAAAAAAAGGATTGTGCATTCGCTTCAACTCATGATATCTACAAAATTATTGAATTTCTACACGTAAAACCAGGTAAAGGCCCTGCTTTTGTGCGTACCAAATTGAAAAAGTGTTACCACAGGTAAAAATCCTCGACAATACTTTCTCTGCTGGTCACAAAATTGAAGATGTACGCGTAGAAACTCGCTCTTTCCAATATCTATATGCTGAAGGTGATGAGTTCGTTTTTTTATGAATAACGACGACTTCAACCAAGTACACATCCGTAAAGATATGCTCGATTATCCTGATTTGCTTAAAGAAGGCGAAACAGTGATGGTTATCTTCAATGCCGAAGACGAGACTCCTCTTTCTGTAGAAATGCCTGCCAATGTTATTCTTACTGTTACACATCGTAGAACCTGGTGTTAAAGGTAATACAGCTACCAATGCTACCAAACCTGCTACTGTAGAAACAGGAGCTACTGTGAATGTACCTCTTTTCATCAACGAAGGTGACCGCATTAAAGTAGAAACTGAAAAAGGTACTTACGTCGAAAGAATGAAAGACTAATTATGCGTTTTCCACAACCTTATACTCTTGAACAAATAGCGACTATTATCAATGCGAAAATACGTCGGAGCGAGTGATTTTCCAGTACTTGGGATGAATGAAATTCACGTCGTACAAGCTGGTGATATAGTATTTGTAGATCATCCTAAGTATTACGAAAAAGCTTTGCACTCTAAGGCTACCATTGTACTGATTAATAAAGAAGTAGAATGTCCTGAAGGGAAAGCTCTTTTAATCTCAGATGACCCTTTTCGTGATTTCAATAAACTCACCGACTTTTTTAAACCTTTCCAAAAAGCAACAAATCTCATCGCTCCTTCAGCTCGCATTGGCGAAAATACAATAATACAACCAGGTGCTTTTGTAGGTAATAATGTGGTAATAGGTAATAATTGTTGCATCCATTCTAATGTCACTATATATGATGACTGTATCATAGGTGATAATGTAACTATTCACGCAGGTACAGTACTTGGAGCTGATGCTTTCTACTATAAAAAACGCCCTAATGGATTTGATAAACTCAAATCAGCAGGACGTGTAGTAATAGAAGAAAATGTCGATCTAGGCGCCCTTTGCACTATCGATAGAGGCGTAACTGCCGATACAACAATCAAAAAGGAACAAAAATCGACAACCAAGTACATATAGGGTCACGATACAATAGTGGGAGAAAAATGCCTTATCGCCTCACAAACAGGTATAGCTGGTTGTGTGGTAATAGAAAACGAAGTAACTATTTGGGGACAAGTAGGTATAATTAGTGGTATTACAATAGGTGAAAAATCAGTGATTTTAGCCCAAAGCGGTATTTCTAAGTCCCTAGAAGGAGGACAATCCTACTTGGATCTCCCGCAGGAGAAGCTCATGAAAAAAATACAAAGAAATAAGCGCAATTAAACAACTTATAAACTATAAGTAGTTTATAATAAATATTTAATAAAAAGAACTATCCTAAATAGAATAGTTCTTTTTTTATTATTACTTATAAATACAGTGCTTTGTTAAAAATATGTTAATTGGTAGAATACTTTTTGGAAACCTCATGAAGAATATCTAATTTTGCGCCCAATTTGAAATATGAGAATGTGAATTTACTTCAATAAATGTTTTTAAATTATAATTTTTGATTTTATAATCAGAAAAATAATCAAAAATAAAAAGGTAATGGAATATTTTTATACACTACCTTTGCGCCCCTTTTTAATAATGCCTATATAGATAAAAAAAGTATTATATGATTAAGAATATGCAAAATGTATTTTTTTAAATTTTTTTGCTCTGTACTTTACTCTTTAGTTCTTTAAGTAAAGTTACAGCTCAAACAACTATGCTTTCACACGTGATAGCTGAAGACCCTGTGAGCTTTGCAAATAGAAACTTTGAGGCAGGTACTCTTACCGTAACAATCTCCTCTTTACCTGCTTCGTCTGCAAATGTGAAAAATCACTCTCCCTACAGGTATAGAGTATATAGATAATTCTCTTCAGAAATCAAGTGGAGCTGCTACTATATCTCACGTAGCTTCTTCTCGAGCCAATGCTCCTGTATTCAATGTTTTCAGGGGCTGCCCCTATTACTTTTACTATTAAAAGAAAAGTAACTAAAAGTGCATTGAATAGCCTACAAACCACAGGCACTATTTTTTTAAAGATAAAGTGCTAGTAACTTCAGCTTCACTTACTGATCAAAAAGAATCTAATACTTATGCTTTGCCAATACCTAATATAGTTGTACAGCTTTCTGAACCTACTCATAATAACGCTTCAGGAACAAGTATAAAAACTTTCAATCTTAGAAATACGGGGAATGGTACAGTAAAAGATATTTACTTTTTCAGTGAAAATATCCAATAGGAGTTACTGGTAGTGAATTTACTTATAACGGTACAACCCTTACTCCTATAGGTACAGTTACAGGAATAGGTAATAACGTAGGAACTTCATTGTATAAAGTGAGTAATACAAATGGATTTAAACTAAACGACGAAATTACTATCACCGAAAAATATACCGTTATAGGTTGTCAAGTCAACCGTCAAATAGAGTATGAAGCCTATTGGGGCGAGAGTGCTACACAACTCTATCAAGTACGCGATGCCGCTAGAACTATCAATATACAAACAGGAACTCCTAATATTGTATTAGATACTGATAGTAATAATACTTACTTTGAATGGCAAGATGGTATCTGTGGTAATACTTTTAGGAACATTCACTGTTCAATACATAAATAAAGGAGGAGGTAATGCAACTGCTTATGACTTGCAGATGAATATCATTCCTTATGTAACTTGGAAAGGATTTAAACCTCATAAACCAGCTAATTTTTCGTATTGTAGCTGCTGATGGTACTGAAATCCCTATCAATTCAATGACTCCTAATGGTAATGAACTAGAAACAAGAAAAAAATACCTTTTAAAAGATTTAACTGAATTGGCTAATACTACTTTAGGGTACTAAAAGATATAGGACTTAAAGATATAGATGGTGATGGATTCAGTGATGACTTCCCTATCAATGCTAAATTTAAAAATACGCTTTGATATGGTGAGAAATCAACCTATTACTTGTTTACAACAAGACAACAAAGCTTTTAGCGTATCTCCTCATAGTAGCTTTTATATATAAGGATGCTTGTGGAACTGAAAAAGAATCTGAAGTTCATGGAATTACAAATTATACTTTCACTCGTTTGATCTTATCTGTTGTTGATGCTGCTAAATTCCTGTAGAATTACCTCAGAATACCCCAAAAAATTTGGATATCTTATCTTTTGGTAACCATACTTATATAGCTATGGAAAAGATTAAAAAGGTCAAGCAGGTACAGATAATGATAAACGTTTTTAAATATGAAATAAAAACTTCCTGCAGGAGTAGCTATGCAAAAATGTGAAGTTTTATAAAGGAAATGATTATGGGGCCGCTACTACTGTCCCTGAAAAACCTACCTAATGTAACTCCAGGGGGTATATTCTCTTATACTACTCCAAGTGCAGATAAAAGGCTATGTTACTTTTTGAATTAGTGCTCTCAACACCTTGTGTATCAGGAGATATAGAAATAGAATATACTATTGCTCATTTAGATAAAAAAATGGAAATGGATCTTACTGCGAATTACCTTTGTTATGCAACAAATACAAAGTTAAAGCCATTTGTCCAGATCTCATGTGCTACCAATGGACCTAGAATGCTTAGTACAAAAAAACAGAACGTGCTGATAATTCGTATGGTTGGACAGACTATACAATGAACACTCGCGTGACCCGTTCTCAGGTTTCAGAAACAGAACGCCAACGAGCTCTATACCTCGATGATATAGAAGTATCTGCTGAAGGACAACAAGGAAATGCCTCTGCTAATAACCTTTTCTATTACGCAAGAGTAATTAAAGAAGCAAATTTGCTGCCTAAAAAATAGTACTAAAAGTAGGTACTAATCCTGAAATAACACTACAAGCCAGTACTCCAGGGTACTTACCCAAGGTTCTGATCCTAGTGGAAACTTTTTCCGTTGGAATCTATCTTCAGCATTACCTTCTGGAAGTATAAATCCTAATGAAAAGTTTACAGTAATAGCTACTTATCAGGTGAATAATAGCAATAGCAATAATAATAGAAATCGTGTATGATATTCAATCTGCAGATGAATCTTTCTTCTATACGCTTGCTAATGCTAATGATACTAATATTAATACTGAGGGATATCATACAAACGAAATCCATTGTGGAGCTAAAACAAACTCCTATCTTCTATATAGCAGAAACCTATACCCTTATAGGTACTAATCCCTATAATGTAAAAAGCATAGCGACATCGCTAATATAGGGCATAACCAAGCTTATCTTGCAAGACGTTTTTAATACTTCAGGTAACTATTTTTATGGACGAATTCCGCCCTGCTCGACTTATAAAAACAGTCAAATTTAAAAATTCCATCATCTTATAATATAGTAAAAGATGTAGAATATGAATACCGAAGAAAATATACTTCTTGGGCTTCGATGCCGATCAAGTAAAAAATACCTTTGGCAAACTTTACTATTACTGATGATGGAACTTATAAAACCTATACCTATGTAAACCCTCCTAAAGGATCTCCAGGGTACCTGTACCCAGGTGAACTCTCCGTAGAAAATGCTTATGAAGCAACCTTGAGAACATTTGTACAAGCTACTTGTGACTCAAAAAATATTCGTCACCAAAACACAAGCAGGAGTAGAAAAACCAATTAGTATTTACTGATATAGAATTTGAAGATTTTTATTACCATTATGCAGCAAATACAGGAAATAAAATAGCAGCTGAATCTCATAACGAACCTATAAGATACTCTGAAAAACCTGCTATTAACCTTCTTACAGAAACTCCTCAAAACATTACTGCAAACAAAAATACAAACTGTAGATTTCAATATTACTAACACTAGCGTATCAGATGCTCCATATGGATGGATTTCAATCCCTGATGTAACAGGTGTAAAATGTTTTTGAGCCTTGTAGAACTTGATAACTCTGGCAATGCCGTAAGAACTTTTACCGCTCAAAATATTTCAGGAGAAAAAAATGTTTTTCTTAAGTGATGCTGGTAATAGTGGTACAATTGTCAAAAAAATACAATTAAAAAAATATCGTTTGGAATACCAAATAACCAATTGTACTAATAACAATTTATCTTTTGATGTATATGCTGGTTGGAATTGTAATGGTAACCCTACACAAGGATATACCAAAACTTGCCACGACCAAAAAAATTACATACAATGTGAAGATTGCTAAAACATTAAAAACAAATCAAACCTAGCATTAATAACCCAGGTGAAAATAATCCTGATAAAATAGGCAACCTACAAATGTGCCAAAAAAACAAAATATGAATATACTATCAATAGTGGTGATGAAGGCGATCTCTTCGATACTAAATTAGTAGTAATTCAAGAACCTGGCCTTACTATATCAGACGTGGAAGTGGAATACCCTCTAGGTAGTGGCGTTAAATATTCCCAAACTTCTACACCTGCTATCAGTGTAGCTCAAGTAGGTAATAAAAGTTACTTATGATATTACTGCTATCTTACCCAATGGTACCCTCCCAGGATCTATTTCTCAACCTTCAGATGTAACTAAACGCAACTTGAAATTGAGCTTTTAATGTACAACCCGATTGCGAATTTACAGCAGGATCTTCTTTCGATATAGATGTAGAAGGTAATAACTTATGTGGTGACCCCTCAGAAGGTGATAAAAACTAAAGTAATTATTGCTGGTATTGCTGGAGTGAGTATTAATAAGTATAAAGTTAATAACTCTATTGTTAGTCAAGGTGGTAATGCCAATGCTTGCGCTTCATCCTATGCCGTTTTTAAAGGTAAACACGAAATAATCGATATTTCCCCTAGCGGAAACTTTTCGAAACAGGAACTAATGGGTTGATAATCATTCGAATTCCTAAAGGATTTGAATATGTCGTAGGTTCCTTTACGCCACTTCATAAAAGTGCTAACTATTTTGCAAATCCCTCACTGGTCGTACCTGCTACAAAACCAATAGGAAATGAAGAAACTGAACTCAGTATCAAAATACCTTCTGGTATGAAAGGTAATGATTACATCGAATATACTATTCAAGTAAAACAAAAAGCTAATACTCCTCTAACAAATTGTAGCGATATAAGAAAATTACAATATTATACTACTGACAAAGTAGATGGTATTGCTTGCCCCTCTGGCCCTTCAAACCCTTGCCCTTCTATTACTGTAGAAACTACAGCACGTAGAGGTGAAGTACTAATACCTTTAGAAAGAGCTGATTTGAATATTAAAAATGTACTACTCTACTTCCGTTGCCGAAAAATAATAAAGAAAAAGTTACAATTCAATACTCCATCGAAAACGCCTCAACTGCTACGATGACTTATTCTGGCAACCTAAAAAGTAAGTTTGTATAATGACACTAATAACAACGGAATTATAGAGGAAACAACTGATAATAAAATACAAGATTTTTCTATCAATGGTTTGACCTTAGCTCCAGGAGCTACCTCTACACAAACAGAAACCTTGTTACTCAATCAAAACCAGCTATGCCGTTTGTATTTGTCTATCCGAAATACATTCAACCCTTGTTTATGTGATAATAGAGTTGTAAAAGCAAACGCTCCTAATACTATCTCTGGTTTAGTAACTACTGTAACAGCTTGTGAAATAGGTAAAAACAGAAATAACTACAGTTCACAAGCTCCAGAATACGAAAAGTTATACTTGGGAAGCTATAACCTCAGGTGCTCTGGCTTACTTATCAGCAACTAATATCAAAAATCCTGTGTTTGAATATACAGGAACTGATATTACTGCTCTCCAAACTATTACTTATTTATTGAAAGTAAAGAGAACCAATGCTTGTGAAGCTACCCAAACTGTAACAGTGATTGTTACACCTGCTCCTAATGCACCAGTAGTTACTCCACAACAATTCTGTGCCCCTGCTACAGTGTTAGACTTGAAATTGAGAATCAATCCATTAGCTGCTAACTCAGTGAGAGTTTACAACAGAGGAACTCTACTATCAGATACAGCCTCCTTGCAATCAGGAATTTATAAAGTGAGTTTATTACAATCTTCAGGTTGTGAAAACCGAAAAAGCTGATGTAACTATAAGTGTTACCGTATGTAATGTAGTAGCTAAAGATGATCTTTATAAAAGTGTTTGATCCTGTTACTACAGCAACCATTACAGGTAATATACTAAACAATGATAAAGTAGGAGGAGTAACTGCTACTACTGCTAACGTAGATATTAGTAATATCTCATCAGCAGGAAGTGGTGTAGTGCCTATAGTAAAAACCTAATGGTGATGTAGAAGTACCTGCCAATACCCCTATAGGTCAGTATCAAATTACATATAGAATGTGCGCTAAAGGTAGTTTAGTAGATTGTGCTACTGCTACAGTTACTGTGATTGTAGCTCCTAAACTCCAAGCTAAAAAAATGACAATTTAGGTACTTTGGGAGGTCTTGTTGGAGGTACCACTACTAAATCAGTATTCGATAATGATTTGAGAGGTACAACACCTATCAATCCTTCTGATGTGAACCTTACTTGGGGGACTCCTCCGTCAGGTATTACAACCAATAACGATGGTACACTTACTGTAGCACCTAACACACCTGCGGGTACTTATACCGTTAGCTATACAATTTGCGAAAAAAGCAAATCCTACAAATTGTAGTACAGCTACAGCTACTGTAAAAGTAATTACACTTGATGCTGTGAATGATGGCACCAAAGTATTGCCTAAAACAGGTGGTAATATTACCGTATTAAATAATGATATTTATGGTGCACCTACTGGAGTAACTTCAGTAACTACAGCCAATGTAAGTCTTACCATTACTTATAACGGTGGTATCTCAGGATTGACAGTAAATAGTGATGGAACACTTAATGTTCCTGCTTCTACTCCTGCAGGTACTTATAATAATGTAGAATACCGAATTTGTACACTCACTACCCCTGTAGTTTGTGATACAGCAACCCTTACTATAGTAAAACAACCTGAAATCATTGCTAATGATGATGTTTTTCTCAGGAGTAGTAAGTACAACTAATATTACGGTAGGTAATGTGTTGAACAACCCTCCATCAGGTTCTGATACCCTCAATGGTAACCAAGCAACAACTGCTAATGTAGCAATTGCAGTAGTAACTCCTGCAGTAGGAACTGTAGTTCCTTATCTTACCCCTGCAACGGGTAATGTAGTGATACCTACAGGAACTCCAACGGGTACTTACACAATTACTTATAGCATTTGTGAAAAAGACCAAACAGGAACTCCTACAACCAACTGCGATACAGCTACCGTTACAGTAAATGTAACATCACCAATTGTAACGCCAACGCCTACCGTTCACGCAACTCCTGATACCTTTACATATTCAGGAACAGCAACACAAACAGTAGGGAAATGTATTGACAAACGATACCGTTAGCGGAACGACTTCGGCTACAACTTCTAATGTAACGATTAGCCAAGTAAGTACGCCAACAGGTGCTGTAGTACCACGTATTGATACAACTAATGGTGATGTAATTGTACCAAACAATACCCCAGCAGGTATTTATACAATCACTTATCAAATCTGTACTGTAGCAATGCCAACGGCTTGTGCAACAACTACCGTACAAGTAACCGTACCGGCAGCAACGCCAACGCCTACTATAGCTCCTATAGCAGTAGACGATCGCGCAACTACTCCACTCAATACGCCAATAGTAGTGAATAGTGCTTGCTAACGATACTTTAAATGGTGCCACAACACCTAATGTAGTAGCAAAACCCAGCCAATGGTACTGTGATAGTGAACCTCGATGGTTCTATCGAATATCGCCCTAATACTGGCTTTACAGGTACAGATACTTTTGTATATGAATTGTGTAATCCACAAGGCAATTGCGATAGCGCTACCGTTACAATAGAAGTAGTTAATACTATTATACCATACAATGGTATGTCGGTAGATGGTGATGGTAAGAACGATCATTTCCACATCGGAGGTATAGAAAGCTATCCTGACAATGTAGTGCGTATCTACAACCGTTGGGGGCGTGAAAGTCTTCGAGACTGAAGGCTATGACAACGTTACCCGCGTGTTCAGAGGTATTTCTAACGGACGTGTAACTGTAAAATGCTCCTGAAAAAAATTACCTCAAGGAACTTACTATTATATAATTGAATATTACGACCACCACAACAACAAAGAATCTAAAGTAGGTTGGTTGTATATCAAGAAATAAGAAGTATAGATAAATGAAAAGAGCTGTCTCCCATGGGGAGACAGCTCTTTCTTTTTAGACCATAAAAAGAGCAAATCATAAGCCGGATTCTGTACTTATCATTGTTGATAAGTGCTTATCATTTATCTCGGTTAATGATTGCTCATTAGCTCTAACCGCCTACCCTCCAACATCGGGCGAGCAGCCCTCAAGCGCTGGTTTACGCGGCGTTGCACCTCATAGAGTTTACCTGATTTCACCATGGCATTACCCATACATTCTTTCTGTTGCACTTGTCCTCGCCTCGCGGCGGACGGGTGTTACCCGCTATGATGCTCTGTGGTGTCCAGACTTTCCTCTACTTTCGTAGCGATAAGCTGATTTGCTCTTTTCTTATGCAAAAATAATTAAAATATCTTTACTGACAAATTTTAAATCTCGAAACTGATAAAAAAACTCCATTGTGGTCGGACATATATTTCCCCTCTTCATTGAAATGATCCCAAGCGCCAACTTGATATCCTTTCATTTTTAACATAAAAAGAATTGGAAATACAAATATGGTCAATGTTGTTCCTTATCTTGTTTTTTTAATAGGATCAGGGTGTAGAAAAGGGGAGAGGTCTCCTTCTGTTACACAAGTTAAGTTTAGTTTCTTGAGATAATCAGAAAAGGAGTTGCCTTTACTTTTTCAGTACCATATCCTTGATGGTTATATCGGCTTTGGTTAAAATCTCCCATTACCCATAAAGGATTTTGTGTTTTTAGTAATACGTTCCCAATCCTTAGCCTGCTGGTGCAAGTCTTTTTTTCGTGATATTCCCATTGTTTATACCCCTAAATTTCCATATCTAATTCCTGATACTCCCGCCTGATGGTAAGGAATAATTGTCCCAAAAACAGTAATATCTCCAAAAGGGGCTTTTATTACAGCTACAAGCTGTTCGGTAGTTGTCAAAAGTTTGTATTTGCTCAGTGATTTGCCATTTAGAGAAGATAGAAAACCCAATGTTCTTCAGGAGTTCTTTCATAAGATAAGGAATGTACAGAAAACGGATATAATTCCGTTAATGATATACTGGTAGCATTTTCAGTGAGTACTAAAATATCAGCATTGAGTTCTTCAATTTTTGCTATGGCAAGAGCTGTTTTTGAGTTCCTTTTTAGGACGTTCAACATTCCAAGTAGCAATTTTGTACATAGTTTTTAATGATAAAAAGCTTTTGCCAAAGACCGTAGCACGGTAGGCTTTAAGGACTTTGATAAAGTAGTTTATATTACGTATAATTCTTAACTTAACCCTATATACTTTTGATTAGGTTTTTCATAAGGTGTTAATACACCTTTGCTTCAAGCATATTGAAATTTAGTAATAGGTTGTTTTCCTTTTCTTCATCAAAAAGTAAATCGTAGAGATAATGATGAACAAAGATATACCATTTTTATTAGGATTTACTACTGCAAAACCAGCGACATCGTTGCCTTTGTCAAGATAGAAATACTCCCATTGATAGAGATTCATTACTGCATTAGCAAATAATTCTCCTAAACCATAAGCTAAATCTACCTTATCGTATGCTAAGGTATCGGCAGTAACTTTTGCTCTTTATAAGCATCAATAAAATGCCTCAAAGAAGTAGCTACTTCTTTAGGATTGCTTTCATCACAAAGCAAAAATTGTTCTCTTTTAGCAAGTCAATAGCTTTTTTTCTTTCAAAGCTAAAAAGCTCTTCCTTTTCTTCACTATCAGCTAATCTTTCAGTAATTTCAGCCATAAATATCAATTTTCTAATTTGCTAATCTGCTAATTAGTAATCGCCCAACGTTTCAGGGTTCTGTGCTAAACCTTTAGCCAATTGTTCGTCGTTAGGAGCCTTCCCGTGCCAAGCGTGAGTGCCCATCATAAAAATCTACGCCATTACCCATTTTCGCTGTGGAGCAAGATACACACGGGTTTACCTTTGCCGGTTAAGGCTTTGGCATCTGCCAATCCTTTTTAAGATAGAAGCAATATCGTTGCCTTTTTTTCAATATCGATTACCTGCCATCCAAAAGGCTTCCCATTTAGCGCGAAGGTTACCTAAAGGCATTACAACATCAGTAGGACCGTCAATCTGTTTGTGGTTGTAATCAACTGTAGCGATGAGGTTGTCTACCCTTTTACCGCCTGCGTACATTGCTGCTTCCCATATTTGTCCTTCTTGTAGTTCGCCATCGCCGTGAAGGGTGTATACAAGGTGCTTGTCGCCGTTGAGTTTTTTTAGCAAGAGCTGCCCCAATGGCTACCGAAAGTCCTTGTCCTAAGGAGCCTGAAGCTACGCGTACGCCTTCCAAAACCTTCGTGAGGGGTAGGGTGTCCTTGCAAACGTGAGTTGAGCAAGCGGAAAGTATTCAGTTCGCTTATAGGGAAGAAGCCACGGCGGGCTAATACGCTGTAAAATACGGGGAGATATATGTCCGTTAGAGAGGAAAAATAAATCCTCGTCTTTGCCATCCATTGTAAAAGGAAGTTTTTATGTCCATTACTTCGTTGTAGAGGCAAACGAGAAATTCAGCGCAACCCAAAGAGCCTCCTGGGTGTCCTGAATTTACTTTTGTGAACCATTCTGAGGATATCTCTACGCACCTGCGTAGTAAGGTCGGTAAGTTGTTGGATATTCATTGTATTTCTTCGTTTTATATTTTTGATGTGGCAAAGGTAGAAAATAATTGATAATTAACAATGAATAACGAACAAAAAATATACTGAGATTTATAAATTTGCTAATTTGCTAATTTCTTTCTACCTTTGCCCCAATGAAACTAAAAATAGAAATGATGGCAGAAGCTTCTTTCACAGGATTTATACGAACAATCCTGATTATTATATTGATATTCTTGGGGATAAGAATCCTCTTGCGCGCTTTTTGCTCCTTCTATAATGCGCTTTTTCCTCACCCGAATGAGCCAGAGAATGCAAAAAGGAATTTGAACGCGCTCAAAATCAATACCAACAAAATGCTTACCAGCAAAAATCGCTCTCAGCGACAAGCTGGAGAACAAACAATTATCAATAATAATCCTCATTCTAAAAACCCTCAAGCTACCAAGCAAGTAGGCGAATATATCGATTACGAAGAAATTTAATTCACAATGGCAAAAGAAAAATTACCCCCACATTGTTATAATTGCGCTATTCGCAGTCATTGCGCTCGCTTTTTCTACCCCGTATTGCAGGGAAAGGCATATTCCAAAGCGATATCGCTCAGTACATGGGTATGGCGAAAGAACGCAACGACTACCGCCAAACAGAAAACAAAGAAACCTATTGGACGAATAGTGCCTTTGGTGGTATGCCTACCTATCAATTGGGGGCGCAGTACCCTAACGACCTTGTAAAACAATTGGATAGAACACTACGCTTCTTGCCACGTCCCTGCCGATTACCTCTTTTTTGTACTTCGTAGGGTTTTATATTTTGCTCTTGGTGCTCAAAGTAGATTACAAAAATGCTTTCTTGGGGGCTATTGCTTTTTGGGCTTTTCTACTTACCTGATTATCATCTTAGGAGCAGGACATAACTCCAAAGCACACGCTATTGCTTATTTTGCACCCGTATTGGCAGGTATCTTGATGGTTTTTCAGCGGAAATACCTTTGGGGAGGCTTGCTCACAGCAGTGGCTTTGGCTTTAGAACTCTCTGCCAACCACTTCCAGATGACGTACTACCTACTTCTTTTAGTACTGCTCTTAGGCGCTGGATGGCTCTATAAAAGCCGTTAAAGAAAAAAACAACTCAATGATTTTGCAAAAGCAACTGCTGTACTTGTGGGGCTGTGCTGGTGAGCGTGCTCGCCAATGCTACCCCTGCTACTCACTACCAGCGAATATGCCGATTGGAGTACGCGAGTAAATCTACACTCACTTTTACTCCAGAAGGAACTCCTAAAAAACAAAGTAGCGGACTCTCTCACGATTATATCACCGAATATAGTTATGGTATCACCGAATCGCTGAATCTCATTGTACCTCGCTTATTAGGAGGCTCTAACGGTGAAGATTTAGGTAAAGATTCTCATACTCACGAAGTTTTGTTACAATTAGGAGCACCACCTGAACAAGCCTTACCGCAAGCTCAACATTTGCCTACCTATTGGGGTGACCAACCTTTAGTAGCCGCTCCTGCCTATATAGGCGCAGTAGTGTTCTTCCTTTTTGTGTTAGCTCTTTTTGTGGTGAAAAACCGAATCAAATGGTGGCTTTAGCAGGTTCACTGATGGCGCTCGTGCTCTCGTGGGGTAAAAAAATTTCGGTATCCTTACCGATTTTATGATTGACTATTTTCCACTCTACAACAAGTTCAGAGCCGTATCGTCTATACAAGTGCTCTTGGAACTCTGCGTGCCAGTATTGGCAATCGTCGGACTGCAGCAATTTCTTAAAACAGACGAAGAACAACGCAAAAAAATACTTGCTCCATACCCTTTATATCTGCTTAGGATTAATGGGGGTACTTTTTGTTAGCCAAAGGATTCTTAGATTTTCAAGGTGCTAACGATAGTTACTATGCAAACCAACAAATACTTCAAGCTATAGTGGAAGACCGCAAGAGCATCTATACCGCCGATGTGTTGAGAAGTACCGTGCTTTTTCTCCTCACCGCTTTAGCTTTGTTTCTCTATCAATACAAAAATCCCACTTAGGGAATGCAAATTGCACTTTTAGTCTTGCTTTTCTTTGATTTGGGAGGGGTAGCCAAACGCTATGTGAATAAAGATAGTTTTGTAGATAAATACCAAATAGAAAATCCTTTTGAGGAAACCGCTGCCGATAGAAAAAATTCTAGAAGATAAGAGTTATTTCCGTGTCTACGAACCTCAAGTGGGTATCAATGGGGCACGCACTCGTATTTCCACCATTCTATTGGAGGCTATCACGCTGCCAAACCCAAACGCTTGCAGGAACTTTTTGATTACCAAATCGCTAAAGGCAATATGGAAATCCTCAATATGCTGAACGTGAAGTATATAATTTTGCGTAACCAAGAAGGAAAAAACACAACCCGTGTATAACGGTGATGCTTTAGGCAGTGCGTGGTTTGTAAAACAACTCAGTTTAAAAAATAATGATGATGAGGTAATGCTGGCTTTAGAGAAATTTTAAACCTGAGCAAGAAGCTTTGGCAACAGCCAATGATTTGAAAAACAACCCTCCCGCACAATACACCGTCGATACAACTGCAAAAAAATTACACTAAAGAATGTACGTCCTGATGAACTGATATACGAAAGTAACAATCCTCACAATGGTTTGGCAGTTTTCTCCGAAATGTACTACCCTCACGGCTGGAAAGCTACTATCGATGGCAAAGAAGCACCTATTTATCGTGTAGATTACACTTTGAGAGCACTTTCAGTACCTGCAGGTAAACACGAAATACGCTTTGTATTTGAACCTCAAATAGTAAAAAAACAGGTAGCAACCCTCAGTTTAGTAGGGTGCTATATTATTAATGTTATGGCTTGTAGGGGGCATCGTGTGGCAAACGAAGAAGAATAAAAACAGAAGATTAGCAGAGTTAGGATTTAAAAATTCTCATCAATTCCTTTGATTTCCACGATTTGTTTGGTTTGTATACCTACATTGTGGCGAATCGCCAATTGCATCAATTGGTCAGAGTCTATTAAGATGATTTTGTGCAAAGGGTTTTGTTTGGCTTCAGCTTTAGCTTCAGGCGAAAAAGGTAGAAGTAGTGATAAATACGGCTTTGTTAGTGCCTTTTTAGGTTTAATGCTCCTATGAAGTTGCGTACATCTTTAGAAGTTACCTCCATTTCCCATTTTTTTAGCTTGTACATAAATTTTCTCTATGCACAATTCATCTTGGTATAATATCCCTTCTAAACCTTCTTTTTCTTGCTTCCCAATCACCTCAAAGTTGCTAGAGTCAATCCCCTTTATAGCCTATTTTTTTCGCAATAGTTCTATAATGAAATATTCAAAAATGAAATAGGTTTGTTTTTGATAGATTGCAAAAGCTCAAATTTTAGCGATTGATAAAGCATTACTATTGCCTTTCCTATAATTACTTCAGGAGTTTCTTTTTCCATTTCAGTCTCTATAGGCTTTGAACTATCGGTATCTTCTTCAAACATTGTTTTCCAAGCCTTAAACTGCTCAAACTTGCGCAAAAAAGCAGTGTCCATCACGGTATCTTTTTCTTGATAGAGCACATTTTTTCCTTCTTCAGTAATTTGGTAATAACCTTTGAGCAAACTCACTATGAGTCCCGCTTGTAATAGGTTGTTCAGAGCCCAATCTATGCGATTGCGAAATAGCGATTGTTTGCCATTAGGAACTCTTACCTTCATATCATCTATAGAAAGCATAAAAGTGCACCCGTAGTATCTCTACAATTTGTTCAGTAGAGTACACGCGATCATCCTAAGTACTTCTAATAAAGGATACATTATTTTCTGAAAGTCAGGAATATTCATAGTGTTTGAAAAATAATACGACAAAAGTACAGAGAAAATAACAAATAAACAAATTTTTATGCAAGATTTAATTTTTGTCCTCATATTTAGTTATATAATTCTTTTCTTATAAATAATTTATTAACTATTGCAGTTATTGAAAAAAATATTTTTATTTTTATATTGCTAAAGATTGCGAAAAAAATTATCTTTCTAAATAGTTGTGTTTTTTTATGCTGATTTTTCAGCTGTATATTCTAAAACAGAAGATAAAGTGTTTAAATCGTAACAAAAATAAGTTAAAAATCCTTGCTAATTGTTAAAAATATTCTTAACTTTGCCTCGTAATAATAATTTTAATAATATTATATATGAAGGTAAAAAAATATTAATGTTATTTATCTTTGTGTGTTGTGGCAGTTTGCTATGGGCACAGGAGAAAAACTGTAACGGGTGTCGTTACTGATGAAAAGTAAAACTCCTTTACCAGGGGTGAACGTAGTTATTAAAGGTACTACGCGTGGTGTTTCAACAGATTTTGACGGGAAGTATACGCTTCGCGCTAAAGCTAACGAAACAATTGAATTTAGTTCTATAGGTTATGTTACCCAAACTAAAAAAAGTAGTAGGCAACGGTAACAACCTTGTTATCAATGTACTGTTAAAAAGATGAAACGCAACAGCTCACCGAAGTTGTAGTAACGGCTTTGGGTATCAAGCGCGAACAAAAAGCCTTGAGCTACAACGTGCAACAAGTGAAAGCTGAAGAGCTTACCAAAGTGAAGGACGCAAACTTCGTGAACAACCTCAATGGTAAAGTTGCTGGGGTGAACATTCAACGCAGTGCCTCTGGGGTCGGAGGGGCTACCAAGGTGATTATGCGTGGTGCTAAATCTATCACAGGTAATAACAATGCCCTTTATGTGGTAGATGGTATTCCACTCAACAATGCTTCTTCTGCTTCCGATGGCGGCGATTTCGGTACTCCTGGGGGTGGTGAAAAGTATCTCAGACTTCAACCCCGAAGATATCGAGAGTATCAATATCTTAACAGGACCTTCAGCAGCTGCTTTTATAGGTGCAGCAGCTGCCAATGGGGTGGTGATTATCAATACTAAAAAAGGTAAAGAAGGTAAAGTTTCCGTAAACTTCAACTCTAAAATGGAAGTGCTCACTCCTTTTATTACCCCGAATTTCAAAAACACTTATGGCAGTAGTGGTGAAACCAGCTGGGGCGCTAAACTCGCAACTCCTTCTACTTACGACCCTCTCAAATTCTTCCATACAGGGGTAGTACACAACAACGCAGTAGATTTTTTTCTATAGGTTCTGCCCAAAAACCAAACCTATGTATCTTTTGCTTCTACCGATTCTAAAGGGATTATCCCTACCAATGGTTACTACCGCCACAACTTTATGGGGCGTAATACTACTCATTTCCTAAACAATAAATTGCATTTAGATTTTTCAGCGAGTTATATCTTGCAAGGTAACCAAAAATATGTACTCTCAAGGAGGGGTATTCAACCCGCTCACTTCTTTGTACCTCTTCCCTCGTGGTGATAATTTTGAAGAACTCAAAGCTTGGGAACGCTGGAATCCTTCACGCAAAAATCAACGAACAATACTATCCTTATGTAGGTAATGTTGCCAATGGGGTCATAAAAGAAAATCCTTATTGGAATATCTATCGCCAACTCTTCTTTGAGAAAAGAAAACGCAATATGTATTCTGCTTCACTTACTTACGATGCACTTAGCTGGCTCAATATCAGCGGTCGTGTGCGTATTGATAACACTCAAGGGAAGGCGAAATGCGTGCTTATGCTTCTTCTGATCAAAGTACAGGGGTAGGTTACTACGGTGAATGGCGATATACGTCTCGCATTATCAACCAAACTTATGCAGATATAATGCTCAACATCAACAAAGATTTTGGTAAATATGTAGACCGTGATGGCAACGATCGCAAACTCTTCAATATCACTGCCAACATAGGTTCTTCTTATGATGATAACCTCAATAAAACTTCAGGATTTCGTGGTAAACTGCATAATGTATCCAACTTTTTGCAGCGAGCAACCTCGACCCTCGTGGAGGTAAAGTGCAAACACATAAGCCATACCCGCAATATAGCTGTATTTGGTAGTGCCGAATTAGGCTGGAAAAAGCCGATTGTTCCTTACCCTTACAGGGGCGTACCGACTGGGCTTCTCAACTTGTAAATACGAACGATGAAGCGATTTTCTATCCATCGGTAGGGCTTTCAGGAGTTGTTTCCGAATTTGTGAAAAATGCCCTGAATGGTTACCTTACCTCAAAGTGCGTGCTTCATATACCGAGGTGGGCTCACCTATCTCTCGTGAAGGCTTTACTCCTGGTACACGTACCTTCGGTTTTTAGTGGTACTGGTATCAGTTCTGACCCCTGATTATCCTTTTCCCCGATTTTACCGCTGAACGCACTAAATCTTACGAAGCGGGCTTGAATGCCAAATTGTTTAAAAACGCTTTTAAACCTTGATGTTACAGTTTATAAATCGAATACTTACAACCAATTGCTTTCTTATGATTTACCTGAATCCAGTGGTTACAAACGTTTGTGGTTACAAGCGGGTAATATAGAAAATAAAGGGATTGAAGCGGGATTAGGTTTCAACAAAACTTTTGGCAACTTTGCTTGGAGCAGCAATGTAACCTATACACGCAACATCAACCTCGTAAAGGAATTAGCTCATCATTACCGCAACCCTATCAATGGTACTTATTTTTGATATTACCAAAGTGGGTAGCATTCGCGAAGGGGGTTCTATGACCGATGTGATTACCGATAAACTCCTTAAAACGCGGTGCTGATGGCAAATTAGTAGATTCTGGCAAAGGTACTTACGAAATCGATAACACTCGCGAATACCTTATCGGTAATACCGCCCCCGATTTCACTATGGGATGGCGCAACAGCTTCACTTTCTATAAAAATCTATCGCTCGATGTAATGATATATGGTCGTTTTGGTGGTATCGTGCAATCGCGTACCCAAGCGTGGCTCGACCAGTACGGTGTTTCTAAAGCTACCGCCGATGCGCGTGACCGTGGAGGTGTAATGATTGATGGTGTGTTGTACGACGCTCGCAAATACTACGAAACCATTGCCAATGGTGGGGTAAGTTTGCCTGCTTATTATAGCTATGATGCTACTATATGCGCATACAAGAGTTATCACTTACCTATCGTTTGCCTTTTAGCCGAAATGAGATCGTATGAAATGGCTCAAATCACTCAGTATGTCAGTTACTGGTTATAACTTAGCTATGTTGTACCTCAAAGCGCCTTTCGACCCCGAATCAACTGCCAATACTAAAAGCTATGGCACTGGTGCCGACTTTTTAGAATGCCTTCTCTCCGCAGTTTAGGTATCGCTATCAAAAGCCTCTTTATAATAAAAAACGTTTATTTTAAAAATGTAAACCAATGAAAAAAATTACTATATATCAGTATGTTGTCCTTCCTTACCTTCGGTTGTACTAAGGATTTTCAGGACATCAATACCAATCCTACCAATCCTACTAAAAAAATAGCAGAACGCGATGGGATTAACATAGCAGGGTATTTGGGGAACAATTCAAAACCAAATCATCCCTACCCGTGCGGTGAATGGTACCAACCTCTACCAAACCTCTATCAATATGATGGGCGATAGTTATGTAGGCTATATGAACCCTCCTATTAATAAGTGGAATAACCAAAAAAACAATGGTTACAGGCTATATGGCTGAATGGTGGATGAACAACAACTATTCGGGTATGTTCAGCACTATTATTTCCTCTTGGCGTGACGTGAGAACTAATACCATCCTCGCCGACCCTAACGATATTACTTACAAAAGCAATCTACCAAATGGTAATGATTTGCAAAAGCTTTAGGGGTATTGCGCGCTACCGATATGTTTGGGACCTCTACCATATTCTAACCAAGGTAAAAGGGCTTACCAAAGTACCTTACGATTCTGTAGAGATATTTATACCCAGCTCTTCAAAGAATTGGATGAAGCAGTAACTTATCTCAACGAGTACAAAAGCAATTACAGCCTTCCTGAAAGCATCCGTAAAAACGACTTTTTCTATGCAGGTGATTTGAACAAATGGATTAAATTTGCAAACTCTATTCGCTTGCGTATGGCAGTGCGCATCCGCTATGTAGCATTTGCCAAAGCTAAAGAAGAAGCTCAAAAAGCGCTCAATGGCGGTGTGATGGAAGATATGAGCGATATGGCTAAACTCCAAAACTAACGAGCGCCTTATCATCCTCAACAGCTTAGAAAATGATTGCTAATAACTACCAAGATACCCGTATGGGGGCAACGATCTGGTCATACCTCAAAGGTTATCAAGACCCTCGTATGAACGCTTACTTCAAGCTCAACCCTACCGAACGCCCCGATGGTTATACCAATCAAACAGAATTACAAGGTATACGTTCAGGATTTGCAGGGGGAAGAAGTTATCTCGGCTTTGGCTACCCTAACATCAAAGAGGATTCTCCTACTTATGTGATGAAAAACTTCTGAAGTCTATTTCTTAAGAGCTGAAGCTAAACTCTTTGGTCTTACCACCGATGCTAAAACCGACCAAACTCTTTATGAGGAAGGTATTGCAATGAGTTTTAGAGAAAATGGGGTAAGTGCTAATTCTTATGCAAGCAACAACACCAATAAGCCTGCTCCTTATGTCGATCCTCTCAATGCTGCCAACAATCAAGGTGCACCTTCTGAAATAACAGTATCTTATGCCGCTGCAGCTACAAACGAGGATAAATTAGAGAAAAATTATTACTCAAAAGTATTTAGCTATTTTCCCCGATGGTCACGAGGCTTGGACTGAATGGCGTCGTACAGGTTACCCTCGCCAAATCAACCCTGTAGCCTGTAAATGCCGATGCTATCCACGGTAACACTATCAAATCTACCGATGGTCGTACCAAAGGTGTCCGCCGTGCTATCTATCCTCAATCGGAATACACAGGTGAAAAACCGTGAAAATGTACTCCGTGGTGTACAACTTTTTAGGACCTGGTGCTGTAGACGATTGTAATACTCACCTCTGGTGGGATGTAAACCCTAATACACGATAAAAATTAAAAACTATGAAAAACAGAACAGTTAAATATCTTAGTCTGTGCGCTCTAAGTCTGTTAATGGCAAACTGCGTGAAAACAGAACCTTTAGATGTAGAAAAGACTATAAACAGCAGCTCACCGAGCGTGCTAAACAAGAACAATAACGCGAGGCTGAAGCTAAAGCTAAAGCTGAAGCTGAAAGCTCAAAAATGGGATGCTTATTACAAATGCTCACCGAGTACAAACAAAAAGCGTGAGCTAACCAAGGTGAAAAACCGTTTATCTATAGTGGTGGATAGGCTGGCGCGCAGTCGATGGGCTCGACCGCTCTTGGTTGCAATCTATCCCCGATACTACCACCGCCATCTCTCTTTGGGGGCTATGGCAAACAACCTGCCGATATGACCGAAAAACGAAAAATACGACTTAGATATTTTCCACAAAAAGGAAGTAAAAGTGTTCCTCTGCTGGCAAGTATCGAATGTAGGTCTTGGGCTGCCAAGTGAAGGTAAAGAAAATGGTTTTGCACTCTTCCGCCAAAAATATGGCGAAGAAAAAACTGCCGATAACGAAACATTCCGCTGCCAAATCTACGCTCGTGACTTAGCGCGCTACATCATTGCTTGCGGTTTTGATGGTTTTGATATCGACTGGGAACCCTAATATTGGTAACCATAATCGTTCTGGCTACAACGAGTTTGCTTCTGGTACTTCTGTGAATGGCTATAACCAAAAATATGAATACCTTTATCGCTGAAATTGGTAAATACTTTGGTGATAAATATTCAGGCGACCAACGCAAACAGTACCTCCGTGAACTTTTGATGAAAAATCATTCAGGCTACCACGAAAAAGAAAAAGAGTACATCCGTGCCTATAAACCTTTCTTTGAGAAAGGCAATTATGTAGAGAAAAAATATTACCTCTTGTATGATGGTGAAAGACAACTTAATTTTACTTTAAATGATGAGTATATCAGTAAGTACATTATGCAAGACTATGGTAGTAGCTGTGTAGATAATACCTTTACCTCTAACAAGCATAAAAAGCGTTTCTACTCTGGAGTTCGAACAAGGTCAGTTCAAATCTAGTATAGGAAAAAGCCGAAGCTGCTAAACAAAAAGAGTAGGGGGTAGGCTCTTATCACGGTGAAATAGACTTCTCTACTTCTGCTGAAGATGTCGCCTTTAAAAGCTATTTGCAAGAGAAAAAAATAGAAGGCAGAAAGTACAAACACTATGCTTGGATGCGTGAAGCAACTCGTATTATCGACCCTCGTAGTACTGATGAATACAAGAATTTTAAAGAAGAATTGACAATTCGTAAACCTAAATAATTGACCTATGAAAAAGATTTGTATACTCTCACTCCTGCCCTTGTTTGGAGTGCTTGTGAAAAAAACTGCCTAATACCGATGGTATCACCCCTCAAAAGGTAGTACTTTTTGATAACGCTGCGGTGACTACTATCAAAGTGAAAGACGATAGTGGCTCCAGTGCCCCTACCGAAGTGAAAGTGCGATTAGCTAACCCCATCGCTGAAGATACTTACTATCAAGTGAGCTTGGATAAGAGTGCTATAACAGCTTATAATCAAGCAAATAAAGTGGATTACGACTTGGTGCCTGCTAACACCTTAGCAATGAGCTATACCGACCAAGGGGTTACCAAAACCGCCACCACACTCGTAGTGCGTGTTCTAAAGGACAACAAGTATCTACTGGAAAACTCCAATTCAACATCGGTGCTTTAGTAGATGCCAATGGTCAAAAAAACTTTCAGGAGCGAATAACTACGCCGTTGCCTTGAAACTCACCCCTATGAATGGTACTGTAATCGTGCAAAAACAACCGCAAAAAAATGCCTTGTTCTTGCTCTCCCGTTCTTTTAAAACTAAAGTAGCTCACCTCAAAAATAGAGCTTTCCACGCTATCTATGGTGAAAATACAGGACGTCAAGAAAGTGGTAAAACTTATGCTAACGATGTGAAACTCACCGCTTGGACAATGCAGTACTCTATAGCACCTATCAACGCCTCTCGCAATGCTGGCTTGATGTACCCTAATGGTCGTGCCTCTTCGGATTCTGCCCTTTACAACGTGCTCTATGGGGGTTCATTCTTGTTTATGAATGGCGGTCTCAAATTAGGCTTCAATACCGATAAAGGTAAAAACTTCAAATTCCAAGAAGTAACAGGCCATCCTTCTGCCGATAAATGGTATCACGTGGCAGTAACTTATGAAGAATTAGAAGGTCGCGCCTATTTGAAAATGTACGTGAACGGCGAATTGATGTTCGATTCAGCTGCCCCTGCTAAAATCAACGATTTCCCAATACTATGCTTTGGCAATGGTAACCTCGATGCTTATGTACGCGAAATGCGCCTTTGGAGCAAAGCGCTTACTCAAGGACAAGTAGCCGCTACCCAAAAATTTTTGTAAAAACCCGATTCCGATGGCTTGGAATTGTACATACCGTATAACGAAACCCCTTATGTTGAGGAAAACGGACAGAAAGTAGTGAAAAAATGCTTCTACCAATCCTAATAAAAAAATTACCTGAAAAATGGTATATACACAATATCAATGGAGAAGATAAACTCCCTACTGTAGATTATAACACCGAAGTTGAGATTCTAAAAAGTAAAACAATGAAAAAATATATCTATTAGAGTACTTACTGCTGCTGCTTTATCTGTAGCTTGTACTCGCGACTCTAAGGAGTTAGACATCCTTAAAGAACCTACGCCTACACCTCCCGTAGTTTCCAACCCTCCGGTAGACCTCTCTAAAACTATCGTATCTTTCTCACCCAGTGAAATAAACGAAAAAGTATTTAGAGACCCCAATACCAAACTCATTGAGGACACCTCTTTCAGCTTTTGCGCCTAAGTACTTACAACGTGTATTGGCTACAGGCGAATCGGTAACCCTAAAAATTGAAAAAGAACAAGTGGGGTATGAAAGAAGTCTGCCCGATGGAGCTTACACTGTTGAAAAAGCTGAAATCTCATCAGCTAACGCTGGTGAACAATTTAAGGTAACCCTCAAACCTGAGGCACTTAAAAGAAATCGATATCACCAAAAGAGTATACCCTCCGCTTTCGTATGAAAAATAGTGAGTAAAACACCTCAAGATCTTGCTGTTGAAACCGCTACTGATGATGGTGCTTATCGTATCAAAATTTCTTTTTGTAGAAGATAGCTTCCCTAAAGATGGTAATAATTTAGAAGAAGTTGATAGTGCTTCGTCTTCAATTATTGATGATGAAGAATATGAATTTGAATCTAATTACGCTCCTGATCACTTGAGCAAACTCAAAAAAATAGCTATCAAAAATTGGTGGGTAGATGGAGATAGAGATGATATTTTACCTTGTAGCTAAATTTGGTGATGTGACCGAAGTAAACGGTATAGTGATTACTCAAGGAAGAAGAGATTATCAAGCGCTCAAAGGTGGATGTACTAGCTTCTCCTGATGGTACAAGCTATTACCCACAAGGTTCTTATACACGTATTGCCTATAATCAAAAAAATATACTTACGATTTAAAAACTCCTATCAAAGTAAAGAACATTAAATTTACCAATTTCAAAAAGAATAGCGTAAAAATATATAGATATCTATAGTGTTCAGTTCTTTTAAACAAAAAAATAGATTTGGTTCTTAAAAACTTTGTCAAACACCTTAATGCCTCCGCTATGGTTTTGACAAAGTTTTGTACTATATTTTTACTACTTTTTGCACCTTGATAATTAAAATCAAAAAGTAAAAAAACTAATGAACACTACCCACTGGAAAAATCATCTCAACAACTGCGGATTGCACTGCACCCCTTGTCTATTTATCATCGACTATAAAGGCGAAAAACGGAAGGGTATTCCTCTCTCCCAGCTTCCTGATGATATTGCTTTCTCTTTTTGCTGAAGAGAAAAATACTAATGCAACGCCTATTCCTATAGAAAAAAATACCCTATCTCTTATCCCGAATTTCAAAAAAAGCCTTTGATAAGGTACATTCTCACCTTAAAAACAGCGACGCCGAGCTTGTAAATCTCACTTTTGCTACCGAAATCTCAGCCGTTTCTCTCAAAGAGGTATATCACAACGCCTCTGCTAATACAAATTGCTGTACAAAGATGAGTGGGTGTGCTTTTGCCCTGAAATATTCGTAAAAATAGAAAATAACCTGATAAAAACCTACCCTATGAAGGGGACTATCAGCGCAACAATCCCCGATGCCGAGGCGACACTGCTCAACAACGAAAAGGAAATCGATGAACATCACAAGGTAGTACGCCTATTGTCCGACGATTTGCAAAAAAGTAGCTACCAATGTACACACCACCCGCTTCAGATATGTAGATGTGATTAAAAAAATCTACGGGCGATCTTTTGCAAAACAAGTTCTGAAATCGTTGGTGAACTGTCCAACGGTTGGCTAAGCACACTTTAGGTGATTTGTTGGCGACATTGCTCCCTGCGGGGTCTATTGCAGGTGCGCCTAAAGAAAAATCGGTTGAGGTCATCGCCGAAGCCGAAAAATTATGAGCGCGGTTATTACACAGGCATTGCAGGCGTTTTCGATGGTACTACAGTTGATAGTTGTGTGCTTATGCGCTTTATCGAACATATCGGCGATAAGTATTACTACAAAAAGTGGTGCAGGCATTACCGCACAAAGCCAACCGCAAAAACGAATACAATGAGATTATTGAAAAAAATATATCCCTATTTAATGGAAAACCAACAGTTTATAGAATCAATAAAAACTCCTCAACGGCGATGTCTATCATTTTAGCATATCACCAAGAGCGCGTTTGCCGTACCTTTTCACATTTCTTCCCAAGTGAAAAGGTACTTTCGCTGCAGGAGAGCATCAACAAAATTGCCCTTACCAGCAATCGGAAAGTACAAAATTCGTATTGTGTATAGCAAGGACAACCCTATTGTAGAAATACACCCTATCACATCAAACCTATCAACACTATCAAATGTGTAAACGCCGATGAATACGATTATCCTTATAAATTTTTAAAACCGAGAATTTCTCAACACTTTAAAACAAACTTCTGGTGCTGATGAGGTGATTTTTATCAAAAACGGCAAAGTAACCGATAGCAGTTATGCTAATATTATCTTTTTGACGGCAAACAATGGCTTACACCTTCCACCTTTCTTCTCAATGGTACCTGCCGTCAGCGACTTCTCAACGAAGGTAAAATTACCGAAGCCCTATACACTACACCGATATTCGTGATTTTTCAACAAATAGGGTTTTCATCAACGCAATGCTCGATATGGGAGAGTTTAATTTGCCAATGAGTAAATTAGTAAAGTAGAGGTGTTATGTAGGCAAGCCAGCAATAGCTGGGGTATGTGTTGCTAACGCCTACACAAAAAAACTTTTGGATATCCTCCAACTGATTTACAATCACTTTTTCCAAATTGTCCCCTTCGGGATTGTCGGCAATGTCATGAGTAAGTGAGTCGAGGGTTACCCCTCTCATTTATTAAAAAAATATTTTATAATTCACCTCCTATAAAAATAAATCACCTCTTGTGTATTGTTTTTGTTTTCGTTTTAATGGTGTTTTGAGGTTGAAAATAGTGTTTTTATAGATAAAAACCAAAAAAATCGTAAAAATAACATAAGTAAATAAAATAAATGCTTTTTAATTTACTTGTTTGATTATGAGTGTTATATATAATAACACTCTCTTAAAAATATAAATTTTAATAAAAATATTTAATAAAAAAACTTGTATTTTGTTTTTTTACTTTGCGCCGTCAATAAAAATAATTAGCAAATTAGTAATTAGTCAATTAGAAAATTAGTCAATGATTTATTTGCTGATTTCCAAATTTTCAAATTTAAAAAACTATGCAAAAGTAAAGTAACTTTGATCAGACATTGGGTAACAATTTTGTTGCTCTGTCTAACTACTTCTCCTTTATGGGCACAAACGCTCAATGTTAAAGGAAAAGTAACCGATGCTAACAAAGAACCCTTAATGGGGGCAAGTGTAGTAGTGAAAGGTACTACCCACGGGGTGAGTACTGATATGGACGGGAACTATTCCCTCAACAATGTGCCTCGAGGGGGCTACTTTGGAAATTTCCTATATAGGAATGGTTACCCAGAATATTGCTGTTAATGGGCGTTCGCTTATCAATGTGCAAATGAAAGATGAAAACCAACAGCTTGAAGAGGTAGTAATTGTAGGCTATGGTACTCAAAAAGAAATCGAGTATGACAGCTGCAGTGTCTTCAGTCTCAGCTAAAGAGGTGCAAAAAGCAGGTAACCGCCAATGTGGCTTCAGCCCTACAAGGGCGTACCCTGGGGTAGAAATTTTTGCAACGTGGTGGTATTGCAGGTGCCGAGGTGAATATCGTTGTACGTGGAGCGGGCTCATTTGGAGCTACAGCACCTTTATATATTATTGATGGTGCTATTGCCGATGGACTTGATGCACTCAACCCTTCTGATATCGAATCCATAGAAATACTTAAAGATGGTTCAGCAGCGGCTATCTATGGTTCACGTGCTGCCAATGGGGTTGTGTTGGTTACTACTAAAGATGGTAAGAGTGGTAAAACAATAGTGCAAGTAGATGCTTCTTATTCTTTTCAAAACGCCTTCTAAAATGCTCAATATGATGAATGCTGAACAATGGCGTACTTTTGCTAATCAAGTAGCTGACAATAGTCCGTCTTACGACCGTGCTCCTCAAAACGTAAACCCTACTGACCCTAACCGCAGTACCGATTGGCAGGATTTATACTACCGCAATGCACCAATGAGTAGTTTCAATGCGAGTGTATCGGGTGGAGGTGAAAACTCTACTTTCAACACTAGTTTGGGCTATGTAAGACAAGAGGGAATTATCATCAAATCAGAATACGATAAATATATGGCACGTATCAACGCTACTTTCAAAAAAAGGTAGATTCTCTTTGAGTGAAAAACTCTCTATTACGAATACTAAAAAAAGTGTCACCTCAGGAAATAGAACACTGAAAATGCCTACTATACCTGTAACAGACGAAAATGGTCGTTATGTATCTACTGCTGCTTCAAAAGGTTATTCTATCACCAATACAAATATATCTAATCCTTTGGCTGCTATTTATAAACAAGATGCTTTTACTAGAAATACTAGTGCTACAGGTAGTTTGGCAGGTGCTTTTAAATTGATGAAAGGTTTGCAGTATAAGTTAAATGTAGCAGGTACTTATGTAAATACTAATATTTATAAACATACTCCTGCCTATAATACTTTCTTCAATGCAGATGGTAGTGCAGATTCTAAGTTGAATCAAACTGGACGTACCTCACTATCAGAAAGTAGAGCAGAGCATTTTAATTATACAATTGATAACCTACTCACTTTTAATCGTACTTTTCTAAAGAAACATCATTTTGATGTACTTTTTGGGTACTAGCTGGATGCGTGAGTTTTACCGTAAAAACTCTATCAGTTCAGGGGTGAATGATTTAGGTGCTCCTTCTGTAAAAACTTATAATGGTGAAGGTGTCGTAGGCTCTAATCAGGAAAAAATGCGGCTTTGCTTTTCTTTCTTTGGTAGATTGAATTACGACTACAACAACAAGTATTTTGCTATCTTTTAGCTTGCGCCGAGATGAATCTTCTAAATTTGCTAAAGGACACCGTATAGGTTATTTCCCCTCAGCTTCAGTAGGTTGGAATATTCATTCAGAACCTTGGTTCGATACAGAATTGCTTAGCAAAACTGAAACTGCGTGCGAGCTATGGTGAATTAGGTGCTAACTTTTATTGACCCTTATACTTTCTTAAATTTAGCTTATGGTCCTGTGCCTGCTATTTTCGGTAGCAGCCGTCAGTATGGTTACGTTACCCGCTTTGCGCAACAAGATCTTACTTGGGAAACTTCTATTACTTCCAATGCGGCTATTGAAGTAGGTATACTTAACAATATGCTCACTTTCACAGCCGAATACTTTATCAAGCGCAACAACAATCTGTTAGCACCACTCGAGTCATTACCTTCTTCAGGGCAAACAATTACGATTAATAAAGGAGCTGTACCCTAACTACAATACAGCTTCGGTAGAAAAATAAAGGTTTGGAGTTTTCTTTGAATTCAAAAAGAAATGGGACGATTTTACCCTTAACTCCAAACCAATCTCACTTATATGCAAAATAAAGTGTTGGCACTAGGTGAAGGTGTACAACCTATTCGTGGAGAACTTATGAGCGGTAAGTTTAACGATCGTCCTACTATAACCAAAGAAGGCTTACCTATCAGTTCTTTCTTAGGTTATAAAGTAGTAGTATTGACAATCAAGGTGATTTCTTTATGAAGCAAAAGATGGTAGTGCCAAGCTCGCTAAACAGCTAAAAGAAGATGATAAACAAGTAATAGGTAATCCTACTCCTGATTTTTACTTTTTGGTTATAACCTCAATCTAAACTATAAAAATTGGGATTTCACAGCTTTCTTCCAAGGAGTTGCTGGCAATGAGATATTCTCTGCAGCTAAATATGATTTGTATTTCAATTATGACACTAATGCACCTGTAGAAGCTTTAAAATTCTTGGACTCCTACCAATCCTAATACCAAGTTACCAATCGCCAAGACTGATAACTACAATGGAGGTAATGCATTGCCTAGTACCTTCTACATAGAAGATGGTTCATATTTACGCCTTAAGAACGTACAAATAGGCTATACTTTTCCATTGACAATCTTGAAAAATAGGTGGCTTGCGCTCGCTACGTATCTATGGAAGCGCCCAAAACCTCTTTACGCTTACAAGCTATTCTCTTTATGACCCTGAGGTAAGTAGTAATGCATTGTTCAACAAAGGTATTGACGGTTTAGGTACTTCACCTGCTATCAATGCTCGTGTGTACAATATGGGATTAAAACTCACTTTCTAAACTGAAAACAAAATGAAAAAGATAATATATAAAGCTATGTTTTGTAGCCTGCCTTATAGGATTTACGGCTTGCGAAAAAAACATTCGACGAATTGGCGAGTAACCCTAACCAACAAGATGTAAATGGGTTCTACAACACGCCACAAAAATATTAATAAAGGAGTGATGGGTATCTATGCCTATATCACTACCCCCGTGCAATGGGTACTGCAGGACGTTTGCAAATCAATCGTGGAGATGAAAGTAGTGATGCTTCCGACTATGGGGCTCCTGGTCAGTATTCAGCTCAACTTACCTCGTCTTGGTATACCATAGTACAGCCTTATGCACTCTTCTATACAGCAGCTTTCCCAAGCGTGCCAAATGATAGAGGCGATTCCTAACGTAAACTTTAGTAATCAACAGCTGAAAAAAATGCTTATTTAGGAGAAGCCTATTTTTAAGAGCCTATACACTTGGTTTTTATTCCTCAACTTTCGCAATATCCCATTGATGAAAGAATTGCCAAAAAGTCTGCCAAAGACTACAAACCTCAGGCAACTCCCGAAGAGACTTGGGATTTTATCATCTCCGACCTTAAACGAGCTAAAGAACTCTTGCCTGAAAAAGGTTTTTGGAAAGGTGAATCAATAGGGCGAGTTACCAAAAGGCTCAGCTATCGCACTACTCAGTAAAGCTTATTTATACCGCTCAGGCATTGAACGCTATTATGGTAACAGCACTACTACCTATTACAACGAGGCTGCTGCCGAGTTTAACGAGCTTATCCTCAGTGGTAAATATCGTTTGGTAGCCGATTATAACGACAACTTTAAGGTAGCCACCGAAAACAACGATGAGTCTATTTTTGAGCTCAATTTTTGGGCGATGTAACCAATACAGGTTTTCAACCCTGGTTTGTCTAACAGTGGGGTGTGGCGTGACCCTCGTGGCTATTTGCCTCCTACCAATAAAAATGCCAGTAGTAGTGTCATTCACGATTGGGTATACAATACCTTTGTAAATTCTAAAGATGCTTCAGGTCATACTGATCCACGTATGTTTGGCACTTTGATTTTTGATGATACCAAACCTGAAATCAATGCCCGTACAGGTGATGAAGTGCGTATTTTTCGATAATAAGACTTTTGGAGAATACTACGGAACTAAAGGTTTTGGGGTAGCCAAAAGCACAAGCCAAAAATATAAAGCGGCTTGCCGCAAAGGGTATTGACTGGACTCTTAGCACTCGTAACCCTGGAAATAACTTCTATATGTGGAATGGTAGGGGCTAATGGCTTAAACCAAATAGAAATTCGCTATGCCGATGTATTACTAATGTATGCTGAAGCGGTTGTAAATGGGGGTACACAAGGCTCTTTGAGTGCGTTAGACGCTGTAAACCAAGTGCGTGCCCGCGTAGGTATGCCTGCCGTAGCAGCTGTAAATATGAATGTGATAGAAAATGAACGCATCTTAGAACTTACCCAAGAAGGACATCGCTTTTTTTGACCTCTTACGCTGGGGCAAGGTAGTACAACGCTTTTCGTGAATTAGAAGCCAGTGACCCTAATTTTTAAAACAGTATAACAATTCAGCTTACCTCCGCTTTCAAGAAAAATAAAAACGAATGGTTACCACTACCAGTAGACGAAGTAGAAGGCAACCCCTTATATCCAACGTAATAATCCAGGCTGGTAATTAGCAAATTAATATAATGAAAAGAATAATATTTTTACTTTCAATTACTTTATGCGTAAAGTCTTTCAGTCAGGTACTTCATAACGGAATTCAACTACCTGCTGAGTGGCCTCCCCGTTATGAAGAGCCTACTGAGAGAAAAGAAATGCCCTGTGCCCTATTTGCAGCAAAAAACCTGCTGTCATTCCTATCAATACGGGTAGACAGCTATTTGTAGATAACTTTTTGCTTAGCGAGAACCATTTGCAAAAGGTTTATCACACCCCTACTTATTATACGGGCAATCCTGTATTAGAACCCGATAAAGAATGGGAGAAAACTACCCAAGGAGCCGTCTATGCCTCTCCTTTCAGCGATGGGGTGTGGTATGACGAGCGTGATGGCAAATACAAAATGTGGTACCTTACTGGGGCTGGATCGCTCCACAAGCAAGACCCTCAAACTTTCTACACTGGTTATGCCGAATCAACCGACGGTAAGCATTGGATAAAAGCCCGCAATGGGAGTTTATAGCAATACTAATATTGTAGAAACCTCTAACCGCGATGCGGCTACAGTTTAGCTCGACCGCAATGAAAAAAAGACCCTGTCAAACGCTGGAAACTTTTCAATGTAGAACGTCGCCCTTCTGACCGCCGTTGGCAGTTTGTACTTAAATACTCTCCCGATGGTGTGCATTGGAGCAAAGGGGTAGCACAGTCAGGGTGATATATACGACCGTTCTACAGCCTTCTACAACCCTTTTACTAAAAAAATGGGTCATTAGTATGCGCTATGGCACCCCCGTGTCAAGCCGTTCACGTGCTTATGTAGAACATTCTGACCCTGAGACTCTTTGTATCGGTAACCCACCGCATACGCAAAGATGACCGTGATAAGTATGTACACTATTGGTTTGCTCCTGATGATAAAGAGTTGCGCCACGAAAAAAATACCCTGAAGTAGAACCTGGTATTTATAACTTCGATGCGATTGCTTACGAGAGCATCATACTCGGATTCTATAGTGCGTGGGCTGGACCTGAAAACAAAGTGTGTGAGCAAGATAAGATACAGAAGCGCAATGTGATTTCTCTCGGTTATAGTCGTGATGGTTTTCACTTTGCACGCCCTACCCACCAACCCTTTATGAATGTGAATGAAAACTAAAGGAGCGTGGAACTGGGGGAATATGCAGTCAGTAAATGGGGTGCCTATTATTGTAGGTGATTCGCTTTACTTCTATGCTAGTGGTCGCAGGCTCAGTGAGGTGTTCTGGGATAGCCATACCTCTACAGGCTTAGCTACCTTGCGCCGTGATGGTTTTGTGTCGCTCAAAGCTGATAAGAAAGAGGCTTTTGCCACTACTGAAAAAGTAAGCTTTGACGGCGACTATTTATTTGTAAATGCGGCTCTCCCTAAAGGTAAACTTTTTAGTGGAAGTATTAGATGAAAACGGTACTCCTATTAGTGGTTTTAGCAAAAAGACTGTATAGGGTTACAAAAAAACTGATAGTACTAAAGTACGCGTACAATGGAAAAGGCAACGCTACCCTTGCCACCCTTAAAGGCAAGCCGGTGCGCTTTAGGTTCTACCTTACTAATGGCGACTTATACGCTTTCTGGGTATCGCCTTGGGAAACAGGCGAAAGCCGAGGCTATACTGCTGGCGGTGGTAAAGGGCTAAACCCTAAGTGGGGTTGATGAACCAATAAGGTAAATTAGCAATTTAAATGAAGAAAGTATATTTAATTTTCAATATGGTATTGGCAAATACCGCTTTCAGTCAGGTACTTCATAATGGTATAACACTACCATCACAGTGGCCACCCCATTATGAAGAGCCTACTGAGAGAAAAAGAAATGCCAGTACCTTACTTGCAACATAAGCCTGCTATTATCCCTATCAATACAGGCAGACAACTATTTGTAGATGATTTTTGCTCAGTGAAAATCATCTTCAAAAAGATGTATCACACACCCTAATTTCTATGCTCAAAATCCAGTGCTCAAAGCTGATAAGCCTTGGGAAAAACACTAAAGAGGGCTATCCGTATGCCGCTCCGTTTAGCGATGGAGTGTGGTATGATGAACACGACAACAAGTTTAAGATGTGGTATTTAGCAGGAGCCCTCGCAGGCAAATGAAGCTAAACACGGTTTGGCTACCTGCTATGCCGAATCGGTAGACGGTAAGCATTGGACGAAACCCTCGTTAGATATAGTGCCCGGTACTAACTACGTGGATGTGAACAATCGTGATGCTGCTACTGTATGGCTTGACCGCAATGAAAAAGACCCTGCTAAGCGCTGGAAATTTTTCAATGTAGAATATAAAGTAATGAATAATAATGAGTATAAAAGCGATAAAGCGCAATATCAGTTTGTGCTAAAAAATACTCATCTGATGGTATTCATTGGACGGATAAAGGCGTAGCACACTCAGGCAGTATAACAGATAGAGCTTCTGTGTTTTTATAATCCTTTTACCCATCGTTGGGTTATCAGTATGCGCTATTCAGTGCCGGCTGTATCTAACCGTTCGCGCGCCTACTTAGAGCATTCAAATCCAGAAGATGCTGTAAGCCTTGCCCATATGAAGAGTCGGCAAATAAATGATAAGTATAATGTCTTTTTGGTTCACCCCCGATGACAAAGAAAAAAACGTCACCCTGATTACCCCCGAAGTAGACCCTGGTATCTATAATTTTGATGCTATTGCCTATGAGAGTATTATATTAGGCTTTTTACAGTCAGTGGCAGGGGACCTGAGAATGGTGTTGCCAAAAAGCAATGATGCCTAAACGCAATGAGGTGCAATTAGGCTACAGTCGTGATGGGTTTTCACTTTTCGCGCCCTACACACCAGTCGTTTATGGGAGTAAATCCTACAGAAGGGGCTTGGAATTACGGCAATATGCAGTCGGTGAATGGAGTGCCTATTATAGTAGGTGATTCTCTTTATTTCTACAGTAGTGGTCGTTCTAAGAATGGTATTTGGTGGGATGCTGGTATGAGTACTGGTTTGGCTACCTTGCGTCGTGATGGTTTTGTATCGCTCAAAGCTGATAAAAAAAGAGGCTTTTTGCTATTACTGAGAAAGTAAGTTTTTGATGGTGATTACCTCTTTGTAAATGCTGCGGTTAAGAAAGGCAAACTATTAGTAGAAGTGTTAGACGAAAACGGCTCTCCTATTGCAGGTCTCACTAAAAAAGGATTGTATAGTATTGCAAAAAAAGTGATAGTACCAAAAGCACGAGTACAATGGAAAAAAACAACGCTACCCTCACAGCGCTCAAAGGCAAGCCCGTACGCTTTAAATTCTACCTTACCAATGGCGATCTCTACGCTTTCTGGGTATCTCCTTGGGAAACAGGTGAAAGTCGTGGCTATACTGCTGGTGGTGGCAAAGGTTTAAACCCCTCAGGTATTGATGAACCGTAAGAATTAGCAAATTTACCGAGTAAGTGAGTTGGGGGTAATCGACAAATTAGCCAATGAGTTTAACCTAAAAATCACATTAAAAACAATTTTTCCTATAAATACTCACTTTTTGCGGCTTGTCCCTTTGGGTAAGCCAGCGAGTGCTCATAGCTGGGTATGGGCACGGCAATTACCGAGTAAGTGAGTGGGACAACCCTATCTCCTGACTCCTAACACCTAGCCCTATCCTCTTCTATTTATTATCATATGACATTTTTTTATAAGAAACGAATAGTATTATTAGATGCTTACGATAACTTTTTTTATTTTAATATTTTTCAATGAATATATAGTTTTTCAAGATAAAAATAAAAATATAATAATAATCGAAAAATAAAAAAATACATAAATTTTTATATGATTGATTTTTAGTCTCTTGTGTTCGTTTTTAGAGTTAAGGTTGAATTTTTAATAAAATATTTAATAAATAATTTGTTTTTAAAAACAGTTATTATACTTTTGCGAGGTATTTTTAGATGTAAATTTAAAATTGAGGATAAAGCTATTAAATTAAAAAGAATAATTCAAAAAATTAAACTATGGATTTTAAACAATTAGAAAAAAACAATACCGCGATGAACTCTTACAAAAATGTAATTCCGTTTTTGGTTAGAAAAAAATCACAAGATAAAAAATATGGCGGCTACTTTACTTGCCTCGATAGAGAGGAAATATATTCGATACCGATAAATTTATTTGGCTACAAGCCCGTGAAGTATGGCTATTTGCAATGCTCTACAACCGTGTTGAAAAAAACGACAAGAATGGTTAGATTGCGCTATACAAGGGTGCTGAATTCCTCAAAAATACGGCCATGACGGTAACTGAATTGGTACTTCTCTTTAGATCAACAAGGTAACCCTTTGGTAGACCCCTACAACATCTTCTCTTATACCTTTGCCACTATGGCTTTCGGGCAACTAAGCATCGCTACTAGCAATAAAGAATACGCTGATATTGCCAAAAAAACCTTTGATATCATCCTCTCCAAACAAGAAAATCCTAAAGGCAAATGGAGCAAAAGCTCATACTGGTACACGATCACTCAAAAAAACTTTGCCCTCCCGATGATTTTTGTGTAATTTAGCCCTCGAAATAGAACCTCTTTTTAGAACCTTCCTTTATTGAGGAGGCAATGAGGCTTGTATCCACGAAGTGATGGAAGTGTTTTTGCGACCTGAATTGGGCGGTATAGTAGTAGAGAATGTAAATACCGATGGAACACTTTCTGATACTTTTGAAGGGCGACACCTCAACCCGGGGGCACGCTATTGAGGCAATGTGGTTTATAATGGATTTAGGGCAAACGCCTCAACCGCCCCGAATTGATTGAAAAAGCAGTACAAACTACCCTAACAATGCTCAACTATGGTTGGGATAAACAATATGGGGGTATTTACTACTTTATGGATAGAAAAAGGTTGCCCGCCTCAGCAATTAGAATGGGATCAAAAAAATTGTGGTGGGTACATATCGAAACGCTCATCTCTCTCATAAAAGGATACCAACTTACAGGTAATAAAGAGTGTTTGGCGTGGTTTGAAAAAAAGTACACAATTACACTTGGGAGCATTTCAAAGACCCTAAATATCCTGAATGGTGGGGCTACCTAAACCGCCAAGGCGAAGTACTTCTCGACCTGAAAGGTGGTAAATGGAAAGGCTGTTTCCACGTACCTCGTGGCTTATATCAAGTATGGAAAACAATTGAAATGATCAATGGTTAATGAATAATGATAAAGAACATATAATATACAAAACTTTGTCAAAGTTTTTAATGCCTGCCAAATGCTACGGTCTTTGATAAAGTCTACTCAGTCACTTTTTGCTTCACTGCATTCCCCCTTGGGGAGGGTAAGGGAGGTTGTCATTAATTTTCCTCCTTGCCTTAATATCTTGTACAGAAACCCAAAAAGAACAACCTATGAAAAATGAATATTACAGCACTTACCACTCAAGGCTTAGAAGGCGACCTTCAAAAGGCGTCTCTGCCGCTTATGCTGCTCTTATAGATGATAATCTATTAGTAGCTGGAGGGTGCAACTTCCCTGATAAACTAGGTTTTGAAGGTGGGAAAAAGTGTTTTATGACGAAATTCTTCTTTTTAATAAAACACAAAACCAATGGCAAACTATAGGCAAACTCCCCGAAGCTGCTGCTTATAGGGGTATCAGTAGCCATTCCCGATGGCTATCTGTGGATAGGAGGACAAACAGCTACAAATTCTTTAGCTAATTGCTATAAAAGTGCAATACTCAAAAAGAAAAAGGTCTTATTACCCTTACTGATTTTTCCTGCTCTGCCCGAACCTCTAGACAACTTTGCAGGAACTAGTGTAGGTAGCAAGGTGTTTGTAGCTGGGGGAAGCGCTGCAGGAAAAGCCTCTAATAAAGTATTTTATATAGATGTCACTATTGGCAAAAGAATGGAAACAGTTACCCGATTTCCTGGTGATGCAAGGGTTCAACCCATATTAGCTGCCATCAAAAAGATAACGATACCCTTTTTGTATGTCTTAGGGAGGATTTTTCGGAGGCGATGCTACTAAAAAACGCCTACTATGGGTGAAAAAGTACTAGCTTTTAGCCTCAAACAACAACAGTGGCACGAAGTAGCTCTACAAGAAAAACCCTAATAAAGAAATCTTTTCACTTACTGGGGCTACAGCTTTGGCTATTGACAATCGTTATATTGCTTGTTTTGGAGGTGTGAACCACCGTCTGTTCATCAATACTATTACAGACCTTTACCACTTGGGTAAAGACACTACCCTTACAGATGAGCAACGCAAGCAGAAGAACTACGACTATATGTCGCATTATATGACGCAACCTATTGAATATTACCGCTTCAATAAAGAGTGCTATCTGTTCGATACTCAAACTAAACAATGGTCAGTACTCGATACACAAGCTGATTTCGCCCTGAGCAGGTGCTACTTTAGTAGGTACTCCCAATGAGTTTTATCTTATTCAAGGAGAACTTAAACCTGGCGTGCGCAGTCCTAAAAACCTATAAACTTAAAAATATTGTCTAACTAAAAAGCCCCACTAGTTCCTTTCCTTGGGAAGGGGTAGGGGAGATATTATGAAAAAAATAGTAAAAATATACCCTTGGATAGTAGTTGCCCTATTATGGGTAGTGGCACTACTCAATTATTTAGACCGACAAATGCTCTCTACAATGCAGGAGTCGATGAAAATGGATATCAAAGAATTAGCAGTCGGCGAAAAACTTCGGACGCCTAATGGGAATCTTCCTTCTTATCTATGGATTGATGAGCCCCAGCAGGTATCCTTGCCGACCGTCTCAACCGCAAGTGGATGATTGTAGGAAGCCTCTTCGTATGGTCGGCAGTAACCTATGGTATGGAATACGCAACTACTTTTGATCAAGTCTATTGGCTACGCGCCCTAATGGGGGTAAGTGAAGCGCTCTATTTAGCTACAGCCCTCTCTATGATAGCCGACTATCACACCTCTAAATCGCGTTCGTTGGCTGTAGGAATCCCACATGTCGGGACTTTATGCAGGGCAGGCTTTGGGTGGTTTTTGGTGCTACTATAGCAGCTAATTACACTTGGCATACCGTCTTTCACTGGTTTGGCATTGTCGGTATTGTATATGCTATATTCTTGGTTTTTGTGTTATTCGACATAGAAAGAAAACCATTAGTAACCAATATAGTAAAAGAGGAGGAAGCGGGTACAGAAAACAAAAGTTCGGTATGGCAATCACTTACTCTTATTTTTGGTACTTTTTCTTTCTGGATATTGCTTTTTTACTTTATGGCACCAAGTTTCCCAGGGTGGGCTACTAAAAACTGGTTACCTACTCTTTTTGCCGATAACTTAGGGGTAGAGATGGCTATTGCAGGGCCTATGGCTACTATTTCTATTGCAATAGCTTCGTTTATAGGGGTATTGATTGAGGCCCTTTTATCTGATAGATGGGTACAACGTAATATACGTGGGCGTATTTATACTAGTACCATTGGGCTTTTCCTTACTGTGCCATCATTAATACTATTAGGTTTTGGACATTCGTACTTTGCTATGATAGGAGCTACTTTGCTCTTTGGTATAGGCTACGGAATGTTCGACACGAATAATATGCCTATCCTCTGTCAGATTATTCCACAAAGGCAGCGTGCCACTACTTATGGTATTATGAATATGGTAGGTGTGTTTGCAGGCTATGCTGTTACCCTAATGCTTGGAAGCTCTAAAGATACAGGCAATTTAGGGACTTGACTTTTAGCAAACTATCCATTATAGTACTTATAGCAACTCGTACTAATGTTAGCTTTCTTAAAAACCAAAAAAAGAGAATTGTGTGGCAAATAATTAGTAAATCGCCAAATCAATAAATCAGCAAATTAACAAATTTATAATATATGACATTTGAAAAAATCAATGGGCTAATAGTAGCGCCCTTTACACCTTTCGACAAGAAAGGTGAGGTAAATTTAGAACCTATCGATCAGTATGCTAAACTCTTGCAAAGAAATGGATTGATAGGGAGTATTTATCAACGGTTCATCAGGCGAAGGCTATATGATGACAGTTGAAGAACGTATGAAAAATAGCCGAGAAATGGGTATCAGTAGCTCCTAAAGACTTCAAAGTGATTGTACACTGCGGGGCTACCTGCATCAAAGATAGCTATAAAATGGCACAACACGCCCAAGAAATTGGAGCTTTTGGTATTGAGCTATGACTTTCACCTTTTCCCTAAAGCGGGTAGGGTAGAGGAATTAGTGAAATACTGCGAAGAGATAGCTTGCGGAGCGCCTAATTTGCCTTTCTATTTCTATCATATTCCGGTACTCAACGGAGTGTATTTGCCCATGTTGCCTTTCCTTAAAGCAGCCGATGGTCGTATTCCTAACTTAGCGGGTATCAAATATACTTACGAACCGCTTTTATGAGTACAACCAATGTATGCTCTACAATAACGGCAAATACGATATGCTCTACGGCTTAGACGAGACAATTCTCAATGCGCTTGTAATGGGAGGCGCTCGTGGTGGTATTAGTGGTACTGGTAGCTATATAGGCAAAGTCTTAGTCGGTATTATAGACGAATACCACAAAGGAAAATATCGCTAAAAGCTGCTGAACTGCAAAAATTATGCCCAAGACGTGATAAATGTAATCGCCAAATACCGCGGTAATATAGTATGTGGCAAACGCATAATGAAGCTGCTTGGCTTAGACTTAGGTATCAACCGTACACCTTTCCAAAAACATCACCGATGAAGAAGAAGCAATCATAAAAAGAATTAGAAAGCATCGACTTCTTTAATAAATGCAATAAATAATTCTACTTAAATTGTAACTAATTGGAAATTAAATATACTTAATTATGAGGCAAAAAAATTTTTATTTTGTTCATTCTTCTTAATCTTGTTCACCTCTATAGGGTTGGGCACAACAAGAAAGAAAAAAATTACCGGTACAGTAACTGCTGATGGCGCACCGCTGTCATTTGCATCGGTAATAGTAAAGGGTACTACTCGTGGCACTCAAACTGATGAAAAAGGTAGTTATTCCATCAATGTTAAAGATGGTGAAACGCTTGAATTCAGTTTTATGGGGTATACTACTGTAATGCGTAAGGTTTTCAGGAGCACGCCCTATCAATGTGACTTTAACTGAAGAAGCTAACCAGTTAGATGAAGTTGTTGTAATGGCTTATGGTACTACTCAAAAGAAAGCTAAAGTTACTAACTCGGTAGCTACCGTAAAGGCTGAAAGCTCTTTCTACAGGTTCTTTTTGCTAACCCAGCACAAGCACTTTCTGGAGCTGTAGCTGGACTTAGAGTATCACAAACTTCTGGTAGTCCTGGAGCTGCACCTACCTTAGTACTTCGTGGAGGTACTAACCTTAATGGATCTGGATCACCTCTCATCATTATCGATGGACAAATCAGAGGAGGATTAAATGATATCAACCCCCGATGATATTGAATCAATGGACATCTTGAAAGATGCTGGTGCTACAGCTATTTATGGTGCAAGAGCAAGTAATGGGGTTGTATTAGTTACTACCAAAAAAAGGTAAAGCTGGAACTTCTTCCCTTAATGTAAAGTTGAAACACAGCTTCGCCTATATGAACAATCAAGTTGACTTTCTTAGCGCTCGCGATTACCTTTTATTAGCAACGTAATGCTATACGTAATAGCGCAAGAGTATGGCAAAAATAGTTCTGGCGCTTGGAAAGGATTTACTAGTGAAGCTACCCTAAACGGAGCTCAGCCTTATGGTACTGGTAACAAACATTTTGTAAGTATGACCGATGATACTGTGCTAAACGCTAACGAAAATGCTAATGCTTATTGGTCTACTATGTTCTCCGAAAAACCTTTCTCCTTCTCAAAAACAAAAACTCCTTTCCGAAGGATGGCAAACAATGACCGAACCCATAACTGGAAAAAGAACTTATTTTCTACGCTTTTGATTTCAAAAAGGCTGCCTTCCGCCCATTCGCACTTACTAAAGACTATTCTGTGTCTATGACAGGTGGTAACGATAAAGGTAGATATTATGCAGGGTTTAGGATATTATCACCAAGAAGGACTACCTATTATGAGCTGGTATAAACGCCTTACTGGTACTTTGAACGCCGAATATAAATTAAAACCTTGGCTTACCTCTACTAGTAATTTCTCAATTGCTTATGCTACTTGGTATAAAAATGCTAATGCAATAGGTGATGAGGGCTTATTTCGGACGTATGCTCTCTGCCCCTCCTACCCAAAAAGAAAAAGTTAATGGACAAATAGTTATGGGTCGCGGCGGTGGTGATGGTAACCCTCGTTTCTACGAAGGCGTATATCTTCGCGATAACAATACTAACAAAAATTAACTTTGGTCAAAGCTTAAGAGCTGATTTATATAAAAGGGCTCTCACTAACTGTCAGCGGGCAGTTAATGTTTGATGAAGAATTTTTATGAAGGTTTTAATAAAGACCACCAACTCTCACCAGGTAAAACCGCTAATAACTGGAGCAGAAGTAGAAGTACTTCAGCTAGCTTTGATAGAACCATACGTCAAACCTATAATAGTATCTTAAACTATAAATTCAATATAAATGCTCATCACTTTGATGCTATGGCTGGTTATGAGTATTACGATAGCTATACTCGTGGCCTTAGCGCTTCTGGTTCCAGCTCCTACTGATGAATTCAAGACTTGTCCTTAACTTCTAACAAAGAAGGTAAACGTGTATAGATTCTTACCACTATAATAATAGAATCAAATCATACTTTGGTAGATTGAACTATGACTATGCCGATAAATATCTATTCTCTTTTTACAATTCGCCGTGATGGATACTCTCGATTGATTAATAATCGTTGGGGTAACTTCCTGCAGCTTCTTTTGGGATGGATTATCACTCGTGAAGACTTTATTCCTGATAATGTAAAGAAATTCTTTCATTTGCAAAACTAAGAACTAGTTTTTGGTTTGAATGGTAACGTACCTAGTGATTTTTATTGGTGATTATACCTTTACAAGGCTCTTATGGCACCAATAAATACAATGGAGCAATAGGATATGTTATCGGTGCATTCCCTAACAAAGGACTCCGTTGGGGAAAAAACTCGTACCTTTGAAGTCAGCTTAGATTTAGGGATTTATCAACAACCGTATCAATACTAACTTTTACAGTGTATGACCGTTTAACTAGTGATAAAATTCAGTCTATGACACTCCCTCACTCATCTGGCGCTTCTGCTATTAATACTAATAATGGATCTTTCAGAAATAGAGGGGTAGAAATTGAAACTAATTTCCAAATTATTGAAAACCAGATTTGCGTTGGGATTTAGCTATAAATGCCGCTTATAACAAAAATACAGTAATTAAACTACCTAATAATGGACTCCTAACAACCGACAAGATGCTTTCGAAGTATATGATGGCACAACCGGTAATAAAAAAATGGGTAGGTGGTTACCAAGAAGGTCAAGAACCTGGAGATATATATGCTCACGAAGCTTTGGGTATATACAAAAACGAAGAACAAGTACGTCAGTTAGCTAATAACTTAATAGACAGAAACAGGTTCTAAAAATTGTATGGACTCAGCTGCTTGGGCTGCCCTAACTGATTCTCAAAAAGAAAAAAAGGTTTACCTATTCAGCCTGGTGATGTGATCTGGAAAGACGTTAATGGCGATGGAAAAATAGATAAATACGACTTGGTGAAAGCCGGAAATATATTCCCTAAATGGACTGGTGGTATTAATACGACTGTAAGCTATAAAAATTTACGCCTTTCTGCTCGTATGGACTATGCCCTTAACTTCAAACAACGTATCTCAATAGGGAAACTCATTGCCTTGGTATTTAGGTAATATGCAAGGAACTTTCAACACCGTTGAACAAGTAAAAGATACTTGGACTCCTGAAAAAATACAAATGCTAAATATCCTAAATACTATTGGGCTGACCAGCTCGGTAAAAATAATTACCACCGTAGTTCAACAATGTTCATTTATGAAGGTAGTTACTTAGCCTTCCGTGAAGTAGCTCTTAGCTATAATTTTGAAAAAGATATAGTAGGAAAAATGGGTCTCAATAACTTAGAACTTTCTTTGATAGGCCAAAACTTGGGTTACCTCACTAAAGCCGAAACTTACTCTCCTGAAGCATTAGGACAATCAAGCTCTGGCTATCCATTACCAAGAACTATTATCTTAGGATTGAATCTAACCTTTTAAAAATGCAACGTATGAAAAGTTTTTAAATATATAACAATTGCTGCAGGTTTATTACTTACAACTTCTTGTAATGATTTAGACCTCTCCCCTTTTAGACTATAACGGTAGTGGAAACTTTTGGAAAAAAATGAAGCACAAGTAGTAGGTGCTATCGAAGGCGTTCATAACCAATTTAGAAGCAATAGCTTCAACTATTAGTTGTTAGGAGAAAGCTCGAGGAGGTACTATGGTACCTGGTGGTACTTCTTCTTTAGAACAAAATATACAGTACTCAGATATAAAAATACAGAACTTTACTGCTGAAAAACCTAATAATAGCTCTTGGTTCGACTTTTTACGGAAAAATTTTTAATATCAATAATGCTATTAAAAAAATATAGAAAGAAGCTGACTACCTAAGCGCGGCTAACAAAAAGCTACTATTTAGGACAAATGTACGGACTCCGTGCTTGGTACTATTTCTGGCTTTACAGAACATACGGTGGTGTTCCTATCAAAACAGGTACTGAAATATTAGATGAAAACCCCTACCAGTGGTAAAGAACTATTTACCGCACGTAGTACTCCAAAAGCTACTTTAGACTTTGTCAAATCTGATATTAATAAATCAGAAAAATCACTTTACCGATTCAAATAAAGTAAATAATTTTGATAGAGTACATTGGTCATATTATGCAACCTTGATGCTAAAAGCAGAAATCTATCTTTGGTCTGCTAAAGTAACAACAGGGTGATCAAGCTCCTGAATCTACTGATTTAGCAACTGCTAAAAGCCGCTCTAGATAGGGTAGCTACTTCAGGTAAATTTAGCCTTATGCCCTAACTATGCTGATGTCTTTGCTTACAATAAAAAGCAAAAACAACGAGATTATATTTGCTATGGCTAATTTAGAAAATGAATCAGGTACTCCGTTTAGCTCATTTATGTATTACCCACCTAACTTTAACAACAAGTTCGATGAAAAATGGGGTTGCTTTTGATAATGACGACCCTCTAAAAAAATACAAGGAGGTTTCTTGTTTAACGAGTATAAATTTGAGCTATTCCAAGCTTTTGATGCTACCGATACACGTAGAGAAAAAAACATTCCTATCATTCTACGGAAACGCAGCTAAAAACACAAGGAAGAGGTATTGCTCTTATCAAGTACATAGGATTTATCAACTCTGCCAATACACGCGTATTTGCTGATGATATGCCTGTATACCGCTATGCCGATGTGTTGCTAATGTATGCTGAGATAGCTAATAAGGAAGGAAATGATCCGTCTACCTATATCAATCAAGTTAGACAAAGAGCTTACGGTTCTAATTATTCACCAGCAGTAGCTTATACTAATGGAACTTTTTGCAGACAATGAGTTAGCTATTCTAAAAAGAACGCGATAAAGAATTCGTAGCAGAGTCAAAAACGTTGGTTTGATGTTCGTCGTTTTGCAAGATGCTTCAGGAAAACCTCTTGCATTCTCAAGAGCAACAAGCTATGGTCAAGTGGCTGGTGTTGTAGAACCTATATTAAATGAAGCTACAGAAGCACCTAAACTACTTTGGCCTATTAATGTTGATATTATGAGTAGAGATGAAACAGTTACTCAAACACCAGGTTATTAATCTTATAAACTAAAAGATTTTAGCTTTATTGAAATGAAAACAGAGCTTTTAATTAAAAAAAGCTCTGTTTTCTGATTTTTATCAAAAAAGTGCCCCAGCTAATAAGCATAGAGGCACTTTGTATACATATGGAAACTTATTGTAGCTTCAACTCTTCTACAATCTTTTTGGATTTTTTTCGTCTAAAACCTTTTGGGTTTCTTCAAAAAGTATCAACACTGCTTAAAGGAGTGTTTACACTAAAATAGAATTTAATTTTGGGTTCTGTACCACTAGGACGTGCTGCTACACGAGTTCCTTTATCAGTATGGTAGATAAGCACATTCGATTTAGGAACATCTATATTTTCTACCTTGTTAGTAAGTGGATGAAACGCTTTTTAGATGATTGGTAATCGCAAATTAGGGTTACTTTTTCACCGTTAATTTCTTTCAACGGATTTTTCTCTCAAGTCAATCATCATTTGGGCAATTTCTTCTGAGCCTGAAATACCTTTTTTACTAAGGAGATGAGGTATTCTTTTATAGAAGCTATATTTAGTATAAGCGTGTAGTAATTCTTTGTAGAAAGAACTGCCTTTAGCTTTAGCGAATGCTGCAATCTCACAAGCTAATAGGGGTAGCGGTTACAGCATCTTTATCGCGTACAAAATCGCTTATCATATAGCCAAAACTTTCTTCACCACCACCTATGAAAGTGAGCTCAGGGAAGTCTTTAATCATTTTGGCAATCCATTTGAAGCCAGTGAGTCCTTCTTTGTATTCCACTTTGTAGGCATCGGCGATGGCTTTTACCATAGGAGTTGAAACAATAGTAGAAGCGACAAACTCATTCCCTTTAAAGCCTTTTTGCTTTGTTGTTCCAAGAGAAACTCAGTCATCATTACCATTGTTTGGTTACCGTTGAGCAGTACCATTTTTGCCGTGAAGGTCGCGAACAGCTATACCTATACGGTCGCAATCGGGGTCGGTACCTATTACGATATCCGCACCTATTTCATCGGCTTTTTTTGAGTGCCATAGTAAGTGCTTCAGGCTCTTCGGGGTTAGGTGATTTTACAGTAGGGAAGTTGCCATCGGGTACGGCTTGTTCTTCTACGATATGTACATTGGTAAATCCTGCGCGTTTGAGTACATCGGGTACCATTGTAATAGAGGTGCCGTGTAAAGAAGTAAATACAATTTTTAGCTTGTCTTTCTCAGGAGCATTGAAGTCACCGTGTTTGATAGATGCTTCGGCAAAAGCATTGTCAAGCTCTTTGTCGATATAGTGAATAAGACTCTCATCAGCATTGAATTTGATGTCTTTGAAGTCAATGGCTTCAATAGCTTTCATAATATCGCCATCTTCAGGTGGTACAGTTTGTCCACCATCTTGCCAATATACTTTATAGCCATTGTATTCTGGGGGTTGTGAGAGGCGGTAAGCACAATACCTGCTTGGCATCCTAAATAACGTACAGTGAAGGATAATTCTGGAGTAGGACGAAGGTCGGAGAAGAGAAATACTTTAATGCCATTAGCTGCAAATACATCGGCTACTATTTTGGCAAATTTTTTTAGAGTTGTTACGGCAATCGTGAGCGATAGCCACTTTTATTTCTTGGTTAGGGAAACATTTTTTTGAGGTAGTTGCTCAATCCTTGGGTATTTTTTTCCCCAAAGTGTATTTGTTGATACGGTTAGTACCTATACCCATAATACCTCGCATACCTCCAGTACCAAACTCTAAGTTCTTGTGAAAGGCTTCGTTGAGTTCATCGGGATTTCCATCGATGAGGGCTTGAACCTTACTGCGGGTTTCTGCATCAAAAAGTGTCAGAAAGCCACGCTTTTTGCTGTTTCAATACTTTTCATAAAAATTAAATTATAGAGGCTGACTTCTATTTATATATTTTTATCAGCGTTGTTTTTCGTTAGCAAAGGTACGAATATTTTTATTAGCAAATCTGTTAATTAGCAAATTTACTAATTTTGAGAATTTTTCAATTCATTTCACCATTCGTATAGCATAAATTCTAATTCCTTCTTCTCTTCCCGTTGTTCAGTAATCAATTAGTTGCTTGTGCAGTTTGCACTTCATTCCACGCTTCTAAAAGCATAAACTCCATTGGTTTGTTGTCTTTTTTTGCGTACAAGCTCGTGAAACTCAGGGGCGTTCCATTACAAAAATAAGCTAAAATATCTATTTCTTCTTCGTTTAGTTTGAGTTCTTTTTGTAGAAAAGGACTCATATTTTCGCGAATGTATTGTGCTACTGCTAAATTCTTTTTCGTTGGCAACTATTTTTTTGATAATCTTTTTGTCCTGACAAAAGTATTTAGAATCGAGACAATACCTAATCCCTTGCTAGCATATAGTCGTTTTTTCAGCAAAAAGTGCGCTCTTGAGGGGTATGTTGCAAGATACCTAACTCTTGAGCTGATAGTTTTCGATATTGTGAGACTTGTACTTCATCTAGTTGGTTTTACAGCTATATTCATTGTGATATTGAGCCCTCAAATCCAAAAATCGGTTTTGGTAAGTACGCGATATACAGTTTCCATTCCCACAAAAAGTAAATTGCAAAGTATGGCGTTCACGCGCTTTTAAGGGTAAAAATAGCCGTTGGCATCGGTAGTAGTGATAGCGTGAGTATAGAGGTTTAGCACGTGTACCCCCGATAGCGGAATGGTGTCGTGCATCACCCTGCCCCGCACCTCTGTTTGTGCCCATATATTGGTGCCATACCAACACAATACAAATATGAATATAAATCGCTTCATCGCTTGTTATCTATTACTTGTTACCTGAATCTGTCCCACCTATTCTTATCAAAGCTGTGTTTTTCCAGTACAGCATAATAAGGAAGCCAATGAGAGCGCCTCCCACGTGAGCAAAGTGAGCGATATTACCACCAAAGAGAGAAAAACCTGTAAAACCTGAGAAGAGGTCTAAGGCTACAATGATAGGAATAAAAATAGCGCGCAGCGATAGGGTAAGCACGAAGAATAACATCAGTTTAGCATCGGGGAAGAACATAGCAAAAAGCTACCAATATACCATAAATAGCCCCTGAAGCACCTACAGTAGGGGAAAGCTATAGCAGCTGCCATATTATCAAAAAGTACTCTTATTGATAATTGTTTCCCACATAGGTAAATATTTTCTGTCAGAAAGAGCGCTGATTACCTCTTCAGTTGATACACCTACATTTTGAAGAGCTTCCAATCCTTGATGTACATAGTAATAATTAACCATAGTGTGTAGCAAAGCTGCTCCTACACCACAAGAGAAATAGAAGAAGAGAAACTTATTCCGCCCCCAAATATTTTCTAAAGGAGTACCAAAAGCCCATAAAAGCATACATATTGAAGAATAGGTGCATAAAATCACCGTGCATAAACATATAGCTCATATATTGCCACCACCCAAAATGAGTGTTCTCAAAATAATGAAGTGCTAACAATCGTGTAAGGTTTATATTCGGGATAAGATTCAGTTCTGTAATGAGTAACAAAACTGCATTGATGATAATAAGGTGTAATACGGTTTTTGATATTCTTTTCATATTTAAAATTAGCAAATTAGTGAATTAAGTTATCAATTTCATTTGCCGACAAGCTATAGTAAATTCGCTTTCCAAAAAGGCGAAATTAACACTTCTGGCAACTAAACAAATTATTTATCAAAGTTTCTTGTTCTTCTTCACTGAGCACCTGCCCTGTTTTTACAGCTAAACTTTTTGCATAAGGCTTTAGCAAATGCTTCTTTTGAGTGTTTTCGGTAGTAGGGGAGTGCCTCTATATGCTGTTGCAATAGTTCGTGGAAAAATATTAGGGATCCTCACTATCAGTAAGGTGTAAGGGGATGCCACTTACTACTACCTTGTCGCTCTCTATAGTGAACATAAATCCACTGCTCTCAAAAAGATCGCGCAATTGGGCAATCACTTCTAATTCGTGAGGTGCAAAAAGGCAGTTCGTAAGGGAACATCAGCTGCTGTACTGCTGTGTGTGAAGATTGTAGATTTTTCATAAAATCTTCAAAACAAAAATGCGTTGGTGTGCCCTATTACAGTTGATGATGATAAGTTCCCCACCTAAAGTAGTAACTAAGTATTTTTGGCTAATGCAATGATTTTTCTTACCCTGGTTTTTAGTAGGTTCGGCTTCAAAGAGTGAGCTTACTATAGTTTCTGAAGCCGATGTATCTATCGCCGATTCAATTCCCGTGTACAAACTTTCCCACGAGGCTGTTTTTAGGATAATTACCAAAATTGGAGCTACTTCTGCTACTGCTCCGGCTTTCGTACTCTTCTTTAAACGGATTGAAATTGGGGTCTACTTGTATTCTGGGGAAATTCAGGGTTTTTATCCTTGTAGTTATACGGAATATCAAAAGTAGGGTCCCTTGCTAAAAATCAAGGGTAGGGGCAATGTTAAACTGACCTAAACTGTGTTTCACTGCCGATTTTAGCAAAGCGTAAATGCTGTGTTCCTCTTCAAACTTTTATTTCGGTTTTTGTAGGGTGGATATTGATGTCTATCGTTGCAGGATCTACCTCCAGAGAGATGAAATACTCTGGTTTTTGGTCGGCGTGGATAAGCCCCTCATAAGCGGCTGTAATAGCGTGGTTGAGGTATTGATTTTTCACAAATCGGTGGTTTACCATCAAGAATTGCAAGTTTTTTAGTCTTTGCTAAATATTCAGGTTTTACAATAAACCCACTGATTTTCACTAAAAGGGGTATCTTCGGCTATGATGGGCACTAATTTTTTTCATTGGTTTTTTTCCTCCAAACAGATGTACAATGCGCTGGCGGAAATTGGTAGCTGGCAGGTTGAAGAGTTCGTTGCCATTGTTGTACAAATAGAAGTGAATGGAGGGGTGAGCCAAGGCAACGCGGTGAAACTCATCGAGTATATGGCGAAATTCTACCGTATCCGATTTTAGAAAGTTGCGACGTGCTGGAATGTTAAAAAGAGGTTTTTTTCATCGCAATACTCGTACCCGTAGGGACACACACAAGGCTCTTGGCGTGTGATTTTACTCCCCTCGATGTGTATTTCGGTGCCTAACTCATCCTCAGGGCGTTTGGTTTGCATCTCCACGTGTGCAATAGCTACTATAGAAGCAAGAGCTTCCCCTCGAAATCCTTTTGGTTTGCAAGTGAAAAAGGTCTTCAGCTTTTTGTATTTTAGAGGTTGCGTGACGCTCGAAAGCCATACGCGCATCGGTAGTACTCATTCCTATACCGTTGTCTATCACCTGCACAAGCGTTTTACCTGCGTCTTTGATAAGCAGTTTTATTTCGGTAGCGCGGGCATCTATAGCATTCTCCATCAGCTCTTTCACTGCCGAGGCTGGACGCTGTATCACTTCTCCTGCTGCTATTTGGTTGGCTACGTGGTCGGGTAATAAACGGATAATATCACTCATTCAATTAACAATTATCAATTAACAATTTATATTGTAAGAAACAATTAAATATATTACTTCTTACCTTTTATCTGTTACCTCTTATCTATTAAAATTTTTGCAAATATAAAAAGTATTACTTTTTGTAGAAAATTATTTTAAAAATGAAACGTCTTTTTATATAGTATATTTATAATCAGTTTGTTATCTTGTGTGAAAGACCCAGTAGAGAATACAAATTCCTCTTTTTAGGCACTTCTAACTATACGGGTAACGATATAGATTTGCGCGTACGCGATTTTATTTGGAAAGGCTTGAATGCTTATTATTTGTGGCAAAGCCGATGTGCAAAATTTGCAAGACAATCGTTTTGGTTCTCTACCTGATACCAAAGCCGATAAAAAACAAAAAGTTATACTGACTTCTTAAAGAGCTTTAGTAATCCTAATGAACTATTCTATAAAGGATTAATCAATAATTATAAACGAATAGACCGCTTTAGCTATATCACTGATAATTACATTGATCTTGAAAACCAATTCAAGGGGATTACGGCTGGTTTGGGAATGAATTATTCTTTTGGTTTGGTTAAAAAAATTAGGTATCTATTTGGCGTATGTGCGCTATGTAGTGCCTAATTCTGAAGCAGAACGAAAAGGTTTGCAACGTGGAGATGTGATATTGAGTATCAATAATCAACAACTCACCCGTACTAATTTCCAACAGCTGTTGCAAAAAAACGCCTATCATCTCTTTTTGCTACTTATAGATTTGTGAATGATAAATTTGAACCTACAGGAAAAAACTATACTCTGCGACAAGAACAAACTCCCGAAAACCCTATACTCATTCATAAAGTTTTTCAACAAAGGAGGTAAAAAGATAGCCTATTTGATGTATAATGCCTTTGTAGCTGATTTTTGATGAGGCTCTCAACAACGCTTTTTGCCGACTTCAAAGCGCAGGGTGTTACCGACCTTATTCTCGATTTTGCGCTACAACGGTGGAGGAAGTGTGAGTACAGCTACCTATTTAGCCTCAATGATTACTGGTCAGTTTGCAGGGCAGGTATTTGCCGTTGAACGCTGGAATAGCAAAGTGCAGCCCTATCGAGGAAATTCTCGTGAATATTTCACCGATAACATAGTGAAAGATAGTAGAAAAATAGCAATTAACAGCTTGCGAATGAGCAAGGTGTATATCATAACTTCCGAAAATACTGCTTCAGCTAGTGAGTTGGTAATCAATGGGCTAAAACCTTATATCCAAGTAGTGCAGGTAGGGAGCTACTACTATAGGTAAAAAAATCAGGGCTCAGTTACTATTTACGATTATATTGATGCGCAAGGAAAAGTGAAAAACCCTAAACACAAAATGGGCAATGCAACCTTTAGTGATGAAAATAGAAAAATGCTAAAGGTGTAGGTGACTATGTAAATGGTTTGTCTCCCGATATTTTTTTATAGAAGAAATAGGAAGTAATTTAGGCGTATTAGGTGATGAAAGTGAGCCGCTTTTAGCTCGTACCCTGCAAGAAATTACTGGTAAACTTGCCACAGGTAGATCCCCTATAACTGCTGCCGAAAACATCTTTTTCTTTTGAAGTACTCAGGTACATCTAAAGATTCGTATTTCAGCTATAATGAGATGTATAAATGAATAAATTCCACGAACTAACAATATCTAAAATCACACACCTCACTACTTCATCGGTAATGATTACCTTTGAAGTCCCCGAACTATTAAAAAGTATTTAGCTTTGAGGCTGGTGAATACCTTACCCTACAACAAACTATCAACGGACAAAAAAAGTGCGCCGTGCTTATTCCATTTGCTCAGGAGTGAATGAAGGTGAATTGAGCGTGGCAGTGAAACGCGTACCCTAATGGTTTTATTTTCAACTTATGCCACTACTCAGCTCAAAGCAGGCGATGTATTGGAAGTGATGCCTCCTATGGGCTCGTTTGTCTTCTTCTACGATATTTTTGGTAACCGTGATATTATGCTTTTTCGGCAGGGAAGTGGTGTAACTCCTATGATGAGTATTGCCAAAAACTGCTTTTTAGCAAAAACCAATATCAAAGTGGTATTCGTCTATGGTAATAAATCTAAAGAAGAAACCCTATTTTTTTGATGAAATTGAAGCCTTAAGAGTGCAATACCCCTGACCGTTTTTTTAGTGCATTACGCTTTTAGTCAAGAACCTTGGGGCGACCACTATACAGGGCGCATCAACGATAGAATTGTAAATGAACTTTTCGCTAAGTACAAACACTTCAATTGGGGGCGTTACTACGCTTGTAGACCCTACAGAACTCGTAAAAAAACCTTCGCGAAATGCTTCTGTTAAGAGGAATTGATAAAGATCGCATTTTCACCGAACTCTTTGAGGCTTCCCCCGCCGATGTAGATTATTCCACTCTGCAAGGTAATGTGAGTATTACACTTCAGCTCAATGGTAATCACCACACTTTCGAGAGCGCTCGCAACCAAACACTCCTCAGCTCTGCACTCTTGCGCGGTTATGATGCTCCTTATTCTTGCCTCAATGGCGTGTGTAGTAGCTGTATCGGTAGGGTAGAGGAGGGGGAAGCCAAAATGGCAAAGAACGAAGTGCTCAACGATGAACAAGTATCGCAGGGGCTATATCCTCACTTGTCAGGCTTATGCGATGACCGATAAAAATAAAAGTGAGAATTCCAGGATAAAATCTCTATATGAAAAATTCAGAAAACAGTACAGATACTCAACAAACGCGCTAAGTTTGAATACGAAATTCTCGACAAAATATACGGCGGGGAATTGTGCTTGTGGGTACCGAAAATAAAATCAATAAGGTTAGGGAAAGCCTCTATAGCCGAGAGTTTTTGTGAGTTCAACGACAAAGGTGAACTCTTTGTAATCAACTCTACTATTGAAGCCTATGATTTTGGTACGCACTACAACCACCGTCCTAAAACAGAACGCAAATTACTCTTACAGAAAAAGAGTTGCGCAAACTCAATAAAGAAGTGAAAAAACAGCGGACTTACCATTGTACCACTCAAAAATCTTTATCAATGATAAAGGTTTAGCAAAAATGGATATCGCTTTAGTACGAGGTAAAAAACTATACGATAAGCGCGAAACCATCAAAGACCGCGACAACAAGCGCAATTTAGACCGATTAATGAAACACTAACTATAACCTGAAACCTAAAAAAATGTATAAAGAATTTAAAACAACTCCCCGATGATGCCCGTGTGTGGATATACCAATGTAACCGCAGTTTTACGGAAGATGAACAAGCGCAATTGCGCACTCAGTTAGAAGATTTTTATAAAGCCATTGGATGGTACACGGCAAGGAATTGCTTTCCTCCTTTGAATTGCGTTACAACCGCTTTATTGTGATAGGTGCCTCTCCCGATGCTCACGGCGTAGGAGGCTGCTCTCTTGATGTTTTAGCGCGTTTCATTCAGGATTCGAAGCCCAGTACAATGTTACTTTGCTCGACCGTATGAATGTGAGTTACCGCCAAGGGGAACATATTGCGTATAAAAACCTCGCCGATTTCAAGAAGATGGTAAAAGATAAAAGCTGTATCGGCTCAAACTATAGTATTCAACAATTTGGTAAATACCAAAAAATAGAATACGAAGAAAATTGGAAGTGCCTTTAGAAGATAGCTGGCACAACCGCTTTTTATAATTAGCAAATTTGCTAATTTGATTAATTTGCCAATGAAGTAGAACGCAAAAGTGCTCTATTCATTGGCAAATTAACTATTGTCTCATTGATAAATCAATATATTTGGTTTCTTACTAAATCTTCAAAAAGTCTCTGCTTTCCTGATAAGTTTTGCCTCACCATTTTGCCACAACACTTCAGCAGGACGCAAACGCGAATTGTAGTTGCTTGCCATTGTATAGCAATATGCCCTGCATTGTGGAAACAAAGAATGTCACCCTCAGTAATTTCAGCTATTTGTCGGTTAGAAGCAAAAGTATCTGTCTCGCAAATATAGCCTACTACCGAGTAGAAGCGTTTTTACCTTCAGGATTAGAAAGGTTTTCAATATAGTGAGTAGCCCCGTAGAACATAGGGTCGGATAAGGTGATTAAATCCCGAATCAATACCCGCAAACACAGTGGAAGTAGTTTGTTTTACTACATTCACTTTCACTAAAAAGCGCCCTGCCTCACTTACTAAAAATTTACCAGGTTCAAAAAGCCAATGTAAGGTCGCGTCCGTACTCTTTACAGAATTCAGCAAATCGTGTACTTAGGCGTTCGCCTAATTCCTCTATATTCGTTTGTATATCCCCCTCTTTATAAGGCACTTTAAAAACCACTTCCAAAAATCTATAAATTGCAAGTCCTTAAAGTTTTTTTGCTGTTTCAAAGAGTATTTCGGCAGCATAAAGGAATACATCTATGTCTCAAAAATATCGCTACCCGTGTGCATATGGATACCGTTGATGTGCATTTTCGTATTCTCTACAATGCGCAATATATGAGGAATTTGGTGAATACTAATCCCAAATTTACTATCGATATGTCCTACCGAAATGTTACTGTTACCTCCTGCCATTACGTGTGGGTTGATGCGAATGCACACTGGTACTTCAGGGTGTTGCGTGCCAAATTGTTCCAAGAATGAAAGATTATCTATATTCAGCTGAACGCCCAAACGCATTGCCTCTTCAATCTCACTCATCGATACCCCATTAGGAGTAAAGATAATTTTGTTCAGGGGCAAAACCTGCTAATAAACCTAATTGTACCTCTTGGATAGAAACGGTATCAAGTCCAGCACCTAAGCTCTTCATCAGTTTTAAGACAGCAATATTAGAAAGCGCCTTCATTGCATAGTTGATACGCAATTTAGGGTACTGAGGCAAAAGCATTGGTAAGACGTTGGTATTGACTGCTAATTTTTCAGCATCATATACATACACAGGATTTCCGTAGGTATGTGCTATATTTAGTAAGTCTTCTGTTTTCATTTTTTTATTTTTTTCTAATTAAGACCGCAAAGGTAGTAATAATTTGGCAATTAGCCAATTTGTCTATTAGTAAATCACTCATAATTAGCTATTAGTTGTTAGTTATTTTTGGGGTTACTAAATCAAAAATAAAAATTATAAGAGTCGTTTTTTTCAATTTTTGCTTTATATTTGCACAATGAAAAAATAAATCTCAATGTCTCGTAGTTATAAAAAAAGCCATTTTTAAAGATAGTGGAATAGGTAGAAAAAGCCTATCATCGCATTGTAAGGCGACACAATGGTACAATTCTAAAAACAAAGATAAAGCACAATATTCTTTTAGATAACACTGAAATAGAGATTGAGCTAAAAAGATGCCAAGACTATTGTAAATAGCTATAACTATTGTGATTGGAAAAAACAAATTGGGAACAAAAACACTAAATTGAAAAAAACTTCTTTCTCGAGAACAATTAAACAAGTGGAGAAGAAAATAAATCTCACATGAAAAACCATCTCTCAAATACGCGCAGATTTTTCCTATACTCAACCGCACAATCCACAATCGCCCGCTCATCTATTTTGATAACGGAGCGACCTCTCAAACGCCTACCTCTGTGATTGAGGCGATAGTACATTACTATACATATCAAAACGCGAATATCCACCGTGGGGTACACACTCTTAGTCAAGAGGCTACCGATGCTTATGAGCAGGCACGACAAAAACTACAACGCCATTTTAACGCTCGTAAATCTTCCGAAATTATTTTTACAGCAGGTACAACTCACGGCATCAACTTGGTTGCCAATGGCTATGCTGCTCTTATGAAAGAGGGTGATGAGGTGATTATTTCAGCCTCAGAACACCATAGCAATATAGTGCCTTGGCAGTTGGCTTGCATGAGCGAAGTGGGGCTACCCTAAAGGTAATCCCAATGAATGAGCAGGGTATTTGGAATATGCAAGCCTACAGCGAACTGCTCAATGAACGTACACGAGTGGTATGTGTACAACACGTATCAAATGCGTTGGGCAATATACATCCCTATAGCCGAAATTATAGCTCAAGCACACCGTGTAGGGGCTGTTGTATTGGTAGATGGAGCGCAAGCAGCTCCACATCTTCAACCCGATGTACAAGCCCTTGATGTAGATTTCTATGCTGTATCGGCTCATAAAATGTATGACCTACGGGTGTAGGCGTACTCTATGGCAAAAGAAGAATTATTGTTGCAATTGCCTCCTTTATCAGGGAGGAGGGAGATGATTAAACAAGTGCAATTTGAAAAGAGCACTTATGCTGATTTGCCTTATAAATTTGAAGCGGGTACCCTCAATATTTGTGGCGGTATTGCCTTTGGTGCTGCTATTGATTACATACATTCCTTAGGTATAGAGGCTATAGCGGATCACGAACATCAATTGTTAGCTTATGCTATTGAAAAACTGCAAACTATAGAGGGATTATCCATATGGCAACCCCGAGTTAACTCAGCGTACAGCAGTTATATCTTTCAACTTGCAGGGGTACACCCTTTACGATGTAGGGGGTGATTCTCGACCAATTAGGGATAGCAGTGCGCACCGGTCACCATTGTGCGCAACCTATTATGGATTTTTATCAAATCCCAGGTACAGTGCGAGCGAGTTTTGCTGTCTACAACACTTTTGAAGAGATAGATACTTTCGTGGCAGCCCTAAAAAGCTCAGAGGATGCTCAGTTAATTTATAAATCGACTAATTGACTAATTGACAAATTATTACTACCTTTGCCCCCTCAAACACCTAAAATCATTATGGAAGAAGTAAGATATGACGAGGATAGCATTCGCTCTCTCGACCCTTAGAACACGTGCGTTTACGCCCTGGTATGTACATCGGAAAGCTGGGAGATGGCTCTTCAGCCGATGATGGTATCTATGTGCTTCTCAAAGGAAGTAATAGATAACAGTATCGACGAGTTTATAATGGGCGCAGGTAAAACCATCGACGTGAAAAATCAACGATAATAAAAGTGGAAGTACGCGATTATGGTCAGGTATCCCCTTAGGAAAAGTCGTAGATGTAGTTTCTAAAATGAATACAGGGGGTAAAATACGACTCTCGCGCATTTAAGAAATCTATCGGACTCAATGGGGTGGGTACTAAGGCAGTGAATGCTCTTTCAGCTTACTTCAAGGTAGAATCGGTGCGCGATAATCAATCAAAATCAGCATCTTTTGAAAGAGGTATCTTAAAAAGAAGAATCTCCTATAGAAGAAACTACCAAAAGACGCGGAACAGGAATTGTTTTCATTCCTGATGATACTATTTTCAAAAATTTCAAATATCGCAAATGAGTATGTGGTGCGTATGCTAAAAACTACGTATACCTCAATCCAGGACTTACAATCAACTACAATGGCGAAAAAGTTCTATTCTGAAAATGGACTTCGCGACCTTTTAGCTGAAAAAATAACAACGAAGAAGATTTTCTATACCCTATCATTCACCTCAAAGGTGAGGATATAGAGGTAGCTATTTCGCATAGCAAAAACCCAGTATAGTGAAGAGTACTACTCATTTGTAAACGGACAAAACACTACACAAGGAGGTACGCACCTCAACGCTTTCAAAAGAGGCTTATGTGAAAACCATTCGCGATTTCTATAAAAAGAATTTCGACCCTTCGGATGTACGTAAATCTATCATCGCGGGGCTTTCTATCAAAGTGATGGAGCCTCGTGTTTGAGAGCCAGACAAAAACCAAATTAGGTTCTACCGAGATGGGCGAAGGAATGCCTACTGTGCGCACTTATATCAACGATTTCATAAGCCGAAATTTAGATGATTTCTTACATAAAAAACAATGAAATTGCCGATGCTATCTTGCGCAAAATTATGCAAGCACAACGCGAACGCGAAGAATTAGCAGGCATTCGCAAATTAGCTAAAGATAGAGCTAAAAAGGCAAACTTACACAACCGCAAACTCCGTGATTGCCGTGTGCATCTCACTGATACCAAGGATGAACGCGCTCTTCAAAGTACCTTGTTTCATCACCGAAGGGATTCAGCATCGGGGTCTATTACCAAGTCGCGTGATGTAACTACCCAAGCTGTTTTTTTCACTGCGCGGTAAACCTCTCAATACTTACGGAATGACTAAGAAAAATAGTGTATGAAAATGAGGAATTCAACCTTTGCAAGCGGCTCTAAACATCGAAGATTCTATGGACGACCTCCGTTATAACAATATTGTAGTCGCCACTGATGCCGATGTAGATGGTATGCACATCCGCTTGCTACTCATCACTTTCTTTTTGCAATTCTTCCCTGAAATCATCAAAGAGGGACACCTATATATATTGCAGACACCTTTATTCCGTGTGCGCAATAAGCAACAGAAGATATACTGCTATAGCGAAGAAGAAAAAACAAGCCGCTATAGAAAAAAACTCAAAGGAAACCCTGAAATTACGCGATTTAAAGGGTTAGGTGAAATTTCTCCTGATGAGTTTAAAGATTTTCATAGGTGAAGATATCCGTTTAGACCCAGTGATGATGGATAAATCTATCCATACTGAGCAGCTTTTAGAGTTCTATATGGGTAAAAACACTCCTGATCGCCAAGAGTTTATTATCAATAACCTAAAAGTAGAAATAGATAATTTCGAGTAAGATATATCATATACTTTGTTAAAGCCTTTGGGCTTTAACAAAGTAAAATATTACAATTAAAAACAACAAAAAGAGACTATCTCAAAATTTTTGAATAGTCTCTTTTTTATAAATCTTATCCCCAAAGTGCCTACGACTGGATTCTGAACCAGCACGCCCTAACGAGCACCACCCCTCAAGATGGCAAGTCTACCAATTTCTCCACGTAGGCTTAATATATTTGTGACCTGGCTGGGGCTCGAACCCAGAGACCCCTAACATTAAAAAGTGTTGTGCTCTACCAACTGAGCTACCAAGTCCCTTAAAAATAAAAAACAAATTGTATAACCCTTGTGACCTGGCTGGGGCTCGAGACCCAGGACCCCAACATTAAAAAGTGTTGTGCTCTACCAACTGAGCTACCAAGTCCTATAAAAATAACAATAATTGTATAACCCTGTGACCCGGCAGGGATCGAACCCTGACCCCAACATTAAGAGTGTCGTGCTCTACCAGCTGAGCTACTGAGTCATTATGACAATCAGTATTTTCTTGTTTTGCGGGTGCAAAGATATAACATACGTAGCAAGAAAAGTATTATTTTTTTGCATTTTATTTTTAAAGTATTTTTCAAAAACCTATCAATCCAATAAATTACAGATGAAAAATAATTTTACTCGGTTATATGGGAAAGTGGTAAATCTACGCTTGAAAAAGCCTTAGCAGTTACTAAAAATGTACCTTTTTGTAGATCTTGATACTTATATTGCTACTGCCGAAAAATGAGTGTGCAAGATATTTTTGCTACCAAAGGAGAGATATATTTTCAAAAAAGAAACCTTCTATTTGCAAGAACTCCTGCAAAAAGAAGGTGATTGTATACTTTCATTAGGGGAGGTACCCTTGTTTTGGCAATAATATGCAATTGATAAAAGGTGAAGGTAATATTTCTATTTATTTAAAATACCTGCCTAAAACCTTAGCAAAACGTTTAGCTAAATCCACCTCCCGACCTTTGCTAAAGGAACTAAAAAGGAGGATTTAGAAGATTTTATTCGCAAGCATCTCTTTGAGCGCAATGCGTTTTTATACTCAAGCTACTCATAGTCTCGCAATGGATGAATTGACTAAAGAGGAAAGTTTGCAGCAAATACTTACAATACTTTCAAACTACTCACTTTAGTCCAACCAGTTTTTCCATTAGCTAAACGTATTTTTACCCAATCGTTCTTCTTTTTCGGTAATCTCTACTTTGGTGCCTTCGTGTAGTTGTAGCACCTCACTGCTATAGGCATTAGCTTCGAGAATACTCTGTACTGTTTTTGTCAAATAAGATAGCGTACTTCTCACCATCTACTTGTTTTTGTGAAAGTTTGCAATAAAATAGGTGCCTACTGCTATTGCTACTGATACGAACATTAGAGTGAAAAAGAGTCGTTTGAGAGAGCTTTTTCTAAAAATAGTAGCAAAGAAAAACTTAATACAAAAGGCGATGACACCTATTATAGAGAGTATTGCCCACGTCTGTAAGCTAAATAGTCCTGTAACAGCATCAGAGAACTGGCGTAACCACGTTTTGGGCAGAGGTACAATCGCATCTACTTTCATTTGGTTTGCCAATAATAGTCCGTCTTTAGCCTGCTGATTATCGGGGGTTGAGCTGTAGGGCTTTCTCATAATAATAAATGCTCTCTGGTACGTGATTTAGTTTGTAGTGAGCATTTGCTAAATTGTAGTACAAAGCAGACGATTCTTTTCCGTGCGCTAATATAGCTTTGTATTGCTCAATAGCGTTTGTATATTCACCTTGCTGATAATACTGAGCACCTTTTTCAAACAGATTGATATGGTTGTCTTGTGAAAAAGCTGCACAGAAACTAACAGAAGGATATAGATAAAAATATTATTTTTTTCATTTTGTTTTAGCGATTACTTGTTTTTCACTTGTTTGTCGAGTGCTGAAATCACTTCTACAGCATCTCCAAAAATCTTTTTCCCATAGAGGCATCGGTGTGGTGTTGTGAATATCGTGCCATTTCACAATTAGCGAGTAATGCCATAAATTGTGTTACAGTAGCCTCATTAGCCTTTTGGTTGAGCAATAATTCAGTGATTTTATCTTTGCTCATTTCGGCAGTTTCAATCTTCAATTTAGCTTTTAAATAATTGTGTAAAGCGCGTTCCAAGGCTTCGTAGAATGTGTTTTTATCACCTAATTTGCGTTTGGCTTCGCCTAAATATTTCTTTGCTAATCTGTTAGCTGCCCTTACTTTATTTCCTTCTACATCACTAGCTCTTTTGCATTCTGATATGCCACCAAATAAGAGCTATCGGGATGAGCAATAATGGCAAGAACAACCACAAATAGTAGCTGGTAGAACCGAAGAATACAGGAGTGTGTATATCTTGGAAGTCGGCATTCATTTGCAAACCACCTAAAGTTTTAGGAGCGGTAGTCGGTTCGTTGGCTGTAGTGTCACTATCAGGGTAGGGGACCTTCAGTTACATCTATCCATAAATCATTTGTTTTTACAGTTTCATACTTTTTGTGTTTTAGGGTTAAAGTACGAAAAAGAGAGTCCAGAGATAGGGATATTTACCTTTGTATTCAGGTACAATAGTGTAGGTTTGCTCTAATCGACCTTTCATCCCGCTATTGAGTGAGGGGAGCACATCGTCTTTTTGTTCAGGAGCATATACTTCTAATGATGATGGGAAATTAGGTTTAGGCAAATCAAATAATTTGAAATTTCCGTTACCTGATATTTCTATTTTTAGCTGGGTACTTTCATTAGCTTTAAGGGTAGGTTGGGAGAGGTTTACTGCAAATGAAAAATCGCCTACAGCCCCAGAGAAGTTATCAGGTTTACCTTGCTCAGGTAATGGTTTTACATTGATTACTGCACTCCTGAAGAAACTTTTCGTTCCATACTTTCGTATACGAGACCGCCAAAGAAATCGCGTTGTCCTGTAGGGGCAGTAAGTAATACATTTAAATCCAAAGGTTCTAAGGTGATACTACCTGTTTTTTGAGGGTAGAGTATCATCTTGCGCCTCATTGTTACAGTGCGATACACCTGACCTTTATAGGTGCGTTCTTCTACTTGATAGTCATTTGATCTAATCTCTTGACTCCAAAATTCAGGATATTTAGGGAGTATTCAGCTCTTGGAAGTTATTCACCGCAATACCTCTACCTACATATAAGCGGTAAGTAACAATTACAGCCCTCATTTAGGTAAGGATTAGGGTTTGATACTTCAGCTAAGAGGAATAAGCCTTCACGCGCGTAATCATTGCTGTTTTTCTATTGAAGGAGCTTTACAGCCTCAGTAACGAGTAATTGCTATAGGGTTTGTTTTTGTAAGTTCTGCCATCAATTTCTATACTTGCTTGTCCAATGGTGAATTTTCCTTTGCAGTAGGCTCTAAGATGTAAATATAAGTCTTAGAAAAACTACTTACCCCATTAATCCACGATTTAGAAACCGATTGAGAGGACTCCATTATTACTCTAAATCCTTTGAAAATTAGGCTGGTGTAAAGTTGTCTCCATCTTTATTCATAGAAAACTCTATGCGCAAACGTTCATTAGCGCCTAATTGATTTTTGCTCACTTCGGCTTTTGAACTCTACTTGCTGTGCATAGATATTTTGTAATAACAAAGTTATAAAAAAATATAAAAAATATAATCTTGCTTTTTCATCTTACTCACATACCCACTATTGTGGGCTTAACTAATTACTTGTTATCTGATTATTACCAATCTTTTTCTGATTTAGCGCGCTGACCTTTTACTTTTTGGGCATTGATTTTCTCTTGGGTTTTGCGTTCTTCGTTGTTCATTGCCTCTAAAATACGTTCCATTTGTTGTGGTGAAAGAGACGATGGACGCTGTTGCCCTTTGCCCTTGTCCGCTTTTGGTCTTTTATCTTGTTGATTGTTTTGATTAGGGTCTTTTGATCGTTACCCTTATCCTTATTTTTATCTTGCTTGTTATCGCCTTGATCTTTGTTGTCCTTGTTATCTTTGTTGTCCTTGTTATCTTTGTTGTCCTTGTTATCTTTTGTTGTTCTGGTTATTTTTATTATTTTTGGTTTTGGCTATTCTGGTTTTGTTGATTTTGCTGATTGTTTTGGTTTTTGTTGATTTTTGTTGATTGTTCTGATTTTGCTGGTTATTTTTATCTTTATCGTTCTTGTTGTCTTGTGGAGGGGAGGATTTTGTTTAAGCATTTCTTTAGCAACGGCTAAATTGTAACGTGTTTCCTCATCTTTAGGGTTATGGCGAAGCGCTTCTTTATAAGTAAGTACAGCTTTGTCATATTCTTTTTCTTCATAAAAGCATTGCCTAAATTGTGGAAAGCCTTGTGTTTTTCTTCTTCACTAATCTTATCGGAAGCAGAGGCGTTTTTGAGTCGGAAGAAAGCCTCGTCATAGCTTTTTGTTGGTAGTACATTGTGCCGAGGTTATATTGGGCAGTGGCATTGTTTTTATCTTCGGCTATTGCCTTGCGATATTCCACTTCGGCTTGTGTAGGTTTATCACTTTTGAGAGCAGTATTGCCTTCATAAGTGTATTTTTTAGAGTTAGCCATTGCTTTTTGAGCTTCTTTCTCTGCTTTAGTTTGAGCAAAAACAGAGAGATAGTAAGGATAATGATATGTATAGAATGTTTTTCATAGTAGAAAATATCTCTTTGAGACCTCCCCTAGCCCCTCAAAGGGGAACTAGTGTTGGTCATCATACACGGATATTCTTATTTATTACTTTTCTTTTTCATTAAAAAGATTTAATTTCTTTACCCATTGCGTTTTGCGTTCAAAAATGGTGAGATCTAATAGGAGTAATAGCAAAGCTCCTCCTAAAAACCACTGAAATTGATCTTTGAAATCTACGAATTTTTGAGTGTCAAACTGACTCTTTTCTGTCCCTTCTAATACCTTATTAATTTGACTTACTGTTTTTGAGTATTGTCGCCGTTGAGGTATTCACCCCCTGCATTACTAGCTATCTGTTGCAAGAGTTCACTATTAAGTTTAGTGATAACTACCTCACCATTACTGTCGCGTTTGTAAGTCTGTCCACCTCCTTCTTTTTATAGGAATAGGTGCTCCTTTTTCAGTACCAATACCTATAGTGTAAATATGCACCCTTTTTCTTGTGCTTCCTGAAGCAATTTCAGTAGCCCCCATTTCGTGATCTTCACCATCGCTGAGGGATAAAGAGCAGGCGAGCTGTAGGGGTTTTGTCATCGAAATAATTGCTTGCCATACGTATTGCCTCTTGAATAGCAGTACCTTGCGAGGGAAAGCATATCGGTATTCATACCTTGGAGAAACATTTTCGCTGCCGAATGGTCGGTTGTGAGTGCTAATTGTGGGTAAGCACTTGCTGCATAAGCCACGATGCCCACGCGGTCGCCTTTTTAGCTGACTAATGGTCTCGAAAAGCAATGCGTTTTGCTTTTTCTAAACGGTTAGGAGCTACATCTTCGGCAAGCATACTCTTAGAAACATCGATAGCAAAAACGATATCTACCCTTCGCGTTTCACGGTCTCAATTTTAGTACCTATTTTAGGATTAGCTAAAGCGATACTCAATAGTATAAATACCACAGCAAAACACTCCACTTTACCCATAGTTTAAAACCGAGAGCGATTAGGTGCCAAACGCTTAAGAGCTGCAGGAGAGGCAAATTGCTTTTGTAACCTGCGTTTGCGAAGCATTGAAAAAGCAAAAATGATGAATAGCGGAATGAGTATTGCTATGAGCCAAAAAATATTTTTTTCGTCGATGTGAACCATAGTTAATTAGTAAATAAGCCAATTTGGCAAATTGTTGATTTGGCAATGAGTAGATTGTGATAATCAAATATTGCGCCAAACGCTGCAAAAGATAGTAATAATTTCTTAATTTAGACATTAGTTATTAGTTGCTAACGACTAACCCCCTAAAAAACAAACAACTATTTTTTTGTTATTTTTAAAATAATTAGTACCTTTGCCCCCGTTATTCAACGATATTAAATGAGCACACTAAAGAATATTAAATGAGCACACTAAAAGAATATTAAACCACAAGCACTCCTAGTGTCCCTTTACGCAGTACTCTCAAGAGATGCGCTGGAATATTCTTTTTATAATACAATAGCTATGTTTTTCTTTTGAAAAATGTAGCTATTTTTATGATAAACACAGCAATATCTATATAAAAATGCCAAAAAGAAACGACCTACATTGCGTTCTGCTCATAGGATCAGGACCTATTATCATCGGACAAGCCTGTGAGTTTGACTACTCAGGCTCGCAATCGTTGCGCTCTTTACGCGAAGATGGTATCAAAACCATACTTATTAACTCTAACCCCGCTACGATTATGACAGACCCCTCTATGGCGGATGTGGTCTATCTGAAACCTCTCACCACTAAATCATTAGTGGAAATTCTAAAAGCTCACCCCGAAATAGATGCCGTACTCCCTACTATGGGTGGACAAACAGCGCTTAACCTCTGTATTGAGGCTGATGAGAAAGGGATCTGGAAAGATTTTGGGGTGGAAATCATCGGGGTAGATATCGATGCGATACAAATCACTGAAGACCGCGAGAAATTCCGCGTGTTGCTCGATGAAATCGGTATCCCTATGGCACCGTCTGAAACGGCTACTTCTTTCCTTAAAGGAAAAGAAATCGCGCAACGCTTTTGGTTTTCCGTTGGTAATACGTCCGTCTTTTTACTTTGGGCGGCACAGGGGCTTCTATCGTCTATAAAAAAGAGATTTTTGATATGCTCCTCAATCGCGGTTTGGAAGCCTCGCCTATCCACGAGGTGCTTATCGATAAAGCCCTTTTAGGCTGGAAGGAATACGAGCTCGAACTTTTGCGCGACAAGAACGACAATGTGGCAATTATTTGTACCATTGAAAAATATGGACCCCTATGGGTATCCACACTGGGGATTCTATTACCGTAGCCCCTGCGATGACTCTATCTGACCGCACTTTCCAACGTATGCGCGATATGGCTATTAAGATGATGCGCAGTATAGGCGATTTTGCAGGCGGTTTGCAATGTGCAGTTTGCCGTGTCGCCTGATGAAAAGGAAGATATCATCGCTATTGAAATCAACCCACGTGTATCGCGTTCTTCGGCTTTGGCTTCTAAAGCTACAGGTTATCCTATTGCTAAGATAGCCACCAAACTGGCTATAGGTTACCATTTAGACGAACTGCAAAACTAAATCACCAAATCTACCTCTGCTTTCTTCGAACCTACGTTAGATTGATGTGATTGTGAAAAATACCGCGTTGGAACTTTCGACAAGTTTGAAGGCTCAGACCGTACTATAGGATTGCAAAATGAAGTCGGTAGGTGAGGTAATGGGTATAGGGCGTTCTTTCCAAGAGGCATTGCAGAAAGCAAACCCAATCGCTCGAAATCAAACGCAATGGTTTAGGAGCTGATGGCAAAGGCTATAAAAATTACGAACAGATTATTGAGAAACTCACCTATCCCAGCTGGGATAGGGTATTCTGCAATATACGATGCGGTACAGATGGGTATTCCACTGAGCCGTATCCACGAAATCACCAAGATAGATGAGTGGTTTCTCAAACAATACGAAGAACTATGTGCGCTCGAAAAAGAAATATCGCGCTACAAAAATAGATACCTTACCTAAAGAACTCCTTTTTGAAGCCAAACAAAAGGCTTTGCCGACCGACAAAATTGCTTATATGGTGGGCTGTTGGGAGAGTGAGGTGCATAAAAACGCGAGGAACTGAACATACGCCGTGTATTCAAATTAGTAGATACTTGTGCTGCTGAGTTTAAGGCGCAGACCCCTTACTATTATTCTACTTTCGAGGCTCCTATTTGCACCGCTGACGGCAAAGAATACGTAGCCAACGACAGCGTAGTAACCGACCGCAAAAAGGTGGTAGTACTCGGTTCAGGACCTAACCGCATAGGGACAGGGTATTGAGTTCGATTACTGCTGTGCACGGGGTATTAGCTGCTGAAGAGTGCGGTTATGAAACCATAATGATTAACTGCAACCCTGAGACTGTTTCTACCGACTTTGATACGGCTAACAAGCTCTATTTTGAGCCTGTGTTCTGGGAGTACATCTACGATATTATCCAGCACGAAAAACCAGAGGGAGTCATCGTACAGCTCGGCGGACAAACAGCCTTGAAGTTAGCCGAGAAATTAGATAAATACGGCATTAAAAATCATAGGTACTAGCTTCCAGTCGCTTGACTTGGCAGAGGATAGAGGTAGCTTTTCAACTTTGCTGAAAGAGAATAACATACCTTATCCGCGTTTTGGAGTAGCTGAAACCGCTGATGAGGCGCTAAAACTCTCTGATGAATTGACTTCCCGCTACTCGTGCGTCCTTCGTATGTATTGGGAGGACAAGGTATGAAGATTGTGATTAACAAAGAAGAATTGGAAGCCCACGTGGTAGACCTATTGCGCAAGATACCCTAATAACAAACTGCTACTCGACCACTATTTAGACGGCGCTATAGAAGCCGAAGCCGATGCAATATGCGATGGCGAGAATGTGTATATCATTGGTATTATGGAGCATATAGAGCCTTGCGGTATTCACTCAGGCGACAGTAACGCTACCTTGCCACCGTTCAACTTGGGTGAGTTTGTATTGCAACAAATAAAAGATCATACTCATAAAATAGCCTTGGCACTCAATACGGTAGGGCTTATCAATGTGCAGTTTGCCGTAAAAAGATGATGTTGTGTATATCATTGAGGCAAACCCACGTGCCTCTCGTACGGTGCCGTTTATCTCTAAAAGCTTACCAAGAGCCGTATGTGAACTACGCTACCAAGGTAATGCTTTAGCGAGAAGAAACTCACTGATTTCCATTTTAACCCGCACTTAGAGGGCTTTGCTATTAAGCAACCTGTGTTCTCGTTCAATAAATTCCCAAATGTAGATAAGAAGCTAGGGGCCTGAAAATGAAATCTACCGGCGAAAGTATCTTTGTTTATAGATAGCCTTAAAGATGACGCTTTCTACGATATTTATACGAGAAGAAAAATGTATCTTTCAAAAATAAAAGAACTAAAAAGGGCAAGCATAGGCTTGCCTTTTTGGTTTTTAGTTGTATATTTGTAGAGAAAACCAAACCGCCACTTATTTATATAAACCGTCTTCCCTCATAAAATAAGGTATTGCGGAACAACGAAAGGGAAATGACTCCATTGTATTCATTATTGGGAAGAAAGACAAGACAGAGCTACGGCTCACTCTAAACAAATCTTGCAAAAACCGAGGATACCGTCTGTTGCTTTTTTGAGAGACTTAATTGCTTTTCTCTCTGTTTAAAGGTCTTCTATTTCCTATTTTGATCTTGATTTGATACAACAGAATATTGATTTACAGCGCTAAATCACATAATATTCCCAAAATAATTCACCGTCAGGAGAAAATTTGTGAGATAATGTAACATAGGGGGTATATAGTTGTGATTTTGTGTAAATTCGTGAAATTCGTGGGAGACTTTAGAAAGTTTATCTTATGATATTCCTGATATTAAATTCACGTTAAATTAGTGTTAAAGATTTCATACTTTACAAAAAGTAGTATCTTCGCCCATTCTTACAGCACTAAATATAATGAAAAATCTTATTATATAGCACCTTTGTAGGGGTTTTTATAGGGCTTGTAATAGCTTGTACCCCTAATGCTAACACCTACTACAACCGCCAAATGCAGCCTATAGTTACTAAGTACAATGTGCTTTTTCAATGGTGAGGAGGCGTATGCTAAAGGGGTTAACGAACTACGCGAAAAATACCAAGATAACTTTTAGTGAAGTCTTGCCAGTAGAACCCATTGGGCTCAGTGGTAAGGTACAGTTAGATGGTATGGGAAATCCTAATTTCGAGCGTGCTGAAGATAAAAAGCAATCAAAACTATCCAGCGTCACTCTATGGTTTTCAAAGGGTGCAACGCAACTATAAAATAGATGATGCTTATATGCTTTTGGGAAAAAGCGCGTTATTACGACGAGCGTTTCTTCCCTGCTTTAGAGGCATTCAATCACTTGCTTACCAATTATGGTAAAAGTGAACGCATCCCCGAAGCTGCTGTATGGGCACAAAAACTAATCTTCGTCTTGGTAAAGACAAAATAGCGATTGAAAAAAACTCACCGAGTTTCTAAAAAGAAAATCCTAAATTGCGTCGCAATGATAGGGCAGAGGCTTATGCTACTTTAGGGCAGGCTTATATCAATCAAGAACAATACCCCCAAGCAGCCGATGCTCTCTATAATGCAGGTAAATACACACGAAATAAAGCATTGCGTGGTCGCTACTATTTCATCGCTGCACAACTCTATGAAAAAAACAACATCAAAAAGATTCAGCTGAGGTAGCTTTTTGAGAAAGTTGTAAAACAGAATTGGAAAATTCCGCGTAAATTATGGGTAGAAGCTCAAGCAGGTAAAGCACGTAACAAAAACTTTCACTCCCGAAGAAAAAGCAGAGTTTTTAGCCTATTTGCGTAAACTCGAAAAATCGTTATGAACACAAAAACTACCTCGATGTACTTTACTATACCACGCCGAATTGTTGAAAAACGACCAGAAAAATAGTTGCTACCAATTACTATCGTCAGTCTTTTGCATAATAATAAAGACAATAATCCGCTAAAAGCAAAAAGCACATACACGTCTTTCCGAATTATTTTTGATCAAAAAAGACTACATAGGGGCTTATCAACATTTGGATAGTACCCTTACCTATATCCCCGAAAAATACTTTTGAACATTTATATGTGCGCCGAAAAAGAGATAATTTAGCTAAAATAGCTGAATTAGAGTACGTTGTAAGAAAGAACGACAGCGTGCTAAAAAGTAGTCCGTATGCCCGAAACCGAACGTCGTGCCTATTACCAAAAAGCATATTGACTCTATGCAGCAAATAGCAGCATTGCGCACTCAAAAAGAGCAAACAAGCAAAGTAAAAAAATACAGGTATGGGATTTTCTGCTCCTGATGTTACTCCAGAAAAAGGCGGTAAATTCTATTTCTACAACCCTATGAGTGTAGCGTATGGCAAACAGCAGTTTGAACAGTATTGGGGTGATAGAAAGTTAGAAGATAATTGGCGCTGGTCATCAGTGGGAAGTGGGGTAGTAGCCGATGTTACAGCCTCAACAACTGTGACAAAAACTGTAGAAAAAGCAAGTAGAAACCCTGATAGCTATCTGGCTAAACTCCCTAAAACAGAAACTGAAATCAACCAATTGGCAGTCAATCGCAACGAGGCGCTCTACCAATTAGGGTGTCCTCTATCGAGCTAAGTTTAAAGAGAATGAATTAGCTATTCAGCGTTTTGGAGCGTGTGCTTGCTAGCAATCCTACCCCGAAATTGAAGCTGCAGCCCTCTACGAATTGCAAAAAGAACTATACTGACACTCACAATTCTAAAGCTGAAACTACAAAAAGTCGTCTGTTAGCGAATTATCCTAATACCGATTATGCAAAACTTTTTGCAAGGAGGAGAAACTACTCAGCATGAGCGCAACAAAATTGCTCAAGTATTTGTGGATAGTCTCACAGCTCAGTATAATAGAGGTGAGTTTGTAGAAACCGCTCGCCGATTACAAGAAGAAGGATTGCAGTATCGTGAAACGGCAGCAGCTCCTGCAATAGCTCTTTTGCAAGCTAAAACTACAGCTCGCTTAGAAGGATTAGCACCTTATCAGGCTCAGTTGCAACAAATAGCGACTAATTATCCAGCAACAGCCGAAAGTGAAGAAGCAAAAAAACTTGTTGGAAGAACTGAAGGATGTTACTAATGAGGAATATATCTCCGATGATAAAGCTACTTTATGGAAGGTAGTGATTACGGGTACTACCCCCGAAATGCGTGAAAAATTAAAAGAAACTCTCACTGAAAAGCTAAAAGCCATTTCGGAAGTCCTCACTCTCTCCACCGATATCTACAACGCCAACGAAACTTGGTGGGTAATACATAAAATACGCGATGCTTATTCAGCACAGAGTATAGTAAATGAACTCAAAAGTTTCTTAGAAAAACACAAACTTTCAGCGTATCCTATACCTACTGAAAACTACCGTTTGATACAAATCCGTAAAGAAAAAGAAAGGCTTCTAAATAAATAAGAAAAATACTCGTTAAAAAAATAATAATAGGTGTTTTAGTGAATTTTATTTTGTAGATAAAAAAATATTATTTGTATATTTGCCTACGAAAACTAACATCTTCACTGAAATTAAAGAAATTAGGAAAAATGAGAAAGATTCTGCGGGATTGAGGATGAAAAAGTAGCAATATAACTGTCTCATTTATAGAGTTAAATAAAATATTTAACTTTTATATTTGAAATTTTAACATTTATTTAACTTTCTGTCTCGAGAATAATTAGTTATTTTGCTATGTGATAAAAAAAGAGTATTACTCTGCTTAGGATTATGTCTTTTTATTTAATCAACAAAAAATGAAGCTATGTCAATCAATGCCTTTATCATTTATCTTTCAATAGAAATGAAGTATTCTATTCACACAGTGGAAGCTTATAAGCACGATTTAAGAGCTTTTGAGAAATTCATTAAAAAGTGAGTATGAAGATAAGGAAGAAGATTGCCCTTTAGAAAGAGCAGATCAGGAGGATATCAAAAAGTGGATAATACAACTATCTCAACAAGAGATGTCCTTTAGAAGTATCAACCGGAAATTGTCAGCTTTGAAAACCTATTACACTTTTCTCAAAACAAAACAGATAGAAGTGAGTCCGTTTGAAAAAGGAATTTTCTTGTTGAAAACAGAAAAAAGGCAAAAGTTACCTTTTTCTGAAGCTGAAATAGAAAAAGTACTGTCTTATTTTTCAAGTAAAAGTTCTTTTGATGAGGTGAGAGATAGGGCAGTGATAGAAATGTTGTATGCCACAGGAATACGACGTTCGGAACTAGCAAACTTACACCTATCAGATATAGATTTTTGCACAAAAATCAGATCAAAAATATTAGGTAAAGGAGATAAAGAACGTTATATCCCTATTATACCAGAGTTAGAAGATACTCTTAAGGAATACTTAAAATTAAGAGAGGAAATAGCAAACGAAAAAAAGTCAAAAACTATTTATTTTTTTAGTTAAAAAATGGTAAAAAAATTGTATTCAACTCTTGTGTATCGAATTATAAATTCGTACTTTAGTGCCGTCACACCAAAGAAAGACGTAAGTCCCTCACGTATTGCGCCACTCATTTTGCAAGTCATTTGTTAGATAATGGTGCTGATTTGAATACTGTAAAAGGAATTACTGGGGCATTCCAGTTTGGCTTCTACACAAGTATATACCAATACTAGTTTGACAGAACTAAAAAAACAGTACAAAAAGCCCATCCAAGAGCTGATCGCAAAGAGGATATAGATAATAAATAGAATTGTTAAACCTTAAATTTCTAAACATTATGAAAGTACACATACACCCAGTAGACTTTACAGTCGACCACAAATTAGTAGAGTTCATCCATGGATAAGTTAGATAATTTTTTACGACCGTATCATAGAAGCGGACGTACATTTGAAGATTAGATAATACCACCACTAAAGAAAATAAAAATAGTGGAAGTGAAAGTGCATATACCAGGAGAAAGCCTCGTAGTAAAAACAATTTAAAACCTTTGAAGAAGGAATAGATAGTGCTATAACTCCTTTAGAAAGAATGCTTTTTAAAAACACAAAGATAAACATTAAAAAAAGTAGTTAACATTTTGTTAATCTTCCTTTTTGAAAAAGTAATTGAAATTTTAGTAATACTTTTGCCCCAGTTTTATTGTATAATTTTATTTACTTATCGAAAAAAATGAAAAAAAGTATTCTCGCTTTAGCTTCACTAGCCTTTTTAGGTGTGCAAGCTCAGCAAGTGAGACTATAACAGATGGTCTATAGACTTGAATGAGTGGAGTAAACAAAGCTACTACTCCTTTTTACTAGCGGTTACGCTACAAGTACCCCAAATCTTTGGAGTGCAAATGTAGGGTTCGCTATATGGCAAACAACAAATTCGGTGTTCGTTTAGCTGGTGGTTATGATGTATTCAAAAACGACGACGATAGTCCTGCTTTTGAATCTAACATTTGGAATGTTAACTACAAGGTGTTGCCAATTTGGCTCACGTACTTAGTTTTGAACAATGGACAAGCGACTTAGGATTACTATTACACGCAGGGGCAGGATATTCACAACTAAATAGTGATGCAATCTCTAGCCCTGATAGAATAGCTTTCTTAACAGTGGGACTTACCCCACAACTTAGAATATCTAATCGCATCGCTTTCTTATTAGATGGTTCTATCTACATCAATAGCAAACAACAACGTACTTACGATACCAAATCAGCTAATGAACAAAGAGGATTCCAAGGGAATCACTTTACTCTTACCGCTGGTTTGAATATCGCTATAGGTAAACAAAGGTAAACATGCCGATTGGGCAGGTGCAGATCTTCGTAATCAAGAAGACGAAGTTATCCAACGCATCGCTGCCTTAGAAAACAATGTAGCTGATTTGAAAGGTGAAGTAGCTAACAAACAAAAACAAAATGAATGATGCTAATGGCAATCGTATTCCAGATGAGATTGAAAGTTACCTAAACGATAATTATCAAGCTAAAACAACCGCTAATGACGCCTCTGGTGATGTGGTTTGCCGACCTTATCAAAAGAGGTTATATCAGTGCTTATTTCGATTTCAATTCATCAGAACCTCAAATGTCATCTTCTTGGTCAATTGATTTTCGTAGGAAAAATACATGAAAGAAAATCCTAATGCTCAAATTGCTGTAAATGGTTACGCCGATGAGTTAGGGAGGTACTAACTATAACACTACTCTTTCTCAAAAACGTGCTGATGCTGTTAAAAACTTACTTGTAAAAGCTGGTATCAATGCTGATCGCATTACAGCTCAAGGTAAAGGTGTAGATAATAGCGTAGATAAAAACTCTCCAAGAGCTCGACAATTAGCTAGAAGAGCTACTTTTGAATTGAAGTAAAAATTCTAAATCTTAGAAACAGATACTGTTCTAAAAAGGTTAATCTTAACTTTTTAGGACAGTTTTTAGATAGTAATATTAATATTTGTTTATTCCAAAATAAAAACGTACTTTTGTGCGTTAGTTTATATCTATTCACAACACTAAATACTCAAAAATGAAAACAAATAAAAATAACTATCAAAGTTATAGTAAGTTATGTGCTGCTTTTTAGTCTCAGTAGTTGCCGGTTATGTAATCTTCAAAGAGATACAAAAAAACTATCCCATCAAGAAAAAAATAAATCAAGAAGATCGAAATAAAATTATACAAATTAGCAAAATCCTCTCTTTAGTAAAATGATACCGAAAAGTGCAGGACGTATTGCATACGTACAGATGATAGAGAAGCTTTGCAACTTTTTAGAAAAAATGTTTATTTACAAAACTGAAATACTAAAAATTTAGACGCGATATTACCTCTGAAAAACAAGTGCTTACACTCGATACCATCCGTTCCTTGCTCAATTTTAAAAGTGAAAATTTACAAGAATTAAAGGCTTTTCAAGAAGCAGATAGTACCTCAATTATTATACGAAATGCTATACGAAAACTTTCTACTTTGGAACCTTACTTAGGTTATGAACTTTATGGTAAAGATGCTTATAGAAAAATTAACCCCTGAAAAAGCTCCAGATATTGCTTCTATACTAAAAAAATACAAAAATATAAAAATCCCTACTGCTTTTAATAATACTAAATTCGATAAAGTAGTATTAGAAACTCTTACTCTTTTGAACAAAGTAAATGAAGAAAACTAAAGACTCTAAAAAGCCAAATTAATGAAAAAATGCAAAAAAACTTTGGCAAAAACGATGTCCAAATTTCACGAAAAATTAGATGATTTACTTCATAATTTTGAAGAAGAAGTATTAGCTAACTCTCAAAAAAATTAAGTCTAGAACGCAAACAAATTTTTGAAAATAGTACTTTGCTTATGATATCCTTTTAGTCGCCTTAGGTATTATTGTTATCTCTTCCATCGTGATTATTAATGATTTTTGTTACCTCACAACGATATCGCCGCCGCCTGAAACCGCTAATAGAAAATCTAATAACCTACTCAAAAATCGAGAACAACTTATCTCTATGGTAAGTCACGACCTACGTACTCCTTTAAGCTCTATTGTAGGCTATTCTGAACTGCTCAGTAAACAAAATATATCTGAGAAAGGTAAAAACTACCTTTCTCATATTAAATATTCTTCTGAGTATATCTCTAAATTGGTAGATGAGTTGTTAGATTATACCCGAATTGAAGCTGGTAAAATTACAATTGAAAAAGTACCTTTTCAATACTACAGAAATTATTGATGAGGGTAGCTAGCAATGTAAAATCAGCTTTTTAAAACAAAAAGAAATTAACCTATCTCTTAGCTTCTCCGAAACAGTAAATAATCTCAATTTCTCAAGTGATGCCTACCGTGTTAAACAAATATTGTATAACCTCATATCTAATGCCTTTAAATTTACTGAACACGGAACTGTACATATACAAGCCGACGCTCGTCAAATTAATGACGATGAGTATGAAATAGCTATCGCTGTTACCGATACAGGTATTGGTATCAAAAAAAGGAACAACAACAACATATTTTTGATGAATTTACCCAAGCTAACGACGAAATTTCTAAACGTTATGGCGGAACAGGACTCGGATTGCACATTTCTCAAAAATTAGCCCATCTATTACATGGTAAAATTTATTTGGAAAGTTATGAAAATAAAGGAAGTACATTTACACTACGATTCTTAGCTGAAAAAAGTAGTAGAACGTACTAAAACCCTCAAATCATTACTAATGACAAAAAAACCCTGATCTAATTACTATTATTGTAATAGATGATGACTCTCTATCCTTTCCCTTATAAAAGAATTACTAAAACAAAAAAACATATCAACGCTATTACTTTCAACAACGGAAAAGAAGCTTTTGAACAAATGGAAAACTTCGACTTCGATTTAGTAATTACCGATATCCAGCTACCTGAAATGAATGGGATTCCATTTCGTTACTCTATTCAACGAGCAGTATAAAGATAATCCATTACCTGTACTAGCAATTACTGGGCGTCGCGATGTGCCTGAAAGTTTCTACATGAAGAGCGGATTCTCTGGCATTTTACCAAAACCATTTACTCCAGAACAGTTCTACCAAAAAAACTGAATGTCTTCTTCCCTAAACTCAATACCGAAGTAGAACATAAAACTATTATGGTAAGCAACAATATAGAAGGAAGTTATACCCCTGAAATACTAGAGAGCTTTTATGGGAGATGATCGTGAGGGCATTATAGGAATTTATGAACATTTCTTGAAAGAAAAGCAGTGAGAACATACAAACGCTTAAAACTCCTTGCCGATCGTGAAGACTACAAAGGTATTAAGGCAATAGCTCATAAAATGACTACAATGTTTGCGCAAATCAATGCCAAACGTGAGTCCGAAATACTTATTATTCTCAACAAAGTACTAGAAGAGGTACCTGCTGAACTGCACGGGCAAATTCATACTTTGGAACAGTTATTTGAAAAATGATTGTCGCCCAGCGATAGAACAATATCTAAAGAAATTAATAGAACTATAAATTATGATTAAAGATTCTGAACTTATTTTAAACCCCGATGGTAGTATTTACCATATCAATTTACGACCTGAACAAGTAGCCGATACTATTATTTTTGGTAGGCGACCCCAATCGAGTGCCTCGTGTGAGTGCTTATTTCGACAATATAGAATTTAGCACCCAAAAACGCGAATTTTGTACCCATACAGGTTCTTATAAAGGCAAACGCCTCACCGTAATTTCCACTGGCATAGGGTCCTGATAATATCGATATTGTGATCAATGAACTCGATGCACTTGCGAATATCGATTTGCACACGCGCCAGCCTAAAGAGCAACTCACTTCGCTTAATATAGTGCGTTTTGGTACTTCAGGCTCTCTACAGGCTGATATACCCGTAGATAGTTTTGTGCTCTCTTCTCACGGATTAGGTATGGACAATATGTTTCATTCGTATAAGGATAGTCCTAAGGTGCGTGAAATCGCTATGGAAGAGGCTTTTATCGCTCATACAAGTTGGAATCCTCTCAAAGGTCGCCCTTATATCATAGCTTGCGGACAAGAACTTAAAAAAACGCCTCCTCACCGATAAAGTATTTGAGGGAATTACAGGGTACTGCTCCAGGTTTTTTTATGGTCCTCAAGGACGCGTATTGCGCTTGCCAGTGCAAGACCCTGAGCTCAATGATAAACTACACAGTTTCAATCATAATGGGCATCGTATGACGAACCTCGAAATGGAAACTTCTGCCATCTATGGGCTTTCTAGACTTTTAGGACACCAAGCTGTTTCGCTCAATGCTATCATTTGCTAATCGCCCTACAGGTACTTTTCACTAAGGATACTAAAAAGTAGTAGAAGACCTCATCGTATATGGTTTTAGAACAATTGGCAAAAATAGTTATTACTACACTTTAACAAAAATGATTAATTTGATAATCAATAATTTATTAGTTGTAAACTTATGAAAGCAATTTATTTTTAGCTATGTTATGGCTATTCAATTGTCATAATACTACTTCCATTGATAGAGATGATACTTCAGTAGAAAAAAGATACAGTAGTTGTATGTACTGAGGAAGATTTATCAGTGAGAAATGATGCTTCTGAAGATAGTGAATTTGTAAGTCGTTATGATTGGCATCTCCCTGATGAAAATAAGAATTTAACCTTTTGCCAGATAAAAAAAGAAGCTTTTTGTTAGGAGATTCAATTCCTATTTATAACCATAAAGGTTTTCTAAAAGAAAAAAACGTACTGATCTTGATACAAAGTGGGTAGCAATAGTGGGAGTTTCAGATACCTTATACAATTTCACAAAAGATAATTGTACAGCCTTTCATTATATAAAAAAATAGTGTTGAATAATACTGATTCTCTCATTGTAGATGGAAGAAATGTATTTAGAACAACTGATAAACTGATTGATAAAAACCTTTGACAACGGTGAACGCATACAATTTTTCAGAACTGCCTATTATGGTACACCTGTATCAGATGATGATGGATTAACTTTTTGCGGAGAACCTTATCAACCTGCCATATTAATTACAAATACAGGTTTTAAAGGGATTAGTACCAATAGTGGAAAAACAAGTTTTTCTGTAAAAACTTAATTCACTTGGTATTAATAGAAAAAAATATTTCAATTTTTTTCAACTATGTGACAATGATGGTTTTTAGATGAGGGTGATGAATGCTGTAAAAAACGTCAAAAGGTACTATACTTAAAAATTTATAGAGAATTTCAAGAAGGGTATACTAACTATGAAGTACTATTAGAGAAAACAACAGAAGGGTATAAGGCTACCTATTTAAATTATCCTGAAAAATATGATGAACCTTATATAAAGAAAAAGTGAATATGACGCCCCTTACAGGTCAAGAACTCCACAATTTAGCAATGAACATTGTAGGTGAAGCCTTACAAAAAGGAACTACAATGGGAATTCCTATTGGTGAATAGTGAACTCAAGCGCGACCCTCAGTTTGTATGTGTGAGACAAGAACAACCAAAAATACTTTATCATTGTGCGGGCAGTACCCTATGGCGACGACCCTACTCAGTACGATATGGTATTTATGGAAGTGGTGCGCAAACACGCCGAAAAAAACATAACGCTTGCACTTTCTATGCAGGTGTAGGGGCTTAGCAATGTAACAGATGAAACCCTCCCTCTATATAAAGATGAACCTTATAAACTCAACTTTCAAGGGCTCATTGAAATTTGATAATTGACAAATTTGCTAATTGACAAATTATTCGTACTTTTGCCACTCAAAAAAATAAAAGCAAGTAACCAATGAAAAATAAACGAATCATTGAACGTACATAGCAGCTTACTACAACTCATTGGCAATACACCTCTATTGGAATTGCACAAAATTACCAAAAATCTTAAAGGTCGCTATTTTGCTAAACTCGAAGCCTTTAACGCAGGTCATTCTGCCAAGGACAGAGTAGCCAAATATATCGTTGAAGATGCCGAACGCAAAGGACTTCTCAAACCAGGATATACTATCGTAGAAACTAGTTCGGGTAATACGGGCTACAGTTTGGCGATGATAAGTGCTCTAAGAGGCTACCGCTGTATCATTGCAATTAGCGATAAATCTTCTCACGACAAAGTGGAAATGCTACAAGCTTTAGGAGCTGAAGTGCATTTGTGTCCTTCAAATGTTGCTCCCGATGACCCTCGTTCTTACTACGAAGTAGCCAAACGCATCCACAACGAAACTCCTAATTCTATCTATATCAATCAGTATTTCAATCCACTCAATCCTGAGGCTCATTACCTTTCTACTGGTCGTGAGATATGGGAACAAACCCAAGGAGAAATCACTCACGTAGTAGTATGTAGTGGTACAGGAGGTACCATTTCGGGGATTACGCGCTATCTCAAAGAACAAAAATCCTAACGTACAAGTATTGGGGGTAGACGCCTATGGTTCAGCTATCAAAAATACCATGACACTCGTCAGTTTGACCCTGCCGAAGTATATCCATACAAAATAGAAGGAATGGGTAAAAACCTAATTCCTACCGCTACTAATTTTGATGTTATCGATGAGTTCATCAAAGTAACTGATAAAGATGCGGCACTCACCGCTCGTGAATTGGCACGTACTGAAGGACTTTTTATGGGTTACACCAGTGGGGCTGCTATGCAAGCCGTAAAACAATATGCCGAGGCAGGTAAGTTTGATGAAAACAGCATTAGTGGTTGCCCTTCTCGCCGACCACGGTTCGCGCTATATGAACAAAAATTTATAGTGACGATTGGATGAAAAAAAGCAAGGTTTATTAGCTAACAATTGACAATTATCAATTAATAAAATAAATAAAAAGAAGAATGAAAGATTTATTTGAGCATATTTATGCAAATAAAGGAAGTATAGGGGCGCTGGTCAGACCACGCCGAGGGGTATGTATTCCCTAAATTAGAAGGTGAATTAGGTCCTCATATGAAATTCCAAGGAAAAGAAATCCTCAACTGGAGTATCAACGATTATTTAGGGACTTGCAAACCACCCCGAAGTGCGCAAAGTAGATGCCGAAGCAGCCGCCGAGTATGGTGCGGCTTACCCTATGGGAGCTCGTATGATGAGTGGGCATACTACAATGCACGAAGAACTCGAAAAACGTTTGGCTAAGTTTGTTCTACAAAGAGCCTCTTATTTGCTCAACTTTGGTTACCAAGGGATGGTTTCTATCATCGATGCTTTGGTTACCAAAAACGATGTGATTGTATACGATGTTGATGCACACGCTTGTATCATCGATGGGGTACGCTTGCACTTTGGCAAACGCTATACCTATCAACATAACGATATGGAGAGCTTTGAGAAAAAAACTTAGAACGTGCTGCAAATTAGCCCGAAACTACAGGAGGCGGTATCTTGGTGATTTCAGAAGGAGTTTTTTTGGTATGCGTGGCGAACAAGGTAAACTTAAAGAAATTGTAGCTCTTAAAAAGAAATACAACTTCCGCCTTTTTGGTAGATGATGCGCACGGTTTTTGGTACCTTGGAGTCTCGTGGAGAAGGAACTGGTGTTCATCAAGGCGTACAAGATGAAATTGATGTCTATTTCTCTACTTTTGCCAAATCAATGGCTGGTATTGGGGCTTTCGTAGCTGGAAATGCCAAAGTAGTAGATTATCTTAAATATAACCTCCGCTCTCAAATGTTTGCTAAATCACTTCCAATGATTTATGTAAAGGTGCTTTGAAACGTTTGGAAATGATGGAGACAATGCCTGAACTACAACAAAAGTTATGGGATAACGTAAATCGTTTGCAAAACGGACTTAAAGAGCGTGGATTCAATATCGGTAATACCAATACTTGCGTAACGCCTGTATTCTTGCACGGTAGTATTCCTGAAGCAATGGCGATGGTAAACGACCTACGCGAGCACTATGGTATTTTTCCTTTCTATTGTAGTTTATCCAGTGATTCCAAAAGGAATGATACTCTTGCGCATTATTCCTACTGCTTCGCATAGTAAAGAAGATATCGACCGTACTTTGGAAGCATTTTCAGCGATTCGTGAAAAACTCGAAACAGGCGTATACCGCGCTATGAATGCTGAGCTTACTAAAGAAATGGGAGATATGTAATTAATTATTAAATTGAAAAATACTTTTGCCAAAGTGAGATAGCTTATTGTGCTACAACCAACTTTGGCAAAAGTTTTTGCTATCTCCACCTTGTTCATTATTAATTGCTAATCGTTAATTGTTAATTGTCATCCCTACATATAATGAAATTGAAAATATAGAAGCTATCATAAAGGCAGTATTTTGCCCAAAGTGATAAGTTTCATATCCTCATTATGAACGACAATTCTCCTGATGGTACCGCCGATAAGGTACGCGAATTACAAAATATTTACCCTAACCGACTCTTTTTAGAGGTACGCACCGAGAAAAAAAGGTTTAGGAACAGCTTATATTCACGGATTTCAGTGGGCATTGACACACAACTGTGAATATATTTTTTTGAGATGGACGCTGATTTCTCCTCATAACCCTACTGACCTCTTTGCGACTTTATGAGGCTTGCCAGCAAGGTGCTGATGTTGCAATTGGGTCGCGTTATGTAAAAGGGGTGAATGTAGTGAACTGGCCCCTGCAACGCATCTTGTTATCCTATGGGGCTTCTATCTATGTGAGAGTGATTACAGGAATGAAAATTAAAAGATCCTACTGCTGGCTTTGTGTGTTACCACCGAAGGGTATTAGAGAGCATCGCCCTGAATACTATCCGATTTGTAGGCTATGCCTTTCAAATAGAGATGAAAGTATCGCGCTTACCTCAAGAAGTTCAAAATCATTGAAGTACCTATCATCTTTTACCGATAGAACTAAAGGAAAATCAAAAATGAATAAAAGCATTATCCGTGAAGCTATCTTTAGCGTTATCGGAATGCGATTTAAAAATAAATCAGCATAAAAAATTATGGAATTTATAAGAAAAAGACTCAAAAAGCTTGCAGTATGTGTTTCAAGGTTTGTTTTATTTAATAAAAATGAACCTCCTGTGATGGTACATATCGTCATCTCTTTAGTATGGGTGATTTTTGGGCTTTTTGTTTCGGCATTACTACCAATGAATGGATTAGTACAACTATTGTGTATCGCTATAGTACTGTCAGTCGAAGGTCTCAATACAGCTGTCGAGAAACTCTGTGACTTCATCCACCCCGATCATCACAAAAACTATTGGGCATTATCAAAGATGTTGCTGCTGGAAGTGTAGGCTTTGCTGTGATACCTGTAAGCGTTGTGCTCTGTATCATCTATTATCCTATGTAATGAAACTCTTTTAAATTTTACTATGAAAGATATAGTAAAAGGGTATTTAGCAGCTTTTTATTTCGGCGGTTACTTTGATGGTATGATTCCGCTGTTTATGATTCCTATCAAGCAGCAAGGTTTTTCGGTAGATGCAGCGCTTTTCTATCGTTTTATTACTACAAGCGTCTTTTATTATGGGATATCTTTTCTACCGAAAAGAGACACTGCGCATTACCCGCGCGAAGTATTTATCTTTCTTGTTTTTAGGATTGCTATACGCCCTTTCAGCAGAATTTCTCTTCCTTGCCTACGATTTACTCTCCCCAGGAATTGCTTCTACTATATTTTTATGTATCCGCTAATAGTAGCACTTGCTTTGGGTGTTTTCTTTAAAGAACATATCACCTTTCGCACAATGATAGCCCTTATTGTTGTATTAATAGGTGTTTTCTTACTCAGTGTAAAAGATGTAACAAACTTTTTCAATCAACTATATAGGGGCAGGAGTATCACTACTTGGGGGCAATTTCGTATGCACTCTATATGCTTATTGTCAATAAATCTAAAATATCGGCTTCAGGAATAAAAAGTATCGTTTTATTCTACCTTATTTTCTTCAGTTTATTTTCTTGTAAAACTATGGGTTATAGGTACTCTCTTCCTATCCCCTGAGGTAAAGATGAGTTTACAGCTCACAAGTTTCAGTATAGTAACTACCCTGTTTTCTATCATCACCCTTATTTATGCTATCAGAATGATAGGTTCTACCCCTAGCTATCATTGGGGGTAATGGAACCCATTGTAGCAGTAGCTATCAGTATTTGGATATTCCAGCAAGAAAGTCTTACAACGAATCTTATTATAGGGAGTGCTACTCATTATCATTGCAGTAATGATAGATGTTTTGAAAGCCCTAAGAAAATATAGTTAAATTATTTTGTTTAGTTCTAAATAAAAGTGGTATTTTTGTCCGCTGAAAAACTTAAATATCATTTTATGAAAAACTCATTTTGCCTGTTATGGTGTTATGTGCTACGATGAGTATGGCACAAAATGACCTCTTGATTCTAAAAAGATACTATATCACTTGAGGAAGTAGTGATTACGGCTAATCGTATCAAAGAGAAAAAACGGATGCTGTTGCGAATGTAACCATTATTGACCAAAAGAAACTACAGCAGTTTATAAAAAAATAGCGCCTGATATGTCGCATCTTATTGGGATGATAGAACCAGCTATGTCACTTTCTACCAATACAACTAACAACCGTTATCAAAATTTGCGAGGGCGCTCTATACTCGTATTGATTGATGGTATTCACTCAATCTACGCCATTACGTGCTACAGACCGCGATATTCGCTCTATTGACCCAGCAGCTGTAGAACGTATTGAGATAGTAAAAGGGGCTACCTCTATTTATGGAAATGGAGCCATAGGAGGAATAATGAATATTGTAACTAAAAATCGCCTAAAATGTTATTTTTCGGTGGGCAAACTACTATAGGAGCTTCAGCAAGAGATTCTTTTAAAGAAAATAGAGGCTTTGGCTATCGTTTTTAATCAACAATTTTATGGAAATTACAAAGGCTTTTTCTTATTTAGTTGATGCGGCAATGAACCAAACAGGTTCAGCTATTGATGGGACAGGTGAATATATATCTCCTCGCTATGGATTAGGAGATGTGCGTACTTATAACGGACTTGTAAAAACTTGGTTATCAGTTTGACGATGATAATAAGGTAGAAGCTATGTATAACTTCTATCAAAGTTTGCAAAAACACCCTTTGGTAGCTTCTGGAGGAAAATATCTAGAACGCCCTCGTATAGGAGTTTATGATACTAAAGACCCTGCTGCTCAAGATGAAGGAATGCGCTATAATCACAACGCCTATATAAAAATTCAACTCCAATAACATTTTTAAACGTACTGATTTAGAGTTAAGTGCTTTTACCCAACACCAATATGCTATTTTCGATTATCGCAAGCACAACGCTCGAAGTCCACGCTGGGAAAAGCAGTAGCGGGCAAGCAACTGTAAAAGGTGAAAAAAATATGGTATTCGTACCCAACTAACTTCTAAAGTTTTATTTTCTGAAAATGTTTTTACTCAGTTACTCTATGGTGCTGATGTATTGATAGATAAAACCAGTCAGCCTCTAGTAGATGGTCGTTATTGGATGCCTGAGCTCACTTCTTATAATTCTGCTCCTTTCTTACAAACAAAAACTACTTTTCTTCCAATACTATGTACTCAAAGCAGGCTTGCGTTATGATTACATTGATGTATCTGTTCCTAATTATGAGGTTCTCAGGCTCCGCAATACCGATCCTCGTGTATATGTAAAAAGGAGGAGATCTTACTTACAACAATCTTTCTCCTAACATAGGGATTGCATACAACCAATTCAAGTATTTCCAGCCTTTCATCTCTTATTCACAAGGTTTTTCAATTTTTTTGATTTAGGAAGAACCCTTCGTGCTGCTAAAGCTGATGTCCTTTCTAAAAATCAATACAGAGCCTGTTAAAACCGAAAATTATGAAGCCGGAGCTTATGCTGAACTAAGCAAATATGTTCATTTGAGTGGTTCTTACTTCTATACTTATTCAAAAACTCGGTAGTGATCTCAAATCAGTAAGTGGTTTTTGGGTAGTAGATAGAACCCCTCAAAAAGTATATGGTTTTGAAGTAAATGCTGATATTTTTTTCCTACTAAATGGCTTACCCTTGGCGGAAGTTTTATCTCTTTTGAAGGAAAGAAAAATCTACTGAAGATGGAGATTGGGATGGCTATATGAGTGGTACTTCTATTCCTGCTCCTAAGGCAACTGCTTATATAAGAGTTACACCTACTGAATATAGTTACCTTCAAGTAAATTACTTACATACAGGTAGTAGAGATCGCTTCTCTCCTGATAATCGAGGTGTATATACTGAAGGAGAGGGAATTGTTTATCCTATCGACTTGTTTTCTCTCAGTGCAGGTTATACTTTCAACAAGTCTTTTCTTTGGCTTTAGGAATTGAAAAACCTCACCGATAAGGTGTATTATACACCTGCTTCTATGTTGGTAGCACGAGATGCTGAGTATGCACGTGGTAACGGAAGATATTTTAATCTGAGTCTTACTTATCGTTATTAAGATATAAATAAAAACGAGGTTTTTTACACCTCGTTTTTATTATCAGTTTATAGACCGAACAGCTTCTTTTTAGTTGTATCAAGGCTTGTTTTTACCACACTTCGCGGACAAGCTAAATTTATACGCATATAACCTTTGCCTTCTTCCCCATAAATAGCCCCTGTCGTTTAGGGCTAAATGTGCTTTATCAGTGCATAGGGCTACAATTTCTTTCTGACTGAGTTGTAATGCACTGAAATCTATAAATACTAAGTAAGAAGCTTGGGGACAATCACTTTTTAATTGTGGTATGTATTTTTGATGTAATGTATTACTTCATCAACATTCCCTTGTACATAGTTGAGCATTTGTTGTAGCCATTCTTCACCTTTGTTATAGGCTGCTACCACAGTATTGAACGCAAAAACATTTCCTGCAGCTAACTCATTTCCCTCTACATAGCTCTCAAAACGGCGACGCAAGGTAGGGTTAGTAATTACAGCGTATGAAGTGGCTAATCCAGCCATATTAAATGCTTTACTTGGAGAGGCAAATACTACCGAGTTTTGTGCAGCTTCTTCGCTTACAGTAGCAAATGGAATGTGCTGATACGGAGGTAAGGTAAGGTCGGCGTGGATTTCATCAGCTACTATAATTACGTTGTTTTGAGCGCAGATTGCAGCTACTTTTTGTAATTCTTCTCGAGTCCAAACACGTCCACCAGGGTTATGAGGATGGCAGAAGAGGAAGAGCTTACATCCTTTTATTTTCTCTTCAAACACTTCAAAATTGATGTGATATTGCCCATCTTTTTAATTCTAAAGGGCAGTTCACTAATTCGCGATGATTGTTACGAACTACTTGTGCAAAAGGATTGTATACAGGCTGCTGAATCATCACTTTTTCACCGCGTTCGGTAAAGCTTTGCACAGCCATTGCTAAGGCAGGAACTACCCCAGGTACAAATGAAATCATCTCTTTGGTAATTGTCCATTGGTGGCGGCGTGCTTGCCAACTGATAATAGCTTCATACCAACTCTCAGGTCTGGCTGTATAGCCAAACACTTCGCATTCCATACGTTTTTCATCACCTCTACAATGAATGGAGGTGTTTTGAAATCCATATCGGCTACCCACATTGGCAGCAAATCAGTACGCCCCCAGCGAGGAGCTAATGCCTCTAACTTCAAGGCATCTGTGTTTTTCTACAAACTACTTCGTCAAAAATTGTAATCCACTTTATCTAATGATTAATGGTTAATGATTTATTTTTTTATTACGTATGTACCAACTAATTGTTAGGTTGTACCTATCAATTATCGTTACTAATTTACTCTCACAATGTTGGCACCCAATGCTTTGAGTCGCCCATCAATATTTTCATAACCTCTGTCTATCTGTTCTATATTGTAGATAGTAGAAGTTCCTTTGGCTGATAAGGCTGCGATGAGCAGAGCGATACCGGCACGTATATCGGGTGAAGTCATTAGGGAGTAGCGCGCAAAGGTGATTTGAAGTCATTGCCAATAACTGTTGCTCGGTGTGGGTCACATAATATAATTTTAGCTCCCATATCTATCAGTTTATCGATAAAGAAGAGTCGGCTTTCAAACATTTTTGATGAATGAGTACTTCGCCACGAGCTTGGGTAGCAACTACGAGCACAATACTTAGCAAGTCGGGAGTAAAACCAGGCCAAGGAGCATCGGCTACGGTAAGGATAGAGCCATCAATGTAATTCTGAATTTCATAGCCATTGGTATGGGCGGGGATATAGATATCGTCGTTTTTTTCTTTTTCGAAGGTAATACCTAATTTTTTTGGAAGATAGTAGGCATAATACCCAAATGTTCCCATCCCTACATTTTTGATAGTAATCTCGCTGCGGGTCATAGCCGCTAAACCTATCCAGCTACCTATTTCAATCATATCGGGCAAAATGGTATGGGTACAACCATTTAAGTGTTCCACTCCATTGATAGTGATAAGGTTAGAACCAATACCTTGTATATCAGCCCCCATAGCATTAAGCATGCGGCAGAGTTGTTGTACATAGGGCTCACAAGCAGCGTTGTAGATGGTGGTAGTGCCTTCAGCTAATACGGCAGCCATAATAATGTTCGAGGTTCCCGTTACTGATGCTTCTTCTAAAAGCATATAAGTACCACGAGTTTTTCAGCTACTACACTATAAGTATAATTATTCTCGTCGTATTCAAAAATGAGCTCCTAATTTGATAAAAGCCATCGAAGTGGGTGTCGAGGCGGCGGCGACCTATTTTGTCTCCCCAGGTTTAGGAATATAGCCTACGCCAAAACGTGTGAGTAATGGTCCCTACCACCATAATAGAGCCGCGTAAGGCTTGCCCTTCGATATGAAATGACTCCGATTTTAAGTAATCGATATTCACTTCATCTGCCTGAAAAGCTATAAGAACCTTTTCCTACTTTTTGAATTTTTACACCTAAATTTTTCGAGTAAAGAAATGAGTTTATTTACATCCTGAATGTCGGGGATGTTGTGAATAGTAACCTTTTGGTCGGTGAGTAGAACAGCACAAAAGCACTTGTAATGCCTCATTTTTAGCACCTTGTGGAGTAATTTCTCCTTTAAGAGTATGTCCTCCTTCTATCTTAAATACGCCCATTGTTGTTCTTTTTATTAAATTTATTAGTAAAAACCTTTTTGTTTTGTTGATGTTGCTGATGGGGTTGATTTTGGTTCTGTTGCGGTACATTGCGACGAGTAAGGTTCATTTTGGTACGTATCAACGCTTGGCTGTCCCAAAGATCTTCTTTCTTTTTTGCGCAAAGTCTATTTGTCCGTTGCTCAATTCGTAAAGATGTTCAAATACTACACTATCGTCTACCGCTTCTTTGTTCCAAGTAAGGAAACACTTTTTCATATGGTTAGCAATAGAATATTCTAGAGCTTCTCGCAAATCGCCTTTTTCCCATTGTGTACAAGTGTTGATGAGCCTAAGAATGATATTGCCGTAAAAACGATATTTAAGACGATGCTGTGGATATTCCAAATGATCGGGGTGTTTGTGTAGAGTAGAAGGGGTAGGTTTCTCATAAGGAGAATCTACATCTAGTAGAAAGTCTGACATTATAAACAATTGATCCCAGAGTTTGTGTTGGAAATCGGGCACATCTCGCAAGTGAGGGAATAAGTTGCCCATTACGGCAACAATGCTACGTGCTGTGCGATTGCGCGCTTCACGGTCTTCTAAAAGAACCGCTTTTTTTCAATCATTTTTGTATATGTCGCCCGTACTCAGGTATGCACAAGTGGGGGCGTTCGGTGTTATATTCTAAGGTCATCATAGTGATAAAAATTCCTTCTACTTTGCCTGCTTCTTTGTAAAAAGCAATTACCTCATCAGGATTTTTTTACGGTGAGGCTCACCGAAACTCCTGTGTATTTATCGCCTGATGAAGGGCGTGTGGTAATTTCGGCATCAGTATTTTTTTAAAAAACATCCTCTAATTGCGCTAATTTATCCTCATCTTTAGGGATGATAAATTTATAGAGGTAGCAGTAGGCCACAAACTTGTTTCTAAAAGTTCGTTTTTCAATCGATCGTAAAAATTCTGCTAATTCTTGTTCTGTTTTTCATTTTAATTTAGTTTTTTTAACTATTGTAAAAGTGCAAATATACAAATAATTTGTCAATTAGCAAGTTTTTAAACCTTAACTATCAGCTCTTTCCGTTCAATGCTTGTCAATACACTTTAAAAATTCTTTGTAAATCAATATGTTGTAATCGTTTTGATTTTTAAAAACTCTATCTTCTTCAGCTTGTTAGTCTCCAAGCTCTGATTTCTAAAAACTATTCCTTAAAATTTGCCATTTTAAAAAAATAATCGTACCTTTGCGCCCTGAAAAATTACGTAATAAAAATTTAACATTGCAATGAAAAAGAAATTCACCCAGAATCTTACCGTTTGGTGGCTTTTCAAAGATATGTCTAACGACGATATCTTTATCACAAAGTCTACCGTAGAAACTAAAGAGACTATTGAAGTAGATGGGGTTGAGTATCCATTAGTAAAATTGGAAATTTCTGCACTTCTCACCCTTACTACACAGGTAAATCTAAACTTATTGACACAGCCGGACGTATTGATAAGTTTAAAAACAAATACGCTAAGTTCCAAAAATAACATAGCAACTTCTAAAAACCTCCCTTAAGGAGGTTTTTCTTATGAAAATACTCTCCGTCCTCTCCATAATATCGCCTCAATCGAAGGTCCTTTTACCCTCAATTTGGAAGCTGACCCCTCAAATCGGTGGGGTTATTCGCTATTACGGGGGCTACAGGTGCAGGAAAAATCTACTATTTTTAGATGCTATTTGCCTCGCCCTTTACAACGATACTCCTCGATTAGCAGCTACTCAAAGCTCGGTTGCTATAACCGATAGTGGGGTAGAGGTAAAGGCGAACAACGTGAAACACCTCTTGCGCAAAGGGGCTGTTTCGGGCTATGCCAAAGTGGTATTTCAGGCGGTTGATGGCAAGATTTACGAAGCCGAATGGCAGGTGAGCCGCGCTTACAACAAACCCTCGGGGGCTATCCAAAAACGAGAAAATGCAACTCACTTGCTTAACTGATAACCACTTAATTGCCGAAAAATCGCAAGACACTCGTACTCGAAAAGATTCGCGAATGCGTAGGGTTAACCTTTGATGAGTTTACCAAATCGGTGATTTTAGCACAAGGCGACTTTACTTCTTTCTTAAAAGCAAACGACGATAAACGTTCGGATATTTTAGAGAAACTCACAGGCACTGAGGTGTATACACGCGTCTCTAAACAGATACACGAATGTCATAAACAACACAAAAAAACGAACTTCAACTCTTAGAAAAAAACAGCTTGAGAACATTACTTTCCTAACGGAAGATGAACGCACTACGCTATCTACCCAACTCGTTGCTGATGAAGAAAAAAACTGAAAAACCTGCAAAACTCTCTTTTCTTCTCTAAAAAGCTCAACAACAGTGGTTTGACAATCAGAAATTGTACACACAACAATGGCAAGAGGCTCTTGAAAATAAACAAATAGCCGAGCAGGAGAAAATCTCTCAGTCAGAACGTTTTGCTCAACTTGCAATGGTGGAGCAGTTGCAAGCTGTAAAAGGGATATCCTCACCCAGCAAAAGGAAAGCGAAAAATTAGTACTCACCACACAACAATTAGAGCAAGCTACTTTAGAAAAAGAACAACTTACTACCGATAAGGCTCTTATTTCCAGTGATAAAGAGGCTATCGAAAAGGGATTTGGCAACAGCCAAAAAGAACTTATGAAATAGCCAAACCTGCTATCACTAAAAGCAAAGGAACTGGATATTCGTCTCACAGAACAACAAAATGCGCTATTGCAATATCAGCAACAGTACAATACTAAAAATCTGTTTTACAAACTAAAGAAACCGAACTTGAAAAAAAGTAGTGGAACATATCCAAAAAGGGAGAGTTACATTCAAACTGAAGAACAATGGCTCAATACTCACCCCGATGAGGCTCAATTGTACCGCAATGCGCTGTGGTTAGAGCAACTCACAACCGACCAGCAACTGCTCAACGAAAAACTAACTGCCTACAAGCAAACGGAAGAACGCCTTACACAACAACTCTCTAATCTGAAAGCTCAATACGCTATAGAAAAATCTTCCCTCAACTGATATAGAGGCACTTGCCAAACAGCAAAAAGGATTATCTCACCGCTTTGCAGATGTATCAATCGGATAGAGAAGTGGCAAAACGAATGATGCAATATGAAACGCAGAAAATACAAGGAGCATCGCTCTTACAGGAGTTGCAACATACACAAAATCAAACAAAAGAGGCTATAACACAATTGCAAACAGCTCAGGCAGAAGCTAAAATCGCTTGTGACACTGCTGAGCGTATCTACCAAAAAGCACAAATAGAAAAATACCAAAAGATGTTGCCTTTTTACGTGAACATTTGGTGGAGGGGAGGCTTGTCCTGTATGTGGGTCGCTACACCACCCCAATGCTCCTAAGGCTGTCGCCGAACATCTTATCAATACGGTATATCAAGAATTTCTCAATGCCAAAAAGCATTTAGAATCGCTTACGAAAGACTTAATTACCAAAGAAATAGAGCTTAAAGAACTGCAAAAACGCATAGCACAGCAAACCACACAAAATGCTGAATACGCAACATTATACACCCAAGAGTACGAACGCTTAACGCAATCGGTGTATTACTATATGACTTATCCCACTGCTGAAATAGAGCCCTATATCACAAGTAAAATTTCTGAAATAGAGTATCTTTTTAGCAGAAACTGAAACGCTTTTTGAAGTGCTTAACCAACTCAAATCACTCACCGATGAGCTGAATACTCTTGCAAAAGATACTCAGAATTGCGAACAACAAAGCCAGAAATATTTTCAACGGTTGCAAAATTTGCAACTTTCGGTTGCTTGGCTCAATCTTTGGCAAACAGATATTGCACAATTTCAAAAAAACAGGTTGTTACAGCTAAAAACCGATTGGGAAACACATTCGGCTTGTCTCGAAAAAATACAAAAAAACGCCTTGCAGAACTCACACAAGAGCGTACAGAACTTTCTTCTTCGGCTCAAGCGCTCCAGCAAGAACTCACTGAATTGACGAAACGTATTACTAAAGAGCAAATTCAGTTGCAAAAAAATGAAAGAAGAACGTAACAATTTGTTAGAAGGAAAAATCGGCTCAAGAGGTAGAGGCTACTTTTTGAGAAACAAATAAATGAATTAACATCTCGGTTGGAGCAAAACCAACAGCAATACAATGCTATTTTACTAAAAACTGACGGCTAATGAAAAGACTTTAGAAACCTTAACAACGCAACAACAGCAATCGCAAACTCATATAACTGAGGCAACTCTTACAATAGAAGAATGGCTTACTGCTTACCCTTCTGAGCAAATAGACTTTATAAGAAGAAATATGCTAGAGTGGGCAAATCGCTCTCACGAATGGTTACAATCAGAAAGGCAATCTCTTCAATCGTTAAACGAGCGCATAGCCCAATACAATACTATTGCTACAGAAAAACAGCAAGCTCTTGAACAATTAAAAGAAAAACGACCACTTGACCTTACAGAAGAAGCTACCATACAGCAATTGGCAGCTCAAACAGCTGAAGAAGATACACTACGCGAGGCTGTAGTTACTCAAAAAGCAGGCTTCTAACTGATAGTCAGCAGCGCGCTACCGCTGCAACATTGCATAAAGCTAAAGAAGAAAAGGAAAAAAACTCACCCATCGCTGGAGTTTGCTCAACGACCTTATAGGAAGTAGTACAGGTAACACATTCCGCAAGTACGCTCAGGAATATACTCTTGATATGCTTTTTGCAATACGCCAATGTACAAATGCGTTACCTCAATAGGCGTTACACTTTGCAACGCATTCCTAATTCTTTAAGTTTGCAGGTGGTAGATAACGATATGGGTGCTGAGGTGCGTTCGGTTTATTCACTTTCAGGAGGAGAATCGTTTTTAGTATCTCTGGCTTTGGCTTTAGCACTTTCCTCACTCTCATCTACTAAAAATGAATGTAGAAACCCTCTTTATAGACGAAGGTTTTGGCTCCTTAGACTCGAAACGCTTTCTGTAGCCATAGATGCATTGGAGAGCCTACAAAATCAAGGGAAAGAAAGTAGGGGTTATCCTCACGTACAAGAAATGGTAGAGCGCATTGCTGTGAAAGTAGTGGTACAAAAGAAAGGCAACGGAAAGAGCAGTATAGTTGTTACTGTTTAGTTGTTAGAAGGTAAGAAAAACTACTTCAAAAATTTTACTCCAATTCTTACCCGTAATGAAAAAAGTTTGACGCTTAGGGTGATAGGCAATGCCATTGAGTACATCCACATCAGGAGTTTGCTCTACTTTGCTTTTAAGTCCGCGTACATCTACTACACCTTCAATAGCGCCATTTTTCGGGATTGATAATCATTATGCCGTCCTTTAGGAAAGTATTGGCATAAATCTTTCCGTTAGCAAATTCTAATTCATTAGCATAAGTGTAGAGCGATTTATTAGTGCAGAGTTGTAAACTATCAATCTCGGCATAAGTTTCGGGATGGAGTAACCAAATTTTTTTCACTACCATCACTTTTGTAGAGTTTGTCTTCTCCATTATGGCAGAGACCCCAACCTTCTTTACTTTTTGCCATAAGTGAAAGTCTTCTGAAAGTTTAAATCCTTGTCATATACCATTCCTATTTGTTCTCTCCAAGTGAGTTGCAGTATTTTTACCTTTAAAAACAGTAGCGCCTTCATAAAGTATGAAGGTTGTAAAGGTACATTTTTATAGACTTCCCTGTAAATGGATTCCATTTGCGTATAGATGATTCGCCGTATTGCCCTGTACTTTCTACAAGCGTATCACCTATGAATTCTAATCCTTGTGTATAAGCCTTCTTGTCGTGTGCATACTCATTGATGATTTTGTATGTATAGATTTTAGGAGCATCTTTGGCTAATAACAATAGTTGTTTTTTTGTACGGTGTACTGCTGTCCGTTAGTAGTATGAGCAGTAACTTTTTAGTTGCTGTTTGCCTAACAGCAGAAGAGCGTGCAGTACGATAGTATCGCCTTGAGCTTCTAAAATGCTGTTGATGAAATTGAAAAGAAGTTTTGGTAATTGCTCTCACTGAATTTTTGGGTGTGTGATTTTTCATCACAAGGGTATCACCCTAAGTGGTATTCTTTCTTTTTAGGAAAGATTTCTATATTAAAAATCCTTGCCGTCATTAGGCGTATTTTTTTGCAAGCTACCACTGCTATTGCAAGCAGGATGAGGTATAAAAAAATCGTGGAAATGTAGTCATAAAATGTTATCTTTTGCTCTGAAAAATATAAGTAATAGTGCCTATCTGTTCTTTTTGCCACTCACCGCATTGAATTTAGCTTTTTGAGCGTAGAGTAATGAGTTTTCTAATAGACAATCATCGGTAGTTGTGGAATTAGCTCTATCAATAGCTGTTTTAGTCACACGTCCTGCTTCGTCCACAGTGATACTTACCACCACTTTTCCATCACGTTCTACAAGTAAACACAGGATTTGGGATATTTCCTACTCTACCAGCTAAGGCGTATTTTACTAAAGTGTTTTTATTTACTTTGTCACTTATTTTAGGAGTATTAGTTGTGTTTTTGCAAACTGTGATCGGTGATAATGAGGGTCGCCTGCCATTTTTGGTTGGCTACTAATTCTTCTTTGGCAGCTGCCATCTCCTCAGCAGCTCGTTCAGCCATAATTTCGTCTAAAGTTTTGAAATCATCAGTGTGTTGTAAGGAAGCATCTGCTTGGTTGTAAGCATTGGTAGTGAGTTTGGCATTGTTAGTAGGAACATCGGCATTAGGAGAGGTTTCTTCAGGTTGTGGGGGCTCTTGAGGTAAATCATCAGAGGTAAGTGCCATTTCTATCATTATCTCTTTCTTCTTGTCGTTCAATTGTATTACCATAAGAGTAAGTACAGTACAGAAGAGTATGAGCAAAGTGATAGTAATTGCCTTATCAGTATTAGTGAACATTCGCATAAAAAGCGCGTAATTCATACTGTAAACCAGAAGTTTTTGAGCTTTTCGTTTTGGAAATATAGCCTCCATATTCAACTCGCCAGTAGGGTGGGAGGGAGGTGTTTCTTCACGTTCAAACTGACTGTTGATGGTTTTATTGCGATCGGCAAAACGATCGTTGAGAACTTTCTTTTTCTTGTGGTTCACCTACTACTGTAGTAAGGATAATAGGAGGAAGGGGGTGTTTCCTGAGGTCAGGAATATGAGCACTTACAAACTCCTCAGGACTTATGGCATCACTTACTGAAAAAATCACCTATTTTGGTGCGTCGCAAAAGCAGATAGATAGCCTCCAGATCCTAAGGCTTTTACCGAAATCGTTTGCTAAAGAACGTATATAAGTACCCTTACTGCATACCACCTCAAAGTGCAACTCAGGAAACTGACTTGCATCAATAGTGAAATTGTGGAAATGTAAAATAGTGCGCTGAGGTACTTCTATTTCTTTGCCATCGCGAGCAAATTCGTAGAGGGCGTTTGCCATCTTTTTGATAGCCGAAAAATACAGGTGGGGTTTGTACAAGCTCGCCCATAAACTGTTTTCGAACTTGTTCTATCAGTTCAGGAGTGATATGGTCAGTAGGGTAGTGAGCATCTATTTCGGTTTCCATATCGTAGGAAGGGGTAGTAGCTCCCAAGGTGATAGTACCCGTATGAGGTTTTTACAGCATCTTGTATTTCAGTGATTTTTTTGTAAATTTACCGGTACAAATCACCAATAAGCCAGAAGCAAGCGGGTCTAATGTGCCCGCGTGCCCTATTTTTATTTTCTTGAGTTTGTAATGCTGAGAATTGCCCATTTGATTTTGTTCACCGCTTGAAACGACGACCATTGTAAGGGTTTATCAATAAGCAAGATACGACCTTCTGAAAAATTCTTCTGGAGTTATCATACTATTCACTTTTCACGATTCATTTTTCAGTTCCATAGAACTTCTCGCCTATGCGTATTTTCTCTCTACCATTGGCAACGCGCCATTTGTTGGCATCGCGTAATGAGAAAGCACAGCCACAATACTCTTGCTGGTAGAACTTTTCACTTTTACAGATTTCCATATTGCAGGCAGAGCCTCCGTTTTTCGCATAATTGTAGTCCCAGTAAGTAAGACCTTCATACTTGTTAGCAGCGTTTTTGCCTGCTTCATTCACTTGGTTGAGGTCTTTCCAGCGTGAGATACCTAAAGAAGTAGCAATGGTATCAAAACCATTTTTCGTGAGCATACAAAGCGGTGCGTTCCATACGCATATCAAAACACATTGACTAGCGGCTACCGCGTTCGGGTTCAAATTCCATACCTTTGGCACGAGCGTACCAGTTATCGGTGTCGTATTCAGCATCTACAATAGGGTACACCATATTTTTTTCAGCAAAACGAATATTTTTCGTCTTTACGGTTTCGTATTCTTTTTAGGGTGGATATTAGGGGTTGTAAAAAAATATAGTAAAGTCTATCCCCGATGCTTGAATAGATAGTATAATTGAGCCTGAACAAGGCGCACAACAAGTGTGTAACAATAATTTTTGCCATTGTTAGGCAATACAAGATTCTTGTGAACTAATTCCATAGTATTTTTGAGTTTTTCTTTTAAAGCGCGCAAAAATACAAAGAAATACTAATATACCAAGAGTCTTGAAGATACATTTTTGAGATCGTCCATTCCACCATCAAGTGCAATTTTTCAGATTACTTTCTGATAGAATAAATCTTTAGGTTTTTCAAAATCTAATACTTTTCTTGGTCTATTATTAATTTTTATATTGATATTCTCTAATTTCTTTATCTGTAATATCCCTAAAAATCAGTATTTTTTTGGTATGTATTGCAGCACAAGACCATTAGTGTGTTCACTAAGACCTCGCTCCCAAGAACTGTTTTCTGACTTACAACCTCAGGGCGTTCTTCAATAGACTTTTTATCTTCCACTTTCTTTTTTTACAAGTGTACAATGCTCTACTTCTATGCTTAAGCTGATGACGAGTGTGTTTGTATAGGTCGCCTCCGTTTTCTTTGTCTTGGTGAATGAATTTATAGATAGTTGTTTTTCCTACTATTGCTATTCCATTTTTCTACAATACCCTACAATTTGCTCAACAAACCACTGTTCTTCAGAGATATACTTAATGACAAGAACTTTCATTTCTTTAGTAAATTTACGTTCTTTTCTAAAACGTTCTTTACGCTTTTTCTGAGATTTCTTGAGCTACTTTTTGGACTGTATTTTTCCTGTCTTTGTTTTGTTTCTTGCCAGCTCTCGACTAACGGTAGAGGGACTACACTCCGCATAAACCGCAATTTTTGTTTCATTCCGCTTGCTTTTAAAGCAGAAATTACCGACCTTTGCGCCAAATTTAAATGCTTATATTCTTTCATTGTCATTTACAAAGAAAAAGCATTTATTTTGAAAGAGAAAAAGACTTTTATGGTTTTTTCTTTTTTTGTTGTTCAGTAAATTGCCTCTGCAGAGGCAATTTACTGAACAACAAAAATGTACTCTAAAAATCTACTGAAAAATTGCACTTACTACTGGAACTTACAGATATTTTCATATATGCCTCTATTTTTATGAAAAAGATTCATTATCATAGAGGCGGTATCATTTTTCAAAAAAGAAGTAAAAAGTAATGTTTCATCTAAACTTCCTAAAAATTTTTATTCTATAAGGGTATAAAAAACATTCTAAAAACCAATTGAATTTCTTTTTATTAATGATTTATAAATTGCTTCATTTCCTCTTGTAGTTCTTTAGCTTTTTTTCTTCTGCAACTTTAGCGAAGTCTTTTCCTTTAGAGGCGTAGATAATTCCGCGGGATGAGTTGATAAGCAATCCATAGTGATTATTAAGGCCATAGTGGCACACTTCTTCTAAACTGCCTCCTTGTGCGCCTACTCCTGGTACTAATAGGAAATGGTCAGGATAATTTTCCGTATTTCCTTTAAGAACTCGGTTTTTAGTAGCGCCTACTACGTACATTAGGTTTTGGCTATTTTGCCAAGTGAGTGAGGTGCGTAATACTTTTTGTATAGTTCCTCATCGCTGAGTTTTTGTGTTTGGAAATCAAAAAGCTCCTTCATTAGATGTTAGAGCTAAGAGGATAGTGTGTTTATTTTCAAAAGCTAAAAAGGTTCTACTGAATCTCTGCCCATATAGGGAGCTACAGTTACACTATCGAATTGCATATCCTCAAAAAAGGCTTTGGCATACATACTTGAGGTGTTACCTATATCCCCGCGTTTGGCATCGGCAATGGTAAAAAATCTCAGGGGTGGTAGTGGTTAAGGTAGTCAATTGTAAGGCGCGCCAGCCCTATTTCACCATGAGCTTCGTAGAAAGCTGTATTAGGTTTGTAGGCTACAGTATATGGGTGGGTAGCTTCTATAATTGCCTTGTTGAACGCAAATAGGGGTCTTCCTCCTCCAGTAAGTGAGAAGGGATTTTTGTTCATATCGGTATCTAAGCCCACACATAGTAGCGATTGTTTGGCTTTTGATTTGCTGGGTAAGTTGTTTAATAGTCATTTTCTTCTATGCGGGTAATTTCACGTTCGTAGAAAGTGATAGCTTCTTCTATAAGGTTTTCACTTTCAGCTTCTAACTCTTTAGCGTCTTCTTCGTCGAATTCTTCAAGCCACTCTACTTCGTCGTTATCTATGTTCAGGACGAAGCGCGGATACTCTAAATGCACAACAAACATAGCGTCGGGCATATCGGTGTTATCACCTAAAATAAATTTGGGAAAGTTACTCATTTTAATTCTTTTATTAGTTCAATAGCTTTAGCTACCCCTGTGGAGGCAACGTCTTTAATTACGGTAATATTATCTTTACTACTGATGCTTGGTCGAGGATCTATATAGTATATAGGGGTGCCTTTTTCAGCATAGTTCATTAATCCGGCAGCGGGATACACTTGTAATGAAGTGCCAATAATGAGTACTATGTTGGCAGTTTCAACCTCTTCAGCAGCCTTTTACAATCATTGGGACATCTTCACCAAACCATACAATATGAGGGCGCAATTGCACTCCACTAGGGGCTTAGGGTCACCCACTTTGATATCTTCAGTACAGTCGTAAAAAGTATAAGGGTCGTCTACGCCACGCATTTTTAAGAGTTCACCGTGCAGGTGGATAATATTAGAGCTACCTGCACGTTCGTGCAAATCGTCTACATTTTGCGTGATAACTACCACATTATAGTCTTTTTCAAGTTCGGCAAGCAATAGATGAGCAGGATTAGGTTGTACATTTTTTTAGCTGTTTGCGCAAGCCGTTATAGAAGTTTAATACCAATTCAGGATCTTTTGTTAAATCCGTAAGGGTTGCCACTTGCTCTATATCGTACCCTTCCCACAAACCATCGGCATCACGGAATGTTTTTACACCGCTTTCAGCACTGATACCTGCCCCTGTAAGGACTACTATTTTCTTCTTTTTCATGTAAAAATTTAGTGTTTTGGAATTTGATAGGAACAATAATTGAAAAACTATTTCCTTATATTTATCTTATGCCTTCATAGTCTTTGATAAAAAAATAAAGGTATATTTTGTGACAGGAATATTATTTAGATTTGTATAGGCTTGAAAAAAAGGAGTAATTATTCTTCTAAGAGGATAGAAGTTTGTACTTTGATATTGAGGTTTTTTTAAGAGTAAAGGATTGTAAGTTCTTATTCATTGATCAATCTATATAAAAAGTCCCTTTCTCATTAAGAAAAGGACTTTTAGTGCAATTACTTTTGTTTACTGATTCAGAAAGTTCAGTCCCAGCTTTGAATTTTACTACTTTCTTAGCAGGTACTTTGATTACTGCACCAGTACGAGGATTTCTTGCGTCTCTAGCCTCTTTCTCGGCAACTGACCAAGATCCGAAGCCTACGATAGCTACCTTTTTACCTTGTTTAAGGCTCTTTTCAACATTTGAAAAGAATGCCTCAACTGCTTTTTAGCATCAGCTTTTGTTAAACCAGCTTCTGCAGCAATTTGCATCGATTAATTCTGTTTTGTTCATATTATAAAAATTGTATAATACAGTTAACTTGGCACAAAGGTAGTAATATATTTGTTTATAGCAAATATAAAACAAAGAAAAATGTAAATTTAGTAAAAATTAACATTTGAAGTGCTTTTTACTCCTTTTTCTTTGCTCTTTACAGCTTTTTCCTACTTTTGCACCCTCAAAAATAAAGTAAATAAGGTTCTTATAAATTATGCTTACAAGACGACATATTAGGGCTAAAGTGATGCAATCAATCTATGCAATACAGCAAAAGCCAAAGTCAGGATCTAGACAAAGAATTAAAAATTCTTGAAAAATAGTGCAGATGAGATGGAAAAATCTCTACCTTCTACTTATGGCACTTTTTACAGAGCTTCACTCTTTGGCTGTTAATCAATATGAAGTAGCACAGAAAAATACTTAGCAACTTCTGCTGATAAACTATTGCACCAAAAGATGAAGGACAACGAGTTGCTTTTCACTCATTGCCTCTAACGAAATGCTACAAAAAAAGCTATAGATGATGCTCATATCAACCTTTGGAATATACAAAGAAGAATATGTGAGGACACTCTATAAACTCATAGTAGAAAGCGATATTTATAAGCTCTATAGTAAACAGAAAGCAACTTTTTGAAGCAGATAAAAAAATTCTTAATAGAAATTTTTGAAGAAATTATCGCTCCTGATGAAGGCTTGTATGAGTATATAGAGGATTACAATCTTACTTGGCTAGATGATTTTTCCTATTGTAAATACTTTCATAGTAAGAGAATTAAAAAAATTTGCGACCAAATCCTCCTGAAAAGTATTTTATTCCATCACTTTATAACAATAATGAGGAAAAAAAGAGTATTTGTTAGACTTGTTGAAGAAAAACTGTCCTCAATGATGATAAACTCAGAAGTTTTGTAGAAAATAAACTCACCAATTGGGATAAAGAACGTGTAGCATTATTAGACCTTATTCTTTTGAAAATGGCGATTTGTGAGTTTATGTATTTTTCAAAGTATTCCAATAAAAAGTAACTATTAATGAGTATTTAGAACTTGCTAAAGAATACTCAACAACAAAAAGTAGTTTATTTATCAATGGGGTACTAAATGTAGTACATAAGGAATTGGAGGAAAAAGGGACTTATAAAAAAGGTAGGAAGAGGACTTTTTGTAAACAAATAAATAAGTAATAAAAACTAAAATTAAGTATATATGCAAAATTTGATGAGCAGTAATTTTTTTGATTATCGCAATGATGTTTGTGGTAATGTATTTTCTAATGATTCGTCCACAGATGAAGCGACAAAAACAAGAAAAACTTTATACAATCAATGAAAAAAAGGAGATAAAGTTGTTACCAAAGGTGGTGTGCATGGTCGTATTGTAGAACTTTCTGATGATACTTGTGTGATTGAAACTCTTGCAGGTAAAAATTAAATTTGAACGTTCGGCTATTTCTATGGAGCTTTCGGCTAAACTAAAAAGATAAGAAAGAAGTAGAGAAAAAGAAGCATAACATTTATCCTATCACAAAAAAAGAGTGTGTCTAATGAAAAGTTAGACACACTCTTTTTACCCTTTTAGGAAGGGGGTTAATTTGTTGAAAACAATCTCGCAAAAGAAACTCTTACGTTGCATCATACTCTCTTCTTCAGGTGCTCTTCACTGAAGATTTCGTCGGAAATTTCATAATCGCCAAAAATTACCTTCAGTGTGGTGAGTATTAGAAACAGGCTCAAAAAAACGATATCTTGATGATTAGCTACTGCTGTGCGTCGATTTTCATCTAAAAATATCCATTATGTACTCGATATACGATTTGCCCTGTTTTTCTAAGAATCCTTTGAAATAGCGGTTGCTGAGCTCCATTCCACCAATCTTTTTCAAGTTTGAGGAGAGTTTGGTATAAAAGGCTCTATGTGGTCGGTAATTACATATTGAGGCACTGCACGACGGCGTGCCATAATGGTAACTACTTCCCCATAATATTTCTACCCACTTCAAAAATCGGTGATAACCCAATAGTATTCACCTGATTTTGCTAAGTTCTTGATGATAGCGTGAAAAATTTCTACCCGCTAAAAATATTATCCCACGTAATCTTAAAAATAATTTTAGGCATATCGGGGTGGCGGATAATATTATGAGGCTTCCCGAGCAATTCATCTGCTGAATAACCACAAACGTCTATGAACGTTTGGTTTACGTCAGTAATAGTACCATACTTATCAGTTGTACTGATAATAGTCTTTGTCTTGTCCCACACAACTTCTCTGTTGATAGGAGTAGGTCTGTTTGTGATTTCTTCTGACATAATTTCTATAGATTATATTCAACGCCACAAAAAGTAAGAAAAAAAGTTACAATAAAATCAAAAAGCATTTTTGAACTTTTTTTGTGTAGAATGTAACAGTTGCTTTTTAAATGTCTGAAAAATCAAATGATATAATTTTTGATTCTATAGTAATTTTAGAGTAAATTATTTGTAGTTCACAATTATTTACTATCTTTGCGCCGAATCATTCTAAATAAGCATCTTTTATGAAAAGACTTTTTATTTGTTATTGCAATACTTCTAATAGGGAAGATCCACGCACAAGAAAAATGTTTTCCTCACTAATGAATATTGGAAACAAAAACCTTCAGTGACTCAAGTAGAACAGGCTATCAATCAAGGTAATAGTGCTACCACTTTCAATAGCCGTGCTTTTGATGCAACAACTTTGGCGATCTTAAATGGAGCACCCTATGAAACTATTACTTATCTTATTGATTTAGAAGGTAACGGGTAGATAAACTAACTCACGACAAACGTACTTACCTCTTTTTGGGCTGCTTATCAGGACAATGTGCCCGTGATGGAATACCTTCTTAAGAAAGGTGCTAAGGTGGATATTACTGATTCTCATCAACTTACTCCCTTGCTATTCGCCGCTGTAGGGGAAGAAGTGATAAAGCAATTTATGAATTGTTACTGAAACACGGCGCTAACTTAAAAGACACTAATACCGATGGTGCAAATGTCCTTTTGCTGTTACTTCCTCACCTCAAAGACCTTAAAAGAAGCTGATTATTTTCTAAAAAAAGGACTCAAACTTACTGCTACCGATAACAAAGGTAACAATGCTATTTACTACGCAGCAACAACGGGTAATCGTGCTATAATTGAGGCTCTAATGAAAAAGAAAAATTAATGTTAAAAACCTCAATAACAAAAGGTGAGAGTGCTATTTTTGGTGCCGCTCGTGGTGCTAAAAAGAAATTATAACAAACTTGATACTTTCAATATTTAGAACAATTGGGGCTTTCAATTAATCAAAAGAATAAAGATGGACTCTCTCCTCTTTTTGTGTTAGCTGAAAAGAACAAAGATGAAAAAGTGATTAACTATTTCTTAGAAAAAGGAAATGATGCCAATCAGATTGATAAGGAAGGAAATAACCCATTGATGAAATCAGCAATTAGCAATAACATATCTGTAATAACAGCGTTACTTGCTAAGACCAAAGATATCAACACACAAAAATAAACAAGGATTATCGGCTTTTGACCTTTACAGTAGAGAACAATACCCTTGAGGTAATAGATTTTTACTCTTAAAAAATGCCGATGTTCAAGTAGTAGAACAAGGAAGAAAATACACTTTATCACTACGCTGTAAAAACGCGGTGATATAAAAAAATTTTAGAAAAACTTTCACTCTATCCTATCAATATCAATCAAAAATAGTAACGGTCTTACCCTCTACAAATGGCTGTGATGACCGCTAAAAAATTTAGATGTGGTACACTTCTTGCTCAACAAAGGAGCTGATAAAAATCTCACTACCGATTTGGGTGAAACAGTTTACGAATTGGCTCAAGAAAAGTGAAGCCTTAAAAAGGAATGAATGTAGAATTTTTAAAATAAAAGAAAGAAGATGAAAAAGAAAACTCTTACTTACTGTAGCTGTGGTAGTTGCCTTGCTTACAGTTTCATTTGTCGCTCAACAAGCTACTGTTAAGAAATATAAATGCCTTATCCAGCTTACTAACTACAAAGGGATGGGAGCTTATATAGTAGCTTCACTCATCAATCCACAAGGAAAATATGAGCAAACATTGCAAGTATTAGGTGACGACCCCTGAATGGTATGACGATCTTACTGAATGGTGGAAATTTTTAGTGGCAAACGCCAAACAATTGATGGAATTACAGGAGAGACCATCAGTGGGGGAGAGCGCGCTGTAAAGGTACTCACCCTTGATGAGAATAAGTTTGACAAAAGGATATAAAATACGCTTTGAAAACAGCAGTAGAAGATGACTATTACTATGCTAAAGACGCTGAAATAGAACTCAAAAAGAAAAACCTTAACACTAAAGTTGAGGGTAAAGGCTATATACGTTACGTTGAGACTGATACCTAATTAGTGACTAAAGTAATATTCGAGTACTTTTAGTTTAAAAATGTACTGATATTTAGCTTTTTATCACATCATTTTGAGCATTTTCATATTCGTATTTAGATTGATTGAAGTCAAAAGTATTCATTAAGCCTACATTGTGTCGTTCTTGTGCATAACTAAAAGATTGTTCTTTAGCTTGAGCTGTTTTTCACTTGCTTCGTACAGTTTTTTTGGCATTAGCAGCATCGTTGTAGGCTTGATAGATATTTTTTTCAGTACTCAATTCAGTTTGTTCCTTTGCTAATTGCATTTTCTGTAAAGGCTAACTTTTGAGTTTTAACATTACTGAGTACGGAAAAATGATTAAAAAAATAGGAATATTGAGCGATAAACCAGCGTACATACCTTTGTTAGTGTCCAGCTGTTTCCAGAAATCCATTACTTGGTTCTTGCTCCATCGTGAACTATACCCCCATTGCGCAGAAAAGACGAGGCCAAAAAGCTGACTGACTTAAGCGCAAACTACTTTCAGCTAATTTCACATTAGCAGTTGCTAATTTCACTTCACCCATTATCTCTTTAGCACTTTGGTAAAATCTCTTCAGGAGTTTTTGTTTAGTATATCGGCTATGGGAACTTCAAATGTGTTATCAGCTACCTCAAAATCTTTGTAATTCTTCAGTAAAAAAGCAGTTGAGCTAATCCCATTTTTCCGATGAAAAGAGCGCTTTCTGTTTCTATAATTTTCTGCTCAAGCGAAAAATAGTTGAGCTTCACTTTCATAAATATCACCTTTTGGGTAATGATCCCGCATTGATGAGCTCACGCGTACGTGCAACGCTTTCTTTTGATATTTCCAATTGTGCTTTTTGAATTTTTAATTTTTTTCTTTGTTGCTCAATACTTCAGTGTAAGCGTTGATAATCATTAAGATAATCTCATCTTTTTCATATCCAATTGGTATTGAGTTGCTAATTGTTTACATTTTGCTTGTTGCAATTTACGCCAATTTTGTAAGCCTGAGAACAGAGGCATTGACATACTGATACCTCCTGAAGCCGATTCAAAAAGTAGTGTTTTCAAACTGATTGCTCACAGGATTGATATTCTTTCCTGTATTCCAATTATAAGCTGCTTCACTGTTGATAGAGGGCAAAAAGTTAGCTTTTTGTTTGCCATACTTCTATATCAGTGGATTTCAAAATCTATTTCTGATTGTTTTTAATAGAAAGGTTGTGCTCTTTTGGCATACGCTATGCAATCGTTGAGCGTCCAAAGTTTCTGAGCTACTGCTGAAAAAGGTAGCAAGCAAAGTAAGAAGAGTGTTTTTCATCATTTAATATATTCGATAAGTTTAGCCCTTTTACATACAATTACAGCTATGTGTTCCTCGTTGTCTTCATCTTTTTCCCGCAAACGAAAGAGTGAGAATTTCACCTTTTTATCAGGAAAGTGTTGTTTTAAATCACTTTTCTTCTTTGTGGATAATATGATTGCCCTCTACGGTATAGAAATCTTTATTACTGTTGAGAATTACACAATTACCATTGTATTTTTTTGTAGTAATTTTTCAATAATTTCGTTTTAGTGAATATAAAAAGTACTCTGCTTTTTCACAATCGTTGAGGGTAATCTCTAAGTTGTCTAAGCTTTGAGATTCAATCGCCCACGAGCCTATGAGATCGTCGTGACGAATACTTTCCTCTTAAGAAAAAAAGCAGGTAAAAAGCTAAAAATATAGCGAGATAGTAATAAATAGTTTGTATATGGTACTCATAGAAATGATATTGTGAGTACAAAACTACAAAAATAATTCTGGATTGACAAATTATTTTTATATCTTTGTCGCGTAAAATCAACAAATTGACAAATTGTTAAATCGAAAAAATCCACTATGAACAAATATTTTTTTAGAACGTTACCCGCTTGTGTGGAATACTCGCTTGCTCCCAATGTTAGCTCTTGCAAGCTGTGGACATATCTTCTTTATCTTATTAGGTTGGACAGCAAAAAAATAGAAGACTTCAATTACTATGCTTTTAATGCTATAATGGTAGATTTTATAGGGATTCCATTATTGTTACATCTTATTATTTCTATATTGTTGTTGGTAGTTTGGTTGTTGTATCTCAGTAGAAAACAACGCTTTCAAGCATTTCTATCCTTTCCCTCAAGAAAAAAACTCTTCTTGCAATGGATACTTCATTTTCTTATCGTCTTTGCCTCAGTATCCTTTGTTCTGTCCTATGCGATTGTAAAAGGCTTAGGAAAGTACCCTTTTAGCAATACTTCTGATGTGATATACCTATTGAATTTCCTTTTGATTATTACTTTTGCTATAGCAACACTTGTATACTGTGTGCGTATTACCAATGTACAAATTCTGCTGTTTACTATTGTTTTTATAGGGGTTCTTTCAATTATATTATCTTTTATAGGTAATAAATTGTTGTTTTTATTGGTTTATGCAGCACTTGTATATATTTCTGTGAGTAAGGAAATTCACATACCAAAAGAAAGCTTATAGGCGTTGTGGTAAATACAGTGCTTCTTTTTCGTTTATGGTAATGTACTATGTAGTTGATAGTGTTATGGAGAATATGTTATTAGATAGGTCTCGCGATGGGTTTTCTAACAAAATTTTTGTGTATCCTTCTGTTTAACTTTGGTGTTTATAGGTTTGCTACACAAGGGTAATACAACGATGGAAAGCAATAGCGGACTGAGTAATACTTTTCTATAATTAAAATTACTGACATATTGTCATTTTTAAAAATAAGTTTGAAAATACTGATAATAAGTTATTTAATTTAATTTTTGTTTAAAATGTAAAGAAGCTATCCCGACAGAAAGTCTTTTGTGACTGTCATTTTGTCAGCTAAATTCATTTGGCATAACTCTTGTCTTTCTCTTGCTGAAAATGTTTAACCCAAATTGTTAATTGAAAAATATATGAACTTTAATAATTTTACTATCAAAAGCACAAGAAGCGGTACAAACCGCTCAACAAATTGCCCAACAATATGGGCATCAGGGGAATTACAAAAACGAACACTTCTTCAAAGCTATTGAGCAAGTAGATGAGAACGTATTGCCTTTCCTATTCAAAAATTGAATATCAACCGTGAGCAACTAAATAAACAGTTGGATGCAGCCTTACAAGGTTTTGCAAAAGTAAGTGGTGGCGATATGGGGATCTCACGTGATGCAAGCACTATGCTCAACGAGGCTGTGAATATCGCAAAAATGGAATGACGAATATGTGTCTTTGGAACACCTTATATTGGCTATCTTTAAATCAAATAGTAAAATAGCTCAAGCACTCAAAAACCAAGGAGTGAGTGAAAAAAAGAGTTGGAGAGGCTATTCAAGAATTGCGTAAAGGTGAACGTGTAACTTCAGCATCAGCCGAAGATACTTATAATTCACTCAACAAATACGCCAAAAAACCTCAATCAGTTAGCCGATAGTGGCAAACTTGACCCTGTGATTGGTCGTGATGAGGAAATACGACGTGTGTTACAAATTCTTTCTCGTCGTACCAAAAAAACAACCCTATGTTGGTAGGTGAACCAGGGGTAGAGTAAAACTGCTATCGCTGAAGGCTTAGCACACCGTATTGTAAAAGGCGACGTACCTGAAAAACTTAAAAGATAAGGTGATTTACTCTTTTGGATATGGGGGCTCTTATTGCTGGTGCGAAGTACAAAGGTGAGTTTGAAGAACGACTCAAATCGGTAGTGAAAGAGGTCACCTCTTCCGATGGTAATATCATTCTATTTATAGACGAAATCCACACCCTTGTAGGTGCGGGTGGGGGAGAAGGTGCGATGGATGCTGCCAATATTCTAAAACCTGCTTTAGCGCGTGGTGAACTTCGTGCTATTGGAGCGACAACACTCGATGAGTACCAAAAATATTTTGAGAAAAGATAAGGCTCTTGAACGTCGTTTCCAAAAAGGTAATGGTAGATGAACCTGATACTGAGAGTGCAATTTCTATCCTTCGAGGTATCGAAAGAAAAATACGAAACTCACCATAAAGTGCGTATTAAAGATGAGGCGATTATCGCTGCAGTAGAGCTTTCTGAACGCTATATCACCAATCGTTTTTGCCTGATAAAGCTATTGACTTGATGGATGAGGCAGCTGCAAAACTCCGTATGGAAAATCAATTCTAAAACCTGAAGAGTTGGATGTACTTGATCGTAAGATAATGCAACTCGAAATAGAAATTGAAGCTATCAAACGCGAAAAAGACGAGGAAAAAGCTAAAAATGCTTTATGTAGATTTAGCAAACCTTAAAGAAGAACGCAACGCAGTGAATGCTAAATGGCAGAGTGAAAAAGCGTAATTGATGAAGTGCAAACCACTAAGGAAGTTATTGAGAAATACCGTTTGGAAGCCGATAGAGCCGAACGTGAAGGCGACTACGGTAAAGTAGCCGAATTGCGCTATGGCAAAAATCAAAGAAGCGGAAGACAAGTTAGTGGAATTACAAAAAGAATTTAGACAGCAAGTCACACGAAAATGCTCTTGTAAAAAGAAGAAGTAACTGCCGAAGACATCGCTGAAGTAGTAGCAAAATGGACAGGTATACCTGTAGCTAAAAATGTTACAAGGCGAACGCGAGAAACTGTTGAACTTAGAAAAAGAATTGCACCGCCGTGTAGTAGGTCAGGAAGAAGCTATTGAGGCTGTTTCCGATGCCATACGTCGTAGTCGTGCTGGTTTGCAAGACCCACGTCGCCCTATAGGTTCTTTCCTTTTCTTAGGAACTACGGGGGTAGGTAAAAACCGAGCTTGCTAAAGCCTTAGCTGAGTATCTATTCGATGATGAAAAATGCAATGACGCGTATTGATATGAGTGAATACCAGGAGAAACACGCTGTGAGCCGATTGGTAGGTGCGCCTCCAGGATATGTAGGGATATGACGAAGGTGGTCAACTTACTGAAGCTGTGCGTCGCCGTCCGTATTCTGTAATCCTTTTTGGATGAAATTGAAAAAGCTCACCCCGATACTTTCAATATCTTGTTGCAAGTGCTCGATGAAGGTCGTCTTACTGACAATAAAGGTCGTACTGCCGACTTTAAGAATACAATCATCATTATGACCTCAATATGGGTAGCCAAATTATTCAGGAAACTTTTGAAAAAAATATCCTAATGATACCGAGCGTGCTATCGATGAGTCTCGTGATGAAGTCTTACAGCTCCTCAAAGAAACTGTACGTCCGGAATTTTTTTAAACCGTATAGACGATATCATAATGTTTACGCCACTCAATGCTAAGAATATTCGTAGCATTGTGAAGTTACAATTGCAATCGTTATTCCGTATGGTTGCTAAAGAAGGCATCTTGCTCGATGCTACCGATGAGGGCTATTGATTACTTAGCACAAAAAAAGGATTTGATCCTCAGTTTGGTGCACGTCCTGTAAAACGTACAATCCAAAAAGAAGTGCTCAATAAACTCTCCAAGGAAATATTGAGTGGTACAGTACAACGTGATGCGGTCATCTTATTAGATGCTTTTGATAACCAATTGGTATTTAGAAATCAAAAATCAGAGAATAATTAACAAGGAATTAGGGAATTTAGGAGTTAGTTGTCAGTCATTAGTAGCAATGGCTAACTCCTAAAACCTATCTCTAACTTTTAACTCTGACAATTTGTCAGTTTTTAGTCCTTTGGCACAATCATTGACTATTACTGATTACGTAAGCGTAAGGCTTACAAAAATAATGTTGAACTTAAAAACGATAATTAATTAATATGAGTAAGATTATAGGTATTGACTTAGGAACCACAAACTCTTGTGTTTCTGTAATGGAAGGTAATGACCCAGTGGTAATTACTAATGCCGAAGGTAAACGCACAACTCCTTCAGTGGTAGCTTTACCGAAGGTGGTGAAATAAAAAGTAGGTGACGCTGCTAAACGTCAGGGCTGTTACCAACCCTAAAACACGATATATTCTATCAAACGTTTTATGGGTAACAAATTTTCAGAATTAGAAAAAAGAAATCGCTCGTGTACCTTATAAAGTAGTACGTGGCGACAACGATACCCCTCGTGTGGATATAGACGGACGTTTATATACACCACAAGAAATCTCAGCTATGATTCTTCAAAAATGAAGAAAACTGCCGAAGATTTCTTTAGGACAACCAGTAACAAGTGCAGTAATTACTGTACCAGCTTATTTTAACGATGCTCAACGTCAAGCTACTAAAGAAGCTGGTGAAATCGCAGGTTTGAAAGTAGAACGTATCATCAATGAGCCTACAGCTGCTGCTTTGGCTTATGGTTTAGATAAAGACCATAGCGATCACAAAATTGTTGTATTCGACTTTGGTGGTGGTACACATGACGTGTCTATCTTGGAACTCGGCGATGGTGTATTCGAAGTATTAGCTACTGATGGTGATACTCACCTTGGAGGTGATGATGTTGATGAAAAATCATCAATTGGTTGGCTGAAGAGTTTCAAGCAGAAGAAAGTCTTGACCTTCGTAAGGATGCTATGGCATTGCAACGTCTTAAAGAAGCAGCTGAAAAAGCTAAGATTGAGCTTTCTTCAACTACTGAAAACTGAAATCAACTTGCCTTATATCACAGCTACAGCCTCAGGACCTAAACACTTGGTACGTAAACTCTCTCGTAGCTAAATTCGAACAACTCATCGATGACCTCGTAAAAACGTACAATTGAGCCTTGTAAAAAAAGCGTTGGAAAAATGCTGGTCTTAGTGTAAGTGATATCAATGAAGTAATCTTAGTAGGTGGTTCTACACGTATCCCTGCTGTACAAGATGCTGTTGAGAAATTCTTTGGTAAGAAACCTAATAAGAGTGTGAACCCCGACGAAGTAGTAGCTGTAGGTGCTGCTATTCAAGGAGGTGTACTCACTGGTGATGTAAAGATGTATTGCTCTTGGACGTTACCCCACTTTCTTTAGGTATCGAAACTATGGGTGGTGTGATGACCAAACTCATCGACGCAAACACCACTATTCCTACCAAGAAATCACAAGTGTTCTCCACCGCTACCGACAATCAGCCGAGCGTAGAAATTCACGTATTACAAGGAGAACGCCCAATGGCACACGATAATAATACCATCGGTCGTTTCCACTTAGATAATATTCCACCTGCACCACGTGGAGTACCACAAATTGAGGTAACTTTTTGATATTGATGCCAATGGTATCATCAACGTATCAGCAACCGATAAAGGTACAGGTAAATCTCATAATATCCGTATAGAAGCCTCTTCAGGTCTTTCTAAAGAAGAAATTGAAAAAGATGAAACGTGAAGCTGAAGCCAATGCTGAAGCTGATAAACAAAGCGAGAAAAAAAGCTGAAAAAAACTCAACGAAGCTGACGCAATGATTTTCCAAAACTGAAAAACAATTGAAAGAGTTTGGTGACAAAAATCCCAGCTGATAAAAAGAGGAGCTATTGAAACAGCACTTGGTGAACTCAAAAACAGCTTTCGAAAGCAAAGAGCTCCCAGCAGTAGAAGCAGCTCTCAGCAAAAATCAACACTGCTTGGCAGCAAGCCTCTGAAGATATCTACAAAGCACAACAAGGAGGTGCAGCACAGAGGACCAAAATCCTAATGCAACCAATCCTTTTTGGTGATGCAAATCCATTCGGCGGACAACAAGGCGGCAACAACGGGTCCCGATGTCCAAGATGTAGACTTCGAAGAAGTAAAATAAAAATTAATTTGAATATTAAAAGCCACTATAAACACTTAGTTTATAGTGGCTTTTCTATTTTCTTTAATTAATCAAAAATTATCATTTATCACTAGATGAGGCACTATATTATTTTTTTAACCAATTTATATAATTCAACCAACAAGTTTAATTATTTATTGTATCTTTGCCCTAAAGTTCCTGAATTTTGATGTTTTTCTAAACACAGAATACTAAATTTTAGAAACCTTTACTTTATTGAAAAAAACTTAAATAACTTCATATATGAATCCAGAAACGAATCGTATAGAATACAAACAAGAACTTATAGATGATTTGGAAAAGAAGTAGTCGCTTTTTTTGAATTATCAAGAAGGAGGGATAATTTATATTGGAATTGACAAGGAAGGAAAGGCTGTTGGTGTTTCAGACATTGATGGAGATATGCTTAAAATCAAAGACCGACTAAAAAAATAATATTAAGCCATCTTGTATGGGGTTGTTTGATGTATCAGCAGAAACTATAGATTCAAAAATGTAATTAAAAATCACATTGGCAAGTGGTACTGAAAAACCTTACTATATCAAGAAACTTGGGATGTCGGAAAAAGGTACATTTATTCGTATTGGAACGGCTGCCGAGCCAATGCCTATAAAAATGATAGAATCACTGTTTGCTAAAACGCACTCGTAACTCAATTGGTAAAATCAAGTCTCCAAACCAAAATCTTACTTTTTGAGCAACTCAAAAATATATTATGAAAGCTCAGGAAAGATGCTAAATCAGCAGTTTGCATCCAATTTGGAACTTCTTACAGAAGAAGGACAATACAGTTATGTAGCATATTTATTAGCTGATACTAATGGAATATCTGTAAAAGTTGCAAAATATGATGGTTTGGATCGCGTCGACTTGATCGAAAACAACGAGTATGGGTATTGTTCATTGATAAAAAGCAACCAAGCAGGTATTGGATAAGATTGAAGTCGAAAAATAAGACATTGGCAAAAATCACACCCAAAGAACGAAAAAGAAACCAGACTATGGAATCCTGTTGCTTTACGTGAAGCTGTAATTAATGCCATTGTTCATAACGATTATACCTCCGAAGTACCTCCCAAAATTTGAGTTCTTTGATGATAGAATTGAGATTACCTCATTTGGTAGTTTGCCACAAGGCATGACAGAGAAAGAGTTTTTTTGAAGGGCTATTCAGTACCACGCAATAAAGGAGTTGATGCGTGTATTTAGAGATTTGGATTTAGTAGAACATTTGGGTTCTGGTGTCCCTCGTATTCTAAGAAGCTATGGAAAAAGAATGTTTCAAGTTTACAGAGAACTTTTTTTACGAATGATATTTCCTGCTACCGCGCAAGTTACCACGCAGGATACCGTGCAGGATACCGCGCAAGTTACCGCGCAAGTTACCGCGCAAGTTACCGCGCAAGTCAAAGAATTGATTAAAATACTATCCAAAGAGATGGACAGACAAGAAATACAAGATATGTTAGGACTTTCTCATAGGGAAAAACTTTCGATTAAAAATATTTAAAAACCTGCATTGGAACAAGGATTTATAGAAATGACTATTCCGAGAGACCTAGTAGTAAGTTACAAAAATACCGACTAACTATCTTGGGCAAACAATTGAAAGATAAACTATAAACTTAGATAGAAGTAGAAACTACTTAAGGAAAAATATTAGCAGCTATCAGGCAAAAACCAGAAATCACTTAAAAAGGAGTTAGCTAAAAACTATTGGTATTACTCTTGATGGAATTAAATACCATATAAAAAAATGACCAAATTGGGAATTATCAAGCATAAAGGCTCTACAAAAATCAGGTGAGTGGACAATACTTAAATAAAAAAATAGACCTACTTTCTCCCCTTTGCCAATTAAAAAAATATTTATTACCTTTGTCACTTAAAAAACGAATAAAAAGATACAATGAAAAACATTTTTTTAAAAATCTTGGTAACAGCAATAGTTCTATTATCTTTTTATACATTGCACTACCGAACAGAAAGATATACAACTCCTCAAATCTTTCTATACCAAATATATGAAAACTTTCTATACCAAAAATATGGATGAAACCATTCCCCAATCCGAGGCTGAAACCTACCTCTCACCCTGCTTGCCAGCAAAATTACGCCTGATGAACGATATGCTCACCATTGATCCCGTCATAGGAGCCTCATATAGCCTCTAGTATGGAGTCAACCCTCACTATAACCCCCTTCAAAAAGCACTGGTATAAAATAACCTACCAAAATTTTTTTAACAACCCCTAACGATACCACAAGCATTTTCGCAAAGGTCGAAAATAACAAAATTACTGAGATTTATCCTTGGCAAGTCGATACCAATGTTATCGATACTCCTTACACCCCCGAAAAATGTCTCACGCTAATGCCCTTAGTTTTGTTCAATCCTTTTTATAGCAATTATCTAAACATCTATTTTGGTTGCCCCTGATAAATTAATGCAAAAATCTAAGAGCCTTTCAAGAAAAACACTGTTCCCCATCCTTTTCAAGAGGTTCGACCAAATGCAAACCAACTATGATTTTTCTTATCAGTAACTACTATTTTTGATAAAGACTTCCTAAAAACCCTCAAAATAACTCAAGAAGGTGATTATATTTATATAGTCTATAAAGGGGCTTATAATTTTAGTACCAAAATAGAAGTAGAAGTAATACAACTCCCCGATGGCACCTATAAGCTCAATGATCTAGTCGAAGTTGAATAACCCCCAATAAAAAAACAGTTTCAGGAAAAGCTCCTATTCAGTTTTATGAATATGATAACCGTATCGAAATTCACAAAAATCCAGACGGATTATATGCAAACTCAGTCCTGATAATATCTCTAATGTAAGTGACTATCTCAATCCCTTTATTGCCGAAACAATGAAAGTTTTAGGCAATGTAAACCGATTCAGTCAGTGTATTAAGTTCAGAAAGAATTAGACGAAAACAGTAATGCACACCCCTCTTTTGATTTCTCTTTCATTACAGTTTTTTTGTATAGTCGAAAAATGTTTCTCAAAAAGTATTTTTAGGAAGGATTCAGACAGCAATACCCAACAAACTGCCCTAAGAAAAAAATATTAGCAAGTATTCAGGATTAAAAAAATATGACCAAATTACGAATTATCAAGTACGAAGGCTCTACAAAAATCAGGTAAATGGATAATAATCAAATAGAATACAAAAAACATTATAACTGATTTTTAGTAAAACATATTTGTACCATAAAAATTATAAATTATTGATTTTCATAGTTATTTATTTTGAAGAAGTAAAATAATAAAAATCTCCCAGTCTATCAGAATTACACTTTTTCTCAAAGTCTTGAACTTTGAAGTATAGTTCTGTAGGGGCGTATCGTATACGCCCAAAAAATATTTACAAATCACCCACACAAGACCTCTTTTTCGTGCAAATTTGTGTGAGGTATTCAATTATCTTTCTACATCATAAATTCGCACCTTTACGGATTATTCCCTTCGGGGAAGTAGGGGGAGATACAAATACATTATCTAAATTAAAACTGTGCAATATGTAAAAGATTTTTTTAATCCGTATAACTATTTAATTTACAGAATACTATCTTCTATCTCTTAACTCCTATCTCCTTTTTATTTAAAAAGTTTTTGCTATTTCAAAAAAATAGTTATACCTTTGCGCCCTGAATATAAATAACACATTAATAAATAGAGAAAAATGGCAAGAGTTTGTGACTTAACAGGCAAAAAGCATTGGTGGGCAACAACGTGTCGCACGCAATGAACAAAACTAAACGTAAATTTAATGTAAACCTCCGTACAAAACGTTTCTTCATCCCTGAAGAGAATCGTTGGATTACCCTCAAGGTTTCAGCAGCTGCAATTAAAAACTATCGATAAAAAAAGGTATCTATGCAGTGCTACAAGAAGTAGAACGTAACGGATATATTAACTAAATTTTAAAAACAATACTAAAAATGGCTAAAAAGGAAATAGAATTCAGGTTATTTTTGGAGTGCACTGAGCATAAAGAATCTGGTCTTCCAGGAACTTCACGTTACATCACTACCAAAAAAACAAAAAATACTCCCGATAGATTAGAGCTTAAAAAGTTCAACCCTATCCTTAAAAAAAGTAACTGTTCATAAAAGAAATTAAATAATTAAAAACGTTATGGCAAAGAAAAACAGTAGCAACCCTACAAGGTAAATCTAAAAAGCTTACTAAAAGCTATCAAAAATGGTGAAATCACCTAAAAACAGGTGCTTACACTTTCGTAGAAAGCGTAATGGCTCCTGAACTTGTTGATGAATTTTTGAAGAAGAAATAATTAAATTTTCTCTATTTTTATCATATCTAAAAAGCTGTCGTGAGACGGCTTTTTGCATATATAAACTTTTTTTATTACCTTTGCACTCATATCTAAATATATACAATAAGTTATGGCATTCCAATTTCTAAAAAAATATCTTTTCTAAAGAAAAGAAAGAAACCTTAGATAAAGGCTTAGAAAAATCTAAAAATAGCTTCTTCGATCGTTTAGGAAAAAGCGGTTATGGGAAAATCTAAAAGTAGATGATGAGGTGCTTGATGACCCTCGAAGAAGTCCTCATTGCCAGTGATGTAGGTGTGAATACTACACTTAAGATTATCGATCGTATCGAGGCACGTGTGGCTAAAGATAAGTATCTAGGCACTTCCGAACTCAATACCATTCTTCGTGAAGAAATAGCAGGTCTCCTTTCCGAAACACATACCGGTGAAGCAACTGATTTTGTCCTCCCAGCCGACAAAAAACCTTATGTAATGATGGTCGTAGGCGTGAATGGAGCTGGTAAAACCACTACTATAGGTAAGCTCGCAAGTCAGTTTACTAAAAAGGTTTGAAAGTAGTATTAGGTGCTGCTGATACTTTTTTTCGAGCGGCTGCAATCGACCAATTGCAAGTATGGGCTGACCGTACAGGGGTACCGATGATCAGCAGCAATTAGGGAGCGACCCTGCTTCAGTAGCTTACGATACGCTGAGCTCTGCCGTAAAACAAAATGCCGATGTGGTAATTATTGATACAGCAGGACGCTTGCATAACAAAATCAACTTGATGAATGAGCTCTCTAAAATCAAACGCGTGATGCAAAAAGTATTGCCAGATGCTCCTCACGAAGTACTCTTAGTGCTCGATGGTTCTACAGGGCAAAAATGCTTTTGAACAGGCTAAGGAATTTACGAAGGCTACGGAGGTTACCTCTTTGGCAGTAACTAAGCTTGATGGCACGGCTAAAGGCGGTGTTGTAATAGGTATTTCCGATCAGTTTCAAATTCCTGTGAAATATATAGGAGTAGGGGAGGGAATAGACGATTTGCAAATCTTTTAATAAATACGAGTTTGTAGATTCCTTCTTTAAAGAATAATAGCTTTCTTTGATAAATAAAAAGAATCATTTTTACACAATTCCTTATGAAAGTCTCAAGATTTTCAGAAGATATGTCTAATGTAGAATGATTCTTTTTAGCTTTAAAAAATAGACTTTATTTTTGTAAAAGAATTATTCGTATATTTGTCGCCAATTTAATAAAAACTAACTAATATTATTTTAGATATGTCAAACGACATCCGCATTCGAAAAAGGGTTGGACATACATTTAGAAGGAGAAGCTGATAAAACTACACAACAGCTTCCTCTTGCTGCTTTGTATGGTATTAAACCCAGTGATTTTCACGGTGTTATCCCTAAGCTTTTATTGCGTGAGGGTAGTGAAGTGAAAGCAGGTGAAGCACTATTCTTTTCAAAGAGTGATGAGCGTGTTTTGTTCCCTTCTCCAGTAAGTGGTACTATCAAGGAGATTGTACGTGGTGAGCGTCGCAAAGTGTTGGAAATACACATGCACCAGCCCAAGAACAAACCTTCAAAGACTATGGAAAGAAAAATGTAAACGAGATGCAGGGCGAAGACATTAAGGCTCACCTCCTTTCTTCAGGTTGCTGGCCTTTTATCAAACAACGCCCTTACGACGTGATTGCCAATCCCGACGGAAAGCCTAAAAGCTATTTTCGTGTCGGCTTGCAAAACCAATCCGCTCGCTCCCGATTACGACTATGTGCTGAAAGGCAAAAGAACAAGCGCTGCAAACAGCTCTTACTGCCTTGTCTAAACTCACCACAGGTAAAAGTACACGTGTCTGTATTCAAAGACAGTTCGTTGTCACCTTTCCGCAACCTTAAGGACATCGTGGTGCACAATGTGTCAGGACCCTCACCCAGCTGGGAATGTCAGTACACAAATTGCACAAATCAGTCCAATCAACAAAGGTGAAGTGGTTTGGGTAGTAACTCCTCAAGATTTGGTGGTGATAGGTGAACTCTTCCTCACCGGTAATTTGAACCTCACACGTACTGTAGCTCTTACAGGTGCTCGCATCGAAAAACCTCACTATGTTACAGTACTCGCTGGTGCTCAAATCAGTGGTGTTGTAGGTAGCCAAGTGAAAGATGCTGCTAATACTCGTGTGATCAGTGGTGATGTTCTTACTGGTACACAAGTGAATGAAACAGGATTTTTAGGTTTTTACGACGATCAAATTACAGCTATTCCTGAAGGAAACGACTATGATTTATTCGGTTGGGCAAAACCTATAGCCAACAAAAATTTCACTTACACGTTCGCTTACCTTCTCTTGGTTAAATCCTAAGAAAAAAATACAACTTGAACACTAATACCAATGGTGAACACCGCGCTTTTTGTGGTAACAGGTATGTATGAAGAAGTTTTTCCATTAGATATTTATCCCATGCAGTTGCTTAAAGCCTGCTTGTATAAGGATTTAGACGAATTGGAAAACTTAGGAGCTTACGAAGTAGCCCCTGAAGATTTTGCTCTTACAGAATTTGTAGTGTGTCTAAACAACCACATCAACAAATCATCAGAGATGGACTTGATTTAATGATGACAGAATTAGGATAGTAATCTGTAAAACGATAATACATCAGAAAGTGTTAAACTATTACAAGCCTTCAGGAAAAAAATCTCCCTTTAGCTTTCGTAATTCTCTTTATTAGTATGTGCCGTAATAATGCCTATTTTAGGCGTTATCTATGCTTATGCTACGTGGTATATACCTATTGTTTATATAAACTTCCTAATTACCATTGTTTTTGGAATTAGTATCTCTTTTTGTAATAGGCCATTTACTCATTAAGTTAGGTAAAAATACGCAACTATAGACTTTCAGTGCTTTTTGCTATTATTGCCTCATTGGTAGCTTATTACAGCCAATGGGTGGTATGGGTAGACTTGAGTGCTAAACTCAGGAGAGGTTTATGGAAATGAACAAATAGGGCCTATCGGTGAGCAATATTCAGTTTGAACAACTGCTTTATTTAGCAACACATCCAAGCGATCTAATTGATTTGATACTGCTTATCAATAAAGAAGGCACTTTGGGGAATAAAAAGGTATGACTGTAAGTGGTGTTTTTTTCTTGGTATTATTTGGCTGATTGAATTTGCTGTTATTATGTTTTTCATTTACAACAGCAGGCCGTTCAAAAAAACCTTTTAGCGAGGTTACTGAACAATGGTTTAAAGAAGAAATATTGCCTCCTTTTACCTATATAGACAACAAAAAAATAGTTTTTAAACAAGCTGCCGAACAAGGTAAATGGGAACAAATACTTGAACCCTTACAATTAACCAATAGAGAATCAAGTCATAGTGTTTTTGTACCATATTTGGTTGCTAATGAATATTATCTTTCTGTGCTTAACCTAAAAGCAAAAACTAATGATAAAGGCAAATTAGAGATTGAATCTGATGAGTTTATAAAAATATCTACGTATCAATAAAATAGTTTATGATATGATAAAAGCAAAAAAATTGTAATGACTCCTGTAACAAAATAAGACTTAGTATTTTTAGCTAAAGATATAATTTCTTTGATAGAAATATACCACCAAGCAAAAAACTTACTTAATAAAAACACAAGTCTTTATAATTCAGCTTTAAAAACTAATTCGCAAATCAATAAAAAGAAATAATTAACTTATTCATTAAGAAAAATGAGTTTAAAAAAAGTAAATTAAATACATTAAAAAGAAAAAGTATAAAGGAACCAAGATGGAGACTACTTTCAATGCGCTCCACACTTTCCTTTTATACGCCTAATGAGGTAACTCACGGAGGTACCCATATTAAGGCTGCCGACGACCTAAAACGAACAATGAATATGGTGGTTTTAGCACTCATTCCTTTGTTTGATTTTTTTGGTATTTTCAATACAGGTTACCAGCACGAAGTGGCTTTTTGGACACTTAACGCATCCAGCTGAAGGCTTAGCTTTCTGTAGTGGTGATTTTTGGAGCTGGACAAACTTCTGTATTGGTTTTATAAAAAGTAATTCCTTTAGTAGTAGTGTCGTATGTGGTAGGTTTGGGCATTGAGTTTATCTTTGCTACTATCCGCGGTCACGAAGTAGAAGAAGGATATTTAGTAACCGGTATGTTAGTACCTCTTATCGTTCCTATAGATATTCCTCTTTGGATGCTTGCTGTAGCAGTAGCCTTTGGAGTAATCATTGGTAAAGAGGTATTTGGGGGTACAGGGATGAATATCTTAAACCCAGCACTTACCATTCGCGCTTTCTTATTCTTTGCTTATCCTACTTCAATGACAGGGGATAAAGTATGGGTAACAGGCGTATTAGGTCGTTCAAAAAGAAATCGCAGCAGGAGCAAATTTAGATGCTGTTTCAGGAGAAACTATCTTAGGTAACTTGGCACAAGGGCACTCAATTCACTACACCGATTCTGACCTCCTTTTCGGGTTTATCCCAGGTTCAGTAGGTGAAACTTCTACAATTCTTATCCTCTTAGCAGGTTTATTCCTCATCTATACCAAAAATCGCTTCTTGGCGTGTAATGGTGAGTATGTTTGTAGGAGCTTGGGTAATGGGGTTAATTTTCAACGCTTTAGCACCAAGTATGGTAGGCACTTCATTCCACGCTATTTGGAGTATACCAGCTTATCAACACTTGCTCATTGGAGGTTTAGCATTTGGAGCTGTATTTATGGCTACCGACCCAGTAACCGCAGCACAAACAAATACAGGTAAGTATATCTACGGATTCTTAGCAGGTTTCATAGCAATTGCTATCCGTTGCTTCAACCCTGCTTATCCTGAAGGGTAATGCTCGCTATCCTATTGATGAATGTACTAGCTCCTACTATCGACCACTTTGTAGTACAAGCTAATGTATCTCGTCGTAAAAAACGTTTAAAAACAGTTACTAAAAAACCGCATAAATTATGGCAGTAAAAACAGAAAGTAATTCGTATACAGTGATTTTCGCCATTATAATGGTGGTAATCGTAGGAGCTTTGCTCGCTGGTATTTCATCAGCATTGAGCAGTGATATCAGTAACAATAAAAAGTTAGAAAAGAAACAAAACATTCTCTACGCTATGGGGGGTAAATCACAACCAAGGAGAGCTTGGAGGAGGTAAAGTAGAGTTTCTTTCTACAACTGATGCTGAAAAAGAGTTCCCTAACTATGTGAAAGAACAATACCTTATCAAAGGAAATACCGCTGAGAAAGTAGAAGGTGCAAACGACCTTATCAACTTCAACGGTCATCGTGAAGGTTTGCCTCTTTATGTAGGTGAAAAAGATGGAGCTACCCTCTATATAATTCCCTGTAAGCGGACGTGGTTTTGTGGGATGCTATTTGGGGATATATAGCTGTAGATAAAGACCTTATCGTACGTGGTGTTTTCTTCGACCACAAAGGTGAAACTGCTGGTTTAGGAGCCAACATCAAAGAACGTTTCTTTATGGACGACTTTATCGGGGAACATTTATTGGATGCTGCAGGTAACTTCCAAAGCATTCAAATTTCAAAAAAAGCAATGGTGATCCTGAAAATAAAACGTAAAGAAGATGGGAAAATTGATGCTATTGCAGGAGCTACCCTTACTGGTAATGGAGTGCAAGCGATGATAAGCGATGGCATAGAGCCTTATATATCCTATATTAAAAGTTTAAACAAATAAGAGACTATGGGACTATCAAAAAAAGATACAAAATTAGTAACTGACCCTCTATGGGATAACAACCCCGTAACGGTACAAGTGTTGGGTATCTGTTCTGCTTTGGCAATTACAGCCCAACTGAAAGCCGCTATCGTAATGAGCCTTTCCTTTACCTTTGTACTTGTAATGGGTAACGTAACCATTTCTTTGCTTAGAAATGTAATACCACCTAAAATCCGTATCATCGCTCAGCTAATTGTAGCAGCTGCTTTGGTAATCGTGGTGGACTTTGTGCTTAAAGCCTATGTGTACGACCCTTAGCAAACAGCTATCAGTATATGTAGGGCTTATCATCACCAACTGTATTTTGATGGGACGTTTTGAGGCGTTCGCCTTGGGTAACCCTCCAGGAAAATCGTTCTTAGATGCTATTGGTAATGCAGGTGGTTATTCTATCGCTTTGCTTATCGTTGCTTTCTTCCGTGAACTATTAGGTTCTGGTACTTTGCTTGGCTTTCCAAGTATTAGGCGACCCTATCAAAAAAACAGGAGTGTATCACTTAGGCTATGAAAACAACGGTTTTATGTTGTTAGCACCTATGGCTTTGGTAACCTATGGTATAGTAGTTTGGGTACAACGCTCACGCAACAAAGCCTTGATAGAAGACAGTCATTAATCATTTAAAAAGAAAAGAAAAATGTTAGAATATTTAACACTGATTTTTTTAAATCAATATTCGTTGAGAATATGATTTTCGCTACCTTTTTAGGTATGTGTTCGTACTTGGCTGTATCTAAAAAGTATCTACTGCCATAGGCTTAGGAGCTGCCGTTATCTTTGTACAAACCCTTACTGTACCTATGAACTGGCTACTTAATGAGTACATACTCAAAGAGGGTGCTTTGCGTTGGTTAGGCGAAGAGTACGCTAATTACGATTTGAGCTTCCTTACTTATATCTTGTTCATTGCTACGGTTGCTACAATGGTACAGTTGGTAGAGATTATAGTAGAGAAATTCTCACCATCTTTGTATAACTCATTGGGTATCTTCTTACCTTTGATAGCGGTAAACTGTGCTATCTTAGGGGATCTCTCTTTATGCAATCACGTGCTGAAGTAATTCACTCATTCGGTCTTTCAGTAGCCTATGGAGTGAGTTCAGGATTAGGGTTGGGCTATCGCTATCTTAGCATTGGCTGCTATTCGTGAGAAAATACGTTATTCACACGTGCCTGCACCTTTGCGCGGCTTAGGTATCACCTTCATCACTACAGGTCTTATGGCTATCGGCTTTTATGAGCTTTGGTGGTATGCTTACAGGTGGTAGCAGCAAAAAGAAGAAGCTAAAGAAGCTCCTAAACAAGAGACTACTATCCAACAAGAAGTTAAAAACTGATAAATTAGCTCATAACACAAAAAGATTTAAGCAATGATATTAGCAAGTGAAATATTAACAACTATTGCAGTAACGGTGATAGGATTATTAGTTGTAATCCTCATTGTTGGTTGCTATTTTGCTTTTACGTAAAACAGAAACTAACACCATCAGGGACCTGTAAAAATTACTATCAATAACGAAAAAGTAGTTGAAGTGCCTCTTGGAGGTTCACTGCTCTCTACTTTAGGTAACGAAAAAGATTTTCTTGCCATCAGCTTGTGGTGGTAAAGGGTCTTGTTTACAATGTGAATGCCACGTATACGAAGGTGGGGGAGAAGCACTCCCTACCGAAACTCCTCACTTTACTAAAAAAAGAATTGAAAGAAGGAGTGCGTTTGGCTTTGCCAAGTGAAAGTAAAAACAAGATATGAAAAATTGAGGGTGCCAGAACAAGTGTTTGGTATCAAGAAATGGCAAGCTACTGTAGTGCGTAACTACAACGTTGCCTCTTTCATCAAAAGAGTTTGTGGTAGAAACCCTGAGGATATGGACTATAAAACCAGGGGATACATTCAAATTGAAATCCCACCTTGTGAGGTAAAAATACTCCGATATCGATATCACTGCACACCCTGTAGAACACCCAGGTGAACCCGATAAGTTCAAAAATGGAATGGGATAAGTTCAAGCTATGGCCATTGGTGATGAAAAACCCAGAGCCTGCTGAACGTGCCTACTCTATGGCTTCTTACCCTGCCGAAGGTCGTGAGATTATGCTTAATGTACGTATCGCTACTCCACCATTCGACAAAGCTAAAGGTGGCTGGATGGATGTAAACCCAGGGGTTGCTTCATCGTACATCTTCTCTCGCAAACCAGGTGATAAGGTAACCATCTCAGGACCTTATGGTGAATTCTTCATCAACGAGTCTAATGCCGAGATGTTGTACGTAGGTGGAGGGGGCTGGTATGGCGCCTATGCGTTCTCACTTGTACCACCTATTCAAAAACTTTGAAAACAGGACGTACCGTTACTTATTGGTATGGTGGTCGTTCAAAACGCGAGTTGTTCTATGTAGAACACTTCCGTGAATTAGAGCGCGAATTCTCTAACTTCAAGTTCTTCATTGTACTTTCTGAACCACTACCAGAAGACAATTGGAAAGTGAAGAAAGATGTCAATGATACCGAAGGTGATGGCTTTAGGGTTTTTGTTCACAATGCTGTGATTGAACAATATTTGAGCAAACACGAAGCCCCAGAAGATATAGAATTGTACTTCTGCGGGTCCTCCAATGATGAACAAAGCTGTTCAAAAAATGGGTCAAGACTTTGGTATGCCCTGATGAAAATATCCGTTTCGACGACTTTTGGTGGTTAATAACTACCTATATTATATAAAAATCCGACTTAGTAATAGGTCGGATTTTTATGATATAGATAAGGTTTCTTTTCGTTCTTTTTATAATTGTGGGGTGAGTGATAATCTCTAAATTCATAACTTTATCTGCCAGATTAATACCAATACTTAAGAGTCCTTTTCCTTCATTGATGTAATAATACCATATCTTTCGGTCAGTAAAAAGGTTTTCATCAATACAGAAAGGGTGTCCTAAGGTAGAGGCAACAAGATGACTATCATCTCCAAAAACGGATAGGAATACACAGTGTTTGTAAAAATATGATTAGCTATTTCAGTAAGTTCTTTATGCAGTAAAAATATCCTCAAAACTGATAGCAGAGAGAATATCACTGTTTCTTTCCTTAAAAACAGATAATGTAATACCCCAAACAATCGGCTATACCTTCTATGCTGGCATAATAAAAAGGGATAGTTTCAACAGAAGAAATGAAATTAGTAAGACTGAAATCTTCAATATTTATATTCATAAAAATGAATTGTTGTTTCCTATGAGAGGTTTTTTTGAGTGCAAAAATAGGAATAATTGCTAGAATTAGAGGAATTTTTCCAAAAAATATTGTACCTTTGTCATTATTTTTTTAAAATCATAGTGTTATGAAAAAGATATTTGCAATCCTTGTATGCGCCTTGGTGTCGTGTACCAATTCAGAAGAAGCAATAAAAGCTTATCAGCAACAAAAAGAAGCTATAGGCTTACAATCAGCTGAGAAACAAAATGAACTCTTAGGGCAATCTCCTATGGCTTTTTAAACAAAGTATGCAGGCAATAGCGCAACAATACACCGAAATACTCAAGAACTTGCCAGCAGATTTTGCAGCTAAAGAAGAGAAAGCTAACCACTATCAACAGTTGGTTATAGTATCGGAATATTTGTTCAATCACCGTAAATATACTGAGGAAGAAGCTCCTGCTATCAAAGAGCTACAAGATTTATGTACCGCAGTAGATTTTAGACAATGCTACTGATTTCAACGATTATCCCTGAGTACCAAACTTTAGTACAGAATATTTTTAAAATGGCGCATCTACTCTCATAAAGTACAATATGAGTTTGATGACCCTTTGGGGCAAAAATATTAGCCGATTTCAAAGCGCTTAAATCTGAAAAATATCAAGCAAGCATTAGCCCTTTGATTATTGAGGGCGTATCACCTACTTCGGCAACTGCCACTAATGAGGAAATCATTGCTTTAGTGAAACAATTAGTGAAAGATAACGACCTTTTTAAATACCCTTTCAAAAACATATTGATTTGGTAAATAAAACTCAAAGCAGGACAACCTTTTTCCCTGCTCTTCCTGCTCTTACTGATTTAAACGATAAAGAGGTAAAAATATGAGCAATTACCACTCAAAGGTAAATTGCTGTTTATAGACATCTGGGCTACTTATTGTCCTGATTGTCGTAAGGAGTTGCTTGCCTTAGAAACCTTACAAGAGGATTACAAAACGGAACCTATTACCTTTGTAAGTATTTCGGTAGACCGCGATAAAGAAGCGTGGAAAGCAATGGTAAAGGAAAAAGAAACTCCGTGTATTCATCTATATGCCTCTCCCTGAAACAAAGGAATTATTCAAAAAATTATACGATTTGAGAAGCATCCCGCGTTATATGTTGATAGATGCTAAAGGAAATATTATAGATGCCAATGCCCCTATGCCTTCTGATAAAAACTTAAAAAGAATTGATAGATGTAAGTTTAAAAGCTAAAGTACAATAATAAGACAGCTAAAAAAATATTAAAATAAGAATATAATTCTCAGCTCTTTTTCTTTGTTAGTTTAAAAATGCTAATATTTTCTAACTAAGGTGCAAATTGAAAAGCATTCTTTTAGTCAAAAGTTTTTGAGTTCTAATAAAAATGCATATCTTTGTCCCTTAGCATATTTTTAGAATTTATTCCCTAATGATATATTTCTATTTTCCTAAATTAATCTGTTATTTCACTTATAAAACTCGAAAAGTTGTATGAAAAAATATCTTTTTAGTTGCAATATTACTTTTGTTACATACAGCTCAGCAGTTGGATACTATCTTTGAAAATCCTGCAATACAAGAAATTAACCGATTACCTATGCGCGCCTCTTACTTTCCTTTTGAAGAGGTAAGCAAAGCACAAACCAGCAATCCCACTACTTCTACACGCTTTTTAAACCTCAATGGACAGTGGTCTTTTTCTTTGGAAAGAAGATTATAAGCAGTTGCCAAAGAATTTCTACAAAACTGATTTTAACGAAAGTCAATGGAAAAAATAGCTGTGCCTGCCAATTGGGAAGTAAATGGTTATGGCATTCCCTATCTATGTGAATGCTTCTTACGAGTTTAACCAAAAGAACCCTACACCACCTGATATTCCTGATAGTCTTGCTCAAAATGCAGGTCTCTATCGCAAAAACTTTTAACCCTACCTACTTCTTGGCAAGGTGAGAAAGTATATTTGCATTTAGGGGCTGTAAAATCAGCTTTTAAACTCTATGTAAACGGAAAGTTCGTAGGGGTAGGAAAAGACAGCAAATTGGCTTCGGAATTTGATATTACGCCTTACATCGTTCAGGGCAAAAAAATCTTATTGCTATGGAAGTGCGTCGCTGGACAGATGCCAGCTACCCTGAATGTCAAGATATGTGGCGCTTTTCGGGCATTTCGCGCGATTGTTATCTCTATATGCGTCCTAAAGTACATTTGTACGACCTAAGTATTACCTCTCTCCTAACCAAAAACTACGCTGATGGGCAACTCTCAACGCTTGTAGAAGTGTGGAATGAAACTCCAGAAGATGCCTCAAAATACCGTGTTGAGCTATCGTTGTATGACAAAGAAAAGTTGCTGTATACTGAAAAACAGACGACTGATGGGCTGAAACGCTCTTTTGGAAAAACAGAACTCTCATTTCAAGCACTTTTTCCTCAAGTGAAGGCGTGGAGCGCTGAAATCCCTTTATCTTTATCGTCTGCAAGTAACTCTATACGATGCACAAGGCAAGGTGAAAGAGGTAGTAAGTAGGTTTGTAGGCTTCAGAACGATTGAAAATAAAAAGGAAGTGATATATTGGTAAATGGCAAACGCGTATTTTTCAAAGGTGTAAACCGACACGAAACCGACCCCCAAACGGGGCAAGTAGTATCTCAGGAAAGTATGGAGAAAGACCTAATGCTAATGAAATCACTCAACTTCAATGCGGTACGTACTTCTCATTATCCTAATGATCCTTATTTCTATGAACTTTTGCGATAAATATGGACTTTATGTAATGGATGAGGCTAATATAGAAAGCCACGGGATGCATTATGAAAAGGATAAAAACATTGGGCAACGACCCTAACTGGGAATATGCGCATTTGCTTAGGATGCAGCGAATGATACAACGCGATAAAAAAATCATCCCAGTATATTGTTTTGGAGTATGGGGAATGAATCGGGGAATGGTTGGAACTTCTACAAAGGATATAAAACTGATGAAAGGATTGGATTCTACACGCCCTATCCATTATGAATTAGCCCATTACGATTGGAATACCGATATAGAATCGCGTATGTACCGCCGTATTCCTTTCCTTGTAGATTATGCGCTTAGCAATCGTACTAAACCTTTCTTGCAATGCGAATATGCCCACGCTATGGGTAATAGTTTAGGCAACTTTCAAGAGTACTGGGATGTATATGAACACTACCCCAAATTACAAGGAGGTTTTATTTGGGATTTTGTAGATCAAGGTCTTTATAAAACCTTACCCAATGGAAAAAAAGTATTAGCATACGGCGGAGATTATGGCAACAAAAATACGCCTAGTGATAACAACTTCCTCATCAACGGAGTTATAGCTTCCGACAGAAGTTTTTCACCCTCATAGTTATGAAGTGCGCAAGGTACAGCAAGAAATAGCCTTTGAGTATAAAGACAAAGTGCTGACTTTGCACAACAAATATTTTTAAAAGACCTTTCTAACTATCAAATAGTATGGCGATTGCTCAAAGATGGTAAAGAGGTACAAAGTGGTGCTTTTACAGATTTGGTAGTGCTTCCACAAAGTAGTACATCACTTGTTATGCCTGTTTTGCTCACTGATGATAAAGCAGAGTATATATTGCAATATACCGCCCAATTAAAAGCAAGATGAAGGGCTACTTGCAAAAGGTACTCCTCTTGCCTTTGCCGAGTTTCCACTCACTGCCTACACTCCTCAAAAATCTATCATTGATATTACCCCTATAACCATAGAGGAAACGCCAATGTATATTCTCTTACAAAAATAAAAACTATACAGCCAAAATAGACAAAACAAGCAGGGAAAAATGGGTGTCTTTTAAAGTAAAGAATGAAGAACTTTTTGCTCCCGAAGGATTGGAAGTAAACTTATGGCGAGCAGGCACTGATAACGATTTTGGGGCAGGTTTACCTAAAAAAACTACAACATTTGCAAGAAGCTGATAAAAAAAGCTGATAGCGTGAGTGTATCGGTAGAGAAATATACAAAACGGACAAATAAAGGTATGTATTCACAAACGATTAGTAGATGCTACTATTGATTATAGCCAAGAATTGCTATTTGAAGGAAAACCTTCAGTAACAGTGCATAATAGTTTCAAACCTTTAAAAAGAGGATAAAAACACTTACTTTCAAAAATAGGCAATCATCTCACATTACAGCCTTTTTCAGCGTATTCAGTGGTATGGTAGAGGTCCCTTGGGGAAAGTTATTGGGATAGAAAAAAACATCGGCTATGGTAGGCTTGTATGAAGGAACTATTGCCGACCAATATTACCCCTTATAGCGTCCGCAAGAGAATGGCAATAAGAGTGATGTGCGTTGGGCAAGACTTAGGAAGAAGGGGATAAGCCTTACTATTTACAGTGTCGATACTCTATTGAATGTAAATGTCCTGCCTTATAGTCCCTGCCCAGTTATTCCCTGGAGTAGAAAAAGGGCAAACTCACGCCGGAGAACTCACTCCTTCGCCTTACACCCATTTAGATATTGATTTGCAACAATTAGGTTTTGGGAGGTGATAACAGCTGGGGCAACTCTACCAATGCAACAATATCTGTTGTATCTATATCAGCCTTATAGCTATAGTTATAGAATAGAAGTACACTAATCTCTAACCCTGAAACCTAAAACCTGAAACCTAAAAACCTAATATGGGGGTATTTCATAGTAAATGCCTCCATTTTTGTTGTAATTGAGCTAAAAAACTGCTGATGACTTTCAGTTTCAGGGTTAAACGGACGATGAGATAAGCCTTTTTGGATATTGTCTACTTGTTTCATATCTGCTTGAGTAGCCGAGTCTATATAGGTAGCAACCAAACGCTCCCCAAATATAATTGATAGCCATTTCAGATGGATGCACCATATCGTTGGCATAGAAGCGATAGTCGCGCAATTCGTCTAATAGCAATTCGTAAGCAGGAAAAATAAAGGCTTTTGTTATCAGTGATAAGCGGGTATAAGGCTGCAAAAGAGTTGTGATTTACTCACTTGATTTTCAAAGAATCCATCTTTTGATATGTCGTACAGGTGAAATGGTGAAAACTATAGTTATCGAAGGGTTAAGTTGTTTCAGTAAGGCGATAATATGGCTGAGGCTTTCTGTAATTTCTTCAACAGATAGCAATCGTTTAGAAAAAGTGTTGAGAGGGCAATTTGTGGCAATTTGCTACAATAGTATCGGTGCTGTTGTAGATATATACCCAAGCTGTCCCCAAGGTGATAAAACAAAAAGCTCGCCTCTTGTAAGGCTTGTTGCAATTGTATTTGCTGGCTGTTAGCTAACTGTATTGCCTCTTTGAGTGAAGGCTGACTCATATCCGAATGAAAATTGAAACTATGCCACAATTCATTGTGAAGAAAAAATCTTCAGCTGTATAACGAGAATTTTCAATAGTGTGTTGCAATATATTCTCAATAGCCAAAGGGTGAAAGAGCACCCCAAACGGATTTACAGTAATAGGAAATTTGTAATAAGCGAACTTTTGTGCCATATTCACAGCAAAGCACGATCCTAAACTCACTATAGAGGTATAGTAAGTAATGCTTTCAGTTGTTTTAGAGATAGGTACAATTGTTCTGAAAATCCATAGTTATAGTATTAGGAATTACTTTTTCTAAATTGAGCAAAAACTCCTTTCGGCTAAGACCACCTGCATAACCTGTGAGCGTACCATTACTGCCAATCACACGGTGGCAAGGTACAATAATAGAAAGGCGATTTTTTTACTATTGGCATTGGCTACTGCACGAACGCCTTTGGGATTTCCTACCGCAATTGCTTGTTCTTTATAAGTGCGCGTTTCGCCATACGGAATGGTTTGCAATACCTTCCACACTTCTTCTTGAAAGGGTGTGCCTACTAAGGTAATGGGTAATGTAAATTCTTTTGCGTTCTTTAGCAAAGTACTCTTTTTAGTTGCTTTTCGAGTTCTAAAAAGCAAGGCGTTTTCCTGCGCCATATCTTTAGCTTCCAAGCGCAAAAAGTACTTCAGCTTGATCTCGATACCAAGTTGTTTGGTCGAGAAAAATCTAATACACAAATAGCTTCATCCGTTGCCATTGCTATCATCACTCCTATCGGAGTTATGATCTTCTTCTTGTATAACTTCAGTGTCTTTTTCTTCATTGGTAGCTTCGCTATTAGCCTCGTATTCAGTTTCATCTAAGTCTTTAGATTTATTACCTAAACTTATTTTTGGATTTTCTTGAGTGCCAGTTATTTTTATAGGGATACCTATAATCCCTAAAGGAGGTAATCCCTAAACGCATTTTTAAAAGTTCAGATTGCCGTCAAAACTGCTTTGACCTTCAATACGTGGGCGGAATCCTGATACCTTAAACTTAAAAACGTTCTATGTTAATCAGATTGTTTTTTTATCTCACTTTTGATGTCTATAGTAGATAGTTTAGAATCTTTTAATGCATCTGCGCCTGTTTTTCTCGCTAATTACATTAAAGAGTTTAAATCCTTTTCATCTGTACATCTTTCACAGAGAGCACACCTCCTCCTTTGAGTGAAGGATAGATAGGTAGCATCTCTTCGTCTAGTTTTCCTGCTACTTTATAATCTAAAGAGACAATACCATATGCATCTTTAGCCATTGAAGCTATTTCTCTAAAGAGTTTTACTCTTTATAAGCGCGTTGTATATCAAAAATTCTCTGCTTTTGATATCAAAGGAAAAAAATGGGCGCGTTTTGGAGTTTCATTAGCGTATTTAGCGTTGAATTGAGCTGTAACACCTATAACATTAAAGTTGACATTTTTCAGGGATAAAGTACCTTTTTTTAGTTGGGTACTTCCTTTGAGGTTGAGAATATCGAGCCCTTGAAAAACTACCTTTTTCAGGTTAGCATTCAGGTCAAAATCAAAAGGTTTAGGAACTATCACTACACCTTTTTCAGAAGTGACAGTAGCTGTTGGGGTTGTAGTAGTTTCATCTTTTGTTTCTTCAGGTGAGGGGGCAGGGAAGCATACATAAACTCATCAACATCAATATAGTTAGAGGATACTGAAAAATTACCTCTGAGTATCTGATTTTTAGAGAATAAAAAGTTGATGACATTGCTCATTCGTCCGTTCATCAAAAAATCGGATTTACCATAAGTAGTATGGAAAATTATTAAAGCTCATATCGTCTTGCTGGAATCTAAAAATTCCCTCTTGAATGATAAAAGGTTTAGGTAAATATTCTGAAGTAGTTTTGATATTGCGAAGTTCAATACAGCCCTTGTTTTGCAATAAGTGATAACGCCCATTGGTTGCATCGCTTTGTGTGCCTTTCAGCGATATATCGGCTTTAGCATAACCTTCTAATTCTAATCCTTTTTGAGAGAATACTTTGTATATCTTGGCAATATTGAGTTCTCCTTTAGCTTGAATATCATAGTGTATATCGTCAAAATTCTCCATTGCTAAATTTACTGTAAAAAGATTTATTCTCAAAAAGGAGATTGAGCGGGTTGAGGTGCAATGAGAGTGTTTGCAGATGTCACCATTGGTATTCTCTACCTTTCCTTTAAAATGTATATCGGTAATAGGGTTAGGGTAGTAAGGTGTTTTTACATAGCCTTCAGAGAATTCTAAATCGCCTTTGGTAATAGGAAATAGTTTTTTTGTTCTGGAGCATATGTTCCTTTAGATTTTTATATCGGCTAAAAGCATACCTTTTACCTCTAAATCCTTCATATCCAATAAGTGCATTACATTTGCTACATTGATGTTTGCATCGTACTTTAGCATCAATCACTGGGGGATTGATACCATTTAAATTCAAGATACCTGAAAAAAATATTCTTTACCAATTGTAAAAATAGATAGAATCGAGTTTAACCCCTACTTTATCTCACATCTAAAGAAGGCAGACTCGTCTCTACGTTTAAGAAGAGATGTTCGGCTGGGGCAGGTACCCTTCATAGCCTCACATAGCCATCTCTCACTTTCATTTTTAAAGAAAAATATCGGGACTCAGGTTTTTGTGAAGCAATATATTTTCCTTTCATCGAAAAAGAAAATGTCAGTTTTTCCTTTAAGGGTTGCTTTTTATACCATTGAGTAAACTGAGGGGGCAAAAGCGGTAAAGAAATCATTGAGATTGCTATCTTTAGAATTGATTTCGAAATTGAGGTCATAACCATTGCTCAAGAAGTCTAACTTCCCTTTGAAGTCTACGGGTAATTGGTTTATTTTTCAAATCGTTTTTGCTGAAATATAAACGATAATGAATGCGTGTTGATTTGAGTGATGAGTTCTGCATTTACGTGTTTATCCTTTTAGATAAGTTTCACTACCAAAGATAAAATCTAATGATTGTATTTGGGCTTTGGTACGCAAATCAAAAATAGATTCTTCTAAACCTCCTTTTCCTAAGTAGTTAAAGCCGTTGGCTTGAATGTAAATACCGGTAGATTTATCGTCATAAATCAATCGAGTGTCTTTTAATTCAATGCGTTGTAAATCCACGCGAGCGTCATCATCTCCTTCGTCAGTAGTTTCTTCTGATGATTTGTACACATTATAACTCGCGCCCCCTTGTTTGTCCACTTGGATATGAACAAAAGCATTTTTAAGATAAATCTCCTCTATATCAATTTTTAGAGAAGAGCAATTCCTTCACATCTATCCCCAAAGAGAGTCGTTTTACGGATACTAAAGTGTCGTTCTCAAAAGAAGCTGACCCTTTGAGGAGTACATCGTCTAAGTTAAGAGTAAGTGAGGGAAAATGGGTAAAAGAAAGTGAGATTTGCCTTAGAGAAGTTGAGTTCACCGTTGAGGTTATCATTGGATAATTTCTTAACTCTCTCGGTTACATACTCGGGGTAGAGCATCGGGAAAACAATCACAAAAAGCCAATAGTAATCCTACTAATATCCCTAAATATTTCAGTGCTTTAAATATATATTTCTTCATTCAATCAATCAATAAAACTTTGATTGCCAATTGTAACTTTTTCATCCCAAAACCCTACGATTACACCTTTGGCTACCGCCGATAAAAAGGGAGTGATGACGGAAGGTTTCTCGGGCAAAAAGTATTGAGATATGTACCTCTATCACAGGAGTTTTTACCGCCTTTATAGCGTCGGCTAAAAGCGATAGAAGTGTGAGTGTAAGCGCCTGCATTGAGCACTATTCCCTCAAAAGTCAAAAACCTATTTCGTGGATTTTATCAATAAGAGCTCCCTCGTGATTGCTTTGAAGTAGTGTAACTCACACCTGGGGAACTTAGTTTGCAACTCGGCTAATAGCGTTTCAAAAAAGTTTGAGAGCCATAAATTTCAGGCCTCGTGTACCTAACAAATTGAGGTTAGGGTCCATTGATAATCATTATTTTTCTTCATAAATACGCCTTATTCTTCTATTTTGATGCGCCCTATACCTTTTACACTTTTTCTTAAACACAGGCGGATTTCCTTTTATAGTAATACTTCCTGCTCCTGCTATCGAAGCATCTACATCTTCAGTTACGTGAGCTGAAATGCTTCCCTGCACCTGCTATGCGCAAAGTAGCTTGTTTGGCAACGAGCTCTTTAGCATCGATATCGCCAGCTCCTTTTACTACAGCATTGAGGCGTTCTGTTGAGCCTGCGATATCCACATCACTCAGCCCCTGCTACTTGCAAAATCAAGTGAAGTAGCCTCTACAGTAGCATCAAGGTCTCCACTGCCTTCTATCTTGAATTGCAAGTTACCGACTTTTAGCTTTTTCTTGTGTAGAGATATCAACAGCGCCTTTTGCTACTATTTTTTCAACGAAGTATTAATGGGTATATATACTGTTAATGAAGTCTTTTAGTTTGTATTTATTGTCTATACTCACGTAGAGTACTTTGTTTGATACGCTCGTTTTCAAATACGGAAGTACCTCTTTTGTCCTTTTAACTTTCAAAGTGCCTACTTCACCTTCAGTGAGTACGAGATGATAAGCCCTGATACCTCTACTGACTCATAAACAGCTACTTTTCGGTCTTCTATTTTGATTTCTTTTTCCAGCCTCTACTTTCTTCTGGCCATATACTGCTCCTATAAACAGGACAATAGTCATAAATGTCATAATCATAATATATTCTAATATTTGTTCCACCTTTTGCTAAAAATCATTTCTTCAGAAATAGTTTCTATAGCTTTTTCATAACCTTTTGGGATATCCGTAGACCGAAGTGGGGATCAACGGGAATTGTGTTCTATCGGCTAAAAGAGCATTTTCTTTAGGTTGAGCATACGGATAAAAAGCCTGCGTAAGGGTGTGTAACGCCCCAAAGAGTAATGTAGGAACTCCATACATAGCCGATAGGTGGGCATTACTGCTGTCCATTCCTATCATTAAATCCAGATGAGATATGAGTTCTAATTCTTGTTTGAATGAAAGTTTTCCTACCATATTTTTCAGTGTTAGGTAATTGAATCTGGGCTACTTTTTGTTCTTCTTCTTTACCACCTCCAAAAATATAAATTTTCCCGTTGGGGTAACGTTCAGATAGTTTTTCTATTACGTTACATATTTTGTCGAAAGGGTATTGCTTACTTACATATGAAGCGAAAGGGGCAACGCCTATGTGTACATTAGCTCCATTAAACAAGTTTTTTACCGGTTCGCTCATAGAGGGGTAGGGGGCAAATACTCGTTCAAATCAATAGGGAAGCCTAAGGCAGCAAAAACATCGGCGTATCGCTGGTAATGAAGGTTTTAATGGTTCAAAAACTTTAAATTTATAACGAGTAAGGGCATATTTATCTCTTCTGCCTTTTGTTAATTTGTTTTAAAAGGTATTTTAGATCCTTTTAAAAATAAAAATTTAAGGATGTTAGTACGTAACACATTGTGAATATCTGCGACCCCATCAATACCTTTTTGATTTTAGCTCTTTGTAGAGTTTATACAATCCTATTAAACCACTATGCTTTCCTTTAATTTCAGGGGTAAATACCTCTACATTAGAGAGGTGGGAGAACATTGAGCAAATAAAGGGCGTGTGAGGTAGGTGATTTTTACGTCCGGATATTGCTCTGAAAATGCGGTTAAAATGGGGACACTAATAGCAACGTCACCCATTGCCGACATTCTAAGTACAGCGATATGTTCCATTTTGTTTTTGGTATTAATGTTTTTATTATTATCTTTGGCAGTTGAAAACTAACAGCTCCTAACTAAAAATCACTGCAAATGTAGTAAAAATAATAGCAACTAAATATGAGACATTTATTTTTACTTTTTATCTCACAGTTTATTTTTGCACAAAATAACACTGTTTTTACTTTTTGACAAAAAGTCTTCGCTTAGACTTTGATTTACTTTCTGATACCCAAAAGAACAGAGGTGATTTTTGGGCAGATGAAAAAAGAACCCTTATTGGGGAGGTTCACACACAAATCTAATAGCACCTGATTTAGGAAATTTTTCGCTTACAAGTGTTTGATGGCTCTCAGCTAGTTTTTCTAAAGGATTTAACTCATTGGCTAATGAATGGGCTACACTTGAAGAAGCAAAAAAACTGAAAAACGCCTTTTTGCTCATGCAGATGCAATTGCCTTTTCCTGCCAAGAAGCTTCTTTTTGCACCTAGATAAACGTGATAAACAAGGTGTATTTCAAACAATTGCTGCAAAAGAATTATTTCCAGATGATTATTTTATTATTGAAGAGAAGCAACCTGATTATCCTATAAAGCAATTGCTTAATAATGGCAATGCAGCTAAAAAAAGTGGATATTGTGATTTTAGCAGAAGGCTATACAGCTGCAGAGGCTGAAAAATTTTATACTGATGCACAGCGTATGACTGATTATATGTTCACAATTCCTCCTTTTGATAAGCTTAAAAAGGATTTCAATGTTTATGCTATAGCTGTGCCCTCTAAAGAAAGCGGCACAGATGTACCAGGGAAATATATTTATAAAAATACAGCGTTCAATGCTTCTTTCTATACTTTTAACCAAGAACGTTATCTTACCACTAATAGTATGAAAGCCATTGCCGATGCAGCCTCAGCAGTGCCTTATGATCAAGTTTATATATTGGTAAATACTTCTATTTATGGAGGGGGTGCTTTTATAATCATCTCAATTTAGCTTCAGCTGATAATGAACTTGCCGAAAAAAAGTGTACATACATGAGTTTGGTCTATGGTTTTGTTGGTTTAGCTGATGAATATTATTATGATTGGGATCCTACTTTTCAAGAGACTTATGATCCTAAGATAGAACCTTGGGAAGAGAATATCACTACCTTTAGTGAATTTTGAGAGTAAATGGGAAGATATGGTAAAAAAGTATTCCTATTCCTACACCTCGTATCTCAAAATACCAAAATACCCTCGGAGCTTTTTGAAGGCGGAGGGTATACTAGTAAAGGGGTTTATAGTCCCTATGCAAGATTGCCGAATGAAATCTAATGATCCTAAAGGCTTTTGTCCCTGTATGTGAACGCGCAATTCGTAAAATAGTAGACTTCTATACTAAAATAGAATATTAACAACTTAATAAGAAGGCTTTTTGACAATAGAAGCTGATATACGCCCAGCTTCTTCTACGAACTCGTTATAAGAAATAGCGTTGCCTTCACCTGCCTTATCAGATATGGCACGTAACATTACAAAAAGGGGTATTTAACATATAGCAAGTTTGTGCAATGGCAGCTGCTTCCATTTCTACTGCTTTAGCTTGCGGGAAGTTAAGTGAAATTTCTTCAAATCTTTTAGGATCTGAGATAAATGAATCGCCACTTACCACTTGTCCGTAATGCAAAAATGTATTGATGAGTAGAGGCTACATTTTTAATTTCTCATTCCACTGAGCATCAGCTTTGAAAGCAGGGGGCATCTGGGCTTGTTGTCCCTATTTCGTAACCAAAAGCGGTTACATCTACATCGTGGTGACGCACTTCGGTAGCTAAAAATCAAATCGTGTACAGAAGTATTGCCCAATCCTCCAGCAGTTCCCGTATTGATAATAAGTGAAGGGTGGTAATGCTCTATAAGCAAGGTAGTACCTACAGCAGCACTTACTTTTCCAATCCCAGATAGCAAAACCACTACTTTTTACCACAGAGGTTTCCCTGATAAAAATGCAAAACGCCCTATTTTTTTGTTTCTTTACAATTTTCAATGGCAGCTTTTAGGGTGTTGATTTCAAGTTCCATTGCACCTATAATTCCAATCATATCAATTAATATTTAACAATTAGAAGGGGACTGTTTGAGTTGTCAAGCAGTCCCCTTCATTCTATTTTACTTTCAATTAATTTTTGTGCTATACTTACAATAAGAGGTTCTATATTTTTGAGTTTTATAAGTTTTAACCTCATTGTTGTGATCACTATATACTAATAGAGCTTTAAGCTCAGGATGTTTAGCTAAGAACTCTTTGCTTTTTCAAGACCTATAATCATAAACATAGTAGAGTAAGCATCTGATTCTACAGCTGTTTTAGCAATTACAGTAGCACTGAGCATTTCTCCTGTCATTGGGTGACCAGTGAAAGGATTGATAATGTGCACAAAGCGTTTGCCATTTCCGTCAATCCATACTCTACGATAGTTCTCATCAGTAGAAATTGATTCGTTATTAAGGTTTAGAATTACTCTTTGTAATCATTATTTAGTTCGTAAGGATCTTCAGCTTCTACTTTCCAAGGAGTATTGTTCACAATATCCCTACCAAGCACAATGCCTTCACTATCTACTTTTACATAGAAATTCTCAATGCCTTTAGATTTCAAGAAATCCGAAATTACATCAGCGGTATAACCTCTTAGTACAGAAGTTAAGTCTAATTGGATAGCGGGATTTTGTTTTTTTACATAATCGTCATCTGTAATATGTACTTTTTTTCAAATCCTACATATCGTTTTTAAACTATCGATTTCTTTGTTCAGTAGGTAGTTTAGAGATAGGTTGAATAAGTTCTTTTCCAAATCCCCAAGCTTTTTACTAGGATACCTACAGTTGGGTCATAATATCCACCACTTTCTTTCCATACTTTTTCTGCTGTAGTAAATGCTTTTTAAAGTGATCATTTACTTTTAGTAGAAACATACCCTTGGTTAATTTTAGCTACAATAGATTCGGGATTGTAAGCAGAGATAGAATGATCTACTAGTTTAACGAGAGAGTCAATAGCAGGTTTTTAAATTCGTACTATCGGTAGAGATATATTTTATGCGATATACTACACTACCACCTTTTTCCTTCTACTTCATAGATTTTGTTTTTCTTAGAGTTATCACAAGAAAAACAAGAGCAAAAGCTCCTAAGCATAATGTTAAAAAAATTTTCCGTTCATATTTGCTTCTATTTAAAAATTGATTATTTAGTTAGTTTATTAATTTTTTTATTTTTTTCTCTTCCAAATTTTTAAATTTTTCTGTTTTAAAAAGTAGTTATTTCATTTTTGTTCATTACTAAATACTAAAAAGCACGGCCAAATCAGGGTGTTTTTCCAAAAATTGACTTCTTTTCATTCCCATTACCATAAACATCGTAGCGTAACCATCGGCGAACATTGTGGAAGATGTAACTACAGTAGCGCTTAGGACATCACTTTGAGTAGCATAGCCTGTAACGGGGGTTTATAGAGTGTACATATTTGCGTCCATTGCTATCAGTCCATACTTTTCGATAATTTCCTGAAGTAGCTAATCCTTGATTTTCAAATTGTATAGTAGTAATTAACTCTTTTTCATCTAAGGGTTTGATAGGGTTTTCTACTCCTATTGTCCAAGGTTTATTTTCTATGGTATTCTTTCCTTTTAAGAACATTTCCCCAGCTATTTCTACAATATAGTTTTTTTAATACCTTTTAGAATTGAGAAAAATCGGCAACTACATCAGAGGTATATCCTTGGGCTATAGCATTAAAAGTCAAACAATATTTCAGGGTACTCTTTTTGATATGATTATTATCAGTAAGTTGTACTTTTATTAAAGCCTACATACTTTTTTTAAGTTCTGCTATCTTTTCATCAGTAGGGAGGTCTTTTATTATCTATTTTTGTTTGCCAAATCCCCCAAGCATTTACTAATACTCCTACAGTAGGGTCAAACAGACCTTCACTTTCCTGCCATATTTGTTGTGAAGCTTCAAAAACCTTTCTAAAATGTTCATCAACTACTACTGTAGTATCCCCTGCATTGATTTTAGAAATGTCAGAATCGGGTTTTGTAGGTAGACATTGATTGGTCTATCACCTGCAAAAATTGAATCAATAGCAGGTTGTAAGTTTTCATTATTGTTGCTTATGTATTTGATATGATAGGTAGAACCTTGTGCCTCACCTTCTATAAAATGCAATTTTTTTCGGTTTGACACCCCACAAAAAGTAGGGGGATACTCAATAATAATTTTTCATTTTTGTCAAAAACATTGCAAAGATACTACTATTATTCATATTTACAAGTATTTCCGCAATTAATTTTTTTATGTTTTTATTAACGTTTTTTTAACAACTATTTAGTAGTAAGAGAGTTATGTGTTGTCTTTTTGTTTCTATTGTATCTTTTTACACAGAGGTATGATTTCATTTGTTACGATGCGGTATTTTTTTCAATTTCTTCAGTGCGTAATTTTGAAGCATAAAGTATTTCTTCTACCTCAAAACCTATGTTGCGAAGTTTTTTCGAAATAATCCATTCCATATACTCACGATGGTCGTATTGTCCAAAAAAATGCGGGTGCGTTCTTTAGGGTCGGTAATGGAATTGTCTTCAAAAAGTAAGAGTTCTGTTATAGTCTTGTGGTACTTGAAAAATGCCCCAACCACCTTTTTTCATTACGCGATAGAGTTCTTTCATCGCTTGGGTATCATCACTAATATGTTCTAACACGTGGTTGCAAAATACTACATCAAAACTTTCATCCTCAAAGGGTAAAGCGCACAAATCAGCTTTTACATCGGCTAAAGGCGAATAAAGGTCGGTTGTGAGGTAATCGAGGTTAGCTTGCTTTTTAAATCGCTTGTAGAAGGCTTGCTCGGGAGCCACGTGTAGTACTTTTTAAGGGTTTGGTAAAGAAGTCTGTTTCTGCGGGTAAGATAAAGCCATAACAACCTATGGCGTTCTAATGATAGGGTAGAGGGGAGAGTACATTGGGACGTGCTTTGCCATAGCCATAGGGTAAGAACTTTCTAAAAGTCTTTCCGTCAATGGGGTCTTGATATTTTTTTACCTCGTAGATAGAAAGATAAAAAGGGGCGCACCCAATAACTCAATTTGATGAGCCAAGGTCGGGGAACTTTGTTTAAAATAGTGGTAATAATTGCCATTAGAAGCTATTTTTAGTGGAATAGGGTTAGCCCTACACCTTTCATTTCATCAGAATAAACGGGGTAGATAGCCATTTGTACGGATGATTTTTCTTTACATTTAAGTAGTTTTGAAGTATAAGGGAAGAGCCAATAAGCTGCTTTTGCACTAAGGATACCTATCCCCGCTCCTCCTAATACATCACCTATCCAGTGGCGGTTGTTGTACAAACGAAGGGTTGCCACGGTAGTAGCAATAGCATAACCACTGATACCCTACCCACACATTTTCATCTTTTGTACTCTTGCCATAGGATTTCCATTCCTGTGAAAGCAGTTGCTGTATGTCCTGAAGGAAAGGAGTTGAAAGCACTACTATCAGGGCGTTGTATTTTGGCAGTATATTTCACTCCGTTTACCAAAAGCTCCCATTATAGCATAGGCGGTAACCCCTATAATCAATCGTTCTTTAACGGTGTGTTTAGCTTTTACGCCTAAGTTGCTAAAGGCAAAAACACTTGCAATGGGAGCGTATTGCATATAGTCGTCAATACGTAGCTTATGTCCGCCAGAATAATTATAAACGTGGCGCTGTACGTAGCGGTTTATGTAGGTAGCATTAGAGATTATTCCTAAGGTAATGAGAGAAGCAGGTAAAATTACTTGTTTGAGTTGTGGTTTCTCGGCATCACTGCGCAGAGTGTTGGCTACGATTCCTTGCTCATCCATTACTGATAAACTATCTGTCTGAGCTTTTATAGAGTGAATGAGCAGACAAACAAAAAGCTATTGTCAAAAATAATATTTTTCATTTTAGGTGTATCAGTAGTTATTTTATAGAAAAATAGATTAGTAATGCAACTCCAATAACAATACGATAAATACCCCATACTTTAAAACCAAATTTTGTGAGGATATGTATAAAAAAACTTTACTGCTATCATAGCCACTACAAAAGGCAATTACATTACCTATAATAAACAACCAAAAAAACTTTCATCAGTCTTCATTATCAACTCGTAACCTTTTTTTCTTCGGCAACCCCCATTTCTTCAAGAAAAATAGAATATACAGTTACGGCAAGCATTGTAGGGACGGCTAAAAAGAAGGAGAACTCCGCAGCAGCTTTACGTGTGAGTCCTTGGGTCATCCCGCCTATGATAGAGGCTGCTGAACGTGAGGTGCCTGGCATCATTGCTAAACATTGCCAAAAAGCCAATGGTTACAGCTTTCTTTACACTGATTTGTTTCTCATCGTGAATGCTAGGATTTTTTTAAAACCAGTTGTCTACAAACAATAGGATTATTCCTCCTATGATAAGTGTAATAGCAATGGCTTTTTTTGGTTACCCAAAAACGGCTTCTATTTTATCATCGAATAGTTTGCCAAGAATAAGAGCAGGAACTACAGCACAAGCTAATTTGAAATAAAATTGCCATTGAGTAAAGTTGAAGAACTTACGCCAATATAGTACTACAATTGAGAGAATAGCTCCAAATTGTATAGATACCTGAAACATTTTCAAATATTCGTCATCAGGTATTCCCATAAGGGCTGCTGTAAAGCCCATGTGAGCAGTAGACGAAATAGGAAGATACTCAGTAAGTCCTTCAATAATTGCAATTATAATAGCTTGTAGTGTGTTCATTGTTAATTATTTTTAACTATTTTATAAAGTTTATCTGATAAACGCACTCTGAAATCAGTTTTAATGGTACACGAATCCCCTTTTTTAGCACGTTCAGCAGGGTACATCATTCACCATCATACTAGTAAGTTCAAGTTCTTGTACCCCTGTAGAGGGACCTGTAATGAGGAGTTTATCGCCTATCTTTTATATCAAAGGCTTCAATAGCAAATTCAGCGATACCTGTTTTAGGGAAGTAGTGCTTGCCTTGCCCAATATACACTTTCTTTTTGGGTAGCGTTAGAACCAGGGTTTTTCGCTCCATTCACCCAATTTTTGTCCTAAGTAATAACCTCCCCAGAAGCCACGATTATACACTGTTTTGAGGGTTTCTATCCATCCTTCAAACTTATCTTTGGAGTAAGTGCCTGCGTAATAGGCATCAATAGCTTCACGATAAGTGCGAATTACTGTAGCAACGTACTCAGGAGCTCGCCCACGACCTTCAATTTTCAATACTTTTGCGCCAGTATCAATTACTTGGTCGAGAAAGTCGATAGTACAAAGGTCTTTAGGAGACATCATATATTCGTTGTCAAGTTCTATTTCAAAAACCACTTTCTTGGTCGATTACAGTATATTTTTACGGCAATTTTGTTTGCAAGCACCTCTATTGGCTGAAGAATTGTGAGAGTGCAAACTGAGGTAACATTTGCCTGATACAGCCATACAGAGTGCCCCGTGTCCAAATATTTCTACCTCTACTAAATTGCCTGAAGGGCCTTTGATTTGTTCTTTTTCTATTTGTTCACATATCTTTTTTTATTTGTCGCAAACTGAGCTCACGACTCATTACCATAGTATCAGCAAACATAGCGTAGAAGCGCACAGTTTCGATGTTGGTAATGTTGATTTGAGTAGAGATATGCACTTCCATTCCTATTTGTCGAGCGTAGGCTATCACAGCCTGATCCATTGCTATCACAGCAGTAAGTCCTGCTTTTTAGCTGCATCAAGCAGTGTTTTGATGATAGAAAGGTCGTGGTCGTAGATGATTGTATTGAGGGTGAGGTAAGTACGAATGCCTTTAGGGGTACAGCGTTTTTTGCTATTTCATCAAGGTCGGCAATAGTGAAGTTAATGCTTGCTCTTGCGCGCATATTGAGCTGGTCTACCCCGAAGTATACTGAGTCGGCACCGTTGTCTATAGCCGCTTGTAGCGATTCGAAGTTTCCGGCAGGTGCCATTAGTTCAATTTTTCCTGTATTTGTCATTATTATTTATAGTGATTGAGGGCGCAAAGGTACGAATAATTTGTTAATTAGCCAATTACAACCCGATAACAATTCCTACATTGGGTATAAAGCCAGTGCTGAAAAATGCTCTTGTCTTTTTGTAGAGTACATTGTAACTTGCACCTATTTGCACATACACATTGCCTCCTATGTTCTGCATATAACCTCCCCTATGTAAAGAGCGTCCTCTTCAGTATTGTATTTAATATCAGTAGTTTTGTGTTTTTGAGAGATGAAATAATGCTGATAACTAGTGCTTACGTAGGCTGCTCTTCCTATATAATAAGATAACGCAGGGACCCTACAGATACTGAGAGACTGCGATAATACTCACTGTGTTGTAGTGAACCATTTACAATGGCAGCTAATTCTAAATCATCAGTGATTTTATATCCCACACGTGGAGATATATCAACTCCTAAGCCATAAGTATAGCTCAAGCCTATATTTCCTCCGTATGTCCAGCGATTTGGATGGCTGTTTTTGATAATCGGGGTCTAAAATATTAGGGGCTTTGTGCCATTGCCAAAGTTGCTACTGAAAAAAAGTACTAAAGTTAACAAAAAGTGTTTCATATAGATTTATAATTAAGTTTAGAAAAATAGGAGTTAGGGATTAGGAACTATGAGAATTTCATCGATTTAGTAGGTGATATTTTTGGTAATCACATAGGTGGGGATGAGCAACATTAATAAACACAATAGTAAAAACTCCTATGTTCAGTAATATTACCCACAAGGGAGTGAAGGCAATAGGCACTTCACTTACATAATAGGTTGCTGGATCTAACTTGATAATACTATAACGTTGTTGTAACCACAATAATAAGAACCCTAAAAATATTACCCCATAACAAGCCTAAACCTATGATATAGGTAGCGTTGTATAAAAATCTTGCGAATACTGCGGTCAGAAGCTCCTAAACTTTTCAGAGTTCCTATCATTGGAGTTTTCTAAAATGAGCACGAGAATAGCTGTAATCATATTAAATCCACCTACAACTATCATTATCCCTATGATGAGGTAGATATTAAAATCAAACATACTGAGCCACTCAAAAAAATAAAGGGAAATCTTTGAATAATTGTTTGTGAATCGAGGAAAGTACCGATTTTGCCGTATACCTGTTTGCCTACCACCTCAATACGATCAAAATCTTTGATAAAAAGTTCAAAATTGCCTATCTCATCAGCTTTCCATTTGTTGATTTTTTTGAATATGACGAATATCAGTGAAGATATACGATGCGTCAAACTCTTGAAAAGCCACTGTTGTATAAACCTACAATTTTAAAATTACGCTGGTTAGGAGCTTGAGCAGCTTCGTCCTTTAAGAAGATAGCTTGGCAGCGGTCGCCGAGTTTAAGGTGTAGCCTATTAGCTAAATAGGTAGACATCAGTATCTCATCGGTCAGTTCTTCACTTGATACATTAGGAGTGCGCCCTTCGGTAATAAAATCGCGAATGAGTGACCAATTGTAATCTTGTCCTACACCTTTAGCGAGAATGGATTCGTAAGTATTCTCGGTACGGATAATTCCGCCTTTGGTTGCTACTGCTTGAATATGAGTAACTTCGGGTACTTCCGAAAAGTTAGGGTAAAAAAATCCTGTTGTATGCTAATAGGTTTGGTAGTAACTTGTGAAGCATTGCTGCCGTAATCGAAAAATTTGTATGTGACCGTGGAAAACTACTAATTTTTCTCTAATCTTTTGTTGCAAACCAATACCTGTAGCAATAGCGATGAGCATCATCACCATTCCTACAGCAATAGCAGCTATTGCCATTTTGATAATTGGAGAAGAAATTGTACCTTTGTCCCCTTTTTGAGAAAAAATAACTCTTTTTGCTATGAAATATTCAATATTCAAAACAATAATGCCTTTTAGAAGTGCCAAAATTACACTTTTTCTTATGTACGTTCATTTCGTGCAAAAAAATAATGGACAATCACAAGACTACTCTTCTGCGCAAAAAAAGCTGAAAAAAACAGACAAAAGAAGTAGTTGTAGGCGCAAACCGAATGTATCTTTATATTAAGGATTTGCGTGCAAAAAAATATAGCTGTAGTTACTAACCAAACAGGAATTGTGAAGACTGAAAAAAAGACAATTATGTACATTTAGTAGATACACTATTGAAGAAGAAAAATAAATATCAGCAAGGTTTTTTTGCTCCCGAACACGGATTTAGAGGAGATGCTGATGCAGGAGAAGTGGTAAAAAGATGGTAAAGATACACAAACAGGTTTGCCTATTATTTCACTCTATGGTAAAAATAAAAAAAGCCTACCCCAGAACAACTTAAAGGGGTAGACCTCGTACTCTTTGATCTCCAAGATGTAGGAGTGCGGTTTTATACTTATATTTCTACTTTACACTATGTAATGGAGGCTTGCGCTGAGCAACATATTCCTATAATGGTGTTAGATCGCCCTAATCCTAATGCACATTATATTGATGATCCTGTACTGAAACCGCAATTCAAGAGTTTTATAGGGATGCACCCTGTGCCTGTGGTCTATGGAATGACTATTGGTGAATACGCCCAGATGATTAATGGTGAAAAGTGGTTTGCACGAAGGTATTACAGCCGATTTAAAGGTGATTCCGTTAGCAAATTATACTCACCAAACACCTTATAGCCTGCTAGTAAAACCATCGCCCAATTTGCCTAATGATGTGTCAATAAATTTATACCCCAGTTTGTGTTTTTCTTCGAGGGGGCTAATGTGAGTATGGGGCGTGGTACTTCTCAGCAGTTTCAAATTTATGGTTCACCTTATTTTTGCGAAAAAGTAGTTTTTAGTTTTACACCTCACCCTAATGCAGGAGATAAAAAAATCCAAAGTTTAATGGGAAATTGTGTTATGGAGAAGATTTGAGTAAAACGCCTCGCTTAAATCAACTCAATCTTTCTTGGCTTAAAAAGGCTTTTGAACAAAAGTAAAGGGGTGAAAACACCTTTCTTCACTTCATCATTTAACCGAATAGCAGGTACTGATGCTCTAAAAAACAAATTATAGAAGGTAAAACTGAAGCTGAAATACGCCAAACTTGGCAAAAAGAGTTAGAAGAAATTCAAAGGAGTAAGAAAAAATACCTACTATATTAAAAATAAGATAGGGTTTAAGGTGATACTTGTTAATCCTTAAAACCTATCTTCTAATTAACTAATATATTCGTAAGTCTAAAAACGTACACCTACACCCACTTGAATTTGTTGGGTAGTAGCTTTTCTCTTTAAGGGCATTATTAATATCAGAAAAAACCCCATACATAACGACCATAAGCAAAGAGTGGGCCTAAATTCACTTCGGCACCAGCAACTAATGAAAAAGTCGGTATCTTTAAAAAGTTTTTTTACCATTTTTCCCAAGTGCTGTCGTTTTTTTATTAGCAAGGAAACTAAATTGTGGGCCTGCGTGCAATGAAATCAACCCATTAGGGATTGTATTTAAAGAGTAAAGGCACACTTACATAGTTCAGTGTTTTTTTCTTCTCAAACTTCTCATCCCACACTGATTGATAACTATCACGGAACTTTGTATTGGTTTGGCTAAATAATACCTCACCTTGTAGCCCCCATTTGTCATTGAAGTCATATTCTACAAAACCGCCCAATTGGTATCCCAAATTGAAGCCTTGGCTGTAGGCAACGCCATCTAATTTTTCCTAAGTTAGCACCTGCTTTAGCTCCTAAGTGAAACTCCTGAGCATAGGCAGTAGTGGTGAGTAGCATTATAGCAATAAAAAGCTGTTAATTTAGTGATTGTTTTTCATACGCTTAATTATTGTTTAATGTTTTGTAGTAATTATCCCAAATAGCGTGCCAAAAAAATAAAAAGCAAAAATAGCAAATTTGGAAATTAGCAAATTATACACTACTTTTGTGGCGTGAGAATATTAAACTTACCATACCAATGATTATACACCATTTAGGCGAAGAGCCCTCCGTATTAAACCGATTTATCGCCGAATTGCGCGATGTAAATATTCAAAAAAAGACCGTATGCGTTTTTCGTAAAAATTTGGAACGTATAGGCGAGGTGTTGTGTTATGAAATGAGTAAATTTCTACACTATAAAAACCGAAGTGATAACTACTCCTTTGGGTGAAAAAGGGTACAATTACCCAAAAGATGAGGTAGTGATTTGCTCTATTTTGCGTGCAGGATTAGCACTACATCAAGGTTTGATGAATTATTTTGACAATGCCGATAACGCCTTTATATCAGCTTATCGTAAACACACTTCCGAAACCGATTTTGATATAATGGTAGAGTACCTTGCCTCTCCTTCTTTAGAAGGCAAAATTCTTTTCTTAGCCGACCCAATGCTCGCTACAGGTCGTTCGTTTGCCAATGTTTTCAACGCTCTGAAGCCTTTGGGAACACCCAAAAGAAATACACTTATTTGCTGTAATTGGGGCGCAACAAGGAATAGAATATTTAGAAGATAAATTCCCTGAAACCACTCACTTGTGGATTGCTACTATCGACCCACTTCTCAATGATCACGGCTATATAGTGCCAGGGTTGGGGATGCCGGAGATTTAGCTTTTGGTAATAAAATGGAGTAAGAGCACTGTAGCAGGCAGAGATAAAAAGTATCCACAACACAGTTTCTTTTAGCCACCATAGTCGTATTTTTTTCGATATACAACGCAAAAAGTATGGCTATGGGGGCAAAAATATAGATAACTTCTTTTTGATAAAAAAATGCTACAAGTAAGCCCACCCATAAGAATTGCACCACTACTATTGAACTGATGCTATGATAAGTACTTCTGAAGTAATACACTCCTACTGATACTAAAAACAACAAAAACTAAACTGACTAAAGCAACTGTTGTAGCAATAGGGTAGGAGGGGAGTTGTAACAAGTGGGCTATATCGTTACTAACTAAAGTGTAATAACTATCAAAAGGGAAGGGCATTTGCAAAACTAATAATATAGCTCCTCTAACAAAGTAATTACTAAAAAGAGCCAAGAGAGGAATGAACCAATAACGACGCTTTTTCAGCTCCGTAGAATAACAATGAAATCCATACATTTAGTAAGAAAAACTAAAGCCCAAGGATGTAATAAACTTGCACAAATAATGAGTAGGGAAGTATCTAATAACTTTTGAGGGATTTCCTCCCCGTTTTGAGGGTGAGTACTCTCCATAGAGCTATGATGATGAGTAAGTTAGCACCTACTAATTTCATATTGTCGAAAAAGAGTAGGAAAGAGCACTACCAAAAATGCTAAAAAAAGCGATAGAATAAATGTTTTTTTAGTTTGTGTGAGTTCATTCCATCTATCTATTTGGTGTAGCAGTATTAAGGAAAAATAGGAATAATCCAAAGCTAATAGATGAAGAGATGAAATACGCTCCTTCTCCTAAAGGGCGTTGTAATATCTGAAATTGATATAGCCCATCACCTATCAAAAGTGCTAATAACACTATGATAAAGGTGATGGGCTTTGTATTTTCAAAAGTATTTTGAAAGCATTAGTTACTGATACTTAAAAGAGCTGCCTGAAACTGAAACGTGATAGTTGAGTAGAGGATAAGGTTTGGCAATATCACCAATAGTGATAGGGAGTGCCATTTCCTAAAAAGATAAACGGTTTTTATCACAAGAGCATCGCACATAAAACGTAATTATGTAGTTTGGTATTCTCGTAATTTTTCCTCATCAGCTTGAGTTTTTACACCATATAACCTGCTAGGGCAGCCATCTAAACTGTGGTTAGGACAAGCAGCCTCCCAAGCATAATAGGAACTTCCATTATAAATTACAAAAACCTCTAATACCTCCATAAGGTACGAAAACTGTATTCATAGGAGTTTTTGAGACTATTATAAAGAGGTTGGTTTAAATCAATGGTATAAGTAAAGCGCAGTTCTCCTAAGTAAGGATTGCGTTTTTGCTGTTCTTTTTCACAACCCCACAATCCTATAAAAAAGTATTATAATAATTATAAATCTTCTCATCACTTCTTACTTGTTATCTAAAAACCTATATCCCACTCCTACAGAAAGTGTTCTATTCTTGAAATTATAATCAGGACTAATACCTATGTGAGTAAGGCTAGTCTCATCTGCTTCAAAAACACTAGTGAGTCCTTGTACCCAGCGAGCTTCAAAAACCAACCTGCATCGGTCATATAAGCAATACCTACAGTCATTGCTCCATCAATGATGTCAGAGCATCATCTTTCACGCGTGTTACAGGGTCGGTGCCAGCATCAAAGTAGAAGTTAGGTTTATCAATGCGATATTCTAACTGAGGGACCCTATGTGCAAGTTAATACCCTTTCCCACATTGAAACGTGCAAGTACGGGTAACGAAAGATAATCTAAATTCAGTTTAGCTTTGCCATAAGTATTAGAAGTAATATTCGCTCCACGTCGGTTATAAATACCTTCTACTTGTAGAGAAAACAAATTAGAGAGAGGAAAACTCTAAGGTAATTCCAGCATAGTAACCGTGATAAGGCTTAAAATTAGCACCATCACTCACGTTGCCTTTTAGGGTAGCATAGTTATAACCAGCTTTGAGCCCTATGTATTGCGCTTCTACAGCATAAGAAGCTAATAAACATAATGCTAATAATACTATTTTTTTCATTGTTTTTATATTTTTTAGTAGTTATAATCTTTACAGGGCAAGCTTTTTGAGCTTTTTCACAATCTTCAAAAAAATGCTATCATCATAGCTTTTTGAGAGTAAAAACCTTTTTTTCTCAGTAGAGCGCAACAGCACACTTTTTTTCCATCCTTTTTAGACATTTGGAATTGCTCAGGCGCCATTTCTACACAATAGTTGCATCCTATGCACTTTTTCACGTTGTAAGGTTACAATCACCATAGCCTTATGCGTCTTTTTCTTATCTTCTTTATTAGGTTTTACCAAAAATAGCATATATTTCAATAGCAAATCCTAAAAGCACCAAAGCAGGGGCTAAGTGTATACGTCTGAAATTGAAAATTGAAGCGTCAAATACTGCAGGATTATCACTTCCACCGCCGCTCATTAGTATAAAAAACCAATTGCAATTACAGCCAACCCTATCCCCATTATGAGATAGTTTTTTTCTTTCCGAATATAAAAGTTGAATGATGTTTCATATCTGTTACTAGTTACCTAATAGTAAAGGTCATTTGTGTTCAAATTTAAAAAAATCGTTGTGTAGCAAAAATAGGTGCTCAACCAACTGATAAAGATACCCATAGCGAGAATTCCTATAAAAAAACGATACATAAGACTGTATTGTCTAACAATACTGAAAAATTCAGGATATGATTTTACAATCGCCAAGAGTGATCCATAGAAAAAGTAGTATAGCGAGGAAAGCACTCAAGATACCCAAACGCACATTGGTGCGAATAAAAGGGCGACGTATAAAACTACGTGTGGCACCTACTAATTGCATTGTTTTGATAATAAAACGTTTAGAGTAAATGGATAGGCGAATAGAAGCATTGATGAGCAGTACTGATACAAAGGAGAACAGTGCGCTAAACACTAAGGTAATAAGTCCTATTCTGTTTACATTCTCGTGAATAAGTGCTACAAGTGATTGGTCGTACACTACTTCTGATACGAAGGAATTTTTGCTCCAATTCACGTTTAATTTCAGTCATTCTGTCAGGTTCAGCATATTCTGCCTTTAAACTCAAGTCGATGACATTTTGTAACGGGTTGGTGCCTATAAAACTTACAAAAATCTTCTCCTATATCTTTGCTAAAGGTTTCAGCAGCTTCATCTTTGGAGATAAATCGCAATGATTTTACAAACGAAGCCACTGAGAGTGTTTTTTTGTAACTGAGCGATATCAGCACTTTTAGCTTCGTCTTTAATGAGGATAGTAACGGTTACTTGTTCTTTGAAGTGATTGGCTAACTTTTTAGTACTGAACACTAAAAAAACCAAAAGAATCCCAATAGGAAGAGTACTAAGGTAATGCTCACTATTACCGAAAAATAGGAAGTGAGTAATCGTCGTTTGTTAAAAAGAATCAATAGACCGAGCCATTCTTGTTTTTCTATTTATAAACTAAAAAAATCAGGCAAAAGTATAATATTTTTGAAATAGCAAAAATGGTTATGAGTTGTTTGTTTTTAGGTGTTGGTAAGTCTTTTTATTCTTTTATATTTCTAAAATCGCAATAAAAAAATAATACTTAAAAAATGCTAAAAATTTTTGCAAAAAGTAAATAAAAATTGTATTTTTTTGCGGGGTATATTTATAAATATATCGCTATGAAACAGAAAAATACAACTTCTCTTAACTTTGTTGCTCCTAACTTCAGGAGTCCTCCAAGCACAAATAAAAAACTATTACTGGGGAAGTTCTCGACGAGAACAATGTGCCTCTGCCATCAGTTGCAGTAATTATTAAAAACACAAATTCATCAAAAAAATCCTAAAAAGTGTTTCTACAGATATTGATGGTAAATTTGAACTCAAAGCTAGAGTAGGTGATATACTTGAGTTTAGTTTTTTTAGGCTATGAAACCCAAAGAAGAAAAAGTAGAGGGTAAAAAAATAAAACTATCAATTTTAGGGTGGTTTTAAAAGAGGAAAAAAATAGGCCTTTGTATCCTCCCTTTTTATTACTATTCCTCCAAAAACTATGGCTTTGGGGATCCAAAAAAAGTCCCATATCGTTTAACCTATCTACAACAAGCTGTATCAAGCAAAGACCTCACTCAAGTCAAGCAAGCAAATTTTGTAAATAGCCTTGATGGTAGGGTTGCGGGTTTGCATATCCAGCGCAGTGCGACGGGTATCGGTGGGGCTACTAAAGCTATGATGCGCGGGGCTCGCTCACTTTTTGGTGATAACAACGTGCTTTATGTGGTGGATGGAATGCCTATAGCCAACCAAGCTGAAAGAGGGTTTGGGGGCAATGGCAGAGATACCAGCGAAGGTATATCCGACCTTAATCCTGAGGACATTGCAGAGGTCGTAGTACTACAAGGGCACAAGCCACTGCCCTCTATGGAGCATCGGCTGCTAATGGAGTACTACTCATTCGCACTCAAGAAGGCTAATGAAAAATCAACTCAATATTAACTTGTCTTCCTCAGTAGAATTTGTAAACAAACTAACAAAAACCTGAGTTTCAAGAAGCTTATGGCAATGACTTAGGACAATACACTTCTCTCTACTCGCGCCTTACCTAAGGGTACTGATTTTTAATATCAATGATTTTTTTATAGAACAGGTCACATATACCAAAAATTCACTAAATGTTTCAGGTGGATTTAATTTTGAAGGTGGCAATAATAAAAACATATGCTTCAGTAGCATCTTTGCAGTCAGGGAGGGATAGTGCCTAATACCGTATACAACCGTTACAACGCTTATTTACAAAAATAGCACTTCTCTGTTAAAAAAATAAGTTGAATATAGATCTTTCAGGTAACTATATCCGTCAGTATGAGCGCAATCAGGTTGCTTCGGGCATCGCTTTCAACCCTATAGTAGGTTTATATCTATATCCAAGAGGTGAACAATTTGCTCAAGAGCGTTATTTTGAGCGTTATGATGCTGTAGCAGGTTATGATAAACAGTATTGGATAGCGGGGTCTGGAACTCCTGATACTCCTGCTAATTTAGGAGAAAATATCCAAAAATCCTTATTGGATTGCCTATCGCAATTTGCGTCCTGCTACTAAAAAATCGCTATATGTTTTCAGCTAAAGCGAACTACAAAATTATGGATAATCTAGAAGTGGCAGCTCGTTTTTCGTATGGATAATACTCTTCTACTATGGACGACAAGCGTTATGCTTCCACACTTCCTGCTTTCATGCGGCTGCTAACGGTTATTATGCTCATTGGAAAGAAACCTTTAAACAACAATATGCCGATGTTATCGTTCATTATAATAAAACGGTTTTTAGGTTTGGATTTAGATGCTCACCTCGGAGCTTCTTATGAAGGCTATGACACTCAAGTAGATGGTTATAGAGGAAATCTGACAAATGTAAACAATTTCACTCAAAGCAATATTGCAGCTCCTACGGCGATTTTTTTCACCCGTTATGGGGAAAAAGAAGCAATACAGCTTTCTTTTGCAATGGCTGAAATAGATTGGAAAAAAATAAATTATACCTCACTCTCTCAGGTCGCGCTGATAAACCATCCAATTTTCCTTACACAAGCGAAAGTACAGTCTTCAGTCCGTCAATAGGATTAGCAATACCCTTTATATGTAAATATAAATAAAAGATATATTGAAAGATGCCAAATTGCGTGGAGGTTACAGCCAAGTAGCCGCCCCTATGAGCTATGCGGGGTTAGGCGTTGCCGAAACTTCTCGTGCTTGGATAGGTGATTCGTATACTTTACCTAACTACCCTGCTGATTTACAATTAGAACGTACCACCTCTTACGAAGTAGGTTTAGATACCCGATGGTTTAACAATCTTTCATTGAATGCTACATTCTATCACACCCGCACTAACAATCAGTTAGTTCCCATTTTGTGGCAACAAGCGGGAGAGGTACAAAAATCAAGGAGTAGAAGTAGCACTTGGATACACTTATAACAGAGCATTGAAAGGTGAAACTCAAATCATTGCTTCTACTAATAAAAATAAGATACTGAGCCTACCTCGTGAGATTACCAATGGTATGTACACCTTGCGTGAAGGAGGTGAAATAGGCGATATATACGATGCTAATGGCAATAAATTAGGGCTCTACAAACCCTGATTGGCTCTTAGGCTGGAAAGGAAAAATTGAGCTACAAAAATTTTTGATTTAGATTTCTTGTTCAAAGCGCGTTTAGGTGGGATAGTTCTTTCAGAAACGGAACGTTATTTTTGATTGTTATGGGGTTTCTAAAGCCTCTGCTGATAATCGTGCTAACTATGTTCCTTTTGTAGCCAATAGAACTGCTGCCGATTATCAATATTCGGCTACTAATATTCGCTTGCAAGAAGCCGCTCTTACCTATCACTTTAGAGAAGGTTTTATTGTGAAGGGATTGAAAGATCTTAGTGTGTCATTAGTAGGTAGCAACTTGCTAATGCTCTACAACAAAGCACCATTCGACCCCGAAATAGTGCCTTCTGTAGGTACTTATGGCAGTGGTTATGATAAATTTATGTTGCCTTCCGTAAGAAGTTACGGATTAAATGTGAAAATGCAATTCTAAAATTCTATAATGATGAAAAAAATATTTTTAATACTCAGCTTGCTCTCAATAGTAGCTTGTAAAGATGAAACTACCGAAAAAAATTGCTCACCCCAATATTGACCAAAAAGGTGTATTTTGTAGGCAATAAAGCACAAGAGGTATTTGTACAGCAATACCAAGAAAAACCAATTGCAAAATGTAAAAAGCCCGACTTATTTATCCGGCTGAGAAAAACCTTTTTGCAGATCTCCTTACAGGGGATGCGCAATATCTCGCTGATTATAATGAACGCTATGGCGTAAATTATAAATTATTACCTGCTGATAAGTACAATGTTGATGAAATTATAGTCTTTGGTAAAGGTGAAAGAGAAACTCCTATAAGAATTACTATAAAAAAATCTCATTTTCGATGATGATGAAGTGTATGCCCTTCCCTTGCAAATTGTGAATAGAAAAAGCATACAAGCAATTGAAGGACAAGAACATTTGCTGTTGGTGATCCGTCCTAACAGATATAGTAAAGTGTTGAAAAATGGGCACAACCTCGGTAACTTCTACCGAAATTCTTTCTTCAAGTAATGTTTTTCAGCAGTGGAGTTTTTGAAACTACAGTGTATGTAGAAAAGTCTTACAGGTGAAATACCAATTGTGGGACTCAATAAAAAAATACAGTAAAATCCATTAGAAATAGCGTTTAAAAAACGGACAATTACAAGCACAACTGAATGCTGTTACTGCTCTCGAAATTCCTACAACAGCTTTTGTTCCTCAAGTAAACAAATGGTATGCTCTATCGTTTACTTATGATGGCAATACATTGCGTGCTTTTGTAAATGGCAAACCTATTGCTGCCCAATTGTTACAAGGAGGAGCTCTTCAACTTAGGAATCTATATATAGCAGGTAGTAATCAGCGTTTGAGAGAGCTGCGCTTTTGGCGAAGAGCTCTTACCCAGCAAGAACTTAAAAGCCAACCTATGGCATACTTTGCCTACTAACAAAGACTTACAACTCTACTTGCCTCTCAATGGCAAAAATAGATTTTAATACCAAAGTGGTAACTGACGACGAAACACAACTTTGGGATTGGTCATCTTATGGAATGCCTACAATCAGTTTGCCCTCAGGAGCTTCTTTTTGATAGTGCTACGGGCAATGGTTATAGATTTCCACCAGAAAAATTAATAAATAAGCAAATTAGCCATTGGCTAATTTGCTTATTCACTTTTACTCCTTTAAGTTCTTTTAATTTGTTGCAACAAACGATGAATGATTTCCAATCCCGCCATATTTACCTCAAGGTCATAATGCCAATTTGTAAAGCGTTCAAAAGCTGAAAGCTGGTCGTAATGAAGGTAAGTAGTGTTGTTTATCTCCTCTGTTTGTATGAGTCCGCTAGAAGCTAAATCGTTAAAAAAAGTGATTTCTATATTGTACAAACGAACGATGTCTTCTCTTGATATTCTCTCTTCCATAACTATGAATTTTTAAGTTGTTCAAACAATTCTTTTTGTTTCTCAGTAAGATTTTTTAGGCAATTGTACTTGGTAAGTAACAAAGAGGTCGCCAAAGCTATCTTTTTGTTTGTATACAGGGAATCCCTTACCTTTGAGTCGAACTGTAGTACCGTTTTGGGTTTCAGGAGCAACCTTCATTTTTACTTTGCTGCTTAGAGTGTCTATTTGCACCTCTCCACCCTAACACAGCAGTATAAAGGTCGATGTTTACAGTTGTTTTTAAGTCGTTACCATTGCGTTCAAACTGAGTGTCAGGTTCTATGTGAAAGGTAATGTACAAATCACCATTAGGGACCTCCGTTATAGCCTTCTTGTCCGTGACCTTTGAGTTTGATTTGCAAACCTTCATATACTCCTGCTGGCACAGTTATACGTATGTTCTTGCCGTTCACCGTAAAGGTGCGCTGTTGGGTGGTAGCTACTTCTCGTAATGGGAGAGACATATCGGCATAAAGGTCTTGCCCTTTAAATTTACCTGAAGCACTACTATAGCCTCTGCCAAAACCACCTGCACGTCCCCCAAAACATATCTCTAAAGAAATCAGAGTAATCCTCATTTGAATAGTTGCCTTCACCAAAACCTTCAAATCCTCCAAAAACCTGCCAAAACCACCACCACGAGCATATTGCTGTTGTTGGGCTTTTTCATACTCCTCACCGTGTTGCCAATGTTCACCGTACTTGTCATATTTAGCACGGTTTTTCGGGACTGCTGAGTACTTCGTTAGCCTCATTAATTTCTTTTAAATTTTTGCTCTGCCATCTTGTCGTTGGGGTTCATATCAGGGTGATATTTTTCGTGCCAATTTTCGGTAAGCTTTCTTTTATATCATCTTGAGTAGCAGTTTTTTCTACTCCTAGTGTTTTATAGTAATCAATCATATTTACTAAAAATTAAAGTACGCAAAAGTAATACTATTTGTGATACGTAGTTTCCAATTATTTTGTAATTTTGCCCCTGAAGAAAAACTAAGTACCATTTTGTGAACACATCATATTTTTAAACAATCGTTTTTTTATTGTTTTTGCTGGCTACCCTCATCTTTATAGGTTTTTAAGGAGTTTTTGCCAGCACGTATATTTCCTGAAGCCAAAGCTATGGATAATGTAGTGGTAGATAGCTTGATGTTAGAAGCTATATCAGGTAAGGAAATTGATAAAGTGCTCAGTCAGGCAAATGATTCAATGGCTACTACTAAGAGATTGAAAAAAATCCGATGAATATCTCTTTGCTTTTTTAGAAGTTACACGAACTCGAAAACTACAAAAAAAGGAAAGATAAGAATAGGCTACTACGGCGATTCTATGACCGATGGTGACTTAATTGTACAGGATTTAAGAGCTCTCTTTCAAGATGCTTTTGGTGGACAAGGAATTGGATTTTTGCCTATTACTTCCGAGTCGAGTTAAGTCTCGAGGAAGTGTATGGCACACTTATTCTAATACTTGGAAAAACACAATCGTATGTAAATGTAAAAACGCCCTAAACGTCCATTTTGGGGTGTGTGGGCAAGTGTTCTTTACTCAAGGAAATGGCACTTGGGTTCAGTACAAATCATCTAACCAAAAACATATCAATCAACTATATGCCCCCGTGCTATATTATGGTTCATCAGGCAATAAGGAAGCAAAAGTAGAAATTATATATAACGATACAGTAAAAGTAGTAAAACCTTTGTCTACTAATAAATTACTGAATACTCTGTCTCTTACCGAAGGTCATAATACTAAGTCTGTACGTATTAATTTTTATCAAATCTGATAGTATTCCTATTTATGGAGTGAGTTCAGGAGAACGACAAGGTGTATACGTTGATAATTTTTCAAGTCGTGGTAATTCAGGCTTGCCAATCTCTTTTTCAATGTAGATTTGATGAACCGATTTGATGATGCACTTGGCGGATATGACCTCATTGTGTTGCATTTCGGTGCTAATGTCCTAAACTATGGTACTTTGGATTATTCTTGGTATGAAAGAGGAATGACCAAAAGTAGTAAAACCAAATACGCGCTTGTTTCCCTAATACCTCTATACTTATTGTCTCTACTGCCGATAAATCAACTAAGGTGAATATGGAAATGCAAACTGATAAAAGCAGTAGTGCCTTTGGCAAATGCCCAACACAAATACGCACGCAATACTCACTCTGGTTTTATCAATTTATACGAATTGATGGGAGGGAAAGGTTCTATGAAACAATGGGTAGAAGCTAATCCTTCACTTGCAAGTAAGGATTATACTCACTTCAATGCACGAGGCGCTAAAAAGTTGCTCATTTGTTGTATAATAAATTGATGGAAGAATACGAACATTACAAAGACCCTCATAATACCCAAAAAGCTGATGCTTTTGGTGAGAAATACAAGAAGTACATCCTACTACAGTTACAGCTACTACTGCTGCTGCAGCTACAACTACACGTACAGAACAGCCTACACCACCAGTGAGACAACCAGCAGCAGAACCTGTACACCCTGTACAACAAACACCAGCATCACAACGTATTCCTAAAAGATACTATGAAGCCAAAAACAGATTTGTACGAATTGTAATACTAAAAACACTAATAACACACTAAAGAGGTATAATTATAATGAAAAAGAAACGCTTGGTAAAGAAAATCATAATGGGGAGCTGCCTGCTTTTTGGTGTAGTACACTACTTGAAAGCTAACTACGCCTCAGCGGAAAATTTTTTCTCCCCTTTGGCAGGCAAAGATACCCTTGCAGTTTATGCCAAAAAATGAAGCTCCGAAAGAGTACAATAATATGTACAACACTTCGGCGCTAAACCCGTTTTTGAAAAAAATTAGCTACCTTAGAAAAAAATCTAAAGATCGCAAACTGAATATCGTGCACATAGGCGACTCACACATCCAAGCTGATGTAATGCCCAATGTGATGAGACAGCGTTTGCAAGAAAGTTTTGGCAATGCAGGTTTAGGCTTGGTTTTTTTCCTTACTCTCTAGTCCGTACTAACGGCGGGCGCAATGTAAGTTTTTACTCTAATATCTCTTGGGAAGTTCAAAAAAATACTTCTTCACCTCTCGCAGGAATCACGGGTTACGCCCTTTCTACTAATAAGAAGGATTTCGTGATAGAACTGAACCTAAAAAATAAAGATTACGCTTTTAATACTCTTAAAATTATCACCCCTAAAAACCAACGTCAATTTGAGTTGGCAACCAATGTAGGGAAGGTAACTGCTCCTTTAAAACCTTCAGCTCCTAAGATGATTTCACATAAGGTAACCCAAGGAGAAACGCTTTATGCAATTGCTAAAAAAATATCACACTACAGTAGCTTTTATTGCAGAAAAAACAACCATTTGAGAGGTAGTAACATCCGTATAGGACAAGTATTACATATCGCTTCCGCTAAAGGAATTGCAGGTACTGTACCCGCTTCTACTCCTGCAACTAAAGTGGATATGAGCAATGCGACTATCCTCAAAGCTAATTCACTTTTATAACTACTATGCTTATGAAAATTTAAATGTTTCTGATAAAATATACTTAACCCCTAATACCGAAAGCAGTTCGTATACGCTTAATGGTATAGTACTTGAAAATGACCAAAAAGGAATTATTTATCACACTATAGGTGTGAATGGAGCACATTTTTCTGATTACAACAAATCTGAATTGTTCTTTGAACAAATAAGTGCTCTCGAACCCGATTTGATAGTGATTTCCTTGGGGACTAATGAGGCTTATGGCAGGCTTGCTCCTGAAAGATACGATGCCGAGGTGATGAAGTTTATCAACACTATACGCACTCAGTACGGCAACTGCCCTATTATACTCACTACTCCTCCTCCTTTTTTGTATAGAAAAAAAAGTACCACTTCATTGTGTGTAGAATACGCTGATACATTGATAGACAACGCTGTAAAGGATGACTATAGCGTGTTTGACCTTTATCGCGCTTTAGGAGGCAATGAGGCAATGAGTAGATTTATACAACAAAACCTCATCGCAGGTGATCGCGTACATTACACCAGAGATGGTTATTTAGAACAAGGTACGCTTTTCTTCGATGCTTTTATGAGTAATTACCAAAACTACAAAAAACAATCTAAACACTCTTTTAAATCCATTTTAAATTGAATACAGCAGCATTAGCCCAGTGGTTTACCGATAATTTTAGCTTCACAACTGAACAAGTAAAACAATGGTTTACCTATAACCCCAATCACCCTCTACTATTTAATAGCAGTTTGTTTTTGGGGCTATTTTTGGTGTTTTATTTAGTGTATATTTTTCACTAAAAACACGTCCATTTCCGTACGGTATATGTTACCTTATTTTCACTGTTTTTTTATTACAAAGCAGGGGTAATTACTTTGTACTACTAATACTCTCTTCCGTATTAGACTATTTTTTTGCTGGACAGATTTACAAAAACCCAAAAACCTGTTGCGCGAAAAATTTTTCTTGGCAGTGAGTATGATAACCAATCTGGGGATATTGTTCTATTTTAAATATACAAACTTCCTTATTGATAGTTTTAATGCTATTTTCCAAAGCAATTTTGCGCTGATGGATATCATATTGCCAGTGGGAATTTCTTTCTATACTTTCCAAACGATGAGTTATACCATTGATGTATATCGCCGTGAAATAGAACCTGCTAAGAGCTTTTTAGACTTTCGCTTTCTTTGTGTGTTTCTTCCCTCAGTTGGTAGCAGGACCTATTGTAAGAGCAAAAAGATTTTATTCCACAAATATACAAAAAGCTCACTCTCACTAAAGAAGAAACCCTCATTGGCTCTTTTCCTTATCATAGGGAGGATTGCTCAAAAAGGCTGTGATTTTCCGATTATATTTCACTAAACTTCGTAGATAGGGTTTTCGAGGCTCCCAATAGTTATACTCCTTTTGAAAAACTTAATGGCAGTCTACGGTTATTCGTTACAAATTTATTGTGATTTTTTTCAGGTTATTCCGATATGGCAATAGGGTTAGCCCTATTGATGGGCTTTACGTTGCCTATAAACTTCCGTACGCCTTACCAATCTAAAAATATTACCGAATTTTTGGCGACGTTGGTATATCTCACTTTCAACGTGGTTGAAAGACTATTTGTATTTCTCGGTAGGAGGAACAGACGAGGTACTTTCTGGGGCTACTTTTTTTCCCTACTTTATTTTTGGAGCTACACTATTTTGGGCAGTAAAAATGTACAACACTACTCCTATACCGCTTTATATTGTAGCAGGGGCGATAATAGTATTTGTATTAGCTATTCTAGTAGCTAAAGATAGAAAAATCAGTGCGTAGCCATTTCAACCAAATGACAACGATGCTCTTAGGAGGATTATGGCACGGGGCTAATTTGCGTTTTATCATTTGGGGAGCTCTTCACGGACTTGCCTTTAGCTGTGCATAAAACTTTTTATGGACTTTTTCCTGCTAAAAAAGAAGATGAGAAAAAAAGGTTTCTTCAGTAGTACTGCCAATGTGATATTTTGTGATAATTACCTTTCATTTTGTGGCTTTCTGTTGGATATTTTTTTCAGAGCAAAAGACTTTGATATTGCCCTTACAGTGATGAATAATATTGCCGAACTACAATTGATTGGCACAAAATGGCAAACTATTATTGAGGGGTAGAAATGTATTCCTACTAATGGCAATAGGCTTTTGTATGGCATTTTTCCCTCAAAATATGAACGATCAACTGAAGAATTTCTTTTGGTAGTATGCCTATACTTTTCAAAGCAGTGATAGTGGCACTCACTTTCTGGGTAGTATATGCTACAGCCTCCAGTGGGGCACAACCTTTATATACTTCCAGTTTTAAGGGGCTGAGAAAGAAATTAACAAAAAGTGAGTAAATAGTAACTCATTCACTACTAACACTTTTATAAAAATATTTGTAAAAAGTTATAAAAAAATATTTGCATAGTACGATTATTTGTTGTAATTATGCACTCAAAATAAAGACATATTAAAAGCGTTAGCTTTTGTTCTGTTACTCGTAAAAATCTGAAAATTTTTAAAAATAACACAGAAACAAAAAGATAATGCTCTACCTATTATAGGCGTGAGCTATCTATTTCTGTGTTATTGGGCGATTCCAGACGCACACGGGTAACAGAGTAGATATTAGTTCACGCTTTTTATTTCTGCTATAATATCAAAAAAAGCGTTAGCTTTTATTCTGTTACCCGTGAAAAATCTGGAAAAATTTTTATCAGTAACGCAGAATATAGGTTAGCCTATGGAGCAAAGGGAGCGCAATAGTGTCTTCCTTTGCCGTATGCAACTCTCTTCTAAAGAATAAAGATTTTTCCGCTTTTTATTTAAGAAAATAAATATAGGCAGTATCCGAAAAAGCCTTCAATAGAGTAGGAGAAATCTTTTTAATTTATCAGACAATGAAAAGAATCGTATTTCTAATTTGTACCTTATTAGTATTATTAGTTATGGATAATACTTATGCCCAAACAAAACGACACAAAAACACAACACAAATAGGAAAAAAATACCACAAGGAAAAGGTGTAGAAGCAATCTACAACTATTATTTAAAAAGCAGTTGAACTTGTCAGAGAAAAAACTATGGTAAAAATGGGAGTTCCTATTAATGTATATAAAGGAGGTAATGAAAAATGAATTAATAAAATATCTACAGAATTATGATAGAAAACATGGGCAAGGTGCAGTTCTATATGTTATGAACGCAGTAGATAATATGAATAAAAAGTATGGGAAAATAAAATTGAAGAAATGATTCTTAAAGAAGCTATGAAAAAGTACTCAAGGAATAGAACTTAATTTATTGAAGGAATACACAAGGAGAGAGTTTATTCAATGGGCAACTAAAGGAACTTATGAAAAAAACAGAGGAGTATAATAGTCGGATCTTAAAGGAAGGGAAAAGAGCAAATCAAAAAGATTTTAAAATGAACAAATGCAAATTATCTTATCAAATTCCATAAAATAAAAAGTTGGGAAAAATAGTGGAAAAATAGGAGAATTTATTATCTCAAGTGGAAAAATATGATGTAGATAAAGAAACTTACACTATTACTATATTAAAAAGAGCAAATTTATTATAAAAGATAAGTCTATCAACTATTTCATAGAAGATTCCTATAGTTTTAAATAACATAGATAGAGAAAAAAAGCTAAAAAGATAGCACAAAATAATAATCTTTGGAAACCAATTAATTATATTGATGATTGGGTTCTGTTTGAAGGTATTTTTATGCCAAAAAACTATTTTAAAAAAAGATAGATGATGATAATGAAATATCGTGTAAAAATTGATTATTCTAAAATAAAAATTAAGGATTTTGTTTTTACAAAAGAAAGTGTGATACAAGAAACTTCTAATGCAAATTTACTTACCATTCATTTAACTAATAATAATGGTAATGTTAAATATAAAGACTTATCTAATTTAGAATTTAATACTAAAAGATTTAGGTTTGTCTAGATATTTTACAGTTAATTATTCATTTAAACCATTTGAGAATAGTAAACATTTTGACAATGTTGATACTTCAAATAATGAATTAGAAGTAGTAGCAACTAAAGCTTAATTCCAATGATAATTTTAATAGTTCAAATTCAGATAATGAATTAGAAGTAATGGAAGGTATGCTTAATGATGATGGTAATTTTGAGTACAATGTGGGAGAAATTGTAGATCTTATTCTTTTCGATGGTGTAATTTTTAAAAAGTAGGTAAGAATTCATCAGAAACATACCTTGTAAAATTGTTAGAAGATGAGAATTTTATTACTCCAGAACAATTTAAAAAGAATTGGATTACCTTAGATAGAACTTATTTCAAAAAACAGGTAGTGATGAACTTACTGAAGATTCTATTCAACAATTAAAGAATATTGTTGCTATTTTAAATGTTTATCCTAAAGCTGTTATTCGTTTAGGTAGTTATACTGATAATACTGGTAGTGATGAGGATGACTTTAAACTTTCAATAAGGCGTGCTGATTCAATCCTAAACAAATTGGTAGCATTAGGTGCTAACAAAGGACAATTGGATGCTCAAGGTTATGGATCAGATCGCCCTATTTGCCCTGCAAACGATACTCCTGAGTGTAAAGCTAAGAATAGACGCATAGATATACGTTTAAAAATCTAAATAATATTAAAAATGAAAAAAATCTAATTTTAACACTGCTTATTTGTTTTTTTCTTAATTAGTTGTAGACAAAACAACAATCAATCAACAGAACAAAAAGAATGAAAAAAAGTCGAGATGCAAACTTGTGTTGATTATGACTATGAGACAGTTGAATATCCTAAAGATAGTGAAGAATATTGGAGATATCCCAAAGATGGTAATACCAAATTGGCTAAAAGATTCTTTAAGTTTGTAATTGCTAACTATCTTGCTCAACTTAAGTGTGAAAACACTTACAAAACAAAATATATGCCTATGGATATTGATAGAATATCCCAAGAGATAGTAGATACCCTGACAGTATTGAAATATAATACGGGGGTATATATGCTTGAAGGAGGAAAACTCTTTGAGCCTAAAGGAGATTCTTATGAAGATTTAGAAAAGAGAGTCGTTATAAATGATTCTGGAAATGATATTCTTAATATTCTAAATTTTGTAAGAAATAATGTAGGAATAGTTAGGTTTCGCAATAATGGAGCTAGTGTTCCTCACTATATAATTGAAGAAAAATCTAATGCAACGATATTTAATTTAACCATAGATAGAGAAGTTTATGACGGTAATTTCGATCCTGATGAAGTGTTGTATGATGATGGTCAAAGGTAGTGGTGATTTTTATGGAGATGTTTGGTATATAACAAATATATAAATATAATATTCAAATAGTTTTACAACCATTCTAAATTTAAAAATGGTTGTAAAAACTTCTTTTTAACATTAAAAAAACAATAAGAATGAAAGTAATACTAATTCAAGGTAAAGAAAATAGTGGAAAAAAACTACTTTATGTAATCAAATAGATGAGTGGTTACAAAAGGGAATCTTTCAAGATGTAAACTTAAAAAGAGTAGATGTAACTAAACAATGTTTTAAAAAAACAAGATTTTGTAGCCATCTATGATGTTTTTGCTGAAACAGCAGATAACAAAGAAGTTCGTATCTTGATAAATTCAGCTTCTGATGATAATACATCAATAGATACCTTTGAAAGTTTTAAAAAAATAATTGCAATGAGGAATACTACAAGAATAAAGAGGTTGATATTCTCATAACAACAATTAGAAATAATGATAATCCTAAATTACAAGAAAGAATAATGGAAATCTGTGATTTAGCAAAAAAAGATTTTGATCAAGTTCCTTCAATACCAATAGTTATACATAAAGAAGATATTTCTAAAAAAATAAGCTAATGATTGAATTAGAGAAGAGTCCTCTTCATCTCATAAAAGAAGAAATTAGAACTCTTCTTAAGTAACTTATCCCCGCTATACCCTTTTAAGCAATGGGGGTATGTATTCTTTCGTCCAAATTTATGTAGCTTATAAGTAATTTTTCACTTCTCATTTCCATAGCTATCAAACTCCTTCATAGGAATTTTCTTTCCATCGAAGTTGATGTTTTTAAGTTCATCAGCTATGTCACTACCTTTGCCTACGATGATGATTCTGAAGTTTTTTTAATAGAAAAATAACTATTAGCAACTCGTTGTACATCTTCTTTAGTTACTGCATTAATCTTGGCGATATAGTTCTTGTAAAAATCTTCAGGTAGGTTGCGCACTTTTTATATTGATAGCGTAATTAGCAATCGTCTGTGGGCGTTCAGTAGCTAATACAAACTGACCTAAATACTGTGCTTTGGCTTGTGCTAACTTCTCTTCACTCACTATAGTAGTTTGTATGCGTTTTACTTCTTTTGAGTATCTCGCTAATAGCAGGCGCTGTTACAGCGTTGCCTACTTTTGGTTTTGATGCTGAAACTACCTTTTGTCCATTTATCGGTTTTGAAAGTAGAAAAAGCTCCGTAAGTATAGCCGTGTTCTTCGCGCAAATTCATATTGATATAACTACCAAAATCTCCACCCTAAAAATACTATTGGCTACTAATAGTGGAAAGTAATCAGGGTGCGACATCTTGAGGTCGATGAGGTTTGTGACTTGTATTTCCGATTGTACTGCGCTGGGCAAATCTATAAAGTTAATTTGCGTTTCACCCACATTCTCAGGGATATATAAATTAGGAGTTTCTTCTGAATAAGGTTGCCAATCAGCGAAATGTTCGTTTACTAAAGTAATTACTTCTTCGGGGTTTACATCACCCGTAACTACTAAATAGGCATTGTTAGGCACAAAACGCTTGCGGTAATAGTTGGTTACATCGTCTAAGGTGAGGGCAGCAATCTGGGCTTCAGTAATGTATTCGCCGTAAGGGTGAGCCGTAGTGTAGCGCAAGGTTTGCCGTACGCGTTTCATAATCACCTCAGCATTGCTTTCGTTAGCACGGATACTTTGGATAATGCGTGCTTTTTCTTTTTCCATATCCTCCCTCAGTGAAGTTAGGGTGCAGGGCTGCATCGGCAATGAGCGCTAATACTCGCGGGAAATATTTAGAGAGTACTTGAGCGTATGCACCATTAGGAGCGATAGAGAGTGTTGCAGCGAGATAGTCTATTTCCTCGTTAAAAATCGTCTTTATTGATAGAGGTAGAGCCATTGCCCGCCATTAGTGAAATAAGGTCGGAAATTCCTTTTTCTTTTTTTCTAATTCTGGACATTCGTCTAAAGAGAGTCGGATTCCCACTTGAGGGAGTTGGTGATTTTCTACTATCAATAGCGTAAGTCCGTTCGGAAGACTATGTAATAGGAGTTCCTAAATTGATAATAGGAGCAGCTCCTGGGGTAGGTTGTATAGAGCGGTCTATATGTGTCATTTTTGTTTACTTATTGAACTGAAGGTAAATAATTGAGGTCTAAACGTTGGTTTTTATCCAAATACTTCCGTGCTGCTTCTCTAATATCCTCACGAGTAATAGTACGGTAGTGGTCTATAGCTTTGTTGATGAGGTTTGTATCTTTATAGAAAGTATAGTTATCAGCTAAAGAGAGGGCAATTCCTTCCATATTGCTGTTTTGAGCCACAAAGTTAGCCTCTATTTGGTTCTGTAACTTTTCATATTCTCGTTCACTGATGAGTTCAGTTTGTAGTCTTTTAATTTCCTCATCCATTTCTTGTGCTAAAGTTTCTAAACTCACCCCGTCCATAGGGAGCGCTCCCATTATATAAACGCCATAATCTTCTTGAGCATCCGAAAATGCCAATACCTGTAAAGCTGTTTGGTGTTCGTCAATCATTTTTTTGTACAGACGAGCACTTTTGCCATCGGTAAGGATATTAGAAAGAAGGTCAATAGTATACGAATCTTTGTCCGTCATTGCAGGAGTGCGATAGGCATATAGTTTAAGAGGAATTTGAATGTTAGGGTCATATTCAGTTACCTCAATAGTTTCAGTGATAGGAGCTTCTTCTATTTTGTTGCGTTGTATCACATTACCCGTATTAGGAATCGTTGCGAAGTATTGCTCTATCCATTCTTTGGTAGTTGGTGTATCAAAATCGCCAGCTACTACTAATACCGCATTGTTAGGATTGTAGAATTTCTTTTTGAAAGCGATGAATTTCTTTCTAAACTGGCAGCATCTAAATGCTCTACTTCACCAATCACTGTGCCGGAGTAGGGGTGTTTTTTTAAAAAAGGTAAGGATTGATAGCTGAACGATACATTATTCTACCGTAAGGAGCGTTGTCTATACGTTGGTTTTTCTCTTCTTTTACCACTGAATTTTTGAGTACTTACTCCAATCTCATTGATAACCGGGTGGAGCATACGTTCAGCTTCCATCCACAAGCCTAATTGCAGGTTGTTAGAGGGAAAAACTTCGTAATAATACGTTTTGTCTTGTGTTGTAAAGGCATTGTTATGCCCGCCATTTGCCGATACAATATCAAACCATTTGCCACGTGCAATATTTTTGAGTACCTTCAAAGAGGAGGTGTTCAAAAAAAGTGTGCAAAAGCCAGTGCGGGTAGGGTCTTCGTCTTTAGCACCTACGTGGTACATTACCCCTATAGTTACCACAGGGGCGGCATTATTAGGGTGAAGAATCACGTGTAGTCCATTAGGGAGGTTGTATTCTTCAAATATGAGAGATTGAGCCATAGTTAATTTGTGAATTTGTCGATGAGTTAATCAGAAAAAAACTTTTGCTAAAAGCCTTTTTATAGCCTTAGCAAAGTTATCAATCAATATGAAAAAAAGTCTCTGTTATAGATTTGCGTTGATAAGTTCTTTTTATCTTAGCCTCAGAAGGGCGAGGAGCATTGATGCTGATAAGTTTTCCATCTTTGCTTACCAAGATAAAACGTGGAATACCTGTAAGGTCGTAGTTTTCAGCGAAATCAAGTGCCATTTGAACATTTTTATGCAATTGTACACCAGTTAATTTTTTTCGGTGGTTACTGCATTTTTTTCCAAGCCTCTTTGTTTTCATCTACTGAAATGCTTACAAAAAGTGATGTCTTTATCTTTGTATTCTTCTTGTAGTGCTTTTTAAAGCAGGTATTTCTTTTACGGCAAGGTACACACCAAGTTGCCCAAATATCTATGTAGAGTAGTTTGCCTTTGAGACTTTCAGAACTAATAGTCTTTCCATCTATATCTTGAGCTTCAAAAAGCTGGAAAAGGATTACCATCTTTTTAGGCGCTCGAGGTTAGCCAAACGTTTGTTAATTTCCGCAACACCTTCAGCATCTTTTTACATTGGCTTTTACTATTTCAGCTAGTTTTTTTGTTGTTTTCTGGAGTGTTTGCTACCGAAATACCACTGATAAGCGATCGTGAAAGGCTTTTTGATGTTTTCAGATTTGAGAGTTTCAAAGTGTTTTTATTACTTTATCCCAAGGATTTTCATCCTCTTTGGCACTTTTGGTATTTTTTTCGTAAAAGTTACTTATAACTAAAGCTTTGTAATAGGCATAGACATCAAAGTCCTGAGAGAGGTCGTAGTTCACACGAGCCAATTCATCAGCTATTTCTTTAGGAAGTTTTTACTTCTTCACCTGTAAGTTCTTGGTGAGCACCCTCGTAAAAGGTTTTTTTGATGTAAAGCAATTCATAATTGATAGCTTTTAGTTTCTGTAGTTACAAACTTTTTAGAGAGTTCTTTTTCGCCATTGAGGAGGTTGAGGTACTGCTGCCCTATTGCTATGATACTCTTTTGAAGTCTTCAGGTTTTTTGGGGCAAAAGTTTTTTTCTAATCCGTTTTTGTATTTGGAAGTAAAGGGCGTTTTTTTCTTTTTGTAAATAGTTGTTGATATCTACATTAGCTCCAGTGAAAGTGGCTGCAATAGGATTACTATTGAGGTTGATATTCACAGTTGTTTCTTTTCCTTTTTCCAAATAAACAGGAATTTGAACACCATACATAGGGTTTCCAATTGTGTAATAAAAAGTAGTTAGTAGCTACTTTCAAAGTATCGCGGAAAGTCCCGTCTTGATTGATATGTAAATCGGTCTTGAAATCACCTCCTGTAACATTAAGAGGCAGACCGTTATAGCTATCAATTTTACCAGATAGCACGATGTAATCAGCTCGTTCACCACAAGCTACAAAGCCTAAAGAGGCTAACGACAAAAATAAATAGTTTTTCATTACAATTTGATGAAATATATAAATTAGGTTGCGAAGGTACAAAAGTTTTTGAATGGCAAAATAAATTAAAGGTTTGAAAATTTGTTCATTAACTAATTAGTTTGTACTTTTGCAATTGAGAATTAACCTAAATTTAAAAAATTAGGTTTTCTAATTAAAAACATACTATAAAAAAATTATTTAAAAAAAGAAATGAGAAAAACTTTTTAAGCGTTAGCGCTTTCGTGCTTTTATCAGTTTCGGCTGTTGCACAAGTAAAGGATATCAGTTTTGCAGTAGCACCTACTGCTGACTATGTGTGGTTACCAAAGAAAACAGCTGTAACTAATGGCTTTATGGCAGGAGGTTATGTAGGTTTTTGGTTTTGGTAGAAATTTAGAACTATTAGGGTTCTTATAAACATTCAATAGGGTTGAAATCAACTCTTGATGGTTATGATGCTCCTGCTGCTATTAGCAATGTATTTGAAGCTAAAGATGTATCTATATATCGCTGGGGTGGAGAGCTAAAGGGCAATATTCCAATGACCTATTCTTTTTCAACCTTATGTTACTTTTAGGTTCAGGTATGCAAACTATCAAAGCTAATGATTTAAGTCAAAATCAAGTGTATTTTGGTTTAGGAATAGGTTCTAAATTTAATCTTGCCCGCCGTCTTACTTTAAATATTGAAGCTAAAGCTACTCACTTTTTCATTAGACTCTAGAAATATACTTTTATAAAACCAACAGAAGCTAACACATCAGCTACAATAGTTGGATAAACAATAATGTAGAAGATAAAAGTCATTTAGCATGGAGTGTAGGTGCAGGTTTAGAACTTTACTTAGGAGGTCGCAATCCTAATGAATTAACCGAGTTAGACCAAGTATACACAAGTCTAAAAAGGTTTTAAAGTAGTGATAGAACCTACTTTGGGTTACTTAAACTTCAGCGATGACAGCAATTTGCGCGATGCCTACTTTGGAGGTTTGGCATTGGGAGTAGATTTCACTGAGTACATAGGTGTTAGAGGTTACTATCACCGTGCTATGAAAGATGAGAAATTCTCTGCTGAGTTTGATAAACTATCCATATATGGGGGAGATTTCTTAGCCCGATTGAATGTAGCCAAAGGAGTAGTTCCTTATTTGCAAATAGGGAGTAGGCTATATGAAAGTAGGCGATGACTATGTAGGTAAGGTAGTTAGCAATACCAATACATCAGGTATTTTTGCCAAAGGAGGTGTAGGATTAGCAATACCTTTAGGAAAAACGTGTTGAGCTTTTTGGAGTAGCTAATTTGATGTACACTACTCGTAATGAAGATGTATCTTCTGCCTTGAGTTCAGTACATAAATTGCAAAGCAATGTATTTTTACAATGCAGGAGTAAGAATTAAGTTGGCTAAATCAGTAGAAAAAGAATTGTACGAGCAAGAATTAGGTGCTGCCGAAGCTGAAAAAAAGTTTGGGTTGCTACCCCTACAACTACAACAAATGTTGCCTCTACTACTTCTCCTGTTTCTCCTGAAAAACGAAACTTAGCTTACTACAACAGCCAGATAACTGCTGCTGAAAAAAACAACTACAAAATGGCTTACCAAAATGGTGATACTGCAAATGCTAACCGTTTGTTAAAAAGAAAAACAACAGTGGGAAAAATCTTAGAAACACCTATGTAGCTGAGCGTTTGCCTTATCCAGCTTCAGAGCAAGTGCGCTTAGTGCGTATGACTCCTGAAGAACTACAACAACTAATAAACGATGTAGTAAAACGCATTAGAGAAGGAGAAGTAAAAAGTCCTGAACAACGTATCGACCGATTGGAAAAAAACTTCTTTTAGAAATGCAAGATTCAAAAGGTGAAATTCAAGAAGAGAAAAATAGAAATACCTGCATCAAAAATAACTATGAAGTATATCTATTACATTATAGGGGGCTATTATTGTGTGTACATAGTATGTATGCACAAGTAGCCCCCTAATAAAACAAAAAACAGAGATAGTAATGACGGTAGATGAACTGCAATACTTATTAGAACAAATAGGGAGAGCAGAACTCACTAATCTCAGAGATAAGGAGTTGGACAGTATGCTATCGGCTGTAAAATACAAACAAAAAGAGATGCCTTACACTTCGGCAGTAGCTGAAGAGAGTAAATTTGCTACTAAAAGCCCAACTGTAGCAGTAGGAACAGCAAGTAATACTGCAGTAGCACGCACGGCAACTAATACAGCTGCAATGCGTACAGCTACCAACACTGCTATCGCACGTAACACTGCAATACCTCGCACAGCAAGTACTACAACCTCTCGTGTAATGCCTCGCACTACAGTGGCTCCTATGGCAGTATCTCAAACGGGAAGTAGTACTACTGCTATCGCACAACAGGTGGCGCAATTGTCGAAAAAGTGTAGATCAGTTACGCAAGCAACAACAATTGCTCTTAGCTGCTTTGGCTGCGAATACAGGAGTAGGAATAGCTACAAAAAATGCACGTGCAACAACAGTTACACCTACAACAGCATCTCAAACTCCTATAGTAGTCCAAAATGTAACAGCTACAGGAGTACCTATGCAAATTTCGGCTGAAAGGCGAAGTGAATTGGAACAGTTGTTAGCTGCGTATGGACATAAAAAAAGCTGTACTTTTATTTTGCTAATAACAAGTCAGAGCCCTTAACTTACGACCCTACTACTATAGATGAAATGGTAACGATGCTAAAAACACATCCCGAGTTATCAATACTCTTAGAAGGCTACGCAAGTGAGGTAGGAAGTGTTGCATATAACAATGTATTGTCGATGCAACGTGCTGTAAATGTAGCTCAAATATTAAAAAGCTAAAGGAATAAGTAGCGAACGTATATTAACTGCTTTTAAAGGAATAGACCCACAGGTCACTCCAGCTGAAGCACGACGTGTAGAGCTAAGAGTTGTTATCCATAGCTATTAGCCATTTGATTGACAATTAGTAATTGATAATTGCTAATTGTCAATTTTTCTTATCTTTGCCCCCTAAAATAAATAATAATGTTTCATAAAGAAGGTTTTTAAGATTATTCTCGTAACGCTATTCATAGTGATAGGAGTATCACTAATAGCGCATTATTTTGTTGATATACTATGGCTTAAGAAAGGTATACAACTCTTGGCTATTGTATTTCTTATAGCTATTCTACAGTTTTTAGAAATCCCTAAACGCGTAACACCTCGAAACGACCAGCATATCATAGCCCCGTAGACGGCAAGGTGGTGGTGATAGAAGAAGTGTTTGAAAAAAGAGTATTTCAAAGATAAACGCTTGCAGGTTTCCATCTTTATGTCGCCTATCAATGTACACGTAACACGTTATGCATTAGGGGGTAAAGTTACTTATAGTGAGTATCACCCAGGTAAGTACTTGGTAGCATGGCATCCAAAAAGCTTCAGAAGAAAACGAACGTACTACCGTAGTGGTAGATAATTCTGTATTTGGAGAAGTGTTATACCGACAAATAGCAGGAGCCTTGGCAAAAACGCATAGTAAATTATGCCAAAGTAGGTGACACTGCTGTACAAGGAGAAGACGCTGGATTTATCAAATTTGGGTCGCGTGTAGATGTGTATTTACCTTTGGGAACTAAAGTGAAAGTAAAAATTGGGCGATAAGGTAAAAAGGAGGCGTGCAAGTGATTGCTGAAAAAAATAAAAGCTATTCTACTATGAAAAAAATATATCTTTTCAATAGCACTCATCGCAAGTTCTTATGTTTCTGCTCAAATTGATACCCTTGCTACAAACGCTACTAAGGACACTCTTAGTATAGTGGCAGTAGGCGATGTGATGATAGGTTCAGGGTTTCCTGAAGGATATCTTCCTAAAAGATGATGCTGTTGAGAGCTTTTAAATACGTAAAACCTTATCTAAAAAGGTGATATTGTATTTGGAAACTTAGAAGGAGCAATTCTTGATAGTGGAACTTCTGATAAATGCAAAAAAACTCAGCTGAAGGTACTTGTTATGCTTTCCGGATGCCCGACCGCTATGGTAAAAATTATCAAAGAGGCAGGTTTTAACTTGATGAGTACTGCCAATAATCACGCTAATGATTTTTGGTGAAAAAGGGCGACGCAATACAGCTAAAATACTTGATGAAGTAGGTATATATCACGCAGGACTCAGTAGAGAATAAATCGGTTATATTTGAGAAAGAAGGTGTGAAATATGGTTTTTGTGCTTTCTCGCCTAATAGCAATATGTTATCGGTGAACAATATCGACCAAGCTACTGATTTAGTAAAAAGAATTACGCCCTCAAGTAGATATTGTGATCGTATCGTTTCACGGAGGGGCTGAGGGCTCTAAAAAATACTCGTGTACCACGCGCTAATGAAATTTTCTTTGGTGAAAACAGAGGAAATGTCTATAAATTCGCACATTCGGTAATAGATGCAGGAGCTGATATTGTATTAGGGCACGGGCCTCACGTAACACGTGCTGTGGAAGTATATAACGGTAAGTTTATTGCCCTATAGTATGGGTAACTTCAATACCTATGGACGATTTAATTTGCAAGGAGCTAATGGCATAGCGCCTTTATTAAACATCAAAAATCAACTGCAAGGGCGATTTCTCTATGCCGATGTGCTCTCTGTAAAACAAACCAAAGCCAATGGATTGTTACTTGATGATGATTGTAAGGTTTTTGAAGAGATGAAACGACTTACAAAACTTGATTTTCCTGAAACTCCTTTACACTTTGAAAACGACAAAATACAACTGAAAACTTTAACTAACTAACGACTAATAACTAAAAACTAATAAATATATAAATGGGAAGAGCATTTGAATTTAGAAAAGCCCGCAAAATTTAAACGTTGGGCTGCAATGGCAAAAGACATTTACCCGCATAGGGAAAAGACATTGTAATGGCTGTGAAAGAAGGGGGACCTCACCCCGAGAGTAACTCGCGCTTACGTGCCGTGATACAAAATGCCAAAGCCGCCAATATGCCCAAAGAAAATATTGAGCGCGCCATCAAAAAAAGCAAGTGAAAAAGATACTGCTAACTATAAAGAAGTACTCTTTGAAGGGTATGCCCCTCACGGTATTGCCGTGCTCATCGAGACAGCCACCGATAACAATAACCGCACTGTGGCGAATATCCGTAGTTACTTCAATAAGTGTAATGGGACTTTAGGTACCCTCAGGATCAGTAGAATTTATGTTCGACCACACTTGTAACTTCCGTATCAATGCTACGGGCATAGATCCCTGAAGAATTGGAACTCGAAATGATAGACTTTTGGAGCTGAAGAAGTGTTCGTAGATGAAGATGGTATACTCATTTATGCCCCTTTTGAGAGTTTTGGTGCTATCCAAAAAGAATTAGAAAGGTCGTGGTATAGAAATCTTATCCTCTGGATTTGAACGTATTCCACAAACAACTAAAGAACTCACCCCTGAAGAACAAGCTGATGTTGAAAAACTTTTGGAAAAATCGAAGAAGATGAGGATGTCCAGAATGTTTACCACACTATGAAAGAAAGTGAGGAGTAACAATGAGTTTAACCTCTAAATTTGGCATTCCCACCCTTTTTATGTACTTAGGGGTGGGAATGCTTGCTTATAAATCTCCTTTTTACAAAGTAAAAAACTTTTTAAAACCCAACATAATGAAATCCATTATCATCGACCCTTATTACACTCTTATTATTGCTACCCTTTGTATTATTGGTAGGGCGCTTATTAGTAACCAAAGTAAAAATCCTACGTGATTTCAACATACCAGAACCCGTAGCAGGTGGACTATTAGCTGCTGTTATCATCTATCTGTTGTATATCAAATACGAGATTTCATTAGACTTCAGTACAAACCTACAAGATGCTTTTTATGCTCTTTTTCTTCTCTTCTATTGGGCTTAGTGCCGATTTCTCCCGACTAAAAAGCTGGTGGTAAAGGGCTTATCATTTTCTTAGGAGTAGTAGCTCTGTTTATTATCGTACAAAAACTCGGTAGGAGTAGGTTTGGCAAGCGCATTGGGACAAAAATCCTATTATGGGCTTGATTACAGGCTCTATCACACTTACGGGCGGACACGGAACGGCAGGTGCTTGGGGTAAGATATTAGAAACTAAATATAATATTGAAGGAGCAACGACTCTCGGTATGGCTTCAGCTACTTTCAGGGTTAGTACTCGGTGGTCTCATAGGTGGTCCTGTAGCACGCAAATTGGTGAACAATTTAGGAAAAACCTGTAGAAAAACAAAATGACAACGCTGTTGATGCTGTAGTAGAGTCTTTGAAAAATGCAGGTAAACAGCGTTTGATTACATCAAAATCGGCAATAGAGACAATGGCGCTTTTTGCCGCTTGTCTGTCGTTTTTCGGCTATAATGGTATCTCCTACGGTAACGGCTTGGTTGCCAGAAAAACTTACTATTCCACAATTTGTATGGGCTTTATTCTTTTGGGGGTGCTCTTACGCAATATACTCACCAACGCCTTCAAAGTGAATATGTTCGATCGTGCTATTGATGTATTTGGCAATGCCTCATTAAGTCTGTTTTTAGGGATTGCCCTCTTAAACCTAAAACTTTGGACGTTGTTAGACATAGCCGTGCCAATGTTCATTATCTTAGTCGTACAAACCTTTGTAATGTGTACGTATGCTTATTTTGTAACTTTTTCGCCTGATGGGCTCTGATTATGATGCAGCGGTACTCTGTGCAGGGGCATTGTGGTTTTGGTTTAGGTGCTACCCCTACAGCAGTGGCTAATATGCAGTCAGTTACTGAGCGTTTTTGGATCTTCACATAAAGCCTTTTTTTGATTGTACCAATGGTAGGAGCATTCTTTATAGATTTTATCAACGCCTTTATTTTTGACTACTTTTATAGGTTTCTTACAATAGTTGTTATAATGAAAAAAATTGATAGATTATACAGAAACATCTATTCCAAGAGGAACGATATTCAAATGTAAAGGAGTATATCCTTATGAAGAAGTTGTATATTTTCTATTGTATGAATTAGGTGATAGTTACGGTTTAATGGTAATTTCGGGTTATAAAGCAGGATTAACTTACGTGCTTTTCCCTAAAGAATCTATACCAGAAGGTTACAAATTCGGACTAAGAACAGATTGGCTAAAGGAAAATTGGCAAAAATGGGGCTATATAGATTGCCAACTAAAAGATGTTTATATCTGCGAGAATACCGAAATTTTTCTCTATTATAGTAAATCAGAATTGGTTTACAAATTTTTGCAGTCACTACACTTTGCCAAAGTCTGAAACTTTGCCAAAGTTGATTACTCTGAAAAATCAATTACTTTTTAGAGTATGTTACGTAGAAAAACTATACTTGCAAACGCCCCTTAAAAGTGAGAGCTCATTTATTAGCAATCTGTTTGTAGAATAAAGAGAATGAAAAAAACTTACTTTTTTTAGTGTAAACCTATTTCAGGATATGACAACTATCCTCTATCTCCTAATCTCTATTCCTAACTCCTAAAAAATTAATATTTTTAACTATTATTTTTCGTTACAATTATCTTTCGTACTTTTTACGCCCTAAATTTAACTAATTACTAATATTTGTATGGATAAAAATGATGTTATATTTACCGTTAGTCCTTGCTATTCTTGGACTTATCTTTTATGATTGTGAAGGCTTCGTGGGTGAACAAACAAAACCACAGGCAATGAGCGAGATGCAAAGTATTTCCAAAAGTATCAAAGAAGGGGCAATGGCATTCCTCAATGCTGAGTACCGCATTTTGGGTATTTTTGTGATTATTGCTTCTATTGCTCTATTTATTGTTTCTCGTATGGTAGAAACTTCTCACTGGCTTATTGTAGTAGCTTTTGTGTGTGGAGCTTTCTTCTCTGCCTTAGCGGGAAATATCGGGATGCGTATTGCTACCAATGCTAATGTACGCACTACCGAAGCGGCTCGCACTAGCTTGCCAAAAAGCTTTGAGAGTATCCTTTGGAGGTGGTACTGTAATGGGATTAGGAGTAGCAGGTTTAGCTGTATTGGGCTTGAGCTTGTTCTTCATTCTTTTTGTAAACACTTTTTGTAGGAGGAGGCAAACCTTTCTACGACGAAATGACTCTTGTACTCGAAGCCTTAGCTGGTTTCTCACTTGGTGCTGAGTCTATTGCGCTCTTTGCTCGTGTAGGTGGTGGTATTTACACTAAAGCTGCCGATGTAGGGAGCTGACCTCGTAGGTAAAGTAGAAGCTGGTATCCCTGAAGACGACCCTCGTAACCCCTGCTACTATTGCCGATAATGTAGGTGATAACGTAGGTGACGTGGCTGGTATGGGTGCTGACTTGTTTGGTTCGTATGTGGCTACTGTGCTTGCTTCAATGGTATTGGGTAACTATGTGATTAAAGATATAGCAACTGCCAATGGTGGTGCTTTCACCGATGCTTTTTGGTGGTTTAGGTCCCTATCTTATTGCCGTTAGTAATTGCTGGTGTAGGTATCATTGCTTCAATTATTGGTACTTTCTGTGTAGGTATCAAAAACAACGATGCTAAAGAAAAAAACAAGTACAAAGTTCACTAAATACAGGTAACTATGTAGCTTTAGCACTTACTTTAGTAGCTTGCTATTTCCTTTATCAAATATATGTTGCCCAAAACTATCCAAATGAGTTTCTTTGGTGAAGGAGTAAAAGAAATTGCAAGTATCAATGTATTCTACGCAACTATCGTAGGTTTGGCAGTAGGCTTACTCATTTCAGCTATTACTGAACATTTTACAGCTTTGGGTAAAAAAACCGGTATTGAATATCGTACGCAATTCATCTACTGGAGCTGCTACCAATATTATTGCAGGTTTAGCTACTGGTATGAAATCTACCTTTGGTTCTGTATTGCTTTTTGCTGTAGCTATTTGGGGGTCTTACTCTTTAGCTGGTTTCTATGGTGTAGCGATTGCCGCATCAGCAATGATGGCAACTACTGCTATGCAATTGGCTATCGATGCTTTTGATCCTATTGCTGATAACGCTGGTGGTGTAGCCGAAATGAGTGAATTGCCAAAAGAAGTACGTCAACGTACTGATATTTTTAGACTCAGTAGGTAATACTACTGCTGCGGTAGGTAAAGGCTTTTGCAATTGCTTCAGCTGCACTTACTGCTTTAGCTTTATTCGCTGCTTATGTAACCTTTACAGGTATTTCTGGTATCAATATTTTCAAAGCAAACGTATTAGCTGCTTTTGTTTATCGGAGGTATGATTCCAGTAATCTTCTCAGCCTTGGCAATGCAATCAGTAGGAAAAGCTGCTATGGATATGGTGAACGAAGTACGTCGCCAATTCCGCGAAATCCCTGGTATTATGGAAGGTAAAAGGTACTCCAGAGTATGGCAGATGTGTAGATATTTCTACCAAAGCTGCTTTACGCGAAATGATGTTACCTGGTGCAATTACTATCATCACTCCTATTATCATCGGTTTTGTGATGGGAGCTGAAGCTCTTGGCGCTTATATGGCTGGTGTAGCTGTATCAGGAGTTGTATGGGCTATCTTCCAAAAACAACGCTGGTGGTGCTTGGGACAATGCTAAAGAAATCATTTGAAGCAGGTGTTGGAAATCAACGGACAAATGACTTACAAAGGTTCTGACGCTCATAAAGCAGCCGTTACTGGTGATACAGTAGGGTGACCCATTCAAAAGATACTTCAGGTCCTTCAATGAATATCCTTATCAAACTCACTTGCTTGGTAGGTTTAGTAATCGCTCCTATCTTGGGTGGACATACTGCTGATGCTTCAGGTACTCCTATAGAAGCTCAAATCCGTCAAGGTGAAGGTGAGGAAATGATGCCTGTAGACGAAGTAGTAGTAATAGATGGTATGCTTAACGCTGATGGTAACTTCGAGTACAATGTAGGGTGATTTATTCCAATTGAGCCTTTTCGATAATACAATGTTAGAAGTAGGTAAAAAATTCATCTGAAGCTCACCTCGTGAAATTGATAGAAGATAAAAGTCTTACTACTCCAGAACAATTCAAAGAAAACTGGATTACTTTGGATAGAACTTACTTCAAAAACAGGTAGTGATGAACTTACTGAAGGTTCTGAACAACAATTAAAGAACATTGTAGCTATTTTGAAAGCCTATCCTAAGGTGGCTATTCGTTTAGGAGGTTACACTGATAACACAGGTAGCGCTGAAGGTAACTTGAAACTTTCAGAAAGACGTGCTAATTCAGTGCTAAACAAATTAGTAGCATTAGGTGCTAACAAAGCACAATTGAGCGCTCAAGGTTATGGTCAAGAACACCCTATTTGCGAAGCTAACGACACCGATGAGTGCAAAGCTAAAAACAGACGTATTGACATACGTTTGACTGCTAAATAGCAAAAATATTTTTAGTTACTATATAACCTCAAAAGGGGTGTTTGAGGAAGTTCTTTCCTTGAACACCCTTTTTATAATCACCTAAAAAAACTATGAAATTACCTTTATTTTTTTAGCAGCTATATTACTCACTGCTTTGGTAGGCTGCAACGATTCAAAGACTTCAAAAATGACAGAAAACACAGAGAACAATCCGCTATTGGTAGAAAGCACTTTTGCCTTATGGTGCTCCCGACTTCTCAAAAATTAAAGACGAGCATTACCGTCCCGCCTTGCTCAAGGGAATGGCTTTGCAAAACGAGACGTATTGCTGCTATCGCTAATAGCAACGAAGCGCCTACTTTTGAGAATACGATTATCGCTTTAGAAAAAAAGTGGGGTAGAATTTGAGCGTGCTTCAGCGGTATTCAATGCCTTAACTGAGGCAAATACTAATGATACTTTAAAAAGTATTGCAAAAAGAACTATCACCTAAGTTTGCCGAACACGCCGATGGCATTCACCTGAACGAAAAACTCTTTGCGCGTATCAAAGCCTTATACGATAAACGTGAGAGCTTGAATTTAGATGCTGAATCGCTTAAATTGTTAGAAAATTACTACGAAGATTTTGTAGTAGCAGGTGCTAACCTATCGGCTACTGATAAAGAAACTCTTAAAAAAGTACAATAGTGAGTTAGCTTCTTTAGAAACTGATTTCAACCAAACGCTTTTAGAAGGCTCATTGGCAGCCGCTCAAACTATCAATGGTCAGAAAGTAGCAATTGTGAATACTACTCAGCAACCGCTCCTTAGTGAATTACCCGACCGCAACGCTCGTAAACAATTGTTTTGAAGCAAGCTGGAATCGTACTGATGGGGGAGCTCATAATACCAATGATATCCCTAAAACGCATTGCTTTACTGCGTGCTAAAAAAGCTGAACTCTTGGGCTTTAAAAAAATTATGCCGAATGGAGCTTGCAACGCACTATGGCTAAAACTCCTGCTGCTATTGCTCAATTCTTTAAAGATTTAGTGCCTGCTTCAGTAGGTAAAAGCCAAAGCAGAAGCTAAAGAAATACAAGCACAAATCGCCAAAACGGGAGGTAATTTTACTTTAGAGCCTTACGATTGGAACTTCTATGCTGAGCAAGTTCGCAAAGCTAAATACGACCTCGATGAGAACGAAATCAAATCTTATTTCGAATTGAAAAAAATGCTCTTGAAAAATGGTGTATTCTATGCAGCTACCAAACTTTATGGCATTACCTTTAAAGAACGCAAAGATATACCCGTATATCACCCCGATGTATTGGTGTATGAACTTTTTGAAGAAGATGGTACGCCATTAGGGACTTTTCTATGGCGATTTCTTTGCTCGTGAAAGCAAACGCGGTGGTGCGTGGATGAGCAACTTTGTAAACCAATCGAAGTTATTAGGCACTAAACCTGTTATTTACAATGTGTGCAACTATGTAAAACCTGCCGAAGGTAAACCTGCTTTACTTACTTACGACGAACTTACTACGCTCTTCCACGAGTTTGGTCACGCATTGCACGGTTTCTTTGCTAACCAACAGTATGCAAGTTTATCAGGAACAGCAGTAGCGCGCGATTTTGTGGAGTTCCTTCACAATTCAATGAGCATTGGGCTTTGTATCCTGAGGTACTTAAAAAAACTATGCAGTACATTACGAGACTAAACAACCTATTCCACAAGCACTTATTGATAAGATAAAAAAAGCGAGTACCTTCAATGAGGGCTATGCCTTTACAGAAGTTTTTGGCTGCTGCCAATTTAGACTTGCAATGGCATACTATTCCTTCAGATACTATCATCAATAATGTAAGTGATTTTTGAGAAGAAAGCCCTTGAAAGAACAGGCTTATGGGTGAAAAGAAGTGCCCCCGAGATACCGTTCATCTTACTTTGCTCATATTTTTTTGGCGGAGGCTATGGAGCAGGTTATTACTCTTACCAATGGACAGAAATGCTTTGCCACGATGCCTACCAATGGTTTGAAGAAAATGGCGGACTTACTCGTGCTAATGGACAACGTTTCAGAGATTTGATACTCTCAAAAGGCAATACAATGGATTACGAAAAAAATGTATTTAGCCTTCAGAGGAAAGCTCCTGCTATTGAGCCACTACTCAAAGCACGTGGATTGAAGTAACAAAAAGATTTTTGTATGATTAACAAAGAAACTTTACTACAGAAGTGGCAGGCGTTACCTCCAAACAACTTGATGCGTGATTGGCAAATGGAAATTGCCGAAGTAACCGAAGATAGTGTTACTATAACGATGCCTGTTACCGATAAAGTCACTCAAGTAGATGGGGTGCTGCACGGAGGCGCTACTCTAGCTTTAGCTGAAACAGCAGGTAGCATAGGGGCATATTTACTTTACCGCAATGATGATGAACAGATTCGAGGTATTGAACTCAGTGCTAATCACTTGAGAGCGGGTAGAGTAGGGGATACCCTTTACGCCAAGGCTGTATGTGTGAATGCAGGACGTACGCTCCAACTTTGGGAAATAAAAAGTAACAAATCAGGAGGAAAAACTTATTTCTTATTGCAAATTTACCACGATTAGAATTACCCCCTAATATTTAAAACAATGGCTGATTTTATCAAATTATACAACGAAAATCCCAATGAAAAGGAGATTGCTAAGGTAGTGGAAGTGCTTCGCCACGGCGGACTCATTATCTATCCTACTGATACCGTTTACGGTTTGGGCTGTGATATTACCAATACCAAAGCCCTTGAGAAAATTGCTCGCATCAAAGGGTAAAACTAGAAAAAGCAAACTTTTTCATTTGTATGCTCCGATTTAAAAATCTATCTGACTATGTAAAACAGATAGATACGAGCACTTTCAAACTGTTGAAACGCGCTTTACCAGGTCCTTATACTTTTTATAATGCAAGGAAATAACAATCTTCCTAAGGATTTTAAAAAGAAGAAAAACCGTGGGGATACGCGTGCCCGATAACACTATTGCGCGTACTATTGTAGAAAAGTTAGGTAATCCTATAGTCTCTACCTCTATTTACGACGACGATGATGTGATTGAGTACACCACCGACCCAGAGCTTATCTTTGAAAAAAATGGCAAAAACCGTGTAGATATAGTTATTGATGGTGGTTATGGTGACAATGTAGCCTCCACTGTCATCGACCTCTCAGGTGACGCACCCGTTGTACTGCGGGAAGGCAAAGGAGATGTTGATATTATTTACTAAACAAAAATCCAGTATAGTAACTCACTATACTGGATTTTTTGTTATTATCTTGATCAAACTAAGCGTAGAACAATTGCGTAAGCACTGAGTTAGCAAGGATAATCACTATACTCGTCCAAACAAATGAAACCGTACTTGCTTTTCCAACATCTAAAGCGCCCCCTTTCATATAATAGCCGTGATAGGATGGAATAGTAGCCAAGAAAAAAACGCAAAAACTACTGTTTTTAGTGAAGGCGTATACCATACTATAAGGTTTGAAATCGTATTGCACTCCTTGTACAAATTCGGCAGAGGTGGTATAGCCACTCATCACCGCTGATGCCCAACCTCCTAATACCCCTAAGTACATACCTAAGGCGATGAGGAAAGGCATTAACATTAGGGGCAACTATTTTTTTGGGAATATCAAATAATTCACCGAGTTTACCCCCATAATATCAAGAGCATCAATTTGTTCGGTTACGCGCATTGTACCTATGCTGGAAGTGATAAACGAACCAATTTTTCCTGCTAAAATTACTGCTGTAAAGGTAGGAGCAAACTCTAATACAATAGATTGGCGAGTAGCAAAACCTATGAGGTATTTAGGTATAAATGGATTGTCGATATTCAAAGCGGTTTGTACAGCTACTACTCCTCCCACGAAAAAAGAGATAAAAGCTACGATACCTATAGACCCAAAAATGAGGTCGTCTATCTCACGCAATATGAGGTCTTTAGTAATCGACCAACGGGTGCGTTTGCGAAAGACATCATAAAGCATTATAAAAATAGCCTCCTACGGCTGCAATGTGTTTCATACGTTGTTTAAATAGCGTTTAATTAGTGTTTAAAGTGTCGTATTCCCGTGAACACCATTCCCATTTGGTGGGCATCACAATAGTCGATACTGGCTTGATCTTTAATAGATCCACCAGGTTGTATTACAGAGCGGATACCTTCGTCGTGAGCGATTTCCACACAATCGGGGAAAGGGAAGAAAGCATCACTTGCCATTACGGCATCAGTGAGGTCAAACTTAAATTCTTTAGCCTTTTTCGATAGCTTGTTTGAGTGCATCAACACGGCTGGTTTGTCCTGTACCACTTGCGATGAGTTGTTTGTTTTTAGCTAAAACAATAGTATTTGATTTGGTATTCTTACATATTTTAGATGCAAAGAAAAGATCTTCGAGAACCTCAGCTGAAGGTTTCACAACAGTAACATATTGTACATCAGCTATGCTATCAGTTTTGAGGTCTTTTTCTTGTACTAAATAGCCATTGAGACACGAGCGCACACTAGTAGTAGGCATTTTTAGCTTTCTTCTGTACTAAAAATAATGCGGTTTTTCTTCTGTTCGAGTATTTTTAGAGCTTCATCACTATAAGAAGGCGCAATGATTACCTCAAAGAACAGCGAGTGAATGGTTTCGGCAGTAGCTGAATCGATTTTTGTATTAGAAATAAGGATACCTCCAAAAAGCTGATACGGGGTCGCCTGCGAGCGCATCTTTATAGGCTTCGTGTATCGTTTTACGGGTTGCTACGCCACAAGCGTTGTTGTGTTTTTAATATAGCAAAAGTAGGATCATCGCCTACAAATTCAGCCATTAGGTTCACAGCAGCATCTACGTCTAAAAGGTTGTTATATGAAAGTTCTTTGCCGTGCAATTTATCGAAAAGGGCATCGAAATCACCGTAAAATTCTCCTTTTTGGTGAGGGTTTTCGCCATAGCGCAATACTTGTCCGTGGCACTCGTTGATAGCCAGAGTAGGAATTTCTTCGGTTTGGTTGAAGTAGTTGAAGATAGCAGTATCATAGTGAGATGATACACGGAAGGCTTTAGCAGCAAAGGTACGGCGCTGTTCTAAAGTAGTGCTTCCGTGTTTTTCGTCTAAAAATCTGCAATGAGGTTACCATACTCATCTACAGAGGCTACACAAAGCACATCTTTATAGTTTTTAGCAGCTGCACGAATGAGTGAAATACCGCCTATATCAATTTTTTCAATAATCTCTTGTTCATTAGCACCGCTTGCCACTGTTTTTTCAAAAGGATATAAATCCACAATCACTATATCGATTTGAGGGATAGCATATTGTTTCATTTCTTCAGTATCCTGCACATTGTCCTGACGATTGAGGATGCCTCCAAAAATTTTAGGGTGAAGTGTTTTCACACGTCCTCCAAAAATGGAGGGATAATCAGTAATACTTTCCACAGGAATTACCTCTACGCCTAATTTTTTGATAAAATCTTCAGTACCCCCAGTAGAGTAGATGGTAATGCCTAAAGTTTTCATTCTGTGAATGATAGGTTCTAATCCTGTCTTGTCAAAAACAGATATTAAAAGCAGATTTTGCTTGTTTTGTAGTGCTCATTTGAAAAAAAGTTTTATTTTTGGCTACAAAAATAGTACTTTTTACCAATACAAAGCAAACAAAAGAGATTAAAATTTGTTAATTTGACAATTTGTCAATTAGCCAATTGGTAAATTGACAAATCAATTCTATATCTTATGAGGAAAGCAGTTTTATTTTGTATTTTTATACTCTTTATAATACAAGGCAAAAGCCCAAGATAGTATCCCTCCCACAGCAATTTGGATTTTTATTTTTAGAGGAGGTTTCTTAAGTGAATGGCACAATAAAGTATCCTCCTCTCATTTTCAGTTAGATGAAGCGCGCTTGCATTTCTATGGTAATTACAATGAGTCACTTTCGTATCACATTAGGTTTCGATTGAACAAACCTTTTACTGCTACCTCTTTAGATAATGCTACTTCGGCATTAGATTTTGCTTTTTGAGTTACCGCTTTGGAGCTTCCAAACGTTGGGAAGTAAGTTTAGGAAAAACTATATGCAATGGTAGGCTCTTATGAGTTAGATATACATCCTTTATATGAGTTTATTTATGCTGATCATCTGGGATATATTACGCGTCCTTTTATTGCAGGAGTAAGGTTAGATGTTTTACTTACTGATACTCAAAATATAGGCTTACAATTGCATAACACAGTGAATGATAGCTTTCAAAAAACACTTAGAAAAAGAAGGGTTTAGTACGCAATATTTTTCTGCTTCTAAATTGCCAGTAGGTGCTTATGCCTATTGGCAAGGCAAATTTGCTAAGGGTAAGTTCAATACTCATTATTCTTACAATATTTTCACAATTTGCCAACGGATATTACAGTCATTCTATAGCTTTGGGGCATCAGTATAAAAAAATGATAGACACAACGCCTATTTAGACCTTTATGTATGCCAAAATGGGGGCTGATTATCCGCTGTTGGGCTCTAAAATTATCAGCGATTACGAAGGATTGACTGCTGGTAACTACTTGATGCGCCAAGATATTACCTATAAAGGCATTGTTGGGAGGTACGAATATCTCTTTACAGATTGTTGGAGTGTAGTATTAAAGGCAGGCGCTGAAAGCGTAACGAGTGGCAAAAAGTACTACAAGGCAATTTGCGTTATAACTATATCTATTCATTAGCAGCTTTATACGCTCCTATCCCTACCCAAAAATCTACATTTTTTTATGTAGCTTATGCAGGGAATACAATTCGCTATCCTTCTGAAATTTCCACAGAAAAAACACAATATCACAGCGTTTCGGCGGGGGCTTATTACAGTCTGCCGCTATTGAAAAAATAAGACATTTAGAAATTAATGTAAAAAAATACGATATGTTCATTTATCTACAACTATTAAAAGAGAGTTTTAACTTTGCTATCAAGTCACTGCGCGACAACAAGCTCCGCACTTTCCTATCGCTATTAGGTGTGACGGTGGGTATCTTTTCTATTATCTCAGTGTTAGCAGCGGTTGATTCACTCAATAGGAGCATTCAGGAGAGTCTTTCGGGTTTTGGATAAGAATATGATCAACCTTTCCAAATATTCTTTTTGCGCCCTCATCTGTGCCTCAGTGGCAACGTCTTAGCTTTCCGCAAGTTACTTATCAGGAATACGAATTTCTCAAACGTGAATTACCTAATACCGAAGCAGTGGTGTACGAGTTATTCGGTCTCAATTCGGCGGTGAAGTACGGCGGTAAAACTATTCCCTCAATGTCCGTGCAGGCTACCTCAGCGGGGGTGGAACAGATTAGCGACATTCGTATGGGCAAAGGGCGTTTTTACAACGATGCGGAAGCTAACGCAGGAACGGCAGTAACGATATTAGGCTATGAAGCTGCCGAACAACTCTTTGGAGAAGAAGATCCTCTCGATAAAAGAAATACGCGTGTTTGGCAGGCGACTCACGGTTATTGGAGTACTGAAAAAAATACGGAGAATTGGGGGCGGTCCTGATAATAATGCCTATGTAACAGCTAATTTCGTCCGAAGTTTTATGAATACAGGTCCGCAAGGGATGCCCAGTGGGGTCGTACTCAAACCTAAAAAAGGAGTGGATATGGCAGAATATGAAGCCGTATTGCGCCAGAAATTCCGTACTTATCGCGGACTCAAACCTGAGGATATCGACAATTTTTTTCCTCAACAAAAATCTCCTCGTTTACTGATATGATAGACGAAACCATTGGAATGATGAATGTAGTAGGTTGGATTATTGGGGGCTTTTTCTATCTTGGTAGGGGGCTTTGGGATTGCCAATATTATGTTTGTGAGTGTGAAAAGAACGCACCAACCTCATCAGGGGTACAAAAAGTCGTTAGGCGCTAAAAAAATCAGTTTATTTTATTTCAGTTTTTTTGTTTGAAGCAGTACTTTTGGCGATTATCGGCGGACTTTTTGGGTTGCTATTCGTATGGTTGCTCACCTTTGTAATCCCGAGTAGTGAAGAAGGTTTTTACTTTTTATACTATCGTTTAAAAAAATGTAGCCATAGGTTTGAGTATCTCGTTTGTAGTAGGCTTGCTTTCGGGCATCATTCCTGCTTCCTCAGCAGCACGACTCAATCCTGTAGAAGCCATTCGCATGGGGTCATAATCGTGGCACGATGAGCTTTTTGTATTACAAATTTTGATTACTAAAAAAATCTAAAAATGAAAACACTCTTAATCACTTTATTTTTCCATCACTTGTCTTTTCAGCTCAAGAGTTTATAGGCAAAGATTGGGATATTGATAATTTCTTAGGAGAATTCCCCGATGTAACGGATGTTTATTTTCTAAAAAACCACGCCAGAAAAAAATCCTTGTGTAGCTGATAATACGATTCTATTTCGCCCTGATGGTACTTTTTTTCCACCTTGTATAATAGATAAAGATCATTATGATGGTCAATACCACATGGTGGGGAAAACTATCTGAAGGTAGCTATTGGCAGTTACTACATTCATAAAGTATCTAATGATGAATTTTATTTTTATCAAAAGTACTGGAAACCTCATTACCGATAAACAAAAAAAGCTAAAAAAATGCAGAGGCTTTAGCACGCTTTATGAAAATATATAGCCGAAATGGTAAATCACCCAATCCTTCTTTCCAACTGAAAAGTGATGTGCCTAAGGATGAGGCGTATTGGCAAACTTGTGCGCAAACTCTTTCACCTTATCTCTTACGAAATCCTCAAAGGTTACCCTAATGATTTTAGTACCCTTTACCTTGTGAAAGACCTAAAAACCAATACCTATTACTACCTGAGAGAGGAATATTATAAAGATAAAGTAACAGTTTATTACTTTACTGAAAAAGACTTAAAACAACGTGCTAAAGAACAGAAAAAACAATGATGAAAACACTTTTTATAACACTCAATTTTCTCTGTATAGGAATGGTTTCCGCCCAAGACCTTATAGGTGCTAAATGGGAGATTAACAACATATTAGGAGATAATGTTAATGAGGAAGATTTTTATATCCTTACAAAAACCCGAAAATCCCGATTGGAGTTATGGTGATCACCTACAGTTATCTACCGATGGAAATTTTTAAATCGTGGTATTCAGCCCCGTGTGGGAATGATTGTTTTACCACCTCTTATGGTACTTATAAAAAAATCAGTGAGGAATATATTAGTTTCCACATTCAAAAAGTAGAACATTGGGGTGATTGTCGTGATGAAGGGGAGGTAAAAAAGAATAAGACTAACACTTATTATGTGTATAAAAAAATCAGAAAGTGAAATCTATCTTCTCAAAACTACAGGCGACCATTCAAAAGATTTACAAAAAGTTACCTATGCAAAAAGTATTAGCCGATTACTTTAAGATAATCCTTAACAAAAAAACTATAGTAGTTTTGGAAATATTACGCTGCCTTCAAGCTGACTTGGCAACAACGTGCTGATAACTATGCATCACAATACTTAAAACTCACGAACTATGAAATATGTATTACAGGGAGTAATGATTTTTATTTCAGTTCATTTAGTAAAAAGATTTAGATAAAAAAACACCTACTATTACATAGTAGAACGCCCTCTAAAAAGAAGGTTATGGTTTATTTCATTATACTGAAGATCAAGTAAAAGAATTTAGAGATTACTATGAAAAAAACACTATGGTAAGAGAAAAGTAAGCACTTATTTAGTTGGTACTATGCTTGGATTATCATAACTTATTCCCTATCTTTGTCGCAACATTTGTAAAAAAACAGATAAGATTGTGATCAACTTTACCAAAGTGTGAAACTTTTGGCAAAGTGTAGCGATGCAAAAAGATTATCTCCCTTTTCGAAAATGCGGACTTAAAAACAAGAATAAACAATTAAAAATAAACTAATGGAAACATTCACTTCACCAATTGGGCTTATCGTTATTTTGGCGGTTGTCCTCTTCGTTACTATCTCATCGCTCGTGGCGCGCTACAAACGCTGTCCGTCCGACAAAATTCTCGTAATCTACGGTAAAACGGGCGGTTCATCTGCCAAGTGTATCCACGGGGGTGGTGCCTTTGTATGGCCTGTGATTCAGGATTATGCCTATTTAGATTTGCGTCCGCTTTCTATCGAGGCAAACCTTACCAATGCGCTGAGCCGTCAGAATATTCGCGTAGATGTACCTTGTCGTTTTACAATTGCAATTTCTACCGAAGCAGAGAATATGAACGCTGCTGCCGAACGTCTTTTAGGACTTTCTCCTGAGCAAATTCAAGAGTTAGCAAAAGATATTCTTTTTGGTCAGTTGCGTTTGGTTATCGCTACAATGACTATTGAGGGAAATCAATTCCGACCGCGATAAGTTCCTCGAAAATATCTCTAAAAAAACGTAGATAGCGAACTCAAAAAAATAGGTTTAAAACTCATCAACGTAAACGTAACTGATATCAAAGACGAGTCGGGTTATATTGAAGCTCTTGGTAAAGAAGCGGCTGCAAAAGCTATCAACGAGGCAAAAAAATCAGTGTGGCTGAACAAGAGAAAATAGGGGAAACTGGTAAAAGCCCTTGCCGACCGTGAGAAAGATACCCAAATAGCCGAAACACACCGCGATAGAGATGTGAAAATCGCTATCACTCAAAAAGATAAAGAGATTAGCATCGCCGAGGCTAAGAAAGATGAAACTGTAGGGATTGCCGAAGCTAAGAAGTTTGAGTCTATTGGTAAAGCAGAAGCCGACCGTGATAGTCGTATCAAAATTTCAGAAGCCAATGCCTTGGCTATCAAAGGGGAAAAACGAGGCTAAAAATTGCGATTGCTAACTCCGAAGCCTTGCGCCGTGAAAAAGAAGCCGAATCGTTGCGTATTGCTATTTCGGCTGAAAAAAAGTACAACAAGCTAAAGCCTTAGAAGAAGCCTATTCAGCTGAAGAAAAAGCTGAAACTGCTCGTTCTGAACGCGAACGTGCTACCCAAGTGGCAAATATCATTGTCCCTGCTGAAATTGACAAACAGCGCGCTATTATCGAGGCACAAGCCGAAGCTGAACGCCTCCGCGAGAAAGCTAAAGGGGAAGCCGATGCTATTTATGCTAAAAATGGAAGCTGAGGCAAAAGGTCTCTTCCAAATCCTTACCAAACAAGCTGAAGGTTATAAAGATGTGGTTAGTGCAGCAGGGAGGCGACCCTACCAAGGCATTCCAATTGCTCCTTATCGAGAAGTTGCCTGAACTCGTTAAAACCCAAGTGGAAGCTGTTAAGAATATCAAAAATCGATAAGATTACAGTATGGGATTCTGGCAAAGGTGAAGATGGCAATAACTCTACTGCCAATTTCGTATCGGGGATGATGAAAACTGTCCCACCTCTCAACGACCTCTTCAATATGGCAGGATTGAACCTTCCTACTTACTTGGCTAAAGAAGGAAAACAAATTACGAATGATGAGGGACGAATTACGAATGACGAGAAACAACAAACGAATAATGCGTAGATGAAACAGTTTATTACCTATATTTTTATTGTTTAGTTCAGCTTTTTGTGTTAGCGCAAAAAGCGCAGTTCGCTAATGCTAAACTCGATGCAGCTACAGTATATTTCAATTCAGCTGAACTTACTCATTATTTTTAGTGCGAACCTCAACAAGGGTACGAATGAAATTGTAGTGAAAAACGTTGCTAATAGACTGAATGAGAATACACTTCGCATTGTAGCTCCTAAAAATGTAACGGTACTTTCGGCTCAATTTACCACTCAGTATACTACTGATGGTGACAACCTCTTGCCCAAATCGAAACAAGTGAAAGATAGTATCGACTTGCTGACTTCTCAAATCGATAAACTCAGCAACCAAATTGCTGCTGAAAAGCAGGTGGTAGAGCTTATCAAAGAAAACAAATCGGTGTTAGGAGGTGGTACGGGACTCAATGTAGCTGAGTACGCTAAGTTTCTCGACTATTCAAAGGATAAGATGACCACTTCTCTCGACAAAAATAGATACGATGACTGATAAGCAAAACAAATTGCGCAGTCTTCGTTACAATTTGGAACAATGCCTTAAAGGAGAAGTTACTAAAGAAGAAACACTCTCCGATGGCAAATTGGTGTTGCAAGTAATGGTTGATGCTCCTGTTAAAGCCGATTTCAGTGTGAGTTATATAACCCCCAATGCGTCGTGGGTGCCTTTTTACGATCTGCGTGCTGACAATATCTCTCAACCAATCAATTTTGGTGTATAAGGCGCAAGTGCGACAAAAACACAGGGGTAGATTGGAAGCATATCAAACTGAGTCTTTCCAGTGGTAATCCTAATCAAAACAATCAGTTTACGCTACTAAAAGCGTGGTATCTCTATTTTGGCAGGCGATATGATGACAACTATGACTACGTGAGAGCTAATGTTTATCGTTCAGGAGCAGTAAAAAGAAGCAATGGTAGAACAGATACAAGAAGAAGCTACTATTTCCAATTATACAAATCTAAACGAAAATCAACTCAATACCTCGTTTGAGATTACTACGCCTTATGATATACTCTCTAACAACAAAAGAGCATAGTGTATCACTCAAAGAACTTAAAATCAAAGCTAAATATGAGTACTACACTGCACCGCGCATAGATAATGGGGTGTATTTGGTAGCTTCAGTTGACGATTATTCGCAGTATAACCTGCTTACTGGTCAGGCAAATGTGATTTTTTTGAAGATATGTATGTAGGCAAAACACTGATAGACCCTAATCAAACCTCAGAGAGTATGCAACTCACTATGGGTAATGATAAGAAGATAAGTGTAAAACGCGAAAAAATAGCTGACAAATCGGCAACTAAGTTTATTTCCAGCTATAAAGAGCAGACTTTTACTTACGAAATTACCGTTAAGAACAATAAAAAGAGGCTATAGACCTGAAACTAAAAGATCAATATCCACTTACCACTGATGATAAGATACAAATAGAACTTTTAGAAGCCTCAAAAGCTGAAGTGAATAAGGAAACGGGTATACTCACTTGGGATACCAACCTCAAAGCAGGTGAAACTAAAAAAATTCCGCATTAGCTATAAGGTAAAAATACCCTAAGAATGAAGTAATCGGAAATTTGTAATGACGAAATACGAATGACGAGTTACAAAAAAGCAGTTGGATACTTATTTTATCCAACTGCTTTTTAATTATTAAGACTTTTCACTTTTCACTAAAAAAGTCCTTCTACTGACCAATAGCGTTCTCCTGTGTCGTAATTTACAGTGAGGATACGCGCTTTGGGGTCTTTTTGAGTACTTTAGCAACAGCAGCTAAAAGCAGCACCAGTAGAGATACCTCCTAAAAATACCTTCTTCTTTAGCCAATCGGCGAGCGTAATCAAAAGGCTTCTTCTTTAGAGATAGGGATAACTTCATCTACTACAGCAGGGTTATAGTTATCGGGTATGAAGCCAGTGCCCAATCCTTGCAGGGCGTGAGGGACCTGGAGCACCACCACTCAACACCGCCGATTGATCGGGTTCTACAGCTACAGTTTTGAGGTTAGGGAAGTGTTGTTTGAGTACTTTTGATACCCCAGAGATATGTCCGCCAGTACCTACTCCCGTTACGAAATAGTCAAAACCTTCGGGGAAAGATTTTTAGTATTTCCTGAGCCGTTGTTTTTTTCGTGTACATCAGGATTAGCAGGGTTTTTAAACTGTTGAGGTACCCAATAGTTAGGTTTGCCTTCAGCTATTTCCAAAGCTTTAGCGACTGCTCCCCCGTACCTTTTTTTCTTTAGGGCGTGAGTACTACTTCGGCGCCATAAGCGGCTACTAACTTGCGGCGTTCAATACTCATTGATTCAGGCATTACCACGATGAGTTTATAGCCCTTTACAGCCGCTACTAATGCCAAGCCCACTCCTGTGTTGCCAGAGGTAGGCTCTACAATCACACTGTCTTTTTTTGAGGATGCCTTTAGCTTCGGCATCTTCAACCATAGCGAGCGCAATACGGTCTTTGATACTACCGCCAGGGTTCAAGCGCTCTAATTTGATGAATACGTTGGCATCATTGCCAAACAATCTGTTGATTTTTCACCTCGGGAGTATGCCCGATGATTTCTAAAAACATTTTTGTACGCCATTATATAAATTATTTATTAGTTACTTGTTTTAGGAGGTAGAAATTAGGAATTAGATAACAAAATTAATCGGTTCTTCATATACTTCGTTGTCCTTTACAATAATCTGACTTTTTGTGGAAAACCTTAGTAAAAGGTTCGATGCTATTGGTGAGCCATACATTCCCGCCGATGATACTATCGTGTCCTATTACGGTTTCACCACCTAAAATAGTAGCACCAGAGTATATCACTACATTATCCTGAATGGTAGGGTGGCGCTTGGTATGAGCCTTATCTACTGATACTGAGAGAGCCCCCAAGGTAACTCCTTGATATATCTTTACATAGTTGCCTATTACTGTAGTTTCTCCAATTACAATACCTGTACCGTGGTCAATCATAAAAAGGGACTCCAATGCTTGCCCCTGGGTGAATGTCGATACCCGTTTTGCTATGAGCATATTCAGTGAGCATACGCGGCAAGAGAGGTACTTTGCGCAACCACAATTCGTGAGCAATGCGATATACCATAATAGCAAAAAAACCAGGGTAGGTGATTTGTACTTCTCTGATAGAAGTTGCTGCAGGGTCGCTATCGATAAAATACTGAGCATCTTCTCGCAATTGCTGATAGATATTAGGCAAAAATGCAATCGTAATAATCAGTTGTTTTTGCTTTTTGAGATTCGTTTAGCAGAAAATCGTCTACAATATTGATAAAAATCCCAACGCAATTCCTCATAGCGGGCTTCTATACTCACTTTTGATAAGCAAGTGCGTTCATCAATAAGAAATAAGAACTGAAAAAGGTCGTTTACAAAGCGTGTAATACGCTGTTTGCTTACGTGGTGTTTGATGTTTTTACTTTCGTGATAGAGTTCGTTGATGAGACTCTCAGTACAATTTATTTTTTTGTCATCGTTATAAAAAAATATCCCCACTACCTTTATAAAGCAGTGGGGGTTGTTATTTCATTTGTTAAAATATAGTAACTGACATATCTTTAAGAAATAACGAGCCTTGCACTGCTCAAATTGAGTGTGCAACACATCGTCATTATGTTTAAAGTGTGCAATGTCATATAATATTGTTCTATTTGATGGGGCAAAAGTAAGAATATTTTTTTCTAACTACCAAATAAAAAAAGTGAAAAATTATTTCATTTTTATTTTTTTCAGCAGAAAAGAATTGCGTCCAAACGGCGTAGTGTTTCTTCTTTACCTATAACCTCTATAATATCAAATATGTGAGGACCTTTGAGTTCACCCACTAATGCCAAGCGCAATGGAGGCATTACTTGACCAAAAGCCCTAAGCCCTTTGTTTCCATATATTGCTTTTTACCGCCTCTTCTAAGGCAATTGAAGTAAAAATTAGCAGTATTTTGGAGTACTTCAGCTACTTCTTTCACAATGGTAGGAGTTTGTTCTTTCCATTGTTTTTTTAATTGCCTTTTCGTCGTATTGGGTAGGGTACTTCAAAGAAGAATTTGCTAAGTTCCCAGAAATCACTTACAAAGGAAGCGCGCTCTTTGATGAGTCCAACTACTTTTTTTCTACTGTAGCAATTGGGGTAGTTACGCCTCTTTCGGTAAGGTCTTTTTGGAAAAAGGGTAGCCAATTCATCATTGGGTTTCATTTGCAAATATTGGTGGTTGAACCATTTGATTTTTCTCAGGGTCGAAGCGAGCCCCAGCCTTGTGTACTTTTTCTAAATCAAATAGTTGAATGAGTTGTTCCATTGAAAAAAATCTCCTCATCATTCCCTGGATTCCACCCTAAAAGTGCTAAAAAAAGTTGATAAGAGCTTCAGGAAAAATAACCTTCTCCACTAAATCCTTTTAGCGTTTCGCCATTCTCTGTCCAATCCATTGGGAAGACAGGAAAACCGAGTTTGATACCATCGCGTTTGCTGAGTTTGCCATTCCCTACAGGTTTGAGGATAAGAGGCAAATGAGCAAAAAGCAGGAGCTTGCTCAACCAAAAAGCGCGGTAGAGCATTAGGGTGCAAAAGCCATAGAAGGCAACCATTCTTCACCGCGTATTACGTGAGTAATTTCCATTAGGTGGTCGTCTACGATGTTTGCTAAGTGGTAAGTAGGCATTCCGTCACTTTTGAAGAGCACTTTGTCGTCTAAGGTACTCGTATCGATAGTTACTTCCCCACGAATCATATCGTTCATTTTCAACTGTTCGTTGTGGGGCATTTTGAAGCGAATTACATATTCATCACCGCGTTGTAGGCGTTGTTGTACCTCTTCAGCACTCAGTGATAGAGAGTTTTGCAAAGTATCGCGTGTCGCCCAGTTGTATATAAAGGTTTCCCCTTTGGATTCAGCCTCTTTGCGCGCGTTATCCAATGCCTCAGCTGTATCGAAAGCGTAATACGCCCAACCGTTCTCGATAAGAGCATCAGCGTATTGTTTGTACAGCGGCTTGCGTTCACTTTGGCGGTAGGGGGCGTGTTTGCCCTCTTTGCCTACCCCTCGTCGTAAGTAAGCCCTAACCAGTTCAGTGAGTTGATGATGTACTGCTCAGCACCTGGTACATAGCGATTTTGGTCGGTATCTTCAATGCGAAGTAAAAAAAGTCGCCACCGTGTTTTTTTGGCGAATAAATAATTGAATAAGGCGGTACGTACGCCTCCGATATGCAATGCTCCTGTAGGACTTGGAGCAAATCTAACTCTAACCATTTATTTTTTTATAATAATTTTTAAATCTTTAATCACTTTAAAAGCAATGTCCACGTGGTATTCAGGAATTACTATAGTAAACTCATTTTGCAGTAGAAATTACCTCGTTCATACTCACACCTTCCCACGCCAAACGCTGGAAGATGAAATAATAAATTCCTGGTACCGAAATATTTTCTTCAGGTAATTTCACACTGATAGCCCCTAAATTAGGAAACTTGTGCAATAAGCGTTCTTTCTTGAAAAATATCTTCCACAATACTCTCCATTGTACTACTTACAATGAGATTTGTTTCATTTATCCCCACGAGTAGCAGCATAGAACACATCTTTTGTTATTTTGAATCTTCTGAAGCAATTCAGCCTGATTGTTCATAAAAGTATCCGATAGTAAGAAAGTATAGTCAATAAGGTTTGATCGCACGATAATATCGCCTATATTTTTTTAATACTTTAACGATACGATGCGTAGAACGGAACTCCATATCTACCGATAATCGTTTGAGAGCCATTACTATAGCCCCATTACGCACTTCGCGTGTGGTAGTTTCGCTTTGTATATCTTTGCGAATCACCCTTGCGAGCGACGTGAGGTTGATAATCCCTTGAGAGAGGGCAGTTTGCAAAAAAAGGTTTTGATTTGATGTATTGTTCAACGGCTGAGGCTACTGTTTTCATTTTGCTGAGGTTTAAAAATTGTTACAAAAGTACTAAAAAAATAATTCTATAACAATAAGAAGCAAAAAAATTATATTTATTTAACATTTTTAGAATGGGTAAAAAGCATCCTCAATATAATTGATAGTAAACTCAACATTGTTTTTTTACAATAGAAATGATATCAAATTGAACCTCTAAATCTAAATCGGTTTTTGCATATAGTAGTTGGTCGCTCTTACTAAAAGGTCGATTTTTGTTGGTTCACAAACGATTCGGGTTCGCCATAAGCACTTGAATTACGCGTTTTTACCTCTACAATATGCAAAATATTGTCCTTTCGAGAAATTATATCAATCTCAGCGTGACCGAATCTAAAATTGCGTTCTAAAATAGTATGACCATTTTCTATAAGGAAGTTTACAGCATCTTGCTCGCCTTCTTTTCCAAAAATCATTATGTGCTGCCATAGTTTAGGTGTTAGGTTTCAGGTGTTAGGGTTTAGGTGAGGCAAAAAGTAGAAAATAATTGTGAAATACGAATAACGAATGACAAATTTTTACTAATTTGCTAATCAGAAAGTTGGCTAATTGACTAATTATTGTTATTTTTGCCCCATTGTTAATCATTAATAATTAATAGTTTAGTTATGAATTATATGGCACCGCAGTGGATTGCATTCCCTGCTTATACTGAATTTACGATAGGTTGGCGTATGGGCGCTGGCGAAGATTATAAATCCAAGTTTTTGGGACTGGTATGAGTCCCTTACCCCAGCACAACAAAAAGAGTACCAAGCACTTTTTTTCCGTATCCTTGTTTTTGGCATTACAACAGATGGGAAGAGGATGACCAAGATATAGATGACGAGGAGGATTATTACTACGAAGGAATTCCGCTTTGGCAACCCAAAGGCGCTTATAAATACTCCAAAAAAACTTTTTATCAATTCACCAAAAGAAACTCAAATTCATCTTCTTTTTGGAAACCTAATGCTAATGCCATAGATGAGTCTTGTTTAGGGCAGTGGCAGCCTTCGCCTTTTTATGTAGATGGTGATAAATATTCTTGTGCTGAGCAGTATATGATGGCTGAAAAAGGCGCGTTTGTTTGAAGATGAGGAAGTAGAAAAAGGAGATAATGAACACCTCCGACCCTAAACTGATGAAAGCCTTGGGAAGAAAAGTGCGCAACTTTGACCCTCAGGTGTGGGACAAAAGCCAAATACAGCATCGTACTGAATGGGAATTACTACAAATTCACTCAGAATAAAGGAAATGATGGACTTTTTGCTCTCTACTGGTGATAAAATATTAGTAGAGGCAAGTCCGGTAGATACTATTTGGGGGAATAGGTTTAGGCAAAGAGAATGAAAAAGCGAAGAATGATAGCTATGTGGCGTGGCAAAAACCTCTTGGGCTTTGCGCTAATGGAAGTAAGAGACGAGATAAGAAAAGGTATATCAGAATGTAGATTTGTTAAAAATAAAAAGAAATGAATAGACTCAAAATCAATGTAGTTACACTAAAAGAAGATGAATACCTTATTCGCGATAGTATCCGTTTTGAAAATTGTAGTTATCTACAGCTTTTTCATTGACGATGAGGATATAGCTACTTATCCTGATTTTTGAAGATATACTGATAGTCCCCACTGAATTATACAAAAGTAGCTTACAAAGTGGTGAATATCTATTGTTTACTTGTGCTTGTGGTGTTGCAGACGATGGAGGATGGGCAACAATTAAGGTAACACATTCAGAAGCTATTGTTCAATGGGATTTTTGAGGGACAAACCTTATTGTTTTAAGTTTTCTAAAGAAAATTACTTAAAAGAGGTTCAAGTTATCAATAAAGAAGACTATAGTTTCATTCCTAAAGAGATTATTTTTCCTGAAATTTAGTCTTTAATATGAGTTTAATAAGAAGATGAGTTCTTTTTAGGTTTAACTTTGCCAAAGTCTAAAAACTTTGGCAAAGTGTAACGACTCTAAATACAATTTTGAGACTTTTTAAATAGTCTTTCTGTGATATAGAAATAATGAGTCTGAAGTAGAATATAGCTAAAAAAATAATATTAAAAATGAATGAACGATACGAAAAATATCAAGAAAAATGAACGATATCCTCTTGCGATTGGAGGGTATTCTTAACAAAGCTGAAACTCTTTTTAGAAGAATGGAAAGCCATACAACCCGAGTATGAGGCTTTGGAGGCGTATTACGACAGCCCTCAATGGCGCGAAGACTATTTCGATAGCAACGACGGCAAAATACCAGACGAGGTACCACAATGGGTACTCACCCAAGATGCTATTTTTGACGCTATAGGCACTCAGTTCGACCTTGCCGAGGGTTTCGAACCGCTACTTGATAGCATCAATGCTAGAAAGTGGAATGAGTAATTTCAAAAGTTAAAAATAAGAATGAAAAACTACTTATCTATCTTGTTGTTATTATTTTCTGTTTGCCCAATATTTTCATTCTTTATAAGACTTTTAATGTGTTAGACAACCTTGATTCCCTACCTAAACAGGTTGGGTAAAGGGATATGAGTACTGGGGAATGGGGAAAAAGAAAAAAATTTAAATATTTATTTGGCTTCAGAACAGGAGGTAAAAACAAATGAAAGAGCCTAGCAGAGAGGGTGATGCGGACATTAGTTTAAGGTTAAAGAAGTTCAACTTTGTAGACATCCCTGAAATAAAGTTTAGAGATAAAATTACCTATTACGAGTTAGAAGATGATTTTGTCTATAAGACAAGTTTTTCTGATAGGTCTAAACTCATAGGTGTTGCTACAGAAGGGAAGCCCGTAAGTTACCACCACCTCTTTGTGCAAATTATGGAGTTTTTATGAAACTTTTGTCAACTATGCTGTGTTTTTTTGTTAAAATGTGCTTGTGATAAACTATTATGAAAGAATTTTAAAACAGAAAAAGGATTTCTATTGATGTTCATTCCTCCTTTTATTTTATGCCATTACCTTTTATTGTTTGTCGTATAATTCTTCCTTTTTTAGTTAAAATTGATATATTGAGATGTTACAAGATCGTATTGAGCAAAAGCTAATAGAACTTGCTCAAAAAAAGCAAAAATAATTTCTTATAAAGCTAATCCTTACTGTGAAGTATTAGGATTAGTAAATGCCGAAGCGCTAATGTCTTTTTATGATTTTTACGGGAGGTTATACGATATGAGAACAATATCCCCTATAATGATAGGTTGTCACTGAATAAAGAAGTAACTTCAGTTAAAAAGAAAGAATGGATACTTTCTAAAAATACAATCTATTACTACAGTAGGCGATGTAATTATACTTCCATTCCACGATTTTGGTATAAGATTGTGCTTAACTGAAGTGTCTTCATTTTTTTCCTTAACGAGATAGCGCAATGTGAAACTGAATTTGTAGGTTGGGATATAGGTTATAGGTTATAGCAACGAAACTAAAAGGGTGTTATCAGTATTTTTCAGATGAAGAATATTACCTATTTGAATATGAAAGGTATACTCGTTATTTGTAATTTGTAATTCGTCATTTGTAATTCGTTATTCGTAATTAACTCGTTTTCTTATAGTTCCAAATTGCCCAGCTGTTCAGCAGTATTGCAAAGCCTACCAAATACAAGAACTCTATATGTAATTGTCCAAAAACTACTGCCTTTGAGCACAATAAGGCGCATCGCGTTTACAAAATGGGTTATCGGAATGGCATTACTCACCTGCCTACTCCACGCAGGCATACTATCTACGCTGGTGAGGAAACCGCTCATCAGTAGGAATATCATTATAAAGAAATAGGCGATAAACATAGCTTGCAACTGCGAATTAGCATAAGTGGAGACCAGCAGTCCGAAGCCGAGAAATTGCGATGAGGTACATTATCGCAAAGACGTATAAGGTGAGTAGATTCCTGCAGGGAAGATACCATAGACTACATACATCACCACAAGCCCCAAGGTAAAGAGGATTAACCCTACTACCAAAAAGGAGTGAGCTTGCCCAAGATAAACTGCCACTTCTTGATAGGCGTTACATTAATCTGCTCGATAGTACCTATTTCCTTTTCTTTAACTACATTGAGAGCTGAAAGAAAGCCCCTGATAATGGTGAGTAATATAGCTAAAATGCCTGGAACAATATAGCGCGTGTATTGCATATAGGGATTGTACCAATGGGTACTCTCCACCCCTGATTTTGGCTACATTACCTATGCACTGAGCTGTTTTACATTTACATCGAGCTGAGTGTTGAAGTCGCGTATCACCGAAAGCAAATAAGCCCCTCCTAACGACGACTTACTCCCGTTAATGGCATCGATAGAGACACCGAGAGGTTGCTTTCCTTCGCGTACGAGGTTGCGTCTCAAAACCTTCGGGGACTTCCAAAACTACATCAGCTTTGCCGTCTTCTATCAGGGCGATACCTTCCTTATAAGAGAAAGAAGCATCTACAAGCTTTAAAGTACCCTGACGCAGTAATCTTCTGTATAAGCTCGTGCGAGTATGGACTCTGGTCGTGGTCGATATACACAAGGTTGATATTCTTCACGTCGAAATTGGCAAACCAAAGGCAGTATAATCAGTTGCATCATAGGTGCCACAAGCATCATTGCCAAGATCGTCTTATCTCGGAATATCTGTTTAAATTCTTTCTGGAGTATAAAAGCTTAATACTTTCATTTCTTCTTTATTGTAATCTAATCTTAAACTTCTTCATTGCAAGGCTTAAGAAAAACTACTGCCATTGTTATTAATATCGAGCGTTTCTTTCCATACGTAAGTAAAATCCAACCCTTTGAGCATTACTTTCTTCACGATAGCGTAGTAGTAACTTGAGGGAAGACTTGGATATTCCTTGAAAGATAAGGGGCATATTCTTTATGGGGAACATAAAGCCGGTAAAGAAAGCCGTAGGGGAGCATCATTCCCATCATAGCGATGAGCATAGCTGTTTGTTGTGAAGCGGTAACAGTGGATATGAGTAGCCCCAACGACAAACAGATGATGATAAACAAGGTGCTTTCGGCGTAAAGCAACAGCAGATTGCCACGTATCGGGATATCAAGCATATAGACCGATAGCAGGAGTATCACGGTGAAGTTGATGAGCGAGAGAATAAGATAAGGCACGGCTTTGGCAATGAGTATCATTATAGGTTTGAAAGGCGATACCAAAAGGATTTCCATAGTGCCTAACTCTTTTCACGCACGACCGCTACCGAGGTGAGGGCAGTGCTCACTATCATAAAGACGAGCGCACTACCCCCAGGAACGAAGTTCATAGAGCCATTCTGCTCTCGTTGTACAGCATTCGGTTTTCAACAGTTATCTGGTAAGGTAGTTGCACAGCAGGGTTCAACTCTTGCTGGTAGCTCGCTACCATAGCCGAGAAGTAGTTTTGCACCGTTTTAGCCGTGTTGGGGTCGCTCCCATCGGTGATGAGTTGTAGTGAGGTACCACTGGAGGTGTAGAGGTCTTTACCGAAATCTGGAGGGAAGATGAGTGCCGCTTTTATGGTGCCACTCTTGAATTGGTCTTCTACTTGATTGTAATGGTACAGAGGCTCTTTTAGCTTAAAAATACGGACTTGCCTGCAAGCGGTGTGTGATTTCTGATATAGGTATTGTTAGCTCTCATCTAATACAGCGATACCAATATTCTTGACCTCGCTGCTGAGGGCTTGACCGAAAAGGATAATCTGCGCTATGGGGATACCAAAGAGTATGAGTAGCGTGCGACGGTCGCGGAATACGTGATAGAATTCCTTGCGTATAAAGGCGATGAGCTGTTTCATTGTTTAGTCTGCTGAACGTTTTTGCTTTTACGGGCGAGTTGGTAGAAAACCTCGTCCATTGAATGAGTGTTAAACTGTGATTTAAGTCGGTGGGCGTATCCATTGCTTCCACTTTGCCGTCTACCATTATGTGCTGATGCGGTGGCAGTATTCGGCTTCATCCATAGTGGGTGGTAACGAATATAGTGATGCCCTGTGCCGAGGCTTTCGTATATCATCATCCCAAAACTGACGGCGCGTTATGGGTCTACGCCACCGGTAGGCTCATAGTCGAGGAACACGATTTCGGGACGATGGAAGATAGCCACCGAGAAGGCGAGCTTCGTTTCCAGCCCAGAGGTAGGGGAACCTACGAGTTTGTTGGCTTCGCCTCCAAACCGAGCTTGGTGATAAGGTCGGTACTGCGGGTTTTGATTTCCCTTTGCGACTCAGCTTTCATAGACACCTCCGTAGAAGGTGATGTTTTCCTGCACGGTGAGGTTGTCGTAGAGCGAAAAACTTCTGACCTCATATAGCCGATGTGCTTTTTATCTGCTCTTGCCTCGATAGACATCGAAGCCTGCTACAGTAGCCTCGCCCGAAGTAGGGTAGGAGAGTCCGCAGAAGATGCGTATAGCGGTGGTTTTTCCCCGCGCTGTTGGCACCGAGGAAGCCGAAGATTTCGCCTTTTTTCAACGGTAAGGGAAATGTTGTTCACGGCTTTGAAATCGCCGAATTGTTTTGTTAGGGTTATGACAGTGGATTGCGTTCATAGTGTTCCTTCTCTGCCCCTCTCCCAAGGAGAGGGAAGCACATACTGCAAAAAGCGATTTGCATTACTTTAGGGGTGTTTATTTATTGAATTATTATGCTTTTAATTTTCTTCCATTAGGCGGATAAAACTGTCCTCGATGGTGGGGGTAATGGCTTTCCATCTCGAGGTGGGGGAAGGTAGTTTTCAGCTGTTGCTCGAATATGGGAATATTGGTGTTTTCCTTGAGAGTATGTGTAGGTACTCGCCAAAGGGGTAACAGCTATCAATATTGGGGTGCTCACGCAGGTGCTGGAGCAGTGTGTATAGGTCGGGGAGCCCTTGACAGCATAGAGTGCCGTAGGGTACTGGGCGATGATTTGCTCGGGGGTGCTGGTGGAAAGCACCTTGCCTGATTGTATTAAGGCTATGCGGTCGCACAAGCTGGCTTCGTCCATATAAGGGGTGGAAACGAGTATGCTGATGCCTTGCTCCTTCAGTTTCTTCAGCATTTCCCAGAACTCTTTGCGTGAAACCACATCTACTCCCGTGGTGGGCCTCGTCTAACAAAAAGGACTTGGGGCTTGTGAATGAGGGCGCAACAAAGAGCTCAACTTCTGCTTCATTCCCCTGAGAGCTTGCCCGCGCGACGGTTGCTAAACGGCTTTATTTGCTCGTAAATATCCTTGATAAGGTCGTAATTCTCAGAAATAGTCGTACCAAAGACGGTAGCGAAGAAGGAGAGGTTCTCTTCGACAGTGAGATCTTGGTACAGAGAGAAGCGCCCAGGCATATAGCCCACGTGCTTGCGGATTTCCTTATAATCTTTGACGATATCCCAGCCCTCGATGCTTGCAGTGCCCTCATCAGGCAATAGGAGGGTGGTGAGCATACGAAAGACGGTGGTTTTGCCTGCCCCATCAGGACCGATGAGCCCGAAAAGTTCGCCCTTTTAACTTCTAAGGAAAGGGTGTTGGACGGCGTGGATATCGCCGTAGGGACTTGCTGAGATTATGTATAGTGATGCTATTCATCTTTTGATTTACTGATTTGGTTATGAGCTACAAACTCTTTTTCTTGGTAGGCACGAGCCACAAGCTCGCGCTAGCAATTAGTTTAGGTATTTTTGGATAAGGGTAGATAAATAGGCTTTATCCACAGCAAACCATTGGCTTTCTTCTTTTTTTATCTTGGTAACTCCAATGCTCGAAAAGGAACTTATCAGGGTGTTGGAATAAGAGCTGCACTGTGTGAGTAATAGTATTCTCCTTCAGTAATAGGCTCATAACCTTTTATCACGCATTCACTAATAATCTCAAGGGTATCTAAACCAAAAGGCATACCATATTCCTTGTGTACTGGAGAAAATACCAAAATGCTCGTCTACTTGCCATATATTAAGTATACCTTCACCATCAGTATCAGAGAGTTGTTTTTCTTTTAGTATCTCAAAAATCGGGATAGGAAGCTAACATCAGTCTGTCATCAAAGTTAGTAAGAAGGAACGATTCCAAGAGGAAACATATATATGTAGCTATCAGGCAGTTTTTGATAGATTCTCAGTTCATTACCTTCCAAAGCAATATAATAACTTTCTGACCAACCTGCACCATCTAATAAGGAAATAGTTACTTCATTTTCTTTTAGGCAGATGGGTAGCTTTACAAACTCGTTGCTCCAAAAGGGTCTTCCATCTCCAATGAGGCTATAGTTTTGCCATTTTCATCAATAGCCATAAGAGTAAAAAGTCTCATTCTCATTGTATAGGGCACACCATAGGTAGGTGTGATTTAGAGATTCTTCGTAATGGAGCACATCCCCTTTGATAAAGTACTCTTTACCTGTTTTTGTGTTCTTTACCGAGAGTCCTTCCTCGGTAAGAGTCATAAGTTTATCCCCACTGTTGAGTTTTTCGGGAATAGAAGTAAGGGTTTGATATTGTTCAATGTAAATCATAGTATAAAGGTTTCATTTTTCTTCTTTCTTTCTTTCTTCTTTTCTTCTTTCTTCTTGTACCTAACCACAATAGAAGTATAAGCACCCACATTATAATACTTTTCAGGAAGTATTTTTAGTAAAGTTAGCCCAATTGCTGGGTAATACTATTCATTTTTCTGATTTGTTAATTTGTCGGTTTTGCCAATGAGCTACAAGCTCTTTTTGGTAGAGCGCGAGCCTCAGGCTCGCGCCACCAGGGGTTATTTTCTTAAAAATGATTGCCAGTTAAGCAGTTGAAAAATCATCTAAAAATACATTCTTTTTGTATAATCGTTACGATAACTTATTTTGTTTTCCTCTATTTTGACAAAAGGATACCAATCATCTAAACAAGCAAATCTACTATGTTTAGGATCAATAATTAGGGTTACAACACCTGACCATTGATGAGGTTTCACGGCTTCTATTGATATAAAGAAACTTTCGGTCGATTTATCTATACTTATTTGCTTGATATTTCTCAGGTAGCACCAATAGGGCAATTCGTTGTTTGACTCAGGGAAATATACTGAGCAAATCTCATCTCCGTGTGGAGGCTGTGTTTCATATCTTAGCAACATACGCCCTCCTAAAGTAAGCTACTTCAGTATGTAGTACTCTGTGAGAAGGGTTATTCTACATTCTTCTATATCAAACATATTTACTAATTATGAGGTTATTTTCCGTTTTTCTATATCAAGGCAAAAAGCAGAGGTCTTTGCCTTCGGGGTCTTTTTCTCATATAACAATCTTTTCTCAAGGGATAGTCCCACTCGCCGTTGGCGGTTTTTACTTTCTGATAAGGGGGTACATATACAGTGCCTTTGTCCCAAAGAATTTGAGCATATAGTACTCCGTTGCAATAGGCATAATGCCCAAAAGGGTTCATTTCCTTTGAGGGGTAACACATCTGAAAGTTCTGACGACCGTCATAATCGCGTAGAGCTTGCGCCCCCATAAACTTCTGAGTAAAGCATCTCGTTATCCTCACCGAGCTCGTTTTTGTACAATTCGTAGAATGCAGGACGGTCTTTTTCGAACAAAGCGTAATCTTCGGCACTTATCCGGTAATAGCGTTCATAGCCTGCTACCCAACTTACAAGTACTTTCATCAAATGGGTTTCGATTGCTTCGCAATAGCCCACAGAGAAAAAAAGTGTTCTCGGTCTACGAGCTCTTTAGTGAGCTTTTATGTGTTCTATGAGTTTTAATTTCATTTTTCAGTAAAATTGTTATATTTTTTTGCCACAGAATTAGATACTATACTTATATGCATTACCTATACCTTACTTTTAGCGATTGTTTTAGAGGTCTTAGCCACTGCTCTTTTAGGTAAATCAGAAGGGTTTACCAAGTGGTTGTTTGCCGTAGGCTCGCTGTTGTCATACGGTGTTTGTTTTTATTTTTATCTTTAGCCCTCAAGAATATTCCGCTGGGGTAGCCTATGCTATCTGGTCGGGGGTAGGGATTGTACTGACCGCCATCGTGAGTATTCTTGTTTTTAAGAATAAAATAGACTTGCCTTTTGTATTGGGTTCCCTGCTTATCATCGCTGGGGTGGTGGTGATTAACTCTTTTTCAAAGACAAATGGACACTGATTGACTCATTTTCTTACAGCTCGTGAGCGTAATTAACTTTTTGAGTCTGCGGGTGTTCATTGGGATTGATGGCTCGGATATTCATATTGTTGTCTTCTTATTGTGTTATTAATTTTAGAGGAAGAGGCGGGCAAGAAGGCTCAAAAAGCACAAGTGCTAAGGTGATGAGCGATAGGTTGAAGCTGGTTGTGCGCTTACGTTGCCTCTTTCTAAGGCTGTGTTGGTACATAAAAATTAAGGTTGGTTTCGGCTATTATCAAATAGATGAAAAATAGCGGAAATATGGTATAAGTTATAATAAAAACGACTTTGGATAGGGATTATACCAAGGGCTGAGAGGTAATAATCGGGGGTATAGTGAGCGCATTGCTACTATAATAAGTAAGCGAGTATGGTAGTGCATAAAATGCAATACTTAGGTATAAAAAGATGTTTTTCATTAGGATATTTTTAGATAACAAAAAGGCTGTTTTAGGGGTAAAACTTAAACAATTATCCTTTTTAAAATTTCTATCATTTTATTTACATCAGATGTTCCTCTGCTATGCGATGGATATAATAGTAGCGTTCTTGTACATCTTTTGTTCCACCTATAATGATAGAGTGATGAGTAAAAGGCACTTTAAAAAAGTCTTCCACAGGAAATTCTGCTACATTACTAACTTTGCATTGCGTGAAATATATCTATTTCATTATCAGTCGTTAATCAATTCGACGGTCGCGACCGTCGAATTAATATCAAGTATTTGCCACGCCTCATAAAAAGCGCCTCATATCTCTCATTTGGGTCTCTGAAAACCACGAAGTCCAGGAAGTTCTTTGCGAAGTTGTTCACTGATAGCCGCTAAGGCACCCTCCCCAACTGCGATTACGAGGTAAAGCTGTGATAGGTATTTGCCAATAGCGAAAGTATAAAACAAGTTGTACTCGGTTTACATCCTTTGCGGCTTCATATTGCCCTTTGTAAGATAGCGGTCTTTATTGTCTTGACAGCATTATCGTATGACACTAAACTATTCATAACAACATATATAAAAAGTGATACTCTAATAAAAATGCAAATATATGAATTTGTTTGCTTATTTCATCGTATTTGCTGGCTTCACTTTTCACTTTTCACTCAAAAACACCACTTCCCCGTACATTCCTATTTTGAGATAGCCGTCATTTTTACTTTAACCTTTGATAGCATAGACGAGATTGGCGCGTTCGGATTTTGGTTTGTATGGTTTTAGGGTGAACTCAGCTTTATTGGATATGTGTGTGATTTCGCCTTGATAGGTACGTTGTGCTCCCTCCTGCATCGGTACGGACAGTAACTTGCTGTCCTAACTTGATTTGTGTCAGCTGGTTGCCAGTGATGTAGGCTTTAGGGTTAGTACATCGGTATTAGCGATTTTATAGAGAGGCTTTCCAAAAGTCTGCATTTCCCTTTGAGAGCGTAATTGACGAGTACTGTGCCCGCTACGGGGTTGATGATTTCCCTGGTTGATTTGCTCTTGAACAGCCTGAGCATTTTTTTGCAAGGGGCTTCTTGGCTGAGCACATTGCGGTTCTGGGTGTTGATATTGGTCAGGCTCACCTTTGAGTTGGTTCTGAGTAACGGCAAGTTGCTTGCGGAGCTGGTCGACTAAAGCGGTGAGGTCATCCAATTGCTTTTTGGCAGCAGCGCCTCCCGCCACGAGTTGTCGCACACGGGTAAGCTCGCGCTCCTGCTGTTCGAGTTGTGCTTTCTGTACCTCGTATTGGCTACGGATGAGTGCCACTTGGTCGGCAGGGGTTTAGGGTCTCTCTTTGAGGGAAGAAATGGTAGCCTCGACCTGCTCTTTTTGGAGCTTGAGGACTTTGACATTGATTTGCCCCACCTTTTGTCCTTCGGTGAGGGTCTTGCCTTCTTCACCTCGTAGGCGATGAGTTGTCCTGTTTGCTGGGCGGAAACAATTACTTCGTCGGCAGTGAAGTTGCCAGAAGCGTCGAATTGAGGTTTGTTGTTGCAGGCGATAAGGAATGCAAGGGCGGTGATGAGTGTTATCTTTTTCATTTTCCTATGATTAATTGTTGTTGCTCTTGAGCTTGCAAGAGTTGTATTTTGTGAAGCGATAGCGTTTGTTGTGCGAGATGCCAAGCATTGACTTTCTGCAGGTATTCGTGGGTGGTGATGACTCCGTTGTCCAACTGTACTTCGGCTGCTTTGGCAACGGAATGGCGCAGGGTTACCGATGTTTCGTCTTGTTCTATCAGCTTTTGTAGTTTTTTTGAGTTGCTCGGACTGCTGGGTAAGTTCGAGTTTTTGTGTTGAGCAAGAAGGCTTGACGGTCGGTTGCGATATTTTTGCGATTGAGGCGCAAAATGTGTCTTTTGCTCGACAGGTTGTATAGCGGACTTAAGTTCCACTGCAAGCGGAGCCCTGTGATGTAGTAGAAAATCCGCTTGATTGTTGAGTATATTGAGCGTGGGACGCCCGTAACCGCCTTGGAAAAACGCGCTGAGCTTGGGTAGAAATTCGGTATTCAACTGTTTTTCTTGGGCTTTGAGCAACGATTCCTGTAGCTGAAACCCTTTGAGCTCAGGGGCGAAAAATATCGGTACTTACGCTTTGAGACTGGGATTGAGGCGCAGGCTGTACGAGGTTAGAAGCGCTGGTGAGCTCTTTTCCTATAAAGGTGGACAGCATTTGCAAGTAAGTAGCTTGAGAGGCTTCGTACTCGGTAGTTTGCATTGTTACGCGGAGGATTTCGGCTTTCAGCTCGTCTACATTGCTGGGGAGAGTCGTGCCATTTTTAGGGCTACTTCGCCTTCTTGAGTTGCGACTCGAGCGTTTCGATATTGAGGCGGTTTTTGCGATAACTGGGCATCGATGAGGAGCACCCCAAAAATATAGGTTGCTCACACGCTGTTTCAGGGTGTATAACTGCGTTTCAACAGCTTGCGCTTGTACGGCGCTCTGAGCTTTGGCAACTGCCTTCTGACTGCGAATCGCACCACCCCCATAGAGCAGTTGAGTCACCTCGCCCACGACCTTGTATTGCTCCTTGTCGATCGTAGGCAAAGAAACATTGGGCGGTAACGGGAGTACCCCCGCCACAGACTTGGAGAGGTCGGTTACTCCGACTGGTAAGTGGCTTGCCCTAAGATAGAGACCTGCGGGAGGTAAGCGCGGTTGGCATTGGCAAGGGTATAGCCTTCGGTTTTGGCTACTAAATCGAGCTTTTTGACGGTAGGGTAATTCTCTCTGCACCAAGCGATAGCAATCCTCCAAGGTAATCGTTTCTTGTGCGATACCTATGATGGGGAAGAGTAAAAAGTAATGCTATAAATCTCATATATAGATGTTGTTTACGTTATACAGTGTGTTTAACCATTTGGTTAGGGTATGGATAAAAATATATCTCCTCTTTATTCAGCCTCTATTTGGGAGGAACAATATCGCTTTAATCCATTGTGGAATAAGGGTTTTACGCTGGAGTATTAGGGCTTTATACTGTTCCTCGGGTAGGTTGGTAATTGCGCTTAACATAGGTTTAGCAACAAAGGGGAATATCACCAACCCAATGACGTTGAGAATAGCGTGCATTAAGTTAGGCTCGCTGATTTCGCCACGGGCTACAGCTTCAGCGTATTGACGGGTGAACACTGAGTTAGTAAGTGCCTCGCTTATAGGGCTTTGCTCTACAAAGAATTGTGGGTTAGGACGCACCTCGTTGAGTATAAAGGTCGGCAGGTCAGGTTCTTCCAAGAGCAAATCGATGTAATTAGCCACTACGCGCTCTATTTTTCTCCCTCTAAAGAGGTACTTTCATCATTGAGGATAACACTCTACACCTCTAAAGAATTGCCCCATTGTTTCCATCATTACAATCTCAAAGAGCTTTTTCTTTACTGCGGAAATAATAGTTGAGCATCGCGTGATTGATACCCGCTTCCTCGGCAATATCACGGGTGCGAGTACCTGCATAACCCTTCTGGTGAAAGACTTTACGGGCAGCAGCTTTGATGCGATCTTCAGTGGATGTGTCTTTAGTGTTACTCATTGTTGTTTGATTTCGGGGCAAAATTATATTAAACATTTGTATTAACCAAATGGTTGATGTTAAATTTTTGTTAATTACATATTTTGACTAAGATAGTACATTTAAGAAAGAGAGGGATTTTTGTAAAGAATTATTACAGAGAGGAGGGAGAGAACTGAATAGAGTATATTCCAATTTGCTAATTAACAAATTATTCGTACCTTTGCGCGCGTGATGAGTATGAAAATATTAGAAACCCTTATGGAATAGTGCCATTTGAGCGTTGTTCCAGTACGTTTAGAGCCCTCTGAAGGGGCAGGAATGCTTACACAATTGCTCTTTGGAGAGTTGCTGCAAGTAATTGATAAAGAAGAGCGTTGAGCTTATAAAGTGTCTGTTATTCTGACAATGTAGAGGCTGGGTAGCCAATAGTCAGTTTACTGAGATTTCGGATAGAGATTATAGAAAAATGTCTTAAGAAGAAAGAAAAATATGCTCACCGATGGCTTACTGAAACCCGTTTAAAGACTGGAGAAGACCTTTTTGCATATACCTAAAAGGAGCGACTTTTCTCTTACAATCACCTTTTTACACACTTCGCAATCTACCCAAAGAAATCTTCATCAAGGGATTATTCCTACTGCCTTTAGAATATCTAAATGCACCTTTTTAGCAGGAGGGAAGACACCTTTTGTATAGATGCCTCAGGGCTTGTACAGATGGTGTTCAAACTTAATAATATGCACCTACCTCGTACTGGCTGAGAAACAATCCAAGTGTGGGAACTTGTTAGTTTTATAGAGGAATGTGAAGCAGGAGATTTAGCTTTTTGATGATGAAGAAGGAAATATCATTCACGTAGGAATATTGTTAGCGACAATAAAATTATTCATTCTTTTGGAAAAGTAAGAGTCGACCGTTTAGACTCATATTGGGATTTTTAATGATGAACTCAGAAATTACACACATCAGTTGCGACTTTTAAAAAGAATTGTTTTTAAGTAACTATAATTCAGGAAGGTGAAATATTAATTATAAAAATGTTAATTCTATGAAGATTGCTTTATTAGGATATGGTAAAATGGGCAAGACTATTGAACAAATAGCTGTTGCGCGTGGTCACGAGATTGTTTTTGAAAAATAGATAATGCCGAAAACACTTTGATGACATTACTATAGCCGATGTGGCTATAGAGTTCAGTACACCCAATAGTGCTTTTGCAAATATCAGCAATAGTTTGACACATAAGGTGCCTGTAGTGGCTGGGCACTACAGGGTGGTTAGCTAAATACGATGAGGTGGTAGCGCTGTGCAAAAGCACATCAAACAGCTTTTTATATGCTTCCAACTTCAGTATAGGGGTACAATGTGTTTTTGCTCTTAATAAAAACTTTGGCTAAACTAATGTCAGGACTTAAGGATTATGAGGTAGCTATTGAGGAAATTCACCATACCCAAAAACTTGATGCCCCTAGTGTACGGCAATAACTTTAGCAGAAGGTATCATTGCAGAAACTGATAAAAACTGGGCTGGCATTTAGATAAGGCTGGGGAAAAACGAAATCTCAATTGTAGCCAAACGTATTGATAGTACACCCTAGGAACTCACATTATTACCTATGGCAGTGAAGTGGATACTATAGAAATTAAACATACAGCTCACAATCGCAATGGTTTTGCTCTTGAGCTGTGATGGCAGCTGAATGGATTGTAAGAAAACAAGGAGTATTCAAAATGGGAGACGTATTTGGAATTAACAATTAATATAGACCTTTAAAAGGGTATAAAAACTCAATGAATTTTTTAAATACACCAATTTTCTTTAAGGAAATGGCATTATCTTTTGTAACTTTAGAACTCAGAATTTTAAACTAAAAATGTATAAAATTATTTTTCGGATATTGATGGTACTCTTTTTAAGTGGTTTGCGAACATTGTCACAAGCTACTATTACAGAGGTGAAGCGTCTCAAAGGAAAAACTCCCTTTCGTTTTAGTATCATCACGTATGCCTAAACAAATGTACCACTTACAAAAAGATTTAGATATAATCGGTTTACCTCTTATAGCCTATAATGGTGGGGTTAGTGCTCAATGGAGAGAAAGTATTGCACCTGTAGCTATTTCTCTCAGGTATTGGAAGAAGTCGTAACCCCTCAACGAGCAGGTACTTTCTTCGCAAATACATATTAGCTTTTTATTACAATGATGAGTGGTACAGCCCTCAATACGACCAGTGGGCAGAACGAGAAGAACGAAATACATTAGTAATCCTATAGTGCGATCTAATCGCGAAGTACTTACTCAATGGCAACAAGGGACACGGAGCTCATAAACTGATGTTGATGGGAGAAGAAACCTTATAGACCAAAATGTTTCTGTTATTGAATGAAAAGTATGCTCACACAATGCAAATTTATCGTGCAAAAGAAACTTATATAGAAGTATCGGATATAAGCATTTCAAACTCACAGGCGTGAAGGTAGTTTTTAGATGAAATATATCATTTGCCACTAAGTGAAGCAAATTGCTTTTGGCGATAACTATAACGATTTAGAAATGCTAAAAGGAGTAGGATGGGGTTGCAGTAGATAATGCACGTGAAGAAGTAAAAGCAGTTGCCAAACATATAACACTACATCATACTAAAGATGGGGTAGCGGCTTTTTCTAAAACAATTAATAATTAATAATAACAATTAAAGATGGTATATTTATACATTTTAATTATTGCACAGCTCATCAATGGGCTATTTTTGAAAGGTTATGAAAAAGCAGGTTACAAAAGCTTGGCAAGCCTTTTGTACCTTTTTATAATACCGTCATCTTTTTACGTATCATTTCACGTCCGTGGTGGTGGGTATTCTTGTTGTACTTACCTGTGATAGGTAATATTATGGTAGTAGTGATGACCTATGAATGGTTGCACGTGTTTAACTATCGTAAAAACGCTATACATTACTTCGGTAGTTACTTTAGGGTTATTTGCAGCCTATGTAACCTATTTGCCATCTACTCACTATGTAGGAAAAGATGGAGGTTATTAAGAAAAACGTATCATCTTGGGTGAGTGCCGTACTCTTTGCAGTGGTAGCAGCATCGGGTATTCACACCTATTTCATACAAACCTTATATGATTCCTACTTCCTTAGAAAAACACTTTAGTAGGTGATTTCTTTGTGAGCAAGTTCCATTACGGAGTGCGTGTGCCTATGACGCCTTTTATCATTACCTATGGTACACGATTCTATTCCTGTAATAGGTACAAAAATCGTACATCAAAACACCACAATTACCTTATTTGCGTTTGCCAGCTTTGCAAAAAGTACACCGAAATGATATTACTGTATTCAACTGGCCTACTGATACGGTAAGATACTTCCGCGATAATTCGGGTATTCACGTTGATAAACCTATTGATAAGAAATCAAACTATGTGAAACGCACAGTAGCTATCCCAGGTGATGTACTTGAGATAAAAGATGGTGATGTATGGATCAATGGCAAAAAAGAAATTTACCCTGTACGTGCTAAACTACAAACATCGTATATAGTGGTGACACAGCCTAATTTGTTTAACTCTATAGAAGAAGTTTGGAGTGCTATGTACCAACAATTTGGTGTGACCGATCGCGCTATCCTATCAATAACGACACCTATATTTTTCTTCTTACTGACGATGTGGGCAAAAAGCATTAGCTGCCAATCCTAATATTGTATCTGTAACTCGCAATGTGAATAAGGCTGGAGTGTACAATAAGGCTATCTTCCTCATACTCCTGCATTCCCTTGGAATGAGGATAATTATGATCCCATTACCATCCCTGCTAAAGGAAAAAGTGTAACACTTACTATTGAGAATTTACCTTTGTATAAACGCATTATCAGCGTGTATGAACACAACCAATTGGAAGTAAAAGGTAATGAGATTTATATCAATGGACAGAAATCTAATAGCTATACCTTTTTAAACAAGGCTATTATTGGATGATGGGTGATAATCGCCATAATTCTGAAGATAGCCGTTTTTGGGGTTTTGTACCTGAAGATCACGTATTAGGAAAACCAGTACTCGTTTGATGAGTTTAGACCAAAACGCTTCAGGCTTTAAGAAAAATACGTTGAATCGTCTGTTCACCACTGTGAATGGTGATGGAGAGCCCCTGTATCGTATCGTTATATCGTGTTTGCTTTGCTCGGTTTGTGGTTAGCTTATAGTTTGCTGAAAAAGAAAAAGAAAAAAAGAATAAATGGTAACACAAGTATTATTGCACCCCACTTATTTTTCCCTTCAATAGCTCAATTTCATTTGATATTGAACAACCCTTTGTGTATTAGAAGTTTCGGATAATTATCAGAAGCAAACTTTGCGCAATAGGGCTTATATTTATGGTGCGAATGGTAAACAAGCCCTTAATTTACCTATCAAACACGTAGGAGGAGATACTGGCAGACAGCTGTTTAAAGATGTAAAGGTAGAAAAATAATTTTCCTTGGCAACGATTGCATTGGAAGAGCTTAGAAACTGCCTATCGCACTTCACCTTATTTTGAGTATTACGAGGACGATTTGGTACGTATTTTTTTGAAAAACAATACACTTATTTGCTCGATGTAAATCTTGATACTATTGAAACTATTTTAGCGTGCCTCTTGGTACATATCAATTTTGATAAAAACAAAAGGGTATGAAGCCGAGCCTCAAGAAGTGAATGACTATCGTTTTTAAGTAGTGCTAAAAAGAATATCCTATAACAATGCCTCTTTATCATCGATATTTTCAGATAAACATGGATTTATATCTAATTTATCAATATTAGATTTGTTATTCTCATGAAGGTCCCTAATACCCAAGAGTATTTAGAAAAAGGTTGTTGTCTAGTGTGTAAGATATGCGTTAAAAAAATGTGTAATTACACATCTTTTTCATAAGCTTTGAAAATGAAAAATTTAGTTGATTTTTATTTAAGAAGCTGATAATTAGAAAAAGTTTGCTCAATATTGGATAAGGTGAAGATTTTTGGCACAGAGTTTTTCTTTATAATTGATAGAAAAACTAAATTAAATATCATCATAATTAATTGATGTAATACTCATTAAAATAAATTTTATGTAAAAACTTTATTACTATACTAAATAGTAATAACATTTTTATTTAGAATTTTCTTCATTTTTGGAGTTAGTAGTAGTATTTATATGCATTATGAAAAAAAGGCTCTCTAAGTAATTAGAGAGCTTTTTATATTTATAATCTTTTGGAAAAATTTGCAAACATCTCACAACTATATTAGTACACTTTTCTAGAATTAATAAAGTTTGTGATACAAAAAGACGCTAAAAAGCGTCTATTTGTATTATTAGTATTGTATTGCTACAAATCTAAAATCAAAAGGATTGAAATTCTTTACTAATTCAGGGAATGAGTTCTTTACCTTTTTGTAAATAGAAATCAGTAAAGTTAGCAAAACGTTCTTGTGAAAGATGCCATTAGGAATAGTTCACTTTTGCAAAATAGTAGTGGCTCTAATTCCTCACTAAACTTCCTTTTTGGGCTTTTTAAAAGTCGTTTTTCGAGTTTGTCTAAACTTTTTAATTGTCGGACTTCTTCCGCTTTCACTGCATTTTTAAAGGTAATATCAGTATATTCGGCTAATTGGTATAGATGAGTGAATTGCTTTTGGAGTAATTCTTTTCAGGGAGTAAAATCTATAGGAAATTCACTGAGTTGTCGTACTTTTTATTCTTTAACTCTTCTGTTTTCAAGAACAAATCATTTACTGAAAGCTGTAGTTTTTGCATTTTTCAGTTTGTCGTTGTGAGATAAGCATTGCCGAATTGCGCAACATCAGTATTGGGAAGGGTACTTTTTCCTCATTAAAAAAATCCTTTTTAATTCTAACCAATAAGCTATTTTCTCCACCACCGCCTATATAAGCCAAATTAGGCAATATCACCTCTTGATACAAAGGGGCGCAAGATAACGTTAGGAGAAAACCGTTCAGGATAGGTATTGAGTTCTTCTAAAATAGCTTCTTTAGAAAAGCGAATATTTGTATTGTGTACCTCAAAACCTTCTGGTGGTACGTATGATGCGATGTTCTGCCGTTAGGGGTGAGGTAGAACATATTCACCTCACGTGGGTTTACTTGCACAGGATAAGTACTATTCACCTTTTGTAAAGCCTCAATACTTTTAGTTACTTCACGATGAGCAACACTGTGTAACAAATCATTGCTTATATAGGGGATAAATTCCTTTTTAAAGCTTTGTCGTTACCGTCGATTACCACCACTCCATAATCTTCAAATAGGGCATTTACTAAATAGCGAGTAGCTTCAGATAAATTATTGTTTTTTAGATAACTATCGCGGAAGAGAGCTCGCAATTCATCAGCATTTTTACCCAATCCTATTGCTCTATCAAACGTTTGAAAATACCGCTTCGAGTGTATTGGTGGAAAAAGTTGCCCGTTGCTCCTGTTTGGTCGCTATTCCAACAGATGGTGCGATTGCTGAGGTGAAAAATGGTTGATTTCTAAAAATCGTGGTCTTCTGTAGCCATCCAATACACAGGAACAAAAATGTTTATCGGGGTACTTTTTCAGTGAGCTGTCTAACAGTATTAATTACTGAAATTATCTTGAAAAATAAAAATAAAGATGCCCTGTAAAAAGACTCAACTGATGTCCTGTAGTAACTGTAGAACGTATTACTTTGAGCTAAAAAGTTCTATATTTTTTGAGTACTTTAGGGGTCGTTTTTAGCTCGGCGTATTGTGCTTTTAAGCTACTTACTAAAAACATTGCGTTTTTCTTGACTAAAAATCAGCTTCTTTTTCAGTTATTTGCTTTTCAAATTCTGTTATTGAAGGAAAGTGATTGTAGAAAGGGCGTAGTTTTTCTTGCCCATCTACATAATCGGTGATGAGCGTAGAGAAAAACCGAATATTGAGTAAGGAATATAAGCGGAAATCATACGCTTGAAGTATTTTTATTCGTCGTCTAATGAAGAATCGTCGGGGATGTCTAAACCGCCTACCCCTATTTCATCGTCATTATTGTTCATAAAGTCGTCGTCCTCGTCGAAGTTTTCCATTGTATCGGCTAAACGAGTACTTACTTTTCACTAAATAGATAGTGTCCTCGGTGCGTACTTCTAAAGGCATCAACGGTCTCATTTTTGGCGTTTTAAAACGAATTACATCTGCATCAGTATACCCATCAGGGTATTTTTCTACTAACATAGAGAGAATCTCATTAGTTAGTTTGTTATAGTCTACTATTACGCGTTTCATATTAATATTACTTTTCACGGGAGCGAAAGTAAGTTAAATTTTATAATTACAAAATAAAAAAACGTATTTTTAATTTGTAGTATCTTTGCCCTCGAAAAATGCTTATGATTTCTAAGAAAAATTAAACTATGAGTATACAATTATTTTATCACCCAGCACTGCAATTAGATAGTACAAATTGCTTTTTGATAAGGAAGAAAGTCAGCATATAGTAAAGGTATTGCAGCAAAAATCGGGTGATGTGTTACATATTACTAATGGTAAGGGACAACTTTTTGAAGCACAATTAGATTTTTGCGTCTCCTAAACAATGCGAAGTAAGAATACTGAAATGCACTACCCAATCATCGCGTTCTTATTATTTACACTTGGTAGTAGCTCCTACCAAAAATGAATGAACGTTATGAATGGTTTTTAGAGAAAGCTACTGAAATAGGGGTAGATGAAATTACACCTATTATTTGTGAACATTCTGAGCGTACGACTATTAAAGTAGAGCGTTTTTGAGAAGATACTTCTTTCGGCGATGAAAACAATCGCTGCAATGTTATTTGCCTAAACTTAATACTCCTATTGCTTCAAGTCAGTTTTTAAAGCGATGAAGACAGATACTTCAGCTAAATATATAGCCCATTGTTACGAAAATGAGAAGCGGTTGTTTTCAAGAACACTCACTCCGTTCCCTGAACGTATTACAGTACTAATAGGACCTGAAGGTGATTTTTCAACAACTGAACTCAACACCGCTTTAGCAACAGGCGTTTGTGCCTATATCATTGGGTGATACGCGTTTGCGTACTGAAACAGCAGCCGTAGTAGCTTGCCATACAGTAGCTGTACTTAATGAACTCCAATAGGATTAGAAACTCACCATAGCTTCATAGAAATCGGCTTCATCAATGCCTATATTTTTGGCATACCCATTTGGCAGCCTCAATATAGCTTATTTGGGTAGCTGACGCATCGCCTAAGGGCAATTCTCCTTCGGGAGTAATAAGAAAAAGTTTCGCCATTGTGCGTTTTCAAATAGAGGGTGCGGTATTCCATTTTACGTATCGCCCTCTCGTTGTTTTTCTACAAGTGTTTTGAGAGCATCATCTTCTTCGTTATAAATAAGGATACCTCCTTTAGTAATCGATTCTATAAAGTTGTGATATTCTTCTACTTTTTCATTATTGATATCACTGATGAGGGCAATGGTAGGATGTAGCGCGGCACTGTTGTCTCCTCCTTCAAAAAAAGAACAAATTCGGTATCTACAAAATGTACTTGTTTGCTATTAATAGGAGTTTCTAAACAATAACTCAAAGGTTGGTTATAAAAATCCATAGTGTGTAGCACACGTGCCAAACACTCTTTCTTACCCTTATCACCACTGAGTACTACACGGGTTTTTATTTTTGAAATATTCATATAGAAAAGCATTAGGTGATATAGGTGAAAGCCCTAAGTTTTGAGCCAATAACAAATCGGGGTGAGTAGGGTGATAGGTGAGGATCAGCAATTACATAATGAATTTCAGAAGACAATTCTTCTGGTAAGGTAGTGATGTGGTGCCGTTCATTTAGAGCCATCATCAAGGGGCGCAAGTGAGTGCTGGGGGCTACTATAAAATGGATATTCATTGTATTGAAAGTTAATTGTTATAAAAAGCTATCCTATTAGGATAGCTTTTTGTTAGTACCTGAGGAGGGAATCGAACCCTCACTCCGAAGAACACGAGTTTGAGTCAGTGCGTCTACCAATTCCGCCACTCAGGCTTGCTTTTTAAATCAGGTGCAAAAGGTACATAAGTTTTTTTGAATATGCAAAAAGCCTAACTTTTTGCTAAATATTTTTTTAACTTATTAAACTTCAATGCTAACAGATTTATTTTTCACTAGCTTTTCATCTTCAAAAAGAAGTCAATACGCCCTAAATTGATACCATAGCATCCTACTTGGTTTACTAAAGTTGTTTTTCACGGCGATTGGTTACCAAAAGTAGGTTTTAGCAAGAAAAGTGTGTGTATGTCCACTAATAATCAAATCGATATACGATGTTTGAGCTGCCACTTTTAAGTCGCACACCTTATTAGGATTATCTTTGTATTCATAACCTATGTGTGAAAGGCAGATAATGAGGTCGCAATGTTCTTCATTATGCAATTTGCGTTCCATATCTTGTGCAACTTCTATAGGGGTTGAGATATACAGTTTCGCCGTACATCTGTTTATTAACTAAGCCTTCTAGTTCTACTCCTATACCAAAAACACCTATTTTAATACCTATTAAGATGATAAATTTTATAAGGGAGTGTATGTCCATTTAAAAATGGTATTGCTAAAAATCATAATTAGAGATGATAAAAATCGAATTTAGCGTGAGGTAATTGCGCATAGAGACCTTCGAGAGCATTGTCGAAGTCGTGATTGCCCTAGAGTTGCAGCATTATATTTGAGCATAGACATCAATTTGAATTCTAATTCACCCCCATAGAAGTTGAAATAAGGTGTTCCTTGAAAAATGTCACCAGCATCAAAAAGGAGTGTATGAGGGTTTTTCTTGGCGTATTTGTTCTATAAGGGCAGCCCTACGTGCTACACCTCCTTTATTAGGGACTAAAAGGGTCGTTAGCAGGTAGCGGGTCTATATGACTATGCACATCATTAGTGTGCAAAATATGTAATTTTGTTTTGCATTACTGGGTTTTCATTGATAGAGACCCTAATCCTCCCATCCCTACTAACAGAGAGGAAGCTCCTATATTCTTTTAAAAAGTTCTTCTTTCCATAATACATTAAGGTTTATATTCGAAACGATGGTCTTCAGTAGCGTTTTAAAACATCTATTTTTTGAAGTAATCGATAAGTACGTTGCGAAGTTTATAACCTATTTTATCAGCGTCTAAAGCGCCTTTAAAAAGTACATTTCATCGCCTCCATTGTATAGGTAATCAGAAGTGACAACTACATAAGTTTTGTTAGGGTCAAAAGGTTGTCCGTTAATGGTGAAGTGCGTGATTTTACCATCCTTAGTGATTTGTAACGACACTTGTTTTAGAAAGAGGGTGGGGGAGACGGTGTTGTATGAGGTAATCGGCGAGTTCTTTTACTTTAGTTCCTGGCATAGTGAGTACAATTACCTCATTTTCAAAAGGCATCAGGGTTGAATGCTGATTCCATTGTGATGGTGCCTTTAGGGCAAATCGGAGCGGATACCTCCCCAGTTGAGCATCACAAAAATCAACCTCCTTGCCTGTGCGCTTTTTGTATGCCTCGGATACCATTTCAAAGGTAGCATCAGCCATAAAATTGCTAATTCCTGTGTTGAGCAAGGTGGTTTTTCTATCCTTTACTAAATCGTGAGCATTTTCAGCTAAAACAGTAGACATCTCTGCTTTGATACGTTCTCTATATGGAGTTATGAAATTTTCTATATTAGTTTTTGAAATATAGACTCAGTAATTGGAATATTTTAGTCACGCTCTTTTGTGAGTCGATATTTAGCAGAGGTACAAGATACTAAAAAGGATAGTGTTATAAAAAATATATATAATGCTTTATTATGTCAAACTTTCTCATAAATATGTTTTTAATTTAAAAATTATTTTTACCTTTGCAATCACACGCAAAATTACAATATATTTTTGGACATTATAAAAATTTTTATCTAAAAAAATAAAATTCGCAAGAATTTTAAAGCCTTAGAAAAAATATAACAAAAGGTTAGACAGCGACTTAGTGAAAGTAGGCTGTATTGTGGATATGGATGCAGTGAAGGAAGTAAATCCATTGTTAGAACTAATGAAACACTATTCCATACGTCCTGAAAAACTATATTGTTTTTAGGATATAAACGCAGTTCAGAAGAGACTCATACTAATGGAGTGCCTTTTTAGTAGATAAAGAAATTAATTGGCAAGGAAAGATAAGAAATTATCACGCTGATCGTTTAGCAGAACAAGAATACGATTTGCTCATCAATTACTTTAATGAGCCCTAAATTACCCTTTACTCTTACTTTTCCTCATCTATTAGAGCTAAACTGAGAATAGGCTTCCAAGGAATTGATATGCAATACAACGATATTACTATTGCTTGTAAGCTGACTGAAGAAAAAGATTTTTACTGAAGAAGTAAAAAAGTATTAGGAACCATTATTCATAAATAAAAAGTTATGACAAACCAACTAATAGGAACAGGTGTAGCTCTCATTACACCTTTCACAAAAAGACAATCAGGTGGATACCGAAGCTCTTACCAGCATTGTGGACTATGTAACTGAAGGGAGTTGAATTTATTGTAGTGTTAGGTACTACCAGTGAAGCCCCAACACTTACTAAAGATGAAAAACGCATTGTACGCGAAACGATTATCAAAAGCTAATAAAGGGCGTTTTACCTTTGGTTTTAGGTATAAGGCGGAACAATACCCAAAAATGTGATTGATGAAATCAAACAAACCGATTTATCACCTTTTGTAGCAATTTTATCGGTAACGCCTTATTACAACAAAACCTTCGCAAAACGGCTTGTATGCACACTTTGCTGCTATTGCTAAAGAAAGTACACTCCTATTATCTTATACAATGTACCAGGACGTACAGGGAGTATCAATGACAGCTGAAACTGTTGTGCGCTTAGCAAATGATTTCCAGAATATTGTAGCGATTAAAGAAGCTTCGAGAATTTGTTACTTAGATATGAATATCATCAAAGATATGCCTAAAGGATTTCATCTTGCTCTCTGGTGATGATGCTACTACTTTGCCAGCAATATATATGGGGAGGTAGTGGAGCTATTTCGGTGATAGGAATTGCTTATCCTAAAGAATTTTCAGAAAATGGTGCGTTTTAGGACGACAAGGAAAAACAGTTGAAGCTAATAAACTTCAATATAAATTGCTCCCTAGAACAGCATTAGCTTTTAAAGAAGGAAATCCAATAGGTATTAAAGCTATGTTAGCCAGCTAAAGGTTTGTGTGAACCTTATGTGCGTTTTGCCTTTAGTAGAGGCATCAGAAGAATTGAAAAAGTAATAAGCGATTTGAAAGATTAACTTTCAAATCGCTTTTATTTCTTTAGTTGTTCGTTATCGAGATCATAGATATCGTTTTCAAAAAGTCAATTCGCCGTTTTCATCTATAAAAGCGGTGTAGTAAAGAATATTTATTTTTGTACTTCGTTTTTAAAGCAATGCGATATTGAGAGCGCTTTCCATTCATTGCTTCATTTACTTTTTCTAAAGTCCAAGGTGTTTCAGTAGCTTCATTTTTTAATAGATGATAAGCTAATTCATTAGGGTTTTGCACACGCACAACCGTGACTTAAGGCGCGATCATCACGCTGAAAAAGAAATATTTAGAGGGAGTGTCGTGCAGGTAAATACTCATATCATTAGTGAGTATGAATTTTACTAATCCCAAGGAGTTATTAGCTGATGGAGCTTCTACAAAGTGAAAACCGCGTTTGTGAACGGAAGGGTCTGTCCAATCAATGGTTGTAGGATCTACTTTTTACCCTTTTCATACATAGTATAGCCTCTTTTTGGTATTTTTCAGGGTCGGCTAGTGATATGATTTGAGGAAGCATTTCTTTTTTTATAATACTTTGCGGTACTGACCAAGTAGGGCGAAATTCTACATAGCGAATCGTATCTGTAAAAATAGGAGTGAAAGTTTCTGTTTTACCTACTACTACACGTGTTTCAAATAATAGAGAGTCCTTGTGAAAAGAGATAGTTTTAAAAATCAGGAATATTTACCACAGCATAGTTTTTCTCCCAAATCATTGTTGAACACACGCATACGTTCCATATTAAGTTGTAATAAATCACATTCACGAGTTTTGTTCATATTCAGGAAATAAAGAGTTTGTTTTCCCAATAAACCATCAGCTGTAAGTCCGTTGCTTTTTGGAAACGCTGTACTGCTCTAATGAGGGTACTATCTACCATTTGGGTATCTATTTCGGGAGTAGCGTCAAATCCCTGAGTCCGTTACGCAATTGTTCCACTATTGGGTCACTGTATCTCTATACAAAATCTTTTGCATTGGGAAAGTTGATAGTCAAAAAGTATCTACTGTTTGTTTTTAATTGCTACATAGAGCGATTTCATCTGCTCATATTGTTTGTTTTTAGGAAATAAAGGGGCTATAGCATTTGCTAAAGTTTCTTTATCATCTATATTTAACAGTATATTTATATTTTTTGAGTATCATACTTAGGTTTGCGCCAAGTGTGTTTACCATAAGTGATTTTTGTAAATCGACTACTAGTGAGATGTTTAGTAAGCAATAGAAATGAGCAGTAATCTGTTTATCTAAGGTGAGCTTTATACTCATTAGATAATTTGTGTGTATAGGCACTATCTACCGCTTTCTTCAAAGCGGTACGTCTATAAGTTTCAGGAGTTAAGCCATCGTTAGTAATACTATCTAAAACAGAGAGATACTCATTAAATAAACGAGAAGGCATATCTTCGTAGAGCCAACGTGTTTTGTTGCCATTTTGGGTATAAAAACTATGAGTTTCGGATAGTACTCCTTTTTATAGTATGAATCTAATACAGGAATATTTTCAAAACTAACAGTTGTTGTATCTGTTGCAATAGTAAGTGCCTCAGTGTAAAATTCTTCTCCAGTCTCTCTCAGTGATGAATTGGGGTGTGAAGCAGGTTCTTTTTACAACTTTGGAGAATAGCTAATACAGCTACTAAAAAAGTAGAGTTTATTTTCATTGAATGCAAAAAGTTACAATTATAGGGGCAAAAGGTATCGATCTAAACAAATAATATACAAAATAACTTTACTAAAGGAGTTAGCTATATAGCAATAAAAACCTTTAGTAAAGTTACCTTTTATAGATTAGAGAACTTTTGTATTGCTTGTTCTAAAAACATCGTATACTCGGTTTAGTTGCTCATCTGTTATGATGTAGAGGAGGTAAAATGTAGATAATATTTCCTACAGGACGTAAAAATAACGCCTTCGGAAATAAAAGAAATTGTATAATTTATCTCTAAATGAACCATAGTAATCGGTGTTTTGAGTAGTTTTGAGATCGAAAGCTAAAATAACGCTCAAAAGTACGTGCATTTTCCACCGATGGATATTTGGCAATACGTGCTAAAAATTCCTGATGGCGGCGTGCAATGCGCTGTAAATTAGCTTGCATTTCATCACTTTCTAAAAATGCGAATAGCTTCTAAGGCAATGGCACATCCTGTAGGGTTGGCTGTAAAGGTATGTCCGTGGAAGAGAGCCTTATTTACGTCCTCACTGTAAAAACCATCAAAATATCTCTTGCGTAGCTGTTGTTACTGCCAATGGGATTGTTCTCCCGTAAGTGCTTTTGATAAGCACATAATATCGGGTTTATGGGTGAGATAATTTGAAGCAAAAGTGCGCCCAGTACGACCAGAATCCTGTCATTACCTCATCAGCGATGGTAATTACGCCATTTTCTTGAGCGATGTGAATAAGTTCATCTAAAGTCTCAGGCTCATAGATTTGCATTCCAGAAGCACCTTGTACTAAGGCTTCAAAAATAAAGGCAGCAGGGTGATGTTCAGCAATTAGCTCTTTGAGTTTTTTTAGCAGCTTCATCACTTCCTTTTTAGGTAAAGGGAATACGAACTACTTTGAGTAAGTGTTCTTTAAAGGCTTCGGTGAAGAAAGAAATACCCTGAGGCAGCCATAGCGGCAAAGGTATCACCGTGGAAAGCATCTTCAAAAAGCAATTACAGTAAAGCGTTTTTTCACCTTTGTTGAAGAAATACTGTAAAGCCATTTTGATACCAATTTCTATGGCAGTAGATCCATTGTCGGAAAAGAATACCTTTTTGTTGATTTTTAGGTAGTATACTTATGAGTTTTTTCAGCAAGTTCTCACGGCAGGTTGATGAGTAAAACCCCAAAGAGCACGTGTTCTAACTGAGTAGAGCTGTTTGTAGGCAGCTTTGAGCTAATCGTTCATTGCTATGTCCATAAGGGTTTACCCACCAACCAGCAATAGCATCGATGTATTCTTTGCCGTCTTCATCCCAAAGGAGGGCATCTTTTTCCTTTCACAATTCCGAGGGGTTTGGCAGCCGTTTGGTGTTGGGTATACGGATGCCATAAATGTTTTTCGTCTCGCTGTTGTAAATTCATTTTTTTGATTGTATGATGGTTTTTGGTTATGATATCCTTTTTCTATATCCCAACCTCGTGCAGGGGCTATACTCACGTCCGTACAAGATGATTTGTACGTGTAACTTGTTCCATTTCTCTTTAGGGAAGAGGCGTTTAGCATCTTTTTCAGTTTGTATAACCGAACTACCATCGGAGAGTTTCCAGCGGTGCATTAGGCGGTGTGCATGTGAGTGTCTACGGGAAAAAGTAGGGATGCCAAAAGCTTGAGCAAGTACAACACTAGCAGTGTTTTATGTCCTACAGAGGGAAGAGATTCCAAGGCTTCAAAGGTTTGAGGGACTTCGCCATTGTACTTATCAATGAGTATTTGTGAAAGTCCGTGAATACCTTTTAGATTTCATAGGGCAAGCCCTAATGGTTTTGATAATTTCGTGTATTTCGTCTACCGAAAGCAGTACCATATCGTAAGGATTGTCAGCTTTTACTAAATAGAATAGTGTGATTTTGGTCTACACGAGCATCGGTAGTTTGAGCCGATAGGAGTACAGCTATCAGTAGTGTATAAGGATCTTTTGTGTTGTAGAGGTATAGTAACTTCTGGATAGATACTTTCGAGTGTATCGATGATAAATTTTACTTTTTCAGCTTTTTCATTTTGTATTATATTTCATTCCTAAAAACAGTATGTTTTTAAAAAGGAACCTCAAGGAACAATAGAGCAGTAGCGATGATTACTAACAAGCGGAATTTTTCGTCTACTTCAGTATATTTAAACTCTTTCTATTTTTAGAGGTTTCTAATTTGTTGATTTCATCGTAAATCTGTTGAGTTTTTGGTTGTAGTAGCGGCGGAAATAACGTCCGTGAGTTACTTGTGCGATCATCAATGATTCATCAATTTCCACTTGTAACATTCGGTACATTATACTGCCATCGGGGTTGAGTGCATAGAGAAAGAGCCATACCATTAGGGTGCCAATGCCTACGGTATACACTTTGATACCATATTCAGCAGCTAATTCAGCAGCAATGAGAGGATCAATTACTCCTGTGTTGTTAACCCCATCGGTAAGGAGGATAATCACTCTACTTTTAGCTTTACTCTTTTAAGTCGGTTTTACAGCAGTTGCTAATCCCATACCTATAGCGGTGCCATCTTCTACTTGTCCATCAAGTAAGTTCAGCCAATGAGCTAAGAATAATGCCTCATATCAGTAGTTACAGGTGTTTTGCATAACTTTCTCCAGCGTATACCACTAAACCTATACGATCGTTAGGAGGTCTTTTACAAACTGGGAGGCTACTTTTTCATAGGCTTCAAAACGGTTAGGTTTTAGGTCTTGAGAAAGCATACTCTGATGAGACATCTATTGCCACAACATCTGTTCCATCGGCAATTTTAGTTTGTGCATTTTCGGAATGTGTTTGAGGGCGCGCTAAGGCTATAATAATTAAAGTAATAGCAAACAAACGGAAAGCAGAGAGAGAATGGTATAAGTAATCCTTCCACGAACTCATCTTTTTAAACGCGATTGTAGAGGATAAAAGTAACATTTGGTTTAGATTTTTATTCCAATAACCATACCACACTACCATTAGTGGTAAAACTAATAGTAACCAAAAGAATTGAGGATTGAGCAAATGTAATATTTTTAAGCATACTATTCTGTTTTTAAAAAGACTATAGAATTGATGACCTTTTGAGCTATTTCTTCGGCGTTAGGTCTCGTCTATATGAGTGATAAGTACTTGTTGCAAAGCACATTTTCAGTAAAACTATAGAGTTCATACAAAGCATTAAAATAATTGCCTTTTTCATCAGGAATACTCATTTTTACCAAATACTTTCATGCCTTTAGCACCACTGAGAGGTATATCCTTCTGCCAAGGTAGAAATATTCTTTGCCTTAGCTTTATCTAATTGTGAAAGAACAATTTCATTTTTACCTTTCGTGGGTCTAAAAGTAAGATTACATTGTCTTGTCCTTCTTGTTGAGGTGTTGCATTTTGGGTATCCTTTTTAAAAAGTAATGATATTCGTCATTATATAGAGGCGAATTAATACTACCATAATAGAACGTATATTGTTTATCTATGATAGATTTGTATTCGGTAATATCTACTATTTGCTTACGAATGAGTACTGTCAGAGTAGTAAGTTCAGTAATAGGAAAGTTTACTAATCACTTGTTACCCACTCACTGTGATTGATATTTGCACAAGTATTGAAATATTTATTTTTCAATAGATGATACCCAATAAGGAGTACAGGAGTTGACAATATAAAGCAAAGCGGAAGCTATCAGAGCTATGCGATTGCGTGCGTGCCCTCTTATTTTTAGCACACTCATCACAAAAAGCGTCTTGAGCAGGAGTTTCTCCATCTGCAACTACTATAGGGATGGCCTCCTTTAGTTTTTGATAACTCACTCTCTCAATAGTTTCACGGTCATATTCAGCGTTATTATCAGAAGGTTTACTCTTAGCAAATTTCACTAAATCTGCATTTTGTAATACACGTTTGAGGTTATTGATAGTTTCTTCTGATAAGTGTAGTTTTCCTGTTTGTTGCAGAGTAGCAACTTTGGCTAAAAGCTCATCGATGGTACTCTCTTTAGCTAAAAATATGCACCTCATCTTCTAAGTATTCTTTTACAATGTCGGTAAGGCGAGTATAATAGGCTTTGTGTTGTGATTCTATAAGGTATTTGAGAATTTTGTAAGTCTTTAAGTCTTGAATTGCACGCTCAAAAGGTGGTAGTCGTTCTTCTTCAGCTGATAATTTTTCTTACGGAAAGATAAAAGAAATACAGGCAGTTGTTGAGAAGGACTACAAGTCCTAAAACAATCCATAAACCAAAGGCAGGAAATGAGGGAAGGAGAGGCTACTTCAGCAATAGGTTTGATGTCATATAAAGGTTGTTTGAGTATCTGCAGCAATAGTGTGTACTTCATAAGTGCAGTGAATCAGTATAGAAATCTATTGCTGATATTTATTTTTGTTGTGGGATAGTATATTTTCCTTCGTCAAACTGAGTGAGATAATAGGCTTTTTCCAAACGAAATTTACCTGTTTCTTTCAAGGTGTCAGTAGAGCTTGTTTTCACCATTTCAAAGCACCAAAAAGTTTGTCCCTCAGGGAATATTACAACTGCATCGGCAGGTGCTTGTACTGATATTTTGTGCCTCTGTTTGTTCTCCTATTTTTATGTTCTTTGTATTTGCTTCACTTTCACCTCTTGTGCGTGAAGAGGAGGAATACAAATAATAATATGAAATATAATACTCGTTTCATTTTTAGTCTTTTATCTTTCTAATTCCTAAGACCCATTGGCTAAAATCTAACCCCTATTTTTAAAGTAACCTAATAGTTTTGGGTATAACTCTCATCGTTTCTACAACCTCACTACACCAGCACCAGATTTTTGCCAAAGGGTTTCAAAATAGTTCAATTTCGTGATATTGCTTTTGCATACTCTTTTCGTACTGCAGCTGAAGAAGTATTTACGCGCATTAGCATTCCCTGTTTCAGCATCTTTTACCATTATGTATCCCAAATTAGGCAATCTTAGTTTCTTTTTATCGTAGATACGGGATGCCAGTAATATCGTGTTTCTTGGCAGCTATTTGTATCGGTTTTTCATAACCCTTATCCATAAAGTCAGAGAGCATAAATACAATAGCTTTTTTTTTGGTAACTCTACTGAGAAACTGTAATGCTTCAGAAATATTAGTTTTAAAACTTTTTGGTTGAAACTCTATGAGTTCCCTAATGATACGCAACACGTGTGATTTTCCTTTTTAGGTGGAATATACAACTCTATTTGGTCAGAAAACAGAATCAAGCCTGTTTTGTCGTTGTTTTCGTAGGGCAGAAAAAGCTAAAGTAGCAGCTATTTCAGTAATAAACTCACTTTTGAATTGTTGTTCGGTACCAAAGAGCTCACTACCACTTACATCTACCATCAACATTAGAGTAAGTTCACGCTCTTCTTCAAAAACTTTAACAAAAGGTTCGTTGTAGCGAGCTGTTACATTCCAATCGATATTACGGATATCATCGCCAAACTGGTAGGGGCGTGACTTCACTGAAGGTCATACTAATGACCTTTGAAGGTAGAGTGACATTCTCCTCCATATTATCGGAGAGTTTACGTGTTTTTATCTCATCTTACGTACTTTTTAATATTTCTTTAGTATCCAAAAATAAATAAGCTGATTAATTTATTACACATACTCCTTATCAGTTTGTTGACTTTACCGCTAAGGTACTTCTATTGTATTCACTATTTTTGTGAATCATTTCTACTGAGGTAATGTTTTCAGCCTCTGCTTCGTAGGTGATGCCAATACGGTGACGTAATACATCAAAAAACAACGGCGCGTACATCCTCAGGAATAACATAACCACGACGTTTGATAAAAGCATAACATTTTCGTCAGCCATAGCTAAATTGATACTACCACGAGGTGATGCACCAAAAACTGATAAGAGGTTTTAAGTTCAGCTAAGTCATACTTTTCAGGATAACGAGTTGCAAAAATGACATCTAGGATGTATTTTTCAATCTTTTTCGTCCATATACACCTCACGAACAGCTTCTTGAGCTTTTTAGATTTGCTCTAAACTCACCGTTTGGTTTACTACAGCATAGCTATTGCTAAGGTTATCGCGCATAATCTGTTGTTCTTCGTCTAATTTGGGATAGTCGATAACTGTTTTGAGCATAAAACGGTCTACTTGTGCCTCAGGGAAGTGGGTAAGTACCTTCTTGCTCTACCGGATTTTTGAGTAGCCATTACCATAAAAGGAGCATCGAGTTTAAAGGTGGAGTCGCCTATAGTTACTTGTCTCTCTTGCATTGCTTCTAATAGAGCAGATTGTACTTTTAGCAGGGGAGCACGATTAATTCTCGTCGGCTAAGACAAAGTTTGCGAAGATAGTCCCTTTTTAATAGAGAATCTCATTTTGTTTGATATTATAGGTCATTGTACCTATGACATCGGCAGGTAACAAGTCAGGAGTGAACTGAATACGACTAAATGACCCATGAGACTGATTTTTTGCAAGAGTGTTAATAGAAAGTGTTTTTAGCTAACCCAGGTACCCCTTCTAAAAAGAATATGTCCTTTTGCCTAACAGACCGATAAGCAGGGCGTTTACCATATGCTTTTTGCCTAACAATAACTTTTATTCATTTCATTGGTAAGTGCATCAATGAATACGCTTTCACGCTCTATTTTTCGTTTATCTGGCTGATATCTACAGATGTTCTTTGTTCCATAATATGAATTATTTTTAGTGTTTATCTATTGTACAAAATATTGTGCCGTTACAGAGGCAAAGATAGTGTTTTTATAGTTTTGAAAACTATATGTTTGAAGATAAAAAGAAAGCTGTCTAAAAACTATTCAGACAGCTTCTTCTAGTGAGTTTAAAAACTAGTTTTACTTGTATTTCATCGATGAAAAGAAAAACCAGATTTGCCTGCAGCTCCTTCGTGGAAAGCAGGAATTTTTGTTTACTTCATTGATTTTTTTACTTTTTAGATAAGTAACTTCTTTTGCAGGAAAAGATAGCGTATAAGTTTTTATTTCTTTAAAAATGTTCTTTAGGTGAGAGTAACTTTCTTTACCAAGTAACTCATAGTTTTTCCCATCTTTTAGACCCCCACACTTCAAAATTAGTAGGAGGATAAACTCAATCACCAGTTTCAATGAAAGCATTGAAACTCACTTCTTTACTAAAGTGTTATCTTTTTAAAGGTAATAAGAGCTTCGCAAGGAGCTTCACTAAAAATCCCTAGCCACTCGCTAGAACGCGAATTTGTTCCCCCCTTTTCTACCATCTACTAAGGTAATAGCGCCATTATAAGTATAGTTTTGAGTAGGTTTGCTAAGAAACTCAATAGGGACGAACAGTTGCTTTTATTGAAAGAGAACTCTTGATTGAACTCGCTTTCGCCTTCTTTTCCAAATACTTTAGCTTTTAGATTTGCGTTTTGAGTGATTTTTAAAGGTTCTTTATATACATTGGAACTTTTTAGTAGGTTCACTGCCATCAGTGGTGTAATAAATAGGAGTGTCTTGTAAACAAGATAAAGTAATTGTAATTTCATCTATACCAGACTTTTACTTCTACACGAAGGTTAAAAATGTGTTTAGCGTAGGTGTAACCTTCTAGTTCATAGATAGGAATCAAGGCGCATTAGACGTTGTATAAAAAGCTTGGTAATCTTTAGGTTTAGCAGGGTTCTACCCATTGAACATCAGCTAAAGGCAGCCATACGTGGTAAGGCCATATACTCTACGTGCTTTAAAAAGGTTTTTATGTACTCTGTCCAAATATTAGCTTGAACACCTAAAATGTGTTTTAGTTGTTCTTTGTTGAGGGCTTCTGGATAAGGATTAAAAGAGTATACACGTTCTACAGGGAGGTAGTTGCCTATGGCAAGAGGTTCTTTATCAGTTTTATCAGTTTGATAGAAAATCAAAATAGCAGAAAGACATAGGGGTCATAATAGCATCGTGGTTAGATTTAGCAGCTTCAATAGCACCACCAATGCCTCTCCAAGACATTACAGTAGCATTAGAGCTAAAGCCTCCTTCAAGAATTTCGTCCCAACCAATCATTTTACGACCTTTTTAGCTAGAACTTCTTCAGCAAAGGTGATTACATAGCTTTGTAAATATTCTTCTGAAGTGTGTTTACTATCACCTTTGATACCTAAGTTTTTAATTTTAGCTTGACATTTAGGGCATTTTTTCCAATTTGTTTTAGGGCATTCATCCCCTCCAATATGAATGTATTCAGAAGGGAAAAATTTCAGTTACTTCTTCTAGTATATTTTTGATAAAAGTCATAAGTTTTCGTCATTACCTGCACAAAAGAACATCTTCGGCAACACCCCAAGTTTCTCTTACTTTATAGGGACCTCCAGTACAACCTAATTTTTGGATAAGTAGCCAAAACAGCAACCATAGTGTCCAGGAAGATCAATTTCAGGGATGATGGTAATGTTACGATCAGCAGCATATTTTCACGAGCTCTTTTCATCTCTTGTTGAGTGTAGAAAACCGCTATGAGGTTTACCATCGAATTTATCCCATTCTTTGGCTATCATTGTTTTGGCTGCGAGTACTTCCTACTATAGTGAGTTCAGGATATTTTTTAGATTCAAAAGCGCCAGCCTTGATCATCAGTGAGATGCCAATGAAATTTATTAATGTTGTGGAGGGCAAGCATATCTATGTAGATACGTACAGAGTCGGCAGAGAAAAAGTGGCGAGCACTATCTAAATGAGCTCCACGATAAGCAAAAGTAAGGTTTATCAGTTATTACTTTTAGCAGGGAAAGTTACTTTTATTTACTTTCTGTACAGGGATTGATTTTCTTAAAAAAATTGAACCCCATAGAAAGTTCCAGCTTTAGAAGCTCCATTAATAGTGATGTTGTTTGCAGTAATGGTTACTTGGTAAGCCTCTTTATTATCGCTAGAGTAGTTTTGTAATAAAGAGATGGTATTAGTTTCGTTATTTTTGGTTAGGGAACTACTTTTTACTTCTATCCCTGCTTTGTTTTTTTGATGTACTCTTGCAAGAATCCAGCGTACTGTTGCAAAGCTGTATCACCTTCAGGATAAGTGAGCTTGGTGTCGGTTGTAAGTATAAAAGCTTTATCAGCTTCAGTTTGAGGGGGAGAAATCATCTCAGGAGCTGGAACTATTTCATAGTTAGCAGTACTCCCCTCTCCATTGGTAGTCGTTGATTTACAGGAAATCATTGTCATCAATAACAAAAAGTGCGGAAGTTAATTTTGTCTTCATTATGTTTATAAATTTGAATTAATGGGGACAAAGATATAATTTTTAAATTTTTTGGTTACGTAATGCACCTTTGCAAATATTTTTTTAAAAACGAATAGACTTTTATATACATTAACAAATGAAAAAATTTGATAAAGAAGTGTACCTAAAATGGTATCGAGGATATGCTTTTTGGAGAAAGTTTGAAGATAAACTAGCAGCAGTTTATATTCAGCAAAAAAGTAAGAGGTTTCTTGCATCTTTATAATGGAGCAAGAGGCTGTAGCTGCAGGTTGCCTTCACGCAATGGATTTGACTAAGACAAGATGATTACTTCTTATCGTTGCCACGTACATCCTATAGGTTTGGGTGTTGATCCTAAACGTATTATGGCAGAATTATATGGCAAGGCTACAGGTACATCTCTTGGTTTAGGAGGGTCTATGCATATTTTCTCTAAAGAACATCATTTTTATGGTGGTCATGGTATTGTAGGGGGACAAATTGCTCTTGGTGCAGGTTTGGCTTTTGCCGATAAAGTACTTTTCAATCGTGAGGCGGTAACCCTTACTTTTATGGGGGATGGTGCTGTGCGACAAGGTGCTTTTCACGAAACACTTAACCTAGCGATGTTATGGAAATTGCCAGTAGTTTTCATTGTAGAAAATAACCACTATGCAATGGGAACTTCAGTAGAAAGAACAGCAAACCACGTAGATATTTGGAAACTTGGTTTAGGGTTATGAAAATGCCTTGTCAAGCAGTAGATGGTATGCACCCTGAAACAGTAGCAGAAACAGTATACGAAGCTGTGGAAAGAGCTCGCCGTGGTGACGGTCTCACTTTTGCTTGATATTCGTACTTATCGTTATCGTGGTCACTCTATGTCGGATGCGCAACACTATCGCACAAAAAGAAGAAGTAGAAGAATATAAAAAGCAAGACCCTATCACTAATGTACTTGCGGTTATCAAAAAGAAAAAAATACGCTACTGATGCAGAGTTAGAAGCTATTGAAGAACGTGTAAAAGAACGTGTGGCAGAGTGTGAGAAATTCGCTGAAGAATCACCTTACCCAGAAAAAACACATTATGTATGATGTGGTTTACGATCAAGAAAATTATCCTTTCTTGCCAAGTAGACTCTAATAAAATAAAAACACTAATTAAATATAAGAACATAAATGGCAGAAATTATTACTATGCCACGTCTCAGCGACACTATGGAAGAAGGTGTTGTTGCAAAGTGGCTTAAAAAAGTGAGGCGATAAAGTAAATGAAGGCGACATTTTAGCTGAAATTGAAACAGATAAAGCTACAATGGAGTTTGAATCATTTCACTCTGGTACCTTATTATATATAGGGCTACAAGAAGGTGAAGGAGCCAAGGTAGATACTCTTTTGGCTGTCATAGGTAAAGAAGGGAAGATATTCTCAGCACTTATCGGAGGTGGAGCTCCTAGCTCCCTAAAACTGAAGAACCTAAATCTGCTGGAGTAGCTGCTGCTCCTGCTCCTGCTGCAGGTGCTGCTATACCTGCAGGTGTAGAAGTGGTAACAATGCCTCGACTTAGCGATACAATGACTGAAGGTACTGTAGCTTCTTGGCTTAAAAAGTGGGTGATACAGTAAAAAGAAGGTGATATTTTAGCTGAAATCGAAACTGATAAAGCTACAATGGAATTTGAATCTTTCCACTCAGGAACCTTATTATATGTAGGTTTAAAAGAGGGAGAAAGTGCATCAGTAGATTCATTGTTGGCAATCATAGGGTCCTGCAGGTACTGATGTAAATGCAGTATTAGCTGCATTACAAGGAGGTGGTAGTGCTCCAGCAGCAGCTGCTCCTAAAGCTGAAAAGCAAACCTGCTGAAACAGCAGCTCCAGCTGCTACTCCAGTAGCTAATGCTAACGACCGTGTGTTTGCTTCACCTTTGGCTAAGAAAAATTGCTCAAGATAAAGGTATTAACCTTACTGAAGTAAAAAGGAAGTGGAGAAAAAATGGACGTATTGTGAAGAAAAGACGTAGAGAACTTTACTCCAAGTGCAAAAAGCGGCAGCAGCTCCTGCTACAACTTCAGCTTCAGCAAGTTCAGCTATCCCAACAGTAATTCCTGTGGGTGTAGAAGTAACTGAGGAAGTGAAGAACTCACAAATGCGCAAAAACAATTGCAAAAACGTTTGTCAGAATCTAAATTTACGGCTCCTCACTACTATTTGGCAATTGAAATTGATATGGAAAATGCAATGGCATCACGTGCTCAAATTAACAACTTGCCTGATACAAAAATATCTTTTCAATGATATGGTAGTGAAAGCTTGTGCAATGGCACTAAAAAAACATCCTCAAGTAAACACTTCTTGAAAGGGAGATACTACTGTGTATAATAAGCACGTGAATGTAGGGGTAGCAGTAGCTATTGAAGATGGTTTAGTAGTTCCTGTTATCAAATTTACTGATTCATTAACACTTACTCAAATAGGTGCATTAGTAAAAAGATTTGGCAGGCAAAAGCACGTAATAAAAATTGACTCCTGCTGAAATGGAAGGTAGCACATTCACTGTGTCTAACTTAGGTGATGTTTGGTGTAGATGTATTTACTTCTATTATCAATCAGCCTAACTCAGCTATTCCCTCTCAGTAGGTGCAATTGTGAGAAACCTGTAGTTAAAAATGGACAAATAGTAATAGGTCACACTATGCAAGTAACTCTTGCTTGCGATCACCGCACTATTGACGGTGCTACTGGTGCTCAATTCTTGCAAACTCTCAAAGCATATATTGAGAACCCTGTAACGATGCTCGCATAAGAGAATGTTATTATAAAGAAAAGGCTGCCCTTTCAAAGAGCAGCCTTTTTTTGTTTATATCATACTTATTATAATAAGTGTTTGTGAGCACGATAGGACGAACGAACTAATGCTCCACTCTCTACGTGGCGGAAACCTAATTCTAAGCCTATTTCTTTTGTATTTAGCAAATTGTTCAGGAGTTACAAATTGTTTTTACAGGTAAGTGTTTTTAGAAGGTTGCAAATATTGACCTATAGTTACAATATCTACTTTAGCTTCTTTTTAAGTCGTGAAGGGTTTCTATCACTTCTTCTTCCTTTTCACCCTAACCCTAACATAATTCCTGATTTAGTGCGGTTAGCACTCATTTTCTTTTAAATAACGCAATACTCCTAAACTTCGGTCATACTTTTAGCTTGAGATGCTTACTTCTCGTGTTAATCGGCGTACAGTTTCCATATTATGAGAGATAATTTCAGGAGCAGCATCCAAAAATGCGGTTTAAAGTTGCGTTCTACTCCTGGAAATCAGGGATGAGGGTTTCCATAGTAGTGTTAGGGTTCATACGGCGTACTGCTCTTACAGTTTCTGCCCAAATAATACTTCCCTATATCTTTCAAATCATCGCGGTTCTACTGAAGTGAGTACTGCGTGTTTGATGTTCATTAATTTGATAGAACGTGCTACTTTTTCAGGTTCTTCCCAATCTAAACTTTCAGGTCGTCCTGTTTTTACACCACAAAAATCCACAAGAACGAGTACAAATATTTCCTAAAATCATAAAGGTAGCAGTGCCTTCTCCCAGCATTCACCCATATTAGGGCAACTACCAGAAGTACAAATTGTATGAAGATTGTAACGATCTACCACACTTCTCAGTTCAGTGTATTTCTTTTCCAGTAGGTAGTTTTACGCGTATCCACTCAGGTTTTTTTAGTAGGGGGTATATCTGTTTCTATATTATTGATAGCAAGTGATTCTGCATTCATTGTTTTTAATCTTTTAAAACTAAAAATTTTTCAAAAAGTACTACTTTTTATAAACTGACAATTTTGCTGATATAAACTTCTTATAGACTATTGTAAAAATTCTATAAATCAATATAGATAGCAGATTTAAAAAAAGTACTTGTAAAACTTCTAAAGATTTTTACTTTTTAAAATTAGGGAAGTGCCATTCGTAGTACTTTAGTAGTTGATGTAATAGTGCATTGCGTTCGTTTTTATTAGTTTTTAATATGATTTAGAGATGGATAATCTGTTATTAAAATATTTTTAAATAGAACAAGTATAGTTCCCGAAATAACTGTTGAACTGCTTTTCGATAGTTGTAAAACTGACCTTCTTCCAAATTGAAAAAGGGAGATGTGAATCGTTATCATCGGGGTAAAAACCGAGATACTTACTAAGGTCAAGCAAGAACTTTAAATGAAAATTAGCAGAAAAAACTCATTGCGGTCTAAATAGATAAGTTTTTCTTCTAAGTAGTTGAAAAAGTTCTATATCAGGAGCCCCAGAAGTACATATATTTGCACATATTTCAGAAAGAAAAAGGCTTACTGTACTTTTGTATATATCAGTATGGAGTGAGAGATAAGGGGTAGTTACTTTTTGCTTCTTTGATACGACCTAAGGAACCATTACTCTTATGAGTAGCAACGAGCTCTCAAGAGGGTAAAAGGCTGAAAAAGTGCTATGGTTTGGCATTGTTCTTTTTAGCAGAAAAGGAATACCTTGTTGTAGATAACTACGTGTGCCAAGTGTTTTAGTAAAACACTTTACAATGAGGCTGTTATCACTATATTTTAAGTTTGATATTACAATAGCTTCAACTTTTTCGTACATATATCTCCTTTATGATTGTATAATTTCTTGGCATATTCCTTGTTCATAGTTTTAAAAATGCTTTACTATGAGATTCTTTATATGTTTTATGTTGTTTTTGAGTCTTAAAAATTATGCTCAATTCAAAAGATAAAAATTATAGTTTATTCTTCTGTTTTTTGAAGTATCTGAAATGGCAGCTTGTAACTATCCATTGATTACTCAAAAAGTTAGATTTATGGAATGTAAAGCTGTTCCTAAATCTGAAGAAGATAAGTGTTTTAATGAATATTATAACAAGCATTTACAATCGGTAGTACATCTTGAAAGACCTTTTGAGGATGCTGGTGAAGCTGTTATTCAATTTTGTGTAAACACTGATGGATCTGTGAAGGTACTTAGTTGTAGAGGCACTACTGAATATGCTCGTAAAGAGGCTATTCTTGCAGTTCAAAACTTCCTAAGTTAATACCAGCTCAACACAGAGGCAGACCAATACCTTCTTATTTTCAATCTCGTATTATCTTTAAGTTCCGTTAATAATTATCAATTGTTAATTGTTTTAATACTTTGTTCTAAGTTCTTTGCTAATCCAAATAAATAATTAAACTGCTCTCCATAGAATTGTATCTCACGCCTTGAAATTTGTAAAGAATTATTTGTATTTTTGAGAGGTATCCATAATTTCTTTAATCACTTGATTGAATTTTTCAATGGGTGTTTTATAATCAGTTTGAATGGTAGTTGTAGGGTTAGTAAGCAATGTTAAAAGCGTGTTGTAAAAGCAGCTATAAGACTCTCAATCGCCTCATTGAATACTGCCTTAGGAAAGGTTACTTTTCTTTGCTGTTCAACCTAATACCAAAATGATGCTACTGAAGCTAAGAAAGTTTGTTGTATCACAATAATTCCAGTATACCGATGGATTTTTATATTGCATAAATTTTGGCTCCTGTAACATTCGTTGGAAGGTGGTATTTAGGTTAGAAAAGTGCTAACACAGCTCTTTGCGTGATACTTTATAGGCAGTAGTAATTCCTTCTTCAGTATTAAAAATTTCTTTTACTTGTTGTAAATAAGCAATATTAGCTTTTTATCGACTTGGTAACAGCTTCTCTATAAGTACTATGTTCCCAAGTAGGTAAAAATGAGATAATTTCCTGCAAACGATAGCCCAACTCCTATGACAGTATCCAGTAGGCGGTCGTAAATAAGGCTGTAAACATTAGGGTTAATCAGTGCAAAAATAAATATTGCACTAATAGTGATAAATATAGACGCATACATATAATTCTCTTGGATTAATCCAAAAAGCAATAGGGCATACACAAAATAGCAATGTATAGGTATAAACTGGGGGTAGGGGAGTAGATAGATTACAGCAAAAAGAAGCAACTCCTCCAATGATAGTACCATATACTCTACTAAGCGAACGTTCTTGGGTGATGCCAAAACCAGGGCGCATAATGATGAAGATGGTAAGGATAATCCAGTAGGCATTGTTGATAGGGAATATATCACCCTATGAGGTAACCTAAAAATTACTACAATAGATAGACGCATAGCGTGCCTAAAAAAGGTTGATTTTAAAGATATATGGTCTTTGAGACGTCGCCACGAATAGTTTTTGGTAACTTACAAACTTGCGATAAGTACTCTCATCACGCACTCCTGCATCATTGCTGTAATAATTCTCAAAAATATGTCGGATATTTTCAATAGAATGATACTGACTTTCTATATAGATATAAAAAATTTCGCAATAGCAAGGCACGCTCTTTATCTTCTTCCGATACTTCTGAAAGTACTTTTTAATTTTTCGTTTTTCTTTAGTTTGTACTAATAAGTCTTTCAAATAGTTGTCTAATTGTATCTTCTTGCGTGAACCAATATATTCTGCCATTTGGTGCAACTGCCTTGATAATTCTTTGAGGAAATCTACATAAGTTTGTAAATATTCTTGATGTTTAGCAAAAGCCTTTGTCTACTTTTTCGTATTGTACGGGGGTTAGCTAAGGCTAATTCAAAGATATCTACTAACTCTATAAACATCAAAAAATTGGCGTTGTAGGTAATCAGTTTTACCCGATTTGCTACGTGAATCAAGTACAGCTTCACGTAGCTTTTTCATAATTTTCGTTGAGACTTGTTTGCAGATTGATGAGTTTTTTTAAAACCTTCAGTTCTGTCTTTAGCAATAAGCAAATCAGCTCTTATTGAAAAACTCTGCTGTGAGAGCAAAAGCATTTTCCTAATAACTGTTCGCTGTATAAACGCGGACGTATTTTTAAGAATATATATACTAACACACTGTACCATAAGCCTCCCTAATAGCACACAACTGCTGTACAACACAATGCCCCATCCTGTTTGTAAGTGGGCTAAAGTAGAGGCTATCTCAAACAAACCTGCAAAAGCTACCATTGTAGACGCGATGTCCATATAACGAAATGTAAGCATTGCCAAAGGTGAGCAGAAAAATAGTAGGCAGTAACAAGTATTCATAAGGAGCTGTAAGGTTTACTAAAAACACAGCTGAGAGTTGCTAGCAATGTTGCTATAAAAAAGTCCTCCATAGAGGTGTTTTTGATTTCCTGGGATATCACTGGGAGAAATGGCAATCACACTCAAAGCCATAGGGATACCAATATCCAATAAGTCAAGCCAAAGACCTAATCCTAAGGGAATAAGCACCGCAATAGTTTTCAGGCAGCCTTTGAAAAAGAAAAAAACTTTTAAAGAAAGATATGATGAGGTATACATTTTTACATATATTTGCGGGCAAAATTACAAAACTAATGGCAAATAACCATCTGATAACTGAAATATTAAAGGAAGGGAAGATAATTCTATACCCCACTGATACGGTTTGGGGGTTGGGGTGTGATGCTACAAATCCTGAAGCGGTAGCCAAAATTTTCCAAATAAAAACAACGGAGTGAAAGCAAAAAGTCTTATCATTTTAGTGAGTGATATACAGATGTTACAACAATATGTAACAGCTGTTCCTTCTAAGGTGCTCGCTTATCTTCAAACTTTACAAGAACCTACCACTATCATCTATAGTCACTCTTTGCATTTGGCTAAAAATGTAATAGCTGCTGATGATACTGTAGCCATTAGAGTTGTACAAGATGCTTTCTGCCAACAAATGATTGCTGATTTTTGGCAAGCCTATAGTCTCTACATCTGCTAATATCAGTGGAGAACCAACGCCTTTGTATTATCAGTTGATTGACCCTAAAAATTATTGCACAATGTGATTATGTAGTGCCCTATCGTCAAGATGATACTCAAATAAAAAAATCCCTCACGACTGATACGTTTTGATGCAGACGGAGAGATTTTTAATATTGAGATAAATAGTACAATTATTGTACTATTTTTATAGGAGTACCCATTATCGATATTTTATTTGACCGCTGGTAATCACTTCATCACCAGCTGTAAGTCCACTGATGATTTCCACTTTATCGCCAAAGTTACGACCGCTTTTTTTACATTTACCATTTCGGCTTTTGTTGTTTACAATTTTGAAGATTTTGTTTTTGACTAACACTACCTACGAAAGCAGAAATGAGGGTACTCACAAGAGCTGTAATTTCATTGTTGTCATTACCAAATTGAGCAGAGGCGTACATACCTGCTTTTTAGTTTTTTATCTTTGTTAGCTACTAATATTTCTACAGGAAATTTGAGAGCACTATTAGATTTGGGAGCGACAAAAAGTAATTTTTCCCTCTACTAATTCAGTAGAGGTACTAGGTTTAATTTTTAACAACATCCCCACTTTTAGTTGTCCCTACTTGACTTTCATCTACTGTAATTTTCAATTTTAGATTGTCAATATTTACTACATTAAAAAGTGTTTGTCCCTGCTGCTACAAGTGTTCCTTCTTCCACTTCTTTTTGCTGGTCACAATTCCGTTGATTTTACTGCGGAATTGCTGTATCTCCCTGAGGCAATAGCAGCTGAATTGTAGTTAGCTTGTGCATTTTTGAGTTGCAAGCGTGCTTGTTCTAATTGTTGAGCAGTAACTCCTCCTGTTTGGAAAGCACTTTCAAATCGTTTCAAATCTGATTTAGCTGTTTCGAGAGCTGCTTTTAGCATTATCTAATTGAACATTAGTTCTGTCGGCTTTTTGTTTGAGCTAATACTTGCCCTGCCTTACAAAATCACCTTCTTTTACGTAGATTTTTATTACTTGTCCTCCCATTTCTGAAGAAACATTCAAATCTTGTTCAGCTACAAAAAGTACCATTAGCTGTAAAAAGGTCAGCTACTTTTTCTTCTGCTACCTTAGCAGCTCGAACGGCTACTTGAGCTTCTTTTTGGGCAACGATAGCCACTTCTTCAGCATTCTTTGCTTGTTAGAATATAGGGCGGAAAGCTATTAATCCTACGAGGACTATTATAATAATTGTAATAATTACTCATTTTTCTTTTGTAATAAGCGTATTAAGTGTTCTAAATCGGGGTGCAAAGGTACGATAAAAACTTAATAAACAGTTTCCAAAAGTAGTTTTAATTAATTTAACAATTACTTTATCGAGATAATTAATACCTAATAGAGAAGAAGCTCCTCCCACTGAACGAGTGTCACTTTTATAGATACTACATTGTAGTAAGTTTCAGTTCTATTGAAGAGAATCATCATATTGTCCATCACCATTATTTCACTGTAACTATTATATACTTTTTGAAAGAGTACAAAGTTGAATATCACTTCAAAATTTACGTCCCTTTTCTTGTTTCTTCAAAGAGAGAGCGTGAAATGTTACTCACAGCATTGCCGTAATGATCTATAGATAATCATTCCATGGATAAAAATTTCTGTCTGTAGATACTTCTGGCTTGAAATATGACATAGGATTACATTTTTCTATAGGAGTACCTATTTGATTAAGAGGAGTTCCTTTATAGATTTGTTCAGCTACAGAAGTGAAAACTATAAAGTGTAGAAAAAGAGGGTATGAGGTTAGGGTGTCAAACTTTATATAGTACTACATTTGGACAATTTTTCAGAAAGAAGTTGAAAAATACCATTATCAGCTCCTATAAAAATAATGACCATTAAGTAGCATTAATAGGTGTTTTCGTAGTAGTGCGTTCAGTATCTACTCCTATGATATGAATACTCCTTTAGGGAAGTGCATATAACTATTTTGGAGGATATAAAAAGTTTCTAAAGATGTTAAAAGGAGAGATAAAATGAGAAATATCTACAATGGTAGCATTTGGGCACTTACTATAAAGAGTACCCTTCACAGCGGCAACTGAATAATCGCGCAAACCAAAAATCGGTAGTAAGAGTGATGATTTTCATATTTGTGAGAATGAGGTTGCAAAGGTAGAGTATTCAATTGAATACCCAACTCAAAAATCACTGATTTTTACTGATTGTTGAAAAACTTTGTTAATAACTTATTCTTTAGAGGTGTGAAAATCGAATATAAAGCCGTTACTTTGCAACCCGAAAATAGAAAGTTATGAACGAAGAAAAAGATATTTGGTGGCTCAATGAAGAGTCTGAGCAAATCCTCAATAGAGGTTATTTATTAAAAAGGGTGAAAGCGTGGAAGGTGCAATAGATCGCATCACACGCGCTGCTGCACAACGCTTTGTATAAACCCGAGTTACAGCCAGCTTTTTAAGGAAATGATCACCAAGGGGTGGATTAGCTTCTCATCTCCTATTTGGGCAAATATGGGTACTGAGCGTGGTTTACCTATTTCTGTGTTTCAATGTACGATGTGCCTGATAGTATTGAGGGAATTACTCACAAACTCGGAGAGGTAATTATGCAAACCAAAAATAGAGAGGGGACTTCTGGTTACTTTTGGGGAATTGCGTGTAGCCGTGGTTCTGCTGTTACCGATAATGGTAAATCAAGTGGTGCAGTGAGTTTTATGAAATTGTTCGACTCTAGCTATGGATGTGGTGTCACAAGGAGGGTGTAAGACGTGGTGCTTTTTGCCGCTTATCTTGATATTGACCATCCTGATGCTGAAGAATTTCTGCAAATTAAGGATGTAGAGTTTCCTATTCAAAATCTTTTCTTCGGAATTTGCGTGCCTGATTATTGGATGCAGGAAATGATAGATGGTGACGTAGAAAAACGCCGTTTATGGGCTCGTGTATTAGAATCTCGCCAACAAAAAGGATTTGCCTTATATCATTTTTACTGACAATGCAAATCGCAAACTCGTCCTCAAGTATACAAAGATAAAGATATGCTCATTCGTGCAAGCAATTTATGCAGTGAGATTATGCTACCATCTCAGTGAAGATGAATCGTTTATCTGTTGTCTCTCGTCTATGAATTTAGAACTTTTTGACGAATGGAAAGATACTAAGGCAGTGAAATTAGCAATATTCTTTTAGATGCTGTACTATCAGAATTTATAGAGAAAAACAAAAGGAAACTACTATTTACAAGCAGCACGCACTTTGCTATTCGCCATCGTGCTTTAGGTTTAGGAGTATTAGGTTATCACTCATATTTGCAACGCAATATGATACCTTTTGAAAGCTTTGAAGCTACTCAATTTAATGCCCGAGCTTTCAAACACATCCGTGAGGAAGCTGAGAAAAGTTACCAAAGAATTAGCTACATATTTATGGAGAACCAGAAGTGCTAAAAGGTTATGGTAGGCGTAATACTACTACTATGGCAATTGCTCCTACTACCTCTAGTTCAGCTATTTTTGGGACAAGTATCTCCTGGTATTGAACCTTATTCGAGCAATTACTATAAAGTGGGACTCTCTAAAGGAAATTTTTATGCGTAAAAAATAAATATCTCACTCAACTTTTTGGAAGAAAAAGGACTCAATAATGAAGATATATGGCGTTCTATCCGCTTAAATAATGGTTCAGTACAACACTTGCAAGAACTTACACAACAAGAGAAGAATGTATTTAAAACTTTTCAAAGAAATATCTCCAATGGAAAATTATATCACAAGCTGCACAACGGCAAACGTATATAGATCAGACATCAGAGTTTGAATTTAAATATTCCATCGGTGATGCCTATCAAAGATGTAAATAAAGTGATGATAGAAGCGTGGAAGTTAGGTGTGAAAAGTTTGTACTATCAACGTAGTCAATCTGTAGCAAAAGAGATGATAATGAATTTTGTTAACTGCAGTAGTTGTGAAGCATAATAGATTAATTTGTTTAGAAAAAGGCTGTAGCACAAATGTACAGCCTTTTTGTTTTATTGAATGTTATAGGTAGCTCCTTTTCAGTAGGGAACTTTACCTCTTGAGGTTTCTTTTTAGAACGTATTAATAAGTTCTTTTTGTAGTAAATACTTTTGCCCTGCAGGGAAGTAGAACGCTACAGTTAGCACCATTGATAGATGTGATGGTAGCTTTTTTTAGGCGGTGTTTTTCCAACTGAAACTTACCTCAAAAACCATTGCTGAGCTTTCATTCCTTGCATAGATCCTTTTCCCAATCTGGGTGTATGGGAAGAGCTGGTAAAAACGAATGGTATAATCCATGACTTTTGTAAAAGCATTTCGGCAATACCTGCTGCACCTCCTAAATTTCCATCTATTTGAAAAGGAGGGTGAGCACAGAAATAGGTTAGGATAAGTACCTCCATTTTGTCCGCTTGTACCATTCGGATCTACAGGGTGTAACAATTGTCGTAATAATACTAAAGCGTGATTGCCATCTTGCAAGCGTGCCCAGAAATTTATTTTCCATGCAGCGTGACCAACCAGTACCACCATCTCCACGTATTTTGAAGTGTAGCAGCTTCAGCTAAATCTGGAGTATCCCAAGGGGTAATTTCATCGTAAGGATATAATCCATAGAGATGTGATAGATGGCGATGTTGAGGGTCTGCGTCTTTCCAATCATCCAACCATTCGTTGAGATCACCTTCTTTTCCAATACGATTGGGAACAGTATGAGATATTACTTCTTGCCATTTTGGGTAAAGTTCACTATCTAAATTTAGTATTTTTAGCGGCTTGGAGTGTATTGCTAAAGAGTTCACGTACTATTTGCATATCCATAGTAGGGGCTGTACAAGTGTTACCTATTTGCTTTTTACCATTTTTTAACTGAGGCATTACATAAGCATTCTCGGGTGAGTTAGAAGGAGCAGTTACCCAATATCCAGTTTTAGCGTCTTTGATTAGTAAAGCTTTGGAAAAAGCTACAGCTTTCTTTTTAGTACGGGGTAATATTCTTTAGAAAAATCAGTGTCTGAGTATAGAGGTAGTGTTGCCAAATATGTTCACATAACCACGCCCTCCTGTAAGTGTTGAGCCCCATTCAGCTGATTCTCCTGGAGAGGTATAAAACCAAGGGTTACTAATCACGTGTGCTACCCAACCATTAGCATTGTAGTAGGATTTTGCTGTTTTTCGTCCATTAGGAAGTAAGTTTCTTTAGTAAACTGATGTAAAGGATTGGTAAGTTCAGAAAGATTTGTATTCTCAGCTAACCAATAGTTCATTTGTAGATTAATATTTAAATGGTAATCGCCATTCCAAGGAGTTTGATATTCTTCTGCCCATAAACCTTGTAGATTAGCAGGAGCAGGCCTTCACGAGAAGAAGAGAGATGAGTAGATATCTTCCAAAAATTGTAATATAATATAGGGAGTAAGGCATCTTTTTCGCCTTTGTAAAAATTGTTGTAATCGTTCAAAAGGTACTGAGAGTTGTTGTATTGGTATTTTTGTATTATACCAACGATTGCGATTGAATAATCAATTGATAAGCTTTTTGACTTTCTTTAATAGCATTATCAAAAAGAATTGTTGTTTTTGTAAATAGTTATTAGCCTTTTTGTAGTACATTGTCTTGTGTAAGTCCTCCCTTTAGTAAAATTATAGTTAGTTGCAGCCTTATTTTTTGAGTACTATTTCCTTGGCTTTTTGTACAGAAGTTGCATTGGTTGTATTTTTGAAGATTTCCATCTGTTTGAATGTTTATAACCGAAGCAAATTGCATTCCTTGCGTGTTTTTCACTAGGTAGTACCCCAGAAAGTATAATTTTGTTTGAATCTATAGAGTATTGTATGGCGTTTTCTTTGCGATGTAGAGAAATATCAATATCTAAGGTTGAGAAGCTGTAATTTTTATCCAAATAAGATCGTTTTTAAAATCAGCAAAAGCTATTTGTTGAACATTGTTGTTACCACGTTTAAAATGAAGTAAAAGGCAGTAGCTTGGTCTCAAACGAAGAATGCGTTGGTAATTCTCTATAGGGAGGGTGTTTTTCCAATCTAATAGTAATTCACCTAATATTTGGTAACAAACCATAGTTGCAATTTGCTCCATTGCCTTTTACAAGAGCCTTTTCCTTAGCAATAAAGTGTTTTTGCAAAAAGATCTTGTGCCTCTAAATTTTTGCCGTTTAACAATAGTTGTTGTATTGTTTTTAGGTGCATATGAGCACTAGGGTCATCGGCATCTTGTATACCCTCCTGACCAAAGAGAAATCTCGTGAGTACAATTCTATCAATATCAGTTTTACCAAAATCATAGCGCCTAAGCGTCCATTACCAATTGGAAGACTTTTCAGTAAAAGTGTTCAGCAGGTTTATGAAACACAACAGAAACATCCTGAGATTGGTGCAAAAGATAGACAAGCCAGTTAACAAAGATATAAAAAGCTAATAGTTTTCTATAATTTATAAAGTTTTATACTATTTTAATAATAAATCGGTATTGCCTACTAGGTTGAGTTTATCATCATAAATGGTTATTTTATAGCTGCCTTTTTCAAACTCTTTACCTACTTTAGCAATAAAAATCACAAATATCTACACTCTTGTTGTCATAAATAAAATGTGAGGCAGTACTATAGCTTTAGACTTTTCTTTTACCAGCAGAAAAAATTTTCATTACGACCTAAAAATAGTCCCAGAAGGACTCGTTACTTGTATGTAGAAATATCTTGAGCCAGATTTAGCTATTTTTGTTAGCACCAACAGTAAAACATATTTTTCAACTTATCGGCAGCTCTACCCCTATCGGTAGGTTTTGTTTTTAGAGCCTTTACCGCTTCAGCAATAAGTTTACTGATTTGCAAAGCAGCACCTGTTTCTACCACTTTTTGAGTTGATTAGTTTGACGAGAGAGAGTCTACTTTTGCACTTGCTAAATCTAATTTCAGACTCATACTATCCAAATCTTTTTGATAACTGAGTTTACGCGCATCAAAGAGTCATTTTTCTTATCAAAAGCTCTCGTTTCTAGTTAGAGCTAAAGGCTTGACTTTTGAAACGTGCTAAAGAAGAAATGCTAACTTTCATATTTTGCAAAGAATCAATGTATAGGTCAATTTTATTGCGTGCTTGCAACAAATTTTTTACATCTTTTGTTTTTCAATCACTACTTTATCATAACTATCTCGAAGTAGTTCTAAATCACTCATTACTTGTTTTTTGAGTAGTTAGCTCATTTTTCAGTAGCTTGCTCTATCCTTATTGAGAGAATAGGTATAATATCCCTAAACCGCCAGTAGCAATAGCTAATATGGTGATAAGAATTTTTAGATAAAAATACCTCCTCCTCTAGGGCTTGTCTTCTTCAGGGAGTCCATAAGCAGGGAAGAGATTGCTCGGATCCTATTTCAGCTAAACTATTGTTAGCTTGTTCTAAAAAGGGGTTTTTGTCGTAGTTATTACTCATAAATCACTTTTTTAAAAATATTGCAAATGTAGAAAAATGTATATAATGCAAATTTTTCACATTTTTATTCATATTAAAAAGAAGTTGTAATTTTTGCAGCCGTTATTTAATGCTAAAACAGAGTTATGTTAATACGTTATTTTTGCTATTATTTTTTGGTTGTTTAGGTATAGGTGAATTGATTGTAACCCTTACACACATTCCTTTTCCTTCTAGTATCATTGGAATGCTTTTTCTCACCTTATTTTTGCAACTTGGATGGATAAAAACTGCAATCAATTAAAGCCCCTCCGATTTGCCTAATTTCTAATTTAGGTCTCTTTTTGTTCCTCCTAGCATAGGTATTATGGCTTATTTCAAGCAGATAGGTGAAAACTTTTTAGCTATTTTTATTTCTATTATTATTAGTACTGTAGTGGTGATTGTAGTTACTGGTCACGTATATCAATTTTTCCGTAAACGTCTCAAAATAAAATGAAAAGCACTCGCAGAAAATCAAGTAGTATTATTAGGTATTACCTTTATTTTTATTATGGGGTATTGCTAATCACAAAAAATATAATTCAGTATTCTTAAACCCTGTACTTATTACAGTTTTGGTATTAGTTTCATATCTTATTATTTTTGGAATATCTCCAGAAAAAATACGAAGAAGCAGGGGCAATATATTGATTTTTGGCTCAAACCTTCTATTGTAGCCTTAGGGAGTGCCTCTTTATCTCCAACTTTCTAAGATAAAAACAACTGATTCCGTTAGTAGTTTCTCAGTTTGCTGGTAGTTTAGTAGGGATTATAACAGTGTGTCTAACAGCCAAATGGTTAGGACTTTCCAATGATATAGCCATTTCTTTAGCACCAAAAATCAGTAACAACTCCTATTGCATTAGAAGTATCGCGTGTGTCCACTTTGGCATAGAGCCTATCACCGTGATGGCAGTGATGACTACGGGCTTTTTGGGGAATATTTTTGGAATTACTTTTCTCAATTGGTTTCGTATCAAGAGTCCGATGGCTAAAGGAATTTCCTTAGGTACAGCTTCTCACGCATTGGGTATAATGGCAGCGTTTTAACCCTCAGTGAAAATATGCTGTATATGCGAGTTTGGGGATGATATTCAATGGTATTTTTACAGCTGTATTAGCTCCTACAGTGGTGCATCTGTTGTTCTAATTTCAGTGTTTGTTATACTTGCAGAATAAGGAAAAATAGTACAAGCTATCTACTTTTCCATCTTCAAAATGAATAAGAACTTTATCTATAGTAATGTTGTTATCAGTAGAAGTTAGTTTAAAAAGTGTTTTAATATTGTTTAAACTCTTTTGAAAGATAGCCATATCGTCAATAAACTCACACTGAGTAGACTGTTTTTGCTCTTGAGGAGTTATTTCTTCAATCATTACATAATGAAGTGTAGTTGTTTTTAGTAAAACTAAACTCTATCTTGTAATGAGTATGGTAGATAGCTAAAAGATTTTGGTTTTCAGACCATACATCGGCTATAGTTTGAACAAGAGTTTTTATCATATAAGGCTTTATTTATGCCTTTATTTGTAAAGAAATCAGTTGTTTTTATGATATACATATTTTATCAGATTTGCTAAAGTTGATAGTAATGTTGCTATTGAAAAACAAAGAGGTGATAAAAAGCCAATGGTAGAGCATAAATAGTAATCTTTTCCAAGAAGTTATAAGAGAAAAACTATCTCAAAAAATACTATTGCTCAAGATTGCTCTTTTTGAGGGATGGTTACTTTCCTCATATTGTAGCAGATAAGGAAAGAGTGTTATATAACTGGTGAGCAATAATAAGAGGGCTACTATTAAATAGAAGCCAAAGTCTTTAAATGGTGTATATTTATCTACATTCATTACATTATTCAACTATTATTTTTTTGTCCTTTCTCAGAAAAAAATAATCTATAATAGCTTGTAATATTTCTTCTTGTTCTATATAAGAGAGGGTATTATCTATTGAATTGCGATAAATAACATAACTGTAAAATGTTTTTGCTGATAACAACAATCCTTCTCCTAAAAATTTTATAGTAATTACCTTTGTAAGATACTATAATATTTCCTTGTAATTTCTTCTATTTTAATAGGTTCCTTATTACAAATCATATTGTCCTTCATATACTAATTGATTAAAAATTTCACCTTCTACAATATCGCGAGTATCTCCTGAATAGAAAAACAGCATTCCCTTTGATAAATACCCATTTCTTTACATTTTTCTACTAATAAAGTTCTATTTTTAGCTCCCAAAGGTGTTTCTTTTTGCTAAGAATTCTACATCTAAAAACCTTATCAAATAAAGGAATGATACCTATAAAGTCGGGGTCATATTCTTCTTCATTAATATCTTTTACAAAAAAAGGCAGTTATTATCTTCATCAAAAATAAGATTGAAACTCCTCATTAGTAGCTTCAAAAAGTACCTATCCAAATTTTTATTTTGTTCATTTTTCTTTTTAATAAGGTAAACTATTTCCAAATATCTTTAGTGCTTCAAATGAGTTATCAGTAGTTTCTTTTTATACTGAATGTTTTTCATATATTTTGTAGGATTACGAAATATATGTCCATAAATTCTTGTGTCGTTGTAACTGATTAAGAGTATAAGCAATTTGTTGGTTTTGAGGTAATTCTAAATTAGGGTCAGCTTTGAGTAGGTCGATAGCTTGAAAGCGAGCAGCTTTTTAGTATATCTTGGTCTTTCACGAGATCGGCTATTTTTAAGGCAAGCACTCCACTTTGTTGAGTTCCCATCAGGTCGCCAGGACCTCGCAGTTTAAGATCTACTTCAGCAATTTCGAAACCATCATTAGTGCGCACCATTGTTTCCATACTGAATGCGAGTTTCGTTACTCATTTTGTTACCTGTGAGCAATATGCAATAACTCTGTTCACTACCACGACCCTACACGTCCACGCAATTGGTGTAGTTGTGAAAGACCAAAAACGTTCAGCACTTTCAATTACCATTACTGAAGCATTAGGTACATTTACTCCTACTTCTATTACAGTGGTAGCTACCATTATTTGTGTTTCATTGCGCAGGAAACGCTCCATTTCAGCATCTTTTTCAGCAGGTTTAAGTTTGCCGTGAACAATCGATACTTTGTATTTTTGGTAAAGGGAAACTTGCTGTGATATATCTCATAACCTTCAGTAAGATTTTTTAAAAATCTAAAGCTTCTGATTCTTCTATGAGAGGATATACCACATAAGCCTGCCTACCTTTTATCTATTTCTCTTTGATAAATTCACAAGTCTCTGCACGTCGGTTTTCATATTGGTGTAAGGTTTTGATAGGTTTACGTCCAGGAGGAAGTTCATCAATTACCGATACATCTAAATCGCCATATACACTCATTGCTAAAAGTACGCGGAATGGGAGTAGCTGTCATTACCAAAATATGAGGAGGTATAGTGTTTTTACGCCATAGTTTTGCTTCTTTGTTCTACCCCGAAACGGTGTTGTTCATCAATAATAGCAAGTCCTAAATTCTGAAATTGTACCTTCTCTTCTAATAGAGCGTGAGTGCCTATGAGAATAGAAAAGTTCTCCAGATTGTAATTGTTCATCTAATATTCTGCGTTCTTTTGTTTTAGAGGAGCCCGTGAGTAGAGCAACAGTTACCCCAGTATTTTTAGCAACTCACTAATGGTTTGGTAATGCTGGTTAGCGAGAATTTCGGTAGGAGCCATTAAAACAAGCTTGGCAATGATTATCTACTGCCAAAAGCATTGTCATTAGAGCAACAATTGTTTTTCCAGACCCAACATCGCCTTGTAACAAACGGTTCATTTGGGCATTGGAGCCTACATCAGCACGTATTTCTTTCAGTACTGTTTTTGGGGCATTGGTGAGAGGAAAAGGGAGGTGATGGTTGTAGAAGTTCATAAAAAGCATCACCTACTTTTTGAAAGGTTGTCCTTGAAATTTCTGTTTGTGTAATAAATTTTTGCGTACTAATTGTACTCTGTATATAAAAGAGTTCTTCAAATTTCAATCGTATAGAGGCTTTGTAAGCAAGGATTGGTTGGTGGGAAAATGAATGTTACGCATCGCCTCTTGCTTAGAGATGAGATTCATAGCAGTGAGTATGGTATCGGGTAGATTTTCAGTAAAATTATAGCCTATTTCTTCAAAAAACGGTTTGTACTAATTGTCGCATTACTCTATTGGTAATATTGCGTTTAGCTAATTTTTTTCAGTAGAAGGATAAACGGGCTGAATGCTGTTATGTCCTGTTTTTGAACTCGCTGAGTAAATCCATTTCGGGGTGAGGCATAGAAAAGTTCCTCCAAAGAAATTCAACTTGCACAAAATAACATAAGGCTCGTTGATTTTTAGAGAATCACGCAACCATTTTTAGCCCTTTGAACCACTACTGAGTTCCATAGTTCCTGTCTCGTCTACAAAGGTAGCGACAAGGCGGTTGCTTTTTGATGAGCCGACTCTACAGTACGTAGATTTACTATTTTACCCACGAGTTGTACCCTCAGCATTATTGTTTTGTATCTCATTGATTTTGTATAACTTAGTTCGGTCGATATACCTATTAGGGAAGAGGTTCAACAAATCTTGATACTCATAAAATGCCGAGTTCCGTTTTTAGGAGTTCAGCTCGCTGAGTGCCCACCCCGCGTAGATGACTTATAGAAGTATGTAGGATATTTTCTGGAATCATAAGGGCAAAAGTAGTGAATAATTAGTAAATGAGCAAATTTGCTAATTGAAAAATATTGTTACTTTTGCGCCCTGAAAAAGTTAATTATCAACTATTAATCGAAAAATATATGACTTCACAAGAAATAAGAAATCTATTCCTAAAATTCTTCGAAAGCAAAGGACATACCATTGTTCCTTCAGCTCCTATGGTAATCAAAAACGACCCTACTCTAATGTTTACCAACGCAGGTATGAACCAGTTTAAAGAATTTTTTCTTAGGCATGATAAAAACCTAAACACAAACGTGTGGCTGATACTCAAAAATGTTTGCGTGTATCAGCAAAGCATAACGATTTGAAGAGGTAGGTCGCGACACCTATCACCACACGATGTTTGAGATGCTCGGCAACTGGTCATTTGGTGATTACTTCAAAAGAGAAGCCATTAGTTGGGCGTGGGAATTGCTCACCGAAATATACAAAATTCCCAAAGAAAACCTCTATGTAACCGTTTTTGAAGGCAGTGAAGAAGATGGTATACCCTTTGACCAAGAAGCATTCGATATTTGAAAGAACGGATTGCTGAAGATCATATCTTGCTTGGGAATAAGAAGGATAACTTTTGGGAAATGGGAGACTCGAGCGACCTTGTGACCTTTGCAACTGAAATTCACGTAGATATCCGTTCCGATGAGGAAAAAAATCCAGTAGCAGGGCGTGATTTGGTGAATAACGACCACCCCTCGAGTCATTGAGATTTGGAATAATGTGTTTATGGAGTTCAACCGCAAGGCTGATGGTAGTCTCGAAAAACTACCTTCTCGCAACGTGGATACAGGTATGGGGTTTGAACGCCTCTGTATGGTATTGCAGAAGAAACAATCAAATTACGATACTCGATGTGTTTTACTCCACTTATCTCACAAAGTGGAAGAGATTACCCAAAAGTAGATATGACCTCAGGCGACCGTGTAACTCCTGAACAAGAACAAGTAAATATTGCGATTCGTGTGATTTTCCGACCATATTAGAGCAGTAGCTTTTTGCTATAGCTGATGGTCAGTTACCTTCTAACAATGGAGCGGGTTATGTAATTCGCCGTATCTTGCGCTGTGCTATTCGTTATGGTTTTACTTTCTTAAACCAAAAAGAACCGTTTATTTACAAATTAGTAGAGACACTCTAACCAAAATGGGAGGTACTTTTTCCTGAATTGAGAAACAACAATTCCTGATTATGAGTGTTATAAAAGAAGAAGAGGCTTTTTTCTTGCGTACTCTTGAACAAGGTTTGTTGATGCTTGATGATGATTCAAAAATAGCCCTGATAAGCAACTATCGGGTGGAAAAGCCTTTGAATTATATGATACTTATGGTTTTCCTAAAGATTTAACTGCGCTCATTCTTTCTGGAAAAAGGGCTCACTATGGATGAAGAAGGGGTTTGAAGTACAATTACAAAAAGCAAAAAGAACGTTCGCGTGCTGCTGCTCAAGTAAAAACTGATGATTGGGTAGTGCTTCGTGACGACGATGAAGAAGAGTTTATAGGTATGACGCCTTAGAGGCTGTAGTGCGTTTTAGTGAAATATCGCCGAGTGGAAAGTCAGAAAAGATGGTACTCACTTTTCCAGCTGGTATTCAACACTACGCCTTTTTATCCTAGAAGGAGGAGGGACAAGTAGGCGATAAAGGTACATTACAAGCTGCTAATGGTGAACTTATTTATATTTTTAGATACTAAAAAGAAAAACAACCTCATCATTCACATAGCCGAGCATCTTCCTACAGAACTCAACGACCCGTTCAAAGCCGAAGTATCATTCAGTAGCATCGTGAAATGGCAGAAGCCAACCACAGTGCAACACACTTGTTACACCAAGCTTTGCGTGAGGTATTAGGCACACACGTAGAGCAAAAAAAGGTTCGCGTGTAGCTCCTGAAGCTTTGCGATTTGATTTTTCACATTTTGCTAAACTCACTTCTGATGAACTTAAAGAAGTAGAGCGTTTGGTAAACAAACGTATTTTTTGAGAAAAATTCCATTACAAGAACACCGAAATATTCCTATCCAGCAAGCGGTAGAATCTGGGGCTATGGCGCCTTTTGGTGAGAAATATGGCGACCGTGTGCGTATGATTCAGTTTGGAGATAGTAAAGAACTCTGTGGGGGGTACCACGTGAAAAATACAGGTGATATTTGGTTTTTCAAAAATTATCTCAGAAGGAGCAGTAGCAGCTGGTATTCGTCGTATTGAGGCAATCACTGTGGAGGAGCTATGCAGTATTTCATTGAACAAGAACAGCTGGTAGAGCGTATCAAAGAAACAGTTAAAAATACATCAAGACCCTGTGAAAGCTATCACACATTTGCAAGAAGAAAAATGCAGCTTTTGCACAGAGAATTGGAACAACTGAAAAAAAGAACAAGCTAAACAACTCAAAGCTAATCTCAAAGCTGAATTTACAGAAATTAATGGTATTCAATGTCTTATCAAGCAAGTAGATGCTGAGGTAGCAACACTTAAAGACCTTGCTTTTTGAATTAGGTAATGAGGTGAAAGATGCTTTTGTATTCTTTGCTTCAGCTCACTGAAGAAGGTAAAAGCACTCTTATTGTGTTATATCAATAAAGAATTAGCTCAAGCTAAAGGTTTAGACGCTGGCAAAAATAGTACGTGAATTAGGTAAATACATTCACGGAGGTGGAGGGGTCAACCATTCTTCGCCACTGCAGGAGGTAAAAAACCTGAAGGTATTTCCGAAGCATTATCTAAAGTAAAAAGACTTTCTATAATGAATTTTTTAGCCCATATTTATCTCTCAGGAGAAGGTGATGAATTACTTACCATTGGTAACTTTATTGCCGATACCGTACGAGGTAAAGAATACTTTACAATACCCCTGAAGCAATGCAACGGGGTATTTTTATTACATCGCAAAATTGATACATTCACTGATGCGCATCCTATTTTCCGACAAAGTAAACATCGCCCTAGTGCCTACATATAATCATTATGCAGGAGTTTTAGTAGATATTTACTACGATTACTTTCTTGCTAAACATTGGAAAGAATATTCTACTATATCTTTTAGAACAATATGCCCAACGTTTTTACAACTCTTTAGAAAAACATCAACTCTTATTAAGTGAAAAAGCACAGAATTTGAGCAAATATATCATAGCAGAACATTGGTTAGAAAAATATCAGACTATTGAAGGAATAGCATCAATACTCTACCAAATGGATAGGCGTACGGGATTTATTTCCAAAATGCAATATGCTGCCAATGATTTGTGCAAAGATGAAAGTTTATATGAAAAAGAGTTTGAAAACTTCTTTGGAGAAATACAAAGATCTATATGAAGTATTGGTTTTCAGAAGATTGTATTGTTGATGCTATTTATTTTTCATTTTTCATTTTTTTCACTTTTTCACTAGTACCTTTGCCTCGTTTTTTGTACAAAAATGCCAATATCTCTCATTCAAAAAAATACAATGTAGCAGGGCCCTCGCTATACTAGCTACCCTACTGTTCCTTATTGGGATAGTAGTACTTTTTCCACTGAAAAATGGTTAGAGAGTTTATCCAAATCATATTCTGAGAGTAATAGTACTGAAGGTATTAGTCTTTACATTCATTTACCTTTTTGTGAGAGCCTTTGTACTTTTTGTGGTTGTCATAAGCGCTATTACCAAACGTCACGAAATGGAAAATACCTTATATAGAAGCAGTACTCAAAGAGTGGCAATTGTATACTGATTTTTTTGAAAGAACGCCCTCGTATTAAAGAAATACATTTAGGAGGTGGTACTCCTACCTTTTTCAACCTTCTCAATTACGCCGATTGATAGAAGGCATTTTTGAGCGAGCTGATAGAGTAGAAAACTATGAGTTTAGCTTTGAAGGGCATCCTAATAACACCACTGAAGCTCATTTACAAAACACTTTACAATTTAGGTTTCAAACGTGTGAGTTATGGTGTGCAAGATTATTCACCTAAAAGTGCAAAAAGCCATTCATCGTTTGCAACCTTTTGAGAATGTACAGCGTGTTACCGAACAAGCCAGAACTATCGGCTATACCTCAGTGAGCCATGATTTGGTCTTTGATTGCGCTATTTCAAACCTTAGGACGATGTACTCTTTACTATTGATAAAAGTAATACCCTTCGTCCAGATCGTATAGCTTTCTATAGTTATGCACACGTGCCTTGGATAAAAGGTAGTGGGCAACGTGGTTTTAAAGATGAACATGTACCACAGGAGAAGTGAAGCGTCAATTGAAGGAAGTGGGTAAACAGCATCTACTTGAGGCAGGCTATATAGAAATAGGAATGGATCACTTTGCTTTACTTACTGATAGTATGTATCACGCATTCAAAACAAACAATTACATCGTAATTTTATGGGGTATACTCCTCTAAAAACTCAAGTGATGATAGGTTTAGGAATGTCATCTATCAGTGATAGTTGGTATGGTTTTGCTCAGAATGAAAAAGACTTAGACGATTATTATTCACGTCTTGAAAAGAATGAAATTCCTGTTTGTAAAGGACATATTCTTAATAAAGAAGATTTGATTATCAGGCGTCACATTCTTAACCTATGTGCCAGTTTGAGACTCTCTTGGACTGATGAATCACTTCAATTCTTTTGAAATAAATGAAGTAATAGCACACTTGGAGGAGATGCAAAAATGATGGATTGTTGACATATATCAAACAATCGTATAGAAGTTCCTGATGCAGGGAAACCTTTTATTAGAAATATTTGTATGGCTTTTGATTTACATTTACAACGCAAAATGCCTAACACCAAAATATTTAGTATGACAGTTTAAAAAGTTATACTTAACCGTTATAGTGATTGAGTTTTTAGTTAGTGATGAAAAGGGACAGTTAGGAAATTCGTCCCTTTTTCTTTTTGTATTTTTAGAAAAATATTACTTTTGCCCCGAAATAAAACAAATCATAACTTAAAAAATTGAATTATTATGGGATTTTTAAAAAGAATTTAAAGAGTTTGCAGTAAAAGGCAACGTAGTAGATTTAGCCATTGGGGTTATCATTGGGGCTGCTTTTGGTGCTATTGTGTCATCATTAGTATCTGATGTGATTACTCCTTTGTTATTAGCACCAGCTTTTGAAAAAGCTACAGGAGCTGAAAATTTACAAAGTTTAGTATGGAATGGAGTAGCTTACGGTAAGTTTTTAGCGGCTATAATCAACTTCTTGTGTGTTGCTATTGCATTGTTTATGCTTGTAAAAAGGTATAAATAAAATGAAGAAAGAAAAGAAGAAGAAGCTCCAGCAGCGCCAGCTGGGCCCTCTACTCAAGAAGAACTATTAGCTGAAATTAGAGATTTATTGAAAAAAATAAATAAAAAATCGTGTAACCGCAACACTACACATTTCAACAATTGTTTAATTAAAACCACGCCCTATTTTATAAGGCGTGGTTCTTTTTATAAGTTTTTATTAATACGCTTTATAAGTCCCGCTCCTTCGTAGATAAATCCAGTGTAAAGTTGTACTAATGAAGCTCCTGCTTCTAATTTTTCAAGAGCATCCTCTTCACTAAAAATACCTCCCTAACCTATGATAGGAAAGGCTTTACCACTTTTCTCACTCAAAATCGAATTACTTCAGTAGCGCGCTTGCCAAGTGGTTTTCCACTAAGTCCACCAGTTTCTTTCTTGTCATCAGACTGTAGTCCATCTCTATTAATAGTTGTGTTGGTAGCAATTACCCCACCAATATGCGTTTCTTTTACGATTTCTATGATGTCTAATAACTGTTCATCAGTGAGATCAGGAGCGATTTTTAAAAGAATAGGTTTAGGTTCTTTTTGGTTGAGTTTTTATCTTGAAGGGTATTTAGCAACTGTTTAAGAGGTTCTTTTTCTTGCAGTGAGCGTAGGTTAGGGAGTATTAGGAGAACTTAGATTTACTACAAAATAATCTACATAATCAAAAAGTTGTTCAAAAACAAATGAGATAATCGTTTACAGCTTCCTCGTTAGGAGTTGCTTTGTTCTTTCCTATATTGCCTCCTATTAATACACTTTTTTGTTTTTGAGTCTCTCTACAGCCGCTGCTACTCCTTCATTATTGAACCCCATACGATTAATAATCCTTTATCGTCTATAAGACGGAAAAGTCGTTTTTAGAGTTTCAAGTTGTGGTTTAGGGGTAATGGTGCCTATTTCTATAAAACCAAAACCTAAGTTGGATAATTCTTGGTATAAAGTAGCGTCCTTGTCGAGCCCAGCTGCTAATCCCACAGGGTTTTTGAAGTGTAATCCAAAAACCTCTCGGTGCAAAGAAGGATGTTCTACTTGATAGATAGCCCGAATGAGAGAGGATACAAAAAGGTATTTTTGTGTATCAACTTCAAATATCTGAAAGTAAAATGATGTGCCTTTTCGGGGTCAAGACTAAATAATAAAGGACGGATGAATAACTTGTACATAGCTGTTGATTTAAAAATACTTTTTCTTAATTTACACTATAACTAGTTCCTTGTTTACCATCTTTAAGCTGAATGCCCAATGCGAGGAGTTCATTTCTAATCTTGTCGGAAAAGTGCCCAATCTTTATTAGCACGAGCTTCCATTCGCATATTGATAAGTAGTTGGAGAACTCCATCGAGTTTGTCATTGTTATTAGCAGCTTGTTGCTCGCTTTGTAAACCTAAAACATCAAAAAAACAAAAGGCGTTCATTAGATTTTTTTAATTCCTTTGAGTTCGGCTACTGAAAATCTTTTCATCACCATTAATCCATTTTTACGGCTTTCGAAAAGATGAGCTATGAGTATAGGTGAATTGAAATCATCTAAAAGTGCATCATAGCATTTTTCTTTCCATTTATCTATTTCATAAGAAAAGAGGTCCTGGGTGTTCTAAAAGCAGTAGTTTTTCATTCAATATTTTTACTGCTTCCATAAGTCTATTGAATCCTTTTTCAGCAGCAAGCATAGCTTCATTAGAGATGTCAAGCACACTACGATAGTGGGCTTGCATAAAAGCAAAAGCGAATAACAGCAGGAGCAAAAGCTTTTCAAAGAAAGTGTTTTTCTCCACTTATAAGTTGCATTGGCAAAAATATAATTACCAGTAGATTTACTCATACGTTGTCCGTTCATTGTGAGCATATTGGCGTGCATCCAATAACGAACAGGGTTTTCTCCGTAACCAGCTTTCCCTTTGTGCTATTTCGCATTCGTGGTGTGGAAATTTTAAATCCATACCACCTCCGTGAATATCAAACTGATTACCAAGATATTTTTGTACTCATTATTGTACATTCTAAGTGCCAACCAGGAAACCCATCGCTCCAAGGTGATGCCCAACGCATAATATGAGCTGGAGAAGCTTTCTCCAGAGCGCAAAGTCTTGAGGATTGCGCTTTTTCTCCTTGTCCGTCCAAGTCACGAGTATTAGCAAAAGAGTTCTTCGATATTTCGATGTGAGAGTTCTCCATAATTGAGTCCTCGTTTGTTGTATTCAAGTACATCAAAAATATACAGAACCATTGCTTTCATAAGCAAATCCATCTTTTAGTAATTTTTCGGTAAGTTGTATTTGTTCTAGTATATGCCCTGTAGCAGTAGGTTCAATAGTAGGAGGGTAGTAAGTTGAATATTTCTAAAACTTTGTGAAAATCTACAGTGTACTTTTTGTACAATCTCCATAGGTTCAAGTTTTTCAAGGCGAGATTGTTTTTACAAAGCGGTCATTATTCACATCGCCATCATCGGTAAGGTGACCAGCATCTGTGATATTACGTACGTAGCGCACTTTGTAACCTAAAAAGTTAAGTGTGCGATACACAAAATCAAACGACATAAAAGTACGCACATTACCTAAGTGGACGTTACTATATACGGTAGGTCCACATACATACATCCCTACATTATTTTTCGTGTAAGGGTACAAAAACTTCTTTTTCTCCAGTAAAGGGAATTGAATATTTTTAATTGATGATTCATTCTGATATTGTAATTAATTATTAAAGATTAACCGCGATAGATAATTGCTTGATTTAATGCTTCTACCACTTTTTCAATGTATTGTTTATCAGGAGAACTCAATACATCTGAAGTGCCTGAGTTACTGCTGATTCTTACATAATAGTTATAGAAATATTCAGGCTTTAACTTGCTTATTTTATATATTGCAAAAATAATAAGAGCAATACAAATAAATATAATAACATAAGAGATTGAAGAAGGGGGCAGTTTTTAGCATTTTGCTAATACTGATAGTTTGATATTGAAAGAGTAATAATGCAGAAGCGAAACCTATGAGAACTTTATAAAGCGTTTTTGCTAGGTTTTTACCCAATAGTTGGAAGCAGTTGAAACTGATGAAATGTTTCGCATAAAACGTATGTTTTATCACCTATTACTAATCTTGATTGAGAAACTAATACATTATTTTTGTTGAAAGAAGATTCTTTCTTTATTAATTTGATTGTCCATAATTTATTACTAGTTTTATTATTAAAAATGGATTTTGTCAGAGTTTAAGTTGTTTTTAATTTTTGTTTTTATTTTGTTTTTATTTGCCAATCTAAAAACTTTCATTATAATGAGTAATTTGTAAAGAGATATAAATTTAATAATCAAATTACCTAGGTTAAATTTTGTGAGGTATTTTTCTAGGTCAAACTTACAATTTAGTATTTTTGTCTTTAATTTTTATATCTTTCTCCATTACTTTTAGTTTTTAAAATAATCTCCCCAAAAACCTGCAATAAATAACTGTGTACCAATAAGCATAGTAGTAAGTGCAAGATAAAACTGAGGTCTATCAGCAATAAGGCGACCATTAGGGTTGATAAATAATTTATCAATTCCAAGGTAAGCTGAGAATAAGAATCCTATAAAGAACATCAGTACTCCCAGTGCTCCAAAAAGTGCATTGGTCGTTTGCCAAAAATGCGACAAGAAACTAATGGTGATAAGGTCTAAAAATCCGTTGATAAACCTACTTATACCAAATTTTGTAACACCATATTTGCGAGCTTGATGTTGCACAACTTTCTCAGTAATACGATTGAACCCCGCATTCTTTGCTAATACGGGAATATAGCGATGCATCTCTCCCTGATACTTCAACATTCTTTACAACCTCTTGTTTGTAGGCTTTAAGCCCACAATTAAAAGTCGTGAAGTGTGAGACCTGAGGTTTTGCGTGCTGCCCAGTTGAAGAGTTTAGAAGGTAGGTTTTTTTGCCAAAACTGAATCGTAACGTTTTTCTTCCAGCCTGATACGAGGTCATACCCTTCTTGGGTAATCATATTGTAAAAGAGCAGGAATCTCATCAGGACTGTCCTGCAGGTCGGCATCCATAGTAATCACCACATCTCCTTGTGCTTGTTTAAAGCCAGCGTGTAGCGCTTGTGATTTACCATAGTTGCGCAAAAAGCGAATACCCTTTATGTTACTATCTTTAGCCGATAATTCTTCAATCACCTGCCAAGAATTATCAGTACTACCGTCATCTACAAAAAAATAATTTCGTAGGAATAACTATGTTCAGTAAGTACTTTATGTAGCCACTGATAAAGTTCGGGTAATGATTCTTGTTCATTGAGTAGTGGTATGACAATTGATATATTCATTAGAAAAATATTTACTTCAAATTCTAAGGTGATGCCAAAATTGCTTGAGTACAGTTGCTTGTACATAATGAGCCACAGCTAAAAATTTCTTTGCCAGTAGCTTTTTCCATAGTTCACAAGCACTAAAAGGCTTGCAAGTTGTGTACTCCTGCATCTCCCTTTCTATATCCTTTGAGCCCTGCGCGATCTATCAACCAACCTGCAGGCACTTTTACTTGTGTTTCATCAATAGGGTAAGAAGGAATATCTGGATATTGAATTTTTAATTCTTCGTAATTAGTTTTTGAAATGATAGGATTTTTGAAAAACTACCACAGTTCCTAATGTATCAGGATTAGGCAGTTTGCTTTGGCGTATGCTTATTATTACTTCGAGAGTTGTTTAGGAGTAGGGGAGGAGAGCCCTCTTTCTGTGAGTAGCTGTTGGATAGCCCCATATTCGGTATGCAAAAGATGATTGCGTTTGGTGAGTTTGAAAGTAACTGCTGAGATAATATAATTGCCTTTTTCTTTTCCTTTGAAGATAGATTCACGATAGCCAAAAACTACATTCGGCGTTGGTAAAAATTTTCGCTTTTGTAAAGTGTGAATATTGATAGCCTCGCAACTCTCCATTACATCTTTGATTTCAACCCCATAAGCTCCAATATTTTGCACTGGGGTAGTTCCTACATTTCCATAGATGAGTGAGAGGTTTTCAAGTCCGCCATAACCTTGAGATAAAGTATATTGCACAAACTGATGCCAGTTTTTCGCCTGCTTGTGCTTTAATCCATACATTATCATTATTTTCTTTTACAATGCTAATACCCTTTAGAAGAATATGTAATACAGGTTGTGTGATATCTTGGGTGAGTAACATATTGCTCCCTCCACCTAAAACAAAAGGATTTTTGTGTTGTTGCAAAGCCTCAACTAAAAGCCTCTTCGCTGTGTATAGGGAGGTAAATGTTTGCTTTTGGCATTGATATTGAAAAGTGTTAGGTATTTGCATAACGGCTTATCTAAAATCACCGCGCAAAGGTAAGAGATAATTAGCAAATTAGCAAATTTAACATTGATTCTTCGCTTGTTAGCTAAGATGGTAAAAGATAAAAAACTAACTAAAAATTTTGGAACTATAAATCTAAAAAGAAGTATATTTGCAACGTATTATAGTTTTATTAGCAATTATGGAGCTTGATATCCTCAAAAATAATTGGAGTGATGCACAAATAGTAGAGGTGTCCTATCAGAAAGGAACCTTACAATTAGCATTAAAAGACTATCAAAACACAATACATAAGTACCTTTTTGAGAATGTCATTGCATTATCATTTGAGAATTATCTCAAGGAGGATATTAGTGAGATACGTCCTTCTTTTTGGAAAGAAGAAAAATGATACCATTTGCCAAATAGATATTCTATCGGCTTGGGCAAATAAAGAAATTGTAAGTTTTTCATTTTTACATTACTATGGCAGCCGAAGGGATATGTAATATTTGAAGATACTACTTGGTATCAAAAGCATAAAGAAGAAATTAAAGAACAGATTATTTCATTAGATACTTATGTGCGTCATCCAATGCAAATAGGTGCCTATCTAATAAAAGAAGGTGAATATTGGCTAAAAGGTATTGAGAGTAAACCTCCCCAGCTGATTGGCCATATAGTGTACGTATCTTTTTAGATCAAGAGGACTATATTTTTATAGAAATCAGTGCACATCCCCAAGTATAGAGAGAACCCTTACACAATTTTTAAATTGGATAAGAAAGCAAACCCCTATCGTTTTTCAAGATGAAGACGGAGAGGATTTTGGTTATCAATAAATTAATTATGAACTCAAAAGAAATAGCAAATGGTATACTTCGTGCCGTAGGAATCATTGTTTTTAGTAGTATTAGGGCTCTATACACTCTACTTACTGCAATCTATTATTATTTATCTCATTGTATCATTGGTACTGACACTCAATGGGGAAACCTCTTATTCAGTTCTTTCTATAAAAGGCTAAAAATAAAGAGCAAAAACCCTCTGTGTTATCCTTACAATGACAATTTTTATCTTGTTAGCCTTGAGTGTTTTTAGCTTGTTTATTCCACTACTTGTTTCACAAGGCAAGAACCTATCAGGGCTTAATATCGATTTACTCAAAAACTAATATAGACAACCTTATTCAACAAACCCTCAGTAAAGGTAGGGTTTTTCAAAAAGAAGATTATTCTTTTGAGTACAAGAAATGTTGAATTTTATTGATATTCCTAACTTTCTTAATTCTTTTTATCTCTTTTATTAGTGATTTTGGAGTGGGAGCCTTTTCAGTACTCTTTATCAGCTTTTTTTATGAAAGATGGTGAAAAATTCTTATAGCCCTTCTTTCTACCTTTTCTACTCACAGAAAACGAAAAACTCAAAACCTCTATTTTCAAAAATAAACAACCTCTTATCGCGTTATTTTGTAGGATTGATACTCAAATTAGCATACTTTTTGTTATTTACACTATTATGTTGCTTATTTTTGGGGTAGAAAATTCCTTTATTATAGCATTACTCTGTGCATTACTAAACCTTATTCCTCACATAGGCCCAATGATAGGTTTTTATATTAATGGCATTACTAACAATGAGCAGTAATCTGCAAAATGATTTTATGAGTGTAACCTCTGCCTACTACGTTCTATGTGTTGATAGGCTTTTTAGTAGGGACAGTTAGTAGATAATGTTTTTCGCAACCTCTTATTTTTCAAATTCTGTAAAATCTACTGCTTTAGAGATATTTCTTATTACCCTCATCAGTGGTACTCTTTTTGGAATGTTAGGGATGGTAGTTGCTATTCCAGCCTATACTGTCTTAAAAAGTGACTTTAAAAAGTTTTTTTCCTAATAACAAAATAGTAGTACTACTTACTAAAAATCTATAACTATGAAACAACTATTGGTTTGTAGAAATATCCGATAAAAATAAAAATACAATTCTTAGATGCTAAATTAAAAAAATATAACTCTAAATTTTACAAAAAGCTAAATAGCTATTAATCTGCTTTTTCAAACAATTAAAAATAACTAAGATACTTTGTGTAATAACTATTCATTGTAACTCTGTAGCCTAATATCCAAAAATTGATAAATTTTTAAAAAGAAAATGAGTAAATACGACGTTATTGTATTAGGAAGTGGTCACAGTGGTTATAGTTACTGCCATTCGCGCTTCTCAATTAGGGTTTCAAAACCGCTGTAATCGAAAAAGAAAAACCCTCGGAGGTATCTGCCTCAACTGGGGTTGTATCCTACTAAAAGCTTTGCTAAAATCAGCACAAGTGTTTGAATATCTTAAACACGCTGAAAGCTATGGTATCAAAGTAAAGGATGGCTCTTTCGACAAAGATTTTTCCTGCTGTTATCAAACGTAGTCGCGACGTAGCTCTCTACAATGAGCAAAGGGGTACAGTTCTTAATGAAAAAGAACAAAATAGACGTGATTATGGGCTATGGTACTCTTAAACTAGGTAAAAAAAGTAGATGTAAAAAGATAAAGACGGTAAAGTAACTGAATATAGTGCTGACCATATCATTATCGCTACTGGAGCTCGTTCACGTGAGTTACCTGCTCTTCCTCAAGACGGTAAAAATCATTGGTTATCGTCAAGCACTTACTCTTCCAGAGCAACCTAAAAATGATTGTAGTAGGTAGTGGATGCTATTGGTATTGAGTTCGCTTACTTCTACAATGCTATGGGTACCGAAGTAACTATTGTAGAGTTTATGCCTAATATAGTTCCTGTAGAAGATGAGGATATTTCAAAACAACTTGAAAAGAGCCTCAAAAATCAGGTATCAATATTATGACTTCTGCAGAAGTAACCAAAGTTGATGCTTCAGGTAAAGGTGTAAAAGCATTCGTGAAAAACCGCTAAAGGAGAAGAAGTGCTCGAAGCTGATATTTTGCTCTCTGCTGTTGGTATCAAAACAAATATAGAAAATATTGGTTTAGAGGCAGTTGGTATTAAAAACTGAACGCGATAAAATTCAAGTAAATGAATTCTATCAAACTAACATTCCTGGTTATTATGCTATTGGTGACGTAGTGCCAGGACAAGCCTTAGCACACGTAGCTCTGCTGAAGGTATCATCTGTGTGGAAAAATCAAAGGTATGCACGTAGAACCTCTTAACTATGGCAACATACCTGGTTGTACTTACTGCACTCCTGAAATAGCTTCAGTAGGTCTTACAGAAAAACAAGCTAAAGAAAAAGGCTATGAAATAAAAAGTAGGTAAATTCCCATTCACAGCCTCTGGTAAAAGCTAATGCCGCAGGAACTACTGAAGGTTTCATCAAAGTAATCTTCGATGCTAAATATGGTGAATGGTTAGGGGCTGCCATATGATTGGAGCTGGTGTTACCGATATGATTGCTGAAGCCGTAGTAGCCCGCAAGTTAGAAACTACAGGTCACGAAATTATCAAAGCTGTGCACCCCTCACCCTACTATGAGTGAAGGCGTAAAAAGAAGCTGTAGCCGCTGCTTATGGTGAAGCTATTGATATTTAATCAGTACTTACAGAATTTAAACAAATATCTAAAAACTCCAAGTAACAAAATTGCTTGAGTTTTTTAAAAACTTTTATTATGTTAGAATACATTGATTATAAAGAAGTCTTTCTAAAAGCTATTTTTTTAGCTATCGAACTTTTCTATATGCATTTTTAATCTACTATCTAATTAAAAATAGAAGCGATTGGAAACGAATGAGTTATCAACTATTTGCTGTTAATATTTTTCTTGTCCATAATAAGCTTAGTAGTAAATATATATCCATTAAACCTAAAAGGTTTAGAGTTTTTACTTTTTGGATATGCTTCAGGTATTTATTTTCTATGGGTTGGTAGCTTATTTTTAGAAACAGATAAAGCACCACGTTACGATATGAATATATGGGTATTGTTGCTGGTAAGCGTATTCTCATTAGAGTGCTTATGTACCTATTTGGATAATGAAAAATACAAACAATACAATATCAATACCAAATACTTCTGGATAGTATTGAGTATATTTGTATCTATACCACCTGCGTCTTAACTTTATGGGTATTACCGATTGGAGTAATTCCCAAATTGAAATCTAAATATATTATATATTATTAGTATTTCCTCACTGATTATTTGGACAATAGTAATACTATACAAGAACAGATTGAAAAAGAAGAGTAAAATTATACAATTTAGAAATTGGTATTTCACCTTGCTGTTTGGTATCTTCTACATTCAATATAAAAATAAATGACGAAGTACAATTTTGGAAGAGAAAAAAGGCATAGAAAAATAAGTGATATATTCTTTCTAAAACAAAAAATATATAAATACTATGTATTTGATAAATAACTGTTTACTAAATATTTTATAAAAATATAAAAAGTTTGTGAAAACTTGCAAGAGATAAAAATCGTTATACCTTTGCAAACCGCAAAAGACAGAAATAATAAGTTCATATACATAAACGGAGAGGTGCCGGAGTGGTAACGGAGCAGATTGCTAATCTGTCGGCGGGTAACCGTCGCCTGGGTTCGAGTCCCAGTCTCTCCGCATCTAAATGTACTCATTAGATACAGTTTCTCGGGGCGTAGCGTAGTCCGGTCATCGCGCCTGGTTTGGGGACCCAGGAGGTCGCAGGTTCGAATCCTCGCCCTCGACAATAAAAATATTTCATTAATGTTCCTTTTAGTGACATTTTTGAAATATTTTTTGAAAATATAGGGTCACGTAGCTCAGCTGGATGAGAGCATCTGCCTTCTAAGCAGACGGTCACAGGTTCGAATCCTGTCGTGATCACGAGAATTTGTTTCATTTTGTATTAAAATTGTATGTTCTGAAATAACGCAGAGTTTCCGCTCTGCGTTATTTTTTGTTTTAAAAACAAGTGCCCCTTTTTATTTTAGAAAACTTTTTGTTTATAAAGTTTTTGTCAGTACCTTTGCACCCGCAAAACAAAGAACAGAATAATGAAACACTCCTTATTTATACTATTTTTAGCAACATCACCTTTTATTTTTCCCAAGAAACAATAAAAGATTCTCTCAAGAACTCCTAAACCAGAACAAAAAGCTATAGAAAGGCACAATTAGAACGTGCCTTATCAAAAAAATATGGGAACTCGATCCGTGAAGACTAAAGGGTACTTTTAAGTTTGTAGATTACCTCCCTATGTATGTAATGCCTTTCCGTTTTACTGATAAACCTACAGAACAACCCTGTAAGTCTCAACCCTAATCGTCCAATACCCGAATGGAGAGATTATCAACACATAGAAACAAAATTTCAAGTAAGCCTAAAAGCTAAAATTATGCAAGACGCTTTTGGTAAAGGCGATGTCTGGGTTGCTTTCACTCAGCAATCCTATTGGCAGATGTATAATGGCGAACTTTTCACGTCCATTTAGAGAATTGAATTATGAACCCGAACTCATCTTTTACCTATCACTCAACTTCTCAGCAGGGAACCTAAAAATGAAAATGATAGGCTATCCGTAAATCACCAGTCAAATGGTAAAAGAAGCGGCCCATTCACGCAGTTGGAACAGGATTATTTTATCAGGTATTTTCCTATGGAATGATTTAATGGTTAATAGCCGTTTCTGGTGACGTTTCTCCAGAAAAAGGCAGAGAAGATGACAATCCTGATATTGAGAATTATATAGGGACGTTGTGAATTGAGCATTGCTTACCCCTTCCGTAAAAATGTTTTTAATTTGAGGTGAGGAATAATTTAAATTTTAATCATCGTCGGACACGTAGAGCTGAACTGGGATATACCCGCTCAGTCGCGACCTTCGTATTCTCTTGCAGGCATCCCACGGTTATGGCGATTCCCTTATCGATTATAATTATAAACAAACAGTTGTAGGCGTAGGATTTACCTTCTTAAGCCTTTAAAGTAAAACCAATCTTACCCTTTACCTCTTACTTCTTATCTAAAATAAAAGGAAACTTTTTGTTTATTAAGTTTTTCGTTGTATCTTTGCCCTCCCGAAAAACAAGATGATTAATAAATCAGTAAATCAACAAATTAATATAGTATGAAAGAGGATATTGTAAAACGCGCTTTAAATGACTTTTATGCAGTACGGGTTTAAAAACCTTTACTATGGATGATTTGGCTAACAAAAATGGGGATGTCTAAAAAGACACTTTATGAGTATTTTCCTCTAAAAAACGACTTGGTAGAAGCTACATTAGATTACGCTTTAGAGATCAGTTGTAAAAATGCAGATACTTTTGTACAGGAGAAGGTTCTGTGATAGAAAATGTATACCGCAACCAAAAAAAGGTTCAGGAAGTTTTTTTAACATCAATAGCGACCGCCCTATTTGGGGAGCTACAAAAATACTATCCTAAAAACATACGAACGTATGGAAGGCGAGTTTGCTAAAAACTGATGCACTTTTTATAGATAAACTCTTAGAAAAAGGGTTGGCAAGAAGGTCTTTTTAGAAAAAGATATCAATGTGAACTTCTATAAAGTTTTCTATACTAGTGTACAACGTCTCCGTTCCATAACACGTACTTTCCCTGAAAGAGAATTTCCCTTCTGGGAAACTATCTATACCATTTTAGAGTACTTTTTTTCAGGATGCTTGTCAATGAAAAAGGACTTAAAGAATTAGAGCGAGTATTAGAACAAGAAAGAAAACAAAAATAAACTAATTTCAGTTGCTAACAACTAATGACTAAAAACAAATATCAATGAAAAATCATTACGAGTGCTTTGTTGTGCCTCAGTTTTTGTGAGCTTTGCACAACAAAAGAGTTGACTTTAAAAGAGGCTATTCGTTATGCTTTAGAAAATAAAGCAGATGCTGAGAAAGCGCGATTAGAAGTGACTAAAGCCAATTATAAGATACAAGAAGTACGTGCTAATGCATTGCCCTAATATTTCAGCTTCCAGGCGGTATGGTATACAATCCTAAATTACAAGCCACTTATATTGATGGTAGTACCTTTTGCTTTTCCAGGTATGCAGCAAGTGATGAACCATTAAAAATGGAAATGGGACAAAAATGGTCTGCTAATGCTGAAGCTAAACTTACCCAAGTACTCTTCAATCAATCGGTATTTATGGGACTAAAAAGCAGCGCGTACTACCCGTGAATTCTATATGCTCAATCAACAACTTACTGAAAAATGATATTATAGAAAAAGGTAGCCAAAGCTTACTATCAAGTATATCAAACCCGGCAAACATTGGAAAATATAGAAAGTAATTTGGCAGCTTACCGAGAAAAACAGCTAATGTAGTAAAAGGATTAAACCAATCTGGTTTTATCTAAAAATAGATCTCGATCGCACCACAGTGGCTGTAAACAATCTTAAATCGGCACGCCAGCAAGCGCTTAACGGATTACAACTTTCCGAAAAATGCACTTAAATATATGATAGGAATGCCTATGAATGAGTCGATTACATTGCCTAAAGAAGGATTTGAAGCTAATTATGATTTGGCTTTCGATAAAGAAATACCAATAACCGTATAGAGTTGCAAGTGCTTGAAAAACAAAAAACAACTTTTAGATATTAATGTAAAAAGGTACAGCGTGCAGCACTCTATCCATCATTAGCTTTGCAAGCTACCTATGGATATTTGAGTATGGAATCTAAAACACCTATTTTTTTATGGTAAAAAGATAAAGTATATGGTTCTGATTATTCAGCAATCACTTTAGGATTGAACATACCTATTTTTCTCAGGTTTTTGGTACGCGCCAAAAATACGCCAAGCTCAGATAGAAAGTCAAGCGCTTGAGGCTACGCTCAAAGATACTCGTTTGGCAATGGATTTGGCTTATGAAAATGCTCGTAGCCAGCTCACTAATAACCTACTTACTATTGACTCACAAAAAGAGAATGTAAAACTTGCTGAAGAGGTGTTACTCAATACTCAAAATAACTATCAACAAGGGATAGCTTCTCTCACTGATTTGATGAAGCTGAACGCTCACTATCTGATGCTAAAAATAACTATACTACTGCCTTGTTAGACTATAAGTTGGCAGAAATTGAACTGCTAAAAATCACAAGGGAAGTTAGAGACGATGAAGTAAGAAAAATCCCATATCAAATCATAGAAGAAAAAGAGGCTACCTAAACAAAATTTTTGGTAGCCTTTTTATAAGTTTTAACAGTAAATACAACTTCTTTTTGGAGTAATCTATCACAGCTTTTTTCTTCAGGAGTAAATCAGCTCCTATAACACCATCTTGCAGGGAAGTAAATTAAATTGTTCTAAAGCTTCATTTACGTGAGGTCAAATTAAATAAAACTAAAGGAATCCTGCGAATACTTAATGAACCTATTTCTAAGTGATTTTTATAGCGACTTGTGTTTTCCACTGCTTTTGCTCCTGCACCAGCAGCTTTTTATTTCTGAATCTTCAGCTTCTAAATTGAAAATAGGTTATCCACTCTATTCCTACACACGTATTAGAAGCTCCTGAGTCTAAAATAAAACGTCCTTCAATACCATTGATTTTGGCTTGCACTATAAGGTGTTGAGTAAGAGTAAGTTCAAGAGGGATGGCGATATATCCTTTCTCTAGGAGTAATTTGTTTAATGTAAGTCCCATTTGCTTTTTACTTCATTTACTATTTCCTTAATATTCTGTTCTTTTGCTTTTTGGGTAGATGAGGCAAAAACATCATCTCTGTCTACTACAATGTAGTCTTTAAGTCCATCTATTACTACAAATTTAGCCCCTTCAGTACGGATAATATTGTTTTTCAGCATCTTTGAGTAATACTCTTGCGTTGATAACGGCATTTTGAGCATTATCTTTTGGTGATTTTTCGTGTAAAGACCCCCAAGAACCTAAGTCATTCCAATCAAAATTAGCAGGAAGTACGTAAATATTAGTAGAAGGTTCTAAAATGGCATAGTCTACCGATATATTTTTCAGCTTCAGGGTAGGGTTTTAGCTATAAAGTCTACTTCATTTTCAGTATTATAAGTATCTTCTCCTTTTTCAAAGAGTTTTGATACATAGTAGGTTGATAGGCTTTATAAGCGTTGAGTACAGTTTGGGTACTCCATATAAAAATACCTGCATTCACAAAAAGTTACCTTGTTTTTAAAAACTCTTTTAGCAGTAGCATAATCGGGTTTTTCACGAAACTGATTTACTTTTTGATATTGGTATTGATCGTCTTTATCGTATTGTATATAGCCGTAACCCGTGTTAGGGAAGGTAGGTACGATTCCTAAAGTGAAGATATTATCAGCCTTTTGAGCAGCATTAAAACACGTAATCACATTGTGCATAAAAAGCCTTTTTCGTCTTCAATCCATGCATCACTGGGGGCTACAATCATTACTCCATTAGGGTTGCGCTTGTTCACCTTCATTGCCGCATAAAGTATGCAAGGGCTGTATTGCGCATACAAGGTTCTAATACCAAGTTTTTAGGTAATATATTAGGAATTTGTTCTTCTACAATTTCCTTGTATCGTTCGTTTGTGAGAATGAGAATATTTTCTTGAGGGATAAACTTCTGCAAGCGCGAATAAGTGCGTTGCAAGAGCGTTTGTCCTGTACCGAGACATATCGTGGAATTGTTTTAGGGTATTCAGTAGTACTTACAGGCCAAAAGCGCGAACCTACTCCGCCAGCCATAATCACTGCACAATAATTGTTCACCATATATTTGTAATATTTTAATTCAGTTTTTTTAACTTTTTAATAAGTTCAACCTCAGCGTGAGGTTGAAAAATGTATTTTTGCCAGAACTTATTTCTACACAATCATAACATTTTCACGCGGCATTGCCCTTTGCGAAATACGCGTCCATCCTTGATACGAAATGTACTTCCTGTCAGAATTTCATAAACAAAACTTACATTTTCACTCGTGTCAAATTGGCTTGAGAGCTATAGCTAATACAGGGGTCAACATCACTGCTAGACATAGGGTTTTAAAAAATGTCGTTGCAATACACCTAATAATTGTTGGGGAAATATTTCTGGAGTGATAAATGGTCTCATTAGTTGTTGGAAAGTGTATTTCCATTCGTTGCCGTGTGGCTTGATAAGTCTGCCAAAACCGTTCAAAAGCTATCAAATGTGCTACTTCGTGAATAAAAGGTTATCAAAAAGCGGTATTTATTAGCAGTAGCATTCATTGTAATGAGATGTTGCCCGTTAGGAAGTTGCCGATAATCTCCGTGCCTTGTTTTTCGCTCGTTTACAATACGCAAATAATATTATTTGCCTTAATGAGCTCAAAACAAGGAGTTACAACGTTTTTCGGGTAAATATTTAAATAAAAATTTCTCTCATAGTCTGCAAATGTACAAATAATATTTTACATCTGCATAATCAATTGTAAATTTATAAACTCGTGAATTTTTCTTTATCTTTGCCGTGCTTGTAAATTATAGAAAAAAATATGTCGTTCATAAGTTATTTAAAATTTCTTATAAAATCAACAAATCAACACGGAGTGCATTCTCCTTTATCTACAACTTTGTAACTCGTTGTTTGTACAATAAACAGTTAGTAAAACCAAAAAGAATTTGCTAATTATCCATCAATGATATCTAGAAAACAATTTATTTCATTGCTGAAGATAATTCGTTATTTGGAAGTGAAAAACTATTTTTACAGATGAAAAAGGAACTCTCTGTAAACGAAAATTGTAGTCTTGTAACCCCAATTACAAACTGCAACGACTTACGATCTTATTTTTTTATCAATTATCCGAAAGAAAAATTTGGATTTTTATTTGAATTATATGCACAATGATAGTATTCTCATCATCAATAATATTCACCAAAAAGAAAATGAGCTTTTATGGAGAAAAACTTATAGAAAAATGAAAAAAAGTTACTGCTTGTATAGATGTATATTATCAAGGGTATATTTTTATAAGAAGAGAACAGCCTAAAGAGTTTTTTATATAAGATAAGAGTAAGAAAAATAAAAATCTTACCTCTTATTTTTATTCTTATTTGCCAAGAAGATAGGCAAAAATAAGTGGAGCTACAATAGTAGCATCAGATTCCACAATAAATTTAGGGGTGTCAATATCTAATTTACCCCAAGTGATTTTTCTCATTAGGTACAGCTCCTGAGTATGAGCCATAGCTAGTAGTTGAGTCAGAAATCTGACAGAGTATGAATAAAATGGTACATCTTCCCATTCCAAGTCTTGATACATCATAGGTACTACGCAAATAGGAAAATCTCCAGCAATACCACCTCCTATTTGGAAGAAACCTACACCTTTACCTCCTGAATGTGCACGATACCATTCGGTGAGGTAAATCATATATTCAATACCTGTTTTTCACAGTAGAGGCTTTTAAATTCCCTTTTGATTACATTGGCTGCAAAAATATTCACCAGTGGTTGAATCTTTCCCAACCTGGGCAAACGATAGGTAAATTCTTTTTTCGGCAGCTGCTAATATCCAAGAATTTTTAGGGTCAATTTCGTAATATTGCTCTAATACACCTGATTTTACTACTTGGTATAAAAAATTCGTGAGGGAAATAGCGTTCACCTTTACTTTCGGCTGTACATCATGTACATCTTCCAAATGTGTAAACGACGAAAGCTTCTTCCTCAGGAATACAAGTATCAGTTACACGATTGTAATGTCCATCAAGCTCTCTTTCTTGCTCAGGAGTGAGGTCGCGATAGTGTGGTACACGTTTGTAATGAGAGTGTGCCACGAGGTTCATTACATCCTCTTCAAGGTTAGCCCCTGTACACGAGATGATATCTACTTGGCCCACGAATCATCTCAGCAAGTGAAATTCCTAATTCTGCCGTACTCATTGCTCCAGCAAGTGCCACGAGCATTTTTCCGCCTTCAGTAATATGGGTTTCATACCCTTGGCTACATCTACTAAAGCTGCTGCATTGAAGTGTAAAAGTTTTTCTCAATGAATTGAGAAATAGGTCCTTTACTCATCTTTTGATTAGTTTAAAAAATCTAAATTATTCGGCAAAGATATAAATAATCTATCAATTTAGCAAATTAATATTTTGTATATCAAAAATATTTCGTACCTTTGCCGCAGTTTTTCAGTGCCTCTACAAAATTCTATTCAATAATATCTTAATTTAAAAAGAGGAAAAACACCATCTATTCTACTGATCATTTACTTTATTAACAACTATTTTATAAAAAATGTCTAACATTACAGATTTAAAAATCTAAAAAGCTACCTGAATTACAGGAAATAGCAAAGGGGCTAAATGTGCCTAAGTATCGTTACTTAAACAAGCCCGAACTTATCAGTCAAATTATTGATTTTTCAAAGAAAAACAAACCAATCAAACCAATCAAACCAATCAAACCAATCAAAATCAATCAAACCAATCAAATTCCTCAAGAACTTCCTAAAAAACTGCTGCTATAACAGCTAAAAACTCTAACTCACCATCTAAAAGAACGAAAAGATAGATGCCCCTCAAAAAGTAGGAAGCTCTAAACAAGAAAAATCTACCCAAAATGCAATAAATAAAGAAACTACGGAAGACAATAAAGTAGAGATAAAAACAGATACTAAACCTAATTTTTCAACGAAAAATAATACTCCTACACCTCCTTCTACTAACAATAATCAATCTAAAACATCTCTCCTTCAAATAATAACAATAATGGTAATATTGCAAATAATAGCAGTTATAACTATGTGAATATCAATAATGAAAACTTTGATAAGGAGAAAAATCGCTATAGAGCTCCTGATTTTTGAGTTTGATAGTATTGTGAGATTGTGAAGGTGTTTTTGGATATTACCCCAGAAGGCTACGGTTTCTTGCGTTCTTCTGATTATAACTACTTGAGCTTCTCCTGATGATATCTATGTATCAGCTTCTCAAAATCCGTTTGTTTGGTTTGCAAACAGGAGATACAGTTCATCGGAGAGTCCGTCCACCTAAAAGATGGTGAAAAAATATTATCCACTTCTTAAAAGTGATTAAAAATTAATGGTTTAGACCCTCAAGTAGTGCGTGATCGCGTACTTTTTGAACATCTCACTCCACTTTTTCCTACCGAAAAATTTGAATTAGCAGGTAAAGGAGCAACAATTTCACACGTCTTATCGATCTTTTTGCACCTATAGGGAAAAGGACAACGTGGAATGATTGTAGCACAACCTAAAAACAGGGAAAACAATGTTGTTGAAGGATATTGCTAATGCTATCAGCAAAAATCACCCTGAAGTATATTTGATGGTACTTCTCATTGATGAACCCTAGAGGAAGTAACCGATATGCAACAGAAGTGTACGTGGTGAAAATTATTTCATCTACTTTTTGATAAAGAGGCTTCTGAACACGTAAAAATAGCCAATATAGTCCTTGAAAAAGCTAAACGATTAGTAGAATGTGGTCACGATGTGGTAATTTTGTTAGATTCTATCACACGTTTGGCTCGTGCATACAACTACAGTGCAACCTGCTTCTGGTAAAAAGTGCTTACAGGTGGGGTAGATGCTAATGCACTTCACAAACCTAAACGTTTCTTTGGGGCTGCCCGCAATATAGAAAATGGAGGTTCTCTTTCTATCATAGCTACCGCACTTACTGAAACAGGATCTAAAATGGATGAGGTGATTTTTGAAGAATTTAAAGGAACTGGTAATATGGAGTTACAGTTGAGACCGCCGTATTGCGAACCGCCGTGTCTTCCCTGCTATAGATCTAATGGCATCATCTACACGTCATGACGATTTGCTTTAGAGGAAAATACACTCAATCGCATCTGGGTATTGCGCAAATATTTAGCCGATATGAACCCTATAGAAGCAATGGGTTTATGGAAAAAAACAAATCAAACAAACTCGAAATAACGAAGAATTTTTAGCGACAATGAATAACTAATCATTTTAAAAGTTGTTTTTGTATTTCTTGTAAAACAATAAGTTATAAAAATAAGTTAAAAACATCGCAATTTTTGTCTCAAAAATTTTGCAAGTAATAAAAATAGTTGTACCTTTGCACCCGCATAATTGAAATGACAATAGCAGTTGTGCAATTGGAGAGATGTGCAGAGCGGTCGAGATACGGCGGTCTTGAAAAACCGTTGAGGGTAACACCTCCGGGGGTTCGAATCCTCTCTCTCCGCAAACAACATTGATTTTTCAATGTTTTTAAACTATAACGAGGGACTAAAATAGGGACTAACCTTATTTTTAGTCCTTGTTTTCGATAGAAGATTATAGGTAGCTTAATTTTGATACTACCCACCTCATTGGGTAGCTTAATTTTAATACTACCTACCAACAGTAGCTAATTTTGATACTACCCACTTCATTAGGTAGCTTAATTTTTAATACTACCTACCAACGAAGTAAACAATTTTGATACTACCCACCTCATTGGGTAAGCAATTTTTAATACTACCTACCAGCGAGTAGCTAATTTTGATACTACCCACCTCGTTGGGTGGCTTAATTTTAATACTACCTACCAACGAAGTAGCTAATTTTGATACTACCCACTTCATTGGGTAGCTTAATTTTTAATGCTACCTACCAACGAAGTAAGCAATTTTGATACTACCTACCTCATTGGGTAGCTTAATTTTTAATACTACCTACCAACGAAGTAGCTTAATTTTTGATACTACCCACTTCGTTAGGTGAGCAATTTTAATACTACCTACCAGCGAAGTAGCTTAATTTTTGATACTACCCACTTCATTAGGTAGCTTAATTTTAATACTACTTGTTAATTTTAAACTTCTGATTTACAAATAAATATGTTTATTTTTCAAAAAGTAAAAATTCCCCCTACATATATATATATAGCTATATAAATTAAAAAGTATGTAACATACAGACCTCTCTTCTTTTTCTGCAACTAAAATCTTCTAAAATCTGTAATTCATTATTAATCAGTTATATTTTGCGGTTCTGTATTCGGTCACGGTTTTAGGGGCAAGATGTGTCTTTGTATATACACAGTTTTGAAAAAAACGGTATACAAAAGACTCATCTTACTACTTTTACTTTCTTTGAAAAATTTGCCTATCGTCTGCATTTTTACAAAAGAAGCTAAAAGGGAAAAAACTACGGAACTTGTTTTTCTTTCTGCAACGGAAATAGAAATCATACATCAAAAAAATCTTCAAAAAACCCAATATTTTTACGTTCTAATACGTACCAATAGAATCAATAAACACCAATACCGATCTATTTGTGTCTATTTATGTATAAAATAGTCTATTTTTAAAAGTTACGTCCATTTGTGCTGTTTATAGTCTATTATAGTCTACACCCCTCTTCACCTATTGCGCACCTTAAAAACCTCTCTTACTTTTGCCAAAAAATTTAAACCTAAAGACGTTGGAAAAAGACAGCTCTTAACAAATCAAAATACCTTATTCTTAGAATTACTGAAAGTCAGAAAGAACGGTGGAAAAGGTTAAGTGCAGAAAGAAAAAAACTACCCTCACCGATTTGATAATATCAGCAGTGGAAGGTAATATGAACGTACAAGAACGACGTGAGGGTTTTAAAGTTTATTGAAAAAAACAAGACAACATCTTTGCTAAGATTGAAAACAATATCAATCAGTTCGCTTATGTAGCCAACGCCAAGAAGGAGGTACACCGAGCAGAGCTCATTGCCTTTACTCAGCGTTTAGACGAGATTGTAAAGCTCAAGGCCGAACAAAACCAAATCTTTAGGCAGATATATAAACTCATTGCGAATGATAGTAAAAATTCTTAGCTCAGCAAGCAGGGACTTTCACGGAGTAAAGTACAACGACAAGAAAGTACATAACGAGAAGGGCGAGCTAATGCTGATGAAAAACTTTCCTTCATTTATCAATGAGAGCAGCTCTCAAGAGGAGGTAAGAAATTACTTTAAAGCCATCTCAGAAAGTGAACGCACTCGAAAACCACAATTTCACGCTGTAATATCGACAAAGTACCAAGAACAGAGTAAGGAGCAGCTCACTGAGATAGCCGATAATTTTATGCAAGAGATGGGCTATGGACAGCAACCTTATCTTGTAGTCTTTCACAAGGACACCGAAAACAACCACGTGCATATTGTTTCTACCCGTGTAGATAAAAAACACAGGCAAGAAGATAAACGACAGCTTCGAGCGACTTAAATCTCAACAAGCCTTAGCAAAGGCAATGGAAAAAGGTATTAGGTACAAATCATCAAGCTACTATAGAGAAGCTTTTTGCAATATAGGTTTAGCAACCTTCAGCAGTTAGAAATGCTACTCACACGTAATGGTTTTAAACTAGTTCAAAGTGATGACACCCCTAATCAGGTGGATATATTGTACAATGGTGTTGTTCAGAAAACATTTTTCAGTGATAAACTCCATTACCAAGAGAAGCAAAAAGGCGATAAGCGCATTAAGCAAATCAAAGCCTTTTATAGATAAGTACAAAGACTTGTACAGCAATAAAAGTTTTAAGGTGATAGATGATAGAGGTTCAACAGGGGACTATACGAACGAAACATTCTACCGCAAGAGGCTATTCCGCCACAGATAGAATATGTGAGCGAGTTACAGAAAAAAACTGCGCCAAATCTTTTGGGATAGATATCGTTTTTCACTTTAAAGACTATAAACAGCCTTTTGGTTTATACACTTATTGACAATAAAAACCAACAGGTGTATAAAGGCAGTGAGATAGCTAAGATGAAAGACATCTTTGACTTTACAGAAAATAGTATTGACAAAAGAGAGTTTGAACGCCTAAAGGACTACAATCTGAGAAGCGATAAAGAAAAAGCAAATCCTTATACAGTACTTGCTCAAAGAAGGAGTAGGAGTTAAAGATTTTTATGTTATTTGAAAACAAACGCTTTAAAAGCAAAGAGAGCAATCCTGATTTTCAGCAGCTCAAAGAAGATGTAAGACAACATATTCATAATGCACAGGACGATGATTTTGTCATTTTAGAGCAAGACGATAACGGAGCGTATTACGCCATACACGAGCGTTATCACCAAATACACAAACTATCCTTTCTTTTAGAAAAGGAGGAATACCAAGCATTTATCGTAGGAACATCCATACACAACACCTCTGAGATTAGAAGCCAAACTGACCTCAAACACAGCCCAAGCGGTAAAATCTCAGAGGTTTTTAAAACGATGTAGCAGACATCTTTAAAAGCTTTAGGTAAAAGTACTTATGCTCCACGCGATACCACAGAAGACGAATTAGATAAACAATTAAAAAACGACGTAAAAAAACGAAAAATAAAATGGTTATAACATTTTGCTACCCAAAAAGGAGGGGTAGGCAAGACTACCTTAGCAGTTGCTTTTGCTAACTACCTCACCTTAGTAAAGGAGAAAAAGTAAAAGCTTTTGACTTTGACTTTCAGAAATCTTTCCATCAAAAATGGGAAGAAGATAAAAATGCTTTTCTATCCCCCAACTCTATGAGGTAGGGTGATAGGCGACGACAACCAAGAGAGTCTTTTTAGATTTTTCAGACCTTAATGGATATGAAAAAGAAGAGATAGTATACCTCTTTGACTTAGCAGGAACATTAGACGAGCGTTATATTGATTTGCTCATATACAGTGACTTTATCATCATTCCTTTTGAGTATTCTGATGTATCGGTAAAATCTACAATGGTATTTATCAATCTATTGGGAATGATAGAAAGCCAAGCAAATAGGGTATTTGTGCGTTCTAAGTACGACAAAGGATATTTTTTTACCGCAATCAGCAAGCAATGGACGAGGAGATTGGCAAGTATGGTAGATTATTACCTACGCCTATCTACACAAGCGCAATGACTTGCAGAGCATTAACACTCGTCTCCTTTCGTATGGACAAAAGAATGCTGTTAAACAAACGTTTGAAGAATTAACCCAATACATCAATGAAACCATTTAAACTGCCTTTTAACATACAATTGGAGCGGAAATACAACGAAAATAAACACGGAGGACTTCCTCAGAGACTGGATAGAAAACGAGGAAAATAGGCGTGATAGAACCATTAGTATGAGCAATGATTTACTATCAGATTGGTGAAGTTTGGCACTTTTTGAAGTAGACCTCAATGAAATCATTGATATAGGTTTGCCTATGCCCTTAGCAAACGAGAGTTTAGGGGTATGATAGCACAACTGATAGCCTATAAAAGTAGTTACTTAACCCATTAATTAATACACTAATGACAACATTTTTCAAATAGTAATTATTGTTTACATCCTTTATTATGCAGGGAATATACTATACGACTTGTACTTCAAAAAGAAAAACTTCCCTATAGAGGAGGAAGACAAACAAAGAGTTTTTCTCTATCGGGGATAGGACAGGAAAAACAAAGTCACTAATATAGACTTTAGCGATGTTGAAGAGATGGCTACCAGCAGTAGTACAGAAATAGATGAGAATGATTTATTTCCTTCTACCCCTAACGAAACTGCCACAGCTCCTGACGAAGTGTTGAAAGCGATGATGAGAAAACACCAAGAGGAAGAAAAACTCAACACTAACGAGGCTGATAATACTGACACCCATACAACTCCAGAAAATACTGGAGGAGAAAGTACAGAGCTTACCAAAGAACAGAAGCAAGAGTATTTAAAAAGCTAATAGAGAGCGATTTAAAGACATTTTGAATATGGCGAGACCAGTGTACAAGTCGTGGTTAGTGGAGAGGAGACGATGGTGATTAAGGTATACAAAGCCTCTGTACAACCTAAATAAAAAAACTCTAATTTTAATTTTTCTATATGTTAAACATTCGAAAATCTGTAACAAGAAAGCAACTACTACTCTTGTTACTTTTTAGGAATCTGTGTCACGACTCCTATACTTGCACAAGGTGCAGGTGCTATTACTGATGCTGCCAATAGTATTAAGAGCTATTGGGGGCCTTTGAAAAATACTCATTATGATGATTGGAGGTATTGTAGGGTCTCATTGGAGGTTACGTATCTACAATAAGTGGACAAATGGTGATCAAGACATCAACAAGGAAATCCTCGGTTGGGGAGGTGCTTGTTTTGTTCCTCATCTTAGTGCCTATTTTCGTAGGAGCATTCTTTGGTCTCAACTAAAAAAGCATCAACCTATGGGCTTCTATCTGTACAAGGGCTTAAAAACCCCTTGTCTTTTTCAGACTCAAAGATAAGTACATCTATTACGCTTTAGGATCAGCCTTAGGAGGACTTATCTGTTTGGCTTCCTTACCCTCTTTCATTGGCTTTTTGGAGCTCTTATAGGAGCAGGGATAGGCATTGGAGGGTATGGTACACCTTTTCACAATCAGAAGACGAAAGGTCTGTATAACAAGATGAGAAACAATGATGAAATACACATCTTTCCTAAAAGATTTAGAAAATCATCACAAAAGAAACAACAAATTAAATCATTATAACTATGGAAATACAAGGACGCATTAAGAAATTTTTCCTTTAGAGACTATTGGCAACAATGGTTTTCAAAAAGAGATTTAGTTATCACCACAGAAGAGCAATATCCCAATGATATTATCATTCAGTTCACACAAGGGCGTTGCACACTATTAGACAATTTGCAAAAAGGTCAGTTAGTAAAAGTACATTATAACCTTAGAGGGCGTGAATGGGTTTCTCCACAAGGTGAGGTAAAGTATTTCAACACAGTAGAAGGTTGGAAGATAGACCTTATACAAATGCAACAAGTGTCTTATAACCCAAGTCAAGGACAATTCGTTTCTGCACAAGCACAGACAGTGCCCCCATAATATCTCAACAAATGCCACAAGCACAGCAGGGTGAGTTTTTAACGCTTTTGGACAAGCACCTGCAAATCAATCTGATGATAACGTTCCTTTTTTTAACAAGAAAAGAATATCAAAATGAAGACAAAAGCTTTTCAATTTCCTTTTTATAGGTTACGACTATGGCAGTGAGCACGGTTGGAAATACGACGTGCTCATTGGTCAGTATAGTAATCCCGTAATAGGGAATTCGCATAAAAGAATATTGTAGAACAATACTCAGCCGACCCCGAACGTTACGAGCAGTTTCACACTATTCTCAATCAAGTAATTGCTATTGTAGGGAGAAGGACATATCGTGCAGAAAGTAGATATTTTTGCCAAAAAAGCGATATGTATCCGAAAAGGAAAAACACCTACTTACAACAAAAAAATATTCTGACCACTTTAATGGACGTATTTACAAAACCATAGACACGCTATTGCTCTTTACCGACTTGTTAGACAAGAAGAAAAAGCAAGTACAAGTTTTTCAGAAAAAGCCTATAAAGAACTGCAGAGACAAATGTGAAAAAAGTGTATATGTTGTTAGAGCAAAGTGAATGTGACCCCGATTGGTTATTTTGAGAAAGATTTTGAGTATTACATCGGAGGTACTCTCACAATGCAGTTTGCTGAAGTACCCGTGTTTGACAATATCAAATCTACGAATGAGTATTTGCGCATAGGCAGCTCATTTGTCAAAAACAGTCTCTTTCGTGGATGTAGAAAACATAGAATTGCCTAATGAAATAGAAACCTATTCACGCTTAGGCGGTAGCAGTACAGTAGCCTATTTAGCAGTAGATAATTTTTCTTTTCTCAACGAGTTAGAAGAATATCAAACAATTGTCTACAACCAAGTGATCGCTATTCCTCCCCAAGTATCACGCCAACGAGAGTTAGAAAAGAAAATGAAAAAAACACGAAGGGGTAGCTAAAAACGCCCTTCAATGCCATAATAGCCCAAGAAATTCAAGAGCTTTTTGCACGATATAGCTGTCAATGGGCAGCTTATAGTAGACGACTCACTTTTCGTTAGTTTTTGCTTGTGAGACCTTGGAGAAAATGGAGAAAACACAATCTACTATTGAGAGCAAACTCTTTACCAAGGGAATCATCATCTCTAAGAATGCTTACAACCAAATGGAGTTATTTCGGTCAGCTATTATAGGCAATGCGGTAGAGTTGCAGGACTACGATTTGTTTACCACGACGAGCGAAGCGGGCTTGTGTTTTAAAGAGAGCTACCCAATAAGTGAAAAAAATCTAATTTTTACTTGCGTTTTGCTGATAGACAAGGCGTACCTCTAAAGGTAGACACTTCAGATTTACCTTATCAAACAGGACGGATCAACAACCGTAATAAATTTGTTTTAGGGTCCTTCGGGAAGTGGTAAATCGTTCTTGATGAACAATATTGTAGAGCAATATCTCACCTACAATTACGATGTGGTAATCGTGGATACGGGTGATTCTTATTCAGGTACTTGTTCCTATAAAGGAGGGCGTTACGTACAATATACAGAAGAAAAAGCCTATTACAATGAATCCGTTTGCGGTAGGTAAAGAAGAGTTTAACATTGAAAAAAACTGAATTTCTCACCAATCTCATTTTTCTTAATATGGCAAGGAGCTGATGCAACAATGTCCCCCCGCTCAGAAATCCATTATAGATAATGCCCTCCTTGCCTATTATCACTAACATTTTGAGGGTGACACCCAGTGGTATAAAAGCCAAAAACAAATGAGGAGTTATTGCTCTATCTCAATAAGTTCAACATCTATGAAGAAGATTTAGACAACAACGAGGAAGAGACTTTCTATGATATACTGGGACTGCCTTTAGATGCGAGTACTGAAGAGATAAAGGACAGAGGACGTAAACTTTTAAAGGAATACCACCCCGATAAACGCAAGGAAGAATATAACGCCAATACGGCAGATATGTTTTTATAAGATATACGAAGCTACGAAACTCTTTCTGATGAAAAAAAGGCGTAAAGCCTATAATGAAAAGTGCGGCACTCATTGCTGTAAAACGAGAAATAATCCCTTAGATGATGAAGATTTAGAGACTGATAGACAAAGACAAGCAATTGTAAAAACGAGTTAAAAAGGTAGCTGAAGAGTTTAAAAGTACAAGAATTATCGTTTAATACCTTCTACGACTTTTGCGAGAAGTTCCTGCCCGTGTATATGAACAACAAAGCACCACCGCATTACTGAACAGGAGTTTAACTTGCGTACTTTTCTCTTTGTGTTAAAGGACTTTTACAGAGGCGGGCGTTATGGTACAACTCTCAACGAAAATGCCGATAGTTCTTTGTTTTACGAGCCGTTTATTGTCTTTGAGATAGACAACGTGAAGACAATCAAAGCTGTTCCCCATAGTAACACTCATTATTATGGATACGTTCATTCAAAAAATGCGTTTGCGTAGTGATAGGCGTAAAGCCCTCATTATTGAGGAAGCGTGGAAAGCTATTGCCTCTAAACTAATGGGAGGATATATTCTCTATCTGTACAAAAACCGTGCGTAAGTTCTGGGGTGAAGCGGTAGTAGTTACCCAAGAGTTAGACGATATCATCGGTAATACAGTAGTAAAGGACTCTATTATCAATAACTCCGATACGTTCATACTACTTGACCAGACCAAGTTTAAGGACAATTTCGACCGTATAGCAGCTTTATTATCGCTCAACAAAGTAGAGCAAAACAAAAATCTTTACGATTAATAACCTAAACAACAAAACAGGTGAGGGCGTTTTAAGGAGTTTTATCTAAAGCGAGGGGCTAAAGGAGGTATATGGTAATGAAGTATCAATGGAACAATACCTCACCTATACTACTGAAAAAGCCCGAAAAAAATCAGCTATTCTGTACTATGTAAAAAGCGTTAGGTAATTACGACAAAGCCTTAGACGCTTTTGTAGCTGATGTAAAAAGTACAAAAGAAAAGACAGATGCCATATTTGCCTTGGTAAACCTCTATAAAAAAAGCCTTTAGATGAAAAAGTAGTAGCTTTCTTTAAGGAGTTCAAGAAGGAGCACCCTAAAAGATACCTTAAAGAAATTCGACCAATATGTAAAAAGACCGAGAGTTACCTTTATCTGAACTTATAAACACACAACAATATGAAAAAACAAGCTATTTAAATTATTACTCACCACAATGCTGTTGCCTGCGATAGGAAAGGCACAAACTATTTACTTTGATCCAGCTGTCACAGGTTCAATGGCAGGTTATGCTATTTCGCTTAAAAATGGTCAGAACAAAATTGCCGATGAGCAAACCAAATTGCAGAAAGCGCAAACCTTTATAAGTGGTCAAATGGCATTGGTCAATCAGGTACAAGAAAAGGTGTATAAAGGACTTACAGAAGTCTCTACCACCATTACCAACGGAATGCAACTCAAGAATATATGGGAGCAGCTCAAGCAATGCCAAGAGTATTCTTCTAATGTACTCTCTCTTGCTAAGAAACATCCTCAGTACGCTGTCTTTGGGGTAAAAAGCAAGTGAAAAGGCTTACGAGGAAATACTCAAGCTCACGGCAGAGATTAACAGCGTGATTGATAGTAAGGGTAAAAACCTAATGACAGCTGGCGACCGTTATAGGTTATTAGATTCTATAGAGAGCAAAAATACGTTCCTTTAAACTATGGCTTTTAACCATTCAAATAGGAATGGAAAAACGCTCAGCGTATTGGCTTTTGGAGGGCTATCAGTCCTTTCGACCAATATATCAATACCGATAAAGATATAGTAGAAAACATAATGCGAAAAATTCAAACACACTTTCTAATGAAAAAGGTTATTTATCTCATCGGAGTATGTACTCTGGGTTTTTGGCTCAGCTCTTCAGGAGGGAGAAGTAGAGCTCCTTTGGAAAAAGAATCGTTATCCCCCGTAATGATTAACAACGAGGTAGAACGGTCAGTAGATGAAAACGAGCGACAAAAAACGCTGAACAACAAACAAACGCTCAATACTACTACTGAAGCACTTAATAGAAGTCAATGGGAGAAGTATAAAGGAAACAGGTCCTAAGATACAAGACCGCTTGCGGATAGTAGATTTTACCCTACAAGCAATTCCTACGGGCTATGTAATAAGTGAGCGAGCCAAAAGAAATAAAACAAGTGCAACAGAAGATTTACAGAGAAATGCGCAATGCACCTGATGTTTTTAGAGAAGCTTTTCCTATTATCCTGCCCAAACAAATCAATTTTATAGACGATTTGCAAAATGGTTACCCGATTTTTAGCAGGTATAGTACTCTCTTACGGGGCTATCAACCAAATGGAACGGGCTGAACGCCAAATATTATTGGACTATGCTCTGAGCGAAGTCAATAGACTGTATAATGATTCTTATGCTACTCTTACGGTCATTCGTGAGACAAGTTATGCTATACAGCGCAGAAGAAGCTTATTTCAGTACTATATAGACCGAGATAAGGAGTTAGCACAAGATATTTTAAAAAATGTAAAAAGCCTTGGTATATGAAACAAATTATCCAACTATCTGTATTGCTTTTTCTTTTCTGCAGTAACTACACTACAAGCCCAAAGCTACTATGAGACGGTGATCAATAGTTCCTTATTGGCACATCATCAGTGCCAATCACGTAACAAAGGGAAGCGAGTTTAGCAAACTTTAATAGTATCTTTAAAAAACAGAAAAGAGTTTTATGAAGAGTCTAATAAAAATAGTACAAGTAGTAGCTATCCACGAGAAAATTTACCAAAATCTATATAATGTTAATTCTCTTTTTGGTCAAAAGCAAGCAAATCAAATATATAAAAGATTATGTTTTTTAGTGTTATAGGGAATCTTAGAAAGATGAACAGATTAGCTGTAGAAAACCCTCAATACAGTTTTTGGATCAAAAAGAAACAGATCAAGTGTATTCTAAAGTATTGTCAATTATTGAAGAGCGAAAGCTTTCTTAACAGAAGACAGAAAACGATTGATGGACTCAGCCGATAGAGATGCACTTCTCGACCGTATATATATGAAGTTACGTTTATTAAATGTGTCTATTTTAAACGTTATCAATATCATAGAGTTTAACAAGAGTCGTGCTTACATCTATTCTATACCTGTATTCAACAACTTTGTAGAACACGACAAACAACTTGTTGAAGAGATTATGCAAAAAGTATAGACGTTATAAACATTATTAATATTAATACGATGAAACAAACTATTCTTTATGTGTGCCTATTAGCTTCTACTGTGGTCTTTGCTCAGTATAAAATTACCAAAGTAAGAGATGAAGCCCTCAATGCACAAGAAAAAAACGGCAGGTATTTCAGCAGTGGGGAGATTTTTAAGCCCGAAGCAGAGTATTATAAAAATATTTGGGACAAAGGTGAGGCCCTCAATTGAGCAAGAACCATTCAATGGTGTGGGGATGGCTCTCCTATAATGGGCGCAAGTATAACCACCGTTATATGGACGGTGAGGATATCCGTCCGCTCAGTGCTACAGGCTTAGAGACACAACGGCAGCTCAAAAGCTATGGTAATGCAAAGAGAAGCAGAAACCATCAAAAAAAGCACGTAGATAGTATTTATAAACGCAGTCTCAGTGATATGGCACATTGGACATCTTTAACCGTCAAAAGCCGACCCATTATTCTTGTTGTACTATAAAAGAATGCTCACCCCTCTTAAAGAGTTTCCAGACAAACCTGAGACTTATTCACAATGGGGTTTTAAAGATGAAAAAGCGTTTGAGAATGCTAAACACACAGGACAATTACAGCCTTTGCAAGAGAAGTTAGACATCATCAAAGGAATTTACGAAAAGAGCAACTACATTGGATATGCCACGAGGCAAGCGATTTTTAATGTATCACAAAGCACTGATAGGCTGGCGAGAATTTAAACGTATGCTACAAAACACGGGTAACATCAATCAGTGGTTTTTAGAAACGGAACGACTCCTCAATGATTCTTATAAAGCTACCAATGAAATAGCTCCTTATGTTGAAGATGTACAAATAATGGAAGGTATAATGCGACAATACAAACATAAATTCTAAGTATATGAACTTAAAGAAAATTACAATCATTATAGCAAGTTTGCTCTTTATATTGGCAACTCCTGCTTCTTTAGCACAACCCAGACCTCCTTATTCAGGGGCGGGCTCATCTATAATAGGCCCGCCACCACCTAGTATGGAACAAGGAGATAAAACCGTAAAAGTTTATGAAAGGTAGTGGCGACTTTGAAGAGTGGTTTATGGAAGCCTTTACGCACTTGGATACTTTTATAGAAAGTTACGCCTACCAAGCCTCTATACTGGGAAAAAGCTATTGGAGCACTCGGAATGCTTATTTACTTTTCAATCATAGGTTTTTAGAATGCAAAGTGGAAGTGCCGAATGGGACGTAGAGCCAATGATTAAACCCGTTATCATAGGGACTTATACTCATCTACTGGGTACCTTTCACCCAAATGGTACAATATCCTTTTCTAAAACTTGCTGAAATGCCCAAGGGTGTTTTCCAAGAGATAGAGAAGACAACCAATAATCTTCGGACAACTCGCTATACCAAACAAATGCAAGTATTAGATGCTACTATCAAAGAAAGAGCAGCTCTTATGGCTAAAAAGCAGGACTTTTTGGACAAAAGTAGGCAATGGTGATGTAGGAGAAGCTTTTGGCGACCAATGGGATAAACTTACAGCACCTATTGAAGATGGATTGGAGAACTCAATTATAAAATGCAAAAATCATAGGAGAAGCTATTGAGTTAATATGTTTAATGATTTTAAGGGTGGGGGTCTATCTCATCTTCTTTATACAAAAGGTATGGTCGTATATACTGATAGTTTTAGGGCCTATAGCCGTCGGGATGTCGCTCATACCAGGTTTTGAAAGTTCGCTGACGAACTGGGTTTCTAAGTTTATCAATATCAATCTATACACTTTTATAGCCTATACGATTATCAATATAGGGGCAACAGATTATAATGGCAGGCTACACTATGGATATTACACGTCTTTCAACGATAGTCGATGCCAATGGCAACGTGATCAATCAAGGACTTCTAATGGCATATACCACCTATGGCGGTATGATGAACTCTGTGATTTTCCCTTGCGTAGGCTATGTAATAACTGGATTAGCCGTACTACTGACTCCTACTATTGCCGACTCAGTAGTTTCAGCTGGAGGAGCTAGTATAATGACCAAAGCCAAAGGAGCAGCAAGCAAAGCAGCTGGTGCAGTTTCAGCGGGTGGTAAGGCTGTAGGAGGTACTGTAAACGCGGGACGTTCACTAGCAAAATAGCGTGAAAAACTCAGTAGCAAATAGTACTTTTGATGCTGTTAGCAAGAATATCAACAGAATGCCTGATGTACCTAAATCTAGATAACAAATTCAATTCACAATGATAGTAAAAACATAGAAAAAAACGTATCAAAATCAACAAAACAATGGCTATAGCTACCGTGATATTTGCTATTGTTATCGTGATCGTAGGGTTTAGCTATTCCTACAAAATCGTGCAGGACTCTCGAAAGTCTATCTATATCTTAGACAATGGAGTACCCGTGTTGGTCAAACAAACTGATGAACTCTAAATCGCCCCGTAGAGTACAAGGCACAAGTGGAACTATTTCACCGCTTATTTTTCACTTTAGCTCCTGATGATGAGTATATCAATAAGAATATTGATAAAGCACTCTATCTTATGGATGATTCAGCAAAAGAAAGAGCGAAGTAACTTAACCGAAAAAGGTTGGTATAACCAAATCATCTCCTCTAATGCAACCGTTTCCATACAAACAGACTCTATCAATATTGATTTGAACAGCAAAAGGTTTATGTACTATGGTACACAGATGATTAATAGAAAGACAAGCCTTATCATACGAGCTCATTACACAAAGGTACTTTTTAAGGATATACCCAGAACGCCTAACAATGCACACGGAGTGCTCTTAGAAAACTGGAATATCTTAGATAATACTGAACTATCTGTCAAACAAAAAAATACAGCTATTAGAATGGAAAAAGAAGTAGAACAAAAACACCTCAATAGAGCCTCAAAACAGAGGAACAAGAACAGCAACCTAATAAAAACTCAAAGAAAGACTCAAAGAGATTTAAAAGAAACCTCAGTAGGTAAATGGTTGTATGCCAATCCTAAAAAGTTTTATTTCTATGCGATGACTTTCTTAGTGCTGTCGTTTATAGGAAGTACTATTTGGGATATACGTTTGTCTCAGCAAGCTAAAAAATGGTATGATACCAATGCTTTATGAGCAAAAGTAGCAAAAATTATCAGGCAAAACGAGAACAGACAAGAGCAAATGCAAAAACATTACTGAGGAACTAAAAGGATATAAAAGCTAAACGCAATTAGGAGAACTCACCCCTTCTGATAGCCTTAGAATTGAGTTTTTATATCAGCAGTATCAAACCCTACAAAACCAAAGTCAGCAATGAAAAAATCAACTTCAAGCAACCCAAGTATATCTTTCCTCTCATTGCTTTTGCCTTTTTGTGTGTTTCATAGGCTATCAAGTAATAGACCTATTTGGCAAAAGACGATAAAAAGGAACAAGCTCAGAAAGACCTGAGTACCTCTTTAGGAAAAGGTGGAAACGCCCATAATGAACAAAAACGACGCTTACGACAAGATGTTTGAGAATACAAACGACAGTCGTTCTATGATTCAAGATTTCGAGAAGGAAAGCGATAGCCTTTACAACTACTCCGACAATTTGAATGATGCTCAAAAAAACGTTATTTGGACTCTTTGGAATACGAGCGCAAGCGCAACGCTAATAGCAAAGTTACAAAGATAGGAGATAACACCTATTACCGCCCTAACAACAGTGCTTTTTCTCAATCTTCATTGCAATCACAAGACGATAAAGATTATGAACGTTCTAAAGAGATGATTCGTATGCTTAATGAGTCGCAACAGCCTACAGTGAGTAGCAAGCAAGAAAAGAGGAGAAAGAGTACGACCCTGTAAAGGAGCTTACGAGAGCAGATGTTATTCTTAGACTCATTGGAGAAATCTAAAGACCCTGAAGCAATAAGGCAGAAAGCAGCTTCAGAGCGTTTAAAAGCCAATAAAGAAAAAAACGTGAAGCCTTTCTCAATCGCAGTTTAGAGGTTACCAAAGCAAATAACTTAGGGAATTTTAATCATATCTCTAAAGAGAAAGAGGGTAACAACATCAAAGCGGTAATAGATGAAAACATCAAAGGCTATTTGGGAAGTCGCATTCGTATACGCCTTTTGGAAGATATTTTCATAGGTAAAAAACAGAAGAGGTTGGTAAGAAAAGGTAGCTTTCTATATGCTGAGATTGCAGGCTTTTTCACAACAGCGTGTTTACCTGAGTATCGTATCAGTAATGACCAATAATGAGATTTACCCTATCAATCTTTCCATTTACGATATGGACGGGCTCAAAGGGCTATACGTGCCTGCGAGTGCCTTTAGAGAAATGATTCGAGAGTTAGGAGCGAACTCCGTACAAGGGAGTGAATGTAGAAACAGGCCAAGGTTTCTTTACCAGCCTTGCCTCTAATCTATTCCGTTCTACCTCCGAAGCTGTAGCAGCTATCATTCGCAAGAATAAAGTAAAACTCAAGTACAACTCTTACATCTATTTAATTAACGAACAAGATTTAAACAAAAATGAAGAATAATATCATTACAAAAACTCTCTATAGCGTTATTTGCCATTCTCTGGGAAGGACAAGCACAAGCACAGACCCTTGTCAATCAAATTAATGTAGATAACCTCCCATTATCTTTTATGGGTAAAGAGGTAAAATATCCACATCATCGCCCCTGAACCCATTCAGTTTGTAGACCTCTCTACAAAACTACCTCATAAACGATTTGCCTTCCGAAAAATATTGCCCGCATTAAAGTAGAACAAAGCGGAGACGAATTAATGGAGAATGCAACTCAAAAAGGGAATTGCGTTCAGGAATGGACATCGGTATTATCACAGTAGTAGGGACAATCATTTTTTTAGCGCAATACCGCGCTATTTACCAAGAACAAGAGCACAGCTGGTTAGCCTCTAATATTCATATCAAAGCCGAAGATATGCAACCATTAGAATATCCTAAACTCAAATACTCTAATTACGAGCTCAAACGCTTTTGCCTTGGATATTCAAGCAAAGAAAAATCAAAAAGCCTATTCACAAGAAAAAGAATCTGAAACTCAAAATGCTACTGAATAATGTTTTATGTGATAGATGATTACATCTTCTTAGACATCAGCATCGAAAACCTTACTAACCTACCTTGCAATATCGACGCTATGAAGTTCAGTATCGAGGACAAAAAGATTTACAAAGCTACAAATAATCAAAAGTATTTTGCTAACCCCTTTGTATGCACTCAATAATCAAACTAAAATACGCAAGAACTATCGCAATATTTTTGTGTTTGAGAAATTTACCTTTCCCAATAGCAAAATACTAAAAAAATACGCCTTATCGAGGAACAAATCTCAGGGCGTGTGATTGATATGAAAGTCAATTACTCCGATGTATTACAAGCCGATACTTTCTAATCTGACACCTATCCCTATCCCCTAGAAATCTATGAGTATGCAAGAACAACAAAAACCAAATCAAAATATACGACTTCTTCCAAAAAAATGGTCTATGGAGTCGTTACCTTGGATTGCCTAATTCTTTTCTTTCAAAAATGCCGAGATACCTGTGCTATCTAATATCTTGCAAAGTTTTGCAAAAGATGGGCGTATTTTTTTCCTCCTATCAATGCCAAGCTGAGCACTCTTGTACTAATTACCTTGGTAGCTATAGGCACACGAGCTAAAAAGAAACGCGACTTGGATGCAACCAAAGAAATCTTTTTGCCCATATCTGTGGGACTAATAATGATCATAAGCTCTTTAGCCCTTGTATGGGGGAGCAGGGCAATCCCAATTTACCTTATGTAGTGCCCTATCTCAATGGTTATCAATTAGGCTACCTCCTGCTTTCGTATGCAGGGACGATGATCACTCAAAAAGGTGCTGATAGTATTTCTAAACTAATGCAAACTAAAAATGGATAAAGACCGTTGGAATACTGAAGAGGAGAGTTTCGACCAAAATAGAGAACTTGTAGAAACGCCTACCTCTGTAAACATCCCTTACAAGTTCCGCTACCAAAAACAAACACACCAAGGCTGGATGAATATCGACCCCTTTCGTGGTTCAATGGTCATTGGAGTCCCTGGCTCAGGTAAGACCTTTGGGGGTGATTAACCCCGCTATCCGTCAGTTAGTAAGCAAAGGTTTTTTTGCTTGTGTATCTACGACTTTAAGTTTCCAAGCTTAGGTGAAATTGCCTATTACCACCACTTGCTAAAGAAGAAAACCGACCCTAACTACAAGCACAAATTTCACGTGGTAAACCTCGACGAGGTAGAATACTCTCGAAGAGTAAATCCTTTCAAAAAGGAGTATATCAACACCTTAGCACAAGCTCAAGAAATGGCTGAATCTATGGTAAGTGCCTTTGCAAAAAGGAGGCAGCTCTGGCGGGGTGGCTCTGAACAGTTCTTTACGCAGTCAGCGGTGAATTTTCTTGCCTCTACTATCTATTACTTTGCTACTTATGAGAATGGCAAATACTCTGACCTACCTCATATACTCGCCTTTATGAATCGCAGTTACGAAGAGATATTCGATACCCTCTTTACTAATGAAGAGTTAGTATCGCTTATGTCGCCTTTCAAATCAGCCTATGAAAACAAAAGCCTTTGACCAACTCGAAGGACAAATAGGCACTATAAAGATTTTCTTATCTCGCTTGGCAACCAAAGAGAGCTTTTGGGTATTCAGTGGCGACGAAGTGCAACTCAAAATATCCGACCCTGAAAATCCCTCTATCCTCATTCTCGCATCCAACCCGCGTACACAGGGACATCAATTCAGCTTTGTATTCAGCAGTGCTCAATAGAGTTATAAGCCAGATAAACGACAAAGGTAATCTCTACAGCGGACTTATCGCCGATGAGTTCCCTACTATCTATATTCACAAGATAGACAACCTCGTGGCTACTGCACGTAGTAACAAAGTAGCGGTAATGCTCGGTTTGCAGGAACAACCACAATTGCGACAATTCTACAAAAAGAAGTAGCCGAAACCATTTCAGCTATTATGGGAAATATCCTCTCAGGAGCTGTGCGCGACAAGGGTACCCTATGATTGGCTTGAAAAGCTCTTTGGTAAAAATCAAACAGAAGAGCTACTCGGAATCTATCTCCAACCAAGGTACCAATATGACCATCAGCGAAAAAGATGGATGTAATGATACCCGCGGGCAAGATTGCAGGACAACGCACAGGGTGAAATGGTAGGTATGGTTGTACAAGGCGAGGACAACGCCACCGAAGAGTTTTAAAACATCAGCTATTTCAGGCAAGATCAACCTTGATATGAAAGCTATCAAACACGAGGAAGCCAATTATGTGAAAATGCCTACCTACTATTCATTCAAAGACAGCGCAGGCAACGACCGTAAAAATGAAATCCTTATGACTAATTTCCGTCGTATCAACAAAGAAGTTGAAATAATGATTAGAGAAATCAAAGAAGCAGTAGCCTAATACTTATCGCCAATGCAACCCAATAAAAAACATATCAAAACAATAGCCCTATACCTTTTCTTTTTCTGCAATAGGTAGCATCTATGCACAATTCAATACACTCACTCCCAAAAAGTAGCTCCCGAAAAAGAGTACCAAAAAAATTTAGAGTAGTAGAGAATAATGAGCTGATTAATAGCAATGTAAATGCAGAAAAAAAGGCAGTGGCGTGTGGAAGCGATTGTTTCGCAGTGAGAAGGCAGCCCTTCGCAAAGAGGTAGATTCGCTGAAGACACTTATCCGTCAATCGCAACCTACCGCACCTAATATCCTCAAACAGGTGCAAGATTCTATCATCTTATCCCTTGCTAAAAAGGCAGTGACTGAAGCACATACCAAACAGCAGGATAAACAACAACCTACTCCTACCAAAGAAGTCGTACGGCTCTCACTGCCTCTGAAGGAGAATTGCACGTTACCTCTCATTTTTGGAGAGCGTTTCCACCCCATTCTAAAGCAAGAGCGTATGCACAGCGGTATTGATTTAAGGGCTAGCTACTCAACACATATACGCTGTTTTAGACGGGGTAATTAGTGCAGTAGGCTGGGATAGCAAAGGCGGAGGCGTATATATCAAAGTTAAAACATCAGAATTTTTGAAACAACCTACTGTCACCTCTCCGAAGTCTATTACCGACAAGGGGAATCTGTAAAAGCAGGGGTTTATTATTGGTAAAAAGCGGTAATACTGGACTCTCAACAGCACCTCATTTGCACTTTTCTGTAAAGCAGAATAATGAATATATCAACCCCGTAACATTTCTTAACAATTTAATATCTCTAAAAATAACAAAACTATGAACGAAGAACAAAAAGAATATTTAGACAATCTTAAGCAAGAGGCGTTAGATGCCGTAAAAAAATCTATTGGGATATCTAAAATCAATGCGCCCTAATGGTTTTATCTCTACAGAAGGAGAAATAGACGCAAGAGATGTATATGTAGATATAATGTATCATTTACGTGATTTTATCTACAAAAGAAACTCTATAAAAATAATTGATTATGCTTAAAACCCTAATCATAGCCGAAAAAAATCAACACAAATGCGTGAGTATGCCCGCGCATTGGGTTTTACCCTCAAAGGAGACCATTACGAGAAAGGCGATACTATCCTTTCTTGTGCAGCTGGGCACTTGTTAGAACTTGCTGAAGATACCGCCTATCGAGGGGAAGGAAAATGGGATAAATCCTAGTTTGCCACTGCTTCTGCAGATAAAAGATTATAAGTACGTGCCCAAGAAAGAGGAGAACCGACAAGCCCAACTCAACAAGTTAGGGCAGCTTACTGAACAGTCCTGAAATCGGTAATATCATTGTTGCTACTGACTCCGACCGCGAGGAGAGCTTATTTTAGGTACATCTACAACTATTTTAAGTGCAAGAAACCCTTTATTCGTGTGTGGGTATCGGCATTAGTTGATGAAAATATTCGTGAAGCCTTTGCCCACCCTATCTACAAGCAGGGTGACCCATTTTTGGAAAACCTTTGTAAAAGTGGCTATGCTCGTGCTTTTACCGATTGGCTCATTGGCGTAAACGCCACCCAAGCAACCACCCTACAATTAGGACAAGGGAAATTGTTATCGATAGGACGCGTACAGAGTACTATTTTAAAGATTATTTGCGATAGATACATCAAGAATAAGGGACACGAAAAACCTATACTTACAAGATTATCACCAATCATTCTTACAATGCTACTACCTATACGACCGAGGCCCCATATATGAGAGTAAAAGAGCAAGCCCAAGCCGTTTTTAACGGACTTTTGCCCGCTCATAGGTTTTGTGTCTCACGAGGTGAAAAAGTGTCTAAAAACCCGCCTCTATTGCATACATTGGACAGTTTGACGATTGTAGCTAACAAACTCTATAAGTACACACCCGGCCAAGTGTTGGCGTCTGCTCAAAAAGCTGTATGAAGGTAAATATTTGTCCTACCCGCGTACTGAAGACCCTTATATCACTGAAGAGGGTATTACAACCTCAAAAAGTTCTTTGTCGGTTTGTGTAGAGATTTTTTTAGGCGTTACCGACTTTTGCTTTTATGAGCAAGCCAAAATCAGTAGACGATAGTAAAATAACAGGTTCTCACGATGCTTTAATACCTACAGGTTACACCAATGGTTTAGAGAGCTTAACCGAGCAGGAACGTCGTGTATTTGAACTTATCCTATATCGCTGTTTAGAGAGTTTTTCCGACAGCTCTCAATATGAAAAAAAGGCATATATCTTTTTGACAATCAAAGGAACGCCTTTTAAAAACCAATACTAACAAACTGTTATATGCAGGTTGGGAGCGTTACACGCCTAAAAATAAAACAGCAGCTACTGATGAAGAGGGTGAAGCAGATGATGAAAAATTACTGTTTTTGGATCTGCCTTACAGGCAGGGCGACGCGAGTCGCTATCGAGGCGAAAAACGTTCGTGAAAGTGAGAGCAGACCCCCGCTATATACACCCTGCAACCCTTACCGATGATTTATGTAACTTGGACAAATTCCTACAAGAACAATCGCCCGAAGTACACAAGAATTATCATCGCAAATTGATTTAAAGGGCTTGCAAATTGGTACCAAAGGAACTCGCCCTGGCATACTTGATACGCTTATTCAAAAAGGCAGTTTATCACCTTGCAGAAGAACAAGTATTTGCCTACAGAGTTGGGGCTACAGTTTTACAATGCTATCAAAGATTTAGAAGTGGTGAATGTAGCCCAAAACCGCCCACTTGAGTATCAACTAAAGCAGATAACAGAAGGAAAGTTATTAGTAACACAGTATTACAATAACCTATTGCAATACGTGCAGAATATGGTACATAACATCTTTAGCATTGAGGCTACTGTTAAGGTGGAACGTCCTACCTTGGGAACTTGTCCCAAAGTGCAAGCAAGGGCAAATCGTGGAGGGTAAAAAGCCTTTGGTTGCACCAACTATAAAAACAGTTGCGACTTTACCATTTGGAAAGAGGTAGCCCATAAAAACCATCACCGCCAAACAAGTGGCCGACCTTATTGCCAAAAGGCAAAAACAAGTCTACTAAAAGGCTTTAAAAAGCAAGGCAGGTAAAGACTTTTAGAAGCGTACTTAGTACTCAAAAAAATTGTAAAAGTAGATTTTGAATTTAAAAATAATAAGAAAAATGACAAAACAACAGAAATTAGATTTTTACACCACTATATTACTATTGCTTTTTATAGGTATTATCGTAGTAGTAGTTTGATTTTTAATAGCTTGGTAATAGAAACTTTACAATCTATCGACGATTCGACTCTCATTACCTCTAAAGAAGCTCAAATGGCTAATGAGTTAGCTATTCTTATTAAAAATGTATAGCTCCTGTTAATGTATTGTTGGGAGTATGTTTAGGGGCTATTAGCACCTGAATTAATCAAAATGGTGAAACAGTTAAGCAAATTTAAAAACAAATAAATCAGTAACAATATGAACGAACAATTACCCACATCTGACCTTAAAAGAGTATGGTATTATGAGTGAAGATAATACTTTCTCTAGAAACTGTCCAACAAGGATATAGAAAACTTTCTCAAAGGACACGCTATGATTGCCGATAATGGTAAAGACCGTTTGATTTTCCTCCTAACGGATAACAATACTCGCCTGAATGTGAATCTCTATCAGCGCGACAAAACCATTGATGAGATTGTAAAAGCAAAGTCAAAAAGGAAATTGTCTATAGCCAGCTAAATGAACTCACCAATAGCAAGTCCATAGATATTGAAAAAAAGCCTTTATCTACGACCAAAAACAACAAAGTAACCGAGTATGACCTGCTCAAGGATACTGAGAAAATCGCTCAAGTGGTTGCAGAAAAAAGATATTCAGGAAAGTAACCGTTTTAAAAAATGAGCTTCTCAAACTCAAAGGCTATTTGCAGGATAAAATTGACAAGTTCCTGAGATTGGTAAAGAAATCACCAATAATCTCAACATTGTATCCAAGACCATCAGTACCATAGACGATGCTACGCCTAATGAAAGCCAATCACAAAAAGCAACAGCAGTCTAAACTCCGTTTAGATGTGAATGACGACGACCTCTATCAAGATGCTAATCGTCACCGTGAGGAACAAGCTCAAGAACAAGAACAACAACGCCATCGTGGCTTTAGAAGATAACATCAAAAATACGAAATTATGGCAGTTTATATAAAAAGTAAAGTAAAGACGATGTTAGTTTAGAAGAAGTAAGACAAGTATTTGAAAACCCAACAGACAAGTTTGATATTCATAACTTCGATGGGACTAAAAGGTGATTATTACGAAATGGAAGTTCGAGGGCTTTCAAGAGGGTGAAGAAAGAAAAAAGCCAAAAAAGATTCGTAAAATAGTAGACAACCTTAGAAAGCAAAACTTACAGATTAACATTGGTCAGCAATTCTATTCTAAAGACTATGACGAAACTTTACAAGTGCATAGTATCCGTGAGCAACCCGACCCTAAAAATCTATCTAAGTGGTACCACTTCTGATAGAGAAGTTACTCTTTATAAGTCTGACATTGTGCGACTTCTTAATGAAGAGAGATTGAAAAGAGGTGAATACACCTAAAAAAATCTTTAAATACCGATATTCTCAATAGTTTTATTGGTGATTTAGCTTGGGGAAATGATACTGAAATGAACAGACTCAAGCAAGTCTACCTATCATTTTCTCCTCAAGAGAGAGATTTTGTAGATAAAAAACGCTGTGAGAGAAGGTGCAAACTCTATTGAAGAAGTCTTTGAAAAAAGTACTATCAAAGGACGAAAAAGAGAAATTAGAAAACAAGATTAATAACTTTTTAAACACTGTAAAACAAATGGAAACAACAGAACAAAAGGAAGCAAAAACAACAGCCTACAATAGACTTGCAAATAGGTCAAAAACTTCATTACAAAGAGGATGTTTTTGAAGTAACAAGATTTGCTAAAGATAAAAATGGCCAAGATATGGTCATTCTAAAAAGACCCTTCTATAGGAAGTGGAATAGAAATTCCTTGGTATCGGTCAAAATTAGGGAAATTATAGAGAGTGGACAGTACAAAATTGCCTCTGTAAATTCCACAATTGGAAACAAAAATTAATAACTCTTTTAACACTGTAGAACAAATGGAAACAACTGAACAAGAAGTAGCTACTAAAGCTACAATCGAAGAAAAAATTCAAAAGAAATTCCTCAACAACAAAAATCAAAACAATGATGTAAAAAGTAGGTCAAAAATTCCAATTCAAAGAGAGTAACTCAGTTTTAGAAGTTGTTAAGATTGACAAAAAAATGCTCACCGAGATGGTAGCGATGAACTAACAATGAAACCTATAGGCGTAAATGTAGGGTAACCAAGAGTTCAACTGGAGCAAGTTAGCTTTAGATACTGCCATTAAGGAAGGAAAAAGTTGTAGAAGTTGCTCAACAACAGCAACAACAAACACAATCATCTCCTCAACTTTCACAACAACAATTCACTCCAGCTGAACTACCTCAAAAATCAAGTAAAAATATCTTGGCTTAGGAGAAGACACTAAACTGCACTAAGGACTTGGAGAATGCTATACTATCTCCTGAAGATAAAGTAACTGTTCGTGCTGAGTACAACTATCCCGACCGCTTGATGAAAGGCAATACAGCTACTTTTGATTTGAACCTCACTAAAAACCGAACAAGGAGGCGTGTTTTTAAACTCTTATCGCGCAAACCTCACTACCAAAAATGGTGAGGAACGTTCCCAAACTTTTTAAGGTGCAGAAAGAAAACAGTATCACAGCTAGAAGCGATTAACTTGCTTGAAGGGCGTTCTGTAAAAAATAGACCACGATGTAGTAGACAAGGAAACTGGAGAGCTTTCACGTACTGAGAGCTTTATCAAACTCAATATGAAAGAGCCTAAAACAGACTATGGCAACTACAAATACGAGTGGTATAATAAGAATTATGGTGTAGATGTAGACAGCATTATGCAAAAAAATCCAACTTAATATTTGCTAATGATATTGAGAAAGAACGCACTAAAAAGCACTTGGAAAAAGGCAATATCACTCAGGTAACTTTCCAACACGAAAACCGACAAATACAAGGTTTTGCAGTGTTAAACCCTCAATGGAAGAACTTAAATCTTTACGACAGTGCTATGAATAGGGTAACTACCCAAAAATCAATTGGTAAAACCTGAAGTTACACAGCCTCAACAAAAGAACAACGTTCCTGAACATAGTATTTCACGATAACACTTCAATTGATAAACAATGAAAAACTCTTTTTCTCTTTTCTGCATTGCTGTGCTTTTCTTGTAGTAAAAAGGAGATTAAAGCTGAAAAAGGAGGCATTGATATAGTGTCCAACATCTATTTCAATGCCTCCAAAAGACTAGATGATATGAAAAAGCGTTGTTATCTCTAAAACTCAATTACAAAGGAGATACCCTTGTAGAGCTTGTTCCTTATGTTGATGAACCTGAACTCACTGAAAAAAATCTTTGTCATTACCGACTCACTTGCCTTTGATATCACTGAAAGAAACCCTCAGCAGTTCATATTTTCAACGCTTTCTAATGTTCCTTCTATCCCTAAACACAAAAAGAACAAGGAGCAGTATTCAAATCGCAACACCTTTTGAATTTCGATTACCGAAAAAGACCTCAGTGATACTATTCTTTTTAAAAAAAGAATACAAGCGTTTTAGGGTAATTACTCCTGAGAATTACACAACTTATTATGTTCATCCAACCGATACCCTTTTACCTTACACACTATAAAAAAAGAGGGTGATAAATATGGAGGACGTATAGAGCGTATAGATTTATACAACAAACAAAAACGATGTTTTTATATCCTTACAACTCCTTCCTCGTAAAAGAGTGGGATAGTGAAGCTAAAAAACATCTTTTGAATTTAACGATTTTTATAAAGAAACGTAAATAAACCTTACCTACTATGGCAAAAACAACATTTTTATCCCCTCAAGATATTGAGAACATAATCAATAATACTTCCATAGTCGATTATTTCCATTACCTTGCTGATAAAGGGCGTTTGAAGTTCGATCGCCAACGTGGGCACGACTATTATTTTCTTACTGAAAATGAAAAAAATACTCAGTAAGTGACACCCCTCGAAAAAGGCTATTATGATTTTAAAGCAGGAGAAGGAGGTCAGATTATTAAAAGCAGTAATGAAATTTGAAGAAAAAGTCTTGGAGAGAAGCTGTAGATTTTCTCAAAGACTTTTCTAATACTATATCCCTGAAACTGAAAAAGCAAGGGAGACAAAAATGCAGAAAAATAAAAATACCTACTCCTGCACAAGAAGTTGATTTTAGTCCTAAAAACGTTCTTGTCCGTACATTTGTACCTAATAATGACAAACTATTAGCTTACTTTGCTGGTCGTGGTATTTCAAAAGAAATATTACAACAATATGCCCAACAAGTACATTATCACAATAAAACATCAGGCAAAGATTATTTTTGGTATAGGGATACCCAATCAATCAGGAGGCTATGATGTTAAAAAGTCTTTTGGAGAAGCCCTATGATAAAGCTAAAGTAGGAGTAAGTGATATATCTATTATACCTGGTACTCGTAATGAAGCTGTTGTCTTTGAGGGAATGACTGATATGTTTTTCTTATCTGCAAATGGCTAAAGATAATGGCAAGCCAAACGACCGTACATTGGTAGTACTTAACTCTGTTACTAATACAAGCACTTTCATTGAACAATTTAAAAACTACACTGGCAAAATACATCTCTTTTTAGATGGTGATAAAGCAGGTAATGACGCTACACAAAACATACTTAACAGTCTAAAAACAGTGTAGATGAAAGAGTTAGATACGGTATAGGTAAGAATGGAGTTAATGACTTAAATGATTTTTCATTTAAAAAGTCTTTAATCCCTTGCGTAATTCAAATAAAAAGTCGTACATTTGCCAATGATAATAACATACAAATTCATACACAAAAATGGAAGCACTACAATTGAACCCAACAGAGTATCCTCATCTGAGCAAGTGGGAGAGCAATCACTTGATTCAAACCTTAGAAAACCTCTCTCAACAAGCCAATCCAAGCAAGAAGGAGATAACCCAAGCCGACAAGCAGTGGGCAGCAACAATGTTAGAAATGGACTTAGCAGCTCAGAGCGGAGCGATTTGGGAGGACGAACAGGAAGACCCGAAATGGGCAGCAACATTGGAGCACAACAAGAAATTCTACCTAATCAAAGACCTCTTTCAACAGAAGAACACCGAAGCACTGGAAGAGATATTCCAAACGGAGACCGACCTCGACCTCAAGGAGATGGCGAACAATTACCTAAAGACTCTGTACGACCTACCCTTTTTAAACAAATCTAACAGCACGAAAGTCAGCAATGAGGAAATAACTATCTTAGTCAATTCGCTGACTTTCGTTGCTGATGATAATACTATTCAGCTCAATGAAGGTATACAAATCACTGATGAGATAAAAAAATACCATTAGCCAATACAAAAAGTGGTGGTATTACCAAAAGATAATCGCGGGGTATTAGATGAATACTACACCGATGAAAAGTTAGTGAATGCTGTACGCAACCTTATTAAAAACAATTTTTCTCAAAAACAGTCCATCAATATATTAGAACCCAGTGTAGGTACGGGTAACTTCTTGCACGCTACCAATAATTTAGGACTAAAACCAATGTCTCTGCCTTTGAAATCAATGAAACTACTGCGAAAATAGCTAAACTTCTGCACCCCAAGCTACTATTAACCTGCGATCCTTTGAAACCGAATTTATTACCGACAATGGTACCAAAAAGACTTTACCCCCAATATGATTTGGTAATAGGTAACCCTCCTTATGGTAGCCACAGAGGGACTTTTATTTAGGTTTAGGTGAAGAAACTAAACTCCCCGCTATGAAGATTATTTTTGTAAAACGCTCCCTCGATGTAATGAACGAAGGGCTACCCTCGCAATGGTACTTCCTTCAGGTTGGCTAAATAGACAGGATAAACTCTCAGGTGCTGAACTCTCTGAGGGCGTATCGTCTGCCTAACGGAGCTTTCAAAGCCACCGATGTAGAGTACTGATATTGTAATTCTCAGAAAGAATAGTCAGGCGCAAACCCAAAAATATCAGCAACTATTTTTAAGGAACACCCTCAACAGATATTAGGTGATACTTTACAGCGCAAAAACCGCTTTGGTCGTGAGGAGGACTACGTGAAAGGCAACTTAGATGATGCCCTTACACGCCTACAAGAGTTTGCTACCAAAAAGTTATACAACCTGAACAAACTCAAACAACACAAGAGGGTACAACTTGATATGTTTTCAACTTTTTGAGAGTGCTCCTGCCAAAGAACCTATTGCAGAAAAAGAAGAAAGTGTTAAGGAAGAGAACATCAATGCACAGCTCCTTGAAGAAGCTAAAGAAAAACTAAATGCAGCACTTAATATTTTAGAGAATATAAAGTTCAAATCTTTAGATGTACAAATAGAAATAGGTGCAAAAAAAGCAATGTCAAACGCTTGCTAAATCAGGAAGATATGAAGTTTAAAGATGAGTATTTGCAGGAGATTATCAAAAAGCAAATAACATCATTGAGGCTCATACCCCCAAAACTAAAAAACACAAGAAGCTACCAATATTGAAGTTACAACCAAAAACTCTAAAAAACAAAAAAACAATCTACTGAAAATACTGGTGAGTACAAAGAGTACAAAGTACAATCTACTCCAGAGATTAACAAAAAGACACTCAAATATCACTTTGTAAAAGATGATATCGTGGTAGATACAGCTTTACAGAATAGTCATAACATCACTTCTGAGCAAGTAAAAGCCTTTGCTGATACCAGTTACAATGGCGAAATAGCCAATCCTGAAAATACACGCCCAGTATGCTAATTATTACAAGGGAAAGTACATTCACGATTTTTACTATACCGAAGGAGATATTTACGAAAAATTAGAGCGTTTAACGGTTGATTTTGCAGGTAGATTAGATGATGAAAAACTAAAAAGCACAATATAATAAGCAAAAATCTCTCTTACAAAGCGTTTTACCTCCTAAAAACAGTTAGAAGATATTATCATTTCACCTAATCACGAGTTTGTACATAATTTTGACTTAGGAAAGGAGGAAAAAGAGGGTCTATAACAGCTATATGAGGCGCTATGATATGGTCAAAGTAGATTATAATTTAGCGGATAAGTTCAAAGACTTTGTTTTAAAATTACCAAGCAAAAGCCCTTGAGCCTTCTTCTTCTTGGGAGGTCATAGAATTTGTAGACAACCATATGGTAACTGGTAATGATAAAGAGCGTAATGCATTGATACGAGAACGTCGTAAAGAAGTAGCTAATAACCTCTTTCAAAAGTTCCTACGTGAGGAACTTCCCGATGACCTTAAAGAGCGTTTTGTAAACGAGGTTCAACCGCAAATACAATAACCTACACATCCCCAACTATTCTCAGTTCCCTTTGTTCTCTAAAATAAACCAAAACTTCAAAGGCAAACCTTTAGAGCTAACAGAAGTTCAAAAAGCGGGTATCGGTCGCCTTACAACCAAAGGGGTTGGGCTATTGGCGCACGAAGTAGGATTTGGTAAAACCCTTTCAGGGGTACTCTCTATGCACGAGGCGATGCAACGTGGTAATGCCAAACGCCCTCTTATTGTTGTGCCTAATGATAGCATCTTAAAACAGTGGGTAGAAACTATTTTTTTGAGGCTATTCCTAATGCCAAAGTGAATGTATTAGGCAACCTTGGTAAAGATTACGATTTGTCTCATTTTGACAATAAAGACGGTGAAATAACCTTAGTAACTTACGAGGGGTTTCAAAATATCGGCTTTAGTGATGAAATTACCCAACGATTGGCTGAAAAAATTCTCTTATATCAACAAAAAGGATGTTGATAGTTTAGAAAAATCCTATTACGGGAGGCGTTTCCGATGAAACGATGCGTGAAATAGAATTAGCCCACGCCAAAGAAAAGAAAAATGCAGGGAATAATGAAACGAGGCAAAGTATACGACTGGGAAGATTTTTGGTTTTGACCACCTTACTTTTGATGAAGTACACAACGCCAATCATATCGTGGATAAAGTGCGTATCGAGGACAAACGTTTTGCCTCCGATTTCCGCAGTCAGAACCAACGCCCCTCAAAAATTGGGACTCAACACTTGGGTAGCTTCTCAGTATATACAAGAAAAATTACGATGGGCGTAATGTTACTTTTACTTTCTGCAACTCCTTTCACTAACAAGCCGTTAGAGTATTATTCTGTATTATCCCTTATTGCCAATCAACGATTAGAAAAATCGGGCTATTTCAATGTAAATAACTTCTTTGAGACCTTTATGGAAGCCGACAACGATATGGAAATTGATGCCAAAGGTGATGTAAAGTTTAAAACTAATGTACGCAGGTTTAAGAACAACGCGCTGTTTCAACAACTCTTATCCGAGTTTATTGATATTAAAGGCGAAGAGGACAACCCGCAATTGGTACGCCCTAACCGTATCAATAAGGAATACAAGATTGAACAAAAATGAGTTTACAAAAAGAATACGACACCCTAAACCTCCTTTTTGACGAAAGTGAAGAAGGGGCTATTCTTTCTCATATCCTCAATGCAAGACTCATCGCTTTTTCTCCTTACCTCTCTAAAAATTACGAAGGTGATGTAGACAAAGTAAGTACTAAAAGATTTTATAGAGAACTCTCCAAAACTCAAAACCACAATGGACTTAATTCGTCAGAATAAAAACCGACAAGCCCGAAGCAGGGGCAAATCATCTATTCTGAGTTAGCAGTACAACAATTTCCTCGTCTCAAAAGAGTATTTGGTAGACCAAGTAGGCTACAAATCCGATGAAGTAGGTATCATCACTGGGGCTACCAACAAAAACCAACGTTTGAGTATTCAAGAGCAATTCAATGATGGAAAAATAAAAAGTTATCATCGGTTCAGAAGCCATTCAGGAGGGAATGAATTTGCAAGAAAAAAACCTCTGATATGTACCTTCTTACTTTTGCCTTATAATTTTACTTCTTTGCGACAAGTAGAGGGTAGGATGTGGCGACAAAGGTAATCAATGGGAAAAATGTACGTGTGAATTATATGCTTACTAATGATAGTATTGATGTGTTTATGCTCCAAAAACTACAAGCCAAGCAATCTCGTTATATGGAGGCGATAAAAAAAGGGGCAAATATCATTGATGTGTCTGATGTGGATACACAAGAACTCAAAACCGCTATCATAACCAACCCCGAAACACGTGCTGAAATTGAAGTAGAGTTGATGAAAAACGCTATGAGAATGAGAAAACCAAACACGCTGCTGATTTAGGTTTTTATCTCTCGCAAATTTGAAGATTATACCAAAGTATATAATGAATATTTAAAAGAGAAAAAAGCTATGAAGATATTCAAAAATGGGCTGAAACAGATGATTATTGGAAAGGGAAACTACCATATAGAGCTCAACAAGTAGAAAAGAGCTAAAAAAAGAAATCGAGCAAGTAATTGAAAAAAACTGGCGAAAAAAAGGGTGTCAATATAGCCGATTTTTCAACATCAGCAAGAGATTGTAGAAAATAAAAATAGCCTCTATAGACAAAGAAATCAATGAAGAATTACCTATTATCCGTGAGAGACTTATTACGCAGTACAAACAAGAAAAAGCAAGAGCGCCTCAATGCCCCACAAATAGACTTTATACAAGAACGGGCTGAAGAGAATAAAACATTCTTTAAACTTCGTCCAACTGCTGAAAAAGTCTGAAAATAAGGTTGCAGAAAAATAAAAACATCTCAAGATGAGGAGCAACGCACTTACAAGGCTTTTTAAACGATAATAAAAACACCCCTGATAGGCTTACTTATCAGGGCTGTTTCTATATTTATTGGCGTACGAGATTGTACTTGTACTTATATTTGTAGGCTAAACCATATTTTTAATTGCAATTCTATTAGCTTTTTCAGCATAGCCAGAAGCAGTTGTATCTAATTGTGAAAATTCTTTTAGATATGCCTCTGCTTTTTCATTTTCCAAATTATCTAAGTTAGTATCTGTTACTAAATAGAAAAAAATCAGTATTTTCAGCTAATAATCTGTTATTTTCAATAGAATAAGTAGCTAAAGGCAACTTATTTTCTTCATTAACTATTTTGTTGCCTAAAGTTGAGTATGCAATATCCTGAAAAGAATATTGACCTTCCCTTGATTAGTTATGTTTAGCCTTTTTTTCATTAAAAAAACTACTTTAACTGTATAAGTTTGATAGTTACTTTCTGGACTACCTAATAAAGCTCCATACGATTTTTTAAAAAGTTCTGATACTTTACTTTGTTGTGCAGGTTTTTCAGCAATAACTTCTGCTGTACCTACCCAAGTTCCTAGCAGCTTATTGTTATCTCCATTATTAGTATTAGTAGGGTGTCGTCAGACTTAGAGCAGGCAGTCATTCCGATTGCCATAAAGGTGAGTAAAAAAATATTTTCTTTACCATTGTTGTTAAGTATTAAAATGTTAATGTTAAGTTACTGATTTGATTGTGCAAAGATACGCATTTTATTGATAAAGTCCAAAACATTTTCTTCTGAATATTTATCAAAAATATTTACTACCTTCTGTAACACTTTTAAATTCGTGTTTTATAGAAAATTTAATTGTAGTATTAACTGTATTTTTAAAGGAGTAGTTATATTCACTCATATATTCCTCCACTATACAAGTAGGGTATGTTATCAGAGGTATACGTATCTATATTTTTAACAGATATACATCTGCATTCTTATAGGACATTTTTTTCTGTTGAACCCCATACTTTTTCTCTCTTATAAAAATCATAAGACATTGAGAAAGAATTAATTTTCCTCATTATTTTTGCAGGTAATGAAAAAGAAATAAAAAGTTACAATTATAATAATTGCAAACATTATAGGACTATTGAAAAATAATAGAAAAAATAAAAACAAAGTTGTAAAAATGGTTATCATAATTAGGACAATAACAGTCACAATTATATTCATTTTATTAACCATTTTAATGCGTTCTTCTACATTATAATCGGTTATTTCCACATCTTGCTTTAGGAAGTGTGAAATTTCATTAAAGTATTTTCATTTATTTTTTTGTGTTGTGTTTTATAGATTTCAATTAATTTAAAAATAAGGGCTTCACGAACCACTTCATAGCAATTAAACTCATCAGTACTATTCTCTTCAGAGCTGTATATGAGTTTGCGATTAATTTTTCTAATCTCAAAGAGAAAAAGTTTCACTTACTGAATTAGGAAAAGTATTATCAAAAGTAATGAAACCATATAACCCCCTTTTTCTAAACCAAGTAAAGACATCTGTCCAAGTGGGTACTAAAAACTATCAGGAGGAACTACTGGTTCGTATAACAGTGAAATATCATCATACCTCACACAATCTTTTTATCTCTTTGTATGAGATATAAATTATTTTTCGGTGCTAAGCAAATAGACAATACTCATTAAAGTCTATTTCTTTGAGTTTTTAGCTATATTCAAAGGAACAAGCCAATCTGGGTAATTTTCTTTTTTTCTTTGTTCATTTTTATTTTGATATTAATTTAGTTATTATTTATTAAAATTGGGTAGTCACTAAATGCTCCTTTGTTCTTGTGGGCTATCATATTAGCAAAGGTTTGAGCCTGCATATCCATTGTTTTAAAATCTACTATCTTATAGCCTACTCCTACGCCTTTCTCAGTGGAATACACACCCTCGATAATGGTGAGGGGGATTTGCCAATATTTAACAATATCTTTGAGAAAGGCGATAGTTTCGGACGTTCCATACCTGTATTGCAGAAAACAAAAACTTTGTTATAGTCTGCATACTTAGGGAGGATTTGAATATGCCGTGCCATATATGCCGAGCTGCGCCCTCCTGATACGGTTACAAGTAGGTTTTCATTCATTATCATCAAAAATAAGCAAAAGATGATATTGAAGATATAATTACTAAAAACAAAAAGTATTGAAATTGTGTTCTTACTTCTTCTCCATTCAGCTATATTAAATTTGCTGAAGCAATTACCCCTGAAAAGTACAAAATAACAGAGATAAATAGAATAACTAAAAAAATGTTGTAAGTAAAAAATTTGGAATTGTTTTTCTTTACTATTGGAATTGTACCATTTTATTTAACTTTTTAAATTTAAAATTAGTTTTCTTTGCAATAAATTCTACAATATTGACCGTTACAGCATTACCAATAAGTTTGTAACGATTAGTACGAGCTATAGGTTTTTATGGTACCATTGTAGTTGCCGTATTGTGTCCAATTGTCGGGGAATCCCTGCAAGCGTTCGCACTCAATTTCGGTTAATCTACGTAAACCATTTAGTAGATTGTTTTTCTTGAAAGGCGTTGCTTGATATAGTAGGGCAAATAGAAAGATCTGCACCTTTTGTTTTTACCTCGTGGGCGTTGTTTAATAATAAAAATCATTATTATTTTTGTTAGAGCAGGTGATATTCCTCTTTCATCATATACCCTATTTTGTTGGTAAGGTTGCCTACCATTAGACTCAGTAGAAGGATTAAGTTGTATCACAGTCATATCACTATGTAATCCTCCTGACTTCCCTCCTGAAGTTAGGCATTTTGCAACCTTAGGAATAATGTAAGTATCATCAGCATTCATATTGCCATTAGCTTTTATTGTTCCACTAATTTGGGTCTGTGATTGACTTTTCTTTCTTTCTGCAGAAAAAGAAATCATCTTCTCGGATAGGAAATACTCCTGAGATACTTTGTCCTGCAAGATGTCCGACAAGGTATAACCGCTCTCTATATTGGGGAGTACCCAGCTTGTATTAAGCAATTGCCATTCGATTGTATAATCCCCAAGGTTGGTAAACGATTGGATAATTTTCCAAAAGTCTGAGCCAGAGTTTGAGGAGAGGACTCCTTTAACATTTTCCCACACAAAAAATACTTGGTCTGAGCTGAGCAACGAGGGATATTGCGTGCCTGATAAGACTACTTTTTTTGCTCCTGCAATTCCTGCCCTTTGTCCAGCCACTGAGAAATCTTGGCAAGGCGATCCGAAAGTGATAATGTCTGCTCCTGCAATGTCTGCGGGCTGAATAGTTGTAATGTCTCCGAGGTTTTTGCATTTGGAAAAATTATATTTATAGTTTGCTATTGCGTGTTTATCTATTTCACTAAAAATAGTGTTCGTTAAATTGGTAGCCTGCTCGTTGAAAGCCGAGAGCAAAGCCACCAATACCACTAAAAAGGTCAATGATTTTCATTTGTTTTTGTGTTTTTAATGTAGTTATTGTTTTTATCTATTACCTGGCAACCCATTAGGATTACCTGCATAAATAGGCTTTCCTTCCTCACGTGCCTTTATGAATATGGAGTCTCTATTTGAAATTGATAAGACTCCCAAAATCTATTTGCTTGTATAACCTCATTATTAGAAAGATACACAAAAAATATCTATTATCTTTCGATGTAGAAATGTTTATAATTTCAACTTTTTGTCATAACCTTGACTTTTTAGGAAATCTTCCTTTATCATTCCAAAGAGAAGTACTCCAACAAGAGCCAAGAACATAGGCACTAATATACACCCTGTCTTCTGTTCTCATTTTATATAATTTTAAATAGTTACTAAATCAGTTATTTTTGAGGTTGCCATATTGACGGTACACAGTGTTTTAGTAATTTACTTGTTTATACATTTAGTGAATTATTTTTCGCTTTATCCTTCGCTCATCCTTCGGTGAAGGTTCGCTTGATGTATTTATGTGCCTTAGTATTTCTATTAATAGTTCTGTTACTAAGTATTCATACTTATAACGCAACTCGTCTCGCCTCTTTTTAGGCGGTACATATTATGTATGGCTATTGCTAAGAATAGCAATATAAGCAGCATAAAGAAAGTGTAATTGTCCATAGTTATAAACTTTTTATCATCTTTTAGTATTAGATGTATTAACATAGATTAGGCAAATTGTAGCTACAAGCATAGCGTGAAACAATATCGACGGCTTCCAATCTCTTACATCTGGAGATTTAAAAATCAAAAACCTACACCGTACATAATAGCACTAATAATTAATGCTTTTTATGATTTTTACTTCTGTTGTATTCATTGTTTTTTCTACTTTTTAATTTTTTTACAATAAAAGCTTTTATAGTAACGAGATTCTGTTTTTATATCTTCAAAATACTCTTTTGTTTCTTCAAATCGCCCTATTATCTTTTCATTATTGGATAAAAGTTATTTCCATTAAAAGGAGGTTCTTGTTGTAGGAGTTGTTCCCATTCTTCTACTTGTTTTCTTACTTCTCTTTTGCTTCTTTTTCTAACTCTTCTATTTCAACAGGAGTTTTCTTTCTTTCCAAAAAAATATACTAAAGAAAAGAAACAAGATGGAAGTATAAATATTAAAATAGTAGTTAAAAACCAATATAGAGAAGAGTAAAAATTGTAAAAAAATCATTCTGTCCTCTAATAAAAAAACATCAATTTTATCAAATAATTCATCACCAAAAATAATATTCTAATACTAATGTATAGTAAATAAGAACTAATGCTTAAAAAGTGAGGTTTTTAAAATCCAAAAATTAATCTTTGTCATATTACAGATTTATTTACTTAGTTTTTAGAATAAATAATGTTTGATTTGTAATAAGTTTTTGCCATACTTATCCTCAAAAACAGTCATTTTTGTTATATAAAGTATCTCGTATGATAGTGTTATCACTAATTTAACTTCATAAATGGTGTTTTTCTTCATTTTTGGACAAAAACACTATAGGAGTAACTAACATTGCAAGAAATAGACTTACAATAACGAATTTTTATAAAATTTTTCATCCATTTGTTATTTGTTTTTAAAAGTTACTAAATCAGTTATTTTTTGAGGTTGCCATATTAACGGTACAACGTTCAGAAAGAATACCTCCGTGTCGGTTCTTAGAAATGATAATTTCATTTCGTCCTTGGTACTTTCATCATTATACTCTTTGCCCCAAGTATCAAAACCATAGTATTCAGGGCGATACAGAAAGATTACCTCATCAGCATCTTGCTCAATAGCTCCTGAGTCTCTTAAATCAGAAAGAAAAGGGCGTTTATCACTGCGTTGTTCTACATTACGTGAAAGTTGTGCAAGGACTACTACAGGTATATTGAGTTCTTTTTGCAAGTCCTTTCAAACTTCTTGAGATAAGAGATATTTCCTGCTCTCTATTGCCCGCACGGGGTGGGTAATAAGCTGAAGATAATCCACAAATAATATACTGATATTGTAGCGCAATTTCATTGACTTTGCTTTTCATTTTAAGGTTATCAATAGAAATAGACGAAGTCTCATCTATATGCACTTGCATTTGAATAAGATTATCTTTCAAGTTGATGTAACGTAATATTTCATCGTCTTTGAGGCCTTTCCGCAATAACGATGAATTAGGAATATCAACATAGTTACTTATGAGTTTTGTAGTAATTTGTTCAGCTGACATCTCTAAGGAAAAACGCCTACTGATAGCCCTTTTTACTACATCAATGATTTTGCTGTACTAAGAAAAGTAGTTTTACCCATACCAGGGCGACCTGCTATTATAGTAAGGTTAGAATTTTGCCAACCGCCAAACACTTTATTGATAACTGTTAAAGAACTCTGTAGTCCTGTAGTTTTGCCGTGCTGTATACTTTCAAAATTCTTTTTGCACAGCATCTACCAGCTCGGGGAACTCACGTGTTTGTCGGTTATTTTTCGATAAACTTATCAATAAATAAGTTGTTAAAATACTCAAAAAGCTTTGTCGCGTAGGTCGAATATATCATTTTTCATTCTTTTGAGCCATACCGAGAAGCACACTGAACTTATTGATAAAAATCACGCTTTACAGAAAGCTTGTACCAAGAGCATTGATGTGATAACCAATATTAGCAGATGACACAGCAAAAGAGGCTAAATCAATACAATACTCAAAGGTATTGATTTAAGTTTTTCTTTTCAAATTCTTTACCCAATAGCATAAGGTCTACTGTACCATATTTTTCCAAACCTCTACTATAGTTTCATAGATAGTATAATGTTGGGGTGCAGAAAAATAAAAATAGGGCTAAGAATATTGTAATATTGAGCTATGAGGTCAGACTCATTCACAAGATTACCGAGTACTTTCTTTTCTATTTCTATGTCGATATTTTTCATTCATTGTAAGTTGCTTTAGGTCTGTTTTATTTTAGGAATACTATTCAGTTTGGGAACATTGAAAATACTCTGATTATTTGAGTTTGGGGTTAAATAAGGCATAGTGTTTCTTAAAGTTTGTTTTCCAATTTACAATAGGTTTGTTATACCCTGTTATCCATCCATTTTCTTTCCAAGTTTTCATATTTTATTCTTATATGTTCTTCCAATTCTTCCTTATAAGTATTCAGTGTTTTAGCATAAGCTATAAATTCTTCAATAGAAGGAATATTAGACGGTGTTTTAGCAGCTTGTTTGCTCTTAGATAAAGTTGGAGGTAACTTAGGGGCTTCAATTGGTACAGTAGGTAGTACTGTTTGCACTTGTGTTTGCTGAACTGGTTTAGTAGGTTCTTCTTGGACAATCGGAGGCAAAGCAGGAGATACAGTTTTTAGCTATAACTTTTTTTCTTTTTCTGCAACTGGAATAACCTCTTTACCTTTACGTATAACATAATCGGAATAATTTTTGTATAAGGTAGGAAAGCCTTTAGTTATTTGGTAGTTGATAAGCCCTAAATCTCTTAGTATTTTTCTGTTATTTATAATGGTATTTCGATTAATTTTGAGTTTGCTTGATATATCATAGTCAGATATTTCAAAAATCTCTCTATTATTCTTATCCCAAGATTCTAACAAGAAGAAATACGTACAAGTAATAGTAGAGCTTTGAGGAAATTCCTCGCTCATACTCAATACTTTTTATTAGTTCAAGATATTCCATTGTTATTCTTTGTTCTTATCCAAGAGTTGTAAAAGCTTTTTCGATGTCTATAACTATTATTTTTCCATTTTTGAAATATAGCCTCATCTATCACTCCTGAGTTTTTAATTTTACTTGCTTTTAGCACGTGAACAACCTAATATTTTAGCTAACCCTTTAATTCCATATTCATATAGGAAAAAGGCCAAGAATTGTTTCTGTATCTCCTCCATAAGTTCAGTTTTTAACTCTTGTAAGGTAAGCTTGAATAAAAGGTGTATTAGGGTCTAAATTACTCATATCGTTTTTGGAATAGAGTGATTGCCATTTCGGCATCCACGATTATTTTTCGTCCATTTTTGAATAATAGCCTTATCTAATATGCCTGAGTTTTTAACATTTTTGTGCGTGAGCTTTGGAGCAGCCTAATATATCGGCAAGTCCTTTCAAACCATAGACATATTTCTTTTGCAAAGGTTCTTCCTTAAAAAGGCTCATCAATAGTTGTTTTTTACATTTTCTATCTCAGGAGGTAGAGTAGCTAATATTTTGACTATTTTTTTGATTGTATTTCAATAAGTTGCTCTCTTACTGATTGTTCTGTGTTGTATGTTATTTCCATAGGTGTAGCTATTTATTATTAAACACATACTCAGTTAATATTTGACGATTTTCGCTGTCAAGACCAAGAATAAAAATCAATCCAACCTAACTCATTGTTATTGTACTGAGCACGAGCTCTCTGTGCTCTATCTATAAGATGAGCTACCATTACATCGGGGACTTTATCTAATTATCTAAGTATATTTTCCCAACAAGGTTTATATTCTTGTTATACAAGAATGCTATAACTCTAAGTAATATTTGTCCTTCCATTTTTTTATATTGTTGAGTTTCTTTGTACGCTGTTTTCGAAATGTAACTATCCTCTTTTTTTATAGGTATTAGTTTTTACATTATAGGACTTATAGTCTACATCTTTTTGAGTATACCATTACAGAGAATTCAGAGGATAAATCAGCCTCTATCTTTTTCCATTCTTTATGTAATAAAAATTTGAATAGCAGTCATTTTAAAACAGTTTTTAATTGATTTATTTTTCGTTTACAACAGCTTTATTAGCTTTAAAATCTTGGAAGATTTGCTCTTCGGAGAAGCCTTGTTCTTTATAGAAAACAACAGCCTCCCATAGTGTCAAATTACGGCTATTACGGCGTGCTAAAACCTAATACAGATTGTTGTTGTACGCCCAACCTTTTAGCTAACTCAATGCTAAAATTGTTGTCGTTTAAAATTTTTGAATAATTAAATTGGTTACTTCCATTTTTGTATTATTTTTGCGAATTATTTTATACTTATATTTGAAATATTTTTATATTTACAATTCAAATACATTTATATTTCGGGTGCAAATGTATAGATTAAAAACTAAATACGCAAATATTTTTAGATAAAAACTAAAATATTTTTACGCTATGATAGATAGAATTTTTACAATTTATTGATTATAAAGGTATTAGCAAATTGTCTTTTTATAAAAAGTAGGACTTTCCAATGGCTTTTTAGACAAAAATAAAAAGCATAGGTTCTGAAAAAAATTAGTTAAAAATACTAAATTCTTATCCTGAAATAGAGCCTTTATGGTTATTGTTAGGACAAGGGAAATGCTGAAAAAAAGACATTAATATTGTTGATAATACTAATGTCAATTCAAATACCAATAGTATTATTGGCAATAATATCACTAGTAACACTGGGAATGTAACTATTTCAATTTTCAAATGAAGATGTATCAAGAATAATAGAGCAGCACAAAGGAACTTACAGAGCGACTCAAAACAAGCCAAGAACAAATAACTACATTGTTGGAAATTATAAAAAGTACTCGATAATGAAACAGCAAAATATAATCATCCTGCTTTTTAGTATTTTTACTAAATATAGCAGCTTATTCTCAAATTAGTGCAGAAAAAAAGCACAAGAAGATTTAGCTAATACTGTTTTTCAAAGAAAGTAAAGAAAATGTAAAAGTTAATTTCATTTGAAAAAGAAGATGGGGTTAAAAAAACTGAAAAATGGTATTTCCTATTATTCAATAAAATTTATAGGAGAAGTTCAATTTTTAAAGAATGGACAAATTCAAGTTATGCCTTTTTCTAAATAGTGCTAAAAATAGTTTTTAGATATAATGGATAATAATGGAGACTTTTATCCTAATGGAGGACTTTTTAAACTTGTGAATAAAGATGAAACCTTAAATGTAGAAGGTAACATACAGTACCTAAAAAAACAGAAAGTGGTTGGAAAGTTAAAAACAATTTTTGATAGCTATAAAAGGAAAATCAAAAATGAATTTAAAAATACCATTCTCAATTTCTATTAGATAAGGAAAAAGACAAACCCGATGCTCGTACTCGTTACCGTATAAGATGGGGTAATAATATTGTTGCCTTTAACCTTGAGTTTATCGTATTGAGGGTGGATAAGTGGAGCAATGAAACACAACGTTGTAAAGCTAACACCACGCACGGTAAGAAGAAAAGTTCCTGCAAGTGTTATCAATAGAAAGTTACAACTTTTTGAACAGGCGTATGAGGATACAATCAAATACTTTTGAACTACAAAAAGTGGTACCAACTAAAGAGCAGTTTCAATCTGTTTTTAATTCTAATATTGGTAGAGAGAGAAAGTAGTTTTAGATAAAACATTTTTGAATACTATGATGATTTTATGGCTGAAGAAGGTTCTTTTTAATCAGTGGACAGAGGCTACTAAAATAAAGTTAAAAGTAATAAGAAACCATCTCTTCAATTTTTGATTCTGAACTTACTTTTGAAAAACTTACCGAACAAAAAGTTTATAGAGTACCTTAACTATTTTGCAACGAGAACTGAAATTGAAGAACTCAACTATTTTAAAACATATTTCTTTTGTGAAATGGTTTTTACGTTGGAGCTGTAGGAAAGGATATAATACAAACACTTTTCTTTTGAGGTTTTAAACCTAAGCTGAAAGATACTCAGTTATTTTTCTAACTCCTACCGAGTTTAAAACAATTTTAGGGAATATCAAATACCAGAGCAGAAAAAAATATCTTGAAAGAGTACGTGATGTATTTTTTTGTTTCAATGTTTTACTGGTCTTCGCTATTCAGATGTAGAGAACTTAAAGAAAAGTGATATACGAGATAACTTTATAGAGGTAACCACTGTAAAGACGAGTGACAGCTTAAAAATAGAACTAAATCAACATAGCAAGAGTATTTTAGATAAATATAAAGACTATGAGGGATAGTAAAGGGCGTGCATTACCTGTTATCACTAATCAAAAGGATGAATGAATATCTAAAAAGAATTAGCTGAGTTAGCAGGTATAAATGAACCTATCCGAGAAACCTACTATATAGGTAACGAACGTTTTGATGAAGTAACACCTAAATATGCTTTTAATTGGAACACACGCAGGAAGGCGTACATTTATTTGTAATGCTCTTTCTTTAGGTATACCTCCACAAGTAGTAATGAAAATGGACAGGGGCATAGTGATTACAAGGCTATGAAACCTTATATTGATATAGCCGATGAAACCAAAGCCAACGCTATGTCAAAATTCAATCTTTTGTAAGGTTTACTTATCCCTACTGCTAAAATCAGGGACTAAAAACACTTTTCTTTATTGGTGTTTATTAGTCTCTATTAGTACTAAGAGAAAAATAATACATTGATAATCATTAAAATAATATCCTATTAGTTTATAATGGTATTTAATTTAAGAACCTCTCTCTCCACAAAAAATCCATTATAACAAAAATAAAGTGTTATAATGGATTTTTTTATTATTATCAATTGATAATTGATGATTAGCGATTTTTTTAATTCAAATTCTAATATATTATACATATTCTCAAGTTGATATACAACCTTTTCATTTAAAAACTATATCTGATAATAATAATTTTTCTATAGCTTCATAAAAAAATCTTTAATGTTTTACTGTTGTTAAGCCATTCTGTAATTTGTATATTCAGTTCTCTATGTTCTGTCTTTAAAAATAGGTATGATGATACTCTATTCCTCTAGCTTGTAAGCTATACATAAAAAAATTTCTTCAAAAATAACGAATTGCATTTATTTTTATAAGCATTAGCTATCCAGCAGTCTAATAAAAAGGCTGAATGGGCAATCCTGCTAATCCAAAAACAAACCAACCAATCTTCAGCCGTGGTGATTTCGGAGTATTTTTCACTGAGAACTTCTTCAAAAAAGCGAGAAAAACCGCTTTAAAAAAATCTATTTCGGGAGCTTTCCACAAGTCAAGACGTTCAAAAATGACATTTAGAGAGTGAGAACCCTCGTCTATATAAAATACTTTACCCCTCACAAAGGAGTTCGAGCATACGTGGTAGAAAATAATGAACTTCTACAATAGCCTTATCTGTACTCACTAACATAGCTTCTATGTAGGTACTAATTTGTTGAAGTGAGAGTTCCCTAAAGGCGAATACGGCATAAATCATCTATTTTCAGTAAGAGTAATGCAATTACCACAATCACACACCGATAAATGTTTATCTATCGAATAACTAGAAAAAAAGCTGATAGGCTTCTTCTATATAAGGACTTAATTTGTTTGAATATTTCATCTTTTATAACTTAACCAAATAGCTGTACGTCCTCCTTTACGGTCATAAAGAGCCTCAATTTCTCCCCATTCAAAAAGAGTGATTATCGCCAATATGGGCTGTGATCCATTGTTTGTAATATTTTTCAGTTTTCAATTCGTATTCCTCACTCCAATCTTCCCACGAAGTCTGTCGTTCGTTCATCGCAAAACATAAACATTCTAGTTGCTCTCCTTTAAAAACAAAGAGAAACATCAAAGAGTTTTCCTTCGAAAGAACAATTGTAAAAATATAGCCAATAGTATCCTGTACCTACCTCCCATATTTCATTATTTGGAAAAACGTTCTCTAAGATTAGAAAAAAAGTTGTATTAGTTGTGATGATTTCACTTTCTATGAGAAGGAAATCTCCATTATGAGTGTCTAAAAAGAAGCTGTCATTTGATCTCTTGTTATCCAACCGCAAAGATATAATTTTTTTGTTAATATTTTTTTATAGCCAACAGAAAAATAGTACTTTTGCCTATCTAATACATAAAAAAAATGAATATAGCCATAGTGTGTTATCCTACCTTTGGAGGTAGTGGTGTTGTCGCTACCGAATTAGGGCTTGCTTTAGCCCGCAAAGGTCATCAAGTACACTTTATTACTTATAGTTATCCTGTGCGTTTAGACTTCTTGGAAATGAATATTCACTTTCACGAGGTACACGTAGAGGAATACCCTTTGTTTTCATTATCAGCCTTACGAATTAGCTTTATCGAGCAAAATGGCTGATGTGGTAAAGACTTACAACATCGATATTTTTGCACGTACATTATGCTATTCCGCACGCTTATGCAGGCTATATGGCAAAGCAAATGCTCAAACGTGAAGGAATAGAAGTCCCTATGATTACCACTTTGCACGGCACTGATATTACTCTTGTAGGTAATCACCCTACTTATAAAGAAGCGGTAACGTTTAGCATCAACGAATCGGATGTAGTAACTTCAGTTTCAGAGAGTTTGAAACGAGATACATTGCGCCTTTTTAATGTAGATAAAGATATAAAAGTTATTCCTAACTTTATTGGATTGCAAAAAAACGGAGCGTGTTTCTCCTTGTAAACGAAGTGTAATGGCAAGTGCTGATGAACTTATCGTTACTCATATCAGCAACTTTAGGAAAGTGAAGCGTGTAGATGATGTAGTAAGGGTGTTCTATGGTATCCAGCAACAGCTTCCTGCTAAATTGATAATGGTAGGCGATGGGACCAGAGCGTGAAATAGCTGACCAGCTATGTAAGGATTTAGGTATCAAGAAAAAGGTACTCTTCTTAGGGAAACACATCTGATATAGACCGTATATTATGTTTTACAGATTTGTTTTTACTCCCTTCAGAATCAGAAAGTTTTGGACTTTCAGCCTTAGAAGCAATGGCTGCGGGAGTTCCTGTAGTGTCTAGTAACGCAGGAGGCTTATCGGAGGTAAATGAAGAAGGAGTATCAGGCTACTTATGCCCCATAGGAGATGTACAAACAATGGCTGAAAAAGCTATTTATATTTTTGAGTGACAAAGACCGCTTGGCACAATTTAAAACAGAATGCTCACAAAGTAGCAGCTCGTTTTGATGAAGAGAAAAATTATACCGATGTATGAAGCTCTTTACTACAATGCTATAAAAGAAAAAAATAAAAACATTATGGCAACATACAAACGCCCATAAACTTAGAAACCGCGCTCAAAGAAGTAACTGAGGAGCGCTTTTTGCAAGGGACATCATTACAGAGATGTCGCCCTAACCGACGAGATGGTTGAACAGATCGTACAAGTAAAGTCGTTGGTCAATATGGGCTTTATCAATACTGCGATTACCGATGAAGCCCTCCAATACTTAGCAACTTTGCCCAAACTAAAACTCCTTATCTTAGAGGATAACAAACAAGTTACAGGCGAAGGCTTTAAGTACTTTGCCGACAAACCTATTAGCCATATCTCGCTGGACGGTTGTCCCGTAACTGATGAGACACTAAAAATCGTCTTGCAAGTACCACGCCTGAAGTCTCTTTCACTAAAGAGAACGCGGGTTACTTTTGAGGGGCTAATGGCAGTAGCACATTACAACAAGGTGAGTTTCTACCTTGACAAACCTTTCACTGCCGAGCAGATAAAAGCCTTTGAACAAGCCCAACGCACGGCAGGCAAGAAGAAACCAATAGCACCCCCTACCGATGATTTGCCCATCGTAAAAGCAACTACTTTTTGGATTTCTTTGCGGCAATGACCCAGTGGGAGGCTTTTTGCTGCCAAGAATGATGATACAGAAGAGGGTGAGCTTTTGGTAGAGGAAAAATGCAAAGCCCTCTTCCAAAAGTATTGTACCGACAAGCGCAGGGCGGGCTATCGTCCTGAAGGAATTTATTTTTCACTAAATGAAGGAGGTACTTATAGAGCGCATCAAATCATTGATAGTGAATTGGTAACTAAGAATAAGATATACCTCTATACCCAAAAATAATCGTGATGATCAGTTTCGCTTTCTTATCATTAGAAAAAGATGGTGAGTGGAAGATAGATGACTGTCAAAAGGCACGATGGGGGCTGGACTAAATACGGATTATAATAATGAAAACAAAAGACAAAAAAACCTTATATAGCTTTTATTGCGAGGAGTAATGCCTACGGGGAAAAACAGAATCCCCAAAATGGCAGAGCTACAAGAATTACTCTCCTCAGAATTTGAAGGGGTACGCACTTATATCCAAAGCGGAAATATAGTGTTCTTATCTGACAAAAATACGTAATGAAATAGCCCCCAAAGTCTCCCAATTAATAAAAAGAACATATAGGTCCTGACTTTACCAACTGTTGTAGCAACTCGTAAGGAAGTACAGGAAATGCTTGATATGAATCCTTTTTATAGGAGAAAAATTATGATATAGCTCGGGTATTTTTACGCTCACAAATAGTGTTTTAGCACCTGATTTAGTAGAAAAGTTGAAGAAAAGAAACTTTTGATGGAGAAGAATTGGCTATAGTGGGTGATAAAAATATATCTATATCTTCCTAAGGATGCTTCAAGGTCTAAATTGAATAACAATTATGTGGAAAAGAGACTTAAAAATAGTAGCTACAACGCGTAATTTTTAATACTTTGAGCAAACTTATTACAATGGTTGATGAACTTACTAAAGAATGAAAACAGCAAAACAACTTATAGAAGATGAACTTCAGAAAACAATTCATCAGCTTAAAGAAGTTTCTCTTTTGCAAGGGGAGAAACAAGCACTTGTAAGCTATAAAAAGGAGTTAGAGCAGTTATTGTTTCTCAAAAACTTTCAGATACTTATCAATTGGAACCCTAAAGAGATAGATCATATTGTTGTATTGCCTCCGCCTCGTACAGATTTTGCTAGTTTTCGTATTGTAGATGATGCTGAAACAGAAGAAAAAAACAATGTTGGGAGGAGTTAAAGATAGAAAATGAACCTCTTTGGCTTTGTGAAGGAGATGTTTTGATTAAGAAAAGATAATTTAAAAAAATATAAATACAATGAAAGATATATCTCAAATATTTAAATCTGAAATAAAAATAGAAGATGTAAAACAAGAAAAATGGTATTTTTTTGCTGTATGAATGACCATTTTGTCAGTGGAGACAATCAAAAAAATATGAAAATGTACGATTGGATGTCTTTCTTTTTATGATTTTGGAGAAAAAATGGATAGGAAAAACTCAAGTATGGAAATGGCATTGACCGCCTGCGTACGGAATTGATGAGCCGCTTGGAATGGAAGAATGCTATTTCGGTACTTTATGTTTCCATAGGTACAGGGGCAGACTTGCGTTATCTACCGCAAGGGATTGATCTGAAAACAATAGACCTTGTAGGAGCTGATATTTCTATGGGAATGCTCAAAAGATGTAAGAAACAGTGGCAAAAGAAAACAAACCTTACCCTTGTGCAATGTCCCGCTGAAGAGTTACCTTTTGCTGATAATATGTTTGATATTGTTTTTCACAACGGAGGTATCAATTTTTTTCAACGATAAAGCTCTTGCTATGAGCGAAATGCTCCGAGTTGCCAAACCAGGAAGCAAGTTGCTTATCGCCGATGAGACAGCCGACTTTGTGGAGACCCAATACAAGAAAAGCGTCTTTTCTAAATCCTATTTTGAAGGCAAAACGGTTGATTTGAACGCCATAGAACAATGTATCCCAACGTCAGTGGTTGAAAAGAAAACAGAATTATTCTGGAATAACAAGTTTTATGGAATCACTTTTTAGAAAAAAAGCAACTAAATGAATGCCTTACAAAAACGATTAGCGCAAATAGGAACGAAACCTCACGAAAAATGGCTTGTGTGATGGAATAGTATATGAAGACGCAGAAGACCAATGTTATTGGATTTATAACCACTATTCCTATTGTGAATGGCTCAAGCACTATATGATGCACTATGCAGGACTTAGCTGGGAAGAAGCTACTGAGAAATTAGCTCAAAAATAACCTGTTTGCAACCCCACCTAAAGATCTTGAGAATTTATTTTGCATTACGCACGAGCTTACTTATCACAACGCAATGGAGATAGCCAAAGGAAATATGTATTGGCAGGGATGGAACACCCTCTGATACTAATGATTTTCAAGAAGAACACGACGTTTGGTATAAGCAAACCAAAAGAAAAAAATATCACTTGAACGAAGAATACGAGACACTTAGTTTTGAAGAAATATTGAAATTAAACTAAATGAGTTACATTACCTTTAAGAGCAAGCTCATAGAGCAAAAAGTAAAAGCAATATCTGAAAAAGAAACACGAAGACCTTCTTGTAAAAGAGGGAAGTAGGGTGTTGGTTAAAGAAGAAGGAGCACCTTTGGTTACCAAAATGCTCATTCATAACGATGATTTGCACTCGGAAGACTTAGCCGACTTGCAAATGTTCCCCAATATAAAGGAATTACAGTTGTTGTCGGACAATATAACCCACTTGGAAGCCTTGCCACCCTTGGAAAAGCTACAAAAACTCTATTTGAATGTCAAGGCAACGGATTATACGCCTCTCGCTAAATGCAAAAAAACTTAAAAAAAGTAGAGGTTTATGACAGTGGGGTGAGCGATATAGCCCCTTTTTGTGAACTTACAAAACTGAAAGAGTTAAAACTATCGTGCAATAAACTCATTTTCTTTGGAGGGCATACAACGATTACAAAACCTTACCGAACTTTGGTTGGATAGAAACCAAATCACCGATATATCCCTTTGGCGTGGTTGCCCAATCTTGAATATTTACAATTAGAGAGGAATCAAATCAGCGATTTATCTCCTCTGAGAGCCCTCAAAAACTCATCACCTTGCGTTTATATCACAACGAGGTGAAAGATCTTTCTCCTCTGAAGCATTTACCTTTAGAGGAATTGGACTTAGAGCAAAACAAGATAGAAGACCTTAGCGATTTGGTAGGTATAGAAACACTTAGAAATCTAAAGATATGTTTTTAATCCTATAAAAGACGCTTCTCCTTTTGCTAAAAATGCCTAATTTAGAGTTTGTTTGTACAGATGCTAAGGATATCTACTTACCTTTAGAACGTTACCTCGGTAAAACTGTAGTAAGAGAAGTCTTTGGAGGCAGTATCCCTAACTTTGAAGAAGCAGATACCTATATATTTAGTAGAAAAGAATGAAAAATGACCTTATTAGCCTCTTTGTTAGCGTTGTTTTCTTTGCAAAAGAGCGACAGAAGAGCGTAAAAGCCACAGAAGCCTTTGCGCTATCCCTACTTACCTATGAGTATTGTGGGGAAAAGGATGGTTTTCAGTATTTCTTATTAGGCAACCAATGGGAGCGTAAAGTGTTCAAAATAAAAAGCTCAGAAATACACATTGATCCTCAATATGCCTTTCGTGCTGACCCTCTTTTGAGCCTAAAATACCTATTACCCCCTGTTGAACAAGAAAGAGTCTTTGCCGAAATCCCTACGAATGGACAAAAACTCTATTTGTATAAGGGAGATATCGTACTGCGTTATTTCCTTAGCTGTTCTGACCTACACAAACAGAATACAAACCACCCTACTTATCTCTATGATGAAATAAGTCAGCAGGATGCTGAGGCACACCAAGAAGAACGTGCCTATTATATAGGTTATTATAAAGACGAAAAACTCATTTGTTACCAAAAAAATATATAGGGGAGAGGTGTTAATAGAAAGAAATAGAATATTAATATATTTATTATCAGTTAATTAATTTGATTTATTGCATGTATTTTATTTTGTTACTTCAAATAAATATACTACTTTTGCGCCCTGAATTAAAAAAATCATTTAATCATTTTTATTTTTATGAATCAATACGAAACTGTTTTCATTTTGAATCCCTGTTTTATCTGAAACTCAGATAAAGGAAGCAGTAGAAAAGTTTGAAAAATTTTTCTTACTTCAAAGGGGTGCAGAATTTGTAGCAAAAAGAGAATTGGGGCTTGAAAAATTAGCTTACCCAATCCAAAACAAAAAGCGGATTTTATCACCTCTTTGAATTTAAAGTAGCTGGTGAAGTAATCGACGCTTTCGAATTGAGATCTCGTCGTGACGAACGTGTTATGCGTTACCTCACTGTGAGAATTAGACAAGCACGCCATCGAGTGGGCTGAAAAAGAAGAGCTAAGTTAAACACTAAAAAAAGCGTAAGAAAATGGCAGTAGAACAAAAAGGAGATATCAAATACCTCACTCCACTAAACATCGACACTTCTAAACAAAAAGAAATATTGTCGCTTTTAAAAATCAGGTATTAAATACATTGATTACAAAGATGCTGACTTCCTCTTGAAGTTTGTGAACGAACAAGGTAAATTGCTGCCTCGTCGCCTTACTGGTACTTCATTGAAGTTCCAACGCAAAAGTGGCTACCGCCGTAAAAAGAGCTCGCCACTTGGCTTTAATGCCTTATGTAGCCGATTTATTAAAAATAATAACAAGGAGTAGAAACTATGGAAATTATACTTAAACAAGACGTACATAATTTAGGGTTTTTAAAGACGATGTCGTTACTGTAAAGAATGGCTATGGTCGTAATTACCTTATTCCGCAAGGATTCGCAATTTTAGCTACTCCCTCAGCAAAAAGGTATTAGCTGAAAACTTAAAACAAAAAAAGCTTTATAAAGAGCAACACATCATCGAAGAAGCTAAGAAAAACTGCTAAAGCTCTAGCTAACTTAGCAGTGAAAAATTGTAGCCAAAAGTAGGTGCTGGTGATAAACTCTTCGGTTCTGTTAATCACGCCGATGTTGCTCAAGAATTAGCTAAAGCTGGTCACAATATTGATAAAAAAATTTATCTCTATTGCTGGTAACACTATCAAACGTACAGGTAAATACAACGCCGCTATCCGTTTACACCGTGAAGTAATCGTTGATTTCCCATTCGAAATTGTAGCAGAAGTAGCCAAAGTTGAAGCTAAACCTACTGAAAAAGTAGAAGAACCTAAAGTAGAAGTGTCTGCTGAGCAATCTGCTGAAAAACTAATAAATTATAAGTAGTAAATAGTTCATATCAATTATAATTTTTGATACCTATTAAAGATCCAAAATCTTTAGTAGGTATTTTTTTACAAATATATCTCAGAAATAATATATACCTTTGTCCCGTTTTTTAGCAAGTTTCTTATTACAATGGAATCAAAAATTAATACAATTGGCCTAACAATATGGGGCTACAAACAAGGTTGTAAAGTTTTAGCTTCTCAAGGAGTTAATTTTTCAACTTAAAGAAATAAAAGATAGATTAAAAGATCTTAGTGCTTTTATTCGTATCCATATTCCTCGTATAGATTTTTACACACTCCAATTTACGCAAACTATAAAATATACACTCAATATCGATCTTCACGTGAGGTGAATGGTCAAACAGGAGTGTATATTGCTGTCTCTTTGTATGTTCCTCACTCTTTTTGCAATGGCGTGGAGTCCGACAAGTACTTAACTTGTTGATGGATATGTACTTCGCAGAACATATAAACTACGAAAATGGGGCGCCATTGCTTAATGAAAAAGAAGATATTTTTCCATATTTTAATCTCTTAAGAGGTTATGAAAAACAACTTACTGAAGAGCTTGAGGCAAAGCCTTGTACTTTAGAAATGCCTTATGCTCTAAGGTTTTTCCTTATAGAGATATTTATGAAGTAGATAAATACTTCAATATGCCATATCGTCCTGAGTTTAGCAATCTTCAGGATATCTTATTCTTGCGAAATGAATTTGTTGAGAGTCCTTTTTGCTTATAGTATAGAACTTCTTTTTCCCGAATATAGAACTCCTTCAAATACAGCTTCAAACACAGCAAGTAATAGCGGAACATCTCATTTTACCATTGCAGATCATAGAATAAAAGTTTTGGCTTTTATGAGAAATGGTAGAGATGTGAGTTCTACTTTATAGAAGTGAGATTTTCAGATGATGATACTATAGAATTGCTCCTTGAGAAATCTAAGTATCACCAAATGTTCTCTTATAACGATACTATTAAAAAAAGCAATTAAAAAAAGGCTATATCAAGCGTGAGAATAATAGTTATAGTTTAGACTTTGTTCCTTTTGTAGAAAAAGGAAATGAAAGAGTTTATGTAGAAACTCCTCAATATGACTTTCAAAAAAGTACATCACTTTCTTATCTTTAGAAAGTGGTAGCTTCAAAATTAAACCTCATAGTGATAGCAAGGGCTTTTATTTCCTTTTTAAAGGTGAAGAGGCTCAAAAGATATTCAATATCAGTTATAATGGAATTGTTTTTAGAAGTAATTATGTAGTAGATGAAAAAGTCCCTCTATCTATTCCTTTTTGAACAATATCATTTTTACAGTTGTTTCCAATAAAATAGTATCTGTAGCTCTGAAAATCAATGGAATTTTATTTAGCAACTCCTTGCGTAGTGACTCTCCTATAGAGATAGTTCTTCCTGAACACTTGTATCACTTTGAGTTTGAGAATCAAGATACAAAGAGGGTGATAAGTATTTCTAAAAGTGGTGAGATAAACTATGAAATTGAGGGTAATGTACATAATCCTCAAATGCTTGCTTCTGAAAGCCCTCAAGCAAAAATCAACTTGCTGTAGTGAATAATAATAGCTTGGCTATTATTGGAGATGACAAGAATAAGCCTGTACACAAATCTCGCTTCTTCTGGCTAAAAAAATAGCATCTATTGTAGTATTTGTTTTGGCATTAGTAGGTATAGGTTATTGGTTTATATTTCCTATGCTCAAAGATCCTACCAAGGCTTACATTGCTTTTAATTCTGAAAGCAAAATTGAAGATATTCATTTCTTAACAAATATAGATGAACGTACTTATGAGATTGACAGTGCTTATATCCGCTTAAAAAAAGGATTACCTGAAACTGAAACTAAACTGGTAATTACTTTTTGCTGAAGAAGGAAAAAGATACTGTTGTTTTTAATAGAGAACAACTATCTAAATTGGCGACAATGGTACAACAAGGTAATAAAGATACTCTTAAAATTGATATAGTATCTCCTGCTCGTTTCTTTCTTGCTGAAGTGCAAAATTGGAAAAACACTCACGCCGATCCTAAAGGAGCTCTTTTTCTTAGCTGAAGCAAAAACGAAACTATCTTACTGAGAAATTACGTCCTGAGTTTGAAAAAGCAGTATGGGAGAATTTCTTGAAAGATTTTTGATTATTCAGCTTATAATAGTGAACAAGTGGATAGTCTCTTGCGTCCTTATTTAAGAGGAGGGGCTTCGAATTAAAAATCCTATCAAAAAGATTTGGAACAAATTATTTCTCAAAACTAAAAGTCGCGAGAATCAGGAAGATAATATAGTAGAAGTAGCAACCCCTATGCCTGTTGATACTCCTGCACCTATAAGAGAATCTAAACCTGTTGCAACAACACCTAAAAAGCAACCCTAAACCTAAGAAGAATATTCCTACTTCTCATCCTATTGAGACTACTACAGTTATAGTAGAGGAGGAGATTCTAAAACAGTAGTGAGACGTACTAGAACAGGGGCAAGACCTCACGCTACTAATGTAAGCCTCACAGAGGAGTTTATTGCTGATTTAAAACGTTTCAACTCTCCTTCTTGCTCTGAAGAAGTGGTGGATAAAGTAAAAATTAATGCAAAACGTCTAAGTAATAGTGATTGGGAAGTTGTATCTTACGATTTTTAATCAAAACAAAAATGAAATTGAGGAACGTGTGAGACAATATGTAGCATTCTTTACTGCCGTAAAAACAGGAGGTTCCATAGAAAATCTTAAACCGCCCTATTTTGGAGGACAATCAAATATAATCTATTTTCTTAAGAGGGATAATTTTTAAAATTGTAAAAGGAAAAACAAATCTCAAAACTTTTACTGATATTCGTCAGGCAATTATCAATACAGGTGTAGAACCTAAATCAATACGATAATAACCATAAAAACACTATACTATGTTAGAAGTTTTTAATAACCTCGACACTTTACTGAAAGGATTTTGGATGGTAGCAATCCCTACCTCTGTGATTTTTATTATCCAAATGACACTTACATTTATAGGAAGTGATGCCTCCGATGGGACTTCTGCCGATTTTGATGGAGATCTAGATGGAGGTGACACACCTTTTTCAGCTTTTTCTTTCCGTAACTTGATGAATTTTTTTGTTAGGATTTAGCTGGACAGGGATTTCATTTTATAAAATTATTAACAATCAACTCCTACTCATAACTTTAGCTATTGTAGTAGGAGTTTTTGTTTCTATACTTATTTTTCCTTATTATCAGAGCTCTAATGAGACTTTCAGAAGACAATACTTTCAAACTCTCAGAAACTATAGGAAAAAAACGGCTGAAGTTTATATTCCTATACCTGAATATAAACAGGGAGGGGTAAAGTAACAATTAGCATACACGGTACTATACACGAGTTGGAAGCAATGACTACTGGAGAACGTCTTCCCTCTAATACCATCGTGAAAATAATTTCTATAGACGATGCCGTTTTATTTGTAGAACGATTGTAACAATTCAAAAATTATTTCGTACCTTTGCCCTCTATAAAATATAATTGTAAACACAATGAAAATAGCTAAAAAATATTTAAGTGGGGAGGTATTACACTTTTGCTCCTCATCATTGCAATGATTGCTATTCCTTTTTTCTTTAAAGATACTATTAAAGAAAAGGTGATTGAGATGGCAAATGAGAATTTAAAAGCAAATATTGCTTTGCAAGATGTAGATATCAGTCTATTTAAAAACTTTCCTAAAGCTCAAGTAACCCTCAATGATTTTGTATTAGTAAATAAAGAACCCTTTTGTAGGTGATACTCTTTTTGCTGCTAAACATATTGATGTAACTTTGAGTATAAAAGATTTATTAGCGGGTAACTACAATTTGTTAGGTGCTAATGTGAGGGATGCTTCTGTATACATCCACCTTAATAAAGAAGGAGCTGGTAACTTTGATATCGCCATCCCTTCCGATAAACCTGAAGAGGAATCTGCTCCTATCAAACTTGATATTCAACAATATAACGTTGAAAATTTAAAATTTACTTTTTAAAATGGATGATGGTAATCTCTTTATGGAAGTAGCCGACATCTATCATAGCGGAAAAAGGTAACTTTGCTGAAGAAGTGTTGGATTTAGATACACAAACTAAAGCCAATGTAACTTTTGCAATGGATAAAAAGTACTTTTTGTAAAACAAGTGCCTATTACACTTCAAGCTATTTTAGGTATTGACCTAAAAATCAAAAGTACACTTTCAAACAAAAATAAAGCTACTGTAAACCGCTTAGATTTAGTGTTTGATGGATTTATTCAGCTATTAGAAGAAGGACAACGTTACGATCTTACTTTTTAGCACCCCTACTAATTCATTCCAAAAACTTCTTAGCTCTTATTCCTGAAGAGTACTCCAAAAGTATTGAAAATGTAAAAACTACAGGTAATCTCACTCTCAAAGGCTTTTGCAAAAGGAGATATGGTAGGGTGATAAAATCCCTACTTTTTGGTATTGAAATGTATGCTGATAATGCTTCTTTCAAATATCCAAACCTTCCTAAAACAGTGCGTGATATCACTATTGACCTCAAAGTAAATAATGATACTGGAATTACTAATGATACCAAAAATAAACCTTAATAAGTTTACAATGAGTATTGATCAAGACCATTTCTCCGCTCGTGCTAATGTGAGTAATATGGTAGTAAATCCGTTTGTAGATATGGCTTTGAAAGGTACTGTCAACTTAGCTAACTTATCACAAGCTTACCCTATTTCTTTAGATAAAAAGTTTTCCGGAATCCTCCGTGCAGATATTGCTACACAGTTGGATATGAAATCAGTAGAAGCTAAAAATATCAAAAATATCAAAGCTCAAGGCACTTTGTCTCTTTCTCAATTTGTATATGCAGGCGAAGAGTTTGTCAAACCTTTCCATATTGATAACTTGAATGTAACATTTAATCCTTCACACATAGCTTTATCTCAATTCGATGCTCGTACAGGTGAAACTGATTTACATCTCACAGGAACAATCGATAACCTATATGGTTTTGCTTTTAGAAAAGAAATTCTCAAAGGAACTTCAATCTCTCATCCAACAAATTAGTAGTGAATGATTTCATACAACCAGCTGCTAAAGAGGCTACTACTCCCACAAAACAAGAAACTAAAGAAACTCCTAAAATAGAGGCTAAAACACCAACTCAAGCAGCTATAAAGGTTCCAGCTTTCTTAGATTGTACTCTTACAGCCAAAAGCTAATACAGTGTCATACGACAATTTGAAATTGAGCAATGTATCTGGTAAACTAATTATAAAAAGATGAAAAAGTAGCTTTAGAAAACTTAAAATCAGATATCTTTTGGAGGTAACATAGCGCTCTCTGGTGATGTGTCTACTAAAGAAAAACACCTACTTTTGATGTGGATTTAAACCTCAATCGTGTTAATATTCCCGAAGCTTTCTCTCAAATCACAATGTTAGAGAAAATTGCTCCTATTGCTAATGCTGTACAAGGTAAGGTGAATACAGTTATCAATGTGAAAGGTTCTTTGAAAAATGATTTAACTCCTGAAATTAATAGCATTTCAGGCGATTTATTTGCAGCGCTAATAGACTCTAAAAATTGATAGCCAAGGTTCAGCCTTACTCTCAGCCTTAGATAGTCAATTTACAGGATTAAATTTAGCCAATCTTAACTTAAAAAGACATAAAAGCTGCTGTTGATTTTGAAGATGGAAAAGTCAAAATCAAACCTTTTACTATCAAATATAAAGATGTAGGCATAGAGGTAGCTGGTTCTCACGGTTTTGACCAACAGATGAATTATAAGTTAACCTTTAACGTTCCTCCTCAAATGCTAGGAAAAAGAAGCTGAAGGCTTATTGGCAAAAACTTACTCCTGAAAAATCAGAAAAAGATAAGTAATTTGCCTGTAGTAGCAACAGTAGGTGGTACTTTTAAAAAAACCTCAAGTGAGTACCGATGCTAAAAACTGTAGTAAAGGATTTGGCTACCCAAATAGCAAAAAATCAAATTAATAATCTTACAGCTAAAGGTACTGATGCCCTACAACAAGCTTTTAGGTTCTAAAAACTAATTCAGGTACTGCTGCCGAAGTAACTCAAACCATTGGAGGGTTAATGAAAAACAAAAGATAGTACAATGACTAAAGTGAAAGAAAAAGCCAAAGAGGAGGCTAAAAAGAAGCTAAAAAAACAATTAGGTAACTTCCTTAAAAGGCTTAGGCGGAAAAAATGAAGGTGAATAAAACAAAAATAAATAGAATTATATGTATAAAAGTAGTACTTTTTACGCCACGGACAAAGTGAATGGAATAAGCTCAACCTATTCACAGGGTGGCAAGATGTAGATTTAACTGAGCAAGGAGTACAAGAAGCTCGTGAAGCAGGACGTGTAATGAAAGAAGAAGGTTTCAAATTTGATGTTGCCTACACATCTGTACTTAAAAGAGCTATCAAAACTTTGAACAATGCTTTTAGAAGCAATGGGTGACCTTTGGGTACCTACTCACAAAAAGCTGGAGACTCAATGAAAAAAAGTTATGGAGCACTACAAGGTTTAAACAAAGCTGAAACAGCTGCTAAATATGGTGAAGACCAAGTACTTTTTATGGCGTCGCTCTTATGATGCACGTCCTCCATTTATTGAAGAATCCGATGAACGTCACCCATCACACGACCGTCGCTATGCTGCCCTTACTAAAGAAGAAAAACAGCTGGCGAAAGTTTGAAAGATTGTTATGATCGTATGTTGCCTATATGGTTCAATGAGATAGCTCCTGATATCAAAAGCTGGTAAAAGTGTAATCATTGCAGCTCACGGTAATAGTTTGCGCTCATTAGTTCAATACCTCGACGGACTTTCTGAGGATGAAATCCTTAAACTCAACATCCCTACAGGGTGCCTTTTGGTGTATGAACTCGATGCTAACTTAAAAACCTATCAAGCACTATTACTTGGGTGACCAAGAAGCAATTGCAGCTGCTATCAATAGTGTAGCAAATCAAGGTAAATCAAAAATAGTACTTTATTTTTATCAAAAATACCTCCAAGAAATTTTATTCTTAGGAGGTATTTTTATCTATAAAATAATAACTGAACCTTAAAAAAATATTCAATTCAACACTTCAAACAATAAAAAAACATCTCATAATCTATCCAATGTATTTGTAATTCAAAAAAATAATAATTATTTTTGCACTCGAATAGTAATATACTATCTTTGAATTATATATATTTAATTACTAAAAACTTTGGTCGCTGAAAAATGAACATCTTATTTTTAAGTTATTTTCACTCTGCACGCACTCATTCCTTGCAAATTAAGTTCAAGGCTAAAAAGTCTTTCACCACTTCGTATTTGAATCAGGTGTAGTTAGGTAATAAAAATAGGTAATAAATGATGTTACCTATATCTTTTACTAAAAAAATTATTAATTATTTAAATTACACTGTACAAATGAAAAATAAATATATAGACCTAATTGACCAAACCTACTATTTTCCACAAGATGAATTTACTTTAGATGGTGATGAACTTCGCTTTCACAATATTGATTTGATGGAACTCGTACGCAAGTATGGAGCTCCTCTCAAATTTATGTATTTGCCTAGAATATCCGAGAATATTCAACGTGCCAAAAATGGTTTGAAAAAGCTATTAAAAACATAAGTACAAAGGAGCATACAACTACTGCTATTGCACCAAGAGTTCTCATTTCAAACACGTAATGGTAGAAGCTTTGAAGAATGATATCCATATGGAAACCTCTTCAGCTTTTTGATATTAACATTATCAACAACCTTATCAGCGAAGGATTGATTACCAAAAGAGAATTATATTTTTGTGTAATGGTTTTAAACGAGATGCCTATATTGATGGTATCGCAGGCCCTCATTAATCGAGGCTATCAAAATTGCATACCTATCATTGATAATTATGAAGAAATCAATTTGTTTGAAGAAAAAATAAAAAGGATCATACAATATTGGTATTCGCATTGCTTCTGAAGAAGATCCTCGTTCAGAGTTTTTATACTAGCCGCTTAGGAATTGGTTATAAAAAAATATTGTACCTTTCTACAATCGTGAAATAAAGGATAATCCTAAGTGCATCTCAAAATGTTGCACTTCTTTATCAATACAGGTATTAAAGATAATGCTTATTATTGGAATGAACTTCTCAAATGTTTGCGTGTATACATTCAACTAAAAAGTAGCTCCTGAACTTGATAGTCTCAATATTGGTGGAGGTTTCCTATCAAGAGTTCATTAGCTTTTGAATATGACTATGCTTATATGGTTGATGAGATTATCCGACAGATAAAAATCACTTGTGATCAAGAAAAAGTTCCAGTACCTAATATTTTTTTACGGAATTTGGTAGTTTTACAGTAGGGTGAAGCAGGAGGAGCTATCTACGAGATAATGTATCAAAAGCAACAAAACGACCGTGAAAAGTGGATATGATCAACTCCTCTTTTTATCACTACTTTGCCTGATTCTTGGGCAATTAATAAACGTTTTGTGTTATTGCCAATCAATCGTTGGAATGATGAATATGAACGTGTGCTCCTTGGAGGACTTACCTGTGATGGGGATGATTACTATAATAGCGAGCAGAATATGAATGCAATCTATTTACCTAAATATAACAAAAATAAACCTCTCTATATAGGCTTTTTAATACAGGAGCATATCAAGATAGTATTGGAGGAGTAGGAGGTTTGCAACACTGTCTTATTCCACAACCTAAAAATAGTTCTTATCGATAAAGATAAGGATGGTAACCTTACCTCTTGTCTCTTTATGGAACAACAAAAAAGCTGATGAAATGTTAAAGATTTTGGGTTACTAAATTTTATGTTATAAACTTTGTCAAGGTCTCGGGACTTTGACAAAGTTTTTTTATACTTTTCCCCAAAGCCTAACACCTTTTTCTCTAACTTCTAAAAGAATGAAATACATAGTTTTATTTTTCCTATTAACAACAACTTTATGCGCACAAGATACGACTTCTACTAAAAAAATACCACTATAAAATGTGGATAAAACCCTCCTTGAGCATCAATTATCTTGCTGTGGATATAGAAGATGCTCCTATCAATGAAGCTCTAAAAAAATAAAAACTATATTGCCTAACTACCCTCTTACAATGGGATTAGGTTTAGGAGTTCATAATACCTATATAAATCTTGACTATGCTAGAGGGCTAATGCCTTTGCGCAATGAGGATAAATATGGAAAAACAAGTTATTTTGATTTTCAAATACATTCTTTTTATTAATAATAAATTTTTATTAGATCTTTATTATCAAAGTTATAAAGGTTTCTATTATGAAGATGGTCAAGATATACATCTTCTCAAAGATGCTCGTGTACAACAGATAGGAAGTGAATTTTTGTATTTTACTAAATGGAGAGAAACCTCTTTAAGAAATATTTTTAATCCAGAGGGTAATCAATTAAAGCCTTTGTTTAGTTTTTATTTTTGGAGGAGGTGTTTTTTTACCACAAACTTAGCTTGCCTCTTAATTCTCCAGATAAAATTGATGATTTCAAACATATACAAGCTGGATTTAGTGGAGGGTTGCTAACCTTTGGGAGCTCACCCCTAATCTCACTTTTTAGTGGTTTAGTAGGTTTGGGCTTCTATTTTGGTGGAGAAACAGCTCCTATAAGTAAAAATGAAGCTCAATCAATATGTAAATTTTTAGATATAACCTAGCTCTTACTTATAAAATTAAAAACTCAACAATAGATTTTTCAATACTTCATAATAATAAACGTGTTTATTTCAATAATTCCGATCTTGTAAGTATTAAAAAAACTCTACTTTTAGGATAAGTTTTACGCAACAACTCAATGTAACTACTCGCCATAACAACAAAGTGATGAGGTTCTTAGGAATGTAATCTATTTCTTTTGAGAAAACAATAATCTAATAATCAAAAATAATACAATTGGTATAATATTTGTTTCTAAATAAAAAGTTAAAAAAATATTTGGTATTTTTAAAATAAAAGCACTACATTTGCGAATTATAAATAAATACATAAAAACAAAAACTGTTTTAAAATTGCAAAACAATATGAGAAAACCATTATTAATGGCTGCTGCACTACTTATTTCGGCAGTCGCATTCGGACAAAAAAGAACTCAAAGAGATTGAAAAAAACAAATCCGTAAAGGAGATTTGACAACAGCTCAAAGTGGTTTAAAATGCCATTAAAGGAAGTGTAGAAGGTACTGAGTTCGCTCCTCAATTCTATTTCTTAGAAGCTCAAGCTAATATTGAACTAACCAAGAAAAAAACAAAAGTTTAGCTTCTTTGCAAGATGCAACTGCTGCTTTTGCTAAAGTAAAACAACTAGAGGGAGGTAAAGGAAAGTATACTAATCAATTACAATCTTTATCTGAAGAAGCTATGAACTTTGCAGTTGGTCAAGCTCAAGAAAAGTACAAAGCTAAGGATTACAAAAAAATGCTTCAGTAGCTTTTTGAACAAGTATATCGCCTTAGCGCTCACGATACTGTGTTCTTGTACAATGCTGCTGTAGTAGCAGTAGAAGGTAAAGACTATGATAAAGCCGTAAAAATTGTACTCAGAACTTAAAGACCTTGGTTATGATGGAGCTGAAACACTTTATATCGCAACCAATAAACAAACTAAACAAGATGAGACTTTCTCTGATAAAAACCAAGCTGAACTAATGGTAAAAAGCAGGGACTCACGAAAAAGCAAGAGTTGAAAAAACACCTTCTAAACGCGCCGATATCATAAAAACATAGCCTTTATCTATGTAGAACAAAAGAAAGTTGATGAGGCTATCAAAAGCATTTGAAGATGCTAAAAAGCATATCCTAAAGATGCAAACATCATCCTTGCTGAAGCTTATGTATACTTGCAGTTAGATAATAAAGAAAAATTCAAACAACTAATGCAAGAAGCTGCTCAATTAGATCCAAATAATGCTGACCTTCACTACAATATTGGGGTAATCAATATGCAACAAGGTAATATTTTGGAAGCTCGCAAAAGGTTTTGAACAAGCTCTTAAAATTAAAACCTAACTATGCAGATGCTGCCTTAAATATCTCTACAAGCTATATCAATGAAGGGAATAGTTTGATTGAACAAATGAATGGTTTAGGAAACTCTAAAAGCAGATATCGCTAAGTTTGAAGCATTAAGAGACCAAAAAGATGGTTTATTCAAAAAAAGGTGCTGAAGTATTAGAAAAACTATACTAAAAACAAATGGTAATGTTGAAAACATCTTAGAACAATTGAAGAACATCTATGGAGCTTTTAGGAGATAGTGCTAATTTCCAACGTGTAAAAAACTTTTAGGACAATAATTGAATCTTATGAAAATGAAAAAAATAGGAATTAGAGAGAAAAGTCTAATTCCTATTTTTTTATTCCTATTCAATAAAATATTCTATTTTGTCGAAATGCGTTATTTTATAGAACTCTCTTTCTTTGGTAAAATTATCACGGTTGGCAATCTCAACCGAAGGCTATTTCTGTGCAAGAAGTTTTAGAGCAAGGACTTTCAACAATACTTGAACTCCTATAAGTATAGTAGGAGCAGGACGTACTGATAGTGGTGTACACGCTTCACAAATGTTTGCTCATTTTGATGTAACTGAACCTTTACCTACCAACTTTGTGCATAGACTAAACGCTTTCTTGCCAAAAAGATATTGCTGTTCACAACATATATGAGATGAAACCAGATGCTCATACCCGATTTGATGCTCTCAAACGTACCTATCAGTATCATATTAGTACTCAAAAAGATGTGTTTGCGTATGATTATGCAATGTTTTTCACTCATACATTAAATATAGCAATAATGAATGAAGCTGCTCAAATTCTTCTTGATTATAGCGATTTTCAATGTTTTTCTAAAACTCATACCGATGTAAAGACTTTTATATGCAAAATTTATAAAGCACATTGGGAGAAAAATAGACAAACAATTAGTCTTTACCATCACTGCAGATCGTTTCTTGCGTAATATGGTGCGTGCTATCGTAGGAACTCTTATAGATGTTGGATTACAAAAAGCTATCACTCACAGACTTTTGAAGATATTATTCTCAGCAAGAATAGAAGTAAAGCAGGAGCTTCAGTTCCTGCTTGTGGATTGTTTCTCACTAATATAGAATATCCAGAAGATATCTTTATTCAAAAAATCAATTAAATTATTAGTATTATTCAGTGAAATTCATTACTTTTTGCAAACTTTTTTTAAATAAAAACTAGAAATGAAATATCTACAAAACAAATACTTAAAAAAATAGTTGTAGCTGTCCTTATTGTAGCTTGGGCAGTATACCAATTCACTCGAGGAAATATAGGAAATGGCATTGCTCTCATTTTTCTATCACTTATTCCTATTTTATTGTATTTTTCGCAATGAGTTTATATTACTTACCTTTTTGCGTTTGCGAAAACAAGATTTCGCAGGAATGGAAAAATGGCTTGGCAAAAATCGTAGACCCCGAAACGGCCTTTATTACGTAAACAACAAGGCTATTACAACTATATGTACGGAATTATTTATTCACAAAAATCTTACACAAGCTGAAAAAAATACTTTCGTAAAGCCTTGCAATTAGGGCTTACAATGAGTTACGATGTAGCAATGGCAAAATTGAGTTTAGCAGGTATAATGATGCAGAAACGGAAAAACGTGAAGCTCAAGACCTTCTTACAGAAGCTAAAAAAATTAGATAAGCAAAAATCTTATGACTGACCAAATAAAGATGATGCAACAACAACTTAAGAAAATCTAAAAATAAACTAACATTTCTTCGATATTTTAGTTTACATTAGAAATTATTATAAAAGTTTATTTAGGACTTATTGTTTTTCAAATGCTATTACTAGTGTCCACTAAAAATGACACTAATCAAAAATTAAATAATAGAGGTTCACTTGAACTATTTCGTTCTTTGTCATTACTAGTGGTGCGTTGATTTTTCAAAACTCTTGTAAGTGATTGATATTTAGTTGTTTATAAAGGTTTTTTCTTTCGGCGATTTGAATTTATATTTTATACTGAAATTGATATATAGCTATTTATATTATAGTGATTTTTGAAATGAGTTAAATTTGCATTTTATATAAAATGTAATGAACTCAGGTAAATACGTTTTTCTCAGATTACAGACTTTATTAATCGAGATGAATTTAACAAATGTAAAAAAACACTATAATGCTAATAAATGGGTTCGAGATATGAATTGTTGGCATCTTTTCTTATAATTATTGTTTGGTCAATCATCTGGTTCAGAGTCTCTTAGAAACATTTGTATAGCGTTAGAGTCTCATTCGGAGAAACTATATCATATGGGAATAGGCAAAGCTGTTGAACACACTTAACTATCTCGAGCCAATGAGAAAAGAGATTGGCATATTTTTTTGCTGATTTTGGTCAGTACCTTATAGAAAAAGTCTTTCTATTCAAAAATACGTTTAGAGAAAATTGACCTTTCAAACCAAGTGTTTTGCGCTTGATTCAACAACTATCTCAGTAAGCATTAACCTATTATCATAGGCTTTAGGAAAATATTCACGAGGTGCTGTAAAAATCCATACCGCTATTGATATGCGCGAAATATACCAAGTTTTATACTTGTAACAGACGGCAAATATCATGATAGTAACGTCTTAGATGAAATAGAACCTATTGAAAATGCTATTTATGTAATAGATAAGGCTTATGTTGATTTCAAAGCTCTTTATAGATTTAATGAATTGGAGTCCTTTTTTGTTACAAAAGCAAAGGAAAACCTTAAATATACTATCATTGAAAACAATTTTAACATAGATAAATAGTACAGGTCTTGTATATGATAGAGTAATTTCTTTGACTACAGCCAATTCGTATAAATCATATCCTAAAAATCTACGTTTAGTAGGTTATTATGATGCTGAAAAAGATGAAACATTTGAATTTTTAACCAATAACTTTTGAAGCATCTGCTTTAGAGATAGCAAATTTATATAAAAAGGTGCTGGCAAATAGAGATCTTTTTCAAATGGATAAAGCAGAATTTATCTATAAAGAAACTTTGGGGGCATTCAAAAAATGCTGTTAAGATTCATATATGGGTAGTAATAACCTATCTAATAGTAGCATATATCAAAAATATATCAAAAAAAGTGAATTAACTATATATCAAATAATTGAAATATTCAGAATTTCTCTATTTGATAAAAACTTATTAAAAAAATTTGATTGTCAGAGATAAAGATAAAAATTGAAATAGAACAACCTAATTTATTTAACCTTTAAAATCAACGCACCAGCAATATTATGGAAAGAATAATAAAGACCTAATGACTGCACCCATTTACAAAAATCTTTCATATTGTTTATGCTTTATAGGTAAAAAGCTATATAGGAGAAGTAAATTCTACGATTATAAAGAAAACACCTGTAATAAAACCAATAACACGCGCTATATCACGGCCTAAATAACGGCTTATTTGCCCCATAGTCCAATTATTTTGGTAATGTTTATCGGGTTCGTATAGCCAATCCCAGTTTTTTTAGAGCGCCTATGATGAGGCAAATACCAAAAGCAGCGAGCAAAAGAGCTACAATACCACCAAATGTAATAGGGTTTTTACCTACCCAATTTTTAAAATGTTTCCATAGTGTTTAATATTATAGACAAAACAAAAAAATAATAAAACTTATTTTTAGAGGGCGATTGGCAAATCGCTCCTATAATATGCCAAAAAAGCGAATGATTATCAGTGAGTAAACTTTGCCAAAGTCTGAAAACTTTGGCAAAGTGTAACGATACTTATGCTTCTATCATTTGCATAACTTTTTAGAGCTTGGTATACACTGTTGATGTTTTCAAAAATGAGCAATAGACGCAAAGCCGTTGCGGGTTTCTTTCTCTGCATACGACACTTATCGGGGTAGCGTTGTACAAAGAGCAGTAGCTTTTGGAAGCGCGCACTTTGATAGAACGGACTATTTTGGTCGGCAATGAAAATAGCCCGTCATCTTTCCGTTTTTCATTACAAGTTTCTCAATTCCCATACGGGTAGCCAACCATTTTACACGTACACTATTGAGCAAGTCAATAGCTTGAGGGGGTAACTTGCCAAAAACGGTCGATAAGGTTGCGTTCATAGACTTGTAAGGCTTCCTCATTGGGCAGATTACTCAGTTCGTTATAAAGATTGAGTCGTTCGGCTACTCTATTGACATAAGTGTCAGGGAAGAGCAGTTCAAAGTCAGTATCTATTTGAGTATCGGTGAGGTAAGTTTTTGTCTTCTTCGGCGGTGTGGTACAGTTCAGAGAACTCATTTTCTTTGAGTTCTGTTATGGCTTCTGTAGTATCTTTTTGGTAGGTGTCAAAACCTATTTCATTGATAAAACCACTTTGCTCTCCCCCAAGAGGTCGCTAGCCCCTCTAATCTCTAAATCTTTCATAGCGATATTGAGTCCGCTTCCTAAATCGGAGAACTGAGCTATCGCTTCAATACGCTTGCGGGCATCGTCGCTCATCGCTATCAGAGGAGGCGTAATGAAGTAGCAAAAAGCCTTTTTATTACTTCTACCTACGCGCCCGCGCATTTGGTGTAAATCGGATAAAGCCGAAATTATGTGCATTGTTGATAAAGATAGTGTTGGCATTAGGAACATCTAAAACCACTTTCAATAATAGTGGTAGCAACCAATACATCATACCTTCCTTTCATAAAGGCGAGCATTGTCTCTTCTAATTTCTTTTCCGTCCATTTGTCCGTGACCAATGGCGATACGAGCATCAGGGAGCAATCGCTGAATCATTCCAGCCACCTCTTGAATATTTTCAACCCTATTGTGCATAAAGAATACTTGTCCGCCACGCTGAATTTCATAACGAATACCATCGCGTATTACCTCTTCATTGAAAGGTACTACTTGCGAATCAATAGGGTAGCGGTTAGGAGGAGGGGTATTGATAACCGAAAGGTCGCGGGCAGCCATCAAACTGAATTGTAGTGTGCGTGGGATAGGCGTAGCGGTGAGCGTAAGTACATCGAGGTTTTCTTTTGAGGGTTTTGAGCTTATCTTTCACACCTACGCCAAACTTTTTGCTCTTCATCAACAATCAGTAATCCTAAATCTTTATAAGCTACTTTTTCGCCTACTATTTGATGAGTGCCAATGACAATATCTAACTGACCTTTAGCCAGTTCTTCTAAGATGATTTTTCTTTTTCCTTGGCTGTGCGGAATCGGTTGAGATAATCGATGCGCACAGGGGAAGTCTTTCATACGCTGGCTAAATGTTTGAAAGTGTTGGAAAGCTAGCACTGTAGTAGGTACAAGTACGGCTACTTGCTTGCCATTATCGACAGCTTTGAAGGCAGCACGAATGGCTACTTCAGTTTTTCCCGAAGCCTACATCACCACACACCAACCTATCCATAGGTTTAGAGCTTTCCATATCAGCTTTTACTTCGGCAGTAGCCTTACTTTGGTCGGGAGTATCCTCATACAAGAATGAGGCTTCCAACTCGTTTTGCATATAACTGTCGTGAGCAAAGGCAAATCCTTGGGCTTCTTTTCGTTTGGCATATAACTGAATGAGGGTTGAACGCAATTTCTTTTACACGAGCCTTGGTTTTCTGTTTGAGGGCTTTCCACGCTCCTGAACCTAATTTATAAATCTTAGGAGGTTTGCCATCTTTTCCGTTATATTTAGTAATCTTATGTAGCGCGTGAATGCTAACGAATAACACATCGCGGTCTCCATAAATCAGTTTGATAGCTTCTTGTTGTTTGCCTTCTACTTCAATCTTTTTGTAAACCAGCGAACTTACCAATACCGTGGTCTATATGTGTAACATAATCACCTACCTCTAATTGCATCAGTTCTTTAAGTGTAATGGCTTGTTTTTGGCATAACCATTCTTTAGCTGAAATTTATAATAGCGTTCAAAGATTTGATGATCAGTGAATACATTGTATTTTAATTCAGTATCTACAAAAGCTAGCGTGAGCGATAATTGTACCGTTTGGTAAGGTACTTTTTTTGTTCCATTTCCTCAAAAATATCTTGAAATCGCTTGGCTTGTTGTTCACTTCCGCAGAGGATATAGTTTTGAAATCCTTCCTCGTGTTTATTGTTGAAGTAACTAATAAGGAGTTCAAACTGTTTGTTAAAAAGAAGGTTGCGGGGTGGTATGAAAAGAGAACTCCTTTTTGTTTTTAGAAGCGGGAGTTGTAGCATTGATGTTTACTTGTTGGAATCTCTGGATTTGTTTCAATAAATCTGTTGCTTGACAATAGAGTTCCTCTGGAGGGGTGCGTTTTACTTCATTGGGGAGCTTTTGATAAATATCGGTAGCTTTTAACAAAGAGTTTCTCAATCTTAGCATCAAAAATCCCATATCTTTACCAATGAATAGCGTTTGCTCACTGATATACTCCAAGAATGACTGTCGTATCTCATCACTTTCTTTGTTTTTCTACATTAGGATAATTGTAATTTTTTTGATAGTTGAGTAGTAGATAACTGACTTTCTACATCAAATGTACGGATGCTATCAACTTCGTTTCCAAAAGAATTCAATGCGATAAGGTTCATTATTTGAAAAGAGAATACATCTACAATCCCACCACGTACCGAGAACTCACCAGGTTCGGTAACAAAATCAGTGCGGTTGAAATGGTAGCTGAAAAAGCACTTCATTGAGAAAATCAATAGTGAGTGAGTCTCCTTTTTGGATTTTTTAGCGTATTTTTCTAATTGCTTTTCGTGTGATGACCTTCTCAAAAAGTGCTTCGGGGTAGGAGACTATGAGTAATGGTTTTGTACTATGACTCAATTGGTTGAGGACTTCAGCACGCAATAACACATTGGCATTATCGGTATCTTCAATTTGATAAGGTCGACGATAGCTATCAGGAAAGAAAAAGTACTTGCTGTTCTCCTACTAAGGTTTTCTAAATCATTGAGTATGTAGGCACTTTCTTCTTTATCGGGTAGCAGTACTAATAGAGGTCTATGGACTGTATTGAACAAGTTAGCTATTACTATTGACAAAGAAGCCCTGCCAATCCTGTAACCTCTGCATTTTCTTTTGTTTGTAGGTGTTTTAATAGAGATTGATAGGTGCTGTTTTCAGTAAATTGTTGTAGGAATGATTTCACAGTAAATTATAAAAATATTAAAGTAGTGCTTCAACGTTGATAAGCGGATTGTTTAACTTGTCTTTCAAAAATAACTTCAATGCCTTTTTAAGGTTTGAGTAGATGACGGACAGCCACTGCAAGCCCTTGTAAAAGTACTTCTACGTGATGGGTGTCGCGGTTGTAAGAAATAAATTGTATGTTACCTCCATCGGATGCTACAGCGGGTTTTACATATTGTTCTATGATAGCTACTATTTGTTGCGATATTTCGTCGGTAGTAATCATAGAGAGCAAGCGCACTTGAGCTTCTTCTTGTCGCCTTTTTATCTCGGCAGGGGTTGATGATAGGGCGACCTTCACTTAGGTATTTACGGATATAATCGCGCAAGTCAGCAGCTATCATTTCCCATTCTTCCATACCTTTTTTTAGTGAGCGATATATAATTATCATCAAAAACTTCTTCAATAAAATGGAAAACGCGTTAAGAGAGTTGCAGCCATAGGTGCCTCTGCGGCTTCTTTCTATTGATTTATACTCTATTACAGTAGGTACCAAACGCTTGTTGGCGACGAACTTCATCACGGTGGGGTTGAGGGTTGTTTCAGTATATACAGTAATAGCTTCCCCCATAGGTTTTCCAGCTTCGCCCTAATAATCATATCTTTACCCGATTGTAAATACACTACTTGCTGAGCAACCTCTTCCTGCACTTCTTTCCATTCAACAATGGGAAAGCGTTTCAAAAGCAATGAAATTACTCGAAATATAAAACAGTTTTTTACAAAGGGCAATAAAAAGAGCTCCTTAGCTAAAGGAGCGTTTTTAGCTTCATCTATGTTTTTAAACTCATAACTCCCTTTTACCAAAGGTCTGTTAGCTTCGAGTTTGATGATGTCGGGGTTAGCAGTAGGTTGTATTTTCAGGGTAAGGTCTGTCATTTTATTTGTCTTTACGTCCGAAATCGGCAGGATTTTCACCCCACGCTTGGGTTTCCCATTTCAAAAATAGGGTTAGGATAAGTATTGTTGTGTAGCCATTGTTCAGCACGGGCTATTAATTCAAATATTTTTCGTTATGAGAGGTGCGTGGCACTTTAGTTTTGCATACCTTTTGGCGCACCCAGCTCATCGCTATTTTGCTATCAGAATAGACTGGTAAGCTGAGGTTGCGTTGCTTCATAAAGGCTAAAGCGTGTACGATAGCCAAAAAACTCCCCTATGTTGTTCGTGCCGTCTTTTTATTGGTGTAATTCTAAATATTTCGGCTTGAGTTTTCGGTATCTACCCCTCGGTATTCCATAATTCCAGGGTTACCACTGCAAGCAGCATCAACAGCTATAGAAGGCAATATGGGGGAACCTATACGCTCTAATTCTAAGGGGGATAGGGTAGGAGAGGAGGCTACTTTTCTTGCCTTTTGTATTGCTCAAAGCTTTCATTGAAGGCTTTTTCAGCCATTGCCTGACTCTCAAAAACTCTTAAATTTAGCATACGGATAACCTTCAACGGCTTTTTTTGCACTTATCCCACGAGCTAAAGATACCCTGTTTTGTGTCCTTCCCACACTACATAGTATTTCTTTTTGGCATTTTAAAGGAAGAATATTAAGACTAAAAGAACCATTACGATGGCTATTACTCCGATGATAATATTGTTATCATTTTCTTTCATCGTACCAATTTCTTGTATTTAATCCTTGTAGGCGTTACCTCTTTGCCAAGGCGTTTTTCTTGTTCTCTTCATATTCTGAGAAGCTACCTTCAAAAGAAATAGACTTGTGAGTCACCTTCAAAAGCTAAAATATGAGTGCAGATACGGTCTAAGAACCAACGGTCGTGTGAGATCACTACCGCACAACCTGCAAAGTTTTCTAAACCTTCTTCTAAAGCACGGAGTGTATTTACATCTAAATCGTTGGTAGGCTCGTCCAATAGTAACACATTACCTTCTTCTTTTTAATGTCATTGCAAGGTGCAAGCGATTGCGTTCACCTCCTGAGAGGGTCGCTACTTTCTTGTTTTGCTCACTACCGCCAAAGTTAAAACGACTTAGGTAAGCGCGAGAGTTCACTTGTCTGCCACCCATCATTATCAGGTCTTGCCCGCCAGAGAAGTTCTCCCAAAATAGATTTTTCGGGGTCTATCTGCTTATGAGTTTGGTCTACGTAAGCTATTTTTTTACGGTTTCGCCTACCAAAAACTCACCGCTATCGGGTTTTTCTTCCCCCATAATCATACGGAAAAATGGTAGATTTACCTGCTCCATTAGGTCCTATTACCCCCTACAATTCCTGCTTGTGGCAATACAAAATTAAGGTCGTCATATAATAATTTATCACCAAAGGCTTTAGCTACGTGGCGTGCTTCTATCACGTTGGTTCCCAAACGAGGTCCGTTAGGGATGTATATTTCAAGTTTTTCTTCTAATTGTTTTTGGTCTTCATTGAGCAATCGGTCGTAGTTCTGCAAACGTGCCTTTTTGTTTGGCTTGTCGCCCTTTTAGCGCCTTGTCGTACCCATTCAAGCTCGCGCTCTAACACCTTTTTGGCGTTTGCTTTCAGTTTTCTGTTCTTGAGCGAGTCGTTTGGCTTTCTGGTCGAGCCAAGACGAGTAGTTACCTTTCCACGAATTCCTTCTCCGCGGTCGAGCTCCAATATCCAGCCCTGCTACATTATCCAAGAAATAACGGTCGTGGGTTACGGCTATCACGGTACCGGCGTACTGTTGCAAGTGTTGTTCTAACCACAATACCGATTCGGCATCGAGGTGGTTTGTAGGCTCATCAAGTAACAAGACATCGGGTTGTTGCAAGAGTAGACGACAGAGTGCTACCCTACGGCGTTCTCCTCCCGAAAGCACTTTGATAGGTGTATCAGGCTCAGGGGTGCGGAGGGCTTCCATAGCTACTTCCAGCTGGTTATCGAGTTCCCAAGCGTTTGAGGCATCAATCTTATCTTGTAGCTCGGCTTGTTTATCCATCAACTTTTGCATCTTATCGGGGTCAGAATAGTTTTCTTCCAAGCCGAAAAAGGTCGTTGATATGGTTAAACTCATCGAGTAGTTTAACGGTTTCGGCTACGCCTTCGCGTACTACCTCTATCACGGTTTTCTCATCATCAAGGTGTGGTTCTTGTTCCAAATACCCTACAGTGTAGTTAGGAGCGAAAACCACTTCGCCCTGATAGTTTTTTTATCAATTCCTGCTATAATTTTTTTAGTAAAGATGACTTACCAGAGCCATTAAGACCTAAAAATACCTATTTTAGCTCCATAAAAAGAAACTCAAGTAGATGTCTTTTTAGAACTTGTTTATTAGTAGATGAATAGGTTTTTGCTTACCTTATTCATCGAAAAAAATAATCTTTTTATCGTCTGCCATAATGTAATTAGCTAATATAGTGATTAGTAAATTTGGTGCAAAAATAATAAAAAACTGGTATAGTTCAAAACTACACCAGTTTTATTATCTATATGATGTGAAATTTTAGAATCTAAAGACGTCGCCAATACCTAATACAGTTTCAAAGAAGAAGAAATCGTGTTTAGCTTTATCGGCTATATCGTAAGTAGTGCGTACGTCGTACATATTGATATAACCACCTTTAAGTTCACCAACTACACGAAAATACTTTAAGAAAGTGAGGTGTAATCCAGCTTTAGCATTTACTCCTACCCCTGCAATGTGAAATTCGTCGTAACGTTCTTTATTGAGGAGCTTTGTATTAGATTTTGGATATAAAGCGCCAAAACCAAGTCCTTCTGTTAAGCTCACTTGTAATATATCAGTGTTACGGATGCCAAACAAACGAGAAATATCATCGATACGATCCCCTTCCACTACTACATAGTTGAGTCCGTCAGTATGTTCAAAGGTGAGGAAATCCTCGCTGAGCAATTTATCGACATTGTTATATACACCATTGTGTGAAGTGCCAGAACCATTGATATATCCATCCATTTTCACAGTTTGCCCGTTTTTTTCATTACATATTTCATATGGTCTACTCCTATAGAAACAGTGTAATGATCTGAAATGTAATATCCTAGTGAAAATTGGTTTGAGGGATAGTCATTCGCAAAGGATTGATATAGTCGATATGCCAACCTTTAGGACGGTCTACCGCTTCAACATCTTTGATGGTAAAAATCGTAGCCATTACCAGTGAAAAGTAATATTAGAATTAGAGTACCAGCCGCGATTACCACCCCAGAAGAAGAAGAATTCACCTTTGTTATGAGCAGTGTAAAAGTTCTTTAGGCGTTTCTTGTGCAAAAAAATGTTAGGGTGCTCATTCCTAATGCTATAGTGATAAAATTTTTCATTAATGATTATTTTTAGTTATTGATTTTTACAAGATTAGCATTGCATCGCCATAAGAATAAAAACTTGTATTTTTGTTCTACAGCTTCTTTATAGGCACGCATAATGAGATCGTGACCAGCAAAAAGCAGATACCATCATCAGTAAAAGTAGATTTAGGAGTGTGGAAATTAGTGATCATCGCATTGGCAACACTAAAATTGTAAGGAGGGAAAAATAAATTTATTTGTCCATCCATCAAATGGATTTACGAAGCCATCTGAAGATACTGAACTTTCTAATACACGCATTACAGTTGTCCCTACTGCACATACACGTTTTTTTATTTTCTTTAGCAGTATTGATAACTTTTGTCTGGCTTTCAGGAATATGTATCTCTTCACTATCCATTTTGTGTTTAGAAAGGTCTTCTACCTCCACAGGATTGAAAGTTCCTAAACCAACGTGTAATGTTACTTCAGCAAAGTTAATACCTTTAATTTCTAAGCGTTTCATCAAGTGTTTAGAAAAAGTGCAGGCCAGCTGTAGGAGCTGCTACAGCACCTTCATGTTTAGCGTAAATAGTTTGGTAACGCTCTTCGTCTTCAGGTTCTACAGGACGAGAAATGTATTTAGGTAGTGGAGTTTGTCCGAGCTCAGTGAGATGTTGACGAAACTCTTCATAGGTGCCATCATATAAGAAACGAAGGGTACGACCACGAGAGGTCGTATTGTCGATTACCTCGGCTACTAATTCGGCATTTTTACCAAAGTAGAGTTTATTGCCTATACGTATTTTTGCGAGCAGGATCAACAAGTACATCCCATAAACGTTGTTCAGCGCTCAATTCACGTAATAAAAACTTCTATTTTTGCTTTAGTTTTTTTCTTTATTACCATATAAGCGAGCTGGGAATACTTTGGTGTTGTTGAGTACAAACACATCGCCATCATCAAAATAATCAATTACATCTTTGAACGACTTGTGTTCAATTTCTCCTGTTTTTGCGATGTACCACCATTAGGCGAGCTTCATCGCGGTTTTTCGCTGGGATATTCAGCTAATAACTCTTTAGGAAGATCAAAAATTAAAGTTTGAAAGTTTCATATATTTTCTACAAAAATTATTGTTAGTTTATAAACGGTATCCCACACCTATGGCTATGTGCCCATATTTATAATTATCACTTGGGATACCTTCTTTTCTTTTAGCATTAGGAATATAGAAGTTGATATCTACACTACCTATAAATCTTTTCCACTCACCATAACCTCCTAAAAACAAGCGTGCATTTATCCCTTTTGCATCTCCAAAGTTGATGTTAGGGACCTATACCTACTTGCAAACCATTAGTTTTTGTGCATTCCACCTAAAAATATAGAGAAAAGATACTTGATGAATATGATTATAACGATCGTAATCATCATTTTGTTGAGTTTGCAGGAAAGTATAATCTACACGAGTACTAAATTTAGACAATCGTCCATACTTTTCAGCATCATATCTATCGGCTTGAACATATACATTTATAGTGGGCGAAAAAGATAAAGAAGTTGATGAAGAAGAGTCGTTATCTGGTTTTTCTCGGTTATTATATAAAAAAAGGAAGTTGCGCTCCTATAACAAAATTGTTTTTAAGAGTTTGTGCCTGAGAAATAAAAGGTGAATAGGGAAAATAAAAAAAGAAAAAATAAACTTTGTTCATTTCTTTTATAAAAAAGCTATTGTGTAAAAAGAAAAAAAGTCGGGATGACTGGACTCGAACCAGCGACCACACGCACCCCATACGTGTACGCTACCAACTGCGCCACATCCCGATTTTTATTTTTCAGTGTGCAAAAAGTATTACTTTTTGTCGAAACTACCAAATAAATAAAAACAAAAATTTATCTATGCAATTTATTTGTCTGATAATCTGAATCTATGATTTATGTATTATAATTATATTAGCAAATTTATAGAGTTGTTTTATCTATTTCTCTCAATATTCAAAATACAAATTAACTTTTTTTAAAAATATAAAATATTTCGGATTCTTTTATTCCGTATTCACAATTATTTTATAATTTTTGCAAAAAAATAGAATTTAGGAGATAATATGACAACTTTTTAAGATAACAGATGAGCTCATTGAAAAGATTCAGCAACTCATTGAACAAAAACAAAATAAAGAACTAACAACCCTCCTAAGTGATTTGCACTATGCTGATATAGCAGAAATCATTCACGAATTAGATACTGAAGAGGGAGTATATATTATTCGTCTTATAGATGCACAAAAACATCGGATGTACTCACTGAATTAGACGATGATTACCGCGAAAAATATCTTAAAAATCTTTCAGCAAAAGAAATTGCTGATGAAATTATCGAGTTAGACACCGACGATGCTGTAGATATCATTTCTGAACTGCCAGAAGATAGAAAAACAGAAGTTATTTCGCATATCAAGGATGTAGAACATGCAAAAGATATCGTAGATTTGCTTCGTTATGATGAAGATACTGCTGGGGGACTAATGGCGAAGGAGCTCGTAAAGGTAAAATGAGAATTGGAATGTACTCAAATGTGTGAAAGAAATGCGAGAACAAGCGGCCTCATGTTACTCGTGTACATTCTATTTATGTGGTAGATGATAATGATGTGCTAAAAGGCAGACTTTCACTTAAAGATTTGCTTACTACTTCCACACGATCAGAAGTGAAAGATATTTATATTCCAAAAAGTAGACTACGTATATGTTACTGATACTGCTGAAGAAGTAGCTCACATAATGAGTAAGTATGACTTAGAAGCCATTCCTGTAGTGGATGAGATGAAACGCCTTGTAGGACGTATCACTATTGATGACGTGGTGGATGTAATTAGAGAAAGAAGCTGAAAAAGACTATCAATTAGCAGCGGGTATCACCAATGATGTAGAGGCAGATGATAATATATGGAAACTCACTAAAGCGCGCTTGCCTTGGTTACTTATTGGAATGTTTGGAGGATTAGGAGCAGCGAGTATTATCAATGGTTTTCAGGATACGATGATGGTTTACCCTATATTATTGATATTCATTCCGCTTATTCAAGCTACTGCGGGAAATGTGGGGATACAATCATCAGCGATAATAGTACAAGGGTTGGCAAATAATTCTATCGATGGCGAACTTATCAAGCGATTGCTTAAAGAATTTCTATTAGGACTCATCAACGGGGAACTCATTGCAGGAATAGTGATATTAGTAAGCCATTTTGCTTTTAAAGCTGAATATTTGGTAAGTATTACAGTAGCCATAGCACTCATAACAGTGATTGTAAATGCTGCTGTGATAGGTACTTTTATTCCGATACTTCTCCACAAACGCGGTATTGACCCAGCGGTTGCTACGAATCCATTTATCACTACCAGCAACGATGTTTTGGGTATTTTGATTTACTTTTTATTGCAAAAATGATATTAGGGTTTTAAAACAACCTTTATTTGTTTTTCAATATTCACTTTTTGTTATTTTTACACTACTTCTGCAACTACAAAAGTGCTTCCTCCTACAAAGATAAAGTCGGTAGGAAGCGCTTGTGCTTTAGCGACATTTAAGGCTTCTGCAACTGAAGAATACGCCTCTCCTTGTAGTCCTTTTTGCAGTAGCAATTTTCCTTTGTGTTGACATTAAGCCCTCTTGCAATAGCAGGACTACAAAAATAATAGGTAGCTTCTTTTGGAAAAAGTTCTAAAAACACTATTTACATTTTTCCTTTACAAACCCTACAACTATATGAAGGTGTGTATAGGTTTGCTTTTTGAGTTGTTTCATCACATAAGTAAGTCCGCCTACATTATGTCCTGTATCACATACTATAGTAGGGTAAGAACTAAGGGTTTGCCAACGACCTTTTAGGTTTGTATTGCGCACTACATGTAGAAGTCCTTGTGCAATATTCTCTGAAGTAATATCCCACCCTTGGTGAATAAAGCAATTCAATAACAGCTATTACTCCTTTAATGTTTTTCTCTTGGTAAGCACCTTGCAAGTCGGTTGTAAGAGAAGTTTCTATGTGATTGGCAAAAATAATAGGAGCCTTCATTTCTTTAGCTCTTGCTGTGAAGACGGGAGCTGTTTCCTCTTGATATTCACTGATTACTACAGGTACATTTTGTTTGATAATACCAGCTTTTTCAAAAAGCTATTTTTAGGCAATGTATCTCCTAAAATATCTGTATGATCTTTGGAAATATTAGTAATAAGAGAAACTTCAGGAGAGATGATATTAGTGGAATCAAAACGACCTCCTAAGCCTACCTCTATTACAGCAATATCTACATTTTTCTTTAGCAAAAATAGCTGAAAGCCATTCCTACAGTCATTTCAAAAAATGATAGAGAATGTTCTTCCAAGAAAGGTCTGTTTTCAGTTATAAAAATTCACCACATACTCTTCAGGATTTCTTTTCCATCAATTTTAATGCGCTCACGGAAGTCTTTGAGATGAGGAGAGTATATAATCCTACCTTATATCCTGCCTCTTGCAAAAATAGAGGCGAGCATACTACTAGAAGAGCCTTTGCCGTTAGTACCAGCAATATGCAAACTTTTTAAATTTTGTTTGAGGGTTTCCTAATGCCAAAAGTGAAGGCGAGGATATTATCTAATTTGTTGTTCAAAGCAATTCTACCTTGTGTTTTGAAACATTGGTAAACGGTTGAACATCCACGAAAGAGTTTCTTGATAATTCAATGTAAAAGATAGTTTTTAGTTGTTGTACAATCAAAAAAATGAGATAATTAGTTATAGTATAACCATTATCTCATTCTTGTTAAATATTAATTGATTTTTATTCTCCAAGTTTAAAGTTAATAACAATAAAAACCTATTTGTCGTGCAGGTGCATTGTCATCAGCATTCCATCGATGCATAGCAGCTGTTTTTCGAGCAGCTTCTAATAAACAAGGAGCTGAATTAGTAGTTCCTTTTACACCTGCTGTAGCTTTCACTACTTTTACCACTGCGGTCTACTTCTATCTGTACAACTACACGTCCTTCCTCATTACAGTTTTGAGGTACTTTACCTTGTGAAGCGATAGAGCGACCATTGAGTCCCCAGCCTTTTACCTGAACCACTACCTCCACCTGATCCATAGTAAGAATTAGCATACTGACTTCCATCTATCTGTCCTTGATAGCCAGGTTGGTTGCCATCGCCTTGTCCAGCGGTACCGCTACCTCCAGCATTAGCAGCTCCTAAAAATATTAGAAAGTGCATCTGAGGGTTTCTCGTGAAGGCTTAGGAGCAGGTTTAGGCGATTCTTTAGGAGGGTCTTTTTAGGAGTTTCTTTCTTCTTTTTCTTTCTTTTTAGGTACTTCAGGTACAGAAACTTCCTCATTGTTGTCTTGAGCCAAAAGGTTTTCTTTCACCTCTTGTGAAGTACTCTCTTCCGGCTGAGTTTGTGGTTGAGTTTGATTTTGCTCTTGTTTGGCAGCACTTGGTGGGGGCGTACGCTCTCCCATTCCTATTTCATCTACCCCATAGATAACTTCTACACCTTTCTCTGGGGAGGATCTAAGTACTTCATTCCTGCAAAAATAGGATAAAGATTACCAAACACATCACGACAGTAGTGAGTGCTAAGGCTTTACGTTTATGTTCTGTATCCAATAAATTCATATACTTTTTCTATTTCGGACGTACAGCCAAAAATAACCTTAAATTGGTTTTGATTTGCTACATCCATCACAGTTACCGCATTTTTCAATAGGCACACTTTCTTCTACACGCAAAAATAATAGTAGGGTTTTCTACTCCTTTGAGTGCTGATTTAAGTTCTGTATCAAGATTTTCTACTGAAATAAGTTTCTTGTCAATAAAAAATTTAAATCTTTGTCTATGTTCACAGAAACATTTTTGTATATTTGTACTTTTTCCCTTTTGCTTTAGGTAATAGTAAATCAAGCGCATTAGGGCTGTTGGAAGTAATCATAAAAATACTAACAACAAGAATACGATGTCCGTCATAGACGACATACTGAACTCTGGACTTACTTTGTTTCTACCTTTTAATTTCATAATTGTATAAGTAGTTTTGAAACCTATAGAGGTTCGTTCAACAAGTCTAAGAATTCAACTGCATTGGCTTCCATTAGGTGTACCACTTTGTCAGTTTTTACTACTAGGTGGTTTGTAGCCTACATAAGCGATAATCCCAACAATAAGCCCCGCTACAGTAGTAGCCATAGCTGTATAAATACCACTCAGCTAATGATCCCATCTCTGCTTGTCCACCTGCAGATGCCATCTCGTGGAACGATAAAAATCTATGCCAACAACCGTACCTAAGAATCCAATCATAGTCCTGCACCTGCAATAGTAGCTAAAATAGCAGTGTTCTTTTCAAGTTTATATACTTCTAAAAGTACCTGCGTTTTCAATAGCCTATGTTGATATCTTCAAGTGGTTTTCCTATGCGTGACACTCCTTTTTCAATAAGACGTGCTACAGGGGTATTGGATTGCACACAAAGCATTTTTCAGCATCCAAACGTCCCGCTGAGATACAATCACGTATCTTATACATAAAAGTTTTATCCACCTTAGAAGCTGCTTTAATGGCAAAACAACCGCTCAAAAATAGAGGAAAAGAGCCACAGCAAGCATAATAAAAAAAGAACAGCAATAATAATAATGCTACCTGTACCACCATCTACAATAATATCCATTATAGAAAGTGTTTTTCTTGTACAGGAACAGTGTCGGTCGCAGTTGTAGCAACATCTACAGAAGTTTGTAATCCTAACATATTTTTCTTAGTTTTTCTGTTTATAATTTTTGTAAAAGTAAAAAGCTACTCAGTATCCGAGTAGCTTTTTAGTGGACTCTACTGATTCGAACCAGTGACCCTCTGCTTGTAAGGCAGATGCTCTGAACCAGCTGAGCTAAGAATCCCTTTTAATTATGAAAAACAACAATAAAAATCCGAATTTTGGTGGGGTCCCTACTGGATTCGAACCAGTGACCCTCTGCTTGTAGGGCAGATGCTCTGAACCAGCTGAGCTAAGAACCCCAAAAATAATAATGATAAAAAAATTTTTAAACCTAAGTGGGTCCTACTGGTTCAGAACCAGTGACCCTCTGCTTGTAAGGCAGATGCTCTGAACCAGCTGAGCTAAGAACCCACTTATGTTTTAAATCGGGTTCAAAAGGTACTACTTTTTGAAACCTCCAAATTTTTCGTGAAAAAAATATTTATTCTTTTAGCATAAATTCGTATTCTAATCGGTTGAAATTAGTAATCATATAAGGAGCTTTATTCCATTCACTTTCAGGTTTGTTATCGTTGTAATTCTCGTGTACTGTATAGATATTTTTACCATTAAATCTCTTTTCGACCTACTCCTGCAAAATAATAAGCATCACCGCTCCAACTACCCTTAATTTTAGGAAAAATAAAGCACTAAAGTACGTCGTTTTGTAGGACAATGGTAAATTACGTGTTTATCTGTAGCTTCTATAAGTTCATAAACATCACTGAATTGATACTTTTTCCATACATCCCCATTGCTCTTCGTAGAAAGGAAGTGAATTGGGGAATACAATAGGTTTTTCGTTTGTTAGACGAAAACTCACTTCGAGTAGTATAACAATCGGGGGCTCCACAATCGAAAGTGTGAAGATTGAAAGGCAAATGTACTTTGATACTGTCCTTAGTAGTCTTAGCGAATCCTTGTAAGTAAAACTCTTCTAAACAGGTATTTTTAGAATACTGTATTTCATTTGTTGCAAAACTAATTTTCGTACAGCTCTTTGGTAACTCTCGTAGTCCTCACCATATTTTTCTTGCAAGATTTTTAATAAGCTATCATTTTTGAGACTTTAATTTTAGGTTCAGTGGTATTAGCTTTTTGCGACAACAGTGCTATCAATAGACATAACTATAGCAGTGTTACTTTTGAGTAGTAGTCCCTTCTGTATGCTAATAGTTTTTTTGCTGTTGACAATTTGTCAATAATATTACAAAAAAACGAGAATTGTATGTTTCATTTGGCAAAGATAAGGAATAATTGAAAATTAACAATTGTCATTATATTATTTTTATATAAGAGCTTTTATATCAGAGTCTTTTGTGTAGATAGATGATGGTTTCTTTGAGATTTTTCTTTTGGTGAAGCAAGACATTCGTATATATAACTATCATTAAAATCGAAAATTAAAAATACTTTTCTTTTGTTTACTTTTAAAAAAAGTATTACATTTGCCTCAATATTTTTATTCAAACAAAAATAAACCACTCTATATTAATAAAAACTATTAAAAAGAGGATAAACCGATGAAAAAAGAAGATATTCTAGAAGACTATGGCATCGCTGTTCTCAGTAGAGAATGCAGCTTGATGGGAAGAAAAGAAGTGCTTACAGGTAAAGCTAAAATTTGGTATTTTTGGGGAAGGAAAAGAGGTGCCTCAGGTAGCTTTGGCAAGAGCTTTTCAAGATGGTGATTTTCAGGAGCGGTTATTATCGCGATCAAACACTAATGATGGCTCTTGGCGTACATACTGTAGAGAAATTTCTTTGCAGGGATATATGCACACGCTGACATAGAGGCAGACCCTACCAGTGCTGGACGCCAAATGGGGGCACTTTTTGCTACCCATAGTTTAGATGATGAAGGACATTGGAAAGATTTATTAAAAACAAAAAGAATAGCAGTAGTGATATATCGTGTACTGCTGGTCAAATGCCTCGATTGTTAGGTTTAGCACAGGCTTCTAAAGTGTATCGTCGACTTACCTAATACAGAAAGTAAAGGCTTCTCAAATCATGGTAACGAAGTAGCTTTGGGGACTATTGGTAAATGCGAGTACTAGCGAAGGACACTTTTTTTGAAATCCTTAATGCGGCAGGGGTAATGCAAGTACCCTTAGTAATGTCGGTTTGGGATGATGAGTATGGCATTTCAGTTCCTAAAGAATTTCACACTATTAAACAAAGTATTTCAGAAGCTTTAAAAGGGTTTTGTGCGTGATAAAAACACAAAGGGTTTGAACTATTTGTTGCTAATGGTTGGGATTATCCTACTTTTGTATGACATTTACCAAAAGGCAGCCAAAATAGCCCGTGAGGAACATATACCTGTATTAGTACACGTGAAAGAACTTACTCAACCTCAAGGACACTCAACTTCAGGGTCTCACACGAGCGTTACAAAAAGTGCTGAACGACTTCAGTGGGAAAAAGAATTTGACTGTATTACCAAAAATGCGCGAATGGATTTTAGCTGAAAAATATGCTACAGAAGAAGAATTAGTGGCTATAGAACAACAAGCTAAGAAACGTGTGAATGAAGGGTAAAAAAGAGCTTGGGAAGCTTATATTAAACCTATTGAAAAAGAAAGAAAAGAACTTGTAACTCTTCTCTCCTCATTGTTAACCAATACGAACGATAATACTATAAAAGAAAGAGTAAAGAGTTTATCAAAAATCTCTTTTGGAGTAGCTTTTACCTAATCGCAAAGATAGTGTTGAGTAGTGCGAGAAAAAGCCTTTGAGATTGTTATTACCAGAGGGTGAAAATAAAATACTTCCTTTACAAGAATGGATAAAGAACTACATAAAGGAAAAATGAGCCCTAAATATAGTCGATTTCTCCACACAGAGAATGAGCAAAATCCTATTCATATAGCAGAGGTACTTCCTACTTATGACGCATCAGAAGAACTTGTAGATGGGCGTATTGTGTTGAGAGAGAATTTTGATGCTTTTACTTACTAAATATCCTAATCTTTTGATATTTGGGGAGGATGTAGGTAATATAGGTGATGTAAACCAAGGATTAGAAGGTTTGCAAAAGAAATACGGAGCTGTAAGAGTAGCTGATACAAGTATTCGTGAAACAGCTATAGTGGGACAAGGTATAGGTATGGCAATGCGAGGTTTACGCCCAATTGCTGAAATTCAGTATTTAGACTATATTCTTTATGGATTACAAACGCTAAGTGATGATTTAGCTAGTTTTGCATTATCGCACTTTTGGTAAGCAAATGGCACCTCTTATTATCAGAACGAGAGGACATCGTTTGCAAGGTATTTTGGCATGCTGGGTTCACCTATGGGGGTATTGTTGGCTTCTTTAAGAGGAATGTATATTCTCACCCCACGTAATATGGTGAAAGCTAGCGGGCTTTCTACAATACACTCTTGAGAGGGTAATCAACCAGCTGTAGTGGTGGAGTGCCTCAATGGTTATCGCTTTGAAAGGAAGCGTTGCCTAGTAATCTCACTGAGTTTAAGACTCCTATAGGAGTAGTAGAAACACTTCGTGAAGGAAAAGATATTACTGTAGTATCTTACGGGTCTACTTTGCGTATTGTGTGTGAGGTTGCTGATGAATTGGCTGCCTTGGGTATTGATATTGAAATTATTGATGTACAATCATTAGCGCCATTTGATATAGCGTCACGATATAGTGAAGAGCATACAGAAAACCAACAGACTATTTAGTAGTTGATGAAGATATGCCTGGAGCTACTTCGGCATATATTTTTGCAGAAAAATTTTGGAAGAACAAAATGCTTATCAGTATTTAGATAGTGCACCACAAACCTTGGCGGCAGGGTAATCACCGTCCTGCTTATGCAACTGATGGTGATTATTTCTCTAAACCTAATGCCGATAGCATCATTGAGAAGATATACAGTATAATGCACGAAGTTAATCCTACAAAAATATCCCTACATTGTTGTAGTATTGATTTTATTTTTCACTTTGTCAAAGTTTTAGGACTTTTGACAAAGTGAATTTTAATCGTCATCGTTATCTTCTTGAAAATCATTTAAGAGATTATCAATAGCACGGCGATCTTTTTAGTAGGGCGACCTTCTCCTTTTTCGCGGTAATAGTCCTGAGCAAGTTTTTTTGTATTTCAGCTTGCTCAAAAAGCTTCAGGAGGTGTGTTATCTTGACGATAAAGGTCTACTAACTTTAGCTCCACACGACTTTTCAGGGATGTCTAAAACCTCTAATTGGTAGTTGATTTGGTTTTTACGTCACTACTATTTGGTCGTTTTTATAAATCTCACGTGAAGGTTTTACTGTTTCGCCATTTACTTTGATGTGACCTTTTTACAAGCTTCAGTAGCAATATTGCGTGTTTTGAAGTAACGTACACACCATAAATATTTATCAATTCGCATTCTTTTTATAATTTTTAAAAAATAACAATGAGGTGCAAAAGTAAGAAATAATTTGCATCTTGCGCCCCTAAAAAATAAGACAATATTTTTATATGATAAACAAAATTCTATTTAGCATCAGTGTAATAGTTCTGCTATTAACTATAGGTTGTAAGAAAAACGACAGTTCTAATGTAACACCACCAAGAGATGTTACAGAAGTGAGGAATGAAAACAATCAAGCTATTGAAACATTTTTAAAAACACACTACTATACATATTCAGCTACGGCAGCTATATCGGATGCTGTTACCTTCATCAAGTACAACTAATGTTTCACAAATCGATTTTTAATAATAGTAATCTAAAAGAAAATGGAATTAGATGTATTTGATGCCAACAATAATCGTATTCGTCATACCTTGTATTATATGGTATTACAAGAAGGTACAAGCACCCATACCACTTCTATTGCCGACTCAGTATATGTAAACTATAAAGGGTCAGTTACTCAACTTAACTATATTTGATGAAACTACAACTCAATCATCATCTAATTGGATGGATTTACTGGGAAATATATGTTACAAATCGTCCTTCAGGCACAATCAGAGGTTTTAGAGAAGGGTGTGGCTAAACTAAAACCTTCATTAACAAAAGCTTACTCAAAATTTCGATGGTACACTTACCGCTCCTACCGATGGAGGAGTAGGGTATTCTTTATTCCTGCAGGTTTAGGTTACTTTAATAATACTCAGGCAAAAATACCAGCTTATTCACCTTTAATTTTTACAGTAAGACTTATCGCTGCTCGTCACGCTGATCACGATCACGACGGCAAACCATCTAAAGATGAAATTGTACGTGATAACTATGGAGTGGTTACTTATCCTGATTGTGATGAGAAGAAAAGACCAATCAAATCTTCCTGATTATTTAGATGCCGATTGTAAGTAGAATGAAGAAATATATCCCTAATATAATTACTTTAGGAAACCTCTTTTTGTGGAACAGTGGCGATTGTCTTTTGCTGTAAGAGGAGCCTTGATTGGGCTGCTTTTGTTTGTAGCCTTAGGTATCTTCTTTTGACTTTTTCGATGGTTTTTTGCTCGTTTGTTACACGTTAAGTCTGAAATGGGTTTGCAGTTAGACTCTCTTGCTGATATGGTTACCTCTGGAGTAGTACCAGGTGTTACGATGTTTCAGTTGTTTAACCAAAGTAGTTACGTAGTAGAAAATACAACAACTTGGGCAGCCTACTTACCTTATATAGGGTTTTCTTATCACTTTAGCATCAGCCTATCGATTGGCAAATTTTTAATATAGATACGCAGCAAACTTCTGGTTTTATAGGGCTTCCTACTCCAGCTAATACAATGTTTATCCTTTCTCTCGCTTATAATGCAATACCAATCAACAGAACTATTTGATAGTTTATTGCATAATAGTTGGGTTTTATTAGGAATTACATTGTTGAGTGCATATTTACTGAATGCTGAAATAGCCCTCTTTGCATTGAAGTTCAGTGATTATTCATTTAAGAATAATGCATTGAAGTATATATTTTAGCACTTTGTGTTATTCTTCTTGTAAGTTTAAAAATGATTAGCTATCCCTATAATCATTTTTATTGTATATTATTCTTTCCTTACTACCCGAAGCGATAAATCACGCTTCATTCTATCTAAATTGATTTTAGGTTTTTGTAAGAAGATAACACTATCAATAACTACTTGCTTGGATTTTGGGGTATACCCTAAACTATCCATTAGCAAGTAGTTTGTTTGAAAGCGCAATATATGGGCATTTTGTAAAGTGTAATATCACTGATGCCTTTGTTTTTTTAATGTAGTTGTTTACCATTGGATTGATAGAAGTTGTATCGACCTGATAGACACTCAGTTTATTACCTTGCCTAATAGTGATTATCTTATCTTTGTACTTTACTAAATACTAACATTTCTTCGGTAGTTTCTAATTGGTATTTGTGATAGAAAAAGTACCCCTTGAAACAAAAAAGTACAGAAACGAGAAGAGCTACTAATACTTCATATTTCTTATAATGTACAAAGATAATGAGTATTAGTATTATTACTAAAGAAGAAATAGAAGTAGGGGAGTTGTGAAAGGTATATTGCGTATGATAAACATTTTCTTGATGTAGCGATAAAAGCTACTAAAAATGTTCATCAGAGTTATTAATTTTTCTAAGACAAAAATTATAGGGTAAGGCAAAATATCTAAACCTCCCAAACATAGAGCAATGATACCTCCTATAAGTATAGGTTGTAACAAAGGTACTACTACCAAGTTAGAAACAAAGAACAAAAATAGGAAAATTGATGAAAATAGTATAAACTGATGGGCAAAACAACTATTTGAGCAGATAATCCTACCAAAAATAAAGACCAAATCCATCGGATGTATTTATTTTTAGGTAGCCACTCATTTCCGATTACAGGGTAAAATTTCATTATAGAAAAATACAGCTGCATAACTCAACTGGAAGCCTACATCATGATAAAGATAATAAGGGATTGATAAGCAACAAAAACAACATTGAGAGCATTAAAGCATCGAAATCGTCCTTGTTTTCGGCGTATAAAGGGTGCTCAACCCTACGAAACTAAAACATTATAGTTGCCCTCAATACAGAAGGAGAAGCCCCAGCTATTAAAAGCAAAAGTCCACAATCCTGCTAACAAGATGGAAAGTATCTGCAATGGGCGATAAAATCCCAAATTAGGCATTTTTTTGCAGCAGTAATAGAAGTATAGCCGTGATAATTCCGACGTGTAAGCCCTGAAATAGCTAAAATATGATACTGCACCAGCATCTACATATTGTTGATAAATATTTTCATCTAAATCACTACGCTTTTCCTAAAAGTAATGTATTTAAGAGGGCAGCAGACTCGCGATTGAAATTTTGATTGATTACAGCAGTTAGATGAGAACGCATTTTTTCAATATTTCCCATAAAACCTACTGTATTATTTTTAACAATAGAAAAATGTTATTACTTCCTTTCCCGACCCAATACTCCTTTTTCGTTCCATATATCGTTTATAATTAAACTGATATGGATTTTTAGGAGGTGTGTATAAGTGTATATTTTCCTACAAAAATTAATCTATCGAGTTGGAACTAATGCTTTTTACATCATTAGTAATTGTTTGGGAAGGGAAAAAAACACAAGATTTTTCCTTCAGTATTGTTGTATTAGCTGTTAAGAGGTTAGCTTTAAAAGGTAGTGCCATAATTGGTTTTGTGAAATGAGCTCTATTACCTCGGCTTCTAAGGTGTAATATTCATTGGTATTTAATTTTTGTGTGTAATGTTTAGGGATTATAAGTAGAGTGTGAAGGTACGTTATCAGCATACCTACAGCTATAGAAGTGATGCCTACGTGTGAATAGAATTCCTTGACGGAAAAACATATCGTTTAGTAGTTAATAAATGATGTATTAGTTAAAGTAAAAAGCAAAACATAGAGTACTACTTAAAAGCAAACAAAAAGAGGGAACTATTACATCAGCAATAGCTAATCCCTCCTATGAGTCCTAATAATATGGTTAATATGGGAATATTTACGAATCTCACATTACACGTTTTGCCATACGAAAGGCTTTTTTTGTAATAAGCATCACTTAATGAAGATATTACAACCCTCTTTTAGAGGAAGAATGAATGAACTTTCACATCACCATCTATGTCTACTACCATACCCTACGTGAGAAATTCTATTTCTCTTAGTAGTTTTAAAAATAGCAGATCTCCTACTTGTACATTTTCTCAAAACTTATTTTTCGCCCTTGGGTAGCCATCTCTTGTGAAGAACGAGAAAGAGGTACTGCTATAGATTTTGAAAGTAGTACTTACAAAACCAGAACAATCCATTCCTTTACGAGTAACTCCTCCGTGACGATAAGGTGTTCCTAAGTAAGAAAAAGCAGTGTCTAGCAATATTTTTGCTGTTTAGTATCAACTTTACTTTTTGATAAAGAAGAGTGCTATATCAGTATTATCAATAATTTCTGCTTCTTCAAGAATTTCTTCATCTTCAAATCATCGTCTAAATTTTTCTTGTGCAATAGCTGTGTTTTTCAGCATACAGCTGGTGTTTTGCTTTTTAGGAGTGTATTTCTTTTGGTTTTTATTTCTTGAAGCTACTGCACGCCCTTTTTATAGGAGCTTTTCCTTTAGCACAACTGTTTTTACTTTTTGCCAATGGATTTCTTTTTGCACTTTGTTGAGCTACCCTATGCTTAGGAGGTGTCTTTTTCCTTTGGTGGTAGTTGTAGCAACTTTAGTTTTTCCCTTTTTAGGAGGCTATAAGTTTTTCTTTTTAGGTTTCTTTACTACTATCATAGTATTTTTCAGCTACTTTCATTACAGTAGTAGCTTTTTTCGATTATGTATACCTTCTGTAAAAGACGACAAACAAAAATAGTAGTGTAAATAGGCCTAAAAAGTCTTAAAAATGTACATAAATAGAAAGGTTTATAAAGTTATTAAATTAGTGTCTTTTTCTGCTATAAAGGAGACTCTCTCCTTTTTTCATCTAAATCAAATAGAATACTATCTCCCTCATGTATTTGATTTCGATACGATTTCTTCAGCTAAAAGATCTTCCACATATTTTTGTATAGCACGTTTTTAGAGGGCGTGCTCCATACTGTTTATCGTAACCTTTATCAGCTATAAAGTTTTTAGCTTTTTCAGCTTAATTCTACGTGATATCCTAAATCATTGATGCGGGAATAAAGTTTTTAGAAAGTTCAATATCAATAATTTTTGAAAATATCTTCTTTACGTAAGAGGGTTGAAAAGTAATCACATCGTCAATACGATTTGAGAAACTCTGGGAGCAAATACTTTTTTCAAAGCATTTTCTACAATTGATTTTTCATTAGCCTCTGATTGTGCCAATCTTGCAGAGGTTCCAAAACCTACTCCTTGTCCAAACTCTTTCACTTGGCGAGCTCCTATGTTAGAAGTCATAATGATAATGGTATTTCTAAAATCAATCTTTCGTCCTAAACTATCAGTTAGAAATCCATCATCTAGTACTTGTAAGAGCATATTGAAAACATCAGGATGGGCTTTTTCAATTTCATCTAAAAGTACTACAGAATAAGGTTTACGACGTATTTTTTCAGTAAGTTGTCCACCTTCTTCATATCCTATGTATCCTGGAGGCGCACCGATAAGTCGAGAAATTGAAAATTTCTCCATATATTCACTCATATCAATACGTACCATAGCATCTTCTGAGTCAAAAGCTCTTTTAGAAAGTACTTTTTGCAAGTTGGGTTTTTTTCCTACCCCTGTTTGACCTAAGAAATATAAAGGAACCTATAGGTTTATTAGGGTCTTTTTAGCCCGTACGATTTGCGTTTGATAGATTTTTACAATTTTTCTACAGCTTCATCTTGACCTATGATTTTTAGATTTCATAGTAACTGATAAACCCAGAGAGTTTGTTTATTTCGGTTTGAGCAATTCTATTCACAGGGGACACCACTCATCATAGAGACAACATCGGCGATGTGTTCAGCAGTTACTGTATCACGGTGTAGTTTAGAATCCTCATCCCATCGTTTATGAGTTCTATTAATGATTTTTTCAATATGTTTTTCATTGTCACGTAAGCGAGCTGCTTCCTCGAAATTGTTGACGAGAAACAGCTCTATTTTTTAACTTGAGTAGCTTGTTTCTAATCGCTCTTCTACCTCTAAAATATACTGAGGTACTTTTCACCTGCATAATGTGTATTCTTGCCCCAGCTTCATCTAAGGCATCAAGAGCTTTATCTGGCAAATAGCGATCAGTGAGATAACGATTAGTGAGCTTTACAAGCTCTCGATAGCATCTTCAGTGTAGATTACATTGTGATGTTCTTCATATTTTGCTTTGATATTTTTGAAGAATCTGAATAGTTTCGTCTACACTAGTAGGGTTCTACTAGTACTTTTTGAATCGACGTTCTAAAGCGCCATCTTTTTCGATAGATTGGCGATATTCGTCTAGTGGTAGCCCCAATACATTGTATCTCTCCTCTTGCTAAAGCAGGTTTGAACATATTTGAAGCATCTAAACTTCCTAGAGGCTCCTCCTGCGCCTACTAAAGTATGAATTTCATCTATAAAAAGAATAATATCTCTGTTTTTCAGAGTTCATTCATTATAGCTTTAAGGCGTTCTTCGAAACTGTCCGCGATACTTTGTGCCAGCAACTAATGAAGCTAAATCAGAGAGTAACAACACGTTTGTTATACAATACTGTGCCACTTTTTCTCTGAACAATACGTAAAGCTAATCCTTCAGCGATAGCACTTTTTCCCTACACCAGGTTCACCTATAAGAATAGGGTTGTTCTTCTTACGTCGACTTAATATTTGAGATACACGTTCTATTTCTTTATCACGTCCTACTACGGGGTCTAACTGGCCTTGTTCGGCAAGAGAGGTTAGGTCTCTTCCGAAATTATCTAATATAGTATTTTTTCTTTGGTTGTATTGTCCTTGTCCTTGTTGAGTTCTATTGTTTCTGTTTTCGTGGGGTAAGCGATAGTCTCTGTCGTATTCGTCTACTTCATTAGTAGGCATTGTAGGGGTAGAAATTTCTGAGTTATTATCGTCTTGTACAGGATAAAATCTGTCGCGTGCTGTTTCGTAGTTTTACACCTAATTTATTTAAAAACCTTTGTAGTAGGGTCATTTTCATTGCGCAAAATACTCAATAATAAATGTGCCGTATTTATCACATCCGATTGCATTCTTTTCGCTTCTAAATAAGTAGCTTGCATAGCTCTTTCAGCTTGAACAGTGAAGTGAACAGCATTGAAATTAGGCGGATTGAGACCGCGAGCAGAAGTAAGGGTATGGATATTTTGTCTGAGCCTTTCCATATCAATATTGAGATTATTCAATAAGTTTATGGCGCTACCTTCATTTTCTTGTAGTATTGCTAATATGAAATGCTCAGTGCCTACAGTAGATTGCCCTAAACGTACTGCTTCTTCTTTTGCTATATGTAAATATTCTTTTTAACTCTTGGTGAAAAGTTATCGTTCATAGTAAAATTCTCCTTTTGTATTAAAATCCCCATAATAGGGCTAAAAACACAGCAAAGGTAGTAAATAAATATGATAAAACAAAATCTCATTGAAAAATATTTTATTTTAAGCACAATTCATTAAAAATATTGAACGTTATTTTTTCATCGCAAAAAGTTTGTCTAATGCAGCATCAATTTGATCGTTAGGGTAGGGAAGTGTATTCATCAAATCGTTGCAATTGAAAGGTTTAGAAGATAGCAATTGAAGAATATCAGACTCTAATTTTTGTTTGTCTATTTTTGGATGAAATAGATTGAGTGGTACAATTGGAACATATTCCACAACGGTTTTTCTTTTTTCTCACAAAATATTCTAATAGAAATATACTTCGACAAGTATTTTCATCTTTTAAGTATTGATATACTTTGTTTTGCAATAATTGTTTTGGTATAGTTATACTCTTTGATATGTTTGCCAATGCTATTGATAGTGCGATCATCATCACGAGGCACATTAAAAATAAGTTGTATGTCGGCAGTGTCACATTTTAAAAACACCTATTCCATCATTATGCAGAGTTTCTAAATATCCCATAATTTCTTTGTGGGATTTTTTCGGTACGTTCCATCAGTTTGGCCATTTCTAACTCTACAGGGAAGTGAAAAATTAGTTCGTAACACCTCATAAGATAAATCGTAATATTTTTGATATATCGATGAGTAGTTATATACTTCACTAATTGTTCAGGGGTAGCTTTTCATTTGGAAAGTAACCTTGTTGTAGAAATGGTGGTTGAAGGAAATAATGGAAAACCTATCTAATACTTGCAAAGCGTTATAAGTTTTTAAAGGTAATAGATTATAGCGTTTGCAAAAATTCAGAAATAGAAAACTATAGGTGTTTTCAGTACCTTCTCCTATGGCTATTTGAAAGTAACTATTGAGCTTTACTATAAACATTTTTAGATAAGGAATGTCTATAAGATATTCATTTAGAGTTTTTCGGCATTTTTTTATATCTACCTCGTTGTAGAAAAACGATAGCCTCGGCAGGGTTGCCATCTCTACCAGCACGTCCTGCCTCTTGGAAATAATCTTCTAAGTTTTGAGGATATCCCAATGAATCACCCAACGGACATCGGGTTTATCAATTCCCATACCAAAGGCATTTGTAGCTACCATTACACGTACATCGTTTAGTAACCACATACTCAGTTTGTTATTTTTTTCTTCAGCTGGGAGTCCACCGTGGAAATAAGTAGCTGAAATATCGTGACTTTCTAACAAATGAGCTAACTGTACACAACCATTTCTACTTCGCAAATATATAATGACTGTACCTTCGAGTTGTTCTTAGCAGTTGCAAAAGGTGGTGAAATTTGCTTTTTACTTTATATACTTTGTAGGCTATATTAGGGCGAGCTAAAGAAGTACTAATTACATTTGCTTTTTCGATGCCTAATTGATGTAAAATATCTTGTTGTACTTGAGGGGTATGCAGAAGCGGTGAGAGCTAATAAAGGTATATTAGGGAATTGTTCTTTGAGCCATTTACACTGTAAATAAGCAGGGCGAAAATCCTTTGCTCCCAGAGCGATACGCAATGAGCTTCATCTATCACTATTAGATTGATAGGCATTACTTTGAGGTAATTACGCACGACTTCTTGTTGTAGACGTTCAGGAGAAAAGGTATAAGAATTTTGTATTGCCCATAGAGAGCGTTGTTTAGCAGGCGTTCTAACTCGGGAGGGTGAGTAGACCTCCGGCTAATGATAATGCACGTATTTCTCTGTTTTTAAGCGCTTCAACTTGGTCGGTCATCAGGGCTATCAGTGGAGAGACCACTATACATATACCTTTGCGCATCATAGCGGGTACTTGGAAAGTAATAGATTTTCCTCCACCTGTAGGCAATAAGGCTAAGGTATCATTACTTTCTAAAACTGATTTGATTACAGCTTCTTGAGAGTTGCGAAAATTATCGTATCCCCAATATTTTTAGTGTGTATAGAGGTTCATTTTTCCATAATATTACTCTTAGTAATTTTTTTATAAACAGAGCGTGCTAATTGAGGAAAAATCTATAAACGGATTGCGGTTGCCTTTGGGCTTGTTCAATTACATTATTACGTTGGCGCTCAAGGTCGGAAACGGGGTCTTCATCATTCCATTTTAAGAGTGTTTCAATTCCCCTATAACAATTTTATTGTCGATTTTTATCGTTATAACGCAAATTGATATACATAATCATTCGAGCGACATCACCTTTCCATTCGTCGCCAGGATACCAAGCGCTATTGATACGTCCAGCTTTTCCAGAGCCATTGGTAAAAGGTATATTTCCTCTACTGCTATTGAGCTTGCTATCACAAGCTTTTTAGGTGGTGCAAATCACCTTTAGCATCTCCTTTACTGTATTTTGATTGAGGGAAAAATATGTTCGGTGTTGAAAGTTTGAGGTTCATAATTATTGCTACCACTCTTATATTCCTTCTAATAACGCTCTTCCCCAGTGTAGACTAATACTACATTTTCAGGATTTTTAAGACTAGCATCGGCTTTGTATAGGTATTTGTGACGATCATAATAACTTAAAAATTAGTATGTTTGCTGATAGTAAGTACCGCTAAATCATCGTACAAAAGCTTTTCCATTTTTAGCAAAAATGAATTCCTTTGTAATAGTTTTGTAGTGCTTTAGGCACTATAATATTATTAGGAGGGGTAACAGGGCGTTCTTGAGCTTGTTCTTTGTTATTGCAAGCTAACAAGAATATTGTAAATAATAAAATGTAAAAGCTTTTTCATTTGTATTTAGTTTTAAGTAATTTATGTAAGAAAATTTTTAATTTTTCTATCAATTGTTTTTAGGATATTTTTCTTTTTATGTATTTACTGAATTTATGATAGTAGAACGATACGATGAGTATAGTAATCACAAAGAGAATAGCACCTATTACAGCTTGCTTAGGATTTAGGCTCTTATGAAAAATAATGGTCTAAGTTGAAATATGGAATAAAAGTGATGAGCGCAATACTATGGATAATGTAAATAGAAAGAGTATTTTGCCCGATACGCTGTAAGAATTGAGCAGTAAGCACATTTCGCAAGATTACAAATACTGCAAATGTCAGAGAGTATCACCCATCCTTAAGAAAAGAAAAACCATTACGTGCTAAACTTTCAAAATGAGTCCATCCTGTAATACTATATAAGAAGTGAAAGGTGTGGTATTGGAAGTGAAAAAAATAGCACCAAAAATAATAAGTAGTAAGGTATATACTATATATAGATGTTTGGCATTTCTAAAATAATAGAAAAAGAGACCCCATAAAGCCTCCTAAGGTTACGAAACCTAACCACGGAAAAATAGTAAAGAAAGTACCATATTTAGGGGTGAAATAATTTGCTACAACTTGAGGTAACCAAGAGTACTCATATTTGTTATAAGTTTCGTTGAAAGTAAAGAGTATTAGGGTAATAGCAATGAGCATTGCAGGAAGGAAGTGCCTCACGTGATTTCGAGCTAACAAATAAAGTCCCACCATTATAATGAGTGCTAACCCTATACAATGCAATATATCTACAAAAATAAATACTTTTTACGCAAAATACAAGCTACCACAATAAGCATTAAACCACGTTTAGCTCCTTTTTAAAACACGAGGATTCTTGAAGCCTACACCACTGCGTTCTCCTTCACGAATGAGTAAATAGGTAAAAATAAATCCAGAGATGGTAAGGAACACAGGAGCAGTAATACCTGTGAAATAATGCCAAATATGATAGTAAGGATTACTTTCGTCACAATATTGTTCAGCGAGTAGGGCAGTAATAAAGTGCCCTTGTAACATCATACAGATGGCATAAGCGCGTATAACGTCTATAAAAATGAGTCGTTGCTTCATTATGAATTTTTGTTTTTTAGTATTTGAAAAGGGAGTTCTTATTTCTACGTATTGTGTTGAGAATATCTCTATATTAGCTTGTCTAAAAGTACTTTTGGATATTTTTAGTTAGATCAGATTTTATAAAATACATATTTTCAGGATGAAAAGTATAAGCATTGAGTTCATATACAGCATTCAATTCGTCAAGCGAAATTTGAAAAATGTAAGGATGTGGTTTAGGCGAAATGCCATTGGTTTTCAAAGCCGCTTCTATAAGGAGTTCTTCTACTAAATTGTCAGAATAATCATAGCGTACTTTTACTTGTACGTTTAACGCTAAACCTAATTCTTTACCTATAGAGGTAAAGTTCATTGTTAGCTCCACTCAAAATAGCCGAATTAGGGAATTGTTATATCCTCGTTGTTGATAGTTTTTAATCTTGTTACTAAGGCGTTTTTCTCTATCACAGCTCCAATGAAATCTCTAGATTTTATCCAATCACCTACTTGGAACGGGCACATATAACTAATTACTATTCCTGCAATAGCATTAGAAATTGCAGAAGAAGATCCTAATGAAATTAGCACCCCTAAGAACACTGAAATACCTTTGAAGGCATCACTACCTGATCCAGGTAAGTGAGGAAACATTATTACTAAAGCTAGTACCCATAACATCATACGTATAAGTACATAAGTAGTATGAGCCCATTCAGGGTGAAAACCTCTAATTTTTCAGGATGCCACGTTCTATTTCTAAGGCGAAAAAGCGCAATATTTTTAATAAATAGCGAGTGATAACTGCAATGATTACAATATAGAATAAATGTGGTAAATACCCAATGATTGCTTTTCCTACATTTTTTATAGGCTCAGAAATCCATTGTACTATGATTTTTGATAGATATTGAGTGGAGGGGAAAAATGTCAAAAATTAGAGGAATAATAGTTATTAGTAAAAAGAGCAAGAATACTATGCGAAATATAGCAAGTAATCTTAACAAAGCTTTTACGACCCGTTGTTTTTTTGATAAGTTCATAGTTTCGGATACGAATGCCTCTGAGAAAATGATGCTCGGAGTTGAGGGCAATTTTTAAGAAATCAAATAATCGGTTGATAGCCCATACTACAACAAAAAGCAATGAAGAGCACCAATAATAACTCCCTAAACGAATTAAAATACTTTTTAAGCTGTTTTTCATCTTTGTATTTTGCAATTGTATTTTTTTATTACATCAGCATATTTTTGAGCTAATTCAGCTTGAGTGCTATTTTTCCCAAAGAGCATCTACAGCTGTAATTCCTGCAATAGTTTTTTTCCTTTGTAGGTTATAGCTAGATAGTCGCCTAAAGGTTTTATCTTAATAGAATCTGTAACAAATAAAGGGTTGTTATAGAGTTCTTTTGAGTTTATCTTCAATATACTTTACACGTGTATCAATATTATAAGCTCCATAAGAAGAATAGAGATAGTAAAGCGCGTCATTTTCAAAAACAATAGGTTTCCCATGCATTTTCGTGTGTAGGTTTTTAATAGATGTTTTGTTTTGATTATTTTCATTGTGAAGTATTTCTTGAATTTCATTCATCAACAAAAGCAATACGTACAGAATCTTTTTGATGAAATTGTTTTAAAAATCTCTAACTCTTTGCAAATTTCTTGTTGAGAAAGACTATCTGGTTGCAGTGCTTGTGTGTACGCAACGCAAAAATAAATATATAAAAGCAAAGATTTTTAAAAATGCATTTTATTTAGCAAAGAGGAAAAAACTATAGTGCAAAGGTATAACAAAAATCTCATATACCCAAAATAAAAACATTGGCAAAAGTGTTTAAGCCAATGTTTTTATAATCTGTTAGTTATTGTTTTTATTTGTTTAAATCGTCTAAAAACTTTTTACCGCTTCGTCTATATACACATCTTTTTTTCAAGACTTTCGTGCCAACGATCACGGCGAAGTTTTAACTCTTCACTATTTTTTTAATTTTAGCCTCATCAGAAGCAACAGAAGTGAATTTCAAGTTAGATTTGTAGTCGCTAATTGCTTTAAATTTTTTTAGCTTGTTCTTCGTTTTTCTCTATTACTTTTTTTATAAGCTTCATAGTTGAGAGGAAAACATTATCTTTTTGTTGTTGTTTTACCCATTGAGCATTTTTCATCAATTAGTTTTAAGTATTCATTTTCACTAATACGCTTTTTGCTGTTTTCGATAGCCATATCAAAAATTGGCATTGTTTGTCCAAGGGGTATACTTAGCAGGTTCTATTTTGTCCCAAGGCATAGCGTTAGGCATATCACGTTCACCTATATCAATATATTTATATTTATCGGGTACAACAATGTCGCTTTCAACGCCTTTTAAGTTGAGTAGATCCTCCGTTGATACGGTAGAATTTTTTTGAATAGTGATTTTCAAAGCACCAAGGTCGCCGTAATTGTTTTTGTCGTAGGAATTCATTCAGGTCTACAAAACTTTGTACGGTACCTTTACCAAAGGTTTGTTTACCACCTATGATAATAGCACGTTTGTAGTCTTGCATAGCTGCTGCTAAAATTTCGGAGGCTGAAGCAGAAAGTTCATTGGTAAGAATTACTAAAGAACCATCCCATTGAGTTTTAGGGTCGTTATCAGAAAGGACATCGCGACTACCACGTGATGATTTTACTTGAACTATAGGCCCTTTAGGAATGAAAAGACCTCCTATATCAACAACTGTTTTTAGAGATCCACCACCATTAGTGCGCAAGTCTACAATCAAGCCATCAATATTTTCTTTTTAAGTTTCTCTATTTCAAAGAGCAACATCGGTGGCAGCATTGCGACGGTTTACATCTTCAAAATCGATATAGAATTTAGGAAGATTGATGAGTCCATAACGTTTACCATTAGCGGTAATCACAGCTGATTTAGCATAAGTTTCTTCGATTTCTACTACATCGCGGATGATAGGAACCACTTCGATGGTACCATCTACACGTTTTACAGTTAGGCGTACTTCGGTACCTTTAGGACGCTAATGAGCTTTACAGCATCATCTAAACGCATACCAACTACATCAACAGGTTCGGCAGCACCTTGACCTACTTTTTAGGATTTGGTCACCTACTTCTAAGAGTTTTACCTTTTCCAAACAGGTCCTCCTAAAATTACATTAGTAATAGCTATACCATCAGTTTTTCTTTTTGTAATTGAGCGCCAATACCTTCAAATTTACCAGACATATCGCGGTCGAAAACCTTCTTTGATGTCGGGCGCCATATAGTTAGAGTGAGGGTCAAAAGTTTCAGTTATAGCATTCACGAACATAGCGAACCACTCTTCACGAGTAATGTCGTTGTACATACTGAACATATCAGCCAATGTTTTTTTGGGTAGACTCTACAGATTCTTTTTCAGAACCTCGTCACTTTTAGGCTGATATTTAGCATCTTTTTCCTTCTTAGTTGCTTCTTCTTTTTTTGTTTAGTGATGTAAGTAGAAAGTGTAGTGAAAATGATAACTTGTTTCCATCGATTTTTGTAATTCAGCTTTATTTTTACAAAAGGCAATTTATCATAATCAGTATTGATGGTCTCATTGGTGTTGAGATTGATAGGTTTAGCGAAGATAGCTTTAGTAATGGCTTCAGCTTCTTTCATACGCTGTTTAAAGGCGATTGTAAGAAAGATTGAAAAAAAGAGATATCGCCTTTTTTTCAAATCATCATCTAAACGAGTTTCGTATTTTTAACTCATTGATATCAGATTGGAGTAAATAGCGTTTTTGCCCATCAATATTTTTAGATAACTATCAAATACTTTCTTAGAGAAAGCATCATCCATTTTCACGGGACTAAAATGAGCATTTTTCGAGCACGTGCTCAATAATTTCTAATAGTACAGTGTCCTTATCCTTATTAGGATTGTCGAACTTTTTGCTTGTAAAGCTACAAGAAGCAAATGAGATAAATAATAAAAAAATAATGCTGCTGAAATATTCTTCATCATAAAAATGTTATTTGTTTTTATTAGGATGGAAAATAGAAGTTAGCTAATTAGCTAACATTTTTCATATATCCTGTTTTTAATTTTTTTGTTTCTATCAAATTTTGTGCCTTTCTCTTATAGGACTGACAATTTTTACATTTTGAAATACAATAGCTCCACGAATTACCCCTGCAATAGTATCGTGTAAAGCTTTGATAATTTGCAATTTTCAGTTCATTTTTGTGATAAACTAAGCTAATTTCGCGAGCGGGATAGGGCTCAGCAAAAATAGTGAATGCGTTTCTTTTCTTCCTCTTTCAGTTCCAAAGAGTGTAGATAGGGTAAGAGGGTCATTCCTAAGCCTTCGTTAGCTAATCGCACTAAAGTTTCAAAAACTTCCACTTTTTAGTTGGAAATGTTCTTTAGAGTCGATTACATCTTGGTTACAGATATTGAGTACGCTATCTTTAAAGCAATGACCATCCTCAAGCATTAAAAATATCGTTGATATCTAAATCTTCAGAGTAGATAGTTTTTAGAATTTTGTAGACGGTGATTTACAGGAATATAAGCAACAAAAGGTTCATAGTACAACGGGCGTTCTACAATTGATGAATTGTGTAAGGGAGTTGCTAAAAATACCTGCATCATAACTACCATCTTCAATTTTTCTTCAAGATATTTTTCAGTGGTTTGTTCCTCGATTTTTAGGCAAACTTTAGGATATTTGTTAATGAAATTGGTAAGGAACATAGGCAGCAGGGTAGGGGAGACAGTAGGGATAATCCCTACGCGGAACTCACCACCTATATAGCCTTTTTGTTGAGCGACAATATCGTTCATTCGCCCAGCTTCGTTTACTATTATTTGGGCTTGTTTGATAATTTGTTCACCTATTTCAGTAACTTGTAGAGGTTTTTTTACTTCTGTCGAAAATAGTTACGCCCAACTCTTCTTCAATTTCTGCACTTGCATACTCAAGGTAGGCTGGGTAACAAAGCTGTGTTCGGCGGCAGTAGTAAAGTTTTTATATTTGGCTACTGCTAGCACATATTGGTATTGAGTAATGGTCATAATAAAAAGGGTATTATTTAAATGTATAAATGAGTTGTTTTTCCTCTTCAGTAAGGGCTTCAACTTCGGGGGTATAAGAAGGATTAGGTTGATACCAATCTTCTGTTTTAAAAAGCATCTTGCAAAGTTTTATCCTTAAATATATACCCACGTCGTGCAAATGGCAGGTTGCGGATGAGGCGTTTTTCTTCGGGAGTTTTTTTCATTGGGGTCTCCTAATTCTTGGTTTTTTTCCTAATGAAAAAAAGAAATTTTTAGTCCACTTTCTTTCTCTTGACAACCCCACGGGCGCATCTCCGTAACATACAATTCATCTTTAGGAGCAAAGTTCTTTCTCTCAAAGGTCAAAATACCTTGTTGAATATAAAAATTAGTGTAATCTTGCTTTTCAGTTACTTTTCCAACCCCATTGAAAAATCCAATCATTACCATTTTTAAAGAAAGTCTTACGGATAGAAGCTGTTTGTATACTTCCCATATCCAAGATCAGGGTAAAATCATCGATTTGCTTTGTTAGCCCAGCGTTTGGCAGCGGTAAGCTACATAATCGAAATCATAGTAATTACATACTCCTCCTGATAGTTTGTATCTATAGGTGTGCTTTACAATGTTTTTCCTTTTTAAATTTTGCCTTGAAATGAGTAAACATACATAAAATCAATATAATTACCATCGGTTTCTCCTTTGAAAGTTTTCAAGTCTATACTCTCCACTTTTCCATTTTTTTAGCATAAAGAGAATCCGCTACATAAGCTATTTGATAAGGCAAAAAGTTACCGTTAAGCGATACCGTAAAATCAAACATATAAGGATGATGTCCATTGATAGGAGCTCCATCCACATCTCCACTGGGGCGTCCAGCCTCAAAACCAACTATGATTTCTTTTTTTGTTTCTTTAGGGATTGAAAAAAACTCGTAATACACTGATACTTCCGCAAATTCTTGTGTTTTTGATATACAAAATTTCTTTCTTTACTGAAATATCTGTTTTCATTAATGGGAACAAGTTGGTTACCTGCCATATAGAAAGCACCATCATTGGCATATACACCAATGCAAAAACTAAAAAAAGTAGAGTAATATAAAAATTTCTCATAGTACTATCTGAGTTGTGGCAATACTTCTTTTTCCGATTTCTTCAAGTACTTCACCAGCAGGGCGACTACAATACTTGAGTACTAACATAATATGGTTGACCCCTATTTTTCCGAGTTCGTGAAACATATCTACGAGATAATTACGACCAAGACGAAAACCTAAATCCATTTTTGAGGTTCGAAGTCAGGGTCTTCCATAAGGTCTATATATATAGGTTGTATATAAGGTTTAGCAGGTTCGCCTTCTTTTTAAGAGCTTCGTGCCAATCTTCTACTATTTTTAGTAAAAGCAAAAGTCGCGAGGATAGTAAATCCAACCATCGGTGTGTTTTTGCTATCAATCTAAATTACACCACCTATGTGCCCTGTGGCGTACATTGGTATGTTTTTGTGAATAGGTTTGGGAAGTACATCACCTACTTTTTCCATTAGAGTGCCATAATCGTTGTTATAAGTAGAGAATTCTGTACTCCATAAATTTTTAAAGCATTTCAATATGTTCAGCTAGGTGTGCACTACGGAGTTCAAAAGGTTTGTTGAATGCAGGATACTCTATAGGGACGGTCTCCTGAAGCTATTCCCATAACAAAAACGGTTGGGGAACAATACATCAAGACTTGCAGAGGCTTTGGCAACGTGCAAAGGGTGACGCAAAGGTAAAATCACACTTGCTATACCTATTTTTGATAGAAAGAGTGAGAGAAGCTATATGAGCTAAATAAATCCAAGGGTCAAACATTTGACCTACTTCTTTAAAATCAGGGGTTGTTGAGGGGATATCACGAACCCATATAGTATCATATCCTAAGGCTTCGGCACGCTGAATAAGTTGCACTTGGTTCTCCATTTTAGGGATAGCCCCTTCGTACGATTCAATAGGCAAAAGGATTCCTATTGATAGTTTATTTGCGTCTATCATAGATTTATGATTTTTAAGACGCAAAAGTATAAAAAGGCATATAAAAACTATATGCCGTTTTTATTTTTGATGAGGTTATTTTTATGAACCCTTTTGTTCTTTTGTTGAAATACACTAAATAGTAGTACATTTGTTTTTCTTCATCCCAACCTTTTTCGATGAACTTATCGGCGGATTCGGGATTGATGAAGTCCATACGTATTTGAATATTAGTATCTAAATCGATTACATTTTTAATTTTTGCGTACATCAGAAACAGCTTTTGTTAGCAATTGGGAAGGTTGATACATCTTCTATTTGGTACTTAGGCCCTTTTTCTACTTTGTAGTGTTTAAACTCAGGAATCAGGTCAGGGTTCTCAAACACTTCATTCATAAATGAGGTTTCCTCAAAGTCATCATTCTTAGCAAAGTAGTTGATTGCACGGTTCATAAATAGCACTTCTTCTTTTTATCTTCAGCAGGTAAGATAACATCTTTTTGCGAAATCTTGGCTGAATTTTAAGTACTTTTTGGTGTAGAAATTGTCATCGACCAAAAGCATCCACATTTAGGAAATTTTCTAACCAATACTTAGTGTCGTAGCGATTGCTATCAATGGAAAGTATTTTGTAGCCATCTTCTTTATTTACATTGAAAATGATACAACCTTTATCCAAACGATGGATGTTTACACCTTCTTGGATAATCATTTCCAACTGATTACCTTGTTCTTCAAATTGTAGGAAACTATTTTTTTACCTCAGATTTGAAAAATACCAATAGCTTTTACCTTTTTCGTTATCCAAATAAGTATCGTGCAAAAGAGCAATGTATACTTCTCCACTTTTAATATGTGGATGGTTAGATTGATTGTACAAGTGTTGTGCAATTTTTTTCCTGACTGTTCGTGAATTGTACTTTCGTCTTCAAAAAAATAGGGGTAACTAATTGATAGAGTGTATTAAATTCTACGTCAGCATCGTGTACAAAATGAAAATAGTTCTCTTCTTTTTCACGGAAAGGTTTGAAAAAAATATTCTTTTTAATAAGCCTATAATTTCATCATTTAGTGCATAAGGTTTTTCAGAAAAGAATAGAGGTTCACCTTTACTCAAATTACCTACTTTGTGAATAGAGAGCGCTTCGATATTTGTTGTATATAAATTTAGCATAGTTATTAGCGAAATTAATAGTATTCTTCTTCACTGAAACTACCATAATCATCTTCATCTAAGTCGAAGTCGTTGAACTCATCTTCAAACTCATCAAAAATCATCGGCTACGAATGATTTTTTTCTGGAGCTTCGGCAGGGATAGAGCCGTGAGCGTGTATCAAAGCAGGGTAGGAAGCTCCTGTCTCTTCCTCATCAATTTCTACTAATTCCACGAAGAATGTCCACATTGACATAAAGTCGTATACATATAATAATTTAGGTTCATCTTCACTTACGACAGATTCGATAATAGTTTCTTCCATTAAGCGTATTTCACCACTTTCGGATACGTCAAAAGGGTGATTTCCTCGCCTTGATTCCAATCATCGTCAGTAAGGTAGAAAGAAGCCATTTCATTACCTGCAAAGCCAAATGATTGGTTAATCACATTGTGTAAATCTTCCAAGGTAGCTTCCCTTGGATTGCGATATCTCTAAAAACGTCTTCTTTAACGTCGAGTATTACTCTGAATTTGTATACCATTTTTTTAGTTTTTAGGGGTTAAAAACTTTGTCAAAGGTTGTATCGCAATAGGAGCTATATGACTTTGACAAAGTTTGTACTGCAAAGTGTATTTTTTTCTATTTTGCTATGTCGGTGATTTCAATATCGAAAAATAAGGTTGCTATTAGGTGGGATTACCTCACCAGCACCTCTTTTCGCCATAACCTAAGGCAGCAGGGATAAATACACGCACTTTATCACCTACTTTCATTTTAAGAAGAGCTTCTTTGAAACCAGGGATAAAGAGGAGCATTGGAATTATATTCCATAGGGAATGCTTGGTAGCCGCCTTGTTGCTCACGCATTGCATTGTATTTGCCATAAGTTTCTTCTATTTCTTTTTACATTAGAATCGAAGAGAGTACCATTTTGCCAAATATCCAGCATAGTTTACCATTACTTGTTGAGTGTGGTTAGGCTGTTTGCCTTTACCTTCTACTAAAGTAAACATTTTTACTCCAGAAGGAAGTGCTTTTAGCTTGAGGTTCTTGAGTTTTAACCTCTTCTAAGAATTTAGCAGCTGCAGCTTTGGTTTTTAGCTTCTTTTTCTTGTTCTCTTTTAGCGATATCTTTGAAATAGTTTTCAAAAACTTTTTACAGCATTGAAGTTTTTAGCGTCTTTACCATTAGCAATGATTGTAATTTTATTGATTTTGATATCTTTTCAGGTTTATCATTAGCTACAGTTTTAGTATTAGCAATTGCATCGATTACTTCTAAACCTTTCACAGTTTCACCGAAAAACAGTATGACGACCATTGAGGTGAGGAGTAGGTACTTGAGTGATGAAAAAACTGGCTGCCATTTGTGCCAGGGACCCTGCATTAGCCATTGATAAAATTCCTTTTTATCGTGTTGTAAAAGTAGGAACAAATTCATCTTCAAAACGATATCCAGGATCTCCCATACCTGTACCAGTAGGGTCACCCCCTTGAATCATAAAATCTTTGATCACACGATGGAAGATCGTTCCGTTGTAGAAAGGTTTACCTTTGTATTCGGCTTTTACGAAAGAGTTTTTTTACCTTCGGCTAAAGTAACAAAGTTGGCTACTGTTATAGGAGTTTCTTTTGTAGTTGAGTTTTACAATGATATTTCCTTGAGTAGTTTCGATATCGGCAAATAAGCCATCACCTAAATCTTTGTAGGCTTTTTGCGAATTACAACTGAAAAAAATACAAACATTGCAGAGAGCAATGCTACTAAATTGAGTCGTCTCATAATATAATAATTAATTAAAAAAATGTTTATTTATTCGGGTCGAGGTTTTACATCTTCTTGATTTTTCAATCTTGAAGACTTCGATTTTAGCTATAATAGGTTGATTGAAAGAGATTTTATCTTTATCGCCACGATAGCCATAAGCTACACTTGAGGGGAAATAGAAAAACTCCACTTTCTTTTCTTTTAGCAATTTTAATGCAGAACGCAAGCCTTGGAATACTTCTTCTTTATCTACATAATATTTGTATTCACCATCGGGTTTTTCTTGATAAAGCTGGTTACCCTGCAAATCGGAAAGGCTGTAATCATAAGTTACAATATCGCCCTAAACTGAGCAGTATAATGAGCTTCAGGATTTTGATTTAGATAGTAGAACTTAAATCCGTGTTGCGAATCTATAAAATTATGTATTGTATCTTTTTGATAATAGAATCTATCAGCGCTTCTTCGGAGGCTAATAGTGCTTTGTTTTTCATAGCTGATTCTTTCAAAAAAAGTACTTGTTTTTAGTTATAGGATGACGCGCTTGCCTATCGGCACAACTTGTCAATACTATGCCAATGGCACTTAGAGCTATTATTTTTGAGTATATTCATTGTATCGTTTTTACATATTTTTGTGGATAAAATCAGGTAACACTTGTTTGAAATAAGCTACCGCTTCTTCTATAGATCCATCAAATCTTCCTCCAGCTGCATTTACGTGTCCGCCTCCATTGAAACATTTTTCGAGCAAATAGATTCACATCATTATTACCTTTAGAACGTAAAGACATTTTTTTACGAAAATCACCTTCTTGGATAAAGATGACAGCTAATTTAGTGTTTTTTTAATAGTGAGTCCATAGTTTACAAATCCTTCAGTATCTCCTTTTTGATGATCGTATTTTTGTAATTCTTCGGAAGAAAAGTGTTATATAGGCGGTGTCAAACTCTTTGATATACACTAAATTTTTGAGAGCGGTACTAAGCAATTGCAATTTATTATAAGAATTGTTATCAAATACATTGCTATTGATTTGGCTATTATTAGCTCCTTTTTCTATTAAGAAAGCACCGATTTTGAGTGTGTTGCTAGTAGTGATAGGGTATTTGAAATTACCTGTATCCGTCATAATCCCCGTATACAAACAAGTAGCTATATCTTTATCAATTTGATTTTTATTGCCCATTGCATCAATAAAAAGCATAAATCATTTCACAAGTAGAACTCGCTTTAGGATTAGAAAAAGTAACTTTGGCATAGTCATCAGGCTCTTGATGATGATCAATCATCACAAAAGTTGCTTTAGAGTTTTCTAGCAAAGGGGTAGGGAATCCGCTCTTTTAAAGAGCGTTGAAATCGAGTGTGAAAAATAAGTTTAGAGGCTTCTATCTGCTCTGTTGCTTTTTTGGGATTGTTGTCGTAGATAAGAATCTGATCTGCGGCAGGTAACCATTTGAGAAAGTCAGGAAAAATCATTAGGAGAAACCACTGTTACATCACAGTGATGCAACTTGAGATAATGGTAAAGCCCCAAGCAACTACCTATGGCATCACCATCGGGGTTTTTGTGGGGTATAATACTTATTTTAGGTTGCTTTTCCAATAATATTTTGGTAGCTTCTATATCGTATATATTCATAATGGCGCGAAAGTACAACATTATTTTTTTAATTAGCTGCAAAATGTAACTAAAAACTTTTGTTTTTACAGATTTTTAGGAGAGATTTCTTTTTCTAAAAAGTACAACATTTTCAACGTGGTAAGTTTGAGGGAACATATCGACGGGTTGTACTTTTGTCACCTTATACATTTCGTCTAACAAAGCTAAATCACGTGCTTGAGTAGCACTGTTACAGCTACATATACTATTTTAGGGGGCAATTTGCAGAATTTGCTCTATTACATCTTTATGCATTCCATCACGAGGAGGATCGGTGATGATTACATCAGGGAGTACCATTGGCTTTGATAAACATATCGTTGAAAACGTTTTTCATATCCCCTACATAAAAAACTCACATTCTCAATACCATTAGCTTTGGCATTGGCTTTGGCATCGGCAATGGCTTCGGGTACAGCTTCGACACCAACTACTTTTTTTAGCTTTTCTTGCTACAAACTGAGCGATAGTACCTGTACCAGTATAGAGGTCATATACCAATTCATCACCTTTTAAATCGGCGAAGTCACGGGTTACTTGATATAGTTTGTGAGCTTGTTTAGAGTTCGTTTGATAGAAAGATTTTGCATTGATTTTGAAGCGCAAACCTTCCATTTCTTCATAAATACAATCGGTACCTTTTATAGATTTTTAAATCTTGATCGTAGATAGCATCGTTCCTTTGCTATTAATACAATACTGCAAAGAAGTGATTTGAGGGAATGTTTTGAACTATATGTTCTAATAGCAAATTACATTTTTTTACTATCACTAAAGAATTGTATTACCAGCATTATTTCGCCTGTAGAAGAGATACGTATCATCATAGAACGCAAGACGCCTGTTTGCTGACGTGGGCTATAGAAAGCTATGTTATTCTCTAAAGCAAAACGTTTGATTTCCAAACGTATAGCGTTAGAAGGGTCTTCTTGTAAGTAACATTTATCAATGTCGAGGATTTTATCCCAAGCACCAGCGATATGGAAACCTAGACCATTGCGTTGTTCAATTGTATCGGCATTTTGAATTTCTTCGGGAGTAAGCCAGCGCATATCGGAGAAGGAGAATTCCATTTTATTGCGATAGAAATAGATATTCTCGGAAGCTACAATAGGCATCAGTTCAGGAATTGTTATTTTTTTCCTAAACGCACTAAGTTGTTTTCGACTTCTTTTTGTTTGTAGAACAGCTGACTTTTCGTAGTTCATATCTTGCCATTTGCATCCACCGCAATAGCCAAAATGGGCATCATATGGGAGTTACACGGCGATTAGAATACTCGTGGAATTTAGTAGCAAAATCCCTCGTAATAAGCCGATAGTAGTTTGTACATCGACTACATCGCCAGGGATAGCATTGTTGATAAAAAAATAACGCGACCATCAGGAGCTTTTGGCAACGCTTTTTGCCTTTTAGCCCCCGCATCGGTAACGATAACATTTTCTATGGTTATATTTTTTTCTTTTTACTCATTGCGGGGGCAAAGGTACATTATTTTTGAATTATCGGTTACTTGGCAGAGGATAAGTACCTTCTACTAAGATACTGCTATCTACATCTTGGAGGTTACGATGACCAGCGAAAGCCATAGTAGTATCCATTTCGTCATAGAGTATTTGCAAAGCACGGGTTACCCTTCTTCACCATAAGCGCCGAGTCCATATACAGGAGCACGACCGAGCATAATACCTTTAGCTCCTAATGCCCAAGCCTTGAGCATGTTTTTGACCTGTATAGAAACCAGAGTCTATCCATACTTCAGTTTGGCTACCTACAGCACTTACGATATCGGGAAGGGCTTTTATAGTGGAAATAGTATCATCCATCTGGCGACCACCATGGTTAGAGACGATGATAGCATCAGCACCGTATTTTACTGCTTCTATAGCATCTTCAGGGGTCATAATTCCTTTTTAAGATGATGGAGTCCCTCCCCAAAAGTTCTTTTGATTTCAGCAATATCTTTCCAGCTAAGGCTAGGGTCGAATTGTTCTTTTGTCCAAGAAGATAGAGAAGAAAGGTCGGATACATTTTTAGCGTGTCCAGCAATATTGCGGAAAAGTCCATCGGCGGTTACCGAAGACATAGCGCAATCCCCAAGGAATTTTTAGTAGAAAGGTTCAACATATTAGGAATGGTGAACTTAGGAGGAGTAGAAAGTCCGTTTTTGATGTCGCGGTGGCGATTACCTAACACTTGTAAATCGACAGTAATCATCAAAAGCAGAACATTTAGCTTCTTTAGCACGACGGATAAGGTCCCTTCATAAACTCGCGGTCACGCATTACATAAAGCTGAAACCAGAAAGGTTCGACACCAGCTTCTACTAAATCCTCGATAGAGCAGATAGACATAGTAGATAGGGTGAAGGGGATACCGAATTTTTGGGCAGCTTTTAGCCATGTGGATTTCACCGTCAGCCCACATCATTCCCATAAATCCGACAGGAGCCGTCATTGCAGGGAATTTAACTTTCTTGCCAAGGAGTGTACTTTCGAGGGTGCGGTTGTCCATATCCACTAAGATACGTTGACGGAATTTGATAGGGTTGAAGTCTGAAACATTCTGTTTGTAAGTTGCTTCAGTCCAAGAGCCGGTGTCTACATACTCGTAGAACATTTTAGGAACATTGCGTTTGCAAACAACGCGCAAGTCCTCAATATTTGTCATTTTGGATAGATCTCTCATTTTTAAATAATTAATATTCTTAGTTTTTAAATAAGTCCTTCTTGAATAAGGTTATGCAGGTGTATAATTCCCATATATTCACCTTGTTTAGTTGCTAACAGTTGTGTGATTTTTATTTTTCTCCATCAGATGTAAGGCATCAATTGCTAAACAATCGACCTCAATAGTTTTTGGGTTAACGCTCATTATATCTTTAGCGGTAAGCCCTTTGATACTATCCGTTTTACTAAGCATTCGGCGGATATCGCCATCCGTTACTATTCCAACTATCTGATGATTGTTGAGCACGGCAGTAACTCTGAGCATTTTTCAGATATTTCTACAATTACCTTCTTAATATCGGTATCAGGAGAGACCCTCAGGGTTTTTGGTTATGAGATACAATATCAGACACTTTTTAGGTATAAACGTTTTTCCCTAATGCACCACCAGGATGGTATTTAGCAAAGTCACTACTGCCAAAATGTTTCATTTCCAACAGACAAACTGCCAACGCATCACCTAATACTAATTGAGCCGTAGTACTAGTAGTAGGGGCTAAATTGTTAGGGCAAGCCTCTTTATCGACGTGAGCATAAAGCACACTATCAGCTTGTTGTGCTAAGACAGAGTTTTTATTAGAGGTAATGGCTATCAACTTGTTATTACCGCGTTTGAGCAAAAGGTACTAACACTTTTTATTTCGGGGGTGTTACCACTTTTAGAGATGCATATTACTACATCATCTTGCTGTATAATACCTAAATCACCGTGGATTGCATCGGCGGCATGTATAAAGATAGCGGGAGTGCCAGTAGAGTTCATTGTAGCTACTATTTTATTAGCGATAATGGCACTTTTACCTATACCTGTAATCACTACACGACCTTTGGATTGCAATATATATTGTACTGACTTAGTAAAAATCGTCGTCGATATAATCAATTAGTTTAGCAATAGCTTGAGCTTCTTCAGTAATAGTTTGTTTGGCAGAGGTAATAATTTCTTCTGAGTTCATTCGTTATAGTTTTTAGTTGTTCGTATATTACATCAGGCTCCCATCGAAAAGGAAAGGTAAGAGATCTTTAATAGATTCAGTTTGAACGATTTCACCTTCTGCTCCCATAAAAATAGACAGGAATGAGTTTTTGTTTGGTTTCATATTCAGAGAGAGATTGGCGACAAGCACCACAAGGAGATACAGGATATGAGGTTGGGTCTTCGGCAGAGCCAGAAATAGCAATCATTTCGATTTCCTCATCGGGATATTGAGTAGAAGCTTGATAGATAGCTACTCTTTCGGCGCACAAACCAGAAGGGTAGGCTGCATTTTCTTGATTAGATCCTACAAAAATTTGTCCGTTTTTAGTATTACAGCAGCTCCTACTCTGAAATTGGAGTAAGGAGCATAGCTTTTTGCGAATATCTATTGCTTGCTTCATTAAGTTTTTAGCTTTTTCAGGAAGGTCGGTTAATTTATTAAAAAAATATTATATTTGATATGTAATTGATGTTCCGTTTTCATAAGAAATTGTTTTTATGCTGCAAAGATACGAAGTTATTAGCGAATTAGCAAATTTAATAATCAGAAAAATTGCAGCTTTCACACTATTTTATCACAAACTTTTCCTGAAGGAGACAATCTAAATAAATTACACAAATAGGTAGCTTTTATTCCAAAAGTCCAGCACAGATTCTACAGATTTACACGAAAATGAATTATGAAGTACTCAGAGGCATAGGAAAATTCAGACAAGAAGTTTGTGATTTTTTTGTGAGATGTTTTGTGAATATTCCTATAATATAAATTAAAGTAGTTGATTATCAGTGTTATTAACTTTTGAAAAAGATGCAAACTAGAAGGACAAAAAGCTTAGGCAAAAGTGTAGAATTAAAAATGTATAAATCAATACTGATAGACTATTAATTAGTAAAATATTATTATCTTTTGCGCCGTTTAAATTAGAAAGAGACACTACAAATTGTTATGAAACGCAATTTTTAGATTATTTATTTGTAACTTTGAGAGGAATTGCAATGGGTGCTGCAGATGTAGTACCAGGGGTTTCTGGAGGTACTATAGCTTTTATATCGGGTATTTACGAAGAACTTGTAAGCTCCATCAGTAAGGTTAATTTGCACGCTTTTAAACTTCTTTTTAGCAAAGGAATTGTAGCTTTTTGGAAACATATTAATGGCAACTTTTTGTAGCACTTTTAGCAGGGATAGGCATTAGCATTATATCGCTTGCCAAAAGTAATGAAGTGGCTTTTTAGAGAATGAACCCATAATGGTATGGTCTTTCTTTTTGGACTGATGATTGCCAGTGTATTGTTTCTAATGAAAGAAATTAAGCGCTGGAATTTAGCAACTATACTTGTACTATTTATTGCAGGGGCGATAGCTTATTTTATCACTGTAATTCCCCTTTAGTAAGTGGTAGTAATCAGGAATTGATATTTATTTTCTTCTGTGGAGCATTGGCTATTTGCGCGATGATATTACCTGGGATTTCAGGAGCTTTTTATATTGGTGCTATTAGGTGCTTATCACACAGTTTTAGACGCTTTGAGTTCGTGGAATATTAAACTCATAGGTGTTTTTTTGGGATAGGAGCAATTACTGGTATTTTAAGTTTTTTTCTAAGCGTTGAAAATGGTTGTTTGCCAAATACCGCAATCTCACCTTTGCAGGACTCTACTGGTTTTTATTATCGGTTCGTTGAACAAAGTATGGCCTTGGAAAGAAGTTTTGAAATGGATACCGATGCTCAAGGCAATGCTGTAGCTGTATGGGAAAAAGAGTATTTCGCCTTGTACTTTTTAAGGACGTTACCCATACAGAGCCTCAAATACTTATTGCTGTACTATTAGCAATAGCAGGTTTTTAGTGATTTATCTACTTGAGAAATGGAGTAGCAAACAAAAGCAAAAAAACACTAAACTATGAAGCTATTAGAAAGGGGTAATAAAAAAATTACTTAATGCTTGGGCATTTTACGACTGGGCAAACTCAGTGTATTCACTTACAATTGTATCTACTATTTTTTTCCTATTTTTACGGTTTGCTATTTCTCGGACTGCAGGACTTACCCATATAGAACTTTTTGGGATGATAATCAAAAAGTACCTCAGTAATTGCTTTTGTAACCGCTTTTAGCTTTTGCTGTGGTGGTAATACTTTCGCCTATATTGAGTGGTATAGCTGACTATTTAGGAAACAAGAAAACATTTATGCGTTTCTTTTGTTATATGGGAGCACTTTCAAGTATAGGGTTTGTATTGGTTTTCATTAGAGCATATCTATTTTAGCTTATTTTGTTACTTTTGTGGTGTGTTAGGGTTTTTGGGGAAGTATTGTATTCTACAATTCCTATTTACCAGATATCGCTTTGCCAGAACAATATGACGCAGTAAGTGCTAAAGGTTATAGTTTAGGCTATGCGGGGAGTGTGTTGCTATTGATTTTCAATTTGATAATGGTAATGAAGCCTGAAATGGATAGGTTTTTACTACTACTAATACTAAAACAACACTCACTACAATGCGAATTTCATTTATCACTGTGGGAATATGGTGGATAGGGTTTAGCAGTATCCCTTTTTACTACCTTCCATCACATAAGAAGAATGGAACTAAAGTTACAAAAAAATATTCTTTTTAATGGATTTAAGGAATTACGCAAAAGTATGGCAGCAACTCACTACTTCTCCACGATTGAAATGGTATCTCATTGCTTTTTTTGTATATAGTATGGGGTGCAAACCGTAATGCTGGTAGCTACCTATTTCGGAGAACAAGAAATACAATGGACGAGTGCTGAAGAAAGTACTATAGGATTGATAGTGAGTGTACTTATAATTCAATTAGTGGCTATAGCTGGGCACGACTACACAGTTATTGCTGTACGCAAATGGGGGAATATTGGGGTGTTGATAGCACTCAATGTTATATGGGTGGGGATTTGCTTACTCATATTACGTGTACAAACCAATGCAATTCTACATCATTGCTACTTTTAGTAGGACTTGTAATGGGGGCATACAAACGCTTTCTCGCTCTACTTATTCGGCTTATTTACCTGATACTAAAGATACAACTTCGTTCTTCAGGTTTTTACGATGTGACTGAAAAATAGGAATCGTGATAGGGATGGGGGTCTATGGACTCATTGACCAATTTACGAATAATATGCGTAATGCGACTGTCTCATTGATTATTTTTTCGGACTTGGCATAATTTTACTTTTTAAGACAAACAAGCAACAGGTAACAAATAATTAGATATGATTTCAAAGTTTAGATGAGAAATATGAGCTTTTGCAGTATCGGCACGATTGGCTGAGAAATTAGGTGCAGCGCTAAAGATGCGTATTTTCTTCATTTATGGCACTTTTGCTACTTTAGGGGCTGGTTTTGGTGTTTATCTATTATTGGCTTCTGTTGAGAATTATGATGTGTTTTTTTGTGAAACGGACTTCTGTGTTTGACCTTTAGTGGTGAGAACAGAGGAAAAGGACCGCACGGGCAGTTTTAATGGGAGTAATGGGAATAATGGGAGTTGGGATAGAGTTATTAGATGAAAAAGTATTATATTTGTCCTCGTATTTTAATTGGTTCTATATAACTAAATATATAATGATAAGAAAAGATTTTATGAAATACAATTTATTATTGTTGAGTGCTTCTTTATTGTTAAGTGCTTGTAATGAACAAACCATTTATACTTCTACCACTGACATTTCCGTAGAAGGGAAAATGGTAGCCTCAACTTACTTTCACCTCCTTTCGTACCAGCGCCAGTAGGCAATCGGAAGGCTACCAAACTGAGTGTTACACTTGAAATCATAGAAAAAGAAGGTGAATTGGCAGATGGTACTAAGTATCTTTTTGGACATTTGGCGGTACTGTGCCAGGGAGTTTTATTCGAGCTCGTGTAGGCGATGAAGTCTCGTTTACACTTAAAAATCACCCAGATAACAAATTGGCACACAATATCGACCTTCACGCAGTAACGGGAACAGGAGGAGGTGCTGATGCATCGTTGGTAGCCCCAGGACAACAACGCACCTTCACTTTTAAATGTTTGAACCCAGGGCTTTTTGTATATCATTGTGCTCAAGCGCCCGTGCCTTTGCATATCGCCAATGGGATGTATGGACTTATATTGGTAGAGCCCGAAGGCGGTCTGCCCCAGTAGATATGGAATACTATGGGATGCAAGGCGATTTCTATACCGAAGGAGACTATGGAACCCAAGGGATTGCAAGCCTTCAGCCAAGAAAAAGCCCTTGCGGAAAAAGCCTGATTATGTGCTTTTCAACGGGAAAAGTAGGTGCTATTGCAGGCGATAAAGCCCTCACTGTGAATGCAGGTGAAACGGTACGCCTTTTTGTAGGGAATGGAGGGTCCTAACCTCATCTCTTCTTTTCCACGTGATAGGAGAAATCTTTGACCGAGTACAGGTAGAAGGAGGCAAGCTCGTAAACGAAAATGTACAGACGACAGTTATTCCTGCGGGAGGGGCAGCTATAGTAGAATTCAAAAGTAGAAGTGCCTGGTTCATATACGCTAGTAGACCACGCTATTTTCCGCGCTTTCAATAAAGGTGCATTAGGGCAACCCATCGCGCAAGGGAGAAAAATCCAGTTATCTACGGCAAGCAAGAGGCAGTGCCTTATCAGGTGACAGGTGTCAGGGAGCAGGTGTCAGGAGATAGGGGACAGGGAGTCAGGAATAAGACTTTGGCACAACAGATGGAAGATGGGAAGAAAGTGTATCAGCGTACTTGTGTAGCTTGTCATCAGGCACAAGGGCAGGGGGTTGGAAGGAGCTTTTTCCGCCTTTGGCAAAAGCCGACTACCTGAATGCTAATGTAGACAGAGCAATAGAGACCGTACTGAAAGGGCATGCGGGAGGGATTACTGTGAATGGCAAACAATACAACAGTATGATGCCTCAAACCACTTACCCCTGAGCAAATAGCCGATGTGCTCACCTACGTATATCACAACTGGGGAGAACAATAAAACCGTAGTAAGCCCTGAAAGAGTGAAGAAAGTAAGAGATAAACGTTAACTAGGTGATAATGATGAAAAAAATACCTAATTAACATAATAACTTTATGCTTTTGTGGATGGCTACTAGGACAAACTTCTACTCCTATGGTAACGATTAAAGGAGGAAGTTATGTGCCTTTGTATGGAGTGAAAGGGGAGAATAAAGTGACAAAAGCCCGTAAACGTAAAGAGCTTTCAGCTAGATATATACCCAGTGACCAATGCACATACAAAGCTTTTTGGAGAAACATCCCGAGTGGCGGCGCTCTCAAGTGAAGGGAATCTTTGCGCAGAAGAGTTATCTTTCGCACTGGAAGAGCGACTTAGAATTTAGTTCGCTGGAAGCACAAGCCCCAGTAACCCACATTTCGTGGTTTGCTGCCAAGAAATATTGTGAGTGTGAAGGAAAGCGGCTTCCTACCACTGACGAGTGGGAGTACGTAGCCCAAGCCGATGCCCAAAGTATAGATGCCCGCAAGAAGAAACATTATCAAGAGTATATAGTGCGGAGCATCTGAAAACGCCTGAGACCTACCTACAGAAAGTAGGCAGTACGCCCAAGAACTATTGGGGTGTATATGATATGCACGGCTTGGTATGGGAATGGGTGGCGGACTTCAACAGTGTGCTTCTCTCGGGGACTCGCACAAAGACAAGCAAGGAGATGATGCTCTTTTTGTGGCGGAGTGCGCTCAATGCTTCCGACCTTACTAACTATGGAGCTTTTTATGCGCTATGCCCTGAGAGGGAGTCTTAAAGCGAACTATACGATGCTGAATATGGGGTTTAGATGTGCTTTTATAAATTACGAAATACGAATGACGAGATACAAAAATACGAATGACGAGGGACGAATGACGAGGGACGAATGACGAGGGACGAATGACGAGGGACGAATGACGAGGGACGAATGACGAGGGACGAATGACGAGATAGTTCTGAACCCCGGAGGGGACAAGCTGCAAAAGCGATTGCTATTTGTTTTAATGGGAATAAATGACGAATTATGAATGACGAGATACAAATTTACGAAATTATAGTTAAACAAAAATAGATTGTGAATAAAAAGTTTTTCTTTTAGGGGCATTTGCAGCATATACCCAGCGATAGCTGGCTTTCCTACATAACATACTTCAAAAATAATTGATTATCAGGTAATCATTTTTGATAAAACCTAAAAACTTTTGCAAAATGTAGTGATGAAAATTTTTGCAAACCAATTCTGACTTACTATAATAATTGACAAATGAGTTTCAGAATTTTTGGAGAGATTTTAAGAAAATAGGAGGAACTCTGAGGATCTCTGGGAGATGCAGAGGAGGTAGCTTTAATAATGAAAGATATTGTAACAAAATATAGAGCTGTTATAGAAGATAGCGAGTTGTTATTAGGTGATAATGACAACTTAAAGAATATGTCGCGCAATGATATAGACGAAATTTGCCGTAGAGGTGATAGTAGATATCTCATAAAGAATCAGTAGAGTTAACAATTATAGCATTGGTGAATATCTATATCAAAGCTATAATTGTAGAGGCTAATGCAGATTATGATATATTGAAAGAATATGTACAAGAATTTCTATACTATGATGGGACAACAAGCTCGTATAGATATATAAGAGCTAAATTGAAAGAAATAAAAAGGATTATGGAACAAGGAATTGACGATAAATATCTTTTTATGAGAATTATGAAGATGTAGCCGATGTTCTGGAGGAATTTTTTTAGAAGATTTAGAAGCAAAAATATGATAAAATGAAGATAAACCTTAGAAAAATTACTATTAATGAAAAACATTATATTTTATTTTTATTGAGTTTTGTTATTACTCAATTGTAATAACCACAATAGCAACACTGCTACAACAGATACAAAAAGCAGTGGCAGATAGTACCACTGCAAAGACGACTGATAGTTTTTCGGACTTATCAGTATATCACTTGCCAGCGGTATGGACGACCCAGAATGGGGGATAACATAGAGCTTAAAGACCTCAAAGGGAATGTATTGGTGGTGGTAATGATCTACACCTCTTGCAAGACCGCTTGTCCTATCCTTATTAAAGATATGCGCGAAATACGCAAGCGCGTAGATGAACAAGCTGGAGATAAACGCAAACAAGTGAAATATCTTTTGGTGAGTATAGATCCCGAGACGGATACGCCAGAGCACTTAAAAAGCCTTTGCCAAAAGAAAGGCAAATGGACGACGAACAGTGGCTATTCCTTCGATCTAATGAAGAACAAACACGAGAGTTTGCTGCAGTACTTGCATGTGAATTACAAAACAAATATCACCAGTGGATTTCTCGCATTCTAACATCATCAGTGTGTTTAACAAAAAGGTGAATTGGTATCACAACAAGAAGGGTTTTAGGGATTGACTACTGACAAGACAGTGGAGGAAACAATAAAACAATTAACAATTAACAATTAAAAAGAGGTTGCTCAATATTGGGCAACCTCTTTGTGTTAGAAAATATTTGCTTAATTATTTTAAACTCTTTTTCGTGGCGTTTGCGTTCATTTTCATCTAAGTAGATTTTTACGCAAGCGCATATTTTTAGTGTTACTTCAACGTATTCGTCTTTTTTTGGATATATTCCAAAGCTTCTTCTAATGAAAACTTAATAGGGGTGCTAACTTCACTTTTTCATCAGAACCAGCAGCTCGTACGTTTTGTAAGTTTTTAGTCTTCGTAACATTCACAACGATATCTCCACTACGAGTTTTTCGCCAATTACTTGTCCTGTATAGATGTCTTCGCCTGGGAAGATGAAGAATTTACCACGGTCTTGCAATTTATCAGAGAGTAGGGGATAGCAGTTCCTTGTTCCATAGAGATGAGCGACCCATTGATACGCCCTGCGATTTCACCTTTGAAAGGTTGGAATTCTAAGAAACGGTGGTGGATAATGGCTTCACCAGCAGTAGCTGTGAGCAATTGGTTACGTCAAACCGATGATACCGCGAGAAGGAATGATGAACTTGATAATCATACGTTCGCCTTTAGGCTCCATATCAGCATTTCACCTTTACGAAGGGTTACCAAATCGACGGCTTTACCACTTACGTTCTCAGGTAAATCGATAGTAAGTTCTTCTACAGGTTCACATTTTACACCATCGATTTCTTTGATAATTACTTGAGGCTGACCTATTTGTAATTCCTAACCTTCACGGCGCATTGTTTTCGATGAGCACTGAGAGGTGTAATACCCCACGACCATAAACAATAAACTTATCGGCACTATCAGTAGGTTCTACACGTAAAGCGAGGTTTTCTCTAATTCGCGTTCAAACGTTCTTTGATATGGCGAGAGGTTACGAACTTTACCATCCTTACCGAAGAAAGGAGAATCGTTGATAGTGAAGAGCATACTCATTGTAGGTTCATCGATAGCGATAGTAGGAAGTGCTTCAGGATTTTTCATAATCGGCGATGGTGTCACCAATTTCAAAGCCTTCTAAGCCAGCAATCGCACAAATGTCGCCTGCTTGTACTTCCTCTACTTTTTTACGCCCTAAACCATCAAATAGAGTGTAGTTCTTTAATTTTAGATTTTACAATACTTCCATCACGTTTCACTAATGAAATATTCATACCAGCTTTTTAGGATACCACGGTGCAAGCGACCGATAGCGATACGACCTGTAGAGGTAGAATAATCAAGAGAAGTGATGAGCATTTGCAAGCTACCTTCTTCAATTTGAGGAGCAGGGATGTGCTCTACCACCATATCGAGTAGAGGAGCGATGCTATCTGTTTTTGTGCCAGTCTTCAGACATCCAGTTTTTGTTTTAGCTGAACCATAGACAGTAGGAAATCGAGGTTGCCAATCTTCAGCACCGAGTTCAAACATCAGGTCGAATACAGCTTCGTGTACCTCATCAGGTGTACAGTTTTCTTTATCGACTTTGTTGATTACTACAATAGGTTTCAACTTCATTTCGATAGCTTTTTGGAGTACAAAGCGCGTTTGAGGCATAGGGACCTTCAAAGGCATCTACTAATAGAAGTACGCCATCAGCCATATTGAGGACACGTTCAACCTCCCCACCAAAGTCGGCGTGACCAGGGGTATCAATGATGTTGATTTTGATGTCTTTATAAACAACAGATACGTTTTTAGAGAGGATGGTAATACCGCGTTCGCGTTCGAGGTCGTTATTATCTAATATCAGTTCGCCTGAATCTTGATTGTCGCGAAAAGAGTGCACAATGGTGCAAGATTTTATCAACGAGGGTAGTTTTCCGTGGTCAACGTGAGCAATAATAGCTATATTTCTAATAGCGGTCAGATATAATTTATATTTTTAAAAATTGAGGGCGCAAAGGTACGAATAATTTGTCAATTAGCAAATTTGTGAAAATAGCATTTTTTAAATTATTTAGTGTCCGCAGTTGCAATTAGCGCCTCCAGAACAGCCTTTTCTTTTTGTTAAAAACAATTTTTTTACTAAGAAAAACAGCTGCTATTGTTACTAAAATATAGGCTATAATTTCTTGTGTTCCCATAGTGAATTTATTTTTAAAAGTTCAGAATGCTACATTTACTTGAGCTTCGATAGCTATTTTACCTACTGCTAAAGTATTATCATTTCCGTTGGCAGGGGCTTCCTAAACTCATTTTTGCTCATTCTTTCAACGGGTTGTATATCGTTGAAATGAGAGTTTACTTCCTTGATTTGGATAGCTTTTACCAATATTTTGGTCTAAACTTACCGCATAGAGTAGGGCTTTTTACGGGCATCATCGATAGCTGCTACACGGGCTTCTTGTAAGAGTTTTTCTTTGTTTTTACCCAAAGCTGATACCATCAATTCGGTTTACTCCTGCATCGAAAATAGCATTCATCAAGTTGTCGTACTTGCTGATATCTTCTAATTTGATATTGATATTTTTGCACGACACGATATTTATTCAGTTTGTTATAATCGTCTTTATAAAGAGATACATAGCTGGTTTGGAAATTCTCCATAGGAGTTCCTTACTCAAAAAGTTGTAATACTTGGAGCCACAGCTTCGCCGTTCTTTTTGTCGGAGGTTCTTCAAATCAAGCTCCCTTCTTTTCGATACTGATAGAGATATTTACCATATCGGGGGTTGCATATACGATGCCTTTGCCTACAACTTCGACGGTAGGCGTTTGGTTTTGTGCTATTGCCATTGTTGATATTAGCGAAAATAATACAAAGTAGTGTTTCATATTTTTTTGATGTTTTATTTTAGATTTTGAGAATCTCGGAGAGACTTGGAGAGTCTGGGAGAGTTGGAGAATCTCGGAGAATCGGATGTCAATAAGTGTGCCAATTACTCAGGGTATTCGATACGCACGTGGTAGATATTGGTGAGTTTGTTTTTAAATATGCGTTTGATAGCTTCGATTTCTTTGAAAGATATATCGGAATTAGCAAATTGATTGTCATCTAATTGTTTTTGATAATACGATCGACGAACTCATTGAGAGCTTCAAAAAAGTAGGGTTTTTAAGACTTTTGGTAGCGGCTTCGACTGAATCAGCCATCATCAGTATAGCTGTTTCTTTGGAGAAAAGGAATAGGGCCCGGGTAGCGGAAATCTTCTTCTTTAGTGCCTTCAGGATTTAGATCTAAGGCTTTTGCGATAGAAATAATAGGTAAGACTGCGTCCGTGATGAGTTTTGATGAAATCAATGATGCGTTTAGGCAGTTTGTTTTTATGAGCGAGTTCGACACCATCGGCAACGTGTTTGATAATCACCTTAGCACTTTGTTCAGGAGTGAGCTGGTCGTGAGGGTTGAGGCTTGTTTTTGGTTTTCAGTAAAATAAATAGGATTTTCCATCTTACCTATGTCGTGATATAGTGCTCCTACACGTACCAATAGTGTATTAGCGCCACTTTCGGCAGCAGCAGCTTCGGCAAAGATTTGCCACCTGCATAGAGTGTTGGAAAGTACCAGGAGCTTTTTCGGAGAGTTGGCGCAAAAGTTTGGTGTTCGTGTCGGAAAGTTCCAAGAGAGACATCGGAAACTAAGCCAAAAGTACGTTCATAGATATAGGTAAAAGGTTGTGAAAATAGGATTCCTATACCATTGAGAATGAAAAGAGTAAGCAGAGAGATATCGAGCCCTTTGAGAGTCCCTTCGGTAATGGTATGGAAAGCGATATAAATAATTAAATAGGGCAGCCGTGATGAGTCCCGCTGATACAAAACTACTCAATCGGTAGTGCATTCCCTTAGGAGTGAGGATGATAGCCATAGCAGCTACAATTTGTATGAACACAAACTGGAAGCTATTGAGGGCACAATGAAGCCCGTGATGAGTATGGTGCTGATATACACAAAGAGGACGGTACGCAAAATCGAAAAACGACTTGAGAATGAGCACCATCATTCCTACAGGACAATATAGATATAATCGGGAAAAATAGCGAGAGATGAGTCCGACGAAAAGAATCATCGTGAGCATATTGAGCAGATAACGCTCAATTTGAGGGTTGCTTTTGTATATCTTCTTTTCGTATATTTTTAAGTATAAAGCCATTAGTATCAATACCATAGCTACTACGTGTAATAACCTGAGAGCGACTCAATTATAGTTATTTTGACTCCACGTTTTGAGTCTCATATTCTTCTTTAAGAGATAAGAGAGTGTTTAGTTTTTCACCTTCTACCAATTCACCTTTGGCAATGATAAGTTTTCCTTTGTTCACCCATCCACGTATAGACAATCTTTGAGGGTTTTGATTTAGAGCTTTTTGGGTAAAATTTTCGGTCAATTATAAGGTTAGGGAGTGAGAATATCAAAGAAAAAGGTCGTAGTAGTTTTTTAGATGTTCGTTGTAAGGAGCTGTATTGAAATAGTTTTTAATAGCATTATTTAGCTGTTGAAGGTATAATACGCAGAGGCAGAGACCTCAATAATTTGGTTGTTTTGCTTGATAATTGCGATTTCGGAAGTTTTTGAACACAGGAGGGTTGAGCATTATCCCATTGTGATAGCTTTCAGTTAAAAATGTTTCAGCTTTGTGGAGTAAAAAGCTCTTTTTGTGTTTAGACAATTGATTGAAATAGCTATCTGTTCAAACTTCTGTTTAGCACTTATAAAGGCAGTTGAGTCTTGTTTTGTAGTAAATAGTCGATTGATTAGTTATTTGTTGTTTTTCAGAGTTTATTTGTTGCTCTGTAGGGGAAAAATCAAAAGGAGCGTATAGATTATCGTGCCAAAGTTCACCTTTGCGAAATTCGTATTTGAATTTTTGCTTTTTCAGAATACCTGCAAGATAAGCACTAAGGCTATGACAAAGGCTAAAAATCTTGAAAAACAAGAGATTTTATAAATACTTTGATATTTTTGAGAGTCATCATCATTTTCTTCGTTAAAGTAGAGGCAAAAGTACAAAATAATTAGGAATTACGAATGAAGAGAGAGAATTTTTAGGTGATAGCTAATAAGATAAGTAGTATTCAAATATTTTTAGTTTTACATTATTCTCAATGCTTTGTTCAATTAGTTAAGTATTCATCAATAAGTAAAAGTATATTTTTCTTCGTTTATTATTCGTTCTTTCTTCGTTTATTGTTTGTTATTGGACTTATTGTGGAAAATGCAAGAAAAAAAGGCGGTTTTTGTTATGAATATTACAATTTAAGTAAAAGAAGGTAGTAAATGGTAGCTGAGGAGGTTAGTAGAGCCATTTCCAATAGTAAGTTGCGATGTAGTTCTTGGCATTTTCAAAAAAGTTGTATTTTTGTCGCCTCAATAAAACTATATTCGGAAAAACTTTTGTTACAGTATAAACGTCAACTCACTTTCATTGTCAGCTTATTGGTAGTAAGCTCTTGCTTTTGGTATGCTGAATCATTTGCCTTTAGGACAGCTGGTTTTAACTATACCTATTCTTGGGCAGTACGCGATACTATTAAAAAGACACTATAGAACCTAAGAACGATCGTCGTGGGCGACGTATCAAGCCCAAAAGACTTCAGGAAAGGCTAAAGATTCACTTAAAAACGATACTATTAAGAAACCTAAGAATGCTTTGGAAGACATAGTGAAATACAAGGCTAAAGATAGTATTGTGTTCAATAGGGTAAAGAATGAAATCATCTTGTACAATGAGACCAATGTACAATATACTGATATTGACATTACAGCGGGCGTAGATGTGATTAATTATGAGAAAGGAGAGGTATATGCAGGACGTTTGAAAGACAGTTTAGGTGAATACAGTCAGCACCCTGTATTTAAGCAGGGTAGTGATGTGATAGAGCCAGATTCTATTCGTTTTAACTATCGTAACCAGAAGGCGATTATCCGCAATGCTTATACCAAGCAAGATGAGAATAATATAAAAGGCGAGATCATAAAGAAGGAGAATGACTCTACTTACTTTATGAGAAATGCTATTATCACTACTGCTGAAGACCTTGACGATCCTGATTATTACATCAAAGTACGCAAAGCTAAATTTGTACCTAAGAAAAAGATTATAGCAGGTTTTAGCAATATGTATATAGTGGATATTCCTACCCCTTTAGCTATTCCGTTTGCTTATTATCCTATGGTGTCAGGACGCTCATCTGGACTTATTTTTCCTACTTTTTGGTGAGGGTGAATAACCGTGGTTATTTCTTACAAAACATAGGTTATTACTTTGTGATTAGTGACAATTTTTGATCTTTCACTTACAGGTGACTATTATACTAATGGCAGCTATGGTCTTAGGGCTCAATCGGCTTATGTGAAACGATATAAGTATTCAGGAAGTTTTAATCTTTCTTTTTGAAAATAACATCTATAGTATGAAGGGGTTTACCCGATTATTCAGGTAGTCGTATGTATAACATACAATGGTCGCATTCCAAAGACGGCAAGGCTAACCCGAATTCTAATTTTTCAGCTTCAGTAAACTTATCGAGTAATAGTAGGTATTATCAAGAATCATACAATCAAGTAAATACATCAAACTTTTGAACAACACGATGATGTCGTCTATTTCGTATTCTAAAAACATTTCCTGCCTATCCTTCAATTAACTTATCACTATCGGCATCACATTCTCAGAATACAAATACCAAAAGCATTGATATGACCTTGCCTTCAATGCGTGCAAGTATGGAACGCATTTACCCTTTTGCAAGAGAAGGGCAAGCAAAGAAAGGACTTATTAAGAGTTTGAATTTTCAATACAGTATGCAAGCTGACAATCGATTTGCAACTTATGACAGCTTATTTTTTAGCAAAAAGATGTTTGATGATGCTAAGAATGGAGTACGACACTCTATACCTGTGAGCACAACAGCTAAACTATTTAAGTATGTTACCTTGGGGTTAAATTCTTCTTTTGAACGAAACGTGGCAGTTTAAAACAATTCGTCGCAAAGACTTTAATAGTACTACAGGGAAAGATAGGAGTTGATACACTTAGTGGTTTTGACCGCTTTATGACATACAACCTCGGGGCGAGTCTTGGTACAACTATTTATGGAACTTTTCGATTTGGTAAAAACTCTAAAAATACAAGCAATTCGCCACGTGATGCGACCTTCAGTGAGTTATGGTTATAATCCTTCTTTTGATCAGTATTACGATTATTACATTTCGGATGCTTATGGCAATCGTTCACAATACACCCGTTTTGAAGGCGGCATCTATGGTACACCAAGTTTAGGTGAGTCACAATCAATAGGGTTTCTCACTTGCAAAATACCTTTGAAGCTAAAGTACGACAAAAAGATAGTACTGATGTAGAGCCTAAAAAGGTAATGCTTTTGAATAGTCTGAACTTCAGTTCTAATTACAATGTAATTACAAAGCAATTTAGTCCTCTAAATATTACAGGAGGAACTTCATTTTTAATAATAAACTCGGAGTGAATTTTGGAGCTACCTTAAATCCTTATGCAATAGACAACAATGGACGACAAATGGAGAAATGGAATATCAATAATGGAGGTAGTCTCTTTTAGGCTTACTAATGCCAATATTTCTACTAATTATTCATTCTCAAACAAAAGATAAAAAGGATAAAAAATAAAGACAAAAATAAACAGACAGGCACTGTTGCTGGAGGACGGACTGATGATCTCTTTGGTTCTTCTAAACCGCTGAGTGAAGTTCAAGATATGGATAAAAAATCGTAAAAGAAGACGAAGATAAGGATGAGAAGAAAAACTTATTACAAAGCAGTTGTTCCTTGGGATATAACTCTTGCACACTCTCTTACCTACAGTAATCAAGCACGTGAAAGTAGGATTGCTAATAATTCACTGATGTTCTCTGGAAATGTATCCCTCACTCCTAAATGGCAAGTAGGACTTTCTAGTGGTTATGATTTTGTAAATCAAGGATTCACTTACACTCAAGTACGTTTTGAACGTGATTTGAACAGTTTTCGTATGAGTTTTCAATTTACCCCCTTTTGGTTATCGTAGCTCATGGTACTTCTTTATTGGTATCAAAGCTTCAATGCTTTCAGATTTGAAGTGGGAGAAAAACAAAGAACCTGATAGAGTACTAAGATAAAAGTGAACTACATAGGCAATTATTTAATAACTATGCTATGAAAGAAAAGATACAACAACTTCGTGAAGAGCTTAATCAGCACAATTATAACTACTATGTGTTAGACAATCCTACAATTTCGGATTATGAGTTTGACCAAAAACTTAAAGAGCTACAAGCTTTTAGAGCAAGACATCCTGAGTTTTACGATGAGAATTACTCCTACTGTACGTGTGTGGGAGGAACTATAACTAAAAGTTTCCCCACTGTAGTACACGAATATCGTATGTACTCATTAGATAACTCTTATTCTAAAGAAGATTTAGAGGAATGGGAACAACGTATTATTAAAAACATTGGGCAGTGACCAAATTAATTTTTACTTGTGAACTGAAATACGATGGTGCTTCTATAGATTTGCTGTATGAAAACGGTAAGCTCAAACAAGCTACCACTCGTGGTGATGGCATTCAAGGCGATGATATTACGGCTAATGTACGTACTATTCGTTCAGTACCTTTGCAGTTGAAAAGGTGATTATCCTGAGCGTTTTTTTATATTCGAGGAGAGATAGTAATGCCTAAAAAGCTTTTTGAAAATCTCAATAAAGAACGTATGTTAGCGGGAGAAGATCCTTTTATGAATCCTCGTAATACTGCCAGCGGTAGTCTCAAATTGCAAGATACTAGCGAGGTTGCTAAACGAGGTTTGGATTGTTTATTGTATTTTTTTAGTAGGAAATATAGATGTAAAGAGTCAGTTTGAAGGATTAGAAAAAGCACGTGAATGGGGCTTTAAAGTGCCTAGTATTTTCTAAATTGTGCCATTCGACTGTTGAAGTGATGGACTTTATCAACGAATGGGATACTAAACGACACACTTTGCCTTATGAAACTGATGGAGTAGTCGTAAAGGTAGATAGTATTGCCCAGCAAGAAGAGTTAGGATATACCTCAAAAATCACCGCGTTGGGCAATGGCTTACAAGTTCAAAAGCAGAACAAGTAGACACAGTTTTAGAGAGTATTTCCTACCAAGTGGGGCGTACAGGAGCTATTACTCCAGTGGCAAATCTCAAACCCGTGTTATTAGCGGGAACTGTAGTAAAACGTGCTTCATTACATAATGCTGACCAGATTGAAAAACTTGACATTCGTATAGGAGACTCGGTATATGTAGAGAAAGGTGGAGAAATTATTCCTAAAATTGTAGGAGTAAACTTAGATAAGCGTGAAGCAGATTCTAAAACCTATACATTATGCTACTCATTGTCCTGAATGTGGTACTGATTTAATACGTAACGAAGGTGAAGCGCAACACTATTGTCCTAATACCTATAGCTGTCCGCTCCCAGATTACGGGTAAAATACAACATTTTATCTCACGTAAAAGCAATGGATATAGAAGGCTTAGGAGAAGAAACAGTAGAACAACTCTTCCGTGCTGGTATTATCCATACTTATGCTGACCTCTATGAGGTAACCGTAGAGAAATTGTCTCTTAGAGCGTATGGCACAAAGAGTGCTGAGAATATTGTAAAAGGTATTCAGAAATCAAAAGAAATACCTTTTTGAACGCGTACTTTTTGCTTTGGGGATTAGATATGTAGGTGAGACTGTTGCCAAGAAGCTGGCACGCCACTACAAAAATATTGAAGCACTTGAAAATGCTACAATAGAACAATTAGTAGAAGTAGATGAGATAGGTAACCAAATAGCTGCCAGTGTAGTAAATTTCTTTGCAGATGACTATAATCGTAAACTTATTGATAGACTCAAAAGCTATGGATTACAATTTGCTCTTTCAGAGGAATCTACTGAAGGACAGACAGATACCTTTAAAGGACTTACTTTTGTAGTTTCTGGAGTCTTTTCACTTATATTCTCATGATGAACTCAAAGCCCTCATTGAACAACACGGAGGTAAAGTGGGGTCATCTATCTCATCAAAAACTAATTACGTGATAGTAGGCGATAATATGGGGCCTAGCAAAAAGAAAAAAGCTGAACAATTAGGAGTGAAAATGATTAGTGAAGAAGAATTTCAATCGTTAATAATCAGTTAAATATCTGTTCCAATTTTGGTGTATTAAGGTAAAAATCTTACCTTTGCCGCCTATTTAAATGAAAATGTAGAATTGATGAAATTTATCCATTATATCTTCTTATGGGTACTATGTACATTACCAATGCTGGGACTATCACAAAAACACCTGTATTTAAAGTAGTTTTAGATGCTGGGCATGGAGGTAAAGACCCTGGTAAGGTAGTAAACAAAAATATTTACGAAAAAGATGTAGTACTGAAAATAGTATTATTAGTAGGCAAAAAGTTAGAAGCCTATCCTGATATAAAGGTTATCTACACGTAAAACTGATGAGTTGATCGACCTTTATGAGCGTGGTGCTATTGCCAATAGGGAATAAGGCTGATGTATTTGTTTCTGTACATTGTAATGCTCACGAAACTCAAGTAGATGGAGCAGAAACCTATGTTTTAGGACTACACGCCAATGAGCAAAAACTTTGAGGTTGCTAAAGCAGAAAAACTCAGTAATCTATCTAGAAGAAGATTACAAAAAGAAATATACTAAATACAATATCAACTCTCCAGAATCAGTGATAGGGTGTTTCTATTATGCAAGAGGAATTTTTAGAACAGAGTATTCAGCTGGCTAAGATAGTAGACAAAAATCAACTTACAGGAGTAATGAAACGCACTAATCGTGAGGGTTCGCCAAGCAGGGGTTTATCGTCTTACACCAAACCCTATATGCCCAGTATCCTAATAGAAACTGCTTTTTGACTAATAATGAAGAACGCAAGTTTCTCACTTCAGCTAAAGGACAAGAAGAGTTCGCTGAAAATATAGCGGAAGCGATTCTAGCTTATAAAAATGGGTACAAGGAAAAGTTCTGTATGTAGCTCCTGATGATAGTATTTCTCAAGTGAGGAAGAGGACGTAGTTCTAAACAAACTGATGTTTCTAATAATAGAAACAAACAATAACGAATTGAGTTATAAAATACAAATATCATCAAGTCCAAAAACGTTTAGAAACTAAGTCTTTTAATTTTTAAAGGACTATCGCCCATATCAGCTGAAAAAGACAACAAAGTGTGTGTGTGTATTATTGGAAATACTTCTAAACACCGAGAAGCCCTTGAACTACTAAACAAAGCAAAGGCTATAAAGATGCCTATATCGTAGCATTTTATCAGAAAAAAACGTATTACAATGAAGAAAGCCAAAACAATTAGAAAAGTAAAAACTTATTGAAAATGAAAACAGATGAAACTATCTAGAGAAATAAACAGCAATTATAGTAGTAGCGGGTATTGCCTTTCTACGTAGGCTTCAACTTTTTGAAGTCTAAATCATTATTTCATAAAAACAAATACTTATTACGCTTATTTTCCTCATTCAGGTGGATTGAAAACTGGTACACAAATCACTGTGAATGGAGTGAAAGTGGGAAGCGTAGAAGCTGTGGACTTAGAAGAAAAAGTGCTAAGATAAAAATTACTATGGGTGTTCAGATGATTTTAAAATTCTCTAAGAATAGTGTAGCTGAACTCTACAATAGTTTGCTTGGAGGAGCAGGATTACAAATCATTCCTGCCTTTGACAATGCTCCTGCAGCTGTATCAGGCGATGTATTGGAAGCACGTGTGCAAGAAGATATGCTTGCCTCTCTATCATCTTCTATTAAACCTACTACAAGACAAGCTTAATCACCTTTTAGGTCAAGCTGATACCACTCTTACAGGGATAAATACTGTTTTGGATGCTAAAACTACTAACGATTTGAAGAATGCTATTACTGAACTTGGAGCAACAATGCGAAATCTTAACAAGCTTCAGTAGCCCTAAACAAGATGTTGGTTGCTAATCAAGCTAATTTGAATGCTACTTTAACCAATGCTAATAAAAATCACTCACTGATTTATCAAAAGTATCAGGACAGCTTTTCAGTTTTGAAGCTGAACTCAACAAAGTAATTGCCAATGCTCAAACTACACTTACCAATCTCAACACTCTTTTGGCTGATGTAGAAGGGTAAAGGCACTATTGGTAAACTACTAAAAGATGAGGGTCTCTATAAAGATTTGATAAATCGAGCTAAACAACTTGAACTACTATTACAAGATTTGCGTTTGAATCCCAAACGTTACCTTCACTTCCTGTTTTTGGCAGAAAAGTATAAAGACCAAAACGACGAAGAGCTGAATAAACATATTGATGAGCTTCCTCCTAACATAGTATTTTTAATACTTCTCTGTATAGGAGGAGGCTATTTATAATATACGCAAACTTATTAGGAATATCCGTTTAGGGAGCTGAAAAATACCTCTGGTAATCACAAAGAGCGACTCAAGAATATGTTATGGCTTGCCTTAGGACAACATGTTAGTACGTCCATAGTAGGAATACTACATATTGTTGTATATGCAGGTTTTTGATTATCAATATTGAGTTATTAGAAATTCTCATAGATGATGCTTTTGGGTACTCATAGAGTATTTGCTCCTTTAGGAAAAATTTTTATAATTCTCTGATAGCTTCTTCTTGAGATATTAGCCTCTTTTAGTAATTGTTTCAGTAACTGTATTTTGGATACGACGACATATCCTAAAAATACTCGATTTCACAAATCAGAGCTCAAAGGTTGGGCTAGATGCAAGTAATATCCTCTATGCCGAAATGATGATGATGGGCCTTTTCTCTGCTGATGAATGCTGCCGATGCCCACTCATAAGCACTGCAAGATACTTTCATTATATACAAGCAGGAACTTTTCCTATAAGTCAATAGCTACGCCCATTATTACAAAAATGTTCTGTAGGAACTCTTATTATCATAGAACGCAGTTGTTGCGGTTACATATCATTGGGATATTGTGTTTTTAAACTACTTATATTATTCTAAACACCTACATATTCTATTAGCATTTCCTAATACTTATTTCGCTTCTGTACGTCCGTTAGAGCACTTTCTAAGGTAAACCCTGTGGTAACACTGAGAGGTGAAATTAAGTGTGTGAGATCCTAATACTGATTCATTTGCAACACCTCAAGATAATATCCCTACCGATAATTTTGGAGCTTCAGATGTGAGCAGATCCTCACTTGAGTTACAGTTGATGAATGCTTATACTTGCACCGAGTGTGGGCGTTGACTGATGAGTGTCCAGCAAATCTTACAGGTAAAACTTTCTCCTCGTGCTATTATGATGAAAACTCGTGATCGATTAGAAGAAGTAGGTAGAAACATCGATAAGCACGGTGATTTTGAGCCTGATGGTAAAACAATTGTTAGGTGACTATGGCTACCCCCAGAAGAACTATGGGCTTGCACCACTTGTAACGCTTGTGTAGAAGTCTGCCCTGTAGGAATTAGTCCGTTGTCTCATCAATATAGATATTGAGGCAGTATTTAGTTATGGAACAACTCAGCAGCCCCTACAGAACTTAATGTAATGATGACTAACATAGAGAGAACAATGGAGCCCCTGCGGCAGCTATAGTCAAGCTGATCGTACTATAATTATTGATGAATAAAAAGCGAGTTTATATTTCCGTTATCTAAAAATAATTTACTATCTTTTGCAGGGAATTTCTGTAGGGTTAAAGACTACGAATGTATATTAATGGAAAATCCAGTATTACATTTAAAGAAGTATCAGTATATCAGAAGAATAATCTTATTCTATCCAATGTGAATCTCAGTTGGAAAGTGAGAATTAGTATATCTTATAGAGACAGGATCAGGAAAAAGTAGCTTAATCAAGTTACTTTATGGTGATTTCACTCTTACTAAAGGACAAGGGAAAAGTAGTAGGCTTCAATCTTAAAAATCTTACAGAAAATGAAATTCCTCTGCTTCGCCGTAAGTTAGGAGTTGTATTTCAAGATTTTAAAACTACTCACTGATAGGAAATGTGTATAATAACTTAGCTTTTGTGCTGAAAAGCTACAGGTTGGACAGAAAAAACGAAAATAGAAAAGCGCATAGAAGAAGTGCTTTCTAAGGTGAAAATGCAGAATGCAGGATTCAAATTTCCTCACGAACTATCAGGAGGAGAACAACAAAGAGTAGCTATTGCACGAGCTTTATTAAACAACCCAGAACTCATTTTAGCAGATGAACCTACGAATTTAGATCCTGAAACTAGTGTAGAAGTAATGCAAGTTCTTAAAGAAATTAACGCTTCAGGACGTACTATACTAATGGCTACTCACGACTATGCTCTCATTCTTAAATTTCCCTCTAAAACTTTAAAATGCGATGGCGAACGTATTTTTGAAGTAGTACAAAGAAGAGTAAATAATGAGTAAATAATGAGTAATAGGTGAAGAGTTATTAATAATTAAATAGTAATAAAATAAATAGATAATAATGACAATAAAAATATTAGCAAACGATGGTATTTCTGATTCAGGAAGAGAAGCGTTAGAAAAAGAAGGCTTTTGAAGTTATTACTACAAAAAGTAGCTCAAAAATCAAACTTATAGACTACATAAATAAACATCTTTATTGATATTCTTTTGGTGCGTTCAGCTACTCAAGTACGTAAAAGATATCATTGATAGCTATCCTCGCTGAAAACTTATCGGTGCAGAGGAGGGGTAGTATGGATAATATAGATGTAGCCTACGCTCAAAGTAAAAATTTGCAAGTAATCAATACTCCAGCCTCTTCAGCTAACTCTGTAGCAGAACTTGTATTTGCTCATCTTTTTACTGGAGTGCGTTTTTGCTATGATGCTAATCGTAATATGCCTTTAGAAGGAGATACTCGGTTTAACGAACTGACTATACTAATGGTGCAGGAATTGCGAGGTGTAAACAATAGGTATATAGGTTTCTGGACGCAGTGGACAAGCCGTGGCACTATTGGCTATAAGGTTTAGGGAATGAATGTTTTAGCTATGATCCTAAAAGTAAAAGAAGTTGTAATTTACACTTGAGTGATGGGCAAACTCGTCTACTATATCAAAACAGTTGAAAAAGAACGACTACTGATAGAATCTGACTTTATTACTCTTAATAATAGCCTACTAAGGAGGCTATGCGCTTGATACCCCAGAGTTCGAAATTTGATGAAAGATGGGGTAGGTGTATCAAACTTAGCAAGAGGGAGGAGTCTCAACGAGGTTGCACTCATAGAAGCCTTGGAGCATCAAAAGTAGCTTTTGCAGGCTTAGATGTATTTGAAAACGAGACCTAATCCTGCTATACAAGTACTTATGCACCCACAAAATATCGCCCACCCACATGTAGGGCAGCTACTCAACGAAGCACAAGACTGTATAGGCCTTGAATTAGCTCTCACAAAGGTGTAACACTTGTTAAAAATAATTTATACTATGGCAGGAATTTTAGATTTCTTAGGAGAGATAATCTCCAACAACTCGTGAAAGGATTAAGCGAGAAAACCGGTATTGAGCTGATAAAGTAAGCTCAGTGATGAGATTCCTCTCAAGTCAATGTTGGGCAATGCTGAAAGTAGTGATTCTTGAACAAACTTACTGGTGACTGGACAATCATCTACTTTTGAATGCTATCAGTGAAAAACAGGTGTTTCATTGGATGATAAGTAAAATTTTTGAGAATTTAACTCCGATGATTTCCAATTTTTCTCAGGTAAAGGCGGAAATATTAGTGAAATGATTACTTTCTTTTGACAAAAATAAAAGATGGTAATGTGATGGATGATATAATGGGAGGTATAGGTAATCTCTTTGGTGGAAATAAATAATAGTTCTCACACTAAAGGTCTTTATTACTGCCAAAGGATTTTGTGCTTTGGCAAAAGTAACTTTTTACTTTTAAATGAATACTGACGAATACTTTATGCAAAAGGCTTTGGAAGTAGTCCCAACTCAGCTTTTGAAGAAGATAGAAATCCTGTAGGGGCTATTGTCTACACTTGATAATAGAATTATAGCATAGGCATCATAATCTTACCGAGCGTCTAAACGATGTGACAGCTCATGCTGAAATGCAAGCTATTACCATGGCAGCCCATTATTTGGGTGGTAAGTATCTCTACAAATTGCACTATGTATATCACTTTTTAGAACCTTGCGCCATATGTGCGCTGGAGCTTTTGTATGGAGCCAGTTGTCACGATTAGTTTATGCTGCTGATGACACTCATAGAGGCTCTCGAAGCACAGGTGGTAAGTTACATCTCAAGACGAGGTAGTCAGGTGTTTTATCAGAAGAGGCTACAGTTGTTAAAACAATTTTTCTCAACAGAAAAGAAAATGACTTTTGCTCTTATATTGTTATTTCTTTTTGGGAATGAACACTCTTCTTTCCCAACCTATAGATACTTTAAGAGTAAAAAGATTCATTATTACAAGGTATTTCTCCAGAGAGAGAGGTAAAAATAGAGTTTAGTATAAAGAGATTTTTCAATAAATATAAACTCACTAAAAACACTAAATAACCTCATTGTAGTTGAAGAAAAATATACATGGTATTACAACTACTACAACTATTACCCCTAAAAACACTCTTCTTATCAAGGGAAAAAATCATTAGAAAGTATTATTATTACTACCTTAGATCCTTTTGGTTTTGACGAAAGAGATTTGAGTAAATCCCTCGTACTCGTTTAGAACGTTATGGCAATGCCCTGCATATAAAACCCGCGAGAGTACAGTACGTAGTGATGCTTTTATTTAAAAAGATAAAACTTTAGATACCCTTCTTCTGAGTGAAAACTGAACGTATATTGCGTAATCAACGGTATATTCGTAGAGCATGAGTTAAAAGCTATGGCTGTGGAGGGAGCTTCCGATTCCATAGATGTAGAAGTGAATGTGCTTGATAGTTGATCTATATACTTTGATGGAGACTTTACTAACAGTAGAGGATGGACTCGGCTTACGGAACAAAAAATCTCTTTGGGATAGGACACGAACTTTCACTTACCTATCAACAATACTTCTCAGGGATTGGAAATAATGGTAAGGGCTTTAGTTATGTAGTAAGAAATATAAGAAATCTTATATCAATGTACGAACAGGCTATTATTCTGATTATGAGAATGAGTTTTCAAAAAGTATACAAGTAGAACGACCTCTACTCACCTTTGGCACGTTGGTCTGGACGCCCTGAGGTTATTATGAAAACAGATTTGAGGATGAGAGTATTAGATATAGAGATTCTATTTATACTCCTATTCTAATGACACGTTCTTTCGATGCTTTTTGGTGGTTGGGTAAAACCTATTAAGAAAAGGAGAAACTAAACTTATTCACAATTTTATTGTAGCAGCAAGATTTCGTAATATTAGCTATTATGAAAAACCTTCTTTAGATTTGGATTCTCAACAGTATTACAGTAATGAAAATTTATATCTCACTCAATTTAGCTTAAATAGTACAGGATTCATAAAAGAACGTTATATTTTTCGCAATGGTGATATTGAGGATGTGGGAATAGGTCATTCTATATTTCTCACTTCAGGTATTTTTATGGAAAAATAAGGCTACGCTACCTTATCTTGGGATTGGATTTGCCTCAGCAAACTATAATAAGAAGGGCTATCATTCTATTAATTTTGAAGTAGGTTCTTTTTGAAAAAGGCAATGGTAAAGAGACTGTCCTACGAGGTCAAGGTACCTATTTTACTAAATTATTTACAATAGGCGATTGGCATTTTCGTCAGTTTTTGCGTTCCTCATTCGTAATAGGACTTAATGGAAGTATATACCAGCGCAATAATATCAATTTAAATGATTCTAATGGCATTTTTAGGCTTCAATAGTAGTGAAGTATATGGTACACGTAAACTAATTTTTACTTCTCAAACACAAGTTTATGCGCCTTTTCAGCTAATTGGTTTTTAGGTTTAGTCCATTTCTATCAGCCGATACAGGTTTTTATAGGTAGAAATAATACAGCTTTTTAAAACTGAAAATGTATTCTAAAGTATCTTTAGGGTTTTATATTTCCAATGACTATCTACCTTTTGGAGCTATAGAGTTTTTCATTTGGCTACTATCCTAACATACCTGGAACGGGTAAGAATATTTTTAAATTTACAGGGATTACTAACGAGGATTTTAGATTGCATAGTTTTTCTCAACGATTACCAAATGTTGTATCTTTTAGATAATAAATGCTTTACAATAAGAAAAAAATTAAAAATAAACATTTGCGCAATTCATTTATTTACTGTACTTTTGTATCATTATAAAAAGCAAATTATGTTACAAAAATAATTACCAAGAAGAAACCTTTGCTGAGGAAGACGTGATGGAGCTTATAGATGATGAATGTCATCTCATTTTATACAATGATGATGTCAATACTTTTGATCACGTTATCGATACTTTAGTAGAGGTTTGTCATCACACTTTTGAGCAAGCCGAGCAATGTGCTATTATTGTGCATTTCAAGGGAAAAATGCGATGTAAAAACAGGAAGTTATGAATATCTAGAACCTCTTTGCACCGCGCTTCTTGATGCTGGACTCTCTGCTCAAATAGAAAATTAATAATTACTATTTTTAAAAATTATTCACTTTTAACTATTCACTAAAATCGTGGAACTAAAAACTATCAAAAACCTATTTGTTTTTGACCTTGAAACTACGGGTATCGATATTATCAAAGACCGCATCGTTGAAATATCTATCTTAAAAAGTCTACCCCAATGGCAATAAAGAAAGTAAAACGTGGCTTGTAAATCCTACTATTCCTATCCCCAAAGCTGCCTCAGATGTACACGGCATTACTGATGAGCGCGTTGCAAATGAACCTACTTTCAAAAGAGCTTGCAAAGCAAATCCACAATATGATAAAAGATTCTGACCTTGCTGGCTACAATTCCGACCGCTTTGATATTCCATTACTTGCTGAAGAAATGTTGCGTGCTGAAGTAGATTTTGATTTGGGGAACCGCGTATCGGTAGATGTACAAACTATTTTTCACAAAATGGAACAGCGCACTCTCTCGGCGGCTTATAAGTTCTATTGTGGTAAAGACCTTATTGATGCACATACTGCTTCAGCAGATACCAATGCCACTTTATGAAATCCTCAAAAGCCCAGCTGACCGTTATGACAGCTAGAGAACAACATCAAAAAGCTCAGCGAGTTTACTTATCGCAAACAAATAGCCGACTTTGCTGGTTTTATTGGATATAATGCAAAAGGCGAAGAAATCTTTACTTTTGGTAAAACACAAAGGCAAACGTGTAGAAGATATTTTGACGAAGAACCAGGATATTTTTGCTGGCTTCTCGGTGCCGATTTCCCATTGTATACTAAAAATTCTTACGGCTATCAAGCTCGCAAATTATCGGCTACTATTAAATAAAAATAGCTCTAAAACTTCAGCAAAGTTCCAAATTTTTGCTAAAGTTAGATTTTTCTACATTCATTTTTATTTATGGAAACAAACACCGACTTAGAAGAAGAAAACAAATCCATTGCACGCGAGTATAAAAGAACTCTTGCGTATCAGTTATCAAACCCTTTAGCGATGAAGATAAAAAGCTCATTCGATTAGCGTTTTGACACCGCTGTTGATGCGCACAAAGACCAACGCCGAAAAAGTGGGGAACCTTATGTTTTTCACCCTATTGCTGTAGCTAAAATTGTCGCTTCACAAATAGGGATTAGATGCCATAGCCATTGCGTCAGCTTTTATTACACGATGTAGTAGAAGATACCGACTATACGATTGAAGATATGGAAAGACTTTTTGGTAACACTGTGGCACATATTGTGGAAGGACTCACCAAAATTTCGAGTATGAGTCGTGAAAATGACATCTCTTTACAAGCTGAGAACTTCGAAAGCTTCTCCCACGATGAATGATGATGTGCGCGTGATTCTCATCAAAATTGCCGACAGACTCCACAATATGCAAACGATGGATTCGATGGCAGAATACAAACAAGCCAAAAATAGCTTCGGAAACACTCTATATTTATGCGCCTATTGCTCACCGCATTGGCTTGTATAATATCAAAACAGAATTAGAAGACCTCGCACTTAAATACACTGACCCCGAACGCTACAATAGTATCCTAAACAAAATGGAGGAATCCAAAGAAGAACAACAGGAATACATTGAGGCGTTTACCAAAAATAGTAGAAACCTCTTTTAACACAACAAAAAAATTGATTATTACATCAAAGGGCGCCCCAAATCAATCTATTCTATTTATAGGAAAATGGAATCGCAAGGTGTGAGTTTTGAAGAAGTTTACGATAAATTTGCACTGCATCATCTATAAAAAGTGAACCAGCTGAAGAAAAAGTTTTTGGCTTGGAAAATATACTCTATTGTTACCGACCACTTCCGTCCTAATCCCACCCGATTGCGTGATTGGATTTCCTCACCCTAAATCTACAGGTTATGAAGCCTTACATATTACTGTAATGGGATTCAAAAAGGCAAATGGGTAGAGGTGCAAATACGCAGCGAACGTATGCACGAAATCGCTGAAAAAGGGTTATGCAGCCCATTTTAAGTATAAACACGGCGACCAAAAAGAAGAAGGCATCGAAATATGGCTTAATAGGTTGCAAGAAGTCTTTGAAAACAGCGAGGCAAATGCTGTAGACTTTGTAGAAGATTTCAAACTCAACTTGTATTCTAAAGAGATTTTCGTCTTTACCCTAATGGTGAGATAAAATCTCTCCCGAAAGGTGCTACACCACTTGATTTTGCTTTTTCAATACATACAGGAGTGGGTTTAAAAACACGTGGAGCCAAAAGTAAACAATAAATTAGTGCCCTTAAACTATGTATTAAAGAGCGGTGAAACAGTAGAAATTATCACTGCTGAAAATGCAAAACCCACTAAGAACTGGCTAAACTATGCTACAACTGCTAAAGCACGTAGTAAGATAAAAATGCTTTTAAAAAGAAGAAACAAAAAGCTGTTGCTGCTGAAGGAAAAAGAGATTTTAGTTCGAAAATTAAAGCAATTGAAGGTTACTCTTAATGAAGAAGTAATGAATGAGCTAGTGAGTTACTTCAAAACAAAGACTAGTTTAGATATTTACTATCAAGCAGGAACGGGAGAAATCAGCAACCAAAATGCTGAAAGAGTTTGTATCTCATCGCACGTCTTTCTTTGGCATTTATTCAAAAATAAAAGTAGTTAAAAACCTACCGACGAACCTGTTTTATTCGCCGAACGTTCACTATGATAGCATTGTGTTTGGTAAAGAAGAAGAATCTTTAGACTATACTTTTTCAAAATGTTGCAATCCTATCCCTGGTGATCCTATTTTTAGGGTTTGTTACTATCAACGAAGGGGTGAAGGTACACAAAAACTTTGTTCCCAATGCTATTTCGATGCAATCGAATTACGCTTATCGTATCATTCAAGCTAAATGGGTAAAATCTGATGAAAGAGATTTCAAAGTGAGTCTTAGAATTAGTGGTATTGACCGCGATGGACTCATCAGTGATATCTCAAAAAGTGATTTTGGATAGCAAATTTGTAAAACTTACCAATATTAATATAGATACAGAAGGTAATGTATTCAGTGGAAAAGTCTCTATTTCAATCAACAACAATGCTACTTTTAAAAACTGATGCAAGATATTAAGAACATCAAAGGAGTAGATAAAGTAAACAGACTGTAATATGCGTAAATTAACGAATAATGAACTCAATAGATTGGATATTGAGCAATTTAAGAAGGCAGAAAAGACACCTCTAATAGTAATTTTTGGATAATGTGAGAAGTTTGAACAATATAGGTTCTGTTTTTCGCACTTGCGATGCTTTTTAATTGAAAAGATATACCTCTGTGGGATTACCGCCACTCCTCCAAACAAAGAGATTCACAAAACAGCTTTTGGGTGCGACTGATAGTGTGGCGTGGGAATATGTAGAAAATACACTTTCGGTAGTAGAAAAGCTAAAAAGAGCAAGAGGTTTATATTATCAGTATTGAGCAAGCTGAAAATTCTATAATGCTGAATGATTTCGATCTAATGGAAATCAAAAATATGCTATTATCTTTGGCAACGAGGTAAAAGGATGGAACAAGAAGTAGTATCAGCTTCTGATGAGGTGATAGAAATCCCACAATATGGTACTAAACATTCTCTGAATATTTCGGTGAGTGCAGGAATTGCTATTTGGGAGTTAGCAATGAAGCTCAGGAACTATACAATGTTATAAAAATAAAAATTAGAAATGATAAACAAAAAGCCTGATAACAATATGTTATCAGGCTTTTTACAGAGCGGGAGACGAGGTTCGAACTCACGACATTCAGCTGAAGGCTGACGCTCTACCAACTGAGCTACTCCCGCAATTATAGTGATATAAATATATTTTCCGAGTGCAAATATACAATTATTTACTATAATCTTCCAAATTTTTAATACTTTTTATTGTATTTTTGTAAATAAAAAGTAAAGACTTATAAATCAATGATTATTTTTCTCATTACTTTTCTTCTGATAAAGATAAAGACAAACGAATGAAAATAAATACCCAGCATTTATGGATAATAATAATAAAGTTCCACGTAAAGGGTGGGTCCAACTACCTATAAAACTTTCATCAATAGCATAAATCAACAATATAATATAACGTGAGTTCGACGTAAGAAAAAGTTATTTTTATTTGCAAAAAGGGATAGTTTTAGTAACTTTGTAGCTTGAAAATCAAAAGTTTAAATAAAATCTATCCCTATGTTATCAAGCCACAAAGTTACGGAAATTTTCTTTATAATAGACGAATTTGACAAGAATTTTTGAAAAATAGTCTCTGACCATAGTCTCGTGCAAAAATACTGACTTAAAACAGAGAAATCGTAAAATCAACTTTTATCTGATAGTGAGGTTATGACTATTCTAATTCTCTTTCATTCAGGTCATTATAGAGATTTAAAAACATTACTATATCAATCACGTAAAGAAGCATATGAAAAGTGAATTCCCACAAACTGTATCCTACAATCGATTCGTTGAATTGCAAAAAGAAAGTAGTTGTAAAATTATCTATATTCCTGAAAATGTTTTGTTTAGGAAAATGTAGTAGCATTTCGTATATTGATTCTACCCTCATAAGAGTTTGTCATATCAAACGTGAAAAACAACATAAAGTATTCAAAGGATTTGCCCAAAAAGGACAATGTTCTTTAGGTTGGTTCTATGGATTTAAGTTACATCTAATCATTAATGATAAAGGTGAAATACTTGATTTTATAATAACACCAGGCAACATAGATAATCGTAAACCTCTGTCTGATATGAACTTACATAAGAGAATATTTGGAAAAACTCTTTTGGAGATAAGGGGTATATCAGCAAAGATTTATTTGAACAGTTATTTATTGATGGGGTACATTTAATTACTAAGATTAAAAAGAATATGAAAAATAGCTTGATGCTCTTACAAGACAAAATAGCACTTAGAAAACGTGCTTTAATAAAACAGTAAATGACGAATTAAAAACATTTGTCAAGTAGAACATACAAGACATCGTTCTTTTGATAATTTCGTAACCAACTTATTATCAGGACTTATAGCTTATTCTTTCTTTGATAAAAAAGCCTTCTATTAATTTGCAAGAAAACATTGTTGATCTAAAAAGACTCTGTTGCTGCTTAAATCGAACTCACATTAATTAAGGAATTATCTCTATCTTTGCCAGAAATGAATGACATATATGCATTAATAGGTAAGAATATAGATTATTCTTTTTCAAGAAATTATTTTACTGAAAAATTTAAACGCGAAGATGTGAAAAACAGTCAGTATGTGAATTTTGATATCCAAAAATATTGATGAACTGACAGATTTATTGCGTGCTACACCTAATTTAAGAGGAATGAATGTAACCATTCCTTATAAGCGTGATATTATCAAGTTCCTAATAGCGGTAGATCCTACTGCTTATGATATAGGAGCTGTAAATACCATACAAGTAACACCTAAAGGACTTATAGGCTACAATACTGATTGTTATGGCTTTCGAGAATCATTACGTCCGCTCTTACAACCCCATCACACTTTTGCTCTTATATTGGGTACAGGAGGGGCTTCAAGTGCTGTAGCCTACGCTCTTAAGCAATTAAGAATTAGAGCTCAATTTGTATCCCGTACTCCTAAAGAAGGTCAGTTAGCTTATGAAGAACTCACTCCTGAACTTTTTCAAAAGTATACTTTGATTGTAAATTGTACTCCTTTAGGAACTTTTCCAAATATTACAGATTGTCCTCCAATTCCTTATGAATATATCACTCTACAACACTTGCTCTATGATCTCATTTATAATCCTGCAGAAACTACTTTTTACAAAAAGGGAAACAGCGAGGGCTACCATTTGTAATGGTTTGCAGATGTTAGTGTTACAAGCTGAAAAATCGTGGAGATTTGGCAAAAATAGTGAGCTAACAAATTAATGTTGCTCACTTATTACTTTAGTAATACGCACAAAATCTTGCCAAGGCAATTGTTCAGGGCGTTTATCAAATATAGAGTCTTGTTTTAAATTCTCATCTATAAGCAGTGATTTTAGACTATTGCGAAGGGTTTTTCGCCTTTGATTAAATGCTGTTTTTACCACCGTAAAGAACAAACTTTCATCACAATCTAAATGAAAGTCAGTTTTGCGTACTAATCGTATCACTCCACTTTTTTACTTTTTGGAGGAGGATTGAAAACTCCTTCAGAAACAGTGAATAAGTAGTAAGCATCGTAGAAGGCTTGTACTAAAAACTGATAAGATACCATACGTTTTGCTACCTTCGTGTTCACATATACGTTCAGCTACTTCTTTTTGAAACATTCCACTAAACTCAGGAACATATTCTCGCAATTCAAGCAATTTAAAAACAATTTGAGTAGAAATATTGTATGGGAAATTACCAATAATAGCGAAAGGGCCCCCTATATAATCAGCTATATTGTATTTCAAGAAATCATCGGCAATGATTTTTCCTTTGAGTTCGGGGTAATGAGTTTCTAAATAAGCTACTGATTCCTTATCAATTTCAACGATGTGTACATCAACATCTTTTTGAGTAAAAACTGAGTGAGTACCCCCATTCCTGCCCCTATTTCTATCACTTTTATTATAACCTTTTTAGTGATAGTGTATCAGCTATTTTTGAGCGATGTTTAAATCTTTTAAGAAATGTTGCCCTAAATGTTTTTGCTTTTACTAATTCCATAAATCTAACTTCTTACTTTTCGGAGTAACAAAAATAGCTAAGGTAAGGAAAATAAGGTTAGGCAAGACGACAGCCATTAGAGGAGAAAAGTCCTCCTGAGGAGGTTTTGGGGCAAGGGTTCCAAATACACGGTCAAAAGAATACAAAAACTAAATCCTACAACCACTCCTACCATTAGGTTGATTCCCATTCCTCCGCGTTTTTTTCACCGATGAAACAGCTACACCAATAAGTGTAAGAATAAAGGCTGTACCTATAGCACCCTCAACGGCGGTATTTTACCAACAGATACATATTTAAATTGGGCGAACCTTTTCATCTTTTCGCGTTCAATAAACTTGTTTAGCTCAAACAAGTTCTTGTTTTCTGCCGTATATTCCATCGGCATTAGGGTCATCAGGGTTTGAAATTGAATATAGTATCTAACTGGTCGCGTTTTCACTAATATATCATCACCTTCACCTATTTTTTTCTTTTGGAATAATTGGTAAGCCTGTAAGTTTTTGTACTATCTATCCACTGAATTGTTTCAGCATTTATTTTTTTCCTTCATCTTAATACCATCAAAATGTTCTACTGAAAAGTTATATCCTTTTTTTGTTCTTGGTAATTAAATGAACTTACATATAAATAATCGTTATCAGAAAAACTGATTGTAGAGGTCTGAAACACTTTCACCTTTGAAGAACGTATGTACTTATTCCAAAAAGTCGTTATATACAGTACTAGTAGCTGGTACAATAAACATTCCCATAAAGAACACTATCACAGAAATGATGCTCGCACCCACGATATATGGACGCAAAAAGCGCATATACGATACACCTGAGCTCTGTATAGCAATAATCTCGGTATTATTAGCTAACTTTGATGTAAACCAAATGATAGAGAGAAATAACAAGATAGGGAATAAAAATATTGGCAAAAATAAACAATAAAAACTGAGGTAATACCACAATATTTCGTTCATTGGTGCTTTTCTTTGTATCATCTTATCTACTTTTTCAGATAAATCTACAATAATTCCAATAGGAATGAAAGAGAACTATCATTATAAAGAAGGTAAGAAGATAGCGTTTTTAAGATGTACCAGTCGAGTATTTTCATTTTTATTTTTATAAACGATTTGACATATTGGCAACCATTTTTGGTTTTCCACTGAAGGAAAGTACCCGCTATAATTTGTCGGCGAGCTTCCTCACGAGCCATAAATAGAAACCAAGATTATGAATAGAAGCAATTTGCTTGCCAAGAAATTCATTGGCAGCAAATAAATGCCGCAAAATAGGCTTTTTGTGTAATAGGGTATCTACATAAGTATGACCATCAGGGTCTATAGGGAGAAATCATCTTCCCATTTTTTTGTTTTTAATATTGATAATTCCTTTTGCTGTAAAAAGCATTCCGTTGCGAGCATTGCGCGTAGGCATTACACAATCCATCATATCCACTCCCAAAGCAATATTTTCCAATATATTAATGGGGGTTCCCACTCCCATAAGGTATCGAGGTTTGTCTTTGGGGAGAATATCACATACAAGTTCAGTCATTTCATACATTTGTTCTACTGGTTCGCCTACTGATAGTCCTCCAATAGCGTTTCCATCAGCATTTTTGCTTGCAATATATTCGGCAGACTGTGTACGAAGGTCTTTGTAGACTGACCCTTGTACTATTGGAAATAAACTTTGGTGATAACCATATTTAGGAGGTACTTTTTTTCAAGATGAGTAATACATCTATCGAGCCACCTATGTGTGAGATGCATTGAACGTTTTGCATAACTGTATTCACAAGGGTAAGGTGTACATTCATCAAAAAGCCATCATAATATCAGCACCTATACTGCGTTCTATTTCCATTACACTTTCAGGTGAAAAGAAGTGAAAAGAGCCATCAATATGACTTTTTAAATTTCACACCTTCTTCTTTTATCTTTCGGTTGGCAGCCAATGAATATACTTGATAACCACCGCTATCGGTAAGTATGTTTCTATCCCAATTAATAAACTTATGTAAGCCTCCTGCTTTTTTTCTAAAATGGAGGTTTGAGGTCGTAAATAGAGGTGATAGGTGTTCCCCAAGATGATATCGGCATTAATATCGTTTTTCAGTTCGCGTTGGTGTACTCCTTTCACGCTTCCCACCGTTCCCACGGGCATAAAAATGGGGGTTTCAATCACGCCGTGGCTGGTAGTAATCTTTCCAGCACGTGCTTTAGTATGTTCATCTGTTTTTAGTAATTCAAATTCCATAGTTGAAATATTTTCGGGCGCAAAGGTAGGGAAGAATTTGACAAATTAACAAATTAGCGAATTAGCAAATTAGTTAGTATATTATCTTTTAGAATAATTGAGTGATGGCGTAAATAGCCAAACCGACTAAACCACCTACCAAAGTCCCATTGATACGGATAAATTGGAGGTCTCTACCTACTTCTAATTCAAGTTTTTCGCTCAATTCACGTCCTTCCCAATTCTCTACTGTATGACTGATGAGTTTTCCGACTTCTCTTTGTTTTTAGCACAAATTGATAGGCAGTTTTCTGTGCCCAAATGTCTATTTGGTGTTGTAAAAACAGTGTTGTGTTGCAGTTCATCAGTAAGTTGTTCAACTCTTTTTGCAAGAGTTTTGTAAGTTGTAATTCTCCTTCAGGGGCATTGAGTTTTTCAGCAAATTCATAATTGTGCTGTGATTTCAGCCCTGATAGGGTGAGTTTTATCTTGTGAAGTTTTTAAAGCTAATAAGTAAAGTCCATTGGCAACTTTTTAGCAACTTTGTTTTTACAAATGAAGGAGTAAGAGAAGAAAACTGTTCTTTGATTTCTTGATGTATGAGTTCTTCATTTTCAAAGAGATATGTAGCTATTTTTTCAAAAATTGTTGGAGAAATTCTTGGTGTTTATTCTCATCTCAAAAAGGAAATCAGAGCCTCACTTACTTTTATAGAGAGGAATGTCCTTTACAAAAGATTTAATCTTAGTTAGTGTACTTTCTTTTTGAAAGTTGTTCTATTATAAAGGTAGAGATTTTTAATATTGGTAATATAAGGACGTATTTGTTTAGGTTTCAAAAGTTTTCCACTACAAAAAATCACCTAAGTTTTCACCTATATCATTTTCGTTCCTCAATAAGGTTAGTATGAGGAATGTTTAATCCTAAAGGCTTGTGAAAGAGTGCTGTAACTGCAAACCAATCGGCAAGAGCCCCTACCATAGCGGCTTCGGCAAAAGCTTTTATATAGCCTATAAAAGTGAGTTCAGGAGCTTTTTATGAGCTATCACCATTACTATATAAAATGACGAGCATCAAAAACAAAGAGTCCTGTAGCTATATTCTTGTGGTGTTGTAGTTTTCTTTTTTTATTCTCCATTTATTACTTGTTATCTGATAAAAAAGGCTGCTCAATGGATGAACAGCCTTTTTTGATTTTTATTTGTTGTAAACGCTTTCTTTTTTGAAGTGTTTAGCCAACAGATAATACACAACTGCACCGGTACTTTGCTTTTTGTTAGATTTGCCGTATTTTTTTCTGAGTACAGCATCAATAGCCTTGTCTAACTCAGGATCATCTTTTTAAGCCTAATTTTTGATTAGGAAGTTTTGTTTTACACGGTCTAACTCAGTTTGGTCAGAGCCAGATACTTTAGAAGCATCATTGTTGTAAATACAAGTCCTAAACCTACCGTTACTTTTTGTTAAGAACTCTACATCTGAGTTCTTTTCACCACATTTTTCTTTTTAAATCTTGGGTGTACACAGCGATTAAATCATCACGTTTACTCATAATTTTTATATTTAAAATTATTAATGCGGTAAAAAGTAGTTATTTTTATAAACTCAAAATATTTTAACAAAACTTTATCATTTATTTTTCGTGGTGTATGTACTTCTAATAGCTTTTGGTATGTCGGATTTTTCGTAAAATTCACCTATTTTCCTCTGTAAATCAGTAAGATTAGTAGCTGACTGATAATTTATGTTGTACATTTTACAAAAATGCTCAGCTGTGAGTTTGTGAGGTGTCTCAAAATATTCAAAGTTAGAATCGGTCTTATCACCTGGTAGTATTCTAAAGATACCTCCTCCTTGATTGTTAAGGAGAATCACTCTGAAGTTTTGTGGAATATATTTGTTCCAAAGAGCATTACTATCGTAGAAAAACTTAAATCACCCGTGATAAAAACGGTAGAGCGATGCACTCCCAACAGCAGCCCCAATAGCTGTGCTCATACTACCATCAATACCACTTGTACCACGGTTGCAAAACACTTTCCAAGAAGGGTGTGCTTTTTATCAATTGAGCATATCTGATAGCTGAACTATTGCTTATCTGCACATATATAATCATTAGGGATGTTCTTAAATACTTCAGAATACACTTTTAAATCGGAGAAAGGAATTTGGTTAATATACTCCAAATGAATTTGCTGTATTTCATTTTTATCTCTAACCACTGTTGTTGATAAGTAGAAGATACATTAATTAAATTAGGTGTTACCTCTCTCAAAAAGTATTGATGTCCGCTTTTAAAATAAGTTGTCAAACAGAAATATGAATCATAACCTTTATGTAAATCTACGTTATAGTGATAAGTAGGGTTTATAACTGCGTAAGAATTGTTTTATTTTTAGAAACTACTAAACCACCAAAAGTAAGTAACTAGATCAGGGCGTAAGGCTTCTTTTAGAGTAGGGTCTTTTTCGGTATAAGTGAGCAATTTATCGATATAAGGAATAAAATGCGAATGGTGCAAAGTTCGATGTAGTTTCAGTGAGTACCACTACGGAGGGTCTTTTGGCAAGCCATTCAATATATTGAGATTCTACACTATTAGGGTGTTAATACCCCTACTAATACCATTTTTAGCTGAAGAATTCCAATGTTTCACGAAATTAGTAGCTTTATCCTCATTAATAATAGGATTTTTGATTTCTGCAACGATGTTCTCAAAAGGATACTGTTCTTCGGTAGTGAGGTATAAGGGTTCTTCAAAAGGCACGTTGATATGCACTGGTAATTTCTCCTCTATAGCTGTATTCAACGCTCTGTTTAGTTCATAAAAATTGCTTTTATCACTATGTGTTTCATCTGATAGATTGGCATTGTAGGCACTGTGGTTCGCTAGTACATTCACCTGACGTATGGTTTGTCCGTCACCTATGTCTATTTTGCTTGATGGGCGGTCGGCAGAGATAACTACCAAAGGGATATTACTGTAAAAAGCCTCTGAAAAAAGCAGGGTAGTAATTGAGTAAAAGCAGAGCCTGAAGTACATACTACAGCCACAGGCTCACGCCGTTGTTGAGCAATACCTAAAGGCAAAGAAAGCGGCGCAACGCTCATCTACAATACTATAACAGTTAAATATAGGATCATTGGCAAAACCAATGGTTAGAGGGGCATCACGCGACCCTGGAGAGATGACAATGTGTTTTATTTGTTTTGGCTTTACAGGCTTCTATTACGTGTTGAGCTAGTTTAATTTGTGGTCTTTTCATCTATTCGGTGAGCTTGTTTTATGCTGATAATACTCATATAGGGCTACTTGAGAGCGCAAGGCAGGAGTGGTGTGAGGACGATAAGTATTGTCTTGCGCTTTGTTGATGATACGCGCCTTTACATTATCAGCCCAACTTATTTCAAAGGTATCTATCAACTCTTGCTGTATGGTTTTTATCGTAAATGAGGGCAACCTACTTTCTACTCTGAAAAGAAAATATTGCGCGTCATCCAGTCGGCTGAGGAGATGTATACTTTAGGGGTACCTCCATTGCCAAAGATAAAACAAACGAGGGTGTTCCTAAGAACTTATCTACGATACTAATTACCTCAATATTCTCACTCATTCCTTCAATACCAGGTACTAAGCAACAAATGCGCGTACAATCATTTTGTATTTTTACTCCTGCACGGCTGGCTTCATATAGTTTATCAATCATCTTGTAGCTGGTGATATTGTTCATCTTTTAGCTTGATATACGCCTCTTTACCCGCTTTAGCATTCTTGATTTCCTCGTCTATCAGATGTTTAAGTTGCTTTTTGGTATAGTGAGGAGAGACTATTAGATACTTGAATTTTTTGCACATTATAGTTGGTGTCAAAGAAGTTGAACACTTTGTTTACCTCTTTGAGAATCTCTTGATTTGCAGTAAACAGTGTACTAATCAGTATAGATTTTTAGCTGTACTTTTCGTTGAAGTTACCTGTACTGATAAAACCATAACGTTTCAGTTCTTTACCTTCTTTGCGTTCAATTACGCATATTTTACTATGCACTTTGAGTCCGCGTACGCCAAAAATGAGTTTTACACCTTCTGCTTTTTAGTTGTTCAGCATATCGTATATTTTGATTCCTCATCAAAGCGTGCTTGTAACTCTATCTGTACAGTTACTTGTTTGCCGTTTTTCACCGCATTGATGAGTGAATTGACAACTTGCGAGTTTTTGCCAAACGATAAATGGTTATTTTTACCGACTTCACTTTGGGGTCAAGAGCAGCTTCTCTCAAAAACCATATAATGTTAGAAAAAAGTATGGTAAGGAGTATATTGCAAATAGTCCTTTTTCAGCAATTTTTAATAAGCTCTCATCGAAGTAAGTCCTTGTACAGGTAGAGGTTGTATGGGAGGATAGGTTAAATCCTTACGACCTAAGCTGGGAAAAACTCATAAAATCACGGCGGTTGTGGTAACGTCCTCCAGGTATTACACTATCCGTTTTTACAATTCCCATTTTCTCGAATAAGAATTGCAAGGTATCCTTATCAATCATTTTGTCGTATACAAAACGCACAGGTTCCCCTTTGCGCCGATCTTCCACACTGGTAGATATTTTTTTCGATAAAACTTTTGCTCAAATCATCATCAATGTCCAATTCGGCATCACGGGTGATTTTTATCATATTAGCTGTAAGCGATTCGTAATTGAAGATGTTGAATATTTTATGTAAACAGAAACGAATTACATCATCCAGCATAATGATATAGTGTTTGTCACCTATCTGAGGTAGCTCTATAAAGCGGTCGAGGGTAGTAGGTAACTCAATCAGAGCATATTGTATTTTTCTTTGTAAGCACGTGATGAAAAGAACTTTTCTATACCTGATGCTTTTTCGTCCTCTTCCTTTAGTGTCATTTTAACTGCTAAATACGCTACATCATCTTTCAGTTGAGGAAACATTTCCAAATCGTTGAGGATAATAGTAAAGAGAGCAGGGCGTACTTTATTGTAGAAATATGTATTTACAAAAGATTCGTGCTCGGGTAACAAGGTCTTTTCATCTACTATAAAAAAATCTGTTCTTTCTCCAATTCTTTGGTGATAGAAGCAATGATTTTCAAACTTTGATCTTGCAGAAGTATTACCTCTTTAGTAATTTCTTCTAAAAAGTTCTTTAGCGTGTACTCCCAATTCTTTGTCGGAGGTTTCATTCATTGCAACACGTTTCACTGTAGCGTAACGCACTTTGAAGAACTCATCTAAGTTGTTAGAAAAATACCCGCGAAGCGCAAGCGTTCTGAATAGAGGCACGCGTTCATCGGCTGCCTCCTGAAGTACGCGTGCATTGAATTTGAGCCAACTCAATTCGCGGTTGATATATTGATTTTCTGTTTTCATTTTATTTCATTTTAAGCCATTTCCACAGTTCTTTATAAGTAGGGTTTTTACCATACATCAAGATACCAATGCGGTATATTTTTGGCTGCCAATTTGATGATTCCGAAGAAAGAAAGATACAGAATAACAAGAGAGTTGCTACTTCCCACCACGCTACCCCAAACGGTATGCGCATTAACATTACTATGGGTGAAGTGAAGGGAATGTACGAAAATACTACTGAAATGGTGCCGTGGGGCTCTTCGATTACAGAGAACATTCCTACATAGAAGCTTCTAACATTAAAGGGACTAATATAGGCATCATAAACTGCTGAGTGTCGGTTTCGTTATCAACCATTGCGCCAATCATTGCATAAAGCGAACTATGTAGCAAGTAGCCTCCTATGAAGAACAAGAGGAAGACTACGAAGGTTTCGGCAAAAGGAAATGATATAAAGAATTTACTATATTGTTGATATCCGATAAGTTACCTGCTCCTTGTACTGCTTGTGTAGAAGTATTTACATCAAAAAGAAGGAGCTAATGCTAACAATATCCCTCCTATAGCAACCCATATTACAAATTGAGTGATGCCCGCTAACGAAGTACCTAAAATCTTTCCTAACATCAATTCAAAAGGTTTGACAGATGAAATGATAATTTCTATAATTCGATTGGTTTTTCTTCTATTACGCTGCGCATAATCATATTACCATAGATGATGATAAACATAAAAATTAGATAACCAGCAATTCCTCCAATGCTTATTTTCATCACACTGTCAAACTCGGAGCTCTTTTCCCTGTGAAATTCTGTAACTCGATATCAATATGAGCTTTAGCTGCGTCTATTTCCTTTTTATCAATTCCTTTTTGAGTGAGATTATGTTGGAAAAGATTGGCTCCATTGCAGCTGTCATCTCATTAGTAAGTGATAAGGAGGGTGATTCTTCACTATAAAAAGCAATATTTTTGGTCACCTTTAGCGGGAATGTATAACAATCCATATTGACCTTTTTCTAATACATTAGCTTTTGGCATCTTTGAGTGAAATATTATTGAGGTATTGAAACTGAGTTGTCTCGGTATTCTCAAAAGTATTAGCATAGAGTCCGCTTTCATCTACAATCACAATATCCTTAGCCTTGCTCTTTCGGTTCATATCACTTAAAAAGCCAATGATAAAAGCAAACAAAACGAATATAAGTGGACTTTACGAACGTCATTATCACAAATGACCTATTACGTATTTTTATTTAAGTATTCTCTTTGAATAATAATTCCTAAATGTTTTCATAATATGAGCCTCACGGGCAGTTTTTTTAGTTTGACAATTTATTAATGGTTGAGATAAAAATCTCATCAACGGTAGGGATAGCCTCCACAAAAATGAGTTACCTCGGCACGAGTTGTAAGGTATTACAACAAATCGTTAGCAGTTTGTCCCTCTTTTTGCTTGATATGCAGTTTTAATTCGTCGTACAATGTTTTGAAATGCGCTTCACTTAGTTCAAAATGCATTTTCAGTTCGTTTAAGAGAGCAGGTTTCTGGTCTTCAGGCAATTTTAAACCTACTTCGTAAGAATTGTTTTTATAAGCACGTTTGATATCAATAAGTTTACCATCTAATATTTTACGTGATTTATTGATGAGTGCAATATGGTCACACAATTCCTCTCACCGATTCCATTCGGTGAGTAGAGAAGATAATGGTAGCACCTTGGTCACGCAAGTAGAGAATTTCGTCCTTGATAACATTGGCATTGATGGGGTCGAACCCGCTAAAAGGCTCATCAAATATCAATAGTTTGGGGTTGTGGAGTACGGTTACTAAAAAACTGTATTTTTGAGCCATTCCTTTGGAGAGCTCTTGTACTTTTTTTGTTCCACCAGTCGCCAATATCGAGGCGTTCGAACCAAAAATTTAAGTCGTTCCTTAGCTTCAGCTTTTGTTCAATCCTTTTGAGTTGTGCTAAATACAAGGCTTGTTCGCCCACTTTCATCGATTTATATAAACCGCGTTCTTCGGGCAAATAGCCTATTTGAGCTGTATGCTTGGGTTGCAAAGGTTCACCGTCAAAAAAAACTTGTCCTGCATCGGGCAGTACAATTTGGTTGATGATACGTATAAGAGAAGTTTTTCCTGCCCCATTAGGTCCCGAGCAATCCAAAGATGCTGCCTTTTAGGGATGTGTAGCGATACATCGTTGAGTGCGGTGTAGTTGCTGTATTGTTTACTGATATTTTCTATTCTAAGCATTTTTGAAAAACGGTTAGTGATAAAATGATTAATGATTAGTTTTCAGAGGGCAAAGATATAGTAAATCAAAAAGAAAAGAATACAGGTTGTTAGGATAACCTGTTTTTATCTTAAGAAAAAGCTAGAGAAAGTCTATTTTTAAGTTTCTCAGTATTGTAAGGTTTTAATGTTAAGCTACTTGAAACATATAAAGGGTGGCGAGGATAACCTTTAGTTGTGAGTTCTCCTATTTGAAAAACTTTCTTTTACCCAAAAACATTTACAATGTCTATGAGATTACTTTTTAGATAAGGGCGCAAAAATAATATCATTACTAAAAAGCTAATAACACATCAGCAGTAGGGTATTTATCACCTAATTTTCTAATGAAAGCCAAAGCTTTTTGGTGTTGTGTATCGTCTTGCTGAGTGGGTAGTTGGTGCTTATCAGTTTGCCTCCTTGCTGATAAATTGAGCATTACAAAAACCATTGTAGCCAGCTTTTTTTCTACAAAACTCCAATACACGAGCCATAGTCTTATCTGCTATTTTGTCGTCTGCAGTACTGGGGTTTAATCCTACTACAAAAAGCATCTTATCACCCATTTGTTCGATATAAAAAACGGTAATCACCTTGTCTCTTTCCTGTTTGCTCATATGTGTAGGAGCGTATTTTAATTTTACCATAATTAAGTATCATTGTATTTGGGTTTTATAAACTATTGAGTAATCTACCTAAAAACCTCCTTCACTACTACTTTCCTTCTTTTCTTGTTTTTAGTTTTGCTGCTCTTTTTTCTCTTCTACTTCTTTTTCTTTCAGCTTCAGCTTTTTACGATTTTCACAGTACTCTTGTATTTTTAGGAGCTGAATTATTCCAAACTTCTTTTAAATCTACTTCGAAATTTTCATTATGAATAGCTCCATAAACTCCTTTAGTAACTATGTTAATGTTTAATTTTACGCTTTTAGGAGGAAAAATTTAAATGACTAAGATTTAAACCTGATACAGTTAGTTCATTTTTATTACTTCCATTAATCTCTTTTTGCAAAAAGCTACTTTATAAGTTAATGTATCATTAGGTTGCCAAGGTTTATTGAAAGAAACATAAGGTTCTACAAATTCTAACTTTTACATCTTGATCTTTTGTAGAAATAGAAATTTTTAATAGGGTTTAATTTATATTCCTTTTCGTATTCAACAGAAACATAAGTATTAGGTTGAGTTATTAGTTTAGTGTCAATTAAAGGTTCATTAGTTTTATTAATAATCTTTAATTCAATATAGTAATAAATTTGAGGTTTGTACATAAAAGTCTGGATGAAAAATTGGAACATACAGATAATTAAAACCATTTTGAGAACTACTAAACTCAAATTTATTTTTCTTGTGCTGATACGAACTTGATCATTAAAGAAAATATTAGAATTATAAAAATATAATTTTTCATTTGTAATTAATTAAAAAAATGTCCCACTCTGTTATAGGCTTTTCAGGTTCCGCCTTTAGTTTGATTTTAAGGTATAGCTTGAATTTTAGCAGCATATAGGATCCAACCTTCAGTTTTTTATAGGTTTCTACACTAATAGCTGGTACGTAAATATGTTGAATATAACGTTCATCAAAAACACGATATCTTATTGTAGGTGGTTTTACAGCTTGTATTGTAATAGATTTTTAAAGATTCATGACCAATAAAAAGCTTCATCTCCTATATAGATAAGGCTTTTTAGGAAGAGATACAGATGAGAGAGCTTTTGAATACTCAAAAAGCCTTTTCTTTCTATAGTTGTAAGATTATTAGAAAAAAACTAACAGATGCTAAAGATGAGCAATCACCTAATGTTCCTTCACCTAGAATTAGTAGGTTATTAGGAAGAATTATTGAAACTAACTTATTACATTCAGCTAAAGAGGCACTAAATTTAGTTACATTTCTCAAAACTTTATCTGCTTGCATATCAATGAATTTAGCTTCAGTATTAAACCATTGCATTAAGGTTTTACCATCAGGACTCAGTACATAATAGTTAGAAGGAATAGTAGGCTGCTCTTCATTGTTATTTGTTTGGTTATTTGTATTGTTACTCTTTCCTTCATTATCAGAGCTATCATTATTCTCTTTTCCACAACTGTTTAAAGCCAATACATTCAGTACAGCTAATGCTATAAAAACAAGTTTTTTTCATTTGTAATTAGTATTAAAAATATCCCTACTCTGTTATAGGCTTTTTCGGATTCTGCCTTTAGTTTGATTTTAAGGTATAGCTTGAATTTTATTAGCATATTTTTCCATCCTCAGCCTTCTTGTAGTTTTCTACACTATTAGCTGGTACATAAATCGTAGGTTCATCACCTGTTGAAAATAATGATGGGAAAGTGTTTACCCTTGGAGGAGTTTCTGCTTTAATAATAAATGTTTTTAAATTAGGACAATCTTCAAAAAGAACCACTTGCAAAGAAATTTATACTTTTAGGAAATGTAAGAGTTGTTAAAGCTGTACAACCTCTGAAAACATAATTTGAGATACCTCTATCTTATTGTTAAAAGTAATATTTTTTAGTTTTTTAGATGTGAAAAGGCACTGGTTTGAATATTTTAAAACATTATCTCCTATGATGATAGTTTCTAATTCTGTACAACCATTAAATGAAGAAAAACTCAATACTATTTACATTTCTAAATTCAGGGACAGTATTCATATCTAATTTTTTTAACACCTTTATTTAGCCATTTCACTAATTTTGATTTGTTTTCACTTAATACATAGTCAGAGTCTCGAATTTCTGAATTTACAGTGAGAGGAATATATTCATTGCTCCAACCACTTGTTTCTTTAGGTCCATAAAGACGTTTGTTTTGGCTATCGATATACCAATCTCCTACTACACCTATATTAATAGTAGGGGCTCCTATTCCTGCATAGATTTTAGAGCCATTTTGACCAGGAGTGCCAGTATCACCTTTTGTCTCCTTTTTTGTCCAGTGGCACCGGTATTACCTTTTTCACCTTTTTGTCCAGTAGCACCGGTATCACCTTTCTCTCCCTTTTTGTCCAGTAGCACCGGTATCACCTTTTTCACCTTTTTGTCCAGTGGCACCGGTATTACCTTTTTCACCTTTTTTGTCCAGTAGCACCAGTATCACCTTTTTCACCCTTTTGTCCAGTAGCACCAGTATCACCTTTTGTCTCCTTTTTGTCCAGTAGCACCGGTATCACCTTTCTCCCTTATCTCCTTGTATACCTTTTTAGGCTGATAGGATTTCCCAACCTTGTGCAGTTTTAGCTCCATAGAGATTTGCTATTAGAAAGGTCTAAATAGTAATCACCTACATTTCCAAGAGTTTCTGTAGGCGCTCCTATTCCAGAAAGGATTTGATTGCCTTTTTGAACCTCCACTCTTTCGATAATTGTTTCAGTTTCTTTTCTACAACTGTTTATAGCTAATGCTCCCAGCACTGCTACTGCCATTAAAAATTATTTTCTTCATTTGTTTTTGATAAAAAAATTATTGATTGTTATTTACATTGCAAAAATACTATGGGTAGAGGACAAAGTGTGTCCTATTACAAGAAAAAAATTTATACTATTTTTCTGGGGACAAAGTAACTATATTTTTTTACAAATATTTAGTATAATTTTTCTTCTATGTTAGAAATATTTCGTACATTTGCAGAAAAAATATTTCTATATGTATAATTATCACGATAAAATAAGAAGAATTAGAGAAGCTAAAGACTACAAGCAAGAGTTTATGGCAGCAAAACTAAATATTTCTCAACGCGCTTATAGTAGTATTGAGAATGGACAAACGCAACTTACTGTAGAACGTTTGTTTGAGATTATAAAAATATTAGATACTTCTTTACCTGAAGTTTTTGAATATGAAGGAGGTAGTGTACTTCATAATAACTTTAATGATACAGCTACAAAGAATAAGGGAGGAAATCTCATTTGTAATAATAAAGGATTTGATGAAGAGAGGAAGTTGTATGAGCGTATTATTGCTATGAAAGAAGAGGAGATTGCTTTTTTTGAGGAGTCAGCTTGTTAAATAAAAAGTCGTTACTTCCCAGCAGCGACTTTTCCTCATTAAAACAAAAAAATTATGAAAAACTAAATTACTTCTATTTTTCCATCTTGTCTTTCAACTCTTGTAATACTTCAAGGTCTCCAAGGGTTGATTTTTCAACAGTAGATGAATTGAGTGCTTACAGCAGCTTCTTTAGCTATTTTTTTCTTCTTCTTCTTTGAAGATAGCGGTGTGAGAAGCTACTACACGTTTAAATTCTTTTGTTGAACTCAATTACTTTGAACTCAGCAGTATCTCCTTTGCCTAATTTTTCCGTCTTCTTTTTCTAAGTGACGTGAAGGAACAAAGGCTAAAATATCGTCGTTGAAAGGAACGGTAGCACCTTTATCTACCATTTTAGAAATGGTACCAGTGTGTAGCAGTACCACGGCAAATTCAGCTTCGTATTTGTCCCAAGGGTTAGGAGTGGTTTTGTTTGTGACCCTAATGACAACTTGTGTCCTTCAGCATCCAATTCGAGTACTACTACTTCAATTTTATCACCAGAGTTTACAAATTCTGATGGGTGTTTGATTTTCTTAGTCCAAGAAAGGTCGGTGATGTGGATAAGACCATCAATACCTTCTTCGAGTTCTACGAATACACCAAAGTTAGTGAAGTTACGAACAGTACCTGTGTGTTTAGAACCCTACTGGATATTTTTTTCAGTGATGTTGATCCAAGGGTCTGGGGTAAGTTGTTTGATACCCAAAGACATTTTGCGCTCGTTGCGGTCGAGAGTTAAGATAACAGCCTCTACTTCGTCACCGAGTTTTACGAAATCTTGAGCAGAACGCAAGTGAGTACTCCAAGACATTTCAGAAACGTGGATAAGACCTTCAACGCCATCAGCGATTTCTACAAAAGCACCATAATCGGCAATAACAACAACTTTACCTTTTACTTTATCACCCACTTTAAGATCATCGGCTAAAGCATCCCAAGGATGTTTGCTAAGCTGTTTCAAGCCCTAATTGGATACGAGATTTGTTGTCGTCGAAATCGAGGATAACTACGTTCAATTTTTGATCTACAGAAACCACTTCGCTTGGGTGGTTGATACGAGCCCAAGAAAGGTCGGTGATGTGAATCAATCCATCTACGCCACCAAGGTCTACAAATACGCCATAAGAAGTGATGTTTTTACAACACCTTCGAGTACTTGACCTTTTTCGAGTTGGCTGATGATTTCTTTTCTTTTGTTCTTCGATATCTGCTTCGATGAGCGCTTTTGTGAGAAACCACTACGTTTTTGAACTCGTGATTTACTTTTCACAATCTTAGATTCCCATTGTTTTGTTTTACGAATTGCTCGTAATCGCGGATAGGTTTCACATCGATTTGTGAACCAGGGAGGAATGCTTCGATGCCAAATACATCTACAATCATACCGCCTTTGGTACGGCTTTTTACAAAACCATTTACGATTTCGCCGTTTTCGTGTGCTAAATTGATTCTATCCCAAGCCTTAAGCGTACGTGCTTTGCGGTGAGAAAGTACTAACTGACCGTTTTTATCTTCGCGGATATCAATAAGTACTTCTACTTTGTCACCTACTTTGAGGTTAGGGTTGTAGCGGAACTCGTTGAGAGAGATAACGCCTTCAGATTTAGCGTTGATGTCGATAATTGCCTCTCTGTCGGTAATACGAGTTACAACACCTTCTACTACTTCATTGTCTTGAGTGTCAACGAAATTGTTTTTAACCAATTCTTCGAAGTTTTTTAATTGGTCTTCTTGTACGCTGTCAATACCTTCTTGGTATTTTTCCCAGTTAAAGTTTCGTAAAAAAATTCTTCTGGATTTTGAGTGTTTTCAGCCATTTGCTGATGATAAAATTTGTATTTCCTGATAGCAATTAGAGTATTATATAAAAAGGGATTGCTATAGGAAAGAGTTAAACTTAATAAATAAAATAAATACTCTATTTTCCCCTAAAATTTTTGGCAAATGTAGTGATAATCTTCTGAATAGCCAAAAAGTTTTTGTAAAAATATTTCTATGTAAAAATATATAGCTGAAAAATCAGTGTTTTTTTATTCTAATGAGGTGTGCGTATTTTTTTCCAGCTTTCGTTATTACGATATAAACTTATATCACTTGTAGTTACATAGATAGCTTGTAGTTTTTTTCGTCATTGTATGAAAAATTACCTTCCAAGCGTGGAGGTATTTCACTTTCAATATTAATAGTTTCAATGCAATTTCTTCCAAAGAGAAATTCACCTATAAAATTTACTTGGCTTGGGAAGCTAAGATGTTGTAATTTTTCGCAATCTTCAAAGGCAGCTTTTTGTATGGTAGTGAGTTGCCCTGTGAAGATTATATTACTGAGTTTATTACAATTGTAGAAGGCATCTCGACCTATAGTTGTAACATTTTCTAAGATCAGGATCAGCTTGCATATCTATAGCGGTAACTTGAGTATCTAACCACTTCAGTAAAAATTTTTCCATCCTCGCTGAGTAGGTATTTTTTTATCAATATTTTCAGTCCTTATAATTGGATTTTTGTTTTAGAGAAACTGTTATAGTAGTTAGGAGATCAGAAGAGTTACGAAATAAAAATATCTGTAATTCGATACTTAGGATCTTTTTCCGTATTTATTGGCACCTATGGTTCCTTCTCTGAATAACAAAAATGGATTGTATAAAGGTATCAAAGTAAACCATCCACTTTTTATCCATATCTATGACTACGTTTAGCTGCTTGAGCAAAGAAAAAGAAAAAAAGGGATACAGAAGATATAGCCATTTAAGTCCATTAATCCTACTAAACAGATATGTGCTATGTAGCAAATAATAAAGGAGATTCCAAATTCAGTTCGCCTAATACGTCCATCAAAAAGAAAAAGGTTTTTTTAAACATAAGTTACATTATGAATTTACGAGCTACTACTATATAAAATTAAGAACTTTGTCAAAAATCAAAAGTATTTTTGACAAAGTTCGTGATTGTTATTTTTTTGCCTGATGAAGGTGGATATTGTTCTAATATTTTATTTACAAAATTTTTGACAGCTTCTTCCTTCTTATCCATAGTTTGTGGCAAATAGCCTGTGCCTTTTCCTTGCCATACCAATTCACGTTTTTTCGCATCTATAATCTCAATGTAAAGAGTGCCCTCTGTATTTCGACTTACATTATAAGTGGTGCCTCCCCAAAAGGGACTCCCCACCCATTCCCCAGCCCCAGTAATACGGACTGTTGTCATACACATCTACATTTTCACGATCACGAGTGAAAATATTTTACCAAAAAAAGTCGGGATCTTCTGAGAGTGTTAACCCTTTAGTTGTGAGATTTTTGCTCTATAGCTCGCAAAATACGTTTCTTATCCAAGTCGGATATTTGTGCTTTATCAATGCCTTCTTTAAAAAAAGCAAAAGATTTCATCGCCGAAAAAAATCAGCTTGTCGATCATAATCTGTTGCTACATACACACTCGCACAAGAACTGAGCCCTAAAGCTAATACCAATATTAGTAAAACTGTTATCTTTTTTTCATTTTGTTATAATTTAGTGCTTTCTTTCTTAATAGCAAAATCTATACCGAAATGAGACTACATCTTTAAAAAGTGATGTTGTAGAGGCTATTCAAAAAATCTCCCTACAACATCTCTAAAAAGCATCTGATTATCAGTATACCGCAATCATACTTTCATTTTTTAGACTTCCCTATATTTTTAAGGTAATCTTTCGTATAAACAGCAGTGGTGTAAGTTTTTATACACTTCATCGTCAGCGCGTTCTTTGCCAGCGTCGTGTCCTACTTTGGCAATAGCTTTTCTGCACATCAGCTTTCACTGCATTTGCGCTCGTCAAAAATAAGGGTCATATTGCCACTCTTGATATTCCAATTAGCGCTCTTTACGCCCTTTACGCTATAGGCCGCTTTTTTTCTATACGCGCCTTACACTGTTCACAGTTGCCTCCTACAGCAAACTCTACTTTCTTACTTTTTGTTAGGTGCTTGTTGTGCACTTGCGATAGTGAGTCCAAAAACTCAAAGCTATCCATAATAAAAATACGTGTTTTTCATTTTATAATAATTTAAATCTTAATCCTGCATAATACATCTGTCCAAAAGGCAGGAGCGTACTGCATTGTACTATCAAAATATGCGCCAAAAGGATTGTTGGCTGCCAAAATACCATTCTCTTGTTTATAATTGGTGATGTTTTCACCTCCTATATATACCTCAAATGTCTTAGAAAAATACTTTGGTGATTTGAGCATTGAGTGTAGCAAATGATGGCGCATAATCGTCTAACCTATAGGCTATAGGGTTCGTAGCGGTTGTAGGCAAACGTTGTTCTCCCAACCAGTTGAAGGTTACATCAAACTTCCATTGAGAATGCTTGTTCTCGTTGCGCTCAGGAGTCTCGTAAGCTACATTGGCAAACCAGCGATGCTTTGGGGTAAGGGTCTTCTCCATCTGTCCTTTAGTAAACTGCGTTTGCACATCATAATACTTATAGGGCAGCCTTGAAGTCTAACCCTTTGGCAGGAGTAATACTAAATTCTGCTTGTAGAGAGTTCGCAAAACTATTCCCATTGAGGTTGTAAAACAAAGCTTGTTGGGGTGAGTTATCCAAATCTACTACTACTTGATTATCAAAATCTGTACGGTAGAAATCTACCGAAAGCTCTGCACTTTTACCTAATATTTTAAACGCTTGCAAAAAGCTCACTCCGTAGTTCCAAGCAATTTCGGGATTCAAACCATAGAGCTTGCCTCCATCACCTCCTATAATAGCAAGCTTGCGTGCGGATGCCAGAGTTGTTGGTTCTCTGTTATCACATTAGCAGCGCGTTTGCCCTCGCCCCTGCCGATACTCTGAAAGTTGCTTGTTTCCAAGGATTATAACGCAAGTGTAAACGTGGCGTAATGAAGTTTCCTAAATGATTATGACTATCAGCGCGTACTCCTGCCACAAAACTGAAATTACTCAAATTGTCATAAGTATATTCAAAGAAGGCACCTATGGAGCGATCTACACGCGAGAAATCTCCCGCAAGAGCCGAAGTAGTGAGCTCCTCATTATAATCGTCATAAGTTCCATTGAGTCCTGTGGCAAATTTGTGTCTGGTATCGGTGATGATAGAATTGTATATCAAATTGCCATACCAGCTCTTTTTGCTGTATATCATAGCGGTTCAACCCAAAAATAAGAATCTTGACGATGCGACTGAAAAAGAGTTCTGCAACCCTATACTCTTATAAGGTGTGTCAGGAAATACATACCCTATTTTATTTGAAGCACTAAAACGTTCGGAGTTTACTTCACTACCCCACGCATTGGTAGTTCCTTTTGTCGGTTAGCCGATTAAAACGCAACTCTCCTGCTTGGCGCTCATCTTTCATATAGTGGAGATTCAAAAAAACCTACCCACCCTTTTTTTCTGCATTCGCATACTGCCAACGATTCAACAAGTTGATTTGATTACCTATGGGGTTATCTATAAAACCATCGTGATTGTGGTCGGCTTTCTGCTGGCGTACATTGCCGTGTGCAAAAAAGAGTAGTCGCCCACTTATCAGATAATTTTTTGATTGGTATGAACATTGAGTTCATAACGATTATCTTCTGAAAGCATACAAGTTTAAGAAGAAAGGACGACTACTGATAGGCTTTTTCTATCTCATAGTTGATTTGCCCCTGAAATACTCTCATACCCATTAATCACACTCCCTGCTCCTTTGGTTATCTGGATGCTCTCAATCCACGTACCTGGTACAAATGAGAGTCCGTAGGCTTGCGAAGCGCCCCGCATTGTAGGGATATTCTCTTCTGCCATTAGTATGTACGGACTGGTTAACCCCAGCATCTTTATCTGTTTGTTACCCGTAACAGCATCCGAGAAGTTCACATCAATTGATGGGTTAGTAGAAAAACTCTCCGATAGGTTGCAACAAGCTGCTTTCAGTAGTTCCCCACTACTCATTGTGTGCACATCAGCTACTTGCCATTGCGATTTCATCGTGTTAGCACGCTTCTGGCTTACTACCACCTCTTCCAAAGCCACTTCTGGTTCCAATTGAATATGTAAAGACGCATTACCGCTTACTTTTACAGTTTTTCTTTTTATAACCAATATAGCTTACTGCCAAAGTATTAGAAGCATCTGTGCGTTTCAGTGTGAAAGCTCCTTCATTATCAGTAGATACACCTATTTCAGTACCCTCCCAATACACATCTGCCCCTATAAGAGGTGCGTTGTTTTCGTTCACCACTTTCCCTTTGCTAAAATGTTGAGTAAAAGACAGACAAGGGCAACAACAGCCCTATTAAAAAGATATATTTTTGTACATTATTGTCTTGTTTTTATTCAGTTCAAAAATTAGAATTTAAGAATTAGAAACAGAGGTAAACTCCTTTCTTATTACCTCTTATCTCTTATTTTTATCTGAATAAACACCCTCTGGCAGTACAATCTCATAAAGAGGTGGCGCATTCAACTGCGTAAAGAAATCTCTCGTGATGGCTTTCTTTACAGTCTGAGGAATACTTACCACTTCCAAAGTAGGAAAAACCAAAGAACTTATTACAAAAAGATTGTAGTTGCAGCTCCAACGCTTTTTACTACTGAAGTACTATCAGAAATAGAAGATGATATAGCTGTATTGTCACAGCATTTTTTTATGTGAAGATTCTGTTTTACTCTCATCACTATCGTCGTCCCTCAGAAGCACAACAAGAGTCCATATCAGCACAATCACTTACTTCTTCATCTACAGAAGAAGTGATATATTCTAAAGAAACTGACGATAAGTGGTCTTGACAATAATGAAAAGAAATAGCCCATCCTGAATTAGAGAACAAGATGAGTGCAGATAATAATATGTTGATAAATTTTCTTTTTCATAGTTTGAAAAACATTAGCAGCAAAAACTATACCATTATATAGTTTTATATAAAAACTTTGCCAAAGATCGTAGTGCAATAGCAATAGAGAACTTTGGCAAAGTGTATTTGTTTTTAGTTGTTAAATCTATAGGCTAACGTTTATTTTGTTGAGCTTTTGCGTTGCGCTTCAGCTTGTTCCATCATCTCACGCATTTTAGCTTGGAATTTACTTTTCTTTTTAGGTTTTTCTTGTTTTCTTGTATTTGAGCGTGAATCTTCTTCTCGTCTATAATCCAATACTTGATAGCTAACATAATACCTATAGTCAATAAGTTAGATATAAAATAGTACAAACTAAGTCCGCTAGCATAGTTGTTGAAAAAGAACAACATCATTACAGGGGATAGATAGATAAGGAACTTCATATTAGGCATACCGGGTTGCTGAGGCTGTGCAGTTTGTGCCATTGTCATCAATGAGTAGATTAATATAGCAATTGAAGCTAATAATGGGAATAAACTCACGTGGCTGCCGTAGAAAGGTATAGAGAAAGGAAGTTCAAAGATAGCATCATACGATGATAAATCTTGAGCCCATAAGAAACTCTTTTGTCTCAATCCAAATTCAGTAGGGAAGAAGTTAAAGAGCGCCAAGAATACTGGTAATTGCAAGAGAGCTGGAATACAACCACTAAGAGGGTTTACACCTGCTTTTGTTATAAAGAGCCATTGTTTCCTGTTGGCGTTTCATTGGCTCATCATATTTTTTTGTTGATTTCTTCAATCTCAGGGCGTAACACCTTCATCTTAGCTTGTGATACATACGATTTGTAAACTATAGGTGAAAGCAATATACGGACAATAAAAGTCATCAATATAATCACTAATCCTACTGAGAAATAATCGGCAAGGAAATTGTAAAGTGGAATAAACAACCATTTGTTCAACTAACCAAAAATACCCCAACCCAATGGAATAAGTTCTGTAAGTTCATATTTATCATTGTATTGTTTTGAGTACATTGTAATCACTAGGCCCAAAAATAGAAATGTAATGATTCGCTCAATTCTCCACTTTTTAGCTTGTATAGGTAAAGAAGTAAGGAAGTTTTTAGTGTATTTCACCTCTTTCCCCTCATTTATAGCAATGTTGTGAGAAGTAAAATCACCTTTAGCAAAAAGTATTGTCGGAAATAAGAACCGAAGTAAACAAGTGCTGTTTGTAAGCCACCCAGTTCACTTTTTCTTCTTTTTGCTCATCATTACCAGCTTGACTCATACGATTGATACGGTCACCTTCATATTGTATAGCTGCTGTGTATAACGGTTTTCATAGGTTACACTTTTCTCCATACGGCGTGCTTGTAACTTCCAATCAATGTTCATAGGGTTTAGAAGTGTTTACTGCCCCCATTAAACCTGTGAACGAAGCACTAAGTCTAACATATAACCTTCTTTAGGCAAGGTGTATACATATTCTAAATAAGTGTTTTCTGAAGTTTTAAGTTTCATAGAAAGCACTTGATTGCCATTGTTTTCACTTATTGTAGGTTCAAAAGTACAAATCTTTGGTGTTTAACTTTTTGTCCTGAGCTGTAGTAAAATTAAGGCTAAAAGTAGCATTCCAATCTTTAACCAAGTAAACAGGTAAAGAATCATAAGTTTTAAATTCTTTTCAATAATACTTCTTTTAAGTTGCCCACCACGATTACTGATAGTGAGTTTAAGGTTTTTATTCTCTAGTATAGTTACATCATTTTTAGCTGATGGTAAGGTAGCAGAGTAGGCAAAAATTTCCTAAATCAGTAGGTTGAATAGTTGCCAAAGCATTGTTTTTGAGTATTGGCAGTAGCTTGATTTGCTTGTTGTTCTTGTTGGGCTTTGCGCTTGGCTAATTCTTCTTGAGATGGTTTATTATTGTTCATAAACCACATTAATAGTATAAAAATTAAGGCAAAACCTATAATGCTCTTTTACATCGAATTTTCTTTTCGTCCATATAAGTGTTTTTATCTGTTGTTTAGTTCTTTTTAGTTTATTATTCAAAGCAGCTTTTACAAAAGCTATAAATAGTGGGTGTGGATTTGCAACAGTACTCTTGTATTCAGGGTGGTATTGGACACCTACAAAACCAAGGGTGATTAGGCAATTCTATTACCTCTACTAAGCCTGTATCGGGGTTGATACCAGTGCATTGCAAACCTGCTTTTTCAAGTTGTACTTTGTAGTCGTTGTTAAACTCATAACGATGGCGATGGCGTTCTGAAATATCTTTTTACCATAGGCATCGTATATCTTGCTTCCTTTAGTAAGTTCACAAGCCCAAGCACCTAGCGCATAGTCCCTCCTTTTGTGAGTAATTTCTTTCTGACTTTCCATTAAAGCTAATTACTGGGAAAGGTGTTTGCCCGTTCATTTCGGTAGAGTTAGCGTTTTTTTAAGACCTGCAATATGACGAGCAAATTCAATTACAGCCATTTGCATACCGAGGCAAAATACCTAAGAATGGAATATTGTGCTTGCGAACATATTCAATAGCTTTTAATTTTGCCTTCAATACCACGTCCGCCAAAGCCTGGAGCTACAAGTACAGCATCTAAATGACCTAATTTAACTTCTATGTTTTTCTTCATTCAAATGTTCTGAATGAATACTTTCTACATCTACACGTACTTCATTAGCAGCTCCTGCGTGAATAAAAGCTTCTAAAAATTGATTTGTAGGCATCTTGTAATTCTACATATTTACCTACTAAACCTATTTTTATACGGTGTTTAGGGTTTTTATAACGTTGTAAGAAAGTGTTCCACTAGCTGAGATCGGGTTCGTTTTTGCAAGGGAGATCTAACTTTTTGAGAGCTACTTTGTCCAAACCTTCTAGGAGCATAACTATTCGGTACATCATAGATAGTAGGTACATCAATAGATTGGATTACAGCCTCACGTTTTTACATTACAGAAGAGAGCTAACTTGTAGCGTAGATCGTCAGAAAGTTCGTGTTCAGTACGGCAAACGAGTATGTCGGCTTGAATACCGCTTTCCATTAAAGTTTTTACACTGTGTTGTGTAGGCTTAGTTTTGAGCTCACCTGCTGCAGCAAGATAAGGTACTAGAGTGAGATGTATCACAATGCCATTATGCTCTCCTAAGTCCCATAAAAGTTGTCTTACTGATTCTATATAAGGCAATGATTCTATATCACCCACTGTGCCTCCAATTTCGGTAATCACAATATCATATTCGCCTGTTTTGCCAAGTATCTGAATGCGTTCTTTAATTTCATTGGTAATGTGAGGAATTACTTGTACTGTTTTTCCCTAAGAACTCACCACGACGTTCTTTTTCGATAACGCTTTTGGTAAATGCGTCCAGTAGTTACATTATTAGCTTGAGAGGTATGTACGTTTTAAGAAACGTTCATAATGCCCTCAAATCAAGGTCAGTTTTCAGCACCATCTTCAGTTACGAAGCATTCACCGTGTTCATAGGGGTTGAGAGTGCCAGGGTCAACATTGATATAGGGATCAAATTTTTGTATTGTTACCCTATAGCCACGAGCTTGTAAGAGTTTTGCAAGTGAAGCTGCAATGATTCCTTTTCCTAAAGAAGAGGTTACTCCTCCAGTTACAAATATATACTTGGTATTTGCATTTCTATTTAATTTGCGCGCAAAGGTACAAATTAATTAATAATTAACAAGTAACAATGAACAAAAAAATTGAGTTGGGGAAAGGGTAGGAATGTGTACTTTACTAAAATTTTTAAACTTTTGCAAAGTTGTTAGGAGAATTAGAATTGTTAAAAATGTTAATTAATCATTGCTAGTTACTAATTATTTACTATCTTTGCCCTCAAATAAAAATTTTTATGAAGAAATTAATTTTAATCACATTACTTTTTGATGATCTCTTCTTGTAAAACCAATCCTTTTACAGGAAAGAGTACCCTTAACTTTATGCCTAATAGTAAAGTCTTCCCAATGGCTTTTTAGTCAGTATTCCACCTTTTTAAATTCAAATAAGGTGTTGAAAGGCACTAATGATGCAGCTATGGTAAAACGTGTAGGTGAACGTATAGCTAAAGCTGCAGAACTGTGGCTTGATACGAATGGATATAAAGGTTATTTAAACGATTATCGCTGGGAATACAACTTGGTGGATAGTCCTGAAGTGAACGCTTGGTGTATGCCAGGAGGTAAGATTGTAGTCTATACAGGAATTTTACCAGTAACACAATCTGAAGCAGGTTTAGCAGTAGTAATGGGACATGAAGTTGCGCACGCCTTAGCTGACCACGGTGCCCAACGTATGAGTGCAAGTACTTTGCAACAAATAGGGGCTGTAGCAGGTTCTATTGCTTTACAAAGTAGTAAATATGCTGCTTATACTGATCAGTTTATGTTAGCTTATGGTTTGGGATCTAACTTAGGAGTGATGTTGCCCTTTAGTCGTTCTAATGAAACAGAGGCTGATGCTATAGGAATTCAAATTATGGCAATAGCAGGGTATGATCCTGCTGAAGCTCCTGAATTGTGAAAACGTATGGCAGCTAAAAAGATGGTAAATCTACCCCACTATCCTCAGTACTCACCCTTCTGATGCTTCTCGCATTAAAAATCTCACCTCTTTAGTACCAAAAGCAAAAAGCAGAAGCGGCTAAATTTGGTGTTACAAAAATTTCAATAAGCAATAAAATATTATAAAGATATGCAACAAGTTTACGACAAAAATTAACGAAACGGCTCGCATTATACAGTCGTATATCACGGAACACACACCTGAGTTTGCTATTATTTTGGGTTCTGGACTTAGTAAATTAGAAAAATGAAGTGGAAGTGATTTCGGAAATTAAATACAATAATATTCCAAACTTTCCTAAGTCTACCGTATCAGGTCATAAAGGTAAACTTATTTATGGAAAAAAATAGAGAAACCGCTATGTATTGATGATGGCAGGGCGCGTGCATTATTACGAAGGCTACACAATGCAAGAGGTAACTTTCCCGATACGTGTATTTGCGCAGTTAGGGTATCAAACGTCTTATTGTATCTAATGCTTCAGGGAGGTGTAAATCCTAATTTTTTTCTATAGGCGATGTAATGGTAATTTGCGATCATATCAATATGTTTCCTGAACACCCTTTGCGTGGTAAAAATTTGGACTTGTTTGGAGCTCGTTTTTCCCGATATGAGCAAACCTTATAATCACGCTATGATAGCTGAATTAGAAAAATAGCTAAAGATCACAATATTAAACTACAAAAAGGGGTATATGTAGGGTTTACAAGGGCCTTCATTTGAAACACCTGCTGAATATGGAATGGTGCGTGTTTTAGGAGGTGATGCCGTAGGTATGAGTACTGTGCCTGAAGTAATTGTAGCACGTCATCAAAATATGGAGGTGTGTGCCTTTCAGTTATCACAGATTTAGGAGGTCCAGAAATCTCACCAGATGTATCACACGAAGAAGTACTCAATGCAGCTAATATAGCAATGCCTAATGTAATTCTTTTAGTGAAAAAAATCTCATTAAAAACTACAGATAGTCTTTAGCTTTTTAATCGTTAGTCGTTAGTATCTCACTACTAACGACTAACGATTCATTATAGCGACTAATTACATCTTCTCTTCAATTAATTTTAATACCTTTTTCAGGACAGCGCACTGGTCTAAAAGTTTTGCATCTACAAATACTAATATGGTGTTAGCTGTGAAAGTAACTCTCCTCTTTTCATTAAGAATCTCATAATCAAACTCAATTTTTGTAGAAGGCAATTCTTTTAGTTTGGTGCGAATGGTAATCAACTCATCATATAGGGCTGGTTTTTTTATATTGAATTTGCAAAAGAAACCACAGGCATCATAACTCCTTCTTCTTCCATTGCTTTATAGGTAAAAACCAATAGAGCGCAACCATTCCACTCTTCCCAATTCAAGGTATTGAGGATAGTACCATAGTATACCACCCCCATTTGGTCGGTTTCTGCATAGCGAGTACGCAGTACATAATCGAAAGTATAATTCTTTCATAATTAGATAGATATAAACATTAACAAAAGATTAACATCGTTCCCTTATAAAATAAATTCAGAAAAAAACAAATGTTAAATATTTTTATTCAAAAATTATTCACAATTTTGCTGACTGAAAAAGAACAGTTTTATCACCGGCAAAATTAGTAAAAATCTAATAATCAAATTTTTAGCTAAAAAAGTAGCACCTAAAAATGAAAGAAGCAGCTGAAAAAGTTTGGAGTAAGTGTCTTGAATTTATAAAAGACAACATTGCTGAGCAACAATTTAACACTTGGTTTTGCTCCTATTGTACCTATGGAGCTAGAAGGAAATACTTTTGAAAAAATTAAAGTTCCTAGTAAATTCTTTTTGTGAGTGGTTAGAAGAAAATTACATATCTCTTTTAAAATCAGCTATGACTTTTTACCTTGGGAGTAAACTCTGGTCTTGTATATATTGTGGATAATCCTCTGATGAAAGAACAACTTCCAAGTACTAATCGTCCAGAATTAGCCAAACAAACTTTGTCTTTAGCTACTAGCATTAAAGATCCTGGGCTTAAAAATCCTTTTTGTAATTCCTGGGAATTCGTGAGATAACTGTTGATCCCTCAATTAAACTTACATCAAAACTTCGACAATTTTGTAGAAGGAGCTTCTAATCGTTTAGCACGTTCTGCAGGAATGGCAGTAGCTAATAAGCCTGGAGGAACAGCGTTTAATCCACTATTTATTTTTCGGAGGGTAGGTTTGGGAAAAACTCACTTAGCTCATACAATAGGGGTGGATATAAAAGAAAAATATCCTAAGAAAAAAAGTACTTTATGTTTCTGCAGAAAAGTTTACTCAACAATTTATTAGTGCTTCTACAACAAAAGATAAAGAAAAAACACTCTCAATGATTTTATTCATTTCTATCAACTTATAGATGTACTCATAGTAGATGATATTCAGTTTCTTTCAGGAAAGTAAAAACTCAAGATGCTTTTTTCATATTTTTAATCATCTGCATCAAAATGGTAAACAGGTAATTCTTACTTCTGATAAAGCTCCAGTAGATTTATTCGATATAGAACAGCGCTTGCTTTCTCGTTTTAAATGGGGACTTTCAGCTGAGTTACAAACTCCTGATTACGAAAACTCGTTATAAGATTTTTAGAAAAATAAATTCTACAATGATGGAGCAGAAATAGGGGAGGATATTATTGCTTATTTAGCTGAAAAATATACGTACCAATGTGCGTGAATTAGAAGGAGTTAGTAACTCACTTATAGCTCAGGCTGCTTTTTAATCGTAAAAGAATATTCTATAGAACTTGCACAAAGTATTATTGATAAATCTGTGAAAAATAATAAGAACGATTTGACTATTGATCATATTCAACAAATTATAGCAGACTATTTCAATTTAAATATAGAATCTTTGCATTCTAAAACCCGTAAGCGAAATGTAGTACAAGCCCGACAGCTAGCTATGTTTTTTCTCAAAAATATACAAAAAACTCACTTTCTACTATTGGAAGTCAAATAGGACAACGAGATCACGCTACAGTATTACACGCTTGCAAAAACTGTGGAAAATTTAATAGAAACCGATCGTGCTTTCAAAAATATGTAAAGTGATTTAGAAACTAAATTTACTGACTAATACAATCTTTATCTCAACTTTTGCAAGAAGCCGTTAGTACTAAGTAACGACCAATAATCATTGAATATAGAATTGCCTAAAGAATGTACTTCATCTTGCAGTGAGGCTGCTTCTGAAATTGTTTATGATACCCCTAAAGGTTATTAAATATCTTATTGTACTGAAAATTAAACCTCTTATAAAAGAGAAACTTACTTTAATCCTCAATCAGTATCGTTTTCAACTTTACAATTCATATATTCAAGCTCTTTTTACATAAAAGTTAAACTTTATCTTTTGAATATATAAAAATCATCTTGAAAAAAATAACCTATAAAATAGTCACTTATAGCTTTAGAGTTGATTATAGAAGATAGACTTTTTGGATATATAATAGGGAGGAATGCCTCTATAGGAATTATCCTTTTGAGAGTTGAGATATTACAGAAACTGCCACTAAAACTGCTTTAAGGGGTAATGTAAAGAAATTAGCTTCTTCAATTATTGATTTGAGAATGTTTGCACTATATTACTTACTTAAAATAGTGGAGGAGGGAGGTATAGAAAAACTCTTTCAAATCTTTTAGTGATGGATTCTATTTTTTTATCATAGGATCTTACTCATAGTGCTATTTCAGAATGTTTTGGGTATCTTATTTACATTTACTATCCTTATAAAGTAAAAAGGATTAGGAAGTTTTCTATTGAAGGATAAAAATACTATAGAATAGGCTAAAAATATACATTCTGCTAATTTACTAGGTGATTGAAAAAGTATTGTTCTTCCTTAAAAGATAAGGAAGAACAATACTTATTTGAATTTTTACTAGGCAATTATAAAGTTAATAAATTTACTACTTCTTTAGCTATTTGCCATTCTTCATTAGTAGGGATTATCAAAATTTTTACTCTACTATCAGCTGCTTGTATTTCAACTGGTTTTTGTAGTATGGTTTAACTCTTCATTTTTATTCTCATCAAGTTTGATGCCGAAAAACTCCATTTCTTTACAAGCAAATGAACGGGTAAGAGTATCATGTTCTCCTAATCCAGCTGTGAATACAATACTATCTACCCCATTAAGGGCAGCTGTATAAGCTCCTATAAACTTTCTAACGCGGTAGCCATACATTTCATAGCAAAGGGGCAGCATTAGCATCTCCAGAGCGGTAAAGAGCTGCTACATCACGTGCGTCTGAGTAACCTGTAAGTCCAATCATACCACTCTTTTTGTTCAAGAGGGTCTTTACTTGGTCTAAGCTAAGTCCCTAATTGTTCTGTTAAAAAGAAAATAATAGAAGGGTCTAATTGTCCAGAGCGTGTTCCCATAATAAGTCCATCAAGTGGAGTAAGCCCCATTGAGGTATCTATACATTTGCCCTCTTGATTTACAGCAGCCATACTAGCCCCATTACCTAAGTGAATAGTAATATTTTTAAGGTATGGGTTATTTAGGAATCTACGTGCTTCAGCATCGACAAATTTATGACTTGTACCGTGAAAACCGTATGAGCGCAAACCATATTTTTTTCGTAATATTCATTAGGAATTGCATAGCGATAAGCACGTGCAGGCATTGTTTGGTGGAAAGCAGTGTCAAATACACCTACGTGAGTTGCTTTAGTAAAAAGTTTTTGAGCAGCGCGTATCCCTTCAAGTGCTGCAGGGTTGTGCAAAGGCGATATAGGAATAAGACGCTCTATTTCAGCTGTTACCTCATCAGTAATAATAGTAGGCTGAACAAACTTCTCTCCTCCGTGTACGATGCGGTGCCCAATAGCTTTAATATCTTCTGGGTATTTGATAACCCCTACTTCAGGGTCAGTAAGTAAAGTAGTTACTATATCCATAGCTACCTCGTGGTTAGGAATAGACTCTTCTTTTTACTTCCACTTCCTTACCATTCTTTACAGCTACGTATTTTACAAAGCTGCCGTCAATACCGATACGATCGGCTACGCCTTTAGCTTTTTGCTTCACCTGTAGTAGAATCTACCAACCGATATTTAAGAGATGAACTCCTGAATTGATAATTAAAATTTCCATTTTTAGTATATTTTTAGGTGTTAGTATTTAAAAAGTTAGTCATTAGTAGTCAGCGTTTCTAACTGCTCTGGCAACTAATGAGTAACATCTAATTAAAATTCTGATTGTATTGCAGTGATTAGTACAGTATTGTAAATATCAGGGATAAGAGCCCCATGACTTAGGTCGTTTACAGGTTTTTCAATCCTTGTAACATAGTCCTATAGCAAGACCACCTGTTTCGCGTTGTACTGCTTTATAGGTGTTATTACCGGTGTTAAGGTCTGGGAAGATAAGCATGTTGCTTGTCCTGCTACAGGGTGAATTGGCATTTTTGTTTACCTACTTTTGGATCTACAGCAGCGTCATATTGTATAGGCCCTTCTACAAGTAGTTCTGGGCGACGTTCTTTTACTAGTGCTGTTGCTTCACGGACTTTGTCTACATCGGCACCACTACCAGAATTACCAGAAGAGTAGGAGAGGAGGGCTACTTTAGGGTTCGATGCCAAAGGCAATAGCAGAGTCAGCAGAACTGATAGCAATATCAGCCAACTGTTCAGCGGTAGGGTTAGGCACTACGGCACAGTCGCCATATACCAATACGCGGTCGTGCAAGAGCATAAAGAATACAGAGAAACAGTGTTTACCCCTGGTTTAGTTTTTACAAATTGCAAAGACGGACGGATAGTGTGAGCAGTAGTATTCACTGCTCCTGATACCATACCATCAGCATCACCGAGGAATACCATCATTGTACCAAAAATAAGAAGCATCGAGCATTAGATCTTTAGCTTGTGAAAGTTCCAATCCTTTTGCTCTTACGCAATTCATATAATTTTTCAGCATAAGCCTCATATTTATCACTTTCAGCAGGATTGATAATACTAATACGCTCTTCATTCCATTTCAAGCCTAAAATATTTTTTTAGCTCTAGTTTTAATTGCTTCAGGTTCACCTAAAATAGTAAGATAAACGAGTTCATCTTCTGCCAATTGAGAGGCAGCAGTAAGAATACGGTCATCAGTACCTTCTGGTAGCACAATGTGTTTTTTTGTCCAGCACGTGCTTTTTGTACCATACTATATTGGAACATACGAGGAGTAATAGTTTCCGATTTAAAAGAGGCTATATTACGATTAAGTTTTTCAGAATCTACATTTTCATCAAATAGTTGAAGAAGCATTTTTACCTTTTTCGGTATTTTCAGGGTAGATACGTGATTTGATATTACCTATAAGATTAGCTGTCTCAAACGTGTTGCTTTTTAGCAAGCATTATAGGAATATGAATTCCTTCTAATATTTTAATGATAGATTTATCAGGTTCAAACCCGCCATAGAGCACCATTCCTTTTTACGTTAGAAAAAGTTAGAATAGTTAGCTACTAAAGTGCCTGTTATAAAGGTCATTACGATCAGTAGGGAGTACTACCAAACTATCTTCAGTAAGGTTGTCTAGATAATTAGAAAGTTGCATAGCACCTACAATCGTGCGTTTTGTTGTAACATCTATATTATCGCCTTTGTAAAGAAATTCTGCGTTGAGGGGCACTAGCTATCTCACGTATAGTAGGACGAGAAAGTTCTTCTTTGCGTGGAATTAGAGTGAAGGTAATATCTTTAAAGCGTTGCTCTAATTTGCTAAGTGTATCAGGTGTGGCATTAGTAGCCTTGTTTACAAAAAAACACTAAGTACACGTAAGTCTTTTTTTCCAAGAAGTTGTTCAATTCTGCTTGTACTTGGTTTTACCAATTCAGCTTCTGAAGAAAAGTTGTCTTTAAGCACTATCAAAGCAGGAATATTGAGACTTTGTGCTACTGAAGCGTTGAAGTTTACATCAAAATAACTATCATCTATAGTACTTGAACTATCTACTAAAATGAAGTCAAACTTGCTCTCTAAGGCTTTGTATTTTTGATGATAGTGTCATATACTTCACCTATATTACCTTCATTTTTAAGAGCAATAACTTCTTGACGAGTGTATGCATAAGCTTCATCATAACTCATATCAAGTTTGAAGTGCTCTAAAAACTGTTTCAATAAAAGTATCTTTTTGATTTACTTTTCTACGATAGGTCTAAAATAACCTACTTTTAGCAGTATTGCGCATAATCATTTGCAACACGCCCAAACTCACTACCGACTTGCCACTATGGGCATTTGCGGCAATGATATAAACAGGATTTATTCATTTTTATTTACTTTTTAGAGTTAAATGTTATAAGTTGCAAAGGTAATAATATAATTTAAGAAAGCAAGCGAAAATGATATTTTTAATTTAAAAAAAGCTTTATAAAAATAGAACTATCTGAAGCTTTTTATTATTTGAGAGAATATGTCAGAGTGAGATATTATATTAGGGAGACAACTTAGAAATATTTTCTAATAAATAATAAGTTGTTAGTTTTTCACAAAGAACTAGAAAAAGTAAGGTTAATTTTTATTTTGCTACAGATAAAAAACTCTTTGATTATTAAAACTAACAATTTTGAAAAATCAAATTGTTAAATGTCATTTAGTAAAGTTGCTACTAAACTTATAAGTGAAAACTACAAGACAGAACACAGCCGAAAGCAAAAATAAAGTCTAAGATCTCTATACCCACAAAGGCAAAGTTAAAAATAAAGTTTTTAAGGTAAGAGGAGAATAGAATTTTATTTTTGAGTGTAAAAAACTCTATAAAAAAACTATTTTGAGTATAGAGTGATAATATCTTAATATGTGCGTTTGCTGTCAAAAGGAATCTGTTTTGTAGTTTTTCTAAATAGGTACAGAGCAAATCTATTTATAAAGTCAACTATTTTACCTTGTGCCTAGCCTTATCAATAGAGATGTAATAGTTTCTTTTATAAACATTAGGTACCACTATTCTGTAATTAGCTATAGTTTCTTTTGAGTTTGGTAAGTTCTGCAGTTTTTCTACTACCAAAGCATTTACCTTTAGCTTGTCGTTCTTGTAATAAACATTGTAACTCTTGTTCATATTGTAATTTATTATTATTTTGATAAGTACAAAATTGTGTTTTATAGAAATTTACTTCACTTTCGTACTCTCGATGTTCAGCTAAAAAGTAGCTCTTGTAGCTGTTGTAGTTCAGAAAGATCATATAAAGGAGTGTTTTTAACTTTAATCACTTGTCCACCTACTTCTTTAAAACTGATAAGTTCTTTTTGCTAAGTTGGGTACGCACTTCATCAAAAATTGTGGATGTATTTGCCTATATGAGCAGCCTTAGCTTCTGCTTCTTTATAGCATACTACATCTTCTAAAGAAAGGGTTTTGAGATAGTCCTCATAGTAACATCCCTAAGTCGATTGAGAGGTTCATAATCAATAGGTTTTACTTCTTGTTCAGCTTTAACAAGTACTTCGTTTAGTTTTTATTTACTATTTCTAAACGGTTTTCTTTTTTCTTTTGAGCCGTACGCAAATAAGCTGAAATGGCATATAATGAACCGATTTCATTGAGTTTGCCACCTATATCATCTACCTTTGTGAAAGTATCTAAAGGTTCTCCATCGATGCTAGAAGTATGAGTTTCTATAGAACTAACAAGGTCTTGAATAGGTTTAAGTCGTTCTTTGATACGTTCATACATAATTAGCCTCTGATGATGTAAGTCCAGAGACATTAAAAAAACGGATTTTTGGTTGCTAAATATTTCATCTTCTCACTTGTTATTTTTTTATCGATTACTTGGAATTTAAACTCAGTGAAGAACTCATATACCCTCATTGGGTAATAGGACTACATTGTTGAACTGAGGATGTTTAGTAGCATCGGCGTAACCTTGTGCTTCAAAGCAGATGCCTTTGTTTTGCCCCTAAAAGTTTTGCGGTGTGCAGGATGTAATTCAGGTAAGTAATAACCCTGCATAGATGTGTAATACAGGATGATTGGTACGTACTTCCATTTTTAGTGTTTCCTCTCCATTAATGAGTTGCCATTACCTCATCGGCAGATATTTCACGTACAAACGAATTATCAGTATGAGGATATACTTTTCTGTCCGTTGCGGTAATCTAAAAGATGTACCTGCAACAGAAGGACGTTCACCAGTAGGTGTGAAAAACCTTCCTCTAAAGGGACGTATTTTTCAGCTTTTATTTGTAGAGTATTGTTGAGAACATTATTATCATTCTCATTGAGGTTGAAAATAAGTGTGTTGGGTTAGAGTTGAGTATAGTAGGGGCGGTAGTAATCCCGTGGTAATCTATTCGTAAACGATTATCAGTAGTAAGCATATAAGTAACTAATATAGTTACCTCACCAGGGTAGCTTCTTCACCCTCTTTACTGACATACCGTAAAAGTTACAGAAGGATTTTCTCCTTCTACTTGATCAATCACTTCCCAAAAATACACTATCAAAAGCCTATAAAGCCTCCATGTATTTGGTTTTCACCTAAATTGCAATGTAGTTGTATTTCTTTTCCTTCGATAATTACCTTTCCATACTTAATACGTCCTGCATTACGACCGATGATTGCTCCTAAATAAGGGTATTCAGCTCGATAAGTATCGCTTATGTATTCTTCAAAGGTATCAAATCCTAATACATTCTACTATTTTTCCATTTACTGGTACTTTTATGGAGTTAATGATTCCACCAAAAGTTCATTATACTTACCTCCATTCCGTTAGCATTGCGCAAGGTAATGGTTTGTAATTGTTCTTTACGATATACTTTTTCATTATCAAACTTATTTTGGTGACAAATATATAAAATCATAGGCAATTAGCAAAAATAATTAATAAACGTGTTTAAACTTTTTGAGGAACTTGGAGATAAACCTAATAGAAGCATTCCAATCCAAGTTACATCAAGATACTCATATCTCATTATCAAACCCTTATATCCGTCAATCCAACTATTTGCTCGTTCAATTTTAAACCTATTTTTGTACAATTCTTCATCAAAATAAACATATGGTTGCTCTCTATTTCGGGGATTATCTAATAAAACTAAGATTTCTTTTTAGTACTTCTTCTATTTCATATAAGTCATTGTGATTTCCTGCTTTAGGGCTTCCCATTACTATCATTTGCTCTTTATTATCACACAAAAAATACTATTTGTGGTTACGGCTTTTTCTTGCTTGATAACCTGCAGATTCTCCTTTTTGGCGACAACTATGTATGACTGCCTTCCAATTGAACACAAAAACATATCTAATTTTCTTTTCTTCTTACTTAATAGATTCAACCATACTCGCTAAAAGCTACTATCTTTACTCCATTTATTTGAAGTAGTAATAAACATTTTACCAAGAGATTTCTCCTTTTTCAAAATAGCTCTCAATTGGAAGTTCTCTCCATTGCACCCCTGTTTTTAATCTCTTGAGAATCAATAAAAATATTGAAGCTAAATCAAAAATTACTTTTTAAATCCTCTTTTTCCTACATTTAAAAAGGGAATAATCCAATTATTTATTGTATATTTGCCCAAAAGTCCCTGAATTTTTGTGTTTTTTCTCAAACACAAAATTACTAATTTTTCAGGGAACTTTTACTTTATTATAGGAAAAAGTTTAAACAGCTTCATCTTTTTGCTTTTGCTTTTATTTTTTTAAACCTTTCAACTGGCAAGTTGAATTATTTAAGAAAAGCTCAACTTGCCATCTGTTTTTATACAAATTTGCAATTTGTTGAGCCGTTAGATAGTTCATCATTGTCAAATAGATAAAGTCTTTGTTCGACTAGTTATCCTGATTACGAATAAGTCCTAGAGGTTATAGAAGAATCTGATAAGAACTTTAAAAAGTAACATTTCGCATAGAGATTGTAGAATCTGTATAAAAAATAAGCGTTTACGTCTTTTTAATAAAAATTTTAGTTGAATAGTCCTATAGTTAATTTAACGTGAGTTCGATTTAAGCAGCAACGAGTCTTTTTAGATCAACAATGTTTTCTTGCAAATTAATAGAAGGCTTTTTATCAAAAGAAAAGAATAAGCTATAAGTCCTGATAATAAGTTGGTTACGAAATTATCAAAAGAACGATGTCTTGTATGTTCTACTTGACAAATGTTTTTAATTCGTCATTTACTGTTTCTATTGAAAAGCACGTTTTCTAAGTGCTATTTTGTCTTATAAGAGCATTAAGCTATTTTTCATATTCTTTTTAATCTTAGTAATTAAATGTACCCCATCAATAAATAACTGTTCAAATAAATCTTTGCTGATATACCCTTATCTCCAAAGAGTTTTCCAAATATTCTCTCATCGTAAGTTAATATCAGACGAGGTTTACGATCATCTATGTTGCCTAGATGTTATTATAAAATCAGTATTTCACCCTTTTATCATTAATGATTAGATGTAACTAAATCCACAGAACCAAACCCTAAAGAACATTGTCCTTTTTGGGCAAATCCTTTGAATACTTTATGTTGTTTTTCACGTTTGATATGACAAACTCTTATGGGGTAGAATCAATATACGAAATACCAGTACATTTTCCTAAATAAAACATTTTCAGGAATATAGCTAATTTTACAACTACTTTCTTTTTGCAATTCAAACGAATCGATTGTAGGATACAGTTTGTGAGATTCACTTTTCATATGCTTCTTTACGTGATTGATATAGTAATGTTTTAAATCTCTATAATGACCTGAATGAAAGAGAATTAGAATAGTCATAACCTCACTATCAGATAAAAGTTGATTTACGATTTCTCTGTTTTTAAGTCAGTATTTTTGCACGAGACTATGGTCAGAGACTATTTTTTCAAAAATTCTTGTCAAATTCGTCTATTATAAAGAAAATTTCCGTAACTTTGTGGCTTGATAACATAGGGATAGATTTTTAGTTAAACTTTTGATTTTCAATCTACAAAAGTTACTAAAACTATCCTTTTTGCAAAATAAAAAAATAACTTTTTCTTACGTCGAACTCACGTTAATTAATAAATATTTATAAGATTATGTATATATATATTTAACAAAATTTTTAAGAGATGATAGTGGTATTATTTTTGTATTTTTGCCCTCTGAAAAACACTATATAAAAATGTTTGCACTATTTAAAAAGAAATCGCTACTTTTTACCTCTCCTATTGGTCTTACCATTATAGGGCTCTTTAGTTTGTACTCAACGGCTTGTTTCTATGGGTCTTTAAGACTGATTATAATATTTTTAACGCAGGTTTTGCTGACTTGCTACCTCAACTTTCTTCATGGATATTTGTCTTTTTAGTGCCTGCTCTCACAATGAGGAGTATTTCTGAGGAGAAAAAGGTGGTATGCTTACTCTTTTATTTACAAAAACCCATTAGTTTATCACAAATAGTAGTAGGGAAGTATTTAGAGATTCTATTTTTGCTCTTTGTTATTCTATTACCATCAGTTATATATATATATATTGTATGGGTATTAGAAACCCCATAGGCAATTTAGATATTGCAGGTACTATAGGTTCTTATATTGCACTCTTTTTGCTTATAGCTACCTTTGCTGCTGTGGGATTATGGGCTTCTTCAGTAAGTAGTAACCAAATTATTTCTTTTTGTGTTAGCAGCTATGCTTCTTTTTTTCTTCTTTGGCCTCGACCAATTTATCGCTCTTATTACCTCTGATGATTTTAGTGGCTTTGGTTTCCAAACACACTTTTGATGCCATCAGTAGGGGAGTGCTCGACACCCGAAATATCGTGTATTTCCTCTCTGTTATCTCATTTTTCATATATCTCACTACCTTATCACTCAAAAGCCTACAAACGATGAAAAACTCTTTCAAAACTCTATTAGCAAGGTAGTTATAGCCTTAGTATGCCTCCTTGCAGTCAATTATATCGCCAAACAATGGCACACGCGGATAGACCTCACCCAAGACAAACGTTATACGCTCTCTGAGGGTGAGCAAGAAAAACACTTGCTAAAATACAGAATCCTATCGTGATTGATGTTGATTGCTCAAAGGCAATATCCCTACCGAATTTAAGAAATTACAGACTGAAACAATTCAGTTATTAGAACGAGTATGCAGCTACCAATAACAACATTATCGTCAATTTTGTAAACCCATTAGAAGGGGAGGAGCACCCTGAAAGTGTGATTCAAGAACTGATAAATAATGGCTATCAGCCCTGCAAATCACCCAAAATGAAGCAGGAAAAATCTTCTATTGAGTATATTTTTCCTTGGGCAGTCATTAGCGATGGCAAGAAGAGTGAGCGTGTGCGTCTCTTTGTAAACAAACTTGGCGCTACCGACCAAGAGCAGGTACAGAACTCTGTGCAGAAGTTAGAATACAATTTTACCGATGCGCTATATAAGTTCGCCTTAGATAAAAAGAAGAAAAATCGCAATACTTAGAAGTAACGGTGCGCTGGAAGATATCTATATGGCCGACTTCCTCAAAACAGCGCGCGAATACTGCTTTATAGCACCTTTCACCCTCGATTCAGTGGCTACCAACCCCGAGAAGACTCTACACGACCTCGAAAAATTCGATTTACTACTCGTGCCTAAGCCTACTGAGCCTTTCACCGATGCCCAAAAAGCAGGTCGTAGACCAATATATAATGAATGGCGGTCGTGCTCTATGGCTGATAGATAATGTAGCGGTTTCCTTAGAAGATATGTACTAAAACAGGCGGAATGACAATGGCAATGCCCGTCAATCTAAATCTTACCGATATGTTTTTCCAATATGGTTTCCGTATCAATTACACCTTGGTAAACGATTTGTACTTTTCTGAAATCATAGTAGCCACAGGTGATGGCTCTCAAACTCGTTATATGCCTATTCCTTGGTATATAATCCGTTGGTGATTTCAGGTAATAATCACCTTATCAACAATCATTTAGATGCAGTGAGGTTTCAGTTTGCCAATAGCATCGATACGCTGAAAAAAATGGAGTGAAGAAAACAGTGCTTCTCGCTAGTTCACCTTTCTCAAAAAGCAGATGGCACCCCACGCGAAATCAACTTGCGCTTCGACCCCAATAACCAGAATAAAGAAGCCTATAAACACGGAAATATTCCCTTAGCAGTGCTTTTGGAAGGAGAGTTTAACTCAGTTTATAAAGATCGCATTCGCCCCATAAACCTCAAAGAAAAAAATCTGATAGAAGCAAGCCTACCAAAATGTTGGTAGTCGCCGATGGCGATATTATCAAAAAACGATATAGATAGCAAAAATAATATCCCCTTAGAACTCGGTTTTGATAAATGGACAAGCAAATATTATGACAATAAATCCTTCTTGCAGAATGCTTTAAACTATCTTTTTAGACGATACTGAGTTTTTGAGTTTACGCAATAAGAAAGTTCAATTAGCTTTCTTAGACAAACAAAAAGTAGCTGAAAGTGTTAGCAGTTGGCAAATAAAAGTATTTATGTATCCATTATTGCTTTTGATATTGGTAATGCTATCAGTGTTATATTTTTATAGGGAAGAAGAACATAAAGAAAGGATAAAATGAAAAGAGTAGTAGTAGGACTTAGTGGGGAGTAGATAGTAGCGTAGCTGCCTATTTGTTAAAAGAACAAGGCTATGAGGTAATAGGCCTTTTTATGAAGAATTGGCACGATGATTCAGTTACTATTTCCGACGAATGTCCTTGGTTAGAAGATAGTAATGATGCGCTTTTAGTAGCCGAAAAGCTCGGCATTCCATTCCAAACAGTGGATATGAGTGAGCCTACAAAGCCCGTATTGTTGATTATATGTTCAATGAATACGAGCACGGTAGAACCCCAATCCCGATGTGTTATGTAATCGTGAAATCAAGTTTGATGTTTTTATGAAACTTGCCCTTAGTTTAGGGTGCCGATTACGTAGCAACAGGACACTATTGTCGCAAAGAAGAAATAGAGATAAACGGTAAAAATCTACCGATTGCTATCGGGGAAAGATGAAAATAAAGATCAATCATATTTCCTATGTCAGCTTTCACAAGAGCAACTTAGTAAAAGCACTTTTCCTATCGGGGAATTACAGAAATCAGAAGTAAGAGCCATTGCCAAAGCTCAAGATTTGATAACCGCTGATAAAAAAGATTCTCAGGGACTTTTGCTTTGTAGGAAAAGTGCGTTTACCTGAGTTTTTACAACAAAAACTACAACCCAAACAAGGCGATATTATTGAAATCCCCAATGATTGGAAAAGGATATGCAGAATTTGATATGCTACACCTTTTTTGAAACTTATGAAGATGAATTAAAATATTTATCACAACGTTTTTGTATATCAACCCGAAGACGGTAAAAAAAGTAGGTACTCATCAAGGAGCTCATTATTTTACCAAAGGGCAACGCAAAGGCTTAAATATAGGAGGAACCAAAGAACCTTTGTTCATCATAGAAACTGATATTGAGAAGAATATCATCTATACAGGACAAGGACACACACATCGTGGATTATTCCGTAGCGCTTTGTTTATCGCAACCCCTGATGAACATTGGATTCGTGAAGATTTGGCATTAAAAAGTATATGAATCAAAAGAGTTTATGGTGCGCATCCGCTATCGTCAGCCATTGCAGAAAGCAGTTTTATACAAAGTGAAAAAAATGGTTTATATATTCATTTTTCAGAACCTCAAAGTGCTATTACTGAGGGACAATTTGCTGCTTGGTACAGCGGAGACGAATTGGTGGGTAGCGGTGTGATTTCATAGTACACTCTTGTTAAATAAACTATAATGTATATTATGTAAAAATAAGCGCGGAAAGGAAAAAGATATGAGAAAAGGTACTTATCATCACTTATTATTGGGCACCTGCTGGCGGACCTAGGTGTACAACGTTGGTTAAAATTCGTAAAATATTTACGAGATTTTAATATAGAACCTATTGTATATATTCCTGAAAACCCAACTTATCCTATCATTGACAATGAAATAGGAAACGATTTGCCTACTGATATACAAATTATTAAACATTCTATATGGGAACCTTATGCTTGGGCTTCGTTATTCTCTAAAAAGAAAAACCCAAAAGATTAGTTCTGGTATCATTCCGCGTAAAAAGTTTCTATTTTAGATAAAGTATTACTTTTGGATACGTGGTAATTGCTTCATTCCCGATGCTCGTAAATTCTGGGTAAAACCTTCTGTAAAAGTATCTGAATAAGTTTATAAAAAGAAAACCAGATAGAAACTATTATCACCACTTCGCCTCCCACAGCGTACACCTTATAGGTTATGAATTAAAGAAACAAATTCCTCACCTCAAATGGATTAGCGATTTCCGAGACCCCTGGACAACTATTGGTTATTACAAAGATTTACGCCTTACTAAATGGGCAGATAAACGTCAGCATTATTGGGAAAAAGAAGTGTTACAACAATCAGACTTGGTGATTACAACAAGTTTCAAGACGCAAAAAGACTTTCAGAAGCTTACCAATACTCCTATTGAGGTGATTACCAATGGTTACGATGAGGAAAAACAATCACCCCTCCCTATCCAATAAATTCCTTATTTCACTTTAGGTTCCTTATTATCAGATAGAAACCCCAAAAATGCTATGGGAAATATTAGCTGAATTAGTACGCGAAGAACCTCATTTTGCCGAAGATTTCACACTTTGTTTTGCAGGCAAAAATAAGTGAAGAAATCGAAAGAAGATATTCGCCATAACGGACTTACACCTTATTATATTAATAAAGGTTATATTAGCCATCAAGAAGCTATTAGTTTACAAAAAGCAATCGCAAGTATTGTTGCTCATCGAAATAGATTCCGAAGAAACACAAGGTATTATTCCGGGTAAACTGTTTGAATATATGATTTCAGGGGCGACCTATTCTCGCCATAGGGACCTCATAACTGGGATGTTACACCTATTCTCACTGAAACAAAAAAACAGGTACTTTTGTGGGATATACGGATGAAACACTCTTAAAAAGACAGTTATTAACTCATTACTATCAATATAAGAATGGCAAACTACAAACGACACCTATGAATATAGAAAAAAATATAGTCGTAAAAGCACTTACAGAGCGATTAGCTAAGATTATTGAAAACAAATTACCGTTCTAAAAAAATTCCACTATAAACTTGCCTTTTCAAAAAATATACTACCTTTGTCAAAAAAATAAATCAACCGAAGAATATGTTAGTAAAAAGTATACGGAAGTGCAGTGTTTGGAGTAGAAGCTACTACCATTACTATAGAAGTAAATATTGTTAAAGGGAATTGGCTATCACCTTGTTGGACTACCCGATATTGCTATTAAAAAAGTAACTTTCGCATTGCTGCTGCCTTACAAAATACAGGGTATAAAAATCCCAGGAAAGAAAAATCACTATCAATATGGCTCCTGCCGATATGCGTAAAGAAGGTTCAGCCTATGATCTTAGTCTTGCAATAGGCATATTGGCTGCCAACGAACAAATACAAAGTGACGAGATAGAAAAATATATTATTATGGGAGAACTCTCTTTAGATGGAGGACTACAACCTATCAAAGGAGCACTCCCTATTGCTATTCAAGCACGTAAAGAAGGTTTTAAAGGTTTTTATTTTGCCTGCACAAAACGCCAAAGAAGCTGCTATTGTAGATAATTTAGAGGTTTATGGTGTTGAAAAATATCAAAGAGTAATTGATTTTTCAATGGTGAAAGAGAGCTTGTTCGTACAATAGTGGATACTCGTAAAGAATTTTTATAAAAATTTAGAATTCCCTGAATTTGATTTTTGCTGATGTAAAAGGGACAAGAAACTGTAAAACGCTGTATGGAAATAGCTGCGGCAGGAGGTCATAACATCATTCTCATAGGTCCTCCTGGTTCTGGTAAAAACAATGTTAGCCAAAAGATTACCTAGTATCCTCCTCCTATGACACTTCACGAAGCTCTCGAAACTACTAAAATACATAGTGTTGTAGGTCGTATCAAAGATACAGGTTTAATGAGTCATCGCCCTTTCCGTAGTCCACATCACACAATTTCGGATGTAGCCCTTGTAGGAGGTGGTACATACCCTCAACCTGGTGAAATATCCTTAGCGCATAATGGTGTACTTTTCCTTGATGAATTGCCTGAATTTAAACGCGCTGTATTAGAAGTGATGCGTCAGCCTTTAGAGGATAGAGAGGTTACTATTTCGCGTGCTAAATTCTCTATCTACTCTCCTTCTTCATTTATGTTAGTAGCGAGTATGAACCCCAGCCCTAGTGGCTATTTTCAATGATCCTGGAAGCACCTGTAAACTCTACTCCTACCGAAATGCAACGTTATATGAGTAAGATTTCAGGGTCCCCTATTAGATAGAATAGATATTCATATAGAAGTCAACCCTGTTCCTTTTGAAAAACTTTCTGATGATCGCAAAGGGGAAAGTAGCACCGAAATACGCAAGCGAGTAATTGCCGCGCGCAACATTCAAACAGAGCGTTTTAAAGAATATGAACACATTCATTACAACGCCCAAATGAATACTAAACAAATACAAAAATTCTGTAAAGTAAGTGAGGAATCTTTAAAAACTTTTAAAAAATGCAATGATGAAACTCAACCTCTCCGCACGCGCTTATGATCGTATTTTGAAGGTAGCTCGTACTATTGCCGACTTAGAAGGTACTGAAAATGTACAACCTCACCACATAGATTGAAGCCATTCAGTATCGAAGTTTAGATCGTGAAGGATGGTTTGGTAACAGTTAACAATGGATAATTAACATTAATACACTATAACAATGATCTTATAGCGATAGCTACCATTTTTATTACTTTGGTAGCTTGTAACACAAGCAACAAAATCAATACTGATGAAAGCTACTACACTCATCACCGAATATTTAGAGGAAAAATCCTCTCTATGAAACCAGCAAATTCAATACTAATAAACAAAAATTAGTAACCAATAAGGATAAAGAACTCATTGAGAGCATTCAGCGATTATCTGATGAGGATTGATAGCTATCAACAATGAAAAACACGTAAAAAGTGGTTTTCTAAGGATAGTGTATATGTGATCTCCCCTACCCTAACTGAAGAGGCTCTCCTTATTTAGTAAAAACAAAACAAAAATAGTGCTCAAGTAAAGACCATTATCTACAAACTAAATAATATAACTCTCGAGAAGAGTACTGAAAAATGGCTACTTGTGTAGTAGTTTTTAGATAAGGATAAAACTCCTTTCTATAGTTTTGGAAAAGACCCCTATCCCAATAGCAACTTTATTACTCAAAAGTTTAAACTAAAATACAACGAGAAATCAGGGTGGAAAAATCATAAAAAAATAAACTATGAAAAATTTTTAGTATTCTTACTCTCATACAAGCTGTAATGAGCCTCATTTCAGCTATCCTTATCTCTAAAATGTCGTTTATAGGTAAGATAGGGGTAAGTACTTTCTACAGCCAGTATGCAGTGTTTAAAACGTGGTGGAAAAACAGCTGTTTTGCTGTTTATAGTACAATTTATCTTACTGTTATTTCTGCAAACTTTCCGCTCAAGAGTAAGTTCAGGGTTTGCTCGTGCTTTAGCAGTTTTACTTGCTGTTATAGGGGCTGTAGGGTTCTATCTCTCCTATGTGGATTTTCACTACTACTTCTCATAAGATGATGAAAATCAGTTTTTCATTTTGGATTTTATCTTTTTGGGATAGCGTGGCTCATTACTTGTGGTTATTTTTCTTTTAGCCAAGGAAGCAAAGCAAACGCTCCCCCAAGAAGAAGTGTTATAGCAAATTGTGAAGTCCAAACAAAGCCATCCAAAAAGCAGTACCTATAGGAGTTGGAACTCAAAAGGAAATAATACTTCTGCTATAAAAAAATGGGTAAGCACCAAATCCTGCATTGGTAAAAGTCATAGCAAAACTACCTATGACAAAAAGCTGTAAAGTACGTTTGGTAAACTTATATTAGTAGTCTCTGGTAAGGCGAAGAAAGGAATATAAAACATCCAAAAAGTACATTGCCCATATAAATAATGTATGTAACAAAAATCCAACGATGGCGTATTTTTCAACACTGAAAATACGCCTTCTTTTATACTCGTTTAAAAACGTCTTCACTTTTATAAAAACTTTGCGTTCTGAAGTATATATAAGATATAAGAAAATCACAAACGATAGCCCTCCTATTAGCAAGATCCATAAGAGTTTTTCAAACGGAATCTTAGAAAGTATAAAGTTGCTTATCACCTCAAATTGCAATATAAAAGCTGTAGCGGTAAAACAAAAAAATAACAAGAGTAAATCAATCACACGTTCAGAGATAATTGTTCCAAATGATTTTTCAAAAAGGTACTCCATCATAATTGCTTACTAATAAAGCCCGTGATACTTCACCTGAACGCGGTATGGTTACATTTACTAAATACCCCATAAACACTGCCATTATTCGATGTAATAAAGAAGTTTTATACCCCATTGGTCTAAAACATCAATTCCCAACGAACTGCTCGCGATATATCTGCTAAGAATCCTAAAAACACAGCTAAAATTATATAAAAATAATCAGCAACAAGAAATGTTTTTTTTATCTCAGTAAATTGTTCTTCAGTAAATTGCTGATAAGCATACCAACATAAAAACCCTCCCACAAGTAGTGGAAGGGTAATCTTTAACCATTTTTCATTCCAAAAGATTTGTTTTGTTCGTTAGGGAAGATTATAGAGGGCTTAAAAGGCTTTTGCTTCTTCAAAATCCATTAAAGCATACGAGATAATAATTACTATATCTCCTTTCTGTACCCTACGTGCCGCGGGTCCATTTAGTACAATAGCTCCTGAATTTCGTTTCCCTTTGATGATATAAGTATCAAAAACGTTCCCCATTATTCACATTTACTATTGATACTTTTTCACCTTCTATCATTCCTGCAGCCTCTACCAAGCTTCATCTATGGTAATGCTACCTATATAATCTAAATCTGCCCTGTAACTTTCACACGGTGAATTTTAGATTTCAGTACTTCTATTTGCATTTTTATTGTATTAAAAACGCGGCAAAAAGTAGGAATAATTTGTTAATTAGCCAATTTGTTAAATTATTATTTTGTTAATTTATTAATTTTAAAATTCTAAACAAACTGATTATGAGTAATATACAAAAACTTCTTTATATTATTCTTTTTATTTTTATTGCATAACAATTGTATATATCACATTTACCTTTAGCTTCTGTTAAAACTAAAAACAAATGCAATGAGTGTATTAGTCAACAAAAATTCTAAAAATTATTGTACAAGGCTTTACTGGTAGTGAGGGTACTTTTCGCTGAACAAATGATTGCTTATGGCACTAACATTGTGGGTGGTATAACCCCTAATAAAGGCGGACAAACGCACTTAGGCAAGCCCGTATTCAATACAGTTGCCGATGCCGTAAAAGCTACCGGTGCTGATGTTTCTATCATTTTCGTACCTCCCTGCCTTTGCTGCCGATGCTATTATGGAAGCTGCTGATGCTGGTATCAAAGTGATTATCACTATTACTGAAGGCATTCCAGTTGCCGATATGGTAAAAGTAGCTGCTTATATCAAAAACCGTGATTGCCGTTTGATAGGGGCCTAATTGTCCTGGAGTTATTACTCCTGAGGAAGCTAAAGTAGGTATTATGCCTGGTTTTTATCTTTAAAAAGGCAATGTAGGAGTGTTTCTAAATCAGGAACACTCACTTATGAGGGCTGCCGATCAAATTGTTCGTCAAGGTTTAGGGTATTACTACAGCTATCGGTATGAGGGGGCGATCCTATCATTGGAACTACTACTAAAGAAGCTGTAGAACTACTAATGAACGACCCTGAAACTCATTGTATTGTAATGATTGGCGAAATAGGGAGGGCAATTAGAACCCAGAAACAGCCCGTTGGATTAAAAGCTAATGGTAACAAAAACCTGTAGTGAGCTTCATTGCGGGCGAAACAGCTCTAAAGGGCGTACTATGGGGCACGCTGGAGCTATTGTAGAGTGGTGCCGATGATACCGCCGAAGCTAAGAAACGTATCTTGAAAGAATGTGGTATCCACGTAGTCGATTCACCTGCTAAAATAGGTGAAAAAGTAGCTGAAATACTATAGAAATACTCAAACTGTTTGATTACTGTCTAAAAAGTTTCTTATACTTTTTAGACAGTTTTATTCGATTTTGATTAACTGATTCAATATTTGTACTTTTTGCACCCCGAAAAGTAAAACATTACATTACAATGAAAAAAACTAATATCTATTGTTTTTGATTTCTACAATTATATCTTTCTTCAACAACCTTTTCGGTCAAAAACTACTTGATACTGATGTATTCCGTAAAAATCCTTCTGAAGTAACTTCTTTTGAAGAAGCTCAAAAAGAAGCTGAAAAATATTGCAGTATCTGATACAAGAAGAGTTAATTCCTGGAGCTTCTATCACAGTTGCAAACAAGGAAAAACAATATGGCAAGCTGGATATGGCTATGCTGACCTTTCTAAAAAGACACCAATTGACCCTAAAACTACAATTTTTAGGAGTGCTAAGTATGTCTAAAAAGCTATTACTGGGGTTATTTTTGGCTCGTTTGCAAGAACAGGAAAATTTGATTGGAATATGTCACTTTATGAATACATACCTGATTTTTCCTGAAAACCTTTTGATTTTTACTGTAAAACAATTAGCAGGACATTTAGCTTGGTATACGATCCTACAAGTCAAATGAGTATACTCTCAACAAGAATTACACTATAGAACAAGGAGTCGATTTATTTAAAGATGATATATTACAATCAGCCCTGGTACAAAGTTCTTGTATAGTAGTTATGGCATCAACCTTATTTCTTTAGCAATCGAAAAAAATGTCTCAACAAAAAGTTTGAAGATGTAGCAAAAGAAGAAGTTTTTTAAACCTCTAAATATGCGCGCACTTTCCCTGATAGAGGTAAAATCATTCAAGATGAAGCTATTCCCTACACGTAGTAAAAAGGCCTAAACAAAAGCTACCGATGTGAACAATTATTTCAAGCTTGCTGGTGGAGGATTTCTTTCTACTTCTGATGATATAGCTAAAAATGGGTACAACTATAGAACGCCACAGCTTTCTTTCTCAACCTATCAAAACGAAATGCTTAAAAACAATGTACTATAGACGATACTGAAATAAGTTATGGTATTGGCTGGCAAGTACAACGCGATTGGAACGGACGTGATTATTTTTGGTCATACAGGTATGGGCGTAGGAGGATTTGGTTGGTTATCAGTATATCCTAATGAAGAAGTAGTGATAGTAATGCTTTTCAACGTAACCGACCCACAAATTAGTATCTATTTGCAACGCCTCACCGACTTTATTTTAGAAGAGCTGAACATATTCCGTCTATTTTATCAATAAATATTCAGTTTTATATATTCTTTCCATACTTCAAAAATTGCAGAGGCATTTACGAAACGCCTCTGCAAATAAGATTATTTTTGGTAACTATATTTCTATTTGTAGGAATATTCTGAGTATTGCTAACAAGAACTTCCAAAACTTCTGTACAGAAGCTATATTTACCTTTTCAGCAGGCAGGTGTGCCCCTTTGATAGTAGGACTAAAAGCTCACCATTTCCATTTCGGGGTAATGGGTTCCTAAAAATGCCACATTCTAAGCCTGCGTGACAAGCTACTACATTAGGGTGTTTCACCGAAGGTGTTTTTGTATTGTGCTTTTTACAATCTTCAAGATTTCAGCATCTACTTTGGGCTCCCAACCTGGGTAACTACCAGTGTATTCTACTTCAAATCCAGCCAGCTCAAAAAGCAGTACAGAATCGTATCAGCCAAATCATATTTAGAAGTTTCTGAAGCTGAACAGGTGAGGACAATACACGTTTATTTCGCCGTCTTTAATTTGTACCCTTGCTACATTATTACTGGTTTCTACAAGGGTCAGCAATCGTCTGACTCATTTTGTACACCCATTAAAAGCTGCGTAAAGAGCGCGTAATACATCTTCTTGTTCTTCTTCTTCCATTACTTTCTCAGGTATCGCAGTAGGTTCAAGTAATACTCTGAGAGTCGGTTCAGTTACTGAATACTCATGTTGGAGTGCTTGGGTAAGTGTAGCTACTTCTTTTTAAAAGCGACTTCGTCGTTTTTATTAATAGTTACCACCGCTACGCTTTCTCTCGGAATAGCATTGCGCAAACCGCCTCCATCTACACTTGCAATGTGCAAACCAAATTTCTCAGTACAAGTGAATAATATACGGTTCATCAGTTTGTTGGCATTAGCATAACCCTTATGGATATCTGTACCCACTATGTCCACCGTGCAATCCTTTTTATGGTAAGTATATAGCCTACTGAATTATCAGGCGTATCTACCACGTCGTACTCTCTAAACGCCGATACATCTACACCACCAGCACACTCTATATCTATTTCGTCGTCCTCTTCGGTGTCTAAGTTAAGCAAATAGGCAGCAGAGTATTCCTCCTTTGAGCCCTTTAGCACCCGTCATTCCTGTTTCTTCGTCAATAGTAAAGAGTGTTTCGAGAGCAGGGTGAGGGATATCCTTACTTTAGAGTATTGTCATAATGCTTGCTACCCCAATACCATTATCGAGCTCCCAAAGTTGTACCATCAGCACGTACCCAGTCGCCATCTACTAACATTTTGATACCTTCCGTACTAAAATCAAACACTGTATCGTTGTTCTTTTGGTGTACCATATCGAGGTGCGATTGTAACACTACTGTTTTGCGATTTTCCATTCCTGCCATAGCGGGCTTTTTAATGATTACATTGCCCGTTTTTGTCTTGGTAGGTATCAAGTCCTAAACTTTTGCCGAAAAGCCACCATAAAAGCAATGACTTTCTCTTCTTTTGATGGACGAGGCACGGCATTCAAGCTCGCAAAGTTCGCCCATAACTGTTTTTGGTTCTAACTCTGTTATCTTCATTATATTTATTAATTATTAGTTATCGTAATATTGTTTTTAGTATTTTGTCGCTAATATCTTTCACTTTTCATTTTTCACTTTAGAACCAATACCCTATATTAAACAGCCATATTGCTTGCCGTATTTCGGGTGAGTAAGTGCATTTTAGTTCTATAGGTCCCAAAAACTTTCAATACTATACCCTATACCATAGCCCAATAATCAGGGTATTTTCCCATTGAAAACTTTCAAAAGATTATTATCTGCTTTAGCTACATTAGCTAATAGTAACAAGTGATGTTTTTTTAAAAGGTTGAAAATCTATCACCCATTCTGTTTTTAAGTAGTTTTTAGCACAATACTCAAAAATCATAGCCATAGAAAGGTGAGTAGTTAGAGAATACATTTTTATTATATCCTCCTAAAAGAAGTCTAATGAATAAGTTTTAGAATTTCCTATCGTAACACCTCCTTCAAACCCTATTCGTGTATTCAATCTTGGTAGTATGGGAATAGCGAATGATATTTCTGTTTTGCCTGTGGTGAACTTATTAAAATTTGCATCATTAGGAGCTGCAAGTGCATAAAGGTTAAATTGTGTATTAAAAAAACACCTTTACTCGGAAAAACTATTGTCAAAAACTATCGTATTTTAAATAAGAATATAAACTGCCAAAAGTGTTTTTCAGAATATGAAGCAATAAGCGCTTACTGAATATATTTGTTCAGCATCAAACTGTACTTTGCGGTGTTCTGCACCTAATCCAAACACAAAACCATTGCCTAAGAGCGTTTGTAAATACAATTGATTTGCCAATCGTAAGCCTCTACGTCCATTCGATTGAGTTCAGATTGTTCTATTCTATAATTAGATAAACGTCTTGTATTCAGATTACGGTCAGAACTGCACAAATTTAGAACGCAATCCATAACTGATATAGAATCCTTTATCTACAAAATAATCAAACTGATAGCGTATATTACTCGCCTACGATAAAGGTCAAGTGAAAGAAAGTCACTATCCTGTAAAAATAGTTTTGAGTATAGTTCATCAAAAGCCTGTTTTTCAACAGATTATCATAATGAGATGCCAAATTTCAAAAAAGTACGTTGCGGATTTTTCTTTCAAGAAAAATCAATATGTTCCCCTTCAAAAAGTATGCCTAATTTGATAATTAATAGAATGGAAATTATTTGTTGCCATTAGGTTAGACAATCCATCATTCAGTTCTTCAAACGAAAATTTTTCGATCCAAGTGTTTTTAAGTGGAGTTTTTCCTCACTAGTAGCTACGAGTAAAGTGTTCGTTGTTATGAAAATGTATTTCTTTTTAGATAAAAAGAATCTATTTTCTCTATAGGTTCTCTCCGTTGGGTAGTATGTTTTTGTTGAGCAGCTATTTCGCGCAAACGAGGCAAAAAATGTTCAGCAGCTATTTTCCCATTGTTAATGATTGTCTCACCTTTATCAAACGAAATCACGATGAATCCTTCTATATTAGGGTTTGATGTATACATCTGTTTCTTTTTATTTTTCTGTGGCATATTATCTACCATCGGGAAAGTTGTAATTTGCGAAAAGATACTTAAAACTGAGTTGATTTCTTCTCGTTTTTGCTAAAGGACTCTGTACATCTACCCCTATAATAATATCCATTCCTCACTTCGTCTACAGGGTAATTATCAGCTATACCTCCATCAGTAAGCCATTTACCATCTATTTCTACCAAATCAAATAGCGAAGGAATGAGCCACTAGCTTGTATAGCTTGAGGTAAGAAACCGTCTTCAAGTACTACTCCTTTCCCTGTTTCTATATCAGTAGCCACGCATAGAAAAGGAATAGGTAACTTAGAAAAAAATCAAAAATTTCATTCACAGGATAGAGTAATTTCACAAATTCATTGTAGATATTTTGACCTTTTCGATACTGCACGAGGTAACCCTACTTTGAAGTTATCAAAAGGTAATGCTACAGTATAACGATCGTATATATAACGTTCGTGCAATGATTTTGCACGACGTGAAGTTTTGTCTTGCAAAAAGTTTATCAAAGTCTAATTGTCGGAAGATAGAGTCCAATTCATTAGCCGAGTATCCTGCAGCATACATAGCACCTACCATTGCCCCCATACTTGTCCCACCAATGTAATCGATACGTATTCCTGTTTCCTCTAAAACTTTTTGAGTACTCCTATATGTGCTAATCCTTTAGCTCCACCACCACTGAGTACTACCCCTACCTTTATATCTTTATTAACAGTGTTTTCTTGACTATAAACTACTATATAAGGAGCAATTATAAAAGAGTATAATACTTAGTAAAAATCTCATACATTATTTTTCTTTTATAAACTTGGCACAAAAAGTAAAAATAATTAGTGAATTTGCAAATTTATAGAACTATAGTAAAATTATAATAGAACTAACTTCCACAAATACTTGTAAAAATGCTACTTTTTCTTAATTCTTAGTAGCATATATTAATTTACTAAACTAGCATCTATAACCTATTATTACCCAATATTTTTCGTTGGATATTTTTGCCTTTTTGCTGAAACAAGAGTTTCTTCAAAAGGTAATTTTATTATGTGTTCAAAACCAGCTGCTTTAAGTATTTCAGCTACTTCTTCAGCGGTATAAAACTGAAAACCTTCACGCGCAAAAGGCGCCTTCTTTCCTGTACTTTTATCTATAAAACCAATCGCTACTTTACCTTGTGAATTGAGTAAAGCGTGAGTCTTTTTGTAATAATATAATGGGTTTTCTAAAAATAAAAGAGTATTTACTGAAAAACATACATCAAAAGAATGATCGAAATTAGGGAGCTTATCAGCAGCTACTTCTAAAAATGTACTTTTTGACTAACTAAAACGTTGTTGTACTCAGTTGCTTCAGTTATCATTGCAGCAGAGGTTTCTACCCTATATATTGTGAGGAACTTTCCTTGTTAAATAAATACGGGAGATGTTTGCCATTACCAAAACCTATCTCTAAAACTTTTTGATGAGGTTGCAGTGTTAAACAATCAATAGTACAATTTATCATAGCACTATTGGAAGCAAAAAAATAAAATCGCCTACTTCTTTGGTGTAGTCTCCTTCAGGATGACGAAATAGTTGTCCTAATAGACGCATATCAGTAATGGGGAGGTCATTATTTCTTATAGTATTTCAATTAATTAGAACAGCAAAATTACGATTTTTTTGTATAATAATTTGTGTAGTTAGTAAAAACATAGTACTTTTACGCCTTTAAAATTAAAAACATTAAGTTCAATTTAATCCTATTAACTATAAGATTATGAAGATATTAGTATGTATCAGTAGTGTTCCCGACACTACTTCTAAAAATAAACTTTACGGAAGATAACAAACAGTTTAACCCTTCAGGGTACAGTTTATTATCAATCCTAATGATGAGTTTTGCCTCACTAAAGCTATTATGCTTAAAGAACAATTAGGGGCAAATGTTACCCTTGTGAATGTGGGAACACAAGAAACAGAACCAGTACTAAGAAAAAGCTTCAGCTATAGGAGCCGACGATATTATTCGTATAGATGCCGCCCCTACTGATGCTTTTTGTAGCTACTCAGCTTGCAAGAGTTGCTAAAGAAGGTAATTATGACCTTATCATCGCAGGTAAAGGAATCTATCGACTACAATGGAGGAATGGTAGGGAGGTTATTTAGCTTCGCTTTTAAACCTTCCTTTTATAAATAAATGTATAGGTTTTGGAAATTGAAGGCATCAAAGTAACTGCCCAACGAGAAATAGATGGCGGCAGAGAAAAACTAACTGCTACACTTCCTTTAGTAATTGCAGGGCAAAAAGGTCTTACTCAAGAGAAAGATCTCCGCATCCCGAATATGCGTAACTAATGGCAGCACGCACTAAAGCAATCACGGTATTACCTGCTGAGGGCTACCGATGTGAGGGTAACAACTGTAGGATTTGAGAAACTTCCTGCAAAAACAACCTGTGAAAATAGTATCTGCCGATGATTTAGATACTCTTATTGATTTATTACATAACGAAGCAAAAAGTAATTTAATTAAAAAATGTCAGTACTCATATATATAGATTCCGAAAACGGAAAAAGTGAGCGCTTTTGAAGTAGCTACTTATGCTCGTGCAATTGCCGATAAACAACAAACAAAAAGTAGTAGCTGTAACTATAAATGTACCTCAACCTGAAGTATTAGCTGCTTATGGGGTAAATAAAGTGCTTAGCATTACCAATGACCAACTACAACATATTTCTGCCAATACACTCAATCATCTATTGCAACAAGCAGTAGCAAAAAGAAAGTAGTACGATAGTGGTATTTAGCGCTTCTTCACAAGCCAAAGAAGTAGCTCCTTTATTAGCTAATAGCTTGCAAGCGGGGTATGTATCTAATATCATTTCTTTACCTACAGAAGATTTTATTGTAAAAAATAATGTGTTCTCAAACAAAAGCGATTAGTCTTAGTCAAATCAATACCTCTATAAAAGTATTAGGATTAGCTCCTAATGCTTTTAAAACAGAAGAAAAAAATGTTGAACTTACAGTAGAACCTTTTGCTCCTACACTTCCTGATAGTGATTGGGGGATACAAGTAATCACTACAGAGAAAACCTTTGAGGTAAAGTGTCGTTAGACGATGCTACTATAGTGGTTTCAGGAGGAAGAGGGTTTGAAAGCTGCCGAGAATTGGCAGATAGTGGAAGGACTTGCTGAAGTATTAGGTGCAGCAACCGCTTGTTCTAAACCTGTTGCTGATATGGGATGGCGACCTCATTCTGAACACGTAGGACAAACGGGTAAACCTGTAGCGCCTAATCTCTATATAGCTATAGGTATTTCAGGAGCTATACAGCACTTGGCAGGCGTAAATGCCTCTAAAGTGAAATTAGTTATCAATTCTGATCCTGAAGCACCTTTTTCAAAGCTGCCGATTATGGTGTTGTAGGGTGATGCTTTTGAGGTGGTTCCTAAACTCATTGAAAAACTTAAAAGCAAGACAATAACAAATAATCCAAAACATTATAAACTTTGCCAAAGGATTCTGTCCTTTGGCAAAGTTTTTTTATTTTATTTCCCGATACAGAAGCGGGGAAAATATGTTTCCTAAAAACCTCCTCATTACTTACTTCTCCAGTGATACTGCCTAAATGATAAAGTGTTTCGCGTATATCAATAGCTAATAAATCACCTGATAAATGCATTTGCATTCCTTCTTCTACTTTTTCAATAGCTTGTAAGGCGTTGGAAAGAGCTTCGTAATGGCGGATATTCGTTACTACAGTTGCTTTGCCAATATGGCTAAGCGTTTGAGCATAATCAGCGAGAAAGTTTTTTTAACCCAGTGATGTTTTGCCCTTCTTTAGCTGAAATTCTTAATAAAGTATCAGTATAGCCTTTGAGAGATTGAAGAATCTCATCATCAAAAAGCAGTTGTTTCTTCTAGTGATAAGTCTGTTTTGTTGTGTAGTAAAACATATTTAGTACCCTCTCGGTAGTTTTCCTTTACAAAAGTAGTAATTTCACTCACTGTATTATCTTTGTCATCAAATAGAAATAATATCACTGAGGCTTTTTCTATTTTTCTTTTGGCTTTTTTGTACCCCTATTGCTTCTATTTTGGTCTTGTGTGTCACGAATGCCTGCCGTATCAATAAAACGAAAAAGCAATACCTCCTATATGCAAGGTTTCTTCAATGGTATCACGAGTCGTGCCTGCAATATCCGATACAATAGCACGCTCTTCATTTAGTAAAAGCATTGAGCAAAGGTTGATTTGCCAGCATTGGGTTTTTCCTACAATCGCCACAGGAATACCATTTTTCAAAAACATTTCCTACTGAAAACGATTGGATAAGTGATGATAACGTAGTTTTAATAGTTTTTAAAAGGTTTTTAAACTGACTTCTATCAGCAAATTCTACATCTTCTTCCGAAAAATCTAACTCAAGCTCTATTAGTGAGGCAAAATTGAGTAATTCTTGTCGTAATGCTTCTATTTCATAAGTAAAGCCTCCACGCATTTGTTGCAAAAGCTACTTGATGAGAGGCTTTACTGTCAGAGGACAATTAGGGTCGGCTACCGCTTCTGCTTGGTTGAGGGCTAACTTCCCATTTAAGAAAGCTCGTTTGGTAAATTCTCCAGCTTCAGCTAAACGAGCGCCATTGGCTAAACACAATTTAATAACTTCTTCTACAATGTAATTACTTCCGTGACAAGAAAAACTCTACTACGGGTTCTCCGGTATATGATTTTGTACCTTTGAAAAATAGTAGCCAGACACTCATCAATTACTTGGTTTTTAGCTTCTAAAGTTCCTAAATGTACTGTGTGGGAGGGAGCGTTGATTAAAGGTTTTTGCTATAGCTCTTGAATATTCGGTCAGCTATCTCTATAGCATCGGCACCTGATAATCGAATAACAGCAATAGCTCCTATTCCTGAAGCAGTTGCTAAAAGCAACAATAGTATCGCTGGTATATATTGTATTTTTCTTATTCATAGTAAGTGATATTTGTTTTTCGATGAATAACGATCGGTATTATTGGTTATGAATCTTTAATTTAATTTTCTAATGATAGGAAAAGAAAATTAAAACCTAACAATATTAGGATTTTTACTCTCTTAACTATGGAATCTATTTAGAGAAAGTAAAAAGTATATTCTTTTGATAAAGCAGTAGAGTAATTTTTACAATACCATACTTAGAGAAATGCGTTTGCGCACTTCGTCTTTCTCTATAACTTTTACTAGCACTTGTTGGTGGAGTTTTACTACTTCATTTACATCAGAGACATAACCATCTTTCAGTTGAGAGATGTGTACTAATCCCACTTTCTTTCACACCTATATCTACAAAAGCAACCAAAAGGCAGTAATATTGTTTACTATACCAGGTAATATCATTCCTATACGTACATCATCAAAGGTTTTTACATTAGGGTCGAAGGCAAAGGCTTTAGCAGTAGTACGAGGATCGAGTCCTGGTTTTTCTAATTCCTTTAATACATCCTTCAAATAAAGTTCACCCACCTTATCTGTTTTGTACTTTTTGAATATCAATAGTGGCAATAACTTGCTTGTTACCTATAAGTTGTGTAACTGAGATACCCGTGTCCTTCGCCATTTGTTTGATGATAGGATAGGCTTCGGGGTGTACTGCCGAATTATCGAGCAGGTTCTCACTGTTGTGTACACGTAAGAAAGCTACTGCCTGCTGGTATACTTTATCACCCAAACGAGATACCTTTTTAAGTCTTCTCGCTTACTAAAAAGCACCATTAGCCGAGCAGTAGCTACTATGTTTTCAGCCATCTTCTCCCCTATTCCTGATACATAATTGAGTAGTGATTTGCTTGCTGTGTTGAGGTTTACTCCTACTTTTGTTCACGCAACGCACTACGGTTGCATCGAGCTCTTCTTTCAATAACGACTGGTTTACATCGTGTTGGTATTGACCTACTCCTATGCTCTTAGGGTCTATCTTCACTAATTCAGCTAATGGGTCGGCAAGACGCCTGCCTATGGATACTGCACCACGTACAGTTACATCGTAATCGGGGAACTCATCGCGAGCTATTTTTAGAAGCTGAATAGACCGATGCTCCTGCTTCACTCACCACAAATACTTCTACCTTTTTAGGAAAAGTAATATTTCTTACAAACGACTCTGTTTCACGAGAAGCAGTACCATTGCCTATACTAATGGCTTGAATATTGTATTCAGAAACCATTTTGAGAAGCTTTTTGGTAGCCATAGTCATATCATTTTGGGGAGCGTGAGGGTAGATAACATCGTGATGCAAAAGGTCGCCTTTTTCATCTAAACACACTACCTTACAACCTGTACGATATCCTGGGTCGATAGCCAAAATGCGCTTTTCACCCAAAGGAGACGTTAATAACAACTGTGAGAGATTCTCGGCAAACACACTGATAGCTTTCGCATCGGCTTTATCTTTTGCCTCTTGTAGTGTTTCGTTGGAAATAGAAGGCTCTAATAAGCGTTTATAGCTGTCTTTTACCGTTTTCTTCAAGAAATCAGCTACTTCTCCCCTACTCTTTATGATGTTTTCTTCCATAAAAGGTAAAGGCTTCTTCGCTATCTACTTGTACTTTTAGTTTTACAAATCCTTCTTTTTTTCAGCACGCAACATTGCTAATACACGGTGAGAGGGCGCTTTGTTAAGGGCTTCTTCCCAATCGAAATACTGAGCGTATTTCTGAGCTTCTTCCTCTTCGTTTTTACCTTTGGCTACTTCGCTACTGATGATTGCTTTTGCGCTGGAATATTCGGCGAAGAGTGCGACGTATAAACGTATTCTCGTTAATCCATTCAGCTATAATATCCGAAGCCCCTTGTAAAAGCTTCTTCTTCAGTAGGTACTTTATCGGAAAGATAACGCCCTGCTAATAGTTCCAAGTCGGTTACACGCTGACTCATTATCTGTTTTGCAAGAGGTTCTAAGCCGTTTTCTTTGGCTACATCAGCTTTAGTTTTTACGTCGTTTTTGTAAGGTAGGTATAGGTCTTCTAATTCATTGAGCTCAAAAGAGTTCTCAATACGTTTGCGCAATTCGTCTGTAAGTTTTCCTTGTTCTTCAATAGAAGAGAGAATCGTTTCTTTGCGCTTACAGATATTGTCGTAATCAGCTTGGGATTTGGCTATATGCTCAATGGCTACTTCATCTAAATTCTGAGTGCTATCTTTTCGATAGCGTGCAATGAAAGGGGATAGTGCAGCCTTCGGTTAATAGTGAAAGTGTGTTTTCAATAGCTTTTTCAGGTAGTTGTGTTTGGGATTTTATATATTGAATATTTGTCATAGTGATTTATCAAAATTGCTAATTTCTATTGGTTCTTTATCTTTTTCAAACCAACGGGCAGTAAATTCTCCTTTTAAATTTATTTCATCTCCCATTACACGTAGCCAAGAGCCTTCACGCAACCCTATTACTGGTATATTGTTGAACACATGAAATTCTTTAATACGTGTTTCACGAGTTTCGCCTTTGTGTTTGCTATGGGGGTCGGGGTCAAGATAATGAGGGTTGATATTGAAAGGAATAAGCTCTAAAGTACGGAGAAGAAGGGGGATAGACAATAGGCATATCATTAGTAGTTTGCATTGTTTGTCCTGCTATATTACTCCCTGCACTCGTGCCCATATAGGGGTACCTCCTAATACAACTTCTCGTAAAGAGTTTATAATATCTAATTGATATAGAGCATTTACTAATACAAAAGTATTACCACCTCCTGTAAAAAAATAGCTTCTGCCTGTTCTATAGCTTGTTTAGGATTGACAAAAGTGTGTAAACCTACTACCTTTTTGTCTAATTGTTGAAAAAAATTAGAGGCTATTTGAGTATACTCATCGTGAGAAATTCCACTGGGGCGTGCATAAGGTACAAAAAGAATTTCATTAGTTTCTTGGAAAAAACGCTGAGTTCATCACGCAAATAAGAGATAAGTACCACCATATACAGTTGAGGTACTAGCTAATAAGAGTTTTTTTCATTAATTATTGAGTGTTAGGGCTGCAAAAGTAGTAAATAATTATAAGAGAAGCAAAACTAAGGCTGTTAATCCTAAAATTGTCTAATTACTAAATTATCGCTACCTTTGCACCCTTTAAATATACTCTCTATGGATACATTTGAAAAGGAACTAAACAAACTTAATGCTCCACAACGTGCAGCAGTACTTCAGAAAGAAGGACCCTATTATTGTAATTGCTGGAGCAGGTTCAGGCAAGACTCGTGTACTTACTTATCGTATTGCTAACCCTAATGCGACAAGGAGTAGATGCTTTTCATATACTTGCACTTACCTTTACTAATAAAGCGGCTAACGAAATGAAAAAACGTATTGCGGATATTGTGGGCAATAGCGAGGCTAAGAATCTATGGATGGGTACTTTTCACTCTGTATTTGCTAAAATATTGCGTTTTGAAGCTGATAAATTAGGGTTATCCTCAGAACTTTACTATCTATGATACTCAGGACTCTCAACGACTTATTAATGGAATTATTAAAGAAAAAGAGTTGGATAAAGATGTATACAAATACAAACAAATACAACAACGCATTTCTTCTTTAAAAAATAATCTTATTACAGTACGAGCTTATTTCAATAATCCTGAACTTATAGAAAACGATGCTATTAGGAAGCAACCGCGTTTTGGAGAAATCTATCAGAGTATGTAGAAAGATGTTTTAAAAAGCAGGAGCAATGGACTTTGATGATTTACTGCTGAAGACAAATGAATTGCTGAATGTATACCCTGAGTATTAGCTAAATACCAAAAATCGCTTTCAGTACATACTTGTAGATGAGTATCAAGATACAAAACCACTCTCAGTATCTTATTGTAAAAGCTCTCGCTGACCGTTTTCACAATATTTGTGTGGTAGGTGATGATGCTCAAAAGTATTTTATGCTTTCCGTGGGGCAAATATCAATAATATACTGAATTTTAAAAGTGATTATCCTGAAGCTAAAGAATATAAATTGGAACAGAACTACCGCTCTACTAAAAATATAGTGGAAGCAGCTAACAGTGTAATTGAACACAACAAAGTACGGTTAGATAAGGTAGTATTCACTGAAAATGAGATGGGAGAGCTTATCAAAAGTACATCGCAGTCCTACTGATGCCGATGAAGGGACGTTTTTGTAGCGAGTTCTATCTTTGAAAATAAGATGCAACACCAGTTAGCTAATGGGAAATTTGCTGTACTTTATCGAACCAATTCACAATCGCGTGCTATAGAAGATGCTCTTAGAAAAACGTGATATACCTTATCGCATTTATGGAGGACTTTCATTCTACCAACGCAAAAGAAATTAAAAGATATGCTTGCTTATTTGCGTTTGATTATCAATCCTAATGATGAAGAAGCATTGGTACGCATTATCAATTTTCCAGCTCGTGGTATTGGAGAAACTACAATGGAGAAACTTACATTGGCAGCTAATCACTATAAAGAGTCTATCTTTGAGATAATGTACAATGTGAATAAGTTACTGAATTACATATTAATAGTACAACCAAGCAAAAACTCACAGATTTTGTGGTAATGATACTCAACATGCAAGCACTCAATCAGCGAGCGAATGTATTTGAGGTAGCAGAACAAGTAGCTAAAAACAGGTTTATTGCAAGAATTTAAAAAGATGGAACTCCTGAGGTATCGCTAAAATGGAAAAACATAGAGGAGATGCTTAATGGTATGAAAGACTTTGTGATTGGACAAGAAGATGTAGCCGATAGTACAGGTAGTTTTAGCTGAATATTTAGAAGATGTATCTTTAGCTACGGATAGCGATAAAGAGATAGGAGATGACGATCGAGTAGCCTTAATGACGATTCACTTAGCTAAAGGCTTGGAGTTTCCGTATGTATATATAGTGGGGATGGAAGAAGATCTTTTTCCTTTGGCAAAAAGTATACAATCACGTGATGAATTAGAAGAAGAACGTCGCTTGTTTTATGTGGCGCTAACACGTGCTGAAAAAAACAAGCTTATCTCACCTATGCTGAAAGACGCTATCGTTTTGGAAATTTATCAGATACTGAACCAAGTAGGGTTTATAGAGAAATAGATGAACGTTACTTACATTACCTTACACACTACTTTGTCTAATCCTAACTATCGTTATAAACCTTTGATAGATAGAGATATTTTTTTGGTGAAGTAGATAAGAGTAAATTGCGTTTACAAAAACCTATCAGTGGTACTCCTCCTTCTAAAAATGCCCCTACGGGTGATGAACAACAGCGATTACGCAAGCTTAAACCAGTGAATAGTATACAAAATGCTTCACCTAATAGAAGTATCTACAACGAATTAGAAGTAGGAACAACTGTTTTATCACGAACGTTTCGGAAAGGGAATCATCAAAGCTCTTGAAGGAGTAGGCAATGATAAAAAGCACAAGTTAATTTTTGAGTCAGGAGGACTGAAAAATATACTATTGCGTTTTGCGAAACTCACTATAATAAATGAATAAAAAAGGTGTCGTTATGAGACACCTTTTTTTCTTATTATATTAAAAATAATAAGCTAACATTTTTGTAATAGAGTTTTGCAGCTAAAAAAAGCTGTTGGTTTTGCTTGCGGACTATCCATTAGTTCTACAATATCAAATGCTACTACATTACATTTTTAAACACTTTACGCAAGAGTTTGAGCGTAGGATACCATTGTAAACCACCTGGTTCAGGAGTTCCTGTTGAAGGTGCTATTGCTGGATCAAAAGCATCTAAGTCAATAGATATATAGATTACCAGATACTTTGTCTAATACATCATCTATCCAATTGTTATTTTAGCAATTTCGTGAGCAAAGAACACACGACCTTTAGGCAAATATTGTTTTTCTTCTGCATCCATTGAGCGGATACCTACTTGTACCAATTTGTGCTTTTTGGTTCGCTTCAAACACAGCACAAGCGTGATTAGAAGTAGAACCATAGATATTCAGGACGCAAATCAGTATGGGCATCAAGTTGCAAAACTGTGAGCTTTTTCATATTTCTCACCTACAGCTCGTATTGAACCAATAGACACAGAGTGTTCCCCACCAAAAAGAGTAAAGAGCTTATCTTCAGTGCTTCAATAGTTCTTGGGTCTTTTCATAAACGGCTTGTGTCATTGCTTCAGGCGAACTATTTTCAGTTACTTCACCTGCTAAGTACACTCCATTGAGGTAAGGTTCAGTATCAGTTTCAATATCGTATAACTCCATATTTTCTGAGGGCATCTAAAAAAATAATTCAGGGACCTTTGTCAGCTCCTTTTGCCCCCAAGTAGATGTACCATCATAAGGTACTGTTACTAACATTACTTTGGCATTTTCCAGTGTAGCATTTTTCCTCTGGGAATTCCAGCATACGTTCTTTTCATTGTTTATATATTTAGCGAATAAAGTGCAAAGGTAATATCCTAAGTTTATATACTTAGGGATTTTTTTAACACCTAACTACTACTAAGATTATAGGTCTATCGCAATCGGTCTGCAGATTTTACGAGCTTCTCGTCCCGTCTGATAGCCTTGTTGGCCATAAACAAAAACGATAGAAAGCACGGGTGCGAAAAACCCCAACACCTTTCTCAGAAATAAAAGCTTTCTCCAGGTGAGTTTAGCATTCGATATACAAATATTCCTAGTAAAGTAAAATTTATAAGTATATTCAGCCAGTTGAGCCACTGCTGAACACTTCTTTTCTTATATTTAAATATACTATAGATAGCTAATACAGCTGAAAGAGCAAAGACTATCGTTCTGATCCAATCTAACCCAAAAAGAACAGGGAAGACCTGCTACTATTGCAACTATCAGCATATAAACTGTTTGTATTCTCTGAATCATTTGTTATTGTTTTTCAGTGGGCAAATATACTACTTTTCTTGAAAAATAGGAAAAAAATTATTTCAATTTATCAAAAGCCATTACCATAAACTCCCATAACATTTTGTTTTGGTTACAAACGCTGAAGGGTCTATAGTACGTACTAAGCGGAAAATAGAAGTAGCTTCTGTTCTACGAGCAATTACAATCACTATTTTCTGTGAAGATTTAGAGTACCAACCAATACCATCAATAATAGTACAACCACGCTTGAGTTCACTATTGATATGGTTTGCAATTTCATCGTAGTGTTTTGAAAATATAAATAACTGCACTGATTGTCTTGCCCCATTGATAACAATTTCAACCATTTGCCACATCAATGGAAGAAGGATAAGTCCATAAACAGTTTTTCAATTGAATTGTCGTGCGCTCTAAAATGAAGAAAGAGGATAATACAATACACACATCCACTACCAAGAGAATGCGTGCAATACTCATATTCCAATATTTAGTGAGTATAAATCCTATAATATCAGTACCGCCAGTACTTCCGTTAGCCGAATATACTAAACCTAAACCTGTACCACAGAGTAAACCACCCATAATTACAGAAAGAAAATCACCACTCAAAGGGGGGTGTTCCAAAAAGTAAGGCATTAAATACTCTTTCCCTGCCCAAATCAATCCTGATAAAATAGATATGGAGATGAAAGTTCGGTAAGTGAACTGTTTGCTCACTGCCTTAAAACCTATTAATAATAGGGAGATGTTAATTGTCCAATAGGTAATAGCAAAATCTAATCCTAATTTGTAATTTAAGATAAGGCAGATACCTGCTAAACCTCCTGTTACTATCCCATTAGGCATTATAAAAGCCTGTAATACCCACAGCGTAAGATACTAACCCTACAAATATAGTAAGGTAATCTCTTAGATAAAAAGATTTTAAGTATTTAATAGTTCTACTCTCTGATATAGCCATTGATGTAAGAATTTAAAAAAGAATAAATGTTCTTATTTTTTAAGAAACGGCGCAAAAGTAATACTTTTTCATTGAATTGCCAAACAAAAATTATTGCAAACTTTCTTTGATACGACGGATAGCTTCTCGCAAATCTTTCTCAGAAGCTGCATACGAGAAACGAATGCAATTAGCATCTCCAAAAAGCTTCTCCTGTAACAGTAGCTACCATTGCCTCTTCTAATAGATATAAAGAAAAATCAGAAGCATTGTTTATAATGCGTCCTCTTAAGTTTTACCAAAGAAAGATGATATATCTGGGAAAAACATAGAAAGCTCCTTCAGGTATGTTGAGTTTAAAAGCCTTCAATCTCATTTAAAAAGTTCTAATACTAAGTCTCTCCGACGTTTGAACTCATCTACCATATATTGTATTTTTACTCTTAGGAGCTTTTAAAGCCGCAATAGAAGCTCGTTGCGCTATGGCATTAGTACCACTCGTTACTTGTCCTTGTACTTTAGCACAAGCTTTGGCAATCCATTCGGGGGCTCCCATATAACCTATACGCCAACCTGTCATTGCAAATGCTTTTAGACATTCCATTTACAGTAATAGTACGTTCATAAAGACCATCGATTTCAGCAATACTAGTTACTCTCTCATTGGTAAAAGTTGATGTATTCATAAATTTCGTCAGAAAGGATGAAAAAATATGAGGATGTTTCCTAAGTACTACAGCAAGGGCTTCTAATTCGGCTTTGCTGTAGATAGAACCACTAGGGTTACAAGGGGTATTGAACCATACCATTTTAGTTTTAGGAGTAATAGCAGTTTCTAACTGAGCAGGGAGTTATTTTGAAGTTATTCTCAATGGTTGTGTGAACCTCTATTGGAACACCTCCTGCCATTTTAGCTATTTCTTTATAACTCACCCAATAAGGTGCAAGAAATATCACCTCATCTCCAGGGTTGAGCATCGCTAAAGCTACATTTGCCAAGCATTGTTTAGCTCCCGTAGAAACTACAATTTGTGAAGGTTTGTAATTGAGATTGTTGTCTCGTTTGAACTTTTCACAAATTGCCTCTCTCAGTTCCAAATACCCATCAATAGGTGTGTATTTGCTGTAATTTTGCTGTATAGCCTCAATAGCAGCCTCTTTTATAAAAATCAGGAATATCAAAATCAGGGTTCACCCAAGCTAAGACCGATGATATCCTTGCCTTCAGCTTTGAGTTCTCGTGTTTTAGCTGCCATTCCTAAGGTAGCTGAAACTTCCATAGCGTTGATACGGTCGGATAAATACTGTTTCATATCGTTTTGTTATTTTTATTTTTAGTTGTAATTGTACCCATACAGGTAAGTGGTCAGAGGGATAGAGACCATTGATGCGGGTTTCTATAATTTTTGTATTGTTTGACTTTAATAGATTTTTCTGTAAAATGAAATCTATATGTCCTTTCAATAGCTCATCGGTTTTAAAAGGCATTGAAAGTACCCATATTAGGAGTTTTGTTAGTGGGAGATAACTGAGTATCATACAGCTGTGTTGCTATCTTTTGTACAGCAGGATGTTCAGTAGGGAGATTGAAGTCACCCATTAAAATAACTTTTCCATTTTTGGCAATTTCTTTGATTTTTGTAAAAACCAAGTCAGAACTTTGTATTTGAGCTACTTTGCCTTCGTGGTCAAAATGAAGATTGAATACCCAAAAAGGTCGTTTTTCTTGTCTTTGAGTTTCACCCAAGAACAGATGCGATTACAGCAAGTAGCATCCCAACCTAAGGAGGGGACATTAGGCGTTTGAGAGAGCCAAAAAGTTACCTTTATCAAAGTAAGACAAAACGATGAAGAAGATAGCTGAGTGTTCACCAGCTTCTTTTACCATCATCACGTCCTACACCTTCACGCTGATAGGTAGGAAAACGCTCTTCCAAGAATTTAAGTTGATGAACTAAGGCTTCTTGTACCCCAAAGATATCAGGTTTGCATCATTGATAATGGTAAATACCTTTTCTTTTTCTATTGCCTTCTGTCCAAGAGTTTATACCATCGTAGCTGTTGTCATAGCGAATGTTGTAAGTCATTACGCTTAAGTTTTTGTGCTACAGTAAGAGCGGGTAAAATACATAAAAATAAATAATAATTGTTTCATATAAGTCAGATATTTTTAAAGGTTGTATTTTATTAATCTGGAGCGTTATCTAACTCTGCTTCATCTATATAGAGATAACAATCGGCAATAGTTCTTTAGATTTTTGTTTGCAAGAAGAAATTAGTAAGATACAACATAAGAAGATAAAATAATTAATTATGTTCTTCATAATACACATTACTCTTTTCGGTAAATTGGATAAATAATTTTATTTTCTTCTTGTACTCCTTCTCCAAAAATACTATCAAAAAAGTTCCAGTTGAAGAAAGAATCAGCAGCAGTAGGTTCCAAGGTTTCTAACAAATATCGTTTGGCAAATTGTGAAGTAGGTACCACATAATCACCTTTGTAAAACTGCATTTTTTTCTTTATGATTACTCACTTGGGTATCAAAATGTAAATAATGCCCTTCAAATGGATGTGTTATAGTCTTAAAGTCTTCTATTTGATAATAATTTACATTCATCAAAGTATCTTTTTGTGAGCTCTTTCATTTCTATATTGTGAGCGTTGAGTCTTGCAATTACTTGTTGCCACGCTTTGGGGATTATGTAGTATTCAGGCGATACTTCTTTAGCATCAGTCTGAGCTTGTTTTATTTTTAGTTGTTTTAATATACTGATTATCAGCGTCGGCAACTTCTATAATAGTTTTTCATAGTTTCATAGTTAGCTTCTACGCGTTGTTTATATGATTGAAATATGTGAGTATTCAAGCGAACACCTATACAATTCCAAAAGTGAAGCATAGCCAATAGCATTGTTTGCTCTACCGATAGTTTCATCAACAATTAAACGTCGAAAAGGTTTGTGAAGCGTATCTTTTTGAAAATATCACTTCTATTTAAGAGGGTATCAGCGAGGCGTGGTGTCAATACATTTTCAATATACCCTCCTAAGAAAGCTCCTAACTTTTTGTTTGTTAGAAAATGAGTAGCTAAGGGTGTATTGATACTCTTCTTTTCGGCTTACTTGGTTGTCTATAAAAATATCGGGTTGTACTTCTTGAAAGATTTTTAGCGAAAGATAAAGTATTTTCTACATCAGCTTTTACAAAATCGTTGTCTCAAATTATAATGGGCAGCACTCTCTTTCCTATTTTCTTGCATTCCTCCTATATTATAGGCAGGAATGGTTACTACCATCACATTCCCAGAAAGTTTGATTTCATTCTGGGCTAAATTACGGAAAAAGCAACATCGTAGCGTCCACACCGTCAGGTTCATTGCCGTGAACTGCATTGTTGATGAAGATAATAGTTCGTTCTTTGCGGTATTTATTGAAGTTAAATTCAGCATCAGGGCTGTATATCACCAAATGTAAGGGTACACCATTATCAGTTTGTCCCATTGTTTTGAAAGATATAGAAGCAAAAGTCTTGCGAAAGTTGTTTGTAATAATCAATCACTTCCTCATACGAAGAGCTTTTTAAACCATCTTTATTTTCAAAAAGGAGTTTCATATTTCTCAGGTGATGAAAAAGGAGTTTCGCAACTTGCGAGGAGTAAGGCTGATAGTATGTAGGGTGATATATTTCATTTTATACAATTCATTTTTTTACTTTTTTTAGTATCTGATACCCAATAGTATTTCCCATATTTTTTTCATTAGGAAGTACTTTCATAAGCCATTTCGTATTGGTATATGTTCCTGTTTCATTCAAAACTACAATACCATCAGCTAATAGATTATCTGGATTATTATTTTCATCAGAGTCAAAAATCAAAAACAGAAACTTGCATTCCTTCTTTTACAGTTGCACCTTCTCTCTGATATGAAATTATTCGAGCCATTTCTTAATTAATAGATCTTATTCCTTTGTCAAACAAACTTACTTTTGTAACCCAAGGCTTTTAGCATCATTGGCACTATAAGCCACACAAAAATCACCTGCTAAACCACAAAAATACGAGTTCTGTAATACCTTTGTCCTGCAAAAAGCCGTGCAAACCTGTATTATTAAGTTTGTTATTGTCAAAAAGCACTGTAACTATCTATTTCGGGGTTCATTCCTTTTTCTAAAAATGGCTGATATAGGTCTTATGTCGAGGTCTTTGTGTAGTTGAGCACCAAAAAGTCCCTTTGCAAACAATGATCTGGCCATAATATTTGGTCTATACCATTTAACTGAACTACATCAAAAGGCTTTTTACCCTTATGCTGACTTGCAAAACTTTTTATGGGTAGCAGGGTGCCAATCCTGAGTAGCAACTACAAGGTCATAACCTTTCTGCATTTCTGCATTGATAAAAGGTATAATTTTGATCTCCTTCTTTCACAGGTAAAGATCCTGTAGGCATAAAAGTCATTTTGTACATCAATGATAATAAGTGCTTTCATATTGTTGTGAATTTGCGCCCAAAAATTACAATATTTTCTAATATTATTACTATCTTTGCCCTAAAAAAATATTTCGCTAATGCACTTTTTATCAGAAGATTTAGAAAATTATGCCAATGAACATACTGATAATGAGCCTATTTTTTATTGCAAGAGCTCAGTAAACGTACACACCTTACCGTACTTCAACCGCGAATGATTAGTGGGCATTTACAAGGGCGTTTTCTCAGTTTGTTATCTAAAAATGATACATCCAAAAACTATCTTAGAAATTGGTACCTATACAGGATATGCTACCCTCTGTTTAGCAGAAGGATTACCAGCAAATGGGGTATTACATACTATTGATATCAAAGAAGAACTCATCGATTTGCAACGTGAATTTTTGACCGTAGTGGCTATGGAAGTCAAATAGTACAACATCTCGGTAAAGCTGCCGATATTATTCCTACTCTCAACACTACTTTCGACCTTGTTTTTTTATTGATGCTGATAAGCAAAACTACAGTCTTTATTTTTGATTTGGTTATCGAAAAAAATGAACCGAGGAGGCGTCATTCTTTCGGATAATGTGTTGTGGAGTGGTAAGGTCGTAGAAGAAGTAAAAACACAACGATAAGCATACTCAAGCACTAATGATATATAATCAGAAGTTAAAAGATGATTCACGGGTAGAGACAGTGTTATTGCCTATTCGTGACGGCATTACAGTATCAAGAGTAAAAATAAGAGAAATTTGTATATTTCGATAAAAAGTATGTATCTTTGTCGCTTGAAACACTTTAGATAACTAAACGAAATGACTAATATAGAATCTTTCAAAGAAACCATTACCAACGGCTATACTTTTAAAGGCGATGCTATCACTTTAGGGTGGAGCAGTATATGAAGGGCAACCCTATTGAAAATGCTTTAGTAAAAACTACCTTTAAAAACTTTAAACCGCCACGGGCTTATTGCAGGAGCTACAGGTACAGGAAAAAAACTAAAAACATTACAAGTAATTGCTGAAAATCTTTCTAAAAAAAGGCGTTCCAGTACTTTTAATGGGACCTGAAAGGTGATCTCAGTGGGAATTGCAGCATCGGGTGAAGTAAAAACCTTTTATTTTTAGAGCGATTAGGCAAAAATAGGATTAGACTTTCAACCACAAGTATTTCCTACTGAATTACTCACCATTTCAAACCAGAAAAGGAGTGCGTATGCGTGCTACCATTTCAGAATTTGGAGCTGTATTGCTCTCGCGCATTTTGGATCTAAGTGATATACAAAGAGGGCGTTCTTGCGGTTGTTTTTTTAAATATTGTGATGATCACGCATTACCTCTTCTAGATCTTAAAGATCTTAAAAAATTCTTCAATATGCTACTGAAGAGGGTAAAAACGAGTTTTGAAAAAGAATATGGTTCTATCTCTAAAACCTCTACTAGTGCAATCTTGCGTAAATTAGTAGAGTTAGAACATCAAGGTGCAGAGCTCTTCTTTTGGAGAACGTAGTTTTGAGCCCCAAGATTTGTTGCGTACAAATAGCCAAGGTGAAGGCTATGTGAATATCATTAGACTTACTGATATACAAGATCGTCCCTAAGATGTTCTCTACCTTTATGTTGAGTCTGTTGGCTGAAATATACACTACTTTCCCAGAAGTAGGTGATATGGAGAAACCAAAATTGGTTATCTTTATAGATGAAGCACATCTTATCTTCAACGAAGCCTCAAAAACTCTCCTAAACCAATTAGAAAATATTGTAAAAACTCATACGTTCTAAGGGCGTAGGATTGATATTTTGTACTCAAAATCCGACAGATATACCTGATGCAGTGCTCTCACAGTTAGGTATGAAAGTGCAACACTCACTTCGTGCATTCACAGCTAAAGATCGTAAAGCTATTAAGCTAATCGCTGAAAATTATCCTTCATCAGAATTTTACGACACTACAGAAACTCTTACAACACTTGGTACGGGAGAGGCTTTAGTGACGGCATTAAACGAAAAAGGAATCCCTACACCTTTGGTAGCCACAATGATGCGTGCTCCTATGAGTAGAATGGATATACTTACCGATACCGAAATAGAAAACCTTGTAAATAACTCTGAATTAGTACGTAAATACAACGAAGTTATCGATCGTGAAAGTGCTTATGAGTTACTCAATAAAAATTGAAGAAGTTAATGAGGAAGAACAAAAGCAAAAAGCAGCGAAAGAAGAGGCTGATAGGGGCAGAAAAAGTAGAAAAAAACATCATCTAACAACAATGCTAAAGCTCCAGCAAAACGCTCAGGACAAAATCCATTAATAAAAAAATGGTAACTAGTGCTACTTTTTATACGAGGTGTATTAGGAATATTGAATAAAAATTATTAAGAAATAATGAAAAAGTTTATCATCACTACTATAGCCTTGTTCAGGGCTTATCGCTTGTAACAACAACAAAAATAATTTTCTGATTACCAATAACAGCATAGGGTACTTCAAAAAATACACCCTATACAAAAATTAGATTCTATTTTTGCTAAAAGATTCAATTGTAAATTCTAATGTGGAAGGAGAGTTGCGTTATGCAAGTTCTGAACGCATTACAATCTTTAGTAAAGAAGGAAAAAGAACTTCTTGAAATCACTCCTACTACCAATGAAAAAAGGCGTAGAAGTGATAGAGAGTGTATTAGTACTCTCTCCTTTGTATATTACCGAAAAAGGTATATCGTTAGAGAGTACTTTTAAAAGATGTGAAGGATAAATATTCTGATTTAGAAATACAACCCTCTATCAGTAGTGTGCTTGTTACTCCTAAAGGTCAAAAATTTCTATTTTACATTCGATAAAACTGCAATCAAAACTGCTTTCAGTCTTACTGATAATATCTCTAAGGATGATATAGAAGAGGGCGCTAAAATCAAACATATCACTATCAACTTTTTAAAGTTATATATTATATAAAAAAATGAATAATTTTAAACTAAACAGCATAGAAGAAGCTGTAGAGGATATAAAAAGGAAAAAGTAATCATTGTAGTAGATGATGAAAACCGTGAAAATGAAGGAGACTTTATAGCAGCCGCTGAGAAAGTAACTCCAGAAATGATTAACTTTATGATTACTCACGGTCGCGGATTAGTATATGCACCACTTACTGAAAAAAGATGTGCAGAATTAGACCTACCGATGATGGTGCAGAACAATACTGTACTACACGAAACTCAGTTCACTGTATCAGTAGATTTAAAAAGGAAATGGCTGTACTACAGGTATTTCGGCTTTCGATAGAGGCTAAAACTATCCAAGCACTAGTAAATCCTGAAAACTAAACCATTTGATTTAGGCCGTCCAGGGCATATATTCCCTCTTCGCGCGAAACAAGGAGGCGTGTTGCGCCGCTCGGGACACTACTGAGGCTGCTATAGACCTCACACGTATAGCAGGACTTTATCCTGCAGGTATTTTAGTAGAAATACTAAATGAAGATGGTACGATGGCTCGCTTGCCTCAATTGGTGGAAGTAGCTAAAAAGTTTGACCTTAAAAATCATATCTATAGAAGACCTTATTGCCTATCGTATGCGCAAAGATACTTTAGTGGTAAAAAAAGACTTCTTATTACAAACTCCTTATGGAGAATTTCGCTTGCGTGCTTATGAGCAAACTACTAACAAAACAAATCCATTTGGCATTTTACAAAAGGCACTTGGAAAAAAACGATGAAGCTGTTCTCACTCGTGTACACGCTTCGTTTATTAGCAATGATATTTTAGAAGTCTTAGCTGGTGATAAAGATAATCCATTAGAACGTATCTTTAAGAAAAATAAACGAGGAAGGCAAAGGAGCTGTGATTGTAATCAATAAAGAAGGGTATTCTCAAAACCTATTACAACATATTGCTCAAATAAAAGAAAATCAAAAAGGGAATCCTCTACCTCAAATAGATAAAGACACTAAAGATATAGGTATGGGAGCTCAAATACTCAATGATTTAGGTATTCGCAAATTGCGATTGCTTAGCAATTCTAAAAATGCTTCAAATTATGTAGGTATGTCAGGCTACGGACTTGAAATCACGGAAGAAATTCCTTATTAAAAAAACAAATTGATGATACTATTCTTTTTCGGATTATTCAGTTGTGTTTTTGCTCATTCACAAGAGCTTAATGCTATAGTGACAGTAAATACACAGCAAGTGAATTTGAGCAATCGTTCAGTATTCAAAAACTTTAGAAAAAGTCATTGCAAGAGTTTATCAATCAAACGCGATGGACAGATATAAAAGTGCGTGAAAACGAACGTTTGCGTTGTAGTTTTACATTGGTGATTACTAAGTTTGAAAATACACGCTATGAGGCCACTCTTTTGGTACAATCATCACGACCTGTGTATAATAGTGCTTATCAATCACCTATTTTTAACTTGCAAGATAAAGAAGTATCTTTTTGAATATCAAGAATTTTGCACCACTTTCATTTAATGAAAGTTCTTTTGAGTCTAATCTTACTTCAGTAGTTGCTTACTACGCATATTTGTTATTAGGCTTTTGATGCAGATACTTTTTCAGAAAAAGGAGGACACCCTTATTTTACCAAAAGCCAAACAGATTGCTAATTTAGGACAAAAAATAGTGGCTACGAAGGATGGACAGATAATGGTAGAAATAATCGTTTTTCACTTATAAACGAACTCATTTCTGAGAATTATGACGATTACCACAAAACTCTATATCAATATCACCGCTTAGGTTTTAGACCAAATGAGTTCTAATGAAAAAAACAAGCTAAAGAAACAATCCAGAATGCTATCTTGTTATTAGATAGAATACCAAGTCTTGCATTTAATTCTTATGCAATGACGCTCTTTTTCAATGCAAAAACTGATGAGATTACAGCTATTTTTTTGCAGGAGGGGCAATAGTAGATACTAAAAACTAAAAAGAAACCTTACAAAAATTAGCCCCAACTCAAAAAACACTAAATGGGGAGAAATTAAATAACGACTATGCTCACATCACTTTTCTATAAAAACTATGCTCTTATAGATGACTTGAAAGTAGATTTTTCCTGAAGGTTTTATTATAATTACTGGTGAAACAGGTTCAGGAAAATCAATTATGCTTGATGCTCTCTCTCTTATTTTAGGAAAACGTGCCGATATGGCTTCCTTCGTAATAAAGAAGAAAAATGTGTAATAGAAGCAGAATTTTCACTACAAAAATATAGTTTTTCAATCGTTGTTTAACGAATTAGATCTTGATTACGATCCACAGACAATTATCCGTCGAGAGATACTCCCTTCAGGTAAATCAAGGGCTTTCATAAACGATGTCCCTGCTACTTTGAAGTACTTTTCTCGTTTAGGAGAACTTTTAGTGATATTCACTCTCAACATCAAACTTTAGCCTTGAGTGATACTTCTTTTCAGTTTGAAATTATTGATGCTATGGCTGATGATCAAGCACTTCTTATAGCATATTCACAGCTTCATCAATTATTAAAGAAGGAACAGAAAAAAATTACAAGAACTTATCGAATTTCAAAAAAATGCAACTAAGGAATATGATTATAATTTTGCACCAACTAAAAAGAATTTTAAATCAGTCGCATTAGAAGAAGGCATTCTGGAGGAATTAGAAGAGTTATCAAGAAGCTTCAAATATAGAAGATATAAAAGAAAGTGTAACAGAAAGTATACAGTTGCTCAATGATGAGGAAGTAGGGATACTCAATAACTTACGTGAACTCAAGCGTGCATTTTCTAATCTTACAGAATACAAGCAGCAATACAGAGAGCTCTATGAACGTATAGAATCTGCATTTTTAGAACTCGAAGATTTGAACAGTGAAATAGCCTATATAGACGAAAAATATAGAAACTGATCCTGAGAGTTTAGAAGAAATATCGGCTCAACTCAACAAAATATACGCACTCCAAAAAGAAACACAAAGTAACAACAATTTGCTGAACTCATTAAAAATTCAGAAGGAATTAGAAGAAGCAGTATCCAAAACTGAAAGTGTAGATATAGATCTCAATCAGCAACAAAAAGCAGTAGAAGCCCAAAGGGTTTGCTACTTTAGAAAAAGCTACCGAGATTCACAATGCACGTGAAAAGGTAATTCCTGCTTTAGATAAGAAACTCACGCACTTTATGCACGAATTAGGTATGCCAAATGGTAAATTTGCTATAGAGCTCAAAAACTACTGATAGTTTCTTTACTAATGGCAATGATGAGTTATCATTCCTTTTTCAGCTAATAAAGGTGGAGATTTTGGTACTTTGAAAAAGTAGCTTCAGGAGGAGAACTCTCACGTATAATGTTAGCAGTAAAAAGCTATAATGGCAGAGCATACTGCCTTGCCTACTATAATGTTTGACGAAATAGATACAGGAGTGTCTGGAGAAATTTCTCAGAAAATGGGTGATATAATGAAAACAATGAGTAAAAACCGACAAGTATTTGCAATTACTCACTTGCCGCAAAATAGCTGCTAAAGGGAATTATCATTTTAAAAGTATTTAAAGAAGATAAGAATGGTAAGACTACCACACATTTGAAATTACTCACTGAAGAAGAACGTATTACTGAACTATCAGAAATGTTAGAAGGTAAAAAATAGTGGAGTTTCAGCACGAAACCACGCAATAGAGCTATTAAAAAGGGATGATTAACTCATCCCCTTTTTAATTGACTAATCTGATTGTAGAATTTATCAAAAAAATAATTTTAAACCATTCAGTATATTGATGAGGATGTTTTTGTAATATCAGTTTTGATGTTTTGGGAGATTCCCAACGCCAACTAGATACTTCATCAAAGGTTAATAATAGGTGAATTATTGTAATAACCTATAAGAATATGGTCGAGTTCGTGTTCAGTAAGCCCATTGTCAAAAGGGGCTTTGTAAATAAAAAGCTTAACACTTCACTAAGTTCTGTAACAAATCCCATTTCTTCTTGTAATCGGCGTTTACCAGCTTCAATAGTAGTCTCTCCTTCACGTGGATGAGCTGCAACAAGTGTTTGTCCACAAATTAGGTGAGATGGTACTTATTAGCAGCTCTTTGTTGCAGCATAATCTCCCCTTTATCGTTAAGTATAAATACAGAAAAGCCCTATGCAATAGCCTTTTTGATGTGCTTCAAAGCTTTTCCATCAAGCCTATAGGGTTGTCTTGTTCGTCTACTAATATTACTTTTTCTTCCATCGCAAAGGTTTATTTTACTTCTACCCTATCACCTTTATCAATTTCCCCATTTATCAGCTAAACCTCCATTAATTTCAAGTACATACATCGCAGGTTTTTCTGAAGGTAAAGAGGTTTCATCGTATGGGCGAGCGTTTTTTTAGCAATACTTACTACCTTCTTATCTTTGTCTAAATAGATGATATCAAAAGAAATTTCAGTATTTCTCATATAAAAAGAGCGTGGTGCTTCTTCAGAGAATATAAACCACATTCCTTGATGTTCATCCATTGAAGAACGATACATCAATCCTAAAGGAACGTTCCATTTCATTTTTGCAAACTCTACATCAATGGTTTGGATAAAGAGAATCGTTTTTAAAAATAGATAGCTCTCCATCTTTAGTAAACTGAATGTCATCAGGGGTAATCTCTACGATTTGTTCAGTTTTATTACTGCCAAAAACGAGGTAAAAATGAGAGCGATTGCAGCTAAAGGCAACTAATGCCAAAAGCTACTGTTACAAAAGTGTTTTTCTAAAAATTGCATTTTTGTTTTTGAATATAATTATACTTTTTTTGTGTTTTTCTAAATAGTAAATAAAATCCTACTATGATAAATGGAATGCTCAGCCATTGACCTGTAGAAAATAAACCTAAAGAACTTTCAAATCCTCCTTGACTTTCTTTTTACAAATTCTACCGCAAAACGGATACTCCACAAAGCTATTAAGAAAAGACCGAAAAATAAAGTAAAGGTTTATTCTTCTTGTCAGTTTTCAATACACGTACCACAATACCCAAAACAGACAGAAATAACCAAAAGGCTTCGTATAATTGTGCAGGGTGTTGGTAAGGAATGGAGGCTAATATTTCGGAGAAAACGTGGGTCGTGAGCAATGAGTTGGTAAAGCCGATTGTGGGTCAGATTGTTGAGTGATTTCCATTGCTTGGCGTGGAGAGATAGCTCCCCCTTGTACAAATTTCACCCCTAAAGGAAAAGTATCACTTACTTCTTTACCATTGATTTCAGAATTGATTCCCAAAGCGTACAAACATTCCTCCAATAGTAATAGGAATTACTACACGGTCTAATATCCATGATGTAGACTGATATCTTTATATTTACGTACATATAGTATCATAGCAATAATAATCCCTATGGCAGCCCGTGACTTGCTAAACCTGAAAAATCCAGTAAGTTCCCAGCCTCCTCCTGCCTTTTCTTTGATAGGTAAAAAGATCTCTAGCAAATGGTCTTTGAAATAATCCCAATTGTAGAAGAAACAATCACCTAAACGTGCACCTACTAAGGTAGCAACTGCTGTATAGACAAATAAAGTATCAAGCTGTTGTACAGTTTTACCTTCATTGAGATATTTTTTTGGGTGAGATACCACCCCAAACTAAAAAGCGACGATAAACATCAAACTGTATGTAGCAGAGAAAAAGCATGTTACAAAAGGTAAGTCTATAGTAGCGAGAATTTCATTAGAATTCCATATAAAATTTAAAAGCAATCATATAGTGATAGTTTTGAGGGCGTAAAAGTACAACTTTTTATTGAATGCACAAGCAATTTGTATGTATTCGTATTTTTAGTACTTTTGTCGCCAGATATAATTAATGAAAAATGCGCATCATTTCAGGAAAAAAATAAAGGTAAACAATTAATAGCACCAGCCAAACTCCCTGTTCGACCTACAACCGATTTTGCTAAGGAGGCTTTGTTCAATATTCTTAACAACTATTACTATTTTGATGAACTTTCGGTACTTGATCTTTTTTGCAGGTACAGGAAATATCAGTTATGAATTTGCTAGCAGGGGGTGTCCTTCACTTATTGCAGTGGATAGTCATAGTGGTTGCGTGCAGTTTATTAGCAAAAACAGCACGTGAGCTTGACTATCCTATCACAGTGCTCAAAGCTGATGTGTATGAATACCTCAAACGTACTATGCAGCGTTTTGATGTAATTTTTGCTGACCCTCCTATGAACTTCCTATAGAAAAATTTACTGAGATTGCTGAGCTCGTTTTTTTGAAAGAGATTTTTCTCAATGAAAATGGCACTCTCATTATAGAACATTCTTCTCGTACTGACCTTTCAAATTTACCTCACTTTGTAACCTCTAAAAAAATATGGAGGTTGTGTGTTTAGTATGTTTGAATAATTTTCAATTTGGTAATTTAAATTGAAGTAAGTATTCTTTTGTTTCAGCTGAAATACGCAAACTTTCTCTCGCCTTTTTGTATGGTTTTGTTTTGTACAAAAGGCGTAAGTGTTTAGCTTCTATATAAGGGATTGTAGCCTTGTATGTGTTTAGCTAAAAGCTGTGGCGAAATACCACGCTATCATCATATTGATGTAATATTCTTCTGAACGTATGGCAGCTATCCAATCTAAATGAGTTGTTTTAAAAATGCTTATCTAAGTAATTAGAGAGTAATACCCCAATAGCATAACGCACTGTATAAGTTTCATTACTTTTTGAGCCATTTTAGAACATAACTCAACACTTCTTCAGGGTATTTCAAGAAAAATTTTAGGGGCAAAAGTATCACAAGTAGCCCAATTGTCAGATATATGGTAAAAAAATTGTGTAGTGTATTGTATTACCTTTTCAAAATCTTTCAATTGAGCTATGATAAAGGCGTGCAGATTATTTTTCTTCGTAGTAATAATGAGGGCAATTTTTCCAAGAAAGCCACTAGCCTCCTTAGGTTGTTGTTTCAGTAATTCTTTAGCTAAAGAGCGCATTGCTGGGGTTCGTACTCAATGATACGTTCTTTATTAATGGTAGGGATAAGTTTAGCAGTAAAAATCGCGATAAAGGAATATCAGCTAAAAGCTAGAAGACGTTCTGTTATAAACATAATGATAAATAATTGGTGAGGCAAATGTACAAAAATAAATGATAAATGATAGAAGTTCAGATAAAAAAATCTTGCTTTTTATGGAAATAGTTTGTAACTTTGTCGCGTTTAATAAATTATATGTATATGACACAAATATTAAATCACGCCGATATTGAACACAAGATAAGGCGCATTGCTTATCAAATTTATGAAACACATCTTAATGAAGAGAAATCGTGTAGCTAGGTATCAATGGCAATGGATATGTATTTGCAGAGAAACTCGCAGTAGCATTGGCAGGTATTTCACCTTTAAAAAGTAGTTTTATGCCAAATTATAATGGATAAAAAATCCATTGATAGGTACTACGATTTCTATTCCTGCTGAACAATATACTGATAAAGCAGTGATAGTGGTAGACGATGTGCTCAATTCAGGGCGTACACTTATCTATGGGTGAAACACTTCTTAGAAGAACCTCTAAAAACGACTTACAACAGCAGTGTTAGTGAATCGCAATCATAAAAGATTATCCTATAAAAGCTGATTTTTAAAGGCATTTCATTATCTACTTCCTTACAAGAACACGTTTCAGTAACTTTTTGAGCCAAGTAATTATAGTGTAGATTTGTCAAATTAATCATTTAATTTGTTATGTACACAACACTCATCATTCTCTTTATATCAGCCTTGTTTTTTTATGAGCGGTAAAAGTCCGTTCCGATTTGGTAGCTATGTGCGCCTTAGTGCTTTTAGTACTTTTTGTATTCTTACACCCGAACAAGCCTTGTCAGGTTTTTCGGATAAGGTAGTGGTGATGATGATGGGACTTTTTGTAGTAGGAGGTGCTATCTTCCAAACAGGATTAGCAAAGATGATGAGTAGTAAAAATCTTGCGTTTAGCAGGTGATAGTGAGGTGAAGCTCCTTGTTCTGGTGATGCTTGTTACAGCTTTTTATTGGAGCTTTTGTAAGCAATACAGGCACAGTAGCCTTGATGATGCCTATTATTGTGAGTATGACAATGAGTGGTAATATCAATAGTAGTGAGGTTGCTGATGCCTATGGCTTTGCAAGTAGTATGGGCGGTATGATGACACTCATCGGTACACCTCCTAACTTAGTAATCGATGGAGAGTTAGTGAAAAATAGCTATGACAAACTCACCTTTTCTCATTCACCCCTGTAAGATTAGTATGTTTTATTGAGTAGGGGATGTTAGTATTGATACCTATTACTAAAATCTTTTTAACTAAGAAAGGAAGGAGGAAGTGACAAAGGCAAAGGAGGAAAATCGCTGAGTGATTTAGTAGGAGAATATCAATTATCTAAGAACTTATATCGCGTATTGGTAAACGAAAATACTTTTATTCAAAGGTAAGACACTTAAAGAAATTAATCTTTCACAACATTATCATATTTCAGTATTAGAAATTAGGCGCAAACCTGCTTCTAATAATCCTTTTTTTAAAAACAGGTAATCAGGAGATTGTAAATGCAGACACTGTAATTTATGAAGGAGATATTCTTTATTTACGAGGTGATTTTGAGTCAATTAAACAAATGAATATTGAAAAATCACTTGAACTTCCTTGATACACACCACCCTGAACAACGCTTACCTAATGAGATTACACTTTCACGATATAGGAATAGCTGAAGTGTTGATAATGCCCGCTTCTAAATTAGTAAATACTCGTATTAGTGATAGCAAACTGCGTGAGCACTATGGACTTAATATCTTAGGTATTCAACGTAAGGATACCTATATTTTACAAAACTTGAAAGACGAAAAGATGCACGCAGGTGATATATTATTAGTACAAAGGAACTTGGGATCATATAGCCAAGTTAGATGCCGAAAAGAAGTCAGTTAGTAGTATTAGGGTCAACCTCTTGCCGAAGCATCGAAAGTAACCCTCACTCATAAAAGCTCCTATAGCAGCGCTAATAATGGTAGCAATGGTAGTAGCGATGATGTTCGATTTTATTCCTATAGCTCCTGTAACAGCTGTACTCATAGCCTCTCTTCTAATGGTTATTTCAGGTGCTTTACGTAATATAGAAGCAGCTTACAAAACGATTAATTGGGAGAGTATTGTGCTTATTGCAGGTATGTTGCCAATGGCATTAGCCTTAGAAAAAAACAGGAGTATCTGCTTTGGTTTCTAATGCATTAGTAGGAAGTTTAGGTGATAAAAGTCCATATATATTATTAGCAGGGGTATATTTCACCACTTCACTAATGACGATGTTTATTAGTAATACAGCCACAGCAGTACTTTTTAGCACCTATTGCTATGAAAACAGCTTTATCGTTAGGTTTACAACCTCAAGCATTTATCTTCGCAGTAGCTGTAGGAGCAGAGTATGTGTTTTTGCTTCACCATTTTCTACTCCTCCCAATGCTTTAGTAATGTCAGCAGGACGTTATACATTTTCTGATTATGTAAAAAGTAGGCTTACCATTACAAATTATTATAGGGGATTGTAATGGTGTTTGTTTTACCGTTATTATTTCCATTTTGATAAAAAGTTGTATCTTTGCCGAAAATTATTAAAAATAAAGAATGAAAAAGAATTTCAGATTTTTGTTAGACGTTTCTAAATACGTATTTGCAGGCTTGTTAATAGCTCCATTATTTAACTCTTCTTTTATATGTAATGAAGCTTGCTGGTGTGCTTTTATAGTAGCTATATTAGCTCTTATAGTAGGACTTTCCCTCTCTAAAACAGAAAAAAAGTATTAGGAAATAAAAATAACAATAACCGCAATAAAAATTATCGCAAAAATAATAACAATAGGAATAATAACACTGCTGCCAACAAAAGCATAACAATTTCTCCTTCAAAAACTATGAAAGTCTATTTTGATAATGCAGCTACTACTCCCCTTTATCCTGAGGTTGTAGAAAAAAATAACGAAGTATTGAATCATACTTATGGTAATCCATCATCTACTCACGCCTTGGGGCGTGGTGCAAAAATCACTTATTGAATACAGTCAGCAAGCAAATAGCAAAAGAGAACTAAATGCTTTACCCTCTGAAATTATTTTTTTACTTCAGGGGGTACTGAAGCTGATAATTTTATTCTCCACAGTTGCGTACGTGATTTAGGCGTACAAGTAGTTATTTCTTCACTTATAGAACATCACGCTGTACTACATACATTGGAAGTATTAGCTAAGGAATATCCTATACAAATAGTTTATGTGAATCTCACGGAAAGAGAGATATAGATCTTCAACATTTAAAGAACTTACTTGAGCAATATACTGAGGTATTAGTAAGTTTGATGCATCTAAATAATGAGATAGGAAACATTTTGCCTTTGAAGGAAGTAGCTACACTTTTGCAAAGAAAAAGGGCGTATTTTCACTCTGACACAGTACAATCTGTAGGACATTATTCTATTAACTTACAAAGAGATTCCTGTAGATTTTATCACAGCTTCAGCTCATAAGTTTCACGGACCTAAAGGGTAGGATTTGCTTTTATTAGAAAAGGTATAGTTTTACATAGCATCATTACTGGAGGAGAACAAGAAAAAGGTTTGCGTGCAGGTACAGAAGCTGTACATAACATAGCAGGGTATGGAAGTAGCTTTTAACTTGTGCTATAAAAATTTAAATAAGAATACTGAAAAACTCAAAAACTTGAAACAATATTTTTATACATCAACTCAAACATCATTTTCCTGAGATAGTATTCAATGGAACATCAGAGAGTTTAGAGGAAGGTAGTTATGCTATAGTGAACGTAGGCTTTCCTGCATTACAACAGCAAAGATAACACTTTACTTTTTCAGTTAGATCTAAAAAGGTATTGCCTGCTCAAAAGGAAGTGCTTGCCAAAGCGGTAGCGTACAAGTTTCACATCGTATTATCGGCTTTTATGCCAAAAGAAGCACTACAATATCCTTCGTTGCGCTTCTCATTTTCAGCTTTTAATACAATAGAAGAAGTAGATTTTCTCATAGAAAGTCTTAAAAGAAATCTCCCTTAATAAATACTGATAATAAACTACTTATGTTTATTATAGAGAATAAAAGCTGAAAAATATTTTCAAAAAGTAGGTATTTCAAAATATTGTTGTAATTTAGTAGCGTTTTTTTAAACAATATTTGTATTTAAATCTTAGATATGTCAGAGGACACATAGCCATAGAGGACAATCGTTTAGAAGAAGCTTCATTTTGTAAATTATGAGGCAATGTCTCTTAGTGAATTGACTAAAGAGTTGAAAGAACAGCTCCTTACCGAGAAAACTCAAGCTATCAAAAACAAGTGGATGCTATCCGCTATGAATTTGATAAAAGTACGATGCGCTGGTAGAAGAGAAAGAGAAGAGTTCATTGCCGATGGAGGTGAACCTCATAACTTTTCTTATGAAATTCCTATCTATAAGGAGTTCTACACAGCTTTCAATAACTATCGTGAAAAGCGTAATCAGTACTACAAGGAAATGGAAAAACTCATAAGGAAAATCTTGCTAAGCGTCGAGAAATTATAGAAGAGCTAAAGAACCTTATCAATACAGAGGAACACATAGGCACAACTTTTTAAACAATTCCAGCAATTGCAAGAACGCTGGCACAAAGCAGGTGCTGTTTCTAATGCCGATTATGAAGACTTGTGGAATACCTACCACCACCACGTAGAAAAATTTCTATGACTATATCCACCTAAGTAAAAGATTTACGTGATAATGACTTCAAACGCAATTTGGAAGAAAAAATTAAAAATCATTCAACGAGCCGAAGCTCTCGCTCAAGATGATGTAGATGCGCTACTTGCCTCACGTGAGTTGCAAGTGTTACATCGTATTTGGAAGGAAGAAATAGGTCTGTAGATAAAGAATACCGTGAGAGTATATGGCAACGTTTTAGCGAACTGACATACACGACAAACGTCAATATTACCTCAAAAATTTAGATAAAAATATACGAGGAAAAATGCTGTGAAAAACAAAGCATTATCGATCGTATTATAGGAGAAAAAGAACCTACTACACATAATGCTTGGAAGCAGCTTTCTAAACAAGTAGAAGAATTGAGACAAAACTTCTTAAACGTAGGAAAAGTTCCTTTGCAACAAGCTGATGAAGTGTGGAAAAACTTCAATGTAGCTTTGCGAAGCTTCAACAAAAAGAAAAAAACCAGTTCTACAAAATTCTTAAAAAGAACAACAAGAAAAATTTGACCAAAAACTAGCCTTAGTAGAAATAGCTAAAGACAAACCAAAAATAGCACCGACTGGGAAACTACTACTGAATTGATGAAAAACATTCAGAAAGAGTGGAAAGAAATAGGAAGTGTACCTCTTAGAAACACCGAAAAATTTGGAAAGAGTTCAAAAAGGCTTGTGATACTTATTTTGCTCATTTTGCAGAAAGCAATCCAACATTCTAAGAATAAGGAAAAATAATGCTCTTGAACAAAAAGAAAACACTTCTTAGACAAACTAAAAGAATACCAATTAAGCACTGATAGAGATAAAGGAAATAGAAACCTTACAGAATTTTTGTGAATGAATGGAATGCTTTAGGAGCAACTCATCATTCTAAGAGAACTATTGATATCAAAATTCCACAAAATCATTGATGCATTGTACAAAAACTCAATTTTTGATAAACAAGAAATTGAGATTATTAAATACAACAATAAATTAGAACGACTTATCAATGATGATAATGAGAATTCTCTTAACAATGAGGTAATTTTTGTAAAAACGTCGTATTGAGGAACTCAAGTCGGAAGTATTGCGATTAGAAAATAACTTAGCTTTCTTTGGTAATATTGATGAGAAGAATCCATTAGTGCGTGATGTGATTAAAAACATCAATAATCAAAAAGAGGCTCTTAAAAACTTGGGAAAATAAACTTCGAGGCTAAAAACATTTGCAAAAAGCACAATTAGTTGAAACAGCTGAGGAAAACACAGAAGAAAAAGAATAGATTTAGTTGTGAAATTAGTATTTGCTACCCATAATCAGCATAAATTAAAGGGAAATACAAGCTCTTTTACCTCCAAACATTCAATTGTTGAGTTTGGATGATATCGGCTGTGATGAAGATATTCCCGAAACAGCTACTACCATTGAGGGCAATGCCTTACTAAAAGTACAATACATTCAAAAACACTATCATTGTAATGTTTTTGCTGATGATACAGGTTTAGAAGTTCAAGCATTAAATAATGCTCCAGGGGTATATTCAGCACGTTATGCAGGTGAACACAAAAAGCGATGCAGATAATATGCAATTGCTTTTGAGAAATATGGAGGAATCTCTCACCGAGAAGCTCAATTTAAAACTGTTATAGCTTTGTGCTTAGAAGGTGTTGTATATACTTTTGAAGGTATTGCAAAAGGAAATATAGGTACAACTCCCATAGGAACTAATGGTTTTGGGTATGACCCTATATTTATTCCTGAAAACTCTGATAAAAACTTTTGCTGAACTCACTCAAGACGAAAAATCATATCAGTCACCGTGGAAAAGCTTTTGAAAAGTTGTTAGATTTCTTAAATCAAAAATTCAGTAAGGAAAAGATGAGTTTACTAGAAATTAAAAAAATATCAAACGCGATTTTAGATTAGGGTTCTGAAATACTACACGTACTAAAAAGTATCAATCTTTCCATAGAAAAAGGAGAGTATGTTGCTCTAATGGGACCATCAGGATCAGGTAAATCTACCTTAATGAATATCTTAGGCTGCTTAGATACTCCCACTTCTGGTGAATATATCTTAAACGGAAAGGATGTGAGCAAGATGAGTGATTCAGAGTTAGCTGATATACGTAATAAAGAAATAGGTTTCGTATTTCAAACTTTTTAATTTGATGCCACGTACTACAGCTTTAGATAATGTGGCTCTCCCAATGGTATACGCTGGTGTTAAGAAAGAAAAAAACGACACGAGCGTGCTAAAAGAAGTATTGAAATTAGTGAGGCTTAGATAATCGTATGCTTCACAAACCTAATGAGTTATCAGGAGGACAACGCCAAAGAGTGGCTGTCGCACGTGCTTTGGTGAATCACCCTTCTATTATTTTAGCAGATGAACCTACAGGAAATCTCGACTCTAAAAACTTCTTATGAAATAATGAACCTTTTTGACGAAATCTACCAAAAAGGAAATACCGTTATCTTGGTTACTCACGAGGAAGATATAGCACAGTATGCCAAACATGTTATCCGATTAAAAGACGGACTTATAGAAACCGATAGTGCTAAGTAAAATGAATATTGGAATTGTTATCCCTGCTTATAATGAGGCGAGAAAGCATTGCTACTACTCTGCATTCTCTGCTCAATCAAACTTATCCCCTTCTCAAATTATTGTAGTAGATGATGGTTCTACTGATAGCACTGCTGAGGTAGTAAATCATATTGCTTCTAAGTATCCTATAGTACAATTGATACAACGTGGTGAAAAAGGAGAACACTTACCTGGAGCTAAAGTTGTACAAACTTTCAACTATGGACTTTCTTATCTAAAAAGAAGATATAGAAGTGATTTGTAAATTTGATGCTGACCTTATTTTTTTCCTGATAATTATCTTGAAATACTAAATCTACAATATAAGCAAAAATCCTCAATTAGGAATGTTTTGGAGGCTTTTTGTTATATTGGGAAAAAATAACTTGTGGGTACTTGAAAATCTCACAAATAAAGACCATTTGAGAGGTGCTGTAAAATCATATCGGAAAGCGTGTTTTTGAAGCCATAGGAGGATTAAAAATGGCAATGGGGTGGGATACAGCTGATGAGTTATTAGCACGCTATCACGGATGGATAGTACAAACTGATGAAACTCTTCACGTAAAACATCTTCGTCCTACAGGAGCAGGTTATAAAAAGCAATGCCCGTTATTTACAAGGAAGCGTATTTTTATCGTATGAGATATGGTGTACTTCTTACATTACTTGCTGCAGTAAAATTAGCTGTAAAGAAACGTAGTGGCAAACTCTTCTTAGATTATTGCAAAGGTTTTTTACAAAAGCAAAACAAGAAAAACAATCTGACTTACTCTCTGCAGAAGAAGGTAAATGGGGTAAGGCAATATCGTTGGAAAGGAATTTTTAGCAAATTTTATAACAGATAAATGGAACAAACAAAAGGAAATATATGCTTAATCCCCAATTTGTTGGGAGATAGCGCTCTTGATGTATTACCAGCACAAGTGAGCAATATACTGCGTTCACTTACTTATTTTTGTAGTAGAAAATGAAAAATCAGCAAGAAAGTTTATCAAATTGATGATACCAGATAAAAAAACAAGCTGATTTACAAATAGCTGTAATTGATAAACACCAGCGTAATAGTGATTTTTAGTAACTTTCTCGCTCCTTGTATGGAAGGAAATTCTATAGGTATTATCTCGGAAGCTGGTTGTCCTGGCATTGCCGATCCTGGTGCTGATATAGTGCGTATAGCTCATCAAAAAGGATTAAAAGTTATCCCTTAGTGAGTCCTTCTTCACTTTTTATTAGCAATGATGGCAAAGCGGGCTCAATGGGCAAAATTTTGCTTTCAATGGTTATTTACCTATTGATAAACAAGAACGCAAGAAAATACTGAAAAGCCCTAGAACGCAAAGCAAGTGAAGGACAGTCTCAACTATTTATAGAAACTCCTTATCGTAACCAACAAATGTTTAGTAACCTTATGGATAACTTACAAGCTGATACTCTTTTATGTATAGCTTGTGATATTACACTCCTACTGAAGAAATAAAAACACTCCCAATACATCTTTGGAGAAAGGTAAAAATTGATATACAAAAACGACCTACAATCTTTATAATAGGGGCTTAGAAAGGTAAATACACTATTTTTCTTAGTCTCGAAGAAAGGTTCATCGTAATAACTACTGATATCAGTCAGTACTGCTTTAGGAAAAAGGTGCTAACTCCTCAGTAAGTTCGCCACCTTTTTAAATAAAGAATACCATTAGGAGAACGTTTTTAGAAGTCTTCTTGAACTTTCCTTTTACCCAAGGCACAAAGTCCTTCATTTGAGTAACAGCACGACTTACTACAAAGTCGTAAGTATCTTTAGTTCTTCGGCTCTTATTTGCATAGCCGTTACATTGAGTGAGCTTTAAAGCTTTTACTACTTCTTGTACTACTTTTTATCCAATAGAATCGACTAATGTAAACTGGCAGTTAGGAAACATTATAGCTAAAGGTATACCAGGAAGCCTCCACCAGTACCTACGTCTAATATTTGAGTACCATCATGGAATTGAATGCATTTAGCTATTGCCAAACTATGTAACACGTGTCGTTCATAAAAATCATCAATATCTTTGCGTGAGATGACGTTTATTTGAGCATTCCACTTTTTCATACAATGGTTTGAGCTGTGTGAATTGTTGTTGTTGTTGCTCACTAAGTGAGGAAAGTATTTGAGTATGATTTCCATAGTTGCTAAAAATATATTACTTTTGTACCCGTTTTTTATATTTAATAATGAATTTACGAGCTTTATTATTGATATGGGGGTAGTTGCCTTTTTGAGTTATGCTCAAGAGCGAGATACCACTATATTCAACCTTATTCGCAAGAAATATGGCTCAGAGCATATACACCTACCAAAATGCTCATACTTACACAAGGAAAAAAGCTTATTCACCCAACTACCCATTTAGTTTAGGAGTTGGAATAGGTTTGCGCAAGATATTAGGGGCTTAACATACTTTATGCACAGAACTTATTCCGACTAAAAAAATAAAAACTAACCTAAAAACTCGCAGTATAGATATACAAGCATCATAAATATGGTAAACGTATACTTATAGATGCTTATTATCAGGATTATACAGGATTTTATATCGATAGAGGCAAAGGGAATTACACCCTCTTCCTACTCTTTCTACCCAGCAAATAGGGCGTAGAAAGTACTTATGTATGGCGAGCTGACAAGTTTTCAGCACGAGCTGCCTTTTGAGCAAAGCGAATGCCAAGTGAAATCAGCGGGTAGTTTACTTTTTGGCAGTGGTTTCTATTGGCATCGCATAGAACCTGATGCTAAAACAGAGAATGTGAGCACTGAAGCTTTTGAGAATTTTCAAATAGGTTTTCACGTGGGTTATGGCTATTCGTGGGTAGCTGGCAAACATTGGTTACTTATAGGGGCGTTTATGGGTGGACTGAATTTTGGTAACCAAATGGATGTTCTTCAGGATTTCAATATTAAGATTTATCCTACTTCTATAACGCGCTTTTCATTTTGTGTATTTGAAAGATGATTGGACTGTAGCCTTATCGGAATTTTTAATAACAAGTCAGTTTATCCTATGGATAGCAAACCTATTCGCTTGATTACTCCCAGTATACAACTATCGTTTACTAAGCATTTTTACCTCAAAAGAAAAACTTCCTCACCTGATTACCTTCCCTGAAAGCACGACCAATCCTTCAACAGAACGGGTAAAAATGAGATATTTATTACCACCTTCCACGATACGATATTTCTTTTTAATTTCTTCTACTGATAATGGATAGTTTTTGAGAGAATACAATATTTACTACCTTTCTTCAACTCTTTAGGGATTGATAGGGTTACCTGTAAAATACGTCCAGCAAAGGGCTTTTTAGCTGCTCTGGGGTGTATAGATGAGTATTTACGTCCAACTTCTCTACCTCAAAATGCTGCGTTATATAATTAAAAAGCTCTGATTTCAGCAAAAACATTATTAGGAATATATAAGTACTTTTTAGGTTTAGCTATACACCACTTGAGGGAGTATGTAATGCTGCTTCTGTAAATTGTAAAGTAGGGATCTTCAGTCTCCAAATTCACACAATGTATTTGTACTTGTGTTTCTATTTCTGTTTTAGCTTCTTGTACTACTAACACCTCCTTTACTTCATTACATAAGGCAATCAAATGAATATGTGTTATTTTTTTGGAAGTGTATGCAATAAATAACTAATATCTATCATAGGTGATATTTGGTAAGCACTTTATCTGCCTTTTGCAATAGTACAGACTGTAACTCTAAGATATTAGGAGAAAGGTCTTCTAAAAAGGAATTTCTTTTTGTTTGAGAGTATCTCTACAGGCAGGATCAAGGTAAATAAGGTTATAATGTACTGTTGTTTGCTTTTAAAAAAATCTTCTGCGGTTCCATTTATAAAGGTTGCCTTACGCTCTAATAGCTGCCAATTATATTTCTACTTTGCTGAGAAGCTCCCTCATTTTGCTCTACTAAAGTAACTTCTTTAAACTTTTCAGAAAGAAAGAATGCATCAATACCGAACCCTAAGTAAGATCTAAAAAACGTTCTCCTTGTAAGTTTTGTGACTTATACTGAGCAGTTGCCTCAGAGGAGGTTTGTTCTAAATTGAGTGTTGGCGGGAAACAAAACGTTCTCTTTAACAAGCAAGAAAGGTAACTTTTTAGTTGCTGTACGTCTGCCTTCAATTTGTTGAGCTAACTCTTTGTTAGTTAAACCATCAAACATAGGTTTTCAGGAGCAAATCGGTAGTTGCCCCTTTATATTCCTTTGATAAACTGTTAGTACGTTCTTGTCTAACAAATTCATAGCGTGCAAAAGATAGTGTATTTTTATGAAAATCAAAGCCATTTTTTTGCGTTTGAAGTGAAAAATCATTGCTACCGAAATACCTATCATCACCAACCATACTAATGGATATGCCCACCATAACTCTAATTCTGGCATATATTTGAAATTCATACCATATACCCCTACAATAAAAAGTGAGTGGAATAAAAATAGTAGAAATAAGGGTGAGTAAGCGCATAATATTGTTCATCTTGTTACTCATTGCCCCATATGAGGTATCTGTAAGTCCCCAGAGGATATCGTGATAAGTACTTAGAGTCTCTACAATTTGTATTGTGTGGTCGTGAAGGTCACGGAAGTAGTGTTTAGTATCGGTGTCAATAAGATGATGAGGGGTTTTTCTAATCTTGTTTACCACCTCACGTGAAGGCATTATCGATTTTTGTAAAAAAAGATAGCGCTCTTTTTCAGTAACTGAATTTCGAAAATCATATCTTCACGCGGGGTGTGTGATGATTTCATCCTCAATAGTTTTTCAATCTTATCACTCACTTTATCCAGAATCACAAAATAATTGTCTACAATAGCATCTAAGAGTCCAAATAACAAATAATCAGCTGGGCGTTTACGCAGACTACTATCAGTATTTTGGAGTCGTTTACGTACGGGTTCAACATACGTCTTCTCCTTCACTTTCTTGAAAAGTGATAAGATAGTTTTACCTAATACCAAGGCTAAGTGCTCTGAAATGAGTTGTTCGTCTTTACCATAATAAAGCATTTTGATGATTACCAAAATATGCTCATCAAGTATTTCCACTTTGGGGCGATGTTCGGTATCTAAGATATCTTCTAAAAGTAAGTTGTTTAACTGTACATAATTTCCTACTTTCTTTACTTCCTCAATATTATTCAATCCATTTACATTGAGCCAAGTTATGCAGCTGTCTGTTATAAAGTTCAAAAGCCTCTTCTGCTGATACTACTTTCTTCATTGAATAAGAGGAATCATTATAACTAATGACTTCTATATTAAGAGGCTTTTCTTTGTTACCAAAAATACACCAAACTACCTGCAGGTAAACCTACCTTTTTAGAGCGATTAGCCTTGCGTTTCTTCTTAGTAATAGGGGGATATTTTTGCTCATATATACATTTTTGTTAATATATTGGTTATAAATGTTATATTGAAATATTTTTAAAGTTTAAATATATACTTCTCAATCAATTTGAAACTGCTAATAATTGTAACGAAATCTTGTTATATTTGTTAAAATCCTTTTTAACATACTGATTATAAGTGTATTTATACATTTGTGTACACAGTAAATTGATATTCTATAGAACAATATATTAAATAAAAGATTTATATTTTTATTATAAATTACTTATAATCAGTATTTTTACTTTTAAAAATACTAAAAATTTGTATTCTTTTTGATAATGTGCTAAGAAAAATGATTAAAAATTTTCTATTCTTTTTATCTTAGCGAGGTAATTACTAATCTTAATTTCTGTTTTAAAAATTAGTGTCTTTTGAATATAATAAATGCTCTATGTGGTTCTTCACTTTGCAAAATATTGCTTTCTCCTCTACCCTATTTTCACAGCTACCAAGTAGTAAAAACAGAAGAATACTTATAAAAATGGTTTCATTTTTAATTTTTAATGTATAATTAATAGACTTTGCCAAAGTTTAGATTTAGAAGAGGTTACTGATTAATAGGATATATTTTTAGGATACTTAATTGCTTCTATCAGTGAGGTGGCTCTCTGGGCTATTGTCTTATCTTCGAAGTAGTGAAACGCTGAAGCAAAGGGATATTTGCTTCTAACAATTCCATAATAGCCACGTGGTAATAGTGTCGGTCTAAGGATTTGACAAGTTTTAAAAACCCTTCATCCATAGTGCCATCATAAGTATCATTGAATAGTTTTTCTTTGTAGGCTTCATATTTGTCAACTTTCCCTTTAGTAGCTTTAAAATCTTTAGTTTGTGGAGACTGAGAGCTATAGTTTGCTGCCTCAAAAAGTGTGAGCATATCACGTAATAGTATAGCTTTGTCCGCTTTATTCTCTTCTAACAAAGCGAGATAAAATCTCATTCCCCAAGGAGAGAGCTTTATCAGCCACGCTTGTGGATTCAAAAACTATAGATAAGGTTTTGATAGTCTTTTTCAGTGGCTGCTCCATCAAGTATTTTTACTATACTTTGCTTTTACTATATTGGCATTGGTTTCATAGGGGTACCAAATCTTCGCCACGGGAAATTTTTAATTAGCTGTTGTAAATCCATTTGTTATTATAGTTTTAAGAGAGTACCTTCCCAAACGCCTCAGAGAATTTGGTAGGGTAAATTCAATAATTTGATAGGCAGCTATTCGATGCTCGTGAAAAGGATCTTGAGCAATGATATCCAGTATTTCTTCCCTTACTGCCAGCCTTACACAAAAATTACACCTCCTTTGCGAGGTTCTTGTAGTCCTGAAACAACAAAATGCCCTGAAGCATAATACCTATCTAAATAAGCGCGATGAGCTTCTAAGTGTTTTCAACCTCAGAAAGGTCTTTTTGATACGTTAAAATAATGATATATATATTATTAGATATTAGTTTTATTCTTTATTCGTTGGTGTTCTTAAGGTGTTGTATTGGCTACTTGTAAAACCTTTTCCGTTGAATACTTCACCCCATTCAAAGCAAAATCGGTGATGTAGCGCGCCATTTGCTGAGGGGTGATATTAGCTTTATAATCAGGGAAGGCTTCGGTGAGCATCTCAGTCTGTACGGCTCCTAAGGCTAAGGTATTGAAAACGATACCACGCTCTTTGTACTCTTCACAAAAAGCTCCGATAGGGGGTAATAAGAGCACCTTTGGAGGAGCTATATGCTGCTAAACCACCGAACTTCAAGCTCCCTTGTACACCTCCCATACTACTAATACTCACCACGTGCACCTTTCTCCATAAAAGGCAGTAGTTGTTGTGTGAGGTGTGCTGCCCCAAATACATTCACCTTATACACTTCCAAAAGTCTTCTTCAGTAAGCTCTTCAAAAAGGTTTATTGATGAGTCTCCCTGCATTGTGAATAAGAATATCTACCTTTTTGCCATTGTCCTTTCACAAAATCACCTACTGCTTTCCTATCAGAAGCTAACGTAATATCAAAAGGAATACAATGTACATTAGGTAGATTAAGTGACTCTATAGTAGCAGTATGCCGCGAAAGGGCTAAAATATTATGCCCTTCCGCAGCCAACTGTTGTACCAGCTCATAGCCTATGCCTCTGCTAGTACCTGTAATGATAATGTTTTTCATTTATTATTCTAAGAAGTGTGTTTTTACCTACTAAGAACAAAAACAAGATAACCTACTACCATACTTATTATCCCTATAATAAGTCCCAGTTTCAACATATCGTTTTTGTTTTACCAATCCTGTAGAATAAGCTATAGCATTAGGTGGAGTTGATATAGGCAAACACATCGCTGATGAGGGCTGCTAACGCTATCCCTATAAGTACTGTTGAAGTACCTCCTATTTCTCCTAAAGCTATCCCCCATCCCTTGGCAAATAGTTACCAAAATAGGAATTAGTAAGGGCTGCAGCAGCAGTATTAGAAATAAAGTTACTAAGAAGATAACAAATAAGTCCAGAGGCAATCAATACTATAATAGGCGACCAAGACCCAAAAGGTATAGTATCAATCGCCAACTTAGCTAATCCTGAATCCTGAATACCTAAACCTAAGGCAAAAACCTCCTGCTACCATCCAGATAACGCTCCAGTTAATTGACTGTAGATCTTTGGCTGTAATCACTCCTGTTGCAGCAAAAACACCCATAGGCACTAAAGCAATAGTATTAGCGTCAATGCCACTTACATTACTAGGTATCAACCATAAAAAGAATGGTAAGGATAAAAGTGCCACTTTCACTACCCACATACGCCAACCGTGATGTACTTTTTCCAAGAATGTGTAGGTTAATTGTTCTTTGAGTAAAAAGGAAAAGAATTTTAATATAAGTCGCCAAGAAATGAAAAGTAACAAAAGCACCAGAGGAAACATAAACGCCATCCATTCTCCAAAATCAATACCCATATTTAGTCCTTTTGGGTTGTTGAGGGCTTGTAGAGCAATAGCATTTGGGGGCGTACCAATAGGGGTCGCCATACCTCCTAGGGTTAGCAGCAATTGGGATACTCATCGTTAGTGCGGTACGTCCTTTGCCACTCGCAGGTAGCGCTGCAAAAACAGGGAGTAAGGAAAGTGAGCATCATAGCTGCTGTAGCAGTATTACTCACAAACATTGAGAAAAATACCAGTAATGAGTAGGAACCCCAATAGTACATTCTCGCTTTTTGTTTCCAAACGGACGTATCAAATTTTAGCAAGCAATACGTCCAATCCAGATTTGGTGGCGGCAATAGCCAAGAAAAACCACCAAAAAGAGTATAATCACAGGGTTGGCAAAGGTTGCCATAATCTCCTTACTGCTGAGCAGCTTCCTCAAAAACCTCACTCTCTTCTCCTTTAAAGAAGAACAAACTATGGTTAGAAACCGTCAAACACATCAAGGTGATGATACCCAATGATGTAGCCCATGAAGGAATAGCCTCGCTAATCCACATTAAGGTGGCAAATACAAAAATAGCGATAATACGCTGGTGAACCACTGTTAATCCATTAATATGAAAAAACTTCAGCAGGAAGATTCCATACTACAGCAGTTACAATCACTATACACACCAAAGCAATAAGGTGTCAAAGTGATTGGTCATTACATTTTCTAATTCTTTAGACATAATATTTTTGGTAAGTTTAAAAATTGAATTACAATTTAAAATAGCATCGACAAAAGTACAAAAAAGGTAATCTACCAAAGAAAAAGTGATAGTTTTATTAGAGGATTTTTGTTGTTCCCAATAAAGATAGGGTTTATATATTTATTTTTAAAAAGCTCACTAATAAGAAGTACAATTTCTTCTTTATCTCTTTTCTTTTCATAATCCGTACACAAATCAGCTATAATGTCCTGTAATCCTCTTGCAGGTTTTTCTGTGGTTATTTGCAAAGAATAAGGTATAAGTTTCAGCATCCCTTTTTGTATTCTTTCTTTTTAGGATTTTTGCAGACCTCGTATATATTTTTGCTTTAGTAGCAACTTCTTTAGGTGTTGAGGAGGAGGTACTACTTCTGTAGTTCTTCCAAGGAAAACATCAAACAATTCAAAAACATATCTAATGCTTTTTCTCTTGTTTTGGCTTCCAATAAAAGTATATCCGACCATCCTCTACTATCATAAATAATATATCTTTTTCTGTAACCAATGGTAGAAGTCAGTTAATATTTTTCACCAGGAATTTTGGTGTTATCTCGCAACATATATCCTATTAGAAAAAAACGTGAAAACATTCAACATCATATTTCTATATACTTCTCAGGTGAAGTTCTCACAAGCTCAATTAGCTCAATCAATGTCAAAGAGTTACTATCTTTTTACTGTTTTTCTAAACAAAAATCACCAAAGAGTTCGAAAAACTGCTTTTAAGGCATTCTCTTCTGTTTTTGAAAACTGAAAACAGCAAATTTGCCCAGTTATTAGTTTTTCATTAGGATATATCTGTTGTAGCCAAAGATAAAAAGTCGCCTAATACTTTTGTTTGTATTGCAGGTGTGCTTCTGCCAATTATTGAGAAATATTTCCAAAGCGAAAAATACTCTTTTTGCTAATATGTAGCTTAGGGTGAGGTTCTATAAAAGCTATCAGTTCCTCTATTGATAAATCCTGAGAATGTTTAGAAAAATACTTATTATAAAATTCATCAAATAATATAGAAGAAGTAGAGCAAAGCTGCTTTTTCACTTTTCCACATAACAAAAAGCTTTTCTGCCCAATTATCAATATCCCTTGGGTGTTTTTTTCTGTAACCAAGGGAAAAATCCTTGTTGCAGCAATTGAAGCCCTACATCTTCCCCTTTTATAGCGAAGAGCCCAACCATTGAAAAAGTTTTGAGGTAAAATATATCATACTTCCTAATATACATTGGTGCTCGATATTTCATATATCTAAAGTTCTAAAGTAGTGATGTTTTCATAATCAATAATGTTTTATATTCCCCATAAAAGAAGCTTGTAATCTTTTGATATAAGAATCCTCTATGACATCAATAATAGCTAAAATATAAGCTGGAATACGAATGTGATGAGTGAGCAATTCGTTTAATACATTTTGAAGGGCTACAAGATATTCATCATAGGAAATAAGTTCTTGGGAATTTTTCAAGTGCTTCAGCAACAATTTTATTCGAGGAACACTCATCTTTAGCTGACTAACGAACTCTTTGGTAAATCAACTCCATAATATCTTTTTCTGGGTGGTATATATCAATGTTTAATTCCTCTTGAATAATTGTAGCTGCTTCTTTTTCAGTAAGAGGAACTGTTCCATATATCCAATTGTCGTCCCACATCTCCAACATTTCAATAACATCAAGTAAGCCATCAGGCATATCCACTCCTGCTCTTAAGCTAAATTGATAGTTGTAAAGAGCGACTTTTTCCGCATTATAGCCTTCTTTCCAAAGAGCTTGTAAGCCTTGGATATAATAAACAATGGCTTTTATTTCTTCTGAAGTCATTTTATTACACTTAGTTTTTCTGGGGGCATTAATAGAATTCTTAGTTGTAGAGTTAAGTTCAGAACGAGTGATTATATGGTTTGTATCTTCAAAATAGGCTTCCTTAAAGTACTCGCTATTATCTAAAAAAACAAAAACCATAAAAATTCGCTACTCTCTTTTATGGATAAGGTAAATAAAACCATCTCCTTCCCAACTACATTCACCTCCATACACTTCATATTGAGCATTTTCTGCCACCATTTGTGGATAGAGATTAGAAACATAATCCGCTTCATTATACTTAAAAATAACTATCTAAAAGTAGATTGAAACAATATACGCAGGTGATACTCTTCCCCTAACCATTGCCCTTCTAAAACAAGCATATCGCCATTGGGGTAAGCAATAGATTTGATCGTGGGGTAAGTATAATTTTTGAGAATGTTTTTGATATGTGGATGTATATTTATTTGAGTATTTTTAATAGTTCTTCTGACAAACGAAATTTGATAAGTGCCCATATCCAAAAGGCTCCTACGAGCAATGATTTTTAAGCTGATATTCACCAGCGGGTGAAATGGGAAGTCCCAAAAGAAGAAACCTCCTATGGCTACGATACTAAAGAGAGTAGTCTGTAGAGTTTCTTTATAAAAAGGCTGTAAGTTGTATTTGCGATATACAAATCCCGATTTAAGAAGATTATACGAAGTAAAAGCTAAAAGAGTAGCAAATCCAGCTCCATTAATCCCATAAATAGGAATGAGCCACATATTCATTAAAACAGTGCCTATGACCAAGAAAAACGCCCAAAAATAGCACTGTGCGATAGTAAGGAGAATTGAGTAATACCGCATTGCTGAAACCTACTAAGGCATCAGAGAGTTTTACTACGGATATGATGATAAGCACTCCAAGCCCTGTGCTATAATCCTTATCAGGCAAGAGGGCGTAACACTGTTGGGCATTCACCACAATAAGTACACAAATGACCATACTAACAAAGTAAGTGTTTACCGTACTGCGTTTATATAGGTCAGAAAGCTCATCACTCTTGTTTTGGTTCATAAACTGTGCCGTCAGTGGACTTACTATTTGATACATACTGCGGTAAGGAATAGCAATTACTGTTGCAGTAAAGATAGCCACATTATACACCGCTATTTCGCCAATGGGCAGGGTATTGGTTGAGCATAAACTTATCAATATCCATCAATACAGAAGCTACCGACCCTGATAAAATCACAAAAAGGCTGTATAAAAAGACTTCTTTCTTGTTCTTTGGCAATCCCCAAGCAAATTGTGGTCGGCGTACATAGAAAGCGAAAATGAACATCAAGAGCATACGCAAGGCATACACCCAGAACACCCCCCACATCAATTGGTAAAAAGTCAATAATACCAAAGTAAATGGCTACTAATAAAAAGCATCACCCCTACCCTATGGAATACTTCTTTGAGGAAAATTGCCAAAGACAGTTTTTAGCTGTACACGTGTCCACGCATAAGCAATCTCAAAGTAAGCCATTGCTACTGAAGTGAGGAAAATGAGTAAAACGTAATTGCGCACTTCTGTATTCTTTGCCGAAAGCCATTGAGCGATTTGTTCGTACCCGATTACCCCAATAAAGGTAGCAGGTACAATGATGAGCAAAGGTAAAAAGCAAAGCATTAGGTTGAATTTTGCTTGCTCTTCCTTATACTGGTAAGCTGTATAATAACGTACTAAAGTATTATTTACTCCAAAAAGCGATAAGTGGAGAAAGAATAGTAGCAGTGGAAGTAACATAACTCACCAAAGCCATATTGTGCTTTTGAAAGGAAGTAAGTAAATAAGAAAAAGGGTATTGAGTGCCCTATGGCAAACCCAAAAATAAGTAGCCACTACATTCTTAAACGATTGACGGAGCACTATTCCCATAATGACTACATCTTAAAAATTAAACTTGTTTTTCAAAGAAAGATTGCCATTCGGGAGCTTTATTAACACCCATTTGGTAATATTGCATTGCTGTATGTTCATCACCAATACCATAGTAAGCTAAAGGCAAGACGAAAAATAATTGTTGAGTTCATGTGGATAAATATGTACTATATCCGCTACAATAGGTAATGCATCACCATATTTTTTTGGTAAGGAACATCAAATCTACCCATTCGATGAGTGTAGAGTATGAATAATCTCCATTTTTGTACTGCTTTTGCGATAGCCATATTCTGCTTCTTCAAGATTTTGAAATTCAAAATAATTCAATTCAACATAGCGACGCCAATAATAAGGCTCATTGGGTTCAAAAGTGAGTACTTTCTGAATATATTTTAGGGCTTTTAGCGTGATTATGGCGCAAGTAATAAAAATCAGCTAAGGTAATCCACGCTTTGTCAAGTTGAGGATCTTCGTGAGTAGCTCTAAAATAATACTCTTCTGCCTTAGCATCATTATACATTTTTCATAACAACGACCTATATGTAAGTAAGCTAAAGCCGAAGGGTCGTCTAAGGTAAGAGTAATCTTATAGTGCTCAATAGCTTTTTGATAGTCATTCATAGTTTCAAGCACACGAGCTTTCTCGAAATAAGCCCCCGTGAAAGTATCGTCACTGATAATAGCGAAAATCGAGGCAACGCAAAAGCATTTTTGTAATCACCAATAGCCAAATAGAGTCTGCCGAGATAATACCAAGCAACTTCACAATAAGGATTTTTGATCTAAGTAATGATTTAAGAAAGAAGTAGCCTCTTGTACATCACCTAAAACTTCATAACAGAATACTAACTGTTGTAGCGCTGTATAGTCCTGAGGGTCTTGTTCTAAACATTTGATAAAATAGTTTTTAGCATTGGTATAATCCTCTACATAGAGGTATTCCATTGCTATTAAGGCATAAATATTGGAAGCATCATCAGTAAGAGTGAGGGCATGTTTGCAACAACTCAATAGCACGATGATGTTTATTCATTTTAGAATACAGATTAGCTGCTGTGCGTACTTCGGCATTCATAGGTTCAAGCACGAGCAATTCATTGAGAATTTCTGACGCTTCCTCCAAAACGGTCTTCAAACACCAGTTGCTCAGCATTTAGCAATTTCAGTGAAGACGCATTGGGGTGTTGCGATAATCCAATTTCTAAGAGCACGTTTGGCTTTACTAATACGCCCATATTCTAAGTAATATTCAACTATTTCTTCAAATTCATCCACGTCAAAAAGAGATGTTATTTTCTTTGAGCATAGATTCAAATTTGGTAACAGCGTAGTTTTCTTCTTCTGGTAACATTTATTTTAATTAAGAACTATGAGGATATTCTTAGTAATACTTTTTACAAATTTCTTATCCTGTAAGGCAGTAAGTTGTTCTGCTATAAGGGTATTCATATAGTTTTGAAGCTCTTCCCTACTGTTATAAGTAGGTTTTGAGACCAATTTGGGAAGTCGGAGTTTTATAATCTACTTCTTCATTGATGAGTTTTACAGCAGAAGCGCTGGCAATAATTGCTATATGAATCCAAAGTTGGGAAGAGGCGGGATATTCATCTATTTCTTCTAAATCGTTTAAATTTTCATTAACAAAATAGAGTGATAAATATCGATGAAAATAGTAATCAAAAAGCCTCCTGAGCTCCTTTGGTGCTTTTTAAAATCAGCTTATGGTTTTAAAATGAGAGAAACACGCTTTTACGCTCTTCTGGAGATATGGTAGGTATGGCTGCAATCAAACAAAAAGAATTTTCTATAGGATACCATAGATCAAAAATTTTTCGGCAAAAGGTACCCTGCAAGTACTTCTGGTAAGAAAGTTAGTAAGCCTTCGTATTGTTTGCTTACAAATAGACATCCTACAAATTCATAAACAGTTTGTAGGTCTTTACTACTTTTTGAGTGAAAAACTTTTTGCGGATCTTTTCAAGGAGTTTTTGCTGTTTTGGAGTAGTACAATAAGGTGTTAATATTTCTATATTCATAATCGCCTAATAATTTTTAAATAAGTTACTAATTTCTTTTCCACAAATTCGGTCATAGTATCAGCTTGCTTAATGACCTTGGGTTTGGCATATTCGTGTGCAAAAGCAAAATATTTCTTGAGTGTCAGGAGCATAGAGCAGTTTGTCGCCATCGCCATATTTCCAAAACTCCCAAGCACTAAATAGTCTTTTGCCATTGAATGCATTGGTATATATGTCAGTAAAGCGGATTTCTACCCCTTCCAACCTAAGTTCCCTATATGTTGGAAGAACAAAAGTAAGTTCCTCAGAGAAAATAACGCCCAAGTCTTGGCTCTTTTTGGGTAATCTCAGCTAAGGGAATGCCTGCGGTAACCACATTATATTCGTCAAAAATCTTTCAGCACCTGCTTGGTAAGTTTGGGATATACAGCCAAGAGTCGCTCCCAATCTTCAGGGGTAGCCGTTTGTGAGCTTGTATCCTCTGTTTTTTCTTTTTCTTTGAGTTCTTTAAGAGAAGTGGAAACTGTGGCGACAAGCTCCGTATCAGTAGCCTCTATGAACCATTTTTAGAGGAGCACTATAGCTTTTTTTAATCCTACTTTCTTCAAATAATCAGGGAGTGTTTTGGGATTTGTTTTTAGAAAATAAAAATTCTATCATATTGCGAATGAGGAAGTCCTTGCTAAAGTGCATCGTTTTCCCACTCTTAATATGATTCATCTTGAGAATGGTAAAATTCAAGAAGTGATTGTCCGCCAATGCTATCGGGGCGATTTCCTCCAAGGTAACACCTGCATCTTTTAGCGCTTTATGCGTGTAATTCAACACGATAAAAGCTCGGCATTTCTTCCTCGAATACCATATCCATAATAGCGCAAAGCTTACCTAATATCTGCTGATACTTTTCAGAAGCAATTAACTGTTCCAATTGTTCTTTGTCTTTTTGCTCCATCGACATAACTGTAATGTTTTTATTGTTTTATCCCTCCAACTCCTTTGGGTTTATCCCCAATACCTTGTGCCATCTTGAGCGTTCTCACAGGTGGGGTCTATGCCTTTGCCTTTGGTATAAAAAGGCTCCCATTGCCAATCCTCTCCAGTACAACCCACAGCAGCGTAGTTCATCAGGAATTCTTTAAAATTATCAGCTAAATAAGTGCCGAGATTGCTTTGCACCATCGTGACTGAGGTACACAACCTTACCATAGTTCTCTGGCTCTAACTCAATAGCAATATAATCGCCGTTAACATTGATATGAAAAACACAATTTGTTGTACCAAATGCGGTCTTCTGGGTCTTCGTAATTAGGGGAAAACATCAGCTGCCCATTCCTTGCGATGTTCCTCATAGTCTAAAAAGCAAATCCAATCCAAAAGAGCAATTCTCCACAATAAATGTACGCCAAGGCATCGGGTATTATAGATTCATCTTCAATAGTTACATCATTCACATCCCAATAAAACTCCAAATGAGCAGTGTTTCCCAAGAGTACTTCGCGGAAATGAGGAGGCAGTGTATAGCCTAATTTTGTCTCTACGGCTTTGATTTCGTCCTCTGTAGCGGTTTTTTCTATTGTTAAATGTTCTGTAGCCCACCAAGGTCTTCTATCTTTTCTAAAAATAGGTTTAAACGCTTTTTAAAAAGCACAAAATTAAAGGGTATTTCCATAATGCTATTTATTTTATGAAACTAATTGTTTGTTTTTACTTCCCAAAAAGCCATTTCGCTTACCATTTTTTTACGTTCGATAAGTCCTTTTCCTACCAGATTTGCTGTAATAGTCTTTACGGTGCGTTCTGATTTTCCTATAGCTCAGCAATAATCTTTTGAGTGGCGGTAGGATTTTTGTTGTAAGTATTGTAATACTGCCATTTCCTCCAGTGCAATTCAAAGTGCAAATTTTGCCCTTTGGAATTTGCTCTTTTGCACTTTGAAATTCGTCCCCTACTAATAAATACCTATTTTTAAGCTCGTTTTCCTCGTCTAAAAATTAGGTTTCTAAAGAAACGTTCTATATATTCGGTAGTTGCTGTTATCCCTTTAGCAAGGTTGTTGTAATTGGCACGGACTAAGGCGTTACGAAAATACCAAGAATGATAGGCAAAGGCTTCATTGCTCATCGCAAAGCCAAAGGTACGCAGATATTGAATCGTGAAAAACCGCCGTTGTACGCGTATTTCCCTCACCAAAAGGGTGTATTTGCCAGAGTCCTGAGACAAATTTGGCTATGTGCTTGATAGCTGCCTCTACAGGCAAGCCTTGATAAGAAAAAAACGCTTTTCTTGCTCGAAATCATAGTCCAAAGTCTCACGCAAATTGTTTGCACTAGCATAGAGAACCGTATCTCCACCGAGTACCCCTCCTTTTTGGTGATATTGTAGTCGCGCAATTTGCCTGCAAACTTGTAAATACCGGTGAATAACTTGCGATGAATGCCTATATATGCCACTGGGGAAAAGCTAAAAGCTGACTCGGTAAGCAATTCGGTGATGCGCGCCGAAACTTTGTCGGCTTCCTCAGTGCGTTCTTCTCCCTGTTCGTGGCGTACTGTCTTGGATTGATAATAGCTATCAATAAGGTGTTTAGCCTCCTCTATAGTAATGTCCCCTCGATGTGTTGCTTAGCCGTTTGCATGAGATAATCCGAAGGTTTCAATCCGTCTACTGCCTGCAAGCCAATAGCTGTCTGCCACGCCTCACCTTTTTTTCACGACGATGGGGTTCAGTTTCCCTTTATATATTGCTCGAAGTCACTCATTTTTGCAACATTTCTACTTCTTATTAATTCTTTACGCCTATAAAATATCTACTTCGGAGGCATCCCTTGCTGAGACTTCTCGGTGTAGCGCTCATAGTCATATACGTAAGTGCGATTGAGCGTGGCGTCGTTGTCCCAGATATGTTGCCACATCGCCCCTACTGCCTGAGGCATTGCCCCTTTGGCTACAAACTTTTCAAAAAGTTTGTTTAGGAAATTCCCTGCCTTCTAAGCCATCAGGAATCATCATTGAGCGTGGTAACTTCTACTCCTATCATACAAGTGTAAGGCTCAGTATAGTCCTTTTTGGTAATCGATGTAGATACTGTAAATGGTATCGTTTACCTTATTGGGTATTTTTGCAAAAAGTTGCTCGCTAAAAAAAGCGTTGCCAAAAGGTTTTCCGATGTCTTGCATCGCTTGTCCACTCTGATTGCTAGTGCGTACACTGATTCCTATGATTTTCTTTTTATTCAAATAGTTTTTAATAAATTCTCTTTTAACTTCTTACAAACTTGCCGATACTCTCTAAAAAGTTAGGGTTTGTCTTCCTTTTAATTAAAAGTACCCTACCTCTCGAGTTTTATAAACACCCTTTACGATCTGCCAACAAACATCATAGCCACCTGCTCCTGTACCATTTTGAGCCTCTATATAGATAATATCGTCTTCTTTATCATAATAAACGGATGTTTCACTAAAGGCAGGTACATACATATCACTATAAGCACTTTTTAGGAATATTTACTTGTTTACCATTAATGCTCACCACAAAACTTTTATATTCCGTCTCTGGCTCAGAGCCATCAGTTCCTTCAAAAGGTTTCCCGTCTATTTTGTATTCGTAATGATCGCCTTTGTTTTCTTTAGTAAAGGTATGTTTTTCTTATTGTATTTTTGAGCGGTAAGCTCTACTCGAATTCCCATATCTAAAAAGTAATGGCATTATCGCTTTCTTTTTCTTTCTTAATAGCAAGAAACTTATAAGTAGGTTTCAGTCTGCTGTTATGAATATACCCTTTATCTACGTAATGCCACTTACTTATATCTTCATCAGCATGAAAATATATAAAACAAGCTTATTATTAGGGAGTGTCCCCAGTATTTTTACTTTTGACATTTTCTTTTTCACGGATATTTACATAACCATCTTTGTCCTTTACCACAAAGAATTGACCAAAGACACACTGGGAAATTAACAAAAAATAAGAATAAAATTCGCAGCATAGTTTATTTTTGATTGTTCAATTAAATAAAAATTATCTATTTCTATTTCATTAAAGGTGCACTCATTGCCATATAAATCCCTAACTACAGCTCTTAGGGTAGCCCTTTGCCTTTTTAGTCCTGCTAATTTGTTTTATTTTATGAAATAAATGGTAGATATTGTATCCTCATCTTCTTCTATAAAGCTTACATCCCTGACATGTGTACAGGATTTTTCTAATTCAAATATTGTTTTTCAGCTAAAGGTTGAAGAATCTCAAAGATAGGTTCGCAAAATTTGCTATATTCCTTATTAATATCACTTATAATAACATTTATTACCCAACGAGGAAGTTCATCAGGGCGAAAATTCTTTTGAAGTTTGTTAGAGATACTTTTGTCTTTTCCATAACATAGCCAATATTAATTTTACTTAAAGACTTTGACAAAGCTTTAGAACTTTGTCAAAGTCAATTGTAACTTCTCATTATTAATTGCCTGTGCGGCTCACACTATACATCTTTTTCGCGGAGTTCCTGAATATTTTTGTCGTCCATATACTCATCAAAGGTCATATAGCGGTCGATAATGCCATTGGGGGTAAGCTCGATGATACGATTGGCGACAGTTTGCGAAAATTCGTGGTCGTGGGTAGTGAAAAGCACGGTGCCTTTGAAGTTTTTCAGCGAGTTGTTGAAGGCGGTGATGCTCTCCAAATCCAAGTGGTTGGTAGGCTCGTTGAGCATTAGCACATTGGCGCGCAACATCATCATACGGCTAAGCATACAGCGCACTTTCTCGCCTCCTGAGAGCACTTTGCAGTTTTTAAGGGCTTCCTCGCCACTGAAAAAGCATCTTGCCCAAGAAGCCGCGTACATATGCTTCCTCGCGCTCTTCCTCTGTTTTTTGCCCATTGACGCAACCAATCCACCAAAGAAAGGTCTTGAGTGAAGAAATCGGAGTTATCCACAGGCAGGTAAGACTGTGAGGTGGTGATTCCCCACGCAAAAAGTACCTGCATCAGGCTTGAGATTGCCGTTGAGAATCTCATAAAAGGCAGTGGTAGCACGTGAATCCTTAGAAATTACGGCTACCTTATCGTCTTTGGCAAGGTTGATATCCACATTTTGGAACAGTACCTGTCCGTCAATAGACGCGGCAAGGTTTTCCACGTGTAGGATTTGGTCGCCAGCCTCGCGGTCACGGTCGAAAATGATGGCAGGGTAACGACGAGAGGACGGTTTGATTTCCTCAATATTGAGTTTCTCCAACATCTTCTTACGAGAGGTAGCCTGCTTTGATTTTGCCACGTTGGCACTAAAGCGCGCGATAAATTCCTGTAACTCTTTGGCTTTCTCTTCCGCCTTTTTTTGTTCTGTTGCGCACGCTGACGGGCTGCTAACTGACTACTTTCGTACCAGAAAGTATAGTTACCCGAAAAATGGTTGATTTTACCAAAGTCAATATCCGAGATATGGGTACAAAACGGCATCGAGGAAGTGACGGTCGTGAGAGACTACAATCACCGTATTGTCGTAATTTGCTAAAAAGTTCTCCAGCCAGCCAATAGTTTCAAAATCGAGGTCGTTAGTAGGCTCGTCCATTATGAGTACATCAGGATTTCCGAAGAGCGCTTGCGCCAAAAGTACTCGCACTTTGAGTTTGCCGTCCATTTCGGACATCATAGTGTAGTGCATATCCTCTGTAATACCCAAGTTAGAGAGCAAAGCAGCAGCATCACTCTCGGCATTCCAGCCGTTCATCTCGTCAAACTGCATCTGTAGCTCACCAATACGCTCGGCGTGCTCATCAGAGTAGTCAGCATAGAGGTCGTCCATCTCTTTCTTAACTTTAGAAAGGACTTTGTTGCCCATAATCACAGTGTCGAGTACGGTGTAATCGTCATAAGCGTAGTGGTCTTGCTCAAGCACCGACATACGTTTACCAGGTTCGAGGATAACGCGCCCCGAAGTAGGTTCTTGCTTGCCTGAAAGGATTTTAAGGAAAGTAGATTTGCTCTGCTCCATTGGCACCGATGATGCCGTAGCAGTTGCCTTGAGTAAAGGTTACGTTTACCTCATCGAAGAGGACACGCTTACCGAATTGTACTGATAAATTGGATACTGATAACATTTTTCTAGTTGTTATTAATTATTTTAAAAGTGCAAATATACACAATATTTGTAAGATACGAAAATCTTAGTTCAAAACTCATTTTTCAGCACTTACAATCAACGCCATAGATTTTTCAGTCTCAAAAAGGATCTTTCTTAAAATTACCATACAGTTTAAGGTTTTTAAACCCTATTTTGATAAGCCAATCAGTGAGTTCATTAGCAAAAAATAGGCTGTAGTAGCTCTTCATTTTCTATAGTATCGTCTAAAATAGTCTTAAAGATGATTTTATCACTGTCATTTAGATAGTAAAATCGTTCAAATTTTTACCTTATCATTGGCTATAAGAGGTAAATTACCTAAATAATTGCCTTGCTTTTTGGGCAAAAATACTTCTGAAAATTGACTATTTGCAAAATAAGTTTATCCTTTTGAGCAAGTTGCCCATAGGCTTTTTGCAAAAGAGCTGTACAGATGTTTTACTATTGAGGGTGCGGCAACGTATTACCAATACAAACAATATTGTTGAAGACAGTAAGCTGGTCAATATCAAGCATATTAAGTGGTTGTACCACAATGTCTTTCTTGGTAGCTTCGGCAATGAGTCGCTCGCTAAGGTCAATAGCGGTAACCTCGTAACCTTGCGATAATAAGTAAGCTGTAAGATTGCCCTGTAGCAGCACCTACATCAAGAACGGTTTTGCCACATAGTTCGCTGGCAAAGAAGGTTTGGTGAGCTGGTGATAACGGAAAGATGTAATCGTATTTTTCCGCTATTTCGTTGTAGAATTTTGACATAATGATGAATGATTAAAGATTAGTAATTAATGGAATGGATATGCCTTGTTTATAGATTTTAGCATAGTTCTTAATAGTATCTAATTTTTAAAATTCAATTCTTTGTTTTCTTCTAAAGAAGGATAGATGATAAGGCAATCTATCAATTTATTTTCTTCTATTTTAAACTCATTGTAGACTGCTTCTAAACGTGCATAGCCACTTACTTGGCGGATGTCATCTATCACTCTACTATCTTCATAAATAGGGCTTATACTTGGCATCAATGACCATTTTGTATTCTGGAGTGTTGAGCAAGAAATCTAATTCGGTATAATCAGCAATAAAATGATAGAGTACCTCTCTCTGCCTCCAAACTGTTCTTGTAGCTTTTTATAGACATATAACTCAAAAAAAGTTTGGGCATATCTATCCAAAAAGGCGGAATAGTTACTTTTTTTGGGTTGTTTCGGTGATATTATACGAAAAAAACGCTTTAAGATATGCTGCCCAATGCGAATAGCTTCCTCATATTCTTTAAAAAAGTATTGGGAGTAAGTTTTTTTGAGGTTTTCATATTAATTTCTTCTGAAATCAACTCAAAATATGGGCTACAATAGGTAATCAATTCGCAAATAGATTTATCATTTCCTGCAAAATAATTAGCGTGTGTATTCTTAAAGCTGATGATAAATTGCAAAACTTTCTTTAAAAAAGCGATTTTTCGAGGTTATCCATTCCAAACTCTTGATACCTACACACGTGGGCTGTGAGTTTGTTCTTAAAAACATGAGGTGTTTTAGCTAACTGTATCTTGCCTTTGATACGGCTATTAAGATTCTCCTCGACCGTGTAATATGATTTTTTTAAGTCCTTTACGCACAATACGCTTGAGTAGCAAAAAGGAATTGCACCATTAGAAAAAGGCGTGAGTGTGTCTTTTGCTGTTCGATAGTAATTGGAGGTTCGTCCCAATAGATTTTGATGAGGTCTTGTGTATCTTTAGGATCAAGCACTGTAATGCTGAGAAGCATTTTTAGATAGTCGATTTCTGCCCATTCTTCCCCTTTGAATATGAGAGCCTTCAGCTATCTGTTTTTATTCATTTTTGGCTCTATATATACGAATTTTTGATGTTTTACCAACCATAACGCTCCTACATAATAGCCTGCCTGCAAACATACTTTCCCCTCATTTGTAGCGCTTAATATCAAAAGGATAGACAGGATTACCCTGTCTATCTTTTTTTCAATATATACGGACAAATCTGAGGTATTGCGTCAAAGTAAATGCTCCCTCCTCTTTTTTTGATGCTATAGGGTTGATGTTCAAGAAGCGGTATTTTCATTGTTGTAAAGATTATTTATGGTAGTTTCTATTCCTCTCCTACGAGGATACCATCTTTCACATATTCGAACAAAATAGGCTTGATTTCGTATTCCCAACGGATGTCGATAGGAGTATTTTTAGTAATGAAATAAGAATGCCCTAATTGTACCTCTTCTTTTTTTGAACTCAGGAGATAAATTAGAATTGAATAAGTTAGTTACTTTATCAAATAACTCACTCTTAAACTGGTCGCCTAATTCATTTGTTAAATCTTTAGGTAAAATATTTACAAAGGCAAAGCGGCGACGGATGGCATAATCTATATGCCCTACGGAGCGGTCGGCGGTGTTCATCGTACCGATAATATAGAGATTAGGAGGCAGAATAAGGTTGTTTTCTCCCTCAATAGCGTACATACTTTGTACTGCTTCACCTCGGTATTCTAAGGCATAGATAAGTTCGCCAAGTACAGCTGATAGGTTCGCGCGGTTGATTTCATCTATGACAAGAACGTAGGGTTTCTTCTTTTTGAAATTATTAGCCCATTTTATAAAATAGTCAGTGATTGTGTTCCAATAACCTTCTTGTGATTTTTCTTAAAAAACTAATAAAATTATCATCTAAGTTTTTTGACAAAAAGGCTTCAATATGTATTCCTACTAAATCAAAATTCCTATCATTCAATTCTAGTGATTTCTCCAGTATCTTCATTGTACTGAATAGTATCTAATCTTTTACTTGAGTAGAATAGCTTACCATCTTTAATAGATTCATATTTTAGGTTACTATCTTCATCAAAAATAAACCTCTCCTTTTTTTCTTTTCTTTTCTTTTTCAAGAAAAATCTCTAAAAATCTTCCCATTTTATAGGAAGTAAAGGAGCTTTTTAAAAAGCTTTTTAGCAAACTCAGCTAATATTTTATCTTTAGTAACATACGATATGTTACCATTAGTATTTTCAGCTATAATGCCTCTTACAAAATCTTCATAAGAATAGCTGGGGTGAAACTGAATGAGTTTGAATTGCTCATTGCCCTCTAAACTATCATTTTCACCTAAACCTAATAACGCTTTGGCAATACGTTTGGCCTCACGAGTTTTGCCAGTACCTGGAGGACCTTGTAGAATGATTTGAGGTTTGTATTTTAAAAGTTTAATAACAAGGTTGTCCTCTTGAGTTTGTGTATTTCCGTTCATAATATTTAGTAAGTATTGAGCATATTTAATTCCTTCGATATCAGAGTTATAAGTAGTTACATCAGTAAGTGTTTTAGTAGGTAGGTTATTATTAGCATCCCATACTCCTTTTTAGCCATTTAACCTTACGATAATGTTTATATGTAGCTCTTTCTTCATCAAAATAATAATCAGAGATTACTTTTGCCATAGCCTAATAAAGTTTTTGTTCCTTTTTAGCAATGACAATATCGCCTATATTTATTTTATTTTCTCCGTTGCAAAAATCATCAATAGCAGAAACGTTATTACGTTGGTCTTCTCCTCCTCCATAATTGTTTATTAGGGCTTCAAGAATAGATTTTCTATCCGTGTAATTTTTCCAAATCTCCCAATTCGTCCCAGCCAATAGCCATAATACCTTCATTATAAAACTCCTCCCACTTAACAGCTTGTTCACCAGGACTATACAACCAATAACGTTTAGTATCTTCATTTTCGTTATTCATATTTTGATAAACTATATCTTGAGCTAACAGCAAAGGAAAAATCTACTCCTTTTGGAACAAAAATGCTCTTTTTAGCAAATTTAATTGAGGATTATTGAGAAAAAGGAACCATTTGGAACAGTAATTCTATATGGTGCTTGTATTTCCTTTCTTTCTGTGGGATAATATCTAAATAATCACAAAGCTGGTTATAGAGAGTACTTTTTATAGAAAGTATTTTTGCTTGGATTTTTGCATTGTTAGCAAAAAGAGAGGGTACGCTCATCAAATTGATGATTAAAAATTTGTTTTTGTTGAGCTTTTCCCTTTAATTTTTCTATGCTATTTTCGGCAAAATTCTTAGCTTTATCTAATTTAATATAGAAATCATCAGAACTGTAGACTATAATAAATAAATTTCTTAGCTGTTCAGGGAAATACTTACCTAAAGCATCTAAGAAGCTAAAAAGAATTTTTGATAGACTAAATTTCCTCTTTTCCTAAAAGATTCTTTTAAACATTTCATAGAAATCAACAGCATTTATATCCCAGTGTTGCTGAAAATGATCAATAGCATACCATTTATAGACCTCATTTTCATTAGCTGGGTCTTCTCTACGTAAGGTAATATAATACTCAATAAGCTCGTTAATCTTTTCATACATAGTATTTTTAATTTTTAAGAATAATAAAAAGTAATAAAATATTTGTACATAGCAAAAGAGCTGCCTATTTTTTTAGGTAGCTCTTTCAAAGTTGTTTAAATACTATTTTTTTATTGTAATTCACGGAAAGCTTTTTATGCAAAAAGGCGACGCTTGTCGTTGATAGATTCTTCCATAGAAATCATAGTTTCAGAACGAGCTACCCTTGAATATCATCTATCATATAGATCACTTCTTTAGCGTGTTTGGTGTCACGAGCTCGGATTTTACAAAAGATATTGTACTGTCCTGAAGTAATATAAAGCTACTGTTACAAAAAGGAATTTCTTCCAAAACGTTCTAATACAAACTGAGCTTGATGATTACGCTCTAAAAAATTCCTACATACGCTATAAAAGTATAGCCCAATCGTTCATAATCTACTGTGAGGGTAGAGCCTTTAATGATACCAAGTTCCTCCATTTTTCGTACTCTCACGTGAACAGTCCCTGCTGAAATTTCCAATTGCTTGGCTATCTCAGTAAAAGGGGTTCGGGTATCATCAATCAATAGATCTAATATTTGATGATCAGTTTCATCTAATTTGTATCTCGCCATCTATTATATTTTTATAATTTACTCAGCGTGCAAAAGTAAGTATTTTATTTTGAATTATCCAAATAAAAAGACTTATATTTTTACATTTTCTATCTTATTTTGTGTTAAAGGTTTTGTAAATCTAAATTATTTTCAATTGAACTTTTTATTGATAGGATCTTTTTAGATATTTAGACAGAGGCATTTCTCTATGTCCATATTTAGTGGATAAATCTCCTATTTCGGCAATATAAGGGACAAACAAAATTTTAGCATTTTCTAAAATTTCTTTGTAAAGAATACCTACATCATTACCACTATATGTATCATCACGTAAGATAATATCATAAAAACATTTGTCGTTTTCTGGTATATTGAAATAATCCTTGTAATTTACACTTGTAACATAAGAAGTAGCAATGTATTCTAATGCTGTTAAAAATTGCTATCGCTATGTAAGATCTTGTATGTTCACGATTGTAATCATTAGGGTAATGTCCTGCTTCAAAAAGGATTGTAGGTGTACCTAATGAAGTATATTTATCTCCAGTACAGTTGATATTAAAACTATCATCAAAACGTGCTATTTGATTGGGTATATGATGTTGTAAAAATGCTATTCATTACAACAATAACTTCCATTGCTTTTTGGCGGATTTCATTGATACTACGTTCTTTATTATAAGCAGGGGCTAAGAAAGAAATAGTTGCAGGAAAAGGGGTTTGCTCCTACACTAAAAAATAGTTCTTTGGTCGTGTAGATTAAAAACAATAATCAGGCTGTACAAGGTCATAAGCTTTACGCAGACATTTGCTTTCAGGCTGTGTAAGTTCGTGAGCATCACGATTGAGGTCGACATTATTAAAAATTTACACGTGTAAACAACTCAGCTCCATCGGGGTTGAGTTGAGGGATACAATAAATACTTAATTCAGATAGTATATTAATTGTTTGAAGTCTTAATAGAACATCGAAAAGAGCCTTAGTCGTAGTTGATTCATTACCGTGCATTTGTGACCAAAGTAGTATTTTTATTCCCCTACCTACTCTATACAAGTTGATAGGTATACCTTTTACTGAACTACCCAAATAAATAACTTCATCAAAAGGATATTTATCTAAAAGAGGGGTAATCATTTGATAGGTAATATAACGTCCTGAAAGTTCTTTTTCCATTTTCTTTTTCCTTTTACATAGATTATTATGAGGACAAAAAGTAAGAAATATTTAGCAGATAACAATTATATATATATAAAAATTTCAATTAGGATATTTTTTTATTACATAAACATCTATTTAATTACATCTGTACACTGCACTATTATACAGAAATTACAAATGTAACACTTATAAAAATTAGAGAATAAGTATTTATAGTAGATAACTTTTTCAGGAAAAACACATATAAATTATTTTTTTATAATGTATGTATAAATAGTTATATATGATATAATTACATTGATAATATGAATTAATACTTAAATATTTAAAAAGAAATATTATTGTTTAAATTTGTATATATCAAAAATATTGATTTACATTTGTGCATTATTAAAAATTGATACAAATTACAATGTTAAACACATCAGACTTTTCTATTCGCTTGCAACAAGTGATGGATTATTATGGACTAAATGCAGCAGCTTTTGCTGATGCTTTAGAAATTCAACGTTCGGGAATATCACATCTCCTATCAGAACGCAATAAGCCGAGTTTAGATTTTATTTTAAAACTCATAGAAAAAAATTTCCAGAGGTAGATATGTATTGGATTACTCAAGGAAAAGGAACTTTCCCTCGCAAAGAAGAGAAAGAAGTTTCTGTACCTAAAAATACAACAGCCAGACTTATTTAGTGATATTCCAGAAATAGAAATGGAAAAGCCTCTCTCCTACTCTATCTTCTCCTATTAAAGAAGAAAAAGTTAGTTTAGATAAAGAGGTATCAGAATTATCTCCTTTACCTTCTATAGTGAATAATACTGTAGGAAAGAAAATTGCTGTATTATCTTTTTTTATGAAGATAATCATTTTGAAGTTTTTGATAGTTAGGTGCAAGAAAAAGCCCCAAACAAGACCCATACATTAAACTTGGCGTAATTAGTTGATTATCAAACTAATTACGCCTATTTTGTAGCGGGAACTGGACTCGAACCAGTGACCTTCGGGTTATGAGTTTAAAACTATGTAGTTTGAAAAATTCATAACTTTTTGTTTTACTAAACACTATAAAAACTGATAAACTTACTAAAAATATAGCGGTTTGTATGCGTTATTAGTATTCGTTTTCTCTACCTTTTTAGGGTAAAAATCAATGACTTTAGGTTTTGTTTTTATGCGGTTTTTCTATCCACATTTTCGGTTGAATAAGTGCGTTTTTAATTCTTCAACCTCCTGCTTCAATCGTTTTATTTCTTCATCTTTATTTTCAGCTACTTTTTAAAAATAGCACCATACCCTAATATCAGCCAAAGAGGTCTAATTTCCAGGAATATTGTCCATTATTTTTCTAAAAGACTTGCAGGAGTAGGTTTATTGCCTGAAATAATCGAAGCTAATCTCAACATAATCAACATTTATCAACTCTGATAAATCTTGATAATTCATATTTTTATTCTACAGAGTTCATCCAAACGCAATCCTAATCTTTCTAAGGATGTTTTATCGTGATTTGGACTATTATACCTGCTTAAATCATCTACTATCCAATTTTCAGCTTCTAAAACAGGTTCTTCAAACATATTTCCTTCTCCTGTTTCTAACCATTTAATGTTAATAGAAAAATTCTTTTTAGAGTTTTTATAGATAAGGAAACTTTTATTCCTCCCTATAAATATCACTTAAACTACCTTGTTTTATTCCTAAAGCTTCGGCAAAATCCTTTTTGAGAACTAAAACCTAATGAACTTCAATTAACCTTTGATTTTCAGATGTTTCCATATAAATATGATTTTTATTTTTAAAAATAATTCTATAAAAATTTTTGTAGTATATAGAATGTTCTTTTATTTTTGCCCTGCAAAACTGCCTATGCAACTTTGCAGGGGTAAAAATTATAGAATAAAAATGAATTTGACCAAAAGAAATTATTAATTTTTTCTGAGAAAGGAGAAAAAGCAAACAAGAAGAATGCAACTTGCATTAGCTATTGGTTAGTTATGATACTGTAAATAGGTACATAGATAACAATAATAAGAAACTTGATACTACAAAATGTAGAAGTGCACTTATTGAAATTACAGGAGTACCAAATGAGAAACTGTTTGAAATGTCTAACCTTTAAATCCTCCACATATGTTTAAACAAATCACTTATTATCATCTCGACAATTATTGTCGTTTGTGCCGTGTAGAGTTGCGTACCATTCTATTTGGTTTTGTTATCAGTCGCCAGTTTTTGCGATGTGATATAACTATTAAATATTTTTCAATGGATGCTGAAACAGTATACAAGGTTGCTCAAGCGTTGGATAATACCCAGCGTGAACGCTTGCGCCAACTATTGAATACCAATGTAGAAAGCATTCCAACAACTAAAAAGAAAAAGAAAAAACAACTATGGGACGAAAACGAATTAAGAGAGCGAATCATCGCCGATTTCCAAAGAAGAGCAAGAGGTTCAAAAACAAAAACACCCTCCTTACCTCCTCTTCGAGGTAGCTCCGATAAGTGCTACTGCTAAAGTAAAGACTACCTATAAGGTGTCATCTGAAAAGCGGAAGATATACAACAACACTTACTGACTAAAATGCAAAGGGTATAGAGTAGAACCGCACAAGCACACTATCTATGCCTATAACGAAGAAGTAATGAACACTACACAAGCCAAGAACTTAATGAAACTCGGCTTTGTAGTTCAATTAGAAATTAAGTAAACACTATGAAAGAAAAATAATATTGACAGATTTGACATAGAAACTTTGGCTTGTACCATTATGGGATTTGATATTGATGAAATGGAATATGAAGAAGGTAAAGTGGAAGAATTATTTTATGAATACTTTGGTTTTGACTTGGACATTTTTGAAAAATTATTAGTAAACTTATTCCTTTAATTGATTTTGGAAAATCTCCTCTAACAGGCAAAAATATAAAGGATTTGCAAATATAAAAAGAAAAATTTTTGGATTCTAAAAACAGAGTGTTAGTCCAAAAACAAGTATTAATAAGGTAATATCTTACCTTTATCTCTTACCTTATGATAAAATCATCAGTCATAGATAAATTATACGAAGCCGACCTTTGTCAAGCTATTGGCAGGTGTATACCGATGCCTCGTATAAGATACGCACAACGGAACGGCGGAGGGGTGCTCGCCTTTCAAAAAACGAACGCACCCCCAGCTCAAGGTTTCCAATGTCAAAAGAATATATGGAAAGACTTCGGTTCGGGCAAAGGAGGTACAAGCATTATCGACTTTGTCCAAGCCTATAAGGGAGTTGATTTCCTCGAGGCGGTAAAAATTGCCTGCGAAACCCTCAACATTCCTATAGAATACGAAAAAGGAAACCGACGAGCAAAAAGAAAAGCGCACCCAAAAGCAAAGCCTCACACAAATACTCAAGAAAACTGCTGAAAATATACCGTCAGAATTTCGTGAGTTTGCCCCTGAGAGCGAAGCCAAGAAGTATATGCTTAGCCGTAATTTCACCGATGAGATTGTGGATAACTTCGGTATAGGGTATGCCTTGGCAGGCTTGTACGAGGCTTTCTAAAGAGCAGGCTATCGTGAGCGATGGCGAAGCATTAGGGCTGTTGCGCAAGAATAACCAAAGGCAACTATTACGACTTCTTCAAAGGGGCGTATATATTTTCCCTATTTGCGACAAATATGGGCATTGCGTAGGCTTTGGTGGCAGAATACTTACTAACGACAAGAAGCAACCTAAGTATATCAATAGTGCTGAGTCTGATTTATTTGATAAATCCAACTTTGCTGTACGGCTTCCATTTGGCGCGTAATACCATTGCCAATACGGGCGAGGTGTATTTGGTAGAAGGTTATACCGATGTAATGCGAATGCATCAGATAGGGTTTGCCAATACCGTTGCTACCTTTTGGGCACGGCTCACGCCACAGCATTTGGCACAACTGAAGAAACTTTGTCGCAAGGTGATTATCTTCCGCGATAGCGATAGAGCAGGGCGTACGGCTGCCGAGCGCGATTTACAGCTGATACTGCAAGCGGGTTTGTTTGCCGAATTGGTGGTATTCCGTCGGAAGACAAAGAAGACCCTGACAGTATAGGGCAACGCCCCAATGCGGTAGAACTTATCAAATACTCGCGCAACGATGCTATATTGCACCTTATTGGCGAAGCCTACGCGCAGCACTCGATCGCTATACTGAAAAACACGGAGAAAGAAAAAGCCATTACTATTGCCCGAAGATAAAAAGAACCTCACCGAATTGGCTAAAAACCTCGTAGGCTGCATTCCTGATGATACTACCCGCGAGGCGTATACCGAGCAACCCAAAGAGTTGTTTAAGATTAAAGTAGCCCCCAACCCTCGAAGGGGGAGAAACCCGAAAAAGCAATATCTAAAAATACTGACAACAATTTGCAGATTGCTCTCTTCAGAGAACGGAGGTAGCAACGACGGCTCTCTGACTTTCTATTTATTTCCCTGATGAAGTAGAAGATCCTTACCTATATAAGAATGAGATTATAGAATACGGACTTTTTCAGCACCAAAACCGCATCTATACATCAGCGGGCAAAGAGGGTAAGGAATACTTTATGTCGATTTCAATTTCTCCATTGAAATAGTGCAACACATACAAGATGAACAGTTTCAATGAAACTTATACGTATATGTAATGTACATAACACTGAGAAGATTTTTGATGTGATTTCTGATAAAATAAACACCCTCCTTCATTTAAGAATGTGGTTACTTCTATGGTAATTTTTCATTCTCAGGTACAGCTGCACAACACGAACGTCTCTTGCGCTATTTGTTTGACCGTATGGGTAACGGAAGAAAAATTGATGTATTAGGATGGCAACCTGAAGGCTTTTGGGTATGGAATAATAAGATAGTGATACCAGGGGGAACGTGAAGAACTTATCAATAAAGAAGGACTTTTTAAACTTAAAAACGAAAGCTATTACATTCCTTCTGCAAAATAGAAGCTATGATAAGAATATCTCATAAATATGGAGCACATTCAAATCATTTGATACTCAAATGAGTATTCACAACTATTTTTCGACAAGTATATAAAGTACATCGAGGATATGCTATTACGGGTATTCTTTTCGGTATAGGTTCGTTATTTCAAGACATAGTTGTGAGTTGTACAGGATTCTTTCCCATATACTATTCTATTTTGGACCAGCTTCAACTGGTAAAGATAATATATGCGAAGCTATACAATCGTTTATGGGAGTTCCTCAAACCGCTATACAATTGAGGGAGCAGCTTCTACTATCAAAGCACAGATACGAGAGTTTGCACAATTTAGCAATGGTATATCGCAACTATCGGAATACAAGAGAGGAAACCCACAAGTAGATGGTATCATCAAAGGTTTATGGGATAGACGTGGGTACAAACGTGGCTCTATAGAAAGCAAGGTAGCTGTAGATGAAGTACCTATCATCGCTCTACTATACTTACAGGTAATGATTACCCCAGTGCTGAAGCACTTATCTCTCGACTCATTTGGGAAGAAATGGAGAGCAGGAATTTAGTGAAGAAGAGAAAAAGAATATGATAAACTGAAAGATATTGTTCGTAAAGGTATTTCGGCATATCTAATACTTTTATCAACCAGCGTACTCTTTTTGAAGAACGTTTTCTCGACACTTATCGCGTGAATAAAATTGCTTTAGGTAAGTTAGAAAAATTGCAGAATGTACCTACTCGTATTATTGACAATCTAGCCGTATTGCACACTATATATAATATATTCGAGTCGCAACAGTTCTTTCCTTTTGGAAAAGCAGATATGATAGATCACTTTGAAAAGATAGTAGAAAATCAACGTCGAAAACTTGATACAGATTCGCCTATCAATAAGTTTTGGGATTGTTTCATCGTGTATGCGCTTAACTCAGGGAGAGACACTGAGGATAGATGTAAATATAAGAGAGGAAGGAGGATTACTAAAATTCAATTTCACTACTGTATTTAGTATCATTCAGAGGCAATGGTTTGTAGCCAAAATCGTGAATCAGCACCCTCAAAAGCAGAAATGAGAAAACTTATAAAAAGAATGTGAAGCCTATAAAGATGAGGTGAAGAGTATTCGTATCAATATGGAAATTAATTGTAATACCAGTGCCTTTCTTATCGACTTAAATAAGGTAAATATAAAAGAAGAACTAATGGCAGAAATAGAATTACAACGTATACGAAAAACCTAAGACTACCTATAATAATAGTAACATTCCAGATGCAATAGTAGATGAAGATGATTTGCCATATTGATTTTTATACAAAGCGCAATTTTTACTAAAAACCTCTGTTTTCCGACATTTCGACAAAGACTTATTTATTTAAAAATTAGATTATTAAGTAGTAAAATTGTGTCGGAAAGCGTGTCGGAAAATGTCGGAAAGTGTCGGAAAGTTTTATTGTTTTCCTACAAAATCCCTACAAGATTCCTCAAAAAGGATGATTATTACAAGGTACAATAAGCTGAAAAATAGTGTTTTATACTCTTTGTAGGATTTGTCGAAATGTAGGAAAAATGCCTCTTTTTGATTACTCATGGAGAAAATCCCTTTTTTAGTTATAGATAAAACTATACTACACCTAATACATAACCCTTAAACCATAAACAAAATGGAATACTTCTTTTAAAAATGCTGACAAATATAAAGGTAGATTCTGCCTATCTGCACAAGACTAATTGTGTAGTGAGTGGACTCTATCGTGAAGGCTCTTTAGTCGGAGGACTATTACCTGCGGGAACTCAGCTTGACTTGTTGGAATATCTAAATTTTTATACGATATATTCCCTGAGCAGAAAAGCGACTTTCCATTATATCACTGTATCAACCCTACTATTACTTATGCCAATGATAGTTGTGGAAAATTCTTAATGAATGAAGAATTACGAGTAACGAATAGCGAGGGTACAAAAAAAGAAAAAAAGAGTACTTTATCAGCAAGCCATTGCTATGTATTGAGCCTATCATTACGCATTTTAAGAAGAGTAACGCCTATATAGCTGCTCTCACTGGCATCAGCATTTAGTAGGATTATGTGCTATTAGTGGGGTTACAAATTTGAAAGACTTTGTGCCTTACCTATATACGGTATATCCTAAAGACATCAATGAGTTAGAAATATTTGTAGAGAAGAACACCGCTATTGAGTACTATTATAACGATGAAATGATAACCATTAACAATTAACAATGAAAAGAAATGCTTAACATCACTTTTAAACCTCACCCAATTACCTTATTAAGTATATGCGTACGCTCTATGGTGAGCCGTATGCCCCAAAAAGCAAGCGATGAAATAGGTATCTATATCCTCAACGTGTTGCAACGCAAAAAGCAACCTATCGGAGTACCAGTACCGCCCGAAAAAGAATTGTCGCAAACCTATCAACTTACTATTAATACAAGTAATTACGAGAAGCGTGGGGCTATCATTCTGCCACAACAGAACGCGCTAATAGTAAAGTTCGTGGACAGTCATTTTCGCAGAGAGCTCTTTCATGGCAGTAATGAACCACTATTATTATAGTATACCTTATAAGTTTACCATCATTAACATATTATGTCCTACAACATCGAAGAAAACGATTTGCCTTACGATACCATTCGCAAGGATTTTTAATCGCAAAAAGAAGAAATTCAAAAACGATTATTATTAAAAACAATGAAACCTCATAGATCTATTCAGCGGAATTGGTGGCTTTTCACTCGGCTTTCAACAAGCTGGCTACCAATTTACCGAACACTATTTTTTTCAGAGATTAACAAAAGCGCAATCGCAAACTATAAAAAACAATTTTTCCAAATGCAAAATACATCGGAGATATTACCTCTATTCACGGAGGAGACTTTACAGGAATTGACATTATCACATCTCGGATCGCTCTTGCCAAGATTTCAGCCTTGCTGGAAGAAGAGAGGGGCTTAAAGGAAACAAAAGTAGCCTTTATCAAAAAGCAATTGCCCTCATTGCTGACATCAGACCAAATATTTTTATCTGGGAAAATGTTAAAGGAGCTTTCAGCCCAATGCTCGCGCAGACTTTTGGGCAATTTCAAAGCGTTTGCCAACATTGGGGTTATAGACTTGAATGTCAATTGCTTAATACAAGCTGGGTACTACCCCAAAATCGCGAGCGGATTTACATTATTTGACATCTTGCAGGACGAAGTGTCCCAGGAGTATTTCCTATCCGAGAAGATGATTGCCTTTTGCAAACAAAACGCAAAAGTCAATTTCAATCCAAAATTAGTGGAACAATCAAAGCCAATGGCAATATGAATGCTGATGACACCTACATCATTCCTAAAACTGCAAGTACCCTCACAGGAGGCGGGCATTCTGGAGGCTTGCACTCTGATATGACAGTAATACAACTTAATCCTCTACTGAGTCTAATGGTAGGCAACCTTACCAACAAAATAGGGTATATGATGAAAGAGGAATATCACCTGCCCTAACAAGAAATAATAATGATTTTATTATTAAACAACGCTCACGAGGCAAAAATAAAGGCGCAGATCTCAAAAATCTGCCCCTACCATATCAAGCAATGCCTTTCAAGAGAATAATCTACTGTGTGGCGTACGCCGCCTTACCGAAATAGAGTGCGAACGCTTGCAAGGTTTTCCTGATAACTGGACACAATACGGCAACTACAACGGCAGAATAAGGCGCATTTCAAAGACAAAACGTTACCAACTCATCGGCAATGCCGTAACAGTGAATATTGTAGAACTCATCGCAAAACGATTAAAAATTACAAGAAATGAATAAAAACCCTACACCTCACCATCAAAAAGAAATGGTTTGATATGATACTATCGGGCGAGAAAAATCGAAGAATATCGCGATATCAAAACCGTATTACAACATTCGCCTTATAGGAAGAGAGTACGACAGTGTTGTATTTCGCAATGGCTATGCTCGTGATGCTCCAAGCCTCACCATAGAATTAAAAACCATACGCTTTGGCACTGGTAAACCTGAATGGGGCGCAGAACCCAATAAGAAGTACTTCGTACTATACTTAGGAAAAATTATTAACACTAAAAAAATATAGACAAATGAGAACAATCAAATTTAGAGCATTATCCATCTTTAAAGGTAAAGGATGGCTATATGGAATACCTTCTTGGGATTTCACTCACTTATTTCCTACTGATGAGGATAATTTAGACGGCTTTAGCTGTTTTGAATGTCGCCCCGAAACAATAAGTCAATTTACTGGGCAGCACGACAAAAATGGCACTGAAATCTATGAGGGCGACATTCTTGCCCACTATTATGGAGGTTACAGCCTTTATTGTGTACCGAGAGGAATGTATGGCATTCTGCCGTATAGATGCCAAAGATGTAGGCAACATCAATGGGTATTACAATCTTCACGAAGAGGCTTTTATCGTTCGTGTTTGCAACGTGCAAGAGTTATTGGAAACCAATATGAAAACCCTCGAATTGTTAAACTATAATAATGATTAAAAATGACTATGTATTTTATTACACCAAAAAAACAGTGAAACTGGCAAAAAGTTTCAGAAGATAGCTGACAAATTAGATGTTTGCTTTGAAAAACCAAAAAAAGCATTAGCCGATAACACGGCTTCACCTCGTGGCGAGGAGAACATTGGGTGGCGGCAGGAGGAATATCATCAGTAGTATTTCCCAAGGCACTACTGTAGACACTAAAGTATGGAGGGAAGTCAGATATGATGAATATATGCCCTGACTCAACACCAAGCAGGGTAAAGCCATACAAGCTGACTTTTGACCAAGCCGTTACAATTAACAAAGCAGAACTTAATGCCTGTATAGGTTGGAAAGAAGGATTTAGCAAGCATATTGGTTTTGTAAGGCTAATAACGAATACTTTGGTTTTACTATTGAAGAGGATTGGACTGATATAGTCATTCCTCCGATTGTACCGAGATAACAACTTCTAAATACAAAGAACTTTTCAAATATGAATAAAATAACACAAAAATTTAACAATCCAAGAACTCGTACCTCTTATCCAAGAGTGGGCAAAAAGAAAGAGAAATCTATGAGCAACTAACCCCACTTGATGAGCTCCTCAAAACCAACGAGGAGGTAGGCGAACTCATCAAGGCGTGTTATGACAACGACAAAAACCGCTATTCAGGACGCTATTGGCGATGTAATGGTAACACTGATTAACTATTGTTACTTTATAGAATTGGATGTTATAAAAGCATATTAAGCAAGCGGTTGAACTATCCGTAACAGGTTATTATACCATCTCATACGCAATGCATGCTCATAACGCTTTTAGGTAGATTGATAGCCTTTATGTATGGAATGAAGGCAAAAATATCTGAACCAAGCGGACTTAGAATATTTTAGTATTCTACACTATCTCAATGGTATTGCTCATTTGGAAGGCACTACCCTTGAGGAATGCCTAAACATCGCCTACAACGAAATCAAAAACCGAAAAAGGCAAAAATTATTAACGGAAAATTTATCGAAGATGAAAAAAATAAAAAAATAACAATTGACGAATTAGGTATAACAGTAACATACCAAGTTAATTTTAGCGGTGAAGTTACTGAAAAAGTAGCGAAACAATTACGAGCTATGCACAAAGAAGGAATGGTATATAGTGAAGACGACGACCCTATCACCAATCACCCCTATAAACAAGCAATAGAACTCATTGCTGATGAGGGGTATAACGGAGTACCGTCTCATTACACCTCACGAAATCGACAGCTTAGAATTTTCAGAAGAAGAAGCTGATGAAGAAGAATAACCCTAAAAACAACAAGAAAAATGAATACGCAAAATTACCCCAATTGGTTTGTACCTTTGGATATAGCCCAAGAACTTAAAGAAATAGGTTTTGATGAGCCTTGTACATTTGCTATTGATTACACACAATTAATTGAGCCCTTCCTTGTTCAGTACTGCAATAAGAAAGTTATAACGTAGTGTTTTGTGGTGAAATTAAAAATTTAACATACAAAACACTTGACAAGAATTTACTTGACAAGATTGCAATTATCCCCACTTGGACAGATGTCTTAGCGTGGTTTAGAAAAGAATCTTGTAGGGCTTGTATCCTATCGTTATAGAGATAAGAACAATAAAGGTTTTTTTCATTCGAAATATTAGACGAGGATACAGATGTTTTTCTCTATAATACTTACGAACAAGCCCAAGAAGCACTTGTGTACAAACTAATTGAAATCTATAAAAAGTGAACAAAATGAAAATCTACATCTCAGGTAAAATCAGCGGCACAGACCTCACCGAAACCCTGCAAACGCTTTGCTGCAGCAGCCAAAGTAACAAAAATTAGGGTTATGAACCAGTGAACCCTTTAGAAAATGGACTTACCGAGCACGACACTTGGGAAGCGCATATCACTAAAGATATTGCCGACCTGCTACAATGCAAGGCTATCTATATGCTACAAGGCTGGCAAGAAAGCAAAGGCGCACGTATTGAGCACTATATTGCCACCGAAATAGGAATGCCTATAATGTACGAGATAGAGCAGCCTATAAACGAAAAACGAGTAACTCACCAAGGCAAAGGGTATAACACTACTTTTTGCTCTTTTTCTTTTAAAAATAACAATCTTGTAACTAACTAATAAATACACACTTACAAACTTTTTGTTATATTTTTAAACAAAAATAAAAATGAAAAACAAGCAAAATACTTGCGTAATTAAAAATCTTGCCGTATCTTTGCAGTGTAAAATTAAAACAAGAACAATTATTAACAATTTAAACACTCAAAGAAAATGACAACAACAGACAAAACATTAGGGCTTTACAAGAATGGGTGAATGACAACAACTTCATCACTGAAACAATTAGCGATGAGGCGATAATCGAGTTCATCAAAAACAAATACAGATACTACAATTATGTAGATAGTATTGAAGAAGCAGAACAGTTGTACAATGAATCAATAGAAGACCGTGATGAGTGGTTAGGGTTAAGAGCATTAGATACACCCGAACGAATTGAAACGTTCATCGTTAAAGGTGAAGAAATTGAAGGGTATGCTCGATATGATGAAACCTATACAGTAGAGATTGTAGGTATAGCAGACCGTCAAGGCGGTGAAGAGCAGTTTTATATGATTGAAATTTCTCATCGCTAATAAAACAATATTAACACTTAAAAACACTTATAAAGATGAAATTAGAATTTTACACAACAAATAGCTACACCTACATTGTAGCAGGTAATGTTACTTTCAAAAAGAAAGAGCAAGGTTACCCACAAGTTAATGAAGTGCCTTATGAAAAAGGTAGAGGCAGAAAAATTCACAGAAAGACCATACTTTGTAACATTCTATTGATGTAGATGGTGAAATTACCAACGAAAATCTGGATGAAGGTACACTAAATTCTGCAATTTCTGCAAGAGAAAAACACGAAGCAAAAGAAAAATTCAGAATGAGAAAGAAATGCAAGATTTAGAAGCTGACTTTCGTGCCCTTGAAAATGAAATTAAAGAAGGTAAAGTATTCGAGGCTAATGTAGATAACCTCAGTAGAATATTGTATTATCTTAATTCTATGAATTGGGGGTATGGGCGATTACCCAATATGTCAGTAGGTTACAGTGCGCACCAATATGATTACAATGGGCGCAATGTTACCACTAATTAGCCTTGATGAACCTATTAACTATTATGGCGAAATGGTTAGTAAATTCAAAAATAGGGGTAGTCGCAATTTCTTGCCTAAGTATCGCTTTATTAGATAAATTAAAAGCCCCTAACACTACATTAGGGGCTTTACTTTGTAAAATTAAAACAAGTCTAACGATTTAAAACCCTTAGAAATGAGGGACAAAAATACAAAATATATGGATAATGACAAACTTTTTGAACTAAAAATGCCTAAATTCTTATTGGCATTACAGCCAGAGCCTGAGCATTTGCCTAATGGTTTTCACTTTATTTACTCTCCTCTCTACTTATCTCTGATATTGGTAATTAGAGAGCGCACACAGCAGATAGTTCTTAACAGAGAATTAAAGAGTAAGTCTCAGAAATTATACGTATTCAATGAATATGAGAAGTTCAACCTCATAATAATTCAGAATAACGTAAAATTAACTGGTGGAGAATTAGCCCTCGAAATATCCGAAACACAATTTTAGATGATGCGTGGCAATGGTACAATACTAATATGATAACACAAGAATAATATTATGACACCACACGACAAAGTAATATACATCATTCAGCAATTAGAACTATCCGATAGCAAGGTAGCAAGAGCAATTCAAAAGAGTACATCAGCTGCAACTCACAAGCGAATGAGACTCAGAGACAACAAGTTCACTGATGAAGATTTTCAACGAATACGCGATTTCTACTGAAAAGCTGAGAAATATAGAAAAATTTGGAATAAAAACTTCTAAACCTGTCCCTTGATGAAAACAAAAGATAAAAAGACCAACAAACAGCCTTTTATCTTTTTATACCCTTATTCTCACCCCTTATCTCTCACAGCCTACCTACAGCACTATTCGAACCAACATACTGGCAACATCGAACCAACACCCCGCAAACCCTTACTACACAACGCCTCGCTACCCCTCTTACTTTATCTCTTACCTCCCAACCGTCCTTTCACAACACCCCAAAACACCCTACTTTTGTAGCAAATTGATAAATAGCCCGTGCGGCTCGCACCTAACAACTAATGCTCAACCTTGCAACCTCCCCTGAATCCTTTACACGCGAAATATCTCACGTGCTTTTTGTTTGAGGCTAATTCCTTCAGCTTCAATCAGAATATGCGCGCCCTTACCCTCAATGAAAAACAGCTATCTGTTGCGTATCGACCTGCATAACCCCACGCCTTATAACCGCAAGGTGAGTATCAAGCAGCAAAAACCACAACGATTATTTTCGATATACAAGTCTCCTTACCCATTTACGATTTGTCTCAAGGACACCCGCAAGAAGCTCATCGGCTTTCACAAGCAACGCCGTTACGTGGTTGCCTTGGTATCGGAGCAGGAAATGCTGGTAGTAGGCAACGCCCGCGAGCCCTTTACCCTCACTATCGACGACAATATAGTTGATAACGGCAAAGGTCTCGATACCTATATAGTTACCCCTTACAGGGCAAACCATCATCTTCCCTAATATCAGCAAGATAACCGAAAAAATTCCGTGTCCTTTTCTTTGCGCCGCCTTTTGCAATAATTTTGCACTCATTAATGATTTGCCGATTAGCAAATTGGCAAATTAGCAAATTGACAAATTATTATGCTATTCTCTATCAATCATAATTACCTCGCTGAAAAACTCCCCGAACCCTCTTAGCTTATCGTAAGGGGAGTTTCGAGAGTTCGCATTGGTATGAAGAGGTTTTACCACTATAATTTTGAGCAGCGCAACGCCTCTTTGCAACAAGGGCGCGACAGCTTCCCGTATTGGTAGATCTCAAGCAGCCCATCGTCAAATACACCTCTTATGGTTATATCGGTACTCAACATATATTACGTTATTAAAGGCGCTGGAATCGCACCAGCCGTTACCGCTATCGTGCTCGACATCGATAGCGGGGCGGAATGGTTTCGGGCACTGAGGAGCTCGCCAGCGTTATTCGCAGCTTGCAAAAACCTACCGTAGCCTATACGGGCGGGTATATGTGCAGTGCCGCCTATTGGATTGCCAGTGCTTGCGACAAGGTAGTCGCTGCCCCCTTTGCCGATGCTATTGGCAGTATAGGCACGATGATGAGTTTCCAAGATTTTGCCCCTTTCTTAGAAAAAATACGGCGTGAAAGTCCACGAACTCTACGCCCCCGAAAGCACCGAGAAAACAAATGGTATCGCGACCTCAAGGAAGGTAACGACAAAACCGTATTGCAAAACCTATCCGATACCAACGCCCGCTTTATTAGTAGCGTAAAAGCCTACCGCCCCGCTGCTAAAGAAGAAGTATTCAAAGGCAACACCTATAATGCCAAAAAAGCCAAATCATTAGGACTTATCGACGAGGTAATGACTCTCAATGAGGTTATTAGCCAATTAGTCAATTAGAAAAAGTTTAATCTGTAAGTAGTAACAGGCTCTTGCCTTTTACCTCTTACCTCTTATCTATAAAAAGAATGAAATACGCAAAAATCGCCGCTATATTGGCACTCGCCAATATCGACCTCAAAAAGCTCCTTATTTGGGATTGAAAAATTTGTCGAACTCAAAGAATCACAACTCGACAAGATTGAAGCCGCCTTGGTAGCTGCCGAAACCGCTGCCAACAACACTGCCCTTGAGCAGCTTATGGCAGAGCTGAAAGCCAACAACGAAAAGCTATTGGCTGAGAAAAACAGCCCTTACCGCTGAAAAAGAAGCCCTCACCGCGCAAGTAACCGCTCTTACTGCCGAAACCGAGAGCCCTCAAAACCGAACTCAACAATCGCCCTGCTCACTCATTGCCAGCCAATGATGGCAAAGAAGAAGAGGTAAAGGAGAGGTTCGATGGCATCGTAGATATGAACGATGCGCACAATCAATTAGCAAATTAGTAAATTAAAAATATGGGAAATACAATTAAAGCTACTGAAATTGCAAAAGAGCTCGTACGTTACGGCAACGCCCGTCCTACCGAACTCCAAGCAGCGATACTCTAAAAGAAATCCTGCTAAACCGCTACGCCAAACCACTGAGCAAAAGTAAAAGGCGAATGGCATATACCTGCTGTATTCATCAGCAATGTAGTGCAAGCTCTTTCCGACAAGTGGACGGTGTTGGCGAAGTGTCTTTCAAAAAGAAACTTTTGAAAAAAACTTCCGTCAGAAAATCAACTTCCCTATCAACCCTAACGACATCGTTGGTAGTTGGGAAGAAGCTATGTACGAAGAGGGACAAAAACCCAATGAAATGCCCATTAGCCAGTTCATTATGGGGCTTATCATCAAAAAAAGTGATTTCGACCTCGACCTCATTAGTATTACGGGCAAGTACGATGCCACCCAAGTAGGCAGTACTACCCCGACTATACCAAAACAATGGACGGACTTAACGAAGTGGTGAACCGCGCCGTTGCCGATACAAACAACCCTGTTTTCCACATTCCTGTAGACGCAGGGGTAACAAGTATTGTAGACCGCGTTACTAAGTTCGAAAAAAAGGCTTGCCAGGGGGCGTGAAAGTGAAAAACACTCTTTATCTCTCTCGAAGAGTTCAACGACTATGTAGAGCTACGCGAAACACCTGCTAACCAATACATCGACTTCAACGATCCGCAACGTGGAAAAACCAACACGGACGTGACCTGGTAGGTGTACCAGGATTGAAAGCGGGCGTATCATCGCTTGCGTAGACGGTAACCTCTTCCGCCTATACGACCGCGTAGATAACCCTGCGCGTATCAACGATGTACAGGTGCAAGATTACCTCGTGAAAATATTCTCCGAATGGCACTTGGGCTACGACTTTGCCGTAAACCAATACCTATTCGTGGAAACCAACGATGCTCAGAAAAAAACGAGGATTGAACAACGATGAGCAGAACAAGTTGTTCTACCCAACCTCGTATTAGCTTAATAGGTTTCAGGGTCAGGGTTCACCCCTGACCCCCTATCCTCAACCCCCAACACCCAATTAAAATGGCAAAAAGAAGAAAAATACACCTGTGTCAGAAGCCTCTACCGAAAGCAACGACACTCAAGTATAAGCCCTCAACGAGCGCGAGGCAGCTCTCAATAAGAGAGAAGAAGCCCTCAATCGCCGTGAACAAGCCCTCAATGAGGTTGAAAAACATCTCAACGATCGCGAACAACAACTCAACCAATTAGAGGAACAACTCAAAGGTAAACCAGAAGAACCAACAGCAGAAGCGCCTCACAAAGGTCACGAGTTTACATTCCGCACGTGAATTATAAGTTTGCTGATGACGCGCCTAAAGTGTTGCTCATCGGCGGTGAAGCCCTCTCACAAGAAGAAATTGCTAATGACGAGGATCTACCCCTCCAACTCATCGGCGGACAATCACCCCCAATTAACAAATTAACAAATTAGTACTATGGCAAAAATTGTTTTGATAACGTACCCCACGAAAAACCTCGATGCTTGTCCTAACGACGAAGTCAGTGGAGGCATCAGCACACGCATTTTGTACGCCCCTAAGGCGTTTGTCGATAAATGCGTATTGCCCGCCAATACGGGCGAACTCGGCAAAGCCAACACCATCGAAGACGGCAACCTTACCCTTATCGCTTCCAAAGCCTTCAAAGGTATCGATGCTCAGATAGACGAGGGCGAACTCAAAATTACACTCGTAGGCAATGCTGGCAACAAAAAAAGCAAAAACCGAGTTAGAGTTTAAAATAGCTCGCTTTAGCGACGTAACCTCGACTTCATCAACCGTTACAAAAACGTACCGATGATTTTCGTAGTCCCCTGATGCTCAAGGCACGCTATGGGTAATAGGGCACCAAGATCAACCCCTGCTTATATGGATACTCGCCGAAGCCACTACAGGCAAAAAAAGCCGAAGATGATAGCGGTATTACCCTCAAAAATCATCACAAATTCAAAACCGTACAAGTATGCAGGAACAATCGCCGAAGCCTAAGACTATCGCAAATGACGAGAAGCAAATAACGAATGCCGAATTACAAATTGCGAATGATTCGGCATTCAAATCATTGCTACCTAATGGCACTGCCTACTTCACCAAAACCCAAAGAATTAGGGGGCGGTTTGAGGCAGTCGATTTGAGTCGTATTCCTTACAATGTCAAAAGCCTCATACCTCGCGGGCTTTCCTTTCTATGCCTTGTAAGAAGAAGCTGCCGAGTTATTAAAATCACTCAGCACCGAAAACCCTGCAACAGCTCATAGAAAAGAAAAACAACAATACCCGCCCTGATGTCCCCATTTTGGAACGCGCATTGGCATTGAAAAAGCTGTTAGCCCTAATGTCTAATTACCGAGAACAATACAAGCGTTTACTCAGCGAGTACGAACGCCTTGGAGGCAATCTTCAAGGCGTTCCTCGCTTTTATTCATTGGAGAACGAGGCAAAGCTCAAAGCAAAACTCAAAAGCCTCACCCTCGTTCCCCTCTCCGAAAGCGAGGGGGACAATCCGAAATCAGTAACATCATCTACTTCAGTGCTTCCCTCTCTCTGGAGAGGGGTCAGGGGTGAGGATTATAGCCGATTATCCCCAAGCCCTGCACCCCGTATACCTCGCCAAGAAAAACCACTGGCTAAAAAGCCTGCTCGCTCAAGCTAAGCCTTTAATGCCTTGCCTGCCCACCAAGAAAGCCAAGCCCGCGCCCCTACAGCAGCAGCTATGGCAACTATTCGAGGAAATGGACGCCTGCGATACCGTGCTCGACCATTGAGAAGTACAAACGCATATTGCTACCTGCCGCCCCTCCCAAGAAGAAGCCTTAGATAAATTGAGCCCTACACAACTGGTACAACGCCTGCACACCCTGCTGTAGCAATATCGTATCGAGGGAAAAAGCCTTATAAAATGGAGACTACAAGCTACCGAAAGCGAGGGAGAAAAATTTTTACTTTGATAGAAAAATATTCCGAAAAACCGAAGAATTAAAGCAACTGAAGCTGTTAGTAAAAAACAATTGAAAAAGATAAATGTAAAATAATACCTTAGGAGGATAAAAAGTCCTCCGTTATTAACAAAAAATTCCTACATCTTTTAAAATAATAGCCATCAGGCACGGAGGACTTATGTTTTTCCGCCTGCTGGCTATTTTATTATTTAGATGTAGGAGTTGCAAAGATACAAAAATAATTTTAAATAACAAGTAAAAATAATGAAATCTATATCAAAAATTTGGCAAAAGAACACCCATAAGTTATTATGGAGGCAAACAAACATGCTTCCTTATATTTTGCCGTTAATACCCCAACACAAAAATATATACAGAGCCCTTCTTTGGTGGAGGAGCTGTTTTTTTGGGCTAAAGAACAAGTAAAAACAGAAATTATAAATGACTTCAATGCTAATGTGTTCAATTTCTATAAAGTATTGAAAAATGACTTTGAAGAATTAAGAATGTTAATAGAAAAAACTATTATCAGCCGTGATGCTTATAAATCAGCATTAGTGATTTATAACACCCCCATTTATTTTCAGAAAAACAAAAGAGCGTGGGCATTTTTGGTTTTGCTACAAATTTTTGGTTTTTTTCTAATCAAGTAATGAATTGCAGAATTACTTCTAATTCAAAAAAATGTAAAAACTTTTGAATAATAAAATAGAAAGTTTTACTGATGTATATTCCCAACGATTGAAAAATGTACAATTAGAGAACAATGATGCTTGTGAAGTAATTCAAAAACGAGATTCATTAGATACATTTCACTATTGTGATCCTCCCTTATGTTGGGGCTAACCAAGGTCATTATGGTGGTTATACACAAGAGCATTTTTAATGAATTGATAAAAACATTATCTCAGATTAGAGGTAAATTTATTTTTGAGTTCTTATCAGAATGAAGAGCTGACAAAGTATGTTAATCAATTTGGTTGGAAACAACAAAAAAATACTACTACACTTAGGAAGTAGTCACACAAAAACAAAAAGACAAGAAGTATTAACTTTAAATTTTTAAATATGCAAGAAATATTAGCACCTTTTAGAATGGTATACCGTTCAAAGAAAAGTTTCGGAACTTGTCCCTTACGAATACAACCCCCGAAAAATATCCGATTTAGACAAAGAACGTCTCAAAAAAATCATTAGAAAAGTTCAATTTGGTAGAAATTCCTGTGATTGATATTGACAACACTCTCATTGGAGGACACCAAAGAGTAATAATTCTCTTTGAGTTAGGAAGGGGAGAAGAAATCATAGATGTTCGTATCCCTAATAGAAAAACTTACAGAGGATGAATTTAAGGAATACAATCTTAGATCAAATATCCTAAATGGTGAATTTGACTATGAGAAAAATATCTGAGTTTTTTTCTCTGATATTAACCTTACAGAAATAGGTTTTGATATTAATTCGTTTGATGATTTTATTCAATCAGAAAAACGCTGTGAAAAATAGAAATAGAAGAAGAAGTAGATATTACTCCTCCTAAAAACATTCAATCTAAGGAAGGTGATATTTTTTTGAATTAATTTCAACACAGAAAGGAATTACACATAAAGTTATCTGCGGTGATTCAACCAAAGAAAAAAACTTACAAAAAACTACTTTGGGAATGAGATTTTTCAATTAATAGTTACGGACCCTCCTTATAATGTAAATTATGAAGGTGGAACCAAGGATAAACTGAAAAATTAAAAATGACAAAAATGAGTGATACTGCTTTTTGAGTTTCTTTATGATTTTTATCAAAAATACTTTTTAACCACTCAATGATTGGTTGCCCTACTTTACATTTTTTTACTCAGATTCTGAAGCCGTAAACTTTAGAACCGCAATGCAAAAAGCTGGATATAAGATTTCAAGTGTATTGATTTGGGTAAAAATCAATTTGTTTTAGGGAGATTAGACTACCAAGATGAAGCACGAACCTATATTGGTAGGAGAAATTGAAGATGTAGAGAATGTAAAAACATCAACCAATTCTCTATGGTTGGCAATCAGAAGGTAAACACCCTTGGTATACAGATAGAAAACAGTCCTCTGTTCTTGAGTTTGATAAACCTAAAAATGCAGATCATCCTACTATGAAACCTATAGAACTTATAGGTTATCTTATCAAGAATAGTTCACAACAAAAAGATATTGTAGGAGATCTATTCCTTGGTTCAGGATCCACTCTATAGCTTGTGAAATGAATTGGAGAATGTGTAGAGGGGTAGAGTTCGATCCTCAATATATGGATGTAATTATACGCCGTTGGATAGCCTATATGAAAAACAAATCATTTAGGTTTTTAAAATTATTTGTAACGGAGAAGAACTTCCACAGGAAAAAAATAAACCTCTTTTTAGCAAAAAGAAAGTGAATAAGTTTTTCAAAAAGTTAAAGTTTTCTAATATACTGAAAAATAAATTGATTATAATTTGCAAGGTTCATAAATATGTCGTTACTTTGCATCGTAGTTAAAATGATAATCAATATATTACAATTATGACAGTAGAACAAATTTTTAAATCGAATTCAAACCAAAAAAAGAAAAAAAGCATTTGCATTTTATTCATTAGGGTTACACTCGCCAACAAGTAGCAGATTTACTATGCAATGGAAATTATGGTTATGCCCATAATATGTGGAAAAATGGAATGAAATTCAATCTACTATGCCATTGGACAATGTTTTTGAATTTTTATTCAACAGACGTTTTGGAGTAGAAATAGAATTTCTTTCGGTGCAACACAAAAGTACTTTTAGAAAGAAACTTGAGAGCAGAAGGAATAAGATACGAGTTTGAAAGTTACAATCACGAAACTCGTAATCATTGGAAGTTCACTACTGATTCAAGCATTCGTGGAGATCATCCATTTGAAATGGTGAGTCCTATACTACAAGGATATGAAGGGCTTCAAAGTTTAAAAAGCTACTACAGCTCTCCGTTTAAGTAAGGCAAATGTAAATACAAGTTGTGGAGTTCATATTCATTTAGAAGTTAATGATTATTCCTTAGAGAATATGAAAACATTAGTTAAAAACTTTTATATATTGGAAGAGCAATTTGATAAGATGATGCCTGAGAGCCGTAGAAATAACCAATATTGTAAAGGTTTATCTATCTTAGGAAGTAAAGACACTTTCTTTTTCAAACCTTAATAATTGCAGAAGTGTTCGTGAGATAGTAAGTTTATTCAATACTCGTTATTTAAAGTTGAATTTACAAAGTTATCTCAAATATGGTACGGTTGAATTTAGGCAACATTCAGGCTCTACAAAAATTCAGTAAAATCAAAAATTGGATATTGATTTGTGCGCGTTTGGTAGAGTTCTCAAAACAAAATATTGTATTATCAAATTTAGAAACAATTTTAAAATGAAGAACTTACAGAATATTTTTGAGGAGCGGGTATTGGATTTTTGCTTAGTAATTACTATCTTTGCCCCTCGTATGAAAAAGGTGAGGATAATAGATACAGGAGAAACTTTCACGGCAGATGATTGCCGTGAAATAGTTTCTTCTTTGATGAATACTTTTACCTATAATTTGGATAATAATACTTATATGCTTCAATATGCCAAACGAGCTGTATTATGGGATAATTTAGATATTAGAGCTACAGATGAAGATGAATTTGTAGAAGATCTAATGAAGAACAATATTATTGAGGTTTTTCCTTTGGAAAAACTAAATTGATTATTTTAACTACTTAAAAAGTCTTTCTTTGAATAAGGGAAAGACTTTTATTATAATCTTGCAAGAGTAAAATATTGTTTATACTTTTTGTATCTCTAAATAAAAACTAACACGAATGGAAACAAAAGAACTAAACTCTTATTTTGGTAATACCCTTTAAATCACAATTGCCAAAAGACTTTGTACAACTTATCGACAAAGTAGAACAACTAACCCACGAAGAAAGAGAAATCTTGCAAACCGCTATGATTCGTTCCAGCGAGAAACATTTAGGAAAAATCTCCAAGTATATTTCTTTTCTTCTTTTGGTTTACAATCATCGAGGGCTAGAGAGCAATTATTCTAATTTTACAAAACACTAAATAGGTTAGTATGAAAAAGATTTTAATTGTTATCTCCTTCCTTAATGCTTTCTTTGTTTCAGCTCAGAATGAAGACCTTACTAAACCTTACACATTTACTGAAGTAGTTAATGTAACACTCTAATCTCACAGCTAAAAATGCTGTACACTAATGCTAAAATTTGGTTTACAACAGTCTATAAAGACCCTCGTGAAGTAGTCTTGTTAGATGACAACGAGAATTTTATTCTTATGGGTAGAGGCACTATAAAATATGATAGCCAAATTTTTGTTGGTTTTAAAGCAAGAGAAGGATGGATAACCTATGATGTTAAAAATATTGTGTAAAGATGGTAAATACAAATATGAATTTACAAATTTTTATCATAAAGGAGCTTCTCATTCATTAGGACTTGTTACTAATGAACTTTTTACCTACTTTTACAGGTGCTTTTGGAGGTTCAGAAAAAGTATAAAGTAAAAAGTAACAACAGAACTAAGAGCTATGATATATTTAAAGATTACATCTCTAATTGATAATTTAAAAATAGCAATGGATAAACCTCTCCCCACACAAGAGAATTGGTAAACTTAAAAATGAAAGAAAAATAACCTGCAAAAATTTTGTAGGTTATGTTCTTATTTTTGCAACGCGTAATCAAGAGCAACACTTGTACAATGTTGCAAGAAAATAATTATTGTAAAATATTCCGTGAAGGTGTGTATAGTAGTAATGCTATACAACAAAAGCATTCGTGCTCTTGATTACGCAACACCCACTCACGGATATTTCTTCAACACAATGAACGACTACAAGGAAATCCTCAAAACATTACTCTTGCGGTATTATTCTCCACACTTTGCAGGGGACTGTAGCGAAAGCGTATCACACCACCTGCAGGTGCTCGCTATGGTGCAGGGCGTAATCCCCACCGAACCCATAGACCAGCACGATGTTTACGATGTACTTCAAGAATTAGGGTTCACTATCGAACTGGTACAAACCCCCTGATGATAGGCTTTGTCTATTGTTGGTAGTATGTACAAAAAGCCTTGCAATAGCAAGGCTTTTGTCCTTTCTCTTTTTATATCCGCACTACCTTTGCAACGTAATCAGGTATTAGGTATCAAGCATCAGGTGTCAGTAGCAGACCCCTAATTCCTAAAACCCTATTCCCTAACCCCTAAGAAAAATGGAACCCAAATACTAAAGTCAATCCCCTAACGGGCGAGTTACAAGAGTACGTTTTCGAGTACAACGGCATATTAGCCTTGCGTAATTTCACGGCAGGGTAGAAGATGATCGTCTTATCCTCCACGCCGCCAACGATGTAAATTTCTCTATCCTCGAAGCCTTAGTAAGCGAGGTAGAAATCAACGGCGTGTTATACGACAATCCCACTGCTGCTCAAGAAGCTCCTACCCGCCTTACCTTCAATCAAAACCGCCCAGTACTCCTCGACAAATCGTTAAAGGATCTTATCCTTGGTGCGGTACAGAAGATACCAGGTAAGAAACTTCCACCGAGGACTTCACCACCGAGTTACGTCAGAAATTAGAGGGTTTGCAGCAGGATACATCGGGCTTGCTACCCAAAGGCGATTATATGGGTACGGCACAAGATCTTAAGAACCTTATCGACAACATCAACCGTATCTTGCAGAGTGATGACACCGACCTCGATCAGCTACAAGAAATCGTCAATTACATCAAACAAAACAAGCATATTCTCTAGCACGCTGGGCATTAACAATATTGCAGGCTTAGCAGACGCTTTAGCGGCTAAAGCCGATAAAAACCACCACCACGACGAGCGGTACGCACCTATAACCCACCATCATAACGAGTATGCCCACCGCACACATAGGCACAACTGGGATGATATAGATGGGAAGCCTAATAACCTCGCTACTACTGAGAGTGTTAAAACAGCAGTTGAGGGATACAGATAGGGGAAGGAATCTCATAAGAGGAACAGCTAACTTTGAAACAAAAATCAGAACCTTATTTTTACAACAAAAATTATGCTGGCAATGCAGGATTTGTTAATGAAACTTTTAGGGGAAATAAGGTTATAAAACTAATTTATAATTGGCAAGGATTTCAATGTAGAACAACGTTTGAAAAACGACCAATGATTATATCGTTTTGGGCAAAAACTACTAAACCTAATATACAATTCATTTATATAGTAGGTGAGAGCGTTATTACTTATCCAGATGGAGATAAATTAATTCCTGATGGACAGTGGCATAGATATACAATATATGGTAGTAATGGTATAGCTACGTACGATAAAGAAAGTCACGGGTTTCTGGAGTTTAATAGCATGACTGGAGGACATATTGAGGAAGTGTATGTATCATCGTTTAAAATTGAATATGGCAACACCCTACCGATTGGTCTCCTGCTTTTGAAGATTTAGAAGATTTAACTAATCAAAATTAGCGAAATACAAGTTGGAGGTAGGAATTATATTCTTAACAGTAGAATGAGCGTTATAAAGAGTATCAAGGTACGGTAGAAGATTATATCATTTATAATATAGTAGGAGGTACTCTGGAAAAGAATACAACTTATACATTAACATTAGAATACAAAAGTGAAAAATGTTAGAAGTGTTGATTTGTTTTTTTATAAACTCAGGTATTAGTCAAACACATAATAAAAACGTTCCGAATACTAATGGTGAATGGAGAAAGGAAACTTTTACTTTTTACAACGTCTCCCACTTTAACGGCTGAGGGCTATATACGTATTGACAATAATGGGAGTGAATTAGGTGATGTTATGTCTAAATTATGGACAAGACTCGTTAAACTTGAAAAAGGGAAATTAACAACGGACTGGTCTCCTGCACCTGAAGATTTGGCTTTATATGAAGATTTAATAAGAGTAGGCTCTTAATCACTGGAGATGTTTCATTAAATAAAAATCATCGAAATTCAATATTTTGTCACTGCGAATGCTAATATTGATGTGAGAGAGTTAGATCTCTTAGGCTCATCTTCTTTCCGTAAGGTATTTGATGGTGGTGCTGTTACTTTTTACTTGCGCTGGCAAAAAAACATTATCTATACTGGTGATAACACTTTTAATGGTAAGAAAGGCTCCACTGCAGTGGTTTCTATCTACGATAACGATTGTTACATTGATATTGAAATATTTAAACATTTAACTATGAAAAACAAAATCATTCAAAACCTTAAAGGCAGTGACAAGCTGCTGCACTCTATGGTAGGTAACACAATATTTGTTGTTGCCTTTTCTATCATCTTATCTACTCTACTCACTATGGGCAGCCTTAGCTACGGCTATCGGTGTTATGCTGTTGGTTGGGATCGCCAAAGAGTTATACGACAAGTTTATCAAGCGTACCTTCATTGATTGGTACGATATTGTTGCAAGCCTCACTCCCTACCCTCTCATTAAATATATTCAGAAACTATGAACGCAATACAATTCTTTCAATGGGGAGACAATAATGGAAAAATACGAACCTGTTTTCCTTTGAATATATAGTCTCTCAAAATGAGATTCTGATAAATACTCAAGGTAAAGATGACGAATATTATATTGAAGAAAAATTGGTAGATTTACTACTGATAAAAACTCATTAAATTATGGAAAAATTCTGGATTAACTGGAGTCGTAGGAAACAATTTGAAGGACAACTGTATAAAATAACAGTATACCGAAAATTCTTCTCTCTTCTCTATCGAAGAAGGGGATGTGAAAATAATTGATGTAAGTAAAAACACATCTAACAGAACTCAATGTTGCTAATACGTCCTCTCTTGAAACTATCTATGTAAGTCAAAAGCAAATGGAACTACTCAATGCAGGGCAGCTACCTAATTGGCACAAGCATTCAAATACTCAATATATCGTAAAACAATAACTTAACAATCAATGGAAAAAATCTTAGTAATTCTCTGGATACTACTCGGTATCTACATTCTCGTACTCCTTATGATATTTGCTGACCTTGGAGTGGTGTGCGAGGGCTAAACGATTGGGTATTGCGCGTAACTCATACGGCTATAGGCGTACCATTAGCAAAAATGGCACAGTACTACAACATCCTAATTGCTTGTACGATTGTGGATAGTATGTACGGCTTGCTATCTTGGTACTTAGAAATCTATTACCAAACCTCATTATGGCTATTTCCTTTTTATCACTTTCTTTATGGCGATAGTGTTATGTCTGATAGAAATCAAATCGATACGCGAAAAAGCCGAAGACAAAGTGCGGTTAGACCGCGCAGGACAAAGTCGTTCAGCAAGTGTTTATCAATCGTGATAACTTAGAGGAAGTTGCAAAACCATCTCTAATTATATGAATGAAAAAAAGCTGAACAGTCCGAACCATCCGAAAAAATCTCAAACCTCTAATAACGAATAACAATGACACCAAAAGATTTTGTAAAGTATAAGCCTTTTTGCTTTGGAAAGCGAAAAAGAAAACGGGTATCTCTCACCTCTTCACCTTGGCGCAAGCTGCGTTGGAAAGTGGTTGGGGAGAACGTGGCATTGGTAATAATTTTTGGCATAAAAAGCAGGCAAAGACACACCCGCTAACAAGAAACAATTGTTTAAAACTACTGAAGTACTTAATGCTCCAAACTTAGGATATAAGTTCCCGCAAGTGATGTCTATATATGAATTACCTAATGGTAAATACAAGTATGAAGTGAAAGACTGGTTCAGAAAGTACGACACGCCCGAAGAATGCTTTACCGACCACGCAGAATTCTTCTTCAGAAACAAACGATATGCTAAGGCGTTGCTTGTAAAAACAGACCCTTACAAGTTCGCTGATGAAGTAGCCAAAGCGGGTTATGCTACCGCGCCTAACTACGCAAAATCTTGAAAGACGTGATCAAAACCATAGAAAAAGAATAGCTAATGAATATGTTACTTGTATTTTGCTTTTTATGTTCTTTTATCTCGTGCAACACTAAAAAGTGGTTGCCGAAAAAGTTGCTATGCAAACCTCTGAACTCGTACGGTGGGTTCAGAGTTTGCTACATTACAGCATTCACTACTCTCCCTATCAGTTGAGCACAGTGGGGACTCCCGATACGCCCTTAGAATACACTCACGAGGTAGGGTGGTAAGTGGTAGAGCGGATTACCCTCAAAGGGGTACGCTCAGTGTTGTGAAAAGTGATGAGTTTAAAGTGAGTAGTAATACAACGAGTGTTACCTCAAAAACCTTTTCTTTTACGAGTACTAAACATAAACAAGTACAGCGCATTTCTTTTTCAATTATTGGTGGTTATTGTTATTGCTCTTACCTCTTGCCTTTTTACCTCTTATATAAAAAGATGACCGATTATTTCATTACCTCTCAATTCGTGTTAGACCTTTTCGCGCATTGCTATCTCTTATCAAGAGGAGAACCCGCGATTTAAGGACACTTTCTTCACTCAGTATTCATTGCCTTTCAATTCCAAATGAATGCTGACTTGCGCTGCGTATGGGTAATTATACCGCTCTCAACGCTACCAAACTCAAGAAGAAGTACGATGGTTATCACGTGTTGGATGGTCGCGTGCGTAAAGGTACGCTCGAAATACTATCGGTAGAAGGGAACTTAGTATCTGCGCAAATAGATTCGGGGTTTGAGCAGCTGCCTAACTTTGAGAAGAAGCTATGCGACCTACCTCTTTTGCGAAAGCGCGTACCCGATATATACACTCACGCCAATGAGATAGTTGCTAAAAAGTACCCTGAAGTGGATTATAACTTCCCTAAAGTGGTATACCCCAAAGATAAAAAGTCAGAAAGGGTGGGAGTTATTCTTTCAGTTTATCAATAATTATGGTTCTGAGGGTTTATCCGTAATGAAGCTAATAGGAATTACAACATTATACACCCTATGCCTTACCTGCTCTACGTACTCAAAACGGGTTTTGCCGATGCAGGATATGAACTGGCAGGCGACATCCTCACCGATGAAGATTTCACCCAGCAGGTGTTGTACAGCAATACGCCTTACTACCTCACTACAGCTCAACAAGAACACACCCTCACAGCCGTAGAGCCTACTTACGAATTTGCTACGGCAGGAACGTGGCGGTTAGTTTGTGATAACCAACCGATAAGCGGGCAGGTTGCTATTAGGTTAAAACTCGACAACGTGATCATCCGTGAATTTAATTTTTGAAAAACCTGACACACTCAGTTTTTACACAGCTGCTCACTATCGACACTACCTCACAAACATTGGCTTTAGAGATAGAAGGTACTCCGCAACCCCAACTCTCTATGAACCTCAATATTGTGGCACAACACAGCGAAGACGGCATGTGATAGAGCAGGTAATTAACCCTAATATAGTAGACCTCAAACGCGCCGTGCCCGATGTTACTTTTTACGAATTGGTGAAAACGATTAAGAATTGGAAGAATTACGATATGGTTATCGAGGGCACAAACTATATATGAATCGTATTAAGATAGAAGAACGTACACACGCTAAAGATTTCCGCTCTTGGGAAGTACGTGAACCTAAAAACATTTCTTACGAAGCAGTCATATCTTATCAAGTTCCCGAAATGGACGATAAAAGCCTATCAGTTGCCCATCATGCAGGTAACCGCTGATAGTTACCAGGTGCTCAATGCTCAAGAAGCTACCCAATTCACCAATGTTACCGAAATACAGATAGGAGGCTACTGTTTGCCACGTATAATGTATAAGGGGACTTATACAGCTATAGCGCGCAAGAGTGGAGAACAAACCATAGGGCTGATATGGTACGACGGCTTGCACAACGGACAAAAACAATGCAGGTTTCCGCAAAGCCCTTACGCCTCCCTTAGTAGCTGATTATTGGAAAGATTGGTACAAAATGCGAATTGCCGCCACTGAATACACGTGGAGCTTTGTATGTAACAAAAACCAATTCCGACATATCGCTTTACGTGATACCATTCTCGCCTATAACCAACGTATGCTTATCAAGAGTATCAACAAATCCGTGCTCGATAAAGAGCATTACCAAGTAGAGATCACCACAATAGCTATATGATGTACACCGCTTTTTACAACTCTCAATATTTTCGACGACACACGTATCAACACCTATCTCGATACTATTTACAGTGCCGTGTTAGAAGTCTTCACTACCGAGCACCCACCGTTGTTTGTGGCTCGGTTGCTAAGGTAATGCAAGGAGTATGTTCCGATAACTACCTCGCTAAGGATATAGATTTCATAGTACAGAGTTGGCAAGTGCACCGCTATTTAGAGCATCAACTGCCTTTGCTATTTTCTAATGATAGGATAGAGGTGCGCCCAGAGCGGGTAATACTTTTACTCCTTTTCATTGCTATTGAATTTTGGCGACCCAACGAACCGATACAAAACCGCCCTGTACAAAAAACCTTATAAAATACAAATGCTATGCCTATTAGAACCTACATCGATAAAGTATGCCACACCACTTATATCCAAAAATCCTCACAAGGAGGGTACGAACCTGAACAAGTGTGCTATGAAGTAGAAAAACCTATCGCTGATTGGAATATCTCACCAGCTACTATTCTTAAAGAGTGGCATCCCTCACAGCCTATACCTTCTACTGAAAATCTTACGGTGCATTATCCAGAATTGGGATTGCTTACTGTATACAAGAAGTATAAAGGGTTTCGTTACTATGCGCGTATTGCTGCCAATGAATATGTAGAACTCATTGCGCCTACAGGAGAGGACTTAGAAAACCTTATCGGACTACAACATAACCTACAGTTGCGTTACAACAATTTCAGTAAGTTGCCTGAAAATGGCGATGTAAAATTGAAAGTAACCTTAGGGGTAATTGCTACCGAAGAGAAGAGCGGTAAAGTAAACGAGATAGATCTACCTACCGAGCGTAAAGAGGTAGTGATTACCTTGCGCCGTACCGATAAAGCTACTCCAAAAACCTAATCCTAATGAACGCCCAGTACTCAATATGGTACTCAATACGGCTACCAAAAGAGCTCACGGGTGACACTTCATTTACGTTCTCTACGACACCTCTTGATTATTATCACGAAATCGAATTACATCACGATTTTTTTGGCACTATAAAGGATTAGGAGACTACATCAATTTTGGTACAAGAACAGAATGGTACAAGGATCATTCTATCAATACCCCTTTCACAATTAAAGGAGTTGAATGGAATAGTATTGGACGCAGTCTATTTGATATAACCCTAACAGGAACAAAAAAACAATGCAACAGCAGTATTCTCGCTCTCTCAGTTTTACAAAGAAAACCCTACTATAAAAAAACTCTTAATTTTGATTTGAGTAAAACCCAAACACTTACTTTTTCAAAGTTATTTCAGAACAAAAGATTCATTTGGAGTTTCTCACTACTTTTACTATCAACCTCACTGTTATCAACGATACTACTGCTTTTCATATTGACAAAAAGGAATTTAAATACCTATTGAAAACCGATAAGAAAGAGCGCGCCGAGGGGTACATTTACCATTAAAAACCCTAACCACCTCACTTTTTACCATTAACAACTCTGATTTCTTAGAGGTTACCGAAATCAAAGGCAACGGCGAAGCAGAAGTAGTGGTAAAAATTCCGCTCGCAATCTTCCGAAATGATGACAGTAGGCGAGCACAAAGGTTGGCTCAAGGTGAGTTCTTCAGCGGGTAGCGAACAGATAGTGCAGGTACTCATTACCGTACAAACGGATATAACATTCGCTACCAAAAAGTATATTTCTGCCTCGACAAAGAACTTACACACATTCGTCAAAACATCTGCCGAAAGCGAGTTTGTATCGGTAGCCCTTTCAATGGAGTTCAACGGCTATGGGCGTACTTTCACCCTCTACCCAAAACTACGATTACGTTTTCTTCGAGGGTATGGCTACGGTGGATATAGGGCAAGAAGTACAAGACTTTTTAGAGACATTACCCCTGCTTTAGAGGTGAACACTAATAAACTACTCGCTCCTAAAGAGATTTTCAAAGCGACCAAGGTATCGGCAATAATTAAGGAAACCAATTTCAAAGGCGCGGTATTCAAAAACGCATACCCTTACTGATTTGCACTACCTCCTGGGAAGAAACCTAAAAGCCTATCCATACCTTACCCAAAGCCGTTTGCGCTCTACTTACAAGCAGAGCCTTATATCAGTATCAGCACTTACCCAAGAGGTACGCGCTCGTTCATTGGGACAAACAGGTTCTAACCTTATCGACCTTTCGGCTATTAAGGGACCCGCTGGGCGTGGCTAATTTCAGTTTCTTGCGCGCTACCGCCGATGTTACTATGGTAGCTACCGCTATCATCCGTAAGGGAAACGCTTAGCCTCGAACCCAAGCCCGAACCTAATGGCACGCCTATCAGTGCGCTGTTTCAAAACCAAAAACTTCTGCCCCGACTGGTTTTCGTTTGCAGGCGAATATGAAGCACTGGTAAGTTACGAGCACACCCCTGGCTGACAATGTGCTACTAAGTGAGGACTATAAGGCGCAAGTAAAAACCAAGCGCACTTACAAACTCAATACAGGTTGGCTCTTTCCTGAAGAGATAGAAGTCTTGTGGGAACTTATTAAATCTCTGTATGCTTCTTGCGTATTGCAGGCGAGTGGCTGAAGGTAATACCAATCACCCAGAAAACCACTGTCCTTTGACAGCACACGCAACCTGCATAGCTTTGTTGTCGAATTTCAACTATCGTCTAATGCTAATCTCTAAACCTATGTTCACCAATATACAAGAAATCAAGCAATATACTAATGTTTCTAACCGTTTAGACTTCGATCTGCTCAAAAACCTATATCGAGGAGGCTCTCCGCGTAAAAAGTATATCCGTATATACCCAAGTCTGTTGCCGATACCTCTCACACTCCCTTCGGGGGCGGGGTTCTTAACGCGCTCGAACTGCTCAAAAAGCAGTAGCCAACTATGCGGTGGCTTATGCTATCCCGTTCCTCAAGGTGAATTTATCCAACACGGGTGGCAACTACTACACCGATGATAAGATGGAGAAATCGCCTTGGTGGGATTTACGCGACTTAGGACTCTCGTCTATTGCGATGGGCGACCGCGCTCTAAACGATTGTATAGAGTTGCTTATTACAGAAGGTAAGCTACAACGCGCAAGCGGTGTTATCAGTAGTGTGAATGAGTTTGAGAAGTATTACAGCCTCAATAACTCGTGGGAGGTTTTCACTAAACTACAGCCATTAATGCAATGGATGTGGGAAAGCATTATCGCACCACAAGTCAGCACCTGCACCCCGATGATTTGCGTACTTATCCTGCTATATGGGGAAAAAAACTACAGCGTACCGTCGTTTTTTACTGTTGCCGAAGCTGCTCAAATGCATAGCTTCTCATTTACGGCTACCGCTATTGTACAGCAGTGGGAGGAATTACCTTGGCAAAAGAGCAAAATACTCAACGGCTCCGAGCTCTACACCCTTGCCAAACGCTTGCAACAACTCGCCCGCCACGAACTCGCCCAACTCAAGCAGCTGCTCGAAAAAGAAGCGGTGGCTTGCTAGGTGCCCTCAGTAGCTGCCCAACAAGTAGAAAAAATGAAAAAGCGGACTCTACTTCTAATCCCTAACACCTAAAATGGAACTTACTAAATTTAGCAAAGACAGCCTTTATCAGCGTATATCCGCCTCGTATATAGACGAGAATTTTTCAGTTACTACCTGCCGAAGAGGCAGTTAAAACGCGTTTGCGTCATATACACGGCTTGCGACTGTCCAACAAGTACTCTAAGCACCAAGCTATACAGATACACATTCGTGAAATGGGCGTAAGCCAAGCCACCGCCTACCGCGATTACTCGTGGGCAATGCAAATATTTGGCGAACTCGATAAATCTGACATCAATGCCGAGAGGGCTATATTAGCAGATAGTTATTGGCAGTTGTACCAAATGGCTTTAAAAAGATAGAGATTTAGAACAAGCGCGAAAGGCTTTAGATTCTTATGCTCGTCTCTTCAATTTTGACAAAGAAGAAAAAGAAATCAACTTTGAAAAGATTACCGCTAATGAATACCATATACGTATGAGCCGTAAGAGTGCCAAGATGTTACGTGCTGCCCTCGCTTCTGGGGTAGTAGACTTTAACAGCTTGCCCGCTACCGATACCGACTACGAAGATATAACCGATGAACCCGACGATGAAACCGCTGATTAAACCTGTTAAACAAATCCTCCTCAACGCTATGCAGATGACAGCTGTATCTGCCAACCGCTATGCAGGTGTAAAAACATATCTGTATAGAGGCGGGGCGTGGTACGGGTAAGAGTACCATACTCGGCTGGTTTGTGAAGGAAGCAGTAAAGCAAATGCCACGTGCTACGGGCGTACTGGTAGGGGCTACTTTTGTACAGATAAAAAGCCGTACTTTCCCATCGACCAAAGAGGGTTTAGAGATGTTCGGCTTTTACGAAGATGTAGATTATGTAGTAGGGCGTAACGGCAAGGCTCTCGGCTTCGAGATGCCTTTTCAAGCCCCCAACTCGTGGAGCAACGTGGTACACTTCTCTAATGGTTTTATATTGGTGCTTGTATCTCTCGATGACCCTAATAGCGGTCGCGGATTAAACTCTTACATCGTTATTGGCGACGAAGCTGCACTGTTAGAACACGATAGACTTTTTCAACAACGTACTGACAACCAACCGTGCCAAGAAGATAGCATTTGATAAGGCAAGCCTGCTGAATGCTACTATCTTCACCTCGTCAGTTGCCCTCACCAAAAACGGGAGAATGGTTCACCGCCCGCGAAAAACTCGCCAAACAGAAACCTACCGAGCACCTCTTTTATCAAAGCCAACGCCTTCGTAAACCAAGAAAACCTCAAACCAGGGTGGATACAAGAAATGTACGAGCAACGCGTGTCTGACCTCCTTTTCAACGCCGAAATAATGAACATCCGCCCTGGTAAGGTTGCCGACGGCTTTTATGCCAAATTGTCAGCTGATAAGCATTACTACAAGTACCAGTACAACACCACCGCCCTACAAGACTTCTCGCAGAGTTTCACACCCTCCTGCACCTACGACAACGATTTGATAAGCGGTGTACCCTCGAACTCTCTCTCGACTTCGGTGGGCGTATCAATTGTGGTATTGTAGCCCAAGAAAGCAAGGTCGCTAACACTATAACCATACTCAAAGACTTCTTTGTCAAAAACCCGCTCAAATTGTCAGATTTGATAAAGAAAAATCATCGACTACTACGAGCCTCACCGCGCTACCTGCAATAAAAATATACCTATACCACGACCGTTCAGGATTCAAGAGCGAGGCGAACAGCAAAACCACCCTGGCGCAAGATGTAGAGGATATGCTGCGCACAGCAGGCTGGCAGGTGTATAACAAAACCCCCAACACCAATAACCCAAGCCATATCCTCAAATTCCGCCTTATCAACGAAATATTAGAGGAAAACAACCGCTCCTTGCCCTTTGTACGTCTCAACGAGGACAATTGCCCCAACCTTATCGTATCTATGGAAAACGCCGCTGTAAAGCAGAAAGAAGACGCCTTTGAGAAGGACAAGAGTAGCGAACGCTCCACCACCATACCCCAAGAGCACGCCACCCACCTCTCCGATTGTTTTTGACTACCTCTTATGGTGGAAATACGCTTACCTCCTCGATAACGCCTACCACGATAGCTTTATCATAACCACCGTATAAGTGCAACCCGCACAAAAACTTCGAAACTGTCCTCATTAAAACAAAAGATAAAAAGACTGTTTGTTAGTCTTTTATCTTTTTATACCCTACACCTTACCCCTTATCTCTCACTGCTTACCTACAGCACTATTCGAACCAACATACTGGCAACATCGAACCTACACCCCTGCAAAACCCCTACTACACAACGCTTCACGCCCCTCTTACCTCTTATCTCTTACCTCCCAACCGTCCTTTCACAACACCTAAAAACACCCTACTTTTTGCCGTACCATTCGTTTTACACATAATATTATAGTTAGTTGGTTTTATAATTAAGACTCACTTCATCTGGGATTTTTAGTTGGAGAGCGTGCCTACAATAGTGGGCACGCTGTATAAACTGTAACAGCATGAAAAATTGAAAAAAGTTGTTGAAATATTTTGCATACTATGAAAAAAATCGTAGTATCTTTGCAGTGTTAAAACAAAAACAGTAAAAATGGAAGAAGAATTAACAACGAGTCAGGAACTCACAGAATTAGAATGGGAACTTATCCAAGCTATTAGAAATTACAAAAGAGCTTACCCTAATGGAGCAAGAAACTTATTAGCTTATGTAAGGGAATTGTTTGATAGGTTAATTTATGGTTAAACTAAGCCCCCTTTTAGGGGGCTAAAAACACAATACAATGGAAATAGTAGCAAAACAAACAAAAACTCACAATGATGCAACAATTAGAGGATATCATTGTAGATGTTTCTTGGGGAAGATTATCACAAGAATATTTTGGCAAATCATCTTCGTGGATGTATAATAAATTACACGGGCGCGATGGCAACGGAGGCGTAGGGGAGTTTACCCCGCTGAAAAAGAACAATTACAAGGGAGCCTTATATGACATCGCCGAACGCATCCGCAAGGCAGCCAGTACAATAACACAGTAACCATTGTTACTGTTATTGTTTAACAATCTTAGGGCGCACTCATCACCGAGTGCGCCCTTTTCTCTTACCTCTCCCCTGAAACCTGAAACCTAACACCTGCCACCTGCCCTCCACCATATATCACCCCATTTTCCTAAATTCAAATTGTAAAAACATTATATGGCGATGGGCTCGTCGCTTTTCAGTGAGCATACGCCCGCACCCTTACCCGCATTACCTATTAAATATCAAACACTTAACAATTTTATAATGATAAAAAGCCTGTCCTTTCCCAATAAATCCTACCTATTACCTTTGCCCTAATAAATCACAAACTCTTATGGACAAAGCATTTTTAAAAGGACGTACTGGCTGAGATGAGAAAACTCGATGAGCGCAAAAAGCCAATACCTTTCACCATAACCGTACGCACCTACAATAGGCAAAACAGCTTTGGCGGCAAACTCTGCACTTACACGGGCGCAACCCTTATGCATCAACCCCGCAACAAGCAAGATTTTGAAAAGAACCCCAACCACTGGCAAAAACAAAAACCCGCAATATCAAACTCAGCGACGGCACTATAAAGAAAAATTTGTATCCTCTTTATCGTCGCTTTCAACGGAAAAAGAAGTAATCTATTAATTAGCAAATCTGCAAATGAACAGAGTAACAAAAAGATTTATCCGATAACTACGGAAAACCTGTATTCTATTTTACAAAGTTTTTTTCCCTGAAGGATACAAACCTCCTAAAAATATAATGAAAAAGAACAGCTAATGAAGAATATCAAGGGAGTATCTTTTTCAGTAAAGAAACCTAACCGTATTCTTTTCATTAGATGTGTGAAAACGTGTATATATCCATCTATCTATCTGTTACGCGACGGCTTCTGTTACAATATTGATTGGAACGATAGCGAGTATATTGAAGTAACCAAACGTGCAGGCAATCAAATGAATGTACTACAAATGGTATCAATTATTATTAACGACTTTGGTTACACTTACCAAAGTGAAAAATGGAAATAATGAAACAAATCGACAAAGACATTTACGTTTTTACCGTAGGGGGCGAATGGCAATTCGCCCTCAAATGGCAATTCGCCCAAAGCTGCTGTACTCTTTGGCTCTGATAAGCAAAGCCTTTCTACCCCTAAAACCCAAAAAGATTCAAGCGACACCTATAAGTATGCCGCTTGGGGCGACAATAACCTATACCCGCAGGAGTTCACTAAAAACTCAACAAAACGGGCGCAGCTATTGGAGGACTCGAGGTGCTCATCTCCGCCCACTATGGTTTGGGCTTCCGACTTTACCAAGATATAGAAACCGAAGAGGGCGTAACCACGCGCGAACGCCTCCGCTCGGCTTTCCCTGAGATTGATAGTTTTCTTCAAAACCCGCCGTTGGGATGTAACAATGGCAGAGATTATCGAAGATTTTTGAAACCTACGGCATTGCCTTTTGTCGAATACCTACTCGCTCCCAAATTCGACAAGATTGTATCTATAAAACGCCAGCAAGCCCCCATTGTCGTTTAGGTGTGCCCAACAAAAAAGGCTTTGTCGATAAAGTCTATATCAATACCACTTGGGGCGATACCCTCAACGAGGAACTAACCATAGAAGAGCCCTTTTCTCGGATATTCACAATGTCGAAACCCTCAAAGCCTATTGCAAGGAAAAGAAAAATCGAAAAGTTTATCGTGCCCGTAATGCGCACGCTCACTACCGAGAAGAATTACCCCAAGGTAAAATGGCATAGCTCCTTCTACAACGGGTGGGTAGATGTAGTGCTTTCCGTGCCTGCGTTCAAAAAGTATATGTTTGAAAATCAATTGAACCTAAAGTACGTGATATACATCGCCGATGATTTCTTCCTTCACAAGTTTGGGCGCGAGGAATGGCAGGAAATGCCACAAGAAAAACGCGAAGCCGCCCGCCAAGAAACCATTAAGGCAATCGACGATCATATGAGCGGCAACAAAAGCAGCAGGGCGTTCGTTTGTGTCGCCTTTTTTTCCGCGATAGCAATAACAATCTTATCAAGGGTATAGAAGTAATCCCTATCGACGACAAGATTAAGGACGGCAACTTCTTGCCCGATGCCAGTGCGGGCAATTCCGAAAATACTCTTCCCTATGGGGTAGACCCTTGTCTGCTCGGGGCAGGTATACCAGGGGCAAAAACCTCAGTGGTAGTGGTAGCGACAAGCGCGAGGCGTACACCATACTTTCCACCCGCATGCCTGTAAAGCGATTGCGCACCCTCGAAGTCTTCGAGCGTATCCGCGATTGGAACCAATGGGACAGCACCCTATACGGCAACTTCCCAACATCAACCTCACCACCCTCGACAAAAACCCCAACGGACAACAAACGATAGTGAATTAATATGGCAAGCAACAACACTACATCACAACTACGATACGTATCAATGGTAAGGAGGTAGAGAATACTTTTACCGCCTTAAACCGCGAGGTGCGCACACCTCTCGTGAACTCCGCAACCTCACTCCTGGTACTGAAGAGTTCCAACAGCGTGCAGCGCAATTGCGTGAGGCTCAAGCGCACTTCAACCGTGTACGCGATGAAATAAACCAAGTGAATGGGGCTATCACCCAGACGGCTACCAGTACTTCACGCTTTGGCGACATCGTGCGCGGGGTATTCACTGGCAACCTTATCACGGGCTTCTTTTTCTTCATTTGTAGGTAAAGCCCGCGAATCGGTAGACGAACTCCTCAAAGTATCCGACCTAATGACAGGGCGTAGAGAAAACCACAGGGCTCGCCTCCGATCAGGTACGCGAGTTGTGGAACGAGTTCGATGAACTCAATACCCGCACCTCAAGCAGGAACTGCTCAATATCGCCCAAATAGGCGGTCGCTTTGGCTATTACCGATAAAGAGCAAATCAAAGAGTTCACCGAAGAAATCGATAAGATATACGTTGCCTGGGCGACTCGTTCCAAAGGCGGTTTAGAAGAAGTTACTACCAAGGTCGGAAAACTCAAAAACCTTTTCGAGGAAACCCGTAACCAAAACTACGGCGAAGCCCTCAACGCCATTGGCTCTGCCCTCAACGAACTCGGGGCGAATGGTAGCAGTAGCGAACAAAAACATCACCGATTTTTGCCACCCGTATAGGGGCGTTGCCTGCCGTGCTAAAGCCCTCTATCGAAAAAACATTAGGACTCGGAGCTGCCTTTGAGGAAAGCGGTATCGATGCCGAAGTGGCTTCCAGCGGTTACTCGCGCTTTATGAGCGTGGCGGGTAATAATATCGCAGCATTTGCCAAACAGATGAAACTTACTACCAAAGAAGCCTCCGAACTGTTCAACACCCGCCCCGAAGAGTTCTTTTTGCGCTTTGGCGAAAGCCTCAAAGGCTTAGGAGCCGAACAAACAGCGGGCGTACTCAAAGGTTTAAAGCTCAACACCCTCGAAGTGCAGAAAGCATTGGGTACCGCTGGCGACAATGCCGACCGCTTCCGCTCTCTGATGAACCTCTCAGGACAAGCAATGCAGGACGGCACTTCTATACAGAACGAGTTCAACAAGGTGAACGAAAAATACCGCCGCTATATGGGAGAAGATAAAGAAAGTATTTGCCGAAACCTTTACTCCGATACTATGGCGCAATGGTTCGGCGGACTCATCAAGCTACTGGGTTGGCTCACTGGGGTAACCTCCAAAGCAGGCGATGGCGTGAAAGTCTTCCGCGAGCGTATCGCTTTCTTAGCAAAAAGCCATAGTAGTGTGTACTACCGCCGTAGTAAGCTACCGCGCTGCTGTCTATCTCTACTGTTACTACTAAAGCCGCTTGGCAACAAACCATCTTGTACAATGCTGCTATGAAAGTAGCAAATGCTACTACCGCTTTGTGGAAAGGAACTGTATTGCTGCTTTCGGCTGCCAAGGCAACACTTACAGGTAATACTATTAGAGCAACAGCCGCAATGCGCACTTTTCAATCTCGTTACCAAAAATGAACCCTTGGGGATTATTATTAGGGGCTATAACAGCAGTAGTAACGGCTCTTGTATTATTTTCTAACAAACAAAAAGAAGTAAATTTACAACTCAAAAATACAGAACGATGCTATCAAAGAGCTAATGTGCAAACAGCAGCACAAGAACACCATTTGCGACAACTTCTCAAAACTGCCAATGATACTAATAAGAGTTATAACGAACGTAAGAAGGCTGTAGATGAACTGAACCGACTTGTTCCGCAATACAACAAACAGCTTACTGTCGAAACTGCTAACACGGACAAAGCCAAACAAGCTCTCGATCGATATATAGACAGTATCAAAGCGGCTGCAGTGAAAAAGTATTTAAAAGCATTGGTAGACCAAAAAGCTGAAGCCCTTGCAAAACAAGAATATTCATCATTAGAAGAAAATATAGCTTGGTATGAACGTGCTTTGAACGGAATGAAAAACTTTGGCAATCCTATCGCGGCAATGAGTGATGATATAGTAACAGCTACTAAAAACAAAGTTCAAAATGTCAAAAGCAAACGACGAACTGAAAGCTGCTACCGATCTTCTTCTTAAACAACAAGAAGAAAACGCAAAGAATGGTGTTGTTGTTACTGATGATAGCGTTACTCCTATATCTCCTGCTGGTGAAGGAACAAAAACAGTCCAAGGACTACGCCGATGAGTACCGCAATGCTAATAAGGCGCGCTTGGCAGCCGAGCAGGAACTCCAAAAAGAAATTACGCAAAGGCTTGGAGGAAAGCCTCGACAAACAGTTGGCTCTTACCGAGCAAAAATATAACGACAAGCGGTTCAAGCTACAACAAGAAAAATGTCGACTTAGAGCAGGACATTCTAAAGCTAAAACAGAAGTGAAAGGCAATAATGACCCAAATCTGCTCAAAAACAATCCAAGAAAAACGCAAATTGCAAGAACTCAACAAGCAAATAGCTGTTGAATATGAAAAGCAAGAACAAGCCGAACTCACTCAAGTACGCGAAAAACACGCTGCCAAAGAGGTAGAGCGTACCCTCAAAAGAGATGAACGACTGCCTTGCCATTAAGAAACGCGAAAAGGCAGAGGAACTCCTCCTTATTCAGGATTTAGACACCGCCAAAAGAAGCTCTACGCGGACAGATTTCCGATAAAGAACTATCGCAAATCAAAATCTTAGAAGACGCTAAAAAGCCCTACGCCGCAAAGCCGATGAAGAAATCTTAAAAAGAAAGCCTCGCCAGTTTTTGAGGAACAAAAAGAAACTCCTAATGGGCTACCCTGCAAACCGTTACTGGTGAAGCCAAAAGATAAACTTATAGAAGACATTCAGAAGGTAGAAGAGCAGATGACCAAGGTAAAAGAGCACTTGGATAACTTAAATACCAAAGAGGTAGATAAAGCAGCAGGCTCAGAACTCGAAAGGGTTGATGTATTAGGGTTTTACTGCCGCCGAATGGGAAAAATGTTTTTGCCAACCTTGATAACGTGCACGCACGCTTCCGAGCGGTAGAAATGGGCATAGGGGCAATGAACAACGCATTTAATGCTTTTTAGCCAGTTGCAGAAAACCTCAATGCACGCGAGCTTTCCAAATATACGGCTAACCAACAGAAGAAAAACAAGCCTTACTTGACCAACTCAACTAAGGGTATATTTCTCAGGCACAATACCAAAAGAAGTACAACGCCTTGATGAGGAAGCAGAAGCCAAGAAGAAAGAACTTGCTATCAAGCAGTTTAAAGCCCAAAAAGCAGCTAATATGCTCCAACATCATTGCCAATACAGCTATGGCGGTAATGCGTGCCCTATTCAGATGCAGGACCTTTGGCAGGGACTGCTTTGGCGGCTATAGTAGGTGCAATAGGGTGCGGTACAATTGAGGGATTGTAGCAGCACAACAGCCCCCAGCTATGCACAAGGGGGTTATACCAGAGGTTTGGGCTTTACCGATGAAACAGGGCAAGAGGTAGCAGGGGTAGTTCACGGAAAAGAGTACGTAATACCCTGCAATGCTCCTCTCCGACCCGCAAGTCGCCCGCGTTACTGAGTGGATAGAAGCCAAACGCACGGGCAAGGCGCAAAACACCTACGCTACTGGTGGTAATGTATCGGCAGTGTCGGACGAACCTTCAACTTTGGCAAAGTCCGAAAGTTTATCAAAGTCAGAAACTTCTATGAGCGAACTCAGCACACCCTCACTCAGCTCACCGCTACCCTCGACCGCCTCGAGAAAAAATGGCTTAGACGCCTACGTGATTGCCGATGCTAAGAATGGTAGAGAAATGCAGCGTGCTATTAAAGAATACGAGAACATCAGAGACAGACGATAATGAATATAATAATACCACAAACTTATGAAGAACTTAACGAGCAGCAACGAGGGGCGTTGTGCAGGATTCTATTAACATTGGATAACACTGAAGAAATGCCTTTTGGGTATTATAAAAGTATTGATTTCACCCACCTAATCGTTCCCCAACAGCAGTTATTGCAAGAAGTCCCTTTCACTCGCGCTATGGCAATACGCTGAGCCTTTCCTCACTACCGAAAAACTATACCATTTTCCTGATCTCACGAAAATGGTAGCACCCTGCCCCTCGTTTGGCAAATCTTACTATCAAGCAGTTTTCAGTAGCTGATAGTATCTATTACCGTTTGCGCCTTTCGCAGTACAAGGATGAGTTGCTATTGTGCCAGTTGGTAGCCCTCGCTTTACAATTTTCCTGACACTCCTTTTGATGTACTGAGACCTCCCACAAGTAGCCGAGCATACCGATAAGGCAGCTATAACTACTGCCTATGAGGTAGCGTTTGCGTATACTGCTGTAGGGGAGTACACTCATCAGTAGGTTTCAAAAAATATTTGGTACTAAAGACGAAAGACGAGGAGAAAAATGATGAGGTTCGTCATTCGTATTTCGTAATTCGTCATTAAAAAGCTATACCCCTTTTTCAAAGATTATCAGCGTAATGGCAATGGATAAGCATCAGCCCTTAGGGCAACTGGCACCAGTGCAACGCTACTCGCGTGTATGATTTCTTTGAAGTCCTTACCGAATCTATATTACAAGCAGAACAGCAAGAAAAATAATTAATATGTATCTTCAGTTAAAAATATTTTTCCGATTTAGCAGACCAGAATGTTCATATCAAGGATAAAAGTGATATTTCTCTCGTGAGATTGCCGAAAAAGAACGTTCTTTCAATGGCATAGCCTCGCCTTTTTGGCTATTTACGACTATGAATTGGGGTTAGACGGAGGCGAATTGAATACTATGGGTAGGCGTAAACTTACGTTTTCGATTATCTATGCCAACGCCCCTCACGACAATTTCGAGGCGCAGCAGGAGCTTATCAGTAAGGCTGAATCTATTGCGTTGCAGTGTTTGGCGCGTATCCGTTGGGATAACCACCAAAAAGGCATTTTTCTGTATAATTCCTTTGAAAAAGGATTTGACGAAAATCTACCCTGTGGAGGGACCTCAAGCGCATTTCTTTGGTGTAGATGTAGAAGTGCATTTTTAAGAATTCTACTCCACTGATTGTAAAGCAAGAGGATTGGACAGTGCCAGTGGGGTGTAACTAATGACGAGTTATGAATGAGGAAAAGGAAATAGGGAAGAAAGCGGCTGATAGTTGCAGAGCTCGCTAAGGGGCGAGACGGGAAGTTTGGCAAGCACGTGCGTGGAGACAAGAACGCTTTGCAGAACGCGCAGGCAAAACCTCGTTACCGTACTTCTAAGCGTATGGACGGCACCAAGCAACAGTACCTTAAAGGTATTGCGATTGTGATGGGCGGGCACGGCTTTGTACTCCATTACGGTATTGAAAAAGGCAGGCTACGCAAGGCGCACGAGCGTACGCGCCACAAGCCGAGAGAAAACGACATACCGTGTGAATGCTCACGGCTACCGCAGAGGGCAACTAACGTCCTTTTATTCAGAAGGTAGTGGATAACAGTAGGGCAATGGAATATTTGGCAACGAAATTAGCACAAGCACGGGGGCGAGGAGATAGTAACCTCACTTAGCGCGAGGCTTGGAGAGAATGAGATTTGAGTAATCGGCGGGCAGTTCGGCATCAATATCGCGCAGGTACTTATCGAGGGCGGTAAAGGTAGTGTGCTCCAGTGATAAGCATTAGTTGGCTCTTAGTTTCGTGTGGGTGAGTGTTTTTGCGAAACTGGCGATGAGAGCTTGGTAATAAAGGTATGCCTAAATGAGTAAATACCATATTCGCTACCCATACCAAATACTTCTTTCACCTTTTTAAACCGCTTGCTCCAATAGTCGCGTTTGTTCATTCTCGTAGTTTCCCAACTCCCCACACCTTGAGGAGCAAAACAGAAAGTAATTAGGATTTGTACCTTTGAGGTGTTCAATTTCCTTAAAGAGGAGTTCAGGGAATGATTTTTGGTTTTTTGTAGTTGGTTTTTAGCATCTACTACGAGTTGGCGTTCTTCAAAATTGATATCTTTTTATTTGTAATCGGCACACCTCGATAGGGGCGTAGAAAGTTGTAACTACAAACTTAATCATCAGCAGCAGTTGCTTGTCGTGAGTTTCAAAGGTATTTAAATAACTCTTCTTCTTGTGCTTTGGGGTATAGGTTTTATTGCGTTCGAGCTTTGCTTTGAGCACTGGTATTTTGCTCACGAAATTATCAGTGATATATTCGTTTTCTTCCAAGAAAGAGAATAATATAGAGAGCTTGCACTGAAGTATTGCGGTTTTTGGGGCTTGTGCGTTGTAGTACGCTATTAAGAAAGTTGAGGACTGTACGTTTAGTAATTACGGAGAGCACTCGATCTTTAAAGCCGTTTTCATACAGCCATTTTTGGAAGTTCAGTATTCTGTATTTGTGATCTTTGAAAGAGTTTCTTTCATTGTGGCTTTAGCGTTTTCTAATCCCTAATTCGAGGGCTTCCTCTATGGTTATTACTTTTTCTTCAGTATACCCCTCTTCATACGGACTATAGCCGTTTTTCAGCACATCCTCTACCATATCCGCAGTTGTTTAGCTGCTGCACGCATACTGAAGCATCTTTATGTCGGTTCATACCATAGTAGAGCGGTGTTTGCCTCTCCATCTTGTTAGTTTTAGGATTAAGGTAAGAGAAGTACACGTACCAACGTTTGGAAGTATCGCCACCAGCATCATAGATTTTGTGGTTTTAGTATAGAGACCTTTGTTTTTCATATCGTATGCGTTTCCGTATGCGTTAGCGTATGCGTTTTTGAGTTTTTCACTAAATTCTGACATAAAAAGAGTGATTTATGCGTATAAACCACTCATTTTCTGTTATCTAATTTTTGTAGCGGGAACTGGACTCGAACCAGTGACCTTCGGGTTATGAGCCCGACGAGCTACCTACTGCTCTATCCCGCGATTTCTGGGTGCAAAAGTACAACCTTTTTAAATACCAAACTTTTGGAAAAACTTTTTTTGTACTTTTTTTAATCTTCTAAATATATTCTATTGATTCTGTGTGCCATAGAAGTGATCAATTCATAAGAAATAGTACCTGCTGATTCGGCTAAAGTTTCAGCTGTATGAGTTTTTATCAAATACAATTACTTCATCACCTTCTTGACAAGAAATTTCAGTAACATCTACTAAGATCATATCCATACACACATACCTATGATAGAAGCTTTTTCCATTGATAAATACGAAACCTTTCCCCTTGCCATAAATACGATTGATACCATCTGCATGACCCTACAGGGAATTGTAGCAGTTCTGGTAATATGATCGGCAATGTATCCTCGATTATAGCCCAAACTTTCACCTATTTTGCAAAGTGTGTAGTTGTGAAATAACACTTTTCAGCGTCATAATAGGTGTAAGATATTGCTGCAATTCGACATCATTAGCGAAACCATACATACCGATACCACAACGCACCATATCAAATTGTGCTTGAGGATAGTTTAGTATACCTGAAGTATTGCATTGATGATAGAGTACTTTATGAGTAAATGTTTTGTTTATTTTTTTCTTGAAAAAGCTATAAAAAGTATTGATTTGATTTTCTGTAAATTCTTTCTCATTCATATCTTCGGAAGCAGCTAAATGAGAATAAGCAGTTTTCACTTTTACAGTAGTATTGTTTTTTTAACAGAGCAAGAGTTTCTTCTATTTCACTTAAGTCAAAACCTAAACGATTGAGTCCTGTATTACATTTAAGGTGTACCGGATAATTTGCTAACTGTTGAATTTTAGCATAGTCTAAAAATAATTGGGCAATACGCTGTGAATATAAAGTAGGTTCTAAGTTATATTTTACAATATCATTAAAGTTTATAGGTTGTGGATGTAATACTAAAATAGGAAGAGTAATTCCAGCTTTTCTAAGAGCAATTCCTTCAGAAGTATAAGCTACTGCAAAAATAATTAACTAATCCTGCAAATGAGAAGCTATAGCTACAGAATTATTTCCATAGGAAGAGGCTTTCACTACAGCTAAGAACAAAGTTGTAGGTTTAAGTCGGTTTTTAGGTAATGAATATTTTTCTAAGGCAGTAAGGTTGATTTCTAAAGTGGTTTCTTCTGTTTTCATTTTTTTCTTTAATTTTTCTAACATTAATTTTTGTTTGTTCTGAAAGTACTAATCTACCTGAAATAGCAGCATTATCAATCAGTTCTTTTTTTCCCAATGTTCAGTGTGTTGCCAAGTAATACGTTTCATTTCAGACAAAGCTATAGGATTAGATTTTTAGCAAGGTGGTTATGAAGTGGTCTATAGCTTCATCCATATCTTTTGTATTTTTCAAATACGCGAGCTACCAGTCCTTTTTGTTGAGCCCAGTATGCACTTTTTCCATTGATCAGGTGCCATAAATAGTTCATTTAGAGTTGATTGTCCTGCTTTTGCGAAGAATTGCAGGGGCTATCACAAAAGGGACCTATACCTAATGAGAGTTCTGAGAGCTTAATACTCAAAGCTTCAGTTGCAAAAAACATAATCTAAAAGCAGCGAGTAACCCCATCCTCCTCCAACAGCTTTTACCTTGACACGACCGATGATGAGTTTTTTTGCAACGACGTATTGCTAAAAAAGGTGAGCAAAGCCCTCAAAAAAATTGTTTACCTTCTTCTTCATTTGTAACTGCTAAAAGCTCATCAAAAGAAGCGCCCTGCACAAAAAGCTCCATCTCCTTCACTTTTGAGTAGAATAACACTTACTTCTTCATTTTCGGAAAGAATATTAATTTCTTTAGTGAGTCTGTTAAGTAGCTCTAGAGGAAAGGAGTTTGCATTTGGATGTCCAAAAAGTAGTAACAGCTAGCTGTTTATCTATTTTTGTATATAAAGAACCTTGTAATCTATCAGTCATATATTATTAGTATAATTTTTGGGGGCAAAAATAAAACTTTTTTTATAAATAGGTTTGGTAATTCAAAAAATATTTTACCTTTGCCGCGCAAATGGGGATGTAGCTCAGTTGGCTAGAGCGTTTTGGCTGGCAGCCAAAAAGGTCGTGGGTTCGAGCCCCATCTTCTCCATAATAAAAAAAGCTATCCCAAAGGATAGCTTTTTTTATTTTTCAATTACATTTAAAATTAGTGAAATCTTGTTTCTAATTTGATATATTCTAAAAATTCCTTTCTAACTTCAGGATCTTTAAACTTACCACCAAACTCAGCAGTAACAGTACTGCTATCAATATCTTCTATACCACGAGAATTGACACATAAGTGTTTAGCATCTATGATACAAGCTACATCTTCGGTTCCTAAAGCTTGTTGCATTTCTTGTACAATTTGCATTGTAAGCCGCTCCTGAACTTGTGGACGTTTCGCGTAATACTCTACTATACGATTCATCTTAGAAAGCCCTAAGACTTTACCATTAGAAATATAACCTACATGGGCACGTCCTACTATAGGTAACAAATGGTGTTCACAAGTGGAATATACTACTATATTCTTCTCTACTAACATTTCCCCATAGTGGTAAGAATTATTGAAAGTAGACATTGAAGGTTTTCGTTCAGGAAGTAAACCTCCAAAAAAATTTCTTTTACAAACATTTTTAGCTACACGTTTTGGGGGTACCTTTCAAACTATCATCGTTTAAGTCCATTCCCAAAGTGTGGAGAATAGCACGCATGTGTGTTTCTATTTCAGCTATTTTTTCAGTTTCACTCAGCTGAAAAGCATCTGCCCTAAGAGGTGTTACAGCCGAAGTAGCAATATGGTTGTCACCTAATATATCTTCTTTTTGATTTTTATTCATTACTTATTTTTATATTATGAAAGTGCAAAATTACTAATTATTCATCAAAAGTTAAAACTTTTTTTGTGTTTTTACATCTTGTTAGTAATAGCTAAATGTATTACTTCTTCCATATCAGTTACATAGTGAAAAGTAAGTCCTTTTAAGGTATTCTTGTTTGATTTCTAAAATGTCTTTTCTTATTGTCTTTACATAAGATATATTCTTTGATACCATGCGTTTTCCTGCTAGAATTTTTTTCTTTGAGACCTCCTACGGGAAGTACTTTTCCACGCAAGGTAATTTCTCCAGTCATAGCAAGGTGCTTTTTCACGCGTTTTTGGGTAAAGAGAGACATTAGAGAGGTGAGCATTGCAATACCTGCACTTGGACCATCTTTAGGAGTAGCTCCTTCTGACATGTATATGTACATCGTAATTGCTAAAAAAAGCTTAGGGTTAAGGTTATATCTTTCGGCATTTGCTTTTTAGATATTCCCAAGCGATGGTTGCTGATTCTTTCATTACTTGACCTAAATTACCCTGTGATATTAAGCACCCCTTACCTTTCGATAAGGCAGATTCTATAAAAGAATATCACCTCCTACACTCGTCCACGCCAATCCTGTAACTACACCTGCAACCTCATTGTCTTCATATTTATCGCGTTCTAAGTGTGCAGGGGCCTAATATCTTTTCTATAGTTTCTATAGTAATTTTAGGATCATAGGTTTCTTCCATTGCAAGATTTTTAGCTCCATAACGTACTACTTTTAGCATTTCTTTTTCTAAAAGCACGTACACCAGATTCACGAGTGTAGCCTTCTACAATACGTTCTATTTCTTTTTTTACCCTAACTGCAAATCAGTATCTTTCATACCATGCTCCTCTAATTGTTTAGGCAATAAATGACGTTTAGCAATTTCAGTCTTTTTCTTCTATAGTATAGCCTGTTACATTGATGAGTTCCATACGGTCTAGTAACGCTGGTTGTATGGTGGAAAGATCATTGGCAGTAGCAATAAACATTACTTTAGAGAGATCATATCCCATTTCAAGGAAATTGTCATAAAATTCCTTGTTCTGTTCAGGATCAAGTACTTCGAGCATTGCTGAAGAAGGATCGCCATAGGTAACTATTATTGCCTAATTTATCAATTTCATCCAAAACAAAAACAGGGTTAGAAGTTTTTGGCTTTTTGAGTTGTTGTAGGATACGACCAGGCATAGCACCTATATAAGTTTTACGATGTCCACGTATTTCAGCCTCATCGTGCAAACCACCTAAGGACATACGTACATATTCGCGATTTAAAGCTTTAGCTATAGAGCGACCTAAGGAAGTTTTTCCCACCCCAGGAGGTCCATAGAAACATAAAATAGGTGATTTCATATCATTACGGAGCTTGAGTACTGCTAAATACTCTATGATACGACGTTTTCACTTCTTCTAATCCATAGTGTTCTTTATCTAGTATTTTTTTGAGCTCGTTTTAAGTCGAAATTATCTTTAGAATATTCATCCCAAGGTAATTCTAATAGTACTTCTAAGTAATTACGCTGAATACTATAGTCAGGGACTATTAGGATTAGTACGTTGTAATTTATTAAGTTCTTTTTCAAAAAGGTCTTTTTATATTATTATTCCATTTCTTATTCTTAGCCTTTTTTTGAGTTCTTCTATTTCTTGTTCATATGACCCTCCTCCCAATTCTTCTTGAATTGTGCGCATTTGCTGGTGCAAGAAATATTCGCGTTGCTGTTGGTCTATATCAAAAACGCGTTTTTAGATTGCACTTCGTTGCGTAGAGTAAGGCGTTGCAAATCAATATTCAGATATTTTAAGAATAGCTGTAGCACGTTCTTTAAGTTCATCAATTTCTAATACGGCTTGTTTTTTTCTAAAACTGTAGCGTTCATATTAGATGAAATAAAGTTGATGAGGAATGAATAACTTTCTATGTTACGAATAGCAAAAACTGCCTCTGAAGGGATATTTGGATTTTTCCTGTATAATTTTTACAGAGAGGTCTTTCACAGCATCAATAGTCGCTTCAAACTCTTTGTCATTAGGGATCTGGTTTTATATCTGACATTTCTTTTGATCACTGCTTTGATATAAGGTTTCTCTTCTACAAAGCTCTCTATTTCAAAAACGTTTCCTTGAATAATAACGGTTACATTACCATCGGGCATTTTTAATATCCTAAGAATACGAGCTACTGTACCAAATCGGAAAAAGATCTTTTTCCTTCTGGTATTTCAGTCTTTTCGTCTAATTGAGCTACTACTCCAATTGTTTTAGTAGTTGTATAAGCTTCATTGATAAGATGAATAGAAGCATCTCTCCCAGCTGATATAGGCACTACTACTCCTGGAAAGAGTACTGTGTTCTTCAATGGAAGGATCGGTAATACTTGCGGAATGCGTTCACGCTCTATTTCTTCCTCATCTTCCAAAGTGAGAAGTGGTATAAATTCAGTATCTTCATCAATATGTTCAGCAACAAGGCTGTCAAAATTTCTATATTCATATCTCTATCGCTAGTAGGTGTCATTTTGTCAGTAACAATTGTTTTTATAAATAAACTTATTACATTTACCTTTACTGACAAACAAGTTTCTAAATTAAAAAAATATAATGTTACTCGTATATATTGCAATAGATATGCCAAGATTAAGTAAGGTAAGTTTTTAGGGAGAATTTAGGACTTATAAAATTTTGTAAACTTATGATATCTGATAGCTGTTTAATAAATAGAGATTACTTTAAAAATTTAGAAAACTTTTTGTTTATAAAGTTTTTATTGTACTTTTTGCCACCGATTTACAAAAGAATAACAAATGGACTTAATTAAACTTTCTATCAAACGCCCTAGCGTTCTGATTGTAATGCTTTCCTTATTACTATTAGGAGGCTTTTATTCTTATAAACTATTAAACTACGAACTTATCCCCTAAGTTTGAAGTGAATGTGGTGACAATCTCTACTGTCTCATGCCGGAGCTTCGCCTTCTGAAATTGAGAGTACGGTTACTAAAAAGGATTGAAGATGCGGTATCTGCCTTAGAGAATATTAAGAAGATACAATCATATTCGTATGAGAGTCTTTCAGTAGTGGTAGTACAGCTTACCAATGATGCTGATGTAGATAATACCTCTCAATGAGGCACAGCGAAAGATTAACGCTATTCGTGCCTATTCTACCTACTGATGCTAAAGAGCCTTCTCTTAGCAAAATTCTCTCTCTGATTTGCCTATTATTTCTATTGGAGTAACTTCTAAATTATCTTCACAAGAGTTATATGACTTAGTAGATAAGAAAATACAACCTGAGCTTTCGCTGTACCAGGGGTAGCACAAGTGAATATTATTGAGGACGTGAAAGCGTGAAATACGCGTGAATGTAGATGCTAAGAAATTAGAAGGCTATGGACTTCTATTGGGCAAGTACAACAGCTTATTGCAGCTTCTAATTTAGAGATACCTGCAGGAAGCTCAAAACGCGTGAAAAATAGTACTTCTATACGTTTATTGGGGAAAATTCAAGATGTAGCGCAGTTGCGTAATCTTACCTTAGCTTCGCAAAATGGGGTAGAAATACGACTTTCAGATGTTGCTGATGTACAAGATACTGAAAAAGAGGCAGAAAAATAGCACGTATAGACCAAGAAAATACGCTCTTGTTGCAAGTGCTTAAAACAGACTGATGCCAATGCGGTATCGGTGAGCGAGTTGGTACGCAAGAAAAATGGAACAAGTAGAGCAAACTTATAAAAATGAAGGAGTGAAAATGTTATTGGCAGAAGACACTAGTGAATTTATCTTAGCAGCTACTCAACTCGGTAATGTTTGACCTTATTTTGGCTATTGTCTTGGTTGCTGTAGTGATGTTCTTCTTCTTACATAGTTTGCGAAATGCTCTTATTGTAATGGTGTCTATCCCTACTTCACTAATTGCTGCCTTTATAGGTATGTATTTCTTTGGCTTTACCCTTAATTTGATGAGTTTGGTAGCCCTTTCGTTAGTTGTAGGTATTTTGGTCGATGATGCTATTGTAGTATTAGAGAACATCACACCGCCATATGGAAATGGGCAAAAACAAGGTACGCGCAGCCTTCGATGGTTCAAAAAGAAATCGTACTGACAGTTATGGCGATTACTTTGGTAATTGTAGTGGTATTTGTGCCTATTTCTATAGGAAATAGTATCGTAGTAAAAAGTAGTGCGCGAGTTCTGTATGACGGTAGCTATTGCTACTATGCCTCTTTATTGATGTCGTTTACTGTAGTGCCTGGCTATACTCGCGTTTTTGGTAAGTTAGAGCACGCTAATCCTAATTCGGTATTAGGAAAGATTGCTATAGGTTTTGAGAACTATCTTAAACGCTTTTTACTCAGTTTTTTTCTCAGATCTATTGGTATGGGTATTTGCTAACAAGCGGAAAAACAATTATTTTGGTATTCTTCCTCTTTGTAGGTTCTTGTTCTCTTATTCCTACAGGTTTTTATAGGTATGGATTTTATGCTCCTATGGATAGAGGCAAATTCTTGGTACAGTTTGAACTCAATAAAGATGCTTCATTGAGCAAACTAACTTTATCACCCAGAAAGCTGAAAAATTATCTACGTAATCTAAAAAGTAAACGGAACTAACAAGCCTTTTGGTAGAGAGTATGATTACTACAGTAGGGCAGTCTACTAGTGGTATGGAGGTACACAAGCTACCGCTTATAAGTCAGAAATACAACTTACCTTGTAGATAAGAAAGAGCGTAGCGAATCTACTAACGTGATAGCTGCTAAACTAAAAACGTGAACTCAGTCAGTATTTAGTAGATGCTAAAGTAAAGACAGTACCTGTTGGAATGATGGGAGCTGAGCAAGCGCCTCATTGCTTTGGTAGTTACTTCTGATAATGTAGAAGCTGCTCAACAGTATGCTGAAAAGGCTGCCGGATTGCTTAAAAACTATTGACGGAGCTACGGAGATAAAAGCTCAGTTCAGAGGCGGGTAATCCAGAAATAAACGTAGAGTTAGATCGTGACAAGATGACTCTATTAGGGCTAAATGTAGCTACCGTAGGTACTACTATGCGTACTGCTTTTTAATGGTAATGATGATAGTAAATTCCGAACCGGCGATTCTGAATACGATATCAATATATTATTTCAAGATGGCAATCGTCAGTCAATAGCCGATATAGAAAAATATGACCTTTATCAACGCTATGGGTCAACAGATAAAGTTATCACAATTTGCTACTCATCAACTATGCATCAGGCCCTACGCAGTTAGAACGCTATGATAAGTCGCCTTCTGTAACGGTGCAAGCACAATCAGTAGGTCGCCCTACAGGTACTATTGTATCAGAATGGAAAACAAAACTCGAAACCCTACAAAAACCTGCTAACGTACATTTCACTTTTTCTGGCGACCAAGAGATGCAAGACGAAGGATTTGGTACTATATTCGTATCGCTATTTGCGGCTATCTTATTAGTATATATGGTGATGGTAGTGTTGTATGACAGTTTCTCACGTCCGTTCGTAGTGTTATTCTCTATACCTCTATCGTTTATTGGGGCTCTGATAGCTTTAGCTTTAGCCAATATGTCACTAAATACTTTTACCTTTTTAGGTATGATTATGCTTATAGGGTTGGTAGCTAAAAATGCGATTATGCTAGTGGATTTTGCCAACCACCGCAAGCAGGAGGGCGAGGATACTATTACAGCGTTGATACAAGCCAATCACGCTCGTTTGCGACCTATTCTAATGACGACTATTGCGATGGTAGCAGGTATGCATACCATTAGCAATTGCTAGTAGCGCGGGGCAGAAATTAATAACGCTTTGGCGATTGTAATTATAGGAGGACTTCTCTCGTCTCTCTTCCTTACGCTTATCATCGCCTTTAGTGTATTTGATTTTCGACAATATAAGCAAGCGCTTTGGCAAAGAAACCAAAGTAGATTATGAAAAACTAATAATTGCTGATTACGAGCACATAGACATAAAGAAAGAATATGAAGTATAATAAATCTTTATATTCATTTAAAAGAAAAAGGGGAAACTTAATTTAAGTATCCCCTTTTTATATCTTACAGTCAAGCTTTCAATTAACAAAAATTCATCGTAAGCTTGTTGAAGATTTTCAGCTATTACTTCGCCATACGACCTTCTATGAGTGAGGACGTTCTAACATATGAACCAATTCTCCATCTTTGAATAAAGCAATACTTGGAGAAGAAGGAGGAAATGGCAACATATATTGGCGTGCTTCTTCGGTAGCTTCTCATCAACTCCTGCAAAAACTGTAGTGAGATGGTCGGGTTTTTAGTATTTTGCAAACTATAAAGCACTGCAGGGCGTGCATTACGAGCCGCACAACCACAAACAGAGTTCACAACTACAAGTGTGGTTCCTCTTGTTCAATAGCATTTTTACAGCTTCAACTGTTTTTAATTCTTGAAAACCAACATTTGTTAGTTCTTCTATCATTGGTTTTACCAATTCAGGTGGATACATAATATTTCATTTTTAAATTGGGTGCAAAGGTAGTAAAAAATATATATCGCAAATTATTTTTGTCAATTGAAAAATTATGTTGTACTTTTGAGCCACTAACTAAACATTAATTTTGAATGGCAAAAATTACAACTGCTAAAGAAGCTTTAAAAAGTAGTAAAAAGCGGTGATTTTTGTGTATATACATGGAGGTGCAGCCGTACCAGAAATATTAGTAGAAGCACTTGTTGCACGAGCCACTGAACTAAAAATGTTACTATTGGGCATATCCATATAGAAGGAGAAGCACCTTTTGCCGACCCTAAGTATAAAGATAGTTTCTATATAGATTCTTTCTTTTTATCTAAAAACGTACGACATATAATAAAAAGCAGGTAATGGATCATATACTCCCTGTTTTTCCTAAGTGATATGCCACTACTATTCGATCGAAAAACACGTGAAGGTAGATGTAGTACTAAATACAAGTATCCCTCCAGATAAGTTTGGATTTTGTTCTATGGGGGTGAGTGTAGAAGCCTGTAAATCAGCTATTCGTAATGCTAAATATGTTATTGCAAAAGTAAATAAGAAAAATGCCTCTGCACCTATGGTGATGCACTTGTTCATATAGATGAGATAGACTATCTAGTGGAACACGATGCTCCTATTTTCTCACTATATCTCTCAGAACCTAATGCTATAGAAAAACAAATAGCCAAACATATAGTACCCCTTATAGAAGATGGTAGTACTTTGCAATTGGGTATTGGTAATATACCCAATGCTACTTTTAGTGAAATGGGAGCACCTTAGGAATTTAGGTGTTCATACAGAACTCCTTACAGAAGGTGTACTTCACTTAGTGAAAAAGGGTTATCAATGGGTATGAAAAAGAAAAATTGACAAAGGCAAAATTATCGCTTCATTTGCTATGGGATCCTCAGGAATTATACGATTTTATAGACCATAATCCTTCAGTAGAAATGGCTGAAGCTTCATATACCAATGAAGTATCTGTTATTCGTCAGAATCTCAAAATGATCTCTATCAATTCAGCTATAGAAGTAGATATCACTGGGCAAGTATGTAGCTGACTCTATAGGAACAACTATCTATTCAGGCTTTGGTGGGCAAATAGATTTCGTGCGTGGGGCTATGCTAAGCGAAGGAGGTAAATCTATTATTACATTCCTTCAGTAACCAACAAGGGAGAAAAGTAAGATTGTACCTTTTCTCAAACAAGGAGCAGGTGTGAAGTTACTACCCGAGCACATGTGCAGTACATAGTAACCGAATATGGAGTTGCAGAACTATTTGGTAAAAATTTAAAAAGATCGTGCTAAAGCGTTAATAGCTATAGCTCATCCTAATCATAGGGAAACTTTGGAAAGAGCAGCTTTTTGAAATGTATACAGTAAATAATTAACTTTAAATATTGATTCGCTTATGGAAACAAAAATGTAAACTTCTTAAGTATTGTACTTAAAAATGGACTTTTATTAGGGCTTGCTTCAGTAGCTTTTAAATGTAGTGTTGTATGTAACTGACTTTTTGTACACTGATAGTACTTTTGATGGGTATTCTTACTTGGTTGGTAGCTACAGCTATTTCTGTAGTTTTTATTATAATGGCTATAGAACAATACAAAAAAAGCTAATGAAGGGTTTCTCTCATAGGAGAAGCTCATAAAAAGTAGGGGTAGTAGTAGCTGTCATAGCAGGAGTGATAGGTGCTATTTATCAAGTGATATATACTACTGTTATTGATCCCTACTATTATGAAAAAGTTGTAGAAGTTGCGATGAAGAAAAATGAGTGGATAACTTCTAATTTTTACTGAAGAACAGATGGAAGAGTTCCAAAATAAAATGTATTCCAGCAAACCTTCTATAGCTTCATCATTTTCTCTTTCTATAGTATTTTTCAGCTATTGAGGGCTTATTATCTCAGCTATTGTAGGAGCTATAAAGAAAAAGAACGTCCAATGCTTCTTTAAAGAGTAATAAAAACTTAAAATAAACTTTGCTAAAAGTCTAAGGATTTTAGCAAAGTTTATTCGTTTATAAAAAGACAAGTTATTAGCTATTACTGCTAATTATTAATTAATTTGTACCTTTGCAGCCTCTTTATGACATTATAATTATGGAAAAAGTAAAGAAAATTTAGACTTGACTTTATTGATGTAATCCGTGCCTTTTGCTATTTGTATGATGTTAGAAGGGCACTTTGTAAATGGGACTTATTGCTGAACGTTATCGTGATGAAAACAATCTTATCTATTGGTTTTGGCACTACTGCACTGGTATCACTGCTCCTGTATTTCTTCACTGTTTCAGGCTTTTATCTTCACTTTTTATTAGTAAAAAGAAAGTGATATTACTAAAATAGGCTGGAATAACCCTCGTGTGATGAAAGGTATTACGGCGTGGTTTATTGCTTTATTGGCATTGCTTACTTCTTGCGTATGAGTTTTCCAAAGTGTAGATGTACTGCACTGTATAGGTCTTTCGCTCTGATGCTGATTGCTACATACCCTATTTCATACAACAGAAAAGCATGGGTGATGCCTACCATACTCATCACTACTACTATATTAGCTTTTACCTTGAGCCTTTTTATAAAGGAGTTTGCTTTTAGCTGGCTACCACTGCCTATTGCTAATTACTTCACAAAAAGTACACGGTACTCTCTTTACGATATTTCCTTGGTATGGTTATGTATCATTTGGTGGTTTTATGGGATATTTATTTCAACGAAATATAAAAATCACCCTCACCTATACCGCAATGCTATTCTATTATTTCTTTAAGTGTAGGGAGCATTCTTGTTATGGGGCTTTTCACTTTTATGATAGAACAACTGTTCTATATCAAACCATTCTCCATTTTTTTGAGCGATTAATGCAGGACTTTGTTTATTTGCGTTTAGGCAATGTGTTACTTGTGTTTGATTTTTGCCTTAATGCGCAATGTGATTACCACAACTCATTAAAAACTATTGGGACAAAAATACCTTATCAATTTATGTGATACACTGCTTTTTATCATATATGGTAGTATCACTTCACGGACTTATACAGCACTTTGGCGGGCAACTAAAACCTTATCAATTATTTTTTTAGAGCACCTACCTTTATAGCTGTATGTATGCTTGTCATTTATTTATAATCGTATAAAAACCTGTTATTAAATCAGGTCTTGCTTTTGTACTCAAAGAAATAAGAGCATTCTTGATAGAAAGTTATCAATTTATTGTAAAACTATTAGAAAGGCTTCTCGCCTTATTTGTTAAGGAATGAAAAACATCTAATTATTTTGGCTTCAGTTATGACATTGAATGGCTTACAGGCACAACAACCACTCACCCTGAAAAACTATGGGAACTACATCGCGTGAATGGTATAGGTACTGCCCCCGACCTGCAATATGTATTCGTGAGTGTGAGTACTCCAAATATAAAGGAAAATACTTTTAACAAAGAATACTATAAACTTGCCGTAAAAGGAGGTGTACCTATTCCTATAAGCAAAGAAGAGGTAGAAAAACTCACAGCTAAATACAATACCGATAAAAGCCTAAAACTCACTCATAAGGAAGTAAAATTAAAGTCGGTTTTTAGGGAAAGATATCTATACTGATTTAGATAAATCATCAGGGAAACTATACAGTAGCTTAGATCACCGCCATTGGGACATATGGAATGAAGGTAGTTACAATCACGTGATGATAGAAGATAGTAATGGTAAACAAACCGATATAATGGAAGGACTGCCCTTATTACTGTCCGCAGTTGCCTTTTGAGGTGATGAGGATTATATATGGAGTCTCGATGGTAAAAAGGTTCTTTATGTTACCAAAGCCAAAAGTTGGTACTGATTATGTACTGAGCACTAATACTGATATCTATGAATATGACCTCACTCCAAAAACAACAAACCTTACTGAAGGAATGATGGGGTATGACACCAACCCTCAGTATAGTAAAGAGGGCGTATTGGCGTGGCTCAGTATGGCACACGATGGGAAATGAATCTGATAAGAATGACCCTATATATACTAAAGAACGGCAAACGCATCAACCTTACTGCACAATGGGATAACACCATATTTAGTTACCGCTGGAGTAATGACGGTAAACGGATTTCATTTTAATAGCCCCTACTCAAGGTACTGAACAGCTATTTGTAGTAGCTCCTTTTAGTAAAAGATACCACTCCAAGACAACTCACAAAAGGCCTTTTTGATGTGAATAGTATAGTAGGACAAAGCAGGCGACCAATTGGTTGTGATGCGTACGGATATGAATCACGCAGCAGAACTATATACTATTAACTAAAAAGAGAAGAAAAAGAATATCTATCTCTCAAACAGCTCTCACACTTTAATGATGAACAATATAAGCAGATAGCTCAATGCCCTATAAAGGAACGTATCATCAAAGACCACTGACGGCAAAGATATGTATGCTTGGGTGATTTACCCTCCAGACTTTGACCCTAATAAGAAGTACCCCTACCCTACTCTACTGCCAAGGAGGTCCCACAATCAATTGTAAGTCAGTTTTACAGTTTTCGTTGGAACTTTCAACTAATGGCATCACAAGGTTATATAGTGATAGCCCCAACAGACGTGGTTTACCAGGGTTTTGGAGTAGAATGGAATGCACAAATCAGTGGAGATTGGGGCGGACAGCCAATGCGTGATTACCTATCGGCAATTGATGATATTGCTAAAGGAATCTTATGTAGATAAAGATAGATTAGGAGCTGTAGGGGCAAGTTATGGTGGATATTCAATCTACTATTTAGCAGGTATTCATCAAAAACGCTTTAAGACATTTATTGCCCATTGTGGGGTTTTTAATTTTGGAAAGTATGTATGGTACTACTGAAGAGCTTTTCTTTAACAATAATGAAATAGGAGGGGCTTATTGGGAAGAGCATAATGCAGTAGCTCAAAAATCATATAAAAGAGTTTAACCCTATAAAGAAAATTAATAATTGGGAATACTCCCATACTAATTATTCACGGAGGTAAAGATTACCGAGTACCCTGAAGAACAAGGATTCCAAGCCTTTACAGCTACACAGCTAAAAAGGTATTAAAAGTGAGTTACTTTATTTTCCCTGATGAAAACCACTGGGTATTACAACCTCAAAAACGGACTGCTATGGCAGCGAACTTTCTTTAAATGGTTGAAAGAAACACTATAACATAATAGAACAAATAATAGAAAAGCTGATTAAGAAATAAATCTTAGTCAGCTTTTTATTCGATTAGTAAATTAGTAACTTAATTTAACTTGTTATCTTACTTCTTTAAAAACACATCACCTTCTTTTGAGTTTTTCAGCGTTTTCAGCAAGTTGTAATTCATCAATGAGGCGTTGTACATCTCCATTGATAACATTCTGTAAATCATAGAGAGTAAGCCCGATACGGTGGTCAGTTACGCGACCTTGAGGATAATTGTAAGTGCGTATTTTAGCTGAACGGTCACCACTGGATACCATTGACTTAGGCGAGCAGAATCAGCTTCCATTTTTAGCAAGTTCTAATTCGTAGAGGCGAGAACGCAATACTTTTTAATGCTTTTTCAAGGTTTTTGTGTTGAGATTTTTCATCTTGGCAACGTACCTCTATACCTGTAGGAATATGCTGGAGTTGAATAGCAGAATAAGTAGTATTCACCGACTGTCCGCCAGGCCCTGTAGAGGTTGTACGAATAATATCTACATCTGCCATATTGAGTTCTACATCAAACTCTTCAGCCTCTGGCAATACCATCACAGATAGCAGCCGAAGGTGTGTACACGTCCCTGTGTTTCAGTTTGAGGAACACGCTGTACACGGTGTACTCCCTGCTTCAAACTTCAAAGTACCATATACATTATCACCTGTAACTTCAAAAATAATCTCTTTGTAGCCCCCTGCAGTTCCTTCATTGAAATCCATTACTGATGTACTCCATCCTTTGCTTTGCAATATTTAGTATACATACGATAAAGGTCGCCAGCAAAAATAGAAGCCTCATTCCACCTGTCCCAGCACGTATTTCCATTACAGCATTCTTCACATCTTCAGGGTCTTTAGGAATCAACATATATTTGATTTCTTCCTCTAATTGAGGTAAGTCGTTCTTTACTTTCATCTAATTGCAGTTTAGCCATTTCCACCATTTTCGGCATCACTACCATCAGCAATAATTTCTTCGGCTTCAGCAGATTACCAGTTACATTGATGTACTCTTCTCGCTTGTCCATCAACTCTTTTTAAGTCCTTATATTCCTTATTAAGTTGAATGTAACGTTTTGGTCAGCTATCACATCAGGTTGGATAATCAAATCCGATACCTCATCAAAAGCGTTGTTTAACAATGTTTAATTTATCGAGCATTTTTATTCTAATAATAATCTTTTTGAGGGCGCAAAGGTAACAATTAATTAGCTAATTAGCAAATTGCAGAATTATCGCTATAAAAACTCTTAAAAATTTTAATATTTAGAAAATAAAATATACCTTTGTAGCGTTTTTAAAAGAAGATTATTTTAACTAATACAAACAAAAATGAATTATAGAATTGAAAAAGACACTTTGGGTGAAGTGAAGGTGCCTGACGATAAATATTGGGGAGCACAAACAGAACGTTCACGTAACAACTTCAAAAATCGGTGCACCTGCTTCTATGCCGATTGAAATTATCCGTGGCTTTGCCTATCTTAAAAAGCTGCTGCATACGCTAACTTCGATTTAGGCGTACTTTCTGCCGAAAAACGCGATGCTATTGCTCAAGTTTGTGACGAGATTCTCGAAGGCAAACTTGATGACCAATTCCCATTGGTAATTTGGCAAACCGGATCAGGTACTCAATCTAATATGAATGTGAATGAGGTAATTGCCAATCGTGCTCAAGTGTTGGCAGGCAAACAAATAGGGTAGAAGGAGATCCTGTATTAAAAGCTAATGATGATGTGAATAAATCACAATCTTCTAACGATACTTTCCCTACAGGTATGCACATTGCTTGCTACAAAATGGTAGTTGAAAAAAACTATTCCTGGGGTTCAAAAACTACGCGATACCCTTGCCGCTAAAGCTGAAGCCTTTAAAGATGTTGTGAAAAGATAGGTCGTACACACCTTATGGATGCTACACCACTTACTTTAGGACAAGAGCTTTCAGGCTATGTAGCTCAGCTTGATCACGCTATTCGCGCTTATCAAAAATACTTTAGCACACCTCTCAGAACTCGCTTTAGGTGGAACTGCTGTAGGTACAGGGCTCAACACACCTAAAGGTTATGATGTAGTAGCTGAGTACATTGCCAAATTTACTGGACTTCCTTTTTATTACAGCGCCTAACAAATTTGAGGCTTTAGCTTCTCACGATGCTATTGTAGAAAGCCACGGAGCTCTCAAAACAGTTAGCAGTATCATTAAACAAAAAATAGCAAATGATATCCGTATGATGGCATCAGGACTCGTTCTGGTATTGGTGAAATACTTATTCCAGCTAATGAGCCAGGTAGTTCTATTATGCCTGGTAAAGTGAATCCTACCCAATGCGGAAGCAATGACAATGGTGGCTGCTCAAGTAATGGGTAATGATGTGGCTATTTCAGTAGGTGGTACTCAAGGTCATTACGAATTGAATGTATTTAAACCATTAATGGCTTCTAACTTCCCTTAAATCAGCTGAGTTGTTAGGTGATGTTTGTGTATCATTTGAAGAACATTGCGCAAGTGGTATTGAACCCAATTACAAGCGTATTAAAGAATTAGTAGACAACTCGTTGATGCTTGTCACAGCTCTTAATACTAAAAATAGGTTATTATAAAGCTGCCGAAATTGCTCAAACAGCGCACCGCAATGGTACTACCCTCAAAGAAGAAGCTGTACGTCTTGGCTATGTTACTCCTGAGGACTTTGATAAATGGGTACGTCCTGAAGATATGGTAGGAAGCCTTAAATAATTAATAAGTAATAACTTATATAACAAATAAAGGGTATCTGAAACAACTTTTTAGATACCCTTTCTCTTTAATACACATCTTAAAACTATATTTTTATGCTAAAAAGAAATCTATTTTTATGGCTGTTTACTATAGCCATATCGTTTGGGGAGCTACTGCTCAAAAACTATGAGTGGAAAAGAAGCCCAAAAGTGGAGGGTATACTTATAAATATGTAACCCACGACCCCACTAATGCAAGGTTCTATACCTTGAAAAATGGACTTACAGTCATCTTAAGTCCCACCAATAAAGAACCTCGTATTCAGTGTTATGTAGCAGTGAAAGCGGGTAGTAAAACCGACCCTGCTACCAATACAGGGTTGGCTCACTACTTAGAGCACTTGCTCTTCAAAGGTACTGACAAATATGGTTCTCTTGATTGGAACAAAGAAAAGGTACAATTAGACAAAAATTGATGCCCTTTATGAAGAGTACAATCACACCAAAGACCCTGCTAAACGTAAGGCTATTTATAAGAAAATTGATTCAGTATCGGGGGTAGCTAGCAAGTATGCAATTGCTAATGAGTACGACAAGATGATGACTGCTATGGGAGCACAAGGTACTAATGCGTTTACTTCTTTTGAGAAAAACTGTTTATACTGATGATGTACCAGCAAATGCTATCAATAAGTATATTGCTGTACAAGCTGAACGTTTTCGCAATCCTGTGCTTCGTATTTTCCATACCGAATTAGAAGCTGTATATGAAGAAAAATCGCTCTTTGGATAGCGATAATAGTGAAGTATTTGAAACTCTCTTCTGAGTTGTTCAAAAAAACACAATTATGGCTTGCAAACTACTATTGGTACGGTAGAACATTTAAAAATCCTTCATTAAAAGAAATTCGCAAGTACTTCCAAACCTATTATGTACCTAATAATATGGCAGTAATATTGGCTGGTGATTTCAATCCTGATAAAAGCTATTGCCGAAATTGATAAGGCTTTTTAGCTATATGCAACCTAAACCTGTACCTCAATATACTTTTTGAGAAAGAAGCGCCTATCACTGCCCCTATCATCAAAAAGTAGTAGGTCCTGATGCAGAAAGTGTTTCTATAGCATTCCGTTTGCCAGGTAACCAAGATAAAGATGCTCTATTAGCTGATTTAGTAGGTGAAATTCTTACTAATGGCAATGCTGGACTTATTGATTTGAACCTTGTAAAAAAACAAAAGTTACTTAGAGCTAGTGCTTTTGCTTATACACTTATTGATTATGGAGTATTATATTTATCAGGAGCACCTCTACAAGGACAATCGTTAGAACAAGTAAAAAGATCTTATGTTAGGGCAAATAGAAAATCTAAAAAAGGTAATTTTGATGACGACCTTATCCCTTCTATCATAAACAACTTGAAAAACAAACCATTCAAGGGACTGAATCTTATGGCAATCGTGCTAATATGTTGATGGCAGCTTTTACCGATAATCTCAACTGGAAAGACCAAGTAGCTTATGTAAACAACCTTTCTAAAACTCTCTAAAGCTGATATTGTTGCTTTTGCTAACAAATACTTAGGTAATAATTATGTAGCTGTTTATAAAGAGAAAGGAACTCGCACCAATATAGAGAAGATTGAAAAACCTGCAATCACTCCTATTGAAACTAATGCTGATAAACAATCTGATTTTTGTTAAAATGATAAATGAAATGCCGAGTGCTCCAGTAGCTCCTGTATTTCTAGATTACAATAAAGATTTACAAAAAAAGGAAAATTAGGTAAAGCTGATGTACTTTTTATGTTCAAAAATAAAAGATAATGAATTGTATCGTCTTACTTTCCGTTATAAGATAGGTTCTTTTAACGATTTAAAAATTAGCAATAGCAACTAATTATAGTAAAGTTTTTGGGTACTGATAAAAAGTCAGCAGAACAGCTTACTAAAAGATCTCTATAAAATAGCTTCAAGTTTTAGAATTTCAGCAGGTGAAGAATACACCACTGTCAATATTGAAGGATTGCAAGAAAACTTTGATGCTGCTGTCAAACTTTACGAAGATTTTATAGCAAACATAAAAGTAGATGAAGAAGCTCTTAAAGCCTTAAAAAAACACGTGTAGCTAAATCACGTACAGATGCTAAAAGCTAATAGAAATGCTATTATGCAAGCCTTAACAAATTATGCAATGTATGGGGCAAAAATAAATATAACTATACCTTCTCTAATGCCGAAATTGAAGCTATTACAGGCAAAGAGTTGGTAGATAAACTCAAAAACTTGAATAATGTAGAGCAAACAGTTATTTATTATGGATCCCCTGCTACACTTTCAGAACTTATTGCTAAACTAAAGACTTTGCACAAAGTGCCTGCGAAGTTCGCTAAAAGTGGCTCCTAAAAAAAGAGTTTAAACAAGTAGAACAGACTAAAAACCAAGTACTCTTTTACCGATTATGAAATGGTACAAGCTGAAACTCGTTGGGTACGTAATACAGTTTTTTTCAATCCTGCTGAAAAGTACTATAATTAGTACCTTTAACAACTATTTTGGTGGAGGTATGGGATCTTTAGTGTTCCAAACTATTCGTGAAAGTAAAGCTCTAGCATATAGCACTTATGGTTATTATGCCTCACCAAGAAAAATCCGATAAATATTATGTGCTTGCTTACGTAGGTTCACAAGCTGATAAATTTAAAGAAGCTATTGATGCTATGAATGAACTGCTTAATACAATGCCTGAATTGCCTGCTAATCTAGAATTGGCTAAAATGCAAATCAAACAAGAAATAGAAACTGAACGAATTACACAAGATGGTATTATTTATAGCTATTTAGCAGCACAAGAATTAGGACTTAAAGATGATATACGCAAGCAAGTATATCAAAAATATAGATGGTATTACAATGAAAGAGATAAAAATTTCCATGATAAATACCTTTCTAAAAAAACCTTATACTTATGTGATTTTAGCATCTGAAAAGAAACTTTCAAAAGATGAACTTCAAAAAAATAGGAGATTTCAAAAACTCTCTTTAGAAGAACTCTTTGGATATTAAAATAAAAAATGAGGCTCATCAAAAAGGTGAGCCTCATTTTTGTTATTTTCAGTTTTTTTACTTTTTCATAGCTTCTTTGATATGAGTTACTTCAGCTCCTATATCGCCTGCTCCTACAGCTAATAATAATTGAGGACGTTTCTTAAGCAAAAGAGGAATAAGTTCAGTTTTGCTTACTAAAGTTTTTTTAGAAGTAGTTATTTTCTCTAATAAAAACTTTGAAGTAATCCCTTCTATAGGTAATTCACGTGCAGGATAGATATCTAATAGTATCACCTCATCAAATTGTGATAGACTTTTTGCAAAAATCATTCATAAAATCACGTGTACGAGTGAAAAAGGTGAGGTTGAAAAAACAATAGTTTTAGGAGTATTAGGGATACATTTCAGTTACTGCTTGATATAGCGCATTAATTTCAGAAGGGTGATGGGCATAATCATCAATGAAAACAAAGTCTTTTTCTTTAATGATATATGAAAAACGACGTTTTACCCCTTTAAAAGTAGCTAAGTGAGGCAATAATTTTTTTCAGGAGCAATTCCTGCTTTTTACAGCCATAGCAACAGCTGCCAAAGCATTGAGTAAGTTGTGTCGCCCTGGTTTCATAAAGGTAATATCTTTATAAATACCTCCTATATATTTGAAAATCAAAATGATAAATACCGTCTACAATATGAATGTTTTTGGAAACTGTAATCAGAATTATCTTCTAAACCATACGTTTCACCAGCTATGTTTAGTCCGTTGCGTACAATGAGACTGCCTCCTGGTTTAATTTTTCCAGCAAATTCGTGAAATCCTTCTATAAGATGTTGCTCATCACCATAAATATCGAGGTGATCAGCGTCCATAGAGGTAATACAAAGCAATGTTAGGTGAAAGTCGCAAAAAATGAACGGTCAAACTCATCGGCTTCAACTACTGTATATTCACTACCTTTGAGTACCAAATTACTATTGAAATTTTTCAGCTATACCTCCTAAAAAGCACTTACTGAAGCTCCACTTTCTACCATAATATGGGCTAAAAATACTTGATGTTGTAGTTTTACCGTGAGTACCTGCAACAGCTAAACAAAAAGGAGTTTTTAGTAATGAAGCCTAACACTTCTGATCGTTTTTACTACTTGATAGCCATTATCTTGAAAAATGTCAGTTCCTTATGATCTTTAGGAATAGCAGGAGTATAAACCACCAGAGTAGTTGTAGTATTTTTTTGAATGAAGCAGGTATTGCTTTTACCTCATCAGTAAAATGTACTTTTATACCCTCTTTTTCAAGCATTTCAGTAATATCAGTAGAGGTACGGTCATAACCTGCTACTACTTTTACCATTGGCATTGAAATAACGTGCAAGGGCAGACATTCCTATGCCTCCAATACCTATAAAATAAACGTTTGTTATTGGTTTGTAAATTCATAATTTCTTTTGTTTCTAATAATTTACCATTTTTATAAGTGCTCACAGTGGTTTCTTTTTATACTGCGATCTTCACATATTTTTTTGAGAAATTACCCCTTTTTCATATAACTCTTTTGCAGTTACCTTTTTCAGTAACATACCATTTTTCAGTTATTTTCCTTCAGGGTCATATTTGGTAGTAGTTTTACTATTTATTTGTTCGAGTTTGAGTTTGCCATTTTGATAATACTCTTTTGGTAGTGTTTTTAATAGTATTTACTTCTTTACTGGGGTTGCCATTCTTGTGATAATTAGTTACTATTTGGTCAGCGCCTTCTTTTAAATTAGTGTATATTTCTATTTTTGAGCAATATTTCCAGCGTGGTCATACACCAATCCTTCTATAGTATTACCTTTGAAGATATTTTTGCGTAATCTTCCTTCAGGAGTAAAAATATGAATTTCAGCAAGTTTTCCATTGTTAAAAAAATATAAGTAGAAGGAATGTTACGCTTTTTATTTACAAATCTACCTTCACCTACTAATTGACCACTATTACCTATTTCAAACTCGAAAATGTTGTTCGTTGTTATCAATGATGTAAGTACCTTTTTGTAAAGCTATCTTTCTCGTGATAAATGCCTGACGTATCATATCAGCATTGATAGCAGCTGAGTTACCTGATTTGAGATTGCGTTGTAATTGTTGATATACTTCATAGTTTGTATATTCTTTGATTTCTACAATACCTTTTTTTGAAATCATCACTTTTAGTATCTATAAATACAGAGGGTTTTTAAGGTAGTTTGTGCTATAGAAAGCACTCCCTCCTCCTAAGAGAGCTATAAAGGTTAAAAAATTTAGTCATCTGTTATTTATTATTAAATCTACAATTTCTTTGTTTGCATTGGGTTGAGCTAGCGCTTTAATATGAGACGAAAAGATTTTGCTGTTGAGTTTCATCAGTTATCAAGCTGCTAAAAGTATCTGCAAATTTACTATCTAATTCATTTTTCTTTTATTAAAATAGCAGCTTGTTTATCAGCTATAGCACGTGCATTTTTTTAGTTTGATGATCTTCAGCTACATTAGGGTGAGGGAATAAATATTACTGGTTTTGCCTACTACACATAATTCACTTACAGAACTTGCACCTGCTCGTGAAATAATTACATCGGCAACGGCATAAGCTTGTTCCATACGATCAATAAAAAGCTAAAAGCATGTGTACTTGTGAACTATTATACTTTTTGTATTCTTCATAGTAAAGTTTGCCACATTGCCATAGCACTTGCACCCCTAATTTTTCAAATAAAGGCAACTGAGCTTCTACTAACTGATTGATGCGTCGTGCTCCTAAACTTCCTCCCTAATATCAAAAGTGTTTTTGATGAGAATTAAGTTGGAAATATGATAAACCTTCTTCGCGATGTTGCTCTATATTTAATAAACCTCCACGAATAGGATTACCCGTTTTTACGATTTTTCTCTTTTTGGAAAGAAAACTTCCATACCATCATAAGCAACACATATTTTCTTTGCCTTTTGGGCAAGCATCTTGTTGGTAATGCCAGCATAGGAATTTTTGTTCTTGAATAAAAGTAGGGATTCCCATTTGTCCTGCTACTTTCACTACTGCTCCACTAGCAAACCCTCCTGTACCTATGACAGCATCAGGTTTAAAACGCTTAATGATTTGTCGGGATTTCCATAGACTATGGATAAACTTTAGTGGAAAAATCAAATTTTGCCAAGTGAGTTTACGTTGAATTCCTGAAATCCACAAACCTTCAATAGGATAACCAGCTTGAGGTACCTTTTTGCATTTCCATACGATCTTTAGCCCCTACAAAAATATTTCGGCTTCAGGTAAACGTTTTTTTATTTCATCGGCAATAGCGATGGCAGGGAATATATGTCCGCCAGTACCACCTCCTGAGATAATAAATTTTTCATAGAATTTAGTTATTTAGTTTTTAGTTCAATAACTGTGATTTCAGGCCATACTCCTAAACGACCAGGGAAAAGCGTGATAACCAAAAACCTCTATTTACATTCAGGTATTTACCACCCTCTTCATATATTCCTCCCCAATATTTGTAAATATATTGTGAGGGACTCCATTTTAGCCACCCAGGTATTTCAATACCACATTGCATCCCGTGAGTATGACCACTGAGAGTAAGTTGAATATCCTTATTTTCAGGTAACACAACCTCTTGCCAATGAGTTGGGTCGTGACTCATTAATATTTTTAAAAATCTTCGGTATTTACACCTTCCATAGCCTTATTCAAATCGCCATATTTAGAAAAATCGACCGTGTCCCCAGTTTTCTACCCCTATTAAAAGCTATTTTTCGCCATCACGTTCTAAATAACAATGTTCATTAAGCAATAGTTGCCATCCCATTTGTTTTTGTAATTGAAATAAATGCTCTAAATTCTGTTGTTTAGCTTCAGGAGTTTCCCAAGAGGAATAATCGCCATAGTCGTGGTTACCCATAATAGAAAAATACTCCATCAGGTGCTTGGAGAGTAGCAAAAAGTGATTTCCAATTGTGTACCTCATTTGCTAAATTATTTACCAAATCGCCTGTAAAAAGGATTACATCGCTTTTTGTGAGTTGATAAGCTCTACTCCATAGCGTATTTTCTCATAGTTATCAAAGCTACCCAATGAATATCAGATATTTGAGTAATGCGATAGCCATCAAATGCTTTAGGAGATTATCGAAATACAATGTGTATTTCCAAACTTTATAGTTATATTTTTCCTTTTGAAAAATACTATAGAGGATAGAAGCAAAAAGGAATAGCTGCCAATCCCCAACCTAAAAGTACTTACAAACTTACGACGAGAAGGAATACGTGGTGCATTAGTAGGTTTGCGAAAATATAGCTTTTATAAGTCGTGTAATATCTTCTAATAACAAAGGAAGAGTTACAAACAAACAGATAATAAGCCACGTAAGTAGCCCTGCAATAGCATATTGTTGAGGGGCACTCCATACAACTTTTTCCTCTACAGAACCAATGGTACAACAAGTAAATTACCACTCCTATTGTGATGAACCAAAATAGCCATTCTACCCAACGAGGAACTTTGAGGGTTTTTAAACTTCTACTTGCATAAAATGTTAGTAGAAAATAAAATGATAAAAATACCAATAAGAATTATATAAACCATATTCATTTGTCAATTTACCAATTTGCTAATTGACAACAAACTGGCTAATTATTCATAATGATGTTTTCAACATTAGAAATAGGGCGTTTTTGTTTCGTCTAAAAACGCCTCTGTTTTAAATAGAGAAAGGCAAAGATGTACCCAAATCCTCAAAAAACTGTACCTGAAAAAGTGCACTTGGGTAAAACCAGCAGCTTTTATCTGTATAATGCTCTGTGGATTGATACCACCCCCAGGCATAATTGTGGGTTGACCTGTAGCTATGCGGTTGAGTTCTTTTAAGCAGTTCTAATCCTTCAATAGCTGATTTTTTTACCCCCTGAGGTAAGAATACGTTCAACTCCCAAACGTTTTAGGGTTTTAATTGCAGCAATGGGATCAGGGGCACAATCAAAAGCACGATGATAGATAAATTCCATAGTACCTGCAGCTTCTTTGAGGCGTGCAGTACGTTCTTCATCAATTGTGTTATCGCTATGTAACACTCCCTGTTACTACTCCTGGCAACCTAATTCACGACAGAGATTGATGTCGCGTAACATCACATCAAACTCCTCATCGGTATAAGTAAAATTACCACTGCGAGGACGTATCAGCACACAGTTACCGATAGAGAGTTCATCCATTACTTTTTAATTAATCCATAGCTGGGGGTTACCCTCCTACACCTAATTCGCTACACAACTCTATACGGGTAGCACCTGCTATTTCAGCATTTTTAGCCGACTCAAAAGAGCTAGCACATATTTCATAAATCATAGTCTTTGTTAATTTAGAGCGCAAATGTACAAAACAATTGATAATTAGCAATGAAGAATGAATAATTAATATAAAAATATCCGAGAAAAGTATTATACTTCCTCGGATATTTATATTTGAAGATGTTTCTTTAGTTGTTAGTTTTTGTTAAGATCTTCTAATACTGAATCAAAGAACAACAACATTTCGTGAGCGTGGTATTTGCCGTATTTGTTGAAAGTTGCTTGTGTTTTAGTATCAGGTTTTCCAATCGAAGAAAGCGTGATTGGCACCTCCTACTTGTATATACTCCACCCTCTGACCGCATTTGGAAAGGGGCGCGTTCGTAAGCTTTGACCTCTCATCTTTTATAAGTCCATCTTCTGAACCTCCTAAAACAACAATTGGGTATAGCTCTTTTAGAAGCCTCAGGGAATATTATTGATAGGAGCTATTTCGTTCAAAAAGGATAGTTCTTAAACATAAAAGCAAGAGTTTCTGGACGAAAAACTCCATAACTAGGGGCAACAGCTTTGATAGCATTAGTTAACTCATCACGCACTTGAGTTACTGTTTTTCCTTTAGGGTATATAGGTAGGCATAAACTCATACACACCTTGTATTTTTACCAAAAGCCTTTATCACCTATACGTTCTACAAAGTTAGCTGCTGAGGGCAGATAGATGTCCTCCCGCACTATCACCTGTGAGAATAACTTACTGCTATCGCCTCCATATTTAGCAGCGTTTTCAGCAATGTGTAACAAAGCTCCATACACATCTTCTATAATTTGGTGCAATTGAGTAGGAGTACTATCTCCGTCTAGTTTGTCTATCCAGCGATAATCAATGTTGAAAACCACATATCTGCCACTGTTTGCTAATTCGCGTGCCAAAACCTTTCATCACCCATTCAGTATTGGAGCGCCATCCACCTCCGTGGATAATTACAACACAAGGTAGGTTTTGCTTACCTTTAGGACTATATACATCGTATTTTAGCGGTTTTTACTCCCGGTTTAGCATAAACAATATCTTGCACTACTTTCAGATTAGCTTCCGCTTTTTTAGGTACAAAACAAGCTCCTACATTCATATCTTTGTCTACTTTCACTTTGAACTCAGGTGTAGATTGTTCATAAAACATAGCCCCCCACTGTTCTGGTAAGGAGTAATAGCCACTATCAAAAATATAGCCAGTGGCAGGGGTTGCTTTGAGTGTAAGAACCGTGCCTGCTTTTTACCATTCCGTCCTTAGGTAAAAGTAGGGCTAATAGTATACGAACCATTACGTGCCCTCATCAGGGCGTTACTTTGAATTTGTTTTGTGCTTGTAGCCCTATAACAAATAAGGTTATAGCACTGAATAGTATGTATTTTTCATATCTGTTTATTTTTAACTATAAAAACAATTCATTTACTTTCCCATATTCTGCCCATTGCATATCATACACTTCATCGGCGAGAGCTTTATCGCTTACTACCTGCAATCCTTGAGCTTCGGCTTTGAGGGTTAGCAGGTTGCCGATAGTAGTTTTAGCATTTAATTTATTGAGTAGAGCTTTTACAGTATCGAGAGATAGATCATTAGCAAGCTGTCCTTGGAAAGGGAGTTCCATCCAAATAATCTCTTTAGCCTCTACATCTAAGATACCAAAGATGAGTCCTTTTGTAATGATTGAGCGATACGTACCTGATGAATCACGGTAGAAGGGATCATAGGCTACCCCTGTACGCTCAGATACTTTCATTTTATGCTTACTATCCATCCAACCTACTACTAAATTAGGTGATAGTGCTCCATTAGAATAAGCATTGCATACAAAGGTTACGTACTTAGCTTTCTTTTGGCGCAAGATATTTACATTGATATTGATATACTCGGCGGTACCTACTTTATTAGGAATACTACGAATATCACCACTGTGTTGGCAACCCGTAGCGGTAAGTCTACCAAAAAGCAGATCTCATTTTTCCATTCTACATTCTTCGTCAAAGGTAATATAACAAGACAAGTCCATATCGAGATGCTGGAGCTGGGAGGTCTTTACCCCATTGCATAAAAAGGCGTATCTCGTTGCCTTCTAAAGGAAATTTCGTACCCATTAGGGTTGCATTGAAGTCGTGTATATTATTGCTTCTATCACCCTATAGGCAAAGGGATATGATACAGCTGTTTATCTATAAATATCGTTTTATGAGGATTGGGTTGTTTAGCAAACTTTCGGCGTATTGTCCACAAACAAAGGTCTTCTACAGCTGTTTTCATCTGGGCTAATTGCTCTTCGTTATAACCTAAATTTACCCATTGATTTTTAGGAGCATTTATATAATCGCCTGTGATGATTTTTATAGGGGCGTGTACCCTGCGGTGTAAAGTAAAGGTCGGCATAATTATTAAGGGTAAAGAGCAAACGCATAGGTACTTGGTCTATTACTTCTTTGAAGGCGATAATCGTATCATCTGCACCCACCCATAACATAGTAGCGAATAGCGAACGTGCAAACTGGGAAGGGCGTTCTTTTTAGATATTCTAAAACAGTATCAGTATCTACATTTAGGTAAAGCCTGTTGAACCTTGCCTTGCCACACTTCGTATTTCTGATGATAGAAAATATCTAATAGTGTAGCAAGCTTTTCAAAGCCTTTTTCTTGCTATACTCGGCTAAACGCAAGGCACGGATAAAGCGCACCCACATCTCACGTTTGGGGTGCATTAACTCACAAGATTTTTCAGCTGAAAGAGATAAGTTATTTAACCAGCGTGCTACTCGGGCACATTCGCTACGAGAGTATTTGAGTTTAAGGGCTTGTTTGAGCTTCAGCTTTGGCTTGCTCACTTTTTATCTAATTGACACATAATATGCTGGTTGTTTTTAGTGTTTTTTTAGCTATAATAGTTTTAGGAGGGATTATCTGTAAGAAGCCTGTTTTTTTATACCACAAATAGCGCAAAATATCGGTAGGGGTAGCGAAAACAAGTGCCTGCTTCAGTTTCTTTTCCTTCAGATAAGTAACTATCGACTACTAAGATGAGTGTTTCTTTCATCTGGATAGTTGTTTCTTTGGCTACTGAGAAGTAAGGCAACAAGAGCTTAAGAGAATCGGATTGGGTAGCATCTAAAGCAGTTTTGGAAGCTAATAGATTTTGGTAATATGTATTAGCCTCTCCCTCTCTCCAAAGGTCGAGAATTTTGAGTTTGCTACCTTGCTCGGTATGTTCTATCTTACCTGACTCAAAAAGGTGTGCCACAGAAAGGACAGCCATTATAACGCCACAAAGGGAAAGTACCATATGAATATAGTGTCCACAAGCTAAAAAAATCGCTCGTGTTTAGGTATGTAAGAATCGTTATATCTTTCATCTTCGTCTTGATAGTAATTGTAATAATAGCTAGAGTACTCATCATCATATTTTATTAGGTCAGGATACTGATTGTAGAAAGCAGTGATGATATGATCTATTGCACTCTCGCCTGTAGGTACTTCCCAGTTTTTTGATAAGAGGTGCCCAATTGAGATTGACATTGAGTACTTCCTTAATAATGCGTATCACCTCTTGGCGAAACTCGCTATTAGTACCATTGATTGCGTGAAGGAGGTTTTCAGTAACGCCAAAAGCCGTGTTTGCGAAGAGCTGCTACTAATTCTAATGTTCCTGGTTGTATAGCTCTTTGTGAGACCATAGTATCAGGGATATAAAGGGCGTTTTTGCCTAAGGGCAACTTTTTTTGTATGTTGATTGTTTTTCCCATAGTATAAAAATAAAAAAAGAAAGGTAATCACGGAAGTAAGTTCTTACCAAAAAGAGAAATGAAGTAACTTCCGTTTGACCTTTCTTTATTAATTATGAACACAGATTTTTTTATTCTTCGGTAGGAGGTGTTAGTTCCTCAGCAGCATCGGTTTCTTCATCATCTTCTTTCATTACTTTAGTAACAGCTGCGATAGAGTCTTTACCTTTGATATTGATGAGTTTTACACCTTGCGTAGCACGTCCGGAGATGCGCAGTGTATCGATGGAGAGGCGTATTGCAATACCTGATTTATTGATAATCATCAAATCTTCTCCCTCTAACACGCTCTTGATAGCTACTAACTGACCTGTTTTTCTCCGTAATAGAAATAGTTTTAACTCCTTTACCACCGCGGTTAGTGATACGATAAACAGCCTCGTGTGTTTCAGGGTCATCGATGTATGAACGTTTTCCATAACCGTTTTCAGAAACAACTAATACGGTTTCTTCGCGTGGGTTTTCGATAGCTATCATACCTACTACTTCATCGTTTTCAATGTCAAGGTCGATACCACGTACTCCCTGAGAATTACGCCCCTACAGCACGCACTTTGTCTTCTCAAAACGTATTGCACGACCTGATTTCACTGCTAACATCAGCTGGCTACTGCCTGAGGTAAGTTTAGCTTCGATAAGCTCGTCGCCTTCTTTAATAGTAATGGCATTGATACCATTCTGACGTGGGCGGGAGTATTCTTTGAGCAAGGTTTTCTTTACAGTACCTTGTTTGGTAGCCATAATGAGGTAGTTATTATTGATATACTCTTCATCTTTGAGATTTTGAACGCTCACAAAAGGCTTTAATTTTTGTCGTCTTGTTCTATATTGATAAGATTTTTGTACAGCACGACCTTTGGCAGTTTTGCTACCTTCAGGGATTTCGTAGACGCGCATCCAAAAAAACATTTACCTTTCTGGGTAAAGAACAATAGATATTGGTGATTAGAGCTTACAAATAGGTGTTCTAAGAAATCTGAGTCCCTGAGTGGTAGAGGCTTTTTGACCCTACCTCCCCTACTTTTGTGTTTTATACTCACTGAGGGAAGTGCGTTTGATATAACCTGCGTGAGAAATGGTAATGACCATTTTATCATCGGGGATCATATCTTCTACACTAAACTCGCCTCCTGCATACTCAATAGTAGAGCGACGTGCATCGCCGTATTTTTTTCTTTTATTTCAAGAAGTTCTTCTTTGATAATTTCAGTTCGACGTTCTTTACGAGCTAAGATATCTTCTAAAATCACGTATTTCGGCTAACTTTTTGTTCGTATTCTTCTTTAGTTTGCAATATTAACGCTTTGTTGATACGGCGTAGAGCTAAGGCTAAGATAGCTTCGGCTTGAATATCTGTAAGATCAAATTCAGCTATCAAATCTTCTTTAGGTTTATCGTGAAAACGGATGATTTCAATAGCTTTACCCATTGTATCTTCTGTAGCCATCACTTTCATAAAACCTTCCAAGATATGGATACGTTCTTTAGCTTTTACGCAACTCGTAATCAGTGCGACGATATACCACATCGTGACGATGTTCTACAAAGTGATAAATGAGCTCTTTAAGGTTTAATAGTTGAGGGCGACCATTTACCAAAGCAATGTTATTCACACTGAAAAGAAGTTTGTAATTCAGTATGTTTAAACAAGTTGTTTAGTACTACATTAGGTACAGCATCACGTTTTAGGATATAAACAATACGAATCTTACCACGAGCTGATTCATCGCGTACATCAGTAATACCTCTAACTACCTTCTTTTACTAAATCGGAGGTTTTTTTCAGTAAGATAGATGTATCTACTTGATAAGGTACTTCGGTAACGACTATACATTCTTTTGCCTCTTACCTCTTGAAATTCAGCTTTAGCACGTACAATCACACGACCACGTCCTGTTTTAAAAGCTTCTTTACTCCTTCATAACCATAGATAATACCACCTGTAGGGAAATCAGGAGCTTTGATATATTTGATAAGTTCATCTATTTCAATATCATTATTATCAATATAAGCGATAGTACCATCAATTACTTCACTAAGGTTATGAGGAGCCATATTAGTAGCCATACCCACAGCGATACCCGCAGAACCATTCACTAATAAATTAGGAATACGGGTAGGAAGTACGATAGGTTCTTCACGAGAATCATCATAAGTAAGTTGGTGGTCAACAGTCTCTTTATCGATATCAATAAGCATATCTTCTGAGAATTTGCGCATACGAGCTTCGGTATAACGCATTGCGGCAGGTGGGTCACTCCCATAGAACCAAAGTTACCTTGCCCATCAACGAGCATATAGCGCAAACTCCAGTACTGAGCCATACGCACCATAGTATCATACACAGCGATATCGCCATGAGGGTGGTATTTACCTAGTACTTCCCCAACAATGGCAGCTGATTTTTATAGGGACGATTGCTGAGTACGCCCATATCGAACATACCATAAAGCACGCGACGGTGAACAGGTTTTCAACCCATCACGAACATCGGGTAGCGCGCGCAAACGATTACTGACATCGAATAATCGATGTAAGCAGATTTCATCTCTTCGCTGATATCAACAGGAATCAATTTTTCTCCTTCTGTCATAATTATTTACTATATAAAAAGTAAGGTTTTTATTACAATTAGCGGGCTAAGATACAAAGTTTTTGAGATAGCAATAAAAAGTTGATGTGATTTAAGTTTTTGATATTCAATATGTAATTAATAATTTTCTATTAGCAATTAGCTAAAATATTTTAGCTAATTAGATGGAAGTTAAATGGCTATTTCTGCGGAATATACAAAGAAAAAAACGAGGTTTTGTTTTGAAATAGATAATAGCCTGATTTACAAGAGTAGTTAATTTTTACACTTTAAAAATCAGTTATTTAAAAATGTTTTCTAAAAATAATCTTGGCGTATTCAAAAAACACGTACTTTTGCAAAAATAAAAAGAACATAAAAACAATAATTTATGGCAACATTTATTAATTACACAATTATTATTATCTATTGTACAGCTTTTGATAGGCATTTTTTTATATAGTCTTTCAATGCTTAGTTTGCTACTGAACTATTTAAAACACCGCAAACAAAATGATGAGTCTCCTAAGTTTAACCTCCTTGACCCTAAAGAGATACCTTACGTAACCATCCAATTACCACTTTACAATGAAAAGTATGTAGTACCTCGTTTACTTTGAAAAATATTGCAAAACTAGAGTATCCACGTACTAAACTTGAAATACAAGTATTAGATGATTCTACTGACGAATCAGTAGCTGAAACAGCTGAAATTATCAAAAAATTTGCAAGCTACAGGCTTAGATATTCAACATATACGACGTGAAAATCGTCAAGGTTTCAAAGCAGGAGCTCTAAAAGAAGGTTTAGCTATTGCTAAAGGTGATTTTATAGCTATCTTCGATGCTGATTTTTTACCACAACCTGACTGGCTTAAACGTACTGTTATTTACTTCAAAGATCCTGAAATAGGGGTAGTACAAACCCGTTGGGGACACATCAATCGTAATTACTCTATCCTTACTAAAAATACAAGCCCTAGCTCTTGATGTTCACTTCACTCTTGAACAAGTAGGGCGTAACTCTAAAGGCTATTTTATCAATTTTAATGGTACTGCAGGTATTTGCGCAAAAACGTGTATATATGATGCAGGTAACTGGGAAGGTGATACTCTAACCGAAGACCTTGACCTTAGTTATCGCGCTCAATTAAAAATTGGAAATTCAAATATTTGGAAGATGTTGAAACTCCTGCAGAACTTCCTGTAGTTATCTCGGCTGCACGCTCACAACAATTCCGTTGGAACAAAGGAGGAGCTGAAAACTTCCGCAAAAGTGTAGGTCGTTTACTTGCTGCTAAAAATATTGGATGGAAAACTAAATTTCACGGAGTAATGCACCTCTTGAATAGTTCAATGTTTTTTTATGGGTGTTTATAACTGCTATTTTCAGTATCCCAATGTTATACCTTAAAAAATCAATATGGTCATTTAGGATGGATATTCCACTTCACTAGTTTTCTTTTATTACAAGTACTATTATTTTGTTTATCTGCTATTGGTTTACTTATAAGAACTTGCAAGGGAAGACTTTTGATGACTTTTTGAACTATGTGAAGCTATTCTTTACATTCTTCTCAGTGGCTTTAGGATTTTTCTTTCCACAATACTATTGCTGTACTTGAAGGACATAGTGGCAAACGCAGTGAGTTTGTACGTACCCCTAAGTTCAACATCAGTTCGTTAAGTGATAGCTGGAAAAACAATAAATATATCAACACCAAACTATCACCTAATATGATAGTAGAGTTTTTGCTAATGTTGTACTTTTGCTTTTTGGATTATATAGTGCTGTTCGTCTTAATGACTTTGGTATGTTTCCTTTCCACTGTATGCTTACTTTAGGTTTTGGATTCGTATTTTTCAAATCACTTACCTCAAAAAGCCTGATTAGATTAGTAAATTAGAATATAAATTAAAAAGGGTTGTCTATTAAAAAGGCGACCCTTTTTAGAATTTTATGGAAGGACTGGTTGGATTATATGAAGCGTTTAGTAAGGAGGGTACTTTTTGGATATAGAGAAAGAGTGCCATTATATAAAGTTCCTTATGAATTTTTGGGAAAAAGGAAATCAAAGAGCACCCTACTTTATTTTTGATATGGTAGAGAGAATTGATATTTCTCATCAGCAGAATGTATTTGAAGCTCCTTCTTATAGAGAAGTATACTATAATTTTGCTTACTATCTAATGAAGATAAGAGCATTTTTCCCTGAACAGAAAGATTTCTTAGGGATGGTAGTTGAGAATATACGTGCTGAAGTATGGCAGGGTTGAGATTTCTATCAAGGATTTTGACAGTTATACAAAAACTAATCAGAAGAGAGACTGCAAGTATTCCAGAATATAATCTGCTTTTTGGGGGTGCTGGATAGTAGAAAGACTATGGGAGAGGTGTAGTGATGTATTAACTATCTTTTTGATACAAAAGAAGTAGAGTGTTTGAGAGATATTTTGGATTATTTATGGCAGGTAATAGATGAGAATAGTTTGTGGGACAAAAGAAAAGATGCAAGAATATTATGAAGTTCTACAAGGTATCGATAAGACAATCTTAGATGAGATAGACTTTGAGGAAAAAGCTATTTATGAATTGCTAAGGGCTTTAGAGGTATTGTTACAATATTGTATCAGAAAGGAAAGAGGTTTTGAAAGCACTATTTGGCAAGCAGTGATTGATGTGATAGATGCAAAAATGCAGATGGATGGCAAGGATATACATACCTCAGAGGGATTCGCTGATGAGGAACTGCAATACGAGATGGAATGCCTACGGTATATACTTTACTTTTTCACAAGGATTTAAACAAGATTCGTATGACAAGCAACTTTTCTCGAAAGGTAGAAGGATACACCTTAACAAAGGAAAAGCACTAAAAAATAGTAAAGGCTTATCAAGAGCAATACTTTCCTAAATTAGTAGGTGAAGAAGTGCTTAGCCATATACAACTCAGTCCGCGATTTGGGGTAGAAGGAGATATAGCGTGGATTATAACGGGAGCGCATAATTTTTGGGTGATGTTTGGGAACAATGGTATGTAGTATCGGATATTACAGAGAAGTTGATAATGTGTTTGATAAGTTTGGTAATCGTTATTACCTCGCATAAGGAAAAATTTAAATAAACGTTAGAATACGATGACCGCAAAAATATTTTTATATATCATTTTTATTGTTTTTTTTACCGCTTGTAGACAATCATCTAATGTACAGAATAACACAATAGATCACGAACAGGATAGTATTAAGGAAAATAGTAGTAAATAATGATAGTGTTTTTAAAAAGATTCCAATAAAAGTTTTTTTATAGAGCCTTAGTTTCTAATGAACAACGGATTGAAATATATACTCTATCTTCCTTAACAATCTACAAAGACTATATAATAGATAAATTGAGTATGGATTACTATCTTATCAATATAGATAGTATTGAACAAGGTGATACTAAGATATATTTTTACATCAAGTAAAGAGAGCTCTTATGTAGATTTTAAAGAGAATCAACTTATTAAATGGAATACACTAACTCTTGAATGGTATAGAAATACCATAATAGAAAAGAATAAAAAAAGAAGAGGTTTATTTGGAATTTTGCAACATGATAAAAGTCTTTATAATATGCTTATTGATAGTATAGATATAAAGAAATCAAAATATCCTATATACCAGTGGAAAGAGTAAGGAAGTTAGGAATATAATAGTAAAAACTAACTTAGATAGTATTTTGAAGTTAGTTACAATCCTTTTTAGGAACTTGATGATAATAATAATTTTAAATTATAGACAATGAAAACACGTATTACAGAACTTTTTATATTCAATATCCTATCATTCAGGGAGGAATGATATGGGCAAGTGGGATGGCGATTGGCTTCAGCAGTGAGCAATGCAGGCGGTTTGGGTTTGCTAGGAGCAGGTTCTATGCACCCCTGAAACCCTTGTAGAACACATACGCAAGTGCAAAGTGGCTACTGATAAACCTTTTGGAGTAAATATACCAATTATGTACCCCGAAATGGATAAGGCTATTGAAGTGATTTTTACGCGAGGGAGTAAAAATTGTATTTACTTCAGCAGGAAATCCAGCTACTTATACTTCTTTATTACAAAAAGAAGGTATAAAAAGTAGCTCATGTGGTAAGCAGTAGTAAGTTTGGCCTCAAAGCACAAGCAGCAGGTGTTGATGCGGTAGTAGCAGAAGGTTTTGAAGCAGGTGGCCACAATGGACGTGAGGAAACTAGCACAATGGTGCTCATTCCTGCTGTGCGCAAAGTATTAGATATTCCTCTCATTGCTGCAGGGGGAATTGCTACAGGTAGTGGTATGCTAGCTGCAATAGCATTGGGAGCTGATGGTGTGCAAATAGGTAGTAGATTTGTAGCTACTACTGAAGCGTCTGTACACCCCTGCATTCAAAGAGAAGGTTGTAGCAGCTGGTGAAGGAGATACAGAACTTACACTAAAAGAATTAGCCCCCTGTGAGATTACTAAAGAATGGTTTTTATGAACAAGTGAAAGAGCTATACAATACCCAAAAAGCTACTATTGAGAACCTAAAAAGCCTTAGTAGGTAGTCGTCGTACCAAACAAGGAATGTTTGAAGGAGATATGGAGCAAGGGGAATTGGAAATAGGGCAAGTAGCTTCACTTATCACTAAAAGTACAAAGTGTACAAGAAGTTATCAATGAGATTATAACAGAGTATCATAAAGGTATAGAAAGACTTACAGCTTTAAAAATAAAAACAATGGAGCGAATAGAGAATCTTTACTAGTAAAAAAAGAAAAACATCTTTTTTTACTATTCTTAGTCATTATTTTTCTTAGCTGTAGGGATATTTTGTTTTCTGAATGCTAATGAATTATCTAATGATGGCAAAAGGAGCATTGTTTTTATAGAAGCTATGAGTATTATCGTTATGGTTTTTGCTTTAACAGCTCTATTTTTATTATAAAAAAACTTACTAAACAATCAATGGGTACTTGCTATAGATGAAAAAGCCCTACATATAAGAATACAAAAGTATTATCTTATTCCTTGGCAAGAAATAATAGGCTTTCAAGAATTAGAGATCAAAGGGAATAAGAGTATTTTTGATACAAGTGAGAAATCCAGGAACTCTTATTGCTAATGAAAAGAACTTTTTGTAAAAAGATGATGCAATGGAGTCAGAAAATGTATGGAGCTCCTATTTGTATTGCAAGTTCTACAATGAAAAATCAGTCATAAAGAACTTGTTTCGCTACTTTTAGTAAGTTTTTGCTACTTTATAAAGATAAAAATTAGTAAGAATATGCACTTTAAAACTTTATGCAAAGTAATTATACTATTGTCATTTGTTATATTTGCAACTTGTATAGCATTCTTAGTTTATATACTTGGAGAAAAAGCTTATATTGATTGGTTAAAAGCTGATACAAACAAAGCTTGGAGATGGGGTTTTATAGTAGGTCTTATATTATTTTATGCTTTTACCTTTATGTCTGATTATCAGTAGTTTTTATTACGAATCTTTTTGGATTCCTTATATTAACGTGAGTTCGATTTAAGCAGCAACGAGTCTTTTTAGATCAACAATGTTTTCTTGCAAATTAATAGAAGGCTTTTTATCAAAAGAAAGAATAAGCTATAAGTCCTGATAATAAGTTGGTTACGAAATTATCAAAAGAACGATGTCTTGTATGTTCTACTTGACAAATGTTTTTAATTCGTCATTTACTGTTTTATTAAAAGCACGTTTTCTAAGTGCTATTTTGTCTTGTAAGAGCATCAAGCTATTTTTTTCATATTCTTTTTAATCTTAGTAATTAAAATGTACCCCATCAATAAATAACTGTTCAAATAAATCTTTTGCTGATATACCCCTTATCTCCAAAGAGTTTTTCCAAATATTCTCTTATGTAAGTTCATATCAGACAGAGGTTTACGATTATCTATGTTGCCTGGTGTTATTATAAAATCAAGTATTTTACCTTTATCATTAATGATTAGATGTAACTTAAATCCATAGAACCAACCTAAAGAACATTGTCCTTTTTGGGCAAATCCTTTGAATACTTTATGTTGTTTTTTTCACGTTTGATATGACAAACTCTTATGGGGGTAGAATCAATATACGAAATGCCACTACATTTTTCATAAACAAAACATTTTCAGGAATATAGATAATTTTACAACTACTTTCTTTTGCAATTCAACGAATCGATTGTAGGATACAGTTTGTGGGGAATTCACTTTTCATATGCTTCTTTATGTGATTGATATAGTAATGTTTTTAAATCTCTATAATGACCTGAATGAAAGAGAATTAGAATAGTCATAACCTCACTATCAGATAAAGTCGATTTACGATTTCTCTGTTTTAAGTCAGGTCAGTATTTTGCACGAGACTATGGTCAGAGACTATTTTTTTCAAAATTCTTGTCAAATTCGTCTATTATAAAGAAAAATTTCCGTAACTTTGTGGCTTGATAACATAGGGATAGATTTTTAGTTAAATCTTTTGATTTTCAATCTACAAAGTTACTAAAACTATCCCTTTTTGCAAATAAAAATAACTTTTTCTTACGTCGAACTCGCGTTAATTAGAAATTATTTCTTTAATCTATATTTATACTCTATTTTTCCCTACCAATAAGGATCTACCATCAAATCTTACAATTATCTAAGTTAAAAATAAAAAAAGTAGTATTATAGTATTATCTACTTGTTGGTAAAATTATGTACCTTTGTCGCATATTTTCGATAAAAACCTACTCAATAAGTAAATTCAATGATAAAAACTAATGCAATACCAAATAAAAACCGTCAAGGAAATTAAACACCTCATTCCGACTGATAGCGATTATGCTGGCTATAGTCAGTTCTATTCCTATGCCCTATGCTTTTTATGAAAAATAGGTATGTAGTAATTGTTCAAGGTGATTGGCATCCTAAAAAGTACTGTAAATTTAGATGATATCAGCACACTCTTCCCTGATTATCATTATCAAGAACTAGATGTCCCTGCTTTTTATCCTCGTACAAGGCAATGTTGTAGTGAGTAATCTCTTCAATCAGCGTAATGAAGGAGCTTGTGGGCTTATCGTTTTGGGTAACCTATCAGCTGAAAAATATAGCAGTTAGTGGACAGGAACTATATGTACAAGGCAATCTTTTTGTAGAAGGCTTCTTTTTGGGGGGACACAGCTATCGGGAAACTCACTGTAAAAAGCATTAGATACTCGAGTATTTATAGAAACTGAATATATTTTATCCCCTTGAACGTTTTGAAACTGCCGATGAAGTAACAGTAAGTTATTGGCTCAAAAAAGATGACCCTGATAGATTTAAGAAAAAAATCATTTATTAAAATCATTACTCCCTAAAAACCTTCCTCTACACTAAAAAAAGAGGTTGAGGAAGAGAAAATAGAACTGTGGAATTGGTCGGCTTGGTTAAAACGCAATAAACTTTTTGAAGCCTTAGAAAAAAAGAAGTGCAATTCTTTATGAAGAAGAGCAAATCGAAGAAAAAGATTTTAAACAATGATGGTTTTACTTTCTTATTTAAGAGTACCGATATCAATTTAGAAAACTTACAACGTTTCATTAACCCTGAAGATTTTTGCCCTACTTGAAAACAATGATGATGAAATGGGGAGATATTATGAATATTGGGAAGGAGAAATCTTCTATCGCATTACACTTTCTAAAAATAAACCCTGCTATAGGAGGCGTTTATTTCTATTGCAACGAACGAGTTTTTCTATTTATTTACTGATGGTGAAAAAGTTGCATATATCTTGGCAACCTAATGAAGCATCACCTTTTGTATACTTAGAAGATCATAAAAACCCTCGTGAATATTATTTCGTACAAGAGTGCTGGCAATACTTCCAGCGTAGGTATAGTGAAGTAGTGCATTATGTAAGACTCTTTAGAGATAATGTAACAGTAGAACGTTATAACCAGCTGCTTTCACTCCCGAAGTACAAAAAATATTACAGTGATTATACTGATGTTGATGCTGTGCTCTATATAGGGCGATATGGTTTTCAGTTCCGAAAAATCCGAAGGTAATACACCTTCACGAATGACGATTACTAAAGAATATTGGGACGATAAATTATGCGATTACCAATTTGTTTTCTATCATTATGAGCCAAAACAAAGAAGGTACTGCTATCAACCTATTTACACAAGATGGTAATGGTTATGAATTTAGTACTTATAAAGTAGATGCTCAACATAGCAAATTCTACAAATTAGCAACTGCTATATTTAAACGTGCTGAAAGAGTTCTTCTCACCGATGAATTTCTAACTGAAAGAGAAGCATCTGCACGTGAAATGGATGAGATAAGAAAACCCAAATCTGTATTCAAACGCTTAGCAGAGAATATAGGTGCTTTTTCAGCAGACGACGAAAAATAAAAATATGAGTTTTAACTTTAATCAATATATAGGTTTTCTACTTTTTGTAGTCATTTTCCTAATAGGTTTTTTTGGCTATTGTGCTTTTTGTGTTCGGTACTCCTTATTGGTTGATAGGAGTAATTAAAGAGCGATTCAAAGAACGAAAAATCTACTAAAAACATAGATTCCTCCTCTCAAAAACTAAACTACTGATGACATTGAAAAGAAAGAATACAAAAATCTCCCTATCATCAAGCATTTCGTCGGATTTCTAAAAATACGTTTAGCTAAGAATGCTTTTTTTCTTTATATGATTTGCTTGAGTTATATATTGTAGGGATTATGAAAGGTACTCTCACATATCGTGCGAGTGCCATTTCATAGCTTCTTTTTTAGCTATATTTCCCTTTTTTATTGTTTATCTTAAACCTTATTCCATATATTCCCATTGATGATTTTCAAGTAGATTTTTTTGGGGGCTTTTATTGATGATATGTTACCCCTGGTACTCACGATTTCTTTTCTGATATCTTTTTTTGATATTGCCGAAAAACGAGGAGGATTGTTATCTTCTGTATTTTTCCTATCCATTTTTCTTAATGACCAATGGTATTATGGCTATCTTTGGTGGATTTGAATTTTCGTACCACCGACAAATCACACGCACCTATGTCAAAACAATATCTTTATGCTCTAATGGTTGCTATCATCTTGTCATTATTAGTGTTGTTTTCGGTAGTTACCTTCATTTACTACGAAATATATTTAGTGCCTTACCTTGATAAAAATCAATTTTATCACCGATTACGAAAACGCTTCTCAAAAATATCAAAAAAATCGGATTTGTTGCCCTGATTACCTACTTTGGTACAGGTGTGTTATTTTATTTTGGTACAGTAGAAGGCAAAGAAAGTAAATTCTTTTCAGCAGGCTCTCTCCTTACGGTGTTACTTTTTGGTTTAACCACTTATTTATTTGGTATTTATATCGAAAAACTTCTCACAATATAACCAGTTGTATGGGTCTATTGGAGCACTGCTTATTTTCTTGTTGTATATTTGGATTAATGCCAATATTCTCTTATTAGGATTTGAACTAAATGCTTCTCTTTTAAAAACTTAAAAAACACGACTAATGTACTTTTGTAGAAGTCATATTACCACTTCCACTTCCTAAATTGTACACTTATCGTATCAACGAGGATGAAGCGCATTTCTTGCAAATGGGAATGCGTGTAGCTGTTTCGTTTGGTAAATCAAAAAGTATATACAGCTTTAGTTCATAAAGTGCATACCAATGAACCTACTTATGAAACTAAAGATATTGAATATATTCTAGACGAAACTCCCATCGTTACCCCTGAGCAAATTACTCATTGGCAGTGGATTGCCGATTATTATATATGTACTTTAGGTGAAGTGATAAAATCGGCTTTTACCATCAGCTTTTTGCTAGAAAGTGAAACTATTATCGAAAATTGCTGAAAAAGACCTCAATTCCAATTTATTTAGCGATGATGAATTTCAGTGTATGAAGCACTACACTACAAAAACAGCATTAAAAAGGAAGTGAAGTGAGCAAAAATCATTCCTAAAAAGAAGACTTTAAAGGTCATAAAGAGTTTGGTAGAAAAAAGGTGCTGCTCTGTATTTCAGAAAGAATTTTTGAAAAATATGTGCCAAAAGCTCTTGAAAATTCATACGTTTAGCAGAAGACTACCAATCTCAAGAAGGTTTGCAAAAAGCTTTAGAATTGCTGAAAGGTGAAAAAGCAAAAAACTGATAATGGCTTACTTCAATTATATCAACAGAGAGGTTTTACCTTTTGAAAAGTTGAAAAATTATTAGAAGAAGCTAAAGTTTCAAATGCGGTACTCAAATCAGTGGTAGAAAAAAAGGTATTTTAGAAATATATTACTTGCAAAAAGATCGAGTGAGCTTTTGCTGATAGCGATGTTTTGGCAAAAACACTTAACAATATACAAAACGAAGCTCTTTACCAAGTACAGCAACAGTTTCAAACTAAAAACACAGTACTTTTTACAAGGGGTTACTGCTTCTGGTAAAACCGAAATTTATATTGAACTCATTGATCAATACCTAAAGGCAGGTAAACAAGTGCTTTACTTGCTCCCCTGAAATCGCCTTTGACAATCCATATTATCAATCGATTGAAAAACACTTTGGTGAAAAATCTATCAGTATATCATTCTAAATACAATACGAACGAGCGTGTAGAGGTTTGGAACAACGTGTTGAACAATCACCCTAAAAGCACAATTAGTGGTTGAGGGTACGTTCTTCAGTATATCTACCTTTTAAAAACTTAGGTTTAGTGGTAATTGATGAGGAACACGATAGTTCTTATCGTCAGTTTGAACCTGCACCCCCGTTTGCAAGCTCGTGATAGTGCTATTATGCTAGCAAATATCTTCAAAGCTAAAAACATTATTAGGCACGGCAACACCTTCAATAGAAAGTATGTACAACGTAAAGGTAAGTAAATATGGTTTTTATCTATCTATCAAAACGTTATGCCAACTATCTACCTCCTATCATCGAACTTATAGACATCAAGGACAAGCAACATCGCAAACGTATGAATGGGCATTTTTCTGATGTACTCATCGAAGAAATTACCAGTACTTTTTATCACAAGGAAGGCAAGTTCTTCTATTTCAAAAATAGAAGAGGCTATGCACCTATAGTACAGTGTATGCATTGTGGTACAGTACCGCAATGCCCTCATTGTGATGTGAGCCTCACTTTTTCACCATAGTAGCAATCAGTTGCGATGTCATTATTGTGGCTATGCAATACCTATGATCAAAACTTGCATTGCCTGTGGCAATGTAGATTTTGAACACAAAAGGTTTTGGCACCGAACAAATTAGCAAAAGAATTAGAAATGCTTTTTCCTCAAGCTACTATTGATCGAATGGATCAAGATACTACTAATGGCAAATATGGATACGAAAAAAATATTAGCTAAGTTTGAGCAACAAGAAACCCAAATATTAGTGGGGACTCAAATGATTTCTAAAGGATTAGATTTTTGAAAAATATTGGTTTAGTAGGGGTGATGAATGCTGATGCTCTTATTCATTCCCCCGACTATCGAGCTTATGAACGTAGTTTTCAGCTATTATTGCAAGTCTCAGGACGTGCAGGTAGAAATGCCCAACAAGGAAAGGTAATGATACAAAACCTACAACCCACAACACCCTGTAATTCAACAAGTATTGCAAAACGACTTTCAAAGGGATGTACCAAAGCCAAATAGAGGAACGGCAATCTTTTCGTATCCTCCTTTTGTACAAAATGATAAAAATAACACTGAAAAACAGCAACTTCAACCGCACAAACGAAGGTGCTGAATGGTTTGCTAATCGCCCTTAGAGAAGCGTTTGCTTCTCAAAAAGGGAATAGAAATTTTAGGACTGAGTTCCCTTTAATTTCACTGTATTAGAAACGAATATATGAAAGATGTCTTGATAAAAATTAATCCTCTCTGAGGTTTCTTTTGCATCGGACTAAAGAACATATCAAACGCATAGAAACTAGTTTTCATTCTATTAGTAATTTTCGTGCTATAAGAGTTAGTTATTTGATTGATTAATTTTTAGTTTGCTAATTTGCTAATCAACAAATTGGCTAATTGACAAATTATTCTTACTTTTTGCACTCTGATTGAGAAATTAAGCCAATGGCACATCTGAGACATATACGTAAATATTTTTTTATAAATATAAATACCACTTACTACTTGGGATACTTATTACCATAGTGTCGCGAATGTTTTCACCTTTATGCCGCGATATGTAAAAAATTCTATCGCAGCCATTGAGGACTTTGCTAAATCTACTAACAAAGATGCCTCTCAAATGACTTCCTTACTTATTGAATACGCGCTTATTATCATCGGTACAACTATCATATCAGCGGTGCTAATGTTCTTTATGCGTCAGCTTATCATCAATGTATCTCGTTACATCGAATACGATATGAAAAACGAGATATTTAAGAAATACGAACAGCTATCACTTAGCTTCTATAAACGCAACCGAGTAGGTGACCTGATGAACCGTATCAGCGAGGACGTATCGAAAGTGCGTATGTACGCAGGCCCTGCTATTATGTATAGTGTGCAAACTATTACACTTTTTTTGCTTGCGTAATTCCGCTAATGTTTATCATCTCTCCAAAACTTACTATCTACACTCTTATCCCATTGCCTATTCTCTCTTTGCTTATCTACAAAATGAGCAAAAAGATTAATATCGAAACGATGAAGGTACAAGCCTCACCTATCCGACCTTTCTACTTTCTCTCAAGAAACTTTCTCGGGTATTGGGGTGATAAAAATCGTATAGTAACGAGGCTGCTACTGATGCCCAATTGGCAGTGCTCGCCGAAGATGGTCGTCAGAAAAAACATCAAGCTTGCTAAGATACAAGCTTTCTTTTATCCCTACAATGATACTGATGATAGGATTGAGCCTTATCTTTGTAATCTTTATTGGGGAAAAGCTCTATTACACTGTTGAAATACAATCTATTGGAGTAATTGTAGAGTTCAGTATTTACGTGATGATGCTCACTTGGCCTGTAGCTACGGTAGGCTGGGTAAGTTCTATTGTGCAACAAGCGGAAGCTCTCACAAAAAGCGCATCAACGAGTTTCTTTCCGAAGTGCCTCAGATACGCAATCAGGTAGGAGAACTTACGCCTATTAAAGGAGATATTACATTTGATAAAGTATCTTTCCGTTATGAAGATACGGGAATAAAAAGCTCTCAATGATGTATCTTTCCATATAGAAGCAGGACAAACTGTAGCAGTTATAGGCAAAACCGGTAGTGGTAAGACTACTCTGTTAGACCTCATTGCACGTATGTATGATGCAAATCAGGGTGAAATACTGATAGGAGGTAAAACCCTATAAGAGAATTAAATCTACATAGCTTGCGCAAGGCTATTTCGGTAGTACCTCAAGAGAACTTTTTTTGTTTTCGGACACTATTCGCAACAACTTGCGTTTTGGAAATAGTAGCGCTACTGAAGAACAGATAATAGAAGCCTGCCAAAAAGCGGTAGTGCATAATAATATTATAGAGTTTACAAACCAATACGACTCAGTACTTGGAGAACGTGGCGTATCACTCAGTGGTGGGCAACGCCAGCGTGTAGCCATCGCAAGAGCTTTACTCAAAGAAGCTGAAATTTATTTGTTAGACGATTGTTTATCAGCCGTAGATACCGATACCGAAGAGAAAATTTTAACTAATTTGCGTGATACCTTAAAAAGGCAAAAACCGTAATTATAGTGAGTCATCGTGTGTCTATCACTAAATACGCCGATAAAAATACTGATGCTCGACAAAGGAAAATTAGTAGAACAAGGTACCAAAGATGAGTTATTGGCACAAAATGGTGCTTTTTAAAGCTTTTTACGATACCCAAACCATATAAGCTTTATAATGCAATGAGAGATTTTTTTCATTTGAAGAACTGTTAGATACTGCCCAAATACATTATACACAGCAGTTGCCTTTTGGTAATAACAAAAAGAACCTAATACCAACTATATACTTTTTGCTTAGACAAAACGATAAAGAAGTTTATAATTATGATGCCGAATCGCAAAAAGTAGGTTTTCTATTTACTCCTTTTTTCTTCTGAAAAACGCATCCTATTAAAAAGGAGAGGTGCTATATGGGCTACTGCCAGAAAATACCATTCCTTGTAAGAAGTTTGTATTTAAAGAGACTTTGGAAGAAAAACAAAAGCATATAAATTTAGTAAACAAAGCTATTGATGAGATACACAATGGTCTTCTTTGAAAAAGTGGTTCTTTCACGCAAGATAACTATCAAAAAGCGTAAATCCGTTTAAGTGCTTTTGCCAATATGATAACACAATACCCTTCGGCATTTTGCTATTTGTTTTATCACCCTAAGGTAGGAACTTGGTTAGCTGCTACTCCCGAATTATTGCTACATAATTATGAAAAATAGTTTTAATACAATGGCTTTAGCAGGAACACAACCTTTTTAAAGAGGGTGAGGTACATTGGCAATCAAAAGAATGTGAAGAACAACAAATAGTTACTGATACTATTGTTCAACAGCTACAAGGATATGTTAATGAACTTAAAGTTTCTACTCCTAAAACCTTGCAAGCAGGAAAAGTGATGCACTTATGTACTGAAATTAAAGGAAAAAAATAAAAAAGAAAAATTCTTGAAGTAGTTCAACGCCTCCACCCTACCCCTGCAGTCTGTGGCTATCCTACTAATAAGGCATACAAATTTATCATAGAAAACGAACTTTATGATAGACAGTATTATACTGGTTATTGTGGGTGGGTTTCTAATAATGGCCAAACTCTTTGTAAATTTGCGCTGTATGCAAATCACTAATAACGAAGTTTATCTGTATGTAGGAGGTGGTATTACCAAAGACTCTGTCCCTGAAAAAGAATACGAAGAAACACAAAATAAAGCAATGACAATGATGACAATCATATAAACTTTGGCAAAAATTGTCTCTTTTTTAATAACTAAAAAACTAAACAATAATGAAAAAGAATATTAATGGCTGTCTCAGCACTATTAATGATAGTAGCTTGTGAGAAAGACAACAAAAACACGATGATTGTAGAAGGAAATATTGAAGGTTTAAAAATGGGAACTATCTATTTACAGCAATATGTAAAACGATAAACTCACCAATATTGACTCTGTAATAGCCAATGGTGATGGCAAGTTTACTTTCAAACGACACTTAGAAAGTCCTGAAGTATTTTATATTTACCTCGATTTGAATAAACAAGCTGGCACTGACCTTGGTGACCGCTTGATGTTTTTTTGAGAGCCTACCACTATTAATATCAATAGTGCTTACGATATGTTTGAGGTACGAGCTAATATCAGTGGGTCACAATCACAGAAGGAATACAATGAATATCTCCACACTATGCGACAATTTGGAATGCGTAATGCACAACTACTTGAACAGCAAGTAAAAGCCTTCAAAGCAGGAAACACCTCCTTAGCTGATTCACTAAATGCAGCTTCGGAGAAAAACAACTCCGTCGCCACCTTTTTTGTATTGAATTACGCCCTCTCACACCCTAATTCCTATGTTACTCCTTATGTGGTATTGGCTGATGCTCCTAATACCCGAGTGAAATATTTAGATTCTATCTATGGAAAACTCAATAAAGAGGTTGCTAACTCTAAATATGGTAAAGAATTCAAAACCTATATAGAAATTGCACGCAAAGCTGAAAATGAGAAAACTAACGACTAAAATCTACCATAAAGTATCCTCCTCAGCCATTTTCACTTGTTGTATGAGGCGTTAGTAGTAATATCACAGGCGATGACTGCTAAAAACGTAAAAATCAATACGTTCAAATAGAAGTTATCGCCTATATATTCTTTTGATATAGTCTACCAAGAAACGCATATAATAATGAGTAACATATATTTCTAATGAAATACTTCCTAAATACTTCAAGCATTGTGTTATTTTATTTTCTGAATGACATACCCCTTCCCATAGAACATAAGAAGCAGCGATACCTGTAAGTGCCAAAGCGTACAGACGAAGAGAGAAAAGTATATAATCGCTTTATCAACAGAGGATTGCAATAAAAAAGGAAAAAGCAACAAATCCTACCCAACCTATAGCCCGTATTATTTTTAAGGCTTGAGACTTATATTTATGAGTAGCATAACCCAATGAAAAAGTAGATAAAGTACCAACACAATTCTGGCAACCCATAGAAGATAGGTTGTGCTCCTGTAACTCGATGCAAGAAGATAAGAATGCTCCAGAGACCTATCATCACCCATATTTCACGATGTTTATTAATTTTCAAAAGCCAGATAAAGCAAGGCACACTCCCAAAATAGCAACCACAAGAACCACATTCCTTGTGTGGGTTTATAAATGAGTACGCAAAGATGTTCCCTACACTTTTTTTCTATATCGAGAATATAACTATGATAGATAGCTGAAATCAAGAACCAAACAAAGAAAGGAATCACCAATACCTGAAAGCGTTTGCCTAGATTCAGCTCACCACGAGTGTTAAAATTCACATAGCCTGATAGGAACATAAATAGTGGCATATGAAAGGCATAAATGGTTACATAGAAAGGATTAGAACGGTCATCGTCTGAAAACCATTGTGAAGCATGCCCCATCACTACTAAAATGATAGCAAAACCTTTGAGCACATCAATAAGAGAGTTACGTTCTTTTCATAGCTACTTTTTATAAAGCAAAAATACATTCTTTTTAAAATAACAAAAATACTTTCTACTTAATAGATTCTCTTTTTCTTAATAAAAAGATTTTTAATCAATTGATTTTTAATAATTAAAACTTACACACGCTTTTCTCACAAGAAAAAAATATTATCTAAGAATATTTTTGTAATCCCCACAAAAATATGTATTTTTTGCGGTTTGAAGAAGTAAAACAAGTAAATTATCAATTAAAAAATGCAAAAACAAAGGACTTGTAAAGCTATTTGCCATATTGTTTGGGTTGATATGTATTTATCAGCTATCATTCACCTACGTGGCAGGTAGAGTAGAAGATGAAGCCAAAGCGTTTGCCGAGGCTAAAGTACCTAATACTGAAACTGACTATATCGCTAAACGTGAAGGTATAGAAGCTAAGTATTTGGACGACAAATGGGACAAGAGGTCTACAACCTTGATTCACAAAATTTACTTTCAGCGAAGTGAAAGCAAAAAGAATTAAACCGCGGTCTTGACCTAAAAAGGCGGTATCAATGTGATCCTACAGATTTCTGTAAAAAGACATCTTAAAAGGTCTTGCAGACAATTCTAAAGACCCTATTTTTAACAAATCATTAGCCGAAGCTGATGAAATGCTCCGCAAAAACCGACAAAACCTACTTGGATTTGTTCTTCGAGGCTTATGCTAAGAACGGAGGTAAATTAGCCTCCCCTGATGTGTTCGCTAATAAAAACCCTCAGCGACCAAATCAACTTCCAAATGAGTGATAGTGAAGTACGCCCTATCATTAGAAAAACGTGTGACGAGTCTATCGTATCTGCTTTTGAGGTATTGCGTAAACGTATTGATAAATTTGGCGTTTCTCAACCTAATATTCAACGCCTTGGTAACTCAGGACGTATTCTTGTAGAGCTCCAGGTGCTAAAGATATTACTCGTGTACAAGCTCTCTTGCAAAGTACCGCTCAGCTTGAGTTTTGGGAAACTTATAAAAACACTGATGTTTTCCCTTATTTACAAGCCCTCAACGAGCAACTTAAATCTACTGCTAAAAACTACAGACAAAGTAAAAGATACTCTCGCTACAGCTACTCAATCTGGCAGTAGTGCTATTGATTCTCTACTTACTGATGTAAAAAAGGATTCTGTTCCAGCTCAAAAAAACAAATGGCGCAAATCCATTGTTTGATTTGTTCAAATCTGCTCCTAACTACGAATCTCCTGTTCTTTTTGCAGTAAGTTTGAAAGATACTGCCCAAGTAAACAGCTATCTCAACTCATCTGAAGCAAAACGATTGATCCCTGCTTCATTACAATACGTACGTTTTGCTTGGGGTAAACCTGATAAAAACCTCTCTTATCGAACTTTATGCCCTTAGAGGTAACCGCGATAACACTCTCCTCTTACAGGAAATGTGGTAACTCAGGCTGAACAAACTTATGATGTACGCAACCAACCTGCTGTATCTATGCAAATGGATGGCAAAGGAGCACGCATTTGGGGAAAATCTTACTGGTAAAGCTTTTTACTCAAAAATACTAATATTGCTATCGTTCTTGATAACATCGTCTATTCAGCCCCAGGAGTAACTACAGGTGCTATTTCAGGAGGTCGTTCTGAAATTACTGGACATTTTACTTTGAATGAAGCTGTCGACCTTGCTAACGTCCTCCGTGCTGGTAAATTGCCTGCAAGTGCCGATATCGTACAATCTGAAATCGTAGGACCTTCTTTAGGACAAGAAGCTATTGATAGCGGTATGAACTCTTTCCTTATCGCTACTATATTTATCTTTGCGTGGATGATATTCTACTATGGCCGTGCTGGTATTTATGCTGACCTTGCGCTTATCCTCAACATCTTACTTATCTTTGGTACTTTAGCTAGTATTGAAGCGGTGCTTACCCTCCTGGTATTGCGGGTATCGTCCTTACCATAGGTATGGCTGTGGATGCAAACGTACTGATATTTGAGCGCTCCAAAGAAGAGCTGCGCAAAGGTAAGAACATCAATCAAGCAGTAGTTGATGGTTTCAAACACGCCTTGTCATCTATCTTAGACTCTAATATCACTACAGCGCTTACTGCTCTTATCTTGTTATTCTTTTGGTAGTGGCCCTATTCAAGGTTTTGCTACTACTTTGCTCATAGGTATTGCAACTACTTTTATTCTCTGCTATTTTCATCACTCGTTTGTTTATTGACTATAGTGTTGAGAAAAACACAATCTTACTTTCAGTACCTCTATTACTAAAAATTGGTTTAGTAATGTAGATTTCAAATTTATCCCTAAACGTAAAATAGGATATGCTTTCTCATTATCATATCAATAGTAGGTATCATTTCTCCTTTACTCGTGGGCTTGACCAAGGTATCGACTTTCGTGGGGGGTAGAACTTACCAAATCCGTTTTGAACACGAAGTAAGTCCCTAGCCAAATAGCAGATGCCCTTAAAAATACTTTTAGAAATGTAGAAGTGAAAAACATTTGGAGCTCCTAACCAAGTGAAAATCTCTACAAAATATAAAGTACAAGAAGAAAGCACTAGAGATAGACAATGAAGTACAAGAACTTTTATACAAAGGATTACAAAAAAATTCTTACCTGAAGGCACTTCATTTGATAGCTTTGCTAAAGCTACCTCTACTGATAAAATAGGTATTATGCAATCTATGAAAGTAGGGGTCCTACTATTGCAGAGGATATCAAGAGCAGCGCATTCTGGTCTGTTATTGGTTCACTTATTGTAATTGGTCTATACATCTTATTGCGATTCCGCAAATGGCAATTCTCTATGGGAGCGATTGTATCTTCAGCACACGACGTGCTAATGGTACTCGGCATCTACTCTCTTACTTATAGCATTATGCCATTCAATATGGAAATCGACCAAGCCTTTTATCGCAGCTATTCTTACTGTAGTAGGTTATTCATTGAATGATACTGTGATTATCTACGACCGTATTAGAGAAGTAATGCGTGAGCCTCATTGGTCAAGAGAAAAATCAATCACGCTCTCAATGCTACCCTTAGCCGTACTTTGAACACCCTCATTCACTACTTTTAGCGGTACTTGTTACTATATTCATTTTTGGTGGTGAGACCTTGCGTGGCTTTATGTTCGCAATGATTATTGGGGTTTTTCATTGGTACTTATTCTTCTATATTCGTAGTAGCTCCTCTCATCTACGATACTGTAAAAAGATGAAGCTGACTATACTAAAGAAGATGAAGAACATAAAAAGTAATATCTAATTATTGAATATAGAAAAAGGCTGTCCAAATTATTTTGGACAGCCTTTTTAGTTTTTAAATCAATTTCATCTTCTTTGCTTTTTCCATCATAAAGGCTTTAGCAGCCTCATATTCATTAGGAATTTTACCTTCTAAAAATCGCTTCTTTTATTGCTTCTTTTAGTACCCCAACAGGACGTGATGGAGGTAAATTGAAGGTTTTCATTATTTCTTCACCACTCACTGGAGGTTGAAAATTTCGAATGTGGTCTTTTTCCTCCACCTCCACTACTTTCTGACGTACTATTTGAAAATTATCGTGATACTTCTTGAACTTTTTAGGGTTTTTAGTAGTAATATCAGCTTCACAAAGAGTCATTAAATCTTCAAATTCTTCTCCAGCATCAAACACTAAACGTCGTACTGCTGAATCCGTTACAATATCTTCAGCAATGATGATAGGACGCGAACTCATCTTTACAATTTTCTGCACGTACTTCATCTTATCATTTAGAGGCATACGTAAGCGTTTAAAAAGGTGATACACCATCTTGCTTCCCACAAATTCATGCCCGTGAAACGTCCAGCCAATCTTCTTGTCAAAACGTTTAGTAGGTGCTTTTACCTATGTCGTGCAATAGTGCAGCCCAACGAAGCCATAAATTATCAGTGTGTTCTGAAATATTATCTACAACCTCCAAAGTATGCCAAAAATTGTCTTTATGCTGTTGCCCATCTTGTTCTTGTACACCTTGCAAGGCTATAAGTTCAGGCAGAATATAATGTAATAATCCCGTTTCATACAGCAATTTCAGTCCGATAGAAGGCTTAGATGATGCTAATATTTTATTTAGTTCTTCTACAATACGCTCATTAGAAATTATTTTCAAGCGTTCTTTATTATCAGTAATAGCTTTTAGAGATTGTTCTTCTATCTCAAAAATTCAGCTGAGTAGCAAACCTAATAGCACGCATCATACGCAATGGATCATCCGAATAAGTAATATCGGGATCTCAGCGGGGTACGAATGATTTTTCGCTCTAAGTCACCTAAACCATCAAAAAGGGTCTATAAGGTCACCAAAAAGTATCTTTATTTAGTGAAAAAGCCATTGCATTAATAGTAAAATCACGGCGGTTTTGGTCATCTTGCAGTGTGCCACTCTCACATAAGGTTTGCGAGAGTTTGATTCATAACTCTCACGGCGTGCTCCTACAAACTCTATATCTAATCCATCGGCTTTTAATCATCGCTGTACCAAAGTTCTTGAATATAGATACCTTAGGATTATTAGGTAATTGTTCAGCTACTTTTTCAGCTAGCGAAATACCACTACCAATAGACACTATATCAATATCTTTAGGAAGTTTTTTTCTTTAGCAAATAATCGCGTACAAAGCCTCCAATGACGTAACTTTCAAGCGGTATTTCTGCTGAAATATTACTGATAAGTTCAAATATAGGATTAGAGAGCGCTTTAGTATAGTTCATTAAAAATCGTTAATTGTTTTGCGAATGGCAACCAAACGCGTTAAAAGTCCTTCAAGGAGGTCAAGATGTAGCATATTAGCCCCATCGCTTTTTAGCATTAGCAGGGTCAAAATGAGTTTCAATAAATAGCCCATCAGCATTATTCACTATGGCTGCACGAGCAATGGTTTCAATCATATCGGGGCGACCTCCTGTTACCCCCAGTAGTTTGGTTAGGGTTGTTGTAACGAATGTGTTACATCCATCACAACAGGAGCAAATTGGCGCATCGTAGGAATACTCGAAAATCTACTATCAAATCTTGATAGCCGAACATCGTTCCACGATCTGTAATCAATGCCTTCTTATTACCACTATCAAATACCTTTTGACTGCAAACTGCATACTTTCAGGACTCATAAACTGACCTTTTTAAGATTTACTACTTTTGCCAGTTTCTGGCTGCTGCCACTACCAAATCAGTTTGGCGTACCAAAAAGCTGGTATTTGTAGTACATCTACATACTCAGCTGCCATTGTTGCATCGCTTACCTGATGAATATCAGTAACAGTAGGTACTCCAAAAGTTTGTCCTACTTTTTGGAGGATCTTCAGCGCTTTTTTTCATCGCCTATACCTGTAAAATGAATCTACACGACTGCGATTGGCTTTTTGAAACTCCCTTTAAAAGTGTAAGGAATATTTAATTTCTGAGTGATATTCACTATATATTCAGCGATTTTCATCGCCATATCTTCTCCCTTCTATAGCACAAGGTCCCCTGCTAAGAGATTATCTTCTTTGTTCAACATTTTATTTAGGTGTTAGGGTATTAAAAATATTTTATCATCTTTAGTGGGAATTTTAGGCAAATTAAGTTTTTCTCAACTAGAAGTACCTATTTTTGAAAACATCTCTTTGATATTAGCTGTAAAGAGATTTACAGCAATAGCCAAAAAGAATTACCCCAAAAAGGTTGTGAGTACCGTGATTCCTTGTTTGCCTAAGATTTTTCTATACGTTCCGACGATTTTAGTACTATATAAACAATAATCATATTGAGAACTATCGCTACAATAATATTCTCTACATAGAATTTTTGCCCTAGTGAAAGTACTGTTGTAAGCGCCCTGCTCCTGCTACCATGGGAAATGCTAATGGCACAATAGAGGCACTTTCGGGGGTTGTTCCTCTGTAAAGGGTAATGCCTAATATCATCTCTAAGGCAAGAAAAAGAATAAACGCTCCAGCTACAGCAAAAAGCTTCAACAGTTACTCCAAATAAGTTTAGTAATTGTTTGCCAAGAAATAGAAACACTACCAACAAGCCTCCCGCAACAATAGCTGTTTTCTCAGATTGTATACGTCCCGCTTTTTTTGCGTAGATTGATAATAATTGGCACACTCCCAATGATATCTACCACCGCAAAGAGTACCTATAGTAGCGGAGATAATCTCCTTTATATCAAAAATTCATAACTTAAAAAATTTTGCGCAAAAAGTACAAATTAATTAGCAAATTAACAAATTGACAATTGCTATTTAATAAATTATTGTTACTTTTGCCCCACTCTCACCTCTTAATTTCTAAAATGAACTTACTATCTGTAGAAAAACATATCTAAAGCCTTTGGCGAACGCATAATTCTTGAAAACATTTCTTTTTGGCATCAATAAAGACCAAAAAAATAGCCTTTTATAGCCAAAAATGGTACTGGAAAAACTACTCTTCCTCAACATTATCGCTGGAAAAGATCTCCCTCGATAGTGGTCAAGTAGTATTCCGCAAAGGGATACACATTGGATTCCTTTCTCAAAACCCTTTATTTTAATGAAGATTTGACAATAGAAGAAACTATTTTTTTGCTACTGATAATCCCATTTTGCGCCTTATCCAAGAATATGAACACGCCTTACAGCACCCTCTGAAAATGAAGATGCTTACCAAAAAGCATTTGAACAAATGGAACGCCATAACGCGTGGGATTTCGAAACTCAATATAAACAAATCCTATCCTGTCTTAAATTAGATAATCTCCAGCTGAAAGTAAAAAGCCTCTGGCGGACAAAAAAAGCGCCTTGCCTTTAGCCAATGTACTCATCAGTAAACCCGATTTATTGATATTAGATGAACCTACTAACCATCTTGATTTGGAGATGATAGAATGGCTCGAACAGTATTTTGCCAAAGAGAATCTTACACTTTTCATCGTCACTCACGACCGATATTTCTTAGAACGTGTCTGCAACGAAATATTAGAATTAGACAACGGTGAGCTCTTTCAGTTATAAAGGAAACTATTCCTATTTCTTAGAGAAAAAAAGAACAACGCCTCGCTCAAGAACAAGCCTCTGTGGAGAAAGCTAAAACCTATATGTAAAAAGAACTCGACTGGATGCGCCGTCAGCCCAAAAGCACGTACTACCAAATCTAAATCGCGCATAGACGACTTCTATAAAAATTAAAGAAGCCGCTCACAAAAGACGCAAAGAGCATTCCGTGCAATTGGAAATCAATATGGAACGCTTGGGTAGCAAAAACAGTAGAGTTTCACAACGTATGCAAGGCTTTTTGATGAGCTCTGCATACTGATAAGTTCAGCTACAATTTCTTACGAGGAGAACGAGTAGGGCATTATAGGCAAAAACGGCACAGGTAAATCTACTTTCTTAAACCTCCTCACAGGAACTCTATCCCCTGATAGTGGTAAAATAATTGTGGGTGATACTATCACATTTGGCTACTATACCCAAGAGGGCATAGAGGTATTACAAGGGCAAAAAGTAATAGAGGTAATACAAAAAATACGGTGACTATATCCCTTTGCTCAAAGGGCGTACCCTATCGGCAGGACAACTCTTAGAGCGCTTTCTTCGATCGTAAAAACAATATGATTATGTCGAAAAACTCAGCGGAGGTGAACTCAAACGCTTATACCTCTGCACTGTGCTTATACAAAATCCTAATTTTTCTAATCCTCGACGAGCCTACAAACGACCTCGACATTGTTACCCTAAATGTCTTAGAAGACTTCTGTTAGACTATCCTGGTTGCTTGGTAGTAGTCTCACACGACCGTTATTTTATGGACAAAATCGTAGATCACCTTTTTGTATTCAAAGGTAAGGGCGAAGTAGAAGATTTCCTGGCAACTATACCGATTATCGTGTGTATGAAGAGAGTGCTCCTCCGATAGAAGAAGTTTCTAAAAAGAAACTACTAAAAATACTTGGCGTAAGGACGGGATGAAAGGTTTATCATTCAATGAACAGAAAGAATATAACTGTTTAGAAAAAAGAAATCGCCCAATTAGAAGAGCAAAAAGCAAGTATCGAAGCAGCTTTTTGCCGAAGGAACACTCAGTAGTGATGAAAATACAAACCCAATCAATTGCCCTCACAGCAAACGCTTACTGTTATAGAGGAAAAACAGAACGTTGGTTTGAATTAACTGAAAAAATTAGAACAATAATTAAACCGATTTACGATAAGTACGCCACCAACGTTCGGGAACGATACCACGAATAGCTTCTTCATAATCTTGTGGTAAACAAGGCACAAGCCCTGAAGGCACGTGATTTTGAGGAGAAGAATATTTGTCGCCTCCTGGTTTCATCCACCAACGTTCAGTTTGGGTACTTTTTGAAAAACTCTATTTGTATATCGTCTATAGGTACAATATATTTAGTGTAATTCTCATCGTTGATTACTGGCAATTCCTTAATGCGGAAGGTAAAACCTTCATAAAAAAATACCAAAACCATTTCTGCGAGTAATTGGGCTGCCAAATCAGTATTTGAAATATCAAAAATACCTGCTACTTGCACATTACTACTAATACCTGCATAACGCGCAATAGCACATATTTCTCTGCTATTAAATCCATTTACGTTACCCATAGCCATCATATCCTTTGCTTGTACTGAAGTCATATCCACACTCACTATATCAGCATCGCGCATAGCCGGCTCTATAATTTTCAAATCATTCACTATATTACCTAAACGATACACCTCAAAACACATTTTTCTCAAGCAAATCTAACTCCTCTTGGGCCATATAATACGATTGATAACCTAAATTTGTAAAAATCTAATAGATTTACAGGCGGTTCTGAAATGAGTTTACTCATATACGAACTCTCTACAAAACAACTCCTCTGTATTGCCAAAAATCAAATTTAGAATCCACACACACAAGGTTTACCATTTGTTCAAGGCTATCAAAAAGCGCGATAGAGTGAATAAGTAAAAATCTTGTGAACCTCCTAACACTATAGGAATGACCCCTCTTTAATCAAATCAGCTACAATCTCTTTGATAGCAAAGAAATGTGTATCTTCTTCTGTAGCTCCTAAGGGCAAGTTTCCTAAATCTGCAATACCAAAAATTCCAATTGCCCATAAAAAGTGAATACAAAATGCTGACGAAAAACGGTAAAACGACTGCCCCATCGTTTCTATACAAAAAGAATGCTATTTTTATATCTGTAAGATCTGGCAATCCTAAAGATGGAAGGTGTTTTTGAAGTTGAAAACCTACTTGTTGTGGTTTGTAATCATCTAAGGTAAAAAGACTCATCTATAGGTTGTAAATAGGATAATGACATAATATTATTAGATGGCAAAGGTAGGAGATAATTAGCAAATTAGCAAATCGTGAATTAGTAAATTATTTATATTTTCTCACTTGTAGTTTTATAATTATTTTGTACTTTTGCCGAACAAATAAGACGATTATTAGGTTTTTAAAACATTTAGTTATGAATGATATCACAACTATACTCAACGATGTATCACACCGTCCTTGGGAGATTCCTAAAGGTAACCTCGCTTATTATCAAGAGTGGAACGATGCTCTATTCCTGCATTTTTAGAGTAGATGAAAAAACTTACGAGAATTAGTTCCTGCAGAGATAGAACTTGATACCTTTCAAGGAAAAACCTATGTATCAGTAGTTTGTTTTCGTATGGAACAGATACGCCCCATCCATCTACCAGCAGTAGGTTTTCTCTCAAATTTCTACGAGATAAATATGCGTACCTATGTAAAGAAAGGAGATAAAGCAGGCGTATATTTCTTGAATATAGAAGCTGAGAAAGCTTTTTCAGCTTGGGTAGCACGCACTTTATCAGGGACTTCCTTACGAGAAATCAATAATCAAACGTACCAACAGAGGCTATACAAATGCTAACTCTCAAAAAGAATTTCCATTTAGATGTAGGTTTTTAACATCTCCTCACGTATAGAAGACAAAAACTCCTTTTGACTTGTGGCTTACTGAGCGTTATTGTTTATACTTAAAAGCATAATAATAACCTCTACCGCTATCAAATTCATCATAGAGAATGGCAACTGAACTCTGTAAAACTTTACAATGTGGATATGGTTTATCAGTTAGGAGCTATAGAACTTTCATCCAATAACTTAGTAGCTGTCCATTATTCAAGAGAACTCCCTGTTGTATCTTGGAAACGAGAAAAAAATCTTATAAAATTGTATTAGCTAATATTTAATTAAAAAAATGAAAATATTACATATAGATAAAAATCACCCCTTGATGCTTTCTCAACTCTCAGCACAAGGTTTTGAAAAATTATGAGGACTACACTAGCTCTAAAGAAACTATAGAATCTAAAATCGCTGATTATGATGGAATTATCATCCGCAGTCGTTTTCCTATAGATAAAACTTTTTAGACAAGGCTACTCGATTGAAATTCATAGGTAGAGTAGGTGCTGGTCTTGAAAAATATAGATTGTAATTATGCCGAAAAGCAAAGGAATTACTCTCATTGCAGCTCCTGAAGGCAACCGCAATGCTGTAGGAGAACACGCTCTTGGTATGCTTTTATCTCTTTTGAACAAGTTTAAGAAAGCTAACAACGAAATTAAAAATGGTAAATGGTTGCGTGAGGAAAAACCGTGGTTGGGAACTCGATGGGAAGACTGTTGGCATCATAGGCTATGGCAATATGGGTAAGAGTTTTGCTAAAAAATTACGAGGTTTCGACTGCAATGTAATTTGTTACGACATTCTTCCCGATAAAGGCGATGAGAATGCTAAGCAAGTAACTTTGGTAGATTTTTTTCCGTCAAGCCGATATAGTGAGCTTGCACACCCCTCAAACTCCTCAAACTGAAAAATGATTAATGCAGCGTTTATCAATAGTTTTGCCAAAAATTTCTGGTTCCTAAATACTGCTCGTGGCAAGAGTGTTGTTACTAATGATTTGGTGCACGCTCTGCAAAATGGCAAAAGTGTTGGGAGCTGGTTTAGATGTATTAGAATACGAAAAAGCTTCTTTTGAAGATTTCTTTAGCGATGGTCAAATGCCTGAATCTTTTAAATATCTATTAGAGGCTGATAATGTGATTCTCACCCTCACATCGCAGGCTGGACACTTGAAAGCAAAGAAAAAAACTCGCACAAATAATAGTAGACAAAATAATCGACCAATTTGCTTGGCGAATTGACTTATTTGAAAAATTAACAAATCGACAAATTAAATAAAAAAATGAAAAATTATTTACTCATTGGGGTAGCCGCTTTATTACTTAGTTGCAACGCTACCAAAAACACCACTACAACACAAACTACTTCTGGCGAAAGTGTCCTAATTGCTAATGGCAAATTGTGGTCATCTTATTTCCAACAAAATGCCGCCGAATACGAAGCCTTATGCTTGCAAGCCTTCAATGTTGCTCAACTGCGATTAGATGAGGCTCTTGCTAAAAAGGAGATAAACCTTTGGCTATTGTTACCGATATAGACGAAACCTTTTTAGACAACTCTCCTTTTGAAGCCTATTGTGCCAAACAAGGGATTAGCTATTCACAAAAAGCGTGGGAAGAATGGACTGTATTGGGCGAAGCTAAACCTCTAACAGGTGCTTTAGAATTTTTTTCAAATATGCTGATAGCAAAGGGAGTAGCCATTTTTTATGTGACTAACCGTCTTGAAAAAGAACGTGAAGGCACTGCTAAAAAAACCTAAAAAATACAACTTCCCTTTACCTTCTGATAACAACCTTATTTTGCGTTCTGCAGAAAAAGTAAAGAAAAATCGCCGATTGCAAATCGCCAAAGATTACGACATCGTACTCTTGATGGGTGATAACCTTTCCGATTTTTCTAAAGATTTTTGATGGAGGTACTCCTCAACAACGTTCTGAAGCAGTCCACAACAATAAAAACAGAGTTTGGAAAGCGTTTCATAGTACTACCTAACTACTCTTATGGCGATTGGGAAGGCGCTGCATACAATCATAAATATAATATGCCTGCTGCTGAAAAAGAAGCAATTATCAAAAAAATAATACAAAGGCTTTTAAATAAGGATCTCCTAACAAGTAACACATAGTGGAAAAAGAGTTTATCATTCCTAAAAGAGAAGTAACTTCTATTGATATAGATGAAGTGAATAAATTGTTGGAAGGACACTCGTATTTTTGAGCTTTTAACAGAGGCTCCTACAACCACCTACCAAGCTCAGCTTTTTTTGACTCAGAAGGTATGGGTACATCAATGATATTCAGGATAGTATTAAGAGAAGATTTTACTTCCTATATCGGCATTCAGATGTTGAATGCAGGTAAACAACCTAAAGATGATGAGTGGCAGGCAAAATTTTTCGGGCTTTTGCCTAATAAAGATACAATCGAAAAAGAAATAGCCAACGAGATACTTGATCTTCTACGTAAGATTTACAAGTTAGGAGCTGAGAAGAAAAATAGAAAAATCAGTTTAATTGTTCATTGTTACTTGCTAATTAATAATTAATTACTATTTTTTTGCCAAAAATTAAGCATATATGTCTGAAAAACACCGTTACGCCCTACCAAGGATCAACAGATGGAAAAACAACAAGTAACCCAAATGTTCAATACTATCTCTAAAACTTATGATGGTTTGAATCGTGTAATTTCTTGGGGGTCAGACGTAAAATGGCGTAAATTCGTCGTCCAAAAAGTAGCTGAAATCAATCCTTCTACAGTATTAGATGTCGCTACAGGTACAGGTGATTTAGCTATTGCGCTTACAACTATACCTGAGGTAAAAATCACGGGTTTAGACATCTCTGAAGGAATGCTCGCGGTAGGACGTGAAAAGATTGCTAAAAAACAACTTTCAAACCGCATAAACTTGGTACAAGGTGACAGTGAACAATTACCTTTTTGCTGATGCAACTTTTTGATGCCGTAACTGTTGGCTTTGGAGTACGCAATTTTGAGGATTTAGAAAAAAGGGCTTTTCTGAAATATTTAGAGTGCTAAAACCTAATGGAAGATTAGTGGTTTTAGAAACTTCTATACCGAGAAATTCCCTTTCAAACAAGGATACTATTGTTATACCAATTACATAATGCCTCTTATTGGTAAACTCTTTTCTAAAGACCGATCAGCCTACCGGTATTTATCCAACTCTGCCATTCATTTTCCTTATGGAAAAGAAATTCCAAGAAATATTGGATAAAAGTAGGCTATCTGCAAACTAAATATTACCCTAAAAACCTTAGGGAGGAGTTGTTACCATCTATATTGCTAATAAATAGAATTTTTCAATAAATAATGAGTAAAATAAATTTTAAGAAAAATCCTTTTTATTTTTGTTCCTTTGTATAGGTTTTGTTAATTTATATGCCCAATTCAAGAAACCTATGATGAATTTGGAACATTTTGATGAGAAACGCTACCAATGGGGCTATTACTTTGGAGCCAATACCTTCGATTTCAAAATTGATTACAAAAATCTTAATTATAGAAATACAAGTTTGCTAGAAATCCAAACCGACCGTAAAGTGGGGTTCAATGTAGGGCTTACTGGCTCTGCTCGCTTGATGAAGTACCTTGATTTGCGTATAGAACCAGGATTAGTATACAACAAACGTGTACTTATCTTCCCTGGGTTCTCTGATAGTAAAGATGCACTACGTGATGCTCAATCTACCTATATCTACATTCCTTTATTATTAAAATTCAGTGCAAAACGTTGGTATAACTTCAAACCTTATGTAACAGCAGGAGCTTCCGTAGTTTTTAACCTAAGTAGTAATGACAAACTTACTATCGATAACTCCGAAAAAACTTTCCGTGCTACTAAAAACGTATTTTTCTATGAAATGGGGATAGGTTTAGATATCTATACTCATTACTTTAGGGTATCCCCTTCCCTCAGAGCCTTGTTCTCTGTAAACAATGAATTAATCCCAGATAAAGATGCTAATAGTAGATGGACAGGTAATATCAATGGGCTCAAAACACGTGGTTTCTTGTTAAATCTCAATTTTGAATAGTATGAAAATCGTATTTCTTATAGGTATTTTAGCAAGTTGTATCTCTTATGCCCAAAACTTTAGCTACCCAATGGCAAGCCCACGCCAAGTGATTACTCAACAATTTTCAGTAAGTCAAGTAACAGTAGACTATGGTCGCCCTAGTGTGCGAGGTAGAAAGATTTTCGGTGAATTAGTTCCTTACGGAAAAGTATGGCGTGCAGGAGCTAATCAAGCTACGAGTATCAGCTTTTTACAACCTGTTAAAGTAGGTGGAAAAACCAGTAAAAAGGAGATTATGCCATTTTTATAACTCCCGAACAACACCAATGGAAAATAGTACTGAACTACGATGCCGATGCTTGGGGTGCTTATAGTTACGACCCTAATGAAAACGCTATAGAGTTTACAGTTCCTGTAATACAAACTAAAGATTTACAAGAGTCCTTAGAATTTTCTTTTTGAGAGTCTTTCCAATGAAAAACTGAACCTCATCATCCGTTGGGAATACACAAAAGTGGAAATCCCTATCGAGATAGATAAGAAAGAAACTATTGATAAAATTATTGAACAACTCAAAGAAGTAAAACAATTTGAGGAGATTTAGAAGGTAAAGATAATTAGTAATGGAAAGAAAACAAGTGCGAAAAATATAGTATATTGGCTATTTACATAGCAATCTGGCTCATTTTTTTCGCAGCTTCCTCTGTTACTGAACATATCTACAGTAAAGGTATCTACCCATATATAGCTAAAGTGCTTCACTTTCTATTGGGGTGGATACCTTTCTCTATAGGTGATATTTTGTACACTTTGGTTATTATTGGTTTAGTTATAACAGTGGTAAAACACTTCAAGAAACTATGGACAGAACCTCTAAAAACCTTAGATAAAATATTCTCTAAAAAGTGTGCGTATAGTCTTTGCTTTTTCTTTTTATGGGGCTTCAACTATTTTAGAGTACCTTTGGAGGACTCATTAAAAATTTTCTAAACAATATAGCGAGGAACAACTACTTAAAGCTACCCAAATATGTATAAACAGAGCCAATGCTCTCCATTCTCGATTAGCTCCTAATGATAGTATCAAAGTAGATTTTTGGCTTTCTCAAAAGGAAATATACCGCATTGCTACTGAAGGCTACCCACTAACAATACAAGGTATTAGTGATTTTAAAGCTATAAAAAGTGTAAAAACCTTCTATTTATAGTACTTTGCTCACCTATATGGGATATAGTGGATATTTAAATCCATTTACTAATGAAGCACAAGTGAATGGAAAGATGATAGGCTATAGTACTCCTATTACTGCTTGTCACGAAATAGCTCATCAAATGGGATATGCTGCTGAAGAAGAAGCTAATTACTTAGGTTATTTAGCTGCACAAAAATCCCTATTTTGATTATAGTGTTGAACTATTTGCTCTCCGTTATTTCCTAAACGAAGTAGCTGTAGTAGCCCCACCGAGTATGAAGCACTTCACTCACAAGTACACAAAGGAATTTTTGAAAATTATAAAGAAGTACGTTTGTTTTGGAAACAATATGAAAACAAAGCTGAACCTGTTTTTCAAAGCCAGCTATGATGCATTCTTAAAAAGCAAACAAACAAAAAAACAAGGTATCAATAGTTATGATTTAGTAATAGGATTACTAATACCACATTATAACCATTAAGAAGAATTAGAGTTTAGGTATTAGCAAGACAATAGAAACTCTGCTAAAGTCTAAAAACTTTAGCAAAGTTGTTTTTATATTCAATATTATTAAAGAAATTTATTGAGCTCCATTAGTAATACTTCACTATCTTGGAAGCCCTCAGCACGCCAAATAAGGCTTAGTTTATTGAAAATAATAACTGTTGGCAAAGCACTTATCTTCAACGCCTTACTCAATTCAGCATTCTTGTTTACATCTATTTTCACTACCTTTACACGCTCTCTAAGTACCGAAGCAACTTCGCGTAACACTGCGTTCATATGCAGTGAAACCTCTATACCTTCTGAGTAAAAACAAAGGAGTACTGGGGGTATTTACATTGATGACATCACCAAATTTCTTCATAATTCTGTGTTTAATAATGCGACAAAAAGTACAAAGTTTTTTTGAATTACAAACACATTTTATTTATTTTTATCTCTATACTTTTTAGTTTCCACTTTTTCTACCTTTGCCCAAGTTTTTAAAACAGAAAAATGTTTGATAATTTAAGTGATAAATTAGAGAAAGCCCTACATAATCTAAAGGGACATGGAAAAATTACTGAAATAAATGTAGCTGAAACGCTAAAAGAAGTACGTCGTGCTTTATTAGATGCCGATGTAAATTATAAGATAGCCAAAGATTTCACTAACAATGTAAAAGAAAAAAAGCCTTAGGGTCAGCAGGTACTCACCACCTTACAACCTGGTCAGTTAATGGTGAAAATCGTAAAAGACGAACTCACCCAGCTAATGGGAGGCGATGCTGCAGGTATAAACCTATCAGGTAACCCTACTGTTATCCTAATGTCAGGATTACAAGGTTCTGGAAAAACTACTTTCTCAGGAAAAATTAGCTAACTACCTCAAAAACAAGAAAAACACAAAAACCTTTACTCGTTGCTTGCGACGTCTATCGTCCTGCTGCGATTGACCAATTACATATCGTTGGTGAACAAGTAGGGGTACCCGTATTCTCCGATAAAGGCAACAGCAACCCCATAGATATTGCTCAAAAAGGGGTGCAGTATGCTAAAGAAAAACCACTTAAATGTAGTGATAGTAGATACCGCTGGTCGATTAGCTGTCGATGAGCAAATGATGACCGAAATATCTAATATTCACAAAGCTCTCAATCCACAAGAAACCCTTTTTGTAGTTGATGCAATGACGGGACAAGACGCCGTGAATACCGCTAAAGCATTCAACGATGTACTCAACTTCGATGGGGTTATCCTCACCAAACTCGACGGCGATACCCGAGGCGGGGCAGCGATTACTATCAAATCAGTAGTAAATAAACCTATCAAATTTGTAGGTACAGGTGAAAAATGGACGCTATTGATGTGTTCTATCCTGAACGTATGGCTGACCGTATCCTCGGAATGGGGGACGTTGTATCATTAGTAGAACGCGCCCAAGAACAGTTTGATGAGGAACAAGCACGCAAATTGCAAAAAGAAAAATTGCTAAAAACCAATTTGGTTTCGACGACTTCTCGAGCAAATTCAACAAATCAAACGTATGGGTAGTATGAAAGACCTCCTCGGTATGCTCCCTGGCGTTGGTAAAGCTGTAAAAGACCTCGATATCAAAGACGATGCCTTCAAACACATCGAAGCTATTATACACTCAATGACTCCAAAAGAGCGTAGTACTCCTGCTATTATAGATTTAAGCCGCAAAAAAACGCATTGCCAAAGGTAGTGGTCGTGATATTCAAGAAGTAAACCAACTGATGAAACAGTTTGAGCAAATGAGTAAAATGATGAAAATGATGCAAGGCGGCGGCGGTAGAAAAATGATGCAGATGATGCAAGGTATGAGATAAAATAAATTAATACAAATATGTTAAAGAAATTCATTGAAACCATAGTAAAGAATAAAAAAGTGTTCTACTTAGAGGTAGACGAATCCTTTGCAATGTGGCTCACAAGCTTTTCTATATTGAAGAAAGCAAAGAGGCTATTCCTGTAGCTCTCTTTTGGGAAGATGAAAAACAAGCTGCCGCTTGTAAAAGCCGACGAATGGGCTAAAGGAATCGTAAAAATCTGCTACTTTAGAAGAGTTTATCGAAAATTTGCTTTGGAATGCAAGTAGAAACAATGGCTATTGGTATTGGTTTTAATGCCGATTTATCAGGAGGAGAGGAACTTGTACCTGTTGATTTAGTAAAAAGCATTGGTATACGAAATCGAAAAGAACCAAAACATCCGTTACTTTTAGCGACTCATTCGAATCATTAGCCCAAGTAAAACAACTCTTAAATCAAATAGAGCTCGATATCACTGATGAAGAAGCTCTCTAACCTATAAAAACAGAACTCTTAATGACTATTTTAGACGGAAAAAAACTTCGAAGCTCTTAAACAAGAAATCGCTGAAGAGGTAAAACAACTTAAAAACCAAGGTAAAAAGTACCTCATTTAGCAGCTGTATTAGTAGGCGACGATGGTGCAAGCCCTCACTTATGTAGGTAGTAAAGTAAAGGCTTGTGAGCAAGTGGGTTTTGCTTCTACTTTGGTAAAACTTCCCGCTGATATTAGTGAAGAAAAATTACTACAGAAATTGCAAAGCTAAATGCCAATCCTGAAATTGATGGTTATATTGTGCAATTACCTCTGCCTAAAACACATCAATGAGCAGAAAATACTTTTTAGCCATCGACCCTACAAAAGATGTAGATGGTTTTCATCCTGCTAACTTCGGCAGAATGGCATTGGATATGGAGGCTTTCATTCCTGCTACTCCCTTTGGTATTATGGAATTGCTAAAACGCTACAAAGTGCCTACCAAAGGCAAACACGTAGTAGTAGTAGGGCGTTCACATTGTAGGTCGTCCTATTAGTATATTACTTAGTCAAAAAGGAGACCAAGGCAATGCAACAGTTACCCTCACCCACAGTCATACCCCTAACCTCGCTGACCTCACCCGTCAAGCCGATATTGTGGTGATGGCATTGGGTATTCCAGAATTTCTAAAAGGCGATATGGTAAAAGAAGGCGTAACCGTAATAGATGTAGGAATTACACGCCTAAAAGACGATAGCAACTCTAAAGGATACCGTATAGTAGGCGATGTAGCTTTCAATGAAGTAAAAAGAAAAAGCGAGCTACATTACTCCTGTTCCTGGTGGTGTAGGGCCTATGACTATAGCAATGCTACTGAAAAACACACTATTAGCTTACAAATGGTATAGAAATTGATACTTTAAAGAATAAACATTTAAATTTAGAATATTATGGCAAAAACAGCAAATGTATTATTAGGGTTTGGCAGCAGGTACTGCCATTGGAGTAGGATTAGGCATTCTTTTCGCTCCCGACAAAGGAAAAAAACACTCATGAAAAATTAAAGACTCTGTGAGTGATAAAGCTGATAAAACTAAAAAGAACAGCTTGAACGTTTAACCGATAGTGTAAAAAGAAAAATCAGCTGAGCTTAAAGGTTCTTTAGAAGATAAAGTAGAATCTTTACTTTCTAAAATCAAGCTACAAAGCTGAAGATGTGATTACTTTCTAGATTAGCTGCTTTTAAAAGAAGCTAACGCTAAACTCACAGAAATAAACACTTATGTCTATCCATTCTATCAAAGAATCTTTTGAGGAAGTTCCTACAAAAGCAAATTCTGCCCTCGATTCGCAAATCGCTTACTATAAATTATTTATTTTCAGATTCATAGGGTAAATCATCCTATGCTCTCATCACTTTTTATAGTAGCTTTTGTTAGTTTGTTGGTATTGTTTTTCTTGTCCTTTGCTATAGCCTATGCAGTAGGCGAAGCATTGGGTAGCAACGCTTTTAGGATTTGCTATTGTAGGAGCTTTCATATTGATTGCTATAATAGTATTGGCTTTCCGCAAAAAAACTTATTGAAAGACCTCTATTAGAAAAACTCTCCGAAATCTATTTTAAAAGTAGAACCCGATGACGAAGAATAAAAATCTATCGCTCTTTGAAGAAATCGATAACGACCTAAAAATACTACGTTTAGAAAAAGGAAATAGACCGTTTGTCACTCACCCAACAAGTATCAGCAGCTACTAAGAGTCTCACTCTTGAAATCTACTTGCTAATACTTGGTTCTCTTTCTTGACCAACGAAAAAGATGGACTTTAACTAGCTATTGAATACGCCTTGTTTTTTTCCTTTTTCGTAAAAACTCAAATAATCTTATAACTATCAATGAAACATAGCCTTATAAAGAATCTTGATTGGATTTCGGTAATATTGTATTTATTATTAGTAATGTGCGGGTGGATTGCTATTTTCTCCACTACTTATAGTGACCTAAATGTTACTTCCATTTTCGACATCAATCAGTTTTTATGGAAAACAGATGCTTTTTATAGGGCTCAGCTTCTACTGATTACTTTTTATTTTTGGCTTTAGACCCCAAAATATACTCTAACTTTTCAGTACTCTTCTATCTCATTGCTATTGTTTTATTAGCAGGGTTATTTATTTTTGGTAAAGAGACCAATGGCGCCAAAGCGTGGTATGCTATAGGCTCTATTACGGTGCAACCCAGTGAATTTGCTAAAGTAGCTACGGCACTTGCTTTTTTTCTCGTTATGTAAGTGATATCCACACTGATATTCGGCGTACTCCCGACCTCTTACGCGCTATTGCCATCATTTGTGTACCTGCATTTCTCATCTTGTTACAACCCGATGTAGGGGAGTTTATTAGTATTCTTCTCATTAGCATTTGCACTCTTCCGTGAAGGAATGCCTTCTGCCCTACTCTTCTCACCTCTTTTTATCAGGGGTAGTGTTTATCTCTTCACTGAAATTTGGCACTACTTTCACTGTTTTTAGCCTCTATTATTAGTATTGGGAGGGCTTATGGATTTTGGCATAAAAAGAAAACTAACCGAATTCCCTTTCAGAATATTTTTATACTCTCGGTATTGTGCTTGCTAACAGCCTCGCTACTCACCCCGTGTATGATAATGTACTGAAACAGCACCACCGCAATCGTCTCAAAACCTGTGGTTACGCCTCGAAACCGACCCTCAAAAAAATTGCAGCTATGAAGCGTGATTTTGCTTATAATACCAATATGGCGGAATCGGCGATTACCTCTGGAGGTGCCTTTAGGAAAAAGGATTCTTGGAAGGCACACGTACTAAAGGAAGTTTTATCCCTGAACAACACACCGATTATATTTTCACCACCATAGGTGAAGAATGGGGATTTGTTGGTACAGCTACTGTAGTAATACTATTCACCTTCTTACTCTTTGCGACTCATTGTACTCGCCGAACGACAGAAAACAAAATTCAATAGGGTTTATGGTTATTGTGTAATCTCAATTCTGTTTGTACACTTCTGTATCAATATAGGTATGGTAATTAGTTTTGATACCTACCATTGGTATTCCGTTGCCTTTCTTTAGCTATGGGGGGTCTGGACTTTGGGCATTTACTATCCTACTTTTTATCTTCTTACGATTAGATGCTAATCGCTTGAATGATTGGATTCGATAATAATTATGAATAACAAAAATGACAAACTCATATAAAGAAAAAAACTCACAGAAGCCACAGCACAATATCAAAAAAACTCAACAAGCAATACAACCAAATGGGGTTGCATGATCGACTGATATGTTACTGATTATTGGCTTGGTATACCAACTCATCAAAGCCCCCTCTATACTGATGGGGGCTCTTTTTGTATATTGGCTATTATCGTCTTCTTTTTATTGATTGTAAAACATAAAAAGATAAGTGCTCGTCGCACTATTGCTAAAACCAAAAATACGCCTCAATGAGCAGGAAATTGCTTTTTAGAACAACATATTTTCTTCACTGATAATGGTAGTGCTTTCCAACAAGAGAATCACCCTTACGCTTATGATTTAGATATTTTAGGTGAACGCTCGCTTTATCATTACCTCAATCGCACACATACTTTCTTGGGGAGAAAGCTATTAGCAGAGCGACTTCTCTGCCCTACTCCAGAGCGTATTCTCGACACTCAAAAACAAATACAAGCCCTTACTCCTGACCTTGATTGGCGACAAACCTTTACTGCTTATGCCCAACAAATAGACGATAGTGAGGAGTTCTATACCAAACTGAGTGCGTGGGCAAAAGCCCCTGTTAAACTATTGAGCAATGTGATGCGTTATACACTTATAGCCTTACCTATACTGCTTGTTGTATGTCTGTTAATAGGTTATAGTTGGGATAACGAACTGCTAAAAACTATAGGAAAACTATTGCTCACTATAAATTTAGTAACTTTTTTTAGTTTTATAGGTAGAATAGCTAAAGAAAAATTAGGTTTCGAACGTACTTATACAATGTTGTATGCTTTTAGGGAGTGTATTGCCCAAGTAGAAGCACGTTTTCCTGAAAGAAACCAGCAAGCAAGCGCTAAAATAGCCCAACTTTCGCGTTTGTTAGACGATTTAGACAGTGTAGGCAATATATTAGTATCTATACCTCTCAACGCATTTTCTTTCTATCACATACATCGTTACCAACAGCTTTTGCAATGGAAAGCTCGTTATGCAGTCCATATAGAAGAGTGGTTGCAATCGGTGGGGGAGATTGAAGTGTTGTGTAGTTTTGCAAACTTTAGCTATAATCACCCTAATTTTGTATATCCTACTCTTAATAATAAGTACGAAATAGCTTTTTGAGGCGATAGGACACCCTCTTATTCCTTCAGAACAGCGCATTACTAACGATATTATCCTCAATGAGCAGGCTTTTATACTGCTCACAGGCTCTAATATGTCGGGGAAGAGTACTTTTTTGCGTACTTTGGGAGTGAATATGTTGCTCACTTTGGTAGGTTTGCCCGTTTGTGCGCGTAAAGCCAATGTACACCCTTTGCGATTGCTCGTTTCTATGCGTCTCGCCGATTCTCTCAGCGATGGCAAATCATATTTCTTTTGCCGAAATCAACCGCATACAGCAGATAGTAAAAACCTTAGAAGACGAACGTTGTTTTGTTTTATTAGACGAAGTGTTGCGAGGTACCAACTCTGAAGATAAACAGCATGGTACTATCAAAAATTGTAGAGCGCTTACTCTCTTTGCAAGCTTTTAGGGATGCTCGCTACCCACGATATAGAAGTGTGCAATCTCAGCAAAAAAATATCCTCAACAGTTGCAAAACAAATGTTTTGAATCAGTAATTGAAAATGGAGAACTCACTTTTGATTACAAACTGAGAGATGGTGTGTGTAAGAACAAAAACGCTACCTTTTTGATGAAGAAATTAGGCATTATATAATAGAATTTACCTAAAAAGAAAACTTATGATTAAAAAAACTGTGGCCTCTTACTATAGGTGGCTTTAGCATTAGGAGCTACCGAGTTTCTAATAATGGGATTGTTACGCTTAATAGGCGAAGATATGCATTTAGAAGATGCTATCACAGGGCGGCTTATTTCGGCTTATGCCATAGGTGTAGTTGTAGGTGCTCCAACGCTCATTGCATTGGCAGCCCTCATACAATCCTAAGAAGATACTATTGTTCTTTATGTTGCTCTTCACTCTCTTCAACGGGCTTTCAGCTTTTTCACCTAATTATACCACCTTGCTTTTTAGCGTTTTTTCGGGGTTACCCCACGGTGCATTCTTTGGGGTAGGTGCTATTGTAGCCAAGCAGTTAGCACCCTAAAGGTAAAGAGGCTTTTGCCATTTCGATTATGTTTGCAGGGCTTACTGTCGCCAATTTGATAATGGTACCTTTGCTTACTTACATAGGAGCGTGGATAGGCTGGCGAACAGCGATGGGCTGTGTATCGTCGTTAGGATTGCTTACAATGCTATCAATATTCTTTTTCTTACCCAATATAGAAAACAAAAGAGACCTTTGGTATCAAACGCGAAGTACGTTTATTTTTCAATCCAAGGTCGTTATTAGTTTTAGGTATTACTGCTTTTAGGTTGTGGTGGACTTTTTGCGTGGTTCAGCTATATACAACCCTTGATGATAGAGACAGCACATATCAACCCTGATATGAAATCGGTGGTGATGATAGTTGCGGGTGCGGAATGGTGGTAGGCAATCTCTTTAGGAGGCTGGATTACTGATCGACTATCGCCTATCAAAGCGACTATTTACGTCTCGTTGATGCTCATCAGTGTATTGCTATTGGTATTCTTTTTCTCACATATTCAGCCTATAGCGTGGGTGCTTACATTTGTATGTGGAGCAATGTCGATGTCATTAGGTTCTCCGCTGAATATGCTTATTTTCCGCTGCGCACCTCAATCCGAAATGATGGGAGCTGCTTTTATGCAAGCGGGATTCAACACTGCTAATTCTATTGGAGCTTATGTAGGAGGATTGCCATTACTTTATGGGCTTAGTACAAACTACCCTTCACCACAGGGAGCAGGTTTAGTGTTTAGGGTTGCTCTTGACCTTCTACCTTTGGCGTATTCTCAGATTCTAATTTTCTTTACTTTGAGGAATGATTCGTGTTGTTCAATAGCCATTTCTATTTTGAGCCACAATTTTCCTCAACAGTATCATTCTCATAATCTATCTGCAAAGGAGGTTTGATAATCATTGATTGTTGAACCCCTTTCTTTTTGATATTGATACCTTTTTTTATCAAACGAACGGCGAAAACCATCGATAACAATAGGTACTACCACAGGTTTATATTGCTTGATAAGGTGTGCCGTACCCTTTGCGGATAGGTTTCCAAGGAGATGTAGTACCTTGTGGAAAAGTAATCACCCAACCATCGGCGAGCGCAACCCCTATATTCTCTACATCAACTCGGCGTACTTCACGGTGTACTTTCTTTGCCTTTCTCACGCTATGTTCTATTCACTGGAATAGCCCCCGCATATCCCAATATTTTTAGGGTAATATCCCGGACTTCATAGTCTCGGAGGCTGCTACATAATAAATATTGAGTTTAGGATTCCACAAATACCCTCATATTATCTAAGGTATCTTTGCGCCCTTTCAAACTGGCATTAAAAACGTGATACATAGCCGTTACATCGGCAAAATACGTTTGGTGATTAGAAATGAACATCACATTTTGTGGAGGCACTCGCGAATAATATCCGAGCCTTCAATCTTCAACTGATTAAAACCATCATACCTGCTATGGGTAATAAGTCCAAAAACGCGAATGAGCCATTTCTTTTACAAAAAGGGTATGTCCAAAAAGGGATCTTGTTTAAATAAAGGCATTGGTCAATTTATTAATTAAAGTATGAGCCAATGAACCGATTTATAATCAGTTCATTGGCTCATTAGTTTAGTTTATTGAAAAAAATTTCTTGCCACCAGTAATGTAGCGCTCTTTACATTCGTGATAAATTTTCACTGCTTCGTTTAGATCACCCTCAACCATTGATCGCTACTTTCTTCTTTTCTAAATCTTTATATACGCTAAAAGAAGTGTTCGATTTCTTTTGATAAGGTGAGGGTTCAAATCGCTAAGGTCGTTCATTTTTATTCCATATTGGGTCGGAAACGGGTACGCAAATCACCTTTTTCATCAGGGACCTTTTTCATCAGCCATGTGGAATACTCCTATAGGTTTAACTTCCATTACACAGCCAGGGAAAGTAGGTTCGGTTACTAATACGAGCACGTCTAACGGGTCGGAATCTAAAAGCTAAGGTTTCGGGCACAAAACCATAATCGGCTGGATACATCATCGATGAGAAAAATCATACGATCGTAACGCACTTTTGCGCAACTCAAAAATCATACTCGTATTTATTGCGACTCCCTTTTGGGAATTTCAATGAGTACATCAAAAAGATAGTGATTTGTTTTCTGACATTTCTTTTTTTATTCAATTAGTGTTTAAGAGGGCAAAAATAATAAAAAGTGATACGCTTTCAATAAAACCCTATTTTTATTCATCGTCCATTCCACCATCAAGTGCAATTTTTTTCAGATTACTTTCTGATAGAATAAATCTTTAGGTTTTTCAAAAATCTAATACTTTTCTTGGTCTATTATTAATTTTATATTGATATTCTCTAATTTCTTTATCTGTAATATCCTTAAAAATCAGTATTTTTGGTATGTATTGACGCACAAGACCATTAGTGTGTTCACTAAGACCTCGCTCCCAAGAACTATAAGGATGAGCAAAGAAAAATTGTAGGTTCAAATTCTTTTCAATTCGCTTAAAGTCAGAAAATTCATTACCATTGTCAGCCGTAATTGTCTTTATATAGTTTTTGTAAGGCAAGGTCATATCTATAAGTTCATCTGCTAATGATTTAGCCTTCTTCCCTTCTTTTAATTTTCTCATAAACAACATTTTAGTAGTCATTTCAACCAATGTAAGTATCGCTCCTTTATTACCAGCTCCTACAATTAAATCTATTTCCCAGTGTCCAAACTCTGTTTTCTGACTTACAACCTCAGGGCGTTCTTCAATAGACTTTTATCTTCCACTTTCTTTTTACAAGTGTACAATGCTCTACTTCTATGCTTAAGCTGATGACGAGAGTGTTTGTATAGGTCGCCTCCGTTTTCTTTTGTCTTGGTGAATGAATTTATAGATAGTTGTTTTTCCTACTATTGGTATTCCATTTTTCTACAATACCCTACAATTTGCTCAACAGACCACTGTTCTTCAGAGATATACTTAATGACAAGAACTTTCATTTCTTTAGTAAATTTACGTTCTTTTTCTAAAACGTTCTTTACGCTCTTCTGAGATTTCTTGAGCTACTTTTTGGACTGTATTTTTCCTGTCTTTGTTTTGTTTCTTGCCAGCTCTCGACTAACGGTAGAGGACTACACTCCGCATAAACCGCAATGTTTCATTCCGCTTGCTTTTAAAGCAGAAATTACCGACCTTTGCGCCAAATTTAAATGCTTATATTCTTTTCATTGTTATTTACAAAGAAAAGCATTTATTTTTAAAAAGAAAAAGACTTTTTATGGTCTTTGTTATTCAGTAAATTGCCTCTGCAGAGGCAATTTACTGAACAACAAAAATTTACTCTAAAAATCTACTGAAAAATTGCACTTACTACTGGAACTTACTCATTACTTAATTCAACTTGCTAGTTGAAAAAGTTTAAAAATAAAAAGCAAAGCAAAAGTTTTGTATATTTGTAATTGCAAAAATAAAAACAACTCCAATGCTTTGCAAAGACAAAAATTACATCAATTTTTGTATTATCGATGATATTTTAAAAGAAATTAATCATTCTGAAGATATTCGCAGAAAAGTATCTGATAGCGAGATTATTACAACAGCATTTTATAGCTGCTAACAATTTCTATGGGAAGCATCGTGCTGCTATCAAATTTGTTAAACAATACAATTTGTTTCCCAATATGTTAGAAGAAAAGTAGATTTAATAGGCGCTTACATAATCTGGGGAACGTACTTTTATGAATTATTTCATTTGATAGCCTCTTTTTATAAAGAGATTACTTGTGAAATGAACTATATAATTGATTCATTTCCTATACCTATTTGTCAAAACATTCGTATTAATAGATGTAAAATTGCAAAAGGAAAAATAATATAGAGGCTATACGACAAGTATGCGGTCTTATTTTTATGGAATTAAAAGTTCAGTTAGTTACAACAGGAGAAGGCATACCAATTGCGTTTCATTTTACCGTAGGAAAAAACAGCAGATGTAAAAGCCTTAGATAAGATTACATAGATTTTTCCACCAGATGCAAAACTTTTATGGGGATAGTGCTTTATACAGATTATCAAATAGAAGATTATCTAATTGAAAAATAAATGTTTTGAGTTAAAAACACAACGATAACAAAAGACCAGACTCAGAAAAACAAAGTAGACAGAAGTTCAAGATGAGAAAGCGTGTAGAAGTTACAAGTTACTATAAGTGATATTAAAAAGATGTTTCCTAGAACAATACATTCTGTTACTTTAAAAGTTTTTAATAAAAGATTACAATGTATATTTTTGGATTACAGTTATTTAAAAGAATCAATAAATAGCAAGTTGAATTAAATATTAAAACTTGCTAATTGACAAATTATTCGTATCTTTGCACCAAAAATACAAATATATGAAAGTAGCTGTAGTAATGGGAAGCAAAAAGCGATTTACCTATAATGCAAGACGCTATTGATATCCTCAAAATTTTGGTATCACAACGGTCGTAGATATTGTATCAGCACATCGTACACCTCGAAAAATTAATGGAGTTTAGTAAAAATGCTCATAAAAATGGTATTCAAGTAATTATTGCTGGAGCAGGTGGAGCTGCTCACTTGCCTGGTATGGTTGCCTCTATGTCTCCTTTACCCATAATAGGTGTACCTGTGAAGAGTAGCAACTCTATTGACGGATGGGATTCTATCCTCTCTATCTTACAGATGCCTAATGGAGTACCCGTTGCTACTGTAGCTTTGAATGCCGCTAAAAATGCTGGCTTACTAGCTTTACAAATATTAGCTAGTACTGATGCCATACTTTTTACAAAAATGATTGATTATAAAGAAAGTTTAAAACAAGCTGTGCTCACTGCTGCAGCAACCCTTAACAATGAATAAAGACACTTTTTCAAGGCTCACGCCTTCTATTATTGGAGTTTCGGGTCCAATATACCCAACTTATTGCTCGCCGTGCGCGAACCAATGTGTACTGTGAAATGCACCCTTATAACAATTTACCCGAGAATTTAAGCGATTTCTCTGCTGTAATCCTATCCGGTTCACCCTATTCAGTCCGTAGTGCAGAAGTCTTGCATCCAGACCTATCCGCAATAAAAGGTAAAATACCTCTTTTAGCTGTATGTTATGGGGCTCAATACTTAGCCCATTTTGGCGGTGGTGAGGTTGCTCCTTCAAACATACGAGAGTATGGTCGTGCTCATCTCACTTATATCAAACCTGAAGAACCCTTTTTGAAGGGATTTACAAGAAAAGTATAGTATGGATGAGCCATAGTGACACCATTAAACAATTACCTCCAAATGCAATTTGTCTGGCAAGCACTCCTGATGTAACAAACGCTGCTTATCGCATAGAAGGAGAAGACACTTACGCCATCCAATTTCACCCCGAAGTAACACACTCTGCTGATGGTATGAAACTATTGGCTAACTTTCTTTTCAAAATAGCTAAACTTACCCCTAATTGGACATCCGATAATTTTTGTAGAGATGACTGTTACACAGCTAAAAACACAAATAGGTAACGAAAAAGTAATCTTAGGTTTATCAGGAGGAGTAGACTCAACTGTAGCCGCTGTATTACTCAACAAAGCTATTGGAAAAACAATTGCATTGTATATTCGTAAATAATGGACTCTTACGTAAGAATGAGTTTGAAAGCGTTTTTAGAAACAATACGAAGGTATGGGATTAAGTCATGAAAGGTGTAGATGCTTCAACACGTTTTCTCTCTGCCTTAGCAGGCAAAACTGACCCTGAAGAAAAACGTAAAACTATTGGGCGTGTTTTTATTGAAGTATTTGATGATGAAGCACACAAAAATCACTGATGCTCAATGGTTAGCGCAAGGTACTATTTATCCCGATGTTATTGAATCATTATCAGTAAAAAGGTCCTTCAGCAACTATAAAATCTCATCATAATGTAGGTGGATTGCCCGATTATATGAAACTAAAGGTAGTAGAGCCTTTTGCGTATGCTCTTCAAAGATGAAGTCCGTCGAGTAGGTCGTAGTTTGGGCATTAGTGATGAATTATTAGGGAGACATCCTTTCCCTGGCCCTGGTTTAGCTATCCGTATTTTAGGTGATATCACTGCTGAAAAAAGTAGCCGTTTTGCAAGAAGTAGATGCTATATTCATCAATGCACTAAAAAGAGCACAACCTCTACAACAAAGTATGGCAAGCAGGAGCCATCCCTATTACCTATCAATAGTGTGGGGCGTAATGGGTGACGAGCGTACTTACGAACGTGTGGTAGCCTTACGTGCTGTAGAAAGTGTAGATGGTATGACTGCCGATTGGGTAGATTTACCTCACAAATTCCTTCAAAAAGGTATCTAATGACATCATCAACAAAGTGAAAGGTGTAAATCGTGTGGTGATGATATTAGTAGTAAACCACCCTGCCACCATAGAATGGGAATAATCAATTAATAGTTAAAATAATTAATAATTAAATCATAAGTCATTATGAAACATTTTTAACACTAACCACCTTACTATGCTTTTACCTTAAGTTTTGCTCAGCAAAACATACAGCAAGTAACTATGAAAGTATTGAAAGTATCGCCAAAACTTATCGTTTTTTTCACCTGCTGATATTCTAAAACTTAACCCTGGAGTAAAAAGATGGAATCCAGAAAGGTGTAACTATCAATATTCCTACCAGCAAGATAAAAACACTCACAGTACCCAGCGTCCAGTAGGTTTTACCTCTCATCTGCTAAAAACTCAGGAGAAACTTTCTTTGGACTTTCTCAGAAGTACAACATTTCTATAGACGATTTGAAGCGCTATAACTTAGACCTTTACACTCGTGAACCCAAGAGAACGAGCGCATTACTATTCCACTTTTTCAACAAAAGCAAGTGATATGGTACAAAAAAGGTGTACAAGGACAAAAACGCTATGTTGTAAAACCTCAAGAAACCTTATGGAAAATTGCAAAAACCACATGTGAGTGTAGAAGAATTAGAACGAATCAACAAAAAGAAAAAGGATTTAACCCTAACAGTCTAAAAAGAAGGACAAGAAATATGGGTACCTTCTTCAGCTGTAGATAACTCTGAACCTGAAGTACCTACGCGCCCTGCAACCTAATAAAGAGTTGGTTCTCTACTACATAGAAAAAGGAGAAGGTTTTTATAGTCTAGAACGCAAATTTGGTTTATCACGATCTGATATTGTGAAACTCAATCCTGCTGTAAAAGATGGATTGAAAAGTGATGCTCAGATATGGATTCCTAAAGAAAACTACGATCGTTATAAAAACGCAGCTTTTACTAGTACACCTAATTACGATTTTGAAAGCTCTAATAACACTTTGCGCTCTGCTTCATCTCCTAATAATGTAAAGGAAATTAGCTATATTTTTACCATTCAAAGTAGCTGATATAGGTGCAACAAACAAAGCCGCTGCTTTAAAATCACGTCTTACTGATAATAAAATTACCCCTGTAGCTACTGATTTTTATTCAGGTGCACTCATTGCTTTGGATTCCCTACAAAAAATGGGATACAAGTTCAAAGTAAACGTATACGATAGTGAAGGCGACATCAAAAAGATTACTCTAATACAAGTGTACAAAACTCACAATTGGTAATAGGTCCTTTCACTACCAAGTCATTTAATGCTGTAGCAGAATTAATCACCAACAATAACACTGCTGTATTAGCACCTCTAGCTAATAAAAACATTGTATTAAATCCCTAATGTATATCAAACTTTACCCTCAGATGAAGTACAACAAGCACAGATGATTAGTTATCTCAACAAAAATTATTCTGATGAGAATATGATTATCTTAGCCGATAGTAAAAACACAGGCTTACGCGACAAATTAGAACGTGCTTTCCTAACGCTAAGGTAGTAACTGAAATGTCAGCTAATGGTTTTTCTAATGCTTTGAACTACAGTAAAGAAAACGTAGTTTTGTTACAATCTAATGATATAGGTTATGTATCATTAGCCGTGCGTTTGTTGCATAATGCTTTTGAAAGTAAAGAAAAACAACACACATCCTAAAATTGTGTTAGCAACTGTAGAAAGAGGCAACGTTTTCGATTCAAGTAGTTTATCTAATAAACTCAACTATCAGATTTGCACTTTACCTACCCTACTGTAAACAAATATTCTAATGGCAGTGATAATTTTTCTATTCGTTATCAAAAACTTATGGAATTTTTGCCTAGCAAATACGCTATCCGAGGCTTTGACCTCACTATGGACGCTATTTTTACGTTTAGGGCGTATCTGGAAATTTAAATAGTGCAAATACCCACATAGGAGAAAACTGCTTTCCTAGAAAAACAAGTTTGCTTATCTAAAAAACTCTTACAAAGGAGGAGGTTATGAAAAACCAAGGCGTTTACATTGTTCAGTATGACAATATGGAAATCAAAGAAGTAAAAATAATGAACGTACAAATAGACTCAAGCTGGAAAGCGGTATTAGAAGAAGAATTTAACAAGCCTTATTTTTACCAAGCTCACTGAATATGTTAAATGAATATGCCGAAAATATCTGTTATCCCAAAGGAAAGCAAATATTTTCGGCTTTCGACTCATTGTCCACTAAGTGAGGTAAAAAGTAGTAATTATTGGGCAAGACCCTTATCACGGTGAAGGGCAGGCAAATGGTTTGTGTTTTTCTGTACACGACGGCATAGCACACCCTCCTTCACTTGTAAATATTTTCAGAGAAATAGCGCAAGATTTAGGCGCCCCCTCACCCTATCAGCGGTAATTTAGAGCGTTGAGCATCACAAGGAGTCTTACTGCTAAAATGCTACCCTCACAGTAAGAGCTAACGAAGCCGGTAGTCACCAAAATCAAGGTTGGGAAACATTCACTGATGCAGTTATTGCAGCAGTTTCCAAAACATTGTAACAATGTAGTGTTTATGCTTTGGGGTGGTTATGCTAAAAAGAAAGCTAGCCTTATTGATAGTAGCAAACATTGTATACTCTCTTCTGGTCATCCCTCACCTTTAAGTGCTAATAGAGGGTATTGGTTTGGTAACAAAACATTTTCAGCAAAGCCAATGCCTATCTTGCGTCTGTAGGAAAAAGAAAGCATAAATTGGTAATTAGATTTTATTAAAGATATAATAAGGTAGTAATATTGTAGAAAATGATACAAATCTATTATTGAAAAAGTATAAAGACAGAATAGCTGTTGGTACTAAAAACTTTATAAATATAACTTGGATTGAGCAAACGGAAAAGAAATTAGGCTTCCCTTTACCTGATAGTTATAAAGAGATGTTATTAAACCATGAATTTATCACTGTTTAAGGAATTGATTTTAAAACTATTGCTCCACCTGAATATCAGGAGGATGCTGATATAGATATTAATTATACTTTATCAAATAAATTTACAAAACAATCTATTCCAAAAAGATGAGTTAGCTTTCTTAGAGATGGATGAAGAAACCTATTACTTTAAAAATAGAAGAAGCTGGTCAAACTAATGAATATCCAGTTTATATTCGGGATTATATAACAAATGAAAAACAATCTATATGCTAATAACTTTCAGGAATTTTTAGAACTTTTTAGTATGATATTCAAATAGTAACTTTTTATAATAATGAAGTTACAAGATTTTTATTATCTATTATTCAGCATTCAGGAATATTTTAGGGTTTTTCTCCTTTTTGTTATCTTACTTATCTAGGAAAAACAAACTATAAACTATTGATTTGAATTAATCATTAAGAATAAAAATAAAAATAACTAAATAATATTGTATTAAATATGAAACCATTACAAATTAATGATTTTACAGTAGACCCTAATGATAACCACATATATAATTGTGTTTTTCAGTTCTATGACGGCATAGCCCACCTCCTTCACTTGTAAATATTTTCAGAGAGATAACGCAAGATTTAGGCATCCCCTACCCTATCAGTGGTAATTTAGAGCGTTGGGCATCACAAGGAGTCTTACTGCTAAATGCTACCCTCACAGTAAGAGCTAACGAAGCTGGAAGTCACCAAAAATCAAGGTTGGGAAATATTCACCGATGCTGTCATTTCAGCAGTTTCTAAACATTGTAACAATGTACTATTTATGCTTTGGGGTGGTTATGCTAAAAAGAAAAACTAACCTTATTGATAATACCAAACATTGTATACTCACTTCTGGTCACCCTCACCTTTGAGTGCTATTAGGGGGTATTGGTTTGGAAACATAGCATTTTTAGTAAAGCTAATATTTATCTCACTTCTATAGGAAAGGAAGCTATAATATGGTAATTGAAAAATTTTATAAGATTAAACTATAATCCTAACTGAATAATGTATTTTTACACTAGTGTCTCTAAAAAATATGTTAAAATTTGTTTATAAATAACTTATTATCAAAAACTTACATCTTTAAAAATATGTTCGAGACTTGAAATGAATATATTTGCATTCTGAACTTAACTTACAATAAAAATGTATTCAGAACGCTATGTTTTTTTCTCAACTCACAATATATTTTATCTCAAAAACATTTCAATAGATTAATATATAAATACAATGATAGAACACAAAATGGAGTTTTTCTCATTGGAATTACTTACTTGTTCTAATTTTTGACAACTTATAGGTTGTGATAGCCTTAGAGGGCTTGTTGATATACTAACTGCTCACTCAAAAAGAGCTTATCACTTAGTTTTTTTGGCAAGAATATTATTAACAAAACTATTCTTTCAAGAGCAAATGAAGTTAGAAATCTTAATATTTTTCAAGATTTTTGCTTTTATATATGATTAATATTGCTCAGGAAAAAGAGAATTATTAATAATTTTTGCTTACACGGTAAGTTCTATGCTGTTGATGTAACAATTTTGATTTATGTAATTGTTGCTATTGTTGAAAAAGACCTTAAGCTTGATAGACCTATTGTTGAAGTAATCCGTATTTTTAGGGAAGTTCTCATTAGTTAAAGAACCTATCTGAGGAACTATTTACACCACTTTCAAATGAAAGTTATAGCGATAGATTTCCGCTAAAATTAAACCTATAAATTATTTAACAAAATTTTAAGAGATAGTAGAGGAATTACTTATATAAATTACTATTAATATTTGTAAAACTTTTTACCTTTTTCCTATTAACTCTTATATTGTAACAAGTTTCTCATAGGCTCAACAATTTATAATACAAATTAATCCTTTTATATTTTTGTTTTCAACCCAATAAATGGGGATAATAAGGAATTACAATTATCCTAACACTGAGTTTTTAACCCTTTTAATAAGTGTTTGATAATTCATTAAATCTGTTAAATAGTAGAATAAGAAGAGAGCTTTCTCTAACTGTACACCATCATATTTATATCCGATCACAACTTAAGAAACTAAATCAGTAAAATATTTCTTTTGATAATTGTACCCCTAAAACACAAAAACTCTAAAATTTATTTATTATCACTTGTTAATTGTTAATTATTTCTACCTTTGCCTCTCAAAAATTAAACTATAATGGAAGTAAGCAAACGTTATGCACTACGCGGAGTTTCAGGCTGCCAAAGACGAAGTGCATAAAGCTATCAAAAAAATATCAATAAAGGATTATTCCCTCAAAGCCTTTTGTAAAATAGTCCCCGATTATCTTTACGGGCGATGACCAATATTGCCTTGTAATGCACGCTGATGGTGCAGGTACCAAGTCGGCATTGGCTTATATGTATTGGAAAACCAGGGCATGACCTAAGTGTATGGAAAGGCATTGCTCAAGATGCCCTCATAATGAATATAGATGATTTATTATGTGTGGGAGCCATAGATAACATTGTGCTTTCATCTACTATAGGGCGTAACAAGAACCTCATTCCTGCAGAAGTTATTTCAGCAATCATCAATGGTACTGAAGAACTTATCAATGAATTGGCTAACTTTGGGGTACATATTCACTCTACAGAGGTGAAACTGCTGATGTAGGTGATTTAGTACGCACTATCATTGTCGATTCTACTGTTACAGCACGTATGGAACGTGGTAAAGTGATTGATAATGCCAACATCAAAGCAGGCAATGTAATCGTAGGGTTGGCTTCTTATGGGCAAGCTACCCATGAGACTTCTTACAATGGCAGTATGGGTAGCAACGGACTTACCTCAGCACGACACGATATATTCAGCAAATCGCTAGCTAATCAATTTCCTGAAAGTTTTGATCCCTCAGTTCCTGATGAACTCGTATATACAGGCTCTAAGCACCTCACTGATAGCGTAGTTGGCTCTCCCATAGACGCAGGGAAAGCTTGTCCTCTCCCCCTACCCGCACCTATGCGCCTATTATCAAAAATATTAGAAAAATACGATAATACCCAAATATGCGGAATGGTACATTGTAGTGGTGGCGCACAAACCAAAAATATTACACTTTGTAGAGAACCTGCATATTGTTAAAGACAATCTTTTCCCTGTTTCTCCCTTTTCAAACTTATTCAAGAGGAATCTCTATACTGACTGGAAAGAAATGTACCAAGTATTCAACTGTGGACATCGTATGGAAATCTACGTACCTGAAAAACATCGCCGAGGACTTGATAGCTATCTCACAGTCATTTGGTGTACCTGCGCAAGTGATAGGACACGTAGCAGCTTCTGATAAAAACGTCTCACTATAAAAAGCGAATACGGCACTTTTGAATACTAAATTAAACATACGAACTGATGTGCGATGGGCATTTGCTTATTTTCACTATAGTCGTGCGTTTGGGTATTTTTATCGTTCAGTACAAGTAACTGACCATCCTTTTGAGTTTAATTATCGGAATATTTTGCACGCTCATTCCCATTTAGCACTTTTGGGTTTTGTATACGTACTACTTTCTGCTATTTTAGTGCAAACTTTTATCCCTTTTAATACTCAACTCCACAAACACTACTGATGGCTGTTCTATATCACTCAGTTTTCAGTATTAGGAATGCTCTGTAGTTTTCCTTTTCAAGGATATGGAACTATTTCTATCAGTTTTTCTCATCGGTTTTTGTTATATGCTCATATTTCTTTCGTGAGATTTTTAGCTCACAGCACCTCAAAAAGGAGAAAAACTCCTCTATAGAAAAACCAGTTGGTTATAATGGCTTATCATTTGCTAAGATGGGCATCTTTTATCTTATTCTATCAAGTTTAGGAATATGGTTTATGCCTGTAACTATTGTAAAGTTTGTCAAATTTTCTGAAATGTATATGTGTTCCATTGCTTTCTTTTTGCACTTTCAATACAATGGATGGATGCTCAGTAGCCTAATGGGACTTTTTGTAAAAAATATGGTTGGGATATACAATACCTCAACTTATCAAGCGCATATTTATTCTATTTCAAGCGGGAATTATAGGGTCACTTTTATCTCGTGGGTAGGCTATTTTTAGTTATCCCATCTACTATATCGTTGGGGAGTTTCTGTGCTTATTTGGCTTACTTCTGTAATAATGATATTGCGCCTATACCTAAAAACTCAACCTAAGAGCTTTTTAGCAACAGTTTTCTATCTGTTTTTATTGCCAAAGTAGCAATGATGTTCACTGGTGCTTTCCCGTGCTTACTCATTTATTTAAAAATATCGACCTACTAATTAGTTATTTGCACTTCAATTTTCTAGGAATTGCTAACCATAGGTCTCTTTGCTGTTTTTTTAGAAGAAGTATATAAAAGTAAATCGTTGGCTTATTTATCTATTTCTCTTTTGTTTTTATCACCACCGAAGGATTAATCGTCTATAAGGGATTTTCAGTTATTGGAAACTATCCTATTTTTAGCAATTTTTATGAGTATTTATGGTTATTCACTGCTCCTTTTTTATTTCCCTGCAATAGGGGTGGCTCATCGGCAGTTTTAAAATAAAATAACGTAGAATGTTTCGTTTTTCCAATATAAATACTACTTTTTGCAAATTAGTTAGTGCAATTAGCACATCTTTGATATGATAATAGAACGTTTAAAGTTAATAACAAAGTTTATGAATAAAAACAAAAATTTGGTTGGTTCTTGTAATGTTGTTGTTTACCACTCCATTTTTGCTCCCCAAAAACAACGAGCGTAAAAAGGTAGATGGCGTGGCAGCTGTAGTAGGTGATTATCTAATTTTGGAATCAGATATAGACAAGGCGTATATTGATTTTGCAACAACAAGAAGTAGATACCCGTGAAAATCAACCGTTGCCAGATGTTAGGCAAACTGATGGAGGATAAAGCTCTATGCTCACCAAGCTGTGCAAGATAGTGTGAAGCTCACCGATAGCGAAGTACGCGACCAAGTGAACCAACGTATTGAGTTTTTAACTGCTCAATTAGGTGATATCAAAAACCATTACAGTTCTACAAAAAGATACGAACAATCTATGCGTGACGAACTTTTCAACCTTTTGAAGGTGAGTATGCTCGCTCAGCGTATCGAAAACAACAGATTATTAAAGATGTAGAAGTAACTCCTGAAGAAATACGCACCTTCTTCAATGCTATACCAGCCGATGAGCGTCCGCATTTTGGTACTGAATTAGAAATAGCTCAAATGTGGTAAACCCAGTTGCCCCTAGGGTAGTTCAATTACAAAAAGTAATAGATCAACTCAATGATATTAAAAAGGATGTAGAAGAAAATGGTACTGAGTTTTTCTACCAAAGCCATTCTCTACCTCAAGACTGTGCTACTGGCGGACAAGTCCTTACTCAATCGTAATTCTGCTTTCGATAAAGCTTTTAAAGATGTAGCTTTTTACTTTGCAAGAAGGCGAAATATCTAAACCTTTTGAGTCAAGTTTTGGTTGGCATATTATTCAAATGGACAAGATTCTGTGGTAAAGAAGTGAGTGTACGCCACATTTTATTAATGCCTGATATCCCTGAGGAAGCTCTCAACGAAGCTAAAGAAAAAATATCCAAAATTCGTGAACGCATCATTAACAAAGAACTCACTTTTGATGAGGCTGCACGTAATTTCTCTGATGAAAAAGAAACTCGTAACGATGGCGGTCAGCTTTATCAACCCTGAAGATCTTTCTACTCGTTTTGAACTTACCCGTATAGAGCCTACTCTTACGCACGTATTTCAGACCTAAAAGATAATGAGGTGTCAGTTCCTTTTTCTAGATGAAGACAGAACTGGTAAAAAGACTTATAAGATTTACCAAATTACAAATCGTATTGATGAACACCAAGCCGATTTTGTAAAGGATTACTATAAAAATACAAGATTTAGCCCTCAAAGAAAAACAGCTAAAAAGCTATCAACAAGTGGATGAAAGAACACATTGAAAAGACTTACATTTCAGTAAATGGAGAATATAAAAATTGTAAGTTTGAAAAATAACTGGTTGAAGAAATAATTTCCCCTTTACTTCAATGGGAAAAATATCTAAAAGGATAAAAGTGAGAAACAAAACTATCATAAGTTTTATTTCTCACTTTTTATTACCAATATAAATACTTTATCAAGAAATTCTAAACACTAAAGACTCCAAAGGGGCTATATCCACTCGCAATCTTCCTTTGCCATTTCTATATATAGGGTAGTTTGCTTTTTCGTAGTAAAGAGCATCGTTAAGGGTATATGTACCGTCATTCAAGAACCAACTGCCTAACAAATAGGCTGGCAATTGCAAAGTTAAAAACCATAACTTTCAGTGTTCACTAAAAATTGCATACCATCACCCATTGTTCTTCTTTCATTCCTCTCGCAAAACTATACACTTTGTCGTTGTAATAAACGGTATGTCTCGATTGTATTGATGCAAATCAATATAAGCACTATTAACCTTTAAAATTGAGTAATCGCTGATAGAAATCGCGTAATGCCTCGTTCCGAATTACTAAGCTGACCTCCGTCATATTGTTTGTTGTTCACCCACCGTTGATGAGCAGGAACTCCTATATAATCAAAAATAGAAGTACGCGACGGACTGCCAAAACCTGCCCATTCTGCCGCTCTCTCTCCCGCCTCCTGACCGAAATACACCATTACTGGCGATTCGCTAATGAGGGTAGAAACTACCATTGCAGGTTTAGCTTTTCGGCATAGCCTGCAAATTCTGGTGAGGCTATACGTTGCTCATCGTGGTTTTCTAAGAAATGTAACATACGGTCTGAAATATCAGAAAAGCCCACGTTGTATAGGGGCTATGGCATCAGTGCTATGTTCGTGTGCTACAATATTGCGCAAAGTGTCATACAATTGCACTTTGTCGTACAAGTAATCCATCTTCCCTAAGTGCAAGTAAGAGCGATATTCATTGGGGTTATATACCTCAGCCAGCAGAAAAAGCCTCTGGGTTATGATGTTTAATAGCCGAATTGAAATAACTCCAAAACTCCACAGGTACCATTTCAGCCATATCATAACGGAATCCATCTACACTTTCTCAAGCCAATACAAAGCAATATCTTTGAACTTTTGCTAAGTATTAGGCACAGTTTTGTCTTGCCAAAAATGGTAATGTACTTCTGTATCTTCACTCTCAAAACCTATAGGTAGTTCTGGAAAAACCTTATCACCATCAGGGCGTACCCCTATAGTTGAGCTTTATGGTTTCATACCAATCATTGCGATCGGGCTGAGAAGCACGTGCCCCATTACCTGTCCATTTAGCAGGAAACCTCATGATATTCGCCATAAATACCTCAGGTAACTGAAAAGCCTCGTTGGGGTTGTAATAAAAATTATTGTTTACAGCATAAGTTACCGAAACATCATCATCTTCCCCAAAACCTCTTACTCCCTCAGGTTTAGCAATACTCTCATAACGGCGTGCCACGTGATTAGGCACTATATCCATAATCACTTTCAGTCCGCACTGGTGCGTACGTGCAATAAGGGCTTCCCACTCCTCCAAACGTTGTGCGGGATTGTCAGCAAGGTCTGGGTTTACAGTGTAATAATCCTTTATGGCATAAGGAGAGCCCATGCGTCCTTTTACTACTGCCGGAAAGTCATTACTGATACCATAAGCTGTATAATCAGTAGTGAGTGCGTGATGTAATACTCCTGTAAACCATATAGTAGTAGCTCTAACTTTTTTTATTTCTAATAGAGCCTTCTCAGTAAAATCCGAGAACTTACCCACTCCATTTTCATCTCTTAGTGCCCCACGCTTTATTGGTAGTATTAGTATTCCCAAAAAGTCTCGTTAGCACTTGGTAAACTACTATTTTGTTATTCATTTTTAAAACTGTTTTTAGCTTCTTCTAATAACTCAATAAATACATTGTAATCAACTTTTATGAGTTACCATATCCTCATTAATTAGTTTAACCGTAGGTGTTTCTACAAAGAAATTACCATTATTATCATAACTAACTAATGCTATGTATTTATCATCTATATAAATCTCAGCTACTAAATTGTCATAATTACAATCACTACATATTAGTATTTCTTTCTTCATAAAAATAAAATACTTTGCCAAAAGGTTTAATAGCTATTGTGCTACAACCTTTGGCAAAGTTTATCTAATCATTAATCAGTATCGCCCGTGACGACTTGTGCCCATAAGCATTAAGTAGGCTTTAAGAAATTCGTCGAGTTCGCTGTTCATTACGCTAGCTACATCAGTAGATTCGTAATTAGTGCGTACATCCTTCACGAGTTTATAGAGGGTGCATCACATAGTTGCGTATTTGCGAACCCCACTCATCTTCATCTTGCTCTGCCTCTATCTCATCGCGTTTAGCCTGACGCTTTTGAGTTCTATCTCATACAACTGCGATTTGAGCAATTGCAACGCCTTGTTTTTATTATCAAGCTGACTGCGGGTCTCGGAGTTCTCAATAATAATTCCCGTAGGGTGGTGACGTAAGCGCACTGCTGTCTCTACTTTGTTTACATTCTGCCCGCCTGCTCCACTCGAGCGCATTGTCTCAAAGGTAATATCCGCAGGGTTGATTTCTATTTCAATAGTATCATCTGCCAGCGGATATACATATCACTCGAGGCAAATGAGGGTATGGACGTTTAGCATTGCTATCAAAAAGGTGAGATGCGCACCAAGCGATGTACACCATTCTCTCCTTTGAGATAACCAAAAGCATATTCACCTTCAATTTCAATAGTAACTGTTTTAATACCTGCTACATCACCTTCTTGGAAGTTGAGCGTCTTTACCTTATACTTTTGGTTGTTGCACCACATTGTGTACATTCGCAAGAGCATTGAAGCCCAGTCGCAACTTTCAGTTCCGCCTGCTCCTGCAGTAATTTGCAGTACAGCACTCATCGCATCGCCTTCATCAGAGAGCATATTGCGAAATTCCAATGCCTCAATAGCGTGTAGGGCTTGTGCGTATTGCTGGTCTACCTCATCGGCAGTAGCTTCACCTTCTTTAAAGAAGTCGAGCAACACCTCCACATCCGAGGTAAGACTTTCAGCTTCCTCATAATCTTCTACCCATTTCTTTTGAGTGCGAAGTTCACGCATCACCTTTTCAGCCTCTTTGGCATTATCCCAAAAAGTCAGGTGCAAAAGTCTTCTCTCTTCGTTACTTATTTCAATACGTTTGGCATCATGTCAAAGATACCTCCTTAACGCACCCAGGCGATTCACTAAACTCTTAACTTGTTCGTTATTTGTCATTTTCTTATTACTTATTATATTACCATACCCTATCCTCTCTTATCTCTTACCTCTTACCTAAACCTAAACCCTAAACTTTTAGTATCTCAGCTTCTTTTTGCAGCTAATACTTCCTCTACCTTTTTGATGTATTTATCAGTGAGTTTTTGTACGCGTTCTTCGGCATCTTTCTTGATATCGTCAGAAGTTTCTACTTTTTAATTTCCTTATTAGCATCTTGTCGAGCATTGCGTACACTGATTTTTAGCGTCTTCGCCTTCACCTTTAGCTTGTTTTACAAGTTCACGACGACGCCTCTTCAGTAAGCGGTGGAACAGTGATAATCACCATTTCGCCATTGTTCATTGGGTTAAAGCCTAAGTTAGCTATCTGGATAGCTTTCTCAATAGGTTGAATCATTTTCTTTTCCCAAGGCTGAATAGAAATGGTACGTGAGTCAGGAGCTGATACATTGGCTACCTGACTAAGAGGAGTTTGCGCTCCGTAATAATCTACCATTACGCTGCTTACCATTTGCGGACTTGCTTTTACCAGCACGGATATTGCCTAAAGCCTTATCCAAGTGTTGCAATGCTTCTTGCATCGCTTCGTTTGTAGTGTCTAAGATAATATTAATTTCTTCGTTCATTGTATATTGTTTTTATTTATTAAATGTTAGTTATTAGGAATTAGTTTTTGTTTGATAGCAACTTTTCTATTTTCATTTGTAGATTATTGTTCTTCTTATAAAAAGAAGAAAAATACCTACAATCAATAAAATTGTCAATAATGGTTGTATAATCACAAACAAATAGATGTTCACTGCTTCATAAGTAGTTCCAAAAAGAATCTGCTAATAAATACAAGCCTTCCACTGCAAGGTCAAAAACATCTATGTAATAGATTTTGTTCCATTAGCATTGTGCTTCTAATTGTTTAATAAAGCGCTTTTTTTCTCTGTATTGTACATATTTAACTACAAAAAGTAGCAAAAGAGCAATATCTACCATAGGCATTAGAAAAATAAAGACAATAACATTCACTTCTTTATAGGTAAACCCTGTAAAATTTGCCAATGATTGCATTACTTCACAACACCAATTGAACAATGCTTCCATCAAACATTAACCACAGTTCTCACATTTTCCCCTGCGACTACTTTTAGCAAGATTACCTTTTTGTTCATATCGAATACAATAATAGGCAAATGGTTCTCTTGGCTAAGAGTAAAAGCCGTCATATCCATTACTTTAAGATTTTTATCAATACACTCATTAAAAAAGATATATGATCAAACTTCACTGCATTAGGGTCTTTTTCAGGGTCAGCAGTATAGATGCCATCTACGCGAGTACCTTTGAGGATTACATCAGCATTGATTTCAATAGCGCGAAGTACGGCTGCTGAATCAGTTGTAAAGTAAGGATTACCAGTTCCCGCCCCGAAGATAACTACACGTCCTTTCTAAGTGGCGTACAGCACGACGCTTGATAAAAGGCTCAGCGATGGCTTCCATCTTAATAGCTGTTTGTAAGCGAGTGAAGATTCCTTCATCTTCCAATGCACTTTGTAGAGCGAGCGAGTTAATAACAGTGGCAAGCATTCCCATATAGTCACCTTTGCACCCTATCCATACCATTGCTGGCGCCTGCTACCCCACGGAAGATATTTCCACCACCAATTACGATAGCTACTTCTACTCCTTGTTTTACTACTTTTTAATCTCAGTAGCATATTCTTTTTAATCGAGCAGGGTCAATACTCGTACTGGCGACTCCCCATAAGGGCTTCCCCGCTGAGTTTAAGTAAAATTCTTTTATATTTCATTTCAATTGATAATTGACTTAATTCACTAATTTTGAGGGCAAAAATAAAGAAAATAAGAGTATTACACAAATTATTTAGAGGATTTATAGAACACTTTGTCAAAGACTTAGAGCTTTAAAAAAAGCTTCTATAAGTCGAAAAACAACTGATAATCATTTAATTGTTATAATTTTTCTGGAGTTACTATATGTGTAAGACGAACATCTGTAGGAAGGGAAATAGACGAAAAATTCTCTTCAGGTATGAAAGCCCTATTTTAAGAGTTTCTGGACGGCATTCTGCTAAAAAAATCGGTCATAGTAGCCTCCTCCGTAACCTATACGATTACCATAGTGATCACTAAGCGAGAAGAGGAACAAATACTACATCTATTTTATCTGCTACAACAACAGTTCCTTCTTGAGGTTCGGGTACTCCCAACTATTAATTAATAAAGAAGTATCTCCTGTAATTTGTATAGAAGTAAGAGTTTGTGTTTTAGGGTTCATTTTAGGTACCACTACTTGTTTGTTTTTCTGGTAAAGAAGTTGTAGAATAGGAGTTGTATCAACCTCATTGAGTTCTTTTAATAGATAGGAATAGGTGATAACAATTATACCCCCATATATCGCATATTGAAAGTTGTTGAGCAATTTGTAGGCTCATCATTTCTCGCTCAGCTACCGATAAGGCTGTACGTTTTTGTTTGTAGAGTTGCCGTAATTCTTTCTTGGTCATTTTGATTAAAAAGGGATTGTATTTCGGTAATGTCTCCATTGAAAACATTGAAGTCTATCTTCACTTTAGCCCCTGCGGTAATGCCATTTTTCAGTAAATTGCCACATCTTCCAAGTAAATACCGAGGTAGGCACTGACACATTGTTGTAGTTAGCTACCCAAAGAGGATAACTCTTAAAAAGTAGGGTACAAATAATCTTCGTAAAAACTTATATAGGTATAAAGTATAGGGTTTTGCGTTTATAGCGTTTTTCAACGAGGTCTAACCACGTTTGTATATCTTTAAGGAACTGTTCTTTTGTTTTTCTTAGGCAATTGTTCTACATCTAATATAGGCAGGAAAATCACCCTTTTTCAAGTGTAGTGTTTTTGAGGTAAGATTGAGCTTGTAATATAGGATCTTCATCGGGACGATAGTAGTGATAAGCCCTCGTATCAGTTGATGTTTTTAGCTTCCTTCCAAAAAGTGAATGAAGTTTTTATCGGTAGCTTCGTTGCCCATTGTCGCTCTAAAAATAGTAAATTGCAAGGGGTAACGAACTGTTTTGTTTTTTTGATGTAAAGACTATCCCATTGTATTTCATCGCGTTCCTGATAGTGAGAAAGGTCAATACCAAATACTTTTGATCGTAATACAAACTCACTATGCGTTCAATACGCGCACTCTCATAAGTAGAATTCATTTTATGAGAAGTGAGTTTATTGAGGATTTTTGGTAAAAGGCTGGATAATATGTTCTAATAGAAAGCACCTCCTGCCCCCAACAGCAAAAAGGCACGCTAAAAACACACTTAAGTATTTAAAAAGCGTTAGATTTGTTTCTTCTGAGGGTATGAGGTGCTTTTCTTTGTTTTCTTCTCATTTACAAGTATAGAGAGCTTATTATTTTATGGGAGTCTTAGGTAGAGTTACTTCTCTGGATCTTTCCAAAGTCCATCTTTAATAGCACGTTTTTAGCAGCTTGCACGTTTTTCACTATCAGGATGTGAGCTCATCATCTTTTGGAATTTACTTTGAGTTTCACCTCCCTGAAAGTAATGCCATTTTTGAAAGCAGTGTAAACAGCTACTACATTATAACCGTGTTTTTTTCATAAAATTATAAGCGTACTCATCAGCTTGTGATTCTTGTTTTTGCTGTGTTTAGCATCAAGCATAGCATTAGCCATTTCTCCGAGCTCGGTATCGCTCAAGGCTCTCACAGCTCCTGAAGCTGCCCCTGCAGCATCTTGAGCTGCCGCACGCATATAAGCTGATTTAACAGCGTCCTTAGTATCTTCATTTTTCACGTGACCTATTTCGTGACCAATGATTGCTAAAAGTTCATCATCAGTCATCAAATCCATCAAGGAAGAGAACACACGCACACTACCATCAGCACAAGCAAAAAGCATTAATATCTATCACGTGATACACTTTTGTAGTTAAGGTCGAGCCCATCTTCACTTTTGTGTTTACCAAAAAGGCGATTCAAACGTTTAGTATAAGGACTTTTACTATCGGTTACAGGATTGTGTTTATCCATCCACTCTACCGATTCTTTAGAAAGTTTTTTTAGCATCTTCATTGCTAAAAGCAAGAGCTTGAGCTCCTTTAGATACAGCACTAGCTGCCTTCCCTAAATTGATTTTTCTGAGCTTGGCAGAAGCCTAAAAACTCCTACACATAACGCAGTTAAGATAATTTTTTTCATCGAAAAATTCTTTTTAATTAATGGGACAAATGTAGTACTTTTTATACACTACAAAATGTTTCTCATTTTTATTTTTAATCCCTCTTTTACTAATTTTGCCGCCAAAATATTTAAAAATGCTTATCATAGGAATTACAGGCGGCACTGGTTGTGGAAAAAACTACCGTTGTTAATCAAATAATTAAAGAACTTTCTGGAGAAGAAGTAACTGTTATTTCACAAGATTCTTACTATAAGGACTTGAGTCATCTTTCATTTTCCGACCGTACTAAAATAAATTTTGATCACCCTAATTCTATAGATTTCGAATTGCTAAAAAGAACACCTTTTGGCACTCAAAGAAGGTAAATCTATTGAAAGTCCTACCTATTCTTTTGTAGAACACAACCGCACTCCCGAAACTATTTTTGGTTAAACCTACAAAAGTGGTGATTGTAGAGGGCATTCTTATCTTCGCACACCCCTGATATTCGCCAGTTATTTGATATTAAAATATTTGTTCACGCCGACTCTGATGAGCGCCTCATCCGCCGTATTAAACGCGATATTACTGAACGTGGTAGGGATGTAAGCGAGGTTCTAAATCGTTACCAAACTACCCTCAAGCCTATGCACTTGAATTTATAGAGCCCGCTAAAGAATTTGCTGATATTATTATCCCTAACAACCGTCGTAACACTGTAGCTATAGATATCCTCAAAACACTTGTTCACAATCGTATTTTTCCAACAATAATGAAAAAATTAGCTGATTTTTCGTCTATCTTTAAAGGATATAAAAAAATACCTCGTTGTAGGGGGAGTATTTACTATATATATGCTTTTTTTGACAATGCTTCTTTTTTTGGTACATAGAAATATGAACAGTGAACTAGATAAACTTACACGACAAAAAAACAATTCCTACAAAAAGAAATTGAAAAAGACAAAAAGAATTAGAGGCTCTCTATACTGATGAAGGTAAAGAAAAAAATTAGGACGTGAAGTGTATTATTTAAAAACATATGACGATGAAGAAGTTTTTATCATTGAATACGATACCATTAATTAGGTGTTAAAAATTAGTACAATAGTTCTATCTGTTTGAGAGAAAAAGTTTTAATTGTCTCTTCAGTTGCTACTATCAATTCTCCTATAGATGTAACTCCTTTTATAATTCCCATAAAATGTATTCCTTCAGGCGACCTAAAAAGTAGATACTTTTTCTAAACGAAACAAATAATTTCTGTATACATTATATATCTCCTCAAAGGAAAAAAATTCTCTATTACAGTTAATTCTTTTTCTAGATTATTAATAATGCGCTTCATTAGCTGTTCCATATCCAAATTCTTCTTGATAATATTCTTCAACGAAGAAGCTTTTAGGCAACCCTTCAAACTCTATTTGATTTACATTCAATCCTATACCTATGACACTTTTAGCTATTTGTTGCCCTTGTAATACATTTTCTATCAGTATCCCTCCTACTTTTTATTATTAATTAAAAATATCATTAGGCCATTTGATGTAGAGCTCTTCAGTGAGTGAGTGTTCTATTAAAACATCTTCTACTGCCCTCACCACAGCTATAGCAACCGACATATTTAGCAAAAAGCCTGCTGTAGCAACAGCTTTTTAGGGATAAAAAGTATACTAAAAGTAAGATTTTTGATAAAGGGTTCTGTTTGCCATTTTGCCCCATACTGTCCTACACCTGCTGTTTGTTGAGGCGTCCATATAGTGAGAAAGTTAGGTAATGAAGTTTCAGAATGTACAAGCTCTTTTAAGATAGCGATTTGTAGAATCTATAGTTTTTAATTTGATAATATTCATAGCGCAAAAAGTATAAATAATTTGTCAATTTATCAATTTGTTTATTAACAAATTAAAAATATTACTACTTTTTGTCCTCTCTATAATTTTTAAAAATGAAAACACCTATTTCTTACTATACTTTACAAGGTAATCTCTCTAACAAAACACTTGTATTTCTTCATGGTTTTTAGAAGATAGTACTGTATGGAATGCACTTTCTAAATCGCTTTCTGATACTTATAAAATATTATGTATAGACCTTTAGGACACGGAAAAACCCCTACTATTGCCCCCATACACACTATGGAAATGATGGCTGATGAAGTAAAAGCTGTTTTTAGACTATGAGAACATTACTCAATGCACTTTTAGTAGGACACTCTATGGGAGGTTACGTAGCACTTGCTTTTGCAGAGCGTTTTCCAAAATGTTGAAGGTTTGGTATTGCTCAACTCTACTCCTCTACCTGACTCTGAAGAGCCAATCGCGACCGTGTATTGAAAGTTATTGAAAAAGAAAAAGAACTATTTGTACGTACAGCTGTTACTAATTTGTTTAGCGAAAAACCGCACTACAATGACAGTTGCTCTACAACAACTCATCAATATTGGTGTCACAACACCTAATGAGGGGATTGTAGCCGCTTCTTTAGGAATGAAAGAGCGTCCTGATCGCACTTTTTGTACTCCAACATCTTTCAGCTAAAAACTCTTTATCTTAGGAAAAGAAGATGCTTTTAATTCCTTACCAAAAATGACAGCTTTAGGTGAATCTATAGGAATGCAAAGTGCTGTATTAGAGGGTGGGCATCTGGTATATATTGAAAACGAAGCAGCTACCATAGAGGTGTTGCGTAATTTTATGAAAACAAATATGAGAAAAATGCTTATTATTGATAGGCTTATTGACTGTAGCTTGTAACGAGCCTTCACCTAAAAACAACTACTACACAAAGTAGTACAACAACTTCAAAAGACACTACAACAACTGTTGCAGAAGAAAAAGATAGCTCCTATAGAAACACTCACTCACTGATAATGTAATCCCTTTCTCAATCAATATGAGAAAGAAAACAAAGAGCGTTTTGTACGAATCATTACCGATTATGGAAATATCGATATTGAATTGTTTAATGAAACTCCCTACCATCGTGCTAACTTTTATCTTTCTCACTAAGCAAAAAATATTTTTGATGACACTGTTTTTCACCGAGTGGTAAAAATTTTTGTCATACAAGGAGGCAATTCGAAACTTGGAAATAAGTCGTCGGAGAGCTACCATAGGGTCTTATTTATTACCTCCAGATACCAAAAAGGTTTTCAAACACCATCGCGGTATTGTTTCTATGCCTAGTAGCGACATCGACAATCCACATCAATTCGCTTCACCCTATGAGTTTTTATCGTAGTACAAAAACCTGGTGCATATCATTTAGATGGTAACTATACAGCTTTTGGTAAAAGTAATAGCAGGTATGGACGTGGTAGATAAAATCAACCAAGTTCCCACTGAAGGCAGAGATAATTGGCCTACTAAAGACATCAAAATGAAAGTAATAATCCTTAATAAATAAATAAACAAATGAAATACTATATCATCGCTGGAGAAGCATCGGGTGACTTGCACGCTGCTAACCTAATGAAAGCCCTTTTAGCTAAAGATCCTCAAGCAAATTTTTCGATTTTGGGGAGGCGATCGTATGCAAGCAGTGGGAGGCACCCTCGTAAAACACTACAGAGATCTGGCATTTATGGGTTTTTAGAGGTATTACTCAACTTGCGTACTATCCTCAAAAACATTAGTTTTTGTAAGAAAGACATCTCTGAATTTAAACCCGATATACTCATTTTTCGTAGATTATCCTGGGTTTCAATATGCGTATCGCCAAATGGACTACAGCAAGGTATCCCTACTCATTACTATATATCTCCTCAAATATGGGCGTGGAAGAAAATCGCATCAAAGCCATCAAACGCGATGTAGATGCTATATCGTAATCTTGCCTTTTTGAAAAAGATTTCTACGAAAAAGAAACATCAATATCGTGTACACTTTTGTAGGGACATCCCTCCTCGATGCTATTGCTCAACGACAAGAAGTAGATGAGGCTATTTTTAAAGCTGAAAAACGGTTTGAGACCATCGTCCTATTATAGCCTTACTCCCTGGCAGTAGAAAACAAGAAATTGCTAAAATGTTAAAGATAATGCTCTCTATAGTAGATGATTATCACCAATACCAATTTGTAATTGCAGGTGCTCCTTCTATTGACTATCACTTTTACCGACGTTTCATCAAAGAGGAAAACGTACATTTTGTAAGCGGAAAAACCTACGATTTATTGTCAATTTTCGTATGCTGCTTTGGTAACTAGTGGTATCAGCTACCCTCGAAACAGCCTTATTAAATATCCCCAGTAGTATGTTACAAAGGAAATTGGATTTCTTATCACATAAGCTAAACGTATTATCAAACTAAAATATATCTCATTAGTGAATCTCATTATGGATAAACCGGTTGTAACCGAACTCATTCAAGGAGATCTTACTAAAAAGAACCTCAAAAATAGAATTAGATAAACTTTCTACCTATCGCTATCGGTATGAGTATTTAAAGATTATGTACAACTCAGAGAGAAATTAGGAGGATGAAGGTGCTAGTGAAAAGACAGCATCACTCATACTAAAACAACAACAATGAATTCCTTATCACAAAAATTCAATGCCGCTAATAATGTGATTATATTCACACTGATAGTATTTGGTGTCACCCAAGGTTTAGTATATGGAGGAATATTCTCTCAATCACAACTGAACCAATGGTTATGTGTACCTCAACAACTACCCTTATTTTTGGAACGACCTTGGACGTTGCTTAGCTATGCTTTTTACCACGTGAGTATAGAACATTTATTTTTGGAATATGTTTTGTTCTTCTCTGGACACGTATTTTTCCGTCTTTTCAAAGCAAAAACTTTTCATAAGCGTTTATTTTTAGTTTTATAGGAGGAGGTATTGCATTTTTATTGTGGGGTTATATCACTTCCGAAATAGCGAACAACAATGCCTTATTAGGTGCTTCAGCAGCTGTTATAGGTCTTCTGTTTTTGTGGTTACTATTTTTCCTTCCTATAAAATATATGTTTTTAGTTTTAGAATCCAATTATTGTATTTCCTTCTTGCTCTCATATTATTTGACTGTATAGATATTTCTAATAATCTTGGAGGAAAAATAGCTCATTTTGGAGGAATTTTAAGCGGAATATTAGTCGGTTTTTACTTATAAATTTCTTATTCCAACCAAGAAAAAGAGCTAATACTATTTCTACACCTCCTATTATAGAAGCTCAAACATCCCATATATCCGAAAAATCAGAGAATAAAAACAACACCAAATACAAAAATTATTCAATAAAATAAGCACCAGTGGTTATGATAGTCTTACCGAAGAAGAAAAATACCTCTTTCAAGCCACTAAAGAAAAATGAGTAATTATATGTTAAAAATATGCGAAAAAGTTAATTAATGTTAATATTTCACATTAGCTATTTATTTAACTATCATTTAACTTTTTAGATTAGATAGTTTTTGTAATTTTGCAACCGATAGTTGAATGTTTTTGATTTATGAAGATGAGAAGACTTTTATTATTAACCTTAATTATTGCCTTGATAGGCTGTAAAAACAACCTACAAATAGTACTTTTTACAGGTTTTTCCAAACTCTAAGGACTCATTAGTGATTTTATATGCTAATGATATTCCTATTGATACTACTTTCCTAAACAAAAGTAAAGTCTTTACTTTTTCTTTAAACATTAAAGAAAGTAGATTATATAATTTTTAAAATAGGAGGAAAATATCAATACGTGTATTTAGAGCCTTTGGATAGTTTAGTGGTTTATGCCAATACTTTTGCGATTTGAGGAGATATCTCTTTTTTCAGGAAAAGGGTCTACTATTAACAATTTTTACTTTCACAATTAAATTGTATTGACAGCCAAAGTGATATATATAATATCATTCACTCCCTCTTATAAAGTATAGAGAGAAAAATTGATTCTATCTTGATGATAAAGAAGGAGAGTTCAACCATTTTATAAAAACAATCCTTATCTTACTAAAAAGCTCAAAATATAGCGTGGGTAAGTTGTGTATTCCCTATCTACAAAGAGTTTGAAATATATCCATTCATATATCATAGTAAGAATGAGATTATCATTAATCACCTTTTACCCTCAGATTTCTACAACTATAGAAAACAAATTAACTATAACGATACTTTTTAGAATACTACCGCCCCTATTACAGCTACATAGTAATGTATATGAACAACTTAGCCTTTACAAAAATACACTCACAACAATAGTACTTTTAGTAGATGTAAACCGAGGAGTTAGGTTTTCACTTAGAAAAAAATTAAAATCATTGATAGCTTATTTGATAAAGGAAGTTTGAGAGATAATCTATACCGAAATGCAGCTTATGCCTATATCTTTAATATCCAAGAACATGCACAATATCAAGATTATTTTGATAAATTTTGCAAAGTATAATAAAGATAATGAACACAAAGCTGAATTAGATAAAGTTTTTAAAAATGTAATTGCTCTGCAAGCTGGTCAAACCCTCCTCGATTTTTGATTTAATAGACACCAAAGGCACTCTCACTAAGTTTTCTGAAATACAAAAACCTGAAGTTACTATATACTACTTCTGGTCAGTAAATCAAAGAGAACTTTCTAACTTGATATTTAACAGAATTACACAACTAAAAAGCTTATTCCCTAATGTAAAGTTTGTAGGTATTGATATAGGACAAGATAAAACCCAATGGCATAAAGAAAAAATTTCTGAAAGCCAATGGACAGACCAATATCACTCTATCAATTTCATGGATTTGTCCCAAAAATTTCTTATTAACAACATTAATAAATCGGTAATTATAGATAAAAATGGGCGTATTATATCAGCTTTTTGAAGATATATTCAGTCCTAATTTAGAAAAATTCTATTATATAAAAGCTTCTTAAACTTATGTCTGACCAAATTATTAATTTCATTATGTATTGCATCCCTGCTCTTATTGTAGGGGCTATCTCTTTTTATTTTTAGAATCCACATTCAAAATGAGGACAGAAAGCGTTTCTTCTTTGCTACAAAAGAAAAATCAGAAGTATGCCTTACCTATTCGTTTGCAAGCTTACGAACGTATGACACTTTTCTTGGAAACGCATTACCCCACAACAACTCTTTTTGCGGATTCCTCCCCACAATTTTTCTAAGCAAGAATATGAAATACTTCTTATCAATTCTATAGATGAAGAGTTTGAGCATAATTTGGCACAGCAAATATATTTAAGTGACCAATTGTGGCAAATTATCAGAACGGCCAAAAATAGCTACTATACATATGATTCGAAAAAGCTGCTCACAATGATGAGCTAAAAGATTCATCAGGCAATGGTAGAAGATGTTTTTAAAGGGTTTGCTGAAAAAGCTACCCCTTCAGCTAATGCCTTGAGCCACTTAAAAAGAAGAAGTAAAAACAAATTTTAAGATGAGATTATCACACTATTAAATATTTATAGAATTAGCCAAAGTAAAAACTTTGGCTATTTTTTTCTTATAAATCAACCAATTGACTAATTAACGAATCATCTAATTGGCTAATTTCAAACCAATGAACGTGTTTATTCTTATGAAACCAGTGTATTGACGTTTTGCAAAACGCCTCAGTATTTTTTTCTTTTATTTCTTCAATTGCAAAATCTAAAGAAATTTTTCCTTCAAAAAGTCAAATAATTCTCTATACCCCACTGTTTGTAAAGCATTGAGTTTCTTATGAGGAAAAAGTGTTTGAGCCTCTATCAGTAATCCATTTTCAAGCATTAGCTCTACCCGATCATTAATACGATTATACACTACTTCACGTTCAGCTGTAAGCCCAATAATAATATTCTTAAAAATCCTAAGAGTTTCCTTTTTATTTAAGAAGGATGAATAAGGCCTACCTGAAGCTATACATACTTCTAAAAGCACGTATCATTCGTTGAGGATTTTTGAATATCCATTTGAGAATATTGTATAGGATCTAATTCTTTGAGCTTCTTTTTGCAAATATGCAATACCTTGTGTTTCATAGTATCCACTCAATTCATTCCTTATCTCAGAGGAAACTTTAGGAAAATCATCTAAACCATAAACTACCGCATTAATGTAAAGCCCACTTCCCCCTACCATTACCACTATAGTCATATGCTGCTGAAAGAGCTTTTCAAAGTAAAGTAACATCATGTTCAAAATCACCTACTGAATAAGGGTCAAATATTGATTTGTGTTGGATAAAGTGATGTTTTCACTTGGGCTAATTCTTCAGGTGAAGGAACAGCAGTACCTATAGCCATCTCCTTAAAAAAATTGACGAGAATCGCAAGATATAATCTCTGTAGCCAAAAATGCAAGGCCAAGTCTATCGCTAAACTTGTCTTACCTATAGCTGTAGTCCTAATACTGTTAGAAGTATTATTTTTATCTGCATCTGTTATAGATTCATTCAGCGGAGATCCACATTGGTTACAATAGTTTTGCTTCTGGAGAGTTTGGGAAGTGACAATGTTTTACAAAGTCGCTGCTGTTTTTTATTTTAGTATATTCAGAGGTAACTATACCTGTAGGTACAGCAATAACACCATACCCAAGAATCATTATAAAGGAGGCTAACATTTGTCCTAAAGTAGTTACTGGAGCTATATCACCATACCCTACAGTAGTCATTGTTACAATACACCAATAAATACTATGAGGAATGCTTGTAAAAACCATTTTTCGCGCCCTTCTATCACATACATCAGTGACCCCAAAAGCACACATATCACCGATACAAAAATAGATAAAAAATAATAATCTTATTTCTACTAGTACGCAATGCCATTTTTCAATTTCTTCGCCTTGGTTCATAAAAGCTCACCAAATCTAAAATACGAAAAATTCTAAGCAAACGCAATGCACGTGTTACCGATATAGCCTTAGCACCAGGAGTAATGAACGACAAGTACATAGGTAATATAGAAATCAAATCAATAATACCATAAAGGCTGAAAAAATATAACGATAAGGTTTTTGTTAGTAATAATTCTTAAAAACATATTCCATTGAGAAGAAAAACAGTAATCACCCACTCCATAAACACGAGTACCCCGTGCAAGTGTTCATTTACTCCTTGCACCGTTTCAAGCATTACCATTATCACACTAATAACAATCAGTGCCAATAGCACCAAATCAAACAATTTACCTAAAAGGTGTATTAGTACCATAGATAATAATATAAGCTTTTCTGTTTAAAAAGTTCGTATTTAGTTTTAAGTACTTTTTTTATCCATACTATTACTCTATAAGCCAATCACGGAAAGAATAGAAGTTTTTGTGGTGATACGCTATGTCCTACAGGAAACTCTTCGTATTTATACTTAATATCAAGATTTTTAGAAAAATCAGGAGTTTGACGTGCCCATTCCACTGGAATTACTTGGTCGCTTGCTCCATGTGACACATAAAAACGAGTAGCTGAGTGATTTTCACGTGCGTAACCTTCTTTTTAAAAATTTCTTTATTTATATACCCACTAAGAGCAACAACATTACGTATTTTCTTAGGATATGAAAGGGCTATCGCCATACAAAGAATACTACCTTGACTAAATCCTAATAACGTAATATTCTTGTTATCTAAATCATATAATTTGCAAATCTCTTCTATACACTGCATAATAAGATCTCGTGAAGCAATAGCTTGCGCATTATTGCTAAAAATCATCTTGTTCTGCGTCAAAAATTAATCATATACCAAGCGTAGCCAAAAGTTGCTAAATGATAAGGTGCTCTAAAAGATACTATCATATATTCAGCTGGCAAAGCATCAGCAAAAGAAAAAAAGATCTTCTTCATTACTACCGTAACCATGTAACATGAAAATCACTGGTGGACGTCTAGTTCTTACCTGAGGTTCTCTGACAATATATTCTAAAAAGATTTTATTGTTATTCATCTTATTAATTATAAGCTTTCTTTTTGTTTATTTCTAATTCAATATCAACTGATTACGAGCTATAATCCCCACAACTTTTTCCTTTTCATTTTTTTCTCCTATAAAAAGCACTATTTTTTTAGAAGATGACAATATATCATTCACTGTAAAAACTGAAGTATCTTCGAGAGTAAATAAGGTCATATCAGCAGGAGTACCTTCAACAATAGGAGAGGAAGGAATAGCAAAGCGCTTTCGAGCTGCTGTAAGTAGTTGTATTGCTTTGTTCTATGGTGGTATATTGAGTAAGAACTCCAAAAGCATTTTCTAAACCTATAGTACCAAATGCTGCCCAATCAAACTCTTTTGAATTTTTAATTCTATATCTAATGGATTATGATCTGATGTAACGAAATCTATCACTCCTTCATTCAGAGCCTCTCTAAGTGATTGCACATTAGTCTTATCTCGTAAAGGTGGTAACACTTTATAATTGGTGTTAAAATTCTCTAACACTTCATCTGTAAAGTGTAAATTATGAATTGCCACACTACAACTCACATCTAAACCTTTAGCCTTAGCTTTTTTGATTAAAGCAGCAGATTTTGCGGTAGAAATTGTTGGGATATGTAATTTACCTCCCGTATATTCTAAAATAGCTAAATCACGTGCTACGATAAAGCTCTTCTGCCAAAGCTGGAATCCTTTTCAGCCCCAAACGAGTAGCTTCAACATGTTCGTTCACTACTCCTTTACCCATAATTTTGGTATCATTTGGGAAAGAAATTACAATACCTCCAAAAGGATTGAGTGTATTGCAACGCTATTTTCAACAGATTACTATTACTTATAGTTTTTTTATAATCTCCAAAAGGCTACTGCTCCTCCATTTTTTTCATATCAAAAAGTTCAGAAAGATACTCTCCTTTACTCTCTATAGTAAGAGCTCTAATAGGGTGAGCCGTAGCGGCACAATGGGCTGTTTTGTTTTTATATATACTACTCCCCGATTGACTATCCACTATAGGATAGGTAAGTGGATTGATTAGTAGATGAGTAAAACCACTTTTTTCAGCAGTGCGCATCCCGTTTATTAAAGTTTCTCTTTCTTCAAAACCTGGTTCTCCAAAACAAACACTACTATCTGCCCATCCTTGTGAAACACAAACATTTTCCAATACCTGCATTTCTCCAGTAGGAATGATAGAATCGCTAAGTATCTGAATTACGCCTTCAGAAACGAGAATATCTCTAACCTTGTTGTGATAAGCACTCTCTGGATCTATAATCCGTGCTGATTTTTAATAAAAACATCCATAGTAGTTTTTAGGCTTTCATAAAATTTATGGCAAAAATACAAATTAATTGATAATTAACAATGAATAGATAAAAAAATTAATACTAACAAACGCTTCAATCCATCCATATAAATATCCTTTATAATAAGTATAAAGAGAAAAATATCTTAGAAATATTGAAAAGTTTCAGAGAATTTAGAGATTTCAAACATACTAAAATGACTATAATAATTGCTAGTTGAAAAGTTTTAAAAATCACTAGTGTCCACTAAAAAATGACACTAATCAAAAATTAAATAATAGTGGTTCACTTGAACTATTTCGTTCTTTGTCATTATTGAATATAGTTTTTGTCAAAAAGTTCTCTCAAAGGAGTTTTATCAGTCAACGAGATACTGAGTATCTGCAAGAGTTTATAAGTACTTCTCTTAAGTTTCATATCATGTTGTATGATAGCAACCAAACAGTAAGCTGATATAGCTGCATAGATTTGTATTCTTACAGCATTTTCTGTTGTCTCCCAGAATTTCTTAATTTTGAGATGTTGCTTGAGCCATTTAAGGAAAAAAACTCAACTTGCTATCTGTTTTTTTATACAAATTTTGCAATTTGTTGAGCCCTTAGATGTTTAGCATTGGTAAGATAGGTAAACTCTTTGTTCGACTCGTTATCCCAATAACGAATAAGCCTAAGAGATTCTGAATAGTATTGATAAGGATAGTATCCAGTCAATTCAATCTCTGCATCAGAACAATATGTTCTTAGGAAGTCGGCGTTTACATTTAATACACTTATATTGAAGGTTTTTCTTCGATCTGATAACAAAAAGTCTAATGTTCTAATTTTATAGAGACGCTTAAAGTCGTTGTATCCTCTATCAAATACATAGTATGAACCTATCTCATAAGAAATTACATCTATAGCATTTACATCATTTACTTTTGGCATTTTGTAACATAAAAGAACGTTGGTGTTTGATTTTCAATATTATAGAAGGTATGTATCTTGATACCTCCCTTATATTTACGGAACTTAGTCTACCAAAAATACATCTAAACATAAGTCTATAGTACTTGAATCAAATGCATATATTGCCTCCTAACTTGAAGATATCTACAGCACGTTTGTGTCTAGCTTCATTAACAAGGAAGTAAGCAAAAATCCTCAAAGATATGATAGTCTCAGTTTTGATTTGCTTTTGCAAGATTACTCTTAGTTATATATTTACCAATTCCTAGATGATAACTCTTTTTCTGATGAGCATTAATAGCTACTATAGGTCACGAAGACTTTCACGATTACTATGTTTGACTCAAAACATAAGTGTAAGTAACTGATTCCAACAACTGAAGAACTTCACATACTTATCACCCTCATACTTACGAACTAGATAATTAAAAATGATTTCTGTTAAGAAATGAGACTAACTGAGCGAAAACAAATTTATCTTGATGCATATGCAGAATCTTATGATGCTCTGCAAAGGTATGAAATCAAATCCGTTGACTTAGAAATGCTATATAACTAACTATATTTCAATTATTTCAAAAGAACAATTATTAATTTTAAGTGGACAGCAGTGAAATACTATTATAAATTAATCATCATCATAAAGTTAATAAAAAACGGCTTCATATTTTATGAGGCCGTTTTTGTTACGATAGTTTGAAAAAGTTTTACAAATTCAAGTTATTAATACTTTCATTCTGAGGAATAGCAAAAGGTAAGGCGTGGATTGTCGTAGCTAAAAGTTGTATTCTTTTCCTCTACGTGGTTACTACCTCTTTCTATTGTTTTGTGGTTGCGCTTCATAGCAAAGTAGCTTTTTGCCTTCCCCCATAACTCTATACGAGTATTGAGGTAGATATCGTCTTGCAACTGTGCATTAGTAAGTGCATCTACATAGGCTATATCAGTAGTAGCAGTTGCCTCAGGATAGCGCAATTTCAAAAGCTTTTTATAGATAGTTTTAGCCTGTGCATCTTGCCCTAACTTAGCCAAGGCTTCTGCTGCTAATAAGTAAAACTCATCTACCCGCATATATATATAGTCAGTAGAAATTTTCCGTTGCCCTCCTATCACTCTATCAGGAGCAAAGAACTTGTTAGAAGGAAGCAAATCTCGATTAAACTGCTTTTTGCGAATATCATTAGTGCGTATTTGGGCGTATAATTTGTCGTCCATAGCTTTACCATCTCCAGCCCAAGCATAGCTATAAGTATAGATATCTATCATACCCCACCACGATATTAAATCAAAACTGTTTTCAGTGATAAGGTCAACCCCCACATCCAGCTTTTAGTTTCTACATCATTAAAAACCACCCCCTTTTTTAGTAGTAGTATCATAAAAAATTTGTTCGCGAGTAGTAAGTGGGTAGCCACTATTATTGACGATATCTTGTGCTAACTCGGCTACTTTTTGGTTGTGCCCATAGCTGCGTAGGTATAGGCTAGCAAGCCTTCTGCTACATATTTATCAATCATACCTTTTTGCTACGTGTAAACCCAGCAAGGTTAGTAACCGCAAAATTCTAAATCGCTTATTATTTGCGCATACACTTCCGATTGTTTTACTCTCGGTTTGCTCACAATATCAGCAGTAGTGTAGAGAGGTATAGAATTAGTCCTGAATTCGGTTCGTACTTAGTGGTGAATATTTGCATTAGATAGAAATAAGCATAACCACGTAGCGCACGAAACTGTGCCAAAGTATACTTCTCGCTATTGTTTTTAGAGTTTGCCAACTCGGCTATCGACTTGTTAGCCCTCGTATATCAAACGATAGTAATAACGCCAAGGGATATAGTTATAATTATCACTTGGTTGTTGGGTCGCTTTAAATTGGCAACATCTTGATACTGACGATAATTTGTTGCCAACAGCGCCATATCGCCGCAGAGCATATCGGTACAAATATCTACGTTTTTGCCCAAAGTCTGTATGCCCAGAAGTACCTCCTGTACCCTGTTTGGTAGGTCATTAGGGTATAGCCCATTAAGGCGTACATCAGCAGGGGCTGTAGATACTACCTCTGTAGGTGAGGTGTTAAGAAAAATCTTTTTACAAGCAGTAAGATTGAAAGCTACTGCCGATAATATACTAAATGTTAATATCTTTTTCATAGTGCGTTCTGTTTAAAAAGTTGCTTTTACCCCTAAAGTAAAGGTTGATAAAGGTGAGTAAGTATAACGAGCAGAATTACCTGATTCTGAAGTGGTAGGGTTAAAGTTCTTTACGAGCTGTAGCTAACCATAAGTTATCACCAGCTAAGGTAAAGGTCAATCCTTCAAAAACCTATCGTTTTTGCATACCTTTTATCTAAGCTATAAGCCAAGGTAATATTGTTGAGTGCCAAGTAATCTGTTTTAGTTAAGAAACGTGATGATGTATTGTTAGCCTGACCATCATTGCCGTAATTTGATGTCAATCTTGGCACATCAGTAGCATCACCTGCTTGTTTCCAGTGGTTTTGTATATCTTTATGCCAGTTATTACCTCCCTATTTTTTTCCATTACCCATCAAGGCTGCATATACCCCATCGTAAGCATAACCGCCTAGTTGTACAATAACTGCGCACTAAGCGAAAGCCCTTTGTATCCTACATTGAAGTTAAAATGCCCCACGTACATCGGGTATAGCACTTTTGCCTATATATTTTTTGGGTAGCTTGGCTATAATCTTCTGTTAGCTTTTTCTTTTATATTAGCGTTAGGATTTTTTTGGCTTGGTATTCGTGCAATGAAGCTATAGCGTCGTCACCATTGTCATAGGTACCATTGTTATTATTATCGGCATAGTGCATTGTCCATTGGGCAGCCCCTGTTTGAGGGTTTACCCCACGATATTCTTGTGTGTAAATATCATAGAGCGAGTGCCCTTTGCTTCTACCAAAAATACCTGATATATCTATGATTTTTCACCTTTTATTGATTTATCATAAGGCATTTGGGTAGCTTATTGTTGAGTAGTTCGCCGTTTACCCCTACATCTACGCGCCAGTCTTTAGTATTAACCACGTGCGTTTGTAAGTTGAACTCAAAAACCACTATTCACCAATTTACCATCATTTACTTTCCAAAGACCATTACCACTAGAAGGTGCTAAACGGCTGTCGAATACCAAATTATCGGTAGTTTTGTGGTAATAATCTAATTGCAACTCGATAGCACGCGATTTTAAGAAAAGTAAATTCAGCCCCTGACTTGGAATATTTTAGCTTTTTCCCAAAGTGAGTCGGGGGTAGCCTATACGGTTGAACACTGCTGAAGGCAAGCCCATAAAGTTGCCCAAATCGTACACATCATAACCTGAGTAGTAAGAGGCATTGCCACTACCTACCTCTTGGTCGCCTACAGTACCATAGCTGGTTTTGAGTTTGAAGTAAGGCAACCATTCTTTCTCTTTCAAAAAGTTTTCCTTGCTCACTACCCAGCCCTAAAACCAACTGAAGCAAAAGTCCCCCATTTGTTGTTCAAGAAACGTGAAGTACCATCGCGGCGCAACGAACCTGAGAACAAGTATTTACCTTCGTAATCGTATAGCAGCTGACTGAAATAACTTTCCAATCGGTAGTTATGGATATAAGAAGTCAGACCAGATAATGTAATAGCATTTTCGAGCTCTGTACCTTTAGGGTCAACCAAACCACTCTTACTACCACTGAATGTATAATAATCAAAAGTAGTACTTTCGTGTGCTACAAAAGCTTGTAGATTATGTTTGCCAAATTGTTGGGTATAGCGCAACATTTGCAAGAAAGTGTAGTTAAGCAATTCATATCGGGTTTTGCTAAGAAAACCTTTCTGGCTTGCTGAACTACCATAGTAAAGGAGTTAGTATAGTTATTATAAGCATTATTAAAAATACTCACCACCCAAACGAGTTTCGAAAGTAAGACCTTTTACTATATCAGCACGAAGGAATACATTACCAAGCACGTTATTGCGTGTTCTATCTTTTTATCGTAAGTAGCTTGTGCTATGGCGTTGGCAAGCGCTCCAAAACCACGCCCTTTACCAAAAATCGTATTGATACCCTCCGTAATGAGGGTCATCTATTTTTATCACCATTGCTATCGCGCAAGAATAACGGATAGATAGAAGGAATGTTATCAGTAAACCAGAACAAACTGCTAGAGTCAGAACTTTGTCCGTTTGCTTTCGTTTTAGTATGCGCATAGCTTAAGTTAAACTCACCTTTTAAGCCAGTTTTTAGGGCTGATAGCCCAAGTTAAGGCGACCTGTATAACGCTCAAAACCAGAATTGATAGCATATCCGTCATCTTTAAGGTAACCGAAACCTGTATAGTAAGTAGTTTTGCCACTACCTCCGCTCATACTTACGTTGTACTCACTGCGCACGGCTGTTTTGGAAGGCGTAATCACCCCAATCTTCTGGGTCGTATTTGCGAGTTACTCCGTCGTTTATCTTACCAGTAGCAGGGTTGATAAGGTTAGCCCCCGCCACATTCCACATATTATATTTAGGATCAATACCTAACTTATTAAACAAATTTTTATTAGCGTAATCAGCTGGACTAGCATAACCCGCTCTTGTAAAACCTGCTGGGTTTTTAGCTTGTGTTAGTGCCCCACTTTGGCGCACATGCTCCCACCCGAGCTCTATATAGCGCTCAGGACTTGTAATCACCCTCATAGCGAGGCAATAAACGCATATTAAAGCCTATTTTTGATTCTACTTGTATGCGTGATGTATCAACACGTCCTTTTTTAGTAGTGATGAGTACCACCCCATTAGCCCCGCGTGAGCCGTATACTGAAGTTGAGGTAGCGTCTTTGAGCACTACCATACTCTCAATATCATCAGGGTTGATTGAAGATACAGCACCTTCATAAGGTACCCCATCTACCACATAAAGTGGTGAACGGTTACCGTTTACTGAACCAAAACCCGCGCACCCGTATAGTAGCCTCAGTACCTGGTTGCCCAGAAGAGTTAATCACACGTACCCCAGCTACTTCTCCCGCAATAGCCTTAGACACGTTAGAAACGCTTTTCCTTTTAAGGGACTCTTTATCAATAGTAGCAGCTGTACCCACGTATTGGTCTTTCTTCACCGTTACGTAGCCCACTACTTCCACTTCACCAATTTCTTGAGCTTCTTCTTCCATCACGACATCTATGCGGCTTTGCCCATTTACTTTGAAGCGTTTGGTTTTTCATACCTAAGAACGAAAAACTCGAGGGTCTTGCCATCGGCTACCCTAATGGTATACTTACCATCGAGGTTTGTTTCGGTACCGTGAGCCCTCACCTTTTACTACTACTGCCACGCCAAGCATCTCTAACCCATTAGAGTCGCGTACAGTTCCCTTTTACTTCTCGCTCTTGTGCGAGGGAGAAGCCGTGCACTATTAATGCTAATAACAGCGCATACACAAGTCTGTTCAATTTCATCTTCTAAATATTTTAATTAACAACACGGCAAAGGTATAAATATTTTCAGCTTACTTCAAAAATATTTTTAATATTTTTTTCGCAACTAAAAAGAAGAGTGCTTAAATTTAGCAATAAAAAACTTTATTTTCTTGCATTATTTTCATTAAAAAAATCATTTTTCTTTGAGAATATCGAAAAATCACTTTGTATACTGACGATATTTTGTTAAAATAAATTGATTGAAAAAGTATTTTTTATGTATTTTCTAAGAAAACAGTGATAAAATATTAATTTTTTTGGAAGGGGCTTTATGTCTATTTTTTTAGTAGATGATAGATTGATTAATTATTTATAATTTTCTCAAACTCATCTTTAAACGATCATAGAAGTTACAAAATTAAGAATAAAAATCTAAAAATGATTCATGTGATTTTTAGAAAAAGATTTTTATACTATTTTTTTATAGGGAGTTTTCTTTTTAATTGAGGTGTCAAAATATTTTCATACATTTGCATACTGAAAAATAATGTATTATGGAATTATTCAAAGGACAAAGCCTCTTAGAGTTTACTGAATGCTTTAAAACAGACTTAGATTGCGAAGAATACTTAGCTTCCATAAAATGGGAAAAAGGGTATTGTTGCCGTAAATGTGGACATACAAAATACCAAGTTCGCAAAGATTTTTTTCACACACTTGCAATATCTGTTCAGATACAGAAAGTCCTACAGCTGGAACTTTGTTTCACAAGCTAAAAATTTGGACTTCTCAAAGCATTTTTATATGTTTTGAGATGTCAACAACTACAAAAAGTCTATCAGCATCATGAGTTGCTCGCCGTTATGATATTAGTCGACAAACAGCACATTATTTTATGCACAAGGTTCGTGAAGCTATGAAATCCAGTGAGTCACAGAAAATGGATGGCAAAGTGCAAGTCGATGAATTTACCATAGGAGGAAAAGAAGAAGGAAAACAAGGTAGAAGTTATGATGCAAAGAAAAGAAAGTTTTTGTGCAATACAACTTAGTAACCAAAGTAAAGTTAAACGTTTTTTTATGCATTTAAAAATTCCTGACTATTCCTCAAAATCATTACGAACAATATTTGATAAACACATTGATAAGACAGCTTATATAACGACTGATGAATGGAAAGGCTATAGACCTATAAAAGACTATAATATAACTCAAAAACCGAGTAATGACGGAAAGAATTTTCCTACATTACACAAAGTAATACACCAAGTAAAAATCTTGGATAAGAGGTATATATTCTTGGGTTTCAGAGTTTAATATAGACCGCTATTTAGCTGAGTATAGTTTTAGAATCAATCGCTCACAGAGCAAAGAGACTATCTTTAACAATCTAATAAAAAGATTGATTGAAAGAAAACCTATTTTCCAATCTCAGTTGGTATGCCCTTAACTTGACACCTCAAATTAATTATTTTTATAAAGAGTTTTCAATTCATTACCGTTTATCGTATCATTGTTTATAATATAGTCTCTTACTAAGTAGAAAATATTCCATTCCTTAGACTGAGGGTTATAACTATAATGTATATGTTTTTTTATTTTTAAAGTAGTTAAATGATAAATATACGTATTGGTCAGGCATAGGGTATCTCACTTTTTTTAATGAAAAAGCTTCCTTATTTTGTAGAATAGAGTCAACTTTATTAAATAAAAATACCTAAGCTATCAACTATCATATTATCTTTCACTATTACTAATGAAGGTTTTTCATAAAGTTTTTCTTCCTTTCTATTTTTATCTTCATTTGGAGTTATTTCTACATCTTCAATAGTTAATACTTCATTAGTGATGTTATGTATCCATATAGTTTTTGTCTTTAAAGTTTAATGTTATAGAATGTGGATATACGTATTTATAAGAATAAATATTAAAGATAATATACCTATCATCAATGACTTCTTTTTACCACTACAAGCAGCAAGTAACAAAAGTATTATAAGAATATATTTTTTGCATACTTAATTATTTAGGTCCTCCTATATTAAAGAATGATAGCCATTTATCTCTATTTATAGTGTCATTTTTCATATTGAAATCTCTCACTAAATAAAAAAATATCCCATTCTTTTTCCCGTAGGATTAAAAACAGTAATACACCCGCTTATTACCTTCAAAATAATTAAATGACATATAAAACATATTCATCAGGAACAGGTTGAGACCTTTTACAAGAAAAAGGAGCCCCATTTTGAAGGATAGAATCTATTTTTTTCAAATAAGACATTTGTATCAGTGGTCATCTTATTATCAGCTATGAATCCTAACTCATAAATAGTATTATAATCAATTCTATCATTCTTCTGTTTAATAGCTTCTTTAGGTAAAGTCCCTTCTACTACTTCTACTTCATCTTCCACAAATCGGTCAAAGTTAGCTTCATTTATTATATTATGAACAAATACAGATTTGTCCTTAAAATCTAATGTTATAGAATGTGAAGCTAAATTCTTCCCTATATACAAATTAAAAACTATATATCTATCATCAATAGGTTCACTCTTCTTTTTCTCCTGACAAGCAATAAAAAGATAAAAAGTATTATAAAAATATATTTTTGCATAATTATTTTTCATTTATCATAGAATAACTTCCATTTATCAGCATTTACTGTGTCGTTTTTTTATAATATAATCCTGTGTTAAATTAAGAATATGCCATTCCTTGCCGCTCTCGGGGAGAAAAAGAATGATAAATTTGTTTTATTATCTTTAAGAAGATAAAATGACATAGAAATATAGTCAGCATATATAATTTCATTTTCAGAGTAATTGTTTTTATATTATTAATATCTATTGTCTTCAAAAATAGAATCTATTTCTGAAAATAGATGCGCTGTATTTTTAGTCAATATACAATCTTTTAGAGCATCTTCTCTATTGAGAATATATTGATTATTGTTATTATGTAAGGATTTTCTATCATCTTTTTATATTATGTAAAAAAATATGGATTGATCCTTAAAATTTAAAAATAATAGAAAAGGAGTAACCTTTCCATTAGCTACAAACATATTAAATACAATAATCCTATTATCAATGTGTTTTTGAGGTACTTCTCCTTTACAAGAAATAAGAAAGAGAAGAATTATAATGATTTTTTCATTTTCTTAATTTTAATGTTGGTATAAGTTTATTATATAAATCTTGATATTTTTTTCAACCTTTGATTCATTAATTCTATTATAATAAGGGGCATATTGGAATTTATAAGGTGTATTTTTTTACTCTTATGGGGGTGTGGTCTGTAGATGACAAATAAGGAAGATCTTTAATCGTTCCTTCTTTAAACATATCATAATATCTTTGAGGCCTATACAAATCATTTCTTGAAGCAACATCATCTCTATCTTTCTCAGGTTCTGGTTTATTTTTCAAGAAATTCTGGATGACTATGAAAGAAAGCTTTTTAAATGTATTTCTTTATATTCTTTAGGAATATTTTTTTATTCCTGCAACATTTTGACACTATGCTGTATATAAAAATAAGAAGGACTTGCTTCTGTTTCATTTTTTTATAAATGTCAAGACCCCATTCAGCTCTTGTAGAAGCATCACATACAAATTTAAATAATTTATAAGCATCATCTTTATTGGTAATTTTTACCCAGTATGTCATCGTAAAATGATAATAATACTGATATGATGCTTTCGAATTATCTGGTATCTCATCAACATTTGTTCTTTTTGCTAAGTCTTCTATTACTTTTTCCATTATTTAATGTAATATATTTATTTTTAATTCCCTTATCCCAATTGGTTTTTCTATGTAGTCTATACATATTATCACCATTAGTTTCAGAAACTTTTGTAATATATCCTTCTTCATCTACTACAAAAATCTTTTTATTTTTTTGGAGGTGGTGCAGCTGCTTTAAGAGTAGCTGTTACGGATTGTCCTGTTTCTCTAAGTGTGATTGTTATTGTTATAGGTGTTATTTTTTTAGTGTTTATAATAACTGTTAGGGGTATTTGTTCTTTGGTATCGTTTATAAAGACGTAATCTTTTAATGTATCATTTTTATTTATCATAAAAATAACTTCCATTTATCAGCGTTTACAGTGTCGTTAGTAAGAATAAAATCTCTTACTAAATTGAAAAATATCTAATTCTTTTTGTGTAGGTCTAAAGCAAGAATAAATTAACTGATTATCTTTAAAAATATGTAAAAGATATATAGACATATTCATCTGGCATAGGCGGGTGATTGGAACAAGAAAAGGGCTGTCCCTCATTCAAAAATGTTATTTATTTTTTTATAAATAATTTATCTGTTTTTGAGATATTTTGTTATCTATTACCTTTCCTTTAGGATAAATACTATAAGCGGAAGTCCATTTGATATTATAACTTGGTGGTGGAGGTGGAGGGTTGAATTCAAATATTCCTTCATCTGCAATATTATGAATAAAAATTGATTTATCTTTAAAATCTAAGGTAATACTATGGGAAGGTACTTTTTGAAGTATATAGATTGAAAATAATACATCTACTATCTATTATTTCTCGATTACAAGATATGAAAAAAAGATAAAGAGTAATAAATATAATAAAAAAATGTTTCATAATTTCTTTCGAGTTTTAATATTGTATCGGCTTTACATTACTATACAAATCTTGATATGTATTGACTTTCATTTTACTACCATAAATAAAAATCACTCCAGGCATCATATTGAAATTTATAAGGAATTTTCTCTGAATGAGGACGATATATTACAAATGCAGGCATTCTTTTTATTCCTTTTTTTATAGAATAAATTCACATAGTGTATAGCCATAGGAATATCTCCTAATCTACTTTCTTTTTCCAGATGCTACATCATCTTTCCCTTTAGCAGTACCTGGATGGCTATGAAAAATGAATTTTTAAATCAAGGTCAGTATAATTTTCAGGAGGAGGAAATGTCACTGCTGCTTCAGAATAATTAACAGTTCCTAGTACATAAATACCTTTCTTTGTACCATTAATTACTTTATCATAAAAAACAAAGACCCCATTCGGCTTCAATAGAAGCATCACATACAAATTTGTGGGTTGTAATTTACATAGCCCAAAAAGTATTTTTTTCTCAAAAAGTGCTACCTATATCAGCAGTGGTAGCTACAAGTTTCTCTTTAGGCTCTTCTTCATTAATATAGTGCTTGTTTTGAGTAAGCACCTTGAGCTTATCAGGGGTAGTACCAAACTTGCAATTGCAAGTTGCCCTTAACAAACTAAGTGTATTCTGTGCCAGAATACATTGTTTTTATTGATGCTACAAATGTAAGTATTATTTTTGAATTGACAATGGATAGTAAATAATTTTATAAAAATTTATCCCCACAAGTGTGCACTTGTAGGGATTTTTATTAGAGTATAATGTGTTTTTTTGGGTTTTGTGTTCGGGCACATCGTATGCTAACACCTCTATTTTTTTGTATCTGAAAGAGTGGAATTGCTCACTGTTGCAGTGTATAGCTAATCGCCATCTTTTAGCTTAGCTTCACCCATTTCAATCACTGAACCATCCGATCCTTTAATGCTAAAAATGACCTGAATGAAAGAGAATTAGAATAGTCATAACCTCACTATCAGATAAAGTTGATTTACGATTTCTCTGTTTTTAAGTCAGTATTTTGCACAAGGCTATGGTCAGAGACTATTTTTCAAAAATTCTTGTCAAATTCGTCTATTATAAAGAAAAATTTCCGTAACTTTGTGACTATGATAACATAGGGGTAGATTTTTAGTTAAACTTTTGATTTTCAAACTACAAAGTTACTAAAACTATCCCTTTTTGCAAATAAAAATAACTTTTCTTACGTCGAACTCACGTTATTATACCAATTTTTCCCGTACTTTTTGCCCCTCGATAATATCATCATTTCAAAATGAAGAAGAAAAACTACAAATATCACCCTGTAGAAAACCTTGAAGTCCAAGGTGCAAGGGTGCATAACCTCAAAAAAATATAGACCTTTCCATTCCCCGCGAAAAACTTGTTGTCTTCACTGGGCTTTCTGGTAGTGGTAAGTCCTCATTGGCTTTTGATACTATTTATGCCGAAGGACAACGCCGTTATATCGAGACTTTCTCGGCTTATGCTCGCCAGTTTCTCGGGGGATTAGAGCGCCCCTGATGTAGATAAAATCGACGGACTATCGCCTGTGATTGCTATCGAACAGAAAACTACCTCTAAATCACCGCGCTCTACAGTGGGTACTATCACCGAAATCTACGACTTCTTGCGCCTGCTTTTTGCCCGTGCTTCCGATGCTTATAGCTATGCTACAGGCGAAAAATGGTAAGTTATACCGATAGCCAAATTCAGGAACTCATTACCAAAAGAATACAAAGGCAAACGCATTAACCTATTAGCGCCTGTGGTTCAATCGAGAAAAAGGACATTACCGCGAGCTTTTTTTGAGCAGATTGCCAAACAAGGCTTTGTAAAGGTGCGTACCGATGGCGAAATTCGTGATATCGAAAAAGGTATGAAGCTTGACCGTTACAAAAACACACGATATTGAAATCGTGATCGACCGTATGCTAATTGATGATACTGACGACACCCAAAAACGCCTACAAGAAAGTATTAAAAATTGCAATGAACTACGGCGACGATAGTGCTAATGGTTTTTAGAACACGACCAAAAAGCTCACTATTTCAGCCGACATTTGATGTGTCCTTCTTCAGGCATTTCATATCCTCTTCCTGAACCTAATACCTTCTCTTTCAATTCTCCTAAAGGAATGTGTCCGCACTGCAATGGGTTGGGTGAAGTGCAAGAAATCAACCTCTCCAAAATTATCCCCGACTCTTCTATCTCTATCAAGAACGGCGGGATTACAGCGGTAGGAGAGCAAAAGAACACTTGGATATTCAAACAATTAGAGCTCATTGTACAAAAGTTCGGTCATAAACTCTCCGACCCTATTGAGGCACTTCCTAAAGAAGCGATGGATATTATTCTTTATGGTGGTAAAGATAAATACGCTATCAAATCGGATGTATTAGGCATTACGCGCAATTTTGAAATTGATTTCGAAGGTATCATCAACTTCATCAAAAACCAGCACGAAAAATGCCGATATGGCAGCTATCAAGCGCTGGGCTGAAGAGTTTATGGATACTATTCCTTGCGAGGAATGTCACGGCACTCGCTTGCGCAAAGAGGCACTTTACTTTAAAAATAGCTGATAAAAAAATATAGCTGAACTATCTGCCTTAGATATTACAGATTTATTGGCGTGGTTCAAATCTCTACCTGAGCATCTCTCTACCAAACAGCGCAAAATTGCAGAAGAAATTATCAAAGAGATCACCACCCGACTCCAATTCCTCATAGATGTAGGGCTTACTTATTTAGCTCTTAACAGAAGTTCTAAATCGTTGTCTGGAGGAGAAGCTCAGCGTATCAGACTGGCAACGCAGATAGGCTCTCAACTCACAGGGGTACTCTATATACTCGATGAACCTAGCATTGGTTTGCATCAGCGAGATAACAAAAGGCTTATCAACTCGCTGAAATCGCTCAGAGATATTGGCAACTCAGTAATTGTGGTAGAACACGATGAAGAAATGATACAAGAAGCCGATTATGTAGTGGATATAGGACCCTAAAGCGGGCGTAAATGGAGGGGATATCATCTTTCAAGGAACGCCTAAAGAGTTGCTAAAGCAAATACCATCACCGCCGACTATATGAGTGGGAGAAAGAAGATTGAAATACCCACTCAAAGGCGCAAAAGGCAATGGCAAAGAAATTATCTTAAAAAGGCTGTACGGGCAACAACTTGAAGAATGTAACCGTAAAGTTCCCTTTAGGGGTAATGATAGGGTAACAGGTGTATCGGGAAGTGGTAAATCAACGCTTATTAACGAGACTCTGTATCCTATCTTAAATGCTCACTTCTTTAATGGCGTAAAAAAACCAATGCCTTACAAAAGTATTGAAGGCTTAGAACATATTGATAAGGTAATCGATATCGACCAGTCACCTATTGGGCGTACACCGCGTTCAAATCCTGCTACCTACACAGGTGTTTTCAGTGAGATACGCAACCTTTTTCACCCAAGTACCCGAAGCGCAAATACGTGGCTACAAAACCAGGTAGATTTAGTTTCAACGTGAAAGGCGGTAGATGTGAAACCTGCGAAGGCTCAGGTTTAAAGGTGATTGAAATGAACTTCCTCCCTGATGTCTATGTGCCTTGCGAAACTTGTAAAGGCAAACGCTTCAACCACGAGACCCTTGAAGTGCGATACAAAGGGAAATCTATTGCCGATGTGCTGGATATGACCATAAGTGAAGCAGTAAAAATTCTTTGAACCTATCCCTAAAATATATCGCAAACTAAAAACTATTGAAGAGGTAGGTTTAGGCTACATCACTTTAGGGGCAACAATCTACTACCCTTTTCAGGAGGAGAAGCCCAACGGGTGAAGTTAGCCACAGAGCTTTCTAAAAATAGACACGGGCAATACTTTTTTTATATTAGATGAACCCACCACAGGACTCCATTTCGAAGATGTGAAAGTACTCCTCGAAGTACTCGACCGTTTAGTAGATAAAGGGCAATACTGTTCTGGTGATAGAGCACAACCTTGATGTTATCAGAAAAGTAGATTATATCATAGATATAGGACACGATGGGGGTAAAGCAGGTGGCGAAGTAATAGCCTTTTGGTACTCCTGAAGAAGTGGCTAAAAACAAGAAGAGTTTCACTGCCGAGTACCTAAAATAAAAAGGGCGTGCTTTAACAGCACGCCTCTTCTTTATAAAGATTTTTTTCTATTTGATCCGCTATATTTTCAAACAAATCGTTCTTTGTTTTTTCGTATAATTCGCGGAACTTCTTAGCGTATTCTTTAGGAAAAGACTTCCAAAAGTTTTCATCTTCTATTATGTTATTATAATAATAGTGGTATCCTTTAGGTATCTTTGCTATCGACTCATATAGCACTTCAAACTTGTTAGGTATATTGCTTTTCGCAATAAGGTAGTAAAGAATTTCTTTCTTATAAATAGATGCTTTAGGAAGTATTTCCAAAATAAGTTTGTTAAGACGAGAACTATTTTCTTCTAAATTAGAAAGAACTTTAAGAGCTTCTAAACTGTAATTATCATCGCATTTCTTAAGGCTTAACAGATAATTATAGAATAAATCAGCCCAACGTGAATCTATTTTATCAGGTGTAATAGGACGTAATTTTTATAGAAAAAACCTACGGCATATCCCCCTTTAGTCCCTGCTAATCCTTCTATAGCATCATAATGAGCAAGTACTTTTTCCAAATTGAGGAGCAAAAATCTCATAGATTTTCTCTTTGCTATATTCGGCTTCTCCGTTAAGAATACGATAAAAAAATAATCAGTAAAAGAGGATATGCCCAATCACTATGTACTAATGTATCAGTGTATTGTTCATAGAAAGATATAATTTTCTCTTGTTTAAAATGTATCTAATACATCTACAAGACGTGGTATAATATGATAGTTAGTAACCGAACGCTTCTTAGCCATCACATTGAAAAGTTTATTACCAAACATTTCTCCCAAAAAGTGCATAAGTCTCAGGGTAATCTTTTATATTTCAACACTTCCAACTCTATAGGCAAACGTTCAAAAAGCTACTACTACGGCTTTCTCGTCAGAGTCATCCATTGCAAGTAACGCTTCAAAGTATTCACGCACTTTTTGAACAAACGACTGATAGTGCGAGGGTAGCGGAACTGTAGCAATAGCATTTGCTAAGAGTTCCGCATTTCCTTTCTGTTTGTTATTGCTGTACAATTCGTAAAGTTTGTCAATACTGCGTTGCGTACCGAGTTTGGCTAACGCTTTATAAGCTGCTCCTCGTACCACTTTATTCTTATCACTTGTCAAACTGATGATAAAGTCTTCTGTCTTTTTCATCTTTCTTGTCTGAAAGTATAATGACGGCTTCAGCTTGTAAGTTAGGGCAGATTTTCAGCAAATATTTTATCTATCAAAGCATCTATTCCTTCATAGCCTAATTGGTGTAACAAACGCAATCGGCGTACGTGTTCTGTTTTTGTCCTCCAAACGAAAGTCTGATAAAAGAAAGGGGAGCATTGCTTTCCCACAAGTAGGGATAATAGTTTCCTCTACATAATCGGCAAGTTCGGTGTATTTATCTGCTAAAAGCATAACTCAAGTAACCATAAGTCCGCGAATCGTCAAACAGTTTGCGTTCAAAAGCATCTTTAAGCACCTCTAATCGTCCCGATTTGCTCTCAGTAAGAGCTTGTAACACGGGTTTCAGCTGTAAATAAGAATAAGTAGTATTCACATCTGCCAAAGCGATAGTGGGAACCTGCTCGCTCTTTTCGGCTTCAGCCTCTATAGTAACACCTTGTGTGTAGAGTACTGAATAGAGCAAAGTAGCAACATTCAATAACTCTTCGGCAGCTTGTGTGCTTTCTACTTGTAGCAAAGATTCTACTTCTTGGGCTAACTTATTGAATACAGGAGCTTTTTCACCTAACTTTTTCAGTATAGGAACGTGCTTCTGCAAGCGTGGATCATTCTTCGCAAACTTACTTCCCGCTATAAACAAGCGATTCAGTTCTTGTTGTAAATCGTATAAGGGTTTCATTTTAATCTGCTATTTAACTGATTTCTCAATTTCGTCTGCTATGTCTTCAAATACATTTAGCCTATTCTTCTTTTGCCAAAGCTCTAAACTTCTCTACATATTCCTTAGGAAACTGATTCCAGAAATCTGCATTAGAAAGATAGTAAAGATAGTAATAAGAATTACCTGATTTTACTCTCTCTAAGGTATGATAAATCAGCTCAAAACTTACTAGGCAAATTGCGTTTTAATACCAAGTGAAACAACCATATCATATCATCTGAATACGATTGAGACAGAGCTTTCAAGAGTAAATCATCTAATCTTTGACTGGCTCCTTCTAAAGCATCAAGTACAAAGAGTGCTCTATAGGTATAATTGTTGTTGAGTTTTTAAGACTATTGATGAAAGAATAGAAAGTGTCTACCCAGCGAGGATCTAACCTATCTACTCTCACTTCCGATTCTTTGCGAGCGTTATAAGCATAAGCTCCTGCTATACCGCTAAAAGCCTCTAAAATACTATCCGTCGCCGCCGATTTTCCCAATTGAGAACTGAATACCTCAAAGAGTTTTTCTTTGCTGTAGTGCTCATTCTCGAAAGCACTGTAGAAATAGTTAATCCACATATCGCTATAGCCATTGGTATAGGTGAGAAGTTGCTTATGGGTATCATAAAAGGCAAGTACTTTATCGCTGTTCAAAGTATTTAATACCCCCATCATATTGTTAGCGGTAGGGTCATACGTATTCTTGAACACTTTCTTGCGTCGTGCATTAAACTCTTTGTTCTGCAACATCTCCGCAAAGAGTGTATATACTTCTTCACAATCCTTATTTGCCAAAATATCTATATCAATAACAAAGCGTTCAAAAGCTGCGCTAAGCGCTTTCTCATCTGAATCATCTATGGTTAATAACTGCTGATAACGCTCTTGAATTTTCTCCACAAATGGTAGGAAATACTCAGGCGCTGCTACTTTGGCGATAGCTTCTGCCAAGAGCTCTGCATTGCCTTTCTGCTTATTGGTGTTGTACAATTCGTAGAGCTTATCAATACTGCGTTGCGTACCGAGTTTTGCTAAGGCACTATATGCGGCTCCTCGTACTGCTTTGTTCTTATCACCCGTCAAACTGATGATAAATGCTTCGGTTTGTTCATCCTTCTTGTCTGCTATAATATTAATAGCTTCTGCTTGCAGATTGGGGAGATTTTCACTAAATATTTTGTCTACTAAGGTGCCTATTTCTGCATATCCTAATTGGTGTAACAAGCGCAATCGGCGTACATTCTCATTTTTTGTCTTCTAAACGGAAGTCGGCAATGAGGAAAGGGAGCATCGCTTTCCCACAAGCAGGAATGATAGTATTTTTCAACGTAATAAGTGAGCTCTGAATACTTGTCAGCCAAAGCATAACTCAAATATCCATAAGTACGTGAATCGTCAAATACCTTGCGTTCAAAGGCATCTTGTAATATTTCCAAACGTCCAGAGTTGCTTTGGGTAAGGGCTTGTAGTACAGGTTTCAGCTGTAAATAGGAATAGGTAGTATTCACATCCGCCAATTGTATCGTAGGGATTTGGCTTTCTTTTTGTAGCTTCTGCCTCTAAAGTAACACCTTGAGTATAGAGCACTGAATAGAGCAAAGTAGAAACACCCAATAGTTTTTCGGCAGCTTGTGTGTCTCTACTTGTAGCAAAGCTTCTACTTCTTGAGCTAATTTATTGAAAAACAGGAGCTTTTTTTCGCCTAACTTTTTCAGTATAGGAACGTGTTTCTGTAAACGTGGATCGTTCTTAGTAAACTTACTTCCCGCTATAAACAAGCGGTTCAGTTCTTGTTGTAAATCGTATAAAAGGCTTCATAATAATTGACAATTGATAATTAACAATTAACCCAAAAATCCGCATTAAAAATAATTATTCGCTAATAAATACTTGCTTTTTGCGGATTGTCCCTCTTTGAGGGAATTGGGGCTTTTAGCTATCTATTAGTATAGTAGTCTAATTACTTTCTCTGCTGTGATAAGTGAAAGTGGTTGCGCTGATAGCAATCCGCTAGCTACATCGTTGTGCATCATTACTATAAGTGAGAGCCCATCGGCATTTGCTGGCAAAAACGACTTCAGATTGCCCGTTGGTGATACAGCGCCTTCCTTAATATCTCTTAGGGTAATGGCAAAACCATTAGCATCTTCTACTACCAAGTCCTCCCCTACTCTATAAGCCTTGTGCAACGCCAAAAGCACTACAGGGTGTTTTATCCATTAGTGGATTCTTAATAGTGTTCTTTACAGCCTTTATAGTCTCGGCAAATTGCCCCTGAAGCAAAACCTTTCACTGTTGCAAGGTCAGCTTGTGATAGCGGACGATCTGAAGCTCCATCAGCCTCCCAACGAATACGCGGATTGGTATCTCCAGGATAGATGTAAAGGTCTTTTAGTTGCAACACACTGAACACACTGTTGTCTTCTTTAATATACTTCGCAGCTTTTATAAGGACGATAGTTCAATGTTTTATAGATTTTACCCGTTTTGAGATTGAGCCATACACCCTCATCTACATACTCTTTGCGTGCCTCGTTGTCATAACTGTTGAATGACAATTGCACCAAAGAAGCATTCTCTTCATATTGCCCATACTGCATCAACTCAACGAGTTTCCACACATAGCCTATTTGCTCTTCAATTGCTGAAGACAGTTCAGGCGTTCCTTCAGGGTCTTCCTTGCGCGCCTTGAGGTAGTCAGTAGCTTTTTAAGCAAAGCCGAAAGATAGTTTAAGTTGTCTACCACCGCAGTATATTCCTCATTCTTTACCTCCTCAATAGAAAGCAATAGATTGTTGAAAGCCGTTTGAATACCGCCTATGTAGTAGTTTCCTAAGTCTTTTATCTGTGTTTTTGAGGGTCGCACGCATTTTAGCATCCACTGATGAGAGTCCTGTATTCACCATATCTCGCAACAGCTTTTGGGCAGTTTCGATACCAGTGAGCTGGGCATCAACCTTCTTAGTGAAAGCCGCCTTATTTACCTTCTTAGGTTTCTCGGCTTTCTCCTTGATAGATTCCTTTTCTTGAGCTTTCTTCTCTTGTTTCTTCTCTATCTTCTCACGCTTAGAGAGAATGTCCTCAGGTACTTCTCCTTCGGTAAACTGACCAGCATTCGCCTCAAAAACAGTAAAGCAAACCCACGGAGTGTTTACACGGAAACTGACGACTCGGGCAGTTACAGCGGAATACAGGGTTATTAGGGTCTATATAATCGGCAGAGCAGTAGTAAGGATTCTTCCCACTCCCCTGCACATTCACCCCATATAAGGTTCTTTTTCTGAGTTGATTTTTAAGTTGCTGAATTTGTTTTTTCTTCACCAACTCACGTCCTTTTTTAGCCGCCTCAGCATTGGGGGCAAGCTCTTCAATCTTCTGTTGCGTTACTTCTATCATATTTTATATTGTGATTTTTATATACTTTAAAGCGCAAAGATACTAAAAACAATCTAAAAAGCAAGTATTACTCTTTTGAACTCTATCTAATATCAATCAACCATCCAAAGTGTGATTCTTCCTATAAAGCTCTATGTTCTTTAGGTACTTCATCATATTTCTTATCGTCCTTAAAGGCTGAAATAGGAATAATATCTCCCGAAACAGGCTCTATAATCCGAATATCATCGCCATTGTTCCTGTTTACATAAAAGAATATAATACGTTTCAAACCGAATAGAACTATCATACCCTATCCTTATCTCATAAAACTCTTCACCGTCAATAGTAGCAGCATCCGAAAAATAACTAATACCCTCTTCCCATCCGAAATCGTCTCTATATACTTAGCCACTCGTTTAGCCAAAGGCAAAGCAAGCACTCTATCCTCAGCTTCTTCTAAACTGATATAAGCCGAAGTATCTTTCACAACAAGTGAATCAATAGCAGGCACACCTTTCTTAGCTTCCTGACTACCAAACCATTGACAACCAAAAAGACCTCCAATACATAGTAATAATAGAATCTTTACCTTATTCATAATGTAACTTATTACTTAAAAAAAGTGCAGAAAAAAATATAATAAAAATCTTCAATTACAAAATTTTACCCCTAAATTATCAATAAATTCACTCTTTTTCTTATTTTCTATTTATAAATATTTCGTACCTTTTGCCCCCAATTTACAAATCAGCTAATCAACAAATAAACACTATGTCTTTTAAAACAAGAAATACAAAAGCGCCGTACCTTCGGGATAATATCCCACCCCTGACGCCGGAAAGACAACCCTCACTGAAAAACTCCTACTCTTTGAGGGGCTATACAAGAAGCAGGCGCAGTGAAATCAAATAAAAATAAAAAGGAGCCACCTCCGACTTTATGGAGATTGAGCGACAACGCGGCATTTCCGTTGCTACTTCAGTACTCGCTTTCAATTATAAAGAACATAAAATAAACATCTTAGATACCCCCGGTCACAAGGATTTCGCCGAAGACACCTTCCGCACTCTCACCGCCGTCGATAGTGTCATCGTAGTCATCGATGTCGCCAAAGGGTAGAAGAGCAAACCGGAAAGCTCGTCGAAGTATGCCGTATGCGTAATATCCCTATGATTGTCTTCATCAATAAGTTAGACCGTGAAGGGAAAGACGCCTTCGACCTGTTGGACGAAGTAGAGCAAAAAAACTCGGCTAAAAGGTAACACCACTGAGTTTCCCCATCGGAATAGGCTATGATTTCAAAGGGATTTATAACATTTGGGAGAAGAATATCAACCTATTTTCTGGCGACAGCCGAAAGAATATAGAAGAAACTATCGCCTTCAACGACATCAATAGCCCTGAATTAGAGAGGATAATATCCGAACGTTCTGCGGCAAACCTCCGTTCCGACTTGGAATTAGTATATGAAGTATACCCAAAATTCGACCGTGAAGCCTACCTCAATGGAGAACAGCAACCCGTTTTCTTTGGCTCGGCACTCAACAATTTTGGCGTACGTGAGTTACTCGATTGCTTTGTCGAAATCGCCCCTTCACCACGTCCCAAAGCCAGCGAAGAGCGCATCGTAAACCCCTGATGAACCTTCCTTCACAGGTTTCGTCTTCAAGATTCACGCCAATATGGACCCTAACCACCGCGATCGTTTAGCATTCGTGAAGATTGTTTCAGGCACTTTTGAACGCAACAAGCCCTATTTGCACACACGCCTTGGCAAGAAGCTGAAGTTCTCCAGCCCGAATGCTTTCTTTTGCCGAGAAGTAGTGGATATATCTTATGCAGGGGATATTGTAGGCTTGCACGACACAGGGAATTTTAAAAATCGGAGATACACTCACCGAAGGCGAAATGCTACACTTCAAGGGAATACCGAGTTTCTCTCCTGAACATTTCCGTTACATCAATAATGCCGATCCACTGAAATCCAAACAATTAGAAAAGGGCATCGACCAGCTAATGGACGAAGGGGTCGCGCAGCTATTCAAATTAGATTTCAATGGTCGCAAGGTCATCGGAACGGTAGGAGCACTTCAATATGAGGTCATTCAATACCGATTGGAACACGAATACGGAGCGAAGTGTAGTTATGAAAACTTCCTATCTACAAAGCCTGCTGGGTAGAAGCGCCCGAAAAACCCTAAAGACCCCTGAATATCTTGATTTCCTACGTGTAAAACAGAAGTTCTTAGCACGCGACAAACAGAACCAATTAGTCTTCCTCGCCGACTCCGCATTCTCTATTGAGATGGTAAACAAAAATACCCTGAACCTGAAGCTACACTTCACATCCGAGTACTAACCCCTGACACCTGTCCCCTGACACCTGACATCTATTACTTGTTACCTGTTACCTGAATAAACGTTTCCTCCAAGTCTCTATGTTTATGGTTGATTTGGAGGATTTTTAATCCGTTCTCCTTAGCAAAAGTCAAACACAACAGGGCGCATATCCTCTTCGGTGTCAAAGGTGATTTGATATAAGAAATCGTATACATTTTGTGCTGCCGACACATTAGGCAAAGCACACAAAAGGCGTTCTCTACACGAAAAATCGAATGCTACTTCTATCACCTGTTCCTTGCCTTGCAGCTCGCTCATCTTTTTATCAAGCACTATATTGCCTTTTATGCAGTACGATTACTCTATCGGCAACCGCCTGAATTTCCTGCATAATATGCGACGAAAAGCAAAACCGTCTTCTCTTTTGCCAAGCTCTTTAATGATATGGCGTATCTCTATCAACTGATTGGGATCAAGCCCCGTAGTTGGCTCATCGAGAATGAGTATCTCAGGGTCGTGAATTAGAGCCGAGGCAAGTCCCACGCGCTGGCGATACCCTTTAGAGAGTGCTTCTATCTTCTTATTGCTCTCTGGTGTAAGCCCTGTAAGGGCAATCACCTCTCACCCTACTCTTAGGGTACATTCGGATATAAATCTGAAGTGAAACGCAAATACTCTCTCACATACATTTCGGTATACAAAGGGTTATGTTCAGGCAAATAGCCAATAGTCTTCTGTGCCTCAATAGGATGCTGAAGCATATCAATCCCGTTAATAGTAACCGAACCACTGGTTGGCATCAATGCCCCCGTAATCATCTTCATCGTTGTTGATTTCCCCGCCCCATTAGGGAATCCCTAAAAACCGGTAATCTCCCCTTTCTGAGCTTGAAACTGATAGAATTCACAGCCGTTTGCTGTCCATATATCTTTGTTAATTGATTAACTGTTACTGACATTTCATTTTATTTTGGGCTCAAAAGTACAATATTTCTTTATTCTAACAAATTATTTCTAAATATATTTTTAAATTCCTCCCACCACTCCCACCCTCCTGCCCGTGCGGCTCGCTCCCTCCCACCACTCTCTTTTCCGGATTGTCCCCTTTGGGGGCTCGAGGGCTATCCCACCGCTCCCATATCATTTGTCATTTGTTAATTGTTAATTGTTAATTATTTTTGTACCTTTTGCCCCCTAATAAATCATTATATCACTTTTTATGAAGAAAATAAGTCTTATGTTATTGGCTTTTCTTGTTGCTCACTCCCGTAGCAAGAGCTGATGAAGGAATGTGGTTCTTGATGTTCATTGAACGTCTCAACCAAAGAGATATGCAGAAGTTAGGATTACAACTCACTGCACAAGAAATTTATAGCATCAATAACAACAGCCTCAAAGATGCTATCGTACAATTTAATGGAGGTTGTACTGCGAGCATCATCTCCAAAGATGGCTTAGTACTCACAAAACCATCATTGTGGCTATAGCAATATTGCTCAGCTTTCTACCCCGAAAGCAACCACTTAAAGAACGGATTTTGGGCGCGCTCTCACGCCGAGGAACTCTCCCCTAAACAGTCATTCGTCCGTTTCTTCGTCCGTATGGACAACGTAACCAATCGTATGTTGGCTGCTGTTACCCCTCTATGAGCGAAAAAAAGAACGCGAAGCCGCTCTCAACCAAGAAATGTCTAAAATACAAAAAGAAAACAGCGAAGGTGGTAAATATGTAGTTTCTGTGCGTTCATTCTTCCAAGGCAATGAATATTATTACTTTGTATATCAAGACTTCAAAGATGTACGCCTCGTAGGTACACCTCCTGAAAACATTGGAAAATTCGGTGGTGACACCGACAACTGGGAATGGCCTCGTCAAACTGGCGACTTCTCTCTCTTCCGCGTATACACTGATAAAGATGGAAATGCAGCCGACTATTCTCCTAACAACATACCTCTTAAAGCCAAACGTTACCTTAAAGTGAGCCTCAAAGGCGTACAAGATAAAGACTTTGCGATGATTATGGGCTACCCTGGGCGTACTAACCGTTGGGAAAGTTCTTATTGGGTAGATCAAAAGGTGAAATATGCTTATCCTGCTTGGGTTTGAAGCCTCCAAAACAGCAATGGATGCAATGAAGCGTTATATGGATAAGGACGATGCTGTGCGCTTGCAATATGCCTCTTTGTACTCTCAATTAGCTAACTATTGGAAAAACCGCCAAGGTATGATTGATGCCCTTACAACCCATAAAACAGCCGCTGAAAAACGCAAAACCGAAGCTATTTTTGGAAAATGGGCTAACAAAACCGAAAAATATAGCAGAATATGGCGAAGTGCTCAACACTTTGGCTAAATATTTTGAGAAGACAAACTTGCGCTCTGCCGATGAGAACTATGTGAGTATCTTGTCCCGCGCTTCTTTCTTTATCAAAAATGCCTTCCCTATACATCAACACTATTGCTGCCGCCCAACGCGGTGGTATGCCGGAAACCGACTTGCAAAAACAGAATTGACAACATCCTTGCTAATTACGATAAGATAAACGCTAATGTCGAAAAAGAAATCCTTGCTGATATGTTGCAACTCTATGCCAACAAGGGGAATAATGTACCTGCTTTGCTAAAAAGATGTTAAAAACAAAAATACAAAGGTAACTTCCTCAAGTATGTCAATGAACTCTTAGCAGGTAGCATTTACCGCAGTAAAGAAGCCTTTACAAGCTAATACACAACGCGATGTAGAAGAACTCTTAAAAGACCCTTTGTTGCAACTCGCTGAAGCCCTTGTCGAAGACTTCCGTTCACCTTCTCAAGAGATTATAGACTTAGAAGATAGCTATGCCAAAGCCTCACCGTAAATTCGTAAAAGGAATGCGCGATTCTAAAATTAGCACAATCTTGTATCCTGATGCTAATTCCACCTTTGCGCCTTACCTATGGTACAGTAAGTCCATTGGCTGCTGATAAACGCAACCCCGATGTAAAAAGAACTACTATACCACTTTCAAATCTTTTAATGGCTAAATACAAAAAGGCGACCCTGAGTTCGATATGTCTCAACGTATGCTCGACCTTTATAAAAAAAGAAAGAGTTTGGTAGATATATAGACAAAGACGGCTCTATGCACGTAAACTTTCTTACCAACAACGACATTACTGGCGGTAACTCTGGATCACCCGTGATGAATGGCAAAGGAGAACTCATAGGTCTCGCTTTCGATGGTAATATCGAAGCAATGGCAGGTGATGTGATTTTTGATAAACAACTACAGCGCACCATCAATGTCGATATTCGCTACGTACTTTTGGGTAATTGATATTTATGCCAATGCTAAAAACATCATCAACGAAATTGAAACTGTACAATAAAGAGTAGAAATTAGAAATCAGAAGTTAGAGGATAGGAATTACCCTATCCCCTGACACCTGATACCTGATCCCTTATGCCCTAACTTATCAAACTATACAAAAGAATTTAAATACAACTTCAAGATTGCTTACCCCGTCATTTTAGGAATGTTAGGGCATACCTTTGTAGGCTTTGTCGATAACGTAATGGTAGGCAAAGTAGGTATTACCGAACTTGGAGCTGCAGCTCTCGGAAATACAGCCATCTTTATCGCAATGTCTTTCGCTATAGGGTTTTCGGTGGCTACTACTTTTTTAGTAGCTATGAACGACGAAGCAGGCGATAAACAAGCCGTACAATCCATCCTCAACCACAGTATGCTGCTCAATATCATACTCAGCACGGTACTTTTTCTTGCTGATGTTCTTTTGTCGAACCCGTGATGAGAATCACAGGGCAAAGTGAAAACGTAATCGCTTTGGCAGTCCCCTATACTCATTTGGTTGCCTTTTTCATTGATACCTTTTAGGCGTATTCAACACTTTCAAACAATTCGCCGATGGTCTCTCTATGACTAAATATGCAATGTATGTTACCCTATTGGCAAAACCTTATCAATATATTTGGTAATTATCTCTTCATCTATGGCAATTGGGGTTGCCCAAAAATTAGGAGTATTAGGTGCTGGAGTAGGAACGCTCATTTCGCGTATAGCAAATGCCTATAATGCTCTATTATATGCTCAAGTATTTACCTAAAACTAAAGAATACGTTACCAATATAAGTTTCAAAAACATCACTAAACCAATGATAAGAAAAAATAAGTAACATCGGGCTACCTACAGGGTTACAAAATGATTTTTGAAACAGGTATTTTCTCTGCTGCTATATGGATAAGCGGTGTATTGGGTGAAAACCAACTCTCAGCTAACCAAATAGCTCTCAACCCTAGCAAGTATGACCTTTATGGTAGCCAACGGATTAGGTATTACAGCTATGATACGTGTAGGCAACCAGTTAGGAGCTAGAAACTATGCCAACCTACGTCGGGTAGCCTTTTCTGTATTCTTATTAGTGTTGTGTACCCAAGTCTTTTTGCAGGACTCTTAGCCTTATTACGCGATTGGTTACCCTCATTGTATTTAGAGATGGACAATATCGAAAAAGCAGCTACCAATGCAGCTGTAATAAGCGAAGCAGCCAATCTATTGTTGATTGCTGCTATTTTCCAAATCTCCGATGGATTACAAGTTACAGCTCTTGGGGCATTGCGTGGAGTCCAAGATGCCAAAATTCCTATGGTCATTACCTTTATAGCCTATTGGCTCATTGCCTTCCCTATTCTTTGTTTTTAGGACTTCACACTTCTTTAGGTACTATGGGTATTTGGATAGGATTACTCACAGGGACTCACTGCTGCTGCTATATCCCTCTTGTATAGGTTCAACCATATCAGCTTGCGACTCATCGTCAACCGCCATAAATTACCTAATTAACAAATTGCCTAATTGACAAATTATTATTACCTTTGCACGCTCTTTAATTTAAAAAAACGAATATGAAAGCAGGAATTGTTGGACTGCCCAACGTGGGAAAGTCTACTCTATTTAATTGTTTATCAAATGCTAAAGCTCAAAGTGCTAACTTCCCGTTTTGCACTATAGAACCCTAATTTAGGGGTAGTAAATGTACCCGATCCCCGTTTAGAAAAACTCGAAACTCTTGTAAAACCTGAACGTGTATTACCTGCAACCGTAGAAATTGTAGACATCGCAGGTCTTGTAAAAAGGTGCGAGCAAAGGTGAAGGTTTAGGGCAACCAATTTTTAGGAAATATACGTGAGTGTAATGCTATTATTCACGTGTTGCGCTGCTTTGAAAACGACAATATCGTACACGTCGATGGCAGTGTAGACCCCATCCGAGATAAAGAAACTATTGATATAGAACTACAACTAAAAGACCTCGAAACTGTCGAAAAACGCCTCGAAAAAGTAACCCGTGCTGCCAAAGCTGGCGATAAAAAGCCGCTAAGGAAATGGACTTGCTCAATCGTGTGAAAGACGCTTTGCTCACTGGCGTTTCTGCCCGCGCTGTACAAGTAGCCGACGATGAAAAAAAGAATTATTAGAGAGCTTTCAATTGCTCACTGCTAAACCTGTGTTATACGTGTGTAATGTCGATGAAAAATCAGCTAAAAATGGTAATGCTTATGTAGAACGTGTAAAAAGAAGTGGTGAAAAATGAAGAAGCCGAAATCATCGTTTTTAGCTGTAGCTACTGAAGCTGATATCACCGAATTAGAAAGCTATGAAGAACGCCAAATGTTCTTGGAAGATATAGGATTGGACGAGCCTGGTGCTTCTAAATTAATTCGTGCTGCTTACCACTTGCTAAACTTGCAAACTTATTTCACCGCAGGGGTAAAAAGAAGTACGAGCTTGGACAATTCATAAAGGAGATACGGCTCCTCAAGCTGCTGGTGTTATCCATACTGATTTCGAAAAAGGATTTATTCGAGCCGAAGTAATTGCCTACGACGATTTTATCACCTATGGCAGCGAAGCCAAAGTAAAAGAAGCAGGAAAAATGCGTGTTGAAGGTAAAGAATATATTGTAAAAGACGGTGATATTATGCATTTCCGCTTCAACGTATAACCAAAATTGCTAATTATAAATATTTCATTATATGAGATTGTAGCAGGTAACTGGAAAAATGAATAACGACCTCAACAAATCGTTAGCTCTCATTTCCGACCTATTGAAAAAAAGTACCTCAAACTGATGCTGAGGTAATGATTGCCCCTACCTTTGTAAACCTTATTCCAGCAGTAGAAGCTGCTAAAGGTAGCAAAATCGAAGTGATTGCCCAAAATATGCACTTTGCCGAAAATGGTGCTTATACTGGTGAGATTTCAGCTGAAATGTTGAATAGTATTGGCGTAAAAACCACTATTTTTAGGTCATTCTGAACGCCGTGCTTACTTCAACGAAACCGATGAAAGTTTGGCTAAAAAGTAGACACTGCCCTCAAACACAATATGCGTGTAGTGTTCTGTATTGGTGAAGAATTAGCCGAACGTAAAGCTAACAAACACTTCGACGTTATAGGTAGCCAAATCAAAAACGGCTTGTTCCACTTGCCTACTGAGGCTTGGCAACACATCGTATTGGCTATGAACCCGTATGGGCAATTGGTACAGGCGAAACTGCAACCCCAGAACAAGCGCAAGAAATCCACCACTTCATCCGCAAAACTATCGCCGATAAATATGGTAAAGAAGTAGCTGATAAAGTATCTATCTTGTATGGTGGTAGCGTAAAACCTGATAATGCTAAAGAAATCTTCGCTAAAGAAGACGTTGATGGCGGTCTCATCGGAGGCGCTGCCCTCAAAGCCGATGATTTTGTTACTATCATCAAAAAGTATTTAATTGTTATTGTTAATAGACAAACTTTGTCAAAGTTCTCTGGGACTTTGACAAAGTTTACTGCTTTCAATCTAAAAAAATGTTACAAAAACGACTTATTCCTTAGAGTACTCAACGGTGAAACTACCCAGCGTCCTCCTGTTTGGATGATGCGACAAGCAGGCAGATATCTACCTGAATTTTAGAGCTTTACGCGACAAATACGACTTCTTCACGCGTTGCCAAAACCCCTGAGTTGGCAGCCGAAATTACTGTACAACCTGTTGATATAGTAGGTGTAGATGCCGCTATCTTATTTTCCGATATATTGGTAGTACCTCAAGCGATGAACATACCTTTTGAAATGAAAAAGGTGTCGGACCTTGGTTGCCTAACCCTATTCGTACTGCTAAGGATGTAGCGCAAGTAACAATTCCTAATATCCAAGAGCGTTTTGGGTGAGTGATGGAGGCTATCAAACTTACCAAACAAATGCTCAACAACCGTGTGCCTCTTATTGGATTTGCTGGCTCTCCTTGGACGATACTCTGCTATGCCGTCGAAGGGCTGGTTCACGCGACTATGCTACTGCTAAAGAATTTTGCTTCACTCAACCTGAGTTAGCTCATCAACTATTGCAAAAAAATTACTGATACTACCATTCTCTACCTCAAAGAAAAAAAGTAAAAGCTGGCGTAGATGCAGTACAATTCTTCGATAGCTGGGGAGGCGTTTTATCTCCTGACGACTATCGTACTTTTTCTTGGCAATACCTTAACCAAATAGTAGAAGCACTTGCACCGCTTACCAAAGTGATAGTATTTGCTAAAGGTTGTTGGTATGCCCTCCCCGAAATGGCTACTTCCAAAGCTGCTGCCTTTAGGAGTAGATTGGACTTGTGCCCCTGAAATAGCACGTGAACTCACTTGTGGCAAAAAAAGGTATTACAAGGCAACTTCGACCCTTCACAATTGCTCGCTCCTCCTACTCAAATTAAGAAAAAAGTAAAAGAAATGATCGATGCTTTTGGTAAAGACCACTACATCGCCAACTTAGGACACGGCATCCTGCCTAATGTCCCCGTTGGAAACGCTATTGCCTTTGTAGAAGCTGCTAAAAAGAATATCGTTAAGAAAAACTTATGAAATTAAAACACGCATTCCTTATTATTCTGTTGGTACTTATCATTGACCAATGGAGCAAAATATACATCAAAACACACTTTATCCTCAACGAAGCCGTAACTGTTTTCAGTTGGTTTCAAATATATTTTGTAGAAAAACGAAGGTGCAGCTTGGGGTACTAAAATCCCTGGCGAATACGGCAAACCTCATTCTTACCCTCTTCCGCATTATAGCGGTAATAGGTATCGGTTATTGGCTGGTATCGGCAGTGAGAAAGCAACAACCCTAAGATACTTATCATTTGCATTTCTTTTGATATTGGCAGGAGCACTGGGCAATATCATCGATTCGGTGTTTTTACGGCATAATTTTTCGACCATAGTTATGGTAACATTGCTACCCTATTTGCCGAAAAATCCTTACGGAACCCTCTTGCACGGCAAAAGTGGTGGATATGTTCTACTTCCTATTATCGATACTACACTTCCCAGCTGGGTACCCTTTTTGGGGAGGCGAACGCTTTCGTTTCTTCGAGCCCGTGTTCAATGTGGCTGACTCTGCAATATGTATAGCAGTGGGGCTGATGATTTTTATATCACAAAAAGATATTTCCTAAAAACTAAATGAATACAAAAACACTTGAAGACTTAGAGTTCCCTATGGTACTCTCTCATTTGTCTGACCTTTGCCTTACTGAACTCGGCAAGAAATACGCCTTACGTATCAAGCCTTTCGACAATCAGGAGAGCCTGTTATTGGCACTGAATCAAACCAATGAATACCTATCGTCTTTTGATAATAACAACACAATCCCTTCACACTATTGCGAATCTATCACTCCGAAATTAAACTCCCTATCTATTGAAAACGCTTTGTTAGAAGTGTCGAGTATTAGGAAGATTCATCGTATCAGCGAGGTTGTAAACACTCAAATTCTCTTCTTTAAGAAGTTCAAAACACTATACCCTACCCTTTTCGAAACCGCTGATAGTATCGAGTATACTACCGAACTGCTGAACGCTATCGATAAAGTGTTAGACAAGTACGGCGAGATAAAAAAACGAAGCCTCTCCTACGCTTGGCAATATACGTCGCGAGCTGAGCGCCTTGAAAGGAAAACTCAACGAAAGTTTCAACCGTGCTCTCGCCGAGTATAACACTGCCGACTATCTCGATGATATCCGCGAGACCGTAGTAGAAAAACCGCCGCGTATTGGCAGTGAAAGCAATGTACCGCCGAAAAGTACAAGGCACCGTATGGGGGAGCTCAAAAACGGGTAGCATAGTGTATATAGAACCGCGACAAACCGAAATCTACTCGAGAACTCTCCAATTTGCTTTTATGACGAAAAAGAGGAAATCCAGCGTATATTAAGAGAACTTACCACCTTCATCAGTCAGTTTGCCGACCTGCTGAAAGACTATCAGCAATACATCACAGCCGTTGATATTATTTGCGCTAAAAGCCAAGTACGCTCACCAAATGAACGCACTTTTTACCAGAAATCACTCAGGAGCGCGAACTATTCCTCCGTGAAGCATATCACCCTTTGCTGTACCTTAGCAATTCCAAAAAGGTGTTACTACCTTCCCTCAAACCATAGAACTGAATGATGAAAAATCGTATTATCGTCATCTCGGGACTCTAATGCGGGCGGAAAAGAGTATTACGCTTAAAACCATTGGCTTATTGCAATTAATGTTACAAAGTGGAATGCTCGTTCCGGTACATCATCGTTCTAAAATGTGTTTGTTTGAACGCATTCTTACTGATATCGGCGATAACCAATCTATTGAAAAACCACCTTAGCACATACAGCTACCGACTCAAAAAAATATGAATTACTTCCTCAAGAAGTGCAACCACCACACCTTGTTTTTTTGATAGATGAGTTCGGGACAGGTAGCGACCCCGAATTAGGGAGGTGCTTTGGCTGAAATATTCTTAGAAGAGTTCTACCACCGAAAGGCTTTTGGGGTGATTACCACCCATTACACCAATTTAAAAATGTTGGCAGATGAATTGCCCCACGCCAGCAATGCCAATATGCTTTTCAACGATAAAAACCTTAGAACCCATCTATAAGCTGATAATAGGGCGAAACGGGAAGTTCTTTCACTTTTTGAAGTGGCGCAGAAAAACGGCATTCCGTTTAGCCTTATCAATCGGGCTAAGAAAAATAGAGAAAGGAAAAGTGCGTTTTGATGCCACTATCGCCAAATTGCAGAAAGAGCGCTCCAAAATGGAAAAACTGCCGAAACCCTGAAAGATGAAGAAACCAAAGCCCGCGAAGAAGCCAAACGTTTGGAGGAACTCAATGATAAAGTAAAAAGCAAGCTCATAAATTATCAAGAGCTCTATGACCAAAAGCCAACGTATGATTACCTTAGGTAGTAAGGTAGACCAGATAGCCGAACGTTATTTCTACGATGGTAAGCGTCGCCCTTTGGTATCCGAATTTCTCAAACTCATTGAAATGGAAAACGCCAAGCGCAAACAAATAAGCAAAGAGGAACGCACCAAGCAAAAAAGAGGAGAAAAAAACTACTACCGAAGAAGTTCATAAGCAAATGGAGGCTATCCGCCAGCAACGCAAAGAAGAGAAGAAAGAGCGCATTGCCCAAGAACGCGCTGAAAAAGAAAAGCTACAACGCGCCCTTTTCAGTAGGCGACCGTGCGCATTAAAGACAGCCGGAGCGTGGGAAGTATCGATAAGATTGAAAAAGGCAAAGCCATAGTAAATTACGGGGCGTTTACTACCTCTGTTTCTTTTGGACGAATTGGAGCTTGTACAAAATAAGATAATTTTTATCGAAATTTTATTTGCTACATAAAAATATAATTACTAATTTTGCATCATTCTAAATTAATAACTATATTTTATGTTCAAACACATCATATTATTTTGTAATGCTCGTGATGAGCCCACTGCTTTTTGGGCAACATCACAAAATCAAAGGAACAATTTCGATGAAACTAAATTTCCTGTAGCTGGGGTAATTATCCAACTGCAAAACAACCCTAGTATTGCCACTCAAACCGATGCTAATGGGCTGTATACCCTCAACTTTATACCTAGCAGCAAAGAGATAACCTTAGAAATTATCAAAGAGGGATTTGAAAAACAAATGGCTGTTGTTACGCTCCAAAACAACGAAAACCGCGTCACTTATGTAGATTTCACACTCCCAAAGGAGGCTATTGCTTTGGAAGAAGTAGTAGTGAGCGATAACCCCAGCTTGATTGCTAACTCCGAGAGTTTATCGCGAAAAATTAGATAAAAGTTCCTGGAGGTACCAATATAGCCAACTTAAAAAGATTTGTCTGAAAAAGCGTTCTCAAACCCTCAAAGATGCTCTTGTGCGTCAACCAGGGTAGTTATTCAAGAGTTCTTCGGTGGTAACGACCAGCCTCGCCTTAATATCAGAGGCTCAGGAATACAAAGCAATCCACAATCGCGTGGGGGTTGCCCTATATCAAGATGGTATTCCCATTAATTTTGCTGATGGATCGTACATTATAGGTGTTTTAGAACCTCAAGCATCCAATTTAGTAGAAGTATACCGCGGAGCTAATGCTATGGAATATGGTGGAGCTACCTGAGAGGTGCTATGAACTTCGTGACCAAAAATGGATATAACGCCTCACCTCTTAGTGTAAAAACTGGAAGCGGGTAGCTCAATTACTTCAACAGTAGTATTTCTTCAGGATTTTTCTTCTGGCAAAAACGATGGTTTTTATTTCTACCTCGTATAGTAAAAGCGATGGATACCGCATTTACAACTCCTCCAAACGCTTCAACGCATTGCTAAATATTGGCAGACAGTTTACCAATAAGTTTGAAACTCGCCTATATGCCTCTCATTTACCAATTTGTATTTCGATATTCCAGTCCTCTTACCAAACAACAATACGAAAGTGATAGCAAACAAATAAACGGAGCTCCTAAACTCACCGTTCCTTATGCTTTTGAATCTAATGTACAACGCGATAAACCTAATAGATCACAAAATTGCACGTTTTGGTAGCAAGTCGGCTTATAAATTTAACAACCATAGTTTGCTCACTGCCACTTTGTATTACCAATATGCTGATGATGCCTTTGTATATCCCATAGCTACCAATATACGTCACGATTACAACAACGATTATGGTTTGCGTCTTACTTATGACTACAATACTCGTAAAAACGATTTGTCAATAGGGGTACTAACTCAGCCAAGGCAAAATGCATCAATTGCGAAACATCAACGAAAAAAAGGAAGTTTCGGTGCATTATTTGCCAAACAAGACCTCTTATCAAACCACGCTGTAGCCTACATTTCCGATGTATACAAAAATCACCGATAAATTCCTTGTGAATGTAGCCGCACAAGGTAGTTACGACACCCGAAAGGTAGAAGATAAATTTGAGGGTAGCAGCCGACCTATATCCTTCTTTGCTGGTCAAAAATTTACGCCGTGTTCAAAGCCCTTCTCCTGTAAAAACTTGATAATGAGTATACATACAATGCTGTCAATCCCAAAGCAGGTGTAATTTATAAGTTCAGTGATAATGCCCAAGTATATGGTAATTATAGCTTTAGTTATGAGCCTCCCTACCTTCCTTGAAATCATTCGCTTAACAGGAGGTGCAGCAATGAGCGGTACACAAGTAATTTTCCCCAATAGTAGCAATGCCAATTCCAGTGCTAAAAATATTGCTGCCTTTGAATTGAAAGCTCAAAAAGCACAAACCGCCGAGATTGGAACTAAAGGAAATATTAGTGATGTCTTCGTGTGGAATGTGAGTGCTCTATCACCTTGGGTAAAAGATGAGATTTTTACCCTCACCGATGGCGAAATTAGCATCAATGGTATTACTGTAAATGCTCCCTTTATACCACCGTCCACCGAGGAGTTGAGGCGTCATTGCAATCTACCTTTGCTAAACGTGTATTTTTCAAGCAAAAGGCGATGCCTTTACTCTTTTTGTAAACTACAATTACAGCGATTTCTTCTTTTGATGGAGGCGCTCTAAAAGGCAACCAAATAGCAGGTATCCCTAAACATTACATCTATGGCACTTTAGACTACAAACACCCTTCTGGATTCTTTGCCGAGTTCAATGTTGAAGCACCCCCTGAAGATACCCTACCGACCATAAAAATACTTTATTACCAAGATGCCTATCAACTGTTAGGCGCTAAAAATAGGATTTTAAAAAGGAAACTGGACGTTCTTCTTCCAAGGTAATAATTTAGCCGATACAGTTTATGCATCTAGCTATTTAATTCAAGACCAAGTAACTCCTCCTCCTGCAAAAGTAGGCAACAGAGTCTTTGCGACCTACCCCCACCATTGTCGATAAAACAAACTTTATCCCTGGTGTCGGACGCAACTTTGTAGGGTGGTATAACTTACACTTGGTAAAAATCTTACAATTTAGTTTTGTACATATCAAAAAGATTGTATCTTTTGCGCCCTGAATTAATAACTGAGGTCGTGAACCTCACTAATTAAATTTTTATGCCAGTAAAAATCAGATTACAACGTCACGGTAAAAAGGCAAACCTTTCTATTGGATTGTAGCCGCCAACTCACGTGCAAAGAGATGGTAAATTCCTTGAAAAATTAGGAACTTACAACCCAGTTTCTAACCCTGCTCAAATCGAAATTGATGTAGATGCAGCAGTAAAATGGTTGAAAAACGGTGCTCAACCAAGTGATACAGCTCGCCGTATCCTTTCTTACAAAGGTGTATTGCTTAAATATCACTTGTTAGGCGGTGTTGCCAAAGGTGCCCTTTACCGAAGAACAAGCTGAAGCTAAATTCAAAGCTTGGTTAGACGAAAAGCTAACAAAGTATCTTCTAAAGAACAAAAAAATTAGCTAAAGAAAAAGCAGATGCTAAAGCTAAAGCGTTAAGTGCTGAAAAAGAAGCTAACGAAAAACGTAAAACGACGCTGCTGCTAAAGCTGCTGAGGTTGCTGCCGAAGCTACTGCTGAACAAGCTGAAGCTGAAGCTCCCTGCCGAAGAAAAACAATGAAACTGAAGCATAGACTCATAATATGACCATTAAAAGATTGTTTTTTTATGTAGGAACAATTGTGTCAAAAGTTTAGCTTTTAAAGGGGAAGTGCTCATCAAATTAGATTCTGACGACCCTGAAATGTACGAAGAATTGAATCAGTTTTTATTGCTTTAGGCAATAATCTGGTTCCTTTTTGTTGAAAAAGCTCTTGCACAAATCCGATTTACTCCGTGTAAAATTTGAAGAAGTTAATAGTGAAGCTGATGCCGATGCTTTGCTAAAACACAAAAATCTACTTGCCCTTAGCAGCTCTTCCTAAACTTTCAGGTAATAAGTTCTATTACCACGAAGTAATAGGATTTGAAGTCAAAGATATAAACTATGGAAAAGTAGGTAAAATTGTGAGTATCAACGATACTACTTTCCAACCCTTATTCGAAATAGAAAATGAAGAAGGCAAAGAAATCCTTATCCCTATGAACGATGAGTTTATTGAAAAGTAGATCGCCCTAACCAAAAATCATCGTAAAAACCCCTGACGGTCTTATCGATTTATATGTAAATTAAACTTTTATTAGGAGAAATTAATAAAAAGCATTACCTTTGTCGCTCAATAACATTAACACTCATTTTTCCAATGAAAAATATATCGATACAGGAAAAAGATACCCGAAGTGGCTTCGGCGCTGGACTTGCCGAATTAGGGTCGCAAAAATCCTAATGTAGTAGCCCTTTGTGCCGACTTGATTGGCTCCTCAAAAATGGAAAAATTTATCGAAGAAAAACCCTACCCGTTTCTTCCAAATAGGTATTGCTGAAGCTAATATGATGGGCATTGCTGCTGGTCTTACTATCGGTGGTAAAATCCCCTTTACAGGCACTTTCGCAGCTTTCTACAGGTCGTGTTTATGACCAAATACGTCAATCAATTGCCTATTCTAATAAAAATGTAAAAATATGCGCCTCTCACGCCGGACTTACCTTAGGCGAAGACGGAGCTACTCACCAAATATTGGAGGACATCGGACTGATGAAAATGTTGCCTAATATGGTGGTTATCAACCCTTGTGACTACAATCAAACTAAAGCAGCAACCCTTGCTATTGCCGATTATGTAGGGTCCTGTATACCTCCGCTTCGGTCGCCCTACTGTAGCTAACTTTACTCCCTGAAAACCAAACTTTTGAAATAGGCAAAGGAATCTTGCTAAACGAAGGTTCTGATGTTACCATCGTTGCTACAGGTCATTTAGTTTGGGAAGCGCTTTTAGCTTGTGAAGCCTTAGAACAACAAGGTATCTCTGTCGAAGTGATTAATATCCATACTATCAAACCTTTAGACGAAGAAATCATCCTCAATTTGTAAAGAAAACCAAAGCAATTATTACTTGTGAAGAACATAATTACTACGGAGGTTCGTGAAAGTGTAGCTCGTGTACTTGCACAACACTACCCTACTCCACAAGAGTTTGTTGCCGTAAACGACACCTTTGGTGAAAGCGGTACGCCTGCTCAGCTTATGCAAAATATGGGTTAGACAAAGAGGGTATTTTAAAAGCAGTTCAAAAAGTACTGAAAAGAAAAATAAATAGTATGATACAATCAATGACAGGATTCGGAAAGAGCGTGTTATCTCTGCCGATAAACATATCAGTATAGAAATCAAATCTTTAAACAGCAAGAGTATTGATATCAACACGCGTATTCCTCAGGTATATCGCGAAAAAGAACTCGACTTTCGCAAACTTATTGCAGAACAATTAGTACGTGGAAAAGTAGATTTTAGTATCTTTGTAGAAAAATATAGGGTACTCAAACACCTTCTAAAATCAATCCCTAACATCGTAAAATCATACATCGAACAAATGCGCCGATTGTGGATGGTGACCTTTACCGAGTTGCTTAAAATGGCTGTACTGTATGCCCGATGCCTTGCAAACCACTTCCGAAAGTATTTCTGAAGAAGAACTTGCTAATATTTTCCAACATATCAACCTCGCTATTGCTGATTTGCAAAACTTTCGTTCTCAGTGAAGGTAAAGTGTTAGAAAAGGATTTTTATTTTTGCGTATTAACAATATCAACCGCCTATTACAAGAAGTACAAGGTATGGACGAAGAACGCTTAGCTTTTGATACGTGAACGCCTTGAAAAAGCAGTTGCTGATATCCAAAAATGTAGATGCCAATCGCTTTGAACAAGAACTTATCTTCTATTTAGAAAAATTGGATATTACCGAAGAAAAACTCGACTCAAAAAGCACTTTAGACTATTTTCTAGAAACCCTCCATAGCGAAGAATCTAACGACGAAAACTGAGTTTTATCGCACAAGAAATTGGACGAGAGGTAACACCTTAGGGATCTAAGGCTAACTTTGCCCCTATGCAACAGTTAGTTGTCCAAATGAAAGACGAACTCGAAAAATTAAAGAACAGTATTAAACGTCTTGTAACCTGACACCTATCACCTGACACCCTAAATGAACAAACCAATCTATTTTCTCAGCCCCTCAGGAGTGGCAAAACTACCATAGTAAAAACACTTGTTATCACTCGAAAAACTTAACTTAGCCTTTTCTATTTCGGCTACCTCTCGCGCACCTCGTGGTATGGAACAACACGGCAAAGAATACTATTTCCCTATCAGCCGATGAGTTCAAAAATCGCATACAGCGCGATGAATTTATGGAATGGGAAGAGGTGTATGCAGGTTGTTACTATGGCACCCTAAAAATCAGAAGTAGAACGCCTTTGGGGCTGAAGGTAAAAATGTAGTGTTCGACATTGACGTTGCTGGAGGTCTCCGCCTCAAAAACAGATACCCCGACCATACTTAGCAGTTTTTGTACAACCTCCTAGCCTTTTCTGCCTTTAGAAGAAAAGATTGCGCAATCGTAAAAACCGAAAACTGATGAGAAAAATACAAAATGCGCCTTAAACAAAAGCTGAACAAGAAATGGCAACTGCCCATCAATTTGATGTAATTATCAAAAACGACGATTTGCAACAAGCCTTTACAAGAGGCTGAGAACGTAGTAACCGAATTTATCAATCGATGAAAAAAACAAATAGGCTTATTCTTTGATCGTTCAACCCTATCCATATAGGGCACCCTCATCATTGCATAACCATTTAGTAGAGCATAGTGCTATGAACGAATTGTGGTTTGTAGTAACACCCTCAAAACCCATTTAAAGAAAAACAATCATTGTTAGGACAATCACTTACATGATTGGAAATGGTAAATTTAGCAATAGATGAATATCCCAAGTTACGAGCTTCAAACATCGAATTTCAGTTGCTACAACCCAATTATACAGTAAATACTTTAACCTATTTGGAAGAAAAATATCCTCATGCTAACTTTGCCTTTAATTATGGGGAAGACAACCTAAAAAGCTTTGCCACAAATGGAAAAACTACGAATATATTTTTAGTTAATTATCCTATTTATGTATATCCTCGTATTTCAGAGGGAGATATCCCCAACCTTAATCAATCACCCACAAATCACCCGTATAAATGCCCCTATTATTGAACTCTCTGCTACTTTCATACGTGATGAACTCAAAGTAGGGCGCAATATACGTCCATTACTCCTGAAAAAAAGTATGGCAATATATCGATAAACTGGGACTCTACAGATAAAAAAATTATCAATATCTCTCCAAGACACTCCCCAAACTCCATTTTTCAGTAATTTGATCATCAATAAAAATTAAAAACAAAATGCCAAAAACAAAAAAATACTAATGGTTTGCTTAGGCAATATTTGCCGTTCACCCTTAGCCGAAGGTGTGATGAGAAGCAAACTCCTTCCGATAACTTTGAAGTAGATTCAGCTGGTACTGCCAATTATCACGTTGGCGATGCCCCTGATAATCGTTCTATTGCTTCTGGTAAACAACACGGAGTAGACATTTCTATGCTTAGAGGACGACAATTTTTCTGCAAAAGATTTCTCACACTTCGATTATATCTTCGTAATGGACAGAAGTAACTACCGAAAATGTGATCCGCATTGCTAAGAATGAAAAAGAACGTGCTAAAGTACATTTTTAGCCGATGCTTTAGGAGGAATGGCACAACGTGAAATCCCCTGACCCTTATTACGGTACAGAAGCTGATTTCGAAAAATGTTTATCAGCTCATTGACGAGGCTTGCACAAAAGTTGCTCACAAACCATCTCCCTAACCCCTAACTACTATCTCCCTAAAATGGACTTCTCATCTAAACTCTTAGAAAACGCTGTATACGAAATAGCACAATTGCCTCTATAGGCAAGCGCACCGCCTTGCGTTTAGCGCTGCATTTGCTCAAGCAACCCGAAGAGCAATCCTTGCAGTTAGCACAAAGCCATTGTAGCGTTACTGAACCCATATACAATATTGCAAAACTGCCACAACATCTCCGATGTAGATATTTGTGAAATATGCGCTAATCCCACTCGTGATACAGGTATCATTTGTGTAGTAGAGGATTTTTCGCGATGTAATGGCAATAGAGAACACTGGTCAGTCTCAAAGGACAATACCACGTTTTAGGAGGTAAAATATCTCCCTATTGATGGGGTTGCTCCTCCAATCTACATATCGCCTCACTGATAGAAAAAAGTAAAGGCGGGCAAAGTAACTCGAACTTATTTTAGCTCTCAGCAATACTATGGAAGGAGATACAACCAATTTCTACATCTACAAACAAGTAGAGCCCTATCACATCACCATCTCCACCATTGCACGCGGCATAGCTGTAGGGCAGCGAACTCGAATACACCGATGAAGTAACCTTAGGTCGCAGCATTGCCCAACGTATCCCTTTTTGAAAAAGCCATCAAAGCAGTATAATCCCTACCCCAAAAGTCCTCACCTCCCATTATTGCGTGCAGCTCCTACCTCACCTTTACTCCGCCCCTGTCCTACTTGTCTGACTCGTCCTATTATTAAACTTATTCTTTTTAAAAATTCCCTCAAAAAAACTGATTTCATTAGGCTTTCCAACTTTTTATAATACATTTGCAACTCTTATCTAAATTCTTTACAAAGATATGAAACACTTTTTAATCACCCTTTTTGCAATATTACTCACTCAACTTAGCGGGGCTCAAACTCAAAAAGTATTCAACTTTCTATGTACAACGAGCTAGTTTGTTCAGCAAACTGACAATCACCCCTAAAGATATTGTCTTTATTGGCAATAGTATTACCAATAGCGCTGAATGGAATGAACTTTTTCCGCAAAAACGTGTAAAGAACAGAGGCATTAGCGGCGACACTTCCGAAGGAGTGTATGACCGCTTAGACCCCTGTTGTAAAAGGCAAACCTGCCAAAAATATTTATCCTCATTGGGATTAATGATATTTCTCGTGGGATAGAGGTGGAAACTATTGTGCAGAATATGAAGCGAATTGTTGAAAAATACAAACCGAATCGCCCAAAACGAAGATTTATATTCAAAAAGCATTCTACCTGTAAATCCAGATTTTCGAAATGTTTAAAGGTCACGAGAAACCCCAACTCATTAAAAGAAATCAATCAACAGTATCAAAATATAGCCAAAGAGTATAACGTGAATTATATTAATTTATACTCCCCATTTCCTCGAAGAGGGAACCGACAGAATGAATAAAAAGTATACCAATAATGGCTGCATTTGCTTGGAGAAGGATATTTATTGTGGGAGTAAAATTATAAAACCATATCTTTAACTTCAGTTCAATATAACAAAACACCAATTTACAATTATATTTGAGGTAAGTTCTCTGAGATTTTTAAACTATACCTCCCTACTGACCGTCCAGCTCGCACCTCTCACACCTCCCATTGTTTTCACCTGCCCGTCAGCCTTGTCCAACTCGTCAGCCTTGTCATAACAAAAATATTTTATGTAGCCCCTATTTTGTGTAAATTCGTGAGAGATTTAAACTATATACCCTCAAACTACCTTCCTGTCCGGATCGCACCCTTTCGAGGTTGTTGGCAATTGCGAATAAATGAGTCGGAGGCTAAATAAAAAACAAGTAAATCAGCAACACTTTTTTTAGACCAAAAATTATTTAAAAATTATAATAAATATGAAAAATTATTATTCTAATTCTACTAATTACTTCTGCTTGCGATAATTCCACAAAAAGTAATAAAGCAGAAACAGTTACGCCTAAAGAGCAGTTCTCATTAAAAGAGAATACTAATCCAGATGAAATACTTAATGAGCAAAGCTCAAAAAGTAAAATGACAATTACCAAGCATTTATAGAAAAATAAAAACGATACAACCAATATAAATAGAAAAGAGTTATATAAAAATCTTTTAAATATGATGATTTTTCCGAAAGAGAAGGGTATTATCAAATTCCGTATTATGGATGTCCATACAAAGGAAATAAATTAGGAAATGCGAATGTTATTCTAATTCCCAAGACAAAAAGATTTGACACCCATGCCATTACATCTAAATGCAATGATAATGAGCCTTGTTGGGAAAAAGCAAGACAAGAAATATCTTCATTATCAATAGAAGAACTCAACAAGCATTTCAATGCTGTTATTTTTCATTATAGATAAAAAAATATTTGGAACACACGCCACATTTAGAGACATCTTATAATTCTAAATATCCTTATAAGGAAGATGCTTATGTTTTTAGAAAAATGGCAAATGGTCAATAAGAAAAACATATACTATTACGAGTAAAAATGAACAGGAAATAAATGGGTTACAGGAACGATATATCGATAGTTTAGTAGAAAAGTATCGATTTTGGGAATAAAATTACAGTGAATCAGAATTGATTGCAAAAATTTGCGTTACAACACTTTGCTAAAAGTTTCTTGCCCGTGCAGTTCGCTCCTTTGGCAAAAGTTGATTAATCTAATAATCAGATACTTTTAGAGTGTATTATGTAGGGGCGTTTTGCAAACGCCCTCACAAATAGAACTTTTTGGACAGCCTCAATGATCATATTTACTATTTTAAATCTTTTTATTAAAAATTTTTGTGGTTTAGAAAAATGTCGTATATTTGTAAAATATATTTGATGACAAAAGAAACTCAACACTGAAAACAGGAGAATATTTAATATGAAAATGACAAAAATGATTTACATAATGCCCTGAAACACTACTTTGGTTTTGAATCTTTCAAAGGGCATCAGGAAGAAATTATCACCAGCGTGATCAACAAAGAGAATACCTTTGTTATTATGCCCACGGGTGGTGGTAAATCATTATGCTACCAATTGCCTGCATTAGTTTTGGAGGAACTGCTATTGTAATATCTCCTCTTATTGCCTTGATGAAAAATCAGGTAGATGCGATGCGTGGCATTTCGTCTACCGATAGTATTGCCCACGTACTCAACTCTTCACTTACCAAAAACGAAATCCGTGAGGTAATGGAAGACATTAGCGCAGGAAAAAACCAAATTGTTATATGTAGCCCCCGAATCACTTATTAAAGAAGAATATGCTAACTTCCTCAAAACGGTAACTATTTCTTTTGTAGCGGTAGACGAGGCTCACTGTATATCTCTGAATGGGGACACGACTTCCGCCCCGAATACCGAAATATCAAAACCATTATCGAACGTTTAGGAAGCAATATCCCTATAGTAGCACTCACAGCTACTGCTACTCCTAAAGTACAAGAAGATATCCTCAAAAACTTGGGAATGCTCGAAGCCAATGTGTTTAAGTCATCATTCAACCGTCCAAACTTGTATTATGAAGTACGTCCAAAAACCAAAAATGTAGATGCCGATATCATTCGCTTTGTAAAAACAGAACAGTAAAAATCTGGAATTATATATTGTTTTAAAGCCGTAAAAAGTAGAAGATCTTGCTCAAACCTTGCAAGTAAATGGCATTTCAGCAGTACCTTACCACGCAGGATTAGATGCTAAAACACGTGCCAAGCACCAAGATATGTTCTTGATGGAAGAAGTAGATGTGGTAGTAGCAACTATCGCTTTTGGTATGGGAATCGATAAACCCGATGTACGCTTTGTAATTCACCACGATATCCCTAAAAGTATTGAAAAGTTATTATCAGGAAACAGGACGTGCAGGACGTGATGGCGGTGAGGGACATTGCTTAGCTTTCTACTCTTATAAAGATGTGGAGAAGCTCGAAAAATTTATGATAGGCAAACCTATAGCCGAACAAGAAATAGGGCAAGCTCTCTTGCAGGATATCGTAGCGTATGCCGAAACCTCTAGTTCACGTCGTAAATTTATATTGCACTATTTTGGTGAAGAATTCGACGAGGTGAATGGTGAAGGCGCTAATATGGACGATAATGTACGTTTCCCCTAAAGAGAAAAAGAAGCCAAAAGACGATGTTGTAAAATTGCTTAATGTGATTATTGCTACCAAACAAAAAATTCAAAGCTAAAGAAATTGTAAATACGCTTATTGGTAAGGTGAGTGCAATTATCAAGGCACATCGCATTGATGAGCAAGATTTCTTTGGCATTGGTAAAGATAAAGACGATGCTTATTGGATGGCTCTCCCTACGTCAAAATAATGGTAAACGGACTCATACGTAAGGATATTGAAACTTATGGAGTGATGTTCATTACCGATAAAGGAAAGGAATTCTTAAAAGATGTACCTTCATTTATGATGACCGAAGACCACAGTTACGAAGAAGAACCTGAAGACTTCAATAGTGCAAATGCAGTAGCTACGACCCTGTGTTATTGGATATGCTAAAAAGATTTGCGTAAGAAAGTAGCTAAACAAAAAGGCGTACCTCCATTTGTAGTATTCCAAGACCCTTCTTTGGAGGATATGGCCCTCAAATATCCTATAACCATTCAAGAGCTTACTAATGTACACGGTATAGGGGAAGGTAAAGCTAAAAAGTTTGGTGCAGAGTTTATAAAAACTCATTGGTCGTTATGTTGAAGAAAATGACATTGTGCGTGCTGAAGACCTTATCGTGAAAAACTACAGGTTCTAATTCTGCATTGAAGTTGTTTATTATTCAAAAATATCGACCGCAAATTGCCTTTTACCCGATATTGCCCAAGCTAAAGGATTAGAAATGGATGAGTTCCTCAAAGAAATGGAACAGATAGTATATAGCGGAACTAAGCTAAATATTGATTATTGGGTAAAACGAAAATCTTTGATGAAGAACAACAAGAAGAACTTCACGAGTACTTTATGGAGGCTGAAAGTGATAAAATATCATTAGCTTCTAAAGAATTCGCAGGAGATTATGAAGATGACGAACTTAGAATCTACCGTTTGAAATTTATTAGTGAAGTAGCAAATTAAGTTAAAAACATATTATAATATTTAAATAAAAAAATGTCTGAGAAGATTTAAAATCTCATCAGACATTTTTATTTAATAATACCCTCAAATATTTATACTATTCTACTTTTTTTGGAAGTTTAACATTATTAATATCTATTTTACTCTTATTTTTTTATCATAGTTTCAATTTTACTATAACTCTTTTTTGTAAATGCTGAGCTATAAGTTCTAATTCCTTATACCATTGCTCTCCAAATTTTCTAATAAGAGCTTCTTTTTACAAACTTATAAATAGGCAACTTTAAGTCTCTCCCTAAAGAACAAGCATCATCACATATAGGCTGCCAACGATGATAGTTTACCGCAGTAAATGAGCTATATCCCTGTAAACGTATAGGATACAAATGACAAGAAATAGGTTTCTTCCATTCGATTTTTCTTATCATTATATGCTTGTTCTATAGCACAAAGAGCCCAACCTTTTTCATTGCGTACTACATAAGCACATATCACCTCCTTTGATAAGAGGGGTTTCCCTCTCCATCTTCTCCTTTCACATAAACACCTTGCTCTTCTATTGCTTTTCTACCTTCTTCACTAAGGTAGGGTGCTACTTCAGAATAGACATGCTTTCATCGTCATTAACTCTTTTTCTTCTATCGGCGCCCCTGCATCCCCTTCTACACAACAAGCTCCTTTACAAGCATTAAGGTTACAAACAAAGTCACGTTCTATAACATCTTCTGAAATAATGGTATTAGCAATTTGTATCATTTTTAATAATGGAGTTATTTAAACAAAAATTTCTAGCAACCTCAGTACTATTATATAATATAATCTTGAAAAATTATACATAACTACACAAATAAGATTACTCGTTTGCAAAAAAATAAACAAAAAAATATTTCACAACCAAATTTCATTCTTTCTCAAAGAAAACAAAAACATTTAGTATACTCCCCTATTCTTCTTTTTGTTTCCTCACTTTATCCCTAAATTTTAAGCTTTTCTATATCTCCTATCCTTTCTATAATATTTTCAAAATTTAAAAATTTTGATTTCTAAATCCTTACATTATACAAATAAATTTTTATCATAAAAAAACGATTAAAATTTTTGGTAATATAAAAAGTAGTACTTTTTGCACCCGCAAAGAAATATTAAACTTAATGGCGAGGTAGCTCAGGTGGTTAGAGCGTTGGATTCATAACCCAAAGGTCACGGGTTCAAATCCCGTCTTCGCTACAAAATTAAAATCCCTAATAAAAAAATACGCTTTAAAGCGTATTTTTATGTCTATACTTTTATGAACTCATACAAAGCGAGTATAAAACCGAGTATATTTCCGAGTATACGAAAAATGAAAGAACTTATGGAAAAGAAAAAAATATTCTGTTCCAAAAAAATCTATCCAAAAATTATTTCTGAAAAACGACTTTCAGCTTTTTCTGAAAGAGAAAAAGGAGAGATTCTGAAAAAAGCATAAACGTTGGTGATGTGTACTACAGTAACTACCAAAGATGGTTGTACAGCAACAGATGCTATTACCATTGAAAGTACAAATGCTCAAATAGCTTCTGAGTTCTTACTCACTACCCAAGCCTATGAGAATGAAGAGGTAATATTAGTAAACACCAGTAGTCCTAAAGGAGAAACTACTGAGTGGTTAGTACCCGAAAAATGAAGCTATTGAAATCACCAATAAAAATGATGACTATATCTCTCTCATCTTCAAAGCAAAAAGGTGAATACCGTATAGGTATCAAGCAAACACAAGGTAATTGTTTTGAGTCGTTCTACAAGAATATCATTGTAGAACCCGCTACCGATTTGCTCTAAAACTCAAAAACCAATGAGGCTTTTGTAAGAGAATTTGAAGTAGCACCTAACCCTAACGATGGCAAGTTCAAAGCAAAAAGTAGTTTTAGAAAAAGCAGGGGCTATCAAATTCCGTTTATATAGTATCACAGGGCAATTAGTGAGCGAGAAAAACTCAGCTTCAGCTACTGAACACTGGGTTGATTTTCAAGACCCACTACCAGCTGCTACCTATATATTGGTTTTAGAAACTCCTTACCAACGATTAAGTAAAAAAATCATTATCATTCCTTAAGTACAATGCGCCTATTCTCTTACATATTCCTCTTTCTGCTCACAACGTGGCAGCTCATAGCACAAACCTACCCCTGTGCAGGTAGTGCCTGTGCTCACACCTCCATATAGTAGTAAGATTGCTGACTATGCCAACCCAATGGCTAATAAGGTACAACTGCAACTCATCACTACTGACTTGAGTGTACAGAACCGCCCCTGTACAATTATATGTAGAGATTAAAGGCAATGGACTTACAGCAGCCTCAGCCCCCATACTTTCAGGCGTTTCACCCTTGCGTATCAGTGAGGCGAAATCCTCCGCCTCACCAATGCCGAGCTGGCAAGCTACTTCCAGTTGCGCAACCTGCAAGGTATCACCTCACAACAATACGCCTCTGCCTTGCCCGATGGAATGTACTCCTTTTGCTTTTAGAGTAAAGGACGTGCTCTAGTGGTCGTTGGCTCTCCCAAAGTCATTGCGCCATTGCCTATCTAATGCTCAATGACCCCCAATTCTGAATATTCCCTCTGATAATGAGCAAGTAACTGTAACCGATTTTCAAAAACATTATTTTCAGTTGGACACCCCGTCAAATCAACGCGACCAATGTAACCTATTCCTTTGAATTACGTGAGATTTTTAGACCCTACTCTCGACCCTCGTTTTGCTTTTTGAAGTAAGTCGACGTATACTCAAAGAAGACGATTTGCGAATGACCACCTTCGTCTATGATGTGAGCAAACCCAACCTCATCCCTAGCAGACGCTATGCGTGGCGCGTAAGAGCTATCTCCACAGGTGGACTGGCAGAAAACAGTGTCTTTAAAAACGATGGTTATAGCGAGGTACACACGTTTGTCTACGCCGTAAACTGTAGCAAACCGCTCTTTTTGCTAAGCGAACAGCAGGGTAGAAGTCGTACCAAACTACTCTGGCAAGGGCACACACTACACCAAAAATACCATATCCAATACCGTAAGAAAAAAACGTAGAAGGCGCACAGTGGTTCGAGACCTTTACCCGAAATACCCAAACCCTCATCGCCGACTTGGAGGCGGGTGAGTACGAGTTTCGTGTAGGAGCTTCTTGCGAGGGCGAACGCTATGGTATTACTCCCAGCTATGTGTATTCTGATATACAGACTTTCAAAAATAGAAAAACACAAAAACACTACCGAGTCAGCCTACAACTGTGGTATTGTACCTAAAAATAACGATTACCAATCAAAAAAACCTTTGGCTAGTTTGGTAACCAATGAAGTGTTTACCGCAGGTGATTTTGCGGTTACCCTTTTGGAGGTGAGTGGTAGCAATGGTGTATTTTCAGGCAAAGGCTTTATAAAAAGTGCCTTACTTGAACGATACTAAGCTGGCGGTAGAATTTGAAAAACGTCAAAATCAACAGTGATTACCAGCTCACAGATGGAGTAGTGAAAACTACCTATGATGCCGATTGGAAAAAAATGTACAGTTCATAGAAAAACCTCACAGGTCAAGGTAAAAAATCCTATGAGATAAACGTACCTTTTGAGATTGAAAAGGTAGAAACTCGCAATGGTGAAATAGTAGTTACAGGTAAAGACGGACGTAAAGAGGTATTCCCTTTTGGAGGTAATGATTCCACTGTTAAGGGAAAAAAATTACCACAACTACCAATGGAGTAACCACTACCCAAGAATATATATATCGCATAGATAAAGATGGTAAAAGTATCTGAACCTCAAACAGTAGCTCAAGGAGGCAAACCTACCAAAGAAAATACCAATGGTGTTACCCAAAACGGTGAGGCTACAGCCCTTACCGCCAAAAGGTATTGAAGTAACTTTTGAGAATACAGCCGACTCTAAATACGCTTATGAAGACCCCTACCAAAGCTTATAGTAAGGACTACCAAAAAGCTTGACGGTAAGTACATTCCGTTTAAAGCGGTGGTAAAAGGCGAAAACAGAACCTTTCTTAGCCAAAGTACAGATTACCGATAAGAATATTAGCGCTGATAGTCTTATCTTCAAAAACCGATAAAGGCGCACTCATCGAATCCAAAACGAGTAGAAGGTTCTAACGACTTTTTGCTTACCCTCAAAGGTTTCCATTCTTTTGCTGTAGAACAAGTACAAGCTACTATCAAACAGGGCAAGAAATACCAAATCGCAGGGGTGTTTAACTTGGTACACCTCTCTCCTAAAACTGCCAAGGTAATCCTTGTACCCACTTCTGAAAAACACTTCTATGGATATAGATAGAGTAAAATCTATTTATAGCAAGATAGGAGTAAATTTAGATATCACTTGGACAGCACCTTTTGATATCACACCTTATTTGACCAATGGCGTGTTGGAAACCAAAGATGTATTTGGTGACCTTACCGATTACAGTCCGTCACAACAGGCGGTTATCAATGCCTATAAAGCCACAGGCAAGGTAGCAAACGATACCTATTACGTGTTTATTACCAATGCCAAGAGCAGTACCGGACAAGGAGGCTATATGGCACTGGGTGGACAGTTTGGTTTTGTATTCGACCAAACTGAAAGAACCCTCGCCCACGAACTCGGGCACGGCATCTTCAAACTCGAACACCCTTCAAAGGTAAAAATGCCGACAAAGGTAAAACCTCTGCCCTAATGGATTACAATGAGGGACAAGATTTCTTCTACCGCGACTGGAAGCAAATCAACGACCCTAAAGTGAAGTTATACGCTTTTTCAAGGACAAAGTGAGGGAGAGCAGATAAGCGATATTCTTCTATTGTCTCGTTTTTATAGAAAATATAAAAAGCGCACTCATTTAAGATTGATTATGATTATTCGAAAAAGAATTATCTGATGAAACGATTAACTTTTTACCAGAAGTTAATGTTCGTTTTTTTCAAATTTAGAAGATTCAGGTTTTTATTCTTCAGATAAGATAAAAACAACAGATGGTGATGAACTTACTCTTAGCTTATGGGTTGGTAAGCATTTCAATAAATATTTCAATTTTGATATTTCCAATGAGGGAGGCTTAGGAAAATTATTTCCCTGATCAGAAAAAGTATAAGGTATTATCGCTATTTTAATAATCCTACCTCACAAGATAAGGAGGTACTTACTTCGAGTATTAAAAAAACAAATGCTCAATATTTCAATGGAATAATTATTCAAGTTCCAAATAAGTATGTAACAATATTTGAAAATAGCGTTTTAAACTTTGCTAATGATAAAGAAAGAAAAAGAAAGATGGCTTAACGCTCTTAATAAAAAAATATAGAAACAGAGAATTATGAAGAATTGCAAAAATACCCAACTCTCCCTTTTTCTTTAGTAGGAGTAAAAAGCAAGACTCTCTTTACTTGAAAAAAACTTTCAAAACAAAAACTTACTGCCACTAATTCCTTTTATAAATAAAAATTTTTGGTAGTGATTTAGATAAAAGAAATACTCTATGTAACACTATTAAATTCAATTATAAATGATCAAAAATACAGAGCAAAATAATGAACTGTTCAATCGTTTTTGTATCATCCTATTTTCAAAAAAATATATAACGAAATAGATGATGAAACTACTCGATTAAAGTTTTTATAAAGTTGTAGGTAGATTAGCTGCTGTATCTAATCAAGAAAAACGTAAAGAGTAAATTTATTGATATCGTCAATAGTAATAGTTTTGACAAACATCACGGGAGCATTATTAGCTTCTATTTTGATGGGACTTGATGAAAAAGAACATTATTGAGACTCAAACTAATTTGCTTACATTGTTAAATGATAATTCTCATAATATAGGAGGATTAAAGCGTTTATACAACAAATTAGAAAGTGAAGAACAAGAATATTTCAATTACTATTTCTCTAAATGGGCTAAAAAAATACTATTATGATCAATATCAAGAACTAGAAGTTATTTTAAATAGTATTAATAGAAATGGAAATATAAATCAAGGGATTGATTGCAACAGTAATTCTATTCAGTACTTTGCAGTAAATCATATAGCTCTTGATTATATAAATGTTTTTGATAAATGTGGCTCATATCCATTAAATTGTCATTATTTACAAAACAATTATTCCAAATGTAGATACTAAAAACCAATATTTCTTTAGTTATGGAGAAAAATAGAAAAAAAGAAAAAGAATGTAGTGATAATAACAATAAAAGTGTAATATATTACAAAGCAGGAAAAACCTTTTTTTCTGATTTTTGTGATACTCTTTTTCAATGAATCCTATGAATATGCTAACATCAAAAAGGGTGATGTACGAATAGTCCCTCTGTTTTGGGCTGAAAAATTTTTGCCACAAAACATCATAAAAAACTAAGCGGACAACAACTAACAATAGCTTTAGAAACCGCTGGTATTTTATTAGCTGCTACTACTGGAGGACAAAGTTTTACAGCTGTTAAAGCTATTACTATCACTTTAGGAGCTTCAGCTATTGGTGTAGAAATATATGAAAATGACCTCTTAAAAAACTTGAAGGAGGAAAAGATTTTTGTCGAAAGTGTACGACTGATCAATGCTTTGGTTGGAGGTGCGATTTTAGTAAAAGCTGTAGGTAGCTCAATTGCTGTTGTAGATTTACAAAAATAAAAAAACTTTTTTTCATAAATGTGCCAGAGAAAGCTGTAGAATTGAAGAAAGGTTTAAATTCTTTTTAGCTACTGCAAAAATCAGGAATTAAATTCACTAAAGAAGCATTAACAGAAATAAAAAGCTTTTACTATATGAAGTAGACCTACAATCTTCGTTTAAACAAATTGTTCAGGGAGCAACTGCAAAAGTTAAAAATGATTTAAAAAGCTTATATAGTAGCAGCTAATATGGAGTATGAAATAGCTTCTTTGCGCTATTTAGATGCTCTTGACGGTCAAAAAATTACTCCTTACACCAAGTGTTGTAATAGTTGATAACACATTAGGTTACAAAAATAGGTGCTTTTAGAAAACGTTTATATCACAGTTAACAACGATACTAAAAAGCCAATATAGGAGTTTATACCAAAGGTGAAAAAGGTAGTACTATCTTTAGAAAAAAATCTAAAAATCAGAAATAAATGAGATAGATACTTATTTCAATGCACCTATTTCGACAGATATTAAACTTTTACTCAACCAATGGAATGATGATTTATTAAAAACTTTGCAGAAAGATTTATCATCTAATTCTACAGGAGGTGAATTAAGACAGCTTTTTAAAGACAGAAGACGATTTTCTTAAATGGAAATTGATAAAAGAAGACCCCGCCTATGCCTTTTGAAATCTCTAAAACCGATATTACTTGGACAAAATGGGGAAAAAAAGTAATTTCTTTAAAAACAATAACAAAAGCAGGAAAAGAGTTTGAACTTGCTATCCTAAATAAAAATAAAAAAACAAGAATAGGCAAAAGAATATGAAGCCCTTAAAAAATTAGTGCCCGACCTTGATGATCGAAAATTAGTAAGCCAAATGCATTTCTGTCTTCCTGGACTAACCCCTCCTTGTAACAAACAAGGCGAGTTCTTTATTGCCGACCAAGTTTGGATTAAATATGATGCAAGAGGTAATATACAAGATATGGTAGTGGTAGAGACTAAGTTAAGTCAAAGTACAGGCTTATCTACAGGACAAACTCTAGCACAACAACAAGCTGGAAAAAGGCAGCTTAGTTATAAAGCTGAAATTCCAAAAATAAATGATGAAATTATGAATGTTAGATTGCCTAAATCTATTGATAGAGGAACTCAAATTCCTATCAAGGCTTTCTATAAACTATATGGTGATGGGAAAAATACATTTAAAGGAATAACTAAATAAAAATACAAACAAAATGGAAATAGAACTAGATAAAAGAGACTTACACCAATTAATAAAAGAAGTAATATCAAAAAGAATATAAGGTAAATTTAGTAAATAATGATGCTACTATTACCGATGATAGTTTTTTTCTTATGAGTTAAAAAGGAGAAAATATAGAATATTCATTTGATTTTTAGGATACAATATGATAGATTACTAACATTTGAGGGGTTTACTATCAAAATTAAAAAAAGTAGAAAAAAATTTGTATGTGATTTAATAATAGAAGAGTTGAAAAAAATATTATCGTGATCATATATATCCTAATACCAAAGATTTCTATAAAATAGACTATTCTTTTTCGCAAGATATCACTTGAGGCTCATTTAGAGGAGTTTTTATCGAGTTTTACAAAATGTCTTTCGTATTATGAACAAGAAGTATTTCCTAAACTATTAGATATAAAATTTTTAGCTAATTGATGGGGAGTGTGCCTTTTGATAAACAATTGAGATTGTAGTTGGCGGAACTTATCCTGTCACTCTTTTTTTAAGAAAAATTGCTATTCTAAAATGGGGAAATCACCCAAGATATGAAGAATATAAAAACGGCTTACAGACTTTTTATAAAAGAAGATTTTTAGAGCCAAGATATGAAAAAAAGAGGCACCTTTATACCAACAAGGCTTTGATTATTTAATCACTCATTTAGAAAATGAACCCAATCCTTTTATAAAGGAATAACTAAATAAAAAAATACAAACAAAATGGAGATAGAATTAGATAAAAGAGACTTACACCAGTTAATAAAAAGAAATAATATCAAAAAGAGTATAAGGTAAATTTAGTAAATAATGATGCTACTATTACCGATGATAGTTTTTTTCTTATGAGTTAAAGGGAGAAAAATCTAGAATATTCATTTGATTTTTAGGATACAATATGATAGATTACTAACATTTGAGGGGTTTACTATCAAAAATTAAAAAGTAGAAAAAAATTTGTATGTGATTTAATAATAGAAGAGTTGAAAAAAATATTATTGTGATCATATATATCCTAATACCAAAGATTTCTATAAAAACAGACTATTCTTTTTTTCGCAAGATATCACTCTGAGGCTCATTTAGAGGAGTTTTTGTCAGAGTTTTTATAATTGTCTTTCGTATTATGAACAAGAAGTATTCCTAAAACTATTAGATATAAAAATTTTTAGCTGATTATGTAGGAAGTGTGTCTTTTTGAGAGAAAAAGCAGAAATAGCTGTTGGAGGGAGTTTTTCCAGTACACTTATTTAAAAAAATAGCTATATTAAAATGGGGCAATCATTCAAGATATGAAGAATACAAAAACGAAAACATTAAAACTTATTGATTTGTATGGTATAAAGAAACCTGAAAAAAACAGAAGAGGTTGCTATTTTCAAACAAGGATTTGATTATTTAATCACTTATTTAGAAAAATGAACCCAATCCTTTTTAAATGAGAATAAGCAATAGTTTTTATATCATCATATTAACCCTATGTTTCTTTCTTAGCTTTGTTGCAAAAGCTAAAGAAAAACTCCTATTTAAGGAAAAATTAGTGAATTTAGCCCCTGAAAACGCTGAAAAACTAAAGGCTATTGGAGGTGAACAAGGATTGATAGATTTCTTGAAGAAATATAAAGATGCTCCTTGTGGTAATTGTAAAGATGCAGGAAGGAAAATTTTTGGAGGTCGTACCATAGATGAGATGCTCGAAAAACTATATAGAAGTAGCCCATACTTTTAGAAATCGCCCTGATTTATGGAAAAAAATAGAAGAAGGCGCTTTAGTAGCAATGCCGCTATGCGTGAAGGCACACAGCATATGTTATCTACCTTTAAGAAAAACCCTAAGAAATATACGCCTGAAAAACATTGAGCATATAGATATGAAGTTTGGAAAAAGCTTTAGATGATATCTGTGCCAACTGCCGCTATGACGTGAAGTTTAGCAGAAAATATGATGAAGATTTGCCTTTATATGAAGAGTTTAAGAGCTATAGTAGTGAAACTTGGAATAAAAATAGCAAAATGACAAAGATTTTATCAAACAATTTGAAAGCTACTTACAAGTAAGAGACCTTCATAAAATAGAAGATTTATCTTATGTAATTAACACTCAAAAAGCGAATGTAGATGAAGTAAAGCAAGCTTTTTAAAAGAATTGTTTAAGAATAAAAGAAGTGAGTTCTTTGAAATTATTAAAAAGAATAAAAATCTTAGTGAAAGCTTAGATATAGATAATATATCAGACTTAACAAAATGAAAAGATTAGTGATATTGTTGAACATATTGTAAAAGGCGCAGTGATATGAAAGAAGTACAATGTATTAGTAATGTAGATAACTTTCTTATAGTAGATAAGAAACTATATTTTTAGCAATGGGAAAAGAAGTTATAGGTGAAAATGGACATTCTATTCTGATTTCTCCTTTATCTTTGCAGTTCTTAAATTATAAAGAACCTTATTTTTTTACATTCCTGATATCTATGGGAATACCTATTTGATAATGGAAAATGAGGTGAGATTCTTAAAAGATATTTTTATTAAAGATGTTATTTCTGATTCTTTGTTATTAGTTAGTAAAAGATAAAAAGACAGCTGTTTTTTTGATATAAAAAAATAATGAATTTCACTATGTACTGAATTTTTAGAATATTTAAATTCTTAGAGTGGAAAAAATATTTTTTTAAAAAAACAAAAATAATATATAAGGAATAGAAATATGCACAGGGCAATTTCTTTGGGAATTTTTCTTTTCTTTATTAGGGAAGCATAAAAACCCTTATACTGATGAGGAGAAAGACTTTGAAGTAAGACGTTTAATAGGTATATACAATAATATTCTTTGGGTTTTTCTAAATGCAAAAGGATTCATAGGCTTAGATATTGAAACAGGAAAGTTAAAATATCGTATTCCTGAGTTTCACCAAGCTATAGGAAAAACAATTACCAGTTCTTATGAAGACCGCAAAGGTTTTTAGAAGTGATTATCTTTTAGACAATGAAAAAGGAAAAATTTTTGGTATGGCTATGGATGTCTTTATTGAAATAGATTTAACCCAAGAGCCTCCTTTTGTTACTCAATATGGCTTACAGGAAGAGTTTGAAAAGTACAACATCAAAAAGCAAATGATACAGCGGAAGATTATGTTATTCAAGATAATTTATTGTATTTTTTTATCTTGCTGAAAAAAACTAAAATTTGGTATTTTTAGACATCAATACCAAGGAAATTATCTATATTTCAGAGCCTATTGCTGTAGTGGAAAGAGATGATAGTTTTATTTCGCCTTAGAGACTTAAAAAGTCTCAGAAAAATAAGGTGTATATCTTAGATAGTAATAATACGTTGCATATTTTTTTGAACGTGAAGAATAGTTCTTGTTTTTATCATACTAATTTCATTTCTATTACTTTTACTTTCATTTAGTAAGCATAGGGACAAAAACCTTTATTTGAAGAGTTTAAAAGCTATAATACTGAAACTTGGAGTAAAAATAGCTAATGATAAAGGATTTATTCAACAGTTACGCATAACTCCTTAAAATGGTTGGGACTAATTTGGAACAAACTTCTATGAATTGATTCTTGTTTTCTATTCTAATAACACAAACCTTATTAAATAGTTCAAAAATAGGACTATAATAAAAATAATAAAGAATAACTTGTTAAGTTGTATTTTTGTAAGTTCCAGTAGTAAGTGCAATTTTTCAGTAGATTTTTTTAGAGTAAATTTTTGTTGTTCAGCAAATTGCCTCTGCAGAGGCAATTTACTGAATAACAAAAAAAGAGAAAAACCATAAAGTCTTTTTCTCTTTCAAAATAAATGCTTTTTCTTTGTAAATGACAATGAAAGAATATAAGCATTTAAATTTGGCGTAAAAAGGTCGGTAATTTCTGCTTTAAAAAGCAAGCAGAATGAAACAAAAATTGCGGTTTGAGTGGAGTGTAGTCCCTCTACCGTTAGTCGAGAGCTGGCAAGAAACAAAACAAAGACAGGAAAAATACAGTCCAAAAAGTAGCTCAAGAAATCTCAGAAAAAGCGTAAAGAACGTTTTTAGAAAAGAACGTAAATTTACTAAAGAAATGAAAGTTCTTGTCATTAAGTATATCTCTGAAGAACAGTGGTCTGTTGAGCAAATTGTAGGGTATTGTAGAAAAAATGGAATACCAATAGTAGGAAAAAAACAACTATCTATAAATTCATTCACCAAGACAAAGAAAACGGAGGCGACCTATACAAACACACTCGTCATCAGCTTAAGCATAGATGTAGAGCATTGTACACTTGTAAAAAGAAAGTGGAAGATAAAAAGTCTATTGAAGAACGCCCTGAGGTTGTAAGTCAGAAAACAGTTCTTGGGAGCGAGGTCTTAGTGAACACACTAATGGTCTTGTGCGGCAATACATACCAAAAATACTGATTTTAAAGATATTACAGATAAAGAAATTAGAGAATATCAATATAAAAATTAATAATAGACCAAGAAAAGTATTAGATTTTGAAAAACCTAAAGATTTATTCTATCAGAAAGTAATCTGAAAAAAATTGCACTTGATGGTGGAATGGACGATGAATAAAAAAATAAAAAACTTGTTAGTTCATAGTACTTTTGCCCCTGATTTGGAGTAACCTCTGGCGAGAGTCGTGAATGTTGCCCAATGATAACATAATTATTTTATATTTTTTTATGGAACCATTATTAAAGTACGTACAAGACAACTTTTATTGAGAAAAAGAATTCCCAGAATTTTTCAGCAGGTGATACTATCACTGTGTATTATGAAATCAAAGAGGGTGACAAAAAAACGTACTCAGTTTTTTTAAAGGTGTTGTAATACAACGCAAAGGTCACGGTGTAACAGCTACATTTACCATTCGCAAAATGTCTGGTACAGTAGGGGTAGAACGTATCTTCCCTATCAATATGCCTGCCCTTCAAAAAAATTGAAGTAAACAAAAAAAGGTAAAGTTAGACGTGCTCGCATCTATTACTTTAGAGGACTTACAGGTAAAAAAAGCCCGTATTAAAGAAGTTCGCTAAAAAGAAAATTGATGAACAACATAAAAAGCAAAGAGTAAAGTATGCCTTTCTCTTTGCTTTTTCATTTACTAATGAATAAATATCTAATCCCTAACACTTAAACATTTGTACGCAATACTCGACATAGAAACTACGGGAGGTAAATACGATGAAGAAGGTATTACCGAAATTGCTATTTATCAATTTGATGGACATACTATTACCGATCAGTTTATCTCTCTTATCAATCCCGAACGCCCTATACAAGACTATGTTACTAAACTTACAGGCATTAACAATAAGATGTTGCGCAATGCACCAAAGTTTTATGAGATAGCCAAACGCATAGTGGAGATTACAGAAGGGTGTATCATTGTTGGGCACAATGCCGCCTTTGATTATCGCATTTTACAAAACTGAATTTCGCCGTTTAGGATATGAGTACATTAAAAACAACACTCTGTACAGTAGAACTTTCACAACAACTCATTCCTGATAAAGAATCGTATAGCTTAGGAAAATTAGTGCGTTCTTTAGGTATCCCTGATGAGTGAACGCCATCGTGCTTCGGGCGATGCTATGGCTACCCTCAATCTTTTTAAATATTTACTTGAAAAAGACACTAAAAAGAGTATTATAACTGCTTCAGTGAAGAATGATGTGAATTTAGAAATGGCTTCACGACACCTCAAAAAATACTCGATGCACTCCCTGAAACCTTAGGCGTATTCTATATCCACAACGAAGAAGGTAAAAATTATCTATGTAGGAAAAACATAAAAACATCAAAGGGCGGGTGAACCAATTGCTCACCTCTCCTCTAAACGCGATAGATATTTGCAGCGCCATACTTATAAGGTAACTTATGAAGAAATGGGAAATGAACTCATTGCAACCCTTAAAGAATTAGAACTTATACAACTTAATAATCCTAAATGCAACAACCGGAGTATTGATAAATCAAAGAATATCAATTATATACTTACTTCTCATTATAACAAAAGAGGATATCTCTGTTTTTCTATAGAATTGTTGCAATCGCAAAAACAATTTTATCACTACTTTTGAAACACTAAAAGAAGGATTATCCTTTTTAAAGCGCATAGAAAAAGAATTTCAACTCAACGAAGTAGATTTCAACAACGAATCTCCTGACATATACAATGAGCGAGCTAAGGGAATTTTTTTCTAAATACGGACTACAAAAATGAAGATGTAGCAATTGTAGATAAAGGCAGAGTAGTAGGTGAAAAAAAGTATGATTTTAGTAATAGATGGCAATATCAAAGGGTATGGATTTTTTTAAATCTGAACTACCAACTCACACAACGTTCTATTTTAGAAACTCTTATCACTCCTTTAGCCAATTCTTTACTCAACCGACACCTTTTACACGCTTATCTCCGCAAGAATTCAAAGTGAAGGTACTCAAACTAAGCGAACAAAAAAACCTTATCATAATGAATAAACATTTTTTTATTACACTCTTAGGAACTGCTGTTTTGGCAAGTTGTAACTCAACGAACAAAAGAAAGTGCCACAGCATTAAAGGAATCGGCAGAAAAGATTTCAAAAACTTACTGATTCTATCAAAAAGATTGACGAACAACGCCTTGAAGCATTGAATTTCAGTCTTGAAACTAATGAATTAGCACAACAATATTTTTGAAGATTTAAAAAAATTGACAATCCTTCACAAATTGTTATGAATGCGCTAATGGAAATAAATGTAAAGGATCATAACCCTTATATCAAATCAGAGTCTAACGGCAAATTCTTATTTAATAAAATAAGAATACTCAATGAAAAATGGGTGATTTGTGAATTTACTGATGGTGAATTGTGGGGCGACCTGCTTTTGGAATACCACATTGATGGCAACCAAAATGTTACCTTTAAAGCCCTAGATGAGGTCATCCACCCTAAATAAATCGGAAGCTATACCATCTGAAAGAAACTTGCCCTTTACGCGTTACTTTCAGGTGGTTTTCTTCTATAATTAAAAGTCCGTCGTTGAGGTACTTTTTGTGCTTGCTGTAGCAAGTATTGGTTATAATCTTCCCCAAATAAAGTTTTTACTTCTTCTAAATCAATCCCCACCATTGTACGTATACGCGTGATGATGAGTTCGTTATACTGGTTGTTAAGGCTAAGTTCTTCTTTTTCCTGAGGTAATATTCCCTGCTGTATCTGTTGTATATACTTAATGTTGTGAGCAATATTCCAACAGCGTTCTTTCCCATTAAAACTATGAGCTGAAGGACCTATACCCATATAAGGCTTCACAAACCAATAAGCTGTATTATTCCTGCTAAAATACCCTTCTTTGCCAAAGTTTGAAAATTCATATTGTATAAAATCTTCTTTTTCAAGAGTGTCTATCAGTATTTGAAAGTGCGTATAGGCTTGATCATCGCTTATAGGAGGTATTTTTCCCGTAGCAATAAACTTATGCAAAGCTGTTTTTCTTCTACTGTAAGTGCATAGGCAGAGATATGTGGAATATCAAAGAGACAGTGCCTTATTGATATTCTCCTCCCAGCGTTCCTTACTCATTTGAGGAATACCATAAATTAAATCAATTGTGATATTATTAAAATACTGTGGAGCTATCTGTAATAAAGTTTCTACTTGGGCTACACTATGTACTCTATTCATCAATTGTAAGTCTTCTTCAAAAACGATTGAACTCCCTAAACTTAATCTATTGATGCCTAAAGAGCGTAATTGCTCAAGCACTTGTTGGGGAGAGGAGTCTCTAAAAAAATCATCAGGATTAGCCTCTAAGGTTATTTCGGCTGTTGGACTTACCTTGTATGTGTGAAAAATAGTGTGAAAAAGCTGTTGTAACTCTTGAAAAGAAAGAATGCTTGGAGTACCTCCTCCTAAATATACTGTTTGTAATTTGCTATTTATAGCTTCATCCTTGCGCAAAATGAGTTCCTTTACAAAGGGCATTTACCATTTCTCCTTTTCTTTTTAGAGTAGTTGAAAAATGGAAATCACAATAATGACAAGCACGCCTACAAAATGGAATATGAATGTATAAGCTATACAAAAATAAAGTGTTTTTATTAACCTATACGGTCTTGATTTTGTTTTACAAAAGCGTCCCAACCACTATAACTTTGTTGCTTTTGTGTCTTACCACCATTAAAAAAAGTGACAAACAGCCACAGCTAAACCATCAGTTGCATCAAAATGTTTGGGAAGTTCTTTTATGTTTAGAAGTTGTTGTAGCATTTTAGCTACTTGTTCTTTGGAGGCACTACCATTACCCGTAATAGCCATTTTTACCTTTTTAGGCTCATATTCAGTAATAGGAATTTCGCGCTGATAAACCTGCTGCCATCGCTACTCCTTGAGCTCTCCCTAATTTCAACATTGATTGTACATTTTTACCAAAAGAAAGGTGCTTCAATAGCTAATTCATCGGGTTTGTAAGTGTCAATTAGTTCTAAAGTACGATTGAAAATCACACTTAGTTTTAAGTAGTGATTTGCTGTATTTACTGAGTTGAAGTTCATTCAGTTGTAAGAGTTTCATAGTATCTCTTTCCACCTGAATAAGTCCAAAGCCCATAATAGTAGTACCCAGGGTCGATACCTAAAAATAATACGTTCCAAAAGCTACTACAGATTATTTAACGTTAATTTTAATAGGGAGTTCAAATTGAGTGCTCACATTTTGTCCGTTTTTTTAGTAGCAGGGCAATGGCATCATTATCAGACAACATTGATAGATTAGCGCGCAAAGAATCTTCAAAACTTTCGTTTTCGGTACTGAATAGTTCTTTAGTTTTTCTCATCTGCTTTTGATATCTATGAGCACTATTTTTCCGATATTATCTACTTTTTATGTTGAGAATAATACTATCTTTAATAGGTTCAGACACTTCGTAAGGGTCTTTTTCGCAAGCGTTCTTCAAAGAGAGCTGCAAAAGTTTTCTCAAAGCATTCTTTTGAGTAGGTTTAGTAGTAGCGGTATCGCATACCCCTTTAAAAATAGGGGTAAGTATCTACGTCTTCTTTTATTACTTCATCAAATTTAATCTTAGCAAGAGAGTCTAATTTTTGTAACTCAGCTTCTTTCTGTTCAGGAGTGAGTTGAGAACCATTCTTTTGCAAGAAGCAAAGGCTAAGAATAAAGCTAAAAACAAAAAGTAAAAAATTTCATAATTGAATGTGTATTAAATGTTTTTAGGGGCTCAAAAGTATTACAAAAATGATTTATAAAAATAAATCGTTTATTTTTTTGAGGTTTTAAAGTGTAATTTACAGAGTAGTTAAAATTACAAACTACTGATAATAAGATAAATATAATTATTTTGAGCTTATTTTTATAACGTTGTTTTTCTTTGTTGTAAATAGTCCTTACGATACCATCGGCGAGACCAATACGAGGTACGTGAACAATCTCAGCTCCCGACCATTTCATTGCATTAGTGAATACAGTGAGAGCATAGAGGATTACGTCGGCACGGTCGGGATTGAATCCTAAGAGCCTAATGCGTTCTTCATAAGAAAAACCAGAAACATAGTTGTGATAATCGGTGAGATACTGATAGCTAAGAGGTTCACCTTCTTTACTATTAGAGTTCTTATGGATTTTATTGATATTTCCGCCATGAGCCTATGGCTTCTATATGTTCACAATCTTTAGTCTGTTTTTTTATCCATTTTTCAACATCTTCCCACGTTTTGTCGCTCACCTTGTTATCTAATAAACGCACTGTACCAATAGGGAATGAACGCGATTTTTACTTTCCCTTTAGAAAAACAGTGAACTCAGTACTACCTCCTCCCACATCTATATATCAGATAATCTTTATCTTTTTGTATCAAACTTGAAATATCGGTAGAAGCAATGATGCTCGCCTCTTCAGCGCCATCTATAATTTCAATGCGTACACCAGTGCGTTTATAAACTTCATCGGCTACTTCTTGTCCATTAGTAGATTCACGCATTGCCGAAGTAGCACAAGCGCGATAATTTTTCTACTTGATTTATTTTCATCAGCAAGCTAAAGGCTTGCATAGCATCAGCTAATCTATCAGTATTTTCAGGAGAGATAAGTCCATCTAAAAACACATCAGCTCCCAAAACGGATGGGCACACGCACTAAGCTCGCTTTTGGTGAATTTTTGGAGCTTCATTAGGTTCTTCTAAAAACGTTAGAGATGAGCAATCTCACCCCCGTTAGACCCTATGTCTATAGCTCCTAACTTTTTGATATTCATATTGTAATTATTTATCTTTATCAGCTTCTAAAGTACGTACTTTCAGAGGGTTTTTAGTTAGCTCGGCATATTCTTCCCGATTTCTGAATACATCTAAGGCAGTGTAAATAGCGTAGCGGAATGACTCAGGTTCGGCAATACCCTTACCTGCTATCTCGTAAGCAGTACCATGATCGGGGGAAGTGCGTACTTTGCTAAGTCCAGCTGTGTAGTTCACACCACTACCAAAAGCAATGGTTTTTGAAAGCTATAAGACCTTGGTCGTGATAAGGAGCAAGCACAGCATCGTAGTTGCGATAAGTTTGAGAACCAAAGAAACTATCGGCAGCAAAAGGACCAAAAACTAATATATTTTTCATCGAAATACAGTTTTTTTAAAGGCAGGACGTAGCACTTCATCATCTTCATTGCCAATAACCCTTTGTCTCCACAATGAGGATTGATACCTAATACAGCTATTTTAGGGCGTTGCAAGCGGAAATCTTTGATGAGAGATTCATTCATCAAACGAGCTTTCTCCATAATGAGTGATTCGGTAATGAGAGAGGATACGTTTTTTTAGAGGCACGTGATCTGTAAGTAATCCTACCTTTAAGTCTTCACTTACCATAAAACATTAGGCTGGTACCATTGAGTTCTTTAGCTAAGTAATCAGTGTGACCAGGGAAGTGAAATTATCCGATTGGATGTTGTTTTTATTGATAGGAGCAGTTACTAATACATCAATTTCGTTATTTTTAAGAGCTTCTACAGCAGCTTGTAACGATAGGAAAGCATATTTTCCACCTTCTTTCCAGTTTCCTGACCAAAGGTAACTGTGAGGAGTTTCTTTCCAGCAGTTGAGTACATTTAGTTTACCTTCAATGGCGGCATCTACACTATCGATACCTTGAAAAATTAGCCATTGTATTGAAATGTTTCTTTTGGAAAGAAACTAATTTATTAGAAGCGAAAAATAATAGGGTACACAATTCCAATATTTGGTGGTCTTCAAAGGTTTTTGAGGATAATCTCAAGCCCTATTCCATTCATATCACCAATGGAAATACCTACTTTTATCAGTTTATCTTTCATAAAAATTGAGATGTTTTTAGGGGTATTATTCTTCTTTTTTGATTGTAGAATACGGTTATTTTAGGTAGACGTTTTTTCTACTTCTTCATATTGTTGGGTAGTAAAATTACGGTTGTTTATATACAAAACCCCTTTCCATTGTACTTTTTTCTACAGATTTTATAAAATTGTTTAAAAATCAAGTGGGTTGTTATTAGATATTTACATAAGTTAAAATGAGAATTTTCAGCTAATGCTTGAGGTAATTTGGTAAGATTGTTCGCATTGAAATATACGTTTTCCAAGTGTTGCAAACGTCCCTATAGAGGCAGGAACTTCAGTAAGTGCAGCATTGCGCAAAAGATAATTCTTCAAGCAAAGGCAATTTGTCAAAAATTATCAGGAAGAGTTTTGATTTTATTTTTAGTGTCGAACTGACTAATGATGAGTGATTTTAGTTTAGACAAGGCAAATACTTGTTCAGGGAAAACAATTAATTCAGCTCCCTCAAACTTTAATTTTTCTAATTGTTGTAAGTTGATGAAAGAATTAGGAATTTTAGTAATAGGATTGTAGATGTCTATAGTTTGTAGAGCAGAAAAAAATAACCAATATTGTCAGGGAGTTTAGTGAGGTTATTGAGGCGTAATAGTAATGTTTTTAGTGATTTATTTTCAGCACTCAATTCAGGAAAAGTAGGGATGCCCACTTCTTTTATTTCTAAACATTCTAATTGATTAGCTTCTATGAGAAGTTTTTAACAAAGCTTCCTCTAGTTGTACTTGATCGTTAGTGTGCATCTTCACTTCTTTTAAATTAGCAAAGTTAGTTTTTAATTCTTCAAAAGAGTTGAATGTTATGTCTTTTTCATCGGTAGTAGTAACATTTATTTGTATAGATTGTGCCTCTATAATCATAGGGGTTATTATGATAAAGATGTATAAAAAGTTGTTTTATTTTTTCATTCTTCTGTTTTTATCTATAAATAATTATTACTTTTTGTACTTTCAGAGTGCAAAGATATATATGAAAGTAACACAAACTTATTCTTTTCACAGCAATGGTAAATTACTCATTACAGGTGAATATGTAGTGCTTGATGGGGCACTTGCTTTTTTGCCTTGCCCTACCCTGAAAAGGACAATTATTAAAAAGTGACAGATAGTGATGCATCAGAACATTTGTTGGAAAGCCTTTGATAGTAATGGTAATTTGTGGTTTGATAGCAGTTCAATCATTACAGACACAGACCAAAAAGTAGCTCAAACACTATACTTACTACAGCTATAGAACTCAATCCTAATTTTAAAAATAAATGGTTATGTTCTCAGGTACAAACCCATTTAGAATTTCCTCGTTTATGGGGCTTAGGAACTTCGTCAACACTTATCAATAATATAGCCCAGTGGGCAGAGATAAACCCGTATGAACTTCTTTTTTAAAGAGTTTTGGAGGAAGTGGTTATGACATTGCTTGTGCTAAAAAGTAAAATGCCTTTGTTATACCGCTCTTCAAGAAGGCAAACCTCATAGCTACCCCTTGCGCTTTCTTTTTCCCCTATACAGACCATATTTACTTTGTTTATCTCAACCAAAAACAAAAATAGTAAAGAAGGGATTGCTAAATATCGTTCAATAAGTAAAAAGCAAACGTAAACTCGCTGAGAGGATTACACATCTTACTGAGCAACTAGTTTTAGCCTATACTATAGCCGATTTCTCTGCCATACTCAATGAACACGAAATGCTCATTAGTGAGTATCTGAGATTCCTACAGTGAAAGAACGTCTTTTCCCTGATTATAAAGGTACAGTAAAGAGTTTAGGAGCTTGGGGAGGAGATTTTTGTATTAGCTATTTCGGAAAAAGAAGATACCCCAAGTTATTTTTTTCCTCCAAGGGATTTGACATTTGTATTCCTTACAATGAAATGATATGAGAAAGGTAAATGCACTAGTTTAAAGCTATAGAGTGCAATATAAGAGAGATGAGGCTACACGAAAAGTTCTATTTATGTGGGCGCTTGCAAAACGCCCCTACACAACATACTTTAAAAGTAATTGATTATCAAAATAATCAACTTTGGCAAAAGAGTATGGATGTAAATATGATTTTGAGACTTTTCGGATAGGTTCCATTGGGTTCAATTTTTATTGTTTATCCATCTGAATGGTACGAATAGGGAAAGGTATATTTATATTATGAGCATCAAAACACTTCTTGATAGCCATTATAGCTTCTGATTTATACAAAAAGACTCAGAAAGTTTCTTGGAAGGAATAGTAAAATAGACAATAAAATTGATAGAACTATCGGCGAACTCAGTATAATAAAAAAAGAAATGGTAGTATCAAGCTCTTTTTGTTTCATCATTTGCCGAATAGTAGTTTCAGTAAGCATTTTTCACCTGCTCCAAATCCGATTCATAACCTACGCCACAAGTAACTAATACATTGGCAGTATCACTTTTCAGAATAATTTTTTTCATGGGATTATCGACTATAAGCTTATTAGGGTATCGACACATAGTTTCCGTCAGCCATTTTAAGCTTGATAGTACGCAAATTTATATCTTCAATAGTACCTGTATAGCCCATAGTTTCAATTTGATGCCCTATGCGAATGCTCTTGCTAAAAGATAAGGTAATACCTGAAAAAAAGTATTACTAAGCGTACCTTGTAAAGCCAAACCGATAGCTAAACCTGCTACTCTGCCCCTGCCAAAATGGTTTTAAACATATTTTCGAGGTCTAAAATATTTAGCGAAAAACATAAAAGAAGGTAATAACTACCAACACAGAAATAATATTGCCAAAGCATTATGCGTGAAGAAGGTTTTACACCACGCTTTTCTAAGATACGAATGACTATTTTTTTGATAAGTCTAGAAAGATAAAAACCCTAAAATAAAAACTAATAAGGCTATAACAATATTAGGTGTTTTATTGATGAAGAGTTGAACCCATAGATGTATTTTTAGTAAATACTTCTATAATATTAATGTAATCATTTACTATTCCGTTTTCCATTTTCTCTAATAGATTTATTTTATCAGGTGGTAAAAAGTACAAAATATGTTGTTTTTTTGTTATTTAACGTGAGTTCGATGTAAGGAAAATATGGTTAATTTTTATTATATAAACGAGGCTGTCTGAAAAGATTAGACAGCCTCATTTTTAGGAGTTTTATTCGTTTACTAACGCGAATAATTAGGAGCTTCTTTGGTGATGGTAATATTATGGGGGTGGCTTTCGGTAATTCCGCTTGCGGTGATGCGCACAAAGCGACTCACGGCTTGCAACGTTTCGATATCCTTGGCTCCACAGTATCCCAGTACCTGCGCGCAAGCCTCCGATGAACTGATGCATACTTTCTGTAATTCACCTTTGTATGCTACGCGTCCTACAATGCCTTCAGGAACAAGTTTTTAATATCATCTTCAACATCTTGAAAATAGCGGTCTTTACTACCTTGGTTCATTGCTTCTACCGATCCCATACCACGATAAGACTTGTATTTTCTACCTTTCAAAAATTATAGTTTCTCCTGGAGATTCCTTTGTACCAGCAAGCAGAGAGCCAAGCATTACACTATTAGCACCTGCTGCTATAGCTTTTACTATATCGCCAGTATAGCGAATACCTCCATCTGCAATCACTGGAATTCCTTTGCCTTTAAGAGCATTTGCCACGTTCATTACCGCTGATAATTGAGGATAACCAACGCCTGCCACCACTCTAGTAGTGCATATAGAGCCTGGGACCTATACCTACCTTCACTGCATCAGCACCATTTTCAGCTAAATAAAAGTGCAGCCTCGGCAGTGGCAATATTTCCTACAACTACATCTAAGTCGGCGAACTTGCTTTTTTTACGGCTTTTAAGAGCGCTCACTACGCCTTTTGTATGTCCGTGAGCTGTATCGATAACTACGGCATCAACTCCTGCTTGTACAAGGGCTTGGGCACGGTCTACTACATCGGCAGTAACGCCTAAGGCTGCTGCGACACGCAATCGTCCTAAGCTATCTTTGTTAGAAATAGATTTTTTTCTTGCAAGTTGGCAATGTCTCGGAAGGTTATAAGTCCTACTAATTTATAATTTTTATCTACTACTGGTAGTTTTTCTACCTTACTGCGTTGTAAAATACCCCTCAGCTTCTTTCATAGAAGTACCTTCGTTGGCAATTACAAGATTTTTAGAGGTCATTACTTCGGTTATAGGGGCGATTGTTATCGTGTTCAAAGCGTAAATCACGGTTAGTTACAATGCCTTTTTAATATTCCATTGTCATCAACAATAGGAATACCTCCAATACTATTTTCTTTCATACAGCGTTTTGCATCACTCACTTTGCTGTTTTAATGGAAGTGTAACGGGGTCGATAATCATACCGCTTTCGGCACGTTTGACTTTGCGTATTTGTTTAGCTTGCTCCTCAATAGTCATATTTTTGTGGAGCACTCCTATACCTCCTTCACGTGCCATAGCTATAGCCATAGCAGCTTCAGTTACAGTATCCATTGCTGCAGAGATAATGGGTACATTTAGAGTGATATTACGAGTAAAATGTGAGGTAATTGATACTTCTCGAGGTAATACCTCAGAGTAATTGGGGATAAGAAGGACATCGTCATAGGTAAGCCCCTCATTAATAATTTTATCTTGGAAATTCATTTTAAAAAGAGAATTTAGTTGCGTGCAAATGTACTTCTTTTTATATATGAAGCAAATTTTTACTGAGTATTTTTTTCTTTTTATTGATTACTTTTTAGTAAGAAAACACCTATCAGTTTTGATAAACTTTCAACTGATAAGTGTTTTTATTATAGTGAAGAAAAATTTTTCTAAAAAGTATAGGTTACTCCAAAATGAACCCTCTATAGATGAATAAGGAGCATCAGGAGCTCCCTTTCCTTCCCAACTATAAGTGTCTTCCAATAAAGGTGATATTTGAGTAGCCAATTGTTTCAATGCTGCTGTTTGAGGAGAAGCAGGAGCATTTTTGTAGAGTAGCCATATAAGTTTTAAACTCTTGAAGGCTAATTGCAGAAGTAGTGCCTGCTATAGTACGAGTTGCTGAGAAATCTTTTAGTTTAGATTCCTTGCGTGGTACATTGATGTTGAGGTACTCACCTTCTATAAAAAAGCTACTTTTATCAGCCACTTTAAAAACGATAACCTATTCCTCCCTATAAAAACCAAAAGGTATTTTTTTCCGTGGAAATTATTGTTGAAATCAGCTTTCATATCTACAGTTGCTCCAGCAGGAGCCATTGGATTAAATAGTTTTTAATGAAAGATTAGCAACATTAAGTTCTGTTTCTATTTCAGTTTTACCACCTATTTTTGTAACTCCTCCAGCACGTACATATAAATTATCAGTAATGTTGAATACTAATGAAAGAGAAGCGCCATAAGCACGACCGTGTCCTTTCATATTCAAAAACTTGGTTTTTGTTGGTTGTCATATCCTCTCCGTGGAGATATCCCAAAAGCTAATTCAGCTCCCCAATGTTTGTGGAAGAAATAACCTCCGCGCAATTGTGCTTGATAACCTTCGCCATAGCTTCCTTTTTAAATCAGTAATGGCAGTAGGATTGGAAGCATCTCTACCTAATGTCTTTTTCGTGAGCTTTAAATCCATACCCACCACTCACAGAAATGTATGCTTGTGAGTACATAGCTGTTGCTCCCCAAACGAAAGCAATGGCACATAATAGTGTTTTTCATTTGTTAATTATATAATATCATTTATTTTTCAGTAGGGGCGACCTATTACAGCTTTTATCACCTACCACAACGATAGGGCGTTCGATAAGCTGAGGATATTGTACCATTGCTTCTATGATTTGTTCATCAGTAAGTGTTTTTCCTTTAAAATGTTCTTTTCCAGACATTTTCTTTAGTACGAACTAATTCAATAGGAGATAGTTGTAATTTAGTGAGTAACTCTTTAATTTGTTCTTTAGAAATACCTTCTTTAAGGTAATCTACAACTTGATATGCTTTATTAGATTCTTTTAAAAGCTCCAAACCACAACGCGATTTGGAGCATTTAGGATTGTGATATATTTGTATCATAAACAATTTATTAATTTGTGAATTTGCTAGTTAGCAAATTACTACTTCTACACCTCTTTTTTTCAAGTTCTTCTACAAATTCAGGGTCTACGTTACTATCGGTGATGAGCATATCTATTTTTTTCGACGTAACAAATGAATCCAAAACCGCGTTTATGTATTTTTGAGGAGTCAGCAAGGACAATAGTTTTATCTACACGTTCCATCATTTTTGTTGAGATGAGCTTCTCCTACATTGGTAGAACTCAAGCCATAATCAAGATCTATACCTTCTATTCCTAAGAATAAAGTAGTACAAGAGAAGTTGCTAAGAGTTTCTTCGGCGAGTACGCCTATAGTAGAGGTAGAATTTTTGCGCACCTCACCTCCTAGGTGGATAGTGTTTACGTTAGAGTTTTTGCATACTTCTAAGGCAACCCTTAATGAAGGGGTTAATACAGTAAGATTACGGAGCCATAAAGTTTTTGAGCTAATAAATTAACTGTAGTTCCTGATGAAAGTATGATAAACTCATTTTCTTTGATAAAGTCTAACGCTTTAGTAATAATCCGCGTTTTTCTTCTACATTTTGAGTTTCTTTCTCAGTTACTGTTTGGTCAAACACATAGCGCATTTGTTACTAAGCACTCCCCGTGAGTACGGTGTAGATAGCCTTCTTGTTCTAAGAGCGTTAAGTCTTTACGTATAGTAACTACTGAAACTTTAAGTTTTTCACTCAGTTCATTTACGCTGATGTACTTTTTGGTTTCTAAGCTCTCCAAAAATCTTAGACTGTCGTTCATTAAGTACTTTCATATTTTATAATTTTATTAATATCCGTATTGAAAATAGTTAGTTCAAAAAGTCCTATATTAACAATTTGACGGCAAAGTTAAACATTATACTGAAAAACAAAAGTTTTAGAAATAAAAATGCTATTGCAGTTAAATACAATAGCAATAATATTTTTACAATACAGATAATTAAGGTTTTAACATTAAGCTAAAAAGCATTTTTAAAATCTTGTAACAGAGGATTTTTCTTCTAATAATCGCTCATATTTATCCTCAGGAGTAACCGCTATTTTTCTTAGCAATCTCTTCATTTACATTTATCTGAATATTTATATCATAATTACGTAATGATCTGTGCAGATAGCCCAATAAATGATGTTCCATATTCAGTATTCCAGTTTTTGCAGTATTACTAGATACTTCCAAGTCAATGGTAGTTCCATCTAATTTTTAAATTGGCTATTTTTAAAAATTGAGGCTTGTATGCGCTCTCCTTTTGCAAGCAATTCTTCTGTATAAGCTTCCCAATAGTACTGAAATGCTTCTTGAGTAAATGATTCTTTAGGTAAAGAATTAGGGTCTATTATAATTTCTTTGCTATTCTTTTGATGTTCTATTTTTTTAAGATGTACACTCTTAATAGAAAACCCTGAAAACTACATTACTACGCTGTTCCTTACTGATTTGCGGAATATTAGGGTATAGAAGCTGAAGATACTACTACTTTAGGTTGTTGCAGATAAGATATGTTTATGACCTCATTAGAGGAATGTTCTTGACTATTAAAAATCATAAGACGGAATTATGAAGCGTCCATCATATCTCCTTGGTAAGTTATAGAGGCGAGTTGCATTAAAGCTATTTCTACCAATAGTCGCTGGTTCTTGCTGGTGCGATATTTCAGGTCGCAATCGTTTGCAATAGCGATGGCATCCATTAAGAAAGGGAACAGTAGCATCGAGTGCTTTTGTTCGGTATATTTTTGAGTCTCCTCCCTACTTCCATTAGAGTTATGGTAGTAGGATTTTTTTACATACCATTAAATCACGGAAATGGCTTGCTAAACCAGCTATAAAGTGATTACCATCAAAACCTTGTGCTATCGTATCGTTGAATGCTACTAACAACTCTGGAAGTTTATTATCTAAAAATAAGGTCAGTTACTTTAAAATAAACTTCGTAGTCGAGTACATTTAGTATTTCGGAAGTAGCTTGTCGGGTAATTTTCTCTCTGAAAAAGCTCACTACACGGTCAAAAGATAGAAAGGGCATCACGCATAGCTCCATCGGCTTTTTTTGTGCGATGATTTGTAAGGGCTTCGTCCTCTGCATCAATTTCTTGTTGTTGAGCTATATATTTTAGATATTCTCGAATATCATTAATAGTAATGCGCTTGAAATCAAAATATCTGGCAACGTGATAAAAATAGTAGGAATGATTTTGTGTTTTTCGGTAGTTGCTAGGATGAAGATAGCGTGCTTAGGAGGCTCTTCTAAAAGTTTTGAGAAAAGCATTGAAAGCAGAGGGTGATAACATATGCACCTCATCAATAATATATACTTTGTATTTGCCTACCTGAGGGGATACGTACTTGTTCAATAAGTTTGCGTATATCATCTACACTATTATTAGAAGCAGCATCTAGTTCAAAAATATTAAAGGCAAAGTCATTTTCATCTTCTACACCAGAAGTTTGTTCATTTATGCTAAGATACGAGCACAGTAGTTTTCCCTACACCACGTGGTCCTGTAAAAAGAAGTGCCTGCGCCAAGTGATTGTTTTTCAATGGCGTTGAGGAGAGTATTGGTGATAGCTTGCTGCCCTACTACATCACGAAATGACTGTGGGCGATATTTACGTGCTGATACTACGAAGTGTTTCATCTCTACTGTTTGTTAGTTTGTAAGTACCAAAAATGTAATTTGAATTTACTATTTTATTCTGGTCTTGATTTAAGAGAACTAAGTTATCAATTGTTATTTGGTGGTCATAGCGCAATAAAGCACCTGTATTTTCATTGTAAATAGGTCGAGTATTAATGGTTACAGTACCTCCAGTAGCTTCGCTTTCGAAAAGTAACTGAGGAGAAGCAGGAGCTATGATATTACAAAATAATTGCTTGTTACCACATCGTTAAACGTGCGATAATAAAGTTTAAAATTACTAGGAATAGTTCCTGTAACTGTTTTCTCTTTGTTCTCTAAAAACTCTTGTAGGAAGGATTAGAATAAGAGCTTGTTTTTGACTGTATTTAAACAGAAAGTTTACTGCTGTATCATTTGCCTTGCAAGAAAGTACATCTGAGTTTTCAAACGAAATGTTTTCTACCTCTAAATCACCATCGTTGCAAGCTATTGCAAAAAGCCCTATTATAAAAAGCAAATAAAAGTATTTTTTTCTATTCATTGAGTTTTCAATATTTGGGCAAAGATATAAAAATAATATACTAAAGGTTATTATTTAAGAAAAAGGTGCTAAGACCACTTCTAATCCATTGATTTCAGGAGTAATAGGTATTTGACATCCCAGCCTACTATTGGGTTGTACGTGAAAAAGCCTCGAAAAGCATTGCCTGTTCTTCTTCACCCATTTCAGGAAGCACTACCTCGTTTTTCATTCTGTATGTACACTGACAAGAAGCACACATATCATTCCTCCACAGATTCCTATCTCACCATCTTGGGCGATTTCGTAGGCACGCATTACTTCCATTAGGGTTCATATTCATATCGGTAGGGGCTTCTATTTTCGTATAGAAGCCCTCGCGATCGGTTATTTTTAGATGTATCTCGTTCATTTTATTTAGCAAAGTATTCTATCTTGCGAATACGGGCACAAATTGGTTTATCATTTTCAAACATCAATATCTGTGTCCAATTTCCCATTTTATCAAAAAGTATAACGATACTTGTAGTTAAGTTCTTTTTGTAATATAGGAAGTGAGCAGATTGTGTTCATCATATACTTTGGTAGAGGCTACTTCTGTACGGGTTTTTATAACTTGTGTTTCTCCTGATTTGTTAAACATATAGTTAGTTTTCTACATAAAAATTGGGATCGTCAGTGGCTGTGCAGATTGATTGAGAAAGACGTCCTGCTTTATTGTATTTATATGTACAGATAGTTTCTTGACTTGAGGCGTTTAGAAATTTAGCCTTGAAAGCAAACCTTCTTTGTTATATTCATTTTCAGTTTTCAAATACACATTATTGTTTAGTACTTTATCCTCTGTTTCAGATACTTTATTGATTTGATTGTACTTATAAGATTTTTTTCACGAGTATACTCTGGACGTATTTTCTTTTCTAATACAAGATTTTTCTTCATACAATTGTATATCCTTCTCTAAAGCAGAGTTGTCTCGCCACTTTGTTTCTCTCAATACAATTGCCTAAATCATCATATTTGTAGGTAATAGTAATGAGCCATTCATTGGTATTGCCGTCGATTTTCATCTATTTTTACTAATCGGTTTTTCTCGTTGTAAAAAGTATTGTCGGTTTACTAAAAAGTTCACCATCTCCTAAGGAAAAAAAGATGATTGACTTTTTGTTTATTCTACCTTTCTTATCGTAGTAAAAATCGCATTCCTCGAAAGGTTGATTCTCGGCATTGTAAGTGATTACTTGAGGATTGCGACCTGTATTGTCGAAAAATATAAGCAATATTGGTTTTAGAGGATTCAGTTTCATCTTTTTCTATATTCCAATCTTCGGCATAAGGAAAAACGCTATAAGTTTTTCCATCGAAAGTTTTAGTACCTTTTAGGGTCGGGGTCGAGAAAAAGAATAATCTTCTACTTTTTAATTTTTGCCTTTCAATAGTAATGTTTTGCTGCTAATTGTATCAATTTGGGCATTTAGCGAAGCAGAAAAATGCTAAAAAGTGCTTGCTAATAGTACATTTATACTCTTCATTTTATTTAGTTATTAGTATTTGCTATAAGATATATTCACTGTTTAAATTGCTTTTACCACAGCTTTTTCGGCTTCTTTTCTACTGCCATCAAAGCCGTCAATTCCTACTACAGTAGTGTACTTTTAATACATATTTTTATTAGGATAAATTCGGTTGTATATACTTTGGCACATTAGGGTTGCTTCGTGAAAAACCACAGAGGATGAGTTTTAAGTTTTCCTGGGTAGGTATTCACATCACCTATGGCATATACACCTTCTATACAAGTTTGGTAGTCTAAGGCATTGTTTACCTTCACAGCGTTTTTCGATCTCTACCCCCAAGTAGCAATAGGTCCTAATTTAGGAGTAAGACCAAAGAGTGGAATAAAAAGCATCGGCTATAAGAGTTTCTTTATTACCTCCTTCTTGCTCTAATACTAATGATTCTAAATGTCTATTTCCTTCTAATCCGACTACTTCATAAGGAGTTTTTAAATTGATTTTACCAGCCTCTTTTTAAGGCTTTTACTTTCTCAACTGAATCTAAAAGCTCCTCGAAATTCATTGCGACGGTGTACTAGAGTAACTGAAGCAGTAGGTACTTTTTCAGCCAGATAGATACTCCAATCTAAAGCAGAGTCACCTCCCTCCTGCTATCACTATATGTTTACCTGCATAATTTTCGGGGGTGTTTTTACAAAATAAGCTACTCCTTTGTCTTCATACTCTTCGAGTTTAGGCAGTTCGGGCTTACGAGGTTCAAAAAGTGCCCAAACCTCCTGCTATAGCTACTGCTTTTTCCTTTTATTTGGGTGCCTTTATCTGTGGTTACAACATAAAGGTATTGTCGGGGTTTTTGGTGAGTGTCATTGCAGTTTCTCCAAGGGTAAATTCAGGTTGAAACTGCTTAATTTGCTCCATTAGGGTTATCTACTAATTCAGAAGCTCCTACAGTAGGATATCCTGGTATATCAAAAATAGGTTTTTAGGATATAATTCTGTAAGCTGTCCGCCTACTTGTGGGAGTGTATCTATCAAGTGGCATTTTAAACGAAGGAGTCCTGCCTCAAATACTGCAAAAAGCCCCGTAGGTCCCTGCTCCTATAATAATGATATCTGTTTCTTTCATTTATTGCTATTTTGGGGGCAAAGGTACAAAAATAATTAACAATTAGCAAGTAATAATAAAACAATTAAATTATGGTTTCAAAATTTTAAAAATCATCTCTACTCTCGATAGGTGTGTTTTGGTATTCTAATGTCCAACCTACGGCACGAGTAGCAAAGATAAGGTTAGAAAGCTCAGTGAGCAATCTATTTTGGGCGTTACTCTTTAAAGTAGATGTATCTACCTTTGCGTTGTAATTCTGCTTTCACTTTTTTTCTGTATTTTTTTCTACATCAGCAGGGGTAAATGGATTTACCTGACTCTGACTTACATCGTAATACTTCATCGTAGGGATATATCTTCACCTCAGCTTCTGGTAACGATTTAATGATAACTTTTTTGTTCTTCGTTTACTTCATAGTCGATTTTGTGCAAATCATAAGCTACTGTTACATCGGCATTTACTACTGTGAGGATTTTCTTATCAAACGATAGCAAATCCATAAAAGTACTTTTGAGTATCAGTATACGAGAGTACTTCAGCAAAAATGACCTTCAGTAACTACCAATTTGCTCACATTTGCGATTTGTGTTTGTATTAGGGCTGTATCAGCCTCTAATCGTTCTTGACTTTCTTTCTTATCGCTAAAATATTTTATAAGTAGCAATACAGCGATCGCTACGACTACTCCTAATAAAAATTTCTTCATTATTTTTGCTTTATTTATTCCCCACAATACACTCCCCAAAAAAGCACGCCAAAAATACCTATTCCTACACTAACTATTACATAAAGAATAGCTTTTTAGTAGTTCATTTTGTTGATATAACTGTAATACTTCCAATGAAAAAGTAGAGAATGTTGTAAAACCACCCAAAAACACCTGTCATCAGCAATAAGGGCAAAAGGCTCTCCCCTACTCTATTCTTAAAAATAGCTATACAATACACCTATAAAAAAAGCATCCTAATACATTTTACTATCAAAATGCCTATCGGGAACGTACAAGTGCGCGCTATCTTGTTGAAGGCTATTGAAAGCATATAGCATATGTGCCTCCTACAAAGCTACCAAGCCCAACTATTAGTATATTTTTTTATCATATCAACGCAAACTCCGCACAATCTTCATACGATATATATAGAATCCACTTCATCCTTTCAGATAAAAAAAGTAATGATGTTCAGGTATATTATCCAATATATCTACTATGACTTTTTCTAAATATTTAAATGAGAATATATAGGTTAGGGTTCGATACATTATCTCCCTAAATACACCACTTTTTCATCTGGTGCTATCCCCGCCTCCATTGCAATACTCTTTACAAAAAGCTACAATGGCTTCATTCTCATCAAAAAAACATTCTTTGATACCCATCCAATAACTCAAAAATCTACCCTACTCCCTTTAAAAGGCAGGTTAGCATTCACCTTATCTACATAAATATCAGAGCTTATTATTTGAAAATCTCCATCTTCTATATGCTCTTCTAATATTTTTGATAAGCTCCAAATCATAAAAAATTCTTTTCCATCTCTAACGCCTAATACCAACTGAATATTCTTATACGAGTTCTTCACCAATTCCTTTGCCTCTGCCTCATCTTTCCAGCATACTTTCTCTATACCTTCCTCTGTTTGGGGTACTAACTTCTTCTTGTAAGTAGTGGTCATATCATACCAATAGGTTTTCTTTCAAAAAATAGTGTCCATCACGCTTAAACAGGTGGTAAGTAATCGTCCTAAAAACGTTGTATCAAGAGCTTTTTACCCCTGTTTCTTCCTCTACTTCACGCAAGGCACAAGTGGCTATATTTTCACCCTTTTTCTTTCTTCCCTTTGGGCAAATCCCAATTGCCGTGTCGCTTGATAAGTAGTACTTTTCCTTCCTCATTATACACCACGCCTCCTCCCGCTTTTATAGTAGGGTACAAGCTTCTTAAATTTCTTTTATAAGTTTCTCTTCCTTAGGGGTGATAGAGATATATTCTACTTACCTCTTTACGACCTAATTCCTTGATGATTTCATCAAAGGTTACATCTTTTAATGGAAAAATATTTGACGTTCTCAATATTTTTCTCGTACATTTGTCAAAATAATCGACTTATCGTCTAAAAAATATTTCATACATAAGCTTATGATTTTAGATAACATTACGGCACAACGTACTGCCGAATTTTTTTACTGCAAATTAACGCAATAAAATTGAATTCTGAAAATTATTTTACGTGGGCAAGCGGTTTGGAAGTCGCCTATTTATTGCGACAATCGCATAATCCTCTCATTCCCAGAGATTCGCAACTACATTGCTAACACTATGGCTACCTATATCAAAAACATTATCCCTCTGCCGAGGTGGTAGCAGGGGTAGCTACAGGGGCTATCGGAATGGGAATGTTAGTAGCCAATGCACTCGGATTACCCTTTGTCTATGTGCGTCCTGAACCTAAAAACATGGTCGTCAAAAACCAAATAGAGGGATTACTCTCTGCAGGACAACAAGTAATCGTTATAGAAGACCTCATCAGCACGGGTATGAGTAGCCTCAATGCTGTAAAAGCCCTTCGCGACTTCGGCGCTGAAGTTTTAGAAATGGTGGCTATCTTCTCGTATAACTTTTGAGGTGGCAAATGCCAATTTTGCTTCCGAAAAACTCTCCTTCATACCCTCAGCGACTACGACCATCTGCTGGTCAAAGCTTTAGAAATAGGGCTACATCAGCGAGTATGAACTCGATACTCTTAAAGAATGGCGCAAAAGCCCCGACACTTGGAAGAATTAACAAATTGAAAAATCAGTAAATTAATATGACTCAAAAAACAGAAATCCTGAAAAACTGGGCTGTCTACATCGGTAGAGTAGAAGATAAACCCGCCGTATTTCTGCCTTAATTTTAGGGTTTGGGCGAAACTGATTTACCGCTCCCTCAATTCACTCATTGTGTGAGAGTAAACATCGTGCTAAAAAATCCTGATGAACACGGCTTTTCATCCGACCAAGAACGTGAACTTCTCTATGATATAGAAGATACACGCCTAATACCTCTACTCAAGGAAACCGACCTATTAGCTGGGGTTTTAACTTTTGATGGGGCAGTTACTTGGTATTTCTACCTCAAAATGCGGCTGCCTTAGCTCCCTCGTTAGAAGAGGCTTTTAATACAAGCAATTATACTCCTGAAGTAGAAGTAGCCAACGACCCCGAATGGAAAACCTATACAGAATTCCTTTACCCAAATATCTACGAACATCAAAGCATCAAAAACAGTGCTGTACGCCACCATTGCGAGCAGTCTGGCGACCATACCGACCAAGAGCGCCCTATAGATCATTGGTTGTATTTCAACACTGAAAAGGATATGACTGAAGCTATCGATAAGGTGAAAGCTTTAGGCTATGAAATACAAGAAAGTGGCAAAATAGAACCCGAAGAAGGTGATGACCCTAACGAAGATTTAGGGCTACCAATTGATAATTACCAAAAGTAAATACCATAGAGGCTATCGACCCCGATACTTGGGACTTGATAGATGTAGCTCTCGATACCAACGGCCAGTACGACGGCTGGGAAACCGTTTTAGTAAAAATAATAATGAACCATTAATAATTAATCATTGTTTTGAATTTAGAAACCCAAAAAAACAATCGTCCCCAAAGAGTGCTAAAGACCTTTTTGCTCTCTTAGAAAAAAGTAGAGACCTTTGAAAGCTTGATGCCCGATAACATCAGCAAATTTGAAAAAACTAAGCGACACTTCTTTTTGTGTTTGCCTTAAAAAGGAATGCCTGAGATTTATTTAGAAAAGAAAAGTAGTACCCCTATAGCCAGCTGGTATTAGGGGAAGCAAAATGGTAAAAATCCTTCCAGCTCACCACCAATATTGCTGAAATATCAGATAAAGAAAGTGAAGTGCAACTACTTTTTCAAAGGGGATTTTAACCCCATAATGGCAATGATGGTCAAAACGCCCATCAGTAAGTTTATAGAGGTATTAGTAACAAAAATGAAAGGCTTATAATGGCAGGCAATAGCTTTGGCACTCTTTTTAGGCTCACCTCCTTTGGCGAGTCGCACGGCGAGGCATTAGGAGGGGTTATTGATGGTTGTCCGCCAAATATAATCTTGGATTTTGAAGCTATTCAAAATGAACTCGACCACCGTCGCCCAGGACAATCGGCTATCGTTACTCAACGCAAAAGAAGGTGATAAGGTACGATTTCTATCAGGTATTTTTGAAGGAAAAACCACAGGTACTCCAATTGGGTTTATCATTGAAAATGAAAACCAACATTCAGCTGATTATGCGCATATAGCAAAAGTATACCGCCCTAGTCACGCTGATTATGTATATCAACAAAATATGGCATACGTGACTATCGCGGAGGAGGCGTTCCTCTGCACGTGAAACTGCCTGCCGTGTAGTAGCTGGAGCTATTGCTAAACAAATTCTAAAAACGTACAAATTACAGCTTATGTATCAGGTGTTGGTGAATTACAACTTTCCACTCCTTATCATAATCTTGACTTATCACTTATCGAAAACTAATGCTGTACGTTGTCCTGACCCTATTTTTAGCCAAGGAAATGGAAAACTATATTAAATCCATTCGCAAGGAAGGAGATACAGTAGGAGGTATTGTGAGTTGTGTGATAAAAAATGTTCCTATAGGATTAGGAGAACCTGTATTTGATAAACTACATGCACAACTTGGTAAAAGCGATGCTTTCTATCAATGCTGTAAAGGCTTTGAATATGGTAGTGGCTTTGCAGGCACTACAATGCGTGGTAGTCAGCACAACGACCTTTTCAATCCCGATGGCTCTACACAAACCAACTATTCAGGCGGTATACAAGGGGCATCAGCAACGGTATGGATATTTATTTTTAGAGTAGCTTTTAAGCCCGTAGCTACCCTTATGCAAGAACAACCTGCCCTCGATAGCAAAGGCAACATAGTAACAATGCAAGGTAAAGGCAGGCACGACCCCTGTGTAGTACCCCGCGCTGTACCTATTGTCGAGGCAATGACCGCAATGGTGCTATTAGATTTTTGTTTGTTAAATAAAAACACTAAATTATTTTGATAGTTCAATAGAATTTTTATATCTTTGCAGTCTCAAATTGAAAAACTAATTATATCTTAATAAAGAAATGGCACATAACATTAAAAAGGCGTAATTCTTGGAAAAGAAGTACAAGAAGTATTCAAATACGCCAAAGAAAAAAGGCTTTGCTCTTCCTGCAGCCAACGTTATCAGTTCTAACTCTATCAATGCTGCTTTAGAAACCGCTGTAGCAGTAAACGCCCCAATGATTATCCAATTCTCTAATGGCGGCGCTCAGTTTATGGCTGGTAAAGGTCTTTCTAACGACAACCAACGTGCTTCAGTTCTTGGAGCTGTAGCTGGAGCAAAAACACGTTCACCAACTCGCCGAAGCTTATGGTGCTTCTATCATCTTGCATACTGACCACTGCGCTAAAAATTACTTCCTTGGTTAGATGGTATGCTTGAAGCTTCTGAAAACACTTCAAAGAAACAGGAAAACCACTTTTTAGCTCCCATATGATTGACCTCTCTGAAGAGCCTATCAAAGAAAAACATTGAAATTTGCAAACGTTATCTTGAACGTATGAGCAAAATGGATATGACTTTGGAAATTGAACTTGGTATGACCGAGGTGAAGAAGATGGGGTTGATAACTCTCACGTTGACAGCAGCAAACTCTTTACTCAACCTGAAGATGTAGCTTTTGCTTACGAAGAACTTTCTAAAGTAAGCTCACAATTCACTATTGCAGCTGCTTTTTGGTAATGTTCACGGTGTATACAAAACCTGTAATGTAAAAATTGACTCCAAAAATCTTAAGAGATTCACAAGAGTACGTTTCTAAAAAAATACAACTTAGGACACAATGCTCTTGACTTAGTATTCCACGGTGGTTCTGGATCTACTCTCGAAGAAATTCATGAAGCTATCTCTTATGGTGTAGTGAAAATGAACATTGATACCGACTTGCAATATGCATTCACTGAAGGTATCCGTGACTATATGAAAGCTAAAAGCAGCTTATTTACAAGGTCAAATAGGTAACCCTGAAGGTCCTGAAGCTCCTAACAAGAAATACTACGACCCTCGTGTATGGCTTCGTGAAGGTGAAAAGACTTTCGTTACCCGTTTGAAAAAGCTCGAAGATCTTAACAACGTAAATACTTTTATAGTATTCCCCTGATAAACTTTGCCAAAAAGGCTACTCAGTATTAGGGTAGGGTCTTTTGGCAAAGTTTTTGATTTACTAAAGAAACAAATATTTTTTTATTTAGAGTTTTATGAGCAACAACAATTACAATCTAAACAACAATAGTAATAGCAACAATGGCTATAACTTGAATTTCAACAACAACTACAACCCTAACTATCAGAACAACAATGCTCCTGAATTAGTATCATATGCAACTAATGTAGAACAAGCTACTTTCTATCGTAAAAACCTACTCTCACGTAGCAATGGCACTTTTTAGCTTTTTATAGTAGTAGAAGCTATTTTGATAAACATAGTGCCTGAAAGTTTAATTATCTCTATGGTAAGTAGTCCTTTGTATGGTTACTTATCTTAGGTGGGTTCTGGTTGGGCTCTATGCTTGCTAGCAAATGGACACAAGCACAGGACAGAAGTACTCAATATAGAGGTTTAGGTATTTATGTACTTTTTAGAAGCTATCATTTTCTACCAATGATTTATATAGCAATGGCTTTCAGTGATGGCTTAGCTATCATTTCACAGCTAGTATCATAACCTTGTCATTATTTGCGGGACTTACTGCTGTAGTGTTTCTCACTCGTCTAGATTTCTCATTCTTGCGTAGTGTATTAGTAATAGGAGGCTTCATTGCATTAGGCTTGATTGTTGCAGGCGCTATCTTTGGTTTTGATTTAGGTCTTTTGGTTTTTCTTTAGCAATGGTTGCTTTTGGCCGCTGGTGGTATCTTATACGAAACTTACAACATCAAAAAGCGTATATAGCACTGACCAATATGTAGGGGCAGCCTTACAATTGTTCTCATCAGTAATGTTGCTATTCTGGTACATATTGAGAATCTTACTTTCTAGAAGAGACTAATCTAATAAATCAATTTATCAATTAGCTAATTAGAATAACACAAAAAAACTTTGCTTTAGGAAACCTTTTAGCAAAAGTTTTTGTGTTATTTGATACCCAAAAATAAAGTTTGCTAATTTATAAATTATATACTATCTTTGCGCTTTATTATTTTGCCTATGAAAAATAAAAAGAATCTAAATATTACCATCCCATAAATATTCTACAAATAGACTCCGATGACCACGTTGAAGTCTATGACAAATACAAGCTTCTCACTTTCAGTAATCCTTATCGTTGTTTATTAGACGACTTAATGTCTCGTATTTATATTGGTAATGAGGACTTAGTAATCCAACGTGACAAACTCAAACACTTTGTAAAATGTACTGATTACTATACTATAGAATATGCTTCAAAAACAAAATGAACTATACGAATCTGAGGAGTGTTATTTTTCAGCCCGATCTGGAGATTTTCCTCATTATAGATAAAAATCTCTCAAATGAATATGACAATCAGATTTTTGAAGACGGCTTATACAAAGTAAATTCAGTATACTACCAAAACGATAATCCTAAGGCTAAAGAACATCTAAATTCATTATTTTCTGAATATATAGAAAAAGTTTATATCTAAGGAATCAAAGGTTTCCATACTGCTAAAAACACAGATAGGTTTGGAAATAAAAACTCATAGTATCAAGCCTTATCGCATTGACTTTGAAACAATGTACAATGATGATTTTTGAGATACATAGCCGAGTAAAGAATGCCTTAACTAATGACAACAAAGGTGTAGTACTATTCCACGGTATTGCTGGTTCTGGAAAAACAAACTACATTAAATGGCTTACTAGCCAAATCCCTAACAAAAAAATTTATCTTTTAGTGCCTACTACAATGATAGGTTCTCTCACCGATCCCGCTTTTTATCAGTCTGCTAATAGGCAATAAAAACTCAGTACTAGTACTTGAGGATTGCGAGAACTACATAGCCGAACGTACAGCTTTCAACAGTAATACCGATGTGGTATCTTCTATACTAAACATAGCCGATGGTATGCTCTCTGATGTATTAGAATGCCAGCTAATATGTACTTTCAATTCCGACATTTCTAAAAATAGATTCAGCACTATTGCGCAAAAGGAAGGTTAATAGCTGAATACAAGTTTAAAGAACTTACTGTTGAAAAATGTAATAAGTATTTGCAATCTACCGATAGAAATTTTGTAGTAGATAAACCTTACTCTTTAGCTGAACTTACCAATATAGATATAAAGGAACTTAAAGAACAAAAACAAACAGACTAAAAATAGGTTTTTAAAATGATACGTATATTACTGACTTTTTCTTTTTTTCAACAACTTTTTGCTCAAGAAACGGCTAGCAGGATGTCATTGCTTTTTATGGGGGATGTAATGGGACATATCCCTCAAGTAGAAGGAGCTTACAACGCTGATACTAAGCAATATGACTATATGCCCGTGTTTGACAAAATTAAACACAAATTCGCTCAAGTAGACTTTGCAATTGCCAATCTGGAAGTTACTTTTAGCAGGGAAACCTTACAAAGGTTATCCCTCAATTCTCCTCTCCCAATGCTTTAGCAACTGCTTGTAGAGATAGTGGAATAGACGTATTAGTAACTGCTAACAATCACACTTGTGATAGAGGTAAAAAAAGGAATTATCCGTACTTTAGATGTTCTTGACTCTCTTAAAAAATAGCTCACACAGGCACTTTTCGCAACAAAACGGAGTTTGATATCTTTTAGTGCTTTCTAAGAATGGTATTTCAGTTGGTATTCTCAATTATACCTATGGAACTAATGGTTTACCAGTCCCTGAACCTACTATAGTAAACCGTATAGACTTTTGATCTAATGAAAGAAGATATCGAGAAAGCTAAAAAACACATCTCGACAAGTTGATAGTAGTAATACATTGGGGAATAGAATACCAACAAAAACAAAAACAAAAAAACAGGAAGAAGTAGCTCAATTTCTTTTTGATAATGGTGTAGATATCATTATAGGTGGACACCCTCACGTGCTACAACCTATGTATTATTACCCTCAAACAGGGCTTCATAAAGAGCTGTTTGTTGTCTACTCTCTGAAAATTTTGTGTCTAACTAACGTAAAAACCCCATCAGATGGGGCGCTATGGTAGAGCTAACACTTTTTAAAGATGCACAAGGTACTTACATCGCCGATAAGGTACTATTTGTATGGGTAAATCGGACTCTTAAAGCTAATAAGAAGTATCTTTTTGAAATATTACCTTGCAAGGAATACGAAACAGCTAACTATAAAGACCTTTAGCGAAGGAGCGAAGGACAGTATGAATATCTTTATCAAGAACTCACGAAATCTGTTTAAAAAAACACAATATATTTATAGAAGAAAAAAAGAATAATTATCAAATTAATCATTAACAATTAATCATTTATGAAGAGATTACTGTTTTTAGCCTCAGCATTATGCTTGATGGCTTGTAAGAGCACTCAAGCCCCTAAGCCTATAGGGGCGACTTTCCGCACCCGCGCCAGTTACCTTGGCACGAGATGGAGTATTATGCCTTTATTCATTTCAATATGAATACTTTTACTGATATGGAATGGGGTACAGGAGGAGAAGACCCTAAACTGTTCAACCCCACACAGTTAGATGCAAATCAGTGGGTGAAAGTGATAAAAGATGCCGGTATGAAAGGGGTTATTATCACAGCAAAACACCACGATGGTTTCTGCTTATGGCCTTCAAAATACACAGAACATTCTGTAAAAACTCCCTTGAAAAACGGTAAAGGTGATGGGTAAAAAGAGCTCGGAAGCTTGTAAGAAGGCAGGATTAAAAATTTGGGGTGTATTTATCACCTTGGGATAGAAATCACCCAGAATACGCTAGAGAAGCCTACGTGAACTACTTCCACAACCAATTACGTGAACTACTTACTAACTACGGAGAGATTTTTGAAGTATGGTTTGATGGTGCTAATGGTGGTAGTGGCTACTACGGAGGAGCTAACGAAACCCGTAAGATTGATGCAGATACTTATTACCAATGGGATAAAACCTACCAAATAATACGCAAATTACAGCCTAATGCTAATATATTTAGCGATGAAGGGACCTGAAGTACGATGGATAGGTAACGAACGCGGTTATGGTACTCCTACCAGCTGGTCGCCTTTTACTTCACGACCTGAATTGAGTGGTGCGTCACGTTTCAAACATCTGGCTGAAGGTGATGAAGATGGTAAAACTGGATACCAGCTGAAGCCGATGTGTCTATTCGCCCAGGTTGGTACTATCACGCTCGTGAAGACCACCAAGTACACCCTTTGGAGAAAAATGGTAGATATTTACTACTATTCAGTAGGTCGTAACGCTAACTTGTTACTTAACCTACCTGTAGACCGTCGTGGTTTGGTACACGAAAACGATATAAAACGCCTTATGGAGCTGAAAAAGGTAATTGAAGCTGACTTTGCTCATAACCTTGCTAATCAAGCTACAGTAAAAGCTACATTGATGTACGCAAACAACACCAACAGTTTAAAGCTGAAAATGCTATTGATAATAATACAAAAAGCTATTGGGCAACCAATGAGGGTGTGAAAAACGCCTCGTTAGAATTTACATTTGCACAGCCTACTACTTTTAACCGCTTTATGGCACAAGGTACATCATTTTAGGACAACGTGAAGAAATTCAAGTTAGAATACGAGCAAAATGGACAGTGGAAGACTATTGACCAGCAAACAACCATAGGTTACAAGCGCTTGTTGCGTTTCCCTGCTGTTACGGCTACCAAAGTACGCTTCACTATAGAAGATGCTAAAAGCTTCTCCACTTATCAGTAATATAGGATTCTATAATGCCCTGTATTGTTACTTACTCCTAAAGTAGTTCGCTAATAAGAAGGAGAGGTTTCTTTAATTCCTGCTGATGAAACTACTGAAATTTATTACACCTCAGACGGTACTGAGCCTACCCAACAATCGGTACGCTATACAGCTCTGTTTGCAGTAAATGCTGCTACTCAGCTAAAAGTAGTAGGTTTTGACCGCAACACACAACAATATAGTGCTGTAGCAACACACGCTTTAGATGTTCCAAAAACTTTATGGGAAGTGCTTAATATCTCTCGCTGAAGAGGCTAAAAATGCTCATAAAGTAATTGATGAGAATCCTAATAGTTCATTTGCTCATAAAGTAGGTTCACAGCCAGCTACTCTTACTATCGATTTAGGTGAATTATTGCACTTAAAAAGGCTTTTACTTATTTGCCTTCACAAGACCGTTGGGCATCGGGTACTATAAGTCATTACCTATTTGAAGTAAGTAGTGATAACACTCATTGGAAAAGTAAGTGAAGGTGAATTTGGTAATATTAAGAACAATCCTATTGAGCAACGCATCAGTTTCCCTGAAGAAAAAGCACGTTATATCAGACTTACCGCTGTTCTGCACTGTAGATAATGCTGAGACAATAGTATACGGTGAAATAGGAGTTATTACAAAATAATATGTACCTACAAAACGCACGATTATCAGAAAGTCCTAAATGGCTTTACATTATAGTTCCAACCCTGTTTTTTTTATTTACAGGGTTGAACTTTTTAGTAGCTCAACTACTTGATACAACTGCTATCATCAAAAGCAGAAATAGCCCAAAAAGGTGAATTGCAATTTCTATTTGAAAATTTAGTAATATTTGCTATCTTCTTAGGGATATTGTTGCTTTTGGGTGAAGTACGTACACAGACAGCCTTTAACTGCTCTTATCACTGGGCGTACGCGCATTGATTGGAAACGGTTTTGGTTTTCATTTTTACTATGGGGAGGAGTAACCGTAGGGATTACTTTGATAGATTATCTGTTTATCAGTCCTGAGGATTATATTTTGGAACTTTCAGTGGATACCTTTTTAAAGTTATTATTAATAGTAATTCTTTTATACCTTACAAACAGGCTTTGAAGAGGTGTTCTTTAGAGGATATTTGCTACAAGCTTTGAGGACTCTACTGTACGCAATAAGTGGTTCCCGTTACTTTACTACCTCTTTGCTGTTTGGTTTGATGCACATAGCTAATCCTGAAGTAGAAAAGTTAGGTTATAGCCTGCTTATTTTACTATATAGGCACAGGTATTTTTAGGAATCACGACCCTTATGGACGATGGGCTGGAGTTGGCTCTTGGCTTTCATACTGCTAACAACCTTTTCACAGCCCTTTTAGTTACTTCGGATTGGACAGTGTTCCAAGTACCTTCAGTATTTCGAGATATATCTGAGCCTACTTTGGGATTCAGCATATGGGCTCCTTTATTATTGTATTTTCCTCTTTCTATTATACATCTATGCTATAGAAGTATAGATGGAAGAAGTGAAAAACTTTTGAATAATATAAAACCTCTTTTAAAGAGGTTTGGTAACTCTATCAATTACGTTTTTCGTTAGAGAGTATAATTAAAAGGTCATCCTTGTTAAGTTTAACATTAGGGTCAGGAGTTACGTCTCATTTTGCCATCAGAATGTAACTGCTAAAATATTTATCTCATATTTGTGTCGCAAATTTAGCTCATTAAAGATTTGCCTACATAACTCTAGGTACTTTTTACTTCATAAATAAAATAATCTTCTGCAAATTTGAAATACTCTATAATAGTTGGTCTCAAAACAGAATAAGCTACTTTTTCCCCCATTAGTTCTTCTGGAAACACTACTTGAGTAGCACCTATTTTATATAACACCTTTTCTTGAGTATGATTTACAGCTTTACAAATCACATTTTACCCCCATTTCTCTCAACTGCAAGGTAATAAGTATACTTTGCCTGAATATTATCTCCTACGCTCACAAAAGCAGTATCAAAAATCATCGCGCACTACTTTTTAAGAGCTATTTCATCTGTAGCATCTAGAATGATTGCTTCCTCTATAATTCCCTCATTGAGAGCTTGCTTGATTACGCCTTCACGCTGAATCTATTGCCAATACTGTAGCTTTTGTTTTTTTATAGAGCGTTTTAGCTACTGATTTGCCAAACTCTCCTAATCCAATGACTAAAAATTCTTCATAATCTATCCTATTAAAAATATTTTCTTTGGGATATTTGTACTTCCTTCTGCTCGTGGTCTTGAAAGGGCTAACATTATAGTAAGAGGTCTCACCCTACCAAGAAACATCGTAAAAATCAATATTAATTTAGAAAAAGTACACAACTCTGGAGTTATTCCAGTTGAAAGTCCACAAGTACTAAATGCCGAAATAAGCTCAAAAGCTATTTTAGTAAATTCTATGTTAGGTTCTAAAGCTGTAAGTATAATAATTGTTGTTAGTACGTACATCATTGCTATAAAAACAAGAGCTGAAGCTTTGTTAAAAAGTTTCAAGAAATACGTCCTTTTAGAAAATTCAATATAATTCTTGTTAAACAACGCTGTTTTTTTATACCCTAAAAACAAGATACCAATAGTAGTAGTTTTCACCCCAGAGCCTGTGGAATTAGGCGAGGCTCCTATAAACATAAAAGTTATGCAAAAAGAATAGTAGCACTACTCAAAATGTTCTAACGGAATGGTATCAAAACCTGCTGTACGCAAAACTCACCGAATGAAAAACCTAATAAGTAAACGATTGAAAGTACTCTTACCATATAAAGTATAATAATTGCTATATTCCAAAGTAAAAAACAAAAAGTCCCTGCTACAAGTAATATAATTGTAGTAATAATCGAAAACTGTGAGTTGATATCCAACCTCCGACGTTTTTGCGCAAATATTCATACGATTGAATAATAGTAGTAAAACCTAAACCTCCAAAAATAATAAGAAAAGCAATCACCCCATTTACAAAAAATATTATAAGTATAGCCCTCAAAAACTATTAGAAACAATGAAATACCAGCATTACAAAATGCCGAAAACCGAGTGAAATATCGCATAAACAATGCCTGTCCAAAGGAATAGTCTTGAATAAATGAACAAAATAAAAACACTGCTCCTACTGCCTCAAAAGTAAAGTAATAAGCACTACACGCTTAGATAGTAGCATAAATATCATAAGTCTTATTGTGATTAAGTCCTTCGGCAACCAAGCGTTTAGTATAAAAACCAATACGTTTGGCAATAAGTAATACCAAAAACAGAAGAAATAGTAAGTACTCCCAATCCTCCAAACTGAATGAGAATTAACAAAAATAAGTTTCCCCCAGATAGTAAATGTAGCCCCTATATTTATTACCGATAGTCCTGTAACGAGTTACTGCTGAAGTCGCTGTAAAAACCTCTAAAAAGGATAAGTCTTTTTCGGGCATGTGTGCAAAAGGCATCATCAGCAATAAGGCTCCTATCACTATCAAAACCAAAGAAAGAAAGCATTATAATTGTATAGGGGATATTTTTCTTTAGCATTTATTACTCTTATTATAATAGTCTTTTTGTTTATATCGGGCAAAAAGTACAATGGTGATTGTTCAAAAAATATAAGTTTTTATTAATTTAACGTGAGTTCGATGTAAGAAAAGTTATTTTTATTTGCAAAAGGATAGTTTAGTAACTTTGTAGCTTGAAAAATCAAAAAGTTTAAATAAAACCTATCCCTATGTTATCAAAGCCACAAAAGTTACGGAAATTTTTCTTTATAATAGACGAATTTGACAAGAATTTTTGAAAAAATAGTCTCTGACCATAGTCTCGTGCAAAATACTGACTTAAAACAGAGAAATCGTAAATCAACTTTATCTGATAGTGAGGTTATGACTGTTCTAATTCTCTTTCATTCAGGTCATTATAGAGATTTAAAAACATTACTATATCAATCACGTAAAGAAGCATATGAAAAAGTGAATTCCCACTAAACTGTATCCTACAATCGATTTGTTGAATTGCAAAAGAAAGTAGTTGTAAAAATTATCTATATTCCTGAAAATGTTTTGTTTAGGAAAATGTATTGGCATTTCAGTATATTGATTCTACCCCCATAAGAGTTTGTCATATCAAACGTGAAAAACAACATAAAGTATTCAAAGGATTTGCCCAAAAAGGACAATGTTCTTTAGGTTGGTTCTATGGATTTAAGTTACATCTAATCATTAATGATAAAGGTGAAATACTTGATTTTATAATAACACCAGGCAACATAGATAATCGTAAACCTCTGTCTGATATGAACTTACATAAGAGAATATTTTGGAAAAACTCTTTGGAGATAAAGGGGTATATCAGCAAAGATTTATTTGAACAGTTATTTATTGATGGGGTACATTTAATTACTAAGATTAAAAAGAATATGAAAAATAGCTTGATGCTCTTACAAGACAAAATAGCACTTAGAAAACGTGCTTTAATAGAAACAGTAAATGACGAATTAAAAACATTTGTCAAGTAGAACATACAAGGACATCGTTCTTTTGATAATTTCGTAACCAACTTATTATCAGAACTTATAGCTTATTCTTTCTTTTGATAAAAAGCCTTCTATTAATTTGCAAGAAAACATTGTTGATCTAAAAAGACTCGTTGCTGCTTAAATCGAACTCACGTTAAATTATCCACAAAAATTGACAAAAGAGTAAAAATTACTACTTATAGTGATTTTATTTTTTTGTAGTTACATTCAGGAGGTAAAAATACCTCTGAAAATGGTTTTTGAAAGTTTTCAGCTAAATGTTGGCTAAATCAGTCTTTAAAAAATACAACCCTTTGATTTTCAAAGGGTTTGTATTTGAAGATTGTACTCGGAGCGGGACTTGAACCCCGCACAGGCATTACTGCCCACTGATTTTAAGTCCAGCGTGTCTACCGATTCCACCATCCGAGCTTCTTTGATGAGACACAAAAAGAGCGAAAAACGGGTTCGAACCCGCGACCTCAACCTTGGCGAGGTTGCGCTCTACCAACTGAGCTATTTTTCGCTTGTTATTTGTTTCAGTAAATTTGCATTTGAGGAGTTACTTTGTTTCTCATTTGCGGTGCAAAGGTACGACAAATATCCATTCCTGCAAATTTTTAACAACTTTTTCAACTTTTTATGTCTTTTTCTGATTTACATTCTTTCAGGAACTTGTATTCCTAGCATTTTTGAAAGATTCTGCGATGATTTCACCTATACTTAAAGCTACTCTAAAATGGCGTTTGCTTGCATCTTCTTCACCCTAAAATGGAAACGTTTTTGATAGAATGAATTGAAGTCTTTTACCAAATCGTATACGTAATTAGCAACTACAGCAGGGGCTATAATTATCGGCGGCATCTTGCACAATAGAGGGAAAAAGAGTGATGCTCTTTAGCAAAGTCTTTCTTTTTCTTGCAAAACACTAGGTAGAGTTATTGCCTCTTTATTGTCGCGCATTTCAGCATATTTTCGCAAAAATAGATTGGATACGAGCGTATAGTGTATTGTATAAATGGGCCTGTGTTTCCTGAAAATCAATAGATTCTTTAGGGTCAAAACAAAAATACGTTTTTAGGATCTACCTTTAATATATAGTATTTTAGGGCTCCTAAAGCCAATAGTGTGATACAAATCCTTTTTTGAGCTTCGGTATAGCCATCGAGTTTGCCGAGTTCCTGTGAAGTACTTTGGCAGTCTGTTCCATTTCAGCAATTAAGTCATCGGCATCTACGAACGGTTCCTTCACGGCTTTTCATCTTTCCACTAGGGCAAATCTACCATACCATAGCTGAGGTGGTACAAGTGTGAAGCCCAATCGTAACCCAATTTTTCAAAATAAGAAAAAGTACTTTGAAGTGGTAGTCTTGTTCGTTACCCACAGTATAGACCATTCCTTTCACATCAGGATAGTCCTTTACACGTTGGATGGCAGTACCCATATCTTGGGTTATATATACTGAAGTACCATCGGCGCGGAGTACTAATTTCTCATCTAAACCATCGGCGGTGAGATCGCACCAAACAGAGCCATCTTCTTTTTGAAGAATACCCTTTTTGTAGACCTTGTTCTACGATGTCTTTTTCCTAATAAATAGGTATTGCTTTCGTAGTAGTACGAGTTGAAATCTACTCCTAAATTCTTATAAGTAACCGCAAAAACCATCGTATACCCATCCGTTCATTTGCTTCCAAAGTTTCATTACTTCAGGGTCGCCTGCTTCCCATTGGCGAAGCATCTCTTGAGCTGCTACAAATATAGGTGCTTGTTTTTCAGCTTCTTCTTTGGATTTTCCTTGAGCTATTAGTTCTTGTATTTCTTCTTTATACGCTTTTATCAAAATGCAACATAGTAGTTTCCTACCAGTTTATCTCCTTTTAATCCTGTGTTTTCAGGAGTTTCTCCATTGCCAAAAACGTAGCCAAGCTACCATAGATTTGCAAATGTGTATTCCTCTATCGTTGATGATTTGGGTTTTATACACTTTATGTCCGGCAGCTTTTAAGATTTCGGCTACTGAATAACCTAAGAGATTGTTACGGATATGTCCTAAGTGCAAAAAGGCTTATTAGTGTTAGGGAGATGAGTATTCTACTAAAAATAGCCTCTTTGCTATTAGGTGTTATTAACCCAAACTGAGGATTGTCTTTTATTTCTGTTAAAAAGTTGAGGTAATAAGTATCAGCGATAACAAGGTTTAGAAAGCCTTTAATCACATTGAAATCGGTTACTAAATTACCTACTTTTTCTTTGAGGTAAGTTCCTATTTGTTCACCCTATTTGCACAGGATTGCCTTTGATGTGGCGCAAAAGTGAGAAGACTACAAAGGGTCACATCACCTACAAACTCTTTTTAGTTTGTTGCAATTCTACATTTTCTAAACTTACGTTGTACAGTTCTTGTACTGCTTTTTGTATATGTTGTTTTAAGTATCGTTTAAATTCTGCATATATTAATTTATCAATTTGGTGCAAACCACGAGGGATTTATTTATTAACTTTTGTTGCGTATTTTTAAAAATGATTTGTTTGTCAAAATAGGGTTCTTCATCAATATGTAGCAATACAGGTAAGTTGGTATGACGCAAAATCACTTCTTCAGTTGATGGAGTAGGAGTGCCACTGAATACTATACTATGTATGTTTAAACCTCTGTTTTTAAGAGTTTCATAAGTTAGTAAAGTGTGGTTAATACTACCCAAATAATGACGAGAAACTAAAATGACTTTATCAGTAGGGTGAATTAGATCAAGCATCATATCTTTTTCATTGAGAGGAACATACAATCCACCTGCTGCTTCTATAACAAGTGTATTATTAGTTTCAGGTCGTACAATTTTTAGAAAGTTCAATCCATCACCATCTAATTGAGCTGAAAGATGTGGACTTGCAGGGGTATGTAGTCCATAACTATTAGGGGTGAAATACTGTGATGTACTACTAATAAGTCGTTTTACCTTGTCAGTATCCGAGTTTTTCTAAATCCCCTGATTGTATGGGCTTCCAATAATCGGCTTGAAAGCCTCTGTAAGAATCGCTGAAACAATGGTTTTGCCAACTCGGTGGAGATACCCACCACAAAATAAGTATCTTTCATTTTGAATGGTTTGTTTTGAGAGCGCAAAATTACAAAAGTAATTGCCAAATGAGCAAAAATTACTTGTTAGTTTTTAGTGTCGTTTTTGTAGGTTTTGAAAAGGAAAAAAAGGTTAGAGAGAAGCATAAAGTAAAAATATTATATAGCTTCTGGCTTCAAAAATGGAAAAACAGGGTTAGTATTTCTTTTTCTATCTTTGCCTCAAATTTAAGCGATGGAAGATAAAAACACTTATAAAAACGTATTGATTGGTTTTGCAAGAACAAAAATCAATGCTTTTCTTCTCTAATTTCACCAGCTCCCTAAATCGGTGGGGCGCAATGAAATTGAAAGTCTTTATGAGGGGCTTGCGATGGTTCTTTGACAGAGACATCAAAGAGATTTTAATACAGAAGAAATATATGGGTTCTTATTGTGATATTTACTTACATAAGAACTTAGAAGATAGTTATTTAGTAAGCGAAATGGTTATAAAATCAATCATTTAGATCGTTCACAATGGGTGTCAGCACTCGCTCAGTTACACGCTAAGTTCAGCTGGGAGAACACAACTATTCGCATTATCCAATCGGAATTGATGCCGTGGTCGGCTTTAGGTAAAGGACTTATTACCAATGAGTTTTCGGCTTATTACATCTCTCATCAGATACATTGCGACTACTTGCAACAGAGCGACTTATATGAAAAAAATAAACGCTATCAAGCAAAAACCTGAATACCTAGCTTTTGTGGCTGACGCCAAAAGTACTTTCGGGCAAGGAATTGAAAGATAAATACCCTACCCATATCATTCGTCGGTACCAATCGATACGCGATATGAAGCTACTCGATTTGCCTCACTATGAGAAGAATATTGCTCTGTTTAAAAGACAATTGGACATCTTTGGCAAAGATGCAACTGTTTACTTCAAACCTTTTTAATATTTTTAAAGGAAATCTACGATGATGGGACTGAACATTTTGTGAATGACAACCTCAGTTTTGCACGTATTAACAGTGATGAATTTTTGCACTTTTACACTTTTTACGGATACTGCTGACTTTGAAGCCAAATACCCCGAAATACGCGCTTGGGTAGACCGAATGAACGCCAATGACGAAGAGGGGTAGTTATCAAACCTCGTAAGGCTTTTATGCAAAAGCATACCGCCTGCTTTCAAAGTGCGCAACAACGATTACCTCACACTCATTTTACGGGGTGGATTTTTCAAGACCGATTAGAAGAACAAATCGCTAAACGCAATATAAAAAGGTAAGCTGAAATGTTCTATCAACGATTGGGCTATCAATGCCAAACTTTTTGCAAACGCCTTATAATGAAATTCACGAGGAGAATTACGAATTTAAAAACTTAGTACTCGACCGCATTTTAGGGGAAGAGGTAGAAAATCAATTAGACAGCAGACTATGAGTAAACTTCTTATATTGGTGGGTGCCCCAGGGTCAGGTAAATCTACCTTTGCACGTTATTTTTACGTACCGAAGACAATTGGATACGCGTGAATCGCGATGACTTTCGCTTGATGCAGTTTGGTGATTCACTAATGATTCCGTTCTATGAAGAGCGCATTAGCAAAATGGTAGAAGCCTCGGTGCTCACCTTGCTAAAAAGTGATACCAATGTGATTATCGATGCTACAAACACATCGCTGCGCACCATTCAGGATATGATTCACACTTATACTGAATACGCTGATATCAGTTTTAAAGTATTTGATTTTACCTGTAGACGAATTGGTAAAAACGCTGTGATAAACGCTACTGAAGAAACGGGAAAATTCATATCTAAAAGTGTGGTAGAGAAATGTGGCTAACCTAAAGCACACTCTCGAAAAATTTGATTTTGCTCTATTCCTCGCAAAGTACAAGTGGCAACTACCAGCTATGTTACTCAAGATAAGAACCTACCTAAGGCTGTGATTTTGCGATTTAGATGGTACTCTTTCCCTTGCTCAATGGTCGTGATCCTTACAACGCGGCGACTTGTGATAACGACTTGCTGAACGAGACCTGTAGCTGCTACTTTTGAAAATGGCTAAACAACGGGGCTATCAAGTGATTTTTGCTCTCAGGGCGCGAAGATAAATTCCGCGAACCTACAGTGCGTTTTCTCGATAAACACCAAATAGGTTACGACTTACTGCTGATGCGCACCTCTAACGATTTCGCAAAGATAACATCATTAAAAGAGAACTTTTTGAGGTGAAATACAAGGAAAATACTTTGTAGAATTCGCTTTTTAGATGACCGCAACCAAGTAGTAGATATGTGGCTGCAAAGTTTGCATTTACCTTGCTTTCAAGTGAATTACGGGGATTTTTAGATATAAAAAGGCGTGCTATTTTGCACAGCTTTTTATATCAATTCAGTTTCAAACAATTCCTTAAAAATGTTTTCAGGATATGCGATTTTACTTCTGCTATATCCACTTTATCTTTAGCTAATTCTACGTTTAGCGATGTTACTGCCTTACCGCTGAATTCCACAAGGAATAATATTATCAAAAATATCCCATCAGTATTTACATTTAGGGCGAAACCGTGCATTGTTATCCAGCAGGAACAACGTACTCCCATAGCACAAATTTTGCGAGCAAAAGGAGTTCCTACATCAAGCCAAACGCCTGTTTCACCTTCACTGCGCTCTGCTTTGAGACCATACTCGGCAAGAGTGCGAATGAGCACTTCTTCTAAAAAGCGGAGGTACTTGTGAATGTCAGTAAAAAGTTATCTAAATCTAAAATAGGATAGCCTACAGACTTTTGACCAGGGCCGTGATAGGTGATATCCCCTCCCCTATTAATTTTATAGAAAGTAGCTCCTTTTTTCTTTAATCCTTCTTCATCAATAAGCAAATTCTCTATATGTCCGCTTTTACCCAAGGTATAGACGTGAGGGTGCTCTACAGAGAAAAATAATTATCAGTAGGTAAGTAGGTGTTATTAGCTCGAGTTATTTGTTTTTCTGCTCGACAATTTTTGAAAGAGGTTTTTCTTGGTAGTCCCAAGTTTCTTTATAGTCTTTATTGCCTAAATCTCTAACGATTACTTGTTTGTTCATAAATAGTTTGAATATTACCCTGACGGATGTCGCCAGTGTTATAGCCTTTGGTAAACCAATATTTTCGTTGTTCAGAAGTACCGTGAGTAAAGGAATCGGGGACTACGTGTCCTTGCATACGTTTTTGTATAGCATCATCACCTACAGCATTTGCGGCACTAAGTGCTTCGTCGATATCATCGGCATCCAAATATTTTGATTATGGTGCGCCCAAACCCCTGCATAGAAAATCGGCTTGCAACTCTTGAGCTACTGACCATTTATTGGCAGCAGCCCTGGAGAGCCCTTGTTGTTGTTTTGGCGTACTTGCTGAGAGGTACCCAAGAGCGTTTGAATATGATGCCCCACCTCGTGAGCCATCACATAAGCGATGGCAAAGTCGCCGCCTTTAGCTCCGAATCGAGATTTGAGTTCTTCAAAAAAGTCCATATCCATATAGAGCTTTTGGTCGGCGGGACAATAAAAGACTACAGCTGCCGTAGCATTACCGCAACCGGTGCTGACATTTTCGGTGAAAGAGTACTAAAGGGTGAGTTTTTAGAGAGTACCTAATCCATTTTGAGAATACTTTTTCCCAAACATCTTCAGTATCAGCGAGTACTGTGGCGTAAATTCTGCCTATCTGTTCGGCATTGAGTTCTACGTTCTACTGCTTGCTGTGTTTGGTTACCACCTGCTACTTGGTACAACAGAGGCTACTTGTTGTCCTGTTTCGCCACCAAATAGTTGCAATAATACAACGATGATACCGACGATACCACCGCCACGATAAGTCCGCCTTTTTGCCGCGCATCACGCACGGCGATCGTCAACATTGCTACTTTGACGTCTTCCTTCCCATTTCATAGTTTTTCTTATTTTTGAGTTTTTCGGGGGCAAATGTAGTAATAATTTGTGAATTTGCCAATTTGCGAGGGAGAGTCGTGCGCAAAATCAAAAAGTAATACCTCTTTATGGTTTTAAAACATTAGAAAATTATGAATAAATTAGTATCCTTAGTAGCTTTTTCTATTGATCATTATCGCTTGTGAAAAATCAGGGGAAGACAACGACCCTCTACGCAGACTTCAACTACACAAATCCTTTAGTGATTGGGATTTCTATTTAGAACCTTCTCGTTTTTGAATGCTTTGTAGAACCCTAACGTAGAACTGACTCTATTGCAAGTGCTTGGTACCCCTTGTGGCGGATGGTATGACAGTATGAGTCCTAATAGTGAGAAGAACAATGGTTAGCTGAAAAACTTTTGTAGAGGGAGCTGAACGTGCTCTACAAAACACACAGTAGTACTTTACGTATTCCTGAACGTGATTGTGGGTCATTTTCTGAGGTGGGCACCCTAATGCGGCTTCTTATAAAGCGTGGATAGATCGTGTTAGTGCTGTCATTAGGCAACGTCGCCAGTAATTATAGAACCCGATCTGTAACTACTGTGGTCATCGAAGAGGTTCCGGGCTAAATACAATAACGCGTGCTGAATTGCTAAGGTATGCTGCCGAAAAATTAAATAAGAACAACCCTAATGTAGCGAGTTATATTCACGCGGGAAACTCTGGTTTGGTCACCTAATATCCTGAAAATATTGCCAATGCTATTATAGACGGAGGTTTAAAATATATAGTGAGGTTTTGCATTGAATGTTTCAGGTTTGGGAGGTACTGCCGAAGAAAGAAGCTGGAGCGGAAAAGTTTGTGCTTATTTGGCTACTAAAGGTTTTAAAAATGTGCATTACGTGATTGACATGGGTCGGATTGGCATCAACCGTCCTAAACACCAGAATACCAATGCTCCTTATAACTCTTGCAACAACTTCGGTATAAACGCGTAGCACTACAAAACCACTAGAGCACACGCCGATGCTTATCTGTGGATTAATGGGGGAGGTGGTTCCGACGGTGAATGTAAAATCGGGCCCTGCAGCAGGAGAACCTTATCCTGAATATACTCGTGCTTTTGATAAACAACGCTATTAGAGTTAAAAAGCGATACAAATTTTAGAGCTGCCTAACAATCTCAAAATAACACCTCGTAATTCGTAATTATTCACATGCCATTGGAAGTTTTTCAACTTTGGATTGCATTTCAGGGCGGTATTCGTAATGCCACCACTCCGAATAAATAGATTTTGAAGTTGTATTTGTTGAGTATATCTTGTAGCAACTTTACGATTTTTCGAGTACTAGGAGGAGTGGTACAAGTATGATGAGCTTTCTCACCAAAAATCAAAAGGAGTGCCCATATCCGTTCCTTTACCATCCTTATCTACTAAAGTGAGATCAACTGCTGCCCACGATTGTGTTTGGAACCCTTTTGGCAGGATTGGCTACATAATGAGTTCCTGAAGTATTATTTACATCTGTACTTCAAGAGGTCGATAGCAATCAAATAGTTTGATGCGATATCCCAAAGTTTTAAACTCCTCATTAGCTTTTTACCATGCTTCCGCTGTTTTTGCGCAGATAGCATTCTCCACACTCATAAACAGCTTGTTTAAGAAAGTTATCAGGAGTTGCATATTTCATATCAAATACAAAAATCGGAAGAAAGACCTTTGAGGAGCACAAAAATCAGTTTTGTTGTGCCGTAGTAATAAAAAGTGACAAAAATGCAAGAATATATTTCATAAATAAAAGAAATTTTCAATAGTTATAAGTATTTTTTGCGGTTATCCCTTCGGAGAACAGGAATGTAAATAAAATAAAAAGCGACTTTTTCGGAAAGTCGCTTTTTATTCTAATTTTACAGGTCTTAAAGGCAGACTATAACACACTTGCTAAAAGCTTTATTTACTTCACGTACTGGCTTTCAGTACTTTCTGCAAATTTTAGCTTTTTCAGCATCGTTAGAGTCTACCTCTACAATTTTTCAACACCATCTCTACCGATGATTACAGGAACCCCTACGCATACATCTTTTTGTCCGTGTTCACCTTCAAGTAATACTGAGCAGGGAAAAGTTTCTTTTTGGTCACAAGCAATTTGCCTGTGTACTAAAGCTGATACAGCAGCTCCTGGAGCATACCAAGCTGAAGTTCCTAAAAAGTTTAGTAAGAGTAGCTCCACCCTGCTTAGTATCTTCAGCTACTTGGTTAAGACGAGTCAGCTACTCAAAAAACTCGGTTACTGGCACACCGCTGATAGCTTTGCCAAACGAGTGAGAGGCAACATACCACTATCACTATGAGCAGCGATTACCATACCATCTACATCTGAAATCAGGGCTGTTAAGAGCTTCTGCCAAACGATATTGAAAACGAGCGCTATCAAGAGCTCCACCCATACCGATGATGTGATTTTTAGGTAATTTAGTAGCTTTATGTACCAAATAAAGCCATAGTATCCATGAGGGTTACTTACTACAATTACAATCACATGGGTGAATATTTCACCAATTGTTCAACAACTGATTTCACAATGTTAGCATTGGTACCAATAAGCTCTTCGCGAGTCATACCTGGTTTACGAGGAATACCTGAGGTAATCACAGCTACATCACTGCCTGCAGTTTTAGAATAATCATTTGTAACCCTACAATACGAGTGTCAAACCCATTGAGGGGAGCAGTTTGCATCAAATCCATAGCTTTACCTTCTGCAAAACCTTCTTTGATGTCAATTAGAACTACTTCAGACGCGAAGTCTTTAATAGCAATGTACTCTGCGCAACTTGCTCCTACGGCACCAGCGCCTACTACTGTAACTTTCATATAATCCTATTATTTAAAGATGATGAGCTATATAAAGAGCTCAATCAATGGTTATTTTCACGCCACAAAAGTAGTAAGTTTTCAACAATTGTGCAAATATTTTTCAAAAAATACACTCTCCGTCCATTCCACCATCAAGTGCAATTTTTCAGATTACCGCCAATTCCGGAGGCACGAGCTGCAAGCTCGCGCTAGTGTTGTTTTTGAGAAATGAATATTATTGGTGATGATAGGGCTCATTACGGAGAATCGTAAAAGCACGGTAGAGTTGTTCCACAAAAAATAGACGTATCATTTGGTGTGAAAAGGTGAGTTTGGAGAGCGAAAGCTTACCATTAGCACGGTCATATACTTCTTTTGAAAACCATAAGGTCGCCAATCACAAAAGTGAGCTGCTTGACGCCAGCATTCATTTTTCTTTTGCAATTCATTGGCAAAAGCTACTGAGGTGTACTCTTTGCCTCGTTCGTCTAAGAGTATCAGATGATGAGAAGAGGCTATATTACTGAGAATCAGATCGCCTTCTTTTGTTTTTTGTTGCTCTTCCGATAGTGATTTTGCTATTCTTAATATCAGGCAAGAGTTGCAATTCAAAAATTGATGTAGTACGAAAGTCGCTTTTCATAGGTGGTGATGAGCTCTTGTAAGGCTGAATTATCGGTTTTTCCTACCGCTATAAGTTTGATATTCATCGGTTAAGTAAAAAGTGAAAAATTATAAGTCGCAGACGAATACTTCTATATTTTTTTCTAAAAGGGTTTCATTGATAATGGCTTCAATTTTTATCCCAAGTACCTCCTGCTAATCCGCAACCTATGCAGGGGCATTTGTATCTGGCATTGTTTTCAAGAGCAAAATTGGCTACTTGTTGTAAGGCTTTTTCACTGCTTCATAACGAATGGGTGGATTGCCATTTTTCATCTTTTATATATTTTATGTTGCCCAATCATATTGGCAACCCATATATCGCTTTCTACTTTTACAAACTGCACTGCATCCAAAGCGAAAATCTTCGCCTTGTTTATACCATTGTTTATATTGTTTTTCAGGTGTTTTCCAGCGTTTGGAAAGTGCTAACACAAAACCTTTTACCCCAAGCACCTATATCATTACAAATATGGGTGATGATAATGTTACCTTCGGTTTGTGGCAGAGTAGCATCAGCCTTTAGATAGTGTATCATTGTTAATTTTTCTAATTATAAGGTTTAAAAATCTCTGGAGACTTGAAGAATCTCGGAGGCTTTTAGGTTGAGATTAGACGACTTAGACAGAGGCTAACAAGTCAAACAAAGAGAATTAAAAAAACTTTTGCCAAAGGTGTGAGCCTCACGGGCAAGAACCTTTGGCAAAGATATGAAACCTCAATGGCATAAAAATATTTATTAGAAGAAGAATCTTTCTTTTTTTCTCCTTTTTCATTCAAAATTTCTAATGAGTTGCGATTACGTGAGGAAAGTGTAGACATTATATTTTTCAATTCATCTACATCCTTAATGGTCTTTCCGTTAACAGAAAGTAATACTTTTACCACTATATTTATATTATTATACTCATAAAACTGACCTGCAGCGGTAACCTTCACTCCGTTTTTAGTTTTAAAAACGTTTTTGGTCAGCTTCTGAAAGGTTTTTCACTTCCAAACCTAAGGATTGTATTACATAAGTAGTGTTTTTCTTGAGAGTAATATTAGCAGTACGTTCTTTACCTTCTCGTACATAGGTTACTTTTAGCATATCACCAGGACGTTTAGAAGCGATATGACCACTAAGATCAGAGTAGTTGTGTATTTTTCACGTTGTCAATTTGCTTGATGATGTCACCTTTTTAAGTCCAGCACTACCAGCTCCTGACTCATCTTCTACTGAATCTACATAGAATCCTTCTGTTTCTTTTACATTGAGTTTCTTAGCTACTTCGAGTCTAATGCTTGTCCACGTACACCCATCACCCCACGTTGTACATTCCCGTACTCTATCAGGTCTTCCACCACTTTCTTAGCGATATTACTAGGCACTGCAAACGAGTAGCCCATATATACCCTGTAGTAGATGAGATTGCAGTATTGATACCTATAAGATCACCATTGAGTTTACCAAAGCTCCGCCGCTATTCCCCATATTTACCACAGCATCGGTTTGTATAAAAGATTCTATTTTTATCGCTACCAAGTTCACTGATGTTACGTGCTTTTTGCACTAATAATTCCCGCGGTAACGGTAGAATTTAAAGTTAAAAGGATTCCCTACGCAAGCACCCATTCTCCTACTTGAGTATTATCAGAGTCGGCAAAAAGTAAGAAAAGGTAGTTTTTCATCGGCTTCTATTTTTCAGTAAAGGCAATATCCGAAGAAGCATCTGTGCCTATAAGCTTAGCAGTATAAGTTTTATTGTTGTTAAGGGTAACCTCCAAAGTAGTAGCATTCGCAATCACGTGATTATTGGTAACTATATAACCATCAGGGTAATGATAACCCCAGAACCGGTACCCTCACTTGGGTTTGTTCGCCTCCCCATTACCACTCAAAAGATCGAAAATAGAGGTTACACCTCCTTGTGATTTTACAGTGTTCTTCACGTGCACGACACTATTCACCGTTTTGTTAGCCGCTTCTATAAAGTTGGTTTCACCTGCTACCGTTCTTTCAGGGGTAGTGTGATTGGTTTTGCACCAAAAGCGGGACGTGAAAAGCAAATCAAGCGCCTCTTGTTTGGCATCGTGTTTTATCTATAAAGGTTTTATACCCTCCTAAGGTCATAGCTCCGCCGAGGAAGGCAGTAGCTATCATTGTTGCATAATTCTTCATCATATTTTTGTTTTTACTAATTTGTTTTATCTCGTAAGACAATTAGGCAACAATTGTGCCAAATTCAGGGGTCAGGGGTCAGGAGATGAAAAAAGGCTGCTTCCCATCGGAAGCAGCCTTTTTCAAACTATATCCTTTAAAAGTTAAATTACAATTTAGGAGCACCAGCGAGGACGTCGGCACTTGCACCTTCAGCGAATTTTTTTATCTTTGAAGTTTTTGTACAAATGATTCAGCCAATTCTTTGAGTTTAGCGCTGAATTGAGCTTTTGTCGTCCCAAGTGTTTTTCTGAGTTCAAGATGCTTTGATCTGAAACACCTTCGCAAGATTGAGTGCTTTGAAACCGAAGATAGGTAATTCTTTGTACTCAACATTGTTAAGTTTTGCCAGTAAGAGCCGCAGTGATAAGAGCGCGGGTATCTTTCAAGACTGCATCTTTTCATTTTTACCATTGTAACCAGTGTTTTCACCAACCATACGTTTACGCCAGTTTCTTTGATTTTTCAGCCAAACGTTTACCATATTCAGCTGGGTGAAGAGGCATAAAAGGCAGCTCGAAGCAAGCAGAGAAAGTTTTTGAGGAGTAGTGATACCTACCTCAGTACCGGCAACTTTAGAGTATAACCAGAAACGAATTGGTAAGCAGCTTGTTCAGGAGTCAATTTAGAGATTGGAGGCAATACACCGTAAGCATCAGTAAGGAAGAAGATGTTTTTAGGGTTGTGACCTATTGAACCTGGTTGGATATTAGCGATGGTAAATAGGATAAGAAACACGAGTGTTTTCAGTAATATCGGTGCGAGCAGAAATCTACAACACCTTTATCATCCATAATTACGTTCTCGAGGATAGCGCCTTTTTGATAGCTGCGAAGATTTCAGGTTCTTTTTCAGCGGTAAGGTCACTACTTTAGCGTGGCAACCACCTTCGAAGTTGAATACGGTATTTTTCAGGAGTCCAACCGTGTTCGTCATCACCGATGAGGTGGCGGTTAGGATCGGCAGAAAGGGTAGTTTTACCAGTACCAGAAAGACCGAAGAAGATAGCAGTATCGCCGTCTTCTACCTACGTTAGCAGAACAGTGCATTGGCATAGTGTTGCGGAATACAGGCAATTCAAAGTTCATAGCAGAGAGATACCTTTTTAATTTCGCCTAAGTATAACCAGTACCACCGATAAGGGCGATGGTAAGAGTTAAGGATTGCGAAGTTAGCTTGACGAGTGCCATCTACAGCTGGGTCGGCTTTGAAACCAGGAGCATTAACAACTAACCAATCTTCATTGAAAGAAGCGAGTTCGCTATCTTCTACACGTAAGAACATATTAAAAGCGAAAAAGGTTGCTCCAAGGAAGTTCAGTAATAGTACGGATATTGGTGCGGTATTTAGGGGTCGGCGCAAACATAGCCATCGTGAACGTAAATTTCTTTACTTGAAAGATAAGCTACTACTTTTTCGTATAGTTTATCGAAATTTTTCAGGTTCGAAAAGGGATGTTGATGTTACCCCACCATACGCGATCTTTGGTGATATCATCTTTTACGATGAAGCGGTCTTTAGGAGAACGACCAGTAAACTCACCTGTGTTGATAGCGATAGCTCAGAAGATGCTTCAACACCTAATTTTTGTCCAAAGTTTCTTGGTGAAGTTCGTCAGCAGACAATTGGTAACGAACATTAGCGTTTTTAATTCCGTATTTATCAACGGAAAGTGTTTTTGGTTTACTCATAATGTCTTAAATTTTTTTATTTAAAATTCTATAATTTACTAACTTATGTTTTTGAGTTTTTAGACAAGGTAAAAGTTCCTCTGAAAAAACGCTGCAAATGTATGCATAAAAATTGTAATAAAAAATATTTTTAACATTTTTAAAGGGGTATATACTAAAAACCAAATATCAGGGTCTTTCACGCTTATTAGATATATGTAATTGGCGTTATAAACTGATTTTTATAGGACCTAACTTAGCTAAGTCTAAAAACAATCGTTCTGCTTCTCTGTAGTAGTAAAGACTATTTTTGTAAGTGCTATCACCTTCATTAGGGCATATCTTTTATAAAGAATTTCAACTTGTTCTTCATTAGCATTATTAAGCACCCTACAAAGTCCATTTCATAGTATACACTACTTGTATTATCAAGATTATTTTTCAGCTACGTAAGCGTGCATTCCTGCTGTTTGTTGTTGGTCATTCCCATTATATTTACTAACCTGATATAATTCAGTAGGGTGTGGGTTTTGTTTTTGATTGCTCTACTGCTCTCTTTAGCCTTGTTGAAAATATCCATTATTTTTCAGAAGCGTTATATGTATCAAAGTTACATATAAAAGCATTACTACTGATAGTGATAGGAGAGTTCACAAAGTTAGTGGTTATGTTTCCATCAGTGGTTACTAAAGGCAGTTTTTACATCGATTAAAAATAAAAATTCATCAAAGGTTACCCCATTAATGTTTATAGGTTCGAAAAGTTTGATGCCTCTTTCTGTGATTATAAAAGCTGATTGTATGTATTTTTGATTGTTGTCATATATGAAAGTGAGTTGTCTATAACTAGGGAATAACTTAAGGATTACTTCAGAACCTCCTACATTGATAGGAGAAAGACCTTTGTATTGAAGAGCATTGCTATTTTTCGCGTATTTTGTTCAAATAAGTTTCTCTATCACCTGTAAATAAAGTCATAATGTTGTTGGAAGTACGTCCACGCAAAGTAAAAGGTATCGTTTTCGTACTTTAGGATGATAAAGTCAGTTTCTCCTCCGCGGGCATTAGGGAATGAAGGGTGAGTACAAAACAGGAAATGATGTAATACACTATTAAAGGTGTCGAAACTAATAGTGGTCGCTTCAGTTATATCGTATGAAAAAAGTATGAAGTTTCTTCTGTATATGCGCAACTCACTTCTGATGAAGCTGTAACCTTTCCGTCTTTCATTTTTATTAAAAAGTTATAGCCACCTATGCTTCTATGAGCTTTTGAGGAAAATCTTTGTCAGTAGCAAAAATCTCTGGCTGATATGGATACTGCCAATAACCTACGATATTGTTCAGGGTAGTAAGTTGAGCCAATAGCTATCGTTTTTCTAGAGTTCTTTTATAGTTGTTAAGCGAATTTACAGTGCGCTCAGATGCTTTTTGCTCAAAAAGTTTCCTTTTTCTTTATAATTACAGTTTATAAAGAGAGGAATAATAAAGATAAAATTATATATTTTCATTGTTGTTATATTAACTTGGGTTAATCGGGTGAAATCTTTTTCGTTGTATAGGAACGCCATCAGAGGTTTTGCCTGCTACATAAGAAAGGTACCTACTACGTATTTCAGCGCGAAGTTCATCAAGGTTGATATTCCATTCGTCTTGTAGGTATCATAAGATGGCTATTTTTGTTCTATTTTTCTGTTTTCCAGTATAAGTTTCTGTAGGTCTTATTTTTCTATCCGCTTTTTAAGACTTCTTCCCACACGCTAGTAGATTCTGTAAAGAGTATAATATTCAGATAGGAGTACTTCCGTAGTTACTAAATTTAGCTTTCCAAGCATTATATAAAAGTATCGTCAAAACCATCACCATTAGTATCTAAACTACTATTAGTAGTAGCACTAGTTGCAATCTAGAGAGGCGTTGCAGTATACTATATGGCGTGCTAATAGTTCTACAAAAATCCTCATCGTGATCAAAACTGAGTAGGCAGTTATAAAGCCTGCTCTTAGATAGTTCTTAGTGTTTAAAATTCCATTCGTTTACCCAGCGGTCGTTTTTATAGTCACTTGCGGATATGTTTTTCATAATCAGTAGTATAGAGTTTTGCCTGATGCAAGTATGCTGCATTTTCATCGGTAGAGGGTAGCCAAAATATTGTCATTCAACCAATAGATATTATTAGGTTCTAAGTGGTTTATGTCGGTTAGGTGTATTTTTATACCAGCAGCTGCAAGTCCTACTAGTTTAGTTCCTGTGGGGTTGAAAGCAGGTTCACCAATAAGAATAAGAGTATTAAAGCGAGATGTTTTCTTTCATAAAGGGTTTGCAGGGTGAGCTTTAACATATGGTTCAATAAATAGATAGTTAACACGTTAGCAAACTCTATTGCTTTGTTACTACTTAGTAGGTGTATAAGTGTAAATTCTACTGATTTCTCGTTCTAAAAACGATACAAAAATCTAGTATGTTATATGGTTTTAGCAAAAGTCTCATCTAGGTACTTGTCCAAATCATTTTGGCAGGTTTTCAGCTCTGACTTTCTTCTCCATTGCGAATGATAACACTCTCATCAGAGGTTTATCGTCGTGTTGCAACCTAAAAAGATAAGGCTAGAAATGTGTATAGTATCATAGTCTATATTTTCTATTATCTTGGATTTGCTTTCGATTCCTTTGCCTATTACAGCATCAGGTAGTTGAGATGGCTCTACGCAAATCGTTGGCAGGTAATATTGATTTTATAGTAGCATCATTTTCGGTTTGAGTTATCACTTTGGTAGCAGGGTTACTTCTATATTGTAGCACGTATATCTTGCCATCGCAAAGCCTCTCCCTAGAGTAAGGATACGTCGGCATTGTAACATATAGTGCAATAGGGGTTCTTGTATTCCATCATTACTGATAGTGAATGAAGGGCTAAGAGCGTGGGGTAGCACCGTTTATAGTACTTTCTGAGTAGGCCATCAGTGTAAAAATCTATGAGTTTCATTTTTGTAACTGTATTACTACTAGTATATCCATTGATAGTAGTTTGCTGAATAAATTTGGAAGTGAACATATTTGAGGTCATTGACAGCACTATCATATTCTCCTAAGAGCACTTTAGCTTCAGCTCTACCAAAAGGGTTTCATCGGTGAGTAAAAGGTATCATTATAGTATGAGTGCTATTGTCTTTAAACGTAGGGAATTTTTCCATAGATTACTGCGTCACGTCTATTGTCAAATACATCAAAAAGGGGTAAACCAATAAAAACTCATAACCATAATTTGGTTTTCCTGAATTTCTTGTTTATCCCAAAGGTTAGTAGTTGCCAATGTTTCACCTGCTATACAGTGGTTGTGAATAAACCTTTTTAGCATTGGTAGTTGAGAAATATGATGATGAAATTACTGAAATAACAGGATGTAACATTAAGTTAGCAGTTTTCATCTTCACGAGTGTAATAGATTCCAAATTTTTCTATGTCAGTACCTCCAGTTTTTGAAGCATCTCTAAAAGTCTTGCCAATTACGTATGTATGTTTTTAGTAGTTGTGTATTACTAGTTAATACTACATTAGCAGCGTCTAAGGCTTTTTGCCATTGTTGGTAGTATAGATAAAGCGAGCAGCGAAAGCATAAGCTGCTTTTTCTGTTGAAGTGATATTTAGGCATCTCATAACTACTATCATCTATAAGGGGTAGTCCAGCGAGTTAGATCAGCATCTATTTGTGCATATGCTCGAGCCACAGTGCCTCTACTATATCTCCCATCTAATTCTGTTTCAGAAGCTAGCATATAAGGAATGCCTCAAATCAGTAGTGCTAGTAGTGGGATTATAAGGGTTTGAAAAAGGTTGACTAACGAAAAGTGTGCATAAGCTCTTGCTACTAAGGCTTCCCCTTACTAGCTTTTAGTAGCTTCAAGAGAACCCATTTTTCAATAGCTTCTAAAGCTGTATTTGCTTGGTTTATAGCTTTGTAGTGAGCTTGTCCAAATATTCTCAAAGTCCATCAGAATCAGAATATTCTTGTATGCGTTGCCAATAAGCAGCTTCTTGGCTTAAGAAGTTTGCATAGGATATTATAGTACCTATATCAGCTACATTGTCTGAAGACAATTCACTCACTACAGCTGTACTAGCAGTAGGGGTAAGCATTAGTGACTACTCGTCTTACTTTTTCCGGGGTGTCAATTCGTACTTGATTATCAGGTAACTCATCAAGTAATGAGTTACAAGCAGTAAGAGTTAGTACAGAGACACCTATTATTATATATATTTTTCATTTCTTTTGTATTTAAAAAATTAAAGTCCTACTCGTAAGGTGAAAATAAGTCGTTTAGCAGCGATAGGGTGAATAGCCATTAGCTAAATAGTCAGGGTCATCGCCATTTAGTTTTTTTATCAGCATAAAGTAGAGCGAGGTTGGTGCCCTGCAGTTTCATACTAAGTTGTTTTAATTTGTTCTTTTTAAGAAATCTCACCAAAGGTATATCCTACTGAAATTTCTTTCAATCTTATATTATCGCCTTTAGCTATACGAACATTAGAATAATCATAAGTATTATAAGCTTGTATAATATTGTTGTATCCGCCATAAAGGTCGTACATATAAGTGGTGTAGAGTACGGGGATATTGGTGAGATGTTCATCGCCGAGGGTATTGCCAACGATTGTTTAGCTCGCGAGGTACTACCCAAAAAGTCGTTGTATGAGTTAGTGAGTTTTGCGCAAGCGTACAACATTACCATAAGAATAAGTAAATCAACACCTAATGAAATTCCCTTAAAGGAGAAGTAGTTACTAAAACTACCCTTATCAGTAGGGATAAGAGTGCCTGAATATTCTAAGAAATCTACATTACGATTATCAAAACGAATGCCGCTCACAGTGCTGTTGCCATTAGCATCTAAAAAAATGTAGGTAATCCTTTGTCATTTAATCCGTTGAATGGTACAGAAAATATTGATCGTAGTGGGTAACCTTCTTTAGCAAAACCTCCTACTGATTTCTAGAACTGCTTGAGTAACCTATCATATTTCGTACAGTAGGATTAGTAAGTAGTTTAGTTATTTCGTTTTTAGAACGTGAATAGATGAATGAGGGTTTTTCCAAATTAAAGTCTTTAGTTTTAATGTTAGTAGTTTCCAATCCAAACTCAACTCCGTATATGCGTAGTTCAACATATTTCCTTTTTAGTAATAGTACCACCCTACCTTGTGTTACAATATTGCCTATCAAATCATAACTTCTGCGGCTAAACCATTCAGCAGATATATTGATACGGTTGTTGAACAAGCCAAACTGAGAGCCAAGGTTTAATTCTTGGTTTTTTTCGTAGGTAAGGTCGTGATTAGCATTATCTACTATATTTCAATCCGATTTCGCGTTTAGATGAGTTACGCTAAGGCATATTGAACGTAAATTTGAGAAAGTGAATTGCTAACTGAAGGTGAAATAGCTGTAACCCCAAAAAGAGGCTTTTAAAAGATAAATGAGAAAGGGGAGATAGCTTGTCAAAGAATTTTTCGTTAGTTACAATCCAACTCATTCCTATATTCCAAGTAGGCATCCAACGTATATAACGCGATTCGGCAAACTTGTTAGAAGCGTCATAACGCAGAGTGCCATTTATAATATAGCGATTTCCAAAGGTGTAACTACCATTAGTAAAGAAAAGCCTGATAGATTATTTGTAGTATTGTAGATGCTGTAGTAAGTACTGTTTTCCTCTTGTAGTTTTTTGAAAAGCAAATAAGTGTAATAACTATAATTACCAGATCCAAACAACACTCCATAATTTTTGATTTTTGTCATCAGTACTTTTGTAGTTATCCATTTCTGCCCCAGCGTATAACGATACATTATGAAGTCCTCCTTTAAAACTATCATTATAACGCAATGTTGCACGGAGTAGTTACTGGTAATAGTACGATCTCTTCGCTCACTATTCCTCCTTCAGGTAATACTACACTAGGTAGGTCGTAAAGTGGTCATTAGGGATCATCATAGAGTCTAGGATTATAGCTACGTACTAATGAGTTAGGCATTGCTCTATACGATAGTGCGTAGTTTGAGTTTTCTTTATATTCTGTATTTTGTTGATTGGTATAATATCTAATAGCTCCCATCATTGTAGCTTCTACTTTCTTAGTAATCTTGTAGGTAAGTTCTGTTTGTAGTCTGAGGTTGGCTATATTATATTTTATAAGCGTTATCTATTTTCGTTGAATATATTGTAAGGAGCAAAGTCATTTACGTAATACTCTTTTTAGGATCCATACTGCGTGAATGAGTTATCGCATAATCATAAATATCTTGTTTAGGGGTGGTTTTGCTTTTTGATATGAAAGGTCTGAAATGACATTAAGTTTTTGAACTTAGGGAGATAAGTTATAATTAGCATTTAGGTTACCTGAATACTGATTTAGTTTATCTCCTTTAGTCCATCCGGGTCGAACAACGCACTTTCAAAGAAGCATAATAAGTTGATTTTTCAGTGCCAGAAGAAAAGGAAAGAGTGTGGTTCTGCATTATACTAGTTTGAAATAGTTTGTTGAACCAATTTTGTATTTTCTGCGTTCAGCAGCTGAGATAAGCTGTACGCCCTGCTTCAGTATTAGGGTACCACCGAATTACCATTGCGGTCTCAATACAAAAACAAATCGTACATTCGCCCTATGACTCCTTTATTTTCAGTATTGATTGGTTTTCGGACTTAAAGTGCCCACCTCTTATGAGTTCTTGTATCACTCGACATTTTGGTCTTGCGAGTTCATTATATTGTATTCTCCATAAGTAGGTATAAATCGGAATGTAGATTCATTAGTATAGGTGATACTGCTACCACCAGTAGTACCTCGTTTAGTAGTAATAGCAACAACACCTCCTATGGCACGCTGACCATAAATGGCGGTAGCTGAAGCATCTTTGAGTACTTTAAAGCTTTCGATGCTTTCAGCAGAGAGTCCTGGTATAGCTGCAGCGATAAGCATTTAGCGTCATCTGAAACAAGGTCTTCAGGTTTGAGATCTATTGAACCTTCTAACACTACTCCATTTAGTACCCATAAAGGTTTTGTGCTACCAGATATAGACGTAGCTCCTCGTGTATTGGTATTCATGGGGCTTTGTGCTGTAGTAGTTTGAGTAGTAGCTGTTCTAGTTTGGGTAGTAGTGGTTGTTCTAGTTTGGGCAGTAACCCACTGAGATAAAAAAATACAAAAACGTACAACAGCAAGAGATTTTTAATTTTGTTACTTTCATTTTTATTTCTTGTTGAATGAGGTCGCAAATATACAATACTAAACGAAATAATGCAAATGTAAAAATTATTTTACAGTTTCTTTTTAATTTGTAAGAGATTAGAAATAGAAATGTTTTATGTATTATTAAAAGTCTAAATAATTAGATTTTTACTACTATCTCTTAAATTTTTGTTAAATAATTTATAGGTTTAATTTCAGCTGAAAATCCATCGCTATAACTTTCATTTTGAAAGTGGTGTAAAATAGTTCTCTGATAGGGTTCTTTAATTAATAGAGAACTTCCTAAAATACGGATTACTTCAGCAATTAGGTCTATTAAGTTTAAGGTCTTTTAAACAATAGCCACAAGGCAATATGTGATAATTACTATGTGAATTTGTATGCTAACAGCAGTTTCTGACCTTCCTCAAAAGGATTTTTACTTTAAGATGTTGCTTAATAAACTTAAAAACAACTCAATTTGCAACCTATTATTTGTACAAAAAGCTATTTCTGTAGCTTTTTGAAGGAAATTGTTAGTGTGTCAAAAGTTCTTTTTCAAATCAGGTGCATAATAAAACAATTCGCCTAAGTTCAGAGGGATAATTATCCTTATTCCTATTTACTGTAAACCTAATTGTTTGATCACACAAGATGTTATCGTCATTTTCAAGAAGGTCTTCTCCGAGATAATTTCATAATCAGGTAAGCTCTTTCTCTCGAATAATAAAAAAGCATTTGTTAAATTTATTTTTATAAAGCCTATTTAGATTAAAAATAGCCACGATCAAACACATAACTATGCCAAAGGCTCAATTTCTATAAAATCCATTCCCTAGTATCGTGAACATTAGCGTTTGTAATTCTACAAAATGTAGGTATCTTTAGTAGCTAAATCAATTTGTGTATGGATTTTTATTCCTGATTTAGTGCTTCTAAAAATTAGCCCATTCAAAGACAGACATACATAGATCAATGGTTGTAGAATCTATAGCATAGAATTTTTCCATGCAAGCAAAAAGTCCTTAAAGAGAGCTGAGCTATATCTATCATATAGGAAGCATATTGCTCAAATATTTTACATCTCTAACTTTATTTGCAATAGAAAGGTCTTTAAATCTATAAGATTTTTCCAAGACCTAAATGATAAGACATCTTAGAATTAGCATTGATAGTACCAACAAGTTCTCTAAGGCTAGCACAGCCCATAAGTTGTCCAAGAATTAGAGCTAACATCTGATTCCAGTGAGAAAATTTTCCAATTTTTAGTTCTATCATCATATTTAGAAACTAATCTATTAAAAATTTTTGGGGCAAAAACGATGTTACTTGTAGAAAAACATATTTGATTTGCATTCATTGCGTTAATTTTTGAACACAAAAATATTGTTTTTCAAATCTCTGACAAGAAATTTCAATCTTAATTGATTGATTACAAACTATTTAAAACTAATATTTAACAGACTTTGATAAACACCAGTAGTTAATAATTCTCTTTTTCTGAGCAATATTAATCATATATAAAGCAAAAATATTGGAAAATATTAAGATTTCTAACTTCATTTGCTCTTGAAAGAATAGTTTTGTTAATAATATTCTTCAAAACCTAAGTGATAGCTTCTTTTGAGTGAACAGTTAGTATATCAACAAGCCCTCTAAGGCTATCACAACCTATAAGTTGTCCAAAAATTAGAACAAGTAAGTAATTCCAATGAGAAAAACTCCATTTTTATTGTAAGTTAAGTTCAGATTGCAAATATATTCATTTCAAGTATCGGACATATTTTTAAGATGTAAATTTTTGATAATAAGTTATTTTACAAACAATTTTTTAAATATATTTTTGGAGATACTAATGGTATCAGATTATTATTCTGATAAGAATTTAGATGAAAATAAAGACTATATTCTTTTTAAAAACAATAGTTTCAGAACATTTGCTTTTTGCCTATTATAGCTACAGACTTATACGAAGAGAAAATCCTAATACTTATTTCAAAAACAAAGAATAAAAAGACATTAATATCTCTCTTAATAGTTATGATAGAGTTCAAATACCTTTTTAACTAAAAACAGGTAACCTATCCTATTTTTATAAATACTAACCTCAAAATGGAGATATTTTGCTAATTCACATCTCAAAAATATTTAAATATGGCAAAGAAGAAAAATTGAAGCAAAGATAGGAATGATAGCTTCTGTCTCTCTAATTAACGTGAGTTCGATTTAAGTAGCAACGAGTCTTTTTAGATCAACAATGTCTTCTTGCAAATTAATAGAAGGCTTTTTATCAAAGAAAAGAATAAGCTATAAGTCCTGATAATAAGTTGGTTACGAAATTATCAAAAGAACGATGTCTTGTATGTTCTACTTGACAAATGTTTTTAATTCGTCATTTACTGTTTCTATTAAAGCACGTTTTCTAAGTGCTATTTTTGTCTTTGTAAGAGCATCAAGCTATTTTTCATATTCTTTTTAATCTTAGTAATTAAATGTACCCCATCAATAAATAACTGTTCAAATAAATCTTTGCTGATATACACCCTTATCTCCAAAGAGTTTTTCCAAATATTCTCTTATGCAAGTTCATATCAGACAGAGGTTTTACGATTATCTATGTTGCCTGGTGTTATTATAAAATCAAGTATTTCACCTTTATCATTAATGATTAGATGTAACTTAAATCCATAGAACCAACCTAAAGAACATTGTCCTTTTTGGGCAAATCCTTTTGAATACTTTTATGTTGTTTTTTCACGTTTGATATGACAAACTCTTATGGTGGTAGAATCAATATACGAAATGCCAGTACATTTTCATAAACAAAAACATTTTTCAGGAATATAGCTAATTTTACAACTACTTTCTTTTGCAATTCAACAAATCGATTGTAGGGATACAGTTTGTAGGGAATTCACTTTTCATATGCTTCTTTACGTGATTGATATAGTAATGTTTTAAATCTCTATAATGACCTGAATGAAAGAGAATTAGAATAGTCATAACCTCACTATCAGATACAAAGTTGATTTTACGATTTCTCTGTTTTAAGTCAGTATTTTTGTACAAGACTATGGTCAGAGACTATTTTTCAAAATTCTTGTCAAATTCGTCTATTATAAAGAAAATTTCGTAACTGTGGCTATGATAACATAGGGATGAGATTTTTAGTTAAACTTTTTGATTTTTCGGCTACAAAGTTACTAAACTATCCTTTTTTCGCAAATAAAAATAACTTTTCTTACGTCGAACTCACGTTAATTAATAAAAAATAACTCTATCTTTGTACTCTCAATAAAAATGATTAGGTGTTTTTAAAAACAAATGAGATGAGGATTTTTCTTCTTATTATATCTCTTATTTCCTTTGTGATTTAATAGCGCAAATCACCCTCTCAGGACGTGTGGTGAGTGTGCAGCAACAACCTCTACAAGGAGTAACTGTGGTTGATAAAATCTCAGGAAAATGGGCTTTTACCAATGATAAAGGTGAGTTTTCTATCTCTGTTTATAAAGAATACGACCTTAGCTTTACAATGTTGGGATTGCAATCGCAAACAATCAAAGGAACAAGCAACCCTCACTCATTCCATTTCTGTAATAATGCAAGAGGAAACCCTGCGTCTCAACGAGGGTGGTCGTAACAGCTACCAAGGTACGCGACAAAGTGAGTTCGGCAGTAGTGTTAAATAATTATGCTATAGGGCAATTCAATCATTTTCGGTATCCGATATCTTACAACAACTCCTGGACAAACTATAGAAAAACCTTCTTTTTCACTCTAATATACTGAACCTACGTACTGCAATCAAGTCCGATAATAATGCTTTTGGTATTAGCTATATCATTGACGATATGCCTTTGAGTAACGATGAGAATATGCAAACTTATAGCAAGAATATCAATACTGCAGCTTTCTCTCGTATCAACACGGGTATGGATTTGCGAACTATTCCTGCTTCAAGTATAGAAAAAGTAGAGGTAATTACGGGTATCGCCGACGCTAAATACGACAATGCAACTACAGGTTTTGGTGGTAGTTGAACGCAAAGCAGGAGTTTATCACTGCAAGTGTCTGCCAGTATGATAGGTGGAGGAAATGCTGTAAGTGTAAATAAAGGATTTAAAATCAGTGATAAAGTAGGCAATCTGAGTCTATCGTTAGACTACTTAAAATGCCAATGCCGACCCTCGTAACAACCTTGATGGCTATAACCGTGTAACGCTTTCTTCTATTTGGAGTGTAGTGAGTCCTAAGAACAACTTCACGCAATACTTTTTAGCCTAACCCTGAGAAGCAATATCGATGGTAATAAAACGGATAAAGAACAAGTAGAGGGTTTTCGTAATTCATCTAATAAAAAGACTACGGACTCACATTCAGCAATCGTTTAGGGATGGCAGTTCAGCAAAAATGGATTGACCAACTAAATCTTACTTTCGGTCTTTTTCTGTTTCTAAACAAGATGATTACAAAGAGCAGTTTATCAACAATGGAGGAGAGTAGTGCCCACCGCTACCACCACAGCACTGCACGAAGGGCTCTACACACCTGTCGCTTTCCGTTCTTTAGTGCGCACTATAGGGGTTACCTTTTAGCATCAACAGTCAGCTGGGGATAAAGCAAGCATTTAAAGAACGATAATTTTAGCCAAAATATAAGTGCAGGAATAGGCTTCCTCTACAACGATAATTTTAGGTGAAGGTAAAGTGTTTGATTCTTCAACTGCCAACACAGTGGGTACGGTGAGTAAAATATCTAATTCTGAAGAAGGAGTACGCCCTTTGAACTTCAATAAATATGTAATTGCAAATAAATTGTTGAGTGTCTATCTGCAGGGATAACTTGCACTGGCAACGATGCTAACGGACAACTGTTCGTTGCCAATATAGAGTTTGCGTTACGAAAATCAAAACAGTTTACAGTAGTCTGAAAGTCCGCGTGTGAATATGGCGTATGAGTTCACCAAATATTTCAAGTTAAGAGGGGGTATAGGTTTAGCTACCAAAGCACCTTCCTTAGCCAATCGATTTCCTGGTAACGTTCATTTTGATATCCTTTTTGCGCGACGATCGTACCAATCATTATGCAGTGAATCGTGTGCAAACTTATGTAGAACAACGCCGCAAAGTAGATTTAAAACCTTCTAAAGCGTGGAAATACAGAACTTGGTACTGATGTTTCTCTCAAGTTTGTATGCAGCTAAACCTCACAACATATCTCAATAAAACTTTCGATGCCTTTACTTCTGAAACTACTTTCAAGCTCTGCGACCTCCCCTAAACTCACCTCTATTCCTTCTGCCGATCCTGAACACATACCTCCTACCTATCGTATTGATGGCTATGAAAAAGTAGTGCGTACCTATTCTACAGCTACTAACGGATCGTACTATACTGATAAAGGGGTTGAACTCATCTTGTTTTTCAATAAGATAGATAAAAAATCAATACTCAATTTTTCACTTTCAGGAAGTTATGTGTTTTCTTCAAGTACTTCGCCTACCTTATATCAGCAAAAGCAACAATGCTCTCGAAGAAAAATATGTATATGGCTATTATCCTACCGTTGCTTCTCAGCGCGAACAAAATGCACTTGCGACTCACAGCTACTCATCATATATCTTCCTTAGGCTTGCTTTTTCACTCACTGTCGAACAATTCACTTTTTCTAACAACTATATTGCCTTGAGAGAGATTTATCCGTATGCTTATATGGATAAAAATTTAGTATATCACGAAATCCCTGCTGCGAGCGTACACTCTCGCTATAAACATTTATTTTTAACACCTAACGAAACTAAAAGCAGTACATACCCCTACTTATCACAATTTCCATTTTGCGCATCACCAAGGAAATGCTCAACGGACTATCTATCTCTCTTTATGCTAATAATTTCCTAAACTATCGACCTAAAATTACTGATCAACGGACACACTTCTCTACAAAATAGCAAAATTTCATTTGGTGGAAGTGTAAAAATATCAGTTTTGAAAATAATCAATATTTCTAATTATATGAAACGAGTAATTCTAATTTTTGCACTCTTTATAACCGTGCTATCCTGCAAAAAGATAATGATAGCGATGGTTTTTGTAACTAATATCACTCATCGTTTATCGGTGAAGTACGACGATTTCTTTGGTGGCAAAGCAGCCGAAGGAGTAAATGTAAAACTTACCAATTTTGCAAAAATGGTCAGATATACACTGTCAAAACCGATGCTCAAGGAAAGGCAAGTGTAGTAATATCTGCGGGTACCTATGATATTTCTGCTTCTATCTCTCTATCTGCCGAACAGATGAAAAGACTCTTTGGTGAGGAAAAAGAAGCGAGCTTCAACGCTTCGTTGAGTAAAGTAACTATCAATGCACAGCAAAATGCTATCAGTGAATTGGTATTACAAACAGGTAAAACAGGCGATTTGCTTATTAAACAAGTTTTATTATGTTAGTTCTGATAATCAAAAAAAGCTGCTGGTTTCCAGTGGAGAGCCAATTCTTTGAGGGTGCATAACAATTCTAACGAAACCATCTATTTAGATAATATCTGCTTTGCTCAAATCCACGGCTGGTATAACAATTTTTCAAAAGAAAACTTAGATGAGAATGGTCAAATAGACTGGAGTAAATCTCCTGATTTAGTAGGCGTTGGTAAAGATGCTAATACAAAAATTTGTTTATGCTTACGAAATCTATGCCTTCCCTGGTAATGGTACTACTTACCCCCTTGGCTTCAGGTAAATCAATGATTGTCGCCAAAAACAGCGATGAACCACAAAGCACCACTTACCATTGGAGGTAAAAAGTACGAAGTCCCTAACCCCGAACTAACAGTCGATTTAAGTAAAGCTAAATTCGAGGTCTATTTGCCTAATCAAGAAAATAATACTGATATTGATAATCCTGCCATTAATATGGAGTACGCTATAAAATAAACACACTTAAAGATATGGTGTTAAATGTGCAAGGGCGTGATGCTTATGTTATTTAGGGCTACTAAAGCTGAAACTGATGCTCTAAAAAGTAGTGCAAAGTCCCGCTATGCGTGGAAAAAACCTGATAGAAAATACTTGCAGATACCTGTAGATATTATTATTGACGGTGTAGGTTGTCAAGAAGCAAACCTGCCTAAACGTTTGCCTACTAATGTAGATGCTGGAGCCCTCAGTAGCCCTAAAGGAGCTTACTCCTCCGAATCAGCTATTCGCAAAGAAACTAAAAGAGTAGGTGATAAAAATCTTCTATCAAGATACGAACAACTCTACCAACGACTTTATATGGATATCCACTCCCGATGTAAGTTCCCTAAACTGATGATACCTAAAACCCTTTTCATATTATTTAGCTTCAACAGTAACTATCTACTCTCAAAGCAGAGTGGATAGTTACTTACATCCTAAAAGTATTCCAAACTTATCTGCAAACTCCTGTACTCTTGCCTGCCTCTTCTCTAGAGAATTTTACAAATTCGGACTTTCTTTCCAAACTGAAAAAGGTGATTTACACTTGGGACAACAACCTTCAGCTGTTACAACTATCAGCCTAAATACTAATGGTTATTACAAAGCTAAAAACAGCTTTCTTCGGCGATGTCACTATTAAAAGAGAATATCAAACCGATAAAAATGGAATCTCTCTTATGTTGAGGTTGCTCCCGATGGGCTAATGCCTGACCCTCATTACTATGCCGTGAGCAAGGCTTCTAATTGGAATGCTCAACAATACCAAGTATTTGGTGGACTTATCACTCCACTCATTACCTCTCATCTCAACGGAATGATTGCTGCCCGTTATCACTTAGGGTGAAAAAAATACCGTACCTCCTTTGATCCTCGTCCTAAAATAATAACTAATGAATTAGCTTTTACCGCCCAATTAGCACTGAATCTTACCTCTCAACAACAAATAGCCATAGGAACAACGTACGGACTTGCCCAAGTAGACAATAGTATTTCTTTTTCCGATAGTGATAGCCATATCCCTATGAACTACCCTAAATACCTCCGTTGGCAATTAGGCTATGGCACTTTCGAGCTTCCCACTGATGTCTCTACCAAACGTGAACGCCCTTTCAATGAGCTAACGCTGCATTATCATTATACAACTCCTACTGTCCAATGGATAGCTGGAGTTCATTGCCAATGGCAAAAAGCAAACACTTACCAAAGTAATACTGAGTATGAAGCCGATGAACGCTTAATGGCAAAGCTTAATACCACAAACTATAAGGTCTATATACAACGCCTGAAAAAGCTGTCGGAAGCTCAGTTGAGATGTACGCTCAATATACTGAAACTTCTCGTAAAAATTTTTAAATCTACAACAAGGAAAAACTATGAAGCGCAATTGCGCGATGTGCAATTTTCAGTACATTATTATTCTGAAAAAAATACACTCAATTATGCGAAACTGCTGTTATGCTCGGCTATCACCAAAGCCTACCAAACTGATGTATTAGCACAAACCCTTACTGATAGGCATTTCCTCACCGCTCAAGCATTACACAGCCGTAGTTACCAACTTTCGGGAGTTGAAATAGCCCCTTTTGTAGCATTCAATGTCAATTGCCTACCTATAGCAAACTGGAAAATCAGAATATAGAATATTATAAAACTCTCACCAACAACGATTACGCCGCTAAAACTATTCGGTTATTCTACGACGAAGTAGTCTACCCCTGATAATACGCTCTTGTGCAAAAACTCAATACCATTTTTCTTTTGGAACAGATTTCAAAACAACAATTGCGCAACCATCTCTTCGCTGTATTAGGAGTAAAAACAACGTATAGCACTACTTTCAAAAGTGATGACCGTTACCATTTGTCTTTACATCTACAACTTAATTATTAATACGATATTCGCATTTGTGTCCCTACACTTTGGTAAAGTTGATTGCTTGATAATCAATCTATTTTTGTTAAACTACATTCAATCATATAATTAAACCTTTTGATTGTGAAGATGAAGATTTGAATGATTTCCTATTCAAGGAAGCAATACCTTACTAAAAACAAATGCTTGTTACTACTTTTCTATTATTTTCTCTTCCCTCAGCTCCCATTGCTCCCATTGCTCCCATTGCTCCCATTGCTCCGATTGCTCCCATTGCTCCCATTACTCCCATTGCTCCCACTACTCCCACCATCGCCCGTACGGCTCGCACCTCCCACCGCTCCCACAACCTCATATTTCCCCACCACTTGTAAGTTCCAGTAGTAAGTGCAAATTTACTAATCTGTAAATTTGTTATTTTCAAAATAAATACTATACCTTTGCCAAAGTTTTTCACTTTTTACCTAATGACATATATATCACTTTTTAGCATTTTTATGCTGTTTTTGTTTTAGGCAATAATTGGTTACAAGCACAAGAGTTAGTGCCCATTCTCAGTCAGGCTCGTTTGCACAAAGATAATTCTACATCAGGCTTTGATGGACCTTATATTTTTATACTGATAAAGGAATTGTTGTAAAAACAAGTTGGTGAGGTGTAGTAGCACCCTCTATTCAAACATTTACTAAAGATATAAAAGGTAAGAAATTTACGGCACAACTCAGTGAGAAAAGAATCTTTTAGTTTTAAAAATAAAAGAACTAAAGAATGAAACAGCTGTGTATAATATGCCTGAAAACTCATTGCTATTTCGGATATTGAAGGCGAATTTGAGGGCTTTTAAGCAGTTTTTGATAGCTAATGGAGTGATGAATGCTAAATACCAATGGAAATATGGTAAGGGCATTTAGTAACAGTAGGTGATTTTTGATCGCGGACTATGGGTCACACAAACACTTTGGCTTATCTATCATTTAGAACAACAAGCTGAAAAAGCAGGAGGTAAAGTACACTTTATACTTGGCAACCACGACTTGATGAATATGAATAACGACTTCCGCTATGTGCGCAAAAATACTTCAGAATGCTTCTTTATTACAAGATGAATATCTACACTTCTACAAACCTAATACAGAATTAGGACGCTGGTTGGCTACCAAAAATATCGTTGAAAAATAGGTGATTATGTGTTTGTACACGCCGGTATTTCTATAGAAATTGCCAATTTAGGACTTACTGTACAAGAACTAAATAATAAAGCTCGTGACTATTATTTTGATAATCTAAAAGCACGAAAAACGCAAAAGATAGTTTGTATAGCATTCTCTATCAGTTTGGTATAAGTCCTACGTGGTATAGAGGTTGGGGCAAAACAGACTATTGATATTACTGAAGCTGAAACTATTTTAGAACGTTGGCAAGTAGGTAAGTTTGTTATAGGGCACACACTTCATAGCGAGGTAACTTACCTGATGAACAAACGTGTTATCGACCTTGATGTAGCACACGCTAAAGGGGTGGTACAAGGATTGTTGATAGAGAATGGCAACGAATACAAAGTAGATAACCAAGGTAATAAAACAGCAATAATAGAAAACGCTTCTATCCCTAGAAGACGACGACTGACAAATAAAAACTAACAACAAATGAAAGGAATTATATTAGCAGGAGGTTCAGGTACACGCCTCTACCCTATTACAAAAGGAGTTTCTAAACAATTGCTCCCTATTTATGATAAACCAATGATTTACTACCCACTATCGGTGTTGATGCTATCGGGTATTCGTGAGATATTGGTAATTTCTACCCCTCAAGATTTACCAGGTTTTGAGCGTCTATTAGGGTGATGGATCTGATTTTGGCATTCGCCTTGAGTTATGCCGAACAACCCAGTCCTGATGAGCTTAGCTCAAGCGTTTATCATAGGCGAAGAATTTATAGGTGATGACGATGTATGTTTGGTATTAGGAGATAATATTTTTCTACAGGCAGAGTTTTTCAAAAATGCTTTCTCAAGCAGTAGAAAATGTAACAAAAGAGCGTAAAGCTACCGTTTTTGGTTATTACGTAAAAGACCCTGAACGCTATGGGGTAGCCGAGTTTGACAATGCAGGTAATGTACTTAGCATTGAGGAAAGAAACCAGCACAACCCAAATCTAACTATGCAGTAGTAGGACTTTATTTTTATCCTAATAAGGTGGTGAAAGTAGCTAAAAATATCAAACCTTCAGCTCGTAGGTGAACTAGAGATTACTACGGTAAATCAGGAATTTCTGAATGATGGAGAACTAAAAGTACAACTTTTTAGGGGCGTGGTTTTGCGTGGCTTGATACAGGTACTCACGATTCACTTAGCGAAGCATCTAACTGTGAGACCCTAGAAAAACGCCAAGGACTCAAAATTTCTTGTTTGGAAGAAATAGCCTATCGCAAGGGGTGGATTACCGCCGAAAAACTGCAAGAACTCGCCAAACCAATGCTCAAAAACCAATATGGACAATACCTTCAACAATTAACAATTAACAATTGAAAATGAACAATTAATAATTAATAAAATGAAACCTTTTGTAACACTTATAATAACCCTCTTTACCACTTTCTTTTTGCAGGCGAGTGATAGTTATAACTGGCATACTACGCAGGAATATCAAGTGAAGAATGAGAAAGGGAGGTTATTTTTAGTGAAAATAACAAGAGACCCTAATGGTATTAGTATTGCTGAATATAAAAAGTGCTATTGCCTAATAGCATTGGAAAAAATGCTTATTTTGTATCAGTAACTGAAGGTAGAGGTACCAATCATTTGCTTATTGTCGATGATACTTGGTATTACTTTGTGAACAGTCATATTTTTATAACAGCAGGGAAAAATCACCCCTGAAAAAGTTTTTACAGTAGCAAGTGTTACTAAGTTTTTCAGGGTAGCCAGAATTTTTCTTATAGATGGAGTTTGGTATAGAGTCAGTTATAATCCTTATGATGAGAGCAACCTATCAAAAAGAACCTCATCAATAGCCCTGTTGAGCAACTTTCCTCTCCGCAAAAAGAAAAGTCAAGCCTATTACAAAAGATTGGTACTATGATGGAAAAACTATTATAAGGAAGATGAGTTTTATAGTAATACAATGGCATCGTCTCAAGAAGAAAAACTATATAACATTGATAACTCATAAAAAAATACACTAATAAAGGTAGAGAGTCTTATCAACATCAATTACAGCCCTTTGTTCTGGTGGATGATGAAATACGATATTATGAAATAGATAATAGGCGAAATGTGTTCAAAGCGAGACTTGTAAGACGTGTACCTGCTTCTGAAATAAAAGATTTGCAATTGTGTTTTTGCCTCAAAGGATAAATTGCTGATAGAAGATAAAGTTATAGAAAATATTTGCGATTTCGATACTATGACCTTTGTGGGCTCTGTAGTAGATGTTATAAATCCCACTGGCGATTGGGCAGAGGTAGAGTACAACTACTATTTCAAAGATAAAAATGGGGTTTATCTCTATCACACCAATGAAAAAGACAATGAAAAAAACTTTCATACGATCCTCAAACTTTTGATGAAACCAAAATGATTGAGTTTTATACAAATGCTGGTGCGAGTTTGTAGCTCGTAACCTTCTAACCTCTAATAAAAAATGGCAAAACTAAAAACAGCATATTTCTGTCAGAATTGCGGTGCGCAATATAGCAAATGGCAAGGACAGTGTTACACTTGCAAGCAGTGGAATACCATTGTGGAAGAAGTCGTACAGAAAGACACGGCTCCTGCTTGGCAGAAAAGAATCTCCTATCAAAAAATAAGGCACCTAAGTACATCCCTATTTCCCAAATCGATACCCAGCAAGAGCCACGCCTCAATAGCAACAATCACGAACTGAACAACGTGCTAGGGGGCATAGTGCCAGGGTCGGTAACGCTTTTAGGGAGGAGAGCCAGGGATGAGGCAAGAGTACGCTATTGTTTGCAAATAGCTCTTAACTTGCCCTATCGTACGCTCTATGTATCGGGAGAGGAAAGTGAAAAACAGATAAAAAATGCGTGCCGACCGTATTCCGCATAAGCTCGATAATTGCTTTATTCTCACTGAAACTAAGACGCAAAATATCTTCCAACAAATAAAAGAACTGTTGCCCGAAATTGTGATTATAGATTCTATCCAAACCCTTCAATCCGATTATATAGAGGCATCAGCAGGGAGTATTTCTCAAATTAGAGATGTACTTCCGAATTGATTAAGTTTGCTAAAACTACTCACACTCCTGTAATACTCATTGGGCATATCACTAAAGACGGACAAATAGCAGGACCTAAAATATTAGAGCATATGGTCGATACGGTTTTGCAGTTTGAAGGCGATCGCAATCACGTGACCGTATCTGCGTTCACTGAAAAACCGCTTTGGCTCTACTTCGGGAATGGGTATTTACGAGATGCTTAGCAATGGATTACGCGAGGTGAACAATCCTTCGGAGATTCTCATTTCCAAAAACCGATGAAACCATTAGCGGTACTTCTATAGCTGCCACCTTAGAAGGTATGCGTCCACTGATGATTGAAATACAAGCCCTCGTGAGTACAGCGGTATATGGTACACCACAACGCAGTACTACGGGCTTCAATGCCAAACGCCTCAATATGCTTTTGGCAGTGCTTGAAAAACGCGCAGGATTCCGCCTTGGAGCTAAAGACGTGTTCCTAAATATTACTGGAGGTATTACTATCGACGACCCTGCAACTGATTTAGGGGTGGCAATGGCTATCCTATCGTCCAACGAAGATATAGCCATTGAGAAGGATGATGTGTTTTGCCGGTGAAGTGGGGTTAGGTGGCGAGATACGTCCTGTACAACGTGTAGAACAACGCATTACTGAAGCTGAAAAAAATTAGGATTTAATACGATTTTTGTTTCTAAATACAACAAAATAGCTCTCAAAAATACAAAGATAAAAGTTATAACGGTCGCTAAAATAGAAGATGCGATACAAAAATTATTTGGATAAGAAGAACGCCTTTATGTTGAGAAAAAACTCTTTAAAGATACCATTATTTACGGCATTGCTACTGTACTCCCTCGTGTGCTAACTCTATTGCTCACAAGGCTGTACGTGAATAAACTTGATACTGCCGATTTTTGGGTATCTATTCAGGGTTGTTTGTCTACCTTATCTTGGGGGAATGTACTGCTGTCTTATGGTATGGAAACCGCTTTCTTCCGCTTTATGAATAAAGGCGAACAGAAGAAAAAGGGTGCAATCTACCGCCTTACTTCTCTTACAATCAGCTCTTTGTTTTTCCTCCTGATTGCCTACTTATTGCGACACTTTATTGCCTCTTGGCTGAACTATGATGTACAATATATTGTTTTTGCTATTTATATATTAGTGCTCGATACCTTAGTGGTGATTCCTTTTGCATGGCTCAGAAATAAAGGCAAAGCCAAACTCTACGCAATGGTAAAGATAGGGAAATACAGCCTTAAATTTAGCGCTAATATCTACTATCTAAATTATTTGCCTGCTGAAAATCTCGCAACAAACGGTGGTGTATACTACATTTTTAGCCAATGTGATTGCTAGTTTAGCAACATTTATTGTGCTGCTACCTATCTACCTCAAAATACGTTTCAAATTCTACTATCCTCTTTGGAAAGAGATGATGATCTACGCTTTCCCCGTACTTTTGGCGGGCATCGCTTTTGCTGTGAACGAAGGTTTTTGACCGTGTGTTTTGCGTATGCTCCTTCCTGCTGATACAGCTGATGAAACGATAGGTATCTACTCGGCTTGCTATAAAATGGGAGGGTATTATGAACCTCTTTGTCACTGCCTATAAACTTGGTATAGAACCTTTCTTTTCAGTAGTTCCCAAGATAAGAATGCACCTAAAACTTATGCTCGTATCACCGAATACTTCATTGTGTCGGAGGCTTTATTTTGCTCTTTATTACCGTATTCACCGATGTTTTTAAACTTATTTAATACCTAATAAAAGCCTACTGGGATGCGCTCTGGATTGTGCCTATTATCTTGTTAGCTAACCTTTGTTTGGGTATTTACCACAGTCTTTCGGTATGGTTCAGTAACCGACCGCACGAGCTTTAGTGCGATTGTATCCTTGATAGGAATGGCGATTACAGTAGTGTTCAACTTTGCACTTATCCCTGGCTTAGCTATAAAGAGCCGCTTTGGCTACTCATCACCTATGCAGCAATGATGAGTATCTCATATTACTACGGACAAAAATACTACCCGATACCCTACAAAAAGGAAGATAAAAATCTTCCTTGGTATGAGTATACTCTTCTCTTTTATAAATTTCTATGCCTTTGGCAATAGCATTTTATATAGGTATTTTTGTTTCTGCTTATCTACTGGCTGTTGCGAGCTTTGCAATCAAGCTAAAAAGCGTTGCGGTCAAAAGTGTAGTGCGATAGGCAGGATTAAAGTTGGTCAAACAGCAGCATCATTTCCTCTTCTTTTGTCGCATTAGCGCCACTGTCTTTGGGGGTTTTATCTTTATACCCACAGAGGTGCAACAACCCGTGTTGCCAATACTCGCAACAGTTCTCTTTGAAAAAGGTGCTTTCAAAAGATTTCAGCGTTTTCCTTTACGCGTTCTACCGAAATATAAATATCTGAATGGAGTACTTTTTCCTCAGTATAATCAAAGGTGATGATATCGGTGAAGGTGTCGTGTTGCAAGTACTCTACATTTATTTTTATGCAAATACTCATCATCACAAAAATATAGTTGATATTGCCCAGCCTCTTTACCTTCGGATTTAGCAACACTTTTCACCCAGCGTTTTTACCAGAATTCTTATTATGAGGGAAGACAAAAGGAGTTTCGTTAAAAAGAAGTCATAATCTAACTGTTTTTCTTTGAGGCTTATAGGTGCTGATACCCTAATAGCGCATAAATAGGAGAAAAATTGATGAGAATGGTTACCAATAGCAAAATGAAACGCCTGATAACTACCGATGCAATAGTTATAGAAAACTCGTTGAAATACCCCAAAATTGCCGTAATCACGATAATAAGCAAGCGGATATTCTTGTCTAAAGTGCTTATATTTCTTTTCATATAGTTATGTTTTTAACAATTTGAGGACAAAGGTACAAATAATTTGTAAATTAGCAAATTTGCAATTAGTAAATTCATTAAACTCTTCTATGTATAAAAATACAATCTCATTATCAAGTGTTTTAATAAAAAATGTTACTATTTTTATGGTAAAAATTAACAGAAAAATTTTGCACACTACAAATATTTGTTGTAATTATGCACCTAAAATATAGAAAAGATAAGAAGCGTTAGCTTTTTGTCCTGTCACCCTGAAAACTGGAAACTTTCATTGTAACACAGAGCAAAGGTTTAATGCTCATCGCCTTTATGAGCGTGAGTGAAACCTATTTGTGTTGCAAAGGGTGATTCCAGTACCTCAGGTGACAAACAGTATTACTCACGCTTTTTATTGTCTTCTATTTAAATTATATCGCAAAAAGCGTTAGCTTTGTTCTGTTGCCTGAAAACTGGAAATTTTCAAAATTGCAACACAGAATAGGTTAACCACTCAGAGCAAAGGAAGCACCAAAAAGTGCTTTCCTTTGCCGTGTCTAACTTCTTCTAAATTTAGAATAAAGTCCTCTTCGCTTTTTACGTGTATCGTAAACAATTCTAAATAATTATACTAATGAAAAAGATGTTTTTATAGCAGTAGCTATGTTTGCAATGCTTACCACTGTGAGTTGTAAGAAAGAAGTAGAAACTATTATTGAAAGAGTAGAAGTTCAAAAAGGTAACTTAATACTTTCAGGCATAGGAGCTCCTGATGCTTCTTTAGGAAATGTTGGAGATTATTATCTAGATCTTTCCAACTCTTATCTCTATGTGCGCTAAAACAGCACAAGGGTTGGGGACTTCCTATCAGCCTAAAAAGGTATACAAGGAGATAAGGGTGACAAGGGTGATACTGGAGCTACTGGACAGAGAAAGGAGATAAGGGCGACAAGGGTGATACTGGAGCTACTGGACAGAAAGGTGATAAAGGCGACAAAGGGTGACACTGGAGCTACTGGACAGAAAGGAGATAAGGGCGACAAGGGTGATACTGGAGCTACTGGACAGAAAGGAGATAAGGGGCGACAAGGGTGATACTGGAGCTACTGGACAGAAAAGGAGATAAGGGTGACAAAGGTTACACTGGAGCTACTGGACAGAAAGGAGATAAGGGCGACAAAGGTGACACTGGAGCTACTGGACAGAAAGAGATAAAAGGAGAGCAAGGAATACCAGGACAGAATGGATCTAAAAATCTACGCTGGAAAAGGAATGCCAACCTCTAATATAGGGAAAATATAGGAGATTGGTATATTGACAGCGAAAATAAACATTTTTATGGACTAAAGGAAATGGAGGTTGGAGTAATGAGTATATAGATTTGAAGAGTCAAGCTCATCATACTCCTTTGAATAAGAATGACTTTGGGACAAATAATGGTTTGATAGGGTTTAATATGAGAACTAATTATGTAGATATGAATGCCTATGAATGGTTGAAAGATGTAGAAGTATTAGTAAAAGGGGATTTAAAGAATTTTTCTATTTAAAAACTTTCATTTTCAGATAATGTAACTGATATAAAAGAAGAAGCTTTTATACAATGTCACGGATTAACAACTGTTGTATTTCCTAAAAATCTTGTTACCATTGAAAATAGAGCTTTTCTATTTTGTACAAGTTTAACTTCTGTTATATTACCTGACACAGTGACTCAAATAGGGACGTTTAGCTTTCTTTGGTTGTGGAAGTTTAGAGATTGTTAAACTTTCTCGGAAAATGACTCGCTTGGAAAATAGTGTTTTTACAAATTGTTACTCTTTAAAAAGTATTACAATACCTAAAAACATAACTTATATTGGAGCAGGTAATTTTTCAAAATTGCACCTCTTTAAAAACAATTACTTTTTGAAAACCCAATACCTCCTTCATTTGAAAATAATTGGTCTTTAGATAAAAATAGATAATTTAGAAACTATTTATGTTCCTAAAGAAAGTGTAGAAGAATATAAAAAAATAGCTACGGAATGGCCATTTATAAAAATAAAATCAAAAAGCACTTCCATAAAACTTAATTGTCTAACCAATGTAAGTTCAGTGTAATGAATGAGTTTATACTGAACTTACATAACTAAAAATAATAATTAATAAATGAAAGTAATACTTATTCAAGGAAAAGCAAATACAGGTAAAAACTACATTGTGCAACCGAATAGATGAGTGGTTGCTAAATAATAGAATATATGAACTACAACAATTAATAAATAATAGAAAAAAATGGGCAAAAATTTTTTCTATTAAAGAAATTACTAAAATAGAGGTTATAAAACAGATTTTACCTAATAATGATTTCTATGCTGTATATGATATACAGTTTTCTATAGGAGGAATAAACGAGTTATTATTAATACTTTGTCAGACTATAATACAATAACTGAGTTTGAAAAATTTTTATAATAATAATAAAAATAATGGTTATGATGTATTCATCACTACAATAAGAAATGGAAATACTTCCGGAAAAGGTTATTAAAGAATTCTACGAAAAGGAATTGAAAAGTATCAACCTCCCTACAAAACCAAATGGAATTATAGACTTGAATAAAAATCCTATAACAAATGTAGTAGACTCTTATGCAATGTTGTATTATGAGTTCATTCCTTTGTTTGAGAAACTTATCTAAAGCTGTTTTACAACTCGTTTAAACACGTTTTAAACAAATAAGACCCCCGCTGTATTTCTATATAGTGGGGGTTCTTTTTATGCTATAGTGTCTATAAATTTAGAGGTATTTACAAAATACTTTTTGTATAATACTCTTTAAAATTATTAGTTATCAATATAATCAACTTTGCGAAAGGTCATAAATTTTCATTTTTCACTTTTCACTTTTCACTTTTCACTTTTTACTTTTCACTTTTCACTTTTCACTCTTCACTTAATAGTTCCATTTGAGTCCTACTGAGTAGGTTCTTCCCTTTTTGAGATGCTGGAGTAAAAACTGGTAGTAGGGTGATGTAGTTGAAAAGGTTGTCAATTCCAGCAGTGAGGGTGAGGTGGTAGGGCAGTTTGGAAAAAACTTGTAACTGCCATATACTATAAGGTTCGTAATAGGTATAGAGTTGGTTGTTGCTGGTGTCGGTTTCGTGAATGCGAGTAGCACTTACGTATTTGCCACTAAACACTATGTTAGGAATGTATAGGGCATTGTGTTTGGGTATATATTCAGCTTTTAGGGTAAGGGTATGCGGACGATTTTTCGTTGGCACTATTGCTAATGTAATAGTACGCATACGAGGCTTTGAAACGCAAAGGCTTTGGTAGGGCGATAAGAGGCTGCGAGTTCAGAGCTTATAATCTGTGTTTTGTCCTTGAAATTGATATAACGGATGGTGTCGCTGGCAACTGTCCAACGATAGTCTATTTTGTCTTTCATTAGTGAGAGTTGCGTCATAGCGGTAATATTTACTTTGGGGCTATCAAAATCTACGGGAAAAAAATTAAAATTGTTACTACTTTCGGGTTTGAGGTCTTTGTTACCAATTATTTGAAACCACCTCCCAAAGGGTGAAACCAATTGGTGTAGAGTTCTTTAAGGGTAGGGGGCGGAAGCCCGAAGAAAAAGCCCCTCTAAAGGTGAAAAGATTCTGCTTTTAGCATTCCTGAGAGGCGATAGGGTGAAATGTTCTTTAAAGAGAATGGTAGTCTACGCACCCCAGTAACCAAAAGTAAAGGCAGGAGAAAGTGTCCATTCTTGTTGGGTGAAAAGGGTATAGTTTTGAGCGTTTTCTTTAGCTTCAGTACCTGTTTCGTTGAAACGGAGGCTGAGGAGTTCATCTGAAAATATTTCAGCTCCTGCTACTAAGGAATGTTTCGTCCATAACGATTGGTTGTATTGTGCTCCTGCCCGTGCTAAAGTGTTCTCGTAATTCTTTTCTTTTTCTTTTAATAAGGGGAAATAGTTAAACTTGTCGTAGCGATCAAAAAGCTCCTGAAAGACTTAGTTTTTGCTTTCGGTGAGAGCTGTATTTAGTTTAGTCGACATAGTGTAGTTGTAGTATCGTTCTCTTTTTCTTTCGGCATCACGGTCGCCTTGGTTACGTTCGCTGAAATAGTAGTTAGGTGTAAGAGTAAGGTCGGTTTTTAGGGAGATAAATTAAAAAGAGTTTTGGGGTAACCCCATAGGGTTGTAAAACCAGCAATGTTGAGTTCACTTTTAGGAGAGGGTTCTGCTACACCATTTTTTTGTAGGTAATGAGCGGTTCACGATCTTTTTAAGAGATAAGGTTCGCGGAAATTATAGAAAGAAGTAAGGCGGATATTGCCCCATCGTTGTTTGCTGCCAATACCTATATTAGCTTTGTGACTTTCAATAGTTTCATACTGATAGCTGAGGGTCGCCTTCAAAAGATTTTTTTAGCATTTTTTTAGTAATGATATTGATAACACCTCCCAGTGCATTCGAGCCATAGAGAGAGGAACTCGCCCGCTGATAATTTCAATGCGCTCTATATCCTCCAAGTTGATTCGGTTATAATCGATATTATCAAAAGTTTCACCTGCCATACGTTCACCATCTATTAAAAAGCACGTATGTTGCCCCCAAATCCCATCATATTGATGTTAGGGCATTCCTCCATCGTACGTAAAGTTGATACCAGCAAACTCTGTTTCTAAAAAAACGATTGGAAGTTGGTTGCTTGTGATTTACGGATATCTTCAGCAGTTACGACTTGTACTGTGATAGGTACATTTTTAAGTTTTTGAGCACGTGTAGCTGTTACGATCACTTCTTTTTAAGTTGATAAGGTCGTTTTTGAAGTGTATCGTTTTGAGCGAAGATAAGTGAGGAATATAAAAAAATATAAAGACAGCAATATAAAACTTTTTGCATATTGGGTAGATTTATAGAAAAGAGGCTGCCTATAGCAGACAGCCTCAGTTATAAAGCTTGTTTTTAAATATTATTTAAACTCGTTTTTATCGTTAGCGAGTTGGTATTTAAAAGGTAATGTAACCTGTTTCATCTTTTGGCATTTTTATAATCAGTAAGTTGGATTTTAACAAATTTACCAGCAGGTGTTTTTACTACATATACCCAATTGTTATAATTGTACACAGGAGCTGTTGCATTAGGAGATGTGTAGTCCATAGTAAGCCAACCTTTATTATGAACCATTTGAGTTTTCATAGCAGCTTTTTGATTATCAGGAATTTTATCAAAAATTAGGAATGCGAGGCATTATATATTTCCAAAAGCCTTCACTATGACCTATTTCAAGTTCTGAAGAAACAGAAATAGTAGTATTTCCACCTTGTTGATTTCCCTGGTATGGAAGCTATTCTTACTTGTGAATCTACAGTGTAAGAAGCTGTAGTAGAAGCTGTAGTAACTTGGTTAAAGTCTTTGAGTTGAGTATTCAAAGCACCACCATTACCACTGCCTGAAGTACCACTATTTGTTCTTACGTGATAACGATTGAAAGCAATGTCCCAATTGCTAGTAGTAGGGGTAGCAGTAGTTTCTTCTACGATACCTTTTTCAAAAAGAAAAATATACCCAATTATTAGGTGTATTAGCATTTAGGTATTTAATTACTTTTACTTCACCTTCTTTTACAGTAAGATTTTTGTAGGCATCATTTGTAATTTCAGGCTCAGTCTTATCATTATCTTTACTACAAAGTAGTAAACATCATCAATCCTGCTATAATTGCAGGGGCTAAAAAGTGTAATCTCATATTTTTAGTTTTTTTATATGTTTTAATTTTAACGGTGCAAAAGATAGTAATTATTTAGAATTATACAAAAACAAATTAGTGTTTTTATTTTTGAAGAAATCTAAATTTTTATATTATAAACCTATTATCTACTTAAATCTTTCTGTCAATCACGTAATTAACCATTAAAGTAAGAGCTTCTTTATAAGGGGAAGCAGGGAAGTCGTTCAGAATATTTTAATGCTTTTTGCTGAAACTCTTTCATTTTTTAGTAGTAGCATATTCTAATCCGTTGTGAGTTTTCACAAAGAAATCACTTCTTTACACGCTTTTTGTCTTTGTTGTATTTCTTTACCGAATTGATGAGCCATTGCTTTTCTTTTTCTGTACAAGTATTGAGTACATAGATAAGAGGGAGGGTCATTTTCTGCTCTTTGATGTCTATACCAGTAGGGTTTCGATTGCATCTTCGGTATAATCGAAGAGGTCATCTTTGTTGAAAAGCCATTCCTATATACTCGCAAGAGGCGCATTTTTCTATGAGTTCAGGGTTGTTCGGGCTGTACTGAGCAAGCTCCCATTGCACAACAAGCCGCAATAAGGGTCGCTGTTTTTGACGGATAATTTCGTAGTAAACATCCTCTACGATGTCTAACCGACGTGCTTTTTCTATTTGTAAAAGCTCACCTTCACTCATTTCGCGCACAGCAACTGAGATAATGCGCAATAGATCGAAATCACCATTGTCTATAGAGAGGAGCAAGCCTTTGAAAGCAGATAATCACCTACTAATACAGCTATTTTGTTTTTCCAAAAGTGCATTAATGGAAAAGAAACCACGGCGTTTGTTACTATCGTCTACCACATCATCGTGCACCAAAGTAGCGGTGTGAATGAGTTCTATAACTGAAGCACCCCCTATAAGTACGTTCACTTACTTTACTATCATCGAAAAGCATTTTGGCTACTAAGAAAAACAAACATCAGGTCGCATTTGCTTGCCTTTGCGATTTACTATATAATAGGTGATGCGATTTAGCAAGGCTACTTTAGACGACATTGAATTGCGGAACTTCTGTTCAAAAAAGTTCCATTTCTTCGCGTATAGGTTCTTTTTATTTGAGCAGTTATTTTTCATTTTGTTTTATATAAATAAGGCTTCCTTTTTGCAAAGGAAGCCTTTACTATTCTGTTGAGAAAGTATTTTTCGGTTTTTAAAGGAGTTTCCTCTTCATTGCTGTTGTGGGCATCTTTAAACTTGCGTTTTCCAAAAATATTCTCAAGGTCGTCTCGGAAGATGACTTCACGATCTAATAACAAGTTAGCCAAAGTGGTGAGTTTATCTTTTATTCTCGGTGAGGATATCAATAGCACGTTGGTATTGCTCTTCTATGATTTTAGAAATTTCTTCATCGATGGGGTGAGCTGTTTCTCACTATATGGTTTGGTAAAACTATAATCGGACTGGGCAGAATCGTAGTAGGTAAGATTACCGATTTTCTCGTTGAGCCCATAAATAGTTACCATTACGCAGGGCTTGTTTGGTTACTTTTTCGAGGTCGCTGAGACACCTGTAGATATTTTATTGAATACTACTTTTTCGGCAGCTCTACCGCCAAGGCAGCACACATCTCATCAGTATTTGTTCGGTGCGTATAATTTGTCGCTCTTCCGGTAGATACCAAGCTGCACCGAGTGACTGTCCGCGAGGCACAATAGTTACTTTTACTAATGGAGCAGCGTGTTCTAACAACCAACTTACAGTAGCGTGTCCTGCTTCGTGGAAAGCAATAGCTTCACGCTCTTCAGGAGTAAGGATTTTTAGTTTTCTTTTTCCAAACCACCTACAATTCTATCTACTGCATCAAAGGAACTCTTGTTTGCTCACAGCTGTTTTACCTCTACGTGCTGCAATAAGGGCTGCTTCAGTTACAAGCGTTGGCAATATCAGCACCTGAAAAAAACCAGGAGTTTGTTTTGCTAAGAAATCGATATCTAAGGTTTCAGCTGTTTTTATGGGGCGCAAATGTACTTGGAAAAATCTGTTTACGTTCGTTTCAAGTTCAGGGAGTTCCTCATAAATTTGACGGTCGAAACGCCCAGCACGCATTAGGGGCTTTATCTAAAAATATCGGCACGGTTAGTAGCAGCAAGTACAATTACATTGGTGTGAGCCAAAGCCATCCATTTCAGTAAGCAATTGATTGAGCGTATTCTCACGCTCGTCGTTAGCACCAGTCATTGCATTTTTACCACGAGCACGACCCATAGCATCAATCTCGTCGATAAAGATAATAGATGGAATTTTTCTTTAGCTTGTTTGAAGAGATCGCGCACGAAGCGCCCACCCTACGAACATCTCTACAAAATCAGAACCAGACAGAGAGAAAGGCACTTGCGCCTCACCTGCTACCGCTTTGGCAAGGGTGTTTTACCTGTACCTGGAGGGCCTACAAGCAGAGCTCCGCGAGGTGTTTTTACCTAATGAGGTATGTTATCGGGGTTTTGAGAAAGTCTACAATCTCTTTGTACCTCTTCTTTAGCACCTTCTAAACCAGCTACATCTTGGAAAGTTACGCGAGTTTCTTTCTTTTCGTCGAACATACGCGCTTTTAGATTTCCCAATACTGAATATGCCGCCAGGTCACCAGCACCTGCCATACGGCGCATAACAAATATCCATAACCCTACTGACAACTATAATAGGCAAGAGTGTGAATAGCAAATCGCCAATTACATTTTGTTGGGTTTTTATTCTCACGAGTAGTGCTAAGGTTTGTGTATCTTTTTACAATTTGGTCGAAGCGATTTTTCAGAAATTGCTCAAGTCGCTCTAATTCAAAGCGATATTGAGTACTTCGCCGCATTAGCCCCCTACATAAGAAATTGCCTGTAGGTTTCACCTCTTTGTGTTCTTCTTTTTAAGGGCATCCTCGGTGAGGGTATACATTAGCCTCTTTTGCGGTTTAAGATGATGATTTTAGCTACATCACCATTACTGAGGGTATTCCTCAAATTTAGATTGAGGAATTTCTTTAGAGTTGAGACCAAAAAGCTCGCTCCTGAATAGTAATTGAGATCCTATGAGAATGAGCAGTAGTACGCCGTATAGCCAGTAGGCTGAAAAGCGATTTCCGTTACTTTTGTTATCCGACATATATTTAATAGTTGGTTTCTAAATTGATAAAGTTTGGCATCACCCCAAAAGACCTTCGAGGGTCGTAATGCTCACGTACTTTTGTTTGGAAGATATGAACGACTACATCTACATAATCGATGAGAATCCATTCGGCGTTGGCTTCGCCTTCAACGTGCCAAAGGTGTTGATGTCCATCGAGCGGCTGACAATTTTTGGATAGCTCCTGAAATAGCCGATACTTGGGTGTTAGAAGAACCATTACACAAGATAAAAATAATCGCATACAGTATTTTTCAACCTCGCGTAAAATCCATAATGGTGATATCAGTGCCTTTTACTTTTTCTATACCAGCAATAATATTGCTAATAAGCTGGATTTGATGATATTTCTTTATTCAATGTTTTTGTTTTTATAGTTTAAGTTTACAAGTGCTTCTTGAAAGCGCGCAAAGATAATACTTTCCTTTCACAAAAGCAAAAGATTTTAATAGATAGGAAGTAAAAGATAGGGGTAAGTGAAAAGCTGTTTAGTATTGTACTAAACAGCTGATTTCATGATTTTATATTTCTTTATTAAGAAGCTTTGAAACTTTTTGAAGAGGCTTCCATTTTTCTCTTTTCTTCTTCGGCTAAAAGCAGCATCCACTAAAATACGTCCGCTATGTTCATCGGTGATTATACGAGAAGCAATTTCCACTTGAACTTGTGGAGGGATAGTGAAAGAAAGAACCACCAGAAGCACCGCGCTGGATAGAGTACTACTGCTAATTTATTCATTACACTGCTGCGGATACGTTGGTAGAGCTTTTTAGCAAACGATCCTCTATTTTTAGCGCATATTCTTCAGCTTTTTCTTTAAGGAAGGCTTCTTCTTTTTCAGTTTCGGCTAATACCGAGTTGAGTTCTGCTTTTTGTGTTTTGAGATGGGCATCGCGTTGAGCTTTGCGTTCATCTACTTGCTTTGATAGCCTCTTTCTTTTTGGTCAACTTGCGCTTTACCTTCTTTGATGCGTTTTTCGGCTAATTGTACTTCCAATTCTTGGAATTCAATTTCTTTAGACAAAAGTGTACTCGCGGTTGATTACGCACGTTTTTGCTGAGTAGTGTACTTTTTGATGAGGGGCTTTAGCCTCTTCAATTGTTGCTTTTTCTCAGCGATACCCGCTTGTAAAAGCATCTAATTCTTCTTTGAATTTAGCGTGACGTTTTTGAGTCCTTCTACCTCATCTTCAAGGTCAGATACCTCTAAAGGTAGTTCGCCACGAGTGTAGTGCAACTCGTCAATTTTTGAGTCGATTAGCTGTAAATCGTACAGAGCTCTTAGTTTTTCTTCTACAGTAATATCCACCTTTTTGTGCCATATTTACGAATAATATTTGATAGGGATTGGTATCCACATTTGATATTGAGAGGGCAAAGGTAGGAAAAAAATTTTTGAAAGATAGTCAAATAAAAGTGATTTTATGTATTGTTCACTTTCAAAATGACCTATATCGGCAAGGAGAATTTGCCCTTCAGCCTTGAAAAATTCGTGGTATTTGAGGGTCGGCTGTTATATAAACATCAGCTTTTTGCACGTTTGGCATTTTTCTATAGCAAAAGCACCACTTCCACCTAAAACTGCTACTTTTTACATCTTTGACCAAGCAATGCCGGTGACGCACTACACTCACTTGCATACGTTCTTTTAGGTAAGCTAAAAATCTTTTTCAGGGCATAGATTTATTAAGTTCACCTATCATTCCCATCCCAATATGTTGGTGTTCATTTTCGAGTGTATATACTCTCAAAAAGCTACTTCTTCATAAGGGTGATTTTGACGAAGAGCCTGCAATATTTGTCGTTGTAAGTGTTTTAGGAAAATCACTCCTATTTGGGTTTCATCTTCAGTATGGAATACATTAGGTTCATCAATGGTAGGGTGAGAATCCTCATTTCCTTTATAAGTGCCTTTACCTTCAAGATTGAAACTACACTCAGCATAGTTGCCTATATTGCCCGCACCTGCTGCAAAAAGAGCTTTGCGAAGGTTTTTCAGCATCGGATTTTGGTACATAAGTGATGAGTTTTTGAATGGTATGAGGTTGAGGAATGAGAATACGTCTGTTTTGCAATTCTAAACGATTGCAGATAGATGCATTTACTCCTAAGAACTGATTATCAAGAGCCGTGTGCATACTATAGATTGCAATTTGATGCTGAATGGCTTTCATCACCACACGTTCTACATAGTTTTTCCTGTGAGATTTGAGTCCGCTAAAGATAATAGGGTGAAAACTCACAATAAGGTTGCATTTTTGGCAATAGCCTCATCTACAACTGCTTCGAGAGTGTCTAAGGTGAGTGAGTACCCCTTTGTACTTCAACGTTGGCATCACCTACTAATAAACCAACATTGTCAAACCCTTCAGCATATTGCAGAGGGAGCGAGTTTTTCTAATTCTTGAATAATATCTGTTATTTTCATTGCATTCCTAAATGTTTACGCACTTCTTTTTACAGTGCTTTTCAGTGAATAGTGCTTCTAAGTTTTTCCATACACTATGGTAGCCATAAGGACCATTAAGCATTTCTTTTTTTAGCATGTTCTATCGTCCAATTGTGATAAATAATACGATACATTGCCACCATTATACCTGTGCGGTCGGCACCGTGATAACAATGGATTAGTACAGCTCCTTGTTTTTGGTGTTCGCGTATAATTTTCAGTGTTTGTGCTATTTCAGGGCTTTTGATACGCCAAGTGAGCAAAGGGTGATTGATGAGCTTGATGTTATCGGAAGCGAACTGAAAATCTTTTTGTCGCCTGAACGTGTGAAGATAGCGCAGGTTTATAATTGATTTGATAGGGATATTCTTAATAATAGCCTTTATCTTCAGTTACTAATTGTTCGCTTCTGTAGAGCAAACTATCCACTTTGTACAAATTAGCATCAGCGTGAATGAGCGTTGCCTTATGCTGTGACCACAGAGGTAGCAAAGCGAATAAAAATAAAAGCAAATTAAAAGTGTTTTCATAGAGTGTTTTATTTCTTCATATCGTGTGAGGACATCATTCACATGCGAATTGATTGTTTTGTCCAGTGAATAAGTGTATTAAGTCGTTCTTCATCGCTGAGTTGCCAAGCTATCTCGCTGCGACGGAGTTTATCAGTGAGTTGTTGTAATACAATAGCCACTGCTACCGAGATGTTTAAACTTTCGGTAAAAGCCTACCATTGGTATTTTTAAGAAAGTATCGGCTTGTGAAAGTACTTGTGCTGAGAGTCCTTCTTTTTCTGTGCCAAAGAAAAAAGCACTTTTTTTAGTGATATCAAAATCGTTGAGAAAATAGGCGTCTTTATGCGGGGTGGTTGCTACTATTTGGTAACCTTGTGCACGAAGCGCTATCAATACAACTTTGAGTGTCGTTATAACGAAATACATCTACCCATTTTTGAGCTCCCATTGCTATTTTGGCATCAAGGCGTTTGCCAAAGCGACCTTCAATGCTATGTGCTTGCTGCACGCCAAATACTTCGCAGGTACGCACAACAGCACTAGTGTTGTGCATTTGGAATCATCTTCCATCGCTACCGTAAAAGTGATTGGTTGCGCTGTGCTATAATCTCAAAAAACGCTCTTTGCGCTCTTCAGTAATAAATCGTTCTAAGTAAAGAAAGTAGTTTTTGTTCATAATATTTTTCAAAAAAGCTTTACGGGGAACTTCCTCTAAAATAGACTTCACCACAATACTGATAACCTAATTTCTCAAAGAGGTGTAACATAGGGGTATTGTCAAAAATTGGTATCAGCGCGCAGAGAGTGAATGCCATTATCGCAAGTGAATTGTTCTATTTGTTGCAATAGTATTTTTTTGCTAAAGCCTCTTCCTAAATGATTAGGGTGCAATTGCTACCCTATGAAAAACTACTAAAATCGCCAGAGGTGAGCCATTTTGCCTTTTGATATGGGCATATTCGGGTTCATCGTTGATAAAGCAAGGCACAATAACCTACTATTTCGTCGTCTTCTACAGAGTACATAGCTCATAACCTTTGGCAATATCATTCGCTATTACTTGTTCATTAGGAAGTAACCGTCTTGCCACTGATTGCTACCTTCGGTTTTGCGACGCTGGATAGCAGCGGATAAGATTGCCCAAATGGCAGAAGCATCGGCTGGGGTTGCTACTTTGAGTTGTATTTTTGGGTCTTATTCAATTAGATAATCAGGTGACAAAGACAGGTAACAGAGGCAAAAATAGAAAAACTTTGCTCATTGACAAATTTTCGCTAACTTGCCCCACTTTTTAAGTTTTTATGTTATGAATACAACCCCAAATGCGATTGAGGTACGACACCTCAGCAAACAATATAAAGCTACAGTTCTTGCCTTGAATGATGTGTCATTTGAGGTGAGGAAAGGAGAAGTTTATGGTATTTTAGGACCCTAATGGAGCAGGAAAACGACCCTTGATGTCAATACTTTTTGGAAGTATTAAAGCCTACAATGAGGAGTTTTACTATTGCAGGACTTACCTATAAAGACCCTTCTTTGAGATATAAAAATAGGCGTTGTGCCACAAGAATACGCTTTGTATCCCACACTTACCGCAAGAGAATTTACATTACTTTGAGTCTATATGGACTCAAAGGGAAGAGCTAAAAGCAAAACAGATGAAGCTCTTGAGCGTGTTGCTTTATCAACTGTGCATGATAAAAATTGCTCATTTTTCGGGGGAATGAAGCGTCGTATCAATTTAGTGGCGGGGATACTACATACACTGAAGTGCTTTTTTGGACGAACCTACTGTGGGGGTAGATGTACAATCTAAAAACATAATTATTGATTATTTAAAAGAGTTGAATGCAAGAGGAATATCGAGCATTGTATACTTCACACCATTTGCAGGAGGCGCAGGATTTTTGCGACCGCATAGGGGATATTGAGTGAGGGGCAATTGATAAAGAAGATACGCCTGAGCGACTGATTAAGAGGCAGAGGTGTATAATTTAGAAGAAGCGTTTATTCAAGTTACAAATAACAAATAATAGCTACAAAATGGTAGCTTTTTATTATACTATTGATCAAGTCTCTATATTTAGTATTTGATGTTTATAAGCCTCTATTTTTCCTGAAGGTACATAGATATTGCGCAATAATGTTTGATTAAAAAGCGTTATTACTTATAGTAAAAAGCGTTAGGGGTTGTATAATAACTAACGTATGTAGATTTTTACATTTCATAAAAGCACTAGGTGCTATATTGCATTTTCAGGGAGTATCACTGTAGTAAGTCTATCACAACCAGTGAAAGCTCTTGTTTCAATAGTAGTAACACTTGAAGGAATATCTACATTTTTGCAAATGAGTACAATTGACAAAAAGTTTGTGGTTTAATTTTTGTAATTTCTCTTCTTATATTCTCATTTGAAACTTCCACACTGAGTTAATTTTAGTACTATAGATAAAAAGGCTTTTCCTATTTCTTTTACTTTATCTCCAATAATGAAAGCTCTCTAATTCATATGCCTAAACTATTAATTTCTGCATTGAAAAGCATTGTCAGCTATAATTTCTACATCTTTTTAGTTTAGGGGTCCGGTGTTCATCATCAATAAAAGCGAGTTTTATCGTTCTTCCATTTTTAGTAATGTTTTCCCATCTGGACTAAGTTCGCAATCTGTATCATATGTATGAGATGTAAGGGAAATTCCAGTAGAAGGCCAACCTATATTGGTTTTAGGGCCATAGAATATTTTAGCTTCGAGTATCGATGTAATAGTCTCCTTCTACCCTTCGAAGTAGGTATACCTTGTCCTGCATATATTTTGGAACCATCTTTTCCTGGAGTCCTCTTTCACCTTGAATACCTTGTGCTTTTTATATTGGTATTCTGAGTTGCCAATATACCAAAAAGCCATCTTTGATGTTAGGTTTTAGGGGCATCGATCCCATTTTTGTCCATTATCGCTTTTTCACCTTTAGCTTTAGTATTTGATTTCACACCATTTATTACCCAATATCCATCGTTGTCGATGGTAATCAGTAGAGGTGATACCGTTTTGTCCATTATCACCTTTTCGCCTTTAGCTTTGGTATTTGATTTACACCATTTATTACCCAATGTCCGTCGTTGTCTATAGTAATAGTAGAGGGGTGATGCCGTTTTTGTCCATTATCACCTTTTTCGCCTTTAGCTGGTATTTGATTTTACCATTTATTACCCAATATCCGTCGTTGTCTATAGTGATAGTAGGAGTAATACCATTTTTGTCCATTATCACCTTTTTCTCCTTTAGCTTTAATATTGGTTTTTACATTGTTTGTACCAATAGCCATCACTATCGATAGTGATAGTAGAGTAATGCCATTTTGTCCATTATCACCTTTTTCTCCTTCAGCTTTAATATTGGTTTTTACATTGTTTATTACCCAATAGCCATCGCTATCGATAGTGATAGTAGGAGTAATGCCATTTTTGTCCATTATCACCTTTTTCTCCTTCTAGCTTTTAATGTTGGTTTTACATTGTTTATTACCCAATAGCCATCACTATCGATAGTGATAGTAGGAATAATGCCGTATTCCCTTGTGGCTTTAACGGTAGTTTTTCTTATCACCCTATATGCAATAGCCATCGTTGTCAATGTGCGGTATAGGAGACATTTTGTCCGTAGTTCCCTTTTTCTCCTTTGCAAACCTCTAAGGCTTATGGGGAACCCCAACCTTCGGTAGTTTTAGGTCCGTAGAGATTTACATTGCTGGGGTCTATATAATAATCTCCTATACTACCTATAGCAGTAGCAGAGTTGTAGCCCTGATGAGAATAGTATTAGTACGCTCACGCTCTATAATACGCTCTTCTATTGATTTAGAACATTGCGTACACTGCAGAGGCTAAAACCTATAAACATTGCCAAAAAAACAATCTTTTTTTCATTAATGTTAAATTACTATTAAAAATATTAAAAACATAAATTAAAAATCCTATCAAAAAGTGTGCCATAATTTAAAAATAAGTCTTTTGATAGATTTTTTTCTTGTTTATATATTTTTAGCTTCAATTTAAGGATTTTTAAAAGGAGGTTGTTGTTTTTGAGAATTATATGTTTTTGATTATAGATAAAATTTTGTGTTAAATAACGTGAGCTCGATTTAAGCAGCAACAGAGTCTTTTTGAGATCAACAATGTCTTCTTGCAAATTAATAGAAGGCTTTTTATCAAAGAAAGAATAAAGCTATAAGTCCTGATAATAAGTTAGTTATAAAAATTATCAAAGAACGATGTCTTGTATGTTCTACTTGACAAATGTTTTTAATTCGTCATTTACTGTTTCTATTAAAGCACGTTTTTCTAAGTGCTATTTTGTCTTATAAAGAGCATCAAGCTATTTTTCATATTCTTTTTAATCTTAGTAATTAAATGTACCCCATCAATAAATAACTGTTCAAAATAAATCTTTGCTGATATACCCCTTATCTCCAAAGAGTTTTCCAAATATTCTCTTATGTAAGTTCATATCAGACAGAGGTTTACGATTATCTATGTTGCCTGGAATTGTTATTATAAAATCAAGTATTTCACCTTTATCATGTAATGATTAGATGTAACTTAAATCCATAGAACCAACCTAAAGAACATTGTCCTTTTTGGGCAAATCCTTTGAATACTTTATGTTGTTTTTCACGTTTGATATGACTAAAAACTCTTATGGGGTAGAATCAATATAGAAATGCCAGTAAATTTTTCATAAACAAAACATTTTTTCAGAATATAGCTAATTTTACAACTACTTTCTTTTTGCAATTCAACAAATCGATTGTAGGGATACAGTTTGTGAGGAATTCACTTTTCATATGCTTCTTTACGTGATTGATATAGTAATGTTTTTAAATCTCTATATTGACCTGAATGAAGAGAATTAGAATAGTCATAACCTCACTATCAGATAAAGATTGATTTACGATTTCTCTTTTTAAGTCAGTATTTTTGCACGAGACTATGGTCAGAGACTATTTTTCAAAAATTCTTGTCAAATTCGTCTATTATAAAGAAAATTTCGTAACTTTGTGGCTTGATAACATAGGGATAGATTTTTAGTTAAACTTTTGATTTTTCAATCTACAAAGTTACTAAAAACTATCCCTTTTTACAAATAAAAATAACTTTTCTTACGTCGAACTCACGTTAAATTAAAAACTCATTATTAATTACAAAAACATATGATTATCAACACGATAATATAAAGCTTAAAACTTCAGTAAAATCTACACCTCCTTAAACAATCTCAAAAACTTCTCTATCTTTCTTTTTTATTAAAAATAAATTTAAAATGCAAAACTACAAAAAAATAATATAATTAGCTCATACAAAGAGGATTATTTTTGATAGGGAAGATAAGAGAAGACAGAGTCTTAGATGATTTGGACAGGCTTTTTCAAAATTAGGGTTTCTAAATCGTTACCTAATACCTTGAAAAAAATAATTTTTATTAATAGGTTATATTTCAGTGTTTTACACCTTTTTTTCATATTGTACAGTAACTTGATAAAAAAAGTACTTTCGCAAATTAAAAAATTAGAGTATGAAAAAGTAAAACGCTCAACCTTTTAAGGTATTGTTCTACCTTAAAAAGAATGCCCCAAAGAAGAACGGTAAGGTTGCTATTATGGGGACGTATTACCATTGACAATCAAGTAGCTCAGTTTAGTACTAAACTTGAAATCCTTCCACAGAAATGGGATTTGAAATATGGCAGGGGTAACAGGTAAAACAGAGGAAGCTACCCAACTCAATCGCAAGCTAGAAGAGATTCGTTCACGTATGGTTACTCATTATGAGGAGTTGATGAAGTACGAGGGAGTGGTTACTGCTCAGAAGCTAAAAGCTACTTTCTTGGGTATAGGAGTAATGGAAGATTCCTTGCTAAAAGTCTATGAGAAGTTTAAAGAGGACTTTGCCCTGATGGTGAGAAAAAGGTGTTAGAAGTTATAGTACGCTCAACAAATACGAAAATGTATACACTCATTTGAGTGAGTTTATCCAGTACAAATACCGCAGAAGTGATATTTCTTTCAAAGAGCTTACAGAAGACTTTATCAACGATTTTGACTTCTATCTTAGAGTTAATAAAAGTCTTACTCACAACACAATATGGGTTTATATGATGCCCTTTGTAAAATGGTAGAAATAGCCATAGACAAAGGCATCATCTATCGCAATCCTTTTAAGAATTATATAAGTTCTATGGAGGAGAAAGACAGAGGCTATTTGCTTAGAGAGGAAGTAGAAACTCTTTTACAATATCACCCTAAGAGTGCTTCTGTTGAATTAGTACAGAGACCTATTTGTGTTTAGTTGCTTTACAGGTTTTTCGTATATTGACATCAAGCAGCTCAAAAAGTCACTTACAATCGTTCTTTTGACGGCAACAAATGGCTTATCAAACGCCGTCAGAAATCCGATGTGCCCTGTAATGTACGTCTGTTAGATATAGCCGAGAAAAATTATTGAAAAATATGAGGGTACGACTCGTACAGAGGCACTATTTCTACACCCTCAATGCTAATTGCAACCTCCTGATTAAAAAGATGATGAAAGATTGCAACATCATTCGTGAAAAACCTATCTCCTTTCACTGGGCACGCCATACCTTTGGTACTCTGTTCTTAACAGAAGGGTTCCCTTGAAAGTGTTAGCAAGATGATGGGACATAAGAATATCAAAACCACCCAGATTTATGCTAAAAATCACCAATGAGAAAAATCAGCAAGGATATGGGAAATTGCTGCCGAACGATTAAAGAATTTAAAAGATAGGGATAACAACTAATTTCTTCTTAGAATTAAAATCCATTGATAACATTTCAAAAGAGATGTGTCAATGGGATATTACCAGAAAGCTATTAGAAGAGAAAAAGACTTCAACAAATAAGGAAAAGGGTATTCGTTTGTCACAAATAGAAATACGTCATTAAGACTTACCTATTTTCCCTGTTTTAAACACTTAAAGGCACGTAATGGCGGTTCGTTGTTCGAGTGCAAAGGTATTTCTGTGTTCTTAACGCTTCTTGCAAGGTCAAGCCCGATGGGTTTTCAAAATCTCCAGCCCTTGTCCGTTGTCCTGCGGGTAGTATTGAAAAACCTTGCAAAGCTAAACACAGACCTTTTATAGCACTCGAGCGAAACCAGCTCATTCCGACCTTTAAGCGAATAAAAAAAATGTCAAATATGAGAAAAATGCCGCTTCTTACAGATTGTTTTTTGAAACGAATACCGCTTTTCCTCCCATTGTCGAATAAAAATTTCAAAAGACAACCCAAAAGCCGAAAAATCGTGCGTATCGTATCCAAACAAGCCGTAAAGCCGTATAAAACTCCTAAAATGCAACAAGATGAAAAAGAACCCTGTATCGCAACTAAATTCGTTTCTCACGAAAATAAGTCCCTTAGAGCATCTGAAAGAATGCCAAGTCTATCAGCTCCGTGTAAAACTCAATAGCGGTGAGAAACTCACCCGAACAGAGAAAAATTGGATTACCCAAGCGGTCAATAGTAACTGCTTTTTCAAAAATGCTATCCCCTTATTGGGCTACCGATTTGACTTTTCCGATATACTGAAAAAGTTCATTGTAAAGCAGTATAATACTTGGTGTGAATACTATGCTATCGACCGCACTAGCCTCCGATGCCTATCTTTATGGGCGCATAGACCAAATAGTAGAAATTTAGTAACCTAATAACAAATAGAACGCTTATGAATATCGTGGGAAGACTTTACCGAAAATGCACAAGTGCAAACCCTATCAAATGGCAAACAAGTCGTTAATTTCTCTGTAGCAGTGAACGACAACTACCGAAAACAAAAGCAGGTGAAAACGTACAGCAAACCTCCTTTTTTTGACTGTGCTTATTGGCTCAGTACGGGGTTGCTCCATACCTTACCAAAAGGCACATTGGTTGAATTGGAAGGACGAGTATCGGCACGAGCGTGGCTCAATCGTGAGGGAGAACCTCAAAGCAGGCTTGAACTTTCACACCTCCAAAAATCAAATTCCACTTTAGCAAAGAAAGCAGAAGTAACACCTAATACCTCTGCAAGTGAGGGCAAATAACGCAAATGCTATAATACCTTTGCCAAAGCCCCCAAGTCACAACAGGGCAAGTAGCAGAGGAAGACGAGGACGATTTGCCTTTCTAAATGTATAACCCTTTAAAAATTGAACAGAAAATGAATATCAACAAAACACCTACAACACACCTTTTGGTGCGTGCCTATACCAATAGCGATTGGGATAGTTGTGACTTTGCCCTTATCACCCTTACCGAGCAATGGTTTGAGAAAGTGAAAAAAGCAGCCCAACAAGTATCTACCCTAAAGAGCGACCCCGATTTTGTGAACCTTAGTTTCTATGAGGCAAGAACCGACTTTTATACCCTCAGCGACGAGGAACAGCCCGATTTATCCTTTTTGGAAGAACGTACTTGGGCTTTTGTGGAACTCACTGAGGAGGAATTAGCCTCTTTCAATACGCCTGAAAGCCGTTTGGATATTTACCGAAGCGTATTTACTCGATACGATGATTTCTATATAAAAGCCTATGGAAAAATACTCCTCCGATGAGTATTGGACAGATGACATCCGTTTTGATGAACTTTTTTAAAACCTTTGAAAAAATGATAATAACAGACCTCAATGGTGCACCTATAGAGGTAACCGACCTTGATAAAGCCTTTAGCGCAAGCCGATAGCTTTAGAGGCTATAAGCATACTGACAACACCCACAAGGCATTAGATAAGAGGCTAAAAGCCTATTGGCGGGACTTATATATTAAACTAAAAGCAACTCAAAGAAGCCCAAAAACTCAATCCTTAATAAAACCCTAACAGCCTATGGAAAGCGTTTACTTAGTCTATAAAACCGACAGCTGGCACTATATGAGTAGCCGTGTCCTTATGCAAGTATGCTGAAAACAAGTACAAAAGCAATCGAAGTGATAAAAAAGCCTATTGCAAGCGGTACAAAGCTACCCTTACCCAAGACGACCTAACCAACTTTGCAATGGTACGACCAAAACCCAATGTAGCAAAAAGAAGCATTGAGTTTGAGATAGAACCCCAAGAAGTAGTTTAACCTAAAAAGAGTATCTCAATGAAAACACTCAAACAACCCTTAGTAACCGACACCCAAGCCCTGTCCTATATAGGGATAATCATCCGAACTTTTGAACCACTGCACTTTATGAACCTTAGCGACCAAGACCGAGAGGCAACCCTTAAAGCCCGACAAGCCTTAGAAGCTATCGTAAAAGGCAAACGGCTACCAGTGAGTTATCGCACTGAAAACACTATTAAAAAAAGCCCTTAAAAAGATAAGGATATAAAAAATAGAAGTATTAATTTAAAAACAAGTATCCAATGGAAACCCATTTTTCAATCAAATTGCTCAGTTAGCCATACAAGGCAAACTACACTTAGTCATAACCCAAGAAGCAAATAGCCAGCTTGTTGTATCGGTATTGCTTGAGAATGAACAATGCTCAGACCCTGCCAAGCACCTTTTTGCCTCCCTTAGTACTCAGAGGTACAGCCGAAGAATTAGATGCAGGCTTTTTCAAAGCATCACCCAACCCTTAGAAGAAACCTCGTCTCTGCTGTAAATATGGAGCAGTACATCGAGGCGCAAAAAGCAAGCCCAAAAGGCAATCAGCTATGGAGAAAAGAAAAAGCCGAGAAACAACAAAAGAAATACGATGAGGCTATGAAAAAAAGTAGCTGATTTAGAAGCGCAGGGCAAGTACCGAGAAGCGTGGTCAAAACTACCTCCTCCCGATGAGGTTCCCTAACTATGCCGATAAAATCCGCAAAAAGGTCAGAACTATCCACACACTTTGCCCCTACCTTGTTTGAAGAATAAGTATTAACCCCTAAAAAGTATTGTTATGCTCATAGCTACCCAACTGAAAAAGAATGTTTTGTCTTTGAAGAAAAACCGACAAACTATCCACCTTGCCGACCCTAATCCATCGTGGTCAGTAGAGCAAGTCAAGAATTTTTACAGCACCCATTACCCCCTACTCACCAATGCCAAAGCAGGCGCACCTTATGTAGAGGGAGACAGCGTTGTCTATCCTTACAAATCACAATGGGTACAAAAAGGCTAAATCTCTATTAATTCTAAAGCTATGAGCCTTGCAAAACAGCTTAAAACAAGGGCTTATAGCTAAAAATTACAAACATTATCAAAAACTAAAAACAACCTAAAAATGTATGCCACAGCAACCCTCAACAAACCCTCGCACCTATACAAAGCGAAGCACAGAGAACTCTACCGCAGGTTAAGAGAGTTTTTCAAAGCAGTCCAACGCTCCAAAGACCGCTCACAGATACGTCAAGAACAGCAACAAGTAGCCCCGAAAAACTCTTTTTGCCAATGGTTTTCTAAAAACGACCTTCCCTCCTAAAAGTGTATCATTCAAGCAAGACATCATTTTTAGTGGAGGAGCAAGCACAGCTAAAAACCACTCTCAAGTGTTCCCTTGCTCAAATGGCAGACCATTGCAGCTTTACTCCCTTTCCCATAGAGCAGTACGACCTTTCTTGTGGGATTGCCTTAGCCCTTTCTTACAGCCAAGAGCAAAATCAAAAGAGATACAAAAGGTACTTTCTGTGAACTAAAAAGTATTGAAAGCCCCCAATAGCGATGCTTTTTCTCTTGCGAAGAACGTTTTTGTTGCCCTAACGAAGTGTTTTGTCCCTCTGCAACCGCTTTATAGACTTCTGAAAGTACATAAAAACAAAACCACTTTATGAACTATTTTTTTATCGGTATATGCCTACCTAAACCAACGTGCTTTTTATAGCAAACTATGTACAAGAAGATTGTTTTGTGGCTTATGCCTATGAAATGTTACAAAGATTGTATTAGCCAAGACTATGAAGAAATAGCAGAAAGAGACCACCTCCTGCACCTTTTAAAGCAGGCACAACAAATAGGTGCTATTCTTTCCAAAAAGATACGCAACCCTTGCCATTTAGACTTTTTCAAAGGCGTATAGACCGATTTATTCCTAAGAATGATTTAGAAGCCGAATGCCTTGCCCTCTCTCAGAAATTTTTTATACCTTGTGGCAGGATTTTCCTAACCACTCTATCTATACCCATTTTGCACAGAGCAGAGGGACTATGAGCAAGGTGAAGAAGAACTTTTTGAGGTAGAAATACCTATCTTTTGTCTATGAAGACCAAAGCGACCTATTCCATACCTATCTTTTTAGATTGGCTCAATGGAGAATACTCCCAATGTAGTAGAGATAGAACTCCCTACCATTCTACAAGCATTTCAACAGCACAACACCCTTGCTAACTTTGATTTTGAACAGCGTTTCTTTCATCTCTTAACTGAACTTATAACCCTTTTAAACCGCATTTAAAATGAAATACACAGACCTCACCCCAGAAGTGAGGGAAGTATATCGCCCTTTCATCGGCACTTGTTTTTACGAAGACAGTAACCGCTACAACCCACAAAGTTATGTAGAGTACTTACACCTTGATAACAATGGTAACCCTACAAGCGCACAACCTTACCCTCGACCAAGCGCAAGCACTTGCCAAAAACGCTCACCTGCCAAAAAGAGCAAGCACAAGCCTTTTTAGTCCCCAAAGGTATTATTCCTCGCAGGGGTGCTCCATCTATCCCATAAAGGCGAGGGGCAGGCTGTTTGGTACTCTAAAGCACAAAAAGCAGTTATTTTTGCTTCCTCCTTGCATAGAAAGCAAAAGTAAATCTACCTCCTCTGTTGTGGAAAGCTACCCCCAAAGAGTCTTTGGATATATGCCTTAGCCAAAAACCAAAAAGCCACACCTTAATACACCTCTGTGCTATGCGCCTTTTTTAACGTCTATGAAAATGGCAATATGTGTATGGGGTCAGTGCAGGGTAAATGAGCGTAAAAGCCTCTTGCTTAGAAGACTTTATCACCCAATGGGAAGATTATTTTTCAATAGCTATTTTTCTCATCAATTGAGGCTCATATCCTACTAGCCAAAAATACCCTAATAACCCTTTGGCAGGAACTCACTCATAGTAATAAGCCTTTTTCTTTGCAGAACTGCTCAATCCTAATCACCTCACCTTACAACAAATCCTATAACAATGAAACAGCCCCTAAACACCTCAAACACCCTCAACCCTTTCAATACCTCTGTCCAAACACACAAGAGGCAGGGTACATTTTACTGATACTGCTTTGCTCAACGCTACAATCCTATTAAAGTACATCTGATAGGAGCAGGAGGCACAGGCTCTCAAGTAGCCTCTGCTTTGCACGTATCAACCACGCTGGTTTGCTTTAGGACACGCAGGGTTATCGGTAACCCTTTGGGATAACGACCTTGCAACCCCTGCCAATCTCGAGCAGAACAACTTTTTCAGCTTGTGAGTTAGGAATGTACAGATCCACTGCCCTAATAAGCCGTATCAATCGCTTTTTGGTACAGATTGGAGAGCGCAAACACAGCTATTCAGCACTGAGACCTTTTCCTCTGAAGAAGAAACAATGAGAGGAAGCATTTACCTTTCGTGTGTAGATGGTGCAAAGGCACGCCTTTTGACATTGGGAGAGTACTCACTTATTTAGAACGAGCTCACCACTACCACAACAACCCTAAGTATTGGTTGAGATTTTTGGCAACAGCACCCATTTCAGGACAAGTGATTTTTAGGTACTTTACGAAGCCATTGAGCAGCCTTATAGCGATACTTTTTACTCCCATAGACACCCTGCCTACTATTACCCAAGCCTTTGGAGAACTATTAGCACAATCCGAGCAGGAATGACAATACCCCAAAGTTGCTCCCTTGCTGAAGCCTTAACCAAGCAAGATTTGTTCA